>WBZS01000001.1_pt1:0-2552500 | contig 2557971 bp, 2186 predicted proteins | sample 5204201 | NCBI WGS metagenome assembly WBZS01 (sample SAMN12344357, study PRJNA552823) | activated sludge metagenome | biome: Activated sludge suspended growth; feature: Nitrification reactor; material: Wastewater; isolation source: activated sludge from nitrification reactor of...
CTTTGGTTATGGGGTTGACCGTTAACTAATCAGTTTTACATTTAAAATAAAAAGTCGTTCCTTTAATCAGGCTTTTCGGCTGGGCGGACACAGCAACAATCCCCCACAGCAGCAAGCCCTTAACGTTATGGGCAATTTTACTGGCACAGTCAACGAATAGATAAACAGAACTTAATATAAAAATGCATAAGCACTTACTTCTTGGAGCAATTGTTATTAGTTTAGCAACCTCTTGCACAAATTCTGACCAGTCGAGTAACACTGATCAAGCAATCAATCAAAGTGCAGCAACAAATAACACCACTAAGCCGAATAAAAGTACGATAACTCAAAAAATAACACCCTCACTTTGGGTTGAAACAACAGATGCTAAAGCTGTTGCCGACTATTATCTTTCAATATTTAAAGACGGCAAACTAAAAGAACATCACAAATACACTAACCCACCAGAAGCGGGAGGCGGAAACTTTGAAACAGCCATTATTGAGATTGCTGGAATGGAAGTAAGCATTTTAGCAGCAGGTCCATTTCAAAAATTTAATGAGTCAGTTTCTTTGGTTATTAACACAAAAGACCAAGCCGAAACTGATTATTATTGGAATGCCTTAACTAAAAATGGTGGACAAGAAAGTTCCTGTGGCTGGTGCAAAGACAAATATGGCTTGTCTTGGCAAGTGATTCCTGTTGAGTATTTTGCATTAATAAACAATGCTGACCCAAAGATTAGAGAAAAGGCAATCAAGAACACATTGCAACAAAAGAAAATTATCCTTACAGAACTAAAATAAAAAACTGCCCATAACAACAGCATTGAACGCAAACTGGGCGGACGGAAGTGAAATCAACATCAAATCGCTACCAATCTTCAGTAAATTGGCTTGACAGATAAACAAACCGCCGGCAGTTTTGGCTACGCTCCCAGTGCTGCCGGCTGGCTTTGCGGTTTCGTCAAAATTCCTCATCTTTAATAAGCATTCGCAACCTGGCAGACAAAGCAACAAATTCCCAGCTTGCATCAAAGCTCGAACGTTAGCTCCCATTTTGAACAGTTCAAAATTAGTAAGACGTGTATTGGTGAGATAATTTTATTCTGTTTTTTCTGGAGCCACCTGGCGTCAAAATAAAATGTGCCGAAATTTTAAACGCAAAACGTGCCGGCACAAAAATGAAATTTAAAAAAAGGCACAATTTTTTTATTTTTCAAATCGGCACAAATCCTTCACGCTGAAAAACGGCAGCTAACATTGGTTTGGCGTAATTGGGGCGGACGGAAAACTTTCAATTTCAGTATATAACCAGGCATGGGTCTGGGGCCGGGCCTTTAGCTGATCCGCAACCGGGTTTCGGCCACGCTGCCGGTTCTGCTGGCTGGTTTTCGATAACTTAAACCTTTCGTTCCTTTATAGCAGCATAGTCTCCGGTCCGGTTCCTGCCCCACCAGCCACCAAAACCAGCACAGAAAACTTAACATTAAAAACCAAAAAGCCGTTTTAGCTTTAATAAAATTATTCCCATGAGCTGGACTGCACTGATCATTACAGGCATCCTGGTGATTGCCCTGTTCATACTCATTACGGTACGCAACCGGAAAGACAGGAAGCAGCTGGAAGACAAACTCAATAATGATTACCGGAAGCCGAGGGATGAGGAAGGCGATATAGAAACCGATGAGAAAACCAAATAGTTTTCCTTATCTCCTTCAATAAAAATGGCCAGGCAGAACGCCAGGCCAGGGCCCTTGAGTTCTTCATCCAGCCGTGATCTGCAAACCCCATCAGAAACCCCGAACCGCATTCGCCCAACCACAAACCACAAACCTCAAACCTCAAACCATAAACTTAGACCTTTCCCTTCGGAAAAACAGCCGCAATCATCATCCCCGACACTGCAGCCAGCATCAGGTAAAGTCCGTACAGCCTTTCGGGGCAGTAATTATTGTAGCAGGATCCAAAGCGGATATAGTTGGTGATGCCATAGGCCAGTAGCAGCGCACAAATAAACAGGTTAGCCCGCTTGGCCCACACTTTCGGGATGAGCATGAATACAAATACCACGGTTCCGAGGAAGGTTAAAAACTAACCGGGCTTACCATACTGGTTCTGGTAACTGTAAAAGCCGGTAAAATCCTGGTTAATATCGGCATAATGCCCCCAGGGCAGAAAACAGGAAACAACCAGGGCAATGCAGGCAGCAAGGCCCAGCCCATGTAAAACTTTTAAAACCATAGCAGTAATGTGAGGGGCAAAGTTAAGGCCGGTTGCTCAAAACGAGATGTCAACCTGAGTTTATCGAAGGTGGTTGAGCAGTACTGGCTAATGCGGTTTCGAAAGGCTCAGCCTGACATTAGGTTTATATACCAAACTTGTACTTTCTTACACACCTTTGCACAGTAAATTTTTCTCCCCTATCTTAGCCATGCCCGCCCGGCGTCCGGCCAAGCATCTGGTTGATCTGTAAAAGCAGGTTTATGTAATACTTTCGCTTGTGGTATTGAGTGCTCATATGTACAAGTAACTCATTAAGAAGTATACTGTCCATTGTTTGACACTCGCCGCACTTACTATATGCTGATGATGCTCATAAATATATACGATGCAGAAAAGCAAACCTGAAACACTAAGTTTACAAACTGATTGAAATAATAGACAGAAATGAGCACACTCTTGAATACACTTTTTAATCTTCATAATGGTGAGGACGACAGGCTAAAAACATTGGAAAATGTTAAAGCCAATTTATCCTTCACCGGGGCAAATCTTTGGATATTGGCCTGCGCTATTTTAGTTGCATCGATTGGACTCAATGTAAATTCAACTGCAGTAATTATTGGCGCAATGCTTATTTCTCCTTTAATGGGGCCCATTGTGGCTTCTGGTTTTGCTTTAGGCATGTATGATTTTGAACTTTTAAAAAAATCATTACGAAACCTGCTTATTGCCACATTTGCCGGCCTGTTCGTTTCAACAATCTATTTCTTCCTTAGCCCTTTCAAACAAGTACAATCTGAAATGCTGGCAAGAACTTCGCCCAATATTTATGATATCCTAATTGCTTTCTTTGGCGGACTTGTTGGTGTTATTGCCGTTACCAGGGCAGAAAAAGGAAACCCAATCCCAGGTGTTGCCATAGCTACTGCTTTAATGCCGCCACTTTGTACGGCGGGTTATGGTTTGGCAACAGGGAATTTTAAATTTTTTCTTGGCGCCATCTTCCTGTACGGCATCAATTGTGTTTTCATCTGTATCGCCACATTTAGCATTGTGAAATTTTTAAAATATCCAGCCAAAGAAGAAATAGATAAAAAGCATCAAAAACAGGTAAGATATGGCATTAGCATTGTCGTGTTACTGATGCTGTTACCTAGTACCTATTTTGCATATAAGCTCTTTACAGAACAGCAATACCAGCAATCAGTGAATAATTTTATTGAAGAGGAGTTTACCACCAAGGGATATACGATTGTTTACAAAAAAACAAATTACAACAGCAGTCCGAAAGTTATTGAATTGGCATTTTTATCAAAGCGTTTTTCGAAAGACGAAATTGACAGCCTGAACTCAAGGTTATCAGTCAGGCATATTCCGGCTACCAAACTTCTAATAAGACAAGACAGCGCCGATAGAATACAATTATTAAGAAGTAATATTTTAAATGAAATAAAAAACAAAGATATAATTGCTGACGAAAAAGATAAAAAGATACAGGCGCTAGAAGCGGAGATTGCAAAAAACACAATTGACGGCAAGCAAATTTTACAGGAAGCAAAAGTTATTTTCCCGAACATACTATCGTTATCTATTTCTAACAATACCTTTTACTACAGCACAGACAGCACAAGTATTAAAACAATATTTATTTATCAAGCCCAGGAAGATTTTACGGCAGAGAACAAAACAAGGCTTGAGAGTTGGTTAAAAAAACGATTGCTGCTGAAGAATATTGAACTTATTAAAAACTAAATTTTGAGTACATACATTATCTTAACAATTCTCATTGGGGTTTCTGCGGCATTTGCTTACATCAATCACAGGTTTCTAAAAATGCCGTTTGTCATTGGACTGTTTTTTCTTTCCACTATTATTTCGCTGTTTGTTTTTTTAAGTAAATTTTTGTTTGCGCAACCATATGCTGATTTAAAAGAAATAGTTCAGCAGACTGATATTAGCAAGTTTATTCTTGAAATAATGTTGGGGTTTTTGCTCTTTGCAGGTTCGCTGCATACAGACTGGAGTCAAGTCAAAAAGCACATTATGCAAATTGGATTATTTGCCGTCGGGGGAGTAATTCTCTCCACAGTTATTATTGCAGCACTCTTTTTTTGCTTTTCCACCATTTTACATATTGACATCGACTTCATTTATTGCCTGTTATTCGGGGCTTTAATTTCACCAACTGACCCAATTGCTGTTTTAGGAATTTTGACAAAAGCGAATGTTCCCAAAAAAATCGAATCAATAATCGTTGGCGAATCTTTATTTAATGACGGCATCGGAGTGGTAATTTTTATTGCATTACTTGAATCTCTTCATTCGGGCAGTTCAGAGATAAATTATTCCGACTTAGGCCTGTTGTTTCTTCAGGAAGCTGTAGGCGGAATCATTTTCGGGCTTGTTTTTGGCTTTGCACTTCATAAATTATTGAAATCCATTGACCATTACGAAACAGAAGTTTTATTGACAATTGCATTCGTAATGACGGGTTATAACCTGTGTATATTCTTACATCTATCTGGAGCATTGGCGATGGTGGTAATGGGTTTACTGGTAGGCAACTATAAACAGAACACTGCAATGAGCGACAAGACACAAGAATATGTTCATAAATTTTGGGAGCTTATAGACGTAATATTAAATGCAGTTTTATTTATTATTATTGCGTTGGTTTTAATTGTTATAGACTTTAAATTTAATTATTTTCTTTTGGGTGCGGCATCCGTTTTTGTTGTAATGCTTTCCCGAATTATAGTTGTTTATCTGCCGAATTTTTTTCTTCCAAAGACAGTTGATCTGAACAAGAAGGAATCAAAGATTATAGTGTGGGGCGGCCTTCGTGGAGGGCTCTCAATCGCATTAGTTTTATCATTACCTGAAAGTGAACAAAAAAATATTTTATTAATTGCTACGTACGTTTGTGTCTTGTTCAGCATAATAGTGCAGGGCTTGACAATAGGGAAATTAGCAAAGCGTGTAAGCTGACATAACTACCTGCCTATAACATCGCATTACCCGGCGGAGGCTGCCGAGTAAACGGAATTCGGTTCCAGTGACTTAGTAATACATGAACGATACAATTATCACAAGGCGGCAACTCATGAATAAAGAGGTGAAACTAATTTACTTGAATATAGCAGGGAAATCCCAAAAAAATGGTGTACATTATGGTTGTACAAAACGGCTAAAACATGAGTGATTTAAAAATAACCAATATCGCAATCGGTTTTGTTACTGGCCGCTTATTATTTCAAAATGTTTTGAAAACATACATTAACAATTGGGTTGAACATGGATTACTAAAAAATAAAAACGTTCGAATCCATGTGTTGGTATCCTATGACTTACGCTATAAAAATACCAATACAAATGATTACAAAAATGTACCCCCGGAGCTGAAGGAATTAGTCAATTCCATTCATTTCTATGGCGCCAATGAAGTAAATAATGAAATAAAGCTACTGGCAAAAACTGACAACACAATTGATGCAAAAGACTGTCATTTGCTTTTTGGTGAAGGATATGCCAAGAAAAGGAATATCGTAACCTACTTTGCCATAAAACTTAAAATGGACAAGCTGCTTTTTATTGACGACGACGAATACCCTCTTGCCACTTACAAAAACAAACAAGGTAATTTATTATGGATCGGGCAAAGCATTTTAAGCACCCATTTAAAATACAATGATACCGCCGATATAACCCATGGGTTGCATTGCGGGTATATTTCCCCCATTCCATATCTTGAATTTAATAATATACTATCTGAAAATGATTTTAAATTATTCATCGAAGCACTAAGCAATGATATTATCACCTGGGATAAAATGAAACAGATCATTATTAAACAAAAAGGAGTAACATATGCAGATGAAAATGTACTAAGTAATCTACAGCCATACGAGGTGGAAGAAACCAATGGCATGAAATTCATTTCCGGCGCAAACCTTTGCTTCAATTTAAAAAATTATAAAAAATTCCCCCCTTTTTATAACCCGCCGGGAGCCAGGGGCGAAGATACATTTATGAGCACCGCATTAGCTGAATTAAAAGTTGTTAAGGTACCTTGCTATACTTTTCACGATGGCTTTTCCATGTACAATAACCTGCTAAACGGAGTATTGCCTGTTGAATTAAAACCAATAGAAAATTCAAGCCATGAAATACTGATGCGGTTCGTCAATGCAACGATTGGCTGGGTTAGGTATAAGCCACTGTTAGTATACATAACTGATGAAAGTAATTTTGAAAATTCAATGAACAGCATGGAAGAAAATCTGAAATTCACCATTCCGAAACTATGCACCTATTTTAAAACAGAAGAATTCAATAAAATACTGATTGAATTTAAAAAATACAGAAAGAATGTGAAAAAACATTTTAATGAATTTGCACTTACAAAAACCACCTGGACCCGGCTACTCAAAAACGCAATTTAAGACCTACAGTATACAACTGCCGACAACACTGTCATTGCCATTAGCATTGACCTAACGTTGGCCCCCGTCCCGCCAATACGGGCAAACCAGCACAGAAAACTTAACATTAAAAATCAAAAAGCCGTTTTAGCTTTAATAAAATTATTCCCATGAGCTGGACTGAACTGGTCATTACAGGCATCCTGGTGATTGCCCTGTTCATACTCATTACGGTACGCAACCGGAAAGACAGGAAGCAGCTGGAAGACAAACTCAATAATGATTACCGGAAGCCGAGGGATGAGGAAGGCGATATAGAAACCGATGAGAAAACCAAATAGTTTTCCTTATCTCCTTCAATAAAAATGGCCAGGCGGAACGCCAGGCCAGGGCCCTTGAGTGCTTCATCCAGCCGTGATCTGCAAACCCCATCAGAAACCCCGAACCGCATTCGCCCAACCACAAACCACAAACCTCAAACCTCAAACATCCGCATTTCTGCAATTTCTGTTAAAACAACGCCGCCGGGTTTCCTTCATCCGCCGGAGATTGTATCTTCATCTCCCCTAACCGAACCATGAACATTCTCAACGAAATACCCGAACTGCTGGAAGCCGGCGTGATCACCGAAGAAACCGCCGGCCGCATCCGGGCGCATTATGAACAAAAACGCAGCGCCGCCCCCAACAGGCTGTTTATTGTTTTTGGCATATTAGGCGCCATCCTCACCGGGCTCGGCATCATCCTCATTGTGGCACACAACTGGGATGAACTGCCCAAGGCGGTTAAAACCTGCCTCGCTGTTTTGCCGCTGCTGCTCGGACAACTCATTTGCGCATACACCCTGTACAAAAAACCACAAAACACCGCCTGGCGGGAAAGCAGTGCCGCTTTTTTATTCTGTGCCGTGGGCGCCGCCATTTCTCTCATCGGACAGATCTATCACATACATGGTGACCTGAAATCCTTCCTGCTTACCTGGATGCTGCTTGGCCTGCCGCTGGTATATGTGATGAACAGTTCCATCGTATCGCTGCTCTACATCTGCGGCATCACCTATTATGCGGTGGAAGAAAAATCCTGGTTCGACAGTGACCGGCAGGATTATTTATACTGGCTGCTTCTGCCGGGCATTATTCCTCATTATTACAGGTTGTATAAACTGTCGCCCAAAAGCAATTTCATGATCTTTCACAACTGGCTGGTACCGCTTTCGCTGATCATTGCGCTGGCAACACTGGCCGGTAAATCGGGTGAATTACTGGCCGTGGCCTATTGCAGCATGCTGGGCTGTTTTTACCTCACCGGCAACCAGCCCTTTTTTGCCAAACAGCACCCGGCGGCAAACGGGTATAAAATACTGGGTTCGCTGGGAACCATTTTCCTGTTGATCATCTACAGCTTTAACTGGTTCTGGGATGAACTGCTGGAAGAACATCATTACATCAACCAGTTCCTTGCATCAGCAGAATTTGCAGCGGCAGCTGTGTTTACGGTGCTGGCCTGTATCTTGTTGTATAAGCATCTCCTTCGGCAATCGCTGCAGCACGCAGCTCCGCTGGCCTTCATGTTCCTTTTCTTCCTCGTCATATTCCTGTTCGGGCTTGTTGTTGACATGGCCCCCGTACTGGTAAACCTGTGTGCACTGCTGGCCGGCATCCTGCTGATCCGGGAAGGTGATAAACAGAACCACCTCGGCATACTCAACTACGGGCTGCTCACCATTGCCCTGCTGGTCATCTGCCGTTTTTTTGATACCCACCTGAGTTTTGTACTCCGGGGCATCCTGTTTGTTTGCGTTGGACTGGGTTTCTTCCTGGCCAATTACCGGTTAATCAAAAAAAGAAATGCAAATGGGTAAGATGAAATTCATATGGCCTGCATTTATCCTGGTGGCGCTGGTGCAATTGTATGTGCCGGTAAAAATGATCCTCAACCGGGAAGCCGTTCTGAACAAAGGCACGGGTTATAAATTCAAAACAGCACCGGTGGATCCTTACGATCCGTTCCGGGGAAAATACATTGTACTGAATTACGACGAAACGGATTTTACCGTCAGCAATGAGAAGGAATGGAATTCAGGCGAAACCGTTTATGTACTCTTTGGTACAGACGGGAACGGCTTTGCCCGCATCCGTTCGGTGCTGCACCAAAAACCTGCCAACACCCGTGATTATCTGAAAGCAACGGTGAGTTATGTCAGCTCCGACGGAACAAATAAGCTAACCCTGGAATACCCATTCGACCGGTTTTATATGGACGAAGCCAAGGCAGGTAATGCCGAACTCAGCTACCGGGATGCGCAGCGTGATAGTCTGAAAACCACCTATGCCCTGGTAAACATCATGAACGGCGATGCCGTACTGAAAGACGTGCTGATCAACGGTATTTCTATCGGCAACTATCCGGCACCGCCATCAAGATAACAGGCATCAAACGTCACGGAGACACTACAGTTTTACCTGTCTTCGCCCGGTTCAGGGTCCCGTTAACCGCAATCGCTCAACACCAGCAACAAAATTGATCAGACTTCCCAAGCAGCTGAAATGCATTCTCACAATCCGGAACTGATTATCTGTTTTCATGATGTCAACAATGTAACTAATGTTACCATGCTGCCTTATTCTGCGGAATAGTTTTGCGGGAAATTCAGCGGATGATAAAAAATCTATTTGGCTTTTTACTTATTGCTTTTATATCGCAGTCCGTTGCCGGGCAGGATACAGCTTTCCTTACAAAAAAAGAGCTTACAGAAAAAGCAGCTGTACAGGGTTTGCAGGTTAAACTGGCAAAAGCAGAAGTAGAATCATCGCAGGCCGATCTGTTACAAACAAGGGCCATGCACCTGCCTAATGTAACAGCTTCCTACACAGCCCTTACTACTAATAACCCATTAATGGCCTTTGGTTCCAAGCTGAACCAATCACGGGTTACCATGGAAGATTTCAATCCGGCCAACCTCAATCACCCGAACAACATCGGCAACTTCGGAACAAAGCTTGAAGTTCAGCAGCCCCTTGTGAATATGGACCTGGTGTACCAGAAGAAAGCGGCTCAGGTAAAAGCAGATGCACTTGTCATTAAATCGGGCCGTACAACCGAATACCTGCAGATGGAAGTAACCCGTGCTTACCTGCAGCTTCAGTTTATTTATAAATCGGTCTATGCCCTGGAGTCAGCCCGCAAAACAGCGTATGCCAGCAAAAAAACTATGGATGATTACTATCGCAACGGCCTCATTCAAAAAACGGATATGCTGTACATGGATATCAGGGTGGCCGAAGTGGAGCAGCAGCTGGAGCAGGCAAAATCAAGCGCCCGCAATGCATCCGAATATATTTTCCTGCTCATCAATGAAGATAGTAAGAACAGGATCATAAAACCTGCCGATACGCTGGCATATATCAAGACGAATACCGGAACCATCGGGTTCATCAACCCGCAGCGTAAGGACATACTTGCTTATTCAAAATCGCTGGAGGCCTATGATTACCTGATCCGGTCTTCCAAAGCAAAATTTTTCCCACGGATAAATGCATTCGGATCTTATGAGATCTACGACAACGATCCCCTCGGATTCAAATCGGGCGGATACCTTGCCGGCCTGCAATTATCGTGGAATGTTTTCGATGGACTGAAAGCCAAAAGTGAACGTTCGAAATACAAGGCTGAAGTGAACAGGATTAAAACCGAACTGGACCTGTACACAGCGCAAAGTCAGTTTGAAATGAATAAGGCATACCGCGACATGATCATATCGGAAAAGAAAACCGCAGTCACTCGCCTCGCCTGGGAACAGGCAAAGGAAGCTTACCGCATCCGTAAGAATCGTTTTGACCAGGGGCTCGAAAAACCGTCAGACCTGCTCATGGCCGAATCCATGATGGCACAAAAGGAATTGGAATACTACCAGTCGGTGTATGAATACAATTCCGCAACCGTATACTACCAGTTTTTAAAATAAGTTTCATGAAAAAAACAATCTACTCAACCACAGGATTAGTCTTCCTGCTTCTCATTGGCTGTTCGTCCGGTAAGCAGAAAAACAGGGAACCGGAACAGGTCGTTTCCGTAACCGTTGGAGCAAGCGGCAGTGAAGACAGTTTGCACCATGCCAATGCCAGCGGCAAACTGGTGGCCAGGAATACGGTAAACATCAGTACACGCATGATGGGATACATTACTGGCATCCATGCCGAGATCGGGCAACAGGTGCATGCAGGTCAGCTGCTTGTTACCATAAACAGCACCGATCTGCAGGCCAGGGGCGGACAGGCATCCGCACAGATCACCCAGGCCCAGGCCAACTATAACAGTGCTAAAAAAGATTACGAACGTTTTTCGAATCTCTATGAATCTCAAAGTGCATCCCGGAAAGAGCTTGATGATATGCGTACCCGTTTTGAAACCGCAAAGGCAGCCCTGGAAGCAGCACAGATGATGAAAAGAGAAGTGAATGCTCAATTCAGTTACAGCAATATCACGGCACCGATTTCCGGTGTTGTCACCGCTAAAACGGCGAAAGCCGGTGATATGGCAACACCCGGTATGCCCTTGCTCACCATTGAAGCACCGTCTTCACTGCAGGCGCAGGTAATGATTCCTGAAGAACAGGTATTGCAGGTTCACAACGGTCAAAAGGTAAATATTCTGGTTAAATCAACCGGTAAACAAACCAACGGCGTTGTTTCTGAAATAAGTCCGTCTTCAACGGCAACAGGCGGCCTCTACCTGGTTAAAGTGGATGTTTCAAAAGATCCGGGACTGCTGCCGGGAATGTACGTGAATGTGGAATTCTCTTTTAAGGCAAACAAAACCACAAAGGCCAATACAGAAAACTCAATAACAATACCCGTTTCGGCAATCACTGAACAGGGACAACTCAAAGGGATTTATACCATCAGTTCGAACAATACGGCCATCCTGCGCTGGATTAAAACAGGTAAACGCACCGGCACAGAAGTAGAAGTATTATCCGGACTGGGAGCTGGTGAAAAATACATCCTGCAGGCAGACGGCAGATTATACAACGGCGTCAGGGTTAAGATTAAATAAACAGGATACGCTAAAGAAAAAATTATGCAACAGGGAATATCAGGAAAAATTGCGGGCTTCTTCATCAACTCCAAACTGACCATCCTGCTGATGGTGGGGTTGATGGTGATCGGGGTATACAGTTCCACACTGATTCCCCGTGAGGAAGAACCACAGATCATTGTTCCGATGGCGGATGTATTGATCGGTTACCCGGGTGCCGGTCCGCAGGAAGTGGAAAACCGGGTGGTGAAGCCACTCGAAAAGATTATTTCGAACATCAGGGGTGTGGAACATGTGCACAGCATGTCGATGAACGGGCGGGCTTTTATCATTGTACAGTTTTTTGTGGGGCAGGATGTGGAACGTTCATACGTAAAGCTGTACGATGAGCTGATGAAGAACCGCAATCTCTTTCCCCCGGGTGTAATGGAGCCCGTGGTGAAAACAAGGGCGATCGATGATGTACCCATGCTGGGACTTACCTTGTGGAGTGATCACTACGACGATTACCAGCTCCGGCAGATCACCGAAGAACTTTCGTCTGAAGTGAAAAAGATCAGGGATGTTTCGCTGACAAGGATCATCGGCGGAAGACCCAGGCAATTAAAGATCATCCTGGATAAGGACAGGATGAGTGAATCGAACGTGGATGCACTTGGTATCATTCAAATGATACAGGCCAGTAACGGAAGTACACAATCGGGCTCCTTCTCTTCAAATGACCGGGAATTTTTACTCACAACCGGACAATTTCTTTCTTCTGCAGATGATGTGAAGAACCTGGTGATAGGAACCTCACACAATATGCCCGTTTACCTCAGGCAGGTTGCCAACGTGGAAGACGGGCCTTCTTCGCCTGCAGACTATGTAAGTTTCGGCTATGGAAAGGAAACAGTCAAAAGCAGGAATTTCAGATCGGAATATCCGGCAGTAACGCTGTCGGTTTCAAAAGTAAAAGGTGCTGATGCCATGAAGATATCCGAAGAGATTCTTCACAAGGTGGAAACACTCAAAGCAAACCTGATCCCGGATGATGTGCATGTGGAAGTAACCCGTAACTATGGCGAAACGGCATCTCATAAAGTATCAGAACTCCTGATGCACCTGGGTATTGCCATCCTGGCTGTTACAGTACTGGTGATGCTCGCTATGGGATGGCGGGGCGGACTGGTGGTGTTTTTTTCTGTTCCACTTACGTTCGCACTCACACTTTTCAGCTATTATGTACTGGGATATACATTGAACCGCATTACCCTGTTTGCCCTGGTGTTTGTAGTAGGAATTGTGGTCGACGACAGCATCATCATCGCCGAGAATATGCACCGGCATTTTCACATGAAGCGGTTGCCGTTTAAACAGGCGGCACTATTTGCCATTAATGAAGTGGGCAATCCCACCATCCTGGCTACATTCACTGTCATCGCCGCTATTTTGCCGATGGCATTCGTATCGGGCATGATGGGGCCCTATATGTCGCCCATGCCCATTGGCGCATCCATTGCCATGCTGCTTTCACTTTTTGTTGCGCTCACGATTACTCCGTATCTCGGCTACCATTTACTGCGGGTGAAAAACAAACAGGAACACAAGGATGAACAGGGACTGGAAACAAGCCGCATCTATAAACTATATCAACGGATTGAGATGCCCCTGCTGAACAGCCGCCGCAAACGCTGGATCATGCTGGGCACAACGGTAATTTTATTGCTGATTTCCATGGCTGCATTCTTCACCAAATGGGTGGCCGTGAAAATGCTCCCCTTCGATAATAAAAATGAGATCCAGGTAGTGATCGATATGCCGGAAGGCACCACGCTTGAAAGAACAACAGCCGTTGCTAAAGACATTGCTCAATACCTGGCTACGGTTCCGGAAGTGGTGAACTACCAGACCTATGCCGGCACCTCGGCGCCTATTACCTTTAATGGATTGGTACGGCATTACGACCTGCGTGGGCAAAGCAATACAGCCGACCTACAGGTGAACCTGCTGCCCAAAGAAGAACGTTCGGCACAAAGCCATGATATTGCAAAACGTATGAGGCCCGAAATTGTAAAGATCGCAGCCAGATACAACGCCAATATAAAAGTGGTGGAAGTTCCGCCCGGCCCGCCGGTATTGTCAACGATTGTTGCAGAAGTGTACGGGCCGGATTATAATGAGCAGATCAAAATAGCTGATCAGTTGCAGAACGTGTTACGAAACACCAATGATGTGGTGGATGTAGACTGGATGGTGGAAGCCCCGCAAACAGAATACCGCATCGTAGCCGACAAAGAAAAAAGCATGCTCAACGGCGTGGCACCCGGGCAGATTGTTGGCAACCTGGCATACATAATGAGTGAACAACCCATATCAGCATTATACGATGAAAAATCCTACAACCCGGTAAACATGGTGGTAAAACTGGAAGACGCTGATAAAACAAATATTCCCGACATTACGGGATTGAAAGTAAAAGGACAGATGGGTATGGTTCCTGTGAGCGACCTCGTAACTATAAAAGAAGACAGCCTGCAGAAAAGTATTTACCGGAAAGATCAGAAACGGGTTGTGTATGTACTGGCAGATATGGCAGGAAAACTGGAAAGCCCTGCCTATGCCATACTGGGTATGGATAAGAAAATCAAAGCGCTCAAACTGCCGTCCGGCTATACCATCAATGAACTGTATGCAAAACAACCGTCCGATGAGCACAACTTCACCATTAAATGGGATGGTGAATGGCAGATCACGCTGGAAGTTTTCCGCGACCTGGGTGCTGCCTTTGCCGTGGTGATTATAATAATATATATGCTCATCGTGGGCTGGTTCCAGAATTTCAAAACCCCTATGGTGATGATGATTGCCATTCCGCTGTCGCTGGTGGGTATCGTACTCGGTCACTGGCTACTGGGCGCCTTCTTTACTGCCACGTCCTTTATCGGCATGATTGCCCTTGCTGGTGTGATGGTACGCAATTCGGTACTGCTTATTGATTTTATTGAAATACGGCTTAATGAAGGTGTTCCGCTCCGGCAGGCCATCATCGATGCCGGTGCGGTACGCACCACGCCGATTTTACTGACAACAGGTGCCGTGGTCATCGGGGCCATGATCATACTCTTTGATCCAATCTTCCAGGGACTGGCGATATCTCTTGTATTCGGCGCCATCGTTTCAACCCTGCTCACATTGATTGTAGTTCCGCTTATCTATTATATGACGGAGAAGAAGAAGTGGGAAAAGCAGGTGGAACTGCCTGCGGAAATTACAAACGCGGAGAAGCCGGTACACTCATAACAAACAATACAACCATGAAACTTTTATTGATAACCGCTGTCCGGGAATTTGAAAAAGACGTGAAAAGCATGCTGGTGCATGCCGGTGTACAATCCTTTTCCTATGCACCGGTGAACGGATACAAGGACCTGTCGCATCAAGTAGTAAAGGAAAACTGGTTTGCTTCCACCATGCAGGAGAGTGAATCGGTACTGTTCCTGGTATTCTCTCCGCTGGATCACATTGACCACCTGCTGGATAAGTTCAGGCAGTTTAATGAAACACAGGATTCCGTATCACGCATTCATGTTTCCGTTTTACAACCCGATCAAATTTTATAACAAATATGAAAAACAGGATCATCAGGGCAGTAGCCGGCTCACTTGTACTCGTCAGCCTGCTCTTAAGTGTGTATGTCAGTAAAAACTGGCTTTGGCTCACAGCCTTTGTGGGCGCAAATCTTCTGCAGTCTTCCATCACCCGCTGGTGTTTGCTGGAAGACATCTTAACCAAACTGAATGTGAAGGATTAACCGGTCAGATCAGTTCCGCCACGTGCTTATGAATATTCGCCGACAGTTTATCGGTAGGCACATCATTGGCATCACCACCAAACGGATCTTCAATTTCTTCGGCAATGATCTCCAGGCTGGCCAGCACATAAAAAATGAACGACACCACCGGCACCGACAGGTAGCCGAGGGTAAAGGCAAAGCCAAAGGGCAGGGTCATTACGTAAAAGAAAATAAATTTTTTCAGGAACACACTGTAAGAAAAAGGAATGGGTGTGTTCTTGATGCGTTCGCAGGCGCCACAGATATCCGTAAAGGAAGACAGTTCGGAATTGATAAAGAGCAACTGTGATTCGCTGAGTTTTTTATCGTGGTACAACTGGTTAATGTGTTCCATCATCAACGCCGCCACCTGGTTGGGAATGTGCTTGTCTGTATCGATGCGGCCGGCGAGGTGCTGTACTCCCTCTCCCTCAAATAATTCCACCCTTGTTTTTTCGCGACGCAGGTGATTGTGCAGTGCATAGGCATAGGCAGGAATGATCTTGCGGAAGAAGCTCCTGTTCACGGCATCATCTTTTGGCAGGATGGCCGCCATCTTTGCGGCCAGGTTGCGGCTGTTATTCACCAGGCTGCCCCAGAGTTTTCTTCCTTCCCACCAGCGGTCGTACGCCGTATTGGTACGGAACACGAGCAACATCGAAATGGCAAAGCCCAGCAGGCTGTGCATTACGGGCAGGTTCTTGATATAGGGATTATCACCCAGCTTCCACCACTTCACTTCTGAATAAGAAATAAAAGCGGTGTACACCGCAATGCCCATCACCAGCGGCAACAGCTGGCGGAATGTATCGGCTTTGTGAAAACGGAAAATAAAACTGAACCAGTCTTTGGGGTTATAGTTGATCATATACAAAAATAGAACTCAGTTGTTTATAACGGAATGGCTGAATAAAACTTTTTTTTAACAGTCGTGAACCGCTGCCGGATAACCAAAAGAAATAACTTGACCTGAGAATTCCGTCCCCCCCTGTTCACGAAACCTAAGCTGAATGAATAAATTAAAATTTCAGAAAGACGAAGGGACCGCATTTTACAAGGAACTGACCGCCGCCCTCGACCATTATTTTTCCAGCAACAACACCGGCAAAGAAGGCAACCACATCATGCATGTGAAGATAGCGTTGTATTTCGGGCTGGTGATCAGCTTTTACCTGCTGATGCTTTCCGCCTCCACCCTTGCCGCCTTTTACAGTTTTTATCTTTTACTCGGCCTGGCCGTACTGCTCACGGCTTTCAACATATCCCACGATGCCGCCCATGGCGTGGCGGTGAAAAGCAAATTCTGGAATAAACTGCTTTTCCAGCTCAGTTTTCAGCTGCAGGGCAACAATGCTTATGTGTGGGGGAAGAACCATACCGAATCGCATCACCTGTATACCAACGTAGAAGGAAGTGACATTGATGTGCTCAACAACCCGCTGGTGCGCATGACCGAATCGCAACCGCTGAAATGGTATCACCGGTTCCAGCACCTGTACACCCCCTTTCTTTACCTGTTGTATTCGCTCAACTGGTTCCTGTTCCGGGAAACACTGATGCTGGTGAACTACAGCAGCCGCACCATCAAAATTGTGATCCCGAAAAAAGAAGTGGTCAAACTTATTTTCTTCAAGCTGTTCTATATTTTTTACATGATTGTATTGCCTGCATGGCTCCTGCCGTTCGGTTGGGGAACCGTGCTGCTGGCATTCTTGCTGAACCATTTCATGGTATCGCTGATCTTTGTGGGTGTGCTGGGTGTATCGCATTTATCCGACTATGTACAGCACCCCGCCGCCGGCGAAAACAATCAGCTGAGCATGAGCTGGGCCAAGCTGCAGATGCAGACATCTGTTGATTATAACACCCAAAGTATATTTTTTAACTGGACACTCGGTGGTTTCAATGCACACGCCCTGCATCACCTGCTGCCCAATATCAGCCATGTGCACTACCTGAAGATACTGCCCATCTTCCGGGAACTGTGCCGCAAACACAACATGGTGTACATGGAGATGCCTTACCGGCAGGCCATCCGATCTCACTTCCGTTTTTTAAAGGGGATGGGAAACCACGAACATTTTAAACCGAGAAAATTTGAGAGATAAACATATTCATATTGAACAGGACAGCAACCTGCTGAAGCAGATCTATGCCGATGTGGAGCAAAAGCTTTGCATCAGCCCTAAGGAAACAGCCAGGTTGCTGGTATTAAAATTCATGTTTTATTTTTCGTTGATGAGCGCCTGTTATACGCTCTTTTTCTTCACCCGGCATGAAGCCATGCTGTTTGCTGCCTACATTGTTTTTGGGTTGCTGGCGGTACTGCTGGGCTTTAATTTTGCCCACGATTTCTGCCACAACACCATCTTCCGGAATAAAAAACTCAACCAGGCAGGCTTTATTGCCATTTATACCCTGCTGGGAGCACATGCCGAAGCCTGGAAGTTCAGGCATATCCATTCACATCACTATGCACCCAATGTACAGGAATACGATTCCGACCTGCAGATCACCAGCCTGATCCGGGTGGAGCCAGGCAGTACATACAGGTGGTTTCACCGCTTTCAGCATTGGTATGCTCCGTTGGCATACACCACCTATTCGCTGTACTGGGTATTCATCAAAGATTGGGTGATCTATTTTACAGAGCAGGATGATCCGCAAAAAAGTAAATGGGGATACCATCTTTCGTTCTGGCTGCAGAAGATATTATATATCGGCTATTTAGTGGTGATACCGGTGCTGTTCACGTCATTCGCATGGTACCTGGTGCTTGCTGCTTTCCTGGCCATGCACTTCGTGCAGTCTCTCTTCCTGCTTTTTACTTTTTTTATGACACACCATGTGGAATAAACAGCCTATTTCAGCGCCGATGAGCAGGGTTTCATCAGCACCTCGTGGTTTACCAACCAGGTAAAGAGCTCCAATGATTTTCACCCGTTCAGCAAAACGGCCAATTTTATTTTCGGCGGATTTAATAACCACATTGCCCATCACCTGTTTCCCCACATACACCATGCGCACTATCCAAAACTGAACAGGATATTGTACCGCTCGTTGATGCGGCACAATATCCGTCCGAATGTAACCACGTTCACAGGGGGTGTTGTTTCTCATCTCCGGCATTTACGAAACATGAGTAAACGGGCCTGATATCTTTTACTTAATTTCACTGATCCACTGGCTGGCGAAAGCCCTCGCTGTTTCCACCGCATCTTTGCCGGCCCGGTAGGCCATCTTCCAGCGGCTGCTTTTGCGTTCATACTCGGCTTTTACAAAATATTTTTTGTTGTTCTTTTCGTACAGCTGTGCATCATAGTCGATGCCCTCGGTAGCCTCCAGAAAATTCTGCAGTTTCACCCTGATGTACAGCAGGTGGTTGGCCGGGTAGGCAGCTTCCCACTCTTTCATGCTCCGCTCCCATCCTTCCTGCGTCATCTTCTTCAGCATCTCGTAGTTCTGCGCCCAGGCTTTGATCGTTTTGTTGTTGGGGTCTTCGGCGTCTTTCAGGTTCTTCTTGGCCTGTTCCAGCATCTGCTCCAGTAACGCCTTTGTTTGCGGTGTGGCTTTTTTCAACCCTTCTTCCGAGTTGGCCACAAATTCCTTCGCCATTTTGATCATGTTTGCCCTCATTTCTTCCGGTGTATCAATTTTCTGCGGCGGGGCGGGCTTATTGCTTTCCTTCAGCGCTGCATATTCCTTTTTGAACGCATCCGAAGCAGCATACTGCTTTGCGTAGGCAGCCAGGTCTTTTACCACCGTGGCCCGGTCGTTCATCAATACTTTTCTGACGCCGTAATAATCCAGTGAGCCGCTCAGCAGGCTGCCGGCTATTTTATGATCGGCGGCCGACTGGGTAAGGCCCAGCTGTTTCAGAAAATCTTCTTTCATCTTTTGTATGGTAAATGAGAAGAGGAATAAACTGATGATGACGAGGATCAAACCCGCAATGCAAAGCCGCAGTCGGGTGATCATCTTTTTTAAGAGTCTCTTTCGCATAAAGGGATGTTTTAAATGGTTACATTAATCATGGCGGAGCCTGGCAGCAGGCTGATGTCGGAAACCGGCGATGCCTTACTGGCTGTTTTACCGGCTTCTTCTTTCTTTATTTCCACCGACTCCTGCTTTTCAGGCTGGTTCTTTTTCATGTCCCTGTCGGCCAGTTTCATTTCGGCCATAAACCAGAGTGGGAATGCCAGCATCAGTGCTGTAAGCTGTATCCCGAATTTTAATTTCTGCATGTTGAATGTTTTTATGGTTTTTACTTGTTTTTGTTTTTGACAAGGCAAAGTTGCTTCAGAAACAGGCGCCCGGGAAGCACTGCATGCATGAGTTGCGCCGTTTGCCGGATGAACTGCGGATCCCGGTAACAGCAGGTCCCGAAGGGGGTTGACGGGAAATCCATTCCTCAATTCATGTTGCTTTTTCCGCAGTTCACCGGGCCCGGAGATGTTAAGGGCCTGTGAACGGGTATATTTACATTTATTCCATTCAGCATAAACAACATAGCCATGCAGTTACGGATCACCTGGAAATACGTTGCCGCTTTTATTGCTCTCCATTTTATCATGGGAGAATTGCACGAGCAGGCTCACATCAGCACCGGATATTTTATTTGCGGCTGTTACGGCCCCAGGGATTTTAATGTGTGGAGCACCTGCGAACAATGCGCAAACCCGGCCTGGGCTTTCCTGGCCACCCTTGCCGGGCCGCTTTTTTCCTGCAGCCTGATGTGGCTGGGGGCCAGTTGGTTCAGCAGGTCGCTGAATGAAAACAAACGAATGATTGGCTTTTCCCTGCTCTTTGCCAACCTTCCTTTTGCACGGATCTTTACCGCCCTGGTGGGTGGCGGCGATGAAAAAGTGGTCGTCCAGGCATTATTGGGCGATACCGGCAATTCGCTCAGCAGTAAAATAATTGCTGCATCGGTTGTTCTCCTGGTTTGCCTGCCGCCGATACTGATGGTTGGTAAAAAGATATTGAACAGGCACCGCTGGGGTATTGTAGCCGGATTTTCCATCATCCCTTTATTGTACGCAATGCTTTACCAGCGTTTATTTCTGAACTGGCTTTTACAAAAGAAGGTTTTACCCGAAGTGCATATTGCGGGAACACCCGACATCATCCTGTATCATTTTGGCATCATGCTGATCATCCTGGTATTCTTCCGGCAGGGTTTGATCGAACTGAAAAAAAATACCCGGTAAAACATTCATCGTTTTACCGGGTAACACTGTTTTTAATATACCATTATTGCTTATCCAGCCATGCAACGGCTGCCTGTATTTTTTGATCATGGGCATGATCAAAAAAATTGTCGCCGCCGTTTATTTCAATAACAGGCCGCACATTCTCCTGGTACGGCTTACCATACCGGTCGGTCATATAACTCACCGCCAGTACCATCCCATAATTGTCCCCGGCCAATAAGAACCCATCGTTTGCCGTGGTATAACCCCCGCTGGCCTCACCAACGAGGATGCTCTTATCCCGGCCGGTAAAACTGATGGCCAGCCCTTCGCCCGAACTGCCGGTAACCGGGCCGATGATAACGGCCACCGGCATTTTGCTGAGGTCGCCGCAGTTGTTTGCAAGCGAAGCCCTGGTTACTCCATCCATAATGATGCTGTTATTCTGCACCGTGGTACGGCCGGTAATATTTCCCTTCTTATCTGTTGATATGGACACATCGCCGTTGCCCAGTACATTGCTGAGTCCTGCCAGCATGGGAGCGATATTACCACCTGCATTCAGCCGGAGGTCGATGATGATTCCCCTGGTTGACGGCGTAATCACTTTGCACAGCGAATCCTGTATGCGTTGTGCAAAACGGGTTACCTGGTCGGCGGTTTGCCCGCCAAAAAATGGAATGGAAATATATGCATACCGGTCGTTCACGGTGCCGCAGTATATCTTCGCCCCTTTTGATGCGGCCAGTTTTATATCAGCGGATACCCGGCCCGTATCGGGAGAGAAAGCCGGATTGTGATAGTCCTCCTCTCCAAACACCAGCCACCCATGTTTATCGCCCAACGCATTAAATGCGTATTTAATGCCGGGAGCGGCCTCTTTGTACGTCCTGGCATTTTTGGTCATGCGGTGAACGTTGCCGGTCATTTTTTTCCAGTTCACCCGCCCCGCAAAAGCCGAGTGCTTCTGCATGGTATGCAGGGCGCTGTCGATGAAGATCCGTACACTATCCGGCTGCTGGGCCCGGGCATGTAAGGAATGCAGCACAAAGAGAATCACAACAATTGGTTTCATGGTGGTTGGTTTAATTGTTTGAAAGCTGGCTGATGGCTGTCTTTATTTTGGCCGTACCGGGATACAGCAGTTCGTCAACATATTGGCCAAACAGTGCATAGGGATCGTATTGGGCAAATTCTTTACTCATCCTTGTTACACTGATTCTATAAAGATCATTCGTGAAAATTTCCTCTGCAGCCGCCCGTATCTTTTCGGGCCTGGGCAGTTCTGTTTTTAAGTTAATGCCGAGTTTGAAATAACCCACCCGGGCACAAATCTCGTTCTTTCCTTCGTGAAGACCTGCCACGATCATGGGCAGTTTGTTTTCGATGCCCAGCATCACGCCGCCATAGCCGCCGTTGGTGATGTACACATCAGCATAAGGCATTACGTCGTTGAACGGAATAAAATCCTCGATGATGAAATTGTGATCGGGGAAACGCTCCCGCAATGCGGCTGTTCCATTACCGCCGGTTGTTGCCACCACCAGCACACCGGTATTTTTAAATGCACGCAGGGTGGGCACCAGTATTTTTTCTACGTCTTTTTCCACGGTACCCTGTGTAACCAGCACCACTTTTTCAAACTGGTTCAGCCGCTCATCAAACCAGGGATTGGCTGTGCTGCCCGAGCGGTAAGGGAGCAAGGCCCCGATATACCGGATATGACTGCTCAGGTCGCTGCGGTAGTATTCAAAGCCCGGCGTACCACTCTGCAGCATCAGGCTCGATTTCTGGATACCACTGTCGAACAGGCTTTCGCCGTTATGAGGGATCTTGTATTCATCGTACATGCGGAACATCACTTTATTGGGCGCACCAAAGATCAGCTTGCCGGAAATTCCACGCAACACGGCCTGTTTTATTTTTCCGAAGAAAGAATAGGAAGGCAGCATACCCAGGCCGGCCGGCGGCAGGTCTTTGGACGTTTCACAAAGCGGGAACACGCCGATTGAAATTACAGGTACCTGCATCAGCTCCTTTACAAAGGGGATCCCGGTAAAGGCAATATCAGCCACCAGCAGGTCGAAAGAAAACTGCCGGCGAATCTCCCGTATATCGGCATAATATTCGGGCCCCCGTTTGATGAATGCATTGATGATATCAAATTTCAGGCGGCTGATCTGTGTTTTGTGTTTCTCCCGGCCGGGAAATGCTTTGTCGAAATCGTTGTTGCTTACGTCCACGGCTTTTTTAAAGGGGAAGAAAGGGATCTGCAGCTTACCAAGTTTTTCCTGGTAGGTGGGTGATGTGTACCAGCGTACATCATGACCTGCGGCCTGCAGGTATTTGGCCAGGCCGGTAAGGGGATTGAAATGTCCATCGGCCGGGAAACTGGCAAACAGGATTTTCTTTCCCCTGCCCTGCGCTGAACGGGCAGACGGATTTTGTAAAACGGGTTGGTTGTTTTGCATGGCTATACTTTTTGTTTGTGATTAAAGTGCAAGTTTACCAACGGGCAAGGCCGGTGAAAATGCCAGCATGACTGAATTGCTCATAATGACGCATGAACCGTCTGGCCGGCAGGAAATTCAAAAACAATTCATCCGGGGATATGGGCAGTTGGTGACATATATATACAGTTCATGCAGTCATTTCTGCAATTAATACCCCGGTTGGGTATATTTGGAGTGGAAATTAAAATCAGTTACTTGCGGATCATTACCATTTTACTGGCACTGCTTGTATACTGCCAGGCACTGTTAGCACAGGATGCCCTGCAGTATTCCTTTACCCATTATTCGGTGAACAGCGGACTGGCTGCTTACAATACTACCAATGCAGTACAGGACGACCAGGGGTATATGTGGATCGGCACCATCAATGGCCTTCAGCGGTTTGACGGAAGCCGCTTCCTCACCTTCCGCCATAGCACAGCTGATAAAAATTCACTTCCCGACAACACCATATCGCAGTTACTCTTCGATTCGCAAAAGAACCTGTGGGTGTTGCTGGCCAATGGAGCCATCGGCATTTTTGATACCCGCCGCTTCACGTTCCGGCAGGCCAGCGTGGTTACGCTGTATGAAAAAAACCTGGGTGCATCCAGGCGGCTTTTTGAAGATTCCGACGGAAGGCTGATCATGACATATACATTCAAGGAATTTGTGACTTACAACAAGGTCCGGCATGAGTTCTCTCCTGCCTACAATCTTTTTTCCATGCCCCCCGGCTGGAAGCCCTCGGATATGGTGGATGATCCTGCCGGCAAACGCTACATCATTGCCTCCGATTCAGGCCTGGCCGTGTATAACCGAACCACCAAAACACTCAGCTACCGTAATCACAATACCGGTCGTGAAGCGCTGGTAGAAAGATTCGGGCATGTGCTGTATGCCGGGGTATACCTCGTGGATCAGAAGCGCCGGGTATGGTTTAAGAACTGGCCACCCATGGGCGGATGCAGCATTTATTGTTTCGACCTCCAGAAAGGCGTGGCCGTTCTTGATGCAATCACCATCGCCGGACTTGTGGGACGGTACAATGAACCAGCCATGATGTTTGAACAGAAGAACGGAACATTGTGGATCAACGGGCTTCAATTGTTTGCCAAATACGATGAACAGGAAAAACACTTTACCCCGGTATATAATGGATACATCAGCGACAGGAGCATCAGTTTTGAATCGGTACAGCTGTTTGAAGACCGGGAGCAGAACATATGGGTAACCAGCAGCGACAACGGGTTGTATGTGTTTAACCCGTCTAAGGAACTATTCAAAAGCATCGGTCACCTGAACCTCCGCAATATGCAGAAAGGAACAGGAGGACCGGCGTCTATGATCCAGCTTAAAAACGGCGACCTGCTGGTGGGTTGCTGGGCGGATGGAATTTACAGGTATGATAACCAGTTCCGGAATATCAAAGTGAATATCCGGGGCCTGGAGGAAAAAAATTACTGGTCGCCCTGGTCAATGTGTGCCTTACGCGACAGCAATACCATCTGCATGGTTGGCCAGCCCGCCTTTGTTGCGTTTTACGACCAGGCGAAAAATACCATCAAACGTTATGAACCAGCCATTTTTGAAACCCGCACGCTCCGGCAGGTGGTGGAAGACAAAATGGGGAACCTCTGGTTCGGATCACAATCAAAGGGGCTGTATAAATGGACGGCTGAAAAAGGGAGGAAGAAATTTGAAGATGGGATCAGCAAATTCCCGGGCATTTCGTCTACCGGCAAAGTTCTGAAACTGATCACCGACAGCAAGGGATATATATGGGTAGGCACCGAGCTGAACGGGGTATATAAAATTGATCCTGCAACAGACCGTATCATAGAGCACCTGACCGACAACAGCGGCCCCGCCAGTAAGCGGTTACTGGTGAACGGCGCCGACATCCTTGAATTCAACGACAGCCTGGTGATCATTGCAGGTGCAGGATTGAATTTTTATAACACCCGCTCAAACACCATCCGGCATATTACAGCCGCCGATGGATTGCCATCCAATGTGGTGGTGAGTTTACAGAAAGACCGGGCCGGTTACCTGTGGATAGCTACGGCAACAGGGCTTTGCCGCATGAACGTGGAAAAGGGAACCTTCACACAATACAACCGGAACGATGGAATGGCCAATGACCGGTTCGACATCAGCACCGATTACCAGTTACCCGATGGCAAACTGCTGTTTGGAAGTTCGTCCGACTTCGTGGTGTTCAACCCGATGGATGTTCGCAGCAATACGGCCCCGGCAACAGTGACCATTACCGAATTCAGGGTGCAGAACAATAGCCTTCCTGTTGATTCATTACTGGATCTGAATGAAGTGAACCTTGAGCCGAATGAAAATTCAATCGCCATCTCTTATTCCATTCTCAGTTTTTTAAATGAGAACAAGCCCACTTATTATTACATGATGGAGGAGATTGATAAGGAATGGAAAAAAGGCAATGAACTGAACCAGGCCATTTACAATTACCTGCCGCCGGGCAACTATACATTCAAAATAAGGGCGGAGAATGCCGATGCCCTTTCCAGCAAAATCACCACGCTCAAAATCAGGATATCGCCGCCCTTCTGGAAGAGTTGGTGGTTCTATGGGCTGCTCACCCTCACCTGCATCGTGGTGTTTTACCTCGCCGACCGGGAACGCCTGATACGTTTCAAATCGAACCAGAAACTGCGTACCGATATTGCCCTCAACCTGCACCACGATGTAAACTCGGCGCTGGGTAACATCAACCTGATGAGTGAAATGGCCCGGATGAAAGCCGATAAAGACATTGTGAAGGCAAAAGAACTCATTGAGCAGATCAGCAACAAGAGCAACGACATGATCATTGCCATGGACGATATCCTGTGGGTGATAGACCCCGCCAACGACAGCATGGAAAAAACGCTGATCCGCATGGCCGAGTTCATCGACGCCCTGCGCAACCGCCACGAAGCAGAGATTGAAATGCACGTGGATGAAAAAGTAAAGAGCATGAAACTTGATATGCGGAGCCGGCACGGTTTCTTCCTCATCTTTAAATCGGCCCTGCGCTGCATGGTGCAGTACTCGGGCGCCCGCCAGGTGCTTATCAACATCGACCTTCCAAAAGAAGGCCTCTGCCTGAAGATGCATGGCGCCACCGCCATTAAAAATACCGACAGCATCACCCTCAAGTGTATGGAAGAAATGAAAATCCATGCCGCTTCCATCAATGCCGAACTGGATATGCAGAATGAAAAAGGAGGCGGAAATATTGTGCTGGTAATGCCGGTGAAATGATTTGGAGATTTGATGATGTGATGATGTGGTGATTTGGTGATGTGGTGATGTGGTGATGTGGTGATTTGGTGATGTGATGATGCGGAAAATACCATGTTGCCTGGGGAATTTAAACATTGCAGGAACACTTCTGTATCTTAATTTACTAATCACAAAACCACTGATTAGTACATTAGTATTATGCAGGCTAATAAAGAAAAGAACCTGATTATTGAATTAACTTTTGATTTTTCGTTGAATATTATCAGGTATGTGGAATTCCTGGAAAGGAATCATAAGTATGTAATTGCAAAACAATTATTAAAATCCGGTACCAGCATTGGCGCAAATGTCAGGGAAGCACAGAATGCTGAAAGCCGTCCGGATTTTATACACAAGTTGAAAATAGCTGCAAAAGAAACCGATGAAACGGAATATTGGCTGGCACTTTGCAAACATGCTGAAGGATACCCGGATTGTAACGACTTGCAGGAAAAATGCAGCTCAATAAATAAGGTTTTATCTAAAATAATAGCATCTTCAAAATTAAAGCCCATACCCTGATCATCAAATCACCAAATTATTTCATCACCAAATTGCATTCTATTTACCCAGCCACTTCTTAAACTCCGTTACCTTCTCCCGGCTTACCAGGGCTTCTTTATCCACGGCGGGTTTTAAAGTAAGGATGAGGCGGTTGCCGAAATAATCATTGATCTGGTCAACGCTGGCAATGGATACATAAAAGGAGCGGCTGATGCGGAAGTATTTCTCGGGGTCCAGCATGTCTTCCATTTCGTCCATGGTATAGTCCACCACGTATTTCTTATTGTCGTAGGTTTTGAAGAAGTTAAGGCGCCCGTCGCTGTAAAAATATGCGATCTCGTCAGTTTCCACCGATACCAGCTTCTGCACATTCTTTACCAGGAAACGTTTGCGGTATTCTTTTGGCTGCAGTTTCTGCTGCAGTTCCTTCACCAGCATATCCATGTTGATAGAGGGCGGCGCCGCCGAAACAAAGAGCTTGCGGTATTTATCCAGCGCTGCTTCCAGGTCTTCCTTCTGGATCGGTTTCAGCAGGTAATCCACGCTGTTCACCTTAAAGGCTTTCAGGGCATACTCATCATACGAGGTGGTGAAGATCACCGGGCTTTTCACCTTCACCCGGTTAAAGATCTCAAAACTCTGCCCGTCGAGCAGCTCAATGTCCATCATGATCAGGTCGGGTGCTTCGTTGTTCTCCAGCCACTCCACCGATGTTTCGATGCTGTCGAGGTTGGCAATCACTTCAATATCCCTGTCGATGCCGATGAGCATCTTGTGCAGTTTTTTCACCGCCAGTTCTTCATCTTCGATGATTAAGATTTTCATATCGCTTGATTTTTATTTTCTGGATAATTCACCCGGTTCCTGTCCATCACACGCTGCCATATCAGCGGCAGCACGGCAGTAAAATTCTTTCCGTCGTTCATCACCTGGAAACCCGGCTGGTTCAGGATCTCGTATTTCATTTTAATGTTCTTCAGTCCCACCTGCCCCGATGGCGCTTTGCGTGCCCGCTCCTGGATATTGTTGTTCACCACCAGCTTATTGCCCACGGTGGTAAACACTTCAATCTGCAGCGGGTAGTTCTTCGACAGCGCATTGTGCTTTACGGCATTTTCGATCAGCATCTGCAGGCTCAGCGAAGGCAGCAGGTAATCGTCGTAGCGCTTGTCAATATCCACCTGCAGCTGGATGGCATCACCATGCCTTGTTTTCAGCAGCTGGAAATAACTTTTAATGAACTGCAGTTCCGTTTTCACCGTACTCATACCGTCTTCATTATTGCGCAGCAGGTAGCGGTATACCTTACTCAGTTCATCCAGGAATATTTCCGCCTTCTGTTTGTCTTCGGTGATCAGTGCCGAAAGCGTATTGAAGCAATTGAACAGGAAATGCGGATTCACCTGGCTTTTGAGTATGTCAAATTCGCCCTGCAGGCTGAGGCGGGTGTATTTTTCATTTTCGGTTAAACTCTGTTTCCATTGCTGGAAGATGTAATCCCCTTCCCAGATGATCATGGCAATGAGTGTGATCACCAGGGCAATGCCAATGCTCATGAGGAACTGGGCCGTGGTGGGATAGAAATTTCCCGGCATCAGCTGTATGATACCCACGATGCTGAGCGTGGTGGAAATGGTGATCACCACCAGCTGTTTGGCTACCAGGGCCAAAATGCGTTTGATCGTATCCTGGTAAGCAGCGAAGCTGTTGTGGATGTAGCGGGTAAGCACCACGTCGAGATACCAGAGGAACAGTCCCATGATCATCATATACATAAAACCGTAGAGCCACTTATTACCATGCATGTACCAGTCGCTGCCAAACAGCACAAAGCAGGTAGCGGCCGCTATCACGGGCATGAGCGCAAAAAAGCTCATCCATTCCACCCTGTTTGGCTTTACCGGCTTCATCGGTTGTTGATTTCGTTTTCGGTTTCGGTCAGCAATGGCACCTGCACACAGAAGAATGAGTCGGCTTTTTCAATCCGCACCGGTTCATCGCAGCAGAGCAGTTTGTATTTCTCCACCAGGTTTTTCAATCCATCGGTACTTACCGAAATGCTGGTTTGTTTTTCCTGCAGGTTATTCTTTATGATCAGCCGGCAGCCTTCTTCCTGGGTGATGGTGAAATTCAAAGGCCGGTCACGCAGCATCGTGTTGTTGTTAAAGCTGTATTCGAACACGGTCTGCATCAGGAAGGGCGATACCAGTTTTTTCCGGCTGGAAGCATCTATGTTTACCTGCAGGTTCACTTTATCACCATACCTCGCTTTCAGCAGGTAGTAATGCGATTCAATGAACTGGAGCTCGGTTTCCAGCGTTACCAGTTTGTCTTCGGGATTGCGCAACAGGTAACGGTATACCCGGGTTAGCTCGTTCAGGAATTTTTCGGCCTTTTCCGAATCTTCGCTGATCAGGCTCGACAGCGAATTCAGGCTGTTGAACAGGAAATGCGGATTTACCTGGCTCTTCAGTCCCATCAGCTGGCTTTGGGTATAAGCCGTTTTCAGCTGCTCGGTTTCAGTCAAGGTTACCTTCCACCGCTCAAAGCGTTCAAACCCTTCGTGCAGGATGGTGATGATGATGTTGAGGATAAGACCGATGCCCAGCGTCCAGTAATAGCGGGTGGTGTTTATCTCATAGCCGAACAGGTTGAACTGGTTATATCCCTGGAAAAAAAGCGTCATCACCAGTGCCTGGATGGTGGCGATGAATGCCACGGTAATGATAAGCCGTTTTGCCTGGTCGTTATTGGAAGGGAAACGGCTACGTACCGTAACGGCAATCCAGGTAAAGAGAAACCAAACAGCCGTCATCACCACCAGCACAACCAGCCCCGACCCGATCAGTACCGGTGTTTCGGTAAAGAACCGGGTTCCAAACAGCAGCAGGTTGATAATGACCACCACGATGGGCATGGTAATGGCCAGTATCTGCAGATCCTTCCGTGTATATTGGGGTATTTTCATACCTGCGCTTTGCGGTTTAACTGTTTAAGTCTCTATATTTCAATTTACAACCTTTTCATCTTACCGCTGCCGGCTGCCGGGCCGCCGTTGCCGGTTTTTGGATGAATTGAGGAAAAGGGCGTATGAATTGTACCCCGCCCGTTGATGCACCGGCCCGGGATGGGGCATCGTTTTTCATACTGTAAATATAATTACCCGCTGAGGGGTCTGTATACAAAGAGCGGATGAATTGAGAAAAGGACGGTTCAATTGTAAAAGTTCCGGTAAAAAAAATGGATCTCCAAATGGAGATCCATTGATTAGCCTTCATCATGGCTTAGAGACCGGCTAATGTTTTAGGACCGGGTACGATATTTTTTACGGGTGCTGTTGATTTTAAATAAGCAAAAATGGCCCGGATGTCTTCATCGTTGAAATTTTTATACACGAACCAGGGCATGGGTGGCAGCAGGCTGCGGCCTCCTTCCAGTCCTTTTGATTTTCCTTCGCGGATGGCCCGGAAGAACTGCGCTTCGCTCCAGTTGCCGATGCTGCTTTCGTCGCTGCTGATATTGGCAGCAAAGGAAACACCCCAGGGGCCAACGGCATTGGTAAGGTCCGGACCCAGCATGGCCCATCCGTTCTTCAGCACATTGGTATCAATGGGCGCCAGCGGGCGGGCAGAGGGATAACCTCCGAAACGTTGTTCGGGAATAACTTCAGGACCATGTGCCCCCATACGCTTGGGAGAATGGCAGTCGTCGCAACCCACGGCATTCACCAGATAGGCGCCGCGTTTTACAAGGCTGTCGTTGCCGATGGCCTGTGCAGTGGTTTTGTTTTCTTGTTTGCTTTCGCAGGAGATCACCGAAACAGTGATGAGGCCTGCGGCAATAATGATGGCTGATACTTTTTTGTACATGATTGACAGGTTTTTATTTACTTGCTAATTTTCGGGCAAGGTAAAAACGGGCTTTTGCTGCATCAAGGAAGGGAGACATGAACTGTGTAATGCACCGGATGAATTGTGTCTCACCTGGCCTGGTGTCTCCGCCTGATCATTGTGCGTTAATATTTTTTAAACAGTACGGTATCCATCCGGGTTTCTCCTTTCATCAGTCCCACGATGTGCTGCTCGTCCACGCGACGGGCATAAATGGTTGAGCCATCTTTGTAAGCGGTGATGTACACGCTGTCGCCGTTTACTTTGATGCGGTATACGTTGCGGTCGTACACCTGCTGCCCGGGAATGTCCATCGTTCCCTCCCAGATACCTTCGCCCATGCGGATATGAAATACCGGCGGGTTACCGGCATCATCTCCCTTCACCATTACCCAGGTACCGGCAATATTGGTATCGGCCGATGTAATGGCCACCACGCTGGTGAGTACGATGCTGATTAAAAAAAGAAATGCTTTCATGGCTATACTTTTTTGATTGTTGACGCAAAGCTATTGGCCGGGTGTACGCAATAAAAGCAACAGGTGCATGAGGTGCGTGAATGGAAGGATGAATTGAGGAACGTGGCTGGTTGACGACCACGCCACGGCGTTCACGAAAGCAGACGGGAATTGTACCACGAAAAAAAGGCTGCACCATGTGCAACCTTTTTGCTGAGGTCCCTAGCGGACTCGAACCGCTGTAGAAGCTTTTGCAGAGCTTTGCCTAGCCACTCGGCCAAAGGACCCTGTTTGCCCATCCGCCGGTTTGCGGACAAGGACTATTTATTTTTCCGGGGCAAAAATAGGGTAATTTTAAGGAACTTGTGTCTCAAATCTTAATCATGAACCGGATCGCCGAATCGGAACTCATCATCAACAGCCGGGGCGCTGTGTACCATCTTAACTGCCGGCCCGAAGAGATCGCCGGCACCATCATCACCGTGGGCGATCCCGACCGGGTGAAAGAAGTAAGCAAATACTTCGACCAGGTTGAACACAAAAATAATCACCGGGAATTTGTTACCCATACGGGCCGCATCGGCAACAAACGCATCAGCTGTGTAAGCACCGGCATTGGCCCCGACAATATCGATATAGTACTTACCGAACTGGATGCTCTGGCCAACATCGATTTCAGTACACGGCTCATCAAAGACAAACTCACGGCTCTCAACATCATCCGCTTCGGCACATCGGGATCGCTGCAGCAGGAAATACCGGTAGACAGTTTTGTGGCCAGCACGCATGGACTGGGCCTCGACAACCTGATGCATTTTTACCGCCTGCAGAATAACGAAGAAGAAAAGCAATTGCTTCATGCCTTTATTACCCATACACAGCTCAGCAACGGAAAGGTGGCGCCCTACATCAGCATGGCGGGCACTTCACTGCTGAAACATTTCACCAGCGGTTATCACCACGGCATCACCGTTACCTGTCCGGGCTTTTACGGTCCGCAGGGCCGGGTGCTGCGGCTGGGTCTCGGTTACCCGCAGCTGATTGATCAGCTCACAAATTTTAGTTTTGGCAATCACCGAATCACTAATTTTGAAATGGAAACATCGGCCATTTATGGACTGGGCAAAACGCTGGGCCATCATTGCCTCAGCCTGAGCGCCATTGTGGCCAACCGCATCAGCAAACAGTTTTCCGCCAACGGCGAACAGGCAGTGGAAAACCTGATCAAAAAATCACTGCAGGTAATTGCCGACTCAAACATCTGACATGAAAATAGAATTTTATAAATACCAGGGAACCGGGAATGATTTTGTGATCCTCGACAACCGGGATGAAATGTACAGCCAGCTCACCCATGGCGAAGTAAAGCTGTTGTGCGACCGACGCTTCGGCATCGGGGCCGACGGGCTGATGATGCTGAACACGAAAAAGTTCTTCGACTTTGAAATGATCTATTACAACGCCGACGGAAACCCCAGCACCATGTGCGGCAACGGCGGGCGCTGCCTCGTTAAATTCGCCCACCTCATCGGCATTCACAAGAATACCTATCACTTTACGGCGGTGGATGGAAAACACGAAGCCGAAATTGACATGCAGGGAGAAGTAAGGCTGAAGATGCAGGATGTATACAGCGTGGATTACCACAACGGGCACATGATTGTAAATACCGGCTCACCGCATTTTGTAAAATTTGCCAACGACGTGGAAAACATCGACGTGTTTGAAACAGGCCGCGACATCCGCTACAGCAAAGAGTTCCGCAACGAAGGCATCAACGTAAATTTTGTGGAAACCACGGATGAAGACGGCATTTTTGTACGCACCTACGAACGCGGCGTGGAAAATGAAACCCTGAGCTGCGGCACCGGCGTAACTGCCTCGGCCCTGATGAGCGCCCACAACGACAAAGGATTTAACCGGGTGGAAGTTAAAACACCGGGCGGAAGGCTGAGCGTGGAATTTGAAAAGATCGATGACCACCATTTTGAAAACATCTGGCTCTGCGGCCCTGCCGAGCTGGTGTACAAAGGAGAAATAGAATTATGACCAAACCCGGGATCATACATACCAGCGAATCGGTGTTCACCCGTTTTACAGAAACCTGTGAGCGCATTGAAGAAGCCGCCCTGTTTGCCAAGCCGGGTGATAAATGGTCGGTGGCCGAAAACATCCGTCACCTGGTGATATCCACCAACATGACCACACTGGCATACCGCCTCCCCAAATTCATCGTGAAATGGTATGCCGGCACGCCCAACCGCAAATCAAGAACCCTGGATGAATTAAAAGAAAAATATTACCGCAAATTAGAAGAAGGCGGAAGAGCCAGCGCACGCTTTGTTCCCAAGCCCATTGCCGTGAGTTACGGAAAACAAAAACTGATCGGCAGCTGGAAAACCGCCACGGCAAAATACCTGGCAGCCCTGGACGCCAACAGAACGGAAGAAGACCTGGATAACTACCTCGCCAAACATCCGCTGCTGGGCCGCATCACCCTGCGGGAACTGTGCTACTTTACCATTTTTCATACCGAACACCATTTACGAACCATTGAAGGACTTACCCGGCAACCATGATCCAGTATTTTAAAAACACCGACAAACAAACCATTGCCATTGATAAGGTAGACAGCGCCGTGTGGGTGAATGTGCTGCCACCCCTGAAGCAGGAAGAGTTCACTGAACTCAGCGATTCAATGAACATACCCGTGGACTTCCTGAAAGACTCGCTGGATATCGATGAACGGAGCCGCTACGAGATCGACGACAACGTAAAACTCATCGTGATCAAAACACCCACAGAAAACAATTCATTCAACCTGAGTGATGCCTTTTACATCACCATCCCGATTTGTATCATCCTTACCAATAACCGCATCGTTACCGTGAATTCGTTCGAGAACGAAGCGATCAAAAAATTCCTGAACACTTTCCAGCACCGCAATCCAGATAAGATGAACATGATGGTGCTGAAGATCTTTGAAAAGATCACCACCAACTTCCAGGAATACCTGAAAGAGATCAACCAGCGCCGCAACAGCCTGGAACAAAAACTGTACGACAGCAACCGCAATGAGGAACTGCTGCAGCTGATGCGCATACAGAAAAGTTTTGTGTACTTCGTTACCGCCCTGCGCAGCAACGAACTGCTGATGATGAAGATGAGCCGCACGAATATTCTCAAACTCACCGAAGAAGAAAAGGATTTCCTGGAAGACCTGATCGTGGAAACCTCGCAGGCCCTGGAAATGGCGAACACCTATACCAACATCCTGAACAGCACCCTGGATGCGTTTGCCAGCATCATCAGCAATAACCAGAACGAAGTGCTGAAACGCCTCACCACGCTCACCATCTTCCTGAGCGTACCGGTATTGATCGCCAGTATCTATGGAATGAATGTTCCCATTCCGTATAAAGACAGCCACCTGGCCTTCTGGCTGCCCGTGGCACTTTCCATGATCATCCTGGCATTCACCGTTTGGAATTACGCAAAACGAATCAGGAAGTAACGCATGTTTAACCTACGTGTTTACGGCATATTGATCAACGATACCAACCAGGTGCTGGTAAGCGATGAATTCATCCGCGGTAACTATTATACCAAGTTCCCCGGGGGCGGGCTGGAACCGGGAGAAGGAACCCGTGACTGCCTGCGGCGGGAGTTTATGGAAGAAATGAGGTTAAACGTAGAAGTGGGGGAACATCTTTACACCACCGACTTTTACCAGCAAAGCGCCTTTAACCCGGCCCACCAGATCATCTCCATCTATTATTATGTGAAAGCACTGGAACCCATAACGGCCCCATTACGTTCCTCCGCATTTGCATTCGACGAACGGGAACTGAAGCAATATGCCGATACCGGCGAAACGGAAACCTTCCGCTTCATCAGCTGGCCCGACTTTTCGGAAGAATCCGTCAGCCTGCCGATTGACAAAATTGTTGCTAAATTGCTGAAGGAAAGCAGGGTGGTTTGAGGTTTGTGAACGCCCAGGTAATGATTAACAGATAACGATTAACTACTTACGGATGGATTACGCAGCTTTTTTTGAACAACCCATCATTTTAGAAGACGAACTGGTGCGGATAGAACCCCTCGGGGAAAAACATTACGACCTGCTGTTGCCCACCGCACTTGAACCTTCCCTCTGGTTGTATACGGTTGCAAAGATCTCATCACCCGAAGCCTTTCGCCGGTATTTCAACACCGCATTAAAAGAAAAAAGTGAACAGCGCTCATACCCCTTCGCCTATTATCACAAGCAACAGCAACGCTACGTGGGCAGCACCCGCTATGCCAACATCGAATTCCCGAATAAAAAACTCGAGATCGGCTGGACATGGATCCATCCTTCCATGCAGGGAACGGGGTTCAACAAGCATTGCAAGTTCCTTTTGCTCAGTTATGGCTTTGAAACACTTGGGCTGAACCGTATAGAACTGAAGACGAGCCATCTTAACCTGAAATCGCAGAAAGCCATGCGTAAGATCGGGGCTGTGGAAGAAGGCACCTTCCGGAAAAACATCATCAACGACGATGGAACAATACGCAATACTGTGTACTTTAGTTTCATCAACGATGAATGGCCGGAGATAAAAAACCGCATCTTCCGGGAGTTCATTAAATAGGTAATAACTGATCACTTAAAAACACAGAGCACATAAGAAAATCCTTTCTGCAGATTTTTATGTGCCTATGTGGTTCAAAACATAAAAACACTGTTATATGAAAAAGCTACTCTTCCTTTTGCTGGTTGCTGGATTTATCTCCTGCAATAACGAAAACAAAACAGCCTCCGCCCCTGCTGCCGGCGCCGACAGCAGCCTGTACAAAGAAGTGCAGACCGGCGGCGTACAGATTATCCCCATTCATTCCGGTAAGGATACGTTTAAAATATGGACCAAACGCATGGGCAACAATCCTAAAATAAAACTGCTGCTGCTCAACGGCGGTCCCGGTTGCACACACGAATACTTTGAATGCTTTGAAAGTTTTATGCTGCCCGAAGGATTTGAGATCATCTATTACGACCAGCTGGGCTGCGGACTTTCCGACAATCCCAAAGACACCAGCATGTGGGACCTTTCCCGTTTTGTGGAAGAAGTGGAACAGATACGCACAGCGCTGAACCTGACAAAAGACAATTTTTATTTACTCGGCCATTCCTGGGGCGGCATCCTTGCCATGCAATATGCGTTGAAGTACCAAGACAACCTGAAAGGACTTATCATCAGCAATATGATGAGCAGCTGCCCGCTTTACGGCAAATACGCACAGGAAGTGCTGGCGCCGCAGTTTGATCCCAAAATCCTGGATACCATCCGGCAGATTGAAGCCAAAGGCGATTTCGGCAACCCGAAATACATGGAACTGCTGATGCCACATTTCTATAACAAACATATCTGCCGCCTGCCAATGGATCAATGGCCTGAACCAATGACACGTTCATTCGGAAAAATGAATCAATCACTGTATGTAACCATGCAGGGACCCAGTGAATTCGGCGTAGGCGGTAACCTTATTAACTGGGATGTGAGCAAAGAATTGCCCAAAATAAAAACACCCACCCTCACCATCGGCGGCACCCACGACACCATGGATCCCGAACACATGAAATGGATGAGTACACAGGTGCAGAAAGGACGTTTCCTGCTTTGCCCCAACGGCAGCCACATGAGCATGTACGACGACCAGAAAAATTATTTCCCGGGATTGATACAGTTCATCAAAGATGTGGACAGCGGAGCCTTGAACAAGTAAGGTTTGAGGTTTGATGTTTGAGGTTTGAGGTTTGAAGAATCTCCTGCTCAATGCATTCATCTCCGGCAATTGCTGAATCGCGAATTTCTTTTACCGGTTTCGGCATTTTTTTCTGAACTGATTTTTAAACCGGCATAGCCGGAACAGGTATTATAGCCGGGCTCTTTTGTGCTGTACACATATTCAAACACCGGCGTTATGGATGCACCGCCTATCTCATCACAACGCGGCTTTAATCTTTTAAAAATCTATCAGCCTGTAAGCCGGATTCTGTATCCGCCGGTGGCGGACGGTCATCATTTATCTGGTCCATGCATTACTGCCTGGATCTTGCTGCCTACCCTCCGGCATCGGGCGAGCCGCCCTCGGGCGCCGGTATACGTGGCATTACAGCACACAAGGTTTACCCGGTTACTGCATTGCTGCAACAACCCGTGAGCTCTTACCTCACGTTTTCACCCTTATCCGCCGGTTGGCGGACGGTAATTTTCTGTGGCACTTTCTCGTCCCTGCACTGCTGCAGGGAGCCGGCTGTTCACCGGTGTGTTGCTCTGTGCTGTCCGGACTTTCCTTCCCGACGGATGTCGGAACGATAACCCGGCTGATAGAGGGCAAAGGTAGCGGTTATTTTTTGTAGATTGCGGGAAGGGAATAGTGTTGACGGGTGCTTGAATTGGATATCAATGAGCTTTAAGAGGATATACATCAATGCAAATGTTGTGGACAATTGTAAAGCGATAGTAAAAGTTCTATTTTAGCAGAGTAATGAAGTATCAAAACATAAGAGAAGAAGAACTAAAAAACAAGGTAGCACAGGACTACTTTTGGATATACAACTGCACTAAAATAATTGGCAACGTGGACTTTTGTGTATGTATGCACCAAAGCCATAAGGAACTTTTTGAACAAGAATCATTACTTTGGGCAGAAGCAAAAAAAGGTTCTTCGGACATTTACAATTCTATCACTCAGCTAATTTTGACAGTTGGTAAAGCTAGGACTTTTGATAAGTTTTTACCACCAGCAATGCTAGGAGCATTTGATGGAGAAAAAATCGCTTTTATTCCTTACAATGACATTCACGAAGTTTTTTATATAAATGACTTCAACTGGAATGTAACTCCTTCAAATCATACAACAAAAGAGTTCAAACTCATACACGAAAAGGTAAAAACAGTAATTGACAGCAAAGCCTTACTTTTTAACTTCTTGAATGACGACCGGGAACTAAAGAAATTTATAAAGAGAAATTTCATTGTCGGTAAATTCGGCCTGACCAAAACAAAAATAGACAAGAACAATTTTATGGTCATTTACAACAAATGGCTTCAATCTGTAAAACCGACAATTGCTGTAAACTGGGACATTGCAAAGAAAACGGGAATTATTGACGGTGACTTTTATCTTGCCGACCTTCTTTCACAAGAAAACAATACTTTAAAAGAAAAACTTTTTGTTCTATTAAGACACGACCATTATGAACTTGACAGAAAATTAGATGAAGCTGGAATGTTCAGCAGTAAACGGACTGACTTCACAGACAAGCAAGTTGCCCACACTCAATTTTGGAACAAATACGACCGACCACCAAAAGAAGAGTATTGGGATTACATTGTTGAACGTAGAGATTTACTTGTTCCGCAAGACGTAAGAGAACGAAAAGGAAGTTTTTTTACTCCGCAAATTTGGGTAGAACTTTCTCAAAAATATTTGACAGACGTATTAGACGAAGACTGGCAAGACGAATATTATGTTTGGGACTGTGCTGCAGGCACAGGCAATTTGCTTGCAGGGCTTACGAACAAGTATAATGTTTGGGCTTCCACCTTAGACAGCCAAGATGTTGAAGTAATGCACGACCGTATTAAAAACGGTGCGAACTTGCTTGACGACCACGTATTTCAGTTTGACTTCCTTAATGATGATTTTAGCAAATTGCCAAGACCTTTACAGGACATTATCAACAACCCAGAAAAAAGGAAAAAATTAGTTGTTTATATAAACCCACCATACGCTGAAGTATCAAGTGTTGGCGTGAAAGGAAAAGCAGGTGTAAATAAATCGAAAGCACACGACAAGTATTCAGAAAAAATCGGCACAGCAGGTAGAGAAATTTATATTCTCTTTTTAGCACGGTCATTTGACGAATTGAATGGTTGCATAATTGGAGAATTTTCTAAGTTAAAAGCATTGCAAGGGTCTGCATTTTCAGAGTTTCGTGACTTCTTTAAAGCCGAATTAGTCAAATCATTTGTTGTTCCAGCCTACACTTTCGACAATGTTAAAGGCAACTTCCCTATTGGTTTCAAAATTTGGAATACTTCGGTTAACAGCCCATTTGAAGAAACGCAATCAGACGTTTATGATGAAACAGGTAATCTAATTGGACAAAAAACATTTTCAGTAACTGAAAAGAGCGACTTCATAAATAAATGGATTTCCAAATACAAAGTAAAAACTGGCTTTATTGGTTTTTTAGCAGGGACTAATGGGAATGACTTTCAACAAAATGGAATTGTTTACATTCTCAATAAGAAAGAGCAAATGGCAAATCCAAGGGGCATTTGGATAAGCTCACAAAATTTAATTCAGGCTTCAATTTATTATGCAGTTAGACGTTGTGTTGCCCAAACTTGGCTTAACGACCGTGACCAATTTTTACACCCAAATAACCAATGGGAAACAAATGCTGAATTTCAAAATGACTGTTTAGTTTTTACTCTATTCAATACTCACATTCAAACACAATTCGGAACGAACTATTGGATTCCATTCACTGAACAAGAGGTAAATGCCAGAGAAAAGTTTGAAAGTAATTTTATGAGCAAGTTCATAAACGGCAAACTAAAAACCGACAACAACGGAGATTTATTTGGCAACCAAACCCAAAGGACTACGCCACTTGTATTTTCAACCGAAGCGTCAGCAGTTTTAGACTCTGCCCGAGAACTTTGGAAATATTATCATAAACAACCAAACTGTAATGTTAACGCTTCTCTTTATGACATAAGAGAACATTTTCAAGGCAGAAATGAAGCAGGGAAAATGAACAATAAAAGTTCAGACGAAACATATATGAACTTAATTGGCGACTTGAGAGAAAAACTCAGACAACTTGCTGACAAAATTGAACCTAAAGTTTACGAATACGAATTTTTGAAACAGTGACGAGAACAACTGCACACAACATTGGCTTAGCGTAATTAGGGGCGGGGCAAAGAAATACAAAGCTTCAGTACACATTCAGTCATTGGGCGTATATCTTACTCATCCGCCAGTAGCTTTTTTCTGCCATCCCATTGGTAAAGGAGGTTTTTCCATAACTTAAAAATTTCGTTCCTTTATAGCATCATGGCCAAACCGGCCGGTGATTGTTTGCTCAACTTATACAGTATAGAAATGGATAACACAAGAGTTTACCGGATGTTATTTTCAAGCGTATACCCTTTATACATTCAAAAGGTGGAGAAAAAAGGACGTACAAAGGCGGAAGTGGATACGGTGATCTGCTGGCTCACGGGCTACAATGCCAAAACGCTTCAGAAACAGATTGACAAAAAAAGTGACTTTGAAACCTTTTTCGCCGAAGCACCGGCGATGAACCCAAACACTTCAAAGATAACGGGGTGATTTGTGGATACCGGGTGGAGGAAATTGAAGACAAGCTAATGCAGCAAGTGCGTTACCTGGATAAACTGGTGGATGAGCTGGCCAGGGGCAGAGCCATGGAAAAAATTTTAAGAACCTGAATAATAAACCGAAAACCCGGCAAACATGAAACGGACAACACTCACCATCGCACTGATTGCAGCTTCCTTCCTGTTCGGCTTCGCTTTTAAAACAATACTTCCTGATAAAAAAACAAAACAAACAACCATGAAAAAAGTAACCGGGATCGGGGGCGTTTTCTTCAAATGCAAAGACCCCAAAGCAGTCAACGAATGGTATAAAACACACCTGGGTTTTGAAACCAGTGCATACGGCACCAGCTTTGAATGGCGACAGGCCGAAGACAGCAGCAAGAAGGGACTTACCCAATGGAATCCCTTTCCGGAAACCACCAAGTATTTTGATCCGTCAACCAAAGACTTTATGATCAACTACCGGGTGGAAAACCTGGAAGCCCTGGTGGAAGCGCTGAAAAAAGAAAACGTAACCATCCTCGACAAGATCGAATCATACGACTACGGAAAATTTGTGCATATCCTGGACCTGGAGGGAAATAAGATTCAGTTGTGGGAGCCGGCGGAATAATCCCGGCAGGGTTATTCCGTTAGCGGCTGGTCACAGAACATACCAAAGAGTAACGGCGAAATTATTTTTAGATTAATTGAAAGAATGAAACTATTCATGTTCCTGGTGAATGCGGTTTATTGGCTGTGGATATTTATTATCCCTGCCGCACTGTGTTCCTTCCTGGCTTATTGGATGTATGCAAAAGATCCAGGGAATGCGATTCTTTCAGTATTTCTTGTTATCAGTGGGATACTGTCAGGGATTTTCTTAGCAGAGAAAGTCAGGAAAAAATACGGGCTTTCTGATTTTTTCGCAGCGGCTTCATCAACACCGGATATCGAAAACAAACCAGGTAAAGACAGTACGCCTGGAACATAACCATTGTATGAAACAAAAAGCTATATCCATCCGCCCATTCATCGGCGCCAGCAATTTTAATGTATCCAGGAATTTTTACCGGGATCTGGGTTTTGAAGAAACGGTGCTGGCTCCCAACCTGTCGGTATTTAAAATGCAAAACCTGGCTTTTTACCTGCAGGATGCCGATGTGAAGGACTGGATCGACAACACGATGATCTTTATGGAAGTGGAGAATGTAGATGCGTACTGGGATGAGCTTGTTGCACTGAACCTGCCTGCAAAATACCAGCAGGCACGGTTAACAGCCCCCCGCAGTTACGATTGGGGCAAGGAATGTTTCCTGCACGACCCATCCGGCATTCTCTGGCATTTTGGGGAATTTGTAAAATAAGTTACGCACGTTAAAGTTGCCTGCATTATCCTCATCGCCTTAGCCTTGTTTGTTGACATCGTACGCACGGGTATCATCATTCAGGCTGACTCCAGTCATTCTTTAGCCGTTGCAGCCACGCTTTCTTTGTACCACAAACACCTGCGCCATGAACATTAAATTCCTGCTGCGTTGTGGTATCTTTTCCTCGCTGCTATACATTGCGATGAATGCATTTATCCCCCTGCTGGACAGCAATTACCGGGTTGCATCCCAAACGGTAAGTGAGTTATCGGCCGTGGATGCGCCCACCCGGAACATCTGGGTTTGGCTCGCCATGCTGTACACTTTGCTGATGGGCGCCTTTGGCTGGGGCATTATGAAAGCATCAGATGGAAACCGGTTCATACGCATGGCAGGCATTCTGGTTATTGCCCATGCGTTGGTTGACCTTGGCTGGCCCTTTGCACCCATGCACCTGCGGGAAGTGCTGGCCGCCGGCGGAAGCACCATCAGCGATACCATGCACCTGGTTATTGCCGGCATCACGGTTGTACTCATGATCGGCATCATCAGTTTTGGCGCCGCAGCCATGGGAATGAGGTTCCGCATTTATTCCGTCATTACGTTGCTGCTGCTCGCCGGTTTTGGCCTGCTCACGGGCCTGGAAGCTCCTGCGGTTGAAAAAAATCTGCCCACGCCCTGGGTGGGTATCTGGGAACGCATCAACATCGGTGTATTCATGATCTGGGTGATTGTATTTGCCATTGCCTTATCAGCACGGCAAAAACAAACAACCCGTAAACCATAAAACGCATGCATCCTTTCCTGAAATACCTGGTGGCCTGGTTCCCCATGCTGCTGCTGGCCATTGCCAACGGTGCGTTGCGGGAATTTGTTTTTAAAAAATACATGGGTGAATTAACCGCACACCAGTTATCAACCTTCTCGCTCCTCGTACTCTTTGCGGTTTATATCGGTTTTGTTATGCATTATTTCCCGCCCACTTCGGCCAATGAAGCTATCCTGCTGGGCCTGTTCTGGCTGGTGCTTACTCTTTTGTTTGAATTCGGGTTTGGCAGATACCGTGGCAACTCCTGGGAAAAATTACTGGAAGATTATAACCTCGTGAAAGGGCGCCTGTGGATACTCATACCCCTGTGGGTGGCCATAGCTCCCTATATTTTCTTTAAGCTGAGAAAATAGCCGGGTATGCCGGCCGGGGGCTGTTTATCGATGCCTGCTCTGCTGGTATTTTTCGTTGATGATCACACTCATCGGTTTATTGTACACCTTGCTTTCTATCCAGCTGATGATATCCAGGTAAGAGAACACCCTTGTTTCAAAACGGTTCTTTTCAAACTGTTTGATGCGGTCGAGCAGTTTTTTCAACCCGGGCTTCAGTTTCTCGGCCGATTCATACACGTTGTTCTTGATGAATTTAAACATCTCCTCTTCCACCACCGTCAGGTTTTCCATCCTCGACATAAACCGGAATACCGATTTGGTAAGTGATTCGATGATGGCGTCGTTGCCCATTTCAAAATGGGCCATCAGGTGCAGCAGGCGGGCATAGCATTGCAGGTCGATGCGGATATCAACGGGCCCGTTGATGATGAGCTGCAGGTGGTCGATGGATTTTTCATAATCGCCGTTGCCGAAATACATCAGCGCCGTTTTGTACCGGATCACCAATACCCGGTGGCGGTCAATATAAAGTGAAAATTCATCCAGTCCTTTTTCAATGGCCGAAACCAGCTTGATCCCGTCGCCAAAGGTTCCCTTCATCAGGTGCTGGTTGATGCGGGCGCTGGTAAGATACACGAACGCCTGCATGCGGAAATTATCGTGCTGGTTGGCCGGTTTCGAAAACGTAAACCGTTCGAACCGTACCAGGTATTTATCAAAGTTTTTAAAGTTGCGCAGGTTGAAGTTGGCGGTAAGCAGGTTGTGCATGCCTTTGATGTAATGCCCCGTTTCCACGGTGATCATCAGCGGCTCATTTTTGAACAGGTCGGCCCATTTGCGGCTGTAGCGGTAGTACATCAGGAAGTCCTGCCGGATAAACGCATACCAGCAGTAACTCTGGTACAGGTAAAGCAACTGGTAAAAGCCGCGGATCTGTTCGGGATTGGGGGGCAGGTTTTCTTTAAAGAACCGCTTCACGCCCTTTTCATCCTTTTCATTGCGGGCATGGCCGTGTTTCACATACCATTGGTACAGCTGCAGGGCCAGGTTGGATAAGGCCGTGATCATGGTACGCTGTTCGTTCACTTCATTGGCCTCCTGCGTAAGCCGGTCGGCTGCCCCCTCGCCGCTGCGGGTGATGTGGAGGGTTTCAATCTTTTTTTCCAGGGAGATCACCTGTATCAGGAAACTCTCCTGGTGGTAGCTTTTGGCAAGGTCTTTCACCTTTTCCAGGATGCGCAGGCTTTGCAGGTATAGTCCTTTGTTGTACAGGATACGGGCATAATCGAGCTGCTCATGAAGCTGCAGGTCGATGCTGTCGGTGCTTTTCAGCAGGCGGAGACTGGCCAGTAACTCCTTGTACAGGTGGGCCTTTAGGTTGGCCAATTGCGGCTTTTCCACACCGGTTATTTTCTTAAGAATCTGGGCTTCGTTGTAGTCTTTGGCCTTATCAATGGCGTCAAAAAGCTGGATGATTTTGAGGTCCTGGCGGGAGGAACTACGCTTAATATAGAGTTTAAAATGCCTTTTTTCGGCCTTTTCAAGCGATTTAATGAGCTGGAATAATATGTCTGCCGAGCGGTTGGACATCATAAACAAATTTAGCCGAAATCCTTTGTGGTAAAGGGTTTTGCTATTTACGGATCGTTTTTAACAGGGTATAATCCTTCTGAACTTGGTTAGGCGTATACAACCCCCTATCCTATTTTTGTTTCAGATAGTTGATCAATTCATACAGCAGGCAATCGCTAAAGGAAAACAATCAATCGTTAGGAGGCAATCTTAAAGCCCGGCACTGACAAGGTCAGTAAAGATTAGAACACAAACTCTTTCATATAGCAAGCAATCGTTAAAAAGTCACTCCGTTTCTACGGAGTGGCATTTTTTTATGCTGCAATGATAAGTAATAATTTGATAACACCGGCTTTTCTCTATTACTTTTTTAATCTATCGGAATTTGAACCACATAGGCACATAGTAACATAGAAGAAATACTTAAGACTATTCCACAGAAAGAGATTCAAACAAGTTATTTACGAGTGTTTTCTGACCTTGCTTGAAAAGGTTGGTGCAATGGAAATTGATAAGGATGCCTTTAGGTTTTTGAAGCATCTGCATGTAAGAAAGCAAAACAGTATCATGTATTGGTAACAATCCTTCGATGGCTTTTAGTTCCACACAAAGAATATCCTCTATGAGAACATCAAGTCTCAATTCCACATCCAGCTTCAGGCCCTTATATTCGCCCGGGACCCAAACTTGGTTTTTAAATGATATCCCTCGAAGCGTCAGCTCCTTCAGAAAACATTTCTCATATACGCTTTCCAGCAACCCGGGCCCAAGATGCTTATGGACTTCAATGGCGCAGCCAATCACTTTATAGGTAAGTCTGTCAAGATATTGCATAGACACTTTCATGAATGAAAGGTACCCTATATGCACTATCTTCCTATGTGGTTCAACCCAATAACGAACGTTATTTTCCCAGCATCTTCAGTATCTCTTCCACCGCTTTATCAACCTGCGGGTCTCTTCCGTTGAGTTTATCTTCAAACGTGTTGATCACTTTAATATCCGGCTGCACCCCGCTTTTCTCCAGGTCTTTTCCGTCCAGTGAATAACAGCCCCATCCGGGCATACGAACCGATGATCCATCCACCAGGCTTACCCCGCTGGTGAAAATGATCCAGCGATAGGTTTCATTGCCGATGATCTTACCCAGTTTCAGCGCTTTGAAACCGGCCGAGGTCATTTCTGCATCACTCAGCGACTGTTCATTAATGAGCAGCACTATCGGTTTATCGGACGGGGAGAAATTGGATTGCTGGGTAAGTTTTCCTTCCCGGTACTTCCAGTTCAGGTAGGTACGCTGGCTCAGGAACTTCAGCACCTCGTCGTGCACATTGCCTCCTGTATTGTACCGCAGGTCGAAGATAAGGGCTTCCTTTTTATTCAGCTCCTGCGTCATATCAATGATAAACTGGTCCAGTTCGCCCTGTCCCATGTTCTTCATGTATCCATAAGCAATCCGTCCCTTGCCTTTTTCATCCACCCGCTTCTGGTTATTATCGATCCACTCGTCGTACAGGTTATTAAACAGGGTGGCCTGCGGATGTACTTTCGCCGTTATGCTCTGACCGCCGCGGCTGAAGGTCATACTCAGCTCCCGGTCAAGCGATGGCTGGGTGAAATAATAGTTGCGGTCTGTTTTATTGTCTACAGTCTGGTCATTCACTTTTGTGAGCACATCACCAGGCCTGATATCCACTCCTTTTTTATCTGCAGACGAACGTTTCACCACGTATTTTACTTTATAAGGATCGTTTTCTTCAAAGATGACCCCTGTTTCCATGGTACGGTTGCTGAGGGCAATGTTCTCATCGTCTCCAAATGTACCGAAGCCCTGGTGTGATGAGTTCAGTTCGCCCAGCATATCATTCAGCATCACCCGGATATCGGCACGGGTATTCAGGTATGGAAGAAACTGTTTGTAGTAGTCCCTTGTTTTGGCCCAGTTCAGTCCGTGGAAATTTTCATCGTAATAATTCTCTTCCATCTGCGCCCATGCTTCGTCGAACATCTGGTCAAATTCAGCCGACAGGCTACGGCGGAAGGTGAAGCTGATGTTGATGGGATCCACTTTATTAGCATCAAGGCTCAGCTTGCTGATGGTTCCGTTGAACAGGGCATAGAGTTTATCACTCACTTCCACCACTTCGAAGCCAAAGGCGTTGTCGGTACCGGCGATCTTTTCTGTTTTATTCTGCTCAAAAGGTTCAATAACTGTTTTCCAGAGCGCATTCCGTGCTTCCCCGTGGTTGCTGGTATATAGTACCGTGGTTTTATCCCCCTTCTGGTAAACCCATTGCAGGAACTGGGCACCCAGGTTCGGACTGATCTGTTCCAGTCTTTCCATGATCAGGTCGGTATCGATGGTGATCGCCTTCGGATCTGCGGTTGCTTTTTTAGTGGTATCCTTCTTCTCGTCTTTCTTTTCTTCCTTGAAAAGTTCATTGTATTTATCCGAACGGAACGGTTCATCTATCTTTTCCAGCGGTACCCGGTAAACCCGGGCATTGGCCATGCCGAAGGGATAAGAAGGCTTCAGTCGCTGTGACGTGAAGTAAATGTATTTACCATCGGGCGACCAGATGGGGCCAGTTTCACTGATGCCCGTATTGGTCAGGTTGGTGGTTTTATTTTCCTTGATGTTGTGAACGAGAATATCCTGCTCAAAATTTCGAACTACGGTAAACAATACATACTCATCGTTGGGAGAAAAACCCGGGTCGCTGTTCTGGAAACCCCATATCTCATCTTTGGCGATGAGTTTGCTTTCGAGTGTTTTGGTATCCAGCAGCCGCACTTCATCCCGGCCACTCAGGTAAACGGCCTTGCTGCGGTTCTTATTCATCACGATCGCCCGGTTATTGCGTTTGTCGTTGGTAAGTTGTCTGGGATTGCCGGTGCTGTCGGCACGGATGGTATACCAGTTCGTGTATCCGTTCAGTGTTTGATTGAAGAGAAGGGTTTTGTTATCACTCATCCATTTTACTTCCCGTACCCGTTCGCCACTGCCCCGGTTGATCTCCTGGATGAATTTTCCTTCCATATCACTTACAAACAGCTCGCCCCGCGAAACAAATACCAGTTTCTTGCCGTCGGGCGACACATCGAATGCGGAGATGTTTCCACGTACATCAAAATCCTTTTCCTTGGGCAGGGTATTATTTCGGATGATGGAGATATTGAGTTTGTTTTCCCTGTCGGACTTTACATCATACAGCCATAGCTGGTAATCTTTTTCAAACACCACCTTGCCGCCATTGGCATTTACCTGCGGTGTTTTGATGGAAGAAGAAAACCTGGTCAGCGCTTTCTTTTTACCATTGTCGAGCACATACAGGTTGTATTCTCCATTGGCTTCATCAGAGATGAAATATACATTGCCATTCCGGTCAATGCTGGCGCCAAAATCCTTTCCTTCCCAATCAGTATATCTTTTATATTGTTTGGTCCGGAGGTTGTACGATTGGATATCGGGATTGAAGGGCCCCTTGTACCGCTTGCGCTGCACCTGGTTGCTGCTTTCCCAGGTATCGTTGAAGAAAATTTCCCCGGATGTGGGGTGTTCAAATAAATTATGATCAAACTGGAAAAAATAATTACCGAACACACGGATGGGTGTTCCGCCGTCGGCGCTTACCTTAAATCCGGCAACCTGCCCCATGCGGCCACTGTTGAAATAAATATATTTCGAATCCCAGCTCCAGCTGGTCACTTCATCGTTGCCGCTGTGCCAGGTAATTTGTTTCACTTCACCGCCGTTCACCGGCATTACAAATACATCGGAGTTGCCATACTGTCTTCCGCTGAAAGCAATCCATTTTCCGTCGGGGGAAACACGCGGACTGGTTTCGTAACCCTGCATGGCGGTCAAACGGGTGGCCTGTCCGTTACTTACATTTGCCTTCCACAGGTCGCCTTCAAAACTGAAAACAACGCTTTGCCCGTCGGGGGTTAAGCAGGGATTCGACAGGAAATAGGCACTGCCTTCCTGTGCAAGGGCTGATAAGGAAATAACGGAGAAATAAACGGATGCAAAAAACAGTTTCATTGCTGATGATTTAGGGCGTGAATATACGCCCGGAGCTATTTACAGCAATGCCGCTTATCGAAAACCTGCCGGGCTGTTTATTTTCCGAAAACCTTCTTCAGGATATCCGTAACCTGTGCAGCCGGGTCTTTACGGATCTTCTGCTCCTGCAGGCCGATGTTATAGAACAACCCGCTCAGCGCCCTTTCGGTTACGTAAGCAGTCAGGTCGGTATTCACCTGGTCTTTGGAGAAACGGTTATAGGCAGTAAAAACATCTTTCCAGTATTTGGTGGCGTCCATTTTCACCAGGGAAGTTTCAATCACCGGGCGGAATTTTTCGGTGAGTTGTTTGGTGGTAACAGATTTGAGGTAATCGGTGGCGGCAAAATCACCTCCGCGTAAAATTTTTAATCCATCGGAGATACTCATTCCTTTGATTGCATCCCAGAATATATTTCCTACACCGCTGGCGGCGTCTTCGGCAGCCCGGTTCATGGACAAAACCGCTTTATCGACCAGGCTTCCCATACCAAAGTTGCGGAGTGTTTTTTCCACTTTCTTTGCTTCTTCAGGCATTAATATTTTGATGGCGGCGTCTTTAAAGAACCCATCCATAGAACCGAGTTTTTTAGTGGAGCTGTCGGTTCCCACCCGCAGGGCATCTTTCAATCCGCTGATGATGTCTTCATTACTCAGGTTCTTCCCGTTTCCGGAAGTGGCTTGTCCGGCCTTATTGAGGATGTCCTTGATAAGCTGCGCCTGGGAAGTCTGAATGCTGATGATGGCCAGGGTAAAATAGAGTACAATCTTTTTCATAGTTTAAATTTGATCTTACCATACAAATATAAAGCCACCGATGCTAAGAAAGGGTTAATTTCTCGTTAGTGCCAATGAACCACATAGACACATAGAGAACTTAGTCCCGATAGCTATCGGGATCACATAGCAGACGATCCTATGTGTCCTATCTTCCTATGTGGTTCGATCAAACTGAATTATTGCCTAAATTTGCCGCAAACGATCTGAATATGAAAAAATACTTCCTGCTGCTTGTTATCACCGCTTCATTTATTGGAAGAGCCGTTGCCGAAGAAGGTATGTGGCTGCCACAACTCCTGCAAAGCCTGAATGAAAAACAAATGAAAAAGATGGGCATGAAGATCAATGCCTCGGATATCTATAACATCAGTAAGGGAAGCCTGAAAGACGCCATCGTGAGTTTTGGTGGTTTTTGTACGGCCGAAGTCATCTCCGACCAGGGCCTGCTGCTCACCAATCACCACTGTGGTTTTGATGCCATTCAGAATCACTCTTCCATCCAGAACAATTATATCCGCGATGGGTTCTGGGCATATAATAAAGACCAGGAATTGCGTAATGAGGGTTTATTTGCCACCTTCATCATCCGCATTGACGATGTTACGGCCGATGTGCTGAAAGGAATTACCGGAAGTATGACGGAAAAAGAACGGCAAAGTGCCATTGACAAAAACATTGCTTCGCTGAGATCTTCCACCAAAAAAGAAAGTTACCAGGACCTGTTTGTGCGCTCTTTTTTTGAAGGCAATAAATACTACCTGTTTGTAACCGAAACATACCGCGACGTGCGCCTCGTGGGTGCGCCCCCTTCTTCCATCGGTAATTATGGAAAGGATACCGACAACTGGATGTGGCCCCGTCACACCGGTGATTTCAGCATGTTCCGTATTTATGCCGGTAAGGATGGAAAGCCTGCTGCCTATTCGCCCGATAATGTTCCCTACAAACCTAAACGCTCGCTGAGTATTTCTTTGGATGGCGTGAAAGAAGGAGATTTTACGATGGTATTTGGTTTTCCCGGGCGTACCAATGAATACCTGCACAGTGCCGCCATCGAACAAACCGTTCGTATGAGCGACCCGGCCAAGATCGCTATCCGTACCCGTGCGCTGAACGTGATTGACGGTTTCATGAGAAAGGATGAGGAGATCAAGATCCAGTACGCCGCCAAATATGCCGGCATCTCCAATGCCTGGAAGAAATGGCAGGGTGAGGTGTTGGGACTTACCAAAACAAATGCCGTTGCAAAAAGGCAGGAACTGGAAGCAAGTTTTGAAAAGATCGTGATGCAGAAACCGGAATTCAACCTGGTGTACATAAACCTGCTGGCTGATCTCAAGAAAGCCTATACCAGTATTGAACCCTATGCCTATGCCCGGGATTATTTCACCGAGATTTATCCAAGAATTGAGATACTCGGCGTGGCTTCGCAGCTGAACAGCCTGGTGAATGCGTTTGAAAAGAACGGCGAAGCCGGCTACAACAGCATCAAAGAAAAAGTGCTGGGTTCCCTGGAAGATGTTTTCAAGGAATACAACGTGAATGTAGACCAGAAACTTTTTGAAGCGTTGATGGAAATGTATGTAACAGATCAGAAGGACCCATACGTATCCCCCCTGTTTAAGGACATGCTGATGCAAAATGGGAACAGTTATGCCAAAACAGCGGCCGACTTCTATTCCAAAACAAAATTCAGTTCTTTGTCGTCTGTAAAAACGCTGCTTACCGGCAATGCAAAAGACGTATGTGATGCCATCAAAGCCGACCCTGCCCTGCTGCTTGCTGCCGATATGCAAAAGACTTACAGCACGAATGTAACGCCCAGGCTCAGCGAACTCCAGGCGAACATCAACCAGTTGCAACGCACTTACATGCAGGCGCAGATGGACGTATTCTCACAAAAGTCGTTCTATCCCGATGCCAACAGCACCCTGCGGGTAACGTATGGAAATGTAAAACCCTACACACCGCGTGATGCCGTAAAATTTGATTTTTACAGCTACATGGATGGTGTAATGGAAAAATACAAGCCGGGTGATTATGAATTTGATCTCCCCAAAAAACTGGTCGACCTCTATCATAAAAAAGATTTTGGAAGGTATGGAGTAAATGGGCGCCAGCCGGTATGCTTTATTGCCGCCAACCATACCACGGGTGGTAATTCCGGCAGCCCGGCCCTGGATGCCAATGGCAACCTGATTGGACTTAACTTTGACCGGGTATGGGAAGGAACGATGAGTGATATCAATTACGATCCCGGCATCTGCCGTAATATCATGGTTGATATCCGCTATGTGCTGTTCATCGTTGATAAATTTGCCGAAGCAAAGAACATCATCAGTGAACTGAAGCTGGTGAGTAAGAAGGTAAAATAAGTTATAAAGTAATTAAAGCAGAACTTGATCATAAAACCTGCATACGCACATTTCTACAGGCTCTCAGCCTATGTGTCCATTATGATGAATGGAACTTCGAAACGCATGCCTAAGCCCCTGAAGGGGTTTAACGAGGATGCCTGTCCGGGCTCTTTTCTTTTTTAATCTTTCATTTCTAAAACAACCAAAATTCCGCAGGGCTATGGTCCTTGCAGGGTTTTGGGGCAAATACATACTTATGCAAATAGCAATTTTAGGCGCCGGCATGGTGGGTCGTGCCATTGCCATCGACCTGGCAGGCAATCACCAGGTTACTTCTTTCGACATCAGCGAACATTCATTAAAAATTCTTTCGGCAAAGAATAAAAATATCAAAACCATCCAGGCCGACCTGGGCAATTATGCGGCATACAATTCCATGCTGAGCGGATTCGATTACGTGGTTTCAGCCGTACCCGGCTTTATGGGATACAAAACACTGGAAGCAATCATCCTTGCCAAGAAAGACGTAGTGGACATTTCCTTCTTCCCCGAGAATGCACTGGATCTTGATCAACTGGCCAGGCAAAACAATGTAACTGCCATTGTAGATTGCGGCGTGGCTCCCGGCATGAGCAACCTTATCCTCGGTTACCATAATGAACGAATGACGATCACCGATTTTGAATGCATGGTTGGTGGTTTACCAAAAAAAAGAACCTATCCCTTCGAATACAAAGCTCCCTTCTCACCTGTTGACGTGCTGGAAGAATATACCCGCCCGGCCCGGTACGTGGAGAACGGGCATATCGTAACCAAACCTGCATTGAGTGATGCCGAGCTCATCGATTTTGAAACCGTGGGAACCCTGGAATCATTCAACACCGATGGATTGCGTTCCATTTTATTCACCATGGGGCATATCCCCAACATGAAAGAAAAAACGCTGCGCTATCCCGGCCATATCCACCTCATGCAGGGATTGATCAAGGCAGGATTCCTGGATACGTCTGCCATTCATGTAAAAGGACATTCTATTTCCCCCATGGAATTCACCTCGGCGTTGTTATTTGACCAATGGAAGCTGGGAGAAACAGAAGAAGAGTTTACCCTGATGCAGATAAAAGTGAGTGATGCACAGAAAACAATCTGTTACTACCTGTATGACGGGTATGATGAAGTCACCCAAACTTCATCCATGAGCCGCACCACCGGCTATGCGTGCACGGCAGCACTGAATATGCTTGCCCGGGGTTTGTTTACAACCAAAGGCGTTTTCCCTCCCGAGCTGGTGGGAAAGGATGAAGCCTGCTTCCGTTTCATACTGGATTACCTGGCCGAACGGAATATCCATTACCGCAAAACAGAAACCAGACGCACACTTAACTAAATATTTACAATCTTTCGGAGACATGGGCAGGGAGCTACCAAACAGTTCCCTACTTTTGTCCATATTTTAAAACCCGTATGAGGAAATATTCTGTATTGGCCATACTGATTGTTTTGGCAGCCTGTACAAACGGCGATAAGGAAGAAGAAACGGTGGACAACTCCGTGAAACCGGTGCCCGTACCTGCCATCAATTACACCATTATTTCGCAATACCCGCATGACACCAGTGCGTACACACAAGGCCTTGAACTGTATAAAGGCAAAATGTATGAAGGCACGGGTGACTACCGTAACTCCTCTTTACGCATTACCGATCACAAGACCGGCAAAGTGGAGAAGAAACACATAATGGGAACCGATTCAATCTTCGGGGAAGGCATTACTATTTTCAACGGTAAACTTTACCAGCTCACCTGGCAAAGCCATACTGTATATGTGTACGATGTAAAGAACATTGATAAACCTGAAAAAACATTCCGCTGGCCATATGATGGCTGGGGGCTTACCAACAACGGAAAATACCTGATCATCAGCGATGGCACGCCGAATATGTATTTCGTGAACCCGGATGATTTCCGGGTAATGAATACCATCCGGGTGGAAACCAGTTCGGGGCCTGTAAACTACCTCAACGAACTGGAATACATCAATGGTTTCATTTATGCCAACGTGTACGAATCGGATTATATCCTCAAGATCGATCCCGAAAGCGGTAAAGTGGTGGGCAAAATGGACCTGCCCGGCCTGGAAGAAAAATATTTCCCCAACCAGGTAAAACCCGACATGGGTTATGTACTCAACGGCATTGCATACGACAGTGCATCAAAGAGCATGTTCATTACCGGCAAGAAATGGCCGAAGATGTTTGAAGTGAAGTTGAATTGATGCCGGATGCTGGATTCCGGATCATTTGCCAATGATGTAGATTACCGAACTGCATTTTTTTGTGCTTCCTATTGCCTTCAGGTTGGAAAGAAAGCCATTGAAAACGGCCTTGATAATATTCCCTTTGCCGTTTTTATATTTCTCACTTAACATACTTACATAAAAACTGTCGAACCACATCGGTTTTACAGCAACGAATTTCAGCCCATGCATGATCACCAGTTTTTCCATGCTCAGCGGCGAAAAATGATAGAGGTGTCGTGGCACATCCCAGGCCGCCCAGTTTTCGCCATAGGCACCGGCATCCCCGGATGTATAATTAGGTACGGCAATAAACAGCTTGCCGTTTTTGGTAAGCAGGTTCGTTATTTGTTTCATGTATTCATGCAACTGGTGTACGTGTTCCAGTACATGCCACATGGTGATGGCATCATAAGAGTCCGGCGTTAATTCAAATAGCCGGTTGGGTTCCTGCGGATTGATATTGTATAATTCACCGGCCTTTACCCGGGCGGCGGCATCGGGTTCAAGCCCGGTGATGGTCCACCCGGCCGATTGCATGGTATGCAGGAAGGCGCCCGTACCGCATCCGATATCGAGCAGGTTTCCTTTATGGATTCCGGTAGCATTGCTTACCAATTTTCGTTTGGATGCCAGGGTACGTTTGCGAACGATGTGGTAAAGGTTGTTGATGATGCCTTCCCGGGTATCGCTGTGAGAAATATAACCGGCTGATGCATAGTAAGCGCCGATGTTCTCCTGCCCGGGCACATCCTGGGTAAAGCGTGCGCTGCATGCGTTACAATGCCATATGGGAAAAGCTTCCTGTGATACGGTATGATCCTTTGCTTCTAAGGCAGGTTGTATGGAATTGCTCCGGCAAAGGGGGCAGCTGCTGTAATGGATCATGCAGATCAGGGTTTAATGGAATTTCCAAAAAAGGAAGCGTTGGCGGCACTACCGGAGTATATGATGAGCATTAGCAATGCCAGTGCTGCCAGTACAATGGCCCAGATCCACCAGCGGTCCTTTTTCACTTCTTCCTCCGTAAAATATTCTGTCATCATCGTATTCGTTGTTTCCTTGTCCCCAACCAGCATGCTATGCTCGGCATTGGGATGAATGACCCGGATGGCGGTAACCGGCTGCACAAAAGCCGCTGGTATTTCTTCCTGTTCAAAAATGGTATTGCCGTTCTCATCCACAAAAAAACTGCCGATACCAGGCAGCGCCGCTTTGGCATAATGCCTGATCTCCTGCTTAAGCTGTGCTGAAAAATCGTGGAGCAAACCGGTGACAGCTGCTTCATCCTGTTTGGTTCTTTTGGCAATGTAACTCACCAATCCGGCTGCATTCATTTCTTTATCAATAAATCGGATAACGGGTGAAGGAGCAGTAACCAGGTGATTGGTAAAATCAGATTCAGCACCCGATACAGATACCGACAGGGAACCAAAGCCCGGGATGGGACAGTTCTTGTGCTGGAACAGATAAGAAGCGATCAGTTGCTGCATAGCGGGTTGTTATGGCAAAGATATAGCCTGCAACCGGGACCGGCAAATGCAGAACGGGATGCAGGAACCGGCGTTAATAAAAAAACCGGCTGAGTGCATCAGCCGGTTGTGTGATAGGGTACGGTATTAAAAATTCACCCGAACGCCACCAAGGAGATTCAATCCCAGCACCTCGTAGTTGTGCCAGCGTTCGTATTTAGTATTGAAAATATTATTCACATCCATCCAGGCGGTAAACATTTTGCTGATCCTGAATTCAATACCGGCGCTGAAATCGGAGCCCGGTGCAAACACCCTGCTCACATTTCCTTTCTCCAGGTAATGGCCGCCACCAAATGCATAGAAGTCGGCTTTCAGTAACACCTGCTTGATGGCCCACCAGCGTAATGAACTGGTAAATTCCATCGGGATGGTGCTCCAGGCCTTGGCGTTGCGCTTCATACCTGTATAACCGTTGAACGTAAGTCCGGCGGTAACGGTGAATTTGTCCTGGTTGATATAACTCACATCGCCATGAACACGCAGGTTGCGTACGCCGGTTTCATTGCTGATGTCAAATGCCTTTCCATCGGTCGCTGTATCGTTGATAAAGAAGGGCAGGTTGGTGTAGGTGACAAGTCCGGCCTTTGCATTGAAGTTGAAATGTTTGCCCAGTGTTGCTTTGATTCCGCCGTAGTATTCCACTTCCTTCGTGTTCAGTTGGGAAGTAAGTGTTTTCAGGTAAGGGTTGATGGCAGAAAGGTTGCGGTAGGTATTTTTTGTAACCTTTCCGATCCATCCGGCCTGGAAGGCAAACACGTTTTCAGCAATCTGTGCTTCGGCATATACGTTGGGAAGCCAGACAAACTTCCCGTTATCCCAGGTAGGAATTAACCCGCCGTTGATGCTGAATCTTGGCGTGGAAAAGATGATTGAAGGGGCCACAGAAAAAACGTTGTTATTAAGTTTGATGTTCGGGAAAACGTCTTTGGTGGTGTACGAGGTGATATCGGCCTTGCCTTCCACCCTGAATTTGAATACCTCACCGAATTCCTTTTCAACCGGAATGTTCAGCATGGCGGATGTTTCGGCCAGTTTATTCACGTTGATGAAGTTGCTTATTTCCAGACTGGGGTTATAATTGATGCCGTACTCACCGGTAATGGTGTTCCGGATACCGGCTTTCACGGCAAATTCCTGGAACTGCTGGCGTACGTCTTTTCGGGTATATTTATACAGGCCGCTGTCGTACCCATAGAGGAAGTTCTCATGCATGCGTACATTGATGCCGGCATACACTTCATTCTTCGGCAAAAAATAACTGCCGGTGGCTTTTACATTCAGCCGGCTGTAATCCTGGTAAAGCAATTTTCCTTTGGAAGAAATGTAATCGGCATATATATTGGCCAGGAATTTCTTTCCATTGCCAAAACTGAAACCGGCGCTTACAAAGGGCGTGGAGAAATTGCCATAACCCACTTTCACAAAATTCCGCAGGCCCAGGTAAAGGTTGGTATCCTGTTGCAGTGCAAGCGGTTTAAGGGGAATGGGTTGATAGGAATAAAACAGGTTTTGCGCCGGGATATTATAGGTGAGGTTGGGATGCGTGGTATCCGAGCTCAGATGAGAGGCAGAGAAATTGATCTTCACTGCATTCCTCAGTACTGGTTTGTACGACGATGTGATGTCAATGGTGGTCGTTTTCTTCTTCACAGTTGTATCCTTTTGCGCCCTGGTAAGAACGGGCAACAGGCAGGAAGCAATCAATAGCAGAATAAATGCAGGAACAGCCCCGTGCCTTTTTGATTTATCACTTTCCGTAACCGCAACGGCGATGGGCTGCTGAACATTGAACGTTGAATATTGATTATTGAACATTTTCATTTTTGTCATTTTGGGTTTCCCGGGTATTAATTTCCAGCCACTTTGCTTACGGCTTTCTCTTCTTCGATGGCTTTATTCAGTTTATCCTGTGCCTCCTGTTTTAATTCTGGAATAACGGCATTTTTGGCCACGCTTTCATAGGTGGCTTTGGCATTGAAATAATCTTTCTGCTGCATGAAGATGTCGCCCAGCAGTATATAACTTTTCGTCACCCACAGGTCATACGAACCAGTTTCCTTAATCACCAGCAGGGCGGCTTTTTCTGCAGCGCTTAAATTATTGGTGCTGAACTGGCAGGCGGCAATTTCGTAGCGGGCTTCGGCGCCCCAGGCCGATTTGTTGATGGCAGCACATGATTTAAACGAAGTGATGGCGGCGGCACAGTTATTATTCACCTGCTGGCTCTTACCCAATACCAGGAAGGCGATTGACCGGTCATCGGTACTTAGTCCTTTTTTGATAAGCAGGTTGTTGGCGGCTTCATTGGCCTTTGTATAATCCTTCAGCTGGTAATAACAGCGCACCAGTCCACGCAACGCTTCCAGCTGGTTTTCCTGGTTTACAGCATTGCCGGCGAGTGATTCAAAATATTTTTTGGCACCCGCATAATCTTTCAGTTCAAAATAGTTGATGCGGGCGGCTTCCAGCGTGGCCTTTTCAAAATACCTGTTCACTCCTTTGCTGTTCACATAATCGTATCCGGCCAGTGCATTCCGCCAGTCTTTGTTTTTCAAATAACATTCACTGCTGAAATAGTTCGCCTCCAGCACATAGGCGCCTGCCGGATATTGCATTAAGTAATTCTTAAACCCGGTGACGGCAGCGGCGCAATCGCCGGCGTTGTATTTCAGTTCGGCAGACGTATAAGTAAGTGAGTCGGCTTCTGATACAGAGATGTTCTTCCCGTTCCGGCGCATCATTTCCACATAATCGTTCGGGCGGCCGATCTCCACGTATATATTCTTCATGATGTCCATGGCCTCGTCGGCTTCGGCTGATTGGGGATATTTCTGGATCAACGACTGGTAATTATTCAACGCCTCGTCATTACGGTTCATGTTGTAATAACAAAGACCGAGTTTCAGGTATGCTTTCGGTTTCAGTCCGCCTGCGTCGGCCGCATTGATGAGTGTATTCAGGTATGGAATGGCATCGTTGAATTTTTCATCGGCGATGTAGGTGAGTGCGATCTCCATGTTTACATCGGGCACCATATTGCTCTTCGGATACTGCTTCAGAAGCGCATTCAGGGTTTTGATCTTGTCGGCTGAGCTTTTTACACCGGCGATCATGGCTTTTTGATAAAGGGCATAATCACTCTGCGGGAGCGCATTGCTGATCACATTCTCATACATGCCGTTTGCCTTTGCAAATTCGCGGTTCATGAAATAGCAATCGGCGCTGCGTACATAAGCGTCCTGGTCCATGAAAGCGGAAGTAACGGAAACGGTTTTTGTAACCTGTTCAAAATAACCAAGCGCCTGTTTATAATTCTCTTTCTGCAACCAGCAATATCCCAGATCATACCTGGCAGTGGTATTATTGGCCTCTCCCTGTGCCGGAACATTTGCCTGCAGGTAGAGGTTCAGGTAGCGGATGGCCATATCATACTCTCCGTTCCGGTAAGCAATTTCTCCTTTCCAGAAGTTGGCATATGGCGTAACGGAAGAAGCAGGCAGCGCCAGTATTTTGGTGAGCAGCTCATCGCCCGATTTCAATTGCTGATCGTTGACCAGTTCCACGGCCCTGCCATACAATATCCTGGGATAGGCTTTCTGCATAGAGGGAGTGGGTTTATCAAAAGATTCATACAACTTCAGCGCATCTGCAAAATTGTTGGTATTGGTGAGCAGGTTTACCAGTATTTCCTTCGCCTCGGTATCGTATTCGCTGTTGGGATAATCGTTCAGGTATTTCTTCATTTCATTCAGTGCAATGTCCTGGTAGCCGAGTTCATACGAGAGCTTGGCATAGTTGAACCGGGATACCTGCTGCTGCACTTTATTGGAACTGTTGTACGCACTGTACTGGAAGGCATTCCGGGCATTTGCCTTCTGGTTGGTACGCAGGTAGCAATCACCCAGCAGGTACATGCTGTTCTGACCCATCGAATCTTTTTCCGTGCTCAGCTGCTTAAATCCTTCGATGGCCTTGCCCAGCTGGCCGGAGTCGTAATAACAGTAACTCAGTTCGTACATCACCTCTTTGCTTACTTTATCGCTGCTGGTCACATATGCTTCCAGCAGGGGCAATGCCTTTTTGTAATTCTTCTTTTCAAAATGCAGCTGGCCGATGAGCAGGTTCATTTCTTTCTGGTAATACAATACACCTCCCCTGCCCAGCACACTTTCGCCATAGCGCAATGCTTCGTCTTTCTTTCCCTGGAAATAATAAATCTCAGCGATATAATAAGGCACCACCCCTTTATAGGCTTCCTGTGTTTCCACCAGCTTGAAGGACTTCAATGCTTCGTTGTACTGCCGGTCGTAATAGCTGATAAAGCCGTAATAATAATTGGCGGGTATGTAATATTTATTGTCGGGGAGCTGGTGAATCTCATCAAACAATGGTTTGGCCTGCGCAAACTGTTTCAGGTTGAAATAGCAATATGCTTTTTCGAACTTAGCGTCGGCAATTTCTGCATTGCTCAGGTTCTCCAATCCGGCCCGCTCATAATAACTGATGGCGTTGCTGAAATCCTCTTTCTGAAAATAAAACCGGGCCAGGTGGTAACTCATCAGCTGGCGGCGGGGTTCGTTCTGCACCACGTTGATGTAGTGCCGGGCTTCCTGCTCGGCCACGGGCTGCTGCAGCTTCAGCTGGCATACGGTATAATAGTACGCAACGTCGTCGTTCAGGTAAGCATGATCGCTGACGGTATTATCGGGGTACTGCGATTTCAGTTCTGCAAACAGCGGGTATGCCAGCGCAAACTGTTCCTGTACAAACAACGCTTTGGCCTCTTTGAATTTTCTTTCAGGATCGGTGATGGCGTGGGTGGGTTGGGAAAAAGCGGAAAGAGAAAACACGGTTGCCAGCAAGAGGCAGAAAACGGTTTGTTTTATCATGGTTCTGGGGTCGTTCATGTTGCCGGTGTAAAATTACTTAATGCGCTACCGTTACAAACATCATTCCAAATAGATTGTGAATAAGTGGATAACTGATGTAAACAAAACGAATGTATTTTTACATCGCTGTTAATAAAATGATAAATAGCTGTTGTTTTAAAATTTTTATAACAGTTGAATAAAAAATATCTCCCCCACATTAACAACTGAAATGAAAAAATTAATCTCTGCAAAGTATTCGGCCGGTGCGGTAAATGCTGCCATGCTGCTGCTCCGGCTTGGGTTCGGCATCCTCATGATGAATCATGGATATGATAAGCTGATCCACTTCAGTGAATACAAGGATCAGTTCATCAATTTCCTGGGCATGGGTAAAACATTTTCGCTGGCCCTGGTGGTATTTGCGGAGTTCTTCTGTTCGCTTTTCCTGATCCTGGGTCTTTTTACGCGACTGGCCACCATCCCCATCATCATCACCATGTGTGTGGTCATCTTTAATATCAACAACGGCCAGGTGTTTGCCCAGCATGAATCGCCGGCTTTGTACGTGGCCGGACTGCTGGTATTACTCATTGTGGGTCCCGGGCGGATCAGCGTGGATGGTATGATTGGTAAATAGCAGTATCTTTCCGCATGTTTGTTACCGAAACACAGATACGGATTCATTATGCCCTCACCGACCAGATGGGCATCGTATACTACGGTCATTATGCCCAGTTTTATGAAATCGGGCGCACCGAAGCCATCCGGCAGATAGGTTATACCTATAAAGAAATTGAAGCGATGGGCATCATCATGCCGGTGGTGGAAATACACAGCCGCTTTTTACGCCCGGCCAGGTACGATGACCTCATCACGGTGAAGACAACATTACGGGAAATGCCGGCACATCATAAGATCGTTTTTCATGCCGAGATATACAATGAACAGGATGAGTTGCTGAATACCGGCGTGGTTACCCTGTTTTTTGTTGATGCAAAAACGATGAAGCGTTCGGCCATGCCGGAGGCTTTAAAGGAAAAACTCTCGGGATACTTCAGTGCCTAAACCCGGTGATGATCGGCTTTCCAGTTTTTGATGGAAGCTTTAATCTCTTTCGCACCAAGCTTTTCATTTTCGGCCCTTTTAACCAGTTCAGTAAATTCATCATCCCCGGCAAAACGCAAAGCAATGATCTGCCGCATCCGCAGGTTGCTGCTGAGCGGCTTACCGGTTGCCACGAAATACCTGAAATTCAGTTCAGCACGGATGGCCCTGTCCTGCGCCCTTAATGCAAACACACGGCTGTACCACCAGATGATGGTAAGAATGGGACCAACCAGGCAAATCAGCGAAGCGCTGTATAGCCCTTCCCCTCTCTTGATGCAATCGGCCAGGTTAATGAAGGAGCCCACCATCAACGCAAGAATAAGTGTGGGTGCCACAAAATGATGAAAGGGTACGTACCGGGAATGGTTTTTAAAATTCTGTTCAGCCATATATTTTTTTTTGATTTTACTTCAGTATGTCCAGCAGCTGCCACATCTTCTGCCTCACCGTGGCAGCACTGCCGTCGAAATTATTCACGATGAATGAAAAGGTATATTCTTCCCCTTTTTTGTTCTTCACATACCCGGTATAACTCCGAACCCCGCTGATGTACCCGTCTTTCATTTTAATACCGTTCATCTCGGGCAAGGCATTATAAAATGAAGTGAACCAGTCCTGCTTTCTTGCGAATTGCATCACGGTAACCAAGGCATGGGTGGTAACCCGGTTGGCCGGCGACAATCCGCTGCCATCAAGCATATTCAAGGCTGATCTTTCTATTCCCTTCTCCTGCCAGAATTTACGGATGACGCTGATGCCTGTATCTGTATCACCAGATCCTGTCTTTTCATAGGCCATGGTTTTTACAAACGCTTCGCCGTAGAGGTTCACGCTTTTTTTGAGGAACCAGTAATTGATACTGTCGAAAGGCGGTGAATAAAAAACGCCGAGTGTTTTTCCCGGTGTAAATACCGAATAAGGCTGGTTGTTCATAAACGCATTGAACATGGAATAAGCACCCTGGTTAATCGTAATGCCTGCCTTTTCGAATTTATCCAGCAGGGCATTGGAAAAAAGATATGCTCCGTCGGTGGATGACCCTGATACAAAAAAGGAATCTTCCCCCGCTGGCACCGTTCCGCGGATAAACCCGATACTGGCGTAGGGGGATGAATAAATATAGGCCTGGTCACCCGAACCCCTGGGCCCGGTGGTGAGTTCATTCACCATACTGATGCCCGGGTAGGGAATGAACGTAACAATCTCCACCTTATCACCTTCTTTTTTGCCGGGCTTTAATTTAATGGTATACTGGTTTTCGTTCCAGGAAAAAGAACTGCAGCCGGCACCATAATAATTCCCCATGTCTTCCCATACCCACCCGCGGGGCATGGTTTGAGAACCCCACCTGGAATTGTCGATATAGACCGCATCCAGGGATTTTATTTTAAGCTTCTCTGTTACCGCTGTGTATACCTGGTCGAGGATTGCTGCCTGTTTGTTACCGGAATAACGCCAGCTTCCGAATGACGGATCACCATAGCCGGTGAAGTTGATGCTGCCTTTCAGGTGATCACCGGCAATCTCCCCACTGTATCCGAACTCTGTTTTGTACCGGTACTCTTTACCCAGCAATTCAAATGCAGTTACACTCGTGATTACTTTCTGGCAGCTGGCAGGCGCCATGCCCAATTGGGAATTTCTATCAATGATTATCCTGCCTGTTTTACTGTCCACCACATACAAACTGAGGCTGGCATGTTTGAACTGCTCATCCTTTCCCAGGCCCTTCATGGCGGCAGACAAACGGGATTGCATATCCTGTGCCGTTGAAATTTTGCAAACCAGTAAACCAATAAACAAATAAACCGTTTTCATACTTAAACTATCTTGCACTAAAATTAACCTATTTACATGGTACAGGCATCCATCATCACCATCGGCGACGAATTACTGATTGGCCAGGTTATAGATACCAACAGCGCCTGGATGGCACAGGAACTCAACAAGTGGGGCATCCGGGTAAAACGCCGCGTAGCCGTGGGTGATGTATGGGAAGAAATATGGAATGCACTGGATGAAGAGCAGCAGCAGGCGGATATTATTTTAATCACCGGCGGGCTGGGCCCCACGGCCGACGACATCACCAAACCGCTCCTGTGCAAGTACTTCGGGGGAACAATGGTAGAAAATGCCGGAGCCCGGCAAAACGTGATCGATATCTTCACCCGGCTCAACCGGCCCATCATTGAACGCAACCTGAAACAATGTGAAGTGCCTGATGTATGCACCGTTATCCAGAACAAACGGGGCACGGCACCAGGCATGTGGTTCAATAAAAACGGGAAAATCTTTGTTAGCATGCCCGGCGTGCCGCACGAAATGAAAGGCATGATAACAGACGATGTGATACCCATGCTGCTGAAACAATTTCAGTTTCCATCCATCGTACACCGCACGCTGCTTACCGCCGGTGTGGGTGAAAGTTTCCTGGCCGAACGGATAAAGGATTTTGAAGAAGGGCTTCCTCCCTATGTTAAACTGGCGTATTTACCCAACTATGGAATGGTACGCCTGCGCTTAACCGCCATGGGGGATGAACAGGCCAAAACCGAACAGGAAGTACAGCAGTTGTTTGAAACATTACAAGCGCTGGTAAAGGAATACATGGTGACCAATGAAGACGAGCCGATTGAAAAAACAGTGGGCCGCCTCCTGTTGCCGAAAGGAAAGACGATGTGCACGGCCGAAAGCTGTACCGGTGGATTCATCGCCCATCTCATCACCTCCATGCCGGGTTCCTCTGTTTTTTACAAAGGCACGGTGGTGAGTTATGCCAACGAAGTAAAGAAGGATGTACTGGGCGTTGAACAATCCACTCTTGAAACTGAAGGAGCCGTAAGTGAAGAAGTGGTGAAGCAGATGGCAAAGGGTGCACTACGGCATCTGAAGACCGATTATGCCATTGCCGTATCCGGCATCATGGGCCCCGATGGCGGCTCAGAAGAAAAACCGGTAGGCACCGTATGGATGGCCGTGGCCAGTAACAGTAACGTGGAAACCCAGAAACTATCTTTCCGATACGACCGGATGCGGAACATACAGATGACAGCTGTGAATTCGCTGAACATGCTGCGGAAGTTCATCATTGCAGGGAATTGAGAATTCAGGATATACCTGAACCGGCATGCCCGTAACCTAAACCATTGTTTTCCCAATTAGCCCGGAATAATTACCTTTGAACCCGATTGCTGCAGGGCGCCAACGGCCTTGTTATTTTTTACACCTACAACTTCAATTTTTATATGAGTTTAGTCGATTTAGTAATGCCGAAACTGGGTGAAAGCATCATGGAAGCCACGATTTTGAAATGGCACAAAAAACCAGGCGATCCCATCAAACAGGATGAAACCGTACTGGATATTGCCACTGATAAAGTAGACAGTGAAGTTCCTTCCACAGCTGAAGGTGTTATTGAAGAGATCTTATTCAAAGAAAATGATGTGGTACCCATCGGCACCACCATTGCAAAGATCCGGGTGGGCGCTAATGCTTCTGTTTCCAATACGCCCCCGGCCCCGGCGCCTAAACAGGAAGTGTATGAAGAAGCTAAAGTGGTGGAAGAAATTCCTTACCTGCCAACCGGCAACGGACAGGGAGCAACCACTTCTGCCAAGTCAGCCATCCGCTTCTATTCTCCGCTTGTATTGAATATTGCCCAGCAGGAAGGCATCGGCATGGCCGAACTGGAAAATATACCCGGCACCGGCCAGGAAGGAAGAGTGAGCAAGAAAGACATCCTTGCTTATGTGGCAGCCAGGGGCAGTAAACCGCAAACCGCTGCGCAGCCGGCACCAACCACTTCTGTTGCGGTAGCGGAACCACGACCATCGACCAACGATCAACCGGTTAACGTTCCTGCTGTGTACTCCGGCAACGTGGAAGTGATTGAGATGGACCGCATGCGCAAACTGATCGCCAAACACATGGTGGACAGCAAGCACACATCCCCGCACGTAACCAGTTTTGCCGAATGCGACGTAACCAACCTGGTTCTGTGGAGAGAGAAAGTGAAAAAAGAATTTGAAAAAAGAGAAGGAGAAAAGATCACCTTCACTCCCCTCTTTGTGGAAGCCATCGTTAAATGTATTAAGAAATATCCCTGGCTCAGCAGCAGCGTGGAAGGCGATAAAATAATCGTAAAGAAAGACCTGAACATCGGCATGGCCACCGCCCTGCCTACCGGCAACCTGATCGTTCCGGTAATTAGAAATGCAGACCAGTTAAACCTGGTAGGACTTACCAAGCAGGTAAACGGATTGGCCAATGCTGCCCGTACGGGTAAGTTAAAACCCGATGACACCACCGGCGGCACATTTACCCTTACCAATGTGGGTACCTTCGGCAGCATCATGGGTACGCCCATCATCAACCAGCCACAGGTAGCCATCATGGCGGTTGGCGCCATTAAAAAACGCCCGATGGTGATTGAAACGCCACAGGGCGACAGCATTGCCATCCGCCACATGATGTACATCTCGTTAAGCTACGACCACCGCATCATTGACGGCGCATTGGGCTCCACCTTCTTAAATGCCGTAGCCAAGGAACTGGAGAACTTTGATGCGAACAGGAGTATATAGGATGATCCGAAATTAAATTACTATGATTTATTCTTTCCTGAGAATATTTGCGGTACCACTGCTTTTTATTGTATACATAGCCTTTCAGCTTTTGATCAAAAAGAAAAAAGTTTCCGCTTTGCGGACTGATATCCTGTATGCATCCATATTCATGGTTATTTATACCGGTTTTTATTATTTCCTCATACGGTAATTACCGGTTCAGTTAATCAATTCACCATGCCCAGGTATGCCCTCCTCATATTGTTCACGCTGCTTTGCGCCTGTATTGCCATCTATGCCATCTGGACCATTAATGTTTCAAAGAGGAAGCAGGATAATCTCCTGTCCGAATTCAACCGCATCGACCGGTCACTGAAAAACAGCAACGATAGTCTTCGCCGCAGAGCCCCCATTCCTGAAATAGAAATATCCGCTGCTGCTGCTGCCATTGTCGCCGGCATCGACAGCATGAAACACGATATTGCCATGGCAGCTAACCGAAAAGAAGGCAATGCCTTTACGTTCCCGGATAAAAATAAACTGCTTGTATTAAAACAACGCCTGCTGAACTTCAACACCCTGGTCAGGGAAAAATTTCCGGGCAAGGCTGGCATTAATGCAGGGGATTTCATTAACCTGGATGACGTGCGTACAGGGAACAAATCAACAGCGTGGGAAGTATATTATTTTGAAAACAGCAATTCGTTTGCCGCCATCACCGAACTTACGTACATGAGCGTGCAGGTGCAGAAGCTGAAACAAAAGATCCTGCGGTGATCAGGCACCTGCCCATTCCTCTTTCAGCAACGAATATTGGTACAGGTCGATGAATTTTCCGTTCAGCCATTCACCCTGGCGCACAATTCCCTCTCTTTTAAAATTCAGTTTCTCCGGAATGGCCATGCTTCTTTTATTTCCCACCCCGCATTTGATCACAATGCGGTTAAGCCCGATTTCGGTAAACCCAAAACGGATCAATGCAGTACAGCAACGGGTGATGATTCCCTTGCCTTGCAGGCCTCCTGCCAGCCAGTAACCGATTTCACCGATCCGGTTGTGGCGGTTGATGTGATGAATGCCGATGCGCCCGGCGATTTTTTCCCGGTACATGATGGCAAATCCAAAATCGGTACCTGCCTCAAATTCCTTTTTGCAAAGCAGGATATAATTACGCATATCGGCCGGCTCCTGCATGCTGTCTACCCAGGGCAGCCACACCCGCAGGTGATCCCGGTTGGCGTGTACCACATCGAACAACGATTCGGCATCAGCGGCATCCAGGAATTGTAACCGGATGTGATCGTCTATTTTTATCATCATGCTACCGTTGTTTATAAAGTATCATCATAGTGATCGTCGCGGCCATCAGCAGCAGGGTATAAAGATGCAACGACCGCGGGGAGAAACGTTCTTTTTTCCAGTATAGAGCAGCCAGTACCGGCAGTATGTACAACAGGAGCAGCATAGGCAGCCACAATAATTCGAATAAAGCCCCGGTCAGCGCAAATGCATATACATTGATGACCCTGCTGAGCAGCCAGTATACAAAAACCAACAGGCTCATGAAAAGAAAAAGCCGTCCATAGTTCAGTTTCCTGGTATCCGTCAATGGCATTGATTTGAAAAATGTCTGTTGTTTATGGGCAAACGGGCATGCTCTCTGCGGTGGCACCTGTAAATCCGCCTGGGGTAAGCATGTCTTCAAAATAATAAAAACTTTTGGGTGGATTTATGGGGAAACAGGTGAGCCCGAACACTTCGCCACATAAGCCGATGTGCTTGCCTGCCAGCGTGCGGGCCTGTATCTTATAATAATATTTTTTTGCGGTGGGTGTTGTGTAGGTGGTCCCCCAGCCTTGTCCCACAGTGTTGGTACTGAATACCACTGCATCGTTCTCATCGTACAGAATGAAGCCGATGGAATCAATATTCTGGGTGATGGGCCTGCAGAAATCATTCAACCCGTCGTTATTAGGAGTGAATGCATTGGGCATAAAAATGCGGCCGTTGTCGTTGGTGCCGGCGGTATCCGTCACCAATCCATCACAATTAATATGGTGTACAGCATCTGTTGATTTGGAGCAGCTGCCAAGCAGGCTTACCGCAGTTATCAAAAAAGCAGGGATCAATAACAGCCTCATAATTTTATTTTATTTAAAGAAACTAAATAGTATTCATACCAGTTCAGGCAGCATGCAGGAGTCGTATCAGTTATCTTCCACCCGCTGCATCAGCATTTTTCTGCCGGCAGTGTTGATCTCCTGCTTCCAGAGTCTCCTGTCCACACTGTCGATATAATAGATGTTGGAGCTCTCTCCACCTCCCAACTCATCAGTAACCGTAACCACCCATACCTTTCGTAATCCCGACCGGTCACTCTGGAAAGTGCCTTCTTTCACATCCTGGATAGAGGCTTTGATTACACCGATCTTCCCGGAAGGGTTGTAATCGTAGATAGCAATGTCCTGTTTATATCCTTCTTTATACGGCAGCCAGGAAACCAGTGATGGGTAAAGATTGCTGTCGAAGTAGGGCTCATGGGTGGTATCGCTGATAACGGTCATACTGTTTTTCGTTTTGTCCTTGTAATAACCCGTAACCACGTTCCCAAAGTTCAACACCATATCCCGCTGTGCATTGTAGGATGAATGATAAACGGGCTGCAGGTTTTTCAGCAGGGCGATGGAAGAATCGATCCAGGGAGCATTGCTCCGCTTCATGGTTACCCGGGTAATCAGCGTGAGCTTCCCCGATACAGTGCTGATCTCCGTTGAAAATCTTCCTGCTTCGATCCTGGCAGTATCTTTTAAAAAATACCAGATCATCTGGAACTGCTGGCTGGTAAGCCATTTCTTATCCACCACATTTTTGGCGGGCGCCAGCTTATCCTGTGCGCTGGAGCATAAGCTCACTGTAACCAGTAACGATGTAAACAGCCATTTCATGTTTATAGGTTTTGCAATCATTATTCAATTCCCAGTCCCCAATCCTTTCCTTTTTCGGTAGCCGGCAATCCTTCGGTGATCCATTTTGCCGGCTTGCCGTCTTTCAGGTAATAATCGAAGAACTGGCCCAGCCGGATGGAAAGGTCCTTGCGGTTTTTTCTTTCAACGAGGTTATGATCTTCGCCATTATACTGAAGCATCCATACTTTTTTTCCCAGCCGGCGCAATGCGGTAAAGTATTCAATGCCCTGGTACCAGGGTACGGCACCGTCGGCATCGTTGTGCATGATCACGAGCGGCGTGGTTACTTTATCGGCCGAAAACAACGGCGAGTTCTTCAGGTAAAGATCCTGGCGTTGCCAGAGCGTGGCGCCGATACGGCTTTGTGTATGCTCGTACTGGAACTGCCGGTTCAGGCCGGTACCCCAGCGGATACCACCATAGGCACTGGTCATATTGGCAACGGGTGCACCAGCCCAGGCCGCACGGAACATATTTGTTTTGGTAACGAGGTAAGCCACCTGGTAACCGCCCCAGCTTTGTCCCTGTATCGCCATTCTCGTACTGTCTACCCAGGGCATTTTGGATAAATACCTTGCTGCACTTACCACACTGTTATAGGCACTTGCACCCGGCTCGCCATCCTTATAATAAATATTCGGATCAAATACGAGGTAGCCATTGCTTACGAAATACGGGATGTTTACTGTAGAAGCACTGGGCGCCGGCGACCGGTAATTGTACAACCCATCGGCATCCCTTTCATAGAAATAAAAGATGACCGGGTATTTTTTCTTCGGATCAAAATTCTCCGGCTTGAATAAAAGGCCTTCACTCATTTTGCCATCAAACATTTTCCACTTCACCAGCTCAGCCGATAACCAGTTGTAGTCCTTTTGCTGCGCCGCCACATCGCTCAGTTGGGTAAGATTCCTCAGGTCAGGCGTGGAGAATAATTCACTCTGGCTGATGTTCATCCGCTGGATGATATATGCTTCCGCCTGTTTAGCCTTTACGGGGTTACCAAAGGCATAAGGACCGGCGGTGAGCAACACGGGATCTGATACCTCATTCACTTTTTTATTGTAGAAGCCGCCGTATTTGCTGGTCTTGTCCTGCGAGCGGAGCAGGATGATTTCATCTGCCTTTATAAAACGTTTCTCCGGATCCAGGCGCACATAATTGAATTCAGTTTTGTTCTTTTTGCCAAACCCGTTGGTAATGTTTTTAGGCTGATCAACACCATTTGGATCGGCCTGCCAGATATCGTATACGTCTTTGATCAGGATGTAGCGGTCGTCTTCGGTCCAGCCAACCGTTCCCTGCTCCCTTGGATAATCAGGTACGTCGTTCTCAACATCATACAGCGGTTCTTTGATCTTATCGCTGATATTTTTTGTTGCTGCGGTGGCTGCATTCCATGCAAAATAATTTCGCTGAACAGGATCGTACCAGTATACATAGTTGCCTTTGGGCGATGCTTCGAAATTGCCGAGGGAATTTTCTTTTATCAGTAACTTCTTCCCATCCACGGTGCTGATGGCATAAGCCGATGTTTTTGTTCTTCCTGTCCACTGCCCTTCAATGCGGTTGCCTTTATTGGTTTCTCCCAACACCCAGCCGGCATTGCCTTCATCCACCAGGGTGATGCGTTCCACTTCTTCTGAACCAAGCTGAACGATCTTATCATCGCCCGGTTTCCATACGGCGAGGTAACTGCGTTTCAGTTCGGCATCCAGTTGTTTTAACTGCTGCGGCTGAAGGTAGTCGTCATTGTAGTGCCATACATCAAGGCGTGCCAGCTCAAAATCCACCAGCGTGGTGTCTTTGGGTGCTTTGATGGGTGCTGTACCGAAGAAGAGTTTTTGCCCGTCTTTGCTGAAACGCAGTGTGGCATTTTCACTGATGGTATAACCCAGCTGCATGCCCACGGTATTTTTTTCTGCAATCAGCTTGGCGCTGTCCTGCCCGCCGGTATAGTACCATAGCTTGTAGAATTTCTGCAGGGCCTTGGCACTGCTGTCACGTTCAGCAACAAAAGAAAGCTGTGCACCCTCCTCATCAAAAGCAAAACTTTTGGCATCATTAAAGGCTTTCATCACCGTATCCAGCTTGTCGGCCGCCAGGTTATACAAAAGCACCAACGCTTTGCTGTTGCTGTCTTTACTGTTTTTGGTAGTTTCAACCAGCAACTTCGTTCCTTTCTTGTCAAAATAATATTCACTTACCAGTTTGAAGGTGCGTTCCTTGTTATCACTCATGCGCCGAACGACCAGGTCGGTGCCTTCGGACGAGGCGCCGCCGGGTGCGTCATCGCCTTCTGCATCTGTTCTCCAGCCTGAAGGCGGGAGCAACTCAGAAGGCGGGAGCAACTCAGAAGGCGGGAGCAACTCAGAAGGCGGGAGCAGGTCTTCATCCTTCCCTTTTTTTATGATCTCTTTGGCTGCTTTTTGTGCCGCCACAATCACTTCTTCCCTGGTTACATTGCCTTTGATGGAATCAATCGACTTGCGGATCACCGAATCGGCCATCTTCACCAGCTTATCCATGTTCAGTTTGGCAGAATCAACAACAGCCGGCTTCGTTTTTTTTGTGGTATCCGGCAGTGGTTTTTCCAGTTGGTATGCCAGCCAGCCGGAGCCTTTTTCCGCCGTTTTAAATCCCTTTACCCGGGCCACTTTCAGCACGTCCTCTTTTCCCAGTTCCAGGATGCCGATGGAGTCTTTCACCATGTCATCCGGTTTTTTCTTTTTGATACGGGCCTGGCGTGTTTCCTGGAACACGGGCTTTATCTTAAATACCACATATCGGTTGTCTTCGGTGATCACCGCACCATAGCCGCGGGCAATTACTTTTTTATACCCGGCGGAAGGGGACTGAACGACAAGTTCACCATCTCCTTCCTGCGGATTAACGGCATAAACGATATATTTTCCGTCGTTGCTGATCATCCGTTCACCCACGCTTTTCCATCCGTCGTATACGGAATGGTCGAGTGCTTTTTTTGTTTGGGCCGATGCGCTCAGGCAGGCAAATACAAATACGGGGAAAAACAATTTTCTCATACTGTTTAGTTTGACCGGCTAAAGTTATCGGAAATGAGGGAGAAAAGAGCAGCCGTTTATCCAACTTGGTTCCGGGTCCTGAAGGATCGGGAAATTCAGGGCCGGCATCTGAATAAACCCGTTATTCTTCCAGGAACCCCCACTCTGTACGGAGGGTTTCCAGCTTCTTTCCTTCCAGTTTAATGGCACCATAGTGCCCGGCATTGCTTTTTTGCCGGAATGCTTCGTACAAGGTTACGGCGCAGGCCACAGAAATATTGAGGGATTTGATAATGCCTACCTGGGGGATGATAAAATTGCCATCGGCCATGGCAATGATTTCCTCACTCACCCCGCTGTGTTCGTTGCCGAAAACCAATGCAACGGGTTCGGTGAGATTCAGATCGTGTAACCCCACCGCATCGCTGCTCAGGTGAGTGGTATAAATCTTTTTAAATTTTTTCCGCAATTCAGCGAAACATTCATCCGCATTGGTGAACTGGTGAATACTTAACCACTTGGCGGCGCTGGAGGAACTTTTGGCTCCCCATTTTTTATGCTTCGGTATTTTGGTATTGAGAATATAAATATCCTGGATACCCACGGCATCGCAGGTTCGCATCACGGCCGAGATATTGTGCGGATCGAATACATTTTCCAGCACCACGGTAAGATCGGGCTGGCGTTTTTCCAGGACAGCGGTAAGACGTTCGTTTCGTTCAGGAGTCATGACTTCAAATATAAATAAAAAGCCCGCCACATTATGCTTTGGCAGGCTTGTCGGGATGACTGGATTCGAACCAGCGGCCCCTACGTCCCGAACGTAGTGCCCCGCTGAGCGGGGCTACATCCCCCGATCAGTTCACGGAACTTATTTCCTCCCTTCCAGCTTTTAATCTCCTTTTCTCTTTTCAATGCAGTAGCCCGGTCAAGATATTCTTCAGAAAAAAGTAATTTAAAAGGTATTCTGTTCTTTGTTGATCTTTGCATCCCTTTATTATGATAGTCCAATCTGGCTTTCACATCTGACGACTCACCAATATAATAGCGATGATCTTTTAAACTTTGCAGTATGTACACAAAATGGGGCATGTTAAAAAAAGCCCTGCAAAGCAGGGCTTGGTCGGGATGACTGGATTCGAACCAGCGGCCCCTACGTCCCGAACGTAGTGCGCTACCGGGCTGCGCTACATCCCGTGAAAATTCCGGATAACAAATATACCAGCTATCTTATTTCTTTGGATACAACTTTGCAATAAATTTTTTATCGGCCTCCGAAAGACCATTGTTCCAGCCGATGGAGAAATTGCCCTTTGTAAGTTCATTGGGTACCGGGTACATCATGATTGATTTTTTATCGAGTTTATTGGCCCTGATCTGTGTGATGTCGTATTTGGAAAAAACCTGCTCATCCACTTCCTCCCTGCTCCATCCATCGGTTTCCTTGTAATAGGCATATACTTTCGGCTTATCCCATGGAATGCCGTTATCAGGCCGTTCGTGCTCGTGAATGCAGCCCAGGGTATGACCGAACTCATGCAGCACCACCCGGTTGTACTCAAGATCATCCGTAGTGGGGGTAAGCCAGCCAAAATTCATCGTTGGGTTTGCGGTATCTTCCGAAAGCACTTCGGTGCCGGTAAGCGACCAGGAGCCGTCATCAGTATCAAACGCAATGCGGATATTGCCCGGCTTTTTCCGTGCAGTGAAGTCGAATTCAATATTGGCATGGTCCATCCAGATCTTTGCATGCCGGATGATGCGGTCCTTCACCTGCTTCTTTCCCCCCAGGAAGGATACCGTAAGCCGGCGGCCGTTCTTCCATTCCTTACTGATCTCGGTAGCCATCCTCGATAAGGAAGCAAAATGTTCGTGTTTTTTAATGTGGTTTTTATGTGCATAGTCTTCCAGGATGCCCCTGTCTTTTGCCGTCATCATGCCCCGCATGTTACCGGGATTTTCGAGGAAGGAATTTTTGAGGTCTTTGATACTGCGGTGGTGAGACAGGCGGCATTCGCGGCAGTAATAAATGGAAGATATCTTCATATGCGTTGATTAAGTATTGAAAGGTAGGGCAATTTCAGCCGGGTTGCAATAGCACAAAGCGGTAAGCATCCGGTGAAATCCGGTCACGGATTATTCAATTCATACCCGTTTATCAAAAAGCCCCGCAGCAAACCGGATGATTCGATATATTTATCCATAAAAAATACTTGCTGATGAAAAAGACCTTTTTTGCGATGGCAGCAATTGCCGCACTGGCATCCTGCAATAATAATAAGAAGCATGAGCCCAAAGCCGACATTCTTATTACCAACCTTGACAGTACGGTAAAACCCGGTGATGATTTTTTTGACTACGCCAACGGCGGATGGGTAAAAAAGAACCCGATACCCGGCGAACAATCAAGCTGGGGCATCGGTAACCTGGTGATTGAAGAAAACCTGAAGCGGCTTCGTGAGATTTCTGAAAAAGCAGCCGCTGCCAATAATGCCCAAGGAAGCAATGATCAGAAGATCGGCGATTTCTGGACCATGGCCATGGACAGTGCCAAAATTGAGAAGGATGGATTGAAACCCATACAGCCCTTACTGGATAAACTGAATGCAGTTTCTGATGTAAAATCGCTGGTGAATGTGGTGATTGAATTCAAGAAGATCGGCTCCAATACCCTGTTTGGGGAAGGCGTTTGGCAGGACGCCAAGAAAAGTGATGTGATGGCTTACAACCTGTGGCAGGGCGGATTGGGACTGCCCGAACGGGAATATTATTTCAAGAATGATTCGGCCACGAATAATATCCGAAGCAGGTACCTGGAGTACATGACGAAGATATTGACCATGACGGGAGAAGAGCCGGATGCAGCAGCCAAAGCAGCCAATAACGTCCTGCAAATGGAAACCAAACTGGCCAATGCTTCCCGTAAACTCGAAGACCTGCGTGATCCATATAAGAACTACAACAAGATGGCCATCGCGGATCTTACTAAGATGACGCCAAACATTGAATGGACCTCTTACCTGCCAAACCTGGGTGTAAAGGGCGTTGATTCGGTGATTGTGGGCCAGCCTGAATTTTTCACTGCGTTGAATGAAGTGCTTGCCAAAACACCCATCGACGTACTGAAGCAATATGTAAAGTTCAACCTGGTGAGCGACTTCGCTGCTGTATTACCCGATGCATATGGCGTGGAAGCATTCAACTTCCAGAAACTGTTCAGCGGCGCCAAAGAAAGAAAGCCCCGGTGGAAACGTGCCATCCAGATGGAAGAAGATGCCATGGGCGAAATGCTGGGCCGTTTGTATGTAAAGGAATTTTTCAACGAAACCGCTAAGAAAAGATATGCCGATATGGTGGAAGCCATCCGGGAAGCCTTGAAAGACCGCATCGGTAAACTCGCCTGGATGAGTGACAGCACCAAACAAAAAGCCTTTGCAAAACTGGCGGCCATGAAAAGCAAAGTGGGGTACCCCGATAAATGGAAGGATTTTTCCGGCATGGACATTGGCCGTGAAAGCCTGGCAAAGAACTATATGAATTCACATACCTGGTGGCATAATTATAATTACAACAAACTCGGCAAGCCGGTTGACCGGGATGAGTGGGACATGTACCCGCAAACCTACAATGCTTATTACAATGCCAGCAACAATGAGATCGTGCTGCCCGCTGGCATCTTCACGGTTCCCGGTTACCGGGATGAAGAACTGGACGATGCCGTGGTTTACGGTTACGGCGGCGCCAGTACCATTGGCCATGAAATAACCCACGGTTTTGATGACGAAGGAAGACAGTACGACGCACAGGGTAACCTGGTAAGCTGGTGGACCAGGGCTGATGAAGACGCATTTAAAAAAAGAGCCGGCGTGATGGTGAAACAGTTTGATGAGTACGAACCACTGAAGGGATATCACATCAACGGTAAAGCAACGCTGGGAGAAAACATAGCCGACCTCGGTGGTATACTGCTCGGCATTGAAGCCTTCAAAAAAACGCAGCAGTTCAAAGAGAATAAGTCCATCAGCGGACTTACACCGATGCAGCGCTATTTCATGGGTTATGCATTGGGCTGGCTCGGGCATACCCGTGAGGAGAGCCTGCGCAACCGATTACTCACCGATGTGCACTCTCCTGCCAAATACCGGGTGAACGGGCCTTTTGTGGATGTGGATGAATTTTACTCCACGTTTGGAATCAAAGCCGGAGATAAAATGTTCCGGGCAGATAGTGTAAGGGTGAGGATATGGTAGGAAGCGGTTGAAGAGTTGAAAGGTTGAAAGGTTTAAGGGTTGTTTAACAGGAAGATTTTACTAATTTCATCTTGCTGAATCTTTAAACCCTTACACGATTTAAACCTTTATACGTTCACATGCGCACCGCACTCAAAAAAGACGAAAAGATATTACTGATCACCCGGCAGCACTGGATACGGCTGGCCCTGCCCTTTTTTGCCTGGCTGCTGCTGGCCGTGATCCTGATCTGGTGGCTGCAAAACGGAACGGCCTTCCTGCTGGTGCTGCTTACGGCCATTTATCCCATCATTGAATACATCAACTGGAAATACAACCTCTGGTGTGTAACCAACCTGCGGGTGGTGGATGAAACGGGTTTCTTCTCCCGTTATTCCAAAGAAAGTCCGCTTGATAAAATCAACAACGTGGAATACGACCAGTCTATCTGGGGCCGTATTTTCGGCTATGGCAATGTGGATATACAAACCGCCGCCGAACTGGGCGAAACAAAGTATACGCTCATCCATCATCCCAAGCTGCTCAAAGACACGATTACCCATGCCCAGGAGGAATACAAGAAACTACAGATAAGTAACCAGGCCACACAACTGGCCGAGGCCATTGCCAAAACAAATGCCATGCAGCCCTCCCGGCAGATGGTGGCAGATGAACTGGGTAAACTGTTCGACCTGGTGCAGAAGGGAGCCATCACCCAGGAAGAATACCTGAAGCAGAAGAACCGGCTGATGGGTGAATAGGCTTTACCCTTTTCTGAGCATGGGGCAGGATGAGTGTTGAACCACATAAAAAAACATAGATTTATCAGGGTCTATATTACTTCTATGTATCCTGGCTTCCTGTGTAGTTAACCCCAATAGGATATTTTTAACAATAAACTGAGCCTCCTTCTCCCCCGCTGGCATAATTTTTTCAATCTTTGCGCAAACATTTGAGTTGAAGAAATTTTTACTTTCCCTGTTTATCCTTTGCTCGCTGGCTGGCAAGGCGCAGAAGATAGAAAGCCTGCACGTGAACCTGTATACCGACAGCCTGAAAAAAGGCACGTTCAATTACATCAATATCGACGGAAAGATGCTAAACGGAAAATACATCCCGCTTGACAGCAGCTATCTTATCTTTCAGTCATCAGCCGGCAAATTTAATGGCAACAGCCTGTGGATCGACCGCAATACGGCACTGGAAAAAGTGGATGTAAAAGTGATCCTGCGCAGCAATCCTTCCCTTTTTAAAGAATTCAGTATTTATATAAAGAAACTGCCCGACCCCGAACTGAAGTCGATGGATGAGGTGATAAAGGGATCCAAAACAAAGAACGGCAGGCGGAAATAATTATCAACCACAAACAAAATGCCCGGCACATCCAAAAGATCCGCCGGGCATTTTTATAGTTGACGATATGTTAAGCAAATTTCTTTGCGTCTTCCAGGAACTTGGCCAGCCCGATATCGGTAAGCGGGTGCTTTAATAATCCAAGGATAGAATCCAGCGGGCATGTGCACACATCGGCTCCGGCTTCGGCGCAGCTGATGATGTGATTGGGATTGCGGATGGAGGCAGCCAGGATCTCGGTTTTAAATCCCTGTACATTATATATCTGGCGGATCTGGTTGATGAGGATCATACCATCCCAGCCACTGTCGTCGATACGCCCGATAAAAGGAGAAACATAGGTAGCGCCTGCTTTGGCAGCCAGTATCGCCTGCCCGGCGCTGAACACCAGCGTACAGTTTGTTTTGATGCCGTTTTCAGTAAACCATTTCAGTGCTTTTATTCCATCCTTGATCATCGGTACTTTCACGACGATGTTTGGGTGAATGGCCGCCAGCTTCTTCCCTTCAGCAATGATGCCGTCAAAATCGGTGGAAATCACTTCGGCACTGATATCGCCTTTCACCATTTCGCAAATGGTTTTGTAGTGTGCCATCACGGCATCCGTTCCTTTAACGCCTTCTTTGGCCATCAGTGACGGGTTGGTGGTAACCCCGTCGAGGATACCCAGGTCATTGGCTTCTTTTATCTGTGCCAGGTTGGCGGTGTCGATGAAAAATTTCATATGTCCCATCCCCGAAAGGGGGATCGCTTTTTGGTTATAAAATAATTTTCGGCAAATGTAAATCAAATGAATTTGACACCTCAAAAAAATAATCCTCACCGGGCTGGCAAGGCTTCAAAACCCTCTTCAAGGGTTGGGGTAAAAAAAAATGGCAAGTTACTTACATCGCACCGCTCAACCACCTACCCTTGCTACCTTCCGGTCCTGGGGGAGTTCAGCAGGAGCTGGTCGTATAAGACTTGCCGGCGCAAAGATAAGGAATGACAGCTAATTAAGAGTTATGAATTGAGAATTATGATTTAAGTGTGCAGAATCAGCTACCGGGTATCCGGGAAACCTGTATGCACCGCTAAAAGCTGATACCCGGCCGGTCGCTCCTCGTATTGATCTTGCTTACGCCAATCAACTGGTCGGTACGGTCGGTAAAGGATTTATAATACATGAGGATGGTATAACTGTTTTCCGTTTCCCAGTAATCGCCTTCCAGGTCCCGTTTCTGCAAAGGATTATTTTTATCCACTGCGATGTAGGTATAATTATAATAACCCTGTTTCAGGAAAGCGGTGCATTCATATACGCTTTTCGCGGCATTGAATACCATTTTGGTTTTATCGCTCATTTCATAAGCGGTAAGCTGGCCAGCCAGGTAAATATCCTTGTCGGGATAAGGGGTTCCGTTAGGAGGGGCCAGGCTGAAATGCACGGTTGCAAAATCGCTCTGCCAGTAAGGATTGATGGTCTCGTATGTTTCCACGAGGTACATGCCGTTCAGGTCCTGGAAATATACATAGCGCTGCCCGCTGCGGTCTGCATCGGGGAACATGAATACATCGGTACTGGTCTTTTTATAATCGGCCCGTTCCACCCGGTCGCTCTGCAGCCGCAAACTCCGCAGGTCAAGCCAGCGCCATTCTTTACCCCCGGGAAAAATACAATTGTTCTCCGCACTGTATTCCAGCGAAGTGCCCCGCACAAATGTGGGTGGAATGTTCCGTTGGGCATTGTCCCAGCGGTTGTTTTGCAGAATCACCACTTTAATCTGCTGGGCAGCGCTGAATGTGTTGAGCCCGGATATATTCGCTGTAAACTGAACCTTTTGATGCGTCCGGTACAGTTGCGGCGTAAAGGGCTGAACAATTTTTGCACTGATGGCCGCTTTTTGATCCAGCACCAGCATGCGGCGGGTGAATACGAGTTTTGACGTATCCCCGTCGAGGTACACTTTCAGTATATAATTGCCGGAAAGGGTGATGGAACTGCTTCGGTCAGGCAATATGGCCTGGTAATGCGTATACCTGGTAAGGGCAATGGATGAATAGCGGTAATTGCTGATGCGCTGCTGGGTAAATCCCTTGATGTACAGGAAGGGGCTTATCTCCACCGGGGTCCAGTTGTAGTCGCAGAGCTGGAAGGTATAATAATAACTTTTTACATTGGCGTCGAGATCATCGAAATTCAGTTCCAGCCGGTCGTTGCTGCTGATGTTGTAAACGGGTAACGACAGCTGGTCGCCATACACGTGAAACCGCACCGCCTTGATATTGTCTTTGTATACCGTTTCGGGTAATTGGGCTTGTCCGGCATTATAAAAAACACTGCAAAAGAACAGGCACAGCAGGCGGGTGGCTGCAGGGTATGGTGTAAATTTTATCATCAGGCCTCGGTCGTAGCGTTTAAATAAATACTTTTGTAAGATACCAAATATATGCCGATTGAATGTATCTGTATTCATAGCCAGGCGAATCGCCTTTAACCGGCAGAAGACCTTTTCCAAATTCATCATCCGGCTGGCCATAACCGCCACCGCCATCAGCGTGGCCATCATGATTGTGGCCATGAGCTTTGTAAACGGTTTCCAGGGAGTAATCAGTAATAAGGTGTTCAGCTTCTGGGGACATATACGGGTGCTGCAGGATGTGGAGAACCGGGTAAGCCTTTCCGAAGATTATCCCATCACCAAAAATGACACGGTGGAACGGTATCTCCGTTCATTGCCCGAAGTAAGTTCTGTTGAGCGGTATGCCACCAAGGCCATGATGATCAAATCGGGCAGCGATATCACCAATGTGTTTTTAAAAGGAGTGGATTCGTCATTCGACAAGAGACGGCTGCAGCCTTTCCTGAAAGAAGGAACCTGGATGGCGTTCAGGGACAGCGGCTACAGTTACGACATTGCTATTTCTGCTTTCACGGCATCCGAATTAAATGTTACGGTGAATGACAGTGTACGGGTGTTTTTTTTCAAAGAAGGCGAAGCGCCGCGGCAGCGCAAAGTAAAAGTGGCCGGCATCTTTAAAACATCCATTGACGAATACGATAAAAATTTTGCACTGGGTGATATCAGTCTTATCCGGCGACTCAATGGCTGGGAAGCTGATAAGATAGGCGGGTACGAGATCTTCTTGAAGGACTACCGGCAGACAGACAAAGTGAACGAACATATTTATGCCGAGATGCCGCAAACCTGGTACAGCAAAACCATCAAGGAAGTTTATCCCAATATATTCGACTGGCTGAACCTGCAGGGGCAGACAAAAAACATCCTGCTCATCATCATGATGGTGGTGGCCGTGGTGAATCTCATCACCTGCCTGCTGATCCTGGTGCTGGAGCGTACCAGGATGACGGGTGTGCTGAAAGCACTGGGCGCCACCAACTGGCAGGTGCAACAGGTTTTTTTATACAATACATCTGTGATTGCACTGACTGGTGTGATCGCCGGCGCCATCCTGGGACTGGGCATCTGCTGGCTGCAGGAACGAACAGGCTTTATCAGGCTAAATGAAGAAGCCTATTATATGGCTACGGCACACGCTGACGTGGCGTGGTGGCAGGTGCTGCTGATCTGCCTGGCTACGCTCCTCATTTCTTTCGCCACCCTAATCATTCCCACCCTGCTTGTTCAAAAAGTAAGACCGGTAAAAGCGATACAGTTCAGGTAAAGCAGTTTACTGGTTTAATTGGTAATACTTTGTATACGGGTTTACTATTAACCCGGTAAACAAATAACCTTCTACACAATATGAGAGATAATAATCCCGGTGGCCACTGCTGCATTCAATGATTCTGCTTCACCGGTTTTTGGGATGGTGATTTTCTCCTGCGCCATCTTCAACACTTCATCACTGATGCCATGGGCTTCATTGCCGATCAACAGGATGCCTTCAGGAAGTTTTCCCAGGGAACTAATTGACTTTCCATGTAATGCTGCTGCGTATACTTTAACCTTTTTGTTCTGTTCAAGCCAGGAAACAAGATCAGTATACAGCACATTCACTCTTCCCAGGCTTCCCATGGTTCCCTGTACTACTTTGGGATTGTATATATCTGCACAGGCAGGAGAACAGAGAATGTTTTCAATTCCAAACCAGTCGGCAATGCGGATGATGGTGCCCATGTTCCCGGGGTCCTGTATCGTGTCGAGCATGAGGGTAATCTTTCCCCGGGTATCAATCTTTACGGGAGTTGCCCTTTTTTCAAAAATGGCAAGCACCTTGTTCGGTGTTGAAAGGGTGGAGATCTTCTCCAGTTCAAAGTCCTGCACTTCATGAAACAAGACCGAATCATGTATACGCTGAAGCTGTTCATTGGCCTCCAGCCAGTCTTTCAGCGCAAACACCTCTTTGCAAGCAAACAACCCTTCCCCAAGCAGCTCGGGTACCACTTTGGGGCCTTCTGCAATGAAACAGTTTGCGGAGTCTCTGAATTTTTTGTGCTGTAAACTTTGAATATATTTGGTATGTGTTTTGCTCAACATCGTCGCCTGAAAATTATTTATGCATTTAAAAATACCGGATAAAATTGCCCTTCACAAACTTACCGCCTGTTTTTTAATATGCAGTATCTTTCTTTCTTCGTGCAGCTGGATAAGTTTTAATATCCCCCGCAAACATCCCAAAGGCAAACCTTTTGTTTTCAAAAACAGTATTGAAGTAACGGGTGGAAATTTCACCAAAGACGAACGGGCCACCCTGAAACAGCGGCTCAACGCACAGCTCGACGACAGCTCACGCATCAATACAAAAGACGCCTGGATATTTTTTCATTTTATAGAACACCCGCCGGCATACGACAGCGCTTCGGCCAATCAATCGGCCCGCAACATGGAAGCTTCCATGCTGCACCTCGGTTATTATAAGTCCATTGCAGATTACAGGGCCGATACCATCCTGCACAATGGCCAGCAGCGCATGCACATCCAGTACCACGTGGAAACCGGTAAACCTACCCTGATTGATACCTTTATGTATATCCTCCGCAGGCCCGACCTTCAGCAACTGGCCCTGGAAAATGCAAAAGAAAGTCTTATCAAAATAGGGAACCCGGTTACCAAGGCGGCCGTACTGGGCGAAATCAACCGGATGGTGAACCTGTACCGAAACAATGGTTACTATAAATTTTCTTCCGAAGAACTGATCATGCGGGGCGATACCACCGTGGCAGCATTAACCACCATCACAGAAGATATCTTCGAGCAGCTCCGCCTGCTGGAAGAAGCCAAACTGGCCCGGGAGAATCCCACCATTAAACTGGCCCTCGTCCTCAATCCACCGGCCGACTCCGGCAGGCTGAAGAAATATTACATCGATGATATTTATATCATGCCCGACTACCACAGCGGCGATAAACACACCGACAATAACCTGCTTACCACGCTGGCCCGTAAACGGGATTGCGATACCTGCCGGGTGAACTTCATTGTAAAATATCATAAGAAATTATTCCGCACCGGGTTCCTGCGCCGGAACCTGTATGTACGCAAGGGCGACCTGTACAACCAGGACAATTTTTATAAAACACTCAACAGCTTTTCCCGGGCCGGTGTATGGCAGGGCACCAACATACAGGTGGTGGAAAAGAAAGACAGCACCAGCCGGAAAGACAGCCTGAATAAGATCGACCTCGTTGTTCAGCTGGTGCCCGGCAAGCGCTATGGTTATGAAGCAGGCATTGAAGCGAGTTATTCGGCACAAAGCAATGCCAACAGTGTAACGGCTGCCAATGCCGGTAACCTGCTGGGCTTGTCAGGCAATGTAACCTTTCTCGACCGCAATGTGCGCAAAGAAGGTATCAGCATGTCGCATTCCCTGCGTGCGGGCATTGAACTGAATTTTAAACCCGACAGCAACAACCGGAAAAACATTGTAAACTCGAACGAAATCAGCTATTCCAATACCATCATCTTCCCCCGGCTGGTATTCCCGTTGCGGAAGTTCAATAACAACCTTCCGCTGTACAACACCCGTACGTTCATCAATTCAAAAGTGGGTTACATCAACCGGATCAACCTGTTTAACCTGCAGTCGTTCAACTTTGCAATTGGGTACGATTATAACCAGCGGATAAAAAAGAGCAACAACGATCCCCGCAATAACATGCGCTGGGTATTCAAACCCATCAACATCGAATTCGCCCGGCTGTATAATGAAACCGACAGCTTCCGGCGTACACTGGATGAAAATCCGTTCCTCCGGTATTCATTCAACACATCGCTGGTGGCCGGGTCCAGCATCGGCTTCCAGTACCAGCGGGTGAACAGCAAACATCCCAACCGGCAATCGGGCATCAAGGTAAACCTGGAAGAATCGGGATTGCTGTGGGGGCGGTTTGGCTTCTTTGAAAAATACATGCGGCAGTTCGGAAAGATTGACCTGGAATACCTGTTTACTTCCACCCGGTCCAAATCAGCCTTCGTATACAGAACATTTTTGGGGGTGGGTATTGCCGCAAAGAAAGACACCACGCTGCCGTTCTTCAAACAGTATTTTGGCGGAGGCAGCAGCAGCATGAGGGGATGGCCCATCCGGGGCATCGGTCGTGGATCGCAACCGCTTACACCATACGGGCAAAATAAATTCAACGACCGCACCGGCGACATCCAGTTCGAGACCAATATGGAATACCGTTATACCATTGCACAGATCATTCCCAATTCGGTGATCCTGCGGGGCGCCTTGTTTGTGGACATAGGCAATGTATGGAATGCCCGCAATTCAAAATCTGCAGGCGGAATTGACAGCACACAGTTCCGGTTCAAAAACCTGTATAAAGAAATGGGGATGGCAGCCGGTGCAGGCTTCCGCCTCGACTTCAATTACGTGGTGTTGCGTTTCGATCTCGGCTTCCGTTTCAAGCGGCCGGAAATGAGTTATGTAAACGATGGATGGAAAGTACCGAGCCTGAGTTTCAATGATGTACTTCCCAAACTTTTCTCACGCGGAAGCAACGACCAGTATAAAAAATGGCGGTACGAGAATTTTAATATGACGATTGGGATAAATTACCCTTTCTGAGGAGGTTTAGGAGTTTACAGGTTGAGAAGTTTAGAGGTTGAGAAGTTTAGAGGTTTATAAGTTCAGGGATTTAAGGGTTTGTTCAAACTCATCCATACTCAACGCATCGTCAAGCCTGAATTCACCAATTCTCGTTCTGCATAAACTGCTGAGGTATCCACCGCAGCCGAGTTCTTTACCGAAATCATGGGCCAGGCTGCGGATATAGGTTCCGGTTGAGCAAATCACCCGGAACTGAACAACGGGCAATGCCACAGAGGTGATTTCAAATAACCGGATGAATATTTTCCGCGGTTCCAGTTCCACCTCTTCTCCCCTGCGTGCCAGCTTATACAACGCCACCCCTTCTTTTTTGATGGCAGAATAAACAGGTGGATACTGATCAATCTGCCCTGTAAATTTTGCTGCAGCCTGGTGAAGCATTGCATCCGTCACGAAAGAAAAATCTTTTGGTTGTTCGGGTTCACTTTCCAGGTCGTACGTTGGTGTTACGGCGCCCAGGGTAATGCTGCCCGTGTATTCTTTTTCCGCCGCCATATATTCATTGATCTTCTTGGTGAACTTGCCGGTGCAGATGATGAGCAGGCCGCTTGCCAACGGATCGAGCGTTCCCGCATGGCCGATCTTTTTGATCTGCAGCATGCCGCGGAGCTTTCGCACCACATCAAAAGAAGTCCAGTGAATGGGTTTGTTGATGAGGATGGCCTTGCCTTCAAGATAGGCTTCCTGGATGAGAGGATCAAGGGGAACCCGTTCCTTACGGACAGGCTTCACGGGTTCTTCACCCGATTCAATCTGTTTGCTGATGCGCTTTCCCAGGTAAGTTTGCTTACGTGCCACGGATGCTTTTTGCAAAGGTAATGATTGACCATGCAATGCCGGAACTGATTATATTGCCTGTCTTGCCTTTAACTCCAGGTATTTGTTTACGGCATTAATGGTGAGTTGCTCGGGGGGCGTGAGCACAGAAAGGATTCCGTGCTTTCTTAATTCTTTTACGATGAGGCGTTTTTCAAATTCAAATTTTTCGGCAATGGTTTTAATATATACTTCTTCCACATTGCGTGCCTGCAGCCCGGATAACTGATGCAGTTCGGTATTCTCGAAGAACACCACCATCAGCAGGTGGTATTTGGCTATGGAGCGTAAAAAGTTTAACTGGCGGTGGAGGCCGTTCATCGATTCAAAGTTGGTGTACAGCACAACCAGGCTGCGGTGCTTGATGCGGCTCCGTATCTGCATGTACAGCATTTCATAATCACTCTCCAGGAAAGCCGTTTCCTGGTTGTACAGGAGCTGCAGGATGTTTTCCCGCTGTATCGGCTTGCGGTCGGCAGCCACAATGGATCCCATCTTATTGGAAAAGGTCATCACACCCACCCTGTCCTGTTTCTGCAAACAAACATTGGCAAGTACCAGGGTGCTGTTGATCGCATAATCGAGCAGGGTAAGCCCGGCAAACGGCATTTTCATCAGCCGGCCTTTGTCGATGATACAATATACCTGTTGCGAACGTTCATCGGTATAACTGTTCACCATCAGCGATGCTTTTCGGGCAGTGGCCTTCCAGTTCACGCTGCGGATATCATCGCCACGTACGTATTCTTTTATCTGTTCAAACTCCATGCTGTGACCGAGTTTGCGCATGCGCTTGTTCCCGTGCTCCGACTGGATGGTTGTTTGCGAAAGCAGTGCATACTTGCGCATCTGCAGGTAAGAGGGATATACGGGAATTGTTTGCTCCACCTCCATATTGTACCGCCGTTTAAGCAGCCCCAGCAGCGAACGCACATACAGGATGATGCGGCCGAACCGGTACTGGCCTCTTTCCACGGGCCGCAGGGTGTAGGCGATGTTCCGCTGTTCCCGGGCCTTAAAGCGCTGGTACAGCATCCAGTCCCGTTGCTGAAACTGCAGCGGCAGTTCATCAATGATTTCCATACGCACGGTAAAAGGAATATTGTTCTTAACCTGCATCACAATCTTATTGTCGTCGCCATTGCTCAGCCGGTCGGCTGCCAGGCGGGTGGCCGCAGGTGCTTTACTGAGCACAAACAAAAAAAGGTAATCCACCAGGATCAGTGCAATAAATACAAAGAAGACAATTCTCGAATACCGGAACATACCAGGCAGCATGAACGAGGCAATGAATAATACAATGCAAAAGCCGGTCAGCAGGTAAAACCGCCGGGTGAGGTATAAAGTGCCGATGTATTTTGTTATGAATCCTGGCATGGGTGATCGCTACCTGGGTACTTCAATGGATTTTAAAATGGTTTCGATCAGGTCGTCTTCTGTAACACCTTCCATTTCTTTTTCGGGAGTAAGGATGATGCGGTGCCGCAGTACATGCGGCGCCATTTCCACCACGTCTTCCGGTGTCACAAAATCCCTTCCCCGGATGGCGGCGCTGGCTTTGGCCGAACGCAGCAGTGCCAGCGAAGCCCTGGGCGATGCACCCAGGTAAAGCGCCGGGTTGTTCCTTGTTTCATGAACGATCCGGGCAATGAATTCCACGATCTTGGGTTCGGTGATGATGGCCTGCACCTGTGTACGGTAATGCTGGATATCTACCGGCGACAATACCTTACGCACTTCATCCAGCATTTGTGTTTGTGATTTGCCCTGCTGGCCGTTCAGGATGGAAATCTCTTCTTCCAGGGTAGGATATTTCACTTCGATTTTGAAAAGGAAACGATCCAGCTGCGCTTCCGGCAGGCGGTAGGTTCCCTCCTGCTCAATGGGGTTTTGCGTGGCCAGTACAATAAAGGGCGCCTGCATGTAATGCGTATGACCGTCTATCGTTACCTGCCGTTCTTCCATTACTTCAAACAGGGCGGCCTGTGTTTTTGCCGGGGCCCTGTTGATTTCATCGATCAAAACAATGTTGCTGAACACCGGCCCCGACTTAAAACGGAATTCGCCGTCCCGGGGGTTGAACACCGATGTTCCGATTACATCACTCGGCATCAGGTCAGGTGTAAACTGCAGCCGGGAAAAATCCACGTCAATGATGCGGGCCAGCAGTTTGGCAGTTAATGTTTTGGCCACCCCCGGCACGCCTTCGATCAGGATGTGCCCGTCGCAGAGCAGGCCGATGAGCAGCAGGTCTACCATGCTGTACTGTCCCACAATCACCCGCCCGATCTCGCTGCGGATCTCATGTACCGAGCGGTTGAGCCCGCTGAGGTCGATGCGTTGTTGAAAAAGATTTTCTTCCATCAGTTTTTGTTTTTGTGAAAATGCTGAATCTGTTCGTTTAAAGATAACAATCCATAGTCATCCAGGTCGTACCCCGCCTGGATGCCGGTGATGGTGCGGTAAAGTGTTTCCACGCTGCCGCGGGGCACCCCGCTTTTCCGGCTCAGGGTGGTGATGAAATCATCATTGACCAGGTTGGTATTCAGGAAATATTTATTGCGGATGAATTCGTTGAAATACGTGATCATCTTATCGGCAATGTTGCGGTTGTCTTTTTTCTGCAGGTACAACCGGCCGATGGTTTCGGTAAAAGCCACGGTGGTATTTTCATTCGGCTTGCGTTCATCCATGATGCGCTGCCTGCGCTTACCGCCGAACAGCACATACAACAGCAGCAGCACCAGCGAAATCCAGAATGCATATACCAGCGGCGGGTGCTTCATGATTTCACTGAGCGTGGAGAAATCATCGCTATTCCTTCTCCCGCGGAGTTTATGATAGTAATCGTCCCAGTAAACATGATCGGGATTTTTTGAGGTAAATGCCAGGCTTTGCTGCATGTACTGATAATTATTTTCTTTCAGCAGGAAATAATTACTGAATGCCCGCGGATCGCAGTGAAGGTACAATTTACCCCTGCCGTAAAAATATACAATGGAATTGGGCTGAAGGTTTTCATTCAATCCCACGACACGGGTATTGCCGGTATCGATCGATGTAAAATGATTGCGGAATGGAACATAAAAATACGACAATGCCGAATCGGGCGACACCAGCGACCGGGTGCTGGTTTGTGTTAGGTCCGACAGACCGAAGAACATACTGAAACTCACTTTCACGGTGCAGTTGATCTTCTGCTGCAGCGCCTCATCAATATAACCGGCCGAGATGAACACGTCGTTTCCTTCGTTTACAAAATTCAGCAGGGCGTCTGCCTCCTCTTCATCCATGTACAGGTTTTCGGCAATGCAGATATACAGGGATGCGCTGTCGCTGAGATTCTTCCAGGTTTTTGAAAACGGCTGGCGGATATCCTTCACTACATTCGACGGGTAAAGCGCCGCCACCTGCCGGTAGGCGATGTTGGCGCCAAAAGGCAGGGTTTCCTTCCGGGAATAATTTTCGGTGAGGTCGGGCAGTTCGCTGTCTTTCTTGCTGCTGCATGAAGGAAGCAGGCAGGCTGCCAGCCCGGCAATAACAAGATATGTATATAGTTTCTTCAAACGGATCAGATCTGCTGGTTGAATTTTTTAAAGCCTGATTCTATCTTATGGTAAAGATCAACATCCACGTTAAACTCCCCGTACCATACGTATTCATAGTTCAGGGTGAGCGAAGAAAAATCCTGCTGCAACGAACGCTCCTTGAGTTCACGCACGTACTGGTAGTTCGTTTTGTCGGGCGCCAGCACCAGCAGGTTGCGGTCGGCCAGTTTATACAGCGACCGGAGGTACTGGTAGCGTACGGCCTGCCGGAAATCACTCTTCTGCAATGCCTGGGTGATCAGTGCATCAAAATTAGTGGCAGACGTAATCTCTTCTTCTTCGGGGGAGCTATGGGTACTGATGGATTTTGTGGTATCCCGCCGGAATACCCCATCGGCAAGAAAGAGCCGGAAAATGATGAACCCAACAAACAGGATGGCGGCGATCCACAACAACACTTCTACTAAAGCGGAGGATAGAAACTGTGCCAGCAGGCTTGGTTTTTCCGGTGGTGCCTTGTTTTCATTTTCCTTGGCAGCCCTCAGCAGGCTGTCGAGGTTTTTTGCATAGGCAAACCTCGCTTCATTTCTCCATTTCCTGGGCGAATCGGGTGAAAGAGACAGACCGTTCAGGTAAAGGGTGGTATCTGTTCCATACGCCCCGCCCGTGGTGTCGGGTGCATTGAGGGTATGATCTTCTGCTGGTCCTGAATCATCAGCAGGCACCACTTCCTCTACGGCATCATACGAAGTGGATTCATTCTTCAGCAGGGACGAATCCACATACAGGTATTTCTTCTGCTGTGCCGAAGCGGCTGTAACAAACAGCAACATCATCAATAATATGCCGGTGATTTTATTCATGCTCCTCTTTCAGCCGGTGGATGATGCCATCGGGCCGGATGTAATACCCTTTTTTATGTAAACGGATCGGAAGAATCACAAAATACCAGATGATGAACGACAGGGAGGCAGCGAGGATCAGTACGCTGGCCCAGACCGGCAGCCCTCCGTTATTCGACTTGTCGTAAGTCTGGCTCATCAGGTGGGTGACATAACTTTCAAAGAATGCAGCCAGTAATAATATTGGTACAATCACCAGCAATACTTTCAGTGCATCTTTCACTCCTTTTTTAAAGGAAACCATGCGGGAGTAAGTGCCGGGAAAGAGGATGCCATTGGCGATGATAAAACCGGTGGTGGCCGCAATCACAAAGATGGAGATCTCGAGGGTGCCGTGTATCCAGATCACGAGGATGGACTTGATACCCAGGCCGTGTGAAAAGAACATGTATTGAAAGGTACCCAGCATCATGCCGGTATCCCAGAGCCCCGCCACTTTCAGCACCGGCCAGCGGAACAGCGTGGGTATGCCCAACAGAAAACCGCCCAGCACAAACATGAAAGCGATAAAGATATTGTTGATAGCGATGTATACAAACATGTTGAAGGCGCTGCCGCCTTTGTACACACCGAAGGGATCTCCCTTGGCGATGTTCTCTTCGGTCATGTTCACATAATCATCACCCAGTACGCCCCGTACAAACCCTTCGTTGTTCATGGCCGAAAAAACGCCGATGCCTACAAACAGCAGGAACACAAGGGTGGTGAATAAAAAGATGCGGTGGTATTTCCGGAACAGCAGCGGCAGTTCAAATTTCCAGAAGCGGAACAGGTTGCTGTATTTTTCTTTCTTGTTTTTATAAATGCCCTGGTAAATAGCGGCGGCAATGCCGTTGATCCAGCGGGTTACCTTGCTTTTGGGATAAAATGTTTTGGCGTACGAGAGATCATCGATCAACGTAATGAACCGTTCCGCCATTTCATCAGGGTTACCGGAGGGTGAGTGTTGGTACGATTTCCATTTATCGGCATTCTCTTTAATGAACCTTGCCTCTCTCATAAATTAAATTTACCGGTTGCTTTCATGAAACTACAAATTATGGGATATTTATACCACAAATTATGGAAAACATCTCTAATTTCACCCCACAACCGGCCATATGAGCATCATCCAGATAGGCACTGCATTCAACATTGATATTGAATTTGAAATCGCTGAATTTCACAAGCGCCTCCTGGCCTATATCATTGATTTTGCCCTCATGCTGCTGTACCTGATCAGTATGATTTATGTGATGGTGGGCGGACTGGAGCTGCACCGCTTATCCGTGGGTTTCCTGATTCTCATTGTGCTGCTGCCCATGCTCTTTTATACCTTTCTTACCGAGTTGTGGATGAACGGACAAACCCTTGGCAAAAAGATCATGCGCATACGGGTGGTGAGTCTCGATGGCGGCGAAGCCACCCTGGGCCAATACCTGATGCGCTGGTTCCTGCGTTTTTACGAATGGGGTTTCATCATCTTCTTTATTTTTTACAGCAGCCTGCCGGCCGGATTCTTTGTGCTGTTTGTGGGGGGCATGACTTCCGTAGTCATCATTGCCATCTCACCTAAAAACCAGCGGCTGGGTGACCTGGCTGCCGGAACCGTGGTGGTGAACACCCGCTCCACCCTTACCGTAGCCGACACGGTCTTCATGAACATCGATCAAACCAATTACAAAGTGATGTTTCCGCAGGTGATGCGGCTGAGCGACCGCGACATCAACACCATTAAAAGTGTATTGACACAGGCCGGCAAAAGGAACAACTACGACATGTGTCACCGGGTGGCAATAAAAATAAAAGAGGTGCTGAACATACAAACGGATATGTATGTTGACCAGTTCCTGGAAAAATTACTGGAAGATTATAATTACCTGGCCACGAAAGAATAACCTTTGCCGGTTAAAACCCTGTTCCCCTCATCGCCAGCACACTGAACAGAAATGCCAGTACAACAAACACTATTACCACAATGGTAACGATGCCAACGATGCGGAAATAAACAGCCAGTTTTGTGATGCCGGTTTCAAAATATTCCTGGCTGGATGTATCAATTCCCTTGCGGATATTAGAAGCCGCCTGCAATAAGATGATATTTACCGCCAGCGACACCATCAGGGAAATAAGGGGCCAGATGATCATCAATCCCACCAGGTCAGATGCACTGCCACCCAGCCGGCTCAGCCGCACCAGGGTTACCACAAAAAAACTTACGGTTAATGCGGCGCTCACCAGCCCGGCAATGGCATTGATGTTTGCCCAGAGGCTGATGGTGGATAGCAGTGAACGGCTTTCTTCATCCATATTGAAATTGAATATGCTGCTGGTATTGTTTTCCATAAATAACTATTGTTGTTGAATCATCCGGTACAGGGTATTCAGTAAGGCGATCAGCGCAAATACCGTGGTGATGATGAAAAATATTTTTAACGAGCGCAGGCCGGCATTCAGTTCAGCGGTGCTTTCGGTTTCCAGTGCACTTTTTATCTTCCTGGAAAAATTATAGAGGAAATAATATACCGTTACCACGGCTGCCGCCACGATGAGCACCGCGGCAACAAAGCCGGCGTCACCGAACAGTGAAAACACTTCGCCGAAACCACTGATGCGCCGGTACGAACGGGAAATATTTTCACCCCCCACCAGGCCAAAGAGCAGCGCCGCACCACAGGCAGCAAAAACAGCAATGGCAATAAAGCGGCTCCACCGGGCCGAATCGGAAAGCTGCTGCCTCACTTCTCCTTCGAGGTGAAGGCCGGTATCCAATAAATGATCTTCGGGTAATTCTGTCATGGCCATGGTTTTGGTAAATGAGGAAACGAATATGTAAAACTTTCAGCACACGGCAAAAGAAAAGCCGTTGAAAAACTCAACGGCCTGCAGCAATAAGATGAGCGGTTTATCAACTGTTCACATTGGAGGCCGCCACAGAAATAAAGAATACAATAAACACGATATAAACCAGCAGTCCCAGCACCTGCAACGCTATACCAATGATGGAACAGATGCGCCCGGCACGCAGGCTGCTGTAAGAAGATTCCGAATACAGTCCCGGGTTGGCCCGGTACTCGGCCATGTCTTTATTGGAAATAACCAGGGCAACAATGCCGCAGATAAAACAAACCACAATGGAAAGAATGCCAAGCACCAGGGTGGCGGTGGCATTGGGAAGCTGGGCAGTACCCGAGGTACCCTGGCTGATGTAATCCCTGTTTTGTTCGTTCATGTCAGAAGTTGGTTTTGGTGATGACTTTGTAAATATAACTAAGCAGGATAATTCCTGCACAAAACATAAAGGAATATTTAAGGATTACAGCCCCTTGCCGCAACTTAAAGATCACCTGGACGATCAGAAAAGCAAACATCAATAATACCGGAATCAATGCAGGATACAGGTGAATACTGCCTGCCAGGTCTCCCCGGAGCAGCAATAAAAAACTCCGCTGCATGCCGCAGCCCGGGCAATCAAAATGCGTAAGCTGTTTAAACAGGCAGGGAAGCTGGTGCTGCTCCAGCCAGGTGGTGATATTCAATAAGCAGAAATTCATTATTCGGAAACTGGCAGACTGGTTTAGTAGTTTAATGGTTTAGTAGTTTAACGGTTTAGCAGTTTAGCAGTTTAGTGGCGTGTTCGTTGCACCATAGATTGCTGCCAATAAACCCGTAAACAAATAAACCAATAAAACATTAATACGCCCTTGCAAACAACACCCGTTGTGTGCTTGGCTTACCGCTGAGAATACAGGCGCCCCCCTCCTGTTTATTATCCAATGGAATACAGCGGATGGTGGCCTTGGTTTGTTCCTTGATCTTTTCTTCCGTTTCCGGTGTGCCATCCCAGTGGGCGGAAATGAATCCTCCTTTTTCATCCAGCAGTTTCACAAATTCATCCCAGCTGTTTGCTTCCCGGATATTTTCATTGCGGAAGGCAAGGGCCTTATTGTAAATGTTCTGCTGAATGTCTTCCAGCAGTGTTGAAATATTATCGGCCAGCCCTTCCAGCGGCATGCTGTTTTTTTCTTTGGTATCCCGGCGGGCTACCTCCACCACGTTGTTCTCCATGTCACGCAGGCCCATGGCAATGCGAACTGGAACACCCTGCAGTTCGTACTGGGCAAATTTCCAGCCGGGGCGGCTGTTATCGCTGTTATCGTATTTCACCCGGATGCCTTTTGCTTTCAGCGATGCCATGATGGTATTCACTTTTGCATCGATGGCCGGTTTGCTTTCATCCCCTTTATAAATAGGAACAATCACCACCTGCAGCGGGGCAATCCGGGGCGGCATCACCATGCCCTGGTCATCGCCATGGGCCATGATGAGGGCACCGATCAACCGGGTAGACACTCCCCATGAGGTAGCCCAAACATATTCCTGCTTATTCTCTTTGGTGAGGTATTGCACATCAAATGCTTTCGCAAAATTCTGTCCCAGGAAATGAGAGGTACCTGCCTGCAAGGCCTTGCCATCCTGCATCAGTGCCTCGATGCAATACGTGTCTTCGGCGCCGGCAAATCGTTCATTGGCTGTTTTAACACCTTTGATCACCGGAACGGCCATATAGGTTTCCACAAACTCGGCATATACGTTCAGCATCTTCACCGTTTCTTCAATAGCTTCTTCTTTAGTGGCATGAGCGGTATGCCCTTCCTGCCAGAGGAATTCGGCGGTACGCAGGAACAGGCGGGTACGCATTTCCCAGCGAACCACGTTGGCCCATTGGTTGATCAGCAGGGGAAGATCCCGGTAGGATTGTATCCAGTCCTTATAGGTATTCCAGATGATGGCCTCACTGGTGGGGCGGATCACCAGTTCTTCTTCCAGTTTTGCCTCCGGATCCACGATCAGTTTTCCTTTCTTACCGGGATCGGCTTTCAGCCGGTAGTGGGTAACCACGGCACATTCCTTGGCAAAGCCTTCGGCATTTTTTTCTTCGGCCTCAAATAAACTCTTGGGAACGAATAAAGGAAAATAGGCATTCACGTGACCGGTTTCCTTGAACATCCTGTCCAGCTGGTCACGCATGTTTTCCCACAAACCAAAACCATAGGGTTTAATAACCATACAACCCCGTACGGCTGAATAATCGGCCAGCCCGCCTTTAATAACAAGATCATTGTACCATTGCGAATAATCTTCTGCCCTTGATGTCAGTTCTTTGCTCATTTTTACTAATCAGTTTTTAACCCGGTCTGCCTGTTTCTTTTAGCACCGCCTTAACAACAGGGTATTTAACTTTAATGTCTGTTGAAAGTGGCTCCATGGCTGCTTACCGTTTCATGAGCCACAAAAGTAGTAACTTCAATTTTAAATGCTTTAAACAAATCACCATGAAAACGAAAATTCTACTTATTTCCTTTACAGCATTGGCTTTGGGCAGCTGCACATCTGCCTATAAAAGCAGCCAGACTCCCGACGATGTGTATTATTCCCCGGTAAGGGTATACGAAGGCGAATCGGAAAGAAGAAAAGAGGAAGAAAAAGATAACAACTACCGCCGGTCCGACTATGAAATAACCATGAGCATACGGGATCACCGCTGGCGTGATTTCAGGGATGACTACGACTACGATTACAGTCCCTACAATTATACCTGTAAAAGATACACCTACGGATACTATTACAACCCCTATTATTACCCATGGGCCATTTATACTTCACGCCCGGGTTATTCAAAACCGGTGAATACCACCCCCCGCATGGTGAACCTGAATTCGTACAATGGCTATAACCCCGGCGTGGCCAGCGATAAAACAAACGGCAGCAACCGCTGGGTGAATTCAAACAACCGCTATAACAACAGCAATTCAAACAGCCGCAGCCGGCAGAGCATTATTCCAAACAGCAGCAGTTCCTCATCGAATAATAATACAAGAACATACACGCCCTCTTCCTCTTCCGGAAGCAGCAGCGGCAGTTCATCATCCGGCAGCAGCTCCGGCTCCGTATCAAGGCCGGGCAGAGGATAATAACCCTGTTGAAAATATCATCCCGTAAGGACACCAAAACACCTGCATAAACCGATTGCATCAAAAAATTTATGCTATGACCAAATATATACCCGTACTTCTTTTATTAATACCGGATATTGTTACCGCCCAGGCGCCGGAAGACGCTCTCCGGTATTCGTTTTATCCCCAGGGCGGCACTGCCCGCAACATGGCTATCGGAGGCGCCATGGGTTCATTGGGTGGAGACATCAATGCTACTTTTGTAAACCCGGCCGGTCTTGGTTTCTACAAGACTGGTGAATTCGTTCTTACACCCGGTTTCTTCTTTAATAATAACAAAGCCACGTTCCGGGGCGACCAGGCTCAGAACAAAAAGAACAGTTTTGGTTTTGGCGCCAGCGGCCTCATTCTCGGAAGCACCCATGCATACGACAAAAGCCGCAGCAGCGCCATAAGCATTGCCCTTACACAAACTGCCAGTTTCAATAACCGTGTTCAGTACAGCGGACTGAACAACTACAGTTCATTCAGCGAACAGTTTGCTGAAGAATTTGCCAAAAGCGGAAGAACCATCGACGAGGTACTGAATGTGAACTCCCGGTTTCCGTATACATCGGCTCCTGCGTTGTATACTTACCTGATTGATACGGTACGGGTGAATGGTTTGGTGCAGGTAAAAGGTGCACCTGAATACATACTGGATGCCGGCCAGGCCCTGAAGCAGGAAAAAACCCATACCACCCGGGGCGGTATTTCGGAGTTTGCACTCGGGTATGCACAGAACAGGAGCGACAAATGGTACTGGGGACTTTCATTGGGGGTACCCCTGGTTGTGTACAACAGCAACCTGGTGTTTAAAGAGTCAGACACTTCGTCCAACAGCGCCAATCATTTCAAGTCATTTGAATACAAAGATGATTTCAACACCGTTGGCATCGGCTTTAACCTGAAGCTGGGCATTATTTACCGTCCGCAGGAACGCATACGCCTGGGGCTGGCCATTCATACACCCACGTATATGATGCTGACGGAAACACATACCTCGGAACTCAGCACCGAAGTGGAGAACCCGGTGAACTCTTATTTTGTATCGTCCGAAACATTCACCAATAACCAGCCTGGTGAATCCAAGTATGCACAGCTTACCCCGCTGAAGGCGATGATCAGCGCTTCTTATGTTTTCCGGGAAGTGGAGAATACAAAAAAACAACGGGCATTTATTACCGCTGATATCGAATACATACATCATAAAGGAAGCCGTTTCTATAATAATGCCGAAGGCCTGAGCGACGAAGACAAAGATTATTATAAAGCCTATTACAAAGCCATGAACCAGGTGGTGAAGAGAGAGTACAAAGGGGCTTTCAATTTCCGGGTGGGTGGTGAACTCAAGTTTAATGTGATGATGGCCCGGCTTGGCTTTGCCTATTATGGCAACCCGTATAAAGATGCGGGTTATAAGGCCAACCGCATGCTGCTGAGCGGCGGACTTGGTTACCGCAACAAAGGTTTTTTCATCGACCTTACCTATGTGCATGCCATCAGCAAAGACGTTGATTTTCCATACCGGCTCGAAGACCGGGCAAACACATACGCCACGCTTAAACAACAGAGAGGTAATATGGTGGCCACTCTGGGATTCAAATTTTAACCACTGCTAATTGCTTAGACGGCCCCGGAAGTTTCCGGGGCTTTTTTTATAGACATCGGAAGTTTTAAAAACATCCGATGTCTGCCTGTTTCACCACTGGCTTTTGTTCAAAACCCCCATTAAACATGCTGATCAAAAAATAGATTTGATAAAAGCAATACTCCTTTTATTTATGCAGGAAGGCTGTTTCTACCATATTTATAACCGGGGGAATAATAAGACTCCCATTTTCTTTGAAGAGAAGAACTATATGTATTTTCTCAATAAGCTTGACAAATACCTTTCCGGATCCGTAGATATTTATGCCTATTGCCTGATGCCGAATCATTTTCATTTACTAATAAAAGTTAAAGCCCGCATGCAGACTTCCGAAGTTTTTAAAACTTCGGAAGTCTTACCAAGAAAACTTTCTCCGGCAGAGAAGGCTTTTAAAGACTTTTTTATTTCGTATGCCAAAAGCATTAACAAAGCTTATAACCGAACAGGCAGCCTGTTTCAGGCAAAATTCAAAAAGAAGGGAATTACAGATGATGGATATTTTACAACGATCATTCGGTACATACACGCAAACCCGGTAAAGGCTGAACTATGCAGTAAATTCGAGGACTATAGATACAGTTCATACAATGCTATTTTAAGCACGTATAACACCAAAATAAAAAGGGAAGAAGTATTAAATTGGTTCGGCGGAAAAGAAATGTTTCTGAAGATGCATGAAGCAAGACGACGGGAAATACAAGAGACCGGGAGAAATGCTTTTCTGTTAAAAAGATTTTAGCGTCCGGCCAGGTTTTCTGAAGTTTTAAAACCTTCCGGAATCCTGTTTTTACTCCGCCCCCATCCCTGTCATCTGCGTTTTGATCACTTCCATCGCATCAGCCGGTTCGCACCAGATCATGTCTTTATCCTTCCGGAACCAGGTCATCTGGCGTTTGGCATACTGGCGGGTATTGAGTTTGATCATTTCGGCGGCATCATATAAAGAGATGGCTCCTTCGAGGTGGGCAACGATCTCCCGGTAACCTACCGTTTGCAATGCATTCAGTTTTTGATACGGCAGTAACTGTTTTACCTCCTCCACCAATCCCGCCTCCATCATGGCATCCACCCGGCGGTTGATGTGCCCGTGCAGCTGTTCTTTGGGAAGCTGTAAACCGATTTTGATGATGTTGAAATCCCGTTTCTTTTTCTTTTGTGTCTGAAACAGCAGGATGGACCTGCCCGTGGAAAGCTTTACTTCCAGTGCCCGCATCAGGCGCTGCGGATTTTTTATTTCCCCCTGGTTGTAATAAACCGGATCATTCTTCTGTACCTGCGCCTGCAACCATTCCAACCCTTCCTTTTCATAACCGCTGGTGATGCTTTGCCGGATGGCATGATCGATCACCGGCACTTCATCAATACCCTGGCAGAATGCTTTTATATACAAACCTGTTCCTCCCACCATCACGGCCACGCTGCTGTGGCGGAATATTTCATTCACCTTTTCCAGGGCATATTGTTCAAATACGGCGGCATTCACTTCGTCCTGGATGGAATGCGAGCTGATAAAATAATGTTCCACCTGTTTCAGTTCGTGCGGGGAAGGCTTGGCCACGCCGATATTCAGTTCCTGGAAACACTGGCGGCTGTCGGCCGAAATGATCTTCGTGTGAAAATGCTGTGCCACTTCAATGGCAAGAGATGTTTTACCAACGGCCGTAGGGCCAACGATAACAATGCAGGTTGGGGTCATGAACGGTACTTGAGTTTGTAAAGAACTCGCAGTAGCCAGGGGTAATTTATAGCTTGTGAATCGTGAGTAAAGCCCACAACTCATGCTTAAAATCCATCATTGCCTTCATCAGTTGATGCTTCTTCTTCGCCATCGGCTTCCACTTCGTCGCCTGTATCGCCTTCTTCACCAAATCCATCGCTCATGGCATCGGGTTTCAGGTCGTATTTCTCTTCCATTTCGGCCAGGCGGCTGTCGACCAGCCCCTTTGTTCCATACTGCGAAGGCGCAATGCCTTCGGTACGCACGCTGCAGGGGTAGGTAAGTTTGGCATTCTCTTCCTTATCCACCTGTATCAGTTCCACCATAAAATGCCAGAACTTATTGAAGTCGTATTCGTAAATGAATTTCTGGTTGGGATTGCTGATCTCGGAACCGATGCTGGTGTCGGCCATGATCAGGGGTTCGGCCTTGTATTCTTTATCGTATTTCTCCAGCGATATCTCCCGGCCCCGCAGCCAGTTGTCGTTGCTGCGGTAAAAAGTTGCCTTGTGTTTTGAATCGAACTCAAAACTTTTGAGGATACAACTGTGCAGGTCGAAGAAATTCTGTGTATGCCGGATGGCGATGTCCCTGTACACACTGTCGTCATCTTCCCAGTAAATGCGGAATCGTAAAATAGCCATGCCCGAAATTAAGAATTAATAATCAAAAATTGGGAATTGAGGGCGCCATGGTTTGTAGTTTATGGTTTGTAGTTCGGTGAACCCAGACCATGAGCTATTAACCAATCCCCAGCTCCTTCGCTTTCGCCAGCATAAAAGCATGGGCCGCTTCGTATTCATTGGGAATCACTCCATCGAGTATGGCTTCCCGGATGGCGTTTTTTATATCTCCCACGGCCCGGCTGGGTGAAAGGCCGAATGTTTCCATGATGTGTTCGCCGGTAATGGGTGGCTGCCAGTTGCGCAGGTGATCCTTTTCCTCCACTTCAATACAACGCTTACGCACCAGTTCAAAATTTTCCAGGTAACGCTTCACCTTCGTCTTGTTCTTTGAGGTGATGTCGGCTTCACACAGGGTCATCAATGCGTCAAAATCTTCGCCGGCATCAAACAACAGGCGGCGGATGGCACTGTCGGTAATATTCTCTTTGGTTAAGCTGATGGGCCGCAGGTGCAGTTCCACCAGCTTGCGTACAAACTTCATCTTTTCATTCTGCGGCAGTTTCAGTTTGGTGAATATCTTCGGCACCATACGTCCGCCCACCACTTCGTGCCCGTGAAAAGTCCATCCATGCCCTTCTTCAAATTTTTTGGTGGCAGGTTTGGCAATATCGTGCAGCACCGCTGCCCAGCGGAGCCAGAGATCGTCTGTCTTTTCTGAAATATTATCAACCACCTGCAGGGTGTGGTAAAAATTATCCTTGTGTCCCTTGCCGTCGATGTATTCGGCGCCGGCGAGTTCCACCATGGGTGGAAAAATGATTTTGAGCAAACCGCTTTTGTAAAGCAGGTCGAAACCAATGGATGGCTTTTTGCTCAGCAATATCCTGTTGAGTTCATCGGCAATGCGTTCGCCGCTTACAATTTTTATGCGGCCGGCCATTTCAGTGATGGCGGCAAATGTTTCTTCATGAATGGTAAAGTTCAGCTGCGAGGCAAAGCGGATGGCCCGCATCATCCGCAGCGGGTCATCACTAAAGGTTTGTGCAGGCGCCAGGGGCGTTTGAATATTTTTTTTACCCAGGTCAGCCATGCCATTGAACGGATCCAGCAGCTTTCCGAAATCTTCTTTATTCAGGCTGATGGCCATGGCATTGATGGTGAAATCGCGGCGGTTCTGGTCGTCTTCCAGCGTACCCATTTCCACGTCGGGCTTGCGGCTGTCGTGACTGTAACTTTCCTTGCGGGCTCCCACAAATTCAATCTCCATATCACTGAATTTAATCTGCGCCGTTCCGAAGTTCTTAAAGAAATTCACTTCCGGCCGGGGATTAAATTTCTGAGCCACTTTGTCGGCCAGGCCGATGCCATCACCCACGCAAACAATGTCGATGTCTTTGGTTTCCCTTTCCAGGATCTTATCCCGTACAAATCCGCCAATAAGATAGCAGGGCAGGCCAAGTTCTTCCGCCGCATGAGCGATCTTTTTCAATACAAAGAGTTCCTTATCGGTACAGTTAATATCCATGCGGTGCAAAAGTAAGCATTTGTGATATGGCGATCCCGGCAGAATCAAACCTCAAACCCCAAACCTCAAACTTCAAACACTACCCCATTCCGGCACCAATATTGACCATATATACCCCCACACAAAAAACAGCAAATTCACTGTGTGTTTTGACATTTTGACTTTATATTAGATTATTATGGATAACCGGTTTTATATGCAGGGCCCCGAAGATGAAATGGAATTTATGCCCATCATTCCCCTGAATGAAGATGATGACGGAAGTGCCGACGGGCAGGTGATTCCGGACGAAATACCGCTATTGGCATTACGCAATACCGTACTCTTCCCCGGCGTGGTGATCCCCATTACCGTGGGCAGGGACAAGAGTATAAAGGCCGTTCAGGACGCTTATAAGGCTGACAAATTGATAGGGGTGGTGGCGCAAAAAGACAGTGCCGTGGAAGAACCCACCGTAAGCGACCTGGAAGATATTGGTACCGTGGCTAAAATCGCCAAACTTATTAAAATGCCCGATGGAGGCACCACCATCATCATCCAGGGACGCAAGCGCTGCAAAATTGAAGAGATCATTTCGGACGATCCTTATTTCAAAGCAAGAATCAAAGTACTTACCGATGAAGTATTGAAAGACGACGCTGATTTTGATGCCATGGTGGGAAGCATTAAAGACCTGGCAAGCCAGATCGTTAACCTCTCTCCCAACCTGCCCAGCGAAGCGGCGATCATTTTAAAGAACATTGAGAATCCCAGCTTCCTCATCCACTTTGTAAGCAGCAACCTCAACAGCGATATCAAGGATAAGCAGCGCCTGCTTGAGATCAGCAACATCAAGGCCCGGGCTGAACTGCTGATGAATTTAATGCAGACCGAACTGCAATACACCGAGCTCAAGAACAAAGTAACCAATAAAACAAGGGCCGAGCTGGATAAACAGCAGCGTGAATACTTCCTGCAGCAGCAGATGAAAGCCATCAAGGATGAACTCGGCGGCGATAATGTGGCCGAGGTGAAAGACATGCTGAAAAAGGCAGAAAATAAAAAATGGACTGCCGCTGCCAAAGAAATGTTCACCAAGGGCATTGAAAAGCTGGAACGCATGCATCCGTCCACGCCGGATTATTCGGTGGTGTACAATCACCTCGACCTGATGCTGGACCTGCCCTGGAATGAATACACCGATGACTCGTACGACCTGAAAAAAGCCAGGAAGATACTGGACCAGGATCATTACGGGATGGACAAGATAAAAGAACGGATACTGGAATACCTGGCCGTGCTGAAATTAAAAGGCGATATGAAATCGCCCATTCTTTGTTTCCTGGGCCCTCCCGGCATTGGCAAAACAAGCCTGGGTAAAAGCATTGCCTCTGCCATCAACCGCAAATACGTACGGGTGAGCCTGGGTGGCCTGCACGATGAAAGTGAGATCCGCGGCCACCGCAAAACCTATATCGGCGCCATGCCGGGAAGAATCCTGCAATCCATCCGAAAGGTAAAATCCGGCAACCCGGTGATGATACTGGATGAAATTGATAAAGTAGGAAGTGACCACCGCGGTGATCCATCCTCTGCCTTGCTGGAAGTGCTGGATCCCGAACAGAACAATACGTTTTACGACAATTACCTGGAACTGGAATATGACCTGAGTAAAGTACTGTTCATTGCCACTGCCAATAACATCAGCAATATACCGGCACCCCTGCGGGACCGGCTGGAGATCATTGACCTGAGCGGCTATGCCGTGGAAGAAAAGACAGAGATTGCGAAAAGACATCTCATTCCCAAACAAAAAGAAATGCACGGGCTGAAAGAAAACAACCTGAAGATGAGTGATGCGGTGCTGGAAAAAATAATCCAGGATTATACAAGAGAAAGCGGGGTAAGGGAATTAGACAGGCAGCTGGCCAGCATTATGCGGTACCAGGCAAAGGAACTGGTGATTAAGGGAAAACTGAAACCCACCGTTACTTCCACCGACGTGGAAAAGATATTGGGCAAACCCCGGTACAGCAATGACATGTATAAGATCGCCAATATGCCCGGCGTGGCGGTCGGCCTGGCCTGGACCTATGTGGGTGGCGATATCCTCTTTATTGAAACCCAGCTGAGCGAAGGAAAGGGCGAGTTAAAACTCACCGGCAACCTGGGAAATGTGATGAAGGAAAGTGCCAGCACCGCCTTCACCTACCTGGAAGCAAATGCCAGGAAGCTCGACATCGATCCCGAAGCATTCAATAAAAAAGACATTCACATTCATGTGCCCGAAGGCGCCGTACCCAAGGATGGGCCCAGTGCCGGCATCACCATGTTATCGGCCCTGGCCAGCGCTTTCACCGGGCGAAAAATAAAGCCTTACCTGGCCATGACCGGCGAGATCACCCTGCGTGGACAGGTACTGCCTGTGGGAGGTATTAAAGAAAAAGTACTGGCGGCACGCCGGGCCGGACTGAAAGAGATCATCATGTGCTGGCAGAATGAGAAAGACGTGCTGGAAATAAACAGCCAGTACATCAAGGGCATCAAATTCCATTACGTAAAGACCATGCAACAGGTTCTGGACCTGGCTTTAACATAAAATTTTATGTAACCAGACAACCCACTGCATCATTTACCCGTATATATTTTGGTTAAGTTAATCAACAGATTCATGTTGGTTGTTTAAGGGTTAAAGAAATTCCCGTCCCGTTTCCACGGGAGGGGAATTTTTATTTTAAGCATGTTTGCAGCTGAGTAAGGGAAATCAGCGGTGCTTTTCTATCCAGTCGGCTTCTTTGTTGGTGGTGAATGCCTGCAGCAGGGCAATGATGAAAAGTCCGGCGATGCTGCCGGCGAGGTGCACCAGGCTGTAACTGCGGTAATCGGCGATATCGGTAGAATAGCGGCCGAAAAATGAAACAAGGTCTTTAACCAGCACATATACACTGAACACCGTTCCGGCAGCAAAAAATGCGTAGGAAATATAACGCACCCAGGAAGCGGGATGATGCTTTGTGCGCCTGAAAAAAATAAGGTACACGGTTAAAAACAGCGCCGCCGGAATGGTAACAACACCCAGCCCGAATATGATATCGGTGACCGTAGAAGAAACCAGCTTTGACACGCCGTAAAACAGGAATACGATCAGCCCGATAAATACCGGCACCGACAGGAACAGTAAAAAGATAAGAGCGTAAAGCTTTGAATATCGGATGAACCGGTCTTCCATTTTGTACAGCAGCTGTTTAGAAATAACTCAGTTTGGTTTTGGGTGTAATCGTCAGCAATGTTTCATACATCAGTTTGATGGTATTTTCAATATCGGACTTATGCAGCATTTCCACGGTGGTATGCATGTAACGGAGCGGGATGGAGATCAGTGCCGAAGGACAGCCGTCATTGGCATAGGCAAATGAATCGGTATCGGTACCGGTGCTCCGGCTGACGGCATGGAACTGCAGGGGAATTTTATTTTTGTTGGCAGCCGCTTCAATCACATCCAGCAGTTTGTTGTGAACCGCCGGGCCATAGGTAAGCGAGGGCCCTTTACCGCAGCTGCATTCCCCTTCCACCTGCTTATTGATCATGGGCGTGGTGGTATCGTGTGTAACATCGGTAATGATGGCCACATCGGGCTTGATCCTCCGGGCGATCATTTCTGCCCCACGCAACCCGATCTCTTCCTGCACCGCATTTACCACATAGAGGGCAAAGGGGAGTTTTTTCTTATTGGCTTTCAGCAGGCGGGCCACTTCAGCAATCATAAACCCACCGATGCGGTTATCAAAAGCACGGCCGATGAGGTAGTTGTAAGCCAGTTCTTCATATCCCTGTTCATACGTAACCACAGCTCCAATGTGTATGCCCAATGCTTCCACTTCTTTTTTCGTCCGGGCCCCGCAGTCGAGAAACAGGTTATCCACTTTGGGTTGTGTTTCTTTGTCGGCCCCGCCGGTACGTGTATGAATGGCCGGCCAGCCAAACACTGCTTTCACCATTCCTTTTTTTCCATGAATAAACACCCGCATGGATGGAGCGATCTGGTGATCCACTCCCCCGTTACGCTTCAGGTAAATCAACCCTTCGGGAGAAATATAATTAACAAACCAGCTTATTTCATCGGCATGGGCTTCTATCACCACTTTAAACGCAGCCTGCGGGTTGATGACACCCACGGCTGTTCCGTAAGGGTCGGTGAACGTGCTATCCACATAAGGCCGGATGTATTCGAGCCATAATTTTTGCCCGCCGCTTTCAAAGCCGGTGGGCGAAGGGTTGTTGATGTAATTCTTTAAAAAAGAGTAAGAGGTTTGGGGAATGACTGACGTTGCTTTTGCCATGACAATGGGTTTATTGGCAAAAATAATCAAATACCCGCTATGAATGTTGCGAGGGCAGAAAACAACATCAGTCCATCCACCCCGAAATAATAAAAAAGATAACCTTGTTGCCGGGTGCTGAAAAAATAAGTAACAAGCAGGGCGATGGTGGATGTTTGCAGTGCGATGGATTGCGGGAAGCTGATGCCGTAACTCACCGACAGGAAGTTGGTACCAAACAGCACGATAAAAATGGCGGCAATAAGCAACTGCAGCTGGCCGGGCTTAAGCACCGTGGCCAGGCTGTGCAGGCCCCGGATCTTATCCACCGCTTTATCCCGGTTGTCGAAGATGATGCAAAGCATCAGCATAAACAAAAACCGGCGGGTAAGAATAAAAACATCGGCTGCATCCAATGCCGGCCATTCCTTTTGCAGGGGTAAAAATGCGGTGACATAGGCCCAGGTAAATGCAAGAAGTGTGGTCTTTACCACGCCGGCCTTCCGCGTAAAATGCAGGGCGGGTACCGGCAATAAAGGGATGGCATACAGCAGCGTTAATAAAACGGCTGCAACAACGTGTACCAGCGGAATGCCCGATGGAAGGTAACAGGTGAGCATGCCGGCGGCAGAAATAACCAGCAGCAGGAGGCCGGTGATTTCTTTCTGCAAAAACAGGGCAACCCGCTGTGAAGCAAAGGCAAACCGGCTGATGATCCAGTAAAAATTATAGCTGCACAGGGTGGCAAAAAAAATGAACCCGAATACATAAATATCAATGGAAACGTGCAAAAGCTGGCCCGTTTGAAACGCAAGCGCCACGGCGCAGATGGAAACAAAAATGGAGTGAGACAGGATGAAATGCAGCCATTTCATTATTGGCAGATAAAATAAACGGGCTCGGGGGTGCTTACCACGTTGCTCTTATTTTTTGCAAAGTCTTTTACGTAAAATTCAAAGTACAGCGTATCGGTATGCAGTACATTGCCGGGCCGGGGTTTACACCGGAGCACCCGGTCGATGGTAACATCAATATCCGCTTCAAAATTCTTTTTGGCCGCACTCTGCAGGTCGGGGAAGGGCACCGAATCGAAGGTATTGGTGAGCAGGTTTTTCATATATACGTACGACACCTCGTTTGGCGAAACCCCCAGGTCGCCTTCCGCATCGGTAATGTGCAGGGTGAACACCGGCACCGCACTGGTGGGGGAAAGATCGACCAGGTTGTGCGAAAGGGATTTATATTTTATTTGGGGAGCCGTTGTAAATTTGTCTTTCTTACAGGCGGCGCAAACAACGAGAACGGAAACAAGAAGCAGGACGTAACGCATCATTTAATTTTGTTTTTCAAATTTAATCATTGCCGGTGAAAGAAACCGTTAAAAATACAGACTTCAAAAAAAAGATATTTGCTGCTTCCGCCGGCAGTTTTAACCAACTGGCATTGGAACTGTTCCGCTTTCAATATGAAAATAATCCCGTGTACAGGGAATACTGCACCGTAATAAATACCGGTATAGCAGCAGTGGACCGGCTGGAGAAGATTCCCTTTCTGCCGATTTCATTTTTTAAAACCCATACCATTAAAACCGGGGAGTTTGACGCCGAATATGTTTTTGAAAGCAGCGGCACCACCTCTTCTGTGAGCAGCCGGCATCATGTAAAAGAACTGGCGGTATACCGGAAAAGCTTCCGGTTGTGTTATGAGCAGTTCTATGGTTCTCCCTCCACCAAATGCATACTGGGGTTATTGCCTTCCTACCTCGAAAGAGATCATTCGTCGCTGGTGATGATGGTGGACGACCTGGTAAAGGAAAGCGGTCATCCGCTCAGTGGTTTTTACCTCGGCGACCTGGAGAAACTGCACCGTACCATCATGCACAACGAACTGCTGAAAGTGCCCACCCTGCTCATCGGCGTAACCTATGCCCTGCTTGATTTTGCCGAACAGTATCCCATGCACCTCCGGTACAGCAGCGTGATGGAAACGGGGGGAATGAAAGGAAGGCGGGAAGAGATGACCCGGCAGCAGGTACATGAAATACTGCAGAAACAATTCGGGCTGGGACTTGTGCATTCAGAATACGGCATGACCGAACTGCTTTCCCAGGCGTATTCAAAAGGCGATGGCATCTTTCATTGTCCCGCCTGGATGAAAGTGATGTTAAGGGATGAAGACGACCCCTTTCATGTACAGGGTGCCGACAGCGCCATCAACCACCCCGTATCCGGCGCCATCAACATCATCGACCTCGCCAATATCCACAGCTGTTCATTCATTGCCACCGACGATATCGGCCGCCTGCACAGCAATGAGCGTTTTGAAATACTGGGCCGTATGGACAACAGTGATATCCGGGGTTGCAGTTTATTGACGGTTTAAACAGAGATGTTCACATTTTTTATCAATGCCTTAAAAAATCATTTTCCGGATGAATTTTTTAACCCAATACCCTTATCTTTGCACTCCTAAAATAAAGGGCTGATTTGGTAGCTCAGTTGGTAGAGCAATACACTTTTAATGTATGGGTCCTGGGTTCGAGTCCCAGCCAGATCACAAACCCCCGCCTCGCGGGGGTTTTTTATTTTAAAATGTCTACAGGCAGATAAATCCTTCTATTTTTGTATCACTATGTATTCCGATTTTTTCAAGAATAAAGTGGTGGTCATCACCGGGGGAAGCGATGGCATCGGTAAGGCGCTTACCGACGCCCTGCTGATGCATGGAGCCAAAGTGGCCACCTGTGCCCGGAACCAGGACAAACTGTACGACCTGCAGCTGCTGCATTCGGGCAAACCCCTGCATACCATGGTGGCAGACGTAAGCAGTTATAATGACTGTAAACATTTTATCGATTCCACCATCCAGGTATTCGGTGGCATCGACATCCTCATCAACAACGCCGGTATTTCGATGAGGGCGCTTTTCAAAGACCTCGACGTGGAAGTGATACAGAAAGTGATGGACATCAATTTCTCCGGCACCCTGTACTGCACCAAACTGGCCCTCCATTCCATCATTGAACGAAAAGGGGCCATCGTGGGCATCTCTTCCATTGCCGGTTTCCGGGGGCTGCCCGGCCGGAGCGGGTACAGTGCCAGCAAATTTGCCGTAAATGGTTTCCTGGAAGCCCTCCGCACCGAACTGCTCGACAGCGGGGTGAATGTGATGTGGGTATGCCCGGGTTTTACCGCCTCCAACATCCGCAATGCAGCCCTCAACAGGAAGGGACAATCCCAGGGAGAAAGTCCCATGGATGAAGGCAAAATGATGACCTCCGAAGAATGTGCCCTGCATATCCTTAAAGCCATCCAGAAAAGAAAAAGAACCCTGGTGCTCACCTTCACCGGGAAACGCACGGTTTTCATAAACAAACTGTTTCCCGGGCTGGCCGATAAGCTGACAAAAAAATTCTTCTTCAAAAACGGGGAACTGGTTCGGTAAAATTCCGGTAACCCTTAAATGCAGCAATCCGACAGATTAAAATGCCTTTACTCACACTTACATCAGATATTGGCCGGCAGGACTTCCTGGTGGGTGCCGTTAAAGGACAATTGCTGCAGGTTCACAGCGATCTCTCCATTGTGGATATATCACATGAACTTTCACCCTTTAATTACCCCCAGGCAGCCTATGTGTGCCGCAATGCCATCAAAAGCTTTCCGGCAGGAACCTTTCACCTGGTACTGGTAAATCTTTTTGATGAAAAACCCGAGCATATGCTGCTGGCTGAACACAATGGGCAATACATAGGATGTGCCGACAATGGACTGATAACTATGATTTTAGAGGAGATACCTCAAAAAGTGGTTGCACTTAATTTAGACAAGAACAAACAGAAGAATACCCTGTACTGCAGCTCGGTTTTTGCTGCCGCCTTCCTGGAATTAAACAGGGGCAAAAAGCTGGAAGAGATAGGCAGCCCGGATATTTCAATCCAGGTAAAAAATCCGTTAAGGCCGATGCTGGGGAGCGACTGGATAGAAGGACAGATCATCTTTACCGATAACTTTGAAAACGTGATTGTAAATATCCACCGGGATGAATTTGAAGAGCAGCGGAAAGGCCGCAGTTTTAAGATCGTTTTTAAACGGGATGAGGTGATCGACCGCATCAGCGAAACCTATGCCGACGTAAACGAGGGAGAGAAACTGGCACTGTTCAACTCAGCCGGCTATCTGGAGATCGCCATCAATAAAGGAAATGCAGCAGGGTTGCTGGGGTTGCAGGGATTTTCTGAACGCCAGTTACAGCAAAGCCAGTATCTCAACAGCCGCCTGTTCTACCAAACAGTAAAAGTGTTTTTTGAATAAGGACAGAAACTGAAAAATATTGACATTTTTAAAGAACATATCTTCACAAGACGCTGGCGATAAGGAACTTTTGATTTCTTACAAAGAAACCGGAGACATGCAAACCCTGAGTATTCTGTACCAGCGGTACATGGACCTGGTATTCGGTGTTTGCCTCAAATACTTCAAAGATCCCGAACGATGCAAGGATGCGGTAATGGACATTTTCAACGAACTGCACACCAAGCTCCGGGTTCACGAGGTGGAAAATTTTAAGGGCTGGCTCCACGTGCTCACCCGCAATTATTGCCTGATGCAGCTCCGCAGCCCCCGCAACATGAAAACCACAGAATTCAGCCCGGGTCTTATGTATTCCGAACAAAACACGCATCTGAATGGCGAGGCATTGGAAAAGGAAGAAAATTTTAAGAAATTAGAGCTGTGCATCGAGACCCTTTCCGAAGAACAGAAACAGTCTGTAAAGCTGTTTTACCTGGAAAACAAATGCTACAATGAAATAGCAGCCATTACCGGGTACGACTGGAATAAAGTAAGGAGTTACATACAGAACGGCAAACGGAACCTGAAGATCTGCCTCGAAGAAAAACAATTGAATACCCGTTGACCTTATTTAAATGAACAACGAGCATAAAAATATCATTTATACTGCTGCGGATATTGAAAAGTATTACGCAGGCAGCCTCAGCGCCGCCGAAATGCACCAGCTGGAGAAAGCGGCACTGGACGACCCCTTCCTGGCAGAAGCCATGGAAGGGTATGCAGGCATGAATGACCAGGAATGGAAGAAGCACCTGGCCATTGCCCGGCAGCAGGTGGCCGAAGCAGGCACCGCCAAAGTGGTGGCCATGCATAAACCGGCTGCCAGGTGGTGGAAAGCAGCGGCTGCCATATTGGTAATCGGGGCTGGCGCCACCCTCACCTTTATGTTTACCGGCAGGAACAACGTGGACACAGACCAGGTGGCTGAGGCAAAACAAACACCCCAAACTGAAACAGCCAAATCAGAGAAAATTCCGGATACGGCACAAACCAGCCCGGCATCTGCGGTAGCCGGGCAACCAGGCCCCACTCCCATCGCATCAACCAATTCTTCTTCCGGCCAAAAAGCATCCGCACCAATTGCCAAAACAGAAAACGGTAATGGTTCAACCCTCGACGACAATTTCATCAGCCGGAAAACCAAGACCCCGCTCACCGATTCAATCAAGCCTTCCAATAGTGATTTCGCATATAAAACCCAGGACAGCAAGGCGGCCGGAATAATCACCACCCAAACGGTTCCTGCATCCCCCGGCTATTCCGGCATTGAAAAGAATGCAGCGCCTGCAAAAAGCAAAGAAGTGACGGCCGCTGAAAACGATGTGGCGGCTATGCAGCGTTACCGCTCTGCCAATGCAGCGTCTGCCAAAAGATCGCCCACTAATTTTTTCAATGCACAGGTACTGGGGCCGGATAATACCCCCCTGCCCTTCTCCAATATTTCGGTAAAGAGCGGCAATTTTGAAACCTATGCTGATGTACGGGGTAATTTCAGGCTTTTCTCCACCGATTCGCTGCTCACCGTGGAAATAAAGTCCATCGGGTACCAGCCACGTTCTTTCTCTTTACGCAGCAACCAGCTGCTGAATAAAATTGTGCTGGCAGAAAATGAACAGGCGCTGGCCGGCCGGGCAGAAACCGCCTCCAATGCAGACAATAACCGGATACGACGGGCATCGGTAATGAGAGATACCGCCATTAACGTGGAACCCAAAGACGGGTGGGATAACTACAACACTTATGTAGCCAATAACATTGAAATCCCCGAAGAAATAATCAAAGAAGAATCGCACGGGGAAGTGGAACTCAGTTTTGATGTGGAGGCAAACGGCACCATCACCAATATCCGGGTTAATAAATCGCTGGGGCCGGTTTACGACGAAGCCGCCAAACGCCTTATTAAGCAGGGCCCGCAATGGAAGGTGAAAAAAGGAAGAAAGACTTCCGCCAGTGTAAAAGTGAAATTTTAGCCGGCCGCCCGGCATTTACCTTTCTTCATAAAAACAGATTCCTTTATCTTAGTTCCCTAAATCATTTTTATGAAGAAATTACTGTTACCCCTTATTGCCCTTACGGGTTTTTCATTGGCAGGTACCGCCCAGGTAAAAATGCCGGCGCCCTCGCCTACCCAAACCATCAAACAGGAATTCGGTATCGGCTCCATTGAGATCACCTATTCACGCCCGGCTGCCAAAGGCCGTAAGATTTATGGCGACCTGGTGCCCTTTAATAAATTATGGCGCACCGGTGCTAATGCCGCCACCCGGCTGGTATTAACCGAACCGGTGGAAATGGGCGGAAAAAAGATTGATACCGGCACCTATGTGCTTTACAGCATTCCCGGCATTGATTCGTGGGACATTATTCTCAATAAAGGACTTAAAAACTGGGGCATCGATGGATACAAGGAAAGCGAAGACGTGGCCCGTTTCCGCGTTGAACCGGCAAAAATGAAAAATAAAGTGGAAAGCTTCACCATGGAATTCACCGAAGTGAAACCCGAAAGCTGCGAACTGCACCTCATGTGGGAAAAGACCGATGTGGCCATTGCCATCAAAGCCGATTTCAAAGACAAAGTACGCGGCCAGATTGAAGCCGCCATGCAAACCGACAAAAAACCCTACTGGCAGGCCGCCCAGTTTTACAATGAATATGATAAAAACCTGCCCAAAGCGCTGGAGAATGTGACCAGGGCCATTGAGTCGAATGACAAGGCGTACTGGATGTGGGTATATAAAGCAAAGATCCAGAAAGAAATGGGCGACAATGCCGGCGCCATGGAAAGTTCAAAAAAATCAATGGCCCTGGCTAAAGAAGCCAGGAACGACGATTATGTAAAAATCAATGAAGACCTGCAGAAGACGCTGAAATAATATTTCACCCTCAAACGGAAAAGCGTTGCATCAGCCCTGCAGCGCTTTTTCTTTTATTACCAACTGAAGCAGGAGGGATAAAACGATCACCAGCACGGCGCCGATCACGTTGAGCCAGAGAAAGGAAATGATGTCCATGTAGAAAATATAAATCACCAGTATCTCCGAAATAACCGCCGCATAGAATACCGCATTGCCTTTAACCGACCTGATCCCGAAAGCAATCAGGAAAATACCGAGTATCACTCCGTAAAACCAGGAACCCAGGATGTTCACGGCTTCAATCAGGCTGTTACCAATGTTGTAGGCAAACATGGAGATGACGATACAGAACACCCCCCACCCCAGTGTATACCACTGCGATACTTTGTAATCTTCCAGTTCTGTTTCCTTTTTCACAAAGAATTTTTTATGAAAATCCACTACCGAGCAGGCCGCCAGTGAATTCAGGGCCGCGGCAATGCTGCCCCAGGCCGCCAGGAAAATGATGGCAAAGATGAGCCCGATCAGCCCCACGGGCAGGTTCTCTTTTACAAACCACAGGAAGATATAGTTGGTGTCGTTGGGTTTTTTATCGGGCAGCGCCCGTTCCATTACGCTTTTAAATGTTTTGCGTATGGCATTGGCTTCGGTTACATTGCCTGCATCAAACGCAGCGCTGTATTTTGCCTCCAGCATATTCAGCGAATCGGCTTTTGCTGTTTTCTTTGCCTGGGAAAGACTTACTTCATCAAAATAAACCGGTCCTTTTGAATATTGATAAAAAGAAAAAATGAGTATGCCGATCAGCAGGATGAAGAACTGCATCGGCACTTTCACCAGCCCGTTGATCAGCAATCCTTTTTTGCTTTCGGTTTCATTCTTCGCCGTAAGATAACGCCCCACCTGGCTGTGATCGGTACCAAAATAACTGAGCGCTAAAAAGAAACCGCCGATGAGCCCGCTCCAGATATTGTATTTATCCTTCCAGTCGAATCCGGTTGCCGTAAAGCCGGTGGTGATGATATTCATCTTCCCCATCTCGCCGCTTTTACGGAGCGCCCCGGCAAAACCGATGCTATCGGGCAGCAGTTTCACGGCCAGGTATCCCACAATGAACAGGGCCACCAGCACAATGATCATCTGCAGCTTTTGTGTATGGGCCACCGCTTTGGCGCCACCGGTCATGGTATAGATGATAAGCAGTCCGCCCATTACCAGGTTGGTATAATAAATATTCCATCCCATCAGCGAACTCAGCACAATGGATGGAGCAAAAATGCTGATGCCGGTGCTGAGGCCCCGGGAGATAAGGAACAGGAAGGATGTAAGTGTTCTTGTCTTCAGGTCGAAACGCTGTTCCAGGAATTCGTAGGCCGTAACCACTTTCAGCCGGCTGAACACCGGAACAAAAAAGATACAGATCACGATCATGGCCAGGGGCAGCCCGAAATAATATTGTACAAAACGCATCCCGTCGCTGTATGCCTGCCCGGGACCGGTTAAAAAAGTGATGGCACTTGCCTGTGTGCCCATGATGCTCAGCAGCACCAGGTACCAGGGCAAAGAACGGTCGCTCAAAAAATACCCTTCCAGGTTTTTGGAGGTACGGCTTTTATAAATGCCATACAGGATGATGCCTGCCAGCGTAATGATCAATATTAACCAATCGATACTGCTCATGAGAAGAACCTGGTTATTAAACAGAAGATGATGATCTCCAGGAGGAGAAAAGCAAGTACGGCAACGTACCATTTATTCCAGTATGCCCGTTTGTTCTGCATATATTTAATCGGCACTGCCAGGCGGAGTAACGAAGCGTCTCTTTGTTTGTGTGGAGGTTCTTCGCCAGCGCTGAGAATGGCAATGCTTATTTACTCACTGTTTATTTAATATACTTCGCCCGGTTATTGGCAATGAGGTTTGCAAATAAGCGGTATGCACCCGGCACCCCGGCAGGCAGTTCCCGGAAAAACACCAGCCCGGTGTATACAAACCTTCCTTTGCCGTAATTGGCTATGATCAGGCTCCCGTCCTGCGCATTCTCACCGGGATCTTTCATGCTGAGGATCTTCCTGTATGCGGTATCTGTATTCTCCGCATGGTAGATGCTCCGCTCCTGTATCCATCCTTCAAAGTCCTTATCCGTTATTTTATTCGGGTAATTCAACGCCGGGTGATCGGGGAGCAGGAAATCCACTTTCGCCTCTTCATCAGTGATGCGGTTGCGGCTGATGTTGAAAGAATACGGGGCAATCTTCGCCCTCACCGGGCCAATCTGGTTGCTGGTGTTGTACTGCACCAGCAGCACGCCACCTTCCTTTACATACAGCATCAGCTCGTCGTATACATTGTTCATCCATTCATTGGTATTGTAGGCACGTACGCCCGTTACAATGGCATCAAACTGGCGCAGGTTGGATGCAGTGATATCGCTTTCCTTCAGCGTGACCACTTTATACCCCATTTGTACCAACGCTTCGGGAATCTTATCGCCGGCACCGGGAATATAACCTACAAAATTTCCTTCGGTCTTCAGGTCAACCCTCGACAGCTTTGCCGTGGCATCGTGGAAATAAACAATGGAAGGAATGTGATCGTACTCAATGGTTTTTTTATACTGGCTGTATTCGTTGCTGCCGTTGCTGGCCCGCAGCCTTACCTGCTCGGTATAATCTTCATTCACACCGGTGAAGGTAAAAGTGGATGTTTCATAACTTTCCCTGTTGGCTCCCCCGCTTTTAAATACATAAGGATTGCCGGAGTTGCTGATCTTTGCAGTGGTGATTTTTGTTACCGCATAGGGCGTAAGATCCGGCATGTTAAGTTTCAGATGTGTGCGTACATCCACAGGCCGGTTGTTCACCGCCAGGAAAACATCGCCGGCATAATTAAGTTCCAGTTTGGGTATGATGGAAACGGGCTGATAGAGCTCTCCTTTTACCGGGTCGGTGTGTTTGTAGCGGATGGGCTTGCGGAATTTGAACTCCGTTCCTTCCACCAGTACACTGAACAGCACACTCATCGGGTCGCTTTCGGCCTTGCCGATCTGTTGCTGATCACTTACATTAAAACTGCCCTTGTCCATCGCCTGCTGCAGCCAGTACGGCTGGGTGGGGATGGTATTGGGTTTAATGTACATGCTGTAGTTCTGGATGGAGTTCACATTCTTCCTCAACTGATCAAAGATTACATAATCATCGTTCAGGTGGGCGTCTGCACTCAGGATATCGGCGCCCAGCCGGTTATTCACCACCAGGTTTATTTTCAGGCTGTCGCCGGGCACCGCAAACTGTGTGCTGGTGGTGGCATCCATGAACAGCCCGCTGCAGTTCTCCACCAGGTCGTTGATGGTACCCTGTTTCACCGTGCGCCAGTAAGTGTCGTTGATGCCGGCTGCTTCCTTGTATAATTTAGTAAGAGAAGACAATGAACGTTCGGGGTGCTGCACGTCAAATTTTTCCATGATCTTATTCACCGCCGCCGTAAAGTGTGATTCATTGATGCGGTTCCAGCTCACATCCACTCCATCCATCAGGTCGCTTACCGGCGCTTCTCCTTTAATGGTTTTGAAATATTCAATCACACTTCCCCTTTGTGCCGGCACACCAAAGCCCTGGCTCTTGTGCTGGCTGCGGCTGGCGGCGGCAATTTCTCCATAACTTTTTCCCAGGATGGGATTGTAATCACCGCATTCCAGTTTGAACTGGTCTTCCCGCTGGGTATTGTTTCCGCCGAAGTTGAAAGTATTCCAGAGCAGGCGCTTTGCCTGCCACACGGTAACTCCCTGCGTTAATTGCTCCGGGAATTTTGCCGGGTCAGCGGCTGCGTCAAAGGCTTCGCCGGCCAGGATGGCCGATGCGGTATGATGTCCATGGCCTCCTTCGCCCGTTGTGGGAAAACGGGTGATGATCACATCGGGCCTGAATTTACGGATCACCCAAACCACATCGCTCAGTATCTTATCGTGCCCCCAGAAGCGCATGGCTTCTTCGGGACTTTTGCTGAAACCAAAATCAAAGGCCCGGCTGAAGAATTGCTCGGCGCCATCGATGCGGCGGGCCGCCAGCAGTTCCTGGGTGCGGATCAACCCCAGGTCAACACCCTGCTCATCACCGATGAGGTTTTGCCCGCCATCGCCCCTCGTTAAACTTAAATAACCGGTGCGGTATAATTTTTCATTGGCCAGGTAGGCGAGCAATCTGGTGTTCTCATCATCCGGATGCGCTGCTATATATAATACCGAGCCAAGCACATTCAGTTTTTTCAATTGCAGCAGCAGTTCGGCAGACGTATATGTTTTCGGAGATTGCGCAGAAGAAATTAAAAATGAAGAATGAAAAAGTAAAAAAGACAGCAATAGTTTCCTGAACATACCCGGTAGTTTAAAAGTTGAATTCTTATTATTAAATAGTAACTCCTGATTGATCATTGATTCACCAGGAACACGGCATTCGCCAGCATCAGTTTCCCATTCTCCCAGAAATTGCGGAAGATGGGATCATCGGCAAAGAATACGATGGAACCACTGCCCAGAGGCTGAACGCCGATCACCGTTCCGTCCTTGATCTTCTCCTGCAGCCTGTTGCCAACAAAACCGGCGGCCTGGCTTTCTTTTTTGATAACCCCCACGTTCCAGCCTCCCTTCATGAATTCGTAAATCTCGTCGCTCATCTTCAGGGTAAAGTACGTGCTGCCATACCCAAAGGCCAGCGGGTGCGAATTGTCGAGTTCCACTTTATAAATGGCGCCGGGTATATTGTTCCCGATCCAGTCACGCTCCCGGTTCTCGTAACGTTTGATATCGGCATACGCATCTTTATCATCTTTTTTATCGTCTTTCTTTTTGTCGTCGTCTTCTTTCTTCGACTTAAATCCCCAGTCGGCCCTGGCAATCTGTGCTGCCGCGTTGTCGAAAGCAATGATCTTTCCGCCCTGCTGCACCCAATTTTTAATGTCGGCGCCGGCGTCTTTATTCTGCAGGAATTTATAGTTACCATCGGGCAGTATCAGCACATCTGCATTCTTCAGGTCGCCTGCATCCACGTCCTCCGCATTGATGAGCGTAACCGGGTAATCCAGCTGCTGGTCGAACAAATGCCATACTTCGCCGGCTGCATTGGCGTTTACACCCTTGCCGGTAAGCAGTATCACGCCAGGCTTCTTGATCAGGTGTACTTTCTCACTGCCAAAGTCAAACCCGGATTCAACAAAGCCCCCGCTTACTTCCGTTACCGAAGCATGGTGTGCACTGGCCAGGTCCACAAACTGCTGCAGGCGGTCTTCATTTCCTTTTTTCAGAACGATGATGGTTCCTTTGGCAAATTGCTTTCCGTTAAAGCTGAATTCTTTTTCGGCAAACCGTACTTTAAACTTTGCTTTCAGCAGCGCCGCCAGGAAGCTTGCATCGGCAAAAGAATGATAGGCAACCAGGTAACCATACGCCGCTGGCGACAGGGTATTGTTTACCCAGGAGCTGCTGTAAGCACTCACCGCTAACTTTTCTTTTACTGCATAAGCCTGCACGCCGTGTACGTAAGGAAGACTCCAGGCAGTGATGTCGTACGTGGCCGAATCACTTAATTTCGACTTCGGCTCAAACAACACTTTCACCAGTGATGATTTGGGCTGATAAGCACTTACTGCCAGCGCATCCACGGCGGTAAAACTTTCTTCTTTCCCCGTGAAATAATTAAAACCCTTTACCGGGGAAGCACTCACCGATCCATACCGGATCCCGTTGCGGTCGAAAAAATTCATCAGTGTCTTCCGCTTGCTTTCATCGTTGGCAGTGATGAGATAGGTTTTGTATTCGCCTATGCCGTTTGTGTTGGCGTCATCAAAATACTTTTTGAATTCAGTCAGCAGTTTACCGGCATTCTTCGATGCAATTTCAATGGTGCTCATGCTGGTGGTGAAATGATGGGCGATGCGGTCACGCAGGGAAAGGGTATCACCTTCGTTGTTGATCACCGCCAGTCCGCCCTGGCTATGTCCGCCCTGTTCGTAGGTCATGCCAATGGCGCCATTATAGGTTGGATACGTATCGCCATAGGAAGGATAGAACAGGTCGAATATCTCTTTGGTGAAATACAGCCAGCCGTTGGCATCGAAATAGCGTGCATGGTTTTTACCGATGCTTACCTGGAACTGGCGCTGCCAGGGAGTGATTACTTCGTGAAAGGGTTCGGCAGCCGGTGCAAAATAGTACGGACTGTTGTATCCCTGTTCGTGATAGTCGCAATGGATCTGCGGCATCCACTCATTGTATTTTTTTACCCGGCCCTGGGTTTCCACCTGCGTTTGCCAGGCCCAGTCGCGGTTGAGGTCAAAGTTGTAATGATTCACCCGTCCGCCCGGCCAGGGTTCCCGGTGTTCCCGGCTTGATACATCCGCGTTGGCATCCTTACCCACCATTTGATTAAACCAGTTCACATAGCGATCTCTTCCATCGGGATTCAGGCAGGGATCGATGATCACCACCGTATTCTTCAGCCATTCTTTTGTTTGTGCATTGGCGGGATTGAGCAGTTCATACAATGTCTTCATTGACACTTCGGAAGAACTGGCTTCGTTGCCGTGTACATTAAAACTGAGCCATACAATCACCGGGGCCGACAGGTCACCGCCTTTATCTTTCAGTATCCCGGTAAGCCGCAGGTTGTTTTTCCTTATTTCTTCCAGCCGGGAAATATTTTCCGGTGAAGACACAAAGGCCAGCAGCAGGTCTCTCCCTTCGTTGGTTTCCCCGTACTTCTCCAGTTTCATTACCTGCGGCATGGCAGCGGCCGCCTGGTTGAAATAATTTACAATCCGGTAGTGAGGTGTGAACTTTGATCCGAGGGGATATCCTAAAAATTCGCCGGGAGATTTTACCTGTGCTATTGCCGTGGTGCCCGTCAAAAGCAGGACAGCAAGTAATGATTTAACGCTCATCGTTTTTGTTTGGTGAACAGAACGTGTTACTGATACATTCTTAAATATTGTGTGAAAATAAAGAAAGCCGGTGATTTGCCTCTTCCATTTATCACTAAATGGAATCTTAAAATTAGCCGGGAGCCGGCTGCTTTACAACGGGCATCTTCTGCCGGTACCGGATCTGCCAGTTGAAATTGAATGCAAAGAAGTAATTTCGGTACCTAAAACTGCAGCATGATCCATAAGAAGATCCTCCTCTCTGCTGCCCTCGCCGGGCTTGCTTTTATCTCCGTTTACTCCCAATCCAACCCCTTTAACGGCACCGGGTATACCATTCAGAAAAAAGTGGATGCAGGCAACGGCGCTGTGGTATCGGCACACCCGCTGGCCAGTATGGCCGGACTGGAAATGCTGAAGCGGGGAGGCAATGCCGTGGATGCAGCCATTGCCACACAACTGGCCCTGGCCGTGGTGTATCCCCAGGCCGGTAATATCGGCGGCGGCGGTTTTATGGTGGCGCACTTTAACAACGGCAGTCATATTACCATCGACTACCGGGAGAAGGCCCCCGGAAAAGCAGGCCGGGATATGTTTCTTGATAAAGACGGCAATGCCCTCACGGATCTTTCGCAATCCAGCCACCTGGCTTCGGGTGTACCGGGCACGGTAGCCGGTTTGTTTGCCAGTATGAAATATGCAAAGCTCCCTTTTAAAACGTTGATACAACCCGCCATCGACCTGGCAGAAAACGGCTTTGCCATCACCGCATCGCAGGCCGCTTCTTTCAATAACAACCGGGATGAGTTCCTGCAGCAGAATACATCACCGGTGGCTTTTGTAAAAGATGGCCAATGGAAGGCCGGAGATATACTCATCCAGCAGGAACTGGCAAACACCCTGAAACGGATCCGCGACCAGGGACAAAAAGGATTTTATGAAGGAGAAACGGCGAGGCTGCTGGCAGAAGAAATGCGCAAGGGCAACGGCATCATCAGCACCGGCGACCTGGCGAGTTATGAGGCAAAAGAAAGACCCGCCGTCGTATTTACGTACAAAGGTTACCAGGTGATATCAATGCCGCTGCCCAGCAGCGGCGGACTGATGCTGCAGCAGATGATGAAGATGATTGAAGACCGCGATATTGCTTCCATGAAATTTCAAACAACGGCATCGGTACAATTGATGACCGAAGTGGAACGCCGTGCGTTTGCCGACCGGGCGGAATTTTTAGGCGATGCGGATTTTGTAAAAGTGCCGGTAAAAAAACTGGTGAGCGAAGAATATTTAAAAGAGCGGATGAATGATTATGTTCCGGGCAAAGCAGGCAACAGCAAGACAACAGGCGCCGGCTCCATCAAAGAAAGTGAGGAAACCACGCACCTGAGCGTGATTGATAAAGACGGCAATGCCGTGGCTGTAACCACCACCCTTAACGACAGTTATGGAAGTCACCGGGTGGTTGCCGGGGCCGGGTTCATTCTTAATAATGAAATGGACGACTTCAGTATTAAACCCGGCGTTCCCAACATGTATGGCGCCATCGGCAACGATAAAAACGCCATTGCACCTGCCAAGCGGATGCTGAGCAGCATGACACCCACCCTGGTTTTAAAAGACGGCAATCCTTTCCTCGTGGTGGGCACACCGGGAGGCACCACCATTCCTACCAGCGTTTTTCAAACCCTGGTGAACATACTCGAATTCGGAATGAGCCCCGAGGACGCCGTAAACAAACCCAAGTTCCACCACCAGTGGCTGCCCGACCGCATCGATATTGAAAAAAACTTCCCGGAAGACGTGCGGAAACAACTGGAAGCAATGGGCTATTCAATAAAACTACGGGAAGCCATTGGACGAACGGAAGTGATCCGGGTAACATACAATCAGTCGACCAAACAAAGAAGCATCGTGGCAGTGGGTGATAAAAGAGGCGATGATGATGCAAGAGGATACTGAAATCAAGAGTTACAAATTATTAATTAAGACGTATGAATTCAGGTACTGAATTTTTAGCGGGTGCTGTAAAGCGTTTAAAATACTATAAAGAACTGGGCGATAAAACTTTTGCGCAATTAAGCGATAACGACTTTCATTATCAGCCCAACGATGCCAGCAACAGCATGGCCGTCATCATTCAGCATATGGCCGGGAATATGCTCAGCCGCTGGACGGATTTTTTAACCAGCGATGGCGAAAAGGAATGGCGCAACCGCGATATTGAATTTGAAGAACAAAACATGAACAGGCAGCAGTTGATGGCATACTGGGAAAAAGGATGGGCCTGCTGCCTGGATGCCATCGGCTCACTGTCAGAAGATGACCTTACCAAAACCATTTATATCCGTAGTGAAGGACTCAGCGTGGTGGATGCCATTAACCGGCAGCTGGCTCATTATCCCTACCATGTGGGACAGCTCGTTTACATAGGCCGGATGATCCGGGATAATGACTGGCAAAATCTGTCCATCCCCAAGGGACAATCGGACCAGTTCAACCAGCAGATGAAAGCAAACAAATAAGCTCCTGTTCTTCCCTCCACACCCCCTCTTTACCAATTGGCTGTTACCGGTTTTCGCTGGTAAAAGAAAGGTAAATTTTGGTACTGAATTTGCCTTTAGTGGCCGAATAATTACTTTTACATATAATAATATACCCTGCTCAGGATCCTGAACATATCAAAATGGTTTTTACTCTCGCTGGCAGCCTGGGCAGTACTCATCATCATCTTTATTTTCACCTATCCCGTTTCTGTGTGGCTCTTTGCTGCCCTGCTGGTTGCCTGGGTGGTTGGATGGGCTTATCTATTCCGGAAAATAAAACACAAAACCTGGTTCTTTGCCGTACTCATCGTATTGCTGCTGTCGGGCTGGGGCATCCTTCACCTGGGACCGGTGCAGAACTGGCTGGTGGGTAAACTGTCGGAAACCCTGTCGAAGAACCTCAAAACAAAAGTAACCGTCAAACACGTTGATTTCAGTTTATTCAGCCGCATGGAGATCGAAGGCGTGCTGGTGGAAGACCGCAAAAAGGACACGCTGCTGTATGCCGGCCTGCTGAAAGTAAACATCAGCGACTGGTTCTTTTTAAAAGACAAACCTGTTTTAAAATACATCGGACTTTCGGATGCGGTGATCAACATGAACCGTACCGATTCGGTATGGAATTACCAGTTCCTGGTTGATTATTTTTCTTCTCCCAAAAGCAGCGGTTCCAAAAAACAAAGCATACAGATCGACCTGAAGGAACTGGAACTGAAAAACATCCGGTTCAACCGCATCGACAAATGGATTGGCCAGGATATGAAAGGCTTCATCGGAAGACTGGACATGAAAGCGGATGAGATTGATTTCAATAAAAAAACAATCGCCATCAACCGGATAAACCTCGATAGTCCCTTCTTTTCGCTGTACGATTATACCGGCAATAAACCTGTATCCATTGCCGGAACCAGTCCGGTAACCGTAACCAATGACGGGCAGCTCCGATGGAACCAGGCGGGCTGGACATTAAGCGCCCTGAATATTCACATCAGCAACGGAACCTTTGCCAATGATAAGGAAACGCCCCGGGCACCCTACACCGACCAGTTTGATGGCCTCCACCTCCGCTTCGGAAGCATCAATGGCGACCTCAGCAATGTATTGTTTGCCAAAGACACCATTGCCGCAAATGTAAAACTGGCCACCAAAGAAAAGAGCGGCTTTGACGTGCAGCAGCTGGTTGCAAAAATGAAGATCACCCCTTCCATGATGGAGTTCAGCGACCTGGATATCAAAACAGAAAAAAGCAGGGTCGGCAACTACTATGTAATGCGGTATGATGATTTCAATGCCGACATGAGTAATTTCATTCACAACATCATGCTGGAGGGTAATTTTGTAAAGAGTTATATTCACAGCGACGACATCGCCTATTTCGCCCCCCAGCTGAAAACATGGAACCGGGTTTTGTATTTTGAAGGAAAGGCCCGGGGAAACATCGACAATCTTTCCGCAAGAAACCTGAATATCAAAAGCGGCAATACCAGCGTACAGGGTAACATCACGCTGCGTGGACTGCCTGATATAGAAAACACCTTCATTGATTTTAAATCAGAAGACCTCCGCACCAATTACAACGACCTGGTGACCCTGGTACCTTATCTCAAAAACATCCGGCAGCCCCAACTGAACCAGCTGGGCGCCATCCGCTTTAAAGGAAACTTTACCGGTTTCATCAAAGACTTTGTGGCTTACGGTGACATCAGCACCAACCTGGGAAATGTGAATGCCGACATCAACATGAAGCTGCGCAACGTAAGCATCCCCACCTACTCGGGAAAGATCTCATCCGGCGGTTTCAACCTCGGCCGGTTCTTCAGCAACAGCCAGCTGGGCAATGTGGCATTCAGCGGCCAGGTAAAAGGAAAGGGATTTAACCTGAACGACCTCAATGCCGACTTCAACGGAAAGGTGCAGCGGCTCGATTTTTCCGGCTATACCTACCAGAACATCACCCTGAACGGAACCTTTGTAAAAAACCTGTTTACCGGCCGCCTCGACATTGACGACCCCAACCTGAAAATTTCAAACCTGAACGGTTCGGTTAGTCTGCTCGGCGATAAAACCGAATTCAATTTTGCTGCAGAGCTGGAGAAGGCTAACCTGCAGCAGTTGAAATACACCGCACAGAATTTTTCGCTGGCCGGCAGGCTGAACCTGAATTTTGCCGGCAATAACATCGACGACTTCCTGGGTACGGCGAAAATATACAACGCCACCCTGCTGCACGACAGCAGCCGCCTTTCATTCGATTCCCTGATACTGCGTTCGCTGATCGTGGATGATAAAAAAATGCTGACCGTGCAAACGAATGAACTGGAAGGGAACCTCACCGGTAAGTTTAAAGTATTGGAGCTGCCTGATGCCTTTAAACTTTTTTTGAACCGCTACTACCCTGCTTACATTGAAAAGCCAACCAGGCAGATAAGCGACCAGGATTTTTCCTTTTATATAAAAACAAGGGAAGTGGAAGACTATGTAAAACTGCTGGACAATAAACTCAGCGGCTTTAATAACTCCACGTTTTACGGCAACCTGAAACTGGCCGAGAACGAGATGAATGTAAATGCTTCTGTGCCTGAATTCAGTTACGACGGCAAACGTTTCTCAAATGTGGACCTGGTGAGCAAGGGAAACCTCGACAGCCTGAATGCCACCATTTCGGTAAGTGATGTACAGCTTACCGACAGTCTGCGCCTGCCCAACACCAAACTGGTGCTCAATGCACGCAACGACATTTCGAACATTCAGCTTACCACCAGCGCCAGCAAAACAGTGAGCGATGCCAAACTGAATGCCAGTGTGCAAACCCTGCCCAACGGCGCCCGCATACACCTCTTCCCCTCTTCCTTTATCCTGAATGATAAAAAATGGAACCTCGAAAAAGACGGAGAGATCACGTTCACCAAATCATACATCGGCGCCAAAGACGTTCGCTTTACCCAGGGTGAACAGGAAATTGTGATTGATACCGAAGAAGATTCCGAAACAAGTAATGTGAACCTGATTGCCCGGTTGAAAAAAGTAAACATCAACGACATCGCTCCACTGGTAATTACACAGCCCCGGCTGGAAGGCATACTTACAGGCCGTATTATTTTAAAAGATCCGTTCGGCAAACAGATCATTGAATACGAAGCCGACGTGGAAAAGGCCCGGGTGGACAACAACGACATCGGCAACGTAAAAATGAACGGCAGTGTAAACACCAGCACCGGGCGTATTGATCTAAAGGCAGATATTGAAAGCGAGAAGAACAAAGCCAGCATCAACGGGCATTATAATTACAAAGACAGCAGCGCCAACCAGATGGACATCGCCCTTACATCCGAACGGCTGGATGTAAGCATGCTGGGTAATTACATGGGAAGCATCTTTGGCGACATGCAGGGCAATGCCATCAGCGACCTGCAGGTAAAGGGTGGAAAAGATCACAAGTACATCACCGGCAGTGCCACAGTAAAAGACGGCTCCTTCCTGGTGAAATACACCCAGTGCCGGTACCGGTTCGACAATGAAACCATCATTTTCAACCCCGATGAAATAGACCTGGGTACGATACAACTTAAGGATACACTTAACAACACCGGAACAGCCAGCGGGAAGATCCAGCACAACTTCTTCAATGATTTCGGTTTCGATAATGTGCGGTTCCAGACCAACAAGATGCTGCTGCTGAATACCGGTAAAAAAGACAACAGCCAGTTTTACGGCAAAGTGATCGGCAAAGCCACCTTGACGCTGGACGGCCCTACTACCGATATGAAGATGGACATCACCGGCGAACCCTCCGCCGTCGACAGCAGTCATGTTTCCATTTCAACCGGCAACAGCCAGGAGATCGGAAAGATCGATTACATCCAGTTTGTTCAGTACGGAAGCAAGATGGAAGATGAGTTTGCCCGGAAAAAAGAAACCAACCTGCTCATCAACATGAACTTTACAGCCAACCCGGCCTGTAAGGTGGATGTGATACTGGATGAAACCCTGGGTGATGTGATCAGGGGAAAAGGCAATGGCCGGCTCAATATCAAAATTGGAACCAAGGAACCGCTCAGCATCCGCGGTAATTATGACATCACCGAAGGAGAATACACCTACAATTTTCAATCGGTGCTGAAGAAATTCTTTAAAATAGAAAAAGGGTCCTCCATCGTATGGAACGGGGATCCCTACCTGGCGCAGATCAACATTGATGCAAAATACCTTGCTGAAAAAGTAAACCTGAAAAGCATTTCACCGTCCCTGCAGCAGAAGGGCGACCTCACCATCATAGCCCACCTGAAAGGCGTACTGAACAAACCCGATATCAGTTTTGACTTTGAACTGGACAAAAGGATCCCCTCGGATTTTATTGCCGAGAAAAAACTCGACGACCTGAAGAACGACAAGAACGAACAACTGAAACAGGTGGCATCGCTGTTGCTGCTGAACACGTTTGTTACCGGCAATGAAAGTTTTCTTTCCGGCGACAATACGCTGGGCATTGCCGCCAATACCATTGGCCAGATCCTTTCCAACGCACTCACCACCACGTTCAGTAAGTTCCTGCAAAAGGCGCTCAATGACAATACCATCAGCACCTACTTTGATGTGAACCCGACGCTGGACCTGAAGCAATCCGTATCTCAATTGCAGGGCGCTGCCAAATTCGGCATCACCAAAAGCTACCTCAATGGCAAAGTGATTATTTCGCTGGGTGGCAATCTTGATTACAACAATCCTTACCTCACCAATACCAGTTTGTTACTGACGCCCGACTTCACCGCTGAATGGTTATTGAGTAAAGATGGAAAGCTGAGGATTGTCGGTTTCCGGAGAACCAATATTGATTATACGCTGGGGCAACGCAACCGGCAGGGCATCAGCCTTACCTATAAAAGTGATTTTGATCGCTTCTCCGATCTTTTTGGTCCGAGTGAAGAAAAAAGAAAAAAGCGCCTGGATGCCAAGCTGCACGACGACAACAACCTGCCTTCTCAATAAGTTAATGACGATGCAGGATTTCGTGGCCCAGTTTATCCCGTTTGGTGGTTAAATATTTTTCGTTGTGCGGATTTGATTTGATTTCAATGGCGATATTCTCCACCACTTCCAGTCCATAGCCCAGCAAACCCGCCCGTTTGCGTGGATTATTGCTCATCAGTTTCATTTTACGGATGCCCATATGGCGCAGGATCTGCGCACCCACGCCGTAGTCGCGTTCGTCCATATCAAAACCCAGTTCCAGGTTTGCTTCCACGGTATCCCTTCCCTGCTCCTGCAGTTTATAGGCTTTCAGTTTATTGATGAGCCCGATGCCCCGGCCTTCCTGGTTCATGTAAAGTACCAGCCCTTTGCCTTCGGCTTCGATCATTTTCATGGCCTGGTGCAGTTGATCACCGCAATCGCAGCGAAGCGATCCGAGGATATCACCGGTCATGCAGCTGCTGTGAACCCTTACCAGTACCGGTTCATTCTCTTCCCATTCGCCTTTTTTGAGGGCCATGTGAATTTCGCCGGTATTTAATTGTACAAAAGCGGCCAGCTCAAAGTTTCCGTATTTCGTAGGAAGCTGAACACGTACTTCTTCCCGGATCAGGGTTTCCTGTTTCAGCCGGTATTCGATCAGGTCTTTTATGGAAATGAGCTTAAGGTTGAATTTTTTGGCGATCTCTTTCAGTTGAGGAAGCCGGGCCATGCTGCCGTCTTCATTCATAATTTCTACCAGTACTCCGGCGGGTTCATATCCGGCCAGGCGGGCCATGTCGATGGTGGCTTCGGTATGCCCGGAGCGGCGCAATACACCCCCTTTCTTGGCTTTCAGCGGGAAGATATGCCCCGGACGGCCCAGGTCTTCGGGTTTGGTGGCTGGATTTACGAGGGCCTGGATGGTTTTAGCCCGGTCGTGTGCCGATATGCCCGTGGTACAACCGTTTCCCAACAGGTCGATGCTTACGGTAAAGGCAGTTTCGTGAAGCGAAGTATTGTTGGAAACCATGGGCTGAAGCTGCAATTCCTGGCAGCGTTCTTCACTCAGCGGGGCACAGATCAAACCCCGGCCATACTTACTCATAAAATTGATGATTTCGGGAGTAACGTTGTTGGCGGCTGTGATAAAATCTCCTTCATTCTCCCGGTCTTCGTCATCCACAACGATCACCAGTTTTCCCTGTCTTATATCTTCGATGGCACTTTCAATACTGTCTAACATACGTTTTGATTGAGGGGCAAAGTTAATCAGAATACCAACCCCCCGGCTTGCGGTTTTGGTAATAAATAAATGCTGATTTTTTAATCCTCAGAACGAATCAAATCAAGGCATCGTTGCCTCTGTTTTTTTGACCCCTGTTTTGCCCTGAAACGCAGCATATATTAAGTTTTCATTGCCTCCAATTTTGTTAATAAAAGTTAACAGAATTCGGCAATTATTCGCTTTCTTTGCCCTTGTAAAACCAAACTAATATGAGAATCAAGAAAATTTTACCGTTACTGATTATGTTGTTTGCCATTCCGGCTTTGCTGAAGGCGCAGGTAACCACCAGTAGCATATCCGGTACCGTAAAGCAATCGAATGGCGAAGTGCTTGCCGGCGCTTCCATTGTTGCGGTGCACACCCCTTCCGGAACCCGGTACGAAACCGTTAGTAATAAAAGCGGTGTATTTACCATGCCGGGCCTTCGTCCGGGCGGACCATACACGCTCAGCTGCCAGTTCACCGGGATGAAAAAACAGGATATTGAAGACATCACCCTTACCCTGGGCGACATCTATAGCCTTTCCCTCACCATGGTGCCTTCCAGCACCACCCTTACCGAAGTGGTTGTTTCAGGCGGAAGAGCTGCATCTAACCAGAAAACAGGTGCTTCCACCAACGTAGGCCAGCGCCAGATTGTTACGCTGCCAACCATCACCCGTAATATCACCGATTTCACCCGTCTTACCCCGCAGGCAAACGGCAACGCCATTGCAGGCCGCGACGGACGCTATAACAACTTCACCGTGGATGGTGCCAACCTCAACAACAACTTTGGGTTAAGTACCGATCCGCTACCAGGTGGCAACAGCCAGCCCATTTCGCTGGATGCGATTGAAGAAGTGAGTGTGAACATTGCCCCAACCGACGTCAGGCAGTCTAACTTTACCGGCGCCAACATTGCGGCGGTAACCAAAAGCGGAACCAACAAATACAAAGCAAGTGTGTATGGATATTACAGGGACCAGAGCTTTATCGGTACTCATGTTGCCGGACTGAAACTGGCAAAACAGCCTGATTCAAAAAGCACGGTGTATGGCGGAAGCGTAGGAGGCCCCATCATCAAGAATAAATTATTCTTCTTTGTGAATGGCGAAATTGAAAAAAGAGTGGCTCCGCCATTGACTTCGTTCAAACCAACCGGCGGATCAGGCGGAAGCAATGTTTCGCAGGTGAAGATTGACTCCCTGCAGAAATTCTCCAACTACCTGAGAAATACCTACGGGTACGAAACAGGAAGTGCCGATGGCTTACCCAATGCAGAGATCAAGAACTATAAATTTCTTGCCCGTATCGACTGGAACATCAACACCACGCATAAACTCACCCTTAAGTACAGTGAAATGGTGGGGGATGACGACAGGCTGATGTCGAACAGTGCACCCAACGGCGCTAATACCGGTGGTCCGAATACCTGGACAGCAAACGCCCGTTTTGGAACCAATGCCATGTCGTTTGCCAACTCCCAGTATAGTTTCCACGACCAGGTACGTACCGCTGCCATTGAACTGAACAGTAACTGGAGAGGAAAATTCTCCAACCAGTTCATTGCTACCGGAACCAAGATACGGACAACCCGTTCTACTCCAGGCAGTGTATTCCCCTTCATTGATATCATGGGCGATCCTACCAAGAGTGGCGCTGCTGCCACCTATGCCGGTGGTGCAAAACAGAACTACATGAGTGCCGGTATGGAGAACTTCTCCAATAACAACGACGTTAAAAACGACATATACAACTTCACCGACAACTTCAGCATCTTCCTGGGTAAACATACTGCTACCGTGGGTGGTTCGTATGAATACCAGTATGTAGGAAATATGTTCATGCCGGCTTCACAGAGCTATTATGCATATGGTTCACTGGAAGAATTTATGAACCCTGCTTCTCACCCGATTGCCTATTCCTATACGTTCTCCAGGATTGCCGGGAAAGAAACCGTGTATTCTGCAGAAATGAAGATCGGCCAGTTGGGTCTTTATGCACAGGATGAAATCAACATCAACCCCCGTTTGAAAGTAACACTGGGATTGCGTGTTGACCGTCCTATTTACCCTTCACAGCCATTGGAAAACCCGGCCATTACCGCACTCAGCTTCCCCAACCGGTATGGCAAACCAACCAACTACTCAACCGGTATGTGGCCTAAAGCCATCTGGTATTGGGCTCCGCGTTTTGATGTTAAGTGGGATATTTTTGGCGACAAGAGCATGATGATCCGTGGCGGATCAGGCGTATTCACCGGAAGGATTCCTTTCGTTTACCTGACCAACATGCCAACCAACAGTGGTATGTACCAGGTAAGTGTGGTAGCCAATGCGGCACAGTTGAACCAGATCACGTTCAACCCTAACCCGGCTGCATGGGCTTCTCTGTTCAGCGCCCCTGCCCCGGTTCCTAACTCTGCCGGTTTTGTGCTGATTGACAAGAACTATAAATTCCCGCAGGTATGGCGTACGAATATTGGATTTGATAAGAAATTCGGAAAGGGCTGGACCCTGAACATGGATGTGCTGTACACCAAAGACCTGAATGCAACCGTAATGCGCAATGCCAACCAGATCGCTCCTACCGGAACAGTAAACCTCGGTGGTTCGCTCAGGCCAAGCTATACCAATACATCTACTGCCACCCGCCGTTTATATAATGCTTATTCCAACGCAATCATACTGGAAAATAACAACGCCGGCGGTTCTTTCTCTTATACCGCCCAGGTTTCTAAATCCTTCAGCAAAGGATTTTATGCATCACTGGCATATACATTCAGCCATGCGATGGATGTAACAGCCAACCCGGGATCTACTGCTTCTTCAACATGGAGCGGCAACCCCACTTCCAACACTCAAAACGATAAGGAACTGGCTCCTTCATCCTTCGCCGTTCCGCACCGTGTTGTAGGTACCTTCTCATACAGGAGGGAATTCCTGAAACACCTCGGTACCACTGTTTCCATCTTCTACGAAGGTTCACAACAGCAAGGTGGCCGTTTCAGCTATATCTATGGCACTGCTGGCGGTACCGCTCCAAGCGGTTTCAGCAATACAGCTGATATCAACTACGATGGCAACAGTTCTGACCTGATGTACATACCAAAGGATCCTTCTCAGATCACATTTATCCCGGTTACCGTGGGTACCGGTTCTACAGCCCGTACGTATACTGCACAGGAACAAAGCGACGCATTCTTTGCGTTCATCGAGCAGGATAAATACCTGAGAAAACACAAAGGAATGGTGGCTGAACGCAATGGCGCCCTGTATCCTTTCTACCATCGTGTAGACCTGAAATTCCTGCAGGACATTTTCACCAACATTGGTTCCAGGAGAATGACCCTGCAGTTCAGTGCCGATTGCCAGAACTTCCTGAACCTGATCAATAAGAACTGGGGATTGCGTGATTTCTTCGTGGTGAGCAACCCGCTGAGGGCTACCAAAAACGCCACTACCGGCGAAGTAAGGTACCAGCTGGCTACTTATACCCCGAATGATGCACCGGCAGGATCTAACCCGATACTGGTTGACAAAACCTTTATCCGCAGTGCTTCAACCGCCAGTACCTGGTCGCTGCAACTGGGTCTGCGACTGATCTTCTAAGCGTATACAAACACTCCATAAAAAAGCTATCCGCCTGCAGGCGGATAGCTTTTTTCTTTAGATACCTTTATAATTTACTTACTCGTCCCTTCCCCATCCCCATTTAAGGAATGCAGGAAATGCAAGCGCCCAGGTGGGTACATCGTGTTTCCCATCTTTCAGTTCGGTAAATTGAATGGCCCGGCTGCGGTCGTATCCTTTTTTTACCAGTTCATCTATGAGGCTCAGCGTATCGTCAATGGAGTCGATGACGCCGTTGTTATTCCGGTCAGCGGTTTCATCCAGCGTTCCCACTTCAAAAAAGAATTTCAGCCAGGGAGCCGGGTTGGGTTCTTCGCGTACCTGGCGGTGCATGATGCGGTCGGTATCCTCGTTAAACCCGGCATCGTCCTGGTCTTTATCACGCCACCACAGGGAGCCGCTGAATACCCCCGTTTTCACAAATTCCCGGGGATGATTCCAGACAATATCGAGGGCACACAACCCGCCCAGGGAAAACCCGGCGAATGATTTTTCACTGAACGAATGTATGCCGGAGGTGAGGCGCACGAAGGGCAGTAATTCTTCAAATACAAACCGGTTATACAATCCGGCCCGGGCACCGCGGCCCTTATAATCAAGAACATTGGCCGTTCCATATTCATTCTTCCGGTCTTTCCCGCAATGAATACCCACGCAAAAAAGACTGTCGATTGAACCGGATTCATACAACCCTTCAAGAATATCCTCGAAATGCATGGTGCGGAGGTCCTGGCCGTCGTTGACCAGTAAAAGAGGGGGAATGCTGTTGCCCGAAAGAGCAGCAGGCATGTAGAAGTCCACGATCACTTCCCGGTTGAGATGTACAGATTGAATCAGGTGTTCTTTTACCAGGATACCGGCTGTCTTTTCTGCTGACATATCGTCAAAAATAAGAAAATACCCGATACCAGCCCGTCCCTATGCAGCATATGTATGCTGTTTGGAAGTGCCATGACGCATCTAAACATAATTTGTTTTATTGGCGGCGAAAAAATATATTTGAACAGGTTAAGATATTTCACTCAAATCCAAAAACTAAAAACTGTTTTTATGAAGAAAATAGGTGTATTGTTCGGAAAGGAAAGAAGTTTCCCGGAAGCGTTTGTGGCACGGGTAAACAGCAAAAAGGTGGAAGGCATCATTGCCGAACCGGTTCGCATAGACAAGGTAATGCAGGGAGAAAGTTCCGGCTACGCTGTAATCTTCGACCGCATATCACAGGATGTTCCTTTTTACCGGGCATTTTTAAAGAATGCTGCGCTGTGCGGCACCACGGTTATCAACAATCCTTTCTGGTGGAGCGCCGATGAAAAATTCTTCAACAATTGCCTGGCAACCAAAATTGATGTGCCGGTTCCTAAAACAGTCATCCTCCCTTCCCGTGATCTGCCGGCGGATACCAGCGAAGAATCATTTTCCAACCTGGCTTACCCGCTTGACTGGGAAGGAATATTCAATTACATCGGGTTTCCTGCCTACATGAAACCCTTTGCCGGCGGGGGCTGGAAAAGTGTTTACCAGCTCAACAGCATGGAAGAGTTTTTTGAAAAACATGCCGAAACCGAGCAATTGGTAATGATGTTGCAGGAAGAAATCAAATTTGAAGAATACTACCGCTGCTATTGCATTGGCGGAAAATACGTTCGCATCATGCCGTACGAGCCCCGCAATCCGCATCACCTGCGCTATGTTTCCGATTTTAAACCCACACCTGAAAGATACAAGCAGATGGAAGACATCGTTCTCCGCATCTGCCAGTACCTTGGCTATGATTTCAACACGGTGGAACTGGCCGTACGCAACGGCGTTCCGTATGCCATCGATTTTTGTAACCCGGCTCCCGATGCCGATGTGAACAGCGTGGGCAAGGAGAATTTTGAATGGGTAGTGGAAACAGCCGCCAACTTTGCCATTGAAAAGGCGCTGGAACATAAAGACGGTAAGGACAATCTCACCTGGGGCGAATACATCAAGCGGAGTTCTGCGAAGAAGAAACTGTACTAAACCAAGATACCAGATACCGGATGCCGGATAGACAATCAGCTATTCTGCATCGGGTATCCTGCATCCGGCATCAATTTTCTAAAATTTTAATTACGCTGCATGTCTAACTTATCGTACAAACATTTTACGCTCGGCGTGGAAGAAGAATACATGGTAATTGATCCCGAAACAAGGGAACTGAAAAGCCACGAACAAAAGATCGTACAGGAAGGCCAGAAAGTCATCAAAGACAAGGTGAAGGCAGAGATGCACCAGGCCGTGGTGGAAGTGGGAACCGACATTTGCCAGGATATTGATGAAGCATTTGTGGATGTGGGAACCCTGCGCAAAACCATCAGCAATATTGCCGGGGAACTGGGGCTCTGGGTGGGCGCTTCGGGCACTCACCCGTTCAGCCACTGGGAAAGCCAGCTGATCACCGACCATATACGCTATAGCGAAATAGTAAACGAATTGCAGGAAGCTGCCCGCAGCAATCTCATCTTCGGACTGCATGTGCATGTGGGCATGGAGAACCGGGAAATGGCCATACATATCGCCAACTCGGCCCGTTATTTTTTACCCCATATTTATGCCCTGAGCACCAACTCACCTTTCTGGGAAGGAAGAACAACCGGGTATAAATCTTTCCGTACAAAAGTGTTCGACAAGTTTCCCCGTACCGGCATACCGGATTATTTCGACAGTATTGAAGCCTACGACAATTACGTAAAACTGCTGGTGAAAACCAACTGCATCGACAACGCAAAAAAAATATGGTGGGATCTGCGGGTGCACCCCTTCTTTAATACGGTGGAATTCCGCATTTGTGATGTTCCTATGACCGTTCAGGAAACCATCAGCATTGCCGCCCTGTTCCAGGCCGTTTGCGCCAAACTGTACAAACTGAGGAGCCAGAACCTGAATTTTATGATGTATTCAAGGGCCCTGCTGAACGAAAACAAATGGCGGGCAAGCCGTTATGGAATTGATGGCAGCCTGATCGATTTTGGAAAAGAAGCTGAGGTGAATACCCGGGTTCTTATTTATGAACTGCTCGATTTTGTAGATGATGTGGTGAACGACCTCGGCAGCCGCCACGCCATCAGCCATGTGCATAAAATGCTGGAACAGGGTACCGGTGCCGACCGCCAGCTAAAAAAATTCCAGGAAACCAATAACCTGGTCGACGTGGTTGACCTGATACACGAAGGATTTTTAAGCGGATTGTAGTTTGGACGAATAGGATAAATGCCTATCTTTGCCCTCCGAAAAATGGCTGCGTAGCTCAACTGAATAGAGCATCTGACTACGGATCAGAAGGTTTTAGGTTTGAATCCTAACGCGGTCACTAAAAGGTCAACAGAAATGTTGACCTTTACTTTTTATGTATACCGTTTACATACTTTATTCTTTTTTAGCCGACAAATTCTATATTGGCTATACCGGCGAATCAGTTGAAACCCGACTTAAAAAACATGCAGCTAATCATAAGGGGTTTACCAGTAACCAGCAGGACTGGAAACTTGTACATACTGAAATTTATGAATTGAAGAAGGATGCCATGAAAAGAGAAAAAGAAATAAAGAACTGGAAAAGCAGGAAAATGATTGAGAAGTTGCTCAGCTCAACTGAATAGAGCATCCCGACACGGGGTCGGGAAGGTTTTAGGTTTGAATCCTAACGCGGTCACTAAAAAAGGTCAACATTTCCGTTGACCTTTTCTTTTATTTTCATGGCTTTATTTCTTAAGCTGCTACTGCCTTTTTTCTTTTTAATATCAACGAACTGATCAGCGTTACCAGCAGCCCTACCGGCACTATTTCGATATACGTGAACAGGATAACATAGTAGGGCTTCTTATACATGACGGCAAAGTCTGCCATTTCTTTTGTCGCTGCATCAATTTTTGCCTGGCTTGCCCCGCTGGCTTTGAGTTGATTGATCATATGCATCCCGTATTTCTCCGCAAAATCAGGCATGAAGTTGTAATAACTGATCAGCCAGGCGATCACGTAAATGGTGGAAGCGATCAGCACAATAAAGAATCCCACTTTAAAAGCTTTACCGAAACTGATCAGCCCGTTGTTGTATTTATTCCGGTAATTCCGGATGCCAACAAATACCATGGAAAATGCAAGCAACATGGAGGTATAGCCGATAACCATCCCCCCTTCGAAATTGCCGTCCTTATAACAGGCATCGGTAAGTAACAGCATCGGCAGGATAACCACCAGTCCGCCGATCAGTCCGCATACAATTACAATTTTTTTCATTTTGATTTAATTTTGGTTCAGGCTGCAAATTGGGATTTGCAAACCGGTTTCGGGTCATACTTTAGGCTGATTTTGCATTCAGATGCCCGGTTTCAGCCTAAAGTATGAAAGTATTTAAGGGATCAGACTGAGTTTTTTCGCCTTCTCAATGGCCTGCGTCCTTCTTTTCACATCCAGTTTTTCAAAAAGGTTTGAGCTGTGGGTTTTGATGGTGCTGAGTGAAAGGTATAGCCGGGAAGCGATCTCCTGGTTGCTGCAGCCTTGGGCCATCAGTTCCAGTACCTCCAGCTCCCTTTTACTAACGCCAAGTTTGTCCGCTTCCGCTTCATTGAACACAAATTCCTCCCGGGTGATATACACTTCTTTCTCCACTACGATGGTCTTCTCCTTTTCCACCACCCGTGTTTCTACCCTGGGCCTGGTGAGTTTCATGGCTAGCCATATACCCAGTGCCGTGAACAGCACCGCAATAAACCCGATATAAACTTCCAGGGAATGGTCGAATATGATGAACCTGAGTTCAAACCACTTGAGGAGGAACAGCAGCAGGGCCAGGCTGATCCCGTAAATAATCAGCCCTTTGTTCCGTATAAAGAAGTTCTGTTCGGGTGCCATGATCTTTCCGTACTGTTGACGGAGCTAAGATAATCCTATTCGCTTATTTCAGGCTGCCACTTGCAGAAGCTTTCTTATTTTTAATCCATGAAATTCCAGTTCTGGACCGTTGGAAAGAATCACGAGCCTTACGTAAAAGAGGGCATTGAGCAGTTCACCAGGCGCATTGGTAACTATTACCCGGTTGAATGGAACATCATCCCTTCTCCCAAAAATGCCGCTATGCTGAGTGAAATGGACCTGAAGAAAAAAGAAGGCGAAACCATCTGCAGCTTCCTCCAAAAAGACGATTACCTGGTGCTGCTGGATGAACGGGGCAAACAGTTCCGCAGCGAAGAACTGGCTGCCTTTATTCAGAAACGGGCCAATGAAAGTGCAAAAACGGTAGTATTCCTCATTGGTGGCGCCTTTGGCGTAAGCGATGCCGTGACGAAGCGGGCCAACCATACCTGGAGCCTTTCAAAACTGGTGTTTCCGCACCAGCTGGTTCGGCTGATACTGGCCGAGCAGGTGTACCGGGCCTGTTCCATCAACCGGAATGAAAAATACCATCACAGCTGATCAACTTAATATTCGATTGCCATGAACGAAATAAATGCCTTCCCCGTCACTTTCGCCATTCTTGGAATTACCGTGGCGGTTTCACTGCTGGCGTTCAACAACAACGACCTGCGGAATAAATGCATGTTTTACCCCTACGGTATGAACAGCGTGAATCAATACTACCGGTTTTTCAGTCATGGCCTGGTGCATGCCGATTACCTGCACCTGTTCTTCAATATGTTCACGCTGTATTCGTTCGGCCGCTTTGTGGAAGTGGAACTGTTCAGCAAAGCAGCATACATTGCCTTATACGTTACGGCCCTCGCCGCTGCTTCTGTTTTTGATTTTATCAAGCACCGGAAAGATTATCATTATGCGGCACTGGGTGCTTCGGGTGCTGTTTCTGCGATCGTGTTCGCCACGCTGATCTTCGATCCCTGGGCAAAAGGTGTTGCTCTTTTCGGTATCCGGTTCCTGGCTCTTCCCAATATTGTTTTTGCTGTTTTGTACCTCTGGTACTGTGCATACATGAGTAAAAAAGGCGGAGACCATATCGGCCATAATGCCCACCTCTGGGGATCGGTATACGGATTTGTATTTACCGCCGTGCTGAAACCGGATATGCTGAAATTATTTATAGACCGGCTTATGCACCCCGCTTTTCTGTAAGTACCAGCTGAAGCTGTTTGCTGGTTTTACCGGTGATCTTAAAACGGTCGTCGATACGCAAACCCACCACCCAGATAATCTTCCGGTTCATTTCCACCACCCACACGTTTTCTTTTTGTGTAAGCGATAATTTGCAGTCGATCAGGAACCGGCTTAGTTTTTTCTTTTTCTGCATTCCCAGCGGGTAAAAGTAATCGCCCTGTTTCCATCTGCGCAGCAGCAGGGGGAAACGGATGTTGCCTGCATCTAACTGGGCCAGAAGCGGATCATTTGTGACCAGGGACTGATTGCCTGAAATAGTTTTTACAGCTAATGTTCCCCGGGCAAACCCAACGTCACCTTCTTCTTCAATTAAAATATTTTCTGCTTCTGTGCCGAACCGGGGAGAAATGATCAGCCAGTTACGGTTTTTAATCACCCGGTGGGTAGACGACTGAACATATTTTCCCGATTCGCTTTTTATCAAATGGATAACATCATCGGCCTGGCGTGACGTAAAGCCAAATTCTTTGATGATCTCGTATACAATGGTATGAACCGGACTTGTTTGCTGAAGTTTCAGGACTGGGATATGAATTTCATTGCCCTGTTGCACCAATAGCTTTTTTTTATGCCGGTCAACCGCCTGCCGGTACAGTTCATCAATCTCCCGGAAACGATGAAGATTATTAATAAGATTTTCCTCCACCTGGGGAAATACTTCTTTGATACCGGGGATTAATTGATTGCGGAAATAATTGCGGGTGTATTTATCAGACGCATTGGAGGAATCCTCCACAAAACCGAGTTGATAATGTGTTGCAAACGCCAGCAATTCTTCTTTACGGGCAAATAAAAGCGGACGAACGAGGAAGCTGAAAAAATCATGCCTCGGCAGGATTCCTTTCATACCCCGGGTGCCGGTGCCTTTAAAAAAATTCATCAGCATTGTTTCCACGCTATCGTCCAGGTGGTGGGCAGTGGCAACCAGCCACCTCGGTTTAGAGGGGTCCACCTGGGAATGCCAGCCGGGTTTTTCATTTGGCTTACTGAATGCATCCCCCAGGTTTTTATCCACACATAGTTGAACGAACCATGGATACCGGAGATTTCTAGCTGCTTCCTGGATGCCGGTTTTTTGTTCACTGGCATAGGCCTGTGTATCGAAGCGCTTCACCAATACCTCCACTCCGTATTTTTCTCCCAGCGCTTTTACAAACTGTTCATCCCGCTCACTCTCTTCGGCCCGCAACTGGAAATTGCAATGCGCAATGATAAAATCATAACCAGCCTGATTACATAATTCACACAACACAATGGAATCCACCCCGCCGCTTACCGCAAGGATCAGTTTATCGGTTGGCTGGAAAAGATTTTCTTTCGCAACAAACTCAGTAAAATTTTTCAATAAATTCATAACAAAATTCAGGTATGCACAAACTGGAAATACCCTGCCGGATCCTGTTGATCATTCATGTACTGATCAGCCTTCTCGGGTACGTTGCTTTTCTGCAGACAGATCGGCAGCTGGTATCCCCGCTTATTCCCGCTACTACCGTTGTTGAAATTGCCAGGCAGTCCATTACATCAAGTCTTATTTCCGGCGTTCTGCTGATTCCCTCCCTGCTGTTCTATTTTTACCACAAGCATTTATTTCTCGTTATCTGCAGCACAGCAGCCATTGTTATTTATGTTATGCTTTTCAATAACCTCATCATTCTTTAACGGATCATTCCTCCACTTCTTCCAGCGCCCCCTGCAGTTCCTTGTACGTATGATTATCGCCTGCTGCCTTCGCCTCTTCCATTCCTCTTTTATACACACGGATGGCCCGGTCAAAATCGCCTGCCCGCTCTAATAACTTGGCCAGGTGATAGTAAGAACCGATATAAGTGGGTTCACGCAGCAGAATTTCATTGAATAATTCCCGGGCTTCCTCGTCCTTACCGATCTTGATGTATTCCAGTGCCAGCGCATGTTGCAGGAAACTATCCTTGCCGGATGCCTCCATATATTCCAGCAATTTTTCGATCCGGCTCATATCCAATTATTTTTTATGTTTTTCAATCAATTTATCTTCGCATCACTTATCTTTGCATTAGTTGCATAAACAACTTATTTGAGGATTCTAAAAATAATGCTGCATGAAGATCTTAGTTTGTATCAGTAAAACGCCTGATACCACGGCAAAAATAGCCTTCGCCGATAACAATACGAAATTCGCTGCCGATGGCGTACAGTGGATCATTAACCCGTACGATGAATGGTATGCCCTGGTTCGGGCTATTGAGCTTAAAGAGGCCGATCCGGCTACGGTCATTCACCTGGTAACTGTAGGCTCCGCCGATGCGGAACCCATCATCCGCAAAGCCCTGGCGCTGGGCGGCGATGAAGCCATCCGGGTAAATGCCGATAATCACGACAGCTACTACATTGCTTCCCAGATTGCCGAAGTGGCGAAGCAGGGATCCTACGATCTTATTTTCACGGGTAAAGAAACCATCGATTACAATGGCTCGTCTATTGGAGGCATGGTGGCCGAACTGCTTGGCCTTCCCTACGTTTCGCTGGCCACCAAATTCAGCCTGGAAGGAACCAGCGCTGTGATCGTTCGTGAAATTGAAGGCGGTGAAGAAACGGATAAAGTTGCCTTACCGGTGGTGGTAAGCTGCCAGAAAGGAATGGCAGAACAACGCATCCCTAACATGAAAGGCATCATGGGCGCCCGCAGTAAACCACTGAAAGCGGTGGAGCCGGTTGCTGTGGATGCACTCACTTCAGTTGCTTCCTTCGACCTGCCACCTGCCAAAGCAAGTGTAAAACTGGTTTCGCCCGACACGCCGGAAGAACTGGTACGGTTATTACACGAAGAAGCAAAAGCCATCTAACTAAACATTCAAACGACTTAATAATATGTCAGTATTAGTCTTTCTCGACCAATCAGAAAATCACATAAAGAAATCTTCTTTTGAAGCTGCCTGTTATGCGGCTAAAGTGGCGGAACTTACCGGCACCACTGCAGAAGGCATTGTGCTTGGCACCGTAAACGATGATCTTGCATCATTGGGAAAGTACGGTCTTAAAAAAATACATGCCGTAAAAAATGATTCGCTGAACCATATGGATGCCCAGGTGTTCACCAAAGTGATCGCCGAAGCAGCCAGTGCAACCGGCGCCAACGTGATCATCTTCTCTAATAATTTCAATGGTAAAGCCATTGCTCCCAGGCTGAGTGTTCGCTTAAAAGCCGGGCTGGTATCTGGTGCTGTTGCATTGCCCGATCTCAGCAACGGATTTGTGGTGAAGAAGAATGTATTCAGTGGTAAAGCGTTTGCCAACGTAGCCGTAAATACGGATGTAAAGATCATTTCACTCAACCCGAACTCATACAGCATAAGCACCACCGATGGTACTGCCGACGTAGCTGAACTGGCTGCCACGGTGGACGCAGCCGCCGTGCAGGTCGTTAAAACCGATAAGGTGGTGGGAGAAATTCCATTGAGCGAAGCCGAAATTGTGGTAAGCGGCGGCCGTGGTTTAAAGGGACCCGAGAACTGGGGCATGGTAACCGACCTGGCCAAATTACTGGGTGCTGCCACCGCCTGCAGCCGCCCCGTGGCCGACATTCACTGGAGGCCGCACCATGAACACGTAGGGCAAACCGGCCTGGCCATTGCGCCCAACCTGTATTTTGCCATCGGCATTTCCGGCGCCATCCAGCACCTGGCAGGTGTAAACCGCAGCAAGGTGATTGTGGTGATCAACAAAGACCCCGAAGCGCCCTTCTTTAAAGCCGCCGATTATGGCATTGTGGGCGATGCATTTGAAGTAATGCCGAAGATCATTGAAGCCGTAAAAAAACTCAAGCAGTCTGCCTGATAATTGAACCAAAACCTTAATAATTAGAGCCTTTCAGTTAAATTTGAAAGGCTTTTCTTTTATATTTGCTGCTGGCTTATCAATATGAAAAAGATCGAACTGGAAATAGTGGCTTTATCACACAGCATCACACAAACACATTCGTATGCCGTGGTGCTCGGGGAGATAAACGGGTTAAGAAGACTTCCCATCGTGATCGGAGGTTTTGAAGCACAGGCCATCGCCGTGGCACTGGAACGCATGAGTCCGAGCCGCCCCCTCACCCACGATCTGATGAAGAATTTCATGATGGCTTTTAATGTAGAGTTACACGAGATCGTTATCAATGATCTCCAGGAAGGAATCTTTTACAGCAAGCTGGTGTGCAGCTCGGCCAACGATACCGTCGAAATAGATTCACGCACATCCGATGCACTGGCACTGGCCGTGCGCTTCGGTTGCCCCATTTACACCTACGATACCATCCTTGACCAGGCAGGCATTATGATGGAAGGCGAAGAAAAAAAGCAACCCAAAACGGCGGCGGCAGTAACCACCGAATCCACCGGAAGCGACGACCTGAAATCATTATCACTGGAAGAGCTGGATGCCCTGCTGGCCGAAGTGCTGGATCACGAGGATTATATCAGGGCTATTGCCATCCGCGACGAGATAAAAAGCCGGAAAAAGAAATAAGCTGGTCTCCCTCCAAAGATTTACGGCCATACTTAATTTTTAATTCTTAATTCTTAATATCCCCATGGTTGTTTTTCCCAATTGCAAAATAAACCTGGGACTGAATATTCTTCGCAAAAGAGAAGATGCCTTCCACGACCTCGAAACTGTTTTTTATCCCGTTCCCTTTACCGACGTTCTTGAAGTTATCAGCAGCAACCACCCTTCTTTCAGTATCACCGGTTATCCTGTTGATGGCGATGCTTCCGGTAATCTCTGTGTAAAGGCATATCATCTGCTAAAAAAGGATTTCCCTCAATTACCCGAAATAAAAATTCACCTCCACAAAGCAGTTCCAACCGGAGCCGGCCTGGGAGGGGGTTCGGCAGATGCTTCTTTTATGCTGAAACTCCTGAATGAAAAATTCACACTCGGGTTATCCGAACAGCAACTTGTAAGCTATGCACTTCGGCTTGGCAGCGATTGCCCGTTCTTTATCCTCAACAAACCCTGTTTTGCACAGGGCCGGGGCGAAATCCTGGAAGAAATTCCGCTAAATCTTTCTGCCTACCGGATCTTACTGATTAACCCAGGCATTCATGTAAATACGGGCTGGGCATTTGCACAGATCAGGCCGGCTGTTCCCGAAAGATCCATCAGAGAAATCATCATGCAACCCGTTGAAACATGGAAGACCGGACTTAAAAATGATTTTGAAGATGCTGTATTTGAGGCCCATCCAGCGGTAAAAGCCATTAAGGATCAACTCTATGAACAGGGCGCTGTATATGCTTCCATGAGCGGAAGCGGCAGTACTGTCTTTGGTTTGTTTGATAAAAAAGTGCCGGTCAGCAACCAATTCAGCCCCGGATATTTCACTAAACTCATAAATTAGTTTTATCTTGCATAAAATTTAAGCCCATCAACACGCTGTTTACCATACAGTCATTCTTACACAGCAACCTCGACCTGCTTAATCATCGAGGATAAGATTTTTGTGGTCCCCTTTCCCGGGGGACAGTTCTTCGTTTCCCTATTCTTTCCTTTTTAAACATTGTGTATGAATTCTACTGTAAACATATCCGCCAATACCCAGCATTATTTAGCCCTGGAAGAAAAATACGGTGCTCACAATTATCATCCGCTGCCCGTTGTACTGGAACGTGGTGAAGGAGTATTCGTTTACGACGTGGATGGAAAACGTTATTACGATTTCCTCAGCGGGTACTCTGCGGTTAACCAGGGGCACTGTCATCCCAGGATCATTGCATCCCTGGTGGAACAGGCACAAAAACTAACCCTTACATCAAGGGCTTTTCACAACAACCTGCTGGGCGAATATGAAAAATACATTACCGCTTATTTCGGGTACGACAAAGTACTGCCGATGAACACCGGTGTGGAAGCCGTGGAAACTGCCATCAAACTGGCCAGGCACTGGGGATATAAAGTAAAAGGCATTGAACCCAACCAGGCAAAGATCATTGTGTGCAGCGATAATTTTCATGGAAGAACAACCGGGGTGATCTCGTTCAGCAACGATCCGTTGGCCACTACTGATTTTGGCCCTTTCATTTCCGGTTTCGAAAAGATTCCTTTCAATGATCTTCCGGCGCTTGAAAGAGCGCTGCAGGACCGTAATGTATGTGCGTTCCTGTTTGAACCCATCCAGGGAGAAGCCGGCGTGGTGGTGCCGGATGAAGGATATTATAAAGGCATCCGCATTTTATGCGATGAATACCGGGTATTAATGATGGCTGATGAAATACAAACGGGCCTGGCCCGGACCGGTAAAATGCTGGCCTGCGATCATGAAAATGTGCGTCCCGATGTATTATTGCTCGGCAAGGCCCTCAGCGGCGGAACAATGCCGGTAAGCGCTGTACTGAGCGATGATGAAGTGATGATGACCATTAAACCCGGTGAACATGGAAGCACCTATGGTGGAAACCCGCTGGCCTGCGCCGTAGCCATTACTGCCCTGCAGGTGTTGAAAGATGAAAACCTGGCTGCCAATGCCGAAACCATGGGTAACCTGTTGCGCAGCGAACTGGAAAAACTTCAATCGCCCTATATTACTGCCATACGCGGAAGGGGTTTACTCAATGCCATCGTCATCAGCCATCCCAATGCCGATGCGGCCTGGGAACTTTGCCTGGCATTAAAAGAAAACGGCCTGCTGGCCAAACCCACACATGGCGACAAGATACGGTTTGCACCTCCCCTGCCGGTCAATAAAGAACAGGTGATGGAATGCGTGAACATTATTGCGAAAAGCCTGCAGGCATTATAAAAAATATCCTATCTTTTAATTATAAACACGGATCGATGTCTAAATTCATTTTACTTTTCTTGCTGCTGGCCTGTACATCCCTGCCCTGTTCGGCGCAAAAAGATAATAAAACAACCACGCTGTCGCCTGAAGCGTCGAAGCAGCTGATCAATCAAATTGCGCCCGAAACAAGCAAAAGACTGCTGTCATCCTCTTCCCGGGAAGCATGCCATTGCATCGATTCAGTATTACAGGTAAGGAAGGTGGGCGACAGTACGAAAATACTGCAGCTGGTACGCCATTGCATCAGCAGCGAAGTCACCACGTACCAGTTATCGATGAAGATGCTTGAATCGCTTAAGTCGGGCGAAAAAAACATCACCATCAATTCCGATCAGAATTCAGCCGAATACAAAAAGTATTACCGCGAAATTGAAGACTGGCTTGTCGACAGCTGCGCCTCTTTGCGCTTGCTCATGACCTCGAACGAAGAGAAGGAAACAGAAGCTTCCTATTCCAACGACCCCGAAGCCATCAAACAATACAATGACGGAATAAAGCTCCTCAACAAAGGAGACTATGCCGGCGCCCTGCCCTATTTTAAAAAAGCCGTGGAAGCCGATTCCCGTTTTGCCTATGCATGGGATAACGTGGGCATCTGCAGCCGTCGAACCGGCGACCTTGACAATGCACTAAAGGCATACAATAAGTCACTCGAACTTTCCCCGGGTGGAAAAACACCGTTGCAGAACATCCCGGTGGTATATGAAATGAAGAAAGAATATGCAAAGGCCATTGAAGCGTATAAAAATTTCCTGAACTATTTTCCCGGTGATGCAGAAGCATATTACGGGATGGGAAGGATTGGCATCCTGTACACTGATGACATGGAAAACGGCGTGGACAATATGTGCAAGGCGTACAACCTTTATGTAAAAAATAACTCCCCCTACCGGTCCGATGCACAATCAAACCTGGCTTATGCATATAAAAAAATGAAAGAACAGGGAAAGGAAGAACAATTTTTTACCATCCTGAAGAATAACAACATTTCAGCAAAATAGTAACCATGGATACGCATCTTCACCACGATCATACTGAATCACATCTCGAAAGTTCTGACCTGCTTCGGGATGTGGTGATCGGAATGAGCGACGGGCTTACCGTTCCGTTTGCATTGGCCGCCGGACTCAGCGGCGCTGTAGACAGCAGCAGTATTGTAGTCATCGCCGGCATCGCCGAAATAGCAGCGGGCAGTATTGCCATGGGACTGGGCGGCTACCTCGCCGGTAAAACAGAACAGGATCATTACAAAAGCGAATTAAAAAGAGAATACGACGAAGTGGAGAACCTGCGGCACCGGGAAATTGAAGAGACCAAAGAATTTTTTGCCAATATAGGCCTGAGCCCAGCACTGCAGGAACAGGCAACAGAAGAAATAGCCAAAGACAAAGACCGCTGGGTTGATTTTATGATGAAGTACGAACTGGGACTTGAAAAGCCCGACCCGAAACGGGCAACCAAAAGTGCGTTGAACATCGGCATCTCCTATATCCTCGGGGGCATCATACCCCTGAGCCCTTATTTTTTTATTTCTGATTCTTATGAAGCTTTAAAAATCTCTGTGATTGCCACCCTTATCTGCCTGTTCATATTCGGATATTTCAAAAGCAAGGTTACCGGGGTAAACCCTCTCTGGGGTGCATTAAAAGTAACACTGATCGGCGCCCTGGCTGCTGCAGCTGCCTTTGGCGTGGCCAAGCTGATCGAGCAATAAACCCGCTTCCTGCTTACGGGGTACAGAACTGTGGCATGGCATTTGCCTGTTCGGGTATGGTCCCGATCCGGGTATATGAGTTGACCCTTCGGGGGAAGCCAACGATCCCGGTCACCGCTTACTCCGTTTCCACAAGTACAAACATAGTCCCTGCGAAAATTTATTGGTATTCATTATTACCTGAATAAGCAATTCTAACAGACATGCGTGTATCCGTTTTGAACACATTGACCGTTTTTTTTATCCTGCTGGGATCGGGCAGCAGTTCCGCCGCCACCTATTATATCGATCCCAATGGCAATGATGCCACCGGTAATGGCAGCATCGGCAATCCCTGGAAAACACTCCGCAAAGCAACACAAACGGTAACTGCAGCCGGAAATACGATTCATGTAAATCCCGGTACGTACCTCGAAACACAAACCTCTTACCTGGCCGTAGGCGTGAATATTGAAGGAGCAGGCAGTTCACTTTCGATCATCAAAGGAGAAATGACGGGGCAGTTTTCCACCCTGCTTTCGCTTGATTCGCCCAATGACGTAAGCGGCAACCAGGGCATTTCCAAATTAACCTTCGACGGGCAGTATGTAAATGCAACTAACTATAAAACATGGATCGGCATTTTTGTAACCGGCCGGGGTAATGTTTCTGTATTCGACTGCAGGATCATTAATTTTATCAACCGCGGGGTGATCTTCGATGGCAATGATGCCGATGATCCCATCTACGATCCCGGGCATTACGCCGTTGGCAATAAATTTTACAACAACACCGTATTGAACGCTGCTGAAAACAACGGCAGCTTCGGAACCGGCTTGCTGAACATTGGTGCACAAATGGGCATGGAGATCTATGGGAATACCATGGTGCAGAACCAGCGTCCTGACTTTACAAATGGCTGGCCCATCAAACCCTGGAACAATGGCTGGCTCAAAGGCGTGAAGATCTACAACAACACCCTTACCAAGGCGCCATACAAAGGAACCTTTCCGGGGCAGAACGGTGATTGGGATTTTTGCATTGAACTGATCAATGTGGAAGGACTCGAGATCAGCAATAATACCATCCAGGGAAGCATTGATCTGAACTTCACCCGCAAAGGTGCATACAGCTTTGGCGCCTGGATACACCACAACAGTGTTGGCCGCACGCCCGTGAATACCAATTTTGAAAGCGGTATTGTACTGGAATTCCGGGCCGAGCACGTGCTCATTGAGAACAATGTGCTGAACAATGTATCCAGCGGCGTCCAGTTTAACACGAGAAGCGTTAATAACGACGGGGGATTCCCCAACCCGGGCGGAGGCACTCCTGCCGGCGGTTTCAGTTACCTGCTCAACAACACCATCCGCAATAATCTTTTTTCCAACCTGTATTATGGCAATGGCTCCGGCACAGCAGCCGGTGTGATTGTACTGAGCGAAAACGGGAATGACGAACAGATCAACGGCATGAATATTTATAACAACACCTTTGTTGCTAAAACAGGAGCCGCTCCCATCACCTGTATTGATTTCTCAAACCAGGAAAATGGCAATGCCAGCAATGTAAACATCCGCAACAACATTGTTACCGGGTTTACCTATACCTGGCTCGCCGGCAGTTTTCCCAACACCGCCATGAGCAATGTGGTGGTAACACACAACGACGCATTCAATAACGGAAACAGTAACACTCCGGTTTGGCCCGGAGGAAACCCGGTTGCTTACACATATAATAATAACCTGGCGGTTAATCCGCTATTTGTTTCATCCACCGACTTCCGCCTGCAGGCCACTTCGCCGGTGATCGACAAAGGGATCGACATCGGTCTTCCTTTTACCGGTAATGCGCCCGACATGGGCTACAGCGAATTCAATTCGGGCCCGCCATTGGCAGTAACATTGCTCAGCTTCACCGGTAAGAATGCCGGCAACAGAAACCTGCTGCAGTGGATAACGGGCCGTGAGACAAATAACGATTACTTCTCGATAGAACGAAGTGCCAACGGGCGGAATTTTGAAGCGATTGGCCGCATCAATGCGGCTGGTTCTTCTACCAGTGAAACAACGTATTACTTTACCGACAACAACCCGCTGGATGGCATTAATTATTACCGGCTGGCGATTATTGACCGGGCAGGCCGGCTGGAAAACAGCAGAATCATTGCAGTCAGTAACGGTGAAAATGGGTCGGCTGCTATTGTCTCCGCAACACTTTCTTCATCCAGTTCCATGGCCATCATACAGATCGCCAGCCCATCAGCACAACAGGCCGGACTGGCAATTATTGATATGAACGGGCGACTGCTGCTGAACACAACGATTCAGTTGCAACCGGGCATCAACAGCATATCCCGCTCAGTGCCGGCGCTACCCGTCGGTATCTATAACATCAGGCTGGTAACACCTGCCACAACCGATGTAAAGAAAGCCTCCAGCACCTGGTAATTATAAGGCTATTTTTATATTCGTATGCTTTCATATTAAAGTAAGCTTCTTTGCTTCGTAAACTTTCTACGTGCTTTTGTTATGTTGTTTGTAGTATAAACAACAGTTTGAATAATGTGAATAGCATCTGGATAAAAATAGAAATCAGATTTTAAAATATTTAAAAGTCCATTCCCGTTCAGGTTATATACGTGCAAAGCATTTAATGAATACCATACATAAACCAATCCCGCTGAAGTCAAATGATTGATTAAAGTATGGTATGATTTTGGATAACAAATTGCACGCAGTGTTCAACGCATAATTAAAATCCTATGAAAACTATCATGTACCTGTTAAGGAGAACCCGGTTACCCGACACTTGTAACCGTTCCAATCCAAAAACTTTATTGTCGCTTATACTGGACTGAACCGCTGACGTTCAACCAGGCTAAGTACCTGACATATCAGCCTGTACCCAAACCACCCTATTCCGCAAAAAACAGCTGATCGGAAAATCCCGTAGAAACCCGGGAAAGAAACCTGTATGCCCGCCCGCATACGCTTACGATGCGGGGCCTGAATTTCCTCTACAAAAAAGAGGATTCAAGTACTAGTGTTTTTGATTTACCGGTTTGCAAATTTTGTAACTGAAATATCGCCGGTATTTTTTAATAAGTACAGGCTTTATCAATATCCGTTAAAAACCAAAAATATCCCGATGAAAACTAATCTACTCTTTGTAAGGAGACATGCGCCCGCCGTTTTCTTAACATGGGCAATGGTTCTTTGTGTTTCCATTGCCGCATTTGCCACCACTTATTATGTAAGTCCGCTGGGCAATGATGCCAGTGGCACCGGCACACTTGCCAATCCATGGAAAACGCTGAAAAAAGCAACCACCTCGGTAACGGCTGCCGGTAACATCATTCACCTCGTTGCAGGAACCTACACCGAAACACAGTCTTCTTCACTCGCAACGGGTGTAAGCATAGAAGGTGAAGGATTTGCATCCACCCTGGTGGTAAGTTCCATCACGGGGCAGTGGTCTACCCTGCTCACACTCAGTTCCGGGCAGGACACCAATGGCAACCAGAGCATTTCCGGCATCAGCTTCGATGGGCAGTATGTGAATGAAACCACCAATAAAACCTGGATCGCCATCTGGATCACCGGCCGCAGCAATGTGGTCATCCATGATTGCAAGATCATTAACTTCCGAGACCGCGGTGTGATATTCGACGGCAATGATGCTACCGATCCGCATTCGGATCCCGGGCATTATGCAACCGGCAATAAATTTTACAACAATACGGTACTGAACTCTGCCGCCAATACCGGCAACTATGGGGCCGGACTGGTAAACATTGGCGGACAGCTGGGCATGGAGATATATAACAATACCCTCGTGCAGGACCAGCGTGCAAATTTCAAAAACGGCTGGCCCATAAAATACTGGGACGAAGGATGGCTGAAAGGAGTGAAGATCTACAACAATACCCTTACCAAGGCTCCCTACGTGGGATCTTATCCCGGTGAAAACGGGGATTGGGATTTTGCCATCGAGTTTTTCAACATCCAGGGGATTGAAATTTACAACAATACCATCCAGGGAAGCATCGACCTGAACTATAACCGCAAAGGTTCCTATGCATTCACTGCGTGGATACACCATAATACGCTGAATCATTCAACACTCAACAGTAATTTTGAAAGCGGCATCATCCTCGAATTCCGCACCGAATCGATCATCATTGAAGACAATGTATTTAATAATGTATGCAGCGGCGTTCAGTTTAATACCCGGGGTGTGGCAAACACCGGCGGTAATAACCCGGAATCGCCGGCACCTGCAGGAGGATACAGTGTCCTTTCCAACAACATCATCCGCCGGAACCTTTTTTCCAACGTATACCAGGGAAATGGAGTTGGAACCGCAGCCGGCATCACCGTGATCAGTGAAGGAACAGATGATCCGCAGATACAGGGACTGGATATATACAACAACACCATTGTAGCCAAATCGGGTGATGCACCCTGGATCGGTATCGATTTTACTTCCATGGGCGCTGCCACTGCAAGCGGTACCAATATCAATGTTCGTAACAATGTGGTGGTGGGCTTTGGCGATGCCTGGCTGAAAGGAACCAGTGGCGCCGGTAATACCCACATCAACGGGATGGTGGTTACACACAATGACGCATATAGCAACGGAAACAGCAATGCGCCTTCCTGGCCCGGTGGCAACCCGGCCAACTATACCTTTAATAATAACCGGACACTGAACCCCATGTTTGTTTCTGCCACCAATTTCGCATTACAGGCCGCTTCACCACTGATCGACGCAGGTGTGAATGTGGGTATCCCTTTTGTAGGTACAGCACCTGATGGTGGTTATAAAGAATTCGGCTCTGGTGCACTGCCTATCTTCCTGGTGGATTTCACTGCAAAGGAAAACAATGGCAAGAATCTGCTGAACTGGAACACCGCTTCCGAAATAAACAGCGATTATTTTACCATTGAACGCAGTACAGATGGACGAAATTTTTCTTCGATCGGAAGAGTGAATGCTGCCGGTTTCAGTTCTACTGAAACAACGTATAGTTTTACCGATGCCAGTCCGGCCGACGGAAAGAATTTCTACCGCCTGGTGATGACCGACCGCGACGGAACCTTTGAATACAGTAAAGTGGTGGTGATCACCAACAAAAAGAACGGATCCATCAGTTTTGGCTACGTGAACCTGTCGGCTTCTTCCGGTTCGGCCAGCATTATCATCAACAGTTCAAAAAGTCAACCGGCTACTCTCTCATTGATAGATGCAACCGGAAGGGTGGTACTGAATAACCCGATACAGTTGCAGGCCGGAATGAATACCATTTCAAAAAACATCCCGGCACTACCCGGAGGTGTTTATTACCTGCGGTTGTTTACCTCCGACGAAACCATCGTGAAGAATACGGTTGCCCGTTAACCACGTATTCATCCATAATACTGTACAGCCCCTCCTTGCCTTTGCCGGAGGGGTTGTTTTTTTAAATACCCTCTTTGTATTGCATTTTCAACAAACTGATTATCAAAAGAATAAATTTTGAATTGTATTACTTATTTGTAAAATGTTAATTAAGTGTGGATATTAGCGATTATAGCTTTATATTGTGCAGCGCTTACTTCAGAATTATTTCCAATTCCTGCTGAACAGCAGAACCTGAGTGATTGGTTTATCCTCCTGCTATATAAGTATTTGTAACCGGATTGATGTTTAAATGAAAACTGATTTATTCATTCTAAAAAAGTACGTACGTATTTTTTGGCTGACTGCTTTGTTCCTGGGCTGGCTCCCGTTCACGGGGTTGGCAGCTACGTATTATATCAGTCCGGCAGGAAACGACAGCACCGGCGACGGGAGCGTGGCCAATCCCTGGCGTTCATTGCGCTTTGCCACCCAAAACGTACTCAACCCCGGGGATATCATTTTTGTAATGCCCGGCACTTACCTGGAAACAGAGCAACTCTTTTTACAGGCAGGCGTAAGCCTTACCGGTGATTCCACCAACATTCCGGTTATACAATCCACCGTCACAGATATTTTTAAAGAGTTGTTGTCACTCAAGTCGCCCGAAGGCACCGATGGCAACCAGCACATCAGTAACCTGAAATTCGATGGACAAAACCTTTCCACGTTCTGGGCAATATGGGTGGCTGGCCGCAGCAATGTAAGCATCTATAACTGCAGCATCGAAAATTTCAGGGACCGCGGAGTGATCTTCAGTGCCCGAAGTGATTTTTATGAACAGCCGCCCGACAGCCTGTATTCAACGGGCAATCAATTCTTCAACAACATCATAAACAACTGTGCGGAATATTCAGATAGTGTCTTAGGTACATTTGGAAGAGGCTGCCTGAATATCGGCGGGCAAACGGGCATGCTCATTTACAACAACGTGATCACACAGAACCAGCGCCCGGAAGGATTCAACGGCTGGCCCATCAAGTATGTGAATCATGGTTACCTCAAGAATTGCCGCATCTTCAACAACATACTGACCAAGATTCCTTATGGCGGAAATTATCCCGGGCAAAACGGCTGGGATTTCTGCATTGAATTGTTTCACATTGAAGGCCTGGAAATTTCCGGCAACATCATACACGGGAGCATCGACCTTAATTTCAGCCGCAGGGGAAATTCCGAATACTCAGCCTGGATCCATCATAATGTGATTGGCCGCGATACCGTCAACAGCAAATACGAAAGCGGGATCATTTTTGAATTCGGTGCCGAATCGGCCATCGTTGAATACAATACCATACGGAACATTTCTTCCGGCGTACAGTTTAACACCAGGGATTCTTCCTTGGTATCGAAGTGCCGCATCCGGAAAAACCTGATGGCCAACCTTGCTTCCGGCGACGGAACGGGCACAGCAGGAGGTATTCTCATCGTAAGCGAGGGAACCAGCAGTGCCATCATCGATAGCATGGATATCGACAACAACACCATTGTGGCCACCACCCTTACCGACCGGGAACCCTGGGTGGGCATTTACCTGGATGCACTGAACCATGGCGCTGCCACCAACATCAAAATAAGAAACAACATTGTGGTGGGATTTGCAGGTGCCTGGTTAAAAGGCAGCGATACCACCACCAACATTGATCAGCTGCACCTGCTGGTGAACAATTCATACAACAACGGCAACAACAACCTTCCGTTCTGGCCCGGTGGCATGCCAACCAATTACGTAGACACACCGTATAACGTTCCAGGCCTCAATCCCATGTTTGATTCAACCACCGGCACTTATACCCTGCAGTCGGTTTCGCCCGTGATCGATCTCGGTGTTATCATCCCGGGCATTGCATACCTGGGGGCTGGCCCAGACCTGGGTTATGCAGAATTCGGAGGTGGTCCGCCCCTGCCTGTAACCCTGATTGAACTGACCGGAAAAGAAAACGGCGGAAAAAATGAATTGCAGTGGACCACAGCAACGGAAAGCGGAAGCGATCACTTCCTTATTGAACGAAGCAGTGATGGAAGATACTTTGAACGCATCGGTTTTATGAAAGCCAGCGGCTTCTCTTCCACAAAACAATATTATGGTTACACCGATGCCATTCCACTGCCTGGTCTTACTTATTACCGGCTTGCCATGGTGAACAAAGACAATACCGCTGTATACAGCCGGATTATTTCCATCAGGAATAAAAATATACCCTCTGTGGTAATTAAGTACATAGAACTTCCGTCCGGTACCGGTAATGCCTTGCTGCTGGTTCAGAGTACAAAAAACCTGGAGGCCGGCATGAGCATCACAGACATGAACGGAAGAATTGTTTTACAAAGCCGCGTTGTATTACAGAAAGGCGACAACAGCATACGGCTGAACATACCTGTATTGGCAAGAGGCATTTATTATGTGCGGCTGCTGACACCGGCTGAAACACTGGTGAAAAGTGCAATCAGCCGGTAATGGACCGAACGGCAACGTTTGCATTAAAATAATGTGATAAGCTGCCGCGATTTAATATTTTGTGACGCTGTTCGTATCCTTTATCCCAACCGAAAGACCGGTCAACTAATTTTACCTGCGGTACTGTTTATGAAAAGAATACTGTTTAAAAGGGTTAAGATTTTTTTCTCCGCCATTGTATTCATGTGGATGATGTGCATCGCCCTGCCCCTGCACGCAACCACCTGGTACATCAGCACCACCGGTAATGATGCCACCGGCGATGGTTCGGCAGGCAATCCCTGGAAGACCCTGGGCAAGGCCACCACGGCAGTACTGGTTGCCGGCGACATCATCCACGTGAATGCAGGTACGTACACCGAAACCGTACAATGTATGCTGGCTGTGGGTGTAAGTATTGAGGGCGACGGTGTAACGTCTGTTATCCGAAGCACCCTCACCGCAAATTTTACCGAACTGCTTTCACTCGGCTCTGCAGAAGGCACCAACGGCAATCAGCACATCAGCAACCTGAAATTCGACGGGCAGAACCTGTCTACCTACTGGGCCATCTGGGTGAAGGGAAGAAGCAACGTAAGCATTTACAACTGCACCATCGTTGACTTTAAAGACCGGGGCGTTTTGTTCAGCGCCCGCAGCGATCTTACCGATGCGCCTCCCGTTACCAGTTACTCCACCGGCAACAGTTTTCATGATAACGTGGTTAACAATTGTGCTGCCTACAATATCTCCACCGGTATTTACGGCCGGGGCTGCCTCAATATCGGCGGGCAGGACGGCATGCTGATTTACAACAACACCATCATCCAGAACAAACGGCCGGAAGGCTATAATGGCTGGCCCATTAAATACATGAACGATGGCTACCTGAAAGGATGCAGGATCTACAACAATACACTCACCAAAATCCCCTTTGGCGGAAGCTATCCCGGGGAGAGCGGCTGGGATTTCTGCATCGAACTGTTTCATATACAGGGACTGGAAATTTATGGCAACACCATACAGGGAAGCATCGACCTTAATTACAACACCAAGGGAACTTACGCCTACTGCGCCTGGATACACGACAACGTGATGAGCCGCACCGTACTCAACAGCAAATACGAAAGCGGGATCATTTTTGAATTTGATACCGAAACAGCCATCGTGGAAAACAATGTATTAAACAATATTTCCAGCGGGGTTCAGTTCAATACCCGCAGCGGAACCGTCATCTCCAACTGCGTGATCCAGAAAAACCTGTTCACCAACATGGGATTTGGAAACGGATCCGGAACAACCGGCGGCATACTTGTCATCAGTGAAGGAACCAACAATCCCGTCATCACCAATCTCACCATTTACAAAAACACCATCACGGCAGCCCCGGGCAGAGAACCTTTTGTGGGCATTGACCTTACATCGATGAACAACGGAAGCGGGAACGGAATCTTCATCAAGAACAACGTTGTGACCAATTTTGTATTAGCCTGGCTAAAAGGAAGCAACCCCACGCAAATGACAAACGTGGTGCTTACACACAATGCCGTAACCGGCAATGGAAATGACAATGAACCTTCCTGGCCCGGTGGCGAACCGCTGAACTACACCTACATCTTTAAATACGATGATACAAGGATCCAGAACGGGTCTCATTCACGCAGTAATAATTGAGTACCGGGATCAGGATATCCGGTGCTTGTTGTTGCTGAGGATATTTTCCATTGTCCATTCCACCGTTTTTTCAAATGGCTGTTTGCGTACCGTGCAATCGGTTTTGCTGCAGATGCGGCAGGAGAAATCAAGACAACCATCGGAATGAACAAAAAGCTCCACCGATTCACCAAATTCGTTTTTTACGAGGCCCGATAAGGCATCAATTTCTTCATGGGCCTGGTGTACATTCAGGTACCAGGGAACGGTTAGATGACAATCGAGGTGCAGCCGGCTTCCGTACTTGATGATGCGGAGATTGTGCAGGTCGATCCAGTTTTCCCGGCGGCTTTTATTCAGCGTATGCACCAGTTTATCCAGCAGGGCGGTATCCGCTTCATCCATAATGCCGGCCACAGAACTGCGTAGTATCTTGTACCCGGTATATATGATGAAAAGTGAAAAGAGAATGGCCACGGCGCTGTCTATCCAGGCCAGTTTGGTGATGAGCAGCAGGATCAGTCCGCATACAATACCCAGCGTGGTCCAGGTATCCGACTGCAGGTGCTTGCCGCTTGAAATCAGCGCCAGCGAATTATTTTTTTTCCCCGTCTTCACACAGAAATACCCGGCCGCATAGTTGATCAGTGCGGTGCCGGCGGTGAGCAGAATACCGTAGTCCAGTTTTTTTATTTCATGCGGGTGAAGCAGGTTGTTCAATGCTTCATAAATGATGATGAGCCCTGCGATGCTGATCATGGTGCCTTCAATAGCAGCTGAAATAAATTCTGCCTTGCCATGACCATAGGGATGGTCGAGGTCCATCGGCTTGGCAGACACATACAGGCTGTACACCCCAATGAAACCCGCCACCACGTTCACAATACTTTCAAAGGCGTCAGTTAAGATGGCCACCGACCCGGTAAGGTACCAGGCAATGGCTTTTACAACCAGCAAAACAACCGACAATGCGGCGATCCGTTTCTGAATTTTAAGATTATAAAGCGCTGTTTGCAAGCAGGAATAATTTTAGCGGTTCAGCAATACCTTCTTTTCAGGATTGGCTTCGGCAAATGAATAAATATTGTTGCGGATGTAATCATTGTCAGCATAGGGGTTTAACACATTCTTCAGCTCCATGGTGGAAGCAACCGGCTGTGATTCGGGAATATAACCCATGCCCCAGAAACTGCCCCGCTCCACCAGCAGGCATAATTTTTCACCTTCGGCTATGCCTTCATCCACCAGGGCAAAGGTGGGTAAGCTTTCGTTCAATGCATCTATGGCTTTCTTCATCCGGGTATTGTAAATCACCGGTGGATCCAGTGCCTTCTGTTCTTTGCCGGTAAACGGTGTTTTATCGAGGAAGCAGAGTTTGGCATCCAGTTCAAATTCCTCCACCATCTTCCGCACCATCACCAGTCCTTCATGGAGGAGGTTGAAATGATACAATGCCGGCAGGTTCTTTTTCTTTTTATCGATGGCCAGCCGCAGGTATCCTTTGTTGTCTTCAAACGAATAAAGTGCAAAGCGCTGCGCCGGCTGCTTCTGGCTTTTGTTATACCGTGGCCACAGGCGTTTGATTTCGGTGCTTTCCAGCACGATGGCTTCCAGCTCGGTGGAACATTGCCGGTACGACACTTTATACACGTTGCGGATGAAGTTTTGCCTTTTGGGATCGGGATCATTATGTGTAAAGTGGCTGCTCACCCTTTTTTTAAGGTTGATGGCCTTGCCTACGTAAATGATCTTGTCTTTGTTGTTGTGGAAATAATAAACCCCGGGTTTGGGAGGAAGCTGATCAATCACCTTCTTCTCCAGGTTCAGCGGCAGCCATTGTTCTGCCGACGAACGTTTCAGCATCTGGTCTATATGCAGCTGGGCACCATTGGCCATCATGAATTCGAACAGCTTCACCGTTGCCCTGGCATCGCCGCCAGCCCGGTGCCGGTTCTCAATTGGTATCTTCAGTGAACGGCACAGGTTGCCCAGGCTGTACGAAGGCAGTCCGGGGAACAGCTTACGGCCAAGCCGGATGGTACAAAGCTTTTTGGCAGCAAGATCATAGCCCGATTCTTTAAGCTGGTGCCGGATAAAGGAATAATCAAAGTTTACATTATGTGCCACAAACACCGCCTCTTCGAATATTTCAAAAAGAGTATCGGCAATTTCATCAAATACCGGTGCACCAGCCACCATGTCATCGTCAATACCGGTGAGTGCGGTAATGTAGCGGGGAATGGACTGGCGGGGATTCACCAGTGTTTCAAAATGCCGGACCACCCGGGTGCCATCATGCACAAATACGGATATCTCGGTGATGCCGTTTGCAGACGCATGTCCACCCGTGGTCTCAATATCTGTAATGGCGTATAGCATGAGTCTTCAAAAATACAAACTTGCCGGGCCAAATAATATTTTTTCTGAACCCGCCTTTTGCCAAATTTGAAGCTCAACATTACTGCCATGGAAATAAAAAAATTCCCTTTTCAAACGCTCGACTGGAATACTGTGGTAAAAGAAGAACACCGGGGCATCACGGGCATGGCCAGCTGGCGCATTTTTAAAATGGGTGATGTCCGCATCCGCATGGTGGAATACTCAGCCGGGTATTTTGCCGATCATTGGTGCAAAAAAGGGCATATCATTTATTGCATCGAGGGCAGTATGGTTACTGAACTGGAAGACGGCAGGGAATTCATCCTCTCGAAAGGAATGACGTATCACGTGGGCGACAATTGCGAAGCACACCGGAGCAGGTCGGAACAAGGCTGCAGTCTTTTTATTGTGGACTGATCATTTCTCATCACCCTTTATCCTCTTCGGCATGGGTGAATTTGTGCACCGCATCTTTATGCCTGATCATTTTGATGGCTTGTATAATAGCCGTAATGGCAAATATGCCGCCGATCACCCAGTTGATGTATTGCTGGCTGCCGGTAATACGTTGTACCAGCCATTTGCCGCCGAAGATAAAAAGGCAGTTGCCCAGCAGCGTACCCAGGCCGATGCCGATGATGTACATATTGTACTGGCTTTTTACCGGCTCCAGGATTTTTTTGGTGAACAGCACCGTACTCCACCCAAACCAAAACGGAATCTGCACGGGGTTAATGGCGCTCATGAACATACCCAGCAGGAAGCGGTGCATGGTATTCTCTAAAAAAACATTTTTGGCTTCATTGCTCTTGGCCATGGCTGCCATAAAACTACCGGCGGCAAGGGCAAGGATGATGATCAGGGTAAACCACTCCATAGCTTTCATCAGTTTCTCCTGCTTACGGATCCAGTCTACACCCACCAGCGACACTCGCACATAGATCATTTCCACCAGTAAAGAACCCAATGAAAAATAAAGGGCATGCCGCACACTCTCCTGTATGCCGATCTGCATGGCAGCCACGTTTAATGTGCCCAGCGGCAATGACCCCAGGAAACTGATGAGCAGTCCCCAACAAAAAATGCGGAATAATTTAGGCACCGGGCAAAGATAACAAGCAGTCAAACATCCTGCGTGGGTAAACCGGTATAATTATCTTTTTGCGAGTACCGATAAAGAAACGGTGAGATTATCCGACATGGAGATGCTGCTTCCGCCCACACCAAAATCCCGGCGGTTGATCTTGAATTCCCCTTCAAACAGGTAACCACCGTCTTTGGGAGTGGCGCTGAAACCGAACTCTACCTTTTTAGTAACCCCTTTAATGGTGAGATCTGCATATATATAATACCGGCCGGCGTTGGAAGAGAGTACCACTTTGGTACTTTTGAATTGAATGGTTTTGTAGGTGGCCACATCAAAATATTCTGCCTGGCGCAGGTGGTTATCGCGGCTTTCGTTATCGGTGTTGATGGTATTGGCATCGATGGTTACATCAAAACTGCAGGCCGCTAAATTTTCCGGCGTAAATTTTATATTCCCTTTCAGCCCGGTGAAATCTCCGCCCGTTTTGATACCAAAGTTTTTGATCACAAAGTGAACCTTACTCCCGTTATCGGTTGGTGTAAGCTGGGCAAAACCAGCCTGGAGGGTCAAAACTGAAATCACAAGTAGAATTATACGTTTCATAAAATATCATTTGTTTTATTAAGTAGCGGCTTTTCCGGGAACCGGGTTGCCCATCCTTTTCAATTTACATACCATTGCCCGGTTTCACAGGTAAATTACGAATTTCTTAACAGCCCCGTCAAATTCAGCGAAAGGAGTTATTGATTAATCTCTTACCCTGTATCAGTATCTTTGGTATGGTTATTTATTGATTAATGCCCGGGATACCCAATCAAGTTTTGAACACATACTCTGCAGATATTATTATCATTGGCGGCGGGCTGGCCGGGTTGGTAAGCGCCATTCACCTCAGCAAGGCAGGGCTACCGGTAATCATCGTGGAAAAGAACGGTTATCCAAAGCACAAGGTTTGCGGGGAATATATTTCCAATGAAGTACTGCCCTACCTGCAATACCTGGATGCCGATCCGATGCCCCTGGGAGCAAAGAAGATCAACCGCTTCCTGCTGAGTACCACCCGGGGGAAAACGAGCGAAGCCACCCTCCCGCTTGGAGGATTTGGTATCAGCCGTTATACACTCGACCATTTTCTTTCGCAGAAAGCAATGGAAAACAACAGTTACCTGCTGCAGGATTCTGTGACGGATGTTACATACATAGGTAACCGGTTCCATATTACCACCAGGGAAGGAAAAGAACTTACCGCAAAGATCGTTATCGGCGCCTTTGGTAAAAGAAGTAATATGGATATTAAGCTTAACCGCCCATTCATTAAGAACCGCTCACCTTTTGTGGCCGTTAAAACACATATGCAGGGAGCTTTCCCCGATGACCTGGTGTCGCTGCACAATTTCAACGGTGGCTATTGCGGCGTATCGCAGGTTGAAAATGGAAACCTGAATGTATGTTACATAGCCAGCTATAAAAATTTTCAGCAGTATAAGAATATAGAAGACTTTCAGCAGCAAGAACTGTATAAGAATCCGCACCTGAAGAAGCTGTTTGAGAATTCTGTTCCGGTCTTTGATCAGCCGCTAACCATCAGCCAGATATCTTTTTCCAATAAATCAACGGTCGAGGATCATATCCTGATGTGCGGTGATGCAGCCGGCATGATCCATCCGTTGTGCGGCAACGGGATGGCCATGGCCATCCACAGCGCCAAGATTGCATCGGAACTGATCATCGATCATTTCAATAAGAAGATACGTTCAGGAGAGGAACTGGAGGGTGCCTACACCCGGGCCTGGAACAAAGAATTCCGGTCACGGATAACCACGGGCAGAATATTGCAAAGCTTTTTCGGAAAAGATAACATGGCGAGGATAATGATGTATGGAGTGACGAGCATTCCGGGAATATTACCCGCCATCATCAAACAAACCCACGGTAAGCCCATCAAGATATCAGCCGCATGAAAACAAGAGCCGTTTCACCCGAAAAACTGGATAACCTCTCCCTGAATGGCAAAGAACTGGAACATGCACTGCAAAGCCTGGAATGGGTGAACCGGCAACTGGGAAACCACCGATCCGTAACCAAGGCCATTAACCGCATTTATCAAAAAGAAAAGAAACACCTGGAGATTATTGATCTTGGCTGCGGCGGAGGCGACCTTGCCGCAGCCATTGCAAGATCACTGCGGGCACTGAAGGCCTCCTTTTCCATAACCGGCATCGATGGCAACCTCAACAGCCTCCAATATGCCCGTGGCAAATATGGAGGTTACCCGGAACTGTTTTTTGAAAAGGCCAACATCCTTGATCCCGGGTTCCGGGTTAAGCCCTGCGATATCCTGGTAAGCAGCCATTTTATTTACCACTTCACCGAAGACGGCCTTATTCAGTTCCTGCACACAAATATGCCGGCGGTAAGCACAGCCTTTATCTGCAGTGAACTGGAAAGAAGTAAAATGGCATTGAGCGCATTCAGGCATTCATCTTTCTTATTACCCCTCAGTAAAATGGCAAAAGAAGACGGACAACTTGCCATCCAGCGTTCCTTCACCCGGAAAGAATGGATGGATATACTTAACCATTCCGGCATACAGGACTATGAGGTAAAAAAAGTTCTGTTATTCCGTTTATTGATAACCATCTATCCAAACAGAAACTGATGCCATGCTGGTAAACACCCGGTACCGGAGTACTGAAAAAGAGATCATGGATGATTTTTCCATGAAAGGAGCATTGCTGCGCAAAACACTCGACCAGATTGCCGTCATCAATAAGCGGCTGGGTGGCAATAAAGCAACCCTTGACGGACTGGCTGCGTTACTTAAATCAACATCACGGAACAGGCCTCTTGTTATTGCCGATCTGGGCTGCGGAAACGGGGATATGCTGCGCATGGTGGCCGACTTCGGCAGAAAAAACAAGTATGCTTTCCGGCTGGTAGGCATCGATAACAATGAATTTACCGTAAATTATGCCCGGGAATGTTCGGCCGCTTATCCAGAAATCAGTTTTTGCAGGATGGATGTAACCGGCCGGGAATTTGAGGAGCAGGAATTCGATATCGTTCTTTGTACCCTGTTTCTTCATCATTTCAGTAACGAAGAGATTGAGCGGCTGCTTACCGGTTTACTGGAACAAACAGGTACGGGCCTGGTGATAAACGACCTGCACCGGAGTAAAGTGGCATATTACCTGTTCCGGCTGATCAGTATTTTTATCAGCAGCTCCATGGCCAGGAACGACGGCGCCATTTCCATACTCCGTGGATTTAAAAAAAACGAACTAGTTGATCTTAATAAAAAACTGCAGGATACAGCCGGCTCCATCAAATGGAAATGGGCTTTCCGGTACCAATGGATAATCAGAAAAAAAACCGAGTAACGATCAGGGCCGTTGCCAAACAATTACCTCCCCACTCCCGTTCCACTGAAGAGATCATTCCCTTTATTGAAACATGGCTTGCCGGGCAGGATGAACGCTTCATCCGTAAAGTGCTGAAGATATTCGGCAATGCAGGCGTAAGCCGGCGTTATTCCATTATGGGCCCGGAGGAAGTGTTCACCCGCACATCTTTTGAAGAAAAAAATGACATCTACATCCGGGAATGCACCCGGCTGGCCGAAGCCAGCCTGCTCAAAGCGCTTGACAAAGCCGGCTGGCAGGCCGATGATATTGATTACCTCATCACCGTTAGCTGCACCGGCATTATGATTCCTTCGGTGGATGCATACCTGGTAAACAGCCTGCGTATGAAACAGGGTGTGGTACGCCTGCCGGTTACTGAAATGGGTTGCGCAGCGGGCGTATCGGGCATCATCTATGCCAGCAATTTCCTGCGGGCCAATCCCGGTAAAAAAGCCGCCGTGGTAGCTGTTGAATCGCCCACCGCCACTTTTCAATTAACTGATTTTTCGATGGCCAATATTGTAAGCACCGCCATCTTCGGCGATGGTGCTGCCGCCATCCTGCTGTCATCGGATGAAAAAGATACAGGCCCGTACATTGCAGCAGAAGACATGTATCACTTTTTTGATGCCATACACATGATGGGATTCCGCCTTACCAATACCGGCCTGCAGATGATACTGGATGAAACAGTGCCGGAAACAATTGCCGCACATTTCCCGAAGATCATTCATCCATTCCTTGAAAAGAACGGCATAACCATCAATGAAGTGGATCATTTTATTTTTCACCCCGGCGGACGTAAAATACTTCAAACAGTGGATGAACTGTTTGGCTCCCTCGGAAAGAATATTCATGAAACCAGGGACGTGCTGAATCAATACGGCAATATGTCGAGCGTAACCGTACTGTATGTACTGGAACGGTTCCTGGAAAAAGAAATCGCTGCCGGTGATACAGGACTGATGCTTAGCTTTGGACCCGGGTTCTCGGCACAAAGTGTATTGCTGAAATGGTAAAAGAATTTGAACATACAAATTACTGGGCACTCATCCTCGGCGGATCAGCCGGGCTGGGACTGGCCACTGCCAAAAAACTGGCGCAGCACGGATGTAATATCATCATTGTATTCCGCAGCGCCCGGGTGGATCTGCCTGCCATTGAAAAAGAATTTGAACTGCTGAAGGCAAGCGGCATTTCCCTGCTGACATTTAATGAAGATGCAATGAATGCAGACAAGCGGGCTGCAATGATCAGCCACATTACTGAAAAACTGGGGCAAGCAGGAAAGATCCGGGCCCTGGTGCACAGCATTGCCAAAGGAAACCTGAAGCCGATGGAAGGAGAAGGAGCCTTGCTGCAGAACGACGACTTTCATCTTACCCTGGATTCAATGGCCATCAGCCTGTATGACTGGACAAGAGGCCTGTTTGAAAAAAAACTCTTCGCTGCCGATGCCCGTATCATCAGCTTTACCAGTGAAGGAAATAAGAAAGCGGTGAAGAACTATGCCGCCGTATCAGCCGCCAAAGCTGCACTGGAAGCCATCAGCCGTAATATTGCCCTCGAATTTGCGCCGTTTGGCATCCGGGCCAATTGCATACAGGCCGGGGTAACCGATACGGCTTCTTTCCGCAAAATTCCCGGGCATGAAGCCATTAAAGAGACGGCACTTCAGCGTAACCCTTTCAAACGGATAACAACGCCCGAAGATGTGGCCAATGTGGCGTACCTTTTGTGCAAGGACGATGCCGCCTGGATCAACGGAACCGTCATCATTGCCGATGGCGGAGAAAACATCAGTTAAACCATGAGTCCAAAAGAAATTGTAAAGCTGCTCCCTTTCTCTCCTCCCTTTCTTTTTGTTGATGAGCTCACAGAAGTGGATGAGAATGGTGTAAAAGGAAATTACACCTACAGGAACGATGAATATTTTTACAAGGGTCATTTTAAAGACTTTCCCGTTACACCCGGCGTGATTCTTACCGAAACCATGGCGCAGATCGGTGTGATATGTCTGGGCATTTACCTGTTCAGGGATGAACTGATGAAAAGCGGCAAACCACTTGTGGCCCTTACTTCTACAGACGTGGAATTCCTGGCACCGGTGGAGCAAGGTGAAAAAGTGACCGTGACTTCCCAAAAAGAATATTTCCGTTTCAATAAACTAAAATGCCGCGTAGAAATGATCAATGAGGTGGGCAAACTGGTATGCCGCGGCAGCATCGCCGGCATGATCATATACAACCGATGACAAACAGGGTGGTGATAACAGGTATGGGAGTGGTTGCGCCGAACGGCGTAGGCATCCCGGCATTTACGCAGGCCATCCGGAAGGGCGAATCCGGGATCCGTTTTTACCAGCACCTGAAGGACCTGAATTTTTCCTGCTGCATCGGCGGCATACCACCCGTGACTGAAGAATTAAAACAACAGTACCTCACTCCTCTCCAGTTAAAAAATTTCAACAGCTCCGGTATTCTCTACGGCTGCATTGCGGGCATCGATGCCTGGAAAGATGCGGGATTAACCATCAATGCGGAAGGTCCGCCTGATTGGGACAGTGGTACCATCTTTGGAACCGGCACATCAGGCGTTGATAAATTCCGGGAAGCGATTTATAAAGTGGATGAAGGAAAAATAAGAACCCTCGGCAGCACCGTGGTACTGCAAACCATGGCAAGCGGCATCTCGGCATACCTGGGTGGCATACTCGGTTTGGGAAACCTGGTTACCACCAACTCATCAGCCTGCTGTACCGGAACCGAATCCATATTAATGGGATTGGAACGCATACAATCGGGCAAAGCCAAACGGATGCTGGTGGGCGGATGCAGTGATGAAGGCGCTTATATCTGGGCGGGCTTTGATGCAATGAAAGTACTTACGTATAAACACAATGAAACGCCGCAACAGGCATCCCGGCCGATGAGCGCCGGTGCCAGTGGCTTTGTTCCGGGCAGCGGTGCCGGCGCCTTACTGCTGGAATCATTGGAATCGGCTCAGCAAAGAGGCGCAACTATTTATGCAGAAGTGCTGGGTGGGGCCATGAATGCGGGCGGACAACGCAATGAAGGAACCATGACGGCTCCGAATAATGAAGCCGTACAGCGCTGCATCCGCAATGCCATTGAAAACGCCGGCATTCACGCAACCGACATTGACCTTATCAATGGCCATCTTACAGCCACTTCAAAAGATTCCACGGAGATCGCAAACTGGGCAGCTGCCTTAAGCCGTCGGGGAAAAGATTTTCCCTATATCCATTCGCTGAAAGCAATGACAGGTCATTGCCTGGGGGCTGCCGGCGCCATTGAGAGTGTGGCGGCAGTGCTGGGACTGGCAGAAGGATTCATCTTCCCTTCCATCAATTGCGAAGACGTTCACCCGGAGATCAGTGCCCTGGTCGATGCCCATAAAATACCTCATGAACTTATAGAAAATGATAAATTGCAGGTGGTGGCCAAAGCAAGTTTTGGTTTTGGCGACATCAATGCCTGCATCATCATCAAAAAATTCCCTCAATGACCAATGAAGAATTAATACCCCGACTCAAAGAGATCATCCGCCCGTATATACGTGACGAAGAAGCCTTTGCCAGCCTGAACGAGAATACCGATTTTCTGAAGGACCTTAAAATAAATTCGGCCAACCTCGTGGATGTAATCCTGGACATTGAAAGCGCATACGACATCATCATCGATAACGAATCGATGGAGAAGATGCTGAACGTAAAGGCAGCCATCGACATCATCAATGCCAAACTGAATGAAAAATGACGGGCAATGACATCATAGACCGTGCAGCTGCTTCCATTGAAAGCAACTGGAAACGAAACGGATTCCTGGAGAAAATATTCACCACTCAGGAACAGGATTATATTCTCCGGTTACCCGATCCGGAACAAATGGTATGGCGGCTATGGAGCATGAAGGAAAGTGCGTATAAAATTTTCAACCGGCAGTCGGGTAAACGGTTTTATTCCCCGAAGCTGTTTGCCTGCAGTATATTATCCGCCAGCCAGGGAACCGTGCACTTCCATGATCATATATACAATACGTCAACAACAGTAAAGGCTGAATACATTTACAGCATAGCAACAGACCGGAACAAAGAATTCCGCCCGGCCATGAATGATTGGTTCCTTATTCCCCCGTCTTACATAAAAAACAGCAGGGAGTTTATTTATAACCGCATAACTGAACATTATATACATCACAGCGGCAAACCAGCCAAAGGCATCTCTTTTATCAAAGACAGGAATGACATTCCTTTTCTTTTCTGTGAAGAAACGAATGCAATGATCCCTGTCTCCGTTTCACAGCATGGCCGCTTTGCTGCATTCACCATTAATTGAATTGTATGAAACCATTCCTGGCTTTTGCCAATGAAAAACTGAAGGTTGACAGAAAACTCATTCTTGTTTACATGATCGTATATGCAGCCTGGGGTATTGGAATGAATTATTTCGGCACCTACATGGAAATTGCCCGGTTCACCTACTGGTGGCAGATCATCACCTGTTATATCCTGTACATGATTCCTGTATCATTGCTGCTGCGTGGGCTTCCCTTTCATGCACAATATGCATACGGACTGGTGGCCATGGGGCTTCTTGAATTCGGGGGGTATGCCATCCGTTCTTCCTACGCATACCCGGATAATATACTGGATAAGATATTCAGTCCGCAAAACTTCAGCCTGGGCATGGCTTTGTTCTTCGCCCTGTACTTCCCGGCGGGCAACTGGATCGTGGAAAAGGTATATGCGGCTTTTGTTAAAAAATAAGATCACCCGATCCTGGCATCTGCTTCCCGGATGAGTTTAAAATGTTCTTTTATCCCGTCCATGAATTTTTTTCCTTTCCGGAACGGCCAGGGTTCTATTCCCTGTTTGCGGTTGTGCTGGCAAATGCTGTAGAGGGCTCTCCAGTGCTTTAATATTTCTTTGTAAGCGCCGGCCAGTGTATACCCGGTGTCATAAAAATGATTGGGTTCTGCCCCGCAGCCATTGTATTCAAGTATGGTGAAATTTCTCCCATTCTTCAGGTCCTCCACGTTCGTGCACATGATATCGTAGCGGCCGTAGAAAAAATCATTGATGCCAAGGCTGATTGTATCGAAGATGCCTACCAGCTTATCGTCGATATGCTCTTTCAGGTCAACAAAATGAGCGCCCCGGTTATGATTTGCAGCATAGCTCAGCATGTATTTCTCGCCGGCGGGAATCACGGTATTCCATTTATCCCGATGCTTGCTGTGCATCTCCCCCATTCTTTTCTGACCTTTCGGATGCTGCTGAACCAGTTGCTCCAGCGTGTCTTTCCCGTTACCGGTAACCTGCAATGGTATCTTATGAAGAAAACCGGTTACAACTCCTTTAGTATCCTTCGGGTGCCGGATATAAAACACACTTACCTCCATCGGGTAATGAACCAGTTGCTGCACAATGTATTCAACAGGCACATGGCTATGGTAATGCAACAGGTCAGCTTCCGTGTCAATCTTGCGGAATAGAATTCCCTGGCAGCCCACTTCCGGTTTCACAATGAACGGGTATTGAATGTTATGCTGTTGCTGCAGGTCCCGTATTTCCTGAATGGCCATACCGGGTGTCACATTAAACGTGGCCGGATACAGTTCTTTGGGCAGCAGGTCATACATCTCTTTCTTGGGCTCACCATCCATGCCCCCGAACGTAATTTTCGGGTTGCTGGGCGTAAAGAACCAGACCGAGCGGGAGCGGATCATATACCAGACCCAAACCGGGGCAATCGGTGCATAGAGAAGTTTGAAGGGCCAGGCTTCCCAGTTTGTTATCCGGTTCAGAATGTTTCTCACGGGTGCGAAGATATTTAAAATGATGCAGTCAGGGAGAACCTGGATATACCCGAAGTGAATGTCAGCCACGTCTCCCTGTCGTTCAAAAAAAGAATAATGTACTTTTACAGAAGCAGTATCTTGCAAATTAATTAAGACAAAAAAGATCATATGCATGTTCCAACAATGGCCGAAATGATGGCAAAGGGCGAAACACCCGAAGTGCTTTTCTGGGTTGGTTGCGCCGGAAGTTTTGACCAGCGGGCACAAAAGATCACCAAAGCCTTTGTTACCATTCTTGATCAAGTAGGTATCCACTACGCCATCCTCGGTAAAGAAGAAATGTGCACCGGCGATCCGGCACGCCGGGCAGGCAATGAATTCATGTTCCAGATGATGGCCTACCAGAATATTCAGGTACTGAATGGATATGGCATCAAAAAAATTGTAACGGCCTGCCCGCATTGTTTCAATACACTGAAAAATGAATACCCTGAACTGGGTGGCAACTATGAAGTGATACACCATGCAACCTTTCTTCAGCAGCTGATTGATGAAGGAAAAATAAAAATGACCGGGGGCGGAACCTATAAGGGCAAAAAGATCACCTACCACGACAGCTGCTACCTGGGCCGGGCCAATGATATTTATGAAGCACCCCGCAAAGTGCTGGAAGCACTGGATGCATCCCTGGTGGAAATGAAACGATGCCGCAGCAACGGCCTCTGCTGCGGCGCCGGCGGAGCCCAGATGTTCAAGGAAGAAGAAAAAGGAAGCACCCGCATCAATTTTGAAAGAACCAATGAAGCCCTCGAAACAGGTGCTTCTGTCATCGCCGCAGCCTGCCCTTTCTGCAATACTATGATGACGGATGGAGTAAAAAACAGCAACAAGGAAGAAGAAGTGCAGGTGCTGGATATTGCGGAACTGGTTGCCATGTCAATTAAGAATTAAGAATATAAATTAAGCATGAACCTCGATTTTCAATCTCATATTCCCGAAGATTTTGCGGACGAATCCCGTGTGTGGATCTACCAGAGCAGCCGCCTCTTTTTTATGAGCGAAGCGCTGGAAATGGAAGACATGCTGAATGAGTTTGTGGCCCGGTGGGACAGCCATGGTCACCCCGTAAAAGGATATGCCAATTTGTTTTTCGGTCAGTTCATCGTGATCATGGCCGATGAAACCGCCACCGGTGTAAGCGGGTGCAGCACCGACAGCTCGGTAAGACTGATAAAGGCCATCGAAGAAAAATATAAGGTACAGCTGTTCGACCGGCAGACGCTGGCCTTTGTGATAAAAGATAAAACCCAGCTGCTTCCTCTCAACCAGCTGGATTATGCGGTGCAGAATGGCTTTATTACACCTGAAACGCTTTATTTCAACAACACGGTTCTTACCAAAAAAGAATGGATGGATAAATGGCTTATTCCCGTTAAGGAAAGCTGGCTGGCGAAACGGCTGGCACTGGCCTGACCGGGAGGATCAATTCTTTTTTAATTTCTTCAGCAGTGCTTCTTTCCCTGATTGCTTCGGTGTCTTCTTAAACACATAACTCAAAGCAATGCGGTAGTTGCGGGTATTGGTGGTACTGGAGCTTTCCAGGCTGAAATTACTTCCGTAGGTATAGTTTTTATTCTGCTGCTGGCGGAAGGGATCAATGACATTGACCGTAACAATAAACCGCTTATTGAAAAATTTACGCTGCACGCCTACATTCATACTCAGTGTATTTCTCACCGTACCCTGTGGATTGGCAAAGCGGTTGAACGTGAAGCTGGCATTGGCATTCCACACATCACTGAACTGGTAACTGCCGTTGAGGGTGGAATAAAAAGAACCCCCGTTGCGGAAATAGCGCACCGTACGGTCAAATGCGCTGTATTCATTGAACGTATACCCAAAACTCAGGTTGGCTTTTGCTTTTTTACTGATGGTGTAACCGCCCCAGAGACTGGCTTCATACTCTTTTCGCCCGCTGATGTTCTGCCAGGTGGTGAATGTTTTTCCATCGGGTAACAATGTACGGATGGAACTGTAAATGTCCTGCAGGGAGTTGTATCCGACGGAAATATTGAAATTGTATTTTTTGTGCCATTTGCCAAAAATGAGATCGAAATTATCAGCATAGTACGGCTGCAGGTAAGGATTACCTGAACGTGTATTGTACGGATCGGCATAATCCAGGCTCGGGTTCAGTTCATTAAGTCTCGGCCGTTGTATGGTTCTTTTGTAGGCAAATGTAATGCTCACATCGTTCTTCCATTTCTTCATCACGGTACCAAAGGGAAGCAGGGTCCAGTAATTATTCGCAAAACGGCTGGTATCAGTTTTAAAATCAAAGTTCGTCCCGGTATGTTCCACCTGCACGCCGGCATTGATGTAAAAATCGGGTACAATATCATAGCGCAGGGAAGCCCGCATGCCCAAAACGGTTTGATGAAAAAGAAAATCATTGCTCAGCTGTTCATTTTTCACAAAAACGTTTTCCGGTTTTTTCATGAACCGGGTGTTCAGCACATTGTGGTTGTTATACCGGCTAAAGCTGGCTCCGGCATGCAGGGAAAGTTTTTTCACCAGCGGCCGGTCGTAATTCAGGTTCAGGTTGATGCTGTGGTTCTTGCTGTAGGTTCCTTGTTGCTGGGTGGAGTCGCTGCCGGTGGGGGTATTATCCGGGTTCAGGTACTGCTGGTAAAAATCCCTCACGTTATTATTGGCATTGAAATTAATGCCCGTAATAAGTTTCAGCACTTCCCGGGGATCTTTGCCCTTGTATGTATAGGTAAAATTGAAATTTGGATTCCAGCTTTCATTGTCCGTTCCGGTAATGCGGTTGCTGAGCCGGTACACCTGCGAATTGCGGTTCAGGTTGCTGTATTCCGTTTCATTATTGCTGGCGGAGTTGTTGCTGTTATAGAGCGATGTAAAATTCAGGCTGTTCCGTTTGTTCAGGTCATAATCAAGACTGAGCCTGAAATTGGGCCGCCGGTTATTGCTGCCGCTTTCGCCCACGGTATTGAAATAACTGATCGAGTCGGTATAATAATTCTGCCGGTTGCTGTAACTGTTACTCCGGTACTGGTTGTACCCGAAGCCCGCTGAAAAATTCAATACAAATTTATTCTTGCGGTAACCCAGGTTTCCATTGATGCCCGCTTCACCACGGGTGCCGTAGTTCACATTTATGCGTGCATTAAAGCCCACTTTGTTTTTCTTGGTAACGATGTTGATCACCCCTCCTCTTTCATTCGCATACTGCGGTGGCGGTGTTGTCATCACTTCAATTTTTTCAATCATGCTGCCGGGCATGCTCTCCAAAAGATCCTGCAGTTGTTTTGAATCCAGTTCCACCGGTTTATCGTCAATCAGTATCTTCACTTCCTTGCCACGCAGCAGCATTTTTCCATCATTGTCAACATTCACCAGTGGTGTTTGCTTCAGCAGTTCCGTGGTTGTGGCGCCCGAACTAAGGGCCGATTCACCGGTATTGAAGATGATCTTGCCGTCTTTGTTTTCGATCAATGGTTTTTCGGCATATACCACCACTTCATTAAGCGTGGAAGCGGCCCGGTTCAGTTTAATATCATTCAGGTCGAAATCAAACCGTTCCTGCCGGATATTGATACTGTCGATAGAAAGACCGGCAAACCCTACTGCATTCACCCGCAGCCGGTAATACCCAAAAACCAGTTTTTCAAAAAGGAATTCTCCATCCTTCAGGCTCAGCTGTGTATGTTTAACAGATGTATCGGCCAGCAGCTGAATAGTTAAACTGGCACCCTGGATGGCCTTGCCATTCGAAGCATCAAGGATGCTTCCTGTAATAATCCCGGGGTTTGTATTGGTACCTTGAGCAAAAAGGACCTGGGGGAAAAACAAGAGGGTAAACAGGGCTGTATATCGGAAAGCTGGCAAGTTCATTTTGGATGTCAAAAATAATCATTACCCTGCTGCCGGGCGCCAATTTTTATTTGAACGGAGCCAGCCTTATCCGTCATTTTGCCGTTAACATATTTTCTCATGTTATTTTTGGCGGGATTCCTATTTTTATTTTTTAAACCCATATATATGAAGAAAACTGTAATTGCTTTGATACTGGCCGTGATGGTGAGCGGTATCGTAACGGCGCAAAAAACAACCCGCAAATTTATTGACCCGGCCAACATGGATCTCACTGTTAAACCGGGCGATAATTTTTACCTGTATGCAAACGGCAACTGGATAAAGAATACCCCCATTCCTGCTTCCAAAACAAGGTGGGGAAGTTTTGACGAGTTGATTGAAGGAAGTTCAAAAGCACTGAAAGAACTGCTCGAAGAAGCTGCTGCCAACCCGGGCAAGAACGAACTTATGAAACGGGTGGGCGATTTTTATGCCAGCGCCATGGATAGTGCCGCCATTGAAAAACTGGGAGCTCAACCCATCAGGCCCTACCTGGATGATATTGAAAAACTCAGTTCCAAATCTGCCCTGCTTGAGCATATCAACTACCTGCGTTCCAGGTCCATTGCTTCTCCATTTTACGGAATTTCTGTGCGCCAGGATTCCAAAGACGTTACCCGGTATATCATTAACATCGGCCAGGGCGGAACCACCTTGCCCGACCGGGATTACTACCTGAAGAACGATGCCCGCAACCAGAAGATAAGGGCCGAATATGTAAACTATATTTCCACGCTCTTTAAACTTTCCGGATGGGAGGAATACAAAGCATTTGCCAGTGCAGCCATCGTCGTCCAGCTGGAAACGGCGATTGCCGGGGCACAGATGAGCAGGGTGGAAATGCGTGATCCCGTGAAGCTCTATAATAAATTTGCCGTTGCCGATCTCAGTGCAAAAACCCCCAACCTGAACTGGCAGAACATCATTACACAGCTTGGTTATAAAACAAAACAGGACAGCCTGGTGGTGAGCAATCCAAAATTCCTGGTGTTCCTTGATTCACTGCTGGGAGCCACTTCATTGTCTGATCTGAAAGTGTACCTGCAATGGGGCGTGATGAAAGCAGCAGCCCCTTACCTGAGTTCAGGTTTTGTGAATGCGAATTTCGCTTACAACCAGGTACTGTCCGGTCAAAAGGAAATGACTCCCCGCTGGCAGCGCATGAGTGGACTCATTGATGGCCAATTGGGTGAATTACTTGGACAGCTTTATGTAGATAAATATTTTAACCAGGCCGCCAAGGCGAGAATGCTGGAACTGGTGAACAATATGATCCAGACATTCGACAGCCGCATCAGGCAACTCGACTGGATGAGTGCCGAAACAAAAGAACGGGCCCTGGGTAAACTGCATGCGTTCACCAAAAAGATCGGATTCCCGGATAAATGGAAAACCTATGACGGGCTGGTGATCAAAAGAGACGATTTCATTGGTAATGTCCTGCGCTGCAACCAGTGGGCATACCAGGATAATATCAGCAGGCTTGGTAAACCGATCGACAAGGCCGAATGGAACATGACACCGCCTACGGTGAATGCCTATTACAGTCCACCAAAAAACGAGATTGTTTTCCCGGCTGCCATACTCCGTTCGCCTTTTTTCGACTTTGAAGCAGACGATGCTGTAAACTATGGTGGCATCGGAGCCGTGATCGGCCATGAGATGACCCATGGTTTTGATGATCTCGGGCGTCAGTACGATGCCGATGGCAACCTGAAGGACTGGTGGACAAAGGCCGATGCAGACGAGTTTAAGAAACGGGCCGACCTGGTGGTGGCCCAGTACAATGCATACACCGTGCTGGATACCCTTCATGTGAACGGCAAACTCACCTTAGGTGAAAACCTTGCCGACCTGGGCGGGTTAAGCATTGCTTATGAGGCTTTCAAACATACCAAACAGGGAAAGAGCAAGGAAAAGATCGATGGTTTTACGCCCGATCAGCGTTTCTTCATCAACTGGGCCCAGCTCTGGCGCAACAATATCACTCCCGAAGCAGCGGCACAGCGCATCCTGACCGACTCGCATTCACCAGGCACTTACCGGGCCAATGGACCGCTCACCAATATCGATGCCTTTTACAAAGCCTTCGATATAAAAGAAGGCGACAAAATGTACAAAGCACCTGACCAGCGTATCAAAATCTGGTAACCGCTTCAACCGAATGTATAAACCGGGCAGTGCATCAGCTGCCCGGTTTTGTTTTGTATCTTGTATGAACAAAATATAGCTGGCTTATGAAAATCTTCAGCGGCACTTTTTTATTACGCCTTGCAGTGGCCATCATTCTTCTTATGCACAGCATACCGGGTATGTTCAACAACGGCATCAGGGATTTTGGCAACCTTTACCTGAACGAAGTTGGTTTTGCTCCCTTCGGCCTTTACCTGGCCTGGGCCATTAAATTATCGCACGTGGTTTGTGCCGCTTGCTTCCTGCTGAACAGGTACATAAAAGCCGCAGCGATCCTCACCATTTTCATACTGGTCATGGGCATCATCATGGTTCATTACCCCGAAGGATGGTTTGTAGTGGGTGGCGGCCGGAACGGCGTGGAATTCAATTTTCTACTGATCGCCGTGCTGGCCAGTTTCCTTTTTCCGGGCGAATGGAGGAAAAAACAATAACCCATATATCCGTTTCACAGGCCGGGATAACCCCTGATGTTTCCGGTCCGGCCGTTCGGTAAATCCCGGTACGGCAACCGGCCGAACAGAATAATTTTGTAAACAGACCATCAATATTTATCAAACCATTTTTAAAAAATTCAAAACAACCAACATGAAAAAGATTTTAGCAGCGGCCATTCTCTGCACCGCATTCACCTTCTCCGTTCAGGCGCAGAAGAAGATATTTCCTGCCATCAGCAATTACGGCGGCATGTTCGATGTGCCCGGGGCTACTGACAAACCCGATCCTTCCATGGAATACAAAATCATTTCCGACGCCGACAAACCTGTTGACAAACCGGAAGAAATTTATCCCGCTCTCGATCATACCTCACGTATGTATAACCTGTTTGCTTTTGCCGGTGTTTCCCGTAAAAAACTGCAGGTGGAACTGGTTCTTTATTCCCAGGCCATCTTCATTGTAATGAACAACGATGCATATAAAAAGAAATACGGCGTGGATAATCCCAACCTTAAAATAATAGAGGAAATGAAAAAAGCCGGGATCAAGGTATATGCCTGCAGCCAGTCGATGGGCAAATTCGGCATCGAACCCTCTATGCTCAATCCCGATGTGGAAATGGTGTATTCCCGGGTAACCACCCTTGCTTCCCGCCAGTTGAAGGGATATGCACATGTAGGATTTTAAGCAGGCTGCCCGGCCAGGTACAGGAAACCGGTAGCCAGCTATCCGATCCAACGATCTGCATGGTTTTTTAGGTAATTCGTATTATTCACTGCCATCCTGTCATCATTTTGGGTTATATTTGCTGTCCGAAAAAAGCAGAAGTGATGCTGGACCTGGCAACTGATAAAACACATGATGAAGCAAGACAGGGAGAAGCCTTTGCCCCCTTTGTCAACGAGGTAAATCAATACAAGAAGCACTTTTATATTGAGAGCTATGGATGTGCCATGAACTTCGCCGACAGCGAAGTGGTAGCCTCTATTCTCATGGAAAATGGTTTCGGCGCCACTCTATCTGCCGAAAATGCCGACCTTATCTTCATCAATACCTGCTCCATCCGGGAAAAGGCCGAGCAAACCGTCCGCAACCGCCTCACCCAATTCAAAGGAATAAAAAAACATAAACCCGGTTTGATCGTCGGTGTACTTGGATGTATGGCCGAAAGGCTGAAGACCCGGTTCATGGAAGAAGAGAAACTGGTGGATATCGTAGTGGGGCCGGATGCCTATCGGGCATTACCCGGACTGATTGAAGAAGCGGAAAGCGGGCAAAAAGCGATCAATGTTCTGCTGAGCAGGGACGAAACCTATGCCGATATTGCCCCCATCCGCCTTAACAGCAATGGGGTTACCGCCTTTGTTAGCATCATGCGTGGCTGCAACAATATGTGTTCTTTCTGCGTGGTGCCTTTTACAAGAGGAAGGGAAAGAAGCCGCGACGCGGCATCGGTCGTTAATGAATGCCGCACTTTGTTTGATGAAGGATACCGGGAAGTGACATTACTCGGACAGAACGTGGACAGTTATTACTGGGTGGATGAACAAAAAGACCAGCGGGTGACTTTTGCCATGCTGATGGAACAAGTGGCATTGATATCTCCTTTATTAAGGGTTCGTTTCTCCACTTCACATCCCAAGGATATCACCGACGAAGTACTGTTCACCATGCAGAAGTATGAGAACATCTGCAATTACATTCATCTTCCCGTGCAAAGCGGAAGTACGAGAGTGTTGCAGATGATGAACCGCACCTACAGCCGGGAATGGTACATCGCCAAAGTGAACCGTATCCGGGAACTGATCCCCGACTGTGGTTTATCAACAGATATGATCTCCGGGTTTTGTACCGAAACGGAAGAAGATCATAAAGAGTCATTAAGCCTGATGGAATATTGTAAGTACGACCTGGCCTACATGTATTTCTACAGCGAAAGGCCGGGAACCTTGGCCGCCAGGAGGTTTGAAGATGATGTGCCGGAAGACGTGAAAAAGAGACGGCTGCAGGAAATGATTGACCTCCACCGCATTCATTCATTCGAAAGCATGCAGAAAGAAGTGGGAAAAACGTTCAAGGTACTGATAGAGGGTACATCAAAGAAGAATGACAATGACCTGTTCGGCAGAAATGATCAGAATAAAGTGATCGTATTCCCGAAAGGCGATCATAAAAAAGGGGATTATGTTTATGTGAAAGTGGAAAGCTGTACATCCGGCACACTGATAGGTAAAATAATTTAAATCATCCACTTCGTGCACTCTTGTGCCTTAGTGATTTAGTGGCAACTATGGAATTACAATCATTAAAGAACCGCTTTGGCATCATCGGCAACTCGCCGGGACTGAACCATGCGTTGAATATTGCCGCCCAGGTGGCCAATACCGACCTGAGCGTACTCATCACCGGCGAGAGCGGTGTGGGTAAGGAAGTATTTTCACAAATCATTCATTCATTAAGCGCCCGCAAACACAACCCGTTTATTGCCGTTAACTGCGGTGCCATACCGGAAGGAACGATCGACTCGGAACTGTTCGGTCACGAAAAAGGGTCGTTCACCGGTGCAGTGGACAGCCGCAAAGGGTATTTTGAAACGGTAAACGGCGGAACCATCTTCCTGGATGAGATCGGTGAACTCCCCCTGGGCACCCAGGCCCGCCTGCTTCGTGTGCTGGAAGCAGGTGAATACATCCGGGTGGGAAGCAGTAAGGTGCAGAAGACCGACGTTCGGGTGATTGCTGCAACGAATAAGGAACTGCTGGAATCCACCCAGGTACATAAATTCAGGGAAGACCTGTATTACCGGCTGAATACCGTGCCCATTAAAGTACCGGCATTAAGAGACCGCAAAGAGGACATCCCTCTCCTGTTCAGGAAATTTGTAAATGATTTTTCGGACCGCTACAAATCCATTCCGGTGCAACTCGATGAGGCGGCGAAAGATGTGTTAATTAACTACCCCTGGCCGGGCAATGTAAGGGAATTGAAGAATATTGCAGAGCAGATGTCGGTGCTGAGTCATGATAAAGTAATTGATGCAGCCACCATGAAAGGATTCCTGCCCGAACATAATTATTCACGCCTGCCCGTGCTGGCCGGCGGCAATGGTTCGGTAAGCCAGACCGAGTTTGCCAACGAGCGGGAGATCCTGTACAAACTGTTCTTCGATATGAAGAAAGACGTGAATGAACTGAAGAAGATGTTCTTTGATCTTTTACAGAACCCGAACATGGCTGCCCATGCACCGGTATTCACCGACCAGCCTTTTGCAGAAGTGCATAACAATACACCAAACCTGTCTGCTTCCAAGCCGGTTTTTCTTCCGCACAACGGAGAAGCCATTGATCATCATGAAGACGTGGAAGAATCGCTGAGCATCATGGACAAGGAAAAAGAACTCATTATAAAAGCGCTGAAGAAACACAAAGGCAAACGTAAAGATGCATCGCTCGACCTGGGCATCAGTGAACGTACGTTGTACCGCAAACTGAAAGAGTATGATATTGAAGAATAAAACCGCTGGCCGCTGGCCGTTGATTGTTGGCTTGCTGCTTACGGTTGCCTGCATACAGGCCACCTGCAAATACAGTTTTAAGGATACTTCCCCTATCCCAACCGAAGTGAAAACCTTCCGGGTGAATTATTTTGAAAACCGGGCCGAGTATAAGAACCCGCAGCTGAGCCCGCAACTCACCGAAAAACTGAAGCAGAAGATCATCGGCACCACCCGCCTGCGCCAGACCAACGATGATGATGCCCATTACGACATCAGCGGTTATGTATCCGGCTACCAGGTTACCTCCACCGGTATCAGCGGCGGCAATACCAGTCTGAACCGGCTTACTGTAAACTTTCATGTGATCTTTAAGAATTCACTGGATGAAAAAAAGAATTCAGAAGGAGACGTAACTTACAGTGTTGACTTTGATGCCAACCGAAGTCTTTCAGACGTGGAAACGCAGAAGACCGAAGAGATTGTGAAGAACCTGACCGACGCCATTTTCAACAAAATATTTTCAAACTGGTAATACCCGATATGCAGCACCAGGAATTATTTGAATCATTGTTCAAACGCAGCCCGGAAGACCCGGCCAGTAAACAGTTCCTGGAAGAAATTACGGCAGCGCATCCTTACTTTTCTCCTGCCCAGTTTTTCCTGCTGCAGCAAACAAGTCCAAATACAGCCGCATTTGATTCCCAGGCCGTTAAAACAAATATCTTCTTCAATAATCCGCTATGGTTGCAGCTGCAGCTCAGACCACCTGGAGAAAAACAATTCGCCCCGCCTGTTCATGAACCAATGGCTACCGAAATCATCAGCGAACCGTTTGCTGAGAAAGAGGAACCGGTAAAAACAGAACCCGGGCCGGACAACATTCCTGAACCCGAGGCCACCATTACAGAACCAGTAAATGAAGAAATAGTTGTTGAGGAACCTGCCCCGGTGGCCGACCCCGCAACGGAGCAGCCGGAAGAAATTATTATTGCGCACAGCGAAGAACCGCCCGTTCAGGAAACCATTGCTGAACCCGGAAAGATGGAATCAGTGGTTGAAGAAACGGCACCTGAAACAACTATTGCATCCGGCGTACAGGAGATGGAAGGCGGCATGGGTAACGAAGTACAATCAGAATTGCAACCCATGAAGATAGAACTGAAAAAACCAGAACTCACCGGCGATGCCCTGCTTTTTGAGCCCATGCATATGGTGGACTACTTTGCGTCGCAGGGTATTAAACTGAGTGAAGAAGTGCAATCAGCTGATAAACTGGGTAAGCAATTGAAAAGTTTTACCGAATGGCTCAAAACCATGAAAAAAGTGCATGCCGCTGCTCCGGAAACCGGGTCAGTACCCGACCAAACGGTGGAAGCATTGGCCGAACTGAGCAACCGGGAAAACGAAGTGATCACCGAAGCCATGGCCGACGTGTTTGCCCGCCAGGGAAAGACGGCAAAAGCCATTGAAGTGTACCAAAAATTAAGTTTGCTCAATCCTGCCAAAAGCGCTTACTTTGCAGCCAGAATAGAAAATATAAAAGGAGCATAACATGTTAGTAGTATTTGGAATTTTAGTGATCATTGCCTCAGTGATTCTTGGACTTATTGTATTGATTCAGAACCCCAAAGGCGGTGGACTCTCCTCCAGTTTCGGCGGATTCGGCAACCAGATCATGGGGGTAAAACAAACCACCGATGTGTTGGAAAAAGGCACCTGGTTATTCGCTGCCATCGTAGCCGTTTTGTGCATCACTTCTCCTGCTTTTATCCCTAAGGGAGCCACCACCAATACAGAAGCCAAGCAGCTGATTGAAGGCGTATCCGGTAAAACACCGGCATCAGCGCCTGCAAACACAGCTACAGTTCCGGCCCCGGCACAAAAGCCAGCCGATAGCAACAGCGCAAAATAATATTTACAAATATTTTCAAACCCCGTCGCAAACCGGCGGGGTTTTTTGTTTTATTTTGTTCAACTTAACTCATGATGCGAAAGAAAATAACCTGGGGTATCTTGCTGATTGTACTGCTTACCGGTGGTTTCCTGGCCTGGCAGTTTTTTGGTCCCACCGTTTCCGCTCCCGAAGGGAATTATTTCTATATCCCAACCGGCTCCACCTATGCCGGGGTAAAAGAATCGCTTCTTGATAAAAAAATCATCCGCAGCCCGTTTTTCTTCGATCTTATTTCCAAACAGGTTAGCTACAACAAGTCGGTAAAAGCCGGCCGCTATCTCGTAAAAGACGGCATGGGTTTATTCCGGCTCATCCGCATGCTGCGGGCAGGCAACCAGGCCCCGGTAAACCTTGTGATCACCAAACTGCGTACAAAGGAAGACCTGGCCCAGAAACTGGCGGCCAATTTTGAACCGGATTCTGCTGCTTTTGCCAACGCTATGAACAATCCCTCTTTGCTGAAGAACTGGCACCTCGACAGCAACACCCTGATGACGCTGGTCATTCCCAATACCTATTCATTTTTATGGAACAGCAGCCCGGAAAAGATCTTCAATAAACTGGAAAAGGAAAAAGAAAAATTCTGGAATGAAGAAAGACGCAACAAAGCAAAAACACTTAAACTTTCTCCTGAACAGGTTTATACGGTTGCCAGCATCGTGGAAGAAGAAACCAATAAGCAGGAAGACAAGGGCAAAATCGCCAGCGTATACCTGAACCGGCTGGAGAAAGGAATAAGACTGCAGGCCGACCCAACAGTAAAATTTGCCCTGAAGAATTTTGAGATCAAACGGGTACGGGAAAAACACATTGCCGTTTCATCGCCATTTAATACATACCAGAACAGTGGTCTGCCGCCCGGGCCTATTTGCACCCCGTCTTCAAAAACAATCGACGCCGTGCTGAATGCCCCGGTCACCAATTACATTTTCTTTGTGGCAAAACCGGATTGGTCGGGCTTATCCAATTTTTCAGAATCGTATGAAGAACACCAGATCAATGCAAAAAATTACCAGCGCTTTTTAGACAGCGTGAACATAAAATAAATTGTACGCTAACTTGCATCGTTGAACCAATCAATTAACGGCCGGCTTTGATAAAACTCGAACGCATCTTCATCACCAGTTTCCCGGTTGCCTTCATCATCCGAAAAAGCAAGCATTGGTACCTGCCCGGGTTTGAGGGCGTTCCGTTATATGATGTGGCCAAATTCTTTTATGGACAGGTAAAAACAGTGGGACTCACGGAAAGGGCTTCCGCCATTGCCTACAATTTCATCATGGCCATACCGCCCTCTCTTTTGTTCCTGTTCACGTTGTTACCACATCTTCCTTTCATAAAAAAGAAAGACATACTTAACCAGATACAACTGATCCTGAAAGACCTGATACCGGTTCAGACTTTCAACAAAACGGTGGCCGTATTTATTAATGATACATTTTTTAAGAACCCTGTTTTCGGGCTGCTGTCCTTCGGCTTACTGCTGGCCCTCTTCTTTGCCTCCAATGCCATGATGGGGATACAGCGTTCCTTCAACAAGAACTACATAGGTTTTGCCAAAAGAAAGGGCCTGCACGACCGCTGGGTGGCCATCCGCCTCACCAGCCTGCTGTTTGGTCTGGTACTCGGCTGCTTGATATTACTCATTACCCAGGGAGCCTTCCTCAGAGCGGTAGGTATAAAAAAGGGGTTCTGGTTCGACTTCATCGGGTACGTTCGCTGGATATTCATCATCGCCCTCGTATTCTACTCCATATCATTCATATACAAGTATGCCCCGGCGGTTCATAAAAAATGGAAACTGGTCTCACCCGGAAGTATCCTGGCCACTGTTCTCTGTATTGCAGCCACCCTGGGCTTTTCTGAATTTGTAAATAATTTCGGGCGGTACAATGTATTGTATGGCTCCATCGGCACCATCATTGTGCTGATGGTATTGATATTCATCAATTCGCTGGTGCTGCTGATCGGCTTTGAACTGAATGTAAGCATCAAATCGCTGCGGGCCATTGCCGAACGGAGGGATGCCCAGGAAAAAGAACAGGCTGCCAAAGAAAAAACTACATGAATGGTTCGGAGATGAACCCCCGATTCCCTAATTTTAAGAAAATACATCATCATGAAAAAGATATTGATTGCATTTGCGGCCATGGCATTCATTGCCACCCTGGCTTTTACCGTTGGTGATCCACTCACCATCGGCAGTACCATGCCCAAGGCCGATCTTAAAATGAAAGACGTTTCCGGCAAGGATGTTTCAATGAAAGACGCGGTAAAAGAAAACGGAGTGCTGGTTATGTTCAGCTGCAACACCTGTCCGTATGTGGTAAAGAACCAGGAACGTACACTCGCCATCAGCGAATACGCCATCAAAAAGAAAATGGGTGTCATCATCCTTAACAGCAATGAAGCCTACCGTGGCAACGAAGACAGCTATGATGCGATGAAAGCCTATGCCAAAGACCAGGGATACCAGTGGAACTACGTGGTGGATAAAGATCACGTGGTGGCCGATGCCTTTGGGGCTAACCGAACACCCGAATGCTTCTTATTCGACAAGAACCTGAAACTGGTTTATCACGGCGCCATCGACGACAGCCCGTCTGACGTAAGCGCTGTTAAACGCAATCACCTGCAGGTGGCCATCGATGAAATGGCAACCGGAAAAGATGTTTCTGTAAAAGAAAGCCGCAGCGTGGGATGCTCCATTAAGCGAAAAAGTTAACTGGTAACAATGATATTAAAAAGCCCGGTTTTGAAAGAACCGGGCTTTTTAACAGTAGGTATACGGAAGCATCACCTTCCGTTCCGGGCTGTAAAATTATTTTTTGTTAGCGGCACATTATCATAAACCGTATTCAGGTAAAAATCAATCTCGGATCTGTTCTTGTCAAGACCATGAGAGCCATACCCGATCAGTTGTCCTTTCTTAACCAGTTCTCCTTTTTTAACAGTAACTGTTCCCAGGTTTGAATAAGTGTAGAACAGGCTATTCTCATCTTTGATGATCGCAATCCTGGTGCCCTCTATACGGGCAATACTGCTCACCGTTCCATCCGAAACAGCATATACAGCGCTATCGGCCGATTTGAATGTGACCGGTTTGAACGAAGTCAATGACGAAGGACCGGGCTCCACCAACTCAGCATTATTCATGGGAGCAACAAATTTATGAAAGGCGGTTCCGCCAACGGCTTCTTTGATCATCGCCTCAAACTCAGCAGCCCCCATCTCCCCTTCTGTAAACTTTCTGTACCCTGTTTTGTTATTAACCACGATGGTGGATGGGATGGAACCGCTCCATGTTTTGTCAATCATCGGGCAGAAATGGTCGGCGTTGGTTTCATTGAGCCAGGCCAGCGGAACAGTGTAGTTATTCTTTTTGGCAAAGGCGGCGATCTTAGCCGGGTAAAAAGTGGGAAGATCCAGGCTTACCAGCAGCAACTTCACTTTCTGCTTCTCATATTTCTTCACGATCCGGATAAAGTCGGGTATCTCGGCAATACAGGGTTTGCAGAAAGTAGCCCAGAAATTGACCACATATACCGTATCGTTGTTTTTGGAAAATGACTTCACCACAGCATCCATCTTCCATTTCTGGATCTTTTGACCATGGGCGGCCGCAGAAAATATGACCAGCGCAGAAAGAAAAGCTATCTTTTTTATCATGCTTAAAAATACGCAGAAATGGCTTCCCGGCGGGCATTGAAAACGTTAAATAAGCTTTTGGCCGATACCCCGTTTCAGGCTAAATTTGCACCTCATTCAGGATTCAACATTTAAAATTCATCATTTCATATGGCATACGACGTAATAGTGCTTGGAAGCGGTCCCGGTGGTTACCCTGCCGCTATCAGAGCCAGCCAGCTCGGTAAAAAAGTGGCGATTGTGGAAAGAGAAAGTCTCGGGGGCATCTGCCTCAACTGGGGCTGCATTCCCACCAAGGCTTTGCTGAAAAGCGCCCAGGTTTATGAATATGCAAAACATGCTTCATCGTACGGCATCAACATCGCAAACCCCGCTACCGATTTCGGTGGTATCGTTAAACGCAGCCGTGGTGTAGCCGATAAAATGAGCAAGGGAATCCAGTTCCTGATGAAGAAGAACAAGATCGACGTGGTGATGGGAAATGGAAAACTGATTGCCGCCAATAAACTCGAAGTAACCGCAGCTGACGGTACCAGGCAGGTGCTGGAAGCAAAGAACATCATCATCGCCACCGGCGGAAGGGCCCGCCAGTTACCCAGCATGCCGATCGACGGCAAAAAAATCATCGGTTACCGCGAAGCCATGGTGCTTCCTGCACAACCCAAAAACATGATCATCTGCGGAAGCGGTGCCATCGGGTCTGAGTTCGCTTATTTCTACAACAGCATCGGCACACAGGTTACCATGGTGGAATTCATGCCGAGATTAGTGCCGGTGGAAGATGAAGACATCAGCAAGGAACTGGAAAAACAATTCAAAAAGCAGGGCATGACCATCATGACCAGTGCTGAAGTAACCAGCGTGGATACCAGCGGCAACGGTGTGAAAGCCAAAGTGAAAACACAAACCGGCGAAGTGGTGCTGGAAGCAGACATCCTGCTGAGCGCTGTAGGTGTGGTTGCCAATATTGAAAATATCGGGCTGGAAGCATTGGGGATAAAAACAGAGAAAGGAAAAATTCTGGTGGATGCAAATGGACAGACGAATGTAAAAGGTATTTATGCAATCGGCGATTGCACCCCCGGGCAAGCATTGGCACACGTGGCCAGCAAGGAAGGCATCAACGCCGCTGAACATTTAAGCGGCCATCATCCCCAACCAATGGATTATAACAACATTCCCGGCTGTACTTACTGCACACCGGAGATTGCCAGCGTTGGGTACACTGAAAAAGCGGCCAAAGATGCAGGTTATGAAGTAAAAGTGGGCAAGTTCCCCTTTATGGCCAGTGGCAAAGCAAGTGCTGCAGGCGCCACCGATGGTTTTGTAAAAGTAATTTACGATGCCAAATACGGTGAGTTCCTGGGTTGTCATATGATTGGCATGAACGTAACCGAAATGATCGCCGAAGCGGTGGTGGCCCGTAAACTGGAAACCACTGCCCATGAAATTCTCAACGCCGTTCACCCTCACCCCACCATGAGTGAGGGTCTGAAAGAAGCCACAGCAGTGGCTTATGGCGAGGCTACAGATGTTTAATTAAAAAACCACTGGATAATATTGATCCCATCCACCAGCCGGCGGATGGGATTTTTAGTATTTTTAAATCATGAAAATAGCCGTATTCAGCACCCAGGGTTATGACCGTGAATTTTTTGAGCGCTTCAACAAATCCTTCAAACACCAGCTTACTTATTTTGACGTTTCCCTTAACGCAAGCAGCCTGCCGCTAGTAAACGGCTTCGATGGGGTTTGCGTATTTGTGAACGACACCCTCGATAAAGCAATCATTGAAAAACTGGCCGAAGCCGGCATCAAAGTGATCGGCCTGCGTTGTGCCGGCTTCAACAACGTTGACATTAATGCAGCCCGGGAAAGTCAGATCAGCGTGGTACGGGTGCCGGCCTACTCACCCCATGCGGTGGCCGAACATGCGGTGGCACTCATTCTTACGCTGAACCGTAAAACACACAAGGCATTCAACCGGGTACGGGAACACAATTTCTCCCTCGAAAAGCTTCTGGGCTTCGACCTGTATAATAAAACCGCAGGGGTGATTGGAACCGGGGTAATCGGCCAGGCATTCTGCCACATCATGCTCGGCTTCGGTTGCCGCGTGCTGGCATATGATATTTCCGAATCTGCAGCTATAAAAGAGATGGGAGCCCGGTATGTACCATTGGATGAACTGCTCCGCTCTTCCGACATCATCTCCCTACACTGCCCGCTTACTCCTGCCACCAAACACCTGATGAACAAAGAATCTTTTGAAAAAATGAAAGACGGGGCAATGCTCATTAACACCGGCAGGGGCGCCCTTATCAATACCAGCGACGCCATTGATGCGTTGAAAAACGGCAAACTGGGTTACCTGGGCATTGATGTGTACGAACAGGAAGGTGATTTCTTTTTCAGGGATCTTTCGGAAAGCATCATACCCGATGAATTGCTGTCAAGACTGATGACCTTCCCGAACGTATTGATTACTGCCCACCAGGGATTTTTTACCAAAGAAGCCCTGGAACAGATCGCCATCACCACGCTTCAGAATTTTTCCGACGTGGAAATGAACCGTCCGCTTAAAAACCAGGTTGGGTAATACTCCATACCATGTTTATTGTACTCATCGTTATCAGCATCATTGCATCCGTTTACTGGCTTCTTTTCAAAAGAAAACCGGCGCCTGTTGACAACCCGCCGCTTCCACCGGATTATAAAAATATTCTTGGCTCCGGCGTTCGTTTTTACAGCAGACTGAATGAAGAACAAAAGAAGCAGTTTGAACAAAAGCTGGAAGAGTTTCTTTCCTATGTACGCATCAGCGGTGTGAATACAGATGTTACCGATACCGACCGGGTGCTGGTGGCAGCTGGTGCCATCATTCCCATTTTTGGTTTTCCGGGCTGGAAATACCACAACCTGCGGGAAGTGTTGATCTATGATGATCTTTTCAGCCAGGCCGATTTCAGAACCACGGGCCAGGGACGTGATGTGGCCGGCATGGTAGGCGATGGCCCCATGAACGGTGTGATGATCCTCTCGAAACATGAGCTGCGGCAGGGTTTCCTCAATAAAACCGACAAGAACAATACCGCTGTTCACGAATTTGTGCACCTGCTCGATAAGTCGGATGGCGCCACCGATGGAATCCCCGAAAACCTGCTCGACAAAACCGAAATAATGCCCTGGGTAAAACTGATGCACCGCAGTATTGAGGATATCCGGAAAAACAGGTCCGACATCAATCCCTATGGCGCCAGTAATGAAACGGAATTCTTTGCCGTCGTCAGTGAGTATTTTTTTGAACGGCCCGAACTGCTGGCACAGAAACACCCGGAGCTGTACGCACTGCTGCAGGAGATATTCGATCACCAGAAATAAGGGTGAAGCCGGTTATGCTTCTTCCAGAATAACAAATTCCTGTTCGAGCGACAGGGAATGATGATACAGGGCATCGATCAATTGCCTGCCCCATTTTCCATAAAAAGGCATGAAGTTCTCAATACGCTCCTGCAGGTTGTTATGAGGGAACAGCCCTTCTTTTAATTTGTGCAGCTGGCGCTGCTGCGCTTCAAATTTTTTCTTTTCGGCCCGCAGCATTTTTTTCTCCAGCGCCTCTATTTTATCCATTGCTTTTTTGTGCAGGGCGTCGGTATGCTTTGCCAAACTGCTGTCTACAGCTCCGGCTGTTTGCTTCAATGCACTGTAAAATGACCGCAAGGTTTCTTTCTCAGTTACCAGGCTCAACTGCCGTTTACTGTCACGCTTCGTAAGTTGTGTCAGCAGTTCATCTGCTGTTTGAAATAATTCAGGTATGGCAAACCCTGTTTTGACAGCCAGCTCCCGGTATTTTTCCTCCACCAGCAGAAATGAATTACGCAACACCAGCGCAGGGAAAGGAATTTCAACAGCCGCAAAAACTTTCTTCAATTCCAGCCAGTAGGCGATCTCTCCGCCCCCACCGATAAAAGCCACATTGGGCAATACCAGTTCCTGGAACACCGGCCGCAGGATCACGTTGGCACTGAAGCGTTCCGGGTGTTCATCCAGTTCCTTCAATATCTCTTTTCCAGTAAATGACCAGGGAGTGTTGACAACTGTAAACCGGTCATTTTTTTTCTCGATCCGCTCCCGTTTGTCATCAATGAGGTAAAATAAATTCAGCTCCCTGCCACCCGCCTGCACTTTATATTCAGCAGGGATGGCGGTCACCGCTTCCTCCACTGCCTTGTGAGAAAAGGCCTCCAGCAATTCTTTCTGCACGATGGGGTTGAAAGATCTTTTCAATGTTGCATTGTCGGGCAGCAATACCAGCAGACCGTATTCGCCAAACAATGCATTCACCATGTTAAATGTGGCTTCTTCAATGGTAACACCGATGGTATAACAGCTTTTCATCAGGCCGATGATGTCCTTGCCATAGGGCTGTACAGCTATCTCTCCTTCAATGATGTTCAGCAGCCCGGTAAGGGCCTTGTCTACTTTCATCCGCCCAACGGCACCGGTCTGGTCCGTCTTCCACTCATGCTTCACCCCGTTGATGTAAACATGGCCCAGTTCCTCCAGGTCGGCATCTTCGCTGCCCATGTAAAACACGGGAACAAAATGAAAAGCAGGCTCCTGTTCGGTAAGCCACTCCGCCAGCCTGATGGCATGCATGATTTTATAAATAAAGTAGAGGTGACCGGTAAAAATGTTCGGCTGGTGTGCGGTGGTGATGGTGAAGGTATTTTCTGAAAGAAGCAGGTCGATGTTCTGCTGCAGTTTCGGCGGTATGCCGATTCCTTCGTATTGCTTTTTCAGTTCCTGCACCAGCAGGGCCCGGTTGGTTGAAAATGCAGCCCGGTTCTTCATGGCTCCCCGCAGGCCTTCGATGGATGTAGCATGGGTATAGAACGGCTGCAATGGTGCGGCGGCAGCGAGGTAGTCTGTCACCATCTTAGAAAAATAACCTGTTTTACTGTAAGGCGTTTGCGTAAATCTGAAATTCATGAACGGTATTTTGAACCCGGAGGTTAAGGCAACAAACTTACGTCAATCCATACAACAAAAAACGGGGAAACTGTTATTTTACCCCTCCTGTCTATTTTCCCACGCCTATTGTATTTCTCAGTTTTTTTTTCATCTTTTGCATTCCAACAGAAATTAACTGACCAAAATTATGCTTATGAAACGGATTCATTCCGGCACAGCCATTTGCCTGGGCCTTGTTTGTTTATTCTTCAGCTTTTTTATCTCCTGTAACAACAGTAATGAAACAAAAGAGTCGCCTGCTGCGGGCAGCACTGATTCTGTTCAGAAAGTGATTGAACGGGGCAAATACCTGGCGCATCACGTGTCGCTGTGTATGGATTGCCACAGCGAACGTGACTTTAACCAGTTCTCGGGCCCGATGAAAGAAGGCACCGAAGGCAGAGGCGGCGATTATTTTGACCAGGGGGTGGGTATACCAGGTGTAGTATATGCCAAAAATATCACCCCCGATACGGCGAATGGAATCGGGAAATATACCGATGAGGAACTGGTGAGGGTGATTACAACCGGTATTACAAGAACGGGTGATACCCTCTTCCCCATTATGCCTTACCCGCATTACAATACCATGAGCAAAGACGACATTCACAGCATCATTGCCTATATACGTACGCTTAAACCGAGTTCCAAAAAAATACCGGAACGAAAACTGATGATCCCGGTATCACTGGTATACCCGAAACTGAGAAGTGCTTCGCTTGACAGCAACCGGAAGCCGGATGTTTCGGATATGGTGAATTACGGGGCCTATATGTGGAATGCCGCCGCCTGCATGGATTGCCATACGCAAATGGATGAAAAAGGATTTGTGATGTCGAAGCTGATGGCGGGCGGAAGAAAATTCGACCTGGGTACTTTTGTGGTAACATCGGCCAACCTCACGCCTGATACGGCTACCGGCATCGGTAAATGGACCGAGCAGATGTTCCTGGATAAATTCAAGAACTACCGCGATAAGATGGCCTATGCCTCCAACCCGGGGAAAAATAATTCCATCATGCCCTGGAGCATGTATGCCAATATGGATGATTTTGATCTGAAAGCAATCTACCGCTTCCTGCAAACGCTTCAGCCGGTGAATAACAAGGTTGAAAAATATCCACCATCGAAATGATTTTATCGGAATAAAAAGCCCCGGTCACCCGGGGCTTTTTATTAAACAACTTCTCCTTCTATATCGTAATCGTACGCCTTGGTGATCTTCACGTTCACAAATTCACCGATCGCCAGTTTTTTCTTCGACTGGATGATCACTTCATTGTCCACTTCCACGCTGTCGAATTCGGTGCGGCCGAGGTAGCGGCCTGCTTCTTTTTTATCGATCAGTACTTTAAAGGTCTTCCCTACTTTTTCCATATTCTTTTCCAGCGAAATCTCCTGCTGCACTTCCATGATTTCCTGGGCCCGTTCTTCTTTTTCTTCCGCCGGCACATTGTCTTCCAGGTGGTGGGCGCTTGTTCCTTCTTCATGGCTGTAGGTGAAGATACCTACCCGGTCAAACCGCATCTGCTGCAGGAAGGTTTTTAATTCTTCCACATCATCCCGGGTTTCGCCCGGGAAGCCGGCAATGAGCGTGGTGCGCAGGCATATACCCGGGATGCGGCGCCTGATTTCCCCGATAAGATCTTCCATTTCCTCCCGGGTGATCTGGCGCTTCATGGCTTTGAGCATGTTATTGGCCGCATGCTGCAGGGGCATATCGAGGTAATTGCAGATGTTGTCTCTTTCGTTGATGGCATCAATAATCTCAATCGGAAATTTGGATGGATAGGCATAATGAAGGCGGATCCATTCCAGTCCTTTTACATCGGCCAATGCATGAAGCAGTTTGGGCAGTTCCCTTTTTTTATAGATATCCAGTCCATAGTAGGTGAGTTCCTGGGCAATCAGCATTACTTCTTTCACGCCCCGGTCTACCAGCCTCTTTGCCTCATCCACCAGCGATTCAATCGGCCGGCTCACATGTGCACCACGCATCAACGGAATGGCGCAGAAGGCACAGGTGCGGTTGCAGCCTTCGCTGATCTTCATGTATGCATAATGCTGCGGGGTATATAATAACCGTTCGCCCACCAGGTCGTTCTTGTAATCTGCTTCAAATGTTTTCAGGATATTGGGCAGTTCCATGGTACCGAAGTAGGCATCCACTTCGGGTATTTCTTCTTCGAGGTTGTTTTTGTAGCGTTCACTCAGGCATCCGGTAACATACACTTTATCCAGTTTGCCCTTCCGCTTCAGTTCCACCTGGCTTAAAATGGTGTTGATGCTTTCCTCTTTTGCCTTTTCAATAAAGCCACAGGTATTTACAATCACAATATTGTGATCCTTCTTTGCATTTTCATGCACTACGTCGATGTCGTTAGCGATCAGCTGCCCGCTCAACACTTCACTATCCACCATGTTCTTGCTGCAGCCCAGGGTGATGATGTTTACCTTATCCTTTTTAAGCGATTTTGTTTTCATGTGCCGCAAAGTTAAGCCTTTGCCAATGCAGTTATGAGGCTGTTTTGAAAATAACCGCAACCCCGGTTTATTAAATAAAAACACCTGTATTGCTAAAATATCCGGGGCCGGCACCCGTCTGCACAACTACATACCACAAACAGGGTATTAAACCATACCATGCATCCATAAAAAAACACAGTTCATAGATTGTGACATTCCGCCAACAATCGGGACTGACTAAATTTGCGGCGGAATTTTTAAACTAACTAAAGCTAAAGCCATGAAACAAAAATTACTGTTAATCGCCTCATTGTTCTTTCTTTCATCAACGGCATTTGCCCAGTCGCCCACCCGGGTAACGGGCCAGATAAAAGATAACACCGGTAAGGCCATTGGTACGGCCACCATTCTTCTTCACAATGCCAAGGATTCATCTATTGCAAAAACGGCCATATCAGACAGCAAGGGAAACTATGAAATGCAGGTAAAGCCGGGCAGGTATTTCGTTACCAGCTCTGTGGTGAATATGCAGAAAACAAGTTCCCCGGCTTTTGAAATAAAGGAAGGTGAAACCACCACAGCTCCGGATATAAACACCCAGGCATCGGCCAAGAGCCTGGAAGGCGTAACAGTCAGCAGCAAGAAGCCGATGGTGGAGGTAAAAGCCGACAAGACCATTTTAAATGTGGAGGGCACCATCAATGCCGTGGGTAACGACGGGCTGGAACTGTTGCGGAAATCCCCGGGGGTAATGGTGGATAAAGACGACAACCTGAGCCTGGCGGGCAAAAACGGGGTACGTGTTTACATCGACGGGAAACCAAGCCCCCTTTCGGGTTCCGACCTGGCCAATTACCTGAAATCATTGCAGTCTGCACAAATCGAATCCATCGAGATTATCACCAACCCATCGGCCAAATATGAAGCAGCCGGTAATGCAGGCATCATCAATATCCGGCTGAAGAAAAACCTCACCATCGGAACCAATGGATCGGTAAATGCCGGGTACAATATCGGCATCTATGCTAAATACAATGCCGGGTTTTCGTTGAACCACCGGAATACCAAGACCAACATTTTTGGCAATTACAATTTCAGCGAAAGCATGAATGAGTTCAGTATTAAATCGGTAAGAACCGCCCCGGACACCACATTTGATCAATCGAACACCATCACTAACCACAACAAAGGGTCGCACAATTTTAAAGCCGGTATGGATTATTTCATCAACAAGAAAAGCACCATCGGCGTAGTGGTTAATGGCAATATTTCCGATAACCGGGCCTATACCGAAGGTCCTATGAAATTCTATTTTACTCCTACCTATGTACTCGACCGTACTTCGTATGGTACCGGTGACAATAAAATGAAACGTTCCAACGTAAACTTCAACGGCAACTACCGCTATGCAGTAACGGGCGGCAGTGAACTGAACCTCGATATTGACTACGGCATCTTTAACCTTCGCAACAATCAATACCAGCCAAATGATTATTACAATTCGGCCGGTGTGAAAATTTACAATTCATCCAACCATACCATTTCACCCACCGATATCCGGATCTACTCGCTGAAAGTAGATTACGAGCAGAATTTTATGAAAGGAAGACTGGGATACGGCGGTAAGATCGGTTTTGTGGATACCGATAACGATTTCAACCGTACCAGCATTGAAGGCAACAAAACCACCAATGAAAAAAACAATTTCACCTTCAATGAAAACATCAATGCTGCTTACATAAACTATAACCGTGCCTTCAAAGGCTTCATGATACAAGCCGGTGTACGGGTGGAAAACACCAATTCAAAGGGACATTCTGTGGGTACCACCACGTCCGGGAACTTTGACTCAACGGTAAAACGCAACTACGTTGATGTGTTCCCCAGTGCAGCCATCACCTTTAACAAGAACCCGATGAGCCAATGGGGTTTTACTTACAGCCGCCGCATTGACCGGCCGGCTTACCAGGACCTGAACCCCTTCGAGTTCCGGCTGAATGACTATACCTACATGAAGGGAAATACACAGCTGAGGCCGCAATACACCAATAGTTATGGAATCACGCATACCTATAAGTACAAACTGAATACCCGGTTGAATTACAGCTATGTGAAAGACATTTTTGCACAGCTGCCCGATACCCTGGGATCAAAAAGCCTGCTTACCAAAAAGAACCTGGCCACCCAGGACATCATCAGCCTGAACATCAGCTACCCGTTCCAGTATAAGTGGTACAGTTTCTTTGCCAATGTAAATGCCTCCTGGTCAAATTACAAAGCAGATTTTGGAGGAGGCGCACGGGTGGTGAACCTGGAAGTATATACCCTCAGTTTCTTTATGCAGAACAGTTTTAAACTGGGCAAGGGGTATACGGCAGAAGTAAGCGGCTTTTATAACTCTCCATCCATCTGGCAGGGATCTTTCAAAAGCAAGGCCATCTACAACATCGATGCCGGTGTACAGAAAACACTTTTCAAAGGAAGAGGAACGGTTAAGGTATCCGTTAGCGATGTTTTCAATGTGCTAAAATTCAGGGGCACTTCCGATTTCAGCGGTCAGCACAATACCTTCTATGGCAAGCCCGAAAGCCGCCAGTTCAAAATAAGTTTCAATATGCGCTTCGGCCGCACCCAGATCAAAGCCGCACGCCAGCGTAGGTCAGGTATTGAGGATGAGAACAAGCGGACAGAAAGCAGCGGCGGTATAGGAGGTAATTAAGAAGCTCTAACCGGTTTTTAATAATATTACCATTACCCAGTAAAGAAGCCGCTTTTAAAAAGCGGCTTCTTTATTCCGGTTGACCGAACGGGAAATAATGTCAATAACCTGTTGAAAACCCTGGTCTGTTTTAACGCTCCTTTAACTGGCTTTTATACAAGCCTTAACAGCAGATTCGGTGAAAGCTCCGGATATTTGTGATGTAAAAAAAGCAATAAAAATTTTCTCATAAGCAGTTAGTTTTGGTAACCGGCCCCTGTTTCTACAGGGGCTTCTTTTTTGCCGCCACCCTGTTCGGTTTACTGCACCATCACTGGATAAAGGAATGAGAAAATGTAAAAGGAATAACTGTGTTCCGTTATTCAGCAGGCAGACTGAATAAGCTGTTCACAAAATCAACTTTATCAAACACCAGGAGGTCTTCTGCTTTTTCACCCACACCAATGAATTTAACGGGAATCCTGAACTGGCTGGCAATGGCCAATACCACGCCGCCCTTTGCGGTACCATCCAGTTTGGTAATGGCAAGTGCCGATACATCGGTGGCAGCGGTAAAATGTTTTGCCTGTTCAAGCGCATTCTGGCCCGTGCTTCCATCCAGCACCAGCATCACTTCATGCGGTGCCTCTGGAATCACTTTCTGGATCACCCGTTTGATCTTGCTGAGTTCATCCATCAGGTGCGCTTTATTATGAAGACGGCCGGCCGTATCTATCAGGATCACATCCACATTCTTTGCCACGCCACTATTGACGGTATCGAAAGCCACAGCCGCCGGGTCACTTCCCATTTCTTTTTTAACGATGGGAACGCCCACCCGTTCACTCCAGATGGTAAGCTGGTCTACGGCAGCCGCCCGGAATGTATCGGCAGCTCCCAATAAAACGGATTTGCCAGCTTTGGAGAAATTATGGGCCAGTTTACCAATAGTGGTTGTTTTGCCCACGCCATTTACGCCCACCACCAGGATGATATGCGGTTTATGGCCGGCCGGCAGTTCGTAATTCTCGTAGCTGCTGTCCTGCGGAGCGGTAACCAGGATTTGCTGGATCTCTTCTTTAAGGATCGCATTGAGTTCTGAAGTGTTGAGGTATTTATCCCGGGCCACCCTTTTTTCGATCTGGTCGATGATTTTCACCGTGGTTTCCACACCTACATCAGCGCTTACCAGGGCATTCTCCAGGTCGTCAAGCACTTCTTCATCCACGGTGCTTTTCCCGGCAATGGCCTTGGTGATCTTACTGAAAAAACCTTCCCGGGTCTTTTGCATACCCTGTTGCAGGCTTTCCTGTTGCTGCTTTTTTCCGAATAATTTATCGAAGATGCCCATAACTAATGATTGATCCCGAATGCCAGGTACCCATAGCTTCCTAAAATTGTACTATCCGGTATCTGGTATCGTATATCCTAAAATAAACAAAGCCATTCTGAAAACCAGAACAGCTTAGTTGTATAATTTTTACATGACGAAGAAAATCAGCTCGCCAGGAATTCCTTGATCTTGTCTTTGTGTACGATCGCCTCTTTGAAAGTGTATGCACCGGTCTTTGCACTGCGTACAGTACGGATCACTTTACTCCAGTTTTTTGCGTCGGCTGCTGCCTTCTGGTCTTTGGTCTTAATCGCGGTTTTAGCTGCTTTTGCCATGGTAGTATAATTTGGTGATTTGAAAAATTAGGTCTTTGAAAATTACCAAAAGGCATATTTCCAAAACTTCAAATCGGATTAATTATTTGATTTCTTTGTGAACAGTCACCTTTTTCAGGATGGGGTTGAATTTCTTCAGCTCCATACGCTCGGGAGTATTCTTCTTGTTTTTAGTGGTGATGTAACGGCTGGTGCCTGGCTGACCACTTGTTTTATGTTCGGTACACTCCAGAATCACCTGTACCCTGTTTCCTTTCTTTGCCATTGTATTATTGTTTATTGGTTTATTGGTTTACCCGGCTACCCGGTTTGCCAATCAACAGTTAACGTAATCAGATTTTTTCGCCCGCAGCACGCAGTTGTTTTACCACTGACATCAGCCCGTTTTTGTTAATGGTGCGGATGGCCTCTGAAGACACCTTCAGGGTAACCCATTTGTCTTCCTCAGCCAGGAAATAACGTTTGGTCTGCAGGTTCGGTAAAAACCGGCGTTTTGTCTTGATATTTGAGTGAGAAACCTTATTTCCCGTTACCGGTTTCTTTCCGGTTACCTGACATACTCTTGCCATTGTACTAAAATTTTGGACGGCAAAGGTAAGGTTAAATATCAATAATTCAGGTTCAAAAGGGAAGATTTTTTCATTTTTGCCGTATTTCTGCCCACAATTAAACCGGGATTGTGAATAAATCTACCTTTACCCCCATGCAATGGCTCAAAAAAGGCCTCCCGGCCACCCTCCTTTTCCTTTCATCCCTCCCGGCAAGGGCATCGGGCTCTGGCCCTGTTGAACTGAAAGCCGGTATGGTGATTACCAGCTCGATACAGGTAAAAAAAGCCGTTTACCGGCTGAATGGACAGGATTCCCTGAACAGGCCGGTGATCCGGATCAGCGGGAATAATATTACGATCGACTTCAATAAGGCCCAACTCCTGGGAAGTAACAATAAGCAGCTACCCAATGAATATTACGGGCTCGCCATCCTGGTGGAAGGCAACAACATCACGATTAAAAACGCCCGGGTAAATGGGTACAAAGTGGCGTTGATGGCAACCGGCTGCAAAAACCTCGTTATAGAAAATTCCGACTTCAGTTATAACTACCGGCAGCAACTGCAAAGTACCTGGCTGCATGAAGATGTGAGCGACTGGATGAGCTACCACCACAACGAAAACGACGAATGGCTGAGATACGGAGCCGGCATTTATTTAAAAGACTGCAGCCAGGCTACAGTTACCAATAACAGCATCACCGGCGGGCAATGCGCCCTGATGATGATGCGCTGCGATGATGGCATGATTACCGGCAATGATTTCTCGTTCAATTCAGCCATCGGCATCGGCATGTACCGAAGCAGCCGCAACAATGTGCTGCACAACAAACTTGATTTTAACGTACGTGGATACAGCGATGGCTTTTATAACAGGGGGCAGGACAGCGCCGGAATTCTTGTGTTTGAACAATGCAATAAAAATGTATTTGCATACAACAGCGTAACACACGGGGGAGACGGTTTCTTTTTATGGGCCGGCCAAACCACCATGGACACCGGTGAAGGCGGCTGCAACGACAACTATGTATATAAAAACGATTTCAGCGATGCTCCCACCAATGGTGTGGAAATCACCTTCAGCCGGAACAGGATCATCGAAAACATTATCAACGGATGTGACCATGGCATTTGGGGCGGCTACAGCTGGGAAACATCCATTTCCGGAAACACATTTCAAAAAAACCGGATCGGCATTGCCATTGAACATGGACAAAACAACAACATCGGCTTTAACAGGTTTGACGGCAATAAGCAGGCAGGAATAAAATTATGGGCCAGAAAAATCCAGCCTTCCGACTGGGGGTATGCCAACAAGAAAGATACCCGGAGCATGAAGTATCTAATTTATGATAACGATTTTAAAAATGAAAAAATCGGTCTTGACCTTACCATGACGACGGATATCCTTGGGCATAATTCATTTACCAATACAGAGATTCCCATAAAAAAAGACAGCACGGTTGTTGGATTCAATACCGACGCCGACATAGATCCTGTCCGTATAGTTGATGCTCAAAGCAAGTTGGTAGAAAACTGGAAAACCAAATCGATCCCTTCATCGCCGGGTACCGAAGGCCGCAACCAGATCCGCATCACTGAATGGGGACCTTATCCATATGATCACCCTTATCCATATATCTTCTTAAAAAAGATCGACAGCAACGATGTTTATTATTTTGATGTGCTTGGTCCTGCCACCGGCAGCTGGTCGGTTTGGAAAACAAATGACCTCCGGCACATTACCAGCATGGAAGGAAATTTCCCGGCCGAAATAAAGGCACAAAGAACGGGCCCTGATGTTCAGCTGCAGCTGCAGTATACCGGCGAGGGATACACCGGACGCTTTGGCGCCGAACAGCCCGCTGGCACCTATATTTTTTCATTCCGGGATTTTCTGCCCGATATTAATTGGGAAGTGAATTGGTATAGCTGGGACAAAGCGCATGATCCTAATAAAAACTATGAACAATTCAAAACAGTCTATAATAACAACCCGGTAAAATCAGAAACGGCTAAAAAGATAGATTATACATGGTGGGGATCCATCGGAAAGAATTTACCCGCCGATTCCTTTGCCATTGTTGCCACCGGAACCGTGGAAGTGGAAAAAGGAAAATACCGGCTCAGCGTAACTGCCGATGACCTGGTAAAAATTTTTGTGGATGGAAAATTAATCATCGACTTTTGGGATGTAACCAAATACAGGTATGATGAAGATACCCATCATACCGCAGTGGTTGAACTGAACGGCAGGCATACCATCCGGATTGAGCAGGTGGAGAACAGCGGCTATGCCACCCTTATTTTTAAACTGATACCTCTTTAATAACTGATTATGACAACACACAACGTAAACACCGTATTCAACCAGCACGTGTCTTTCACCGCCGACATCGATGGCCATAAAATAACCATGGACGACCCCACCGATGAAAGCAGCGACAACAGCGGCCCCAGTCCCAAACGCCTTATGCTGGCTGCCCTGGCAGGCTGCACCGGCATCGACATTGTTTCCATCCTGCATAAAATGAAAGTGGAGTTCAGCCAGTTCAGCATCAATGTGCATGCCGCCCTCACCAACGAGCATCCCAAATACTACAACCTGGTAAAGATCACCTATAAAATAAAACTGGCCGAAGAAGATAAACCGAAAATGATAAAAGCAGTAAGCCTGTCAACCGAAAAATACTGCGGCGTTTTTGCCATGTTCAAAGCCTTTGCGAAAATGGATACAGAAATTGATTACCTGTAACAGGTTTATTCCTGTTTCTTTTTGTATTGATGCCTGATCCGCAGCATCTGCAGCAGCACCGCCAGCAGTATCAGCGCCACACCGATATAAAATTCACGGTGCAGGTTTTCGTTTTCTTTAAAAAAAATAAAAGCAAGAATGATCCCGTACACGGGCTCCAGGTTATACGTAAGGTTGGCGGTAAACGCCGATACTTTCTTTAATGCATTCAGCTGAAGATCGAAACTCAGCACGGTACACAACCAGGCAAGCACCAGCAGCCACAACCAATCCGATCCGGTAGGCAGGTAATAGGCAGCCGGAAATTGCGTGAGGTACAATGGCACCAGTATCGTGAGTGCCAGCAACCCGCCACCCAGTTCGTACAGGGTAAGTATTTTGGGTTCATACACCACCAACAGCCGTTTATTGAAAATGGGAAACAACGCACTGCCCATGGCAGAAAGAATACCGAAGATGATTCCCATCTTATACTGGGGGTGAAAATCAAAAATGATGTAGATGCCGGCAATGGCCATCATCCCCAGCAACACTTCCGCAAGAGAAAGTCTTCTCCGCAGTATCACCGGTTCAAAAAAAGCGGTGAAGAAACCCGTGGCGCTGAAACACACCAACGCCACCGATACATTTCCATACTTAACACTCCCGTAAAAAGTCACCCAGTGCAGGGCAACAATCACGCCCACCCCGAATATCTTCATCACATCGCCAAATGGTATGGCCTTAAGTTGTTTGCGGAAGTACATCATCGCACCCAGTGTAACCACGGTAATAAGCAGCCGGAACCATACCAGCAGTCCTTCGTTCAATGTAATCAGTTTGCCGAGAATAGCAGTAAAGCCGGCCAGGAAAACAGCCATATGAAGTTGAAGCAGGGCCTTTTTCATAAAAACAAATATAGAACAGTAAGTCCGGGAGAGGAGAAAAGTTAAAAGGCAAAACCCAACACTTTTTCTCCGTTGAATTTAAGGGTTTGATTTTTGCCTTTTGACGTACGCAGCCACCCATAGAAAAAAAGCCTAAAAAACCCGAAACCTCAAACATCAAACCCCAAACTGGATTATATTTGCCAACCTATAACCAACATTCATTATGAGCTTTAAACGTATCAACAACATTACCGGATGGGTCATCTGCATCATTGCATGTGCTGTATACATTATGACCATGGAAGCCACCGGCAGCCTTTGGGACTGCGGGGAGTTTGCTTCCAGCGCCTATAAATTACAGATCCCCCACCCGCCCGGCGCCCCGTTGTTTGTGTTGATAGGCCGCCTGTTCATGGCGCCGTTCGGGCCCGATAATGCCGCCACCGGCATCAACCTGATGAGCGCACTGGCCAGCGGGTTCACCATCCTGTTCCTCTTCTGGAGCATCACCCACTTTGCCCGTAAACTGGTTACCAAAGACGGCGCTGAGCTAACCAACGAAAAAACAATCGGCATCATGGCAGCCGGCGTGGTAGGTGCCCTGGCGTATACCTTCTCTGATTCATTCTGGTACAGCGCCGTGGAAGGCGAAGTATACGCCCTCTCCTCTTTCTTTACTGCCATCGTATTCTGGGCCATCCTGAAATGGGAACAAAACGTGGATGAAGAACAGAAAGAAGGCATCAAAGGACATTTTACCAAGGCCGACCGCTGGATCATCCTCATCTTTTACCTGATGGGATTATCCATCGGTGTTCACCTGCTCAACCTGCTCACCATCCCGGCCATTGTGCTGATATACTATTATAAGCGTTATGAAAAAATAACTCCCTGGAGAACCTTCTGGGCCTTCGTAATCGGCTGCCTAATCACAGGTCTGGTGCAAAAAGCCGTTATCCAGTGGACGATCAAAGGCGCCGGCAATTTCGACATCTTCTTTGTCAACAGCCTCAACATGCCTTTCTTCTCCGGCTTTGCTTTCTTCTTTGTGTTGATTGCCGTGCTGATCTTTTTTGGCCTGCGCATTGCCGCCAAGCAAAACTGGAACTTTCTTAAACTCGGCCTGTGGAGTTTTGTATTCATGCTCCTGGGCTACTCTACTTACTTCACCACCCTGGTTCGCTCCAATGCAGATCCATCCGTTGATATGTTTAACGTAGACAACCCGGTGAACCTGGTGGGTTACCTCAGCCGTGAACAATATGGCGACTGGCCCATCCTGTACGGGCAGGATTTTACCGCCCAGCCGGCCGATAACAAGATCACTGAAACTTATGTGAAGAGCAATGGTAAATATGAAAAGAACGGCAGGAAGATCGAATACATCTATGCACCGGAAGACATGCACCTGTTTCCCCGTATGTGGGATCAAAGCAATGACCAGGGCCACGCCGATTATTATGCTGCCTGGATGGGCATTGGAAAAGATCAGCAGGGTAACTGGGAGCGGGCCCCTACCGTAGGTGAAAACATTAAGTTTGCCATGGCCTACCAGGTGGGCTGGATGTATATGCGTTACTTCATGTGGAACTTTGCCGGCAAACAAAATGATATACAGGGTGTAAACATGGCCAATGTGCGGGACGGTAACTGGAAAACCGGCATCGGCTTCTTCGATAACATGCGGCTGGGCAACCAGGACATGTTACCCGATGCACTGAAACACAACAAAGCCAATAATAAACTGTTTGCACTACCGCTTATTTTAGGTCTGCTTGGACTTATTTACCAGGTGATGAGAGACAAACGTGATTCATTTGTTGTTGGACTGCTGTTCTTCTTCACCGGGCTGGCGGTGGTTGTTTACCTGAACCAGGCAGGCAACCAGCCACGTGAACGTGATTATGCATTTGTAGGATCCTTCTATGCCTTTGCCATCTGGATCGGGCTGGGTGTATTATACGTAAAAGAACTGTTCGGAAAATTTATTAAAAACGGGATGACAGCCACCATGGCCGCCGGTGCGCTTTGCCTGTTGGCTGTGCCGGTACTGATGGCCAGCCAGGAATGGGACGACCACGACCGGAGTAATAAAACACTGGCCCGTGACCTTGCCATCGATTACCTGGAAAGCTGTGCACCCAATGCCATCGTGATCTCATTTGGTGATAACGATACCTATCCCCTGTGGTATGCCCAGGAAGTGCAGGGCATACGCCGCGACATCCGGGTGATCAACTCCAGCCTGCTGGGTACCGATTGGTACATCAACCAGCTGCGTTATAAAGTAAACCAGAGCGATCCCATCGATCCGATCTGGACACCGGCGCAGATTGAAGGGGCAAACAGGGACGTGGTATACTCACCCGAATCGCTCTACGGCAACAATACTTCCTATATTAATAAATACAGGGCACGTGCAGGTATTACCACCGATCCTTCGGTACCGATGGACCTGTATACCGTAATGAAGAATTATGCCGGCAGCGATGACCCCGCCAAAATGGAACAAGGAAGGGATGAAAGCATGCTCAATATCTTCCCTACGAAGAATGTGTACATCCCCGTTGATGTAAACCTCGTTCGTCAGAACGGAACGGTGAATGCCGACGACAGCGTGGTATCACAGCTGCAGTTCCAGATCAGCAAAAACGTGCTGTTTAAAAATGATGCAGCCATCCTCAACATCATTGCTGCCAACAAATGGCAACGCCCGATCTATTTTACTTCACAGGACGGGGGCGGACTGGGCTTCCAGAACTTCATCCGCCAGGACGGGCTTACTTACCGCCTCGTTCCGGTTCCCAACAGCGAAGTGAACGACAAACGGGTGTATGATGTAATGATGACCAAGTTCAAAAGCGGCAATGCCGATAAGCCGGGAGTTTATTTTGACGAAGAAAACCGCCGACACCTCAACACCATCCGCATGGCCTACGCTTCTGCAGCACTTGACCTGGCCATCAAGAATAAAAAAGAAGAAGCCCGCAAAATGCTGAACAAAGTGGACAAGATGATGCTGGAAGATAATTTCCCGTATGGAATGCCTTCCCGCAACCAGCAACACAATTACATCTCCCACTTACTGGTGCAGGCAGCCTATGCAGCTGAAGATACCATTCTGGCAGCTAAAATAACCAGGAGCCTGCGCAAAGACCTGGAGCAACAGATTAAATATTATGAATCGCTGGACGAGCAAAAAGCTGAGGTGTTTGATAATGGCGGCCGGGGCGGCGACAAAGTGGCTGCCGAACAGTTGCTGATGCGCCTGATGCAGTTTGAACAGCAGTACAAGATGAAATCGGGACAGCAGGGCGATATCCCGGGACAGATCAAAACCATCCCTGTGGCCCCACCTGCTGCAAAACAAGCCGATTCGCCTAAAAAGAATCCTTGAACAGGTAATTGATACCCAAATCCCCGAAGCCGCAAACTCCGGGGATTTTTTATTTAACATAGCCAACAAACCGGTTCAGTCATTTGTTTCGTAATTTAGTAATCCCCCTTCTCCCAAAACCATTAAACCATTAAACCATTAAACCATTAAACCATTAAACCATTAAACCATTAAACATCTAAACATCTAAACATCTAAACATCTAAACATCTAAACATCTAAACTACTAAACACCTCCCCTTGCTCGGCTACAACTTCAGTAAATACAACCCCAATGAGAACAGCAAATCTCCCTTTGAGAAATTGCTCGACCTCTTTTTGCAGCTCCTTACCTATACCAACGGCGATTTTAACGAAGCCATGCAGTGGCTGAATGAACTGGATAAAGAATATAAACTTACCAATGATGATTATGGCATCGGCGATTTTATTGAAGACCTGAAAGAGAAAGGATACATTGATGAGAAAAGAGAGACCGGCGAGATAAAGATCACCTCAAAAACTGAAAGAGGCATCCGCCGCAAAAGCCTGGAAGAGATATTCGGTAAACTGAAGAAGACAAAAACCGGCAATCACCATACATTTAAGCCCGGTGGCGGCGATGAGATAAACCCGGAAACCAGGCCCTTCCAGTTTGGCGATACGATGGAACAGATCGATTTTACCAGCTCCATCCGCAATGCACAGATCAACCACGGCATTGACAGCTTCAACATGCAGGAAGACGACCTGGAAATACGGGAAACCGATTTCAAATCGCAGACCTCCACCGTGCTGATGATTGACATCTCTCATTCCATGATCCTGTATGGCGAAGACAGGATAACCCCTGCCAAAAAAGTTGCGATGGCATTGAGCGAACTGATCCAGACAAAATATCCCAAGGATACGCTGGATATTGTGGTGTTTGGCAACGATGCCTGGCCCATCGAGATCAAAGACCTTCCCTACCTGCAGGTGGGACCTTATCATACCAATACCGTTGCGGGGCTGGAACTGGCAATGGACATTTTAAGAAGAAGACGTAACCCGAATAAACAGATCTTCATGATTACGGATGGGAAACCCACCTGCCTGAAGATCGGGAAAAAATATTATAAAAACAGCTGGGGCGCCGACCGGAAGATCCTGAACCGCTGTATGAGCCTGGCTACACAATGCAAGAAACTGAAGATCCCCATCACCACCTTCATGATCGCTTCGGACCCATACCTGCAGCGTTTTGTGCAGGAATTCACCGAAACGAATAATGGCAAGGCCTTCTTTGCCTCACTGGATAAACTGGGTGCCTTCATCTTCCGTGATTTTGAGAGCGGGAAAAAGAAAACGGTATATTGAAACATAAAACAGCAGTATGAATAAACTATCAGGGTTCCTTATTGTGGTCGTACTGGCTGCAAGGTTGATGATATACATCAATGATCATGATCTTATCGGGCGGAAAAAGGATACGGAAATTACCCGGGACCAGCCCATGAAACTACCGGATCCCAAACCGGTGACAGAAGAAATGAAAGTTAACACACAGGGTTTGCTGACGTTCATCCTGTCCGGTAATAATGAGATTTATTATTACAGGGGTGGGTTCAACGGGATGATAAAAAAAACCGATTACGTGAAAGTAAGGGAATTGATCCGGCAACATGCAGCAAAAACAACGGAGGAAGACCTGATGTTCCTCATTAAATCCACCCCGGAAGCAAGTTTTAAGAACTCGATCGATATCCTCGATGAAATGACCATCAACAAAATACCACCAGGTCATTATGCTGAAGTGGAGATCACGAAAGAAGAAGCAGACAAAATTACCATACAAAAAATGACAAAAAATGGATAGCCGCAGGAGAAAAACAATAAGCCGTTTTTCATCCTGCACTAAAAAAAGGGTTGCTCTATGAGATTATTGATGTCTTATATATTCACTTGTTCATTGCTTTCCTCTATGGGTCAGAAGCAGGTTCATATTTACCTGGCCCATTGCGACAGTCTTTTTTATGTAGAAGCGGAGAAATTTGATGCCACTAAAATAAACCGGGCATCACGCAATGATTCTGCTTTCATAAACGGGCTATTCAACCGGATATCTCCGTCCACACATATCCTGTTATTTAAGCCGTATACGGACGTTTGTATAGATGATGGCATGGCACCGCTATTGCTGAACTGGAAAACTTTTTTTGAACAAAGAGGATTTGGCTTTGAGGTCCGGTTTACGGAGAAGGACGAAGACAGGTACTTTAAAGGTGTTTCTGTAAAACAATTTGTGGCAAATGGATACCAGGACACTCCTTCTTCGGGTTCTTCACGTTCACGGGCTTCTTCAGGCAGCCTGCCTCCCCCTCCTCCGCCACCGCCGGCACCAATTGTAACCAGGGATGGCAAAGCCCCACCCGGATCAGCTCCGGGCTTTTATGTAGCTGCAAAGAACGTTGTCACCTTTATTTTCGAGGGGGATGTTATTTATTATTACGAAGGTTTTTTTAAAGGAACACTGCTTAAGACCGATTATAGCTCTGTGGGTAACTTAATACAGCAATACAAGAAAAAGATCGGGGCAAAAAAAATGATCCTGTTCATCAAAGAAGAAAGCGGATCATTCCGGCAAAACAAAAGGAAACGGCGGAGCCTGATGAGTGAAAATGATATACCCCCGGGGTATTATGTTGAGGAAGAGATCAGCAAGAAAGAAAAAGAAGGCATAAATAAAATCAACAAGAACAAATGAGCAACAGCATTAAAACATTAGGCGAACTGAAAAAGAGCGGCTATGTCTCTAAAAGCATCAAACAGGAGATCCGCGACAACCTCATCAAAAAAATACAGGCTAAGGAAGAAGCGTTTCCCGGCATCCTCGGTTACGAAGACTCGGTGATACCCGATACAGAAAGGGCACTGCTTTCGCAGCATAATATTCTTTTTCTGGGCTTACGTGGCCAGGCAAAAACACGCATGGCCCGGCAAATGACCGAACTGCTGGATGAATACATCCCCGTGGTGGAAGGAAGTGAGATCAACGATGATCCGTTGCAACCGGTATCGAGATTCGCCATTGACCTGATCAAAGAAAAAGGAGATGCCACCCCCGTTGCCTGGCTGCACCGCAGCGAACGGTATGGCGAAAAATTAGCAACGCCCGATGTGAGTGTGGCCGACCTCATTGGCGACATCGATCCCATCAAAGCGGCTAACCTGAAACTCAGTTTTGCCGATGAACGGGTACTGCACTATGGTATCATCCCCCGCAGCAACCGCTGCATTTTTGTAATCAACGAACTGCCCGACCTGCAGGCAAGGATACAGGTTTCGCTGTTCAATATCCTGGAAGAAGGTGACCTGCAGATACGTGGGTTCAAACTGCGGCTGCCGCTGGATGTATTGTTTGTATTCACTGCCAATCCCGAAGACTATACCAACCGGGGAAGCATTGTAACACCGCTTAAAGACCGCATCGAAAGCCAGATACTCACCCATTACCCCAAATCCCTGGAAACGGCTTTGCAGATTACCCAACAGGAAGCCGCCATCAGTGAGCAGCAGCAACAGCGGGTTTCCGTGAGCGACCTGGTGAAACGCCTCATCGAACAGGTGGCATTTGAAGCCAGGGGAAGCGAACTCGTGGATAAAAAAAGCGGCGTGAGTGCCCGCCTCAGCATCAGTGCTTTTGAAAATGCCATCAGCGCCGCCGAACGAAGGGCCATTATCAATAATGAAAAGCAAACTCAGGTTTGGATCAGCGACCTCATCGGTATCATTCCCTCCATCACGGGTAAAATAGAACTGGTATACGAAGGCGAGCAGGAAGGACCATACCAGGTGGCTTTTAATTTACTCGAACGTTCCATCCGGACCCAGTTCGGACTGTACTTCCCCAACCCGGATACATTAAAAAAGAGAAAAGGAAAAGAAGCCGGACCCGACGACAACCCGTATAAAGCCATCACACGCTGGTTCGATGCCGGCAATGCACTGAATACCTTTTTTGAAACAAAAGACGATGACAAAGTTCAGCTATTGTATAAGGTAGACGGGCTGCATGCCCTCGTAAAAAAATACTTCAAAGGAGCCAACGACAAAGAGAACGCCCTGCTGATGGAATTTGTGCTGCACGGCCTGGCCGCTCACTCCCTCATCAGCAAAAAAGTACTGGAGGGCAAGATTGAGTTCAAAGACCTGATGGGCAGCATGCTCAACATCGGCAGCGAACATTTTGGCGAAGACGATTTCAATGAAGATGATTTCAATTAACGGCATCACAGGCTGCGGGCAGCGAATGATCTATATCCCCTTTTTCCGGTAGTACCCGAGGGAAGGTTATTGGTACTTTTATCTGTGTTTTCTCTACATTCGTCTGTAATTAAACCAACACCTGCCATGACCAATCTGATTCCGGGAATGATAAAGTCAGCCTTTATGTTCCTGTGTGCCTTATGCACCTGCCTGCACGCATACACCCAAAGTTTATCTGTAAACAGCACCGGGGCGGCAGCCCATGCTTCAGCCATACTCGACGTAAGCAGCACGTCAAAGGGCATGCTGGTACCCCGGGTGAGTTTAAGCAGTACAGGTGATGTTACCACCATTGCAACCCCGGCAACCAGTTTGCTGGTGTACAATACCAATGCGTCCATCACCGGCGGCAGCGGTACCGGTTACTATTATTACAATGGCAGCAGCTGGATAAAAGTGTTTGATGCCCTTACGCCGCTCAACGGCTGGGGTACGGCGGGCAACAGCGGAACCACCCCCGGCACCCATTTCATCGGCACCAACGATAATGTGGGATTGATGTTTAAAACGAACGGTTTTCAATCGGGATATATCGACCTGGCACAATTAAATACCAGTTTTGGAGAAAGAACATTGATCGCCAACACCACCGGTATCAACAATGCCGCATTCGGATACCGTTCGTTGTTCAGTAATACCACCGGCTTTGACAATGTAGCCATGGGATACCGTTCGTTGTACAACAACAGCACCGGCTATTACAATATTTCCCTTGGATCCGAAACACTAATGGCAAACACCACGGGGCATGAGAATGTGGCCATCGGCATCAAGGCTCTCACCGTAAACACCACCGGGAACAGCAATACCGCAGTGGGTGCATTTTCGATGTTTACCAATACTACTGGTTCGGGCAATGCAGCCTTTGGAAATGGATCACTTTCTACAAACACAACAGGCGGCGATAATACTGCCCTCGGAAATCTTGCACTCGCAGTTAATTCAACCGGCCAGTGGAATACGGCCGTTGGTTCCAATGCCCTATTCGCCAACAGCACCGGCAATGAGAACACAGCAACAGGACTTTCTGCTTTACTCAGCAATACAACGGGAGGTTATAATACAGCAAACGGCACACAGACCCTTTTCCTGAATTCAACAGGAAGTTTCAATGTTGCCATGGGCTGGAATGCCATGCACGATAATACCACAGGCAGTTCCAATACTGCCATCGGGTCTTCAGCCTTATATTCAAATACAACAGGAGGAAGCAATACCGCCGTGGGAATATCATGCATGCGCAGCAACACCAGCGGCATCGGTAACACAGCAATAGGAATAACTGCGCTTTTCCAGAATACGACCGGGGGGTTTAATACCGCCGGAGGTTTGAATGCATTGTATAATAACACCACCGGTACAGATAATGCAGCCTGGGGTGTTACGGCGATGAACAATAACACAACGGGAAGTTACAACACCGCCCTAGGCACCAGTTCGCTCCGCAGCAATACCACCGGTTATTCAAATACCGCAACAGGTAAGGAAGCACTATCTGTCAATACCACCGGCACAAGAAATACGGCCATCGGCGACAGTGCGCTCTTTTCAAACACAACGGCATCGGGCAGCACGGCCACGGGTTACCAGGCACTGTATGCCAACAGCACCGGAACCGGCAATGTGGCGAATGGATTCCAGGCACTGTATACCAACAGCACCGGAACAAACAGCACGGCTACCGGTTACCAGGCATTGTATACCAACAGCACCGGAACCGGCAATGTAGCTAACGGGTTCCAGGCATTGTATTCAAACAGTTCCGCATCAGGAAGTACAGCCACCGGCTTCCAGGCACTGTATACCAACAGCACGGGCACCAATAATACAGCCATCGGGTACCAGTCGCTGTATGCCAATAGCAATGGCTTTTTCAATACGGCCAACGGGTATTATGCGCTTACGGCCAACAGTACAGGAAGCAATAACGAAGCCAGCGGGTATCGTTCTCAGGTTGCCACCAGCAGTGGTTTTCAGAATACTTCCATTGGTGCAAACTCCATGATATTAAATACCACCGGCGCTTATAATACAGCGGTGGGATATAATACCGGCCCGAACTCAGCCAATCTTTTCAATACCACCTCTATTGGTATTGATGCTACCTGCACCGGTAGCGATATGGTGCGTATCGGGAACATTTTTGTAGGTTCTATCGGTGGGTACCAGAACTGGACGAATATTTCCGACGGCAGGTTCAAGGAAAATGTCAAGGAAAATGTACCGGGATTGAGCTTCATTAAACAATTACGCCCGGTGACCTACCAGCTGAACCGGGAAAAGATCAACGAAATGAACGGTGTTACCGAACGGCGCAAACAGACCGCTGCAGAAATGGGAACAATGCCGGCATTCCTCACCGGTGATAAATATTCCGACATCACCACTGGTTTTATTGCACAGGAAGTGGAAGCCGCTGCGCAAAAAGCCGGCTTCAATTTCAGCGGGGTTGACAAGCCCAAGAACGATAAAGATTTTTATGGCCTGCGGTATGCCGAATTTGTGGTACCGCTGGTAAAAGGCATGCAGGAGCAGCAGGCGATCATTGAAGACCAGAAAAAAGAACTGCAGTTCCAAAAACAACGCATCGATGAACTGGAGAAAATGATGAAAGAGATGAAGAGAAACGGAAGTAGGTAATATTTTTATGGGGAACCCGGCAACAGAAGGTAGCAGATGCTATTCTATACAATATTCACCTCCCGCTCCAGGCCCACCCCGAATTTCTTTTTCACACTCCGGAGTATTTCTTCGCTCAGGTCATAGATCTCCCTGCCCGTTGCCTGGCCGTAGTTTACCAATACCAGCGCCTGTTTGGTATGGCAGCCTGCATCTCCTTTGCGGAATCCTTTCCACCCGGCTTGTTCAATCAGCCAGCCGGCTGCCAGCTTTACATGTCCATTTGGTAATGGGTAACCAATTATCCCTGGGAATTGAGACCTGAGCATAGAATACTGGCTACTGGGTATTTCCGGGTTTTTGAAGAAGCTGCCTGCATTTCCAATAATAGCAGGGTCGGGCAGTTTGGATGAGCGGATATTGATTACGGCCTGTGAAATGGCCTGTATGCTCAGCTCCTTCGCTCCCATCTGCTCCAGTTCCTGTTGGATGGCGCCATAAGAAGTATTGTATTCCGGAATGCGGTTGAGCCGGTAAGTAACATGGGTGATCACGAATTCATTTCGGAATTTCTTCTTAAACACGCTTTCGCGGTAGCCGAATTCACAATCATTCAGCGAAAAGTGAACGGTCTTCTTATCGTGTAGGTGAAAGGCTTCGAGTGAAAAGAACACGTCTTTTATCTCCACGCCATAGGCCCCGATGTTCTGCATGGGCGAAGCACCCACATTGCCCGGGATAAGCGAAAGGTTCTCTACGCCTGCCCAGCCATTGTGTATACAATGCCGTACAAAATGGTGCCAGTTCACCCCAGCACCCGCCTGCACATATACATGATGCTCGTCTTCCTTGATCTCTTTGATACCGAGCAATTCATTCTTTAACACCAGGCCGTCGAAATCTTTAGTGAAAAGAATGTTGCTGCCGCCGCCGAGAATAAGGGTTTGAGGTTTGGAGTTTGAAGTTTGGGGCTGGCTGAATTCAAGGAGTTGGTGTAATTCATCAACAGTATTAAAGCGGGCAAATTGTTTTGCCCTTACATCGATGCCAAATGTATTAAACGACTTCAGCGATATGTTTTCCTGTACTTCCATTCTAAACTATGAACGATTAGCTGGTAACCTGTAACCACTCTCTAATTTGTATCCACATCCACCACCACCGTTACCGGTTTATAATTTTTTTCCGTGGCAAGCAGGTTGATGTGATTTCTTATCGCCGCTTTATACCTCCCGCTCATCCCGGGTTCTTTGGGCAGTTTGATCAGTATTTCCATCAGGTATTGGTTGCGGATGCGGTTTACCACGGGTGCTGCCGGTCCCACCACAAAATCAGCCAGGTCCTGCTTCAGCAAAGTTGCCAATTTTTCTGCTGCCGCTGTTACAATATTCTTATCCTTGTGTTTCAGCGTAAGCTGGATAAGGCGACTGAACGGCGGGTAAAAGAACTCCTGCCGCTTTTCTATCTCCAGCGCAAATAATCTTTTATAATCATGCTGCTGTACCAGTTGCAGCACCGGGTGCTTGGGGTTACCCGTCTGGATAATCACTTTGCCCTGCTCCTTTTTTCTGCCTGCCCGCCCACTCACCTGTTCCATCAGCTGGAAGGCCCGTTCATTCACGCGGAAATCGGCAAAGGCAAGCAATCCATCTGCATCCAGAATTCCAACAAGGCTTACTTTGTCAAAGTCCAGCCCCTTCACCACCATTTGTGTGCCCACCAGTATATCCATCCGGTGCTGTTCGAACAACTGGATCAGGTTATCGTGTGCGGCTTTACCCCGCACACTGTCCACATCCATCCGGGCAATTTTGTATTTAGAAAAATCATCTTCCAGTTGTTCTTCAATTTTTTCGGTACCGAAATTCTTTTCCAGCCAGTTATTGCTGCCGCAGGCGGGACAGGTAACCAGTTTGGGATAGGTGCTGCCGCAATAATGGCAATGCAGTTTATTGCTGAACTTATGAAGGGTAAGCGATACATCGCAGTGAGTGCATTGCGGTATGAACCCGCATGTTCCGCAGATGAGATACGGATTATAACCACGACGGTTCTGGAAAAGGATCACCTGCCTGTCGGCATCCAGTGCAGTTTGCATGGCATCTTTCAGTTGCGGACTGATCATTACTTTTCCTTTTTTTGCCACCTGGCGGGTATCCACCATTTCAATGGCCGGCAGTCCGATGCCGCCGAAGCGTTCGTTCAGTTCCACCAATGCGTATTTATCATGCAGGGCATTGTAATAGCTTTCCACCGAAGGGGTGGCGCTGCCCAACAATACTTTTGCCCCGAAGAGGGAGGCATAATAAATAGCGGTATCCCGGGCGTGGTAACGCGGTGCCGGCTCATGCTGTTTAAAGGAAGCATCATGCTCTTCATCCACAATCACCAGGCCGAGGTTGGTAAAGGGAAGGAAGATGGCACTGCGGGCGCCCAGTACTATTTTCACTTCACCGGTCCGGACCTTATTCCACAATTCAATACGCTCGTTGTTATTGAACCGGGAATGATAGATGGTGATGTTGCCGCCAAAATGTTTCTGCAGGCGTCGGATGATCTGGGTGGTAAGGGCAATTTCAGGCAGCAGGTACAGCACTTGCTTGCCTTCGGAAAAATATTTTTCAATAAGCTTTATATACACCTGTGTTTTGCCGCTGCTGGTAACTCCGTGCAGCAGGCAGACGTTCTTTTTTTCAAATGCCTGGTTTATGGCGTCGGAACACTGCTGCTGGGAAACGCTGAATTCAAAATCAATTTCCACATCCTTAGGTAAGGACCGGATCCGGTCAACGGCCCGCTTTTCCACGAGCAGCACATTTTTTTCAACCAGGCCCTTCAACTGAGCCGCGGAAGCCCCGGACTTTTTGAGAAGTTCTGCCTGCGTTACATCGCCCGATGTTTTTTCCAGGTGCAGGTAAGCAAGCAGCAGTTCCATCTGTTTGGGAGCCCTTGTCCAGTTATTGAGCAGGTCGCTTAATTTATCTTCATTGGTATAAATGGGATTCAGCAGCACATAGGTTTCTTTTTTTACCTTGTATTGCTCGTCCAGCGCCTCCCATACATGGCAGACCTTTTTATCGATCAGTTTTTTGATGATGGGGTATACGTGGGTAATGTCAAGGATCTGCTGAACCTCGGTGAGCCGCAGTTCTTTTTTCAGCAGCAGGGCTTCGGCCACCAGGAACTCTTCGTCGTTGAGGTAAGAGAAGTCTTCGCCGGCTTCTTCGTTATATACCAGGATGGTTTCGCTGCTCAGTTTAAAATGCGTGGGCAGGGCGGCCGACATCACTTCCCCTTCGGTGCACATATAATATTCGCTGAGCCATTGCCAGAGCTGCAGTTGCTGGGGATACAGGATGGGGGCATCATCCAGTACATTCAAAATATTCTTGGTGGGATAGCCGGGATCTGTATCCGATACGGTACGGATAATACCGGCATATTTTTTCTGTTTACCGAAAACCACTTCTGCCCGGCAGCCGGGTTGTGCTTTTTCTTTTAAATGATCCGGAACCGAGTACGTATAATTGGTGGGAACTGCCAAAGGAAGTATGATCGTTGCCCAAAGAGCAGATGATCCATCTGCAAATGCTATTTCATTTCCCGTATTCATCTTACTCGGCTAAAGGTAACCTGATTTCCCTGAACTTATTTTATCCAGCTGGCCTTGTACTTTATCAAACCTTCTTCCATCACTTTGTATACTTTCTCCCGTAACCGGGGAACATCATGCAGCGTCATCCCCTCCACAGATATCTCTTCTATAAAAACAGATCTCGACTTTCCGGGGTTTAAAGAGAAAATACTCCGGTAATGCATGCGGTCATACGCATCGAGTATCAAAATGGGTTTAATGGGCGTTTGTGTTTCGATGGCCACCTTAAAGGCCCCGTCGTAAAATTCTTTCAGTGGCTGGTGCGACAAATTGAAGGTTCCTTCCGGAGCTACTATGATGGAAATTCCTTTGCGTACAACAGATATCAGCTGCTTCACACTCCGGGCCCTCTTTTCTGGTTTATCCCGTTCCACCATCACCACGGCATTCTTATATATAAACCCGAACAGGGGGATTTTGGCCATTTCGGCCTTGCCCAGGATACGGAAATGTTGCCGCCGGATTGTTTTGAACAGAATAGGTATATCGAGAAAGGAGATGTGATTGAATACAAACACGTATTGCCGGTTCCTATCGTGAGCCGCTTCAAAAATATTCCGGTGAAAGATCCCGAGCATCAAAAGCACAAAATCGGCCCAGCACTGGCAAAGCCAGTAGATAAAATTGCCGCCCCGGATCTTCCCGAAAAAGGAGGCCAGCACCACCAGCGGGAAAATGACCAGCAGGAAGGCAATAAAGGGCAGAAAGGCATATATACTGAAAAGGACCCGGAGGATCCGGCTTATAAAGCGCATAATCAGGGACGAAGATAGCTGATTCCGGGCCTGCTACCGGGGCTGAAACCATGGTTTTGGACCGAAACCCAGCTATTTTGGGCAAACCTGCCCGCAAACTGTTGATATTTTTTCAGAAACGCTGCTCATTTTCAGGGGTAAACCCTTACCTTTGCCGTCCTAAATTCGGGATATTATGTTAGCAGTAGTTAAAATAGCAGGTCAGCAATTCAAAGTAAAAGCTGGCGATAGCTTATATGTACCTCATATTGAGGGCAAAGCCGGTGATTCTGTGGAATTTGCCGATGTATTGATGACCGACAATAACGGTAAAGTGGCTGTTGGCGGCGATGTAAAAGCCGTAGTAAAAGCCGAGATCGTTAGCGACCTGGTAAAAGGTGATAAAGTGATTGCCTTCAAAATGAAAAGAAGGAAAGGCTTCCGTAAAAAACACGGGCACCGTACCCAGTACACGCAGATCAAAGTAACAGGTATTGCGTAAGCAATGTTTATTGGTTTACAGGTTTACCAGTTGTAACCATACAACCAATCAGCAAATAAACTAATCAACAAATAAACTCATTACAACATGGCACATAAAAAAGGTGAAGGCTCGGTTAAAAACGGCCGCGATTCACAAAGCAAAAGATTAGGTGTTAAGATTTATGGTGGGCAGCCTGCCCTCGCCGGCAACATCATCCTTCGTCAGCGTGGCACCACGTATCATCCCGGTAAAAATGTTGGTATCGGAAAAGACTTTACCATCTTTGCACTTACCGATGGACTGGTGGAATTCAAAAAAACCAGGGGCGACAGAACCGTTGTTTCGGTTGCAGCTGTAGAAGTGACCGCTTAAAATTTTTTTACATTTTTTTTGGTAGTTTAGAAAATATTTATATTTTTAAGTATTATTTACTAACCAATTAAATCTAAAAAAATGGCAACAAAGAAAAAAGCTGCTAAAAAGAAAGCCGCTCCAAAAAAGAAAGCTGCTCCTAAAAAGAAAGCTGCTCCTAAGAAAAAAGCCGCTAAGAAGAAGTAATCTTCGCTTTTTAACAAAGCAAAATATCTTAAAAGTCCCGGACATACTCCGGGACTTTTTATTTGCTGAAACTATTGCTGGCAGCGGGTTACAGCCAATAAGGGAAACCGGTTTCGCGGTCAACACGTCATCCTCTATTTATACACAAACAACTTAACAAAGCAGTTGAATGCGTCTATACAAATAGAATTTTTATACAGGCACTACCTGAATTTATTCATTCGTTTTCACCAATAAGAATCTCATTTTAGCTGCCGGATGTGATAAAATTCCGGGCAACCGGCCATAACCCCGGGCACCCGCGAATGGGCAGATTTGTTACTTTTAGGCATGGATAATTACCAAATAGCCGAAAATTTTTCTTTGCTCTCAAAACTGATGGATATACATGGAGAGAACAGTTTTAAAGCAAAATCATACGCTGCCGCAGCCTTCAATATTGAAAAACTTCCCATGCAGTTATCTGCCACGCCGCATGAAAAAATTTATTCCATCAAAGGCATCGGTGAGTCTACCGGAAAAAAAATAATCGAATTGCTTGAAACAGGTTCCCTGCAGGCATTGGATGATATGATCAATAAAACCCCGAAAGGCGTGATCGAAATGCTGAACATAAAAGGAATCGGCCCCAAAAAGATCTCCACCATCTGGAAAGAAATGGAAATCGAAAGCATCGGAGAACTTCTTTACGCCTGCCAGGAGAACCGCCTCAAATTATATAAGGGCTTTGGCGAAAAAACACAACAGAACGTAGCCGACAGCATCGAGTTTTACCTCAACAACAGCGGGTATTATTTATATCCCCAGGTGGAAGCCGTGGTGCCCCAGGTAACCCCCTACCTCGAGAAACTGTTCGGAGCCGGCAATGTATTCATCACCGGCAGCTTTAAACGCCAGCTGGAAGTGATCGAGGAACTGGAATACGTGGTGCGTTGCAACAACGAGTCCATTAAACCAAAATTCCACACGGCAAACCCGCCGGAACTCCTTGAGGAAAAGCCGGATACTTTATTATATAAGCTGATGAACGGGCTCAAACTGAGGTTCTATACCGGGGAAAAAGAGCTGGAAAAAAGGCTGTTTACCAGCAGTGCCAGTCCCGAATTTACCGATGCCTTCCTGTCCGGTTTCCCTGACCTGGATTTCAGCAAAGTCAGTGGGGCGGATGACGGGGTAATCTTTGACCAGGCTGGCATCAGCTACATACCACCCTGCCTGAGGGAAACACCCGCCATTATCGGCCGGGCTAAAAAAGCAACCCTTCCGGAATTGATCCAGCCTTCGGATATAAAAGGTATTATTCATAGCCACAGCAACTGGAGCGATGGCAGCAATACCCTCGAAGAAATGGCAAAAGCCGCCCGGTCACAAGGGCTGGAATACCTGGTAATCAGCGATCACAGCAAGAGCGCTTTTTATGCAAACGGACTTACCGAAGAACGGATCAAAGCCCAGCACCAACTGGTTGATGAACTAAATGCCGGATTCAATGGCTTTAAAATCTTCAAAAGCATTGAAAGTGATATCCTCTACGATGGCAACCTGGATTATGCCAACCCGGTGCTCGCCACGTTCGACCTGGTGATTGCCTCAGTGCACAGCATTTTAAAAATGACAGAAGAAAAAGCGATGCAGCGGCTGATTGCAGCCATCGAAAACCCATACACTACCATCCTTGGCCACATGACCGGCCGGCTGCTGCTGAGCCGGAAGGGTTACCCGGTTGATCATAAAAAGATTGTTGATGCCTGTGCCGCCAACAACGTGGTGATAGAACTGAATGCCCACCCCCGCCGGCTCGATATCGACTGGAGACATATCGGTTATGCTCTTGAAAAGGGAGTATTGATATCTATTGATCCCGACGCCCACGAAATTGAAGGATACAACGATACCCGCTATGGAGTGCTGGCTGCTCAAAAAGCCATGGTCACCAAAGAACAAAACCTCAGCAGTATGAACCTTGTACAATTTGAACAGTTTGTACAGGAACGGAAAAAAGCAAAAAGAATATAATGTTGCATTTCTTCCGGCATTGAAGTATTTTTCTGAAAACAATTGCTATGATTCCCGGTTTACCCATGTACCTGAACATTCTGTTCATCGGTACCACCCTATTGTCGGTTTTTATTTTTTATAAAGCAGCCAGCCGGTCCAATACCACGCTGCTGTTGTTATTTGCCTGGCTGGGCATACAGGCAACGGTTGCTTATACGGGGTTCTATAAAATAACAACGGGCTTCCCGCCCAGGTTTGCGTTGCTGGCTGCTCCTGCCCTTTTGTTCATCATCCTCCTGTTTGTTACCGGCAAAGGAAAAAAATACCTTGATGGCCTCGATGCGAAAACCCTCACCCTTCTTCACGTGGTTAGAATACCGGTGGAACTTTGCTTGTACGGGCTGTTCCTGAACAAAGCCGTGCCGGAAGTAATGACCTTTGCCGGGCGCAATTTCGACATCCTTGCCGGAATCACGGCCCCGGTTATTTATTATTCCGGGTATGTAACCAACCGCATTGGTAAAACAGGTTTAGTGGCCTGGAACATCGCCTGCCTCTGCCTGCTCTTCAATATTGTAATCACGGCAGTATTGTCAGCACCTACCTCCTTTCAGCAGTTTGGTTTTGATCAGCCCAATACGGCCATCCTGTATTTTCCCTTTGTGTGGCTGCCCTGCTGTGTGGTGCCACTCGTGCTTTTAGCACACCTGGCTTGTTTGCGTAAACTGCTTATAAAATAAAAACAGGCATGCCTGCACACGCATACCTGTTTCAGTGAACGGATTAAAATGGCTACACCCGGGTTACTTCGGTTCTTTCTTCCACTTTGGAGCCTATATTGAAGGATTGATTGATGAATACTTTTTTCCCAAGTATTTCAAAATGGAGCTGCCGGATATCCGCCTTTTCGATCTTATAGCGGATGCCATAGGTTTCGGAGCTGATCCGCTGTTCCAGGATCACGTTATTGTCGCCATCCGTAATGCGCAGCAGGGCGCCCGAAGAAGGCAGGTTGTTCAGCTGCAGATCGAACACCAGCAGGTTATCTTCCGTTTTAATAAAACGGATATCACCGGTGGCTGTTTTAGCACCGGCATAAGCTGTGGTTACCTGCGCCTGTGTAAACGAGAATAAATTGGATACTGTCGCCAGCACAAGCAGGCAAACAGTCCGGGTGATGAATGAGTGGAGAGATTTCATAATGGTAGGTTTTAGATTTGATTGATGGCACAAAGCTCCGGACTGCGCATTACCAAATCATCATCCCCGTATTAAGGGATGGTAATGCTATTGTTTATTTAACATGATTTTCTGCCTGCAGGCAGACACATGGATATGAAAGAAGAGAGAAGTTAATTCACCAGTGGCAGTTCCACAAAGAATGTGGTGCCCTCTCCTGTTTTTGTTTCAAACCAGATCCGGCCGCGTGCCTGTTCCACAATGCCTTTGCTCATGGCGAGCCCCAGTCCCGTTCCGGAGGTTTTGGTGGTAAAATTGGGAGTAAATATTTTTGAACGCAGTTCTTCGGCAATACCATTACCGTTGTCTTTTACTTTTATCAGCACCTTGCCGTCGGCCCGTTCTTCTTCCATCTGTATCTCCACGTTCCGTTCGTCGGGCACGGCCTGTATTGCATTCTGGATAAGATTGGTGAACAACCGGTTGATCTGTGTGCGGTCGGCATTAATGAACATAGACCCGGGCAATGGCTTCCAGCTCAGCTGTACGCGGCTATGAATGGAATGCAGCTGGGTCACCATCTTAATTACTTCATTCATATCAAACACTTCGTTGTGGGGGTTGCCGATGTTGGCAAACTGGCTGAACTCACCGGCAATATGGTTCAGGTGATCAATCTGCTCCACCAGGGTCTGGGCCACATTGGCGGTAAGCTCCTGCACGTTGCCTGAGTTATTGGTGATGGCTTTCTGAAGGTATTGCAGGCTCAGCTTCATCGGTGTAAGCGGGTTCTTGATCTCATGCGCTACCTGCCGGGCCATTTCACGCCAGGCCCCTTCCCGTTCGCTCTTGGCAAGTGCCACGGCACTGTCGTCGAGTTTGGCCACCATCTTGTTGTATTCCTTCACCAGTTCACCGATCTCATCATCCCGTTTCCAGTCGATGGCCTCATTCATCTGGCCCAGGCTCACCGCTTTCATTTTTTTGCTGATGAAAGAGAAAGAACGGGTGATGCGGTTGGTGATGAACAGGGCCACAATACCGGCAATGAGGAAGATGAATGCGTTCAGGTTGATGATGGTGACGAGGAAGTTGGCGATCTCTTCCTGCAGCTTGCTTTCGGAAGTGAAATAAGGAATGTTGAGGTACGCATATTCCCGGCCGCTGCCATCAATTACCGGAACGTAGTTGCTGACAAAGCTCAGCTTACCGATCTTTTCCTCTTTAAAATATTGTACTTCCTTTTGTTTATTCAGGTGATAATAAGCCAGCGGATCCATCCGGGTGCTGATGATGCCCTTGTTGTACGGCAACGGCAGCGATGAAACCTCCAGGTTTCCTTCCAGGTCGTACAGGTTTACATCTACCGCATGGATTTCAGATATCTTATCGATCACTTTTTCCAGCTTTTCCCGGTAGGCTTCGTCATATACTTTCACCACGTCGTCGAAAATGGCCAGGTCGGTAAGCGAAATGCGCACTTCGTTCTCCATTACATGTATTACACGGCTCAGCTTTTCCCGGTTGGTGTTCTGGTAACGGCTGATGAAAAATAAAATGGTGGCCACACCAATAATGATGAAGGAAACAGCACTGATGAAGATCACTGTTCCGTACACCTGGTTGCGGATGCTGAGCTGCCAGTAGTTGCGGAAACGAAGGCGGTTGAATTTTGTTCTGATCAGCAGGTTCAGCAAGGAGAATATACCGGTAACCAGCAGGAAGGCGCAGAACAGGTACGAAAAGAGGGTGATGGATTCAATGAGAAAGTTATTCTCCTTGGCAATGATCACCACTTTCTGTGCCCCGGCACGGTACCAGAGTTCATCGTAACCATTCTTCTGCAGACTTACAAACTCATCCCTGGGAACCTGCGCTGCCGTAAGCTTTGTGGGAAATGCATAGTCATTATGGCTGCTTACCAGCTGCAGGTTATTGTACACGGCAAAAGCATACACCGGTGAATTTTCAATGGCATTGGTGCTTCCTTTTGAAAAAAGCTCCAGGTTCAGCGCATCTGTTTTGTATTTCCGGGGGTTGGCCAGCACAAATACATAACCCAGGGTATCCTTATCAAAATTGGTGATCGTTTTTTTGCTGATATAACTGAAACGGTCGTAAGCTTCGTCATAATAAAACAGCTCCGGGTTGTTGGTGGGTTTGGCCTGGGTGTTCAGCACGGTATTCAGTTCATTGAAGCCGGCGGGGTCATCATTAAACAGCGGTTTTTCGTTCGCATCAAAGGTGTAGATCCGTGTTTCGTATTTATTGGTATAACCGGAGAAATTCCCATTCACGAGACTGTCTTTGAAATACCGGTTGGATGAATCGGAAAGCAGCCGGTAAAAATTAACAGCCAGCAGGTCGCTGCGGAAATCTGTAAGGAGGGTATTCAGCAGCGTTTCACTCGCAGGATCAGCCTTGGTGGAAAGTATCTCTGCATAGTGTTTGCGGTTGCTGATCTCTTTCTTGCTGTTCTCCACCACGATAATGGCAGTAATGGTTACTGAAAAAAAGAAAAGCCAGAAAATGAGCCGCAGCGAAGCCACTTTACGGATGGACAATCCAAGGTTACCCCGGAACAACAGGAGCAGGTAAATCAGCAGCCATCCCAGAATGAAGAGGCGGAAACCGGCGTACTCGGTACCCAGCTGAAAACTCAGGTAAATAAGTCCGGATACTGTCAGCACCAGGTAGGGTGATGCAGAAGTGCGTGGGAAGAAAGGACGTACAAACCACAGCACCACCTGGCTCAGCAGGAAGTAGCCCATGGCAACGCAGCAAAGCACTATGAAACCGGTAACACTATAAATATTCAGCGTAAAAAAGTTGATTACATCAAAAGATATCTGCGAATCGGCTACCAGGCTACGTACAATATCGCCCGCCACAAACGTAGCCGTCATGAGCAAAACACAGGCAATGATCAATACCCCCCATTTAAAAACCGGCTGCGTGCTGCTGCCAGGTTGCCGGTCCTGCAGGTGATAATGAATGAACAGGATCACCCAGGAAAACAACAGTGAATTAATAAGCAGGTCGCCCAGCGAGCGGAACACGACGTTAGACCCGTAAATGGAAGGATCAAACAATTCGAATTGCCGGAAGTTGAGCGGGAAGGGAAAGAAATAACTAATGGCCCGGAGGATGCTGACGGTTGCCACGAGGATCAGCACGGCTTTCCATAAGCCGGTATTGGCACTGATGGTATTTGCCAGCAGGTGAATAAACAACAGCACACAGATGGCGGCCAGTATCCGCAGCCATACTGCCACCAGGTTATTTTTGGCACTCACGCTGTTGGCCTTTTCAACGATGTAGAACAGTGGCTTGCCGTGCAGCGATTTTACCAGTGAGCCGGCGGGCTGAAGCGAAAGGTCGTAGTTTCTTTCAATATCATGACCGGTGGCAAACGTATTACGCAGGTAGGTATTGGTAACAAAGAAGTTCCATTTCACCGGAACCAGGGCAATGGAAATACCTGTGGCATCGGCGGATTTGCGCCAGGCATAATACCCGTTTTCCAGCTGCACAAAGCCGCTGGTGTCTGCCGTTGCCAGCAGTTCATCCGAGGGGAGTACGGTTTGTGTATTCCAGAAGACCAGTTTATGAATGCCGATGTCATTGATGAAATAGCGGTAGAAAAAATATTTCCTGCCCATCATGTCCTGCAGGAATTTTTCGTCGTACCGGTAATCGTTGATTCGGCTGATGGCCGATGAATCTTTCACCAGTTTTTCAAAATCGGCTTCCTGCCGGTGAATGTACCGTTGAATGTTTTCCCGTACGGCGCCCACGGATGAGTTACCCGACCAGTAGTTATCAATGATGAAGGAGATGGTTACCAGCCAGGCTGCAATGATAAGCAGGTAGCTGTTCTTGATGATAAAGCGTCTAAAAGGATGAGTGTTTTGCAATCGGCTCTAACGTGTTTGCTGCTTCTTGATGCTGTTCCAGATGCTGTCCATTTCTTCCAGGGTCATATCCTGCAGGGGTTTGCCGGTTTGAAGGGCCTGTTCCTCCATTTGGGTAAAACGCCGGATGAATTTTTTGTTGGTCCGTTCCAGTGCATTTTCGGCATCTACCTGCAAAAACCTTGCAAAGTTTACCAGGGAGAAGAAAACATCTCCCAGTTCGTCTTCCATTTTGTTGATATCTCCCGATTGGATGGCTTCAAAAAGCTCTTTTTGCTCTTCTTCCACCTTGTCCCATACCTGCTCTTTATTGTCCCACTCAAAGCCCACCTGCCGGGCTTTTTCCTGCAGCCGCATGGCTTTTACCATGGAAGGAAGAGACTGCGGAACCCCGCCCAGCACCGACTTTTTGCCCTCTTTCAGTTTCAGCTTTTCCCAGTTCCGTTTCACCTCTTCCTCGTTGTTCACGTGCGTACGCTCTGCGCCTGCCGGAGGATAGATATGCGGATGGCGGGCAATGAGTTTATCACATACCCCGTTGATCACCTCATCCAGGGAAAACTTACCCTGCTCCGTGCCGATTTTGGCGTAAAACACCAGGTGCAGCATCAGGTCACCCAGCTCTTCTTTGATGGATTTCCAGTCGCTTTCTGTGATGGCATCAGCCAGTTCATAGGTTTCTTCAATGGTAAGCTGGCGGAGGGTATGGATGGTTTGCTTTTTATCCCAGGGACATTGTGCACGGAGTTCATCCATGATTTTTACCAGGCGGAGAAAAGCTTCTGCATTGGAACCGGACATAATATATTTTACAGTTTAAAGAAAGAAAAGAAAACAAAGGCAGTGAACAGTAAGCTCAGCACAATCAGAAACAGGAAGTTCACCAATATGAATTTGAAGATGGTTTTAGCCCTTCGTTGTTTATAAAAATTACGCATGGCCTTGTATTGGTAAAAGAAAAGACCCAGGTAAAGAAATACGATAAGCAGCCGGATACCCCACCAGTTGATCATCCCGTTGAGGCTGTTGACACTGAAAATAACCAGCAGGGCAATAAAGAGAAAAATGTAGAGATGCAGGCTGAAGATGCCATGACTTACATAATAAAAAGCCTTGCGGCGGATATAAATCAGTTTCAGCAGGAGTGCCAGCAGCGGCAGCGAGAGGAAGAGAAGCTGTGGCAGGCTGTGCAGCAGCAGTTCTTTAAAATCCCGGAAAGCATCTAATTTCCGGCCCCGGTATTTGTTGTTGATGTCGATGAGCTTGTAGGTAAAGGTCCGCTCAAACCAGTTATCGCCTTTACCCGCTTTCAGCACCGAGTCGTATTGCTGCCTGCTTTTGTATTTAATATCAATCAGGTTTGTGTTGGGTGAGGAAAGCATGGTATCTACATACACCTGGAACTCGGCCCTCGTCATTGGTTTTCCTGCTTTATTATCATTGAGGTTGATGGCGGTGGTAAAATCGGCAAAACTCGCTGAGTCCATTTTGGCAATCTGGGTCAGCGTTTTTTTATTGATGGTGGTTTCGCTTCGCACATCAATTCCGCCTGATTTAAAAAAGGTAAAGAAGATCAAAAAGAAAAAGGCCGACGTGAAGATGTACATCCTGATGGGGTTTACGTAACTGGCACGGCGTCCAGCCATGTATTCTGTAGACAGGAAGCCCGGCTTTATGACCAGGTATTTTACCGTACTGAAGAACTTTCCGTCGAAATGGGTGATGTCCTGGAAAAAATGGGTGATGAGGTGCCAGACTGTTTCTTTGGGTTCAATGTTTTCCTGCCCGCACACATGGCAATACCTTCCCTGTACTTCCGCCTGGCAATTGAGGCAATTCTTCTCCTGTCTTTCCTTCAGACGGCTCATGAGCATTAATTTTGTTAAAAATAATAAAGTTTGAGGGTTTATTAAATGAAGGGCACAATTTCAGTTGCCAAACTTGCATTACTTTTGAAAATGAAAATATTTCTAATGAAAAAATCAGTCGGCTGCCTTTGCCTGGTGCTTATGGCAGGTTATGCTTCCCGTGCCCAGTATTATTACACGGATGTGATCAATAACAAACAGGTAATGGCAGAGCTGGCCGTGCTCAAGGAAAAGAAGGTAAAGGGGGTAAAAGTGGTTTCCATGGAGGCCGATGGCACTGCAAGCGAGGGCTTTACCTGCCAGAAAAAGATCAACCGGGATTATAGCGAGGTGGAGATTTATACGGAAACCAACCAGTCTTACCCCAACACGTTCACTTCGTATTTCAATGCAGCCGGCGTGCTGCAGCGTACCGTTGATTCGTCGGAAGCAGGGGCTACCACCATCGATTATGTGTACAATGCAGCCGGTAAACTGGTATCGGTAAATTCGGCCGAAAACTTTTCAACCGATGATGATGCCGGGGCCGTAAGTCAGCAGCACCTGTACGAATACAATGCAGCCGGGGCACCCCGGCGGATGCTGCTGGTGAAAAACGGGAAAGACACCACCGAATTCCTGTTTGAAACCGACGAAAACGGCAATGTGCTTATTGAAAAAAACCTGAAGACCTCGGAGGTATATTATTACTACTACGACGAGCGGAACCGCCTTACCGACATCGTTCATAAATACAGTTACCAGAAACAGCTGTTCACCGAATCGTCTTTTGAATACGATGAAAGCGGGCAGCTGGCAAAAATGGTGACTTCAGAAAAAGAAGGGGCTTATTATTTTACCTGGCGCTATGCTTATGAGGACGGGCTGCGTACCACCGAGCGCTGCTACTCCAAAGAAGGCAGGATCATGGGATCGGTGGAATACCTGTATAAGAAATAATATTTCCGGGCTGATTGCTTGAGGAATGTTCAATACTCAATTTTCAGCATCTGCCTTTAGCGAATAAAAAAGCCGCTTAAAAGCGGCTTGTACTCGGGATGGGAGTTGAACCCACACTTGCATTGCTGCAAACAGGATTTTAAGTCCTGCGTGTCTACCAGTTCCACCACCCGAGTATCACTGGTAAAGAAAAAAAATCCCGACAAGTCGGGATTAATTTTTGAGCGGAAGACCGGGCTCGAACCGGCCACCCCGACCTTGGCAAGGTCGTGCTCTACCAAATGAGCTACTTCCGCAGTTGACGTATTAAACGCCTGAACGATAAAAAAGAACTTGCTTATTTTTTGGAGTGCAAAAATAAGCCTTACGCTGTTACAACAAAAATTTTATTTGTACGTGGGATTGTACAGGGTATTGGTCGGTACATCCACTTTGGGCTTGCCTTTATAGCGGTGAGTGTACAGGTTATAGCATCCGCCTAAGATAAATGCTACTACCAGGAATACCTGGCAAAACCAGATAAAACGGGATGTGGATACCCAGTTATGAGTAAAATCTTTATGCCTGGTGTCGATGATTTCCTGACTCATTTTATTGTTATTTGCTGTGCAAAAATAAGGGCTGAAAAGCAAAAAAACTTATTTGTTACCAACAATTTCCGAAAAGGTTTTCTTCTTGCGGATAAAATAGGCCCATACCACCGACCTGGTATACCAGCCTTCGGGCTTCCCGTCTTTCCGGGTGGGAAATACAGAATGCCGGTGATCGGTAAATACCCACCGTGCAAACTGAAGATGAGCTGTTATTATGGCCTGGAAATATCCCCAATCGCCGCCCAGCAAACCCCGCCAGGCCGATACCGCATCCAGCAATACCCGGAATGGAATCTTCCAGAGGCAATCATTCAACGAACTGTTCTTGGCAATCATCACAAGGTTATTGCGGAAGTTAAGCAGGGTTTTGCGGCTGTTGCCCCGGGGCAATGTGCCTCCACCCACGTGATACACCACCGATGATGGTTCCACATACACTTTGTACCCGGCAAGCTGCATGCGCCAGCATAAATCAATTTCTTCCTGGTGTGCAAAAAAGTATTCATCCAGCCCGCCCATTTCATGATACACGGCAGCCCGTACAAAAAAAGCGGCACCGCTTGCCCAGAAACAAGGCTGCCGGTCATTGTACTGGCCTTTATCTGTTTCACAATCGTCAAACACCCGGCCACGTGAAAAGGGATAACCGAGGTAGTCGAGCCATCCACCACAGGCGCCGGCATATTCAAAGCGGTCCTTATGGGCATGCATTGCTATTTTAGGCTGGCAGGCAGCAATCTGTTTATTCTTTTCCATCAGTTCAATGATGGGCTCTATCCAGCGGGGCGTTACTTCCACATCGCTGTTCAGCAATACATAATAGTCCGATTGCACCTGCCTGAGGGCGGTGTTGTATCCTTTGGCAAATCCCTCATTGGTTTTATTCCGGATGATCTCAACCGCAGGATAATGTTGCGCAAGAAAATCAATGCTGTCGTCGGTGGAGGCATTGTCGGCCACAATCACCCGCTTATTGGAATACGAAGAAGCCAGCACCGCAGGCAGGAATTGTTGAAGGAATTTCCTTCCGTTCCAGTTAAGAATAACAATGGCAACTGATGCTTCTGTCATTTTTGGCGTTGTTGAATACCGCTTACAAACATACTCATATCTTACAACTTCAACCCCCAAACTTCAAACTTCAAACTCCTGACTTATTCCTTATTTTTACTTTATGTTTACCAATCTTTTTAACTGGCGAACCGCACTGGCACTGGTGGCTATTGCCATTGTTACCGGCACCATCTTCTATTCGCAGTACATTGCCCGGAAGATAGCCAATGACGAACGAAAGAAGGTGAACGTATGGGTGCAGTCGCTCAAAACAAGGGCCACCACCACCGATGGCTCGGCCCTTACCCTTACCAATATCATCACGTCGGAAAATACAGACATTCCCATCATTGAAACCGATGAAAAGGATAACCCCTCCGGGGAATCGCTGAACCTGGATACCAACCTGATCAAATCGGATGCAAATTACCTGCGGAGGAAAATAGAACAGTTTAAAAAAGAAAACGATGCCTTACAGGTGGAGATCAGCAAGGAACCCCTCATCATCAATAAATATTATTACGGTGATTCGGAATTGCTGAAAGAGGTTCGGTATTATCCCATCATCCAGCTCTTCATTGTGGCACTGTTCATCATCATTACGCTGATCACCATTTCCACCCGCAACAAATCCACCCAAAACCAGGTATGGGCGGGTATGGCTAAAGAAACAGCCCACCAGCTGGGTACCCCCCTCACCTCTCTGCAAGGCTGGGTGGAAATGCTGAAAGAAATGCCCGGGCTGGAAAAGATTGTGCCGGAAATGACCAAGGACGTGGACCGGCTGAAACTGGTGAGCGACCGCTTTGGGAAAATCGGCAGTACCCCGCAGCTGGAAGTAATGAACATCGTTCAGCAGGTGGAGAATATGGTAAATTATATCCGGAAACGGGCTACAGATAAAGTTATTTTCAGCATCGACAGCCAGGGTGAAACAGAAATCAATGCCATGATCAACGGACCGCTTTTCGACTGGGTGATTGAAAACCTGCTGAAGAATGCCCTCGATGCCATGGAAGGAAAAGGCAGCCTCGCCGTGAACATAAAAAACGAAACCACACAGGTGATCGTGGATGTAACCGATTCGGGCAAGGGCATCAGCAAACAAAACATTGCCCGGGTTTTTAAACCGGGTTTTACCACCAAAAAACGCGGTTGGGGGCTCGGACTCACCCTAAGCAAGCGCATCATGGAACAATACCATAAAGGCGAGTTGTTTGTAAAACATTCTGAAATCGGGAAGGGAACCACGTTCAGGGTTGTTCTCAATAAATAACATCCTTTTTGAACCACAACTTATTCCGCAAAAGGCGGTACAGGGACATAAGGCAGATCACATCTGTATAGTTTTTTGTTTTTTTATCCCCCGTCAATCTTTTACATTTGCAATCCGAACGACAAACGGCTTAACCCGATTGAACGTTCCGGATCTTTCCCTGCCCGGGTGGCGAAATTGGTAGACGCACCACTTTGAGGTGGTGGCGCTGGAAACGGCGTGCTGGTTCGAATCCAGTCTCGGGCACAAGGCTTCTCTGATGAGAAGCTTTTTTATTTTAGCTATCTTGTAAAAAAAATTGACGATGGGACCGGAGATTACTTGCCCCAACTGCGGGCACCAGTTTGAACTGAACGAAAGCCTCAAAAGCGAGGTGGAAAAAGAACTGCGTGGTAAAATGCTCGACTGGCAGAAAAAGAAAGAAGAAGAATTTGAAAAGCAGAAAACAGCCATCGAGAATGCAGCTCAAAAAAAAGCCGGTGAAGAACTGTCGGCCAAACTGAAAGTACTGGAAGACGAAGCAAGAATAAAAACACAGCAGCTGCAGGAAATGCAGAAAAAAGAACTGGAACTGCTGCGGGATAAATCGGCACTGGAAGAAAAACAGAAAAATTTTGAACTGGAACTGGAAAAACGGTTGCTTGAAAAACGCAAAGAAATTGAAGACAGTACCATCAAGCGGGAACAGGAACTGTTTGACCTGAAGACAAAAGAATTCAAACTGCAGATGGAACAGCAGCAGAAACTGATTGAAGAGCTGAAACGCAAAAGCGAACAGGGAAGCATGCAGCTGCAGGGAGAAAGCCAGGAACTGCTGCTGGAAGAAATATTAAAAGAACATTTTCCTTTCGACCTTATTCAAGAAGTAGGCAAGGGTGTGGAAGGCGCCGACTGCATTCAAACCATCCGCAACAGCAGCGGCACCGCCTGCGGCAAGATCATTTATGAAAGCAAACGCACCAAGGCCTGGAGCAATAACTGGCTCGACAAACTGAAAACAGATAAAAGAAACACAGGCGCCGATGTGGCCATCCTGGTTACCCAGGCATTTCCCAAAGACATGGACCGGTTTGGAGAAAAAGAAGGAATCTGGATCTGTGGTTTCAGTGAAGTGGGAAGCCTTGCCTATGCATTGCGCAACGGCATCATCAAAGTATACGAAGCACAAAAGGCACAGGAAGGAAGAGGAGATAAAATGCAGATGCTTTATGATTTTCTCACCGGTAATGAATTCCGTGGGCAGATAGAAGCAATCGTGGAAGGATTTATGTCGATGAAACAAAGCATTACCAAGGAACGGGTACAGATGGAGAAGATATGGAAAGAACGGGAAAAACAGCTGGAAAAAGTATTACTCAGCACCAGCGGCATGTACGGTTCCATCAAAGGCATTGCCGGCGCTTCGGTAAGTGATATTCCTTTGCTGGAGGGTACCGATGATGATGATGCCGATGAAGCCAACTGATCATTCCCATGCCTTTTGATACCACCTACCATATCCAGGCCGCCAACGGCAACATAACATACACGGTTAAAAAGCCCGGGGGAATTGACACCACTATTTTTTTAGGGCCCGATCATGTACCCTCCGACATCGATTCCAGCCTCGCCGGCGCCGACAGCCTGTTCCGCATTGTACAGCAATCATTTCCCCTGAACCAGGCGGAGAGTGAATACAAAAGCAGATCCGGCGATTCGTATGTCCCGTTGTTCTTATTCCTTACCCTGCTCATCGGGGCAGCATACATCCGGTTCAGGCAGAACATGCGGACAGGGCATCTTGACAATGAAAGCCTGTTGGGTGATGAGGATAATACCCAGTCCAAAAAGAAAAAAAATTACCTCACTTATTACGGCGACCAGTTGAACATTGCGGATGAGAAACTGAACTCGATCCTTTCGAAGAGGTTCCCTTATTTCTCTGCATTAAATTCCGAACACAAAGAAAAATTCCTGCACCGCTTACGGAATTTCATGTCTGATAAAACGTTCAAAATACACAACGACACCGGTTTTGTGGAAATGCCCGTGCTGATCAGTGCGGCTGCTATACAGCTTACATTCGGACTTTCAAAATACCTGCTCCCCTATTTCCAGTACATCCATGTTTACCCGCAGGAATTTATGAGAAGCGAGCCGGTACTGTGCCTGCTGGAAGGGAATGTATCCGGCCACCGCATCAACCTGTCGTGGAAACATTTCCTGGAAGGATACGAAAATCCTGCCAACGGGCAGAATGTGGGTTTGCACGAAATGGCTCATGCGCTTTACTATCAAACCTTCATTGTGGAAGAGAACGTAGACAATGGTTTCAGAAACCAGTATGATGAGTACCTGGCCGGCGGCAATAAAGTATATGAAGCGGAGCGGTCTGCCAAAGGAGGATTGTATTCAGAATACGGAGAGCAGAACCCGCAGGAGTTCTGGGCCGAAAGCATTGAATTGTTTTTTGAAAAACCCGTAGCCATGCAGGCGGCGTACCCGGAATTATATGAGTCGCTGAAACAGCTGCTCAACCAGGACCCGGTGAATAAGATATCAATGGTCCGTTAATACCCAGGTGAGAAAATTATCGTTGAAAGCAAGATAATGTATCACCAGTTCAGTTTCGTTCTTAAACAGGCAATGCACTTTACCTTCGGCCGCATCGCCTTGCACCGACTGAACTACCATACCCCGTTTAAAATCTACAGATCCTCTTCCCCACCATTTGAACACCGATTCTTTCACACTCCAGCAGAGAGTTAAACATTGCTCATGAGTCATTGAACATTGGGCAAGAAGGGTTTTCATTTCTGCCTCACTCAGGAATTTTTTCTGAAGGATTTTGATCTTTTCATTCACCTGTTCCACATCCACTCCCACCCGGTATTCTTTGCTCACAATGGCCGCTGCATAATCGCCGCAGTGTGAAATGGAAAAATGAAAAGGCTCATCCGCCAGGTACGGTTTTTTGGTGTCGGCTATCCGGATCATGCTCACCGGGAAATCAGGATACAGTTCCTTCAGCAGCAGCCGGCCAGCCAGGTGCTGCAGCCGCTTGTGCCAATGGCTGATCGTTTTCTGCAAAGGAACCTGTGCCAGGAAAAAATGTTCGTCCTCGGTGATATGCCATACCGCCATCCGGCTGACTGCGTTGATATTTTGTTGATAAACCAGCGGCATGCCGAAAATTGAAAATTGAAAATTGAGTGTTGAATATTTAGTTTTACAAATTACGGATAAACCTTTTATTAAATTGCGTTTGGCCGCATCATCAAATTTTTAAATTACCAAATTTTCAAATCAACAATGATCTTAAGTGACAAACGCATCCTCGAAGAAATTTCCAAAGGAACCATCAAGATCGAACCCTACGACCGGGAATGCCTTGGCAGCAACAGCTACGATGTACACCTGGGCAAGCACCTCGCCCGGTATGTGAACAAAGAACTGGATGCGAAGGCGCACAATACCATCGAACATTTTGACATACCTGAAGAAGGCATTGTATTGTATCCCCACGAATTTTACCTCGGTGTTACCGAAGAATATACCGAAACGCATGCACACGTGCCTTTCCTGGAAGGCAAATCAAGCACGGGGCGGCTGGGCATCGACATACACGCCACGGCCGGCAAAGGTGATGTTGGTTTTTGCGGCAACTGGACATTGGAAATCTCGGTTAAACAACCGGTTCGGGTGTATGCCGGTATGCCCATCGGTCAACTGATCTATTTCCCGGTAGAAGGAGAAATTGAAGTGCGGTACGACCAGAAGAAGAATGCCAAGTATAGCCGCCAGCACAACAAGCCCGTGGAAAGCATGATGTGGAAAAACCGTTTTTGATACAACCCACATAGTATTATGGTACCATTGCACCCATCCGTGAAAGGCAGTATACTCATCCTGCTCGTTTCTTTATTCAGCAATATCGCTGGCGCACAGCTGAAACCCGCCCTGGCAGATTCCATGCTTCGTTTCATTAATGCGAATAAGAACCGGGCTTCTGTGTACATCACGAAGGACGATGAAGTGGTCTGCAGCCTGAACGAGAACAAACTGATGCCGCTGGCCAGCACGGTAAAAATCATGGTGGCAGCTGAATTTGCAATACAGTCGGCTAAAAATGTGATTGATGAGAACAGCTATGTGGCACTCGCCGAACTGGATAAATACTATATCCCGAACACCGACGGCGGCGCACACCCTGCCTGGCTGGACTATGCCAAAAGCAACAAGCTTATCAAAGACGATAAAGTAAAATTGGTGGATGTGGCCCGTGGCATGATCATCTTCAGCAGCAATGCCAATACCGAATACCTGATGGACCTGCTGGGCTTCGACAACATACAGGAGAACATCGGTCTTTTCGGTTTAAAACAGCACACGTCTATTTTCCCCTTGGTAGGCTCCCTGTTCATGTACCAACTTCCGAAGAAAACAACAGAAGACAAACTCATCAAATCCATCCGCAGTCTTTCCGACAAAAAGTACAGCATGGAAGCATATGACTATCACATTGACCTGAAGGAAGACAGCGGCACAAAACAGAAATACCGGCCCGAAGAATTTTCGATGAAACTGCAGAAACTCTGGAGCGACCGGCTTCCTTCCTCCACCACCAAAGAATACGTACAGGTGGCGCAGGCATTGAACAAACGGGAGAAACTGCCCGAAGATGCTTTTTTTACCATTGCAGAAATACTGGAATACCCGATGGAAAACAAAGCCTTCCAGTCAGTATTTAAACATTACGGCGTAAAAGGCGGCAGCACCGGCTTTGTACTCACACACGTGATCTATTTCACTATGAAAAACGGGACAAGGATGGAACTGGCCATCTTTTTCAATGACCTGAACCCGGAAGAAGAACAGAAGCTGGAACAATGGCTGGATCCTTTTGAAGCACAGATCATGTTTGACGCGGCATTCAGGGAGCGGGTGAAATTCTAATTAAGCTTCCATAAAAAATAATTCAATACCGAAGCAAAACTCACCCAACTTATATACGGCACCAGTAACCATGCCGCCAGGGAAGAAATTTTTCCAAACCAAAGAATGGTAATAAAGATCATTATCCACATGAGGATGATCTCGGCAAAGGCCCAGCCAGTCAACTGCAGTTTGAAGAAAATAAATGACCAGAAAAAATTAAGGGTCAATTGAACGGCAAATAAAATGATGGCGGTTTGTTTGAGCCTTATATCAGCGCCTGACTTCCATACCAGGTACAATGCAATACCCATCAGGATATAAAGTGCTGTCCACACCGGGGCAAATATCCAGTTTGGCGGGTTGAACCATGGCTTGCTGGCTGTTGCATACCAGCCGTTAACTCCCGAAGAAGTAAAGAAACCGGCGAAAGCCCCCACTAAAAGCGGAACCAGTATGGAAATTAACAACCTCATGTCTGTGCAACACCTTCAATAACGAAATGTTCAGATCTTACCCGTCTTTTTATAATACGCAATCAAAAAACCGGTCACTTCATCATAACTCAATACCCCCTGCGGCTGCTGGTTCCGCCGTAAGTAAACACCGTATATCCAGCGGAACACCGGCTCAAAAGGGTTTTGATGCTTAAGGTAAAACCTTTTCCACTCTTTCAGATCATCCTGCACAGCGGGCATCAGTTGTTTTCTGAATTCTTTGGCCGCAACGGAATCTGTTTCAAATAAATTCCGGTTGCTGTACATGAACAGGTCGAGGTAAACGGAATAATGAAGCAGGGTATCGTTCGACGAAGAGGCGGCAAGGTATCCCACAAAATTCGCTTCCATTTCTTTGGCATAGCCCAGCTGGTGCGCCACTTCATGGCTGGTGGTGAAGGGCTGCAGGAACTTTGGTACCAGTGTATTCACCTGCGCTTCACCTGTGAATGGATTATAGTAACCGGTGAAACCCATATAATTACCCAGCCAGCTCCAGACGGACGGTTTCAGTGAAACGGGCTGGTATGCAAGAAAAGGATAGACGCTTTGAACACGTGCATAAGCTCCGCTCACCCGTGTAAACAGTTCCTGCTTGGAAGGATAACCGGCATGGGTTTGCAGGAGAGCCTGTTTCGATTCATTTACTTTTGCCAGCAGCAGTTCATTAATCTTTTTCAGGTCATCGGCAGAATATTTTTCCATTTTCAACCCCAATTGCCGGGCAATGCCCATCCTGTTGTAATTGATGCCCCACAGCAGGTTGAAGCTGATATACACTACCAGCAGAAAATTAATGGCGTAGATCAGCCCACCGGTAAAACCTTCTTTAGTTGCCTTTCTCCGGATGACCGTCCGCAACAGTTTTACCAGTTTGATAATGAGCCACAGCACCAGGCCCCCATACATGATATCGCCAGCACTGAAAGGCAGCCAACCCAGCAGGAAGCGCAGGGTGCGGCTGATATAAGGATAAAGTCCTGTAGCATAATGGGTTTCCACCCATACCGGGTCGAGTGAAAAAAGGTGAATGGAAACCGCGATGATCACCAGGATAAGGGTGATTGAGAGGGATTTTCTGAGCTTCATATCTCCCCTAAAAGTAATAAATCCACGCTCCCCGGCCGAAATCACCTTAAACAGCGGTAAATGGGAGCCCGTATCCCGACTAAAATCTGATTTTCAGGCCAAAAATTGCCGGAATTCCCTTACCTTTGCCGTCCTTTAAACCAATCGTAATGGCGGGTAAACGGGCATTTGAGATCGCTTTTGTGGGGTTGAAACCGGGAATCCACGAGTTCAATTACGAGGTGGACGATAAGTTCTTTGCGGAAAGGGGGAACCCCGATTTCAGTAATTGTGAGGCCAGGATCAGGCTGCTGCTCGACAAAAAAAGCAGTTTTATGCTGCTCAAATTCGAGATTGGCGGCAAGGCCGACATCACCTGCGACCGTTGCGGCAATCCGCTGAAGATGGACATCTGGGACGAATTTAACATGCTGGTAAAGCTGGTGGAGAACCCCGATGAGATGAACGACCAGGAAGAAGACCCGGATGTGTTTTACATCTCCCGTACCGAAAGCCATATTGATGTGGCCAACTGGATCTATGAATTTGTACTGCTGAGCTTCCCCCTGCAGAAAATGTGCAGCGAAGAAGAAATGGGCGGACCGCAATGCAACAATGAAGTGCTGGAAAAACTGAAGACAATGGAAGTGAAGCAGCAGGAAACGAATGCCAACCAGCTGTGGAAAGGGCTGGACCAGTTCCGCAAAACGAAAAAGGAAAAAACGAAGAAGCAATAAAATTTTTAAAATTAAAAACGAAGCAATATGCCAAATCCCAAAAGGCGCCACTCACAGCAACGCAGTGCCAAAAGAAGGACGCATTACAAAGCCAGCGAACCCACGTTGAGTGTTGACAAAACAACCGGCGAAACACATGTACGCCACCGTGCACATGTGAGTGAAGGAAAATTATACTACAAAGGAAAGCTGGTGGCTGAAAAAGCTCCGCTGAAAGCATAATATTTTTTCAAAGTATCAATTCTAAGTCCGAAATTCGACAAAAGGAATTCCGGACTTGGAATTTTTTCATTTAAAGAAGGCTGTATGAATATTGGTCTGGACATGATGGGTGGCGACTTTGCCCCGCTGGAAGCAGTGAAAGGCGCCGCTGAATTTATATCATCCGCCAACGCAAATATTCATCTTACGCTCATTGGTGATGAGGCGCAGATAAAGGAACACCTCCGGTCCTTCCCCATTCCGGCGGGCAGGTATACGATCGTTCACGCCGCACAGGTGATTGAAATGAACGAACACCCCACCAAAGCCTTAAAGGAGAAACAACAATCGTCAATTGCCATCGGGTTTCATTTACTGGCTACGGGTAAAACAGATGCATTCATCAGCGCCGGCAACACAGGCGCCATGATGGTGGGCGCCCTGTTCAGCATCAAAGCCATTGAAGGCGTACTGAGGCCTACCATTGGCGCTTACATGCCCCGCGAAGACGGTACACTTGGGTTGCTGGTGGATGTTGGACTGAATGCCGACTGCAAGCCGGAGAACCTGAACCAGTTTGCCATCCTCGGCTCCCTGTTTGCCAAACACATTCTTAATTTCGACGAACCCAAGGTAGGCCTCGTGAACCTGGGTGAAGAAGAAGGAAAGGGGAATATCCTGGCCCAGGCTGCTTACCCGCTGCTGAAAGAGAATAAGCTGATTAATTTTACCGGCAACATTGAAGGCCGCGACATCCTGATGACCAAGGCCGATGTATTGGTTTGCGAAGGATTTACGGGTAACGTGGTGCTGAAACTGGCCGAAAGCATTTATGATATCGTAAAACGCCGTAACATTCACGATGAACACTTTGACCGATTTAATTTTGAACAATACGGCGGCGTTCCCGTACTCGGCGTTGCAAAACCTGTAATCATCGGCCACGGTATTTCCCACGCCATGGCATTCAAGAACATGATCCGTATTGCCAGCCGCATGCTGGAGATTGACCTGATGGGAAAGATGAAAGCGAGTTTTTTAGAACAGGCCTGATATAAGATATAAAGAATTGGAGCTGAAAGAGCCAATTAAGAATTTCACCCGTCAATGTTTTTCCACCGGTATCGTTACAAATATTTCACAGCCCTTACCGGGTGAAGAATTCAGCATAAACTTACCCGACAATGATTCGGCTCTTTTCCGGATATTATTAAGTCCGATGCCGTTCCTGAGGGCCTTTACATCGAACCCTTTGCCGTTATCAGCAACCCGCAGGTTGATGGAGCCGTTTACCCTTGTCACCGCAATATCTATCTTTCCGGCATCGGCATACTTGATTATATTTTTCATCTGCTCCTGTGCAATCCGGTACAGGTTTATCTGAACCTCATCGCTGGCCTTATTGCAGATTTCATCAAAGTTGAAATCCACTTTAAACCGGTTATCCGGGTTAAAATCCTTGACCAGGTTTTTAAACGCATTCTCCAGGGAGATGTTATCAAAAGACGCAGGGGCCAGTTCGTGCGACAGTTTCCGCAATTCTTCAATAGCATCTGTAATATACCCCCGGCCTGTTTCAATGAACTCAAGGGTTTCCTTTCTGTTCATTTTCTCATTTTTGATCATACTCAGTACCAGCAATGCACTTGCCAGCACCTGGTTCACATTATCATGCAATTCGGCACCGATGTACTGGCGTTCTTTCTCCTGTGTATCAATGATGGCTTTCGACACCCGCATATTCTCTTCCACTTCGGAACTGATATCCTGCATGGCGCCGATCATCCTGCAGGGCTCATTGTTTGAATCAAATATCACGTAGGCCCTGTCAAAAACATACTTATACGTTCCGTCGGCGCAGCGGAACCGGTAGGTGAGCTGGAATTTCTGTAACCCCTTTTCAAATACCTCTTCCACTATTTCAGTTACCCGTTTAAAATCATCCGGGTGCAGCTTTTCATTCCACCAGTTAACCACGTTGGACACTTCCGAAGCCTGGTACCCGAATGTATTACTGATACCTTCATTATAAAGCATCGTATTATTTATTATATCCCAGTCCCAGATGGTATCGCTGGTGGCCTGCGAAAGAATATCGTAGCGTTCAATGGCCGACCTTATTTCCTGTGTTCTTTCCATTACCCGCAATTCAAGCTCGTCGTTCATTTTCTTGAGGACTGCAGCGGCTTTTTCTTTTTCAACATTATCAGACCTTACCTTACGTGAGAACACGATCAACAACAGAACGATACCGGCGATTACGATCAATAATACCCGCTGGAGGCTTATCACACTATCGGTGTTGGCATCCCGGTATCTCCGGAGCATAATATTCCCACTCTCCTGCATTTTATCCACCAGCAGCCGTATACGGTCTGTATACAACCGGCCTTCACTGATCTCTACGGTTTTCCTGGCGGCATCAGCTCCGGTTACCTGGTAGTTCAGTATCTCATTTTTGGAAAAGACTATTCGTTTATCAATGAGTTCAGATAAGGAATCGGTATATGCTTTTTGAGCAGGATGATAACGTGTTAGTTTTTTCAGCGAATTCAACCCGTTATATATGCGGGTTTCCAGCTGCTCCCGCTGGTCAAGGAAACTTTTTTGGCCGGTAAGAATATATCCCCTGAACCGGGATTCGTTATCCAATGCCGACTGGAGGGTCTTTTTGGAATAACTCATTATATCTTGTGTATTTCTGATCCATATACCGGTCCGGATCACCTGGCTGGTCTCATAAATGGTAATACCCAAAAATATGATGAGGAAGACCAAAAGCAATTGAATGCCCCTGCTATAATTTCTGGCAGCGGAAACCCTGAATTTCATAGATATGTGATTCTTGCTAAACAGCCAGGATCATTGCTGGCGGTCTGCGGTAAACATCCAAAAAAGCGTGTTTTCACTCTGTAACGTATAAAAAAGGGATTGTATTGCAGGCAGGGGTATTTTTATATTCAGCCAACCGGAAGCAGGGCCGGGCGAGACAAGGACAATCGTCAAAAACAGGTACAAATCACCTGATCCTGATCTGCATATCTTTCAACCCCTTCTCCTTAAAATATTCCAGCAATTCCCTGGAATCATCTCCCCCTTTGGTTGCATGATGCAGTAATGTAAACCCATGCGCACCTTTCCCGTTGATCAGGGCAGGATATTTTTCAAGAATAGCTTTTACAATCGCCGTTTCACCCAGCATGGTAAGTACATAAATATTCGGCCTGGCGCCCTGGCTGATCAGGTAACGGGCAATCTCCTTATTACCCTGGTGCCCCGCTCCTTCGATCGCTTCTTCAAAATCGCCATTACCCCAATCGTATCGGCAGTAAAGCAGGTTTGGATATTCTGCCAGCATCTCTCTGCAACGGTCGGGTTTGCTATGCCCGGCGATCACAAATTCTTTAACCGTCTCCAGTTTATATGGTTCAGGCTCGGGATGGCGGGAGAAAGAATTCAATGGATCGAACATCAGTGCTGTTGCACCGGCTGCGGTATTAAGAAGAAATTTTTTTCGGTTCATGATAAATTGATTTTATGTGCTACAAAATAACCTGCTCCGGATCCGTATGCAAAAGGAAAATGATAAATGGCAGGTGAATGGATCATTTATTTACCGGAAAGATATTTGCAAATGTCCGTTTAATACAGCAGCGACAAGGGCTTTCAGCGTATGTTGCACCACCCGTAAGCCTCGTGAGCCATTCAGCTACTGGCACAATTTTACACCGTTCCTGCCATACTTTATTATTGCCCTTTATCCCGATTTATATTCTTCGTGCCGGATGATTCATCATTTTTACACAGCCATTTAATTAAAGTATACGCCAAAACATTAGTCATGAAAACAACCCTGTTATCCATTGCAGCCTTATTGTTGTGCATGGTACTTCCTGCACAGAACAAATCCGGGGCAATATCGGGCAACATTGTAACCGCCGATAAAAGACCCGTTGAATCAGCCACTATTCAGTTATTAAAAGCCGACAACAAGGCGCTGGTGAAAACTGCCATCACCGGTAAAGACGGGCATTTTTCTTTTGAAAAACTTGCCGAAGGAAAATACCTTGTCAGCACATCTGCAGTGGGCTTTGCCAAAAAAATGAGTGACCCCGTTGAAGTAACGGCTGCCAAACCGGATGTGGAGCTGGCGGCCATTGAAGTGAGCAGTCAGCAAAAAGCTATGGACGGGGTAACCGTCGTGGCGCAAAAGCCCTTCATTGAACAGAAACTTGATAAAACGGTGGTGAACGTCGATGCTTCTCCGTCCAATGCCGGTGCCACTGCACTGGAAGTGCTGGAAAAATCACCCGGGGTGAGCGTGGACAATGACGGGAACATCAGCCTCAAGGGAAAACAGGGTGTAATCATAATGATGGATGGGAAACCCACTTATTTATCGGGCGCCGACCTCGCCAATGTTCTCCGCAACATGCCGGCTTCTGCACTCGACCAGGTGGAGATCATGACCAACCCTTCGGCCAAATACGATGCATCCGGTAATTCCGGCGTCATCAATATCAAAACCAAGAAGGGCAAAGTGAAAGGATCCAACGGAAGCATCGCACTCGGCAATACCAGTTCGCTGTTCAGCCGCAACGGGAATACTGAGTTGCTCTGGAAGCCGACGCTATCTGTAAATTATAATTACAAGAAGAATAAAGTAAACCTGTTCAGCAATTTCGTTTATAACTACCGCGAAGGAAGAGGCCTGCTCGACATCACCAGCCGCTATTACGAAGCAGGTAAACAACTCGACAGCATCAACCAGGTGAATACCGCTTTCCGTTTCCGCAACAACAACTATACGCTGAAACTGGGAATGGATTATACGCCCAACAAGAAGAACTCATTCGGCATTGTGCTGAATGGCTTCCTGTTTGCCGGCCGCCCCACGCCCACCACCTACACCACATTTTCAACACTGAACGGAGATGTTTTCTCCCGCCTAAATTCGCATACCCGCAATGAACTGAGCTGGAAAAACTTCAGCACGAACCTCAACTACAAACATACATTCGACAGTACCGGCACCGAACTGACGGTGGACCTGGATTATTCCGGCTATAAGAATGTATCCGACCAGTTGCTCCGTACCGGCTTCTTCGACGGGGATTACCAGCAAACGGCCGATTCCATGTTCCTGAAAGGGCACCTGCCTTCCGGCATTAATATCTATTCCATCAAATCCGATTTCACCAAACCATTCAAAAATGGGTTACGCATTGAAGCGGGCATTAAATCGAGCTACGTTAAATCAGACAACCTGGTGGACTATGTACGCAAGGCCGGCAGCAACTGGGTAGCCGATGCCCGGAACAACCATTTCATTTATGATGAAAACGTGAATGCCGCTTACCTCAACGCCAGTAAAGAAATAAAAAAATGGAACATACAGGGTGGCCTGCGCATGGAGAACACCAACACAAAGGGTGTGCAGATATCCAATAACTCTACCGTAAAACGCAGCTACGTAAGTTTATTCCCTTCCGCTTTTGTCAGCTACAAGATCAATGAAAAGAATATGCTGACCACATCGGTGAGCAGGAGACTGCAGCGCCCGAACTACCAGGACCTGAATCCCTTCACCTTCTTCCTGGATTCACTGAGCTACCGGCAGGGAAATCCCTACCTTACTCCCCAGTTTTCCTGGAACTATGAGCTGAAGCATACATATAACAATAAACTCACCACTACCCTGAACTATACTGTTACCAATGATGTGATCTCACAGATCATCAAGCGTACCAAGGGAAGCAATAACGAAATCATCGGGTTCCTTACGATCGACAATATTGCCAAATTCACCAACATGGGTATCGCTGTAAGCGCACCGGTGAAGCTGGCCAAATGGTGGAATGTGAACCTGTATGGCAACGTATACCGCAATCATTATGAAGGAACCTATATTTCCAATGAGAACGGAACATCCGAAGTGGTTCCGCTTGACCTGTCGTACACGTCTTTCAGCTTTAATGTAAATAACAGTTTTACCATCGGCAAGGGTTGGACCGCCGAACTGAGTGGATGGTACAATTATAAAAATGTACAGCAACTGTCATTGAACTACCCGATGGGCCAGATGAATTTTGGCATTGCTAAAAATAACCTGCTGAAAGGAAAAGCTAGCCTGCGCATCAATGCCCGTGATCCCTTTGGCTGGCAGCAGTACCACGGAGTAACTAAGTATGGCAACGTGGATATCAATATCCGCAACCGCTGGGACAACCGGCAGTTCGGTATCAACTTCACCTACCGCTTTGGTAAACAAAATGGACAATCTCGCCGCAAAGCATCCGCCACCGAAGAAGAACAGCAACGGGTGGGCGCCGGCGGCAATTAAGAGGCTTATAGTTTATCTCGTAAAACCATCCGTTGATTGGCGGGTGGTTTTTTATTTTACAGGACTGCCATCCTTCTTTCTCTTTGCATTTCTGATAAAAATCTTCAACTTTACTTATGACCTACAGGCCAACGATCCTGAATGTATCAACAGGCATCTTTATTGCCAGTTGTATCGTGTATACCATTTTCAATTATTCCACCCTGGCAGCCCATGAAGGTTGGGGCATTGTAGTCATGGTGGGACTGACAGCATCTGCATTGATCCCTTTGCTTATCGATCTGTTACTACAGGTCTTCATAAAAGACAAAAGAGCAGTCAATATAACCGGACTCGTAGTAGTCATTATTTTTGCATTATTGTATGTTACCGCTTAATTATTAACACTGATCATGAAACAAAAGATATCGCCAATCATAAAACCGGAAGAGTTGATCTCCCTGCGACAGGCAGAAGATATTGTGCTGATAGACGCAAGTGCCGGGAAAGTTTCCCAGGATCGATACAAACAACAACACCTCGATGGAGCACAGTATGTTGATCTTGACACCCAATTGGCCAATGTGGGTCCTGATGCTGCAAAGGGAGGAAGGCATCCCCTCCCCTTGCCTGAACAATTTTCAAAGACCTTATCAAAACTCGGTATATCAGCAGACAGTCATGTAGTGGTATATGATGATAAGAACGGGGCCAACGCCGCTTCCCGGTTTTGGTGGATGCTAAGGTCGGCCGGACATGAGCATGTACAGGTACTGGATGGTGGTTTTGATGCAGCGGTGAAAGCCGGATTTCCCGTCAACGCTGATACAGTAATTCCGGCAAAACCCGGCAGCTATTTGTTTGAAAAATGGTTACTGCCGTTGGCAGATATGGATGAGGTAGAAACCCTCCGGTTCGATAAAGACCATATCGTGGTGGACGTGCGTGATCAGGTTCGTTATGACGGCATCAAGGAACCAATTGATCTGATTGCAGGACATATACCCGGCGCTGTGAATATTCCTTTCTTCAGCAACCTGGATGCTACCGGATCATTTTTATCGGCACAGGAACTGAACAAAAAATATACTGAAGCCTTTAAAGGAATTGACCCGGAAAATATCATCGTTCATTGCGGGTCGGGCGTAACGGCTTGTCATACCCTGCTGGCACTTGACCAGGCCGGCATTGAAATTCCAAAACTCTACGTCGGTTCATGGAGCGAATGGTCAAGGAATGATAAACCGATAGGAAAAAAGGAGAATGGGTAGTATATTTTTGAACCACATAGGCACATAGGAAACATAGGTGTTCACATAGATTATTTTGTATTCCCTATGTGCACTATGTTTCTATGTGGTTCAACTTTGTAACCAGGTAAGGATCGGGGTTATCTCTCTTTTTTATTACCTTGTACACATGATATCCTTCAACGCCACCATAGAAAAATTCGGCAAGCAGGGCGAAAAAACCGGCTGGATGTACATTGTTGTTCCATCAAAAGTGGCCAATAAACTAAACCCGGGTGTAAAAAAATCATACCGGGTAAAAGGGAAACTGGATGAACACGCCATTGAAAAAGTATCCCTGATCCCGATGGGTGAAGGTGAATTCATCATTCCCATCAATGCAGGCATACGCAAGGGTACCGGCAAGCGCTATGGCGCCACGCTGAAAGTCCGGATTGAACTGGATAAGTCCTCCATCAAACCTCCTTCAGAACTCATCGAATGCCTGCAGGACGAGCCCGAGGCATTGAAATATTTCAACGCACTTCCGCAAAGCCATCGCAACTATTTCACCAAGTGGATTGATTCGGCCAAAACAGAACCCACCAAAACCAAACGCATTGCCCTGGTGGTAAAGACCATGGTACGCAAAATGGATTTCGGCGCCATGCTGCGGGAAGAGAGGGATGAAAAAAAGAAGCTGGGGAGGTGAAGTAGTTGCTGGATATGGAAAGAGCGGAATCCACCTTCTGCAATACCAGCACACCGTATCGCTATCTCAATAAAATTGTAGTCCCCTTCTGCTCAATCTTTTTACCGGTTTTGCTTTCGGTATACTGCAGTATCCATACATAGGTGGCAGGATCAGCTCCCTGTCCTTTAAAGCGGCCGTCCCATTTCTTCGTCCAGTCTCGTGTTTCAAACAGCAGCTGACCAAAGCGGTTATACACCCTGAACCGGAGATCCGTTGCCATATATGCATTCAGTGGGTACAGGTAATCATTCAATCCATCGCCATTGGGCGTAAAGGCATTGGGAACAGCTATATAACAGGTGTTGGGAACTATGATCTTCTGAACAGCCGTATCAAAACATCCGTAGTTGTTTTGCACAATCAGGCGGGGATACACATTCCGGGTTGCCGATGTGGTGGAATAACTTTGTGGCGGAGGTGATGCTGCGGTGCTGATGCTGCCGTTATCAAATTCCCATCTCCAGGAAACAATATTACCGATGCTGTTGTCTTTGAAAAAAGCCTGGTCGCCCGGGCAAACAACCGGGTTGGTTTCAAAGGCGGCATTCAGTTCATTATCGAGCAGGATGGGTACCACGGCACTGGTATCGGTACATACCCCGTTTGATACAATCAGCTGCGTATTCTTGATTCCAAATGTGGCATAAATAATGGAAGGATTCTGTAACCGGCTGCTGCGCAGGTTATCAAAATTCCATTTCCATACATTCACTTCATTTCGTCCGTCGTGGAAATAATTGATGGTATCCCGTACACAACCGATACGCACATTGTAGGTAAAGTCGGCATTCACCGTATCCTTTGTATTGAAAATAATGAAAGCCCCTTCCGGCGTGAACTGGTTACATTCATCACCGATGGTGTTCATATCATTCCCTCTCTGAAGACGTATCCGGTACGTTCCCTTGGTTTGTATCGGCGCTGATAATTTCACTTTGATGATGGGGGTCAATCCATCTGCCGAACAGGTACCTGATGCACCGATCACTGTAACAGGGCCTCCGGTGCCGGATATCAGGTCCACCGCAAAATCAGTTCCCCCGGGTTCGATGCTGCTGCACTTCATATTCTTACGGAACACCAGTTGCAGTTCATCCGGCGCACAGCCGGGTTTTGTCAGGCTGTCCATCGGGGTTGGTATCAATGGGTATACTTCAAAGGAAACGGTTTCATCCACCGGAATTTCCCGGTCGCAGTTATCACGTATGGTGGTATTATCGGTTCCTTTTCTTACGGTAAGTGTGTAGGTGCCGGGGGGTAATGGGTTATCTAATGTTAACACAAGGGAATCCATATCAAAACCAGGATTGCATCCGATGCCCGAGGCAGCAATCACATTGGCAACATTGGGGGTAAGCGTGAATTCAGAACCGGAAGAGGTAAGGCTGTTACACTTCATCCGCTTGTTCATCTTAACCGTGGTTTTGGTACCGTCGCAGGCGGCACGGGCGCTTAACAGGTGAGGCTCTTTTGGATCGGTGATGCTGGCGCTTCCTCCTGTAAAAGTAAGATCGTACCCGGTGGTGCTTTGTGTCCAGTTGGTAACCATCAACAAATAATCACGCCCCTGTGTAATGGTAGGCATGGCATTGAAGGGTGTATTGCCGCTGGCAGAACCTTCGCAATGAACATTTCCGCTGGCACCGGGCCTGCAACCGGTAGGTGATTCTGGAAATGGCGCTGAAGGATTGCCTCCTGCCCCATAAATATTGATCGATATAGCAAGGGAGGAATTCGAGAACACATCATTCGGATCATGCCCGGTGATATCGAAAAGAACCCAGTCATAATCATCCGTACTGGCAATGCCGCTGATCAGGAATCCCAGGGTTCCGGTTTGATAACAGGTGAATTTATACCAGAAAGAACTGGAGGAGGTAACACCGATGGAGCATCCTGTTTGAGCCACGTTTGGCCCAGTGCAGTTGGTTACCTGGTCCTGGTGAAAAACAGACGTGCCGCAAACAGGGATCGCCTGGCTGGGTGTCATACCCGGCAATGAGCAGGTTTGAGCATGAATCCCCGGAATTAAAACAACGGTAAGAATTAAAAGAGTCAATAGTCTTCTGGCCATATCTGCGGTAAAATTATTACAAAGACTCTTTATATGGTCTTTGCGCTGCAAGTGTTAATAGGATTTTAACAGGTTTGATGATGAAAAAGAAGCGATTACACAACGAATGGCAATTTTTATGCCCTTACTTCACTTTGCCTTTTATTTCCTGCAGTTTCAGGAGTGCTTCCACGGGGGTGAGACGGTTGATGTCTGTTTCTTCCAGCAGTTTGCGTATTTCATCAAAGGTAACAGAGTGTGAATCAAAAATACTGAGCTGCATTTTGGGAGCAGTGATGTTTTTAATATTGTTGTCGGGTGCCGCCTGCCCTCCTTCCCTGCTTTCTTCCAGCTGTTTTAATATCTCATTGGCCCGGTTGATCAATGCCGGGGGCATGCCTGCCATCCTTGCCACGTGAATGCCGAAACTGTGGGTGCTGCCGCCGGGTGCCAGTTTGCGCAGGAAAATGATTTTATTACCCACTTCTTTATTGGTGACGTGGAAATTCCGGATGCCGGTGAATTTATTCTCCAGTTCATTCAGTTCGTGGTAATGGGTAGCGAATAAGGTTTTAGGCTGGTGCGGCGAGTTATGGAGGTATTCGGCAATGCTCCACGCAATGCTGATGCCATCGTACGTGGATGTTCCCCGCCCGATCTCGTCGAGCAATATTAAACTCCGCCTGGTGAGGTTGTTGATGATGCTGGCCGTTTCATTCATTTCCACCATAAACGTGCTTTCACCGCCGCTCAGGTTATCGCTGGCTCCCACCCGGGTAAATATTTTATCGGTGAGCGGAATTTTTGCTTCGCTGGCCGGAACAAAACTTCCCATATGCGCCATCAGGGTGATGAGGGCGGTTTGCCGCAACAAGGCACTTTTACCACTCATGTTGGGACCGGTAAGTATTATGATCTGTTGGGAGGCCGGGTCAAGAAAAATATCATTGGCGATATACGGTTCCCCAGCCGGCAGGTTCCGTTCAATCACGGGGTGACGGCTGTCCCGGATATCCAGGATAAAATTATCTTCCAGTACGGGCTTCTTATAATTATAATGCAGTGCATTTCCGGCAAAACAGCTGAGGCAATCCAGCACCGCCATCACATGGCCATTCACCTGCATGGGGGCGATGTAATCCTGCAGTTCATTCAGCAATTCTTCGAAGAGCCGCATTTCAATCTGGAGAATTTTATCTTCGGCACCCACAATCTTCTCTTCGTATTCTTTTAACTCAGGTGTAATGTATCGCTCGGCATTCACCAGGGTTTGCTTGCGTATCCAGGTATCGGGCACTTTGGTTTTGTGAGCATGCGTTACCTCGAGGTAATAGCCGAATACATTGTTGAAACTTATTTTCAGCGAAGAGATGCCCGTTGCGAGGGCCTCTTTCTGCTGCAGCTGAAGCAGGTAGTCTTTACCGCCGCTGGCGATCTGCCGCAGGGCATCCAGTTCTTCATTTACCCCTTTGGCAATCACCGATCCTTTGGCAGCTATTGCCGGCGGATCGGTACTGATCTCCCGGGTGATCTTATCCAGTATGTATTTACAGGGGTTTAGCGAATCACCCAGGCGTTTCAGGTATTCGTTTGATGATTGTTCGCAAAGTGATTTGATCAGTTCCGTTTGCAGGAGTCCCCTGGCGATCTGCAGTACTTCCCGCGGGTTTACTTTTTTCAGCGGCACTTTACTCACCAGCCGTTCCACGTCACCTGCCTGTTTGATATATTGCGATACTTTATTCCGCAGTTCCACTTCTTTGATCAGGAATTCTACGGCATTAAGCCGTTCATTGATCCGGGTAATGCTGTTGAGCGGAAGTACCATCCATCGTTTCAGCAGGCGGGCGCCCATGGCTGAAACGGTATTGTCGACCACCTTTAATAGGGTATGACTTCCATCGGCACCGCCAAACAGTTCCAGGTTGCGGATGGTGAAACGGTCCATCCACAAATGTTCATCGCGGTCGATGCGCTGGATAGACGTAATATGACCAAGATTGGGATGTTCGGTGTCTTTCAAATAATGCAATATGGCCCCGGCAGCAATGATACCCAGGGTCATTCCTTCCACGCCAAATCCTTTCAGGCTGTGTGTACCGAAGTGTTTTAATAAACTTTCGGCGGCATATGCCTCAGCAAAAATCCATTCTTCCAGTGTGTAGGTGAAAAAACGGGTGCCAAAATGTTCTTTGAAATATTTCTGCTGGTTTCGCTGGAAGATTACTTCGGCGGGCTTCAGGCTCTGCAGTAACTTATCGGCATATTCCTTATCGCCTTCGGCGATGAAGAATTCGCCGGTGCTGATATCGAGAAAGGCAATGCCGATCTGCTGATTATCGAAATGCAGGGCAGCCAGGAAATTGTTGCTGTTATGCTCCAGTAATTTATCGTTGGTGGCCACACCGGGCGTCACCAACTCAGTCACACCTCTTTTTACAATTCCCTTTGCCAGTTTGGGATCTTCCAGCTGATCGCAGATGGCAACCCGGTAACCCGCCTTCACCAGTTTATGCAGGTAGGTATCGAGTGCATGATGCGGGAAACCGGCCAGCTCGGATGCAGCCGCATTTCCATTATTGCGTTTGGTGAGGGTGATGCCGAGCACAGCAGCGGTATTGATGGCATCCTGCCCGAATGTTTCATAAAAATCGCCCACCCGGAAAAGCAGGATGGCATCGGGGTACCTGGCCTTGATGGCGTTGTGTTGCTGCATTAAAGGTGTTTCCGAACCCGCTTTTGCCATAGAAGATTCCCGCTTATGGGAGGCGGCAAAAATAGCGAAAAAGAAATTTGAAAATTTGGTGATTTACCGATTTGGTGATTGGGTGATTTGATGATTTGGAAATATAAAAGATGTCAGTATTCAGAGGCCCATTATCAAAACCTCCCTTCATTAAATCTCCAAATTGATTCATTATCCAATCACCAAATTGATCAGTTTTCCTGCTTGGTCAGAATCTCTTTCTTCATTTTTTCCCAGAGCCCGTCGAAACTCTGGTGGTTCTCTTCCTTCCATTTTTTACTGAAGGCTTTCATTTTTTCATGGCGGTCATCTTTGCTCATGGAAAAGAAAGCGGTAATGGCCTCGGAATCGTTTTCAAAGGCCAGCTGGTTATAGAGTTCTTTCAGCTGCTGTTCTTTTTTGATGTTGATGTGGGCCAGTGTTATTTCCATCTCTTCCCGCAACATCGCCTTTTCATCATAGCTGCCCGAAGGAAGCATGGTTTTCGCTATCACCGGCATCAGCTCAATCAGCATCAAGATGAAAACAATCAGGTAATACCTGAATTGTAATGCGTCATTGTTCTTCAGCAGGTTATTCAATGCCTCCACCCGGGTAAGAAATCCATCGTTGAGGTACGTGGCAAAGCCGGCTTCCTCAGTCTTCATCCGGCTGTCGATATCCTTCAAAGCGGCATCGGCGCTGTCGAGCTTGGGCTGACTTTCTTTCTGCAGCACCTGGTAGTCGGCATCAAGCTTTTGGTATTCGTTTCTCTTGGCGAGGGCAATGTCTTTGATGCCGATCTTCCCGGTACCGCCGCTGCCGTCGGTTTCTGCCAGGAAGTTTTCCCTTGCTTTTGAAACCGCATTGTATTTATCGGCCAGTTCTTTCTTCAGTACATCCCGTTGTTTGGTGACCGATTCCCGCTGGGTTTTAAACAGCGTTAGCAGTTCCTGCTGCTTCAGCATTTTTTTCTTTTCGTTGTCGAGGGATATCTGCAGTTTGATCTCTTTATCGAACATGTACAAAACGGCCGGTTGTGCCATGAAGGTGCCGATGGTGAGTGCCAGCAGTCCCCGGAACAGCAGCGGGCTGATCTTCCGTTTATTGAATTTATTGATGCCCTTGATGAGGGCCCGGTCGATGGTAAGAATGATAAAACCCATGAAAAGGCCCAGCGCCACCGCCATAATCATCGAATCCACCACGGTGCTGAAGAAATAAGTCCAGGTGAAACTGGCAAAGGCCCAGGTGGCCAGTACCGTCATCCCGATGATGCGGTAGCGGTTCCGGTCGATCACTGAATCAACCAGTATTTCTTTTTCTGCCGTAGCAAGCCACCAGAGGAATGCGGTGAATGCCGACGGCTCATGATGCTCCCGCTGGGAGACAGGAATGTTTTTCTCCATATTAAAATAAGATTAGAATGACGCTAAAAAGGAATCAGTAGCGGAGTTGAAGTTGAAGGATTGCAAAATAGCTATTCTTTGATGGATTAACGCAACCCGGGCGGGGTTATTTTTACGGCGGAAATACATTAACAGTTTATTAGACTGCGGTATTAAACGCGGGTTGTACGGAAACATCTATTATCCTATCTTTGCAGCCGCTGTAAAAAGCGATTGATTCTTTACACTAAACGAGCAAAATGAAGAAAATTCTCAGTGTGGTTGCGGCACTGGCTATGTGGTTCCTGCCTGCCTTTGCGCAGGCTCCCAAAAGCATGGGAAGCAGTGATCCGGATGCAAAAAAGATTCTGGATGCCGTAAGCGCCAAATTCAAAACCTTCAAATCGGTACAGTCAAAATTCAGCCTCAAAATCGAGAACAGCAGCAATAAAGTAATGGGTAATAAATCGGGTACTGTGTACATGAAAGGAACCCGCTACCGCATCAATGTTACCGGGCAGGAAATTTACTGTGACGGCAGCAATGTATGGACGGTTGACAAGGCAGCCAAAGAAGTTACTATCAGCAAACTGGATCCTTCCAATAACACCATTACCCCGCAAAAGCTGTTTACCAATTTTTACGACAAGGATTTTTTATACAAGCTGAACAGCGACGCAAAGGGTGTGCAGGAAATTGAACTTACGCCGATTGACAAATCGAAGTTGTTCCATAAAGTGATTGTATACATCAACAAGTCAACACAAACCATCACTTCCACCAAGGTATTTGAAAAAGCCGGAAACCGGTATACGTACACCGTAAGTGGCATGGATACCAAGACAAATATTGCCGATGCCACTTTTGTGTTCAACCAGAAGAATTATCCTGGCATGGAGATCGTGGATCTGAGGTAACATGCTGAAGTAACCCGAAGCAAGAAACTATTTCAAAACGTTCAAGCTGAAGCTGAACGTTTTTTATTGCCCCCACCGGTAAGTTTTGATTGCTATTCCCGCCAGGTCGAGTACCCGGTCTACCACGGTAGCAGTCACTTCCTCCACGGTTTTAGGATTGCTGTAAAAAGAAGGCGTGGCCGGGCAGATGATGCCGCCTGCCAGTGTTACCGTTTCCATGTTCCGTATATGAATGAGATTATAGGGCGTATCCCGTATTACACAGATCAGTTTTCTTCTTTCTTTCAAAATAACATCTGCCGCCCGGCTGATAAGGTCATTGGAAATGCCCGAAGCGATGCGGCCCAACGTACCCATGCTGCAGGGAATAATGATCATGGTATCATATTGTCCCGACCCGGAGGCAAAAGGAGCATGAAAGTCCTGTTGCTGGTAGAATTTTACAGGAAGGGTTTTAAAGTCTTCATTCCCAAGCTCTATCTTCCATACTTCCCTTGCATTTTCAGTCATCACCAGGGCCAGTTCCTGCCACTGATCCTTATGTGCCAATAATTTTTCCAACAGGCTTTTCACATATATTGAACCGCTTGCTCCTGTCACAGCCACGACAATTTTTTTCATCCTTTTACGTTTAACTTTGCCTAAGCTACAAACAAATAAACTATGAATAAAGTTCTCGGCATTTTACTGCTTTTCATAACACCCGTACTGGTTTCTTTCCATGGTCCTAAAAAGGAGAAGATCAACTGGCTGAGCATTGCTGAACTGCAGGCGGCCTACGCCAAAGAACCCAAACCGATCATCATTGATGTGTATACCGACTGGTGCGGCTGGTGCAAAGTAATGGACCGGGAAACCTACAGCAATGATAAAGTGGCCGATTACCTGAATAAGAATTTCTACGCGGTAAAATACAATGCCGAATCAACCAGCCCGGTTGTTTTTGCCAATAAAAAATACAACTACAATCCCGCCTACCGGGCCAATGAACTGGCGGTTTTTCTTCTTGGGGGGCGAATGGGTTATCCCACCACGGTTCTATTATCGTCACTGGATGCACAGCCCGCTCCTCTTTCCGGCTATCTTAAACCATCAGAACTGGAAGCGCCTGTTAAATTTTTCGGCGAAGGGGTGTACAAGAACAAGAACTATCCCGATTTCATGAAAGGCTTTACCGGAAGCTGGTAAGAAAATAACTAGCCATTAAGCCATTGGTCATTTTAAGTTCTTATAACTATAAGGCTCTTCCCCATGATCGATGGGCAAGTGTATTATTTCCGTTTCCCGAAAATCATATTTTTCCAGCCTTAGCACCGAAATTGTAATTTCCCTGTTTAATACAAGGGATGACGGCACCAAAACTACAACGAAGCCTCGGCTTATTTCAATCCACGGTGATCAACATGATCGACATGGTGGGCATCGGTCCCTTTGTCACACTTCCTATTGTTATGGGATTGATGGGCGGCATGTTCCTGTATGCATGGATAGCAGGAGCCATTCTGTCGCTCGTGGATGCCATGATATGGAGTGAACTGGGAGCAGCATATCCCCTTGCCGGCGGCAGTTATAATTTTCTGAAAGAAGCCTATGGCAAGAATGGTATGGGACGGATGATGAGCTTTCTCTACATCTGGCAAACCATCATCCAGGCGCCGCTGGTGGCAGCTTCTGCCGCCATTGGCTTTGCACAATACCTCGGGTACCTGGTTCATCTTGGTGAACCGGAACAGAAACTGGTTTCTGCTTCGGTGATTGTACTGGTAACGGTTTTGCTTTACCGGAAGATCGACAGCATCGGTAAGATCGCCGTGCTGCTGTGGATGGGCGTGATCGTCACCATTGGCTGGATCGTCATCGGCGGTATTGCCCATGGAAATTTCTTACAACCGCTGAGAGACATTAATGTGGATTTCAGCTGGGGGCACCTGGCATCCTTTGCATTCGGGCAGGCATGCATCAAATCCATTTACAGTTACCTGGGTTATTATAATGTATGCCACCTGGGAGCAGAGATAAAAAATCCCGGAAAAAATATTCCCCGCAGCATGTTTATTTCCGTGATCGGCATTGCCATCTTATATCTTGCGATGAATACGAGTGTTGCCAGCGTGATCTCCTGGCAGGAAGTAAAGCAATGGCAGGATGCGGGCGTTAATAATTTCGTGGTAAGCACTTTTATAGAACGACTGTATGGAAAGGCCGCGGCAAACACGGCAACCGTAATGATACTGTGGGTGGCGCTGGCTTCTTTATTCGCCGTTATGCTGGGTTATTCGAGAGTACCTTACGCAGCTGCAGCCGACGGCAGCTTTTTTAAGATCTTTGCCAGGCTCCATCCCACCCGCAACTTCCCTTATGTCTCTTTACTGGTAATGGCGGCATTTGCATTTGTATTCAGCATGCTTTTTCGCATGAGTGATGTGATCAGCGGCATACTGGCCATGCGTATCATTGTACAATTCATCGGGCAGGCTGTTGGTGTGATCTTATTAAGAAAGAGAAACGGCACGAAGTCATTACCCTATAAAATGCCCTTGTATCCATTGCCGGTGATTGTTGCTGTCATTCTCTGGTTAATGGTCTTTTATGCTACCGGTAAAGGGGTCATCAGTTCATTTTTACTGGTATTCGGTACGGGGCTCATCGTATATTTCATCTATGCAAAGATGCAGAACCAGTGGCCGTATAAGAAAAAGGATGCTGAATGATCCGGATAGAAAGACCATTCTCGGAGTTTGGTTCTATAAATTCTCCATGTATACTCTGTGGTTCAGCCATTAAATGCGGGAAGCTCATCCAGTTCTTTCAATACACCATTCAAAACAGAAAAGGCCATGCAATGACTTCCATTGGTGATCACGAGGTAGGGAACCTGTAATGAAATATTATACCGCAACACCTGGTTCAGCACTTTTTCATCGAGTGCCACTCCCATTTCTTTGCATTCCACGATCATCCATGGCTTTGAATTCCGGTCATGCAGTACAATGTCGAACCGCTTCTTCAGTTCACCAAGCCTGACCTCTTTTTCCACGGCCACCAGGGAAACCGGACACCGCTTCACCTGCAGCAGGTACTGCAGGAAATTCTGGCGCACCCATTCCTCGGGCGTAAGCGCCACCCAGCGTTTCCGGGTATCGTCAAAGATCAGCTCTTTATCACCCTCCTTTTTGATCCGGGGCCGGTATGGCGGGTATTCAATCTTTATCATGACTTAATTAGCTGCCTGCTATGAAGAATTTTGTATATTTAATGCCCAAAAGTTTTGAAAGGGAAAGATATGAAGACAAAAGAAGAAATTGTACAGAACTGGCTGCCCCGCTATACCGGAGAAAAAATCGAAAAATTCGGTGAGTATATCCTGCTCACCAATTTCTCCAATTATGTTGATTTGTTTGCCAAATGGAATAAAGTAAAAGTAGTTGGCCAGGGCAAGGCCATGCAATGTGCGACTGCTGGAAATATCACCATGATCAATTTCGGAATGGGCAGTCCCGGCGCCGCCACCATCATGGACCTGCTCAGCGCCATACATCCCAAAGCGGTATTATTCTTAGGCAAGTGCGGTGGATTAAAAAAAAGAAATAAACTCGGCGATCTCATTTTACCCATTGCAGCGATAAGAGGGGAAGGTACTTCCAATGACTATTTCCCTCCTGAAGTTCCGGCATTGCCCGCCTTCGCCATGCAGAAAGCTGTTTCCACCACCATCCGGGATTATGCAGTGGATTACTGGACAGGCACGGTGTACACCACCAACCGCCGCGTATGGGAACACGACGAAAAATTCAAACAGTACCTGCAGGACATCCGGGCTTATGCCATTGATATGGAAACTGCCACCATCTTTACCGTTGGATTCTATAACAAGATTCCCACGGGCGCCCTGCTGCTGGTAAGTGATCAGCCCATGATACCGGAAGGTGTTAAAACAGAAGCCAGCGACAAACGCATAACCGCCAAATTTGTGAATTCACACATAAAAATAGGAATCGACTCACTGAAGCAACTGATGAACAACGGACTTACTGTACGGCATTTGAAATTCTGACCCGCTGCCCCCTACCGCAAGAAAAAAACAATTTTTGTAACCCCAAGCTGTTGTCTGTATTATTTGAGATAATACTGACGGCGAAAACGATTACCACATTGCCTTTATTACTTTCCATCAGTAAACTGGGTATTGCCTTCGGCAAAGGGCCGGAAAAAACCACTGCGGTAAAAAATCTTTCCTTCGACCTCAAAAAGGGCGAGCTGCTGGCCATTGTGGGCGAAAGCGGTTCGGGCAAATCCATCACGGCCCTGTCCCTGCTTAAATTACTGCCTAAACAGGCCTCGGTAACCGGGCATGCTTTTTTGTACCGCTGGGAAGAGCAACCGGTAGACCTGATACAGATACCCCCTTCAGAAATCAATGAAATCCGGGGCAGCAATATCGCCATGATCTTTCAGGAGCCCATGACCTCGCTGAACCCGGTATTCAGCTGCGGCTACCAGGTGATGGAATCCATCCGGCTTCACCAGGGCGTGAATAAGAAGATCGCCCGGCAGAAAGCCATCGAACTGTTCGAACAGGTAAAACTGCCCGACCCCAAAAACATATTGAAGCGTTACCCGCATGAGTTAAGCGGCGGACAAAAGCAACGGGTGATGATCGCTATGGCCATGAGCAGCAACCCGGCATTGCTCATCGCCGATGAACCCACCACGGCACTTGATGTGACCGTGCAGAAGAACATTCTGGAACTGATCCGGCAATTGCAGAAGAAGAACAATATGGGTGTCATCTTCATTACTCATGATCTTGGCATTGTAGCCGATATCGCCGATAAGATCGTGGTGATGCACAAAGGCGAAGCCGTGGAACAGGGAATTGCCAGGGACGTGCTCTCCGATCCCAAACATCCATATACAAAAGCATTACTTGCCTGCCGTCCTGCGTCCAACCCAAAAGGCAAACGCCTTCCCGTCGTAAGTGATTTTTTAGGAACGGATGAAACACCGGTAATTGGTCATTCGTCATTGGCCATTGAAAAATCAAATGATGATGAACTTCACATCGCAACCCGCAACCCGCAAACCTCAGATACCAGGCCTCCCATCCTGCAGGTCAGCAATCTCACCGTTCGCTTCCCGGTAAAACGGAATCTTTTCGGCAAGGCAGTTCAGTTTTTCAACGCGGTGGATGATGTGAGCTTTGAGGTGATGCCCGGAGATATCCTCGGGTTGGTTGGTGAAAGCGGTTGCGGTAAAACAACCCTCGGCAGGGCGATCATGCAATTGGTGCGGCCAACATCGGGCAGCATCATCCTTAATGGGGAAGACATCAGCCGGATAAAATCGCCTTCACTGCGCAGTCTTCGCAAGGACTTCCAGATCGTTTTCCAGGACCCGTACGGTTCCTTGAACCCACGCATCAGCATCGGCGAAGCCATCCTGGAGCCATTGAAGGTACATGGCATGCTCAACAGCAACAATGAACGAAGAGAGAAAGTGATCGAATTGCTCGGGAAAGTGAATCTCAAACCCGATCATTTCAACCGGTACCCGCACCAGTTCAGTGGCGGCCAGCGCCAGCGCATCTGTATTGCCCGTGCCCTGGCCCTGGAGCCGAAGTTCCTGGTCTTCGATGAAAGCGTTTCGGCCCTCGATGTAAGCGTGCAGGCCCAGGTGCTCAACCTGCTCAGCGACCTGAAAACCGAATTCGGGTTCACTTCCATTTTCATCTCCCACGACCTGTCGGTGGTTCATTATATATGTAACCGCATCCTGGTGATGCAGCAGGGAAAGATCGTGGAAGAAGGCAGCGCCGACCAGGTATATTACAACCCCATAAATGAATACACGAAAAAACTGGTGGCGGCCATCCCCGGCAAATCACTGCTGAAGCCGGCACATGTTTAATTTTTCCACACTGCCTTACTTAAAGTGCTAACCCTCAACCCGCTGAAACAAACGAGGCTGTTAACACCCACAACCGCTCAAAATTTCAACTCAGGAAAATTTGAACTGACAGTCATCTTGCTTATATTAGTATTAATAATCATCCCCCCAATGAGAAATCCTCCCCCCCTGTTGATAACAAAAGGCAACATTACTGTTGTTTCAGCAGGGCATTACTCCAACCATTGCAATCATTCCATTCACCCGCCGTAACAAATACACAGCGAATAATTCTTTGTCACTGGCCACCTGAATAAAATTCAAGCATGGGTGTGTTCAAGCCTGTTCATTCATAACAACTTAAAACACATCTTATGCAACAGATAAAAATACAGGCAAAAGTCTTAATAGCTATTGCCGCATTTACTATGTTTATTTATAGTTGTAAGAAAGCCGATTTAAAACCACCGGAAACTACTCCTGCTGCAGCTTCGGATGCAAAGGCCAGGATCGTTCAGGCCATTAAAGCGAGGTATGGCAATATATCGGCTGGATACATTGTTAATATTAACAAAGAAGCGACGGAATCATTTTACCGAAATACCGCCGGTTTAATGGTACGTTTCCAAAAAAACAAATCAGTAACGGGAAATAACATTGTATGCAATTACAATTGTAGCAATACTTCCAACCCGGCTGACCTGCATTTAGTATACACATTAAGTTACGTACAACGCAATTATAAATGCGAGAACATAGATAAAAGTGATCTGAATGTCAGTTGGACTATTAGTGTACCCTTCACTCCATTAACAACTTTTGGGTTTAATACAAGCACAGGTACATTAAAGGTCACTGATCCTGGGTCAACGCTACACACGTACAGCAATCTTACAATTGCCATCCGAACAATTGGCGCCGACCCTTATTGTTCAGCTAATACACTATATGAAATTACATACAAGGCTGAACAAATACCAGACAGTTATTTTGGAAGTGGAATGCTCATTGATGCAGCCTTAAATCTCTATAATAATTGCTCTATCGTTGGGAATTTGATCAATACAGGAGATGTTGCGGCGCCTGATATTTCTTTATATGGTGATTTGCCTTGCTACCGTGTTGAAAAGGTATGGATTAATCCACCTGGAGGAGGAACCAGTTATGCAACTGCCGGAGGGTGTTATAATCTTTGTTCAAATCCTGGTGGATTTACAAGTATTGATAATCACCAGTTGGAATACCGGAAAGTAACTTCTGGATCAAGCTTTGCATGGGATGACCAATCAAGTACAATTTACTGGGGGAAAAACACAACTTACAATGCGAATCTTCCAAATCTAGGTCCATACCAGGTATCAAACCTAGAAAACATGGTTAGCGGCGATACGTGGCTGGTTAGGTATAGAAATGTAAAAAATAGTATTTGTGACATTATTGACACAAACAACCCCGGAGCGAACTGGGGAAATCAATTTTTCTGGATTGTAGAAATATGGCCACTATAAAAGAAAAAAGTCTGCAGGTTGTATAACTGCCTGCAGACTTCATTTTTATGAAAGCTACTATACTAAATATTTCAATTCTTATAGCACTATCTATTACATCGAATTGTCAACCAAACTCGTGTACTGATAGTAGTATTAGAGTTACGTACATTTTTGCAAACGAGGGAGCAACATTATTTAATAATCCAGATGAGCCAGGCAAGAATTTCTTCACGGGCGAATACCAGGAATCTTTTAAGTATGGAATTGCATTAATGAGAACTACATGGGGAGACAGTGTAATCTTTGCAAAAAAATTATTCCTTCCGGCGAAGGACATATCGAACAGGAATAGTTTCACTGCACCTAATGGAACAATGATCTGCAGCGGCGTCTGGGGTGGTGCAGTAAATAATAATCCGGAATTACTGATTAGCAGAATAGATACAAATGGAAATGTATTATGGGCAAGGAGACTTCGGTATAATCCTGTTCACATATATTATAGCCCTGATAGCAGGATTATTAAAAACATACTTGTAACCTCAGACGCTATTTATTTTACAGGAATATTCAATACATTTTTTGGAGTCATTGGCAAACTCGATTTAAATGGAAACCTATTATGGAGCAAGCATTTTTCAATGAATGGCGGTGTCGCATCTGCAATAAATCCAATAGCTCCTGTGTATTATAATAATGCCGTGTACTTTTTGGCAAAAACCGGATTCTCCGCAGCTTCCGCTGGAAATGTAATACTCACCCGCTTAAGCGAGACGGACGGAAGCATTATAGAATCTTTTGCATATAAAACTCAGCCTGACCCATTAATAAACGGCATATTGCCACTTCAAATCAACTATACTAATGGAAATTTTTCAATTACTGGACAGGCTGCCATTGATCAATTGGGTCTCAGTGTCCCCTCCAATATATTATTTGAAGCCACCCTAGACACACAACTTACTCCGAAGAACATTTATTTACATCGAAATATTGTGCCTCTGAACAATGTTGAAATATATACAGATTTTAATAACAAGGGGCAAACCGCTTTCCTGACCGAAGATATTAATGATTTTAGAAACAAATTCTTCATAACACTTGATAGCTTGTCCGGGCCATTAAGAAGTAGAAAGTTTTTAATTCCATCGTCTATTGGGACGCCGTACCGTAACTCTGTGAATTTTGATAATAAACAGAATATTCATTTTTTATATCATTATACATTAGGATCTCAACTCGTAACCGAATATGCTCGCATAAGTGATTTTGCTCCAGCAAGTACAGTATCCTGCTTTGGTAAAGACACAAGTATATTGACTAAATCGAGTTTTAATCTTACTAAAGAAATTTTCACATGGGATAATTCAATAAGTGACGTGCTTGTAAGCAATCCTGTAATCTTTACCGAAGACACCGCCCTTGTAACCAAGCAACTGGTTTGTAAAATTGTGAGTTATTGCGACAGTATCCACATCAATGGCCCCGACAGCGCCTGCATCGGCCAGCCCATTCGCTATACCATTACCAAAAACAACGGCTGCTTTAAGAACATGGACTGGAATATCGATACCACGGTTGCCGATATTGTAGCAATGGAGGGAGACAGCGCCATCACCCTCCGTTTCAAAAAAAGCGGCTACATCAACGCCGCCATCAGCGGTTGTGTGGTCAGAGACAGTTTTTTTGTTACCGTAGTACCTTCACCGGCGATCAAACTCCTTAACCGCGACAGCCTGCTCTGCCCAGGCAAAACCATCGTATTAATTGCCAGCCCCGGCTTTACAACTTATGTTTGGCAGGATGGAAGCAGCGGGCAATCTTATTCCGTTAACAGCCCCGGCTTTTACAAGGTATCCGGTACCAGCTATTGCGGCATACCCTCGTCCGACAGCATTACCATTACTTACCCCGATACCACCCTTAAACTGCCGTCCGCACAAACCATCTGCAAATACGATACGGCCTATGTGCTGCTGCCGGCCGATGTGAACAATATCAATTGGCAACCTGCCAGTAACGCCTTGCTTAACAAAAAAACCCTGCGGCTTTACCCTACCTTAAATACCAGCTATACCGTTACGGCCGAACGGTTGGCCAATTGCCCCATTACTGAAACCACCGAGGTGCTGGTAAAAGACTGCCCACAAATTGTTTTTATACCAAACAGCTTCACCCCCAACGGGGATGGCCTCAACGACCGATTCAGGGCCATGCCCATAAGGCCGGTTCAATACTTCCAACTGGCTGTTTACAACCGCTACGGTCAAAAACTTTTTGAAACAACCGACCCCGCCAGGGGCTGGGATGGCACCTTCAAAAACAAACAACAGCCCTCCGGCGGCTATACCTACTATTGCCGTTACCGTTTTGCCGGCAGCACCGAACGGAGCGAGCAGGGGTATTTTTTGTTAATAAGATAGCAAGTCTGGCTTTGTACAAAGCCCGTTTTCCCTTACCTTTGCAACCTTTAAATCATGCCGTAACATGATAAGCGCCTCCGGACAGGCTATCACCCGTACCTGGTGTACACGGCATGTAACCTTAATATAAAAACCGTTACATGAAATTATCACAGTTCCGTTTCGACCTTCCCCTCAACCTCATCGCACAGCAACCAGCCAAAAAACGTGAAGACAGCCGGATGATGGTCATTCATCGCAAGACCGGCCAGATCGAGAACAGGCATTTTAAAGACATCATTGAATATTTCGACGACAAAGACGTATTTGTGGTAAACAATACCAAGGTATTTCCTGCCCGCATGTATGGCCGCAAGGAAAAAACCGGCGCCAAGATCGAAGTATTCCTGCTGCGTGAGCTGAACAAGGCCAATAAGCTTTGGGATGTTATTGTGGATCCGGCCCGTAAAATACGGGTGGGCAACAAGCTCTATTTTGGTGAAAGCGATGAGCTGGTGGCCGAAGTAATTGACAACACTACCAGCCGGGGCCGTACCATCCGTTTCCTCTGGGAAGGTACCGATGAAGAATTCCGCGGCATGCTGGAGATCCTGGGCGAAACCCCGCTGCCCAAATACATCAAACGCAAGCCCGAAGAAGAAGACAAGGAACGTTACCAAACCGTATATGCAAAGCATGAAGGCGCCGTGGCTGCACCTACGGCCGGCCTGCATTTCAGTGAAGAACTGATCAAGCGCCTGGAGATAAAGGGCATCCGCTTTGCCGAAGCCACCCTGCATACCGGCCTGGGCACCTTCCGCCCCATTGAAGTGGAAGACCTGAGCAAACATAAAATGGATGCAGAATATTACCGCATTGAAGAAGCTGCCTGTAAAATCGTTAACAAAGCCAAGGAAGGTGGCAACCGGATCTGTTCCATCGGAACCACCACCATGCGGGCCATGGAATCGTCGTTCACAGCGCAGAAGCTGTTAAAGCCTTCTGAAGGCTGGACCAATCACTTCATTCACCCGCCTTACAATTTCAATATTGCCGATTCGCTGGTGACCAATTTCCACCTGCCCAAAACAAGCCTGCTCATCATGGCCTGCGCCTTTGCAGGTTACGACCTGATGATGGAAGCATACAAAAAAGCGATCAAGGATAAATACCGTTTCTTCAGCTATGGAGATGCGATGCTGATCATATAAACAAACTTTACAGCCTGTAAAAAGCCCCCTTCTTCCAAGGGGGCTTTTATTTTATACGAGGGCCGGATATAAATCCGGCCCGTTCAATCCAATATCCTATGAAAAACCTTTTTATATACGATGAAATAAAACCCGCGGATCTTAGTGGACAAAAAAAATGGAGCCGGATAGAAATCCGGCCCCGTTTAATCCAATATCCTATGAAAAACCAATAATAAGACGCAGGAACAGGTTGATTTGTTGCAAATGAATTGTTAAGGGTTTTGACTAACTTTAAGTGTATAAAATTGCTTGATATGAAAACCATTCATCAATGGCTGGGCGAATACGGCGAAAGTCACCAGGACCATACCAACAAAACCATACACTGGATCTGTGTGCCTTCCATCTTTTTTTCTATTACAGGATTATTATATAGCATCAAGCTTCCCTTTGCCATCAGCGGCATCACCCTGAATGCGGCCATGCTGGTAATGGTACTTGCGGTGCTCTACTACCTTTCGTTGTCCCGTACCTTATGGATCGGCATGTTATTGTTTGCCCTGTTCTGCCTCTGGCTTTGTTACCTCGTTGAACAATCCGGCATTATGCCGCTATGGCTTTTTTGTGTGATTGTATTTGTACTGGCGTGGATCGGGCAATTCTACGGCCATAAAGTAGAGGGAAAGAAACCCTCCTTCTTCAAAGACATCCAGTTCCTGATGATTGGCCCGGCCTGGCTGATGAGTTTTATTTATAAGAGGCTGGGGATTGGAATATAAAAATGATGCCGGTTTATTAACCATCAGAGTCCAAACAACCCCTTATTCAATAACTGCAACGTTTGTTCCTTGTGCTGCCGGTCGATCAGGAGTGTAACATTGTGTTTGCTTCCTCCATAACTCACCATACGAACGGGAATAGGTTCAATAGCATCAAACAGTCTCTTCATCACATCTTTTGTTTCTTCAATCTCGTTACCAACAACAGAAACGATCGTCTGGTTGCTGTCGGTTTCAATCGTGCCAAAGGGTTCCAGTTCCTTGATGATGTCGGGCAGGTTTACGTCGTTATCGATGGTAACGGATACCGCCACTTCGGACGTGGTGATCATATCGATGGAAGTGCGGTATTTTTCAAACACTTCAAACACTTTGCGCAAAAAACCATAAGCCAGTAACATACGGCTGCTCTTGATGCGGATAGCAGTGATGCCGTCTTTGGCAGCCACGGCTTTGGCTCCCACACTTCCGGCTTTTTCGGTAATAAGTGTTCCCCGGGCCGAAGGCTCCATGGTGTTGAGCAGTTTAACCGGAACGTTATAGAAATGTGCCGGCCAGATACTTGCCGGGTGCAGTATCTTGGCTCCGAAATAAGCCAGCTCAGCCGCCTCTTCAAAACTGAGTTGTTCAACCGGGTATGTTTTATCAACAATACGGGGATCGTTGTTGTGCATACCGTCGATATCAGTCCATATCTCACACACGCTGGCATTGATGGCTGCGGCAATGAGGGAGGCTGAATAATCGCTGCCACCGCGTTTCAGGTTGTCTACTTCTCCCCTCGCATTGCGGCAGATGTATCCCTGCGTGATGAAAATCTTTTTGTCTTTGTTTTTCTGCAGCAGCTGCGCCAGTTTTACCTTGATGGTTCCCACCTGGGGTTCGTCGTGCACATCAATGGTCATGAAGTCGAGCGCCGGAAGCAATACATGGTCTACTTTTATTTCATCAAGATAAATGCTGAAGAGTTTGGTGCTCAGTAATTCACCCTGCGCCAGGATGTCTTTATTCAGCGCTTCACTGAAAGAAATCCTGAGAATGATGGTTAGAAATTCGAAGTGTTCATTGAGAACATCCGTTGCTTTTTTCAGCGAACTGTCATTCTTCAGCAATGCGGTGATGAAGTTCTTGTAATGTTCATGCAGGGCATCTATCTGCTGCTTGGCCGCATTGCGGTCACCATTGGAGAGTGATTCACTGATCTCTACCAGGGCATTGGTGGTACCACTTAAAGCCGAGAGCACAACAATGGCTGGTTCTTCATTTTTGGTGACCAGGTTTGCCACTTCCTGCATCCGCTGGGGCTTGCCCACACTGGTACCGCCGAACTTCATTACTTTCATCAATAGTAAAATTTTGGAGTGCAAATATAACCCTTAAAGAGCTACTTCAAACTTATCGCCGATGGCTTTTAAGTCATTAATCACCGGCTGAAGTAATGGAATGCCGTTCGCCATCCGTTCCGCTTCCATCTCCCGTTCCGGATCACCGGGGATGAGTACTTTTTCCTGTCCCGGGATCGTTTGCGCCGAACGAAAACGGCTGATCCATTTATCCATGTGATCCTTGAATTCAGCAGCTGTCCGGAATGCATCGATGCGCATGGCGCCAAAGAAATGACCAATGCCTTCACCGGGCATGTCGGCGGGCATGGGCAGGTAAGCCGGAAATGGTGGAACCCAGGGTCCGTAATTGGCACCACTTAATATACCCGAGAAGATATCGGCAATGGCGCCGAGCGCATAGCCCTTATGACTGCCATGCTCTTTATCGCCGCCAAGCGGTAATAATAATCCGCCGTTTTTTATGGCCGAAGGATCTGTGGATGATTCTCCTTCTTTATTAAGCGCCCAACCAAGGGGCATGGGTTGATTTTTCCGTTGCAAGATTTCCAGTTTCCCATTCGCCGCAGTAGTAGTGGCAAAATCGGCTACAAAGGGCGGTTGATCACCGGCGGGTATGGCTACCGCAATGGGATTTGTTCCCAGCATTCGTTCTTTAGAGAAGGTAGGGGCCACCAATGCCGATGCATTTGTCATGGCCATACCGATCATATCATTTCCCAGTGCCATCATAGCGTGGTGACCGGCTATGCCGAAATGATTGCTGTTCTTCACACTCACCCAGCCTGTTCCGGCCTGCTTTGCTTTATTAATCGCAACCTGCATGGCAAAGGGAGCAACCACCAAACCCAGTCCCCTGTCGCCATCCACTACCGCCGTTGAAGGTGATTCATGAACAATGCGGATAGCTGGTTTTGCATTTACTCTTTCCACTTCCCACAGGCGTATATAACCACTTAATCTTGCAACACCATGACTGTCCACCCCTCTCAGATCAGCCGATAATAATGATCTGGCAGCTGTATCTGCATCGGCTTCACTGCATCCGATCTTTATAAATATATTCTTTGAGAAACTGAATAACTGCTGGTAAGAGAAAGTTGTACTCATTGAACAAAAATAGGGTAAAGAAGGATGTTGTTGGTCAGGCGACCAACAAAGGCATTGGTAAATCTATTTACAAAAACAGGTGGCAAAGCTCCCATAAACAGAGAAGCCGCCCAAAACGGAACGGCTCTCTTAGCTCAACCTTACAGATATTGATGAATGCAGATTATTCAATTACCTTCCTTACTCCTGCTTTCGGCCATTAGCCGTTTGAGTTCGGCAAACTGCCCGGGAGTTAATATTTCCTGCAGTTTTTTTACCTGCTCCTGCTTCAATCCCGCCAATTGCAGTTTCTTCTGTTCCCCATCCAGGCCGGGATCGTTTTCAATGGTCTCCCGCCTTGCTTTGTTTTCGGTGCGCATCTGTTTCAGTTGCCGTTGCTGTACACGGGAGAGATTGAGTTTATGCCAAACTTCGCGGCGGTTCATTTTTGGCGTTCGCCCGGAAAGTTTTTCAGTAACTGATTTTTTTGAATCAATCACCCGGGGAACCTGTGCCTGCACAGGCAACAGCCATAAGCCGAACAGGATAAGAAAAACAGGGATCTTCATGCTGCAAATTTTCTGGAACATAGATAGACAAGCAGCGAAAAAGTTTAAACGGTACTCCTTTTTCTTTTGCACAAAAAAACCGGCCCACTGCGTGAACCGGTTAGTTTTTCAATATGGTAATTCGTTAATTGGTTTAGAAGTTTAGATGTTTAGCTTACATCCCCCTAAACCTCTAAACTTTCTAAACGTTCAGTTATCTTAAGAACAGCAGCTCCCTGTACTTAGGCAGCAGCCAGAACGCATCGTCCACCAGCAGCTCCAGTTTGTCCACATGGTTGCGGATCACATCAAAGTATTTTCCTTTCACGTTATCGCAGTAGGCAACAGCTTTTGCCCGGGTATCAGCGAGGTCGTTGGCCTTCTTTCTTTCTTCAATCATCTTTTCCACGTTGTCACTTATCTCGTTGATGTGGGTGCTGATGGCTTCCAGTACCTGCAGTTGGTTGGCATATGTTTTTTCGCCCAACCCGGCTTCTTTCAGTCCCCGGATGTTCTTAATCAGCACGTTCTGGTATTTAACGGCTGATGGCAGGATGAAGGTGGTGGCCAGGTCGCCCATTACCCTTGCTTCAATCTGTACTTTCTTGATGTATGATTCCAGCATGATCTCGTGACGGGCTTCCAGTTCTGCATGGTTATAGATTTCGTTACTTTCAAAAAGCGCTTTTGCTTTCTTGGTAACGAAAGCATCCAGTGCAGGCGGCGTGGTTTTTACGTTCGCCAGTCCGCGTTTGGCGGCTTCTTTTTCCCATTCTTCGCTATAGCCGTCGCCTTCAAACAGAACTGATTTGCTTTCCACGATGTATTTCTGGATCACCTGCATGATGGCCACTTCTTTCTTCTCTCCTTTCTCGATCAGTGCATCCACATCTGATTTGAAGGTCTTCAGTGTTTCGGCCATGATGGTGTTCAGCGTTGTCATCGAAATGGCGCAGTTGGCAGAAGAACCCACCGCACGGAATTCGAATTTGTTACCGGTGAAGGCAAACGGAGAGGTACGGTTGCGGTCGGTATTGTCCAGCATCAGTTCAGGGATGCTTTTGTGAATATCCAGTTTCAGCATGGCTTCATCCTGTTCATCGAACTTGCCTGAAACACGGCTCTCCACCTGTCCCAGTACCTGCGACAAGTATTTTCCGATGAAGATGGAAATGATGGCCGGGGGCGCTTCATTGGCACCCAGGCGGTGATCGTTTCCTGCGCTGGCAATGGAAGCCCTCATCAGGTCGGCATAATCATGAACGGCTTTAATCGTGTTTACAAAGAAAGCCAGGAACATCAGGTTGGTCTTTGGCGTTTTACCCGGTGCTAACAAATTCACACCGGTGTCGGTTGCCATACTCCAGTTATTATGCTTACCACTGCCGTTGATGCCGGCGAATGGTTTTTCGTGCAGCAAACATTTCAACCCATGACGCTTGGCCACCCGTTCCATGATGTCCATCAGCAACGTGTTGTGGTCAACGGCGAGGTTGATTTCTTCAAAGATGGGTGCACACTCGAACTGGGCAGGTGCCACTTCATTATGACGGGTACGGATGGGGATGCCGAGTTTATAGCTCTCTTGTTCAAAGTCACGCATGAATGCGTACACTCTTTCCGGAATAGCACCGAAATAATGGTCTTCCAGCTGCTGGCCTTTTGCAGGTGCATGACCAAATACGGTGCGGCCGGTTAATACAATATCCGGGCGTGTATTGGCCAAACCGGCATCAATGAGGAAGTATTCCTGTTCCCAGCCGAGGGTGGCGGTAACACGGGTAACATTCTTGTCAAAATACTGGCAAACATCGGTGGCTGCTTTATCCAGCGCCACGATTGCTTTCAGCAATGGTGTTTTGGTATCCAGTGATTCCCCGGTATAAGAAACAAAGATGGTGGGAATGCAAAGTGTTTTGCCTTCGCCGATCTCCATGATAAAGGCAGGTGAAGATGGATCCCAGGCGGTATAACCCCTGGCTTCAAAAGTGGCCCGCAGGCCTCCGCTTGGGAAAGAAGAAGCATCGGGTTCCTGTTGTATCAATGCACCGCCGTCGAATTCCTCGATGGCAGTTCCGTCAGATTTTAAGGTAAAGAACGAATCATGCTTTTCAGCAGATAAGCCGGTGAGTGGCTGAAACCAGTGGGTAAAGTGAGTTACCCCCTTGCTTTCGGCCCAGGCACGGATGCCATTGGCGATCTGTGAACCCATGTTCCGGTCGATTTTTTTGCCTCCACGGGTGGAAGCTACCAAGCTTTTGTAGGCTTCATCGCTCAGGTATTTACGGGCTACCTGCAGAGTGAAGACATTCTCGTTAAAAATAGCGGTGATTTTACCCGGGCTGTCCACCTTTACTTTTGGGGTGCCCTTGCTAAGATTGTCCAACGCTTTAAATCTTAAAGATTCCATACTTTTTTTGATTTTAAGCTGCAAAAAAACATTAAATACTTTTATAAAACAATATTTTTTTGAAATAATTGTAAAAAATGTGGGCAATTTGGACTAAAAAATAAATATTATTTTATTTTTTAACTTTAAACCTTTGCCAGTCAATGGAGCAGAGCAATGGAGTGATGATAAAGGGCAGGTAAATACTCCGGTAGCGGACGATGGCCCCCAGGGCGGGAACGATATAGCCAATGAGGAAGAACAGGGATAAACAGAAGCTAAGAGCAAAAAAGAGGAATGGGGCATTACTTTGATTGATTTCCCTTCGTCTGAAAAAGAGGAATACGAAAAAGAGGACCTGGTAAATAAAAAGTTCAATGTTCAGCGGAAGAAGTGGTTTTACCGGCACCTCCCATAAGTAGGGTCTTAACAACAGATGGTTGAGTGATTGGGGGGCATTGGAGGCAAAGCTTTTAAAGGTTGGATCGAGTACGGCCAGGTTGATCTGCGTATCGGAAGGCCCCAGGTTGAGGTAGTCCGTCTGCCGGTGGGTGATCACTTCCAGCGGTTTTATGCCGGGAAACACCGAGTCGATATTAAAAAGCACCAACCCGGTCAGCAGGTAAGCGGCCGAAAACGTGATGGCGGCATTCCATTTATACTTCGCCGAAAGGATCCATGCCAGCAATGCCGGCACCAGGGCGATGAAGATGAAATTCCGGATAAGAAACAACATGACCAGGCTGCCCAGGATCAGCAGGCTTCTTTTAATACCCGCCCGGTGCTCTTCCAGCGACTGGTATACTTTATATATAAAAAAAGAAAGAAAAAGAAATACCAATCCGTCCTTATGAATGCCCGAAGAAAAATAAATCACTGAAGGCAGCAGGAAGCAACCGGCGATCACCAGCCATTTACTGCCGGGATAAAGCCGGATGAACAATTTATAGAGCGCAATATGTCCGAAGAAAACAAGAAAATTGAAAAAAAGGCTATTGATATAATAATCGCCGCGGCTGAACAGGTTAAACAGCGAGATCAGCTTGATTAGAATATTTCCTTTCAGGTCGTTCCAGAAAGAATCGAAAGAACTGAAGATGCCCCCGTAACCACCCGGATACGCTGATGTGAAGAGATTCGTGAAGTATTTTGCGGGGTCGGTAAGCAGCAACTGGTATTCATTCCATGATTCCCGGTTTACATCCCAGTAATCATTGTGTTCACCATAAACATGCAGCGATAACCAGCCAACCGCCATACCGGCGGCCACTTTGAAGAGGAATAATGCCAGTACCGTTTTGTTGTCCACGCCCAGTTTGCGGATGGCGGGCATGCGTAAAAGCAGCCAGCACAACCCCACCAGGTAAACAGCAAACAACAGGTAATTCAAGTCGGTACAATTTACTGTGGGAAGATAGTTAAAATATTTGCTTTGCCGTTCAGGATAAAAACCGGTCAGTTGTTACCTTTGCCACTTACCACCAATTCCTCATCACTTTTATGGAAGTAACTGTAAAAACAGCAGAGCAACTAAGACTGACAGCAGAAGAATTTGAACTCATCAAACAAAAACTCGGGCGAACACCCAACTTCACTGAGCTCTGCTGCTTCAGCGCCATGTGGAGCGAACACTGCAGTTACAAGAATTCCATCAAATGGCTGAAAACCCTGCCCCGTGAAGGAAAGAAAATGCTGGTGAAAGCAGGAGAAGAGAATGCGGGGCTGATGGACATTGGTGATGGCTACGGTGTTGTATTTAAAATCGAATCACATAATCACCCATCGGCCATCGAACCTTTCCAGGGAGCGGCAACCGGCGTGGGCGGTATCAACCGGGATATATTTACCATGGGCGCCAGGCCCATTGCTTCCCTGAACTCATTGCGTTTTGGAAAGCTTACCGAAGCAAAAACACAGCATTTGCTGGCCGGCGTTGTTCATGGCATCGGTCATTACGGCAACTGCTTCGGCGTTCCAACGGTTGGGGGTGAAGTGTATTTTGAAGAATGTTATCATACCAATCCATTGGTGAATGCCATGAGCGTGGGCACGGTAAAGAATGGTGAAACTGTTTCGGCCACCGCCGAAGGAAACGGAAACCCTGTTTTCTTTGTGGGAAGTGCCACAGGTAAAGACGGCATCGGCGGTGCCAGCTTTGCATCGGCCGATATCACCGAAGACAGCGCCGAAGATCTGCCTGCTGTTCAGGTAGGTGATCCATTCCAGGAAAAAAAATTACTGGAAGCCTGCCTTGAAGTGATTAAAACAGGTGCTGTGGTAGGTATGCAGGACATGGGGGCTGCCGGCATCATCTGCTCCACGTCCGAAATGAGTGCAAAAGGAAATGCAGGCATGCGCATCGATCTTGATAAAGTACCCACCCGGCAAAAAGACATGAAAGCATGGGAACTGCTGCTGAGCGAAAGCCAGGAACGGATGCTGCTGGTAGCGGAGAAAGGAAAAGAACAACTGGTGCTGGATGTATTTAAAAAATGGGATCTTCCCTGCAGCGAGATCGGTGAAGTAACCACCGATGGCATTCTTCGTTTTTACATGAATGGAATCCTGGAGGCAGAACTGCCGGCGCATGAACTGGTACTGGGCGGAGGCGCCCCGCAGAATTCAAGAGAATATTCGGAACCGGCGTATTTTGAAAAGATAAAAGCATTCAATGCAGATAGCATTGCTGTTCCCAAAGATCTGAAAGCGGTGGCAGAGCAGCTTATTCAAATTCCAAACATTGCCAGCAAACGCTGGATCTATGTTCAGTACGACAGCATGGTGGGAGCCGGCAATGCCAGCACCAATGCACCCAGTGATGCGGCGATCGTGATTGCCAAACCAACCAATAAAGCACTGGCATTAACCACTGACTGCAACAGCCGTTATGTATTTGCCGATCCCTATAAAGGAGCCATGATTGCCGTGGCTGAAGCCGCCAGGAATATTGTATGCAGCGGCGGGCAACCCCTGGGTGTAACCAACTGCCTCAACTTTGGCAACCCGTTCGACCCACAGGTATATTACCAGTTTGTACATGCCATTAAAGGCATGGGTGAAGCCTGTGTAAAATTTGATACACCGGTTACCGGCGGCAACGTAAGCTTTTACAACCAGGGACCGGATGGAGCGGTTTATCCTACTCCAACCATCGGCATGGTGGGAGTACTGGAATGTGCGGATGACAAAATGACGATGGATTTTAAACAAGAAGATGATGAAATCTACCTGGTAGGAACACAACGCAACGACATCAACTCATCTGAGTATTTACACAAAGTGCATGGCGTGGAATATTCACCGGCGCCTTATTTCAACCTGGCCGAAGAATTTGACGTGCAGCATGAAGTAATGAAGATGATCCACAAAAAACTCATCCGCTCTGCCCACGATGTGAGCGAAGGCGGTTTGTTCATTTCCCTGATCGAAAGTTGTTTTAACCGTAACCTCGGATTTGAGGTAGCCACCGATAACAAAGAGTTCAGGCCCGATGCATTCTGGTTCGGCGAAAGCCAGAGCCGCATTGTGGTTTCGGTATCCAAAGAAAACCGGAACGACTTCAATATGCTGCTGGAAAAAATGGAGATGACGGTAACTTACCTTGGCAAGGTAACTTCAGGTAAAATAAAAATAAACGGAGAGGATTGGGGAACGGTGAGTGAATGGAAAGATAAGTATGAGAATGCGATTGCTAATCTTTTAGCAGCACATGAGAGTGAACACGCGTTAACGGCACTATAAAATGACGGACAAGAATTCAACAATAGTAGTTACCGGTGCTGCCGGCTTCATCGGAAGCTGCATGGTGAGCTACCTCAATCAGAAAGGATTTGAGAAACTGATCCTTGTGGATGAATTCAACGACGAGGAAAAAGAACTGAACCTGCTGCATAAAAAATACATCATCCGGGTGGAACGGGAAGATTTCTTCAACTGGGTGCAACGGGAAAAACCGGCTGTTGATTTTGTCCTCCACCTCGGCGCCCGTACGGATACCACGGAGTTCGATTATTCGATTCACCAGCGCCTCAACGTGGAATACTCACAAAAGATGTGGAACTACTGCACCATGAATAATATCCCGCTGGTGTACGCCTCTTCTGCCGCCACGTATGGTGAAGGTGAACTGGGTTATAACGATGACCATGGCATCATCGAACAGCTGCGCCCGCTGAATCCCTATGGCATCTCCAAGAATGAATTCGATAAATGGGTGCTGCACCAGGACTGCCATCCCCCTTTCTGGGCCGGGCTGAAATTCTTCAATGTGTATGGCCCCAATGAATACCACAAGGCAAGAATGGCCAGCGTGATCTTTCATTCCTTCAACCAGATCAAACAGAACGGGAAAGTGAAACTGTTCCGTTCGCATAAAGAAGGCTACGAGGACGGCGAACAGCTGCGTGATTTTGTGTATGTAAAGGATGTGATCAGTGTTTGTTACTGGCTGATGGAGAACCAACCGGCTTCGGCCATTTACAACCTTGGAACCGGCAAGGCCAGAAGTTTCAATGACCTGGTACAATCAACCTTTGCGGGACTGGATATGCCGGCTTCCATTGAGTACATCGATATGCCCGAAGACATCCGCGACAAATACCAGTACTTCACCGAAGCCAATATGGATAAACTGCGGAAAGCAGGATATACGGCAGCGTTTTATTCCCTGGAAGAAGGCGTGGATGATTATGTAAGGAATTACCTGGCGAAGAATGAGTTTTATTAACCGGGTCAATAAATAGTGCCCGTCTCCATATCAATCTGGTAAGGCACCCAAATCTCAAATTTTGATTTAGAAACCGGTTCAACACTGTTCCGGCGGCCAATTGCATTATTGGTAGTTAGGTCTGTGGCCTTCGTATTCCGGTTAACCACGTATCCACTGACTTTAATAAAAAAACAAAAGGTATTCTGAACCCGGAACATTTTTTCGTTGCCCAACATGCCGTATCGGATCACCTGCCCGTCTGAATACCCCCAATAATTGCTGATGGTTTCTCCGTTGGCGTTTTCCAGGTAATTCTCTGTATTGGTAAGCCGGTACCTGGTCTTCTTTTCTGTAAAATCAAGTATAGAGGGACGGTTATTCTTAAATTCCTCAAAATTCAGGTAAACACCCCTGCGTATGGCTGTATCCTGCAGCACCGGTATCATGTTCAGCCGGTTATTGAAAGTATAAATCTGCTCCAGTGTTTTTCCAGGCTGGTTGTCGAACTGGTTCACCGCATTGGAATAATCGAGCATCTCAACAAGTTTATTTAATGCTGATTTGAGCTCCTGGTATCGCTCCCGCTCGGTCTTATAATAATTGTATCTGTCGGGGTCTCCGGCAATGATCAACACGGTGTCAACCCTTTTTGCCGGAAGGTATTTCCCGTTCTTTCCCAGGTAATACTCCCATTTACAATATAATTTTTCGTCGGCTCCCACGGAATTGGAGGCTTCCACTCTTTTTTCATTGGAAATGACATTTGCCGAAAGCCAGAAACGTTTCATCACAATCAATAGTTCAAAATCGTTTTGCGTGAAGGCATTTGAAAAATAGCCGGCATAATACCGTTCAATGGCATGGCCATTTCCATTCCTGAATTGTACCCGCTGGAAACTTCTTTTTTTCCCTGTAAAAATGTCGTTGTCTAATGCATACCCGATCTTGGAGGTATCGGGCCGGCTGTCGATTATCCGGATCTTTGAAAAGGGAAGCTTCAATTCCCGGGATGCAGTATCCTCGCCGGTCAAAACCAATTCTTTTATCCTTAACCGGTTCGGGTTCAGTACATCCCGGCTATCCTGCTGTGCGTGCAGAAATATGGGAAAAAGTAATCCTATGACTGGTAAAATGCGCATAAAAGATACAGGGTGGGCCCGGGGGCGGTTTCAATAAGTAAAATAAGGATGTTATTGGAATCTCCAAAGAAGCGGCACGCTGTTCATGGCAAAAAATCCATTCCAAATTTCCTCTGCCGGAATATTCCCCCTATCTTTGCATGACCTCTAAGATTTTATTCCGAAAAATTTTCCTGGTCATATTTATTAACCGCAACAGGCTTCCCGAAAAATCAGGGAGTGGTTGTAAAATTATTTTTTATGGCTAAGTATATTTTTGTAACAGGTGGTGTTACTTCTTCACTGGGAAAAGGGATCATTGCCGCCTCACTGGCAAAATTATTACAAAGCCGCGGCCTTAAAGTTACCATACAGAAATTTGATCCCTATATAAACGTCGATCCCGGAACGCTCAACCCCTATGAACACGGGGAATGCTATGTTACCGATGACGGCGCCGAAACAGATCTCGACCTTGGCCACTACGAGCGTTTTTTAAACATGCCTACTTCACAGGCAAACAATGTTACCACCGGCCGCATTTACCAAACCGTGATCAATAAGGAAAGAGAAGGTGCATACCTGGGAAAGACCGTGCAGGTGATTCCGCACATCACCGATGAAATAAAGCGGCGCATGCTGCTGCTGGGCACCGAAGGCAAATACGATATTGTGATCACCGAAATAGGCGGAACGGTAGGTGATATCGAAAGCTTACCCTTTGTGGAAGCCGTTCGCCAGATTCAATGGGAACTGCCCGAAGAGGATTGCGTGGTGGTTCATCTTACCCTCATCCCCTACCTCAAAGCTGCTAAAGAGTTAAAGACGAAACCCACCCAGCACAGCGTTCGTATGCTGAGCCAGGAAGGGGTTCACCCGAACGTGATCGTTTGCCGTACCGAACATGCATTGAGCGATGACCTGAAGAAGAAGATCGCCCTGTTCTGTAATGTAAAACCCAATGCCGTTATTGAGGCCATGGACGCCGGGACCATTTATGAAGTTCCGCTGAAGATGCTGCAGGAAGGGCTGGATGTGATTGTATTGAAAAAATTACAGATCAACGGGTATGCGGCGCCTGAATTAGGCAAGTGGCGTGCTTTTCTCGATAAACTGAAATACCCACACAGCAAGGTAACCATTGGTCTTATCGGGAAATACATCGAACTGCAGGATGCCTATAAATCCATCCTCGAATCATTTATACACGCCGGCGCCATTAACGAATGCAAGGTGCAGATCGTGAATGTGCACAGCGAGTTCATCAGCGAAGAAAATGTGAAAGAAAAACTGAAAGACCTGGACGGATTGCTCGTAGCTCCCGGTTTTGGCAACCGCGGTGTGGAAGGAAAAATAGTAGCGGTTAAATACGCCCGGGAGAACCAACTGCCTTTCTTCGGTATTTGCCTGGGCATGCAGATGGCCGTAATTGAATATGCAAGAAATGTACTGGGTTGGAAAGATGCCCATTCCACCGAAATGGACAACAAAACCCCGCACCCGGTGATCGACCTGATGGAAGACCAGAAGAAAGTAAAAAACATGGGCGGTACCATGAGGCTGGGCGCTTATCCCTGCGACCTGAAGAAAGACAGTCTTGCCTTCAGCATTTATGGTACTCCACAGATCAGCGAACGGCACCGCCACCGCTGGGAATTCAACAATAAATACCTGGCCGATTTTGAAAAGGCCGGACTGATCCCGAGCGGAAAGAACCCGGATACAGGCCTGGTGGAAATAGTAGAATTAAAGGACCACCCGTTTTTTATCGGTGTTCAGTTTCACCCCGAATTAAAGAGTACGGTGGAGAACCCGCAACCCATTTTTGTACATTTCATAAAAGCCGCCAAGGCCTTTGCAGAGAAAAAGGATTTGATCAAAAATCCGTTGCTGCAGAGTGAAATGATCTGATATGCGCAAACTTTCCATGGCCGAACTTAACCGAAAATCGGTTGAAGAATTCAAACACACCGATAAGATTCCCGTTATTGCTGTATTGGAAAACATCCGCAGCGCCTATAATGTGGGCAGTGTGTTCCGTACGGCCGATGCCTTCCTGCTGGAAGCCATTTACATTACCGGATATACCTGCACGCCCCCGCACAAAGAAATTAAGAAGACTGCCCTGGGGGCTGAAGATACAGTCAGCTGGAAGCATTTCCGCAATGCCACCGAAGCCGTCAATTCATTGAAACAGGAAGGATATAAAGTGTATGCCGTGGAACAGGTGGTTAACAGCCTTCCGCTTCAGCAGGTTAATTTTAACCCAGCGGATAAAATCGCTGTTATCTTTGGCAACGAAGTTACCGGGGTGGAACAGGAAACCATCCTGCAATGCGATGGCTGTATCGAAATACCCCAGCTGGGTATGAAACATTCGCTGAACATTGCCACTGCCGCCGGCGTTGTACTGTGGGAACTCATCCGCCCACACATACAAGCTGAACATTGATCATTGAAAATTGATTATTGAACATCCGAATGACGACCATCAAAAAATACCTTTCCCTCGTAAAATTCGCACACACCATCTTTGCCATGCCTTTTGCATTGATCGGATTTTTCCTGGGAATGATAAGCATAATCTATGGATACAGGAATCAATTTACTCCCGGCGAACCCCATTTTTCATTTCCGGCAAGCATCCCCGTACAGCCATTGATCATAAAGTTTTTTTTAGTAATTGGTTGCATGATCTTTGCCCGTTCTGCCGCCATGGCCTTCAACCGCTGGCTGGATAAAAATTTTGACGCCCTGAACCCCCGGACTGCCATCCGGGAGATTCCGGCCGGCATCATCAAGGCAAACAATGCCCTGTTGTTCGTGATCATTAACTGCATTCTTTTTATTGTTTGCACGTTCTTCATCAACCGCATCTGTTTTTATTTATCACCTGTCGCTTTATTCGTAATCTTATTCTACAGTTATACAAAACGTTTTACGGCATTATGCCACCTGGTGCTGGGTGTAGGCTTAAGCCTGGCTCCCATCGGCGCCTACCTGGCAGTGACCGGAGAATTTGCCCTGCTGCCGGTTCTTTTTTCCTTTACTGTTCTGTTCTGGGTAAGCGGATTTGATATCATTTATGCTTTGCAGGATGAAGAGTTTGATAAGAACAACAAGCTGCATTCCATTCCCGCAGCGGTTGGAAAAGCCAAAGCACTCCGTATCTCCGAGTTACTGCATATGTTATCAGCCGCCTGCGTGGTGTATGCCGGCATCGAAGGTCATTCCGGGCCCTGGTACTGGACAGGGGTTGCCTTTTTTATGGGCCTGCTCGTCTACCAGCATCTCCTGGTAAAACCGAACGACCTGAGTAAGGTGAACCTGGCTTTTTTTACCACCAATGGAATTGCCTCGGTGGTTTTCGCCATCTTTGTAATTGTAGATTTGTTTATTAGTTAATGGGTCATAGTATATACCAGAACTGTTGGAATGATGACTACTACCATTAACGTACCCGGCTATGAACCATCACCATTAAACATTAACCATCCCCATGCCCCGCATCCTTGCAATAGACTATGGCGGTAAACGAACCGGCCTTGCAGTAACTGATCCGCTTAAGATCATTGCCACGGGCCTGGAGACCATTGATTCAAAAGAACTCATTCCCTGGCTGAAGAATTATTTGGTGAAAGAAGAAGTGGAACTGATCATCATTGGCCTGCCGAAGAACTGGGACGAATCGGATACACACGGAACCCCGCTGGTGGAAGCAGCCATTAAAAAGATCCACAAAGCATTCCCGGCCATGCCGTTGAAAACGGTGGATGAACGCTATACTTCCAAAATGGCCAAAGACGCCATGCTGGAAATGGGGATGAAAAAGAAAGACCGCCGCGACAAACGGAATGTGGACCTTATTGCCGCCACCATCATCCTGCAGGAATATCTTCAATCAATTTGATTAAATTTGCCGGATGATACTCCCGATTGTAGCATATGGATCGCCCGTTCTGCGCAAGGTTTGCGACGACATCACAGCCGATTATCCCCAGCTGGACAAGCTGATTGCCGATATGTGGGAAACCATGTACAACAGCAATGGCGTTGGACTGGCAGCGCCGCAGGTGAACCTGCCCATCCGGTTGTTTGTGATCGACAGCGAACAGATATTTCAGAACCAGGAAGAAGACGAAAAGGATGAATACCCGGATGCCCCGGGATACAAGGGTGTATTCATCAATGCCCGCATCCTGAAACTGGATGGGAAAGAATGGTCGTACAACGAAGGCTGCCTGAGCATTCCCAAGATCCGGGAAGATGTGTTCCGCAACGAAGATATCGAGATCGAATTCTTTGACGAAAATTTCAAAATACAGCGCCGCAACTTTAATGGCCTCACGGCCCGTATCATCCTGCATGAATACGATCACATTGAAGGAAAACTTTTCATTGATCACATCAAGCCGCTGAAACGTAAACTGCTGAAGCGCAAACTGGATGATATCTCCAAAGGGAAAGTGCATGTTGATTACCGCATGGTATTTCCCAAATAACAATTTATAACCGGGGGCCTACATGATACGAACGATCCTCCTCTCCTCCTTCTGCCTGGTTGCCTGCTGCAGCATGCATGCCCAGCAAACAGGCGACACCATGATTTCGGTTGGTAAAAAAAACATTACCCTCAGTGAAGTGGTGGTCAACAACAAACTAAATGTTCCCGTATTTATCCAGCGTATTAAAAACGATACCTCTTTTTACAAAGCCTTTAAAAATCTGCGTATTCTCAGCTTTACCGCCATCAACGATATACGCATGAACAACAGCAGTGGCACTATCCTGGCATCGCTTCACAGCAAAACAAAACAGACCAGGCTGAACGGGTGCCGGCGCATGGAAATCATGGAAGAACAGGTAACGGGAGATATTTATGACGAATACCGGAATTTCAATTATTACACCGCACAGATGTACGCTTCGCTTTTCTTCACCAAAGATTCTGTTTGCGGGGAAGATAATATTGTAGCAGGCACTGAATTCAGTACGGCGGGTAAAAGCGGCATGGAAAAACACAAAGAGCAGCTGAAAATGCTGTTCTTCAACCCGGGTAAGCGGATCAACGGGCTCCCGTTCATGAGCAGCAAGACGGCAATATATGATGATGAAATGGCTGACTATTACGACATGAATATCGACATGGGCATTTATAACAACCAGAGCTGTTACATCTTCAGCCAGAAAGTAAAACCGGAAAATAAAAGTTCGGTGGTGATTGATGAGATGACAACCTGGTTCGATTCCAATACGTTTGAAGTGCTGGGACGAAATTATTCGCTGAGCTATGATGCAGCGGTTTACGATTTTAATGTGACTATGGAAGTGGTGATGACGAGGTTTGGGGAATACACCGTGCCCTCGCTGATCCGGTACAACGGAAACTGGAAGGCCATCTTTAAAAAAAGAGAACGGGGTGTTTTCACCGCCACGCTGTTTGATTATAAATAAGCACCCCATCCGCCTGTAACAATTTCAATATTTATTAATCATTCGAACCTATATTTATGCCATGAAAAAGATCTTCGTTTTTATGCTGGCTGCTGCGTCGATGGGCGCAACGGCACAAACCGGCAGTAAGGATTTTAAAGCCATCGACGAGTATATAAAAGGACTGGGGCCCATGACAGGCATGAGCACTGCCACCATCGATAACGTGGTAATCAATCATTTTGAAGATAAGGTCGACAAGCTGCGGGCTATCTATGCCTGGATTGCCATGAACATTACCTATGACGCAAAAGCAGCCCGTTCCAGCAACATTACCAAAAACAAACCGGCTGAGGTGCTTGCCTCCCGGAAAGCCGTTGGCATCGGCTTTGCCAGTCTGTTCCAGGACATGTGCAGCAGCGCCAATATCCGCTGCCTTACCGTGGATGGTTATGTAAAGAACAATGTGCTGGAGATCGGCGAAAAAGGAACAGAGATTAACCATAGCTGGGCCGTGGTGCAGCTGGGACAGAGTCCGGACACCTGGTACTATGTAGACCCTGCTTTCGGCAGCGGCCACCTGGAACCGGATATGAAAACGTTTACCAAAGAATACTCAGGTGCTTATTTCTTCACGGATAAAACCACCTTTAACCTGCAGCACTTTCCCAATAACGAAGCATGGAAACTGGGGCCGGCGCCAAGAGGCAAAGGAGATTTTTATTCATTGCCGCTGGTACGTACAACCGCCATGGAATACGCCATTAAAAAGATGACACCCGATGAGGGGATACTGAAAACCAAGGTCGGCAAAACCATTTATTTCAGTTTTATACTGGGGAATGATAAAGAACCCATCACGGCAGTATCGCTCGGACTGGGAGAAAAGAAACGATACAAGGTAAAGACCGTTGATTTTCTCAGCAGCGGCGGCACACTCTCCTTCTCCTATAAATTTGATGAAGACGGCAATTTTCCGATGACGATACTCGTAAACGGAAAAGAATTTGTAGCCTATTCCGTGGAAGTGAATTAAAAAAGCCGCATCCCCGGGGATGCGGCCTTATCATTTAAGCCCTTTGTTTTACGGGGGCTTTCTTTTTTGCTTTCTTCAATGCAGATGCGATGTTCTTACTCAGGTTTTCGTATGTGGGCTTGGTAGTGAGTTTCTCGCCATTGATAAAAAATGCCGGTATCTCACTGATGCCACGGTCGATGCCTTCGTTCAGGTCATTCATCACCTGCCAGCCGTACGTGGAGTTCAGCAGTTCGTCGAGGAAATGCTTGTTGTTTACCCCGGCTTCTTTTGAGTACAGTTTTAAACTGGTGGTACCCAGCTGGCGGCGGTTATCAAAAAGAATGTTGTGCATCTCCCAGAATTTACCTGCCTGGGAAGCGGCCACTGCAGCTTCGCCGGCCTTCATGGAACGCTGGTGAATTTTTGTGAGCGGGAAATGACGGAACTGGAACCGGATTTTGCCGTCGAATTCTTCCAGTAATTTCTTTACCACTTCGTTTGCCTTTGCACAATCCTCGTTTTCGTATTCACCGAATTCAACCAGGGTTACGGGAGCCTGTTTATTTCCAACATACACGTCTTTTGGTGAAATGATCTCAACCACCTCTTTCGCTTTCATTGCCATAGTTGTTGTCCTTTTTCTGTTTTTACAAACAGCTTTTGTTATTGAATAGTCTTTGTTTAATTCTTTTTTTCTTTCTGCAGTTTCTCCTTTACTGCATCATTCCGGAACACCACCGTGCCGTCGAACACGTCCACCAGTACCGGTCTTGTTCTGTCAATATCTCCGGCCAGTATCCGTTTGCTCAGCTGGTTTACAATTTCTTTCTGGATCAGCCGCTTCAACGGTCTTGCGCCAAACTGCGGATCATACCCGTTCTCGGCGAGAAAATCCATCACATAATCGCTGAACTGGAGGTTGATACCCGACTGGGCCACCAGTTTTTTAAGTGCTTCCAGCTGCAGTTGTATGATGCCCCGTATCTCTTTTTTCATCAGCGGCTCAAACATGATCACTTCATCGATCCTGTTGAGGAATTCGGGCCGGATGGTTTGCCGGAGAAGGTTCATCACCTCCAGCTTTGTCCGCTCCACCACTTCTTCCTTATTGGCCTCGGTTACATTTTCAAAGTTCTCCTGGATGATGTGGCTGCCCATGTTACTGGTCATGATAATAATCGTATTTTTAAAATTCACAATACGACCCTTGTTATCAGTCAACCGGCCATCGTCTAACACCTGCAATAATACGTTAAAAACGTCAGGATGCGCCTTTTCAATTTCATCCAGCAGGATCACGCTGTAGGGTTTGCGTCGTACGGCTTCGGTCAGCTGGCCGCCCTCGTCGTATCCCACATAGCCGGGAGGAGCGCCCAAAAGCCTGCTAACTGCATGTTTCTCTTGGTATTCGCTCATATCTATCCGGGTCATCATGCTGTCGTCGTCGAAGAGGTAATCGGCAAGGGCCTTGGCCAGTTCGGTTTTACCCACACCCGTAGTTCCCAGGAAAATAAAGGAGCCGATGGGCTTTTTGGGGTCCTGCAGCCCGGCCCGGCTGCGCCGGATGGCATCAGATACTGCCTCAATGGCCTCTTCCTGTCCAACCACCCGTTTGTGCAGTTCTTCCTCCAAATGGAGCAGTTTTTCCTTTTCGCTCTGCATCATCTTCATTACCGGTATGCCGGTGGCTTTGGCCACGTTCTCGGCAATATCTTCTGCATCCACTTCTTCTTTCAGCATCCTCTTTTCGCTGATACCGGAAAGCTGTTTAGTGAATTCATCCACAATTTTCTCCTGCTCCTGTACTTTCCCGTAACGGATCTCGGCCACTTTTCCATAATCCCCTTCCCGCTCAGCCTTATCAGCTGCCAGCTTCAGGTTTTCAATTTCAGCCTTGGCATTCTGAATCTTTTCCACGATCTCTTTTTCCTGCTGCCATTTGGCTTTAAACGTATCCCGTTCAACAGAGAGGTTTGATATTTCGGTATTCAGTTGTTTCAGTTTCTGTTCATCATTTTCCCGCTTGATCGCCTCCCGTTCAATCTCCAGCTGGCGGATCTTTCTTTCCAGTTCATCCAGTTCTTCTGGCATGCTGTTCATTTCCAGGCGGAGTTTTGAGGCGCTTTCATCAATCAGGTCGATGGCTTTATCCGGCAGGAACCTGTCGGTAATGTAACGGTTGGACAATTCCACTGCTGCAATGATGGCTTCGTCTTTTATCAGCACATGGTGATAGGTTTCATAGCGGTCTTTCAGTCCGCGTAGAATGGAAACCGCGTCTTCCACCGTAGGCTCATCAATCATTACTTTCTGGAAACGCCGTTCCAATGCTTTGTCTTTCTCAAAAAATTTCTGGTATTCATTCAAGGTCGTTGCACCGATGGCTCTCAGTTCGCCCCTTGCCAGCGCCGGTTTCAGGATATTGGCGGCATCCATGGCTCCGTCGCCGCCGCCGGCGCCCACCAGGGTGTGTATCTCATCAATGAAAAGGATGAGTTCACCTTCACTGCCGCTCACTTCTTTTACTACTGATTTAAGACGCTCTTCAAATTCACCCTTATATTTTGCTCCTGCAATCAGCTGGCCCATATCCAGCGCATAAATGATTTTCGATTTAAGGTTCTCCGGCACATCACCATTTACAATACGCATGGCAAGACCTTCGGCAATGGCGGTTTTACCCACGCCGGGCTCACCCACCAGTATCGGGTTGTTCTTGCTTCTTCTCGACAGGATGTGAAGTGTTCGCCGGATCTCTTCATCCCGGCCAATCACAGGATCCAGTTTCCCCCCACGGGCCATTTCATTCAGGTTCTTTGCATACTTGTTCAGTGCGTTGAACTGCGTTTCGGATGTCTGGGAAGAAATGGTGGATCCCTTTTTCAGGTCTTTGATCGCCGCGATCAACCCTTTTTCGGTGAGACCGGCATCTTTTAAGATCTTGGAGGTATTGTCGCTGCCCTGGGTTAAGGCAAGCAGCATATGCTCCACACTCACAAATTCATCTTTGAATGTTTTCAGGGAGGCGGTGGAACGCAGCAACATATTATTGGCATCCCGGCTCAGTGCCTGGGCAGGCTCGCCGCCGGAAATACGGGGAAGTTTCGTTAATGCATCATCAAGCTTATCATCCACGTAATTCAGGTTTACGTTGTTCTTTTTAAGGAGGAATTCCACGGGAGAATCCTTGTCATTCAGCAAGGCCTTCAGAACATGCTCCGTTTCAATGCTGGCATTACCGGCATTAAAAGCAAGCTGCTGGGCATGCTGCAGTATTTCCTGTGATTTTATGGTCAGGTTCTGTAAACTCATTTTATTTTATTTGATTTTACAGATTGTTCTCAAAACCCAATCCAACATCTAATTCCACGCTAATATGGCATATCCCCAGCCCCCCGTCTGCCGCATATGCAGCCCAGGTTACGGGATTGTGCAATTGTTGCAGCCCGGGCTTCTAATCCACTGAAAAAGAGGGGTGAAAAACCAGGTCAACCAATGGTTCCCGGCGCCTGCTTTGCCTAAGAAACCTTCCAGAACCAGGGGATTGTTTCTGAAATCCGCCCGTAATATTTCCCTGGTCTAATAATCAAAATCCATCGGTGCAGAATCATTCTTTACTCCCAACAACATAATTAAAGGTGAAAAACCGGATAAATTGAACAAAGAGACGGATGAGATGCTCTTCAAAAAATTGCCGTCTTCTATTATTCACTTATTTTCGCTTTTTGAAAAAGTTCGGCTAGTGGTGGCCGTTTGATAACAACCTTATGAAAATAAAATTTTACCTGTGTGCGATGGCCATACTTATGTCTGGCCTGCCTTTAGTAACCAAGGCACAAAGAAGAAAGATTGAACTCAGCGGAGTCTACTTCCAATGGGGATATAATTCAGAAACATACACCCGCAGCACCATTCATTTCAGGATGAGCAATGGCAACAACTTTACCCTGCACCGGGTAAGGGCGCACGACAAGGGCGACTTTGATGCCATTTACAAAAAACCCGGTGACATATCCATTCCGCAATACAATTACCGCATTGGTTTTTACCTGAACCGGGAAAGGACCAAAGCCATTGAGCTGAATTTTGATCATGCAAAGTACGTGGTTACCGACGGGCAAACCGTTCGTGTTACCGGAACCATCGACGGGCAAACCGTAAACGGCGACAGTACCCTGAACCCCGCCACATTTCTGCACCTGGAGCATACCGATGGCGCCAACTGGCTTCACCTGAATTACGTAAGCCAGCACGTGCTGCTGAATACTGCTTCCCGCTCGAGGCCACTGCTTACAGGCATTTGGAAACTGGGAGCCGGCATTAATATTCCCCGAACCGATTTTACCTGGCGTGGCGACCGGCTGAATAACCAGTTTCATATTGCCGGTTACAACATCAGTGCAGAAGCCGGAATACGGTTTTACGCCATGCCCCGGCTGTTCCTGGAACTTACGGGCAAGGCAGGCTTCGTTAAATACGTGAATGCACTGGCAAATACCAGCAGCAATAAAGGGAACCGGGTAACGCACAGTTTTGGTTTTCTTGAAAGCATTGCAACACTGGGGTATGAAATAAGGCTCTGATCATTCCGGTAAGCAATCACTTTATTAAAGGCTTTTTGTAATTTTAGCTGAAACAGCAGTCTGTGTACGAACACAAAAAACAACCGCTTGCCCCGGCTAAAGTGTATTACCGCCGCCTGTGGAAGAATTTTTTATTTGCACTCATGGTCATGATGGCCTGCCTCCTTTTCGGCATGATTGGCTACAAACTCACCATTCCTGAATTCGACTGGTACGACAGTTTACTGAACGCCTCCATGATATTAAGCGGCATGGGACCGATCATCGACGCAAAGATTGTATTATCAAAAGGCGCCAAGGTTTTTGCTTCAGGCTATGCATTGTTCAGCGGGGTGATGTTCATCACTACCATTGGCATCATACTGGCGCCCATTGCACACCGCTTTTTCCACAAGCTGCACCTTGATGATAAATGACTTGAATATCCGGCAACGCACATACCTGGTCCGCTCCATCGCAAGTCAGCTGGGTTTTGACTATTGCGGCATCGCCAGGGCACGCCGGCTTGATGAAGATGCACGCCGGCTGGAAAGCTGGCTGAACAAAGGTTTTAACGGAACCATGGAATACATGGCCAATCATTTCGACCTGCGGATCGACCCTTCTAAACTCGTTCCCGGTGCCCGGTCGGTGATTACCCTGCTCATCAATTATTTTCCTGCACAGCAGCAGTTGCCCGGTTCTCCTAAAATTTCCAAGTATGCTTATGGCTACGATTACCACGATGTGATCAGGCCGAAACTGAACTTGTTTTTACAACAACTTACCGAACAGGTGGGAGAAATAAACGGGCGGGGATTTGTTGACAGCGCACCGGTACTGGAACGAAGCTGGGCACAACAGGCAGGCATCGGCTGGATCGGCAAGAACGGCAACCTGATCAATAAACGGTCAGGCTCTTTCTTTTTCATAGCCACTCTCATTACCGACCTGGAGCTGGAATACGACGAACCTTTCACCACCAATCATTGCGGCACCTGCACCCGTTGCATCGACCAGTGCCCCACAGAAGCTATCCTGCCGGATAAAGTGATTGACGGAAGCCGTTGCATCTCGTATTTTACGATCGAACTCAAAGACGCCCTGGTACCCGGCGAGATGAAAGGAAAATTTGATAACTGGATGTTTGGCTGTGATGTTTGCCAGGATGTGTGCCCCTGGAACCGGTTTTCAAAAGCAACTCATGAAACGGCTTTTGTACCCATCCCCGAAGTGCTGAACTTTTCCAAAAAAGACTGGGAAGAACTGACCGAAGAAAGTTTTAAAATCGTCTTTAAAAATTCACCGTTGAAAAGAAGTAAGTATGAAGGGATAAAGCGGAATATTAAATTCATCAGTTCCTGAACCGGTATTATTACAGCAACATCTTCACCCCGCTCTTTTTATAGGGTGCCAGTTCCGGCGACTCCGGGTCGAGTTCCGTGATGAGCACATCAATATCTTTTGTTTCGCAAACACGGATGCGCTGAACGGTATTCAGTTTTTCTGCAATGGAAAGCGATACTGCTTTGGATGCCGATTCAATCATGGCTCTTTTCACCTGCACCACTTCCCAATCGTTATCTGTTAATCCCTGTTTCGCATCCAGGGCATTGGTTCCCAGGAAACAGATATCGGCCTTTATCTGCCGGATCCGGGTGATGGCTTCACCACCCACCGTAATCTGGGAGCTCTTGGATAATTTATCTCCCACCAGGATGATTTCGATATTGGGATGATGCATGTATTCCAGCGCCGCCGGCAGGCTACCGGTTATAAAAGTGGCGTGCAGGTTTTCGGGCAATGCTTTTGCAAGCTCAATGATGGTGGTGCCACCTGTGGTGGAAATGAACATTCCATCCTGTATCAGACTGGCTGCTTTTTGAGCAATGCGCTTTTTGTTTTCCAGGGCATATACCTTTGAAGAATTGAATGAACTGTGAAAGGATTTGGAAAGAGCACCGCCATGTACTTTGATCAGTTTACCATGATCGGCCAGTTCCTGCAGGTCCCGGCGTATCGTGTCTTCTGATACATTGATGCCTTCGCTCAGATCTCCCACCAGCACCCGGTTGTGCAGGTTCACGTTATGGAGAATAAAGGCCTGGCGTTCTTTCTTTAGCATAGCACCCGGGAATAATTCTGTTCAGCCCCAAGATATAAACAATATCACCGCCTGCAAAATATTGCACATTTTTTTGCCCTAAATTGCACAAACCAGTACGAACCAGCAACGGATGAACAAACAGATCGAAAAATTATACCAACTCGCTGCAAAGCCGTCCCGGCTGATCATCGGGTTAATGAGCGGCACCTCCGTTGACGGACTGGATATTGCCCTTTGCCGGGTGGAAGGATCCGGTGCAGGCACCCGGCTTTCCCTGCTGCAGTTCGAAACCATTCCTTTCAGCACTTCCCTGCAGGCCGAAGTACGGTCTGTTTTCAGTAAGAAAAATGTTGATCTTGAAAAGCTCACACTTCTTCATAAGTGGATCGCATTGCAACATGCCGGGCTGGTGAACGAAGTGCTCAAAAAATGGCAGGTGGATCCCCGGGAGGTGGACCTGCTGGCGAGCCATGGACAAACCATTTACCATGCACCAGCCAGCCTGCACCAACAGCCAGGCTTTGGCAATGCCACCTTACAGATCGGCGACGGTGATCACCTTGCGGTGGCAACGGGCATCATCACCATCAGTGATTTCAGGCAAAAACATATTGCCGCCGGTGGCGAAGGCGCACCGCTTGCGGTATATGGCGACCATATTTTATTCGGCAGCGATACCGAAAACAGGATATTGCTGAACATCGGCGGCATTGCCAATTTTACTTTTTTACCTGCCGGCAGAAATGTTTCAGGAATTTTCAGCACCGATACCGGGCCCGGCAATACCCTGATGGATGCATACATGCGCCTTCATTTTGGCGGACGGCCATTTGATGAGAACGGTGCAGTGGCAGGAGCCGGAAAAGTAAATGATATTTTACTGAACGAACTAAAGCTACATGCGTTCTTCCATCAACCTTTTCCTAAAACCACCGGGCCCGAATTATTCAGCCTCACATACCTGGCCGATGCACAAAAAAGATCGGGCACCGAAAACATCGGTACCGGAGATGTGATGGCAACCCTCAACCGGTTTACCTCCGAAACCATCTGTGAAGCGATCAACAAAGCCGCGGCCGGCCTCCAGGATATATGCATATATGCCAGTGGCGGCGGCATACACAACCCGGTGCTGGTGGGTCATCTTAAAAGTCAGTTAACACAATGCCGTTTTGATACAACAGAGCGGATGCAGATCAATCCTGATGCCAAGGAAGCGGTGTTGTTTGCCTTGCTGGCCAATGAATGTGTAAGTGGAAATAATTCAACCTGGGGAAAAGGACCTGCAGGCATGCCGGCCGTATCAATGGGTAAGATCAGTTTCCCGGAATGATTTCCCTGCCTGATTCGATGTATACTTTAAACCGGTGAAGCGCCGTATCTAGATAGATTCCCTTTGAACGTTCGAGCAATAATCCCCTGAACCGCTCCCAGGGATACCATTTCAACTGTTCCGTTTCACTCCACATCACCTGGGTTTGGGTGGAGTCGCTGCTGATGGGAAGCGCCATCACCTGGTCTTCAGCTTCCATACTGCCGGCGTTCATGGTAAAGAAAAGGCTGTTGCTGTCTGACCGGATGTCTGAAAAACGCAATTCGTTGCCATTACAAAAAAATACCACCTTGTTTTCGCCGGCATCTTCAATGCGGGCATGAGTGGAATCATAAAAGAAGGGATGCCAGTTTACCCATCTTGCCTGCGCTCTCAACTCATCCAGCACCTGTTTCTTTTCTTTATTCACCACGATTGCCTTCACTGTTTTTATATGTGATGGAAAAAGCAGGCCGATCAGGGTAAACAGTACAAAAAAACTGAGGACGCTTACCAGAAAAAGTTTGATGTATTTCATTACTCCCATTTAAACACTTTAACCGCTGCAAAATACACGGCGATGCCCCACAGTAATAAGATGCCGATCTCCATCCGCACATCCCACAGGTTTTGCCCTTCAAAAGCAACATTGCGCATGGCTGTATTTAAATGAGTAAGCGGCATAGCCTTAGAAATGGGCTGCAGCCACTTGGGAAACGCTTCGATGGAAAAGAAAGTGCCTCCAATAAGAAACTGCGGCATGGTAATGAGATTGGCAAAGGGAGGTATGGTTCCTTCATTCTTTGCCAGCCCGCTCACAATAAAGCCAAAACCCATGAATACCAGCAGCCCGATAAAACTAAGGATGAGCATATCCAGCAGGGTCCAGAAACCGTTAACCAGCGTAAAGCCGAACAGGTAACGGCCGGCCAGGATGATCACTATGGCAGTGATCATCTGGAAGATCACCCGGCTAAGCGCTTCGCCCAGTACGATATGGGTGCGGCTGATGGGCGTGGCGAAAAACCGTTTCAGCACAAGTGTATTTCTCAGGTTGAAGAACATGAAGGCCACGCCAAAAACACCGGAACTCAGCAGCGAAAATCCGAGTTGCCCGGGCAGGATGAAGTCGATGGTTTTATATTCCCGTACGGTTTCAATATTTACCGGTTGCCTGTCGGGTACTGCATACGATGGCCGGTTGGGATACATGCTGTTGCTCACCCGGTTTGAAATCGAATTCAGCACCGACAGCAATTGCGGCCATTTATCATCACTGGCATTGGTGCTGCTTAGCTGGTAACTGTAAGCCGGAACCACCTGCCCTGTCTTCGATATCTTTAAGATTCCTGCCACTCTTCCTTTTACCAGGTTGGTCCGTAATTCTTTTTCATCGGCAAATGTTACAATCCGGATCCGGTTGCTTGCCCGGATGGAATCGTACAACGCATTGCTGGTATCGCAGTCTTTGGCGATCACTAGTTTATATACGGGTGTACCGCCACTATCGCCGATGAATCCGAATACAATGATAAAAATGAAAGGAAATACAAAACTGAAAACCACCGCCGACGGGCTACGTAATATGGCCCTCAAACTTGCTTTGGTAATAGCAAGCATGGCTGTAACCTGGCTGTACTTTTGCATAAAGCAGTGAATTTATGCGGGTAAAGCTATCTGTAAAAAATGATTCAGCAAAAAAAGAGGATACCCCCGACAAATGTCGTATATTTGGGCGACAAATGTCAGGATATGAAAAAGCACCTGCCCTCCAAAAAAGCAAAGCCGCATACGCAGAAAGAAAAACTGAGTGAACCGGCACCGGTTTACCGCAGCGTAAAAGCGCTGCCGGCCGTAAAGGATTTTACCTACAACGAATTTAAAAAGATTGCTGATAAAGCGCCCTTTACCCAATCCGAGTGGGCGTCTATTCTTCACGTAAGCGAACGCACCTTGCAGCGCTATGCAAAAGACAACAGCACTTTTGCTCCTATCAATGCCGAAAGGGCCATTCAAATTGCCCGGGTTTTAAAAGAAGGCGAATTTACCTTTGGCAAGGTGGAAAATTTTTATACCTGGCTGAAAAAAGGGCCCTATATGCTGGGTGGAAATCTTTCTTTTGATTCGCTCACTTCTGCCGATGGCATTGAGCGGATTTTAACGCAATTAACAAGAATCCAACACGGGCTATTTGCATGACCGTCTACCGCATCACCCACTCACGTTATAAGGATGACATCTCCGGAAGCGGCGCCAAGATAAAAGGCGCCCGGTGGAACATGGCCGGAAGCAGTATGTTATACACGGCAGAAAACATTTCACTCAGCACCCTTGAACTTTTAGTGCACATCGGGTTTAACGATATCCGGCATTTTTATCACCTGCTTGCCATTTCACTGCCGGACGATGCGCCGGTGAAAGAGATTCATGCTGATAAACTGAAAAAAAACTGGCAGGAAGACGAAGACTATACCTCGTTTATGGGCACGGCATTTTTAAAAGACAACAGCAATCTTATATTAAAAGTACCGTCGGCCGTTATCCCTGAAGAACACAATTACCTTGTTAATCCCGGCCATCCCGATTTCAAAAAGGTAAAGATTAAAAAGTCAAGGCAATATATTTTCGACGAAAGGCTTTATACATTTAAATGAACAAAACCTACCTTCTCCTTGGCAGCAATAGGGGCAACAGTAAGGTTCAGCTACTGAAGGCCATCACGTTGATCGAAGAAAAGATCGGCAAAATAACCCGGCGCTCCAGCCTGTATGCTACCGCCGCCTGGGGCAATACCAGCCAGCCCGATTTCCTGAACCAGGTGATCGTGGTGAATACGGGGCTCAACGCCCGGCAGACCATGCAAACCATTTTGCAGATTGAAAAAAAGATGGGCCGGGTTCGCACAGTAAAAAATGCACCCCGCATCATCGACATCGATATCCTCTTCTTCAACAAAGAGATCATCCGGGAAGAAACCCTGCAGGTGCCGCACCCGCAGATACAAAACCGGCGCTTTGTACTTACCCCGCTCAATGAACTTGTCCCCAACCTGCAGCACCCCGTTCTGAAAAAAAATATCCATCATCTTTTTATTCACTGTCCCGATAACCTGGGTGTGAAAAAGTTTTGACGGCATGAAGGTGCTTTCCCCTTATTTTGCAGTCCGCTTTCGCAGATTGCATGAAGTATAACTTTGTAACCATAGAGGGAAATATAGGTGCCGGCAAAACCACGCTTTCGCATTTACTCAGCAAACATTTCAATGCCAGGCTTATCCTGGAAGAGTTCGCCGACAATCCCTTTCTCCCAAAGTTTTATGAAAACCCCGGCCAGTATGCCTTTCCGCTGGAATTGTTCTTCATGGCCGAACGTTATAAGCAACTGAAAGACCTGTTGCAGACGAAAGACATGTTCCAGAACATCACCATTTCGGATTACCTGTTCACCAAGTGCCTGCTGTTTGCCAAAGTAAATCTGCCCGAAGAAGAATTCCGCCTGTACCAGAAACTGTTTGAAATCATCAACCCGCAGATTGTGCAGCCCGACATACTCATTTACCTGCATACGCCCGTGAAAAAATTGCAGGAGAATATTAAAAAACGCAACCGGGAATACGAACAATCGATCCCCAACGATTACCTGTTCACGCTGCAGGAAACGTATACCCAGTATATCAAGCAGCACAACATCAAAACGCTGTTTGTGGATGCAGCCAATGCCGATTTCCTTGGCAAAGAGGAACACCTGAAAGTTATTATTGATGCCCTCGATAAAGAATACGACGAAGGGCAACATTATATAACTTTGCCCTGATGAGCAACGAGAAACTACCTGCCGAATTCCGGAATTTTATTGGTGCCCGTCTTTTTTTCGTCCTGGGGCTGCGCATGATCACCACCATCGTCATCTACCAGGTATTTCACCTGGCCAATACCTACATGGTGGGCTTTGCCGGGCTGGCCGAATTTATTCCCGCAGTGCTCGCCGCCCTGTTTGCCGGCCACTACATCGACAATCACAATAAAAAGAATATCCTGGTATGGTCCTACGCCTTTTACATGCTCTGCGGTATTACGCTTGCATTGATCAGCCTGCCCTGGTTTAACTTGTCCAATGCCACCCAGCTGAGCGTAATCCTGCTGGTTGTTTTCTGTACCGGCATCATCCGTTCTTTTGCCGGTCCCGCTGCCAACAGCATGATTGCCGCCATTGTTTCGAGAGAACAGTTGCAAAAAGCCATTTCTTATAACTCATCCACCTGGCTGGTATCTTCCATCGGCGGACATGCCATCGGGGGATTACTCATCGCCTTTATCGGTATCTCCGGCGCTTACTTTGTTACCGCGGCATTGATATTAACCGCCGGCATCTTTGCCACCCGGCTGAAACCAAAGCCCCCGGTAAAAAAAGAAAAAGAAGAATCCCTGTTCACCGGCATCGGGAATGGTTTTGCCTATGTGTTCAATAATAAGAACCTCCTCGGCGTACTCTCTCTTGACCTCTTTGCCGTGCTCTTTGGCGGCGCTGTGGCATTCATCCCCGAAATTGCTTCCAATGTGCTGCACACAAATGCCATCGGTTATGGTTTCCTGAATGCAGCCATGGACCTGGGCAGCCTTATCAGCATGGGCATACTTGTAAAATATCCCATGCGCCGTAAACAGGGATTGAAGATGCTGCTGGCCGTTGCCGGTTTTGGCACCTGTATCATCGTATTTGGTTTATCCAAATGGTACTGGCTCAGTTTTGCTGCCCTGCTCATCGCCGGCTTATTTGATGCCGTAAGTGTGGTGGTACGGGGAACCATCATGCAGTTGTTTACACCCGATGAATTAAGAGGCCGGGTGGCTTCCATCAACCTCATCTTCATCAATTCATCCAACGAGCTGGGACAGTTTGAAAGCGGCCTTACCTCACGCATGTTCGGAACGGTACCGGCCATCGTGTTCGGCGGTGCCATGTCCGTTGCAGTGGTGGCTGCCACCTGGCTCGGGTTTCCTAAGCTGAGAAAGCTTGAGTACTAACTTCTTAGACTTTACATACTGTTTGCTTCCTTTTACCAGCACGATTGTGTATTTTTAACCTCGTTATCCGTATTATGATACCGCTTAAAATAGTTGATATGAAAAGGGCCTTTGCTGTTCTGCTGATCTTTGTAACTGCAATAACTGCTTGCAAGAAAAACACCGATCAGCAAAACATAAATACGTCTGATCCGAAGTTAAAAAGCATCACGCACCCCACCGATACCAGCCAGGCATTATGTGTAGGCTGCCCGCCTATTTATACACAGACTAAAGAATATTTTTTCTATGACAACGCAGACAAACTAACCTCACGGATAGTAGTATCTTCTTCCACCACAAATAGTATTACCCGGATGGATTCGGTAATATACACGTACTCATATACCGGCCCGTTGATCTCCGGTTATTCTGAAACGAAAAACAACGTCAGCATTTATCACCTGCTCCTGTATAACCTGCAAAACAGGTTGATCCTGGATTCAGTTACAAATCCGCAATCCGACAATAACCGGGTATCCTCTTTCAGGTACCTGCCCGATACTGCCATTCAAACAACACGCATCACGGCGGCACTTGGCGTTACCACCATCATCGACACGCTGGCGTATGTTGGAAATAATATCCGGGTGGAACGGATAAAAAACATCAATCCAAACAACACTTTTTACTACCGGGAACTGACGTACACGGTATCGCCGTACAAAAATCCATATGCCTGTTCAAACAACTTTGAATTATTTGCATCAGAATACAGGAATGGAGGAGCCCTGGCCATCAGCTTTTCGATCTTTACTCCTCAAAATATCCTTTACAACCTTGCAACCCGTGTGGATGTCAGGTATGGATCAACTCCAGCCATGCCAACACAGGTTTCAAATCCCTATAGCATAACCCTGAATTCCCAGGGTATCGTACAAAGTGTTGCCAATATAAACAACCAAAACAAAGTGACTTTATTTGAATATTATTGACTTTTTCCCTGCAGAGCCCTTGAGAATAAAATATTCTGCTTTTTCCCAAATCAGTTAAATTCGTCCTGATGTTACAGGACAATCTCTTTTTAATCCTTCTGTTGTTATTTGTAGTGAGCATGCTGTTCATGCTCAGCCAGAAGATAAAAATCTCTTATCCCATCCTGCTGGTGCTGGCAGGACTGGGTATTGGCTTTGTTCCCGCAATGCCCGTTGTGAGTTTAGACCCCGATATTGTTTTCCTGATCTTCCTGCCACCGCTGTTATACGCCGCCGCCTGGAATACTTCCTGGAAAGATTTCTGGCAGAACCGCCGGGCCATTAGCCTGCTTTCATTCGGACTGGTGATCTTTACCTCCACCGCCATTGCTTTTTTATCGCATGCCATCATCCCGGGTTTTCCATTGGCGTATGGCTTTCTGCTGGGCGGTATCATCTCTCCACCCGATGCCGTTGCTGCCACATCGGTATTGCAGGGTTTGCGGATACCCAAACGCATCGTCACCATCCTGGAAGGCGAAAGCCTCATCAACGATGCGTCGTCGCTGATCGTTTTCCGTTTTGCCATGGCCGCCATCCTCACCGGCCAGTTCAGCATGATGGAAGCCACCGGGGATTTTTTTATGGTGGCCGGGCTGGGTGTGTTCATCGGCATCGCCATTGCATTCATCATTTACTGGGTACACCGGCTATTGCCCACCGATGCCAGTATTGATACCGCCATAACCCTCATCTCTCCATACATCATGTACCTGGCGGCAGAACGGTTTCATTGCTCCGGCGTAATGGCGGTGGTAAGCGGTGGTCTGTTTCTGAGCTACCGGGCCAACCGCATCTTTTCATACAACACAAGAATACAGGCATATTCGGTTTGGGAAACATTGATCTTTTTACTGAACGGGTTGGTGTTCATCCTTATCGGACTTCAGCTTCCTTCTATTGTGAAAGGCCTGGAAGGAGGTTCACTTACCTCCGCCATCATTTATGCCATTGCCATCAGTGTGCTCACGGTTGTCATCCGCATCATCTGGGTGTTTCCCGGCGCTTATATTCCGAGGATCATGTTCCGGTCGATACGGGTAAAAGAACCAAGGCCGTCGGAAAAAATGGTTTTCCTGGTGGCATGGAGCGGTATGCGGGGCGTGGTTTCGCTGGCTTCGGCACTGGCCATCCCGCTTACCCTTTCCAATGGATCCGCCTTTCCGCACCGGAATCTTTTACTGTTCATCACGTTTGTGGTGATATTGGTAACGCTGGTGCTGCAGGGCCTCAGTCTGCCCTGGCTCATCAACAAATTAAAAATTGAAGAACCCGATAACGAAACCGAAGAAGAGGTGGAACTGGCGATCCGCTTACAGATGGCCGATGCCGCACTGGATCACCTGAACGAAAATTATTCCGAAGAAATAAAGAATATAGAAGCCTACCAGCGGGTAAAAGAAAAGTACGACCGCATGGCGAAGAATACCTATAAAAGATTGATCGAAGGGCAGGCCGATGGCTCCGACTTTCTGCCCGGTTACCGGAAAATGCTGAAAGAACTGGTACTGGTAAAACGGGCGGCCCTGGAACGGCTGAAGAAAGAAGACCTGTATTCCCTCGAACTCATCCGCAACAAAGAATGGGAACTAGACCTGGAGGAAGCCAGGCTGGATGAGACCTCGCCGAATTAATTTCCGGGTCTGTTCAATTTCGTAACTTACTTTTCTTCTTTGCGAAGATCATAAGCCAACCTTTTAAACGGCTTAAACGTTTTAAACTTTCAAACGATAAACATGCAACGCAGATCCTTTCTCCGCAACACCGGCCTCACCCTGGCAAGCCTGGCTTTACTGAATAAAGAATCCCTGGCTTCCTTCCTCGCCGACCCGGCCTGGAAAATAAAAATGCTCACCGACAATATCGGCATCTTCACCGAAAAAGGCGGTACCATTATGTTCCTGCTTACAAAAAAGGGAATGGTGGTGGTGGATTCGCAATTCCCCGATACCGCCCCGCACCTGATTGAAGAGCTGAAGAAGAAAAGTGAAAAGCCGTTCAGGTACCTGATCAACACACACCATCATGGCGATCACAGTTCCGGCAACATTGCATTTAAAGACATCGTGGAACACGTGGTGGCCCATGAAAATTCAAAAGCAAACCAGCTGCGGGTGGCTGCGGAACAAAAGACAGCCCCGGAAAAGGTACTGGCACCCGATATCACTTATGGCGCCGATGGCTGGAAGCAGAAGATCGCCAAAGAAACCATACGTACTTATTATTTTGGTGCCGGGCATACCAATGGCGACAGCATCATCCATTTTGAGAAGGGTAACGTGGCGCACTTGGGCGACCTGCTGTTTAACCGCCGCCATCCGTACGTGGATAAAGGAGCCGGCGCCAATATCAACAACTGGATTGTGCTGCTCGATAAAACCATTGCAACGTTTGATAAGAACACACAGTTTGTTTGCGGTCATTCAGGAGAAGGTTATGATATTCTCGTTAAACCGGATGACCTGAAAGCTTTTGGTGATTACCTCGGCAATGTTTTAAAATTCACCGAAGGAGAAATACGGGCAGGAAAAAGTAAAGACGAGATTCTCAAGGCCAAAGAGATACCTGGCTCACCGGAATGGAAAGGCAGTGGTATTGAACGGCCACTCGGCGCTGCGTACACCGAACTGACGATGAAATAACCGGTCACTTCGCAGCCACCAGCCTTTCGAGTACATGATAAACGATGGGACAGAATGTTGAGTTCTTCAGCGTAAGCGATGGCCGCTTCACCGTCACATCCTCGTCGGTATAGGGAAAACGCCTGCAATCCGATGGCCGCTGTTCATAGATGCTGCAGAAATTATCTGCTCCCAGGAAGGGGCATGGCTTCGATTGCAGCACATAATCCCCTTCGTTATCCACATGCAGGTAGGTGCTGATAAAATCCCCCTCCTTCATTTTCAAATATTTGGCAATACGTTTAATATCGGGGGTTTTAAAACGGGGCGAATAATTCCGGCAGCAATTGGCGCACGCCAGGCAATCCACCCGGGAAAATGCCTCCTCGTGCAGGTCCGGCAGGGCTTTCAGCACTTTATTCTTATCGGCCCGGTTCAGGAACTGCTTGTATTGTTTCTGGTGGTCGGCCGATTTTTTTTCCCAGTTGTGTAAAATATCTTCTGTCATTGGTTCTGGTTACGGAAGACCGGCTGCCCAGTTTTCCACAGGCCAAATGTACCGAACTTATTAGCGTAAAATCTTGCCCCGTTATCGTAAATTTGCGCCACCTGACTCTACACAAAGAAACTTCAATACGTTATATGAATCTTTTCGAACAACAACAGCACGAATTCGCAGGCAGGCACATTGGCCCCAACGAACACGAAACAACTTCCATGCTTAAAACCATTGGCGTGGCAAACATGGATGAACTTATTGATAAAACCGTTCCGGCTTCCATCCGGTTAAAAAAACCGTTGAAGCTGCCGGTGGCTCAAACCGAGTTTGAATACCTCGACGAGCTCAAAAAGATCGCGGCCAAAAACAAAGTGTATAAAACCTATATCGGCCAGGGATATTATAACACCATCACCCCGGGTGTGATCCTCCGCAACGTTTTTGAAAACCCGGGATGGTATACCCAATACACCCCTTACCAGGCCGAAATATCACAGGGCCGCCTGGAAAGTTTACTGAACTACCAGACCATGGTGTGCGATCTTACCGGGCTGGAACTGGCAAATGCCAGTTTACTGGATGAAGCCACCGCTGCAGCAGAGGCCATGGCTATGCTGTTTCACCACAAAAACAAAAGCGAAGAAATTACTTCACCCAGATTCTTTGTAGATACAAATATATTTGAGCAAACCAAGGAAGTATTACTGACCAGGGCCACCCCAATTGGTGTTGAACTGGTGCATGGCGATTACAAGACGGCTTCGCTCGACGACAGTTATTTCGGCGCCATTGTGCAATACCCCAACAGCATCGGTTCGGTGGAAGATCACCGTGACTTTATCAATAAGGTGCATGCCGCCAATGGCTATGTGGTGATGGCTACGGATCTGCTGGCGCTTACGTTATTAACGCCGCCCGGTGAACTGGGCGCCGATGTGGCCATCGGTTCGGCACAACGCTTCGGTGTTCCGCTGGGCTATGGCGGTCCGCACGCTGCCTTCTTTGCCACCAAAGATGAATTCAAACGCGGTATCCCCGGACGCATCATCGGTGTAAGCATTGATGCCCAAAACAACCGGGCCCTGCGCATGGCCCTGCAGACAAGGGAGCAGCACATCAAAAGAGAAAAAGCCACATCCAACATCTGCACCGCCCAGGCATTGCTGGCCAATATGGCTGCCATGTATGCCGTGTATCATGGTCCGGATGGACTGAAGAAAATTGCACAACGCATTCACCTGCTCACCGCCGCCATTGCAAAATCGCTGGAGGCCAACGGAATGAAACGGGTTAACAAACACTTCTTCGATACCATCACGTTTGAAGTGAAAGATATCCCTGCCTTTAAAGCAGCAGCCGATAAGAACAAAGCCAATTTCCATTACCAGGCCAATGGTACGGTAACCATGTCTATTGATGAAGTGGCTTCTAATTATATCGGCGAAACCGAAAAGAACCTAAACGCCATCTTTAAAGAAGCAGCATCCGCCAACATCCAATTATCATTCGATGAAACCGATGCGCTTTCCGGTAACCTGAATGGATTACAAAGAACTTCCGGATACCTTACGCACCCGGTGTTCAACACCCATCGCAGCGAAAGTGAGATGATGCGCTATATCAAATCACTCGAGAATAAGGACCTCAGCTTAAATACGTCCATGATCAGCCTCGGCAGCTGCACCATGAAGCTGAATGCCGCCACCGAACTGATTCCCGTGAGCTGGCCTGAATTCAACAACATTCATCCTTTTGCTCCGGCATCGCAGACAAAAGGATACCAGTACATCATTGCCAGACTGGAAGAATACTTAAGTAAGATCACCGGTTTCAATGCCTGTTCCCTGCAGCCCAACAGCGGCGCCCAGGGTGAATATGCCGGACTGCTCACCATCCGGGCTTATCATGAAGCAAGAAAGGAGGCTCATCGCAACATTGTACTGATCCCGATCTCTGCACATGGAACCAACCCCGCCAGCGCCATCATGGCCGGTATGAAAGTGGTGGTGGTGAAAAGCACCGAAGAAGGATTGGTAGACATCAAAGACCTGAAAGAAAAAGCAGAAGAACATAAGAATAATCTTGCCGCCTTGATGATTACCTACCCAAGCACCTACGGCGTGTTTGAAGAAGGCATCAAAAAAATATGCAAAACCATTCACGATAACGGCGGACTGGTATACATGGACGGTGCCAATATGAATGCACAGGTGGGGTTGACCAGCCCGGGGATGATTGGTGCGGATGTATGCCACCTGAACCTGCATAAAACATTTGCCATTCCTCATGGAGGTGGTGGCCCGGGTGTTGGCCCTATCTGTGTAAACAACAAACTGAAGCCCTATTTACCCGGCCACAATGTGAATGACACATTAAAGTCGACGAAAGAGAATATTCCTGCTGTAAGCGCTGCCCCCTACGGAAGCGCCAGCATCCTGCTCATCAGTTATGCATATATCAAGATGCTGGGACAGGAAGGCGTAAGAAAATCCACCGAGTATGCCATCATGAATGCAAACTACATGAAGGCAAAACTGGAGAAATTCTATAAGATATTATACACAGGTAAGAACGGCTATTGTGCACACGAGTTCATTGTTGATCTTCGTCCGTTCAAAGCAACTGCAGGTATTGAAGCCGAGGACGTGGCCAAGCGATTGATGGACTACGGATTCCATGCGCCCACCATGAGTTTCCCTGTTCCGGGAACGATCATGATTGAACCCACGGAAAGTGAAGACAAGGGTGAACTGGATCGTTTCTGCGAAGCGCTGATCAGCATTTATCAGGAGATCAAAGCGATTGAAGACGGCAAAGCTGATAAAGCGGATAATGCACTCAAGAATTCTCCCCATACCCAGCTGGTGGTTTGCGCCGATGAGTGGAACCATGCCTACAGCAGGCAGGAGGCCGCTTTCCCGCTGGCGTATACCACTAAAAATAAATTCTGGCCTTCCATTGCCCGTATTAACAATACGTTCGGCGACCGTAACCTGGTTTGCACCTGCGAGCCCATGGAAAGTTACCTGGAAGAACCGGTTTCAAACTAACCGTTAAATTCTGCATAAGCCCGGTTACCAGAACCGGGCTTTTTTATTTGCCCCATCACATTTTAATTGCCTGCTAATTTTTAAACCTGTAAATTCAGTACCTAAAATTAACATCATGAGAAAGCAGGTTTTATCAGCAGCATTGTTCTGCCTCGCAGGCCATTGCTGTTTTGCCCAACCGGATGCTGCTACATCGGCCATCCGCAAAGAAGGACTTACCAATTCCAAAGTGATGGACATGGCCTTTCACTTAACCGATGGCAGCGGCCCCAGGCTGACCAACTCCCCCGGGTTTTTAAGAGCAGCCAACTGGGCCAAAGATGAGCTCACCAAAATGGGCTTGGTGAATGCCAGCCTGGAACCCTGGGGCGATTTTGGCAAAGGCTGGGAACAAAACCGCTGTTATGTAGCCATGACGGCACCTTATTATAATCCTGTCATCGCCATACCCCGGGCCTGGACCGGAAGCACACCCGGTAAAAAGGCCATCAGCAGCGAAGTGATCCTGATAAAAGCAAAAGATTCCGCAGAACTTCACCAGAACTACGCAGGGAAACTGAAGGGGAAGATTGTGATGTTTTATTCAAGAGATACATTAAAGCCGTCCTTTGTGGCAGACGGGGAACGCTTTACTGATGAGGCCCTGGATAAAATGGCAAATGCAAAACCCGATACCGGCCGCCGCAATTTCAACCAGCAGGCAGCAGTTGACCCCGATGTAATGGCAGCCCGCCGCCAACAACAGGCGCTGGCCAGGCAGATGGAAAACTTTTACAAGAATGAAGAACCGGCATTGGTGCTGAGCATGAATGCACGTGGTAACGACGGCACCCTGTTCGTTCAGAACGGAAGCTCCTATTCAAAAGATTCAAGCCGGTATTTTGCCTGGGTGATGCTATCAAGTGATGATTACCTGCGTATTCAGCGCCTGGTAGAATCCGGACAGAAGGTGGAAATGGAAGCCGATGTAAAAACCAAATTCTATGATTCAGATATCAAAGGATACAATGTAATTGCAGAGATTCCCGGAACCGACCCGCTACTGAAAAATGAAATTGTGATGCTGGGTGGCCACCTCGACAGCTGGCATGGAGCCACCGGTGCTACGGATAATGCTGCCGGTTGTGCGGTGATGATGGAAGTGGTTCGCATCCTGAAAGCAATAGGTCTGCAACCCAAGCGTACCATCCGCATTGCGTTGTGGAGCGGTGAAGAGCAGGGATTGCTGGGTTCAAGAGCTTATGTAAAAAATCATTTCGCTAACCCGGCCGACATGGTATTGAAAGACGATCATGCAAAAGTATCTGCCTATTATAATCTTGACAACGGCACCGGTAAGGTCCGCGGCATTTACCTGCAGGGCAATGCCGCTGCTGGTCCCATTTTTGCCAAATGGCTGGAACCTTTTGCCGACCTGGGTGCAAAAACCGTGACCATTAATAATACCGGCGGTACTGATCACCAGGCTTTCGACGGCGTTGGCATCCCCGGCTTCCAGTTCATACAGGATGAGATAGAGTACGATACCCGAACACACCATACCAATATGGATACCTATGACCACCTGGTACCAGACGACCTGAAGCAGGCGGCCACCATCATTGCTTCTTTTGTTTATAATACCGCACAGCGTGATGAAAAGATCCCCAGAAAAGAATTACCCAAACCGAGAGGGTCCGGAGGAAGAGGAGGTTTTTAAAAAACTATATAAAAAAGAAGGGCGTATACAGATGCGCCCTTCTTTTTTCCGGTTGTTGTTATTTTGCTACGGTAAGCCGTGTAAATTCCGAACCGTTGAATATCCTGGCCAGCTTATTGTCGCTGGTCTTTTTCCATTCCGGGATATTCATTTCAGAAACAATGCGCCAGAAGTTCTTTGACTTCAGATCTTCATAGTCAAGAGAACTGACAAAAATCCCCACAATGGTTTCCCGTTTCTTAAATTCTATCCTCACACTTGTTTTGGCCAGGTGAGAAGGCTCCAGGAATTTAGAGATCGCATCGTTCAGCATAAATTTATATTTCTGTAAAGGTAGGCTAATTAAGCTCCCCCGTCTAATCTGTTTACATCCTGTAGCAAACCGCATTGATGTTCATCCCGGCGCCCACCGAAGCAAACATCACTACATCGCCGGGATGAACAGCATGTTCCGGCATTACTCCCTTACGTACCATATCGAATAATGTGGGCACCGTAGCCACCGAACTGTTGCCAAGATTGTGAATACTCATCGGCATAATGAGGGATGGCACTGCTGAAATACCGTAGAGCTTATACATCTCCTTGATGATCCCTTCATCCATTTTTTCATTGGCCTGGTGAATGAATACCTTTTTCAATTCACTGATGTTCAGCCCGCTTTTATCAAAACACTGCCTCATGGCAAGGGGAACATTCTTCATGGCATACTCGTATACTTTTCTGCCTTTCATTTTTATATAGCGGATGCGTGGGTCAGAGTCAGGGTAATTGGATTTACCGAGGTTCAGGTAATTCACTTCGTCCTGGCAATGAGATTGCACACTGCAGCCCAAAATGCCGCTTGGTGTTTCAGATGCATCAATGGCTTCCACCACGCAGGCTCCTGCCCCATCGGAAAAGATCATGCTGTCGCGGTCATATACGTCCAACACCCTGGACAATGTTTCGGTACCAATTACCAGGCATTTCTTCGCCATGCCGGCATTGAAATAGGCATGTGCCTGTATAAGGCCCTGCACCCAGCCAGGACAACCGAACAGGATATCATAGGGAACACAGGAAGGATTTTTAATCTTCAGTGAATGCTTAACCCGTGAAGCAAGCGCCGGCAGAATGTCGGTCTGGATCGTATGCTTTATCACATTCCCGAAATTATGGGCCACAATGATCTGATCGATGGTTTCCGGATCGCAGCCGGCATCTTCAATGGCGAGCCTAGCAGCCTCTGCCGCCATATCCGATGATTCAATGCCCGCCGGTGCATAGCGCCGTTCCTGGATGCCGGTGATCTGTTTGAATTTTTCAACCACCACCTGGGGTTCTATATCAAGTGCAGAGTTGTCTTCTGCATAAAAATTATGGCTGGCAAAATCCTTATTGGTTTTTACGTACGCAGGTATGTAGCTGCCTGTCCCGGTAATAACAGTTCTTAGCTGTGGGTTCATAACAAAAATTAAAGACGTAAATAATGGCAGCAAACGTTGACGACGAAGTTACCCAATAATCAAGCGGCCACCAACATATTTCTGTAAAAAGCGCCCTCTTTTGTATTGAATAATGGTAAGTTTGGTCAATAAATCGATGATATGATTACACGGTTGTTCGTATTGGTGTTACTGGGTGCCGTGATTTGCCACAGCAAAGCCCTGGCCCAGAAAACGGTTTCCATCCCTGCCTTCACCGCCTATCTTGTTCCGGAAGAAACCAGCAGTGAAGATGAGGAAAGCGGGATGATATCGGAAAAGCAGGGGATCCGCAACTGGACAGACACCCGGCAAAAAGCTGTTTTCTATTTTAAACTAAGGCATACGGGTAACCTGGAACTGAATTTCATGATGAAGGCCGGCAAACCCGGAAACAGGATAACAGTTTCCTGTAGCGGAAAGACATTTACCATACCGGTTCCGCAATCAAAAGAATTCAGGCTGGTTAAAGCGGGCTCCATCCAGGTTAAAGACACAGGGTTCTATACCGTTGTAATCACCCCTGTAAAAAAGACAGGAGAAGTGGTTGCCGATATCAAATCGCTGGAACTGGGTGGCACTGCCGTGGAAAATATTCACTTCAATAAAAAGCCAAGGCGCAATGCGGCATCTGTTCATCTTTTCTATCCACTTGCCGATACGGTGAAAGTACTTTCCTTTTACAACGAGCTTACCGTTCCGGAAGGAAGTGATGTACTGTATAGTTACTATATGGCCTGTGGTTTTGAAAGAGGTTATTTCGGCATACAGGTGAACAGCGCCACCGAAAGGCGGGTGATCTTTTCGGTATGGGATGCCGGCAATGAAGCCGTTGACCGTAAGAAAGTAACCGATGAAAATAAAGTACAGCTGATGGCCAAAGGAGAAGATGTGGTGACCAATGATTTCGGCAATGAAGGAACGGGCGGGCACAGCCATCTTTTGTATAACTGGCGGGCGGGTGAAACATACAAATTCCTCGTTACAGCAGCCGTTGATACGGTTGCCCACACCACCACCTATGCCGGCTATTTCTTTATCCCCGAGATGCAGAAATGGAAATTCGTGGCAGCATTCAAAGCACCTAAAGACGGGAAGCCGCTGCGCAGGCTTTATTCATTCAATGAAAATTTCTGGGGACTGAACGGGCAACTGAAGCGCAGGGCCAGTTTCGGCAACCAGTGGATACGCAAAGAAAACGGGGAATGGAGGGAGTTAACAACCAGCAGGTTCAGCTACGATGCAACAGGCAAAGCAGGTGACCGTATTGATTATGGAGGAGGAACGGAAGGAAACAGATTCTATTTATGGAACGGCGGCTTTGAAAATTCCAATGCCCGGTACAATGATACATTTACCAGGGCCGCCAATGGTACAAGACCAGTCATTGACCTGTACAAAAATGCCGACAGCCTGGCGGAGGCGGAAAAAGAAAATGAAACAATCATGGCTGCCATAAAAGAAGGGAAACTGGATACAACCGGAAGCAGCGGCGGGGTTTACTATAAAATACTGACCGAAGGAGCGGGTGATTTTATCAGTGTGAATGATACCGTGGTGGTGCATTACAAAGGGCAGCTGTTGAATGGCTTTGTATTTGACCAAACGAAAGAAAAGCCGGCCACTTTTCCCCTGCGGAGACTGATAAGAGGCTGGCAGACAGGCCTCCCTTATTGCAGGCAGGGAGGGAAAATCCGCCTGGTGATTCCCTCCGCCTACGCCTACACCATCCGGAATTCGGCCACCATTCCGCCAAACAGCATCCTGGTATTTGATATAGAAGTACTTGAAGCCAGGAAGCAGCGGTAATACTGGCTGAATTAAATCCGCACAGTTATTAATAAAGCACTATATTTGCGCTTTATTAATACAATACAATTTAAAATGGAAAGTACACAAAAAGGCACCGTTAAGTTTTTCAATACTGAAAAAGGATTCGGTTTTATCAAGCACGACGATTCGAACAAAGAAACATTTGTTCACGTAAGTGGATTGATCAATGACATCAAAGAAGGCGACAGCGTGGAATTTGACCTGAAGGAAGGAAAAAAAGGAATGAACGCCGTAAACGTTAAAGTAGTAAGTTAATACTTTATACTAATCTTGTTAAAGGGCTGCCCGGCGGGCGGCCCTTCTTTTTAGCATCCGTGCATAATCTTTTGCAAAAAAAATGAACAAATGGCCCGGATTTGCTGTTTGTTAATACATTTACAGCGTAAAAAACACCAAATGAAAAAAGCAGCACTCATCATTAGCGGCCTGTTCGTATCTCTTTCCGCATTCCCACAGGCCACCGGTAAGATCCAGTTAAAAAATGGCCAGAAGATCCTTGTTTCCGGCACCATGTCTGTTGAAGCCGACCTCGGCATGGGTATGCAGATGACCAGCAGTTCCACCAGCGAAAATTCACTGGAAGTTAAAAACAGCAGCGACAAGGATTATACCATTACCAGCACACTCACCAAACTGAAAATGGACCTAAATATGGCCGGCCAGTCTTCGAGCTACGACTCGGAAAAGAATCCCAATCCCACTTCGGATATGGACAAATCCCTGGCTGAGCAGCTGAACAAGCCCGTAGACGTAATACTTGACAATACAACCGGTAAAGCTTCTTTAAAAGAGAAACCCAAAAAAACGGATGAAGAAGATAGCAACCCGATGGCCGGTATGATGGGAGCCTTTGCTCAAAGCACGGATGATGCGGTGGTTTCCGGGGCCTTTGAACTGGTTCCTCCGGGAAAAAAAGTGGGCGACAGCTGGACGGACAGTACAAAAGAAAAAGACATGACAACGGTACGTACCTATACACTGAAATCACTTTCAGGCAATGATGCCGTCATCCAGGTGGATGCCGTAATCAATGCCAGTAACAAACTGGATTTCCAGGGAATGGAGATGGAATTCAAGAGTACCACAAAGTCAAGCAGTGAAATTACCACGGATATTAATACAGGGAATGTAAAAAGCAAGAATACCAAATCAGACATTACCGGCAATATTCAGATCATGGGCCAGGAAATGCCCGTTACTGCAAAAGTGAACACGGCAAATACTTACAAATAAACGAGGGCCGTTTATCTTTTTCGGTGAAGCATCCGGTTGTACCCGACGGCTGTAACCAGGCAAACCGCTGCAATAATCCACCACAGGTTCCGGAAACCGGCTGCATAAGCGATCTGCATCCCGGCCACGCTCCCAATCACCTGCGCTGTACTCCATGCCATGGTATAGAAGGCGGCGTATTGCCCCCGGTTCCCTTCTGAACTGCGGGATATATAATACGAATTCATGAACGGCATGGCAACCATTTCTGCAAATGTAATCACCAGCATGGCTGCCATTGAAATAATATAACCGCTTACCTGTGGTATATTGAGGACAAGAAAGGAAGCACCCATCAGCAGGGTGCCGATCATCATCAACCGCAGGTATGGCATGGTGCCCTCCAGTTTAAACACCATCACCATCTCCAGTACTGCAATGAGAACTCCGTTCATCGCAAGCACCAGCCCTATATAGCTTTTGTTCAGGTGCAGCCCTTCATTAAAATAAATGGGAATACTCGTAAACAACTGGAAAAAACACAAGGCAAATAACACCTGCAGCAGCAGGAAATACATGAAGGTTTTATCGCTATGCACTGCAGCAGCTTTGGCGGTAACCCGCTCTGCTTTGGGGAGGTTCTTTTGTTGTGCCAGGGATACCTTTGGCAGCAGCAGGATCATCAGGAATGCAGCAACAATATTTGTAAGCCCATCCACCCAGAACAATAAACTGAAATCAATCTCCGAGAGGATCCCACCCAATGCACCACCTACACCCCATCCCATATTAATGGCAAGCCGTACCAGGGAAAAGGACTGGGTGCGGTTTTGCGGAGTGCTGTAATGGGCCACCGCCGTTGCATTGGCCGGGCGGAATGATTCATTCACCATGCTCAGGAAAAAAGTACAGAGGCAGATGGAAGTAAAACTGTTCATCTGCCCCAGCGTGATAAAAAGCAAGCCGCCGAAAAAAAGAGAAAAGAACTGGGTATAATAAAACCCAAAGCGGTCGCTGATCTTTCCTCCCAGGAAGGCTCCCACAATGGAGCCCAAACCATAGACTGCCACAGCATAGCCTGCCTGTTTTTCGCTGTACCCGGCATGCCTGCAGTAAAGCGTTAAAAAAGCAAGCACCATGGTACCACTCCGGTTGATGAGCATCACTACCGACAGGAGCCACATGCGGCGGCTCAATCCTGTATAGGCATTCCGGTATAAATTAACAGTAGCACTGATCATAGATGGGGTGCTGCAAAGATATTTAATTGCGGCACGCCGTTACCGGAAAGATGGTCACAGGTTTTCCAGCAGCTCTCTTACAGAAACACGCCTGCGGTAATCTGTATTGAAGAATACATATTTGATTTTACCGTCAGTGCCGATAATATAGGTGGCCGGAACCGGCAGGTTGGCACCGTTGGATCCGTTTGCTTCTGTAAAATCAATCCCGTATCCTTTGTAGCGGGCAATTGTTTTTTCATCCACCGCGAAATTCACCCTGTACTGTTTCATAATAGCCAGCTCATTGTCCTCAATCACCGGGAATGAAGCCTTTGTTTTTTCAATGGTCTTCCTGATGTTATCTGGTGTTTCGGGTGTAACTGCCAGCACAGAAGCCCCGGCTTGTTTAATCAGCTGCAATGAATCGGTATAACTGGCAAGTTGCTTATTACAATAAGGGCACCACTGTCCACGATAGAACAGCAATATCACCGGCCCTTTTTTCAGCATCTCCTCCAGTGACACTTTGTTGCCATCCTGGTCCTTCGCACTAAATGGCGGGGCGGCATCGCCCGCTTTTAATCCTTCGGGATAAATGGTTTCGTTTTGAGCAGAACAGGAAAGGGTAAGTGCGAAGAAAAAGATAAAAAGGGCGGATACTTGTTTCATAGCGGTCATTTATTTTTCACGAAGGTATACCGGTTCCTCCATGTCTGATGTCAGAAGGACGACATTTACCGCAGCACCATCATCTACCTACTGAAGCCGGGTGTTTTGGGGATCTGGCCGATGCTTACATTGAATTCATCCGGCGGTACGGCCACTTTGCGGAGTTGGGTGTTCATCCAGGCACCCTCTACGGTAATAACAGCGGCAAGGGTATCGCCGTTGATGTATAGTTCATTAATGAAAGTCCATTTGCGGTAATCGGGCGACAGTTTATCCAGTTGCAGGGTAACTGTGACGGCATCGCCGAATTTTATTTCCTTTTTGAACACACATTCTTCCCTGAAAACAATGGGGGCGATGTTTGTTTCCATCATCATGCCCGGGGTGATCCCATGTTCGGTCATGAATGACATGCGGGCGAAGGCGGCATAGTCATAATACTTTGAGTGCAGCACATGAAAATTGGGATCAATGTCGGCCCAGCGCACTTCTATTTTTTTGGAATACCCGTTCATAGCCCGATTTGCGGTAAAAGTAAAACATCCCTTTTTAAAGGGATGTTATGGGAAAAAGTTTTATTTATACAGGATCTCGTAGTATTCTTTGGCCATCCGGTTACTGTCAAACTGCCACCACACATCACGCATGCCATTCTTGATAATCTGGCGCCACACATCCCGGTTCTCGTAATAAAGCGGGAGCACCTGGTTTTCCAGTATCTCGTAGATCTTATTCAGGTCGTATTCATCCTGTTCATGAACACTTATGCTTTCATAATCAATAGGCGGAACCACGAAGCCATTATTTCCATGGTTAATGAATTCACAGATCCAGCCATCGTGTGTGCTGCAGTTCACCGAACCGTTCATGGCTGCCGTCATACCACTGGTGCCGCTTGCTTCCCTCGGCACGCGTGGATTATTCAACCAAAGATCAGACGCCTGCTTCAAACGTTTGCTCAGTCCCAGTTCATAACCTGTACACACAGCTACATTCTTATATTTCTTGCTGAGATGAACCAATGCATTGAAGTCGCTGATGGCAGGATAATCAACCGGGTATGGCTTTCCTGCCCAGATGATTTGCACCGGATATTTGGAATTGCTTAATAATGCCTCAAAGCGTTTTTCATCCCTAGTAATCAGTTCGGCCCTTTTATAACCGGCAAATCTTCTTGCCCATACAATAGTAAACACATCAGGATTCATCAGTTTACCTGTTTGATCAGCCACAATATCAAAAGCCCTTTTCTTCAGGAACCGCTTGCGGTCATCAAAGCTCCAGTCGTTGTGCTCTTCCATGAAACGGTATAATTGCTTGTCGGCCCAATAATGCCAGTTCTGCGCATTGGTAATGGCCGTTATTTCACAGATGTCTTCATACTTTTTCCAGAGCTTGCGGCTTACTTCACCGTGGAGCTGGCTTACCCCGTTGGCAAGTTTTGCAAAACGCAGGGCGGCGAGCGAATGGTTGAACAGGTCGCCTTCCATGCCGGTAAGTTTACGTACTTCATCGAGTTTCATTCCGCAGAAATAACTCATCTTTTCGCAAAGATGGATATCGTGTTTTTCGTTACCGGCTTCTTCCGGCGTATGCGTGGTAAACACCAGCCGGTCCCGGACGGCTTCTTTGTTCCCGAATTTTTTATACAGGTAGAAAGCCGCACTTACCCCGTGAGCTTCGTTCAGGTGATACAATGCAGGATTGAAGTTCAGTTCATCCATCAGTTTGGCGCCGCCCACCCCCAGCAAAATGAACTGGGCCACTTTGGTGGCAACATTGGCATCGTACAAGCGATGGGTGATCGTTTGCGAAACATAGTCGTTCTCCGGCAGGTCTGTACTCAGTAAAAATATCGGTGCGGTTTTGAATGTCTCCGGGTTCAGGTACCAGGCTTTCACCCAAACCGGGTGTTCGTGGATATCGATCTGGAATTTGATACCGGTATCTTCAAGAAAGTTATAAATCTTTTCATTCCACTGCACCTGTAATGTCTGGTCCTGGTTACGGGCCTGGTCGTAATACCCGTATTTCCACAAAATTCCGATACCCACCAGGTTCTGCCTTAATTCATACGCACTGCGCATGTGTGAGCCGCTTAAAAAACCCAGCCCACCGCTGTAAATTTTCAGAGGCTGGTGAACGGCAAATTCCATCGAGAAATACGCAACAGCTTTGGAATACTGCCCGTCTGTATCATAAGGAACGGTAAAAGAAGAAAAATTCATAAAGGGTTAATTGGTTCAGGCGCAATATTACTGGAAATTTCAGATATTATATGTAGAAAATACACATTATTGGCCGTCAAGCTCAGCCGACACTTCAATCTCAATGAGTAAACGGGGATCGATAAGCTTCGACACTTCCACCATGGTGGCAACAGGTTTTATATTTTTAAAAACCTCACCATGCGCTTTGCCCGCCTCTTCCCACCGGCTGATATCCACAATGAACATCCTGGTACGCACCACATCGTTAACCGAAGCGCCCGCCTCCTGCAAGGCCTTTGTAATTTTTTCAAAAATAAATTTTGTTTGTGCGTATACATCTCCTTCCCCAATCAATACGTCCTCGTCCATAGCGGTGGTTCCGGCCACTTCCACCCGGTTCCCTACACGAACCGCTCTTGAATACCCTACGCTATTTTCCCAGGGAGAACCCGAACTGATGTTTTTTCTCATAAAAAAAATTGAACTGCAAGTTACAATCCCCGGCCAAGTCCACTGCCGCCCGGCCGTTAATTTATTTTGCTTTTTGGAATATAATTTTTAGCTTTGTCTAAAATTTATTTTTCAATACTATGAATTTTACAACCAGCGAAGAGAATTACATCAAGTGCATTTATCACCTGCAGCAGGAAACAGGACTCGTAAACACCAATTCACTGGCGGCTGAAATACATACCCGGCCGGCTTCGGTGACAGACATGCTCAAGAAACTGAAAGCAAAAAAACTGCTTCAGTATGAACGGTACCGGGGGTTTAAACTGAGTGAAGCGGGTAAAAAAGCAGCGCTTGAGGTAATCCGCAAGCACCGTTTATGGGAGTACTTTCTGGTGGAGGTATTAAAGTTTGAATGGGACAAAGTGCATCCGATTGCCGAAGAGCTGGAACACATCAGCAGCGATGAACTCATTCAGCGGCTGGATAAATTCCTGGGTAACCCTTCCTTCGATCCGCATGGAGATCCCATCCCCGACCGCAACGGGAAAATACCGGTGCTCAACCAGCTGAACCTTTCAGAAGTGCCGCTGAAAAAAACCGTTACTGTAAGCTCGGTCAGCAATCAAACAGCCCAGATGCTGGAAATGCTGAAGCACTATAAAATAGCGCTCGGCACACAACTGCAGGTGCAGCAGAAATTCTCGTTCGATGGTTCGCTCGAAATCAAAGTTATTAAACAGCCTTCCTGCATTATCAGTGAGCAGGTGGCAAAAAATGTATTTGTGCATTATGAATTATAAAAAAAACAGCGATGCCTCTCTAAGTGAGGTGCATGAGTCGGTGGACACCACGATAAAAAAAACCGGATGGAAAAGGATTCTCTCTTTTTTAGGCCCTGCTTACCTGGTGAGCGTGGGTTATATGGATCCCGGCAACTGGGCCACCGACCTGGCCGGAGGAAGTAAATTCGGATACACCCTCATTTGGGTGCTGCTAATGAGCAACCTGATGGCCCTGCTGTTGCAGGGTTTATCGGCCAGGCTGGGAATTGTAAGAGGAAGAGACCTGGCCCAGGTAAACCGGGAGACTTATCCCAAACTGGTAAACTTTTTCCTGTATCTGCTTGCTGAAATTGCCATTGCTGCCTGCGACCTCGCCGAAGTGCTGGGTATGGCCATCGGCATTCAGCTGCTTACCGGGCTGCCACTCGTATGGGGTGTGTCCATCACTGTGCTCGACACATTTCTTCTTTTATACCTGCAGCGCCTCGGCATCCGCAAAATGGAAGCTTTTATCATCAGCCTCGTAGGGGTAATCGGCCTGTCTTTTTTAATAGAGATATTCCTGGCAAAACCGGTAATGTCTGAACTGGTTACCGGCTTTATTCCCGGTAAATTAAGCGATGAGGCATTATACATTGCAATAGGCATCATTGGCGCCACCGTAATGCCGCACAACCTCTATCTTCATTCGGCATTGGTGCAGACAAGGAAGATCAGCCGGACTGACGCCGGCATCCGGCAGGCAATTAAATTCAACCGGGTGGATACCACCATTGCATTAAACCTGGCTTTTTTTGTAAACGCAGCCATCCTGGTGGTGGCCGCCACTGTTTTTCATAAAACAGGCAACCAGGTGGCCGAAATCAAGGAAGCACATCGCTTGCTTCCGCATTTCCTGGGTAACCTCGCCCCTATTCTTTTCGCCGTTGCACTCATTGCCTCGGGGCAAAGCAGTACTGTTACCGGAACATTAGCCGGACAAATCATCATGGAAGGCTATCTCAGCCTGCGCATCAACCCGATGCTCCGCCGGCTGATCACCAGGCTGGTAGCCATTGTACCAGCTCTTATTGTAATTGTGATCTATGGAGAAAACAACGTTGATTCACTGTTGATCCTGAGCCAGGTGATCCTCAGCCTGCAGCTTGGATTCGCCATCATTCCGCTCATTCACTTTGTGAGCGATAAAAAAACAATGGGAAAATTTGCCATCAAACCACTTACCAGGGTAGCCGCCTGGGTAATCGCATCTGTTCTCGTATTCCTGAACCTGAAAATGCTGGTGAATGAAATGGGCACCGTATATTCTGATGGTGCGTGGTGGCAACAGGTTTTGCTTACTGCCGGCGGACTGCTTTGCCTCAGCCTGTTGCTGTATATTATTGTAAGCCCCTTTATTTCGAAAAGAAAAGAATCACACGCACCCCGCATACACCCGGAAGGAAATATGTTCAGGGATCTGAAGATTCCGAGCTTTAATAAAATTGCCATTGCGCTCGACTTCAGCGAAAATGATGATAAGCTGCTTGCATATGCCATCGGGCAGGGAAAGCAGGATACCCATTACCTCCTGGTGCACATTGTGGAAAGCCCCTCAGCAAAATTATTCGGTAAGGAAAGTGACGATTACGAATCGAGGAAAGACAAAGAAAGACTGAAAATGTATGTGATGGAATTACAAGCCCGTGGTTTTACTGCTGAAGGATTCCTGGGTTACAAAGAACGGGTGAAGGAGATTGTACGCATCACCAGGGGGGTGCATGCCGATATGCTCGTAATGGGCGCCCATGGTCACTCGGGCCTGAAAGATTTTATTTATGGGGAAACAGTGAATGCCGTAAGACATGAGCTTAAAATACCCGTGCTTATTGTTAACTTATAACAGACTCAGCATCCGGTCGATCTTTGTATTCCAGCTGGCCTGGATGTTTTTCAGCCGCCCGTTGGACGTTTGCCCGTCGTAATCATCCTGCATGGTACGCAGCGACTCATAGCATTCATCATAAATAGAATCCACCAACCGGGCGTAATTCGCTGCCGTGAAGTTAGCCGCTTTCAGTTTCTGTATAAAGGAACAGGTATTGATGTACGTAATATCAAAATGATGCTGTTCATGCGTTAGCGCATACTCGGTATCCATCTTCCGTTTTACCCACGATTTCCTTTTATTGAAATAACAAAACACCGTAATCACCAGGTTTACTTTGTTATTTACCGAATTCATGGCCATGCGGTAACCGAATCCCGATTCGGTAATAGCAGCGGCGGCGCTATGCTGGTCGGGTATCCCTTTAAAATCTGACCATACCAGTTTTCGGTTCATGTCGTAGTGAATGGTATCAGTGTGGTTATTGTCATTGCCATGATACCAGTCAATCGTTACTGTTAACTGGGCAACTGACCATTGGGAGGTACCAAGCAGTAAAATAAAAAGGATACGCTTTTTCATCACAGGGATAAACATAACCCAAATCAACTGTAATTATTATTGCCGTAGCCGGTGGCTGACCAGATTTATAATATCGTTAACAGCGATCTTTTCCATGCAGTTGAAATGCCCCCGCGGGCATTTTTTATAGCCGATCTTGCTGCAGGGACGGCACCAGAGTTTCTTTATTTCCACCACATCAAAATGCTGCTTTGAATATTTCCCGTAATAGGGATACATCCCGAATTCGGGGATCGTATTTCCCCATACGGATACCAGCGGCTTCTGCAATGCTGCTGCGATGTGCATCAGGCCGGTATCATGACTGATCACCAGTTTTGAACGCCTTACCAGATCGGCCGATTCGTTCAAACTGAACTTACCACAGGCATTGTAGATCTTCACTTCATCAACTGCTGCAATTGCTTTCCCGTCTTCATAATCTTCCTTTCCTCCCAATAATATCAAAGGATGATCAATAGCAGAACAGATTTCCTTCAATTTGTGCAGGGGCAGTTTTTTGGTTGCCAGGGCAGCCCCAATCACTACTGCAATGTATCCATGCAGGTGGGAAGTAGGAAGATCCCGGTTATCCACCACATCCCGGTCGGGTATGAAATAATCCAGTCCCTCGCCGTCATTGGTTACCCCAAAAGAAGAAACAGTAGCCATATTCCGGTCCACAATGTGTTTATCCGGAAGCATGTTGATCTTCAGGTTGGTGAGAATGAATTTCTCTACGTTGAGTTTATTAAAAGAAACTGATTTTACTTTTTTGAGAAAACGCTTGATCCGGAGTGTCCGGAGATTATGATGCAGGTCGATGATGTAATCGTATTCCTCCGTCTGCAGTTCATGAAGCATCAGTTCAAAACTATCGGCCAGCACGTGTACCTTATCAATGTAAGGATTGGTATCCACAATCCCCCGGAAACCCTGCTTGGTAAGAAAATGCACTTCGGCATCAGCCACCTGTTTTTTCAGGCATCGCACCACCGGTGTGGTGAGTACAATATCGCCTATGGAGGAAAAACGGATAACCAGGAATTTCATACCACGAATTACATGAATAAAACGAATTGAAGCAAAAAAAAATTATTCTTCCACGTAGTTGAGATCTTTATGGAAGGTTTCTTCTGTGATCAGTGCGGCAATAATGGTGATGATCATAATAACGATTGCAGTGATCCAGCCTCCTGTAACATAATCCGTCATCCCCCTGAATAATTTAAACAGCGGAATGATAAGTACCGTCAGCATTCCCCTTACCATGTTGGGAATTGTGGTGGCGGCTGTTGCCCGGATATTGGTGCCGAACTGCTCGGCGCCCATGGTAACAAAAATGGCCCAGAAGCCGGTACCAAAACCAAGGCCGGCACATATCCAGTACATTTTTTCAGCAGAACCGTTCCTTTGAACGGTAAAGAACAGGATCATGAAAACGGCCGTGATGAAATAAAAAAGATACAGGGCTTTCTTCCTGCTCCGGAACCACTGGCTGATGAAGCCGATCAGTACATCACCGATTGATATGGCCGCATAGGCATACATAATGGCTTTACCCGGATCAATTTTCTCTTCGATGCCCATCTGTTTCCCGAACTCGCTGGAAAATGTCACCAGCACGCCTATTACAAACCAGGTGGGTAACCCAAGCAGGATACTGCAGATGTATTTTTTTACCCGTTGTTTTGAGTTGAACAGCATAAAGAAATTGCCTCTTTCCACTTCCATTTTCTTCACTTCATGATACATGCCCGACTCAAAAACAGAGATGCGTAAAAGCAGGAGTGCCAGCCCCAATCCACCCCCGATAAAATAACAGGTACGCCAGTCAAAGTTCTCTTTCATAATAAATGCAACCACGGCGCCGGTGAGCCCGATACCTGCCACCAAAGAAGTGGCAATTCCCCGTTTGTCTTTGGGGGTGAGTTCAGATACCAGGGTGATGCCCGCGCCCAGTTCGCCCGCCAGGCCAATACCGGCAATGAAACGAACGATCTTGAACTGGTCGGGGGTTTGAATGAATCCATTGGCAATATTCGCCAGGGAATACAAAATGATTGAACCGAATAAAACACTCAGTCTTCCTTTCTTATCGCCCATAACGCCCCAGATGATGCCACCGATGAGCAACCCCCCCATCTGCCACATAATGATGCTCTCTCCCTCAGACAATACCTGTGCATCGGAAAGGCCGATTGATTTTAGACTGGGAACCCGGGTGATGCTGAACAACAACAGATCATAAATATCCACAAAGTAGCCAAGGGCGGCCACGATTACAGCGATACTGAAAACCGATTGGCTATTTTTTTGAAGTGTCATCAGCCGGTTTTTTCTTTTGGCCAAAAATGAGTTTGATGAATACCGGTGCGGTGGTTACCAGCACAATGCCCAGCACAATCACTTCGAGGTGTTCCTTCAGGTCGAACCCAAACTGCGCCAGTATCCATTTCTGCAGGAAGAAGCCGCCCAGGATCATGCTCAGTACCCAGGCAACGCAGCCGATGATGTTGAAGAAGTGAAATTTCTTTCTATCCATATCCACGATACCGGCCACAATGGGAGCAAAGGTTCGTACAATAGGAATGAACCGGGCTGCAACAATAGCTCCTCCACCATGCCGTTCATAAAAGTCATGCGCTTCTTGCAGGTACCGCTTTTTGAAAAACCAGCGGTCTTTCCAGTTATACATACCATGTCCGAACCGCTTTCCTGTCCAGTATCCAACAGCATTACCAAAAATACCGGCCAGGGAGATAAGTGCAACCAGCAGGAAGAGGTCGAACCAGTAACTGTATTGAAATGCGTCGAATCCTATATGTTTTAATACCTGGTAACCGAGGCCCGGCTCCATCACACCTGTCTGGCTGTCTTTAATTTCGTGTGCATAGATTCCTGCCACAAACAGCAATGAATCGCCGGGGAGAAAAAATCCCACGAACAACCCGGTTTCGGCAAATACCACAAACAGCAAAAGCCACAGGCCGCCATTCTGAATATACCATTGCGGCTGTAATAGCTGTGCCCAGTGAAAATCCAGGAAAAAAAAATCAGGCATCTATACTTTATTAATCAGGTTATGTATGTTCCAGTTGTCCTTCCCATTTACTTACAGCTGCGGTAGCCAGGGCATTGCCCAGCACATTGGTCATGGTTCGGCCCATATCGCAAAATACATCAATGGCAAGTATGAGTGCCACACCTTCTTCTACAGGCAGCTTAAACATTGAGCCGGTAGCCAGCACAACAACCAGGGAAGCCCTTGGCACACCTGCAATTCCTTTGCTTGTGACCAGGAATACCAGCAGCATAACGATCTGCTGCCACACATCACCGGTGACCGAAGTGACGTTGAATGCCTGCGCAATGAACATGCTGGCAAAGGTCATATACATCATGCTGCCATCCAGGTTGAATGAATATCCCAGGGGTAACACAAAACTCACGATCTTATTATTACAGCCAAAACGCTCCATCTCTTCCACCAGTTTTGGATAAACAGCCTCGCTGCTGGCGGTACTGAAGGCGATTGACATAGGCGATGCGATGCGCCTGATTAACGCAGACAACCTGTTTTTAAAAATCAAATACCCGATAAATAATAACAGCAGCCATAACACCGCCAATCCCAAATAAAATGAGCCGACATACTTACCAAATGTTACCAGAACACCCAATCCATTTTTAGCAATCGCAGCAGCCATGGCACCAAATACCCCCAGGGGAGCCATGAACATTACATAGGTAACCATTTTGAGCGCCACATGTGCCAGTGAATCCAGAGCATTGATTATTGGTTCTCCTTTTTTACCAACGGCGGTTACTGCTATCCCAAAAAAAACTGAAAAGACCACCAGCTGCAGAATTTCATTGTTAGCCATTGCTTCCACAACACTTTTGGGTACTACATGCTCTACAAATTTTGGCAAAGAAAAGCCCTGCGATTTTTCTACAACATCCTTTACCGCAGACACATCTATATTGCTGGTGTTAAATCCAACGCCCGGCTTAAAAACATTAACGAGTATTAAACCAAGCCCCAATGATACCAATGACGCGGTAATGAACCAGAGCATGGCCTTGCCACCCACCCGGCCAACGGTTTTCATATCGCCCAGTTTGGCAATGCCCACCACGAGTGTGGCAAACACAATGGGTGCAATGATCATCTGAACCAGCCGGAGAAAAATGGTGGTAAGTAATTTAATGTTGTCCGAAAAGGCTTTGATGGTAGCTGCCTCGTAATTTTCATGCACATAATAACCCGCCAGAATACCCAACAGCATGGCTATAACGATATAAAGTGTAAGCCTGCTTTTTTTAGGGGGCTGATGGGATATCTCCATTGCAATCTGTTTAGCAACGCAATATAATGCTAAAAGCTGTTAATCATGGGGGCTCTATAAAAAAGTATGACTGGTTGCATTTTTAATGATTAATTGCTTATTTTTCCAATCTATTTTTCATAAAACCAACTACTTGTATGAGTTTATTTGTAAAAAAACCATTGAGCCAGATGCTGGCCCAGGCTGAAGGCGGTGAGCATGGTCTCAAACGCACGCTTGGGGCGGCCAACCTGATCGCACTTGGTATCGGAGCCATCATCGGCGCCGGTTTGTTCGTAAGAACAGCTGCTGCTGCCGGCCAGGCCGCTGGTCCCGGTGTCACCCTATCCTTTGTTGTGGCAGCCATTGGTTGTGCATTTGCTGGATTGTGTTATGCTGAATTTGCTGCCATGATTCCCATTGCTGGAAGTGCATACGCTTACAGTTACACAACCATGGGTGAACTGGTGGCATGGATCATTGGCTGGGCACTGATCATGGAATATGCACTGGGTGCCGCCACCGTTTCCATTGCATGGAGCGAGTACCTCAATAAACTCTTTGACGGACGAATACCGTATGAATGGTGCCACTCGCCCTTTGAAAGCTTTACCGACACGGCCGGTGTGCATCATGCCGGCATCATGAATGCTCCGGCATTGATCATCCTGTTGCTGCTTACCTTACTGCTGATCAAAGGAACACAGGAATCGGCAATCGTTAACATGATCATCGTGTTCATTAAAGTTGCCATCGTTTTAATATTCATTGTTATCGGATGGCAGTTCATCAACAGCGGTAACCATACTCCTTACCTGATCCCCGAAAACACGCCCCCTGTTACCGATAGTGCCGGCAAGGTGATCGCCGATTACAGCGGCTGGAACAAGCATGGCTGGGGCGGTGTACTTGGAGGTGCGGCCATCGTATTCTTTGCCTTTATTGGTTTTGATGCGGTAAGTACGGCTGCGCAGGAAGCGAAGAATCCAAAAAGAGATATGCCGATCGGCATTCTGGGTTCATTGGTGATCTGTACCGTACTGTATATCCTGTTCGGACACGTGCTTACCGGTGTGGCCAACTGGAAAGACTTTGTAGATCCTGAAAAAGGACGTGAAGCGTCTGTTGCTTATGCCATTTCTACTTATATGACCGGTTATAGCTGGCTGGCCACTGCGGTTACCGTAGCGATCCTTGCCGGTTTCTCTTCCGTAATACTGGTGATGCTGATGGGTCAAAGCCGTATCTTCTATACCATGAGTAATGATGGCCTGATTCCGAAAGCATTTGGTGTTCTTCATCCAAAATACAAAACACCATATAAAGCAAACTGGATACTGTTTGTATTTGTTGGATTGTTCGCGGCATTTGTACCTGGTCATGTGGCAGGCGACCTTACTTCATTCGGAACGCTGTTCGCTTTTGTACTGGTGAGTGCAGGGGTGTGGGTGCTGCGGGTGAAAGAACCCAATATTCCACGCCCGTTCAAAACACCGATTTACCCGGTAGTATCAACATTGGGTGTGCTTATCTGTACTGCCATGATTGTTGGCCTGGATGCCCAGACATTAAAAGTGGCATTCGGCTGGATGGCGGTGGGGCTTGTGGTTTATTTCCTATACAGTAAAAATCACAGCAAACTTCGCAATCCTTCGGATCTAATGCCGAAGGCTTCCGATTTCGAAAAACATTAAATTCATGGTTTAAAATCAAAAAAGCCCGCTCATTCGAACGGGCTTTTTTGTATATCACTTAATTTCAATTTCATCAATGAATAAATGCGTATCCCCGCCTGCTCCTTCGTGCCAGGCAGGCATTTTACCAAACTGAACAGCTTTAACCCGTACATACCTTGCTGAAACAGGCGCAAAGGTCGCTTCCACCTTTTTTACCTGTACTTTCCGGTCTTCAACAGGCAGCAAATTCTCTCCGCTGTATACCTCTTTAAAATCTTTGCCGTCGGCAGATACTTCAACAACAAATTTTCGTGGTGCCACAATCCATGGTCCCACATCCTGCAGAAATCCGGCAGTAACTTTTGAAATGGTTTTTGTTTCCTGCATATCAATAACGGCATCCAGGTCGGCCTTTTGATAGCCCTGCCAGTTGCCTTTGCGCCAATTAGTACTTCCTTCAATACCATCGATTAAACCAAAGGCCCCGCCCCCATCGTATTGTTGTTCAAATTGTGTGTTCAGCCTGATGGTCCAGTTATTCGGGCGCTTCAAAAACCTGGCTGTAGTAATGTAACTTGCCTCGCCCGTTTGATTATTAATAGCAACGGCTTTAATAGTTACCGATGTGTCAACATAAAAATCACCGGTATATTTCTTTGATGAAGCATTCGGTAACGATCCGTCAGTGGAATAATAATATGAAACCCCAGCCTGGTTTGAGTTGATCGTGATTGTTTTATTTCCTGTAAATGACATAGCCCCTCCATCAATGACAGGGTTCAATACAATCGGATGATCATTGATTGCCGTAACAGGCATGCCTGTTTTACCGAAGCCGGAGGGTTTGTCTCCCATCACAAAACTTATCAACCCTCCCTTATTAATATCGAAGTAAGACAAGTATGAATTATTATGGGCAGTATTATTCAACGCAATTGATTGTACATAAAATTTTTTATCGCTAACCTCCTTTGCTTTTAGTGTAAATATCCTGCCGTTCTCCAGGTGAATGGCGGCGGAAGCAAATAACGGAGTACCGATAATAAAATCCGTTGTACCCGGTGTAACAGGATAAAAGCCCAATGCACTGAGTACATACCAGGCACTCATCTGACCGCAGTCTTCATTCCCGGATAAGCCGTCCGGTGCATCGTGATACATTTCGTTCATGATGCGATGAACCATTGCCTGGGTTTTATAGGCTGCGCCGGTGAAGTTGTACAAATAGGCAATGTGATGGCTAGGCTCATTTCCGTGTGCATACTGCCCGATGAGCCCGGTGATATCGCTTTGATTCCGGCCGGTTGTTTGTGAATTTTCAGAGAAGAGATCATCCAGTTTCTCCTCCATGTATTTCCGTCCTCCAATCAGGTTAAGATAGCCCTCTACATCCTGCGGCATGTAAAAAGAATACTGCCAGCTGTTGGCTTCGGTGAAATTATTATTCACTTCCCTTGGATCAAACGGCGAAACCCAGTTACCATTCTTCCGTGGCCGCATGAACCCGGTCTGGAGATTGAACAGATTCTTGTACGACTGTGCCCGGCGGATGTAATTCACATAATCCTGCTGTGCACCCAGTTTTTTTGCAAACTGGGCAATACACCAGTCGTCGTAAGCATATTCCAGGGTTTTACTTACGCTCTCGTGTTCATCATCCATCTCCAGTATGCCATGATCCATCAAAGCGGGAAGACCCAGGTGGTTCCAGGTAGAACTTTTTTTCATGGCTTCCAATGCAAGTTTTGTGTCAAATTGATTCAATCCTTTCATGTAGGCATCCACGATCACCGGCACACTGTGATACCCGATCATGCAATCTGTTTCGCAGCTGCTGAGTTCCCAAACCGGCAACCGTCCGCCCTGCTGGTACTGTACCAAAAACGATTTGATGTAATCGATCGTACGCTTCTGATCAATGATGGTATACAAGGGATGAGCGCCACGGTATGTATCCCACAGAGAGAAAACAGAATAATTGGTAAACCCTTCTGCTTTGTGGATTTTGTTATCCCTGCCCCGGTATTGACCATCCACATCCATATTGATATTGGGCACCACCATAGTATGGTAAAGGGCAGTGTAAAACGTACGAAGTTGTTTTTTATCGTTGCTGCTTACATCGATCTTACTCAATTCCTTATTCCATTTTTTGACAGCAGCATCTGCCACCGCCTGGAAATTCCATCCGGTTGCTTCGGCCTGCATATTCCGTTGGGCACCTTCGATACTTACGCCTGAGATGGCTACTTTCGCCATTACCACCGGCTTGTCCATATTACCAAAGCTGAAGAATGCTTTTATGTTCTTACCGGAAACCTCTTTTGTTTTTTCAGTCAGTTTATCATCTTTCCAGATACCGTATTCGGTAAACGGGACCGAGAACTCAATCACAAAATACACATACTGGTTATCGGCCCATGCCTTGCTTCTGCGCAAACCGGCAATGGTATGATCATTTAATACCTGAACCGATGATTCCAGTACTTCATCGCGATGCTTGAGATCAAGAATGATATTGGCACCTCCGTTACCAAAGAGGTAATGATGGAATCCCACCCGTTCAGTGGCCGTAAGCATTACGTTCACGCCATTGTTCAGCTGAACAGAATAAAAACCGGGGGATGCCTTTTCCTTATCGTGGGAGAATGTTGATCCATATATTTTATTATCGGGAGATGGCTTCGAGGTCATTGGCATCAGTAATATGTCCCCGTAATCGCTGCACCCCGTTCCACTCAGGTGAGTATGGGTAAAGCCATAAATGTAATCGTCGGAATAATGATAGCCGCTGCAACCATCCCAGCCTTCGAGCCGGGTATCGGGACTCAGCTGCACCATGCCATGCGGCAATACGGCACCGGGGTAGGTATGACCGTGGCCTCCGGTTCCGATAAAAGGATCCACATATTTTGTATAATCCTTTTGAGCCAGGAGGTTAAAGGAGAAAAAGAAAAAGAAAGAGGCGGTGAGGATGAGTTTATTTTTCACGTGAATCGTTTTGTGCAAGATAATATGAATTGAAAGACTTCAGAAGTTTTATAGACAGCTGACGTTTTAAAAAACATCGGGTGGCTATAATAAAAAATCCCGCCGGTTGGCGGGACTTCATTTATTGGTGTGTGTACATTAAAATGGAAGATCATCATCCGGCGCAGCTACAGCCTGCTGTGTTTTGATCACCGGTGCTGAGCTTATGCCCGTATTGGCTACATTACCTGTGCCGGAACCCTGTCCTTCCACATTACCGCCCAGCAGCTGTACAGCCTGTACCCGCATACGCAGGGTGGCGGCGGCCTGTCCTTCCTTATTGGTGTAAGCATCGGCCTCGGGGGCTCCCTCGGCGTATACCGTTCTTCCTTTGGTAAGATAGGGTGCAATGCCTGTTCTGTCTGTCCAGTAAGCGCATTCCACCCAGGTGGTGCGCTCTTTCTGGTTTCCCTGGGCGTCTTTGAAACGTTCGGTGTGCGCCACGCTGAAATTGATCACATTTTTTCCGTTTACCTCTTTTACGATGCAGTCTTTTCCAAGATTGCCGATGATCTGAAGTTTAATCATAACTGTGTTTTTAATTGTTAATCGATGTATCTGGTTAAAAGCTAAAATTAAACGTTAATCCCATACATTGGGCCGGGGTGATTTTAATGTGCGTAAATAATCCAGCAACTGGCCGGTATGCACACTTTCGTGGTATGCCATCCGCAATAAATAGTCGCCGAGCCGGCGGTGTTGCTTCTTTTCCTTCCGGGTAATATATGTTTCTTCCAGTTCTTTCAAAGAAAAAGAATGCACCATCTTCAGGAATTTCTCCCGGTAAGGCTGGGCATTCTTTAATTCATCGTCCACGGTAGTGTACGGATTTTTTGCCAGCGGACTTTCGTAATCGCCCAGTGCACCCCGGTGAAGAATGATGTGATGGTAAACGTTTTCTGATTCCAGCACGTGGCGGATCATTTCAAAACAGCTCATCGCATCCGGGTCTGGTTTCCAATAAAGGTCTTCTTCCCGTATCCCTTTCCATACTTTTATACTTCTCCGCCTGGCCTCTTCAAAGTTCAGGATCAGGAGTTCTTTAGCATTCATTCCTGGCTATACTTTCTTATGCTTATTTAATTCAGTTTCTTTTTAAGGGTACTTACCTGGCTTTGCAGGTTATTAACCATGCTGGCCAGTGAATTCATATCCCAGCGCTGCTGTGCACTCACTTTGCTGATCACCATCTGCGCCGCCCAAAGCTCAGCCACATCCTCAGTATTCACCTGGTATGGCTGGTATTGAGGGTTATCGCTTACCAGGGTGAGTTTATTCTTTGACCGGTTATCTTTCTGAACACGTTTATAAACAATACCCTCACTCCTGCTCACTACTATATACGCCTGGCTGCTCTTCACATCATTCAGGTCATCCACCTTTTCACAAACGATGATGCTTCCGCTGGGCGTTGGCAGCATACTATCACCAATGATTTCAAAAGCCCGGTAATTACCACCCGACAGCATCGGAAGCGTGAACGTGTTCAACTCGTCGATGAATTCACTGTCGGCATAATTGGCCAGGTAACCAGCAGCTGCTTTCACGGGCACAAAGTGAATGACGTTCCGGTCGGCCGACATCATTTTTATCTGCCGGCGTTTGGCCAGGTAATTACCCGACCCGGAATTGTTACCCAGGTCTTTCAATAAAAGTTCATCCAGTGTGAGCTTGAAGATATCTGCCACAATTTCCAGTACATCCAGCCGGGGGTCTGCCCTTTCTTCCTCATAGGCTCCCACCAGCGAACGTTTAATACCGAGTTTATTGGCGAATTCTTCCTGCGTCCATCCCCGCAGCTTGCGCAGGTATTTCAGGTTTTGTCCGGCTATTGACATGGCACAACTAATTTGGTTAGTACAAATATACTAAACTATTTAGTTTTACAAAATTTATTTTTCCGGACCGGATACCGAAACGGGAAAACCGCCGTTATAAATTCCCTGTGCATCTGTTCTGCAACTCCCCGGTTGAAGGAATCTGATCCAGTTCTTGTATTTTTGCCGCAAATCTTTCTATATGAATTATCAACTGGTGATACACAGTATACTCCGCTGGGCGGTGGTGATACTTGGCCTCTGGGCAGTACTGTCGGCTATATCAGCCATACTATCCAAAAGGGAATACCGGAATGCGGATAATAAAGTAAGCCTGTTCTTCATGATCAGCTGCGATATCCAGCTGCTGCTGGGACTTATCCTGTACTTCACCGGCATGTGGTTCGATAAACTGAAATCGGGGGTAGGCAGCCTTGATAAATCCGAGCGCTTTTTCGCCATGGAGCATGCGTTCATGATGATCATCGCCTGGCTGCTGGTTCATATCGGAAGAAGCATGGTTAAACGGGCCGATAACGACGCACAGAAACATAAACGCACACTTATTTATTTCGGCATCGCCCTGGTCATCATCCTGGCCATGATTCCCTGGCCCTTCCGGGCGCCGGGTATTGCCAGGGGATGGTTCCCGCAATTTTAGTACCTATGACAAAGAACAAAAGACCCAAACCCATCATCCTGATCACAAATGATGACGGCATTACAGCCCCCGGCATCCGCAACCTGGTGGAAGCGGTAAAAGATCTTGGAAAAGTAGTAGTGGTGGCTCCCGATAAACCGCAAAGCGGCATGGGGCATGCCATTACCATCGGCCACCCGCTGCGTATGCACAAAGTGGACCTCTTTGGCGATATTGAAGCCTGGCAAACAACCGGCACCCCGGTAGATTGCGTGAAACTGGCCGTTGATAAAGTGCTGCACCGTAAACCCGACCTATGCCTCAGCGGCATCAACCACGGCGCCAATCATTCCATCAACGTTATTTACAGCGGCACCATGAGTGCGGCCATGGAAGCGGCCATTGAAAGCATCCCCAGCATCGGATTTTCATTGCTTGATTACAGCGTGGAAGCCGACTTCGGTCCCTCCCGGTATTATATCAAGAAGATAGTAAGCGCTCTGCTGCAACAGAAAATGGACAAGCACCTGCTGCTGAACGTGAACATACCAGCCGTTGGGCTCGACCTGATTAAAGGGGTACGGGTATGCAAACAGGCTTATGCCAAATACGAAGAGGATTTTACAGAACGCAAGGATCCGCACGGAAAAAAATACTACTGGCTCACCGGCGAGTTCGTGAACTTCGACAAGAGCAAGGATACCGATGTGTGGGCGCTGAAAAATAATTACATCAGCGTGGTGCCTGTACAGTTTGACCTTACCAATTACGAACTGAAAAAACAATTAGAGAAAAAGAACCTCTTTAAATAATGCTGAAGAAAGACAACTTCCTTTTTGGATTCATCCTGGGCCTCATCGCCCCCATTGGCGGATTCATCATCTATAAATATTACAAGTTCTCCATCTACAGCTGGAAAGAAGTACTGAACTTCTTTTTTTTCGAGCCCGATGGGCACCGGTTGCTCACCGTGGCCATCAGTCTTTCTTTACTGGCCAATGCCCTGTTCTTCACTCTTTACATCAATGCACGTATTGATAAAACAGCCAAGGGGATTTTCTGGGCAACACTCATTTACGCCATAACCGCACTCAGCATTAAAACATTTGGGTAATTATCGCTTACTTTAGGGTATGAAGTATTACATTATTTCCGGTGAGGCAAGCGGCGATCTTCACGGCAGCAACCTCATCCGTGAACTGAGGAAAAGAGATGCAGCAGCTGATATACGCTGCTGGGGTGGCGATAAAATGCAGGCAGCCGGCGCCACGCTGGTGAAGCATTACAAGGAACTTGCCTTCATGGGTTTTATTGAAGTACTGAATAACCTCGGCACCATCCTTCGAAACATTAAGTTCTGCAAGGAAGACATTACCGCTTACCAGCCCGATGCGCTCATCCTCATCGATTATCCCGGGTTTAACTTACGCATTGCCAAATGGGCCAAACAACAGGGCTTTAAAGTGATCTATTACATCTCCCCGCAGGTATGGGCCTGGAAAGAGAACCGGGTGAAGGGCATTAAAGAAAACGTAGACAAAATGCTGGTCATCCTTCCCTTCGAAAAAGAGTTTTATAAAAAATGGAATTACGAAGTGGAATATGTGGGACACCCGCTGGTGGAAGTGGTGGAAGACTTTATGAATAAAGAACAATCGACAGGGAATGATGGACTTCAAACCTCAAACTTCAAACCGCAAACGTCAAACACCATCGCCTTATTACCCGGCAGCCGCAAACAGGAGATCCTGAAAAAGTTACCCATCATGCTGGAAGTGACAAAACAGTTTCCTGAATACCGTTTTGTAGTGGCGAAGGCACCCGGACTGGAAGAAAGTTTTTACCATGAACTTTTACAACCATACCAGAACGTATCCTGGGTGGTGGATAAAACCTATTCCCTGCTCATGCAATCGAAAGCGGCCCTGGTAACAAGCGGCACCGCCACGCTGGAAACAGCCTTGTTCGGCGTGCCGGAAGTAATCTGTTACAAAGGAAATGCCTTATCGTACCAGATTGCCAAACGCCTCGTGAACATTAAATTCATCGGGCTGGTAAACCTCATCATGGACAAAGAAGTGGTGAAGGAACTTATACAGGATGACCTGACGGTGAACAACATCACTCACGAACTTAACCTGTTGCTGAATGATGCGGCCAAACAGCAGCAGATAAAGGAAGATTATTCCGCATTAAAAAACCTGTTGAAAAAAGGAGGCAATGCTTCGGCCAATGCAGCAGCCTGTATTCATGCTTTTCTAACCCCTGCGCACAAATAATTTTATTGCCAGGATGATCAGTCCTGCCAGGAAAAGCAGGATGGATATGCGGTTAATGCCGTGCATGTATTTCATCCACTGCGTACGCGGGGCATTGGGGTCCTTCTTCTTCAGGTATAAATATTCGGCAATCTGGTTCAGTATTCCCATGTGTTTATCTTACCGGCTAAAATTAATGCTTAAATTCATATTCTGAAAAGACTGTTAAAAGGTTCAGTCACTAAAAACTGAACCCGCTGCTGTTTCGTAGATTCAAGACAAACAAATTTTATGTACCGGATATTCCTTCTTTCTCTTCTCGTACTGTTAACCACCACCACCATGGCCCAGACAAAGAAATATGCAGTAACCAAGACCGAAGCCGAGTGGCGTAAACAGCTTACGCCTGAACAGTTCCAGGTTACCCGTAAAAAAGGTACCGAACGGGCTTTTACAGGCATCTACTGGGACAATCATGACAAGGGCATTTACAAGTGCATCTGCTGCGGACAGGAACTCTTTGCTTCTTCCACCAAGTTCGACAGCGGCACCGGCTGGCCCAGCTTCTGGCAACCCATTAAAAAAGACCATGTGGAAGAACTGGAAGACAACAGCTACGGTATGGTAAGAACCGAAGTGAACTGCAGCCGCTGCGGCGCCCACCTGGGTCATGTATTCGACGACGGCCCCAAACCAACCGGCCTTCGGTATTGCATGAATTCTGCCTCCCTGTTTTTTGAACGAAAAAAAGAATAAGAATACCTGCCGGCTCTCTTCCTTACCCAACTGCGTAAAAAATCGCCATTCTCCTTACCTGCATGAATTAAAAAATGTGGTTTTTTCAAAAATGCATGCCCGTATTTTTACGGGCCATTGCGTATTTATGCACACAACCTGCCGGGGAATATGATCCGGCGGAGACTCCAAAACCCCTGTCCGCACTCATTTTCAGCCAAGTCCCTGCTTTCTTACCGGGTTGATTCCGAATGAAATCGGCGGTGCAAAAAATGCAGATGTTATTCCATAATACTCATGTACGGTAAAGCGTTAATATAGATACAAACACCCTGATAAAGTTCGTACCGGCAAGCTTAACCACATCCTATGAACAAACCAATATCCGATGAGAAGACTTGTACCTATTCTTTTTTTACTGTGCAGTTCAATCGTTTCCGCCCAAAAACAGGCTGACCCGGTTGTTTCAGTAAAAGCCGTCGGTTCCAAATTCCAATTTGTGAACACGCAAACCAGGTTGCCTGCCAGTCAGCAGCTCTGGGATGAAACAGATCCTTTTGCAAACGGATTTGCCAGGGTTTTCCTTAATAACCGGTTCAGCTTTGTAAACAGCACCGGTAAATCCATTGCTCCCGCCGAATTTGAAGACGCCCGCAATTTTTCCAACCACCTCGCCGTGGTGAAGAAAAATGGCAAGTGGGGTGTAATCAACGAGTCGGGCAAGCTGGTGATTCCTTTCCAGTACGAGATCATCTACAACTTTGAAGGAACGGTAACCCCAGCTTACAGTAACCGTCAATGGACGCTGATCAATAACAACGGGCAGCCGCTGAAACAGCTGGATGTAACCGTTTGTTACGGCTTCGTCAACGGTACCGCAAAAGTGAGCAGGAACGAACAGGAAGGTATCCTGTATCCCGACGGCCGCATCGTATACAGCAGCCAGGCCAAGCCGGCTTCCACCGCTATCCCTTATCACCCCAATACCAATACCAGTAACCTGGCGGTTCCCTGCCCGGATAATATTGGTTTTGAATACGGCGATTTCACCAACTGGGAATGTTTTCTCGGCCAGGTGGATTCCATCGGAACCACCAACGTGATCACGGTTAATCCGTCGCCACCAACGCCCAACAGGCATACAATTATACCAAGAACCATCCCTTCACCGCTTGATCCGTTCGGCCTGTTCCCCACCAACCCGCCCGATGGAAGTAATTTCTGTGTGAAACTGGGTAATACCAATGTAGGCGCCGAAGCAGAACGCATCCGCTATACCATTCACGTACCGGCCAATGATTCCAACTTCGCCATCATGTACGACTACGCAGTGGTACTGCAGGACCCCGGTCATACCATGTGGACACAGCCCCGCTTCAATGCCAAGCTGCTGGACTCTGCCACCAATACCTATATTGATTGTGCTTCGTTTGAATACATTTCCACGTCCGGCCTGCCGGGCTTTGCCGTTTCACCGGTAAACCCGGGTGTTATATACAAACCCTGGTCTTCGGTGTTTTACAGTCTGAGGGGTTATGCAGGCAAAACCATTTACCTGGAATTTACCACTGCCGATTGTGTGCGCAGGGCGCACTGGGGCTATGCATATATAGATGTGGAAAGTCCATGCGGTTCACCCATACAGGTGAATTATGATTGTACCTATCCCAACATCACCACCCTTACAGCGCCTCCCGGGTTCCAGTTTTATAACTGGTGGGATCAAACCTTCGGTACCCTGCTTGGAACCGGTCAGCAGATCACGCTGAACCCTGGTCCAACAATCAACACCATACTTTGGCTTGAAATGATTCCATTCAACAACTTTGGTTGTAAGGATACCGTAATGGTAACCATCGATGGTACCTTCGATGCCTTGTTCGATATGTCGGCCGACAACGGTTGTGCACCACAAACATTTACATTTTATAACAGGAACCTGCCTTCCACCTCGGTCACCTGGGATTTTGGCGACGGTACCACCGGCACCGGCGATACTGTTACACACACCTATTCAACCCCCGGCTATTATAATGTATATATGAACGTGACGATGCCGGGCGGATGTACGGGAACCACATTCCATCCCATTACGATATTCCCTTCACCCGATGTGGTGCAACCGGCCAATCAAACCTTGTGCGCCGGAGCATCCACCAATGCCGTCAGTTTCTCAGGGCCATTACCGAATACAGTATATAACTGGACGAACAGTAATCCATCCATCGGGCTGCCGGCAAGCGGCACCGGTAACATCGCATCTTTTACAGCGATCAATACAGGCAGCGCACCTGTTACCGCAACCATTACGGTAACACCTGTGCACCTAACCTGCGCCGGAACACCTAAAACATTCACCATTACGGTGAACCCATCACCTGATGTTGCACAACCGGCCAACCAGTCGGTATGTGATGGCACAGTAACCAATGCCATCAGCTTTACCGGTTCGGTTGCCAATACCCAGTTCAGCTGGACAAACAACAATACTTCCATCGGGTTAGCGGCCAGCGGCAATGGAAACATACCCGCATTTACGGCAGTGAACAATGGCAATACATCTGTTACCGCCACCATTACGGTTACGCCTTCGGCCAATGGTTGTCCGGGCCCGCCCGAAACATTCACCATCACGGTGAATCCAACACCAGACGTAGCCCAGCCATCAAATCAAACGGTTTGTAATGGTTCCACAACCAACGCCATCAACTTTACGGGTGCAGTGGCCGGAACAGTTTACAACTGGTCAAACAGCAATCCATCCATCGGGCTTGCTGCCAGCGGCACCGGTAATATTGGCTCATTCACCGCCATCAATAGCAGCAATGTACCTGTAACAGCCACCATTACCGTAACACCATCGGCAACGGGTTGCCCGGGTACACCCAAATCATTCAACATCACCGTTTACCCCACCCCTTCGGTTGCGCAGCCTGCTAACCAGTCGGTATGTAACGGTGCATCCACCTCCGCCATTAACTTTACCGGCAGCGTGGCCAATACGTTATTTGTTTGGACCAATAACAATACGTCGATCGGACTGGCGGGAAGCGGCAATGGAGATATCCCTTCCTTTACAGCCACCAATAGCAGTCTTGTACCTGTAACCGCTACCATTACCGTGGTACCAAGTGCAACAGGTTGTACCGGTAATCCCCAAAGTTTTACCATCAGCGTTAAACCAACACCTTCGGTTGTACAGCCCGCCAACCAGGTCCTGTGCAACAATGCCATGACCAACCCGGTTGTGTTTACCGGAAACGTAGCAGGTACTGTATTCACCTGGACGAACAGCAACCCATCGATCGGTTTACCGGCCATCGGTAACAACAGTATTCCGGCATTCAGGGCAGTGAATACGGGCAGCAACCCGGTTACCGCCACCATTACCATTGTACCCAATGCAGCTGGCTGTACCGGCAATCCTGAATCATTCACATTCACCGTAAACCCAACACCTAATGTGGTGCAACCGCCGAACCAGCAATTGTGCAATGGAGGGCAAACAAATCCGGTGGCCTTCAGCGGTGCGGTATCAGGCACTGTATATACATGGACCAATACGGCTCCTGCCACACTGGGTATTCCTGCCGGGGGAACCGGTAATATGCCATCGTACACGGTATTCAGCAATGGTTCATCACCTGCCACAGCAGGCATTACGGTAAGGCCAAATGCCAATGGATGCCAGGGCCCGGCAAAAGTGTTCAGCATTACTATTAACCCCATCCCTTCTGTTGCACAACCGGCTAACCAGTCGTTGTGTAACGGAGCCACCACCAATGCGGTTTCTTTTACAGGCACCCTCAGTAACCTGTCTACCTATTCATGGACCAACAATAATCCATCAATCGGTTTACCTGCAAGTGGTACGGGTAACCTTCCGGCATTTACCGCCATCAACAGCGGCAATACAATCATCACAGCCACCATTACGGTTACTCCTGCCACGGGTGTTTGTCCCGGTGCTCCGAAATCATTTACGATTACTGTGCATCCCACACCGGCTGTGATAGCAACCAATGATATGAATGTTTGCCTGGGACGTACCGCACAATTATCTGCAACAGGAGCAGCCCAATACAACTGGACTCCTGCTGCCGGACTAAGCTGTACCACCTGCGCCAATCCTGTTGCCACGCCAACGGGTAATATCAAATACATTGTACGCGGACAAAGTACGTTCGGATGTTTTGCTTTCGATACCGTGGCACTTACGGTGATCCGTCCGTTCCAGATGCTGGTAACACCAGATGATACTTTGTGTTTGGGCGAATCAACCGGTCTGCACGCCACAGGCGCCAACAGTTACATATGGTCACCGTCATCGGGACTGAATAATCCCAACATTTCCGACCCGGTAGCCACCCCACGTACCACCACCTTGTATAAAGTAGTGGGTTATGATGGCTATGGCTGCTTCACCGATACCGGTTTAATAAAGATCACCGTGGGCCCCAAACCAACGCTGAACCTGGGACCTGATCTTACCCTTACCACCGGAAGCGTGGTAACCCTCAACCCGGTAACCGGTAACGGACCTATCGTAAGCTGGACATGGGTTCCGCCTAACAGCGGATTGAGCTGTACCAACTGTCCGAACCCGACGGTTACGGTAAAAGACAACAGCTACTATGTACTCAACATCAAAAACAATTATGGCTGTATCACCACCGATACCATCCTGATATTTGTGTATTGTAAGAGTGCCCAGGTATTTATTCCAAATGCCTTTACACCGGATGGCGATGGATTAAATGACGTACTGATGGTACGTGGCAAGGGTATCGTGGTGAAAACATTCCGCATCTTCAACCGCTGGGGTGAACTGGTGTTTGAAAAAACAAACTTCAACCCCAACGATCCGAAGTTCGGATGGGATGGTAAGGTACGCGGCGTACCGGCAACACCCGATGTGTTTGTATACACGGCGGAAGTGATCTGCGACAACGGTGTGATCTATACATACAAGGGAAACAGTACCCTGTTAAAATAACAATCCAATTGATCCGGTATGAAAAACCAATTACGAAACCAACTACTCCTCTTCCTGCTGCTCTGTGGCGGCATGGCAAAGGCACAGGATATCAACTTTTCGCAGTTCTACGAATTACCGTTGCTGCGTAACCCTGCCCTCGCCGGTATTTTCAATGGCGACATACGGGTAACTTCAGCATTCCGCAGCCAGTGGCAAAGTGTTACCACGCCATACCGTACCATGGCGCTGGGCATCGAATACAAAAAGCCCATCGGCCGGTCGAACGACTTCATCACCATCGGTACACAGCTTACCAACGACATTGCCGGCGACTCCCGGTTAAGCCGTACACAGGTATTTCCGGTGCTGAATTATCACAAGTCGCTGGATACAGAAAAAGATACTTATTTATCGGCCGGCATTATGGGCGGACCGGTGATCCAGAAATTTGACCCCTCCAAACTGAGTTTTGATGACCAGTTTGTCAATGGTTCTTACAGTTCCACCAATCCCACCAAGCAGGTGTTCACCAATACAGGCTTCACCTACTGGGATGCTGCGGTTGGCTTAAACTTCAGCAGCATTGCCGGTGAAAACACCCGGTACTATGTGGGTGTGGGATTGTTCCATTTCACCAAGCCTAAAGTGGCTTTTCAAAAGCAATACGATATTATGCTGAACCCGAAGTGGGTGGTGAACGCCGGTTTATCGGCCCCCGTAAGCGACGCCAACAAACTGATTGTGTATGCGGATTACTTCATGCAGGGTGGCGCCCGGCAGATCCAGGGTGGCCTGCTGCTGAGTCACGACCTGGTGGTAACCGATGATAATTTAAGAACCACCATCTCGGGTGGTGCTTTTTACCGCTGGAACGATGCGCTGGTGCCGGTACTGAAACTGGATTACAATCATTTCTCTGTTGGCGTAACATATGATGTGAATGTAAGCAAACTGAAAACGGCTTCGCAATACCGGGGTGCTTACGAGATCACTCTTTCATATAAAGCTTTCCGCAACAGCGTGAACAGCTCTGCCGAAAAAGTAAGATGCCCTGCCTTCTATTGATGCTGTAATTACAGTTACAGGTTGTAGGTGGTGGCCAGCTCCTTTAGTTCAAGAATATTGGTAACACCCAGCTTGTCGAACAGGCGTGCCTTGTGTGTACCCACCGTGGAGGTTTGAATATTGAGCGTATGAGAGATATCGGTAACCGTTTTCCCTTCCAGCAATAAGGAAACAATTTCAAATTCGCGGGGCGACAGGTCGTTGAACGGGTTTCCTGTTTTCCCTGAGAAAGAATCTTCGGCCAGTTTTTCGGCCAGCGTATCACTGATGTATTTCTTGCCGTTCAGGATCATGTTGATGGCCCGGGTGATTTCTTCCAGCGGCGATTCCTTGGAGATAAAACCGAAAGCACCTGCTTTCATAAAACGCTTGGCATAAATATTTTCTGCACTCATTGAAAACATCAGCACTTTTGCCTGCGGGTATTTTATGTGAATGTATTCCATCAGTCCGAGTGTATCGGTCTTGGGCATCTGTATGTCGAGCATCACCAGGTCGTAACTGTTTTCCTTCATCTTCACCATCGCCGTTTCTCCATCCATGGCTTCATGTACTTCAGCGGGGCTGTACATTTCTGTAAGCAGGGTTTTTATACCGGATCGTACCACAACATGATCGTCAACAAGCAGGAACTTTTTCATTCGATAGGTAGGGTTTAGATTGCAAATGTATTATATAGATAATTATCCTCTATGAAGATAGAAACTTTTCTACATAATATTAAGCATATAAACTATAATAATATTCCTTGATTTTACTGAATTTTACGGCAACCGTAAATGTACTTTGTGTATTTACGGAACGTGTTTTAGTAAGAACACGGTAAATCCAACAATCCATTTAATATCCGAACCGCCATGTCATGAAAAGACCCAACAAACCCCTATCCTGGTTACCCCATGGCCATAAAACCCATGGGCTTAAATTCATACTCACCGGTAAAGAGGAAAAATACAAAGCCCTCGTTGAAAATTCCATTCACGCCTTCTTTCTTACCATCACCGACGGAACCATTCTTGAAACAAACAATGCCGCCAGTGTCATGTTTGGATACACCGCGGCTGAATTTAAAACACTTCACCGGAGTGATTTCATCGATCATAACGACCCCGAACTGGCAAAAGCGCTGGAACTGCGTAAGCAAACCGGGTTTGCCATGCTGGAAGCAACCGGCATCCGGAAAAACGGGGAGCGCTTCCCGGTAGAGATCACTTCCACCATTTTTATGGATACGGATGGCGTGGAGAAAAGCAGCACCATGGTATCCGACATCAGCGAACGCAAACAGGCCCTGTCTGATATGCAGCTGAGCAATGAACGGTACAACCTGGTGGTGAAAGCCACCAACGACCTCGTGTGGGACTGGGACCTGGAGAGTGGTGATATTTACCGGAGCGGCAACAGCCTCGCTGCCGTGTATGGCCATTCCGCCAACGACTGCATCTGTTCCATCGACCGCTGGAAGGAATACCTGCACCCGCAGGATAAAGACAGAATCAATAACCTGCTGGAACAGTATATTCATTCCCCCTCCGAAACATCGTTTCACCTGGAATACCGCTTCCGCCGGGAAGACGGCAGTTATGCCTTCATCCAGGACAAAGGATATATCATTCGCAACCGGCAGGGAAAAGTGATCCGTATGATCGGCGCAGCTGAAGACATCAGTGAACGGAAAAAAACAGCGATGGCCATCGAAGAAAGTGAACAGCGGTACAAAATGTTTGTACAACAGAGCACCGAAGGCATCTGGCGCATCGAGCTGGACAAAGCCATTCACATACACACCCCGCTGGATGGGCTGATCAAATACTGTTATAAAAACGCATATATAGCCGAATGCAACGACACGTTTGCGAAAATGTATGGCTTTGAAAAAGCCAGCGAAGTGATCGGCATGCCCCTGCACAAAATCATGCCGGAAGACAATCCCGATAACATCGGGTACCTGGTTCGTTTTTTCAATAACGGGTTTAAAGTAGAGAATGAAGTGAGCTATGAAACCGACAAGGATGGCAACCAGGTGATCCTGCTCAACAACATGGTGGGCATTGTAGAAGGCGATTACATCAAGCGGGCATGGGGTACCCAGCGCAATATCACTGAACAAAAAAAAGCAGAGGAAGCCCTGGCTGAAAGCGAGAACCGCCTGCGCACCATCATACAAACCGACCCGGAATGCATTAAACTGGTGAACCGGGAAGGCATGATCCTGGAGATGAACCCCGCCGGGCTGGCTATGATAGAAGCCGAGAGTGCTGAACAGGTGATCGGCAAAAACGCCTGCCAGCTTGTGCTGCCCCAATACCAGGAAGAGTTCAGGAAAATGATGCAGTATGTTTTTGAAGGCAACGAGGGAAAAATGAATTTCCGCATCCGCGGACTCAAAGGCAGGGAACTGTGTATGGAAACCCACTGCGTTCCCTTCCGCAATGCCGCCGGTGAAATCAGCGCCATGCTTTGTGTTACCCGTGATATTACTGAAAAAGTACTCCTGGAAAACAGCCTCAACGAGGAGCGGAAAATCCGTCACCGCCAGCTAACCGAAGCTGTAATCACCGGGCAGGAAAAAGAACGTACGCAGCTGGGTGAAGAACTGCACGACAACATCAACCAGATACTGGCATCCACCAAACTATACCTCGAATGCACCCTTAAAGGTGATAAACCCCGTACCGACCTCATCAATGAAAGCAAGCTGCTGGTGGAAAAAGCCATGAGTGAAATCCGTAAGTTATCGAAAACCCTGCTGCCGCCTTCACTGGGTGAAGTGGGATTGCTGCAGGCACTCAATGAACTGGCTGACCTCATCAAACAAACAAACGAACTCTCGGTATTGATCCACTGGAACAACGTAAATGAAAATGAAGTGCCCGGTAAATTAAAACTCACCATCTTCCGCATCATACAGGAACAGATGAACAACGTGATCAAACACGCCGAGGCAAAACATGTTGCTATCAGCATCGAACGGCAGAATAATCTGTTAACTGTTTCGGTAAAAGACGATGGAAAAGGTTTTGAAGCCGAACTGAAAAGGAACGGTGTGGGCCTCCGCAACATTGGCAGCCGCGCCGAAGTGAACAACGGCGTGGTGAACATCTATTCAAAACCCGGCGCCGGTTGCGAACTGGTTGTTCAATTTCCCTGCTGACAACCATACTTGTTTATGCAAAAGAAAAAAGCCCCGTAAGAGGCTTTTCAAAGGAAGTGGTGGACTTTTCATCCCCCATGTTTTCAAAGGGATCAGAGATTGTTAATGCACATTCTACTTGAAGACGATGTAAAAGTAATACCAGCCTCTCCGCCATGGTATAGTAGTACTCCTGATTCAGGAGTAGAGCAATTTCTACAGTTCCCCTCAATTATCTGCCGCAAGCCCAAGCAGGTGGTCACGGATGGTGCTGAAGTGTTCCCAGGGAATAAAATGCCCGGCACCCGGGATGAGGATCACTTTTACCAGCGGGTTGTGCAGCAGTTTCTTTTTTCCGTATTCCACGTTCTTCACCGTAACAAACTTATCCTTATCGCCATGAATGAAGGTGATGGGCATCTGCAGCTGGTCATAGCCTTTGTCCAACCGGTACAACTCTTTTTTAAAATATACGATCTCATCATTGGAAGGGCGGAAAGCTCCGGGCATCAGGTACTTCAGTGGCGAATACGTAAATGCATAGCGCCAGTATTCCTTTGGTTCATCGTACGGAGAAATGGAGCCGGCCAATATGGTGAGAGAGGCGAATAAGGAAGGGTCATCCTGCGCCATCTGCACAATCACCGGTCCGCCGATACTATGCCCAACCAGGTGAATGGGCCTGTGATTGTTTTCCTGCTGAACAATCTTATTGATGAGGGAAGCCTGGTAGGCCAGCCCGTACGCCGTTCCAAAGTCGCTGTATCCAAAGCCGGGCCTGTCTACCGAAATGATGCGAAACCTTTTCAGCAGCGCCGTGTCCATCATGTATATTTTAAACGCTTCCCAGCTGCCCGGCGAACCATGCACAAAGAAAAGTGTGGGCAATGTATCGGAACCGGTTTTTGCATAGTGGATGGGTACGGCATCTTCTTTTACCGTGATGAACTGCAGCGGAAGGCCTTTTTGTGCAAATTCGTTTTTAGCCGTGGTATCATCGATCCGGAATTTCATGCAGGATTGTGCAAGAATAAGCCATGCAAAAAAGAAGATAAAAGCTCCCCATTTGAATTTCCTGCTTATTTTCCAGGCCATTTTGCTTGTTTAATATGGTGGAATGTTGCTGAAGGTAGTTGAAAATTGCCCGGCAGGCGGCAGTATTATTCAGCCCCTCAGGCATTTTTAACCCTTTTTCAACAACGTTCAGCCCTCTTTGATATAAAAAGCGACACTAAAAATTTTTGAGATTAGCAATCACCGCTTTGTTGTCCCGGAACATCTGCATGCCTTCCTTCATGGTCAGGTAACGAAATCCGCGTTTGTGATTGGCCACGCTGATGCGGTACAGCAGCGCAAGGTGCCGGGCAATCTCCTTCCACGCAAAGAAAACAGAATGAGCCGGGTCGTATATGTGCGTAGGTTCGCTGCCTGCACCATTCAGTTCAATAATGGTGAAGTTTTTCCCTGCCTTTAATTCTTCCGGTTCATTATACATAATATCGAGCCGGCCGAAATAAAATTCCGGCACCTGTTTGCAGATGTGATCAAAGGTTTCGTTAAACTGTTCATCGGCCCAGTGCGATACATCAATGAACTTGGCACCCCGGGCATGGTTGCCGTATGGCACCATATTTTTCAGTTCATCTTTTTCCAGCACGGTGTTCAGTTCCTCTCCATAAATCTTCTGCAAAGCGCCCAGTTGAAAATGATAACGGGGATCTTTCATCAGCAGTTGCGTGATGGTAGATACCCCATCACCTTTCAGTATCAAAAACTCCTTGGAAACGATGCCGCTTACAAATCCTTTTTCGCTGCCGGGTATGCGGCAATAAAAAACGCCCACTTCCCGGGGCCAGGCAATGAATTCCTGCACCAGGAAATCCATGTTGATGCGCTGCACATACGAGGCAATATCGGCATCTGTATCATTTTTCTGCACACCCATCCCTTTGCAGCCGATATCGGGCTTGGCAATACAGGGATAACCGATGCCCGATTCCTTCATTGCCCGGATCACTTCGGTGGCGGGAGTTCCTTTTTTAAAGCCGATGGTTTTGGGAATGTACCGGGCCGGCATCATCTCATAAATCTTCTTCTTCGATTCCATCAAAAAACCGGCATTCTCAATCGTGGGATTGGATGCATTGAAAAAGAAAAATGACCTGGCCCTGAGCGAATACCAGAACCACACAAAATACATGGGGATGTATACTACGTTAAAGGACCAGTATTCCCAGTGCGTGAGCTTGTGTATGTATAAGCTGATTTTTTTCACTTACAAGTTAACGGGCTCCCGGCGGAGTTTCATGGTTTCTTCAAATTGCTGGTGTTGCAACAGGTCGGTATGGCGGAAAATGATCTGCTCCTGCCCGATCTCTGCCTGGGTAATGCTGAATGTTTTCATGCCCGTATTTCGGTTGATGACAAACCCGTTCTCTTCATCCCGGTGATCATCGGAATGAAATTCCTGTACAGCGTCAGGCGTTGGAATTGGCTTGAGACGGATAAATTCCTCAAACAGTTTTTTCCGGTGTGTGATCACCTCGTCTGTATATAACGTAGCCGATGACCATATATAATGACCATTGGCATCAAGTTCACGGGTATGCTTATTGTTTCCATCCCACCTTAATTCAGTAAGCCGGTCAGATTGGTGAAGCACCAGGGTAAAAGGCTCTATCCCTTCCAGCGATACTTCTTCAATAAATACAAAAGGTTGGTGAGCGGTAATGATATCGAGCAGCACCAGTCCCCGGCTTTTGCGGTAAGGCTGTTGCGGTACATGTTTTACAAATGCTCCGTTGAGCAGAACAGCCACCACAGCTTCTGCCGATGCGGCAAACCAGGTTCCCCCTGCCCTGGCGTCTTTGGGAAAAAGGATCGGCTGCCCGTTGATGGTTTCAATAACAGGTGCATAGGCAGTCTGCCGGCCGATGTGTTCATCCCGGTTGGAAGTAATGATCTTTTTATTTCCGGCCGAAACAAAACTTACTGTGCACATTGTTTGCGGTATTGAATGGTAGAGGGTGCCACGCCAAATCCATCGGAAACAACTTCGGTCTCCGCGGCGACCAGCGCCACCCGGATGAGGGCCTGGTGATGAATACAGTGTTCGAGGTTGTACAATACCTCCCGGTTATAATTAGAGGAAATAGTAACGGGGTCTTCGGCGCCGCAGACAACGGCCAGCGTTTTGTCGTCCCGCTCAAGCCCCAGCAGGATCTCTTTGATCACCGCAATGGCTTCTTCCTTATTATTTTCGTACAACTTATTCCGCTGGCGTTCATCATAGTTAACCGTTCCGGTTTCGTAACCGGCCAGCAGGCACTGGTACAGTTCAATGATGTGACGGGTATGCTGACCGATGGTTGCCTGGCTCAGTTCATGACAGGGAGCAGTGTATACTTCCTGGCCGGGCAACTGCTCCAGCAAGTCAATGATCTCACGCAGTGCGGTGTTTGATTTGTTGAAGATGCTTGTCAAAACTTAAATTTTAATAGTTGAGGTATATTTTTCCTGTAAAGGATGATGAGCGCCGCACAGCAAACAAAACAAATCGCCGCATAACTGAAGAGCACCGCATCCCCGCCAAAATAAATTCCCAGTTTGGTGAGGTGAAAGAAGATCGCCCCAGACATCAGCCCCAGCCCCATAATGGCACCCAGCAGTGTGGTACGGGGAACCAGTATCAGTATCGAGGCAACCAGTTCTGCCACTCCGGTTCCGATACGCCCCCAGGGTTCCATGCCCAGTTGGGTGAACAGGCGCACCGATTCATCCTGTGCAGTAAACTTAAAATATAAGGTCTGCAGCATGATTACGGCTGCCAGTATACGGAATAACCAGGTAAAAATGTTTCTTGTCATAATGCAATATTATCCCGGTCCGCACAAAGCCTTTGTCAACCGTATGACAACAAAGAAAAACATTATGCTCAGAAAACCGAAACTTTCCCGGGCAAAAAACCTACGATTTAATCCACATTCCGGTTTTGGCCGTAGATTACATCAGTTGGCCAGACTTCCGAAGTTTTAAAAACTCCGGAAGTCTTCCCACCCAATGTCGGGTATGAGACACTCCCGGCGGCGGCAGCACCCGTTCTTTGCAGCATAAATCTATTATTATGAAATCGATCTTTCTTTTGGCAGCCATCAGTATCTTAAGCATATCGGCCCATGCACAGGATGCAAGCGGCCTGCGTAAAAAACATTTCAACCTCGATGGCGGGCTGGCCATCAGCGGTTACGACCCCGTAGCATATTTTACCCAGAACAAAGCCGTGAAGGGAAGCAAGGACCTGTCCCTGTATCACCAGGGGGTTACCTATTATTTTTCTTCGGCGGCCAACAAGGAACTGTTCCGGTCCAACCCGGCCAAATACGAGCCCGAATACGGAGGCTGGTGCGCTTATGCCATGGGTGAAAAAGGAGAAAAGGTATCCATCGATCCCGAAACATTCAAGATCGTAAATGGCAAACTCTATCTTTTTTACAACAGCTTTTTTAATAACACGCTGAAATCCTGGAACAAAAATGAAGCATCATTGAAAGCAAAAGCGGATGCAAACTGGCCAAAGATTTTTCACTAGTGATTTATGGTTTATAGTTTGTGGTTTGTGGTTAAAAGAGTTCAATAACTACAAACCACAAACTATACACTGCCCTGTCCAGGTCCCATCGCTAAAATAAAGGGCCGCTCCGGCCTTCATACTCCAACTACAAACCACAAACTGATGACCCCAGGTATACCACCAAACTGAAAACCTGCTCTCGCCGTACACGCCAAACCAGAACTTCCCCATTTCCCCGGTTTTCTTTATCTTAACTGTTCCTTCCAATATCCCCATTTATCATCACGTAAACCTCCAGTTATGAAGAAAATGATTTCTTGCTGCATCCTTGCTGCCTTAGTGAGCCAGTCAACCATTGCACAGATCGACGCCGGGCTGTTCCGTTATCCCGATGTTTCCAAAACACAGATTGTGTTTACCTATGCCAACGACATCTGGGTGATGCCCAAAAGCGGCGGTACCGCTGAAAAGCTCAGCTCTCCCGCCGGCGTGGAAAGTTTCCCCCGGTTTTCGCCGGATGGAAAAACCATCGCCTTCAGCGGCAACTACGATGGCAACCTCGATGTATATAGTATTGCCAGCAACGGCGGCATTCCGCAACGCCTGACACAGCACGGCATGCCCGACCGGGTGGTTGACTGGACTCCGGATGGTAAACGTATATTATTCGCTTCCGGGCGTGAAAGCGGCCGCAACCGGTTCAACCAGTTCTTCACCATCAGCGCCAATGGCGGCGCTGCTGATAAACTGCCTTTTGCCTATGCCGAATTCGGTTCGTATTCGCCCGATGGGAAAAAGATGGCTGTTACCTTCATCTCCCAGGCCTTCCGCAACTGGAAACGCTACCGCGGCGGGTGGAGATCGATGATACACCTCTACGATTTTACCAACAATACGTCTACCAATATCTCGTACAACGAAGCAGCCGGCAGTGAATTCCCGATGTGGAATGGTGATTATATTTATTTCATCAGTGACCGCGGTAGTGAACAACGCATGAACCTGTGGAGATACAACGTAGGCAGCAAAAAATACGAACAGCTTACCAACTATAAAGACTACGATATTCATTTCCCTTCTGCCGGCCCGGATGACATTGTATACGAACAGGCAGGCAAGCTATGGCTTTATAATTTCGCTTCGCAAAAAACCAGCAGTGTGAATGTAACCGTGGTGACCGACAAAGCCGCACTGAAACCCAAATCTGTTTCAGCCGCAGGCTATGTGCAGCATGTGAATATCAGTCCGGATGGCAACCGTGCCCTCGTAGAAGCAAGGGGCGATGTGTTTTCCCTGCCCGCCGAAAATGGCTTTATAAAAAACCTCACCCGCAGCACCGGTTCCTTTGAGCGCTATCCTGCCTGGTCGCCCGATGGAAGCATGGTGGCCTACTGGAGCGAACAGGACGGCGAGAATGAACTGTACCTCGCAAAAACAAATTCAGATGAAGCGCCGAAAAAGCTGACAAATTACAACGGCGGTTTCGGTTATCACCTCTTCTGGAGTCCCAACGGCAAAAAAATTGCCTTCATCAACCAGGCCATGAAAATAAAAATGATCGAAGTAGCCAATGGAGCCACCACCGAGGTTGACCAGGCCCAGCGTTTCATGCACGGCGGGTGCGAAGGATTTGTGGTAAGCTGGTCGCCCGACAGCCGATGGTTCAGCTATATACGTGACCTTTCCAACTACCACCGGGCTGCATTCATTTACGATGCAACCAATAAAAAGCTGAACCAGGTAACGGATGGTTTTTACAATTGCGGCGATGCCGTTTTTGATGCAGAAGGAAAATACCTCTTCATCAGCACCAACCAAACCTTTAACCCGTATTACAGCGATATTGACAATTCATTCATCTATGGCAACAGCACACAACTGGCTGCCATTCCTTTACGGAAGTCCACCCCATCCATTCTCTATCCAAAGAACGATACTGTTGCCATAAAAACAGAAGATGCCAAAAAAGATACTGCGGCTAAAAAAGCAACTGCGGCATCCGGCGATATTGACTTCGACGGCATACAGCAACGCATAGAGATCCTGTCTCCGGCCACCGGCAACTACGGTACTATTGCCGCCGTAAAAGGAAAACTCATTTACCAGAAATTTCCCAACCTCGGCAGCGCACCCGATGCAAGGCCATCTTTGAAATATTACGACATCGACAAGCGGGAAGAAAAAAACATCCTGGATAATGTGAACGACTTTACGGTTTCGGCAAACGGGGCTAAGATGCTGGTACGGCGTGGAGCAGAATATACCATCATCAAGCCCGAGGAGAACCAGAAATTTGAAAAAACACTCCGCCTGAACGAAATGGAAATGATGGTGGATCCCATGGCCGAATGGAAAGAACTGTTTATGGACGCCTGGCGGCTGGAACGTGATTATTTCTACGATCCCAACATGCACGGTGTAAACTGGAATACCGTAAAGGAACGCTATTTAAAAATGCTGGAAGGCGCCGCCACAAGAGAAGAAGTGGATTTCATCATCGGCGAAATGATCGGCGAACTGAATGCATCACATACTTACCACGGCGGGGGTGATATGGAAAATACACCCAATAAAAACGTGGGCTACCTCGGTGTTGACTGGCAGGCTGATGGAAATTTTTATAAAATAAAGAGCATCATCCGCGGCGCTTCCTGGGATGCAAAAGCAAGATCTGCCCTCGACCAGCCTGGTGTGGACATCAAAGAAGGCAGTTATATACTCGCCGTGAACGGCATGCCCATTACCACCGATAAAGAACCCTACGCCTTCTTCCAGGCCATGGCCGGAAGAACCGTGGAACTTACTTACAACAGCACACCCACTTTTGCCGGCGCTAAAACAGCTATTGTACAAACCATGGGAAGCGAATACCAGTTGCGTTACCTCGCCTGGGTGGAAGCCAACCGTAAAAAAGTAGCCGAAGCCACGAATGGCGAAGCCGGTTATATTTATGTACCCAGTACCGGGCTCGACGGGCAGGAAGAACTCACCCGCCAGTTCAATGCACAGTGGGATAAAAAAGCATTGGTGATTGACGAACGTTTCAACAGCGGCGGACAGATACCAGACCGGTTCATTGAAATGCTCAACCGAACACCACTCGCCTATTGGGCCACCCGCGACGGTGCCACCTGGCCCTGGCCACCCTTTGCACACTTTGGTCCAAAAGTGATGCTCATCAACGGATGGAGCGGCAGTGGCGGCGATGCCTTCCCGGATTATTTCCGTAAAAAAGGACTTGGTCCGCTCATCGGCGGCCGCACCTGGGGCGGATTGATCGGCATCAGCGGCATGCCCAACTTAATAGACGGTGGCAATATCACCGCTCCCAGTTTCCGCATGTACAACCCCGACGGAACCTGGTTTAAAGAAGGGTATGGTGTAGACCCCGACATACCGGTGGATGAAGACCTGGGTGCAATGGCAAGAGGCACAGACCCGCAATTAGAGCGAGCCATCACTGAAATAAAAGCGGCATTGAAAAATAAAGGGTATACAGCGCCGAAGCAGCCGGCGTATGAGAAGAGGGATTGAGGTTTTGAAAGAATTATGTCTATGTTCCGGTTCGTGACAATACGAACTGGAACATAACAAAATAATATTGTTGCATCTCGCCGTGGCCGGTTGCCGGACCAACAACTTCCGCTGGCGCAGGCATGCTGACCGCCGTCATTTTACATCCGGTGGCCGCATGATAGCTTTGCCCAAAACAACGGTATGAAAAAAGAGATTCAACGGCATGGCCCGTCTAATGCGGTATACGGACTGGGTTTCATCGGCGCCGCCATCTATTATATCTCAACGGCTACGGGCTTCTGGCTGGGCGCCCTCGGTATTCTAAAAGCCATCTTCTGGCCCGCTTTCCTCGTGTATGAAGCCCTGAAAGCACTGGGCGCCTGATGGTGCCGGTGGACAAAACGTCGCTTTTTTAGCTATGGATAATATCCGTACCAGCAGGTATTGCAATTGCCGGCAATAATCTCCATCTTTCGTTATCATTCTCCACCAAACTGTTCAACATGAAAAAGACATACCTGCTAATTGTACTGGTTATACTGGCCGCTGCATCAGCTACGGCACAGGGCAGCCGCAAGCTCGACAAATACCTGAACATCCTCATTACCGGCAAACTGGATTCGGTGAGTTCCTTCTCCATCGATAAAACATTGGCTAAAAAAGCCGGTTGGGGCATCATCTACAACGCCTTCACAAAAGCGTTCATCAGCAATGGCCTCCCCGTAGCCGAAAGAACCGCCACCATGCCGCTGCACAGTTATGCCCTTATCATCGACTATGAATACCATGGCACACAGTTCAGCAACCTGCGTGGACAAATCGTTGACCTGGGCAACGGCGGACAGATCATCGGCACCGTTACCTACGAACGGAAGTTTGAAGTGGAAGACCTTACCGCAGGCATTGCAGAAAACATCAAGGGCCGCAACCCGGTTGTTTATAAAGCGGCGCCCAGGAAGGAATCCGTTGCAGCCGAACCACAAAGCAGCCAGCAGCCAAAGTCAAAAGAAGCACGCCTGCGTGAACTGAAAGACCTGTATGAAAAACAACTCATCACCAAAGAAGATTACGAAAAGACCAAACAGAAAATACTGGAAGAGCAATAATCATTTTGGATTAAACCGAAAATGTTTTTTATTCCCGGTCCGGTTGCACACCGATTTCATGGATGGATGTATTCAGTTCAGTGTTCAGCTTTGCCTGCTTGATCTTTTTACCAAGTTTATAAGCCTGCCGCAGGAATATCAACCCAATGAATAAAAGAAGGTGAGAACCCAGGAAGTAACCGATATTATAGGCCGCATCACTGCCATAGGAAGAACCGGAAGAAAGTTCGAGCAGGTCGGTAAGCAGGTTAACCAGGATGAACAGGATCCCGATGATGATATAGATGATGCGGCGTGTTTTCATGGTCAACCTGATGGTGATGATTAAAGATAGGCATCTCTTGCTTTTTCCACGAAGTTGAACAGGCTCCGGTTTGGGTCCGGTTGTTCATACGCCGGAATTGTTGTTACTTTAATATCCTCTTCAGCACAATATGATCTTCAGGAAAGCAACATTGGCCGACACTTCCCCCATCACTGAATTATCCGGGCAGCTGGGCTATCCCTCGTCTACTGAAAAAATGCAGGAACGTTTGCAACAGATGCTGGGCAATGATGATCATTGTATATACGTATGTGAGCAGGATGCAAAAGTGACCGGCTGGATACATGCCTTCTATTCCCTCACAGTGGAATCGGACCCCTGTGTGGAAATAGCCGGGCTGGTAGTGGATGAAACACAACGCAGTAAAGGCATCGGCCGCATGCTCATCGGTAAAGTGGCCGCCTGGGCCCACGAAAAAAAAATCAGCCGCATCCGGGTACGATCGAGGATGACCCGTAAAGAAACACACCGGTTCTACTTAAAGAATGGGTTTACAGAAATAAAAGATCAAAAAGTATTCGACCTGCCTCTCGGTCAGTCATAAGATCCCTTCATCAGTTTGATCACCGGGTTAAAAGGATCCAGCATACTGGCGGTATCATAACTCTCCTTCGCTTCTTTCTTCAGCCCCTGTGCTTTCTGCACCGATGCTTTTTGCAGGAACAGCCTGGCAGCCAGTTCCGGTTCGGGGCCCATGGCCAGACCGATAGCAATATTCTCCAGCGACAGACTGTATTGTTTTTCACTTTCAAAGATGGCTGCACGCATCAGGTAGGCTTCGGGTAAAACGGGTTTATACTTGATGGCACTGTCGAGACAGTTGTATTGTGCCTGTACATTCCCCGCCGACTGGTAATACTTGGCCCGGTTCATCCATATCCATCCCACGTAGGGCGCCTGGTTAACCGCCATGCTGGTGTACAGGTTGGCCATGGCATTATCATTAAGCGTAAGGTATAACACCCCCAGCTCACTGTTGATGCCTGCGTGTTTTGGATACAGCTGCTGCGCTTTTTTGAGCAACTCCAGTTTCTTTTTATGATTGGTCTGCACCTGTGCTTCATAAAAAACCCGTTCAGCCATCTGCCCGTCATCGGCTTCATTGAAAGCAAGGTTGGCATAGCCGCTTTTGTTGGCTGCTTCGTTCCAGCCACGCTCAATAGCGAGGTAACGCTGCGCCCGTTTCGGGTGCGTGGGCGGTCCGTCGTTCTCTCCCAAAAAGCTGAACATGGCCTTGGCTTCTTCCCGGGAAGCGCCCAGTTTCTGCAGGATGAATCCGGCAAAGGCATCGGCTTCCAGTTCTTTATCGGGGCGGCTTCCATAACCACTGAGCGTGTGTCCATTTAAATGATGACCCAGCTCATGCGCCACCACGCCCATCACAAACCATTTGTTGGTATTCTTTTCGTATTGCTGCAGGAATAACCGGTCGAATACGATGTAGCGGTCGCTGCCCACGGAATTTTCGAGGCATACGGCGCTGCAGTTATCCGACCCCGGAAAAGAATACAGCTTGATCTTATTCTGCAATCCCACCAAACCCAGTATCTTTTCGACGATGTCGTTCATCCACTTCATTTCTGTTTCTTCACTTACATTACCGGCAGGCGGTGGATCATAGGCTGCATTGCTGGTAAAAAAATTGCAGGCAAATACCCTGGGACTGTTGTAGGAGATTTCTTTTTTGTAGCGGAGCTGTGCATGAATGGCCGATGCCAGCAGGCATAGCCATGCAGCGATGAAGAACTTTTTCATTTGCTTTAGTTTGGAAAGGGAAAGTACGAATTATGCCCGAACCGGTAAAAGAAGATATAGGCAGGCAATACGGATTAATCTTTCTTCACAAACGAAGCCCGGTATTGTTCCTTACCCTGGCGGATAAGCAGCGTATAGACGCCATCGGGCAAATGAGATATACTGATGAAGCCGGCCCCGTCCATTTGTTTGTGCACCTGCATCAGCTTCCCATCGGTGCTGTAGATATCCGCTTCAAAACTTTGTGCATCGGCGCCGGCAAAACTGAAACGCAGGTTGCCATCCGTTACCGGGTTAGGCGCCACCAGCAGTTTACCGGCTCTGCCATCGCCCATTACTGCTACAATATGACTGTAATAGTTTCTTCCGTCTGCAGTAATTTCTTTGATGCGGTAGTACCGGGTATTTTTTTCAGCGGCATCGGCAAATACATAATCAGCCGTACTCATACCGCTGCCATTTACCAGGCCGGCAGCACTGAATGAACTTCCGTCGCTGCTTTTCTGTACTTCATACTTTGTATTGGGCTTCTCCCCGTTCACCTTCCAGTTGAGCTGCACCCGGCCATTGTTTTTTATGGCCGTGAAGGAAAGCCATTTAACCGCCACCACCCCGCCAACAAACAACGGTGTTTCCCACACGCCACGACCATAGGTAGCCACCCGCAACTTACCGGCATTGTACTGGATCTCCAGCTCATTCACAGCCACGGTGGGCAGGTTGCCGGTATAGTTTTGCCAGGTACTCATGGTATCGTTCTTATAATATACACCGGTGTTCATGCCAACATACAAACCCTGCACGGCGTTGTTCTCAATCACTACCGAACGGGCGGCTACCGAAGGCAGGCCGGTTGATATGGGAGTGAACGTGGCACCGGCATCGGTAGACAACTGCACGTTGTTTGAACTGCCGGTAGTGGTGATGTATATCTTGTCGGGAATGCTGCGGTGTACACAGATATCGCTGATGGTTCCGGGTGCAGTACGGGTTACCCAGTTGGTACCTCCATCGGTAGACACATATAAAGCATTACCTCTCGATGCATACAGGTAATTGGTGTTGGAAGAAGCCACGGCAATATCATCCAGTGCTGCGGTGATGGTGGCGCCCGAAAGCAATGTCCATGCACTGCCGCTGTTGGTGGAGCGGTAAAAGCCTGTCCACCCGCCATAGATGGTTGTTTCGGTAGTGGGGTGACTGGCGAGTGGCGTTACCCAGTTGCCGGCAGATGGTTTTGTTAAACCCGAGTAACTGTTGCCCCCGTTGGTAGAACGGTATAAAGAACCATTTTGTGAAGTGCCCCATAAATTATTGGCGTTGGTAGGACTTACCAGTCCTTCCATTCCATCGGCGCCTAACCAATCCACCCAATTGCCGGCCGGTTTGCGTGCCACACTCCCATTATCCTGTGCGCCACCGGTGATTACATTGGCATCGGTTTGAGAACAGGCAATACGGTAAAACTGGCGGATGCCCAGGCCGGTTGATATGTTCGTCCAGTTATCGGCCTGGTCCATGCTTTTGAATATACCACCGTCGCTGTTGCTGTAAATGGTTTTATTAATCCAGCGCAGGCCATGCACATCGGCGTGATTATATCCTGTTCCGTTCGGGTAACTCCATACGGTTTGTGCCACAAAGCTCATCCCGGCATTTGTTGAGCGCCATACAATGATGCCTGCCAGGTAAACATCATTGGCATCGGTGGGTGATACGCAAAGCGCCATATCATAAGTTCCCTGTCCACCTGCATCAGTACCCGCGGGTGAATAGCCAAAATAATTTGTTCCGGAAGCAGGGCTGCCGGTAACGGTGGTAATAAAACTCAGTCCGGCATCGGTGGAACGGTACATTCTGCCAAATTCACTTCCGTTGGCCTGGATGATATATACATAGTTTGGATTGGCAGGACTAACAGCCACCAGGCTTCTGCCGGTATTGGTAATACCCTGTGCAGCGCCAAGGGCAGTCCAACTGGTTCCGTTGTTGATAGAACGGACCACGGTGCTGTTGCCGCATGCATACATGATGTTTACGTCATCGGGCTTGAATTCGATGTCTTCAATCTGCGTGGCATATACCTGTGTCCAGCTGGTACCGCCATTCGTACTCCGGTGAATACCGGAAGAGGAACAAACAAAAACGATGCTTGAATTGGAAGGATGTACCAATATCTTCCGCACGGTACCGCTGGGGCCTGCTCCCAGGGTGGTCCAGCTGGCGCCAGCATTGGTGCTCTTCATAACATTACCCGATGCATTGCCTGCATAAACCGTGTTGATGTTGGAGGGATCGATGGTAACGGCGTACATGTTCATCCACGTAGCATTAAAATCCTGCAACGGGATCCAGCTGTTACCACTGTTTGCACTCTTCCAGATGCCGCCGCCCGGAGAAGTAACATATATAATAGTTGTATCAGAAGGGTGAATGGCCACATCGGTTAATCTTCCTGTTCCCGGGTTCCAGCCGGATGTATACGTCCATCCCCACGGACCCAGTTCTGTCCAGGTAACCGCACTGATAAGGCTCTGGGGAGGTGTAGTTTGGTTCCACAGCTGCCATTCGGTTGCCGGGTCAATGTAATACCCGTTGGCATCCATATGAAAACGGCGCTCATAAAGCCAGCGTTGAAAATGTTTGTAGCCGGTGCTGCGGTCGGTACCTGCCGTATCAAAATACCGGCGGGCGATGTCGGCGGCATCTTCCACTTTCAGGTCATTGCGTTCCATCAGTTTAAAGATGAACTCCTGGGCGCCTGCCGGTGCACTGATACAAAGAAAAAAAACCAGCGTGATGAGAATCCTTTTCATATTGAGTACGCAATGTTGTAATAAAAATATTTTTATAGGCAACGCATTGTCCTATTGAAATAGCTTTAAATCAGCAATCCCTTTGCGTTTCTTTGCGAAACACCTGGCGCTCTTTGCGGTAAAATTGAACCCGCAAAGGCCACAAAGAATGAAACGCAAAGTAACACAAAGAAGACCCTTTAAAAATACTGTTTTTGGTCCGCCTATCCTATAGTACAACTACGTTGGAAAGATACTTCTGTACTGAGTTGCGGCACAGGAAGATACCGTTGCCAAATAAAGTACATTTTTGTGTATCCGTAGCAAATTATGCAACTTTGCCCAATCACCAATCAGCACCTCATGATCAGATTGCAGAGAACCGATTCTTCCAATCCCGATTTTACCGAACTGGTAAAACTGCTCGACGCCGAGCTGGCCGAGCGGGATGGTGATGAACATTCTTTTTATGCGCCGTTCAATAAAACAGCGGTCCTGCGGCATGCCGTGGTTGCTTATGAAAATGATCAGCCGGTGAGTTGCGGCGCCATCAAGGATTTCAGTCCGGGTGTTATGGAAGTAAAACGGATGTACACGTTACCGGCCTCCCGGGGCAAAGGCATTGCCGGAATTGTACTTGCCGAACTGGAAAAATGGGCCGGCGAATCGGGCAGCACTAAATGCATTCTTGAAACCGGTCTGCGGCAACCCGAAGCCATCGCATTGTATAAAAGAAGCGGTTACCGGCAGATTGAAAATTACGGACAGTATGCCGGTGTTTACAACAGCGTTTGTTTTGAGAAGCCGGTCGGCTGACCCTTTACAAACCATTAACCCGGCCGCCGGAGTGTTTTGACTTTTATTAAGTAAATTTATTACCACATGCGGCTCCTGCGGAAACATATCATCCTCTTTTTACTCATTGGTTTTACAGCATCCGGGTATGCCCAGCGGAACATTGCAGGTACCTGGGAAGGCAGCCTGGGCGGCGACCAGTTCCTTCAGCTAAACATTGTACAGAACGGAGACCGGTTATGCGGGTACAGCTGGGATTATGTGAAGATGGAACAGCGCAGTTACTGCAAAGCCTATTTCACCGGCAGGTATGATAAAAAAAGAGGTAAGTGGATACTGGAAGGCACCGAATTCATCGAAAACAGCGGCGGACATTTACTGATGCGCATGACGTTGGGCAACCACGAATTCGACGGGGATGATATACTGGAAGGATATGGGGTGATCCGCTCGGTGATCCTATCCCTCATCACCGGGGGCGCCAACGACGGGGTATACCTGAAAAAAGTTTCGTCGAAACCCACAAAAATACTGCCTGGAATGAGGGATTGCTTCCCGCCCGAAATTAAAAAGCCGGATACTGCAGTTGTGGCTCCTGCTCCCCCGCCGGTTAAAACCGACAGTATTAAAATGGCCGATACACCAAAGACAATTACGCCGGTTATACCAACACCAGATACCACTTCGGCACTCACCAGGGAATTACCCAAACGGAAAAACAAAGAGCAGAGCCATATTGAAGTGAATGTAAAAAGCATTACACTGAATGTATACGACAATGCCATAGTGGATGGAGATACCGTAAGTATTTTTTATAATGGCAAATTGCTGCTGAGCCACCAGCGTTTGTCAGAAAAACCGATCGTGATTAACCTGGAGCTGGATGAAAAACAAAGCAGGCACGAGATTACCCTTTTTGCAGAGAACCTGGGGGGCATTCCTCCCAACACGGCCCTCATTGTGGTGTATGCAGGCGACAAGCGTTATGAACTTTTCTCCAGCGCCAGCCTGGAAGAGAATGCCGTGCTGGTATTCGATTATAAACCGAAATAAATTTCCTTCAGCTCATTTAACATAAAACGCCGGCTAAAAAACCGGCGTTTTCCAAGTTACTAAGAAACCTATAAACTGTAGCGAAAGAGTTGAGGTTGTAAGGATGTTCCGTTTACAAAAGGCAAAAAAAATGCCACAGGGTTATTTTGTCTCCTGTGGCAGATTAGAATACTGTTAGAACAGTATTCAGAGCATGAAATTCCATCCATGCACATCCGTACTTACACCCAAACGAATATTTTCCAGTCCTGCCTTCAGCTTGTACAACAGTTTGTTGACGTCGTATTTTGGCAGGCTGTAATCGATGCCGTTGATATGAATGGTTTTAATGGGCGCCACCACCGCAGCGGTACCTGCCCCGAATGCTTCCGTGATGGTTCCTTTCCGGAAAGCGGCTTCCAGTTCTGCCACCGCCACGGGTCTTTCTTCGGTTTCATAGCCAAGATCCCGGGCAAGGGTCAGTAGAGAATCCCTCGTAACACCGTCCAGGATTGAATCTGATAACGGCGCTGTTACCAGCTTTCCATCAATCACAAACATTACATTCATCATGCCCGATTCTTCAATATACTCGTGATCCCTTCCATCTGTCCACAACACCTGGTCGTACCCTTCCTTTCGTGCCTGTTGCGTGGGAAGGAAAGCCGCCCCGTAGTTACCGCCGCATTTGGCAAAACCGGTTCCGCCTTTGGCTGCACGTATATATTCGGTTTCCACTTTCACTTTAATGGGATCGGCATATAATGAAGGCACGGGTCCGGTAAAAACCACAAAACGGTATTCATCAGACACCTTCACCCCGAACCTTGCTTCACTCGCAAATACAAAGGGCCGCAGGTACAGGGCATTGCCTGCTTTTGCAGGAACCCATGCTTTGTCGAGCTCCACCAGCTGGCGTAATCCTTCCACGAATATCTCTTTCGGAGGCACCGCCATGCACATCCGGTTCAGGGATCGCACAAAACGGTCGTAGTGCTTATCCATGCGGAAGATATTGATGTTGCCATCGTGCATGCGGAAAGCCTTCATGCCTTCAAATACGGTTTGCCCGTAGTGCAAGGCCAGTGCTGAAGGACTCATGGAGAGATTGGCATAGGGAACGATCTGCGGTTCTTTCCAGGCACCGTTGGCATAATCACAAACCAGCATGTGGTCGGAAATGTATTTGCCGAATTCAAGCTGATCGAAATCCACTTCCTTAAGTCTTGAACTCGGGGTTTTGCGTATCATAATGTCTGCTGTTGTTTCCATATAGAAAGGTTTATTGGTTTAGGAGTTTAGTGGTTTAGGAATGTTCTCTTCGATGGCTCGCATCTCAATTTTCATCTTTACATCAGATCTCAGGTATTCTGTATTACCGACGGGCATGTGTTTGAACCCGATCTTTTCATAAAGTTTGATGGCACCGGTAAGAATGCTGTTTGAGTAAAGAATCACCGTAGTTGCTCCCAGCTCTCTTGCCTTTTCAAAACTGGCCAGGCTCAGCGCTTCGGCAATGCCCCTGCGGCGGAAGGGTTCATCCACGGCCATCTTGGTGAATTCGAACGTGGTATCATCTACCTTACGAAGGGCTACGGTGCCGGCCATTTCACCATTACAGGTGGCCATCAGGATGGCACCACCGGGTTTCAGCAATGCCTGATCCGGGTTGGTCAGTACAAACTCATCAACCGGCTCCATCACAAAATATTTTTCGATCCAGTGACGGTTGAATTTCTCAAAATACCGCTGGTGTTCCGGCTGGTATTCAACGATCTGAATGTTATTCATGGCTATACTTTTTAAAACTACTCGCTTTTGTAAAACTGAAAGGTCATGGGCCCGACAACTTCACGCTATTTAAATTACAAGACAAAATTTGTTGTTTTTTTTTAATTAAAACAGATTCAGATTTAGTATTTTTGACTGTATCAGATTTTTTATCATGAAGACAACATTCAATTCCGACGACCATAAATACATTCAGGTTGCCGAAGGACTGGAGAAAATGATCTCCGATGAAGTGCTTAAAATAGGCGACAAACTTCCGTCGGTACGCCTTCTCAGTGACAAGTATGGAATCAGCATGGGCACGGCTTTCCAGGCATATTACCACCTGGAGGGAAGGGGGCTGATTGAATCGAGGCCGAAGTCGGGATACTATGTCCGGTTCAACCATAACCGTTTTCCCGAACTGCCCAAACTGGTTACGCCCGAATCCATTTCGCACGATGTAAGTGTAAAGGAAATGATCGCTTCCATTTATACAGATATTGCTGCCACCGGCATCACCAATTTTGCACTGGCGGTTCCGGATGCATCATTATTGCCCGGTGCCAAGCTTAACAAATCGGTTGTATGGGCTTTGCGCAACACCAAGGACAACTGCATGGATTATGAACATACGCAGGGTAATATTGAATTGCGAAAACAGATATCGAAGATCGCATTCAACTGGGGAGGTAATGTAAAGCCCGATGAAGTGATCGTGACTTCCGGCTGCCTCGAAGCGATCAGTCTTTGTTTAAAGGCAGTCACGTTACCCGGCGACACCGTAGCCATTGAAAGCCCCACCTACTTCGGCATTTACCAGGCCATTGAAAGCCTGGGACTGAAAGTGGTGGAAATATCAACCGATCCCATCAATGGTGTGGACCTGGATCACCTGCAGAAAGCAATCAAGAAATTTTCCATCAAAGCCTGTGTGTTCATACCCAACTTTAATAACCCGCTGGGAAGCTGTATGCCGGATGAGAACAAGAAGAAACTGGTGGAGATTATCACCAAGCACAATATTCCTCTTATTGAAGATGATATTTACGGCGAACTCTATTTCGGTAAAACAAGGCCAAAGAACTGTAAATATTATGATACCAAGGGACTGGTGATGTATTGCTGTTCATTGTCAAAATCACTCAGTCCGGGCTACCGCATCGGCTGGGTGATCCCAGGGAAATTTTTCGACAAGGTAAAACAACTGAAACGCATACAGAATATAAGCGGCCCTACCCTCACCCAGGCCGCCATTGCGCATTATTTAAAGAACGGACGTTATGAATTTCACTTAAAGAACCTGCGGAAGTCACTGCATACCCAAGGGCTGCGTTATGTGCAGGCCATCATTAAATATTTTCCACCCGATACCAAGGTGTCGAGGCCACACGGGGGATTTATTCTGTGGCTGGAGCTGAATAAAAAAGTAAATGCATTCAAACTGAGAACGGAAGCAATGAAGCACCGCATCTCTATTGTGCCAGGGAAGATATTTTCCTCAGGAAACAATTATGAGAACTGCATCCGCATCTGCTTTGGCAAACCCTGGAATGATGACATGGACTACGGGCTGATGATGCTGGGGAAACTCATCAAAAAAATGATCTGACCGGTTACAGATCGGTAATCGGCTTATACCTGGGCACCAGTGATTTCATCACCACCCAGGCAATCAAATATGCCACGGCACAAACTGCAAACATGATGGTATAGCCGGTTTGAATATGACCCAGCGCTTTATAATGGTCGAACAAGGCTCCCCCTGATTTGGAGATCAGTACACCACCCAATCCGCCTGCCATGCCGCCGATACCCACCACCGAACCCACGGCCTTTTTAGGAAACATATCACTTACGGTAGTGAATATGTTTGCGCTCCATGCCTGGTGGGCCGATGCCCCCACACCAATGAGCAGCACCGGTATCCAGAAACTGATGTACCCGAGCGGTTGTGCTGCCAGCACGATCAGTGGAAAGAGTGCAATAAGCAACATGGCTTTCATCCGGCCATCGTATGCGGTGTATCCTTTACGGATAAAATACGTAGGAAACCAGCCACCGCCGATACTGCCGAACATGGTCATACTGTACAGCACGGCCAATGGCAGCATGATATCTGTTTTTACCATGCCGTACTGCGCTTCTAAATATTTAGGCAACCAGAACAGGAAGAACCACCATACTCCATCAGTCATGAATTTACCAAACACGAATGCCCAGGTTTGCTTATAACCCAGCAATTTGAACCAGGCCACCTTTTCCTGCTGCTCTGTGGCTGCCACTTCTTCTTCTGTATCGGAATTGATATAATCGAGCTCGGCTTTTGAAAGCCGTTTTTGCTGTTCCGGTTTTGCATAGAACACCTGCCAGAAGATGACCCAAATAAAACCAATGGCGCCTATCATGATAAATGCCATCTGCCAGCCCCAATGCACAGCGATCCAGGGAACGGTTAGCGGCGCCAGTATAGCCCCCACGTTTGCACCCGAGTTGAAAATACCGGTAGCAAATGATCTTTCTTTCTTTGGAAAATATTCTGCCGTTGCCTTGATGGCTGCCGGGAAGTTACCAGCCTCCCCAAACGCCAACACGGCACGGGAGATCATAAAACCAAGGATGGAAACCGAGGCAACCACACCCAGTGATGAGAACAATCCGGAAAAAGCCCCGCCGATTTCGATGGCATAGGCATGCATCACAGCCGCCAGCGACCAGATAATGATGGCCCAGGTAAATCCTCTTTTGGTACCCAGCTTATCAATGAAACGTCCGGCAAACAACATCGATATGGCATAGGCAAACTGAAACACGGAAGTAATGTTTGCATAATCGGTATTGGTCCAGCTGAACTCTTTGGAAAGATCGGGGGCCAGTAAACTAAGCACCTGGCGGTCGAGATAGTTTACCGTGGTTGCAAAAAATAAAAGTGCACAGATCGTCCACCTGTATTTGCCAGCTTTTTCCATGTTCATACGCAAGGGTTTATTTTATTTTCTGCAATCGTTGATCAGGGTGATCAGTCTTTTTGTTTCCGTCGTCAGCCAGTCGTATTGCTTCGCTTCCATCACTTCTTTACTCACCAGTTTACTCCCCATCCCTACCGCACAAACACCGGACTTAAACCAGGCTTCTATGCTTTCCTTCGTTGTATCCACTCCGCCGGTTGGCATGAACAGCATACCGGGGAACAGGTCCCTGATGGCAGACATAAAGCCCGGCCCCAGGATGTTACCCGGAAAAAGCTTTACCAGCTTCGCCCCCATCGATTCGGCAGCAATGATTTCGGTGGCCGTCATGCAACCGGGAATCCAGAGCATGTTATTTTCATCAGACACTTCGGCCACATCAGGCACCAGGCCCGGGCTGATGATATAATCACAGCCGGCATCAATGAACTGCAATGCCATGACTGCTGTTTTAATTGTGCCCACGCCCAGGTACATATCTTTCAGCTCTGTTTCACAAACTTTTTTCATGGTTTTGAAATTGGCCAGCGCCGCTTCGCCCCGGTTGGTATATTCGACCGAACGGACCCCGCCGGCATACAATGCCTTCAGCAATTCAATGCTCACCCTGGCATCGCTGTTATAATAAAGCGGCAGAACTCCCTGCTTTATGACCTGGTCGATTATCTCTTTCTTAGCCGGCATTTTTTATCGTTGCTTTTATTTCGTTTACTGTTTGATTGGTGGTATCGCCTTTGATGAACAGCTTGTTGAAGGCAGCCGCCGTCGCAAAGTCGAGGGTTTGCTGCGGGCCATGTCCATTACTCATTCCATAAATCAATCCCCCCATAAAACAATCTCCGCTGCCCACTTTATCCAGAACCTTATCCGAACTGTATTCTGCAGATACAAATAACTCACCATTGAATAATGCTGTATAATATTGTATGCCTCCACCGTTGCGGTCGAACCGGAAAGTATTGGCCACCTGTTTTACTTTGGGGAACTGTGTCATGACAGCCTTACTTGAATTCAGCATCTGTTCAAGGTACGCCTTTTTTGTATCGGCATTAATCAATCCATCATCCAGTGGTATTCCCAGCATCACATTCTCGGACCAGAGATTGCCCATCACAAAATCGCAGTACTTTACCAGTCCGGGCATGATATCGATGGGTTGTTTCCCATACTGCCATAATTTATTCCGGTAGTTAAGATCAACAGAGATGGTAATACCTTTGGCTGAAGCTGCCTGCAATACCTCTTCACAAACATCGGCGGCGGATGCTGTCAATGAAGCTGCAATGGCGCTGAAATGGAACCAGCTTATTCCGTCAAACACTTTATCCCAGTTGATCATTCCTCTCTGCAGTTGAGAAAAAGAAGAACCGGCCCGGTCGAATACCACAGCACTGTGTTTTACATCGGTGCCTTGCTGTAAATAATAAACCCCAACCCGGTTACCACTATAATGAATAGAGGATGTGTCAATATTTTTTTCCTGCAGGTATGCTGCCAGTTGTTTCGAAAGAAAATTATCCGGGAGAGCTGTACAATATCCAACCGGTTGCTGCCAGAGGGCCAGTGCGGTGGCCACATTAGCTTCTGCCCCGCCCACAAAAGCAGGCAGACTGTTTGCCTGCAACCAGGCTCCTTCTGCTGAAGGCGACAGTCTTAAAAGCAGCTCTCCAAAGCATAATGTTTTATTCATTAAAATCCGAAGTAGTCTTTAGCGTTAAAGTAGCAGATGTCTGAAATGATCTTTCCCGTCCAGGGTATATCATTGGGTAATTCTCCGTTCTCGATCTCATCCCCGAACAAATTACACAATATCCTGCGGAAATATTCATGCCTGGGATACGAGAGAAAACTGCGGCTGTCGGTAAGCATGCCCACAAACTTGCTCAGCAGTCCCATATTGCTCAGTGCATTGATCTGCTTAATCATGCCATCCTTTTGATCCAGGAACCACCAGGCCGAACCAAACTGCACTTTGGCACCACTGTCGCCGTCGTTGAAATTACCGATCATGGTAGCCATCATTTCATTGTCAGCGGGGTTCAGGTTGTAGATAATCGTTTTCGTGAGCTGATCAGTGGCATCCAGCCTGCCCAGGAATTTTGCCAAAGCCCTACCCTGGCTGAAATCGCCGATGGAATCCCAGCCGGTATCCGGGCCTAGCTGCTGCATCATGCGGATATTATTGTTGCGCAGGGCGCCGAGGTGGTATTGCTGCGTCCAGCCCTTTTCATGATCCCATTTTGCAAATTCCACCAGCATGGCCGATTTGAATTTGAGATTCTCTGTTAATGTCAATGCATTGCCGGAACGGATCTTTGAGAAAATATTTTTGATCTCTGCACCTGTATAATCTTCAGCATAGATCTGCTCCAGCCCATGATCGGATACTTTACAGTTGATCGTTGCAAAAAAATCGTGCCGCTGCTTTAAAGCAGTAAGGTATTGATCGTAGTCTGATATAGAAGTATTGGTCGCGGCTTCCACCTTTCCCACATATTCATTGAATGTTTTCGCATCGTCTACATTCATCGCCTTGTCAGGCCGATAGGCCGGAAATACCAGGAAGGGCATATTGTCGGCAGTCATCATACGGATATGATGTTCGAGACTGTCGACCGGATCATCAGTGGTGCATAAATACTCCACTTTCATTTTTGCCAGCAAACCCTGTACGGTGTATTCTGGTGTACGCAGTTTCTCACTTGCCTCATCGTAGATCTCCCGTGCAGTATCACCTGACAATATTTTATTAATGCCGAAATAACGCTGCAGTTCCAGGTGTGTCCAGTGATATAAGGGATTTCGTAACGTATAAGGAACCGTCAGTGCCCACTGTTCAAATTTCTCAAAATCGCTGCGGCTGCCGGTACAATAATCTTCTGCCACAGCATTGGTACGCATGGCACGCCATTTATAATGGTCGCCATACAACCAGGCCTGGGTAAGATTTTCAAAATTGATATTATCTGCTATCTGCTGCGGTGGCAGGTGGTTATGATAATCGATAATCTGAAGGTCTTTTGCAAACTCATGGTACAGTTGTTGCGCTGCTTTGGTCTGCAGCAAAAAATTTTCGTCTAAGAATTTCTTCATAAGTGAATCCCGGTTCCGTTGGTTATGACCGGGTATATTTTAAAGGTACAATGCTTTCTCGTTTTTCGATCTCGCCCGTTTCCCAACTTCGCTAAGTAAAATCACAGGGACACGCCCCTCTTCCATGGAATAAAATCATCCTGGTTCAGCAGCACCGCTTTCGGAATTATTTCACCGCTGGCGGCCTTGATGCAGTATTCCAGTATGTCTTCCCCCATTTGTTCAATGGTCTTATCTCCTTCAATGATCGGCCCGCAATCGATATCGATAATGTCGTTCATCCGCTTGGTGAGGTTACTGTTTGTGGAAACCTTGATGGTGGGACAAACGGGATTGCCCGTTGGTGTACCCAGTCCGGTAGTGAATAAGATAAGCGTGGCTCCACTGGCAGCTTTACCGGTGGTTGCTTCCACATCATTACCGGGGGTACATACAAGATTCAAACCGGGTTTTGTTGCCGGTTCGGTATAATCCAGCACATCCACCACCGGCGATGTTCCTCCCTTTTTGGCGGCCCCGGCACTCTTGATTGCATCGGTGATCAACCCGTCTTTTATATTGCCGGGTGAAGGGTTCATATGAAAACCCGAACCCACTTTTAAAGCGGATTCATTATAATTCGTCATTAATGTAATGAACTTCTTTGCAGCGGATTCATCTTTAGTACGGTCAATAAGGTTCTGTTCAACGCCGCAGAGTTCAGGGAATTCTGCCAGTAATATTCTTCCGCCCAAAGCCACCACCAGGTCGCTGCAATAACCCACTGCGGGATTTGCCGAAATACCACTGAAACCATCGCTCCCCCCGCATTTAACGCCGATGCACAGTTTACTGAGCGGCGCCGGTTTCCTTTCCAGTTTGTTTATCTCCACCAGCCCTGCAAATGTTTTTTGAATGGCTTCTGCCACCAGTTGTTCTTCACTCTGTGACTGCTGCTGCTCAAAAATGTATAACGGCTTATCGAAGTTGGGGTTGAGTTGTTTCAGGTCTTTCTCAAAATCGCCTACCTGCAGGTTCTGGCAACCCAGGCTCAAAACTGTAACGCCTGCCACATTGGGATGGTTGGCATAGGATGCCAGCAGCTTACCCAGCACAGCCGCATCCTGGCGGATGCCGCCACAACCTCCCTGGTGGTTGAGGAATTTTATTCCGTCCACATTTTTAAATACACGGTTTAATTGGCTTTGGCCATTGGGAGAAAGATCAACCGAATGAATGTCTTCACCTTTTTTAAATGCTTCCACCAGCTGGTGGGTATACTGCTTGTATTTTCCGGTAACGGCATACCCAAGTTCATTGTGAAGCGCTTCCTTGATCACATCCAGGTTCCTGTTCTCACAAAAAACAGTAGGAACAAATAACCAGTAATTGGCCGTTCCCACTTCGCCGTTGCTGCGGTGATATCCGTTGAATGTTCTTCCGGAAAATTTTGATACATCGGGTGCTGTCCAGGTAAAATCCGTTTTGCGGTATACAAAAGGTTCAGCAGCGTGTTTTAAATTGCTGGTGGAAATAATCCCACCTTTCGGAATATCTACCTGTGCCTTGCCCACCAATACCCCGTACATGATGACCGAATCACCTTTGGCAAGGTCGGTGGTAACGAATTTATGCTTGGCAGGAATATCGTCCTGCAGGATGAATTCTTCGCCGTTAAAGCTGAGCTTTTCACCCTTTGCCAGGTTTGTCAATGCCACCAGCACATTATCATCAGGATGAACCTTTACCAGTTGCTGTTTCATTATTATGCAATACTTTTTTTGGATTGCAGCGGATCCAGCACCGCTGACATTCCCAGTTCCGCAATTTCGTTTATTTTTTCCTGAACCGCTTCAGCAAATCCCGGTAAGGAAGCCAGGTCGTGGCCCCAGAGGGTTGTATCTTTAAGCACCGTGACGGCCATCAGCGCCGGTTTGGTGCGTTGCCATTTTTCATACAAGTAAGCGGCTTTATCATCCTGTATGGGGTAATAGCGTCCCTGCAGTTCACCAAGATATGTTCCTTTCTCCTGCTTTACCGCTTTCATAAAGTAAATATAGGCGGCAAAGCCGGTTGCCATGTTTTCCGGAACGGTATTGAACAAGGAATAGTAATTCAGCAATACCGGCACCACCCGCATTTTCATCTTGGAAGAATACTGCATGGTGATGCTGATCCACTGGTGTTTGATGGAGGGGTTACGGAACCGGTCGAGGCAATTAACGGAAAACTCTTTGGTCTGCTCCGGTGTGGCGGGATACGGTATGGCCACCCCGATCTCCGCCTGCATCAGCATACTGATGTATTGCTGCATGCGGAGGTCATCCATCGCATTTTTTACCGTATCCAGGCCGGAAAGAAAAGCCACCCCGCTGCTTAAGGTATGTGTACCATTCAACAGCCGGAGTTTAAGTTCTCTGAATAAATTAATGTCCTTTGCGATCACAACCCCCCTGTCGGCCTGTGCAAAGGAAAGCACATCGGCCACTTCATTATCTCCTTCAATAGCCCAGAGCCGGTATACTTCACTCATGATGAGCAGGTCATCGGAATAGCCCAGACTGGCCTCGATGGATTGTTTCAGTTCTTCTTCGGGTTTGCCGGGCACGATCCGGTCCACAAGGGAGTTACAGAACCGGTTGGCATTTTCCAGCCAGTCGATAAAACTTTCATCGAGGCCGTTAAGGTGCGCTAATTCTATTACGATGGATTCGAGTTTTTTTCCATTGTCGGTGATCAGTTCGGTTGGCACAATCACCATACCGGATTGCTTACTTCCCTGGAATGCCTTGTAGCGTTCATACAGGAAGGCCAGCAGTTTACCGGGATACGATACAGGCGGGTGAACACGGATGTCATCATGCACCAGCTGGATACCCACTTCGGTGGTGTTTGAGATGATGACCTTCAGTTGCGGGTTGTGTGCACATTCCAGCACTTTATTCCATTCCGATTTGGCAGAAAGCACCCGGCTGATGGATGAATTGATGATATCTTCTTCGTATTTTTTTCCATTCTCCACACCCCGTACGCAAATGGTATAAAGTCCGTCCTGTTTTTCAAAAGCACCGGCATCGCCTCCATCGGTTGATTTCACCACCACGATGCGTCCATTGAACACTCCCTGCTTATTTGCCTTATCGATGAAATAATCCGGCAATCCACGCAGCAATACGCCTGTACCGAACTGCAACACTTTTTCGGGCAGGTCGAACAGGGTTGCATCCGGAACCGATATTTCCGTTGTGCTGATATTTCTCAGGTTGTATTTTGAGAGTAACATGATCTAGTTCTTATTCAGTTTTTTTTTTCCAGGCAGGATATTCTTCTGCCAATAATTTTTCTGCCCACCTTCCATACCAGGCATAGCCCACCCTTCTTTCGTTTTCAATTTCAGCCACTGTTTTCTTCGGCTGGCTGTCCCTGCCGGCAAAAAAAGGCTCGTTGGTATTTATATCATAAAACCTTGCCCACAACACGCTGCCTTCTTCCGGCTGAATCACCCGGTCGCGGCCGCTTGGTTCATTGGGCGCCGGAATATCCACGTATTTATAACCGGTAATTTTCACCTTTTCAAACCAGGCTTCGGCAGCTTTGATGGAAGCAACGATATCGGGTGATGGTTTTTCGATCCGCATCAGGAAGCGAACAATGCCCACGGATTCCATTCCGCTCAGCGACGCCAGTTCAAACTTCCTTGCCATTTCGGGCGCCAGGGTTTTGGCATTGTACTGGGCGCACCAGGCCGTGAGTTGTCCATTTTGTTTCAGTTGTGTTTTCAGGATGCATTGCACGCCTCTTACCACTGCATCCACGCATTTATCTGCATAGGATGCGCCGATCACATCCATGTCTCCGTATTTGTAAACCACATCAAACAATACATTCAATACATTGATCATGGCATTGTCGTTGTACGTGATCTGGCTGCGGTAACTGCTGAAATCGGGGTAAAACTGCGGCCAGCCGCCATTGGCGTATTGTGCCTTCAGTAAATAATCAATACCCCGTTGGGCCGCTTCTAGAAAGCGTTTGTCGCCGGTACTCTTATATGCTTTGGCTAAATACCTGATCTCTTTGGTGGTGGCGCTGTTGTCGATGGTGGCGTCTATACCTTCGGCAAATCCCTTTTTCAATTCGCCCAGTTCATCATCCGTCAGTTGTTTTTTATAATTTACATTCTGTCCTTTGAAGTGTTTGGGCCATCCCCCATTGCTGCGCTGGTACAGAAGCATATTTTCCGCCACTGTATCCTGGATATTCCGGGAAGCCGCTGCCTGGTCAGCGGTTTTATCTGCTGCTTTCAGTTCAGCACCCACTGGATTCCACTGGTAGTCATATACCCAGGGAACATTATAATCATTGATACCGAATTCAGCGGGCAGGTTGTTTTTATGCCAGGCATAATCCCCCCCATCCTTTTTACAGTTATAATAGTATATCCTTCTACCCCACAATAATGTGTTATTGGTTGGAACGAGGTAAATATCCGCGTCGGCCATATTCCGGGCAAAGCTGCAGTTGATCAGGTAGAACTGGGCATCCCGGTGATAGCGGCCTAATTTAAAATCATCATCCCCGGTGAATTTGCAATTGATCAAAACCGTTTTTGATTTTTCGTATTTGCTTCCATCGTGCCAGATGGCGGCATTTTTATCGTGACAGATGAATGTGCAGTTATCCGCCAGCGCCCAGCCACGTGGACAATAAAAATCAACGCCGCCTTCCATGATGCAGTCTTTGAAGTAGAACATGCCATTGTCGGTATTCCAGGGGCTCACGGTATCCCCGCCATAGGCCCGGAAAATGCAGTTCTTCACGATCAGCCGGGTGGTGGCAAATGAACGCAATGCCATCTGGTGGCTGTATGGGCGGATGGTTTTTGATTTACCGCTGTCGCTGGCGCAGGCAATCGTTTTCTCTTTCGTATTGTCCTTTCCGTAGCTGTTGATAAAAGAAATATTCTCCAGGGTGATATCACTTCCTCTTAAGTTAAGGGTGGCGGTTCCATAATCGTCTTTATTATCACAACGCCATTCCTCTCTTGCCTGGGCAATCTTAACGATCGTCTTTTCCGGGTTTTCTCCTTTTAGTGTGATAAAATCCTTATCAATGAATATCTTTTCGCTGTAAGTTCCGTTCTTAATAAAAATGATGCGTTGTTCTTTTGCATCACCGGTCAGACTATTAACCGCTTCCTGGATGGATTTGAAATTACCGGAACCATCCAGGGCAACGGTTATTTGTTTTTGGGCAAACAGGCCGGCTGCCGTCACCAGCATGGCGGCACAGAGAGATGATATTTTTTTATTCCATTTCATTATTTCTTCGGCACCTGTGCCAGTAACCATTTAACCAGTTCATTGGCTGCTGAAAAATTTTCATATTCAGCAGGTATTTTTCTTCCGTCTAAATATTCATTGTATATCCAGGGATCTCCCACGGCAAACACGGTTCCTTTGCCATACTTAGCCGTTGCCATGATCACATCGCCGTCCTGGGAGATCAACGCCTTAGCCGGGGCTTTTACGTCGATGGTACTGATCTCTTTCAGGTACATTTTTTTTGTCTTGCTGAAAACAGGATTGGCTGCTTTGTTATAGATGGCCCCGGTTTCAAATTCATTTCCCTTTACCATATTGCGGCTTTTGTTGGTGAAATGAATCCCGAATTTTTCAGGAAGAATATTAAAATGCTGCAGGTCGCAGTTAGACGTATCATTGGTCATGATCAGCAGCACCCCGCCTGCCTTTACCCAGCTGGCAATTTCAGTGGCGCTCTTTTCATCCATGTAGTTGGGTGTTTTAGTATCCTTGATTCCATCGGGGTCAACCATGATATATACAGCAGCGCCTTTTAAGTTTGCAGAAGTGGGCGCTGCTTCCAGGCTGGTGATCGTTGCTCCGTACGATTTCCATACATCGCCGAACAAACTGAAGCCCCCATTCTCGGTATCATCCCAGGTATAATGACGGCGCACATTCACGCCATACCCGTTCTTCCGCCATTCGTTGTTGAAAAAATTATCCATCACCACTTTTTTCCCGGCACCCGGTTTGGGCAGTGCCGCCATTTCCATTTCCACGCTGCAAAGAATAAAGGCGCCCATCCCTTTAGGATCATTCACCACCACGGGTTCGCTCATGTAATAGTCAAAACTGCCGTCGCGGTAAGGTTTACCACCCAGCCCGGAAACACTTACGGTTCCTTTTAAGTTCGTCTGTCCATTAGCATCCACTTCTATAAATTCTTTGATGATGCCGTTGTATCCTTTCTTTGCATTCGCCAGGTAAGATGCAGGTATGTAGCCATTGCGCACTGCTTTTGCAATCGTATATACAAGCATGCAGGACGCAGAAGCTTCTTTGTAATTCTTTTCCCGGCCGGGCAGATCAAGTATGTCATACCAAACACCTGATTTTGCATCCTGCACTTTCACCACTGCTTTTACAAAGCGGTTGAGGATGCCGATGATGGAATCCCTGCCCGGGTGACTGGCCGGGAAATGATCCAGCACATCCACCATGGCCATGCCATACCAGCCCATTGCCCTTCCCCAGAAATGCGGCGAGCAGCCAGTTTCTTTATTGGCCCATTTCTGTTCCCTGCTTTCGTCCCAGCCATGATACAGCAATCCTGTCTTTGCATCCCTGGTATGGCGTTCAATATTGATGAACTGGCGGGCAATGTCGTCAAATACGGTATCCTGTTTTGCCCATTTAGCATATTCGGCATAGCCGGGCTGGCCCATGTACAAACCATCCAGCCAAACCTGCCAGGGGTATATCTTCTTGTGCCAGAACCCGCCTTCCTTCGTTCTCGGGTGATCGTTGTACTGGCTGCGGATCAGGTCAATTGCTTTTTTGTATTTCTCCTTGCCCGTGATATTATACAGCAGCATCACCAGCTTTCCATTATTCGTATGGTCAATATTGAATTCATCCCGTTTATAATCCTTTATAGTTCCATCTTCCCGTACGTAATAATCCATGCTGTGCTGTATGTAATTGAAATAAGTGGCGTCGCCGTATAATTTCCAGATGCCTTCAATGCCTTTCAGGATCACTCCCTGGTCATAGCTCCAGCGGGCCGGGTTACCGGGTTTCACCGCAAAGGAATCCGGCCAGGTACGCATAGCGGTCTGCGCCATCTGCTGCGAATAGGGTTTTGGCTGTGCTGCTGCAGCAACAGCACTCATCAATACAATGATTATAATCGTTAGTCTTTTCATCAATTATTTCTCTGCTTTCGCCTTTTCTTTTGTTTTCTTTTTCTTCTCTTCCACCGCCGGCTGCTTTACCCAGCTTACCATGGCTTCGGTGGTACCAAACCCGGTATTGAGTTTTTGTTTCGCCTTTGATACATCGGTATGGAGAATATTCACGTTCTTCGTACGCTCACCATACACCATGGCCAGCACATCGGCGCTGTCTTTGTACTTCAATCCATCGATGGTAATGCCATCGCTGTTCAGTATATAGGCAACGGGGTTGGTGTTCAGGCTCATCATGGTGATGTTCTTCAGGTTGATGTTGCTAGCTTCCTGTATGTCGATACCCTCATTGGCCTGCAGTACGGCATTTTCGATCCAGATGTTTTTAATATGCATCTCCGGGATGCCCCGCACAAAAATTCCTTTGGCGGCTCCGTTGCAGGTGATGTTACGGAAATAGAAATTCTGGAATTGAGGTGTCGTCTCATCCACCGGTTTTGCTTCCACTTTGGGCGGTTCTCTTTTTTCTCCAGATAAAACAACCGGGTCCTTCGCCATATAATACATATCAAACAGGATCGCTTCGGCCGGAATATCCTTCATATTCACGTTGTTCACATAAATGTTCTCCACCATACCGCCCCGGCCCCGGGTTGTTTTAAACCGAAGGCCAATGTCGGTACCGATGAAGGTGCAATTGCTCACGAACATATTATTCACGCCCCCGCTCATTTCGCTACCCACCACAAAACCGCCGTGCGCATGGTATACCACGCAGTTGTTTACAATCACATCTTTTGTGGGGATACCACGGCGTCTTCCTTCTTCGTCCCTTCCGCTCTTGATGCAGATGCCATCATCGCCGGTATCAAAGTGGCAGTCTTCCACCAACACATTTTTACAGCCATCCAGGTCCAGTGCATCGGTATTGGTTCCGTACCATGGATTTTTAACGGTAAGATTTTTTATGGTGATGTGTTCGCTGTAGTTGATATGGGTTGTCCAGGCCGGGGAATTTTCAAAGGTTACGTCCTGTATCCGTACATTCTTACAATTAAAAATGCGGATCATGTTGGGCCGGAGATAATCCTTCACGTCTTCAAAGTCACTTACTTTTTTGCCACCGGCGAGTTTACCAATGGTTTTGTCGGTAAACCCTTTCAATGCCTTGGGAGAATTGTACCACATCCTTCCGTCTTCGGTAACCACCCCGCCGTATTTTTTCAGGTGTGCCTTCCATTCACTTTCGGTCATCTTACCCCTCGGTAAAGGACGCCAGTAATAGCCATTGCCATTCATGATACCCTTTCCGGTAATGGCAATGTTATCGAGGTATTCGGCGGTAACAGGCGACTGGCAGCGGGCGGCTTCCACGCCTTCGAAGGTGGAAACCACCAGGGGATATTGGTTAAAGTCGGGACTGAATATCACCAGTGCACCATCGGCGAGGTGCAGGTTAATATTGCTTTTCATAATGATCGGACCGGTAACAAACGAGCCTCTTGGTATCAATACGGTGCCGCCGCCCTGCCTGGCACATTCATCAATGGCCTTGTTGATGGCTGCCGAATTCAGTGTCATCCCGTCGGCAATGGCACCGTAATTCATTACGTTGAACGTGTCTCTTTTAAAATGCGGGGCATATATCTTCGGGAGTTCGAATGCGGATTTTTCCTTGAAGTCGGATGGCCTTAAATATTTCGCCATGCCCAGGTTTTGTTCCTTGATGCTTTGGCAAACCAGGGATGCCATGGAAGCGGCGCCGTATTCACTGAAATGTGTATTGTCTTCTTCCTTGCCTTTATAATTTTTAAAATGGTTGGCCGGGATATTGAGGAACAGCCTCCTTGATCCTTCCACCCCTTCTTTCACAATCAGGGCCTCACTGCTTTTGTGCAGGTCGATCAGGGGAACGTTCATGGCAGCCGCCACTTCTTTCACCACACCGGGATAGTCGCCGTGCTGATCAACAAACTTACCGTTCTCATCAAACTTCCGCCGCATCACAGGTGTGATCAATACAGGATTGGCGCCTTTACTCCGTACATCGTTCACAAAACGGACGAGATTGTCTTTATATAAAGTATGAGCCGGAGCCGAACGGTTGCTGTCTTCCACCTTCTGGTCGTTGTGGCCAAATTGAATAAGCACATAATCGCCTTCTTTCAACCGGCTCATTACCGTATCCCAGCGGTGTTCATTGATAAAGCTCTTGGTACTTCGTCCATTCACTGCATGGTTCTGTACTTCCACTTCACCGGTAAGAAATTTTGGCATGTACATACCCCAGCCCCGCTCCGGGTTATCGTCGAGCGGTTTGTTGGCCATGGTGCTGTCGCCGATGAGGAATATGGTTATCTTTTTCTCCGGCACCAGGAAAGAGAAGCCTGTAATAACGAGTAATAAGATGATGAAGTATTTTTTCAATTTCGTTTGTTTAGAACCACCGTCGGGGTTATTGGTGTCGACGGGGCTTCGTTATTTTAGTTTATTAATATCAACAGCATCCATATCTGCATAATCCTGGTTTTCGCCGCCCATTCCCCAGATGAAGCCATAGTTGCTGGTTCCGCAGCCGCTGTGGATGCTCCATGGCGGAGAGATGATGGCTTCATCGTTGCTTACCACCAGGTGTTTGGTGGCGGCCGGATCGCCCATCAGGTGAATCACTTTCTGGTTAGCCGGAACATCAAAATAGAAATAGGCTTCCATCCGGCGGTCGTGCACGTGGGTTGGCATGGTATTCCATACACTCCCTTCTTTCAGTATCGTTAACCCCATCACCAGTTGGCAGCTTTTGATCCCTGCCAGGTGAATGTATTTGTAGATGGTACGCTGGTTGGCTGTTGCCACAGCTCCCATTTCCACCGGCATGGCTTTTTCTTTTGTCATCAGCTTTGTGGGATACACATGATGAGCCGGCGCTGACAGGAGATAAAACTTTGCCGGGTTATCTTTCTTTTTACTTTTGAAAGAGATCTTCTCATTTCCCTTTCCCACATACAGGCAAGTGAGTTTTGACAGATCGTACACTTTCCCGTTCACTTTCACTTCTCCATCCCCGCCTACATTGATGATGCCGAGTTCCCTTCTTTCCAGGAAAAATTTCGCTTTCAATGTATCATAGGTTGGCAGTGTAACCGTTTTTGAAACCGGCATTGTCCCTCCGATGATCATCCGGTCGTAATGCGTATACACCAGTTTCAATTCGTCGGCCTGCATCAATGACTCAATCAGAAAACTGCTGCGCAACTCCCCGGTTGTCATCGTGCTTACTTCTTTGGCACTGTTGTGAAAACGTATCTCCATTAATTTTTTATTTTCAATTTTCATGCTTATCGCCCCATCCATCCCCCATCCACCGTTACAATGGTTCCATTCATATAATCACTGGCCTTGCTTGCCAGGAATACGGTAGCTCCTTTAAAGTCATCCGGTTCACCCCACCGGCCAGACGGTATCCTGCTGAGGATGGATTTGCTTCTTTCCGGGTCGTTACGCAATGCTTCGGTATTGTCGGTGGCAATGTAACCGGGCGCAATGCCGTTTACATTAATTCCCTGGGATGCCCATTCATTGGCGAAGGCTTTGATGAGGCTGGCAATGGCTCCTTTGCTGGCTGCATACCCCGGCACATTGATGCCGCCCTGGAAGCTTAGCAGGGAAGCAGTGAAAATAATCTTGCCGTTCCCCTGGCTGATCATTTTTTTTCCGATCTCCCGGGTAAGGATGAATTGTGCATCGAGGTTTACGGCGATCACTTTATCCCAGTATTCATCACTATGTTCAGCGGCGGGATCACGAAGGATCATACCGGCGTTGTTGACAAGGATATCGATACGTACATTCTCTGCCGTCACTTTTTCAATAAAATTTTTGAGGGAGGTGCGGTCGCTGAAATCGCATTGATACGGTTTGAAGTTCCGGCCAAGAGCGTTGATCTCCTTTTCCACTTCACTTCCCGAAAGCGGCATATTGGCTGAAACGCCGATGATATCGGCCCCGGCTTCGGCCAAACCAATGGCCATGGCCTTGCCGATTCCTTTGTTACAGCCCGTAACCAAAGCAATTCTTCCGGAGAGGTTAAAAAGGTCAAAGATTTTCATTACAACCAATCGTTATAGCATATCAATTTTACCGAAATATTCTCAGGTTCGGGAGCAATAAAAGAGGTTTATTTACGCAATCGTTCCCGATAACGATACCGTCTTTTTGTACGTGAATTTTCGTGCTTTACTTATTGAATTTTAACGGCTTGGCGGGCCAGCAGTTTCCAGCTTCCGTGCTGTTTTTGCCATACCTGCAATACCGCTAAATGCACTTCACCCAGCTTACCCCCGTCGTTGGTTTTTGCATTGAATTTATGGCGTACAACGGCCACATTCTTGGTTATTGAAATGGTCTGTTCGGGGAATTCCAACGTTACAAAATCGCTTTTACCCGAAACGATCTTTTGCACGAATTCGGCCTTGTCATCCACGTGCCCGCCCGAGTGGCCATAACTGAGTTCCGGGGCGGCCAGTTTATCCAGCATCACCGAATCGGCATCCACCATGGCCTTACGCAGTTCTTCCACAGCTTTGGCAACGGCTGCCTCCTGTTTGCTTTGTGCGTTTGCCTGTACAACAGATAAAACGGAGATCGACATGATAAGTGCAATTAATTTTTTCATCGAATTTGATTTAATACCTGTTTGCCATGGGCACCAGGTCGGTTAGTTCAGAAATTTTTACCGGCCGTTTTTCTTTGATGCTTTTCCGTGCAGCAATACCGATGAGGATCGACATAGCGCCATCCCGGGTACCGGCCATGATGTGATGCGGATTGTCGTTGGTGTCGATAAACATCCTGCGCTGCATACGGATATCTCCACCACCATGGCCTCCCCTGATCTTGGGGGTGGTATAGATCTCGTATTCCTTAGAGAAATTATCCATGGCCATGATCTCCCGTACTTCGCCTTTGATGGCATCGTCTGACTGGGTCATCTCTATATCATGGTGCTTTGCCTGGTCGTCGGGCATCTTCTGCAGGTAGGGAATGTCTTCCCAGGTTTCCAGTCGCCCCTTCATGCCATTGAATGCAATCTGCCATCCTTCATAGGGAGAATAGGTTGTAAGCGAATAGTTCGCCGTTACTCCATTGGCATAAATGATCTGAGCCGACATCTTATCGTAGATATCAATCTCGTTGCTGAATACGCAGCCATCACGTATGTATCCATCGTGCTGCTCATTCTTTACATACAGATCAACGAGCCGTGTATCTTTATTGATGTCCCAATAGAATTTACAGGTGTTTTTATGTTCGCAACCGCGGCATTTGGTTCCCCGGAAGGCATTTGCCTTACCGTAATGATCCAGGCTGCCGTAAGCAGTAACTTCCACGGGCTCCGAATTCAGCCACCAGTTGAGCAGGTCGAAGTGATGCGTGGCCTTGTGCACCCACAGCGACCCGCTTTTTGCCATGCGGCCATGCCAGCGTCGGAAGTAATCGGCGCCATGGTATACATTCAGGTACCAGTTAAAATCAACCGAGGTGATCTTTCCCACCCGGCCGGCTGCCAGCAATTCTTTCAGCTGCATATTGTGCACACTGTGCCGGTAGTTGAATGCCACAATCACTTTTTTACCGGATCTTTTTTCGGCATCGAGTATGCGTTTGCATTTCACTTCATCGGTGGTCATGGGCTTTTCGGTGATCACGTTAAAGCCTTTGTCCAGCGCCTTTACAATGAATTCATCGTGGGTGGCATCCACCGTGGTCACGATCACATAGTCGGCTTTCGCCTTTGCCAGCATTTCATCAAAGCTGCTGAAGGTGGGGCAATCACCCTTGTATAATTCCTTAGCCCGTGCAAGACGGCCGGGATTGATATCATACAAGCCGACGAACTCCACCGCGTTTTCAAAGTTCTTCACCAGGTCGGCACCCCAGAAACCCGAGCCACGGTGACCAACACCTACCTGTGCCAGTTTTATTTTTCCACCGGGCGGAAGGGCAAAACTTTTAAAAGGGTCCAGCATGAGCGCTGCGCCGGTAGCGGCAGTATAGCCTAAAAATTTTCTTCGTTCCATAGCAATTATCGTTTAGAAGTTGAAATATTTAGTTCACCGGCTCCACCCTGAACCAGTCGAAGTCAGCATAGCCTGAATCGTTGATTTGTGTTTCTCTTGTACAGAAGATGCCGATTTTTGCGCCAATCCACCGCCCCACTTCTGCTTTAAACTCATCTCCTGCCCCGGTAAAATCTGTTCCATTGAAACTGTAACTGAACCGGCACAAAGCCCCCTTCTTCACTTTCACCCTTAAATAAACGGTGGCATCTGTCACTTTCATTATCACGGTTTCCTCTTCTGCCTTTCCTTTATCGGCTCCCTTGCAAACGGTATACAGCAGGTAGGTTCCATCTTTTTTCGATTTCAATGTAAGATTTGCATAACTAAAGCCCATCATGGTCAATCCTGCTTTTTCATTTTCCAGTTTTGTATTTGGCTTAAAGGTCATCTTCGTGGTTACCATAAATTCTTCGGCCGGAAATTTCTGCAGCAGCACATTCGGCGCCTGCCACAGGTTCTTTGCACTGTCGGGCCACTTATCTGAAAACAATCTTAAAGAACCGTTTGAGGGATTGACAAACGCCCAGGTGGCTTTGGGATTTGCCATCCACTGCCATTGCAGACCAAGTTTATTGTCATTAAATTCATCCGACTCTGCCGGGTTTTGTACGGGCCAGGATTTGCCCACGTTTGGCTTTCTGTATACAAACACCGGTTCTCCTTTGCCATCACCGTCTTTATCTTCCCCTATCACCGGCCAGTTGCTGGTCCATGTCATGGGTTGCAGGTGCACCACCCGCCCATAAGCTTCTTTATCCTGGAAATGCAGGAACCAGTCTTCACCGGTTTGGGTATTTACCCAGGCACCCTGGTGCGGACCGTTCACTGTTGTGCTTCCCTGGTCCATTACTACTTTACGTTCGTAAGGGCCGTAAATATTTTTTGAACGAAGTACCAGTTGCCAGCCGGTGCCAACCCCTCCTGCAGGAGCAAAAATGTAATAGTACCCGTTGCGTTTGTAGAATTTGGGACCTTCAATGGTTGGATCTTTTTCATGCCCGTCATAAACCAATACCCCCGCATCCATTGTTTTTGTTCCATCGGCATTCATTTCTTTTACCACAATGATGCTTTTGATACCGGCACGGCTGCCGGCATAGGCATGAACCAGGTAAACCTTGCCATCATCATCCCATAGCGGACAAGGATCAATCAGGCCTTTGCCGGCTTCGACCAATACAGGATCGCTCCATGGACCGGAAATATTTTTTGCTTTAGTGAGATAGATCCCGAAATCCGGATCGGGATAGTAGATCCAGAATTCATTATTGTGATACCGGATGGATGGCGCCCAAACGCCATTGCCATGCTGCGGAACAGCAAAGTGTTCAAAAGGCGGCTGGCGCTTCAATGCATGACCGATGAGTGTCCAGTTCACCAGGTCTTTTGAATGCAGGATGGGTAAGCCCGGCATGTCTTCAAAACTGGAAGAGATCATGTAGAAATCATTGCCCACCCGGATGGCATCGGGATCGGAATAATCCGCATTCAGTACCGGGTTTTTATAAGCGCCGTTCCCATTATCAGCTACCCAAACCTTCGACACGTAGGTTGATTGTGCCTGTACAAAAATTGCCAGGAAGCAGGCGATCATTAGCAGTATTGTTCTCCTGTTATTCATTAAATGCTGATTACTGATTTTTTATGGGCGCTTTCAAAACATTTTTCAATGATGTAAATAACTTTCCGCCCGTCTTCTGCACTAACCGGGTTGGCACCTCCATGTCGTAATGCCTCATGAAGCAGCCTGTAGTATTCTTTATAATCTCCTCTTTCCGTTGGGATTTTCTTCCGAACCGTTTCCCCGTTAACCGTTGTGTGAAGCAGTCCCTGTTCAGACTCCGGTTCTGTTCCCCAGTCGGGTGTATCCGGCAAAACATCGAGTTTCAGGCTGGCTTCCTGCACATCTGCCCTTGATTTATGGAAAGATCCCTTTGTTCCATGAATCACATACGAGGGAATAGGTTCTTTCACCAGGTACCCCGATTTCAATCTCACCCGTAACCGGTCGTACATGAGGATGATTTCCATATAATCATCTACCTGGCTGATCTTGCGGAAAGCGGTAATATCGGCAAACACCGCATCCGGCATACCGAACAGCTGCAATGCCTGGTCGATCAGGTGCGGACCAAGGTCATAAAAAATACCAGCTCCCGGTCCGGGTGTTTCTTTATGCAGCTTGTAACTGAGGTTTTCATCATAGCGGTCGAAGTGGATCTCTGCCTCCACCACATCCCCCAGTAAACCTTCTTCCACCACTTTACGAACGGTTTTAAAATCACTGTCCCAGCGCCGGTTCTGGTATACAGAGATCATCTTATTTTTTTCACCGGCCATGCGGATGAGCTCATTGCATTCAGCCACGGTATTGCAAAACGGTTTTTCCACCACGATGTGTTTGCCGGCCAGCAAAGCCTTTTTGGCATAATCGAAGTGGGTATAGTTGGGGGTATTGATGATCATCAATTCGATGCCGGCATCGGCCATCAGTTCATCAATGGTTGAATAGCTGATCACGGATGGGTATTTCTGCTGTATCTCCTTTTTGCTCCGCTCACAGGCAGCGTACAATTCATAGCCGGCATGCCCGTGAATGAATGGCACATGAAAAAGCTTACCCGACATGCCGAATGAACAGATTCCCGTTTTAATTTTACTCATGTTGTTAGTTTTTGTTCCTGCTAAAGTTCTGTAAAAATGTGGCGGCATTGTATTCGGTTACCTCTTCATCGGTAAGCTGCCGGGCCCAGGTTACCCGTTTGGCCGGGTCGGCCGATGGTCCGTAGTTTTTATACTCGGCATACCGGGTGGTTTTATAGTTGTCGGTATTGTTCCAGTTGCTCCAGCCCTCCGCCTTTATGTGCGGACCGATATAGCAACGGATGTACACCACGGCTGCATAAGGCCGCCATGGACGGCCCAGGGAAACATTGTGCAGCGAGGTGTCGCCGGTGAGCACACACTCATTGAACACATACCCCCATTTTTTTTCCGGTGGCGTGGATGCGGCCGTTACATGCGAATTCTTTTTGCTGTGGATATGGCATTGTTCAAACCAAACAGTGGCCGAACCGAAAATAAAATCAGTGGTGCCTTCTATATAACAGTTCCGGTAAAACTGCCTGCTTCTTTCGTTGTTGGTGAACAGCACGTCCTGGTTGCCTATGAAGCGGCAGGTGCTGAACATGGCTATATCGCCATCCGATTCCACCGCCACGGCCTGCCCGGCCGAAAAGCCGGCATCGTTCTGAAACGTAATATTGTTTGCGGTAAAATGATTGGCCAGTATTTTAAAACTCCAGGATGTACGGGTATTGATTGTATCCCCCTTGGGAGAAAGCTTACCGGTATGATCGTCGTAAGTAAGAATGGTATTGAATTTATCCTGGCCCGTCAGTGTAACAAAATCTTTGGTTGAATCGAGTAACAGCTTCTCTTTATAAATACCGGGTTTAATTGTGATGGTGATTGGTTTTTTATTGCCATACGGAACCGCATTGAATGCTTCCTGCACGGTTTTGTAATCGCCCGTTCCATCCTGGGCAACGGTTTTCTGCATGCGTTGTGCAAAGCATGCGGCGTTCAGCAACAGGAAATATATGATCAGTAGTTTCTTCATTTATTTAAATGGTATGGGTGTTACAAATTCCATTTCTTTTAACCAGGCTTCCAGCAGGTTCAGCCATTGATCGGTAGAGCCGGGGTTTTCATCCATGCGTATTCCATGCCCGCCCCGGGGGAAAATGTGAATACTGGCGTTCACTTTTTTATCCAGTAATGCACCATAAAACAAGTAGCTGTTACGAACACTTACGGTACTGTCGTTCAGTGCATGTACAAGAAATGTAGGGGGAGTGGAAGAGGATACCTGCAGTTCGTTTGAATACAGTTCAATCATCTGTTTTGTACTGTCGGGACCGATAAAATATTTTCTACTGCCGGGATGCGTATACCTGCCCATCGTAATCACGGGCGAAAGCAACACGGCAAAATCGGCCCGGTAGTTAACGGTATCCAATGCATCATGGATGGCAGACACGTCATCAAAATGCGTGATGGCGGTACTGGCCACATGCCCGCCGGCCGAAGTACCCATAATGCCCACCTTGTTTGTTTTAATATTCCATTTTGCTGCATTGGAGCGGATGATGCGCATGGCCCGCTGCACATCCTGCAAGGGAGCCAGCTGGCGGTTTTGCAGGTCGGACTGGTGCGGCAATCGATAGATCAATACAAAAGCATTTACACCGATGGTGTTGTACCATTTGGCAAGATTGAATCCGTTGTATAAATAAGATAAACGTTCATAGCCACCGCCCGGGCAAATCAGTATGGCCGATCCGTTGTTCTCCGATTTCGGAACAACAAAACTATACATGCCGGATGTACCCACCCGCCAGATACGATCATTGTATAAACTGTCTGTTACAGTCTTCCCGTTGAAATTGGGCTTCTTTCCTTCCGGCCACAGGGGAATAAAATCCTGAGCGGAAACAGTGCCTGCAAAAAGCGTTAAAAGAAAAGAAAAAAGTGTTTTTTTCATACTCAGTTTTTTATTGCCGGCCATTGAAAAGGTTTAGGTGGATTTAACAGGAACCAGGTGGTCTCCAGCGGAAGAGAAGGATTATTGCCAGCGAAGATATTTTCCGGCGTATACTCCTTCGCTTCTTTATCTGTTAAGAGCTTCGACCAGCCAACCCGCTGCGATGCTTCCGCTCCTTCTCCTGTGCTTTTATATTCAGCGTAATAAACCGTTTGTTCATTGGCCGGGTTGTTCCAGTTGTTCCATCGTTCCGGCGCCACCTGCTTTGGCAATTCACAGCGGATGAACACCGTTTTGGAATGCGCCCGCCATGGCCTTCCCAAATAAACTTTTGTAACGGCCGAATCGGCGATCACCTTACAATCGAGAAATACATAACCGAATTTCTTCCCTTCCGTGGTGCTTGCAGCCGTGATGAATGAATTTGATTTGGCCCGGATGGTACAGTGCTGAAATACCGTGGTGGCCGGGCCGAAAAGAAAATCGGTTGTTCCTTCAATATAACAATCCACAAAATACTGGCGGGATGTTTCGCCGGAAGTAAAGATGGTGTCCTGGTTACCGAGGAACTTACAGTTTTTAAATACGGCTTTGTCTGCATCCACGTATAAAGCCAGTGCCTGTCCAACCGGGCCTGCGGTATTGGCAAACGTAATGTTCTCGGCCCGGAATCGGTTGCCCGAGATCTTTGCGGTGAAAGAAGTGAAGGTGGTATGCTTTCCCCTGCCGGAATAATCGCTGAATGTGATGATCGTTTTGTCCACGCTTTCCCCGATAAATGTAACATCGGTGTTGTTGGCGGGCAATTCTATTTTTTCGTTGTAGGTACCGTTTTTGATGTACAGGGTAATGGGTGCCAGGGGATACACCCGCATGGCGTCGATGGCATCCTGTATATACTTATACTCGCCGCTGCCGTCTTTGGCAACAGTAAACACGTATTTATACTGCTGCGGGTTACCGGTTTGAGCAGCGGCAGTAAATAGTGTTCCCAAGAGCATCCATCCTAAAAATAGTTTCTTCCGCATTACTTACTTTTTAAAAACCTTTTTCAGAAAATCATCAATGTATTTTACGGTGGGTTCAAACCAGGGGCTGAACAAGCAAAAATGATGAGGTGAATTCTCAAATTTCTTTACGTCTGTATAGATGCCGTTTTCATACAGGATTTTTATATAATCGTTTCTGCCGGCATGCATACGGTCTACCGAACTGTTGATGAACAGTGTGGGCACTGAATTTTTTCCGGCCCAGGTAAGCGGCGAAGCCTGCTTCCACAATTCAGGATTATCTTTTTTTGAAACACCGAACCAGTTGGTGGCGGCCGATACCCGTTTGCTGTCGTCGCCCTCCCCGCTTTCGGGATGAACAAAGGAAAGTGTGCCATCAATATCCACGATCGCCTGTACGCTGCTGCTGTATTTTGATCCGCATCCGGTTCCTTCAAAAAGTGCATTACCATTGGTATTGCCCGTTAAGGCTGCCAGTTGGCCGCCGGCAGAAAAACCCAGTACTGCAATTTCATTGGTATCCACTGAATATTTTTTTGCATTTTCTTTTACCCATCTCACCGCTGCCTTCACATCATTCACGGCTGCCGGATACAGGGATTCTGTAGATAACCGGTATTCGGGGGTAAAGCAAACATACCCGAGGCTGGCCAGGTGCTGCGCCAATGGATAATGCTGGGTTCTGTTACCGCTTCGCCAGCCGCCGCCATGAATAATGATGATGGCGGTCCGTTTCTTCTTTGTCTTCGCTTTCGGGTAAAAAGCATCAAGCAGTAATTCCCTTTCGCCTATGCTGCAATAAACAATTCCTTTCTTCTCCCTGGTGTTTGCTGAATGAAACTCCTCCACATATTTTGTTTCAGGATTCGACTTCACTGAATTCCGGTAGGCCGCGTTGGTATTGTAAGAAGTGTCAGGTTTGCCGGTGAGTCCGGGCCAAGACTGGGCCGTTGCATCAGCAACAACCAAAAAAGCAACCGCTATGATAAAAAGCTGTTTCATTGCTTACCGGCAGTGGTTTTACTGTTAATATATACTTCTATATTCGAATACTGTTTGTCCAGCTTGAACGAAGAGGCATCAGCGGCATCTTCCGGGTTCAGCTTTTTCTTTTTTTCCCATTCATCCGGCATGCCATCGTTATCAGAATCCGGCTGGGCGGTTCCCGATGTTAATACCGGCCATGCATGTACCGTCAGTTCATACGGGGTTCCATGTGGATAACCTCCCTGCACATCTATAAAGCGGCCGGTCCTGTTCATTACATCGTTGATAATCCGTTCATCCAGCGTATCCCGTTGCGGCAACAGGGCTCCTGCATTCTTTAACACCAGCAGGTATGCATCTTCCGCAGACTGGGTGGTTACTGCATCCGCAGGAAAAGGTTGTTTAACGAGTGCCGCTTCTTTGTCTTCCGTTGTTCCGTTGTTCATAATAACACCGGTTTGATTATTATCGGTAACAGCCGGGTTCCCGTCCACCAAATTTCCGGCCAGGTAAAATTTCCCGAACGGGATAGCGGGAGGTTTTTTGTAAGGAACCAGTATTCTTGCCCTTGCATTCACATCGGTGGAAGGCCCGTATTTGTAATAATTGTTCACCATGTTGTAATTACCGCCTTCCCCGGCATATACGCTGGTATTTCCCCAGTTATAGATCACGTTGTTTACATAGTCTACATTTTCTTCGGGGCAGTTGCGGATACCATCAAAACGGGGATTACGGCTGCTGCAATGGGCAAACAGGTTGTGGTGTGCCGACAAATGCCTGCCACCCCAGATGCCGCCAAAACCATGGCGTTCATAATCCTTATCCCCGGTTTCAAAATGATAGGAATAATTCAATGGTTCAGAAATAATATTCCATTGCAGCGTGGTGCTGTCGCCGGCATAAATGCTGAACACTTCATCGGTGCTCCAGCTCATGCTGCAGTGGTCGATGATGATGTTTTTTCTCCGGGTTCCGCCAAATGCATCGTCGCCGCCATTGCCATCCACCATTCCTCCTTTCTGGTATTTGTCGCCCATGCGGAAACGGAGGTAACGCACGATGATATTGTCTCCCCCGATAATAACGGAATTATCTGCCAGGCAGATCCCCCCGCCGGGTGCCGTTTGGCCGGCAATGGTTACATCTCCTTTGATGGAAAGTTTTGTTTCGAGGTGAATGGTACCTGAAACAGCAAATACAATGATGCGTTTTTCTTTTGCCTCCGCTGCTTGCCGGAAACTTCCGGGTCCTTTATCATTAAGATTTGAAACAACGAAGACCCTGCCTCCCCTGCCCCCGGTGCTGTATTTACCAAATCCTTCGGCGCCGGGGAAAGCCAGCGGTTTTCCACCGGTTGAAGAGGAGGCTGTTTGTTTCTGCGCCGAGCAGGATGCCAGCAGCAAAATAAAAAACATATGGAGGAACAGTATTTTTTTCATTGTTGACACTTCACTGAGTATGCTGTAATAAAATAAGGCTGCGGTTAAGCAGCCATATTTTAAAAACAAAAACTAACATGAGAAAACTTTATTAATAGCCCGGGTTCTGTTTTAACTGTCCCTGGTAGGAAGAGATGGTGGCTGCATCAAACGGATACAGTTCACTCTTACCCGGAACAAAGAAAGAAGCAAATCCCTGCCACAGTGGTTTACCATCAATAGAACTGGCTGTTGTTAAGTGATTGGCCCAATCCACCCTTGTCCATCCGGTTGTTGGTGATGGAACCTGTGTAGGCCTCCAGAATGGCTGAGCTGTCAGTGCCGTATTTGTTCCTCCATAGAACTGGATCTCTTCGCCCACATTTTTCCAGTAGATATATTGCGGCACGTTTGCATAAGGAGCTACCCGGTCCCTGATCTGCTGGATCTTGGTTCTGGCTTCGGCAATTTTGGTTGCCAGCAGGTTCCAGCGCAGCAGGTCGTAACGGCGAATGCCTTCATGGCCGAATTCGAGGAAACGTTCGTTTACAATTGCATCAAAAAATCCTGCTTTGGAGGTAGGTGTAACACCGATCAACCCGGTATTTCCGCGGTATGCCCGTTTGCGTACTTCTTCAAAAGCAGAGATGGCCTGTGCAGTTGGGCCGCCGTTGATCTCGTTTACGGCCTCTGCATACATCAGCAGCACATCCGAGAAACGGATCATCGACCAGTTATATCCAACATTCAATACCGTACCTGGTAACAATGGCACACGCCAGTCGCGGCGGTACTTCCCGGTATTCAGTTCACCAAGCCTGCGTTGTGATTTAATATTAGTGGCCGATGTTACCTGGTAGTGTGTAACCGTTACATCACGCCTGGTATCCACCGAGTCGAATGCATAGAAATAGTTAGGCAGCATGATGATACCGCCACCGCCTGCACCATAACGGGATGCGTTGCTCAGGTTGGGACCATCGTAGTTACCCATGCGGCTATCGCTGTTGCCATTTCCACCGCCTGCTCCGATCTCCCAGATGATCTCTCCGTATGGATCGTACACAAAAGATGTTACGTTACGCCAGATATTTTCATAGTTAGGGTTCAGGTCGTGCTGGTCCCTTCTGGCCATCAGTTCTTCGCATTCTGTTTTGGCAATCTGGTAATAAGTAAGATAATCAGCCCTTCTTTCCATCTGTGCATTCTGGCGTAATGAATAGCCGCCGCGGAACAAAGCCAGGCGGGCCCGTAATGCCTTTACCACACCTTTGGTGATGCGTTCGCTCCGGGCGCCGGCATCGGTTCTCCAGGGAACCAGGTCTTTGGCAATGGCCAGGTCGGCAATCAGCCGGTCGTATACAGTATCCCTGTCTGTTTTAGGAATAAACAGGTTGGTTTGTTTGTAAGAAGGAATCATGGGTGCCGGTACATCGCCCCAGTTAAGCATCAGTTGAAACAGGTACTGGGCACGCAGGGTGAGCGATTCGCCATACAATCTTTTCAGAATGGCCTGGTCGCTGGCAGAACCGCTGGAATACTGCGGCATCTGCGGGATCTGTTCAATGCAGAGGTTGGCTTTTTCCAATCCACGGTAAAGCTGGCGGAAAGGGTTGCTGATCTCGGCGTTGGTGAGTAATAACTGGTACCGGCCCACGCCCCTTCTTCCATTATCAATATTTCCGCTTACGATACCTTCGTCGGAATCGTATGGGTAATACATGCTGATACGGATGCCATAACCATTATCCCCCTGCAGTTCATCGTACACACCAATAACGGCGGTCAGTGCATTCGACACATCAGAGAATGCCTGCGGAATGCTGTATTGAGATACAGGCTCCACTTCGGTATATTTTTTACAACCCGAAGTGAACAACAACGCAATGAGCGTCATTGTGCCTGCCAGTGATTGATAAATTTTATTTTTCATATTGAATCGTTTTTGTTTTTTAGAAAGTTACGTTTACACCCACCAGCCATGTACGGGCCCTTGGATAAGCTGCAAAATCAACACCGGGTGTTAATGGATCACTTCTCCTGGATGTTACATCCGGGTCAAATCCGGAGTAACCGGTAATGGTAGCCAGGTTATTTACGGTACCATAGAAACGGATATTGGTCATTTTGATTTTCGACAGCAGGCTCTTTGGCAGCGAGTATCCCAGCGTGAGGTTGTTGATACGCAGGTACGATCCGTCTTCCACAGCCCATGAATGCAACCACCAGCGCTGTACCCGTACCGGGCTCCAGATTTTGGCATTGGCATTCAATGCAGCCAGCTCAGTCGGGTCGGTTACCACCTGGCCCTGTGCATTGATGTTGGTCCACCTGTCTTTCATGATGTTGAGCATGTTCAGGTTGGCAAAAGCGCCATCGGTCCATTCAATCTTGTTGGCATTGTAAATATCATTACCCACTACAAAGTTTACGAAAACCGACAGGTCGAAATTTTTATACGTAACCTGGTTTGTCCAGCCACCGGTGAATTTCGGATTGGCATTACCAATCACCTGGCGGTCGCCATCAGCGGTAATGGTACCATCCCCGTTCAGGTCTCTCCATTTCAGCATACCGGGTTGCGGTGTACCATATACCCCGTTGAACGGTATGCCGGCTTTGATGGTGTATGTTTTTGTAGCGGCGTTGTAATCAAAATCATTTACGGTATAGAAACCATCGGTAACAAAACCGTACATCAGTCCAACCGGCTCTCCCACTCTCACAATATAATCATCCACCCCATCTGATCCCTGCCATCCAGAGTTGCGGGTTTGTTCCTGCAGGCCGCCCAGGCTCTTCACTTTGTTTTTGTTGAAAGCGATATTGAAATTGGTTGACCAGGTAAATGCTTTCCGCTGGAACGGAATGGCACTCAACTGTATTTCCACACCCCTGTTCTCTGTAGCACCGATGTTCTGCAGTTGTGAAGTGTAACCGGTTGTTGGCGGAATGGCCACGGCCAGCAGCAGGTCTTTGGCGGTGTTTTTATAATAGTCAACGGTGAGCTGAACTTTGTTACCGAATAAAGAAAGGTCGATGCCATAGTTCTGCGTAGTGTTCTTTTCCCAGCGCAGGTCGGGGTTCGACAGGGCGGTGGGTGCAAAGCCCGGCAGGATGGAGTGGTTGAAGGCATACTGACCGGTAACACCATACAATTGCTGGTAAAGCAGGTTGCCGATGCGGTTGTTACCCACCGAACCGAAGCCGATCCTTACCTTACCATCGGTAAGCCATTTCACATTATCCATGAATTTTTCTTTGCTGAACCTCCAGGCCACGGAGCCGGATGGGAATACCAGGGAACCGTTGCTGGAGCTGAATTTCGAAGAGCGGTCAGACCTCAGGTTGAAATTGGCCAGGTATTTATCATCGTATGCATAGCTGACCTTCCCGAAGAAAGAGGCAATGCGTGCCGGTGGTTCTTCAAATGAAGTAGGTAAGGGTTGTGCCGAACCGGTAGGTGCAGAACCGAGGCCCATGTTTGCCAGCGCTTTTTCTGCAGATATGTCAGCGGGAAAATAGCGTGTTTCGGTGGCACTCTGTTTTGAACGGGCATCCACCACTTCCTGTCCAACCAGCACAGTAATGTCGTGGTGCTTTTTAAAATCGTTCAGGGTGTATTGCAATGTGTTTGAGTTACTGATGGTATAGTTTTCCTGCAGGCCGATAGAGGCAACCGGCAGTGAAGCAAAGTTGCGGGCGGTGGAAGTGATCTTGCTGTAGAACAGGTTGGTTCTTACATTGGCAAGGTCATAACCCACGGTGGTTCTGAAAGTAAGGTTCTTCAGAATGTTGTAGCTGGCATAACCGGTCAGGTACAATGCCTTGGTATACTGCCTGCGGTATTCAGCATAGGTAAGAATTACCGGGTTGGTGGCACCGGAGGAAGCCAGGTAGTAGGCTTCGTCAAAATCATCGGCACCAAAGCCGGGCCTGGGCAGTTCAAACGGGCGGTAATTGATGGTATGACGCAGGCGGTTGGTGGCACGGGTACCGCTGTTGGTGGTACCAATACCCTGAATCTCCTGGTCGAGGTAACGGGCTGTAAACCCGATCCTCAGTTTATCTGTTGCCCGGTGATCGATTTTGAAGTTCACCAGTTTTCTTTTAAAGCCTGATTCAATCTGCACACCTTCTTCCTGGTTGGAAGTAAGGCTGAGGTTGAAGGTGGTGGCCTGGTTACCACCGCTTACGGCGATATTATGTGTAGAGAATTTTGCTTTACGGCCAAACACCCTGTCCTGCCAGTTGATGGCGTTTACGTTTTTATAATTCTGTAATGTATCCCAGGTGGTGCCATAGGTTTGTGCAAAGCTGGTGCTGTCTGCAATACTGCCGCGGCTTCTTTCATATTGCCAAAGCACAAAGTCGTAGGGGCTTAACACGTCCTGGAAATCGGTGAGCTGACGGAAACCGTAAGAACCATTATAGGTTATCTGGGTTTTTCCGCTGCGGCCGCCTTTGGTGGTGATGATCACCACACCGTTGGCACCACGGGCACCATAGATGGCGGTGGTGGAAGCGTCTTTTAATACGTCCACACTCTGGATGTCCTGCGGAGAAAGTACAGAGAGCGCATTTTCAACCTGCACCCCATCCACGATATATAAAGGTGAGTTATCCTGTGTAATGGATCCGCCACCCCGTACCCGTACGATGATGTCGGCACCGGGTGCGCCTTCGGAAGATACCAGCTGAACACCTGCCAGTTTACCCTGCAAGGCTTCAGCTGCGGAAGAAAGGGGGAAGTCCTTCAGTTCTTTTGAACCTACAGATGATACCGAACCGGTAAGGTCTTTCCGTTTAATGGAAGAATAACCGATCACCACCACGTCTTCCTGGGTGATCACGGCTTTAGCCAGTTGCACCGTTCCGGCATTATCGCCTGATACAGGTACAATCTTGGTTTCAAAACCCACCGATGAAGCTACCAGGTTTACCGACCCGGAACCGGTAACGGTAATACTGAAATTACCGTCTTTATCGGTTTGAACGCCTTTTTTGGCACCCTTGCCGGAAATGTTAACGCCCATCACCGGGTTGCCGGATTCATCCACCACCTTTCCTTTGATGACCCGGTTTTGCGCCAGTAATGTGAACGGGAGTAAGAATAATACAGTTAAAAAAACGAGTAGTTTATTCATATAGCAGTATTTATTATTTTCTTAAAAGTGAAAAACAGCAATCTTTTTTAGTTCCAGACCGGGAACTTATTCGTATTTTCAGGGGGTAACGATGTCAATTCTACACAGATTATTTAAGAATTTCTTAATCAGGAATTGATTTTTTTACGCAATCGTTGCCGGTAACGATTGCAGCAGTAAGTCAATCAGTTAAAAAAAACTGCCACGGACTTTTTTAGGATAAAATGACTGCATAATTTTACCCGGCAAAGCAGGAGAGAAACTATACCAAAAATGTACGAACCCATCACCATTAAGGACATAGCCAAAGCGCTTGGGTTATCTACTTCCACCGTATCCCGTGCCCTGCGTGGCAGCTATGAAATAAGTCCGGAAACGAAGAAACTGGTGATTGAATATGCCGAGCAGTACAACTACCGTCCCAACCCCATTGCCCTCAGCTTAAAAGAACGAAGAAGCCGCTCCATCGGCGTGGTTGTTTGTGAGATAGCCAATAACTTTTTTTCCCAGGCCATCAATGGCATCGAATCCATCGCTTATAACCGGGGGTACCACGTAATCATTTCACAGAGCCATGAATCGTACGACCGGGAAGTGGTGAACGTAGAGCACCTGGCCTCCCGTTCTGTGGATGGACTGCTGGTTTCTCTTTCTTCCGAAACCGATCATATTGAACACTTCAAGAACCTGCACGAAAAGGGATTCCCCATCGTATTCTTCGACCGCATCACTGAAGAGATTGAAACCTTTAAAGTAGTGGTGGATAATTACAAAGGTGCTTATGACGCCACGCAGCATCTTATCGATTCCGGTTACACAAAGATTGCCCATGTTACCAGTGCACAACACCTGTCCATCACCAAGGAAAGGCTGGAAGGGTATAAAGCGGCGCTGGCCGACAATGGTCTTTCATTGAATGAATCATATATCCGCTATTGCAATCATGGCGGCATGATCTACGCAGAACTGGAAGAAGCAGTGAAGAGCCTGGTACAGCTGAAAGAGAAGCCCGATGCCATTTTCAGTGCCGGCGACCGGCTCACCATCAGTTGCATGAATGCACTGAAATCGATCGGACTAACGGTGCCCGACGATATGGCATTGGTTGGTTTTTCAAACTCACCCCTGGTGGAGCTTCTGAATCCTCCCCTGTCCGTGGTGAAACAACCGGCCTTCGAAATGGGGCAGGTGGCTACGGAACTGCTCATTAAATTAATTGAAAGCAAGCGACCCATCACCGAATTTGAAAAAGTAACGCTGCAGACGGAAATATTCAAACGTGATTCTTCAGCCGGGAAAACGGCGGAGAAAAAAGGAAAGGCCAAAAAAGCGGTGAGCTGACCTATTTCAGCAATTCAAAATTTTCTTTCAACCGGATATCTCTCGACGAAGCCCCGATCATCAGTTCAAAATCTCCCGGCTCCGCCACCCACTGCAACTGCTGGTTATAAAAAGAGAGTTTTGCTTTATCAATGGTGAACTGGATGGTCTTACTCTCCCCGGCTTTCAGTTTTACCTTCGTAAAATCCTTTAGTTCCGAAACAGGCCGCACAATGGAACCAACCTTATCTCTTATATAAAGCTGTACAATCTCTTCCCCGTCATACGTGCCGGTGTTGCGGATGGTAACCGAAACCTGAATGCGCTCATTCGTTTTTATTTTTGTTTTGTCCAGTTTCAGACCGCTGTAGGCAAAGCTGGTATAACTCAAGCCATAACCAAATTCATATTCCGGGTAAATGGAAAGATCATTGTACGATGACCGGTAATTTTTATCGTCGTCGTTTGCTGCCGGGCGGCCGGTATTAAAATGGCTGTAGTAAACGGGGATCTGCCCAACGGCTTTGGGAAAGCTGATCGGCAATTTAGCGGAGGGATTGTAATCGCCGAACAGCACATCGGCAATGGCGTTGCCCGCTTCACTGCCCAGCCACCAGGTATACAGGATGGCCGGTGCATTCGTAGCGGTATAATCAAATACCAGCGGACGGCCTGCATTGATCAATACCACAACCGGCTTCCCTGTAGCCAGTAATTCTTTCAGCAGCTCTTCCTGCACACCGGGTATATTGATGTTGCTGCGGCTTTTTGCTTCACCGCTCATATCCCGGCGTTCACCGATGCTGAGAAGGATCACATCGGATTGCTTTGCCACGGTAACCGCTTCGGCAAAACCGCCCCGGTCATCCCCTTCAATGTCGCATCCCTTTGCATAAAGTAATGTTGTGCTGCTGCCCACTTTATTCTGCAATCCTTCCCACTGCGATACAATGAAGTTGGAATCCACTCCCGGCACTTCCACATCCCAGAAGCCCTTGTTTTGTTTTACGGCTTTCACCAGCGGACCAATGAAGGCAATAACTTTTGTATTCTTTGATAACGGCAGCAGGTTGTTTTGATTCTTCAGCAGTACAATGCTTTTTGACGCCGCTTCCCTCGCTGTTCTTTCATGTGCCGGATCATTCAATGCTTTTTGTTCCCGTTCCGCATTACAGAAACGGAACGGATCATCAAATAATCCCAGTTCAAATTTCTTTTTCAGAATTCTTTTAACGGCATCATCGATCAGTGAAACCGGTACTTTTTTATCGGTTACCAGCTGGGCCAGGTTGTTTTTATAACAACGGCTCTCCATGTCCATATCGCTGCCGGCCGTGATGGCGGACAATGCCGCTTCGTATCCATTCTTTACATTTCCGTGGTTGATCATTTCACCGATGGAACCCCAGTCGCTCACTACAAAACCCCTGAAACCCCACTTGCCTTTCAGGATATCCCGTTGTAGGTATTTATTACCGGTGGCCGGTATTCCGTTGATGTCATTGAACGAATTCATGAAGGTGGCAGCACCGGCGTCAACAGCTGCTTTGAACGGGGGGAGATATACTTCCCAGAGCATGCGGTCGCTCATATCCACTGAATTATAATCCCGTCCGCCAATGGCCGCACCATATGCTGCAAAGTGTTTGGCACATGCCATTACCGAATTTGTATTTCCCAATCCATCTCCCTGGAATCCTTTCACCCTGGCATAGGCAATCTTTGAACCGAGGTATGGATCTTCCCCCGCTCCTTCCATCACCCTTCCCCAGCGTGGATCGCGGGCAATGTCCACCATGGGTGCAAAGGTCCAGTGAATGCCCGAAGCGCTGGCTTCGGTTGCAGCCACCCTTGCCGACCGTTCAATGATATCCATATCCCAGCTGCAAGCTTCGGCAAGAGGAATGGGAAAAGTGGTTTTGTATCCGTGAATCACATCCTGGCCGAAGATCAGTGGAATTTTCAACCTTGATCTCATGGCCACTTCCTGCCACACCCTCGTTCTTCTAACCCCCACACAGTTGAGCAATGAACCCACCTGGCCTTTCAATACCTGTTCTTTCTTGGTGCTGTCGAGCGTAACCGGTCCGGTGGCATTCCAGTCGTCGTTGTATTGGTTGAGCTGGCCGATCTTTTCTTCCAGCGTCATCAGTTTCAGCACCGAATCAACCCGCTGGTCGACTGTTTTCTTTTGTGCAGTTAAACTAAAAGGCTGCAAAGCAATCGTTGCAGCCAGCAGAAAGAAATATAGTTTCATCATTAATGATTATTAATCTCCAGTTCAACAAAAACCGGCAGGTGATCGGATGGATAGCGAAGATCCTTAGAGTCGCTCAACACCGCATATTTTTTCACCGTAATCACCAGCGGGTTTGATATAAAAATATAGTCGATCAGCTTTGTCACCGGTTCATTGTGTTTGAACCCGTTGAAGGTGCCGGATGGCCCGAATGGTTTTTCCATTGAAACCTCCCGGCTGTCGGCCATTACTTTTTTTAAAGACTGTATCCGCTCCGTCTGTGGTTCCGAATTAAAATCACCCATGTATACCACGGGATAATTTTTTGTATTGAGCTGTTTGATCTTCGCCAGCGTGAGTTCAATGCTCTTTGTACGGGCCACTTCACCGATGTGATCCAGGTGTGTATTGAACACCCAGATATTGTTCTGGTTGAGCTTGTCTTCCAGCAACGCATAGGTACAAACCCGGTTCAGTGCCGCATCCCATCCTTTTGAAATGGTATCGGGCGTTTCAGAAAGCCAGAAAGTTCCTTCTTTCTTAACGGCAAAGCGCTCCTTCTTATAATAGATGTTGGAAGATTCTCCCTTGCCAACGCCATCCCGTCCCATTCCTACATAGCCGTATTCGGGGAGGTAGCCGGCGATGTCGGTAACCTGGTGCGGCAAGGCTTCCTGCACGCCAAATACATCGGGGTTATAGAATTTGATCTGCGATGTGAAATACTCCTTCCTTACCGGCCACGCATTTTCGCCGTCGGATGCGAGGTCGAGCCGGATATTATAGGTCATCATTTTTATCGTTTGTGCACCGGTGAACTGAACCGATGCAAGCAGTACAAAAAGAATGAAGCATTTTATTTTATTCATATCCTTTATTTTATCCAGTTAACCGTTACGGGTTTCAGATCTCTTGAGTTGGCGCCGATCATAATCTGAAATTCTCCCGGCTCCCAATCATACTTCAGATCAGCATTGTAGAACTTAAGGTCTTCAGTGCTGATCTTAAAACTAACCGTTTTTGTTTCGCCTGCTTTCAGGAATATTTTCTGGAAGCCTTTCAGTTCCTTTACCGGGCGGGTAATGCTTCCCACCATGTCGCGGATGTAAAGCTGTACCGTTTCTTTACCATCCACCTTACCGGTGTTGGAAACACTAACCGATGCTTCCAGCGACTGGTTTCCCTTCAGCGATGTACTGCTGAGCTTCACATCACCATAACTGAACGATGTATAGCTCAACCCATAACCGAATGGATACAGCGGGTCGTTGGATACATCCATGTAATTGGAGCGGAATTTCTCGAACCATTTACCTTCCGGTAACGGGCGGCCGGTATTTTTATGAGCGTAGAAGATGGGTACCTGGCCTAGGTTCTGCGGGAAAGTGGTAGTGAGTTTACCCGAAGGATTCACATCACCGAACAATACATCGGCAATCGCATTGCCGGCTTCGCTGCCGCCAAACCATACATTCAATATGGCGGGTGCATTCTTTTGCTCCCAGGTTAATGCCAGCGGGCGGCCGGTGAATACAAGCAACACAACCGGTTTGCCGGTTTTTAATAAGGCTGCCAGTAAATCTTTTTGTATCTGCGGAATTTCAATATTGGTTCTGCTGGAACTTTCGCCGCTCATTTCAGACGCCTCACCCAATGCAGCCACGATCACATCAGATTGATTGGCTGTCTTCAATGCTTCCGCCAGCAGTTCTGCATTGCTGCGGTCATCTTTTTTCAGTTCACGGCCAAACATGGTTCCTCTTTTCTCGATCTCCGGGTCGGCATCAAAGGGGGATCCCTTGGCATAGATGATTTTCGCATTGCTTCCCACGGCTTTTTCCAGTCCTTCTTTTAAGGCAACGGCTTTTTTAAGATCGGTGGAAACGCTCCAGGTGCCGGGCATATTTTCTTTCGTGTCTCCCAGGGGGCCGATCAATGCAATGGTTCCTGATTTTTTCAGCGGCAGTATATTGCCTTCGTTCTTCAGCAGTACAAAACTTTCAGCCGCAATTTCCCGGGCCCGTTTAATATTGGCAGCGGTATATACATCTGTTTTGCTGCGTTCTGCGTTGCAATAGCGGTAGGGATCATCAAACAAACCGAGTTTGTATTTCGCTTCCAGTACCAGGCGGCAGGCATCGTCGATCTCTTTCAGGGTAACCTTACCTTCTTTCAATGATCTGGCAAGCGTTGTAAGGAATCCCTCTCCCACCATGTCCATCTGAATGCCTGCTTTCAGTGCCAGGGCAGACACCTGCTGGAGGTCGCCCATACCATGAGCAATCATTTCATTGATACCGGTATAGTCAGTAACCACAAACCCTTTAAAGCCCCATTGCTTGCGCAGCACATCCGTCATTAAAAATTTATTGCCCGTGGCCGGGATGCCATCCACTTCATTAAACGATGCCATCACGCTTCCGGCGCCGGCGTCAACAGCCGCTTTATACGGCGGCAGGTATTCATTGAACATCCGCAGGCGGCTCATGTCGGTGGTATTATAATCCCTGCCGGCTTCGGCAGCGCCATACATGGCATAGTGTTTTACGCAGGCCATGATGGTATTGTTTTTTGAAAGATCATTTCCCTGGTAACCCCGTACCATAGCTTTGGCAATTTGAGAACCGAGGTAGGCATCTTCACCGCTTCCTTCCGCAATGCGTCCCCAGCGTGGGTCACGGGCAATGTCTACCATGGGACTGAAGGTCCAGCAAATGCCCTCGGCGCTGGCTTCCGTAGCGGCGATGCGGGCGCTCTGCTCAATGGCAGGAATGTCCCAGGTACATGATAATCCAAGTGGGATGGGAAAGGTGGTTTGGTAACCATGTATTACGTCCATGCCGAAGATGAGCGGTATCTTCATCCGGGATTCTTCCACCGCCACCCGCTGCACATCCCTGATCTTTTCCACTCCTTTTATGTTAAAGAGGCCGCCCACTCTTCCTTCCCGTATTTTTTTTCCAATGTCGGAATTCTGCGCCTGTCCGGTTACAATATCGCCGGAACCAGGCAGGTTCAGCTGCCCGATCTTTTCTTCCAGGGTCATTTTCTTCATCAGGGCATCAATAAAGGTTTTCATTTTTGCATCCTGTGCGGATACACCGAATGAACCGATTAACAAAAGGGTGGTGATCGCTGTGCGTACTGATCTCATGTTCTGTTGTTTTATTATTTCAGTAAATAAGGTCCGATTAATTTCTGCCAGATGGCATAACCCGTAGCATTCATGTGCAGGCGGTCTTTCACAAAGAGTTCTTCCCGGGGCGTACCATCTTCTCCCAGCATCGCATTCCATACACTGATGAAAACAGCCTTTCTTTTTTTCTTCTTCAGGAATTTCCGGATGAGCTCATTGCCCTCCATGGTCCTGTTCCGCATATGCCAGCGGCTGGGACTTGGTTTCATGGAGATATAAATGAGGGGTACATTACCCAGGTTCTTACGGATATCCTGGTACAACTGCACAAACCGCTCATAGACCCTCTGCCCCGTAACCGTGGAGTCACCGGCCACATCGTTCTCCCCGCAATAAATAACAATCTGCTTTGGGTGGTACGGAAAGATTATATCCTGCTCGTAGCGGATCACATCCGGCAGGGAAGATCCGCCAAAACCCCGGTTGATGATGGGATGCTGCGGGAAATAGTCCTGCACGTCCTTCCAGTAGGTAAAGGAAGAGCTGCCCACAAAAAGAATTTTACCTGTGCCGGGGAAAGCAGTGCTGTCCAGCTTTTTGAAAGCCTGTATGTCATTCCAGTATGGCGGCTTTGTTTCCTGTGCATACAAACTGATGCTTAGAAAAAAAAGGATGGGCAATAACTTTATGCGAAGCATCATGTGCCTAATCAACTTTTATTGTTTTATATTTTTCTGAAACACCGTTTTCATTTATTGCCTCAATGCTGTAATAGTATGTTTTTTGAAGATCCATCCCTTTAAAGTAATACTCGTTGGCATCATGCACCATAATGCAGTTGTATAATTTTTCCGGGTCGGTACCAAAATAGATATTGTAGGCATAGGCATTGCTCACCGGGCTCCACTTGATCCAGGCACTCCGCTTATCTTTTTCTGTACGCAGTACAAAAAAAGTTTTTACAGGCGCCGGTTTTTCGCCATTGCCATTCCCAAAAACGCGTAACCCGCTGATGGCAAATTTGCCGGTGGGCATGTGAATGTTTTCGAGTTTGATGAACCGGGCCTGTACGGGTGCTGCCAGCTCCACATAATCATGCGGAACATCTGTTTTGTTATTGCTTTTATCCACCAGGATGTTCCATTTTTTTCCATCGGCGGAATAATACAATTTATACTGGTGATACTGGCCATTCCATTTTCCCAAACGGTTATCTTCCACATCCTGGTCGGCATAATTTACCTGTACCGCATTTACTGTAGCCGTGTTCCCCAGGTCAGACTGTATCCATTCGCCCTTATCGCCTGATGCGGCACTCCAATAGGTTTTAATACTTTCATCAACAGCATTGTTGGCATAGTAGCTGCCCAGTGTGGAAGAAACCTGTACCGGCTTTTTATAGTTCAGCAGCATCCAGCCGGTAAATTTTCCTTTTAAATGATCTGCCACGCCAGCTGGAAGATAAGCCGGATAATCGCCAAAGGCAGCATCCATATACATCACCCCATCTTTATCGAAGCCGGCTGGCCATATACCAAGCCTTCTTTCAAAAGTATTCTTAACATTTATGCCTACCGTGGATGTATGCCAGTAATTATTCCATTTATCCTGGAAAGTACTGCCATGCCCCGGGCCCCTGATAAAACCGCCCGGCTTAAAACTAAAAGGATCCGATTGTGGCTGAAAAGGCCCCAGTGGATTATCTCCCACCAATGCGGCATCTGCCGATCCACTCATTTCTGTACCGGGAGCACAATACTGCAGGTAGTATTTTCCATGGTGCTTTGTCATGTGTGAGCCTTCAATAAATGGATCCAGGAAAGTATTATCCATATACTCACCAAAACGTTGCCAGCCATACCGCCATGGTTCCAGAAAGTATGTTTCTTTTCTTGTGCCAATGGGTTTAAAGGTTTTCCTGTTCAATTCAATACCATACAGGGGAAACCGGTTGCTGCTTCCGTTATACATATAAAACCGGCCATCATCATCCGTAAAAAAACCCGGGTCCCAACCGCCAATTTCAAAACTATCAATCAACGGTTTCCATTCATTTGCCTTTGGGTTTGTACTCATCCACAAAGTAAAATTACTTGTGTATGTAGAACCAAACACAAGCATCGTATCTCCTACAATTCCCACAGCGGGTGCACAAAGTTCATCATACCCCTGGTTCCATGGCCGCAGGAATTTTTTAGAAACAAAATTCCAGTTGAGCATATCACTGCTCCACCAGTATCCCCACTGATTGGTGCTGAACAAATAATAATCGTTCTTGTATAAAACAATCACCGGGTCTGCTGTAGCCCGGTGCCGGCCCCATTCACTGAAATTCGGGATAGGAGTATAACCATAATCGATGTTGATCGGATTGCAATAGGTTTTATTCTGTGCATTGGCAGTAAATGACAAGAAGATAATCAAAAGCAAGGCGGTCGTTCGTTTCATGTTTATTTTTTTAGCCAGGGACTTTCAAAATTCAGTTTCTTTAATCCTTCTTTTATTTCCGGACAGCTCATGAATAATTTCCACAACAAACCTGTACGGTAGTTTTCCATCATCACCACGATGGGCCCCTGGTCGATGGCCAGGTAGTGCGGCAGGTACCAATTGTCGTGTTCACTGAATGCATCATAAAATCCATACGGGCCCCAGATTTTATCCTTCATATCGTTGTACCAGTGCTTCATGGCCGCCATGGATTGTTCGGGTGTGTATGGAAAAGATGACAATGCTGCCGTGGGCGAAATAACACCGATGTCTCTTTTTGTGGTGGGTGCATGTCCTGCATATCCTTTTACTGAATAACTGGAAGTAAGCCCCCAGCTATTGGCACCGTATCCTTTGAATTTATTCGGATTGTCGACACACCATTGATAGTTGATGAGCGCCTGGTTCTTGTTCTCTTCCCAGTAATCAGCATATTTATCCTTCAGTCCTCGTGGGTCCAGGCCAAGATAAGAGTAATGTGCCCAGAATAAAGGACCGCCGTTCCATGCATCGCCCTGGTGCTTCATCTGCAGTTTATATTTATAACCGGCAGCAATACCATCGGGTTTGTTCACGTCGTTAATTTTCCCGTTGTCGGCCCAGCCTTCATGATATACTTCTGCAGGCACACCATGTGTGGGTGAAGCAGCTGCCAGCACATACATAATCAGGCATTCGTTATAACCACGAACGGCGAAGTTCATTTCCCATCCATAAGTGGGGCTCCAGTGCCAGTACAATACATTCTTTCCATTGCGGTACCAGTCAAATTCCACTTCTTTCCATAATTTATCGGCCCGGGCTGCCAGTGCTTTCTCCTCCGCATTTCCATGTTGATAATACTGGCGTACACAAAGAAGTGCCTGAACCATGAAGGATGTTTCCACCAGGTCGCCGCCATTGTCCTTTCTTCCAAAGGGAACTACTTTACCCGTTTCGCCATTCCACCAATGTGGCCACGCTCCGTGAAAACGGTCGGCTGTTTCTAAAAAGCCGATGATCTTGTCCAGTCTCTTTATTCCTTCTTCCCTGGTAACAAAATTTCTTTCAATGCCCACCAGGATGGCCATCACACCAAAACCGGATCCGCCGCTGGTGACTACATTCTTATCGTTGTACGGATAATTGTTATCGGCATGAAAACGTTCTCGGCCCATGCCACTGGCAGGTTCGGCCCCATCCCAGAAATATTGAAAGGTTTGCTGCTGTACGAGCCTGAACAAAGCCGTATCGGCGGGTGCCATCGGTGCGGATACAATAGTTTTTTGCGCCGTAGCCTTCTCACCCGGATGGCAGGCACAAGCCAGCAGTGTGCTGAAAAGAATAACAGGAACCTGTTTGATCATGGCCGCGGCAGTTTATAAGTAAGGCGCTGTAAATCCCAATACATTTTTCATCCCGTTCTTTACTTCAGGACAGCTGGTGAATAAATTCCATACCAGTGCGCTCCGGTAATTTTCGATCATCACAATAATCGGTCCCTGGTCAATGGCGAGATGCGAATCGGCATACCAGAGGTCTTTCAGGGAAAATCCATCCACAAAACCATATTGCTTCCATATCTTATCCCCCAGCTTGTAATAAAAGAATTTGAGTGCATTCATACTCTCGGTGGGTGTGTAAGGGAAGGATGATAAAGCAGCCGTTGGTGAGATGACCCCGATGTCGTTGTTGGGTTCGTTGGCATTGTAGCCATTGGGCACATCACTGGCTGTTAACCCCCAGCACAAACTGCTGTAGCCGAAATAACCTCTTGGGTTGGCCCGGCAGTATTCATAATTTATTTTGGTATGATTGGTTGTCTGGGTTTGATAATTGGCATATACATCACTCAGTCCGTTGGGGTTTACACCCAGGAAAGAATAATGCGCAAAGAACAAAGGCCCCCCATTGGCGGCACCCAGCGGCAGCTGGTAACCGTAATACGTGCTGCCATTCTGCATGGCGCCATTGCGGGCAAATCCTTCTTTATATACCACCTGCGGAATACCGAACGTAGTTGAGGAAGCCGCCAGTATGTAGGTAATTAAACATTCATTCCATCCTTCTATCTTATGGTTCATCTGCCAGGCATAGTTGGGACTCCAGTGCCAGTACAGCACATTCTGCGAACCCTGCCTGAACCAGTTCCATTCAACGGCATTCCACAATGTATTGATATCGGCACGCAGGTTTATTTCGGCGGCACTGGTTCCATCGAAGTATTGCCTTGCTGTTAACAACCCGGCCATTAAATACGATGTTTCCACCAGGTCGGCTCCGTCATCTTTCTGGCTGAAGGGAATCACCACGCCGGTGGATCCATTGAGCCAGTGCGGAAAGGCGCCATGAAATTTCTGTGCGGTATTCTTTAAAAATCCAACGATGGTCTGCATCCGCGTTAAGCCCTGCGCACGGCTGATGAAATTACGGTTGATGGCTATGGGTATTGCCATGATGCCAAATCCCGATCCGCCGGTGGTAACTGTTTCAGGAGTGGCGTTGCTTCTTTCACGTGCCAGTCCGCTTACGGGATGACCGTAATCCCAGAAGTATTTGAAGGTTTGTTGCTGTACGAGGTCGAGCAGGGCATTATCACTCAGCACTGGAAATTTGTCGGTTGAATCAATCTGGGTGATAAAACTGATGGTGAACGCATTCGATAAAGCGCCTCCCTTGGTTGATTTTAAAAGTGTCGTTACGTCTACGGTATAGCGGGTGAGTGCCTTAAGCGCTGCGGCCGGACTTACCACTACAGTGCTGTCGCCATTCTCATAACTGTACGAAGAAGTTTGCGTGGTTACCCCATTCTCCTTAACAGAGATGGCTGTAGCCGTTGAACGGTCAATAACATTATTAAACGAAAGCCGGATGACCGGGCTAAGCTTTACATTATAGTTGGTGAATGAAGTGAGGGCAGCCGTATTGTCGAACTTTGCGGCAACCAGTGAAACAGGAACCGGGGGTAAGGGAGCCGGTGTGCCTCCTCCATCGCTTCCCTTGCTGCAACCCAACGCCAGCAAACCAGATGCTGAAAGAACGATCATGGCTGTTTTAATCATCCGCATATCAGGTACTTTAAAAGATGAATGTTGAAATAGAATGAGGCAGCGCCACGCAATCGGCCGCTTTGCCGTTAATCCACAAATTGAATGGGGTATTAATGCTGCCCTGGTTCATCACCACCACCACGATGGACCCGTCTTCGTTTTTAAATGCGGTGGTGAGCAGCTGGCTCCGGCTGGAGCTGCTGATGATGCGTTTGGCGCCCGGCTTAATGAATTTTGAAAAATGACCGATGTAATAATAAGCATTGGTATAGATCAGCTGGCCTGTACGGGTATCTCCATGCACCGACGCAAAGCAGTAATTACCCACGTGGTTGGGTCCGCCTTTTTCATCCAGCACAATGTTCCAGTCGGTGAAACCCACCATGCCATTATTGAAATCGTTGATCATGCTGCTGCCATAGCGTTCGCCCAGGGTCCAGGCATTGTACCTGGATGAATCAAAACTTTCGGCACAGCCTTCGGTAAAGAAGATATTCTTATCCGGGTATGCTTCATACACCCGCCTCAGGTTATCAAACATCTGTGTTCCCTTGCTCCAGTCTTCGTACCAGTGAAAACCGATTCCCCAGATGTATTTTGAAGCTTCAGGATCGTTGAAATAAGTTTGCGCCCGCTGGTAAATAAGATCCCGGTTGTGATCCCATACGATGATCTTTTTATCTTTCAGTCCTTCTTTTACCATGGTGGGGCCTAAATGTTCTTTCAGAAAATCACGTTCTTCTTCGGCGCTGTAGATGCAGCTTTCCCAGCGTTGTACGGCCATGGGTTCATTCTGCACGCTGATGCCCCATACCGGTACACCTTCCTGTTCGTAAGCCTTGATGAAACGGGCGTAATACATGGCCCAGCTGTCGTGAAACTCGGGTTTCAGTTTTCCGCCATGAAGCATATCGTTGTTGTCTTTCATCCAGGCCGGCGGGCTCCAGGGGCTGGCGAATAAATTCAGTTTACCCCCCGCGGCCGCCATGGCTTCCTTGATAAACGGAATTTTAAATTTCTTATCATGAGCGATATTGAATGATTTCAGTTCTTTATCCCCATCCGTAACATAGGTGTACATATCACTGCTGAAATCGCAGCTGTTGATATTGGTGCGGGCCACGGTGTAACCGATGCCTTTGTCTTTACTGAAATAGGCAGTGAGTAATTCCTGCTGTTTGTCTTTTGGCAGCTTATAAAATGTTTCTGCCGAGGCATCGGTAAGCGCTGCGCCAATGCCCAGGAAGGTTTGAAAGGTTTTACCGGGATCAACAAAAACACTGATCTCCTTTTCTGTAGGCTGGCTTTTGGGCTTAAAGTCGAGAGTACCGGTCATGGCAAGGCGATCCCCGGTGCTGTCGGACGTGGTGTATACCGTTACTTTTTTTCCATCGGTGGAAAACGCAGTGCTGGCGGCCTCTTTTTTTTCCGTGCAGGAAAATACGAGTAAGGCGGCCCATGCAAAATTTACTTTCTTCATAATTTATATTTTACCAGGTATAGGTAGCCACTGCACCAGGAACCAGTGAAGTGAATACATACTTTCCTTTATATCCAATATTAAATCCCTGTGCTGCGGCGCCTTCATTCAGCACTATGAGCACTTTTTTTCCGGAAGGAGTTTTGAATGCCACGTTCGGGAGGTTGGCAGGTATGCCACTGGCAATGCGCACCGAACCCGCCGGCACAAACTTGCTGGCATGTGCAATGATGTAGTAACCCACGTTACGGGTCACGAGGCTTCCATTGATGATGAGCCCGCCTTTGCATTCGGTGCAACCGCCTGCTGTGTGCGGTCCCCAGGTGGCATCGCTGGCCAGGTTCCATTCCAGTGCAATCTTGCTCCAGTTGCGCATAGAGCCGATCACCACATTTTTAATATGCCATTTCAGGTCGCCGTCAAAAGTTCCGCTGGCGCCTGTCCATTGTTCGGTGAAATAAAGATTTTTATCCGGGTGTGCTGTTTTTACAGTCGACAGGGCGCTGATGTCTCCGGCATACAGGTGAAAGGCCGATCCATCCACATAGGCTTTGGCAGCAGCGTCGTTTAAAACAGTGAGCGGGTAATTGGGATTATCGCAGTTATGGTCCCAGATTACGATTTTGGTACTGATGCCGGCCGATTGAAACTCGGGGCCCAGGTTATTTTTCACAAAATCGGCCTGCTGGGTGGCAGACATTACCATGCTTGGATTATTTCCACCGTGCTGCGGTTCGTTCTGTACAGTAACAGCATCAATGCGGATGCCTTTTGCCTGCATGGCCTGTATGTACTTCACAAAATACTTGGCATACACTCCGTAGTACGCAGGAAGCAGGCTTCCGCCGATGGAACTGCCGTTGTCTTTCATCCATACCGGCGGGCTCCAGGGTGATCCCATTATTTTAATATTGGGATTGATGGCAATGATCTGTTTCAGCACGGGAATCACATCCACGGTATCAAGCGACAGGCTGAAGTTGGCCAGCGTGGGATCAGTTTGCCCGGCCGGCATATCGTTGTAACTGAATACGCTGGCACTGAGATCGGAGGCGCCGATGCTTACCCGCAAATAACTGATGCCTATTGAACCCGTGCCTGTTCCGAATAATTCGTTCAGTAATGCTGCTTTGGAAGCAGCATCCATGCGGTTGATCTGGTAAGCGCTTCCCCCGGTAAGTGTATATCCAAAGCCATCCACGGTTTGGTACGAAGTAGCGGAATCCACATCAAGTACAGGAAACCCGTTGGTAGCCTGGGTGGCAAAAGAAAGAACCGTTGATTGTTTTTCGAGTTTGCTGGATTGATCCCCTTTCGTAAGCCAAGCCTCCACATCATTGCTGGCGGGTACGGGTGTGGGTGTGGAGCCTCCTCCACCACCGGAACCTCCGCTTTTGGAACAATCACTGTAAATGAACAGTGCAAAAACAGCGAAGAACACCACATCAAGATTTTTTCGTTTCATATTTCTACGGTTGTTTTTTCATTTTTAAACGTTCGTTCACCAGCTCGCCTACTTTTTTTCCGTACTCGGTGCTTACAATGCATGAATTATGGAAATGAATGCCTCCGTAAAACCGAGCCCAGTTGTTTTCCTCGGCTGCCTGGCGGAATGATGTGAACGAACGGTTACGGATACCGAATTCGAGTTCAGAAGTATCGGTGTAATTGAACCGGTCGCCGAACATGCTGGTAAGCGCTTCTGCAGCAGAAGACGATACCGTGCTATGCCCGCAGGTATATTCGGGGAACGGCGGAGTTTGCAGGTAAGGACGCCATTCATCATCGATGTATTTATTGATGACGGTTTCGGGCCGCACTGTATTGCTGCGGAATTTTTCATCCCAGCATTGAATGAAGGCATCGAACACGGCTATGGCTGTTTTGGCATAGGCACAAACTGTGGTGGAAAAATCGGCGTTGGCCGTTTTGGCGGCAATGCCTACGATATTCATCCAGTGGCCGGGCGGTGAAAATTTCTTTGTAACAAACATCACGTGCCCTTCCACGTTCATCCGGGTTCCCAGGTCGTCCCAGAATTCGGCGATGTGTTTCTGCTCGTCGGTTAAACTATCACCGGCGTTTTTTACCGCCATCACTTCCTGGTAGTACTTGCTTTCTTTATTCTTCATGTCGAAGACTGGTGGCCGGGGCGGCATAAACTGGCTGGCACTGTCCATCACCATAGTCCTTATTTCATTCCAGTGTGGTTCCAGCGCCTGTGCATAGGAAGGCGGCGTGGGAACCCATCGCCCTTCTTCGTTGGTTACATTGTATTTCTCGGCCGTACGTGTTTGCGCATAATGATCTTTCTTGCTCCAGCGAAGGATGTGACTGGCAACCGAATCGCCCAGCCGTTTGCTGGCTTTTTTCATGGCATCGGGCATGTTGCAGGCATTGGCAATGGAATCAAGCCTGGCAACATATTCCTTCATGCTGCCTTCGGGAAAAGTAACGGCCTGGCCCACTTTGCAGAATGCAAGTAAACTGGCGTATTGAAAATTTACGCCGCTCGTATCCTGTTTGGGAAGGGCGGGCAAATGCCTGATCTGCCCGGCCAGCGACTGGTAGCGGCCATCGCCCAACACCATGGTTTCATAAGCGGCGATGCTGGCATAGGCATAATTACGGCTGGCAATGATGGGTGGAAAATTATTCTGCATCACCACATTGTTCAGCTCTTTTACCGTCCGGGAAAAGAGGATCGGATTGCTGAACGCATTGGTATATTCTTTTTGCCGGCAACCGGGTAAAAAGAATAAGGCGAGTAATACAAACCCTGTACTAAAATGTTTCATAATCAAAAATCATATCAGCAACACTACCGCCTGCTGAAAGCGGAACTATCCGTTCGGTTTTAAAAAGATCAACCGGTTATTATTTTGTGCCAGCACCAATACCTGTTTCCCGCCTGCCGTTTTTATCCATTTAACATCCCGCATTTCATCGGCTGCCAGGGGTATCGTTCCTGATGCTGAAAACGTATTGGTGGTTTTATTAAATGAAAACAAGGTGGGCAGCAGCGCATCATAGCGGCCTTCGTACGGAACCACTCCATAAAAATTACCGGCGGCCAGGTAAGTACCTGCGGCCAGTGAGCTGAATGTAAAGACCGGCGCCATCTGTATGGCTTCCGGGAGTTCCATTTTGGTAAAATGACCTTTCCCATCGTTGATAAAGCAGCAGGATCCCAGTGTTTCTGCTTTCAGTTCGGTATAATCCTTAAACAGGTCGTAAAACATATAATCCACGGTTTTGCCCGCCACTTCACTGTAGGTGAGGTAGGCTTTTTTCAATACGGGCAGCGGCCGCTCCAGTTCATCCTTGGCCAGGAACGTATATTCCTTTTTGTTGATGGTGTATGCCATCACCTGCTCCACCGAGCCGTTCCCATCAAAGTCTTTCACATACAATTTTACCGGGCCGTTTTTACCGGCGTATAATTTACTATTGTGCCCCCAATTGCCCGCCAGTATATCGGCGAAGCCATCTCCGTTCACGTCCGTTGTATAAACGGTTTGCCATAAGCCCGTGGAAGAAGGGATATCAGCGGCGGAGAATTTTCCATTTTTATTCATGAATACTTTTACGGCCATCCATTCGCCTGCCAGCACCAGGTCATTCCATCCGTCGTTGTTGAGGTCGGTGAAAGAAGCGCTGGTGACAATACCCAGATTATCGGTCTTAATAGTGGTGGCATCAGCCAGCCGGAAAGTTCCTTTTCCATCATTCAATAAAAGATATGAGGGCTGCGCAATACCAAATCGTTTTGCATCCGCCAGTCCACCCACGAACAGATCCGCATCACCATCCTTATCAATGTCAGCAGCGGTTACACAGGATTTGTTTTTTAGTATCGCCGGAATGGCAGTTTCGGCAGCGCTGAAATGTCCTTTTCCATCGTTCATGTACAGGTGATCGGCCAGGAAAGGCGTGCCGTCGTCGTATTGGTTGCCGCCGCTTACCACGTAGAGGTCGGGGGCTCCGTCGTTGTTGGCATCAAAGAAAACCGCATCCACGCCTTCACTCATTTTATTTTTTGCAAACACAGCAGTGTCGGTGGAAATAAATTTACCGGCAGCGGTTTGTATCATGAGCTGGCCCGCCTGACCGGAAGCCCCGCAGACGAAGAAATCATCCAGCCCGTCTTTGTTTACATCGGCCACGGCCAGTTTGGGTCCGCGGGTGGATTGCATGTGGGGCGTGAGGTATTGTTTATTGAAATCGAGAAAATCGTTTTCGTGATGCGTCCAGTTGCAGGCTACCTGGGCGCTGATGTCTTCAAATGCCTGTTTGGCCGGTGGAAAAAACTGATTGTACTCAAAATGCCCGCCCGATGCAGCCTGGTTTACGGTTATTTGTCCTACCACCGGAACGGTTTTCATCAGCTGGTATTTCTGGTTGGGCCACACAATGAGTATGCTGTCGATATTGCGGAGGCTGTCCATACCAAAGTGAAGCCGGGTATCGCAGGATGACTGGAATCCCCGGGTGGTCATCAGTTGCTGGTATTGCATTTTTCCACCGGCAAATACCCATGCTTTGGCACCGATGCCGTTGCGGTTTTTATCGTTGCCGTTGAATACAATGTCGATCGAATTTTTTGCCGGCATTTTATTCTTCAGGATCACGGCGGGTGCATTCAGGCTGTTAATTACCATGTCGAGGTTGCCGTCGTTATCCAGGTCGGCATAGGAAGCGCCGTTGAAATATCCTTTCATGGAAGCGGTGCCCCAGCTTTCGCTTACATCAGTAAAATGTATTTTCCCATCTCCTTTGTAGAAATACGGGTGAGAACTTCCGTCGGGCATATTGTCGATGGCTTGCTTATCGTATTCCGTTGATTTATCATTTTCCATCTTCATCACCAGGTCGGATACAAACCGAACATAGTCGAGGTCAACGGGTCTTTTCACAATGCCGCTGGAGATGAACAGGTCTTTATTGCCGTCGTTGTCAAAATCGGCAAACAGGGGAGCCCAGCTCCAGTCGGTGGCGGCCACGCCGCTTTGCAGGGCTGTTTCACTGAAGCTGGATCCGTTTCCGTTATTCCGTTGCAGGGCATTTTTTGAATACTGGTTCTGGTATCCATGCCCCATCAGTTTGAATTTGTACGTATCGGGATTTTCATCACTGCCATAGGTCTTCAGCACTTTTTCATCGGGGGGGAGCATGTCTACGGTAATGATGTCGAGTTGCCCGTCGTTGTTATAGTCGGCGGCATCGTTGCCCATGCTGAAGCGGCTGTAGTGTTTGAAGTGAGCAGCGCCTGATTCGGCAAAAGTTCCGTTTCCGTTATTGAGGTAGTAATAATCATTTTCATGAAAATCGTTCCCGATGTAAATATCATCCCATCCGTCGTTGTTAAAATCACCGATGGCAATGCCCAGGCCATAACCGAGGTTGCTCTGGTAAATACCGGCGGTGGCGGATACATCCGTGAATTTGCCGGTGGAGTCGAGGTCATTTCGGTAGAAGCGGTCGCCGGATACTTCATCAAATTTTCGGCGGTTGCTGGTGTCGCGGATGTTTGCATTCGGTTTCTGAGAGTGGTTCAGCAGGTAACAATCCAGGTCGCCGTCGTGGTCATAATCAAAAAAGGCGGCCTGTGTTCCGAAACCGGCAAAAGCAAGTCCGTATTTTTCCGCACTTTCGGTAAAGGTGCTGTTGCCGTTATTGATAAAAAGTTCGTTGTGGCCTTTCAGTCCGTGGTGCTGGCTGCTGGCGCATACATAAATATCCATGAAGCCGTCACCATTCACGTCGGCCATGGTAACACCCGAACTCCAGTCGGCTGCACCGGCCACGCCGGCCTTGGCGGTAATGTCTTCAAAAACAAAATTGCCTTTATTGAGGTACAGTTTATTATTTCCTTTGCTGTTGGCGGTAAAATAAATATCGGCCAGTCCGTCGTTGTTGATGTCGCCGGTGGCTACGCCCCCACCATTATAATAATACAGGTAATAAAGAATGTTGAACATCTCCCGGTTTTCAAGTTTGTTCTCAAAACGGATATTGGTTTGAGAAGCCGGAAGCGGCTCAAACAGGCCTTTTGTTTTTTGTTTGCATGACATCAGCAGCGTAGTGATCACAAAAAGCAGCAGGAGATATCGTATGATGATTTTTTTCACCAGCATCAACTTATACAGGTTAAAGGAAAAAAAAGGGCCAAACAAGATTGTTCAGCCCTTTCTGATTGCGCATGAAGCTTGATTTATGAAACTGCTATTTACTACTAGTTAACGTTTGTTTGCAAAAAGAGCCTGAATTTCGGTTGCGCTCAGCGCCACGCCATACATTCTCAATTGGTCTAAACTGCCTTTGAATGTGCAGGCCAGCCAGTCGTCGGATGCATAGTTGGTGGAAGGTCCGGCACCAACCCTGTATTCGGAGATCTTGCTTGTAGCCAGGTTCAATGCACCGTGTGTGCCCCAGTTCTTTACATTGGGGTTCTGCACTCCGTCGATATACAATTTAACTGAGCTGTTTGTTTGATCATAAGTAAGTACCAGGTGATGCCAGGCGTTATTGCATAATCCCGCAATGGTTTGGCCGCCTTCCCAGGTAAACCAGTTGTCGCCGGTGTTGCTTACAAACATGCTTTTTACGGCACATGCTGTATTGTCTCCTTCAAGGAACAGGAATCCAACAGCGTTGCTCCAATGGAACCCATCAACGGCTTTCAGCGACATGATATATGACGGGCCGTTGGTACCGTTATTGTTTTTTGTCTGCCCGTTCTGCTTAAACCATACAGAGATCGACATACTGCTGCTGCCGGCCCATGTATTGAACGAGGGGTATTTGATGTACTTCTGGTTCACCCCTGTAACTCCGCTGCCGGCGATACCAGCGCCGCTGGTAAAGGGGTTATCGGAAGGAAAGGTGGCCCTGATACTGTCCACCGCATTCATCAATGGATTGGTGCTTGATCCGTCGAAAGCTGCATAAAACTTCAGCGGACCCGTGGGTGAATTGGCATCCTGCGGATAATTACCCAGGTCAGGCTTGTCCATTTTCTGACAACCCGCAGCGGCCAGTATCATGACAACCGCTGTGAGGTAATGTTTGAATTTTGTTTGCATGATCGTTATTTTAAAATGGTTGATGTTTGATTATGGCCATTCCGGGTTCTGCACCAGGTTTGGATTTGTATTCAGCGCTGATGTAGGTATCGGGTAATACCGGTGCTTGTTCTGGTAACCGTTCGGTCCCAGTACAGTAGTCGCATCACCATACCTTACCAGGTCGAAGAAGCGCTCATATTCCATACCGAATTCAGCTCTTCTTTCCTGCTTGATGGCTGCACGCATCTGTGCCTGGCTTGCATAAGCAATATTGCCCAGGCCGGCACGGTTGCGGATCCTGTTCACCCAGGTCACCACTTCGGGGTTGCCGGGTGATGTTTCGTTGGATGCTTCGGCAGCCAGCAGTAAAATATCTGCAAAACGAAGTACACGATGGTTAACCCAGGTGTTCTGAGCTTCATTGTTTGGCGTTCCTAAACCGGCATTCAGGTAATCGCTGTATTGGTTATATACTTTTTTATTCCAGTACAGGGCGTTGGTGAGGTTGGGCAGGGTTTGTCCATATCCACCGGTGCTTGTTCCGCCATCTGACTGGTTAGAGAATAATATAGTAGCATCCCTGCGAACGTCGCCGGCTTCATAAGAACCCACCAGGTTTGGTGTAGGGGTATTCCATCCCCATCCGAGGTCCCATGTTCCGGAACCCCGAACACCCTGGCACTGACCGAGGCGGCTCCAGTAATTGTTACCATCGCCGGCTTTTTTGGAAGCCTGGATTTCAAAGATGGACTCTTTGCAGAGCTCTCCTTCTTTCTTGAATATCTGCCAGTATGGAGTATACAGATCGAAAGGCCCGTTGGTGATGATGTCGCGGCAGATTGTCAATGCTTCGCCATATCTTTTCTGCTGCATCAGGGCTTTGGCATGCAATGCCTTGGCAGCCCATGATGTAAGCCTTCCGGAATAGTTGGTGCTCCATGAAGTTGGCAGGTGTTGCTCGGCGTAGATCAGGTCCTGGTGGATCAGGTTATAGATTACAGCTGTATCTGACTTGGGCACGTTGCCATCAGCCGGCACGTTGATCTTGAAATCGATCTTGGGAACGGCACCAAATGTTCTTACCATATCAAAATATGCATAGGCCCGGAAGAACCTGGCTTCGGCAATATTGATAAGCGAACCGGGATCGGTATAATTTCCCTTTACAGCTTCATCAAGGGCATCGTTGCAGAGCCCGATGAACACGTAGTGTTTATCCCAGTACAGACCTGCGCCCCAGTCATCTTTCGTGTACTGGAAGTTATCGTAGGTCTGGTGCCAGGCGGATGCGCCGGGATCGGCCACCAGTTCTGCGTCGTCGGAACGGAAACCGTTCATGGCAACCCAGGGAATGTTTTCAAAACCATCGCCGCAATAAGGCTGTGCGTTTGAGTTACGGATGGCACCGTATAAGCCAAGTGCCCGCCCTTCGAGGGCGCCGCCCTGGAGATCATCCTGTGTGATACCCAACGGCTTCCTGTCGAGGAACTTTTTACAGCCTCCAAATAGTGCGATAGCCGAGCATGCAATCAGTACTCCTGCTATCTGTTTAGTAAATGCTGTCATTTTTAAAATTTTATTTTAAAGAATTAGAAGTTAACATTTAATCCAAGAGTCATTACACGTGGCAAGGCGCTTCCGGCTCCGCCAAAGTCCATTCCGAACCCGAGTGCATCACCTGCAAATTCAGGAGAATAGCCCATGTTGCGCTTCCAGGTTTTCAGGTTCTGAATGGTAAAAGTTGCCCGAAGGTTTTTGATTCCGGTGATCTTCGGCAGTTTATTAACGGTATAACCCAGTGTAAGGTTGCGTATCCGGAAGAAACTTCCGTCTTCAATACCATAGGTGGAAGGAGCCCTGTTCACCAGGTGATTCTGGTTCACAATGGGTACCCAGTTGGAAGAACCGGCTGCGGTCCATCCTTCGGTATAATATTGCGGGTAGTTGTAAACAGAGTTCTTCTGTTCAGATGTTCCCCATACGCGGTAGATCTCATTTCCGTAGCAGCCTGCAAAGTCAATTCCAAGATCAAATGACTTGTATTTAACAGCGAGGTTGATGCCGTAGGTAAAATCGGGTGTTGGGTTACCAATCATGGTACGGTCATTATCGTCGATGATGCCGTCACCATTCAGGTCTTTGTACTTCAGGTCGCCCGGCTTAACACCACCGCCATTGATGGTATTCACGGGTGATGCCAGGATATCTGCATATGACTGGTAGATACCATCGGCAATCAGACCATAGAAATAACCGATTGGGTATCCTGTCTGGGTCTGGTTGGGTGTTGATTCACTGGAAGAAATCCGCTGACGGGCAGGGTAAGGAAGTGACACCACTTTGTTTTTAAAGGTGGTGAGGTTTCCGCCCAGTACCACGGTCAGGTCTTTCATCAATGTCTGTGTCCAGCTGGCTGAGAATTCAAATCCTTTATTTTCAATAGAACCATTGTTGGTTAATGTTGGTTTGATACCGGAGGGTTCCAGGAGAACGATCAGGTCTTTTGTCTTTTTATAATAGTACGCACCTTCAAAATGAAGCCTGTTGTTCAGGAAGTCGCCTTCTAAACCAATTTCGGTTGAGTTAACGGTTTCCCAGTGCAGGTTCGGATCGAACAGGTAGTCAGGCTCCAGTCCGGGCACTACGTTATCACCGAATACCGCTGCAGAAGTATTGGAGATAGTGGGATACGCAGGATAATTTTTACCCTGTGCGGTAAAGTTACCCAGCACACCCGTAGAAGCTTTCAGTTTAAGATAGTTTACTGCTTTCACACGCTCCATGAATTTCTCTTTTGAAATTTCCCAGGCAGCACCAATGGCCCAGAAGCTCTGGAATTTCTTGGAATATTCGCGGTTGATCTGGCTGGAGCCATCGCGGCGGAAACTGCCGGTAAGGAAGTATTTGCCGCGGTAGTTATACAGCAACCTTGCCAGTCCGGATACGGTTGAATATTCATTCTGGCTGGTCGGGATAATGCTTTTTACTTCACCAAAACCAGTGTTCAGGTACCAGAAGCGTTTGTTATCCGGGATGATGTAGGCACCCGGGGTAACCTGGCTTACAGTACCGCTCACCTGTTCGTACTTATTATAATAAGTGGTGAAGCCGGCGGTGAGCGTAAGTGCGTGGTTGTTGAATTTCTTTTTATAGGTAGCGATATAATCCTGCTGGAATGCCTTGGTGTTGATCAGGTCCTGGCGAACAGCCGTAAGTGAATTGCGGTGAATAACCTGGTTCCCGGTAAAAGTAGGGTCATACAGGTCGTACAACGGGGTGTACTCACGGTTGTTTCTCCAGCTCATGTCAGTATACCAGGTACTCCGGAAATTCAGGTCCTTCATAATATTAATGTCCACAAAGAAGTTACCAACGAGCCTGTAGCGGTCGTCAATTTTCTTATCCCAGTTATTCTCTAACGTAGCCAGTGGGTTTGTTTCAGAATTCTGGATGATGGGTGTGGTTGAATACAGGTCATAGTATCCAGAATCGGTACCGTATGGATTTTTTGTATAGAATTGTTTTTTATCGGCAGATACGATCGGCAATGATCTTCTTGCATTTTCCAGCGCACCGCTGTTATATGGAAGTCTTTCTTTAGAACCGATCAGGCCAAAACCGAGTTTCCATCTCCGGCTTACTTTAAACTCGTCGTTCACGTTCAGGTTCATCCTTTCGTAGCGAACATGCTTAACCAGTCCTTCGTCGTAGGTATAACCCAATCCTGCGTGGAAACGGTTCTTGTCAGTGCTTCCATCCACGCTCAGGTTGGTGGAACTGAATTTGGCATTCCGGGTAACCGCATCAATCCAGTCGGTATTACCGGTGAAGGCACTCATACCGGGACCTCCCACGTTGTTTACAAAACTCAGTAAAGAAGTGTTTGACGGATCGTCAAAAACACGGTTATTGGCTTCAAATGTTGCGAGGGAACGGAATTCATCACCGCTCGCCAGTTTGATTTTATCCACCAGTTTCTTGCTGCCGAAAGATGTATTGAAGTTGATATTCACCTGCCCGGCTTTTGCTTTCTTAGTGGTTACCAGGATGGCACCAGCCGCACCCTTGATACCAAAGATGGCGAGCGAGGAAGGATCTTTCAGTACTTCGATGCTTTCGATTTCACTGGGGTTAACAAAGTCGATGTTGTCGTTGAAGATACCGTCCACGATGTATACGGGACGAACGGTTCCCACACTGATTGTTCCCCGGATCCGCACATCAGGAGCAGAGCCTGGTATGCCGGAGTTTACGATGGATAGACCAGCCACTTTATTCTGTAATGATTGTAAGGCGTTGCTGTTGGGCTGTGCCGCGATCTCGTCCCCTTTTACTTTGGTAATGCTGCCGGTAAGGTCTCTTTTACTGGCCGTACCATAACCGATTACCACCACTTCTTCTGACTTTTTAACGGAAGGCAGCAGGCGAATATCGATTACAGAACGGTTGTTTACCCTCACTTCCTGCGATTCATAACCGATGCTGCTGATCACCAGCGTGGCATCATTATCAACGGTGATGGTATAAACCCCGTTATTATCGGAAGACGTTCCGGTTCCGGATCCTTTCTGCAAAACAGAGGCGCCGGCAACGGGTTCCCCGTTTTCGCCGGTAATCCGCCCGGTAACTTTTATTTTATCGTTTTCCTCTTCGTTGGTGGAAAACACCACCACTACATTATTCTCCAGCTGCTTGTAAGTAAGGTTGCTGCCGGAGAACAGTTTGTCGAGCGATTCGGAAACAGTAAGGTTCTGTGCGGAGAAGTCGGTTTTGTTCTTCAGCGCTTTCAGCTTTGAGTTAAACAAAAAACGATAATGGCCATCGTCTTCTATCAGTTTCAAAACCTTCTTGATTTCCGTTTGCTTCAGGTTCAGGTTAACCTTCTGACCCATGGCCGGGAACGCATTAACCTGCAAAGTAGTGGCGAAAAAGATGATGATGGCAAGCTTCATAACAAGCAGTGTTTTAAGAAGCGTCCCTGGCCATTTTTTTTGGCCCCGAAGTACACTTTTTTGCATAATTTTGGTTTTGTCGTTAAAAAATACAAGCAGCCCCGGTGTAAACACAGGATTTGTTTGTTATAATTTTCCGGGAAATGCTGCAACATTTCCCGTTTTTATTTTCTCATAATTTTCACTTCGTTGTTCCTGATGGAATAACTGAACGGCATCAGGAACTGGAGTTCCTTTAAGGCCTCTTCAGGTGTTTCATTCACGAACGAGCCACTGATCTTGTAATTCCTTAGCTTCTCGCTTTCAATCGATATTTTAAGGTTGTACCACTTCTCCATTTTAAGGGCCAGATCTTCAAAACGCTCGTCTTCAAAAGAGAGTTTATTATATACCCAGGCAGTTTCCACAATGTCGCTGTCGGCAATATTCTTGGTGAGAGGCTTGATGGTGATGGAATATGCATCGGGTTCGGCCGGTTTTACATCTGCCCGCTGGTCTCTCGGGTCGGCAACGGGGTATTTATTATATACCAGTTTCTCATGCGGCTTCAGCATAATCTTGGGGGTACCCGGCCGGTTTTTGTTTATTACTTCTATGGAACCATGAATAAGGGTGGCTTCAATGGTGGACTCCGTTTTGTAAGCCTTTACATTGAATGCCGTTCCCAGCACCTTGATGTCAATACCCGATGTGTGAACGATGAACGGATGCTCGGGATCCTTTACCACGTCAAAATACGCTTCACCGTTCAGCTGCACTTCCCGGTTATTTGCTCTCAGGAAATTATCATACGTGAGTGTACTGCCGGAATTGATCCATACCTGGGAGCCATCGGGCAGTTGAATATGCGATTTAGATCCCTGGCCCACCGACACTTCATTTACCGGTTTTACGGAAGCCACCGGCATGTTCTGGTGACTGGGGCCCGAAAGCCAGTAAAGCAGGCTGATGCCTGCAATAAAAGTTATGGCCACGGCATATACCGCCAGGCGCTTGTACAGGGGCTTGCGGGGATTAAATGAATATTGAACGGGCGTTTCTTCCGCACCGGCTATATCAAAATCGAGGGCTTTTTCTTTAAGACGGTTGATGTGAGCCAGGTAGGCATCACTGCTTTTTTGGATGGTTCCGGGCCGTGCAGTGGGCCGGGAATTCCAGAGTTCCTGAAGGGTTTCCATATTGGCCTGCCATTCGGCATTGCTGTGGAGGAATTCTTCCAGCTGCAGCAGTTCTTCGGCCGTTGCTTCGCCGGTAATCTTTTTGGAGAGTAATAACCAGTATTTTTCTTCTTTCATTCTAGCAAACAAATGATTACGGTTAATAAAGACAATAAAAAAGGATTGATACCCCTAAAGGGTTTCTATTTTTTTTGTGTAAGAAGGGAATGGAGTTCCGGGAACTGGCTTTTGAACTCGCTATGGGTTTTCAGCCGCCTGAGCGCTATAGCCATCTGGGCCTCAACGGTTTTTACGGATATTTCCAGCAGGTTTGCCACTTCGGAGTAGCGTAGCCCCTCCTCTTTAACCAGTTTAAAGATGGTTTTACAACGGGCAGGCAGTTCATTTACAGCCTGCATGATCTTTTGCACCACTTCGGCGGAGAGGAGCAATTCCTCGGGGTTAAAGAAAACGCTGTTGAGCCGGGTTTCCCATTCAATACCATTAGGAAGTTTGTTCCGGCCATTGGCGGTGAGTTTATTTAAAGAAGCATTTTTGATACTGGTAAAAAAGTAAAGCCGGGGATTTTCGATGGTTTGCAGGGATGTGCGCCGCTGCCAGATGGTAATAAAGAAATCGGAAACCACTTCTTCGGCATCCTCGGTGGAGCGCAGGATGGAATAGGCGAAGCCCGTAAGACTTTCATGCATTTCCATGAAAAGCTTCTTGTATGCCTTCTCACAGTTGTGCAGCGCAATCTCGTTCAGAAGGTCCCGTATTTGGCTGTTAGTTATCACAATCGTTTCGGCAGTGAAATTAGGATTTTTCAATAAAACCAGGCAACTATTTGTTCTGCAAAAACATGATATTCATCACCCGGAAATGACCGGCCGCAAAAAATGAATGATTGATTAATGGGTAATGGTAAGATGATACCCCGGGTTGACCGTAACCGAAACACCCGGCCCCACCACTAGTGAGCGGATGACCACATTGGATGAAATAACCACGGTGCCATACGGGATGAGTACATCGGTGAATCCATCCGGCAAGGTCCCGCAGCTCCAGTTAGCCGGGTTTTCCCAGGCATTGTTTACGGTACCCAGCCATGTATTTTCAAATATTAATGTATGGACCTGGCTGTAATTGCCATCCACCAGACACCGGTATTTATATCCATACCACGATGTGGGCAGGTTAATGAACTGAAGTGCGGGTGTGTTGGTTCCGGCATAAAATGCATTGTCGCTGATGTTTGTGAAGCCCGTTCCGGTATCCACCTGCCATTGGTACGATACACCTGAAAGACTGCTTGCCACCGACGCATTTCCATTCCCGCACAAAGGAATGCCGGGAAGGACGGAGGTACTGAATTCATCCGAACCAATATCCGTTCTTCCGTTTGCCACATCGGTGGAACGAACGCTGGCCGAATCATAATCGGCCGTAATGCCGGCGAATGGCTTTCCTTTATCATTCACCCGCAGGCAGGCAGAATGGGTGGAATCGATGTTCAGATTGCCCTGGCCCCTGCCCATGAACAGTTGTATGGAGGGCGTGCGGCCCGGTGTGGAAACGGTACTGCTGTCATCGTACCCATTGTTGCTTCGCCAGGTTGTCCATGACTGCACGGTGCCGGTTCCCCATCTGGTGAAAACAAGACTATCATTGGATACATAAAAATTATGATCCACCACGGTATTACTCAGTACCAGCGCCAGGTTGTTGGATAAAACCCGGTACGCAAAGTGACCGGTGCTTCCGCCCGTGCGTTCGTTATAGAAAATATTATTGAAGAGGGTTCTGTTTTCGGTAGCTGTATTATTCTCGGTAAGGTTGTATACATAACTTCCGGCGGTACCTGTTGCCGCACCTCCGAGGTAAATGCTGTTGTATATGATCCGCTTGGTGGCATTCGGGTAAACACCGATGCCCGAAACTTCATGGATGCCCGAAACAACAACCGGCCTAGCCAGGTTATCATTTGCGATGGCAACCTGGTTATTAATAATGTCGAGGCTGTTCCGTACCCGTTCAATGCGGATGCCGTGAATATAGCCGCTGAAATTATTTGTGTTGACGAGATTGTAGATCCGGTTCTGCCGGATGCTGGTCAGGCTGGCACTGTCACCCTCACCATACACAATACCCGCCACCGAATACTCATTGCAGGTAAGATCATGTATGATGTTTTTTTCAACCAGTTTATTGGCCCCGGCAGAAATACTGATGCCTCTTGTAAAAGCTGTTTCCAGGTTGGACCCATCATAGGCATTGTTGTAGTTGCGGAGATTGTATACCAGGTTACCCGATACCAGGCAGGAGTCTGCATAAATATTCAGTCCGGCTGCGCTGTTTCCTTTGCCGATACCGGTGATCGTTACATAATCATAATCCGGCCCGGCACCGGCTGTGTTGGCAATACCCGTTACAATATTATTGGTGATGACCGCCGAACCGGTTCCTCCTGCTGTAATACCAAAGATGGAGCTGGCCAGCGGAACTACGCTGGCAGTGCTGCCTTGCGGGTTGCCAACAATATTATTGGTGATGGTGCTGTTGACGTCGGCCGTATTGATCACACAAAAACTATAAGGGCGGGCTGTTACCGTTAAACCCATGGTTATATTATCTACCCGGTTATTGGAAATGATTACCGGACTGGCGCCTCCAGGTCCCACTGCCTGGATCATATTCATAAACGCAGCCGCATTATCCACAAAGTGCATTGGACTGCCTGCGCAGAACGGCGCCTGCCCTCCCACATAATTGCGGGTAATGGAATGTCCGCCACCTATGATTCGTACTGCATTAAAATCGGTGGTGGTATAAGGGGGCACAACGGTCCGGTAAAAATGATTGCTGTCGATCATCCAGTTCTGGCAGGCGCCGAGTGCAAGAATACCGGCCCTTGCGAAATTGCTGAATTCATTGCCCCGGATGATTACGTTATCATTGCCGCCAAAGCTGGTAATATGCCTGGCAGGCATATTATATGTGGGTGAAGGCAGCGCATCAAAAAGATTATTGAGTATGGAGATATTCCTGTTGCCGCTTCCCCTGAAAAGAACAGCACTCTCACCGGCCGTTGGTGGAGAGATCAGCCATACGGTATGCCTGAAAATAATATTCTTTAACACAATACTGTCGCAAACATTCCGCATCTCAATACAGCTTATTGAATCGGTGTACTGCGGCGATGAACCGGCATTTGTAAAAGCCAGGTACCTGCCGCTGCCGTTATAACTTCCATCGATCGTTACATTTTTTGCTGCATTCAGTTTAATCAATGTAGCACTGGCAGACTGGCTGATCGTATACAATGTATTGCCTGACGGACGGATGGTGATCCGGTACCCGTTCATTCCGGCGCCGGTAAGTTCATGCGTGGCATCTTCCTGGATATCACTTTCAATGATAATGGTAAGATCGCCTTCCAGTTTACGGAGGTTGATCTGTTCAAACAACCCGTTTGCTTTTGACATAGACCGGTACCGGCAATCTGAAGCGCTTACATAAATTGTGTCTTTCAATCTTGGTTTGAGGCGGTACCCCAGAAGTTCGGCCGGCGGCATAACCTGTACCTGCACATTGGTATGCAAGGCATTTGTTTCGGGCCAGTAACCGATATTGGAAGGCGTATTCAGGTCCTGCGCCACAAAATAAAACAGGATAGAATCACAGCCGTTCCTGCGTACACCCAGTGAATCGTTGTTGACCGGGAAGCGCCAGTAGCCATCATTGGCGGTGCCGCTCTGCAACTGGCCGGTGAATGTTTTCCAGGTAGCCGATCCCAGTTTTCTTGCCCATAACCGAGGCTTCAGCGAGTCGGTGGTATTGAGGCCTGCATCCCGCTGAACAATACGGGTTGTTACATTGATCACCGGGTCGTACAGTGTATCAGCAAAGCTGGTAAAATAAAAGGCTACCGGCGCTGCTGTAATATTGATCGTATAATCCTCCGTTTCGCCCGACGAGAGAATGCTGCATGCATCCGACGGCGACAGTGCGCCGTTCGCATTCCATTTCACTTTCAGCCTGGTGTTACCAGGAGTGATATTGGAAGGAATGAAAATGGAACCGGTGACCACACTGCCTGCTGCTGTACCGATCAGCCTGAATTCGCCTGTTTCAAAGGTTCCGTTCCGGTTCAGATCCAACCAGGCCGCCACCTGTCCAGTGGTGCCGCCGGTAAGGGTAACACTGATGGACGTACTGATGCCCGCCTGAATAAAAGCAGGTGAAACGGATGCGGTATAATCTCCATTTGCTGTACAGGCACTTGAATTATTGATTGATCCATAGGTTACATTCGAAATGTATTTGGATGTACAGGTATTGGCAGGAACACAATAACAAAGAGCAGGGGTGGTTACCGATTTAATATTGGTATAGGCAAACAAGCCGCTTGCCACGCAGGTAACCTTCACCCGGTAATCGGTGGATGATGTTTGGGAAGTGGTTAAACTGGTAGTGGCGGCTCCCGGAATGGGTGAAAAGGTATTGGCGCCAAGCGGAGAAGATTCCCACTGAAGGTCAAACCCTGCATAGCTACCCGATAAATTTAAAGTAAACGAAACGCCGGAACATATATCGGATATTCCAGACACCGTACCGGGCACCGGAGTACCCGAACAGGTAAATGGAATGATATTGATGGCATAGTCTTCTGCCTCACCGGCAGCAGGAGAATAATTCTGGCAAGGAGCTGTTGGATATGAGCTTGTTTTAAGCCGGAACCGCATACGTGTCAATCCACCCAAAGCAGAACCAGGTATGGCAAGATTGGTGGATATAGTGGTTCCGTTCGCATTTCCAACAAGCATCATTTCCGAAGATTCAAATACACCATTCTGGTTATAATCGATCCAGGCTGTTACATATTTTGTACTGCCTGACCCTACCGTTACCTGGATGGGCACAGAGGTACCTGCCTGGATGGCACCCGGTGTAACGGTTGATGTGTAATCCGCATATCCCGTAGCACTGCAGCCGGAAGTATTGTTGATACCTCCGAAGATTACATTCGCAATATGGCTTTGGGTACAGGTGCTTTGCGGGGGCGTGCAATAACAGAATGCCGTGATGTAACAGAGAGCACATTGGACAGGGCAGTTTGCCCGCTGTAGAAACAGGTAGTTACACAGCGATAATCCTTTGATGTTGTTTGTGTCGTTGAAAAAGGATTGGTGGTAGCGCCAGCAATATCAGAAAATGTATTTGCCCCGGGTAGAGATGATTGCCATTGATAAGCTACTCCACCGGCCGGAGATATGGTATTGGTAAGCACCAGCGGAGAGTCGGGGCATATCTGGGAAGGGCCGGTAATCACCGGCGAAGGAGTACCCGAACAGGCCGTGCCGGATATCTGTTCAAGCACCACGCTGTCGATGAGCAGCCGTCCGTTGCTCGACAAACCATAGCTGTTAAAGGCAAAATGATAATTATCCGTTTCCGTAACGGTAAAGGTCTGAACGCCCTGTGTATACGTGGTGGTGCTTACGTTCATGTACGTCTGGAGTAAAGTGGACTGATCCAGGATAGTGGGCTTTTTACCCAACGTTACTTTGAAATGCATCAGCGAGCCGCCCGAGAGCATACGGTACCAGTAACTTATCCGGTAATTGACTCCTGCAGCAAGCGGGAAGGGAGCGCTGAATATCCAGGCATCCGATCCATACTGGGAGTTGGAATTCTGCCGCATACAGCGGGTGCCGCTTACGGTGGGGTCGGTGGTACTTAACTCGAAGGGGTTTGTATTGACACCGGTGAGTGTTGTCCAGCCTGCCGGCGGAAACCCATTTTCAAAACTTTCACTGATCATCACCTGCGCCTTTAAAACCGGCAGCTGGATAAAAAAGAGGATGGTGAAAAATAAAAACCAGGATTTCATTTTCGGACAGTGCTTTTTAGGTATTCGCCGGATCCCTTTCAGGTGATAAAAATTAGTTTCCGGCGGTTAAATTAATCCATCCGGCCGTATTTATAAAGAGAATCCATACCGCCGGAAAATAAAAAAGCCCTTCGTACTGAAAGGCTTGCTGTACCGGAGAGCAGACTTGAACTGCCGACCTTCGGGTTATGAATCCGATGCTCTAACCAGCTGAGCTACCCCGGCGTGGGGCGCAAATATAGGCCATTTTGCCTAAAGAGAGGCGGGGATACCGGCAGAAATTTATTTAAACGGGCGGTCGTTTTCCCCCACGGCCCAACGGGTATTGGGTTCATCGCCCATTACAAATTCCAGGGTACCACCCTGCTCCATATCGCTGTGCCGGATGTAGCCTTTTGAATAGGGCTTTCCGTTGAGTTTTACCGATTGTATATAGGGCTTGCCTGCATGGGTTACGTCAATGCTGAATGTTTTTCCATTGGCCTGTTTGAGCATCGCATGTTTTAATAAAGGGGAACCAATCACATATAATCCGCTGGCCGGGTTTACGGGGTAAAAACCCATGGCGCTGAAAATGTACCAGGCGCTCATTTGCCCGCAATCTTCATTGCCCGACAAACCGGTTACGGAACTGTCATACAGTTCAGTGAGTATCTTATGAACATAGTACTGTGTCTTCCAGGGCTGCCCGCTGTAGTTGTATAAATAGGCAACGTGGTGACTCGGTTCATTACCATGTGCATACTGACCGATGAATCCTGATGCATTCCCATTTACATCACTGTCCTTTGCCTGCAGCGTGAACATGGTATCCAGCTTTGCATTGAAATTCTTTTCGCCCCCCATGAGTGCAATCAACCCGGGTACATCCTGTGGCACATACCAGAAATACTGCCAGGCATTTCCTTCGGTAAAGGGATTGCCGCCATTGCCTCCATACTGAAGTGGATTGAAGGGAGTGATCCATTCCCCTTTGTCGTTCTTTGCCCGGAAGAACGTGGTGGATGCATCATACAGATTTTTATAGAACAGCGACCGGCTGGAAAAGAATGCAGCGTCGTTTGTTTTGCCCAGCTTTTTTGCCATCTGCGCCACACACCAGTCGTCGTAGGCTATCTCCAGTGTGAGTGAAACGGATTGCGATTGAAGGTTCTCGGGGAAGTATTGGAATTTATTCCACACGGTGAATGGAGCACCGGGGTGATCGGTACGGGAAGAAGCCACGCAGGCTTTGTATGCTTTTTCGTAATCAAATCCTTTGATGCCTTTCAGCATGGCATCGGCAATTACGGGGATGGCGTGGTTGCCGATCATGCAGTAATTCTCATCGCCCCATAATTGCCAGATGGGTAAATAACCATACGTATCATATTGGCGAAGCATGCTGTTGATGAAAGCCCCATCTTTTTGCGGTGCCAGCAATGTATATAATGGATGTGTGGCCCGGTATGTATCCCATAAAGAGAAGGTGGAATAATGAGTGTTGTCATTCGCCTTACGGGTGGTAAAATCAGTTCCCGAATACGTCCCATCTGCATTGGCGAGGTTATTGGGCTGGATGAAATTCCGGTAGAGGCCGGTATAAAAAATCTGTTTCTGCGCATCGGTTCCTTCCACATCGGCAACCGATAACAACTCATTCCAGGCGGCTTTTGCGTTGGCCACTGTGGCGGCAAAATCCCAGCCCGGTAATTCGGCAGCAAGGTTTTTATACGCATCGGAGGTGCTGGTGGCTGATAACGCCACTTTCATCTTTACGGTACTTCCTTGTTTACTGTTGAAGCGGAAGGCGGCTTTGCTGCTGTTGCCATTCACCACTCCTGCATCTGTGAACACCCTTCTTCCGTTTACAAAAAATCCCTGCTGTATGGGTTGATCAAACTTCACTACGAAATACACTTTCCGCAACCTCGCCCAGCCGGTAAGGATGCGGTATCCTTCTATGGTATAGGCATCCACCTGTTTCATGTGTGCTGCCACAATCTTACAACTCCAGTAACTTCTCTTCTTATCCAGTGTGTGATCCAGGTCGAACAGCACATAAGCACTGTCTGTCTTCGGGAATTTGTATTGATGAAAGCCCACGTGCACTGTAGCCGTCAGTTTCACATTCACGTCATAATCATCCAGCCGAACGGCATAATACCCGGGGGAAGCCTTTTCTGTTGTGTGCGAAAAAGAAGAACGGTAACCGCTCCGTGGTTTTGCCGCGTCACCCGGCTGCCACAACGGAGTGCCGGTAAGGGGCTGCACCATAATGTCGTACAAATCGCCCACGCCGGTACCGTTCAGGTGTGTATGACTGAAACCAACAATGGTTTTCTGCACATAATCATAGGCCGATGCCGGTTCTTCGGGCGCATCAAAGTTATCAGGGCTTAGCTGCACCATGCCAAAGGGCATACAGGCACCGGGAAAAACGCTGCCTGATAAGCTATTGGCCTGCGAGGCAGAGCCGATGAACGGATTTACATACCGGGTAAAATCTTTCTTATTGTTTTGTGCAGCAACCGCAATTAGTAAAAAAGAAAAAAGAACAGAAAATGATATTCTCATTATTATGCATTAAGCAGGGTTTGTATTCTTTTTGAAACCTTTTCGGCATTGGGCAGCATCGCCTGTTCCAGTACGATGTTCATGGGTACAGCCGGCAGGTTCATGGCGCCCATTACTTCCACCGGTGCATCCAGCCATTGAAAGCATGTTTTTGAAATTCTTCCCGCCAGTGCTTCGGCAAAAGAATTGTTTTGCTGCTCTTCAGTAAGGATCAAACATTTTCCGTGTTTCTTTACAGTATTAAAAACAAGTTCTTCATCCAGGGGAAATAATGTCCGCAGGTCGATCACGTCCACCCGGCCCGGGAAATTCTTTGCCGCAGCCTTTGCCCAGTATACGCCCATGCCATAAGTGATCACACAACAGCTTTCACCTTCATCCACGCAATCTTCATCGGCTGCCAAAACAATATTTCCTTTTCCAAGAGGTATGATATAATCACGGGATGGCTCTACCGTCTTTGCTTCTTCGGTTCCCGGAACCTTGCTCCAGTACAAACCTTTATGCTCCAGCATTACTACAGGGTTTGGATCAAGAAAAGCCGCTTTCAGCAATCCTTTCATATCAGCTGCATTGCTTGGATAAACTATTTTTATTCCTTTGATGGTAAGCAGGGTACTCTCCACGCAACCGCTGTGATAAGGTCCGCCTCCGCCATAGGCGCCCACCGGCACCCGTATCAATGTCTGCACCGGGAATTTTCCGCAACTGAGGTAACAGCTTTTTGAAATTTCTGTCACCAACTGGTTCAACCCCGGGTAGATATAATCCCCAAACTGCACTTCCACAATCGGTTTCAAACCCGTTGCACTCATGCCTACGGTGGAGCCGATGATATATGCTTCCTGTATGGCGGTATTGAATACGCGGTGATCACCAAACTGTTCAGCGAGTGTGGCTGCTTCCCTGAAAACGCCGCCCAGTCTTCTGCCCACATCCTGTCCATACAGCAATGCTTCGGGGTAATCTTCCATGATCTCCCGGATGGCAAACAAGGCAGCATCCACCATCAATACTTTTTCTTTATTGGCCGGGCTGCGCTCCCCCGCCTCTTCTGTAACCGTGGTGGGAACAAAAACATAATTGCCAACTGTTGCCGGGTCAGGTTCTGGCGAAGCAACAGCGCCTTGGAAATGGTGGGTTATTTCTTTGGCGGCTTCCTGTTCTATATAGTCCAGGTGTTCAGCATCCACACCCTGTTCCAGTAATTTCTGACGAAGCTTTGGACCGGGATCATCGACGGCATGTTTGGCCAGGTCTTCTTCCGTCCGGTAAAATTCTTTGCGCACGCCGCTGGTGTGATGGCCGAGCAACGGTACCCTGGCATGAACCAGGAACGGATGCCTTTCCCGCCGTACTTCCTCCACCACATTTTTCATCACGTCGTATGCCTGAACGAAATCACTTCCGTCGATGCTGATGCGTTTGATGCCCTTGAATCCTTTCACCATTTCATTGGCATTGGTGGTCCGGGCTTCTTCCGAACTTACACTGATGCCCCAGCCATTGTCCTGCACCAGGTAGATGACCGGTAATTGATGCAGGGCTGCAAACTGGAAGGCTTCACTCACTTCGCCCTCAGTAACCGAGGCATCCCCGAGGGAACATACCACAACGGGTTTTTCACCGGCCGTTGTCTGTTGCACGTTTTCAGCAACCTGTTCCATGAATTTGATCCCCTGTGCAATGCCCGTGGTGGGAATGGCCTGCATGCCGGTGGCACTGCTCTGGTGAATGATCGTTGGCTTATCACCGCCCCGGTAATTGGGATGCGAATAATATTCCCGTCCGCCGGTAAAAATATCATTGCCCTTTGCAAGCAATTGCAGCATTAATTCATACGGGGTAAACCCAAGCCCGAGTAAGAGGCTTTCATCCCGGTAATAAGGACTCACATAATCGCAGGGCAGTAACTGGAAGGCCGTGGCCAGCTGGATGGCTTCGTGCCCCCGGCTGGTGGAATGAACGTACTTGCAGACCTGCCTGTTCTCTTCATAGATGGTGGCCATGGCTTTTGCCTGGCACATAAGGCGGTAAGCGTTTAATAAAATATCAGTATCCATGATTTGATGCAGCGCAAGCTGGATTAAAAAATTGGCCGGCCAAAGGTATAAAATAAAAAATCGCTGATGGTCGGATCAGCGATATATGAATTGTTGAAAATACAGTCCGGTTATTTTACTTCAATATTCAGCAGGCACTGGTTGTCGATAAACCCTTCCAGTACATCTCCCACCACGGCTTCGCCCACACCTGCCGGGGTACCGGTAAAGATAAGGTCGCCGATATTGAGCGAAAAATAATTGGAGATGTTCTCAATGATCTTTTCAAAACTGAATATCATCTGGGAGGAGTTGGCCTTCTGCACCACCTCTTTGTTCTTCATCAGGGAGAAATTGATGCTCTTCCGGTTGAAATCGGGTGTCAGTTCAATGAATTTCCCCAGCACAGCAGAATTGTCAAACGCCTTGGCTTTTTCCCAGGGAAGCCCTTTTTTCTTCAGTTCATCCTGGATATCACGGGCCGTAAAATCAATACCCACGGTTACCGCATCGTAATAATTGGGGGCATGTTTTTCCTGTATGTATTTTCCGTTCTTGCACACCCGCAAAACGATCTCACATTCGTAATGCAGTTCATTGGTGAATTCGGGGTAATAAAAGGGAGTATGGCTTTGAAGCAGGGCACTTTTGGGTTTCATGAATAAAACTGGCTCATCCGGGATAGCATTTCCCAGTTCTTTCGCATGATCAGCATAGTTTCGGCCTACACAAATAATCTTCATTGCACGTTTTGTTTAAGGTATTGCGGTTCAGCCACGAATATAGACAAATGGCATAAAAAAAACAATTATAGGGAAGAAACCACCAAAATGGATGATCAGGGCTTCACTGATATATTATTATAAGCAGCCATAGCCTGCTCTATCCCGCTGCTGATAAAGGCTTCAATCACTTCCATACACTTCTCAATTTTGAGCCGCACCTGGGTTTCCTCGTCCTTACGCCATTTGCCCAAAACAAAGTCGACTTGCATGCCCTTGGGGTAATTATTTCCAATACCAAAGCGGAGTTTGGGATATGTGTCGGTGCCCAGGATATTCTGGATATCCTTCAGTCCGTTGTGCCCGGCATCAGAGCCACCGGGGCGCAGGCGGATCTTATCCAGGGGCAGTGCCAGGTCATCCACCACGGTAAGGGTGTTTTCGAGCGGAACTTTTGTTTTGTCCATCCAGTATTTAAAAGCCCGGCCGCTCAGGTTCATGTAGGTGGTGGGACAGATACAAACGATGGTCTTCCCCTTAACTTTCACTTCGGCCACGTACGCCAGCCGGTCTACCCGGAACTCACCCTTATGTTTAAGTACGAAGCTGTGCAACACATCGAACCCAATATTATGCCTTGTACCTGCATACTCGGAACCGATATTACCCAGACCTACGAGGAGGAATTTAGACATAGATTAGTTAATGGTTAATGGTGAACCGTATGTGATGAGTTATAATAACAGCATATTCCTTCTCTCCATTCACCATTAACGGTTCACGTCTAACATCTGCTGCAGATCAGCTTCTGTTTTTATCAATACATCCCTGGCTTTGCTTCCCTGGTTGGCACCTACAATACCGGCTGCCTCCAGTTGATCCATTAAACGGCCGGCCCGGTTATAACCCAGTTTCATGCGGCGCTGCAATAAGGAAGTACTTCCTACCTGGCTGGCTACAATAAGCCTGGCCGCATCTTCAAACAACGGATCCTTATCGCCCAGGTCAAAATCCCTGCCTTCCATTTCTTTCTCATCAATGTATTCCGGCAGCAGGAATGCCTGCGGGTATCCCCGTTGTTCGCCGATGAAATCAACGATCTTATCCACTTCCGGCGTATCCACGAAGGCACATTGCAGACGAACGATATCGCCGTTGTAGCTGATCAGCATATCACCCTTACCGATCAGCTGCTCTGCCCCGCCTGTATCCAGGATGGTACGGCTGTCGATCTTACTGCTTACTTTAAAGGCAATGCGTGCCGGGAAGTTGGCCTTGATGGTACCGGTGATGATGTTTACCGATGGGCGCTGCGTGGCAATGATGAGGTGGATACCGACGGCACGGGCCAGCTGCGCCAAACGGGCAATGGGCATTTCCACTTCCTTACCCGCCGTCATGATCAGGTCGGCAAATTCATCCACCACCAATACAATGAAGGGCAGGTACTGGTGGCCTTTTTCCGGATTTAATTTGCGTGCAACGAATTTCTCATTGTATTCACGGATGTTGCGGCAGCCGGCTTCTTTCAGCAGGTCGTAGCGGTTATCCATTTCAATGCAAAGTGCATTGAGGGTATGCACCACTTTCTTGGTATCGGTGATGATGGCGTCTTCCTCACCGGGGAGCTTCGCCAAAAAGTGATTCTCGATCGTTTTATAAATACTCAGTTCCACTTTCTTGGGATCCACCAGTACAAACTTGAGCTGCGACGGATGTTTCTTGTATAATAATGAAACAAGAATGGCATTCAATCCAACCGATTTACCCTGGCCGGTGGCACCCGCCATGAGCAGGTGCGGCATGGAAGTAAGATCAACAATGAAATTTTCGTTATCGATCTTTTTACCGATCGCAATCGGGAGAGAGAAATTATTTTTCTGGAATTTTTCAGACGACAGCAATGTTTTCATACTCACCACCGTCTTCTTTGCATTGGGTACTTCAATACCAATGGTTCCTTTGCCGGGTATGGGCGCAATGATACGTATGCCCAATGCAGCCAGGCTCAGTGCAATATCATCTTCCAGGTTCTTGATGCGGGAGATGCGCACACCGGCTGCGGGGATAATCTCGTATAAGGTAACCGTGGGGCCCACCGTTGCATAGATCTTCTGAATCTCGATATCGTAATTGCGGAGGGTGCCGATGATCTGGTTTTTGTTATTCTCCAGTTCATTGGCATCCTGAACAATCTTATCGCTGCCGTGGTTCTCGAGCAGGTCGAGCACCGGGTATTTATAATCACGCAGGTCAAGGATGGGATCATACGGTTTGGACGCCGCCACTTTTGCCGCGGCAGACACCACCGGCTCTTCCACTGCCTTCTCGGGTACTGTTTTTATTTCAAGCGCCAGGTCGCTGGAAGGAACTGCTGCCTTAACCGGAACCACCGGGTCTTTCATCACCGCAGGCTCTTCCGGGATCACCAATGGTTGTTTCACTTCCGGCACAGGTTCGGGCTCTTCGTCTTTTTCCACGATGTTCAGTCCATGATCGGGAGCCTCCTCTTCTGCAACTGCATTTACCATGGCCCCATTTCCTTTTAGGGTATTACCGCTGGTTGTAACCACCGGTTCTGCAGGGTTTTTCCATTCCACTTTTTCAGAAATATTTTCCGGTTCAGCTTCTGTATCCTGGTCCGCATTTATTTCTTTTTTGGAAGGCAGTTTGAAAACAGGATTAAAACGCCAGATCACATAAGAGAGAACGGCCACCGATAAAACGGCAATGGTGCCGATCTTACCAATGGTCTGGTACAGCCAGTCACGCATCATATCGCCGGCAGCGCCGCCGTAGGGAAATGCCTTTCCCTGGAAAACCACCGCGGCCGCCACGCTGATGAGCGGAAGGCCGAGGATGAGGTATTTAATATTTTTTACAACAGAGAATACTTTTTTGCCGAAGAACAGGTTCACCCCGATCACAAAAAAAGTACTGCAGATGAGGTAAGAAGCGATGCCGAATCCATGGCGCACAAAAACTTCGGAGATGAAAGCGCCGAAGGTACCCAGCAGGTTCTGCACCTTGATGTCGTTGGCCAGCAGCATGCGGTAGCTGAACTTGTCCTGGTCATCGCCCCAGGTAAATAAGTACGACGTGAAGGCAATAAAGAAAAGAAAAGCAAAAAGCAGCAGGATGCTGCCGGCAATCTTATGCGTACGTTCGTCCTTCAGTAATTGTTTTACCTCCACCGTTTCCTCTTTCTCCTGTTTCAGTTGCTCAGGGTCGGCCGGTTTTGTCTTTGAGGATTTTAGTTTATTCGCCATCGGCCACAAAGATATAGAAAACCCCTGCTTCCGGAACCGGTAAAAGGACCGGCATTTCAGGTATCATTGAATTTATGTAGGTTTGGAAAAACAATCCGCTGGTGAAACATGTAACCGCCCTGCTTTTCTTCTGCTTTACCACGGCCTGCTGCCTGGCACAGGCCCGGCCGGATACGATGACCATTGATATTTCAGGGGTGGATGGCGACAGTTCCCTGCTTTCCCAATCGCAGTTGTATATCGACAGCAGTTCGTCGCTTAGTATACCGGAAATACTGAAAAAGCATTTCATCCCGCTTACCGGTTTTAAAGAACGCAGAAAGATCACGGCGGAGATGATCCCTTACCATTTCTATCTCCGGATAAAACTGGCCAACCGCTCGGCAACGGGGCAGTCGGCCTATATTTACCCCGGTTCCTATTTCCGGAGTATAAAAATGTACTTCTGCAATAACCCGGGCGGGCCCGCATTCACAGACAATGAGATCAGCGGTTATATAAAACTCCGGATGGCGGCCGGCGAAGAAACAGAAGTGCTGCTTTGCCTGCAGCCGATGAAGAATGATTTTGACGGCATCAATCCTCGGATGATCACCGGGAACTTCATCGAAGATTTTATGTCGTATTCGGTTACTGCCCGCAGCGACATCCACATATTCGGCATGGTGCTGAGTGGTGTGGTGCTGATGATGATCCTGTTCATGCTGGCCAATTTCATCCTGGGCCCCAAACCCGAGTTCCTCTACAATGCCCTGTATTCGCTGTGCATGTTCTTCCTGATTTTCTTCAATTCGTACCTGGCCAGGAAGACAACTGATTTTGCCGGTTTCTATTTCGCCTACCTCGACTTTTTCCTGCTGGTAACAGGCGTGGTTTTTTACATCAGCTTCACCCGCAGTTTTATCAATACCAAAGAAATGTACAAAACCACCGACCGGGTGCTTCGTTTCGGGGAGTATTTCATGCTGTTCCTGCTGGGCATTTATTCCTATCTCCATTTTTTTACCGATACCTACCTGCCGCAGTTCTACCTGGAAACCATCATGAAATTCCTGATCCTCGGCATCGGGGTGTTCTTTATTTATTTTGCGGCCAAACAAAAAGACAGGTTACTGAATTACCTGGCCGCCGGTAATGCCATGCTGGTGATCTTCTCCACCATCTCCCTGTCGCTGATCATCTTTAATGTACGGTTCAGTTCCCTGCTGTCGAATTCACTCTTTTATTATTACATCGGCATCATCCTGGAACTGATTTTCTTCCTGGTGGGCATTACGTATAAAAACCGGCGTGAACTCATTCACGGCATCAAGGAACAGGAAGCACTGAAGCTGGAAGCTGAAAAGAAAGAATTTGAAACACAGATCGCCGTGATCAAGGCACAGCAGGAAGAACGCAACCGCATCAGCGCTGATATGCACGACGACCTGGGCGCCGGTATGACCACCATCCGCCTGTACAGCGAACTGGCTAAAAGCAAACTCACCGATAATTCTATCCCGGAGATTGACAAGATATCTTCCTCTGCCAACGAACTGCTCAACAAGATGAACGCCATCATCTGGAGCATGAGCAGCAGCAACGATTCGCTGGGCAACATGATCGCTTACATCCGCAGTTATGCACTGGAATATTTTGAAGACACGGGCATCGCCTGCCGCATCGACATACCGGATAATTTACCCAACGTGGAAGTGATTGGCGAAATACGGAGAAATGTATTCCTGGTGGTGAAAGAAGCACTGAATAATATTCTTAAACATTCCAAAGCAACCGAAGTTACCATCACCCTGGTACGGGAACACAACGAGCTGATCCTTTATATCCAGGACAACGGTGTGGGCATCAACCTGGATGCGCTGCGCCAGTTCGGCAACGGGTTGAAGAACATGAAAAAAAGAATGGCCGATGTGGGTATTGAATTCAATATCGAAAACAGGAACGGCACCCTGGTTACCATCCGCCGCAAAGTGGAGCAGTTTTAATGCTTTTTTGCCACAGCCATAAACAATAACAGCCAGCCGGCAATGAACGCCACCCCGCCAACTGGTGTTATGGCGCCGATCCATGAAAGCGGTAACCCCGCATACTTTACATAGCACAACAGGTACAGCGATCCCGAAAACAACAGCATGCCGGTAAGGAAAAGATTGCCTGCCCATTTCATGAATTTTCCGGGAAACTCTTTGTACAGCATCCCGGCTGCCAGCAACGCAAATACATGGTAAAACTGGTAGCGAACCGCCGTTTCAAATACCTGCAGCAATTCTGCATCAAGCAGTTTCTTTAATCCATGTGCACCAAATGCGCCGAGTGCTACGGCAAGTGCGCCGGTAATGGCAGCCGCTTGTAAAAATCTTTTGTGCATATAGGTAACAGGTTATTGGTTAATAGTTACTAGTTGTGAAAGGCTGTTTTCATTCAGCTCATTTACGGGGAGAACCAACTTAGCCTGGTTGTAAAAAACGCTGCGTTCGCTGAGCTTGTTTTCAATAAAGGATAACAGAGCCGGATGATCCAGTTCTTTCAGCAGCGGCCGTTTGTCTTTTTCATGAATCAGCCTTTCCAGCAAAAGAGGCGGATCAGCCGCCAGGTAAACGGTAGTACCCTGTTCATTCATCCATTGTACATTATCATGAAAGCAGGGAACACCGCCGCCACAGGCCATGATAAAGGACTCGTGTTGGGAAAACCCACGCAAACAGGAAGTTTCTGTTTCGCGGAAATACGCTTCCCCTTTTTTTTCAAATACAGCCGCAATGGTTTCGTGTTCACTTTGTTCAACCTGTTGATCAAGATCGATGAAAGGCAATCCATATCTCTCCGCCCAGCGGCGGCCCCAATAGGATTTTCCACTGCCCATAAAACCAATGAGAAAAATTTTCATACTGTGCTCCTGGAACGAAATTACAGTAATCCGGTTTCTTTTACGATCCGGGCATGCAGAATGGGGGAATCAGTTCTTCTTTTTAAAATCGCCCCGCTTCCAGGCCTTGATGAATTCGTTCCAGGCAAAGGGATTGAAGATATTCTGCGGAGGAGCCTGTCCGTAATAATAGGCTTTGTTGGCATACTGGCGCAGGTACTGGCTGGTGGCCTCCCGTCCATCCGTAGGCAGGGTGGAAGCCAGCAGGCGCCGGGTGGCTTCGTTGTTATTTTTGCGGGCAATGGTAATATAATCATCCGGCACCTGCGCATTGATGAAATCACGCTCAAACTGTGCCCGGGTAGGCCTTGCCTTGATGATGGTGGCAGCCAGGTAAACCGTATCAGTAACCATCAGCTGAATCACGCTGTGCTGGTTGCCTTCGAGGTTCATGGGAATCACCGTTTGCTTGGGCTTGTATCCCACACTGGTGAATTCAATCACGTCGCCTTTCATCACCACGATGCTGAAAACGCCTTTGTTATTGGTAACAGTACCCCGGTTCTGTCCTTTTACCACCACGCTTACCGACTCGAGGCCTTTCAGGCTGTCGGCAGTCATCACCAGACCATATAACTGAACCACGGAATCTTTAAAGGTTTCAAACTGGGCGTTGGCAGCAACAGGGAGGAAAAAAAAAGCAGTAAAAATGTATGGTATAAGTTTCTTCATCAAAAGCTGGTTGACATGTCCGGCGTGCTTACCAAAAATACCAACATTCCTTAATTATTAATCAAAGTAAGGCGATATGTGGTTAATTTTGCGGATGGAAATGGTTTTTTAACAAATAATTGAACGATGACAAACGAGGATATTTTAAAGGCATTAAGCAATGTGCAGGAGCCGGATCTGGGCAAAGATCTGGTTACGCTGAACATGGTAAAAGACATTGCCATTAATGGCAACAAGGTATCATTCACCGTGGTGCTTACCACACCGGCATGCCCGCTGAAAGACATGATCATGAATGCCTGTATCAATGCCATTAAATTACTCGTGAACAAAGAAGCCGTGGTGCAGGTGAACTTCACCAGCAATACCAGCAGCAACCGCCTTGATGGAAAATCGATATTAAAAGACGTGAAGAACATTATTGCTGTGGTGAGCGGTAAAGGCGGCGTGGGAAAAAGTACCGTATCGGCCAACCTGGCCCTGGCCCTGTCACAGGGCGGTGCCAAAGTGGGATTGATGGATGCGGATATTTACGGACCCAGCCAGCACATCATGTTCGGAGTACGGGGCGAACGGCCGCTGATGAAAGATGACGGCGGCAAAGGCCTGATCGTTCCCATCGAAAAATTCGGCATTAAGATGATGAGCATTGGTTTGCTCATTGATGAAAAACAAGCCGTGGTTTGGCGTGGCCCCATGGTGAGCAGCGCTATCCGCCAGTTTGTAAGCGATGTGGATTGGGGCGAACTGGATTACCTGATCGTTGATATGCCGCCCGGCACCGGCGACATTCATTTAACCATGGTGCAAACCGTTCCGGTTACCGGCGTCATCGTGGTTACCACCCCGCAAACCATTGCATTGGCCGATGCCAAAAAAGGAATCGCCATGTTTGGACAGGCACAACTGAAAGTGCCGGTGATCGGCCTGGTGGAAAACATGAGCTATTTCACCCCGGCCGAACTGCCCAACAATAAATATTATCTCTTTGGCAAAGACGGGGGCAAGAACCTGGCAGAAGACTTTGATATTCCGTTTCTCGGACAAATTCCCATCGTACAAAGCATCCGCGAAGGAGGCGACAACGGCATACCGGCCATGGTGGGCGATGATGCCATCACACAAAAAGCATTCATGGACTTTGCGGCCAATGCCGTACGGGGCATCGCCATGCGCAATGCCAATCTTGAACCGACTAAAATACAGGAGATCGTTGCCTGATCATAAACACGTTTTCTTTTCATACTAATGTCACTACTATCCCAACAGGAATTACGTTCACTCGCTCATGAATACGGTACGCCGTTGTATGTATATGATGCCGCCACCATCACCGGGCAGTACAAAAAACTCAGCAGCGCCTTTGCGGAAACAGACACCCGTTTTTTTTATGCCTGCAAGGCGCTTACCAATATACAGGTGCTTAAACACATCAATGGGCTCGGCTGCAGCGTGGATTGCAGTTCCATCAACGAAGTAAAGCTTGCCCTGCGTGCCGGCTTTGATCCGGGTAATATTCTGTACACCAGCAACGGCATCCATTTCAGTGAAATTGAAGAAGCACAAGGCCTGGGTGTTCACATCAACATCGACAGCCTGAGCAACCTGGAAAAATTCGGCAGAAAATTCGGGCATAGCTATCCGGTGGGCATCCGCCTGCGCCCCAACATTATGGGAGGCGGCAACCTGAAAGTTTCCACCGGGCATGACAAAAGCAAATTCGGGATACCGGTTGACCAGCTGGATAAAATACTGACGCTGGTATCTACCCATAACCTGTACATACAGAACCTGCACATCCATACCGGCAGCGACATCAAAGACGTGGATACCTTCATCAAAGGAATCGATGTATTGTTCGACATCATTCCTTCTTTTCATGAACTGGATTCCATCGACCTGGGTGGTGGATTCAAAGTGCCTTATCAGGAAGGCGATGCAGAAACTGATATCCCCCTGCTGGCAAAAAAAGTGAAAGAAGCATTCGATAACCATCCCAATTCCGATGGCCGCCACCTGCAGGTTTGGTTTGAACCGGGCAAGTTCCTGGTAAGTGCTGCCGGTTACCTGGTAACGGAAGTAAATGTGCTCAAGGAAACATCGGCCACCACGTTTGCCGGTGTCAACAGCGGTTTCAACCACCTGATACGCCCCATGTTCTATGAAGCGTATCACCGGATAGAGAACATCAGCAATCCAACGGGTGTACAAAAAGAATATTCCGTTGTAGGGAATATCTGCGAAACCGACACCTTTGCCTGGGACCGCAAACTGAATGAAGTTCGGGAAGGCGATCTGCTGGTTTTTTATAATGCTGGCGCTTATGGTTTTGAAATGAGCAGCAACTTCAATTCAAGATTCAAACCGGCCGAAGTGCTGGTGGAAAACGGGAAGGCGAGGCTGATTCGACGGAGAGATGAATTTGAAGACCTGCTCAGGAACCAGGTGATCAACCAGGAATTAAAAATGAAGAATTAAGAACTGCCTTCTGTGGCTAAGCTTACTATTATACTGCTTTTATCCATCCTGCCGGTAAGCCATGCTTTCGGCCAGCTACCGGATTGTTTAAAATTCAGGGAGGGCAAATTCCGCATTGCCGACACCCAGGCCGGCGTGGTTACCATTGCTGAACGGAAAGGAATGTACCAGACTGAATCCAGCGAGTCGCTGAAACTGGTGGCCCGTTTCCGCATTGCCTGGCAGGACAACTGCAATTTTACGCTGAAACTCGACAAGATCATCCGCAACGAAAACAGGATCGAGCTTCCTGTTAACCTCGAGATCCGGGTAAAGATCACCGGAACATCTGCTGACTCCTATACCCAGGAAGTATCCTCCTCCATAACCAACGGAAGCTACCAGGTGAAGGCCGTAAAGATCAACTGACCTTTTTTTTGATTTACAAATCTTTTAACGAAAACTGATTTCTCCACCTATTGTGGAAATCAAAATTTCTCTCAACATTTACACAGCAAATAAAAATGCCGATATTGATGATTCCATCGATGTCAACCAACTTCAACAAACAATTTCAAAATTTATGGAACACGACCGTGAACCCCGGAACAAAAAGTTCGGAGTAACTTTTTTGCGGGCCTTCGTATGCCTCGCAGTTAGTCTTTCCCTGTTCTCCTGCAACAAAAAAGACAAATGGATCGACGTTGACCCGGCCTTCAGCCAGTACATCGATGCCTATACCACCGGCACCATTTCCAAAACATCAGCGGTAAGGATCAGGCTGGCCACCGACGCCGGCACCACTCATTCCGTGGGTGAAGAACTGAAAGAAAATCTTTTCAGTTTCTCGCCCGCCGTTAAAGGAAAAGCATTCTGGCTTGATGCGAGGACAATCGAGTTCAAACCAGACAGCTGGCTGAAACCCGATGAACTCTACGAAGTGAGTTTCAACCTGGGCAAAGTGACCAAAGTGCCGTCAAAGTTTGCTGAATTTAAGTTCAGCATGAAAACGGTAAAGCCGTCTTTTAAAATTTCCGACGACGGCCTGCGGAGTTCCGGCATAAAAAATAAAATGATCCTCAGCGGCGAACTGGAAACTGCCGACGTGGAAGAGGGCAAACAGGTGGAAAAATTACTGGCGGCACAACAAAACAACGCCGCCCTGAAAATAAGCTGGCAACACAATGATGCGGCCAAATCGCACCGCTATACCATTGAAAACATCGACCGGTTGAAATCGGTAAGCAACATCAGCCTGAAATGGGATGGCCAACCCATGAACATGGACGTAAAAGGCGAACGGGAAGTGGCGGTTCCGGCCCTGGGCGATTTTAAAGTACTGGACGTGGTGGCCATGAACGAAGCACAACAGTACGCTTCGGTTCAGTTCAGCGACCTCATTGCTGTGGGACAGGAGCTCGACGGCCTCATCACCATCAGCGGGCAACCGGATATCTCCTACACCATCAGCGGAAGCGAAGTAAAAGTATTCAGCAATGGAAAACTGGATGGCAACTATACCGTGAACATCAACGCAGGAATAAAAAACACCTGGGGCGATGTACTCGACAAAGGATTTGCCGCCAACATCAATTTTGAAAACCGCATGCCTTCGGTGAAGATCCATGGCAAAGGAAACATACTGCCCAACAGCGGGCGGCTGGTACTTCCCTTTGAAGCCATCAATTTAAATGCCGTCGACATCAGCATCATCAAAATATTCGAGAACAACGTACCCCAGTTCCTGCAGGAGAACAGCCTCGGCGGAAACAGTGAGCTGAGAAAAGTAGGCAAGCCCATTGTACAAAAAACCCTGCGGCTCGACGACGACAAAACACTCGACCTGCGGAAGAAACAGCACTTCTCATTAGACATCGATAAATTTCTGAAAACCGAACAGGGCGCCATCTACCGGGTAACCATCGGTTTCCGGCCGGAGTATTCCTTATACCTTTCTTCGGACACAACCAGCAAAGAAGAAAGCGGTGAAGACGAGGAAGAAGATTATTACCGCAGCTACGACCGCGAAGGCGTGGATGAAGATGATGAATTCTGGAACCGCTACGACACCTACTACCAGTTTGGCTACAACTGGAGCCGCCGCGATGACCCCACCAGTAAATCGTATTACAACAAAGACCGTTGGGCCACCCGCAACATTATTGCCAGCAACATCGGCCTTACCGCCAAACGTGCCAACGACAACAGCATGCTGATTGCCGTAAGCAATATCCTTACCACCGAACCCATGAGCGGGGTGGAACTGGAAGTAAGGGATTACCAGCAAACGATCATCAGCACCGCCAAAAGCGGCAGCGATGGTTTTGCCAATATCGACCTGAAAAGAAAACCCTTTTTGCTGATTGCAAAAAAAGGAACCGAAAGAGGATACCTGAAACTGGATGACGGAAGTTCCCTGCCGCTGAGCCGCTTTGATGTGGGCGGCGCCGAAGTAAAAAACGGCATCAAAGGATTCATCTTCGGCGAACGCGGCGTATGGCGGCCGGGAGATACCATGTACCTCAACTTCATCGTGGAAGACAAGGAAGGAAAACTTCCGGAAGACCACCCCGTGGAGTTCAGCCTCTTTACCCCGCAGGGCCAATTGTTCAAACACGCCGTACAGAGTGACGCGGAGGATGGCTTCTATCTTTTTAAAACAAATACTGATGCTTCCTCTCCTACCGGTAACTGGACCGCCAAGATAAAAGTAGGCGGCGCCAGTTTTGAGAAAACGATCAAAGTGGAAACGGTAATGCCCAACCGGCTGAAGATAAACCTCGACTTTGGCAAAGATCCATTGCTGGGTAAAGGCAATACCACGGCTGGCACCATCAATGCCAAATGGCTGTTTGGTGCTGCAGGTAAGAATTTAAAAGCGAAGATTGATGCGTCGCTCTACTCCAGGGGAACCAGCTTCCCCAAATTTGGCGGCTTTGATTTTGATAACCCCACTTCAAACTATTCCACCCAAAGTAAAACCATCTACGACGGCACACTGGATGCAGAAGGCAATGCTGCATTGAAAACAGATTTCGAGATTGATGAAACAGCACCGGGCATGCTGAGTGCCAACATGGTGGTAAAAGTATTTGAACCCGGCGGAAGCTTCAGCATCGACAATGTGAGTATTCCTTACAGTCCGTATGCAAGTTATGTGGGCATGAAATTACCCGACGGGGAAAAGCCATTTGATTTTTTACTCGCCGGTAAAAACCATACCATGCAGATTGTAAATGTAGACAGCCGCGGCAACCTCCTCTCCGGCAGCAATGAAGTGGAAGTGCAGTTCTACCGCATTCAATGGCGCTGGTGGTGGGACGATAATGGCGACAACCTCAGCAACTTCACGCAGGATGAATACAACAAATTACTGAAAACAGAAAAAGTGAAACTGGTGAACGGACGTGGCAATTATACCTTTGGCACTTCCGAAGACGAATGGGGCCGTTACCTCATCCTGGTTAAAGATCCTAAAAGCGGGCACATCACCGGCTCGGCCTTTTATATTGATACGCCTTACTGGCAAAGCAGGGAAGGCAATGACGACCAGACCGCCGCTTCCATGCTGTCGTTCACTTCCAATAAAGAACAATACAATGTGGGTGATGAAGTAACCCTGACCATACCCAGCAGCAAGGGTGGCCGGGTGCTGGTAAGCCTGGAAAACGGAAGTCATGTATTAAAATCATTCTGGCAGGAAACCGTGCAGGGACAAACCAAAGTAACGTTTAAAGCAGAAGCGGAGATGGCGCCGAATATTTATGCTACGGTGAGCTTATTGCAACCGCATTCGCAAACCATCAACGACCTGCCCATCCGCATGTATGGTTCCATTCCTGTTTTTGTGGAAGACAAAAACACGCTGCTCAAACCGGTGCTTAATATTGCCGGCAGCATCCGGCCCGAACAGAATGTATCGTTCAGTGTAAGCGAGCAGAACGGGAAAGAAATGACCTATGTGGTGGCGGTTGTTGATGAAGGACTGCTTGACCTCACCCGGTTTAAAACACCCGATCCGCACGATGCATTCTATGCACGGGAAGCACTGGGCGTAAAAAGTTTCGACCTGTATGACTATGTGATCGGCGCCTGGGGTGGCGATTTAGAAAGAATACTAACCATTGGTGGCGACAATGAAGCCGGGGCCGGCAAACAAAAAACGGCCAACCGGTTTAAACCCGTGGTGAAATTCCTGGGGCCCTTCCACCTCAATAAAGGACAAACACAAAAACAATCGTTCACCTTACCATCTTATATCGGTTCGGTACGGGCCATGGTGATTGCTGCACACAAAGGCAGTTATGGCGCCACCGAAAAAGCCGTGGCTGTTAAAAAACCATTGATGATGCTGGCCACCATGCCCAGGGTGCTGGGCCCGGGTGAAACGATCAAATTACCTGTAACGGTGTTTGCCATGGAGAACAATATCCGCAAGGTGAACATTTCTCTTCAGTCGAACCCCTTCCTGGAAGTGGTGGGCGGAAATGCCCAATCGATCAGCTTTTCACAGGTTGGTGAGCAGATGGTTTATTTCGACGTGAGGGTGAAACCCAATGTAGGTATCGGCAAAGTAAAACTACTTGCCAGTTCGGGCAATGAGAAAGCCGATTACGAAGTGGAACTCGACATCCGCAATCCCAATCCACCGGTTACCAGTGTAACCGAAATCACACTGGCGCCGGGTCAGCAATGGAAAACAACTGCCGCTCCCATCGGCATTGCATCCACCAGCACCGCCATGCTGGAAGTTTCGAGCATACCGCCGATGAATCTTCAGAAAAGGCTGAGTTATCTTATCGAATATCCGCATGGATGTATTGAGCAAACCACGTCATCCGTGTTTCCGCAATTAGTATTGAACCAGCTGACCGACCTGGATGAGTATAAAAAATCACTGGTAAATAAAAATGTAAAAGCAGGTATCGGAAGGCTCCAGAGTTTCCAACGGCCCGATGGCGGCTTCAGTTACTGGCCTGGTGAACCTGAAAGTGATGAATGGGGCAGCAACTATGCCGGTCATTTTTTAGTGGAAGCACAGAACAATGGATATATAGTAAGCGACTACATGCTGCAGCAATGGAAAAACTTCCAGCGGGGCAAGGCCAACAGCTGGACACCCAGAACGGATAATTTTTATGGCGGCGACCTCACCCAGTCTTACCGCCTGTACACCCTGGCATTGGCCAAAGCGCCGGAACTGGGTGCCATGAACCGGCTGAAGGAATTCAAATATTTATCCCCCGAAGCCAAATGGAGACTGGCGGCAGCATACCAACTGGCGGGGCAGTCAAACACAGCGCTTGACCTCATCAGCGGACTGGCAACTTCTTTCCCCGTACGGACAAGCTGGGGGTATACCTACGGTTCGGATACAAGAGACGAAGCCATGGTACTGGAAACACTTACGCTGATGGGTAAAAAAGAAAAAGCGAAGGACCTGCTCACCACCATCTGTGCAAAGCTGTCTCAGGATTACTGGTACAGCACACAAACAACCGCATATTGTTTGATTGCCATAGCCAAATACTGCGGCAAGAACCCCAGCGGCGCCAAGATCATTGCCAATGCCAATGTGGATGGAAAAGCCGTTGACGTCAACTCCAGTTCATATATCCGGCAATTACCGGTATTGTTTAAGAACGGGGCAAGCAATGTTGTGGTCACCAACAAGGGAAGCAATACGCTTTATGTGCGTCTCATCACGCAGGGCCAGCCGCTGGCCGGCGACAGCCTGAAAGTGAACAACAATCCTTCGGTGCTGAACATGAGTGTAAGTTACCTGTCGCAGGATGGAAAAGCAATCGACATCAATAAGCTGTCGCAGGGAACGGATTTTGTTGCCAAAGTAACCATCACCAACCCCGGCAAGCGTGGCTATTATTCAGAGATGGCTTTGTCGCAGATATTCCCCAGCGGCTGGGAGATACTGAATGCACGGATGTTTGACGGTGAAGGCGCTTTCAAATCATCGTCGTCCAGCTACCAGGACATCCGTGATGACCGGGTGTATACCTATTTCAACATTAAAGCAAATGAAACGCTTACTTATTATGTGCAGCTGAATGCTTCGTATCTCGGCCGGTATTTCTTACCCGGTACGTTCTGTGAAGCGATGTACGATAACAGCATCACCGCCGGAGTGAATGGCAAGTGGGTGGAAGTGGTGAACCAGTAAAAAATAGAACGCCGATGACACGGACGAAGCTGATCAGCACGGATAATATCCGAATTGATCCGTTTTACCGGTGTCACCGGCGTTCTATCCTTATATGAACAAACTGATTCGAAATATATCATACCGGTTAATGCATCTCCGTACCAGGAGTAAGATCATGCTGGTATTGATAGCGGGTTTGCTGCTGTGGTTCTGGCTTTCGCTTCCGGATCAATTATTCAATGCACCCACCTCCTATGTAATCGAAGACAAAGACGGCAATCTCCTCAATGCCACTATTGCTGCCGACGGCCAATGGCGTTTTCCGCATAATAAAACTGTGCCGCAAAAATTCATCGACTGCATCACCACCTTTGAAGACAAGCGTTTCTTTAAACATCCTGGTGTTGATCCTGTGGCCATCACAAGGGCCATCACAAAAAACATAAAAAATAAAGGCATTGTACAGGGAGGCAGCACCATCAGCATGCAGGTGATACGCCTATCCAAAAAAGATGAAAAAAGAAACATCTGGAACAAGATCAAGGAAAGCATCCTTGCCATCCGGCTCGAAATGACGTACTCCAAAAAAGAGATCCTGGCCCTGTATGCCGGCAATGCACCCTTCGGCAGTAATATCGTGGGGCTGGATGCTGCGGCCTGGCGTTATTATGGAAGAAGCCCCGATAAACTGAGCTGGGGTGAAATGGCGGCACTGGCGGTGTTGCCCAATGCGCCTGCCCTGGTTCACCCGGGCAGGAACCGGGATGTGTTGTTACGGAAAAGAAACGGGCTGCTTGATCATTTGCTGGAAGCAGGAAAACTGAGCCCGGAAGCCGCTGAACTGGCCAAACTGGAGCCCCTGCCGGATGAACCGCTGCGCCTTCCGCAAAATGCACCGCATCTTTTACAGCGTTTTATCAAGGACAATAAAACATGGAAGCAGGAAACCAGGATCAAAACAACGCTTGACGGCAACCTTCAGAAGAATGTTACTCGCATCATTCAGCAACATCAGTCGGTATTAAAAGGGAATGGCATCAACAACGCCTGTGCACTGGTACTGGATGTGGAAACGGGGAACGTATTATCATATGCGGGCAATATTGCCGACCCGGCAAACAAAGAAATGGAAAGCGATGTGGATGTGATTGCAGCGCCCCGCAGTCCGGGCAGTGCATTGAAGCCCATCCTGTATGCATCCATGCTCAGCGATGGACTGATCCTCCCCAATTCCCTTATCCCGGATATACCCACACAGATCGGCAGCTATGCTCCAAAAAATTTCGACCTCAATTACGACGGTGCCGTTCCTGCCGGAAGAGCCCTTTCAAGAAGTCTTAATATCCCGGCGATTAAAATGCTGCAGCAATACAAGTACCAGCGTTTTTACGAAACATTGCAGCAATGCGGCATCAGCACCCTTAACCGGAGTGCCGATACCTATGGCCTCAGCCTGGTACTTGGCGGATGCGAAGTAACCATGTGGGATATTGCTGCGGTATATGCATCCATGGCAAGGGCACTGAATCATCAAACGAAAAATCATGGCAAAATGGATGCAGCAGATTTTCATGCACCCAACTACAAACCACCAACCACCAACCACAGTCCTCAAACCGCAAACCGCAAACCGCAAACAAACATCCCGCTCGATGCCACTTCCATTTACTTCACCTTCCAGGCCATGCAGGAAGTGATGCGCCCGGGTGAAGAAGGATTGTGGCAATTGTTCTCCTCTTCGCAAAAAATTGCGTGGAAAACAGGAACCAGCTTTGGCTTCCGCGACGGATGGGCCATCGGTGTAACGCCCAAGAACGTAGTGGCCGTATGGGTGGGTAATACGGATGGTGAGGGCAGGCCGGGGCTGATCGGTGTACAGACCGCTGCACCCATCCTGTTTGATATCTTCCGGTTATTACCCAACGGGAAATGGTTTGACAAACCGAAATACAATTACACATTCGTACCGGTATGCCGGCAAAGCGGCTATCGTGCCAATATTGATTGCCCGGATGTGGATACCCTGTTTATGCCTCCGAATGGAACCAAAGTACTGCAGTGCCCATACCATAAAATAATACACCTCGATGCCAGCGGAAATTTCCGGGTAACCGAAGAATGCGAACTGCCCGGCAACATGGTTCACAAAAGCTGGTTCATCCTTACCCCGGCCATGGAATTTTATTACAAGCAGCGGAACATCGATTACAAACCACTTCCCCCCTTCAAGCCCGGCTGCACATTTTTGGAAACCGGGAAATTAATGGAGATCATTTACCCGCAGCCCGATGCCAAAATTTATGTGCCGCTTGAAATCAATGGAGAAAGAGGAAGAACCGTTTTTACCGCCGCTCACCGAAGGGCCGGCGCCAAAATCTTCTGGAGCCTCGATGATGCCTTCATCGGTACCACGCAGAATTTTCACCAGATGGGATTAAATCCTCCACCCGGTAAACACACCATCACCCTGGTGGATGAGAACGGGGTAAGCGTATCCAGGCAATTCGAAATACTGGAGAAACAATAGGTTTTTTTTTACCCACAAGGAACCATGGTGTATATTAACTACATCGCTTCTGCCATACCCAGTCTGGCTATACGGTTCAAAACATTTCTCATTTCTGCACATCGCTGTTTGTTAACCAAATTTCTTCTTACATTTAAATATCTTATTCACTAAAAAATTTTTGTTATGCCTATTCGTATGGAAGATGATCAGCAGGATCAACAGGATTTTGATGAAAGTAAAACCTCGGGGGGCGGCGGTGGTGGTACCGGTGGGGGCGGCGGACTGATGAACCTCTTGCCGATGTTGCTGATGTTATTCCGCGGTGGGGGCGGTGGAAAAAAAATATTGCTGCTGCTGGTGGCAGGAGCCGCTGCATACTTCTTCTTTTTCCGCAATGCAGGCGGGGGCGGCGGCGGTGTAACCGATGTGGTGAAGAACCTCTTTTCGCAAAGCGGTTATAATTACAATGCCGACACATTCAAAAAAGCCAGCGTATACGAAGGGTTGGCCGATGACAATACCAAAAATCCCTTACCGGAAAGTGTTTCGCTGCTCCGGTTTGCACCGGAAAGGAGAAACCAGGGCCAGCAGGGAAGCTGCGTGGCATGGAGCAGTGTGTATGCCGCCAGAACAATTGTTGAAGCTGCTTCCACCGGGCAGAATGCAAACAATACCAGTTATAGTCCGGCCTTTGTGTACAACCAGATCGGGCTTGAAGGATGCCAGGGCGCCTATATTCAGAATGCCATGGAATTTATGACCAATAAAGGGGTGGTGGCATTCAACGATTTTCCATATACCGACCAGGATTGCAGCCGGCAGCCCAATAATGCATTGATGAACGAGGCTTCACAAAACCGCATGCACGGGTTCACCCGCCTCACCGATGGAGAAAGCACACAGGGCATCAGCATCCGTGCCATTAAAGAACACCTGGCAAAAGATGCACCGGTGGTGATCGGCATGATGGTGGGCGGAAGTTTTATGCAGGGAATGATGGGTAAAGAACTGTGGACACCCACCGACCAGGACCGCAGCCAGATGGGTTTTGGCGGTCATGCCATGTGTGTGATTGGTTACGACGACCGCAAAGTTGCCAAATATGCCAGCGGCGAAACCTATACCGGCGCTTTCCAGATTATGAACAGCTGGGGAACCGAATGGGGTAATAATGGCGTGGCCTGGGTGGGTTATGCCGACTTTAAGGAATTCGTTCGGGAAGCCTATGGCATTGACCCCATGCCTAAACGCGGCGCCGCCGTAAGTGTGGCATTGGAATGCGCCATTGGCCTGGTGAAGAACGACGACAAACAATACATTCCGCTACGGCTGAAATCCGGGAACATTTTTGAAACAGTGAATACCGTTGCGCCAGGCACTAAATTCAAAATGGAGGTAAAGAATTCGGTAGAGTGCTACACTTACATATTCGGTCAGGAAACCGATGGAAGCAGCTACACCCTGTTCCCGTATCCAAGTAAAGAAGATGCAACCAAAACATCATTCTCCCCGTATTGCGGCATTACCGGCTACCGGTTATTTCCCCGGGGTAAAAGTTTAGTGCCGGATAATGTGGGTAACAAGGATGTGTTTGCCATTGTGGTAACCAAACAGCCGCTCGACTGGTACGCCCTGAACAATGCCATCAGCAAAAGCAGCGGAAGCAGCTACGGCGATAAAGTAAGCACAGCACTTAATCAAAGCGGTGTTGGAAATGTGCGGTATGCAGCCGGCAGCGGCGGCACCATCAACTTCCGGGAAGAAGGCGGGCAGCAGAAAGCCGTTATCTGCGTGGTGGAAGTGAATAAATAAGTTTGACTAAGCTACACAGGTACATAGCATACAACTCAATTAAAAACCGTCTGCCATATACCTGTGTGGTTATTGATAAAGTTCCGGATACATGAATTCATTACTCAAAAAATTTTGTTTTCCGGGCAGGCATACTCTCAGTCAATGACCTAATGACTTAATAACTCAATGACCAGCAACGCAGCATCCTTCCTTTCACTCGTAAACAGCCCGGTAAAATTCCGGCTCTTTCTTTTTTCCAGGTTACCTGCTGCCTATATCAGTGGTGTACGGGTCCGGTATGCCGACGAAAACAAATGCGTGGTCACCGTTCCTTTCAAATGGCTGAGCCAGAATCCCTTTAAGAGCACTTATTTTGCCTGCCTGTCCATGGCCGCTGAAATGAGTACCGGTGTTCTGGCGCTTGCTCATATATATAAGCGTAACCCGCCGGTGAGTATGCTGGTGCTGGAAGTAAAAGGCAATTTTATGAAGAAAGCCGTTGGCCGCACCACCTTCACCTGCGAAGATGGTCCGCTCATCCGGCAAACCATCGAAGATGCCATCAACAGCAAAGAAAGCAGAACAGTAACTGCAGGATCTGTTGGAAAAGACAGCGACGGAAACCCGGTGGCTGAATTTTCAATCACCTGGGGCTTTAAGGTTAAATCATAAGCTGCCACAATCACTGTGACCGTATTTATGTAAATTGCATCCCCAAGTTCCCTTGAAGTAATAGTAAGAACTGCAAAAACAGCAATGGTGTTACTAGTAACGATGAACCATTAACCATTAACTATGTCGAAAGAATCACGCAAACAACAGGCCCTCGAGTATCACGCCAAAGGCAGGCCTGGCAAAATAGAAGTAATACCCACCAAAGAAGCAAAAACACAACGGGATCTCTCGCTGGCCTATTCTCCCGGTGTGGCCGAACCCTGTCTCGAAATTGCTGCCAATCCCGAAGATGTATATAAATACACCGCCAAAGGAAACCTGGTGGGAGTAATCAGCAACGGCACGGCGGTTCTGGGGCTGGGCAATATCGGCCCCGAAGCCGGCAAACCGGTGATGGAAGGAAAAGGAGTACTGTTTAAAATATTCGCCGACATCGATGTATTCGACATCGAAATCAACGAACACGACCCGGAAAAATTTGTACAGATTGTACAGGCACTGGAACCCACATTCGGCGGTATCAACCTTGAAGACATCAAATCGCCCGAATGTTTTTATATTGAACAGGAACTGAAGAAGCGCTGCAAGATCCCCATCATGCACGACGACCAGCACGGTACTGCCATCATCAGTGCCGCCGGCTTACTGAATGCGCTGGAAATACAAAAGAAGAAGATTGATAAAGTACGTTTTGTGGTGAACGGCGCTGGTGCGGCTGCCATGGCCTGTATACAGCTGTATGAATCATTGGGTGCCAAACACAGCAATTTCATGGTATTCGACCGCAAGGGAATTTTATACCAGGGCCGCCCCGATGTGGAAGAACTGAAAAAGAAATTCTGCGTGGATGCCAAGTACAAAGATTATGACCTGGCCCGCGCCATGAAAGACGCCGATGTATTCATCGGTCTCAGCATTGGTGATACCGTAACGGCCGACATGGTGAAAAGCATGGCCAAGCACCCCATCGTGTTTGCCATGGCAAATCCAACTCCCGAGATCAGTTATGAACTGGCCGTGGAAACACGGAAAGACATCATCATGGCCACCGGACGCAGCGATTATCCCAACCAGGTAAATAATGTACTGGGCTTCCCCTACATTTTCCGCGGTGCATTGGATGTAAGGGCCACGCAGATCAACGAAGCCATGAAACTGGCTGCTGTTAAAGCATTGGCCGAACTCACCAAGGCTCCGGTTCCGGATATTGTGAACCTGGCATACAATGAAAAAACCATCACCTTCGGCCCCAATTATATAATTCCAAAACCGCTCGATCCCCGCTTGCTGTCTACCGTAGCGCCGGCAGTGGCCAAAGCTGCCATGGAAAGCGGCGTGGCCAAATACCCCATCACCGACTGGGATAAATACGTGCAGGAACTGAACAGCCGGCTTGGACTGGATAACCAGCTCAGCCGGGTGATCGGTACCAAGGCAAGAAAAGATCCGAAGCGGGTGGTGTTTGCCGATGCCGAAAATATCAAGATCCTGAAAGTGGCGCAGATGGTGCTGGAAGAAAATGTGGCCTACCCGATTTTACTCGGCAAAGAAGACAAGATATTGAAGATTGCAGAAGAGAACGGAATCGACCTCGAAGGTATGCCGATCATCAACCCGGTGGATGACAAGAACGAAGAAACCAGGAAAAAATTCGGCGATGTATTCTTTGATAAACGCCAGCGCAAAGGGGTAAACCGGTACGAAGCCGCCAAGCGCATGAAAGACCGGAATCATTTCGGTTGCATGCTGCTGGAACACGGAGAAGCCGATTGTATGATCAGCGGGCTGAGCCGTAATTACCCGGATACCATCCGCCCGGCATTGCAGATCATCGGCACCGAGCCCGGTGTGAAAAAGATCGCCGGTATGTACATTATGTTCACCAAGCGTGGTCCCCTGTTCCTGGCAGATACCACCGTAAACTTCAATCCCACTGCCGAAGAACTGGCAGAGATCACCTTACTGGTTGCCAAAGAAGTAAAACAGTTCAACATCAAACCACGCATTGCCATGCTTTCCTACTCCAACTTCGGAAGCAGCAATTCGCCCGAAGCCAACCTCGTGCGGCAGGCAAGGGAACTGGTGAAAGCCAAGGATCCTTCATTGATCTGCGATGGCGAAGTGCAGGGCATCCTGGCCTTCAACAAGGAGATACTGAAAGAAAACTATCCTTTTACTGAACTGCTCAACGGCGAAGTGAATACCCTTATCTTCCCCAACCTGGCAGCGGGCAATATCGCCTACAACCTGTTACAGGAAGTAGGCGGCACCGATTCCATCGGCCCCATCCTGCTCGGACTGAACAAGCCCGTCCACGTGCTGCAACTGGGAAGTTCTATCCGTTCTATTTTTAACATGGTACTGATTGCCGTGGTGGATGCACAAACCAAATGCCGCGACAATACCCAGGAGGCCGTGAAGAAAAGCAAATGGTGGAAGCGCCGCAAATCCGTTACACACGATACATAAGACAGGGGTAACCATATAACCATGGAATAATCTTACATTCGTACTTCTTACAAACGATATTCCTCATGTACTTCTTTAACCATTTTGGTCGCTACCTGCTGATGCTGAAAGGCATGTTCACCAAACCGGAGAACTGGCGTATGTACTGGAAGGAGCTGATGCACCAGTGTGTGGAAATAGGCATTGGTTCGCTGGGTATCGTTGTCATCATTTCTGTTTTTATGGGTGCGGTAAGTGCGGTACAAACTTCTTACCAGCTGGTGAGTCCGCTGATACCGGCTTCCACCATTGCGCAGATCGTACGGGATACGGTGATACTGGAATTTGCCCCCACCGTGGTTTGTATCGTACTGGCAGGCGTGGTGGGCAGTAAGATTGCCAGCGAACTGGGTAATATGCGGGTGAGTGAACAGATCGATGCACTGGAGATCATGGGCATCAACACCAAATCATACCTCATCATGCCCAAGATTATGGCCTGTCTCATCACCATTCCCCTGCTGGTTATCTTATCCATGGGACTGGGTATTTATGGCGGGCGGCTGGCCGGTACAGCAACCGGTATTCTGTCAACCGACACATACGACGCCGGCCTGCTGCTTAATTTTGTACCCTACAATGTATTTTTTGCATTGGTAAAGGCATACACATTCTCATTCATCATCAGCACCATTCCTTCTTATTACGGTTATTTTGTAAAAGGCGGCGCCCTGGAAATAGGAAGAAGCAGTACCAAGAGCGTGGTGGTAAGCTGCGTGATGATCTTATTTGCCGATTACGTACTGGCTGCACTGCTGCTGGATAAATAAAGCTGTCATGATTGAATTTAAAAACCTGAAAAAAGCCTTCGGTGATAAAGTGGTACTGGATGACGTAAGCCATGTGATGGAAACGGGCAAGGCCAACCTCATCATCGGGCAAAGCGGCAGCGGCAAAACCGTATTGCAGAAATGCCTTGTGGGATTGTTTGAGCCGGATGAAGGGGAGATCATTTATGATGGCGTGAGTTTTACCGAGATGAACATCGACCAGCGTAAAGAACTGCGGCAGCAGATCGGCATGCTGTTCCAGGGATCGGCCCTGTTCGACAGTATGACGGTGGAGCAGAACATCATGTTCCCGCTGGATATGTTTGCCAACCAAAGCTCCGGCGAGAAACTGGCCCGGGTAAATGAAGTACTGAACCGGGTAAACCTGGAAGGCGTGAATAAAAAATACCCGGCCGAGCTGAGCGGCGGCATGAAGAAAAGGGTGGGCATTGCCCGGGCCATTGTGCTGAACCCCAAATTCCTGTTTTGCGACGAGCCCAACTCCGGCCTCGATCCGCAAACCTCCATGGTGATTGATAAACTCATCCTCGACATCACCCGGGAGTTTAACATGACCACCGTGATCAATACCCATGATATGAACAGCGTGATGGAAATGGGCGAGAACATCATCTACCTGTACGACGGGAAAAAGGAATGGAGCGGCAATAAAAACGACATCATCTTTTCGCGGAATGAACGCCTTAATAAATTCATTTTTGCTTCCGAATTCCTCAAAGATGCCAAAGACATGCGCATGCTGGAAGCCAAAGGCAAGATCGCCGATGACCGGAACATGGATGAGCTGCTGAAGTGACCTCCCCGTTTCAAAATATCCATTTCTGCAATACCCCCATCTCCCCTATCTTTGCGGCAATTCTTAATTTTTAATTCTTAGTTCAACCATGTCTGTTCTTGTTAATAAAGATTCCAAAATAATTGTACAGGGTTTTACCGGTACAGAAGGCACCTTTCATGCCACGCAGATGATTGAATACGGCACCAAGGTTGTAGGCGGTGTTACACCTGGCAAAGGGGGAAGCACCCACCTCGACAAACCGGTATTCAACACAGTGGCTGATGCGGTTAAAACAACCGGCGCCGGTGTAAGCATCATTTTTGTACCGCCGGCCTTTGCCGCCGATGCCATCATGGAAGCCGCCGATGCGGGCATTGCCCTGGTGGTTTGCATCACCGAAGGCATTCCCGTACAGGATATGGTGAAAGTGAAGAACTACCTCAGCAATAAGAATACAAGACTGGTTGGCCCCAACTGCCCCGGCGTAATCACTGCCGAAGAATGCAAGGTGGGTATCATGCCCGGTTTCATATTTAAAAAGGGAAGGGTTGGTATCGTTTCCAAATCAGGAACACTTACTTACGAAGCGGCCGACCAGGTTGCCAAAGCCGGATTGGGCATTTCAACGGCCATCGGCATTGGTGGCGATCCCATCATCGGCACCACCACCCGGGAAGCCGTTGAATTATTTATGAATGATTCCGAAACCGATGCCATTGTAATGATTGGTGAAATCGGTGGCGGAATGGAAGCCGAAGCAGCGAGGTACATCAAATCAACCGGAAATAAAAAACCGGTGGTAGGTTTTATTGCCGGGCAAACAGCTCCTCCGGGCCGTCGTATGGGACATGCGGGCGCCATTGTAGGCGGTGCCGATGATACGGCTGCAGCAAAAATGAAGATCATGACCGAATGCGGTATTCATGTAGTGGCCAGCCCGGCCGATATCGGAAAGACGATGGCAGAAGCGCTGAAAAAATAATGCAACGAATAAAATCAGGATCCCGGTTTGTCCGGGATTTTTTTTTGTCCTGCCTGCGGTCTTAATGAAATAAAAAAACCGGGGCATTCACCCCGGCCTAAAGTATAGCCATAAAACAATGTTTAGTCTGCATAAGAATATGCTCTAAAACTGTACAGGTATATAACCAATCTGCATGCCACCGGGTTTACGTGTTCCCCAAATAAAATGTTAAAGAAAATGGTGGGCATTACTTGTGCAAATCATTCATGACATACATCTCATGGCAGTGCTGTATATTTAAGGATTCGGCACATGCATATTATAAATTGTATTTTACAAGTAAAACATGCCCCTATGTTCAGTAAGAAAATCCTGCTGGTTATTTTTTTGTTAACCGTCACATCAACAGCCACTATGTCACAGCCAAAAAATGATTATGCCGCCGCGTGGAAGAAAGTGGAACAACTCGAAAAAAAAGGATTGACAAAATCGGCGCTGCAGGAAGTGCTGACTATTTACAGCCTGTCTGTAAAAGAAAACAACGATGCACAGCAGATCAAGTCCTGCATCTACCAGGTGAAGTACCGCATGGCGCTGGAAGAAGATAGCCAGGAGAAAAATATTTTTTTTGTGGATACACTAATTGCCCGGGCTAAAACACCGGCAAAAAACATCCTGCTAAGCATGCAGGCCGAACTGTTCTGGGAATACCTGCAGAACAACCGCTGGAAATTTTACGACCGCACCCGGCTGGCTGCAGAGAAAAGCAAGGACATCAGCACCTGGAGCATAGAGAAACTGTATGCAACCATTTCGCAACTTTACAAAGCCTCCCTGCAGAATGAACCTCAATTGAAGAATACAAAAATGGAAGGGCTGGATGCCATTATGGTGAAGGGAGAAAACACCCGCTACCTGCGCCCCACCCTTTATGATTTCCTGGCACACCGGGCACTGAAATTTTTTATGAATGATGAGGATGGGATAACCAAGCCAGCTTACCAGTTCCGCATAGATGATGTGCGTGCATTTGCCCCACCCGGTGATTTCATCAAAGCATCTTTTAAAACAAAAGATACCGCTTCTCTGCAGCACAAAGCCATCCTCCTGCTCCAGGATATCCTGAAATTTCATCTCAACGATGCAAGTCCGGATGCATTGATTGATGCTGACCTCATCCGCCTGGAATTTGTAAATAACAACGGCGTACTGGACAACAAAGAACCGCTTTATGAAGAAGCCCTGAAAAATATTGAACAGCAATACCCGGGCAATGCATCTGCAGCCCGTGCTGCGTACCTGCGGGGATCTATCTACCTGCAGCGTGGCCGGAAATACGATCCACACAGCAATACCCAACACCAGTACGAAATCAGAAGAGCCCGGGAATTATTTGAAAGCCTGTATGCCCGTTTTCCGAAATCCAATGCCGGCATTGATGCCAAAAACAGCATCGGTGAAATAGATAAACCCTCTCTTCAGCTGGAAACCGAAAAAGTGAATGTACCCTTGCAGGCATTCCGTACCCTGGTAAAGTATAAGAACTTTAAAACACTCTACCTGCGTTTGATAAAAACCAGCCGGGAAGAAATTTTAAAAGCTGACCGCAGTGCCTATGAAACGATGTGGAAGGGATACGTATCCCTGAAACCTGAAAAAAGCTGGAGCATTACACTCCCCGACCTGCAGGATTACCAGGAGCACAGCACCGAAATAAAAATCGATGGACTGCCCAACGGCACCTACCTTATACTTGCCAGCATTGACCCGGGCTTTTCCCTGACGAAAAACATCATTGCCCGGCAGTTTACCTACATAAGCAATATCAGCTATATACATACCAGCAACAATGAATATTATGTTTTGCACCGCGACAATGGCCAGCCGCTTGCCGGGGCACAGGTGCAGTTGTGGGAATCCAAATACAATTCAGCAACCAGCCGCTATGAAGAAATAAAAGCCGAACGGTATACCGCTGATGAAACCGGTTCTTTCAAATTGAAACGATCGGGTGAATACCGCGATTTTGCATTGCAGGTATCACACAAAGGTGATGAACTTTTTATGACCGAAGGAAACAGCTATTACAGCAGTTACAACAGCTATGAGCCCGAAATAAAACCTTACACGTTCCTGTTCACCGACCGGAGCATTTACCGGCCCGGACAAACCGTTTACTTCAAAGGCATCGTGGTGCAGAAGGATACCAATGCAGCCAAAACTGGCGTAGTACCCAACTACAAAACCAAACTGCTCCTGAGGGATGCCAACGGGCAGCAAACAGCCCAGCTTACGCTCACCAGTAATGAATTCGGGAGTTATCACGGGAGTTTCCGGCTTCCGGAGGGAGTAATGAACGGATATTTCAGCATCATCGATTCACTCAACAATGCTTCTGTTGGTTTCAGCGTGGAAGAATACAAGCGGCCGAAATTTTCCGCCGAAATTCAAAAACCAACAGGCACGTACCGCATCAATGACAGCATAAAAATCACCGGCATGGCCAGGGCTTATGCCGGCAACACCATTGACGGCACCGGTGTAAGTTATCGGGTGGTACGCCGGGTGCAGTACCCCATCTGGTGGGGATATAAACGGGGCATATGGGGAAATAACGAAGAAATGGAAATTGCCAATGGCAGCACGATCACAGATGCAAAAGGAGAATTCAGCATCCGTTTCAAAGCCATACCCGATGAATCAGTTGATAAAAAAGGCCAGCCCACCTTTTATTATGAGGTAAGTGCTGATGTAACCGACATCAACGGCGAAACCCGTAGCGGCAGCACCACCGTGGCCGTGGCCTACCAGGCATTACAGCTAAACATCATCATGCCGGATAAGGTGCCGGGTGATACCCTGCATGCCTTGAAGATCCGCAGCAGCAACCTCAATGATATTTTTGAAAAAACAACGGTGAATGTAACCTTTACCCGGGTAAAATCGCCGGGTAAAATTTACCGTTCCAGGTATTGGAGTATGCCCGACCAGTTTGTGATGAGCCGGAACGAGTATGAAACGCTTTTCCCGTATGATGTATACAAAGATGAAGACCAGGTACAGAACTGGCCGCTGGCAGAAAAGTTTGTTGACAAAACCGACAGCACCCGCGAAAACGGCAACTGGGAATTGGGAGTGAAAGGATGGAAGTCTGGGTGGTATAAAATTGTGGCCAGTACCAAAGACAAATACGGCGAAGAAGTAAGGGCAGAAAAATTTATACAGGTACTGAACAATACGGAGCAAACTGCGGGTGAACGCGAAGACCCGGTAACTTTCACCGCTTCCAAAAGAATTGCTGAACCCGGCGGCCAGGTTAATTACAGCATCCGCTCCGGCTTCAGCAATGTATGGCTCATACAGGTGATCCAGCGTATGAATAATGGGAAGAAACCCGCCAGTCAGCACATCTCTTCCGTAATGCCTATTGAATCTACTATGCAGGTGCTGGAAACAGACCGTGGGGGCATCAGCATCAGTTATTCGTTTGTAAAACACAACCGGGTATACAGTGGCACCGAAGGATTTGATATTCCCTGGAGCAATAAAGAGCTTACCATCCGGTATGAAACATTCCGAGACAAACTATTGCCGGGCAGCCAGGAAAAATGGAAGCTGAAAATAACCGGCAGCAAAGGAGAAAAAGTGGTGGCCGAAATGCTGGCCGCTATGTACGACGCCAGCCTGGACCAGTTTAAACCACACGAATGGAGCGGTATGGACATCTGGCCATCGTTATATGATATCGTGGAATGGGAAAAAAACGGGTTTGAAGCAGAGAACTCTGATGCGATGGACAATATAGACTACAAACGGCTCGCGGGCATTCCATTTTCGTACGACCGGCTATTGGGTTTCTCTGAAGGAGGGATTCCGGGAAGACCAAGGTATTACTATGGGGCTGATGCAAATGCTGTTCACGTACCAATGTATGATTCTGCCGGTAACATTTCAGCTCCTGCACCTGCTGCTGTTGCGTTTAAGATGAATACAAGAGGAAAAATTGAAGAACTAAAAGCAGATTTAACAGTAACCAGGTCAGTCGTGGCAGATGACGCCGATCTGTCCATCAACGGCGAAAAAATAAAAAACACATCCACGGGCTCCGCAAACCCGGTACAGGTACGTAAGAATTTCAATGAAACCGCCTTCTTCTTCCCGGATCTGAAAACGGATGCAGAAGGCAACGTGGAATTTTCGTTCACCATGCCCGAAGCACTCACCAAATGGAAACTGATGACGCTGGCTCATACCAAAGATGCGGCAGCCGGGTATTCCACCAATACCACCATCACCCAAAAGCCGTTGATGGTACAACCCAATGCACCCCGGTTTATGCGGGAAGGCGACCAGATGGAGCTCAACGCTAAAATCGTAAATATGAGCGACAGCGAAGTAACCGGCATTGCCACGCTTGAGTTACTGGATGCTGCCAGCAACAAGCCGGTTGATGGATGGTTTAAAAATGTTTTCCCGAATCAATATTTTACGGTGGCAGCCGGGCAAAGTGCCGTAGTGAGATTTCCGATGGAAATTCCTTTTAACTTCAACTCAGCCATGAGCTACCGCATTGTTGCCAAAGCAGCCAGCTATTCCGATGGCGAAGAGATGGCCATTCCCGTACTCACCAACCGGATGTTGGTTACTGAAAGCCTGCCATTAAACCTCCGAAGCCAACCAACAAAGAATTTTAAGTTTGATAAGCTGCTCAACAGCGACAAAAGCGTTACACTCACCAACCACGCCCTTACGGTTGAATATACCAGCAACCCGGCCTGGTGTGCGGTACAGGCCCTGCCCTACCTGATGGAATACCCGTACGAATGTGCCGAGCAAACCTTCAACCGCTATTATGCCAATACGCTGGCATCGTATGTCAGCCGAAGCATTCCGAAGATCAAATCCGTTTTTGAGAAATGGAAGAATGCTGACACAGCTGCCCTGCTGTCCAACCTGCAAAAAAATGAAGAGCTGAAATGGGCTCTACTGCAGGAAACACCCTGGGTACTGGATGCTCAAAATGAAACCCGGCAGAAAAAGAACATTGCCCTGCTTTTTGACATGGTGAAGATGAACAGCGAACAGGAAAAGGCATTCAGCAAACTGAAAGAAATGCAGCTGGGTAACGGTGGCTTTACCTGGTTCAAAGGCGGAATGGATGACCGCTACATGACACAATACATTTTAACAGGCATCGGCCACCTGAAAAAACTGGATGCGCTTTCCGGCGATAATTACCAGCGCATCAAAGCCGTGGTGAATGCAGCCATTCCTTACCTGGATAAAAAAATTAAAGAAGATTATGACAACCTCCTCCGTTATAAAGTAAAACTTGAGAACAACAACCTCGGTTACACACAGGTGCAGTACCTGTACATGCGGAGTTTCTTTACCGAATATAAAATTCCGGCTGCTTCACAAACGGCTTATGCGTATTACACCGGCCAGGCAAAAAAATTCTGGCTCAGCAACAGCAAATACATGCAGGCAATGATTGCCCTGGCACTGCACCGCAGTAACGATGCGGCAACAGCAGCTGCCATCATCCGTTCGCTGAAAGAAAATTCGATCAGCAAAGAAGAGATGGGGATGTACTGGAAAGAATGGTCTACCAGCGGGTATTACTGGTACCAGGCTCCCATTGAAAGCCAGGCCCTGATGATTGAAGCGTTCTCGGATATTGATAAAAATACCGGTACCATCGACGACCTGAAAACCTGGCTGCTGAAACAAAAACAAACCCAGAACTGGAAAACAACCAAGGCCACCGCGGAAGCCTGTTATGCCTTACTGCTCGGCGGCAGTAATTGGTTAAGCGAAGAAAAAGAAGCAACCATTCAACTGGGAAATACCACCGTAAAAAGCACCGATGGCTCTGAAGCCGGAACAGGGTATTTCAAAAAAAGGATTACTGCGGAAAAAATAAATCCCGCCATGGGAAATATAACAGTTACGGTTTACGGGCCCACCAATAGTCCAATCAACCAACCTACCACTTCCTGGGGTTCCGTTTACTGGCAATACTTTGAAGACCTGGATAAGATTACCCCAGCAGCAACGCCGTTAAAACTGGTAAAGAAACTGTATGTTGAAAAAAATACCGACAAAGGCCCGGTATTAACAGCCCTGGAAGACGGCGCCACCCTGAAAGTAGGCGATAAGATAAAAGTGCGGATTGAACTGAAGGTGGACAGGGATATGGAATACGTACACATGAAAGACATGCGTGCCGCCTGCATGGAACCGGTGAATGTGCTCAGCGGGTATAAATGGCAGGGCGGACTGGGATATTACGAAAGCACCAAAGACGCCAGCACCAATTTCTTTTTTGGATGGCTGGCAAGGGGCAGTTATGTTTTTGAGTATCCCCTGTTTGTAACACACGCCGGTAATTTCAGCAATGGCATTACCAGCATTCAGTGTATGTATGCACCGGAGTTTACAGCACACAGCGAGGGAATCAGGGTGAATGTGGAATAAATAAAAACACGAATTAAACCAAAAACACGAATCAGTCATCTGACTGATTCGTGTTTTTATTTCCGGCAATTCGTGTAATTTGTGTAATTAGAAAAATAAGTGGCATGAATCACCAACAACCTGCGTACAGCATCCCCATCCGTTTTCGTAAAATGGAAAACCTGCATATTGTTTTCTGGTTATTCAAAGACATCAGCTGGTGTATGATCTGGAAACCCCTGGGCATTGCCATGATCTTTCCCACCCTTATCATTGCGATTGTGATTTCTGTGCGCACCCGGCAATTGATGAGCGAAGTGTGCCACAACATCGCCATCGTTTTCTGGATAAGCGCCAATGCCTACTGGATGATCAGCGAATTTTTTGAATTTGATACCTGGCCGCTTTTTGACGGGTACACATATAAACACCTGGCTATCATACCATTTGTACTCGGAATCCTGATGCTTGCCTACTATTATATCATCTGGAGGCCCCGGCACAGGAACGTGGTGGAAACCATGTAAATCCGGCCATTACCACTCATAACACGTACTTTACCATTGGGAAGAATAAAAATTCCGCCTGTATCGGATTCATTTGTGCAGATTAGCCGCCACATATATCTTCACAGTACAAAACTAAATGGAGCCTCGCTCCCATGTAAGATGCACCAATAAGTGCTGCCCCTTTTCCGATTCTTCAATCTCACAGCCGGCAGCGTTTTTTTACCTGATTTTTTTACGAATCTTTTGTCGTGAAAAGTGAATGCCTGACCTTTAAGCAGTCTGACAAACGCCGTACGCTCACCCAAAATGCCGCATGATGCTATGCCGCTGAAGTGAGTGACACAACGATGATGATTTGAAAAACAACAGCCCGAAACAAAAAATAAATAAACACAAACAATTAAACCCCGCAAACTATGGACTTAGCAAGTTTTTTTACGCATTACTGGTGGATTCTGGTGATACTGGTATCGCTGCTGCTGTACAAATTCATTCTCCGTTTCTTATTCGGTATGGTGATCGTGCCGGAGAACCGGCTTGGACTGGTTACTAAAAAATTCGTTCTCTTCGGTGCCAACCGGGAACTGCCCGATGGCCGCATCATTGCCACCAAGGGTGAAGCCGGCTTCCAGGCACAAACACTGGCGCCCGGCCTGTACTGGGGTATGTGGCCCTGGCAATACGGTGTGGACATGCAGCCTTTTACCGTAATCCCGGAAGGTAAGATCGGCCTTGTATTGTCGAACGACGGCGCCGAAATTCCCACTGGTTCCATCCTGGGAAGAAAAGTGGAATGTGATAACTTCCAGAACACCGAAGCATTTTTGAGCAATGGCGGCCATAAAGGACGGCAAACTGCTTATATCACTGCCGGTACCTACCGCATCAACAACTATGCATTTACCATCACCATTACAGACATGGTGATCATACATGAAAACATGGTGGGCATCGTTACCACGCTCGACGGCTTGCCGATCGAAAGCGGGCAGATCGCCGGTAAATTCATTGAAGGGCATAATAACTTCCAGGACATTGACATGTTCCTGAAGAACAACGGTAACCGTGGCCTGCAACCTGCCATCATACTGGCTGGTAGCTACAACCTGAATCCATGGGCCGTGCAGATAGAGGAATTACCCATGACGGATGTGCCCATCGGCCACGTAGGTGTGGTGATCAGCTATATCGGTGAAGATGGTAAAGACCTGACCGGTGAAAGTTTTAAACACGGCAACATCGTAAGCAAAGGACAGCGTGGTGTGTGGATGGAACCCTATGGCCCCGGTAAATACCCCATCAACAAATACACGATGAAAGTAGAACTGGTGCCCACCACCAACCTGGTATTGAACTGGGCCAATGCCCGGAGTGAATCACACCAGCTGGATAAGAATTTAAGTACGATTACGGTGCGTTCGCAAGACGGTTTCCCGTTCAACCTCGACGTGTCGCAGATCATACACATTCCGGCCAATGAAGCGCCCAAAGTAATTGCACGCTTCGGCAGCATGAACAACCTCGTAAGCCAGGTGCTTGAACCTACCATCGGTAACTATTTCCGCAACTCAGCACAGGACAGCGATGTGATCTCTTTCCTGAGCACCCGTAAGGAAAGGCAGTTTGCTGCAAAGGAACACATCAAGAATGTACTGGACGAATACAACGTGAATGCCGTGGATACGCTGATCGGCGACATTGTACCGCCGGAATCATTGATGAAAACACTCACCGACCGTAAACTGGCACAGGAAGAAGAGAAGACCTATACCACCCAGCGGCTGGCGCAGGAAAAACGCCAGGGCATGGAAAAGGAAACGGCCATCGCCGATATGCAGAAGGAGATCGTAAAAGCGCAGCAAAGCGTGGAGATCGCCCAGCGCACAGCCGATGCTACGGTTAAGAAGGCCGAAGGTGATGCCAACAGTCTGAAGCTGCAGGTAGAAGCCGAAGCCACCGCCACCAAGATGCGTGCAAATGCCGAAGCCGAAGCCACCAAGGCCCGGGCCGGCGCCCAGGCTGAAGCTACCAAGCTTAACGCCAGCGCCGATGCTGAAAAGATCAGCAAAACCGGTTTGGCAGAAGCAGAAAAGATCATGGCCATCGGTAAATCGACCGCCGAAGCCTATGAATTGCAGGTGAAAGCCATGGGTGGTGATAACTTTACCCGCTACAAGATCACCGAAGAGATCTCGAAAGGTAATATCAAGATCATCCCCGATATTCTCATCGGCGGCGCCAGTGGTACCGACGGAGGCATTAATGGCCTGCTGGGCATGAAACTGATGGAAATGATGGATGCAAAAAAGGATGGTAAACAAAAGAATTAACCGCCATTCTGCCTTATTTAAAGCCCTGCCTTTTGGCGGGGCTTTTACTTAGCTTAACAGGCTTATATTTGCAGTCCGTAAATAATAAAAGAGCAGCATAAAATGTACAGAACCCACACCTGCGGTGAATTAAGACTGGCAGACAAAAGTAAAGAAGTTACCCTGGCCGGATGGGTGCAAACCGTGCGCAAATTCGGCAGCATCACCTTTGTTGACCTGCGAGACCGCTATGGCATCACCCAGTTATTATTTGAGGAGAGCCTGAATGCGGAGCTGGACGCCAACCCGCTGGGGAGAGAATTCGTATTGCAGGCGAAAGGAAAAGTAAATGAACGCACCAGCAAAAATGCAAACATACCCACCGGTGATATCGAGATCATCGTATCTGAATTTAAGATATTGAATAAGTCAGCTGTTCCTCCCTTCACCATCCAGGATGATACCGACGGCGGCGATGACCTGCGTATGAAATACCGTTTCCTCGACCTTCGCCGTAACGCCGTAAAAAGAAATCTGGAGCTTCGCTATGCCGTAGGAAGAAGCACGAGGAATTACCTGCATGAAAATAATTTCATGGATATCGAAACGCCCTTCCTCATCAAAAGCACACCGGAAGGTGCCAGGGATTTTGTCGTTCCATCAAGGATGAACCCGGGACAGTTCTATGCACTGCCGCAATCACCTCAAACATTTAAACAACTGCTGATGGTAAGCGGGTACGACCGTTACTACCAGATTGTAAAATGTTTCCGGGATGAAGACCTGCGTGCCGACCGCCAGCCGGAATTTACCCAGATCGATTGTGAAATGTGTTTCGTGGAGCAGGAAGATATCCTGAATATGTTTGAAGGCCTGGTGAAGCGCATATTCAAAGATGTAAAAGGAATTGATTATTCAGATAAAGTGGAACGTACCACCTGGGAAGAAGCCATGTGGACCTATGGCAATGATAAACCGGATATCCGCTTTGATATGAAACTATGCAACCTCAAGTTCCCGGTACATACATTTCCGGCAAAAGAAAATATTTCATCGCTGATCGCCGGTGAGTTTGCGGTGTTCAATGATGCAGAAAGTGTAATTGCCATCGCAGCACCCGGCTGCAGTGAATATACCCGCAAACAAACGGATGAATTAACCGAATGGGTGAAGCGTCCGCAGATCGGGATGAAAGGGCTGGTGTTCATTAAATGCAATGCAGACGGAACATTCAAGAGCAGCGTCGATAAATTCTACAGCGAAGAAAAATTAAAAGCCATTGCCGCTGCTGCCAATGCAAAAGCCGGCGACCTGGTGTTGATACTGGCCGGGGCAGAAGAACGGACACGAAAAGCCATCAGCGAACTGCGGCTTGAAATGGCCAGCCGCCTCGGTATGCGCAAGACAGATGAATTTAAATTATTGTGGGTGCTCGACTTCCCGCTGTTTGAGTTTGCGCTGGAAGACCAGGATGGTGGTGGTGCAGGCCGCTGGGTGGCAAGGCACCATCCGTTTACCAGTCCTAAACCCAGCGATATTGACACCATGATCAATAATACGCCAACGGTTGAAAACCTGGACAAATACCTGGAACACCCGTATGCAACGATTAAAGCCAATGCTTATGACATGGTGTTGAATGGGAATGAAATAGGGGGCGGCAGTATCCGCATCTACCAGAGAGAACTGCAGGAAAAAATGTTTGCCGCATTGGGCATGGATGCAGAAGAACAGGTGCATAAATTTGGTTTCTTACTGGGTGCATTTGAATATGGTGCTCCGCCGCATGGCGGTATTGCTTTTGGGTTCGACCGCCTTTGCTCCATTCTCGGCGGCAGCGAAAGTATACGCGACTTCATTGCATTCCCGAAAAACAATGCCGGAAGAGACGTGATGCTGGATGCGCCCAGTGCCATCAATGGAAAGCAGTTTGATGAGCTTCAGATAAAACTGGATTTAAAGTAAGCCCACCCCACAATATTATTTTTCTGCCGGAATCCCTGTTCCGGCAGTTTTATTTTTCATCACCCTGATTTTTTTCAGCAATTTTGGATGGTGAACCATTTTCCTCCTCTCGCCGAACGCCTTCGTCCCGGTACACTCGATGAACTGGTGGGGCAGCAGCACCTGACTGGGAAGGGAAGCATTTTGCGCAAGGCCATTGAGCAGGGTAAAGTACCCAGCATGATCCTGTGGGGTCCGCCCGGGGTTGGTAAAACCACCATTGCCAATATTATTGCCAATACGTTAAAAGTTCCCTTCTATACATTAAGTGCCATTTCCTCAGGTGTTAAGGAAGTGCGGGAAGTAATCGACCTTGCGAAGAAGCAAAGCAATGTCATTCTCTTCATCGACGAGATCCACCGCTTCAACAAAGGCCAGCAGGATGCCTTATTAGGTGCCGTGGAAAAAGGCATTATCACCCTTATTGGCGCCACCACTGAAAATCCTTCCTTTGAGGTAAACAGTGCCTTACTCAGCCGTACCCAGGTTTATATTTTAAAGCCGCTGGATGAAAAAGATCTTACCGGCTTATTGCAGCATGCCATTAATAACGATGAAGCGCTTAAACAGAAAAAGATAACCCTGAAAGAAACAGAAGCCATGATCAATATCTCCGGGGGTGATGCAAGAAAGCTGCTGAACCTGCTGGAACTGGTAACCGATTCACTCGGCAGCCATGCCGTGATCACGGATGAAGTGGTGATGGAAATTGCGCAGCAACGCATTGCCCTTTATGATAAAAAAGGGGAACAGCACTACGACATCATCTCCGCTTTTATCAAATCCCTCCGTGGCAGTGATCCCAATGCCGCTGTTTACTGGCTGGCCCGCATGATTGAAGGCGGGGAAGATGTGAAGTTTATCGCCCGGCGCATGCTGATACTCGCCAGCGAAGACATCGGCAATGCCAATCCCAATGCTCTGTTGCTGGCGAATGCAACATTTGATGCCGTGAATAAAATCGGCTGGCCCGAATCGCAGCTGATCCTGTCGCAATGTGCTATTTATTTAGCCAGCAGTGCCAAGAGTAATTCAGCCACCACCGCCATCGGTGCCGCCATGAGTGCGGTAAAAGAACATGGCGACCTTTCTGTTCCGTTGCACATCCGCAATGCACCTACAAAACTGATGAAAAAAGAAGGGTATGGAAAAGGTTACGAATATTCACACAACTATGAGAACAGTTTTTCACCGCAGGAATATTTACCCGGCGAGATCAGTGGGACTTCATTTTATGAACCGGGAAAAAATACCCGGGAGGAAGAATTACGGAAGTTTTTAAAATCCTTGTGGAAGGGCAAGTACAACTACTGATCACCTCATTACCCCTTCATCAAAAACAGTCATTCTGCTTGTTTGTATATTAAATACAGCAGCCTGTTCTTTTATAATCCACTTTCTTAAAAGCATTTTATTCCTTCTATACTACATTATTAAGCGATGCAATCGCTTTTTGCTCAAGGATATTTTCTTTCTATAGAATTTTTTCTACCCACTGTAGTAGCGGGTTTCAAGCGATTATATCCACAAAGGCAGTGTTGAAATTGTGCAAAAATAGAAATGCATTAATTTCTATATCGTTCACGATTTTTTCTTCCTTACACTCAGAATTTTCCTTTAAACCGTATTGTTAACAACTAAAAACAGAAAAATGAAAACGATTTTTTCCCTCCTCATGACACTATTTTTTTCTTTCGGTTTTGCCAATGCGCAATGGAATGTCTCCGGCAATGACATCTATAACAGCAATGCCGGTAATGTTGGAATTGGAACCAGCACACCAAGTGTGTCTCTGGAAATACGCAAAGATCAGGACTTGGAAACTGTAGTTAATGTAAAAAATTATTTCACAGGTTTAAATGCAAAGTCCCGGTTTCAGCTGACTACAGCAACTCCCCTTTCCTATGCACTCAGCGAACTCCAGGACTATTCAGGTTCTCCATTTTATTTATTCTCGACCGGATCATCTGTGAGAGGTTCTTTTTACCAGTCTCCTGAGTTTTACTGGCAAGACCTATCCGCTAATACAGTATTTAAGGTAAGTGCAGTTAATGGATATGTCACAGTTGGAAATGTACCCTCAACACCGGGTACATATAAGCTATTTGTAGAAAGTGGTATTTTAACTGAAAAAGTAAAAGTGGCATTAAAAAACAGTATTAACTGGGCAGATCATGTATTTGCTCCCTCTTATAAACTAAGGCCGCTTCCTGAACTATCTGCTTTTATTAAAACAAATAAACACCTGCCCGGTATCCCTTCTGCAGACGAATTAGTAAAGGATGGTGGATTGGATGTAACCGAGATGTTTGCAAAGCAGATGGAGAAAATCGAAGAACTGACACTTTACATTATTGAACAACAAAAACAAATTGATGAGCTAAAAGCCACTGTGAGCAGGTTATCAAAAAACAAGAAGTAATCTGTCAGCATTTTTTATCACAAAAAATTACCATTATGAATACCAAGATAAAATGTGGCTTAACAATTTTCATATTCCAGCTTATTACTCATGTATCCTATTGCCAGAATGTGACAATTATTTACAATGGGAGCAGCTTATGCAATGCAACTACCTGTTGCAACACTTTCTGGTCCTCGTCCAATCCAGTAGTGAATGGTATCAGGCATTATCCAATATCCGGGGGGGCAACATTTGATCTTGTTGCCATTAAAATGCAGAGCACTAAAAATCCATTTACTTCTACCGATAATGGCACAGCCTATGCTATTGGATACGACTTTAAAGTTGGGTATACATATACTGTAACCTTAGACGTAGGCTACACTTCAAACCCGAGTACCCAACCACCTACCGTTACAGCTTCTTTGTGGGAGCTCTTTCCTAATCCAAACAGTACAAACCCTTCGCCTTGCGGGCCGGTGAGTAGCTCCTATTATCTGAATTCAATCAATTTTAACTTCATAATCGGAAGTTTTCTCCCATCACAGACAGCTGTCAAACCATATCCCTTGGCTCAGTTTACCACTTCATTCGTCAAACACTATATGTGTATAACCGTGTGGCAAGGCGCACAAAATGGCTCCACTGTATCTATACCGAAAATAACTATTACAGAAGTGGCCAATGGTCCAAGTTGCCCGGCAAATGTTACCATATCGGGAAATTACAATACTGCATTGACCCAATCACAGACGTGGATCGCCTCCTCAGGTCAGACAACAATTTTAAATTCAGCAACAGTAAAATTAGATGCTGATCCCGTCAATGGATATGTGGTATTATCGCCTGCTTCAAAATTTGATTATTTTTTATCAGAGCCTGTATCCTCTGGTGTTTTTATAGCTCAGCCATTGGATGGCTGTGGTCCGGGAATTCCCACGAAGCCAGGCACAGAAAAGGTTACCGCAGAATCAATGGCTGAGTTTAGCAAATCACCGCCTGGACTACGGCTCTACCCAAACCCTGCAAAAGAATTCATTATCGTAACATCCGAAAATCAATTAACAGATGCATTGCTGCAACTATTTGATCTCAATGGAAAAGCAGTTAAAACAACTATAACTACCATCAATGGGTATAGTAAAAAACTAGCTTTCAGGGGCATGGCACCGGGTTTGTATATTTTAAAAATATCCGGTAAAAAAACAAATCACTCAGCTAAAATAATTATCAACTGAGTTTTCAGATCTTCTCCCGAATAACTGCCCAATTCTTATTGGGCAGTTATTTATACCCGCCCGGATCGCATGGGTTAGTTCAGCTCCATCCCGGGAAAAAAAGTTATCCTGCCTACCCTCTTCTGAAAATTATAATCCGGGGAGCTTACTTTCAGTAAGCAAATCAGTCCACCGGAGATTTTTTTGATCATACCTGTCTTTAGGAAGCAGTATAATATATCCTTCATCGAGGTAGCATTTGAAAATATAATGAGAATCTCCAAAAGTTTGATAAATGAAATTACTATCCCTCCTGCCCCGGGGCAGTGCATCGGGGGGTACAGGGCCGTTTTGAAAAGGTCCGTCTTCATATATCCTCAGGTCATCGAGTATCAATACATCCTGGCATTTCGTCCGGTGTTTCTGGATAAGACCCAATTCATAATACAATGGAAGACGCAGCGTTTCGTTATCAGTATTTTCATAATCCGCAATACCGGCATCCGCCCCGGGATAATGGGCATCCAGCCAGAAAACAGTATTCCCGCTTAACAGCGGCAGTTGGCTTTCCATGGCCGAAATGCTGTCGGCATGGATAATTTCAACTTTCTCTTCATGTTCAAAACGCAGCCTGGCCTTGTCTGCAATCTCTTTAATGATCTCAACAGAAATGATCCTGTCAAATGGCACTTGTACTGCACAAGAAACCCCCTCCCCTAAAAAAGTACCAGTTTCAAAAAAGTTAGGTGTATCAAATATTTCCCGTATTCTGCGCAGGTGAAACCTGGCCAGGCTGCCCATGGTTATTTTTTTTGGTTGCTGATTCTGTTCTCAATGACATGTCTATACTTGCCAACAATAATGTCCTCCAGGTAATTGCTATCTACATACTTTTTGCCAGATATTCCTGCCGCTGCGTTTAGCCGCTGATCACCTGACAACTTATCAAAAGCTTTTTTAAAGCCCGGGTAATCGTGGTAATAAAGCCCCCCGTTGCTTTTATCTACATGGTCCCGCATTACTTCACAATACTCATGCACCAATACCGGCTTTTCCATGGAAAAGGCTTCCAGCACCACCATGGAAAGACTCTCAAAACGGGATGGCTGAAATAAGAATAGAGATTGCCTGATTAAATTGAATTTGGCCGTCTCAGTCACAAAGCCAAGATACAAAATATGATCACTTACCGGAAGTTCCCTGTACAGGTTACCGGTTAAAACCAGTTTAATATCCTTTTTGGTTTCCCCCACATACTTTAAAAACCACTGCAGATCTTCACTCGGTAACTTGTTATCATCAATCCGGCCAACATATAAAACGTAATCTGAGTAAATTTTCATTTCTGTTTTCATGTCCTGTTCCGGCAGTTCACCCGGGACATTTACCCAAATACCGGCTATTTCGGAATACACAGATTGATTTCCGGAAATCCTGTTAACGAGTTTCTTTTCAGCTTCCGTGTTATACATAATACATGCGGGACGTGTAAATACGCTTTTAAAAACAGGCATATAAACAGCCCATTCTTCGTGAGCAAGTGGAACAAGTATTGTTTTTTCAGGCTGTATGCCAACTCCAAAAAAAGTGGGATAATAGAGGTACGAAAAGAAAATGAGGCAATCATACTCCTTTTCGTGGGTCCTGATGTAGTCAATAAGATCCGGCGTGGCAGGCCCCTGTGCCAAAATCCAGCCGGAATAATCTGCCGGGCTTGCTTTTTTATTACGTTTCCAGAAAGCCAATTTTTTAAAGAGTGATTTTATAGATCTCTTTTTGCCCGGGTCGGCTTTTTGCACTTTTACCTTTTTCTCGAGCTCTTCCATTTTTTTCCAATCCCTCAGTTGTGAAACCCGGAAACGCCTTACAGTCACCCCGTTAATATCGCTGACACCTTCCGGGTAATGATCCGCCCAGCTTAAAAAATCAAGCGAGCATGTTGTTAACACCTCTACCTGGTAGAAAGAAGTCAGCCCTTCTGCTAAACGCATACAATGAAACTCCGCACCACCATACATTTCCCGGCCGTACTGCTGAATAACAAGTGCTAGTTTTTTCATGCATCAATGTGATTAACTAATTCCCTTTGACAGGGAAAATTCATAATTGCTCATAAAGTTTAAGATACTCCCTGGCGGTTTTATCCCAATTAAAGAAATTGTACCTGTCCTTGATTTTCTGTACCGGTTTATTGGTTTTATAATCAAGCATCCCCTCTCGAAAAGCGTTAACCATTGCGTCCGGCTCAAAGCTGGTAAAATAATACGCTGCATCGCCACAAACTTCCGGTACAGAAGTATGCCTGGAAGCGAATACCGGCTTCCCAAAATACATAGCTTCCAGGGGAGGTGTGCCAAATCCTTCCGCAATGGATGGGAACATAAATGCTTCACAATTCTTCAGATACCATTGCCGTTCTTCATTTGAGACGGGTCCGGTTATTATTACCCGGTCCTGCACGCCATGATACCGGGCATTCTCCATGATCTTTTTTACATACTCTCTTTGGGGGGCGTGCTCAATAATTCCTGAAATTATCAATTCATAATCATTCCCAACCAGCAGGCAGGGAAGTACATGGAAATTCTTCTTCGGCAAAACATTACTCATTGCAAAAAGAAAAGGGGCTTTGGGTAAATAAGCAGGCGATTCAACCGTTTCGAATTCTGCCAGTTCACAACCCTGGTAAATAACATGCACCGGCTTGCCTTTTGTATCCAGGTTGTCCAGTACCGTTTGTTTTGAAAAGTTTGATACACAAACTATATGGTCGGCCATATCGATCATTCGCTGGTGTTTCTTCCGTTCCTCCTCCATCTGCTTCAGATCATCCAGTTCAACGAGGTAATTAAGGTCATGAACGGTGAGTATTATTTTTGATTTGTTATTAACCGGGGTAATACGGGAATGCTGGTCGGAAATATGAATAATATCATAGTGTTTAAAGCTATTTTTCTTAAACAACCGCAGGAATCGATTCCGGGGTTTGCCATACGAATGCCTGCTTTCATACCGCTCCTTATCCCCAAACATGCCGAATTGAGATTGAACCAGGTAAAAACTGAATTCCATATATTCAGGCGAAAGCTTTAAGAGAGATTTTCCAAAATGAAGGTTAAAATAGTAGAAGCCAGTATAAAGTCCTTCCATCCGTTCAAAGTCCAGTAAAATATTTTTCGCTTTGCTCATGGTTATTTTATTTTTTGCTTGGATCAATGAGAATAATGCCAACGTTTATCTAATATACATTTCAGACATGCCGTCCTGCCCCTTTAAACCGGTCCGTCAGCCCGGGTAGCAGCAGTAAAAAACCGGTCCAACTTCCACAACACTTTCGTAAATGCTTTTGTACATAAAGGGTTTGGGTTTGTATAATTCCTGTTCGGCCGGGTTTTATGCCCGTTCAGCCACACTCTTTTTCCCTGTAAAATTATTAATTAGTAAATTGAATACAGACCGGATCACCCATTTTAAAAAATTGACGCCATGAACCGAATCATCTTTGACTGCGAACGAATGAAGTATGAAAATACCGGCCTATTCCACTACTGTTTAAACCTGGGTCTTCACCTGCAGAAACTGGTTAGCGCCGGTGAAGAGGAGATGAGCTTTTATACACCGTTTGGTGTTTCGGGTTATTTTCCACCCGGCAGCCACCACATCCTGCAGACAGAGCTGCATAAATTCCGGATGCCCTCCCTGCAGGATTACCAGGTATGGCATGCCACTTACCAGGACAGCTATTACCTGCCTTTCCGCAACAGGAAGATAAAAGTGGTGCTGAGCATTCACGACCTCAACTTCCTCTACGACGAATCGAAGCCGGAATGGAAAAAACAAAAGTACCTGCGCCGCCTGCAAACACTTATCAACCGGGCCGATGTAATCATCTGCATCAGCGAATACAGCCGTGAGGATGTGCAGTTTTACTGTGACCTCGGAAATAAACCCGTGCATGTAATCCACAACGGTACCAACTCGCTTAAAGAACCCATCCTGTTCAGCAATTCATACAAGCCAGCCAGGCCCTTTATCTTTTCGCTGGGCACCATCAATAAAAAGAAGAATTTTCACAGCCTGCTGCCCCTGGTACAGCAACGTACGGATGTAGAACTGGTGATTGCCGGAAGAAAAGATGAGCCCGATTATTGCGATTTCATTCTTAATGCGGCTGCCCGTATGGGTGTGCACGATAACCTGAAATTGCTGGGCGCCATATCAGAAAATGAAAAGTCGTGGTATTTCAACAATTGCTACGCCTTTGCATTCCCTTCGCATGCAGAAGGATTCGGGCTGCCGGTAACGGAAGCCATGTCGGTTGGTAAACCCATCTTCCTGTCGCACCGCACTGCTTTACCGGAGATTGGCGGGGATGTGGCGTTCTATTTCCGCAATTTCTCGGCCAGCCACATGAACGAAACATTTACCGCCGGCATGAAGCGGTATAAATTATTCAACATGAAAGAAGATATCATCAAAAAAGGAAAAGCGTATTGCTGGGATCATGCTGCCCGGGAATACTGGAAGATATACCGTTCACTTTTCTGATAAACCCAAATAATGAAGACCTACCGCCGTTTAATGAAGTTTGCAAAACCGTACCGGTATTTTGTGATCCCCTTTTTCGGGTTCACCTTACTGGCGGCATTTTTCAGTGTATTCCAGTTTACCCTGCTGATCCCCCTGCTGAATTTTCTTTTCGATCATCATTCGGCCGAAAGCATGAAGGCATATGCAAACGCCCCTTCCTTTTCGTTGTCGGCCGAATATTTCAAAGACCTTTTTTATTACGAGGTATACACCCTGAAAAAAATGAACCCGGTGTATGCCCTGTACTTTATTGCCGCATTGATTGTGCTGGCCGTGATCCTCACTAATTTTTTCCGGTACCTGGCCCAGCGCAGTATGATCAGTTCACGCACACTTTTGGTCAAGCGCATCCGGGAAGCCATCTTTGAAAAGATGAACCGCCTGCACATGGGTTATTTCACCAAAGAGCACAAAGGCGATTTGATCTCCCGGATGAATTCGGATGTGTTTGAGATTGAATCGGTGGCCGCTAATTCACTGGAAGTGCTGTTTAAAGAACCGTATATGCTGATCGCATATTTCATTGCGCTGTTTGCCATTTCGGTGAAGCTCACCCTGTTTACCCTGCTCATCATTCCCATTTCGGCCATTGGCATTGCCACAGTGGCAAAAAAGCTGAGAAAGGAAGCCTCGGATATGCAGTCGTCGATCGGCCGGTTACTAACCATCATTGATGAAAGCCTGATGGGCATGCGCATCATCCGTTCGTTCAATGCCACAGATTTTATCCTCAAGCGCTTCAGCCGAGAAAATGATTTTTACCGCAAGGCCAGTCTCCAGGGTTTTAAAAAAAGGGAACTGGCTCCTGCCTTTTCCGAAGTGGCAGGTGTAATGGTGGTGGCGGGTATCCTCATCTTTGGCGGATCAATGATCCTGCAAAACCAACCGGGTGCTTCGGGAGGATTGCAGGCAAGTGAATTTGTTACGTTCATCATTATTTTTTCGCAGGCCATCCGGCCAGCCAAAGCCATGGTGGTGGCGCTGGCCAATATACAGCGTGGCGAAGCTTCGGGCAAGCGGATACTGGAAGTGCTGGATACTAAGATTGAAGTGGATGATCATCCCGGTGCGGTGGCTTTGCGTTCATTCAAAAAAGAAATTGTGTTTGACGCCGTGTGTTTCGGCTATTCGGATAAACCGGTTTTACAAAATATCTGTTTTACCCTGGAGAAAGGGAAAACTCTGGCCCTGGTGGGTCCGTCGGGTGTGGGTAAATCCACCATCGCCGATCTGCTGCCCCGCTTTTATGACGTGGTGGCCGGCCATATCCGTATCGACGGGAAAGACATCCGTGACTATACCATGGAATCGCTGCGAAGTCATATGAGTTTTGTAACGCAGGATGTGATTCTTTTCAACGACAGCATTTTTAATAACATCGCCCTGGGCAGGCCCGATGCAAAAGAAGAAGACGTGATGCGGGCGGCAAAGATTGCCAACGCCCACGAATTCATCATGGGAACAGAACATGGATACCAGACCAATATCGGCGACAGGGGCATCCGCCTTTCGGGCGGCCAGCGGCAGCGCATCAGCATTGCCCGGGCTGTATTTAAAAACCCGGCCATATTGATACTGGATGAAGCCACATCGGCCCTCGATACCGAATCGGAAAAAACGGTACAGGATGCACTTAATAATTTAATGCAGGGAAGAACCACCCTGGTGATCGCTCACCGGCTTAGTACCATCAAAGAGGCAGATGAAATACTGATACTGCAGGACGGGCAGATCGTTGAACGGGGCAGTCATTTTGAACTCATTGAAACCGAAGAAAGTATTTACAAAAAACTTACCCTGATGCAGAAGATTGCCTGAGCATTTTATGATCTTCTTAGGGATATTATGCTTATTTTCCGGTTTCAAACGACGATTTATGAAACTGAAAACACTCCTGCTTGTTTCTTTTTCCGCTTCATTACTGTTTCTTGTTTCCTGTAAAAAAGACGATACCACCACCGGTGGCGATCCCATTGCTGCGAAAACAATTTTGAATGTATCGTATGGTACGGATCCGTTGCAGAAAATGGACATCTACCTGCCGGCCAACCGTTCAGTAACCAGTACCAAGGTAATCATCATGGTACATGGAGGTGGATGGATACAGGGCGATAAAAGTGATTTTACGACAATGGTGGATACGCTGAAAAAGCGACTGCCCGGTTACGCCATATTCAACATCAATTACCGGCTGGCGGCCTGGCCCGCCAATATTTTTCCCACCCAGGAACTGGATGTGAAAGCGGCAACCGAATTTATTTACGGCAACCGCAGCACCTACCTGGTAGGCGATAAGTTTGTGATGCTGGGCGCCAGTGCCGGCGGGCATCTGTCCTTATTACAGGCATATAAATACAGCAGCCCGGTAAAGGTGAAGGCGGTAGTTGATTTCTTCGGGCCAACCGATATGGTGGCTATGTACAACGATGCCCCCGCTTCACAACCTGCTTATATGCTGTTGCTGAGCGGCACCCCGGCCAGCAATCCAACCATGTACAGCCAGTCGAGCCCGGTCAATTATATTACCGCCACCACCTGCCCCACTATTATTATTCAGGGCGGAGCCGATCCGTTAGTGAATGCTACCACACAATCGGTTGCATTAAAGAATAAACTGACGACCGCATCCGTTGTTAATGAGTATGTGTTTTACCCCGCGGGCGGACACGGTGATTGGGATGCGGCTACCTATACCGATGCCTTCAATAAAATACAGGCATTTCTTACAGTCAACGTTCCATAAATCAGGTGTCAAATAAATCATTGCAGTCATCCCGCCCGCAGCGGGATGATTTTTTTATTTACATTGCAATCATGAAAAACACCGTTTACCTGTACCTCTTTGCTTTACTGATCCTCTGCTCCAACGCCCTTGCACAAAACGACAGTTCGTTTTACGCACGCAATGCAGTAAAAGCCGTGCGGACAAAAGAATACAGCAACCTCATCAATAACAGCATCACCAAAAATCTTTCCAGGCCACTGACCGATGCAACCGAAGAAAACTGGATGGATGCCTTCATGGCCATTGAACTCACCACCTACCGGTCGGCCTGGGTAGACAGCCGGATCAAACAGGCATTTGATTCGGTGGAAAAAAGAAGTGTTGAATTTCAGCGGGCGCTGCTGGAGATGGCTTATTCCAACTACCACGGAAAATTCATTGATGTGGCCGAACGGCTGATGAAGAAAACAAGTTCGCCCCGGATCTTCGCCATTGCCGCCGAGCACTACCTGGCCGGTGTGCAGGATCCCAATGCCTGGAACAACGTGATAAAGTATTTTTCCAAACGACCGGATAAAGATGATCAACTGGCCCCGTATTATGGTTTGCTGACCGGGCTTATTTCGGGCTATTCGGCCAAAAAAGATCTGGCCTGGCTGGTGAGTAACCTAAAAACGGCGCTGCCCGGCCAGGTACTGCTGATCAGTTTTCAGCGCAAGAACAGGAACCAGCCCGGACTGGCTTTGGTGAGAGATAAAAACGGAAATTTTATCAAGAATGAAAACGGGGGCATCTTTTCTGTTCCACAGCTGGCACGCAGCCTGAGCAACCTTCCCTTTTATCTCACCAATGGCAATACGCCGCAGGGTATATTCCGCATGAATGGATTTGATATAAGTAAGAGCATGGCGATTGGCCCCACCACCAATATCCAATTGCTGATGCCTTATGAAACCAGTCCGCAGCATTTTCTGAATGACCCTTCTGTTACCGATTCGGTATGGACGGAAGATGTATATAAGAAACTGATCCCCGAAAGCCTGAAAGAATACCTGCCGCTTTACGAAACCTTTTTTGCCAGCAAAGCCGGCCGTACCGAGATCATTGCCCATGGCACTACTGTAAATCCTGCCTACTACCTTAACCAGCCATATTACCCGCTTACGCCCACACAGGGCTGTTTATGCACCAAGGAACTTTGGAGTGACCAGGATGGAAAAAGAACCCTGAGCGACCAGCAAAAGCTGGTGGATGCCATCAAAAAAGCCGGGGGCGCCAACGGGTATTGCATCGTAATAGAAATTGATGACCAGCAGAAGCCGGTTTCCCTCAATGAAGTGCTCGCTTATTTAAAATAATTCCTATGCCGCTCAACTGGGTGTTAAAACAATTTAATGAGCTGTCGCCGGCCGAACTATACGCCATCCTGCAGTTGAGGAACGAGGTTTTTGTGGTGGAGCAGCATTGTGTGTACCAGGATGCCGACGGAAAAGACCCACACTGCTGGCACCTGGCCGGGTGGGATGGCGATCAGCTGGCAGCCTATACCCGGATTGTTCCCCCGGGCATATCTTACCCCGAAGAAGCCAGCATAGGCCGGGTGGTTACTTCTCCCCGGTACCGGGGAGCGGGCGCCGGCCGGGAATTGATGAAACTCAGTATAAACAGGACACTCAGCCTGTTTCCCGGTTCCGGCATAAAAATCGGGGCCCAGGCCTATCTGCACCGGTTTTATGAGTCGCTTGGCTTCGTGCAATGCAGCCCCGAATACCCCGAAGACGGTATCCCCCATATCGGAATGATCCTCAGTAAATAATTTGTTCACACGGGCAATAAGCGGAATTGTTTCCCGTTTACATGAATGTGGTTTTAGATTTTATCCGGCTTCCATGCCTGGGGTAATATTTACGATCCAGCAAAATAATCCAATTACCTGTCGAAAGACTAAATCTGATTTCTGATGAAACCAAATTTACACAAGCTTGTGGGAAAGAGCGTTATCGTTCTGCTTTTCTGCCTCTGCATTAATTCCTCAGCTTCTTCACAAGCCCTGCTCTTCGGCGAAAAAGTTAAGTGGGAAGTGGGCTTCAATTTCGGACCCAGCTTCTTCCTGGGTGACCTGGGTGGTAACTCGGGTAAAGGAACCAATAACTTAAAAGACATGAACTTCGAATTCACCAAGTTCATGAAAGGCGCTTTCATCACCATGTATCCCAAAAACTGGATCGGCCTGCGCCTCGCGGCAGATTATACCTACCTTGAAGGAGACGACGCCATTATCAATACAACCGGTATCGATGAACTGTGGCGCAAACAACGCAACCTCGATTTTAAAACAACCATACTGGAAGGATACCTGGCCGTTGAATTATTCCCCACCATGCTGTTCAGCCGTAATTCGGAATATGAGCCCAGACTGAGGCCATACCTGATGGGAGGCGTTGGTGTGTTTCACTTCAACCCGCAGGGATCACTGACGGATGCTGCCGGCAATAAAACCTGGTATTACCTTCACCCCCTTCGCCTTGAAGGGCAGGGAATGCCTGAATACCCCTACAGCAAACCGTATAAGCTTACCCAGATGAACATTCCGTTTGGCGGCGGTTTGAAATATTTTATGTCTGACCGTATCAATGTGAGCATGGAATTCCTGTACCGTAAAACATTTACTGATTACATCGATGACGTAAGTCAGAAGTATATTGATCCTTCGTATTACAACAAGTACCTCACATCCCAGGAAGCTTCCCTGGCCTATAAGTTATCTGACAAGGCAAAGGGCATTATTTACCCGGGCATGACCAGGTACCCGGCAGGCACACAGCGTGGCGACCTGAAAGATTATGATACGTATTTTTCAATTGTATTGAAAGCCGGTATACGGTTAGGACCAATTTATGAAAGTTCGTTTGCGAGAAGGGCCGCCCGCCAAACCAGGTGCCCGGCGGTGTACTAAAACAGCAGCTTAAAAATCCAATACGATGAGTAATAATTTTGAAATGAATCCAAGGACATACAAGGTGGCGGTGATATTCACCACCTGTCTGTTACTGGTGATACAGATATTCAAATAGCATTTTAAACTTTGTAAGTGTACAATGATCCAACAGAAGTGAACCCCCAAGGATAGCTATGGATATTTTAATATCCGGAGATTACCTCTGAAACCACAATCTTTAAGCTTCGTTGAAATCATTTACACTTCTTTTTCGAACCCGAAAATAAAAATCCATGGTTATGAGACATGGATTTTTCATTTCAGCTCATGCCGTAAAAATGTCCCTGTAAAACTCTCCTTTACTTTCAGCAGGTCTTCGGGTGCTCCTTCAAACAATACCTTTCCGCCCCCATCGCCCCCTTCGGGCCCGATATCGATGATGTGGTCGGCTACTTTGATTACGTCCATGTTGTGTTCAATCACCAGCACGGTATTTCCCCGGTCTACCAGTTTATTGATTACTTCCAGCAGGTGCTGAATATCCTGAAAATGCAGGCCCGTGGTAGGTTCATCCAGTATATAGAATGTTTTGCCGGTATCTTTCTTACCCAGTTCGGTGGACAATTTCACCCGTTGTGCTTCTCCACCGCTCAATGTAACGGCGCTTTGTCCCAGGGTAATGTATCCCAGTCCCACATCCTGCAGCACTTTTATTTTGCGGTAGATATACGGTACCGGCTGAAAGAATTCCACGGCTTCGTCCACCGTCATATCCAGCACATCGCTGATGGATTTTCCTTTGTAGCGGATCTCCAGTGTTTCCCGGTTGTATCGCCGGCCGTTGCATTTTTCGCAGTGCACGTATACATCCGGCAGGAAGTTCATTTCAATCACCCGCATGCCGCCGCCTTCGCAAACATCGCAGCGGCCGCTTTTCACATTGAACGAAAAACGCCCGGCATTGTATCCCCGGATCTTTGCTTCGGGTACCGATGCAAACAGGGTTCGTATATCTGTAAAGAAGCCGCAATAGGTGGCGGGGTTGCTTCTCGGCGTTCTCCCAATCGGGCTTTGATCGATCTCGATCACCTTGTCAATGTATTCCAGTCCTTTGATGGTTTTGTACGGAAGCGGGCTGGTCTTTGAATGATAACAGTACTGGCTTAATAAAGGATACAGGGTTTCATTGATGAGGGTGGATTTGCCGCTACCGCTCACCCCGGTAACCAGTATCAATTTACCCAGTGGAAATTTTACGTCCACTTCCCGAAGATTATTTCCTTTTACTCCTTTCAGTTCGATGAATTTGCCATTTCCTTTCCGCCGTTCCCGGGGTACGGCAATTTTTTTCTTCCCCAGCAGGTACTGGGCAGTTTCGGAACCCGAATCGAGGATTGTTTTGGGTGTTCCTTTTGCAACGATTTCCCCGCCGTGTTTCCCGGCCCGGGGACCGATGTCGACAAGATAATCAGATGCCAGCATGATGTCTTTATCATGTTCCACCACCAGCACACTATTGCCGATATCCCGCAGGTTCTGCAAGGCAGCGATCAACCGCTGGTTATCCCGCTGGTGCAATCCAATGCTCGGTTCATCCAGGATATAGGTGATCCCCTGCAGCTGTGAACCGATCTGCGTGGCCAGGCGTATCCGCTGTGACTCTCCACCACTAAGGGTTTTGGAAGGCCGGTTCAACGACAGGTAAGTAAGTCCCACATCCAGCAAAAACTGCAGCCGTTCTCTTATTTCTTTCAGTACATCTTTTGCGATTGCATTCTGTTTAGTGCTCAGCCGCAATTCAATTCCATCAAACCAGGCAGCGAGGTTATCGAGGTTCATCTGCCCGAGTTCGGCGATGTTGCGTTTGTCAACCCTGAACCAGAGACTTTCTTTTTTCAACCTGGTTCCGTTGCAGGTACCACAGGTGGCCAGCACCATATACTTCTCCACCCATTCACGCAGCATATCGGTGCTTTGTGAAGAAGAGAACCAGCGTTTCAGCATCGGGATGATGCCTTCATAACTTCCGGTGTAGGCATCAGGGATGCTCTCATCGCTCATATCCAGCTCCAGGGCAGGGTTAATCTCTTTATCGCCGTAGAGCAACAGGTCAAGCTGCGCCTTCGGCAAATCTTTCAGCGGCTTGTCGAGGCTGATTTTATTTTTTTTGGCAAATGCCTGCACCTGGTTAAACACGCTTGCTTCCCGTTCTTCACCCAATGGAGCGATGCCTCCTTCTTTTACCGATTTGGTTTTGTCGGGCAATACGGTTTCCAGGTCGATGGTATAGACATTGCCCAGGCCCTTGCAAACGGGGCAGGCACCATAAGGAGAGTTAAAAGAGAATGCATTCGGTGAAGGTTCTTCATAGCTGATGCCGGTGTCTTCACACATCAGCTGTTTGCTGTACTGAATAACTTTATCGGTATCATTCAGCAACAGAAACATCAGGTCTTTCCCCAGCTGCAGGGTTCTCTGAACACTCTGGCTCAGCCGTACCCGCATGTCGTCGGTTAATGCCAGCCTGTCAACCACCAGTTCAATATCATGTATCTTATACCTGTCCACCTGCATGCGTGGCTTCAGGTCCACCACTTCCCCATCCACCCGAACTTTTAAATAGCCTTTCTTCCGCAGGTCTTCAAACAATTCCCGGTAATGCCCTTTTCTTCCCCTCACCACCGGTGCCAGCAGGCTGATTTTTTTTCCTTCGAAACGTTCACAGATATTACCCACAATTTCCTCTTCACTGAATTTCACCATTTTTTTCCCGGTATTGTAACTGTATGCTTCGCCGATCCGGGCAAACAGCAGGCGGAGGAAATCATAGATCTCCGTTACTGTACCCACTGTACTGCGTGGGTTTTTATTCGTTGTCTTTTGTTCAATAGAAATAACGGGTGATAAGCCGGTGATCTTGTCCACATCCGGCCGCTCCATATCACCTACAAACTGGCGGGCATAGGCACTGAAGCTTTCCATGTACCGGCGCTGCCCTTCGTTATAAATGGTATCAAATGCCAGCGACGATTTACCGCTGCCACTCACACCGGTGAATACCACCAGCTTGTTCTTGGGAACCCGGATATCAATATTCTTCAGGTTGTGTTCCCGGGCACCGAATACTTCAATAAAATCGTGGGAAATCACTTCTTCGGGTGACGTCTTCTTTACTTTCGCCATGTGTACTTACTTAGCCTAAAGGTACAAACAAATTGATTGCTGATTTGTTGACGGTGGGTTTGTTGCGTAAGTTTGCATTTCAACCTGCACTATGCTGTTTAATTTATTCGGAAAAAAGGACGAAGCGGATGACAAGCATGTTTTCACCGACCGGGCCTATGTGAGTACCGCTGCCAAAATGAATGCCTGTGCCGCCCTGGCAAAAAAAGAACCCAGCCATCTATTCCTTTGCTGGTTCCCGGAAACCGCCACCCGGTTCAGGGAGTTTTTCCGCGGGCAGGGACTGGCCGAAGACCTGGTGCTGGAGACACGGCACGTACATGCATCAAAACTCCAGGGCAAAAAGCCGGTATTTGCAGAACACTATCCCCTGCATGCAAAAGAAACAGCACTCATTCACAACTGGGGCGATGAGAAGATCATCGTTTTCAGTGCCCTGGATGAACCCCTGTTTAAACATTTCGGCAGTGATAAAGTAATCCCGATGATCAAATTACTGGGCATGAAAGAAGACGAAGCCATTGAACACAGCCTCGTTACCAAGTCCATCATCAAGGGCCAGGAAAAGATCGCTGAACTGGTGGGTACCGAACAACCGGCCAACTCACAGGCGGAGTGGATGCAGAAGAACATAAAATAATTTTACCCGGAAATGCTATATAGTCCTGCATTCGGACAGGCAGAATATTTTTTTTGATTTTTTTATTTGGCCGTTTGAAAATTCCTCCTGTATATTTGCAACAGTTCTTTAATTAATCACTTATCAAGAAAGGCAGAGGGTAATGGCCCGATGAAGCCTTGACAACCTACCATGATTCAGTTCATGGAAAGGTGCCAATTCCACCCGCCAACTGGCGGACAGATAAGTCAGATCCAGCGCTTAAAATACTTCATCAAAATATTGAAAGCTCATCTGATTTATCGGGTGAGCTTTTTTTTATGAATTGCCCGGGCTTAAGCCCGGGCAATTCATAAAAAATCCATCCGGTAATTACTCCTCCTCTCTGGTAAGATCATTTCATAAACCAAAAAACATCTTATCATGAGCAATGCAACACAACTCATCCACAGCATCCCTACCGATCCGTTAACCGGTTCCGTAAGTGTACCCATTTACCAAACCAGCACTTTTGTGCAGGAAGCGCCCGGTGTAAACAAAGGATACGATTATGCCCGGACCAATAACCCGACCAGGGCGACCCTCGAAAGCATCATCACCCAGCTGGAAAAAGGAACCGTGGGCATTGCATTTGGCAGCGGACTGGCAGCTATTGATTCCGTTGTGAAACTGCTCAAGGCCGGTGATGAGATCCTTGCCGTGGATGATATCTATGGCGGCGCCTTCCGCCTGTTCACTCACATCTATGAAAAATTCGGCATCAAAGTGAACTATGTGGATACCACCAATGCAGAAAATGTATTCAATGCCATTACACCCGGTACCAAACTCATCTGGCTGGAAACACCCACCAACCCCACCCTGAAAGTAAGTGACATTGAAGCCATCGCAAAAATCGCCCGCGCCCATTCCTGTTGGCTTTGCGTGGATAACACTTTTGCTTCACCCGCCTTACAACAACCTCTTGCGCTGGGAGCTGATATTGTAGTGCACAGCGCCACCAAATACCTCGGCGGTCACAGTGACCTGATTGCCGGACTGGTGGTAACCAAAGAAAAAGAGCTGGGCGATAAAATCAAATTCATCCAGAATGCCAGTGGCGCCATCCTGGCCCCGTTCGACAGCTGGCTGGTGATCCGTGGTATTGAAACACTGAACCTGCGTGTGCAGCAGCATGGCCGGAATGCACAGGTCATTGCCGAATTCCTGGAAACACATCCTTCAGTGGATAAAGTGTACTACCCGGGATTAAAAACACATACCAACCACGAAATCGCCAAAAAACAAAGCAAAGGTTTTGGCGGCATCGTTTCCTTTACCCTGAAGAACGATACCGAAGAGGCAGCCACGGCATTTGTTACCAACACCCGTTATTTTAAACTGGCCGAAAGCCTGGGCGGCGTGAAGAGCCTTCTCTGTCACCCGGCGCAGATGACGCATAAAAGCATCCCGTCAGAAAAACGCAGGGCAGCCGGTGTGGCCGACAGTTTGGTAAGGCTAAGTGTCGGGCTGGAAGAAGTGGAAGACCTGGTTGCCGACCTGGAGCAGGCATTTGCAAAACTGGAAAAGAAAAATTTGGTTACCAGCATTCCTGCATAGCCGGGCTCCTGGGGCGTCGCACTCTTGTACTTTATCCAATTATTGAACAATTTAAATTCAGCAACTTGTCAATCAATCAATCAGTAAACCAATCAACCGGTCAGCTTACCATCGGCCTCTTTGGCTTTGGTGTGGTGGGCAAGGGCCTCTATGATGTACTGCATACCACTCCTACCCTGCAGGCTTCCATAAAAAAGATCTGTATTAAAAATGCAGGCAAGAAGCGGAGTATACCCGCAGAAAATTTCACCACTGAAGCGGCTTTATTGCTCAATGACGAAAGCATCAACGTAATCGTGGAACTGATCGATGATGCGGATGCAGCCTATCACATTGTAAAGACGGCTTTACAAAAAGGCAAGGCCGTGGTAAGCGCCAATAAGAAAATGATTGCCGAGCATTTTGAAGAACTGCTGCAACTTCAGCAGGAAAACAATACGGCCTTCCTGTATGAAGCCGCCTGCTGTGCAAGCATGCCCATCGTACGCAACCTGGAAGAATATTACGACAATGACCTGCTGAAATCCATCCGCGGTATCATCAATGGCTCTACGAATTTCATCCTCACGAAAATTTTTGAAGAAGAGCTGGAGTTCAGGGAAGCACTTACCCTTGCCCAGCAGGCCGGCTTTGCTGAAAGCAATCCCAAACTGGATGTGGGCGGTTTTGATGCTGCCAATAAACTCAGCATCCTGCTGGCTCACTCCTTTGGCGTGATTGCCAAACCCCGGGAGTTCCTCTTTAACGGCATAGAAAACATCTCCCGGCCAGATGCTGTTGTGGCCGGAGAAAAAAAGTACAGCATCAAACTGGTAGCCAATGCCAAGAAACTGGAATCAGGAAAGCTGGCTGCATTCGTATTACCTCAGTTTGTTACTCCCAAAGACGACCTGTACCATGTACAGAATGAATTTAACGCCCTGACCACCGAAAGCAGTTTTGCCGATACACATTTCTTTAAGGGAAAAGGAGCCGGGGCATTCCCTACCGCTTCGGCCGTACTGAGTGACATCTCGGCATTGCGGTACAATTACAAATACGAATACAAAAAAATACATCACCGGACGGATACACAACTCAGTACCGATTATTACCTGAAGGTTTTTATCAGTACGGATGACCTTGCTAAAATACGGAAGGAAGATTTTGAATGGATCGAGGAATGGCACAACGGATTTAAGCAAAGCTGGCTGGTTGCCGTGATTCATGCCGGGAAATTGTTCCATACCGGCTGGTGGAAACAGGAAGGAGTGTCATTAATTCTTTGCCCCGAGCCCATCATCGAAAACATCGATTACAGGAAGATCAGCAAAAGAAGCCTGGAACTGGCCGGGGTTATTTAACATGGTCTGACCAATAAGTCACATCCCTCTGCGACTTTTATTAGTTTTGGTTTTGAAATAAACAATTGTCCCGCCTGAGCGGGACTTTGTTTAGTAACTTTCATAAAATTTACGATCATGATCAGTTATTATTTTAACCTGTTCGGGGTAATGATGTTTGCCATGTCGGGGGCGCTGGCAGCATTGGATAAAAACCTGTACAAAGACCTGTTTGGCATCAGCTTCACCGCTTTTGCCACGGCCATCGGCGGGGGTACGTTACGGGATATTATCCTCGGCGCCCATCCCATTGCCTGGGTGGCGGATAATAATTACATCATTGCCATCGCGGCTGGTATTATACTGATGGTTGTCTTCCGCAGGCAACTGCACAAAATACCGAAGATATTGCTGGTATTCGATTCCATCGGCATCGCCATTTATACCATCATCGGTATGGAAAAAGCCCTGTCGCTGAACGTGGCGCCGCTGGCTGCCGTGATTATGGGATTGTTTACCGCTGTGATGGGAGGTGTGATACGGGATACCCTGATCAACGAAATACCACAGATATTCCGCAAAGAGATTTATGCCACGGCCTGTATTGCCGGGGCGCTCGTATACCTGGTATTGAAATATACTTCCTTGCCGGATATCTGGTGCGCTTTGATCAGCATTATAACCATCATCGGGATACGCTTAACAGCAGTAAAATTCAAATGGTCGTTGCCAAAGATGGAAGTGTAGCTGTACTTATTGAGTAATGTAATTCTGCAGTTGTGCAATGGTTTCTTTTTGCGTGGCAATGATGCCATTCACCACATCGCCTATAGACACCATGCCCAGCACTTTGCCGTTTTCAAGCACCGGCAGGTGGCGGATATGCTTATCACTCATAATGGCCATACATGTTTCAATGCTGTCGGCCGGAGTTACGGTCAGTACATTTTCTGTCATAATATCCTTCACCGCTGTTTCTTTTGATGATTTTCCCTTCAGCACCACTTTGCGGGCATAATCCCTTTCGGAAAGGATGCCGGTGAGTGTATCACCTTCCATCACCAGCAGGGCCCCGATGTTTTTTTCACCCAGTACCTTGATGGCTTCATAAACGGTGGTTTGCCCGGTAACGGAATAGATCGTGACGCTTTTGCCATTTAAAATGTCGGAAACTTTCATAAGCAGGTTTTTCGTTAACGATGAGAAGCCTGTAGCGCTGATGAAGATACTATATTTTTCCAGTGATTGCAACACATTAAAGCATCCCATCATGTTGACGGAAAATAAAACGGTCCCGCTGTTGGCGGGACCGTTCATGTTATATCCGGTTATTTTTATTCAGCTCCATCAATATGCCCCCTGTTCACCGCATAGGTTCCCACTTTACCGCCAGTGGTAAGTCCCACTTCACAATCACTGCGGTAATGGATACCGCCATACATACGGGAAACAGATGCTTCTCTGGCCCAGTCGCTGTATTGCTGCGACTTGGAAGGGATCACATATCCCAGCACGGTTGCTGCCGCTGCACTGAATGTACTGTGCCCAGAGATGTAAGAAGGAAAATTAGGCAAGCCGATCGGTGTTTTGATGCGGGGATCTATCTGTGAAGGCCGTGGATTGAAATAGGTGAATTTCGTATCCCAGCAAACTACTGCCGCATCCATCATGGCCATATTCAGCAGCGCCATATTGCGTGCCCAGCGTGGTTCACTGAAATATTCATTGGCAAAATCATTTGCCGCAATATAATTCCAATGGCCCGGAGGTGTATAGGTCCTTAAACCATCTGCCCAGAAAATAGCAATGCGTAACTGGTCACGGGTAAGGTCTTTCCCGATCTGATAAATCTCTTCCAATTCATTCCTGAATTGCTGCGAACTGGTGGATGGTGGTGGGCCCGGGCGGATACTGGTAACCATTGTCAATGAATCAAATAAAAAAGTACGTACGGCCCCAAAAGCAGGTAACATGGGTGGGCGTTCAGGACTCTCAAGACTTATCCAGGGAGTTTCGCCCCTGGCGATACAATCATTCTTCAGTTTGGCCCAAAGGATTGCATTGCCTACAGCAGCGCCTGCCCGGTCATTACGTGCACGAGCAATGAATTTTGATGCCACCAGTTTACCCAATGCTTCACCGGCATCCAGGTCGCTTCGTACATTGGCGCCGCTGATAATTCTTGCCCGTTTGTGTTCTTCTGCACGCTGGTTGATATAATCCTGGTCGCCCGGGAACAGCAGTTTCAGCATCTCTACCGACACCCCCATTACCACGGCATCTTCACTTGGATAAGAAGGCAAGGTTGATTTTGGCAAAAGGGTTTGTATGCCGGTTGGGTCAACCGTAAATGGCGCCGCCCGGTTATACAATTGCTTGTAATAATAACAGGCAACCAAGGCATCATACTGCGAAGCGCTTAAATAAGCATAAGCCCGGGCTGCATAGGGCGGGTTGGCAAAGGGAAAAGTTGGATAGGCCAGGGGATTATTGGCGCTTGGAACGGGATAGGTTCCGTCCGCATTCTGGTAAGGCGGCAGGTTATGCAGGGCCACCAGTTCACGCATGATCTCATTCCAGCGGAGTACAGCCCCGGCTCCCCAGTATTCCACCAGCCTGCGTTCATCACCGCTGATCTGGTTTTGAAAACTCTTTATTTCATTCAGCTGAATTACATAATCCGGGGAGGTGGTGGCGATCGGCGCCGGACAGGCAAACTCATTGGCGGCCGTCAGCAGGATCGGTTTCCAGGTGCCGGCATTGGCATCCGGGCGTACCGGGTTGATCATCGGGTAATGCATGTTCTGTTCATCGATGGATTTTGAACAGGAATGCAACATCAGCATACCCGCTGCAATTACGATCAGTATGGCGTTTTTTTTCATGGCAATTATTTTTCTGACTTACCGTCTTTTTTGGTTTTTTCCTTTTTTGTTTTCCTGCCAAAGTCGAAGATGTAAAAAATGCCGGCATTAAAACCGGAGGCCTGTCCAACATTTCTGCCGGCCAGTGTCGTGCTACCATTGGCAACCACCGAAAGTCCGTTCAGGGGGGTTTCGTATTTGACATTCAGTCCAAGCATGGTGGCATTCATCTTATTGCTTACGAATGGCATCCCGTTGCGGGGGATATCAAACCCGCCCAGCGTTGTCCATTTGTTGAGCACCAGTTCTGCAATGATCACATCGCTGCGGTAGCCGGCCCTGAAATTCCACTGCGATGCATCGGGCATCTTCACTTCGTTGCTGTAGTGCATTTCAGTGGTGTAGTAGGTATAGCGGTCCAGTTTCACATTGTTGCGGTAGCTGTACGAGTATGATACCGTACCAAACCAGTGATTCCATTGATAGTCGAGCATCAGGCGGGCGGTGGCCGTGCGGCTGTGCAAACCGATCGACAGGGGTAAGATGTCAGGAGAATACCTGTTTACCGGCGTGGAATAACCGCCCAGCACAATGGCCTGCAGTTCGCCTTTGGCAATCTTCTTTTCATAACCCACCCATTTTAACCAAAGCGAAAGGTCCTGTAATCCTTTTTGTCCGGCCATTTGCCCGGCACTCGCTTTTGTTTTGATATAGGGCAATCCGAAAAGCACGTTCAGTTTGCGGGTGATGCCGTAGTTCCCCATCAGCATAAAATTGGTGGTGGATACCCGGCCCATGTTCAGGTTCTCCCGCTTGAGGGTTCCTTCCCAATAATTTTTCCAGCTGCTGTAACCGGCCGTTGGACCCACACAGAAGAAGTTCTTCTGCATCATCAACCCGTCGATATCTGTTTGTGAAAATGCCTGCTGAAAAAAGAGAAAAGAAATAAAAAATGGCAGTAGTAGTTTTTTACCCATTCGCATACTGTTTAGTTTCTGTGTTCATTAGTACAGTCAGTTCGTTTAACCAAAGGTAAAGTTTTATGGCCATTCGATAAACAAGCTTCAATGAAACGGCATATCAGCCGAGTTGTCAGCGATTTAGGCAGCGAACCATCAGAAATGATCAATGATCATTTAGCGGCAACCCCCGTTTCTGAAACTCAATCCAGTTGAGGTATTCAGGGGCCACCCGGTGCTCTTCCATGGTAATACACTCGTTTACCGGGCAAACCAGCTTGCAGAGATTACAACCCACGCATTCTTCTTCTTTCACGGTGTAGGTATTGTAAGGTTTGCCATAGGCAAGGTTGATGGATTGATGGGAAGCATCTTCACAGGCAATGTAACAAAGACCGCAGTGAATGCATTTATCCTGGTTTATTTTGGCAATGTGATGGTAATTGATATCGAGGTCTTCCCAGTGTGTGATCTTTTCAACTGATTTACCGATGAAGTCATCCAGTGTTTTAAATCCTTTCTCATCCATCCAGTTATTCATGCCTTCAATCATATCTTCCACGATCCGGAATCCGTAGTTCATCGCTGCTGTACAAACCTGCACATTGCTGGCGCCCAGCAGCATGAATTCAACAGCGTCTTTCCAGGTGCTTACACCACCAATGCCTGAAATGGGAACTTTGTTGGTTATCTCATCCTGTGAAATAGTAGTCAGCATTTTTAAAGCGATCGGTTTCACTGCCGGGCCGCAATAGCCACCGAATACCGATTTACCGGCCACATACGGATTGGGAACGAATGTATCAAGGTCGATGCCCGTTACCGATTGAATGGTATTGATCAAGGACAGTCCGTTCGTTCCTGCTTTTACCACCGATCTGCCGGTAGGTACAACGGAATGAACATTGGGGGTGAGTTTGGTTATAACCGGGATTGTTGCCGCTTCCATTACCCATTCCACCACCATGCAGGCAATCTCGGGATCCTGGCCAACCGCGGCGCCCATGCCTCTTTCGGTCATGCCGTGCGGACAACCAAAGTTCAGTTCCAGTCCATGTGCCCCTGTATCTTCCACTTTCCTGATCAGCTCGTGCCAGCTTTTTTTATCGTTATCGGCCATCAATGAAACCACCATGGCACGGTCGGGGAAAAGCCTGATGCATTCTTTGATCTCTTTGAGATTTAAATCCAGTGGCCGGTCGCTGATGAGCTCGATATTGTTCAGCCCCATCATTTTCTTAGCCCCGAAATTTACCGCAGAATATCTTGACGACACATTCTTCACCTGTGAGCCCAGTGTTTTCCAAACCACTCCACCCCAGCCGGCTTCAAAGGCACGGAGCACATTTACCTTTTTATCTGTAGGTGGCGCACTCGCCAGCCAGAACGGGTTGGGAGATTTAATGCCGAGGAAGTTTGAAGATATATCAGCCATAGAATTTTATTTTAAATAATCAATATTCAATCCTCAACATTCAATTATCAATTGAGATCACACTACTTCATCGGTCACCTGAATATTGTACATTGAATATTGCTTATTGAATATTTAGGTATCTAAGAATAGCAGCCGCACCATCTTTGCCTGCCTGCACGGCATCCACCACTTCTTTGCCGCCGTTCACCGCATCGCCGCCGGCAAATACGCCTTTGATATTTGTTGAAGCCTTGTCCTTCACAACCAATTTTCCGTTTGTATTATCCAGCTTATACTTGCTGACCAGTTTTTCAAACGGCACCTGCCCCGCTGCTTTGATCACCATATCCACGTTCATGGTAAAGGTTTCGCCGGTATCTACGGGTGAACGCCTGCCCGATGCATCGGGCTCACCCAGTTTCATTACGCTGCAAACCAGCTGCTTCACTTTACCCCCCGAACCTTTTACTTTCTGCGGCGCTGCCAGCCAGATTACTTCGCAGCCATCCAGTTTGGCGATATCCAGTTCCACATCAGTGCAGGGTTTTTCGGCTTCTGTTCGGCGGTAAACCAGCGTTACTTCTTTTGCTCCCAGCCGCTTCGCCTGCGTGGCGGCATCGATGGCCGTCATACCCATGCCGATCACAGCCACCTTATCGCCCACCGGAACAGATGGATAGCCCTTTGCCCGGATATCATAAATGAACTGGATCGCATCCACAACGCCTTCGAGTTTTTCGCCGGGAATATCCAGTTTCCTGGCCACGCCCACACCTATGCCGAGATAAACAGCATCGAAGTTCTTCTTTAATTCGGCCAGTGAAATATCTTTTCCCAGTTCCTGGCTGTATTTCACTTCAATTCCTCCTATACCGAGGATATAATTCACTTCGTCTTCGCAAAACTGCGGTGTTACTTTATAGGCAGCAATGCCATAGGTCATCAACCCGCCTCCCTTGCCTTCCTTTTCATAGATCGTAACATCAACACCTTCTCTTGCCAGAACATGTGCACAACTCAAACCTGCCGGACCTGCACCCACAACCGCTACTTTTTTCCCCGTGGAACCTTTTCGCTGGAATAACTGCCAGTTGCCGGCCATTGCCTTCTCCGTGGCATAACGCTGGAGCCGGGCAATTTCAATCGGCTCTTCTTCCATCAGGTTATACACGCAGGCTCCTTCGCATAATTTCTCTACCGGGCAAACCTTGCTGCAGCCGGCGCCCATGATATTGCTGGAGAAAATGGTGTGAGCGGATCCCTTGATATTATCGGTAGCTATCTGCTTGATAAACTTGGGCACATTGATGCCGGTGGGGCAACTCTTGGTGCAGGGAGCATCATAACAGAACAAACAGCGGTTGGCTTCCACCAATGCCGCATCCGCTGTTTCAAACGGCGGATGAATGTCTGTGAAATTCTCAGCGTATTGCTCTTTTGAAAGCCGGTTATTTGAAATAGCCATGTAGTCAATTTCGTGATTGGGAAATTTTGGTGATTTGGAAATGAGAGGCCATGCATCAGCACATCATCAAATTACCAAATCAACACATTATTTAGAGTTCAACAAGCTTGCCATAGGTTTCCGGTCTGCGGTCGCGGAAGAACTGCCAGACACTTCTTACCTGCTCAATCATGTCGAGATCAAATTCGGCAATAAGTAATTCATCCTTGTCTTCACTGGCCTGTGCAAATATTTGGCCACGGGGGTCTACAAAATAACTGCTGCCGTAAAATTTACCCAGGTTCCATGGTTTTTCCTCACCTACCCGGTTGATACATCCCATGAAATATCCATTTGCTGCTGCATGAGCCGGCTGCTCCAGCTTCCATAAATATTGAGAAAGACCAGCCACTGTAGCGGATGGGTTGTAAACGATTTCTGCGCCATTCAGCCCGAGTATCCTTGCCCCGTCGGGGAAGTGACGGTCGTAACAGATGTACACGCCCACTTTTGCATACTTTGTCTGGAACACCGGGTAGCCTAAATTACCAGGTTTAAAAAAGAATTTTTCCCAAAAGCCGCTGGTATGCGGGATATGGTTCTTTCGGTACTTACCCAGGTAGGTTCCGTCGGCATCAATTACCGCTGCCGTATTGTATAAAACGCCGGCCTGTTCCTTTTCATAGATCGGAACAATGATGACCATGTTATACTTTTTTGCATACTGTGCCATCAGTTCGGTGGTAGGGCCCGGTACCGTTTCTGCACTTTCATACCATTTGGCATCCTGGCCCGGGCAGAAGTATGGCGTATTGAATATCTCCTGCAGGCAGAGAATCTGTACGCCTTTCTTACCGGCCTCTTCTATGTAAGGAATGTGTTTCTGCACCATGGCATTCACAATCTCCTGGATGGAGCCCTCTCCTTCTGTTTTTGGCAAACTCATTTGAATAAGCCCTGACTTAATAATACGCGGCATATGTATACTTTTATTTTAGTTATATCTTCCCGGATACTTTATCACGCCTGATGAATTTCCCGTTCCCCTTTTCCACCAGGCATTTTCCGTCATTGATCACCACCTGTCCTCTCAGCAGAACGGTTTTTGTTTTACCGGTGAGCGGCCAGCCTTCGTAAGCCGAGTAATCGGTATTCATGTGATGGGTATTTACGCTGATGGTATGTTCTTTATTGGGATCGAATAAAACAATGTCGGCATCAGAACCCGGGGCTATACAACCCTTGCGGGGGAACATGCCGAATATCTTTGCGGGGTTGGTGGATAATACCTCCACAAACTTATTCATCGTTATCCTCCCTTTTCTTACGCCTTCGCTGTACAATAATTCCACCCGGTGTTCAATTGCCGGATGCCCGTTTGGTATTTTGGAAAAATCATCCCTGCCCATCAGCTTCTGTTCCCACTTAAACGGACAGTGATCCGTAGCCACCACCTGCACCAGGCCCTGGTTGATACCAGCCCACAACGCTTCCTGGTCTTTCTTTTCCCGCAGGGGCGGGCTCATTACCCATTTGGCTCCATCGAAATTCTTCTCATACAAAGATGCATCGAGTAATAAATACTGGATGCAGGTTTCGGCAAATACTTTCTGGTTATGACGATTATTATCCCGTACGGCATTCAGGGCTCCCTCGCAGGTCATGTGCACAATATAGCCCGGGCAACCGGTATACCCGGCAATGGAAGCAAACCGTTCCGATGCCTCTGCCTCCGTTATTTCGGGCTGCGATAAATAATGATACAGCGGAGCCAGGTTTCCTTCGGTCTTGTTCTTCGCAATCAGGAAGTCGATCATATCTCCATTCGTGGCATGAACCGTAACCATTCCCCCTCTTTTCTTCACCTCGTTCATCAGCCCCACCATCTGCTTATCATCGATCATCAAGGCTCCTTTATAAGCCATGAACATTTTAAAAGAAGTGATGCCTTCTTTTTCGATCAGGTCCACAATCTCTTTACAGGTATTGTCATTGAAATCAGTAACGGCCATGTGAAAACTGTAATCACCCACGCAATTGCCATTGGCACGGCTGCTCCACGCCCTGTAGGCATCGTACAGGGAATGTCCCTGTGTTTGCAGAATAAAGTCTATTACGGTGGTGGTGCCTCCATGAAGCGCCGCCCGGGTACCGGTTTCGTAATTATCGCTGCTGAAGGTGCCCATGAAAGGCATTTCCAGGTGTACATGCGGGTCGATACAACCGGGAAAAGCGATCAGGCCTGTTGCATCAATTTCTTTATCTGCCTTAACATCGAGGTTCTTTCCAACGGCAGCAATACTTTCTCCCTGTATGAAGATATCACCGGTATAATCATCGGCGGCGCCAACAATGTGAGCATTTTTTATGAGGACAGACATATAGCAATTACTTTCTTTAATGGTTACGGTTTCTCATCAATACAATATACACAATCCCGCTCACAAAAAAGCCTACGAACCAGGCATAATTGTACAGGTGAGATATCCATGCAGGAAAGGTTGTGGCTGAAATTAATTTTACCTGCAGCAGGAACCCGGGGATATTTGGTACAATACCAACCAGCAACGCCAGGATAGCGGCATTATTAAACCCATTGCTGAAAAAATACCGTCCGTTGTGCCGGTATAATTCATCCACCACCAGTTGCTGCCTGCGGATAAAATAATAATCGGCGATCATAATGCCGCCTACCGGCCCGAGTAAACTTGAGTATGCAATGAGCCAGGTAAAAATATAACCATTGGGATCGGCAATCAGTTTCCAGGGAAAGATAAGTATACCAATGATGCCGGTGATGTATCCACCGGTGCGGAAATTTATTTTTCCGGGCGACAGGTTGGAGAAATCATTGGCCGGACTTACAATGTTCGCAGCAATATTGGTTGCCAGCGTGGAAATGATGATACCGGCCATGGCAAAGGTTACCATCAGTTTATTTTCAAACTTACCCGCCAGCTTCACAATGTCCCACTCAGTGCTTCCATAAATGATGGCAGTTGCGGAAGTGACGATCACCCCCACAAAGGCAAAGAAAGTCATGGAAGGCGGGAGCCCGATGATCTGCCCGTTGATCTGTGCTTTCTGCGACCGGGCGTAGCGGGTAAAGTCGGGGATGTTCAACGACAGTGTTGCCCAGAAACCCACCATGCCGGTAAGTGCCGGGAAGAAATAATTCAGGAAATTACCGGTTGAGGTGAACTTCGAAGGTTGATCCAGGATTGGCCCCAGTCCTTTTGCAGCAACAATGGCCCAAATTAAAAGTGCCAATGCAGCAATGGGCAGGAAGAATGCTTTAAACACCAGCAATTTTTTAATACTGTCAACCCCCAGGTAAATAATATACATATTCAATGCCCAGAAAATGAAAAAACAAAGCATCGGCAATGCCTGTGGGAATAAAGAACTGCTGTCGATCTCGGGTAATGAAGGGTTCCAGGCACGCAATATATTGTAGAGTGAGGCACCACCGATCCAGGTCTGGATGCCGAACCATCCACAGGCAACAATAGCCCGCAGCATAGCCGGGATATTGGCCCCTTTTGTTCCGAAACTGGCCCGAACAAAAACAGGAAAGGGAATTCCGTATTTGGCACCCGCATGACCGTTCAATATCATCGGGATCAGTACAATACTATTACCGAGGAAAATGGTGAGGATAGCCTGCCACCAGTTCATACCACCACCAATAAGTGAGCTGGCCAGCATATAGGTGGGAATACAAAGGCTCATACTGATCCATAGTGCTGCATAGTTCCAGGTGCGCCATTTGCGCCTTTCGGCAGGAACAGGAGCCAGGTCTTCGTTGTAGAGGGAAGAGTCAGTTTGGTTTTGGTGCATTAAAGCAAGATTTGGTGATGTGCTGATTTGATAATTTGGTGAGGAGGACCATATTTCATTTCCAAATCACCAAATCTTCAAATTGCTCAATTGGTATTTTCGTCTGCTATTTTGATCGCTTCACCGATAATGGCAAGTCCTTCATCGATCTGTTCTTTGGTAACGATCAGCGGCGGTGCACAAAAGATATAATTCCACCGCACGAATGTATACATACCCAGTTCTTTTATTTTGGCTGCCACTTTATTCATCACGGTCATCTCTTCAGGTTTGGCGTTAAAGGGTGCCATGGGTTCTTTCGTTTTCCGGTTCTTCACCAGTTCAATACAGCCCAGCAATCCGGTATTCCTGAAATCACCAATGGAAGGATGTTTTGCTTTCAGTTTTTCCACCTGCTCTTCCATGTATTTCCCCATGGCCCTGGCATTTTCTATCAACCCGTCTTCCTCGTATACTTTTATTGTTTCCAGTGCAGCGGCACAGCAAACGGCATGGGCCGAATAGGTTAAGCCCAGCGGCATTACTGCGTCATCGTACCTGGCAGCAATTTTTTCACTTACCTGCAAACAACCAAAGGGCAGGTAACCGCAGGTAAGTCCCTTCGCCATGGCAATCATGTCGGGAACAATATCATGGTTCTGGAATCCGAACCACTGACCTGTTCTGCCAAAGCCGCTCATCACTTCATCGATGATCATTAATATGCCGTGTTTCTTTGTTATTTCTCTTACTGCCTTCAGGTAGCCTTTGGGATATTGCAAACAACCGGAGGTTCCCGATTCTCCTTCCAGCAGAACAGCAGCTATATTATTCGGGCCTTCATAGGCAATCACTCGTTCCAGTTGAGCGACTGCTTCTTTCAACAGGTTTTCTTCGCCGTATTCCCAGCGGTACAAATTGGGCAGATCAACGTGTACAAAGTTGGGTGCCTGCTGTGCATCTACCGGTAATTTCCGTGGATCACCGCCGGCGGATATCACACCCATGGTGGCGCCGTGGTACGACTGGTACCTCGTTAATATTTTATGACGCCCGGTATACAATCTTGCCAGTTTAATCCCATTCTCAATAGATGTGGCACCGCACAGGGTGAAGAAAGATTTATTAAGATTACCCGGACATATTTCTGCCAGTTTTTTTCCCAGGTCGGCCCGTGCCTTTGTAACACAACTGGGCGTTACATACGCCACTTCCTGCATCTGCCTAACCACCGCTTCGGTGATGCGCTGGTTGCCATGGCCGATGTTCATATTGATCAGCCCGCTGGAGAAATCAATGATGCGGTTATCGTCATAGTCATACAGGTAAACTCCTTCCGCACGCTTTACGGCGATGGGGTTGGTGCCTTTTTGCTTGCTCCAGCTGAACAGGGTATAGTCCTGGGCGTCCTGGATGATGGCTGCGGATTCGGAAATTGTTTTTGTACTCATAAATTATTTTTTTGCCAGTATGTTAAGTTAAGATTATTTCCTCTTCCTGCTTTTATAAACAAAGAAGATTACAAGTCCAGCAACCAACAGTATGGGTCCTAATAATTCTCCAAGCTTCTGCCCTTCCGAAAATGAAGAAGATAATGAATCAGCAGCAGGAGCGTTTTTCAATATCTGCTTCTTACTGAAACGGATTGAACGTAACAGCTTCATCAAATCTGTACGGCATTCTGCTACTTTATCTTCAGCAGGCGCTGCTACAACTGAGTAGGTAAGTGTATTAACGCAAAAAAGGCAGACAACCCTGCTTAATGTACGCCTGGAACTATCTGCATAAAAACTTGCAACGAATCCCTTAACAGTATTAACCAGCGTGTCTTTTATATCCACATAAAATCCCTGTGACGTTGCATTTTTGCTTAATCCATACTTTACTCCTTCGTAGGTTTCCTTTGTTGACGCATAATCGTATGGATTCACATTCAGATCAGTCTGTGTTACCGTTACTCCAATATGAGAATATTCAGTACTGGCTTTAAACACCCGGGTATTGAAGCTTTTCCCATTTTTAAGAAATGCAGTATCAAAGCTTGTAACGTTTCGGGGCAAGGAAACCGTAAGTATCGAATCTATACGAATCTGTTGCCAATCCCGATCCTGGCAAGGAGAAAAATAAAAAGAGCACAAAAAGACTATTACAAAAGAATTTCTTTTCATAAACATCTGCTACTTAACTCATCCAGTTCACGCCCGCCTCCGGGTTCCATTTGGTGGTTGATTTTTTTAATTTGGTCCAGAATTCAATCGAACTCTTGCCTGTAATATCTCCCACACCGAACTTACTTTCATTCCATCCGCCGAAAGAGAAGGGTTCTCTCGGTACCGGCACACCTACATTCACGCCGATCATTCCGGCACTGGCCCGGTCGATGATATAACGGGCCATGCCGCCGTTCTGGGTGAACACCGATGCGGCATTGCCATAGGGGTTCGCATTCTCGATTGCCAGCGCCTCATCCACCGTGTTGGTTCGCATGATGGAGATCACGGGTCCGAATATTTCTTCTTTGGCAACACTCATCTCCGGCTTAACATAGTCGATCACGGTCGGACCAACATAGGTACCATTTTCTTTCCCCTTCACTTTCGCATTCCGTCCGTCCAGCAATATTTTGGCACCGTTCTTTTCTGCTTCGGTAATGTATCCTTCTATCCTCGTTTTTGATTCTTTACTGATCACCGCACCGAGGTTTTCCCCGGGAACAATTTTTCTTGCTTCATCACAAATTTTACTGATGATGTGATCCACCTCCCCCACCGCCACCATGGCACTGGCAGCCATACAACGCTGACCGGCGCAGCCGCTCATGGATGCAGCCACATTCTGTGCCGTCATTTCCGGTTTGGCATCGGGCAATACCATCAGGTGATTCTTGGCGCCGCCGAGGGCCAGGCATCTCTTGTAATTTGATGTTGAACGTTGATAAACGATCTTGGCCACCTTGGTGGAACCAACAAAGGACACGGCTTCTATACCGGGATGATCGCAGATGGCTTCCACGATCTCCACATCACCATGAACAATATTAAAAACCCCATCAGGCAAACCGGCTTCTTTTAATAGTTCAGCCAATCTCCCGCAACTCAATGGAACTTTTTCGGATGGTTTAATGATCATGCAATTACCCAACGCAATGGCATTCGGTATCGTCCAGTTGGGAACCATGGCCGGAAAATTGAATGGAACAATAGAAGCCACTACGCCAAGTGGTACATGTTCGGTCCGGCATTCCACCCCCTTACTTACTTCCAGCACTTCGCCGGTTACCAGTTGCGGCAATGAGGTAGCAAACTCGGTCAATTCAATGCATTTTTCTATTTCTGCTACAGACTCACCATAGGTCTTCCCGTTTTCCTCGCTGCACAATTCAGCCAGTTCTTTCAGGTGCTTTTCCAGCAGGGTTTTATACCGGAAGAATACCTGTACTCTTTCTTTGATAGGCGTTCGGCTCCAGGCCGGAAAAGCAGTTTTTGCTGCCTTCACGGCAGCATCCAGGTCTTTGGCTAATGACATGGGAACGGTGGAAAGCAGGTTGCCATCCACCGGAGAGATTACTTCCATGGTGCGGGAAGAAGAAGACTCAACAAATTGCCCGTTGATGTAATTTTTAATCGGACTGTATTTCATATGCAAGATTATTGAACCATAAATTAAAGAAAATAAATGAGACTGGTTGGATTAAGGGCTGAAATCGGGAGGCATATAAAAACAAAAAGCCCTTCGACATAAATCGAAGGGCCTGGGTTATGCTGTCGGGATGGCAAGATTCGAACTTGCGACCTCCTGGTCCCAAACCAGGCGCGATAACCGGGCTACGCTACATCCCGAACTTGGTTACCGTCTTTACTATTTTCAACCTCTTTACTAATATGGCAAGATTTGAACCTGCGACCTTCCCGATCTCAATCGGGACGCAATAGAACCGGGCGACGCTACATCCCGAACTTGGTTGCCGATCTTTAAGAACTTTTCAGCGGAGAGGGAGGGATTCGAACCCTCGATACAGGTTTAAGCCCGTATAACGGTTTAGCAAACCGGCCCTTTCGGCCACTCAGGCACCTCTCCGTATTAAATTAATCCCTCCCACGTTTTCATCCGCATTAGCGGAACCTCTTTTCCCCCATCTGGTTAAGGGGTTGCAAAAATACAATTCAATAAGGTTCCACCCAAAACTAAATGTAAAAAGGGGCATAAAAAATCCGGGTTCACAAGGAACCCGGATCACTATTAGTGCTTGGTATTAGGTGCTTATTACATGGCAGCCAGGTGAACCTTTTGCTGCAGTTCCAGTACACTTTCTTTAAAGAGACTGTCGGTATCCATCAGGTCTTTTACTGTCTGGCAACTGTGGATTACCGTAGTATGGTCCCGGCCGCCAAAGTGTTCTCCGATGGTTTTGAGTGAATTTTTAGTGAATGCCTTCGCCAGGAACATGGTGATCTGCCGGGCCTGCACGATCTCCCGCTTGCGTGTTTTCTGCAGGAGTTTATCGTAGGGAACATCGAAGTATTCGCATACCATTTTCTGGATGGTATCGATGGTGATTTCTTTGCTGGAAGATTTCACAAAATTGCGGAGTACTTTCTTTGCCAATTCAAGATCAATTTCCCTCTTGTTTAGCGAAGATTGTGCCAATAATGATATCAAAGCACCCTCTAATTCACGCACATTGCTATTGATATTATACGCAATATATTTCACCACTTCCCGGGGCATATCCAGCCCGTCGTTCTTCATCTTTTTTTCCAGGATCTCGATCTTGGTTTCATAGTCGGGCACCTGCAGGTCGGCGCTCAATCCCCAGCGGAAACGACTCAACAATCTTTCCTGAACACCTTCCAGGTCTTTCGGTGGCTTATCGCTGGTTAAAATCAGTTGTTTACCGCTCTGGTGCAGGTGATTGAAAATAGAAAAGAATGCATCCTGTGATTTTTCGGCCCGGTTGAAGAACTGCACATCATCGATGATGAGCACATCTATTAACTGGTAAAAATGAATGAAGTCATTAATGGCCCCGTTACGCCCGTGATCAATGAACTGGTTAATGAACTTCTCGGAGCTTACATATAATACAATCTTATTGGCGTGGAGTCTTTTTACTTCGTTCCCGATTGCCTGGGCCAGGTGGGTTTTACCCAACCCCACCCCGCCATATATAACAAGGGGATTAAAGGAGGTGGTGCCGGGCTTTTCGGCCACGGTTTTACCGGCGCGGCGGGCTACCCGGTTGCAGTCGCCTTCAATAAAGGCTTCGAAGGTATAGGCGGGATTCAGCTGCGGATCAATCTGCATCTTTTTCAAACCCGGAATCACGAACGGATTTTTAACGGGGTTATTGATCACCAGCGGAAAATCCATTTCGTTATTGGCAAATGATTTATATCCCTGCCCGGGAACATCAACTGTTTGTGGTTTGTTTTTGCTGTTGCCGCTGTCTACCATAATGCGGTATTCAAGGCGTGCTTCTTTTCCTAACTCTCTCTTTAATGTTTTGGCAAGAAGGGAAACATAATGTTCTTCTAAATACTCGTAGAAAAATTGGCTGGGAACCTGGATCGTTAAAACTTTTTCTTTTAATGCAACCGGCTTAATGGGTTCAAACCATGTTTTGAAATGCTGCCATTCAACAATGTCTTTGATTATTTCCAAACAATTCGCCCAAACTTTTTCAAAAGCTTTCTCCATTAGTCCTTAAGCAATTTATATATCGAGTTAAGAATAGTTTCTTCTGTGATTTTGCCGGGTCAATTTCTTTTCAGTTTTCAGGGAAAAAAAATCTTTGGCAGGACAGCGAATATCGAATAAAATGTTGAAAAAAAAATTTTTTATTCCATTGTTTTTTTGCCTACCACCACAGTATGCGATTTAGCCAGATTTTTTCTTTTGAAGCCAGCAAATTCAAAGTCGAGCCGGCCCAGCATAATGCCTGCCCAACCAACCTGATTTACAATCACATCACTCCCTGTTTTGTTCTTATATACAGCCGGTGCATCCATGAATGTATGGGTGTGCCCGCCGATGATAAGATCGATGTTTTCTGTTTCACGTGCCAGCACTTCATCGCTTACTTTATTGTCTTTGTATTTATTCCCTAAATGGCTCAGGCAAATGATCATATCACAGCCGTCTTCGTTTTTTAACATAGCTGCTGTTTCATTCACTTTCTGTATGGGATCAAGGTATTTTGTTTTGCCATATAAACTATCCGGTACCAACCCGGCCATTTCAATACCCACCCCGGTAACGCCGATCTTGATTCCACCCTTTTTAAAAATTTTATAGGGCTGGTATTTGAATTCCATCGGTGTTGCTGTAAAATCATAATTGCAGATCAGCAGGGGAAAATTTCCATGCTGTAACTGGGTGGCGAAATTTTCAAGCCCGGCATCAAAATCATGGTTGCCCATGGTGGCTGCATCATAGCCCATGGCTGCCATGGCTTTCATTTCGGGTTCGCCCTTATATATATTAAAGAAGGGAGTGCCCTGGAAGATATCTCCTGCATCCAGCAGTAATACATTTTCCACTTCGCCCCGGATCTTTTTGATAAGGTCGGCCCGGGCCGCCACACCTCCCAGCCCCTGGTTACGACCCCCGTCCATCGGGAAGGGCTCCAGCCGGCTGTGTACATCGTTGGTATGAAGGATGGTGAGTTTTTTTACCCCCTCATCGGCCCCCAACCCGGCCAGCGCTGTTCGTGAACTTAATAAAGCGGCGGTAGCGAGGGCTGTTTGCCCGATGAATTTTCTTCTATTCTGCATTGCTTACCCTGTTTTCTGTTTTAGCCGATATTTTTTTTCCCTGCTTTTTCAGGTCCGCCAGGTAGTCCAGTATGGCATCCCTGAATATATAGCCATTGCTCACCTGCGGAATGGGCTTCAGCATGGCACAATCATCACCGCCGTTGGCCACGTAATCATTATTGGCAATGGTATAGATGGCCGATTCGTTCAGGGGCGATCCCCCGATGGTTATATTAACAGCTTTTTTATTCCTGATCTGCATGCGAATGCCCGAACAGGGCCATCCGCCTTTGGCCGCCACATGGTCCAGAAATTCCTGCAGCACTTTCCCGTTTATTTTCTGAATCACGAGCAGGTTATCAAACGGAGACAGCTCAAATACTTTGGCACGGGTGATGTCTCCTGCTGCAATGGAAGGCAACCGGATACCTCCGTAATTGATGAAAGCAGCATCCACGTGCGTGGCATAACTTTTTTCAGCCATTACCAGCATGGCATCAGCCAGGAAATTACCGAGCGGACCTTCGGGTTGTTTTTTTTCGAGATCCGTTTCCGCAACCGCCACCACTTCATACATGCTTTTGGATAAACTGTCGGAATAGGGTTTTAACAGCTGCAGCATGGAACTGTCCTGCCGGGTACCGGGTGCAATGCGGTAATCGTTGTATTGAACTTTTTGTGCCTGGTACGATAAAGTGCAGGAGAAAAGGATGCTGGCTATCAATAGCCCAGCAGAAAGAAACTTGCCGATTTTGCTCATGTCCCGAATGAAGAATTAATCGAAAGGAAGGTAGGTATTTTATGAACAACAAAGAAAAGAATGAATAAAATATTTGTAAGAAAATAGGTTTACTTTTGGATATTAAAATATTGTTATGAGTTACGAACTAACCGGTAAACTGGTGGCGAAGTATGATACGGTTCAACGCACCGAAACATTCAAAACAAGAGAGTTTGTGGTGGAGAAAAGCGAAGACATCAATGGCCGCACCATCACCAACTATGTAAAGTTCCAGTCGGTGCAGGATAAAACAACCATCATCGACCGGGTGAATGTGGGCGAAGAAGTGAAAGTTTACTTCAACATAAAAGGAAGTAAATGGGAAAAAGACGGCAAGGTGAATTACATCACCAACCTCGATGCCTGGCGCATTGAACAGATCCTGCAGCCCGGCGCCAGCAAATCAGACAACGAATATTTTGAACCGCTGGATACATTTTCGGAAACGCCGCCTGATGCCGTGGATGATCTTCCGTTTTAAACGTTCCCTGTTCACCATATAGATTACCTGTTTTTCATTGTTTTTAGGATAAACACCTAACACCATGCAGCAACAACTTTCTCTCAGGCTTCTGCCCTCAGAAGCAGCCGATGATTCCGCCATCAAAAAAGCCATTTCGGGCAACAGCGGAAAAAAAATCGCCTCCGTTACCGGCTATCACATCATCCGGCAATCGATTGACGCAAGGGCAAAAACCATTTGGGTGAACCTGACGGTACAGGCGTTCATCGACGAACCTTTCATCGACAGAAAACTACCGGCATTTGCATTCAGCGATATAAGAAACGCTGCCAAAAAAGCCGTCATCATCGGCGCCGGACCTGCCGGGCTGTTTGCGGCATTACAACTGCTGGAACTGGGGATTAAACCCGTTATTTTAGAACGGGGAAAAGACGTGAAAGCCAGACGGCGAGACCTGGCCGTCCTGAATAAAGAAGGCATTGTTAACCCGGAAAGCAATTATTGTTTTGGAGAAGGCGGTGCCGGCACCTACAGCGATGGTAAATTATACACCCGCAGTAATAAGCGGGGCGATATCGACCGCATCCTGAACCTCTTTGTTAAGTTCGGGGCGCCTGAAAAGATCCTGTACCAGTCGCATCCACACATCGGCACCAATAAACTGCCGCATATCATTACCGCCATGCGGGAACAACTGCTGGCATGTGGCGCCTCCTTCCTGTTTGAAAAGAAAGTAACGGATTTCGTTATCACCCACGATAAAATAACCGGGGTAAAAACAGCGGATGGCGATTTCTTTGAAGCCGATGCCTTTATATTGGCTACCGGCCACAGCGCCCGGGATATTTTTGAACTGTTGAATGATAAAAAGATCCTTATCGAAGCCAAACCTTTTGCATTGGGTGTACGCATCGAGCACCCGCAGCCGCTGATCGATCAGATCCAGTATCACTGCAGCACAAGAGACGAACACCTGCCGCCGGCCTCGTACAGCCTGGTACAGCAGGTGAATGAACGGGGGGTGTTTTCCTTCTGTATGTGCCCGGGCGGCATCATCGCTCCGGCGTCCACCGCACCCGGTGAACTGGTAGTGAACGGATGGAGCCCTTCCAAACGGAATAACCCTTTTGCCAACAGCGGTATGGTGGTGCAGGTGGAAATGGAGGATGTAATAAAAAATTCAACATTCAACATTCAACAGGATGCGTTATCGATGATGCATTTCCAGCAACTGGTGGAGCAGAAATGCTTTGAAGCAGGCGGTGGCAATTTGGTAGCACCGGCCCAAAGAATGACGGACTTCAGCAACGGGAAGCAATCTTCTTCCCTGCCCGGCTGTTCGTACCAGCCCGGGTTAAACAGCGCAGACTTAAAGGAAGTATTACCTGGTTTTATTTACCAGTCGCTGGCAAAGGGCTTTGTTGAATTCGGAAAGAAGATGAAAGGATATTTTACCAGTGAAGCCGTTGTGGTTGCCACCGAAAGCCGTACTTCTTCGCCCGTGCGCATCCCGAGAGACCCGGAAACACTGGCACACCCGCAACTGCGCAACCTGTACCCCTGCGGCGAAGGACCCGGTTATGCCGGTGGCATTGTAAGCGCAGCCATGGACGGAGAACGGGTGGCAAAACAACTTGCCAGGATCCTGTTACTGGTTGCATTACCGTTTGTAAAATCGGCAACCGCTGTTATTTATTCATCCTTACATTTGACCTGCTAAAAAATTCCCACGCATGAATATTCTGGAAGTACAAAATCTTAAAAAATATTTTGCCACCCAAAAAGCGGTTGATGACATCAGCCTGCAGATTGAACAGGGCAGCATTTTTGGTTTACTGGGCCCCAACGGCGCCGGTAAAACCACGTTGATCCGGATGATCACCGGTATCTTTTATCCCGACGCAGGAAACATCCTGCTGAAAGGAAAGAATTTTGATCCCGAAAACGACGCCCGGTACATCGGTTACATGCCCGAAGAAAGAGGCCTGTATAAAAAAATGAAGATTGGCGAGCAGGCCCTGTACCTGGCCCAGCTGAAAGGAATGAAACGCCACGAAGCCATGGAAAAAATCAAGAGCTGGTTTAAACGGCTGGAGATGGACAGCTGGTGGAATAAAAAAGTGGAAGACCTCAGTAAAGGCATGGGACAGAAACTGCAGTTTGTAATCACCGTACTGCACGAACCCGACCTCATTATCCTGGATGAACCATTCAGCGGGCTGGACCCGGTAAATGCCAACCTCATCAAAGATGAAATTTACCGGCTGGCACAGAACGGCACCACCATCATCTTCAGCACCCACCGCATGGAACAGGTGGAAGAGATCTGCCGCAACATCGTGCTGGTAAATAAAGGAAAGAAGATACTGGATGGAACTGTTGACGATGTGAAAAATAATTTCAAGGAACACCTGTTCGGCATACAGCTGGAAGAAATGCCCGCCGGCATCAGCAGCAGCGCCTTTGACCTGGTGAACAGCGGTAATAAAGAACTGGTTGTACGCATCAACGAAGGACACAAACCAAACGATGTACTCAATTATTTCATCGGCCGGGGAAGCAACGTGGTTTCGTTTAAAGAAATTCTTCCTTCGCTGAACGACATCTTCATTAAGCTGGTGGAAGGCACACCCACCGCCCGTCAATTTGAAAAATTAAACGCATAATCACCTCACAACCGGACAACATGAATAAGATCATCCTGATAATAAAAAGAGAATTCTTAACCCGGGTTCGGAAACGGACCTTTATCATCGGCACCATCCTGTTTCCCTTGCTTTACATGGGCCTGATATTCGGCACCGGGTACATTGCCGACAAAACAAGGGAAGACCTGAAGATCGCCCTGGTAGACCGTTCGGGCCTGTTCACCGAAGAACGGATTAAAGCCTTTGAAAAAGGCGATACCTCCCATTCGCTGAAGCTGATTACCTCCGGGCAGGAAAGGCTGATGACTTCCTTCGACTCACTTGGCTTTGACGGCTACGTGGTAATACCGGCTAATTTCAACTGGCGCACAGGAACCGACAGCCTCCTGTTCACTACCAAAAAATCGTTCGGCATCGGCGCCCTGAACCCGGCTGAAAACAAAATCAACGGCATCTGGAACCGGATCAAGAACGACAGCCTTGGTATTGATGTGAGCAAAGAAGAAGTGCTGAATAAAAAAGTAAACCTTAAACTGAATAACGAAAAGAATAAAAATGCCAATGAAAAAACGGCTACGGTAATCGGGTATGTGTGCGGTTTTCTGATGTACCTCATCCTGCTGCTGTACGGTTCACAGGTAATGATGGGCGTAACAGAAGAAAAAACAAGCCGTATTGCCGAAGTGGTGGTATCATCTGTTAAGCCCTTCCAGCTGATGATCGGGAAGATTGTGGGTATTGGCATGGTGGCGCTTACCCAGTTCCTCATCTGGGTGGTGTGCATCTTCCTCATTTATAACGTAAGTAAAAACAGCGGCAGTGCCGGCGGTAATTTCTCCGGCATGGTGGGCGCCGTGCAGGAAGTATTCACCACCGTAAATATTCCGCTGGTGGTGGGATGTTTCGTCTTCTATCTCCTGGGAGGCTTCTTCTTCTATTCTTCGCTGTACGCTGCCATTGGCAGTGCCATTAATGAAGACATGCGGGAAGCCCAGTCACTCAGTTTCCCCATTACCATGCTGGTGATCTTCTCTATTGCGCTGATGACGCCGGCGATTTCAAACCCCAGCAGTTCGGTGGCGGTATGGACCAGCATCATTCCCTTCAGCTCTCCTATTGTAATGATGGCACGCATTCCGTTCGGCGTTCCGGCCACGGTTCCCTGGTGGCAATTGGGCCTTTCGATGCTGCTGCTGGTAGCCGGCTTTATCTTTACCACCTGGTTTGCTGCCCGCATTTACCGTACCGGCATCCTGATGTATGGTAAAAAGCCAAGCTGGAAAGAAATGATGAAATGGGCTTTCAGAAAATAATTCTCCCCAAACTAAAAGATCCCGCCAGTGGCGGGATCTTTTAGTTTATATCAATATCGTTTATTTTAAGGGTTCGCTTTGCGGTTGCAGGGCGGTGGGTGATTTGGGTTTGGATGCCTTTTCAATGGCTTTATTGAGTTCATCACCCAGGTATTGGTTGATGATCTTCCAGCTGATGCCCAGCATGGCCAGGAAAGCACCCAGTATCAACCCGATGAGGGTATAGATGATCTTTGATTTCTGAACCGGGTCGTAGGGAGGTTCCGGTTTATCCAGCGCTTCAATAATAGGCGTCTCCTTCTGCAGGCGGTAAGCAGCCGATTCCCGGTTATTAACCGCATAATAGTATTGCGACTGAACCGTGGCCTTGTCCTGCGCCAGGTTCACCTTGGGTATGCTGTAGCGCTGCAGGCCCTCATTGGTGAAAAAGGTGCTTTCATCCAGGGCAATGGCACGCTTGTCCAGTTCATTCAGCACAGTCAGTAATGAATCGGCCTTCTTGATGGAGAATTCATAATCAATCTGTGCTTTTTTCTTTTTCAGTTCAATATAAAAAAGAGAGAGCTTGTTGATGTATACATAACTGATTTCCCGAACCAGTTTCTGGTTGCTGTTGGTATAATACAGTTCCAGGATTCCGTTCTTGTTGATCTTGGCATTAAATGAAGCCTTCAGCAGGTTGCTGGCCACGTTGATCTGGGCCAGGCTGTCGAGGGGGGTATCAATTTTTTCATTCTGCATAAAACCGGTGTGGCGGTTATTCTCTTCAATAAGCAGGTCGGAAATGGTCCGGTTCTTCATCGAAGGAATGCGTTCCATGGCCACGGCTTCCCGGGTACGGCGGCTGTTGGCCAGCTCCACAATGTTGATGGAGGCGTCTTCGGTAAACGACTTGGGTGCATCGGTAAGTCCCAGCAGGTTGCTGATGGTGGAGCCCGGACTGCTGTTACTGGATGCATTCAGCGGAAACACGGTCGATTTGGCCGTCCACTGTATTATGCTCTGTTTGGCCATAAAGAAAAACAAACCGCCAAACAGCAGGGCAATGATTACGATAAGCCAGCTGAATTTCCGGAGCCGTTGCAGGATTTGTTTTATGAGTTCGATGTTGTTCATTTCGTCGGTTTAAATGTACACGGCTTATTGTATGATCTTGGCGATGAAAGCAGCCACGGCAATGGGTATGCTCGACAATGCCACCTGCAGAACCGCATCGGTTACTTCGGCGCCCTGCGGCCTTACCGGCACATGAATGGTGGATCCTTCCTGCACTTTTGGATAGAAATGAATGAAGAAAAGATTGAACGTACGTTTACTTCTTCCATTGGCATAGGTAACATATACCCGTTTCTTCCATGGCCGTATTCCGTACCCACCGGCTTTGTCAATGTAATAGCCCACGTTGGAATGTTCTTTATCGAAAGTAAGTTTCAGGGGTGCCTGTACATTTCCTTCTACATTCACAAAAGGATTCACTTCGGGAATAAATACCACATCGCCTTCCTGCAGGATGATGTCGTACTTCGAATTTTTATATTTCAGCGCCCGGTACAGGTCAATGCTCACGGGCTCCTTCGCCACTTCGCTCAGTGTTTTCTGGGCCGAGTCGAGCACAATGCTGCCGATGGAATCGGTGAGTGAACCGGCTTTCTTTGTTACGTTGTCGCGGTAGTATTGTGTTTTTTTACGGTACAGGATGGCGCCGCTGAGGTCGGCATTTTCACGGATGCCGCCGGCTCTTTCTATGTATGATGAAAGACGTTCGTATTTGCTCAGCCGTGGGTATGGACCAGAGTATTGAACCAGTCCATTGATCTGAACCAGTTGCTGCAGCTCAAACGTGGGATTCTTGCGCACATAGATCTGGTCGTAAGGACGTAACTGGATTTTACCGGAAACGCTGTCCAGCTCCAGGTTGGGCATCACCTTCACCGTTTTAAGAACGGTACGGGTAGGTTGCTGCATTCCTTTTGCCGAATCTATGTCTACCACGCTGGATATTTCGATACGGCCGTATTCAGCCGATTGTTTTAAGCCACCTGATAAATAAAGAAGATCCTGGAGGGTCATGCCGCCATACTTATATATCTTTCCTTCCTTGCGTACTTCACCAAAGATTTCCACGTACTGCCTGTCGGCAAACTGGTTAGCGCTGAAAAGCAGTACCTGGTCGTTGGCATATAACTCCACGTTGTAAATGCTGGCGGTATCATTGGTGGTGATGCCGCTGAGGTTCACTTCCACCTTACTGGCTTTGATGTTGGTGCTGTCGCCGCCGCCGCGGAATATATAGGCCCTTGGCAGGTATGTGTTGCGGGTGATGCCGCCGGCCCGGTTGATAAGGTCGAATAATTTATCTCCTTTTCTTATCTCGTACTGGCCGGGATAAGAAACCTCGCCTTTCATATCCACTTTATTGATCAGCCCGGGATTAACAGCAATCACTTTTACAATATCTCCGTCGGTGAGTGGAAAATCCTGTCCGCTCAACCGGGCATCTCCCGTGGGATTAAGAATGGCTGTTGCATTCACATCTTTGATGGTTTGTTTTTCAAGCTCGGTACGGTATACTTTCACCCCGCTGGAGAATGCATCGTTGTGCAGGCCGCCTGAATATTTCAGCAGGGCCTTCATGCCTTCATCCTTCTTCAGCTGGTAATACATTGGTCGCTTGAACCGGCCTTCGGCCTTTACCTTTTTCTCCACCGTTTGAAGGATCACGAAATCGTTATTCTCGAGGTAAATATGTTTACCGAAATCGCCGGTGGTAAGGTATTTATATACATCCAGCACATCGATGATCCGTCCGTTGCGTTTGATCTGGATCTCCCGCAGGTTGGCGAGGTCGGTAGGTCCGCCAGCCAGCACGATCACGTTGAATGCATTGGTGAAGGCGGAAACAGTTACAGGTCCCTGGTTCTTTATTTCGCCGGCCACATTGATATTAATGGTGCGTGGCTGACCCAGTGAAACGGAAATATTGGTGGAGGGTGGTACAAAAGCTTTGAAGCGCTGGGTAAGCAGTGCACGTACGTTTTCAAACGTGAGGCCCTGCAAATATATCTTACCAATACTAGCAGGGAAGATAGATCCATCTCTTGCCACGGTGTAATCAAGTGTTGCTTCCGCGCCATTCCAGAGTGAAACAATGATCTGGTCATACACGCCGATCGGGTAATCGAGCGGCGGAGTTGATAATTCGGTGAGCGATGCTACAGCGCCTGAACGGAATAAGTTCATGCCATAGGTATCTTCGGTAGGGTTCATGGATTGAGGCGTGCTCTCCTTCACCAGGCTGTCTTTCTCAATCTTATCTTTCAATGATTTGTTCAGCTCGGCCCCTGTTTTCTGGTTTTCCACCGGGTTCTTGTTCTTCAGCATATCATACAGCTGGGCCGGCGGCATCGTAGTAGGCAACGTGGGAACGTCCGGGTTGCTGGGATCTTTAATGGTCGGGTTTTGTGCGTGGGCAGTATGCAGGGCACAAAGGAACACCGCAGCAAAAACAGCAATCGCCTTTCGAAAACCAAAATAAATTTTCCCTTGGGTTGGTAACATTTTTTGGGGGTTGAGATTACAAATTTTAAATAATGCGCAAAGATAATATACTTTATTTTAGCGGTTGTTTCAAAGCGGCTTCAAATTCATTCCACATTTCCTGCACGATCTCCGCAGCCGGTTTTATTTGCTTCACGAGGGCGCTCACCTGTCCAATTTCTAGTTCACCTTCATCCATATCACCTTCAAACATACCTTTTTTGGCACGGGCACGGCCCAGCAATGCTTTCAGTTCATCAACGGACGCTCCTCTTTCTTCGGCCTCCTGTACCTGTTGATAGAATTTATTTTTCAGCAGGCGTACCGGCGTAAGCTGTTTCAGGGTTAACCGGGTATCGCCTTCAGCGGAATGAATAACCATGTTTTTAAAATGCTCATGCGAAGATGCTTCCGTACTGGCCACAAAGCGGCTACCTACCTGTACACCTTCAGCACCCAGCACCATCGCGGCCAGCATCTGTCTTCCGGTGGCAATACCACCGGCCGCAATCACCGGGATATTCACCGCAGCACAAACAGCCGGTATCAAAACCAGGGTGGTGGTTTCTTCTCTTCCATTGTGGCCACCGGCTTCAAAGCCTTCGGCCACCACGGCATCACAGCCCGCATCCTGCGATTTCAATGCGAACTTAGTACTGCTTACCACGTGTACTACTTTTATTCCTTCCTTCTGCAGAATGGATGTCCATGTCCCGGGATTACCGGCCGAGGTGAAAACAATGGGTACTTTTTCTTCAATGATAACCTGGATGTGCCGGTCGATATCGGGGTATAAGAGGGGCACATTCACCCCGAATGGTTTAGAAGTAGCCTGTTTGCATTTTCGGATGTGTTCCCGCAGCACATCGGGGTACATGCTCCCGCTTCCGATGAGTCCCAGCCCCCCGGCATTGCTTACCGCACTGGCCAGTTTCCAGCCACTTGCCCAGATCATGCCTGCCTGGATGATGGGATGCTCAATCCCGAAAAGCTGCGTAACCCTGTTTCTCATGTTGCCAGATCGTTTTTTCAAATATCGTGAAATAATTAAACAAGGGACGGAAAGTACTTTGAAACGCAAAGTAAATGAAAATATTTTACACCCAGGCCGCTTTTTGTGGGAAATTTACCGGGGAAGGATCAGGCTTTGGCGCCCCCGCTGAGGTCGATGGCCGTATTATCGCCGATATTCAGGCTCCGGTTTACGCCCTTTACCTCGGCATCGCTGCCGATGAGGGAATTGCTCAGTACAATCTCGAAGAGGTTGGAATAGGCCCCGATGATGGAATCCTTTACAATGGCATGATTGAGGGAAGCATGCTCCCCGATGGCCACGTTGGGACCGATGACGGAGTTTTTGATATCGCAACCCTCGGCAATATTTACCGGGGGAATGATAATGGTATTTTCGTACGGGTTGTTTTCAAACGTATTGCCGCCGAATTTTTTCAGCAGCGTGGCATTCGATTCCAGCAGTGTTTCCTTACGGCCGCAGTCGAACCAGTTCTGCACCTTGAACGACTGGAATTTGGCCCCGCTCTGTATCATGCATTCCAGCGCATCGGTGAGGTTGAACTCGCCGTAATTTTTTGCGCCGGCATCCACAATCTTATTGAGGCAGGAAAACAGAAAATCTGTTTCCTTTATTTTATATACGCCCACCAGGGCCATATTGCTTTTGGGTATCGCCGGCTTCTCCACCACGCGGCTGATGGAACCGTCCTCTTCCACCTCAGCCACTCCAAAGTTTCGGGGGTCGTCCACCCGCTTGATGCCCAGCATGGAATGCGGACTGCTGATCACTTCTTTTACGTCGTATTCGGCAATGGTATCGCCCAGTACAATAAGCACCTCATCTTTCCCCACAATTTCCCGGGTAAGGTTGATCGCATGGCCGATACCGAAGCGTTCGTTCTGATGAACAAAATGACAGTTGAGGTTTGGGTATTTCGCCTGCACATAGTCCTGTATCTTCTCCCCCAGGTACCCAATGATGAAAATGAAATCTTTAATGCCGGCCTCATGCAGCTGGTCTACAATGATGCTGAGGATCGTTTTTCCGGCTAGCGGAATTAACGCTTTGGGTTGTGTATATGTATGCGGACGGAGCTTTGTGCCTGCACCCGCTACGGGAATTATTACCTTCATTGCGGACAACTAACCTGCCGGTGGCAGTGTATTTAGTTTACAATTGAATCTTTCTCAAAACCTGAAACGGCTGTGAAAGTAGTAAATTTTATGTAAATGCAACCGTTTGCAGGATACGGGATGGCGATACCGGACAAGGGATACCGGATTCGAAAGAATGATCCATTCAGTAAATAGATGCCGGCTGCTTATATTTGTGGCCCTAACATCAAACTATGTATAAAGACACCGCCGTTTTTAACCTCATCCATAAGGAACTGGAACGCCAGCGTAATGGCATTGAACTGATTGCTTCAGAAAACTTCACCAGCCTGGAAGTGATGAAGGCCATGGGCACCGTACCTACTAACAAATATGCAGAGGGCTATCCCGGTAAACGGTATTACGGCGGTTGTGAAGTGGTGGACGAAATTGAACAGCTGGCCATCGACCGGCTTAAAAAAATATTCAATTGCTCCTGGGCCAATGTACAGCCACACAGCGGTGCTTCGGCCAATGCAGCTGTTTTCCTGGCGGTAATGAAACCGGGAGAAAAATTCCTGGGACTCGACCTGAGCATGGGCGGCCACCTTACACACGGCAGCCCGGCCAACTTCAGTGGCAAAACGTACCATGCCCTGCATTACGGTGTAACCAAAGAAGGCATTGTTGACTACGAACAACTGGAAGCAAAAGCTAGGGCTGAAAAACCGAAGATGATCATCTGCGGCGCTTCGGCCTACAGCCGCGACTGGGATTACAAACGCATCCGTGCCGTGGCCGATGAAATCGGCGCCGTGGTGTTTGCAGACATTGCCCATCCCGCCGGCTTGATTGCAAGCGGTTTATTAAATGATCCGTTCGATCATTGTCATATTGTTTCTTCCACCACGCATAAAACATTACGTGGACCAAGGGGCGGCATCATTATGCTGCGTCATGATTTTGAAAATCCCTGGGGATTGAAAGATCCAAAAGGAAACCTGCGCACCATGAGTTCACTGCTCGACCTGGCCGTATTCCCCGGATCGCAGGGCGGACCGCTGGAACACGTGATTGCAGCAAAAGCCGTTTCATTCGGCGAAATACTTTCCGACGATTTCAAATCATATGGCAAGCAGGTAATTACCAATGCACAGGCAATGGCAAAAGCATTTGTTGGCCGTGGATATAATCTTATCAGCAACGGCACCGACAACCATTTAATGCTGATTGACCTGCGCAATAAAAATATCACCGGTAAGAAAGCACAGGAAACATTAGACAAAGCACACATCACTTTAAATAAGAATGCTGTTCCGTTCGACGACAAATCTCCTTTTGTTACTTCGGGTATCCGGGTGGGCGTTCCGGCCGTAACAACAAGAGGCATGAAGGAAGTCGATATGGAGATTGTGGTGAACCTCATCGATAAAGTGCTCATGAATGCCGATGACGAAAAACTGATTGAATCCGTGAAAGAAGAAGTGAAAGGATTCATGAAGCAGTTCCCGCTGTACCCGGAACTTTAATAAATAGCCGGAAACACCTCACTGCCGGCAACTGGTATCCGCAAACCGGCATGGTTACATTCGCCCGAATTGTATACATTTGAACATAACCTGCACCGTTGCCAAAGTTCATTCTGTTCATACTGTCCGGACTGATATATCTCATCCCTTTTGCACAGCAACCAATAAGCATTGAGAAGAAGAAAGACAGCCTGCGGGCCCTCCTGCAATCAGCCAGACCCGACACCGCACGGATCAGGATCCTGTACGAGCTCTCCCTTTTACTGCATCGTACCGAACTGGATGAAAAGCTGCTGCAGTATGCTTCCGAATCACTCACTCTTTCACAAAAAGAAAATTACCCTTGGGGCATGGGTGCCGCTTATTACGTAAAAGGGTTTTATGCATTTGCCATAAGAAATCATGAACAGGCACTCTCCGATATTGCCCGTGCCGAAAAAATAATGAAAGAGGCCGGGGATAAAAAAAATGCCGGCATATGTACCTACCTGCTGGCAAACATACACTTTGACCTGGGAGACTATACCGGGTCGGTTAAAAACGGCCTCGATGCCCTCGCTGCCTGGCAAACGGCCGGTTACCGGGACTTAAACGGATCCTGCCACTACGACCTGGCCGTTGCATATGCCCGCCTCGGCAACAACAGCAAGGCAATAGAACACGCTTACAAAGCGCTGAAAGCTTCCGAGGCACTGAACGATCAGAAAGTGGTGGCACAGTCTCTTCACCTCATCGGGGCTTTGTACTATGGTTTCGGCGATTATGAAAATGCGATGAAAAATTTTCAGGCAGCTACCGGCATTTATAAAAAACTTGGCAACCGCTACGATTTTGCCCAGAACAACAACATGATCGGTGAAGTGTTACTGGAACAGGGTAACCTGACCGGAGCATATAACCAGTTTTATCAGTCGCTGAAAATCTATGAAGAACCGGGAGCACCGGCCTGGGGTATCCCCTGGGGGTATTCAAACCTGGGAAGTGTGTATGAAAAACAAGCCGACTCTGCCCTCGCCGCCGGCAACAAAATATGGGCATCGGCAAAATACCGGGAGGCCTTAAACAGCTTTACCCTTTCCTTACAGAAATTTGAAGAGATAAAAGACATGGCTGCCGTGGCCGAACAGAAAATATTCATCGGGAAAACCTACTTTAAAACAGGACAGATGGCTGCTGCCAAAAAATTTCTCCTGGAAGGATTGAGCATCGCCGGCAAGTTTGGCGAAAAATTAAATCTCATGCCCAGTTACCTCTACCTTTCACAGATAGACAGTGCAGAAGGAAACCTGGAAAAAGCTTATGAGCACTATAAATTGTATACCCGTTACCGGGACAGCATGTTTAACCGGGAAAGTTCGCAGCGGCTTTCCATCTACAAAGTGCAGTACGAGTTTGAGAAAAAAGAACAGGAGCTTAAATTACTCACCGCTGAAAACAAATTGCAGTCGGCCCTGGCCGATAAACAGAACCAGCGGAAATGGTTTGCATGGATCATGGCGGGATTGATTTTGCTGCTGAGTGCCGCTGGCTTTTACCGCTATCGCCGCAACAGCCGGATCCGGTCGGAACAAAAACTGCTTAAAGACCGCCTCGCCATCAGCCAGGACCTGCACGATAATATTGGTTCCACCTTGAGCAGTATTTCCGTGTATTCACAAGTGGCCAAACTGCAGGCTGAAAAAACAGGTAAAGCAGACCTGAATGAACTGCTGGAAAAAATCGGTTCGACCTCCACCGAAATGGTTACCGAAATGAGCGACATCGTATGGGCCATTAACCCACGCAACGACAGCATGGAAAAAATCATTCAGCGGATGGAATCATTTGCCAGGCCGCTTGCCGCTGCCCGGGATATCCGCTTCGAACTCCGGTACGATGAGCAACTGCGATCCCTTCACCTGTCCATGAATAAACGGAAGAATTTCTACCTCATCTTTAAAGAAGCGGTAAACAACGCTGTTAAGTACTCCGCTGCCAGCCTTCTTATTGTTGATATCCATACAACCAGGAACATGCTTGTTCTTTCTGTACAGGACAATGGTATAGGATTCAACACAGAGGCAGAACTCACGGCTCATCACTCATCCCTTTCGGGCAACGGCCTGATCAATATGCAGGAAAGGGCCGCAGAGTTCAATGCTGTATTGAAGATACAAAGCAGCCCCGGCAACGGTACAATCATCACACTTGAATTGCCGGTAAACTGATCCTTTTCTTAGCAAGTTGCCTATCCCCGCTTTTGGTGATTGCTGCTTATGTTATTTTCCGGAACTTTGAAACAATTAAATCTTATGCCGCTACGCATTGTCATTTTCGACGACAACAATAATATACGGGACAGCATCGGCATGCTATTAAAGACCGAAGAACAGTTTGAACTGGTGGGTTCTTTTCCGCACGTGCTGGATTGCGTGGATGAGGTGAAAGCCTGCAACCCGGATGTGGTACTGATGGACATTGAAATGCCCGGCATGAATGGCATAGAGGCCGTTCGTCTCATCAAACAGGCCATGCCGCACACCGAGATACTGATGCAAACGGTTTTTGAAGACGATGACCGTGTGTTTGACTCCATCTGCGCCGGTGCATCGGGGTATATTCTGAAAAGCCAGCTCAACACCCGGCTGATCCCTTTTATTAAAGACCTGCAGGGTGGCGGCTCCCCCATGTCGCCCACCATCGCCCGTAAAGTACTGGGCAAAATGCAGGAAGTGTCTGCGGTTATCCGCCAGGAACCGGGCAGCGACTATAAACTTTCTTCCCGGGAAAAAGAGGTACTGGCCTGCATTGTGAACGGACTGTCACACAAAATGATTGCCGGCGAATTAAACATCAGTTACGAAACAGTGCGGAGCCATGTTAAAAAGATCTACGAAAAGCTGCACGTTGTTTCCATTTCACAGGTGGTATTCAAAGCCGTGAACGAGAAACTTCTTTAACCGGTTGCCCGGGACCTATCACCGGGTTTGGTGATTTTTTCTACCCGTCTTCAAAATTATTTTTACGGCTGCTAAACTTTTATGCATGCGTAAAAAAATTGCCGTTGCCGGCCTGTTGATCTGTATCTCCCATTTTTCAAATGCACAGTCATTCGCCATCAATACCGATGGCAGCACGGCCCATGCAAGTGCCCTGCTGGATGTAAAGAGCACCACGAAAGGTGTGCTGGTGCCGCGGATGAGCAAGGCCGAAAAAAATGCAATTGCATCACCGGCAGCGGGTTTACTGGTATACCAGAATGCACCGGACAGCACCGGGTTTTATTATTACAACGGGTCCGCCTGGCTTTGGCTGGCAGCAGCAACCAATATAACCGGCTGGAGCACCACGGGAAATGCCGGCACCGACACCGCCGTGAATTTTATCGGCACCACTACCAATATGCCTTTTCGTTTTAAGGTAAATAATAAATGGGCGGGCCAGTTTGACGATAACCAGGGCAATTTTTTTATTGGCACCAATTCCGGCAAGAGTACCACTTCCGGAATCGTTAATACTGCATTTGGCACCGGTGCGCTGATCAATAATACCACTGGCAATTTTAATACAGCCGTGGGCGGCGGCAGCCTTCTTTCCAATACCACCGGCACTCAAAACATTGCGATGGGAAATTCTGCTATGGGCAATCACAAAACAGGTGATAATAACGTGGTGATCGGTGCGGTATCCATGTGGCAGGATACATTAGCCTCTAACAATGTTGCCGTGGGTGCCTTTGCAGGATTTGAAGCCCGTAATGTTTCGGGAAATGTAGCTGTAGGGCAAAGTGCTCTTTTTCAGAATAAAAAAGGAAATTTTAAAACCGCTGTTGGTAATAATGCATTGCTGAGTGATACCTCCCTTTCTCCCAACACAGCAGTAGGTTCGGGTGCACTCCAGCTGAATGTAGGCGGCTTGAGAAATGTGGCTGTGGGCGCCGAAGCCCTGCTTTCCAACAATAGTTCGGGTAATGTGGCCGTGGGTACCGCTTCCCTCCGGTCCAACAGCTCCGGTACCAGCAATACCGCTGTGGGCGACAGCAGCATGGCGGGCGCCACCACCGGAAGTGAAAATACGGCGCTGGGTACATTCAGCCTCTTAAAGATCGGGAATGGTGTTTATAATACCGCCGTAGGCTCAGAAGCTCTTAAGAATTCGGTAAATGCATTTGGTAACACCGCAATCGGGCGGCAAACACTGGTCGCAAATACGTCTGGCGGCTCCAATACCGGGATAGGGCATGCCGCTTTGTTTTCCAATACAACCGGAGGATTGAATGTGGCGGTTGGTGCCGGTTCGCTGGTATCGCACCGTACGGGAAATGATAATACGGCGGTAGGTACCGATGCCATGTTCTCCGACACGTCGGGTGTATTTAATGTAGCGGTGGGCAGCGATGCCATGTTCAATTCAAAAAATACTGTTGGCAATGTTGCCGTTGGCAATGAGGCATTATACAGCAATAAAACAGGCAACAATAAACTGGCCATCGGCACCATTGCATTGAGGCAGGATACATCTGCTTCATCCAATACCGCCATTGGCAATCAAACACTTTCAGCCAACACAAACGGGAAAAACAATATTGCCATCGGCTATAGTGCACTCAGGAATAATACCATGGCATCAGCTAATACAGCCATCGGGGACTCGGCCATGTACACACAATCTTTCAGCAACGGGAATGTTTCATTCAGTACCAACAATACCGCACTTGGATACCGGGCATTATTGAAAAACCAACCCACAAATATCATTGAAGGAATAAACAATACTGCCATTGGAACCAATGCATTGTCCACCAACAGTACCGGTTCCAACAATGTGGCAATAGGCTACAGTTCAATGCTGTCGGGTGCTATCGCAAAAGAGAATACAGCCATTGGTAGTTTTTCATTATCAGAAGCCGGATTAAATGCACCCAATAACGGACTGTTTGGCAATTTCAATACGGCCGTTGGATATAACAGTGCAAAAAGTATCCGGTCCGGATTCTCCAATGTGGCCATCGGGTATGAAGCACTGCGTGAGGATAGTTTGGGAACAGGCAATACCGCCATTGGCACCGGCGCCATGCAGTTCTTTACGGACGGCGGGGATCAGAATGTGGCGGTGGGAACTTTTACAATGACAAATTCAAAAGGAAGCCGCAAAGTAGCCATTGGCGCAAGTGCACTTGCCAATGATACAGCAGCCATTGGCAATACGGCAGTGGGATGGGGTGCGATGACACTTAACCGCCGGGGTGTAAACAATGTGTCTGTAGGTGTTAGTACCATGTACGGAACTCTCTCTGGAAGCCGGAATGTGGCTATTGGAGACAGTGCCCTTTTTTCAAATAATTTCTTAGCTACAAGCGGTGATCATTTCACCAATAATACCGCCATCGGGTACAAGGCATTGCTGGGCACAAATGGTACATCCGCCACACTCGGAATTGACAACACGGCTGTCGGAATGCTGAGCGGACAGGCAATTACCATTGGCAATGGAAATACTTTTATCGGTTCATCCTCCAATGCATCTTCCAATTCCATTAATAATGCCAGCGCCATTGGCTACCAATCCCTGGCAGCGCAAAGCAACACCATGGTGCTGGGAAGTATCAGTGGAGTAAACGGTGCAACATCCGGTATTAATGTAGGCATTGGAACCAACACTCCCGATGCACGCCTGCACATTGTACGCAATGGCGCCAGCGGCGGCACCTACCAGCCTGAATCGGGATTGATACTGGAAAACAGCTCCATTTTCACCCTTCAGTTCTCAACACCCAATGGCTCACCTGCCCTCATTCGTTCTGGTAATGCAGCAACTGCACAACGCAGCGGAATCACGTTCGAAGCAGACAGCTCCATTAATTTCAACAGTGGCGGTTCATTAACCCGGGTAACCATTGACAATACCGGTTTTATGGGTGTACGAACCTCGGCTCCTGCGAGTTACCTGGATGTATTTGGGTCTACCGGCAGCGGTATCTCTTCATCTACCATTTCCACTACGTTGGATCAGTTTGATCATACCCACATCATTTTGCCCACGGCAGCAGCGGTGGTTATCACCCTGCCTGCAGCAAGCACCTGCACAAGAAGAGAATACACCATCGTAAACCAGGACAATTCTGTGCACGCCATTACCAGTTACCTTGATTTCACCGGCGCTGCCAACATCACCCTTACCGCCAACAGCAGCATCACCATACAAAGCAACGGCACCAACTGGTACCGGATACAGTAAATAATCAACCGATTAACCGGAATCATTGATCCGGCGCCTTCTTTCTCCAGTGATTTTTATGCGGTACAGTTTATTCGGTTTAACTTTAGAATAAATTGTTCAGCATGAAATCCATCCTCCTTTCCGGAATAGTGCTTGCAACACTCCTCCGTCAAACAGCCACCGCACAATCGCTGGCCATCAATACCGATGGCAGCACCGCCCATGCCAGTGCCATCCTTGATGTAAAAAGCACCCTGAAGGGGATGCTTATTCCACGCATGAGCAAGACAGAAAAAAACGCCATCCCTACTCCGGCAACAGGCCTGTTTATCTACCAGTCGGGCCCCGACAGCACGGGATTTTATTATTACAATGGTTCTTCCTGGACCTGGTTATCCAATAACCTCACCGGGTGGAGCACTACGGGCAACACCGGCACTACCCCGGCTGCTAATTTCCTGGGAACAACCGATAACAACGCCCTGGCCATCAGGACTAACAATGCCGAACGGATGCGCATCACCACAAATGGTGAAGTAGGCATAGGTACCACCACACCTAACTCCAGTTATGGTTATGCCCGTCTTGAACTGGCATCCGAAGGATTTGGTGCGCCCACCGATATGCTGGTACGCAATGCAGTGAATAATGCCGGGTATGCCCCCGGCTATGTGCTTCAGCATGCAAGAGGCACTTTAGCAACTCCAACAGCCGTAATCAATGGTGATTACCTGGGAACGTTTACCAGTATGAATTACGACGGCAGCAATTACCTGCAAACCTCCGCTATTGATTTATGGACCGATGGCCCTGTATCAACCAACAAAGTACCAACCAGGTTTCAGTTCATGACCATGGACACCGGTGGAGTTTATACAACCAGGATGATCATTAAGAGTAATGGACTGATCGGGATCGGAACCAGCACCCCGGGCGACAAACTGGAGATCAACGGCAACCTGCGGTTTACGGGTGTTGACACTATTTATGCAGCCCCTTCCACCACCGGAAGCGGCAAATCTATTTGGATGCGGGCCGGAAATCCCTTTGTTCCGGTTGGTGGATCAGGCGGAAGCATCAATATAGAAGCAACGAATAACATGCCTTCGGGTGGATCCGGTTACGGTAACCTTGGACCATCGGGTGTGATCAACTTAACAGCAGGAAGCGGATACAATACGGCGGGAGGTAATATTAATATAACTGCCGGGCAAAGTTCGTACTGGGCATTGGTCAACGACTCTCATTCGGATGTGATCTTAAAGGGCGGGTATAATATTAACGCACCCGATGCGGCCACCCTGACAACCGAAGGAGGACGTATCGTTTCCTTCAACTCCACCACGTCGAATGGAGGTAACCTGGTATTGAAGCCGGGCACGGGTGCCGGGGGCGGTGCCAATGGATATATACACCTGGATGGTATAATAGCCATGACCGTTTCTCTGGGATTGGGAGGAGGTTCTTCGGGTTCACCGGTTTCACTGTTGAATCAAAAATCATTTACAGGCCTGTTACCGGCTGATGGCGTAAATAATTACTACCAGTTACCCAGCCCGGTCACCTATTCGGGCAGGATGTATTATATAAGAAACAACAGCTCCACATTCAGCGCCGTGCTGGTTACTGCCGCCGGCCTTTTGTACCCCGGCAGCAGCAGTGCAGGCAGCAGCAGCTTTACGTTAAATGCCGGCAGTTCACCTAAAACCGTGCTGGCGTTGAGCGACGGACAAAACTGGATCATACTTAAACAGGATTAAGCCGGTATTACCGCTTTGTGGTATTTGCCCGCAATCATCTACCCGCTAGTTTTGTGCCTTGCAAAACAGGAATAACTGAGTAACCCGGTACTGGTAATAATGATCCACAATTTTGCAGCATGGTTGATAACTATTTTATCAATTATTCTACAAACGGGTAGAAAATTTACTAATATTACAGCAGTAATTACCCAACCATTTCCCTGATAAAGCAAGAAATTCCAATCTCTTCGGGAAACCATCTGACCAAACCATCATAACTAACATTCTACCATGACTAAATTTTTGCGTTTAGTGTGTGCAACATGCATTGCATTCACGCTGTATTTTTCTGCCAACTCCCAATCACTAAGTGTAAATACCGATGGAAGCACCGCCCATGCCAGTGCCTTACTGGATGTGAAAAGCACCGATAAAGGAGTTCTAATCCCCCGCATGAACAAAACGGAAAGAAATGCCATTGCCGCACCAGCCACCGGCCTGCTGGTTTTTCAAAATGCACCGGATAGCATTGGCTTTTATTATTATAATGGAACATCCTGGTTGTGGATGGCAGCTGCAAATGCCAACGTGGGCTGGTTAACCACCGGTAATGCAGGTATCGACCCGGTTAATAATTTCTTAGGTACCACCGATGCCAATTCGCTGCGGTTGCGGTATAATAATATATTCTCCGGCCAGGTAAATGACACTACTACTTACCTGGGTTATAAAGCCGGTCTCACCAACCCGGCCCTCGCACATAATATTGGCATTGGCCCAAGTGCTTTGCAGAATAACACCACTACTTATAATATTGCTATTGGCGACAGTGCCCTGTATGGCAATACTGCCGGTGGGGTACTTGGCATCGGGTACCGTACCCTGATGTCGAATGCGGCTTTTGATGTTACTGCCATCGGTTATAATGCACTTGACAGCAATACCACCGGCAACCGGAATGTGGCCATCGGGAACCATTCCATGCGCAGCAATAAAACCGGCAATGTTAGTGTGGCATTGGGATATGCAACCTTATTAAGGAATACTACAGGAACCTTTAATACCGCCATTGGAGATGCCAGCCTGTTCAATAACACAAGTGGTTACAGCAACACCGTTACCGGTTCTAACGTAATGGGTTTTAATACCACGGGTTATGCCAACACAGCCATGGGTGTAAACAGTATGTATAATAATGTGGCCGGCTTCAGCAACACCGCCATCGGGTACCAGAGCCTTTTCCTGAACGACAGTACCAGTGGTAATACGGCGGTGGGCCTTTACAGCATGTACTCCCATAAAAAGAACACCAACAACACGGCCATTGGTTTGGAAGTAATGCAATACGACAGTGCCGGTTCCCTGAACACAGCAGCCGGATGGAGAGCTTTACGGAACAATAAAACCGGTGTGGAGAATGTGGCCATGGGTGTGGGTGCATTGGAACAAAACCTGGGAGGTTCTTACAACATAGCTGCCGGAAGAAGCGCCGGCTTTTTCAATGACACCGCTGATTATTCAACAGCTATTGGCCATTCGGCCCTTGCATACAGCAACCGGAGTTATACCACCGCCCTGGGAGCTTTTGCCGGAAATTTTAACTCCTACAGTTCCACCAACATAACACAGGGTGCAGAAAATACCATGCTTGGTTATTCGGCATTAACCGGCAATGCATTCGGCAGCCAGAACGTGGCCATCGGTTTTAAGGCAGCCGCCATTTTTGAACCCAATACTTTTTATTCAGGCACTTCTCCTTCCCGCAATGTGGCCATCGGCGATTCGGCCTATAACCAGGGCCGCGGCAACGACGTAGTGGCCATCGGCTACCGGGCCTTAAGTAAAAGCACCACCAACCATCATCAAAGTGTGGCGGTGGGCAGCCGGGCATTATTAAATGCCATTGCTACCTATCCCAATACCGCCGTGGGTTATTCCAGCCAGGACAGTGCCACTACCGGCGGTGCCAATACATCGCTGGGCAGTTACTCTTTAATGAGTAACAAAATTGGAGGTAACAACACCGCCATTGGTAATGCCGCCATGATGGAAGCCTATAATCCTTCAGGATTGAATTACCCATATGATAATACCGCCGTTGGTAATGATGCCTTGCGCCTTACCCGGTATTACGGACATGTTGCTGTAGGCGCCGGTGCATTGCGGAATGATACTTCCGGCACCTACAATACAGCGGTGGGCTATTTATCCATGTATCAAAACCTGAGCGGTTCTTACAGCACTGCTTTAGGTACCAGTGCATTAAGGAACAATACCACCGGAGCCGGCAACACATCACTCGGTACAAATACCATGTACAATCATAAAACCGGCGATTACAATACAGCTATCGGGTTTGAATCAATGATAACCGATACATCGGGCGGGCTGAACACGGCCGTTGGCTGGCGTTCGCTGCGTTACGTGAAGAACGGAAGTCAGAATACCGCTTTGGGTGTTGGTACACTCGAGTTCACCGACAGCGCTTATGCCAATACGGCTGTTGGGCGTGGAGCGATGATCGGCACTTTTAATAACACCACCAACCTTGCTTACAATACCGTAATGGGATTTTATAGCGGCGCCCAGATGGACAGCGTGAGTTTTGCCACGGCCATCGGGGTTCAGGCCGGTTATTATAACCGGGGAAATGAAAATACGTTTATCGGTTTTAATTCCGGCTTTGGTGCAAGCGGATCCAATTTAACCGGTATCGAAAATGTGGGTGTAGGTACTGCCACACTAACGTTCAACAGTACAGGTATGAGCAATACCGGTGTGGGCCTGGGCGCTTTGTACGGCAACCAAACCGGGAACGGAAGCGTGGCGGTTGGTACAAGAGCACTGGCTAACGGCGGCACGTATAATTATAATATAGCCATTGGCGACAGTGCCATGTATGGAAACAATGCCAGTAACAATATGGCCATCGGAACATTTTCGATGCGTTTCAACAATACCGGAACCCCCAATACCGCCATTGGTAATTATGCCCTGCAAAATACCAGTACCGGCAATTTCAACACTGCCCTTGGTTACCAGGCCCTGGTAAATTCAAATGCCAATGGCAATACAGCCGTTGGGCATACAGCCGGCAATACAATTACTACCGGTACCTTCAATACCCTGCTTGGATATAATTCAGATGTATCTGCGGCCACGCTCACCAACGCAGCTGCCATAGGATCTTATGCAATAGTGGCACAAAGCAACAGCCTGGTATTGGGAAGTATCAGCGGTGTTAATGGCGCCACTACCAGCGCCAGTGTGGGCATCGGCACCACCGCTCCCTCTAACTCCAAGCTGCATGTGCTCGATGACATCGCACCATCCAGGAATGCTGTTTATATAAGCGGAAATAATGCAACCACGGTAGGTAGCAATGGCGCTACGTTATATGTAGAAAACCTGGTTACCGCCGGTGGCAGCAGTGCCGCCATACTTGCCGAAAATGAAAACACCACGGCAGGGCTGGGCTATGGTGGCTACTTCAGGGGCCAGTGGGCATTAGCAGGTGAAGTTACCGCCAGAGCCACACCTAATGGCAATGGTACAAAAGGCTTATACATACGCAACAACACAACCAATACGGGTGTACATTATGGTGCAGATATATCCAATAATGCTGTAAACGCTTCTACCAATTACGGTTCTTATGCACTCAGTTCGGGGGCATCTGGTAATAACTATGGTTCATTGGGTTCTTCCACGGGTACAGCATCGGGCAATTATGGTGTATATGGCACTGCAACTGGCGGCACTTCATTTAATGTAGGCACTTATGGTAATGCAAGTGGTGCATCTTCTACTAATTACGGGATCTTTGGATCGGCTTCTGGTGCTACCAATAATTATGCTGTGTATTGCTCCGGCAGCGGTGGCTACACAGGCACATGGACTTTGATCAGCGACCAGAAATTCAAAAAAGATCTTACTCCTTTAAACAACATGCTTTCACTCGTTAATAAAGTGAACGTGTATAGCTACAATACAAAGAACGAGGAGTTCCCTTATATGAATTTCAGTAAGCAGCTGCAGTTTGGTTATGTGGCCCAGGACCTGGAAAAATATTTTCCGAACCTGGTTGAACAGGGTGTACATCCGGGTGCCAGGCCGAACGATGCACCGGTTACTTTTAAATCAGTGAATTACATCGGCATGATACCGGTGCTTACCAAGGCCATACAGGAACAGCAGCAGCAGATCGATGAATTAAAGAAACAGAACGAGTTGCTGAATAAGCGTCTTGAGAAATCAGAAAATAAGTAATACCTTTCTGTTATCCCCAAAACAGGGGATACCGCAAACCGGGTATTTACTCTACATTACAAGTTTATTAAACATTATAAAACAGTTTTCTATGCTGTTAAAAAAGATCGGGCTGAGCGCTATTTTATTAATCGCCTTACAGGCCCGGGGTCAGCAATTGGTTCGTGCCACCGATGTGCAAATGGTTAGCGAAGCCGGTACCCGGGTAGTGATATCCGGGGGAGGCATTACCTTTAAAGGAACCGCTAACTGGCTGAATAATGGAGAAACCCATATGTATAAAACCTCTGTTGTTTCTCCCGAGGGATGGCTCGACTCCACCGCCACCGGTGTACTGAGCGCCAGCAGCACGGGCAATGTGTTCTTCCGTGGAAACCAGCGCCAGAGTTTTTTCGGTAAAACAAGATTCTACGACCTTACCATCCGCAATACCGCCGGTGATACCTTATTATCTTCCTGCGAAGTAAGAAATATCCTGAACCTGGATACCGGTTATATTTTCACCCGCAGCGGATATGCCAACGACAGCCTGTGGGTATCCAACGCCGCCATCAATGCCATTGCCTCCACCAGCAGCTTCAGTAAAAGCTGGGTGAACGGAAGGCTGAGCCGCTCGGCAAACGTAATCGGAAGTCTGCCCACTTTTTATTTATTCCCGGTTGGTAAAACAGATAGTTTATTTGCCCCGGTGCGTATGGAAAAACAAAACGCTAACCTGGCTGTATGGACGGCTGAATATTTCATGGGACTGCCTTTTGACCCGTACAATGTATTCTCCCCTCCTATTGATCACATCAGCCGTAAGGAATACTGGGAAATTACCGGCAATGCAGCCCTGGCGGTTGATAACAATGCAAGGCCAAGTCTTTCGTGGAGAGGATACAGCCAGGTGAGCAGTTTGGCAGCGGTACGGGACAGCCTCATCGTGGCACAGTACATCGACCGGCCGCCATTTATGTGGGATGTGCCCGGTGGATGGGTAACCGGTATGACAAACGGTAGCGACAGCCTTTCGGGTTGGGTGCGTTCCAACACGAACAATAATTTCAGTTTTTTAGAACGGAGATTCACTCTCGGCACCAACAGCAAATACAACGGTTTGCCGGTTAAGCTGATCTATTTTACCGCCATTGCCGATGGCAACCGGGTACGGCTGAACTGGGAGGTGGCCAACGAACAGGATACCCGTTTGTATGAACTGGAAAAATCACTGAACGGAAGAGACTTTGTGCATCTTTCCAACATCAGTTCAAGACAACTGGTGCAGTCATCCTACGTTGACTATGATCCATCCCCGGCACAGGGCTGGAATTATTACCGGCTGAAAGTAATTGATAAAACAAATGCCTACTTCTATTCACCCATACGCCAGGTGAAGTTTGAAAAAGGCAATGAAGAACTGCGGATGTTCCCCAACCCGGCCACCACGATGCTGAATATACTGCTGCCTTCTTCTTATACCGGCAAGGTTACCCTGCAGGTTTACGGAATGGATGGAAGACTCATCTCATCAATGCGGCCCGCATCAAGCCTCGTTACCATGAACGTAAGCGCCATGGCTTCGGGCTCTTACGTACTGCAGGTACTGAGGGATAACGGCAATAAGGAAAGCTACCCGTTTGTAAAACAATAATTTTTTTAAAAGAAAGCAACTAAAATGAAACGATCAATTTCCTCCATACTCATCACCGGTTTACTGCTGATGATTGCCGGTACTGTTGCTGCACAAAATGCAGCGCCCGATGGCAACCCAATGAAAGCCTCGCTAAAAAAAGAGCAGGAAGTAAGTACAGCGCCGCCTGCACCAAAACTGCAAACAGCCAACGAACAGCAGGCTGCAAAATCCATCGTTCCGGGCGGCGAATTGAAACAGCCAAAAGATACACGGATGCCGGATAATGACAAAGTCACTGCATCGCCCAGCACCCTGAAGCCGGCAGCACCGGTGGCTGCACAGCAACCAGCTGCAGTACCTGCAAAAGAACAAAAGAAAAAAATACCTGCTAAAGAACAGCTGCAGCAATAAGGGCTGCGGATCTTTCGCCGGTTAAATGCATAAAGAACTTCCCCTACAGGAAGTTCTTTTTTTCTTTACTCATCCATCATAACTGGATACCATCCCCGGAACCGGGAATAAAAAACATACATCCGGCCGGATTGTGCAAACGTTGATAACTAATCGCATTACACGTATTTTCTGTAGAAAAAAATCTGTATCATTACACGGTTATTACCCTAATCACTTCCCTGAGCCTGCAAGAGAAACTCCAATTTCTGCTGGAAGCCAATTGATCTAACTACATAACCAACTTTCTTTACCATGACTAAATTTTTCCGTTCAGCGTTTGCATTATGCATCGCATGGGCAGTGCATTTTACAGCTGCTTCCCAATCATTAAGCGTAAACACAACAGGCAACCCTGCTCATGCCAGTTCTATACTGGATGTAGAGAGTACGCTTAAAGGAATGCTGGTTCCCCGGATGGATAAAACCCAGAAGAACGCCATAGCATCTCCTGCCAATGGATTGCTGGTGTATCAAACCGGGCCTGACAGTATCGGGTTCCATTATTATGATCTCCCCAACACCCGGTGGGTATTCATCAATGCCAGCGGTTTTTCGGTAGACACCACCGCCTGGAAAATCACCGGCAACAGTAATATAACAGCCGCTAACTTTTTGGGCACATTAAACGACAGTGCCTTAACCTTCCGGGTAAAAAATCAGAAGTCGGGCAGCATCGACAGCATTAATTTAAACACCAGCTTCGGATACGGAACCCTGCGCAACCTGAGTTATGCAGGTGGCCTGGCCGGTAAAACGAACAGCGCTTTTGGTTACCGGGCAATGGACAGCACCACTACCGGTTATTATAACAATGCCTTTGGTTATAACGCCATGCTGGGCAATACATCCGGCTGGGACAATTCGGCTTTTGGTAATGAAGCCATGAAGGCCAATAAAACAGGTGCACAGAATACCGCTTTTGGTGCAGGTACTTTGTTCAGGAATACAACGGCATGGTACAACACCGCCGTGGGTGAAGTGGCGCTGTTTGAAAACAAAACTACGGATGGTAATACCGCGGTGGGCGGCTATGCATTGGCCAATCATGTTACCAATCCTTACAACACGGCCATTGGTCTCGAAGCACTTCGCTACGATACGTCGGGCTGGTTGAATACAGCTGTGGGCTGGCGCAGCATGTGGCAGCGGAAAAAAGGATTCGAGAATACAGCCGTAGGTGTAGGAAGCCTCGAAAACGATACCAGCGGAAACTATAATACTGCCGTTGGGCGCTTTGCCGGCTTTGGTCCCCGCAGCGGGAGCTATAATACCTGGATGGGCTTTTCAAGTGGTCATGCGGCAGATACTGCGGATTTAACCGTAAACATCGGTACCTACTCGGGGTACTATAATAAAATGGATTACAACACAGCCGTTGGTGCTTACAGTTTAACATATAACAGTCAGACTGCAGTCAATAATACACAGGGATCCGAGAACAGCGGATTGGGATATGGTTCTGGTTATGGGATCAATTTGGGTTCAAAAAATACCGCGGTGGGTTTTCAATCCATGAATGGAGGTGGTTATGCTATCAATGGAAACCGGAATGTTGCCGTAGGCGACAGTACCCTTTTCTTATTTGCCAATGGAAATGATAATGTGGCCATGGGATATCGGGCATTGTCGAATGCTGTAAACAGCTCACAAAGTGTGGCGGTTGGATCAAGAGCACTGATCAATTATGCCTCCAGCTATCCCAATACAGCCATCGGGTATTCAAGTATGGACAGCACCACCACCGGTACGGCCAATACTGCCGTGGGCAGTTATTCACTCACGGCCAATAAAACCGGTATCAACAATGTGGCTTTGGGTAATGCAGCCATGTATCAAAGTACATTGGGCAATAACAATACCGCCGTGGGGAATGATGCCGGAAGATTTATCAGGGCCGATCAAAATACAGCAATTGGTTCTGCGGCCTTACGAAATGACTCCACCGGTACAGATAATGTGGCTGTAGGATACTTAGCGTCATACTCAAGTGATACGGCATCCCGTAACACAGCGCTTGGTAAAGAGGCCCTGTTCTACAGTAAAACAGACGATATGGTTGCTGTAGGATACAGAGCCGGAATGTATTCGGGTTTTGTGGGCCCATCCTATTTTTCAAAAGAACATACATCCGTTGGTACAGAGGCCGGGTTCAGCAATTTTGCCGGCAATAAAATTACCGCCATCGGATTCAGGGCCTATTACAATTTCAATGGCGCTACTTTATATGCCAATACCATCGGCAGAAATACCGCTATCGGCGACAGTACAATGGCACTTACTTATGGTTCATCCAATGTTGCCGTTGGCGCAGAAGCACTGAGTGTAGCCATAGCCGCATCCCGGAATGCAGTGCTCGGAGACAGCAGTATGGGTGCTGCTGTGAATGTTTCTGAGAATACCGCTTTGGGTTACAAATCGCTCAAAAAAGTTGCTTATGGTGCAAACAGCAATACCGGAAATACAGCCACCGGTGCCTATAGTGGTGAAGAATTAACAACGGGCTACTATAATACCATCAACGGGTATTATGCACTGGAAAATGCCACCACGGCTGCCGGGAATACCGTACTGGGTACGTCTTCTTTCCGAACCAATGTTACCGGTTTCGATAACACAGGCGTGGGCATCAATACAGGCTTTCATGTTACCAGCGGTGCTAACACGTATGTAGGAAGTTATGCCGGTGAAGGAGCTGCCGGGTTCAGCAACGGTGGTTCAAATACCGGGGTGGGTTATTTTACATTAAATGATATACGCTCTGCTAATTATAATACAGCGCTCGGCCGCCAGGCACTTGGAGCCGATACCAGCGGAAGCTACAATGTAGCGGTTGGTATGTATGCACTCCGCGACAACCTGGCGAGTGATTTTAATACAGCGGTAGGATATAATTCCCTGTTGTTGCACAAGGGGGTTGGGTATGTATATAATACCGGCCTGGGTTCCTTTGCACTGGAGCAGGACAGCACGGGTTACCAGAATACCGGGGTGGGCACATCGGCATTCCGCATGAACAAAACAGGTTTCTTAAATACCGGCGTAGGTATCAATGCAGGCTATAATCAAAAAGAATCAGGCAATACATTTATTGGCGCCTATTCGGGTGTGGGTGAACGGGCGCCCGGAAGCAATTTTGCCGCAGATACCGGCAATTACAATTCAGGTATGGGTGCGTATTCCCTTTGGCGAATTGCCCAGGGAAGCAATAACGTTGCCATCGGGTACAGCGCCATGTACAGTGATTCGAGCGGTAACCTGAATACGGCTGTTGGTAACGGAGCATTATTTTCCAATACAGGCTCACATACCAATAATGCATTTGGCTGGAATGCCTTGTACAGTTATACCGGTTTAGGTTCCGGCTACAATAATGCATTCGGAGACTTTGCGGCAGAAAACCTGGCCAGCGGAACACAAAATGTAGTCATGGGATCCTGGGCATTCCGCAATCATACCTCCGGTTCTTTAAACACGGCGATTGGCAACTATGCCATGGGCGGCGGTACCGGAGGGTCCAACAACGCTGCCCTGGGTGCCAATGCTTTGGTGAATACAGCGGGTAATGGAAATACAGGAATCGGTTCGAGTGCAGGAAGTAACATCACTACCGGAACAAATAATACCCTTGTAGGCAATAGCGCCAATGCCACACTGGGTACACTTACCAATGCCACAGCCATCGGCTACAATGCAAGTGTGTCGCAAAGTAATTCACTCATCTTAGGTAATACATCTGTTGATGTTGGTATCGGGCTGGCGGCCCCGCTTGCCAAACTGCACATCTATGAACCAACAGCCACCAGTGTGAATTTGCGGGTGGCCAGTTTCAGTACCAGCTATGAGCCGGGCATTGAACTGATCAAAACAGGAGCCGGAACCGACTGGAAAATGAGGGCAGGAGCCGCTTCAGGTACACTCATATTTGCGAGAAGCAGTGATGATTTTGTAACCCCTGTTGATGAATATGAAATGTCAAGCACTGCCTTCAGACCATTTAGTGATAATTCAAACTCTTTAGGTCTGTTAACCAACAGATGGACAACCGTATATGCCACCGTAGGCGCTATCAATACATCAGATGCAAGAGATAAAGAAAACATCAGCGACCTGAACTATGGATTAAATGAGATCATGAAACTTCACCCGGTTACTTATACCTGGAAAGAAAATCCGCAGTGGGGCAGAAAAATAGGTTTCATAGCACAGGAAGTACAGCCGGTTTTGAATGAAGTGGTACAGATAGGAGAATTAAAAAGCAAAGTTGAGGCAAAAGACGACCAGGGAAATCCATTAAATAAACCCAGCGATAAACTCGGCATCTATTATTCTGATATCATCCCGGTTACTGTTAAAGCCATCCAGGAACAGCAGCTGCTCATCAACAAACAACAGCAGGAGATCTCCGACCTGAAAAAGAAAAACGAACAACTGGAAAAAGACATGCAACTGATCAAAACAAAACTGGGCATCAATAATTAAATCATTTTAAAACCAAGAATATGAAAATTATAAAACCGTCTTTGCTGATTGCCGCCGGCATTTGCCTTACCACCTGGGCAGCTGCGCAGGAAAAGACCGCCAAACCAATCGAATCAACTCCTCCAAAGCCGCCTATGCTTGCGGCTCCCAAAGAAGCACCTGCTGATGCAGACCGCACAGCCCCCTCGCCCTTAAAAAGAGATGAAAAAAGCAATGTACCTGCAATGGATAATCCAACCATGGTGCTGGAAAAAAATACTCCGGCAGCTACACCGGGTAATGCTGCACAGGCAAAAATTCTTGCCGGCGCCGCAGAAACACCCAGGCCGGTAGTGACAGCTCCTTCCACCATTGATCCAAAGGTGCAGCCGGCGCCTGTGGTAAGGCCGGTTTTAAAACAGCAACAGAATCAATAGTTATAAGTGCAGCAATAATAAGTCGCCGGTAAAATTTTTACCAGGCGGCTTTCTTTTTGCGATTTAAATTATATTTGTTTCAAACAGACCCATGATACAACGTATACAATCTCTTTGGCTGCTGCTGGCTGCTGCCTGCTCCTTTGCCAGTTATAAATTTCCTTATTACAGCGGCACGAATCAGAAAGGCATTGCCGATTACCAGCTCAATGGTACCGAAAATTTCCTGTTGATGGCTGTTACTGCCGTCACCGGTGCGCTGGCTCTCTTCCTTATCTTCCTGTTTAAGAACAGGAAGATGCAGTTGCGGCTCTGCCTGCTGGGCATTGTGCTGGAAGCCTTATTGATATTCCTTTACTACAGGGAAGTAAGAACTTTTTCAACGGGTACCCTGTCACTCACCAGCATCCTGCAATCGGCAGTGATCGTTTTGTTCTTCCTGGCGGCAAGGGCCATTAATAAAGATGAAAAGATGGTGAAGGAAAGTGACCGGCTTCGGTAGAAAACATGGATAATAAAAAAGGTCCCTGCTGTGCAGGGACCTTTTTTATTACTTAGAACCGGGTAATTATTGTTTAATGAATTTAACCGTACTGGTTTCGCCGTTACCGAACACTCCGCGTATCATATAAATTCCTTTCTGCAGGCTGGCTACATCCAGGTTAATGATACTGGTTCCGGCCTGTAACTGCACCGTTTGCTGCTGGACAAGTTTTCCTTCCATGGAAATCATCGTCAATACCACCACATCCTTTTTAGGCGACAGGATATTCAGCTGTGCCTGGTCGGCAACGGGGTTCGGCAGTACTGCTTTCAACCGCATGTCGTGCTGCTGGTCGGTAAGCCGTACAATGCTTGAATAGGTAACCACACCGGTAGCTTCCACCGAACGGATGCGGTAATAAACTGTTCCTGCAGCCGCATTATCCGTATATTCAAATGGCTGGGCACAGCGTGCCTGGCTGGCATTGATGCTATGGATGGTGCTGAAATTTCTGCCGTCGGCAGAGCGCTCTACATGAAAGGCCACTTCCGGAGTATTGCAGCTTGCTTTCCAGTAAACCGTATTAACACCGTTTGATTTGGCGGCATTCACATAACTGAATTTAACAGGCAGCACGTAGGGTGTTTTACCCACGCTGAATGGTGAGAAAAGAGTAACCCCGTTTCTTGTAGCAGTATTGGCAACGTTATCTCCGGTGCCTACACAATTACCCCATGCGGGGTTATCCCAATGGGCAATACCAATCTGGTTGGTGTTATAGGTGGTAAAAGAAGATCCTTCCAATGCAGCGGGCCAGCCAAATACCAGGTCGGTTCCTGCCACACCTGCATTGCGGTTAATGGTCCAAACCGCATCCACGCATCCTTGTTTTTTCAATGCGGTAAACGCCACACCGTTGGGTGCACCGTTTTCCGTAATGCCATTGAACACACCCACGGTAAAGCTGCTGGCATCATTGGGTGTTAAGGTAGCCGGCAGGTAATAGGTTCCTGTTCCGGTTGGAACAACATAGGGAGTGGCTGCCGCCATATTATCGATACGCACAAAAGCCTGTGTGGCACCCGAAACCTGTGTATTGATGTGTTTACCGGTACCAAAGCCGGTACCACCAATCACATTGCCATTGGCAATGGTTAATGTATTACCGGCAGGAAGTGTGAGCACTCCATTGGTGAGCGTCAATGCTTCATTCAGTGTAATGGAAGCGCCGGAGAAAGTTACGCCGTTTGTATTATCAATACCGATACCGATGTTATTTACAAAGGCACCTGATTGATTAAATGTTTGTGCAGCTACGGTACCATTAAAGTTTACCTGGCCACGGCCATTGCCTGTTTCGGTAATGGCGCCAAAGCTGGTGAAGTTCCCTCCCACATTCAATGTTCCCACATTACCGACATTACCACTGCAGAGGTCTAGGTTGCCGCCACCGGAAATAAAGGCATTTCCCGTAACAGTAAGGGTTCTGTCGGTTGTACCGGACAGGGTAAAATTAGCGCTGATATCGAGATCGCCTCCAACGGTAAATGAACCGGCAGTCATCAATAACCTGGCAGAACCAGTATTGGTAACACTAAACCCGTTTGCAACAGCAACACCGTTTGCCATGGTCAGGTTAGCGGTCATTCCAGCGCAGTTATAGGTAAGGTTGCCAAAGGTTTGATTGCCTCCGGTAGGATGGGTGGTGGTAAGGCCTGTGATATTACAAAATGAATTCTGATCCCAGGTTGCAGTTGGAATATTTCCTCCATTCTGGTTATGGACGTAGGCACAACCACTCTGAAACAGCAGCCTGGCGGCAGCAGTGGATGTGATGGTACCCTGGTTATTTATCGTACCAAATACACTGGTTACGGAAAGAGCCGCATCGGTATTATAAGTACGGCCGGCATTGATGAAAAAATCGCCGCTGATATTTGCACTGGAATTGGCAGCCAGTGTAATGCTTACATTGGCTCCCAGTGTCAGGGAAGATCCGCCGCCGGAAATAAGAAAATCAACGTCAGGATTACCGCCCAGTGTGAGGGTAATGGCAGTACCTCCTATAAGACTAACCTGGCTTCCCAGGTCAATCGTCAATGAGTTGTATGCAATACTGGCAGCAGGCATGGTGGAAAAGGTAATGGCGCCTGCGGTATTAAACACAATGTCGTCGCCGGCTACAGGGGCTGTGCCGCCTGACCAGTTACCACCGGTGTTCCAGTTCTTGCCGGTACCCGTGCCACCTGCCCATGTTTTGGTGGCAGCCGATACGGAAACGGCATTCAATAAAAAAAAGCTGGCAATTAAAAGGGGGGCAATCAGTGATTTCCTGTTGGGTAAATTTTTTTTCATCTTAGTACTTTTAATTTTTAATAAGGCATTCCGGATGTTGAATTGGTTGCTTCTGTTTACCCGACAGGATAGCCCGTCTCAGTCAGTAAAACTGAAAGCATGGTTAATCAAACAAGGTATTGTGGGTGGGTTAGTAACAGAGGTAACCGGGATTTCGCGGCCTGATTACCAGAATTTAACGACTAAAGTTAGATTTAATATTTTAAAAACACAAGGGGTACCGATTCGGGGTCGGATACATAAGGCCAGAAAGTGCCTACCGTATTGTATTTCAGCGAAATGAATAAATAAAAAAAGCGCCCTGGACAGGGGCGCTTTTTGGGTTTTAGATTGATGTTCCATTTATTGTTTGATGAATTTAACCGTATTGGTTTGTCCGTCGGTAAACAGTCCTTTCAGCATATATACTCCCGAAGGCAGCTGCGAAATATCCACATTGATGATGCTGGCACCCGCCTGGAGTTGTACCGTATTGCGGTAAACCACTTTGCCATCGGCCGAGCTGATCACCAGGTTCACCACATCTTTCTTCGTGGTATTCACTCTTACCTGTGCGGTATTCATTACCGGGTTTGGAGCAATACCTGACAACTCGATTCCTTTCACCTGGTTGCTGAGTTTTACAATGGCAGAATAAGAAGCTTTTCCATCCACATCAATGATCCTGATGCGGTAGTAAACGGTGCCTGACGGAGCCGTCATATCATTATAGCTGAACGGTGAAGCACAACGTGCCTGTGAAGCAGTGATGCTGTTGATGTTTATAAAGTTCACCCCGTCAACCGAACGCTCCAGTTCAAAGATGGCTTGTGCTGATGAGCAGGAAGCCTGCCAGTTCAGTGTATTGAAACCATTTCCTTTTGACGCATTGAAATAATTGATCTTGATTGCCAGCACACCACCGGATGGATCAATCCAACCCACACCAAATGGCGAGAACTGGGTGATGTTATCCAGGGCTACTGTATTGGTTGTGTTATTTCCGGTGAGCAGTGCAGCCTGGCACGGTCCCCATGAAGGGCCATAATGTGCAATACCAATCAGGTTATCACCCAGTCCGGAGAAGAAAGCACCTTCTAATACTTCCGGCCATTCTACTTTCATAGTGGTGGAAGCGGCGGTAGGTGTACCCGGACCGTTGTAATTAACCGTCCATACGGCATCCACGCAGCGGTTCTTCTGGTTGGCAGAGAACGGAACACCGTTAGGTTCTCCATCCTCGGTAATGCCCGGGAACACACATACGCTGAAGCTGTTGTTGGCAACCACGTCTGTTGGAGTAAGCGTTACCGGCAGGTAGTACGTACCATCACTTACCGGCAGCAGGTAGGCTGCAGCCGCCATATTATTCACACGTACAAAACCCTTGGCACCACTAACGGTATTCACCTGTGTTACGATGCTCTTGGCAGCACTGAAACCGCTGCCACCAATGGTATTTCCATTGGCAATGGTTAAGGTGTTACCGGTAGGTACTATGAGATTACCGTCGGTAAGTGTGAGCGCAGCATTTACAGTTTCGTTGTTAGCGATACTTACACCGTTTGCATTATTGATAGTAAGATTATTGAACGTTGTTGATGCACTTCCGCCGATGGTTTGTGCAGCAGCACCATTAAATGAAACAGTTGAAGCACCACTGGCCGTGTGTGTACCGCCATTATTGATCCAGTTGCCGAGCAGGGTTGTGTTCTGCGTGGTGGCATCATAAGTTCCGGCGGTGATTTCAAAATCACTGCCCAATGTCCAGGCCGCAGTTGTTTTCTGCAAAGTGGCTGCACCGCTTTTTGTAAGCTTGAATGCACCGCTTGCAGTACCCGTGAAGATCACATTGGCTGTATTAGTGCTCAGTACGGGAGCGCCGGTCATGGTAAGGTTACCGAATTGTACAGCGGCAGTACCACCTGTTACATTAGCACCCTGGTTCACATTCACAGTAAAGGCACCAATGCTGAGGTTACCCAGTACATGAGTAATACCGGCACCGGCTGCATTTTTATTGGATGCAATAATTGTGTTTCCACCCACCGTGGTGTTATAGGCATTTACAGTTGTTGCTGTTGCCAGATCCAGCACACCGCCATTCAGCTGCAAAGGTACAGCCGTGGTTCCCAGTGCATTGGTGGCTCCTAAAGAAATGGTTCCATCCAGGAGGGTTACGGTTCCACCGGTACGAGCCGATGCAGTGTTCAAGGCCAGTCTGCCACCACCGTCTTTATTAAAGGCTACGTTTCCGGTCAGTGCACCCAGGGTAAGTGTTACGCCTCCGCTTGACACATCAAAGATGGGTGTAGCAGCAGTCATGGTTGTGGTACCGAAGGTGATGCCGGCCGTAACGTTATTTACATTATTGCCGTAATAAATAGTAAGCCGCGAATTTCCGATCGACAGCGTACCCAGGGTATGGGTAATACCGGCTCCCGAAGTGGCACGGTTGGAAAAGATAGATGCATCTCCATTTACCGTTACGTTGTGTGCATTTACTGTTGCATCCGTGGCTAAATTCAGTCCGCTGCCGGCATTCATTACAACCGGCACTGCAGCTGTACCCAATGCACTTACATTGCCCAGCCTGATAGAACCGGTGTTGATGGTAACCGTACCACCCGTACGGGCAGATGCGGTATTCAACGTCATTAAACCATTGCCCTGTTTGGTGAAAGCGAAATTACCGCTCAAAGCACCAAGGGTAAGATTAACATCAAATGCAACATCAAATAAAGGTGTAGCACCGCTAAGGGTGGTGGCTCCAAAAGTCAGCGCCCCATCGGCAGCAGGTACATTACTACCTGCAACCACATTAAGCTGGTCGCCAGTTCCGATAGATAAAGTACCCAGCGTATGTGTAATACCGGCACCGGAAGTAGCCCGGTTAGAAGCGATGGTTACGGTACCATTGATGGCAGTGTTGTATGCTGTTACAGATGCATCAGTAGCCAGGTCAAGCGTACCGCCATCGAGTTGTAACGGAACTGCATTGGTGCCGAGTGCACTTGCATTAGCAAGCTTCATGGTTCCGGCCGACAAGGTTACCGTACCGGCATTACGTGCTGAAGCGCTGTTCAGGTTCATTTGCCCGCTACCTTGTTTGGTGAAGGCGAAGTTTCCACTCACAGCGCCTACGGTAAGGTCGGCACCACTGGCCACGTCAAAACGCGGAGTGGCAGCTGTTAATGTGGTAGCACCAAAAACCAGTGCTGCTGTTCCGCTGTTTACATTCGTACCTACCGTTTCACTTAAAATAAAGTTGCCGATGGATAATGTACCTAATGTGTGTACAATACCAGCCCCGGCTGTTGCCCGGTTCGATACGATGGTTGAACTGGCAGTCAGGGTTACGTTATAAGCACTAATGCTTGCATCAGTAGCCAGGTTCAGCGTACCGCCGCCCATGGTAACCGAAGCAGCCGTGGTACCCAATGCATTGGCATGAGCTGCAATGAGGATACCGGCGCTGATGGTTTTTGCCCCGGTGAAAGTATTGTTACCGGACAGGGTTACTGTTCCGGTTGTTGTTTTTGTTAAGGTAACACCGGCTCCTGCCAGGATCGCAGTGGCTGTTCCGCTTCGCACGGCGTAAGAAGTTCCGGTAAGTACACCGGTGGTACCTAAGATGTTTCCGCTGATAAGTGTTACTGTACCTACCGCGTCGTTGAATGTTTTTATATCGAGCGTTCCGCCGTTTATGGTAACGGCACCATTGGATATCGCATTGTTAATTCCATATTCCATCGTACCGGCGCTCACCGTGGTGGTACCGGTCCATGTATTTGCAGCACCCAGTACCCAGGTACCGGTTCCTGTTTTATCAAGAGCGCCGCTTCCTGTTGCAATAACACTGTTCATAATGCCTGTACCGGTTCCGGTCAACTCCAGGTCATCGTTGCCACCGCCGGATGTTACACCACCGGTGAGTGTTAATGCACCAGAGCCTGATGCATCAATGCTGGATCCATCGGTAGTAGTGGCAATAATGCGGTTTGATGTATGGCCTGTACCTGTATAACGGAGTACAGACGATGCCACAGTTAGTGTGATCGTGCCGTTACCGGCTGTAACAGGAGCACCCAGCGCACTGGCACCTCCACTCACATTCTGAATACTGTTTACACTAAGGATACCGGCACTGATTGTGGTTGCGCCGGTATAGGTATTTAATCCTGATAAAGTAACCGTTCCTGTTGTTGTTTTATTCAACGTTACCGCACCAGCCAGGATCGCACTGATATCGCCGCTTGATACGGTATAAGAAGTTCCGGTGATCACACCGGTTGTTCCGGAAATGGTTCCGCTGGTTAATGTTACGGCACCTACTGCATCGCTGAATGTGCCGATGTTCCAGGTACCGCCGTTTACTGTTACAGCACCGGTTGCCAGCACGTTGCTGGCACCATACTGAAGTGTTCCGGCAGAAATGGTGGTGGTACCTGTGTATAAGTTTGCACCCGAAAGCAGCAATATGCCGGTGCCCGCTTTGGTCAGTGCTCCCGTGGTGGCTGTACTTGCTCCCGACATGGTCAGCGTTTCGGTACCATTAGATACATCAATAGTAGACGTTGAACCTGCAGTAAGCGTGAAGTTGCGGTTGGTTGAAGCAGAGAAACCGGTAAAACGCAATGTTCCTCCGCCCAGCACGAGGTTGGCAGCTGCATTGGTTGCAGCACCAATACTTCCGGCAACGCCACCGTCTTCAATAGAAGACACCGACAGCACACCCGCATTGATGGTGGTAACACCGGTATATGTATTCACACCGGTAAGAGTAAGGGTTCCGTTTCCGCTTTTGGTAAGTGAGACAGAAGTGGCAGTACCATTGCTGATAATACCGCTGTAAGCAGCCGGGGCTGAAGTTCCGGTTACAGATATTGTTCTGGCGCCTGCGGCACCGCTTGCGTTTGTAATATTACCGGTTCCGGTTAATCCTCCTACACTCAGGTTCACATTTGCCATATCTAAAGTACCGGCCGTCATCGTAAGAATTCCGGTACCGGTATAGGCAGCTGACAAACTTACCCCTGCAGTGTTATTGATGGTAATGTCGGATGTGGTTGGCATCGCATTCCCGGTTACCTGGGCTGCGGTGCCGTTATAAACCACTTCGGATCCGGCACTGTATGTTCTTGTTCCGGTGAGACGGATATTACCAGTACCTGCTGTAGTGGAAATACCCTGAACAGAAGCCACCCGTAAGATACCCGTACCCGTTAATGAGAAATCGGTGTTGTTGGCTCCGCCACCATCTGCAATCACGCCGGCACTGCCAACTGTGAGATCGCCGCTATTGGTGAGTGAGGAGTTGGTTCCTGTACTGAAAACATTCAGTGTACCGAGTACAGAACCAACGCATGCACTGTTGAGCGTTAATCCGAAACGGAAAGTGCCGCTTGTGCCGAGAGAAAATGTTACGCCTGCCGAAACGGAAAATGATCCCGTTACAGTCAGCACGTTTCCACTGGCAGCTGGCACCAGGTTAGCATTTCCACTGATTGTTAAACTGGCTAGTGTAAGCGATGGAACCGCTGTGATGGCAGCCGACTGATTGCTGTTGATGATTACATCATCATTGGCAGCAGGTACACCATTGCTCCAGTTGCCGGCCGTTGTCCAGAGCCCGCCTGTGGTAGGCGTCCACGTGGTTGACTTTGCTGAGGCGGTATTAGCCAGAAGCAAATTCAAAATAATCAGCGTTACAGCCAACGATTTTGATTTGAGTAAAAACCTTTTCATGTTGTTCATTTTAATTTAAAATTTATTGAGATAAGCACTTGCTTACATTGCCAGGAAATGGATGGCGGCTTTGTGAAGGATAAAAGGAATACGGTTATGATGAATACACAATCTTAATATGGAAGGGAATTCCAGCAGGAAGTGGATGTCAGAGGGTTTTATTGTAGGATCGGGTCGGCGTTGTTCAATAACAGGAATGACCAGTCATTCATCCATTACGAACCAATAAGTGAAGATTGAAAACTTGTGGTATTCAAATCTGATTTCAGGTGGGGGTTTGCTTGAACCTGTACAAATAGATACAAACCTTGCACAGTCCAGGGCGTAAACATAAAGTGAAATTCCGAAAAAACAAACAAATCGGCTGACTTTTTATAAAAAAAGAGCCGTTCTGCTTGATTTTGCTTTCTTAAAAGCTGCCGGACTGCCTTCATAAACCAGATTTCCCCCATCATTTCCTGCCTCCGGGCCCAGGTCAATGATCCAGTCGGCACTCCGGATCACATCCATATTATGTTCAATAATAATAATGGAATGCCCCTGCTCAATGAGCGCATTAAACGAAGCAAGCAGTTTCTTTATATCATGAAAATGGAGACCGGTGGTGGGTTCATCAAAAATGAAAAGGATATGCCCCTGTCCCTTGCCTTTTCCCAGGAATGAAGCCAGCTTCACCCGCTGGGCTTCCCCGCCGGAAAGTGTATCAGAAGACTGCCCGAGTTTTACATACCCCAATCCTACATCATGCAGCGGCTGGATTTTCTTCACCACCTCCGGTTCACCGGCAAAGAAACCAATGGCTTCGTCCACACTCATATCCAATACATCAAAAATGCTTTTGTCCTGGTATTTCACTTCCAGCACTTCCTCTTTAAAACGTTTTCCATTACACACATCACAGGTCAGGTGAACATCTGCCAGGAACTGCATTTCCACAATTTGTTCTCCTTCTCCTTTACAGGCATCACACCTGCCCCCGTCAACATTGAACGAGAAATGCTTGGGTTGAAATCCCCGCATCTTGCTCAGCGGTTGTTTACTGAAGAGGTCTCTTATCTCATCATAGGCTTTTATATAGGTAACCGGGTTGCTGCGTGATGATTTACCGATGGGGTTCTGGTCAACCATCTCCACCTGTGTGATATAATCAATATCGCCGGTGATGGCTTTGTGCAAACCGGCTTTTTCCGTGAATTCGCCTTTCAGTTTCAGCAGGGCAGGATACAGCACCTGCTTTACCAGGGTGGTTTTGCCGCTACCGCTTACCCCGCTTACCACGCACAATGTATTCAGTGGAAATTCAACAGTGAGGCTCTTGAGGTTATTCTGCCGGGCTCCCTCCACGGTAATGGAACGGTTCCATTTGCGGAACTGTTTAGGAGGTTCAATCTTCAGCTGACCAGATAAATATTTGCCTGTTAAGCTGTCGGGGTTGTTAACAATCTCCTCATAATCTCCCTCGGCAACCACTTCTCCACCCAGGTGACTGGCCAGCGGCCCCATGTCAATGATATGATCCGCTTCCCGCATCATCATTTCATCGTGTTCCACCACCACCACCGTATTTCCCAGGTCTCTTAATTCTTTCAGCACACTGATCAGCCGTTCTGTATCCCGGCTATGCAGGCCGATGGAAGGTTCATCAAGAATATATAAGGAATTGGTAAGGTTACTTCCCAGGCTTCTGGTGAGTTGTATGCGCTGACTTTCCCCGCCACTCAGCGAGTTGGCAAGCCGGTTAAGTGTAAGATAACCCAGTCCCACATCAAGCAGTGTTTTAATCCGGTGATTAATCTCTGTCAGAATTCTTTTTGCCACCTGCCGGTCGTATTCACTAAGTAAAAGCTCAGCAAACCATTGCTGGAGATCTTTCACCGGCATTTCGCATAATTCACCGATGTGCTTTCCTCCCACTTTAACATACAACGCTTCTTTGCGAAGGCGGTATCCTTTGCAATCGGTACATAATGTTCTTCCGCGGTACCTGCTCAACAATACACGATATTGAACCTTATACAGGTTCTGCTCCACTTCCTTAAAGAAATCGTTGATGCCATTCACAAATTCATTTCCTTCCCATAAATCCTTCAGTTGTTTTGGTGAAAGATCGAGGATGGGTTTATGAACAGGGAAATCAAATTTTTTTGCCGCTTTTACAAACTGCTCTCTCCACCATCCCAGCTTTTCGCCCTTCCAAGGGGCCACAGCCCCTTCATATACACTCAGGTTTTTATCGGGAATGATCAGGTCCGGGTCAATACCCAGTATCTGGGAGAATCCTTCACAGGTGGGACAGGCGCCAAAGGGATTATTAAAAGAAAACAGGTTAGGCACCGGCTCCTCAAACTGCATTCCATCTGCTTCGAACTTATTGGAAAAATGAAGCAGTTTATTCCCATTCACCTCCAGGTACATCTCCCCTTCTCCCTCATAAAAGCCGGTATTTACGGAATCGGAAATACGGTGCTTTTCATCTTCATCAAATGGTTTTGCCACCAACCGGTCGATCAGTATGTACGGCTGCTTTTTACCTCCGGGCAGATTGCCATTTTCCAGCAGGTCTTCAATCCGCACCACTTCCCTGTCTATATATAAGCGTGAGAATCCTTTTTGAAGCAGAATGTTCAGTTCTTCCTTCTCGTTCCGTTTTGCATGCTGTTTGAAAGGCACAAGTAACAATACCTTGTCCCCGGGTGGTAGTTTTTCAATGGCTTTCACCACATCGGTCACGTCATCCTTTTTTACTTCTTTGCCGCTGACGGGGGAAATGGTTTTACCTGCCCGGGCAAACAGCAGGCGTAGGTAATCGTAAATTTCCGTCATGCTGCCAACTGTACTCCGGGGAGTACGGGTAATCACTTTCTGTTCGATGGCGATGGCCGGGCAAAGCCCTTTGATATAATCCACATCGGGTTTGTTCATCCGCTGCATAAACTGCCGGGCATACGAACTCAGGCTCTCGGCATAACGCCGCTGGCCTTCGGCAAAAAGGGTATCAATGGTTAGAGAAGATTTACCAGATCCCGAAACACCCGTAACAACAATGAGCTTGTTACGGGGAATCTCAACCTCAATGTTTTTCAGATTATGAACCCGGGCTCCCTTTATATATATACCGGTTGTGGTTTCTTTCTTCACTTTTGTTTTTACAATAGCCATAACCAAAAATAGCACATTAATTGTGGCGGGTTATATATGTGAAATTTTTCTTAAAGAGGCAAACCCCGTATGGACGGTACACCCCATTTAGTATTTTTACCATGTTACGGGAGATGAAAAATTGAGGGTTTCTACGCACGCTTTATCAAAAAACATCTTCTATTTTTACTGTCCAATATCCAGAAAAATGAAAAACCGCTAGAGCCTATCTAAAGACTTCTACGTTCCTTTTCACCTTTTTTGGACCTGTTACTAAAATCCTAACAATCTAAAACTGTAGAAGTTTATGAAATGCCTTAACAACCTTACCGATCAGCAGCTCATCCACCTGTACATGGAAGGAGACGCCAATGCCCTTGCCACCATCATCGTGCGTTACAAGGACAAAATTTACACCTCTATTTACTTACTGGTTAAAGACAAATATCTTACCGAAGATATTTTCCAGGACGTTTTCATCCGCATTATTGATACATTAAAAGGTGGCCGCTACACTGATGAAGGTAAATTCCTCCCCTGGGCCATGCGTATTGCACACAACATGTGTGTGGACCATTTCCGCAAGGTAAAGCGCACCCCTACCATTAAAACCAGCGAAGACCGCGACATTTTTGAAGTACTGAATTTCTCTGAAGCCGGGGCCGACCAGAAAATGATGAATGGCCAGAGCCACGACCGGGTGCGCAAAATGGTGGACATGCTTCCGGAAGACCAGCGGGAAGTGATCATCCTGCGCCATTATGCCGAATTGAGCTTTAAAGAGATCGCTGAACTCACCCAGTGCAGCATCAATACCGCCCTGGGCCGTATGCGCTACGGGCTTATCAACCTGCGCAAAATGATGACCGAAAAACAAATTGCACTATAGAAATTTTGTAATCCCCAATTACAAATGAAAACCTCCGCTTTTGATGCGGAGGTTTTTTATTTCTTATTCATGGCCCCGGTACCGCAGCGAAGCCATTCAGCAAATTTCGCCGGGTCGGGTGTATAGAACTTGGTTTTTGTAAGCGCTTTTTCACCGGGGCTGATGATGGCGTATTGAGGTTGTGAAGTGGCACCGAAATTTTCCGTCTGGAACGTGGCCCATTTATCCCCCACGGTAATAATTGATTTATCGCTGCCCGATGCCGTTTTGAAAACAGTTTGTTCCGTTGACGGAAGTTTTGTTTTTTCATCCACGTACAGGGACACTACAATGAATTCATTCTTCATCAGGTTCGCCACTTCCTGGTCGGTCCAAACCTTTTCTTCCATTCGCCGGCAATTAACGCAGGCCCAACCGGTAAAATCAATCAGCAGTGGTTTGTTCTGCGCTTTTGCCAGGGCCAGTGCCTTTTCATAATCGTTGTGAATGGGCTGTGCCATTTCGGCGAGAAGAACATGATGGCTATACAGGCTATATGACAAGGGCGGGGGAAATCCACTTAATAAACGCAGCCCGGCCCACCGGCTGTTGGTTACACCCGGGGCCAGGTAAAAGGTAAATACAGTGAAGAAAATAATAAACCCGGCTCTGATCAGCGAGAATTTGCGCTTACCCCCCTGGTGGCCAATCTTTATCCAGCCAAGCAGGTACAGTACAATCAGCAGGCCGATGATGACCCAGGCGGCAATAAAAACTTCCCGTTTCAGCAGTCCCCATTGTTCTACATTATCGGCATTGGCCAGGAACTTAACCGCCAGTGCCAGTTCAATGAATCCGAGTACTACTTTCACTTCGGTCATCCATCCGCCTGATTTGGGCAAGGAATGAAGCCAGTTTGGGAACATGGCAAACAGGGCAAATGGCAATCCCAGTGCAAGACCAAAACCGGCGGCGCCTGCTGTGAGCGGCCATGGACCTTCATTGGCAACATTGGCCAGCAGGGTTCCCAGGATAGGGCCCGTACAGGAAAATGAAACAATGGCAAGTGTGCCCGCCATAAAAAAAATGCCGAAGATATTTCCCAACCCTGATTTTGAATCGGCTTTATTGGCCAGTGATGCCGGCAAACCGATCTCAAACAGTCCAAAGAAAGAAAGAGCAAATACAATGAACACCACAAAAAACAGCAGGTTCAGCCACACATTGGTGGAAATATTATTGAATATCTCCGGGCTGATGGTTTTACTGGCAATGTGAAACGGGATAGTGATCACTACGTAAATAAGAAAAATAAACAGGCCATAGAACATAGCATTGGCAATTCCTTTTTTCTTATCCTGAGATTTTTTGGTGAAGAAAGTTACCGTAACCGGTATCATCGGGAACACGCAGGGAGTGATCAATGCGATGAGCCCGCCCAGGAAGCCCAGCAGGAAAATGCCGGCCAGGCTTTTATTTTCTGTTCCGTCGTCCCCGCAATTTTCCACCGGTTCTTTTATACCAATGGAAGCGATGCGGATACTACTTCCTGTGGAAACACCGCCTTCAAGCGGCACGCTGAACTCATACGGATTATCCGAAAGAAACTCCTCCCCCCGGTTAAAAAAATAAGCAAGTGTTCCGATGAGTTTTGCCGGCACGGTGCTGCTGAATGTTACCACGGTCTTCCATTCCGCAGTCCCGTTCACCAATTGAACGGTTCCTTTTGAAAAAAGAGAAGAAGGTACAGCCTCGATATTCGTTCCGCCCGAAAACTTTCCGGCCACAACCGAAGAATCGGAAAAACGAATGCTGGCCGATTGGGCGCCATCCAGGTCCTGCCCCGGGGCATATAAACTGCTGCCGGCTACGGCCGGTGCTGTGAAGATCAGTTCGTATTTTTTTTCGCTGATCTTTTTACTGCTGACATTCCATTTGAAAACCGGGGTCATGGAATCTGCCTGGGAGTAGGAAGCATATCCCGGCATTAAAAAAACAAGCAGGTATAAAAGTCGTAAATGTTTGATCATGATGGTGGTTACAAAAAAGGGTTCACCTGAAGAACCCGTTGCTGCCTGGTTTCAATCGCCGTTTATTTAAGCGCCAGGTTGAATGTTACCTTTTTCGAAGGCAGGCATTTCTTATCGTCACAGGTCTGGTATTCTACTGAGCCGCTTATGTTGGTTTTTGCCGCTGTTTTCATTTTTATTTTCTGCACAAATTCCAGCTGATCCGAATATTGATGGGCAGATATTTTCAGCCGCTTGTCGGTATATACTTCCATCTTCCCGATTTCCTTTGCTTTGCCATCCAGGCTAACCAGTGGATTGGGGTTGAATACAATGGTGGTTGGATTGATGATGGCATCTGCAGGCTGGGTCTGGGAATACAGGTGCCAGTTTACCTGGATATTGGCACTCATGTGCACTTCATAGGTCTTTGCATCGATCTTTTTTGTGCTGAAGGTCCATTTCACCGGGTCGGCAGGTTGTGCCTTCGACATGTTGCAGAACGACAGGATGATCAATGTTCCGATGATCCGTTTCATGTACATTTTATTCATACCCAAAATTACGGAATTGTATACGACGCAGATGTCGGCGTAAAGACGTTTTGAAAGGTATTTTGTTAATTAATTCCAAATAAGTGATTGAATACCTGTCGCCCATCTTCGTTGCCCAGCAGGCTGCTGCAGGCTCTTTCCGGGTGAGGCATCATGCCAAATACATTTCTTTCCTTATTGCAGATGCCGGCAATATTGTGCAGGGCTCCGTTGGGGTTGGCAGCCGCATTAACGTGCCCGTTTTCATCGCAGTACCGGTAAATAATCTGGCGGTGCATTTCCAGTTGTTCCAGCGTGGTATTGTTGGCAAAATACCTTCCTTCGCCATGGGCTACGGGTATCTTCAGCGCCTGCCCTCCTTCTGATGCGCCTTCCTTCATAAAAATATTTTTACACACAAACTGCTGGTGGCTGTTGCGCAGCAAAACACCCGGCAATAACCCGCTTTCGCACAGTATCTGGAAACCATTGCAAACACCCAGTACCTTGCCGCCTTTATTGGCAAAGCCAGTCACACTCTGCATCATCGGGCTGAACCGGGCAATGGCGCCGCAACGGAGATAATCACCATAGCTGAATCCGCCGGGCAGTACAATGCAATCTTCGGTTGTAAACCGGCTGATGTCCTTGTCTTTATGCCAGAGTTGGATCACTTCCTGTTGCAGGTTGTCCTGGAGTGCTTCAATCATGTCCCTGTCGCAATTGCTGCCCGGGAAAACCACTACGCCGAATTTCATTTGGTATAATTTGTAGATGAGGTTGTAAGTTGGCACAAAGATAATGAATGTGCCCGATGGGTTACACAAAGTAATTGATCACAATCACAAAGGCCACCATCAGCCAGTGAAGCAGCAACGGAAACCAGGGCTTTGCCGGGTACAGGAAGGCTGCGCCGGAAAAAGCGGCCAGCGGTACGGCACACAATATCCAGTATTCGAACGTATGCGTGGCATTCACAAAGGGAATAAACAGCGCCACCATAAGGTACAGGAAAATGAGGTTCCAGCTTTTGCGGGCCTGTATAAGCTGCCTGCGGAAATTCTGCTGAATAAAAAAGATGCCGATGATGGAAGCCAGCAGTACGATGATAATGGCTGCATAGGCCCAGTGTGTTTGGTCGAACACAGGCATGGTAACTGCAAAACCAGGGAATTTATACCCCTGCCATTTATCGGTTAAGAAAACGATGGCCAGCAGGAAATAATAGGGAGTGATGATGCCCAGCAATGCCATGATCCATTCGGCCAGCTTAAACGGCCGGGTAAGGGCCAGCCCGAAGATGATGAGGGCGGCAAATGCCAGGGATGGAAAATAAAAGAACGTACTGATGCCGATAGCAATACCGATATTGAACAGGGCTGTTTTGGGCGAAGGACTGTTATACAATCCGCTCATTTTGGCCCATACCCATATCAGCAGCGTATTGATGATCAGCGGCGACGACAATACGTTCCACTCCATGAACAGCGATGTAATGAGCAGGTAACTCATGCCGGTGAGGTAATTCGGCCGTTGCATGATGCGCTGGTCATTCACCAGCCTGTTAAAGGTAATGGCCTGCGTAAAAAGCAATACGAATGCTATGGCGGGATAAATTACCGGTAGCCCGGTGCCAACCGGCTGTAGCCATTTGAGCAATGCCTTGTACAGGAACCCGTCTATCTGCTGCGGCTGGGGCACCTGCGGATGCAGGAATACCGGCAGTTTAAGCACCAGCCCGTACAGCAGCAGCAAAAAGTTGTTGTATGAATTATTGGCCTTAAAAATACCGGTCACAAACGGGAAGATTGCGTATGAGTAATTAGTGTACGCAAAAATGAGTATTTATTATTACTTCATGAAAACTGTTTGCCGGGAGATGATTGCATTTCTTAAAAATCAATCCGGGCAAAACTGAGATTGCCCCGCCGTGAGCAGGGAATGATCAGCTGCCGGGCACCTACCTGTTTGCTGAGGCCGGGCATGAATTCATATCCACGTTCCTGGCTTTTCAAGGTGGGGTTACGTTTGACGGAACCATCGGGCAATATGCTTTGGTCGGTGATGATCTGGTTTTTCCGGTCATTATTGAACAGGAAATGAATTTCGCCCGACATGGTCATGGTGGAAAAAGAAAGGAAGCTATCGGTATTGTCGTCAAACTGGTCTTTTTGTATGATGCGGCTCCACTCGATCTTCCCTTCCCTGCTTACACTCAGTACCAGGATGTTTTCATAATAATACCGGGTGCTTTCCCGGTAGCTGCCCAGCGGGCGGTAATACCCGGTGTATGGGTTATAATAATTATACCCCGATGACGGGTAATAGGGACTGTACAGGTAGTCCCAGCGGTTCCACGAACTGGAACTGCTGCGGGTGTCGCTGGTAAAATCTTCGGCTGTAAGCAGGTAGCCGCCGTCGCGTTTAACAATCACCTGCCTTATAAAAAAATCATCAAAGGCATAACGCAGCTGTCCGCTTCGTTTGGCTTCGTCACGAAGCTCATCAGCAAATACGGCAAACTGAGATATGGTTGTTTTGGCCGTGGTCTTGTCCCACAGGCAGATAAACAGTCCTTCAATATTACCGCGGTTCTTTTTATAATAAAAGGTATTGATAATATAGCGGCTGTTCAGGTTGTCGATCTTCAGTTTCACATTGTCGATGTATTTACCTTCCAGGTCGATGGTTTCATACGTGAACTTATCCAGCAGGGCAGGCTTGTTTACCAGTTCCAGTGAGCTACTGTTGTCCCTGAAACCCGATTGCCGTTCATGGGTAAACACCAGTGATCCGTCGTTGGCCAGTGAAAAATTATCATAGCCCTCCCGCCGTTCGTTGTAGTCGGTTACGAGCCTTCCCTTGCTGAGCAGTGTGAGGTCTTTGTCGAACAGCAACGTCACCATATCGTACCGCTGAAAGCGTGTCTGGATCTTGAACACCATGATACGCTGCCTGTCTTCGCTGTGAATGAGCGAATAGATCTTGTTATCGGTCATCACCGGTATCCGGGTGCTGTCGATCTCAACCGGGGTGGTAAGCTTTTCCACTTCGGCATTCATCTTAACGGCCATGCAATGAATGATGCTGTTCTTCTGGTACTGGTATACCATGTAAAAATGATCGGCATAGGCCACAAAGTCGATGTTATAGGTACGGGAAGGAACAAAGTCGAGGTTCACGTTTTTAATCGTGTTCATATCCTGGTCGTACATGGTGATCCGGTGGTTGGAACGGATGTTTTTATACACCAGTATCTTATTGCTGAATTTACCGATGATCTCAAAATTAACGTCCTCAATGTTTTCCCGGTCGGCATCCGAAAAACTGATATTCTGGGCAGAAAGAAAAACAGGAACCGATAAAAGGAAAATAACAAAAGATAGACAAGCCCGTTTCATGCGGTAAAACTTTGATACTAAAGTTACGATTTAAAACACAATGGAAGTAAATTACACCGAACAGGATGTGTCTTGTTTTGTTTTTACATAACACATCCGCATTTTTACATAATGGCTACTATTTTAATTACAGGCGGTACCGGACTTGTCGGTAAAGCGCTTACTAAAAAACTCCTGCGGGCCGGTCATAGCGTGATCGTGCTTACCCGGAAAGTTCCGGTTGTTACATCCATCCCGGGTATCCGTTATGCCTCCTGGGATATTGACCGGAAAGCAATAAGCCTGGAAGCCCTGCAGCAGGCCGATCATATTATTCACCTGGCCGGCGCCGGTGTAGTGGATAAAAAATGGACCCCTGCCTACCAAAAAGAAATTCAGGACAGCCGCATCGAAAGCAGCCGGCTGCTGGTTGACACCCTCCGGCAAAACAGACACGGGGTAAAAAGTATCATCAGTATGAGCGCCATCGGCTGGTACGGTGCCGACAAAGACCCGTCACGGTCTTTTGAAGAAACAGATCCGTCGGATACAAATTTTTTAGGTGAAACCTGCCGGCTCTGGGAAGAAAGCATAAGCCCGGTCGCTGAACTCGGAATCCGGCTGGTAAAGCTGCGAACCGGTATTGTACTCGATAATGAAGGAGGGGCGCTGGCTGAATTTAAAAAACCATTGCGTTTCGGCGTTGCCGCTATCTTAGGAAACGGCAAACAAATAATAAGCTGGATACATATTGATGACCTCTGCCGCATGATGATGCATGCCGTGGAGCAGCAAAACCTGCAGGGAGTTTTTAATGCCGTGGCCCCGGTCCCTGTGAACAACCGCACACTTACGCTCACGCTGGCAAAGTTGATGAGGGGACGGTTATATGCAGCCGTGCATGTGCCTTCTTTTTTATTAACGCTCATCCTCGGTCAACGAAGCGTGGAAGTATTAAAAAGTGCCACGGTAAGCTGTAAAAAAATACAGGATACAGGTTTCCGGTTTACCTACCCCGGTATTGAAGATGCATTGAAAAATTTAGTGGGTAAACAGGTCAGGTCTTAAGATCGGCCTTGCGGAAATAACTGATGATCACGTAAGCGTATATAGCAATGTATGTAAAGGCCGCTACTACCAGGGTATAATCCGCCACGGTTCTTTTCTCCAGTATCTTCGGTTTAAAGGGATTGGGCACCAGCGAATCCACTGCTTCCAGCGGCATGTAATAACCAACCTGGCTTTCCTTCAGCGTGAATATCAGCCACAGCACGTTATCAATGATGCATACAATGGCAAAATAAACAATGATGGACAGTCCCGTGCGTTTGATCAGAATGGCCACCAGGAAAGCCAGCGACAGGTACAGGGTTGCCATCAGTGCAAAATAGCCCACGTACTTTATCCCAACAAACATCTTGTCGGTGGAAGGAGAAAAAGCGACGCCCACCACCAATCCCATGATAAAGATCAGCAGCGTGCTTACCATCACAAAAAACACCAGCAGCGAAAATTTTGCTTTCAGGAAATCCATGCGACTCCAGCCATCGATAATGTTCTGGCGATGCGTACGGTACTGCACTTCATTGGTGATGAGCAGGATGAACAGCATGCCGATGAGCACAAAGAACAACCCGCCCATCCAGGCAGAGGCATGCCAGGCTCTCGGAAACACAAACGGGGCATCCAGCAGCGCCTTCAGTAAATTCTCTTCCATTGTTTTGGCATCGTTCATCCGCTCCATGTATTTATACGCAGAGAGGTAAAAAGCAACGGGAAAGAAGATGACAAAGGCTGCAAACAATACCCAGAACGTGCGGTATGTTTTTATTTTAAGCCATTCTATTTTAAACAAACGAAGCATGCGTGGTGATGTTTTGATTTAGCGGTCGCTTTGCCGGCCGGTGATTTCCAGGAAGCGGGTTTCGAGTGATTTTCTTTTTACATTCAGTTTGCCGAGCACCATGCCTTTCTCAAAACAGAATTGATTGACCTGTTCGGCGGTGATGCTGTCCGGACAGATAATCTCAAGCCCATTCTCTGTTTGTGTAATGCTGTCCAGTCCGGGCAGCTGCTGCAAAATATTTTTCAGCCTGGCATTGTCTGCTGCACTCAATTCGATTAAGATGCTTGCCGCATTGCTTGTTCCGGATGTGTTGAGCACTTCTGCCACCGAGCCAACGGTTTTCAATACACCCCGCTGTATAATGGCCACATGCGTACATACTTTTTCCACCTCATCCAGTATATGACTGGCCATGATGATGGTTTTGCCCTGGCGGTGCAGGTCTTTAATCAGTTCCCGTATCTCGGCTATGCCGGCGGGATCGAGACCATTGGTGGGTTCATCAAACACGAGGATGTCGGGATCTCCCAGCAAACAGGAGGCGATGGCCAGCCGTTGTTTCATCCCCAGCGAATAGGTATTGAATTTTGACCGGCGCCGTTCGTGCAGGTTCACGATCTGTAATACTTTATCAATATCTTCTTCTCCGTGGCCTTTGATCCTGGCAGCAATGCGCAGGTTGGCTTCGCCACTCAGGTAATGATAGAAGTTGGGCGTTTCCAGCAGCGTACCAATCTTACGCCGCATAACATCATGGGCTTCATTACCGGCCCATGCATAGCTGCCGCTGCTTACTTTCAGGATATCCATCACAATGCCCAGCAGGGTGGTTTTGCCACTGCCATTGGGTCCTAATATCCCGAATACCGTTTGAGGGGGAACCGCAAAACTTACGTTGTTCAACGCTTTTACTGAACCGTAATTCTTGGAGAGATTTTCAATACTGAGTACTGCCATGGCTATAATGAATCGGGTATGAAGATAGCAGAATTTTCTCAGGCACTCACAGGAATGTGTTTTTCGTGCCAGGTGGATGTAAAACCACCTATCATAGCCAGCCCGTTTTGATCAAAGGAAAGCTGATCAAGTCGAAGTTCTTCAATGTCGCTTTGCAGCACTTTGCGGGTAAACGGATTGAGGGTTCCTCCCTTTTGCCCGGGAGGAGCAGCGGGGTCATATTGAAACGGCGGGTCCACCAGGGTACCGCGGGGATACATGATGCCCGGCGCTCCCCGGCCCCGTATATCCAGGTTATGCGGGTGATCAAGCCCGAGTGTGTGGCCGAATTCATGGGCAGCCGTGGTGGAATTGTTCAGCAGGTTCTCGAGTTTGAAATACCCGGTGTTGGAATTAAGCCCATCCACGAATGAGATATTGCCGTTGGCATATTCTTCAATGCGGAAATAATTGTTGCGGGGATTTGTGTTGGTAAATACTTCTTCGGGGGTGAGTGCCGGCTGATGGATACCCCCGATATCAAACCGCACCTGGTACCGCTTTTTCGAAAACCAGCCACTCCGGATCTGTACCGAAGCGCCTGGCTGGTTCCAGTGATCTTCCACGTCTTTGGCGATCTGCATACTCAGTTCCCCGGTGGCGGCATCACCGTAAAAAATCAATTCGGCATGAATGATCAGGAGGTTTCTGTCCCGTTGCAGTTCTGCTTCTCCCATTTAGATTCGTTTACCTGGTCTGGCTGTTTGGTTTCTTTAACCTGGTCTGACGGGGTGTCCGACCAGGCATCAATTCCTCAATGGCTTACCGCTCTTCAGTACGCTCTGTATCCTTTCGAGGGTTTTCTTTTCGCCGGTCAGGCTTAAGAAAGCTTCTCTTTCCAGGTCGAGCAGGTATTGTTCGTTCACAAGCGTAGGTTCACTCAGGTCGCCGCCGCACATTACATAAGCCAGTTTTTTAGCAACGGTCACATCGTGATCGGTGGCATAGTTACCACGCCACATACCATTGATACCGGCGTGCATGGCGCCCAGCATGGAACGGCCCAGCACTTTGATGTCGCTGCGCTGCACCGGCATCACGTATCCATCATCAAATAATTCAATCACCGCCTGCCTGGCTTCGGCAATTCTTCTTCCCTGGTTGATGCTTACCACATCGGTTCCCTTGCGGTAAATACCCAGTTCGTATGCCTCGTATGCAGAAGTGGCTACTTTGGCTGTGGCAATCGTTAAGAAGCGGTTCTGCAACGGAATGGTATCCGGCTCACCGCTGTGCACTTCATCGGCGGCACGCAGTACAAATTCTTTGGTACCGCCACCACCGGGAATCACACCGATTCCCACTTCCACCAGGCCGGTATATGTTTCTGCGGCAGGAATCACTTTATCGGCATGCAGGCTCATCTCACAGCCGCCACCCAACGCAAGTCCATGCGGAGCCAGCACCACGGGTATCCCCGAGTAGCGCACCCGCATCATGGTATTCTGAAACTGGCGGATGGCCATATCAATTTCATCATAATCCTGTTCAATCGCCATCATGAATATCATACCCACGTTGGCACCGGCACTGAAGTTGCCTCCTTCGTTGGCAATCACCAGGCCTTTGTATTTATCTTCTGCCAGTGCAATGGACCGCTGAATACCTTCCAGTACTTCCCCGCCAATGCTTCCCATCTTGGTATACCATTCCAGCCCCAATACATCATCACCGAGGTGATACGTACGGCAGGCAGTATTCTTCCAGATGGTCTGGTTTTCAAAATTGCGCATTACAATGAACGCATCTGCGCCCGGCATGGTTTTATACGATTTGCTCTGTACATCGTAGCAAAGCCGTTTTCCATTTTCCACTTTATAGAAAGAGGTATTCCCTGCAGCAATCATTTCCTCCACCCATGCGGCTACTTTTACACCGGCTGCTTTCATGGCTTCTGTGGTTTTTGCCACGCCCAGCACATCCCAGCTTTCAAACGCACCGATCTCCCAGCCAAAGCCGGCCATCATGCCATCATCCACCCGGTACAGTTCATCGCTTATTTCGGGAATGCGGTGTGAAATATAAGAGAAAAGGTTGTAGTGGAACTGGCGGTAGAAATCCCCTGCCTTATCCGTTCCTGCACACAATGCTTTGATCCTCGTCTTCAGATCTTCAATTGGTTTGGCCGTTTCTATGGTTGCAAATTTTGGTTTCTGCCTGGCGCCATATTCCAGTGTCTTCAGGTTGAGGGTGAGAATCTCTTTTTCTCCAGCCGCGCCTTTTGTCTTCTTAAAAAAGCCCTGCCCTGTTTTATCACCCAGCCAGTTATTCTCCACCATTTTATTCAGCCAGGATGGGATGACAAACTGTTCCCTTGCCTCATCAGCCGGGCAATTATCATACACCCCCTTTGCCACTTTCACGAGGGTATCAATACCCACCACATCGGCGGTGCGGAAGGTGGCCGATTTGGGCCGGCCTACAATGGGACCGGTGAGCGAATCGATCTCATCTACCGACAGCTGCAGTTTTTCCATGGCATTCATAATCGCCATCATTCCGAATACACCCACCCGGTTGGCAATGAATGCCGGTGTATCCTTGCACAGTACGGTTGTCTTTCCCAGAGTAAGGTCACCGTAATGCATGAGGAAGTCCACCACTTCGGGATCGGTATGCGGTGTAGGAATGATCTCAAGCAGCCGTAAATACCTGGGCGGATTGAAAAAATGTGTTCCGCAGAAATGTTTTTTGAAATCGTCGCTCCTGCCTTCCGTCATCATGTGAATGGGAATACCTGATGTGTTGGAAGTGATGAGCGTACCGGGCTTGCGGTATTTCTCCACTTCGGTGAAAACAGATTGCTTGATGTCGAGCCTTTCCACCACCACTTCTATCACCCAATCGTACCCGGCAATGTCTTTCATATTGTCGGTAAAGTTTCCTGTTTTGATTCGTTTGGCAGCATCCTTTGTATAAACAGGAGAAGGGTTGGATTTGATGGCCGCTGCCAGTGCATCATTCACGACCTGGTTGCGTGCCGCCGGTTTTGCATCGGCCGCAATATCCTTCGGCACAATATCCAGCAGCAACACTTCCAATCCTACTCCCGCAAAATGACAGGCGATGCGGCTGCCCATTACCCCGCTTCCCAGAACGGCCACTTTTTTTATGATTCTCTTCGGCATAAAAAATTAGTTAGTTAAACAACTATTTGCAAAATCGAAATTAAGACATTTGGCATTACGCTGAAAATAAAAAAGAAGACCCGCTGTCAGGGATATAACACAATGAAAAGACCGTGGTCGTTATTGAGTTTTCGCCGGAAGAGCCCGTTCACCAGGCTGAATCGGCTGCGGGTGGCCCAGGTGAGTATGCGGTAGTTGGGGAAATATTTTTTCAGCATCGGGTACTGAAAATAATAGCCGGAGAGGGCGTCTGCTTTTGAACGGTGCAATGCAGCAGCCAGGCTATCCGTCCACTCTCCGGAGGCCTGCAGGCTGTTCAGGTAAGGATTGAACAGCGGGGTGTAATAGGAAGTAAAAAATCCGCTGTCGCTGAAGGCAGCCAGCGGATCTGCCTGCATGGATTCGACAAGTAATTTATGCTGCAGCCCGAATTTATCCCGCAGCCGGATCAGTTCCGTTAATGCAGGTTGTTGATTAGCCGGAACCAGGTTTTTAAAATCGAGCCAGACAGAAGCAGCCAGTTTTTTTCGCCGGTAAGCAGTGAGCAGGGAATCCAATCCCAGCCCGGTGGACTTATCCGGATCGTGATGCACTTCAAAGATCCCTTTCTGAAGATTGAAATAAACGTCGCATTCCAGTCCGTTTGTTTCAGCAGGAAGCCCATTCAGTTTTTCAATCGTGTTTACCCCCTGCACCCATTGCCGGCCGGAATTGATCAACTGGTTCCGGTTTACGGGGCCGATGATATAATTTTTATCGACGGGAAAATTATCCGGCCACCACACCCTTGCCTCTCCCTTGTGCAGCCACAGATCAGCGGCCAGGTACAGCAACACAGCGATAGCAGGCATTAGCTTATATTTGTTTCGTGCTACCCACTTCAGCATGTTCATTCGGATTTTATGAAATTGAGTTCAGCAGCCAATACAGTAAGACCGGCCTGGCAAAACAATAAGCCCTTCCTTACATTTCTTGCTTCCCTGCTGCTCATTTATTCGGTTTTAAAAATAATCTTTTATAACTACAACCACCCGTTATTATTGCCCGGAACGACCGGCTCTTTTCTTTCCACCCTGAAACTGGTGAAATGGTCATTGATCTGCGACCTGCTCTGCCTGCTCTCCATCAATACCTTTTTGCTGCTGCTGCTCCAGGCCGGCCGGCTATTACCACCCGGGTTCACCCGGTGGATTACATTGCCGGCATTCATGATCATTAACACCGCTGCCATCCTGCTGAACGTGGTGGATATATTTTATTTCCGTTTCCGTTTTCAACGGGCCAATGCCGATCTGTTTTATGTGATTGATCACCCATTCAGCCAGGTGTTTCATTTCAATGTATTCATACTGCTGCTGTTTGCCCTTGCCCTGCTGCTGCTGATATGGCTGCTGTGGAAACTGCATCGCAAACTATATACATCCTTTGTTGATGGACGAAGGGCAAACCTGCTCACCCTGTTGCTGATCGGGATGCTGGGAGCGGCGCTTCTTTTCCGCAACCGCATTGCCAACCTGCTGCTGCCGGCCTACCCGCTGGTGGAACTCAGCAGCAACGAACTGCCGGCCGTGCAGAACTCCTTTCACAGTTTTGTGTATTCTGTTTTCCGCGGCGGGGATGAGATACCGAAGCATGCTTATCTTGCGGCAGCTGTTGCCGACAGCAGTTTCCGGTTAAAGAAAACACTTACCCCGTACACTACAGGTAAAAAGAACGTGGTGCTATTTATTATGGAAAGTGTGCCCTACGACTTCTTCGACAGCAGCAGTGTGTACAAAGTGGCTATGCCTTTTTTTGATTCATTGCTGCGGGTGAGTACGTTTTATAAAAATGCATTCGGCTATTCACACGAATCCAATAAAGGCATCACCGCCATCCTGGCTGGTATTCCCACGCTCACCGATATTCCTTTTTATCATTCTCAGTTCACCAACATACCGGTCACCAAAACCGGTACTGCATTGGGTGAGCTGGGTTATCATTCCCTGTTCTGCATCGGAGACCCCTACGACAATTTTGGATTTGCCAAGTGCGCCAACTGGCTGGGATTTGATGCCTATTATTGCGAAGAAGACATTGCCGGTTACCAGCGGCTTTCCTCCCATCCCATGGGCCTGCAGGACGAAGCTGTATTGCCCTTTTTTTATCAAAAGATCGATGAAGTGAATAAGCCCTTCTTCGCTGTTCATTATAATATTTCCACGCATTACCCTTATACGCTGCCAGGAAATTATTCAGAAAAACTGCCGGCCACTTATACCGCACCCATGAAGTCGATGCGCTATTATGATCACTGCCTGCAGCAGTTTTTTAATAAAGCAAAAACACAGTCATGGTTCAGCGAAACGGTGTTTATTTTTTGTTCCGATCACTGGCTGGTACCGGATGACAACAAAATTGATTTCAATGCCGTTACCGGCTACCGCATCCCCTTGATCTTTTTCGATCCGGGAAAACCGGCAGCAGAAACAAGGAATGAAGTGGTGAGCCAGCTGGATGTAATGGGAACGGTACTTTCAGTGGCGGGCTATAAAGACAGCATCAGCAGTTATGGGGGCAGCTTAACAAATCCGGCTTCTCTCCGGCAGGTGGCTTTTGCAAAACCGGGGGCTACGTTGTACCAGGTAACCGACAGCACACAGGTACTCGGCTTTAATACAAGTACCGGCCGTGTTGAGTACTTCTACAATTATAAGAAAGACCCGTTGTTAAAAACCAACCTGGCCACTGCTGAAAATGCATCCCCGGCCAGGGATGCATTGACTATGCTGATCAAATCATTTATCCAGAAAGCCGGCATGCATTACAGCGGCAGGACGGTGAAATAACTTTTAGTTCTCAAAGAAATTATTTCCGTCGCTGCTGATCACGGATTTGGTTCCATCGGCAGCTTTCAGCAGGGCGTATTGCCCACCCCGTTCCAGTCTTACCTCGGTATATTTCACTTCAGTTTTTTGTCCGCCCAGAAAGTATACCCCTTTCATCCCGTCGGTGCCGGTAACAATAAAAGCACCGTTCCGGTCGTACTGTACTTCTTTGAATTCCATGGGTACCACTTCGCTGTAATTGGAACTTTTCACCCCGGTCTTTCCTTCTTTGGTGATGATGAAATAGTCCATGTTGTTTTTGGCTTTCACATGAACAATGTCGCTGTTCTCGATGCTTACATACGTGGAGCCATTGCCGAGCAGGATGCCCTTCAGTTTATTTTTCTCCACGATGAGATAGGCCAGCCCGCTGATACTGATGGGGCTGATCTTACTGTATTCAAAGGGAATGATCACTTCGAACTTATTATTGAAAACACCGTAGCTGGTGTCTTTCACCGCGATGTAATAATTATCTTCCCGGCCCAGCATTTTATAATCACCCACAATCTTATCGAAGATGTCGTTTTGCTTTACCGTACTGTAGTTTGTTTCGGTGATGGTAACCGGTGCTTTGTTCAGGTCACCGGCACTGTTTTCCGGGATGGCAGGACAACCCTGCATGGTCTCTCCTTTTGTACCGATGCAGATCTCGTATCCATCGGACCGCAGGGAAGCAGCCGCAAACAGCACGGACTTCTGGTTATCATCAATATCATCCGCGGTAACAATTTTACCCGCTTTGGCCAGGTAACCTACCCGGAAAGGTTTGGCTACCGTATATTTGAAAGGGATCACCACTTTGCCTGTTTTATTGATGTACCCCCACTTGCCTCCTTTTTTCACCGCAGCAAATCCTTCAGAAAAGAAATCGGCTTCTTCATAGGCCGGCGCAATGATGATTTTCCTGTCGGCGTCGGCAAAACCCCAGAGGTTTGCTTTGCGGTATGGCACCAGCGGCTGATCTCCTTGCTGTGCCATTGCCGGTATCATCAATGTGATCAACAGCGTCATTAAAAAAATCTTTTTCATACAAACAGTTTTAATTGTGAAATAAAGGTCAGCTTACTGAACTACCTTTGTCAATAACAGTGCCCGGACTTACAAAATGCAGTTTACCGCTTTTATCTTCGGCCATTAATATCATGCCATTGCTTTCAATGCCTCTCATTTTGCGTGGCGCCAGGTTGGCCACCACCACCACCTGTTTTCCGATGATATCTTCTGGCTGGTAGTGCAGGGCAATGCCGCTTACAACAGTCCTGGTTTCAAAACCCAGATCGATCTGCAGTTTCAGCAGTTTATCTGCTTTCTCCACTTTCTCCGCGGCAACGATGGTTCCCACTTTCAGGTCGATCTTAGCGAAGTCATCGTAGATAATTTCCGGTTTGAGGTTTGAAGTTTGTGGTTCTTTCGCTTCCATGGCTTGATCTTTTGGTTTTATCAATCCTGCTTTCAGTTTTTCAACCTGTGCAGCTATCTCTGCGTCTTCGATTTTCCGGAATAATAACTGCGGCTCGCGTAAACTATAGCCAACACTTAATAATTTAACAGACCCTGCATTCTCCCAATCCAGCATCTTTTCCACCACCTTCATCATGTTCAGCATTTTCTTAGCAGTGTTTGGCAGAAAAGGATTAACAAGAATCGCCAGGTTGGCGGTAAGCTGCAGGCACAGGTGCATGCAGTTATCGATACCCTTCTGCACGGTGGGATCTTCGGTCAGCTTTTTTGCCACGATCCATGGTTCTTTCTCCTGCATGTATTTATTACCCGTGCGGCTCAGGTCAATCACTTCAAACAGGGCGTCCCTGAACTTGAACTCTTCGAGGTAATTCTGAATTTTGAATTTCGAATTCTGAATGGCTTCTATCAAGGCCCTGTCTTTATCGTCCAGGATATCTTCATGCAGCTTAGGAACTTTTCCCCCGCATAGTTTATGCATCAGCACCCAGGTACGGTTCACAAAATTCCCGAAGATGCTTACCAGCTCACTGTTGTTCCGGTCCTGGAAATCCTTCCAGGTAAAATCATTGTCTTTTGTTTCGGGCGCATTGGCGCAAAGTACATAGCGCAGTACGTCTTCGCATCCGGGAAAGTCTTTTATGTACTCATGCACCCACACGGCCCAGTTGCGGCTGGTGCTCACTTTTTCGCCTTCAATATTTAAAAATTCATTGGCGGGCACATTATCGGGCAGTACAAATCCACCATGCGCTTTGAGCATGGATGGAAAAATGATGCAATGGAACACAATATTATCCTTACCGATGAAATGCACCAGCTTCGTATCTTCCTTACACCAGTAATCGGCCCACTGATCGGTGAGTTCTTTGGTGGCAGAGATGTAACCAATCGGCGCATCAAACCATACATACAGCACTTTGCCTTCGGCGCCGGGCAACGGAACTTTAATTCCCCAGTTGCTGTCACGGGTCATGGCACGGCTCTGCAGCCCGCTGTCGAGCCAGCTCTTGCACTGGCCGTATACATTATTCTTCCATTCGGTATGCCCTTCAATGATCCATTCTTTCAGCCAGGGTTCGTAGTTCTGCAACGGAAAATACCAGTGCTTTGTTTTTTTCTTCACGGGAACCGCATCACTCAAGGCACTGCGTGGATTGATAAGCTGCTCGGGCGACAAACTGCTTCCGCATTTTTCACACTGGTCGCCGTATGCATTGGGGTTTGCACAAACCGGGCAGGTGCCGGTGATATACCTGTCGGCCAGGAAAGTTTTTGTTTTCTCATCGTAATACTGCTCGGATTCTTTTTCTTCGAACAAACCATCGTCGTACATCTTTTTAAAAAAGGCGGAGGCGGTATCATGATGCACTTTATTGGAAGTGCGTGAATAGATGTCGAAAGAAATGCCCATCTGCTCCATGCTTTCCTTGATAAGGGCATGGTAACGGTCCACCACCTGCTGGGGTGTGATGCCTTCTTTCATAGCCCGGATGGTGATGGGTACCCCGTGTTCATCGCTGCCCCCGATGAATTTAACGTCTCTTTTCTGTGCCCTCAGGTAACGTACATAAATATCAGCAGGTAAATAACAGCCGGCCAGGTGACCAATGTGTACCGGGCCATTGGCATAGGGCAATGCAGCGGTGATCAAATATCGTTTTGGATCGTTCATATCAGCGCAAAAATACCGCAATAGCAGCAAGCCGCAAAACCACTAAAAAGCCGGTACTTAAAAGCACCGGCTAATAATCAAAACCCCAGTTAAAAACGGCTAATTGTCTTTAGCCAACGAAGATTTTATGTCAGCGGCGGTAGCCGATTCAAATTCCAGTCCCGAAAACAACTTTTTACTGATCCGGGTTTCTTTCATGGCCATCACCGATTCTCCTTTATTATTAATACCCACACTAATCACCATAACCGGTTCTCCCAGCGGTACATTCACAAACTGAACCTGGCTGGCGGCAACAGAGCCCCACATCACCGACCGGATCTTATCGAATACGAGCATCGTGATAAAATTTGAAGCACTGTCATCCAGTTCAACGGCAAATGTGATTTTCTCCCTGGGATCGTTATAAAACCGGTCGCAGTTGATCCATCCCAGCGAATTGATATTTACACTGAATCTTTTTTCGAGCATGCTGATGCTTACATCCGTCCGGGGAAAAAAGGTCATCGTATCCCTGTTTCCGAATGTATTTTTTAGTTCATAGTTAACCCTGTCGTACTTTGGCTTTATGTATCCGCGGTTCAGAAAAGTGCCATTCCAGATACCCCCGGTCGACTGGGTGGTCCGGGTCTGGCCCACCTGCAGGTTAAACTTGCCAGCTTCACTTTGTTCAACCCAGGTTGAATCTCCGATGGCATTACCCGGCACGGAGGATTTGAACATTCCTTTCTTCGCTGAGTTATAACGGAACCGTACTTTCTGGTAATTGTATTTTTGTTTCAATAATTCCCTCAGTTCATTGCGGGAGAACCGGGTATTTTTATCGATCAGGAAAACAGCAGCCTCTCCTTTTCTTTTTTTAATCACTTTATACGGCGTGTTGCGGAGGTCCAGCACCTGCACTTCGGTAACATAAGCAGGCCGCAGGAATCTTTTACCGGTGTTTACCCAGTTAATATGCCCGGAAGAATTTTCTTCGCCATGAAATAATTCCATCTGCCCGATTTCACTGCTGGTATCCGGAATGAACAGCCTGATCTCTTTTCCGGGCAGCACATCCACCGGTTGATCATTCACCGTTGCACTGATGTGAACCATTCCGCCTGTTACCAGCTGTTCCCCGTTGCTCTGGGTGCTTAATTTATTGAGTACGATGTCTGATTTTTTATAGAATTCCCTGAACGAGATCCGGATCTTGCGGCCGCCGCCAATGCTGTAGGCCGGAATGAACAAAGAGGAGCCCTCGGCTCCCATCAGTGTTGTATCGCGGCTGTTATCGATGATGAATTCCTGCGCTGTTTTCGAAAGTTCAGTAAACAGATCGTTCAGCAGTTTTTTGCGGTTGGGAGCAACCACGACCAGGGAAGAATCTTTTGGATCCAATTGCAAAGGCAGATTGATCATCACCGCATCGTTATCATGCGGCTTGTTCTTCTTCGGTAAGCTCTCTTGAATTACAATAGCAGTTGGTTTTGGAGCGCTTACCGGTTCAACAGGAGTGTTTACCTGGCCGGTGGTGCTTTTCGTCGTTGAAGAAACATCGTTTTCATGGCGGGGAGCAGTTGCTTTTTTTACCCCAATATTATTGATAGATAAAATCAACAGGCCCGTTATTACAAAGATACCCACCCCGAAGAACCATTTCCAGGTGATGCCCGTTTTCGGAACAGCCGGGGTTGATTGCTGAAGAATGGATTGCATATCATTCCAATGCTCCTCCATCCTGCTCAGGTCCGGAGACTCCATGTCTTCCAGTTGCCTCAATTGTTTTTCTGTATCGTGGTTAGCCTGTGGCATGCATTTTCAGCTCTTTTTCAGAAAGCTCCTCTAGTTTTGTTTTTAATATTTTTTTTGCCTCACTTAAATGCCATTTACTGGTTCCGGCACTGATGCCCAGCATCTCGCCCACCTGCACATGGGTAAATCCTTCATACACATAAAGGTTGAACACCGTAGCTGTTGCCTTTGGTAACTGCGCAACCATTTGCTGTATCTCCCGGCCGGAAAGCCGTTCGAACACATCGGGCCAAACCACCGCCGCATCTTCCGGCATCGCTTCCCGTATACTGGTGAACAGGCTTTTCTTCTTACAAAAATCGATGCAGCAATGAACCACGATCGTTTTTATCCATCCTTCCAGCCGCCCCTCCTCTTTATAACTATCTATGCTTTTGAATACCCGCAGCATAGCGTTGTTATACACGGTGCCTGCGTTATCCATATCGTTGGTATAACGATAACAGATCTTTATCATGGCAGGATAAAACAACTTATACAATTGCTCCTGGCACAGGACATCATTCTGTTGACAACCTTTGATCAGTATTGCTGAATTGATGGTCAAGAAAGTTTTTTGCGTAGAAATGCGTCCATGCAATATATATAACTGTAGTTGCGGACAAAAGGGTTGGGTGAATTTTAAGTTTTTTTTGGAACAACAAAGCCCGGGCATGAAAAAGCCGTCAACCCCGGGAGATTGACGGCTTATTTCATTAAGAACGTATTACTTAATCGCTTTCTCCACGGCAGCGATTGCCTTCACCGTCTTCATCACTGAATCGGGCGTTACCGAAATACTGTCAATTCCCAATTCCACCAGGAACTGGGCAAAATCGGGGAAGTCCGATGGTCCCTGCCCGCAGATACCCACTTTCACTTTCATCCGCTTGGCCGTATCAATCAGCATGCGCAGCATTTGTTTCACCGCCGGGTTGCGTTCGTCATACAAATGGGCAACGAGGGAAGAGTCCCTGTCGAGCCCCAGCGTTAACTGCGTAAGGTCATTGGAACCAATGGAGAAACCATCAATGTGTTTGGCAAACTCTTCCGCCATGATGATGTTGGATGGAATCTCGGCCATCAGGAAAAGTTCCAGGCCTGCCTTGCCCCTTTCCAGACCATATTCTTTCATCACGTCATGTACATTATGCAGTTCTTCCACCGTACGGCAGAAAGGTATCATCACCACCACGTTGCTCAGTCCCATTTCTTCTCTTACCCGTTTAATGGCTTTGCATTCCAGTCCGAATGCTTCTTTGTATTTCTCCGAGTAATACCGGCTGGCGCCCCGCCACCCGATCATCGGGTTTTCTTCGTGCGGCTCAAAATATTTTCCTCCCAGCAGGTTATAATATTCATTGCTTTTGAAATCGCTGAAGCGAACGATCACTTTGTTGGGATAAAATGCCGAAGCAATCTTGGCAATACCATAGCTCAGGCTGTGAATGAAAAAATCCTCTTCATTTTCAAAACCCAGTATCATTTTACCGATGGCCTTACTCAGTTCCGGATCATTCATTGATTTATGATTCATCAGTGCCAGCGGATGAACCTGGATATAATTGTTGATGATGAACTCTTCCCTTGCCAGCCCCACTCCCGCATTGGGCAAATGCGAAAACCGGAATGCCATATTGGGCGATGCCACGTTCAGCATGATCGGTGTATTTACTTTTGGCAGGTCGTTGAGATTTGTTTCCACTTTCTGAAACGGAACATTGCCATCATACACCACGCCTTCGCCGCCCTCGCTGCAGGAAGCGGTAACCAGCTGCCCGGTACTGAGGATCTCGGTGGCATTACCGCAGCCGACAATTGCGGGCACACCCAGCTCCCTGGCCACGATGGCGGCATGACAGGTTCTTCCACCTTTGTTGGTGATGATGGCCGATGCTTTTTTCATGATGGGCTCCCAGTCGGGATCGGTCATGTCGGTCACCAGCACATCACCTGCCTCAAATTCATGCCCATCGGTAACACGTTTATCCAAAGAGAAAAGAATAGAAACTTTCCCCGCGCCGATCTTATCGCCTACGGCAATGCCTTTCACCAATGCCTTACGTTCGGTGCCGGCATCCATTACGTACTCGGTGATCTTTGAAAAATCTTTCTGTGAATGAATGGTTTCCGGCCTGGCCTGTACAATGAACAGCTGCTTCGACAATCCATCCACCGCCCATTCCACATCCATCGGGCACCAGTAGCCTTTCAGCTTGCTGTAATACGCTTCAATACTCGTAACCCATTTTGCCAGCTGCAGGATGCGTTCATCCGACAGGCAATACCGGTTTTGCAAAGGCCGCTCCACCGGGATGATCTGCACCCGTTCATCCGGGTTATCGCCGTACACCATCATCTTGTCCTTGGTGCCGAGTTTCTTTTCAATGATGCTGTTGAATCCTTTCTGCAATGCTGGCTTGAACACAATGTATTCATCCGGCGATACGGCACCCTGCACAATCATTTCGCCCAAACCAAAAGAGGCATTGATTACCACCACATCTTTGAAACCGCTTTCTGTATCCAGGGAGAAGGCAACGCCCGATGCGCCAAGATCACTACGCACCATCTTTTGTATACAAACCGAAAGGCCGATGCTGAAATGATCATAACCAAAACTCTGGCGGTAACTGATGGCCCGGTCGGTGAAGATGGAGGCAAAACAGTTACGAACCGCATTCATCAATGGGGCCGGACCCCGAACGTTGAGATAGGTTTCCTGCTGGCCGGCGAATGAGGCATCGGGCAGGTCTTCGGCGGTAGCCGATGAACGTACGGCCACGTCGGTGATGTCCTGGTCGTACCCGCGGCTTAGTTCATAATATTTTTCAATGATGGCATCGCTGAGTTCGCGGGGAAACTTGGCATTCTTCAGCAATTGCCTGGCCTGCAGGCCGCCCCGGCGGAGGGATTCAATGTCATCGAGTTTAATGTCGTTGATGATCTTTCGTATCTGTTCATCGAGGTTGTTGTACCGGATGAATTCTCGATAAGCAGCCACCGTTACCACAAAACCGCCGGGTATCTGGATGCCCAGCTGGCCAAGGTTCTGAAGCATTTCACCCAGCGAGGCATTCTTACCTCCCACCTGGTCAATGTCTTTCATGCCCACTTTGTGCAAGTCGGTAATGTAAAGGGATGTGTTCATAAATGAAGGGATTAGCAGTTTACAATCGTTGCACTAATGTAATAATTAATAAATGTGAAAAAGAACAGTGGCCGACAATTTCATCCACATTTAATACAAATTGTGAAGAACCGGGAACCACATAGGCACATAGGAAACATAGCTTTCACATAGAAATCCATGTGTGTATTTCTATGTGCACTATGTGCCTATGTGGTTCAACGGGTTCAATTCTGACTCAATTAGAATAACTTTAATTCATGAAACGTAAAGACTTTCTTTCTTCCGTTATTCCACTGGCGGCTGCCCTCACGCCAATGGCTGCCAGCAGTATGATCCCCGAACCGGAAAAGCCCACCATCATTCCGCCTTATTTGAACAAGGGAGATACCATCGGCATCTGCTGCCCCGCGGGTTATATCAGCAACGACGACGTACAGCCAGCCGTACAAAAAATAAATGAATGGGGGTTCAACGTAAAAAAGGGGAGTTCCATCGGCAAAAGAGATTTTACATTTGGCGGAACCGATGAAGAAAGAGCTGCCGACTTCCAGGAGATGCTGGAAGACAAAAACGTAAAAGCCATTCTTTGTGCCCGGGGTGGCTATGGCGCCGTGCGTATCATTGATAAGATCGATTTCCGCAAACTGAAGAACCATCCCAAATGGATCATCGGCTTCAGCGATGTGACGGTCATTCATTCACACATCAATGCCAACCACCGCATTGCTTCCATTCATTCGAAGATGTGCAACAGCTTTCCGTCCGACTGGAGCAAGGCCGAGCCCATACAGGTGGAAACAATTGAATCGATCCGAAAAAGCCTGGTGGGTGAAAAAGCGAGGTATGTATTTACCCCCAGCGAAAAAAATAAAACGGGCATCGGCATCGGCGAACTGGTGGGAGGTAATTTAAAAACGCTGGAATCCCTGGCCGGATCAAAATCCGACATCGACACCAAAGGCAAACTGCTGTTTGTGGAAGACACGGGCGAATACCTCTACAGCATCGACCGCATGTTCTGGAATTTAAAACGCAGCGACAAACTTTCCCACCTGAAAGGACTGATCATCGGCGGCTTTAAGGTAAAACCCGATGACCCGGGTGAGGAGTTTGGAAAAATCCTGCAGGACATTGTGCTGGAAAAAGTGAGTGAATACAACTACCCGGTCTGCTTCGACTTCCCGGTTGGTCACCAGAAAAATAATTTTGCCCTGAAGTGCGGCGTGGTGCATACACTGGGGGTACATCTGAATGAGTGCAGGCTGAGTGAAGCCTAAGAAAAATATTCAATACACAATGTTCAACGCTCAATATTCAACGGAGGCAGAACCTGAACATTGAAAATTGAGCGTTGAATATTGATCATTTAGTTTACCGTAATAAAATACTCGTCCCCTTCTCCTTCACCGCTTTGCCCGTCCATGGATCGATGTACGTAAGTGTCCACACATAAGTGCCTCCATCGGCCGGGTTGCCCTTAAATTTTCCATCCCATCCCTGCAGCGGATTGGTACCGGTAAATACCAGCTGACCTACCCGGTTATATACTTTGAATGAGAAATTCGTAGCCAGGTCTGCATTCAGCGCTTTCAGTTCATCATTCAGTCCATCGCCATTCGGTGTGAATGCGTTTGGCACTTTGATCATACAAACAGCCAGCACTTTCACTTTCACGGCATCGTAGCCGCGGCAGCCATGATTGTCGGCGGTAAGAGTATAATCACGGGTGAATGGATCGGCATAGATCTGCGAACTGGTTGCCCCGGTGTTCCATACATATGTATAGGCAGGATCCGGTGCTACTCCCAGCAACAGCCTGTCGGCCTGGCATATCACCGTATCCGGACCAAGACTGACCTTGGGCACCGCATACACCGGAACGGTTTTGCTGATGGTTGCCGGTCCGCAATACCTGTCGATGCCTGATAAGGTAATCGTATACACGCCTTGATTGGGATAAGAGAAGGTTACATCCACTTCATTGGTAAAAGTTTTTCCATCGCCGTTATCCCATACATAGGATGTGATATTGCGGGAGATCACCCGTTGCAACGAAACCGTATTGCCGGTGCAGTACTGCGGTTTAAGACCGGAGAAGTCGATCCTGGCTGATGGATCCACCCGGATGAGTTTACTGGCCGTATCGCGGCAACCATTATTATCGGTTATGATCAACTGAACATTATACGTATTGGTTACCGGGTACGAGTGCGTGGGTGGTGCTTGTCCATTGAATTGGGTGAAATCGCCGAAATCCCAGAGATAGTTGACGATGTTGCCGGTGGATGCTTCCGTGAAATTGATCGGCGTATTGATACAAATCGTATCGCCGGTGCTGGCGGTAAAGGCTGCATTGATCACATTGCCCAAGGTAATGATTTGCGATGTGGTATCACTGCAGAAACCATTGCTCACGATCAGCTGAACGGTAACCGTTGGTGTGGCTATCGGGAAACTCATGGTCACATTCTGTCCCGTGGCCGTTCTTCCATCGCTGAAATTCCATGTCCATGAATTGATTCCGTTACCACCCGGGTGAGTAAGTACGATGTCGTCGTTCACACAACCCCAGTTCACCTGGGCATTAAAAACAGCCGAAGGCTTGCCGAGTATATTCAGGAAAGGCAGAGCCAGTGGTGGTGTTAAGTTACAGGTATCCCGCAGGTTTCTTCCGTCAGATCCAGTTGTATGCCACAGGATACGTGTATTAGGAACATTGAACGGTGTGGCAAACTGAACCAGCACCCAATTGGTGTAGCCTTGTGCACAGGTAGCAGGATCGGGTGTTGCAGACACGATGGCCACCTGCCCGGGCTGCGGAACAAATACAAATTGAGATCCATCCGGACTGATGCTGTTGCACAGGATCGGCTTACTGTAATACACTTTAAAGAAAGAAGCGCTGCAGCGGTCGTACTGCATGGAATCAACCACCGGCCTTGGCGGCGTGGGCGGCGCCGTATAGTTATTTGTATAATACTGTGGTATGAACGAATAACAGGTATCTGCGATCGTGGTATTATCGGTTCCCTGCATGATCATGACATTCAGGGATTGTAAGGGAGGCATGGGAGCCGATAAATTCAATGTCACTTCCGATACATAAGCATTACCGGCGCAATTGGTACTGATAGACGTGACAGCCGTTCCAGTCGGTGGGAAAAGTATAAAATCCGAACCATCCGCCGCAATGGTGGAACAAAGGATGGGATTGCTGAAATGCACCACCAGCTTATCTCGCTTGCAGTTGTCATAATCAAACGTAGTGATCACCGGCGGCAGCGGCGGCACGGCAACAAAGGGATATGTATAACCCACCGGCATAAAGGCCGAGCAGGTGTCGGACAAAGTGTTATTATCACTCCCATCCCTGATCGCCACATTGTAATTACCACCTGGTAAGGGGCTTGCCATGTTCATGGTTACCTGTGTGGTGTATTGATTGTTGGTACAGCTCATGGTAATGGTATTCACGGGCCATACACCCGGGCTGATATACATTTCCGAACCGGCTCCGCTGAAAGTGGCACAGTTCACCGGCTTGTCGAAGTTCACCACCACTTTATCACGATGACAGGGATCAACAACCACCGATTGTATCACCGGCGGCGTGGTGGCCTGTACAATGGTGAATGGGATAGTGAAACCGGTTGCCATGTCGGTGCCGCATACATCCCTGAACGTGTTACCATCGCCTCCGGGGTTCACCACCAGGTTATAATTGCCGGCCGGCAAGGGATTCTGCAACTTTATCGTAAGGCCGGCTACGGTGCTGGTTGGTGTAGGACATTGTACAATCACGTTATTAACAACAGGATTACCCGGGGTAATAGAGAATTCACTACCGTTTAAAGTAACGCTGCTGCAAAGGATATCTTTTGAGAAAGTGATGTCAAGGAGTGAATTGTGACATCCATCGGTGCTTACATTGGTAACTGCAGGAACGTTGGGATCTGTTATTACTGCGTTGCCGCCAACAAAATCAAGTGTATAGCCAAAAGGAGACGATGAAAACCTGTTGACCATAAGCATATAGTCATGCCCGGCAGTTAAGGTCGCCAGCCGGTTATAAAGGAAAGTATTGCCACCACAATTAATACTATCAGTTCCTAAAGGTGAACAGCCGGTAATCCCATTAGGGTTTCCACACAAATTCAATGACACCATCAGCCGCTCATCCGTATAGATCTGATTAAGGTTAATGAGCCCTGTTACATCAAACACCTCCCAATCATAATCATCATTCAAATTCATAGGTGTTATCAAAAACCCGAGGGTACCTGCCTGGTAACAATGAAATTTATACCAGAAAGCATTATCAGACTGATTAGTGCTTCCACATGCCCCAAATCCTGATATCGCTGGGCCCGTACATGTTGAAACGCTATTTTGTGTAAACGTGGTTGTCCCACATACAGCTATCGCGGTTTGAGGAGTCATACCCGGAATGGAAGAACATGGCTGAGCCTGGGCGGACAATCCTGCTGTGAGCAGCAGAAGAGAAGCGATTAAAGATCTCATCGTATAATTTTGGTATTTGTAAATTTACTCAAAAAGCATACCCGGCGGAACCGGGTTCTTCATAACTTTCCCACATGAATAAAATTCCTCCTTATTTACAGAAAGGCGATACCATCGGAATCACCTGCCCGGCCGGGTATATGGCCACCGCCAAAGCAGATGCCTGCATACGCACCCTGCAACGCTGGGGATTCAACGTGATGGTAGGCAAAACACTGGGCAGCCGCTCAAAAAATTATTTCAGCGCCCCCGATGAACAGCGGAGAGACGAACTGCAGGCCATGCTTGACGACCCCACCATTCACGCCATCCTCTGCGGCCGCGGCGGTTATGGCGTGGGACGCATCATTGACCAGCTCGACTTTACCGCATTCAAAAAACACCCGAAGTGGATCATCGGCTTCAGCGATGTTACCGTATTGCATGCCCACCTGGTAACCAGGCTGAAGACCGCTTCGCTGCATGCCCCCATGGCATCTGCCTTTAACGAAGGCGAAAATCAATTCATCCGTGCATTCAAAGATGCCGTAACGGGTAAAAAAGCAACATACCGTTGCAAAGCGCATGCGTACAACCGGCCCGGAACTGCAACAGCCGAACTGGTGGGCGGCAATCTTTCCCTGCTCACCCATCTTACCGGTACGGCTTCGGATATTCAGACAGCCAATAAAATTCTTTTCCTCGAAGACATCGGCGAATACACCTACAACATCGACCGCATGATGTACCAATTAAAACGGAGCGGCAAGCTGGATAAACTGGCCGGGCTCGTCATCGGCGGATTTACCGACATGAAAGACACCGAACGCCCCTTCGGCAAAAAAGTATATGAAGTGATCCGGGAGATCGTGGCCGGGTACCGTTACCCCGTATGCTTTGGCTTTCCCGTGAGCCATGGCAAGGAAAACTATGCCCTGAAAGTGGGTGTGCCGTATCAATTATCCGTTACAAAAAAAGGAGTTTCCCTGGTTGAAAAATAAATTGAACCACATAGGCACATAGGTTACATCTATGTTTTCTATGTTCCTATGTGGTTCAAAAAAAATAAGAGATCCCGGTAAAATGTACCGGGATCTTTATTTAACGGACCAAAGGCTCATGCAGTTTCAGATCAATCTTTCGCAGCAGTTCGTCCATCCGCACCAGCTGCTGCGGCATTTCAGGCAACCGGCCGCGGTACGGGAGGTAAGCCTGGTTACACCCCGTGATTTTGTAAAGAAGCGGCGGGTGGAACTGCTGAAGCAATCCATCCTGGATTCACTGCCCGAAAAAATAAAGAAGAACAAACCCCGCAACCTGATCAGCACCTGATCGTTTATTTCAGCAGGGAATCCAGTTTGGTTTTATATAAATCAAATTCCGCCAGGTTCTGGTGGGTTCCTCCATCAATGGTAATGAACTCATCGCCTGGCTTCAGAACCGATTTGAGTTTTGATGCACAGCGGTAAGGGATAATGCCATCGCCGGTTCCATGAAAGATGGTAACTGGACAATGCACGTCTGCTAAAAATTGGTAGGTGCGGATTTTGTAGGCCGACATATACCCGGTTGGATAAACAGGCGCCCAGCAGCTGAACAAGGCCGGGATGCTGTAATACGGTGTTTCCAGGATCAGTTTTTTGCAATCTGTTTCAGATGCCACATAAGCAGCAATGCCGGTGCCGAATGACTTACCATAGAGCAGGATGCTGTCTTTACCATAACGGCTGGCGGCCATCTTTTGTACCTGCAGGGCCTGTTCGTATAATTTCTTTTCGGTCCGTTCGCCGGTGCTTTTGCCAAACCCGGGATAATCCTCCATCCACACTTCATACCCATGCCGGGTGAAAGCTGCAGCAAATTTTGCATAGCGTTCAATATTTTCTTTATTGCCATGAAAGTAGATGATCACGCCCCTTCTCACGGTATCGGCGGGGAAGAATTTCACCATGTTCACCGTGTCGGTTTCGTTAAACGGAATATTTACTTCTTCAAATGGGAGGCCGAATTTGTAGACATGCTCTTTTGCCAATGAAACGGGGTGAAACAGGAATTTTTCCTGCAGGTAATACAATACAATGCCGATGCTGCAATACACAATGATGACAATCTTGAGCCAGCGGAAAAGCCGTTTCCTGTTCATGGGGCAAAGGTAGGAGTTTGAGGTTTGTGGTTGTGCAGAGCCCAATGACCCGTATTCAGTATCCGCTATCCGGCATCTGGATTCAATACTGCAAGATGTCTCTCACAAAATTATGATACTCCGGAAAGCTGGGCAGGTTATTGTGTCTGCCGCCCTGTATGCGGATGAGGGTGATCATGCGTGGATTGAGTGCCTGCAGTTTTTCGCTGTTGCTGATGGGGATGAGCCAGTCGCGGGTGCCGTGCAGGATATAGGTATGACAGTTTACATGCTTTATCCATTTATCGGTACGCAGGTGATAACGCAGCACGTATTTTACGGGGAGGATCGGCAAAAACCGTTCGATGGTTTTTTTAAAACTGAAATACGGTGCATCCAAAATCAGGTAGCGGGGTTTGTTATCGCTGGCGAGCTTACAGGCAAAGCCGCTGCCCAGGCTTCGTCCGTACACGATCAGGTGGTGTTCCGGGAAACGGGTGAGCAGGTGGTTGTATACAAACTGCATGTCGTTCAGCATTGCTTTTTCATTGCGCTTGCCGGTGCTTTTGCCAAAACCCCGGTAATCCACCAGCACCACGTCGTAATTATATCGGTAAAAATCACGGGCATATTTTGCCCAGCCCTTGATGCTGCGGCTGTTGCCATGAAAGTACAGGATGAGCCCCAGCGGTTTCTCCATTTTAAAATGCAGCCCGTTGATGCGAACTCCCGGCTCCACATCAAAAAAAAGTTCTTCAAAGGGGGCATCGTATTTATAAACAAAATCCTGTTTTAATTTCTCGGGCTTGAAAATAAATTTCTCCTGGAGCAGGTAAGCAAGGATGGAGAGGAGCACAATACCGCCGATGATATAGAGAGCGAGCTGGAGCAAGAATCAGTTTTGGATTTGAGGTTTGATGTTTGCTGTTGTTAGCAGCTGTTAAAATAGTGATTCTCTTCCTAACCTCAAACTTCAAACCTCAAACATTATACCTCAAACTCCCTCCTCCACGCCTCCGTACCCCCGATAAGATTGATGAGGTTGGTAAAATGAAACTTTTCCTGCAGCCGCTGGATGGCTACCTGGCTGCGGATGCCTTTGCGGCAATAAAAAACAACAGGTTTACCGGTATCTATTTTATTCATCTGCTGCACGATCTCCCCCAGCGGGATCAATATGCCGCCGATGTTGAATTCATCATGTTCATATTGCTCCCGCACATCAATCAGCTGGAGGTCTTCGCCGCTGTCGATCCGTTGTTTGAGTGCTTCCGGAGAAATGGATTGCATACAATGAAGTATTCGGGATAGGAATCAAATATCCTCGTCGATGTAAACACGCTTGAGTTTGAGGTTGCTCACCGGCATAATGATCAGCGGGAATTTTTCCACTTTCACCATACTTTGTTCCAGGCCAAAGCCTTTTTCCTCGCTGAGCGATATCTCTTTCAGCCAGAAGTAGAGTTTCATGATCACCCGTTCAAAGAAGGGGAGTTCGTTATCCTGGCTGAGGAATTTTTCCAGCACTATGAATTTAAAATCGCCCACCACGTTGTTGCGTTGCTGGCTTTCGTACCGGCTGGTTACATTCACTTCGCGGTTGGCCACCAGGTCTTCCACCACTTTTTTAAACATAAGGTTGATGCGTGGCTGCATGCGGAAGCCCAGCCTGAATTCTACCCGGATGATGTCGTTGGGGATGATGTGTTCCACCGTGTATTCGCAGGTATAGGGATCATCCACCGTGTCTACGTGGATAAACCAGTAGATATCGGCCCGTTTGGGTTTGCGGCTGAGAATGGAATAAATGATTTTATGCTCGATCTCTTTCGGGTTGTTGGCACTGGTAAGGTATACCAGGTGCGTGGCGTATTTGGGAACCGAAGTATCATTACTGAGTTCTTCCAGTTTGGGAATATATTCTTCCAGCCGCACAAATTCCACGTAACGGTTTTTGATCTTGCGGGCCCGGTACCATATATACATGACAGAAAACAATCCGCCTCCCACGATCAATGTCACGTAACCGCCGTGCGGGAATTTATCCAGGTTGGCAATCAGAAAACTTAGTTCTATCGTGAGGAACGTGGCCAGGAACAGGTAAATAAAAAATGGTTTAACCCGGTGCAGCACCATGAAGTTTGCCACCAGGATGGTGGTGGCCAGCATGCACAATGTAATGGCCAGTCCATAAGCAGCACCCATGGCTCCGGACGTTTTAAAGTAAAGTACGATGCCGCAGCATCCTACAAATAACAGGGTATTAATACCCGGAACAAATAATTGTCCCCTTGCTTCCGTGGGATAATTGATCTTCATTTTGGGCCAGAGGTTCAGCCGGATTGCTTCACTGATAAGGGTGAAGGAGCCGCTGATCAACGCCTGGCTGGCAATGATGGCTGCGGCCGTGGCAATAACGATACCTGGTATCTGGAACCAGTTGGGCATAACACCATAAAATGTTTTACCCTCAAATACCTGTCCGTTGTGATTTTGAATAAGCCAGGCACCCTGTCCGATGTAGTTGAGGAGCAAACAGATTTTCACAAATATCCACGAGATGCGGATGTTACCGCGGCCGCAATGCCCCAGGTCGCTGTACAATGCCTCGGCACCCGTGGTACAGAGGAATACAGCGCCCAACAGCCAGAAACCTCCGGGGTATTCACGCAGGAACCGGATGGCATGGTAGGGATTGAATGCTTTGAAGACAGTCCAGTCATCAGTAATATGCATTATACCCAGGATGGCCAGCATGCCAAACCACACAAACATGATGGGGCCAAACAGCTTTCCTATTGAGTTGGTGCCGAACTGCTGCAGGAAAAAGAGAATGGCAAGGATGCCGATCACCAGGTATACGATGGTGGATTCCTGTATATGACTGAACGCACTGGTGATGCGCAATCCTTCAATGGCAGAGGTAACGGAAATAGGTGGTGTGATCATTCCATCGGCCAGCAGGGCTGCTCCGCCAATCATGGCAGGAAGCACCAGCCATTTGCGACGGCGCCGTACCAGGGTATATAATGAAAAAATTCCTCCCTCACCCCGGTTATCTGCTTTCAGGGTAAGGATTACGTATTTGATCGTTGTCTGAAGGGTGAGTGTCCAGATGATACAGCTTAAGGCTCCTACAATGAGGAATTCGGAAATGTTCTTACCGTGGATGATCTCATCGAAAACGTAGAGCGGAGAGGTACCGATATCGCCGTATATAATTCCCAGAGCAACCAGTAAACCGGCTGCTGTTACCTTATTAACATGTTTTGACACAAAAGATATTTAAGTTCACCAGGGTTTTTCTGTAAAATGCAGCTACAAATGTAGAGGTAAAACGAATAAAGGAACCAACTTTTTTTATGGAAACGTTCCCGGGAGGGACTTGCGGCGTTTTTTGCCGGCTTTGCATTTCAGATAAAAAAGTGCAACTTTAAACAGCCATACCGGTGGCCCCATGCCGGGTGGTCATTTCTTCTTCCGTAGCAATCATTTCATAAAACTGATTTTATGAGTTACAAAATTCCCATCTTCCTCAGTTACCCGCAGCCGTTCACCAAAAAACAGGAGCAGGTGATCAGTAAGATTAAGGACCTGCTGGATGACAAAGGATTCATCGGGCGAACATTGGGCGTTACCGATTACGACATGCAGGAACCGCTTACGGCCATCCGCCGCCTGATGCTTGAATGCAACGGCATCATTACCATTGCCCTGAGAAGGCATTACATCAAAAATGGTTCCTCCAAGCCCAACAGCGACCTTGGTATAAATGGCTTTGATCTTTCCAGCAACTGGTTCACCAGCCCCTACTGCCAGGTAGAACCGGCCATGGCATTCCAGATCGGGCTTCCCATCATGATCATAAAAGAACAGGGAGTGATCCCGGAAGGCGTACTGGAAAAAGGCGTTACCGGCATCTACCTTCCCGAGATTGATATCGAAAATGCCATCGATGCCTATTTCTCCACCTCAGAATGGAAACAGATTTTCGGCAAATGGGAAGGCTATGTACGGCAGGTGGTTGACAACAAAGGCAAGCCGCCCAAGCTCTATTGAGGGGGATGGTTGAACAGGGTTATTATACAAATACCGTCAATTTAATACCTGCCCAAATGAGCAACCAGGCAAAACTCATCCTCATCAAAATCATCCATACCCTGGTATGGATCTTCTTCAACGTGGTGATCTTTTACATGCTGTATGCCGTCATCGTAAATAAAATCGACAAGTGGCTCTGGATCGGGTATGGATTATTTATACTGGAAGGCATTACGCTGCTGCTGTTTAAATTCTTCTGTCCCCTCACCGTTATTGCACGCCGCTATTCCGATTCGCCCGAACCTAATTTTGATATTTACCTGCCCCGCTGGCTGGCCCGGTACAACAAACAGGTCTATACATCCATCCTCGTGCTCGTTATGATACTCACCGCCTGGCGGCTTCTGCAGTAGGGGCCGGGGTAACTGTCGCACCCCCGACAAACCCGAAACCCCGATTATGTTAGCTTGCGGTTTATTAGTAATTTTAGTTTCTCCAACACCGGCTAAAGCAAAAAAACTCATGGCTAAATCGTCCATTTCGGAACTGGAAAAGGACCTGCACCTTTCGCATTTCACGCTGGAGAACCTGAAAGAAGACATCTTCTGGCTGGATAACACCGGTAAAATCATCCGGGTGAATGAAAGCGCTTCCGGTACCTGCGGCTATTCAGTAAAAGAACTGCTGGGCATGAGTGTGTTTGACCTCAACCCTTCGGAAAAAAAATCCGGCTGGTCCAAACACTGGGCGCAGCTGAAAAAAGAAAAGAAGGTACGCTTCGAAACAAAACACAAACACAAGAACGGGCACCTGTACGATATTGAGGTTACCAATAATTACATCGAATTCGAAGGACAGGAATTCTCGTGCAGCATTGTACGGGATATCCACAAGCGGAAAAATGAAGAGGAACTGCTGCGTACCATTTCAGAAGCAACTTCCGGTTTGGTGGGACAGGATTTCTTTGAAGCCCTCACCCGCTATGTAACGCTTTCATTGGGTATCAAAACCTGCATCATCACCGAATGCACCGATGTGCTGAAGACGAGGGTGCGTACCCTGGCATACACCAGCAACAACCACCTGGAACAGAATATTGAGTACGATGTGGAAGGAACACCCTGTAAATATGTAATGGAAGGAAAAGGATCCGACCTGTTCATTCCTTCCGAGCTCGAAAAAACCTATCCGGCCGAAGCCGGCTACGATTCGTATGTGGCGGTGCCCATTTACAGCCCGGCCAGCGGCGATGTGATCGGTCATATTGCGGCACTGGATGATGCACCGATGAGCAATGAAATGAACCAGACGTCGATCCTCCGGATCTTTGCCGCAAGAGCAGGCGCCGAGATCGACCGGCTGAAGGCAGAAGAAAAATTGCGGATTGCCAATGCCGAGCTGGAACGGCTGCTGGCCGAAAGTGAAGAACGTTTCCGCGACCTGTTTGATGAAGCACCGATCGCTTACGTGCACGAAGGACTGGATTCAAAATTTATCAAAGCCAACCGGGCGGCCATGCGAACACTCGGCATTACGGCCGGCCAGGTGGAAGGAACCTATGGCTCCTCCTTCGTACCCGATACACCCGATGCACAGCGGCGGCTCAAAGAAGCCTTTGATTCCATCGGCCGTGGTGTGGATACCAGCGGCGTGGTATTGGAACTGCGGCGCAAAGACAATGGCAAACCCATCTGGATACAATGGTGGAGCAACCCGGATGTGGGCGGAAAATTCACCCGAACCATGTTCATCGACATTACCGATAAGGTATTGATGGAGCAGGAACAGGCACGCCTGCAGGCACAGAACCAATACCTCCAGGAAGAGATCAAACACAACCATAATTTTGAAGAGATCGTAAGCAAAAGCAAGAACTTTCATAAGATATTACAGAAGATTGAACAGGTGGCTTCCACCGACGCCACGGTACTCATCATGGGCGAAAGCGGAACCGGTAAGGAACTGCTGGCAAGAGCTATTCACAACATCAGCAACCGAAGCAAAAAGCCGCTGATCAAAATAAATTGCGCCACCCTGCCCGCCAACCTCATCGAAAGCGAATTGTTTGGCCACGAACGCGGCGCCTTTACCGGCGCTATGGAAAGAAAGATCGGGCGCTTTGAACTGGCCGATGGCGGAACCATCTTCCTCGACGAGATTGGTGAACTGCCGGTTGAACTGCAGGCAAAACTGTTACGGGTACTGCAGGAAGGTGAGTTTGAACGGCTGGGCAACCCCAAGACCATGAAAGTAAATGTCCGGGTGATTGCGGCCACCAACCGAAACCTGGAAGAAGCCATTCACAAAAAAGAATTCAGGGAAGACCTGTTTTACAGGCTGAATGTATTTCCCATTATCTCCCCGCCACTGCGTGACCGTAAGGAAGACATCCCGCTGCTGGTAAAACATTTTGTAAATAAATACGAAGGAAAGATGGGCAAGTCCATCAACCATATTCCCAATAACGTGGTGGATGCACTGATGAAGTACGATTGGCCGGGCAATATCCGTGAACTGGAAAACCTGGTGGAACGGGCGCTCATCCTTTGTCCAGGTGATACACTGGAATACGGCGACTGGATACCCGCCGCAAAAAACACATCGGCTCACTCCAATGGCAAACCAACACTGCAGAAACTGGATGATGTGGAAAGAGAACACATCCTTTCCGTACTGGAACAAACAAACTGGAAAGTAAGCGGTGAAAAAGGTGCTGCAAAAATACTCGGACTAAATCCCACCACGCTGGAAGCAAGAATGAAGAAGATGGGGATAGAGAGGAGAAAGGTTTGAGGTTTTACCGGGGCCTGCTATTTTATACAGTTGGTTGTACAGGATGCCACCTGGCTTTGTGATTTGTACAGGCTGATGGAAGAAATCCGCCTGATGCTTTTATCCTTCACATACAGGATTACCCAGTCATCCTGCTGTACCGCCCGGGCTTCCATTTCCACCGGTTCGGCTACGTAATCCTGCACGGCTTCATTCAACGGTTCACCACCCGGCCCCGCCAGCAGGTAATAATTCATTTCTCCTTTATCGTTCATCACTTTCAATACCGGCGGAATACCGCCGAGTATACAGCGGATGGCGCAGTCACGATGCACTTTTCCTTCTCCGGGTTTCATCACCCCAAAATAACATTTGGGATCAACGATCTCTCCTTTCACCGTTTGCATGCCCAGTTCCTTTTGTTGAAACACCGCTTTGTTTTCTGCACCCACGCTTACCACCGGGTTCTCATCCCGGTTCACCTGCATCAGTATCTTTCCATCGTTGTACAGCAACGTGCCTTTTAAAGTAAGTTCTTTCCCGTTGAAGGAAGTATGTGTTTCCTGCTCCAGCTGCATAATGGCCGTGGCGGCGCCATGTTTGCCATAGCCTACCAGCGGAATGCTGGTATACGAGGGCTGACCGGCAAATCCGTCATTCAACACTTTAAGCATGGGCACCGGAGTACTGCAATACATTCCTCTTACTTCCGTCAGTTTGCCGAATTCGAACCGGGCTGTGGAAAATTTCCGCTGAAAAGAAGCAAGCAGCAAGCCCGTGATCAACGCAAGCGGGAACAATATGAATAAACTCTTCTTTACCGTTCGGGCAAAAGAAGTGGGCGCTTTGGGCATCCAGCCGATATAAAATTCTTTGTTGGTCATGTCATTTTCATTTTAAATAGCAGCACCCGGCCGTTGGGTTCCTTCAGCGTAGGGCACGGGGTTGATCCATACCATCGAATCCTTCACCCGTACATCATAGGTGCTCACCTTTTCAGTAAAGGGTGGCGGCGATTGCCCGTTGTTTGGCAGGTACTGATAACCATGCCAGGGACAGGTGATGCAACCATCGATGATCTTTCCTTCGCCCAGCGGCCCGCCCTGGTGTTTGCACACATTATGCAGGGCATATAATCTGTTTTCGTGTTTGTATACAGCAATACGCTCGTCACCGATGCAGAACATTTTTGCCCGACCCTCTTCAAATGCATTCGCATGACACACCTGTACAAATCCATCCAGGGCAGTATCAAACCGCTCATGATCCTTCTTCACTTCCTTCCTGCCTGCCAGCAGGTGAAGACAGATCAGCCACAAAGCTCCTGCCGTCACCAGCCACACAAATACCGGGTGCGTTTCATATTGTACCACGCCAAGCATCACGTGCATCAGCACCAGCAGGTACGCCAGGTATACAAGCATGTGCAGCGCCTTCCATACCCTGGGTGAAAGATTGTGCAGCCAGAAATCGTGGCTGGTAGATGCCATCAGGAAAAAAATGATGAGCGCAAAAAAACCCAGTAACTGAAACGGGAAGCCACTCAGCGAAAAGAAATTGGTATTCGACGTGAAGAGAGAAATAAAGGGATTCACATTACCCAGTGCATGAAACTGGATGAGGCTGAAGCTGCCATGAACGGCAGCAATACAGAACATGGTTACACCCAGGTGGCGCCGGTTGTAGAGCAAAGGAAGAAACCGTTTATTCAACCTGGCCAGCGGACCTATGCTGAGGATTACATGCAATAACAAAACCGCCAGCGTGGAAGTGGAGCGGATGAGCACTGTTTCAAACGTATAGTCCGGGTTGGTATAGGCAGTAGCCAGAACAAAAACCAGCAGGTATAAAATGCAAAAGCCGGCGATACAGTAATCGTATATTTTTTTCTGCCGGTTCCACCCTATGGCTGTATATCCTGTACTCATCGGTTAAATTTTATTGTGTCGGTTACCTGGCGGTGAATGATATCATACAACGTAAAGCAGTATGTATTCAGTGAATCTTTTTCCAATGGGAAAAAATAGCTGCCGGCCGGACCGGTTCTGCCGATGATCTCCGCTTCTGTACCCCGCAACCGGTAGATCAGCAATGAAGGAATGGTATTGGTGGCATGACCGGTCCATTGCAGCTGGTATTGGTTCTTCTCCGCCGAGCAGCGCAGGCTTACGGTATAATCATTCCGTTCCACGTTGCCTGCCAGCACCGGCAATGCCGTTGTGTGTTCATGCTGCAATAACTGACTGGTCGATTTTTGCGGCACTGCCAGGTAGGCACTGAGTATACCTGCAGGTACCAGCAGGGCAAGCAGGCTCCAGGCACGCAGGTGTATCGAACGAAGGGGTTTTGTCATGCTTTTTTCTTTTTTATGTTCATCCATTTCTGCAGCAGCACCGGCCACAAGGCCACCGTGCCGGGAAAAATGATCAGCCGGAAACCCGGGCCTGAACCGTGGGCAGCAGGGTCTGTCTTTTCAATTCCCTTCAGCAGGAAGGCAATGGCGAATACGATGCCCATGGCGAGATATACCAATCCCATGATGAGTGCTGTTTTAACTGCGATCATACCTGTTTTTTTAATTTTCCACCATTAATATGCTGTTGAATCCGTTCAGCCCGTCGGGCTCACGGCGGGGGTTGTCGATGTCTTCCAGCCAGGTTTTATCGTCTACAAAAAACTTGTACTGGTATGTTCCTTTAGGCAGCATTGGTATCTCAACCTTCCACATGCCGTTGGCGCTGGGTTCCATCAGCAGCGCATCATGCGCCCAGTGATTGAAACTGCCGGCCAGGGAGATGTGCGAAGCGCATGGATTCTGAATATAAAACTCAATGGCTTTTTTCCGCTTGTTGATATAGGGAGAATGATGTTGTTTCATAGCAAATAAATTTTGAAGTGTTTTTACAATTGCTTTCCCGGGATGGATGACCCCGTATCCTTGCTGTTCTGCGGGTAAGCCGGGTAAGCGCTTGGCGGTGCTGAATAATAATTTGCGGACCTGTTCAGGAGTGAGTTCGGGATTTATCTCCAGCATTTGCGCAATCACTGATGTAACAACGGGTGCGGCAAAAGAGGTTCCGTCAACATGCATATAGAACGGCGAAATGAATTTGCATTCCTGTATGCGCCGGCGGATCTTTTCCCTCCAAAAAGTTACGTCGTTTTTTTCTATTTCCTCCCGTTCAAAACCTGTTTTACCAGCCAGTGTTGATATCTTTTTTTTCAGTCCGCTGTCAGGGGTGTTTTCCAGTTCATACAGGGCGCCGGCCAGTTCCTGCTCTTTTGTACCGGGCAGGATGGGCGCCGCCACCCAGATGGCATGGGCAATGAGTTCGGGTTTATGAAAGGCATCCTCGGTTTTTCCAAAAGAAGAGTGATACAGTTTGTGCTCTCCATCCAGCTGGTTGTTGTCATCACAGCCCCCCACGGCAATCACGTTGGGCGAATTGGCCGGGGGTTTAATGACAGCCTTGTCATCATTGCCCACGGCAGCCACAATAACAACCCCTTTGTCTACCAGTTTTTCTGCCAGCACATCCACCTGGCTGTCTTTCCAGGAGCCGGTGGCATCATCACCCAGCGACATGTTAACCACTTTGATATTATACTGCTTATGATGCTTCAGAACCCATTGCAGGGCCTTTGAAATAGTTGAGGTACTGATCCTCCCCTGCTCATCCATCACTTTCAGCAGCACCAATGAAGCATCACTGGCAATTCCTTTGTACAATCCGCTGCTTAAGTAGCCATCACCGGCGCATACCACGCTTGTCATGGTGCCGTGCCATGATTCGGAATGTGGCTTTGAAAAATAGGTGGCATGGGTTCGGGGTTTGGTAATGTCAACGATCTTTTTGATCCGGTTTGTAGTTTTCACCAGGTCGGGATGCAGGTAAAACCCGCTGTCGATAAAGCAGATGGTTACTCCTTTGCCGGTGTACTTCGGGTTGGCATCCATTCGCAGGGCGGTGGGCAGTATGACAAAATCATCTGCACTTTTTACGGGAAAAAACGGGCCTATTTCGGGGAGCATTTTCTGTTCCCGGATTATTTCAACATGGTAGTAATCGATGCAGCGGCTGCAGATTCCGTCCTGTTCTGCCCAGGAAGGATTATTTTCCCGGATGCGGTCGATCACCGCTTTTTCACTGTTGTGATGAAAGCGGTATACGAGTTCATCCACCGCATCATGGCATAAGGGACATATGATCTTTTCGCCGTTCATTTTTATTTTAATTTTTAATTTCTTTTACCAGCAACGCATGACCGTCCGGATCTTTTACAATGAATGAACGGGTATGGATTTTTCCATTATCCATCTCCACCAGTTCTTTGGAAACAAATGAGTAACCGCCCGCTTTTAACTTATTATAGAGTGATGCGGCATCGGCAGTGATGAGTGTTGTTTGCCAGAACCAGAGATCATCGGCCCGGGTATCGGCCGGGTACTTTTTCCCGGGCCCCGGTTCCAGGTACTGCAGAAATTCCACACCGGGACCGGCAGCGGCCCGGTAGCCGGTAATGTGCAGGCTGGCCCCTTTCACGTTATTCAGGTGTTCCTGCTCATCACCATGATTCCAGCTATCACCTTTGCGTTCAATGCCCAGAACATCCTGGTAAAATGTATGACTCGCATCAGTACTGCTTACAGCGATCGCTGTATGATCGATGCCCAGGAATATTTTCCCATGAGCCAATTGCCACTTCGGATTTCCTTTGCCCTTGGGGAACCAGATCAGCTCCAGGTTGTGACCATCCGCATCATGAAAATAAAATGCCCGTATACCGGCTGCGGCTGTATTGCTTTGCGGCAGGGTTTGCGGCGACGTGGATACATATTCCACATTGAATTTTTTTAACTGATTAAACGCCTCGTCCATATCGCTTACCACAATGGCAATGTGCTGAAAGAACAGGTCATTGCTTGCCTGGTTCTCGGGAATACTGCGGCCACCGGCCGTGAGGTAATCGATGAGGTCGATGAATTCTTCGCCCAGCTGCAGGCGTACCACCCGCATGTTGATGCCAAACAAGCCTTCCAGCTTTTCCGGTCCGGTTCCTTTGTATTCAACATCCGAAACCTTTTTAAATCCCAGTACACCGGTATAAAACTGTACCGAACGGTTCATGTCTTTTACGGTGATGCCGATGGCTTCCACCACCGCAATGGCACCGCCCGGTGCATTATTTGCTTTGGCGTATATCACTGCTTCGGCCACCACTTTTTTGGCCGCTTCCAGGGAAATGTTTTTGGTTGACATCACCTGTGCTTTTGCCGACATGGAGAAAATTACCAGGGCGATGAGCAACAGGGGTAAATGATTTTTTATGAATTTCATGACTTGTGTTTAATGAATGGTTAATAGTTAATAGCTGATGATTCAGATTCGGGCGTTTTATTTAGCCGGTTCATCGAAGCCAACAGCCTTGCCCGCAAATTTTTTCACTTTCTTTGGCCAGTACATATCCGCTTTGGAGATGTTATCCTGTAAGCCGTCGTGGAATTTCTTATACGCATCCTGGCTGTGCTGCAGGATGAGATGCCCGTCGATCACATCGAATATTTCGGGGTTGATGGGCCGGAGTTTGTTCAGGCTCATGGCATAGCCGCAGTAAGCGCCGTATAGTGGTGCAAACATTTCGGGATGATCTTTGAACATAGAAGCATTCTTTTCAGAAGAAAACCAATAAGTGGCGCCGTTGTAACGGGCTGAATATTTATCAGATCCCATTACGGCTTTGTTATCGGTGAAATAAGCCACCGCATCATATCCCTGGAGGATCAGCCCGTCTTTATCGGTATTATTGAGGAATCCCTTCTCTTCATCGGTGGTGATCTGCTTTCCGTTCTTTGCCGAAACTGCCGGCCAGTACTTATCTGCTTTTGATAAATTACCAGCCACGTCTTTATTCCATCCCTTCACGGCCCGTTCGTTATGCTGGATCACGAGACGCCCGTCCACGATGGAGAATGTGTTCACATCGATCGGTGCAACCCGCCCAAGCGAAACCGCGTACGCACACCAGCCGCCGAACTGGGGTTTGTATTTTTCCGGTGTTGCTTTAAAAAGATCGAGATGTGCCTGCGAAGCAAAATAATAAGTGGCATCCTGGTAGCTGTACCGGAATTTTTCATCACCCGGCACCGGCTTGTTATCGGTGAAGAAAGCAACGGCGTCATACCCGTCGAGGATCACTCCTTTGTCATTCAGGTTATTGAAGTAACCGCCTGCCTTGTTTTGTGCATGCGTGCTGCTCATCACAGCAAACAGCATCACCATGGCAAAACAAAACTTCAGTATAATGGTGAGCTTATTGGTCTTTGCATTCCGGTAATACGAAATGGCTTTTAATGTTTTTGATGATTGTGTAATCTGTTTCATGACTTCTGATTTTTTCACAAAAGAACTACCTGCACAAAGAAGTCATTGTCGTGCATATTACATTCAACCCGGCCGGTAATAAAAAATGCCCGGCAATTGTCGGGCATTTTGCAAAACCAGTATCATTCCGGTTATTTAGGCATGATCTCAATATTTTTCACGGCAGCAGGAAACCAAAGCATCATTTCTCCTTTGCCCCGGTTGGCCCAGCTGTAATATGGAATCAGGGTTACCGGCGTAACCTCGGTCATCACCGATTCATTGCTCCGGATCCAGAGTACGGGCACCGAAGCGGTCAGCTGCATGATTCCGTTGAGCTTGCCTTCCCGGAACTGCGTGGAGAAATCGGTTTTGGCAGGAATGATGATATTGCTGGTACGGCCGTTGTTATCTGCCCATTCTGCACAATACATGATGGGCCCGCGCTGTATGGCCAGTTTGCCCATGTCGTTCTTTACATTATCATTGGCCAACACCTTACGGACCATCATCGGCAGGTTCAGTTCCAGCACATCGTTCTTTTTCCATTCACGCTTTACAACCGCATAACCATTCTGCATGTCGTATGCCACAGCTATGCCATTCACTTTGATTTCAGGCTTTTCATTGATATTGTTATCAAACCGGTACAGGTCTGATGGAACTGCGGTATTCATCGCCCATCCCGGAATGCGCAGCAGCATGCTGAATGCATTGGGTTTGGCGGTATTGACGGTGAAACTCAGTTTACCTTCCCAGGGATAATTGTTCTGCTGGGTAAGCTGCAATGCCCTGCCGTTTACGCTGAGATCAGCCGTACTGCTGATAAACAGGTTCACATACAGCTGATCACCCTTTTGTGCATACATGTACCCGGGTACGGCAGGTACAAAGCGGCATACATTGGTGGGACAGCAACTGCATTCAAACCAGCCCGAGCGTTCCCGCTCAATATCAGCATGTGAAAAACTGTTGCGTATTTCCATGGCATTGGTATAGAAAAACGATTTCCCATCGAGACCCACACCGGAGATTAACCCGTTATACAGTGTTTTTTCCAGCACGTCCATGTATTTTGAATCACCGTGCAGCAGGAACATGCGGTAGTTCCAGTACACGTTGGCAATGGCCGCACAGGTCTCGTTGTAAGCAGTACTGTTAGGCAGTTCATAGTTCTCACCGTACCGTTCACCGTCACCGATGGCGCCCACACTACCCTGCACGTACAGTTTTTTTGTCACCACATTTTCCCAGATGCGGTCGATGGCCATGGTCAGACTGTCATCTCCTGTTAATGCCGCCACATCGGCCACTGCTGAATATAAATAACCTGCCCGAACGGCATGGCCCACAGCCTCGGATTGCTGTGTTACCGGTTTATCATCCTGCCAGTAAGACCCGTTTTTCCAGGAATCCTTGCTTTTGGGATCATAACCCCTGTACTGGCCTCTTGCATAAATAAAAAATTTCGCCGTGTTCAGGTACTCCTGCTTACCGGTGATGCGGTAAAGCTTCACCAGGCCCATCTCTACGATCTCGTGACCGGGAGCAACTGATCTTTTACCCGGGCCGAATACCGAACATACCAGGTCGGCATTTTTTAAGGCTACATCGAGCAGGTTTCTTTTTTTTGTTGCCAGGTAATGCGCCGCTGCTGCTTCGTACAAATGGCCGGCATTGTACAGCTCATGACTCAGTTCCCGTTCTTTTTCCCAGCGTTCCTTTCCCACCCATCCACCAACATTGAGCGGATCGATTGTTCTTGCTGTATATAAGTATCCATCAGATTCCTGCGCACTTTTTATGATGCCGATCAACGAATCCACATACCTATCCAGTTTCTTATCCGGATGCGTAGCCAGCGTGAATGAAGCGCCTTCGATGGTTTTATAAATATCCGTATCATCAAAGGGATAGCGGGTGCAGAACTTTCCCTTCTTCTCTGCTGCCATCACAAAATTTTTAACCCGGCCTGTGTTTTCGCAACGCTCAAAAGACGCCGGGATGGTAACGGTGCGGTTGATCTCGATCCTGGGCAGCCAGAAATTATCGGAAAGATGTACCTGGGTGAAGGTGACATCCCGGATGGCATAATCTTTTTGCTGGGCACTAACAAAGGTTACTGCAAATACAGGGAGAAGAAGGACAAGCTTTTTCATCCGAATTCATTTATGTGAAGAATAAGGAAACAGGAAGGAAATTTCCTAAAAAAAGCTGAGAGTACAAGCGGGTTGAGGTTTATGGTTAATAGTTTGTGGTTACCCATTCAGTACAGACTTCCAACCACAAACTATAAACCAAAGACCTTCCTCACTTCAGCTTCCCCTGGTAAAAGTCGAGTACCCTGGTGCGCAGCAGGTATTCGTAGCGGGAAGAAGTAAGGTTGATGCTGGCTCGGTCGAGGTTATTTTTAACAATCAGGTATTCCACGCTGTTGATGGCCCCGAGGCTAAACCGTATATCGGCTGCCCGGAATGATTCTTCAAAAGCGGTTACCTGGTCGCCCAGGATTTTATAGCGGTTCCAGGCGCTGGTCATATTCAGATGTGCCTGCTCAATGGCCTGGCGGAGCTGCAGTTTGGTATTATCTGCTACGTAGCTGATGCGCTTTTCTTCCAGCCGGGCCTGTTTTACCCGGGTGCGGGTTTGAAAAGAAGAGAAAATGGGCACCTGCAGGCTTACTCCTACGAAGGTGCCGAGGTTATTATTATACTGCTTCAGGAAGTCAATCTTCTGGCTGTTGTAGTTTGTTTGTTTGCTGATCACAGGGCTGTTGTTCCCGTTTACCACCACGTAATCGCTGGTAACCACATCGGAGGTTCCGGTGGCAGTGGATGTTCTGGCCGCACTCGAAAAGTTGGTGCCAAGCTGCCCGAAGAGTGACAGTGTGGGATACAGGTCGGCTGCCGCCACCCGGATGGCTTTGTTGGCTGCTTTTGTCCGCAGTTCGGCGGCTTTTACGAAAGAGAGATTTTGCAAGGCAACGGTGTATATGTTCTCCGCCGTGGCATCGTACACCTCCATTTTCGTGTCAATGCCCTCCCGGTCTATCTGCATGTTCTTATCATACGGCACATTCATGTACTGTGCTAAACTGAGTTTCGACATTTCCACCGCACGGCCGGCGTTGATCAATGCCAGCTGGTCAGATGCATACTGGCCTTTCATGTCGTACAATACCGCCGGTGCAATGGCTCCTTCCTTATTCAGCTGCTCCAGCCGCTCCACCTGCTTTTCGGTAACAGCAAATTGTTTTTGGGTAAGTACCAGCACGTCTTCATCATTCATCAACTGGAGAAAGGCAAGAATCACGTTCAGGGAAAGATTGTCTTTCTCCTGCTGCAGTTCCATCTTTGATGCCTGGTAATTGTATGAAGCCTGCTGGATGCTGTTCTGCGTTTGAAAGCCTTTGAACACGGGTATGGAAGCCGAAAGCGTGGAGTTGGAAGAAGACAGCTGCTGGTTGATATAGCTGTTGGTATAGGGATCAATGCTGCGGCCGTTGTTGATGCCATAGTTCAGGCTGGCTGATACATTGGGCAGCCGGTTCATCCTCGACTGGCCCAGGTTCAGCTTTGCATTCTGTTCCAGCAGTTCGCCCTGCTTTACCGGTATATTATTTGCCAGTGCAATATCCAGGCAGGCTTTAAGGGTGAGTTTGGAAGCCGGTGCCTGTGCACGCAGGTTACCAAAACCAGCCATCACCAGCATACACATCATTACAACATTCGTTTTCATTGTCATTCGTTTATTTGTTTTATTGTTCAATGCGCCCGTCGAGCAGGTTGATTATTTTAGAGCCGTAGGACGCATTTTTTTCCGAATGGGTTACCTGTATGATGGTAACGCCTTCTTTATTCAGTTCGCTGAACAGGGCCATAATCTCTTCACCCTGTTTGGAATTCAGGTTGCCGGTGGGTTCATCGGCCAGGAGCAGTTTGGGTTTACCGATGAGTGCCCTTGCAATGCCCACCAGTTGTTGCTGCCCGCCGGATAGTTGCTGCGGAAAAAGATCCTTCTTACCCACCATGTTGAAGCGGTCGAGCATATCGGCCACCATGGCTTTTCGCTCAGATGCTTTCACATCCTGGTAGATCAGCGGCGTTTCGATGTTCTCGTACACCGTCAGTTCATCAATGAGGTGATAGGCCTGGAATACAAAACCGATATACCGTTTGTACAAGGCAGTGCGTTGTTTTTCTTTAAGCTTATGCACCGGTTCATACATAAATTCATATTCGCCTTCGTCAAATTCATCCAGCATACCGATTATGTTCAGCAAGGTTGATTTACCCGAACCCGAAGGGCCCATAATAGAGATGAACTCTCCTTCTTTCACAACCAGGTTAATGTCTTTTAAAAGGAAAACCCGGTTGCTTCCGTTATTCACCCACTTAAAAATTTTTTTTAGTTCTAACATATTTGTTGGTTTATCAGTTTAGTGGTTTAGTGGTTTAGTGGTTTAAGAGTTTAGTAGTGCAGTTCACGAGCCACAAACTTCAAACCCTAAACCTCAAACTCGTTACTCCGTTCTCAAACTCTTCACCGGGTTGGCCAGTGCCGCTTTAATGGCCTGGAAACTCACTGTAACAATTGCCACCAGCACAGCCGCCACACAGGTAAGCACAAACACCCACCAGTCGAGCGATATGCGGTATGCAAAATAATCAAGCAGTTTATTCATTCCCAACCATACCATCGGGACAGATATCACAATGGCAGCCACCACCAGCACGATGAATTCCCTGGATAATAACGTTGCCAGCTGGCCAGCGTTTGCCCCCATTACTTTTCGTATACCTATTTCTTTTGTCCGGCGTTCGGCGCTGTATGCCGCCAGGCCAAACAAGCCGAGGCAGGATATCAAAAGGGTGATCAATGAAAAGGCATCGAATAAATAAGAGGCCCTCGTTTCCTTATCGTACTGCCTGGCAAGCTGGTCATCCAGGAAGGAATATTCCATTGGCAGCTGCGGTTCGTATTTTTTCCAGAGCTTTTGTGCATGAGCAATTACTTCCTGCGTATGCTGTTGGGAAACCTTTGCATAAATCATGGCGCTCTCTTCGGTATCGTAGCGAAGCAGGGCGGGTTCCAGTTCTTTGTGCAGACTTTCAAAATGGAAATCCTTTACCACTCCAATCACGGTTCCCGGCCTTTCGTGAAATTTAATCACCTGGCCTACCGGGTTTTTGAGTCCCATTTTACGCACCGCTGTTTCATTCAATATATAACCAGCGGAGCCGGGGCTGGTGGCTGAAAAATCAGCACCTGTAGCGATATCCGTATTAAAGAACTTCATGAACTGCTGGTCACCGGCGATATCCCATATCACGAGTTTTTCCTCCGGCAGTTTACCGGGCCATTCAAGATCGGTGGATGAGTTGCCACCTTCAAAGAATGACAGGTTAGAACAGGTAATGCCTTTTACATATGATGACTGTGCAAGACCTGCTTTAAAATCCTGGGCATGTTCACTTATCTGCCAGGCAGGAATGGCCAGTACGTTTTCGGTATTAACATGCAGGTCTTTACTCATCACATAGTTCATCTGGCGGTGAATGAACACGGTGCTCAGCAATAAGGTAATGCTTACGATGAACTGCAGCACCACCAGCGACTTACGGATTAAGCCGGCATTTGCCAGCATCCCGCTGCCTCTCAGCGACTGAAGCGGCCGGAACGATGATAATAATAATGCAGGATACAAACCCGTGAGCAGCCACATGGTACCCATCAGCGTAAGTGCCAGTTTCCACAGCTTCCAGTCGGCCGCATGATATACCACTTCCGTTCCCGAAACCTGTTTGTACAAAGGCAACAGCAGGGCCACAAAGGTTAATGCTATAAAAGACGCCAAAGCAAGCAGCACCCCTGCTTCGGTAAAGAACTGCCAGAACAGTTGTTTTTTCTCTGCCCCGATGATTTTGCGAACGCTTACTTCTTTGATCCGTTGAGTGGCCTTGGCCGTAACAAGATTGACGTAGTTGATGCAGGCGATCAACAATACAAATATGGCAACGATGAAAAAGATCTCCACCATAATGATCCGTCCCTTCGTGCCATCGGGTTTATACAGGTAAATGTCTTTAAGAGGCACAAAGGGAAAAGACGTAACCGATGAATTCGGGTTCGAGGTTTTTGCTTCCTGCAGCAATGCCTGTGATGCATTTTGCGTACCCGCACCTTTGCGCATGAGACAGAATGTAGAATAATTATGATTGCCCCAGTCCTGTTCAATGGTTTTCCATTGGCCATTGCCGCGGAATTTAAGCCGGATGATGTCCATCGAGAAAAGCATATCAGCCTGTATGGAAGAAGATGGCGGGAAGTCTTTCATCACACTGCTTACGGTGAATAAGGTATCCCTGAACCGGATGGTTTTACCCAAGGGGTCATCGCTGCCAAAATACCGCTGCGCCGTTTTTTCAGTAAGCGCCACTGATAACCCATCGGCGAGTGGTTTTTTATCATCCCCGGCCACGAGTGGAAAATCAAATATCTCAAACAGTTGATTCTCGGTATACCCGATCCTGTCTTCAATAAAAATCTTATCCCCGTATTTCACTACCTGTTTGGCGCCATAATTCACTTTCAGCAGGGCTACTTTCTCAATATCGGGTATGTTGTTGCGTGCAAAAACGGCTACCGGAGCCGGCGTGGTTTCCCATACGGTCTGCTCTGAACCGATGTTGATCTGCGAGTTGATCTTATATATCCGGTCGGCATGGTGATGATAAAGATTCATCGAATATTCCTGGTATACCCACAACAGGATGATGAAGCCGGTAGCCAGCCCAAGCCCCAGCCCGGCAATATTGATAAAGCTGTAGGTACGGCTTTTTACCAGGTTACGGAAGGCGATCTTGATGTAGTTGATGATCATAATGGAATACTTTTTAGTCGCTTATTGGTTTAGCAGTTTAGTGGTTTAGCAGTTTAGCAGCATTGGTCAAGAACAGGTAACCAATTAAACCATTAAACACTTTATAGTTGACTGCTTCAAAAACATACAAGGTTTACAAACCTGAGACTTCAAACTTCTCACTCCGTCCTCAAACTCTTCACCGGGTTGGCAATGGCCGCTTTGATCGACTGGAAGCTGATGGTGATCAAAGCAATCAGCAATGCCACTGCTGCAGCCAGCACAAACACCCACCAATGAATGCTTACACGGTATGAATAATTCTGCAAAAACTTTTCCATACCCCACCAGGCGAGCGGGAAAGCAATGACGGCGGAAATACTCACCAGCATTAAAAAATCTTTCGACAACAGCCCGGTGATGCCGCTCACTGATGCGCCCAGCACTTTGCGGATGCCAATTTCCTTTGTTCTTCTTTCGGCGGTATACGCCGCCAGGCCGAAGAGCCCCAGGCAGGAGATGATGATGGCCAGCAGCGCAAACACACCCGATAATTTCCCGATCAGGTTCTCACTTTTGAACTGCCGGTCAAATTCTTCATCCACAAACGTATAATCAAATGGGTAACCGGGGTTGTTCTTTTTGATAATGCTTTCAATCCGGGCCATGGCATTTTCTGTATTGGCACCGGGTTTCAGCCGGATATACATATACCCGAAATATTCCGGGAAGGGAACAAAGATCAGCGGATCGCTTTTTGCATACAGGTCGCCGAATAAGAAATCCCTGGCTACTCCCACGATGGTGTACTTGATACCGGAGTTCTCCGAAGTATCCCGGGTGATGATCTTTCCCACCGGGTCTTTGCCAATCATGGTGGCCAGCGTTTCATTGATGATCACGCTGAAACTGTCTGTTTTAATATCAGAATAGAAATCCCTTCCTTCTTTGATCTTCACACCCGTGGTGGAAATATATTCCGGTCCCACAAAGTCCTGCGTGATCAATACTTTCTTGGAAGGATCTTTTCCTTCCCACCGGAAATCGGTGGTGCTGCTGCCCATGTACAGCATGTTCAGGTTGGCCATGGCCGCATTCTCTACATAGCCTGAAGAAACCAGTTCTTGCTTAATGGCAGTAAAATTCTTTTTCATATCGCCCCGCAACCCGGTCTGGATAAGATTGGCCTTGTCATAACCAAGTTCCCGGCCCTTTACATGCTGTATCTGCTGGTAAATAATAATCGTACCGATGATGAGGATGATGGAGATGCTGAACTGAACCACCACCAGCCCTTTGCGGATAAAGGCCGGGGCACTGCCCTTCATCTTCATTCCTTTGAACACCCATACCGGGTTAAAGGAAGAAAGATAAAAAGCCGGGTAACTGCCTGCCACCAGTCCACATACCAGCCCAATGAGCAATAAGGCACCGATGTGCAGCGGGTTGGTAAGTCCAAGACCCAGGTGTTTATCCACGAGTGAATTAAAAGCCGGCAGTACCAGGAAGATAACCAGTACAGCCAGCAGCATTGAAAGAAATGACATGAGCAGCGCTTCGCCGATGAATTGCCAGATCAATGTTCCTTTACCGGCTCCCAGCACTTTCCGTACACCTACTTCCCGGGCTCTTTTTTCTGAACGGGCGGTAGAGAGGTTCATGAAGTTGATGCAGGCGATAAGCAGGATGATCCAGGCAATGATGCCAAACAGGCGTACAAACTGTATGCGTCCCCCTGCCTGCTTGCCTTCTTCGAACTTGCTGTACAGGCGCCAGTCGTTCATGCAGAACAAAAAAGGTTCTGCAATGGCTGCCGTATCCTTTGATTTGATGTAACCGGTTAGTTTTTTATTAATGGAAGCAACATTGTTTTGCTGATCCAGTTCCACAAATGTCTGTACCCCGTTATTGCCCCACTGTTGCAGCCACTGGTTTTCTTCTTCGTAAATTTTAAAAGGCGACAGCCACTCAAAACGAAGTGTTGAGTTTTCGGGGAGATCTTTGATCACCCCCGACACCACGTATTCTTTTTTATTATCCACTTTCAGCAACCGGCCCACCACGTCTTTGGCATCACCGAAGAATTTCTTTGCCATCTTTTCCGTGATCACCAGTGAGTGAAGCTGGCTGAATGCATTTTCTTTTTTCCCCTGCACAAAGGGAAGCGTGAACATGCTGAAGATGGATGAATCGGCATAATATCCCCGTTCGTAAATCGACTTTTCGCCCAGGTTGAACAAGGTATAATTATCCCAGGTAAGGCGGCAGCTGTTGCGGATGCCGGGGATCTCGTCTTTTACGGAGGATGCCAGCAATCCCGGCGTGGCCGCAAAAGTATAGGTCTTTCCTTCATAGGCCTGGTTCTCCATCACCTGGTACAGTCGGTCGCGGTTGCAGTTGCTGTGGTTGTAACGGAGTTCGTCTTCCACCCACAAAAAAATAAGCCCGGCGCAGGTGATGCCCACAGCCAGTCCGAAAATATTCAGGAAGCTGTGCGATTTTGTTTTCCAGATGGTGCGGAAAGCCGTTTTAAAATAATTTTTTATCATGACGAGATACTTGTTTTGCGGTTTATTGGTTTAGGGGTTTAGGGGTTTAGCAGTTCTGGTCTGGAACAGGTAAACAATTAAACCATTAAACACTTTATAGTTGACTGCTTCAAAAACATACAAGGTTTACAAACCTGAGACTTCAAACTCCTCACTCCGCCCGCAAACTCTTCACCGGGTTGCTCATCGCTGCCTTGATCGCCTTTACACTGACGGTGATCATGGCAATGGCTGCGGCCATGATGCCTGCCAGGGCAATGATCCACCAGGAGATGTTCACCCGGTACACAAAATCCTGCAGCCAGTCGTGCATGAAATACCAGGCCAGCGGTACGGCAACCAGGAAAGCGATGCCAATCAGTAATAAAAATTCTTTAGAGAAAAGGAAGATGATATTGTTCACCGAAGCACCCAGTACTTTACGGATGCCTACTTCTTTTATCCTTTGCACCGCCATGAACGAAGCCAGCCCGTACAGGCCCAGGCAACTGAGGAAGATGGCGAGGGCAGCGAATATCTTGTATAGGCTGGAAAGTTTCTTTTCCTGGGTATAAAAATTTTCAATCTTGGCATCGAGGAATTTCTGCTCATATACATAATCGGGATAAACTTCATTCCATGCTGCTTCCACTTTTTTCAGCGTGCCGGCCACATCATTCGTTTGTAGTTTGATACCGGCCACGCCGTAAAAATCTTTCACCGAAGTAATAAGCACCGGAACAATAGCCCGCCTGAGCGACATGGCATTGAAATCCTTCATCACGCCCACGATGGTGAATTTCATTTGTCCCCATAAATCAATTTCTTTATTGATGGCCTGTTGCGGATCGGTGAAGCCAAGCCGTTTCACCAGGGTTTCATTTACCAGGAACTCCCGGGCTGTATCGGAGGGATACAGGTTGCGGCCGGCTACCAGCGGAATGCTGTATGTTTTCAGGTAATCTGCATCGGCCCATTTCAGGTTGGCATGCCAGTCGGTTTCTTTTTCTGCATGATCGAAGCGGAAGTTGGAAGTCCAGTTGCCATCGTCGGCGGGGCTGGCAAAACTGAAGCTTACCGATTTAATACCATCGATGGTCTTTAATTTATTTTTCAGGTAATCGAGCTTTGATCTGCCTACACTGTCTTCCGGAAAGCTGATGTTTACAATCGCGTCTTTATCAAAGCCCATGGAGCGGCTTTTAAAATAATCCATCTGCTGCACAATGATCAGTGTGCCGATGATCAGTGCCTGGGCAATCACAAACTGAAATACCACCAGTCCACGCCTCAATGAAATTCCTTTTCCGCTTATTGCGGCCGCCTTGCTTTTTAATGCGGTTACCGGGCTAAAGCGGGATAAGATGATGGCCGGGTAAAAACCTGCGAGTAATACAATTATAATACCCGTTGCCAGTAAAAAGAGCCCGATGCCGGGGTCAGTGGCAAAATTCATGTGGAGCGGTAGACCCATCACCTGGCTCAGCAGCGGCAGGGCAGTATACGCAATGCCTATCGACAGCAGGATGGCAAAGAGAGTGATGATGGCAGTTTCGCTGAAGAACTGCAACCGTAGCTGGCGCCTGTTTCCGCCCAGCACTTTCCGAACGGCCACTTCCTTGGCCCGGTTAAATGCCTGCGCAGTGGAAAGATTGACAAAGTTTACACAGGCAATCAGTAAAATAAATGCCGCAATCAGCCACAGGGTATTGATCATGCTTTTTGAAACCGTGCGGTCGATGAAGTTACCCGGCTCTGCATCATAATGCACCTGCGCCAGGGATTGAATTTCCATCGTGTTGCGCCTTGATGCCGGGTCATCGCTTTTATAATATTTTTTAAAAAAAGTAACCATTTGTTTGTTCATAGAGGAAGCATCTGATCCATCCGGCAGCAGGATATAGCAGCCATGGTTAGAGGCCACGCTGACCCAGTCGGTGCTTGTTATGTAGTCTTTCATGGTGGCATAGGATGCGGCAATCTTCACCTGCAGGTCGGTATTATGGGGCGGATCGGCCATGATGCCGGTGATCCTGAACAGGTCGCGGCCATCCCGCCTGAATGCTTTGCCCATCGCCAGCCGCCAGTCGCCGAAATATTTTTCGGCTGTGCTTTTTGCAAGTACGGCGGTATTGGGTTCTTTCAACGAATGGTATTCTCCTGCCAGCAAGGGAAAATCGAATATGGTAAAGAAGGCCGGCTCCACGAAGAACACCCCACCCACCTCTTTGAATTTTTTCACCACCCCCTTACCCGATTCATCCGGAATCAGGATCTGGTCTTCCCGGTCGGAGTAAACGGCTGTACTGGGCAGCGAAGGAAAATCGTTGTGCAATGCAGTAGGCACCGGGTAAGGCACTCCGGCACTGCGGCGCTCGCCATCGCCGTTGCGGCTTATGGAAAGCAGGCGGTAGATCCTGTTTTTATTGTGATGAAACTCATCAAAGCTCATTTCAAAACGGATGATGAGAAAGATGACGAGGCAAACCCCGATGCCGACTGCAAGTCCGGATACATTAATGGCTGCAAAATTTTTGCTGCGCCACAGGTTGCGAAAAGCGGTTTTGAAATAATTTTTTATCATAGCGAAATACTTGTTTAGTCGTTTAATGGTTTAGTGGTTTAGAAGTTTAGTGGTTTAGGAGTCTGGACCAGGAACAGTTAAACAATTAAGCCATTCACCAATTTATCTTCATTACTTTTAAAACATTTGCGGTTTACAAACCTCAAACCTCTCATTCCGTCCTCAAACTCTTCACCGGGTTGGTATTAGCCGCCCGGATGGCCTGGAAACTGATGGTGATGAAAGCGATCAGCGCAGCCAGGATGCCCGCCACCACAAACACCCACCAGCCAATGCTTACCCGGTAAGCAAAATCCTGGAGCCAACGGTGCATCACGTACCAGGCCAGCGGCGAGGCGATGACAATGGCGATGAGCACCAGCTTCAGAAAATCCTTCGACAACAGTCCCACGATACCCACCACACTGGCGCCGAGTACTTTCCGCACACCTATTTCCTTGATACGCTGTTCGGCGCTGAAGGTGGCCAGGCCAAAGAGACCCAGGCAACAGATCACAATGGCGATGAGGGTGAAATAACCAACAATGGATGACAGCTTTACTTCCGCCTCATAGTTTTTCTGGAAATCATCATCCAGGAAACTGTATTCAAAGGGTTCATTGGGATTCAGCTGCCTCCAGGTTTTTTCGATGGTCTTCATCAGTCCGCCCATATCAGCATTTGATGCATGCACCATCATATAATTATAATCACTGTCGTCGTTCAGCTGGTAGGCATAAGGCGTGATGGGAAGGTGCATGTCTTCAAAATGAAAATCTTTCACCACGCCAATCACTTCAAAGCCGTACTGGTGGCCCTGGAAATCGAAGTACACTTTTTTCCCGATGGCGGCCTGTGGCGTACCCAGCCCGATCTCTTTCACGGCTGTTTCATTCACGATCACCCGGAAACTCGTATCAGCGGGGAAGTCTTTGGAAAACAGGCGGCCGGCAATGGGTGTATGACCCAGTGTTTGCAGGTAGCTTTCATCCACCTGGTTGATGCGGGTGCGCTTGGCATCATTCATTGTTTGCCCTTCGGTATAATAAAGGTTGTCCATCGGGTTAAAGATGCCGGGATAATATTTAGAAGCGCCCACGTTGCTGATCTGCGGTTGCTTTTTTAATTCATTCTTTAGCGAAGCATAAATACTTTTCGAGGTACCGCTGCGGAGCGGTATCACGATCTGCCCGTCTTTCTGAAAGCCCAGGTCGGCGGAGCGCAGGTATTTCATCTGGTTCGAGATCACCACCGATGCAATGATGAGCACCACGGAGATGATGAACTGGAATACCACGAGTCCCTTACGCAATGAAACTGCGGCCAGGGAATTGGAAAATCTTCCTTTCAGTACTTTGATGGGCCGGAAAGAAGATAAGTAGAACGCCGGGTAGGTTCCGGCGAACAACCCGGTAACCACCGACAATACAAAGAAGGCAACAATGATGATTGCATTGCCGGTAACAGAAAGGATCAGATTTTTCCCCGACACACTGTTGAAGGCAGGCAGCATCAATTCGGTTATGATAAAGGCAACCACAAAAGCAACGAAGCTCATAAATACCGACTCTCCCAGGAACTGCCGGATAAGGGAACCCCGCTCAGCGCCCAATACTTTACGGATACCCACCTCAGCACTGCGCCTGGAAGATCGTGCCGTACTCAGGTTCATAAAGTTGATGCAGGCGATCAAAAGGGTAAACAGGGCAATTGATGCCAGTATATATAAATAGGTAACACTGCCTGGCGGTGTCACATTGCCATCCATACCCGAGCGCAGGTGAATATCTTTCAACGGCACCAGGAATTGTTTTTTTCCAAAGCCCATTTCTTTCAGGTCTTTGCCGGCATATTTGTCAATGAAGGCCGGAAATTTCGCTTCCAGCTTTTTGGCATCACTGCCGGGTTTCAATTGCAGGTAGGTAAAGAACATGTTGTTGGTGGCAAAGCTGGTGCCCCGGTTCTTTATGTATTGTTCAATAGCGCCGCCTTTCATCGACATAACCAATCTTGCATCGATGTGCGAGGGCATGGTATTGGGCCGGAACACGCCGGTTACCAGGAAGTCGTTATCGCCGTTGGTATTACTGCTGATGTGGATCACTTTGTTCAGTGCCGGCTGATCGCCGAAGAGTTTTTTTGCAATATCTTCTGAAAGAACCACGGTTTTTGGTTCGTTGAGTGCAGTGGCAGCATTGCCTTCAATAAACCGGTAGGTAAACATGCGGAAGAAAGTGGAGTCACCCAGGTACCCCCCGGTTTCATAAAATGATTTGGGAGTACCGTTTTTTTCATTGTACTGCAGCAGGGTTTTATCCTCGGCAAACAGTTTCATCAGCCGGGTTGACTGTTCCACTTCCGGAAATTCCATCTGCATGGTTTGTGCCATGGGCGCCGGGGTATTGGGCATCTTATTTTCCTTACCCTGCTGGATAAATACCGTTGCCAGCTGGTAGATATGATCGCCATTCTTCTGGTACCGGTCGTAGCTGAGCTCATTGATGATGTAGAGGGTGATGAGCATGCAGCTGGCCAGTCCCACGGAAAGCCCGAATATATTGATGAAAGAAAAAACCTTGTTCTTCTTCAGGTTATTCCAGGCAATTTTGAAATAGGTTTTTATCATACGAAATACTTGTTTTGTTGTTTGGTGGCTTACTGGCTTATTAGTTTAGTGATTTGAACCAGAAACAAGTAAGCCAGTAAACAATTTATCTTTTATTACTCCCTCATTACTTGAGATTCGTCAACCTAAATCCTCAAACTTCCAGAGCGAAACCAATGAGCACTCATTCCGTCCTCAAACTCTTCACCGGGTTAGCCAGCGCTGCTTTGATGGCCTGGAAGCTCACCGTGATCAAAGCGATGGCCAGGGCTGCCACACCGGCGCCCACAAACACCCATACGCTGATATGAATCCGGTAAGCAAAATCCTGCAGCCAGTTGTTCATGGCCCACCAGGCCACCGGCGATGCAATAACAATGGCTACCAATACCAGTTTAATAAAATCAGTTGATAAGAGTTTTGTAATATTCAGTACGCTGGCCCCAAGCACTTTCCGTACGCCGATTTCTTTTGTACGTGATTCCACCGTGTAGGTGGCCAGTCCAAACAATCCCAGGCAGGCAATAATAATCGCCCAGACAGATGCCGTGGTAAACAGCCTGCTGTACTGCCGTTCGGTGGTATATTGTTTATTGAAATTTTCGTCGGCAAAAAAGTACTCGAACGGATTACCGGCAAAGGAGGTTTTATAAATTGACTGCAGTTTGTCGATGCTGCTTTGCAGTTTATCCGAACTGAGCCGGAGGCTGAAATAAGCACTGTTGCTTTGCGGGTAAAAAATGACAGGGTCAATAGCCCGCTGCAAGCCGGCATGATGGTAATTGCTTACCACGCCAATCACTTCCAGGGGGCGTTCATCCCACTGGATCTTTGTGCGTATGGCTTCTTCGGCTGATGAAAAGCCCAATTCCTCAACCGCTCTTTCATTAAGTATCACTTTACTGTTGTCATTCCAGTCAACATTGCATTCTGCTTCTGTAAAATTTCTTCCCGCTTTTAAGGATACCTGGTATGTATTAAAATACCTGTCATCGATTATGGCGAAGGAATACGAATCCAGTTCATCGCCTTTTTTAGAACCCGGCTGGGTAAATCCTGAAGTGGCAAAATTGTAATTGTTACCGGGAACGGTTCCGCTACGGCAGTATTCTTTTACAAAACTTTGCTGGGCAATACTGTTCCAGAAAGCAGCCCGGCGGTTTTTATAGGTGCTGTCTTTACCCACTTCTGGTCCCCGGATTACCAGCAACTGCTGGGTATTTACCCCAAGGTTGCGGTTTTGCATAAAACCCAGTTGCTGGTAGATAAGAACCGTACCCAGCAGCAGTGCAATGGAAATACTGAACTGTGCAACCACCAGCGACTTACGGAGTGTGGCTCCCCGGGTTGTTTTGGTCAGCTTTCCCTTTAAAGTAATTACCGGGTTAAAGCCGGATAAAACAAAAGCAGTATAGGCACCCGATAACAAAGAACCAGTCAGCAGCAAGACCAGTCCTGAAAGCCAGGCCGGGCTGTAAAGCAAGGCGGCCAATGAAAGTTGTTTTCCGATGATATCATTGAACAAAGGCTGAACCAGCTGTACCAGTACGAATGCAAGGCCAAAGCTGATCGCATTCACCAGCAGGGATTCGCCCAGGAATTGCAGCACCAGCGAACGGCGTGATGCGCCCACTACCTTCCGTACGCCCACTTCGTTAGCTCGTTTTAATGAATTGGCCGTGGAAAGATTAATATAGTTAAACCAGGCAATCACCAGGATGAGCAATGCAATCACCCCGAGTATATACACGTATTTAAGATTACCGGTGGTTTGATATGTATCGCTGAGCGACGCCGCCAGGTGAATATTGGCCAATGGCTGAAGCCTGAACTCAACTCCGTCTTTGTCTTTTTTGAACTGGTTGCGGAGAGCGGTTAATTTCTGTTCTGTTTTTTTATAGTCGGCCCCTTCCCGTAATTTAAACCAGGTATTAATGTACTGCGAATTCAGGTTATCAAGCTTTGCCCAGTCATTGCCGTTGAGGTTGGCCGGGTTTTTAAGGGTTTCCAGTGAAAACACCATATCATATTTTATATCGGAGTTGCCAGGCATGTTATAAATGCCTGCTACGGTAAATTGCGATTTGCCAAACTGGTTGTACAGGGTAAGCGTCTGCCCTATGGGATCTTCTTTGGCAAAATATTTTAAAGACGCCGCTTCGCTGATAAAAACCACGTTGGGTCTGTTAAACGCTGCTGCATTACCCTCTAATATTGTAAAGCTGAAGAAGGAAAAGAAATTACCATCTGCATACCCGATATTTGTTTCCCGGAATGATTCGCCTTTGTCATCGGCCCGGCGTACGATACCCTGTGCTATCCCTTCTTCAAAACGGCAGTACGCTTTTATTTCCGGGAAATTTTCTTTTGCCTTTTGCGCCCAGCCCGGTTCCACCTGTGGCCATGTCTGTCCTTTTACGTCTTCGTTCAGCAGGCGGAAAACAGAAGAGGCATTGGCATGAAAAAGATTTACGCTTTTTTCAAAGCTGATGTATTCAAGAATAAGCAGGAAGGCTGCAATGCCCATCGCCAGTCCGAAAATATTAATGAAACTGTACAGCTTATTCCGCCACAGGTTCCTTAATGTAATCTTGAAATAGGTCTTTATCATACGAAATGCTTGTTTATTGGTTTAGTGGTTTAGTAGTGCCGCTCAAAACTTCAAATTTATCCTGAGCAAAGCCGGAGAGGCCTCATTCCGTCCTCAAACTCTTTACCGGGTTGGCCAGCGCTGCTTTAATGGCCTGGAAGCTCACGGTGATCAAAGCGATCGCCAGGGCTGCCACACCAGCCAACACAAACACCCATATACTAATGCTCACCCGGTATTCAAAATCCTGCAGCCATTTGTTCATGGCCCACCAGGCCACCGGGAAGGCCAGCACGGCTGCAATGGCTACCAGCAACAGAAAGTCTTTCGACAGCATGGCCACCACGTTGGTTACCGAAGCACCCAGTACCTTACGGATACCAATTTCTTTATGCCGCTGTTCAGCCATGTAGGTGATCAGCCCGAATAACCCCAGGCAGGCAATGAGTATGGCCAGGGCAGCAAACACCACGGCCAGGGTACCGGCCCGCTGTTCACTCCGGTACATTTCATTGAATGAATCGCTCATAAAACGATAACTGAATGGCATGCCGGGGGCGATGGCCTTCCACCTGCTTTCAATCTGCGGCAGCAGGTTCTTCACGCTGGCTGCCGATACTTTGAAGGAAGCCAGGCCGGTACTGGGGCGAAGAAAAAAACAAAGTGGGCCTAATTTCTTCCGCAACGATTCATAATGAAAATCCTTCACCACCCCGATCACGGTGATTGGCACCAATGCGCCTTCTCCGGGATTTCCCGTGGGCGAATAGATTGTTTTACCGATGGGGTCATCAAACCCAAGCATGCGGGCGGTGGTTTCGGTAATGAGCATGGCTGATGAGTCGGAACCATAGTCTTTTGAAAAATTTCTTCCCTTCACAATCTCCATCCCCATTGTTTTGATGTAGTCGTAATCGATCAGCCAGGTCTGCATATCAATGCCGTTCTTGGTATCCATTACGGCTTCTTTGGAAAAGCTGTTGTCGCTTCTTGATGAATTGGTTACCGGCAGGTACGAGCTGAGTGTACCACTGTTCACACCCTGCATGGCCAGCACGTCATTCTTGAATGCCTGCACTTTATCCCCCAACGCATACGTGCCATTCACGATCAGTACCTGGTCTTTGCTGAATCCCAGTTTTTTGTTCTGGATATAACTGAGCTGGCTGTACACGATGAACGTTCCGATGATGAACATAATGGAAATGGCAAACTGGGCGATCACCAGTGCATTCCGGAGATTGCTTTTCTTAAATCCAGTACCCATGGTTCCTTTCAGCACCACGATGGGCCTGAACCGGGAAAGGAACAACGCAGGGTAACTGCCGGCCAGTACCCCCACTACAAAGGGAAGCAGGATCAGGAAAGGCAGTATGTGAATACCCAGCAGGTCTTTTACAGAAAGTGACTTGGCCGCCACGTCATTGAAAACCGGCAATACCAGGTAGGCAATAACAAGTGCAATGAGCAGTGAAATGGCAGCCGTGATGGTGGATTCCACCAGGAACTGGCCGATGAGTGTCTTCCGTTCGGTGCCCAGTACTTTGCGGATGCCCACTTCCTTGGCCCGCTTGGTACTGCGTGCCGTACTCAGGTTCATAAAGTTGATGCAGGCAAGAATGAGAATGAACAGGGCCACCGCCGAGAATATATATACGTACTGGATATTTCCTGAAGGTGTGATCTCGAAAGTATAATCACTGTGCAGGTGAATGCCGGTAACCGGTATCAGGGAGTAGTCCAGCTTGTTACCCGCTTTGCGGAACTCGTCCATGCTGTTGATCTTAATAAACTGCTGCGCAAAGGGAAGCACGTATTTATCGGAGTACTGTTCAAAATTCTTTTCAAAAGCTTTGGCATCGGTGGCGGGTTTCAGCAAAAGGTAGGTGTGAAAATTATGGCTGGTAAGCTGGCCCCACTGGTAGTTCACGTTCTTCATGGAAAAGAAGAAGTCGAAATTAAAATGCGTGTCATGGGGAACATCCTTTATCACAGCCGTGATCTTATACGGTGTACTGGTATTGTCGTTCTTCACCTCAATCATTTTATCCATCACGTTCACGGAACCAAAATATTTGCGGGCGATGGATTCGGTGATTACCACCGTATTGGGTTCGTTCAGGGCTGTTAGGGTATTGCCTTCAATAACGGGAAGCTGGAATACGGAGAAAAAAGTGGAATCCACGTTGGCCACCCGGGGTTCGTTTATGTATTCATTTCCTTTGCGGATGAATTTGGCGCCGTCGTTATTATATACCCGGGTATATTCCTCTACCTGGGGATAATCTTTTTTAAGAAGCTGCCCCATCATGTCGGAAGTCTGCGTCATGTGCAGGTCGGCACCTCCGAAGCGGATGTCGGAATTGATGCGGTAGATGCGGCCGGCATTTTTAAAATGGCGGTCGTAGCTCAGTTCATCGGTTACATAAAGGGTGATGAGCAGGCAGCTGGCAAGCCCGATGGCAAGCCCGAAGATATTGATGGCGCTGTATCCCTTATTTCTCCAGAGATTGCGAAAGGCTACTTTAAAATAATTTTTAATCATGGCTATACTTTAAGTCGGTGATTGGCCTTCTGGATATCAGATGATATGGGCTGTTTGCTTACAGCATGATGTTCTCGATCACGGCCTGCCCGTCCAGCATGCGGATGATGCGGTGACTGTAGCGGGCATCGTGTTCGGAGTGCGTAACCATTACCACGGTGGTTCCTTTCTCGTTCAGGTCGGTGAGCATCTGCATCACTTCATTACCGTTAGAGGAATCGAGGTTACCGGTGGGTTCATCCGCCAGGATCAGCTTGGGATTATTCACCACGGCCCTGGCTACGGCCACCCGCTGTTGCTGGCCGCCCGAAAGCTGCTGGGGGTAGTGATTGCGGCGGTGCATGATCTGCATCTTGTCCAGCACTTCTTCCACCCGCTTCTTCCGGTCGCCGGCCTTTACACCGGTGTAGATCAGCGGCAGCTCCACGTTTTCAAACACGGTGAGTTCATCAATGAGGTTGAAGCTCTGGAATACAAACCCGATGTTTCGTTTGCGCAGGTCGGCCCGCTTGCGCTCGTTGAAATGCGCCACTTCGGTTCCGTTGAAAACAAAACTGCCTGCATCAGGATCATCCAGCAACCCCAGGATGTTGAGCAGGGTGGATTTGCCGCAGCCCGATGGGCCCATAATGGCTACAAATTCTCCTTCTTTTACTTCAATGGTGAGCTTGTTGAGTGCTACCGTTTCCACTTCTTCGGTGCGGTAGATCTTTTCCAGGTCGGTAATCTTTATCATGGTTATAATTTAAGTTTCGTGTTTATTACTGCATAAAAGGGTTCATGAACATGCTGAACGATGCGTCCGTATCTTCTCCAAACGATTCCTGCATTTTCAGCATCCGGCATTTCTTCACCGCCCCGGCCGATCCGCTGTTCTTGCCACAGGCCTTCAACCCGTTTTCTTTTACCGGTGTAAAGAATACGCCTGAAAAGATCATCACTGCCAGCAGGAAAAAATGTTTTTTCATAACAAATGTTTTATAGATGAATACTGATTATTCTTTTTTCAATACCAGCTCCTGCATGTTCCCGTAATTCTCATAGCTGGATGTGATCACTTTATCGCCCGGCTTCAGTCCCTGCATCACTTCATAATAATCGGGGTTTTGCCGGCCCAGCTGAATGTCGATCTTATACGCCACGGTTCCGTTTTCAGAAACTTTGAAGATCCAGTTGCCGCCGGTTTGCTGGTAAAAGCCACCCTTGGGCAGCAGCAGGGCCTGTGTTTCATCACTCAGGGCCAGCCGTATCTGCAGGGTCTGTCCGCGGCGGATGCCCTGTGGAATGGAATCTTTAAATTCCATATCCACCTGGAAACGGCCGTTGTTAATGGTTGTAAATACTTTTTTGATGGTAAGCTTATAGGCTTTGCCCGCAAAAGAAGTTTCTCCCATTAATCCGTTGAATATCCTGGAGAGATAATGTTCGTCAATATCCACCCGTACTTTAAACCCGCTCATCACATCAATCTGTCCCAGGCGCTCACCTTTGTTCTTCGACTGACCGATTTCGGCGTCCAGCGAAGTCAGCTGCCCGTCAACCGGTGCCCGTACAATAAGGTCACCCACTTTTTTGCGCATCACCTGTAGTGCATTCTGCGTGCGGGCAAAGGATTGATTGGCCTGGTTATCTTCCTGGCGGGTGGAAACTGAATCTTTTTTCAATATTTCCTCCGCCAGTTTCTTTTTCTGCAGCTGGTAATTGTAATTGTTTTCCGATTGTTTGAACTCCTGGGAGCCGATCACTTTCTGCTCGTACAGTTTTTTGTTCAGCTTGTATACTCTTTCCGCTTCCTTCAGTGAGTTCTCCACATCGGTAAGCTGGTTCAGTTTGCCGATGGTATTCTGCTGCGCCGCATTCCTAGATATCTGCATTTGTGTAAGCAGGTTGAACACCGAAGTTTCCTGGTTTACAAGACTCAGTTCAAGATCGGTATTGCTGAGGCGCAGGATGGGCTGGTCTTTTTTCATAATGGCGCCGTCTTCCACATATTTCTCTTCCACCCGGCCACCTTCCAGCGCATCAAGATAAATAGTGGTCATCGGAAGGATCACGCCGTTCACCGGGATGAACTCCTGGAACGAACCCTTTTTGATCTCGCTGATGGTGATGCGGTCGGTATTTACATTCAACCTGGATTTACCCGAGGTAAAATACCAGCTGCCTGCAATAAGTGCCACCAGCCCCAGCACGCCGGCAGCGATCATGATCTTCTTTTTCCCGATTCCTTTTTTTTCGATGACTCTGTCCATTTTGTTTCTTTTTCTCCCCGGGAGCTATATTATATATACATCCCGGAGAACTATTAGCTAATCAACCCTGTGCCAGAAGTTAGTTTATTGGTTTTCAACACCTTAACCTACTGTACTCCCAGAGCCTGTCCGGTTTTGATACAACAAGTGTCCGGTTTTGATACAGCTAGATAAACCTCCGCTGCAGCCTTGGGCGGCGACGGCGCTGGATGTCCCAGAGGTCGGCCGTACTCAGGATACGTTCCTGGGGCCGGGTGAACCCCCTGGCTAAAACCTCTTTTACTTCGGCGGTCAGGTTCATCATGCTCTCTTCACTGAGAGGAGATAATAAACGGTTTGATTGTCTTTTCATGGCTATACTTTTTATTTGTTATCGATGGTATTTGTTCACTACACAGTTATACAACGGCGTGCCAAAACCTAAATGATTGTTTTTCAGCAATCTTGTTTTTCCTGGCCAAAACAACTGTCCGCTTTTGATACAACCGCTATCCGCTTTTGATACATTTTTTTAAGTGGCAATTTTTTTTTAGCATCATTGCTTAGTAAATGAGTTTAAATATGGTATCATTGCGGAAGAATACTTCACGCACTATGAACCTGAAGAATGCAAGCATACTGGTGATTGATGATGATACGGATGTGCTCACCGCGGTGAAACTGTTATTGAAAACAGAAGCCAAAGAAGTGGTGACGGAAAAAAATCCCGAGCTCATTCATTCGCTTCTCAATTCATCGCACTTCGACCTGGTGCTGCTCGACATGAATTTTAAAAGCAGCATCAACACCGGCAATGAAGGCATTTACTGGCTGAAGAAAGTAAAGGAACTGAAAGAAAATATTTCGGTGATTATGATCACTGCATATGGCGACATCGACCTTGCCGTACGTTCACTCAAAGAAGGCGCTGCCGATTTCATTGTAAAACCCTGGCACAACGAAAAGCTCCTGGATACCATCAAAGACATCCTGAAAGAAAAAACAAAGTCGGCCTCCGGTGCCACCGCTACCCCATCGGCATCGGTAACGAGACAGATGATCGGCGAATCGGAAGTGATGAAAGATATTTTTTTCAAGATCGAAAAAGTGGCGCCCACCGATGCCAATATTTTCATCCTTGGTGAAAACGGTACGGGCAAAGATCTTATCGCCAAAGCCATTCATGAACATTCACTGCGGGCCGACCAACCATTTATTAAAGTAGACGTGGGCGCCCTCACCGAAACCCTGTTCGAAAGTGAACTCTTCGGCCATAAGAAAGGATCTTTTACCGGCGCCGGCGAAGAAAGGGCCGGCCGCTTTGAAGCAGCCAACGGGGGCACACTCTTTCTCGATGAGATCGGCAATATCTCCATGCAGCAACAGGCCAAGCTGCTGAGCGTGCTGCAGAACAGGCAGGTGTCACGTGTGGGAAGCAACGACCTCATCAATATCGACATCCGTCTCATCTGCGCCACCAACCTGCCGCTGGCCGAACTGGCCAATGAAAGCAGGTTCCGCAAAGACCTTATCTACCGCATCAACACCGTGGAGATTGTAGTGCCGCCCCTGCGCAAACGGAACGACGATATTGTATTACTGGCTAAACATTTTGCACAAACCTATGCAGCCAAATATTTAAAACCGGCACCGGAGCTGGATGCAAAAGCCATTGAAAAATTAAAACAGTATAATTTCCCGGGTAATGTGCGTGAACTGCAATACACCATGGAACGGGCGGTGATCATGATGGAGGGAGAAACCCTGTCGGCCGGCGACCTGATCTTTTCGCCCATTGAATCCGCCGTACAGGAGAGCAGCGAAATAAAAGACATGAACCTCGGCGTGGTGGAAAAAAACACGATCCTGCGGGTGATTGAAAAACACAACGGTAATATTTCCAAGGCGGCCAAGGAACTGGGTATCACCCGTACCGCTTTATACCGCCGGCTCAGTAAATACGAAATATAAAGGCAGGTAAATCCATAATCACTAAAAGAAACGGCGGCCAGGCTATGACTTTTAAAAATTACGACTGGAGTTTGATTGCTCGAATCGCATTGCTCTTCGCTGCCATGTGCGGGGCTGCATTTCTTTTATCCGGTGGCCTGTACCTGCTGATGGCCGTGCTGATGGTTGTGGTGATCGTACTGGTGATTGACCTGTACCGTTTCACCAATAAAAGCAAGGACGAACTGGAACAGTTTGTAGAATCTGTCCATTACCGCGATTTCTCCCGCCACTTTGATGAAAAAAATGCGCCCGTGGCCGTGCAGCCCATGCGCAAAGGCTTCAATGAGATCAACAGCACCTTCAAGATCATCAGCAAGGAACGGGAAACACAATACCAGTACCTGCAGAAGATCCTGGAGCTGATTGATACCGGCATCATCTCGTACGACAGCAAGGAAGGAGATGTGATGTGGATGAATGAATCTTTTAAAAACCTGCTCAGCATCCCCTACCTTAAAACCATTCATTCGCTCGAAAAAAGGGACGAAGCATTGTATAAAGAAATTACATCGGTAAAACCCGGCGAAAGCAAGGTATCATCCATCACCACCGATAAAAACACCCTCAAGATCCTGCTGTCGGCCACGGCTTTTCAAACGGAAGGAAAAGTATATAAGCTCATCGCCTTCCAGAACATCAACGAAGCACTGGATGAAACCGAATCAAAAGCCTGGCAGAAATTACTGAGCGTGATGACACACGAGATCATGAACTCGGTGGCGCCCATTTCTTCGCTGGCCGAAACCCTGAAGCACCGGCTGCAGGCATCCCTGAAAGATCTGAACAACAATTCCGGTTCCATCGATGACCTGGAAGTGGGCATCGACACCATTAAACGCCGCAGCGAAGGGCTGCTCAAGTTCACCGAAACCTACCGCAACCTGAACAAGATCACCAATCCCAACCTGAAAAAGATCTATGTACGGGACATGTTCGAAAACCTGCACCGCCTGATGCAGCCCACCTTCCAGCAGAAAAATATTGAACTGGAAATTATCCTGAAAGATCCTGAACTGATGCTGGAGGCCGATACCGATCTTATTGAACAGGTATTGATCAATCTTATCCTCAACGCAGCCGAAGCAGTGAAGGAATCGGCCAGTCCAAGGATACAGCTCTCGGGTTATATCAGCAGCAACAACAAAGTGATCCTTAAGGTAGCCGATAACGGCATCGGTATTTCGCCCGACCTGATGGAAAAGATATTCATCCCCTTCTTCAGCACCCGCAAAACGGGCAGCGGCATCGGGCTCAGCTTATGCAAACAGATCATGATGCTCCACAAAGGCAGTATCAAAGTACAGAGTGTGGAAGGAGAAGGAACCGCTTTTTCATTGCTGTTCTGACCTTGTCCAAAGCCCCCCATCCCTGATCATACTCACTCCGTTCTTGTCCCAATCATTAACGAAATATTCTACGGTCATTTTCCGCTTGTATTCCTGTAATCGGGCTGGTTCGCCGGTCATTGTTTACCAACGCTCCCGGACACCACAGATTCATCCCGCCCAATCAGAAAAGAAGCCCGCCTGTTCAGTCCGCTTTTCGGGCGCCCGAAGCCTGGTTTAACTTGTATGCAGTTAAATGCTCCTGAATAAACTACGGGGTAAAAAACAGATCATGAAATACAGTACGCTCACAATATGTTATCTCTTATTGGCTATAATGTCCCGATCGCAGAATGTAGGCATAGGCACCACTACCCCGGTATCAAAACTCACCATACAAACATCCATCAATACAACCGGGTGGACGCATGTAGGCGGCAACGATTCAATTATTGTGAACGAAGCCATCGGAGGGGTGGCAGCCTCGATAGGTACTGTTACCAATAATGCCTTCCGCATAAAAACCAATGACATCGGAAGGCTTCATATTTATCCTGGAGGCGAAGTAATAGTAGGAAGCAATACAACACCTTCGGTTGGAATGCTGACAGTAGAAACACCAAATAACAGCGATGGTATTTCTCATATCAGCACTTCAGGAAATATTTTGAAGACAAGAATGGGCGGCACTACTGCCGGTATCGGCACTTTTTCGGCAACGGATATGAGAATCTTCAGTGGCGGCATCAGCCGGATATTTATCAGCCAGGCAACCGGTGAAGTGTCAATTGGAACAGATAATACCTCTGCTGGAAACAAGCTTACCGTACAAACGCTGAATAACAGTTTTGGCATCACCCATACAGATGGAAACATCCGCCTCTCAACATATACCGGCGGCAGCACCGGCGGTGGCTGGATTGGAACACAATCAAACCATCCATTATCCTTTTTTACAAATAACAGCGGTGCCCAAATGACGATTAGTACAAATGGCAGCGTGGGTATAGGCACATTTCCTGTTGCCAGTGCAGGCCTGCACATTAACCATGATCTGGAAGCGCTGCGCCTTTCAGGCAGTCAGGCTTATATGACCTTTTTTAATGGTGCCAACTACAAAGGCTATTTATGGAATAAAGGAACCGATGATATGGAATTGGGAACCGCAGGAGTAAATAGTAATGGTAAGCTGATGCTGAGTATTAAAGGAACGCCTTACCTCACTCTGCAAAGCAATGGGCAGATGTCTGTAGCAGGTCCTTCTGCACCCTATCTGAATCCGGATTTTACTGTAAACGGAACATTTTCAATGAATGTTGCCGGGCAGTCTGACTGGGCCCTCAGGCCCTCATACTGTCCGGGTAATGGAGGTCCTTGCCTTTTTGTTTATGGAACCGGATTTGAAAGAAGTAAAGTTGATGCAGATGGCGACTGGATTCCTCTTTCAGACAGGAGTTTAAAAGAAAATATACAGGAATACAAACCGGTTTTAGAAGGCATAAAAAAAATACAGGTTTCAACCTACCATTTTAAATATAATTCGGCTGGTAAAAAAAGCTTTGGACTTATAGCACAGAATGTAGCTGACTATTTTCCTGAAATTGTTTCACCATTTACATGTAATGATGGTAAAAACCTGCTTGGTATTTCCTATGCCAAAACGGGAGTGCTCGCCATTAAAGCCATACAGGAACAACAGCAAATCATCGAACAGCAGCAAAATAAAATAGAATTCCTTGAAAAAAGAGTGGCTGCGCTGGAAAAACTCCTTATTAAAAAATAAACCGGTGGCATGAAAACAAAATTCATACTTGTTGCCCTTTCATTTGTTTCTGTGGCAATCCATGCGCAGAACGTAGGCATCAACACAGCAACACCCGAAGCCGTCCTGGATATAAATGGCGATATCATTATCCGGCCCTCCGATTTAACGGTGGGTGATGGAACAACATTAGCTTTGGATGTAAGCAGCATTAAGTTCAGTTATTACCGGCTTACCGGCCCTGTGGCTGATTTCATCATTGCGGGGATTACCGCAGGAGCCGACGGGCGCCAGCTTACCTTGTTTAACCGCAGTGGTTTTAATATGCAGTTAAATAATGAAGACCCGGCTGCAGTGGCGGGCGATATGATCGTGACAGGAACAGGTGCAAACATTATTATACCAAACAAAGGAGTGGTCAATCTCCAATACGACGCAATTGAACAGGAGTGGGTAGTAAAAAGCAGCAGCAAAGGCGGAGGTGCTGGCAGCAACTGGGATATCAACGGCAACGATATTTTTAATACCAACACAGGTAATGTGGGAATTGGGACAAATTCTCCGTCCGATAAATTAACAATCAAAACCCCGCTTAATTCAACCGGGTGGACACATATTGGTGGCAATGATGAAATAATAGTTAACCAGGCTATTGGCGGAGTATCAGCATCTCTTGGAACAATGACAAATCATCCTTTCCGCTTAAAAGCAAACGGAATAGGGCGTTTGCATGTGTACACGGGAGGTGAGGTAATTGTAGGAAGCAATACAACACCTTCATTTGGCAGGTTTACCGTGGAAACAAATAATAACAGTTACGGCATAGCTCATACAAGTGTAGAAGGGAATATTCTGTCCACCAGAATTGGCGGAACCTCAGCCGGCATCGGCACCTTCTCGAATACCAATACCCGGATTTTTTGCAATGGCCAATCCAACATGTTTTTTGCAGCGGCCAATGGCAATGTAGGGGTAGGAATCAATCTCGATGATCCGCAATTTCAACTGGATGTTGGAAACCGGATGCGGATACGCAGCGGCAGCGGGTCTACGGCAGGAGTATGGTTAAACAATCCCACCAACTCAGCAGCCATTGCCTTTATGGGCGTACTGGATAACAACACGGCAGGTATTTACGGAAATACCGCTGGATGGGGCTTAACCATGAATACCAATAATGGAAATGTGGGTATCGGCACCAGCTTCCCGCTTCAAAAACTGGATGTGAATGGAAACGCCCTCATCAGCGGCAATGTGGGTATCGGTACAGTAAATCCCAGCTATAAACTCTCCGTTAACGGTACCATCCAAAGCAAAGAAGTAATTGTTGAAACAGGTTGGGCTGATTATGTATTTGAAAAGCATTACCAGCTGCTTCCTTTAGATGAAGTAGAACGGTTTATTCAGCGTAACAAACATCTCCCCAATATTCCATCAGCCAGGGAAATTGAAGAAAAAGGGCTGCCGCTCGGGGATGTGCAGAAGAGAATGATGGAGAAGATTGAGGAGCTGACACTGTATGTGATTGAGCTGAAAAAAGAAATTGAACAACTGAAAAATAAAAAATAGGAAATGAAATTCATTACAATAATAGTGTTGACACTGGTGGTTTTCATTTATCCGGGGCACTCGCAAACCCAATTTATCTGGCCCTTGAAAAAAATGGCCGCCTACAGCGAAGTACCGGATTATTACATTCTCAATAACTATGTTGATCAGAATACCGCCGCAGGCACCAGTGCCATCCAGGACTGGAACTGCGGAACAAGAACCTACGATGGTCACCGCGGCATTGATATCGACCTCTGGCCCTTTTTCTGGAGCATGATGGACAACAACTACGTGGCGGTGGTGGCTGCAGCGCCGGGAAGAGTTGTGGCAGTTGATCACAGCCAGAACAATGAAAACAACTGCGGCACTCCCCCTACCGGAAACCTTAACTGGAACTATATTGCTATACGGCATGCAGACAGCAGCACGAGCATCTATGGACATATCCGTAATAACAGCGCACAGGTGGTGGTTGGACAAATCGTGAATGCCGGGGATATCATCGCTTTTGTAGGAAGTAGTGGTAACAGCAGCAATCCGCATCTGCATTTTGAAGTAAACAGTCTGCCCGTTACCAATTCGCAGGTGGCAGGTCTTATTGATCCTTTCCAGGGCCCCTGCAATTTTCTGAACGGCAACTCATGGTGGCTTTCGCAAAAACCTTACCGTGAGCCGGCCATTGTCAGAGTGATGACACACGGAAGCCGTCCATCGCTCGCAGGTTATAATAACAACACAGATTTTTGCAGAACCGGTGAAGCAAAAAATTCCAAATCCAATTTTTCATTTAATGATTCCATTTACTTCAGCGTGGCTATACGGGATTTCCTGGCAGGCCAGGGTTACACGGTTTCTGTTTTTGATCCCAACGATAACCTGTGGTTCAGCTCGTCTGCTACAACCGCCTCCACCCAGAACAAAAGCTTTAACACCATCGACTCAAGAATACCAGGCGCTGCGGTGGCCGGCACCTACCGTATGGTGGTTGACTTCAACGGCACAAGTGCGGTACACTTCTTTTCCGTTAACTGCCCGGCCATACAAAATGTAACAGCCCCCATATCAGGCTGGAGAGGTTTTAAATCATCCAATACAATAACAAGCACATCAACCATGTTGCCGGGTAACCGGCTTTTGCTCCAGGCCGCAACAAAAATCACATTATTACCAGGCTTTGTTGCCAGCAACGGATCTATACTGAAAGCCAGGATACGTGACTGTAATTACAGTGAGTAAGCAGGTATAGCCTGTTCCTCTGTTAAACAGCAATCATAAGTCTGAAAATTTAATTAGCTTTAAAACATGTTTTCATCCAGGACAGCTGCAGTCATAATTTTTACATTATGGACCACTGCTGCAGGTGGCCAGCGCCGGTTATTCACCAGCTACACGATGAATGAAGGGCTGGTTAACAATGCTATCCAGCGTGTTTACCAGGATACCAGGGGCTTTATTTGGGTTGCCACCTGGGAAGGCGTCAGTAAGTACGATGGCAACAAATTCATCAACTACACAAAAGCCAGTGGCCTTGCACATGATTTTGTAAACGATTTCTTCGAAACTGCCCCGGACAATCTTTATGCAGCCTGCAACGATGGCAGCTTTGCCTTGTTTAAAAACGGGACAATTACGATAACCGCTGATCACCCTGTAATAAATACATTCCGTGTTTTGTATGGCAACAGGGTAATTGTTACAACGGATCACAATGGACTATGGGAATTTAATAAAGGCCGCCTGAATAAACCGGCACAACCCAGGCCGGGCTCAAATTATTACAGACTGGCGCCTTTTAACGACTCACTGTTTGTGGCCACCTGCGATTCGACTGTACAGGTTCTGAACAGCCGCTATGAAATCATTACCGAATGGAGGCAAAACGGGGCCTTTGCCACCGAATCAGGCCTGCTGACAGATTCAAAAGGGAGAACCTGGCTTGGCACCCGGCATGGATTAAAACTTTTATCGCCCGTACAGCAGAAAGATAAACCGCTTGCTTTTTCAGCATTACCGGTTGCATTTAATATCCCCGAACTGAATGATCAATGGATAAAAGCCATACTGGAAGATGCAAACGGCAATACCTGGATTGGTACGCAGAAAGGCTTAATAAAAATCGGGAGCGACGGGTCCCGGCAGGTGATCACCATTAAAGACGGGCTTCCTGCCAATGATGTGATCTGCCTGTACCAGGACAGGGAACAGAACATCTGGGTGGGTGGTTCAGGCGGACTATCCAAACTGGTAACCAAAGTAAACGTGCAGGTTTATACAACCGAATCGGGTTTGTTGTCGGATAATATGGCCTATCTCGTACCTTTTAAAAACGGGAACATACTCGCCGCATCCGACAAAGGACTTCAACTGTTCAGCAGAAGTAACCGGTTTACAAATATTGTTTCCGGAAATTATCACACAGACGATGACTGCAACAGCAGCCTGTCAGTACAGGTAGACAAAAAAAGAAAAATAAATTTTCTTACTTACTTCAACAATCCTTCGGAACCGCTTTTTTTCGGGCCCAGTTCCATCGCTGCCAACTGTGCTGCCAAAGATGAAAATGGCGGCTATTTCAGCAGCAGCAACGGCCACGGCACCTATTTTACCCGGGACTTTATTACCTGGAAAGAAATTTTATACCGTACACCGGCCAGGACATTACTGGTAGATTCAAAAGGGAATTTATGGGTCGGCGCATGGGACAGCAGCCTGCTCCGTATCCGATATCAGTACAGCAATGACACACCGCATGTACTTGAATCAAGCCGGTTTCTTCCATCAGCTGGTATCCGTTCCCTGTATGAAGACAGCAAGGGCTATATCTGGGCAGGCACAAGGTATAACGGTGTTTACCGCCTTAACCCAAACGATGCCGTCAACGCTGAAATGCTCCACTTTGACCAGTCCTCAGGACTTACTTCCAACCGTATTGTTTCCATCGGCGAAAGTAAAAACGGCTGTATCTGGCTTAACAACTACAGCGGTCTTGACAAGCTGGTGCCCATAGCCAATAACAAATACCGGGTGTTAAATTTCAGCCGCATCGCCAACTTCTTTACAAACATTAACATGATGGCCTTTGATGCATCCCATACATTATGGCTGGCTACCACGCAGGGGCTTATGCGGATCAGTGATGCTGATTTTGAAGACATGAAACCCCTGCAGGTGTACATCACTTCTGCGCTGCTGGGCGATAGCAGTTGCCAGGCCGGCAATGAAAAGAAAATCAAAGTAGGATACCATTACCGGACGGCTCATTTTGATTTTTCAGCACCGGGATTCATAAACCAGCAGCAGGTTATGTACAGTTACCGGCTGCTCGGGAGCAATAACGAAGAATGGAGCCTGCCAACCAATGAACACAGTGTTTCGTATGCCAGCTTGCATCCCGGAACGTATCGCTTTGAAGTGCGCACACAGGGATGGAACAGTCAATGGGGCAAACCCGCTGTTTTTGAATTTCAGGTTCAACCCCCCTTCTGGCAAACATGGTGGTTTATCAGCGGCCTGTCATTACTCGCCATTGCCATGCTCGTTCTACTGGTACGGAGAAGAATAAAATCCATCCGGCACGAAGCAGATCTGAAACAAAAAATTTCAGAAACAGAAATGATGGCGCTGCGGGCACAGATGAACCCGCATTTTATTTTTAACTGCCTTAATGCCATCGACAACCTGATACAGACCAGCCAAAAAGAAAAAGCCACCATCTATCTCGGTCGCTTTGCCAGGCTTATAAGAAATGTGCTGGACAACTCCAAAAACAGTGTAGTACCGTTTCAAAAAGATTTTGAAAGCCTGCAACTCTACCTGCAGATGGAACAGTTCCGCAACGACAACAAATTCAGTTACACACTGACAGCAGACGAAGAATTGCTGCACGGCGACTACCGGGTTCCGCCACAGCTGGTGCAGCCCTTTGTGGAAAATGCCATACTGCATGGGTTGCTGAACAAGCAGGACGGCGAAAAAAAACTGAGTGTGCACGCAGCCGTGGATAATGAATTCATTAAATACACCGTTACAGATAACGGGGTTGGCAGGGCCCGTTCCCGGGAACTGAATGCACTGAACAAACCCAACCACCAGTCCTATGGAATTGAAATAACAAAACAACGTATCCTGCTCTACAATAAAAGCAGGGATAAAAAAGACGTAACAATCACGGATCTTTGGGAGGATGAAAATCCGGCCGGAACAAAAGCAGTTATACAACTTAAAATTTACGACAGTCAATAAACCACATCATGCTTAATGCCGTATTGATTGATGACGAAGAAAGCAGCCTGAGCTCATTAAAAGAGAAACTCGCTGCGTATTGCCCTGATGTATACATTGTGGCCATGTGCGGAAACGCTGCCAAGGGCATTGAGGCGATCGACACACTCAGGCCCGACATTGTTTTCCTAGATATTGAAATGCCCGTAATGAACGGCTTTTTAATGCTGCAGCAGGTCAGTTATAAAAATTTTGAGCTGGTTTTTACCACAGCTTATGACCACTATGCCATCCGGGCCATCCGCTGCAGCGCATTGGACTACCTGGTAAAACCTATAGAAATTGAGGACCTTAAAGCGGCCGTGAAAAAAGCCGGCGAAAAACGAAGCCACCCGTATCCCAACCCGCAGATAGAACTGCTGGTGGAACAACTGGGCAACAAAACAAATACACCCAGCCGCATTGCCATACCCACCGCAGAAGGACTGCAGTTCTTAAAAACGGATGATATTATATACCTCGAAGCCAGTTTAAACTATACCAATATTTATTGCACCGGTTCTAAAAAATACCTGGTCAGCAGAACACTTAAAGATTTTGAAGAACTACTTCCTTCGAAAATTTTTCTGCGCATACACCATTCTTATATTATCAATAAACACTTTGCTGAAAAATATATCCGGGGTGAAGGCGGACAGGTAGTGCTTTCAAACGGCGTTATCCTGGATGTAGCCAAGAGAAAAAAGAGCGATTTCCTGAAAGCCATTGGATATTAGCGGCCTTCGCCGCCATGGTTGCCCGCCTGCCCGTCAACCATTCTCCTCCCGTGCAAACATCACTTCCACAGCTTATACACTTTACTTCCCGCCAGTAAAAACATCCCAGCCCGAAGTCTTCACAATCCGGTTCCCGGTCGTAGGTAACGGGCTGCGACTTTTTAGGCTCTTTCCGGTTCCCTGTACATAACTGAGAAAACCATTCAGGTGAACCGATTTCTTTGTCATCCAGCTCTCCCTTACCGTGAGGGATTCATTATAATCATCAATTATTGCTATATTTAAAATTCATGCAGGCAGGCCTATGAATTCATACAATGCATTTTTATTCGACCTTAATGGGACCATGATCAACGACATGCCGTACCACATCAGTGCCTGGCACCGGATACTGAATGAACTGGGGGCCAACATTTCGTTGGAACGGGTGAAAGAAGAATGTTATGGAAAGAATCATGAACTGCTGGAACGGGTATTTCCCCACCGGTTCAGCGAAGCGGAAAAAGACCGGATGAGCTTTGAAAAAGAAAAACAATACCAGGCGGAATTCCGTCCGCACCTTGCCCTGATTGACGGACTGGGTACCTTCCTGGAAGAAGCCCACACTGCCGGTATTAAAATGGCGATCGGTTCCGCCGCCATCATGTTCAATATTGACTTTGTACTGAACGGGCTTAACATCCGTGATTATTTCGGCGCCCTGGTAAGCGCCGATGATGTGATCAACAGCAAACCCGACCCGGAAACTTTTTTATCCTGTGCCGAGCGGCTGCAGGTGGCGCCTGGCAGCTGCCTGGTGTTTGAAGATGCACCCAAGGGTGTGGAAGCTGCGTGCAATGCGGGTATGAAGTCGGTGGTGATCACCACCATGCATACCAAAGAGGAATTCAGCGCCTACCCGAATGTGGTGGGTTTTATTGACAACTATAACACGGCATTTTTAAAACAGTTTGTATAAACATGGCAGGCTCCTCCTTTGTAATTGGTGTTGATTACGGAACCGATTCCGTACGATCCGTACTGGTTGACACAATCGATGGAAAAGAAATTGCTTCCTCCGTTTTTTATTATCCCCGCTGGAAGAAGGGATCCTTCTGCAATCCATCTGTCAACCAGTTCCGGCAGCACCCGCTGGATTACATGGAAGGACTGGAAACCACCATTACAGCTTGTTTGCAACAGGCCGGCAAAGACATCGCCGGAAGAGTGAAAGCCATCGGCATAGATACCACCGGCTCCAGCCCGGTGGCGGTTGACAAAACCGGAACACCGCTGGCCCTGTTACCAGGTTTTGAAGACAATCCCAATGCCATGTTCGTGCTGTGGAAAGATCATACCTCCGTAAAAGAAGCCGCGGAAATAAACAAGCACGCAGCAAGGTTTGAAACCAATTACCTGCAATTCGTCGGCGGCATCTACTCGTCGGAATGGTTCTGGGCAAAGCTGCTGCACATATTGAGGGAAGATGAGATGCTGAGAACACATTGCTATTCATTTGTGGAGCATTGCGACTGGATCCCCTTCCTGCTGACCGGCGGCAACGACGTACACAAAATGAAACGGGGTGTATGCAGCGCCGGGCACAAGGCATTGTGGGCATCCGGATTCGGCGGACTTCCTCCCAATGAATTCTTCTCTTCCCTTGATCCATTGCTGGATGGTTTTACAAAAAGATTATTTACGGAAACATACACGGCCGATGAACCCGCCGGCAATCTTTCAACTGAATGGGCCGCCAAACTGGGATTATCCACCGATGTAGTCATTGCAGTGGGCGCCTTCGATGCACACATGGGTGCCGTGGGTGGACAGGTTGAACCTTATCATCTCAGCAAAGTAATGGGTACTTCCACCTGTGATATGCTGGTGGCGCCGGTGGAAGAAATGGAAGGAAAACTGGTAAAAGGAATCTGCGGGCAGGTTCCCGGCTCCGTTATTCCCGGCATGATGGGGCTGGAAGCCGGGCAAAGCGCTTTTGGTGATGTATATGCCTGGTTCCGTAATTTATTGAACTGGCCGGTGGAACATTTATGCAAAGATGAAAACATAAAACAGCAGATGGCTGATCAGCTTATCGCTGCCTTATCATCCGAAGCAGCCAAACTTCCTTTGCACGTATCTGATGAGCTGGCAGTGGATTGGTTGAACGGCCGGCGTACACCGGATGCCGATCAGTCTGTTAAAGCAGCCATCATCAACCTTAATTTAGGCACGGATGCTCCCCGGATATTCAAAGCATTGGTGGAAGCTACCTGCTTTGGCGCCCGGGCCATTGTGGAGCGGTTTGTGGAGCAGGGCATCCCGGTAAAAGGCTTGATCGGGCTGGGAGGTGTGGCTAAAAAATCGCCGTACATCATGCAGGTGATGGCCGATGTGATGAACATGCCGATACGCATTCACCGCTCAGAACAAACCTGTGCAGCCGGCGCCGCCATGTTTGCCGCCACGGCAGCCGGCATTTACAGCCGGGTGGAAGATGCCATGAATGCCATGGGACAGGGATTTGATGCCACCTATAACCCAAACCCCGCTAAAACAAGTTTGTACACAGAACGGTACAACCGTTATAAAGAATTGGGTAATTTTATTGAACAGCAAAATACATGAGCAGATACCAGCACATAAAAGAAGCAGCCTGTGAAGCGAATAAACAATTGCCGGGACTTGGACTGGTGGTCTTCACATTCGGCAACGTAAGTGTGGCCGACCGGTCGCTGGGTGTATTTGCCATCAAACCAAGCGGTGTGCCATACGATGAACTGACTGCCGACAACATGGTGATCGTTGATTTTGACGGGAAAACCATTGAAGGAACACTCCGCCCTTCTTCTGACACGCTTACACATGCCGTTCTTTATAAACAATGGGAAAAGATCGGGGCCATTGTTCATACGCACAGCACCTATGCCACTGCCTGGGCACAGGCACAGCGTGACATTCCCATCTTCGGCACCACGCACGCCGATCATGCCACCATTGATATTCCCTGCGCCCCGCCCATGAGCGACGACATGATCAGGGGCGATTATGAATACGAAACAGGATTCCAGATCATCAATCACTTCAATGGGAAAGAATTAAACTATGAAGACGTAGAGATGGTGCTGGTTGGTAACCATGCGCCGTTTACCTGGGGAAAAACAGCCGGCAAGGCCGTGTACAACAGCGCCGTACTGGAAAGCATCGCCCATATGGCTTACCTCACCGAACAGATAAAGCCAGGCGCCGCCCGGCTGAAAGAATCATTGATCAAAAAGCATTTCGAACGTAAACACGGCCCGGATTCCTATTATGGCCAGGAAAAATAAATAACATGAAAAAGATTTATTACTTCGCTCTTATCGCTATGGTGGTTGCCAGCTCCTGTAACAACCATTCATCATCTTCAGCAGAAACTAAAGTCCCGGCTTTCAGCATCACCGAAAACCCATTCGGCAGTTTTGAAGGAGCTGCAGTAACAGAATACACCATCACCAATCCATCGGGCATGCAGGTGAGTATTCTCAACTATGGCGCTACTGTAAGAAAGATACTGACCAAAGATAAAAATGGAAAAGAGGGGGATGTGATCCTTGGATATGATTCGCTGAGTGGCTATCTGCAAAAGAATAATCCGTATTTCGGATGCATTGTGGGCCGTTATGCCAACCGCATTGCCAACGCCAGTTTCAGGCTGAATGATACGGTATACACACTCGCCAATAACAACAACGGGCAAAGCCTGCATGGCGGGCTGAAAGGTTTTGACAAAGTGATCTGGAAAACAGAAAAGCCGGCAGGCGACAGCAGCCTGAAGCTTAGCTATCTCAGCAAAGACAAAGAAGAAGGATATCCCGGCAACCTGAATATTGAAGTGACTTATACCTTAACAACCGCCAATGAGCTGAAGATTGATTATAAAGCCACCACCGATAAAGCAACGCCGGTGAACCTTACCAATCACTGCTACTTTAATTTATCTGCCGGTACAGACACCACTATCCTCGGACATGAATTGTGGCTGAATGCAGATAAGTATACACCCGTGAATGAAAAACTGATTCCGCTGGGAACGCAACTGGATGTAAAAAACACGCCCTTTGATTTCACCACCGCCAAACAGATTGGCAGGGATATCGACAGCGTGAAAGGTGGTTATGACCATAACTGGGTATTGAATAAAAAAGGAACCGGGCTGGAAAAGATCGCCACATTATCGCATCCTGCTTCCGGCCGGGTAATGGATGTGTATACCACCGAGCCCGGTATCCAGTTTTACAGCGGCAATTTTCTCGATGGAAACCTGCGGGGCTGTATCGGCGGCAAGTGCTTTACACTGCATGGGGGGCTTTGCCTGGAAACGCAGCATTTTCCGGACAGTCCAAATCACCCCGATTTTCCTAGCACCATCCTCAAACCCGGAGATACGTACACTCAAACCACCGTATATAAATTCTCGGTAAACTAATTTCACTAAAGGCAAACAATATATGATGATCAACCTGGATAAACTGGAACTGTGGTTTGTAACCGGCAGCCAGCACCTGTATGGCGAAGAAACATTAAAACAGGTGGCAGCCCATTCCAAACAGGTGGCGGCATACTTCAACGGGCATTCATCCATTGCTGTTCAGGTAAAATTCAAGCCAACGGTAGAATCCCCGGAAGAAGTAATGGCCATCTGCCAGGAAGCAAATATTGCTAAAAGCTGCATCGGTATTATTGCCTGGATGCATACGTTTTCTCCAGCCAAGATGTGGATCGGCGGACTGAAGATCCTGCAAAAACCGGTGCTTCATCTTCATACACAATTTAACCGCGACATTCCCTGGAATTCCATCGATATGGACTTTATGAACCTGAATCAAAGCGCACATGGCGACCGCGAATTCGGGTTTATGATGAGCCGCATGCGTATCAACCGGAAAGTGGTGGTGGGTTATTGGCAGGACGCAGACGTGGTTCAGCAGATCAATGTATGGAGCAGAGCCGCAGCTGCCTGGCACGACTGGCAGGGAGCGAAATTTGTACGCTTTGGCGATAACATGCGTTATGTGGCTGTTACAGAAGGTGATAAAGTGGAAGCGGAAATGAAATTCGGTTACTCGGTGAACACGTATGGAATCGGCGACCTGGTGGCAGCAATCAATAAAGTGAAAGAAGCAGAGATTGATCAGCTGGTTGACACCTACCAGCGCTTATACAAACTTTCACCCTCATTAAAAAAGAATGGAAGCCAGCATTCATCCTTACGAACAGCGGCAAAAATAGAAACAGGCTTACGTAAATTTCTGAAAGCCGGAAACTATAAAGGCTTCACGGATACCTTTGAAGACCTGCATGGCATGATGCAGCTGCCCGGTATCGCTGTACAGCGGATAATGGCAGAAGGTTATGGTTTTGCTGCCGAAGGAGACTGGAAAACCGCTGCATTGGTTCGTGCCATGAAAGTGATGGGAAGCGGCCTGAAGGGTGGTAACAGTTTTATGGAAGACTATACCTACCATTTTGAGAAGGGTAACAACCTGGTGCTGGGCTCACACATGCTTGAAATATGTGAAAGTATTTCTGATGGAAAACCTGCCTGCGAAATTCACCCCTTGGGTATTGGCGGTAAGGCAGATCCGGTTCGCCTGGTTTTTAATGTGGCGGGCGGTGAGGCATTAAATGCATCCATTGTTGACATGGGAAACCGGTTCCGGCTGTTGGTAAATGAAGTAACAGCGGTGCCGCCTAAAGCAGCACTTCCCCTATTACCCGTTGCCCGGGTTTTATGGAAAGCCAAACCGGATCTTTCTACCGCCGCTGCTGCATGGATACTGGCAGGCGGTGCCCATCATACCTGCTACAGCCAGAATATAACCGCCGAATATTTGAGGGACTTTGCCGCGATAGCGGGCATTGAAATGCTGCTTATTGATACCGATACAAAGATCCATTCATTTAAAAATGAATTGCGGTGGAATGAATTGTATTACCAGTGGCATAAATAATAAAGGCTCACACATGTGAGCCTTTGTGGAGAGTATCGGAGTCGAACCGACGACCTCTTGCATGCCATGCAAGCGCTCTAGCCAGCTGAGCTAACCCCCCATTATTTTTTAAAAGAACTTTATCTCAACCGACCACCTTCCCGGACACATCCCGGACGCTCTAGCCAGCTGAGCTAACCCCCCATTATTTTTTAAAAGAACTTTATCAGTAATCAGGCCTCTTTTTGAGAACCTGTCCTCAAACGGACTGCAAATATACTGGCAGATACCGTTGGTTCAAAATCAATTTTTAGTCTTGTTTATTGGCCGGGGATGCGGGTGGCGGATTGTTTCCGGTCTTTGTTTTACTGGCTTCCGCTTCGATGCTGTTCATCGCTTCTATATTCTGGCGGGCAAGTACAAAAGTGCTGTCCAGTGCAACCGCTTTTTCAAAATACTGCCTGGCTTCGGCTTTCCGGTCGAGGTCGTAAAGCGCCAGTCCATGAATATTAAAGATACCGGCCTGCAGGTAGGTACGGCCAATCTGCTCACCTACATTGTATGTCATGGTATACTCCTGTTTAAACGTCTGTTTTTCCACACTCATTGCAGTAGCCACACATTCGGCCAGTCTTTTAATACCATATTGGAGTTCCATCAGCTTATAGGCATGATAGGGGCTTTGTGTTTTGCTATACAGTTTTTCAAAAATACTAATGGCTTCTTTCGGCTGCTGCAATTTATCCAGGCAAATGCCTTTCATCTCCATCAGGTTATTGTCATCGGGTTTTACCTTCGATCTTTTATCAGCCCAGTAATAACAGGTTGCATAAGCTCCCTGCTGCATATACAGCATGGCAAGCGTATCTTCGTAAGCACTGTTTGCTCCCTGCTCGGCCACGTAATAATTAAGTGCTGATACGGCTGTATTCACATCACCGCTTTGAGCAGCCTGGTAAAATACTTTCAGGTGCGGATTGGTTTTAGCCGCCGGCGCATTGTTTTTTCCTGCCTGTGCAAATACGGATCCTGCTGTAAAAAGAACAAGAACAGCAATCGTTATTTTTTTCATTTTCGTTTTCTTTTGAGCGTTCAAAATAGCGAAAAAACCGGAAACAGGTTCCGGTTTTCAGATGTCTTTATTTACGATGTTTATCCTTCCCAGATCTCTTCTTTACCCGCCAGCCAGTCTTTCACGAGCTGCGTAGTTACCGATTTCGGCCTTTCCAGCGGGAAGCCGAGGGCCCTGTCCCAGCAAAGACTGGCCAGCACTCCCAATGCCCTTGACACACCAAACAGCACGGTATAAAATTCATACTCTACAAAACCGTAGTGAACCAGTAATGAACCGCTGTGTGCATCCACGTTGGGCCATGGATTTTTTATTTTGGCAATGGAGCCCAATACAGGCGGAACCGCTTCATAAATATTCCAAACGGTTTGCACCAACGGATCATCCGGCATGTGTTTTTTCCCAAACTCCATTTGTGCAGTAAAGCGTGGATCTGTTTGCCGCAACACCGCATGCCCGTAACCCGGTACCACTTTCCCTTCGCTCAGTGTTTTCTTAACGTAGTCTTCAATTTGTTGTTTGGATGGGATCTCCGCTCCGATCTCTTCTCTTAATTCATAGATCCATTTGATCACTTCCTGGTTGGCCAGGCCATGTAAAGGACCCGCAAGGCCGTTCATACCGGCAGCAAAACTCAGGTAAGGATCGCTTAAGGCGGAACCAACCAGGTGGGTGGTATGTGCCGATACGTTTCCACCTTCGTGATCAGCATGAATGGTCATGTACAAACGCATCAGTTCATGAAAACTCTCGTCTTCGTATCCCATCATGTGGGCGAAATTACCCGACCAGTCGAGCAGCCCATTTGGCTGGATATGTTCCCCGTTCTTGTATTTACGGCGGTAGATATAAGCTGCAATACGAGGCAGCCTGGCGATAAGGTCCATCGAATCGTCAAACACAGCATCCCAGTATTCTTTTTTGCTCATGCCCTTGGCATAGCGTTTGGCAAACTGGCTTTCTGTCTGCAGGCTCATAATGGCAACTACAAACTGCGTCATGGGATGTGTGCTCACCGGCAGGGCCTCAATGGTGGCAAATACATGATTGGGTACATGACTGCGGCGCTGCCATACACTGCTCAGGTGCTGCACATCATCTTCGCTGGGCAGGTCGCCCACCAGCATCAGGTAAAAAAGCCCTTCTGGTAATGGTTCGGTGCCGCCGGGTGCTTTCGGGAGTTTTTCCCGCAGCTCGGGGATGGAATAACCACGAAAACGAATTCCGTCCTGCGCATCCAGTAACGAAGTTTCAGATACCAGGCCCGTCATTCCCCGCATACCCTGGTAGATCTGGCTAAGGGTTACTTCGCCGATTTTTTTATTTCCATGTTCTTTAATAAGGTCTTTGATCTCCGTTGCAACCGCATCTGCTTTTTCCTTGAACCTGTCTTTAATAATGCCCATGATCTCTTTATTATAATGAATGAAAATTGTTTGCTTTGACCTTAGATCTGCCTTGGGGGATTGCTGTTGAACCTTGCATAAATGGGGACGGGCAACCGGCCTTTGAAGGCGCCTAAAATTACGATGGCTGGTTCTCCTAAACAAAAGTTTTGGAGGAAAGTTTGGCAAATTTACCGATTGCGGAAAGCTATTTGGGAGCCTGTTTATACAGGTAAAAAGCCAGCAGCCCAAAGAGGATATTCGGGGTCCAGGCAGCCAGCAGCGGGGTAAAATTTCCCTTGGTAGCAAACACAATGGAAAAACGGCTGAAAAGAATGTACAGTACGCTGATGATGACCCCTACCGCGAGGTGAAAACCGCTGCCACCCCTTATTTTACGGGAAGCAAGAACGGCGCCGATGATGGTAAGGATGAGTACCGATACGGGGATGGCATCCCGGTTATACCGTTCTACCAGCAGGGTGTTGAGCATTTCGGAACCCCGTAGTTTTTCCAGTTTGATAAAGGCATTCAGTTCCGGGGTGGGCAACTGGTCTTTAAAGTAATCATCCTTGCGGAGGTCGCGTGGTTTGAAATTGTAATTAACCAGCTTTACCGGTGTTTTTTGTACCCGTTCCGATATGCTGTCGAGCGTGCGTTCCACCGGCTCAAGCAACCGCCATTTACGGCTCACCGAATCCCAGTTAAACTGTTCGGCCCGCAGGTTGTACACCAGTTTATTCCCGGAAAAGCGCTGGATAAAAAGTCCGTTACCGGCTTTGGTAATGGTATCGTAGCCCCGTATTCCCACGTAGCTGTTGGAATCGAGTTTGAAATAAAGATTTTGTTTAAACGTGGAATTATTGCTTACCGTAGTGGCCGGGCCATCGATGTAGCGGGCTTCGAAATTTCCCCATATCTGGTTTGCCCTTGGCACTACATACTGGTATCCGGCCCAGAGCAGAACCGATAAGAACAAACCACCCACCACGTATGGAAGCAGGAACCTGCGGAAACTCACCCCGCTGCTCAGGATAGCCACCACTTCTGAACGGCCGGCCATTTTGGATGTGAAGAAGATCACGGAAATAAAAACGAAGAGCGGGAACAGCATCGCATCAATGCGTGGAATGAACCCGATGTAATAATCCATGATGATGCGGTATGCCGAAAGGCCGGATTTCACAAAATTGTCCGTCTTTTCACTGATGTCCACCACCACCACAATCACTGTAAAAAGCAGCAGGCAAAAGAAAAAAGTAGTAAGGTACTTTCCCAGTATGTATCGGTCGATCTTTTTCATGAAAGCGTATGGGCAAAAGTAACTGAAATGTAGTTGGTAATGAAACGCAGCTGAGAAGGATTTGTGAAAGAGTTTAGAAAGTTCAGGAGAGTAGAAGTTCAGAAGAGGTAAACTAAACCTCTACCCTTTCTAAACCACTAATAGCTTTCGCAGCGATCCAGCCTGTGGTCCAGGCATTTTGAAAATTGAATCCGCCGGTTACTCCATCCACGTTGATGATTTCACCGGCAAAGAATAATCCCGGGTATTTTTTACTCTGCATGGTATTAAAATCGATGTCAGCCAGTTCAATACCACCGGCAGTTACAAATTCCTCTTTGAAGGTTGTTTTTCCCTTTACTTCAAATTCAGCCGTACACAGGTTTTTGATGAGCCTGTTCTGGATAGCAGCAGGAAGATCCGCCCAGCGCAGGTCTTCTTTTACACCTGATTGCTGCAGCAGAAATTCCCAAAGCCGGTTGGGCAATTCAAAGGGATTGCGGTTGGTTATTTTCTGCGATGCTTTTTCAAAACGTAATTTCTGAAAGGATTCCCGCAGGCTGTTTTCATTGAAAGCAGGCAACCAGTTCACCAGAATTTTAAAATGCCATCCCGTGGCGGCCAGTTCCCGGGCACCCCAGGCCGACAGTTTCAGGATCACCGGTCCGCTCATCCCCCAATGCGTGATCAGCAAAGGGCCTTCTTCGCTGAGTTTGGAACCGGCGATCTTCACCCTTGCATTTTCCACCGTTACCCCCATCAGCGAAGTGATGTTATTGCCCGGCATATTGAAAGTGAACAAAGAAGGAACCGGTTCTTCAATATGATGACCCGGTTGAATAAGCCAGTTATATTGTGTTGCTTTGGGATATCCTCCGGAAGCAATGCAGATATAGTCGCTCTCCACTGACCTGTTCCCTTTCAGCATTACTGACCAGTGATCACCTTGTTTAATAATGCCTTCCACCTCCTGGTTCATCCTTATATCCACACCGTATTTATTGGCTTCCCGTACCAGGCAGTCGACAATGGTTCCGGATGAATCAGTTACCGGGAACATTCTTCCATCTGGTTCTGTCTTCAGTTCCACGCCTCTTTCGCTGAACCATTGAATGGTATCGGTGGTAAAAAAATGATGGAATGCTTTTTTAAGGAATGATGCGCCCCGGGGATATTTTTTTACCATATCGGCAATACTGAAGCAGGCATGGGTAACATTACACCTTCCGCCGCCGCTTATTCTTACTTTACCCAGCAACTTACCTGTTTTCTCCAATATTGTCACTTCCAGCAGCGGGTTCAGCCTGGCTGCATTCACGGCGCAGAAGAATCCGCCTGCCCCGCCACCGATAACAACCAGTCTTTTTTTCTTCATCCGTTAATTTGTAACTTCAAACTTAAGAATAACATTCAACCCATCCGCATGGCCGGTAAAATCACCAAAAAAGAACTGCTCAACATGCCGGTGATCCGGTATGACAAAATACGGGATCACCTGAAAACCGGTCATATTTTTTTCAGCAGCGGCAGTTATGCATTTTCCGGTATCATTCAAAAACTCACCAAGAGCACCTGGAGCCACGTAGCTGTAATTTATAAAGACGAAGAACTGGGCAGGGTGCTGGTACTGGAAGCGGAACCAAGCATCGGCATACGGCTGATACCGCTTTCCAATTACCTGAAGAATTATAAAGGCACCAAACGGGCCTACAAAGGACAGATCGCCATTGCCCAGCTGAACATACCCCTGGAAAAGGAATCACTGAACAGGGGCATCAGTTTCGGGCTGGACGAACTCACCAGGCCCTATGATAATTTCGAGATCTTACGCATCATGGTGCGCATCCTGTTTCACATCAGCAAACGGGAGCGCAACAAATCGTACATCTGCAGTGAACTGGTAAGGGATATTTATGCCAGGGCAGGGATAGTGGTTCAGTACAAAGACACCTACATCAGCCCTGATAATATCTGGACCGACAACCGGGTGGAGTTAAAGTACCGCATTCTTTAAGGCATCGTAATCAGAACAAAGATTGGCATTGGCTTTTTCAGCCGCTTCTATCTTTACAAAGGAAGATAAGATATCTGCTTTACCCCGCTGAATGGCCACATCGTGTTCGTAGTGAGCAGCTGGTTTTCCATCGGCGGTGCGGATGGTCCAGCCGTCTTTATCATGGTACACATCCTTGGTGCCCATATTAATCATTGGTTCAATGGCGATCACCATTCCTTCTTTCAGCTTAGCGCCGGTACCCCGTTTGCCAAAGTTGGGAACCTGTGGTTCTTCGTGCAGGTGACGGCCCAGGCCATGGCCCACCAGGTCTCTCACCACACCATACCCATGTTGCTTTTCGGTATATTCCTGGATGGCAAATGCAATATCGCCGGTGCGGTTGCCGTGAATGGCTTTTTCAATTCCTTTATAGAGTGATTCTTTGGTAACCCGTAAAAGTTGTTTCAATTCATCTGTGATTTCACCCACCGCAAATGTATAGGCACTGTCGCCATGAAAACCATTTTTAAAAACGCCGGCATCCACAGAAATAATATCTCCTTCCTTCAGTTCCTTTTTATTGGGGAAGCCATGCACCACGGCATCGTTCACCGAAATGCAGCAGGTAAAGGGGAAGCCGTTGTATCCTTTGAAGGAAGCGCTGGCGCCATTATCAAGAATAAATTCTTCGGCAATCTTATCCAGTGCCAGTGTAGTTACTCCGGGTTTGATGTACGATGCCACCAGTGCCAGCGTTTCGCTCACGAGCAGGCTGCTTTCCCGCATCAGTTCAATTTCCGCCTTGCTTTTATAAATGATCATGGTACAAAATTACAATTAAAATAAACCCCGACTTATTCAGTCGGGGCTTAATATTATTTTTTAAGTCCCCGTTAGGGGTAAAATCCGTTTTAAACACCTCCGGCAGTAACCTGCTGTCTTCCCTGTATGCGTCCGCTGCTCATCAGACCATCGTACTGGCGCATGAGCAACTGGGTTTCTATCTGCTGCAGTGTATCAAGAATTACAGCCACGTTGATCAGCAAAGAAGTTCCGCCGAAGAAGGTGGAGAATCCCTGCTGCATGCCGAAAATAACCTGGATGATCCCTGGCAGGATACCAACAAAGGCAAGCAGTACAGCTCCCGGCAGGGTGATGCGGTCCATTATGGTACCGATATAATCCGCGGTGGGTTGGCCGGGTTTAACACCAGGGATGAACCCGTTGTTGCGTTTCAGGTCGTCGGCCATCTGCTTCGGGTTAAAGATCAGGGCGGTGTACAGGAAGGTGAATGCAATCACACAAACAGAGTATACAATCATGTATCCCCCGTGCGTATGGTCGGTGAAATATTTTGTCCAGGTTGCAGTGCCGCCATACGAAAACAGGGTTGGCAGGAACAGGATGGCCTGTGCAAAAATGATGGGCATTACACCCGATGCATTTACTTTTAATGGCAGGAAGTTACGGGCGCCACCAAACTGGCGGTTGCCCACGATCTGCTTGGCATAGTTCACGGGAACTTTTCGGGTACCCTGAACCAGTAATATCACACCCAGTATCACGGCAATAAGCAATACCACTTCAATCAGTATAAGCAGGATACCGCCGGCACCTCTTGTGATACGGGAAGCCCATTCCTGCTGGATGGATGCCGGAAGGCGGGCGAGGATACCCACCATGATGATGATGGAAGTACCGTTACCCAATCCTTTGTCGGTGATTTTTTCACCCAGCCACATTACAAACAGGGTACCCACGGTGAGGATGATCACGGTGGAGGGCCAGAAATATACGCTGAATGAAGGCACCACTGCTTCGCCCAGGCTTCTTAAATAGCCGATATAAGCGGCCGCCTGGAAAGCAGTTACGATTACGGTGAGGTATCGTGTCCATTGATTGATCTTCTTACGTCCGCTCTCTCCTTCTTTCTGGATCTTGGCCATTTGCGGAACCAGGATGGTCATCAGCTGCATAAAGATAGAGGCAGAGATGTAGGGCATGATACCCAGGGCAAAGATGGATGCTTTGGAAAATGCACCGCCCACAAATGTATCCAGCAGCCCGAGCATACCGGATTTGGTATTATCAGTAAGAGCGGCCAGTTTATTGGGGTCGATACCGGGAAGTACAATGTAAGAACCCACCCGATAGATAAAGATCAGCAGTAAGGTAAACGTGATCTTATTGCGCAGCTCTTCAATGCTCCAGATATTCTTTAGTGTTTGAATGAACTTCTTCACAGAATGTAAACGATTTAAATGTTTTGCGCTAAGTAAAAATGGCCCGCTTAGCGAGGGCCGGGCAAATATCGTGAATTTATTTTACTATCTCCAGTGAACCGCCTGCTGCTTCAATGATCGCTTTGGCTTTTTCGCTGGCCGCATTCACTTTGAAGCTGTATTTTCCTTTCAGTTCTCCGTTACCCAGGATCTTCACACTGTCGAACTGGCTGATGAGCCCGTTGATGTACAGGTTCTGAAGACTGAACTCGGTGAGGTTGTATTTTTCTGCCAGCTGGTCGATCTGGCCAACATTGAGAACTTTAAATTCGACACGGTTGTTGTTCTTGAATCCACGTTTGGGGATACGGCGCTGAATCGGCATCTGGCCACCTTCGTGCGCCTTTTTGCTTTTATAACCGGCACGGCTTTGTCCGCCTTTATTACCTTTTGTAGAGGTTCCGCCTTTACCGCTTGCTTCACCGCGGCCAATTCTTTTTTCTTTGTGCGTAGCGCCTTTTGCAGGCCTGAGAGTGTGTAATTTCATCTTGCTTTTATTTTAAACTTACGCCCCGAAAGCATTCGGGGCTCGCTTGGTTGATTTGATGATTTAGTAATTTGGTGATCGGGTAATGATGGTCCTTTATTATTCTATTGGCGCATCAGCACATCAGCAAATTACAGTTCTTCTACTTTCACGAGGTGGTTCACTTTATTCACCATACCCAGAATCTGCGGGGTGGCTTCCACTTCTACAGAAGCATTCAGTTTTTTCAAACCAAGGGCAACCATGGTTCTTTTCTGACGCTCTGAGCGGTCGATCACGCTTTTAACCTGTGTAACTTTTATCTTTTTCATTTTACTTATGGTTGATGGTTCACCGTTCATAGCGATCAAACCATGAACCATGAACTATGAACTAATTTATCCGTTAAATACTTTCTTCAGTGAAACGCCGCGTGTTTTGGCAACAGATACCGGCTCACGCAGTTCGGACAACGCTTTAAAAGTTGCTTTCACCACGTTGTGCGGATTGGCTGAACCGAGGTTCTTGGCCAGTACGTCGGTGATGCCGGCCGCTTCCAGTACAGCACGCATGCTGCCGCCCGCGATCACACCGGTACCATGAGCAGCCGGTTTGATGTATACCTTGGCGGCGCCTTCTTTGGTCAGCTGATCGTGTGGAATGGTGCCATGCATGATCGGAACTTTGATCAGGTTTTTCTTGGCGTCTTCAATTCCTTTGGTGATGGCTTCCTGTACTTCTTTGGCTTTACCCAGGCCATGACCAACCACACCCGCTTCGTTACCTACCACCACGAGGGCAGAGAAACTGAATGCGCGGCCGCCTTTGGTTGTTTTCACCACACGGTTGATAGCAACCACTTTGTCTTTCAGTTCCAGGTCGCCTGCTTTTACTTTATTTCCAATTGTATTTGACATCTATTTTCGATTAGAAAGTTTAAAATTTAGAATACCAGTCCACCTTCCCTTGCGCCTTCCGCTACTGCTTTCACACGGCCATGGTAGATATAACCACCCCGGTCGAACACCACGGTTGAAATACCCAGTTCTTTTGCCTTGGTGGCAATGGCGGCTCCCACCAGTTTGCTTTTTTCAATCTTTGGCGCTTTTTGTGCCTGGATATCTTTCTGCCTGGATGAGGCCGAAGCCAGGGTTACCCCTTTGCTGTCGTCGATCAGTTGTGCGTAGATATCGGTGTTGCTCCTGAAAACGCTCAATCTTGGTTTTGCAGAAACGCCCGCTACTTTTTTGCGGATGCGGTACCTGATCTTTTGCCTTGCTGTTGACTTGTTGTTCATATTCTTCTATTTTTTTCCCTGATACTGCCAGGGAATGTTAATTTGATGATTTGGTGATGTGATGATTTAATGATGATTGCCTTCAATTATCTGGCTCAGCATCAAATTATCAAATCAATTATTTACCCGCTGCTTTACCGGCCTTCCTTCTCAATACTTCGCCGGCAAACTTCACACCCTTACCCTTGTATGGTTCAGGCTTACGCAGGCTGCGGATTTTGGCGCAAACCTGGCCAATCAGCTGCTTGTCGATGCTTTCGAAATTGATCATCGGGTTTTGTCCTTTCTCCTGTGAGGTGGACACCTTCAGTTCTTTCGGAATTTCGAAGATGATGTTGTGAGAATATCCCAGCGAAAGATCCAGCAGGTTACCCTGGTTGGATGCTTTATAACCCACACCCACCAGTTCGAGTTGTTTGGTATACCCTTCTGTAACGCCTTTCACCATGTTGCTGATGAGGGCACGGTACAGACCGTGCATGGCACGGTGACGGATCTGGTCGGTTGGACGGGTGATGTTCACAATACCGTCTTTTACTTCTACCTGGATATCCCGGTCGATGGTTTCTTTCAATTCGCCTTTGGGGCCTTTTACAGCAACCACGTTACCGGTGCCCACTGTAATCGTAACACCCGATGGAACTGAGATTGGTTTCTTACCTATACGTGACATAAACTTTTATTTTTATTTCCCCGGCCGGTCAGCCTGCTATAGGTTCGGCTTAATGTACCGGGAACAGTTTTAGTTATTAATAAATATTACAAAGGATCTCTCCGCCCACATTCTGCGCTTTCGCTTCCTTATCGGTCATCACTCCTTTTGAGGTAGAGATGATGGAAACACCCAGCCCGTTCTTCACCCGCCTGAAGTCAGCCGGCTTGGCGTAGGTACGCAGACCGGGACGGCTGATCCTTTCCAGGCTCTGGATGGCTGGCAATTTTGTAGCCGGATCGTACTTCAGGGCAATCTTGATGACACCCTGTTTGCTGTCGTCTTCAAATTTGTATTTTAAGATGTAGCCTTTTTCGTACAGGATCTCAGTGATACGCTTTTTCAGGTTGCTGGCCGGAATCTCCACGATGCGGTGATTTGCCATCTGAGCGTTACGAATTCTAGTTAAATAATCTGCTATCGGATCAGTAACCATTGTTATGTCAGTTAATTGATTAAATATTTTTTTACAATGCGATATCCATTTTTGGATACTTGATTCTTGATACCTGGGCTGAATCGGTGCAGGAGCTTTCTTCCTTACCAGTATCCGGTATCGGGTATCCAGCTTACCAGCTTGATTTTACAACACCTGGTATTTTCCCCTGCAGGGCCATATCCCGGAACATGTTTCGGGAAATACCAAAGTGGCGCATATAACCTCTTGGGCGGCCGGAGAGCTGACAACGGTTGCGTAACCGGACCGGAGATGCATTCTTAGGGATCAAATCCAGTGCTGCGTAATCGCCGGCTGCTTTCAGTGCTGCTTTTTTAGCGGCATATTTGGCAACCATCGCTTCACGCTTTTTCTGCCTGGCTTCAACTGATTTTTTTGCCATGTTTTGTTTTTTGTTATCGGTTATCTGTTAATTGTACCGGCTGCCCGGTTAACCATTAACTATTAACGTTTTTACTTTTTTATGTTTTTGAAAGGCATACCCAGCTCTTTCAGCAGTTCGTATGCTTCTTCGTTGGTATTGGCGGTTGTTACGAACGTAATGTCCAGACCGGTGATCTTGTTTACTTTGTCGATATCGATCTCCGGGAAGATGATCTGCTCGGTAACACCCAGGGTGTAGTTGCCGCGGCCATCGAACGATTTGTCGTTGATGCCCTTAAAGTCACGTACACGTGGTAATGACACCGATACCAGCCTGTCGAGGAATTCATACATCTTCACTCCACGCAGCGTAACACGGGCACCGATGGGCATCGCTTTACGCAGTTTGAAGTTGGAGATATCTTTCTTCGAAATGGTAGCCACGGCTTTCTGGCCGGTGATGTTGGTCAGTTCATCGATGGCGATATCAATCAGTTTCTTATCTGTTACCGCACCGTTCACACCACGATTCAAACAGATCTTGGTGAGCTTCGGAGTCTGCATCACAGTTTTATAACTGAATTTTTTCATCAACGCAGGTACTACTTCTGATTTGTACTTCGTTGCTAATCTGGGAGTGTTAGTTGTTGTGCTCATTATTTTATTGCCCCTCCTGATTTTTTAGATATTCTTACTAGTTTACCATTTTCCCTGGTGCGCTTTACCTTGGTGGGCGCTCCGGCTTTTGCATCCCACAGCATGACGTTGCTGATTGCAATCGGCGCCTCTTTTTTCACAATGCCGCCCTTGGTATTCTGTGAAGTAGGTTTGGTGTGTTTGGTTACAATGTTCACCCCTTCCACCAATACACGTCCTTTATCCAGGATTATTTCCAACACTTTGCGTGGCTTCTTCAGGTCTTTGTCCTCACCGGTAATTACCACTACTGAATCGCCCTTCTTAATGTTGAACTTTGGTTTAAATCTTGTTTCCATTTTATTAATTCGCTTTGCAGCTTTTTTTCAAAATTGTTTTGCGTCTTATAATACCTCGGGAGCCAGTGAAATGATCTTCATGTATCCTTTATCCCTCAGTTCCCTGGCCACGGGCCCGAAAATACGGGTACCCCTTGGTTCGTCGGAGGCGTTCAGCAGTACCACTGCATTGTCATCGAAGCGGATGTATGATCCGTCTTTACGGCGCAGTTTGTTGGTTGTGCGTACGATCACTGCTTTACTCACTGTTCCTTTTTTAATACCACCGGCAGGCATGGCGTCTTTTACAGTCACCACGATCTTGTCGCCGATCTTTGCATAATCCTGTCCGCTGTTACCCAGTACACGAATACAGAGTACTTCTTTTGCACCACTGTTGTCGGCTACGTTTAGTCTGCTTTCTTGCTGTATCATCTTTTTTAGCTTTTAGCTATTATTACTATTGTTAACAATCAGAGGCTGATGCTGAAACCCGGGGTTGCAACAGACAGCTTGAAAAAAATTATTTTACTTTTTCAACCACTTCCACCAGCCTCCAGCGTTTTGTTTTGCTCATAGGCCTTGTTTCCATGATACGCACGGTATCACCGATGCTGCACTCGTTCTTTTCATCGTGCGCATGAAACTTGGTGGATTTCTTTACAAACTTTCCATAAAGCGGATGCTTTACTTTACGTTCCACACTTACGGTAATGGTTTTATCCATTTTGTTGCTGGACACCACACCCAATTTTGTTTTTCTTAAATTTCTTTCCACTTTCTTAATGTTTATATGGATTGATTAAAACCCTAATTGAACTTTTTTCAACGCTGTTTTCAAACGGGCGATATCCCTTCTCAGTGAGCGGATGCTCTGCGGGTTCTCCAGCGGAGAAATGGCGTGAGAAAAAGACAGTTTCTTCAGACGTTGTTCGTCTTCTGTGATCTTTGCTTTAAGGTCCGCCTCATTCAATCCCTTCAGGCTGTTTAAAAAATCAATTTTCTTTGACATCTTATTTAATTTGGTGATCTGGTAATTTGGCAATGCGTCAATTGGCTCTTACATCATCAAATCTTCAAATCGATTAATCTTCAAATTGTTTACGCTTTGTAGTCGCGGCGAACCACAAATTTGGTCAGGATCGGCAGCTTCTGCGCAGCCAGTTCAAACGCTTCTTTGGCCACCTGCTCAGGAACACCGTCGCATTCAAACAGGATTCTTCCGGGTTGTACGATGGCAGCCCATCCTTCGGGGTTACCTTTACCTTTACCCATCCTCACTTCGGCTGGCTTGGCGGTTACAGGTTTATCAGGGAATATCCGGATCCACACGTTACCTTCACGCTTCATGTGCCTGGTTAATGCCTGGCGGGCACTCTCAATCTGGCGGCTGGTCATCCACACACTGCCCATTGCTTTCAAACCAAAGGTTCCGAATGCCAGGGTAGCACCACGCTTGGTATCACCTTTCATACGTCCTTTCTGGGTCTTTCTGTGTTTCGTTCTTTTCGGTTGTAACATCTTAGTTCAATTTGATAATTTGGAGATTTGATGATTTGGTGATGATTGCCTTTCGTTATTTAATCAGCACATCATCAAATTTTCAAACCAGTTAATTAGTTTCTTCTTCCACCGCCCCTGCGGTCACCACCGCCCCTGCGGTCGTCTCTTCTTTCAAATCCGCCTTGTCTTTCTCCCATATCTTTTCCGCCACCGGCTACCATGTTCGGATTCAGGTCACGCTTTCCGAGCACTTCTCCTTTACAGATCCAAACCTTGATACCGATCTTACCATATACAGTCAGTGCGAATACATTTGCATAGTCGATATCCATACGCAGGGTGTGTAATGGAGTACGTCCCTGTTTGATCTCTTCGCTGCGGGCAATTTCTGCACCACCCAAACGGCCGCCTACTTTCACTTTAATTCCTTCGGCACCCATACGCAGTGCGGAAGCGATTGACATTTTGATTGCACGTTTGTAGTTGATCCGGTTTTCGAGCTGGCGGGCAATGGTATCGGCAACAATATTTGCGTCCAGTTCGGGGCGACGGATCTCGAGGATGTTGATCTGCACATCATCTTTACCACATAATTTCTTCAACTCTTCTTTGATCCTGTCCACTTCGCCACCACCTTTACCAATGATGATACCTGGTTTTGACGTGTGGATGGTAACGATCAGTTTATTCAGCGTACGCTCAATAACGATCTTGGAGATACCACCTTTGTTGATACGGGCGTTCAGGTAATTCCTGATCTTGTTGTCTTCGATCAGTTTCTTTGGATAGTCTGTTTTGCTTGCAAACCAGTTGCTGTCCCAGCCACGGATGATTCCTAACCTGGCGCCTATCGGATTTGTTTTTTGACCCATATTATCGGTTAATTCTTTTTATAATTAATTTTTACTTGCTTTCGTGTCTACAACGATGGTTACGTGGTTGCTGCGTTTGCGAACCCGGTATCCACGGCCTTGCGGGGCAGGGCGCATACGCTTGATCACCCGGGCACCATCCACCATCACGGTTTTTACCACCAGGCTGCTTTCGTCGCCCCCTTCGTTCTTCTGTTTCCAGTTGCTGATGGCAGATAAAACCAGTTTACGCAAAGGAACGGCGGGGTGTTTTGGATTGTGTTCCAGAACGGCCAATGCCTTTTCTACTTCCATACCACGGATCAGGTCAACCAGCAAACGCATTTTGCGGGGTGACGTCGGGTAGTTATTCAATTTTGCTACTGCTTCCATTGTTATTTAGTTTCTGGATACTTGACCCTGAACCCTGGATCCGGTATCCAGCATCCAGTATCTAGTACCGGTTATTATGCTATCTTTTTACTTGAGTGACCTTTAAAATTCCTGGTGGGTGCAAATTCACCTAATTTATGTCCTACCATGAATTCGGTTACATAAACCGGGATAAACTTGTTACCGTTGTGCACGGCAAAAGTCTGTCCTACGAAATCAGGCGTGATTGTGCTTCTGCGACTCCAGGTTTTAATAACACCCTTCTTGGTTTTACCTTCCACCATTGCAGTAACCTTTTCATTCAGCTTGGTTTCTATGTAAGGTCCTTTTCTTAATGAACGAGCCATGTTTTATTTTTTTTTTGTTGATTTGCCCTCCTTTGGGGAGAACCATTTTAACATTGATTGATTAGTTGTTGCTTAATTTTTTTCCGTTCCTGCGCTGGATGATCATCTTATCTGATCCTTTTCCACGTGTACGGGTGATCTCCCCTTTTGCATATTTACCCTTACGGCTGCGTGGGTGACCACCGGAAGCCCTTCCTTCACCACCACCCATCGGGTGATCCACGGGGTTCATCGCTACGGCACGTGTGCGTGGGCGGATACCTTTCCAGCGGTTACGGCCTGCTTTACCCATGCTTTCGAGGTTGTGATCGCTGTTGCTCACCACACCTACGGTAGCATAGCAGTTGATCAGCACTTTCCTTAATTCGCCGCTTGGCATTTTCAGGATGGCGTATTTTTCTTCTTTGTTGCTTAATTGAGCGGATGTACCGGCGCTTCTTACCAGGATACCACCATGACTTGGCTGCATCTCGATATTGTGTACATTGGTACCTAAGGGCATATTCTTCAGCATCAGGGCATTTCCTAATTCAGGAGCTGCGTCGTCACCGCTTACTACCGTTTGTCCAACCTGCAATCCCTGCGGGGCAATGATGTAACGTTTTTCACCATCTGCATAAGCCAGCAGAGCGATGAAAGCAGTACGGTTTGGATCGTACTCAATCGTTTTCACCACAGCCGGGATATTTTTCTTATCACGTTTGAAGTCGATGATACGGTACATGGTTTTGTTTCCGCTTCCCATGTAGCGCATGGAACGGCGGCCCTGGGCGTTACGTCCGGCCGTGCTCTTTTGCTTTTCAACCAGGGTTTTTTCCGGGGTGCTGGTGGTAACTTCTTCGTAAGCGTTACCGATTCTCCACCGGGTTCCTGCTGTTGTTGGTTTGTATTTCCTTAATGCCATTTTTAAACTCTTTTATTTGTCAAAACTTTGCGGTGCTGACCACCATTCATTAATTACGAATTAGATAGTGCTGCCGTACAGGTCGATGGTTTCGCCTTCGGCAACGGTTACAATTGCTTTCTTCTTGGAAGGCTTGCGGCCCACGATGAATCCGGCTTTGGTATAGCGTGCTTTTGCTTTGGAAGGAACCACAATCGTGTTCACGTCTTCCACCTGCACACCATAAAAACTTTCTACGGCCTTCTTGATCTCCAGCTTATTGGCTTTCTTATCCACCACGAATGAATAGCGGTTCATTTTTTCAGCCTGCTTGTTGGCTTTTTCAGATAAGATCGGCTTTATTAATACGTCAGACAGTTTCATGTCTCTTGATTTTTAAATGTTAGTTGTTGTTTCTTACGCTTCAGCTCCTTCTTCTGTGAAAATTTTCGCTGCACCTTCGGTCATCACCAGCACGCTTGCATTCAGGATGTCGTAGGTATTCAGGTCGCTCAGCAATGTTCCGGTTACGGTGGGTACATTACGCAGGCTCAGGTACAGGTTGTCGTTGTATTCCGGGAGCACCACCAGTGTTTTTTTACCGGCAATATTCAGGTTGCTGAGGATACCGGTGAAAGCAGAGGTCTTAGGCGCATCCATTTTCACATCTTCCAGTACCACGATGGCATTGTCTTTTGCTTTGTGAGCCAGCGCACTCATCTTGGCCAGGTCCTTCACTTTACGGTTCAGCTTAATGTCGTAGCTGTGAGGTTTGGGTCCGAAGATGGTACCACCACCTTTATACAGCGGGTTACGCAGGTTACCTTTACGGGCACCACCGGTTCCTTTTTGCTTGTGCAGCTTTTTAGAAGAACCGTGTACTTCCATACGGGTTTTTACCTTGTGTGTACCCTGGCGCTGAGCACCCTGGTATTGCTTTACAGCCAGGTAAATAGCGTGGTCATTCGGTTCGATACCAAAAATCTCTTCTGGTAACTCAACCGTTCTGCCGGTCTTTTTTCCTTCTTTATTTAAAACGTCTAATTGCATTGTACTTATTTTTATTCCACCCTGACGGAGCCGGAGGGTTATTTTTGAATTAAAACGATTGATCCGTTATGACCCGGAACTGATCCGCTGATCAGGATGTAGTTCTTCTCCGGGAAGATCTTCACCACTTTCAGGCCCTTCATGGTTACCCTGTCCTGGCCTAAACGGCCCGCCATGCGCATTCCTTTAAATACCCGGCTGGCATCAGATGAGTTACCGATAGAACCCGGAGCACGCTGACGATCATGCTGGCCGTGAGACTGTTCACCCACACCACTGAACCCATGGCGTTTTACAACACCCTGGAATCCTTTACCCTTGGTGGTACCTACCACTTCAACTTTATCACCTTCGGTGAAAATGTCGACAGTGATGGTTTCACCAACATTCTTGTCTATTTCGCTATTGCGGATTTCTTTTACGAATCGTTTGGGAGAAGTTTGCGACTTTGCAAAGTGATTGATCTCTGACTTAGTGGAGTGTTTTTCTTTTTTGTCGCCGAATGCTATCTGGAGAGCATTGTAACCGTCCGTCTCAACGGTTTTCTTTTGTGTAACCACGCATGGGCCGGCCTCAATAATAGTAACAGCGGTTTGCTTGCCACTTACATCGAAGATACTGGTCATGCCGATTTTCTTTCCAATAATACTTTTCATTGTATCTTATTTATATCCAGCGCTCCTTAACTCAGAAGGAGATAGATGTTCATTATTTGAATTCTTTTAAGAGCTTACCTGTTGCTATTCCCGATAGGTACCGGGACAGTTCATCAGGCCTTGATCTCAACATCCACACCACTTGGTAAGTCGAGCTTACTCAAAGCATCTACCGTACGGCTGCTGCTGGTGTAAATGTCTAATAAACGTTTATGTGTACAGAGCTGGAACTGCTCACGGGCTTTCTTGTTAACGTGAGGAGAACGAAGCACGGTGAAGATTTTCTTATGCGTGGGCAAAGGAATAGGACCTGTTACCACGGCGCCGGTGCTGCGTACAGTTTTTACGATCTTTTCAGCTGATTTATCCACCAGGTTGTGGTCGTAAGACTGCAATTTGATTCTGATTCTCTGTGACATATAAAAAGAACTTTTAAAATACCTTTTTTTAATTTGGAGTGCAAAGGTAGGGGTTGACATGTAAACAGCAAAGGAAAGGGCAAAGTTTTTTTAAAGAACCAGCCTCCCGGCTGCCCGGAGTACAAAAAGAGGGGAAGAATGTGGAAAAGAGAGGGTTAATCCTTTTTGCTTACGTTGCCGCCACTGCTCTCGGACTTAGTTACCGAAGCGCCGCCCACATAGCTTACCGTTGCGCCGCTACTGGCATGGGCATCCAGGTTTACACTGGCATGCACCCGGGCGCTGGCGCCACTGCTTACCTGTACCCGGGTATCCTCACTCAAGAGCTCGTAAGACCGCACGCTGCCCCCGCTGGATGCCTGCACATGGTATGAGCGGGTTTTGCCCGACAGGTTCACCGATGCACCACTACTGGCTTCCGCCTCCACTTCGGGGGCGTCCACATCGGCATTTATATCACCGGAGCTGCTGGCGTTAAAGCTGAGTCGTTCGCCGGATTTAACCAGGTCGATGACCCTCACCCGGGCCGATGCCGAGGCGCTTACCCTTGTAAGTGTGGGAGTTGTAACATATACTTTCATATGTACGTTTCGGTAATTGTGCAGGCCTTCGGTCCGGATCCGGAGCGTATTCCCGGAGACGTGGGTCTCAATATATTTCATCACATTATCATCCGCCTCCACCTTCACTTCGGTAGTACTTCCAATCCGCAGTTCTACGTCAAAATCGCCTCCCACCGAAACCCCGGCGAACCCTGCCACCGACCGGTTCTCGCTGATAATATTGCCGCTACCCCTGGTACCGGGTATATCGCAGGCTGCAAGACATATAATAATCAGGAAAAAAGATAAAAGCTGTTTCATGACTTCAATATTTATGTAAATATAATGATTCCCTTTACAGCAGTAGGGAGGCTGCTGCAAAATCACCCCTTATTTAATTACCTTCGCAGCCGATATGACTGAAAAAATTCTCATTCTTGATTTTGGTTCCCAATACACACAGCTCATTGCCCGGACAGTCAGGGAGGCAAATGTTTTTTGCGAGATCATTCCTTACAACAAACCCATTACCTACGGTCCGGAGTTAAAAGGGATCATCCTGGGTGGTTCACCCTTTTCTGTAAACGAGGAAAAGGCACCCACCGTTGATGTGAAAGCCATGACCGCGAAGGTTCCTGTACTGGGCATTTGTTATGGCGCACAACTCACTGCCAAACTGTATGGTGGCCGTGTGGAGAAGAGTGACAAGAGAGAGTATGGCCGGGCCATCTTCAGTAAAATAAAAGAAGACAGCCTGCTGCAGCACGTTTCTGACCAGTCGCAGGTATGGATGAGCCACAGCGATACGATCAAAGAATTACCAACCGATTGTGAACTGCTGGGTACAACAGAAAGCATCCCGGTGGCCGCATTCAGACAGAACAATAATGGAACTTTTCCCCTGTATGGCTTACAGTTTCACCCGGAAGTATATCATTCTGCCGAGGGCAAGACCATCCTAAGGAATTTCCTGGTGAACATTTGTAAATGCTCACAGGACTGGACCTCCGCTCATTTCATAACCGAAACGGTGGAAGCCCTCAAGGCACAGATCGGCAATAAGAAAGTGATCATGGGGCTCAGCGGCGGAGTCGACAGTACCGTGGCAGCAACACTCATTCACAAAGCCATTGGTGATAACCTCTATGGAATTTTTGTAGACAATGGCGTACTGCGCAAAAATGAATTTGAAGATGTATTGAAAATATACAACCAGCTGGGCCTGCACGTGATTGGTGTAGATGCCCGGCAGCATTTTTATAAGAAGCTGGAAGGTAAAACCGACCCCGAAGAAAAACGCAAAGCCATCGGCGGTGCCTTTATTGAAATATTCGACCAGGAAGCGCATAAAATACCCGGCGTGGAATTGCTGGGCCAGGGAACCATCTACCCGGACGTGATCGAATCGCTTTCGGTACATGGCCCTTCACAAACGATCAAATCTCATCACAACGTAGGCGGATTACCGGATACCATGAAACTTGGACTGGTGGAACCGCTCCGCTCCTTATTTAAAGATGAAGTGAGAAAGGTGGGACTGGAACTGGGCATACCGCATGAAATGCTGTTCCGTCACCCGTTCCCGGGCCCGGGATTGGGTATCCGTATACTGGGAGAAGTGACCGAAGAACGGGTACGGTTATTGCAAGAAGCTGATGCCATTTACATCAATGGTTTAAAAAAACACAACCTGTATTCCACCGTATGGCAGGCAGGCACCATCCTGCTGCCGGTAAAAAGCGTGGGCGTGATGGGTGATGAACGGACTTATGAATTTACGGTTGCATTAAGAGCGGTTACTTCGGTGGATGGAATGACCGCAGACTGGGCACACCTGCCCTATGAATTTTTAGCCGCCGTATCCGGTGAAATCATCAACAACGTAAAAGGGATTAACCGGGTAGTCTATGATATCAGCAGCAAACCCCCGGCAACCATTGAATGGGAATAAGTGGAATGAAGAATTAAAAATTAAAAATTAAAATGAAGAAGAGGTTTCCGATCGTTGTATTTTTTTTCCTCACCGCTTTTAATTTTACAGGCGCTTTTGCACAGGCGGATACGGTTAAACAACCACCCGTAAAGGTCGGCATCTTTGCCCCGCTTTATCTTGATTCCGTTTTCAGCAACAATACATTCCGCTACAAACAATCCATGCCCCGGTTCATCGCACCGGCGGTGGATTTTGTACGAGGCACCCAGCTGGCACTCGACAGCCTGCAATCGGGCAATGATTATTTTGAAGCAACCATTTACGACAGCAAATCATTTACGCAACCGGTTTCGTGGCTTATACAGAACAAAAAACTCGACAGCCTGCAACTGATCATCGGAAGCGTGAAAGACGCTGAATTTTTACAGCTGGCCGGCTTTGCCTTGCAAAAAAACATTCCTTTCATTTCCGCCACCTACCCCAACGATGCCGGGATCACCAAAAATCCTTTCCTGGTGATTGTGAATTCAACGCTTCGTTCTCATTGCGAAGCAATCTACAGTTATATTCTTCAGAAACACGGAACGGACAAGATCTACCTTTGCCGCCAGAAAGGCGTGCAGGAAGACATGGTGGCCTCCTATTTCAAACTCATTAACGAACAGGAAGGCAAACCGCTGCTGCCGATAGAAACAATCAACCTGGATAACAACCTCACCGCTGCATTCCTTAAAACAAAACTCGACAGCAACGGCAACAGTGTTCTCATCGGCGCCAGCCTGGATGAAACATTTGCCGGCGGTCTTTCCAAAGCCGCATATGAACTGCGTAAATCATACCCCATCACCCTGATTGGTATGCCCAACTGGGACGGGTTTGCCGCCATTTCAAAAAAGAATGAACTGGCCGATTTCCCGGTGTATTATACCTCACCGTATTTTAACAGCAAAACCGATGAAACCAGCAAGTGGATCAACGAAAACTATAAGAAGAAATACAAGGCCTACCCCGGCGATATGGTGTTCAAGGGATTTGAATCGGTATACTTCTTTGCCCGCCTCCAGGCCAGGCACGGCGATGCCTTTATGAATAACATCAACGACAGGAGCCTGCGGGTAATCAGCGATTTCAATTTCCGACCGGTGATGCTGAAGAAAGACGCCGGCACCCCGGATTATTTTGAGAACAAACACCTTTATTTTATACGGATGCTGAATGGAACGGTATCCAAGACATGGTAATAAAAAACCCGGAACATGGTTCCGGGTTTTTTATTGAATCTAATTAACAAGGTGCTTTCGTTGTATCGTATACATAATGATAAAGAGAACCGGAATGATGGCAAAATACACAAAGATGGTTTTAAAGAACACCGGCAATAAAATGGCCGAACCGATATAGGGCAGCAGCTCACCAATCAGCCATAACGTGTATCCCTCTTTTTTCATTTTACGCATCTGGATGGCTCCATACAAACAGAGGGCAATGGCAACCAGGCCAAGCACCAGGAGCGGTATCCTGTTTTCATAAGCCTTGGTCATCATTTCCTGCACTTCGGGCCCGGCAAATTTTTTGGCCCAGGAAGGAGCTTCGGCCAGCTTTTCCTGTGCTTTCTCCATTTCATCCAGTGCTTTTTTACCGGTCATGAAATTATTAACCGTGCTGTAGGTTTCAAAGGCACAGCCGATGAAAGTAAGGATGGTGAGTACATTCAAACCGGTGGGCAGTTTTTTTGGCTCCTCTGCATGGAGCATATCTGCGGTGTTTTCCTGGTTCATGTTTTTATTTACAAGATAGGGTGTTTGACGAGGAAATCAAAAAATGCCGGAAGCAGTTTATAAACAGGAATGCTTATGCTTTTCTTCGGCGCAGTTTAAGGTAATCGAGGTAATACACGAGTTTGGCGGTGATTTCATTGCTGTGAGGATTGTCCAGCACCTTCCCGAAATTTTTCAGGTACGTGGTATTGGAATAGGGATCAATGACCACGTTATTACCCAGTGCATTTTTCCAGGCGATGGTGATGCGGCTGCCGGGTAAAAAATCCCAGGTATAAAACATGTCTACATTAAACGTGTTGAAGTTCAGGTCCTGCCCGGGTATAAATGCCACTTCATTCCAGTATCCATCGGGCTTCAGATGATAGAAGTTGGTGTTGTTGAGTATCGACCAGTAATGCCGCATCCGCACACTCAGGTTCATGCGGGAGGTGAAATTATACTGTGCACTTACTACCGCCGTATTTGTTTTTACATTTCTTCTTGCAATCACTGGCGACCCATCCGGATTGGTAAGAAACGACCAGCCCCAGTTACCGCGGTCCTGCAGAATATTCATGGTGGCGCTGAATTGCAGGCGATCGTTCACCCGGTAGCGCAATCCCAGGTTGGTGGCCCAGTACGGATCTTTGGGAAGCGGGGATTCTGCACCACCAATTTCCCAGCTGAAGAACAGTTTCTTGCGGCTATCCGAACTGCCGGAAATACCAACATAATAATACGGTGTTCTGCGGAGGAAATATCCAGTGTACACATTGGAGTGAACAAAGTAATCTTTGTTCCAGGCGGGGCTGCTTTGAAAAGAAAAAGAAAGATCCCAGAAATTCCGGAACAGGAAAAAGGCCCTGGCATTTACCTGGAAACTTGCCCAGTTAAACGGCCGGTACAGGTAAATATTATTGAACCCAACCCGGAACGAATGATTCAGAAAATGCCGGGTGGGCCGTATAACATTATAGCTGATGTTCCCATTGTATTCAAGCGAGTTGTTATTCTGGATGAATCCAAGATCATTGGGATCGTATTTGTCGCTTTCCACCACCAGGTTAGCCCGGTACTGGATAATGCCGCTCACTTTTCCGAATCCGGCCACCGCGGTGTAACCGTTTTTATTTCCCTGCCTGCCCCAGATGCTGCTGTACTTCCCGGAAAAAGATGCGTTGTAATTATTCTTCCTGTCAAACACAGACACATCCAGGCTGCTTACATTGGCATTGCGTGTATTTCCTTTACGCAGCACATTGGTATTGGTGAAGCTCACCGACGAACGGTTCTTCAGGGCCTGGTCAAACACAATGATATTATAATTGGTCAAGGGTTCGGTAAGGATGGTTGAATCTTTTCCGGAAGAGAGGTTTCGTACCTCTGCGTACATGGGAACCGTTACTGCATTGAAAATACCGATGCCTAAATTTCCCTTTGTTCTGCCCGATAGTTTTGTGGCGTTGTATAAGCGGGTGATTCCCGGGTTGCGGATGATCTGGTAATTGGGATCATTGCCATACGTATTCAGCACGGTGGAGGCAAGGGACGGCGCATTACCGATACGCCTTGAATAAAAAAGCCCGGCCTTATTAAAAAGTTCGGTGCCTTCGGTAAAGAAAGGCCGGTAATCATCGAATTTTACCTGGAAGGGAGAAAGATTCAGAAATACATTATCACTCTGTACCTGTGCAAAATCGGGTATCAGCGTCATATCAAGCGTAAAGCCTTCATTGATTCCGTATTTCACATCCATCCCACCGCTTTTGAGAAACTCGGTTACATCTCCTTTTGCTGTTGGCGAAACCCGAACTCCTCCTGACAGATAAGGAAGAAAAGAAAGCCGGACCGGTGGTTTAATATTATTCAGCCCCGTCCATACCCCCCATTGGTTCAGCTCGCCGCTGATGTTTGGATTAATGGGGTTCCAGATGCTGTTTTCATTTTCAGAACGGATGAACCGTCCGAAGTTCAATCCCCAGTCCTGTACCGGCTTATTGGAAAACCGGATGGCGCTCAACGGTATCCTGATTTCGGCTACCCACCCATCATTCTTTATGCTGGTACGGCTTTCCCATACGGCATCCCAACCTGCGTCGGTAATCACCCCGCCATTAGATCCTCCGTTTTGGGATTGCTTTGCATCGTATTGTACATTGGCTGCGGTTACCCGGAAGATAAACGCATTCTGCTGGTCGTGATACGTGTCAAACCCCACCGCAAAAATGTCTACATTCTGGCGATCCACCATATCACGGGCAGTCAATTGCGTGCGTATATTTTCTGGCTTCTCATACATGTAGGCACCTACATAAATTGCTGTATTGTCATATACAATACGTACTTCTGTTTTTTGAGTGGATGGTTTACCAAATACCGGTTGATACGTGATGAAGTCACCGCTTGGCAAGGCATGCTGCCAGGCTTCATCAGTAAGGTTACCATCTATTTTAATGGGTTGATTTATTTTAACGGCCGGAATACTCTTCACCGTTTGTGCAACCGATAAGGAGTTTAGCAACAGGAATGAAAAAACAGGTAGTAGGCGTGTCGGCATTGGTTATCCACCAAAGATAATTTAAACCAAACTAAGAGGAAAGCTGGAAACGAAATGTAGAATAATTTCGACTCTATAATTTTCTTCTCATTATTTCCTTTTTTATGAGCCCCAGTTCCCGGCCGGTTTGCCCCGATACGGAACTATTTTCCTGGGCACGGCGCATCAGGTAGGGAATCACATCCTGGATAGGACCAAAGGGAAGGTACTTGCTTACCGAGCATCCTGATTTGGCAAGATTGAATGTGATGTTATCGCTCATGCCATATAATTGTGAAAAATGAACATGGGGATGGTTGTGCGGCAATCCCTTTTTATCAAGCAGCTGGGTGGTGTACAGGTTGCTGTATTCATTATGCGATGCAACAATGAGGGCAATGCGGTCGAGGTGCTCCACGCAATATTCAACGGCAGCATTGTAATCCTTGTCGCAGCTTTCTTTATCCGGTTGAATGGGTGAGGGATAATTCAGTTCTGCCGCCCGGTTTCTTTCTTTTTCCATGTAAGCACCCCGCACCAGTTTGGCACCCAGGATAAAATCACGTTCTGCCGCAGCCGCATGACAGTCTTTTAAAAAAGCAAGCCGGTCGTGCCGGTACAGCTGCAGGGTGTTATATACCACCACTCTTTCCCGGTTGAATATGTCCATCATCAGGATCGTCAATGCGTCCACGGGATCCTGTATCCAGGTTTCTTCTGCATCAATGAGCACCCCTACCTTTTTTTTGCTGCCCTCCTCGCATACTTTCTGCGTGCGCAGGCGTACCCGGTGCCACTCATCTTTTTCTTCTGCCGGTAATGCACTTACGGCTTTCAGGTAGCGCTTGATCAAACTGCCTTCTTCGCGGTTCATGGCAGCGTGCAGTTTTTCCAGCAGCGCAAAGCGGGCAAAGCCGGTTACCTTCACACTCATGAACGGAATATTTTCCTGGGTGGATGCATAATCAATCACCCGGATAAATTCATCACGGGCGTGATCAAAGTTGGCTTCTCCTTCCTTTCCTTCCACGCCATAATCCAGGATCACTTGTACCTGGTACCTGCCCAGTTTGTTTACAACAGCCGTTGTTTGTTCCAGTGTTTCTCCCCCCACAAACTGCTGAAAGATGGTTTGCCGGATGATGCTTTTGGTGAAAGGTATATGCCATTTAATGGCGATAGGGGTAATTTTTAAGCCGGCATTCACCAGCCAGGGTTTTCCCATCATGCTGAAAAGAAAGTTGGCTTTTTTTAATTCCCGGTTTGACCGTGCGGCGAAGGCTGATTCTGTATTTTCGAAAGAAATGGGTGCAGGTTCACTCATAATAAAAAGCAATTCGGTAAACGAAATTCGAGAAACAGGAACGAACTGCCAAATAATAGCACCTAATTGACGTCATATTTTTTACTGATACTGATTCCAACCGCTTACATGCGCCTGGTCGTGTTCATTCATGATTCAATTTCCTGTCAGGCAAACCGCCAACGGGATCAAAGCGCTTATCTTTGCAAAAAAAAATCCGATGGATAAAAAAGTAAAGGAATCTGTTGTACACATGACAGAACTGGTGCTGCCGAATGACACCAATACCTTTGGAAACCTGATGGGAGGCCGCCTCATGTACTGGATGGACATTGCGGCGGCCCTGGCCGCCATGAAACACAGCGGGGCGCCTGTGGTAACCGCTTCGGTGGATAACATTTCTTTTGAAAGCCCGATTAAACTGGGTAACGTGGTACACATAGAAGCGAGCCTTACCCGCTCGTTCAACAGCAGCATGGAAGTGCATTTGAATGTATGGGGAGAAGATGCCATTCAGCAATACCGGTATAAAAGCAACGAAGCCTATTACACTTTTGTAGCGCTTGATCCGAACGGCAAGCCACGCAGGGTAAACCAGGTGATACCCGAAACAGAAGAAGAAAAAAAACTGTACGACGGAGCGCTGCGGAGAAGACAGCTACGGCTTATCCTTGGAGGAAAAATGAAACCCGAAGAAGCCGTTGAACTGAAAGCGCTGTTTGTAAAGGATTAAACACGGCCCGGTTCTGCTGCTTGCTGCCCGGCTCCGGCTGGCATGAATTTTTTACTTTGTTCGATGGCATCCATCACCTCTTCGAGTATTTTTTCGGTGGGTGCCTCGTAATCGATCTGCATCGGGTCTTTAATAGTGATGGTAAGTTTTGTTCCCTTCTTTATAAACTTCAGTCCTTTTTTATCAAAGGCCGTACTGAATCCATCCACCACTACGGGAATCACAATGGGTTTTTGATGCTTGATGATAAAAGCAGTTCCCTTTCGTCCGGGTACAAAGGGCGTGGTGGTACCCTGTGGAAAGGTAATGACCCAGTTGCGGTCAAGTGCCCTGGATATTTTACGGGTATCGCTGGGATCCAGTCCTTTCCTGGTTTCGGTTGTATCTGCCACCCAAACCCGTTTCACCATGATGGATCCGGCCATCCCGAACAATTTGCTGAGCCAGTTTTTTTTCATGGTTTCTTCTGCAGAAACAAACTGCACCCGGGTGTAGGGCCACAGCAGGTAATACGGAACCCCCAGCCCTCTTTTTTTCCCCCAGCCGGCGGCGCTGAAAATATGCAGCAGTGAAATCACTTCGGCAAAATAGGTCTGGTGATTGCTTACAAACAATACATTTTTCCGGGGAAGCCCTTTCAGTTTATCCATGCCGTTCACCCGCAGCCGGTTGATGAGGTTGATGCCCGGGTAGGAAACAATGCCGATGCCGGCGTATATAATTTTTTTTAAAAAGGTTGATTCCCGGATGCTGGTAAGCCACTTACTCATTTACCTGGTTTTAATACGGCACAATTGCTGGCTGCAATTTATACAATCTGTATTTGAAATAACCACCTTGTTGCATCTGCCAAAACAAAGATTTACCCGGCTGCAGGCGAAGTGAATATCTTTGCAGGCATGAACCTGAATACCGTGATTTTTGACATGGATGGTTTGCTCATCGACTCGGAACCGCTGTGGGGGCAGGCTGCAGAAGAATTGTTTTCGGCGTATGACATCCATCTCACCCCGCAGCAATACGGAAAAACGACCGGCCTGCGCACGAGGGAATTCCTGAAATTCTGGTTCCACCATTTTCACATCAGCCCGGCAAACCTGCCCGATGCCGAATCGCAGATTGTTCACCGGGTAGTGGAGCTGGTAACGCAGCATGGAAAACCGATGCCGGGGGTACGCTATATTTTCGACTTCTTCAAAGAACGGAATTTTAACATCGGCCTGGCCACTTCATCCGGGCATTTGCTGATTGAGGTGGTGGTTGATATCCTGGGCATCCGGAAAGACCTGCAGGCGGTTTCTTCTGCCAATGACCTGGGTTATGGCAAACCCCACCCGGAGGTATACCTGAACTGTGCCGGAAAACTATCGGTACATCCCCGCCAGTGCCTCTGTTTTGAGGACTCATTCAACGGCATGATTGCAGTAAAAGCAGCCCATATGAAATGTGTGGTGATTCCGGAAAAAACAGCCAGGAGCCGCACTCATTGGGATGCAGCGGATCTTAAACTGGATTCCCTTGCAGCCTTTGATGATTCCATGCTGGAGAAGATAGGCCGCTAGGACCGGGAGCGGAAAAAAAAGTAGGCATAACTGATTGTTTTAAACCAGAAAATTATACATTTGGCAACTGGTTAAACAAATCTTCATTACTTAATAAAAACAAACACGATGAAAAAATTACTACTTGCATCCATGATCCTGATGGGTATCGGCACTGCTGCCAATGCACAAACTTCGGAAGCAGTAAGGGCAAAAAAAGATGCGGCTAAAAAACAAGCCAACCAGCCTGTATTTGCTAATGCGGCCGGCGAAACAGCCAGCATTTCTGCTCCTGAAACCGATAAATCAAAAGCAGAAGCCCAGAAAGCAGCCCAGCCCAAAGAAGCTGAGGTAAAAAAAGCAGCAAAACCTGCTGAGAAAAAAACCAAGCAACGCTAATTTCCCGGATCCGGGATCTTTATAAACTATTGATCATTCAGCCCTCCTTTCCGGGGGGCTTTTTTATTTCATACCGGTACTGAAAAACAATGATTTCAGGAAAGAACAGGCCTGGTTTAAAAAGGGCCGGCCGGCCGTATTTTCCGAGGCAAAAAAACCGGGTAAAAATTACTTAATTTAAAGTTAAAGTTGTTACCTTTAAACATCTTTCTGACTAACTGCAAAAACCGGTAATCCTTTCCGGCATTTGTATTTGGTTATTTCATCAAACTAAAACATTTATTATGCACAAAAAAACTACTTTAAGACAACTTAAAGTGTTGCTGCTCAAAACGGTCCTTCCGGTCCTTGTTTTGACCACGGCATTTTATGTCACGAGTGCACAGAATGTTGTATCTCAGCCTAAGAAAGATGGGAAGAGAATACAAAGTTCTGTTGTTGCTCCTTCGTCTGCAGTAACTCCCACGAAGGGCATGACCAAAGATCAGGTCAGGGCTCTGCGGAGTACTACAGTTAATGAGACTTCGCCGTCCGACAATCCGGCGTTGAATCAAACCATTGCTAGTAAAATAGCAACCACTGTTCCTTACACCTACAATGGTAATGGCGGTGGAAATCCAGGGATTGTTGCAGCTCCTTGCCTTTTCCCGGGTTCACTGCTTGCCGGTGATCTCACCATGAACAACAGGCTGAACAGGGATGGCGGTGTTGCCCCTACCTGTGCTGCGCCTCGTGCATTCCCCGGAACAATTGCAGGTGGTCCGTTCTTTTACGACACCTACACATTCACCAACACCACAGGTGCTGCAGCCTGCGTGGTGGTTAACTTAACCACTACCGACCTGGTGAACGCAAACATCCAGGCAGCTGCTTACATCGGACCTTTCAACCCAGCCAGCCTGGGAACGAACTATGTGGCCGATCCGCACCTGAGTACAGGTACACCAGCTCCTGCAGCCGGTTTAACTTTTTCGTACACACTTCCTGACGGTGCCACTTCTACCGTGATCGTGTTTTCAACCAATGCAAACACCACTTCGGCCGGTACCGCCAACAACTACACCCTGAGCATTGATGGTTTGCCAAGTGCATGTACACCGCCTCCGCCTTGTACACCACCTACCTCATCAATACTTAGCCAGGTTCTTGGACCTCCAGTACCTGCTACGGTGTTCAACGAAACTTTCAATACCGTAGTTCCTTTACCTGCCGGCTGGGCTTCTCAAAACCTCAGCAGCCCAGTTGGTGCAACCGGCTGGTTCCAGGGTAATACCGGTGTATTCGCTGGAAACACACCTCCCGGATACATCGCTGCCAACTTCAATAACACCACAGGCCTGAATACCATCAGCAACTGGTTATTCATGCCGGCTGTAACACTGAAGAATGGTGATACCCTTTCATTCTATACACGTACTACCAGCGGTACTTTCCCCGACAGGTTACAGGTAAGGATGAACACCACCAACCAGGGTGTGAATGCGGGTGCAACCAACGTAAGCGTAGGTGATTACACCACACTGCTGCTGGATATCAACCCGACTTATACTTCTACCGGTTATCCCACTGCGTGGACACAGTTTAAAATACCTATTACCGGTTTAGCCGGACCTACACCTGGCCGCCTGGCATTCCGCTACTTCGTGGAAGGTGCTGGCCCTGCCGGTGCCAATTCCGATTATATCGGTATTGATGATGCGGTATACACCACGCTTAACCCGGGTGCTCCTCCAACAACGTGTACCGGTTCTACTGCCAACCTGAAGGTTGACATTACCGGCGGTAACTATCCTTCTTACACCGTTGTGATCAATGCCACTCCGGCTGCTCCTGGTTATCCAAGAACAATCAACAACTACGTAAGCGGTGATTACATTCCGGTTACTCCTCCGGTTACCACTACCTATAACCTCGTATCTGTTGTGGCTACCGGTAACGGTACCTGCGTAGGTACAGGCAACAGTGGTACTCCTACTGTAACTGTATCACCAACCACCGTGGGCGGTTTAACCATCGTTGACAACCCAACCGGTCCGCTTTGCGCAGGTGATCCTAAATTGTTAACTGTTCTTGGTGCCCCCACTACCGGTTCTGTAACCGTTAGCTCAGGCCCTATCGCAGTAGCCATTCCTGATGCCAACGCAACCGGTGCTTCTACCAACCTGACTGTTGCAGGTATTCCTGCCACGGCAGTAGGTACTGGTGCCAGCGTTAACTTCAACATTACGCATACATGGGACAGCGATCTGAGCTTGTTCCTGAAAGCTCCAAACAACCAGGTGCTGAACCTGGTGGACAGGAAGGGTGGATCTGGTGATAACTTTGTTAACACCACCGTAAACTCTACATCTGCCACCACGTTTGCATCTGGTGCACCTCCTTTCACCGGGGTATTTGCTCCTGACGGATCATTGGCTTCGCCTCCTCCAACAGGCTTTACTCCTACAGCTACCAACTTTGTTCCGCTGTACAACACCACCAACCTGAATGGTACGTGGAGTTTTGGTGCAAGGGATAATGCCGGTGCTGACCTTGGAACGATCACCAGCTGGTCAATCACGATCAACTATTCTGTTCCTGCCGGTCCTCCGGTTGGTTGGACATTCCTGTGGTCTCCGGCTGCTGGTTTAAGTTCTACCACGTCAAACCCTGTTGCTGCTTCTCCGTCTTCAACCAGGACTTATACCGTTGTTGGTACAGCTCCTAACGGTTGCCAGACTTCTGCAGCAATTACCATCAACGTGAACCAGTTACCTGCGGTGGTTAACCAACCTGCTAATGTTACCGCATGTGCAGGAACCAGCGTAACCTTCACGGTAGGTGGAACAGGCGCCGGTATCACTTACCAATGGCAAGTGAGCACAAACGGTGGTGCTACCTATACCAACCTCGCTAACGGTGCACCATACTCAGGTGTAACCACTGCAACCCTGACCGTTAACCCGGTTACCGTTGCAATGAACAGCTACCGTTACCGTTGCGTAATCAGTGGTACTTGTCCTCCTGCTGCCAACTCAACAGGTGCAATACTTACTGTAAACGCCCTGCCTACCATTACCATCTCTCCTGTTAGCCCAACCTGCGGTGGTGTTGCCGGTATCAACGGTACACCGTTAACTGCAAGCGGTGCCAACACATATGTATGGACTCCGAATGGTGCAGGTTCTGGTTTATACACCAACGCAACTGCCACTACAGTTTACACAGGTACCAACCTGGCTACTGTATATGCAGCTCCTGCTACCAATACAGTATATACTGTTACAGGAACCAATACCACCACCGGTTGCGTAAATACAGCAACCATCGGAGTGGTTTATACTCCTGGCGTACCTACTGTTAATCCAAGCAGTGTTGCCATGTGTCTGGGTCAGAACGCAGTTCAATTATGTATCACATCATCATTGGCTCCGTCTCCATTCACTGCCACCTACAGCTCTGGTGCCATCAGCGTACCAGTACCTGATAATACACCGGCCGGTGGTAACCATACCATCAACGTTCCATTGCCTGCAACTGCTCAGATCACCAACACAAGGGTGACCGTTAACATGAGCCATACATGGGTAGGCGACGTTGCCATGGTACTGAAAGCACCAAATGGCCAGGTACTGAACCTTGATTTCTTCCTGAATGCTACTGGCGGTACCGGTGCAACAACCGGCTTCACCAACACTACATTCACATCTGATAACACAGCTCCTGCAATCAGTACCGGTACCAACCCGTACACAGGTACATTCAGGGCCGACCGCGTTGTTACAGGTACACCGGCTGCAGGTCCTACCGGATTCCTGCCAACCACCAACGTATGGGGCAACCTGTACAGCACACCAAATGGTCCTTGGACATTGGCTGCGTACGATGCCTTTGCGGGTGATGCCGGAACCATCACTTCATGGTCAATTGCATTCGATTACCTGTATGGTCCTCCTGCTTCTGGTGTATGGTCACCAGCTGCTGGCTTGTACAGGGATGCTGCTGCAACCATTCCTTATGTTGCCGGCGATACCGCTAACTGCGTATACGCAAGGCCAACGCCAAGTGGTGTTTATCCTTACCAGGTAACTGTTACCAGCGTAGGTTTCGATGCATTCCAGACATTCACGAACCCGGCTGTTATCACTATTCCTTCATCGGGCACAGGTACTCCTTATCCATCTAATATTGTGGTAAGTGGTTTACCAACTTCTGGTGCTTCTGTTGAAAGCGTAGTGTTAGCCGGTATCAGTCATACCTGGAGTAATGATATAGACGTATTGTTACAATCACCTTCCGGCACTAACGTGGTTCTGATGTCTGACGTTGGCGGTACTGGTGCTATTAACAACGCTACATACACCTTCAGGGATGGTGCTCCTGCAATGAATACTGCTGCTGTAAACGCAACAGGTACCTACCGTCCAACTGATTTTGCAGATGGTAGTGGTGCAGATAATTACCCTGCTCCAGGCCCGGGTGTATTCTCCCAGGCTGCTCCTGCTCTGGCACTGTTTGGCAATACGGCCAACGCCAACGGAACATGGAGATTACTTGTTGTTGATGACGTAGGCGGTGACCAGGGTCAGATAGCTAACGGTTGGAGTATCCAGTTCAAATACCCAACTCCGGGTTGTACATCTGCTCCAAGAACGGTTACTGTAACCGTGAACCAGCCTACCACCATCACTACACAACCGGTTAACCAAACCGTATGTACTGATAAAGTGGCAACCTTCAGCGTTACACCTGCAGGCTCTGGTCCGTTCAGTTACCAGTGGCAGGTAAGTACCAATACCGGTAATACCTGGACAAACATATCCAATGGCGGTGTGTATGCCGGTGCTACCGCATCCTCACTTGTTATCACAGCTCCACCTGTAAGCATGAGCGGTTACTTCTACCGTTGTATTGTAACCGGTGCGGCTCCTTGCGCAAGTGTGACTTCATTCCAGGTTGTTCTCACGGTGAACCCGCTGCCAACGATCACCATCTCGGCAGCTCCTTACACCAGGTTAATGCCTGGATTAAGAACAACCCTTTCTTCTACCGTAACTCCTGCCGCTGCACAGACATACACATGGCTGCGTAACGGTATCGCGGTGGCCGGTGCAAATTCCGGTACACTTGGCTTAGGAGTGGATGATTTGGGTCTGTACACATTAAGGGTAACCGATGTAAACGGATGTACCAATACTTCGAATGCAATTTCCATCCTGGATTCTGCAAGCGGAAGGTGCTTCATCTATCCAAACCCAACCGACGGCAAATTCCAGGTTAGGTACTACAGCGTTGCAAACAACGTATTACCTAGGTATGTTACCGTATACAATGCTAATGGCGACAGGGTGTTAACCCAGAAATACACCATCGGCAGACCATACGACAGAATGGATGTTGACCTGAGGAAACATGGAAAAGGACTTTACTGGGTTGAAGTGGGCGACGGAAACGGCAACCGCTTAACCATGTGTAGAGTAGTGATTCAATAAAACTAACTAACACTTAGTTATACAGTCCCCCGGAATATTCCGGGGGACTTTTTTTATATTGCCCTGTATATATAATAAGCATGCAAAAACTGCTTTTTCTTCATGGCGCCATTGGATCAAAAGATCAGTTTTCAGTACTGCAGGATCAACTCACAGGCCACTATGATATATATAGTATGAACTTCAGCGGTCATGGGGGACTTGAGCTGCCGCAACAGGATTTCTCCATCCCGATGTTTGCCAACGAAACACTTTCTTTTCTTGACCGGGAAGAGGCAGAACAGGTGACTGTTTTTGGCTACAGCATGGGCGGGTACGTGGGTATGTACCTGGCTAAGCATTTTCCTGCCAGGATAAATAAACTAATAACACTGGCCACCAAATTTTACTGGACCGAAGCCATCGCTGCCAGGGAAACCAGTATGCTGAACCCGGAAAAAATAACGGAAAAACTACCTGGTTTTGCCGAAGTACTGAAAGAACGCCACCAACCCGCCGACTGGAAACTACTGTTACATAAAACAGCTTCGATGCTTATAGAAATGGGAAAAGCAAGCCCTCTTAGACTTCCCGACTATCGTTCTGTGACATTGCCCGTAAAGCTGATGCTTGGCGACCGGGATAAAATGGTAAGCCTGGAAGAAACAACGGAAGTATACAAGGCCCTGCCCGATGCCCGGTTATGCATACTTCCCGCTACTCCCCACCCCATTGAAGCGGTTGATACAGGCCGGCTGGCCTATGAAATCCGGGATTTTTTGAAATAATCCCCTAATTGTGAAAGAATTGAGTTTTTCCGGGGTTTCCGGGCCTAAAAAGACCTCATTTCTGCCCCCTTTCAGGCATCTTTTACCTACCTTTGCCCTCCCGTTTCAAAAACCACGGGGTATTATATGTCATTCCATATTTTTAAACAATTAAACGCAGATGCACAGGAAGTTGCCGGAGGCGAAGCCACCGCTACTGCTGCGAAAACAAATGTGCCTGTAGAAAGCATTTCCACCGCTCATGACGACTTTGACTGGAGCGTGGACAAAAGAAACGTAACCAGCTATTCTGCCGACGAAAAAGCAAAATACGACACGGTTTACGACAACACCTTCAAACAGATCAACGATGGTGAAATGATCATGGCTACCATTGAGTCATTAACCAAAACCGACGCCGTTGTTAACATCGGTTTCAAAAGCGATGGTCTTATCTCCCTGAACGAATTCCGTGATATTCCCGGAGGCGTAAAAGTGGGCGATGTAGTGGAAGTAATGGTAGTGGAAAAAGAAGACAGGGACGGAAACCTGAACCTGAGCCGCAAATCAGCCCGTACCACCAGGGCATGGGAACGGATTGTGGAAGTTCACAAAACAGGTGAAATCGTTACCGGTTCTGTTACCAGCAAAACAAAAGGCGGTTTGATCGTTGACGTATTTGGTATGGAAACCTTCCTGCCAGGTTCACAGATCGACGTTAAACCCGTTACCGATTATGACCAGTTCGTGGGTAAAACCATGGAATTTAAAGTGGTTAAGATCAACGAAGCCATCAAGAATGCCGTTGTATCGCATAAGGCTCTTATCGAAAGCGATATCGAAGCACAACGTGCCGAGATCATGGGTAAACTGGAAAAAGGACAGGTACTGGAAGGAACCATTAAGAACATCACCGACTTTGGTGCATTCCTCGACCTGGGTGGCCTGGACGGTTTGCTGTACATCACTGATATTTCATGGGGACGTATCAACCACCCGACTGAAGTACTGAAGATGGACCAGAAACTGAACGTGGTGGTGCTTGACTTTGATGATGACAAAAAACGCATCAGCCTGGGTCTGAAACAACTGACTCCTCACCCATGGGATACCCTCACCGAGAACCTGAAAGAAGGTGAAATCGTGAAAGGCAAAGTGGTGAACATTGAAGACTACGGTGCATTCCTCGAGATCATGCCGGGTGTGGAAGGATTGGTTCACGTAAGTGAAATCACCTGGGCCAACACCCCGATCAACGCCAAAGAGTTCTTCAAACTGGGTGATGAATACGAAGCAAAAGTGGTTACCCTGGATAAAGACACACGTAAGATGAGTCTTTCCATCAAGCAGATGACCCAGGATCCATGGAGCAATATCGAAGTTAACTTCCCCGAAGGAAGCAAACATACCGGTGTGGTGAAGAACATCACCCCGTACGGCGTATTTGTTGAACTTTCTACGGGCATCGGTGGTATGATCCACATCAGCGACCTGAGCTGGCTGAAACGTTTCAATAACCCGAACGAATACACCAAGGTTGGTAACAACATTGATGTGGTGATCATGAACATTGATAAAGATAACCGCAAACTTCAGCTGGGCCACAAGCAGATCGAAGAAGATCCCTGGAACACCCTGGAATCTACCTTCCCTGTTGGAAGCATTCACGAAGGAACCGTTATCCGCAAGGATGATAAAGGCGCCATCGTTCAGCTCCCGTACGGACTGGAAGGATTTGCTCCTGCCCGTCACCTGATGAAGGAAGATGGCAAAGCCATTGTGGCTGAAGAAGTAGCCAGGTTCATGGTAATTGAATTCGACCGCAACGACAAGCGCATCGTGTTAAGCCATACCCGCCTTTGGGAACAGGTGATTGAAGAAGAAAAGCAGGCTGTGATGAAAGAAAAGAAAGCCGAAGCCGAGATAACCAAGAAAGCAGTGAAAAACCTGCAGAGCAAGGTAGAGAAATCAACCCTGGGCGATCTTGGAATCCTGGCCGACCTGAAAGCGAAAATGGACAGTGATGCCGCCGGTGCCGCTTCAGCTGATGAAGCTCCAAAAGCAGAATAAGAATAATCATTCTTCATAAAAAAATCCCTCCGCAGATGCGGAGGGATTTTTTTATACTTCAATTTTTTATTACTCGAGTATTTTAACTTCTGTTCTTCGGTTTTGTGCACGGCCCTCGGCTGTTTTGTTATCGGCCACCGGAACAGAAAAACCATATCCCTTAGCCGTTAAACGGTTGGGGTCGATCCCTTTCCCGATCAGGTAATTCCGCACCGTATTGGCCCTGTTTTCCGACAATACCTGGTTGCTTTTGGCGGTACCTACATTGTCGGTATGTCCCTGTATCTCGATGCGCTCATCGTCTTTCCGGTTCAGGTAGGCAACCAGTTCATCCAAAACCGGGAAAGCCTCCGGAAGAAGTTCGGCCTTGCCCGTTTCAAAATTACAATCCTCCAGTACAAAGCTTTTTGCAGGGAGGAACTGGATATCAATTTTAAAAGGGTTTTTATAATACGCATTGCCGGTTAATGCGGGAATATTGAGTACGTTGTAACTGGTGGAATCTTTAAAACCAAGAATAAAGATCTCGTACTTATCACCTGCCGGCAGGCGGGTGGAGAAGCGGCCGGTAGAATCTGTCAATCCCTGGTATTCCCTTCCATTCAACTGGCTACGGAAGATAACGATCTCATTGGGGAGGATGTTATTTTTGAAATCAGTCATCTTCACATCTACAGGTGCATCTTTAGGTATGCTGGCATTCTGAACGGTTCCCCCCTGGCAGAAAGTCATTAATGGTGCCAGTAAGGTGAGAATAGAGTAAAAGAATTTCTGCTTCATTGCACAAATAATTTTAGTTGGTTTAAAGATAATTATTAAAAATAACTTTCTCCATTTTTCAATTATTGTGCCGGCCGGGCTGCCTTTTGTTAACCGCTGGTGAATGCCTTACAGCCGCTGCTGAAGCCGTACTGTCATTTCCGTCTTCCAGCCTGCAAAATCTCCCTTACTGATATGCTCCCTTGCCTCTTTCACCAGCCAGAGGTAAAAAGCAAGGTTGTGTATGCTGGCAATGCTGAGCCCGAGTATCTCCTTCGACTTCATCAGGTGCCGCAGGTAAGCCTTGCTGTAGTAACTGCTGGTTTCGCATCCGATGCCATCATCAATGGGCGAAAAATCTCTTTCCCATTTCTTATTATCGATGTTGATCACACCATTGCTGGTAAACAACATGGCATTACGCCCGTTGCGGGTGGGCATTACGCAATCAAACATATCCACGCCCAAAGCGATGCATTCAAGAATATTCCAGGGCGTTCCCACCCCCATCAGGTAGCGGGGCTTTTGTTCGGGAAGAAGTGAGCAACATAACCCGGTATACTCATACATCATCTCCAATGGCTCACCCACACTTAAGCCACCGATGGCATTACCCACGGCATTTTTGGAAGCAATAAATTCAGCCGATGCAGTACGCAGGTCTTTATAGGTACTGCCCTGCACAATCGGAAAAAGATTCTGTGTATAGCCGTATTTATCCGGCGTAGCATTGAACCGGCTGATGCACCGGTCGAGCCAGCGGTGTGTAAGCTCCATACTTTTTTTTGCATACGCGTAGTCACTGGGATAAGGCGGGCATTCATCAAACGCCATGATGATATCTCCGCCAATCACCCGTTGAATATCCATCACCCGCTCTGGTGTGAACAGGTGTTTACCTCCATCAATATGGCTCTGAAACAGGGCTCCTTCTTCTGTCAGCTTTCGGTTGTTTGCCAGTGAAAATACCTGGTAGCCCCCGCTGTCGGTAAGAATGGGTTTATTCCATCCATTGAATTGATGAAGTCCTCCTGCTGCTTCCAGCGTTTCCAGTCCGGGGCGCAGAAAAAGATGGTAGGTATTTCCCAGGATGATCTGTGCCTTTACTTCTTCCTCCAGTTGTTTCCGGCTAACCGCCTTTACACTTCCCACCGTACCCACCGGCATAAAGATGGGAGTAAGTATAGTACCATGGTCGGTGGTGATTGTTCCGGCCCGGGCCCCGGTTTGCGCATCGGTATGCTGGAGTTTGAATTGTAATGCTGGCATGAATCAGTTTATTATTCAACAGGCTGTGCAAAGCCTGTTTTCAGTGCGTATTCCTTATTTCCATTCCTTATTTTTGCGTAATGAATTTTACCCAAAACTGGCAGCTGATCATTTTTTTTGTTTTCTGTTTCATTACTCTGGTCCAGGTTTTTTATTACCTGTTCTTCTTTGTACGGCTGGCGGCATACAAACCCAAACAAAAAAACACTTCTCAAACCCACCCGGTATCGGTAATCATCTGTGCAAGGGATGAAGCAGCAAATTTAGTGAAAAATCTTCCGGGGGCGCTGATACAGCAGTACCGCACCACCCACGAAGTGATTGTGGTGGACGACAATTCATTCGACGACAGCAAATACCTGCTGGAAGAATTCCAGAAGACCTATAAACAACTGCATGTGGTTTTACTGAAGCAGGAAGCTAAATTCATACCTGGCAAAAAATTCCCCCTAAGTGTGGGAATTAAAACCGCCAAACACGAGATCGTACTGCTAACCGATGCCGATTGCGTTCCGGCCAGCGAGTTCTGGATAGAAAAAATGCAGGAGACCTATGACAATGATACCGAAATTGTGCTGGGCTACGGCGCCTTTCACAAAAGGAAGGGGATACTGAATAAACTCATCCGTTGGGAAACCTTTCATACCGCACTGCAATACCTTTCCTATGCACTGGCCGGCACCCCCTACATGGGCGTTGGGCGAAACCTGAGTTATAAGAAATCCATTTTTTTCCGCAACAAAGGGTTCACGTCGCACAATCATATTCCCAGCGGGGATGATGACCTGTTCATCAACAAAGCAGCCACCAAACACAATACAAAGATCAATATCGATAAAGACGCCTTCACCCTGAGTACCCCGGCCAAAACATGGCAGCAATGGACCAGGCAGAAAAGCCGTCATTACAGTACAGGAAAATTCTACAAAGCCTCCCATAAATTTCTACTGGGATTGTATTCTCTTTCGCATTTTCTTTTTTATCCCCTGCTGCTGGCAAGCCTGTTGCTGTACAACTGGCAATATGCACTGATCGTTTTCGGCATCCGCTTCCTGGCACAGGCCATTGTTTTATATCCCTGCATGAAAAAGCTGAATGAGAAAGATCTGTATCCCTGGTTCCTGTTCATAGATATCTGGATGTTCTTTTATTATCTCATCTTTGCTCCTGCTATCTTTAAACGGCCGAAAAAACAATGGAAGTAATCACCCGGTATTTTTCTGAATTCACCGAAGAACAGCTGCAACAACTGGGCGCCCTGAAAGAATTGTACCAGGACTGGAATACAAAAATCAACGTCATTTCAAGGAAAGACATGGCTCATTTCTATGAGCACCATGTGCTGCATTCACTGGCCATTGCCACTACGTTTCGTTTCACAAAAGACATGGAAGTTATGGACCTCGGATGCGGGGGCGGATTTCCGGGAATTCCATTGGCTATTTTTTTCCCGGAAACAAAATTTCACCTGGTCGACAGCATCAATAAAAAACTGACCGTTGTTTCAGAAGTGGCGCGGGCCATCGGGTTACAAAATGTAACCGTCCAGCACAGCCGGGCTGAAGAAATAAAGGGACGAAAATTTGATGCGGTAGTGTCCCGGGCCGTTGCACCCCTGAAGGACTTGTGGCGCTGGAGTAAGCCTCTCATCCGGAAAGGGACCGGACAGGGTCCGGAAGATATCCCCAATGGCCTCGTTTGCCTGAAGGGAGGGGATCTAAGCAAGGAAATCTTTGAAAGCGGTTGTAAGCCAATGGTTTGGGAGATAGAATCGCTGTTCGGAGAAGATTTCTTTAAAGAAAAATACTTGTTATATGTTCCGGCCCGGTAGGGTAATTACCAGTTTGTGGTATTGGTGATACTAATATAAAACGGGATTTTTGCAGCATGAATAAATCAGTGGCAATAGTAGAAGACAACAGCGATATCCGCCTCGCCCTGGAGCAGATCATAGAAGCCTCGGGTGAATATACACTGGCAGGCTCCTGTGTAAATGGTGAAGAGGCGCTGGTAAAGATCCCGATCCTGAATCCAAAAGTGGTTTTAATGGACATCAGCCTGGGAGGAATAAGCGGCATTGAAGTGGTAAGGGAGTTAAAAGCAACACACCCCGAAATACTCTTCATGATGTGTACTATTTACGATGAAGATGAAAAGATCTTTGAAGCACTGAGCGCCGGAGCCAGTGGTTATGTATTGAAAAAAACATCCCCGGTAAAAATGCTTGAAGCCATTACAGAACTCATCGAAGGCGGGGCGCCCATGAGCAGCCAGATTGCACGCAAAGTAGTGGCGGCTTTCCAAAGCAAGCCCGCAGCTACTGCTTCTGTAACAGGAACCACAGTGCAAACCGGTACTGCACTGGATGTATTATCAAAAAGAGAAAACGAGATACTCGAAATGCTGTCGACCGGCTTATTGTACAAAGAAATTTCCGATAAACTCACCATCAGTTCCGAAACCGTACGCAAACATGTGTACCACATATACGAGAAGCTGCACGTAAGCAACCGCATTGAAGCGGTGAATAAATATTTTGGGCGCTGAGCCTCTATTCCAAACAAGCACATAAAATTAAACCCCGGTATTTTCCGGGGTTTAATTTTACAGGAATTTCCAGAACCAGTAATCGGTTTGCGGCGTGCTGCCTATCGGGAAGTCGTGTGTATGGCCAGAATTGACAAAACCATACTTGGTATAAAATTTCTGAGCACGCAGGTTATGCTCCCACACTCCCAGCCACACTACTTCGTATTTGTTTTCCACGGCATAAGCGAGGATATAATCCATTAAAGCCTGGGCAACGCCCATCCCGTGAAATTCTTTCAGCACATAGATGCGTTTCAGCTCCAGTGCCTTCCATTTTTTCATCATGGGAAAGCCATTGTAATCTTCCATGAACTGAAGATAGGCTGCAGGAACGCCATCCACCTCCGCAAAAAAATAGCGGTTATCAGGGTTGCTTACTTCACCTCGCAGTTTCTGTTCGCTGAAGTAGGTATCCAGGAACCCCTGCATGTCTTCTTCCGTACAGGTTCCGGTAAAGGTGTCGTAAAAGGTTTCACGGGCCATGCCTGTCAGAAGGGGAACATCGGCCGGCGTTATCCGCCTGATGGTTATCTGCATCGTACAAAATGTATGATGGTCAGACGAGGGCGTCAGACCAGGTTACCAGTTCAGTTCCAGTAGATTGTTTTTCCGGTCCACATCCGCCATTCTCTTTGATGGATCTATCTCCACCTGTTTCATATCGGTAAGTTTATGTTTCACTTCCACAATATAGGTGGGATGTGTCCACTTCCATTCTTCCGCCACCTGGCGTTTCTGGGAAGCATTTTCATTTGGTTTGGCTCCAAACATCAGGTTCAGCGGAATATTGATCATTTCCGTGCTTCCGTCCTTAAAAGTAAGTTGCAGGTCAACCGGCATCGGCATCTGTCCTACCCGCTTCAACCGGATCTTCGATACACCGCCTTCTTCCCAAAGGCTGTCGATTTTATAGTCAATCGTCTTGGTGGTATTCACCCAGTATTCTTTATACCAATCGAGCTGTATACCACTCACCTGCTCGGCCACCCGTACAAGATCGTTGGCATTGGGGTGTTTAAACCGCCATTGCTTATAATACTCCAGCAGTATTTTATTGCGTACGTCTGCTCCCACAATGTAGCCGAGCTGTTCCATAAATACTTCGCCTTTTGAATAAGCCGCCACGCTGTACCCGTAATTCGAGTTGTAGTGATCACTGTGCGTGGTCATCGGTTCTTCAAAACCACTTTTTGTCAGTGCGAAATAACTATAGTATGCACCGCCATGATCTTCCGGGCAGGTTTCCACAATTTCTTTCAGCGCCTTGTTGGTGGGGTTTTTTTGCAACGACTCTTTGAATCCATCCATAGAGGAATGTTTATCATAAAATTTAGTCACCAGGTCTTCGGCATAACTGGTAAAGCCTTCATCCATCCAGGCATACAAACTTTCGTTGGTGCCCAGCATCATCTGGTACCAGCTGTGCAGCCATTCATGAAATACAGTTCCCAGGCCCGGGCCAACCAGCAGCGTAGCCATCGGGTATTCCATGCCGCCATCTCCTCCCTGTATGAAGGAGTATTGAGGATAAGGATATTTGCCAAAATTGTTTTCAATGAATGGCAGCACGGTCACTGCAGCCGTCAACACTTTTTCCCAGGCCGAATCATTCTTCGGGTCATTGGGTTTTACGTTATACAGCACGTGCAGCACAGGGCCGTTGGGTACTTTCTGTGCCAGGTGCCTGTATTCGGGATCAGCAGCCCACATAAAGTCGTGCACATTCGTTCCAACAAAATGCCAGGTTCTTTTTTCTTTCGTAGTCGGTTTCAGTTCAGAACCCGGCGTGTCATAACCCCAGCCGATCTCATTGGCATTCACCAATACACCCGTTCCGCCCAGTTTATAGTTTTTATCAATATTGATCGTTACGTCAAAATCACCCCACACGCCATAAAATTCCCGGGCGATGTATGGGGTGGGATGCCAGCCTTCATAATCGTATTCACACATTTTGGGATACCACTGGCTCATGCTGTACCGCACACCGGTGGTGGGGTTGTCTCTTCCGCTCCGGCGGATCTGCAATGGAACCTGCGCCTCAAACTCCATGTCGAACACCACTTTACTTTTTGCTGCAATGGGTTTGGTAAGATTTACTTCGAGGATAGTTTCGTGGTATTTGAATGGCTGCGGGATGCCATTCATCTTCAGTGAAATGATCTTCTGGTAGCCGATCTCATTGTCTTTTAATTTGGAGATGCGGTCACGTACCCTGCCATCCCAGTCGGCACGGCCATTTACCAGTACCTTACCCAGTTCCTGGCTGCGGATATCCATACCGCTGCCCGGTTGAAACGCATTAAAATATAAATGATAAAACACCCGGTTCAATGCTTCGGGAGAATTATTGCTGTATTCCAGTTTCTGTTTGCCGGTAAACCGGTTGCTGCTAACATCCATATCGATGTTCATGGTGTACTTAACCGCCTGTTGCCAGCGGGAAGGTTGTGCAAATCCGATACAAGTAGACAGTAACGCAAAAAATACTAAAAGGATCTTATTCATTTAAAATAGTTTAATGTGAGTAAATTTCGGTAAAATAGGTATATGAAAAATAGAAAACTGATAAATGGTCATTCCTTTATTCAATACAAGCGGGATGAGTATGCAGGAGAAGAAATACAAAAGCGTGCCCATGAATTTTATACCTGGATGGCTGAGCGCAGGACCTGCCGCGACTTCTCCGCAAAACCTATTGATAAACGGGTCATTGAAGACCTGGTCATGACAGCATCCACAGCGCCAAGCGGGGCGCATAAACAACCATGGACATTTTGTGCAGTGCAGGATCCGGTCATCAAAAAGCTGATACGAACCGAGGCGGAGAAGGAAGAATACGAAAGCTACAATGGCCGGATGCCTGTGGAATGGTTGGCCGACCTGGCTCCGCTGCAAACCGACTGGCACAAAGAATTCCTGGAAATCGCTCCCTGGCTGATCGTTGTTTTTAAAAAAAGTTACGAACCGAAAGCCGATGGGACAAAAGGCAATGTGTACTATGCCAGTGAAAGTGTTGGGCTGGCTTGTGGTTTTTTACTCTCAGCCATCCATCATGCCGGGCTGGTGGCACTTACCCATACCCCTTCACCTATGAACTTTCTCAGTAAAATATTGCAGCGCCCGGAGAATGAAAAGCCTTTTCTACTTATTCCGGTAGGTCATCCGGCAGATGAATGCTGGGTGCCGGATATTCATCGTAAGCAACTGGATGAAGTAAGCCGTTGGTACTAGCATTATGACCGATATCTACATCAGATAATCTTAATGCCAGCCGGCTAAGGCCTGGACAATAAAAATGAGATTTATTCGTTTTAATCGCGACATATTTCTGTTTTCGGTAAACTAATACAACAAAGTGGGTATTACCGGCAGAAATACGGATTTTGGTACGGTTTTTCGTACCGGGTATGACTGCATTTTTTTTTAACCAAAATTCATTTTATGAAAAAAATTGTTTTTCTGGCAGCAGGGTTATTCTGCCTGTTACCAGCTTTTTCACAAACAAAAAAAGGCGACAAACTCGTTGGTGTTAGTTTCGGAAGCGTCAGCTATACCAACAGCGACAGCAAAACCACTTACTCGAACACCCCTACTGTTTACAAAAGTGATGGCAACAGTTTTTCACTCAGCATCAACCCTAACATTGCCTGGTTCATACAAGACAACCTGGCAATAGGTGGCGGCTTAAGTGTAAGTTTCTACAATTCAAAAAGCACCAGCAGCAATACCGGCTCTTCAACAACCACCACCAGTAAATACAACCAACCCAGTTTTTATATTGGCCCCCTGGCCCGGTACTACTTTGGTGGAAGCGATAAGGGTAAACCGTTTGCACAAGTGAATTTCCAGTATGGAATTGCCGGCGGTAAAAGCAAAAGCGAATCCAGCGGTGGCGGCTCAAGTGAAACAACCACCAAACCCAAGGGCGACTGGAATGTGGGCGCCGCCTTTGGCTATGAGCATTTCTTCACTTCAAGTGTTGGTATGTTTGCTTCTGTGGGATTTAACTACGGTAAATCAAAAACATCTTACGAATACCGTCCTTCTACAGGAACCGGCTATGATTACACTTCGGAATACTCAAGGTTCTATATTCCGGTAAACGTGGGTCTGCAGGTTCACCTTTCTGGCAAGGGTGGTAAGAAGAAATAAGATCAGCCTATCCTTGATATTAATAAGGCCGGTTTTGTAACCGGCCTTATTATTTTTAACCCTTTCCCTGTATTATGATCACGATCTCTCCCTTTATCGGTTTCGTGTTGAAATGATCGTATACGTCTTTCAGGTTGCCCCGTTTATTTTCTTCAAATTTTTTGGTGAGTTCCCGGCTTACACAGCATTGTCGTTCGGCCCCGAAATATTGAATGAATTCGCTCAGCGTCTTTACCAGGCGCATCGGGCTTTCATAAAAAACCATGGTTCTCTCTTCTCCCGCCAGTTTCTTTAACAAGGTCTGCCTCCCTTTTTTTAATGGAAGGAACCCTTCAAAGCAAAAGCTATTCATCGGCAACCCGCTGTTCACCAGTGCCGGCACAAAAGCCGTTGCTCCCGGTAAACATTCAACTGCTATATCGTTCTTAATGCATTCCCTCACCAGCAGAAAAGCCGGGTCGCTGATACCGGGTGTTCCGGCATCTGTGATCAATGCCATTTTTTTACCGGCAGACAGTTGTTCCACCAGGTGGTTGAGTATCTTATGTTCATTATGCTGGTGGTAGGGAGAAATGGGTTTCTGCACCTGGTAATGGTTGAGCAATACAGCAGAGGTACGGGTATCTTCGGCCAGGACAAGATCAACATTCTTTAAAACATCGATGGCCCGGAAAGTAATATCAGCCAGATTGCCGATGGGAGAAGGGACGATGTAAAGCATGATTTGATAATTTGAAGGGGTGATGATTTGAAGATGCTATAATTATCAAATCACCAGATTAACTAATTGTCACATCGAATGTTTCCATCACCGGGTTGGCGAGTAATTTTTTAGCGGCTTCCTGTCCGGCTGCCAGGGCAGCTTCTTTATCAGCGGCATCTACCTGCAGGTCGATGTGCTTACCAATGCGTACATCGGAAACATTGTTCAATCCCAGGTTCTGCAGGCCACCCATTACTGCCTTTCCCTGCGGATCCAGCAGGTCTTTCAGGGGCATTACTTTAATCTGAACGGTATAGGTCATGTGGAAGGTTGTTTATAAAACAAAGATAAAATAATGTACACGATAAACACGACCGGCACCGCCAGCCACTGAAAAATAAATGCAGAAATAACCGCAACAGCCAGCAGGATGATCTTGGGTACATTATTCTTAAGTCCATAGTCTTTAAACTTCATCGCCATAATGGGAAGGTTACTTACCATCAGCCAGCTGAGTAATCCAATAAGGCCGTAAATCGTCCATTTATTAAAAAGGATATCCACCACCTGCTGCGTGTGATTGTTCCAGTAAATGAGGGGCAATGAGGCCACCACCAATCCCACGGCCGGCGTAGGCACACCTTTGAATCCGTAAGACTGTGAGTCGTCGATATTGAACTTTGCCAGTCGCCAGGCTCCGGCCGCTGCCAGCACAAAGGCAGGAACAAGCCATAAAAAAGAAGCATCCAGTCCATCTTCTTCCCGGGCCATGCTCATGCGTAAAAACTGGAAGAGGATCATAGAGGGAGCTACGCAAAAACTCACCACATCAGCCAGTGAGTCGAGTTGTTTTCCCATTTCCGAACTGGCTTTGAAAAGCCGGGCCACAAACCCGTCTAAAAAATCAACCACCGCTGCCAGCCCGATGAACAGGGAAGCCATCCATATTTTCTCCGGGATGTCGATCAGCTGGCTACCGTCAGCATCATACTGTATCACAATTCCATTCTGGAGAATGACTACAATAGCCAGGCAGCCAAAAATGAGATTAAGGAGGGTAAATAAATTAGGGATCTGCTTCATTGGTTTGATTGGGTGATTTGGAAATCTGCTGATTTCAAAATGGTCTCCATTTTCAAATCAGCAAATAGGCATATTTTCAAATCGTGTTTATTTTTTCATGAGTGCTTCAATATCTTCCACCGTGATGGGGATATTCTTCATCAGGTCTTTATTCCCATTCCGGGTTACCCAGAAGTTATTTTCAATACGGATTCCCATCTGTTCTTCTTCGATATAAATACCCGGCTCGATGGTAAACACCATACCTGCTTTGATGGGCTCTGTTCTTGTACCCAGGTCGTGTACATCAATACCCAGGTGATGCGATATGCCGTGGTAAAGGTATTTCCGGTAGGCCCTGTTCTCGGGGTCTTCGTTCTTTACGTCTGATTTTTTAAGCAGTCCGATCTTCTGGAAAATCACCGTGGCTTCATCGCCGATCTTTTCAGTATAATCGACAATACTGATCCCTGGTTTCAGGATGCTGGCAGCATAATGATGTAAATGGAGGCAGGCATTGTACACGGTTTTTTGGCGGCGGGTGAATTTTCCGTTTACCGGAACTGTTCTGGTCAGGTCGGCATTATAATATCCGTATTCAGCGCCAAAGTCCATCAAGATCAGTTCACCGTCTTTACATACCTGGTTATTTTCCACGTAATGCAGGGTTCTTGCCCGGTCGCCGCTGGCGAGGATGGAGCCATAACCCGGACCCGTGGCCCGCTGTGACAAGAATGAATGATAGATCTCTGCTTCAATCTCGTATTCCATCACCCCCGGTTTGATGAACTTCAGTAATCTTCTGAAGGTATTGTCGGTGATATCAATAGCCTTTTGCAATACGTCAATTTCCAGCGCCGTTTTAATACCCCGCAGGTCCTTTAATATTCTTGCGCTGCGCTTGTAGTGATGCAACGGATAGCGTTGTTTCATTGCTTCTGCATAGCGGTAGTCACGCACCGGAACCAGGTTTGCTTTGCGGTCGTTTTCATTCGAGTTCAGGTAGATGGTATCAGCCAGGTGTATCCAGGGCTGCAGTAAACCGTCCAGCACATCGAGCCACAGTATTGTTTTAATGCCCGAGATGGCTGTTGCTTCATGCGCCCGTAACCGATGTCCGTCCCATTTTTCCTTTAGCTCATTCGGACGAACAACCACCAACACCTCCTTGTATTTCGGATCGGGATTATCCGGAAAAAGTACCAGCATGGTATCTTCCTGCTCAATACCTGTAAGCCAGAACAGGTCGGAGTTTTGTTTGAATTTAAACAACTGGTCGCCATTGGTGGGCAATTCATCATTGCTGTTGAAAATGGCGATGGAGTTTTTGTCCATCCGTTCAATAAAGCGCTTACGGTTCTGGATAAAAATTTCAGGGTTGAGGGGAAGATATTTCATAAACTGAGTTTAACCTGCAATATACAGTTTAATGATGTTCGGCCTCCCTGCATTTACCTGGCCGGTCTTAGCCCGTTAATCCTCAATCCCCTGTTTTTATTTTCAAAAAAAGAAGGAAAAACCCCGGATTATTAAGAGGGGGAGGGCTTAAAAAATTAATTCTATTCAACAATTATCGGGTATTATTTAACCATTTTTAAAAAAGATGAGGCATTTTGAATGATTGCCAACAATTACTCAAAATCGAAAAACCGTTTTTAAATATTGACGGGCAGGCGACAGGCCCTTCCGATAGAGTTAATATACCTTTGCGGGAACGATTGCGTAAACCTAAATCTCTACTTGCTATGTCAGTAACAACGATGCTTGCTGCACCCTTAAGTGCATTAAAAAATCTTGGATTATCTACCTCAAAAAAAGTTCACTACCAGCTCACTCCATCAGAATTGACCGACCAGGCCGTTGGGCGGGGAGAAGCCGTACTGAACGACACCGGGGCCCTGCTTATTAATACCGGCAAATTCACCGGCCGCAGCCCGAAAGACAAGTTCACCGTTAAGGATGCCCTCACCGAAAACACTGTTCACTGGAATGATTTCAACATCCCGTTTGAGGAAACAAATTTCTTCCGGTTAAAAGATAAGATGCTGGCCTACCTGGCCGATAAGGAATTATGGGTTCGCGACTGCTATGCCTGTGCTGAAGAAGCCTACCGGCTTAGGTTGCGGGTGATTAATGAAAACCCATGGAGCAACCTCTTCTGTTATAATATGTTCATCCGGCCGGAAGAACATGAGCTGGACAGTTTTGAACCGCACTGGCACATCATCCAGGCGCCTGGTTTCAAAGCCAATCCTGCAGAAGACGGAACAAGAGCAGAGAATTTTGCCGTGATCAGTTTCACACACAAGACTATCCTGATCGGGGGAACCGGCTATACCGGCGAAATGAAGAAAGGAATTTTTACCATGCTGAACTTTGTGCTTCCTATAAGAGCCAATGTACTGAGCATGCACTGCAGCGCCAATATGGGCGAGGCCGGCGATACTGCCATCTTCTTCGGGCTGAGCGGAACGGGTAAAACAACCCTGAGCGCTGATCCTAACCGTAAGCTGATCGGTGATGATGAACATGGCTGGACGAAAGACAGTGTATTTAATTTTGAAGGTGGATGTTATGCCAAATGCATTGACCTGAGTGAAGAGAAAGAGCCGGAAATTTACCGTGCCATCCGCCCGGGTGCCCTGGTGGAAAATGTAACATTCATCGACGGAACGAATAAGATTGATTTCAGCAGTAAGAAGATTACCGAAAATACCCGTGTAAGTTATCCGTTGTCATACATCAGCAATGCGCTGGAACCATCCATCGGTAAAACACCGAAGAATATTTTCTTCCTTACCTGCGATGCCTATGGTGTATTGCCTCCCATCAGTAAACTCAGCGCCGGCCAGGCCATGTACCAGTTCATCAGCGGGTATACGGCAAAAGTTGCCGGAACAGAAGCCGGTGTTACTGAACCGAAATCAACATTCAGTGCCTGCTTCGGCGCTCCTTTCCTGCCGCTGCACCCGGCTCAATATGCCGAGATGCTGGGGAAGAAGATTCACGAAAGCCATGCAAACGTATGGATGGTTAATACCGGCTGGACCGGTGGACCTTACGGCGTGGGAAGCCGTATGAAGCTGGCCTATACCCGTGCTATGATCACCGCTGCACTGAATGGCGATCTGAATGAAGTAGGCTTTGAAGACCATCCGGTTTTTGGAATGATCATGCCAACCAGCTCCCCGGGCGTTCCTTCAGAAATACTGAACCCCAGGAATACCTGGGCCGATAAAACTGCTTACGATGCACAGGCGAAGAACCTGGCCCAGCAGTTCATCAAAAATTTTGAGAAATATGCCAGTGGCGCCAATGCCGAAATTTTAGCCGCTGCGCCAAAGATCTGATAACAAAAACAAGCCTAACTGCTCATTAAAAAATCCCCCGGTTGCCGGGGGATTTTCGTTTACTTATTTTTCTTTTCAGAATTGCATTTCAGGTATCTCTCCTTCCACGGTAAGTTTGCCGGCTGTTTTGGAAACGATCTCCTCCACCGAAACGCCCGGGGCTCTTTCAAGCAGTTTGAATCCATTACCGGTTACATCCAGCACCGCTATTTCAGTCACAATTTTTTTGATACATTTTGTTCCGGTTAAGGGCAAGGTACATGCGGGCAGCAGTTTGCTCTCTCCCTTTGGGTTGGTATGCATCATGGCCACGATGATGTTTTTGGCACTGGCTACCAGGTCCATGGCCCCTCCCATTCCTTTTACCATCTTACCCGGTATTTTCCAGTTGGCAATATCGCCCTGCTCGCTTACTTCCATAGCCCCCAGAACGGTCAGGTCTACCTTGCCGGCCCGGATCATCCCAAAGCTCATAGCGCTGTCAAAGAAAGCCGATCCGGGAACGGTGGTAATGGTTTGCTTGCCTGCATTGATCAGGTCGGCATCCTCTTCGCCTTCATAAGGGAAGGGCCCCATTCCCAGCAGCCCGTTCTCGCTCTGTAAAACAACATTCATTCCTTTGGGAATATAGTTGGCAACCAGCGTAGGAATGCCGATGCCGAGGTTAACATAGTACCCGCCTTTCAGCTCCTTTGCGATCCGCTGTGCGATTTGTTCTTTGGTTAGAGACATCGTTAATCGTTTAAGTCGTTTAAACCGTTTAAGTCGTATCCAAACGCTGAAACGCATTAAACGTTTGCAACGTTGAAACCCTTAAACGTTCTTTCTTACTGTTCGCTGCTCGATACGTTTTTCGTAGTTAACACCCTGGAATATGCGGTGAACGTAAATACCAGGGGTATGAACCTGGTTCGGGTCCAGCTCGCCGGGTGCCACCAGTTCCTCAACTTCGGCTATGGTTACTTTACCGGCCATGGCCATCAGGGGATTAAAGTTGCGGGCGGTTTCTTTATAAATGAGGTTTCCGTCAGTATCCCCTTTCCATGCTTTTACAATGGCAAAGTCGGCATCAAAAGCATATTCAAGCAGGTATTCCTTATCCTTGAATACCCGTGTTTCTTTTCCTTCGGCCACTTCGGTGCCTACCCCGGCCGGTGTAAAAACGGCGGGCATTCCGTAACCAGCGGCCATGCACCGGGTGGCCAGGGTACCCTGCGGAATCAGTTCGACTTCCAGTTCACCGCTTAACAGCTGCCTTTCAAATTCTGCATTCTCACCCACATAGGAAGAGATCATTTTTTTTACCTGCTTCTGTTTCAGCATCAGTCCGATTCCGAAATCATCCACGCCGGCGTTGTTGGATATGCAGGTAAGCTGCCGGGGGCCTTTTTTCACCAGGGCGGCAATACAGTTCTCCGGTATGCCGCAGAGGCCAAAGCCTCCCAGCATCAGTACCGATCCGTCTTTTATGTCGGCAACGGCTTCTTCTGCATTTTTATAGGTCTTGTTCATATCACTTGGTTGGTACCGGGCTTATTTTGGAAGCACGCCTATCGGCCTGGTTGATCATGCTGTCGATGATGGCCTTCATTTGCCCGCTGTTTTTTTTGTAATAATCAAAGCTTGTATAGAATTCTTCCTTCGAAACATGGTGGATGGCAAATATCTCCTGCTGCAGTTTCAGGTTTTCTTCCACGTCATTCTTTGCCGAATCTCTTTTGATGAACTCGGTGGTATATACGTCCGCACGGATCACATCCCAGAGCACCGCCTTCATTTTATCGGGCTTCAGTATACCGGCAGGTTTTGTATCCTTGTTTCCGCAGGAAAACAGGAAAGCAAGCACTAAAAGGAAAATGGAATTCCGTATCATTTCAATTCATCTTTGTACCGGGCGGCATTGGTGATGTCGAGCCGCTGCAATATTTCGGAGGCCTGCGCCTTATCCTGCTGGGGAGCTTTGGAAAATATCTTGATCAGTTCGGTTGATTTTCCCTGGAAAAAGAACTGGCTGATCATTTTATTCGGGTTATCCGTGATGAAGTTATTCAGCAGGTTCAGCACGTTCAGCAATTCGGCACGGGCGGCTGTTTCATTTTCGTAAAGCTTGTCCATACAAAGCCGGTAATAGTTATAATACACATCATGCATGATGGCATACCGGCTGTTGAGCATATTCTCTGCCAGCCAGTAGCGGTTGCGCTGGCCGTCAAAGGGTTTCCACCCGGCAATACCCCGTCCGTCCGGCGCATTGTTTACAATATTCTGTGCTTTTTGAAAATACGGGTCGCCGCCCTTGAGTGAATAAGAATCGTAATCAAAAGCCAGAACCATATACGCATAGTAGGCCATCACGGCGGTTAGATTGGATGTAAGGGGGTCAGACCCGGAAATGCGGTTCTCATTGAATTCCATTACCTGGAACTCCATGTACTTGAAAATGATGTTATCGTCTTTGAAGTTGATGATGGGCGACAGGTACGAGGTGTTGAAAACCGGCCGTGCCGCCTGCACGGTAAGGGAGGCATTATACACGTTCAGGTCCTGTGTTGGCTGCAGGTTCAGCAGGAAATTGCATTCGATCCGTTCATTCACGGCAAAGTTGTCCTGGGTCCACTTGCGGGTATTAATGAAGTTGTTCAGTGCTGTTTGAAGCGTGCGGAAGACATTCTGGTTGATATTATTGCTGATCTGGTTGCTTATCACGGTTACGTTTGCCTTTAACTCCTGGGCAACCGAAACCCGGCAGCTGATTACCAAAATAAAGAGTAAGAACTTAATTTTTTGCATGCAATTGCTGAATAATGGTATTTACAATATCAATGGCCACTTCTTTCTTTGATTTTGTCTCAAAAGGAAACACGTTACCCTTCTTGTCAAAAATAGTGATTTTGTTAGTATCGTGCCCGAAGCCGGCTCCGGCGTCGTTCAGTGAATTCAGCACAATCATATCGGCGTTCTTCGACTCCAGTTTGCCGATGGCATATTCTTTTTCGTTGTTTGTTTCCAGCGCAAACCCCACCAGGAACTGCTGTGGTTTTTTTATGGCTCCAAGGTGCTTAAGAATGTCTTTGGTTTTGGTTAATTCCACGGAAAGCGCTTTCTCTGTTTTCTTGATCTTTTCAGTTGCCGTTGTTACCGGTGTATAATCAGCCACGGCTGCGCTCATGATGGCGATATCGGTTTCTGGAAATACAGCGTCGCACGCGGCAAACATTTCACCGGCTGATTTTACATTGATCACCTTAATACCGCTGTTGAGGATGATACCGGAAGGGCCGAGAACCACGGTAACCTCGGCGCCTCTTTTCTGAAGTTCTTCCGCAATGGCTGCGCCCATTTTGCCGGATGAATGATTGCCGATAAAACGCACCGGGTCGATCGGTTCGAAGGTAGGCCCCGCCGTAACCAGAATTTTTTTACCTGCCAGTTCCTTCTTTTGCAAAAAAAAACTGCCCAGCCAGTTCACAATGTTTTCAGGCTCTGCCATCCGTCCTTCGCCAAACAGGCCGCTGGCCAGCTCGCCGTTTTCAACAGGTATCACTATATTTCCGAATGACATGATCTTTTTGAGGTTGGCCTTGGTGGAAGCATGGTGCCACATGTCTTCGTCCATGGCCGGGGCAACCACCACCGGGCAGGTGGCGGAAAGGTAAACAGCCATCAGCAGGTTATCGCAGAGGCCGGTAGCCATTTTGGAAAGGGTGTTGCAGCTTAAAGGGGCAACCAGCATTACATCGGCCCACCTGCCCAGCATCACATGATTTGCCCAGGAATCATTTTCGGCCAGGTCAACCAGCACAGGGTTTTTGGAAAGTGTGGAGAGTGAAAGTGGCGTTACAAAATCTTTTGCAGCGGGGGTCATCACAATCTTTACCTCGGCGCCGGCTTTAATCAATAGCCGGGTTAATACAGCTGCTTTATAAGCTGCTATACTTCCGCTTACTCCCAGTAAGATCTTTTTGCCTTGTAACATAAAAAACCCCGCAAACGCTTTACGTGTGCGGGGTTAAAATTATGATTTCTTAACTAAATAAGAAGCTAAAATATTGGTTCGTCAGCTGAACAGGTCCTCGTCATTCTTACGGAAATACACCTTGTCTTCGGAGAATTCAGTAGTAGCCAGCAAAGCCGGGTTAGGCATACGCTCGTAAGCTTTGGAGATCTCGATCTGTTCTTTATTCTCATGGATCTCTTCCAGGCTGTCGGTATGACTGGCAAATTCTTCCAGTTTGTTATGAAGTTCCTCTTTCAGCGTGATGTTAATCTGGTTGGCCCTTTTGGCGATTACGGCAATCGACTCATAAAGATTACCGGTTTTGTCCTTCAGGTCCGACAATTTTTTGGGTTCCACCACGCTGCTGGTATTAGCGCTTAGCTGACGTCTGAGTTTGCTCATTTTTTATGACTTTAATATGATTTTTACTTAAGTTACTATAGTTTTCTGCATCCTTCAGCAATTTGCTTTCCGGGTAGCGGTCCACAAAATCTTCGTACTCGTCAATCACTTTCTCATACCGTTCAACCTGCTTATCAAGAATGCTCAATTTAGCGAATTTATAATACGATTTAACGGTTTTGAGTTTGTAATCTTCCCCTTTCGCCGATTCGGGATAATTGTTGATGAGGGTACTAAAAGCAATGGCTGCGGCTCGGTACTGCCCCATATTGTAATACAATTCTGCGGAACGGTATTCCTTCTGTTCCAGTTTTTCCCTGCATTTATCAATGATGGCCGAAGCTTCTTTGTTACGTGGTGAGCCGGGATGCGTATTGATAAAGGTCTGCATCATACCCATGGCCCTTGTTGTGTTCACCTGTTCCAGTTCCAGTTTGGGCGACTGCTTATAAAAACAATAAGAACGCATGTAATCCACTTCCTCGGCCCGGCTGCTGTTGGGGAAAACCTCCAGGAATCCTTTAAACAGGTTTTCGGCATCCGGGTACATTTTCATGTAGTAGAAGCAGTACGCATCTTTATAATACAACTCCTCAAATTTCACGGTTCCTTTGAGGATCGGGAACAGTTCTTCGTAAAGCTGCTGGGCGATCTTGTATTTCTTCTTATTGAAGAAGCTATCAGCCATCACCAGTTTATAGTCGTAATCCTTGCTCTTGGATATCTTATTGTATTTGTTACAGGAAGAAACCAGGATCGCCAGGAAAAGAACGGCCAATAAAGACTTCAGTAATTTCATAAAAGAACGCAAAGTTAATGTAAATAAGCCAAAAATGCCAGCAAGAAGGCAAATAACCAAAAAAGCGGCGTTAAGGATTTGATAAAGCAGTTGCCCGGGAAACCGGCAAAAAAATAGCCCCCGGTTCCGGGGGCTATTACTATTTAGTTTAATCTGTTATCAGTTACATTTCACGTCTACAGTATTCTTATCACCACCGCCAACTTCGCAATTGGTTGCGATACGGTCGGCGCTGATTCCTTCTTTCTCGATCAGGTAGATCTTGATAGCATCCAACCTCTTCTGGCAGGTAGCCTGGGAAGCTTTAGATGCTTCTGGATAGCCGTTGATGGTAATAGCGCAGTTGGGGTTCGCTTTCATTTTTGAAGCAACCATGGCCAGCATCGCTTTGTTATCGGCACTGAGTGTTAATGCATTTCCTTTGAAAGAAAGGCTTGGATAATCGCAGGGACAATCAACTTTCTTATCAACAATTGCGTTGTTTTTGCAGCACTCAGGTTCGGGACACTTACCAACACCGTCAGCATTTACAGGCTGGCACTCAGTAGGAGTGATCAGCTGCTTATCCTTACAATCAGGTACACCGTCACCATCGGTATCTCTTGTTACACCGTGGGTATCAACCGGGCAACCGGCTGGTGTGTTAGGCTCTCTGTCGAGGTGATCGCAAACACCATCTGCATCGGCATCATTACAATCGTTCTTCGGAATCTTCACGTTGCGGTGGTTCCGGAGTTCGTCGTATGCATAATCCAATGGGTTAACCCACCACAAAGGCTGTACAGATTTTGCACCCAGGTTAACATTGATACCAAGTGAAGCATAATTATAAGAGTCGAAGTCGCTTGTTAACACCGCATCACCCCATGCATGCTCCTGCCAGCGCTGTCCATCGAGGAGGTCTGTTTTTACGAATGTCCACCTGTCTTCCAGCGCCAGGTTGATCCGGTTGCTGAGTTTGAACGCAACACCCAGTAATACGGTTCCGGAAGGTTTCAGGGTGTTGTCGCCCAGTTTAGGCCTGCGGGTCAGTTCATTATCGGCTTTTGTTTCGTATGTTTTATCCATGCCCGATTTCAGTGCTTTCAGGATTGATTTCCTTCCACTGTAATCAGAGGGGTTGATAGAGTTAAACAGCGCCCTGTACGGGTTACCGTTTGCATCCAGTGCATTCACCATGGTCTTGAACCAGGAAATACCGATACCACCACCGCCATAGATTACGATGCCGGTTTTTTGTTTATGGAAGCGTACGTTGTTCAGGGTAACGATGCCTTGCAGGCTCAGGTCCTGCATCTTAACTTTGTAGTTATAAAAAACCCTGTCACGGGTAGCCGACGTATTGCCATTGTGATCAGAAACGATGATTGCGCCGCTGTTGGTTCTTTCAGGAGAAAAATACCTTTTACCTACTGGCAGGTTGGTATTCCAGGCCGGGTTTTTACCGAAGTTTTCACTGGCAGTCCAGTTCAGCCCTTTTCCGGTTCCATTCAGGTATTGCAGTCTTAAGGAGAATACATAACCGAAGGCTTTGCGAACATGAGCTGCAAAACCAAATGTCGGCAGTTTTGCCGATACATCACCACTCACAGTGAACATACCACCTGAAACACCCACTTCCCACATATTACGTGGCTTAGCCGGGAAATTGTATGTGCTGTTCCAGAATTCATTTTGCTGGGCCATTCTTTTTGCTGGTATTACAGAAGAATCATAAACGCTTCCCCTGCCTCCTACCTGGGCAAATGCTCCGGTAGAGAGTAATAATACCCCTAACAAGAATTTGTACTTTTTGCTTACCATATTTTAATAATTAAGGTTTTTTATTAATTTGTACGAATCTATTTTGAGCAAAAATATCAATTGCATCCTAATAATCAAACTTTTTAATAGGTTATTTAGGCTAAGGCAAAAATATTTCTGCCAAATCAGTTTTTGGGGCAAGACACAGTTAGCTGTAGTTTCGTTGCACCAAAAATAGGTTTTTTTAACCAATCACCGTGATTTTTATTCTCATAAACTTGTAGGTAAAATACTTTGCCGGGCTCACAGGCTGCACTAAATTGCCCCGATTATCAGGTATGCGTTTCATTAATGACATCATTGGAGAAGAACTGGCAATTTTTGAAAAAAAATTTGCCGAAGCCGTTAAAAGCGAAACCCTTCTGCTCGATACCATCATGAAATACATCATCAAGCGAAAGGGCAAACAAATGAGGCCTATGTTCGTTCTCCTCAGCGCCAAACTGCACGGAACCATCAATGAAAGCACTTACCGGGCGGCCGCACTGGTGGAATTATTGCACACGGCAACCCTTGTGCACGACGATGTGGTGGATGACTCCCCGCAACGCCGTGGATTTTTTTCCATCAATGCGCTATGGAATAAAAAAATTGCCGTACTCGTCGGCGATTACCTGCTTTCAAAAGGATTACTGCTGGCCACCGGCAGCAATGAATTCCGGCACCTGCATATCTTATCGGATGCCGTAAAGCAAATGAGCGAAGGCGAGTTGCTGCAGATACAGAAAACAAGAAAGCTGAACTTTGATGAGTCCGTTTACTTCGAAATCATCAAAGGGAAAACAGCCTCCCTGCTTTCTTCCGCCTGCGCTGCCGGCGCTTACAGTACCAGCAACAACGAGGAGATAACAGCCCGGATGAAATCCTTCGGCGAAAAAGTAGGCATCGCCTTCCAGATCAAGGACGATCTTTTTGACTACGGAACCGATAACATCGGCAAACCCACCGGCAACGATATCCGGGAAAAAAAACTTACCCTCCCCCTGATCCATACACTACAGCACGTTTCGCCGGAAACCAGAAGGCAACTGGTTTACATCATGAAGAATGAAAACAAGGTTCCGGAAAAAATAAAATTCGTCATCAACACCGTAAACCAATCGGGAGGAATAAAATACGCGACCGAAAAAATGAACACTTACCGCGACGAAGCACTTGCTATCCTGAACTCGTTCGAACAAAGCCCTGCCCGCAATGCACTGGAAGAACTGGTCCGTTACACCACCGACCGGAAATACTAACCCATGGAAAGAAGATGGAACATACCTGTTGTGGATGAAAACAAAGTAGATTCCCTGCAGGAATCACTCAGGATCAACCGCACACTTTGCCGCATCCTGGTGAGCCGGGGCTTCGATGACTATGAGAAAGCCAGGCTCTATTTCAGGCCACAACTCAGTCAGCTCCACAACCCCTGGCTGATGAAAGACATGGATAAGGCCGTACGCCGCATCCTTGCCGCCTTTGAAAAAAAAGAAAAGATCCTCGTGTTTGGCGACTACGACGTGGATGGAACCACCTCTGTTGCCTGCATGTACCGCTTTCTCTGCAAGATATACGAACCCGCTTTACTCGACTTTTATATTCCTCACCGCTACCGCGAAGGATACGGTGTAAGCAAAATGGGTATCGACCATGCAAAGGATAATGGATACACCCTCATCATATCCCTCGACTGCGGCATTAAATCGGTCGACCTCGTGGCCTATGCAAAAGAACTGGGTATCGATTTTATTATCTGCGATCATCACCTGCCCGATGCAGAAATACCAAAAGCCGTTGCCATACTGAATCCGAAACAAAGCGACTGCAGCTATCCCTACAAGGAGTTGTGTGGTTGCGGGGTGGGCTTTAAACTGATTACAGCCCTTTCAGAAGAACTGGGTATTGATGAAGAACATTATCATTGTTACCTCGACCTGGTAGCCGTTGCCATTGCTGCCGATATTGTACCCATGACCGGCGAAAACAGGGTGCTGGCCTTTTATGGATTGCAGAAAATAAACAGCAATCCCAACCCCGGCATCAAAGCCCTGATCTTTTTAGGCGGCATTCAGAAAAAACTATCCATCAACAACGTGGTGTTTGTGATTGCCCCGAGAGTAAATGCAGCCGGGCGGATGGACGACGCAAGAAAGGCGGTACAAATGTTCATTGAAGAAGAGTACGACAAAGCCCTGGCCTATGCAGAATTGCTGCACAACGATAATACCGAACGCAAAGAGGCCGATAAAGGCATCACCGCAGAAGCGCTGGAACTGATTAATGCCAATGAAACCCTGAAAAATAAAAAGACAACCGTTGTATTTAAAGAACACTGGCACAAGGGCGTGGTGGGCATCGTGGCCAGCCGGCTGATAGAAACCTACTACCGCCCCACCGTAGTGCTTACCAAAAGCGGCGACATTGCTGCCGGCAGTGCCCGAAGCGTGCCGGGCTTTAATCTCTATGAAGCCATTCATGCCTGCCGGGAATACCTGCTTGGATACGGTGGCCACTTTGCCGCAGCCGGACTTTCCCTGCTGCCCGAAAACATACAGCCATTTGCGGATAAGTTTGAGGAAGTGGTAACAGCCAGCATTCCACCGCAGTTGCTGATCCCCGAAATCAATATCGATGCAGAAATTTCCTTTAAAGACATTACCCGGAATTTTTACGACATCATTGGCCAGATGGAACCCTTTGGCCCCGAAAACATGCGGCCGGTGTTTGTAGCCAGGAAGGTGCTGGATACCGGCTATTCAAAAGTGGTGAAAGAAGATCACCTGCGGGTGGTGGTGAAACAGGACCAATATTCATTCACCGGGATCGGGTTTAACCTCGCAGCAAAATTCCCGCTTTTAAAAAAACCGGCCGACCTGGTGTTCACCCTCGACGAAAATGAATGGAACGGCAGCACCAGCCTGCAGCTCAAACTGATCGACATCCGAAGCAGTGAACCATGAAACTGCACTCCTACATACAATACTTTTTTTACCTCGCCTGGAACTGGAATATTTCCATAGCCTGGCACATCATCCGGCAGGAAATAAAAGGAGAAAAAAAATACGGCATCCATACCACCGGTGCCGATGAATTGAAAGAACTGGAAGACCTCGGTATCGATACATCTCATGCCACCATCTACATGCCCGTAAGCTATGCCGTACTCGAAGAAACCTTTAATCAATTAGCCCTTCTCACCCACAAACCACAAACCACAAGCCATTTCCTCGACATCGGCTGCGGCAAAGGCCGTGCCCTCTGCGTGGCAGCGCATCATGGTTTCAGCAAACTCACCGGCATCGATTTTTCAAAAGTGCTTTGCGAGGCAGCAAAAGAAAATCTCCGCATTACCAAAGAAAAAGTACCGGGCATTTCCTATACCGTCATCAACAACGATGCATTTTATTACGAGATCCCTTCCGATGCAGATTATATCTTTCTTTTCAATCCCTTTGATGAAACGATCATGAGCGGCGTGGCGGAAAATATCATCAACAGCCTGGAACAATACCCCCGCCGTATCCATATCATTTACGTGAACCCGTTGCACAAGGAATACTTTACCGCCGCCGGCTTTACCGAGGTATGGTACAGTAAAAAAATGAAATACCTCGAAGTATCTGTTCTTACTAACTGATCTGATACAAACCTTACCTGCAGTACTGCTCAATTCATCAACCCCTTTACGCATTTCATGCTGCCGGCGCATACAGCCTGCCACTGCCTGCTGTAGGTTTGCTCCCTCAAATTATAACCATAAAAACAAAACAATGAAAAAAGTATTGATCGCACTGGCCATGGTTGCTTCAGTCGCCGGCACCAGCTGCAAAAAAGACAACGATGATGCCTCCACCGCATCCTGCAACAATCCTTCCACCGCCGTTCCCGCATCCATGGTGGGCAAATGGGCAAACGGGTACAATTCCAGCACCCAGCTGGTTGATACTTACAACGGGCAGTTCCTGGGTAATGCCTGGCAAAGCGGAAAGTATTTCAGCTTCAGCGCCGATGGCAAACACGCCGAGTTTTATTACATGGCCAATGCCGGCTTAACATCCAGCACCGCCACCAAAGTAACCGGTACCGTAACATTCAATGAGCAGGAAGGAAGTTTTATCTTCCATGCCTGCTACGGACATTACCGCGGCTGGCAGAACGGGGCTTTAACCGTTGACCGCGACGCCACCGCTGCCGAGCTGGCCAACAACCTAACGCAGAAATATTATTATTCATTCGAAACAACCGGCGGCTTCACCTGGATGCAGATCCGTTTCGCCCCCGGTGCAACACCCACCAGCTTCAGGTCCGTTAACTAAGATTTTTCTTTCATTTAGCATTGAGATAAAACAGAAGGGGCATGCGTCTGCATGCCCCAACTTATAAACTCCTAAAACTCTAAACATTCAATTCATCAACTCCACCGTTCTGTTTATAAAACTGGTAAGATTATTTCCTTTCAGCAATCCCTGCGACAACAAAGCCAGGTCGGCCAGGTTGTGTACTACTTTCTCCTGTTTTTCCTTTGCCTCTTCAGCCAATACGTGTTTATAGATCGCATGATTGCCATTTACGGTCAATGTTACTTCATCCGGCATGTTTGCATAAAAAGCCCCCATACCGCCCTGCATGGCTGCCATGTCTTTCATACGTCGCATAAATTCCGGCCGGGTGGCAATTACCGGTGGTGCTTCTGCACTCAGCCCCTTCACTTCCACCGATACATTCAGGTCGGGCACCTGCAATGAAAAAAGATCTTTCAGCTTCGCCTCATCGTCTTTGCTCAGCACACTGTCGCCCCCCTCCTGTTTGTCGATGATATTGTCAATGATATCGCTGTCAACCCGGGTAAACTGCACGTTCTCCCACTTCATCTCCATCTGGTTGATAAAGCCGTTATCGATGATGGTTTCCAGTTTCACCACCACGTATCCCTTGGCAATGGCCTGCTGAATGTAAGCATCCTGCTGAACCGGGTCTGTGGTATATAATATCACCAGCTTGCCGTCTTTATTCTTCTGCAGCGTTTCGGCAGCCTGGCGGTATTCTTCCAGCGTATAAAACTTATCTTCCTTTGCATCGTGCATGACATGGAACTTATTCGCCTTATCCAGGAACTTATCATCCGTCATCATCCCGTACTTCACAAACAATCCCAGGCTTTCCCACTTCTCTTCAAACTGCTTCCGGTCGGTTTTGAAAATTTCTTCCAGTTTGTCCGCCACTTTCTTAGTGATGTGCGAATTGATCTTCTTCACATTGGGATCGCCCTGTAAATAACTTCGGCTCACGTTCAGCGGAATATCCGGGCTGTCGATCACCCCGTGCATCAGCATCAAAAATTCGGGAACGATATCCTTCACTTCATCCGTTACAAATACCTGGTTGCTGTATAACTGGATCTTGTCTTTCTGTATTTCGTAGCTCTGTTTGATCTTCGGGAAATACAGGATACCGGTAAGATTGAACGGGTAATCCACATTCAGGTGTATCCAGAACAGCGGCGCTTCGCTGAAGGGATAAAGTTCTTTGTAGAAATGCTGGTAATCTTCAGCCGTAAGTTCTGATGGCTTCTTTGTCCAGGCCGGCGTGGGATTATTCACCTGCTTGTCTTTAAAGAAGATCGGAACGGGCAAAAAGCGGCAGAATTTTTCCAGCACAGATTCAATCCGGTGTTCTTCCAGGAATTCTTCACTTTCGGCATTCAGGTGAAGAACAATGTCGGTACCCCTGGTTTCCTTTTCCGTTTCTTCCAAGGTAAATTCCGGGCTGCCGTCGCATTCCCATCTTACCGCCTTACTTCCTTCTTTATAACTTCTGGAAAACACTTCCACTTTGTCACTCACCATGAAAGAGCTGTAAAAACCCAGTCCGAAATGCCCGATGATATTGGCTTCGTTCTGCCCCTTGTATTTTTCCAAAAATTCCTCGGCGCCGCTGAATGCCACCTGGTTCAGGTATTTGTCCACTTCTTCAGCCGTCATCCCCAGGCCGGTATCACTGATGGTAAGCGTTTTTTTCTCGGCGTCGATCTTTATTTCAATCTTCAGATCGCCCAGTTCACCCCTGGCCTCCCCCAGGGAAGAAAGTGTTTTCAGCTTCTGGTTGGCATCCACTGCATTGCTGACAAGCTCCCGTAAGAAAATGTCATGCTCACTGTATAAAAACTTCTTGATGATCGGGAAAATATTCTCTGTTTGTACCCGGATACTTCCTTTTTGCATAGTTCTTTGTTTAGGGGGCAAATTTACAAACATAATACCAATAGGGGTTTGGTGACAGGATGGCATTTATCCCTGTGTTGGTGGCCTCATCAACAACATCCCGGGCTCTTTCATCTTACCCCGTTAATAATTACATTTGCTTTACCTGTAAAAGTTCCATAAACCCCGATTGATGAAATCATTGAACCTGAAAACGATCCTGCTGGTTTCCTGTATGTGTTTCCTCGCTGCCACTGCTGAGGGGCAGGACACTATTAAATTTTACAATGTGATCAAAGACGACAGTGTGGTCTTATACTTCAACAAAAGTTTCAGCTTTACAGAAGAACGATGCGCAGAGTACAGGCGCTATACGAATGTGGATTCCAACGGAAATTTTCACCAGTCATTTACGGATATCAATAAACAGGGTGTGGTGATCGGGAAAGGATATTATGAACACGGGTTAAAGAACGGTGAGTTTGAGACTTTTTACCCGGACGGTCAGCTGCAAAGCAGGGGCAGGTACAAAAATAATACTGCCACGGGAAGCTGGATTTTCTTTTATCCAAACGGGAAACCGGACAGGGTGTTGCTGATCAACGTAGCAGATACCCTGCTGCTCCAGTTCTACGATACCAGCGGGGTACGACGGGTTACCGATGGAAAGGGATTTTTCAATGGAGAAGTGGCTGCCGCCAATGCCACTGCCTATAATAAAGTAGTTGCCTATGGCGAAATCGTGAATGGGAAACCGGATGGTGAATGGAAATCTTTTTTCGGCACCTACCCTTACTGTACAGAAAAATTCGACAAGGGTGTATTTATTTCCGGTGAGCAAAAAAGCATGGCAAAGGGTACCATTCAGTACAAAACCAACTCCCGGTTAAAAGACCTTTTTCCCATATCCTATATCGAACGGCTGGAGCAGTTTAACATCGTAAAATGCTGGAATTTTACATCAATTGCAGATATCCCCGGTGATAAACCCAAACGCAATGTGAACCTGGAGATAAACCTGGAAAGTTTCCGGTCGTTCGTAAATGATGCGGTGCGGCGGGTGTTGGAAACCGATGGCAGGAATGGCTACAGTGATTATGTGGATGGTGATAATTTTTTCAAAATTTCCTTCCGGGTAAATGATAAAGGAACACCGGTTGATTTTAAAAAATTGACCAGCTGGGGCGACCAGTATTTTTACCCGATATCGGATGCAATGACCATGCATGCCAAATTACCTACCTCAGATAAGCCGCTCTACTTTCAGCTCACGATCATAAAGAAGGAAGGCAATACAATTTCATACAGGTATAATTTCACCTTTGATTGATAGTATGTGAAAGAGTGCAGCAGGAATTGCTGCTTCATTATTTTGAAAGCACTTTATAATAAACCAACCGTTGTTTTATATTATTTATTCTAAAGAATTCAATGGAATCCCTGAATATCCTTCCCTGCCAGTAGCTGAACCCATCCTTAGAATTGACATATACCTGTGTTTTCAGCACGTTCTTCTCGATGATATAACAATGCGTATCAGGTACAGCCCTTGCTATGCTTTGAAGGGTGAGTGTGTCAGAAATGTTCATCCACAGCAGGCGCCTGCCTGGCCGGAATCCCAACAGGTGATAATTGATTTTGCTGAAAACCGACTCGCCGAAATTACAAACATACCAACCGGTCGTGTCAAGCAATTTAATTGTTTCTGCAGAAGCCGGGTCCCCTATTTCTTTTGTCGCATAACTGTATTTTCTTGGAACAGGGAACAGGATGGCACAACCGGTAAACAAAACGGCCAGTAAGAGTATAATGGTTTTTTTATTCAGCTTCATTGAGAGTATTCCAAATGTACGCTACCGCTTCAACAAAAATAAAGAGGCCCCTGATGGAGCCTCTTTATTAAATGATCTTTAACTGAATTACCAGATCATGAACCGTTTTGAAGTCCTGAAATCAGGACTGGCAATCCGGATACTGTAAGGTCCCGTTGGTATATTCGATGGCAGGGTGAATGTGTCATCAATAAAATTCACCTGCGTAATGATCTCGTGCTGGAACACCAGCTGGCCAATGCTGTTGATGATTTGTACTTCGTAATGGCCCGGCTTGATGCCCTTGTAGGTATAGTGCAGGCTTCCACCGCGTTTAACAGGCACATTGTATAGTACAAAACCATCCGGTATGCTCTTCATGGTGAATGATTTTTCCGTACCATAGCTGGTGCCGCCGTTGTTGGTAGCGTAGGCCCTGTAATAATAGGTGGCGCCCTGTACCAGGCCGGTTAAAGTGGTGGAGAAGGCTCCGCCCGCCAGGTTAGAGGCTGCGGCCTTAGTTCCCTGGCCATTTGCCAGTCCGCTGATGCTGCTGTACTCAATGCCATATGCCGATACAGCAGAACAACCGATGCTGGTTACGCTTCCATCGAGGGTAACATTATTGGCGGTAAGCACACTGGCATTGCCGGTGTTTACGGTAGCAGCTGTATTGATACCGCTTCCGCTGGCAGCTACGTTAATGGTTGCTGCGCCGCCGCCGCTTACCGGGATATTCCCGTTATATGATTGCACCGCTGTTGGTGTAAACTGAACATAAATGGTTTGGTTATACGGACCGGCTGCATGCACCAGGCTTAATGAAGCGGCAAAGGGTCCGGCAGCTGCCGTGGCAAATGCATAACCGCTGAGCGGACCAACATTGATGTTTGCCACCAGCACCGCATTGCTGGTGATCGTAAATGAATTCGGACCAACGGTTGTATTGATACAATTAGCCCCGAATGCGGTAAGCGGTGTTGCAGTGAGCACCGGTGCCGATGTGGTGAACGTACCCTGTGCTCCATAGCTGGTGCCTCCGCCATTGGTGGCATAGGCATGATAGTAATAGGTGGTGCTCGGCGTCAATCCTGCCAGTGCAGAAGAGAAGTTAACGCCCGCCAGGTTAGTGGATGCAACCGCCGTTCCGGTTCCGTTGGGGAAACCGTTGGTGAGGCTGTACTCAATACCATAAGCGGTTACCGCCGTACATCCGGTTGCAGGAATGGTTCCCGCCACGGTGGCGCTTATTTGCGTGATGGCGCTTGCTGCTCCGCTGGTTACAGAAGGAGCCGTGTTGATACCGGCGCCCGATGCTGCCACGTTGATGGCAGTGGCTCCACCGCCGTTTACCGGAATATTTCCATTGTATGATTGAACAGCGGTTGGCGTAAAGCGAACAAATACCTGTTGTGAATAAGCACCGCCCGGCTGTGTTAAGGCCAGTGATGCGGTATAGGTTCCGCCAGATGTGGTGGAGAAGCTGAACCCGGCAAGCGGACCAACATTCACATTCGCATTGGTGAGATTGGTACCGGTGATGGTAAATGAATTTGGTCCTGCAACCACGTTCAGGCAGATATTACCGAATGCAGTCAATGCAGAGGCAGATAAACCGGGCGTTGCCGTGGTGAATGTACCCTGGGCCCCATAGCTGGTTCCCGCTGCATTGGTGGCATAGGCGTGATAATAATATACTGTGGATGGTGTTAAACCGGCCAGATTAGAAGAGAAATTACCTCCGGCCAGGTTAGTGGATGCCACCGCTGTTCCGGTTCCGTTGGGGAAACCATTGGTGAGGCTGTATTCTATACCATAAGCCGTGATGGCTGTACACCCGGTTGCTGGAATGCTTCCGGCAACGGTGGCTGAAACAGCCGTGATGGCACTGGCTGCGCCACTGGTAACCGAAGGTGCGGTATTTACACCGGCGCCCGATGCTGCCACGTTTACGGTGGTTGCACCACCGCCGCCAACAGCAATATTTCCATTGTAGGATTGAACGGCTGTGGGGTTAAAATTCACATAAATGGTTTGTGTGAAGGTTCCACCCGGTTGCGCAAGACTGAGTGATGCGGTATAGGGTCCGCCGGCTGCCGTGGCAAAACTGAATCCGGCCAATGGTCCAACGGTAACGTTTGCATTGGTAAGCGCCGAACCGTTAATGGTAAATGTATTCGGACCGGCTGTGGTATTAATACAAACATTACCGAATGCAGTCAGTGCGGTTGCATTGATCGTAGGTGTTAATGCCTGCGTGATGAAACTCTGTTGTGCGCCATAGCCTGTTCCGCCGCCATTGCTGGCATAGGCATGATAATAATACGTGGTGTTTGGTGCCAGGCCGGTGAGGTTGGAAGAGAAGTTTCCGCCGGCCAGGTTAGTGGAAGCCACTGCGGTTCCGGTTCCGTTGGGGAAACCGTTGGTGAGGCTGTACTCAATACCATAAGCTGTTACGGCAGAACAACCAACCGAGGTGATCGTTCCGTCGCAGGTAGCCGAGTTGGTGGTGATGGCACTGGCTGCACCGGTGGTAAGTGATGGAGCCGAGTTCACACCCGAACCGGCTGCAGCCACATTGATGGATGCTGCACCGCCCCCGCCAACAACGATATTGCCGTTGTACGACTGAACAAGGGTTGGGTTGAACTGAACAAATACCTGCTGGGAATAAGCGCCGCCCGGCTGAGCAAGGCTTAATGAAGCCGTGTAAGGTCCGCCGGCCGCAGTAGCATAACTGAATCCGGTTAATGCCGCCACTGTTACGTTGGCATTAGACAGGGCAGTACCGGTAATGGTGAATGAATTAGGGCCTGCCGTGGTGTTGATACAAACATTACCGAATGCAGTCAGCGCCGATGCAGATAAAACCGAAGAAGGCGCTGCCGTGGTGAATGTTTGCTGTGTACCGTATGTGGTGCCCACCGCATTGGTGGCATAAGCTTTATAATAATAAACCGTGCTGGCTGCCAATCCCGTTACATTGCTGGTAAAGTTACCGCCGGCAATATTAGTAGAAGCCACCTGTGTACCGGTTCCGTTGGGGAAACCATTGGTGGTGCTGTACTCAATACCATATGCAGTGATGGCTGCACAGGCGCTGGTGGCTGTTCCGGCCAGCGTGGCTGAATTGGAAGTAACACCGCTTGCAACACCGGTGCTTACAACCGGCGCCGGATTGATGCCCGAGCCCACCGCCGCAACATTAATCGATGTTGCTCCGCCTCCGCCTACAACAATATTTCCATTGTATGACTGAATGAGTAATGGATTGAACCGTACAAATATTTGCTGGGAGAAAGATCCTCCTGGTTGAGGTATGGTTAATGTGGCTGTATACGTTCCGCCCGATGTGGTTGAATACGTGAAGCCGTTTAAAGCGGCAACGGTAACATCGGCACTGGTAAGTATGGTACCGGTAATGGTAAATGAATTGGGTCCTGCAGTGGTATTGATACAAACATTACCAAAGGAGGTAAGTGCAGAAGCGCTTAAAGTGGGTACCGGTGGTCCGCACGGGCTCAGGGGCGAAGCGGTATTGCGTGGTGTGGGTGCAGCCGCTGTAAAATCAGTGGCATTCTGGTCGGTATCCGTACATCCATTGGCTGCACGCAGTATTGCATTGGTATTGCTGGGTGCCGGTGAGGGTCCTGTTCCTTCAAAACAATTGGCAGTGGCGCCAAAACCAACCAGGTCAACGTAGGTTCCTGATGCCGGGCATCCGGTGAGGGCGGTGGTATTGTTCACCAGCGCCACTTTACCTGCCGTGGCACTCATGGCGATTGCTCCGGTTGCATCGGGTGTTGGCAGCGGTGTGGTTCCTCCTGCCCCGATTGCTTCCTGTACAAGATAATATTGGCCGGGCTGCAAGGTTACATTGGTAAGATTGGTTACCTGCCAGGCGCCGGTGCCGGTGGCACTGTTGTACTGAACAGACCAGCCGTTCAGGCTTACCGGTGCTGCGCCGCGGTTAAAGAGTTCAATAAAGTCATTGGTGTATGTGGCCCCCGCATTTCCACCTCCGCCATATACCTGGCTGATCACCACCTGTGCATCGGCACGGAAGGCGGCAGTCGCAAGTAAAAGAATCGTAAATAGTTTTTTCATAAAGAAAATTTGTCGTTGTATTAAATCCCGTTCTTCAAAGTAAGAGCCATAATTATCCATTATGGCTCTTACGATTTCTATGCTTATTGCCTAGTTACACGAATATCGTCCACTTCAAAATTGGTGGTTCTTCCACCCGAAACACTTCCGGTGTATTTAAATGCAATGCGCACGGTTTGACCGGCATAAGCCCCCAGGCTGATGTTGCCGGTGTTGGCAAATGAGCTGTAGGTGCTGGAGTTATTCGTTGCTGTATTACCGGGGATCATGGCATTGGTACTTACCTGTGTCCACGTAGCCGTGTTGGGATCATTGCCGCCATTGTAATTGGTGGATACAAAGGCATGAATGGTGGTTGGGCCGGTGGCAAACTGGTAAGCCGTGCTGAACTGCAGCTGCGGTGTGGTAGAAGCCGGCAGGGCAATGGCTGGTGTAATGAGCCAGGCAGTATCGGCATTCAGACCTGTACCGAAGGCCGTTACTTTCACGCATTTTCCAGACGTGCCGAAAACGGCGTTCTTATAAAGGGCGGTTGCATTGGGTGCAATATTTTTCCATCCGGCAAACACAAAGTCGAGGTTGTTATCGCCGGTGGTCAGTGAATTGAAATATTCTTCAAACAGGTTACAACGGCCGCCGGTAAACATCACATCTTCTGCATTGCGGATGATGAGCTGCTTGGTGGTTCCGAAGGTGGTATAGATGGCTACTACGCTTCCGTTTCCGGAGGGAACTTTGCGGGCTGCAAAATTTGCATAGGCGCTGGTGCGGATGATGATGGTTTGACCGGCGCAGTTCTTGATATCCAGGTTCACTGTACTCTTGTAAGCAGAGGTATCGGAGAAGCTGGCATTGGGATCGCTGAATTCATAGCCATCCAGCTGGATCAATGAACCCAGGTACTGGTCCTGCATATTGGTGCCCAGTTGGTTCTGGTTAACCACGATGGGGGTAACCGGGTTGTTGATGGAACCACCGATCACGTACTGGCTGATCAGGTTGGAAGGAATTCCTTCCTGTGAAGGAAGACCGGCCACCGTAGCTTTTACACCCAGGGCAATCAGTCCGTTGTAATCACTGATGCAAAGATCTTTACACTTGATGAAGATCCTGCGGCCCACGGGATACGTGCCATAGAGGCTGTTGGCGTCCAGCAATACCTGGATACCGCCGGTGGCATCCTGAATATACAGTTGTTTGTACAGGTTACCGCTTTTATCATCGGCAACCACCACACCGGAGATAATGATATCGCTGGTGATGATATCGTAAGCGCCGGAAGTGGTATGCAATGCTTTCAATGCCTTGATGGAGGTGTTGGCAACAATGGCCGGATCAGCCGCACCGGGCGGGTTGTCGAAACTTTTCTTACAGCCGTTTAACAGGCCGATGGATGCAATCGTGATAACCGCCATCAGTGTTTTGAAGATCTTGTTCATAATGTATTTTTTAAAGAGTTATATAGTAGTGGATGTTGTTTTCATTAAAACCGGATGCCGATGCTGGCGAAATAGTTGATGCCGTATGCATAGAACCTTCTTTCCGGGAATTTATTCACGTTCTTGCCTGCAAAATCAAAACGCAGTTGTTCGAAACCGCCGGATACAATCTTGCGGTTATCGAGAATATTATTAACCCCCACGTTAAACACGAGGTAGGTGCGTTTTTTCAGGTGGTGAAATTTCCGGTTCATCAGCCAGGAGTATCCACCGAATACGTCTACGGTGTATTGCGATTTCAGTTCGGTCTGGTCGATGATCTGGTGCCAGAGTTCTGATCCTTCAGGCACACCGTCCACGGCATTCTCGGTACGGCGGATCGGGTTTACACTGAGGTACATCTTATCAAAGAAGTTGAAATTGGCTGTAACAAACCAGAACTGCGGCGAGCGGTAATCCAGCCCGATGGTATAAGCCTGCTGCGGGGTGGGTACGTAGAAATTTTTGGAGTACACGGTTTCCTTTGAAGCCACAGCGGCGCTGTTGTCGATTGTTACGGTTGCTTCCTGGCGGGTATTGTAATAATATTTGCCGATGGCGGCTGCCGCATTAATGCTTAATCCTTTGTAGATTTTTGCTTCGGCACCGAATTCAATACCCATGTGTATGCGGCCGATATTGCTTACAGCATAGTTTACAAAGTTGCGGAATTCATCGTGGTAGAACGTAAGCACATCCAGCTGGTTTTTGAACTGGGTAAAGTAACCGGTTGCCCGGATCTTCAGCTTGGGTGCATTCATCACGTAGCCGGCTTCGGTGGTCAGGAACTCTTCTGATTTCAGGTTATCCTGTACAAAGTCGCGGGTGCGGGGGGCAATGTATGCATTCTCAAAGAAGGGCGCCCTTGATCCATAAGATCCGTTTGCAAAAAGATAATTGCGCCCGTTGATTTTATAGGTGATGCCGCCTTTGATGGAGGAATTATAAAAATTGTAGGTGGCTGATTTGCCGTATGAGTTGGCGGGGAACAAGCCCGACTTTACATTGCCAAACCGGTAAAAGCTGGTATAGGAATGTTCGGTGGCCACAAAGAAATCGATCTTGCGGAATTTGAAAACACCCTGCAGCCAGGCAGATCCGCGTTTGATGTTCAGGTCGTAGTTGTACCCGAATTTATCTCCTTCACCCAGGATACGGTTAGGCCTGTTCAGATCGTTTTGTCCTGCATTGGGGTTATTGGGAAAATCCCGTTCGCCAAACTGGTTTACGTCTACATAAAAATCACCACCCAGCAGGTCTTCCACTTTTTTATAATAATTGTTTCGCTGCGACTGGTAGGTTAACCCGGCGCTGAGAGAGGCATGCTCTGAAAGCGTGCTGTTCACGGTACTGTTGAAGGTGTATTTCAGTGTGTTCACCACCCGCTCTTCCAGTATATAGCGTGACCTTTTGCCGGCCACATCATTTCCGGTGATGCCGAATGCGTTGTGCACAACATCCCATGAATTATAGTTGGCAGTGTACAAAGCGTCCCAGTTGATCTGGCGCTTGTTCACATCGCTGGCCAGTTCCTTTCTTACCTGTTCGGCATAATAGGGATCCAGCTGGTAGCTGGGCAGGTAGCGGTAATAGTCCGGCCGTGGGTCGGCGGCATTGTACCAGTCCAAACCGGTTACACTCCTGTTGCCATACGTAACGGAAGCGGCCGTTACCAGCGTGGTTTTGTCCGATATCTTCCAGTCGTGTGTAAGAATACCGATGGGCTGGAAAGAACGGGCAATGCTTGCGTTTCTTTTCTTCCCGTTCTGGTATCCCCAGTAAGGATTGTAAAAATTATTTCCGGCAAGGTCTACCATTTCCTGTACAGAAGCGCCCTGGCGTCCGTTCTCGGTTGGTGTGCCAAAGGCGGCAAAAGAAAGCAGGTGCCGGTCGTTAAAGCGTTTGTCAACCGCGGCAAAGAAGGACCATCCGTCGTAATAGGTACCATCTGTAAAACCTTCTTCTGCCCAGCGGCGTGAGCCGGAGATAGAGAAAGCCCATCCCTTGCTGTTGAGCCCGGTTGAGTGGGTGATCATAATACGGTTGGAATAGTTGCGGTTGGACGATGCGTAGTTAATACTGGTTTGTTTGCGCTGGTGAGAGGCACGGGTATCGAAGGAAGTGGATCCGCCCATATCACCGTAAGCAAACGTGGTGGCGGTTAAACCAAGGGTTGATTCCCGGTTGCGGAGCACATCATTCAGTCCGCCCCATTGGCCGTAAGGAGTAAACCCGTTATCCAGGTTTTCCATTGGTGCACCGTTGATGAAGGTTCCGAACTGGTCGGCATCATATCCTCTGATCCGGAAACGAACGGCGCCGAATTTGAACGTGGCGGCATTTAAAAAAGGATCCCGGCCGGCACTTAATTGAGAAGAGATGTTCTGGGCGCTTCCATCCTGTCCGTCATTCTCATCCAGCGAGATCACCGGGATATTATCCTGGAGATTATCCTTCAGAACTTCAATGAGCGTATCCCGGGTGGGGATGGTGTCTTTAACCCTCGTTTTTTGCGAAAATGCTGCTGGCATAAAAACCCCCGAAAGCAAGATCACAAGCAGGCAATGTTTAGTTTTTGGCATCATATATTAGTTGATTAAAAAAGCCAGCAAATGTAGGGATTTAGAGGGGGTTTTGGACGCAAAGTTTCAAACATAACATATTAATCATTTTAAAATACTATAAATCAATTCCGGATAAATAACTTTGGCGCTTAGTACGATTTTATATGAAAAAATACCTGTTGACCGTTGCTATTATTATCGTTTCTTTTTCGGTTGGGTTGGCTCAGAAAAACAATTACCGGCCGGCCATTATCGGGTTTTACAACCTGGAGAATTTTTACGACACCGTAAATAACCCCCGGGTGGATGATGAAGAATTTTTGCCCGCCAGTGAACGGCATTATAACACCCGTGTTTTTATGGATAAGGTAGACCGCCTGGCTTCGGTTGTTTCGCAGATAGGTACCGACATAAACCCCGATGGCCTTGCCCTCCTGGGGGTGGCCGAAATAGAGAACGACACGGTTTTACATATCCTCGCCAATCACAAAGACCTTAAAAACCGCAACTGGAAAATTGTGCACTACAACAGTCCCGACGTACGGGGCATCGACGTAGGCCTCTTTTATAATCCTAAATATTTTACCCCCTTGTATAGTACCCCGCTTTTTGTGAAACTGCCGGGCGGGTCTAAGGATTCGTACTTCACCCGTGATGTACTGTATGTAAAAGGCATACTGGACGGCGACACCATTCATGTGATGGTAAATCACTGGCCTTCCCGTTCGGGTGGCGAGGAAAGATCGATCCCGGCCCGTGCAGCGGCTGCGTCGGTGGATAAGCGGGTGGTGGATTCCCTGATGGCCATCAATCCAAAATCAAAACTGGTGATCATGGGTGACCTGAACGACGATCCCATCAGTCCGAGCCTCACCAAAACCCTTGGTGCTAAAGGATCTGTTTCGGATGTAAAGGAAAAAGGCCTGTTCAATCCCTGGGTTGATTTTTACAAACGCGGTATCGGTACCATTGCTTACCAGGATGCATGGGGACTATTTGACCAGGTGGTGGTATCACAGGCCTGGCTAGATAAGGAACAGAAGGGATACTTTTTTTTTAAGGCTACTATTTTCAATAAAGAATTCCTGGTACAGTCCACGGGCAAGTTCAAAGGTTATCCCAAAAGAACCTGGGACGGCACCACCTACAATTACGGGTACAGTGATCACTTCCCGGTATTTGTTACCATGCTGAAGAAGGTGAATGCACCAGCTGCGGCTGCACAATAATGCTCAGGAAACAATCACCACCTGGTCGTTGGTAAGCAGGGGCATGTTTTTAAACCGGAGAACGATATTACCGGTGGTTACCACATCTTTCTGGCAATAGGTAACGATGCGCTGCAGTTGCTTGTCTTTCCAATACACCTCTCCCACCATGCTTCCGTCTATATCATCTTTCGACGAGGGAACTTTTAAGGCGGCAGCCAGTAATTTCAGCGAGGTAAAATGTTTATAATCGCCAAAGCGCCAATACTGGAAGGTGTCGATCATATTGGTTTCCCAGGGCTTCATATTCTGGAAATCAAGAAAAGCGGGGATGTTGAGCTGGTTGATCAGCAAGCGGCGGCAGATGAAGGGAATGTCAAATTCCTTGATATTATGCCCGGTAAAACTCCATTTATTATTGGTGGATTCCAGCTGTTGCAGGGTGGTTAAAAAATCCTGCAGCAGTTTTTTTTCATCGTCGCCATAAAAGGATTTCACCCGCAGCATATATGAACTGCTTTCTTTTTTAAAATACCCGATGCTTATACAGACCACTTTGGCAAACTCGGCCATGATACCCGCCCGCTGCGGGTAGAATTCTGCGGCGGAAACGCCTTCGGGCAGGCTGCGCTGTACTTTCTCCTGCCACAGCATCTTCCATTCTTCGGTAAGTATTTCAAAGGAAGGCTGTTCCGATACGGTCTCAATGTCGATCAACAGGAGGTTCTCTAAACGGATGTTTTGCATACCACATGATTTACTGGGAAAGTACAACTCGGTTCTTATATAAACAACGTGTATTCACCAAAATAAAAAGCCCATCCGCCTGGCGACGGATGGGCCGTATTTTTAATCCGGTTGGGGATTATTCTTCGATTTTCTGTTTGCCTTTTGCTTTTGCAATCACTTCTTCGGCCACATTGGTTGGAGCCGGAGAGTAATGGCTGAACTCCATGGTTGAAGTAGCACGGCCTGATGACAATGAACGCAGCTGGGTTACATACCCGAACATTTCGCTCAAGGGCACTTTGGCCTTGATCACCTGAACGCCATGCCTGCTGTCCATACCTTCCAGCATACCGCGGCGGCGGTTCAGGTCACCCGTAACATCACCCATGTACTGGTCAGGGGTAAGTACTTCCACTTTCATGATCGGCTCGAGCAACACCGGTTTCGCTTTGCGGCCGGCTTCACGGAATCCCTGCTTGGCACACAGTTCAAACGAGATTGCATCAGAATCCACATCATGGTAGCTGCCATCGAACACCCTTACTTTCATATCCACAATCGGGTAACCGGCCAATACACCGGTTGTCATACTGGATGTAAATCCTTTGATGATCGGCGCAATGAATTCTTTTGGAATGCTACCACCGAAGATGTCGTTTACAAACTGTAAGCCACCCAATGGATTTTCTTTTATCCAATCCTCATCGGCAGGTCCAAGGTCAAATACGATATCACCGAATTTACCACGGCCACCGGTTTGTTTCTTATAGGTTTCCCTGTGCTGAACCGTTGCACGGAAGGCTTCTTTATAAGCTACCTGAGGGGCACCCTGGTTGATTTCCACTTTAAATTCACGCTTCATCCTGTCGATGATGATCTCCAGGTGCAATTCACCCATACCACTGAGGATGGTCTGACCGGTATCTTCGTCTGTTTTTACACGAAGTGTAGGATCTTCTTCCACCAGCTTGGCGATGGCCATACCCATCTTATCAACGTCGGCCTGTGTTTTTGGTTCAATGGCAATTGAGATCACCGGCTCCGGGAAAGTCATTGCTTCCAGAACGATCGGGTGATCTTCTGCGCAAAGGGTATCCCCGGTTTTGATGTCTTTAAAACCCACACCTGCTCCGATATCACCGGCTTCGATGAAATCGATCGGGTTTTGTTTGTTGGCATGCATCTGCATGATACGGCTGATACGCTCTTTCTTACCGGTACGGGTATTCAATACGTAGCTGCCGGCATCCAAACGTCCGCTGTAAGCCCGGAAGAACGCCAAGCGTCCTACGAACGGATCGGTCATGATCTTGAACGCCAGGGCACTGAATGGTTCTTTTGGATCAGCATGTCTTTCAATTTCCTCATCGGTATCAGGATTGATTCCTTTTACAGCTTCAATATCCAGCGGGCCAGGCAGGTAACGTACGATGGCATCAAGTGCAGTTTGCACACCCTTGTTCTTGAAAGAGGAACCGCACATCATCGGGATGATGGAGATATCGATCACCGCTTTGCGGATTGCTTCGTGCATTTCGGTTTCGGTGATGCTGTTGGGATCTTCGAAGAATTTCTCCAGCAGTTTGTCATCGTATTCAGCCACTGCTTCCACGAGGTGCTGGCGCCATTCATTCACTTCATCCACCATATCTTCAGGAATAGCAACTTCTTTATAGGTCATACCCTGGGTGGCGTCGTCCCAGATAATACCTTTCATGGTGATCAGGTCAACCACGCCTTTGAAATTATCTTCGGCACCGATCGGTAACTGCAGGGGCACTGCTTTGGCGCCCAGCATTTCTTTCACCTGCTTCACTACATTCAGGAAGTCGGCACCGCTGCGGTCCATTTTATTCACGAAACCGATACGGGGTACTTTGTACCGGTTGGCCTGGCGCCAAACGGTTTCAGACTGGGGTTCCACACCGGATACGGCGCAGAACAGGGCCAGCAAACCATCCAGAACACGCAGTGAACGTTCCACTTCCACGGTAAAATCCACGTGACCCGGAGTATCGATGATGTTGAATTTGTATTGTTTTGTATCCGCCTGCTTTTGTCCCTGGTTGGTTGGAAAATTCCAGAAACAGGTTGTTGCAGCCGAGGTAATGGTAATACCCCTTTCCTGCTCCTGTGCCATCCAGTCCATGGTAGCCGCACCTTCGTGCACTTCACCAATTTTGTGGTTTACACCGGTGTAGTATAGGATACGTTCAGTAGTCGTTGTTTTGCCGGCGTCAATGTGAGCGGCAATTCCAAAATTTCTTTGATAACGTAAATCTGCCATTTTGTTTTATTTGTCCTTAATCTCCGGGGAGATAAGGCTGTTATTAATTGAATTATTATTTAAATGATTGGGTAATTAAGAGACATGAACCCGGGGGATCGCTGCATTGGTTGGTCAGCGACTGGGTTTTGCGGTATGTATTACTGTACTCTCATAGTATGCTAAATAAGAACAGCGCCATCCGGGTATCCATTTGCTGCACCTTTTAGCGCCGCAAATATACACCGCTTTTTTTGATTATCAAAGGCTGTGTGAATTAAAAAAGCCACCCCGATACACCGGGATGGCTTCAATATCGTCATCGGTTGAAAATTAGATGCGGAAGTGAGCGAATGCCTTGTTGGCTTCAGCCATACGGTGGGTATCTTCTTTCTTCTTGAAAGCAGCGCCTTCACCTTTGCTGGCAGCCACGATTTCATTGGCCAGTTTATCAGCCATGCTGCGGCCATTGCGTTCCCGGCTGTATTTGATCATCCATTTGATGCTGAGGGAAATCTTCCTGTCGGCACGAACCTCTGAAGGAATCTGGAAAGTGGCACCACCGATACGGCGGCTGCGAACTTCCACACCCGGGGTGATATTAGACAGGGCTTTCTTCCAAACCTCGTACCCGTCTTCTCCGGTTTGCTTGGCTACTTTTTCCAGGGCATCGTAAAAAATGATATAAGCACCACTTTTTTTACCGGCCCACATCAGGTTGTTTACGAAACGGGTAACCAACTTATCGTTGAACTTTGGATCCGGAGCGATGGGTATCTTTTTCGGTTGTGTCTTCCTCATTGTATTATTTTATTTTTCCTTCCCCTTCAGGGGACAGGGGGTGTTATTTTTTAGCTTTTTCTTTCTTGGTACCGTATTTACTGCGGCTCTGTTTACGGTCTTTTACACCGGCGGTATCCAGGCTGCCACGTACGATGTGGTAACGTACACCCGGAAGGTCTTTTACCCTTCCTCCACGGATCAATACAATAGAGTGTTCCTGTAAGTTGTGTCCTTCACCCGGGATATAGGCAATCACCTCAATTTTGTTGGTAAGCCTTACCTTGGCCACTTTACGCAAAGCAGAGTTTGGCTTTTTAGGCGTGGTGGTGTACACCCTGGTACATACACCACGGCGCTGCGGACAGCTGTCCAGGGCCCTGGATTTGCTTTTTGATTTGATTACTTCTCTTCCTTTTCTTACTAATTGTTGTATTGTAGGCATTTGGTACCTTTTATTTTTAGGACGGCAAAGGTAGGGTTTATGATTTGATTTTGGAAAATTAAACCCAAAAAAAATCAATTTTTATTCACATAAAACAAGAAAACCGCCCCCTGGGGGGACGGTTGGTTCCTATTTAAATTCTCTAAAGTCAGATCTTGTACATCCAGCCATGGTTATCAGGCATTTGCCCGTACCGGATGGCGTTCAGCCTGCGTTTCAGCTCCGGGGCTGTCTGCCATTTCTCCACATCGAACGACATGGTGAAATCCTTATATCCCAGTTCCTTTATCAGGGAGATGGTGGCCGCCGTACCGGTACCGAATACCTCGTATAAAACCCCGGCCTTGTAGGCGTCGATGATGTCATTTATACTGAGGTTACGTTCTTCCACATCAAAGCCCATTTCTTTTAATACGGCAATGGCACTGTCTCGTGTAACACCAGCCAGGATGGTTCCCTGTTCCAGCCCCGGGGTAATGGCTTTATTTCCAATGATAAAAAAAACATTCATGGTACCGCATTCCTGTACGTACTTATGTTCATAGGCATCCATCCATAATACCTGGTCGTATCCCTTCAGTTTTGCCTGGGCGGTGGCGTACATGGCCGAGCCATAGTTACCCGCTGCTTTGGCATAACCAACACCACCCGGGGCGGCCCGCACATAATGCTCTTCCACATAGATCCGCATGGGGGCACTGTAGTAAGGCCCTGTTGGACTTAAAATGATCAGGAATTTGTATTTATCGCTGGGCCTTACCCCGATCATTTCATCGGAGCTGAACATGAAGGGGCGGATGTACAGGGAATGGTCGGGCTGCTGGGGTATCCAGTTTTTATCCAGGTTAATCAGTGTTCGCATGCCTTCCATGAACAACTCTTCCGGAACCTGGGGCATCTGCATTCGTTCAGCGGATGCATTGAATCGTTTAAAATTATCCAGGGGACGGAATATGAATGCTTCGCCTTCTTCGTTTTTATATGCCTTGATGCCTTCAAAAATGGCCTGGCCATAATGCAGGGCAGCCAAAGAGGGTTCCAGCAATAAAGGCTGATAAGGTTTGATCTCTGCATTTTTCCATTCACCGTCCTCGTAATCCACTTCCAGCATATGATCGGTGAAGTATTTACCGAAGGGGATGTTGGTAAGATTGGTATCCTTCAATTTACTCCGTTCCACCCTGGTAATATTAATATTTCCTGCAGCAATCATAATCATTAATTTTACGGCAAAGAAACGAAAAAAAGAAGACTAACGGGGTCTTTTAAAGGGATTGCAATGAGTTTAGATAATATTCAACTTACGCCGATTGTGCTTGAAGGTTTGTTCAGCAAATCTTTATATGATTTGAAGCCGGCCGGCATTGTTTCATTTTTGGGTGAGAACCGCCGGAAAATCGCTGTGCTTGTGCGTGCAACAGCTGCTATGTACCTACCTGAAGATGAGTTGATTTTTTTAGCAGGTATACTCACCGCCTGCAAACTCAGCATGGCCGATATTGCATTGATCAACGTGGAAAAAAACACCGGGCTTTCGTATACATTGATGACAGATCAGGTAAAGGCAGAAACAGTATTATTGTTTGGCGTGGACCTTGCTGAACTGAGCCTTCCTCTTCAATTCCCGCATTACCAGTTGCAGCATTTCAATAACCAGGTTTATCTTTCTTCTGTTCCTCTCCAGGTGTTACAGGCAGATAAGCAGGAAAAAATGAAATTATGGAACAGCTTAAAAAAGGTTTTTTCCTTAACCTAACCGCATCACATGAACCACCTGATCTTTGCGACCAATAACCAGCACAAGGTTGATGAAATCCGTTCGGTACTGGGTACAAAATTCAACATCATTACACTGAAAGAAGCAGGTATTCACATCGATATTCCTGAACCGCATGATACGCTTGAAGAAAATGCATCAGAAAAATCAACCACCATTTTTAACCTCACAGGTCAGGATTGTTTCAGTGAAGATACCGGCCTGGAAGTGCCGGCCCTCAACGGTGAGCCCGGCGTAAAAAGTGCCCGCTATGCAGGTGAGAACAGGAGTTTTGATGCCAATATTGAAAAGTTGCTGGCAAATATGGCCCACAAAGAAGACAAGACAGCCCGGTTCAGAACGGTGATATCTTTAATGCTGGACAAAAAAGAATACCGGTTTGAAGGGATATGTAAAGGAAGAATCATCCCTGAAAAAAAAGGAGAAAATGGTTTTGGCTACGATCCCGTTTTCATTCCGGATGGAAGTGAAAAAACCTTTGCCCAAATGGGGATGGAAGAAAAGAATCAATACAGCCACCGGAAAAAGGCCATGGAAAAACTCATCGCTTTCTTAAACAAATAACCGTATGGCAAGAATCAAAATCGAGGTGCCGCACACAATAATCGCAACGTTCATGATACCTGTCCGGATCACTGATATCAATTACGGCAACCACCTGAGTAACGATGCTTTTGTGAGCATTGTACATGAAGCAAGGATGCAGTGGCTTCACCGGCATGGATATACTGAATTAAATATTGAAGGTACCGGCCTGATCATGAGCGACCTCGCCGTGGAATTTAAAAGTGAATCATTTTACGGCGATGTGGTGGAAGTGATGTTCATCGCGGGTGAAATTTCCCGTGTGGGCTTTGAGTTGTTTTACCAGTTATTTGCTGATAGAAACAACAAAAAGACATTACTGGCAAATGCAAAGACAGGAATGATCTGCTATGATTATGCGGCTAAAAAGGTAGTTCCGGTTCCCGAAAAACTCAAGACCCTTTTATCTGTTTAATCTTCATTCCAGATGCGCCAGCTTTCTTCGGCCTGCAGAACCAGCATTTCGTAGCCATTTTTTATACCAGCACCTGAATCCTCTCCTTTTTGCAGGAATAAACTCTTGGCAGGATTATATACAACATCGTACAGCAAATGCCTGGCAGTAAGAAACCGGTAAGGAATGTCCGGGCAACTGCCGGTATCGGGATAAGTACCCAGCGGGGTGGTATTGATGATAAGCGGGTGATCTGTTATGATTGCTTCATCAATATCCGCATATGCCAATACTGAAACATCCCCCCTTTCCCTGCTTACCACACGATAACCGATGCTGTGTTTATCAAGAACATATTTAATGGCGGCCGCCGCTCCCCCGTTGCCCAGGATCAGTGCATGAGTATGATGCTCCTTCAGGTGGGGAAGCAATGATCGCTCAAACCCGGTTGTATCGGTATTGTATCCTGCCAGTTTTCCATCCTTAATCCTGATACAATTACAGGCTTGCAATCCGGCGGGGATATGTGTGCTGTCATCCAGGTATGAAAGAATGGATTGCTTATAAGGGATCGTTACATTCAACCCCCTCAGAGACGGGTTGGATTGCAACAGGGCTGGAACCTCATTTACTGATTCGATTGGGAATAGCTCATACCTGCATCCGCCGATTCCTTCTTCCCGGAATTTTTCGGTGAAATATTTTTGGGAGAAGGAATGGGTTAATGGAAAACCGATGAGGCCATATGTCCGCATTATGCTGTTCCTTTATTCAGGTAGAGATTAAATGTATCTCCCCGCAGGCCGATGCGCATTGCTTCTAGCGGTATCACCTCGTTCGGTGGTATGTTGCCAAGGTTAACATTACATCCGATTAGTTCAAGAAAGTACAGCTGCTGTGCTTTTTGCGGGGCTTCCCAAATAATTTTTTCTTCGGGTATCTGGGTAAGTATTTCCTGTACCAGTCCTTCTCTTACTTCACCGGTGCCCCGGTAAATACCCACATTGCCTGCCTCCCTCGCTTCGGCGATCACATACGATGAACCGGCTTCCAGTTCTGCACGCATCAGTTCGATCCATTTATAAGGGGGAATAATATGTGCGGCATCCTTGCTTCCCACTTCACTTAACACAACACCGAGTTTTGACAGTTTTTCAATGTAGCCGCATTTTTCGGCATGCGGAATATTGATGGATCCATCACTCACTTCCATATAGCTTACGCCAAACTCTTTACAAACATGTATATAATCTTCGAACTGGTTGCGGATCAGGAATGCTTCAAACAGTGTTCCGCCGAAATAGATAGGCATACCGAACGACCGGTATACTTCCAGTTTTTCCTTCAGGTTGGGGGTAACATAGGATGTCCCGAATCCCAGCTTCACCACATCCACATGCGGGTGAGTGGCATTCATAAAATTTCTTACTTCTTCGGGACTGAGGCCCTTGTCCATCACCATGGTGATGCCATGCTTCCGGGGTTTCTTATTCCGTTCAGGAATCTGTGTAAGGTTAAAATTCATGATCAGTCGTTTAAGGGCTGCAAAGATAACCCCATATTTGTTAAGAAGGGGAACAGGAAGCGGAAGTTAAAGGGATTTCCTTTTTTTGTAGCGTGCCACGATATCCACCACCTGCTGAACCTGCAGCAGTGACGGGTTTATTTCAATAAATTTCTTAATAAGCTTCGGGTTTTTGTTCATCCCCGATTCAAGTTGCAGCATGGCTTCCTTTGATTTGCCCAGGGTGAACAAAAATGCACTTTTATAAAACAGGAATATTGGTTTGCCGTCTGTTTGCTCAAAAGCAAACCCGGCGTACTCCAGCGCTTCTTCGAACATCTCTGCTTTGTAAAGGCATTTCAGTAATTCCACCCAGCCGTTGATGTTCTTTGGCCTTACCCGTACCACATTGCCAAAACAGGTTATGGCATCTTCCAGTTTATTCAGCTCCACGTAACACTGGCCCATGGCAAGATTATACTCAGGCTGCATCCGGTGTATCCGCAGGGCAACTTCCAGATTTTTGATGGCGCTCTCCCATTGCCCTTCATTCATGTAGGTGCAGGCAATTTTGTAATTCAACTGGCTATCGCTGTTATTCAGGTGACTTGCCTTACGGTAATTAAACCTGGCCTGGGCAAAATTTCCCATTTTATCATGGCAATGACCGATCGCTTCATAAATCACATCTTCGGGTCTTGCAAGCTCAAGTACTTTTTCCAGAACTTCCACCGCGTCTTTATATTTCCTCAACCGGATATAAGCATCTCCCATGTTGCGGAATGCATAATCAAATTTTTCATCAATTGCCACTGCATACTGGTATGCATCAATTGCTTTTTCGTATAATTTAAGGCCCTGGTAAGCAGCCGCCAGGTTAAACCAGGCCAGTTCATTAAAAGGGAAATCCTCAATTATCCGCTGGTGAAGGCGTATACCCTCTTCATTCCGACCGGTAAAATCTGTCCAGAAACAGATTTTATAAAGCGCTTCTTCATTGGTGGGCTCCTGTTCCAGAATCATTTTCAGGCAGTCAAATACCTTGTCGAAATTTTCATAGTCATCATATACATCAGCCAGTTCAAACAGCAAGTCTACTTTTTCTTCTCCTTCAAAATCTTCAATGGCCGCTTCGAGTACAGAAGCCGCTTTTTGCTGAAGATCAAGCGCCAGGTAGGCATCTGTTTTTAAGATATAGAGGTTGGCATCTTTACTATCCAGCGTCTCCGCGTGGTCCAGTATAAACAGGGCTTCTTTGTATTGTTTAAGGGCAATGAGGAGATCAGCTTTTTTCAGCAAAAGCATAGATGAATATGGGTATTGTTCAATGCCATACTCCGCTGCTTCCAGGGCTGTAGTCAACTGCTCTTTTTCATCAAAATAATCAATAATACGTTCGAAAGATTCCTCCTCAAGAAATGAATTGGATTTCCCGGTTTTGAGGTTGTCAAACTGCTGAAGGAGGGCTTTGATTTCTTCCCGGTTTTGACGGTAAGGATATTTACTCATGGGTTATAGGTTATTGTAAATTAGGAACTTTTGAAGAAAAAGGCAAGTTTTAGTAACCTTTTTTGCCCAAAATCGTTAAAACTGTGCAAAAAGATTTGATGAATGGTATGGTTTTAGCAGATAAATTTCAATATATTTGTTCCAGATAAAGTAATTGCCAATGACTTCAAATGCCAAAATGATACTCGGAATAGCTATACTCAGCAGTATAGCGTTCACTGCTTTGGCTGACAGGGGCATTGGGAAAAAGAGCAAAGCAAACGTTTCGCTGAATATCGCAACTTCGGGCTCATTACGGAATTCCATTTCAGTTAACTTAAAGTCTGGCTTAAAATATACCGGAAGTTTGCTGGCGGGTCAGCAAACCGATGGTAAAACCATCCTGAATAATACCCTGCTTACCTATAAAAAGGGAAATACTGTTTACATCATTCCTCACAAACAGGTTATAGCTGTTCCTGAAATGAGCCAGGGATATACCGGAATGAAACTCATTATCAAGCCTCACTAATCTTTCTGCCGGTTTTATCAGTTTCCTTTCTTTAATTGTTGATTTTCCTCGTAGGTCATTATCCTGTAACCGGATGTAGGGAAATCAAATTGAGAAACCAGTACGGGTTCGTAAGATATCTTAGACAGTGTATACCTGAACTTTGTTTTTCCGGACTCAATTTCGTATTCAACCGGCAGCCCGGGTAAATTGGCAAACGTGGCATCGTACTCTTTATTGGCAACCACCAGGTCAGGCGTATAATATACTACAATTGATTTCCCGTCTGCGGTATTGGCTATTGCTTTACGGGTATTGTAACCGGCAATCGTTTTAGATTCATTGAGCAATTCAAATTTCAGTCCGCTGTTTTGCTTGGCCTTTGTTTTCCAGTTTTCTTTTGTAAGTGTGATCATCAGTTTTTGCCCACTGAATTCCTTCAATATAACAGCATTGTCTGATTTTGAATTGAAAATAGTTGTCTCTTTCCCAAGCGGACTTACCATATCAGTCCGGCTGCTGTTCCCCTTTAAAAAAACAGTATTACTGGCGTTGCCAAGCCCGCCTTGCATTCCGTTACCGGACTGGATGCTTACATCGTAAACAATGGTGCCTTCGGAAAATACTTTCTGTGCAGAAACTTGGAGGGCAGATATAAAAAGACAAGCTGAAAATGCAAGTTTGTAAACGGTTGCCATGTTATTCATTTGTTTCTTAAAGATAATAAAATCCCATGCCAACATTTAATGATTGCAGAAAACGGGCATTTTCCTGAAACGGGTTGCTAACAAAACATTAACTAACCCTCTCCTATTTGCCGCTTTTCTTTTTAAGCTCCTGGAGTTTTTTATTACTCTCCTGCATGGCCGCCAGCCTTTCCTGGAATTTACTCTGCTTAACCGGCTTTTTCCTGTTCTCGTCTATCTGGGCCAGTATCTTTTCATGATTGATGATGTATTTCTGAATAACAATCTGCAATATCAGGGTAATGGTGTTCGACACCGTATAATACCAGGTTAATGCGGAAGGAAGATTATTGAAAACGCCCAGGAGTAAAATGGGGAATATGTACGGCATGTATTTCATTACAGGATTGGTATTGTCCTGCATGCTGCTCATGCTGTAAATGGAAATGATCAGGCTGGTTACCGTAGCGGTGATTGTAAACAAACTCACATGATCACCATAAAAGGGAATAGAAAAAGGAAGCGTGGCTATGGAATCATAGGCGGCAAGATCCTTTGCCCACAGAAAGCTTTGTCCTCTTAATGAAATATTCGACTGGAAGAAGTAATACAACGACATGAATATCGGAATCTGTAGTAAAGCCGGCAAGCAGCCTCCAAGCGGGCTTACACCTGCCGATTTCCACAACTTCATCTGTTCCATCCCGAATGCCTGCTGATCCAGGCTTCCATTTTTATCGGTGAACTTAGCCTTCAGTACATCAATCTCAGGTTTCAATGCCTTCATTTTCGCCCCGCTGAGATAACTCTTGTATAAAATAGGTGACGTAATCAGCCTGATCACCAGTGTAAGCAGCAAAATCACTATGCCCATACTGGCAATATTGCTTCTGAAGAAATCAAATATAGGCAACAGGAAGTGGCGGTTGATGTACTTTACAAAAGCAAAAATTCCGCTTCCATAGGGCACAATATTTTCCATCTTGTTGTTGCTTTTACTGAGTATGGTATAATCGCTGGGGCCGTAATACAACTGGAGCGGGATGGCGGCTACCGCACCGCCCCCGATAGAAATTCTGCAACTGGCCGATGTTTGTGCCACTATCTGCAGGGAATCTGACGGGAGGCTCCACTTAACGATGGCATTTTGAATTTTATTTTTTGCTGCCAGTGCAGAAACAAAGAACTGCTGCTTTACCGCCAGCCAGTCCACCGGGCTTTCAAATTTCTTATCGTCACCTGATCCCAGGTACTCAAAATCGTAATTCCCGTTTTTAACGTAACAAATATGTGTTTGACCTCTTTCGTAATGGAGGTCTTTTTCAGCCTGGTCAGCCTCTGTCTGCCATAACAGGTTCATGCTTTGCTGGGAAAACAATTTATCGGCGCCATTAACAGCGATATCCAGATCGAGTATATAGCTGTTGGGCGCCAGTGTATACCTGTGTGTGATCTGTTTTCCGGCCGAATCCTTTAATACAAAGGAAATGCTCTGTGATTTATCAGTATTGGTAACGGCCGGGGAACTTAAAAAGAGTATATCGGCAGTTTCGGCCACCTTATTTTCTCCGGAATTGATGGTATAGGATAATTTGTTAAACGTTCCCTTCTCCAGCACAACCGGCTTGCCATCGAAACGTTTGAAATTCTTTAATTCAATCTCCTTTGGTTGCCCGCCTTTGCTGGTAAATGTGACTTTGATAACTTCATTTTCCAGCACATCAAAATGCTCTATACCGGTGGTATCGGTTATAAAAGCCGTGGGCAGTTTCTTCTGCACGCCAGCCATTGAATCAGTCTTATGTGTATCCGCAAGGATTGCAGCGCTGTCCGCTTTAGTTTTGATTGCCTTAATTGAGTCTTCCGTCTTTTTGATCTTTGCCTGTTCCTTCAAATACGCCTGGTTACTCTGGCTGTTAATGGCAAACATTGCTATTAATAATACTCCAATAAGCACAAAGCCGATAATGGTATTTCTGTCCATTCCCATGTTTTCCGATTTAGTAGGTTGGCAAAGGTAGTTAAAGTTTCATGGCTGTCTTCGCCGGTTAAAAAAGCCCTTCCGGTAAAGGAAGGGCCCTGTTCTGTATAAACAATTGCGTTTATTTCTTTTCTGCCGGAGCGGCGGCCGGGGCGGCGGCCGGAGCATCTGCTTTCGGGGCGGCTGCTTCCTCCTGCTTCAATTGCCTTGTCATGGTTACTGATGCAACCGGGATACGCGGCGAGTTTAATATCTCCATATTATCAGCCACTACATCTTCCACCCTGATATTATCATTCAGTTCCAGTTTGTCAATATTCACCTCGATGCTTTCTTTCAGGTACTTGGGAAGGGCTTTTATCTTCAGGGTCTTCATCTTGGTAACCAGTTTACCACCTGCTTTTACACCGGCAGGAGTACCCACAAATTTAATTGGCAAGGTGGCGATTACTTTTTTGTCATCAACCAGTTCCAGAAAATCCACGTGAAGCAACGCATCCGTTACTTTGTGAAACTGCAGGTCTTTTAAGATGCAGCGGTAAGATTTACCATCCACTTTAACTTCGGCCACGATAAATTCCGGCGTGTACACGATGTCTTTAAAAGCAGTTGCCGGAGCATGGAAGTTTATTTCCTGCGAACCACCATAAATTACACCTGGCACGTGTTTCTGAGAGCGAAGTTGGCGGGTGGATTTTTTTCCGCTGTCGGTCCTCAGTTGTCCTTCGATTGTAATTGTTTTCATTTTATATTTTTTTGTGAGGCGCAAAGGTAGGGGAAAACGGCCAACAGGCAAGCATTAAGACCATAAAAAAGGCCTGTTACCAGGCCCTTGTAACTCATTTTTTGTTCTCCATCCTGCTTCGCATGAATAGACTGTTAATGCTTTTGTTTTCAAAGGCATTACGTATTGTAACAGCAAATAATTCGTCGGTGGAAACCACTTTAATTTTACTGCATTCGCCCCGGAGCGGTATAGTATCACACACCACCAGTTCTGACAGTACACTGTTTTCAATATTTTTATAAGCATTCCCGCTTAATACAGGATGCGTGCACATAGCCCGTACACTTCTTGCTCCATTTTCTATCATTAAGGCGGCGCTTTTGGCCAGTGTTCCGCCGGTATCACAGATGTCATCAATTAAAACCACATCCCGGTCTGTTACGTCCCCTATTACCACCATGCTGGCAATCTCATTGGCTCTTTTCCGGTGCTTATCACAAATTACCATTTCGCATTCAAAGTAGGTGGCAATTTCACGGATCCGGTTAGCACTGCCCACATCCGGTGCTGCAAAAGTAAGGTTAGGCAATTTCAGGCTTTCAATGTAAGGGATGAAAATAGCTGATGAGTCCAGGTGATCAACCGGAATATCAAAATAACCCTGTATCTGGGGGGCATGCAGGTCCATGGTGATCACCCGGTCGGCTCCTGCAGCCGTAAGCATATTGGCAACCAGTTTTGATCCAATGGCCACCCGGGGCCTGTCTTTACGATCCTGCCTGGCTAACCCGTAATAGGGAATTACAGCAATCACCTTATACGCCGACGCTCTTTTAGCCGCATCAATCATCAGCAACAATTCCATCAGGTTATCTGACGGGGCATATGTACTTTGAATCAGGAATACAAAACGTCCCCGGATACTTTCTTTGAATTCTACATAAATCTCTCCGTCGCTGAAGCGTTGAATATTTACTTTCCCAAGTGGTTCCCCGAATTTTTTTGCAATTTTTTCGGCTAAATACTGTGATCCAGTGCCGGAAAAGATCTTTGCATTTGATTCCATAAATATTAAATTGAGGCAGGTGTGATAGTGTGTTGCGAAAGTATCATTTATTTGGGTGAATTAAATTTGAAACGATGGAAAATGTCAACAAGCCTTCCACATCAATAAAAAACTGGTCTGCCGACGACCGGCCCCGCGAGAAATTACTCATCAAAGGAGCTGATGGGCTCAGCAATTCTGAACTCATTGCCATCCTTCTTAATACCGGAAACAGAAACAAAAGTGCAGTTGAGCTTGCAAAAGAGCTGCTCCGGCTGGGACATAATAACCTAAATGAACTGGGTAAACTGACTGTAACAGATTTTACCCGGATAAAAGGAATCGGATCAGCGAAGGCGATCACGATGGCAGCTGCCCTGGAATTGGGCCGGCGCCGGCATGCATCTGCCAGCCTGGAAAAAACCGTTATCCGCTCCAGCCAGGAAATAGCCAGCTACCTGCAGGCATTAATAAAAGATTACAACTACGAGGTTTTTGCCGTGATTTTCCTGAACCGGGCAAACAGGATCAATCATTTTGAAATAATAAGCCGTGGCGGCATTACCGGAACAGTAGCTGATCCGCGTATTATTCTTAAAAAAGCCCTGGAAAAAGATGCCACCTCCATCGTTCTTTGCCACAATCATCCATCGGGAAACCTGAGACCAAGCCTGGCTGACGAAGAATTGACAAAAAAGATCAAGGAAGCCGCTGCTTATATGGATATCAAAGTCATCGATCACATTATTGTAAGCGATGAAGGTTATTACAGCTTTGCCGATTCGGGGATTTTATAGACCGGAGAATAATATAAATTTCTAAGCCTGCGCTGTAGGACCACCGAAATTAAACGGTATTTCCACTGCCTCCATGTCCTGTATGACGCCGTTAGTGGCTTCAAATTTCTTTACATTATCAACCATGGCCTTCATAAAACGCTTGGCATGAAACGGAGTAAGAATAATGCGGCTCTTTACTTTACTCTTGGGCGTTCCGGGCATTACATTCACAAAGTCAATTACAAACTCTGCATGGCTGTGGGTTATAATCGCCAGGTTCGCATATTCACCTTCAGACACTTCTTCTGATATTTCAATGTTGATCTGGCCGGGTTGTTCTGGTTGATTGCTCATGGTGTGTTTTTTACAAAGGTAAAAAACAAAGAGCCTCCAAACAGAGGCTCTTTGTTAACTAAAAATCAGTTCGATTATCTTGGACCAACATATTTCCATGTTTCGTCGAAGTATGTACGGATGCTTGGAGCAGCCGGAACCACACTTGGCTGAACCAGCCAATGTTTGATCTTGATATCTTTATTTCCCTGAACAGCATTGATTCCGGAAGGATCCAATACCGCACGGCGGGTGTTAGATGCTGAATACAATGGGGGACCACTACCCGCAGCAGTTGACTGGCCAAGAGACGCTGGCATTGTAGGATCACCATAGTAGTTATAGATCTCACTAATAGCATTGGTAGCAGGATTGAAGATGATTACGATACCGTAAGCACCATAGTAAGTACCTGAACCGGCGTTCAGGAATATGTATCCTACACCACCACCATTCAGGTCATCATTTCTTACCACGCATTTGGTAGCACCAACAGTGATCAGTGAATACTGCTGATCATCATCCAGGTGGGTAAACGCTGCGTTAGACACGTCGAGGAAAGTACCAGACTGGAGGTTAGAGTAAACTCCATCCCAGTCGTTTTTAGCACCGATTTCAACCACTACAGATTTCTGGGTAGAAATCTTACCACCCTGGTCAGCAGTGGTAATGGTGAAACCTAAGCCATAGAGAGAGCTTGGGTTAAACAAAGTAGCGTTTGGAATGGTAATATAGATCTCTTTAGAGAACTGGCCCGGAGCAAATGTAAAGGTGAATGTACCACCCTGGCCGCCGGTTTTGGTTCCATCAGTCTGGATTGTATACCAGGCAGTTGGCAGCTGAATATAATTAGGATTTGCAGCCCTTACCGCAGTAGTGTCGTCCTTCACAGTAACAATCATGGTTTTGTTAAGCTCTGCCTCATTCGGGATGTCACGACGGAGCTCAACAGCCAGGATCTGGCTTGGGGTAGGAACGAAGTCAACCGGCTTTTTAACGATGGAAGCCGGAGTGCCTCCACCAATGATTTTAACCAACGTTTGGCCTGCATCCCCCATGGGTGAGGACAGTTTGGTTTTTTTGCAGGCACTGAACAAGATAGCTCCCATTGCGAGAACCGCTAAATGCCTTGTAAATTTTAAATATTTCATATTAGGTGATTTATTGTTGTTTACTGATTTTATTGAAAAACCATCCCGTTACAATCAAACGGGATGGTTTAAGAATAATTTATGGCTTATCCCACCAAACCCGTCCGTCCTGGGTATCGCCTCCGGTAATTCTGGCAGCAGCAGCTTTTGTTTGTTCGTTGTTCAGACTGTAGTCATTAACACCGTACACATAGCGGCGTGGAATCTGCTTACCGGCGTTGGTGGCAAAACGGGTTCCTTTCAGATTTGGAACACCTGTTCTCCTCCACTCTGCCCAACCTTCGTTGCCGTTAGGATAAGCAGCCAGCCATTTCTGTAAAGCAATTCTAGACAACTTGGTGGTTGTAGCGGCATCCTGAACATTATTATCAGCAGCCCTGAAGTTATCATAAGGAGCAGTACCGGCACCGATGTTACCAGGAACACCACCGCCTGAAGTATAGCTGGCAGGACCAGAGAGGTAACCCGCTGGTACTGATATACCCCATTGTTCGTATGAAGCAGCAATGGCAGCATTGTAATCAGCTTCAGCAGCTGCAGTACCTCCGGCAATCCATCCTCTTTCATAACCTTCAGCCCTTGTCAGAAGAACAACAGAAGCAGGAATGATAAAGATAGGAGAGTTTTCGGCCCTTTTGCTTGCTGCCAGCACCCTTGATTGACCGTTACCAACACTGTTACCAAAAGCAACAGCCAGGTCCCTTGTCAAACCGTAGGGGAAGGTTACGTTGTTTGTTCCAAAAGCAGCCTGGCGGGTATCACCCAAACCGGTTAATACATCACCCAGGGTTTTGCTTTCTGCATAGTCATCACGTGCCTCATAGGTGAGGTACCAGGTGTTTTTGAAAGAACCACCCGGGAAGTTCAGCGTGAAGTTATCCGCATTGGAAGTGATCAGCCCGCCTGAAGCAGTAGCAGCTTCTGCAAAAGCAAGGGCAGCTTTACCACCGGCAGCAGGATAAACCTTGGTGAGGCGCATTGCCATCATCAGGCGCATACTGTTTGCCAGTCTTTTCCATTTGTTCACGTCTCCACCGTAGATGATATCACCTTTGATAGGTGCACCATTGTCAAAACCGGCGGCTGCTTCTTTCAGTTCTTTGATCATGTCAAAGTAGATGTCTTCCTGCAGATCATACTTTGGCGTGAAGTTGCTGGCGCCCTGCAGTGCCTGGCTGTAAGGAATATCTCCCCACCTGTCGGTATTCAGCCAATGGATATACGCCTTCAGTATCCTGGCGATACCGATCTGGTTAGCATTAGAGCCATTACCAACGGCAGCACCCGGGTTACTGTTATTGTAATTGATGATCGTTTGCAGATCCTGTAAAGGACCTGAATAGTTACCGCCCATATCAAGCTGCGGTAATGCATATAAGGAAACGTCGGTATATTGATTCTCCGATACCATCTGGCAATACGTAGTGGTACGTGTGCTGGTACCGAAACCACCTAACTGAGACTGCACGTTGGTAAGCAACGCAGAGGTGATTGGCGTGGTGATACCGTTGGGGTTCTGGTTAATATCACCAAACTGATCCAACTTGGCACAGCCCCCGGTACCTGCAATCGCCAGGGCGAGCAGAGAGCCGGATGCTAAAGTTTTGAATTTATTTTTCATTTTATATAAGTTTTAAGGTGATTAAAATTAGAAACCAAGTTTTAAGTTAACACCAAATGACCTGGTTCCCGGAAGCTGGCCATCTTCACCATAAGGATTGCTGATCTCAGATGGATCGAAGCCCCTTGTTTTGGTGTAAATCAGCCATGGGTTACGGGAAACTACAGAGAACACTGCAGTTTTAACGTAGCGGCCGATTCCCAGTTTATCCACCGGAACTTTATAGCCAATGCTTAATTCCCTTAACTTAACAAAAGTCAGATCATAAATACTGTTCTCAGAAATGTTGTTATTCCTGAACTGGTGATAATAGGTCTGAGCATCTACGTAGTAGTCAACCGGCTTACCAGTTGCATCTACACCGAATACGTGAACACCACCACCGTCAGCAACAGGATCACGTGAAGGAATACCACGGTCGTTCAACTCAGCTGTGCGTGCAGTCAAACCGGAGAAAGTTCCCCAGAAGTCAGACAGAGAGAAGAATTTACCACCGTAAGAGTAGTCGATATTAACATTCACTGTGAAATGTTTGAACAGGTTGAACGTGTTTTGAACACCACCGGTGTACTGAGGAAGTACGCTACCGAATTTGGTATCTGCTTCACGGATGTACATACCGGCTGAAGTCAGCTGTGGTTGTCCGTTGATCTTTTTGATACCTCCACCGAACATCTGGCCCCAAGGCTGACCGATTTCGTTTACTGCGTAGGCAGAAGAGGTTGTTGAGAATGCACCGGTAGAGATTGCCAGCCTGGTGATGCCAGGATAGATGCTCACTACTTCATTCTTGGTTATATAACCCCATGCACCAGTGATTTCCCACTCGAGGTTTTTAGAAACGATTGGTTTAACAAAAGCCGTAACATCCCAACCTTTCTTAGCAACTTCACCAGCATTTACTGATACAGTGCTGTAACCGGTTTGCTGAGCCACACTTACGTTAACCGGGAAGTTTTTGTTGGTCCTGTCCCAATAAGTGATGTTGAAACCAAAACGGTTTTTGAAGAAACGCATTTCCAGACCCAGTTCCTTTTCTGTGTTGGTAGCACCTTGCAGATTTGGATCAACCAGGTTGTTAGGATCGGTGGTTAAGAAGTTACCCAGCCATTGGTTAACACCAATAGAGTAAGTTCTGTTCAGTTGGTAGATATTCAGGGTATTCAGGATCTGGCCAATTGATCCGCGGATCTTACCGTAGCTGATGAACGGAATGGCTTTGCGGGTAAGGTCGCTGAATACAAATGAAAGACCACCTGATTTAGAGTCGATGTAGTGACTCTGAGGCTCTGTTGAGGTATAGTCCCTGCGGTAAGTACCTTCAACGAAGAGCATGTTGCGGAATCCGATATCAGCACGGATGAACAAACCACGACGGGTAAATGCCTGGCGGGTGTTACCGTAGTTGATCGGATCTTTAGAGTTACTTAATGCATATAAGCCCGGAGCATTCAGACCGCCCATGGTGTTGGCGTTGATACCCCTGAAACGTGTACGTAAGATATCAAAACCAGCATTGGCATTGATCTGGAAACTCTTAATCTTTTTAGAGTAAGTGATCAATCCTTCGTAGTTCTGACGGTCACTGAAGGTGTTGCTTGTTCCATAAGCAGCTTTGGCATTACCCTGGAATGGGTTGAATGACATCTGGTTTGCACCAAATTCCAATTCACTACGATAGATGTTTTCATCATTCGTGGTGAGCTGTTGCTTACGGTAAGTCAGCTTCACTTTCAGGTCGTTGGTGAGTTTGTATGTCAGAGACACATCACCAAATACACGATCCCTTCTCAGGTTATTTGAGATATAATCAAAATACTGATAGAAATTATACCAGTAGTTACCAGCCCATGATTTTTGCGGGCTGCTGGCTGAATACGCATCCGGGTTGTTTTTGTTCCAGCTGGCCAGAACGCCTTCCGGACTCTTCAATCCCCTCAGTTCACGCATGATATTCATATCCAGGTCACGATGGAACCATGAACCGAATGAACCGGTTGTCTGGTTAGAGTAACCGTCATCACTTTCAGTATTCTTGTTCTCAGCAATGTAGTTAACGTTTGCAGCAACAGTTAAGCGTGAGCTCAGGTCAGCAGTAACGTTAACATTCAATGTATGACGTTTCAGGTATTCAGTAGGAGTGATACCTTTAATGTCGAGGTTTGTATAAGAAGCCCTGAAGCTCACGTTATCCATCGCTTTAGAGAAACTTACGTTGTTTGTTTTGGTAACACCTGTTTCCCAGAAATCACGGATGTTAGTGGGCTGAGGTGTCAGCTTTGCTGTTTTGAAAGAGTATTCACTTCCGGGATACCATGCATACCAGGGAATGTATTCCTGGCCGGCAATACGGGGACCCCAGCTGGCGTCATCTGAATAGTCGTGATAGTATTTACCATCGAGTGCTTTCCAGGCTTCGGGCTGACCGGCTTTCCACTTATACAGTAATAAGTCGCCTGATGCACCACCAGCGTATGAGTTCTGATAATCCGGTACGATGTACACTTTATCAAACTGAACACCTGAGTTTATTTCGAGGCCAATTCCTTTAGCACCTTTCTTCGCTTTCTTCAGTGTAATTACCACGGCACCATTCGATCCATCAGGACCAAACAGGGCTGCAGCAGCAGGACCTTGCAGGATTGAATAATCTTCTACGTCGTCGGGGTTGATATCAGCGCCGCTTGGCATGATGGTTCCGTCAACAACATATAAGGCACCACCACCAACACCAAGACCGTTTTCACCACGGAGACGAACTACGGTTTCAGCACCCAGTTTGGCTGCTGACTGGCTACGTACCTGTGCGCCTGCCACTTTACCGGCAAGAGCGTTGTTAACGTTGGTCTGGCGGATGGTATTCACCTGGTCGCCGCTTAAGTTCTGAACACTCGCTGAAGAGCTCCTGGCAGTACGACGGATACCGAAAGCGCTGGTTACCACCACCTCTTTCAGTTCAGAAGTTCCACCTTTTTCAAGGATTGTGTTCAACACGTTCTGAGTTCCAACAGGAACTTCAGCATCTTTAAAACTTGCGCCGGAAATAACAAGAACGGCGCCGGGATTAACCCTGATAGAGTAAGCTCCGTTTGCATCAGCGGAGAGCCCGGTATTGGTTCCTTTGATCTTAATCGTTGCAAAGGAAACCGGGTTACCGTCTATATCAGTAACCTTACCGGTCACCACCCGGCTCTGGGCAAATGCCAATACTCCGCAGAGCATGAGCATTGTAAACAGTGTTAGAAATCTTCTCATGTGCATTTAGATTGAGTTTAATGATGTGTAAAAATAAGGATAATTTCTTAACGTCAAAATAATGTTAAATTAAATTCCCTCGTATTTCTATCTCCTTTATAGGACAGTAATAGACCACGAATAGCTGCATCCCAGGCCAAAAATGTTAAAACTTATACAATGCCTGCAGCTTTACCTCTGTTTTGTGAGTAGCCTGAATCTCATCCAGCCCGCTTCCAATAAGGCTTTTGTCCCGGTAAACCGTTTGTGCCCACCGGAACCAAAAAGTGAGTTTTTTACCCATTTCATAATTCAGATTTACATAATATCTGTAGCCTTTTCCGTATAAAACAGGAACAGAATAACTGTAAAGCACGTCGTTTTCATAAGCATACAGCCGGCTGCTGTAACCCCCCGTTTCAAAATACTGTAACCGGAGGTTGCCGGAGTAGTTTTTAAGCAGGGGTTTATAAAGAATATCCAGGTGAAGCAGAAATCCCTCTTCGGGCACCGGCCCGCGTTTATCAAACCAGCACATTTCTGCCCTTCCACGGAGGATAATATCTTTGTTCAACTGGTAGTTCAGCTGTGTGCGCCAGCTTTTCAAGGGCTGTTTCTGAACAACAGGAAGGGGAAGCCCTTCCGGGTTCACATTTACAGCTTTTGATTCCGACCTGTATCTCGAATAGATCTCCAGCCTTTTGCCCGGCCGGTATGTAAGCTGCAGCAGCTGATCAGTACCTTCCGACGCTGCATCCACCCTGTATTTCAGCCAGGGAAACCGGAACACATCCACGTAGGCATTCAACAGCAGGTAAGCCGCCGGCCGGATCTGCACACCGGCGTAAAATCCCCTTTCATTGGAAGGCGCCGTATTTTCAGTAAACGCTGAAGAATAAAGAGATTGGTATGACCGGGCAATGCTGCGGTATAATAAGCTCATATCTACAGTGGAAGAAACCGAGGCCACCAGTCCGCTTAATACTGCCATATCAACCGAAGAAGTGGAGGCTACCTCGCCGAAAAAGTGGATGTTACGAAAGCTGAAATTATAGTCCACACTGAAATTGGTAAGCCCTTTACCCGATAATGCATACCGGTTGTATGGTTCCGCTTGCTTAAGCAGAGGTATGCTGAACCGGTACTGAATCCCATTAACACCAAGGTGCAGTTTCCCCAGCTGAACAGAAACAGCTGCACCCCATGTCAATTGCCGCTGGATTCCTTTATCAGCAGCTTCGCCGGCCGTCCGGTGATAACCGGATGTTTGCAGCGATGATACATATACGCCGTTGCCCGGTAATGTATCAGCAACAAAATTCGCATCGGTTCTGCGGTACGATACAAATACCGTAGCCTGCCAATACCGGTTACCCAGCGTAACGCCGGCGCCGCGGTGAAAATTTATTTCGCCGGCCGAATGATAGGGTTGAAGTATCTCCGACTCTCTTTTAATGCTGATCGTTTCCGCACTTTTCCTGAATGCCAGCCGTTGCCATTGTACCAGCCCCTGTCCCATGTTCACGGTAAAGTCGCCGATGGCCAGTGACCGTACCAACCCTTTATTTCGGATAAAAAAATGAACCGAGTAAAAATCAAATCCCCACTTCTGCTTACCCCGGAAGAATTGTTCGCCGGCATCCTTCTCTGCCAGCAGTCCAAACTGCAATGAGTTTTTATAAGCGTATGTATACCGCAACATTACTTTCTGTGGTGAACCGGCATAAAAATTACTGCCTGCTGCTGTCGGTGATTGGTATCCTTTTGAACGTTCCAGTACCTGTGATGCCCGCAGCAATATACGATGTTCCCCATTTCTTAACCACGACTTCATGGAAGTAGCAAGGCTGTTTTGTACGCCAACTGTTACGTATGGTTTTATAAGGCGGATGGTATGCAGGTCCCAGCCCGGCACGGCCTGCAGTTCATGCACATCAATAAATTTTCCGGCCATGCGGCGGTATATCATAAACTGTTGTATCTGCAGGGGAGTAAGTATTCCCAATTCGGCAAGCGTGGTTTCAGAAACCGAATTCAGATCAACCGGGTGTTTCAGGAAATGCTGCCATGCCTGCAGGTATGAATCATCTTCTGTTTCCACATCCGCTGCGGATGCCGTATTGTTTTCCAGCTGCTGTTCAGACCGGCTCCGTTCTTCCACCTGCGCATGCAGGTTTAAAAAAAACAGTTGAAGAAGCACTCCAATCAATATTTTTTTCATTGTGCTTTCTTTTTGAAATTCAGCAGCAGCAACAGGCCCGGGGAAAATCCCAGCCGGGGGTGATATCCTGCTGAAACATCCAGCCGCAGGTTTTTCCAGCTCATGCCGGCGCCGGCAAAAAGAGATGAAGATTCACTAAGGAAGCCAGCCCGGGCAAAAAACTGTTTGACAAAGCGGTATTGAAGGCCGCATACCACATTAACCGGTTTGTCTTCTTCTTTAACAACCTCGGTTGCAATAAAAAATTTATCCGATGCATCATAACCCATTCCCATTTTATAAGCAGAAGCAATTTTTTCCGGCTTGGGATTGGATGAAGAAGATTTACCCAGCCTTCCTCCCACCGGGTTGTAAACATGTATGCCCGCATGAAGCTTATCCGTTACATGCAGCAATAAGCCCAATGCAAAATGAAAAGTGGATGCATTGCCATACGCCGGGATGGCGTAGCGGTAATAATTAAACTGGGCACCCACATCCACCCATTTACCCAACCGCTTTGCGTATGCCAGGCCTGTATTGATTTCATTAAAATTGGCAAAGCCGGCATAATTCAGCTGCAGGCCCAAGTTGCCCAGCCGGGTTGGAAAAGCTGCACCCAGTGTGTAAGCACTGTTCTCTTTCAGCATAAATCGCCGTTCGCCAAAAACGCCGGCGCCCGCATGCGTTGTTTGAGCCAGCGCAGCGGGATTTCCGGTAAAAGACATTGCGTCGTTCTGCAGAATGCTGTAAGCCGATAAACCGGTATAGGGCTGTGCCATGGAATACCGGACTGACTGAGCATGCAGGGCACTTATGCCAAATCCGTTCAGCAGGATGAGTAAAAATCGTTTCATGATTGATCGCTTATTCAATCAGCAGCAAAGTAATCCCGCCCCCGCTGTGCAGCAGGAGAAAATCAACCAATAGTTGTGTATTTTTGCCCCATGCAAATTCTAGATGGTAAGATTGTTTCCCAATCCGTTAAAGAGAAAGTAAAAGAAAAGGTTAGCCTCTTTAAGAAAGAAGGCAAAAAAACACCACACCTCGCCGCCATCCTGGTGGGCAGTAACGGCGCCAGCGAAACCTATGTGGCCAGTAAAGTCAAGAACTGCGGTGACGTGGGGTTCAAAAGCAGTCTCATCCGTTTTGCTGATGACATCTCGGAAAAAGAACTGATCGCTGCCATTGAAAAACTGAACAACGATGATGATGTGGATGGCATCCTGGTTCAGTTGCCACTCCCCAAACAGATCAACGAAGAATCCATCATCAGCATCATTCACCCGGACAAAGACGTGGATGGATTTCATCCGGTAAGTGTGGGTAAAATGGTGCAGGGATTACCCACCTTCATTCCGGCAACACCCTATGGCATCATGCTGATGCTGGAACATTATACTATTGAAACGGCCGGCAAACACGCCGTGGTAATCGGCCGCAGCAACATCGTGGGAAGGCCCATCAGTATTTTATTAAGCCGCAATACCAACCCGGGAAACTGCACGGTAACAGTTTGTCACAGCCGCACAAAAAATTTAAAAGAGATCTGTCTGCAGGCGGATATCATTGTGGCCGCATTGGGCATTCCTGAATTCTTAAAAGCAGATATGGTAAAAGAAAACACCGTGGTGATTGATGTAGGCATCACCCGTGTTCCTGATGCCAGCAAAAAATCCGGCTTCGCCATCAAGGGCGATGTTGACTTTGCGAACGTATCACCCAAATGCAGTTACATCACCCCCGTTCCGGGCGGCGTTGGACTGATGACCATTGCAGCCTTGCTCATGAATACATTCACTGCCTGCGAAAATAAATACCGGTAAGCTTCGCTTGCTGACACATCCAACATGACCGAAGTAAAAAATACAGGCACCCTTGCTCTTCCCGTGATGGAACATTTTTATACCCTGCAGGGAGAAGGTTACCACCAGGGCAAAGCGGCTTACTTCATCCGCCTCGGCGGTTGCGATGTGGGTTGTGTGTGGTGCGATGTGAAAGACAGCTGGGATGCCGCTAAACACCCGTTGATGACGATCGAAGAACTGCTATCGGCTGTTTCAGCAACAGCAGCAAAGCTGGTTGTTATCACAGGCGGCGAACCGCTGATGCACAACCTCGATGCACTTACCACCGCATTGCAGGCAAAAGGATTTGAAACAAATATTGAAACCTCGGGCGCTCATCCGTTAAGCGGTTCCTGGAACTGGATCTGCCTCTCTCCCAAAAAATTCAAAGCACCGCTGCCGGAAATTTTACCGCATGCCAATGAATTAAAAGTGGTGGTATTTAATAAATCCGATTTTGAATGGGCCGAAAAATATGCCGCCCTTGTTTCTCCATCCTGTAAACTTTATTTACAACCGGAGTGGGATAAAGCTGCGGATGTTACCCCCCTGATCATAGCGTACATCAAGCAGCACCCGCAATGGGAGCTGTCGCTGCAACTGCACAAGTACATTAATGTTCCGTAAAAAGGAATTGTTATAATTTCCCCGCAAAGAATAAACCGGCATTCTTTTCGTTTTACCTTCGTTCCTCAGTCGATACAGATGAAAAACAGTCCATTTTATTTCCGCCTTTTTTTTTCATTCCTCCTTTTTAATTTTTCTTTTTTAATCACCAGGGCGCAATGGTACGACCCGGAGAAAGTAAATAAACAGGCCGGTGAAATTTACGGACAGGCCATTGAAGAAGCCACCGATGGAAAATATGCAGAAGCCATCCGGCACCTGAACGAAGCATTAATGCTTGACCCGAAGTTTGTGGATGTTTTTTTATCCCGGTCGAATGTATATGCCGTGCTGAAAAATTATGAAGCTTCGGTTACCGACTTTGAAACAGCCATGAAGATGGACCCGGTTTATTCAAAAACCTACCTGCTTCCCTATTCCATTTCACTGGCCGGTGTGGGAAAGTTTCAGCAGGCGCTGGATGCCGTAAATGAATTCCTCACCAACCCCAAACTGAACCAGCAAAGCATCAAGGCAGCCGGCTACCGGAAGTCGGTGTATGAGTTTGCCGTTGCGTATGAAAAGAAACACCCGGCCAATAACTATGTTTTTGCCCCGCAGAATTTAGGCAGCAATATCAACACCGCCGACCTGGAATATTTTCCTTCATTGACGATCGACGGAAAAAAAATGATCTTCAACAGGCGCATCAACAACGACGAGGATTTTTATGAGAGTGATCTTGTGAACGGAGTATGGAGCAATGCAAAACCATTGGGTGGAAAAGTAAACACCAACCTGAACGAAGGGGCTCAGAATATTTCGCAGGACGGACAACTGCTCGTGTTCACCGGATGCAATTATCCCGAAGGCGAAGGAAGCTGTGACCTTTATTATTCCGTAAGAACCAACACTGGCTGGAGCGAAGCGCACAACCTGGGAACTTCTGTAAACACCGAATTCTGGGAATCATCTCCTTCGCTTTCTCCCGATAAAAAAGATCTTTATTTCTCCAGCAACCGGCCCGGTGGCTTTGGCGGAAAAGACATTTGGGTAACCCACCGTTTGCAAAACGGAAAATGGAGTGTGCCGGAGAATATGGGTGAAGCCGTAAACACCAGCGGCGATGAAGGATGTCCCTTCATGCACGCCGATAACCGGTCGTTATACTTCAACAGCAATGGCCACGCCGGCTATGGAATGACAGACCTGTATGTGAGCCGGAAAGTGAACGACAGCAGCTGGACCATGGCAGAGAATTTAGGTTATCCCATCAACACCATCGACGACGAAGGATCTTTGATCATTGCAGCAGATGCAAAGACGGCATACTATGCCAGCGATAAAAGCGACAGCAAGGGCGGGCTCGACCTGTATACCTTCCAGCTGAGAGAAGATGTACGGCCGCTGAAAACACTATGGGTAAAAGGAAAGGTGTACGATAAAAAAACAAAAGCCGGATTACCCTCTGCCGTTGAATTAAGCGATGTGAAGACAAGAAACCCGGTGAGTAAAATTCAAACCGATGAAGACGGCAATTACCTGTTGACCCTGCCTGTTGGAAAAGAGTACGGCTTCAATGTAAACCGCAAAGGATATTTATTCTACTCAGACAATTTCTCCCTGCTGGATACAAACAGCGATTCCATATTCACCGTGGACATTCCATTGCAGCCCATCGAAGCAGGCGCCAGCATTGTGCTTAAAAACATATTTTTTGAAACAAAGAAGTACGACCTGAAACCGGAATCAACAGTAGAACTCAACAAGGTGGTGATGCTGCTGAACGAGAATCCCAAACTCCGCATACAGATCGATGGCCATACGGATAATGTGGGACAGGATAAAGACAACCTGCTGCTTTCAAAAAACCGGGCAGAAACCGTGGTGAATTACCTGGCCGGCAAAGGCATCAGCCTGCAGCGGCTGAACTACAAAGGCTTTGGCGCTTCAAAACCCGTGGCGGATAATTCAACCGAAAAAGGGAAATCCCTCAACCGCCGGACAGAACTTTCCGTGATCAGCAACTGATTACTTTGGTATCATTGTTCATATTCTTACTCCTACATGAACAATGATCTTCTTTACCAGGTAGCCCTCACCCTGGTGCCCAACATCGGCGATGTACACGCCAAAACACTTATTGGCAGGTATGGAGATGCCCATTCTGTTTTTAAGGCAAAGAAAAAAGAGTTGGAGAAGATTGAAGGTATTGGTTCCGTGCGGGCAGGCTCCATCAAAGCGTTTACCGATTTCAGCAGTTCTGAAGAGGAAATAAAATTCATGGACAAGTACAAAATCACCCCCTTGTTCATCACCGGTGAACAGTATCCCAAACGCCTGCTGAACTGCTACGACTGCCCGGCGCTTTTATATTACCGGGGTAACGCCGACCTGAATACATCAAAGATCATCTCCATCGTTGGCACCCGCAATAATTCTGACTATGGAAAAAAAGTTTGCGAAAAATTTATTGCCGACCTGAAAGCCGAAAACGTTCTGATCATCAGCGGCCTCGCCTTCGGCATCGATACCATTGCGCACAAAGCTTCTTTAAAAAATGGCCTTGAAACCGTGGCAGTGCTGGCGCATGGATTGGACCGCATCTATCCTGATCAAAACAGGGCGCTGGCCAAACAGATTATGGCACAGGGCGGCCTGCTCACCGACTTTATCAGCAACACCAATCCCGATAAACAGAATTTTCCCAAACGCAACCGCATCGTGGCGGGCATCTGCGATGCGGTGATCGTGATAGAAAGCAGCCGCAAGGGAGGATCCCTCATCACGGCCGAACTGGCCAACAGTTATAACAAAGACGTGTTTGCAATACCGGGACGGGCTACGGATGCAAAGAGTGAAGGCTGTAACTATCTCATCAAAAACAATAAAGCCGCCCTGATCAGCTCCGCCAATGACATGCTGGACATGATGGGCTGGCATTCAAAACCGGTATCTCCCGTAAAAAAACAACGTGAACTGTTCCTTGAACTTTCCCCTGATGAAAAAATAATCGTTGATATCCTGCAACAAAAAGACGGAACGCACATTGATGAGCTCTATTTCAAAAGCGGGCTCAGCAGCAGTGCAGTAGCATCTGCATTGCTGATGCTGGAAATGCAAACAGTCATACTATCCTTGCCAGGCAAAGTTTACAAGCTGGCCTGATGCACCTGGAATTTTTAATTTTTGAATTTTAACTCCCCGCCTTACCTTTGCACATGGCAACAATAAACAACTCCCCTGCTAAAGGCAAATCCCAAAAATTTTACGGCGAAGGCTTAACATTTGACGATGTTTTACTTATGCCGGCCTATTCCCAGGTGCTTCCCCGTGAAGTGAACATCAGCACCCGGCTCACCAAAACCATAACCCTCAACGTTCCCATGCTCAGCGCAGCCATGGATACCGTTACCGAAGCAGCCCTGGCCATAGCCCTGGCACGGGAAGGCGGACTGGGCATCCTGCACAAAAACATGAGCATTGAACAGCAGGCCGACCAGGTACGCAAAGTGAAAAGAAGTGAGAACGGGTTGATCCTCGACCCCGTAACCCTGCATCCAGATGCAACCATCGGCGAAGCACTGCGGATCATGCGGGAAAATAAGATCGGCGGTATTCCCATTGTTGACAAAAACCACAAACTCGTTGGCATCCTTACCAACCGTGACCTTCGTTTTGAAACCAATTACAAAGACAAAGTAAGCAGCGTGATGACAAAAGAAAACCTCATCACGGCACCGGAAGGCACCGACCTGAAGAAAGCGGAACTACTCTTCAAAAAAACCAAGATTGAAAAATTACCGGTGGTAAGTAAGACAGGTAAACTGATCGGGCTCATCACCTTCAGCGATATATTAAAACTGAAATCACATCCGCATGCAGTAAAAGATTCTTTCGGCCGTTTGCTGGTGGGAGCCGGCGTTGGTATCACCAGCGATACCATGGACCGGGTGGATGCATTGTATAAAGTGGGCGTGGATGTTATTTGCCTGGACAGTGCACACGGGCACACCAAAGGCGTAATGAATGCATTGAAGAATATCAAGAAGAATTATAAGAACCTGCAGGTGATTGCCGGTAATGTGGGTACGGGCCAAGGCGCCAAAGCACTGGCCGATGCCGGAGCAGACGCCGTGAAAGTGGGCATTGGACCCGGTTCTATCTGTACCACCCGCATCGTGGCCGGAACCGGTGTTCCGCAGATCACCGCGGTGATGGATGCAGCAGCTGCGCTGAAAGGAAAGAGTGTAGGCATCATCAGCGATGGTGGCATCCGGTATACAGGTGATATGGTGAAAGCCCTGGCTGCCGGCGCCAGCTGTGTGATGATGGGTAATGTGTTTGCCGGAACAGAAGAAAGTCCGGGCGAAACCATCATTTACGAAGGAAGAAAATTCAAGCAATACCGCGGCATGGGTTCACTGGGTGCCATGGCACAGGGCAGCAGCGACCGTTATTTCCAGGACGTGGAAGACGATATCAAGAAATTCGTTCCGGAAGGAATTGAAGGAAGGGTGGCATTCAAAGGTTATCTCCGCGAAGTGGTTCACCAGTTCACCGGTGGTTTAAGAGCCGGCATGGGATACTGCGGTGCCAAAGACATCAGCGAACTGCAGCAGGCAACCTTCGTGAAGATCACCAATGCCGGCATGAAAGAAAGCCATGCACACGACATCGACATCACCAAGGAAGCGCCGAATTACAGCCGGTAAACAAACGTCATAGCGAAGAGGAAGGACAAAGCTATCTGCGGAATCAAATACAAATGCTCAATACACAATGTTCAATTCTCAATATTCAGCAAAGAGTTGGCTCTTTGAACCTGAGCATTGAACATTGATTATTGTGTTGGTTATTATTTATTCAATATTGAAGACATGCAACAACTCCGGGCACTTCTTTTATTTTTTGTTTTTCACTTTTTACTTTTTACTTCCGGCTCCGCACAGGATTCTTCCCGCCTCCGCATATCGCTGCTTACCTGCACACCGGGCGAAGAATTGTATTCCACGTTCGGGCACAGCGCATTCCGGGTTATCGACAGCGCCTTACTCACTGATGGCAGGCCCAGCGACATCGTGTACAACTACGGCGTTTTTGATTTTGACGACGCCGGCTTTTATATAAAGTTTGCCCGGGGCAAACTGAATTATTATGTGGCGCCGGAACCATTCAACGATGAGAATGGCTATATGGGTTTCAGGTCGCTGTACCAATCCTACAACCGCGGCATCACCGAACAGGTTCTGAATTTAACCGGCGAAGAGAAAACAACCATCCTGAACTTTCTGAAGAACAACATCAAACCCGAGAACAGGTATTACAAGTACGATTTCTTTTTTGACAACTGCACCACCCGCCTCCGGGACATTCTTAAAAAGCAACACGATTCCTCCTTCTGCATAAAACCGGTGATGCCGGACGGCAGCCGTTTCCGCCAGGCCATTCACCAATACCTCGATAACAATCACAAAGACTGGAGCAAGCTCAGCATCGACATCCTGCTTGGTCTTCCCTGCGATGCGGTGATGACGGCCGAACAGATGCAGTTCCTGCCCGACAACCTGATGAAGAGCCTCGACAGCAGTGATCATAAAATGGTGATTACTTCTCAAAACCTGTACAGCATACAGCAGGATACTAATAGAGGTTCATTCTTCACACCCTATGTATGCTTTACCCTGCTATTTGCAATTATTTTCCTGTTGGGTTTTGTAAAGAACCGCGTTGTGCAGGGTTTCCTGGCCGGGTTCGACCGTTTCTTTTTCTTTTTCACCGGGCTGCTGGGCATCATACTCGTATTGATGTGGACAGCCACCGACCACCAGATGTGCCGGAATAATTTCAACCTGCTCTGGGCATGGCCCACACATGCCGTGACCGCTTTTGTAAGCAATAAAAGAAGCTGGGTAAAAAAGTATTACCTGTTCACGGCCGTTGCACTTACCCTTGTGCTGATCAGTTGGTATTTTTTACCGCAGCAGATGAATAACGACCTGGTACCGGTTGTGGCATTGCTCATCTACCGCAGCGCCATAAAAGCAAAGAAATGACGCCGAAAAATTCAGCATACCAAAATGCAACCATCTTTTACCGCATGGTTGGTAAAGGAAAGCCTGTTGTACTGATCCACGGGTTTGGCGAAGACGGAAACATCTGGGATAAGCAGGTAGCATTTTTAAAAGATCATTTCCGCCTCATCATTCCTGATCTTCCCGGCAGCGGACGATCAGCACTCATCCCCGATATGAGCATTGAAGGAATGGCCGAAGCCATGCATTCAATGCTGATGAACGAAGGTATTTCAGCATGCGTGGTTCTGGGTCACAGCATGGGCGGCTACCTCACACTGGCGATGGCAGAAAAATACCCGGATCTTTTCCGCTCATTCGGGTTGATACATTCCAGCGCTTTTGCCGACAGCGAAGAAAAAAAAGCAGCCCGTTCAAAATCCATTGAGTTCATAAAAAACAACGGGGCCTATGAATTCCTGAGAACAGCCATCCCCGGATTATTCAGTAAGACCTGGTCAGAATCACACACAGAAGAGATCGACTCATTGATCGAAAAAGGAAGAAATTTCAGCGATGAGGCATTGGTTGCCTATTACCAGGCCATGATCAACCGGCCTGACCGCACCCATGTTTTACGGACTTTTACCAAACCCATCCTCTTTATCATCGGGCAATACGATAATGCAGTGCCCTTTGCCCACAGCATGCAGCAATGCTATTTGCCGGTTGAATCCCATATTCATATCCTCCGCAACAGCGCCCATATGGGAATGTGGGAGGAAACCCATGCCCTAAATAACTTTTTGTTAGGCTTTTTGCAATAAAAAACCAGCGTCCAAACAGCGAATTGACCTATTTTTAGGTCTGATTATTGCACATTTTACCGCTATGAAGAAAATTATAGTCTTTTCACTCCTTTTGTTTTCATTTTCAGTAAGTTTTGCTTCTCATATCTCGGGCGGTGAAATGATCTATCAATACCTTGGACCCGGGAGTTCCCCCAACACAAAAAGCTACCGGATCACCCTGAAACTGTTCAGGGATAATACCTGTACCGGTTGTGCCGACATGCCCGGAACGGTAAGGATCGGCATCTTCAACAACGACAACAATTCGCATATCGGCTTATCGCCTTTTGATATCGGTCTTGCTTCCGAGATCAACGTGCCGGCCACGCCAGCGCCGATCTGTATGACAAATCCGCCAACGCTGAATTACAGCATGGGGTCTTACGTACTCGAAATCGACCTGCCGAACAATGCAAACGGCTATACGGCTTCTTATCAAACCTGCTGCCGCATCACGCCCATGGAAAATGTACAGACGGTGCCGCCGCCCGGCCAGGGAGAAGGATCTACCTACCTGTGCATCATCCCCGGTACCAACCAGCTGGCAAGTGGTAATAACAGCAGCCCGCAATTCAGAACCCTGCTGGCTCCTGTTTGTTATAAAGCGCCTTTCACTTTTGATTTCAGTGCGGTGGATCCCGATGGCGATTCATTGGTTTATTCTTATTGCAATGCTTACAACCGCGGTAATGCTCCCAATTCAGCACCTGTTACTCCATCTGCACCACCGTACCAATCGGTTAATTACATCAACGGATATTCAGGCACCAGCCCTCTTGGTTCAGGAGCGGTATTGAATCCCCGTACCGGGATCATTTCAGGAACGGCCCCTCAAAATGCGGGAAGATATGTAGTATGTGTTTGTATAAATGAATACCGCAATGGCGTGCTGATAGGCGTTCACCGGAAAGATTTTATCATTACAGTTGACAACTGCTCCATACCAACTTCCACCCTCAAACCGAATTATACCAGTTGCGACGGATATACCCTGAGTTTTTCCAACCTGGCACCGCCGGATAATATCCAGACTTATTTCTGGGATTTTGGTGATGGAAATACTTCCACAGCAGATGCGCCTACACATACATACGCTGATACCGGCGTTTATATCCTGAAACTGGTGGTGAACCGCGGATTGCAATGCGCCGATTCCACTACGGCCATTGTTCGGGTATTCCCGGGTTTCAGTCCGGATTTCACCATCGACGGACAATGCAAGAACACCCCGATACAATTCCGGGATCTTACCACGGCTGCTTTTGGTGCACCCAATAAATGGAATTGGGATTTTGGCGATATCGGTTCTCCCACCAACACATCCACGCTGCAGAACCCCACACATATTTATCCCAACACCGGCACCTATAACGTAACCTTTGTGGTGGAAACCAGCAAGGGTTGTATTGATACCCTCACCAAAACGCTGGAGGTAAAAGACCGGCCGGAATTGACGGTGAGTAACGATACCCTCATCTGCATCATCGACACCCTGCAGATACATGCAGCGGGAGCCGGCACCGTGGTATGGAGCCCGAATTATATGATCAGCAATGTGAACAGCCCGGATCCTTTTGTAAGCCCGGATGTTACAACAACATACACCGTCACACTCACCGATCCCTTTGGTTGCGTGGGTACCGATGCGGTTACCGTGCAGGTGAAACCATTCGTTTCCTTATCTGCAGCACCCGATACCACCATCTGCAGCACCGACCCGGTCTTGCTGCGCATCACCAGTGATGGATTGAAATACCTGTGGACGGAAACACCTAACAATAACACATTGAGTGATCCAACAATAAAAACTCCTACTGTCAGGCCCTTGGTCACCACTACCTACCACGTGGTTGCCAACATCGGTAAATGCGTGGCGGAAGAAGAGATCATTGTCACTCCTATTCCATACCCGCCGGCCAATGCAGGACCGGATCAGCATATCTGCGTGGGAGGTTCGGCACAACTGAATGCCAGCGGCGGAAGTATTTATTCGTGGACTCCGGCGGCTTTCTTATCCGCCACCAATATTCCAAACCCCGTATCGGTAAGGCCTACAGATAATGTGCGTTACGTGGTTACGGTGAAAGATGTGCTCGGCTGTCCGAAGTCTGTGAGGGATACCATGATTGTTTATGTTGATAAGATCGTGGCCAACGCCGGACCAAGAGACACCTCGGTGGTACTCGGACAACCATTGCAGCTGAAAGCCAGCGGCGGCACCAATTATTCATGGACGCCCACCACCTGGCTCAACAATCCCAACATCCGCAATCCGCTTTCATTCCCGCAAAACAATATTGAATACATTGTTCGGGTGAGCAACGACATCGGTTGTTTTGGTTTTGACACCATCCTGGTTAAACTATATAAGCTGAACCCAGGCCTGTTTGTTCCCAATGCCTTTACACCAAACGGCGATGGCAATAACGATATCTTCCGCCCCGTGGCCATTGGTATGAAATCGGTGGATTTATTCCGGGTGTACAACCGCTGGGGGCAGATGGTATATTCCGGTACCGGCAACGGGGCAGGCTGGGATGGCCGTTTTGGCGGAAGGCCGCAGGAAGCAGCCACCTATGTTTGGTATGCCGAGGGAGTTGATTACCTGAATAATAAGATAAAGCAGAAGGGAACGGTGATATTGATAAGATAGCATTAAGAGCTTCCTAAGTTTTAAACTAATACTACCAATGCCGCCTTAACGGGCGGCATTATCATTTTGTTATACCCGGTTTGTGGTATTGACTCCTTTTTTTATAAGGCCTATTTTACAATACTTGTATTTCTCCAAATTAAACTCCCGTAATCATGAAAAAGATCTTATTCCTTTCCGGCCTGCTTATTACAACAACGCTTTTTTCACAGGTTCCAAAAGCATTGAGAGGAATTATTCCTTCTCAACCATTACGCCAGAACGATGTGATCACATTATTAAATTGTAATCCTGTCAGTCAAAGCGCCTGCAACTTTATAAGTAATTCTTCATTCACTCCCGACGCACAATACGATCCGAATGTTGATTTTGTCAATCCCTTCAATTATGATTACGCAGGCAACAGCAGGATCCCTTCATGGAACATTGGCACCGGTACTCCCACGGTGGCAGATGGAATTAATTTTCCAAGTGCAGCATGGCCCGAATACCCGAATCCTCCCGTGGGTTCGCCCGGTTATTATTTTGGCGCAGCCGGACTGGCTGCATACCTCGGAATATATGCAAGTGAAAGCATCGTGCAGAAGATACCTCAGCTAACTGCAGGCCGTTCGTATACGCTCAACTTCTACAAAATGTATATGAACTTCACCAGCCGGACAGGATCAAACTATCCTGTTGATCATTTCAGGATCGTATTAATGCATTGCAGCGACTACCAGCAAACCTTCTGGACGAATGTGACTTTCCCTCACAATTACGAGGTTCCTCCTTTACCTGCCAATTCGCAGATCATTTATTGCGAAAGCACCGTTTTTAATGGAAGCTGGGAGAGATCATTCATAAAATTCACGCCCAACCAGAATTATGATATGATATGGATCTACCCGGAAGAGGATCATGATAATCCGGCCAAAGAAACAGGGATATTTGTTTCATTCCCGGAGCTGATCGATATTACTGGTTTTAACGCCGGCGGCTCGCCCAATCCAACACCGCCCAATTGTACCGTTACTATCGGACCAGCAACACCTAATTGCGGACCAAAAGATGCCGTATTCACCTGGCTTGGTCCCAATGGCCAGTCAATTACTGTTCCTTTGCCGTTGGTGAGCCAGCAGATACAGGTTGATGCAAGTGTTGCTGCCAATGCAGGAACCTGGACATTGGTCATGTCATTGCCCGGTACCGTCACAACCAATAATACCTGCAGCCAGAATATCACTTCCGTACAAGCTACGGTGAATGTTCCGTTCTGCGGTGCATGCACACCTCCTACCATTTCTGCAAACGGGCCATTGGACCAGTGCATCCAGTATGAAAGTCCGTTCCTCACTTTCACCACTAACCTCACATCGAATATTCAGTGGTACAATAATGGCAATCCCATTCCTTATGCAACCAACCAGTCTTATACTGAAAATAATAACCCCGGACCAAACTGGCCGACATCCACCGGAACCTACTACGTGAAGAACACACTTACCAATTGTATCTCGCAAATATTAAGTGTTACCAGGAGGAATTACTCCACACCGAATGTTTATCCCGGCAGCACCCAAACCACCCTTCATTATTGCAAGAACAACCTGGGTGTGCTTCACCAGGAGTACAGCATCACCGATCCGAATACCATTTACCGCTGGCAGATCCTTGATCCATTCGGGAATGATGTAACCGGAACGAGTGTGATACTGGGTGCCAATAACAGTACCACCTATCATACAACGATCTCTTTTCTGAACTATCCGTATACCACAGCCACGATCATTTGCGGGACCACTGATAACGGATGTACCAACACAGCCACACCCTACCAGGTAACGATCCACCCGGATCCATGCAATTACCTGGTGAGAACAGGCACAGAGAATGTTTCGGCTGCAAATAACGGGACCAACAGCAGCGGTGCACAATTATATCCCAACCCGGCAAACAGCCAGGTAACCATCAAGGCGGCTGAGCCGATCCTTGGTATCGAGATATCAGACCTGATGAGCCCCTTTATGAAACGGGTAAACAGTAATGCTGCAAAGACCGTGGTGGTCAATGTATCTGACTTAAAACCCGGAGTTTATAATTGTAAAATAATAACTGCCCGGGGGGCTGAGAACCAGAAGATGGTCATCCGCCGTTAACAGACCTGGCCTGGTCATTCTTGTCAACAAGTTTAGCCCGCCGGCATTGAAATGCCGGCGGTTTTTATTAGCTTTATCCCATCCGGTTCCACACATCTGCTGGTATATGAAAAAGATCCTTTTTTCCTGCCTGTTCTTCCTGATTGTTTCAGATGCTTTTGCAACGCATATCATCGGCGGAGAGATGAGGTATGAATACATCGGGCCGGGCGTTGCCCCCAATTCAAAACAATATAGGATACGTTTGTTGATGATGAAGGGTGATAGTCCAACTGGAGCGGCTTTGGCAACACAATACATCATTGGTATTTTCAACAATGATAATGGCGCAAAAGTTTTAGGACCAGTCCCGCCTTTTAACAATTGGGCAGCAGTAGAAGATTTTGTAGGCACACTGGCTGTTCCGATCATCATTTCCCCATGTATACAACCTACCCCAGTTTTGCCTTACGTGTACAAAACGTACTCCTTTGTGGTTGAACTTCCGAATAATGCTGCTGGCTATACTTTAGCAAATCAGACATACAGCAGGCAAAATTCAAATAATGTAAATGCCAACCAGGGTGCTACGTATTCATGTGTAATTCCCGGGCTGAACACCTTACCTCTGCCTCAAACCGATAATTCACCGGCATACAAGCTACCCATTTCAGCAATTTGTGAAAACTCACCCTTCACACTCGATTTCAGTGCCACCGATTCGGATGGAGATTCACTAGTTTACAGTTTTTGTGATGCATACAATGGTGGACTTGCAGATAATGCTAATTATGATAACCCTGTTGGCCCGCCATACGGCATTGTTAACTATACTCCTCCATATACAGGTTCATTTCCTATGGGAAGCCAAGTTACCATTAACCCTGCAACCGGAATAATATCGGGTATTGCTCCACCTGCAGGTAAATATGTTCTTTGTGTTTGTGCTGCAGAATACCGAAATGGGGTTTTAATTACCATACATAGAAAAGACCTAATCGTTGCCGTAGATGCCTGTGTTCCCCTTACCGCCAACCCAAACTTCACACCCATTACCTGTGATGGATTTACGGTGAACTTCCAGGATAACAGCGCCGGTAACCCCGATCAGTGGTTCTGGGATTTTGGCGATCCGGCCAGTGGTCCAAACAATACATCACCTCTTCAAAACCCTGTACATACTTTTTCGGATACCGGCATCTTCTATGTGAAGCTGAAGGTTTCCATACTTGGTCAATGTGTTGATTCCATCATAAGGCCCGTACGTGTCTACCCCGGCTTCCTGCCTGGCTTTCTTACCACGCCGCTTTGCGTGAACACACCCATCCAGTTCACCGATACCACCTATACACGATATGGAACGGTGAACTCCTGGCGATGGGATTTTGGCGTTCCGCCCCCGGTGAATGATGATACCAGCCACCTGCAGAACCCGGTGTATACATACAGTTCCCCGGGAACCTATGTGGTGGAACTGCGGGTAACCAACAGCATGGGCTGTGATAAAACCTATACCAAAGACATTACCATTGCTGATAACCCGGCGCTTTCCGTTTTTCCGAAAGATTCTGTTTACTGCGGACTGGATACCTTACAACTGAACGGCGTGGGTACCGGAACATTTGCATGGACGCCACCCATCAACATCATCAATGCCAATACGGCCACGCCAAGGGTGTTTCCAACCGGGCCCACCTGGTACTTTACCACACTTACCGATGCCAACGGATGCAAAAGCAGGGATTCGTTGCGGGTGATTCCCAAATTCGATCTGACCAATGCCATAGCCGGTCCCATCAATATCTGTGAAGAGGATACCATTGTATTGAGGGGCACCAGCAATTACAGCAACGTAACCTGGCAATGGACTCCCGCTGTGTCTGTTGAATCACCACTGAATGACACCACGAGGGCATATCCAACAGCTACCACCACTTATACACTGCAAACTCGCTGGGGCAATCACTGCATTGCCAGCAAAACACATACGGTTACGGTAACAAAGCTGGCCACGCCCAATGCCGGCCCGGATGCATTTGTTTGCAGCAGCGGCGGGCCAAATGCTGTTCAGCTCAATGCCACCGGTGGCAATACCTATTCATGGACACCCACCACCGGCTTAAGCAATCCAAATATTCCCAATCCCGTTGCTTCACCCGTTGTAACCACCAGTTACATAGTATCTGTAGGGGTAACAGGTTGTCCAAAATTAAGAACCGATACGGCGGTAGTAAATGTGGGTGCCGGCCCGGCGCTTGCCGTGATGAACGATACCCTCATCTGCACCATCGATACCTTACAGCTCACCAGTACCGGAACCGGAAACTTTTTGTGGAGCCCGAACTATATGATGAGCAGCACCACGGTGGCCAGTCCGCTGGTAAGCCCCGATGTACCTACCTGGTACTATGTTACCCTCACGGATGTGATCGGTTGTAAAACGAGGGATTCTGTTTTTGTAGATGTGAAACCGGGTGTATCGCTCAATGCCGGACCGGATACCACCATCTGCCAAACCGATGGATTCTACCTCAATACGGTAAGTGATGGATTGTATTATCAATGGACGCCTTCCACTTACCTGGACCAGGCCAATGTGAAGCATCCTTTTGCCACACCGCTCAGCACCACCACTTATCATGTTCGTGCCAGCATCGGTAAATGCTTCAGTGATGATGACATCACTATTAAAGTGGTTCCATACCCAGCGGCAAATGCCGGTCCGGATAATTATATCTGCAGCGGTTTATCAGCGCAGCTCAATGCCAGCGGTGGCAGCAGTTATGTATGGAGCCCCACCACGTTCCTCAACAACCGGTTCATACCAAATCCTGTTTCTGTTCGGCCAACCGCCAGCATTCAATACATCGTTACGGTAAGAGATACACTCGGCTGTCCCAAACCGGTGAAAGATACGGTATGGGTAAAAGTATATCCACCGGTAGTGGCGGATGCCGGTCCGCCGGATACTTCCGTAGTGCTTGGCCAGCAGTTATTCCTTCGTGCCACCGGTGGCGCCACCTATACCTGGACACCGCCCACCTGGCTCAACAATTCCGCTATACCCAACCCCGTTTCCACGCCACAGGATAATATCCGGTACATCGTTACTGCCACCACGGCTGAAGGATGCATAGGCATCGACAGCATTTTTGTTCATGTATTTAAAGTAACCGAAGACATTTATGTACCCAATGCCTTTACCCCCAACAACGATGGCAACAACGATGTGCTGCGGCCCATCCTCCTTGGCATGAAAGAGCTGAACTACTTTCGGGTGTACAACCGCTGGGGCGTATTGATGTTCTCCACTACTGAAAAAGGTAAAGGATGGGATGGGCGATACAACGGTAAAGCGCAGGATCCCGCCGCCTTTGTATGGGTATGCGAAGCTGTTTCCTATAAAGGCGTGATCAAAAAGAAAAAAGGTTCGGCGATACTGGTGCGGTAATACAAAAGACATCAGAATTATTACAGACATTGGAAGTTTTAAAAACTTCCAATGTCTTTTTTACACTGCATCTGTTTCCCATCCGTTATTTTTGCAGCTATGAATAAGATCGTTCTCATCACCGGCGCCACATCAGGTATCGGGAAAGCCTGCGCCGAAAAATTCGCCGCCAACAATCATGATCTCATCATCACCGGCCGGCGCAACGACCGCCTGCAGGAACTGCGTTTGACACTGGAAAAAGAATTCAAGGTTCGTGTACTGGATTTGTGTTTTGATGTACAGGATAAATCAGCGGTTGAATCGGCATTGAACCACCTGCCGGAAGAATGGCAAGCGATCGATATCCTCATCAACAATGCCGGGCTTGCCCTGGGCAGGGATAGTTTTGAAGAAGCGGATATGAACGACTGGGAAACCATGCTTAATACCAATGTGCATGGCCTGCTGTACGTAAGCAGGGCCGTGCTGCCGTATATGCTGAATAGGAAAAAAGGCCATATCATCAACATGGGTTCGGTGGCCGGAAAGGAAGTATATGAAAAAGGTAATGTGTACTGCGCCAGCAAGTTTGCCGTGGATGCCCTCACCAGGGCCATGCGGGTTGACCTGCTTAAAAACAACATCAAAGTAACCGGTATACACCCCGGGGCGGTGGAAACCGAATTTTCCCTGGTCCGCTTTAAAGGCGATGAAAAAACAGCCGCCTCCGCCTATACCGGTCTTATCCCCCTAACCGGCCAGGATATTGCCGATACGGTTTATTACTGTGCCAGTCTGCCCGCCCACGTTTGTATCAACGACCTGGTGATTACCTGCACCCAGCAGGCCGGAACCTATTATTTCCATAGAAATCAGTAGTTTATTCTTCATTTAGGGGCAATAGTCGGGGTGCTGTATCCGTTATAACCCCTAGAAAACCCGGCATTTGCCCGGTTTTTACTTGCACGAACCGGTAAAAAACCGTAGAATTGTAGTGTTATCCGAAACCTAAGAAAAAAGCAAAAATGAAAAGCCGTATCATCTTACTATGCATGCTTGGGTTGACCCTTCTCGGTCAGCATTCCTCCGCACAAAATAAAGTCATCCGTCAAAGCCCCTGCTCAACCCCTTCCATCCTGCAGCAGGCCGACAGCATCAAAAAATATTTAGCCAAACAGGGCTTTGAAGTGGTGAAAGAAGCATCCATGCAGATGGAAAGCGAATACGAAATGCCGGTGATCGTTCCACTTACACAGGGAAGCTGGTACCAGTTCGTGTTCATCGGCGACATGAGCTCCAAACTGTACGAAGTGCGCATGTTCGACTGGAATGAGAAACAGGTGGTGTACCAGAAAAAGTACTGGGGCGATGTGGACGGCAATGTGATCAGCTACTCATATATCCCGCAGTTCTCCGAATACCACATGATTAAGCCGGTACAGGTAAATAAAAAGAAGAAAGACCTGTGCGGTTATGTGATGCTGCTTAAAAAGACTGAATAATTTAAATAGTAATACCCTGCCGGTGTTTGAAAAGGTTCCTGTTGTCAGGGACTTTTTTATTATGGTCTGAGACCGCCGTCTGACCAATTACAATTTTGTTTGTGGGAGGTGGGGTGTCAAATCAGAAGCACCTCTCCAAAAAAAGCCGGGTTAACATTTCTGTCAACCCGGCCAATTATACCTGGTAAGAATTTCCTGTTCGAAAATATAGAAACGGTCAGACGGGGACGTCAGACCGCAGCGAATTATTGTGTCAGCGATATCCTCACCTGCACACCGGCCCTTGTATTCACAATGGGAGCGCTGGAAGAGATATAAGGATTCACCCGGCGCTGGTCGAAATAAAGTTTGATGTTCACCCGGTTGTTAAGGAAATAATCAATCGATGGAGAAATCGTGATATCACGGCTTCCACCGGTGGCGAAATTATTATCCTGGTCCAGGCGGCTGTTGGCCGTTACGTTATCCCGGATCTTGAAATCAAGCCGGAAGTTGATTTCGTTCTCCAGCTTCTTACCGCCATTCTTCCCGGTGAGGAATTTGGGCAGGGTAATGTTGAAGAATTTCAATCCACGCTTGCGGTAACCGGCACCGATAGCCAACTCAGTACTGCGTACCTCACTCAGCTGGTAATCGATCAGGCTCAGGCTCAGCTGCCTTGTTTTGGCATATTCAACCCTTGCCTGCAGCTGGTTGGTAAAATTCATGTCTATACCAATCAATGGCGAGAACTGTTCGCCGATGCTGATGTTGGGGATCAGGAAATAGGGAATATAATTCTTCGACAACGTATCGTAAAACGAAGGATAACCAAAACGTGATACATCTTTATACAGCAGCGCCGAGGTAAACCCGTTCATGCTGAGGTTGCCGGTATATCCGTGCGACACGGTGAAGGTGGTGAATATCTTATCCAGTCCTTTGATACGGGTAAGCCCGCTGTAATCCAGTTTCCAGTTCAGTTTGGGAATGATGCCGCGGAAAGGATTGGATTTAATGTTCGGATTGTTCTGCCTGATGAGTGAAACCTTTTGCGGATCCTGCCCGGTATAGGCGGCAATAAATGCCGGTATCAAAACATCAATGGCGTATTTACCATAGCCATAGTAATAACCTTCGGCATTGGGTGTGGTTTGACCATTTACAATATTATATTGATTGGCCTTACCCAGTCGCTCAGACATAATCACCCGGTAATCCTGGAATTTTTTAAAGGTTTCGGAAACACGGTTAGGATCAAATTTGCCGAAGAGTGTTTTAAAGGCCACATACGACACATCAAATCCACCGCCTGCGTATGGGTTCAGGTGATTGAATGTATGATTAATGCCACCGCTGGTATCGATATAGCGGAATGTTTCCGAATAATTTTTGTTGAAGGTTTTGCTCATGTTGAGCGTAATGTTCAGATCTTTTACCGGCTCCAGCTGGGCGCTCAGGGTAAGGCGCTGGTCGAAAGACTGAACAAACAGGGTATTAAACGTGGTATCTCTCGTGATCAATCCCCTGGCCGCGGCCCGGTTAAGCCAGTTGGTATCCGGCTGTCGTCCTAAAATAAAATCAACGCCGGGCGCCATGCTCTTCCAGTTCTGACCCACATACTTGGTGCTGTCGGTATAACCCGGCAACCGGGTATGTGCATTTTCTGATAAAGAAACATTTACCTGTTTGATGCTGGTGAGGAGTTTACCAAATACTTTTTCGCCGGTGCTTACATAAGGCACGGCCGATTTATCAACAATCCTTCTTGTCTTCACCACTTTTTGCCCGTTCTTTTTGATCAGCGTATCCTTCACCTTGGTAATGCGGCTGCGCCACTTGGCCCGGTCTTCAATATTGGATGGCTGATCAAGCTGTTTCAGCCATTTTGATTTCTGGTACAGGCGGGTAAAGTCGAGCTGAACGGTTCCTTCTTTCTGCTGGCCGTTCTCGATGATATTACCCAGTTCAACGGCCAGGCGTGAAGCGCCTACCCAGGTATATGTAGCCTGGTAACGCAGGTTCACGGTTGTCCAGTCGAGCAGGGGCAGCTTGCTGGTAGGAACTGTATAGGTAAAGCTGGCGGTATGATTGTACAAGGTATTCCGTCCGCCTTTGGCCAGGTTCCTCCAAACGGTGTCTTTCTTTTCTTTCGTATCAATACGGCCTGCCGGTTCATCAATCCGTGAATTGTTGGTGGCTGTAAAATCAAAGTTGAGCGAACGGGTCAGGTTCCAGCGGAGAATATAATCACGCTGGAAGACATAATACTTGTCGTAGGTTTCGGGAATGGAATATTTGTTGGCACCCACGCTGCGTGGACGGATGGCACCAAACTGCCGGTTCACGTCTGCCCGGAATGTAAGTTGCGAAGGGATCAGGTTGAAGTTGAAATCCTTCACGAGGTCGAACCAATGTGTTTTTGTTTTGCGGAACAACCGTTTGAACGGTTCAATATACCTGGGCTTGGGTGCAAAGTTGTATCCCAGTCCGTAGCGGTGCTTCACCACTTCATTGTTTTCAATCAGCGGCGTATGGCTCTTTATTTTGAGATACGAATAACTTACATCGAAGTTGGATATGTCGTATATCTTCGGCGCCTTGGTACTGGTGCGGTTCTTACGCACGTTGGTAAAGTTTACCGTGGTGGTTGAATTGAATTCGATGGCATTGTTTCGTACCGAATCTTTGGCATCACCGGACAATGTTTTCAGTTTGTCTTTCAGTTTCACATCAAGGTCATACGGATCGTACTCCGGTGTGCTCACACTTTGTGAATAGCTGGCAAAAACCGGTATCGATAACGCCGCTTTCTTCGGCAGCAGTTTTCCGAATTCCAGGTTGGCAGAAACGTCGAACTGGTAGAAGTTGTCGCGGTACCGGTCGTTGGCTCTTTGTTCCAGGGTGCCGAATCCCTTGGTGTGCATATTGCCCGAAACTGAAATGGTTCCCAGGTCGGCCAGGTTCATATCCAGCCGGCCCAGTGCAGCCCAGCCTCCCTGCTCATCAATGGAAGAAAGCCGGAGTTCATTCACCCAAATTTCTGCACAGGCGTTGGTGGCATTGGTATTTTCAATACCGATGAGAATGCCTCTTATTTCGGCGAGGTTGGGATTACCCATTACCGAATAGGTATGTCCATTGCCCTGCAGCAGCGGGTAAATCACCGTAGGTGATGCCGTTACGTCTGCATTGCGTGCCTGCTTAAGCCGCACCAGTGTTTGCAGGTCTACATCCAGCGAGTTGCCCGGCGCCCACAATGAATCATTATATACCGCGGAGTTGGGATCATACCGGGTGGCCGCATCCAGCGGCGTCAGGTTCAGCGGAATGCGTATCTCGTAATAGTTGTTTACAAAATCAGTTCCCATGCGGATCACGGCAGTAAGGTCTTTGTTCTTCAGCGAAGGACTTACCTTTTGTGATTCTTCAGCATGGATATACATCTGCAGTTTGCGGAACTGGCGAAGGTCGCGGTTGGCAAATGTTTGCTGTACACCTCGTGCATCTCCTCTGGCCAGGTTACACAACTGCAGGCTCATGGCCTGTTCGTTCAGCAGCAGGTTCACACCATTGTTGCTGAGTGTTTGCACCCGTTCAATTTCTGTAGGAGTGCGGTAAGGCAGCGGGGTACGCTTATCATTTTCTTCAATATTAACGGCGCCCTGGCTGAAGCTGGTACCGCCGGTAGTTACCGGGCTGTACACGCCGCTTGCATCAATCTTGTAGCCGAACTTGCGCCATACGTTTCTTGTCAACTGCAGTTCGCCGAAACGAAGCACCACGCTGTCGGTAAAGCCGGTGAGGAACATGCGGATGAACCGGATGGATTTGAAATCGGGGATGTTACCGATCTTCCGGTCGTACTCGCTCAGCGGAATGCGGAACTGGTACCAGGTTTCATTACGCTGTGTATTGTCTACCAGGTTCACCGTTACCTGCTTCTTATCCACGATGTAGTTTTGCCCGATGGTCATTTCAATCTGGTTCGCAGGTTTCAGGTCCACGATGTACTGGAAATATTCTTCTGTCTGGTTCAGAGTATTGTCGCGGTTCAGGTCTTCCACATCAGGATACAGTGTAGCCGCCGATGAATAGGTGTTGCTGGTGGAAGCAATGGGTGAATTTCCTTCGGGGTTATTGTATCTTTTATACCGGCCAAGGATACCCAGGTTCTGCTGATCGTAATCATCGCCGCGGTAATAATGATAGTTATCGTTCGATGCATCCAGTAATGCATTCTGGTAAGCGATGGAACCGGTTCCGAAGTTGGCCTGGATCTGGTTCAGGTAGGCCGCCCGTTTGTTTGCTTCCGCAGTATCGTTCAATCCGTCAAAGCCAAGGTCCTGGTATTGGCGGTCGTTGGGATCATTGCTGAACGCATTGGTTACCTGGATGGGGTTCAAAGGTACCCGGCCCCAGTTTGAATTATCCACCGGTGCCGGTGCATTGGGAGTAGGCAGACCGTTCTCATAAAAACGCTTGCCATCTTTCAGGATGTCTTCCGAGATATTACCGAGGTTGAAATATAATTTACCGCCGGTTGAATTTCCAATGTTCGGGTTGCGGGGCGAATTGATGAAAGGATCCTGCAGCCAGAATTCGATGAATTCGATATTGGCTGTTTCAAAATCGGGTTGGTCAATGCTGCGCATGAGTCCGCCCCAACGTTGGGCCGGATTCGCCAGTTTACCGGCCGATGTAATGTTGGTGGCGTCGTAGTTATATGCGCCCTTGTCGCTGGGATAATAAGCAAGGTCGAATGTCACCAGCTGGCTTTCTCCAAAACCGGTGGTGCGTTGCGGGAATATTTCCCGTTGATACACCTGCCGTACCCTTGGGTCACTCAGCTCTACCCGGTCGCCGCCCACGGGATTGTTATTGGCCCGGTATTGCTGCAGCACGGGTTCTATCTGGTACCAGGCAACCCGTGCCCGGTTTCTTCCGGCATTGATATCATCATTCAGCGAAGCTTCGGGGAAAAGCAACGTATTGCTGCCTCTCGGCGTGGCCCCAAAGGGTACCGATGCCTGTGCCCAGCTGATGGGTGGAAAACGGAGGTCGAGGCCGGATTGTGTTCCATCAAAATCATCGATGTTGATGATGCCCTTGGATCCTCTTCCGATCTGCGGCGCATGACCCGGTTTAAGAAATGCCCCTTCTGCAAAGAAATTGATAGAAGATGGCGCCGTGGTTTGATAGAACGGAAGTTTGTCGAGTATCTTGGTAAGCCTCGGTGCATCTGTTTTATAATTCACATCCAGGCCGTACATGGTATTGCGGATGGGTTCATTGGTACCACCGGTGCCACTGTTATCATAACTTACTTTGCTGAAGAAAGGCCGTTCGCTCAGGCGCACCAACGTACCGCCAAACGACAATTGCTGCTTGGCCGTGTTCTTTGCCATATAATCCCAGCGCAGGGCCATGTAACTCCGCTGCTGCAGTCCAAAGCTGGCATTGTTCTCGTAATTCACCTGCACGGGTATGCCCGAGTTGATGATGGCTGAGTTGGTGATCTTGATGGTACCCAGGTCATAGTTGATGTCGTAATCCACGCCTTCAATCAGCTGCCGTCCGCCGGCTGTAACGGTTACAGATCCCTTGGGAATATTATAACCGATGCTGATGTCAGAAGATCCGGAGATTTTGGCCGATCCTTTCAGCACAAAGCGGTTGAGGTTGGGGTATTGCTGCGCCACGGCCTTGATGGAATCATAGAGGGCATAGTACAGGCTGTCTTTAATAAATGGCAGGTTGGGATTGGTATAAATTCCCTTGGCCAGGTCACGCCCGAATGGTTCGAGCACCGGGAACATCACCCGGCTGTATTGCGAATACACCGTAAAGCCCTCCACATAGTCAAATACACCATCGGGCTGCGGATCAAGCTGGTTGTTGAGCCGGTCGAGGTTGATGAGAGAGATGATGGGGAAGCCCTGGTTCTTGTCACCGAATGGAACATAGCGTTTCCATCCAAGTCCGGGTTCCTGGTACAATACATCCAGCTTAAAATCGGTGGGTGTTAACGTTCCGTAGCCGATGGCATACACATTCTTCAGCATCAGTTGCCAGATGGGCAATGAAGGACGCTGTGAAGTGGCTTTTAATAATTTCAGGAATAATATTTTTTGAGTGGCCACGGCACTGTCGGGGGGAAGGTCCTGGGAGAACTCACCCACCTGGAATATTTTACCATTGTATGAATACTGGTAAGCCACCGCCAACACTTCGTCGGTTTGCAACGGCTGACTTAATGAAATGAATCCAGCCTGGCGATTATAGATGTATTGGGTTGAATCAAGTTTGCGGGCAAAGGTTTTTTCAAAATCCTGAACAGGCTGAAGGCCCAATCCCACCAGGTTATTGAATATGGCCGATGAGTTCCTGTTGGCAGGGTTTGAAATAATAGTTGCATACAGCGGATTGGATCCGTTTGATGGAATGCCCGAAGGAGACGTACCGCTTTCACCCAGGCTTGCCAAACCCACCACGTCTCTGGTTTCGGTGGTGGTACCGTTGCGGTTGGTAACCCACACTTCCATCCGCAGTATCTGCACCGGTGCGGTGATGGCGGGCAGCTTCGACATGACGTCGTTGTAATTTTCTTTAAAATACTGCGCCAGCAGGAAGTGCCTGTTCTCTTCGTATTCATCGGCCTTCAGTTCAAATACCTGCGATGCGGTTCCGCCCTGCAGGTTGGCCGACTGCCGTTGTGATTTTTGATTGGCAATCACCCCGGTTACATACAGCTTACCAAACTGGGCAGTGGTTTTAATACCAAACAACTGTTGTGCACCGGGTATTAATGTACTGCGGGATGGAAAAGAAATATTACCGAGTTCAAGGCGTTTGATGATCTCGTCATCAAGTCCGGTATAATCCAGTTTTAACTGATTATCCTGGCCAAAGTTGGCGAGCGTATTATAGCTGATCGGAAATTTTAGTTTGCCGCCAATATCGGCATTCACGTTCACCTGGGCATTCATGTCAAAATCGAAGTTGCCGTTTTTACGTGCCCGTTCGGGTAAGGTTGGGTTCTTGATATTCTGCCCCTGGTAACCGGCAGTAAGGTCTACATTACCCTGCGGGGTGATGCTGATCTTGCCATTACCAAAGAGGCGGTTGAATAAATTATCGTAAAGGGATAGCTTGGGTTTCACCCGTCCGCGGTTGAGGATGCTGGTGAGATTGGCTCTTTTCTGGAAGTATTCGTTTTCTGCCTGTCGGCCACGGATCTTCCAGTATTCATCAAAACTGTAACTGGTGGTGGTGCGGTAGTATCTGGTTCCTATTTTTTCGTAAAGAACATAACGGCGTGTTTTGGGATCATATACCACCGAGTCTCTGATGTTGGAAGGGGCTTTAAGATCGAATGTATTCCGTTGTTCGCCGGAAAGCACGTCACCCCTCCTGTCGCGGATGGGATAAGGCAGGTTGCCGGGTACAGTATCCAGTATTTTATTTGGTAAAAAGCTTGGGTAGCGGGGGTCGGCCAACGCAGAAACCGGCTGCAACAGCAATAGTGTTCCCACTAATGCCAAACAGCCAATTAGTTTTTGGTCAATTTTTCTAATAAGCAACATCCGGTAAATCAGTTAACGTCGAGTTCTTTCAAATGGCTTTAAGCGCTTTTTTAATTAAGTCTTCCAATTCAGGTACAGATGGTTCAGCCAGGATGATTTTTTGGATGGATTGCTCTGCCTGGGATCTCGGAATTCCGAGGGCAGTCAAAGCATTTAACGCATCCTGCTCCAAAGTATTGCCCGCTTGTACAGAAAGGCCGGCACCCGGAGAAATTTTCCCTATTTTATCTTTCAGCTCCAGCACCAGCCGTTCGGCCGTTTTCTTCCCGATTCCTTTGACGCCTTCAAGCAGCTTTACGTTGCCCTGCAGGATGGCCCGGCTCAGTTCTTCGGGTTTAAGTGAAGAAAGCATCATCCGGGCAGTGGCTGCTCCCACGCCAGAAATACTGATCAGCAGCAGGAACATGTCCTTTTCTCCCCTATCGGCAAAACCATACAAAACGTGGCCATCTTCCTTCACCTGCAGATGGGTATATAACTTCCCCTGTTCCAGGTGCTGAATATGAGAATATGTATTGAGGCTGATATTAACTTCGAACCCTATTCCGTTTACATCAACATGAACCAGGGCCGGGCTTTTATACGTAAACTTTCCTTGGAGGTATGCGTACATAATTAATATACAGTCAATAGCGAAAATAAGGATATTTTACCACCCGTAACCGTTAAAATAAGCGTAAGGTTTTTTCTGTATTTTTACCCTTCATTAACACCTTACAAGATACCTAGTTAAACACCGAGTTTCATGCAAAAGCTACAAGCTGCTATTACAGCCGTGGGAGGATATGTGCCCGACTACCGGCTTACCAACCAGGAACTGGAGAAAATGGTTGATACCAACGACGAATGGATCAGGACAAGGACCGGCATCGAAGAAAGAAGAATACTGAAAGAAGAAGGGAAAGGCAGCAGCGACCTGGGCGCTCCCGCTGTGCTGGAGCTGTGTAAAAAGCGGGGTATCAGTCCCGAAGAGATCGATTGTCTTATCTGCGCTACGGTTACCCCCGACCTGGTTTTCCCGGCCACAGCCAATATCATTTCCGATAAGATCGGGGCAAAAAATGCCTTTAGTTTTGATGTGGGCGCTGCCTGTTCCGGGTTTTTATATGCATTAACCACCGGGGCTGCCTTTATTGAAAGCGGGCGCTATAAGAAAGTGGTGGTGGTGGGTGTTGATAAAATGAGCAGCATCATCGATTACAGTGACCGCACTACCTGCATCATCTTCGGCGACGGTGCCGGGGCAGTGCTCCTGGAAGAAGATAAAGAAGGAAACGGCATTAAAGACAGCATCTTAAAAACAGACGGCAGCGGGCGGCAGTTTCTTCACATGAAAGCCGGGGGTTCGGTAAAACCATCCACCGTGGAAACCGTGCTGGCCAAAGAACATTTTGTATACCAGGAAGGCCAGGCCGTTTTTAAATTTGCTGTAAAAGGTATGGCCGACGTTAGCTACGAACTGATGCAACGGAATAATTTATCGGCCGATGATATTTCCTGGCTGGTACCACACCAGGCCAACCTGCGCATCATTGATGCCACGGCCAACCGAATGGGTCTGCCTAAAGAAAAAGTAATGATCAATATCCAGAAATACGGCAACACCACGGCAGGCACGCTTCCCCTGTGTTTGTGGGACTGGGAAAAGCAGCTGAAAAAAGGCGACAACCTGATACTGGCCGCTTTTGGCGGAGGCTTTACCTGGGGCGCCACCTGGTTGAAATGGGCGTATAACAGCTGATAAAAAATGCCTGGCTGGCCAGGCGGCCAACAAAGGCAGTTAACAGGCAGCCTGCCGGGTTCAGGAAGAATCTTAATCGTATACCCACGAGTAAAATAAGCGTATGAAAAAAATTGTACTTCTTCTTTTTATCGGTTTGATTGCTGGCATTTCAGAAAGCCATGCCCAGTTCACCCGGTACATTGTACGGCTGAAAGACAAAGGCACCAACCCGTATTCGCTTGCCAACCCTTCGCAATACCTTACGGCCAGGTCTATACAAAGAAGAACACGCTATGGCATTGCCATCGACTCCGCCGATCTTCCCATCACACCCCGGTATATCGACAGCATCCGGCTTGCCGGCGCTGTAACCATACTCAATACATCCAAGTGGCTGAACCAGGTTGCCATTCAAACAACTGATGCAGCTGCATTGGCCAAAATAAACAGCTTTCCCTTTGTGATCGGCACCAGCGGCATTGCCGCCAGAACTGCACAGGCAGGCATTGGCGTAAATAAAAAACTGGAAGAAGAGTTTGTTCCCATTACAGAACAAACTTCTTCGATTATAGCGGTGGATCATTACAATTACGGGCAGAGTTACGGACAGGTGCATTTACACAACGGTGAGTTTTTACACAACCGTGGTTTCCGCGGCCAGGGTATGCAAATGGCTGTGCTGGATGCAGGTTTTTATCATTACCTCAGCCTGCCCACGTTCGACAGCATACGCAACAACAACCAGGTACTGGGCACCTGGGATTTTGTAGCCGGCAATGCCAGCGTGGATGAAGATCATACACATGGCATGAACTGCCTGAGTACGATTGCGGCCAATATGCCCGGCGTGTTTGTGGGCACTGCACCCAAAGCTTCTTTTTATTTATACCGCACCGAAGATGCGGCTACGGAATATCCCATTGAAGAACAGAACTGGGTGGCCGGTATGGAACGGGCCGACAGCCTCGGCGTGGAAATCACTTCCACGTCTTTGGGTTATTACAATTTTGATAATGCATCGCTCAATTATACCTATGCCAACATGGATGGCAACACCACGCTGAGTGCAAGAGGCGCCGACTTTGCTGCCAAAAAGGGTATGCTGGTGGTAATGGCAGCAGGCAATGAAGGCAATGGCGCCTGGCATTACATCATCACTCCTTCGGATGCTGACAGCGTGATGGCAGTAGGCGCTGTATCCACTGCCGGCGTGGTGGGCGGGTTCAGCAGTTATGGCCCCAGCAGCGATGGCCAGGTAAAACCTTCTGTTGCGGCCGTGGGAGTAAATGCGGTAATCGCCAGTCCATCCACCGGTCAACCCGTGTTTGGCAGCGGAACATCATTCGCCTGCCCGAACATGGCCGGGCTTACCACCTGCTTATGGCAGGCATTTCCGGAAATAAACAACATGGGCATCATCAATACCATGCAGCTGGCTGCTACAAGGGCAACCAATCCCGACAACCGCGTTGGCTATGGCATTCCGGATATGAAGAAAGCATTTGTGCTGCTCATCCGGCAATTGTACACCCAGCAGGCACCGCAGGTGGCCAATTGCAGTGTTACCTGGCAATGGACGGTAAAAACAGATTCCGCAATCAGCCTGGTGATGGAAAGAAAACTACCGGCCGATATTAATTACACCCCGGTAAGCACACAAACATCAACGGGTGCATTTCTGTCACGCAACTTTTCATTTACCGATGACCTGAGAAGTTTTACCGCCAGCGGAATAAAATACCGCCTTAAAATGAACATTGCGGCCGATACCAGTTTTTACCTTGATTCCATCACGGTGAACTTTACACCCAGACCCAATTTCGGCGCCGATAAAAATGCAGGCATCTGCAGCGGCAGCAGCTTTGATCTTACCACCCAGTTTGTAACCACCGGGCTTACCAGCAACTGGACCATTGGAGGAAACTCCGTTGCCAACCCGGCTGCCGTAACCACCGCGGGAACCTACCAGCTCATCGGCATCAACAATTCAGGATGCGCAGATACTGCATTGGTTGTGCTGGCCGTTTCGCCCAAGCCTGCATTGGGACCTGATGTAGCCATTACAAAATGCACCGACAGCATCGTTAATCTTACAACGGTATATACCACAACGGGTGGTTTAACAACCGCCTGGACCCTTGGCGGAAACCCCGTGGCCACACCTGCTTCTGTTACTGCGGCAGGCACCTACCGGTTGATTGCTACCAATACATCCAGTTGCAGCGACACGGCTTTTGTGGTGATCAGCAACAACCCGCAATTGTGCATTACCACACTCATCGAAAAAATCGTCATCAGTCCGAACCCGGTTAGTGATGACCTGAAAGTACAGGTGGTACGAAAAGCGGCGGTGAAGGTGGAGATTAGTATTGTGAATGCGGGCGGACAACTGGTTTTCCGCACCAGTAACCAGCAGCAGCCGGGTTCTCAAACCTATACCGTACCCATGAAGAAGATGGCGGATGGCGTTTATTTTGTAACGGTGAGGGTGAATGATAAAAAAGAAGCGGTGAAGAAAATCATCAGGAGATAAATATTTATTCCTTCACAAAGGCTGCCGTAAACATCGAATCAGCCCTTTTATTATAACCTTTTAATAATTCCATCTGCAGCAACCGCAGGTGGAATTTTTCTTTTAGAAAGTTTGCCACTTCTTCATTTTCCTGCCTGAATACCGAACAGGTGATGTAAATGAACATGCCGTTTGCTGAAAGATGGGGGATCACATTGGAAACGATCTGCTTTTGTTTATCAGCATATTCTTTGATCATTTCCTTCTTAAAAAAGTAAAGTTGCTCGGGGGTGCGGCTCCAGGTACCGCTGCCGGTGCAGGGGGCGTCGCAGATGATGAGATCAAAGTTTGTCCTTCGGCTACGCTCAGGATAAGTTGGTGGTTGAAGGTTTGTGGCTGGAGGCTTGCGGCTGGAGGTTTGCAAATCAGCGATAAAGGAATGGTAGTTCTTGATACCTGCAGCATTGAATCTTTTTTTAAGATTGGCTAAAATGCTTTCCCGGATATCAGAAACGGTTAGGCTGATCTTTCCATCAAGTATGTCGTAGACCAGCAGGGATTTACCTCCACTGGCGGCGCAGCAATCCCAAACGGATACAGGTTGCGGATTACCGGCGGCGGGATGTTTGAGAACATTAAGCACCTGCTGGGAATGGTAATCCTGTATCATGGCTTCCTTATCCGGATCAATGATCCCATCCAGCTTTGTTGCATTCGGCAAGGCAATACAATCATCGGCCGGAGTTTGAAAGGCAATGCCCGCTTCGCTGAGTTTTTTCAATACGATCTCATTTTTTCCGGGCCTTACCCGCAGGAACAGGTCCGGTTGCCGGAGAAAAGAAAGGCAAAAAGAATCGGGATCAGTCCCATCACTTAATTCAGTCAGCCATGGAAAGATATTATGTGGATCAATGCCAAGAAGGCGGAGTTTTTCTGAAACCGCTTTCTCAACCCATTTATTCCATTCCGGTTTATGAAACCGGAGGAACTCACTGGACTGTTGCTCACAAAGAAATGCGGCAGTCATTATTCTTTCTTCTGCAGGAACTGTACGCATGGCATGTCCCAGCCGGTAATAATAATAGCAGAGTGATGCAATATACTTTCTGTCTTTAGAGCCGTATTTTTTATCCGAGGCAAACTTTTTTTTCAGGAACCCCGGCAACGGTTCTTTCCCATCGTAGGCTTCGATGATTTTTACAGCCGAATTAAGATAGGAGTGCTGGCGCATGGGGCAAAAATAAAGCCTGCGTTTTTATTGCAGGCGTTTAAATTATTCTGACTAAGATGTCGAAGGAACTTATGTTCTGTACTTTTTAACTTCTTTTTGCTTTTTTATTCTCTTAGCAGCTATAGTTCCAGCAAACTCTTCACCGGGTCTTTACCGAACAACAACAGTTCAGGGTTCTCCAGCAATTCTTTCACCCGTACGAGGAAGCTTACCGATTCTCTGCCGTCGATGATGCGGTGATCGTAACTCAATGCCACGTACATCATGGGTTTGATAACCACCTGCCCGTTTACGGCCATCGGTCTTTCCACGATATTGTGCATTCCCAGTATCGCCGATTGTGGTATATTAATGATGGGTGTGCTCATCATAGAACCGAATACACCGCCATTGGTGATGGTGAAGGTTCCGCCGGTCATTTCTTCAATGGTGAGTTTATTTTCTTTTGCCTTACCGGCCAGCTCTACCACTTTTGCTTCGATGCCTGCCATGCTAAGGCTTTCGGCATTGCGTATCACCGGCACCACCAGGCCCTTGGGCGCACTAACGGCAATGGAGATGTCGCAGTAATCGTGGTAAACAATGCTTTCGCCGTCGATATAGGCATTTACGGCCGGCCATTCCATCAACGCATAGGTACATGCTTTGGTAAAAAAGCTCATAAAGCCGAGGTTAACACCGTGTATCTCTTTGAATTTATCCTTGTATTTTTTTCGGATCTCCATGATGGGGCTCATGTCCACCTCATTGAAGGTGGTGAGCATGGCTGTGGTATTCTTGGCTTCCACCAGGCGGCGGCTGATCGTTTTGCGCAGGTTGCTCATTTTCTCCACCCGGTCGTTGCGTTCAAATAACACCGTACCTGGTCTCAGTCCTGGGTTGTTCAATGCGTCCATCACGTCCTGCTTCACAATCTTTCCATTGCTGCCGGAGGGAGTTACCACTTTTACGTCTACCTTTTTATCGGCGATGATGGCAGCGGCAACGGGGGTTGCTTTAAGATCTGTTTGAGGTTTGAGGCTTGAAGCTTGAGGTTGCGCCGCAGGAGTTTCTTTTACCGTTGCTGGTTTTTCTGCCTTTACGGTTTCGGCTGGTTTGGCTGCATCTGTGTCGATGGAGCAAACAACGTCGCCTATATTGAGTGTATCTCCTTCTTTGGCAATGGTTTTAATAGCACCTGCCTGCTCGGCGTTCAGTTCAAAAGTGGCTTTTTCACTTTCCAGTTCGGCAATCACTTCATCCCTGTTCACCCAATCCCCGTCTTTTTTATGCCATTTCACCAACGTCACTTCATTGATGCTTTCACCTACAGTGGGAACTTTTATTTCAATTGCCATCTCAGTAATTTATGTGGGGCAAATTTCGGGGAAAAATCAGGATTATTAAAATAGAATTCAACCCGGGTGCCGGATAAAAATTCAGCGGGCTAAAGAGCCCGCTGAACAATGTTATCAGCAAGTGTGTGTGTATCTTTAAGATCCCAGGTACGCTTTCAGCAGTTTGCAACGGGAAGCTGTACGTAACTTGGTGATGGCTTTGTCTTTGATCTGACGTACCCGCTCACGGGTAAGGTTAAAATGTTCACCAATGTCTTCGAGGCTGAGGGCATGGTCAACACCAATGCCAAAGAAAAAGCGGATCACATCTTTTTGCCGTTCGGTTAATGTACTCAGTGAACGGTCAATCTCCGTTTTCAGCGATGCTTTAAATGCCAGTTCATCGTCAGTATTGGCAGCATTGTGATTCACGAGTACATCAATCAGTGTACTTTCTTCTCCATCGGCCAGCGGCTGGTCCATACTAACGTGGCGGCTTGCAACCCCCAGTGTGGCGGCAATTTCATCGGCATCCATGTCGAGCAAAAACGCCACTTCTTCCGGGGTTGGTTCCCGCTCATACTCCTGCTCAAGCTGTGAAAAAGCTTTGCTGATGCGGTTGGTCAGCCCTACTTTATTGAGCGGCAACCGCACAATCCTCGACTGTTCGGCCAATGCCTGTAAAATACTCTGGCGTATCCACCATACGGCATAAGAGATAAATTTGAATCCTCTGGTTTCATCAAAACGCTGTGCGGCTTTTATCAAACCAAGATTGCCTTCATTGATCAGGTCGGGTAATGTCAATCCCTGGTTCTGGTATTGTTTTGCCACCGAAACCACAAAACGAAGATTGGCCTTGGTAAGTTTTTCCAATGCTTTCTGATCGCCCTGTTTAATGCGGATGGCTAATTTTACTTCTTCTTCGGGGGTTATTAATTCTACTTTACCAATCTCCTGCAGGTACTTCTCTAAACTCTGGCTTTCACGGTTGGTGATCGACTTAGTGATTTTTAGCTGGCGCATACTCATAAGCCTGATGGTTTAAAGGTTAGGTTAGAAATAGACGATGGGTTAATAACTTGTTAAAAATTTATAAATCTATTAACGTAATTTATGTTATTTCCAATATGCAGCCAAAAAAAAAAATCTAAAACACTGGCTTTCAAAAGATTGAAACCCTGTTTGTTTAAGATTTTTGACACAAAAGTGAAACAAAAAAACTTGGCTAAATAAATTGCCAAGCAGATTATTTTGGTATTATTGCGCATTGCTACGATTTTAAACGAAAAGGATGAGTAAGAAAGTTTTATATACATTAGAATACCCTGTAAGATGCTCACCCAGTATTTTATATGAATTTTTGATCTCTCCTGCAGGTTTGCAGGAGTGGTTTGCCGATAAAGTGGACGAAAAAGACGGTGTGTACAGTTTCAGCTGGAATGGTTCGGTAGACAAGGCCCGGATGCTGGAAACAGAAGAAGATAAGTTTGTGCGTTTCCGCTGGGACCACCAGGCAAAAGATGAGTATTTTGAATGGCGCATTGAAAAATCTGAAGTCACCAATCAAACCATTCTGGTGATCAGCGACTTTGCAGATAAAAAGGAAATCAAGGACCAGAGCCAGTTATGGGAATACCAGGTGAAGGAACTTTTTCACCGCCTCGGCAGTTAAGGCTGCAGCAGCCCCACCATTGTACAAAAATTTCTTTCCAGCACTGACGGTATCTCATTCCAACCGGATAAGGGGAATTTTACAGCCAGTTTCACAAACGGTTTTTGCCGGATGCATTCTTCAAAAGCTTCCCGGGAAAATGTATTCACCGGACGGTAATTATCTTCTTCAAAATGGTGTTGCCAGGGATCGGTATGAATACACAGGTGATAACTATCTTCTTTCAATGACTCAAAAGCACTGAACAGTTCAGCCTCGTACTTCTGTTTGTGTGCGCCGGAAAGATGCAGGGTAATGCTGAAAAAATTCCCCCACCAGAAAAGGGTGCGTATGGCTACAATGTTTTCCTGTTCAAAGCAGCGGGGGTAATCCAGTATTACATAAGGCAGCTGCCGGTAATTTTCTCCCCGGGAAATTTTGGGCGAGGGTCCGGTTACATCCAATGGCAATAGCAGCTGTTCCATAACCAGCCTGTATTGCTCTGCCAGTTTCCCGAACATAGCGTACACTTTACCGGTAATGGTATGTTTCGTTAAAATCCAGCCGGCATCGGTTACCAGTTGCAGTTCCTCGGCAGAAAGAGTTAATTTTGATGGATGCTTCATACGTAACGTCAAATTACTACAATTAACGTTCAGTGCAGCAGCAGCGGGCATGATCAAAAAATTAGACAAACTCATCCTTAAGGCATTTATCGGGCCGTTCATCATAACGTTCTTCATCGCCTTTTTCATTCTCATGATGCAGGGTTTGTGGAAATACCTGGATGACCTCGTGGGAAAGGGCCTCGATTTTATCACCATCGGCCAGTTCCTCTGGTACGTTAGTGCCTCCATGCTTACCCTCGCCATGCCCATTGCCATTCTTATTTCTTCTATTATGACCTTCGGCAACCTCGGCGAAAGCTTTGAGCTGGTGGCCATCAAAGCATCGGGCATTTCGTTGCTGCGCTTTATGCGGCCGCTGATATGGGTTTCGCTGCTCTTCTGCGGTATCACGTTCGTGTTTGCCAATTACGTGATCCCCTATGCCAACCTGAAATTTGTGGCACTGTACAATGATATTTATTATAAAAAACCCGCCTTCGATCTCAAGGAAGGCGTCTTCTTCACCCACATTCCCAGGTATGCCATCAAAGCCGGGAAAAAGGATGCCGATGGAAAAACCATTCACAACGTACTTATCTATGAACAAACCAACCTGCTGCAAAACAACTGCATCATTGCACAGAAAGGGGTGATGCGTATTTCTGATGATAAAAAATTCCTCGAGTTCAATCTCGAAAATGGTTTCCGGTACCAGGAAAACGGTAATATCGGTGATACTGCCACTGAATACATCCGGCTCGGCTTCAGCTCCTTTAAAAAATTATTCGACCTGAGCGCCCTGCAGAAACAAAATACAAACGACAGCATATACCGGAACAACTTCAAAATGCTGAGTGCCGGGCAAATCAACCGTTTCCTGGATTCCCTTAACCGGATGAGCGACAGCCTGCAGGCAAGAACAAGCCGTTCGTATGACATGTATCTTCATTACATGCATGTACCCGACAGCACCTGGAAAAAGATACCGAAAGCAAAGGGCGGTTATAAAAACTTTGATGCGGTAATTCCCGATTCCACCCGTTACCAGGTAAAAGATGCCGCCAAGAATATTGCCAGCAATCTCAAGATCAACGTTGACAATGCCGCCAGCGAGGCCGAAAACCGAAAAACCGAGATCCGGTATCACAAAATAGAATGGCACCGGAAATTTTCCCTGTCGATGGCCTGTTTCGTACTATTCTTCCTGGGCGCCCCACTGGGTTCAATCATCCGAAAAGGCGGACTGGGCATGCCCCTGGTGGTGGCCATCATCTTCTTTCTCATCTTTCACCTGCTGAACATGTTTGGCGAAAAATTTGTGAAAGAAAACATGACGTCTCCGTTTGTAGGCATGTGGCTGGCCGTGCTGGTGCTTACCCCGGTAGGCATCTTCCTCACCTATAAAGCCATGCACGACTCACAGCTCTTTAACAAGGAATTTTACTATCGCTTCTTTAAACGGGTGCAGAATCTTGTTTCCCCGTCGAAAAGAAATTCAACCACATAAAAATTTACAACTATGGCAACGAAGAAAACAACCAACCGCAGGGAATTCATTTCCACATCACTGAAAGGAGGTTTGGCCATCGGCGTTGGACTGGGCGCCACGGCTCCTCTCCTCCAGTCATTTTCTACCGCAGACCAGCATACATATTCCGGCTTTCAAACCGGCTTCGATCAGCAGCCATTGCCCTATAAATATGATGCACTGGAAAACGTAATTGATGCGATGACCATGGAGATCCACTACAGCAAACATGCAGCGGCTTATGCCAAGAACGTGAAAGAGGCCGCCGGGGCTGAAAAGGTGGACATTACCAAACCGCTGGAAGAAGTACTTGCAAAAATCTCTTCCTACTCCGCCAAAATGCGGAATAACGGCGGTGGCCACTATAACCACGAACTCTTCTGGCAATGCATGCAGCCAAAAAAAGAAGGCAATACCCCTTCCGGATCTTTGCAGCAATCCATTACCCAGGCTTTCGGATCGTTCGATGAATTCAAAAAACAATTTACCGATGCAGGCAAAAACCGGTTCGGCAGCGGTTGGGCCTGGCTGTATGTTGATAAAGACAAAAAACTGAAGATCGGCTCCACCCCCAACCAGGATAACCCGCTAATGGACATCAGTGATGTAAAAGGATTTCCTTTGCTCGGACTGGATGTTTGGGAACACGCCTATTATTTAAAGTACCAGAACAAAAGAGCAGATTACATCGATAACTGGTGGAACGTGGTGAACTGGAATTATGTGCAGCAGCGGTTTGATAAAATGAGTTAAGGTGATATAAGCAAGGGAACATTCTTCGACAAAAGCCAGGAGAGAAAAGGAGCTGAAGGAGAAGATTGCATTCCCTCCTTTGTCTTCTTGCCAAAATACGAATCATGAAAAAATTACCGCTCCCTTTATTTTTCATTGGCACTATCGCAATGATGGTGGTAATGGCTAAAACCGGGGCCCCGTTAAAAACGCCAGCTACCCCGCTCGGCATCCTGGACCTGGAATTCGCATACGACAGCAGCAAAGCGGCGGCAGTAATTAATGCGTGGATGCCCGTTGATGCATCACCCGGTATTATTCCGGCAGCTAAAACCAACACTTACTTCGATTTTCTTTTCCTCTTCTTTTATTCATTCTTCCTGTTTCTTGCCTGCCGCAGGATTGCAGACCACTCCGGCGGACTCATTCAGAAAGCGGGCAACCTTATCGCTTCCGGCGCTTTGCTGGCCGGGCTTTTTGACATTATTGAAAACCTGGGCATGCTCGTTACGCTGGGCGGGCATGTATCCGGTACCATTGCATTTCTGACCACTTTTTTTTCGGTAATAAAATGGATATTGGCCCTGGCAGCGGTGCTGTACATGCTGAGCGGTATGCTTATGTTGCTGTGGCGGAAAATCAGAAACTGATCGCCTCTTAAAATGGACTCAGCCTTTGCACCAGGCAGAACCCCAAGCAGGTCCAACTGGAACAAAGGCTGATAAATTGACAAACAATCTGGGGCAAATATAAAGTTGATCAGGACACCGGCTGTTTGATCTGTCTTAAAGAATTGTTAGAAAATTCTTACTAGGGCTTTATTTGATCCCGAGTCTCTTTTTTACTTTTTCTGTAATATCATCCTGTTCGGGAAAAACAATGGCCTGCTCCTTATAAAGAATATGGGCATACCCGTTTTCCTTTGCCACGTCCTGTATGGCTTTCAGCATTTTTTCACGGATCGGTTTCAGTTGCCTTTCCTTTTCCGCTTCCAGCACCTGGTTCAATTCCTGTTCTTTATTGCTCATTCCGCTTATCTGCTCCTGTAGGCTCTTTCTCTTTGCTTCCTTTACCGCAGGAGTCATCTTTGAAGAATCGTTTACAAATTTGGCATAGGCATTATTCAGCATGTTCTCCTGGTCCCGGTACGATTCTGCCAATGCCTGCTGGTAAGCTGCCAGCGCAGAATCGGCCCTTAATACATCGGGCATCGCTGCAAAAACATTGTCGGCACTCACATAGCCAATCTTCCCCTGGGCATGAGAACGGGAGAACAACAGGGTTATACAAACTGTAAGAAGGAAAAATAACTTTCGTTTCATAATTATGCCTTTAATGGTTAACTGATTATTGCCTGATCTTCCTGGCACCCGAAATGATCATCACTAAACCGATGATGCCAAATACAGAAGCCGTAGTGGTTTTACCAAATGTTTTCAGCAGCCAGTTCAGGTTCTGCACCCGGGTGGATGGTGAATCCGGGTAGATGGTATGTGCAACGAAGTAGATGAATAAGCCAGCGCCGATGACCAGCAGGCCTGTCACGATCATTGCGATCCCATTAAATTTGTCTGACTTCACCTTTTTTGTATTAAGAATTGCTGTTAAACCGGGGTATTGCAATATATGTAAACATACTATCGATCAGCTCAGGCCCAATACCCTTGATTGGGTATTTTAAAGTTTAAAACGGCTTATCTTCGTTTCCCTAAAATCAACCATTATGTCACAAGTTTGGAAAGAATACCAGGAAAAGAATAAAGACCGTTTTTTAAATGAAATGATGAACCTGCTCCGGATCCCGTCCATCAGCGCTAAAAGCGAGTACGGACCGGATATGCAGAAATGCGCAGAGGCAGTAAAGAAAAGTCTGCTGGAAGCCGGGTGTGATAAGGCCGAAGTAATGGCCACAGATGGCCACCCGGCGGTATATGGTGAAAAAATCATCGACCCCGCAAAGCCAACCGTGCTGGTATATGGCCATTATGATGTACAGCCACCCGAGCCGCTGGAATTGTGGACCAACCCACCGTTTGAACCAACCATCATCGACGGAAAAGTATTTGCCCGTGGCAGTGCCGACGATAAAGGCCAGTTTTACATGCACGTAAAAGCGCTCGAGATCCTGGCTAAAACAGATTCCATGTCTACCAATATCAAATTCCTCATTGAAGGAGAAGAGGAAGTGGGATCTCCTAACCTCGGAAAATTTGTAGCAGCGCATAAAGAATTGCTGAAGGCAGATGTGATACTAATCAGCGACAGCTCCATGCTGAGCATGGAAAACCCATCGCTGGATACCGGTGTACGCGGATTAAGCTATATACAGGTGGAGGTGACCGGTGCCAACCGCGACCTGCACAGCGGAACCTATGGCGGTGCCGTGGCTAATCCCATCACCATCCTGGCAAAAATGATTGCCAGTTGCCACGATGAAAACAACCACATCACCATCCCTGGTTTTTACGACGATGTGGTGGTGGCCGGTCCCGAAGAAAGAGCCCTGATTAACAAAGCACCATATAATGAGAAAGAGTACATGGATGAATTGGGCGTGAAAGAACTCTGGGGTGAAAAAGGATACAGTACCTACGAACGTACCGGCATCCGCCCAACCATTGAAGTGAACGGCATCTGGGGCGGATACACGGGCGAAGGAGCCAAAACCGTTCTTCCTTCCAAGGCTTATGCAAAAATTTCGGCAAGGCTGGTCCCTAATCAATCATCTGATAAGATCACAGAGAAACTGCTGGCTTACTTTAAATCCATTGCGCCAAAATCAGTGGATGTAAAAGCCGAGCTGCACCACGGTGGCGAGCCTTATATGACTCCCATCGACAGCAAAGGATATAAAGCCGCTGCCAAAGCCGTGGAAACCACTTTTGGCAAAGCGCCCATCCCGGTTCGTGGCGGGGGAAGCATCCCCATCTGCTCCATCCTGGAAAAAGAACTGGGCATCAAGATTATCTTCATGGGCTTTGGACTGGATAACGACAACCTGCATAGTCCGAATGAGAAATACAATATTGCGAATTATTACAAAGGCATCGAAACCATCCCGTATTTCCACAAGTACTTTGCAGAAATGAGCTGAGCGGATGAATAAAAAATAACACATCCCGGTAAGTACCTTACCGGGATTTTTTTGGCCTGGATGCAGTAACCACTAACCAACTTTAATTAACTTTAAAGAACATCACCCTTTTACTATGGCCAAGGCAGTCAAACAAACGCCACCCCTCACGGCAAAAGAATTCACTCAGCGGATGAAAGCAATGCAGTCGGATGCAGAATTGAAAAAGATACAACGGTATTTTAAAACCGGCGAGGGTGATTACGCTGCCGGCGATCAATTCATGGGTGTAAAAATGGGAAACCTCTTTGCCCTTGCCAAGGAATTTGCCGGTATGCCGGTAAAAGAACTGGAGAAATTACTGGAAAGTCCGGTGCACGAACTGAGGGCCGGCGCCATCAGCATCATGGATAAAGAATCAAGGGATAAAAAAATCAGTCCGGCCCGGCTCGAAGAAATGTACAAACTGTATATACGCCGCCACGACCGGGTGAACAACTGGGACCTGGTCGATCTGGGTTGTTTGTATATGACCGGCAGTTATCTCTTTCCCAGGTCGCATGCGGTTTTATACAAACTTGCTAAATCGAAAAATAGGTGGGAGCGGCGCACTGCCATCCTCAGCACCTGTTATTTTATCCGGCAGGGAGATACCGATGACACCTTTAAGATTGCAGAGTTGCTGGTAAAAGACAAGGAAGACCTGGTGCATAAGGCCACGGGCTGGATGCTGCGTTTTGCGGGTGACAAGGATAAAGTACAACTGAGAAAATTTCTCGACAAACATGCCGCCACCATGCCCCGTACACTCCTGCGATATGCCATCGAAAAACTGGATACGAAACTGAAAGATCATTATATGAACCTGAAGAAAGCAGGATGATGGCCGGCATTGCCATTCCGGTAAACCAACGTATTTTGCGTATCCACAAACAGAAAGTATGAAAGGTATATTATACACAGCCGCCCTTGTCAGCATCAGTGCCCTGGTATCCTGCGGAGGAAGCAGCAAAGAAGACTATGTAGATAAGGATCTTCAGAAAGCAGCGGATGCAATCAGGGACTCGAAGAAAAAAGATACGGTGCCGTCCGCACCGGCAGTGCCTGTATCGGTACCGGGCGCCACACAACCCGTTAACCTGGGAACGAATGTGATGCCCACAGCCTCTTCCGGCGCACAGCCCGTTACCATCAATACACAACCTGCTGCACAACAAGCCACGGCTGTGGGCATGAACCCGCCGCACGGACAGCCGGGTCATCGTTGCGATATACCGGTGGGTGCTCCACTCAACAGCAAACCGCCCGCACCGGCACAAAGTACCACGATAAGTACGGCGCCTGCTGCGCCTGCCACTGCCCAGGCAACAGCTCCGGGCATGAACCCCCCGCATGGGCAGCCCGGTCATCGCTGTGATATACCTGTTGGATCACCACTGAACAGCAAACCGGCACAGGCGCCTGCGCCGGCTCAAATCACCGCCACACCGGCTGTTACGATTCCTGCAAAATCCGATAGTTCTAAAAATGAATGAGGCACTTACCATACTGGATGCGGTGCCTGCATGTACGGTGATCAACACCCGGATCATGCATGCGCCGAAGGATCAGGTGTTCAGCGCCTGGGCCGAACCGGACCTGTTAAAGAAATGGTGGGGACCAAACGGGTTCAGCAACAGCTTTCACCTGTTTGATTTTTCAGAAGGCGGAAGATGGAGTTTCATCATGCATGGACCGGATGGCAGGAATTATCCCAATGAATCGCAGTTTGTAAAAATTAATCCTCCGGAACTGATTGTGCTGAACCATCTCTCCAATCCTAAATTCCAGGTGCAGGCCAGTTTTGAAGAACTGCCGGATGATAGAACCAGGCTTGGTTTTACCATGATATTTCCCACCGAAGAAGAATGCAATGCGCTTCGGGCCTTTGTGCACGAAAAGAATGAAGAAAACTTCAACCGGCTGGAATCCGTGCTCTCCGGTATGTAATTCCCGTTGGTTTACCTGTATAAATTACCCTGCACTGGGTATGGGCATCCGTTGCAGAAAGAATAGGTTTGAGAATCATCTTCCCGCCAAACCATTGTCATTAGGAGATCGTTTTTGTTTACTTTCTTTTAGTTATTACTGGTTATCCTCTTGCACAGGATAAACAGAAATTCGCTGACCCGTTATGTGTTTATGCTGGATGAACAGCGGAGGGGTAAAAATACCGCAGATATAAAAAAGCAATAATGCTTAAAACGGGGTCAAAAAAATAGTTTATTATGAATTAAGCATTTACAGGCTGCAAAATTGTTAATGTGAATAAGTAGCCCAGGCCGGCTTTGCTTTTACAAGCAGCGAAACCTACTTTTATATCGTCTTACAATCAAACCCTTCATCCGTACCTATCCTCTGAACAATCATTCCAGATTTGTTTTATCTCAAAAGGTGTTCATGTTTAATATCCTCTGAATTTCAAGCACCATTGCTGCAGCGGTATCTCCTGCCAGCGGTTTAATCCACTTCCTGTAAACCATTTTTTATGCTGTTGCGTATATCATCCATCGGGTGTATATGGGCAGGTAAACAGGAAACAGTAATTATTATACACCTCTAAAACAAGAAACATGGAACACATTTACACGGTACACACCAAAGAGATAGAAGGAAAGCTCCACTATTTTGTAAAAAAAATCATGACCTTCCCTGAACTGGGAGAGTCTGCTAACCTGGTAACCGGTTACGGCATGCATGTTGATTTTGAAAAAGCCTGTACCATTGCCGGCGTGGAAGATCCCGAAGCACGTAAAAAACTCCTGGCCACATTAGAACCCCGGCTTAAACCACAGGAACCGGAGCCTGCACCTGCCCGCAAGCCGGTGATCGAAATTTCTGAATCGGTAAACAAATGGCTGGCCGAAGCAGGCCTGGTGGTACTGAACTGATACTCATTTCAGGCACAGGAGTCCCAAAACCGGAACCGGCAAAATACCATATATAAAAGGCCCCGCTCTTATGAGCGGGGCTTATACTTAAAATACAAACACAAACTATGTATGGGCGGAACCGTATCCGGGTTCTGCCTGGTTATTTAATCGGGCTTTTTTCCGTCCAGAAAACTGTTGATGGTGCTGATTTCAGCCTGGTTGTTGTCGTCGGTCTTTACCGTATAGTTGCTGTAGAAACTTTCTACATCGGCAATGGAATTGTGCAATTCCATGTTGCGGCGAAGGTAAGCAGGCACCGTTTCAAACTCATTGTTAGGATCGGCTGCGTTAATGTTGAACGACAAATTACGCAGTTTAGCTATCCTCTCCATGGCCCGGCGCCTAAGGTCTTCTGCTTCGTCCTGCATGGCAGGCTCCTCAACATCAGACATCGTGATGGGCTGAGTTTGTTGTACATGTTGCTCTTCCTCCGCCGCTTGATGGGATTTAACCACCAGCTGCATTTCGATGACAGGTTCGTCTTCCTGTTCTCTCTTTTGCACAGGCGGTAGCTCCTCAGACGGATTGGATTCTGATTTTGGCTGCTCCTCCACATAAATCTGTGCAGGTTTAGCCAGGTATCCTCCTGACGAGGGAGGATTGCTAGCGTCTTTATTAACTACGGAAATGCTGTTCTGTTCCTTACGTTTTGCTGGTTTTTCAGCGGGTGGAGGATTTTGGGGAATGTCAAATTCTATGATAGGAACCTGATCGGATGCCGAAGATATTTCAAAAAACTCCGGAGCTGACTCTATTTTGTCCACAGTAGTTTTACGTGGTAATTCCACGCTCACAGGTTCTTCCACCACTTCTTTTAAAGTAGGCATCAGGTCAATTATTTCTTCTTTCATAACCGGCAGCTCAGTGATTTCTGCAATGGCTTTTTCTTCTTCTTTCTCATCAAACTGCGGCACGGGTGATTCAGCAACAGGAGCTGTTTTTTCAACAGTCTTTATCTCTCCTTTCAAAGGCATTTCCAGCGTCATCAGTATTTTCTCGTCTTTCTTTTCTTCTCTTCTGAATTCGGGTTTCTTTTCAAACGGATCCTTGTGTTCAAAGCCGGTGGCGATCAGGGTGATGCCGATTTTTTCACCGAGGCTGTTGTCGTATCCCATACCCAATATCACATCGGTATCATCCCCGGCCTGGCTCAGCAGGTAGTTCTGAATCACTTCCACTTCATCCATGGTAAACTCGTGTTCGCCTTCGGATGAATTGATGTTGATCAGTATCCATTTGGCACCACGGATATCGTTGTCATTCAGCAACGGTGAATTAATGGCCTGCTCAATGGCTGCCTGCGCCCTGTCTTCTCCTCCGGCAGCTGCACTGCCAAGGATGGCAACACCACCGTTGCTCATCACGGTGCATACATCGGCAAAGTCCACATTGATCTGCCCGGTGCTGTTGATCACATCGGTAATACATTTTGCGGCCGTAGCCAGCACGTTATCGGCTTTGGCAAATGCTTCTTTCATTTTAAGATTGCCAAACTGGTGACGCAGTTTATCATTGCTGATCACCAGCAGGGTATCCACATGGCTCTTCAGCAGCATCACCCCTTCTTCTGCCTGTGCAATCCGTTTTTTCCCTTCATAGGCAAATGGCGTGGTTACAATACCCACGGTAAGTATGCCCAGGTCTTTACAGATTTTAGCCAGGATGGGTGCACCGCCTGTACCGGTTCCGCCGCCCATACCAGCGGTGATGAATGCCATCTTGGTATTCACTTCCAGCATACGTTTGATCTCTTCCAGGCTTTCTTCGGTTGCCTGGCGGCCGATGGTGGGATTGGCGCCCGCTCCCAGCCCCTGCGTTAAAAGCGGCCCGAGCTGGACTTTATTGGGAACCCTGCTCAATGCCAGTGCCTGGGCATCGGTATTGCAGATGATGAAATTCACGCCTTCTATTTGTTGCGAAAACATGTGGTTTACCGCATTGCTTCCACCGCCGCCAACACCAATCACCTTGATGATGGAGGATTGTTCTTTAGGCAGATCAAAATGTATCATAGTTGTTTGTTTGAATAACGCTGCATTTTTCAACGCGGCGAATATTAGATAATGGGTTATGTGTTATTTTGACTGTTGAATGATAAATGCCGGATTAAACCATGCGCTCATTCATCTTTCAGCATTCAGTATTTTAAATAATCAGAGCTTGGCATCTTCTTCCTCTTTGAACAGGTCGATCAGGCCGTTCTTAAAACCATCCATGAATGTTTTCAGTGATTTGCGCTGCTTCACTTTCACGGCCCCGGTGTTTTCAACCGCCAGTGTTTCATCCACCGGCTGCTGTTGCAGGCTTTCGGGCACTTCAATCTTTTTGAACTGTTCTTCAAACTGCTTATTCTTGTTCTCGTAATCGTTGTATCCTTTCAGGATAAGGCCGATACAGGTGCTGTACATCGGTTTAGCCAGTTCCTCGATATGGCCGCCGGCGAGGTGTTCATTGGGATAACCGATCCGTGCATTCAGCCCGGTCACATATTCCGTCAGTTGAATCAGGTGTTTCAGTTGGGATCCGCCGCCCGTTAATATCACACCGCCATTCAGCAGGCGTGTATCCAGCCCCACCTGTTTCAGGTGATAGGTAACAAAATCCATGATCTCACTCATTCTTGCCTGGATGATACCCGCCAGGTTCTTCACCGATATTTCTTTTGCAGGCATGCCCCGCAAACCAGGTATGGTGATGAAGGCATTTGATTTTGCCTCATCGCTCAACGCACTGCCGAATTGTATTTTCATTTGTTCGGCCTGTGTTTTCAGCACACCCAGGCCTGTTTTGATATCATTCGTGATATTCTCGCCGCCAAACGGAATAACCGCAGTATGTTTCAGAATGCCTTCATAAAACACTGCCAGGTCGGTGGTACCGCCGCCGATATCCACAATGGCCACACCGGCTTCCAGGTCCTGGTCGCACATTACGGCTGCTGCTGAAGCCAGTGGCTGCAATACCAGGTCTTTAGTTTTCAACCCGGCTTTTTCCACGCTGCGGTTGATGTTGCGTATGGCATTTTTATCACCGGTGATGATGTGGAAATTGGCACCTACTTTCACACCGCTGTACCCAATGGGGTTGGGTATGTTCTGAAAATTATCCACGGTGAATTCCTGCGGGATCACGTCGATGATCTGGTCGCCCGCCGGGATATAAGTACGGTATTGGTCAGCGACCAGGCGGTCGATCTCTTCCTGCCGGATCTCTTCTTCTATAGACTGGCGGACAATATCTCCCCTCGTTTGCAGGCTTTTTATGTGGTGACCGGCAATGCCAACATATACCTCACCTATTTCCAGGTTCGGGTTCGAATCGTAGCAATTCTTCAACGCCATTTCAATGGCCTTGATGGTTTGATCGATATTCAGTACCATACCGTGCTGAACGCCGTTGCTGTTGGCACGCCCGAAGCCGAGGATCTCCAGCTTGCCGTATTCATTTTTACGTCCGGCGATGGCAGCAATCTTGGTGGTGCCTATATCCAGACCTACGATGATGGGTTGTTCCTGATTCATAATTGTATGTTTTGTGTTTGTGTTTATGGTTAATGTGTCATAGTTAATGGATCATGGTTCATAGTTTATAAAAGCGTTTTTTTGGCTACTGGTTCTTCTATGAACCATTCACCATGAACCATATGCCATGATCTACCTGCTATGAACTGTTCTCAATACTCATTTTGTTTTGGCATCACTGCTTTGGGTTGTTGTTTACCCTGTTGCGGTGTTGCTGGTTTAGGGCCGGGCTTTACCGGTTGTTTTACCGGAGTCTTTGCTGTGGATACAGCGCCTGCGGTTGAAGCGGCCGGCTTTGCTCCGTCATCTTCCTGTGGTTTCGGTTTTTCAAAAGTATTGGATGGTTGTGCAGACTCTTCCCGCTCGATGGACTGCTGGATCATGGTGCTGTCTACCGAATTGCGTTCATTATCCTGCTGGATTATCTGTAATGAATCATTTGCCTGTTGCTGTGCCCGCTCGGCGATCAGCTGCATCATCTGCAGGGAGCGCTGTGCATCAGCGGCTATATCTTCCTGGCCACGCTTCTTTGCCACCACCTGGTTTTTATACTGCACATTGATCACGCTGTACATATTCCATCCGGCAGCCGGCATTACCTGTTTGTAAAAGAGCTGTAGTTTTTCCAGTTTTTCTTCAGCCTCTGTTCCATTACCAAAACGGATAAGCTGGTTACCTACTTTCGGCATCATTTCAAATTCACGGGCCGCGGTTATGTCTACCTGGTCAATCAATGCCGTACAGAATGAATCTTTCTGAATGGCCAGGCTTACGTTCTTTATATCATGCAGCAGCAGGCTATCTGCTTTTGAAAGAACTTTTGTGTCGGAAGGAAAATTGGTGAACACCGGCAGGCGGGCCGAGAACTTATCGCTCAGCGGCAGCATCGTGAGCTCCTCATCGATGTAAAATGTATTACCGCCGGTTGTAAACACCCTGGCCACCGGCTCTCTTTCCTGCACGTTTACCTTCAGCACTTCATTATTATCAAAGAACAGTTCGGCCGACTTTACCCAGATATTCTTTTCCAGTTCCGTTTCCATCTTTTTCAGGTTGAACAAACCGATGGGCTTGCCAACAGGATTGCCCTGCTCAATGGCCCGGATGGAATGCATGATATCTGCCTCGTCAACAAACAGGTTGATATCAGCTCCCTGGATATTTATTTTAATGTCCCGGCAAAGCTTGGCATCTTTTTTCTGGATAGCCGCCACCAGCAGCACCACCGAACCGGCGCCCAGCAATACCCAGCCTGTTACCAGCAGGATATTCTTGATGCTGTATCGTTTCTTATTTTCCACTGTTGCTTTCCAGTATTTGCTTTATCGGCTCCACCAGGGTGTCAATGTCTCCGGCCCCGGCTGTGATCAGTAATTCTGTTTGATTATTCTTTATCCAGCCTGTCAATGCTGCTTTATCAAGTATTCTCTTATTGTCCTTCTTCATTTTTCCCAAGATCATCTCACTCGTTACAGCTTCTATTGGCAGTTCTCTCGCCGGGTAGATGGGCAGCAGAATGAGCTCATCGGCCAGGTCCAGGCTTTCTGCAAATCCATCGGCAAAGTCCCGGGTTCGGCTGAACAGGTGCGGCTGAAAAATAACCGTGCACTTCATACCGCTGAACATTTTCTTTGCCCCGGTTATCAGCGCCCTTAATTCATCGGGGTGATGGGCATAATCATCAATGAACACCTGCTCATCTTTTTTTACGATGAATTCAAACCGACGCTTTACTCCTTTGAAAGAACTTACGGCCGCCTTTATCTTCTGATCTTCTATTGCCAGACTCTTTGCCACGGCAACAGCGGCCACCATATTCTCTATATTATGCATGCCCCCCATATTCAGCACCACTTCCTTCACCTGCCAATCCCCGGCAACCACATTAAACCGGTAGTTTCCATTACCTATCTGAATATCTGCCGCATGAACATCTGCTTTCTCATCATCAAGATGATAATACAGGTGATTGGTCGCTTTCAGCTCATTGCCTCTTTTCAATCCATATTTACTCAGCAGCAACCCGCCTGTTTTCACCCGGGCCGAAAAATCTATGAAGGCCTGCTCCACGTTTTCTGCCGTGCCATAGATATCCAGGTGATCCGGATCCATGGCGGTGATAATCGCTGTGTCGGGACTTAATTTCAAAAAACTACGATCGTATTCATCCGCTTCCACCACGCACACATTTTTTTCATGACTCCAGAAATTGCTGTTATAGTTGGCAGCAATTCCTCCCAGGAAGGCATTGCACCCATAACCGCTGTCACGCAGTATATGTGCCACCATGGTGCTGGTGGTTGTCTTTCCATGTGTTCCCGCCACGCAGATATTATAAGAGCTGTTGGTGATCATGCCCAGTACATCGCTCCGCTTTACCACCGTATATTTATTATCGAGGAGATAATTCAATTCACGGTGATCTTTCGGAATGGCTGGTGTATATACCACCAGGTTTGCATCTTTGTCAATGAGCTCAATATTATCTTCGTAATGAACCTGTATTCCTTCTTTTACCAGTTGCTTGGTCAATACCGTTTCTGTTCTGTCGTACCCGCTTACAGCCACACCTCTCGAATTAAAATACCTGGCCAGTGCACTCATCCCGATACCCCCGATACCTAAAAAATAAATCCGTTTTATGTCGCTGATATTTACCATTAAACCAGTTTCAAAATTTCCTTTGCAATGATCTCATCGGCATTCAGCACTGCCAGCCTGCCGATGTTGTTCTTTAATTCGGCCTGCCTGTTTTCATCTTTTGATAAAGCCACAACCGCCGGGACCAACCCATTTAACGCCTCACTGTCTTTTATCATTATGCCGGCGTTTTTATTAACTAAATTTTGTGCATTCACCGTTTGGTGGTCTTCTGCTGCATACGGGAAGGGTACAAAAACCACGGCTTTCTTCATTACACAGAGTTCAGCGATTGCCATGGCTCCGCTCCGGCTGATCACCAGGTCGGCGGCGGCATAGGCGTATTCCATTTGTGTGATGAAATCGCCTGCCCACACATTGGTTCTTCCTGCTGCTCTTTCTTTTCCTTTTGCCGCATACGGCTTGCCTGTTTGCCAGATGAGTTGCAGGTTATTAAGACCAAAATCATCGATGGCTTTATCTAATGACTCGTTGATGCTTTTTGCTCCCAGGCTTCCGCCAATGGAAAGAACGGTTTTCTTTGCCGGGTCCAGGCCGAAGAATTTTATTCCTTCTTCACGGTTCAGCCGGCTATCGGAAATAGAGGCCCTCACCGGGTTACCCGTTTCCATGATCTTAGCTGCCGGAAAGAATTTTTCCATTCCATCGCTTGCCACAAATATTTTTGTTGCATTTCTTCCCAACATGATATTTGCTTTCCCGGCGAATGAATTACTCTCGTGAATAAAAGAGGGTATCTTCTTCGACTGTGCAAAGCGCAATACCGGGAAACTGGAATAACCGCCCACCCCGATCACGGCCGTGGGCTGAAAATCCCTGAATATCTTTCTTACCTGCATAAAGCTTTTGATCAGCTTAAAAGGCAGTCCTATATTTTTTATCAAAGAACTCCGGTTGAATCCTGCGATGTCCAATCCTTCTATTTTAAATCCTGCCTGCGGCACTTTTTCCATTTCCATTTTTCCGTTGGCTCCCACAAACAGTATTTCTGTTTGTGGTTCCTGCCTGAGGATGGCGTTTGCAATGGCAATGGCCGGGAAAATATGGCCACCGGTTCCGCCGCCTGCTATGATGATTCTTTTCGTCATTTGTCATTTGTCATTCAGTCATTAAGTTCCCGAGTCTGCATTCGCTTCGAATGGCCAATGACTTACTGACTAATGACTTGTTCTTTTTGTCCTTCCAGCTGCTCCACGTTCCTGGCCACACTTAAAATGATACCGATCGACAGGCAGGTAAACAGGAAGCTGCTTCCTCCCATACTGATCAGTGGTAATGTTACTCCTGTATTGGGGAAGATATTTACGTTCACCCCCATATTGGCGATGGCCTGTATCACCAGCATAAAGCTCAGGGCCAGCGCCAGGAAAGCACCGAATGCATACGGGCATTTGCGGTACAGGCGGATACACCGGTACAAAAACAACAGGTAAATGAAAACAATGAATATGCCCCCGATCAACCCATATTCTTCGAGTATGATGGCATAAATAAAATCGCTGTATGAATGCGGCAGAAAGTTCCTGGCCTGGCTTCTGCCGGGGCCTCTTCCGAACCAGCTTCCGCTGGCAATGGCAATCTTAGCCTGGTTCACCTGGTATTGTCTTTCATTCACGTCTTCTTTTTTACTAAAGATGAATGACTGAAGCCGGCCGATCCAGGTAGGTACCCGTCCAACCGACAGCACCGCCGGCAGGTCTTTTGTTTTTTGTTCTTTCTTATCGTAGGTGGTTACTGCAATGGTAAACAGGATTACCACGGGTATCAATGCAATACCAATGGTCATCAGCAGGTGTTTGGTACGTACCCGGCCGATGAACAGAAGCATCATGCTGGTGCAGCCAATGAGCAGGGCGGTTGACAGGTTGGCCGGGGCAATCAGCATACAGATGATGGCCACGGGTATAATCACCGGCAGAAATCCTTTTTTAAAATCCTTGATCACATTCTGTTTACGGCTCAGCTGGCGGCTCAGGTACATAAACAGGGCCAGCTTGGCCATGTCCGACGTCTGGAAGGTCATGTTGATCACCGGGAGTTTGATCCAGCGGCTTCCGGCATTCAGTTCCACACCAAACATCAATGTATAAAGCAGCAACGGAATGGAAACCAGGAATAAGATCAATGCAATGCGGGAGTACAAGGTATAATTCACCCGGTGTGCAAAGTAGATAATCAGTAAACCCAGTACAATGAAGGCAAATTGTTTAAACAGGTAACTCTCTGTACTCTTGCTCAACCGGAAGGCCAAAGAGCCGGTGCTGCTGTACACCACCAGCAGGCTTGCCAGGGTGAGGATGACGACGATACCCCATATCACACGGTCGCCCCGGGTTTTGCTCACCAGGTTACCACCCATGTTGCTGATATTGGGTGTAAAAAAGGATCGTATGTTTACCTGTTCTGCCATATTGTTAAGAGATCCCAAGAGAGAAAGGGTTTTTCTTTCTTGCTTCTGTTCTGTTTTATGCTTTTGTTATAATTCCTTTACTGCTTTTTTAAACTGGTTACCCCTGTCTTCATAATTTTTAAACAGGTCGAAACTGGCGCATGCCGGGCTCAGCAGCACCACGTCGCCTTTGTTGGCAAAATGAAAGGAGGTGTTCACCGCATCCTGGGCGCTGGCCGTATCCACGATCAGCGGAATGGTATCCGCAAATGCTTCGTGGATTTTTCGGTTATCGGTTCCCATGCACACAATCGCCCTTACTTTTTCCTTCACCAGTTCTTTCAGCAGTGAATAATCATTACCCTTGTCTACCCCGCCCAGTATCAGTATCACCGGTTTTTCCATGCTTTCGAGTGCATACCAGGTGCTGTTTACGTTGGTGGCCTTGCTGTCGTTGATGAATTCCACATTTTTGATGGTGGCAACGGTTTCCATGCGGTGTTCCAGTGTTTCGAAAGTCTGCAGGGCTTCCCTGATCTTTTCCTTTCGTATATCTACAGCGGTGGCAGCCAGGCTGGCGGCCATGCTGTTGTAGTGATTGTGTTTACCTTTCAGGGCAAAGTCTTCTATGCTCATCTGCATCTCTTCGTTTTTCCATTTCAGGTGCATTTTTGCGTTGAGCAGGTAAGCACCCTGTGGCAGTTGTTTACTCATGGTAAATGGGGCTGGTGTTGATTTAATGGAATAGTTACTGATTGTTTTCACAGTCACTTCATCGTCCATATTATAAATAAATACGTCTTCGGTTTGCTGGTTCAATGCGATCCGGTACTTGCTGCTTATATAATTCTCAATTTTATATTCATAGCGGTCCAGGTGGTCTTCGGTAATATTGGTGAGTACTGCCACGTCCGGCCGGAAGGTTTTTATATCATCCAGCTGGAAGGAACTGATCTCTGCCACGTACAGCGGTTTCGGATCTTCGGCCACCTGCCTGGCAAATGAATAGCCTACATTGCCTACCAGGGCACAATCGGCGCCGCCGGTTTTACAGATGTGGTAGGTAAGCGAAGTGGTGGTGGTTTTACCGTTGCTGCCGGTGATGGCGATGATTTTACTATTGCCTTTGTAGCGGTAAGCAAACTCAATCTCGCTGATGATGCCGATGCCTTTGGCCCGGATCTGTTTGACGAGCTCATTTTTTTCGGGGATGCCCGGGCTCTTCATCACTTCATCGGCATTCAGTATTTTTTCAGTACTGTGCTGCCTTTCTTCAAAATCAATCTGTCCGGATTTCAGTTCCATTTTGTAATTGTCGCGGATTTCGCCGCCGTCGCTCACAAACACGTCGTACCCCTGCTGCCTGGCCAGCAATGCTGTGCCAATACCGCTTTCGCCTGCGCCGAGTATGACTAGTCTTTTTTTCATTTCCTGTTTCCGTCGTTTACTGACGGATTAATTGGTTCTTCATTGGATTAGAACTTAACGGGTTGTTGCCGGTCGGGTACTTCGGTTTTCATTTTCTGGTACTTGTACTTGAAAAACTTGTGATTGGTCTTTACAGATCTATGTTGGTTTTTCAATAAACTCTTTATCTCAGTTTCAGGGTTACAATTGCCATTACCACGCTTAGTATGGTTACGATCCAGAACCGAACGGCAATCTTGCTCTCGTGATAGCCCAGTTTCTGGTAATGATGGTGCAGCGGGCTCATCAGGAACACACGCCGTCCTTCGCCATACTTTCGTTTGGTGTATTTAAAATACCCCACCTGTATCATCACGCTCAGGTTCTCCACCAGGAACACAAAACAGAAGAAGGGTATCAGTAATTCTTTGCGTACGATAATGGCCAGGGCTGCAATGATGCCGCCCAGGGCCAGGCTTCCGGTATCGCCCATGAATACCTGTGCCGGGTATGCATTGTACCAGAGGAACCCGATGCATGCTCCCACGAAAGCGGCGATGAAAATGGACAGTTCGCCGATGTTGGGGATGTACATGATGTTGAGGTATTCCGCAAATTTGATGTTACCGCTCAGGTAGGCAAATATGCCCAGGCCGATGCCGATGACGGCGCTCACGCCGGTGGCCAGTCCATCGAGCCCGTCGGTGATATTGGCGCCGTTACTTACTGCCGTCACAATAAATATCACGATGATGATATAAAGTATGTACGTGAAATCACGCCATGATGCAGGAAGCAGCTTGGCATAATTGAATTCATGGTTTTTTACAAACGGAATGGTGGTGATGGGGGTTTTTACCGATGCATAGATGTGTTGTTTTCCATCAATTATCACGGTATCGAAGCGGGTGGCTTTTTCCTTTGGCCCCAGTACCATATTGGTCTGCACTTCCCTTTTTACCACCACGCTGGGTGTAAAGTATAGGGTGGCCCCTACAATAAGGCCCAGCATCACCTGACCGAATATTTTGAATCTTCCTGCGAGTCCGTCACTGTCGCTTTTTTTATATGGTATCCCTTTTTTCTGTGCAATGCGTTTGGCCCGGATCTTCAGGTAATCGTCGATAAAGCCAATGGCACCCAGCCATACGGTACACACCAGCATCAGCCGGATGTATACTTTGCCGAGGTGGGCAAACAACAGTGTTGGAATAATGATGGCCAGGATGATGATGATGCCGCCCATGGTAGGTGTTCCCTTCTTCTGCTGCTCGCCGGCCAGGCCAAGATCACGTACGCTTTCTCCCAATTGCTTTGCCTGCAGGTAGCGGATCAACCGTTTGCCATAAATGGTTGTGATCACCAGGCTCAATACCATGGCCAGCATCACACGGATACTCAGGAAGCGGTAGAGTTCGCTCCCCGGGAACCGGAATCCTTCTGCCTTGAGCCAATCAAATAAGTGATACAACATATGGTTAATGATTCATTGTTAATTGTTCACCCGGTCACTTCATTTTTCCAGCATTTCGAACATTTCATTCAGTACCTGCTTGTCGTCAAATTCATGCTTCACGCCTTTTATATCCTGGTACTTCTCGTGCCCTTTTCCTGCCACCAGGATGATGTCATCTTTTCCTGCCAGGTTCACCGCCGTTTTAATAGCTTCCTTCCTGTCGGCAATGGAGATGGCTTTTTTTTTTGTAACCACCGTCAGCCCGGCTTCCATGTCTTTCAGTATCGCCAGCGGGTCTTCGCTTCTTGGATTATCGGACGTAAAGATTACCTTATCGCTGTACTCGCAGGCCACTTCCGCCATCACCGGGCGCTTGGTTTTATCCCGGTCGCCGCCGCAACCCACTACGGTGATGATTTTTTCGTTACCGCGGCGTAATTTTTTTATAGTTGCCAGTACATTTAATAATGCATCAGGTGTATGGGCATAATCCACGATACCTGTGATCTTATCCTTTTTGCTGATGCGGTAATCGAATCTTCCTTCGGCTCCTTCGAGGCTGCTTAATGCCTGCAGTACTTTGTCTTTATCCTCGTCCAGGCAAATGGCAGCGCCGTATACCGCCAGCAGGTTGTATGCATTGAATTCACCAATGAGCCGGAAATACACTTCTTTATCATTGATGGTCATATGCAGACCTTCGAGGCCGTTGTCGAGAATCTTTCCTTTAAACTCGGCCATGGTTTTCAGGCTGTAGAAATATTTCCGGGCATGGGTATTCTGCAACATCACGGCTCCCCGCTTATCGTCGGCATTGCTGATGGCAAAGGCAGAAGAAGGAAGTTTATCGAACCAGGATTTTTTCACCCGGATGTATTCATCGAAGGTTTTGTGATAATCGAGGTGATCGTGTGTGATGTTGGTGAACAGGGCGCCGGTGAACTGTAAACCCGTGATGCGGTGCTGGTGAATGGCATGGCTGCTGCACTCCATAAACACATAGACACAGCCTTCATCCAGCATCTGCTTCAGCAGTGCGTTGATGCTGACCGCATCGGGTGTTGTATGCGTGGCTGCAAACACTTTATCGCCCACCTGGTTCTGCACCGTGCTGATCAGCCCGCATTTATATCCCAATGCCGTAAAGAGTTTCCAGAGCAAGGTGGCGATGGTTGTCTTCCCATTGGTTCCGGTTACACCAACCAGTTTCATCTTCAGGGATGGCTCGCCAAAAAAATTATGGCTCATGTACCCGGCGGCTTCCGCTGCGTTTTCCACCTGTATATAAGTAACCGCTTCATCCGGTTTTTCGGGAAGCGATTCACATACGACAGCAACAGCACCCTTCTCCACAGCATCCTGTATGTAAACCTGTCCATCGGTTTTTGTTCCAGGCAGGGCAATGAAGCAGCAGCCTGCTGCCGCTGCCCTGGAATCAATTACCAGGTTGTTTACATCAACTTGGGTATTGCCCTTTGTGGAGCGGATGGAAACTTTATATAGTATGTCCTGTAATATCAATTCAGTACTAATGAAATGGTTTGTTTGTTATTGGTTCCTGCTGTCAATGACTGGTTAATCACCTTTCCCCTTCCGGTAGTGCTTACCCGGTATCCTTTGTTTTCCAGCAGGTATACGGCATCTTTCAGTCCCATTCCTGTTACGTCGGGGATGGCAGTACTCGGTGCATCGGGTTTCGTATTCAGTACCCCGGCTTTGTTGCGTACCTGTGCATACCTCCAGTACCCTGTATTGGCCGAATCGATAAAGGGCATATTCATGTAATTGAAAATGGATGCGAATTCATTACCGGCGCCGGCATAGCTGTACAGTGTGCTGTCGGCGGGAATGCCGGTTACTATGTACTTTTTATTGCTGAGATAACTTCCGTAAATGCGGTCGCTGATCTCTTTGAATACAGCGCCTGACACATCAGCACCATACACCATCCTGGATTCCCGGCTGTTTTGTATCACCACTGCGATCGTGTATTTTGGTTGTTGTGCCGGGAAATACCCGATGAAAGAGGCCTGGTAAATTTTGTTGCCTTTGTTATAGCCTTTATTATTCAATGCGGTTACCGCTGTTCCGGTTTTCCCGGCGATGAGGTAACTGCTGTCTTTGATTTTCCTGGCTGTGCCATGTTCACCCTGTACTACTTCCAGCAGGCATTCTTTCACCTGTTTCAGTGTTTCATCACTGCATATTTTTTCAACCAGTACCTGGGGTTTAATGGATTTTACTTCCACCCCGTATTCTCTTACGGAACTCACGAGGTAGGGTTTCATCATCTTTCCATTATTGGCAACGGCATTGTACAGCATCAGCATGTGCAGCGGGGTAACCAGCTCTTCGTATCCATGTGCCATAAAGGGGATAGTGGTTTTGCTCCAGGTACGGCTTTTTTCATTTTTGATAAGAGGCCGGCCCGATGTGGCGGTGATATCCACCCCGGTCATCTGGTCTAACCGGAAATGATGCAGGTGGGCCAGGAATTTTGAAGGAGTTTCCTGGTAATACTGGAAGGCCAGTTTTGCGAATGCCACGTTGCTGCTTTTGGCAAATGCGTCTTTAACGGTAACCGCGTAATCGCCTTTGTGCGAATCCCTGATGGGTAGTCCATAAAATTTTTTTTCGCCTCCTTCACAGTCAACCACTGTATTGATATCAATGTATTTATCTTCCAGCAGGCTCATGAGCGTTGCCAGTTTAAATACTGAACCTGGTTCGGTAGCCTTGCCGATTCCGTAGTTAAGGTCTTCGGTATATACACTGTCCCGCTGCTTTCCCAGGTTGGCGATTGCCTTTATCTTACCGGTGGAGGTTTCCATTACAATGGCGGTACCATGCAGCGAGTTGTTGTTGCGAAGCATTTTCATGAGGGCCGTTTCGGTAACATCCTGTATGTAGGTATCCAGGGTGGAGATGATATCGCTGCCGTTTTCGGGTTCCACTTCTGCACCATCCACCGGCATATAGGCGCCGGCCATGTACCGTACCAGTTGCTGGCCGGCTTTTCCCTTCAGCAGGCTGTCGTAACTCTGCTCCAGCCCTACATTAGAGGCATTATTTCTTGACAGGCCAATGGTGCGGTTGGCGAGCAGCACATATGGGTTAATGCGTTTGTCTTTTGATTCGACGATGAAGCCACTTTTATTTTTACCCAGTTTTACCAAAGGAAATTCCCTGAATTCTTTGTATGCTGAAAAAGATATTTTTTTCTTAAGACTATGATACCGCTCTTTATTTTTATACCCCAGCTGCAGTTCTTTCTTATATTCCGCAGCCGTTTTGTCTTTGAACAGGTTGGCCAGGCATTCGCTCAGTGAGTCAACATTTTCTTTAAACCGAATGCCATTCTTATCCCGTAGTCCTTCTGCGCCAAAATCGATGTACACATCAAATACCGGCACCGATGTACTGAGCATGTTCCCGTCTTCACTGTAAATGGTACCCCGCTCTGCATCGGTGGATATATACTTCATATGCAGGCTGTCTCCCATTTGGGTCCAGTACCTGCCTTGTGCCTGCTGGATATACAGTGTTCTTCCCACTACTACTATTGCCAGTAGTACCATTCCTAAAAAACAGAGGTAAACTCTCCAGAGTATGTCCTTTTTTATATCCAAAATGATCCTGCACCCGTAAGTGCTTTATGTGTTTGTTCGGTTAATAAATCCATGCCTGTCATTTCTTTTCCAGCAGGTACGGGGGGGATGTCAGTTCCTTTAATCCCAGTGGTTCCACCGCCTTGATCAGTTCACTGGCCTTGCTCCTGAAAATCACTTCACTCTTGATGGTTTTATACTCATATTCCAGTTCTTTGATGTGCTTTTCAGTTACACTTATCTTCCGCGTCAGCTTGTCGGCATAGTGTCCGTTATATATATATAGTACTGCCAGCAGGGCCAGGAACAGGAAAAAAGGGATATTCTTCACCACCCAGCGATGACTCAGGAATTTCTTCCACTCCAGCCTGGAAGCTGCGGCTGCCATTTCTTTTACTTCCTCTTTATCGTTTATGATCTCGGGCACTCTTCTGATTTTTTATTATTTATTTTTTCTCCGCCACCCTGAGTTTGGCACTCCGGGAGCGGCTGTTCTGTTTTAGTTCTTCTGCTGATGCGGAAACGGGTTTTTTGGTTACAATTCTCAGAGGGCTTTCTGTGCGGCGGCCATACAGATCGTCGGACAGGGGTTCATCAAAAGTTCCATGCCTGAAAAAATTCTTCACGATCCGGTCTTCCAGTGAATGAAAGGTGATGACGGCGATACGGCCTCCGCTTTTCAATACGGCAACCGATTGTTCAAGCATTTCTTTTAAGGCACCGAATTCATCATTCACCTCTATCCGGAGGGCCTGGAATACCTGGGCAAAGTATTTCTGGGGATTTCCTTTTACCACACTGCTCACCGCCATCTTGAATTCATTGATGGTGCGGATGGGAGCAAGCAGCCGTTGTGTCACAATCGTTCTGGCCAGTGTTTTCGCATTCGTTACTTCGCCGTACTGCTCAAACAGCTTGTGCAGTTGCAGTTCTGAATATTCCTGGATGATATGAGCCGCTGTTTTTTGCTGGCGCTGATCCATGCGCATATCCAGTGCTGCATCAAATCGAATGGAAAAGCCGCGTTCTGCTTCGTCAAACTGGTGACTGGAAACGCCGAGGTCGGCGAGAATTCCATCCACCAAATCGATTTTGTGCAGGCGCAGGAACCGTTGCAGGTAACGGAAGTTCTGCGGGATGAACAGTACCCGGTTATCCGGTGGGATATTCACGGCTGCATCACTGTCCTGGTCAAATGCAACCAGTCTGCCGTCGGCAGCCAGCTTCTCCAGTATGGCCCGGCTATGGCCTCCGCCGCCAAACGTACAATCCACATATGTTCCGGCCGGGTTGATGTTCAGTCCATCGATGCATTCATTCAACATCACCGGAATATGGTAATCGTCGGGCATCCCCGTTATGGAGTTAACAGGCGGTATTTTGTCATCACTGCTCATACCAATCAACTGTTCGGCTTGTCATTCTTCCGGTTCATTACCTCGTTGGCAAGGTCGCTGAACGATTGTGGTGTAAAAGTTTCAAAGAACTGTTTATACTTACTTTTATCCCAGATCTCAATTTTGTTTACTGCCGAAACCAGCACGATGTCTCTTTCCAGTCCTGCATGTTCGGCCAGGTTTTTAGGCAGCAGCAGCCGGCCGGCAGAATCCAGTTCCAGCTGGGTGGCTCCATTTAAAAAGTAACGTCTGAATTCACGTACCTTAGGGTCAAAATCATTCAGTTTGCTGATCTCAGAAAAAATAGGATCCCAACTCTGCTGTGGATACAGGGTGAGACATTTTTCGAAACCCCTGTTGATGATAAACTGGGATGCGCCTTCTTCCGGTAGCTGCTTTTTAAAGCCGGCCGGTAAAAGGAAGCGCCCCTTGGCATCTAAAGTGGCTTCATATTCACCCAGAAAACCTATCATTTTCAATCAATTATCCTATTTATTTACAGATATTTCCACAAAATAACACTTTTTCCCACTTTATGGCCAAATTTGGTATAAAGTTTTTTTTCCACATGGGAATAGTGTGCGTAGGCAAGGATTAGCGGGTGAAACGCCAGGCCCCTATGTGAATTGGATGTGGAAAGCTGTGGATTACTGTTAATTTCTTTTATTCAACCGCTTCCATATGCCCACTACAGGATATTCAGGAACTCCTCTTATTAAGAAGCTCGGCATTAAACCAGAGATGAAGGTTTTGCTGATCAATGAACCCCGCAATTATTTTGAGTTACTGGAAATGAACATCACCACCCAGCTGGTAACAGGCAGTCAGGCACCTGATTTCATTCACCTTTTTGTAAAAGACAACGGGGCGTTCCAGGATGCGATGAAAAAAATATTGGTTCTTTATAAAAAGAACACATCAATCATTACCTGGGTTTCGTGGTATAAGAAAAGCGCCGGCATGGCAACAGATATGACGGAAGATGTAATCAGGCATTTCGCCTTGAAGAATAACCTCGTGGATGTGAAAGTGTGTGCTGTTAGTGATGTGTGGAGCGGATTAAAGCTGGTGGTGCCTCTTGCAAAACGATAAACTTATTTAGCAAGCGGAATGGTGATGGTAAATGTACTTCCCTTGCCCAGCACGCTTTCTGCCTTGATATTTCCATGGTGAGCATCCACCATGGTCTTAACATAACTCAGTCCAAGACCAAAGCCTTTTACATTGTGTACATTGCCGGTATGTGCCCGGTAAAATTTCTCAAATATCCTGTTCAGTGTTTCTTTGCTCATGCCAATGCCGTTATCCTCGATCCGGATTTTAAGTACATTATTAGCATTCTTTGTGCTTAATTTGATATGCGGGTTTTCTTTTGAATATTTCACGGCATTGTCGAGCAGGTTATTGATGAGGTTGGTAAAATGAACTTCATCGGCAAGAATGATATCTTTTTCTGCTTCCATGGCCACTTCCAGCTTGCCCTTCTTTTCTTCCACCTGCAGCTGGATATTATTCAGGGCGCTGGCAATCAGGTCGTGTGCATCCATGCGTTTCAGTTTCAGCTGTACTTCCTGCTTATCGAGCAAAGCCGCCTGCAGTATGGTTTCCACCTGTTTATTCATCCGCCTGTTTTCTTCCTTGATGATGCCGGTGAAATATTTGGCCTTTTCCGGGTCACTCACCACCTTGTCATTCTTGAGTGCATCCACGGCAAGCGATATTGTTGCCAAAGGTGTTTTAAACTCATGGGTCATGTTGTTGATGAAATCAGATTTGATCTCACTCAGTTTTTTCTGTTTCAGGAGGGTGCGGATGGTGATGAAGAATGCCGTGGTGATGATCAACGTGAAAAATATGGCCCCCAGGATAAACCAGATCATCTCTTTCCATACCAGTCGCTGCTGGTGCGGTACAATCACATACAAAAGTTCTTCCCGTACCAGGTTTTCAAAGTTGCTGCCGCTGGGCGGTTCCAGGGCATACACGAGGCTCAGGCTGTTGGCCGAATCGGCATAGTATTTAAAAAAATTATCGCTGTACACCTGGTCGCCGTTGATGGCATTTACCCGTACATTGAATTCGAAAGGATAGTTCTGCAGGCTGAATTTGTTGAACGATGAACGGATGATCTCGGCTATTTCGTCCCGGGAGAAGCGCTTAATAACAGAAGGTTTGAAGTATTGCATCTGCAGCCGGTCACCGGGAAAGAGCAGGTCGTTCCGCTGCGGCTGGGTAATCATGGATCCCTTATCCTGGGTAAGGATGCTGCCGGCATGCCCTACTGCCTGGATAAAACTGTCTTCAATCTGTTTGTTCCGTGAGTCGCGGGCACTCTGGATCCACAAAACCTGGAAAAAAATAAGCCCCAGCAACGAAAGCAGGATCAGCACCGTTATGATAGGAAATATCTTCTTCATTCGCCTGTAAAGGTAACTCAGTATGGAGCGGTAAAATACGTAAATATCATCAAACACTAAATTTAACTAAGGTTTAGAAATTTTAATGAATGGCAGTTTCGGCATTTGTTTTCAGGAATTAAATATTACTTTAGAAATATGATTGACCCTGGCCCCGGCATACTACTGATTGCAGATCCTTTTTTAAAAGACCCGAACTTTTTAAGAACGGTGGTCTTCCTTTGTGAGCACCGGCAACAGGGCAGTTTCGGGCTGGTCCTGAATAAACAAATTGAACAAACACTTGATCAGCTGATCGCCGAACTGGAGGGGTTCCGTTTTCCCGTTTACTACGGCGGTCCCGTGCAGATGAATACCCTGCATTTCATTCACCAGTATCCTGACCTGATCCCTGATTCCGTTAAAGTGAGTGACGGTATTTACTGGGGCGGCAATTTTGAGTCGCTTACTGCATTGATAAAAAACAATCACATCAGTGAATCCAGGATTAAATTTTTTGTGGGATACAGCGGCTGGGGCGATGGGCAGCTGTCTGCCGAGATGGAGGAAAAAAGCTGGCTCACTGTTCAGGCAACCCAAAACCTTGTATTCGCTACCCCACACGATGATATCTGGAAAAACAGCCTCAGGCACCTGGGTGGTAAGTATGAAGAACTGGTGAATTATCCCATTGATCCGCAGCTAAATTAATAGAGGGCTGCTTTTGAAATATAGTTATCTTCCCTGCTAAAACAGGCCGCCCGTTGCTTTATTCATTTGTAAAAATCATTGCACGACTTGCCCTTCCTGTTTATTGCAGGGATATTGCTATAAACAAAAAAGCATACCTGGCGCACAAAGGCCCGCTGTTACTTGCCACTAACCATCCCAATTCTTTTTTAGACGCCATTATACTCTGCACGCTTTTTGGCAAACCCGTTTATTCACTGGCCCGGGGCGATGCTTTTAAAAACGGTTTTGCCGCCCGGCTGCTTTACCTTTTTAAAATGTTTCCTGTTTACCGGGTAAGCGAAGGCGTGGAAAACCTGGAAGAGAATTATAAAACCTTTGACCAATGCAAATCAATCTTCCGGCAGAACGGCATTATACTTATTTTCAGTGAGGGACGCTGCATCAACGAATGGCACCTGCGGCCATTAAAGAAAGGAACAGCCCGCCTCGCCATCAGCAGCTGGCTCGACGGCATTGAGCTGGAAGTATTGCCCGTTGCCCTCAACTACAGTTCGTTTAAAAAATTCGGGAAGAATATGAAAATATTCTTTGGGGATATGATTACCAAAGAACAGATCGATTATAAAAACACCGATGGCATTGCCATCCGCCAGTTCAATGAAAACCTGAGAGCACAGCTGGAACAATATGTATTCGAGATAAAAGAGAATGACCATGCAAAACGTAAGGAGCAATTTTACATTCACCAGTCTCTCTTAAAAAAGATTATCCTTTTCATTCCTGCGGTGGCCGGCCTGATCATACACTTTCCGCTTTATTATTTCGTCAAGGGATTAGGTGAATCGCTGATTAAAGAGCCCGGACATTATGATTCAAAGATCGTGGCCTTCCTGTTTATTCTTTACCCCCTTTATATCTTACTGATCTCTTTTACTGTTTCAATCATTACCGGCAACTGGTTTTATTTATTGCTGCTGCCGGCATTGCCTTTTACCGCCTGGGCGTATGTACAGATCAAACGACAACTGGATTGATGGAAATAAAAAAGCCCACACAATCATGTATGGGCTTTCCGATAGTTATTTTAGTACTTACACTTCCTGCGCTCCTTCCACCAAAACGGTTGTTTTGTTATTCAGCACTTCCACAAAGCCGCTTTTAATGCTGTAAGAAGAGGTCTGCGTTTTGTCTTTCAGGATCTTCAGCCTGCCCTCTTTCAAGGCACTCACCATGGGAGCATGCTTATCCAGCACCTCAAACAGTCCGCCGATGCCTGGCAGCTGAACGCCATACACATCGCCGCTGAAGATCTTTTGTTCCGGAGTTAATATTTCTAATGTCATAAAATCGATTTGATGATTTGGTGATTTGATGATTCGTTGATTTGGGAATTGCATTTCATCAGCACATCGCCAAATCTTCAAATACCAAATTATGCTTTCGCCGCTTCCATCAGTTTCTTCCCTTTTTCAATCGCGTCTTCCAGTGTACCCACCAGGTTGAACGCCGCTTCGGGATATTCATCCACTTCACCGTCCATAATGGCATTGAATCCACGGATGGTATCTTCAATCGGAACCAGCACCCCTTTCAGGCCGGTGAACTGTTCGGCCACAAAGAACGGCTGTGAAAGGAAACGCTGTACTTTACGTGCCCTGGATACTACCAGTTTATCTTCATCACTTAATTCATCCAGACCAAGGATTGCGATGATATCCTGCAATTCCTTATAACGCTGAAGGATCAGTTTTACGCGATTGGCGCAATTGTAGTGCTCATCACCCACGATCTGAGGAGTAAGGATACGTGAGGTTGAATCCAGCGGATCCACCGCAGGGTAGATACCAAGGTCAGCAATCTTACGGCTTAATACGGTTGTTGCATCCAGGTGAGCAAAGGTAGTTGCCGGGGCCGGATCGGTCAGGTCATCCGCAGGTACATATACTGCCTGTACGGAAGTAATTGAACCGTTCTTGGTTGATGTAATCCTTTCCTGCATCAGTCCCATCTCGGTAGCCAGTGTTGGCTGGTAACCCACCGCCGATGGCATACGACCCAGCAGCGCCGACACTTCGGAACCTGCCTGGGTAAACCGGAAGATGTTGTCAACAAAGAAAAGGATATCCTTTCCCTGTCCGCTTCCATCACCATCACGGAAATATTCTGCCAGTGTCAGACCGCTCAACGCCACACGGGCACGGGCTCCCGGCGGTTCATTCATCTGTCCGAACACAAATGTTGCTTTACTTTCTTCCAGGCCTTTGATGTCAACCTTACTCAGGTCCCATCCGCCTTCTTCCATACTGTGTTTAAATCCTTCGCCGTAGTTCATGATACCGGCCTCGATCATCTCACGCATCAGGTCATTCCCTTCACGGGTTCTTTCACCCACACCTGCAAACACAGACAAGCCGCTATATGCTTTCGCAATGTTGTTGATCAGTTCCTGGATCAATACGGTTTTACCCACACCGGCACCACCAAACAAACCGATCTTACCACCTTTTGCATAGGGCTCAATAAGGTCAATTACTTTAATACCTGTAAACAGTACTTCGCTGGCTGTACTCAGGTTCTCAAACAACGGTGGTTTAGCATGGATGGGGCGGCCATTGGCTTTGCTTACCTGTGGCAGACCATCAATCGCATCGCCTGTTACGTTAAAAAGACGGCCTTTGATGGCATCGCCTGTAGGCATGGCAATCGCCTTCCCGGTGTCAACAACCACGGTTCCACGAACGAGGCCTTCCGTACCATCCATCGCAATGGTACGAACACTGTCTTCACCCAGGTGCTGCTGTACTTCCAGTACCAGCGTATCGCCGTTTTCACGCTTTACTTCAAGGGCATTTAAGATTTCAGGGAGTTTGCTGTCGCTGTCGAACTGAACGTCAACCACCGCACCGATAACTGTTTTGATTTTACCTGTATTGGCCATAAATGATACTTTATTGTAATGAAGTCTGAATTTGAGCGGCAAAGGTAAGGGATAGACTTTACAATTTGAAATTTGAAATCTCCCCATTTTATGCGCCCGGACGGTGAAATCCGGCCCCAGACATTAGCCATATACGATATGTAAACGGGCCTTCGTTAATCGATAAATTCCTTAGTTTCATTTAAAAATTCGTGCATGCTTCCCAGGCTAAAAAGGTTCTTCCGGATCGCATTTATCAGTGCCAACCTGGTGGCGGTTATTCTTTACCTGATGGCCTGCCTCGTTCCCTTCATTAATTCGGGAAAATCGTGGTTTATTGCCATGCTCGGTCTCGCTTTTCCCCTGCTTTTCCTGGTAGTCACCTGTTTTTTTGTTTACTGGACATTCCGGCGCTCCGGATGGGCGTGGGTATGCTTGATAGTTTTAGTATTGAGCTGGCAGCAGGTATCGGTCATGTTCAGCTTTCATTTTCCAAAGAAATTCACAGAAACGAAGCCGGCCGGAACTTTACGGGTACTCACCTGGAATCTCTCCAACTGGGGTGGATCGAACCGGTCGGATGGCAAGAAAGCCGATTACCAAGAAGAGATGACCGACGTGATTAAAAAAAGCAATGCCGATGTGGTGTGCCTCCAGGAATATGTTTACCTGAAAAACAAAAAAATACAGGATACGATACCGCCTGCCTTGCAGGAAAGCGGCTACAAGTACAGCTATTTTGTTCAAACCCATTACACCTACCGGATCTATAAGAGCACCATCATCACCGCTGTGGCTATCATTTCAAAATACCCGATTACCGACACGGCGCATTTTTTCTACAACTACGATGATTTTGCGGAACCAGTTATTTATGCCGATGTGAAAGTGAATGATGAGACTGTACGGGTATTCAGTGCACATCTTCAGTCGGTAATGTTCGAGGATTCGCATTACCAGGCGCTGCATGACCTGAAAAATCCAACCAAAGCTAGTCTTGCCGGTTCCAAAGCCATTGCATACCGGTTGCGCAATGCGTATGTGAAAAGATCCGGACAGGCGGAGCTGATTAATCAGAAGGTAAAAGCTAGTCCGCACCCTGTGGTGGTTTGCGGCGACTTCAATGACGTGCCGAATTCTTACTCTTATTTTACAGCGAAGGGAAACCTGCAGGATGCCTTCCTGAAAAAAGGAGCAGGCTTTGGGAAAACATTACGCATCATTTCTCCCACCCTGCGTATTGATTATATACTGGCTGATAAAAAATTTGATGTGACGCAGTATCATAAAATCGAAGTGCCGTATTCGGATCACTATCCCATCCTTGCCGACCTGGAATTTGACAACAATTAATTCATCGCTTTAAAAACCAGCGCAGCGATCAGGCCTCCAATTACCGGGCCTGCAACGGTTATCCAGCTATATCCCCAGTCACTGTCACGCTTGTCTTTTATCGGTAAGATGAAATGCATGATCCGGGGTCCGAGGTCACGGGCCGGGTTAATGGCATAACCGGTAGGGCCACCCAGTGACAAACCAATGCCCAAAACCAGCAATGCTACCGGTAATGCATCGAGGGAGCCCAGTTTAACATCCGCACCGGTGATATGGAACACACCGAATACGAGCACAAATGTTCCGATGATCTCCGTAAGTAAATTAAAAGGGGTATTTCTTATGGCCGGACTATTGCAGAACACAGCCAGCTTGGCATCTGCATCGGTGGTTTCATCAAAATGTTTTTTGTAGGCAAGCCAAACCGCTGAAGCACCCAGCATGGCGCCGGCGAATTGACCGGCTATGTACATCGGCACATCGGCCCATGCAAATTTTCCAGCTGTTGCCAGTGCAATGCTGACAGCAGGATTCAAATGAGCGCCGCTTTGTGCAGCAGATATGTATACCCCTACAAAAACGGCAATGGCCCATCCAAAGGTGATGACAATCCATCCGCCATTATTACCCTTGGTTTTGTTAAGTACTACATTGGCAACCACGCCATCACCCAATATAATAAGGAAAGCGGTTCCGATGAGTTCAAAGAGAAAGTTATTCATAAGCAAGTTTATTATTACCGAAAAATAATCAATTATTTATCATCCGCCCACGCAATGGCCGACTTCACCGCCCGCTGCCACCCTTTTTTCAGAGCAGCCTGTTGCTCTGCAGGCATTGCCGAATTGAATGCGGCATCCACCTGCCATTGCTTCTGTATCTCGCCAACATCGCTCCAGTAACCAACGGCAAGCCCGGCAAGATAGGCAGCACCCAAAGCAGTTGTTTCGGTTACCTGCGGGCGAACAACCTTTGTAGCCAATATATCCGCCTGAAACTGCATCAGTAAATTATTAGCCGTTGCACCTCCATCCACACGCAATTCCCTTATTGATATTCCCGAATCTGCTTCCATGGCATTCAGTACATCCATCGTTTGATAGGCGATGCTTTCCAGGGATGCTCTTGCTATATGTGCAGCTGATGTTCCCCTGGTTATTCCCACGATGGTTCCTTTTGCATACTGGTTCCAGTAAGGAGCGCCCAGTCCGGCAAAGGCCGGAACCACATAAACGCCATCGGCCGCATCAACCGATGTGGCCAGCGCCTCCACTTCTTTGGAATGTTTGATGATGCCCAACCCATCCCGCAACCACTGCACCACTGCCCCGGCAATAAACACACTTCCCTCCAGTGCATACTCGGTAATGCCATTCACTTTCCATGCAACGGTCGTTAACAGGTTATTTTTTGATACCACCGGCTTATTCCCGGTATTCATCAGCATAAAGCAACCGGTGCCATAGGTATTCTTTACCATGCCGGGCTGAGTGCACATCTGCCCGAACAAGGCCGCCTGCTGATCACCTGCAATGCCGGCAATGGGTATATTATGTGCCGTGAGAATATTTTGTGTGTTGCCGTACACTTCACTGCTGCTTCTTACCTGCGGCAGCATATTACCCGGAATATCAAATATTTTCTGCAGTTCACCATCCCATTGCAATGTATGAATATTGCAAAGCATGGTCCGGGACGCATTGGAAACGTCGGTCACGTGCATTTGCCCCTTGGTCAGGTTCCATACCAGCCAGCTGTCGATGGTGCCGAAACACAATTCTCCGTTCGCTGCTTTCTTCCGGGCATCTTTTACATTATCCAGTATCCATTTTACCTTGGTGGCAGAGAAGTAGGCATCCACGATCAAACCGGTTTTTTCGGTGATGATCTTATCCAGTCCTTTTGCTTTCAGTTCGTCACAAAAAGGGGCCGTTCTTCTGTCCTGCCAAACAATGGCATTGTAAACGGGTTTGCCGGTTGCCCGTTCCCAAACCACGGTTGTTTCCCGCTGGTTGGTGATGCCGATGGCTGCGATATTTTCGGGCGAAAGACCTGCCTTGGTGATGGCCTCTGCCGCCACACCCAGCTGGGTGCTCCATATTTCATTGGCATCGTGCTCCACCCATCCCGGCTGCGGGAAGATCTGGTTGAACTCTTTTTGTGCCATGGCCACGATGCTTCCTTTTTTATCAAAGATGATGGCCCGGGAACTGGTGGTGCCCTGGTCGAGCGCCAGAATGTATTGCTGCATGAATCAATTTTGTTTTGAAGTTAACTGAAATTAGAGAACCCCGCTGCTTACCACCCGTACTTCTCATTTCCCGCTGAAACAAAATGATGTATTCTTTTACCGAATTGTTTATATTTGCAACATTGTAGCAAAAATCTTGTTCAGGCAGAACACCATACGGAGAATAACCGCTGCGGCTTTGCTGCTGGTATTTTCATTCAGCATCACGCCCACCATCCTGCTGCACAACTGGCTGGCTGACCATACCGACACGGTAAAGAAAACAGGAAGCCCGGAACAGGATCATATCAGCACAAAAAAATTTTACTGCCATTGCGATAACATTGTCGCTGAATCTCCTTTCACTGAAGTTGATGAAGTGATTGTTCCCATTCCGGAAAAAATATTTTCCATTGAACAGGGAAGCAAAACTGTTCAGCCAGTTTCCAGTCAGCACTTGTATTTCGCCCTTCGTGGCCCTCCCGTTGTTTGATTATTGCCCGTGAAAGCGCATGTTCCTTTTGCGGATGCTCCCAGCACATCAAACAATCATCAAAACCTTTTCCATGCGGATCATCATTACAGCATTACTGGCTTTTGCCGGGTTACCCGTTATCAGCAGCCAGCTATTGGCACAGGGTAATTCTTTGCCTTCAAAATTCAACACACTCAATAATACATTCACCGGCAGGATTACCGATGCAAAAACAGGCAGCCCCGTTGCAGCCGCTTCGGTATACATCACCGATATCCGTTCCGGTTCATCCACCAACGAAAATGGCAATTTCATCATCCGCAATATTCCCCAGGGAAAACATTTGGTGGAAATATCACACATCGGTTATACCAGCATCGTGGAAAACATTGACTTCAATACCGACGTACAGAAAGATTTTGTCCTCAGCGGATCCATCATAGAAAACAACGCGGTTATCGTAACCGGTGTAAGCGGTGCTACGCAGCAGCGCAAGGTTCCCTTCGCTGTTTCGGTGATGAAGCGGCAGGACCTGCAGCAAAGCACATCCAGCAACATTATTGAATCGCTGACAAAGATCGGGGGTGTATCGACCCTCGCCAGCGGCCCGGCCATTTCAAAACCGGTGGTACGTGGACTCAGTTACAACCGCGTTCTTACCATCAACGATGGGGTTCGCCAGGAAGGTCAGCAATGGGGTGATGAGCATGGCATTGAAGTGGATGAAGCCAGCGTAAATAAAATTGAATTGCTGAAAGGCCCCGCCTCCATCATTTATGGAAGCGACGCCATGGCCGGTGTGGTGAACATCATCACCAATGTGCCGGTTCCCGTTAATACCATCAAGGCGAATATGTCTTCCAATTACCAAAGCAATAACCGGCTCCGTACACTGAATGCAAATATCGGTGGCAATATGAATGGTTTCAACTGGAACATTTATACATCAAATAAAGCCGCCGCGGATTACCGGAATAAATACGACGGTTATGTTTATAATTCAAAATTCACTGAACATAATTTAGGTGGATACCTTGGCTTCAATGGTAAGTGGGGGTTCAGTCACCTGCTGTTAAGCAGTTTTAATCTGAAAGCCGGCATGGTGGAAGGAGAACGGGACGCAGGCGGGTATTTCACCAAAACACTGGCCGGTGGCGTGGTGGAGAGAGCAACCAGCGTTGACTTTAAAAGCACCACCCCGCAGATCCCTTACCAGCATATCCGGCATTTTAAGATCGCCACAGACAATAATATCCGGATGGGCAAGAACCATCTTACATTCAATATCGGCTACCAGCAGAACAGGCGGGAAGAGTTCGGTAACCCGGATGACATAAATGAACGTTCGCTGTTCTTCAATCTCAGAACGATTACATACACTGCCCAGTTTCACCTGGCCGAAAATAAAGGCTGGAAAACTTCTATCGGCATCAATGGCATGCAGCAGAATAATACCAACAAAGGCATTGAACAGCTGATACCGGATTATGCTCTTTTTGATTTCGGTATTTATGGGTATTCCCAGAAAACAATAGACAAAATAACCCTGAGCGGAGGACTCCGTTTTGACAGCCGCAATGTAACTGCAGATAATTTACTCGATGGCACCGCCATCAAAGGTGCCGGTTTCAAAAAATCGTTCTCGAATATTTCAGGCAGCATTGGTGTGGCAGCCCAGCTTACCGAAAAACTGAACCTGAAATTCAATGCAGCAAGAGGATTCCGGGCGCCCAGTATTCCTGAACTTGCTTCCAACGGCGCTCACGAAGGAACCACCCGCTATGAATACGGCAATACATCATTGAAAAGCGAAACAAGCATACAACTTGATGGCGGGCTGGAATACAGTGCTGAACACATTTCCATCGGCCTGTCTGCCTTTTATAACAGCTTCAATAATTTTATTTTCTACCGGAAACTTGAAGCTGCCGCTGGTGGTGACAGTCTCATAAATGTAAATGGTGATTTGCTTACTGCCTTTAAATTCGACCAGACCAAAGCGGCACTGGCCGGGCTGGAAGCAACGGTTGATATTCATCCCCACCCGCTGGACTGGCTGCACATCCTGAACACCTTCTCCATGGTAAGCGGGCAATTGAGAACACCGATCGAAGGGAATAAATACCTTCCGTTTATCCCGGCTTCAAAACTGGTGACAGAGTTCAAGGGCAACTTCAATAACCTCGGCAAGCATGTTCAGAACTTCTATGTGAAGTTTGAAGTAGATAATACCTTTTCAAAAAACAATGTGTTCACTGTTTACAACACAGAAACAGGAACACCGGGTTATACATTACTGAATGCAGGGTTGGGCGCCGACTTTGCAGGCAGGAAGAACAAGACACTGTTCACTCTTGGATTCAGCGTGGTGAATATCGGTGATGTGGCGTACCAGAATCACCTCAGCCGTTTGAAATATGCAGCAGCAAATGCAGCAACCGGCAGAACAGGCGTATATAATATGGGGAGAAATTTCAGCATCAGGCTGAATATTCCATTGAGTTTCGATCTGAAAAAATGATCACCCGTCATTTCTTTTCCTGGCCCAGAGCAGGAAACCCGTGATGCTCAGTAATGAGCCCGAGAGCCCGAAAATAAAATAGATCAGTTTAATAGTAAGGCCGCCGAAGTTCCCCATGTGTACCTGCGAGTTGATGATGTCGTACCGGTCATTGGAACTGATCTCTGTTACAAACCGGGTACCGGCCACGGCCCCGTTGCTGTCGAGCATGATGGCATCTGCAAATTTTTTAGAGTGAACAAATGCATTGGAAGAGCGGCTGCCGTAGACGGCTGTTTTCCCTTTATTATTTTGTGCGAAGTAAATAACATAAGCCGTGAAACCAGGATGCTGCTGTTTGATCGCCTTATAAGCTGAATCAAAAGAAAACGAAAGAGCCGGTGAGGCATTCAGTACAGGCTTGTAATCATAAGACGCATAAAAATCCTTTTTGAAAACATAACGCTGCATCCAGAAACCGGTCACAGCGATCATCAGGTTAAAGAGCAGGGCATATACGCCGATCAGCTGATGCAGGTTCCTTTTGGAATATACTTTCCTGTGGAATAACAGAACCGGGAGAATGCTCTTCCGGAAAAGAATAATGCCAGTGGCAAGGCTCAGCAGGAAAAGCAAGGCAAAAAATCCAAGCAGCCACTCCCCCGTTTTACCCAGGTGAAAGGAATTATGGAATTTAGACAGCCAGCTTATGAAATTGTTTTTCATGTCATCGCTGCCCCCTCTCGTCATCAGCACCTGGCCGGTTTGCGGGTGAAGAAAAACCTCCATTCCCTTTGTCCCGCTCCTATACGAAGAATCATACACAACGAAAGAAAAAGCCTGCTCCTCACTTTCCGGCAGGGAACAATTGCTGATCTGTGCAGCCGGGTAGTTCTTTTGAATTACGCGGTAACAACTGTCGACCGTTAGTACAGGCAGGGCCGATGTATTGATGTGCGGTTTGTTATCGAGCTGTGCCCGGAATACCAGGGCAGCGCCTGATAAAGACATCAGCAGAATAAACAAGGCCGAGAAGAGACCCGTGAAGCGGTGAATATAAAGAGTACTTTTTTTTCTCATTGGCCGGTTGTTCGGTATCTTGCAATATTAATCATTACCTCCTTCACATGAATGGCAAGCGAACCTTATTTTTACTGGCAGCGCTGGCCGGCATATGGTTACCGGCTTTTTCGCAGAATGCCGACATTGATATCCTGAAGTCCATCAACCGGCACGAAACCAATTTCAAGAACAAATACCTGGAGCTGAATGCTTCGTCGGTAACTGTTGTGAGCATAGCGGTACCGGTTGGTATGGCTGTGGCGGGTTTTATCAAGCACGACAAAAAACTGAAAATGGATGCGCTGTTTACCGGTGCTGCCTGGCTGGCTACGGGCATTGTTACCCGCAGCACCAAGCGTATTGTAAACAGGCCCCGGCCTTTTGAGAGTTATTCTTTTATTATTACCCGGGATGATGAGAGCGGCGGCATGTCGTTTCCATCGGGGCATACTTCTTCTGCATTCTGCACGGCCACTTCTTTATCGCTGCGCTATCCAAAATGGTATGTGATCGCTCCTTCATACCTGTTTGCCGTAAGCGTAGGCTGGGCCCGCATGTATCAGGGCGTTCATTACCCCAGCGATGTGCTGGCAGGGGCATTGGTTGGCGCCGGCAGTGCCTGGGTATCGTATAAGATTCAAAACTGGCTTGATCATAAACAAAAGAAAAAGAAGGAACCCATTCCTTTATGAGATCATATTGCTTGATACTGTTGTTGCTTGTCTCCGGCAGTTTTTATGCCCAGGACCGCGGTACAGGTACCTATAAGAAGCCGAAACGGTTTTCTTTCATAACAGATATACCCCGGGATGCGGCTCAATTCAGCAGACATACATTCCGTAAGAATAATCTTGCGAATCTCGCCATCATTGCCGGCACAACGGCAACACTCTTCCTGGCCGACCAATCGATCACCAATACCGTGCAGCATAATTTCCGGGAGGCCGGCATTCATGCAACGGAGAACTATTCGCCCATTATCCAGGTAAATACCGGCGGTACAAAAACCACGATCGGCAAAATACCTCACAATATCAACACGGCTTTTTACAATTTTGGCCAGGGATCATCAACGTTGTTCATGGCAGCCGGTTTCTTTATTCTCGGGAAGATAAAAAAAGACAACCGGGCCTTGCTAACAGCCAGCCAGCTTACCGAGTCATTCATTGTGATGGGAGTCAGCACACAACTGATGAAATATGCAACGGGTAGGGAAAACCCGTCTGAAGCAACAGCAAGAAGGGGCAGGTGGAGACCTTTCCCTTCGTGGAAAGACTTCCAGGATAATAAACCGCGGTATGACGCATTTCCTTCGGGGCATCTCGCAACATTCATCAGTACCGTTACTATCATCGGGGAAAATTACCCGGAGATAAAGTGGATCAAACCAGTCGGCTACAGCCTGGCGGCACTGATAAGCCTGGCCATGATCAACAATGGTGTACACTGGGCAAGCGATTACCCCCTGGCGGTTGCGCTGGGATACGGTTTCGGAAAATTAATTTCAAGTAAAACAAAACTGAAGATTGTTGTATATTAACAACATAGTTTCAATGGATCACCATGATCGATATAGACATCAATACACCTGCCTTGCTTTTCCCGGCCATTACCTTACTGATGCTGGCCTATACCAACCGTTTTTTATCGCTGGCGTCGCTGGTAAGAAAGCTTCATGAAGAATACAGCCGGGGAGAGCGGGAGAAAAATATCCTGAAGCAGATCAGGAATCTGCGCTCCCGCATCAACCTGATCCGCTATATGCAGGCGCTGGGCGTTCTCAGCTTTCTCTGCTGCGTGTTGTGCATGTATACCATCTTCCGCGGGTGGAACATCCTGGCTCACTGGATTTTTGCCGCCAGCCTTATCTTCCTGCTTTTATCAATCATCCTGTCCTTACTAGAGATTAACAAAAGTACCAAAGCCATTGAGCTGGTGTTGAGTGATATTGAAGAACTGGATAAGGAAAATATCTTTACCGATATTTTTAAAAAAGAAGACCGCTAGTCGAATTCTTTGGGTTTTGTGTTTTCATAATTCTCATCATACCGTACAAAAAACCGGATATAGATGACCCGGCTTAACCGCATGAGCCAGGGTTGCATAACCACCAGCAAAAAAGTATTCAGCCCCAGCCACCAGAAAATACGGTTGTCATCCGCAGAAATTCCGATAAGTACCAGCCAGGCCACAAAGGTGGCCACCGAAACCGCCACGGCCAGTGCATAGCTCACGTAGCCGGTGCCATACCAGAAGCCCTGCTCCAGGTCGTATTTCTGTTTACAAACCGGGCAATCATCGTGCATATTGAAGATCTGGGAAAGGCGGAGTGTTTTATACGGGTTTCCATCTTTGTACATGGAACCGCGCCTGCAACGGGGGCACCTCATCGCTAAAATACTCCAGTAGTAGTTAGGCCGGGGTTTTTTATCCATGCTGCAAAGGTAAGAAAGCAATAAAGTTTTTGGGTAACAAAAGTTACGTCTTACTTATACTTCAGCTTGAACCAGAACATAATCACACTCATGGTAAGCACCATCACGTTGGTATAAATGATGGCTGCATCCTTCATGAGGATACCATACATCAGCCAGCAGCAGGTACCAACAAGCAGCAGGATCATCATCAGCATGGAAATATCCTTTACCGATTTTGTTTTCCATATGCGGATCACCTGCGGTAAAAAAGTAATGGACGTAATGGTGCCTGCTAAAAGGCCCAGGATGGATGCTGCTGTCATTGAGTTAGTTTAATGCCGGGGCTGCTGTTTGTCGTTTGCGTTCGCCGATCTGCTGGCGCCACATGGCGTAATACAGTCCTTTTTCTTCCAGCAGTGTATCGTGTGTGCCTGTTTCCGCCACTTCTCCTCTTTCCAGTACATAGATGCGGTCGGCATGCATGATGGTGCTTAAGCGGTGGGCAATCAGGATGGTGACCTGTTCCTTTTGTGAAGAGATGTCGCGGATGGTATTCGTGATCTCTTCTTCGGTCAACGAATCAAGGGCCGATGTGGCTTCATCAAAGATCAGCAGGTGCGGTTTGCGCAACAGGGCCCGGGCAATGGACAGCCGTTGCTTTTCACCGCCCGATAGTTTCAATCCGCCTTCACCAATCATGGTATCCAGTCCTTTCTCGGCCCTGGCAAGCAGGTTGGTGCAGCTTGCTTTTACCAACACATCATTCAGTTCGGCTTCGGTGGCCGATGGATTTACAAACATCAGGTTTTCCCGGATGGTGCCGCTGAACAGGTTGGTATCCTGTGTTACAAAACCAATTTGTTTGCGCAGGTCATCGAAGCGCAGTTCTGTTTCATCGAGGTTATTGTACAGTATTTTCCCTTCCTGTGGCCGGTACAATCCTACCAGCAGTTTCATCAGGGTGGATTTGCCGGATCCGGATGGGCCCACGAAAGCAATCGTTTCGCCGATCTTAACATCGAAGCTGATACCGTTGATGGCCTTATGTGCTGCGGTTTGGTGTTTGAAGGAAACCTGGTTGAAGGAAAGTGTTTCAATATTATTCAGCGGCTTCGGCATCGCGGGGTCGCTCTCCGGCTTTTTCTGCATCAGGTTGTGGAAGTTGTTCAGTGATGCTTCTGCTTCCCGGTACGAAAGCAGGATATTACCGATCTCCTGCAGCGGGCCAAATACAAAGAAGGAAAATATCTGCATGGTTACCAGCTGGCCTGCATTCATTTCGTTATGAAAGATGAGGTACATCAGGATAAAAAGAATTACCTGGCGGAGTGTATTTACAAAAGTTCCCTGCACAAAACTGATGCTGCGGATCTTTTTTACCTTCTTCAGTTCCAGTCCCAGTATTTTATAGGTATTCTTATTCAGCCTTCCCACTTCCTGCTCGGTGAGACCGAGGCTTTTCACCAGTTCGATGTTACGCAGTGATTCGGTGGTGGAGCCGGCCAGGGCAGTGGTTTCTCCCACGATTTTCTTCTGGATGATCTTGATCTTTTTGCTTAAAAAATTGGTGATGATGGTCAGCAGGAAAATACCAACCACATAGGCTACGGGAATGCTCCAGTGTATATACAAGGCTGCATACACAAACACAAATACCACCCCCACAATCACACCAAATAAGATGTTGATGAAATTGGTCATAAACCGTTCCACATCCGATCTTACTTTCGTTAAGATAGAAAGTGTTTCGCCGCTTCGCTGGTCTTCAAATTCCTGGTAAGGCAGTTTCATGGCATGCTGCAGCCCGTCGGTAAAAACACGGGCGCCGAACTTCTGAATCACCACATTCAGAAAATAATCCTGGAAGGCTTTGGCAATACGGCTGATCATGGCAACCGTAACCGATGCAATAAGGATATACCAAACACCGGGTTTACTCCAGGAGAATGCACTGAAAAAATCTTCCCGGGCAACTTTGCCATTTTGAAAATCATTGGCAAGATTGATGAGCTTACCCAGCAAAATAGGATCAACCAATGAAAACCCGATATTAATGCTGGCCATTAATAACGTAAATGTCACCAGCCATTTGTGGGGCCTGAGGTACTGTAATAATACTTTCATGAAGAAAATTTGATTTGCAAAAGTACATTGAAAGTTTTCAATGCATCAAATATTGTACAAGTTCGGGAAAAGTGACAAGATTGCATGAAGGGGAAATACAGGATGAACCACATAGGGCATAGGAACATAGGGGTTATACATAGACTTGTAAGTTCTTCTATGTGCCTTATGTTCCTATGTGGTTCAAAGAGATCAAGGATGCCGCAATTTGCGACCACCTGCCTTTGCAATACATTATCCTCCCCACCCCTCCCTGTCTAAACTCCGGTACTGGATGGCTTCTGCCAGGTGTTCGGATTTAATGTCGTTACTGGCAGCCAGATCGGCAATGGTGCGGCTTACTTTCAATATGCGGTCGTAGGCCCGGGCGCTAAGGTTTAATTTTTCCATCGCGGATTTTAAAAGGCTTTGCCCGGATGCATCAATCACACAGATTTCCTTGAGTTGTTTGCTGCTCATCTGTGCATTGGCATAAATACCGTCGGTCGTTTTATACCGTTCCTGTTGTATGGTTCGGGCACTGATCACCCGTTCCCGGATGGCAGCACTTTTTTCAAATTGTTTCTTTGATGCCAGTTCATTAAAATCAACCGGTGTTACTTCCACATGCAGGTCAATGCGGTCGAGCAGCGGACCGGAAATTTTATTGAGGTATTTCTGAACAGCGCCGGGCGGACAGCTGCATTCCTTTTCCGGGTGATTGAAAAACCCGCAGGGGCATGGTTGCGTCACCATTTCTCGCCGTTTCTAAAGAGGTAGGGGTTGTTAGCTGTCCTGAGATAGGAATAAGAGATATATTGATGGTATCGGATTGTATTTCAATATGTTCGGTAATTGTTTCAACAATTGACCGTTTTTCATCAAACGGTAGTTTGATCCAGTTCTCATATAATGTCTTGGCTTCGTTTATGACAATATCGGAAGATAATAGCTGTATTTTCAGGAAGTCTATTTCAGCCTCAAGTATAGGTATTTGCTCTTCCATTTGCCGGAGCTGTATTTGAAGTGGCTGATAAAAGGATTGGAAATCGGCTTTACTTAACTCACCATCCAATCGGAGATTTAATTGCTGTTCCAATCTCTTTTTTAGCTTTTCGTAACTATCTTTTGAAATGTCCAAAAGATTTTGTTTTTCTTTTATTTGTTGATCGGATTTTTCAGAAAAAGAATTTAAATCGGAATCAGAAAAAAGGAATGATTTTAATTGAGAATGATAAATTTCATCGAGATCGGAAACTGGAATTTTGCGTTTGCAAGGTGTGCATTTATAATCCTTGTTATTGTTGTACACATACATTTTCTTACCGCAGCTACAATGTACAAACCCTGACAAAAGAAATACTGGCCTAGGGCCAACGCCAACCCTTCGGGTAATGGAATTCTCCATTATGGCATAACAATCATTCCAAAGCTCCTCGTCAACAATTGCCGGACATGGAATTTCAACCCATTCGCTTTCAGGTTTGATTACCCATTTTTTTCCTTCACCAGTGCTTTTTGTATAGTTAGCTCTCCGTACCCCTTTTGCAATTGGGTCTTTTAATAACCTTTCAACGGTTGTACCTGTAAATTTGGAGCCATTACGGGTACGATGCCCTAATTCGTTTAATTCTTTAGCGGTAGCTTTTATACGCTTAGTTTTCTTGTAAATCTCATATAACAGCTTTCTGATAGGCGCTTCTTTAGGATCAAGGCGTAATTCCTTTCCTTCCCATTTGTAACCATATGGAGCCTGCCCACCTAATGATTTACCCATTTTTGCCCTTACAGGTACAGATGCAGCAACCCGATCTGAAATTTCCTCTCGTTCCCATTGAGCCATTGCAGCGATGACAGTAAAGAATAACCTTCCCGCAGGTGTTGAGGTGTCTATTGCTTCTGCAAGTGATATTAAATCGGCATTGTAAGTCCTGAATATTTCTGAAATTTCCAGAAGTTCTTTTGTATTCCTGGCAAGACGAGCAAGTTTTGAAAAAATGATTCCTGTGATCGTACCGTCCTTGATATCCTTCAACATCCGTTTTGTTTCAGAATAGTCTAGTACGGACTTTCCTGAAAGAGCATCTAAGCGATATACAGTTATAACATTCCATCCTTTAGCTTCGGCATATGATCTGGCACGTTGTTCATGATGTTCGGGACTCTCATCTTGAACTTGAAATTCGGTTGAAACCCGTATCCAGATACCTATATTTTTCATTTCTGGCATGGGAAAAAGTTTACATTAAAGATACGATTTTTATAAAGATTAATACTAATTTACTTAGTATTACTTTAAGGAAATTTTTATTTATTCCCAAATTTTAGTGGGAAGAAAAAACACATAAAAAGCTGTTGTTTTTCTCTTTGATGAAACATCATTCAAAATTATCTTTAACCTATTGAGATACTCATAGACTCGATGCATAGAGTTGGAACCGGAGATTACCCTCCGGTTTTTTTTACTGAAACAAAACGCTAGCCTAAATTTCTGAAATGATTTGGCACATTGCCCTAGTTGGCCAGCGATAGGCAACAAAATTGAAGCGTAGTAGAAAGTCAAGGTTATTTTCAAAAAAATACTATCCTGCTTATTATTTCCTTATTTAAGGATGGAGATTTTTTTGAAAATACCGGAGGCAAGCGGAGTGTAACGAAGCGCAGACCTTTACTTTCTTTTGCAGAGCCAATACCTTTGCCTTGCGCTGGCCAAATGAGTAGGCTTCTGTAATTTTGCAAAAGAGATTAGATACTAAATAAAGTATCATCTTATTTATTTCTCAATAAGTTATGGGATATCAATCTAAACATTAATTCATTTAATGCGCCACCGCCTGCGCCATGCGTTTACCGTGGCTATGCCCCAGAGTGTGTAACACGAGGCATAGCTCAGGCGTGGGATGTTTTGCGTAGCATACTTGTATAAGCATGGGTTGTGTGGCAGCAAAACATAGCATCAGTTCTGTGTTCAGCGACGGTAAACGCAAGCAGGTGGCGCACCCACCACAAGGCAGCGGAAAAGTATGAGCTATGCTTTGTGATTAGCATACTTTTTTGATTGCCGCCAGTGGTGGGGAGATAATGTGGAGTGCGGAAGATGTATGGCTTATGAACGAACAGTGAATAGGCCATACAGATTGAGAGCACGGACGAAGGCGAATGACCACAGCCAAAAACCATGACAGCGTTTGCAAATAGGCTCTTTCCCAGGCAAAGCCGAGGAAAAGCCTATGTAACAAAAAGCGTAGCTCTATGTAATAGTGCTACGCTTTAGCTGGCGTGAGTTTTTGATGGCAAGGTCATGAGACCGAGACCTTTTTACCTTCACTTAATAAATATAATTATTTAAAATTCTTTTTAGATATTTTATATTTTTTTACCCTCCCATCGACTGCCTTATCACCACCTTCCAAAATATTACAAACGTGTTCAATAATGCCATCCGTTAGGTTTTCTGCCCCAAGGGTTAGATCACCTTTTACTTGATCTTCAAGAGAGCCGCTTGTATATTGTAATCTCGGAACTCTACCTCCTGAGTAATTTGCAACAATAATTTGTTCAGAGTCGGTGTTTACAACAAGATTAGGATTATGTGATACCATGATTATTTGACGGTACTGTTTCCTGTCTCTGAAAAAGTAAATTAAATCATTATATACAGATAAACTGTCCAAGTTATCTTCTGGTTGATCTATTAAAAGTGGGCGGGTATCACTTTTATCAATTTCAAGATATAACATTAGTAGAACAATACCTTTTTGTCCTGGAGACAGTAGGTGGAGATCAGTTCCATCAAATGACAAGCTTGAAGTAACTGAAAAATGAGTAGGATCAAATAGCCAATTATCAAAATCCTCGCTATTATAGATTTCTCTTAATTGATCTTTGATCTCAAATTTAGGGCCTTCTTCGTCATCAGTAAATTTTTGCAATATCCCATTTATACCAGATTCGATTTCGGTCTCACTAAATTCTGATCGAGTAAAGGTTAGAGCTAAATCCTTTAAAGCATTTTTAAGTGTGTCAACTTCTCTAAAATTTCCCTTACGACTTCTATCAATAATCTGTAACCCTTGATTTAAATGTTGTTCAGCTGAATAGACTATTTTGGCTTCAAAATTCAATCGTTTATCAGTATCTGTTCCTTGTAAAAGGCTATCCTGTAAGGGGCGGTAAAGCTTCTCAATTTCTTGCTTCTCTTGCTTTAGTAAATTGAAATATGCTGAATATTGAGATAATCTTTCAGTTTCATTTCTTGCAATAAATGGAATTGTTTCACTATTTATTCTTTGAATTTCTTTTTCCGATGAACTGATCTTTTTCTCAAGAGCCACAATTGATTCCTTTTGCTTTTGATACTTTATTTTTTCTGTTTCAAAAGCTTTTGTAGTTTTTACTTTTTGTTCTATTTCTAATTCTATGGCATCCATGTTTGCTGATAACATTTCTTCTTCCTTTAAAGAAAGAATTGCTGCATTTATTTTTTTGTCACCAGACTTTAAATTGTCCAATGAACCCTGTACTTCTGTCTCCTTTTTGACAAGGGTTTCTTCAATCAATTCGGATTTTATATCTACCTTAAATAATACTTCGTCTGTTATGCCAATTATTTTACTCTGCTCTAAAATACTGGTTTCAAATTCTAAAGCCTGGCGTTTAAATTGACGAACCTTAGCTCTTATTTCCGCTACAGTTTTAAGTTCGCCCTTGAAAGCAACAATTTTTTCTTCAAAAATTCTTTTTTGTTCATAGAGTTTCGCAAGTTCTTCCTGGCCTTTAGCATCCTCCTTTGGTAAAACTGGTAAGGATGTTTTTAGCTTTTGAAGTTGATTTTTATCTTCTTCAAGTTTTGTATTTTTTACAGGTAACTCAATTACAGAATTTCTTAATAGTTGTAGTGTTTTATTCAAATCTTGAATAATTCTTACAATTCTATTTTTTTCCTCCTGTGAAATACTTAGAATTTCTCTTATTAATTCGACAAAGTTAGAAGCGCCGAGTTTTTCAGTTTCCGGCAATGATTGAAATATTACATTTTCAATCTGACTTTGTAATTCCTGTGTATTTTTAGAATCGCATAATTGCTCAATAGCTTTTTGGGGTAAATACCGGACTAGACCCATGTCCTCAGTCAATTCTCCTACATTAAAGCAAGTTTTAGTTCCATCTTCCCAGACTAGACATACTCGAACTCCCTTTATACTTTCCTTATGTTGTGAAGCCTTTTTTATAAAAGAGCCTTCACTTGTATCAAAACTACCGGCCCCATAAGCTATCATTTCTACCAATGCTGATTTCCCTGAACCTCGACCACCAATTACTGCAACTAAGTCTCTATTTAGATCAAGTTCGAAATTATTACCAAACCAATTGTTTGAGTTTTGAATTTCAATTTTGGAAATGACTTGATGGGAATGTTTGTAATTAGGAGGGGCAATACCTATAAATACTCTTGCATCTTGTTCGTTTAATACTTGCATCAAGCCTGCAAAGGTTGGATCAGCTTTTACCCAGAGCATAGTTTCACCAACTCTATCAAGTTGATGAGCATCTGATGAATGTAGAATTAAGCTATTTAATTTGTTTTCAACTAGATTATCCCTGTGTTGAGAAATTATTGAAGGGTCATCCAAATTGGTAAGGCAAAAGTCTGCTTCATTAATAAGCGTTCTTTTTTCAGCCGCTGATTGATCCCAACGTGATTGATCCCATTCCGAGTATCCAATCGCAGTGACAAACCGGCCTTTAAAAGGAGTTTTTTCCAATAACTTTTCTATATCATCACGCTCATAAGTAATATTATCGAAGCCCACTTCAAGGTCGGATTTAGAATGAACAGTGTTCTCAGACGGTGCTGCTGCCTTTATTTGTTTTCCTAAATCTTGTAGTGAGCGAATAGTTGGCGTTTGTTGCCAGACAGACTTATCCTGAATTTTATATCCATTAGAAAGGCAATTTAGTAATTGGTCTCGTATATCTTGAACAGATACTGAAGGATCGAATAGAACATGGAAATTATGTCGTTTTGTGTTATTAACTGTACCACTAAAAGTGTTTAATCTAAACTCAATATTTGGAATTATTAGTTCAATGTTTGGTATTTCACTTTTTCGTTTCAATAATTCTTCATACCCATCACAAAAAAGGTAATCTGTGATTGAAATAACTTTTATTTCGGGAGGTAAAGAGGCAATCTTTTTAATGAAAGCATCCCAAACCGTTTTAGAATCTCCCCCATAATTTTGAATTATGGACTTTGGTGTGTGAATGTGTAAGTCCCACCTTCTCCATTCTGATCCTTTAGGGTATGTATCCATAAAAAATAAATAATGCTGAATAATATATTATTTCTTCCAGAGCTTTGCTAATGCATTTTTAATTTTCTGCTCATAGATATTTATTAATTTTTTATTCCCGTTAATAATAATATTCTCTGCTTCTATACTTTCAACGATTTGCTTTTGAATGGCGAGAGGTGGAATTGAGATTATCGTTTCTTCTATAAGTTTGTTATAGAGCCTTTCAATTGTTCCTCCTTTTGTAGTAATCCAATCAGTCAGTTGAAACACGTAATAGAGATACTCGTTAACTATCAATTTCTCGTCATTATCAATCCATACAATATTTGAATCTTGAAAATATGCAGGTTCTCCGTCAAATACAACTATTCTTCCAATAGTTCCTGAAGTGGATAATAGAATCGCACCTTTTTGAGGATATGAATACTTAGATTTATACAATTCAAATAACTCTTGATCTATATAAGCATCTGGCGTTTTCCCAAACGTACCAATTTTATAGAAAGGAATATCACCACTATTTTTAGTTTGATCTTTGAAAATGCGTTTACACATGCATACTTTCCCAACCTCCTTCAACTTCACTTTTCTCCACTCTGGATCAATATTTATTTGTGGTCTCCAATTATCTACAATCTGTTTCGCTCCCGAGATGATATTTTGGTAGCCATCTAATTCTTTTACCATTTGCTCTTGAATTACCAGGGGCGGTAGAGGTATTTTTATTTCGTAAAAATGATCATTATTTAAATTTTTCTGTGCACCACCGCGCGCGCACATATAAATATCTTCTTGGTGATTTATTAAAATCTTGCCAACAAAGTCCTTATTTAACCTATCTTGATATTCGGCTTTGATTGAAAAAGTGCCACCTGAATCCATCATCCAAAATTTACCAGTTACAAATCGAACACAATGTTCTGACATTGCAAAACGAGCGATCACATATTCATTCTCACGATTATATTCATCAGTTCTGAAACTTTCACCCCCACCACCGTAAACTGGATATTTTGTACCTTGTTTATTATTTTTTGTAATTCTTTCACCAAAATCTAAACGAATAACATCTCCTAATTCCACCATCGGCCACTTGGCGTTTGTGTAATCAGTAGGTATACGGTAGCGGTCTCCGGAAAGATTATAGTCACCACTTTCGGCAATTTTCGATTTCTCTACATATACTGCTTTTACATTTTCACTTTTCTCTCCATTTTGCCATTTTTTATATATACTAAGAGCCTCCGGAAGATCATTTTTATCTATCGCTCGTTTATTTGCACCTAAATCAAACCCATCATTTTCTATTTTTAAAAAAAGAACTTCTTTTGATTGTTTGGCCAATTCATTATTAAATATCAAAATACTTGTTTTCACACCACTGTAGGGCTGAAAGACACCACCTGGAAGACTGATAACAGCTGAAAGTCCATCTTCGACAAGGTTTTTACGAAGTTGTTTATAAGCTGAGCCAGATTGAAAAATAATTCCTTCAGGAACAATAATACCTGCGCGGCCATTAGGTCTAAGATGGTTCATTATATAATCTACAAACAGAACTTCAGATCGAGTTGACTGAATACTGAATTTGCTATGAGTACTCACACCTCCTTTTGGACTCATAAATGGAGGATTAGCTAAAATAACATCAAACTTGTCATTCCACCTTTCATCCATAGAAAGTGTGTCGTAGTTGTAAATCCTTGGGCTTTTAAATTGGTGCAGATACATATTTACCTGAGCAATTCGTACCATACCAGGATCAATATCATACCCTTCGAAATTGCTCATTAAATTTTTTCGTTGGTCTGGAGTTAGCGGTTTTTCATGATTTTTAGACCCATCTGGATTCTTGCCGTCATGTTGTTCTAAAATATGGTTATAAGAACTTACTAGAAAGCCCCCGGTTCCACAAGCTGGGTCAAGTACTTTATCGTCTTTAGTAGGATTCACAACATCCACCATAAAATCAATAATATGGCGGGGAGTTCTAAATTGACCGGCATCACCTTGACTTCCCATTATAGACAGAAGATATTCATAAGCATTGCCTAATTCTTCTGGATGAGAATAATCGAAGTAATCTATTTCCCTTAAGAATAGTCCTAACACTTCCGGGCTACGATATGGCAAAAATGCTGATTTAAATATACCTCGAAATAGTTCCGGTAATTGTTTGGCTACTGAAAATTTAAGCAGCGCTTCAGTATAGATATTCATGCGATCCTGGTTACCAATTCGAGAATCCATAAGACGTGTCCAAGAATAATCTTTTAAGTCGCCTGTAAAAAATGAAGCATCACCACCTTGTTTAATAGCTGACTGATCCATGTCGTCCATGAACTTATAGATAAGGGCGTTAGTTATCTGATCAATTTGAGAAGTTGGATTCGGTACAACACCAACAAGAACTTGACGTGCGGCATCTATATGGCGTTTTGTTTCAGTATTCATATATTAATTCATGAAAGTATTAAGAGATATATAATCTTTGATATAAGTAGGTACGATATTCTTATAACCATTTAATTTTTTGTATTCCTCAAAACTGAATGAAGGGCTGAAATTTAAGCCAGCAAGTTGCTTTGTTTCAATAATTTCCCTAATCTCAGGATCAACTATATAGGCTTTAAAAAAACTTTTAACTGGAGCATAATGTTCTTGATCTACAGGATTAATTTCCGTGAATTTACTCCACTCTGATTCAAGAAGATCGTCTTTCATTTCAAATCCATCCTTTTGTCCAAAGGCTACCTGTAAAAATTCACGAACACTAATTCTGCGATCTAGATTAAAAGCCTTTTTAATTTTATCTAAACTGAGAAAATGATTCGGTTTTTCAAATATTTGAGCTTTAGTGTATTCTTCCGCTCCTGCCTCATCTCCGTTATTCCATAAAGTAGTAAGCGTTTTATTTCCAAGTACATCTTCATTGACAGCCCTTTTGAAACCTTCTCTGTCAATGCGCATACCTTCAGTTCCAATTGCAATTTCTTTTAATGATTTGATTTCGTCAGGAGATACCAAATCAAAAGGGTCGTTAGTATTACCAGTGGGTTCAGGAATAGGGCCAGGATCAATAGGGCCGACCTTTTTAACTGGCTTATAGGTTGATAACTTTATTTTTTCATCATAAGGGAATTCATTTTCGAAATATTCACAAGTAGCGAAATAATCAAAAAATTTAAAGCTTACCTTCTCCTCAGTCACTGTTTCTTTATGTACATAATCATTATATTCAAAAAGATATTTTCGGGTTCCTCTACCTTTTATTTGAACAAATTCAGAAGGACTAAATACGGGTCTCATAAGAGCAATATTGAGTAAGTCCTGACAATCATAACCAGTAGTCATCATTCCTACAGTTACAGCAACACGAGTTTTACATGAGTCATATCCTTCGAGTATTTTTGTTTGACCACCCAGCCTGTTGTTGGAGAAATTAATAGTCATTTGTTGTGCATCAGCAACAAGTGAGGTAACTTGCATTGCAAAATCTGATTCATTGTACTGATCAGGCCATTTTTCGAAAGCCATTTTATTTAAGATTGCAGTTATTCTTGTTGCATGTTTTTGAGATACACAAAAAACAATAGACTTCCCAAATAAGGTTACTCCAAGTTTTTTTGCGACTGGATCAAAGAGGCCATTTTCAATAAACGCCTTGCACATTGTAACGTTTGTTTCCTCATTGAATACTTTCTTCTCAAAATGTTTCTCTGTAAATACTTCTTCGATTGATTCACCATCTTCCATTGTTCTATGAACAGAAAGCCCTTCGTCTGAAAGAAGCTTGGTGGTAATATCAGTTCGAGCATCAACTACAATTGGGTTGATCAAATACTTATCATTAACACCTGAAATTAAATCATAGCGAAATGTAGGTTCTCCTAATTCACAACCAAATGTTTTATATGTATCTAATAATTGTCTACGTTCAAATTCTCGTTGAGTATTTGCTCCTTCCGTATCAAATCCTTTTAGGTAGTCCTTAGGAGTAGCAGTAAGTCCAAGTTTAAATCCCACAAAATATTCAAAAACCGCACGACTGTTACCACCAATTGAGCGGTGAGCTTCATCTGAAATGACTAATTCAAAGTCAGTTGGAGAAAATTCTTTTTTAAAACGGTCTCCCGCTAAAAACGTCTGGACAGTTGAAACCACAATTTGGGCATTTGCCCAAGAATCGCGGTTATCTTTATAAATAACACAATTGAAATCCTTACCTAAGTAATTTCTAAATGCTTTAAATGCTTGGTCTTCAAGTTCCAACCGGTCAACAAGAAAAAGAACTCTACGAGCGTTCCCAGATTTAAGAAAGAGTTTGATAACTGCTGCCGAAATAAGTGTTTTGCCTGTTCCAGTTGCCATTTCAAAAAGAAAACGATTCTTATTTTCTATTGCAGTTGATTGTAATTTTTTTATTGCTTGCACCTGGTAAGGGCGCATTTGTTTCAGGTTATTATCTTTAAGAAATCTTGATCTGGTTGCCTCAGTCTGAAATAATGGGTCTTTGGCAAAGTTTGGCATTTGTGATTCAATGATATAGTTTTCATCGATAGGGGTTTTAGCAAGCTCGTTAGGATTGGGAACGTATGTTTCATATTGAGTTATAGAATCCTGTGTTGGGTATCTTGAAATTGTTTCAGGATTTCCATAAGTTGTATCCCATAAATAATGAATATTTCCATTAGATAAAATAACAAAACGTGCATTAACATTTCGCGCATAGTTCCGTGCTTGTTCCTTTGCCGTAAGTGGATCAATTGATTCCTTCTTGGCTTCTACAACTACAAGTGCCCTGCCATCTTTATCAAGCAAAAGAAAATCGATATACCCTTTCGGAACATTTTCAAAATCTTCCCCTAGACTAGATAGATTCACACCAGGTTCAAGTCTGATATTTGCTTTACCTTTTTCATTATCTTCAAAACGCCAGCCAGATTCCTCTAGGAGTTTATTTATTTTCACTCTTGCAGATGCTTCTTTCTGGTTCATATAATACTATTTTTCTCTACTATAATGCTGGGTTAGAGCTAAAATGAAGGTTTTGATAAGAGATTCTCAATTTAGCCAAATTTAAGATTTGATTTAATATAAAACTAGCTGATTTCGTTACACAGGGCTAATTGTATAAGAAATTGACTGAATAATCAATCCGTAATTTTTGAGGTTGAGTTAAAAGTTAGAACTACACATTATCATTAATTTTTCTTCTTTCGAAGTGAATTTTTGACCACTTGAGCAATACTTTTCCTTCTTTTTAGCATTTCCTCCTGGCTAATGTTTTCATAACTGACGTTTACCCTGTATCCTTTGATTACTTGTTCTTGGGGCTGAATTTGAGTGGTAGGTGTTTGATCTAAATATTGAAATAAAACATCGGGAGTAAAAAAGAGAACATTTTTACTTTCAAAATCCGGTATTCCATCAATACACCTCTTTTTAATTCTTTCTAATTGTTTCAAATCTCCTGAAACTGATATAACCTCGTGATAATTTTCCGCCAAGCACTTTTGTATATTATGCATTTCCCAATCTGCATCTGTTGTATTACAAATTTCAATTGCAATTACTTTTCCATCTTTCTGTAATTCTACATCAACACTGCCGCCAGTAATGCTTCTTTCAATAGTGGTAATATATCCTTTTGATTCAGCCATCTTTTTAATTAATGTCTGTAGATACCTATGGGTGGACATTTCTTCTTCTGAAACTTTCTCTTTCAGAATATCTTTTTCAATAGGTTTAGCAATTTCCTGTTTGCTTGGTTCTTTTGGAAATTTTGGTTCTTCGCCTTTTTTAATTTCTTTGATTTTAGGCTCAATTATCACTTCTTCAGTTGCTTCCTTTTCAATCTCGATATTAAGTGATTGATATAGTATTTTCTCAACTTCGCTTTTTGGAGAAGCGTAATTGGCTCTGGTATATGTTATAACAGATTCAATATTTTGTTTTCTATTGTCATCATTTACCTGTTGTGGTGGATATGTATCAAGTGAACAATCATATTGGGGTTGCTCAATTCGTATAATAGCTTCGCCCCTTCCTAAATTCTGCAAGTCGATAAAATCAAAGTCAGCAAAGCCGTCCTGTAGTTTTTTTGCGTCTGGTTCTCCTACCCGAAACACAATCCGGGTATTGATATTTCCTAATACGCTATTTAAAAGTTCTGAATCTTCTCTTTGTAGTTGTTGTAAGTCTTGATGTGACAGAGTTAATCCAACATTATATTTCCGAATACCACTTAACATTTCCTTTATTGAAGGGGTAATAAAGTTTTGAAATTCATCTAGGTACAAAAGGATAGGATTTCTAATAGCCTGTTGCTGTCTTCTAAATATCGCCTGGTGAATTTTGGAAAGGATTAGTGATCCTAATAAGAAACTGTTTTCCGTACCTATTAATCCTTGGGAAAGTTTTAATAGTATGATCTTGTTGGTATTTAAGAGATTTTCAAAATCAAGACCTTTTTGCTGAATCACCATATTCCGTACAGCCTTAGGCCGTAGAAAGGTATCAAGCCGGGTTAAAATAGGGCCGATAGAGTTGGTTTTGAGTAAAGGATATTCTTTTTGCCAGTAATACAGGACTGAAGGATCAGTGACATTCTTTAGATAGGTTTGTCTGAATTCCTTTTCGATTAAAAATCTTCGAATATCATTTAATGTTCCACCCTTTGAATTTTCTAACACCGCAAGTATGGCATTGCCAAAGACAGCATTCATCTGGTCACCCCAAGATGTTGAATATTTCCTGAATGCTGCCACTAGATCAGAAGATAATACTTCTTTCTCCACGTCACTATAAGCCTGTAAAATATTTAAACCCACTGAGTACTCGGTATCGGATGGATCAACTAATACTACATCATGAATTCTATAAGGTGGAATTGAGGCAATAACATCATCAACCAAATCACCATGCGGATCAAATAAAACAATACCGTGTCCTTTATGAATATCTTGAATTATAAGATTGGCAATTAGTGTAGATTTTCCAGTTCCGGTTGCACCAATAATATGGGTATGTTTTAATCGATCTTCTATACTAAACGTTACATTGTTTTTTATTCCATTATGATAATTTTCTCCTAAAACAAATGCCTTATTTTTTGCAATGGATGGCAATTCTTTTGTTTTCCTTACAGAAGTAAATAATTTTTTTGAAATAATATTTTCAGACGGAAAATGAACTATAGTTACTAATTCATCGAGAGAAAGCAACATTCCTAATCTGTGAGACTCCCTTAAATAAATATCATCCATTCGAGAGTCAACATCATATAGTTCTGTTGGTAGTAGTATTAATTGATTTGTTGCGCTCTTGCAGGAGTGGATAATGGAATAGCTAATACGCTCAACCAATTTAATGGCTTCCGTGCCACTTTCGGATTGCCCAAATGCCCGTATTGTTACTCCAAATAAAGGGGTCTGTAATTTTTCAAGAACTATTTTGGGAGCTTGGGGATCATCTTCGAAAAATGAAGTTCCATCTTGCATGGTGACTGAATTAACCATGCTGTGTGCCCAATTATTTAGTGCCCCTTGGAAAATGATCTGTAAACCGGCTTGTTCTCCTTCCCCTAATGAATCTAATATCCCAATAAAACCGGTTAAGGGATCAATAGCGTAATTCTTATTAATTGCTAAAGGGCGGACAAATTCTTGTTGTAGTCCAAAATCAATGGCTGCAGTCTGTTTTCCTGCCACAATAATATTTTCAATAAAATGATCAGTAAGGATCGTGTGGAAATTAGGAAAATACGCAAGCGTTTGTGTTTGTATAGTTTCAATCACTTCATCTGTGCCTACAAATTGAATAACAATCTCTTTATCATTTCCAATAATTTCAAATGAGATATTTGTTTCTGAATATGAAAGCATCAATAGAAAGGCTTTCATAATTTCAGGTGTTATTTTCCTCTCTTTAGGGATTTTAATTTGTAAGGCTTTTAAAGAATCAGGGCTGTCATAAATAAATGGCTCAACTTCCTCATAATCTAATGTAAAATCATTCTCAATTTGCACGGGTTTTGTGCCCTTTACATAATCTAGGAATTTACTGACTACAGTAGGCCGTTTGCTATCATCTTGTTGGGTAAAACTTGGAAGATGCCTAACGAAGGGAATAAATGGAGGCTCAAGGTATACCGGATTATCGCACAGTATCCATCCTCGACCTCGTTGTTCCCAGGTATAGAATTGATAAGTAAAATATTCGGCATTTGTCATAAATGCTATTTTCCAGTCATAGAAAATGCCTTTTCTGAATCACTTAATTGCCGCACTCCTTTCCCTGCGGTAACTGTTTCAAGGGCTTCAAGTACGCATTCATGCACACATGACCGGAACATTGATTCGGTATCCATTTGAAAGAATGTTTTTGAATGCTTTCTGTTACTTAGCCAATCGCCCAATTTGGTATTTTTTAATAGTTGCCCAGCCGCACCTTCTGTCTCATAAAGCCACCATGAGACAAAGAAATCGGTTCCAAAGGGCGCAGCACAAATTTCAAATATTAAATACCCTCTACGAATTCTTAAATATTCTCGACTGGAAGAAAATAATCCCTTTTCCTTTTGATTAACTCTTTCAATTTTAATATCCGGCATTTGATGCTTTTTTACCATTTCTTCAATGGTTGAATAAAACTGCTCTGCTGAGAGGCTAAAGAATGGAAACAACTGTCGCCAATTCGATAGTACTTCAACAACAGGTGTACTTGAACCACCTAATAAACTGGCTGATGGGCCTTTTTTCACTTTTGTATATATGAATAGCCCTAAAATGATGATAAGGATAACGTATAACATATATTTGTTATTTATAATTTAGAAATAATAAAGTAAAATCTAAGTTATAAAAAAAATAATATTTTATTAACATATAGACAATTAAAATAAGGCTGGCGGCGGCTTGTCGGCTTCTATTGAGTTCTTCTTTTCAAATATTTCTTTCTCGATAATATCCTTAATTACCCCCATCTTTTCCCGGGAAATTCTAATCACTACTTCTTTATTGGAAGTCATGGGTTCTTTTGGGGTTATAGTCATAGCACTAAAAGGTTGTGAAGTTGCTCCATCTATCATAAGCTTGATATACATGGAATACTTAGGCAACGTAACAAAATCTTCTTCATTTAATATTGGTTTAAATTCCTTTGCTATATGCTCGGCATCTTCTGCCCCGATTCTAAATGAGATCATAGTGCCTACATTTCCAAATATTGCAAAACGAATTTTTTCATGTAATTGCTCAATATACTGGTGCGCCATAAACAAAGCAAGTTTGTACTTACGGGCTTCAGATAAAATATCAGCGAAGGATAATGAAACAAAGGAGTGCATTTCATCTACGAATAAATAAAAAGGTCTTCTTTGATCTTCGGGTATTTTAGAACGGTTTAATGCCGCAAGCTGAATTTGAGTTACTATTATACTTCCCAGTATTGAGGCTGCATCTTCTCCGATCTCTCCCTTAGCAAGATTTACAATCAATATTTTTCCCTCGTCCATGATACTTTGCATATCAAATGAGGCATTTTTTTGTCCTACAATGTTTCGTAATATGGAACTTGTTAGAAATACTCCCGTTTTATTAAGTATTGGCGTTATTGCTTCATTTTTTAGTGCCGGTGGATATTTATCAAATTCATTCTTCCAGAATGATAACGTATGTTGATTAGTTACAAAACAGAGCACATTATTTCGGAAATATGTATCAGTTAGTAGAGCTTGAATATCCAGTAATGTTGCTTTAGGGATACTCCAAAAGGGTAAGGAGAGTAAATCGTAAAATATACTCCATTCTTGGCCCCCAGGAGTCTGCCCATATTTTTTTGAAGGTTGATATTAATCCCGAAGCAACCAGGTGATGGTGGGCAATATTGATTGATTTGAGAGGGTTAAAGCCTATTGGGTAATCAGCATCTTTGGCGTTGAAATATATTACGTCTTTAATTCGTTCTTTGGGTATATGATGAAGTAATATTTCTGACAAATCTCCGTGAGGATCAATAACACAGATACCTTTACCATGTTCTATATCTGATATTGCCATGTTTAAAAGCAGGGTTGATTTTCCTACTCCTGTTTTACCAATAACGTAGATGTGCCCTAAACGGTCAGAGTCTTTAATCCCGAACTTTTTATTTTGGTTTCGCCAGTTAGTGATTCCTATATAGGTAATGTCTGGTTTCATTACTTAACTGTAATAAATCCTTTGAAAACTTATAAGTGAGGGCAAATTGAGTAACTTGGCTAAAACAACAAATTTATGATTCCCTAAGCAACTTTTTGTGAGTATATAGATTCAATCATTTCATCTTCTTCTGTCTTTTCAAACAATATTTTATCAAGCTTTATAAGCTCACATTTCAGTTCATGAAAATATTCATCAAATAGTTTATTATCTATTAGTATAGGACTTGTTGTTTGAGCCAATTCGATATTTGGTTCTGTGTAGTCCACTATAGAGGACAAATTGTCCAAAATATCACTTTTAATATTATAAAGCTTACATACTTTTGGTGTTCGTAATTTCATATCAGAAAGTATCAAACCTTCAGGGAAAGCGAACTCCTGAAATCTCAACTTTACATAGAAAGGCTTTTTCTTCCAATACACTCCTGGGTTACTTAGCATTTCATTCAACTCTTTAAATACTCTTTCAGGTACTTCAGAAGTATCATCTTGCACCTGTTTGGTACTTTTGATTTCCCATAAATCGTTTTCTATTTGTTCCAGTTGTTCTTTTGCAGTTGAATCGCTATAAATGCCTTTTAAGTTTTTATCAATAATTTGCTGCTTTTTTTCAAGTAGATATTTTTCCTTTTCTTGACGGTTATTATTTAAACTTAAGGTTCTGTATTTCATACCCTCTATATAATCATGTATCATTTTATCAATGTATTTTATTTGATCCTTTGTGCAAGAAAACATATTAAAGTAACGTACAAATAATTTTTCTAAGACATCTTTAGCTATATAAACTTTCAATTCCCGAAAGAAATAATATCCATAATACTGAAATTTTCCTTTTGACCAAGCTCCGCTTAATTTTTCTCCTGTCTGTGACTTAATAAATCTTCTTAATGGAAAATCAGGATTGTTTATTAGATATGGCTTTCTCGGTTTGTCAGTTTTAAGTACTACTTGAACTCGGTTAAAAAGCTCCTCGGAAATTATCGGCTCAAAATTACCTTTAATTCGTAGCCCAAATTTTTTGATATTACCAATATATAATTCATCGTGCAGAATAGCGTATACACGTGATTTAGCAAATGAAGTAGCTCCGTCTTTTGATAACCCTTTCTTGAATAAATCCTGATTAATTTCCATCACAGACCTATTACCCTTGGCAACATTTTTAAAGAGTTCTCGTACTAAATAAGCTTGATTATTGGGTGCTATTGTTGCTTTCCCATTTACTCTAACATTGGAATATCCTATGGGTGCTTTCCAAACATATCTACCTTCAGTTACTGCACCTTTCATGCCACCGACACATCTTTCTGTTCTAACTTCATTATCAAATTGGGCCACATTTGCAATGATATTTTCCATAAATCTGCCCGCAGGCGAACTTTCAAAAAATTCAGAAGTTGATTTGATTTCAACCCCATACCGCTTTAGGTTCATTCTTATTTGGCTATAATCATCAGTATTGCGTGAAATTCTATCAATTTTATAGGCAACTACAGCCTGTATATCATTTTTCTTGTTGGAACAAAAACTCATCATTTTCTTTAATTCTGTCCGATCCACAGTTTTAGCACTTTCACCCTGCTCGATATAGGTTTCAACTATTTCATACCCATGTTTTTGGGCATATTCTCTACAGGCCCGTTCTTGGGTTACAAGGCTATTACCTTCTTCTACTTGCTCCTTCGTTGAAACACGACAATAAATAACTGCTCGATTTTGCTTATTATTTTTCTGTAGTTCTATTCCATTCATAGCTTTCTATAAATAAATTGAATAATTCTGTTAGCAATCGCTTTTCTTCTTCAGAGAGATTATCAGGCTCTTCTGGTACGTTAACAATCTCAGTAGGAATCTCCCCAGAGTAAATTTTTTCTGATTGCATTATTATAGCTCGTTTTCTCATGCCTGTAAAGAATTATGGCATTATGCAAAAAAGAAAATAAGTGAGGGTACTTTGCATTTTACCCTCACTTATTTTTGATTTAAATATTTCTTACCATAAACATTATGGATGATAGTCGTATTCCTAACAGATTAAAACACTATAGAAAAAATGTTGGATTACTTCAAAAGGAAGTAATAAAAATCCTAAACCTGGGTGATCTTTCAACCATTTCAAATTGGGAGCAAGGAATTGCATTTCCATCAACGATCCATTTGATTGGATTATGTTCCTTGTATAAAACAACAATCGAACAGTTATATCCAACCATCTATGAATCAATAAAAAATGAGATTGAAAAAAATCTGTTGAATAAAAATTAATTAATTATTTCTATGACATAAAAATCAATTGAGTTCATAAAGGGCAAGAAATTTGTCCTTTATGAGTTTCAGGGTAGCAGTAACTATTATTAATTAAATCTATCTACATCAGTTTTTTAAAAAGTTGATATAAAAACGAACGTAACGATTAACGATTATAAATAAAACGTATAACGATACGTTATGTGGATACTGTGGAAAACATGGAACAATACACGGACAGTGAAATCAAACTTGCTCGTGAGATCGCATACACCTTGCATGATGAAGATTCGATAATGCTGTTTCTTCAGTTTGCACGGAAGTATACCGAAACTCACATACGGGAAGTACTTCAAAAAGTGATGGCAATAGATGAGTCGAAAATTAAAAAGAACCGGGCTGCATTGTTTACCTATTTGATGAAACAAAATGGAAAACATATGTATCCTCGGAATTAGTGCAAATACACGTTTCATAGGACTGGCAATAATAAAAGGCTCATCTCTTATTGATTATGCGGTCAAGCTAAACAAGGAGAAGTGGTCTGATACCAAATGCCAAAGGATCATCACCAGCCTACAAACGTGGTACGCGCATATTAATATACAAAATATAATTTTGTCAAGACCCTATGCACATCATCAAACTAAACAAATGGAAAGCCTTTATAAACAGATTTTTCAAACGCTCAAGAAGAAAAATGTCGAAGTTAGAAGTTACTCAATTTCGGAAGTACTTCATGGGTGGAAGATCAAAGGCAAAAAGAAAAAGACAACGCTTTATGAAAAAATAGCACTTCAATATCCCGAATTACATGAAATAGTAGAGAAGGATCAATTAAATACTTCAGTTTACTATTCCAAGTTATTTGAAGCTATAGCTGTTGCTACTTTTTATCAAGTAAGTATAAGTCGATAAAAAGCTACCCAATTCGGAAAACAAGGTTAAGTGACCTTGTTTTCCTATTGCACTCTACCCTCACTTATTTTCTTTCCCCCTATTTTTTATACTGAATCTGAAATAAGTTTTTTAACAATTAAAAAATTGAATTATGGATTCACAACAAACTACATCAAAAATTGATGTCTATCAGTTAGTAACTGATCAAATCATCTCACTTCTTGAACAAGGTATTGTTCCCTGGCAACGGCCTTGGGCAGAAGCCGGCGTTCCTGCAAACTTGTTAAGTAAACGGCAGTACCGGGGCATTAACTTATGGTTATTGCTTTCACTTAACTATGAGCAAAATTTCTTTCTGACCTGGGATCAGATCAAAAGTATGGGGGGTTCTGTAAAAAAAGGAGAAACGGGGCACATTGTGGTTTTCTGGAAACCGGTACAAAAAATGGCAGAAGAAGATAAGGAAACCAAGCAAAAGCAAATACCCATGCTTCGGTATTACAAGGTCTTCAATATTGCCCAATGCCGGGATATTCCTGAAAATCTTATACCAAAATCAGACGTGGCGGCTGTTGACCGTGAGCCAATACTGGAATGTGAGGCAATCATTAACAGCATGGCTAATAGCCCTACCATCGTCCACAAGGAGCAGAAAGCCTATTACCGTATTGATACCGACATTATCAATATGCCCAAGAAAAAGAGCTTTAAATCCCTTGAAAGCTACTATTCCACTCTTTTTCACGAACTGGTGCATAGCACCGGTGCGGAAAAACGTTTGGGTAGGAAAACACTTACTGATATGGTTCCTTTCGGTTCTGAAAGTTATGCTATGGAGGAACTGATTGCAGAAATGGGAAGCGCCTATCTCTGCCGTTTCTCCGGAGTCCTGCCAAATGAGATCAATAACACAGTTGCCTATTTGGATAACTGGTTGGGAGTATTTAAGAAGGATAAAAGGTTTATCATTTCTGCTTCCGGTCAGGCACAAAAGGCTGTTGACCTAATACTAGGCAGGCAGGCCATCGAATCAAAAGATGAAGTAGATGAATCGGTTGAGGAACCCATGGTTAGTTAGTACAAGAAAAGCCTGTCTGCAAATGCGACAGGCTTTATTTTTTAATATTATAATTTTATTTAAGTTATTTAATTAGCCAACCCACCTTACTCATAATATCTGATCTAGGTGCTCTTTTTCCGGCTTCATAACTTCTAAGGGTTCCCTCATCAACAGTTAAAAATTGAGCCATTTTTTCTTGACTCATACCATGTAGATACCGGTATTTTTTTATTCTTCCTCCTAGGGTTGTTGTATCGATCTCGAAAGGAAAACATTCTAAGAATTCGATGATCCTGGGGTACATGGAAATTATCGGCTTGTTGTGATTATTCTCCCAGGCATACACATATTGTTCATCCGTATTTAGGATTTTGGCAACTTGGCTTTGTGAAAGCCCCAATTCAATTCTCCGGTTTCTAAGCTTTTCCCCCAAAGTAACAGGGTTAGCTATCATGCTCTTTTTGAAGTAGTTATATGACACTTTGCCTTTAAATGGGAAAAGGTAACGCAAGGACATGGATTCATTGATGCAATCAGCATGAAGGATGCCGGAAAGTCCAGTGCAATTTTCGCCCTGGAGATGGTCACTCTTCTTTCTTCCATCGGCTGGCGCATCACTTCCAGCACCTGCCTTTTGAATTCGGGCAATTCATCTAAAAACAAAACCCCGTTGTGCGCCAATGAAATTTCCCCGGGTTGCGGATTACCCCCGCCTCCTACCAGCGCTACATCACTGATGGTATGGTGCGGACTGCGGAAGGGCCGCTTTGATACCAGGGTTGAATTTTCCGGAAGTTTACCGGCCACCGAATGGATCTTGGTTGTTTCCAAAGCTTCCTGCAGACTTAATGGCGGAAGGATGGTAGGCAGTCTTTTTGCCAGCATGGTTTTGCCGGCGCCGGGCGGGCCGATGAGTATGGCATTATGTCCGCCCGCTGCCGCAATCTCCAATGCCCGCTTGATATTCTCCTGGCCTTTCACATCGCAGAAATCAATTTCAAAATCACGCTGGGCCAGGGCAAATTCTTCACGGGTGTTTACCATAGTTGGCTGCAGGCTTTCTTCATTTTTAAAGAACCCGATCACTTCATTGATATGACTCACGGCAAAAACATCCAGTTCATTCACCATGGCGGCTTCCCGGGCATTTTGTTTGGGAAGGATAAGGCCTTTGAAAATTTCTTTCCGTGCCTGTATGGCAATGGGCAGGGCGCCGATGATGGGGCGTATCTCTCCGTCCAGGCTCAGTTCGCCCATGATCACGTAGTCTGCTAATTTCTCCGGGTTTTCGATTTGCCCGGTGGCTGCGAGGGTGCCGATGGCAATGGGGAGGTCGAATGCCGTACCGGATTTTTTGATATTAGCGGGTGCCAGGTTCACCACCAGCTTGGTACGGGGCATGTAGTAGTGATTGCTTTTGATAGCACTCTCTACTCTTTGTAAACTTTCTTTAACGGCATTATCGGGCAAACCAACGATATAGTAATTCTGCCCCTGGTTGTTTACGCTTACTTCAATGGTAATGGTAATGGCTTCCACGCCGTAAACAGCGCTGCCGAATGTTTTGACTAACATTATCAACAATTAGCCGCTAAAATCAGTAAAGAAGAGCGATTAATGTTGTTGATTTTCGGAAGAAAGAGTGAGGGTTTCATCCGGGGGGAACCGGATTGGGTTTATTGCAACGGTGGTGACTTTAATCCCGGTGAAGCTGGAAATTATTCAAACTTTATTTTTCAAGAGTTTCCTGATATTGGAAAAAACATTTATTGTAACAACAATTCCAAGGACAGACCATAAAACCATAAAAGCAATTATTTCAAGGACAGGATGTTTAATTATATCACCGATTATGTATGGCAGTGAAATCAACCAGCCCAGGACGAATATGATTCTCACCAATAGATCAATCCAGGATATCTCTGTTGATTTTTGCATTAATAGTACAATTTAATTTCTCCAGGTTCTGCGGCCGTTGTTGGCAAGGCGAACAGCAACGGCGAAGATTTAATGTACTTTTTACGATCTATTTTTTATACATCTCTGTCCCCGGATGAAAGCTCTGCCAGCTATGCCAGAACTCCTGGTAGGATTGTACAACGGACAGTTTATTTCCTTTCAATACGCCATCAATTGATTCACCATTCATGTTCCATACCGAACCGGTACTGTCTTTTAATGAGTACGTGGATGCATCCCAGGTAAACAGTAACTGTTTATCATTTACCTGCCGGTTCCATACATGGTAGGAAGCGTTATCATTTTCCAGCACCAGTACAATGGCTGTGCCCTGGAAGGTATCGTTGATCACCCGTTGCCTGGTGAGTTCATTCCAGTCGTAAGCTTTTGCTTTTCCGTTGATTTGAATTCCCACAATCCAGGATTTGAACTGCCAGCTGCCGCTGTCTCTTTTCTCCAGGCTGCTGTTGATGGTTCCTGCATCAAAGCCTTCCAATCCTTTGTATCGATTTGCAAAAACAGGATCGGGCTGCATCACAAGTGTGTTCGGGTATTTGCGTATCCAGGCGCCGAGGCGCATCTGTTCAGAAGGAATTTCCTTCAAAGCTGTTCCTTTGAGCGGACCGGCAATGGCCACGCCACTCACCTGGCGCCACCAGCTTTTGGTATCGGCATCTTCAAACATGGCGTTGAAATGATCCATGCCCACCAGCCGGAAATGCTGAAACTTTCCGTTCACGAAAGGGCTGTACACCCTGCCGGTACGGCAAACGGTGCAATAGGTGATCATCAATGGCTGGCCGGCAATACTGTCCTGCACCTGGTGATGATAACCGATCAGTTCAATGGGATAAGCCTTTGCCTGGCCGTTGATGGCCACACCGATGATGAGTTTATTGCTGTCGATTTTATTCTCCCCTACCGTTGCCAGCAGTTTATTCTGCGGCTGGTAAAACATTTTGTCAGCCAGAAATTTGAAATTGAACATATAGAATATGCCGGCGTACAGCAAAACGAAAATGCCCAGCAGGATTTTCCTCCACCACCTGCTGTGGCGGAATACGTGAAGCATGGGTGGTACAAACAAGATGAGTCCGGCGATCCTGATCCACCAGATATATTGGCCGATGAAATAAGCAATGTCAATGGTATTGGAACGCTGGCTGCCCGGAAAAGGCATGATGAAATACACCCGGAGAATTTCTGTGGCCAGCAGGATGAGCAATCCTGTTATTAAGAGTAAGGTTCTTTTCATGGAATAAATGTACAGGTTTTATCATTGAGCATTGACTATTGAGAATTGGGTATTGAACATTTCTGCATAATGTTCAATACCCAATGTTCAACGCTCAATTTTCAACAGGCTGCCTTTGACTTTCAAAGCCTCTCCAGCATCTCCACCACCCCTTCCCGCTTCAGGATGAGGTAGCCCAGCCGGTCGTTGCTGATGCCGTCTTTGAGGTGATAGCTGAACAGCAGTTGTCCATCGGCCACCGATGTTTCAAAATACTTAAAGCTGATGTTGGGGTATTTTTTCAGTTCTTCCCCGATCTCGTACAGGTGAGTGGAAAGAATGAAGAGAGAGTTCTTAATTTTCAGCAGGCCCTCAATCACAGCACTGCTGCACTTCATGGCATCCTGTACGTTGGTTCCTTTAAAGAGTTCATCAATCAGGATCAGCCATTTTTTTCCGTTACTTATTTTCTGGATGGTGGCCCGGATGCGCTGCACTTCATTGTAAAAATAACTTTCGCCCCGGGTGATATTATCCACCACGTTGATATTGCTGAGCATGCCATCGAAGAAGGTCAGTTTCATCTGTTGCGCCGGAACGCCCATGCCGATGTGCGCCAGGAAAACAGCAATGCCTACCGATTTGATGAACGTGCTTTTACCGGCCATGTTGGCGCCGGTTAAAAAAAGAAAATTTGTTTCCTGGTTCAGCAGCACATCATAGGCAACCGGTTCATTCACCAGCAGGTGATACAGTCCTTTGCTTTCCACCACCGGCCCGGGGCTATCTACAAATCCGGGAAACACCAGCTTGTATTGCTGCATCGCTTTGGCCATGCCATACCAGGCATCCACCTGGGCATACAGCACCACCAGGTCGAGCATATTGTGTTTATAATTATAACGGATGAAATGGGCAAAGTGCAGTTGCTGCGCCTTTGTCATCGTTTCGGAACTCCGGTGTTTTGAAACAATTTCAAATTGCGGCTTATTGATGATGTGATGAACACTGGTCAGCAATTTTTTAAGCGGCGGCGGCTGTTCTTTTCCGGAAAACAGCTGCAGCAGCTGTTGAAAGCCTTTTATAAAATCAAAACAATGTTTGGCCGAATAGGTCACCAATGCATAATCCGGCCCGTGCAGTAATTTATAAGCATATGCATCCAGGGCCGAAGGATTGGCGGGAATGAGGCTGATGTTGGAATCGAAGAATTTTTCCACCACCATCACGGTTCCGTTGCTGATGGTTTTTGGCCATACCGGCTGCTGCTCAATAAACAGCTTAATAGTCTGCTGTATGTCTTCTACTTCTTCTTTAGTGGACAATGCCGTACTGAAGTTGATGCGGAGCTGTTCGCTTCCATGCGTGGTACTGCAGAGATCGAGTTTATCCAGTACAGACACTTCATCGGCCTGGCGGAATACCGAAAGATCATTGAGCGTTGTTTTGTCTATATCCATACCCCTATCCCCTAAAGGGGACTATTATATTTTACCGGTTAAACGTTAATCGCTGTCCTTTTGTTGATTCATTGAACTGCCCGTTTGTATAAACCGGGTTGCCGTTCACAAATGTGCTTACTATAGATGCAGGAAAGCTGAAATTCTCTAAAGGACTCCAGCCGCATTTGTAAAAAATATTTTCCGGGGTTGCAGTATATGGCTGGTTGGTATCAACCAACACCAGGTCGGCATGATATCCTTCCCTGATATAACCGCGATCAGCAACCTGGAAACAATCAGCCACGGCATGACTCATTTTCTGTGCAATCTTTTCCAGGCTGATCATTCCCTGTTGCTGATAGTACAACATCAGTAACAAGGGGTGCTGTACCAGCGGCAGTCCGGCATGCGCATGTTCATAAGGGCCTTCCTTTTCCGACAGCAGATGTGGTGCATGATCGGTGGCAATTACATCCAGCCGGTCGTCGAGCAGGGCCTTCCACAGGGCTTCTTTATTATGCGGCGCTTTGATGGCGGGGTTGCATTTTATTTTATAACCCAGCCGTTCATAATCATCGGCCGTAAAATGCAGGTGATGCACACATACTTCGGCGGTAATCCTTTTTTCTTTCAGTGGCATCATGTTTCCGAACAACTGCAGTTCTTTTTCGGTGCTGATATGCAGAATGTGCAGCCGGCTGTTGTATTGCTGGGCGAACCGGATGGCGATCAGGGACGATTCAAAGCAGGCTTCTTCATTCCTGATCAGCGGGTGATCAGAAGCAGATAATTCACCTTTCGCTTTTTTGATGCGCTCATAATTTGCTTTGATGATCCGTTCATCTTCACAATGCGTGGCAATCAGCATTTCGCTTTCCCGGAATACTTTATCCAACGCGGCGTGACTATCCACCAGCATATTACCGGTGCTGGCACCCATGAATATCTTCACGCCGCAAACGTCTTTTTTATGCTTGTTCATCTTCAGCACTTCATCGGCATTGGTATTGCTGGTACCCATGAAAAAGGAATAATTGGCCAGCGAGGTTTGTGAAGCCGTTTGGTATTTATCTTCCAGCAATTCAGGCGTGAGTGCATTGGGAATGGTGTTGGGCATTTCCATAAAACTGGTAACACCACCGGCCACTGCCGCCCGGCTTTCGGAATATATCGTTGCTTTATGCGTAAGTCCGGGCTCCCGGAAATGCACCTGGTCGTCGATTACACCGGGGAGCAGGTGTTTGCCTTCTCCGTTTATTTCGGTGACTTTTGACTTAACATCTATAGATGTTGCAATTTTCTCTATCCGATCGCCGTTAATGAGCACATCCAGTGATTGAATTTTCTCTTCATTCACCACCGATATGTTCTTAAAAAGGTATTTTTGCATAACTTGAATTCAGATGCCTGTTAAAACTAACATTATCCAATGCAAATTATTAAAAGCTTAACCAAACTGCTCATTTTTATTTGCCCGGCAGTTGCCACTGCACAATCCACTTATCTTACACAGGGATCCAAAGACAATCACTTCGTGGAGCGGATGGAGATCAAACAACAGAAGAACACTCACCTGAATTTTTCCACCCTGAAACCCTTTAACCGGAAATACATTGTGGAACAGGCTGAGTTCATTGACAGCGCCCGGCTGGGTTACGTGGATACGGCAACTGGCCGTGATAAATATCCCGAGTGGATGGACCAGGGGCTTAGCTCCATCGACGAATACAACCTGCAGCGTTTCCTGATGAACAATACTGAATGGGTAACAGGCCCCACGGATGAATTCAAAAGCAGGAGGCCGGTGCTGAAAACCTTTTATAAAACAAAGCCCAATTTGCTGGAAGTAAAGACGAATAATTTCTTTCTTGCCCTTAACCCGGTACTGCAGTTTAGCGCCGGTTATGAAACAGGCGCCAAGAATGAATCCGTTTACATGAACAGCCGCGGCGTAACCCTGCGGGGAATGATCGGTAAGAAAGTGGGCTTTGCTTCCTACATCACCGATAACCAGGAACGGGGACCTCTGTTTTACCAGCAACAGGTAACCGGCTTTAAAGCCGTGCCGGGCGTTGGTTTCTACAAACCATTTAAAACAAATGGCAATGATTATTTTGATGGACGTGGTTACATCACCTTCAATGCGGCCAAATCAATCGACATACAATTCGGGTACGACAAGAATTTTATAGGCAACGGCTACCGCAGTTTATTCCTCAGCGACTGGGGCAACAGTAACCTGTTCCTGAAACTGAATACCCGGATCTGGAAAATCAATTACCAGAACCTGTTCATGGAACTGATGCCGCAGTTCAGGAAAGCCGGCGACACGCTGCTCGACCGAAAGTATGCCGCCATGCACCACCTGAGCATGAACGTAACCAAATGGCTGAACATCGGCTTGTTTGAAGGCGTGATCTTTGGCCGTAAGAACCGGTTCGATTTTCAATACCTGAATCCCATCATCTTTTACCGGCACATTGAAGGCACCGTGGGCAGCCCGGATAATGCACTGGCGGGTATCGACTTCAAAGCCAATATTGCACACCGGGCACAGCTATACGGACAATTGCTGCTGGATGAATTCATTTTATCAGAAATCAAAAACAAACCAACCAGCTGGGTGAATAAATGGGGATTACAGCTGGGGCTTAAATACGTGGATGCGTTTGGCGTGAAGAATCTCGACATCCAGGTGGAAGCAAACCGGGTGAGGCCATTCACCTATTCGCACAACGATACCATTTCCAACTATACCCATTATAACCAGCCGCTGGCACACCCGCTGGGCGCCAACTTCCAGGAAGTGCTGGGCATCATCCGTTACCAGCCGGCGCCAAAATGGTACGTGTATTTACAGGCTATTTATTATTACCAGGGTCTCGACAGTGCCGGTAAAAACTTTGGTGGCAATATCTTCCGGGACTATACCACCCGTTCCATGAATGAAGGATTTAAGATTGGCAGCGGAAACAAGGCCACCTGTTTTAATGGATACCTTCAGGTGAGCTATGAGCTGAGGGAAAATTTATTCCTGGAGATATCCGGCCAGTACCGGCAATACAAAACATTGCTTACACCTTCTTCCAGCAGTACCATTATTACAGGCGGCATCCGGCTGAATATGTTCAGCAGGCGGTACGATTTCTAAAAGAACTCTATTCCACGGTTAAGGAGAAGGAAATGATTCTCGAGTTGATCTTGTCGATCGTATTGGAGAATTTCAGGTTCTTATCACGGCTGTGCAGATTGCCGATGCCCCATCCCATTTTAATCTCGGGAGTAAGAACGAACATTTCAAAATAGAAGTGAAACCCGATGCCCGCTTCGGCACCATAGTCCAGCCTTTTTAATTTGATCAGGTTCTCGGCCTTACGGGCGCCGGCATTGGAAGCCAAGTCGTATTCGGCCTTCATACCCGCCATCATGTATACCCGGAAATTATTGATGCGGTCGCTCTGGAATTTCAGCTGCACCGGTAAGGTAAGGGTGATGGACTGCACTTTTTTCTCGGTGATAAAATCTTCGCCATCCGGGCGGTCGGGCTTGGGCAGGCTGTATTCAAAAGCCTTCTCGGTAAATGTAAGGTTCACCGGGTAGGTGCGTATGGAAAAGTGTTCGCTCAGGTTCAGGTTCACAAGCCAGGCCAGGTTGATACCCGTACTGTTGATACTTTCAATAGCCATGATGCTGTCCTGCTGTAAAAAAGTGGGCGTATGATGGGTAAAACTGAAGTGCGAACGGTTAAACCCGAGGTTGATCCCGAAGTGGATTTTCTTTTCGTCGTGATCAGGCAGGTTGAGTTTTTCCCGTAATTGAGAAACGGCTGCCAGTGGCAAACAGAATAAAGCAATAGCCAGTACCCTTATTTTTCTCCGCAATAAATGCTGCATATACCTAAGCTCAGTGGTTTAGAATACGTGTTTTTATATCCCAGGTTATCCAGGATATCCGTAAAATTTTTCCCTTCGGGAAACTGTTTAATCGATGCGTCGAGGTATTGGTATGCGCTGCGGTTTTTAGAAAATAATTTACCCACTCCGGGGCAGATGTACTTCATGTAAAAGTTGTAGAATCCTTTTACAACCGGTGTCTTGGGTTTGCTGAATTCGAGGACCACTAATTTTCCGCCGGGTTTCAGCACCCGACGGATTTCGTTCAGTCCCTTTTCAAGGTTCTCAAAATTCCGTACCCCAAAAGCCACGGTTACCGCCTCAAACGAATCGTTTTTAAAATTTATTGTTTCGCTGTCGCCATTTAACAGTTCAATCCTGTCTTCCAAACCCTGCTTCCGGATCTTTTCCCGCCCTATTTCCAGCATGCCGTCGCTGATGTCGATCCCGGTTATTTTCTCCGGTTTCAGTATACCAGATGCCATGATGGCCATATCTGCTGTACCTGTAGCCACATCCAGCAGGTTTTGGGGCCGGATGGAAGCCAGTTGTTTGATGGCTTTCTTCCGCCACGCAACATCTATGCCGGCGCTCAGGAAACGGTTCAGGAAATCGTAGCGGAAGGCAATGTCGTTGAACATGCCTGCCACCTGCTGTTTCTTCCCCAGCCCCGAATCCTTATAGGGCACCACGGTATCGTGTGCGTATTCTGTCATTGGGCGCAAAGATAAGGAGAGATGGCCGATACCAGATGCTGGATACCGGATACCTGATACGGGATGTTGACGGCATTTAACAAATGAAGTATCCGGTATCCGGCATCCAGTATCTTTGCCGCATGGTCATCAAATCTGCCAAATACGTCATCAGCAGTCCGGATTATGAGAAATGCCCCAAGCCAGACAGGCCGGAATATGCCTTCATCGGCCGCAGCAATGTAGGCAAGTCATCGCTCATTAACATGCTTTGTAACAATGATAAACTGGCAAAAACCTCTGCTTCACCGGGCAAAACACAGCTCATCAATCATTTCATCATTAATAACGAGTGGTACATTGTGGATCTGCCTGGCTATGGCTTTGCCAAAGTAAGCATACGCAGCCGCAACCGCTGGGAACAGATGATCGAGAATTACCTGCGCAAGCGGGAAAACCTGACCATGGTGTTTGTGCTGATCGACAGCCGCCACTCGCCGCAGAAGATCGATCTTGAATTCCTGGAGCAACTGAAGAAATGGGGGGTTCCCTGCAGCATCATCTTCACCAAAACGGATAAGGAGAACCAACGTACGGTAAGTAAAAACATCAATGCCTTTTTTGCGGCCATGAAAAAGACCTGGCAATTTTTGCCCCAGTACTTCAGCAGCAGTGCTGTAAAAAAATCAGGAAGAGATAAAATCCTCGGCTTTATTAACGAGATGAATTCGGCAGAATAAGGGAGTCAGGGTCAGTGCCTGTGCTGAAAACACATGCTTGGGAAGAGAAGGTTTTCAACCGGGGTCAGTTCACCACTTTGTTGGCGCAACTGCTGCTGGCAAAGGCTTCGGGTTTGGCTTTAAAGGCAAAGCCCATACCCAGGATATAGCCCATGGCCTCCCGCAATGCTTCATTGCTTTTGAAATGCGGGTTGGTATTGATGTCGGCATGCACTTCCATGTCCACATCATACTCCGTAAACAGGTCGCAGAGTTCGTAAGCGATCTCAATGCTTTTCGCCACTTCCACCAGCATCCGTTCCTTGATGCTGTAGCTTTGCAGCGTTTTTTCATTGTGAATAAACATGAACCCGCCGTGGCCTTCCCGCAAAAAAACGATTACGGTGGCAAATTCCGTTTCCCGGCCCTTTACCTGGCTGTCGGTACCAATGCAAACTTTCAGGTGAAAACCATCTGCTGTTTCTCTTTTGATGGCCTGTTCTACAGCATTTTTAATGGGAAGCTGGATGGGGTCTCCATTGAATTTTCTCCATAACATAAAAATGGGTTTTTTAAAGTTACGGATAATTTCCCCTAAATGGAACTTAAACGGGTAAAATAAAACAAAGAGGTAATAAATCACCTCCGGGAATCAGGATATAAAAAAGGGGATAGCCCCTAACGCTACCCCCTGACTTACACATGAATCTACCTTACTGTTTTATAATTCGTTCGGTTTGTTGTTCATTATTGGTAAGCAGCTGAATGATGTACATTCCGTCCGGCTGCCCGGTAATATCAAGTTTATTAATTCCCTTTTGCCCGGTTCCTGCCGAAATGAACCTGCCGTTCATGTCATATAACCGGTACCGGTAATTCTGTGCTGCGTTCACGGAAACGGCAGTCTGAACTATCGTAGAAACGTAAAAAGACTTCTCAATATTGCCCGATGCCTTCAGGGAAATGGTATTTGAATACACGGTGTGATCCAGTACAGAGATGACTTTCAGCCGGTAATAAATATGTCCGGTTTTATACGATTGATACGAAAAATCCGTTGCCGTGGCCGGAACACCGGCCAGGGGATAAAACCGGACCCCGTCGTCTGATGCTTCCACGCCGATGGTTTTAATGGGTTCGTCAGCAATAATATTCCAGTGCAGGTGGTGTTTATTATTATCGGCTTTCCCGCTCAGCCGTACGTCGTGAATGGGTAATGCACCCATCGTGCCGGTAATGGTATATGCCCCAAGACTTCCATACTCACCCACATTTACATTCCCTGTTCCATCCAGTTTCAGGTAATAGGTTCCGCTGTTCAGCACCGTATCAATCGTTACGCCCATGGTAGCACCGGGGTCGTAGGTACGCAGCAATACCGCGGCGGCGTTGTACAATTCTATTTTTATATCAAGGTTGGCGCCGATATAATTATTAGCTACATTAAACGGAATGGCAGTTAAATGAAAATTGGAATTCTGTGAAAGGCTGAATTGAAAAGCATCCTTATCTGAATTCTTCGTAATGATGCCGCCGAGGTTAAAGCTTCCTGCCGGCAGGCTGTAGGTACCTGTATTGAGTGAATCGGAATAATCATCCGCCCGGTAAGTGAATCCATTTTGTGAAGTGATGATGGACAGGTTATCCTGCATGTTGGTACAGCCATAGGGAGTGGGTCCGTTGTTCCAGTTGCTTATATTTTTATAATAGCTGTTGCCCATGATGGGTGCCCAGCCGATCTCACCACCACCCAGGCCGCTGTTGTATTGCTCTTCGGGAACACTGCACACGGTTCCGTACTTCGACTGGTGTACAAGGCCAACTGTATGCCCGCTTTCATGTGAACAGCATTCGCCTACCATTTTCGGACTGTAGGGACCCAGCCTGTCGCTGAATACAAAGCCCGGTGTATCATCACCCCAAACAAAGGAGCCCACATAAGATACACCACCCACCCCCTGGCACCAGGCACTGGTAGTGGTGATGATGATGCGCATGCGCCTGTTGAGCGGGGCAGCCAGAAAAACGGATGAATCGGTGGTGATGTTGATATTGAAAGGCCGGAAGTCTTCCGCCACCCGGTTAAATGCTTCGATAATCTGCGGATCCGTCATGCCCGATGCATCGCAATAAAACGGCAGACCGCCATTCCATACATTGCCCTGCACATAATGACCATCAAAGTCTAAAAAGATGGTAGCGCTGGCAGACGGAAAACTATTCATCACCGGAACACTGTAAGCTCCCAAACTGAAAACCGTGATAAAGAAAAAAGTAAAGATTGTTTTCATACGCAGTGGATTTAGGGTAACGTTCCGCTCACTGGCGGAGGCAATCGGGTATTACCTGGTCGGTTTCCACTTTCACAAACTGGTAACCACCCGAAGCATGTTGTTTTAATTCGTACCCGTCGAAATAGTTTTTATTAATGATGCGGCCCGTGTAGGTATAACTGTTGTCGCTGTTGATGATCTGCGAAATGCTGAACACCGAGTTGTTGAAGTAAGGAGAGCGGATGACTGCACTGCGAAGGTTACTGTATTTCACCACGTTGCTCACCACCGTGCCGGAAAAAGAAAAGTCTGTGGAAAATGAAAGGCTGATATCCTGGCCCGGAGCTGCACTAAACACTGTTGCCAGCAGGGATTCGGGGCAATTGATCACATCGGGAAAGCGGCTGAATTGTGTGGGCTTGCTTCCTGTTTGGGAAAGCGCCGGGGAGGTACTGCATACAAACAGCAACAATGCACAAACGGCAGGTTGTTTCATGGTAATGGATTTTGGTTCTTTCGGATAACTGTTCTGTCATGCAAACGCCGTGAAAAAACGGTTATTTCAAAAGCTCCAAATTCTAAAAAGGCTTCTACCGCCGGCATAGAAACCCTTCGATGTCCTTGTGGCAATCCTGCGGCTTCAATAAAAAAAGAAGGGGCAGCCCCCGCTGCCCCTCAGATTTACACATGAATCTGCCTTACTGTTTTATAATTCGTTCGGTTTGTTTTTCCCTGTCACTATAAAGCTGGATGATGTACATACCATCGGGCTGGTTTGAAACATTCACCCGGTTGATGCCCTTTAAGCCGGTTCCATGACTGATAACCCGGCCATTCATATCGACCAGCTGGTATTGGTAATTCGCAAAGGCGTTGATCAGCATTTCATTTTGCACCAGCGTGGAAACCTGGAAGAGTTTCCCCGTTCCGCCGCTTGCCTTCAATGCAATACTGTTTGAATACACCACCTGGCCAAGTACCGATGTTACTTTCAGCCGGTAATAAACGGTGTTGGTTTTATAAGGCTGGTAGGAAAAGTTTGTTACCGCGGCACCCAGGGTGGTCAGTGTATTAAAACGGCTGCCCTCCTCCGATGTTTCCACCACTACCGATTGAACGGGTACATCAGTGATGATCCGCCAGTTCAACTGGTGCCTGCCTTTATCAACAGCGCCAGCCAGGATCACATCATGAATGGGCAGTGTACTCGTTATACCACTGATGGTATAGGAACCCAGGCTTCCATAGGGGCCGGTATTTCCGTTGCCGGTTCCATTTAATTTCAGGTAATAGGTTCCGCTGTTCAGCACGGTATCAATCGTTACACTCATGGTGCTGAGCGGGTCATATGTACGGACCAGTGTGGCGGAAGCGTTGTACAACTCAATCCGTATATCCAGGTTGGCACCGATATAATTATTTGCCACATTGAAGGGAATGGCCGTTAAATGAAAATTGGAATTCTGTGACAAGGAGAACCTGAATGCATCTTTATCTGCATTGGTACCAATCAGTCCGCTCACATTAAAATTACCGGTTGAAAATGTGTGGGTATTGTTGTTCAGTGTTTCGCCAAAATCATCGGCCCGGTAACCAAATCCATTCTGTGAAGTGATGATGGACAGGTTGTCCTGCACCGCGGTGCATCCATAAGGGGTTGGCCCGTTGTTCCAGTTGCTCATGTTCTTGTAATAGCTGTTGCCCATGATGGGCGCCCAGCCGGTTTCGCCGCCACCGGCGCCTCCGTTGTAGGGTTCAATAGGATTCACACAGTCGGAACCATATTTCGACTGGTGCGCCAAACCCAGGGTATGGCCGGCTTCATGCGAACAGCATTCACCCACCATTTTCGGGCTGAAAGGTCCCAGCAGGTCGCTGAACACAAAGGCCGGTGTATCATCGCCCCAATTGAAAGAGCTGATATAAGAAACGCCTCCCACACCGGGATACCAGTAGCTGGTAGTGGTGATGATGATGCGTACACGCCTGTTATACGGTGCTGCTAAAAAAACGGCAGAGTCGGTGGTGATGTTTATTTCAAACGGCCGGAAGTCTTCGGCCACCCGGTTGAATGCTTCGGTGATCTGCGGGTCGGAAAGTCCCGATTCATCGCAATAGAATGAATTGCCCCCATTCCACATGGTGCTTTGCACATAGTGGCCGTCAAAATCCAGGAAGATGGTGGCAGAAGCAGAGGGATAACTGTTGTATTTGGGAACTGCAATGCTTTTAACTGAAAGCAGGACCAGGGTGGTGAGCAGTAAGGTAAATGTATTTTTCATAGTTCATGCACTGGGGGTTATGCAATAGTGAATCGGTTATTGTTTGGCACAGGCAGGCATTACCTGGTCTGTTTCAATTTTGATAAGCTGGTATTTGCCGGCTGCATTTTTTTTCAGTTCGTACCCGTCAAAATAATCCCGGTTCAGGATGCGGCCCACATAGGTGATGCTGTTATCGCTGTTGGTGATACGGGAAACACTGAAGATGGAATTGTGAAAAGCAGGAGATTTGATAACGGCCGAACGCAGGTTGCTGTATTTAACGAGGTTGTTCACCACATCGCCTGAGAAGGAAAAATTATCAGAAAAGGAAACGCTGATATGCTGCCCGGGTGTGGAACTGAAAATGCTGTTCAGTTCGGATTCGGTACAATTGATCACATCAGGAAAATTGCTGAATTGTTTTGGCTTGGCGGCGGTTTGGGAATAACCGGTTGTTGCTAGTAAGGCAAACAGCAACATTATTGCAGTGGATGCAAAATGTTTCATGGTTTTGTTTTTGGATAATGGATAACGAGTTCTGGATTGTCTAACGCAGGGAAAGCCCCTTTAGTATGCAGCAGTCATAAAAACCGGGTGATAAACAGGGGATTGTCAGAACTGGCCGGTATTCAGCAGCACCAGGGTACAGGCTTCCATGGGCTGGATGCCGTTTTTACGGGCAAGTTCTTCCAGCTCTTCATTTTCGGCACCGGGGTTAAAGATGATGCGCCGGGGATGCAGGGAAAGGATATAATGATAGTATTCCTGCTGGCGCTGGGGGTTCAGGTACATGGTAACCGTATCCACGTCATCAAAATTTTTCTGCTCCGTTTCTATTTCCACCGGTCCAACAGTTCCCTTCTTTTTGCCAATGGCCACTACGGGATGCTGATAATGAAGCAGGCGTTTGATGGCCAGGTTACTATAGCGGGCCGGGTTTTCCGAAGCCCCGATGACCAATGTTTTTTTAGCGCTCATGATTTTATAAAAAACGTTTTTTCAGTTCCGGGGTGGGGATCATGCATGCTGACCGTACCCCGAACCATTTGTACCGGTTGGCAGCAATCCAGTTATAAATACCATCCCGTATGAAGCGGGGAACGATGATGAAGGCATAACAAAGTGGCCATAACCCACGCAGGTGACGGCAAACGCGGAGGGCAGCCGTTGACCGGGAATAAGCTTTCCCGTTCTCAATAAACACAAATGTTTCCATCGAAGTTGCGGGCAGCTGATGCGCTTCCAGCAGCCGGTGCCCGGCATCGGCTTGAAAAGCCGCAAACCGGATGTTTTGCTTTTTATTCCGTTTGAGAACAAACTTAACCGCCTCGTTACAGAAGTTGCAGATACCATCGAATAATATCACCGGGGCTTCATTCATCGGTACAAAGTTAACCTTGATTTCTGGTTTAATTTTCAGGATTCATCCGTTAACACATTCTTTATTGCTTCTTCCGGCAGCGGGTATTTGAATTCAAAACCGGCCTGCAGCAGTTTTTCGGGAATCACCCACCGGCTTTTCAGTACCAGTTCTGTTTCGGTTCTGATAAAAACTGCCCCCATCCTTAATAACCATACCGGCATAGGCAATCCAACCGGAATTCCCATATGCTTTCTCATCAGCTGCATCAATTCTTTATTTTTTACCGGGCAGGGAGACGAGGCATTGAACACACCGGATAATTCATCATGCTGCTGCAAAAAAACAACTACCCGGTACAGGTCTTCAATATGTATCCAGCTGAACATCTGTTCGCCGTTTCCCTGCTTTCCGCCCAAACCGGTTCGTACCAGGTTTTTCAAGGGCTTCATAACACCCCCATCCCTTCCCAATACAATGGCCATGCGCAGGGCAAGCTGCCTAGTCCTGGGTAACCGGAAGTCAAAGAATGCTTTCTCCCAGTTAGTGGCAACATGTACTGAAAACCCGGTTCCGGTTTCACCAGCACTTTCCGTCATGGGCCTGTCCTGTGCATGTCGGTAAATGGTTGCTGTACTTGAATTGATCCAGACCTGCGGTGGATTGGCACAATTCAACAGGGCGTTGCCCAGCATCCGGGTGGTATTGATCCTTGAATCGAAGATGGCTTTCCTGTTTTGTTCATTATACCGGCAATCAACGGATTTGCCTGCGAGGTTGATCAACATCTCTGCTCCTTCCAGTGCTTCGTTCACGGCTGCTTCATTATCCCAGTGTACATGCCCCGGCTGCCGGGAAATGATGATTACCTCGTACCCTGCTTTCCCGAACCGGTTGCTAAGGTATTTACCCACAAAACCGGTTCCTCCGGCAATGACGATTTTTTTATTCATCGTTTAAGTATAAACAGTAAAATAAGAAAACGGTACAAAACCCAGGTATAAGAAATCAACCATGGCAACCCGGATTTTGTAACCCGTTTCTTATGTTCAACAAACATCAACAAAATAACCAACAGGAAATACACAACATTAAATGTGCTGCTGTATGTATGATACCGGTTCAACAAAAGCAATGGAACCAGCAGCACAGCGCCCATCCCGGAAACCAGCATCATCATGAAATAGTAACCCAGTTTGCGCTTCGCGGTTTCTTTCCGGATGAACGGGTACTGGAACAGGATTGTGCCCAGCACCATACACAACTCAAATTTCCAGTTGTAGCTGATAACAATAAACCCCTGCATAAGCCGGGCAACCTGGTTCAACACAATTACGGTAACCAACACACAGCCAATCGCTGCCGTTATTTTGAACCAGGTTGCCTGTACCAGCTTATTGTTGTTCACCGGGTGTTCGTTTAGGTTATTAATCTTTATTCACCAGGGGCGCCCTGTACCTGGCTTCGTGGGTGGCTTTTTTACGCAGGGTGAAGAATATATACAGGTTGAAGAAGTGCATGCCGCCCAGTATCAGGATGATAAGGCCTATCTTCAGACTCAGGCGCTCAATTACTTCCTGCACATTATTGATGCTGTTTGTTACCTGCAGGGTATATACCGCATAGCCGATATTGATGAGGTAAAAGCCCACCAGCAGCAGGTTGTTAACGCTGTCGGCCAGTTCTTTGTTGCCGTGAAAAATATCCACCAGGAATATTTTGCCGTTTTTAAACAGGGTACGGGCCACCCAAACGGTAAGTGCAATGGTAATGATGAGATAAAGGCTGTAAGTGATAATAATGTAGTTCATACAATTTGTTTTAAGGTTATCGGTTTATTTTAAAATATTCAGCGGCCGTTCATTCATCTTCCCGATCTCGAGAAAACAAAGAACCGTGTAATACAATGCCATGAAGGGGGCTGTAATGGCAAGCACCCAGAACGAGCCGGGCATGGTGACCAGGGAAATAAAAGTAACCCAGTGGTAAACATAACGGGCGCTCCATTTTTCAGTGAACCAGTGTTTATATGCATGCACCAGCATACTGACCACCTGCCACCCACCCACCACAAAATAGCCGGTGAGAATGCTTTCATCGATCAGCCCGGAAGGTTTATTGATGATATTGATGATCACAAATGAAAGGATCAATCCCGTGCTGATCCAGGCGTCGGTTGTTTTGAATTTTTTCATGTCAAACTATTTAAACTTTCAGAAAATTTTGAAACACAATATTCAAATAAAAGCCGCGAAGCGGCTGGATGCACTGGCCGGGTTTAAGCCCGGCAACACTTATTTAAAGATCTTAAGCAGGTTGCCCAGGAACCAGTTCTCATCGGCCCGGATCATCACATCGAGCATCTTATCGGCTTCGCCGCCAAACTTGCGGATGCCGCTCACTGTTTCGATGAACTGCCTGGTGTTCTTATCTTTTTTATCCCCGTCAATCTGTTCCAGCTGGCTCAGCAGTTTCAGCATAGGGTCCAGCTCTCTTTTTTTTCTTTCCTTGATGATCTGCGTAGCTACTTTCCAGATGTCTTTCTCGGCTGTAAAAAATTCCCTTCTTTCTCCCGGAATGAGTACCCGTTCCACCAGGCCCCAGGCAATCAGCTCACGGGTGTTCATGTTTACATTACCACGGCTGATGTTCAGTTCTTCCATGATATCGTCCTGGGTGATGGGATCCGGGCTCACCAGCAGCAACGCATGTATCTGGGCCATGGTGCGGTTGATGCCCCAATGGGTACCAAAAGCTCCCCAACTGCTGATGAACTGTGCTTTTGCTTCGGTAAGTTTCATGATGAGTGATTTACTGAGTCAAAGATAGTGCATATTTTGAATTTTCAAAACTTTTTGAAAATTAATTTTTTACCTCACTTTATAAAAGTCAGCGGTTGCCTCCGGTAGGCATTCACGGCTTTTCCCCGCTGCAGGGCGGGTTGCCAGGGTGGAGAATTTTCGATCACCCGGATGGCTTCTTCATCGAGTACGAACTCAACTGATTTTTCCAGGTGCACGTCTGTAATTTTTCCCGAAGTACTGATGCGGAACCGGGTGATCACCCTTCCCCCGTTTACCGACCTGCTGCCAACGTCGGCATTCAGTTCTCTTGACAAATACCTGCTCCAGTCGCTGTTTCCTCCCTTATACACCGCTTCTCTTTCATCGGCTTCGTTCAGGTTGACTGGCGCTGCCTCCTTTTTTAAGGTATCGGGGTCAATTGTTTTCAGCAGTACACCGGCTTCATATTTTTCTTCCAGTATCACCTTTCCGGTATCGTTGTAATAATACCAGTCGCCGGCCTTCTGGTTATCCTGGTAATAACCGCTTTTAACGATCCGGCCCGCGGGCGAATATTCATAACAGGATCCCTTTAAAATGGCCAGGGTGGAATCGGAGTAGGTTCGTACCCGTTGCAGCGGGGCCTTCATCTTATAGTCGAGCCGCTGGAAACCATCCGGGTATTTTTTGATCACCACAAAAGAGTGGGCTTCCCGTACGTTTTTGGTAACCCCTTTTTCTCCCACGAGTACCAGGTTCACGATCTTTTGTGAAAGGGCCGCTGTAGTTGCTGTTACCAGCGCCAGCAGGATGCTTATTTTTTTCATCTGTTCCGGTTTATGGATACAAAATAAAAAAGTGCGGCCGGTAAGCCTGCACTTTAGTTGATATTTTTTTGTCTGAAATCTTACAGCAACATTGTAACCGGGTTCTCCAGGTATTTCTTCAATGTTTGCAGGAAGGCTGCCCCCACTGCCCCATCCACGGTCCGGTGATCGCAGCTTAAGGTAAGCTTCATGGTGTTGGTCACTCCAAAGCCGTCAGCTTTCCGAACGACCACTTCTTTTATTCTGCCTACGGCAAGAATGGCGCTGTCGGGCGGGTTGATGATGGCGGTGAATTCTTCAATGTCCATCATACCCAGGTTGGAGATGGTAAATGTGTTTCCGCTGAATTCCTGCGGCTGCAGTTTTTTATCTTTTGCCTTGCCATAAAGTTCTTTGGCTTCGCCGGCTATTTGTGAAAGTGTTTTCTGATCGGCAAAACGGATCACCGGAACAATCAGTCCATCCGGTGTGGCAACAGCACTTCCGATGTGTACGTGATGGTTCTGGCGGATAAAGTCTCCCATCCAGCTGCTGTTTACAGCGGGGTGCTGGCGGAGTGACAAAGCCACGGCTTTAATGATCATGTCGTTAAACGAGATCTTTACCGGGCTGAGCTCATTCAGCTGGGTACGGGCTGCCATCGCATTATCCATGGCAATCTCCATAGTAAGATAGAAATGCGGTGCACTGAACATACTCTCTCCCAGGCGACGTGCAATGGTTTTGCGCATCTGCGTGAGGGGAATATCAGTATGCGATTCCTGCCCGGTTGCCGTAAACACCGGAACCGGTGCAGCAGCAGGTTTGGATGCAGGCACAGGCGTTGCGGCGGGCGCTGCAGACGGAACATAATTATCAATATCTTTTTTGGTAACCCTTCCACCATCGCCACTGCCACTTACGCGACTGATATCAATGCCTTTTTCTTCGGCTAACTTTTTGGCTAAAGGCGACGCCTTTACCCGGCCATTCGTGCTTGCTGCCGGAGCTTCCGCAATGGCTGCCTGTGAGGTTGATGCTGTTGCCCCGGTTGTTGCTGCAGTGGCGGTTGCCATAGGCTGCGCTTTGTTGGCACCTGATTTTTCAGCAGCCACATAGGCACTTACATCGGTGCCGGCCTTGCCAACAATGGCAATGATCTCATTTATTTTTGCCGCATTACCTGCTTCCACTCCTATATATAGTAGGGTACCTTCTTCATATCCCACTACTTCCATCGTTGCCTTATCGGTTTCCACTTCTGCCAGTACATCATCGCTTTTTACAAAGTCGCCCACTTTTTTATTCCACGCCACGATCTTTCCTTCGGTCATGGTATCACTCAGCAATGGCATGCGGATCTCTTTGGCTCCGGCGGGGAGGGCAACCGTTTGAGGTTTGCTGTTTGAGGTTTGAGGTTGGGGACTTGCGGCAGGGGTTTCGGCTTTTGCCGCAGGCGCAGGGCTGCCTCCTTCGAGTAATGATTTATACTCTTCTCCTTCTTTTCCCACGATGGCGATTACCTGGTTTACTTTGGCAGCTTCGCCGGAAGGTACGCCGATGTATAAAAGTGTTCCATCCACATAGCCATTCACTTCCATGGTTGCTTTATCGGTTTCCACCTCGGCCAGCACGTCATCGCTTTTCACTTTATCGCCTACTTTTTTATTCCAGGCAATGATCTTTCCCTCGGTCATCGTATCGCTCAGCAGCGGCATGCGTATCACTTCTGCCATAATATTATTCGCTTGGTTTTGATTGAGGTTCGAAATTAATGCAAAATGCGGAAATAGGGGTCATCCGGGTCAATAATCCAGCTCCAGCCGCAGCCTGTCTTTCAACTCCTTTACCAGCGGGTATTCCTCAATGATTTTCAGGTACTGTTCCCGGGTGTTGAGCGGCCGTTCGCCTGGCTGGGTATTGTCTTCCTTTTCGATGATGATTACATTGTAGGTAAGCTGGCGGTTGCCGAAATGATCCTGGAGAAAATGCACCAGGTCGGCCCGTTCCTGTTCAATGAATTTTTGCTGGATATTGCTTTCGGTGATGATCTCTATGGAATTGTTGTCGATGATCTTAAGCACTGCCGCCCGGAAGTTGGTAACCGCCGAATGATTTTTCTTTCCGGCCAGCTGATCGATGAAGCGGTTCCAGCAGGTATCCAGCTCCTCCCCGGTGAGTTCTTTTGTTTCGCTTGCTTTGTTTTGGGAAGATACTTTTTTGCGGATGGCATCCAGCGATCCCAGCGATCGTTTGGGGGCGGCGGCAACAGGAGCTGCTTCGGCAAGAACTTTTTTGGTTACCGGTGCTGCAAGGGGCTGTTCGATCACCAGCTTTGCTTCGGCCGGCTTATTCATCACCGGGGCAGGTGTGGCTTCCTCTTCTTTCAGTTTAAGGATGGACAGTGCTTTAAATGCTACCGGCTTTGCCGATTCAGTCAGTTTTTTTTTTGAAACAGTGCTGTGGCTGTCCACCAGTTCCACGGCCTGAGCCAGGTAACAGAGTTTGATAAGGGTCAGTTCAACGTGGAGGCGTTTGTTGCGTGCCTGCCGGTAATTGATGCCCGATTCGTTGAGCAGGTTGAGGGCCGCCAGCAGCCAGCTGGTGGATATTTGTTTGGCAGCCTGCACGTATTTCTTTTTAAAATCGTCGGCCACTTCCAGCAATACCGCCGCTTTGGCGTCTTTACACACCAGCAGGTTGCGGATGAATTCGCTGCAGCCTTCCAGGAAGGTGTCGCCTTCAAAACCCTTCTGGTTTATTTCATCAAACAAGAGCAGGGCATCACTCAGTTTCTGCTGCTGCATGTTATCCAGCAGTTTAAAATAATAATCTTCATCGAGGATGTTCAGGTGCTCAAGCGTATTGCTGTAATTAAGTTCGCCGTTGGTAAAACTTACAATCTTATCCAGGATACTCAAGGCATCACGCATGCATCCTTCGCTTTTCTGGGCAATCACGTGCAGTGCCGCTTTTTCAGCTTTAATCTCTTCCTTGTCGCAGATCTCCTGCAGGTGCTCGATGGTATCGTTGTTGGTAATTCGTTTGAAGTCGAATATCTGGCAACGGCTGAGGATGGTGGGAAGTATTTTGTGCTTTTCCGTGGTAGCCAGGATGAAGATGGCATAAGGCGGCGGCTCTTCCAGTGTTTTCAAAAACGCATTGAAAGCCGAGGCACTGAGCATGTGCACTTCATCCACGATGTATACTTTGTATTTACCGGCCTGCGGTGCAAAGCGAACCTGGTCAACCAGGGTGCGGATATCGTCGACCGAGTTATTACTTGCTGCATCCAGCTCATGGATGTTGAGCGAAGTGCCGGCATCGAAAGAAACGCAGCTGTTGCAGGTGTTGCAGGCTTCGCCATCGGCTTTGCGGTTTTCGCAGTTGATGGTTTTTGCCAGGATGCGGGCGCAGGTGGTTTTACCAACACCCCGGGGGCCGCAAAACAGGAATGCATGGGCAAGCTGGTTATTATTGATCGCATTTTTCAGGGTGGTGGTGATGTGCGCCTGCCCTACAACCGTAGAAAAATTCTGGGGCCTGTACTTTCTCGCTGAAACAATAAACTTATCCATACGCTGCTAATTTCGGAATTCTGGAGGTAAAACCAATTTGTTTTTACGGGCTACACCATCGGGTGGCGGTGAAACGGTTTGCTGCGGTCGAAAAGGTACCGGTAGGTGGCCAGGTTGCGGCTGCGGAAGGTATCGCCAAAACTTTCTGCCACGTTGATCATTTTCGGGTTGAAGTCGCCGATCCATTGCATTTCATAATCCAGGTAAAGCTGGTTTGGTTTCTGAACAATCTTGCGGCACTCGCCGATGATGTACGAATCGATGCCCTTTCCCTGCCATTCGGGCACCACGCCGAATACGAGACCGACGAATTTCCGGGATTTCCTGAATTTCTGTCTCCACACAAACTCCAGTTTCTGCAACAGGCCGAATTTCCCGTTCAGGTGCCTGAAGTACTGGTTGATGTCGGGCAGGTTGAGGAACATGGCAATGGCCGTTCCTTTGTGATAGGCGAAATAAACAATGTCTTCGTCAAGCACGGGCTTCATTTTTTTGAACATGATCAGCACCTGTTCTTTGGTCATCTGCTTTAACCCGCCGTGGCCGGCCCATGCTTTATTGTATACTTCCACAAAATCACCAGCGTATTTGGCCAGGTTATTTTTTTTGATGGTTTCCATGCTGATGTCGGGATCTGCTTCATGCAGCTTATGGCGGTCCATTGTTTTTTTAGCAAGCGGCTTTAAGGGATCCAGACCGAAACAAACCTGGTTGAAGAACAGTTTGAATCCATAGTTTTCGAACAAGTGGATATAATAAGGCGGGTTGTAGTTCATGCCATACACGGGCGGGGTAAATCCTTCTGTAATCAGTCCCCACCAGCGGTCACGCTCGCCAAAGTTAATGGGACCATCCATGGCTTCCATGCCGTGCTGTATCAGCCAGTGTTTGGCATTGTCGAACAGCAGGTCGGCGGCATCCTGGTTATTGATGCACTCAAAAAAACCAATACCCCCCACGGGCACATCATCGCCCTTGTTCTTGTATTTTTTATTGGTGAAGGCGGCAATACGGCCGATGAGAATTCCCTGGTCGTTTTTGAGCACCCAGCGGATGGCTTCGCCGAAACGGAAGGCTTTGTTCTTCTCCTTATCAAAAACATCGTTGATGTCTTTATCCAGCGGGCGTATCCAGTTGGGATCGTTTTTAAGCAATACCACGGGAACCTGCAGGAATTCTTTTGCGGTTGCGTTGTCTGTAACGGGGATGATCTGCATTAATAACATTAAGGCAGCAAATATAAGAAAGCCTGATCACTGAATATTCTCAATAATCCCCGCAATGCCCTGCCCGCCGCCCACACAGGCGGTAACGATGCCGTATTTTTTATTGAGGCGTTTCATATCGTTCACCAGTTGAATGGTAAGCTTGCAGCCGGTGCAGCCAAGTGGATGGCCGAGTGCAATGGCGCCGCCATTGATGTTTACAATACCGGGGTCCAGGTTCAGTGTTCTGATCACCGCCAGCGCCTGGGAGGCAAAGGCTTCGTTCAGTTCTATGAGGTCGATCTGGGAAAGATTCATGTTTGCCTGCTTCAGCACTTTGGGTACGGCTTCCACCGGGCCGATGCCCATGATGCGTGGATGCACGCCGGCACTTACACAATTCACGAGGCGGGCGATGGGCTTTAATCCGAGTTCATTCACCATGCGTTCGCTCATCACAATCACAAAGGCGGCGCCATCGCTGGTTTGGGAAGAGTTGCCGGCTGTTACCGTACCGCCCATCGCAAATGCCGGTTTCAGTTTTGCCAATCCTTCGGGTGATGTATCGGCCCTCACTCCTTCATCAGTATCTACTGTAAAATTCCTTTTTTGCTTTTTGCCTTTTCCATCGAGGTACACTTCTTCCACATTAATCGGCAGAATACCGGGCTTGAAGAAACCTTCTTTGATGGCATTGCCTGCTTTCAGGTGACTGTTATAACTGAACAAATCCTGGTCTTCCCGGCTTACCTTATATTCTTTTGAGACTGCTTCGGCGGTAAGACCCATGCTTAAATAATAATCGGGGTCGGTGGCAGAAATCGCATAGGAAGGAACGGTCTTCCATCCCGCCGTGGGTACCAGGCTCATGCTTTCGGTTCCACCGGCAATGATGCATTCGGCCATGCCGGTCCGGATCTTGGCGGTGGCCATGGCAATACTTTCCAGTCCGCTGGCACAATAGCGGTTAATGGTGATGCCCGGTGCATGAATGCCGACGGCCCTGGCTGATATCATTCTTCCCACCTGCAGGCCCTGTTCGGCTTCGGGAACCGCATTGCCCACAATCACATCATCTACTCTTTTGGCATCAAGCTGGGGTACGCTGGCCAGCAATCCTTTGATCACATCCACGGCCAGGTCATCGGGCCGGGTAAACCGAAAACCGCCTTTTTTGCTTTTGGTTACTGCCGTTCTAAAACCGGCTACGATGTATGCTTCCTGCATGATGAAACTGTTTGAGATTTGAAGTTTTAGGTTTGAGGCTGGCTGTTTCGAATGAAGGAATATAACCTGAAACCCGAAACTCCAAACCTCGAACCGATTTAGTTGTTTATGCAACTTTATACCAAAGTTATAATTTCTCACTGAAACCAAAAAACCCGGGGCATGCTGTAATTTTGCGCCGATGTACAAACTGCTTCGTTCTTTTTTATTCCTGTTTGACCCCGAGCGGGTGCATTATTTTTCGATGAACAGCCTGCGGCTGTTGTGTAAAATCCCCGGAGGAAAAAGTCTGTTAACCAGTCTCTTCAAACCGAAAGGAAATATTCAATATTCAATATTCAATATTCATTTTCCCAACAGGGTTGGCCTGGGCGCCGGCTTCGATAAAAATGCCAAATACCTGAACGAGCTGGAAGCCCTTGGTTTCGGATTCGTGGAGATTGGTACGGTTACTCCCCTGCCACAGGCGGGTAACGATAAGCCCCGGTTATTCCGTTTGCCAAAAGATAAGGCGCTGATAAACCGCATGGGTTTTAACAACGATGGTGTTGAAGTTGTAATGCAACGATTAAAAGCCTGGAAAACAAGAAACGAGAAACAAACAGCGACAGGTGAGAAACGTATCATCATCGGCGGCAACATCGGCAAAAACAAAGTAACTCCCAATGAAGAAGCCTGGAAGGATTATGAAAAATGTTTTCTAACCCTCCATGAACACGTGGATTATTTCGTGGTGAATGTGAGCAGTCCGAACACCCCGGGTTTACGTGAATTGCAGGAAAAAGATGCCCTGCATAAAATTCTCACAAACCTGCAACAGCTGAACGCTAAACGCCTAAACCCTAAACCAATTTTACTGAAAATAGCTCCCGATTTAACCACCGGCCAAATCGATGATGTAATTAACCTGGCCCTAGAAATAAAATTAGACGGGCTTGTTGCATCCAACACAACCATCAGCAGGGACCAGCTTCAAACTGCAAGCGAAAAACTTCAAACCATCGGAGCCGGTGGCGTCAGCGGTTTACCCGTAAAAGAACGCAGCACCGGAATTGTAAAATATATTCACCAAAAAACCGGCGGACAGATCCCGATCATTGCCAGTGGCGGTATCTTTACCGGCGCAGATGCTAAAGAAAAAATTGATGCCGGCGCATCGTTGGTGCAGGTATGGACCGGGTTTATTTATGAAGGGCCTTCCATCGTAAAACGTATCTGCCAACAAACAGGCAATAGTCAATAACCAATATTCAATAAAGAATGGAACATCTTTTTACGTCGGAAAGCATCATCAGTTTTTTTATTCTCATTGTACTGGAAGTGGTATTAGGCATCGATAACGTAATCTTCGTGAGTATTATCCTCAACCGGCTCGACAGGGAAAAGGACCAGAAAAGGGCAAGGCGCACCTGGATGATCACCGGCATGCTCTCCCGAAGCCTGTTGCTGCTAGGCTTAAGCTGGCTGCTCACGCAAAAAGGAAAAGCGTTATTCACCATTGCCGGGAAAGGATTCGACCTGGCCAGTATTGTAATGCTCGCCGGCGGCATCTTCCTCATTTATAAATCGGTGATGGAAATCCATCATAAACTGGAAGGAGAAGACCCCAATGCATCCACACAAAGAAAGAATAAGATATCACTCGGCAATGCCATCGGGCAGATTATGCTGATTGATGCCGTGTTTTCGTTCGACAGTATCATTACAGCCGGTGGTACGGCCAAATACGTGGAGATAATGATCGCCGCCGTGGTGATCGCCATGACCATCATGTTCCTGTTCAGCCCGGCCATATCGGGCTTCATTCATAAACATCCCACATTGAAAATGCTGGCCCTTTCCTTCCTGGTAATGATCGGCCTAAGCCTGATCATTGAAGGATGGGATGCCGAGAGAGCGCATGAACTGCACCTGAAGAATTACATCTACTTCGGTATGGCATTCTCCTTTGTGGTGGAATTACTGAACATGGTGATGCGTAAGCGGATGGCCAAAAACCGGGTAGTGGAATTAAATGAACCGGTGCTGAAAGAACCCGGAGAAAATTATTCAGACCAGGCGAAATAAAGCCGCCGCCGCAATGCCGGCCGTTTCTGTTCGCAATCTTGTTTCACCAAGACTTACCCCACTGAAATTGTTCTGCAAAGCCAGCTCAATTTCACCCGGCGTAAAATCACCTTCGGGCCCAATTAAAATAACTTTAGAAGAAAGCGATTCATTATTCAGATCGGTCAGGCTTCTTTTGGCATCATCCATACAATGTGCAATGAATTTTTGCTGTTGAGCAGATGAATGAACCAATGCATTGAATTTTGTTGGCTCGTGCAATACCGGCAGCCAGCATTGCTGGCTTTGCAGCATGGCGCTTACCAGGATGCTTTTCATCCGTTCGGCCTTGAAGGCGGTTTTTTCTGTGCGTTCGCAGATCAGTGGAACAATTTCAGATACGCCCAGTTCCGTAGCCTTTTCCAGAAACCATTCGAAACGGCTGCTGTTTTTAATGAGGGAGATGGCGATGGTTATCTTGGAGCTTTGCCCTTTCAGGTTTGAAGTTTGCAGAATTTTGACGCTGCATCTTTTCCGGTTGTTGTCGGTTATTTCACAGGTAAATAGATCGCCCCTGCCATTCGTCAATTGCAGCGGTTCTCCGTTCTGCATGCGCAGCACCTGCACAATGTGCTTGCTGGTATCTTCATCCAGTACAACTGCGGCAAGTGATGCCTGGATATCTTCTTTATAAAAAAAGGGAAGTGCCATAAACTAAAATGAAGAGTAAAAGGATCATTCACTCTTCATTATCAATTTTTAATTCTAAATAATCATTTAAAAAGGCGCATCGTCATCAAATTCCCCGTCGTTCATTTTGCTGCCCTTCTGGATATAGAGTCTTGCGCCATCGGTATCATCTGTTTTCACCGGTTTCCAGTTTCCTTCCGGCAATCCTGATGAAAAATCACCACCACCCTCTTCTTCCACAAATTTCTGTATATGCAGCAGGGCTTTCAGTTTAACGGTATCCAGGCTGCCGTTCCGGTGCTTGGCAATCTTCACGTAGGTTTCACCCTTATTACTTTCGCCAAATTCATTGGCGGTAATGTCGTAGTATTCGGGACGGTAGAGAAACATCACCATGTCGGCATCCTGTTCGATGGCGCCCGATTCACGGAGATCACTCAGCTGCGGTATCTTGGCTCCTTCCTTTCTTTTTTCCACTTCCCGGCTTAACTGTGATAAAGCAATGATGGGCACCTGCAGCTCTTTTGCCAGTCCTTTCAAGTCCCTGGATATGCGGCTGATCTCCTGCTCCCTGTTGGCATTGCGGTTCTCGCCGGCACCACTCATCAATTGTAAATAGTCGATGATGATGAGACCGATGTTGTGTTTATTCTTTAAGCGGCGGCATTTTGCCCGCAGTTCAAAAATGTTCAGGGCCGCGGTATCGTCAATAAAGATGGGTGCTTTTGACAGGCGCTCGATGCCGCGTTTGTACAGTTGCTTCATCTCGTGCTCTTCCAGTTTGCCCCGGGCAATTTTTTCGAGCCAAATTTCGCTTTCGGCACTCAGTATCCGTTGCACCAGCTGGCTGCTGCTCATCTCCAGGCTGAAGAATCCAACGGGCGTTGGCTTGGTGGGATCCATGGCCGCACTGCGTGCGAGGTTGAGGGCAAAGGCAGTTTTACCAACCGATGGACGGGCAGCCAGGATGATGAGGTCGGTGGCCTGCCAACCATAGGTGATCTTATCCATCGACGGGAACCCGGTGGGCACACCGGTGATGTCTTCCTGCCGGTTGCGCATGTCTTCAATACGCTGGATGGTTTTCACCAGCACCGTATCAATGCTGTCGAAATTCTTACGCAGGTGATTGTTGGTGATCTCAAAGAGTTTTCCTTCTGCTTCATCCAGCATGTCGAACACATCGGTGCTGTCTTCGTAGGCATCGCCGATGATTTCGCCGCTGATGCGGATGAGCTCACGCTGAATGAATTTCTGCAGCACAATCCTGGAGTGCGCTTCAATGTTCGCCGAAGAAACAACGGCATTGGTAAGCTTGGTTACGTAATAGGGGCCGCCCACGAGGTCTAATTCTTCCCGGAATTTCAGTTCTTCCACAACGGTAAGCAGGTCGATCGGCAAGCTCTTAATGGCCAGGCTTTGCATAGCCCGGTAGATCCGCTGGTTGGCGTCTACATAAAAACATTCGGGTTTCAGGATTTCCACTACCGTATCGAAGGCGCTTTTCTCGAGCATGATGGCACCGAGCACTGCTTCTTCCAATTCTTTTGCCTGGGGAGGCACTTTGCCGAACATCATGTTGCCAAGGTCGAGGGATGTTTTACGGCGCAGCTTTTTATCTTTATTAAAGTTAGTAAGTTCCATTTCCTGTTCTTCTGATGCTTGTTAGGGTTATTGTTTGCAGGGCGGCTAAGGTAAATGCAAAAGGAGATTAGAAGGGGTTCCATTTTTATTCACATCCCTGCTTAAAATAGTTTTACATCTGTTTTCCACCGCTCGTTCACACCAAAGTTAGTTTATTCAGACGTTATTCACAGGAAACCCACAAACAAGAAATCAACAAACTGGAACAGTTCCCCTTTTTATTAACAATTACTTAATCGCCGGATTTCTTTTTCTGCACGGGGAGCATTGCGGGGCCATTTGCTTTTTCGATTACGGATGCTTAGCTTATAAATCGTCATTCCTTCGCAAAAAACTATCTTTGCCAGTCAATAACAAATCAGAAAATACCAGATGACCATCAGTTACAACTGGCTTTGCGAATACCTTCCTGAGCAGATTGACCCGGAAAGGCTTAGTAAAATACTTACCGCTATCGGGCTGGAAGTAGAAAGCCTCGAAAAATACGAATCAATAAAAGGCGGCTTAAAAGGATTGGTGACCGGGGAAGTGATTACCTGTGAAAAGCACCCCGATGCAGATAAATTAAAACTTACCACGGTGAATACCGGCGGAACTGAGAACCTGCAGATCGTTTGCGGCGCACCCAACGTGGCTGTTGGCCAAAAAGTGATTGTGGCCACCATCGGCTCAACCATTTACCGGGTGAATGGCGAACCGGTGACCATGAAGAAAGCAAAGATCCGTGGTGTGGAAAGCCAGGGCATGATCTGCGCCGAAGATGAGATCGGCCTGGGCGAAAACCACGCGGGCATTATGATACTGCCGGCAGGTACCAAAGTGGGGATGCCGGCGGCTGAATATTTCAAGCCGTACGAAGACTTTATTTTTGAGATCGGACTTACCCCCAACCGCATGGATGCCATGAGCCATATGGGCGTGGCAAAAGATGTGTGTGCATACCTTACCCATCATAACAAGAAAGAAGCGAACATCGTATCTCCTTTTAAAAATAATTTCAAACCCGATAACCAGGGTTTGCAGATGCAGGTGATCATTGAAAACACCGATGCCTGCCAGCGCTATTCGGGCGTAAGTATTGAAGGAGTGACCATTGCCGAAAGCCCGGACTGGCTGCAGCAAAAATTAAAAGCCATTGGATTGCGGCCGATCAACAATATTGTCGATATCACCAATTTTATCCTGCATGAAACCGGCCAGCCACTGCATGCCTTTGATGCCGATGCCATTATTGGAAAAAAAGTAGTGATTAAAAACCTGGCCGAAGGAACAGCCTTTGTTACCCTGGATGAAAAAGAGCGAAAACTGTCAGCCGAAGACCTGATGATCTGTAATGCTGAAAAGCCAATGTGTATAGGCGGTGTGTATGGCGGACTGCATAGCGGCGTAACGGAAAAAACGAAGAGCATATTCCTGGAAAGTGCGTGGTTTAACCCGGTTTCGATCCGTAAAACCTCTTTACGGCATGGGCTGCGTACCGATGCGGCCACCCGTTTTGAAAAAGGAGTGGACATCAGCAACACAGTGAATGTTCTGCGCCGGGCTGCCATGCTGATCAAGGAAATTGCCGGGGGAGAAATTGCCAGTGATGTGATTGACGTATACCCGACTCCCCGGCCCAAAACCGAAGTGGCCCTGAAGTTTCATTACCTTAAAAAACTAAGCGGAAAGAATTATCATCCAGATACCATTAAAGACATTTTAAGCAGCCTGGGATTTGAGCTCCTCAAAGAGGGCGCCGATGAAATGTGGTTCTGCGTTCCGCACAGCAAGCCCGATATCAGCCTGCCGGCAGATGTGGTGGAGGAAATCATGCGGATTGACGGGCTGGATAATGTCGATATTCCGGCAACCATCAGCATCGCCCCCTCTGTGGAAACACTTTCACACGAAGTGGCGTATTCTGAAAAAGTAGCTGGTAGCCTGGCGGGACTGGGTTTCCGGGAGATCTTCACCAATTCCATCACCAACAGCGCCTATTATAGCGAAGGAGTTCTGAAAAACACGGTGAAGATGATTAATAACCTGAGTGAAGAACTGAATGTGATGCGGCCAGCCATGATGGAAACGGGCCTGGAATCGATCGCTTACAACCTGAACCGGAAGAACAGTGACCTGAAATTTTTTGAATTTGGCAAGACCTATTTGGTAGATGAAAACGGCCGATACGCCGAAAACAATCACCTGGCATTATACGTAACCGGCTATACCAGCGGGCAGGGATGGAAAGAGAAAGCACGCAGGGCTGACTTTTATTACCTGAAAGCCGTACTGGAAAAAATCATCCGGCTGGCAGGACTGAACCCGGAAGGATATAAACAAGTTGAAGGTGAAGGCCTCAGTGATTCATTAGAGGTTCTTATTCAAAAAGAACCGGTGGCTCAAATCGGAATGGCGAGTCCCCAGAAACTGGAACGCTTTGATATTAAACAGCCGGTGTTGTATGCCGACCTGGACTGGGATAAACTGCTGGCATTGAACAGGAAGGCGGTTATTGAATACCGGGAAATATCCAAATACCCGGCCGTTAACCGCGACCTGGCCATTGTGGTGGACAAGCCCCTGCCCTACGATGCCGTGGAGAAAGCGGCCCTGGCAGCGGGGATAAAGAAACTTAAATCCATCAGTTTGTTTGATATATTTGAAAGCGAAAAGATCGGCGCCGGGAAAAAATCCATGGCAGTAAGTTTCACTTTCCAGGACGTGGAAAAAACACTGACCGATAAAGAGATTGATGGCATGATGAACCGGATCATCGCTTCTTTTGAAAAAGAATTAAATGCGGAAATACGAAAGTAATAAGGCATGAGTGAGCTGGAACAACATATCAAACGGGTAACCGATAAGCTGCAGCTGTTGCTGAAGAACTACCAGCAGCTGCAAAAAGATAACCAGCGGCAGTCGGCTCTTATTGAAGAGTTGAAGAAAGCGAAGGAATCCAGCGCACAGCAGGTGGAAACACTGAAAGAACAGGTGGGCATTTTAAAAGCTGCTGCCGGAAAAATGAATGAAACAGATAAAAAGGAATTTGAAAAAAGCATCAACCGTTATATCCGCGACATTGATAAGTGCATCGGCATATTAAGCGAATGATCATGGCAGAACTCATCCCCATCAATATTGTTATTGGCGACCGCAATTACCGCATCAAAGCCAGCCCGGATGATGAGGAAATCATCCGCCGTACCTTAAAAACCATCAACGACAAGATCATTGAGTTCAAAACACAGTTTGCCGGAAAAGACATGCAGGACTATATTGCCATGGTACTGATATGGTATGCTACCCAGGCAAAAGCAGACGGGAACCCCACCCTGGAGGCGGATATACTGGACGTGTTTCAAAAGATGGAGAAGCAGCTCGACAAGATCCGGTAAGCCAACCCGTCAAAAACTGCTTATTACGCCCGCCCGGCTCGTATTCTCCAAACAAATTACCTATCTTCGTAAATCAAACTGCTCACCTGGAATTCCGGGATGCCCCGGAGGGAAAAGAGAGTAATCAAATGATTTTGAACCGATTTAAAAACGAAACAATCAATGGAACCGATAATAATATACATTATCATAGGCGTAGCCGCACTCATTTTGGGCTTAATACTGGGTAAAGTTGTTTTTGCCAAAAATACCCAGCAGAAAATAGCAGAAGCGGAACAACAGGCCCGGAAAATCATCGCCGACGGCGAATTAAAGGCCGAAACACTCAAAAAAGAAAAGCTGCTCGAAGCAAAAGAAAAATTCGTTCAACTTAAGGCCGATCATGACCGGGAGGTGATGCAACGCAACCAGAAACTTACGGAAGGAGAGAACCGCATCAAGCAAAAAGAGCAATCCATAAATCAAAAGGACCAAAACCTTGAGAAGCACATCAAAGAAAATGAAGCCATCAAGGAAAACCTCAATCGCCAGATCGAGATCGTAAACATTAAGCGTACCGAACTGGAAAAACACCAGGAAGAACACATCCGCCGCCTCGAAAAAGTAGCCGGACTTTCCGCCGAAGACGCCAAGGCGCAACTGATCGAAAGCCTGAAGCAGGAAGCCCAGACCAAGGCCGTTGCCCTGCAGCAGGAAATCATTGAAGACGCCAAACAGAAAGCCAATAAAGAGGCCCGTAAAATAGTTATCCAGACCATTCAGCGCACTGCCGCTGAACAGGCCATCGAAAATGCCATCACTGTTTTCAACCTCGAAAGTGATGAAATCAAAGGCTCAATCATCGGCCGTGAGGGACGTAATATCCGGGCGATTGAAGCAGCCACCGGTGTAGACCTGATTGTTGACGATACCCCAGAAGCAATCGTACTTTCTTCTTTCGACCCGCTGCGCCGTGAAATAGCCCGTCTTTCTTTACAGCGCCTGGTGGCTGATGGACGTATACACCCGGCCCGTATTGAGGAAGTGGTGGAAAAAACCAAGAAACAGATCGATGACCAGGTAATGGAAATCGGTGAACGTACCGCTATGGAGCTGGGCGTTCATGGTTTGCACAAAGAACTGATCAGGATGGTGGGCCGTATGCGGTTCCGCTCATCATACGGGCAAAACCTGCTGATGCATAGCCGGGAAACAGCCAACCTCTGTGCCATTATGGCTTCGGAACTTGGCCTGAACCCTAAACTGGCAAAACGGGCTGGTCTGCTTCATGATATTGGCAAGGTTCCCGACGAAGAAACCGAATTGAGCCATGCCCTGCTGGGAGCTAAACTGGCTGAGAAATATGGCGAGAACCCCGCCGTGGTGAACGCTATCGGCGCCCACCACGATGAGATTGAAATGCAGTATGTGATCTCCCCCATCATCCAGGCCTGCGACGCCATCAGCGGAGCCCGGCCCGGCGCAAGGCGAGAGATCATGCAGCAGTACATTCAGCGTATTAAAGACCTGGAGAACCTGGCAATGGCTTATACAGGAGTTGAAAAAGCGTATGCCATCCAGGCTGGAAGGGAACTCAGGGTGATTGTAGAGGCAGATAAAGTAACCGATGGCGACAGCGACAAGCTTAGCTTTGAGATCGCCCAGAAGATCCAGACCGAAATGACCTTCCCCGGACAGATAAAAGTGACTGTAATACGGGAAAAAAGGTCCGTGAATGTGGCCAGGTAAGCATTGAAAATGACTATACTGAAGCCGGCGATCCCAGTATCACCGGCTTTTTTATTGGTTTTAGCCGGGTTTTGAAAATAATTTCCCGGGAGTATGAAAAAACTGCAATTTCATGCCCGATAACTCACAAGTTTCCCCTACCTTTGCCGTCCGTTAAAATTAAAATTTTATGAACGCAGTATCTTTTGTTCATGAGCAATTGGGCACAAAAGCCAAATCTTCGCTTCCGAACTTCAAAGCCGGTGACAATGTAACCGTAAACTATAAAATCATTGAGGGTAATAAAGAGCGCATCCAGAGCTTCAAAGGCGACGTGATCAAACGCCAGGGAACTGGTGCAACTGCCTCATTTACAGTACGAAAAATGAGTGACGGTGTAGGTGTTGAACGTTTGTTCCCCGTATTTTCTCCCAATATTGAAAGTGTGGTACTAAACAAAGTGGGTAAAGTAAAAAGATCCAAACTGTTCTTCCTTCGTGAAAGAAGTGGTAAAAGCGCCCGTATCAAGGAGAAAAGAATGGCCGTTTCTAAAAATTAATCAAAAATACCATATTTCTACAGAGCGAAAATCAATGATTTTCGCTTTTTCTTTTAAAAAAGTTATGAAGTTGGCATTTTAGTTGTTATGTTTACGCAAAATTCAATCCTTCGAATAGACTTTTACCCAAGGTTAATCTGAAACTTAAACTTTAATTTTTAAACCGTAAACCATGAGAAGGATTGTTCTTGCACTCGTTGCAATTATCACCATTACATTTTTGTTTTCCTGCATGAGGGGTATTTCCCCTGAACAGGCTGCCAACGGAAAAGCACGTTGCGGCAGAACCTACATTCGCTGATTTTTTTCCTGTTGCTGACCGTTAATCATCGGTTAACTTTGTTGCATTTAATTGCAAAGCAACTGATTATTTGATTTATCTTTGCTGTCTAAATTCAGACTATGACATTATCAATTTTGAACAGCATATTTCTGTTGTCTATGCCGGGAGGCAGCGAGTGGATCCTGATCATTATCGTGGTCCTGTTAATGTTCGGCGGTAAAAAAATACCCGAACTGATGAGAGGGATCGGCCGCGGCATGCGTGAATTCAATGATGCCAAAAACAATGTGAAGAGCGAAATTGAAGAAGGCATGAAAGAAAAAGATAACAAGTAAGAGAAACAGATCACAGTATTACGGCTGAAGTGAACCTGGTTGAACAAGGTACGCTTCAGCCGGTTTTTTATAATTATACGGCAGCTTTACAACATGTTTACCAATATACAGCAATACCAGGCCGCCCTGGAAGACTTTACTACCAGTTGCCAGGATACTGTAATTCATTACCTGCACAAAATTGAAGCGAATAAACACCTGAATGCATTTACCTACGTATATGCCGATGAAGCACTGCAGCGGGCCCGGATGCTTGATGAAAACCGCAAAGCTGGGGCACCCCCTAAAAAACTTCACGGAGTGGTGATTGCCATTAAAGACGTTATCTGCTATAAAGATCACCCCGTAACAGCTGCCTCAAAAATACTCCATGGCTTTAAAAGCCTGTACAACTCCACGGCTGTACAGCGGCTGGTGGATGAAGATGCCATTATCATCGGTTCCTGCAATTGTGATGAATTTGCCATGGGAAGTTCGAACGAGAATTCTGCTTACGGAAAAGTGCTGAATGCCCTTGATACCTCAAAAGTACCCGGTGGCTCTTCCGGGGGGAGTGCTGTGGCTGTGCAGGCAGGTTTGTGCATGGCAAGCCTTGGAAGTGATACGGGTGGGTCGGTAAGACAGCCTGCCGACTTCTGCGGAATCATCGGGTTAAAACCTTCATACGGAAGAATATCCAGGCATGGACTTCTTGCCTATGCTTCCTCATTTGACCAGATTGGAATTTTTGGAAACAGCATTCCGGATATTGCTTTACTGCTGTCTGTTATGAGTGGCGCTGATGACTACGACAGCACGGCCATCCAGGAAAGCAGCAGGTCTTACGAAATCACTGATTCTTCTAAAAAGTATAACATAGCGTATTTCAGGGAGGCCGTTCAGCACCCTTCCCTGGATGCCGAAATTAGTAATGCCATTTTATTGCTGATAGATGAACTCCGGAAAGAAGGACATCAGGTAACTGAAATGAATTTTGATCTGCTTGACTATGTAGTACCAGCTTATTACGTTCTTACCACTGCTGAAGCCAGCAGTAACCTCAGCAGGTACGATGGTATCCGCTATGGTCATCAAACAAAAGAATCCATTTCGGATTTAACAGACTTTTACAAGCAAACCCGCAGCGAAGGTTTTGGCAGGGAAGTGCAGCGCCGCATCATGCTGGGCACATTTGTTCTGAGCAGTGGTTATTACGACGCTTACTTCAGTAAGGCACAACAGGTAAGGCGGCTTTTGGTGAATAAAACAGCAGCGGTTTTTGCTGAATTTGATGCACTTATCATGCCTACCAGCCCTGCCACAGCCTTTGGTTTCGGTGACAAAAGCGATGACCCGGTAACCATGTACCTGGCAGATATTTTTACTGTTTTCGCCAACCTTACCGGCATACCTGGTATTTCACTACCCCTTTTTAAACACAGCAACGGCATGCCCTTTGGTATCCAGGTGATGACCAAAAAGACAGATGAATTAACTTTGCTGGAGATTTCTGAGCTTTTGCTGAAAAAGCATAAAACAGATCAGCCGGTAACCATATGAAAGGGATCCTGTTTATACTGTTCGTTTTTACTTCCTGCCTGCCGGTAAACGGGGAGTCTCTGGATAATCTCCTGCCCCAGCAACAAACGGGTGCAGATACCAGTATTACCGATGATCCGGCAGAGGATTCGATTATTGCAGAAGTACTGAAAACAAAAGCACCCCCGCAAAAAGAAAAAATCCAGTATTTCAGCCAGGTAACAAAGTATGGCTTCAAAAACCTGTTTGCCCAATACAATTACAATCCTGCTTTACCCTATTCAGCACAGGTAAATCCCAATGCAGAAGGTTATATGCAGGATTACCTGAAGCTGCACAGTGATCATCTTTTGAAAATGAAGGGATGGGGGCAACCCTATTTTAACCTGATCGATAATATTCTTTCGCAGTATGGATTGCCGCGGGAATTGAAGTACCTGGCGGTTATTGAAAGCAATCTGAGTACCGGCGCCACCAGCTGGAAAGGAGCAGGTGGCCCCTGGCAATTTATGCCTTACACGGCAAGAGATTATGGCCTGGTGGTGAACGGATATTATGATGAACGGAGAGACTATTATAAAAGTACCCACGCTGCGGCCAGGTACCTGCTGACCTTATACAGCCAGATGCATGACTGGCTACTGGTGATTGCAGCTTATAATGGCGGTCCCGGGCGTGTCTATTCGGCCATCAAAAAAAGCGGCAGCCGTAATTTTTGGTCGCTGCAATACTACCTGCCGGCAGAAAGCAGGAATCACGTAAAAAAATTCATTGCCACGCATTATGTGATGGAGGGAACCGGCGGTATTACCACCACCCCTAACCTCGCCGGGAAGAATGGCATTGGTGCAAACCCCTACGATAAGAAGCCGGATCTCACTGAAGAAGAAATGGCTGCTGCCAGCACCCAAAGCATTTCGGGAAAATTTAATTCGCTGGTTATTACTAAAAACCTGTCAATGGACATCGTACAGTTCAACCGTTACAACCCCGACTTCGACAATATGATGGCACTTAACGGCAATTACGATCTCCGGCTGCCGGCCGATAAAATGCAGCTTTTTCTCGCAAACAAATATGCCATCCTGAACGAGTGTGTACAGTTACTGCTTGGAGATAACCCTGCCCCTCCATCCAACCAGGTAACCTACCCTGCAAAAAATTCAAAGAAAAAAAGAAGCTGATCCTTATTCCAATACCTTCAGCATCGCCCCTGCCTTCAGCAGACTTTCCTCGTATTCGCTTTGCGGATTGCTGTAGTACGTAATGCCGCCACCTGTTTGAAAAGAAAGGTATTTTTCTGAATCATTATAAAATATACTGCGGATCACCACATTGAAATCAAAATTACCGCCGGGTTCAACATACCCGATGGCCCCTGAAAATAAGCCCCGCTTGCTTTTCTCATATTGCTCTATAAGCTCCATTACCCTTTTCTTAGGAGCGCCTGTCATAGACCCCATCGGGAAAGTAGCCCGTACAGCATCGATCCAGCTCATACCGGGCAGCATTTCCCCGCTCACCGTGCTGATCATCTGGTGCACCTGCGGGAAACTGTACAGACCAAACAGCTCATCAACTTTTACGGAACCGGGTACACAGATTTTACTGAGGTCATTACGCACAAGGTCGACTACCATTACATTCTCACTTTTTTCCTTGCTGCTTTGTAAGAGGTAATTCTTTGCAGATTCATCCAGCCCCGGATCGCTGTGTTGCCTTTTGGAAGTTCCTTTAATGGGTTGTGAGCTTATTCTGTTTCCTTGCTTTTTTAAATACCGTTCGGGGCTTGCGCAAAGACAATAACTACTGTTTACCCTGTATAATACCGAAAACGGGTTGGGAGAAAGTTTGCATAGGCGGCCGAACACCTGCAGCGGTGCAATGGTTGTATTTTCAGAAAAGAACTCCTGGCAGAAATTAATCTCATAGCAATCGCCGCGTAAAATATGCTGCCTCAGCAGTTCAATAGTTGCCAGGTATTCCGGGGCCGGTAACCGGTGCCGGATATGGATACCTCCCGGGGCATCATCATGTATGAATGACGGGCAGGATCTTATTTCCTCAAATACTGCTTGTGCATCACCGTCGCCTGATATGCTTACTTCATTTTTATCCAGCCTGATCACCCATTGTGGTATAAAAAAATGCAGGTCGTTGAAACCCGTTCGGTTCAGATGATCAGAGGAAAGCCGTTCGGTTTCATTTTTCAGGTCGTACCCAAAATGACCAAAAAGCCACTCTCCTTTGTTTTCGTCGCAAAATTTTTCAAGCCGGCTGAAGGCATTTCCTGCAGTGGCGGAAACATTTTGTTTGCAGCCTGCCGCCAGCATGCATTCAAAAGCCGGGGTTGAAAAAGCATACTGCTGGTTATCCAGGAAAGCAAAAATGCTGAACCGGTTTACCCAATTCAGCATTTGTATTTTAAAGGCGTTGAATTCTGTAACAGGAAAATAAGTAGTTTTTTTCACAAGCGGGTTTTTCCCTGTTCTGGAACCGGAAACTAAAAATCATCATCGTCGTCAAAATCGCCACCACCTCCCAGGTCATCAAAGCCAAGGTCTTTAAAATCGTCGTCCATCTTAAAATCATCGTCATCATCTCCGCCCCTTGCAGCTTTCTTACCTCCTGCTTTTTTGCCTTTTGATTTGGGCACATCAAATTCCTCAAAATCAGGATCCCAGTTATCGTCTTCTTCCGGCTTATCCCAGTCGTCATCTACTTCCACATCATCGTCATCGTCGTCGTCATCGTCCTTGCTTTTGGAAGCGGATTTCTTTTTAGGAGCAGACTTTGTATCCATGTCTTCGTCGTCCACGTCGTCGTCATCATCGTCGTCCTTCTTTTTGGGTTTGGCGGTTTTTTTGGCTGCCGTAATCACGGTACCGGCAGTTGAGTTGGCCGTTTTCATTTTTGCGTTATCAGATATCAGAACCATAATTCAAAAGAGGGTTATTACTGTAAAATTTCAACGGGTTTTTTAAATAGCCAAAAATATTGTGAACTTTTTTTTCATTTTTTTCAGGCCAGTATTAGCTGGTCGCGGCCCGGCCCATTGCTGATGTATTTTACCGGTACGCCCAGGTAGCTGTTAAGGTATTCAATATATGTTTTCATTTCCCCGGGAAGTTCATCAAATGAAGCACTGGTAGAAATGTCTTTCATCCACCCTTTAAAGGTTTTGTAAACAGGTTCAATATCTACCTTGTTCATTTGAAAGGGTACAAAATTCCTTTCTTCACCGTTCACTTTATACCCGTTACATACTTTCAATTCGCTGAGGTTATCCAGGATATCGGCCTTGGTCATAATGATCTGGGTTACCCCGTTCACCATGCAGGCAAACTGAAGCGCCACCAGGTCGATCCATCCGCAGCGGCGGGGACGGCCGGTGGTACTGCCGAATTCATTTCCGGTTTTGCGGATCAACTCGCCTGTTTCATCGTGCAGTTCAGTGGGAAAAGGCCCGCTTCCGACCCGGGTGCAGTAGGCTTTTGAAACGCCAAACACTTCCCGGATCTTTTGAGGAGCGATTCCCAAACCGGTACAGACACCGGCCGATATGGTATTGCTGCTTGTTACAAAGGGAAAGGTTCCAAAATCAACGTCCAGCATACTTCCCTGTGCCCCCTCGGCCAGTACCCGTTTTCCCTGGCTGATTTTTTCATTAATGAAATATTCCCCGTTTACAATATTGAACTCACGCAGGAATTCAACGGCTTCAAAAAATTCTTCTTCCCAGGCACTGATGTCTTCCTGGAAATTAAAACTGTCGAGCAGTTTCTGGTGTTTTAGCCTCAGCTTAATGTATTCGGTGGTAAAACTCTTGTCGAGCAGGTTACCTACCCGCAAACCGTTACGGCCGGTTTTATCCATATAGGCGGGACCGATGCCTTTCAAGGTGCTTCCTATTTTTTCATTCCCTTTTGAAAGTTCGCTGGCCTTATCGATGGCCCGGTGAGTGGGAAGGATCAGGTGGGTACGCTCGCTGATATAAAGATTCTTTTTGTAATCCACGCCCATCGCAGCCACGTTCATGCATTCTCTCTTCAGTGTAACGGCATCAAGCACCACCCCATTGCCGATAAGGTTGGTTTTTGATTCATGAAAGATACCGCTGGGTATCTGGTGCAGTACCACCTTTTTCCCGTCTACATACAACGTATGCCCGGCATTGGGACCACCTTGAAAACGGGCCACCACATCATAATTTTTAGCAAAAAAATCCACGATCTTGCCCTTGCCTTCATCGCCCCATTGCATCCCGAGTATAACGTCTACCATGTAGTTTTGAGAATTTTGTTTTTACGATTTTCTGTTCGGGCGTAAAAATAAAATGAAATAACCCAACCACCTAAAATGATCCTGGGTTGTTTGAAATTTGGGGAGAAAAGGAAACCGGGAGACTGCTTACGCCACTTTCAGCATGCTGAGTTTACTGCTGCTGAATTTGCGCTGGGCATATTCCAGTGTTACATCAAATACTTTCACCTTTTGTGAAGGAAGCTCGTACATGGCATCTGTAAGGATGCTTTCACAGATGCTGCGCAGGCCACGGGCGCCGAGTTTATATTCGAGCGCTTTTTCCACCATAAAGCCGAGTACAGCCGGTTCAAATTTCAGCTCGATGCCTTCAATTTCGAACAGGCGGGTGAATTGCTTGATGAGAGAATTCTTGGGTTCGGTGAGTATACTGCGGAGGGTTTCTGCATCCAGCGGGTTGAGGTAGGTAACCACCGGAAGGCGGCCCAGCAATTCAGGGATCAACCCAAAATGTTTCAGGTCCACTGCATTCACAAAATGCAGGAGGTTATCGTGCTGGTATTCCTGCAGTTCCTTATTTACGTTAAAGCCGATGGCATTGGTGTTTACCCGGCGGGCAATGATCTTATCCACCCCATCGAATGCGCCGCCGCAGATGAACAGGATATTCTGGGTATTTACTTTGATCAGTTTTTGTTCGGGGTGTTTGCGCCCTCCCTGTGGCGGAACCAGCACCTCGGTGCCTTCCAGCAGTTTTAACAGGCCCTGCTGCACACCCTCGCCGCTTACATCCCGGGTGATGGAGGGATTGTCGCTTTTGCGGGCTATCTTGTCTATTTCATCGATGAATACAATTCCTTTTTCAGCAGCCGCTACATCATAGTTGCAGGCCTGCAGCAACCGGCTGAGCATACTTTCCACATCTTCTCCCACATAACCGGCCTCCGTAAACACCGTGGCATCCACTATGGCAAAGGGCACATTCAGCATGCGGGCAATGGTTTTTGCCAGGAGGGTTTTACCCGTTCCCGTTTCGCCCACCATGATGATGTTACTCTTTTCAATCTCTACATCATTCTCCATTTTTTGATTCAGGCGCTTATAGTGGTTGTATACGGCTACCGACAGGATCTTTTTGGCATCGTCCTGGCCGATCACGTAGTCGTCGAGGAATTTTTTGATCTCGATGGGTTTACGAACACTTAGTTTATGCCCCTGCGAACTGAGGTGCTTGTTATCTGTTGTATTGCCCAGCTCCTGCTCAATGATCTCGACAGCATGTTCCACACAGTTTTCGCAGATATGGCCATCCTGCCCGGCAATGAGTATTTTTACCTCATCACGGCTGCGGCCGCAAAAGGAACAATGGAGTGTTTGCTGTTTGGCCATATTAGTGTTTCGTTTTACTGGTTATACCGGTACGCTGCAAAGGTAATAAATGCAGGTGATTGCTGTGGTAAGACAAGTTACAACTTGATAACGTTGCTTGCAAGTTATCGGGATAAAAAAAGCCTCTTTCAGAGGCTTTTACATATAAATCCGATCTGTTCTTTTTAGATTTTTTTCAAAACAGCGTCCACAATCCCGTATTCCACTGATTCTTTTGCATCCATCCAGTAATCCCGGTCAAAATCCTTCAGGATCTTTTCGGTTGTTTTCCCGCAGTTCTTTGCCAGTATTTCGGCGCCCATCTGCTTGGTTTTCCGGATCTGTTCTGCCATAATTTCCAGGTCGGCACTGGTGCCCTGCCCACCGCCGCTGGGCTGGTGAATCATTACCTCTCCATTGGGAAAAATGAACCGCTTGCCTTTGGTGCCACCACTAAGCAGAATGCTTCCCATACTGGCTGCCATTCCCATACAAACGGTGCTCACCGGTGAGCTGATCATCTGCATTGTGTCGTAAATGACCATGCCGCTGGTAACTATACCGCCTGGACTGTTGATGTAAAACGTAATTTCTTTGCCCGGATCGATGGCTTCGAGGTACATCAGCCGGTTGGTAATGTCTTTAGCACTTTTGTCGTCCACCACTCCCCAAAGAAACACTTTGCGCTGCTCAATGAATTTTTTATCGAACTGCCAGCTGCTCATCATTTTCTCCATCGGGTTCTCGGGTGATGATTCGGGCCTGTCTTCATCATCCATACGGGTAATTGTATTCCTGTAAAAGTTCATATGCTTGTTTTTATTTCTGGTCCTTTTTTTGTTTTTTCTGGTTGATGAGAAGTACTTCATCGATCAAACCGTATTCCTTCGCTTCCTGCGCAGTCATCCAGTTGTCGCGGTCGCAATCAATGGCAACTTTTTCGCTTGGCTGACCGGTATGGTAAGCAATGATCTCGTATAATTCCTTTTTTACTTTCTTCACTTCATTTACGGTGATCTCAATATCGCTAGCCTGTCCGCCGGCCCCGGCGCTTGGCTGGTGCATCATTATACGGCTGTGCTTTAATGCGGTACGCTTGCCTTTTGCGCCTGCACACATTAATACCTGCCCCATGCTGGCTGCCATACCGGTACAGATGGTGGCAATATCAGGGGTGATGAACTGCATGGTGTCGTACATACCCAACCCGGCATACACACCGCCACCCGGGCAGTTTATGTACATCTGGATGTCGCGGCTGCGATCGGTGCTTTCCAGAAACAAAAGCTGAGCAGTTACAATGTTGGCCACTTCATCAGTGATGGGATAACCGAGAAAGATGATGCGATCCATCATCAAACGGCTGTATACATCCATCACCGCAATATTCATCGGCCGTTCTTCGATGATGTTGGGGGTAAGATTGGTTACATTGTGCTTGATGTAACCATCCAGCGTATTGCTGCTGATCCCTTTGTGCTTTATGGCATATTTTTCAAATTCTTTTCCAAAATTCATATTGATAGGGTTGCTTTATGTTGATTGATACTGTCAGCAAATATAGTTGATTGTGATTCCGCAAAAATAAGTTTTGCTTAATCCCGGCTTCTCGACTGGTAAATTAAAATATACTGAACCAGCATGGCAATGGATGCCAGTGCCGCCACCACGTAAGTAAGCGCCGCCCACTTAAGTGCGTCCTTTGCCTGCCCGTGTTCCTGGCTGGTAGTAATCTTTGCAGTATCCAGCCATTTCAATGCACGGGCTGATGCGTCAAATTCCACCGGCAGAGTTATTACAGAGAACAGGGTGCTTACGGCAAACAAAATAATACCGATGAGCAGTACGGTTGGATTTCCTCCACCAAAACCAAACATTCCCAGTCCGGCGATGATGACCCACTGCGACAGTGTGCTGCTGATTTTTACCGCAGGCACAAGCCGGCTCCGCAACATCAGCATCGAATAGGCCGTGGCATGCTGAACGGCATGGCCGCATTCGTGTGATGCAACAGCGGCAGCGGCTACAGTTCTGCCTTCGTACACGTCGGTACTCAGGTTTACTGTTTTGTTCAGGGGGTTGTAATGGTCCGACAGGAAACCATCGGAAGGAAGCACCTGCACATCATAAATGCCATTATCACGCAGCATTTTTTCAGCGGTTTCTTTTCCACTCATTCCACTGCTTGTAGCCACCTGGCTGTATTGGGAGAATTTACTTTTAAGCCGGTACTGAACGATCATGCCGATGACCATAAATAAAAGCGAGACAGCAATGATTCCGATTGTCATTGTAACAAAATTTCTATTTACGTAACAAACGACAAGCCAGCCTGTTTTTTATGCCATTTCGGCAAACGGGAATAAAAAAAGAGAGGATTGTTCCTCTCTTCAATTCAGAATGACAGCAGGGGTGAACCTGTTGCCGGACCTGTTACTGTATGATGATTTTTTCGACCTGGCCGGATTCATTATTCCGGATCTTTAACATATACACTCCCTTACCAAGGTGCGCTGTTGGTATTTCTAACCTGGCCGATTGCATAATGCCATTATATACTTCCTGGCCTCCGGCATTGTAAAGGATTACCCGGTAACCGGTATTATTTGTTGCAGATGTAAGCAGGATGGGCTCTCCACGCGGCGCTGCGGTTGGCCGCACATTAACCAGTACTTTGGCATCGAATCGTACCAGTTCCACCTTGCTGAATTTATAACCGGCATCATTGTCCACCATTTTCAGCCGGTAATATATTTTATCGCCCCGGTCGATGGCATTTACATCGGTAAAAGAATATCGGGTTTGGCTGATACCGCCACGTCCGGCAATAACAGCTATCCTGCTAAAATTAATCCCATCCATACTGCGTTCCAGTTCAAACTGGCGGAAGTTGATTTCCTGTTCGGTAATCCACCCGGCAACCGCGTCTTTCCCCATACGGTAAATGCTGAATTGAGTAAGCGAAAGCGGTAGTATTACGCAGGAATTGGTCCTGATCGGAAACGCCGTGCTTAAACTGTTTTGCACCAGTACCCCAGAGGTTCCATTAGCTGCGCCAAAATTGATGGCACCGGCAGTTGTTCCGGCAGTTCCTCCATTTACCGAGGTGGACCCGTTTAGTGTGTTATTGGAAAAAACGACTCCGCCACCACCACCGCCGCCAGGGCCATGTGGTGCACCGCCGCCGGTATTGGTTCCACCATTGCCGCCATTGGCGGTTACTGTAACATTTGCATGACCGCTGGTGGTAAGTATCAATGCACTGCCTCCTGCACCACCACCGCCACTGGCATCATTAATTACGGTATTATTGGCATCGGCACCATTTACATTGATGCTTCCTGCCGAGGTAATGAATTTAGCATTGAGGATTACAATACCCCCTCCGGCTGCACCACTGGAAGCAAAACCGGCACCCGGCGTTCCGGTACCATTATTGGTGGTGCCTCCACCCCCTCCTCCTCCCATAACCACCCGGTTAGCCGCCCGCTGTACGAAATTTGCCGAAGGTTCTCCACCTACCGCCGCATTGGAATTCCAGGAATTACCACCCCTGCCCCCGGTACCACCATTGGCGCCGCCGCTGCCACCCGAGTTTTCATCATTGGAGCCAGGGTTGGCATCGGTGCCACCACCACCTGCATTTCCAGCTGCACCACGGCCATGGCTGCCATTAGGATACCCCTGGTTTCCATTGTTTAAAAGTGTTCCGTTATTGTTTACATACCTTGGAGTACCTGCGGTACCTTCTCCCTTTGGTCCGTTATTGTCATTATTGGCAGATGTTCTGTAATCACTACTGGCACCTGCATCACCAGCCAGTTGCCTGCTTCCGCCTCCCCTGAAACCGGCACCCGATGCATTCAGGGAAAACCCGGCAAAACTAAAATTGCGGGCGGCATGAATCACCAATACCCCACCCGTATTACCATCCCAGGCCGGGGCACTTATATTGGCACCCAATACGGCATCGTAATACAGCGACACCCGGATAACCTGGTATCGGTATTGACCCGTTGTGGCAGCACTGTAGTTTGAGTTCTGATAGGCAAAACTTGTTCCCGCACTGATATTAAGTGTACCGCCGGTAACAGGAACATTGTTGGTGGCAATGGCATACTCCATGTTTCCGGCCAGGTGATTGGCATTATTCAGATAGCCATTTCCATTTCCTCCTGCCACACCATCGCCATAACTGTTGCTGTTGCTGCTGTTGAACTCAGCACCCTGCATCTGGATGATCAACACCAGGTCTCCGGCACTGATCGCCGAAGTACCGGATGCGGCTGCGCCGATCGTAATGGAGGTGGCCCCAACAGCCACATTGGCCTGCGTGCCGGGATAGTAGGTGTTGGTATTGGTGGTGATTGTTACAGATCCTGCAGAAGGACAGGTTTGTGCGTCAGAGATAGCCGCTGTCAAAAATAAAAACAGCGCAAAAAAGAGATTTTTCATGCTTTATTTCGGGGTGTTTTTTACAGGATGTTTCTGGTCATTTTATATCGAAAAAGACGATTTTTCATGACTACTTTCTGCAAATCGCTCATTATCACTTGCAAATTATAGAAATAATTCTATAGAAAAGTTTCTACAAAAATATAGAAACTTTTCTATATTAAAAATTTTGTTACAGGGAAGTAAAGGGCCTGACCAATAAATCTTAAACAGGAAGAAATAAAAAACCTCCCGAAAAGGGAGGTTTGCTATTGCATTTTTGGAGGAAAAATTATGCCTTGTATTGACCAACCAGTCCGGCAGCCAGTTCAGTCATTTTTTTCAGGCCATCTTCAGGCAAGGCGCCTTTTTTAAACTCAGCCAGAATTTCAGGATGCTTGTTCTCCATTTCCATCAGGAAGTGATCTTCAAATGCTTTTACATTCTTAACCGCAACATCCCTCAACAGGCCCTGAGTACCCAGGTAAATGATAGCCACCTGTTTTTCCACAGTGAAAGGGGTATACTGAGGCTGTTTCAATACTTCCACGTTTCTGGCGCCTTTGTCGATTACGTTCTTGGTTGCAGCATCCAGGTCGCCACCGAATTTAGAGAAGGCTTCGAGCTCACGGTAAAGAGCCTGGTCAAGTTTCAGGGTACCCGCCACTTTTTTCATCGATTTGATCTGGGCGTTACCACCTACCCGGCTTACCGAGATACCTACGTTGATCGCAGGGCGGATACCGGCGTTGAACAGGTTACCTTCCAGGAATATCTGTCCGTCAGTGATTGAGATTACGTTGGTAGGAATATAGGCAGATACGTCACCCGCCTGTGTTTCGATGATCGGCAGGGCGGTTAATGAACCACCACCTTTCACCAGGTGTTTGATGGAATCAGGAAGGTCATTCATCTGCTTTGCAATCTCGTCTTTGGAAACAACCTTAGCGGCCCTTTCCAGCAAACGGCTGTGCAGGTAAAATACGTCACCAGGATACGCTTCACGTCCGGGCGGCCTTCTCAGCAGCAGTGAAACCTCACGGTAGGCCACAGCTTGCTTGGACAGATCATCATAGATGATCAGTGCCGGGCGGCCGGTATCACGGAAGTATTCACCAATGGCAGCCCCCGCAAAAGGAGCGTAGAACTGCAGCGGAGCCGGGTCTGAAGCAGAAGCCGCAACGATGGTGGTATAAGGCATGGCTCCGTTCTCTTCGAGGGTTTTCATGATACCTGCAATGGTGGAAGCTTTTTGCCCGATAGCAACATATATGCAATACACCGGTTTTCCGGCAGCAAAAAATTCTTTTTGGTTGATGATGGTATCCACCGCAATGGCGGTTTTACCGGTCTGGCGGTCGCCGATGATCAGCTCACGCTGGCCACGGCCGATAGGAATCATCGCATCGATCGCTTTGATACCTGTCTGGAGCGGTTCTTTTACCGGCTCACGGAAGATAACCCCCGGCGCTTTACGTTCCAGCGGCATCTCGTATAATTCACCTTTGATAGGGCCTTTGCCGTCGATCGGCTCACCCAGTGTATTGATAACACGGCCGCTCATTCCCTCGCCCACTTTAATAGAGGCGATCTGGCCGGTACGCTTTACTTTGTCTCCTTCTTTGATTTCGCTGCTGTCGCCCATCAATACCACACCCACGTTATCTTCTTCCAGGTTCAGGGCGATGGCTTTTACCCCGTTATCAAATTCCACCAGTTCACCGGAACGAACGCTGTTCAGTCCGTAAACACGGGCAATACCGTCACCCACCTGCAATACAGTACCCACTTCTTCCAAACTGGCGCCGGCGTTAAAGTTGCTGAGCTGCTGGCGAAGAATCGCTGAGATCTCGTCTGGCTTAATTTCTACCATAATGATTTAATTGAAAAGTTTATTTAAAGGCCTTTTTTAATCGGCTGCAAAGGTAGGGGAACAGGGGCGGAAAGGCAAAAAAAACCAGGATCAAAATTTAAAAATGAGCGGGGTTAAATATTATCTCCGGGAATCATACTTCTTAACATAGGTGGATTTCTTTCATAGTGGTTAAACCCTCATTTTAATATAATTTTCGGCCCCATAAACCGTTTTGTATTTACATATTAACCAACCATTTCAAAGAATGATCACCCTACGTCCCCGCTCTGTTAAGCAACTGCTTGTTCCTGCGGCCCTTATCCTTTTTTTAGGAGGCTGTTTCCAGAAAATACGCTTTTCTGAAGAAGAAAATGAAAAATACGATGGCCCCGACAAAGCCGCTGAATTTGAATTCAACCGCACCAAGGACCCGGCAACCGGTAAAGTGCCCAGGAACAAACTGATGAGAGCCCTTGATTATACCGACTCGCTGAAAACTGTTTTACCCTTTCAGCTGGTAGCAGGCTATGGAACCTGGGTTGAGCGTGGCCCCAGCTATGACGCCGTTGGTGCTTCCAATGGTAATACCCGGGCAAACAGTGGTATTGCTTCCGGAAGGATCAGGGCAATACTGGTTGATGCGGCCGATGCAACGGGCAATACTGTTTGGGTGGGTGGCGTAGCAGGCGGACTCTGGAAAACCACCGATATTACCGCATCGCCGGCCACGTGGAACTTTGTAAATGATTTCTTCAGCAATATGGCCATCACATCCATTTGCCAGAACCCAGCATCCACATCCACGATGTATTTCTGCACCGGTGAAGGCAATTATAACGTGGATGCCGTAGGCGGTGATGGCATCTTTAAAAGCACCGATGGAGGAGTAAACTGGACACAGTTGGCAAGTACCACCGGTAGCAATTTCGATTACTGTACTAAAATTCTTTGTGACGCCTCCGGCAACGTTTACGTTACCACCCGGGCCGGCGTATTCCGTTCAACCAATGGCGGCACCAGCTGGACCACTATATCCCCAACCGGATTAAGCGCCAGCTACAGCGATATGGAACTGAGCAGTACCGGCAGGCTGCACGTAAGTGCAGGGCAGTTTTCTACCTGTGGATACCGTTTTACAGATAATCCCTCCACAGTGGCCTCGGGTACCTGGACTTCACCCACAGCAGGTTACCCTGCAAGTACGATAAGAATAGAACTGGGATGCAATGGTAATACATTATACGCCCTGCCTTCTGATGGATCGTACCAGATTCCCACCATTTATAAATCAACCGATGGCGGGGCAAACTGGGCAGCCACTACGGGCCAGCCTACAGCCGGATGGGCCAGTGGACAGGCATGGTATGCCCTTGCCGTGGATATTGATGGATCCGGGAATGTAATTGTAGGCGGACTGGATCCCTATAAATCCATCAATGGTGGAACAAGCTGGACCAAATTAGCCGACTGGACCAATAATGCCGGACTTCCACCGGTAACCACGCAATATGTGCATGCCGATATTCATTTTATAAAAATGTATGGTGCCAACCGGGTGCTTTTTGGCTGTGACGGTGGTATCCATTACAGCAGCGATGGAGGTACCACCATCCGCGACAGAAACAGAGGTTTGCGCATTAAACAATTTTATTCCTGCGCCATTCATCCATCCACCACCAATTATTTTTTAGCAGGTGCACAGGACAACGGCAGTCACAAATTTACATTAGCCGGATTGGGTAACACAGAAGAAGTAACAGGTGGTGATGGTGCTTTTGTGCACATCGACCAGAATGAATCTTCCTTCCAGTTTACCTCCTATGTATACCAGCAATACCGGAGAAGCACCAATGGAGGTACAAGCTGGGGCAGTGTAAATCTTTCCTTATCTGCCATTGGTCAATTCATCAATCCTACAGATTATGATGATGCCGCCAATATCATGTATTGCGGTGATGCGGCGGGCAATTACCGTCGCTGGACTAATCCGCAATCCGGCAGTACCAATGCTGTTGTATCTATCACCGCATTGAACGCTTCCAGTGTACTGGCAATAAAAGTTTCTCCTTATACTGCTAACCGTGTCTATTTCGGAACTGCAGGTGGAAGGGTGACATATGTTGACGGTGCGAATACCATTGCAAGCGGTTCGGCGGGAACGAACATCAGTACCGGTTTACCGGCTGCCAATGTCAGTTGTATTGAAGTAGGAACAAATGACAACAACCTGATCTGCTGTTATTCCAACTATGGTGTTCAGCAGATTTGGGTGAGCACCAACGGCGGTACTTCCTGGACAAATATTGATGGCGACCTGCCTGATATGCCGGTGCGCTGGTGCATGTTCGGCCCGGGCGATAATACAAAAGCAGTCATCGCAACGGAAGCTGGGGTTTACCTCACCCAGCTTATTAATGGTGCTTCCACTGCCTGGATACCGAGCCCCACTTTCCCCACTGTACGTACCGATATGCTTCAATACCGAAGTTCAGACGGACTGGTGGCTGCCGCCACTCATGGCCGGGGTTTATGGACACAATCCTATTTATCCATTGTTCCCATCAATAAATTTTTACTGAGAGGAAAATGGAACGGAAGCTTCACCGACCTGCAATGGGAATGCACCGGACTTTCCGGCGCCACAACTTTTGATATTGAGTTATCGGCAGACGCCACTCATTTCAGCAAGGTTGGAACAACCTCATCCAATGGCAGCAGCATTTATAATTTCAAATACGCCCCTAACCAGAACATTGCCTTCTACCGGGTGAAGAGTACCGAAGCCGGAGGCCTGGTGAAATACTCCAACACCATTCGGTTGTCTAAATCCGGCTCAGCCAATGAACTCCAGATCAGCAGCCTGTACCCCAACCCTATACAAAACGACCTTAACGTGGGTTTTGTGGCTGAAAAGGGACATGCCAGCTACCTGGTCACGTCCATCACCGGTCAGCAGGTCTGGAAAAAAGAAGAAGACCTGCAGTTCACCGGGGGATATATCAGGAACTGGAATATCAGCATGCTGAAACCAGGCACGTATATATTCACCATCGTGTCTGGGAACAAAAAATCTTCGCAGAAATTTATTAAACAGTAAACAATGGATACTAAAAAAGGGGCGCTGCAATCAGCGTCCCTTTTTTATTGCCCGTTTAAAATACTGTGCAATTATTGCAGCCGCCGTAACCGTGGCCGCTGCTGATTCTGCTGCCGCTGGTTGCGTATCTCGATCAGTTTACGTTTGAATTCTCCATCCATCCGGAAGAAGCGGTCGCAGCGGCTGGCGCCGAGTATGCGGCTGAAGTTATCCTGGTACTTCTTCTTCACATCCAGGTAAGCCTGCTGCTTCTGAAGTTCAGGCAGGTCTTTATTAACCGACTTGATGTCGTTTTCAAACTGGGTGTGCACCGGCCAGAATTTCTGAGCCTCATCCGGCGTAAGCTCCAACTGCTTGGTTACATAGGCAACGTACAATGCCTTAATGTCCTGAACCTTTTTATTTTCATCTCCTTCCTGCGCTTTTGCAAAAGAAAGGCCGCCCAAAAACAATGTCAGTATAAGTAGATATTTTTTCATGATCGTGTTTTAATTTTTTGCATCTCCTACATTAATGCTGTTTAAATAGTTGTCCAGCGCCTGTTCATCAAGCAGGTACTCTTCTTCGGATGGTAATTCGTTGGCATCAACACTGTTGGCAACCAGCGCTGTCTTTACATCACTTCCACTGGCTTCCAGGTATTTCAAGATTGATTCGTCAGAAAGTTTTGAAAGCTCCTGGTCCACGTCCTTCACCTTCATGCCATCAATTACATACTGTGGTAACTCAGGATCGGTCTTTTTGTTCCCGGTGAATTTAAAAACACCCAATGCCATTACCCCGGTAAAGGCTGCCGCTACGGCATATTTAAAGATGGTGGTGGTACGACGCCTCATGGTTACCACGTTTGCCTGCTGAGGTTTAACCTTATTCAACACTTCATTGCTCAGTTCTTCGAAATATCCGCGGGGAACCTCAAATACATTCTCGTTCTGGATGCTGTACAACATGGGAGACAAGGTTCTCAGTTCATCCATGGCCGTTTCACTCTTAATCCGGCTCAGAATAGAATCTGCGAGGTTCTCGAAATACCCCTGCGGAACATCTTCAGCTTTCGTCATTGAAGTGATGTTCAGTGGAGCACCTCCCTCATGTCCGATCCCCGCCAGAATGTCTTCGCTCAATCTTGTAAAATATCCCTCAGGCACCGTAAAAACATTCTGTTTCCCAATGGCGGCAACAACAGGACTTAATTCCTTTAATTCATTCCATATGTCGTTTGTGCTTTCCATGTATGTTTTATTGACTGCTTTGATTGCCAAAAGTTTAACTATTCAGTATGAAATCCTCAATTTTTTTCACGGCGTGATGATAACTGGCTTTCAGGGCTCCTTCACTGGTCTCCAGGATCTTGCTCATTTTCTCGTATGGCATTTCATCATAATACCGCAGGTTAAATACAACACGTTGTTTTTCAGGCAACTGCTGAATGGCGACCTGCAGTTTCCATTCCAGCTTATTGGAATCAAAATGTTTATCGGCTTTAAGCCTGTTGCTAAGTCCGTTTTCCACATCACTAAGCGAAACAGCTGTTCTTTTTTTCTGTTGCTCCAGGAAGGTCAGGCTTTCGTTGGTGGCGATGCGATATAGCCATGTATACAGTTGGCTGTCTTCCCGGAAATTCTCCAGCGCATTCCAAACTTTAATGAACATATTCTGTAATACATCATTGGCATCCTCGTGGGATACCACCATACGCCGGATATGCCAGTATAACTTTTCCTGGTATTTTTTAATGATGAGTGTGAAGCTGCGTTCTTTGGTGGCAGGATCACGGAACTGTATAAGCAGTTCTTTATCGTCCAGTTGTTCTTTCATAAAGGTTGAGCGTGGTAAAAATAAAAAAACCAATCCTAAGATTGGTTTCCGGTGCAAAAGTTTAATGGGGATTACTTCCTCAAAATAGCTTTTTCAGCGGCAGCCACAATATGACTGGTATCCAGTCCGTATTTTACCAGCAATTCCATGGGCTTTCCGCTTTCGCCAAAAGTATCGTTGGTTCCCACGTACTCAATGGGTACCGGGAAATTCTTAGCGGCAACCTGTGCAATGCTGTCGCCCAGTCCGCCTATCACGTTATGCTCTTCGGCAGTAACAACGCATTTTGTTTTTTTGATTGAAGCAATTACAGCCGCTTCATCGAGTGGTTTGATTGTATGAATATTAATCAGGTCAACGCTGATCCCTTTTTCCACCAGCACTTTTGCCGCTTCAATGGCCTTCCATACCATATGGCCACAGGCAAAGATCGATACGTCGGCTCCTTCAGAAAACTGTTGTGCTTTACCAATCACAAAATCCTGTTCATTGGTGAAAATGGGCCATACCGGTCTGCCAAAACGCAGGTAAACAGGGCCTTGGTACCCCGCAATCGCTTTAGTGGCTGCTTTTGTCTGGTTATAATCTGCCGGTACAATCACGGTCATGCCCGGTAACATTTTCATCAGTCCGATGTCTTCCAGTATCTGGTGGGTAGCTCCGTCTTCGCCCAGGGTAAGGCCGGCATGAGAGGCACAGATCTTTACATTTTTTCCGCTGTATGCTATGCTCTGGCGAATCTGGTCGTACACCCTTCCAGTGGAAAAATTGGCGAAGGTGGTGGTATAGGGAATTTTCCCGCCAACAGTAAGCCCCGCAGCAATACCCATCATATTTGCTTCGGCAATGCCGCACTGAATAAAGCGCTCAGGAAATTCCTTCATAAAGCCATTCAGTTTGAGGGAGCCGGCAAGGTCGGCGGTAAGTGCTACAATATTGGGGTTGGTTCGGGCAGCTTCTAAAATTCCGTCTCCAAAGCCGCTGCGGGTATCCTTATTACCGGAAACCTGGATATCATTGAGCATAAAGCAAAAATTTTAACCGGTGTTTTATTATTGCCGCAAAGTAAATGAAAGATTTGCAGGGTGTCAAAAGAGATTATGAAGTATTATTCAACAACAGATACCGGTCCCGCAGCCACTTATTTTGAGATATCTGAAATGGTATAGTATTTCAGGCCCAGCTGTTTTACCTGTGCAAATATCTTATGCAGGCGTTCGATGGTTACGCTGAGTTTTTTGGATGTATTGATATCGTGTGAAACAAATACGGCGCAGGTATTATTATTATAGGCCGAGCGGATGACATCCGCCACATTCACATCCGACCGCCGGCTGCTTTTATCAATGCCAAGCCCGAACAGTACTTCATTTTTTTCGGTAGAGGCCTGGCTCATGGAGAAATCATTGGTACCGTTTAGTGCCCGCACACTTTTGAAATAACGCATCAGCATTTTATCAAACAGGCCGTTATGGGCTCCATAGGGATAAGCAAAACTGGTGGGATAAAATCCATCCCGGTTCATCAGTTTCAGGCCATCGGCCACTTCGCATTTGATCGTTTCGTCCATGGTATGCCGGTACCGGTATACATAGTCCATCATATTGTAGTGGTTGGTTCCATGAAAAGCGATCTCGTGACCCCGGTTCTGGATGATGGCCAGTTTTCTTTTCTGTTCAGGTGTAAACCGGTTGTATTTACAGATGTAAAACGTAACCTTCGCATTGGCCGAATCAAACAGGTCGAGGTATTCAAACCAGTTATCCACCCGGTCGTCGTCAAACGTAAGGGCAATGCCGGCCTGGTTTAACTGGCCGGCTTTTTCAAACTTCTTACAACTTCCCGAAAACAGCCACATGGTGGCGAGGATCAGCAAGGCAATATTTCTTCTCATTGACTTATAGTACAATTAGTTCTGCAATAAAATTGGGGAATTCTCTAAGGGAGGAAGGGTGAAGATAATATAAATTTAATTCAACCCGGCATTTTTTGTCCGAAAAATACTTTCGTCTTCTTTCAGTTTCAATTCCCATTTCCAGGCGGTGACCATCATATCAGTGAGGTTGTATTTTGGAACCCATCCGAGCACATCCCTGGCCCGGTCATTATTGGCATAAATAGCGATCACATCACCCGGACGCCGGGGCCCGATTTTATAATTCAGTTTTACGCCGCTTATTTTTTCAAATTCGTGAATGATCTCCAGTACGGTAAGTCCGTTACCGGTACCGAGGTTAAACACTTCGCAGTTATTTTCATTCTTATTTTCAAAAAGATAATTGAGTGCCAGCGTGTGGGCATGGGCTATGTCGCATACATGAATATAATCCCTTACACAACTTCCGTCGCGGGTGGGATAATCACTTCCATATACCTGCATCATAGGCAGTTTGCCGATCGCGGTTTGTGTAATGGCCGGAACCAGGTTCTCGGGTTTACCCAGGGGCAGTTCGCCCAGCAGGGCCGATGGATGGGCGCCAACAGGGTTAAAATACCGGAGCAATATGGCCCTGTTTCCGTTGCTGTTCACCGCTTCCTGAACAATGCGCTCACCCATCTGCTTGGTGGCGCCATAGGCAGATTCGGCAGCCTTCATCGGACTTTGCTCTGTAACCGGAATGCTATCAGGATTTCCATACACGGTGCAGGAAGAGGAGAAAACAAAATTATCAACCCTAAATTCATCAGCGCATTTCAGAATATTGATGAGTGAATTCAGGTTGTTCTCAAAATAAAGCAGGGGCTTCTGTACCGACTCTCCCACTGATTTGAATGCAGCGAAATGAATGATGCCGCTGATACCCGGATTTTCCTGGAAGATGGCAAAGGTATCATCATAGATACACAGGTCCACTTTATAGTTCTTTACCTTTTTACCGGTGATTTGTTCCACCGATTCGAGAATGGTATCGCTGCTGCGGGAGTTATTATCGGCAGAGATCACTTCAAAGCCGTTTTCAATAAGGTCCACAATGGTATGAACACCGATGTAGCCACAACCGCCGGTAACCAGAATTTTATTCATGTTGCAAAGAAAACAAAAAATCACTCACATAATGAGTGATCCCGAAAAATGAATCTTCGTGTTTACGAGAACAGGTGTACAATATAAAAGATGCCTGCTGCCAGTAAACCGCTCACCGGGATGGTAAGTATCCATGCCCACAGCAGGTTAACCGTAACGCCCCAGCGTACCGCCGACAAGCGCTTGGTGGCGCCCACTCCCATGATGGAGCCCGTAATGGTATGCGTGGTGGAAACCGGTATGCCCATCTGCCCGGTAAAGAACAGGGTGAAAGCACCGGCTGTTTCTGCGGCCACGCCTTCCAGCGGGGTCACTTTGGTGATCTTGGTTCCCATGGTTTTTACAATCTTCCACCCGCCGCTCATCGTTCCCATACCAATAGCCAGGTAACAGGCCACCGGAACCCAGTTGGGCAGGTCGGAAAAATTCTGGATACTGCCGCTGGCGATAAGGGCAGCACCAATGATGCCCATTACTTTCTGTGCATCATTACCTCCATGCCCGATACTGAATGCCGCCGAGCTGAACAGCTGCAGTTTTTTGAACATATTGGCCACTTTATAAGCGGTTGGAGTTTTAATTTTTTCAACATACAGGTACACCAGGCAGAAGAAAACAGACGTAAAGATGATGCCCCAAACAATGGCACTGTTATCGGCTTTGTCGATGTCTTTGGCCAGTGCTTTTTCAACACTGAAACCCTGTATTTTCTTTTTTACCTTCTCCCGGTTGGCATCCTTGATCGGGTAGATCGCATTCAACGCTACCAGTGTGCTGTCGAGACTGAGTTCTTTTTTGAAATATTTTTTTAGTGGTTCCTTGTATTTTTCCGTTTCCGCTTTGGCCATATTGTATTCGGCCTTTATCTTTTCATCATCCACCGATTTGGCTTCCAGCACCAGGAAATCGTTGGCATTGCGTACGTCGTCTTTCAGGCGGCTGGCCTCAATGTCTTTCAGCCACCCGCTGTCGGCTGCCGTTTTCGCAATGGCTTTTGCACCCAGCCGGTTGTAGTCGGTAAGCAGGCGGTGTATTTTCTCATAATTGGGAAGCGCTTTATCCAGTTTTTCTTTTGCCGTAGCATATGCCGCAGCGGCCACGGTATCGGATGGATTCGCTTCTTTTTTTGCAAGCGACTCTTTTACTTCTTTCTTGTATTTATCAATCTTCAGAAACTTCTGAACATTCTCATTCATCTTACCTGCCTCGAAGTTATCAAACAGGAACACGGTCAATAACGTAGCTACGGCTATGATACCGATGCGGATCCAGATATTCCGCATGATCGTGACGATGGTAATGAAAATAGAGATAAACATGCCGATGATGGGTGCCAGGAAAATGAACAGTACCGTATTGATGATGATGTCCGACTCCACGATCTTACCCCAGCTGAAGCCAAGCCCCTTCTGCATCAGTGCATGTGCAATGGCTGCTCCGGCAAAGGCGCCGATGAGCGTATGCGACGAAGAGGATGGAATGCCGTACCACCAGGTAAGCAGGTTCCAGAAAATGGCGGCAATCAGTCCAGACAGGATCACCGGCAGGGTAATGAATTCTTTGTTTACTGTTTTGCTGATGGTATTGGCCACCGCATGGTCTTTAAAAATAAAGTAGGCAACACAATTGAAGATGGCCGCCCATACCACCGCCTGGAAAGGGGTGAGCACTTTTGTGGAAACCACCGTGGCAATGGAGTTGGCCGCATCATGAAACCCATTGATGTAGTCGAATATCAGGGCCAGGGCTATAATTACTATTACTAAGGTCATACTATGAACAATGTGTTGATGTGCTGATTTGTTGATGTGCTGATTCCAAAACTGCCTGACCTTTTCCCGACATCAGCACATTAGCACATTGGCTAATTAGTTAATTGGTTTATGCGTATTTCACAATGATACTCTCGATCACATTGGCGGCATCCTCGCATTTATCGGTTACGATTTCCATCACCTGGTAGATCTCCCTTTTCTTGATCACTTCCTTGGCATCGGGTTCTTCGGCAAACAGTTTTTCAATGCTCATATCAAAAATATCATCGCCCTGGTTCTCAATGCTGTTGATGGTAACCAGCGCATCCGTAATCAGGCGCATATTCTTCATGTTACGCAGTTCGGTTACAGCATCGTGAACGGCGGAGCAGCCCTGGGCAATCACATCGGTGAGTTTATGAATACCGGTATCGTTGGGATTTACGCGGTAGAAATTTATCTTCTTTGCAGATGCCTGGATGTAATCGGCAATATCGTCCAGCGCCGACGCCAGGTAGTGAATGTCTTCCCGGTCAAAGGGCGTAATGAAATTCTTACCCAGTTCGGTGAATATCTGGTGGGTATAGTCATCATTCACGTGCTCCATGTCCTCGATCTCCTTGATCAGTTTTGCCCGTTCGTCAAAGTCGGGTTCGTTCACCACTTCTTTCAGTTTTTCACCCATCTTCACCAACACGTCGGCCACATTTTCAAACAATTGAAAGAACACCCGGTCCTTTGGTAAAAATATTTTCAGAATTGAATTTAAACCTGCCATAAGTATGCTTTTTTTTTGCTGCAAAGGTTAGGTTTTGGGCAGATAAAACAGTACGCCGGAAAAATGGTAATGATTTATTAACACAGAGGTAATATTAAATTGTTATTCCTTTGCGGGCAAATTTGCTAAATGCTTAAGAAAACACTGCCCCTGCTGGCATGCCTGTTATTGGTATGCCACCTTGCCAGCGCCCAGTTTTTGATGGATATGGTGGATACCACCAAAGAAACAGGCAAAGGATTGCTGGCGGTTTACAAAAAATTCGATCACCTCCGTATGGGGGGATACATCCAGCCGCAGTTCCAGGTAGCTTCAGCCAAAGGCGCCCGGAATTTTGAGGGCGGCGATTTCGGCACGCAGGTAAGCAACCGCTTTATGCTGCGCCGCAGCCGGGTGCGCATCGATTATGTTCATTTTGGAAAAGACAGTAAACCAGGTGTGCAGATCGTTTTCCAGTTCGACGCCAATGAACGCGGTTTTACTGTACGGGATGTATGGGGCAGGATTGTTGAGAATAAATTCAAGCTCTTTTCTTTCACTACCGGCATGTTCGCCCGCCCTTTCAGCTACGAGGTAAACCTCAGCAGCAGCGACCGCGAAAGCCCTGAACGTGGCCGTATGAGCCAGCTACACATGCGTAGTGAACGGGACCTCGGCGCCATGATCAGTTTCGACGTACGGAAAAAAGAACACGCCTTAAAATACCTGAAGATCGACCTGGGCGCTTTCAATGGCCAGGGCATCAATGCCACCGGCGAATTTGATAATACAAAAGACATTATCGGCCGAATCGCACTGAAACCTTTCCCCATAAAAAAATGGTTCCAGGTATCAGCCGGCGCCTCTATTCTCCATGGCGGACTGCAGAATAATACAAAATATATTTCCTACACCACTGAACAGGGAGGAGTTAAAAAAGTAATCACCGATTCAGCCTCCACCAATACAGGTACCGTTTCACCCCGCCGATACTATGGTGCCGATCTTCAGCTGAAGTTCAGCAACGGCAAAGAACGCTTTACTGAATTGAGGGCAGAATTCACCACCGGAACACAAACCGGAACGCTCAACAGCGCAGAAACACCCACGGCCCTGCTTTCCGGAACGGACGGCTTTCACCAGCGCAAATTCATGGGCGGATATTTCTATTTCCTGCAGCACATTTTTTCATCCCACCATCAACTCATCATTAAATTCGATTTCTACGATCCCAACACCAGGGTAAAGGGTATGGAGATCGGGGCGCCGGGGTCTAACTTCACCGCTGCCAATATTAAATACTCCACCCTCGGGTTCGGGTATCTTAATTACATCACCGAGAATATCAAACTGGTATTATATTATGCACGGGTATGGAATGAAAAAACACAGCTGGCCGGTTATACATCAGACCTTAAGGATAATATATTCACCTGCCGCCTGCAATTCCGGTTCTGATATATATTTGCATAACATTGCCGTAACACAGCCATAACAATTACCTAACCTTCCATTCATACTGGCATAATACATAAGTAGTCCTTTTGCAGTAAATATTTACCGCATGAAATGGCTGCTTCTACTGGCTGTACTTACGCTCTCCATAACCACCTCATTTGCTCAGAAAGGAAGGATTGACGGAAAGGTTACCGACGCAAAAACAGGCAATCCCCTTGCCGGCGTTTCGGTTCTGATTAAAGAAACCAAAAAAGGAATTTCAACGAACCTCGACGGCTCCTTTGTATTATCCGTGGAGACCGGAAAAAAATACACCCTCATGATCACCTCGGCCAACTACCAGAGCAAGGAAGTTACCGACGTGGAAACAGGCACCGATGGTATTGCCCATGTGGACGTGGCGCTGGATGTAAAAACAAAAACCGGTGATGAAGTGGTGGTTCGTTCCACCTCCGTGAAAAAGGAAACGGTGAATGCCATGATCAGCTTCCAGAAAACGACCAACACCGTTGCCTCTGTTATTTCTGCCGAAGCCATCCGCAGGAGCCCGGATAAAACCACCGGCGAGGTTTTAAAGCGTGTGCCCGGAGCCAGCATTCAGGAAGGAAAATTCCTCGTGGTGCGTGGTCTTGCTGACCGGTATAACCAGGCAATGATCAATGGCATACTGCTTACCAGTACCGAACCAGATCGTAAAACGTTCTCGTTCGACCTGATCCCTTCTTCCATGATCGATAATATCGTGATCAATAAAGCATTTGTTCCGGAATACCCGGGCGAATGGGCCGGCGGTCTGGTACAGGTAACCACCAAAGACATTCCTGCCAAAAACTTTCTGAACATACAGATAGGAACCGGTTTCAATTCACAGACTGTTGGAAAGAAATTTTATAAAGACACCGAAAAAGGAAATACCGACTGGCTGGGAATAGATGACGGTACCAGGGACCTCCCAGCGGATTACATCCGTAAGGCGGCATTTGACACCCTGTCTGCCGCATCTAAAACTGCCATCGGTAAACAGATGCACAATGCCTGGAGCCCTTCAGAGGTTTCATCGCCTGTTAATTTTTCTTTCCAGGCCAACGGTGGATTCAATACGAAGGTTTTTGGAAAAAAACTCGGCGCCCTCTTAGGGATCACCTACAACCGGAGCAACAAATTCATTCAGCTGCTTAACCGTTCCAACGCCATTGACCCCATCACCAATTCGGTGAGCCTGATCTCTGATTTTAACGACAGTAAATACCAGCGTGAGCTTTCACTGGGTGCCGTAGGAAGCCTCAGCCTGCAGATTAACACGAAGAATAAGGTTTCGGTGAAATCAATTCTTAATGTAAACTCCACCAATTATGTCACCAAACGTGAAGGCATCGATATCAGCCGCGGCGACGACCTGCGAGGATCTGAATTCACGTTTAAGGAGAATACTTTTTTTACTGTTCAGGCATTGGGTGAACACAGCATCCTGAATTCTTTAAAATTCAAATGGTACGGCGGATTCAACATCCTGGATGGATTCGTTCCTGACCAACGCCGCATCCTTTACTCTAAAACAACCGGAACCAATAACCCGTATTCACTGGTGATGTCGAACTCCCTTTCTCAACAAAGCGGAAGCCGCATCTACCAGAGCCTGAGTGATTATATCTATACCGCCGGCGGTGATCTTACCTATAACTTCAAACTGTTCAACCAAAACCAGACCCTGAAAGGCGGGTACATGCTCCAGATCAAAGACCGTTTGTATGATGCGCAGCTTTTTGCGATCTATCTCCCGCAAGACAACCCGGCTTTAAGATTGTTACCGGCTGACCAGGTTTTTGCGCCGGAAAATTTCGGTACCGGAACCGACAACAAGCTTGCTTTTGATGCCATCAAGGGAAACAATTTCCGCTACCTGGCCAATACCATCCTCAACGGAGGCTTCCTGCAGTTCGATAACCAGTTCAGCAATAAGCTGAGGGTGGTTTGGGGATTACGGGTAGAAAATTATGATCAGCTCATCGGCAGTGTAAAAAAATGGGACCAGCGGCACTCTTATTCCAAGGTTACCGATTTTTTACCCGGCCTCAATGCCACGTATAAACTTAATGCAAAAACCAACATACGCTTATCCGGTTCACAAACTGTTGTTCGTCCGGAGTTAAGAGAACTGGCTTCTGTTAACCTCTACGACTTTGAACTGAATGCATCGGTGCAGGGAAGTCCAACACTGAAAAGAACCAAGATCACCAATGCCGATCTGCGTTATGAATTCTACCCTGCTGCCGGCGAATTATTCACGGCAGGTGTGTTCTATAAATATTTTGAAAATGCCATCGAACAATACTTCAATGGCCTGGGTGGTGGCGCCAGTTCATTCACCTACCTGAATGCAGAAAAGGCAACAGCGTATGGTGCCGAAGTGGAGTTCCGCAAAAAACTCGACTTTGCCCGTCCGCTGAAGAACTTCACTATTCAGACTAACCTCGCTTATATCTACAGCCGGGTAAAAGACAATGCAAAGAATCTCGACAGAACCTTACAGGGACAATCACCCTACGTGCTTAACATGGGATTGCTGTACGACCTGGAAAAATACGGGTTCAATGCCACCCTCCTCTTCAACCAGTTCGGCCACCGCATTTACCTGGTGCAGGACGTAGGTTCTGCTTCCCCGGACATTTATGAAGCGCCCCGGCCGGTACTGGATCTTCAGCTGGCAAAAAAAGTAATGAAGAACAAGGGAGAGATCAGGCTCAATGTTGCCGACATCATCAACCGGACACAGTATTTCTATCAGAACACGAACGATAAAAAAAGCTTTCAGAAAGGAACAGATGTATACCGCTTCACACGCCGGTACGGCACCACCTTCAGCATTACATTCAATTACTCATTATAAAATTTAAAACCAAAATAGAAAATGAAAAAGTACATCTTATACTCGGTAGCCCTGATGGGTTTAGCAGTTACCAGTTGCCGGAAAATTGAAACCGACGGAGAGATCCAGGTGGTGGTGGTGAATGGCGGCGGCGGTGGCGGAAGCACCACCGGACAAACCATTACCCTGCAGGGACGTATCAATGCCGATACGGTGTTGCGCAAAGCAAATACCTATATCCTGAAAGGCATCGTGTACATGGTGGGCAACCATACCATGACCATTGAACCGGGCACTACTATCAAGGGTTCGTTCAGCGGATCGGATGTGGCCGCCCTGGTAATCACCCGGGGTTCAAAGATCATGGCCCAGGGAACAGCTACTGAGCCAATCGTATTCACTTCTCTGTCGCCCAACCCGCAATCGGGTGACTGGGGAGGAATCATACTCTGTGGTAAAGCCGGTTATAACCTTAGCTATAATGGCACTGCCGGTTTATTCCAGGTAGAAGGTGGTGTTGATAATGCAAATGGCGACGGACTTGCCGGATCCGGTGATGCCGTAGCTCCCACACCTGTTGACAATGACAATTCGGGCATCCTTCAGTATGTACGTATCGAATACGCCGGCTATGCTTTTCAGCCGGATAAAGAGATCAACAGTCTCACCCTTGCCTGCGTAGGCAGCGGAACCACCATCGACCACATCCAGGTTACCTATGCAAAAGATGATGCCTACGAATGGTTTGGCGGAAGCGTGAACTGCAAATACCTGATCGCCTGGAAAACACAGGACGATGACTTTGATACCGATAACGGTTTCAGTGGCAAAGTACAGTTTGGTTTGATCATCCGTGATTCATTGATTGCTGATATTTCTACCTCGGAAGCTTTTGAAAGCGACAACAACGCAACCGGAACCACTGCCACGCCAAAAACAAGGGCCATCTTCAGTAATATCACCGCCATCGGACCAAGGGCCACTTCCACGAATGTGGGAAACAGCCTCTTCCGGGCCGGCGCACAGATCAGGAGAAATTCAGCGATCTCCATTTATAATTCCATTATCATGGGATGGCCGCAGGGGATCCTGATTGATGCCAGCACCGGTACGTCCACTGCACTGAACATTGAAGACAGCAGCCTGCGCCTGAGGAATGTTACACTGGCCGGCAATACCACACAACTTAAGTTCACGGGAACAGCCGGAACCACCATCACATCCGATGCAACGCTTACCAGCTGGTTCACCAATGCGTATTATAACAACGATCTGCTGACAAATACATCCGATGCCAAGCTGATTCAGCCCTATAATTATGCAGCACCGGATCCTACGCCTTTTGCAGGAGCAAACGGCAACCAGAAAATATTGACCGGCGGCAGTTTTACTGATCCAAAATTTGCAGGAGATAGTTTTTTTGATCAGACAGCTACTTTCCGCGGAGCCATTGCACCTGCAGGGCCCCTGGCTACCTGGTGGAAAGGATGGACCAAGTTCAACTAATAGCAGGCTTTTACCCTTATTACAGAACGTCCCGGTTAACCGGGACGTTCTCATTTTATAACATTCACATAATGTTATGGTAACAGAGCGGTAAAATAAGCATGGGATATTGCAGCGGGTTAAAGACGCATTTGCAGTCGTTTCAAATTTCTTAAGCAAATAGCAAGTTTCTCATGCTTGTGCCGGCCTTATTCTTATGGCCGGCCTTTTTGTTTAAAGAAAGCGGGGTTGCAACCGGCCGGGAATGAAACAGCACCACTAAGCCGGTTTATTAAGTTAATGTTACCAAATTGTTACTATGCACATTTAAGCCACAATCTTGTTCACAACTATAAATTGAAGAATAATGAAATTATTTTCACAGTCACTTAACCACAAAAACTACATGTATGAAATGGGTTAGCGTAAATGCCGGTTCTTCCAACGAAGCTTTCGAGTTATGGGAAACCGATAAGAAACTGGCCAATATCTCCTTCAATGGCCGCACACGCTTTGCCAGGATGGTAAGCAACTTTGGTAAACGGATTTTTTCTTTTGAAGACAAGGGAATTTTTTCGCCCAAAAAACTCCTCCGCAATGAATACGGGATCCGGATGGGTAAGGTAGAGGAACTGAAACCAGGCTCGGGAAAAGGATTTGTGGAAATGGACGGAACGAAATATTACTTCGTATACAACCAGGACAATACCGGCGAACTTGTTCTTTATGATGAATCCATGCAGACCAACCTGCTTACCTGCAGTTTCAATTCCATTAACCAGCGCATCCGCAAAACAAAATCCCTGTTGCTCGACGGACGGTTTGCCAGTCTGCTGCTGGTGCTTTGCTGGTATGCTTTTCAGCCACACACTGCTCCCGGCGCTTCTTCCGTGATGAAACAACCGAACCTGGTAATGTAACAGCCCTTGTTCACTGCCTGTTTTCGTGAAAAAAATAATAAAACCCCCGGATGAACAACCGGGGGTTTTTACTGCCCAAAACTGATCCGAAAAAACTGCGTGATAAAATTAAATGGGGTTTGTTACCGGCAGGTGAAGTAAGCGTTAAGCTATCATTATACAGCCTGGAAAAAACACCGGAAGTTTTAAAAACTTCCGGTGTCTCAGATCATCTGAAGTTTTGAAGATTATGGAGGTCATCGATCATTACCTGTGAGGTGGCCATACCGTTGTTGAGGAACCGGCTGTACCATTTACCGGAATTTTTTATGGTGCGCCGCTGGGTGGCAAAATCCACATGCACCAGGCCAAAGCGGGGATAATAACCTTCGGCCCATTCAAAATTGTCGAGTAAGGTCCATACAAAATATCCATTCACCTTCACCCCTTCCCGTTTTGCCAGTAATACCTGGCCGATATAATCCTGGAGGAATTTCACCCGCTTGTGATCATCAATCATACCGTTCTCAAAAGCGTCTTCAAAGGCGGCCCCGTTTTCGGTGACTATGATCTCTTTTATACCGGGATATTTATTTATCCTGTTCAGCGCTTCGTAAATACCCGGCGGGTACACTTCCCAATCCATCACCGTACGGTCTACATTCCGTTTACTGGCCTTCACCACCCTGGCCCGCATAAAAGGCATCAGTGGTGCATACGTGATCAATTCACGTGTGTAGTTCTGCAGGCCCACAAAGTCCATGTCAAAAGCCAGTTTCTTTTCATCGTGTGGATACATAAACCGTTCAATACGTTCCAGTATTTTTAATGTATGCGTGGGATATCCCATCCCGAGCAATGGTTCAATGAACATACGGTTAAGCAAAGCGTCTGCTTTAAAAGCAGCATTCACGTCCTTTTCTTCATAATGCCGGAAGGGTTCAATATGCGAATAGGAAAAAGTGGTTCCAATCTTACAATCATTACGAAGTGATCGTATGATCCTTCCACCTTCGGCCTGGCATAGGGCAGCATGGTGAGCGGCCGCAAGGAAACTGCTCAATCCTTTCTTTCCTGGTGCATGCACACCCAGAAAATAACCGGCACCGGTAAACACCATCGGTTCATTCAGTATCATCCAGTGCTTTACACGGTCGCTGAAATTCTTGATGCAGCAATCCACAAAATAACTGAACCAGCTGAGCACATCCCGGTTGGCCCATCCGCCTTTTTGCTGAAGCGCCTGCGGCAGGTCCCAATGATACAGGGTAATCCAGGGTTCGATCCCCAGTTCCAGGCAAAAATCGATGACATGATTATAGAAGTCGATTCCTTTGTAATTCACCGCTCCCACCCCATTGGGCAGGATGCGGCTCCAGGAAATGGAAAACCGGTAATGGGGGATCTGCAGGTTATAGATAAGCGCCAGGTCTTCGGCATAGTGCTGGTAAAAATTGCAGGCGGTATTACCGTTTTGGTTGTTGTATATTTTTTTCTTCCGTTGAGCAAACACATCCCATATAGAGGGTCCTTTGCCATCCACGTTATGCCCTCCCTCTATCTGGTAAGCGGCTGTGGATACACCCCACTTGAAATTTTCTCCAAAATCATTCCGTGTAAAGAGCATGGCCTTATTCCCCCAGTTGGTTTAATATTTTGCCCAGGCTTTTATCTTTCAGTTTCTTAACAGAATAAATGCCATCCCCCAGCTTCACTTCTTTCTTTTCCGTTTCCTGAGCATGTTTCCGGATGATCATGTTGATGATCCGGCCGGTGCTGTTGGGGTAATTCACCGTAATCACCTGATTCGTTTCGGTCCAGGCTTTTATTTTATCCTGGTGCTTTTTCTTCAGGCTTTTGATCACCGGCACGCCCATGTCTTTCAACGCGGCTGCATTACATTGCTGTTCATACTGGCCCTTCATCGGTATTACCATCAGCTTTTTCTTTAAATACAATGCCTCGGCGGGTGTTTCAAATCCGGCACCGCATAAAATACCGGAGCAATGAATGAAGCTTTCAATAAAGTCATCGTTGTTCACCGGGCGTATATGAACGTTCTTCACCCGGTATTCCTTTTTTGAATGCTTGCTGAACACCTGCCAGTCGATCTTCTTTAACTCTCCCAGTACCTTTATAATCCGTTCATCGCTGTAGGCCGGCAGGTAAACGGTGTAATGGTCTTTTTTCTCCGGCTTCGCTTCCCTCACCTGGCTCCGGATTACCGGCGTGTAAATGTTTTTATCATACATGCCGAAATGGAACCCGTAGGAAGCGGAAACCGGTGCATAATTATTAAGCACGGCACGACCCACCATGTCTTTCTTCTTTGGCTTCGGTGATTTTTTATTGATAACGGCGGCCTGGTGACTTAGGCCGATGCATGCTTTGTTCTTCATCTTACAGGCCCAGGCACTCACGGGCTCAAAATCATTGATCACCAGGTCGTATTCCTCCACCGGTAAGCTTTTTATTTCCTTGTACAACTGTTTCAGGTTGCTTTTCTGGTACGTAGCCAGCAGGTCGATCCCTCCCTTCTTTCCAAAAATGAAACTGAGCCCTTTGAATTTGTACTTCACGGGGTAAGGCAGTTCTACATCCGCCTGTATGCCGCTCACCAGGATATCCAGCTCTCCCTTTTCCTGCAGGATGGGAATGATATCTCTTGCCCTGCTCAAATGGCCGTTGCCGGTTCCCTGTATGGCATATAAAATCTTCATGATTGTTTCAGCAGGTTGAATTCTTCCACCAGGTTATCGAAGAGCTGTGTATTATTGGGTTCTTCTTCCTGGTCGTGCATGCTCATTTGCAGCATCTCCACTTCATCAAATCGGTAGATATTCCATTTGCCACCGGCATATTCCAGTGCCGTTAAATTCTCGATCCAGTCGCCGCTGTTGAGATAGGTTATTTTCCCGTCTTCATTTTCTATCACCCGGATCTCGGGCTGGTGGATATGCCCGCATACCACGTAGTCGTACTTGTTGCTGATGCCGATATCGGCCGCTGTCTGTTCAAAACGGTTGATGAACTTCACCGCACTCTTCACGCTGTTCTTTATTTTTTTAGAAAGAGACAGTTTTCCTTTCTTGAAAATTTTTTCCGAAATAAAATTGGCGAACCGGTTAATGAGAATCAGGGTATCATAACCCACGGCTCCCAGTTTTGCCAGCCATTTGCTGTGCTGCATGGTTACATCGAACACATCGCCATGAAAGAACCAGGCTGTTTTTCCATCGTCCAGTTCCAGGATCACTTTATTCACGATCCGGAGTGATCCCATTTTGAACCCGGTAAACCTGCGCAGCATCTCATCGTGGTTGCCGGTAACATAGTAGATCTTTACGCCCTTGCCCATCCAGGTCATCAGCTGCTTCACCACTTTCATGTGGCTTTTGGGCCAGTACCGTTTATTGAACTGCCAGATATCGATGATGTCGCCGTTCAGGATCACCGTTTTGGGCTTTACCGTTTTCAGGTACAGCAATAACTCTTTTGCGTGACAGCCATAGGTGCCAAGGTGTACATCTGACAGAACCAGTATATCCAGCTTCCGCTTTTTGATGGCATCCACTACCTGACTTTATAAAATTTCAGCGGTGTATAAAAAGCAGAAAGCATGGGCAGAAAGATCCGTACCGAGATCTCCAGCAAATAATAGCGTACCTGTTTCATAAAATAGCGGGGTTAGTGATGCTGCAATATGCACAGGAGTTGTAACCAAATGTTTACGGAAACATTATGTGACTGTTAACTGCAGTCCTTAATTATTTGGTAACGCCCGCTTAACAGGGGCTTAATATAACGAGGGGAATTTTGCACCACAAAGAACAGATCACCCGCTATTCAGCGAAATAACAAGCCGTACCGTACAATAAGGAAGGGAAGCAGTTGCTTCTCTTTTTTTTTGCATATACCAGACTTCCGAAGTTTTAGAAACTTCGGAAGTCTTGGCCCGTTTTAATCTTTCCTGCTCTGAAGGGTGAATCCGAAGGTGGTGCCCACGTCGATGGTGCTGCGTACGTGAATGGCCTGCCCGTGGGCTTCGATGATGTGCTTGCAGATGGCGAGCCCCAGCCCGCTGCCACCCACTTTGCGGCTGCGGGCAAGGTCTGTACGGTAGAACCGTTCAAAAATTCTCGGGAGATGTTCTTCGGCGATGCCGGCGCCATCGTCGCTGATTTCGATGAGAACTTTGGCGCCGTCTACTTTATAAAAACTGGCTTCTACAATTCCGTTCTGTTTGCCGTATTTGATGGCATTGTCCACCAGGTTGATGAATACCTGCCGGATCTTTTCTTTATCGGCATAAACTGAAAGCGGCTGTTCGCAACCTTTTTTGATGATACAGCGGATCTCTTTTTCATCGGCTTTGATGGAAAGTGATTCATACACTTCTTTCAGCAGATCCTGTATGATGAAACTGTTCTGCAGCAGCAGCTGCTCCCCGCTTTCCAGTTTGGAAATGGCATCCAGGTCGTCTACCAGGTTCACCAGCCGGTCGATGTTGCGGGAAGTGCTTTGCAGAAATTTTTTATTCACTTCGCTGTTTTCCAGTGCCCCGCTCAATAACGTGTCTACATAACCCTGTATGGCAAAGATGGGTGTCTTCAGTTCATGGCTCAGGTTCTGCAGGAATTCTTTGCGGTAGGCTTCATTCTCCTGCAGCACTTCAATTTCAGCCTTACGCTGTTCGGCCCAGTTCTCCACGTCTTCCCGCACTTCATCAATGCCTTTCTGCGGCAGGATGTTCTTGTAATAAAATTCTTCCCGCTTGCTTGCCTTGGTTTGATAAATGAATTTATAGATGAGTTTTATTTTCCGGTAGATAAAGGTTTGCAGGGTATACAATATTAAGCCGTACGATCCAAGAAAGATGACCACAAAGGAGATGAGGGCAATCCACCATACCGGTTTAAAGACAAAAATACCCGCTGCAATGGGAATAGACAGGCCGAGGGCCGTGAGTGCCGATAGCTGCTGCGGGGAGATATTTTTTTTAGAAAGCATCGGGGTTCATTGTTCATGGCGCATTGTTCATGGCCAGGCTGTTGCGAAAGTAAAAAACTATGAACTATGAACCATTAACAATTAACGCACTTAGATCTCGAACTTATATCCCACGCCCTTCACCGTGGTGATGCAGTCGAGGTTGAGTTTCTGGCGTATTTTACGGATGTGTACATCAATGGTGCGGTCGCCCACGATCACTTCGGTACCCCACACCTGGTTCAGGATTTCGTTGCGGAGAAAGACTTTGCCGGGTTTGCTTGCCAGTAAGGCCAGCAGTTCAAATTCCTTGCGGGCCAGGATGATGTCGTTGCCCTGGTAGTTCACCATGTATTTTTCCCGGTCGATCTGCAGATCACCGATCTGGAGGATGCCGGTTTCTTCTTTGTTGATACGGCGGAACAGCGCATTCACTTTACTCACCAGTACTTTCGGACTGATGGGCTTGGTGAGGTAGTCATCGGCACCGGTTTCCAGTCCTTTGATCTCGGTGCCTTCGTCACTGAGTGCTGTCAGGAAAATAATAAGGGTATTGTTGAAGGCGGGCTGCATCCGCAGCAGGTTACATACTTCAATGCCGGTTTTACCCGGCATCATGATATCAAGAATGATCAGGTCGGGATTGAATCGCTTTGCCAGGTCCAGTGCATCATTTCCGTTCTTGGCGGCGGCCACTTCGTATCCTTCGTTTTTCAGGTTGTATTGAATGATCTCCAGGATATCCGGCTCGTCATCGGCTATTAATATTCTCTTAACCGTGTTTGCAGTGCTCATATTGGTTGCAAAAATAGTCTTTACCATTCATCAGCAGGGCTTTTCATCGAGCAGCGGGTATTATCAAATTGTTAAGCCGCTAACGTCTTATTAACAGGATTTTTCAGCTTCTTCAACAGCCAATATGCAGCCCCTCGGCTATTTTTAGCATCTTTGCAGGGAACTGACTATGAAAAGAAATATCCTTCTGCTGATCCTGCTGGTATGTACGGTTGCCGCCCGGGCAACAATGGATACTGTGAAAGTGCCCCTGCAACGCCAGCTGTTTCACGACCGCATCAATGAAGAACAGCGTTTGCTTGACCGGATGGACGGCAAAGCCGATGGCATCATCAAAGCCACACATGCCGCCGAAGTAAACCTGGCCATCACCGACGTAATGATGCGTCGGGTGAACGAGATGCAGGACCAGGTGGAACTGAATGAAAAACTGGTGAGCAATAACCAGAAGATCCGTTACCTCAGCTGCATCGAAAACATGGTGAAGGCATACAAGCACGGCATCAAATCGAAAGAGCTGAACCCGGCCTATGCACCCGTGCTGATGGACAATTTTGAAAAAATCATGAAAGCTTCCATCGACAGCAGCAGCATGGCTCCCTTTATCCGGGAAGTGCCCTATGCCGTTGGAAAAATAACCACCGAGATCTTTTACGAGAACAAGGGATATGCCGACAGCAAAAAAATACTGTACCAGAAATTCTGCGCCCTGCATCCCGATAAAATATTACAGACCATTGAACCATACAGCAATGAACCTTTTGCCGACTCCCTGATTGTGATCAGCTGCCAGTTCAATCCCACTTCCATTTATTCGGTGGCACAGGCGGCCGAATCGAAACTGGGCATGCTGGTGCACCGCAACACCAACCCGCTGGTGAAGGCGGTGGTAGACCTGAGTAAAACACCCAATGCCTTATTGTATTTTCCGTTTCTCGACGACCTGCTGAAAGGAAGAAAGACCGTGGAAAGCATTAAGAAATATGTAGGCGATGGTGAATCAGGGTACGACAGTGTGGGATATTTTAAATTGCTGGTGCAAACCGAAATCGAATACTTCAAACGCCTGGTATCGCCGGCCAGGGACACACCCATTGCCATGTTTGGCCCCAACGGGTTGAGGGAAGTGCTGAAAAGCAAGGCCATCCAGCATTTTGTAACACCCATCAACACCCTGCACGACCTGAGCAACATCAACCAGCGCATGAAAGCGATTGATTCCCTTTCGGCGGTTGATATTTATTTTATGATGGTGATGAGTGAAAGCGAAATATATACCTCCAGCTATAAACACAGTTTCTTCCGCATGCTGCAGCGCATGGGCGCCGAACCAAGAACCGATTCGCTGCTGCTGAACGTGCATTTTGATTACTTCAAGAAGTTCATCAAAATGGCAGCGAATTACAACAAGCTCGACACGTTTTTAAAATTCATGCCCACGCAAAACTCCGAAACACTGATGCGGGGCTTTATCGCCAACCTGGATAATACCGGCAACCTGGAAGATGCCGTGGACGTGGCCGACTCGTACAGCAGCATCAACGACGGCAAACTGCAAAGCGCCATCCTGGGCTACGTGATGGAAAATGAAAAAAAATCCATCCAGGACAACAACAACCGCGGCCGTACCATATACGGGTTGCTGAAACACATTTTCTTATCGGCCGACAGTACCAATAAAGTAGACCTTACCAGCATCCTGGGCATCCCGTCGATATTTGAGATCGACAATAAGGACATGCGTGACGACAGTGGCCGGATCATCCAGCAGGTATACTGGTATGGCGACGATGATGGAAAGAAATTCTTCCCCGCCTTTATCAGTTCTTTTTCACCAAGGGAATGGACCATCAGTCCGGGCAAGGAATGGTACGAGATCCGTTCAAAAAAAGGCAATGTGTGGGTATTTGCCAACCGGCCGCTCGACAACGATGCCAACCTCGACGACAGTGCACAGGTTCACCTGAATGATTACCTGGCCGAAAACAATATGCTGCCCACCGTGGTGGTTCACCGCGGGCACAGTTACTGGCTGCCCCGTACCATCAGGCGGATGGCGGGCAATGCTAAAATTGTGATGCTGGGTTCCTGCGGCGGGTACAAAAACCTGAACGACATCATCGACATCAACCCCGATGCACACATTATTTCCACCAAGGAGATCGGTACCGGCGATATCAACCGCCCCATACTCAACTACCTCAATCAAACCTTTGAATCCGGTAGCAAACTGGTGTGGAAGAATATGTGGGCCAGCCTGACCAAACAGTTCTCGACCGATCCCAACAAATCCGTGAGGGAAAGCTGGGAAGATTATATTCCGCCTTACAAAAACCTGGGCGCCATTTTCCTGAAAGGCTACAACAACCTGGTACAGGAACAATAAGCAGGTTTGGGCGGCCTGTTTTTTATGAATGGTGACCGCATACGCCTGCAAACTCCCGTATTTTTGTATCATGAGTGAAACGCCCGCTGCTAAAAAGAGGATCTTCAATTTTTCACTACTCCGCCGGGTATTCCGTTTTGCAGCTCCTTATAAAAATAAATTCTATGGCTCGCTGATACTGGCCATCGTGCTGGCTGTCATCTCACCCATCCGCCCCTGGCTGATACAACTCACCATCAACAACGGCATAAAAGGAAACACCTCTTCGCATTTCATCAATGGCCCCGGTGGTTTCATCATTGAGATCACCATCATACAAATTGCATTGCTGCTGCTGGAAACGGTTTTCCGCTTCTCCTTTACTTTTCTTACGGCTTCCCTGGGGCAAAGCGTGGTGAAAGACATGCGGGTGAGCACCTACCGGAAAATTCTGAACCTGAACCTGTCGCAGTACGACAAAACACCCATCGGCACGCTCACTACCCGTACCATCAACGACATTGAATCCATCAACGACATTTTCAGTGATGGACTCATTCCCATCATTGCCGACCTGCTGGCCATCTTTTCTGTGCTGGCTTACATGTTTTCGGTTGACTGGAAACTGACGCTGGTTTGCCTGGCACCTTTCCCGATTCTTATTATTGCCACCTACTTTTTTAAAGAAAGCGTGAACAAATCCTTTATCCGGGTACGGAATGCTGTTGCCAGTCTGAATGCCTTTGTACAGGAACACATCACCGGCATGTCTATTGTACAGGCTTTTGCGGCGGAGAAAAGAGAGTTCGGCAAATTCAACAGCATCAACAAAGAACACAGGAATGCCAACATCAAGGCCATATTCGCTTACTCGGTTTTCTTCCCGGTGGTGGAACTGGTGATGGCCTTATCCATCGGCCTGCTTGTATGGTGGGCGGCGCATGATGCTGAACAGATCAGCCAGTCAGAAAACGCAACAGGGTTCATCACCGGCAGGGCCGATAAGATTGCCGGGGTGATCACAGCCTTCATCCTTTGCCTGAACTTACTATTCCGCCCGCTGCGGGTGATTGCCGATAAATTCAATGTGCTTCAGATGGGCATGATCGCCAGCGAGCGGGTGTTTAAAGTGCTGGACAATGATGATACCACCATCAACGAGGGCATCAGGTCAACAAAAAATATGAAGGGAAAAGTGGAGTTTGACAAAGTGTGGTTTGCTTACAACGATGATAATTATGTATTGAAAGACATTTCTTTTTCGCTCAATGCCGGCGAAACATTGGCCATTGTGGGGCATACCGGCAGCGGAAAAACGTCCATCATCAGCCTGTTGAACAGGCTCTACCCGATTAAAAAAGGGGAAATAAAGATCGATGACAGCAATATTGAGGACTTTCACCTGGATGAGTTGCGGGCGAAGATTGCGGTAGTGCTGCAGGATGTGTTCCTGTTCAGCGGCACCGTGGCCGACAATGTAACCCTCCGCAACCCGGCCATCAGGCAGGAAGACGTGGAAAGAGCGGCCAGGCTCATCGGTATTCACGACTTTATCATGCAGCTCCCGGGGGGGTATAATTATAATGTTATGGAGCGGGGAGCCACCCTCTCGCTGGGGCAGCGGCAACTGCTTTCCTTTGTGAGGGCCCTGTTATACGATCCGGCCATCCTGATCCTTGACGAAGCCACTTCATCGGTGGATACCGAAAGCGAGGCCCTGATCCAGCATGCCATTGAAAAACTGATCGCCAACCGCAGCTCAATTGTGATAGCCCACCGCCTGTCGACCATCCGTAAGGCCAATAAGATCATTGTGCTCGACAAGGGCGAAATAAAGGAAATGGGTACCCACGAAGAACTGCTGGAAAAGGGCGGATTTTACTACCAGCTGCACAAAATGCAGTTTAAGAAACAGGAAATACCGATTTAATGATGTGCCAATTTGGTGATTTCCCCGGCTAAAGACAGATTTTAGTCTCGGAATACCTCTCACCGGCTAATCAGCAAATTACCAAATCATCAAATTGACTAATTGCCACATTTTTGGGCCTTAATTTCATATTTCCCCCCTCCCCCCTTATCTTTGCGCCAAAATTAAGGGCACTCATGAGATCTAAGAGCATCAAAGCATTACTGGCAGCGGTTTTCAGCCTCGGAATACTGGTTTTTTCACAGCCTGCAAACGCCCAGCACGACGATCACCCGGCACCAGCTGAACAACCCGCCAAAAAAGAGAAGATTTTTGATGCCAACGAGGTAATCTTTGGTCACATTATGGACGCCCATGAATTCCACTTTTTTTCCTGGAAAGGGTCGGATGGTCACCAACACCACGCCACCATTCCCCTGCCCGTTATCCTGTACACCAAAGAGAAAGGCATTTCGGTTTTCATGTCATCCGCTTTTCACCATGGCGAACATAACCACGAAGGTTTTGGACTGCTGACCAATGAAAAGATCGATGAACTGAAGCTGGACCGTAACAAATACGCTGCAGGCCACATTGTAGCTGTTAATGAAGCCGGAGAAATAGACCAGGCTGTTAAAGTATACGATTTTTCGCCTACCCGGAACGTAGTTCAGATGCTGCTGGCGCTTACGCTGCTGGTTTTCATCCTCATTAAAGTGGCTAAGCGGTATGGTACCGGGGTAGGTATTACTTCGGCACCCAAGGGCATGCAGAACACCATGGAAACCATTGTAAACTTTGTGAACGACGAAATTGCCAAACCAAACCTGGGTGCCAAAAGCAGCAAATACCTGCCTTACCTGCTCACCGTTTTCTTATTCATCCTGATCAATAATATTGTAGGCCTCATTCCCGGAACAGCGAATGTAACCGGTAACATCGCCTTCACCTTTGTTTTGTCCATGATTTCCTTCGTGGTGATCCTGGCAAGCAGCAACAAACATTACTGGGGCCATATTTTCAATCCGCCGGGTGTACCAGGCTGGGTTAAAGTGATCCTGGTTCCGGTGGAAGTATTGGGAATCTTCACCAAGCCCTTCGCACTTATGATCAGGTTGTTTGCCAACATGGTGGCCGGTCACATCCTTATTATCTGTTTGATATCGCTCATCTTCATCATGGCGGCATTGAACCAGTACATTGGCTGGGGATTTTCACCTTTCTCCATTGCCTTTACCATTTTCATTTATTTTATCGAGGTGCTGGTGGCATTTCTGCAGGCCTTCATCTTTACCATATTAACAGGCGTATTCATCGGGCAGGCCATTGAAGGTGCACACGACGATCATGCAGATCATGCACACGCCGCCGCCCATTAATAACAAGCGTTTTTTTAACCAACATAAATTCACAATTATGAATTTTCACTTATTAGCAGAAATGGCAAACGCAGGTGGTGCAATCGGCGCCGGCCTGGGAGCGATCGGAGCCGGTGTAGGTATCGGTCAGATCGGTAAAGGTGCTTTGGAATCCATTGCACGCCAGCCAGAAGCCATCAATGACATCCGCAGCAACATGATCCTTACTGCCGCCCTGGTAGAAGGAGCAGCGCTGTTTGCGATCATCATTGGTTTCTTAGCCATGGTGCTTTAATCACTTTACTGCATCCAAAGCACAGGGCGGAGGATGCAGTATTTTTCACCCCGCACAAATACTGAGCGAAGCCGGGGAGCGAACAACAAATAACACAACTGAATTTAATAAAACAGCTTTATGCAATTACTCACACCGGCCTTAGGCCTTATCGTCTGGACACTGTTAGCCTTCCTGATCGTTTTCTTCCTGCTGAAGAAATTCGCATGGCCTGCCATCATCGGCGGACTGGAGAAAAGGGAAAAAACCATTGCTGATTCATTGGCTACCGCTGAAAAGATCAAACTGGAAATGGCCCAGATGAAGAACGACAACGAAGCCATCCTGGCCAAAGCCCGGGAAGAAAGGGCCACCATGCTCAAAGAAGCAAAAGAAACAAAAGACAAAATGATCAACGACGCCCGGGAAGAAGCAAAAGCCCAGGCTGCCAAGATCCTCGCCGATGCACAGGCTTCCATCAACAACCAGAAAATGGCCGCCCTTACCGAAATCAAAAACCAGGTGGGAAGCCTTGTACTGGAAGTAAGTGAAAAAGTATTAAGAAAGGAACTGAGCAATAAAGCAGAACAGGAGAACTACATTAAAACCCTGGCGGCTGAAGTAAAATTAAATTGATTTGATAATTTGGTGATTTGGTAATGTGTTCAATTGAGCAGACTCCAATCATCAAATCTTCAAATTTCTAAATCACCAAATTGATATAATGAACAATCCACGTTTAGCCGGCAGATACGCAAAGAGTTTACTCGACCTGGCCACCGAACAGAACCAGGTGGACACGGTTTGTGCCGATATGAAATGGATCCTGTCGATCTGCAAAAGCAATCCCGACTTTGTGAGCCTGCTGCGCAGCCCGATTGTAAAGCCTTCCACCAAAGAAAAGATCCTGACTTCCATTACCGGGGGAAAGGTGGGAAACATCACCGGCGCCTTCATTAAGCTACTGGTGATCAAAGCAAGGGAAAGCAACCTGCCGGAAATTGCGGCCACGTATGTCGACCAATTCAATGCCATCCGGAATATTCACAAGGTAAAGATCACCACTGCGGCTCCCATTTCGGATGAGATGAAGGAAACCATTATGACGAATGTGAAAGCAGCGGCACAGCCCGGACAAACATTTGAAGTGGATACACAGATCAAAAATGAACTGATCGGCGGTTTTGTACTGGAAACCGGCGGCGTACTGGTGGATGCCAGCATCCTGAGAGACCTGAAAGATATCCAGAAACAATTCATGAACAACGATTACCTGCACAGGATACGTTAAAAGACCAACCAACTGTTTATAATGAGAAAGGCCGTTACAATGTAACGGCCTTTCTCATAGAAGTGTGTATATCTTTAAGGACTGTCGTTTATCGGCCGCGAAACAATTTTTACCTTTAAACGAAAGAATAAACCGGCGTTTTAATATCGTGGTAAAATAAAAACGTCCACTTCCCTTCTTCACCCTGCTTCCACCACGCCTGCCGTAACTCCATGCATTTCCGGCCATCGTAATCGTATTTGGCAATGAACCGGCTCTTCATCTGCTGTAACTGCGGAGCCACGTCGCCACCAAAAAAAACTTTCTGTCCACTATCTTCGATCCAGAATACCTGGTGATGCGGTGAATGAGCCCCGCTGACATGATAGGTGATATAGCCATCAAGCACCCCGTCTCCTTCCAGCAATACCACCTGGTCGGAATGCTGCATGCCATCAAAATCTGAAACCCGGAATGACGGTGAACCTTTTTTCAGTGCAAACTCCAACTCGGCTTTCTGTACGTAATACGTGGCATTGGGGAAGCTCAGGAATTTCTGTTTCAGCTGATCATCTTCTTTATATATGCCGCCGGCATGATCTTTATGCAGGTGGCTCAGCAGGACCTTGGTTACTTCCATAGGGCCAATGCCGTTGTTGAGCAGGTTCTGGTGTATCTGCAAGGTACCATCTGGCGTAGAGAATCCTAGTCCGGTATCAATTACAATAATATCTTTTGAAGTAATAACAGCAAAGGGTTGTATCTCTACCAGTAAACTGCCGACGGGGCGTTGCTGCAGGTCGTCTTTACCTGTATCAAATGGAACAAATTTTTTGGTACCATCGATGGTAAATGCTCCTTCACTCAGCGGAATGATCTTCATGCCGCAAAATTAACTCTTAAAGGTCTTAAACCTTGCCATGATTTAACCCGGGCTACCTCAGCACCATCTGCCGGTCGGCATCCAGTTTTATCAAAATAAAAAGAAGAATGGTAAATGTAAGTAAGGAAGAACCGCCATAACTCATCAAAGGCAGCGTAATGCCGATAACGGGCGCCAGGCCAATGGTAACACAGATGTTCACCGATACGTGGAAGAAAATGATGCCGGCCACCGAATACGCATACACCCGGCTGAAAGTACTTCGCTGACGCTCGGCAATGCGGATGATCCGCAGCAGCAGGAAAAGATAAATGAGCATCAGCAGGCCGCTTCCCCAGAAACCGAAGTTCTCGCCTACGGAAGTAAAGATAAAATCAGTATGTTGCTCGGGTACAAAATCGCCCTGCGTTTGCGTACCCTTTAAAAATCCTTTGCCGGCAAAGCCGCCGGAACCAATGGCAATCTTGGATTGTTTCACATTATAATCCTGCGCTTCTTTCTCTTTCTTTTTTGTTTTTTCATCCACTACTGTCAGCTGTACTGTCTTGCTGTCGGCATATGGATTGGTTTTACCCACCATGCTGAAAATGCGCTCGGCCTGGTATCCTTTCAGCACATGCTTGAAAATAAAGGGTACCACAAACTGCACAAAACCCACGCAGCAGGCCCAGCCCAGCAGGATGAACAGCAGCACCGCAAAATTCCGTTTTATCTTACGCCAGTATACATATACCAGGATGGCAGCAATCACGGAGAACCCGATGATGAGTTCCCATCCCTCAAACAAGAGGGTGACCACCAGCAACACGGCTACCGAAGTACCGGCAATGAGGTAACCCGGCGGCAACCCTTCCCGGTACATGGGAATAAGAAATGAAAAATATACGAGGGCCAGCCCGGTTTCCCCCTGCAGGATGGAGAACACCGCCGGGGTAAAAGCAATGGCAGCTGCAATGAGCTGCGCCTTTGGTTTCTTGAAATCTGTTTCCTGCTGCGACAGATATTTAGACAGGGCCAGCGCCGTAAATATCTTGCACAATTCCACCGGCTGCAGGTTCATAAAGCCAAGTGGTATCCAGCTGCGGGAACCTTTAATCTCCTTACCCACCACAAACGTGGCCAGTATCAGCAGGATGCCCACCAGGTATGAAAGATTAGACGTGGCCGTAAACAGTTTACTGTCGGTAAGCAGGATGAAAACGGCCAGCAGAAGGCAGGCGCCAAAAAAATAAAACTGCTTGCTGTAATTTTTTTTAAACCCGATGAAGGTCTGTACCACGTTGTCCGTGCTCCGGTATTCCACCGAAAAAATACAGAGGATACCGATGGTAACAAGGATGGCATACAGCCAAACCATCACCCAGTCGATTCCTTTTGATATGGCAGGGTTCCGTTGATACATACGGTGAACCGTGAATGGAGAGGCGTAAATCGGGAATACCTGAAGTAACTCACGATTAAGGTCTCACTACTTACGGGTTGTTATTTACTGTGTCTTTTAATTCCGGTTTCTTTTTTTCGTTCGGCAGTATGGCCTCTGTTTTTATGATTACCCGTTTATCGCCGCTGTCCTTTACGGGCTGACTGCTTTTCTTTGGTGTGTCTTTTTCGGTCTTGATCTGGTCAAGCGCTTCCTCTTCGTCGCCGGCATCCACTTCCATTGTGTCTTTGATAAGCCTGATGTATCCTTTTGCAAGCAGGTATGCAGAATCTTTCTTATGCAGCAGCGAATCCAGGGTCCGCATTTCGCTGTACACCCTGGGTGGAATCAGGTTAAGGCCGGCAAATTTATCGACCACGGCCTGCCTGTTCGCCGCGATGGTATCTTTCAGGTATTTTTCAATCATCAATCCCACAATGGGTGCTGCATAGGTACCGCCAAAGCGTCCGCTGTTTTCCACCACACACATGATGGCGATCTTCGGGTTATCCCTTGGCGCAAATCCGCAGAAGAAAGCATGGTTGGGTTGCTTCACTCCTTTATAGTAGTTCTCCACGGTGCCGGTTTTGCCGCAGATGGTGATGCCGTCTACCCGTGCACCGGCGCCGGTACCACCATCCACCACGGCCTGCATACCATCATGCACCACTTCAAACACACTGTCGGGAATATCAACAGCGCTGTGTTTTTCTTTATACTTAGTCAGCATTCCATAGGTATCACCGCCTTCGATGGAATCCACGAGGTGCGGAATTTTATACCAGCCCTTGTTGGCAATGTAAGCCATTTCGTTTGCCACCTGTATGGGTGTTACGTTTACTTCACCCTGTCCGATGCTTACGGAACGGTATGTACAGTAATTCCAATGACCTTCACCATAGGTTTTATTATACAGTTTGGGAGAAGGAATGAGCCCGGGATTTTCGGAAGGAACATCAATACCAAGGCGATGGCCCAGCCCGAACGCATGCATATACTGATCCCATTTAGACAAGGCGCTGTCCTGGCTCGGATACCGGGAATTGGTGATTACCCGCTGCATCACAGTAGCGAAATAGGTATTGTCGGAGATACGGATGGCATTGCGCAGGTCGAATGTACCCACGTCAAGACAACGCATGGGTTTGCCACCACCGCAACCATAGAATGCTCCGCCACACGAAACACGGAAGTCGGTAGTGATTACTCCTTCGTGCAGGCCGATGAGTGCCTGCAATGTTTTAAATGTAGAACCCGGCGAATAGATCGCACTCACCGAACGGTTGTATAAAGGCCGTGCCGGACTTAATAATAATTCAGCAAAATGTTTTTTTCGTTCGGCGCCGGTAAGCAGTTTGGGTTTGTAGGTGGGGCTGCTCACCATGCATAGTATGCCCCCTGTTTTTGGATCAACGGCCACTATGGAACCAAGTTTGTTTTCCATCAGCTTTTCACCAAGTGCCTGCAGTTCGATGTCGATGGACGTATACATATTCTGCCCGGCCACAGCTGCTGTGTCGAACTTACCGTTCTCCAGCCGGTCGGTGAGGCGGTTGAATTTGTCCCGTTTCCAGAACTCAATACCCCGCTGGCCCATCAGCACTTTTTCATAAGTACGTTCCAGCCCGGCCTTGCCGATGTAATCGCCCATCACGTATCCCTGGTATTGCGGATTCTTTAATACATTGGAATCCACTTCACCCAGGTAACCGAAAATATTGCCCCCGGCGTCAAAGGGGTAATCTCTTACCGAGCGCTGCTGCAGGTAATAGCCCGGGGCCAGCTTATACATGATCTCGTTGAGCTTGGCCATCTTCTCATTGGTAAGCAGGGGTTCAAAGATAGATGCCCGGTAGGCTTTGTTTTTTATGATGGCCGTGATAATGCGTTTGTGAAACTCGGCCGTATCAATTCCCAGGATATTGCACAAGGTGGCCGTGTCCGTTCCCTTGATTTTACCGGGCGTTACCATGAGGTCGTAAATAACTGTGTTCTGCAGGATGGCTTTGCCGGTTCTGTCGAACACAATACCGCGGTCGGGATAGATCACTTTACGGAAGGTTCCCTGGTCATCGGCCTGGATGCGGTATTTGCTGGAGAACAGCTGCAGGTTCATCAGCTGTAAAAGAATAACCACGAACATGCCGATGAACACCAGCATGATCACATTCTTTCTTGATTGATTAAATACGGACACCTGTTTATTTTTTCAGTTCTTTCGTTGGGTTTCAGTAATCATTACGCCGTATTGGTGCGGAACGACTGCTTACGGGCAAACAACAATTCGGTTATCAGTATCAGCAGCAGACTTACTGCCGTTGACAAAAGAGTTTTTACAATAAAGTACCAGATGTTCCCGAACTGCCAGGCTTCCAGGAAAAAAAGCCAGCCGTGGTGAATAAGGGTAAGCACACCGGTAAAAATAAAATAGGGCAAAAATCCACCCATGCTTTTGAACGAGGGCTCTTCGTAGTTGGTATCCGCTCCTTCCTGGGGAATCATCAGGTTAACCAGGAAAGGACGGATATAGGCAATGAGCACACAGGCCGCCGCATGAAAGCCGGGGTGATGACGGAAACTATCCAGTGTAAATCCCAACGCAAAGGCAATGATCATCTGCCAGCTTCGCTTCATGCGGAAAGGAAGCCACAGGATAAACAGGTAATATATATAAGGTGTAACCATCTGGTGCAGGTGGATCTTATCCAGCACAAATACCTGTACCAGTATGAAGAGGGCGAAACGGATGATATTTTTTACCAGGGTATTCATCCGGTTACTGGGTTTTCTTTTTCACGTTATCTAAAATGGTTTTGATGCCTTCGGCCTGTTTATTATCGATGATGTACACATACTCGAGGTTGTAAAAATTGGCGGCCGACCTGAATTTAATCAGGAAGTTGCTGCTGCCTTTATCGGGCACCGCTTCTTCCACGATGCCGATCATCATCCCTTTCGGAATGCTGGTGCTGAACCCGCTGGAGATAACGGTATCGCCCTTTGCCACTTTGGCTCCTTTGGGAATATCCTTTAATGAAATGATGTTGGGTGTTTTTCCATCCCAGTTCAGTGTTCCTGTTTCGCCGCCTTTCAGCAGTTTGCCGCTGATATGACTGTCTTTGTGCAGCAGGCTCATCACCACCGCATAATCGGTGCTTACATCGGTTACCACACCCACCACGCCGGTATTGGGATCGATGACACCCATGCCGGTGCGTATGTTTTGTGCCGAACCACGGCTGAGCACAATGAAATTATTCTGTGCCGCCACCGAATTATACACCACTTTGGCCGGGTAGTAGGTATACTTGCGGTATCCTTCCAGTGAATCCGTCTTCAGCGAATCGATGAATACATGCATGGTGCTGTCGGGCAGCTCAAAATCGGCTTTCAGTTTATTATACAGTTTTGCGTTGGCCTTTACCAGGGAATCGTTGGTTTTCTTTAACTGAAAATAATATTCCACCCGGTTGAACTGCTGGTTTACCTTACCGGTTACTTCGTTGGTTATCCCGCTGAAAATCGAATTGTGATACCGGCTGTAGTGAATGATGAGGTAAATGCTGAATCCCTGCAGTGACAGGAAGAGGAGCAGGTGAAAATAGCGGCGGATGAAAAGGAAGATGTTACGCACAGGCCAGGTTTATAAAGTATACAAAGTAAATAAGTATGCACGTAAATAAATTTGACGACTGCCGGACATTGGTTTACTTTATTTACTCCTTTACTTTATATACCGTCTTTACTTACGGAAATTATCTCATCACGAACGGATACCGGTCGTAATGCTTCAGGGCAATACCGGTTCCCCGTACCACGCTCTTCAGCGGATCATCGGCTACGTGAACGGGCAGCTTGATCTTTGCGTTCAGCCGCTTGTCCAGCCCACGCAATAAGGCGCCGCCACCGGTAATGTACAGTCCGCGGCGGTAAATATCAGAGGCCAGTTCCGGTGGTGTAGTTTCCAGTGCTTTCAGAATGGCTTCTTCAATTTTGAAAATGCTTTTATCGAGGGCTTCGGCCACTTCCTGGTAACTCACCATCACCTGTTTGGGGATACCGGTCACAAGGTCACGTCCATTCACCGGAATATCATCGGGTGGATTGTCGAGGTCTTTCATGGCAGCACCTACCTGTATTTTGATCTGTTCAGCGGTGCGTTCGCCGATCAGTAAACTGTGATACCGGCGCAGGGCTTCCATGATGTCTGCCGTGAATTCATCACCGGCGATGCGAATACTCTGGTCGCAAACAATACCGGCCAGTGCAATAACGGTGATGCCGGTGGTTCCACCGCCAATGTCAATGATCATGTTACCCACCGGTTCTTCCACATCGATACCGATACCGAGTGCAGCGGCCATGGGTTCATGAATGAGGTATACTTCTTTGGCGCCGGCCTGTTCAGCACTGTCACGTACCGCACGCTTCTCCACTTCGGTGATGGAGGAAGGAATGCAGATCATCATACGCCAGCTGGGGGCAAACAATGGTTTTTTGGGATAGATCAGTTTGATCATTTCGCGGATCATCAGTTCGGCAGCGTTGAAATCGGCAATTACGCCGTCTTTGAGCGGACGAACGGTGCGGATGCTTTCGTGGGTTTTCTCGTGCATCATCAGGGCTTTTTTGCCCACCGCTAATATGTTTTTCGGATTATTCCTGTCGAGCGCAACAATCGATGGTTCATTTACCACGATTTCGTCGTTATGAATAATAAGGGTATTGGCTGTTCCCAGGTCAATCGCAATTTCCTGGGTGAAAAAATTAAAAAGGCCCATATGGAAGTGTGTGAAAAAGGATTTTAATCAATGGAGGCAAAGTTGGTGGAAAATATTTGAAATAACAACGCCAAACCCTTTATTTTTCAACATTTACAAGAATGTTGTGAATTGCAGGGTATGATAAAAACTCCTTCTCAAAAAAGTTATTGTGCAGGCAGGAAAGAAAATCTGCAATCAGTTTTCTACGGCTTTGAATTCATACCCGATGTCGGGACGGAAATACATGTCTTCAAAAAACAGTTGCTCCATCATGTAGTTGGATTGTTCGGCTGCTTCAGTGATGTTTGATCCGAACGAGGTAACGGCCAGCACCCGCCCGCCATTGGTTAACACCTTGCTGCCCTCTCTTTTGGTGCCGGCGAGGAATACGATGGTATCGTCGAAGCTGGTTTCTTCCAGCCCGCTGATCTCTTTGCCTTTTTTATAATCGCCGGGATAGCCGCCGCTGACCGCCACCACCGTGGCCGCCGAACGGTCGTCTATATCAAGGCTGATTTCATGCAGCCTTTTTTCAGAAGTGGCCATAAGAATCTCCACCAGGTCGCTCTTTATCCGTGGGATCACCACTTCGGTCTCAGGATCGCCGAGACGGCAGTTGTACTCAATCACTTTGGGATCGCCATTATCGTTCATCAGTCCCAGGAAGATGAAACCCTTGTATTCCAGCCTGTCCTGTTTCAGCCCGGCAATGGTGGGTTCAATGACCTGTTTTTTCACTTTTTCAAGGAACGCATCGTCTACAAAAGGCAGGGGACTTACCGCACCCATGCCGCCGGTATTGAGCCCGGTATCTCCGGCGCCCACCCGTTTGTAATCCTTTGCTTCCGGCAACAGGATATAATGATCGCCATCCGTAAGTACGAACATACTAAGTTCGATCCCTTTCAGAAACTCTTCAATAACCACCCGCTTACCGGCTTCGCCAAACTTGGCCCGGTGCAGCATCAGGTCAAATTCCGACATGGCTTCCAGGTGATGCTGGCAGATGAGCACGCCCTTGCCGGCCGCAAGCCCGTCGGCCTTTAGCACAATGGGCAGGGCGTGGGCTTTGATGTAGTTCACCCCTTCCATATAGGTATCCGCACTGAATTCAGCGTAAGCCGCCGTGGGTATGCCATGCTTTTTCATGAACGACTTGGCAAAGGCCTTGCTGCCTTCCAGCTGTGATGCTTCCTTGGAAGGGCCGATCAGTTTGATCTTATCCAGCCCGGGCTTACTTTTAAAGTAATCGTAAATGCCATTCACCAGGGGTTCTTCCGGGCCTACCAGGACCATCTCAATCCCATGCTCCATACAGGCAGCTCCCAACCGTTCAAAATCCGATACACCGATGGACAGGTTGGTACCGCACAAAGCCGTACCGGCATTACCCGGAGCAATGAACAGGTCATCGCACAAAGGGCTTTGTTTTAATTTCCATGCCAGTGCATGTTCCCGGCCACCGGAGCCGATGAGGAGAATTTTCATTGATGAATGAAGTTTTGGATAAGCTTGAACATTAGGATTGCGAATTTAAAATTCTGCCATCGTATTTCCATGATATATTTTTGAAAACACCGGCGCCGGTCCGCTTTTACCGGTTCTGCCAAAGCAGTACAGGTGGTATCCGTTTAAAAAATAGCCCCGGTTAAATGGACGGCCCTACCTATAATTTCACTATTTTGGGTTGATAAACCAACTACAAGCATTTAAAAACTTCTATTTATGAGTGATCAAGCAAAGGTGGGCAAACATCCCAAAGGTCTATACGTACTGTTTTTTACTGAAATGTGGGAACGGTTCGGGTATTATTTAATGGTAGGTATCCTGTTTCTTTTTCTTACCAATAATACCGGAAGAGGACTGCCCCGTGCGTTAGGCGCTGATGTGGTGGGAACCTTTATTGCGCTGGTTTATCTTACGCCGTTCATCGGGGGGTTGCTGGCCGACAGGTACCTGGGTTATATCAAATCCATCTTTATCGGCGGATCACTAATGGCGGCCGGCTATCTTACCATTGCCCTGCCGGGTGAGTACACCGCTTATATTGCCATGGCCCTTATTATCATCGGCAATGGCTTCTTTAAGCCCAACATTTCCACCTTACTGGGCAATATGTATAACCGGGAAGACCTGCGGCCGCTGAAAGATAATGCCTACAACATCTTTTACATGGGTATTAATATCGGCGCCTTCTTTTGCAATTTTGTTGCAGCCATCCTCCGTAACAGGATCAGCTGGCAGGCTGCATTTTCAGCAGCAGGCATCGGGCTGATCATTGGGTTGATCACCCTTGCCTTCAGCCTGAAGCACGTAAAAGATTACGATGTAAAAAAACCAATGCAGCCCGGCGATACACCTACTTCCAAAATACTGGGTACGGTGTTCCTCCCCATGCTGGTATTTGCCGCTATTGGCTGGATCATCCCGGGCAATTTTTTCGGAAGCGATTCAGCGGACGCTTTCATTTTCGCTTGTATCCCGGTTATCATCTTTTATATTGGTTTATGGAGAAAAGAAACCGGGCAGGATAAAAAAGGCATTGGTGCCTTATTATTTGTATTTGCCGTGTCCGTGATATTCTGGACCATCTACAACCAGAACTCCACCGGGCTAACCATCTGGGCTGAATCACATACGGACCGGTCGATCCCGGAATTTATGGAAGCACCGGCGGATGCGGTTTATGCGTTGCAGAAACTGGAAACAGCACCACAGCAAACAGACAGTCTCGACAGTTATATGAGAGTGGTAACCGATGATTCGGGCCATGCGGTTAAAGCCATGGGGCCCGATCCCTATTTTGTGAACATGCCAAAAGAAAAATGGCCGGCAAGCGGCGTTGCCAAAGTGGGTAATACGGAACTATTCCAATCGATTAACCCGGGCTTTATTGTTGCTTTCACACCTATTCTGATCGCCTTCTTTGCCTGGCGATCGAGACGGGGCAAACCGGTGAGCACGGCTAGCAAATTCGCCTGGGCATTGATCATCTCCGGACTAAGTGCATTGGTGATGGTATTTGCGGTGATGTCGGTTCCGAGTATTTACACCCACAAGGCAAGTTCATACTGGCTTTTCCTTACCTATGGCGTATTCACCGTAAGTGAAATCTGTTTAAGTCCCATCGGCTTATCCTTTGTTTCCAAACTGGCCCCGCCCCGGCTAACGGCACTGATGATGGGTGGATGGTTCTTATCAACCTCCATCGGCGGAAAAGTGGCGGGTGTAATGGCCAGCTTCTGGGATAAAATGCCCGACAAAAAAATATTCTTCGGCATTATTGCCGTGGCAGCCATTCTCGGCGGCATCCTGATCTTTTTACGGGTGAAATCACTCGACCAGATTGTCCGGGATAAAACGGGATCGGCTTAACCAATCATGCAATCTCTTTCAAAGGCGGTACGGTTCTGTATCGCCTTTTTATTTATCTTCCTGTTTCAAAACAACTTGCTATGTCCAACTTTCAGCCCTTTATTCCCGCCGACATGAAGATCAAAGAGTTTACGCTCAAATCTGTGTTGCTGGGTTCCATCTTCGGCGTTATCTTCGGAATGGCCACGGTTTACCTGGCCCTGAAAGCCGGGTTAACCGTTTCTGCTTCCATTCCCATTGCTGTGATTGCCATCTCGCTGGGCAGGAAGATTTTTAAAACCACCATCCTCGAGAACAACATCATTCAAACCACGGGCAGCGCCGGTGAAAGCATCGCCGCCGGTGTGGTGTTCACCCTGCCGGGGTTTCTGTTCTTATCGGATCCCACCAGCGCCGATTACTTTAATTATATCACCATTATGATCATTGCCATGTTCGGCGGTATGCTGGGCACGCTGATGATGGTGCCTCTGCGCCGTTCGCTCATCGTGAAAGAACATGGTACGCTTCCTTACCCCGAAGGAACCGCCTGCGCCTCGGTGCTAAAAGCCGGCGAAAAAGGCGGCGACCTTGCCAAAACCGCCTTTATGGGAATGGGCTTTGCCCTGGCATATGCCGTTCTGCAAAAGATATTTCATGTGATTGCCGAGGTTCCGGAATATGCTACTAAGATGTATCACAAAGCATTTCCGGCAGCAAGGGTTCATGGAGAGATTACACCCGAATACATGGGTGTGGGTTATATTATCGGTCCGCGTATATCAGGTATCCTGGTAGCGGGAGGTGTGATGAGTGCCTTTGTGCTGATCCCGTTGCTGGCATCGCTGGTGCCGTCGGATGTTATTTTCGACCAACTCACCAAGCTGGGATTAAAACCTGCCAAATACGGGTGGGATGCGGCCGCACATACTTTTGGAAATCCTTCCGAAGCCATCTACCGTGCCTACATACGCCAGATAGGCGCCGGCGCCGTAGCGGCAGGAGGATTCATCACCCTCATTAAAACCATTCCCACCATCGTTTCTTCTTTTAAGGAAAGCATCGGGAGCGTTAAAAATTCCGGGAGCGACTCAGTTGTTTCCCGTACCGAAAGAGACCTTAACATCAAATGGGTATTATATGGAAGCCTGGCCCTGGTGGCCATCGTTGCTTTGTTGCCGATGATCCCCGGGCAGGGCATCGTTAGCAAATTACTGCTCGGTGTACTTATTGTGATCTTCGGCGCCTTCTTCGTAACCGTTTCATCCCGTATTGTGGGATTAATCGGTTCTTCAAATAATCCTATATCCGGAATGACCATCGCCACCATTATGGCGACCTGCCTTGTTTTCCTTGGCGTTGGCTGGAGCGGCAAGGCTTACGAGCCTATGGCCCTGGTGGTAGGAGGTATGATTTGTGTGGCTGCCGCCAATGCCGGTGCAACCTCACAGGATCTGAAAACAGGGTACATTGTAGGCGCCACGCCCGTGTACCAGCAGATATCGTTGTTTGTGGGCGCCGTTGTGTCGGCCATTGTAGTAGGTTTCACCATCAAATACATGGATACGCCCACCAGCAAACTGGCGGCACAGGGTATCCAGCATGCCATCGGTGAAGAATACGCTGCTCCGCAGGCAACACTCATGGCCACGCTGATTAAAGGGATTATGGGACATAGCCTCGACTGGAACTTTGTACTGGTGGGCGTGTTCATTGCCATCTTCATGGAGCTGTGCGGCATCAAGGCGCTGAGCTTTGCCGTAGGCGCCTACCTCCCTTTATCCACCACCCTGCCCATCTTCATCGGCGGTGCCATCCGCGGACTGGTTGATAAACGATACAAAGGCGATAAAGACGATGAAGAAGACCTGCGCAAAGGGAACCTCTTTGCCACCGGGCTGGTAGCAGGTGGTGCATTGGCCGGTGTACTGTATGCCATTCTGAAAGTTCCATTCGAAAAAGGACTGGATGCCATCAGCCTGGAGCACAGCATATCCTCGGGGCTGGGCAATGCCGGTTACCAGTGGTTTGGTGTGATCTGTTTTGCCGCCATGGGATACACCCTGTACCGGGTAGCCATGAGCAAACGCAAAGATTAATCCGCATTACACAGCACACTAAATAAACAAGCATGAGCAATACCGCCAAACACCCGAAAGCACTCCCCTACCTGTTCTTTTCCGAAATGTGGGAACGCTTCGGCTATTACCTCATGATCGGCATTTTTTTGCTGTACCTGAAAAATGTGGAACATGGTTTTGCCATGACCAATACCGAAGCATCTGATCTATACGGCACTTTTATTGCCCTGGTATTTCTTACCCCCTTTCTGGGTGGCTTGCTGGCCGACCGGTATTTCGGTTACCGGCGTTCCATTGTTGCCGGCGGACTGATGATGGGTGCCGGCTATTGCCTGATGGCCGTTCACAGCCTGCCGATGCTGTATCTTTCCATGACGCTGGTGATTGTAGGCAATGGCTTCTTTAAACCGAATATCTCCACCCTGCTGGGCAATTTATATTCCACACCGGAGTTTCAAAAAAGAAAAGACGAGGGCTATAATATTTTTTACATGGGCATCAATGTAGGAGCCTTCATCTGCAATTTCTTCAGCGCTGCCATCATCATCATCTGGGGATGGAAATATGCCTTTGTGGCTGCGGGCATCGGGATGTTCCTGGGCGTAATCATTTTCATGGCAGGCAACCGGCATTATACATCCGGTGATGTGCGCAAACCAATGACCAGGGAAGACATGCCTTTTTCAAGAATTGTTCTTACCATATTATTTCCTTCCCTCATTGCCGGCATTCTGGGCTGGATGATACCGGGAAATATTTTTCAATCAGACAGCAACGATGCATTCATTTTTGCGTGCATACCGGTGATCTATTTTTATTCTTCTCTTTATTTCCGGGCAGAGAAAGCCGACAAGCGGCCCATTGCCGCCCTGCTTGCCATCTTTGCAGCGGTGGTATTATTCTGGGCCGTGTTCAAACAGAATGGAACGGCGCTCACCATCTGGGCAGATAATTATACCAACCGTCACCTTACCGGCGAAGCAGCTGAAATCATCAGCGGCGTAAAACTGGCTGAAAAGAAAGCCTACAAAAAAGATTCGGTGGTGCTGTATGATAGCCAGTTCCGCATCCAGAAAAAAGATGGTGTAGTACTGAAGGAATACAATTACCCTTCTTATTTTAAAAATGTGCGGCCTGATGAACTTCCTGCTGAGAATACTGATGCCACATTATGGTCAACTCCCCTCACGCAATCCATCAATCCCGGCTGGGTCATCCTGCTCACACCGGCGGTCATCGCTTTTTTCGCTTTTTTGCGCAGGAAAGGAAAGGAGCCTTCCACGCCCACCAAGATTGCATTCGGCCTGCTCTTCTCTGCCCTGTCGGTACTGGTAATGGTGGCCGCCGTGCATGTGTCGGGCAACGGCACAGAAAAAGCAAGCGTGTGGTGGCTCATCGGCACATATGGAGTGATCACCATCGGTGAATTATTACTCAGCCCGATGGGATTATCGGTTGTTTCCAAATTAAGTCCTGTCCGCATTACCTCCCTGATGATGGGCGGCTGGTTTGTATCCACCTCCATTGGTAATAAACTCTCCGGCCTCCTGGCCACCCTGTGGGACGGGTACGAACACAAAGCCAATTTCTTCTGGGTGAACTTTGCACTGCTGATGCTGGCTACCTTTATCATCTTTGCCATGCTGCGCTGGCTCAACCGCATCATGAAAGAAAAGGGGTTGAATTAAACCTGTCAGTTCTTCCGGGCCAGGGGTGTTGTGCCATTTTAAACGATTGTCATCCTGAGGAACGAAAGATCTCTTACTCAGGATCGTTTACTGTACCCCTCATGCTTCGTGTCTCACAGCATCACCCATCCAAAAGAAGACCCCGGCAGGCTACAACAAGGCTTGTGCGTAACATTTTTTATTCTTACCTTACGTAACAACTCACTGCATCAGAAAATTCTGCGTCCGCCGTCCCTCCCTGCACCAACCCTGATTGGCGCAATAAGAAGTTTTTTTTATGATGAGGAAACTCACAACGGATAAGATAATGGTAGCCACCATTGTTTTACTGCTGCTTTCTATAGCAACGGTGATTGGTATATCCATTTCCGAATCAAGGCAGGTGGACAAAGCCGCCAGGCTGGTTTCACATACCAACGACGTGCTGGTACATGCCGAAAGCCTGCTTTCTTCCGTAAAGGATAATGAATCCGGTTCCCGGGGTTATGTACTTACCGGGCAAAAGGCATTCCTCGACCAGGTGGAGCGCTCCAAAAAACGTACGGAGGAAGAGTTGCAGAAACTCAAAGAACTTACTTCAGGTACTCCTTCACAACAGCAGATGGTTGATTCGCTTTTTGTGCACGCCGGCAACCGCATCCGTTTTTCCGATAACAACATTCACGTATACAACGAGCAGGGAGCAGGGGCCGCTATGGAAATAGTTCGCACCGGGCGGGGGCGGCTGTTATCCGAGCAGGTACGTCGTTTTGTTGATACCATCCGAAATGTGGAAAATGACTTGTTGATTTCCCGCAAGGAAAAAAACGAAGAGAAAGCCAGGAACTTAAACACCATCCTCAGTTCGGCGGTTATCGGCATTTTATTGCTGCTGGGGGTTTTTGTACAGCGTATCCGGTCGGAATATTCAGAAAAAAAGAAAGCCGCTGCCGAACTGGCACGGCTTAACGAAGACCTGGAAGACCGGGTGCTGGAACGGACAAGGGAACTGTCGCATTCCAAACAGGTATTGTCCGACACTTTCGAACGTATTACCGATGCATTTGTATCCTTTGATAAGAACTGGAATTTTACCTACGTGAATAAAAAAGCCGGGGAAATATTCAACCGGCCACCCGCCGAACTGATCGGCAACCAGATCTGGGAATTATTTCCAGAAGCAAAAGAACGGCCTTCTTTCATGGTGCTGCAGGAAGCCATGAGAACGCAGCAGTATATGTATCTTGAGTCGCATCATCCCGCATCCAATCTCTGGTTTGAAAATCATATCTATCCATCGCCCGGCGGCTTGTCTGTTTTCTTTCACGACATCACCCTCAAAAAAACCGCCGAAGAAACCCTGCGCATCAGCGAAGAAAAAAGAAGGATGATCATGAACTCAGCATTGGATGCCATCATCAGCATTGACGATACCGGCGCTGTGCAATCCTGGAACCCGCAGGCAGAAAAAATATTCGGCTGGAGCGAAAAAGAGATAACAGGGAAAATGCTTTCCGACACCATCATCCCGGAGAAATACCGGGAAATGCATAAAAAAGGAATAGCCCATTTTTTAGCCACCGGCGAAGGGCCTGTGCTTAACAAACTGATGGAAATTGATGCTGTAAAAAGATCGGGTGCCGGATTTCCCATTGAGCTCACCATCATCCCTATTGTGCACGAAGGAAAAACATCTTTTACCGCATTTATTCGCGACATTACCGAACGCCAGAAGGCCGAGCAGGAACTGCGTACCAGTGAAGAAAAGTACCGGCTCCTGATTGAACGGATCTCCGATTCATTCATCGCCCTGGATAAAAACTGGCGGTATATTTATGCCAACAAAGCCCTGGGCAAATTAACCGGCCGTGATCCGGAGTCGTTCGTCGGTAAAACCATATGGGAGGAATTTCCCGAAGCCATCGGGTCGCCCACCTACCAGCTTTTTCACCAGGCCATGCAAGAGCAGCGTTACCTGCACAACGAAGATTATTTTGAGCCACTCAATCTCTGGTACGAAAATTATGTATACCCGTCTCCCGAAGGGATTTCTGTTTTTATAAAAGACATTTCCGAACGCAAAAAAGCCGAACTGAAAATACTCAAAGCAAACCGGCTTTACTTTTTTATCAGCCAGGTGAACCAGATGATTGTACGCACCACCAACCAGGACACGTTGTTTAAGGAAGCCTGCCGCATTGCGGTGGAACTTGGAAAATTCAGCCTGGCCTGGATCGGACTGCTGGATGAAAAAAGCGGCACCGTGGTGCCCGTGGTGCATGCAGGACAAAGTGATAATTATCTCGCAGAAATAAAACCCATTTCCATCAAAGAAATTCCCGAAGGCATGGGACCCACAGGCAAAGCAATCCGGGAAGGAAAATATCATATCTGCAATGATATTGAGAATGACCCGCAGATGCTTCCCTGGAAGGAAGCAGCACATAGCCGGGGATACCTGTCTTCCATGGCGCTGCCCATTATCAAATTCGGAAAAGTGATTGGTGCCTTTTCCTTTTATGCTCCCACCAAAAACTTTTTTGATGAAAGCGAAGTAGCCCTGCTGCAGGAAGCAACCGGCGATGTGGCTTTTGCCCTGGAAGTGATTGAAAAGGAATCCATGCGAAAAAACGCCGAGATTGCTGTGCTCGAAAGTGAACGCCGTTATCAAACCCTGGCTGAAGTATCACCGGTGGGTATTTTTCATACCGATGCCGGCGGGTACACCACGTATGTGAACCCCCGCTGGTGCCAGATAGCAGGCATCACATACGATGAAGCGATGGGCAACGGATGGTTTAATGCCGTACATGAAAATGATAAGGACCGTTTACGCCAGGGCTGGGAAGAAGCCACGCAGAAAAAAGAAGTATCTGTTTCGGAATACCGCTTTGTACGGCCCAACGGCAGTATTGCTTGGGTAATTGGCCAGGCCATTCCCGAACGGGATGCCGAAGGAAACATTGTAGGATACGTGGGAACCACCACCGACATCACCGAACGTAAAAAAGCCGAGAAGGAAATGGAAGAAACATCGGAGAAACTACGCCAGCTTACCGCCCACCTGCTGAACATACGGGAAGAAGAGCGAAAACGCATCGGGCGTGAGATACATGATGAACTGGGTCAGCAGCTTACTGCCATTAAAATGGACGTGGCATGGATCGATAAAAAAACCCCTCCGGAAAATGACCTGTTTAAAACAAAGCTCAGGAATGTAATTGCCCTGCTGGATGGCGGTAACCAATCCATCCGGAGGATACTGAATGAACTGCGCCCGGTGATACTGGATGACTATGGGTTGCTGGAAGCACTTAAATGGCAGGCCCAGCAGTTTAGCGCCAATACCGCGGTGCCCGTTACTTTCCGGGCAACCGAAACGCCCATCCGGGTGGCCGAAGAAATCACCACCTGTGTTTTCCGGGTATTCCAGGAAGCGCTTACCAACATCACCCGCTATGCACAGGCGGGCCAGGTAATGGTGTCGCTGGACATTGACGACGATTATGTGCTGCTGAATATAGAAGACAACGGAAAGGGGTTTGATATGGAACTGACAAAAACAAAGAAATCGTTCGGTATCCTGGGCATGCGGGAACGGGTGGTTTCGCTGAATGGAAAATTTAATATTGTATCCGGGCCAGGAAAAGGAACCCGGATCATGGTGGCGCTTCCTTTAAAGAAGAAAATTTCGTAAATCCTGTTTGCCATGGAAATGAAACGCATCATCCTCGCCGACGACCACAGCTTTGTAAGGCTGGGTATCATCCAGATTCTGAAAGATGAATATCCCTATGCCGAGATCAAGCAGGTGGGTGATGCCGGATCCCTGATCAGGGAAGTTTCATTGCATCCCTGGGACCTGGTGATCACCGACCTGGATATGCCCGGCCGCAGCGGACTGGAGGCCCTGGAACAGATAAAAATGCTGAAACCCGAACTGCCCGTTCTTATTCTCAGTATTTATCCCGAAGAACTGTATGCCGTGCGGGTGATCAAAGCCGGCGCTTCGGGTTATCTCAACAAGAACTCGGCACCGGATGAACTCATCGTTGCCATCCAGCGCATCTCACTGGGAAAAAAATACATCACCCCCGAGATCGCCGAAAAATTCCTCGACATTGATTCCACCAAAAAACCGCACGAACTTTTATCAAACCGTGAATTTGAAATATTCAAGCTGCTGGCCTCCGGAAAAACCGTAAGCCAGGTGGCCGAAATGCTTTCCATTGCCCTTACCACGGTAAGCACACACCGCAGCCGGATCATGGACAAACTGAACCTGTCCACCAACTCGGATCTTACCCGCTATGCCATTGCCAACCAGATCATCACCGATATAAATATGTGAAGCTGAATGCCCGGCCAGGACGGTAGTAATTTTTCTACCCGTTTTTTTACAAAGCATCTACTCCAGCAATCATCCTGCTGCTATTTTCCCGCTGCCCGTATTATTGGTTCTTTGCGGTACTAACCCGGCATATATGAAAATTCTGATTGTTGACAGTGCTGCCTGGATGCCCGACCGCATTGCCAGCCTGCTTACTGAAACCGAAGGAGAGAAAACCCTCTATAAAGCCTTTACCTACCAGGAGGCCTTGTCTGTTTTTCACGAAACCCGCCCGGCGGTGGTGATACTCGACAAGAACCTTCCCGACAGTGGTTCCATTACCCTCCTGAAGGAAATCAAATCAGTAAAAAAAGACACCGTGGTGATCGTGCTGTCTTTCCGCATCGACCTGAATGCAGAACGCCAGTGTAAACGGGCCGGCGCCGATCACTTTCTTGACAAGTACAACGAATTTGAAAAGATCCCTTCGATCATTGAACATATTAATACAGTAATCAACGCCTGAAACGAATTAAGAAAAACCGGATATTTCACATGCACAAACGGTTAAAACATATCAGTTCCCGGATTGGCCGGAGGAATGTTTTGCTGTTTGTGCTGCTCTCCTCCATGCTGCTGCTTGCCATCTGTATGGTGCAGATGAGTAAAACAACCGTTCATTCAAAGAACCTGGAAACCTACCAGGCTTACCTGCAGGCCATGAATTCGGGCAATGTACTGCTCATCGGCACTGCCATGTTTCTTATCTGCGGGGTGTTTTATCTGCTTATAACGGAAAACCGGCGGCAACGCAAAATGATCAGCCGGCTGCATACACAAGAAGAACATGTACGAACCATCCTCAATAACATCGGCGAAGGAATGATTGCCACCGACCGGAACGGGGAGATTGTGTACATGAACCCTGCCGCCGAAAAACTCACCGGCTGGAGCCGTCATGAAGCGAAAAACCTGCCACTCGAAAAAGTATATGCCGTGGTGAATGAAGAGTCGGGAAAGCCCTTTGAAAATGTGGTTCGCCGGGTGTTCAGGTACGGGATGCCCGTACAGCTCGAGAACAACACCCTGCTGCATACTAAAAACAGCGGCACCCTCGTGATCAGTAACAGCAGTTCGCCACTGCTGGACCGGGACGGAAATATTGCCGGCGCAGTGGTGCTGTTCAACAACATTACCGATCAGAAACGGAAAGAAGAAGAGCTGAAGCAAAGTGAAGAAAAATACCGCATGCTGATTGAACAGGCTTCCGATGCCATCATGATCTATTCGTTCGACGGAACCATTTATGAATTCAACGAAGCATCCTACCAGCGGATGGGGTATACCCGGAAAGAATTTGCTGCCCTGAAACTGCAGGACATGTTCTTCAACGAGCCGGTGATCCTGAATACTGAAGTGGCCGATAAAATCTTTGCCGGCCAAACCGTACTGTTCAACCGCCGCGTAAAGAAGAAAGACGGCAGCGCCATGGAAGTGGAGATCAATGCCCGGATGCTGCCCGACGGACGCAACCTTGCCTTTATACGCGACATCACCGAACGCAAAAAAACCGAACGGGCCATGCGCATGGCGCTGGAACGCTACGAGATCCTGAGCAGGGCAACCAGCGATACCATCTGGGACTGGGACGTGGTGAACAACCGCATGTACTACAATGAAGGCATTACTAAAATGTTCGGGCACGAGATCACCGAAACGGGCAATATCGCCGACTGGTGGAAGGCAAACATTCATCCCGACGACATCAAAACCGTGAGCGATGCCCTCGACAAAGCATTCAGGAAAGAAAGACAGAATCTGCAGCTGGAGTACCGCTTCCGCTGCAGCAACGGTACGTACAAATACATTTACGACCGTGCTTTTGTAATCTTTGATGAACAGGAAAATCCCGTCCGCATCATCGGTGCCATGCAGGACATTACCTATAAAAAAGAAGAAGAACTCCGCATTGCCCGGGCCATTGCCGATGCACAGGAACAGGAACGCCGTCACATTGGCGAAGAACTGCACGATAATGTGAACCAGATCCTCGTAGGCTCACTGCTTACCCTTGGCATGGCAAAAGATAAAAATGCCGGCCGCGAAAAAGTAACCGAACTGATTGAAGCAGGCAGGAACCATATACTGAATGCCATCGAGGAATTACGGAAACTGTCGCACGAGATTGCCCCTGCCTCTTTTGAAAAGAAATCACTGAAAGACATTTTTGAAACCCTGCTGGAAGGAATCAACCCCAGCCGCCAGTTCGATATTCATTTTGAATTTGACGAAGCGGTGAATACCCGGATCAACGACGATATACAGCTGAACCTTTACCGCATCCTGCAGGAACAGGTGAAAAACATTCTTAAATATTCAGGCGCCAATGTCATTGAACTAAAGGTGGCGTTGTGCGAAAACGGGGTACGCATGCGCACCTTCGATAATGGCCGCGGATTTGATACCCGGAAAGAACGCAAAGGCATCGGCCTGAACAATATCCGCAACCGGGCCGAATCATTCGCTGGAAAATTTGTTTTGAACTCGGCGCCGGGTATGGGCTGCGAAATTATTGTTGAGATACCCGTGCAGCTTTCTTAAATAAAATCCAGGTGATTATAGGTATTGCCCAGCACCTGCCGGTCGTCGGTCCCCAGCCATTTATTCAGAACCGTTGCATACACGTTCTTGAAATCCACGGTATGTTTCAGGTCGCCTTCATTCAGGTCGCCAAGGTCGGGCATCGCATTCAGTACTCCCTTTCGTTTTAACCCGCCGCTGATGAAGAACATATTATTGGCGGTGCCATGATCGGTTCCGCCGCTGGCATTCTGCGATACCCTTCTGCCGAATTCACTGAAGGTCATCATCAGCACATCTTCAAAACGGTTGTTTTTCTTCAGGTCGTCCACGAATGCTTTCACGGCATCATTCAGTTCCGTGAACAGGCGCTTCTGCTGGTTTTCCTGGTTTACGTGGGTATCAAAACTACCGAGACTTACATAGTACACTTTGGTATTGATGTCGGAGAAGATAAGTGAAGCAATTGTCTTCAGATCTTTTCCCAGTTCGGTATTGGGATAGGTTTGGGCAGTAGGGTGAACCCGGCTTTGCCGGTAAATGTATTCGGCACTGCTGAGTGTTTCGCTCATTGTTTTATAGAGGTAATCCACTGTTTCTTCCCCGCTTTTATGATCGCTGTTCACGTCTTTGATAAAGTTTCCATTGCTGATGTTGTACAATCGTTTGGGATCTTTAAAAGCAAGGCCTTTGTTCTGTTCTCCTTTTAATGCAAGGCTCAGCACATCATCGATCTCCACGGCCTGGGTGGGTTTGTCACAACCCCTGCATTGCGCATCCAGGTAACGGCCCACCCAGCCGGTATTGATGTATTCGTTACTGTTGCTGGCGCTGTGCCAGATGTCCATGCTGCGGAAATGTGAACGGTCGGGATTGGGATAGCCCACGCTGTTGAGTATGCCCAGGCTGCCATCGTCATACAATCCTTTAAATACTTCCAATGCCGGGTTCAACCCCGTTTCATCCGTTAGCAGCAGTGATTTTTCTTTGGCGATGCCCAGGACCGGGCGCTCTTTATAATAAATATCATTGCGTACAGGTATCACGGTGTTCAACCCATCATTGCCGCCGCTGAACTGGATCACCACCACCACTTTATTACCCGGCGGTACCATCATGGGCTTTTCAAATGCCTTCAGAAATTTCGGCAGCATGAAAGAAGCCGTGGCCAGTGACCCTACCTGGATGAATTCTTTTCTTTTTATCAGCATACAACAAATTTTGGATTATGAATTAACATAACTGGTATTCCGGTGTACTCATCAGGTTAATGATACAACTCTTGATATAGTTTTCCCGGCTTGCGGTATTCGCATAGCGGTCCAGTACGGCAGTACTTACCTTTCCTTTTGTTTGCAGTACGGTGGCGGTTATGGCTTCCAGCAGTTTTTCCCTTGCAACTTTTTCGAAGATGGCATTCACCGGAACCCAGTTGATGGTGGCGGTTCCGCCTTTTACCGCTTCCTTCATTCTTTTAATGCCCGTTTCCATCATCTGTCCCATCTGTACATCGTCATCGGCCTTGGGCCGTATATCCATCATTTCATTGGCGCTCAGAATCTGCGGCACCCGCAGGCGCAGCATCAGGGAACTGCTGTCGATCCAGTTTTTTCCACCTGGCCAGCCGGCCACATTGGGCGGAAAGAACAAAACCTGTCCCAGCGCCCGTTCGAATAACAATTGCGACTGGTCATTTTCCAGCTGCATCGGGAGTAATCTTCTGATTCCTGCCAGCAGCTCCACGGGTGATTTGATCCGGGTGCCGATGTTCTTTTCATCATAAAACCAGGTGGAAGTGAAAATATCTTCCAGCAGTTTTTTAATATTGTACCCGCTTTGATAAAAACGGTCGGCCAGCCAGCTTACTCTTGATTCATCTGCAAGTTCATTCACAAAATACCGGTATATCTTCCTGGTGATAAATACAGCTGTTTGCTTCTGTTCTACCAACAGGTCGATGATCTCGTATCCTTCAAAATTGCCGGTGCGGCCAAATACGGTTTTATTGCCGAAGTCGTGCTGGTTACGCCTGAACACAAATTCTCCGGTGGGATTGAAACCCCAGCCGGTGAATGCCCTGGCCGCTTCCTTAATGTCGTTTTCGGTATAATTACCCCTGCCCATGGTAAACAGTTCCATTACTTCCCGGGCAAAATTTTCATTGGGGTGCTGCTTGCGGTTTTGCTGGTTGTTGAGGAACTGGAGCATGGCGGCACTCTTGCTTACCGCCATCAGCAGGTCTTTAAAATTGCCGAGTGCATTTTCCCGGATCACCTGCAGCAGCTCTTGCTGAAAATAACTGTTGTTTACCCGGCAGGCAAAATGCCCGTGCCAGAACAGGCTCATTTTTTCCCGCAGCTGCGCTTCGCTGTTGATGAACAGATCGAGCCAGCGGAGGTTCAGGTTCTTTAATGCATCTCTTGACATATCCTGTATTTCCTTCCGCTGTTCCCGGGTAAGGTCTTTTCTCGACATGCCGTCATTACCGGAAAAATACAAATCGATGAGTTGCTGGGATACGTTAAGTTTTTCGGGCGCCTGGCCGGAAGTTTTCACCAGCAGCTTCCAGAGTTCTTTTTGTGAAAGGGTATCAAGTGATGCTGCATTTTCGGCCATGGGGCCAAAAGCAGCCCGCCATAACAGGTGCTGGTTCTTTAAGCGATTGGATGCCGGCATATAGTAAGAATATGTGTTAACTGGTTCAATGAACGGGACTAAGACTTGTTCGGAACCCGATGGTTTAATATTTAAATTTACTAATTTACCTGTCAACTCACCGGCGGTTTCATTAACTTGTTATTAGAATTAACCCCATGCAGGTAAGAGCATTCAAATACGCTTCTCCTTTCATCGTATATATGATGAGCTGGATTGCATTTACCAGCTACGGCTGGCTTACCTGGCTGCCTATGATCTATGCATGGGTGCTGTTGCCGTTAACCGAACTCTTCCTGCGCCCTGATGAAAAAAATCTGTCTGAAGCGGAGGAGGAACTGGCAAAAAAAGACCGTACCTACGACCTGCTGCTTTACTTCGTGGTAATTTTTCAGTATGCCGCCCTGTGGCTGTTTTTATCGTCAATGCAACATAGTACCCTTTTGTGGTGGGAAACCACCGGCCGGGTATTCAGCATGGGTTTGCTTTGCGGAACCTTTGGCATTAATGTGGCGCATGAACTGGGACATCGTGTAAACGGGTATGAACAGCTGTTAGCCAAAACACTGCTGCTTACGTCGCTGTACATGCATTTTTTTATTGAACACAATAAAGGCCATCACAAAAATGTGGCCACCCCCGAAGACCCCAGCAGTGCCCGTTACAATGAGCCGGTTTATACTTTTTATTTCCGCACCGTTATATTCTCTTACCTGTCGGCCTGGAAGATTGCCAATGAAGAAATGGCAAAAAAGGGATTGCCTGCCCTGCACTGGAAAAACGAAATGCTGCAGGCACAGGTGATTCAGCTGCTGTTTGTGGCCCTGGTGTTGCTTTTCTTTGGATGGGTAGTCACCTTGTACTTCCTGGCGGCCGCCTGTATCGGTTTTTTATTACTGGAAACCGTGAATTATATTGAACATTACGGGTTGCAGCGCCGGCAAACCGGCGAAGGAAGATATGAACGGGCCATGCCGCAGCACAGCTGGAACAGCAATCACATACTGGGCCGCCTCATGCTGTTTGAACTCAGCCGCCACAGCGATCATCATTACCTGTGGCCAGCCGCAAATACCAGCTGCTTCGTAATCATGATGAAGCGCCCCAGCTGCCTACCGGCTACCCGGGCAGTATGATACTGGCGCTGGTTCCGCCACTGTGGTTTTATGTAATGAATAGAAGAATAAAAATGCTGGAACACTCCGGCCGGTAACTTAAATACTGTACACATCAATCATTTTTTATGAAAGTCGTAAAACTCTTAACCTGCTTTGTCTGCCTGTTCACATCTGAAATGATGTATGCTCAAACCATGTGGAAATATTTTACTCCCGATGATTTTGCATCCCGCCGGAAAAAAGTAATGGAAAAGATCGGTGACGGTTTTGTGGTGATGCTGGGTGCAGAGCTCACAGAGTCTTACACCAAATTCAGGCAGGATAATAATTTTTATTACCTCACCGGTGTGGAAGTACCTGATGCCGTATTGCTGATAGATGGTAAAAGCAAGCAATCGGTGCTGCTGGTACCCGATAATATCCCCAACGACATTAAAACAGAAGCCCTTATTAAAGCAGGACCGGAAGCAGCGGCTGCTTATAAATTCGACCGTGTGGTTTCCAAAACGGCCATGGGCAGGGTACTTAATAATTATGCCTCCAATGGCCAGGCGTTTTATACGCCGCTTTCCCCGCAGGAGCTGGCTGAAATGAGCCGCGACCGCTGCATGCAGATACGGGTAAACCAGGCAACTGATCCCTGGGACGGACGGGTTTCCAAAGAAGTGAATTTTGTGAACAGGCTGAAAGAACGCTTTCCGCTTACTGCCATACATGACCTTACTCCCATCCTGGATGAGATGCGCTGGATAAAAGACAAAAAAGAAATTGATGTGCTCCGCGAATGCGGCCGCATCGGCTGCCTCGGCATCAACGAAGCCATAAAAGTAACCCGGCCCGGTATTTATGAATACCAAACCGTGGCTGCCTGCGATTTTATTTATGCCGACATGGGCTCTGCCGGTCCGGCCTATTACCCCATCGCTGCATCGGGCGAACGGGGACTGATCTGGCACTACAACGCCAACAATCACTTATTGGAAACAGGCACGGTGCTGCTGATCGATTATGCGCCCGAATTAAACTATTACGTAACCGACATTACGAGAACCTGGCCCGTGCAGGGAGAGTTCAGCGCTGAACAGCTGAATTTTTATAACTGCGTGCGGGAAACCCGTGACGAGATCATTAAAATAATGAAGCCCGGTGTAACCATGGAGGACATGAAAAAAGCAGGCGCTGCTGTTTACAAAAAATACGGGCTGGAAAAGTACTGGCTGGGGTATGTAGGTCATTTTGTAGGCATGGCCGTGCATGATGTGGGACCTTACGACAAACCTTTTGTGGAAGGAGTGGTATTTAACGTGGAGCCCATCCTGGAAGACAAAGACAAAAAAATACACATCCGCCTGGAAGATACCATCGTAATCACCGCTACAGGCGCTGAGAATCTTACTCCGGGATCACCCGTGGATCCAAAAGCCATTTATGCCCTGATGAAAGAAAAGGGTGTGGGTGAAAAATAAGTGATTGAAAAAAAACTGCTGCTTATTTTTTAGCGTTGGCCTTTACGTATTCATATACGTTGCTGCGTTCTGTTTCCGACAGGTTCGCCTTGGGTGCCATTACTGCCAATATCTGTGCCCAGCGCTCTGCGGTATAATCTCCGGCCGGTTTCAGCCCATGGCATTTACCGCATTTTGCGTTAAAGGTGGCCTGCCCGGCAATGGCTGCACTTTCTCCGGCTGTTCTTTCTTTTACCGGGGCTGTTTTGGTTCCTTCCATGCCGGTATTACCAGGTGCAGCGGTGCCGGCAGAACCGGTTTCTCCCGTTTTGCCCGGGTTATTGATCACAGAACCTGTATTGGTTGCAGGCGCATTTGATTCAGATTGCGTGGGGGTCATTTTTTTGGCGCAGCCCCAGATAACGAGTACAGCAGTTAAAACGGGTAATACTTTCTTCATGTGTTTATTTTATGAATAATAAAAATAAGGGATTAATCTTTTTGCACCCGGGCATTAACAAGTTTTTTACCGGATCACATCCGCTCCGAAATATGCATGCAGTGCTTTAGGCAGGCGGATGCCTTCAGCAGACTGGTTGTTCTCCAGCAGGCAGGCAACGATCCTGGGCAATGCCAGTGATGATCCATTGAGCGAATGCAGCAGTTGTGTTTTTCCATCTGCATCTTTGAAACGGATCTTCATGCGGTTGGTCTGGAAACTTTCAAAATTACTTACGGAACTTACCTCCAGCCATTTTTGCTGGGCAGCGCTGAATACTTCAAAGTCGTACGTGAGTGCAGAGGTAAAGCCCATGTCTCCGCCGCACAACCTCAGTATGCGGTAAGGCAGTTCCAGTGATTGCAGCAATTGTTCCACATGATCCAGCATCTGCTGCAGTACGTCATAACTTGTATCCGGGTGAACGAGCTGGATGATCTCCACTTTGTCGAACTGGTGCACCCGGTTCAATCCCCGTACATCACTTCCAAAACTACCCGCCTCTCTCCGGAAGCAGGGTGTGTATGCCGTCATTTTCACCGGCAGGTCGGCTTCTTTCAGTATCTCATCGCGGTAAATATTGGTTACCGGAACTTCGGCGGTGGGGATCAGGTAAAAATTATCAACGGTGGCATGATACATCTGTCCTTCCTTATCCGGCAACTGGCCGGTACCATAGGCGGTGGCTTCATTCACCATCAATGGTGGCAGGTATTCGGTATAACCGGCCCCGGTGTTGTGATCAAGAAAATACTGGATGAGCGCCCGCTGCAGCTTGGCGCCTTTTCCTTTATACAGCGGGAACCCGCTGCCGGTTATTTTAGCGCCGGTTTCAAAATCCACGAGGTCGTATTTTTTGATGAGCTCCCAGTGCGGAACCGCATCGGCGGGCAGGTTGGGTTTGGCGCCCCCTTCTTTGGCCACCACATTATCTTCCGGTGTTTTTCCCTTGGGTACAGATGTATGGGGAAGATTGGGTAACAGCACGAGCTGATCATACAATGCTTTCTCTGCATCAGCCAGCCGGGATGCCAACGTTTGCTGGTCGGCTTTTTTTGCAGCCACTTCCTGCTTCTTTGCTTCAGCAGCATCCTTCTCTCCTTTTCCCATCAGCATGCCGATCTCCTTGCTGGCAGCATTGATGGCAGACTGGATGCCTTCGCTGTCGGTTTTCAGCCTGCGCACCTGTTCATCCAGTTCCAGTAATTGATCAACCACAGATCCGTCAGTGATGTTCCTTACGGCCAGCCTTTCCTTAACCAATTCTGTGTTCTGCCTGATATAAGCGATCTGTAACATGTCTTCTCAAAAATTTGGGCAAATATACAGTTTTGAAGGAAGGATATTAACTCGGATGACACAGATCAGAACTGATTTGCACTGATAATTCCATCGTTGATCCTCCGTACCTGTGTTGTCCGTATTTCGATTGTCATCCGTATTCTATATTTGCAGCATGCAACAGGCAAAGGACGATCTGCAGGTTAGGTGGCTGAAGTTACGCATCCGCATCAAGGAACGGTTTGGCATCAAGCCCGATATGGATGGCATTCTATTCCTCATCGGCATACAGGAATTAGGTTCAGGAAAGCAGGATTTCAGCAAGGAAGAAAAACAGGACCTGATGCACATTGCCGTTTGCACCGTATTAATACCCAGCGGTTATTACATACTGGAAGGACATGATGAAGAGGGCTGGCCCCACTTCAAACAACTGAAACCCCTGCCACCGATTATGCTTACCGAACAGGAAAATTTCTTAAAAGACCATATCTTGCTTTATTTTCAAAACCAGGACTTCATCGACTAATCACTCATTTATGAACAAGCTCAGGATTGTACTCCCTCTTTTTTTATTGATCTTTACTGCTTCTGTTGCCCAGGCACAGGTAAAAAAGCCTGCTGTCAAAAAACCGGCTACCACCAAAAAAGCAGCGCCCCTTAAAAAAACCACCAAACCCGTGGCCAATGCACCCAGGCAGGTGAGGGTTCCGGGCGTACGGGTAAAGCTGACCACCGATTCGGGGGTTATTGTTATCCGTCTGTACGATAAAACTCCCAAACACCGGGATAATTTCATCAAGCTGGCCAACGAACACTTCTTCGACAGCCTGTTGTTTCACCGCGTTATCAATGGCTTTATGATACAGGGCGGCGATCCCTCGAGCAAGAATGCACAACCCGGTATGATGCTGGGCAGTGGGGATGTGGGCTATACCATTCCGGCCGAATTTGATACCAGCCTGTACCATAAAAAAGGAGCCCTGGCAGCGGCCCGGACCAACAATCCCGAAAAAGCCAGCAGCGGCTGCCAGTTTTATATTGTGCAGGGGAAAACCTATACCGATGCCGACCTGAACCTGATAGAACTGCAAAAGGGCATCAAATATTCCCCGGCCAAGCGCAAAGTGTATAAAACACTGGGAGGAACACCCTTCCTCGACATGGACTATACCGTATTTGGTGAAGTGGAAAGCGGGCTGGAAGTCATTGACAAAATTGCGGCCGTGCCCGGCGATGGCTACAACAGGCCCTTCGGCGATATCCGCATGTACATTGAAGTGATCAAACAGTAAACGTAAAAATCTTATTTTGCATCTTAAACCGTTAACATCAAATTATATAAAATGAAATTTCCCGAAAACCTGCGCTACACCAAAGAACACGAATGGGTTTCTGTAAACGGCAACGTGGCCACCATCGGTATCACCGATTTTGCACAGCGTGAACTGGGCGATATTGTATACATCGATATCAGCTCCAAAGGAAAATCCCTGTCGGCCGAAGAGGTATTTGGTACCGTAGAAGCAGTGAAAACGGTCAGCGATCTTTTCCTGCCGGTTGCAGGCACCATCACCGAAGTAAACCCGCTGTTGGATACTAAACCCGAACTGGTGAACACCGACCCATATGGCGATGGCTGGATGGTGAAGATGACCATGAGCAATCCCGCTGATACGGAAAAGCTGATGGATGCCGGAGCCTATGCCGGCCTGGTAGGCTAATCAAGCGTATTCATGAGTCAGCCGTCTTCCCAAATACAACACATCCCTGTAAAAAAATTCTACCCGGGTATTGCCTGGTTTGTGCTGGTACTGGTACTGGTATGCATACCGGGCTACGACCTGCCCAAGGTAGATAACTGGCTCATCGAGATCAATTTTGACAAGTTCATTCACCTGGGACTTTTTGCCGTACTGGCTTACCTGTTCATGCGTCCCGTGGTGGCGTCGGGTATGACCGCCGTGACTAAATGGAATTACCTGGTGAAAATAACCATCGCTACTATTTTATGGGGCATTACCACCGAGTTTATCCAGAAATTCTTTATCCCCGGCAGAAGTTTTACCCTGGCCGACTGGCTGGCTGATGGCCTGGGGGGAGTGGCAGCCCTTCTTTATTTCAGGTTCCGCGGGAAAGGGGCTAATACCGGCAACAAATAAGCCGGGCCTTGTTTCCCGCATATTAAACCTTACATTTGTAGATACAAAATCCAACAGTACATGGAATATAACACAACGAGAAACCACCTGATCATGCGTGAATACGGCAGGCATATCCAGAAAATGGTAGAATACCTGCTCAGCATCAAAGACAAGGAAGAAAGACAGCGAAACGCCTATGCCGTGATCGAATTGATGGGTTTCCTGAATCCGCACCTGAAAAATGTGGAAGATTTCCGTCATAAATTATGGGACCACCTTTTCCTCATCAGCGATTTTACGCTGGATGTGGAAAGCCCTTATCCCATCCCCACCCGGGAAACGCTGAAAGCAAGACCCGAACCGCTTCGCTACCCGAAAAAATATCCCAAGTTCAACCACCTGGGCCATAACCTGGAAGTGGTGATCGATAAAGCACTGAAAGAAGAGAACCCCGAAAAGAAACAAGGGTTTGCCAATGCCATTGCCTATTACATGAAGCTTACCTACAGCAACTGGCATAAAGAGCTGGTTCACGACGATTCTATCCAAAATGAATTATCCAGCATCACCGACGGAGAACTGGAGTTCAACAACCGCCCCTTTGTTAAACACCGGGTGGAAGAAATCCGTGATGATTACGGCAAACGCAGTGGCAATAACTACCGTAAAAATTTTGGCGGCCGCGGCAACAACCAGGGCGGAGGCGGAAGAGACAACCGGAATAACCGGGGTGGAAATGGCGGCGGCAACCGCAATGGTGGCGGCAACCGCAATTTCAAAAAAAGATATTGATATCATCCCACAGTCAGAATACTTACCCGGCGCTTAAAACACCGGGTTTTTTATTTACGTTTGCCTTAATTCATGTAATTCGTAAAATTCGTGTAACACATTATGCAATCATTCGAAGTAAGAGGCGGAAAAAAACTTTCCGGCGAAATTACCCCCCAGGGCGCCAAGAACGAAGCGTTGCAGATCATCTCAGCTGTTCTGCTTACACCTGAAAAAGTGACCATCCACAATATCCCCGACATCATCGATGTGAACCTGCTGATTGAATTGCTGGGCGAAATGAACGTAAAGATTAACCGGGTAAGCAGGGATACCTGTGTATTCCAGGCCGATGACGTAGACGTGGATTACCTGCACAGCGAAGCGTATCACAAAAAAAGCGGTCGCCTGCGTGGCTCCGTGATGCTGGCCGGTCCCATGCTCGCCAGGTTCAAAAAAGCATACATCCCCAAACCCGGTGGAGACAAGATCGGGAGGAGAAGGCTCGATACCCATATCATCGGTTTTGAAAAACTGGGCGCTCAATTCTCTTACCACGATGATGGATTCTTTCACCTGGAGTCGAAAGGATTGAAAGGAACCACCATGCTGCTGGATGAACCAAGCGTTACCGGTACCGCCAATATTTTAATGGCGGCCTCCATGGCGAGCGGCACCACCACCGTTTATAATGCTGCCTGCGAACCTTACATTCAGCAGCTCTGCAAAATGCTCAATGCCATGGGTGCAAAGATCAGCGGCATCGGCAGCAATATGCTTTCCATTACCGGTGTTGACTATTTGGCCGGAACCGAACACCGCATGCTGCCCGACATGATTGAAGTGGGATCCTTCATCGGCCTGGCCGCCATGACACAAAGTGACATCACTATCAAAAACGCCGGCATTGAACACCTCGGCATCATTCCCGAGAAATTTCAGCAGCTCGGCATTGCCCTGAATTTTAAGGGAGATGATATTCATATCCCCGCCCAGGAATTTTATGAGGTACAGAAATATTTAGACGGAGGTGTGCTCACCGTATATGATCATCCCTGGCCCGGTTTTACACCCGACCTGCTGAGTATTGTACTCGTTACCGCCATACAGGCAAAGGGAAGCGTACTCATTCACCAGAAAATGTTTGAAAGCCGCCTGTTCTTTGTTGATAAACTCATCGACATGGGTGCACAGATCATTCTTTGCGATCCGCACCGGGCTGTGGTAATAGGTTTGGAAAGAGAGCAGCAATTGCGGGGCATCACCATGAGCAGTCCGGATATACGGGCCGGTGTGGCTCTGCTTATTGCGGCATTGAGCGCCCAGGGCAAAAGCACCATCCAGAACATCGAACAGATCGACCGGGGGTATCAAAATATTGATGAACGCCTGGTAAAACTGGGAGCCGATATTAAAAGAGTATGAAACCTATAAGTCCGTCCGAATAGCCGTGCCGCACTTCCTGTAAGTTTTGAATCACATGAAAAAAACAATTTCCATATTCACTGTCGTAATGTGTGTGTTGTTTTTTTATTCCTGCAAAAACAAAACCCAGCAATTGCTCACCAAAAAATGGGACTGCGTAAAAGTAGACAACCTGGACCTGGGAAACGAACCCGCCGCCGGTCTGCAGGATTCCATCAACAATCAAAAAATAATTGCCGCTATGGAATCGCTTACCTGGACCTTTAAAGACAACCACGAATACGAATGCTCTATCGCCGGCCGGGTAACGGTACAGGGAAGCTATGGCATCACCGAAGACGGCAAAACCGTGGTATGCACACCTTCCACCAAAAACAGCATCAACAGTTACTACATTCAAACGCTTACCGAAAACGACCTGGTACTAAGCAGCGCCCCGCTGGTACTGCATTTTAAACCCCATTAGCCAAAATGAAATTTTAATAGTTTCTTTGCGCATGCATTCCATTCACCAAAAGATACTGATCATCACCGCTCCTTCCGGCGCCGGAAAAACTTCCATCACCCATCACCTGATGAAGGCTTTTCCCGTGCTTTCCTTTTCTGTTTCCGCCGCCACCCGCAAAGCAAGAGGCAATGAAAAGGACGGAGTGGATTACTATTTCATCAGCGAGGAGGATTTCAAACAAAAAATACAGAATAAGGAATTTGCCGAATGGGAAATGGTGTACGAAGGAAAATACTATGGTACTTTAAAGTCGGAACTGAAACGGATATGGGCGCTCCATAAAGTTCCGGTGCTTGATATTGATGTGAAGGGCGCCATCCACATCCAGCAGCAATACCCCGAGAATACCCTCAGCCTTTTTGTAGAACCGCCCTCCGTGGATGAATTAAAACGAAGGCTCCTCAGCCGCGGTACCGAAACCGAAGAATCTCTGGCCGCCCGGGTGAACAAGGCATCGTATGAAATGTCGTTCAAAGATCATTTTAATAAAGTGGTGGTGAACGATGACCTGCAGCGGGCCTGCGCCGAAGCTGAGCAGATCGTTGGTGAGTTTCTCCGGCAATAGCACCACTCTGCCGTTTAAAAACTCTTTCTTACTTTTACTTCATGGATTGGATCACCCCCGTTGCCATCATTGTTTCCCTGCTGCTTATCGGTTTTTTTGCCGGCATCGAGATCGCCTTTGTTTCGGCCAATAAATTATCCATTGAACTTAACCGCAAACAGGGCACCCACAGCGGCAAAGTGTGGGGCTATTTCTCCGACCGGCCCGCCCGGTTCATCGGTACTACCCTGGTGGGCATTAACATTGTTTTCGTGGTGTATGGATTGCTGGTGGTGGATATGCTCTTTCCCATCTGGCACTGGATTGAACTGAAACTGCCCGGAAACCTCAGCGAATCAGTCCGCTACATCAAATTATTTGTGGAAACCGTACTCTCCACCCTGATTGTGCTGGTGGTGGAATTTTTCTGCAAGGCTTTTTTCCGGGCTCGCAACAACGATGTGGTAAGTTCAGGAACCATCAGCTACATCGTTCAGTTCTTTTACTGGCTCTTTTCTTCCCTCGCGTCTTATTTTGTCGACATTTCGGAATGGATACTGAAATACATCTTCAACGTAAAGATCAATCCGAAAAAAGACATGTTCAGCAAGGTGGACCTGGAACATTTCATGCAGCAGAATGCCGGGCACGAGGAAGAAGACAGCAATGAGATCAACAAGGAATTATTTGAGAACGCCCTTTCCCTCAGCGAAACCAAACTGCGTGAATGCCTGATACCCCGCAAAGAGATTGAAGCCGTAAGCATACACCTGCCGGTGGAGGATGTAAAAAACAAATTCATTGCCACCAAGCTCAGCAAACTGGTGGTATATGAAAGCAACATCGACAACATCACCGGGTACATTCACCAGCTCGACCTGTTCAAACACCCGCAGTCGGTAAAAGACATCCTGCTGCCCATACCAACGGTTCCTGAAAGCATGAGCGCCACCGACCTGATGAACAAGTTCAGCAAGGAACACAAAACCATCGCCTGGGTGGTGGATGAGTTTGGCGGCACGGCCGGCATCGTTACCATGGAAGATCTGCTGGAAGAGATATTCGGCGATATAAAAGACGAATACGATACAGAAGAGTTTGTGGAAAAGCAGATCTCTGCCAATGAGTTTATCTTCAGCGGACGGCTCGAGCTGGACTACATTACCGAAAAATACAAGCTGGAGTTTCCCAATGATGAAGCCACGGAAACCTTATCCGGCTATATCATCAAAAACCACCAGCAGATACCCAGAGCCAAAGAACACATCATCATCGGCGATTACGAGATCGATGTGCTGAGTATGAGCGATACCCGGATAGAAATGGTAAAGCTGAAAGTGATCAAATAAACGTTCCACTCGCTGATCCTGTCAGCACCCCTCACATGACAATTGCGGTAGATACACGATGCTTAGGAGCCGGCAGGAACAGTGCCGGTAGTTTCTTTGATGCCCATCTTCTCACAGAACTTGCGCACGCATACCCAGCCGACCGGTTTTTATGGTGCTCCGACAAGCCGCTTGATGCTTCGGTTATCCTTCCTGCCAATGTAACGACTTTCATTATCTCACCCGAAATAAAGAACGCACTACACCTGCAATACTGGTTCAATTATAAATTACCCCCTTTGCTGCGCCGGCAAAAGACCGATGCATTCCTGTGCACCGGTGGCATATCTTCCCTGCGCACCCGCATTCCGCAATGCCTGGTTGTGGATGATACGGCCGTGCTGCATGCGCCTGCTTTTACTTCGGCTACAAACAGCCGTTACCGAAAAAAGAATATGGCAATCTTTCTGCAGAAAGCTGCATCCGTGGCAACGGTTTCCGCCTTCTCCCGTTCGCTGATTGCCGGCGATTATAAAATGAATGAAGAAGACATCGGCCTTCTTCCCGTTGAACCGGAAGATGTTTTTGTTCCCGTATCATTTGAAGAACGGGAGAAAATAAAGGACCGGTACTCCGATGGAAAAGAATATTTTCTTGCACCCTGCGTAAACAATGCGGGCAACAACCTGCTGAACCTGCTGAAAGCATTCTCCTTTTTCAAACGCCGGCAAAAAAGCAATATGCTGTTACTGATCACCGGTGATCCGGGAGATGCATTCATCAATGATCTGAAAACATATAAATTCAGGGATGAAGTAAGGGTACTTGCTGATCCGGGCAAAAAAGAAATGGCATTGCTGACGGCAGCTGCCTATGCCCTGGTTTACCCCGTTCTGTATGCCGATTCGGCCCTTGTGCCGGCCAGGGCCATGCAATGCGGTGTGCCCGTGATTACAAGCAACACAGGCGCCCTGCCCGGTTACTGTGCCGATGCCGCATTATATGTAAACCCAGGCAGTTTTGAAGACATCGCCCAGAAAATAATGCTCCTGTTTAAAGATGAGGAGCAGGCAAAAGAACTGGCAAAGAAAGGCGCAGCAAGGGTCCGGGCTAATGGCAAAAGCAATGTCGCCGCTTTCCTGCGGGCATGGATAAAGCAGGCGGTCAATGGGTAATTTCAGTTAATTTTGCGGTTCATTAAACAGTACAAAAACAACATGAACCAATCTACCATCCAGATAGACATTCTGCTTGACCCGGATAAAATTCCCCAACAAATAAACTGGCAGGCCAGCGACAGCACCGCTGATATGGTGCAGAAAGCCAAGGCCATGAGTGTGGCTTTCTGGGACGGAACGGACAAATCCGCCCTGCGCATTGACCTGTGGACAAAAGACATGATGGTGGATGAGATGGCCGACTTCTATTACCAGATGATGATGGGCATGGCCGATTCATTTAAACGGGCCACCCGCCAGCAGGAAATGAGCGACGACATGAAAAAATTTGCCAAGGAATTCTTTGAAAAATTCCGGGCTTTGCAAATCAGCGAGAACGGAGCATAATGCAAGTTCATAGCGTATGGTTCATAGCATACAGCAGCATGACCCATTAACCATGAGCCATTAACTACAAACCATAAACCAGTTAACCATGAGCTTAGAACAAAAAGTAATGACCGAAATGAAAGAAGCCATGAAGGCCAAAGACGAAGGCGTGTTACGTGCATTGCGTGCCATCAAAGCAGAGATCATTAAAGCAAAAACAGAACCCGGTGCCGGCGGGGAAATTGATGAAGCCACCGAACAGAAGTTTTTACAGAAAATGATGAAGCAACGAAAAGACTCGCTGGAGATATTTGAAAAACAGGGACGGGAAGACCTGGCCACTAAGGAAAAAGAAGAAATGGCCGTGATTGAAAAATTTCTTCCCAAACAGTTAAGTCAATCAGAGCTGAAAGACGCCTTGAAAAAAATAATTGCAGATACCGGCGCTTCCTCGCCTGCCGATATGGGTAAGGTGATGGGCACAGCCAGTAAGGAGCTGGCCGGACTGGCCGATGGAAAAACCATCAGTACCCTGGTGAAGGAACTACTGGCAGGATAAACAAAAAACGGATGACATGCTGATCGACCTGGTTTATGCAATACTGATCGTACTGGCGGTGATCAAAGGATACCAGAAAGGTTTTGTTATTGCGGTTTTCTCCATCCTGGGTTTTATCATCGGGCTGGCGGCCGCCCTGAAATTATCAACAGCCGTGGCGGCCTGGCTCGCCGGCAGTGTAAACGTATCGGCCCGGTGGCTTCCGCTTATTGCATTCATCGGCGTATTCCTGGCAGTGGTGATCCTGGTGAGACTGGGCGCCAACCTGATCGAGAAAACGCTGCAGCTTGCCCTGCTGGGCTGGGCTAACCGCATTGCCGGAATTATTTTATACGCAGCACTCTACACCATCATTGGCAGCATTGTTTTGTTTTATGCCGAAAAATTACAACTGCTTCAGCCCGGTGCCATAAAAGCATCCATTACCTACCCGTTTGTAAAACCCTGGGGGCCAGCCGTAATGGACAATATCGGCAAACTGATCCCATGGTTCAAAGATATGTTCGCCGAATTGGAAGATTTTTTTAATGCGATACCGAACAAAATTCCGGCTCAATGACAGGCATTAGCTTTATTTGACGTAATTTTAGCCCGTATCGCCGGCTTCATAATATAAAGATTGAGATGGCGCTTTATATTACACAATTTGTATTTACGGATGAGTTATGAAATAAAACAAGACGGGAAGTTTAAATTCATTGAAGAGGGCAATGGCGAGCCCCTGATCCTGCTGCACGGGCTGTTCGGGGCACTGAGTAATTTCCAGTTTTTGATCGAACATTTCCGGCAGACCAACAAAGTGGTGGTACCCCTGCTGCCGCTGCTGGACCTTGACCTGCTGCATACCTCTGTTGGCGGGCTCCAGAAATTTGTTCAGCGCTTCATTGAACACCGCAATTACGAGAATATTCACCTGCTGGGCAATTCTTTGGGGGGGCACGTGGCGCTGGTTCACATCTTAAAACACCCCGAACGGATAAAATCACTGATCCTCACCGGCAGTTCCGGTCTTTTTGAAAACGGCATGGGTGATACCTATCCCAAAAGAGGGGATAAAGAATACATCCGTAAAAAAACCGAGCTTACTTTCTACGACCCGGCCATGGCCACGGATGAACTGGTGAATGAAGTGTTTGAGATCACCAACAACCGGATGAAAGTGATCAAGATCATTGCCCTGGCCAAAAGTGCCATCCGCAACAACCTGGGAGAAGAACTGAGCCAGATAAAACAGCCCGCCTGCCTGATATGGGGAAACAACGACACCATCACCCCTCCCTTTGTGGCAAAAGAATTTCACCGGCTGATACCGAACAGTGAACTGCACTTCATCGACAAATGCGGCCATGCCCCTATGATGGAAGTACCGGAAGAATTCAACAAGCTGCTGGACCAGTTTTTGGCGAAATTCAAAACCCCGGCTGCAACGGTTTAAAAAACAAATTGTCTATATAATTTTTAGCGCTCTGATTCGTTATTGCCATAGCCCCCACCTCAAACCAGTTATATGTTAACGATAGAACTGATAAACCACAATATCCCCCGGCTGCAATTGAAAGATTCTGTAAGCAAGGCGTTGACCCTGGTAGATGATTTCAGGCTCAGTCACCTGCCCGTAGTGGAGAATGATAAATACCTGGGACTGATCAGTGAAGAAGACCTCCTGGATGCCGAAGAACTAAAAATGCCGGTGGAACTGATGCAGGAAAGTTTTGTGAGGGCATCGGTACATGAAAACGAACATTTCCTAAACGCCGTAACTTTCAGCAACCAGTTTGAAACCACCGTGGTTCCTGTGGTGAATGAAGATAATGAACTGATGGGCGTGATCACCACCGACCAGTTATTAAAAACACTCGGCAACTTTGCCGGTACCAACGAAATCGGCGGCATCATTGTGCTGGAAATGGAGCGCAGCCAGTTTACCATTTCCGAAATCAGCCGCATTGTGGAAAGCAACGATTCCACCATCCTGCACCTGAATACCACCGTTCATTCCGAAACCGGCATGCTCACGGTAACCATACACCTGAATAAAAAAGAGATCTCGGCCATCGTTGCCACCTTTGAGCGCTACGAGTACGATGTGATCTATTATTTCGGCAACGAGAATTTTGAAAACGAAATACACAGCAACTACCGCCACCTGATGAACTACCTGGATATCTAAGCTGTTCTCTCCCCCTGTTCACTGCAGCAGTTTTCCTGAGCCGGCGGTAATGTATTGACGGAATGAATCACCTTAAAAAAATATTTTACTGCGGGTACTTTATCCTGGCTGCCCTGTGTTCCCATGCCCAGAAACAAAAAACAGCGCCGGTTTCATTCAGCAATCTGTCTGTTCTTACTCCAGACTCAGGCCGCAACGTATACGTCCAGCGCCTCGACGTAACCGGAACCAAACAAACCAAGATCTACATCGTGTACCGGGAGATCCAGTTTAAAAAAGGAGATTCAATACCGGTATCATCACTCCGGCAGGAACTGGAACAGGCACGCCGGCAGGTTTACAATACCACCCTGTTCAACGACGTGAACTTTACGCTCACCGCTATTGATTCGGTGAACGTCGCTGTGAAAGTACACGTTACAGAACGCTGGTACCTCTATCCCATTCCGCAGTTCCAGTTGGTAGACCGCAATTTCAATGAATGGTGGAATACCTTCAATCACAGCCTTAACCGGGTGAACTACGGAATCAAATTCGTTCATTACAACCTGAGCGGCCGCCGCGACCAGTTGCGCATTTACCTCATCAACGGGTACAGCCGCAATATTGTATTCTCTTATTCCAACCCCTACAGCAACTCAAACCTGAACAGGGGATTTTCTGCCAGCGCCGGCTACTCTCAGAACAGGGAGGTTTCATACCGCACCAGCCGCACCGATTCGGTTCAGTTCTATTCCGAAGGCCCGCTGAAATCAACCACCAGCGGTTTTGTACGGCAAAGCTGGTTTGTAGCCGGGAGCTACAGCATCCGCAAGGGCTTCTTTACCCGCCAGAATATTTCTGCTGCCTACACCTATGTGAAAGTGGCAGACTCTGTAATCATCAAAAACAGGAATTATTTTAAAGACTCTGTGCGTTCTATGGGCTACCCCGACATTGCCTATACCTATCAATATACCAATGTTGACAACACCTCCTATTCGTTAAAAGGAACCTCCTGGTATTTTGCAGCGCTGAAAAGAGGATGGGGACTTACATCGGGTGTTGATATGCTGCAGGTGGAAGCCGGGCTGAATAAATATTTTTCACTCGGGCACAACTGGTACAGCAGTTTCAATGTGTCGGGCAAACTAAAACTCCCGTTTGACCAGGCCTACCTGAATCAACGCGGACTCGGTTACGGCGAAAGCTACCTGCGGGGGCTCGAGTACAATGTAATTGACGGTGTTGCCATTGCGCTGTTGCGGTCTACCATCAAAAGAAAACTTGTTTCTTTTAATATTCCGTTCCGCTTGTTCCCGAAAGTGCTTACAAAGATTCCGTTTACTTTTTTCGCCAAAGCATATACCGATTTTGGCTATGTGTATAATAAACCCAAATACGATACCTACCTCACCAACCGGCTCTTGTACTCCGGTGGTTTCGGTATCGACATCCTTACCCTGTATGACATTAATCTGCGCCTCGAATACAGTTTCAACCAGCTGAAAAGCAATGGCCTATTTTTTCATACACAAAACGGATTTTAAGCGTTACTTTGTAGCATAAACCAGGATCAGCACCAGGAATGAAAATAGCGATCTACAGCCGGGGTATCAAAGAAAACCAGCACCAGGATATCGTTCAGCTACTGGATGAACTTGCAGTCAGCAACGTGGAACCGGTATTTTACCAGGACTTCTTCAACCAGTTCTATTCCGCCATCGATATTAAAACAAAATATTCCACTTTCAACTCATCCGACGACCTGGATGAAAGCATCGACTGCATGATGAGCCTGGGTGGCGACGGCACCCTGCTGGACACCGTAACCTTTGTAAAAGACAGCGGCATACCCGTGCTGGGTATCAACTACGGACGGCTTGGTTTCCTGGCTAACATCAGCCGCGATGAACTGCACGTGGCCGTACAGGCATTGGTAAACCGCACCTACCTGCTCGACAAACGGACTCTCATTCACCTCGATGCCAATATTCCCCTGTTCGAAGGATCCCCTTATGCACTGAATGAGTTTACGCTGCATAAAAAAGATTCGTCGCCCATGATACGCATTCATACCTACCTCAACGGCGAATTTTTAAATACCTACTGGGCCGATGGACTGATCGTAGCCACGCCTACCGGCTCCACCGGCTATTCATTAAGCTGCAATGGCCCGGTGGTGTTTCCCGAAAGCGGCAGTTTTGTGATCACGCCGGTATCGCCCCACAACCTCAACATACGCCCCATTGTGGTGCCCGACAACAACATCATTTCTTTTGAAGTGGAAGGAAGAACTGACGGCTTCTTATGTACACTCGACAGCCGCCGGGAACTGGTGCCTAAGGAAATTCAGCTGGCCGTACGTAAAGAAAGTTTCATGATCAACCTGATCAGGCTGAATGAAAATAATTTCCTGCAAACACTGCGCAATAAATTAAGCTGGGGATTGGATAAACGGAATTAAGGAATCAACCTGCAGTCTTTCTTTTCAGCCTACCTTTGCACCATTCTTTATGCCCGACAAAACAAAAAAGCTGCGGCTCATCTTCATCATTTACTGGATACTGCTCGCCTATATCCTGGCGGCGCTGGTATGGTGGTTCATTGCCCTTTACCGGCAAAATAAACTGATGACGAAGTATGAAATTGAGCAGCTGGATCCGGCAGGGGCCAACTATCAGTCGGAACTGGCCCGGTACAATTCATTTGAAAAAAGAAAAACAGCGCAATACATTGGTGAAGGCGTTACTTTTTTCCTGTTGATTGCAGCCGGCGCTGTATTTGTCTTTCGTGCCGTTCGCCGGCAGCTGAAACACAGCCAGGACCAGCAGAATTTTATGATGGCGCTTACGCATGAATTAAAAACGCCCATTTCGGTTGCCAGGCTGAACCTCGAAACGATGCAGAAAAGAAAACTGGATGAGCAGCAGCAGCAGCGCCTGCTGCAAACCACGCTGCAGGAAACCAACCGCCTGAATGCCCTCTGCAACAACATGCTGCTTTCGTCACAGATTGAAGCCGGCGGCTACCGCCTTACCAATGAAGAAACCAATTTCAGCGAACTGGTGAACGGTTGTGTGCAGGATTTTGTAACCCGCTTTCCGCAGCACCACATTGCCTCAGCGGTAAAGGAAGATTTGTTTGTGCAGGGCGACCGCCTCCTGCTGCAGATGCTGGTGAACAACCTCATCGACAATGCCATTAAATATTCACCCAAAGAATCGCCGGTAACCATTGTTCTTGAAGAATACAATAACAACATCCTGCTGCAGGTGAAAGATGAAGGCAGGGGCATTTCTGCAGAAGAAAAAAAGAAAATCTTCAACAAATTTTACCGGGTGGGCAATGCCGCCACCAAGGCAGCCAAGGGCACGGGGTTGGGCCTGTACCTGTCAAAGAAGATTGCCGGGCAGCACAATGCAAACATTTCCGTGACAGATAATACACCGACCGGTTCTATTTTTGCCGTACAATTGAATTCGTACAACGAAAAAAGGTAGTTTAGCATCATGGCAGAAAAAAAGTTTTCGATATTACTGGTGGAAGATGAGGAGAACCTGCAGGAGGCCCTGAAGCTGAACCTGGAGCTGGAAGGCTACGAGATCACCAGTGCCTATGATGGCGCCGAAGCCCTGAAAGCCGTGGCCAAAGAACATTTCGACCTGATCATACTGGATGTAATGCTTCCTGAACTGGATGGCATCACCGTTTGCGAAACCATCCGGCTCAGCAACCCGGATATCCCCATCCTGATATTAAGCGCCCGTAACAGCAGTGCCGACCGGGTACTTGGTCTAAAAAAAGGGGCCGATGATTACCTCACCAAACCCTTCAACCTGGAGGAATTATTGCTGCGGGTGGATAAGCTTATTAAAAAAAGTGAACGCCTGAGTGTAAAAATCCCGGTGCCGGACCTGTACGAGTTTGGAAAGAACAGGATTGACTTCAAGGCATCGGAAGCCTATACCAAAAGCGGCAGTAAAGTTACCCTCACCAAAAAAGAAATGATGCTGCTGAAACTGCTGATCGAAAACAGGAACGAAGTGGTGACCCGGGAAAAGATCCTGCAGGTGGTATGGGGCTATAATGTATATCCCACCACCCGAACCATTGACAACTTCATTTTAAACTTCCGCAAGTATTTTGAAGACGACAGCCGTGCGCCGGAATATTTTCATTCCGTACGGGGTGTTGGCTATAAATTCACTCATGCCTGATGCCGGTAGGTATTCAGCAACTGCACCAGTTCATTTGCCTTTGTGTACATCGCCTGCCGCTTCTCTTCTTCCACTACGGGTGTGTATAGCTGGAACTCGATGGCATCGATGAGATCAGACAGCTGTATGATGGTATCGTGTGCAATACCCATGGCGTCCATCCGGCTGGCGATGCTGCGTCTGTTCAGTGATTCGGCAGGAATGGACAGTTTTTTCGCCACCTGTTTTTTCAGTTCTTCATTCAGGGTAATATAAAACGTCTTTGCGTCTTCACTGAATAACAGTTTCTCCGAAGCCCCGAACGGATGTTGCTGGCTTTCTATGATTTCTTCCACCGGCGTTTTATCAGCAACCGGCGTTTGTTCTGCTGTGTTTTTCTTTTCCTTTTTCAGGTCTCTGCGCAGCCAGAATATCAAACCGAGTATTATGAGAACCGCCACCACACTTACCACCCGCAGCCTGCTTCTGAAAAAACTTACCAGTAATGAATCTTCATTTTTTACCGGGTTGCCTGGTTTTGTATCAGTTGGTTTACCGGTGCCGGGCGTTACTGTTACGGCTAATGGTTTGGATTGAACCAACCGGTAGGCTCCCTGCCTGGGATCAAAAAAACTGAATGAGATGGCTGGAATGGTATAGTCCCCCGCTTTGGAAACCGTGAAGGGGAATTCAAAAATCTTTCTTCCACCAACCGGTACCGTACCCTTATAAAGGTCTTCTGTTGTTTTGGCATCAAAACCCTCCATTCCGGCCGGCCAGCCGATCTCGGGGGCATTCACCATGGTGAAGTTGCCTTCGCCACTGATGATTACCGCCATCCGTCCCCCGTCATCCGTAGAGAAACTATTTTTCTCCACTTTCGTTTCAATGGTAAATGTACCTACCGCTCCTTTGTAATCAACGGGTTTATTTGTCTCTGGCAACGGCTTAACGGTAATGGTAAGTGGTTTGTTCTGCAGTATCACTTTCTGGTGTTCCATTCCTTCGGGCGGTATTACTCCATCCGAAAAATCAGGCAGCAGTCCATCCAACAGGTCGGGCCGCTGGTTAATGTATTCTGCCTTGATGAAATGGACGTTGTTTTCAATTTCGGCGGTACCCAGTTCCAGCTCACCGGGCAGCAGGGGATACAATTGCACCTTGCGGATGATGTATACATTATACTCTTTCCCGTTTTTACTTTCCACCCGGTAATTGGTGTTATCGGGTTGCTGCAGATCAATCACCGAAAATCCATTAAAGGATGGGTTCTTAACCATATTACTTTCGCTTTTGAGGCGGGTATATAATTTATAGGTGGCCACCACGGGTTCGCCTACATAGCAGCTCTGCCGGTCCACTTCCAGTGAAACAAACATGTTCTTCCTTATCTTCTCCTGGGGATCTTCGCCTTTCTTTAAAATAAAGTCTCTGCCGGCAGCTCTTGGCACCGGTTCATCAAAAATTCCCATGCCGGTAAAAGGGTTGGTGGCTGCCTGCTGCTGGCCATTCCCGGTAGAGCCTGCCACAACTTGTATACTTACCGCATTGCTTTTATACGGAGTTCCTTCCACCCGGGCCGTGGCAGGAGGAATGACAAAGCTGCCGGTTGATTTTGGCTGCAGGGTATAACTTAAAGCAACATATTGTTTCACGTGCCCATTCACCATGCTCATGCCGCTTTCCTGGCTGGGTCCGCTTACAATAGTGAAATTCTTCAGCACCGGCGGTACAATCTGCTGAACATCGGTTGAGTTTTCCACCGTGAGTTTTAACTGGGCGTATTCATTTTTACCGATCACGGCGGGTGCAATGCTGGCCGAAAAACGAACCTGGGCTGTGGCGTCAGCAGCACAAAGCAAACAGGCAAACAGAAACAGGTTTGATAAAAAGGATCGCATCATAACAGGCATCAAAAATAACGGATTGCCTACTGCCGCTGAACGGGGAAGCAGATGAACGGCTGAAATAAATTGTTAAACTGCCGGTTAAAGATCGCCGAGCTGTGGGCGGAGGATGATCTCTTCCACGCAGGCCTGCGGGGAGAGCTGTGCGGCTGCGTATACCATTTGGGCAATATCGGCTGCTTCCATAATGCGTTTCGGGTCTACGCCCGTTCCGCTCCAGGAGTCAGTGTAAGCAGCGCCGGGAAGCACATGCGTTACTTTGATCCCGAAAGGTTTCATTTCTTCCCGCAGGTTTTTACTAAAGCCGTACAGTGCGTACTTGCTGATGCCGTAGGCGCCCCCGTTCGGATAAGCATGCAGCGAGGCAATGGAACACATATTGAAGATATGCCCGCTCTTTGCTTTCATCATGGCAGGTAACAACAGGCGGGTAAGGTGATAGGCGCTGTATACATTCACATCCATCAGGCGCTCAAGATTGCCATCTTCTTCTCCATACGCATTGCCGGGCAGGTAAATGCCTGCATTGTTTACCAGGATATCTGTTTGGCTGATCTTGCCCATGATCCATCCGGCAAAATCAGTAAGCTGGCTTTTATCGGTTACATCACAAACAATGGTATGCACGGTAACCTGGGGAAAACGTTCCTTCAGTTCTTTACCGGTTTTTTCAAGTTCATGCCCCGTACGGGCGCACAGGAAGAAACGATGCGCTTGGCCATCGGATGCAAACCGCTCGGCAATGGCCTTGCCAAATCCCTTTGATGCGCCGGTGATTACAATGTTCATGGTAAAAATGTAAATGGTTATCTTGCAATGATAAGTAAAGTTAGCATCCGCTTTTTAAATACCCATGCCGTTATACAAGCATCTTTTTTTTGACCTCGACCATACCCTTTGGGATTTTGACGCAAATGCAAAAGAAACCCTCGCCGAGCTGTACCGCATCTTCAGTCTTGATGAGCGCATTAAAACCCCGTTTGAGGATTTCTACCCAAGCTATTTATTTCACAACGAGGTGTTGTGGGATCGCTACCACAAAGGACTGATCAGCGCCGACGAGCTGAAATGGAAACGGATGTGGCGCACCATGCTTGACTTTAAGATTGCCGATGAGCCGCTGGCCCGCGACCTGAGTGCCAAATTCCTGGAGATACTGCCTACCCAGAAACGTCTTTTTCCTTATACCATTGAAATACTCGACTACCTGTCTGAAAAAAAATACACGCTGCATCTTATCACCAACGGGTTTGAAAAAACGCAATGGAATAAACTCAACAACAGCGGCCTGGACAGCTATTTTACTCATGTAATCACCTCCGAAGCCAGCAACAGCCTGAAGCCTAAAAAAGAAATATTTGAATTTGCGATGAACAAGGCCGGTGCATCGCTCCGGGAAAGCATCATGATCGGCGACAACCTGGATGCTGACATCCAGGGAGCCATCAATGCGGGGATGGATTCGGTTTTTGTAAACCATATCAATGCGGTTCCCGCCATCAAACCCACCTACACAGTTACCCATCTGAAAGAACTGGAATCCATCTTCTGAGTGCAGAAATAAAAAAACCCCATTCATGGCTGAATGGGGTGTCTGAAATTCTTGTGAATTACATTTTAGCGGTCGCTTTTTCTTTGTCTTTGCAGCAGGACTTCGCTTTTGCTTCTTTAGAGCAGCAGGTTTTTCCTTTGGCGCATTTTTTCTTTTTACCCTTGTCGGCAAGTGCAACGCCGGTAACAAACATAAACGCAGTCGCTAATAAAAGTACTTTTTTCATGAACTAGTTTTTTGTTGATTAATCTTCGTAAAAGTAAGGCAGAAGTGTCAGAGTGCCAAGCCCTATTTGTTAAAACTCACAATGTGGCAATTACAGTTACCCCGCCCTGAACAGCCTGGTTCAGTTCCACATTTACTTTAGTACCAACGGGTAACAGCAGGTCTACCCGGCTGCCGAATTTGATAAAACCCATTTCATCGGTCTGGTTTACTTTCTGACCTACCTGTAAATAATTGACAATCCGTTTTGCCAGCGCACCGGCAATCTGTTTCACCAGGATCTCCGTATTGTTCCTCCGGATAACCACAGAGTGGCGTTCATTTTCGGTGGATGATTTTGGATGCCAGGCCACCAGGTATTTACCCTTGTGGTATTGATTGTATATCACTTCGCCGCTGATGGGGTTGCGGTTTACGTGTACATTGGCCGGGCTCATGAAAATAGAAACCTGCAGGCGCTTGTCTTTGAAGTACTCTTCATCTACGGTTTCTTCAATTACCACCACCTTACCATCGGCAGGGGCCACTACGGCATTTTCACGGATGGTGAGCTTGCGATTGGGTATGCGGAAAAAAGAAATAAGGAACAACAGCAAACCGAGGGTGAGGATGAAAACAATGTTACAGAGCCACATCATGGAAGCGCTGAAAAAATAGTACATGGCAACATTGATGGCGCCAAAGGCCAGAGTGGCGATGCCGATGCTTTTATATCCTTCCCGGTGAATGGTCATGCTTGCTGTTTAGGCTGCAAATATAGTGAGTTTGAAGTTTGAGGTTACTCCTACCTCGTAAAGAAGTACACATATACCCAAACAGCCGGTACGGCAAATAAGAGTGAATCAAACCGGTCGAGGAATCCACCATGGCCCGGCATAAAGCTGCCGCTGTCTTTTACTCCGGCCATGCGTTTCAATTTACTTTCAAAGAGATCACCGATGGTACCGGAGATGGCGCAGAGAGCGGGGATGACAAACCAATGAATTGGCTCCATTTTCACGCCGGTAAAACCATGCACCAGCAACGGATATAAAAAGCCTACGGCTATTACACAGAGTACAATACCCCCCAAAGTTCCTTCCCATGTTTTCTTGGGAGATATTTTTGAAAGAGGGGTTTTACCGATGAACGAGCCCACGAGGTAAGCCATGGTGTCATTTAGCCAGATCGATGCAATGATCCCACAAGTGGTGAGGAGTCCGTTATTAACTAGTATTGATCCGTCTTCTTTACCAATGTAATAATCATCCCGTAGGAATAAAAAAAGGGCCAGTGATAAAGAAATATACGCCAGTCCGCCGAGGATCATCCATTTTGCCTTTTTCACAACCTGTTTATTCTGAAATAAAAACACGAGCAGGCAGGTAAACAACAAAAGCCAGAAAAGTATTTTAATGCTGATCCGGTAATCCGCAGCCTGTGTAATAAAATCGGTTGTTGAATGGCGGATGCCCAATACCACCATTAATGTAAAACCGCAGACGGCGATAAACCATTTAATAAAAATATCGATCCTGGTATTGTAAATTTTTTCTCCCAGTTTTAAATATTCAAACCAGCATCCGAAATGGATCGCTGTAAATAATATAAAAAAACTGTTGAAATTCCAGAGCAGCCCCGCCAGCATTACCGCTACAAACAGCAGTGCCGTTAATGCCCGGGTTTTAAACACCTGAATATTGAGTGCCACAGTTATGGTTTTTTATTTTCAGGAAAAGCGTGCAGCAGGTCTTTGTGTTCATACAGGTCCTGTTCTTTAAAGGCGATCTGTTTACGGTTCTTGCCCGAAACCCGTTCAAACAGCCAGAACAATGCAACTGTTATGGCAAGGGCAATCAAGGCGCCCCAGATGGGTACTTTGGGATCAAGTTTATCCACTTCAATCTTTTCCGTATTCCTCGATATCCAGAACATCTGTATCGCAGCCACCGTATTATTAAGAAAGTGGGCAATCACATTTACCCAGATGTTTTTACTGCGCTGGTACATCAGTCCCAGTACAAATCCAAGCAAAGCCCGGCTCAGGAAAAGATAAACAGACAAATGAATCAGGCTGAACACCAGTGAAGCAGCGATCAGGGCCAGCAAGGGTTTCTTCCACCAGCGTTCCAATAATGTTTGAAGGGCTCCGCGGAAAAAAATTTCTTCAAACAGCGCCGGAAAAAAAGCCATGATCACGATGGCCATTAAAAATTCGCCCCAGCTTTTGAGATTACTCAGCGCAAGCACCTGTTCGGTATAGGCGTCTTCCAGCTGTTTTGCCCAGGCATCCACTGATGGAAAATGACTGATGAGCATTTTACTCAGGTCGGCCACCGGGTTGGCCAATACATTCGCCAGGAAGATGAGAAAGAATCCCAGTAATATCTGCCAGCCATTGATGTACTTGTTAAATCCCAGCCAGAAGAAATTCTTTCCATGGCTCAGCAGCATATACAGCAGGGCGGGCACAAATAATAAAAAGAAAGTGCCCAGTACCTGGCTTACCCGGGCATATCCCACATTGGCCGGGTCGAGCATGGCTTTGGGGGCTGCTTCAGCGATCTTATCCAGGGGCATTCCGGCCGGAACCATCATCAGCAATATAACCAGCTGCACAATAAAGGCAAGTGCGAAGCCAATAGCCGTAAATATGAATAAAAAACTCAACTGGCTCCATCCATTATGCCCTTTAACACTGTGGTATTGCATAGCTACGCTGATTAGTTGTAAATTTGCCCCCGCAATATACAATCTGTAACAGGTTTAAAAAATAAAATGCCAAGCATCGGTCATATACAACTGCCTGATTTCCCGCTCTTACTTGCGCCCATGGAAGACGTGAGTGATCCACCTTTTCGTGCCGTTTGTAAAGACCACGGAGCCGACCTGATGTACACCGAATTCATCAGCAGCGAAGGATTGATACGGGATGCCATTAAAAGCCGGAAAAAGCTGGACATTTTTGATTATGAGAAACCCATCGGCATACAGATATTCGGCGGCGATGAAGAAAGCCTGGCTCTCGCCGCTAAAATTGTTGATGTAACCAATCCGGACCTGCTGGATATCAACTTCGGATGCCCGGTAAAAAAAGTAGCCATGAAAGGAGCCGGCGCCGGTGTGTTGAAAGACATAGACCTGATGGTGCGGCTGACCAGCGCTGTGGTGAAATCAACGTCATTGCCCGTAACCGTAAAAACAAGATTGGGGTGGGATGAAAATACCAAAAACATTGAAGAGGTGGCCGAACGCCTGCAGGATGTGGGCATCAAAGCGCTGGCCATTCATGGCAGAACCCGGATGCAGATGTACAAGGGAGAAGCCAACTGGGAGCTGATTGGTAAAGTGAAAAGCAATCCACGGATCAGCATACCCATTTTTGGAAACGGGGATATCGACAGTCCGGAAAAAGCGCTGGAATATAAAAACAGGTTCGGCGTGGATGGTATCATGATCGGCCGGGCTGCCATCGGTTATCCGTGGATATTTAACGAGATCAAACATTTTATGCAAACCGGCGAACACCTGCCGGCACCCTCTATCGAAGACCGGGTGGCGGTTTGTAAAAAACACCTGCACAAATCATACGAATGGAAAGGCCCTAAGGTGGGCATCTTTGAAATGCGCCGGCATTATACCAATTACTTAAAAGGGATGCCGGGTATCAAAGATTACCGGCTGAAACTGGTTACCCTGGAAACGGTGGAAGAAATTGATGCCGTGCTGGATGAGATTGCGGTAAAGTATGCCGGTTATTCTTTTGAAAAAACACCTATCGAACTGATCAATTACCACGAAAAATGCCCGGTGGAATAACAGGAAGCTTCGGTACGGCTGATGCGCCCTGGCTTATTTTACCAGGTTTTGTAATTCTTCGGTATAAACGGCTCCTCTTCTCTCCGCAAAAAAATCGGCGCCAAGCATCAGTACGGCCTGTATTGCCAATGTGATCCCCAGCCCATACCAGAACGTTTTACCCGGATTTGAACGGAAAAGAAAAATAAATACAAGGCCGGCAATGATTAAAGCGATTTCCACCCAGCGGTAAATACCAAAGTTCTTCATCACCGTTTTCATCCGGGGCAATTCGGTGGCCCGGGTATAGGCAGCCGGCTCCATGCCGATGTTATATGCCACTTCTTTCATCTGTCGGGCAGAACGGGAATAAACAGTAAAACCCACCACGCATTGAATGATGCCGATAGCGAGCAACGGGATGGCGGCCCCTTTGTAAAAAGAAGGGTTTTCCCTGATAAATAACAGGAAGATGATACCCGCCATGATCGCGGCAATACCGATGATCAGAAACAGCAGGCTTTCCTGCTTTTCAGCCATAAAGTATTTGTAAATAAAATTCAGGTCGGGTTGAAGCATAAAACAGGTTTATTGATTGATGGCATTAATCACTTCTGTGCTCAACGGCTCTACGGAAGAAGCAAAATAATTGGTTAGCCTTCCATCTTCGTCAACAAGGTATTTACAAAAATTCCAGGAAGGCTGCTGGTTGCTCCACCCGTTACGGGATGAATCGGTGAGCCATTGAAATACGGGGTTTTGGCCGGGGCCCCTGATGACACTGCTTTTTGCCATCAGCGGAAATGATACCCCAAAGTTCCGTTTGCAAAAGGCAGCAATCTCTTCGTTGCTTCCCTTTTCCTGCTCTTTAAAATTGTTGGCCGGGAAACCAAGCACCACCAGCCTGTTTTGGAATTGCTCACTCAGCTTTTGCAGATCGTTGTACTGGCCGGTATATCCGCAGTCCGATGCGGTGTTTACCAGTAAAACCTTCTTTCCCTTCAATTGTGAAAAACCATATACGCCGCCGTCAATGAGCGTATCAGTCAACGTATAAAAAGATACCGCAGGAGTTGCGGGCGGGGCAGTCAATTTTTTTGTGCCCTTACCCCGCATGTTGGCCCACCACATCCAGAGTGGGTAAACTGCTTTCAATACTTTTTGCCTGCCTGTCATATTCACGGATTTCCTGTTTACTATTTCCACATAACCCCAAAAACAAATTAACAACAACGGTAAAACAATCAAAACTATTTTCAGTTTTCCATATTTCTTCTTCTTTTTCACCTGTGTCATATAATTACCGGATCACCAGTTTGAACAACCTCAGCTTTCCCTTAAACGGCGGATATTTAATGGCGGGATCGAACCAGGTAGGTGTTTTCATCACCGCCTTGCTGTGACTGAAGGTTTCGAACGAATACTTACCATGATACCGCCCAATGCCACTGAATCCTATTCCGCCGAACGGAAGGTAATGATTGGTAAGATGCCAGCTGGCGTTATTCACACAACCACCGCCGAATGCCACACTGTTGAGCCACCCTCTTTCTTTCGTACGGTCTGATGTGAACACATAAAATGCCAGGGGGTTCTTATTCTGTTCAATAATTTTCAATGCTTCTTCTTTTGTGCGGAACGGAATCACGGGGAGTACCGGTCCGAATATCTCATCCTGCATAACCGGCGATCCCATGCTCACTTCTTCCAGGATGGAGGGTTCAATAAACAATTTTTCTTTATCATGTCTTCCTCCATGAACCAGCTTACCCTGCTGCAGGTAACCGATGAGCCTGTTGAACTGGCGCTCATTAATAATTTTGCCGTAATTGTAACTCTCTTCCGGTTTTTCACCAAAGAATTTCCCAAGGGTTAGTTTAAGGCCTGTCACTAATTCCTCTTTTTTACTTTCATGCACCAGCACATAATCGGGTGCCACACACATCTGCCCGGCGTTGCTGAATTTTGTCATGGCAATCCGCCGTGCGGCCACCTTTATATTGGCATCGCTTTCCACCACGCAGGGACTTTTTCCGCCCAGTTCGAGGGTTACCGGTACCAGTCGTTCAGCTGCCATTTTATAAATGATTTTACCCACGGCAGTACTGCCGGTGTAAAAAACGTGATCAAAGCTGAAATGATTCATCATTTCCGGGATTACAGTTACCCCCTCTCCTTCAACAAATAAAACATAGTCCTTCGGAAAGGTTTCTTCAATAAGCTGTTTCATCGCCGCAGCGGTGGCGGGAGCGAATTCGGATGCTTTCAGCACCACGCAGTTGCCGGCAGCAATGGCACCCACCATGGGCGTAAATAATAACTGCAGCGGATAATTCCAGGGGCCGATGATCAATACAACACCCAGGGGGTCTTTCATTACAAAGCTGGATGAAGGCACATTCAGTAAGTTGGTGGAAACCTGCACGGGCTGCATCCATTGTTTAAGTCCCTTAATGGTGGCACTGATCTCGCTGATGAGAAATCCCGTTTCGGTAACCCAGCATTCTTCGGGACTTTTTTTAAGATCGGTGTAAAGGGCTTTGTGGAGCGGTGCTTCATAACGCTTCACAGCATCACGCAATTTCAGCAACTGTTGCTTCCTGAACGCATAGGACCGGGTAGCCCCGCTTTCATAAAACTGCCGCATGCGCATTAAGTGTTCCATTACACATAAATTTGCTGTAAGGTAATCATTCCCCTTCTATGACTGACGAACAATATATGCAACAGGCGCTGAAGGAAGCGCAGAAAGCAGCCGAAGCCGGGGAAGTACCCGTGGGTGCAATTATCGTGATGAACAATAAGATCATTGCCCGTGCACACAACCAGGTGGAACTGCTGAATGACTGCACCGCTCATGCAGAAATACTGGCCCTTACTTCTGCCTTTAATTTCTTAAGCAGTAAATACCTGCCCGATGCAACCCTGTACGTAACGGTGGAGCCCTGCCTGATGTGCTGCGGCGCCCTGTACTGGAGCAAGATCGGCAGGATTGTTTATGGTGCAGCGGACGAAAAGAACGGCTATCGTCGGTCAACCGGAAACAATAATCCCTTTCATCCCAAAACAGAACTCAGCGACGGGGTATTGAAAGAAGAATGCGCCCGGCTGATGAAAGATTTTTTTAAAGCCCGCCGGTAAATCAACGCACCAGCAGTTTCGTTCTTGCCTGTTTCTTTCCCTGCTTTACAGAAAGAAAATAAATGCCGGGCTTCAATGAGAACATGAGGTCGATGATTTCATTTCCTCCCACCACCATCCGTTTATCTTCCCGCAAAGCTTTTCCTGCTTGGTCACTGATTTTCACCAGTACAAATCCCGGGTCAAAACCGGCGATCCTGATCTCGATCCTGTTAACGGCTGGGTTGGGATAAATAACTGCTGTTGGTTTTGTGACCGGAACGGTATCCCTGCCCTTCATCTGCTGTTGCAGCATGTTGTTTTCCTGGAAGGCATTGCCAGGCCCGGGATCCTGTTGTGCACCAACTGCACAAATTCCCGAAAGCGTAACCAAAAGGAAAACAATTTTTGTCATTTCACGCGGGATGAGGAAGCAGATAACGTAAATTTGTATTCCTTCTTTCACAATGATTTCTTAAAATAAAACAGATACCATATGGCATTTACACTACCGGCTCTGCCTTACGCATTTGAAGCACTGGAGCCACATATCGACACAAAGACCATGCAGATACATCATGGCAAGCATCACCAGGCATATGTTGACAACCTGAATAAAGCCATTGCCGGGACCGAGCACGAGCATAAAACCATTGAACAATTAGTAGCCGCGGCCGGAAGCATCAGCCCTGCTGTACGGAATAACGGGGGTGGTCACTGGAATCACAGTTTTTTCTGGGAAAGCCTGGCACCCAATGCCGGCGGAGCACCCAGCGGAAAACTGGCAGAAGCCATTAATGCGGCATTTGGTTCGTTCGATGCTTTCAAAGAAAAATTTGCGGCAGCAGGCATGACCCGGTTCGGAAGCGGATGGGCCTGGCTCATCGTAAAAGACGGAAAACTGGAAGTATGCTCAACCCCTAACCAGGATAATCCATTGATGGATGTGGCCGACGTAAAAGGCAAGCCGATCCTTGGCTGTGATGTGTGGGAACATGCATATTACCTGCACTACCAGAACCGCCGGGCCGATTATCTCGCTGCTTTCTGGAATGTGGTGAACTGGAATAAAGTGGCAGAAAGGTTATAAAACAACTAAACACCAATCATACAGGCTGCGGCAGGAATGCTGCAGCTTTTTTATGGCACCGGGTCATAACCATGACCACCCCATGGATGACACCTGCTTACCCGTTTAATGGTGAGCCACATTCCTTTAATGGGTCCGTATTTTTTCAATGCCTCAATGCTGTAATGAGAGCAGGTGGGCGTATAGCGGCACTTCTGCCCCAGCCAGGGGGAGATGATCCACTGATACAGTTTTATCAGGAGGATAAACGGCAAACTAAGTATCTGCAGCAGGGTTTTCATTTACGATGCGGAGCAGGCGTTTTATTACTGCTCCTGTTCTGTCGAATATGGCGGGGTAATCCGGTAGTTCATTACCCACATAAATAAAAAATACAGCCATTTTCTTCTGTTCGCATTTCAGGCTTTCATAAAGACCTGCTTTCTGCAGGCGGTAGGCCTCTTTCATCAGGCGTTTGATCCGGTTGCGGTCAACTGCATGTTTAAACTGTTTGCTGCTCACCGTAAAGCCCGCCTGCAGAGCCGAATCGGCGTTGCCGGCAAACTTCCACACGATTCTGAACGGGAATAAAGAGAATGACTTCCCTTCCGCAAACAAATTTTCAATGGCTTTGCGGCTTTTTAATTTTTCGGTCTTCCCGAACCGGTATCGTTGTTTTGTTTGCACGTACCCAAAATTACTGATTCGCTCATTTGAGCTGTGAAGTATTAATAAAAAAAGTCCCGCTGATGGCGGGACTGAATTATATGGACCGGGTAGCCGGCTGTCTTATTTTTTAGAACCATGCTCGCTGGAAACAGTCAGTTTATGACGTCCTTTCCTTCTGCGGCTGGCCAATACCTTACGGCCGTTTGCGGTTTGCATACGCTGCCGGAATCCGTGAACAGATTTACGGCGGCGTTTGTGGGGCTGATAGGTTCTTTTTTTACCTGGCATTGTTTTACGTTTTTCCTTTTACAAATTAATTTTCTGATCTGTTAGTTACACGCAACCAGGGCACCATCCCTGTTGTTTGTGAAAGGACGGCAAAGGTAAGGGGAAAAACCCAGAATTACAGGGCAAAATTGAAGTTTAGAGACTTAAATGGGCCGATTTTACCGGTTTTCCGTAAAAATTAGCGGCATGGCTGTCAAAATCCTCGGTAGAATCGGTGGTATAAAAGGAAATCAGGCCATTTTTACTGCATTTTGCCTCTATTTCCGGGTGCCGGGCCAGGTAATCTTCGAGGCCTGTTGCCACAATTTCGCCCTGGGAAAGAATGGTGATATGTCCGGGGGTATGTTCCCGGATCTTATTGATGAGCAAAGGATAATGGGTACAGGCCAGTAAGATGGTATCAATGTTCCCGGACCTGTGCAGGAGTTCATCAATATTTTTCTTGATGAAATAGTCTGCACCGGGACTGTCGTACTCATTGTTCTCCACCAGGGGCACCCACATGGGACAGGCCTGTTGGTAAACATGCACTTCGGGGTAAAATTTTCCAACTTCAATCGGGTACGAATCTGAAATGACCGTACCATTCGTGGCCAATATTCCTACTTCGCCACTCCTAGTGAGTTTTCCGATGATCTCGGTTGTTGGCCTTATCACACCCAGCACTCTTTTGTGCGGATCTATCTTGGGCAGGTCGTTTTGCTGAATGGAACGCAGCGCTTTTGCCGATGCCGTATTACAGGCAAGTATCACCAAACTGCAGCCTTGTTCAAACAACCATTTCACACATTCCAGCGTGTATTCATATACCGTTTCAAAGCTGCGGGTTCCGTAGGGGGAACGGGCGTTATCACCCAGGTATACAAAATCGTATTGTGGCAGCCGGGCGGTGATTTCTTTCAGAACGGTTAATCCGCCATATCCGCTGTCGAACACTCCAATGGGTTGTTGCTTCATGATTCAAAAATAACAAAGCCCCCTGATGTTGCAGGGGGCTTTTATCTTGTTTTTGAAAGATTAATTCTTGGCTCCGGCCGGTTTGGCAGCAGGTGCCGGATCTTTGATACCGAGCTTTGCTTTCACCGCAGGCAGCAGGTCATCTCCGGGGGGAGCCACCAGCAATGCATTGGACGATTCATCCAGCACATAGGTATATCCTTTTTCTTTGGCCACCGTTTTGATAGCTTCCAGCGCTTTTTCACGAACAGGCCCGATCTTGGTTTGAGCGAACTGGCTGGCCTTCTGCTGGGCTTCCTGTTCGTAATCCTGTAAACGGGTATACAGTTTCACCAGTTCTTCCCTTCTTACCTGCTTCATGGTTTCTGAAAGCGTGGCTGAATCTTTAAAGAAATCATCTCTTTTTTTATCCGCATCAATCTGCAGGGTTTGTCCCATTTGCTGTAAAGAAAGCTGGTATTCCCTTAACTGGGAATCCACCCTGGCTGCTTCCGGCATTAAACTGATCAACTCATCGGTATTGATATAACCGATCTTTGTTTGTGCTGAGGCACCTAAAACACCTAAAATCAACACAAGTCCAACGATTAACTTTTTCATTTTTAATTTACTATTTAGTGGTTTGTTTTTATAGTACGTTTTTGTGCGGCAATCGCTGCATTGCCCCCATTTTTTATTTCTTATTTAACACCCAGATTCCTTAGCACATCGGCACTCCGGTCCAGCTTGGGGTCGGCAAAGATAACGGTAATTCCTTCACTTTTGTCCAATATAAAATCATATTGTTTTTCCAGCGCCAGTTTTTGTACGGCGTTGTAAACACGGTCCTGGATGGGTTTTATCAGCTCCTGCCTTTTTTTGAACAGGTCGCCTTCAAAACCGAAGCGTTTCTTCTGCAGGTCTCTTAATTCCTTTTCCTTGTTATACAGTTCATCTTCCCTTTTCTTTTTCAGCACATCGCTCAGCATTACCTGTTCGGCGTCGTAATCCTTGAACATTTTGTCAACCAGCGCCTGTTTCTGGTCTATTTCCTGCTGCCATTGTTCGCTGAACTGATCCAGTGCCTTCTGGGCTTCTTTGTATTCCGGCAGCTTGTCTAAAATATATTTTGAGTCAATAACGGCATAGCGCTGTGCGTTGGCTGTAAAAGCGGTGAGCAGGGCAAAACATGCGATGAATAAACTCTTTTTCATTGTTGTTTTTTTTATGATTGACAATTACTCGGGTTCCTGTCCTAACATGAAGGTAAACTTGGCGGCTCCTTTAAGCCCGCTTGTCTGGTTGTACCGGTCGAAACCTATGCCGTAGTCAAAACCAAGCAGACCAAACATGGGCAGGAAGAAACGAAGTCCAAGCCCGGCAGAACGGCGAAGCTTGAAGGGATTGTAGTCTTTAAAATCGTACCAGCCGTTTGCTGCCTCAAAGAAAGCCAGTCCATAGATGGTACTTCCGGCGCTGGTGCTGAACGGATACCGCAGCTCAACCGTATACTTGTTAAAAATAGTAAAGAACTGCGAGGGCGTGATGCCATCGGGGTTGATGCGGGGGTCAGATTTATCATATACCGGGTATCCCCTGTGTGCAATGATGTCGTATCCCAGCAGGGCAAAGTTATTGCTCAGCCCGGCATCGCCCAGCTGAAAGCGCTCGAACGGAGAGATGCTCATGTCTTTATTGTACCTGCCGATGAAACCATACTTGGCGGCTACTTTCACAATGAATTGTTTATTCTTCTCTTCGCCCCTTGGCATTCCGATGGGCACATACCATTCGGCATTCATACGCCATTTATGAAATTCCGGAAGCTTGTAGCTGTTGTCGCTTGCAGACGTTATACCCAGCAGGGAATAAGGAAGTGTGAACTGGCCACTCAGCATAAAATTGGATCCGCTCGTGGGGAAGATCGGGTTGGGCCCGGCCGAGTTACGGAGCAGGGCAATCTTCAAACTGATGTTGGTGGATGTTCCGTTGCTGATTCCCTGGAAGATATTTGAATAATTGCGCAGTTTATAACGCTGAATATTCAGTGAATAGATCAGGTTAAAAAAGTCATCGGGCCATTTCAGCTGCTTTCCCAAACCGATGCTGAAGCTGGCTGTTTTGATATACGATGTATCACCGCAGGATTTGCAATAGCTTCCGTACTGATCGTAGGCATTGGCATACTTGGTGTTTGAATATGCAATGGTGAATGAGTTCCGTTTCTTTCCACCCAGCCATGGCTCGGTAAAGGAGAAGTTATACGAACGGAATGCCTTACCATTCGACTGTATCCGGGCGGTAAGTTTTTGCCCGTCGCCCGAAGGAAGCGGATCCCAGGTGGAGCGCTTGGTGATGTTTTTAATAGAGAAGTTATTGAACGATACACCCAGCGTTCCGGTAAGTCCGATGCCACCACCAAATCCGGCAGACAGTTCCAGCTGGTCGCCTGATTTTTCTTCAATACCCCAGTTGATGTCTACCGTTCCGTTATCGGCATTGGGTACCACGTTGGGGTTGATTTTTTCGGCGTCAATAAATCCAAGCTGTCCCAGTTCACGCTGCGTACGGATGATATCTGAGCGGCTGAATTTTTCACCGGGTATGGTACGAAGTTCACGACGGATCACATAGTCCTTGGTCTTTTTGTTACCGGAGATGGTGATGTTGCCGTAGGTGGCTTGTGGGCCTTCTGTCATACGTATCTCGAAGTCGATGGTATCATTGTATACGGCTGTTTCCACCGGATCTACCCGGAAGAAAAGGTATCCATCGTCCATGTACAGGCTTCCGATATCGGCGCCTTCGGGAGTAAGTTGTTTTCCCAGGCGTTTGTTCAGCAGTTCAAGATTATAGATATCCCCTTTTTTGATGCCGAGCAGTGCGTTCAGCAGGGAATCGCTGTACTTGGTGTTTCCACGCCATACAATGTTTCCGAAATAATATTTCCTTCCTTCATCCACCTTGATGAAAAGGTTGAGATTATCCCGGCGGTCAGTGATGGAGGTATCTTTTAAGATTACCGCATCGCGGAAACCCCTGGAGTTGTAATAGTCCAGCACATTGTTCTTATCATCGGCGTACTTTGTTTCGTTGAACTTAGAGCCGCTGAACCCCCGGATGCGGAAATAAGGATCCACGTAATCTCTTGTTTTGGTAATGGACAGGAAGTCCATATTACCGATGTATTCTTTGAACGAAGTTTTTGTAGCTGTATCCCCGAACGGGTTTTTGATCACTACCGGGAACAAGGTGATGCGGTTCATTTCCTTGGTGTTCTTCATCTGCTTTTTCAGCTTCTGCTCGGCAATGCTGTTGTTACCCGTGAAGTTGATGGAGTTCACCTTTACTTTCTTTCCCTTGCTGATAAAGAACGTAAGTGCCACTGCATTGTTGATGGTGTTAACCGGTTCTTCCTGCAGCCGGATATCTACATTACGGTATCCCTTTCCGTAATAGTATTTACGGATGGCTTCAACCGCACTTAGTTTCATATTTTCGGTCACAACACGGTCGTTCACCAGGGCTACTTTTGGCTCCAGGTCATCCTTTTCTCCTTTTCGTACGCCCACGAACTTAAAGCTTGCCAGTCGGGGCCGTTCGGTGATGGTCATGTCAATATACAGGTCTTTGCCTTCGAGCCGGGTTAACGTAATTTCTATATTTGAAATCAGGTTCTGGCGCCAGAGTTTGGCAATGGCTTTTCCGAAAACATCGGTGCCGGGGATCTGTACTTTATCACCAACTGCCAGGCCCGATATGGAAATGATGAGGTTGGGATCAAAGGCTTTTGTGCCGGTTACGTTGATACCGGCAATGGTATATTCCTTAGGTGTTTTTGACGTAAAAATGGCTTGTAATTCCGGGTTAACCGATACGTGGTTGCTGTCGTTCTGGGCCTGAGCTAACTGGCTGCTGAATATCAGGGTTGCAATAAAAAAAAAGCCTTTGTAGATCCTCTGCATCAATTGGTTTTTATCGTGCGGCAAATTAAGCCCATTAATTAAAACTATTTGTTAACCTCATCCTAAATCATTCGCTTAAATGCCCCAGGAAAGGGTGTTTTTATCTTGTCAAAAAGCCTTGCTAGCCAGCGGTTTCCTCATTTTTTATCTGCTCGCCTGTTTTTCCAAAACGGCGTTCTCTTCCTTGAAAATCGAGTATCGCTTCGTACAGGTTTTCTTTACGGAAATCGGGCCATAATGTATTGGTGAAATACAGTTCCGCGTAAGCGAGCTGGTAGAGCAGGAAATTGCTGATCCGGTATTCCCCGCTGGTGCGTATCATAAGTTCCGGGTCGGGAAAATCCCGGGTGGCCAGGTATTGCTGTATTACTTCCTGGTTGATGGCTCCTGCATCCAGCTTTCCTGCTTTCACATCGACAGCAATTTTCTTTATGGCATTTTCTATTTCCCACCGGCTGCTGTAACTGAGCGCCATGATCAGGTGAAGGCCGGTATTTTTCGACGTTTCATTCAATGCTTCCCTCAATTCAATCTTTGCTGCTTCCGGAAGCATGTCAATATCACCAATCACATGCAGTTTAATATTGTTCTTATTGAGGGTGGGCACTTCCTTATGAATGGTGTCCACCAGCAATTCCATCAACCCCGAAACTTCGTATTGGGGCCTGTCCCAGTTCTCGGTACTGAATGCGTAAAGGGTCATGTATTTAACTCCCAGTTCTGCAGCGCCTTCCACCACATTACGTACACTTTCCACCCCATGCAGGTGACCATATAAACGGTCTTCGCCTTTTTCCCGTGCCCACCGTCCATTGCCATCCATAATGATGGCAATATGGCTGGGCAGCCGCTGCATGTCTATTTTATCCTTCAGGCTCATAATGTAAAACTGAATACTGTCACGCCGGGCGTGATTTGGGCGGGCAAAACTAACAAATTTTGGCTGTAATAAGCTTTTTGAGCGTAAATCTTACCGCTTTACCAGTTTGCCGGTATACTCCTCTCCGTTCACCAGCATTTTGTACATGTAAAGTCCGGCCGGTGCCTGGCTGATATCAATTTGCCGGGCATTTTTAAACCCCGCAACCCTGGCTCCCTGCGGGTTGGTAATAATGATCTCTCCCATTATTTGAGCAGAACCGTTTTGGAGGCAATTGAAAACACCTGTAGACGGATTTGGATATAAAACAGGGTGGGGTGTTGTGGATGCGGCAGGCAACGGCGCACCGCTGGCACAGGCCTGCCTGGCTTTTAAATAACCGGCATCGCTGTTGATACGTTTTGTGGCAGAACAGTTGCTGCCATTGAAAAGGGTTACCACGGCATTGGGTGAAGTGGATTCGGGCAATTCCACAACGGCTTGTTTTGAAAATGTAGTTGTTTGCCCCAGGTCGGTTACTTCCCATTCAAGCTGGGTGGAAGTGGCGTTGACTGCCTTCAGTTGGGTGATGCAGCTGCCGTTGCGGCTGATAACTGAAATGGTAAAATCAGCGCTGCTGCAGGGCGCCGGTTTGGGTTCGGCAAACCAATGAAAATTGCTGACATTGGTAAACACGAGATCGTACCCCCCTTTTTTGGTGATGCGGCAGAATGTACCCCTGGCATCTGATGGAATGTCGATGAAGAATAAAGCAGAATCGTTGGGGGTTACGAATCGAGCTTTTAATGTACGTCCGTTATTATCTGTAAAAGCAAATGCATCATTGATCTTTTCTTCAGAAGCAAAACCGGTGGCGGCAGAATAGTGTGTACTCAGACTGAAATACACTTTGCCCAAACCGGTTGGCACATAAAAATACCCCGGTAAGCCGGCCGGATCGGCGGAGTAGATTTCGGTGGCTTTGCCAAACACCCCGCCATTCTTATAAAAAATATTTTTATTGGCGATGATCTCCAGGTCAACCGATGATTGATACCTGGAACTAACCGTCAGTTTATATCCGCCGGCAGCAGGAAGGGAGACCGCCAGGCTTCCCGCAGAAGCTGTTCTGTCGAGGGAAAAATCTTTGATCACCTGCGGCAGTCCATCGGTTGATTCAACAGTGAAATTGATATACCCTTTGGCAGCCTGGTCAAAAGCAGGTTTGTAATTGATGGTGAAGCTGCCGGCAGCCGGAGCCTGAATCAGAAATTCGCTGCGGTTATAATAATCCATACCGTTAGTATACTTCAGCGAAACATTTATTTTTTTCAGTGGGTTGATATTGCCGGCATCATACCTGCTTTTTATGGAAGCGGCTTCCTCAAACCGGTAATCGCTGACCAGGTTGCCATACCTGGCCTGGTCGGCCTGGAAGTTATTGTCAATTTCTGCAGCAGTGATCAACGGGAGGTTTCCATTCTGGTATGCCAGCCCGCTGGTATTATTATATTGCTGGTAAAAAGAACTGCCTGCTCCGTACCTGCTTACAATAACAGAAATGAGGTAGTAGCTGTTTACAAGCTGCAGGCGGTTGGTTTTGGCAAGATACATACACAGGTCGGCGGCTTTGTTCATCTTTGCGTCGTTCGAGCGTGGATCGCCGGCCCAGTCAAAATAAAGCACCATGTAATGCAGGTAGGCCTTCAGTTCACGGAGCCTTTCTTTTATAATGTCCGGACTGTTCTGCAGTTTACTTTCGGCCGCGGCAATGGTACGCAGGTAAAGAGGTATGCGGTATTTGTTTGAAATACCACCTGCCATCGATTTTTCATCGGCCCATAATTGCAGCAGGCTGTACACCGGTTGGCTGGCATCACTAAACATGTTATTGCAGAATTCCTGTAATGTTCCGTCTACCGAAGTATTATTCAGCAGGTAATTATTGGCTGCCAGCAGGTAGGGCAGGCTGGCAAATTTTGCAGGCGAAGCTTCCCATACCACCCCCTGGGTTTGATTGTTTTTTGCTGCCTGCACGGTTGTTTTAAGGTCGGCCAGGTAAAATGCAGGTGTTTCACCACTCCAGTTAGACAAGTTGAGGTAGTGATATTCAGAAATATTCTTTGTGCGGTCAATCCAGCGTTTACGCAGGCCGTTGGTGCTGGTGATATTCTGGTATACAGCCGGAATCAGCTGCACATCAATAGAATTGCTGATCTGGACTGATGAAGACGGAATATTTGCATGTGTTGAATAGGCATATACCTGGAACCGGGCAGAAGGATAGCGGGCGCTGAGCTGACTGGCGGTGTAATTGGCCAGGGTAAACTGCTGGTCGCTTTCGGTTGAATAGCCATTGTTCTGGCAACCGGTATTATCCTGTGTATTTCCCCACCGGGCGCCATCCGGCACTTCAATACCAATATACTGGTTGGCATAATTAAAATTCCGGGATTGATTTATATACACGCTTTGATTGTTCAGAATTACATTGCGGTATTGCGTGTATTTCTGTTCAATGGCTGCCGACCACAGGTTCATGGCTGCCGGGTTGTTTACATCCGGAACCGACTGGTTGTTGGCCGTTCTTGAATTATTATAGCAGGCCACGTAGCAGGGATTGCTCTGCAGCGAGGAAATATAACTGCTCGTCATGATATCCCCCCGGTGCCCTGCAAAACGGTAGGTTCCCAGCATTCCGTTCCTTCGTTGATACAAGGCCAGGTTATGACCATTTTCTCCCAGGTAGGTATCCCATCCGTAGGCTGCATTATTGTCCATTGCCCAGCGGTTAGATCCGCCGCTTACAAACCAGGTCCTGTACCTGAAACTGTTTGTATAAATACTGTCTGTTTTCCTGAAAGGAGAACTCAGTTCTGGAACCAGTTCCCAGATGGAGCCGGGCTGGTAAAAACGAAATCCGAGACCCTGCAGGTATTGGTAAATACCAAAACATAATCCATTATCCTGCGGGGCGGAAAATTTTATATACCCCGAACCATCGCTCTGAACCCGGCATGCCTGGTTATCGGCAATGGTTGAATCGTAAATGAAGATGATTCCGGAAGCGGGAAGGCTGCTATATGACTGTGTGCTGAACTGGCTGTTCTTTATTGCTTTCTGCAAAAGCATAGCTGCATCCTCCGCAGTTGACTTAAGCAACTGGGACGACCCCTGTGGATAGAAGACGGTTTGAGCCTCAGTATAAAACATACATAAGACCAATACCGCTGTGGTAAGGCAGCAGCGAATGAACGCCATAGTTTAATGTTTGTGCGGATTGAAACTATGGTTCCATCACAGAAATACACGGATTTACAGGTTGTTCTTCTTTGGTCGGGAAAATATCAGATAATGGGGATTGTGGATTATCTGCGTTACTTGAGGGACTGTAAATATAGGCCAATTTGTTAGAAAACAAAACCTATTGCCCGGAATTATTTTGCACTGGGGCATTTATAGCTGCTGATATTAAGGGAAAGCCCTATTTCAGCGATAATATACTGGTCTCTTTGTTTGCTCCAGCCCCGCTGGCGGCCTTCCACACCTATAATGTTATCAGGATCAAGCTCGTAGGAGCGATCCTGTAATAAGCCTGCTGTGGAAAGAGGGGCAAAGCGGCTGGCACCAATATACGTGGTACTTACGTCGTCTAAGTAATCAGTCGTTGTAAACCGGTGAGCAATCTCAAAAGAGAGGTTCATCCGGTCGCTAATATTATATTTAATACCTACTCCCAGGGGTATGCAAACAGCCAGTGTGCTGTAGGGCTTTCTGCCATTGTACCCGATCTGTTGACCTTCTGTACCCAATGGCCGTAAAAATTCCTTCTTGCCATTCAGGTACGCATAGGGATCATAGGTAAATGCGCCAACACCCAATGTGATATAGGGGGTGAATGCATAATCCGGATCGCCTGGAATAAATTTAAAAAAGTTGAAATCACCCTGTAATGCCAGTTCCCAGATGTTGGAATTAAAGCTCAGGTTTCGGGTTTTCTGGTATTCATTCTTGCTGTAGGTGTCGCTGTACCCCAACTGGGCAAAATGAGCGCTGAGGCGGAGTCCTACATAATTACCAAATTGTTTACGGAAGAAGGCGCCTACGGCAGGCTTTGGCCGGTTAATGGCCGCACGGGTATTCAGGTCTCCAAAATAATGGGCGGCTCCCACGGTGATCCCGAACTCTCCTTTTTGTACATATTCATTGTGCTGTAACTGGGCCTGGGCACCAACTGCAGTCATCACCAGTAATAAGAGTACGCCGATTTTCATCTTCATACATGCAAAATAAAGAATTGTTTTGAAAAAAACGGACAGGGGGTGATTTTTGGATAAAGGCTTTGTTAATGTTCCGGTTATCTCTTTTCAATCCGCAGCCCGGCGCTCATGATGTGCGGCAGGGGGTCGTCTCGCATGATCTGTGAGATGCTGAAATAATATTTTCCGGCCTGCCTGAATCGTTTGGGTTCTCCATTAAGCAGTTTGCGCAGTTCCCAGATATCGTTCATGCCGGAGCCTTCCCATCCCCGGGCATCGTCACCAAGTTTTATATCCACCCGTTGACTGAATAGGGTATCTCCGGGAGCCTGCAGCCCGATGCGGAGCCAGATATTATTGTATTTATACGCATCGGTATGCCGGAGCACCAGGTAAATACTGTAGGCAGAACTGGTATCGGTAATAATGAAATGCCCCGTGACGGGAAAATCGCTGCGCCATTCGTATTTGGGAATCACGGCGCTTTTTTCAAACAGGTCGTTTTGCCGGCATGAGAAAAGAAAAAGCAGGCAACCCACAACGGGCAACAAAAACCAACGTTGTACCATATTATTATAAGCCGGGGATTTACTCATGGCTGATTTGCTTATTGCTTACAATACATTTAATACCTGTTCTTTGGCCTTTTCCAGTTCATCCTTCATCTTCACCACGCATTTCTGAATGTCGGCATCATAGGCCTTGCTGCCCGTGGTGTTGATCTCCCGTCCGATTTCCTGGAGAATGAAAGAGAGTTTTTTTCCCTTTCCTTCATCGGGTTCCTGCAGGATGGACCGGAAATATTCACAATGCTGCCGCAGGCGTATCTGTTCTTCGTGGATATCGATCTTCTCCATGTAATAAATGAGTTCCTGCTCCATCCGGTTATTATCGATGTTCTCTTTGCCTACGTTTTTCTCCAGCAACATATTGATCTCATCCCTGATCCTTTTTTTCCGGTTGGGTTCCAGTTTTAAAATGGCTTCTTCCTGTTCGTTAATGTTGGTGATGCGTTTAATCAGGTCTTTTTCCAGTACAGCGCCTTCTTCGGTACGGTGAAGGTTCAGGTCACTGAGGGCGGCCTGCAGTACTTTATGAAATTCCGAGAAATCAGTTTCGCTCAGCACGTCATTGGTGGGTGTAACCACTTCGGGCAGCCGGAGCAGGGCGCTTAATACCGAGTTGGTATCAATTTTTAATTCGGCGGCCAGGCTTTCGATCTGGCTGTAATAGGCCTTGATAAGGTCGGTGTTTATATTTACCGGTTTGGAAGTGCCGTTTTGTTTGATGGTGATGGTGCAGTCGATGGTTCCCCGTATCAGGCTTTCCTGCAATGCATTCCTGATCTCAAATTCATAGGGCCGTAGCAATGGTGGTAATTTCAGCTGCAGTTCAAACTGTTTCCCGTTGAGCGCTTTGATCTCCACCAGGAAGGTTTTATCATTCACGGTCTGTTCTGCTCTTCCAAAACCCGTCATTGATTTAAGCATGTGTTTTTATTTTGCTGCAAGTTACAGGATAAAGTCATCCGTTGGTTGGTGGATATTCATCAAACGGTTTCATACCCATGATGCGTTCCGGTTTATCCAGCGGGGCAAAACCAAACTGTGCATACAGCCCATGTGCATCCATGGTGGCCAGCAGCCAGCGGCGCAATCCCTGAAGGGCAGGATTGTTCATAATGGTTTCCATCAGCCATTTGCTTAATCCCTTTCCCCGGTACTCCTGTACTATAAATACATCGGCCAGGTAAGCAAAGGTTGCGTGGTCGGTAATCACCCGTGCAAAACCCACCTGCCTTCCCTGGTGGTAAACTCCAAAACAAAAAGATCCTTCGATGCTTTTTTCAACAACGGCCACCGGAATATTTTTAGCCCAGTAACTTTCATGGCAGAGGTACCGGTGGATCATAGCCACCTGCAGTTTTGTTTTATCAGTACTGATGATAAAATCATCATTGATGGTTTCAAAATTTTTCATGCCTGGTCAATTGAATGAAAAGAAACGGGTTGATAAAAATAATAAAGCCCGGCGTTTGACTGCCAGGCTTTGCTATATAGATGGGTTAGTAAGTACCGGGAACCAAATTCCCTACACAATATTAAAGAGAAATTTTTCTAACAGAAAAAAAAATCCAAAATATTTTATTAACATTTTTTTTTGGCCTGTGGATAAGGAAGCGTTTTCAACACATGTATCCTGCACGAAAACTTTTCGCAGCATCACAACAATGAGCACTAATCTGTTTGACCAGCAATTTTAGTGAATGTCTGAAACCATTGATTTAACAAGTATTTCAAGCGATGTGATTTTCCTGTGCATGGCATTATGTTTCCGGTTCAGTGAAAAAAAAATCATTCAGGCCTAAGAACGGAATGATGATCAGCCCCTTTTTTTCAGTGGCAAAAATTGCAAAAAATATTTTTTTAAAAATCCCGTTCTGCCTCCCTTTTTAAGGTTTTACCGGTTCAGCAACTAACATCAAAGAATGTACCTTTGGAAAAATTACCGTGTATGCAATTCCCTTCTCCTGTTTCACTGCCCTGGATCGCAGAATTGATCCAGGCAAAATTAGTAGGCAATGTGAATGCCCAGGCCACCGGCATCAACGAGATCCACAAGGTGGAAAAAGGTGATCTCGTTTTTGTGGATCATCCGAAATATTATACCAAGTGCCTGAACAGTGCTGCCAGTTTCATCATCATCAATAAAGAAACAGAAGTGCCGGAAGGGAAGGCCCTGCTGGTGGTTGACAACCCGTTTGAAGCCTATTGCAAAATCGTAAATCATTTCCGCCCGTTTGAACCGGCTGCAAAAATGATCAGCGACAGCGCAGTAATCGGTGAAGGTTCGTTCGTGTATCCCGGCGTATTCATCGGTAACCACGTGCGCATCGGCAGCAACTGCATCATTCATCCCAATGTAAGTATCCTCGATCACTGCATCATCGGCAACAACGTCATCATACAGGCGGGCACCGTTATCGGCAGCGACGCCTTTTACTATAACACCAAAAAAGACCGGGAGGTTTGGTATAAAAAAATGCCTAGCTGCGGCCGGGTAATCATTGAAGACGATGTGGAAATTGGTGCCGGCTGCACCATCGACCGCGGGGTAAGCCACGACAGCATCATCGGCAAGGGAACCAAGATGGACAACATGATCCATATTGGTCATGATACCGTCACCGGCAAGAACTGCCTCATTGCCGCACAGGTTGGTATTGCCGGCGTGGTGACGCTCGAAGACGGGGTGACGCTTTGGGGACAGGTGGGCGTGAGCAAAACATTGACCATTGGCGCCAATGCCACCATCTATGCACAAAGCGGCGTGGGAAAAGATACCGAAGGCGGCAAGGTATACTTCGGCAGCCCCATTGAAGATGCCAAAGAAAAAATGAAGGAACTGGTTTGGGTAAAACGAATTCCCGAACTATGGGAAAAAGTAATGGGCAAATAACCTTACTTCACCGTTCTTGTTTCAATCGCCATTACGTTCACCCCGTTGGCCTGCTGGATACGGGTGTATGACAGGCTGCCCGCTGTAAGAATAATGTTCTCCAGGTTCACCACCAGCGGCGTGGGATATTGCATGATCATTTTAATCTTTGTTCTTTCTGCATTGCTGTAATTCCATGTGAATCTGAATTCCTGCCCGTTGAAGGACCAGCTGCCCGTGTTATCCCCGTTGAACTTATAAAAATCATTATCGAGGTTGATCGTATTTTCTGCCCCGCCTCTTTTATAATAAGAAACAGTATTGCCTTCCATGATGCGGCTTTCATCCGCCTTCCATACCTGCATTGTTAATGGATCGGCCGGCCTGGCGGTTACACCGGCGCCCGGTATGGTGGCGGGTGAGGTAGACGCTTCCTCTTTCGGCGCCGCCGCATCCATATAATTATAGGGCAGCATATCGGCCACTTTTTCCCAGGCCCAGTAGCCTGTAATGATAATATCATCCTGTTCGTAGTAATAACCGTTCTGTTCTATCTCCAGCGATTCATTCGGTTGGAAAGACAGCACCGAAAGCTGGAATTTGGAAGAACCGCCTGGATTGGCATCGAGATATGGTTGCGGAGGCGTTTCATTTTTATATAGAACCGCCACTTCTTTCTGGTTAGGCAATATTTCCACCACCCGGGCTGTATCATCCATTTTATAATTCATGGCACCGTAAAAATTGCGGAGCGGAATGGCCTTTTCTTTGTCGTTTTCCTTCAGCAGGAACTGGATCTCAAATCCTTCTTCGGCTAGTTTTTTCCGGTACATGCTGCGCATGAAGTGCAGGATAGAGCCGTTGTACGCCAGTGTGCGGCCTGCTTTCCATTTCTCCCGCTGTGCATCATTGGCAGGTTCCATTTCCCTGAATAAGGGATAACCGGTATACACACTTACCTCCTTGTTATAATCGTGGGTGAACGAGTCGAGCGTATACCGGATGGAATAACCCAATGCATTGTTGTCGATCTCCACCGGGGCATCGGCGGTAATCTTCAACAGGTTCTTGCGTTTGTAAAAAAAGAAATGGATGGCTTCTTTGTTTTTGATGCTGCACTCCTGGCTGTTGGCGGTTTTACCGATAAAATGATCGAGGAAAAAGCTGCCGTATTTTTCCCAGCCGTCCTTTACTTCGAAACTGGCTTTCACCACCACGTCCTGCAATTCCTTTTCTTTCTGTTTCAGTTCAACAATGATGGAATTATTTCCTTCGTCGCCCGAGGTGATCCGTTTTGTTTCTGTCTGGTACCCGGTAAACGTAATCACCAGGTTGTACCCGCCGTTGGGTAAATACAGGGTAAAGTTTCCTTCATTATCGGTGGCAGTTCCCAGGGTGGTGTTTTCGGCAAACACCGAAGCGGCCTGGAGCGGTTGTTTACTCACTGCATCCAGGATCCTTCCTTTGACAATGAATGTTGATTGGGAGAATGCCATAGCCGGCGCAATAAATGCCAGCAGGCTGAACAGGATCTTTTTCATTTGATATTTAACTGGATTAAACAATTGAACCGCTAATGTACATCAACGGCTGTTAAGTTTTTGTTGAAATGCGGCGCAGGTGAATGCAATGCTTTCTTCCAGCGGGCGGTAGGTAAACTGCGGAAGAAATTTTTTCAGCTTGCTGTTGTCAAAATTTGCTTTGGTAAGTGCCGTGGCGGCCGTTTCTTTTGTCACCAGTGGGTTCTTCCCGCTAACCCGGCTTTTAACAGCCTCCCACCTCCACACGATCTTCGCCAGGGAGGAAGTTACTTTTTTATACGGCGGCCGTTTTCCAAAACCTTTTGCAATCATATTGAACACGTCCCGGTATCCCCGGTTTTCGGCACTCAGGATGAAGCGTTCGGCGCTGATATCACTTTCCATCAGATCGATCATTGCTTTTACCACATCCCGTACATCTACAAAACCGGTACTGCCATCCGAATACCAGGGAAACTCATTGTATACATTTTTAAAAATGGCCGATGACCCGCTGTTCCAGTCGCCAGGACCAACAATGATGGTTGGATTCACCATTACCGCATCCAACCCTTCGCCAATCCCCCGCCATACTTCCATTTCGGCCAGGAACTTGCTTTGCCCATACGCACTGTTGCTGGTTTCTTCGGTCCAGTTCATGGTTTCATTGATGAGCTGTCCTTCCCGGATCCTTCCCAATGCCGCCACCGAACTTACATATACCATCTTGCGGATCCCGGCATCCAGGGATGCATTTACCACATTGGCGGTGCCTTCAATATTTACTTTAAATAATTTTTCCCGCTCTTTGGGATTAAACGTAACGATGGCGGCGCAGTGGTACACCTCTTCCACTCCTTTCATGGCCTCTTCCAGTCCAACCACGTCGAGTATATTGCATTTTACCTGCGTTAAACTGCCCGAATCAAAATCGGGCAGGGTGGTATGGTTGTACAGGGCAATTACTTTCTTACCCTTTGCAAGTAACTGCCTGATCAGTTCCGATCCGACCAGCCCCGCCCCACCCGTTACCAAAACCATAAACAGAAGTTTTTACAAATATAGACTAATGAAAGGCGGAAATTTTACCCGGTCAAAGCAGCCAGGGTCTTTACACCCATATAGGTCATCGCCAGCACCACAATCCACCCGGAGATGGAAAGCCAGTATGGATGTTTATATTCTCCTGTTATCTTTTTACGATAGGCTGCAACCAGCATAATGCCGAGTGCAAATGGCAATATGAATCCATTTACCGCTCCTGCCATCAGCAGCAGTTTTACCGGTTGTCCCACCAGCAGAAAAATAACCGTTGAAACAATAATAAAACCAATGATGATCTCCCGGAACCGTTTTGATACCACCGGGTGAAGTAACCGGGCAAAGGTGACCGATGTAAATGCTGAGCCCACCACCGATGTAATGGCTGCACTCCATAATACCAAGCCGAATACCCGGTAACCCAATTCGCCGGCAGCGCTTTGAAATACGGTTGCTGCGGGATTCTGGCTGCTCAGCGTGATGCCCTGCCATACAATTCCCAAGGCAGCAATAAAAAGAATAAGCCGCATCAATGAAGCAATGAGAATGGCAGAAACCGCACTTTTGGAAACTTCTTTGATACTGCCTCCCCCACCGATGCCCGCTTCGAGTAAACGATGAGCGCCTGCAAAACTGATGTAGCCACCTACTGTGCCGCCAACAATGGTAAGGATAATGGTTTCATTGATCGAATCAGGAATGAATGTTTTGACCAGCGCCTCTTTTACGGGAGGATGTGATTGAAAAGCGACATACATCGTTAGCCCGATCATTATAAAGCCCAGGATCTTTGCAAAAATATCCATGGTTTTGCCTGCCTCCCGGAATATGAAAATAAGAATGGCAAGTACACAACTGATAACAGCCCCCACCTGAACACTGCAGCCTGTTAAAACATTTAACCCAAGTCCGGCACCGGCAATATTGCCGATATTGAATGCAATGCCACCCAATATGATCAGTACCGAGAGGACGTAACCGGCTCCCGGTACTACCCGGTTGGCAATATCCTGTGCATACAACCGGCTTATGCTCACTATGCGCCAGATATTGAGCTGTGCGCCGATATCCATCAAAACAGAAATGAGGATCACAAAACCAAAACTGGCCTTCAGTTCCGCAGTGAACTTAGTGGTTTGGGTGATAAAACCCGGGCCGATGGCCGAAGTGGCCATCAGGAATGCTGCGCCCAGCAAAGGGCCCGAGAGGAAGGATTTATTTTTCACGCAGTGTTTTATAGATGGCTTTAGCAAATTCCACGGCATGAGTTCCGTCCCCATGAATGCAAACGGTATCTGCCTGAATGCGGACCGTTTCTCCTGTAACCGCAACGACACTATTTTCTTTTACCAATTTCATTACCTGCTGCAGCATGGCACTTTCATCGGTGAGCAAGGCGTTAGGCTGTGATCGTGGAGTAAGTGAACCATCGGACTGATAGGTTCTGTCGGCAAAAACTTCGCTGGCCGTCCGCAATCCTTCCTTTTTTGCCATATCGATCATCACAGAACCCGAAAGCCCGTAATACATGAGTGAAGAATCAAAATTCTTCACGGCCCGGGCAATGACGTGAGCAATGGGGGTTTCCTTCGCTGCCATATTATATAAGGCGCCATGTGGTTTCACGTGATGCATCTTTCCCCCTTTCTTTATTATGACACGGTTCAGGATCTCCAGCTGTTCCGTTACCAGCCTGTGTATATCTATCAACGAAAGCTGCATTGCTGTTCTTCCGAAATTCTCCCGGTCGGGTAAAGAAGGATGGGCACCGATGTGTACATTATGCTGCAGGCAAAGATCAACAACCCGCTCCATGGTTGCTGCATCTCCGGCATGGTAGCCACAGGCAATATTGGCGGAATGAATATAAGGCATCAGCAATGCTTCGTTGCCTACTCCCTCACCCATATCGCAGTTGATATCGATCAATGTTGGAAATATTTTTGATACTGCTGCCGGAAAGCCGCCTTGATCTCCTGCAGTTTTTGCTGTCTTGAAATTAGTGCATCTTCTGCTTCCGCCGCATCGATGATGGTAAAGCGGAACTCATCACCGGGGTTAAGCTGGGCCAGGGGTGGTATATCCGCTTTGATCACCGATGCAATGCGTGGGTATCCACCAGTTGTTTGGTGATCGGCCATCAGCACGATCAGGTTTCCATCAGGGAGCAATTGGACTGTTCCGGCATCTACGGCAGAGGAAATCATTTCTACCGGTTTCTCCGTAAACAAACGAGGCCCGTTCAGGCGATAGCCCATGCGGTCGTTTTGATTGTTTAAAGCAAAAGACTGCTCGCTGAATATTGTTTTTGAGGAAGATGATAACAGGCTCCATTCCGCTCCGCATATACAGCGCAATGTTTTGTTTACCGGGTACACTTCCTGCAGTTCCTGAGATGTGAAGCCCCAGGGAAGTATTTTATTCTCCGTTAAAAAAAATGACGGTTCACCAAATTCAATCACATCTCCTTTTTTCAGGGAACGGCCGGCATATCCGCCGGCGGCTGCTTTCAGGTGTGTACTGCTGCTGCCAAGCCATTTTTCGGCTATCCATCCCTCACGAACAGCGAGATAAAGTTTTGAACCATGCACCGGCTTCCGGAACTTCAACACCGAATCTTTTTTTATCAATACCGGTTTCCAAACAGGCAACGGGATCTCATCCACACAAGCATCCATATCTGCTCCTGCCAGGCTTATCAATGCATCTTTCCGGAATACAATCTCCGGCGCCGGGAAATTCATTTCAAGTACAGCCGCATCTTCCTCATTCCCCACCAGGTAATTGGCTGCATGCATCGCAAAAAGGTCCATGGCACCACCGGGACCAATGCCGGCATCCCGGTAGCCATACCGTTGCTTACCCTGCACCGTGGCAAGTAGTCCTTGTTTATGAATGATGATACTCATCTTGTCTTTCAAATTCTTCCCGGGTAATGGGCACAAATCTGACCTCATCACTTGCTGCCAGCAAACAAACCGGTTCTTTCATCTTGTCAAATATTTTAAGTGGTGTTTCTCCGATCAGCTGCCAGCCACCCGGCGAATCCAGCGGATAGATGCCTGTTTGAAAACCGGCAATGCCAATGCTTCCCGCTTTTACTTTTGTTCGGGGCGATGAGCGCCGGGCTGTTGCTATTCTTTCATCAACGGGTCCCATATAAGGGAAGCCGGGTAAAAACCCAATCATGAATACCCGGTAGGTACGGGAATGATGCAGGGTTATGACCTCTTCTTTTGAAAGATTGTTTTGTGAAGCAACGAAGTCCAGGTCTTCACCATGGTAATAAACAGGAATGATGACAGTCTTTTTTTTGAAGAGTGCCGGGGTTTCATTCATCGTATCGGCACGTTGCCGCACGATGGCTTTTACCAGGTCGGCTGCCGATCGTACTCCCGGATGGCCGTTTCGTACCAGCAAGGGATCATAAAATACAGTCAATGACGAATACGAGGGAACTGTTTCGACAAGACCAATGAAGGGTTCTGTGCGGAATGATTGATGCAGGCTGATCACCCGGTCATTGATCGCTTCTTGGATCGTATTGCCAAAGGAAACCAGCAAAGCTGTCTCATTAAGGGCTGATATGCTGTAAGCCGGTGAAGGAATAAATATTACTTTTAGCAGTCAAAAATAACAAGATGCCGGGTAAATACTTTTTCTTATTGGCCCTACTGATCACAGGGTTTGCCGCTGCTGCCCAGGAACCGCATTACGTAACCAGGAACGGGCAGATTGTTCTTACACAAACCGGCGCTTCCCATTTTGCCCTGCTGCCGCTTCGTTGTGCAGAAAAGGAATTGCCATACAAGACAGGAATCACGTTTGGAGATTCTTCACTGATTACAGCGCCAAAAAATTATCACCCGGCATTCTTTGGCTGTTTCGACTGGCACAGCAGTGTACACGGGCACTGGATGCTGGTGCGGCTGCTGAAGTTATTCCCCGGTTTGCCCGAAGCAAAACAGGTGAGGGAGCTGTTCAACAAACATTTTACTGAAGCAAATATCCGGCAGGAGATCCGCATCTTCCTGTCGAAAGACAATAAGAGTTTTGAGCGTACCTATGGATGGGCCTGGCTGCTGCAGTTGCAGGATGAACTGCTTGGCTGGAACGATGCCGATGCACAGCGCTGGGCGGCAGCCCTGCAGCCGCTGGCTACCGAACTTTCAAAACTTACCTGCAGTTATCTTTCCAAGCTGGTTTATCCCATCCGGGTGGGAGAACACAGTAACCTTGCATTCGGACTCAGCATGATGTACGATTATGCCGTTCACCGTCACGATACCGCACTAAGCCGTTCGATCAAAGAAGCAGCTATGCGTTTTTATTTTGGGGATAAGAATTGTCCGTTCAGCTGGGAACCCGGAGGCTCCGATTTTTTGAGCCCCTGCCTGGAAGAGGCTGACCTGATGCGTAAAGTGCTTCCCGCTTCTGCATTCATTTCCTGGCTGAAGAAATTCATGCCACTGCTTTTCGACAAGAACTTTACCATAAAACCCGGAGAAGTGAAAGACCGCACAGATGGTAAACTGGTTCACCTGGATGGGTTGAATTTAAGCAGGGCCTGGTGCCTGAAAGGAATGGCGGCAGTAACAAAGAATGAACACCTGCTCAAGCTGGCCAATGAACACCTGGAAGCAGCATTGCCACAGGTGGCGAGCGGTAATTATGAGGGGGAACACTGGCTTGCTTCCTTTGCAGTATATGCCCTCACCAGTAAACAGCAGGATTAGTATTGGTAAAACCCTTTACCTGTTTTCTTTCCCAATTCGCCCTTCGCCACTTTTTCGGCCTGTACAGGCGACGGCATGAAACGTTCAGCTTTTCCAAATGCTTCATATACTGATTGCGAAACGGCAAAGTTGATGTCCATGCCGATGAGGTCCATCAAACGAAAGGGCCCCATCTTAAAACCGGTGGCTTCCATGATCTCGTCCACCGTTTCGAAAGTGGCGGCTCCTGTTTCCACCAGTTTCATCGCTTCCAGGTAATAATGCCGGGCAACGCGGTTTACAATAAAGCCCGGGGCATCTTTGCACATCACAGGTGTTTTACCGAGTTTCAAACACAGGTCGTAAATCGTTTTTGCCACCACCCCGGATGTTTGGTCTCCCATCACCACTTCCACCAGTTTCATGATATTGGCAGGATTGAAGAAGTGCATGCCCACCACCCTTCCGGGATTGGTAATTGTTGATTGAATGGCTGAAATGGATAAAGAAGAAGTATTGCTGGCAAAGATGGTTCCGGCATCATTTACTTCCGTTAACTGGCTAAACAAGGAAACCTTTGCTTCGAGTTTTTCTATGATCGCTTCTATGATAACATCCGCTTTGCACCGGTGTATGCTGCTGATGAATTGTATCCGGTTAAAGATCTTTCCTTTTTCTTCTGCTGAGATCTTTTGTTTATCTACCAGGAACTGCAGGTTCTTCAGTACAGAAGCCCTTGCTTTTTCCAGCACCTGTTCGTTAATATCAAACAAGAATGCCTGGAACCCGCTTTGTGCTGCAGAAAGCGCAATACCGCTGCCCATGGTGCCGGCGCCAATAACACAAATGGAGTTGATTGCTTGAGACATGTTATGAAGTAAATTAAACAGCTCCCGTAAACTGGTCGAGGAAGCGAACATCATTCTCACTGAACAGGCGCAGGTCTTTGATCTGGTATTTCAACATGGTAATGCGTTCGATACCCATGCCGAAGGCAAAGCCGGTATATTTATTACTGTCGATGCCGCAATTGTCGAGCACATTCGGGTGAACCATACCACAGCCGAGTATCTCCACCCAGCCCGTTTTTTTACAAACATTGCAGCCCTCGCCGCCGCAGATGAGGCAACTGATGTCCATTTCGGCACTGGGTTCGGTGAAGGGAAAATAGCTTGGCCGGAAACGGATCTTCACTGTTTCACCAAACATCTCCTGCACAAAGAAGTACAGGGTTTGTTTCAGGTCGGCAAAGGAAACATTTTCGGCGATGTACAACCCTTCCACCTGGTGAAAAAAGCAATGCGCCCGGGCACTGATGGTTTCGTTGCGGTATACCCTCCCCGGGCAGATGATGCGGATGGGAAGTTTTCCTTTTTCCATCTCCCGTACCTGCACGCTGGAGGTATGCGTGCGTAATAACCAATCGGGGTTTTGAGAAATATAAAAAGTGTCCTGCATGTCGCGGGCAGGATGATTCTCGGGCAGGTTAAGTGCCGAGAAATTATGAAAGTCATCTTCAATCTCCGGCCCTTCGGCTACGGCAAAACCCAGGCGCTGGAAGATAGAGATGATCCGGTTCTTTACCAGGCTGATGGGGTGACGGCTGCCCAGCGGCATCGGGTCGCCGGGAAGCGTGAGATCGATAGTTGAAGTTTGAGGTTTGCCGTTTGAAGCCGAGGCAGACTTCAGTACTTCGTATTTTTCTTCCGTAAAAAGTTTAAACTCGTTCAGCAGCTGGCCGGCTTCTTTTTTATTTTCGGCAGCCACGTTCTTCATTTCGCCCATCAGGGATTTTACCAGGCCCTTGGAGCCCAGGTATTTAATGCGGAATGATTCGGCATCGCCTCCATTGAATGCTGCGATCTCTTTTTTCAGTTCTTCAATCTGTGTTAACAGCTGTTGCATACCGCAAAGATAAGGAACACCGGGTTTAACCGGAGTATCATCCCGGTAAAGATTGTAGCCGGCTTGAACCACATAGAACATAGTATACAGGAATACACAATAGAACCCATGTGATATCTATGTTCCCTGATGTGCCTATGTGGTCAGCCCTGAGATCAGATTGCTTTACACAATATTTAACAGGCAGGATTTTGAAACCGCATTTCCGCACTATTATCTTCATTGCTCAATTAAACAATCACCCTCATTTTATGGACCCTGACCCTGCCACCGGCGGCTACCCCGGTACACAAACCGAAGCCGTCACCTCCCAGTTCTTAAAAACAACATTTATGACCGTTGTTTTTTCTGCCTGCCATGGATTTAAAACAGAAACGAACACCCCATCCATCAGCATCCATGCTTCGCCGCCCGACACGGTTGCAGTTCAACCGGCAAAGGCCGATGCCCCGAAGAAAAAAAAGAAGACCATTTATCTCACATTCGATGACGGGCCAAATAAAGGAACCCGGAATATGTATGATGTGATTAAAAAAGAAGAAGTACCCGTCACCCTTTTCATCATCGGCGAACATGTATATGGCAGCAAAGACCAGGCAGCCATTTTCGACAGCCTGGTGAATTGCCGGTACATCGAGATCGCCAATCACAGTTTCACCCACGCCTTCAAAAATAAATTCCTGAAATTTTACCAGGTGCCCGACAGTGCCTTGAAGGATTTTAAACGCTGTGCCGACAGCCTGCAGTTAACATCCAACATCATCCGCACGCCCGGAAGAAATATATGGCGAACAAGCACCGTCAACAGTACCGACATCAAGGCATCGTCACCAGCGGCAGATACTTTATATGCCAACGGTTTCCTGGTGGTGGGCTGGGACCTGGAATGGCATTACGACAAAAGCCTCAACCTGCTTACTACCGGTGAGCAGATCATACAGCAGATAGACAGTATGTTCAGCAACAGCAAAACAAAAACACCGGGCCACCTGGTGCTGCTGGCACACGACCAGGTATATGAAGATTCTTCCGATTCCACGCAATTGAGCCAGTTTATTGTACGTTTAAAGGCAAAGGATGAGTACGATTTTGAAACGGTAAGCCGGTATCCCGGACTTAAAAATTAACGACGTCCATTCTTATAAAAGCCTTATTTTTATTTCTTAAATAATCAACTATGGAATTATTCAAATCTGGTAATCCTGCGCTGTCTGAAAAAAGATTCAAGGATACCGTATTGTCCGATGTGGTGACCAACGAAAATGCCATGACCGTGAAAGGCACGTTGCAGAAATTCGGTTTTCTTTTCCTGATGGTAATGGGTACTTCGTTTTACTCCTGGAAACAATTTGCCGGGGGAGCCAATGTAATGCCGCTTATTTATATAGGCGCTTTTGGCGGACTGGCGGTAGCCCTGGTTCTTATATTCAAAAAAGAATGGAGTCCATACCTGGCACCGGCCTATGCCCTGCTGGAAGGATTGTTTGTGGGCGCCATTTCGGCCTATTATAATTTTGCGTTTGCTGATGTGGCCCCGAATATCGTGATCAATGCCGTGGGACTCACCTTCGGAACCGCCGTGGGCATGTACCTGCTTTACAGTTTCCGTATCATCCGGGCTACTGAAAAGTTTAAATCAATCATACTCACCGCCACGGCTGGTATAGCCATCTTTTACCTGCTTACCTGGGTGCTGGGTTTCTTTGGCATTAATTTCCCCTTCCTGCATGAAGGGAGTGCATTGGGTATCGGGTTTTCCGTTTTTGTAGTGGCACTGGCTGCACTTAACCTCATCATCGATTTTGACATGATCGAGAACGGGGTAGAAATGGGCGCTCCCAAATACATGGAATGGTATGGTGCATTCGGATTGCTGGTAACCATTGTGTGGTTGTACCTCGAGATCCTGCGCTTGTTGTCGAAGATCAGTAAACGATAGATAGTATCTGAAAATTAAAAAGAGTAATGCTCCCCAATGGGGAGCATTTTTATTTCAGTCCGGTAAGAAGTTGTTTTACTTTCCCGGCAATGAGGTCTCTAACTTCATTGAATTGCTCCGGCTCCATATGCTTCGGGTCAGGAATCTGCCAGTCGATGAACTGTTTGGCCGGCATCCATGGGCAGGCATCGCCGCATCCCATGGTAACCACAGCATCAAAAGGAGCAAACTCCTTTACATCATCAAGGCTCTTGCTTTCATGCTTTGCCAGGTCATAGCCCAGCTCCTTCATAGCGGCAATGGCTTTGGGATTTACCAGGCCACTGGGTTTGCTGCCGGCGCTGTAAGCCTCTACTTCGTTACCCCCCAGCATTTTCGCAAACGCCTGGCTCATCTGCGAGCGGTTGCTGTTTTCAATGCATACAAACAAGATCTTCTTCATAGCTGCTTTTTCATTACCACGGCGGTGGAAGGACAGAGGCTTACAAACTGGTCCGTCTGTTGTATTGGTTCCGGGGCCGTTACCCGGTCAATCACTTCGTATCCCTGTCTTGCGAAAAAATCTTTTGCGGTATGGGTGATGAGGTACAGGGCATCAATCCCCTTTTCCCTCGCAATCACCTCTATCCGTTCGTTCAGTTTTTTCCCATAGCCCTTCCCTTTCAGTTCTGCCAGTACACTTATGCTGCGCAGCAGGGTGCATCCGGGAAAGATGTCGAGCCCGGCCGTGCCGATCATTTTTTCTCCTTCCCAAAAGGAATAAAGCTCGGTGTTTTCGCTGATATCAGTAACGGGCAGGCCCTGTGCTTCCAGCAGGGTCATTACCCGGGATCGCTCTGCGTTACCGTCAGCGATTGTTAAAACAGGCTGTGTTGCTGATGAGGTCATGCTGATGTATTGAGTAGTTATAAAATTACAATTACCAGATATATCTCCGCTGCGTTCTCATTTTGACCATCCGTTGAATATTCCACAGGTCGGCTACTGTAAGCAACCGTCGGCTGGCCGGGTTCGCTTCCTGCTCCGGTGCAAAAGTAGTTGCAGACAATTCCACCTGCTGCCGCAGATCAATGGTTACTTTGTCTTTTTTAATGACGCAATACCCCTGGCCGGAAAAGTATTCCTTTGCCTTGCTTACGAGGCAGGGCCAGTAATCACAGATGCCTTCTTCGGCATAGCGTTCCAGCGAGGCATTGATGATGGCGTTGAGTTCTTCCCGCTGTTCTTTTTTAATGCCGGGAAGCTGATGCAGCTGCCGGCAGTCTTCAAATATTTCAAGGCCTTCAATACCGATCACCCGTTCGCCATTCAGCCACAGGTAGCTGAATGTAGTTTCTTCTGTTTTTGATGGGTGCGATGCCAGCAATTCTGTTTTCATGATGTTTATTTTAATTCGGTTAATTTTCAGGTAAGGCCGGCATTGTTACTCTTTGCCGGCCCTGGTTTTTTTAGCAGCAACCCCAATCGGTGAGGCCACAGCATCCGCTGTTTGTTTCGCAACAACCCGGATCTTTCTGATTTGTGTTCATGGCTTTACTGTTTATGATGAAAAATACTTTCTAACAACAGCCGCTTCCGGGTTCACAGCATTTGCGCTCATCTTTGGCAGGCTTTTCTGCATAAACGGTTATGCTGCTGATCCGGGTGGTTCCCTTTTTATATTCTGCAATCTCCCCGGCACTCAGGTAATTGGCAAGGATGTCATCCGGAATATGAATGATTTTATCCTTCTGAACGAGAACATTTTTAAACCCGGCCTCCTGGATCATTTCCAGGTACACCTGCTTTTGTACAGCGCCCGACACACAACCGGCATACAGTTCTGCCACTTCCTTCCATTTAGCAGGCAGGTTCCCCTCTAATACTATATCGGAAATGGAAAAATGGCCGCCTGGTTTCAGCACCCGGTAAATCTCGCTGATCACTTTGTATTTATTGGGCACGAGGTTCAATACACAATTACTTACGATTACGTTTGCGTAGTTGGAGGTTACGGGCATATCATCGATATCGCCCAGCCTGAACTCCACATTATTGAAACCGAGTTTTTCAGCATTAACTCTTGCTTTGCTGATCATGGCTTCGGTAAAATCAATGCCCAGCACTTTACCGCCTTCGCCCACCAGTTTCCGGGCTATAAAGGCATCATTACCGGCGCCGCTGCCAAGATCGATCACGGTATCACCGGCGCTGATTTTTGCAAATTCGGTAGGCAAACCGCAGCCCAGCCCCAGGTCGGCATCAGGATTATAGCCTTCCAGTTTGCTGTAATCGTCGGCCATAATATTATACACGTCGTCTCCACAGCAGGCGGATGTGGCGCCGCAGCAGGAAGCGGCATTCAGGCCTTTATCCTGTTGCGCAATGGCTGCATATTTTTCTTTTACCAGTTCTTTGATTTGGGATTCGTTGTTCATGGTTTTCGTTTTGCCCCATACCCCGCCAACCGGCCTGGTACGGGAGGTTATTAATTATTTTCAGCAACAGGCTTTTTCGTTCTGCACTTTCAGCTTATTGAACAGTGAACTGAATTCGCCCATGAATTTGTCGAAGGCCTTCCAGTTGATGCAGTAGCAGCTCCGCGGTCCGTCGATATTGCCATCGATCAGCCCGGCGTTCTTCAGTTCTTTCAAATGCTGCGATACGGTGGACTGGGAAAGCGGCAGCACATCTACAATTTCGCCACAAATACACTCATTGCGCTGGGCCAGCAGCTTGAGGATGGCAATGCGGGCCGGGTGCGCCAGGGCCTTGGCAAAAGCCGAGAGGTCCTGCTCTTTCTGCGTAAATTCTTCTTTTTTATGAATGGCCATTGTTTTTATTTTATATCGCAAATATACGATAAAGAAATCCAGATCTCCAAATTTTTCCTGAAAAATTTGTCGCGGGCCCTACAAATAACCCCTGGGGGTTACCGGCCGGAACTGATTTTGAGGGAGTTTTGCAGGTGGCCGGGATTATTAAAACCCGGAACTAAGCTATACTTTTAAGTATGAGATGGCTGATACTATATAGTGCCGTTCTTTTCGTGTGGCCCGTTGCCGGACAAATAAAGCCCGCCCCAAACAGAACAGAAGATAGCGCCGCCATTAAACAATACCTTGTACGCAGTAAAGAGCTATCCGAAAAAAATACAACAGCGGCCATCAGCTGGGCAACAAAAGCACTTGCTGCCGCTGAAGCCATTAACTATCTTCCGGGTATGGCGGCCAGTGAAACCGAACTGGGTATCCTGTACGTAAAAACAAGATCGTATAACGAGGCACTTACCCATCTTGAAAAAGCCAAACCGGCCTTGCAGAAACTGAATGATGAGATATCGCTTGGCATTTTATACAAGACCATCGGCGATATTTACTCCGCCCGGAGCTATTTTCGCCAATCGTTCGACAACTACCGGGAGGCAGCCGCCCTGTTGCGCAAAACGGGTCAGTTGAAATTGCTGAACGAATGCCAGGATGCGATGGGAAATATCACACTTGATTTTGGTCAGCCCCGTGGCGCCCTGGGGTATTTCAAAAGATCCCTGGCTGTTAAAACCAGCCTGAACGATGAACCGGGTATCATCGCAACCAACAGCAAACTTTCCAAGATCTATTTTTCCCTGAAACAATACGATAGTGCCCTTTACTTTTCCCGGGAAGTGCAGCGGCTGGCGAAAGAAGATGCCGAAGCAAGAGCCGACGGAGCAATCGATGAATTCGTAAATCTTAGTTTCCTGGGGAAACTGGAAGAAGCAGCCGAAGCCAAAAAGCAGGCGGAAAAAATGATTGCCCGGCAAAGCAACCTGGCCAATACGGTAAGATTGCTGGCCGCAACATCGGGTTATTACATGGCAACCAAAGACAAGGCCATGGCCGAGAGGTATTTTGATTCTGCCGCCTCCCTCGTTGAAAAGTCAAGAAGCCCAGAACTGGCCATTACAGGACTGACATTACTGTCTGAAATGAGCAGCCAGACAGAAGATTATAAAACGGCCTTCCGGATGACCAGGTTGTTGGATAAATACAAAGACATTTTCCGCAATGAAAACATTGAACGGATCAGTGCAGAGATCAGGAACAATGCCGATGCCAGTCTGAAAGAGAAAGAGATTGAATACCTCAGCCTGGTTAATAAACTGAAAGAACAGGAACTGAGCAAAGAAGAACTGAAACGCATGGCCTTATTGAGAGAAAATATCTTAAAGGATTCTTCCCTGGCCAGCCAGCGACTGCTGATGGCAGCCCTCGAAACAGAATCTAACTTGCGAAACAGCCAGTTGTCAAAAGAAAAAGAATTAAGCCTTTCTCTCAGCCGTGAAAACAACCTTAAGCAGCAATTGCTGAATGATGAGCGGAGGAATAAAAACATGCTTTGGGCCGGGCTGGCGCTGATGACCTTGCTGGGAGGCATTATTTTCTTCCAGTTTAAAAAACAACAGAAGAAAAACGCCATCATCAACAAACAAAGTTCCGAGCTGGAAGTGCTGAACAAGGAGATTCATCACCGGGTAAAGAACAACCTGCAGGTGATCAGCAGCATGCTCGACCTGCAGTCGCAGTCATTGAATGACGAACGGGCAACCGCTCTCATCAAGGAAGCCATCCAGCGGGTACAGAGCATGGCCTTCATCCACCAGAACCTGTACCAGGGCAACGTGGTGAACAGCGTGAACATGAATGAATACATCCGCATGCTGAGCAACCACCTGTTCCAGACCTATAATATCCGCACCGATAAGATCCGCCTGCATACTTCCATCGAAGACATGAACCTGCATACCGACACTGCCATTCCGCTGGGCATGATCCTGAATGAACTCATCAGCAATGCATTGAAATATGCATTCAGGGAGAAAGATTCCGGCGACATATGGGTTACACTGAAAAAGCAAAACAATGAGATGCTTTTAGAAGTAAAAGACAACGGCATCGGGTTAAAGGCCGGTTTTGATCCTGACAACAGTGGTTCATTCGGCTATGAGATCATCAAAGCTTTTGCCCAGAAGATGAAGGCCCGGATGAATATCGACGGGAGTGATGGCACCGATGTTCAGCTGATTATTTCCCGATTCAAAACAATTACCTGATATGTCCGGCATAAAAGTACTGATCGTTGAAGATGAACCGCTGATTGCCAAAAACATCGGCATGTACCTGAACAACCACGATTATGAAGTGGCCGGTATTGCCTATGATCCGGAAGAGGCATTTTTTCAGTTGAAAAAAAATCAGCCCGACCTTGCCATCCTGGACATTAACCTGGAAAGTGATAAAACGGGGATTGACATTGCCGACTACATCAACCGGAACAACTTCATCCCCTTTATTTACCTCACTTCTTATTCCGACAAAGAAACACTGGAAAAGGCAAAGCAAACCAATCCCTCGGGCTTTATCGTAAAACCCTTTAACGAAAAAACCCTGTACGCCAGCATCGAGATTGCCCTGGCCAATCATGCCACACAGGCAAACCGGCACGTACGGGTGTTGTTGCCGGATAAGATCAATAAACAGCTTACGGCGCCGCTGAGTGAACGGGAATTTGACGTGATGCGGTTATTGTATGAAGGAAAAACAAACCAGCAGATCGCCGGTTCTCTCTTCATTGCCATGAACACACTGAAAAAACACATCAACAACGCTTATTTCAAATTAGACGTGACCGGCCGTACGGCTGCCATTGCCAAACTGAGGGATTGCATGCTGCAGTGACCACCGGTAAAATCACCCTTCGGTTCTATCCGTAATGCATTTAATGATCACATCTTTGATTTGTAATCATTAAATACCATGAACAGAAAAATTATTACTGCCGCATTCATTGCATTCACCCTGTTCTCCTGCCAGAAGGAAGACAGCATTACCCCCATCAACGGAACCGGAACCAATTCCGGTTATGTAAAAGGCAAGAACCGTTTTACCATAACCGTTGATGGTGTGGAAAGGGAATATTATGTTCATGTCCCTGCCGGCTATACAAATAGTTCTGTAACACCAGTTGTCATTATGTGCCATGGCGGCGGGCAGACCGGTGAACAGTTCTATAATATTTCCGGCTGGAAAGAAGTTGGTGATTCAGTTAATATTCTCACCGTTTTCCCAACTGCTTTAGTTTATTGTACAAACGAAAATGGAGTAATTACAAACATGACGAAATGGAATTCTTTTCCTGGCGGTTCTGATATTTGCCCTGGAACTAATCCCAAAGACGACGTTAAGTTTATGAAGGAGATGATAGCGGCTATGAAAGCCAGATTTAAAGTTGATGAGAAGCGAATTTATATGGTAGGATTTTCAAATGGCGGGCAATTCACTGCCACCTGTTCTGTAGAAATATCAGATATGCTGGCAGCAGCGATTGCCAGCGGCGGAGGCGGCGCTTTCCCCCGTGATACCACCTGCAACCCGGTTAGGTTATTGCCATCTATGCTCATGTTTGGCAGTAAGGATGGAAAAATGATAAAAGGTTTAGGGCTCCAGGCAGGCTCAAGCGTACCAATGGGTTTTACCCAGCTATATACAGCATATCCATATTTGTATAGTGTACAGCCCAAGCCTTATATCAATACGTTTCGCCTGAATGCATCATCTTATACTGTAAGCGGTGATACAAATTCAGTCGTTATGGCAGATTATGTGGGTTTATCCGGCAATCCGAACAATGTGTTCAGAATGGTGGAAGTAAAAGGAATGGATCATGAATATCCAAATGGCGTCAACTACCCGCTAAGAGGAGCCGTTTTTCATTGGGCCTGGTTCAAACAATACAGCCTGCCCTGAGCCGTTAAACCTTCTGCATAAAAAACAATCAAATACACTTCAACCAACCCCTTATTACTAAAACACACAACAATGAAAAAGCTACAACTTCTTACCTGCCTCATCACCGCTTCCCTGGTGAACATAGGCATTGCCCGTGCACAGGAGGCCGATTCAACCGGTCTGCCTGGTGATAATTTCAGCCTGCAGGGCGCCATTGAAATGTTTAAAAAAGCCGGATCACCGGAAGAATTCGAGAAGCTGATCAATACCGAATCAAACAACGTGAACAACCTTGACCTGAATGGGGATGGGGAAACAGATTATGTACGGGTGATTGACAAATCAGATAAAGACGCCCATGCTTTTGTGTTGCAGGTAGCCGTTTCGGAAAACGAAAACCAGGACATAGCCGTGATTGAGCTCGAAAAGAACGGCAGTGAATCGGCGGTATTGCAGATTGTGGGCGACGAAGAGATTTATGGCGAAGAAGTGATTGTAGAAGCATCAGATGGAACCGACGGTGATGACGATGCTGGCCCGGCCAAGAATGGTCCCAGTTTCAACTACGATGAAAATAATTTCCCGATTGTGGTAAATGTATGGATGTGGCCCTGTGTTCGTTTTGTGTACCGCCCTGTATACATTCCCTGGGTTTCGCCGTGGCGCTGGAGGGTATATCCTGCCTGGTGGCGTCCCTGGAGGCCGTTGGGCTGGAGGGTATTTCATCCGCTGGCATACCGGTATCATCCTTTTTGCCGGGTAGTGCGTACACACCGGGTAATGGTGGCACACCGGGTGTATACACCCTTCCGTACCGGTTCGGTAATCGTTCGTAACCGCCATGCAGGTGCTGTAAAGAATTACCGGGTAACCCGGACAAGAACCACCGTAACCGGGCCAAGAGGCGGGAAGGTAAAAGTTACCCGTACCAAGGTAAGGGGTAAAAGAGGATAATATAAAGTGGGTTAAATAAAAGGGACTTTAAAAATAAAGTCCCTTTTATTTTGCTGTTTATGGATCTATTCTCTTCCGTCGAGCAGGTTACCCAGCCCGCCTAAAATGCTTCCTTCTTCTTTGCGGTTGTAGGTGCCGTATTGCATGATGCGGCCGGCCAGGCGGCTGATGGGCAGCGACTGCAGCCATACTTTACCGGGGCCCGTCATTTTTGCAAAGAATAAACCTTCGCCGCCGAACATCCAGTTTTTAATTCCCCGGACAAACTCAATGTCAAAATCAACACCGGCAGTATAGGCCACCACGCAACCGGTATCTACTTTCAGGATTTCACCGGGCTGCAGTGTTTTTTCAATCACGTAACCACCGGCGTGTGCAAAAGCCATCCCGTCTCCTTCAATTTTTTCCATAATAAATCCTTCGCCGCCGAAGATGCCTGTTCCGAGCCTGCGCTGGAATTCAATACCAATGCTTACTCCCTTAGCTGCACAAAGGAAAGCGTCTTTCTGTGCAATGATTTTGCCGCCCAGCTGCGCCAGGTCAAAGGCAATGATTTTGCCGGTATAGGGAGCGGCGAAACTTACCCGTTTCTTTCCCTGGTCCACATTGGTAAAGGCGGTCATGAATAAACTTTCACCCACCAGCAGGCGTTTACCGGCGCTGAATAATTTACCAAGTAACCCACCCTGTTGTTGCTGACTTCCGTCACCGAAAATGGTGTTCATCTGGATGCCGTTGTCCATCATCATAAAAGCGCCGCTTTCAGCAATGGCGGTTTCGTTGGGGTCTAATTCGATTTCTACAAACTGGAGTTCTTCTCCATAGATTTTGTAATCAATTTCGTGATTGGTCATGGCTGTTTTAAAATTTAGGATGTAAAATTATACGTATAAACGTTTCAAATTCTTTAAAATCGGGATGAGTGGAGACAACAATGGCAAAGTTCGTGACTTTGCCATTGTAATCATGCAGGAATCCTTTGTTTTTCTAGGACTTAATTTCTTTCAACCGGCCGCTCCATACCCGTTTGCCCTGCAGTCTTCTTACCAGGTACATGATACCTACGAAGATGAAGAAGAAGGGTCCGGCAAAGCCGAAGATGGCGATCCATTTACCTCCATAAAACTTTTCCATCGGGCGACGCAGTCTTTCGGAGATCAGGTACATGCTGGGTACCATGATCAGTGTAAGGAAGAAGGCGAAGATCAAACCGAATATAATTGTCCAGCTCAGCGGCCCCCAGAACACCACACTATCGCCACCAAAGAATATCCGTGGGTTAAGGTGCTGGAACAGCGAAATAAAATCGATGTTGAAACCCACGGCCAGTGGTAACAGGCCAAGGATCGTTGCCACTGCGGTAAGCAATACCGGTATGATACGGATCTTGCCTGCCTGGATGGCTGCTTCCCTCGTTTTGATGCCACGGCCACGCAGCTCATCGGTGAATTCAATCAATAAGATACCGTTCTTGATTACGATACCTGCCAGGCCTACCACACCCACACCGAGCATGATGGTGGCAATGGTCATACCGGTAAAGGCATAACCCAGCAATACCCCGATCACAGAGAAGAAGATTTCGGTGATAACAATGAACGGCTTACTCATGCTGTTGAACTGGAGCACCAGGATCATAAAGATGATGCCCATGGCAATCAGCAGCGCTTTAAACAGGAAGGCCTGTGTTTCTTTTTCCTGCTCGCTTTGTCCGCTCAGTTTGATAGATACATCAGCCGGGATGTTATTCTTCGCCATAAAGTTATCGATCTTGATCTGCAGCTCGGTATTTACCGGGCCCACCATGGTTGGATCAAGTACATTACTCTGCAGCTGGATGGTTCGTTTTACGTTCTTCCGTTTAATGCCGCCGGCAGTGGTGGTATAGTCAACCGTGGCCACCGCACTTAACGGGATGGATTTCACCCGCATCGTATTCATATCCATGAACGTGATGCGCATGTTCAGCAGGTCGGTTACGTTGTTGCGGATCAGGTCGGTGGTGCGAAGCTGGATCTTGTATTCATCCTCCCCGTCTTTCAGTTTGCTGATCTCTTTACCAAATACCGCTGTACGGAGTTCCATGCCGATCTGCCCGGTGGTCAGTCCTTCCATCATGGCTTTCTCCCTGTCTACATTCACGGTGATCTCGGGGTTGGTAAGGTCTACATTCGACTGCAGGTTTTCCACTCCTTCCACCTGGTTGGTGTCGAGATAATTGTATAACTGGGTGGCTACTTTGGCAATGCTTTCAAAATTGTCACCACTTACTTCAATATTCACCGGTGGATCGGTTGGAGGACCGCCGTCTTCCTGTCCCACCTCCACACTGGCACCGGGAATTCCCTTTGTTTTCTCCCGGATTTCTTCCATGAAAGGCTTTGTTTTTTTGCCGTGCCGCTTTTCATACTCCACAAAACTTACCTGGATACGGCCCAGGTTGGATTGGGTGCTGCGGTTGTTATCCCGTGGATTGTTAGCACTTACCGCTACGTTGGTGATGATGCTTTCCACAATGCCACCTTTGGAAGGGAGTTCGTTTGCCAGCACTTTTTCTACCCGGTCTTCCAGCACATGGGTAATGCTGTCGGTATATTTCGCGTCGGTACCCACAGGCATTTTCAGGTATACATAAATAAAGTTGGGATCACCGCTGGGGAAGAAGGTGGATTTATTTCCACGCATCATCAGCAGTATCACCGACAGCACGAAGATGCCGAACAGGGAGGCGAACATCCATACGGGCCGCCAGCCTTTTAATACCCAGCGCAGTAATTTTTCGTAGCGGGTCATCAGTTTGGGCAATGCCCGGTGCTGGAAGCGGTAGATCATTCCTTTCAGCACGTATTGATTCAGCAAAGCCAGTCCGGCCATTATTAATAAGAAGTTGCCGAATCCATGGTAGCTGTATTTCCTTGCGGTGGCTTCGGCAATATCCACGCCCAGTTTCCCGATCTGTGCGCCGGCTCCAAATCCCATCAGGTTCAGCAGTACACCCATGATGATCATGCCCCAAAACCACCACTTGCGGAATATTTCTTTTTTTGGTTTATCAAATTCGTGTCCTTCGGGTTTCATAAAGCTCACCGCAAACACGGGGTTGAAAATGAAGGCCACGATCAGGGATGCTGCCAGTGTAAGGATGAGCATGGTAGGCAGGTAGATCATAAACTTGCCGATGAGTCCTTTCCAGAACAGCAGCGGGAAGAAGGGCGCCAGCGTGGTGGCGGTTCCGGCCAGCACCGGGATAAATACTTCGCCGGCCGCTTCCTTGGCGCTTCGTACAATGGGCACTTTTCCGTTTGCATAAATACGGTGGGTATTTTCAATCACCACAATTGCATCATCCACAATAATACCCAGCCCGAACAGCAGGGCAAACAGCACAATAAAGTTGAGGGTAACATTGGTACCGATGATCCAGTCGGCAATGGGCAGGAACATGAACGCCACAAACACACTCAACGGCACACTCAGCGCCACAAAGAAAGCATTGGTAACGCCCATGAAAAACATGAGGATCAGCAATACGAGGATGAACCCGATGATGATGGTGTTCACCAGTTCGTTGAATGATGTTTTGGTCTGCTTGCTCTGGTCGCCGGTAATCACCACGCTCAGGTTTTTCGGCAATTCATTTTTATCCTGCATCTCTGCCACGGTGGCTTTTACTTTATCGGCGCAGTTGATGAGGTTTTCGCCGGCACGCTTTACGATGTTGAGGGTAACCACGTTTTTGCCATCGAGGCGGGCATAACTTTCTTTTTCCTTGATGGTGTCTTTGATTTCTGCAATGTCTTTCAGGTAAACAGATGCCCCCTGTGCGCTGCTTCGCACCACTATGTCCTGCAGGCTGAGTGCACTGCTGAACTGTCCTTTCACCCGCAGGGTGCGTTTCATGTTGCCCACTTCAATCAGGCCACCGGTAATGTCGCGGTTTTCCCGGCTTACGGCATTTTCCACGTCCATAAAGCTTACCCGGGCGAGGCTCATTTTATAGGGGTCCACGTTGATCTGTATCTCCCTTTCCGGTGCACCTACGATCTCGGCCCTGGTCACTTCCGTCAGCTCCTCAAATTTATCCTGCATCTTGTCGGCATAGTATTTCAGTTTAACGGGGTCGTAGTCACCACTTACATTCACAAACATGATGGGCATTTCGCTGAAGGCGAATTCCTGCACATCGGGTTGCTGGGTAAGATCGGTGGGCAGGTCGGTTTTGGCTTTATCGATCGCATCCTTCACTTTCTGTTTGGCGAGCTCGGTCTTTACGTCGGTATCAAATTCCACCACGATGAGACTGTAGTCGGTTTGCGAAGTGCTCTGTATCTTGATCACTTTGGCGCCGCTGATGCCCTTGAGTTGTTTTTCGATGGGCCGGGTTACCAGGTTCTCAATGTCTTTGGGCGAGTTACCCACGTGAACCGTTACGATCGATATCGTGGGCACCACGATATCGGGGAACTGTTCCTTGGGCATGGTATTGAATTTATACAACCCCAGGATGGTGATGATAACCGCAATGATGTAAATGGCGGTTTTATTATCCACCGACCAGCTGGTCAGGACAAATTCCTTGAACTTTTTTGATATTCCTTCTATAATGCTATTCATAAAATAATTTTGTAGTCAGCAGTTTTTCTTTATTCATCTTTCGGTTCTGTTGTTCACTTATTTCACCACGCTCACCACCTGTCCCTCATACAGGGCCTGGTATCCTTCGGTGATCAGCTGCTCGCCACCTTTCAGCCCGGTTTTTATTTCCACGTTGTTGCCGTATACTTCACCGATGGCCACGGTTTGCTTTTTCACCACGCTCTTCCCGTTCACGGTGGTAAGCAGGTATACGTATTTACCGGTTTCATCGCTCTGTACAATATTTACCGGTATCACCACGGCATTGGGAGCCGAGTAATCCAGTATGCGCATCACTGCGGTTTGGTTGGGCTTTAGTGCCGGGTCGCTGGGTATTTTTGCTTCGGCAATAAATCCGCGTTGGGTTATGTCGATGGCCTGGCTTACCACCGAAAGAGTGGAAGACACTTTTTTATTCGCATCGGGGATATTGATCTCCACCGGTGAACCTTTGTGCATCCGGGTAAGGTAATTCTCCGGTACGCTGGTTACCACTTTCAATGTGCTGGTGTTTACGATCTTGATCTGCGGACCCGCCTGTGTCATTCCCTGGAAGGTTTCACCCACGCGGATGTTCACGATATCGGCCACGCCGTTTACATCGCTGTACACATTGGCGGTTTTCAGTTGCTCCACGGCTACCTGCACCTGTTCGCCGGCCGACTTCAGCTGGTTTTCCAGGCTTTCCACGTTGGTACGTGCGGTGATCAGCTGCACTTCGGTACCGATGCCCTGGTCCCAGAGATTTTTCTGGCGCTGATAAAGATTGCGTGCAAACGATAACTGTGTTTTGATGCCTTCCAGTTGCTGGCGGGCTGCGGTTACCTGCTGCTGCATGATGGCGTCATCCAGTTTCAGCAACAGCTGTCCCTTCTTTACGTACTGGCCCTGTATCACATGCACAGCCTTAACCTGGCCGGGCATACCGCGGGGAGAGATGTAGGAAATGTTCTCTGCATCCACATGCCCCTGCAGGTCGATGTAGTGTTTAAAATCCTGAATGGCAACGGGCGCTGCCGACACCAGTTTTATTTTGGCTGCATTGGCTGTATTGCTGTCGAGTTTCTCCAGCTCGGCCTGCAGTTTCTTCAGTTCGATTTCGTTTTGGGCATTGGTTGCCTTTAATTTTTCGATGGCAGCCTTTTTATCGCTGATAATGGCAGCATCGTCTTTATTACTGTTTCCGCAGGAAGCCATGATCAGGGCAGTGGCAACGGAAAGGGCGGTGATGGTGATTTTTTTCATCTGTTGTATAGTTAGTCTGTTAGTATTAAAGTTTTCCGGTAGCTTTTAAGAAGTCAATTTTTGCTATGATGGCTTCATACAAGGCCGTGATGTAATTGGTTTGTGCTGTTTTCAGGTCAAGCTGGGCCGTGTTGATTTCGGTGGCCGAGCCGGTGCCGATCTCGTATTTTTTCTTTGTTTGCTCGTACACTTTTTCGGCCAGTGCCATGTTCTTTTTCTGAAAGTCCATGGTGGCGATGGCCGAAACAAAATTATCCTTTGAGCTTTCCAGCTCCCGGTCGATGCTTATTTTCAATGCTTCGGTCTGGTTCTGGCTTTTCTGCAGCTGCAGCCTGGCCTGGCTTTTTTTCGATTGCAGGTAAAACCCGTTGAAGATGGGCAGGTGCATCTGCAGGCCGATGTACGAGGTGGTGAACCAGTCGCCCTTACCAAAGATGTTGAACTTATCACGCTGTGCCTGTTTGCTGTAACTGCCTACCAGCGAAAACGTGGGTATCTGGCTCAGGTTGTAGCGCCGTACATTCAGTTTATTGAGCTGGTTGGTGATGTCAGATATCTGGTAATCCCTGCGGTCGCTGTATTTAAACTGGCTTGCTTCCAGCACTCCGTCTTTGATCTGGTTGTCATCGAGGGTGTCGGTGAGAACCAGGCTGTCTTTGATGGGCATTCCCATCAGCAGTTTCAAACCTGAGTAGCCGTTGCGCAGCATATTATCGGCTTTTAATTTTTCTGTTTGCAGGTTAGCGATCTGTACCGACAGTTTATCGATATCTATTTTTTCGGTAAACCCGTTATCGAACATGATCTGTACATCGTGTTTTAACTTTTCCAGCCGGGCCATGTTGGCATCCAGCAATGCGATCTGCACTTTTCCGGCCACCAGTTGATAATATACTTTATATACATTGGCCCGGATGTTTTCTTCGGTGAGTTCGGCAATGCGTTCCTGCAGGCTGATGGTTCCGTTGCGGGCTTTAAGGGCAATGAATACCTGCCCGTCAAAAACAATCTGGCTCAAAGCCAGTGACACACTCGAATTCCACTTGGTACCGAATTTTACCGGGGCAAACTCGCCGGGGTTTCCACCAAAAAACTGGGCCGGCACCAGGGTGGTGGGAATATCAATGTAGTCGGTAATACCGGCCGTGCCACCGATCTGCGGCATGGCAATGGAGGTTACCTCCCGGTTCACCTGCTTTTGTACAAGTATATCCAGCAGGGCATTCTTTACCTGTACCGAATTCTGTTTGGCGTAGTCCACCGCCTGTTTTACGGTGAAGGAGTTCAGCTTTTGTGCATTTACATCCGTGTTCATCACCGACAGGACGACGAGGAACAGGCCATACTTCTTGATTGTTTTCATCGCTGTTGTTTTATTGCTTATCATTTTTGGGCTGTGCTTTTTCTTTTTGTTCCATGTATTTCAACACCAGTTTATATCCTTTCTGGCTTACCACACCAAAGAGGAAATGAATGATGACCTCTTTTTCAATTTCAAGCAGGCTTTGTTTTACGCTGCGCTGGAATTCGGGATTGAAGGCAACCAGCATGGTTTCCACCCGGTACCTGGCCAGGGTATCCACGTTGATCTCGGGCCGGTATAGTTCTTCCGCAATGCCTCTTTCCAGGTTCAGCTTTACCATATTGTAGAGGTACTCGTGGCGGTGCTGCTGGAATTTTTTAAACGCCGTTGGATGATACTTCTGCATGTCGAAAAGAATGGAGGGGTTCATGGTCTTGAACATCTCCACCATCATGTCCATCACCAGGAATATTTCGTGGATGGCGTTGTCGGCCTTCTGGCGGTCGTCGTTGCAGATACACTGGTTGGTATCAATCACATCATCCACCACGGCTTCCACCAGCTCGTCTTTGTCTTTAAAGTACTGGTAGATGGTCTTCTTGCTCATGCCCAGGTTGGCGGCAATATCATCCATGCTTACGCTGCGGATGCTGTACTGGATCACCAGGTCGTGGGCGGCCTTCTGAATGCGCTGTTTTGTGTCTGGTATTATCATAATCGGGGAGCAAAACTATGGAAACTTTAAATGTAACCAAAGTTTCCATCAGCTTTTTTTGCCTTTTGTCCCAAAAAAACAGCCAGGCAGCGGTTCCGGCAAACAAAAGAACATCCGCAGGAAAGGGAAAATCAATCAGTTATCTTTGAGTAACAAAATCAACCACCATGAAAAGAGATTTCCGGTACAAAAAGATATTCCAGTACTTCCTGCAGGGATTATTGGTGCTGGCCCCGGTGACCATTACAGCCTATGCCATTTTTTGGGCGGTAACCACCATCGACAGCCTGATTCCCATCTTTACCTATACCGACGCCCAGGGTGTGGTTCGGGTGCAGAACTACGGCATCGGCTTTTTGCTGATCATTGTGATCCTGATTTTGATCGGGTATTTCAGCTCCTTTTTCATTACATCCCGGATTATCCATTTTTTCGACAAACTGCTGGAAAAAACACCCGGCATCAAACATATTTATTCCACCACCCGTGATTTTTTTGAAGCCTTTGCCGGTGATAATAAAAAATTCACCAAACACGTGCTGGCCAATGTAGACGACAACGACGTATGGCGTTTTGGGTTTGTTACCCGGGAAGAGATGGATGATTTTGGCCTCAACGAATACGTTACAGTATACATTCCCATGGCTTATTCTGTAGCCGGCAATGTATATGTGATTCCGAGAAACCGGGTAAAACCGATTGAACACATCACGTCGGCGCAGACCATGAAGTTTGCCGTGAGCGGCGGCGTAACCGATATAGACGATGATGATACTAAAAAGTAAAATCCCCGTTTTCAGCCGGAAAAACACCGCAACATTCTGAAACGATAGCCCGAAATTGGAAGGCCTTGATGCATCATGAAAAAAGCCTTCCCTGTTTTTTTGCTGGCCTGCCCCCTGCTGCTGGCATCCGTACGCTCTTACTGCTGGGGATTTTATGCCCACCAAAAGATCAATTACTATGCGGTTTTTTTGCTGCCGCCCGAAATGATGCTGCTGTACAAACCCAACATCAGCTTCCTGGCTGAACACGCCGTGGATCCGGATAAAAGAAGGTACGCCATACCCAATGAAGCACCCCGGCATTACATTGATATTGATCAGTATGGTGAATACCCATATACAGCGCTGCCGAGGAAATGGGTGGATGCCGTAGCCAAATTTGGAGAAGACTCTTTAAAAAAGCACGGCATTGTTCCCTGGCATATTCAAACCATGCTGAGCCGCCTCACCGATGCATTCAGAACAAAAAACTTCAGCGCCATCATGAAAAACAGCGCCGAGATCGGGCATTACATCAGCGATGCCCATGTACCGCTGCATGCCTGCAGCAACCACAACGGACAGTTCAGCAACCAGCACGGTATTCATGGTTTCTGGGAAAGCCGGATTCCGGAATTGCTGGCCGAAAAACAATTCGATTTCCTAATCGGCAAAGCTTCTTACATCAGCAACCCGGCCGATTTTACCTGGAAGCGTGTGCTGGAAAGCGCCCTTGCCGCCGATTCGGTATTGCATTTTGAAAAAGAACTCAGCAGGCAATTCCCCGATGACAGGAAGTATGCGTTTGAACAACGCAATGGCAACACACTGCGGCAGTATTCGGCGGCTTATACGGTTGCGTACAATAAAAAACTACATGACATGACCGAGCGCCGCATGCGTCAATCCATCTGGGCCATCGCCTCCTTCTGGTATACCGCCTGGGTTAATGCCGGGCAGCCAGACCTGAAAGTACTGGCCGGGCATTCATTTACGGATGCGGACCTTCACGAATTTGAACAACTCAACCGCCAATGGACTTCAGGCAGTGAAATAATCGGACGAAAAGAGTAAACCTCGAAGGTTTTTAAAACCTTATGGTTTGTTTGGTTTTGGGTATTTTTGCCGTTCAGATTATTTGACCAGTTAATCCCTTTTACGTGGTACACAACTTTAATGCAGGCCCATCCATCTTACCAAAAGAAGTTTTTGAAGAAGCCTCAAGGTCCGTTCTTGATTATAACGGTACCGGGCTTTCTATTTTAGAGATCGGTCACCGTACCCCGCTGTTCCAGGAAGTGATGGACGAAGCCAGGGCGCTGGTGAAAGAACTGATGAACCTGGATGATGACCATGAAGTACTGTTCCTCCACGGGGGCGCTTCTACCCAGTTTATGCAGGTACCCATGAATTTGCTCGATGACAAAGAAACCGCCGCATATACCGATACCGGCGTATGGAGCACCAAGGCCATTAAAGAAGCAAAGCTTTTTGGAAAAGTGGAAGTGGTATGCAGCAGCAAGGAAAGCAACTTCACCTATATACCAAAGGATTTTGCCGTACCCAATGATGCCAAATACCTGCACATCACCACCAACAATACCATTTACGGCACCCAGTGGCAAAAGATTCCCAAAACCAGCAACAGCCTGGTGGCGGATATGAGCAGTGATATCCTGAGCCGGGAGATGGATTTCAATTCCTTCGACCTGATCTATGCAGGCGCTCAAAAAAATGTAGGCGCTGCCGGTGTGAACCTGGTAGTGGTAAATAAGAATATTCTGGGTAAGGTAAAACGAACCATTCCAACCATACTCGATTACCGCAACCACATTAAAGAAGGTTCAATGCTGAACACACCGCCGGTATTTGCCATTTATGTATGTATGCTCACGCTACGGTGGCTGAAGGAGCAGGGCGGCGTGGCAGCCATTGAAAAACGGAACAATGAAAAAGCTGCTTTATTATACCAGGCACTGGATGAAAACCCGCTGTTTAAAGGAACCGTTAATAAGGATGACCGCAGCAAAATGAATGTTTGTTTTGTAATGAACGATCCGTCGATGGAACAATCCTTTTTACAATTCACTAAAGAGCAGGGCATCGTGGGCATCAAAGGTCACCGCCTGGTGGGTGGATTCAGGGCATCATTATATAACGCATTGCCGCTGGAAAGTGTGCAGGTGCTCGCTGAACTGATGAGAGAATTTGCCGGGCAGCATGCTTAAACAATTTCAATACATTTACAACAGACAACCGACGATACATGATCACCATTCACCCGTTTAAAGCACTGCGGCCTGCAGCAGACCTGGCAAAGCAGGTGGCATCCCGCCCCTATGATGTACTCAACAGCCAGGAAGCAAAAGTGGAAGCCCGGGGAAACAGCGCCAGTTTTTTACACATCACCAAAAGCGAGATTGACCTGCCCGATACCACCGATATCCATTCGCAGGAAGTATACGATAAGGCCAAGGAGAACCTGGATGCCTTCATCAGCCGCAATATCCTGTTCCGGGAAAACAAAGCATGTTATTATATATACCAGCTGGTCATGCATGGCCGAAGCCAGACAGGCCTGGTTTGCGGAAGTTCTGTAGATGATTACGAGAACGGCCTGGTGAAAAAGCATGAGTTTACCCGCCCGGAAAAAGAAAAGGACCGCATTAATCATATTAAAACAACCGGCGCCCAAACCGGTAATGTTTTCCTGGCCTACCGTAATGTGACGGAGATCGACGACATCATCAACAACTGGAAAAAGAAAAGCCCGGTGTACGATTTTACCGCCGCTGATGAGATACGCCATACCATCTGGATAGTAAATGACGATGATACCATCGCAACAATATCATCGCTCTTTAAAGAAAAAGTTCCCTGCACGTATATTGCCGATGGCCATCACCGGGCTGCTTCGGCAGCTAAAGTACGGGCTGCACTGGGTGATGCGGCACAGGAAGGGGCCGATCATTTTCTTACCACCCTGTTCCCGTCAAACCAACTGCACATCATGGATTATAACCGGGTGGTGGTGGACCTGAACGGGCTGAGCGAAACCGATTTCCTGCAGGCCATCAGCAATAAATTTGCTTTTAAAAAAACAACGGGCGCCCTTTCCCCGGCCAGTCTTCACGAATTTGGAATGTACCTTGGTAAACAATGGTATCAATTAACCGCCCTCGAAGGAACATACAGCAACGATCCCATCGGGGTACTGGATGTAACCATCCTGCAGGATAATTTACTGGACCCGGTACTGGGCATCAAAGATCAACGCACGGATAAGCGCATCGATTTTGTGGGTGGTATCCGCGGGCTGGGTGAGTTGGAAAAACGGGTTGACAGTGGTGAGATGGCTGTGGCATTCAGTCTGCACCCCGTAAGCATTCAGCAACTGTTCGACATTGCCGACAGCGGAAACGTGATGCCCCCTAAAAGCACCTGGTTCGAACCAAAACTGAGGGATGGGTTGCTTACACACCTGATCGACAACGAATGAAACAAGGGAGAATTATAGTTAAATACTATAGGTTTTAGTCAAAAAGAGACTTTTGAACTGAGTCTTGTATTTTTTCTTCTTTATGTTGTAGCAACCAAAAACGGCGTTTGGCTTCTTTATGCTGCTGGTATTTTTTTACCCACAGCTCATGATCCTGAAAAGTTTTGAATTCGTAAAAGTCCCGGTAAAGATAGTCCGCTGTATTGTCACCGATTTTTATATGACTGGTAGCAAATTCCACTTGAAGATATTCTATAAAATCATTAGGATTAATGCTTTTGTCAATCGGTAGGGCAAAGGCAGGTAAAAAAACTTGGCCGTTGTTGTGCATGGGCATATAAGTACGAAAATAATATTCCACGTCATTGTCCATCGGGTAGTCTAAGCAATAATAATTATCTACCTCCGGATGAGGAAGAAAAACGATGTGATGCTGGGTCAGTTTGCTTATATCCATTGGGCTGTAAAGCTATCTATTTGTTTCATTAAATGCTGTGTAGTGCACAATGTTTTTATTACTTGTGGATAATGTTTTATTTCAGCTGCTGATAATTCCCTCCCCTTCCTGTCTTTTAACCATTTTTCCAGCACCTGGTAACCCCCAATCTGCATGTGCCATACCGACAGTGGCACCAGATTGAAGTATTTATTTTTACTTATGTACACCCGACCCCAGTGTTTTTCATAGGGCATCAGTTGCTGGAGTATCTTTTCCGGCATATCATGTTCTTTCAGCAATTCAAACCGTACTTCATCCACCTTATTACCTTTGCCGCTGCCGATATAACTGCCCACTTGCTGTTTGTCGCTTTGTTTGGTGATAAATATGTCAAATTCACTCCGGCTATGGCCTTGCCATTCATCTCCTTCATTTTCGGCTATATGCAAAGCAATTAGTTCGGCTCCAAGATCGCTTAATACATCGAACAGATTTTTATCTGCAGTAAAAGGTATGCGGGGAAAATCACTTTTTAAAAACTCAGCGTATTTTTTTCGATAAGATGGGCTGTACAATATAGCATAAATATAGCCGAGCATCTGCTCGGGAGATTGATCATTGTATTGTTCCTTCAGGTAATTAAAAAAGGCAGGAGTGAAATTTACCTTTTTATCTTCCTTGCCGTTAGTTTTTTCATAAAGAAATAATGGAAACAGACTTGCTGTTCCTTTATTGCTGATAAATGTACGGTTATCGATCATATCTTTTGATACGAATGAATAGCAATAATCCAAAACATCATAGGCGTATTGACGCATAGAAATCAAACCGATGTTTTCGCCTTTTAATAAATGTTTGACATATTCCCACCTGCCCCAATCTACAGCGCTATCATGATAAAATATATCCCGCTTATCAAAAGGGCGGTAGTGAATTTTTTCAAAGTTTGCATCCCGATTATCTAAACCTGACATAACTCTTCGCATTGGGCCTAGTTTCCAGCTTCGGGTATCCCTAAGTTTCAATTCATTTCGTACATCATCATCAGAAAATTTAAAATCTATAAATTTTTTGATATTATCCTCTACCTCCTTCTTTGAAAAACCAATAGCAAAAGAATCTCTAGAAGTAATTATACCAGTTACTTGTTCTTTGAAAATTTCATCAATCTTCCAATACTTTTCATACTCTTCCCTATTCAGCTCGCTCTTTGGCACGAAAAAATAAAAGGGAAAGTTGGGCTTCAGTTCTTGCCAATTTACTTCCTTGAAACTACTTTCCCATGCTAGCTTATATTTTTCCTCCCGTTCTCCCCACCAGTCTGCATAATATACCTTTTTAGGAGAACCCTTCTTTTTTACAAAAATATTGATTGATACGCCCTGCCTTATTTGATCAAATACATTTTCATCCTTTCCACCATCGGGCGTTTTTTCGTTTTGATTATAGTTACCATGGAGGTTCAGAAAATATAGTTCATCAAATGTTTTTAGCAGGCTTTGCCGCATGCCGTTAAATGTGGGATTGTCTAAAAAACTGTGGTTGGTAATAATGGCTACAATACCATCTTTTTCGTTTGAGATATCTTTATACGCCTGTGCTTTTTCGTCCCAAACTGTTTCACACTCCATTTTATGTTGGGCAAAACGTATGAATTTTACATAGTCATCTCCCAGCCAGTGTTTTCTTTCCTTCCATTCGCCACCCTCCAGTTTCTTATAATCTTCTATCAGGTTGCTTATCCACTCTCCTTTATTTTTACTTATTCCGCTATAAGGCGGGTTGCCGGTTATTACAAGTACATGTTTGTTTTTAATCACCTGTGCATTCCGACCCTCCTGCGTAAGGGCAGGTAGAAAAGGAATTTGTTGGGTTACGAGGTCGGCAGGCTCCAAGGTGTTGGTAAGGTAAATATGCAGCCTTTCATTGGGTTGGAGGCTATAGCCGTTTTCCTTCAGATACTGACTTAGTTTTAAATGCGCCACCGTGTAAGGGGCAATCAGGTATTCAAAGCCGTACATGTTTTTCTGCAGCCTTTCCTTTATTAGTTGTTCCCTGTTGCCGGCATTTTTAGGGATGCTTTCAAAAATCTGTTCAAAAATTTCCAGCAAAAATGTTCCGGTACCGGTAGCGAAATCTAATACGGTCACCCGTTCATCGGCCAGACCTTCATGAAACCGGAACGTATTTTTTAGGACATGCTGCACAGCATTTACAATAAAGTGCACTATAGGCGGCGGGGTATAATAAACACCCTTGCTTTTCCGTAGGTTTTTATCGTATACGCCGAGGAAGTATTCGTAGAAATACACAAAGGGGTCACGATAGCTTATTTCAGTTTCGTTAAACAGATTTTTGTTTTTGCTGATACGGTAGAAAAGGCTACGGTTAATGGAAGGCAGGTCGAGATTATTAATGATGCTGATTACTTCCTCTACAATCCATCGGGCAGCAAGATATTCTTCCTTGTCGAGTTCTTTTAAAAAGTCTACCAGTTCTTTAATCAGCTCGAACGAAGTGGGTATATATTTAATAGCATTATACAGGTTGATTTCTTTTTCTTTGGTATCAGCATTCAGCCGGGCAAGAAACAAGCCGTATACGAGATTTTGGGTAAAGGCATCAGCAAATTGTTCCAGTTCCAGTTCATGAAATACATAGTCCCTAAAACTTTTATACAGTTCATATAACCTTCCCTCCTGATGCTCCTTCTCTTGTCTTATTAGTTCTTCCAGCAAATATCCTTTCAACATCTTTGCCCTAATAGCCAACGCTTCTGCCAGTTTTTTAGCGCTGCTGATGACTTCTGGCTGAGCATCAAAGAATTTTTGGATAAGCAGGGCTACAGCCTGTACCCTTTCCTTACTGAGTTTTGATTTTTTGTTTTCAAGGTCGTAGCGGTAACAAAGCGACTCCCTCATCACAGGCTTTCCATCCCGTACTAAAATCCATTCTATGTAATTAGTAAGCAGTATGTTTCCGGAAAGTTGTTGATATTTCTTTAATTGATCACCTTTTAGAGTTTTGTCAAGCGGTTCACCATCCAGCGCCTTGTTCTCGATATACCCTAAAATTAAACCCCGGGAGCTAATTTGAAAATCCGGGGCGCCAATACCCCTCTCCCGGCGGGGCTCCATTAGTACTTTTATAGTTTTGGGGGCCAATTCATTAAGGAGTGTTTCCAGTTTACCCCGATGAGAAAATTCTGTTATATTTTCCGGAGGTGTTTCTTTCAACTGGTGGAAATAAGCTTCAAAGCTATCCATACAATAGGGGTTACGAATTAAAAATACAGATTAAAACCAGAACAATGCTTATTTAATATTCCTATTTTTACGATATGAAAAGAACAATAGTACTAATTATTTTCTCCGCATTGCTGTGTATTTCATCCTTCTCACAGGATGCAGCCGAGCTGCACAAAACAGCCCGTAATTACATGCAGCAGGGTGATTACAACAATGCCATCCTCGTTCTTAACCGGGCCCTTGCACTGCAGCCGGGTAACATGGAATTTTCAAAAGACCTGGCCCTGAATTATTATTATGTAAAAGATTACAACAAGGTGCTGGATGTGCTGAAGCCGGTGATAGAGAAAGAAGCGGCCGATGATCATTGCTACCAGATAGCCGGCGATGCCTATATAGCGCTTGATCAGCCGAAGGAAGCGGAAAAAACATACCGGAAAGGAATCAAAAAAGTATCTGCCAACGGAGCCTTGTATAACGAACTGGGCAGGTTGCTCTGGTCGCAGGGAGATGTTACCGCCATCAAACAATGGGAAAAAGGAATCGAATCCGATCCGTCGTATCCCGGAAACTATTACAATGCTGCCCGGTACTACTACCTGAGTACAGATAAAGTATGGAGCCTCATTTATGGAGAAATATTCCTGAACATGGATCCGCAAAGCGCCAATGCAGCAGAAGTAAAAAATTTACTGGTGGAAGGATATAAAAAATTATTCACCGATGCCAACCTGGAAAAACACAACCCGGAAAAGAACAGTTTTGTGGCCGCCTTTTTAAGCACCATGAACAAGCAGAGCTCGGTGGCATCGGCCGGCATTAATGCCGAAACTCTCACCATGATCCGTACCCGGTTTATCCTCGACTGGTATCCTGCCAATGCAGCTAAGTTTCCGCATAAATTATTCGACCTGCAGAAACAACTCCTGCAGGACGGGCTGTTTGAAGCATACAACCAATGGATATTTGCCGCCGCACAGAATTTACCGGCCTACCAGAACTGGATCAATACGCATACAAAAGAATACAATGAACTGGGGCGCTTCCAGAAAAACCGGGTGTTCAAGATGAGCACCGGACAATACTATCACTAAATCATACCCCTGGGGGAAAATCCGGTTTTTTCATTAACTTGTCTTTCTAAATTATTTTTTTATGGAAGAGCAACGTGATGAAAAATTATGGCAGATAGCCAGACGCCGCGCCGACTTCCAGGACAGCCTGGTGGGCTTTGTGGTAATTGCTGTTATCTGCTGGGCCGTTTGGTTCTTCACCACCGGCCGCCATGGGTTCAACGGTGGAACACCCTGGCCTCTTTGGGTAATGCTGGGCCTGGGCATCGGACTTTTTTTTAAATTCATCAAGGCATATAAAACCGATAAAGACACCCTTACCGAAAGGGAATACGAAAAGCTGAAGAACCAGCAGCGATAACCGACCATGCCTGCACAACCAACGATTGCTTATGAATGAACAATCAAGAATATTTGATTTTGTTGATCACCAGCTGACCCATTTTCCCAAGAAAGACATGTTCTGCGGAAAAGAAAACGGGCAATGGATATCGTACAGCACCGCCGAAGTAAAGAACCTGGTAAACCAACTCAGTACCGGACTGCTCAGGCTGGGCGTAAGCGGAAACGATATGCGGATTGAGAACCAGGATAAGATTGCCCTTATCTCCAAGAACCGGCCTGAATGGCTGATGCTCGATTTCGCCTGCCAGCAGATCGGCGCTGCCCTCTGCCCCATTTATCCCACCACCAACGTTAACGAACTGGAGTTTATTTTCAACGATGCCGCCGTAAAATATGTTTTTGTGAGCGGACAGGATATCCTGGATAAAGTGAACAATATCCGTACCCGGGTTCCCAGCCTGAAAAATGTTTACAGCTTTGATGAACTGCCGGGTGTGGACTACTGGAAAACACTGCTGCAGGAAACCAGTGCCGCTGAACAGACGCAACTGGAAGAAATCAAAAAGAGCATCCGGGCCGAACACTGTGCAACGATCATTTATACGTCCGGTACCACCGGTACTCCCAAAGGAGTTATGCTGAGCCACCGAAACATTGTGAGCAACGTACTGAATTCCGTAAAGAGTTTCCCGTTTGAAGAAGACACTTCGGCCAGGGCCCTCAGCTTTTTACCCCTCAACCATATTTTTGAGCGGATGGTTTCTGCTATATATATATACAGCGGCATTTCGGTTTACTATGCCGAAAGCCTGGATACCATTGCCGAAAACCTGAAAGAAGTAAGGCCCACTCTTTTTTCCACTGTACCGAGGCTCCTGGAAAAAACCTATGAAAAGATCATGGCCAAAGGGGCTGAACTTACCGGCATAAAAAAGAAATTGTTTTACTGGTCGGTGGCCCTGGCGAATGAATACGATAACATCAAATCAAAAGGCATCTGGTATAATGTACAACTGGCACTGGCCAATAAAATCATCTTCAGCAAATGGCGGGAAGGCCTGGGTGGAAATATAAAACTGATTGTTACCGGCGGCGCTGCCTGCCAGGTAAGACTGATCCGCATTTTTACCGCTGCCGGCATCCCCATTTATGAAGGATACGGACCAACAGAGAACAGTCCCGTGATCAGCGTAAACCGGAAGACAAAGAACGGAACCCGGTTTGGAACCGTAGGCCCGGTGATAGAAGGACAGGAAGTAAAGCTGGAACCCGATGGAGAGATCTGTGTGAAGGGGCCCAGCGTGATGATGGGATATTACAAGCGGCCCGACCTGACTGCCGAAACCATCATCAATGGATGGCTGCATACCGGAGACATCGGCATTTTTGAAGAAGGAAAATTTTTAAAGATCACCGACCGCAAAAAGGAACTGTTTAAAACCAGCGGTGGCAAATACGTGGCCCCGCAGCCCATCGAAAACAAAATGAAGGAATCACCCTTTGTTGAACAGATGATGGTGGTGGGCGCCGAGCAGAAGTTTGTAGGAGCGCTGATCGTTCCTTCACTGCCCAACCTCAAAGAATGGATGCAGCACAAAGGCATTCCGTTTACCACTGCCGAAGATGCAGTGCACAACCCGAAAGTACTGGACCTGTATAAAGAACTCGTGGACTCCTTCAATAAATTCTTCAACCACGTGGAGCAGATAAAAAAATTTGAGTTGCTGCCCAACGAGTGGACCATTGACAGCGGTGAACTGACACCTACATTGAAATTAAAACGCAAGGTGATCATGGAAAAATACAAGGCTGCGGTGGAACGCATCTACAACTGATCTAAAAAGAAACCGGGGATCCTGATGGTTGGCTTTCATCAAAATCCCCGGGAAGTTTACTCATGCCTGTTTAGTGCATTCATGGAACCTGGATAATTCAGTAAGGTTGATTTTTCATTAAGTTATAAGGCCATTCATACATCGGGGGTTAATCATAGTATCAATATTTTCTCCGCTTACAGTTCCCCGATCAGTTGGGGAACAAGGTCAAAGTCTTTCGATTTGTCAATGAAGCCAATTGCCCCGATCTGCCGGCACAGGCGCTGGTAATGTTCACTCGCCTGGTTGCTGATCATCACCACTTTTATTGCAGGGTGTTCGGCTACAATCCATTTCAGCAGGTCGATCCCGTTTTTGCCGGGCAGCTGGATATCCAGCAATACGATTCCTGGTTTTTTCTCTGTGATGATCTTCACCCCTTCGTTGTAATTCTCTGCGGTGTACAGTTCCTTCACGGTTCTGGCTTCTTTCAGTAAATGGCTCAGGCGCTGAACAATCAGTATTGAATCATCCACTATTAACAGTGAGTTTCTTTTCGTTTCAGGCTTGAGCATACTTCTAAAAGCTCAAGCAAGTTAGGTAAACTGCAAGGGGTATATGTAGTTAAAGCGCTGTGGATGTTGTGGCTTTAGTACTACAGAGGTGTTGGCGTACCGGTCAGATCAGCTTGTTCTCGATGGCATACTTCGTAAGGTCGGAGTTCGACTTCAGGTTCATCTTGGCCATTACCCGGGCCCGGTAGGTGCTTACGGTGGTTACGCTCAGCGACATCATCTCGGCGATATCAGAAACAGATTTACCATTGGCCAGTAATTTCATTACATCAAACTCCCGGTCGCTGAGTGTTTCGTGCAGCTGCTTGGTGGAGTTGGAAGAAAAAGAGTCGGCCAGTTTTTCGGCAATGGACTGGGAGATGTATTTTTTTCCGAGCAGTACTTTTTTAACGGCTTTCACCAGTTCATCGGGTGCCGTGTCCTTACTGAGGTAGCCGGAGGCGCCGGATTTCAGGGCACGCAGGGCGTATTGTTCTTCGGGATGAATACTGAGGATGAGCACCGGCAGATCGGGGTAACCGGATTTGATCTGCTGCAGTGCATCCAGTCCGCTGCGGCCGGGCATGGAAAGATCGCTTACGACCACGTCCCATTTTTCGGCCATTACTTTTTTAATCAGTTCTTCCGCATCGGGCACTTCATCAATCACTGCATTGGAAAATTCTTCCAGCAGGATCTGTTTCAGTCCCTTGCGAACAATGGTATGATCATCTGCAATTAAGATACGCAACATAAAAAAAATTTAATCAGAGGTTTTTACCGGTTCCAGCGGAAGGGAGATCAGGATCTCCGACCCATGGCCTGGTTTGCTTTTTATTTCATAGGTTCCGCCGATAAGCAGGCTGCGTTCTTTAATACCAAGGAGGCCCAGTGTCTTTTTGCCCTTGATGGCATCCACGTCGAAACCGACACCGTTGTCTTTGATACTAATGTACAAACTTTTATCATCGCTGTCAAGCGTGGCTTCCACCTGGCTGGCATTGGCGTGACGGGCCACATTGGTAAGCACTTCCTGGTAAATGCGGAATAAGGCGGTGGCCGTAGCCGGCTTCACCGATATTTCCCCCGCTTTATTGGTGAATACTACATGTGTTCCAGACCGTCGTTCAAATTCCTCACTCTGCCATTCCAGCGCCGCCAGTAACCCGAGGTCGTCCAAAATGCTTGGACGCAGGTCTGTGGCAATTTTCCGGACCGTGGCAATGGTGGAATTCACCAGCTCAATGCCGTCTTTCATTTTACGGGTTACTTCTTCATCCGTACTGCTTATCTTCCTGGAAAGCCAGTGCATATCCATTTTAAGTCCCGTGAGCTGCTGACCCAGTTCATCATGTATTTCACGGGCAATATTGGTACGCTCATCTTCCCGGATGCTTTGCAGGTTCGACGCCAGCATGCGGATGTCTTCGTACGATTTCTGCAACAGCTCTTTTGCTTTGTATTCTTCCGTTACATCGTGCGACAGGCCAAGCCATACCATCCGGCCTTCGTACATGATCTGGTGACTGTAGGTTTCCACATGGATGATGGTACCGTCTTTCTTTTTATGCCGCCAGGCACGTACGTTGATGATGCCGGGTTTCATGGTATCCACTTCCTTCAGGAAGTTATCGATGTCTTCCGGCGGACGCAGGTCTCTGGTGCTGAGCCTTAAAAATTCTTCCCGGCTGTATCCGTACTGTTTAATCGCCGCATCATTTACATCAATGATCATCAGGTCGGGGATGGTAACCATCCACATGGGCAGCGGGTTGTTATAAAACAGGAGACGGTATTTCTGTTCAGACAACTGCAGTTTTTCCTCCGAGTTCTTCCGGTCGGTGATGTCTTCGGCATATCCATATTCGATGTTGGCTCCCTTTGTATCGGTTACCACATTGGTATTGGCATGGATCCACCTGGTTTCGCCATCGGGACGTATGATGCGGTACGATAAACTCGACTGCCTGGTGACGGGGAGGTTCTTAAATGCTTCCGCCAGTAATTGTTTGTCATCCGGATGAACCGCATCGATAAAACCTGCGGGATTCTTATACAATTCGTCTGCTTTCCGGCCCCATATGGTTTCGTAAGAAGGACTGATGTACAGCGTTTCAAAACTGTCGAGGTTATTTACCCAGTATACCCCGGAGATATTTTCCACCAGGCTTTGAAACTGCATCTTCGATTTTAAAATCTCTTCTTCATTCCGTTTGCGTTCGGTGATGTCGCGGATACTGGCTGATACCAGCAACCCCTCTGTTGCTTCCAGCGGACTCAGGCTGATCTCGATGGGAAACTCTTCGCCGTTCTTGCGCATGCCGTACAGTACCAGTCCTTCGCCCATCGGTCTTGTTTTGGGATTTTTGAAAAATTCCTTCAGGTGGTGCCCGGTATGATTGTCTTTATAACGGGCGGGCATCAGGATGGACACATGCTGACCAATAAGCTCCTGTTTGGTATACCCAAACACTTTTTCGGTTTGTGTATTGCTGAGCTGAACCTGTCCGTCTTCATTTACAATCACCATGGCATCAGCTGCTGATTCAAGCAGGGTTCTGAATTTATTGTCGGCTTTCTTCCGTTCGGTAATGTCGATGATGCTTCCGCGTATCAGCATCTTGTTTTCGGCAGGCAACCGCACCAGCCATACTTCGCAGGGAATGGTATTGCCTTCCTTATCACAGTGAGTCCATTCAAAGACGGGTTTATCACCTTCCAATGCCTGGCGGATATATTCAGCTGCTGCTTCCTGCGATGAGCGGCCGTCTGCCTGGTATGGGGGACTTACCGACACCGGGCCGGTCTTTAATAATTCTTCTTCTGTCATTTTAAACAGACGGCTGGCGCTGGTACTTACACTTACAAATTTCTGCTGGTCTACATCAAAAACCACCAACGCTTCGGGTGCATGCTCCACCAGGGCCTTGTAATTTCCCTGGCTTTCCAGTAAGGCTTTTTCAGCCTGCTTGCGCTCGGTGATGTCACGCACAAAGGATTGATAGCGGCCATCCTGAAGTTTTTTGGCACTTATTTCCACGTCAATAATGGAACCATCTTTGCGCATCAGCCGGTGTTCATTGATCACCGTATTTCCTGACTCCAGTTGCGAAACTTTAACCGCGTTATTAGCAAGATCCTCCGGCGGCACCAGGGACATAAATCTCATTTTCGTGAGCTCTTCCCGGGTATAACCCAACATCCGGCAACCGGCTCCATTTACATCCAGAAAGACGGTATCTTCCCCGGCAATGAATATTCCATCTGAGGCCTGTTCAATGATGGTGCGGAATTTCTCTTCGCTTTCCTGTATTTTTTTTGCTGCTTTTTCCTTTTCTGAAATATCAAACCCCACACCCATCAGGCAGCCCTGGCCTTCGTATTGAATGGCCTGTCCGGTGAAATAATGCATGATCTTTTCCCCCTTCTTAGTCAGGAACCCCGCTTCCACCTGGTCTTGGCCGGTCACAAAAACATTGGCGATCTTTTCCTGCAGCAACTGTTTTTCAGGCTCATCAAAAAAATCCAGCGGGTGCATACCACTTATTTCTTCCCCGGTATAGCCGGTTATGGTTTCGAAGTTTTTATTCCAGCGAAGGAATTTTCCTTCCCGGGTATACAGGTAGAAAACGCCGGGCAGGCTGTTGATGATTGAATCAGACAATTCTTTTTCTTTCAGGATCTGCTTCTCTGTTTTTTCCCGGTCGGTAACATCCTGCATGGCGCCCAGTATGCGCTGGGGTTTACCCTGTTCATCGTATTTAATGTAGGCCCGGTCGTAAAAAGTGCGGTATTCTCCACCGGCTGTTTTAAAATGGAATTCTTCGGCAATGGAATTCTCCGATCGTTCAATGGCCTGGTTCAGCCGCTCCACAATGCCCTGCTGTTCGTCGGGATGGATCCGGTCGAGGAACATTTCAAAGTCGATCTTTTCATCTAATGAATCAAAACCATACAGGCTGTACAGTTTTTTGTTTCCCCAGGTTTCGTTGTTACGGAAATCATGATCCCACACGGCATCGTTGGTGGCCTGTGCAATGATGGCAAAACGCTCGTTGGATATCCGCACTTTTTCTTCGGCTTTTTTCCGTTCGGATATATCCCGTACAAAAGCCAGGAATCGCTCGCCCGAAATGAATTTGGCGCTTACCTCCACATCCAGCAGTGTACCGTCTTTCCGTTTCATGCGTCGCTCGGCACGGGCACCGCCGGCATTCATCATTTCGGAAAACTGGAACGGGTTTGCTGCCAGGTCTTCGGGCACCACCAGGTCGTATATATTTAATGCACTCATTTCTTCCGGGGAATACTGTGACATTTTATAGCCACTTGAGTTTACGACCAGGAATCGCCCTTGCTTGTCAGCAATAAAAATCCCGTCGTTTGCCTGCTCTACCAGGGTGCGGTATTTTTCTTCGCTTTCCTCAATGAGCAGCTGTGCTTTTTTCTGCTCGGTGATGTCGCGGCTGGTGATGATAAATCCACTGGGATCACCTTCTTTTGTTTTCAGCAGGCTGAGGCCGCTATGTAAATAGGTTTTTACCTGTGTATGGGGGTGTATGAAATTGAATTCGCCACGCCAGTGCCCTTCACTGTATACTTTTTTAAATACCTCTTCGGTGCTGGTGCCGGGAAAATCGAATGTAACCAGTTCGGGAATGCGTTTGCCGATCACTTCTCCGGAAGTAAGTCCGTACAGGTCTTCGCAGGCTTTGTTCCAGCTTACGATGCAGCGGTTCATGTCGAGCGATGTGATGGCATCCGATACACTCTCCAGCAGGCGTGCCTGGTACTGCGATTCCCGTTCATTTTTTTTCCGTTCCGTAATATCCCGTATAAAACCGATCAGTGTATGCGAGCTGGCCATCTTGGAGTTCACTTCAATATCCAGGGTGCTGCCGTCTTTGCGTAACAGCCGTCGCTCGTACAGCAGTGCTTTGCCCTGCATCAGTTCATTAATACGCAGCGGGTTGGTATCCACGTCATCGGCGGGTACAAATTTATAAAGGTGCTGTCCCAGCATTTCATTCTCCGGGTAGCCGCTCAGCAGGCAAATGCTTTTGTTTACTTCAATAATATATCCATCCAGGTCGGTGATCACAATGCCGTCGCTGGCCTGCTCCACCAGGGTACGGTATTTCTCTTCGCTTTCCTGCATCAGCAGTTCGGCTTTTTTATTGCCGGTAATGTCGATGGCCGAAGTGAGCCAGTATTGTTCATTGCCGAATTCCAGTTCTTCAATCGAGAGCAGGATGCTGTGTTGCTCCCCGTCCCGGGTTTTAATATGGGCCTCATAATTGGCTACGTAGCCATCCACAACCAGCAGCTGATCCAGTTCGGTGCTGATGAGCTCTCTTTTTTCACTGTCTGTTTTACTGAGCAGGCCTGCTTCTTCCGATGGCTTTCCCAGTAATTGCTCCCGCGGTGCTTCAAGCAGGGAAGCATATGTTTCATTTACATCCACAATGCGCCAGGCGGTATCGTATATAGCCAGGCCAAGCAGGTTTGAATGAAAGGCTTTGGAAAATTTTTCTTCGCTTTGTTTCAGCTGGCGGGTACGCACCCGTACCAGTTCATCCAGTTTTCGGGGACGCCGGGCAACATGGTAAATGAACAGGGCGCCCAGGAGGGAAAACAGCAATCCGAAAAAAATGAACAACAGGATATCGGCCAGGTCATTCAGCGATGTTTCTTTGGCCACCGATAATTTCCATTCCCCGTTGGGTACATTCACCGACACAGATTGACCCACGGCTATGTCTTTATTATGGCGGATAAAGAATTCTTCCTCCTGTGTATCCGGGTTGATTTTGGAAAGCTGGAAATAATATCCGCCTGTTCCGGTGGTATCGATGCCCGCCGCTTTCAGCAGGGTGGGCATTTTAATTACCACGGCAGAAAATCCCCAGAATTTTCCATTTCGGAACAGGGGCAACCGGCCCACCACGCCGATACCTCCCTGGCGCAGGTTGAAAGGGCCGGCAAAGTAGAGTTCCTTTTTCTCAATGGCTTTATAAGCTTCTTTGTTCCGGCTAGGGTCTTTTAAGATGTCATAGCCGAGCACTGCTTCATTTCCCTGGAGTGGGTATACATACCTGATTACACCGCCCGGAACCAGCTGCAGGGCATCCACTTCGTTTCCGGATACCAGGATCTGGCTGGCTACCGAATCGAAGTTGTTCACCTGCCCGTTGTTGTCAACAAAGAAGGAAAGTATTTTCGTGGCCGAGAGGCTATAAGCGAGCGACTGCTGCAGTTTATCAGTAGCTGCATTGGCCACATCATATACATCTTTTTTCTGCGACTCCTTTAAAATAAGATAACGCTGGTAGATAAGCACGGATAATAAAAGAGCCAGAATTATGAAGGAAAGAAGCCCCAGTACGGCCGGTTTGTTCAGCAGATTAAACGGGCTACCGGCAGGAGTTGCCTGTTTTTTTGCAAATGGTTTGCGGGATGACTGTTTAGCTGACATGGTTTGATAAAGACTTACAGAATCACTGGATTTTAAATGAGGACGTAATCATTATGGGTTACAAAATTAACCACTCGGCAGCACCGATGCATTCCATCGCTGATAGAATGTTCTGCGAAATAAAGTTAGCTTAATTCTTACCCAAGTCGTGATTTTTCTACAACAAAATTAAGATTCTTACTATGACCTTCCCGACACTATTATTTTCCGATTCCCGTTTCTCATTCTGATCAACCTATAAATCCTGACAATATCCTAAAACGCCTGTCATGCGTACAACAGCCGCCCGCAAGATCAGCATCTATCTGAAAATAGATTCCAACAGCATCAATGCGTATTTCAATCCGCACGACCCGGCACGTTTGGATAAGCGTCAGCTTGGACACGATTTCCAGGAATACTTAAATAACTCACTGGCCGGAGCGGGCAGACATACCATGATCGACTTTAAAGTGTTCTGCTGCGATTCGGGCAATATGCGGTTCATGGTGGATCCGCTGATACGCACCATCCGCCGCCATTTCCAGATACGCAAAATGCTGAAGGAAGCGGAGTTCAGGAAGTTTAAAAAAAAGAATTATACCCTGCTGATGATCAGCATACTGGTGGTGATGCTTTTCCAGGGCGTGGTTCCCCTGGTATTCGGACAGGATCACCGCATCCATTCCATGTTCAGCAATGCCATCGACGTATTCAGCTGGGTTATTTTATGGAAACCCATCGAGCGGTTGATATTTTACTGGAATCCGTTCCTGAAAGAAATACTGCTGTTTACTAAAATGCAGCATGCCAAAGTAAATATTGTCGAAAGTGAAGAAGAGCTTATTAATTATCACCTGGAGCATTATGATGCAGCCTGACGGAATTGCGCAGTCAAAAACCGGAATCGAGAATTACAATATGCTCAGTGCCGGTGAAGCCTATGTATGGATGCCCGTGGTGCATCACAAAGGCAGGAAAGGTTTTTATACAGAAATGCGGTATAACTACGAGGCAGCGAAAACCGCCTCGGTGTATGCCGGCAAAAGTTTCAGCAGGGATGCGGCTCTTTCGTACGACATCACGCCCATGGCCGGACTGGTACTGGGGGAATATACCGGGGGATCAGCAGCCGTAAACATGGAACTGGAATATAAGAAGGTCTTTTTTTCGAGCCAGACCCAATACACCCTAAACAAAAACGACCGGGCGGAGAATTTTTTCTTCAACTGGTCGGAACTGGGTTACCAGCCCCTGAAATGGTTTTATGCAGGTGCAAGCACCCAGCTTACAAAGCTGTACCGCGGAAAACCGGTGGCTGAATATGGGTTGATGCTGGGACTGGTATTTAGCAAAATCACCATCCCGGTCTATGTATTTGATCCGCTGGGAAAAAATAAAAATTACATCATCGGCATCAATGCAGAATGGTAACCAATAAAAATTAAAACGGCAGCAACCACTGCCGGCAACAACCAATATGAAAAACCAAATCCAAACCAAGTCTATGAAAAGAATTTTCCTTTTGATCATGGTATCATTGCTGGCCATGGCCGTATCTGCCCAGGTAGGTGTGGGCACCACTGCCCCCAATTCCACCTTGGATGTGCGGGGTTCCGTGTCTACCAACTACCGGGCCTTCACAGCCAACACATCGGCTGGCTCAACCGATAACGTACTTGTGTTTACCGGCAGCAGTGCTGCTACGCTGACGCTTCCTACGGCCGTGGGCTGCGATGGACGGTCGTACGTAATCAAGAATGCCAGCACCACCGGCCCGGTGCCTGTGCTAACCATTGCCACCACGGCATCGCAAACCATTGATGGTATCGCATCGTGGGTACTGGATGAAAGTTATGAAACCGTTACGCTGATCAGCAATGGCGTCAACTGGAGCATTTCTGCACAAAGCCTGTCGGCCGGATCGGGTACCGACTGGACGCAGGGCGGAAACAGCCTGGCTTCTATCCGTAACCTGGGAACCATCAGTAACCATGCTCTTCCCTTCATTACCAACAATACCGAAAAAATGCGCCTTACCACTTCGGGTAACCTGGGCATTGGTACTTCTTCATTCAATGGAACCAACCCGGAAAAATTACTGGTGGATGCCGGTACCACCACGTCGGTGAATGCCATCGTGGGTAAAGGATCCATCGATAGTTACCTGCAGCTGAATATTCAGAACAACTCGGCCGGTGCCAACTCATCGTCAGACGTGGTAGCCACCGCCAACAACGGAAGTGAAACCACCAACTACGTGGATATGGGCATCAACGGCGGCAGCAATACCAGCGGGGTGATGGGTTCAGCCAATGATGCATACTTATATAATATAGGGCAGAACCTGCTCATCGGTACCGGTACCGCAGCCAAATCGCTGGTGTTTATGACCGGCGGCACCACCCAGAGCAGCAATGAAAGGATGCGTGTTGATGGAAACGGCAAAGTGGGTATCGGCACCAATGCCATTCCGAAAGGAGCAACCGGCATTGCCAAGTTCGCCCTGGAAGGAACCAATGCATCCACCAGCGGACCGCACCAGCAGTTCACCACTTCAACGGATAACTACCCGTTGCTGCAAAACCTGAACTGGTCGCACGACTATGTATACAATGCCTATGATGCGTATTTCGACGGCGCATGGAGAAGCGGTACCACCGCCGGCGGAAACTTTGTATTGGGTAAAGAAGCCGGAAAATTTCTTTTGCAGTATGGCAACACCAACACACAGGGATCGGCCATCACCTGGAACAATGGTATTGCGCTTAATACAAGTGGCAACGTAGGTATGGGTACCGCCACATTTAATGCCACCAACCCCGAGAAATTACTGGTAGACGCCGGAACAACCAGTTCTGTAAATGCCATTGTGGGTAAAGGTTCCATCGACAGTTACCTGCAGCTGAATATCCAGAACAACTCATCCGGAACCAGTGCCTCTTCCGACGTGGTGGCCACGGCCAACAACGGAAGCGAAACCACCAACTATATTGATATGGGTATCAACGGCGGTAACTACTCCGGCGGGGTGATGGGTGCAGCCAATGACGGCTATATCTATAATATGGGTCAAAACCTGCTGATCGGAACCGGTACAGCAAACAAATCACTCGTGTTTATGACCGGTGGTACTGCCCAGGGCTCCAATGAAAGAATGCGCATTGACGGAACCGGTAAAGTAGGAATCGGGTTAACAGCCCCCACCTCCACCCTGCATGTAACCGGGTCCACCGCTTATTCAACCACGGCAAAAACAGCCAACTATACAGCAACCGCATCGGATTATTCCATCATCTGCAATAATACATCGGGTGCCATCACCATCAGTTTACCAGCCGCTTCCGGATGTGCCGGAAGAACCTATGTGATCAAAAAAATATCCGGTGCATCCAACAACGTGGTAATTGATCCGAATGCCTCTGAAAACATTGACGGCGCCTCTACCCGCACTCTGACGGCTCAGTATGAAAGTGTGCTGATCCAGAGCGATGGCTCCAACTGGTTTATTCTGGCGAAGCTGTAACCTGTTATTATCAACCATTGTTTGCAGAATCATGAAAACAATTTTAAAAATACTGCTGCTGTTCATACTGTTTTTACGAAGCTTTAAAGACATGTTTTATAAAAGCGCAGTACCAACCAAAACACCATGACAAGAATCATCCTCATACTGTTGTTTGCCCTGCCGGCTGTATCCATGGCACAGGTATCTGTGCGTAACAATGGTACCCTGTATGTAAGCAACACCGCAGATACCATCTATATAAACGGTGGCTTCACCAATGCTTCGGGTGCTGCATTCACCAATAACGGAATGCTGTACGTAAGCCAGGACCTCAGCAACAGCCAGTCGGCCATGGCAGCAGGCACCGGCCGTTTGTACCTGAACGGAACCGGGCTTCAGACCATCACCGGTTCACAACCATTTAAAACCTACGACCTGGTTACGGATAATGTTGCCGGTTTCCTGGTAAACAATAACCTGAGTGTAAGCGGGGTGCATACCTATACTGCTGGTTTAATCACCACATCGGCAACACCCAATTATATGATCTACGAAGCGGGCTCTTCCTATTCGGGAAGCAGCGATGCCCGCCACGTGAATGGATGGGTAAAAAAATTCGGGAACAGCAACTTCATCTTCCCGGTGGGCAATGACACCTACGAACGGCCTGTAACCTTATCATCATTGAGCGCTTCCGGCGAATACAATGTACGGTACAATGTAAATCCCACACCCAACCGTACCAACCTGAACACCCCGCTGGTACTGGTGGATACCTTTGAATACTGGACCATCAACCGAATCAGCGGCGGCAGCGCCCAGGTTACGATGAACTGGGACCAGGCCAAGGTTCCCTTTCCCAATGTAATGCTGAGCGGCATACGGGCTTCGTACTATAACGGAAGTTTATGGACAAACATCGGCGGTTCCGCTACCGGTGTGGTGGCAACATCAGGTTCCGTTACTTCCGGCAGCACCAATATTTTCAACACCAATTTTGTAATTGCCAGCGTATCATTTGTACTGCAGGCAAAGATCATAACATTTACCGCAGACCGCAGCAACGGAGCCACCCGGGTCAATTACAGCATCGGCAACGAGCTGAATGTTGACCGGTATGAACTGGAAAAAAGCGATGACGGCATCAGCTTCCGCACCATCCACACACAAAATGCCAACAACCGGAACAACACCGAGTTTTACAGTTATACCGACAACAGCGCCTTACGGGGCACTGCTTACTACCGTTTAAAAATGACCGAGCTGAGCAACCGGGTAACTTACTCCGCCATTGTTTCGGTGGCCGATCATTCAAAAGAACTGTACATAGTGAGGAACCCGGTAAGTGATCGTATTGACCTGTATGCAGGCACTTCTGCAACGGGCACGTACATGTACCGCATTACCGCCACCAACGGACAGGTTATACAGACAGGGACACTTAACATCGGTCAGCCCGGTGTTCATTCCATCAGTCTGCCACCGTCTATGTCTGCGGGGTCGTATGTGCTGGAGATGAAGAGCAATAGCATCAGTTTGCAGAAACTGATCATAAAACAGTAATCGTTCCTTCTCAAATAAAAGGCTCCCGCCCTGCGGGAGTTTTTTTATGCCAGTGCGGGAAGCAGTTTTATTTCGTTGCGGTAAAGAATGATCTTCTTTTCGTTTTCCAGCTGTTTCAGCAGGCGGGAGATCACCACTCTCGATGTGGCCAGGTCATCGGCCACCTGGTAATGTGATGCTTTTACCACGCTGGAGCCCGAAAGCCGTTGCTTTTCTTTCAGGTAAGCAATGAGGCGTTCATCCAGCTTATGAAAAGCGATGCTTTCGATGGAGCGGAGCAGTTCCAGGAAGCGTTCATTGAAACTGCGCATGATGTAATTCTTCCAGCTGGTATAGCGGCAAAGCCATTCCTCCAGCTTTTCATACGGGATGGCAATCAGTTCCACCTCGTCTTCGGCAATGGCCTTCACCTCGCTCTTCTTGGCCTCCATGCAGCAGCTGTATGCCATGGAACAGCTTTCGCTGCTCGACAGGTAGTAGAGCAATATTTCGTTCCCGGTTTCATCCATGCGGAACACTTTGATGGTTCCTTTCAGCACAATGGGCATCATGCGGATGTATTTTCCATAATCGATGATGATGTCGCCTTCCTTGAATTGCTTTATTTCACCGTAGCGGTAAATTTCCTTTACCAGTTCCGGTTCAAACAGGTTAGTAAATACAGGTTCTTGCTGCATGATGTTGTGTGCGGATGTTTCGTCACAAAAATATACAGAATCGATCAACCGCCATTGCCTGCTTTGGAAGAGGCTTTTTTACCGCCTGCTTCCTGCTTTTTCTGTACTGCCAGCACCGGCGGAAAAGGCCCGTACTTGTGCTGCTTTTCGGAAAATGAATCGATATAGGGACCAAAGGGATGGTCAACAGGTTTTAATGAGAGGTTGGGCCAGTCACGGGGTACGGCCAGGTGCGGCCGGGGTTGAGATAATATGAATGCTGATACATCCCAGGCTTCTTCATCGGTGAGCTGCGGATTCTGATAGCGGGTGCCGAACGGCATATTGTATTTCACATATTTTGCAAAACTGCTGATGCGGTATAGACCGGCTCCATCGTTGAAACTGCTGTTGCCCCAGAGCGGCGGATATGTGAATTCTGTTTTATCCTGGCTTAGTGTTCCCTCTCCATTTGCCTGGTGACAACTCTGGCATTTACTGATATACACCTGTTGACCGTTGGCAGAATCGGCGGCCCGGTTGAGGTAGGCCAGGTCTTTAAATCCCGAGCCGGCAGCCTTTTGTCCCTTAAGCACATTGCTTCCGATAAACTCAATATAGGCCCTGATGGCCTGCATTTCTTTTCCGGTGCTGTCGGGTGCTTTCCCATTCAGGCTTCGTTCAAAGCAATCATTGATGCGTTTGAAAATGGTTTCCACGGTGCCGCTTCTGGGTCTGAATTTGGGATAGAGCGACGCCACCGAGCCATAGTTATTACCGAATACCACGGTGCCCGCCTGCAGGTGACAGTTCTGGCAGTTCATGCCATTGCTTATTTTCAATACCGAACCATGTGGACCCAGGTATACCGACGTATGCGTTACCAGTTCCTTGCCGTACTCCACCAGTTGCTTTTGTTTGGGATCCGCAATGCTGCCGATATCCGGGGGAGTCCAGTAAACCGTATGGTCAATGCCTGCGGCAGAATCAACCGTGGGTTGTTTCCCGTTTGACTGGTTTTGACCGGTAGGAAGAAGAAAGGGAAGAATAATGATGGTAGCCACCAGCACACCAACGACAAGCAGCAAAATATTGATGATGTTCAGAAGACTTCGTACCAGTTTATCCTGTTCGGTGTTTGGCATATTAATGACCGCCGGATCCGGGCAGAGCCTACCAGCGTGCCAAACAAATATACTGGACCGGATTAAGAAGCCATAGCGAAACGGCTTATTATTTCACCAGCTGGTTCACGGTTTCCCAGGTACCGCCGTTGATTACGTTCTTAAACCCGTTCTGCTCCAGGATGGCTTTGGCCTGCCCACTCCTCATGCCACTGCGGCAAAACACGACGATGTTTTCTTTTCCTTTGAATTTTGCCAATTGCGACGGCACCCTGTCGAGCGGAATGTTCACCGCACCTGGCACGCTGCCACCGGCAAATTCGCCCGGTGTGCGCACGTCTACGAGGAAAGCATTTTTGCCGATCACTTCTTTCAGCTCAGCGGATGGTTTGCCGCCAAACAACATTTGAAATAAACCCATGATGATTGTTTTATGTAGTAAAATTCTTCAGTACGCTTATCAGCCCGTTCTTAGGCACCACCCCGCTTTGCCGCCATACTGGTTTGCCTTTCTTAAACAGAATGAGGGTGGGCACACCCTGCACCTGGTAGTGGTGGGCAGCCTGCGGGCTTTTGTCCACATCTACCTTGATGATGGTAACGGCATTGCCCATTGCTGCTTTTACTTCTTTAAGAATGGGTGACATCATTTTACAGGGGCCGCACCATTCAGCAAAGAAATCAACCAGCACCGGTTGTTCAGAATCGATTATCTCGTTAAACGTCATTCCTGTATTTTTTTATCCGTGGCTGGTTTTTCTTTCCGGAACAGGCCAAACAGCAGTGCCCCCATCAGCGCCCCGTACAAGGTACTGTTCAGCGGCTTTGAAGTAATGGCACAGGTGCCCGAGGCGCAGCCCACTTGTTGCCAGTAGATGAAACCGGCAAGGGCGCCCACGATTGCACCAATAAAATAAAGCAGGTTGCTTTTAAACCACTTCTTCATACACGGTTTCTTTGGTGAACGATTTTTCTTTTACAGGAGGTACTGCACAGTTACCGGCTGCACATCCTATATTGAACAGGGGCATGATGGTAAATAAAATGCCGGCAATCCCGAACAACACATCCTTCATCATCACCGCCTGCACCGTAATGGCAATACCCATGATCAGTCTCAATAGTCTTACCAGGTTCCAGTTGCGGAAGATCGCCTGTTTCATGTTGATTATTTATTTGCAAAGATAACGTGCGCTGTACCGGCACTCCGTAACAAAGGTTACACAAAAAAGCAGCCAATGGCTGCCTGCATAGTATAGGTTTTCCGGGAATTATTTCTTTAAAAATGCTGAATACATCCATTCCTGCAACAAACAGTTCATTTGCCGGCCGGCCAAAGCGGGCTGGTTTTCCAAACAACCACTGCTTTATTTCTTTGCCGGGCAGGTGTTCAGTCCAACCAGTTTATACAGCGGGCAAAAACCAACCAGGCTGGTAAGAATAAATACAGCGGCAATGGCCAGCAACACAATACCCAGCGTACCGGTAATGATGTTGGTGAAGTACAAGATTGCTACGGCAGCAGCCACCAGTATGCGGATGATTCTGTCGGCATTTCCCATATTCTTTTTCATATAGATAAATTTTACGAAAGGTAGAGCAGGCAGAGCATGCCTGCGGTAACAAATGTTACATATCCGTTATAACATGCTGGTCGGACAAACATAGTCTGTCCGGGGAACCGGTGTTTTAATCATCTCGCTGAATCCGCCGCTCACATCGGAAAAATTATCCCAGCCCCGTTGCTTCAGGATCGATGCGGCAATCATGCTGCGGTAACCACCTGCACAATGCAGTACAAAGTGTTTTTCTTTTGGAAATTCAGCTAGGTGATCGTTGATCTGGTTCAGGGGGATATTGATGGCATCCACCACGTGTTCCGAATCGAATTCACTTTTTTTGCGCACATCAATCACCAGTGGCTTTTCTTCTTCGTATAGCCGGGCAAATTCCCCGGCGCTGATGCGTTTAATGGATTCTGTTTCCATACCGGCTTTTTTCCAGCTTTCAAAACCGCCTTCGAGGTAACCCAGTGTGTTATCGTATCCAACCCTCGACAGCCGGATGATGGATTCTTCTTCACGGCCGGGATCGGTAACCAGCAAAATCTGCTGCTTAACGTCGGGGATCATTTCACCCACCCATTGGGCAAAGTTTCCGTCGATCCCGATATTGATGCTGTTGGGAATATATGCTTTTGCAAAATCGCTTGCATTCCTTGTATCGAGTATCAGGGCACGGCTTTCATTGGCCACAGCTTCAAATTCCGGAACGGCCATTGGTTTTTTGCCCCGCTGCAGAATGGTGTCCAGGCTTTCATAACCTTTGATGTTCATCAGTACATTCTGCGGAAAATAAACCGGTGGCGTGGTAAGCCCGGTGAGCAGCTGTTTAATAAATTCTTCTTTGCTAAGGGAAGGATTCAATGCATAGTTCACCTGTTTCTGGTGACCCAGCGTGTCGGTGGTTTCTTTGCTCATCATTTTACCGCAGGCACTTCCGGCTCCGTGGTTGGGATACACGATGAGGTCATCGTTCAGCGGCATGATCTTATTGCGGAGCGATTCATATAAATGTCCCGCCAGCTTTTCCTGTGTGAGTTCCGCCACCACATGCTGGGCCAGGTCGGGCCGGCCTACATCTCCAATGAAGAGGGTGTCGCCGGTGATGAGGCCATGTTCTTTCCCGTTTTCATCAATGAGCAGGTAAGTGGTGCTTTCCATGGTATGACCAGGTGTATGGATCACTTTTACCGATGCATGGCCCACTTTAAACAGTTCTCCGTCTTTGGCAACGATGGCCGGGTAGCCGGGTTTGGCAGTTGGACCAAACACCACCTGGGCGCCGGCTTTTTTAACCAGGTCGAGGTGCCCGCTTACAAAGTCGGCATGAAAGTGTGTTTCAAAAACATATTTGATCGTTGCATTGTCTTTGGCAGCCCGGTCAATGTATGGCTGTACTTCCCGCAGGGGGTCAAAAATGGCGGCTTCGCCATTGCTTTCAATATAATACGCAGCATGGGCTATACAGCCTGTGTAGATCTGTACTACTTTCATGATTATTTTTTAGGCAAATCTCGCTAACCGGCTGGTGGAATTTGGTAACATAAGTAACACCGGGGTATGATCTTAATCAGGGGAGTGGGTAAGGAAGGAGGTTGGTAGTGGCCTCGCCAGGAATCGAACCTGGATCTGGAGCTTCGGAAACTCTTATACTATCCATTGTACTACAAGGCCGGTTGGGCTGTTGGTTTAATTGTTTATTAGTTTATTGGTGTAAAACCAGGCAGCTCTACCAATAAACCGGTAAACTAATAATCCAATTACCTCTTATTTTCCCAGGTGCGAAAAGTTACTGCCGAATATCTTTACCGCAATGGCGAGCAATATTACGCCAAAAAATTTTCTGATGACCACCATTCCGTTGGGACCCAGCATTTTTTCTATCCATTTCAGTGATTTCAGCACCAGATAGATGAAAATACAGTTCACCAGGATACCGATCAGGATATTAATATCATTATAATTGGCCTTCAGACTCATGATGGTGGTAAGTGTACCCGACCCTGCAATCAGCGGAAAGGCAATGGGAACCACGCTGCCGCTTTTGGGGTTGTTGTCCTGCTTAAAAAATTCGATGCCCAGCACCATCTCCAGTCCGATGATGAAGATGACAATGCTGCCGGCCACGGCAAAGGATTGTACATCCAGCCCCAGGATATTCAGGAACTGCTGACCTACCAGCAGGAAAAGCACCATCAGTCCGCCCGATGCCAGCGTGGCCTGGGTAGACCGGATCTCCCCTCCCATTTTGGCACGCAGGGCGGCCAGCACGGGAATATTACCCACCATATCAATCACCGCAAAAAGGGTGAAAGAAATGGTAAGTATCTCTTTGGCAGAGAGATTGTCGAATGTCATCCGGTTTTTTTTTGCAAAGATAATCAGCCCGGCATAAAGGGCTATGGTTGTTTATAAATATGGAGCTCTTTGAATACGGCGTATTCCTGCTGCAAAAAAACAAGGCAGTTGATGCAGAGGCAGTCTTCGTACCTGGATTCAACATAAATCCGTTCTTCGTCTACCAACCGGATGCTGCTGCACTGGCATTGCGTGATGCTGCCGGCCTTGCACTCGAAGGCAGCGTGGCAGCGGGGACAGTTTTTTACTTCGTGTTTATGCATACCATAAATTAAAGGAGGGAACCATGCAAAACGGTTCCCTCATACTTACTTACCAGGTGAATGTAACACCGCCGCTTAGCAGGAAAGGGATGGAATTGTATCCACGCAGGTCGAAGAATTTTTTATTACCAATGTTCTGTGCATCCACGAAAAACTTCAACCGGTCTTTCCATTTGTATTCGGCATAGGCGCCCAGCAGGAAATAGCTGTCCAGCAACACATCGTTCTTCTGGTAACCACCCACATCATACCGGTCGCTTACTGCCCTTGCACTGATGCCGGCAAAAAAGGCGTTACTGAACCGGTAGCCTGCATCCAGGTTGAAGCTGCTTTTGGGGCGGCGCAACAGGTAGTTGTACGTTGTGTCGTGTGTGCTTTTGCGGCTCTGGGTTTTTTCATCTCCACCAACATAAGTATAGTTGGCAGTAATGCGCAATGACTTGATGGGTTTAACCGTAAGTTCCAGTTCAACTCCATCAGCCACCTGCTTCACAAAATTGAAATACTTAAAGTTTACATAGTCATAGTCGATCCCATTCTTTATATCGCGGTGGAAATAAACGATACGGCTGCTGACCTTACTGTGCGATTGCTGGACACCCAGTTCATAGTTAGTTGATTTTTCGGGCTGCAAATCCAGGTTGCCGCTGTATTGATCGAATACCTGGTAGATAGAAGGCGCTTTGAACCCTGTGGCAACGCTGGCAAACAAACGCCAGTTCTGGGTTATGCTGAACGACGGATTGAACGTGAATGTGCTGTTGCTGCCATAGCGTGAATGCTTGTTGGTCCTTCCCCCGATCTCCACATTGAGTCTTTTATTTAGAGCGCTGAAGAATAAGGATGCATAAAAAGATGTCTGGTGTAATGAGTTGTCGAATGCCGGCGGATCGTAAGGTCCGAAGAAACTTACAGAATAATATTTCTGGTGCATGTTGGCCCGGCGGTAATCGGCACCCACCAGTACCGTAAGCCATTTGGCGGCTGTAATACTGCTGTATAGTTCAACGTATTGGGTACGGCCGTTGTATTTATTATCCTCGTAGGTGGTAAAGCCGGGTTTATGGGTGCTGTCGTTCAGGTATGTTCTTCTCAGTTCACCAAACTGGTAGTTGGCGGTAACCGATACGATGCCTTTTTTAAAATAAGCGCCGAGACCGGCGTTTACATTGCTGTTGCTGATCGTATAATCTTTTTCGTCGGCGAAAACACCGGCATCGATATCTGCCTTGTACCTGCTGTACTGTACAAATGTTTTCACCTGCAGGCCAGGGATCACCTGGTATTGCAGCCCGGCATTCACTACATCACCATTGTAACCATCCTTATCAAAATCTTTATTGTCCGTGCTGTCGTATGCAGAAGAGAACCCCTTTGTATTCAGTTTGGCATAGCGGGCGGTATAGGTCAGCTTCCCTGCTTTGCCGAACAGCTGGAGGTTTCCGCGGAATGTGCTTTTACTTCCGTATGCCACTGTTGCTTTTACATTGAATGGCTGGGAAATGTCTTTTTTTACGGTGATGATGTTGATCACTCCGCCAATGGCATCGCTTCCATACAAGGTGGATTGAGCACCCCTGCATATTTCTATCCGTTCCACATCGGTGATGGAAAACATGTTCAGGTCGAATTCGCTGTTGATCATGGATGGATCATTCACCGGGATCCCGTCGAGCAGGATCAGCGTTCTTCCTGATGAAGCTCCTCTTACAAAAACCGTTTGCACGCTGCCGGCGGCATTGTAGGCTCCATTGATGGTAACCCCTGCCTGTTCGGTCAATACCTGGGCAACTGTTTTGCCCGAACTTCTTTCAAGTTGTTCTTTGCTGATTACCGTGATCACTTTCCCGGTTTGCGATTGTTTAACGGGGGTTTTGGTGGCCGTGATAACGGCTTCGTCAAGCCATTTGGCCGTTGTGTCCTGCTGGGCGGATAGCTGATTGCTGATACTAACAGCAGCCAGCACAAAAAAGATCTTTTTCATGTTACATGAAATTTTTGTGTGACTGCTTCCAGGAAATAAAAAAGAAGAAAATAAAAGAATGCCCTTACACTCTTAAATCTCCAAGCCTTTCACCCGAAAGCTGAAAAATGTTGACTGATGAACCTGGCAGGTCTTCTGGCTTACTCCCTGCTTGTTGCCTTCCCGTCAAATTAAACAGTGGCTTGAAGTACAAACAGTTTACAGAGCTTACAGCTACGGGGATAGCTCCCGACTTGAACGGGATTCCCTTTTAATCCCGATGTAACATCGGGAAACCAAATCCGCTGCAAATGTATAGGCTTTCGGTTTGTTTATCCAAATTTTCAATTAACAAGTGTTGAAGATCACTGGTCCTGCAATACAGGACCAGTGATTTCCGAAGTTCTTAAAAGGCTACGCTGAAATGAACCATTCCCCTGCTTTTCAGCTCCGTTTGCCCGGATGCGAAATGCTGGCTTACAGGCAGCTGGAAATTTGTTCCAATGGTGAATTGACGGAAACTGAATTCCAGTCCGCCCGATGCGGTAAGTAGCCGGCCGCCGGTTTGTGTAACCAGTTCCTTATTCAGTTTATTCCCGGATATGTCTTCATACTGTAGGCCTGCATTGGGTACTATAAGGAGTTGGTTTTTTTGAATGGAATAAGAAACAAAGGAAGCCGCCGAGAACTTATTCCCGAATAAATAATTATCCCTGTTGGATGTATTGATTTTGTAGGAAGCATTGGTGGTGATGCCTACTTTGTTGATGCGGACATCATAGGTACCATTGATCATAAAATCAGTGCTGGCCGTTCCGGTTTGGGTATTGGCAAGTGCCACCACGGCTGGATCGGTTTCATCAATGCTGAATTTACCGGTGGGGACTTTAATGCCTGCGCCGATCCATAGCTGCTGTTGAACCAGTGTTTTTTTTGACAAGGCCGATGACCTGTCGAACAACTTATAATTCACCATGGCCGCCACATCCCCGATGCCCTGGTTGTTGGCTACTCCTTCATCAGATACCTGGTGTATATATGTATAAGGAATCACCGCAAGTACCTGCCAACGCTTGCCGATGTTCCATCCGCCCCATAATTCAACGGTTTTGAAATAGTCTCGGCTGAATTGTGTTTTATCATCGGCCATTACGGTGTTGAAGTGTTTGTACTGGTAGCGGAGCCCAATGTATGCGTGTTTGAATTTAGGCAACAGCCCTATATAATAATTACTGTGCCCGCATCCGCATATTTCGCAGGCGTTTGAGATCAGGGATGCGCATAGGAATACCGGGAAAAGAAAGAGTAACTTTTTCATAAAATAAATTTAGCAGTGATAAGAGGATCCGCAGGCAGCATGGCCCGGACCAGGAATGATTAGATGGATATGTTCATGATTGCTGCGGCGGGTGAAAGAAGGAGTAAGCCATATCCGCCAGGCTGTATTGCTTTTCTTTTCTTGTTTGTTGAAGGATAACAAGGCGCACCGGTGGCAGGCATCCGAAAAAAGAACGGGAGGAAAGCACCTGCAGTTTGTTTTCTGTTTTGCGTCCGGCATTCTGCTGTTCTTTCTTTTCTTCTTCCTGCATTTTTTTCATCACCTGGCAATGACCATTGCAATGCATTTTGGGCTTCGCCTTGTTGATACAGTTCTTCGCATAGACTGTTGTGTTCATGTAATAGTCCAGCAGGAAGAAGGGACTGCTGAAGGTTTGTGCAGAAAAAGCAAGAAGCAGTAATATGGCGGCGATCCGCTTAAACATGACACAAAGATAACCACGGTGTTCTTTTATCGTATGCGTTCAATCATACGCCCGTCACTTTTTTTACGTCAAAAAGTATATTTATTCCTTCCTTTCTGTATCTTTTCATCATGCAGACCAAATCAACCAAGATCAACCTGTTCTCTCTCACCATGATCGTGATCGGCTTTGTGATCGGGATGGGAATTTTCCGCACCGCCGCCACCAGCGCCAAAGATGCCATTGCCCCGTCGGTATATTTCAGCGCCTGGGCCATTGGCGGGCTTGTCGCCTTATGCGGAGCCCTTACCTATGCCGAGATCGGGAGCCGTTACCCGGTAACGGGTGGTTATTATAAAGTATTTGCCAAGGCATATCATCCCAGCATTGCCTTTGCCATCAACTGCTTGATACTGGTAAGCAATGCAGCCAGCATCAGCGGCGTGGCATTGATCGGCAGCGGGTATTTACTTAAACTATTTCCCGGCAACTGGACCGATATTGACAAAGCCCTTGTCAGTTCAGCCGCCATCATCATTTTCTACCTCATCAACCTGAAAGGATTAAAAACAAGTTCCACTGCACAAAACATCCTTATGATGATCAAGATCACCATGATTGTGGTGCTGATCACGGCCCTGTTCTTTCCTTCAAAGTATGCGGCACCCGAAGTGGCGGCGGTTGCTGATGCGGGCACTTCCTTTTCGCTGATGGATTGGGTAAAGAGCCTGGGCATCAGTTTGATTGCCGTTTCCTTCACCTATGGCGGATACCAGCAAACCATTAACCTGGGCAACGATGTGCAGAATCCTTCCAAAAATATTCCCCGGGGTATCTTTATTGGTATCCTGGTGATCATTGCCCTGTACATGCTGGTAAACCTCAGTTATTACAACGTGGTTGGCTTTAACCAGATGAAGGGCGAACGGGAGATCGCCTACCTGGTGATTGATAAAATTTTCGGAACCACCGGCGCCAGCATCTTTTCTGCCTTCCTGTTCCTGGGTGTACTGGCCTATGTGAACGGATCGCTGCTGAGCAACCCGCGGGTGATGTATGCCATGGGCGAAGACGGCAGCCTGCCGAAAGTTTTTGCGCAACACAATAAAAAATCGAATGTGCTTACGTTTTCTCTCACCATCTTCTCTGCCATCTGCATCGTGATCCTTTATTTTGCGCAGGAATTTGAAAAGATACTCACCTTCACCATCTTCCTCGACAGTTTTGGCATGATCCTGAGTTGCGCCACCATTTTCTGGTTCCGTAAAAAAACAAAACACCTCGATGATACCGGTATCTATAAAATGAAATGGTTTCCGCTGATGCCGCTGATCTTCATCCTTGCCTACCTGTTTGTGGCCATCAGCATCACCGTGGCCGACCCCAAAGCAGCATTAACCGGCGTGGCAGTGCTGGCCGGCTTTATCGTCATTTATTTCTTATTCAACAGGAAGAAAGCCGGTACGGCGCTTCCGGAAAATTAATACCGAATGGACCTCTCTTATATTCTGAATGAATTTGCCGAAGAACGGGAAAACTATTTCAACGCGGTTTCTCCGCCCATTGCGCAAACCAGCAATTTTGTTTTTAAAACAGTGGATGAAATGCGCCGGGCATTTGCCGATGAGTATTCCACTTTTTTATACAGCCGCGGTAAAAACCCCACCACCGAAATCCTGCGCCGTAAACTGGCGGCCCTGGATGGCGCCGAAGACTGCCTGGCATTTAACAGCGGGGCGGCCGCCATCTTTTCGGCGGTGTTTGCCAACGTAAAAAGCGGCGATCACATCGTATCGGTGAATAAGCCCTATACCTGGGCGCAGCGCCTGTTCGACGTGATCCTGCCCAGGTTCGGCGTAAGCACCACGTACATCGATGGAAGGGAGATTGAAAATTTTGAGCGTGCCATTCTTCCCAACACCACCGTTATTTACCTGGAAAGTCCGAACAGCTGGGATTATGCATTGCAGGACCTGAAGGCCGTGGCCGAACTGGCAAAATCAGAAAACATTGTTACCATCATCGACAACAGCTACTGTACGCCCCTTTATCAAAAGCCCATTGAACTGGGTATTGACCTGTCGCTGCAAACCGCTACCAAGTACATCAGCGGTCATAGTGATACCCTTGGTGGTGTGTTGTGCGGCTCCCGGCAGATGATGGAGCGTATCTTCAACAGCGAGTTTATGACGGTGGGAAGCGGCATCCAGCCCTTCAATGCCTGGCTGCTGATACGGGGATTAAGAACCCTGCCCGCCCGCCTGGACCGGATCACGGCTTCCACCGCACAGGTAATCCGTTTCCTGAAAGATCATCCCCGGGTGGAGTCGGTGCTCTTTCCCCTTGATGAAAGCTTTCCGCAATACGAACTGGCCAAAAAGCAAATGAAAGGAGGCTGCGGCTTACTCACTTTCACCATCCGGGCAGAGAATATGCGGCAGATCGAAAAATTCTGCGAAGACCTTCAGCACATATTCATGGCGGTAAGCTGGGGCGGCCACGAAAGCCTGATCATCCCCAAATGCTCTTCCCTGCAGCCACATGAATTCAGTATTGCCAATCCCGAACACAGTATGCTGCGGCTTTATGTTGGACTGGAAGAACCCGGGTACCTCATCAACGACCTGCAGCAGGCTTTTGAAAAAATGAACTGATCTGTCTTGCCGCCTGTAAAATAGTTTTAAACAGATTAGGGGCAGAAAGTTTATTTTTGTTGTATGCGTTACAAAGTCTGTTTCCTCGTATCCATACTGGTAGTTTCAGCTTCGGCCCGGGCCCAGCAAAAGTGGGGCCTGCTGAAATGCGTGGAGTATGCCATGGCCAATAATATTTCCATCAAACAAACCGATCTGCAGACCCGGATATCGGAACTGCAGCTGAAGCAGAGCCGGCTGAGCCAGTTGCCCAATCTTAACTTCAGCGCCAACTCGGGTTATAACAGCGGCCGTAACCAGGACCCCACTACGTATAGCCTGATAACACAAAGTTATTTGTCGGCCAACATGCAGCTGCAAAGCAGTGCGGATATCTTCAACTGGTTCAGCAAGCGCAATACCATTGCGGCCAACGAATGGGAACTGCAGGCAGCTAAAGCCGGTACCGATAAATTAAAGAACGACATTGCCCTTACCGTTGCCAATGCCTACCTGCAGATTTTGCTGGCAAAGGAACAGGAAAGCATTGCCGCTGTTCAGTTGCAGCAATCCAAAGCGCAGTTAAACAATACCCGCAAACTGGTGGATGCCGGGGCATTGCCGGAGCTGAATGCCGCTGAGCTGGAAGCGCAGGTGGCAAGAGACAGCAGTACCCTCATCAGCGCCAAAGGAAATGTGCAGCAGGCCATCCTCACCATCAAAGCCTATATGGCACTGGATGCCGGGGCACCGTTTGATGTTGACACCCCTCCCGTAGATAAAATACCGGTAGAAAAAATCGCCGACCTGCAACCCGAGTCGGTATATGCATCGGCCATTGCCAATATGCCGCAGCAAAAACAAAATGATTTTAAACTGAAAGCTGCGCAAAAATCCACCGCCGCCGCAAAAGGCAACCTGTACCCCACCTTGTCGGTATACGGCAGCCTGGGAAGCGGCTACGCCAACTATTTTAATTTACCGCATTACGACCAGGTGCTCACAGGCAGCGCAAGAACGGGATTGCAAACAGACGTGGGTGGCATATTTTACGACGTGTATGGCCCTACCTACTCACAGGTAAGAAACGGCAACACCAAGTCAGACGCCTATTTCACACAACTGAACCGCAACTTCCGGCAGTCCGTGGGACTAAGCCTGAGCGTTCCCATTTTTTCCGGGTACAACAGCCGCACGGCCTATGAACGCAGCCGCATCAACATCAAAAACCTGCAGTTGCAGAAAGACCTCGATAACCAAAGCCTGAAGCAGAATATTTACCAGGCATACAATGCCGCGATGGTGGCGCTGGAAAAATTCAATGCCGGAAAAAAATCACTGGAAACCGCTGAGCGTACCTATGGCTATGCACAAAAGCGTTATGACGTGGGACTGATGTCGACCTTTGAACTGATCACCAACCAGAACAACGTGTTCAGGGCCCGGCTTGAAAATGCATTGAATCAATATGACTACGTGTTTAAAATGAAAGTGCTGGAATTTTATAAAGGACTGGGAATAAAATTATAATCCCCGGGCCTGGTACAGGATGTTCGCTTTATAACCAGGATGCCGGTGCCCACAAACAAAAAAAATACAAACTGTAAACTGAATTTAATATGAGCAAGTCGCTAAAATGGATATTGATAAGCGTGGGAATATTACTGGTTTTGATGCTGGTGCTTGCCAAAACAGGCGCTTTTGGAAAAGACGAGGGCATCAAAGTAACGGCAGAAAAAGTGCAGAAGCGTACCATCACCGAGATAGTGAATGCCAGCGGCAAGATCTACCCGGAAGTGGAAGTGAAGATCAGCCCGGATATCAGCGGTGAAATCACCGAGCTGAATGTTCATGAAGGCGACTCGGTAAAGAAGGGACAGGTACTGGCCCGTATCTATGCCGACATCTATAATATCCAGCGCAACCAGGCCGCCAGCGGCGTGGAGCAGTCGCAGGCGCAGGTAGCCAACTCACAAGCCGCCATTGATGCCCTGAAAGCGCAGATGGAGCAGGCACAGCAAACCTATGACCGGCAGAAAAAATTATTCGATGATAAAGTGATCAGCAAAAGTGAATTTGAAATCGCTGAATCCAATTACAAAAGTGCCAAAGCCAATTACAATGCGGCACAGCAGGGAATCCGGGGAGGCATCGCCAACGTACAGAGCGCCAAAGCCAGTCTCGACAAAGCGAACAAAGACCTGAGCCGTACAGCCGTAATTGCCACCATGGACGGTGTGGTAAGCCTGCTGAACGTAAAGCAGGGAGAACGGGTGGTGGGAAGTAATTTAATGAGCGGTACCGAAATGCTGCGCATTGCCGACATGAGCAAGATCGAGATAAGGGTGGACGTGGGCGAGAATGATGTACCCAAGGTAAAACTCGGCGACAGTGCATTGATAGAAGTGGATGCCTACAGCAACCGCAAGTTCAAAGGCATTGTTACCCAGATTGCCAGCAGCAACAACGGCGCCGCCTCGCAAACGGCACTCACCGGTTCTTCCGACGTTACACAGTACAAGGTATATATCCGTTTGTTACCCGAAAGCTACCAGGACCTGCTGGGCAAGGGTTCCTTCCCCTTCCGGCCGGGCATGAGCGCCAATGCAGACATACAGACCAAGACCCACATGAATGTACTGAGTGTTCCCATCAATGCGGTAACCACCCGTGAAAAGAACGACAGTACAAAAGCAGATAAAAAGAAAAAAGACGAATCGGATGTGAATGCACATAAGTCAACCGGTGATGATGACCTGGACGTGGTGGTTTTTGTGATCGACAAAGAAGGGAAAGTAAGCAAACAGAAAGTAAAGACCGATATACAGGACATCAACTACATCGAAGTGAGCGAAGGTCTGAAAGACGGGCAGGAAGTGGTGACCGGGCCTTATGATGTGGTGAGCAAAACGCTGAAAGACGGTAAGAAAGTAAACGTGATTGACAAAAAAGATCTCTTTGAAAAAAAATAAATACACCTTCAATCCATCATAAATAACATTGAGCCGTACCCTGTTCATCCTGCTGCTTTTTTCCACGACTGCCGCAGCTCAAAATACAACCCGGCTTGCCGTTACGCTGTCATCGGCAAAAAAAGATTCACTCACAAACATCACCCTGCAGCTTTACCGGCTGCCCGACACCACGCTGGTATCATCACAAGTGTATAAAACCGGTGGCAATAGTTTTTCGGTAACCTCTTTTTCCAAATACATCATCCGTGTTTCTTCGGTTGGTTTTGAAGCCACAGAGAAAACGGTTTCTGTTACCGATAAGCCGGTAGCCATTTCTATCCCGGTAAAGCGGATGACAACCAGCATGCAGGGCGTAACGGTTGTTTCCCGTAAACCGGTTATCAAACAGGAAGACGATAAGTCAATCATTGATGCCGCGGTACTGGCCAACAGCAGTACCAATGCCTACGAAGTACTGGAAAAAACGCCGGGTACTATTGTAGACCAGGATGGCAATGTGTACCTGAACAGCATGACGCCGGCAACGGTTTATATCAATGGCCGCGAAATGAAGCTGAGCAGCGAGGACCTGGCCTCTCTTTTAAAAAGCTTACCGGCAGCCAGCGTAAGCAAGATCGAAATCCTCCGCAACCCTTCTGCCAAGTACGATGCGTCCAGCAGCGGGGGTATTGTAAACATTGTTTTAAAGAAAGGGGTAAAGCTCGGCAGCAATGGCAGCGTTAACCTGGCTTATTTCCAGGGTGTGTACAGTACGCAAACAGCCGGGTTTAACCTGAACAGGAGCGCCGGAAAAGTAAACAGCTACCTTAATTACCAGTTCACCAAACGCACCAATTATGAAGAATTGAATTCCAACCGGTACATCAGTTCCGATTCATCGCTGCTTTCTCAAAATGCATATACCACCTACCCTTCGCTGGGTAATTACATCGGCGCAGGCACCGACATTGCTTTCACCAAAAAGTTCAACATCACGTATGACATCCGGCTGAACAGCAATAACAACAAAAGTCATGCGCTCAATGGAAGCAACATCATCAAACTGCCCATGCAAACGCCGACAGGCAATAACGAATCGGGTATTGACAACAAAAACAATTCGCTTTACATCGGGAACGAATTATCCTCGAAGTACAAAATAGATTCGCTGGGCAGTGAGTGGACGGTTGACCTGGAATATAATTACTACCACAACAATAATTCGCAGAACTACACCAATTTTTACTACCTCCCCTCAAAGCCAACGGTTTTTGGCGACGGGGTGAGTAAAGGCAGGAAAAACATTTTTGTGGCGGAAACGGAGCTGGTATACAAGATGCCGAAGATACTGACAGTGGAAGCCGGTGTAAAATTAACCGTGAGCAACAGCCGCAACAGCGCTGCCTACTTTTATGAAAGCGGTGGCAGCGGCAGGCAGGTGGATGCCTATCAAACCAATACGTTCCGCTACCGGGAAACCATCAGCGCCACCTATTTACAAGTAGCAAAAACATTCTGGGGTTTTACACTCAAACCCGGTCTGCGGCTGGAGACCACCGACATCAGCGGAAGACAGGTCATTCCCAGGGATACCAGCCTGTCGATCAAACGCACCGACCTGTTTCCATATGTTTATCTACGTCATAATCTTTTTAAGCTGTTTAAAACACAGCTGGTGGGCAATGCCATTTTCCGAAAAAGCATCAGGCGCCCTTATTATGAAATACTGAACCCCTACCCCAAATACGTGGACCAGTACCTGTTCGACATGGGCAATCCCCGCCTGCAACCTCAATTCACCACCAACTATGAACTGAATGTAACCTTTGATGATTTTCCCGTGCTGGCCTTCGGCATCAACAATACCAAAAACATTTTCAGCAATGTTACCTACCAGGATGATGTAACCAGGATTGCCTACCGTACCTACGATAATTTAGGAAAGAGCAAAGAGTACTATGCAAGGATACTGGGAGGCGTGCCGCCGGGGGGCAACTATTTCTTTTACATCGGTGCCCAGTACAATCATATTTCGTACAACGGTATTTACCAGAACCAGCCGCTGAATTACAAACGCGGCAGCTGGCTGTTCTTTATGTTCCAGGAATTCAAGGCAACCAAAACGCTTACGTTCAACATGCAGGGTTTCCTGCGTACCAGGGCTATCCAGAATTTTTATGAGCTGGATAATTTCGGCGGGTTGTTTCTCTCAGTCAATAAAAGCATTTTAAAACGAAAAGCCAATATCATCGTTTCGATCAACGATGCATTGCGTACCAACCAGGTATCCTTCCAGCTTAACCAGGGCAATGTAAGCGCCAGCGGTTCCCGGGTGAACGACACCAGGCGCATCGGCATCACGCTCCGGTATAATTTCGGGCTCAGTAAACCAAAGGAGAACAAAGAGTTTGGCGCCCCGGTTGACAATAACTGATCAGGGAAAATATTTTTCGGCCACCGCCACACTGTCCGGCTTTCCCACATCCACCAGTTTATCGCCGCTGTGATCATAGCCGAGGATAAGCTGTTCTTTGGCGAGGTCGAGGTAGGTTTCGGTTAAGGAGAACTTACCCGTTTGTTTGATCAACCCGAATACCTCCGGCTCAAATACCACCACGCAGCTGTATGCTTTCTGAACCAGTCCGGGCCCATCAATCGATATTTTTTCTTCACCGGTCTTTATATTACGCCAGCCGCAAAGGCGGTTGTTTTTATCAAATAAAAAGTAACGCGAAGTTTCACGGTTGGTCACGCCGAAAGAAATCAGGGGCTTATGCTGCTGATGAAATAACAGCAGCCTGTTTATGTCGAGATCCGTGAGTATATCCACGTTAAGTGTGATAAAGGGTTCTCTCCCTTCCAGCAGGGATTTTGCTTTCAACAACCCACCGCCGGTTTCCAGCACTTCATTGGTTTCATCGCTGATGAGGATGTTGCTGCCCCATCCTTTATTTGATTTTATGGTATCAATGATCTGGCCGGCGAAGTGATGCACGTTCACCACCACATCCGTTATTCCGTATTGCTGCAGGTATTCGATGTTCCGTTGCAGCAACGACTTACCATTTACCAAGGCAAGTGCTTTTGGGTGCTTATCTGTCCAGGGCTTGAACCTGGTGCCGAGGCCGGCGGCGAAGATCATGGCTTTCATCGTACCCAATTTTCCCTGTTTGTATGATTGAGATTTACTTTCACCTTGAACTTATTGCGCAGGTGACGGGCCAGCGCTTCAGCCGCATACACACTCCGGTGCTGCCCGCCGGTGCAACCAAAATTGATCATCAGGCTGGCAAATCCTCTTTTAATATAGTCTGTTACTGAAATATCCACCACGCTGAAAACACCGTTGAGAAAAGTAAGCATATCGGTTTGCTGTTCCAGGAAATCCTTCACGGATTTATCGAGCCCGCTTTGCGTTTTATATTCATCAATGCGGCCGGGATTGAGGATGCCCCGCATGTCGAATACATACCCACCGCCGTTTTCTGTGGCATCGGGTGGTATTCCTTTTTTATACGAGAAGCTGTTGATGGTAACCAGCAGCGGGGTATCGGCCGTAGCCTGTACCGGAGTAAACTGGTCGATTACTTCATTGCTCACACACATCTCCAGCACTTTTTTAAACTCCGGAACGGCAATGCCCATGTTCTGGTTGTTGAAGAACCATTTCAGGTTGCTTAATGCCAGCGGGATGCTGGTAAGGAACTGTGCTTTGCGTTCGAACAAACCCCGGAAACCATAAGCGCCGAGCACCTGCAGTAGGCGGATGAGTACATAGCCGTTGTACTGGCTGCGGAAAGTATCCCGGTCGATCTCTTCATTCACCAGTTTTTCAAACTCAATGATATAATGCTCCAGCAGCTGCTGTTTCCATTCATCAGTAAGGTTTGCCCTTGCCTGCCAAAGCAGGGATGCCACGTCGTACTGCGGGGCACCCTTCATGCCGCCCTGGTAATCGATGAAGTGAACATTGCTATCGGGCGTAACCATGATGTTGCGGCTCTGAAAGTCACGGAACATAAAATATTTATACTCGGTATGAGACAGGTAGTGACTGAGTGCTTCAAAATCATCCAGCAGTTTCTGTTTGTCGTACGGCCGCCGCAGGGCATCCAGGAAATAGTATTTGAAATAAAGCAGGTCAGCCATAATGGCCTGTTTACCGAATGAGGTATTGGTAAGACATTTCTTGTAGTTCAGTTCTTCGTGGCCCTTCACCTGCAGCTGTGCCAGGCGGGCAAGGCTTTCTTGGTAAAGAGCGTATACTTCATCCGTAAATCCTTTTTCTTCCAGGAGGCTCAGCAGGGAGGTGTCACCAAAATCTTCCTGTATATAAATATTTTTGTCGCTGTTGATGCAGAAGATCTGCGGTACGGACAGGTTTTTCTTTTTGAAATGGCCGGAGAAGTAAATGAAGGTCTCATTCTCTTTCAGGTTCTCGCCATAAGTGGCAATATAGGTTTTGCCGGCAGCATGAATGCGGAAATAGTGCCGTTCACTTCCTGCCTGGGGAAGTTTATCGATGGCTGTGATGGCGTCTTTTGAAAAATCGGAGAACAGTTCTTTTATCCGTTCGATGGTTTGTTGCATTCCATGGGGGTTAACCGGGTAAAATTAGAATAATTATGCCAGAGATACCCGGAGGTGTGCGAATAAAAAACTCCGGTTGCCACCGGAGTTTTCATTTTCAAAGGGATCTGTTTACCAACGCACGGCATCCAGCTCCACCACACCATACTGGTTATCCAAATCAAATAGTTTTACTTCCATTGTCATATTCTCTTTCTGAAAATTCCGGAAGCTGATTACCCGGACAAATGTCGGCGGGTCGGCTGCATAATGATTGTTATCATAGGCATCCACTTTCACCCGGTACTGCCCGGTCCGGGCATTTTTTACGGCGTATTCAACGAGGTTGGAATTGCTCCAGTAGTAATCTGAATTCATGAAGCGGCCGCCCTGCCGGCTGTATTGATTATTGTAGCGGCATATTTCACCTGCCGGTTCGGTAATACTGGGATTGCTGAGGTAGGCTCCGTTGCTTTCTATGGTTATCCGGAGATCTACCGGAAGCATGCGCAGCAGGTGGGGGTTGATGTAGGAGATATCTAAATCACCACGGTGCATGGCAATGATTGCATTCATTTCGGCCAGGGCATGTTCTTTCACCCGGTATGTATTATACTGCTCTTCGGATGCAGTGACCACGCTGTAATAGGTTCGTACTGCTTCGGCATATTGCTTGTCCTGGAAATAAGCGAGGGCCAGGTCTCTTTTCAGCAACAGGTTGTTATCTCCTGTTTTCAGCAGGCCTTTATATACCGCAATGGCTTTGTCAAAGCAGCCCCATTTTTCATACAGGAAGGCGGCCAGCCGGAGTCCCTGGCTGCTGCCCTGGCACAACTCAATGGCATTGTACATGAGTTCGTGTGCTTTGTCTTTTTTATCGCGGCCAAAGAAGATATCGGCCATTTCAAAATAAAAGCCCACGTTCATCCTGTTCTCTTTCTCCAGGTCTACATATACATCCCACAGTTCATAATCAGATGCCTGCCGCATTATTCTCACATAGTCTTCATCGGGCATGCTGCTGAGTTTGTATTCAGACCATACATACGATTGCCTGGGGTATCCCTTCTTTGCCTTTTTTGTTGTTATAACAATGGCACCGTTCGCTCCATCGGGTCCAAAGAGTGCAGCTGCTGCCGGCCCCTGCAGTACCGAGATGTCTTCGATGTCATCCGGGTTGATGCCCGTTCCATTCGGCATGATGGTTCCATCCAGCACATACAATGCACCGTTGCCTACGCCCAGGCTGTTTTCGCCCCGCATCCTGATTACAGTTTCGGCGCCCAGTTTGGCGGCAGACTGACTTCTCACCTGCACGCCGGCTACTTTCCCGGCCAGGGCGTTATTGACATCAATCTGGCGGATGGTGTTCAGTTGTTCGCCGCTCAGGTTTTGTACACTGGCCGAAGAACTCCTGGCTGTGCGCCTGATGCCGAAGGCACTGGTGACAACCACTTCTTTCAATTCGCTGGCGCCGCCAGATTTATACCCGTAGCCAACAGTTACTGCATTGCCGGTTTCCCTGCCCTGGGCAAAGGATGTTGCGGGTAAGCCCGGGGCGGAGACCATATCAATGCTGCTTTGAACAGGTAAGGGTTTATTCAGGTCAATGGGAAGCTGATCTTTCCCCCACCAATTGATGCGGTTGTTGTACACACTGATGGCGGTTTGCAGTTTTTCCTGTTCGGTGAATTCATTCAGTTCTTTTATTTTATACTCCGACCGGTATACATAATTCATTTCGGCGCATTGCTGCTCGAGCTCTTTGGGAGGAGCAATTTTATAGCGGATATAATCTTCTATACGTTCCAGCACGAGGTACGAGGTTTGGGGAGTTACCACTTTTTCGGTGAGACCGAATTCAATGATTTTTCTCCAGTTGTAATAGGTATGATAACCGTACATGAGTGAATCGTATGTCTTAAGCATGCTGATCTTTTTGTACAGGTCTTCCCCGCAGGCATCTGAAGGAGACAAAAAATAATTTTCAGCCTTTAACACCGAAGCATTGTTTCCATACACCAGTTCCAGGTTATCGGGTTTGCTGATGGTACCGCTGAGCAGTATGTTACGGCCCAATGGCATGGGGAAGGATTCGTTGATGAATATATTCCCGGCATTGTACCGCAGCAGGAAATTTTCGGCGGAGTCAATACGCTTTGCAGCGGCATCCATCGGGGTATAGTTGAGGTTGATGATGAAGCCGCCGGTGTTGCCGACAATATTCCGGTACCGCTGGTCGGCATGCCGGTATGTAGACGTTATAAAGTTTACCTGCACTGCCCCGAGTTTTGGCAGGTCGTTCCCGATGGAATTAACACCATCTGAAAAAAGCAGTACCGCATCGGCGAGCACATTACTGAAGTTGAGATTACCCAGTTCGGTGGCACCGTTGTATTTATAGCCCAGCAGGAAATTGCGGATATAACTAAACCGTTCCTTATCGGCATTGTAAACAATGGTTCCCTGTACCTGGTGATTGAACAGGACGATGTTGACTTTTTTCACTTCGTTCACGGCAATGTATTTCTCGAGGAATTCGAGTTCCCTGGACAGGTTACGTTCCAGGCCGGAGAGGGATACGTCCCAGTATACATTGATGGTTTTTGCCCGGGTTACCGAAAAGCGGGGTGCATCGGGATAGTATCGCATGAGAAAGTTTGTAATACCGCCTCTTTTATTAATGCAGAACTGTGGCTGGTTACTGAACTGCCCGATGGAAAATGAGATGGGTTTGTTGAGTATAATGCCGGTGGCACTCCAGTTAAGTGAGGCCATTTCATTACCCATATCAAAATACTGTTCGCTGAGCAGGCCTTTATTTATATTGGGAATAGACGCCGGTTTGCTTACGTTGATGCGGAGGTTAAAATTTTCTGTTGCACTGTTAAAGTTCAGCGGAAGGCTGTATGAGAGTTTCATCTCTTCTGCCTGCATCATCTGCACGATGGTGAATTTTACTTTTCGGCTGCTATGGGCGGCAACGGGATAAATGTTGAGGCTGTAATAATTCTGTCCGTTCATCTGCAGCAGGGCCGGGTCAATACGTTTACCCACCACGGCGCTGTAGGCCTGGCGCGCCTTCCAACGTTCTTCAATGCTGCCTTCCCGGTATTTGCCATTGAGCTCCAGTTCAAAACCGGTGATCACCTGGCCGCGGTTGAGTGAAAAAGTCTGCCGGGCTTCCACTTCCTGTTCTTTGGGATTATAAAATTCCATTTCCACCACGGTGGTGGCAATGAAGGGATTGGCATCGATGGTAATGTTGCATGTTTTCAATTGCACGGGCTGATCAAATAACCGTTGCTGCGTGCTGGCTTTTGTAACAAATGCCATTACAAAAAGCAGGGGTAGGAATATCTTCTGCATACGCATTTTTTTTGTACAGGATGCAGAAAGACGTTTTTTTACATAGTTCGGTCATCAGAATAATCTTCCCTGCCCGCCTGGTACCCTAAACTTGCTGCGATCCAAACTCCATTCTTCCGCATTCATGTTGTAGAGCTTCCCGTATTTCTTATACTGTTGTGCAACCATCTGTGCAATGCTTCCTTCGCCCCGCATGCGTACGCCCCAGCGGGTATCGTTTACTTTTCCATCATGACTTTGTTCAACGAGGTGCCATATTTTATCGGCCCGGTCGGGAAAGTTTTTATAGAGCCAGTCGTGGAACAGGAATTTGATGGCGCCGTTGAGGCGGATGAATGTATAGGCCGTGAAGGTGGCGCCGTTATCAGCAGCCGCTTTCATGATGCGCTGCATTTCGTGTTCATTCAGCCCGGGTATCATGGGGCCCATCATGATGCCCATGCGTACACCGGCGCTGCTGAGTTCATTGATCACTTTCAGTTTCTGTTTGGCCGTGGTGGTTCTTGGCTCCATGGTTCTTCGCAGGTCTTCGTTGAAAGATGTGATGGACACCATGGCAGAAACAATTTGTTTCTTTCCCATTTCCTGCAATACGTCTTTGTCTTTCAGTATCCAGGAATTTTTGGTGAGAATCCCCACGGGCTGGTTGAATTCATTGCATACTTCCAATAAGCCCCTGGTGAGGCGATAGGTTTGTTCGGCCGGCTGGTAGCAGTCGGTATTGCCGCTGAGCATGATGGGGGTGGCATCCCATTTGGGATGCATCAGAAATTTGCGCAAGAGTTTGGGAGCGTTTTTTTTCACGAGTATCTTCTGTTCAAAATCCAGCCCGGCGCTGTAACCCCAGTACTCGTGTACATTGCGGGCATAGCAATAAATGCAGCCGTGTTCACAGCCGGCATAGGGGTTCATGCTGTAGCTCATGCCCACGTCGGGGCTTTCCACTTTATTCACGATCGTTTTGGGAAACGTTTCTATATACAGTGTTGGTTTATTTCCTTCTTCCCAGTCGTCGATGGCCTCGATGTGTTCCCGGCTGGTTTCGTTTTTCAGGAACCGATTCTTGGTATTGATCTGTGCGCCGCGGCCGGTCTTATACTGTGTTTTCTCTTCCTGTTCAGATGCTTTTACTTTATAGTGATCCTGTTTCAGTTTCTGTTCCATGGTGGATGATGGGTTTAATAGTTTGGGGTTAGAGGTTTAGGGGGTTAGGGGTTTAGAGATAGTCAGGTATTTCCCTTATTTCTTAGCCGAATAATTCTCCCTGTTTGGTGCTCACCGGCATATTTTCGAATTCAAAGCACTGGATGATCTCGTACTTCTTTTCATCCAGCGGCCTGCGCAGCAGCAGCATATCCGACGCGATGAAGCGGCCTGTAAAATGGCGGTGACTGTATTCGAGCCAGCCCTGTTCGTATTGCCAGGGCTGCAGTTTGCGGGCAATGGTAAGATGGGGTTCCAGGATGAAGTGCGGTTTATTATCGTCGTTCAGTTTCATCAGCCGCTGGGTTTCTGTACGCACCTGCTTTACCAGGTTTTGAACGGGTATTTTGCTGGTGATATTAATATATATGGTATGGCTGGGAAAGCTGCCGTAGTCTTTCAGTTCTATCTTGATGGGCGGAAAGCCCATGGCGATTGTTTTCAGGTGGTTGATAATTCTCGCTTGCATCATCCCATGCTGCAGGAAATTGACAAGCGTGATATGTGGCTTGCCCCACCGGGCATGGTCTGACTTGTATTTGGCTGCAAATTCTTCTTTGACTTTCACAATCCTATTCCAAAGCTCCTCATGCGGGTGAAGCACCAGCAGGTATTCGTATACCTTATAGCCGGGTAAATTGTTTCCGGTAAGTTTCATACTGGGTGTTTAAAAATTTTAACTAATTTTATTAGTATAAATATACTAATTTATTTAGTTTTACAAAAAATAGTTTTATGGATGGAGAAGAATTCTACGGCGCTGCGTACAAAGGCAGCAAGCAGTATAACCAGCACCAGATTAAAACAGCCAATGCCACCGGCTTTGGGGCTGCTGCCGATGATTATATGGAACGAGGCATCGACCTGAACGAACAGCTGATCCGGAATAAACCAGCCACGTTTTTCTTCCGAATGAAAGGCGATGCGATGAAAGATGCCGGCATCTTCGACAATGATATATTGATCGTGGATCGTTCGTTGAAACTGGTCAGCGGCAAAATCATTGTGGCGGTGCTGAACGGAGAGCTGACGGTCAGGCGGTATCATAAAAATTTCAGCTCCGCATTTTTAATCCCGGAGAACGAACGATACAAAGCGATCAACCTGGGTGAGTTCAGTGATTTTATGCTGTGGGGAGTGGTGGCGGCGGTAATAAGAACACTATAAGTGATTAAACACCCTGCATGATGGGGAAAAACACCTTCGGTAAAAAAAGATGCAGAGTATTTTAGGACTAAATCTTTATATATGCCATTTCTCAAAGTCTGGATCCATTTGGTATGGGCCACAAAAAACAGGAGGCCATTGCTAACAAAACATATACGTCAGAAGGTATTCAGTCATATTAAAGAAAATGGGATCAGAAAGGGTATTCACATAGATTTTATTAACGGATATACCGAGCATGTACATTGCCTCGTTTCGCTGCACCCAGACCAAAATATTTCCAACCTGCTTCAATTAATAAAGGGTGAAAGTTCTTACTGGATAAACAAAAATAGCTTGACTGAAGAGAAATTTGAATGGCAGGACGAATATTTTGCGGTATCGGTGAGCGAGTCTGGAATTAACAGGGTGAGGGAATATATCAAAAACCAGGAATTGCATCATACGAAGAAAACTTTTCAACAGGAATATGAAGAGTTTATGATCAACTATGAATTTAACATAATGAAGGGCTAAAGCCCTTTAATCTTTTGATAATTTTTATCCTCGCCCTGAAGGGCGAAGCAATTCATGATTTTTTTCAGGATTCATGGATTGCTCCGGGGTCTATGGATTGCTCCGGGCTTCAGCCCGGAGATAAAATAAAGTGATAATTAAAAACGGGCTTTAGCCCAATCTTGATGAAAGCCATCGTCGATTGCAACAATTTTTATTGCTCCTGTGAGCGCCTGTTTCTTCCCCACCTGGAGAAGAAACCCGTTGTTGTATTAAGCAACAACGACGGTTGTATCATCTCCCGGAGCGACGAAGCCAAGAAACTGGGCGTGGCCATGGCCGGACCCTACTTCCAGGCTAAACCACTTATAGAAAAACACAACGTTGCGACCTTTTCCTCAAACTATAATTTATACGGTGACCTCAGCTGGCGGGTAATGGAAACACTGCGGATCATGCTGGGAAAAGAAAATGTGGAAGTGTATTCGGTGGATGAATGTTTCCTCAACCTCGATGGTTTCCCCGGGAATGATATGTATGAAACCGGCCTGAAGATAAGAGAAACAGTAGAATGCTGGACCGGCATCAGGGTTTCTGTAGGCATAGCACCGACAAAAGTACTTTGCAAAGCAGCCAATCACCTTGCTAAAAAAAATAAAGAAGCGACACAATGCGTGGTTGTGCTGGATACATCCGAAAAAATAACCGATGCTTTAAAAAAGACTCCCGTTGATGATGTTTGGGGCGTGGGAAGAAAGTATGCAGTAAAACTGAAATACGGGTGGAATGTGCATACTGCTTTTGAACTAAGTAAACTTAGTCCCGAATTCGGTCATAAATTTTTAGGCGGGGTGGTAGGTGTACGGCTCATAAAAGAACTGAGAGGAGAGCCGGTACTTGATATGGAAAATGAACTGGTGAATAAAAAAATGATTGCCACCACCAGGATGTTCGGGAACCCGGTCGGGAATATTGCCGATATCAAAGAAGCCGTAGCCACCTATACTTCCAGGGCTGCGGAAAAATTACGCCGCCAGTACAGTGCTGCCAAAGTGGTGAGCGTATTCGTGGTCACAAAAGAACAGGATCACCTTCTCAATTTTAATCGACATGGAACCATCAGCAGTTTTACCACACTACCTGCTGCTACTTCATTCACCAATGAACTGATAAAACCGGCTGTGGAACTGGTAGACCAATTGTACGATGAAGGACAATTATATAAAAAAGCCGGTGTGATGCTGAGCGGCATTGTTCCCGATTCTTCCATACAGGCGAACCTGTTTGCACCCGAAACCACCAACTGCGGCAGAAAACTGATGGAGATGATCGACAACATCAACTTCAGCCAGCGGGATGATATCCTGAAATTCGCTGCCAGCGGAACCACCCGCGACTGGAAGATGCGGCAGGAACTGAGAAGTCCGAGGTATACGACGAGGTGGGAAGAACTCTTCGAAGTGCACTAACCAAACAACCCGGTTTGTTTTCCTTCATTCCCGGCAAATTTAGGTTTGATAAGATCCAGCCCCAGCTCTTTATTCATTTTATCCACTAAATAAACCGTCAACTCCGGCGATGTTGCTTCGTCGTGCATGTGCATGAAAAAATACAATTCTTCCAGCCCTTTATCCAGCCAGTACTTCATCCGCCTCACCCAGTCGTCAATCCGGGTATAATCAGAATGATGCAGGCTATTCCCCACATAACGCACAAAGGTTTTTGGCAATGCAAGATGCATGTGTGCACAATCCCTCCTCCCCGCTGTATCAGTGATCACGGCTCCGATATTCATCTCTTTTAGCTTTGTAAATAACTCCTGTGTGATCTCCGGCTTTTTAAACCAATCCGGGTGCCGCACTTCCATAAAAAACTGCAGGTCGGCAGGCATCGATTTCAGGAAGTCAAACAGTTCTTCTTTCCGCTTCGGCGAAAAAGTTTCGCTTACCTGTATAAATATTGGTCCCAGGTATTCTTCAAAGGCAACAATACCGCGGAAGAATTCATTGGTAATAAAGTTCTTGCCCTTCAGGCTTCCCCGGTGTGTGATACCCTGGTACATTTTAGGACAGAATTTGAAATCCTTTCCGGCTGCCTTCGCCGTCCATTTCTTTATTCCTGCCTCGCCATATACTTTGTAATGGGTGGCATTCAGTTCAATGCTGTTGTAATGGTTCACATAATGATCCAGGAAATCCTTCTCTTTTGTTTTGGGCGGATAAATCTTCCCCACCCACTCGGTTCTCCCCCACTTGGCACAGCCAACATACAGCTTCGGCGCTTTTGCCGGCTTCCCTTTCAAAATAGCTTTATTAAACACCGGGTCTGCTGGCAACCTGAAATCGATCGCATCCAGTTCCGCTTCCGGTACCCGTCCAAAATCCATGATCGCTGTTATTAATTTACATGATAAAAGTAAGGCTCCGTTTTGAAAACAGGCAGGGGCAATCCCTTAAATTTGCCCCAGTTTTAAAACTATGACAGCAAATAAGAAGACCTGTGCCGTTATCGGCGCCGGTGTATCCGGACTGGCGGCCGCCATCCGCATGCACAACAAAGGATATAAGGTAACCGTATTTGAAGCCAATGCCTTCCCGGGGGGCAAATGTTCCAGCGAAGCACAGGATGGATACCGCTTCGACATGGGTCCTTCGGTATTCACCATGCCGCACTACGTGGATGAACTGTTTGTACAATCGGGTAAAAACCCCCGTGACCATTTTAATTACATCAAGCTTGATCCTGTTTACCGCTATTTCTTTGAAGACGGCAGCCTGCTGGATGCATACCACGGAAAAGAAAAGTTTGCCGAAGAAATGTCGGCACGTACCGGAGTGGCAAAGCAGGACATTATCCGCTACATGGAAAAAACAAAAACCGTGTACGACCTTACCGAAGAAGTATTCCTGCAGAATTCCTTACACAAACTGAAGAACTTTTTTACCTGGCCTGTACTCCGCGGCTTTCTCAATTTCGGAAAGATCGGCGCTTTTGATACCATGAACGGCGTGAACCAGAAGGCATTCAGCGATGCACGCATGGTTCAAATATTCAACCGCTACGCCACCTACAACGGATCCAGTCCTTACCTGGCACCGGCAACACTGAATGTGATCGCCCACGTAGAGATCATGAAGGGCGCTTATTATCCCGAGGGCGGCATGGTGAGCATCACCCGATCGCTTGCCAAGCTGGGTGCCGATATCGGTGTGCAGTTCAACTATTCCACGCCGGTACGGGAGATCCTCATCGAAAACAAAAAAGCCGTGGGTGTACGCACCGATAAGGGCGTTGAGAACTTCGATGTGATCATCAGCAATATGGATGTGTACAACAGTTATAAAAAACTGATGCCTGCTGTAAAACGTCCAGCCAAAACACTCGATCAGCCAAAATCAAGCTCGGGCATCATTTTTTACTGGGGTATTAAACACGACTTTAAACAACTGGGCCTGCACAATATTTTCTTCGCTGATAATTACGAAGAAGAATTTGATACCATCTTCAGTAAAAAGAAGATCTACCACGATCCCACCATCTATGTCAACATCACCAGCAAGCACACGCCCACCGATGCGCCGCCCGGCTGCGAAAACTGGTTTGCCTTCATCAACGTTCCCAACAACCAGGGACAGGATTGGGATGCCTTCATTAACGAAGCCAGGGAAAACATGATCCGGAAATGCAACCGCATACTGAAAACGGATATCCGTCCGCTGATTGCCACCGAAATGGTATTTGATCCCCGGGTGATTGAAAGCCGTACCTCCAGTGCCTTCGGCGCCATTTACGGCAACAGTTCCAATAATAAGTTCGCCGCTTTCCTGCGTCATGCCAACTTTTCAAAGAATATAAAGAATTTGTATTTCTGCGGCGGCAGTGTACACCCCGGACCCAGCATTCCGCTCTGTCTTTTATCGGCCAAAATCACGACCAACCTAATTAAATAAATTGTTGGCGGCCGGGGCCGATTGGGTTACATTTGCACGATTTATCAAAACAGGCAAGCGGCCCGGGTTATATAATGAGCAATACGCCGATCATAGAGACGGAGAACTTAACCAAAACCTTTAAACACGCAACAGAGCCGGCGGTGAATGGCATTTCACTTTCGATCAACCGCAACGAGATCTTCGGGCTGCTTGGCCCCAACGGAGCCGGTAAAACCACCACCATTTCCATTTTGTGCGGACTGTTTCCGGCCAGCAGCGGAAAGATCATGATTGACGGTAAGGACTTCCGTTCTGAACCCGGCTATATCAAACAAATCATCGGCATCGTACCGCAGGATATCGCCCTTTATCCCACCCTTAATGCCCGGGAGAACCTGGAGTTTTACGGAAGTATGTACGGACTGCATGGAAAGGAACTGAAAGATAAAATTGAAGACTGGCTGAAAAAACTCGGACTTACCGATGCTGCCAAACGAAAAATATGCACGTATTCGGGTGGCATGAAACGACGGGTGAACCTGATTGCCGGCATCCTCCACAGTCCAAAACTGCTGTTTCTTGACGAACCCACCGTTGGTGTGGACGTACACAGCCGCAACGTGATCATCGAACACCTGAAAACAATTCACGCCGAAGGCACCACCATTATTTATACTTCACACCATATGGAGGAAGCTGAAAATTTCTGCACCCGTGTTTCCATTATCGATTATGGAAAGATACTCACCGAAGGCACACCGGCTGAACTGATCAGCAAACACAATGCCGGCAACCTGGAAACAGTATTTCTTAACCTCACCAAACGAAAACTGCGGGACTGATGATATATAAACTATTGGCAACGGTTAAAAAAGAAGCGCTCCTTCTCCTCCGCGACAGGGTGGGACTTTCTATTTTATTCATCATGCCGATGGTGCTGATTTTTGTGATGACCCTGGTACAGGATTCGGCCTTTAAAACGGTGAATGAAAAAGGGATCCCGGTTATTTTTATCAACAACGATCATGATTCATTGGGCAACCAGATTGAACAGGGCCTGCGCAGCAACGAACTTGTTTCGGTCAGCGACAGCATCGATGGAAAGCCGGCTACCGCGGAAATGGCACAGAAGGCTGTAAGCGAAGGAAAATTCCTGCTGGGCATTGTAATCCCGAAGTCGGCCACCGATGCCATCCGCAAAAACGTGGGCGTGCTGGTGAATGAAACGCTTAACAATGATTCAACCACTATAAGAAAAGCAGCTGCCAAACAGGATTCGGTGGAGATTACCATCCTGATCGACCCGGTGGCTAAAAAATCATTCCTGCTTTCGGTTACCAGCAACCTGCGTGAGTTCATTTCGGAAGTGAAGACAAAGATCATGTTCCAGGCTTTTGCCGACCAGGTATCCGAAATTATCCCGGATAAAAACAATACCCCGAAGGATTCGTATAAAAAATCCCAGATCATCACGTACAAAGAAGTATATGCTTCTGAAACGGAAGACAAGATTGTTCCCAATGCCGTGCAGCATAATGTTCCGGCCTGGACCATCTTTGCCATGTTCTTCATTGCCATCCCGCTGTCGGGCAGCATCATCAAAGAAAAAAATGAAGGAAGTGTTTTCCGCCTGCATACCATGCCCACTCCGTATTTATTACTGGTGAACGGCAAGATCATTGTGTATGTACTTGTATGCCAGATCCAGTTCCTGCTGATGTTGTCTGTTGGACAGCTCTTTTTGCCGATGCTTGGTTTGCCGGCGCTGGTTTTGGGAAACAGCATGCTGGGCATTTCTGTTCTTACCCTGGCTACAGCTTTTGCCGCCACAGGATACGGCGTAATGGTGGGCACCCTGGCCAGCACCGAACACCAGGCTGCCATCATGGGATCGCTGTCTATTATTTTATTGTCTGCCCTGGGGGGCATCTGGGTACCCAGTTATGTAATGCCCGAGGTAATGCGTAATATCAGCGCCTGGTCGCCACTGAACTGGTCGCTGGAAGGATTTTATAAACTATTTTTAAGGGGCGGACATATTACGGATATCATTCCCGAAGCATTGAAGCTTACCGGGTTCTTCATCATTACCATGGCGGTTACTTCCATCGCCAACAGGAAAAAAAGAAATGTTTAGTATGGACCAGGCGCTCATTACTGAAGAAATAAAGAAATACATCGAGAAGAACATCCTGGCTGCCTCGGTAAAAATTAATGCTGATACCGACCTGAAAAACGCCGGCATCGATTCCTTTTCTACCGTCGAGATCATCCTGTTCATTGAACGCAAATACGGTGTATCCATTCCCGACGACAAACTGGTTCCGGAAAATTTCAAAACCATCCGGTCGCTGGCCGCCACCGTTCAGGAGCTGATGCCCTGATACACCCGTAAAGCAACACACCATGTCTTCTTTCAACAAAGCCCGGCTGCCTGAAAAAGTGATCCTGAGCGGGGCTGATTGTTTTCACCTGGTGCTGGACAAGCATGCACAAAAACACGGCGCCGGGGGCAACGTGATGCGCAAGGTTTTTTATTTCAATAATTCATTGTCATTCGACAAGATCAATCACCTGCTTAAAAGCTCGCCGGTTATCTACTGGCTTTGCAACATCAGGCTCAAAGAAGGATTTTTTTTCCAGCGCCCTTACTGGCAATATGCCGACAGGGGGAATCACATCATCTTCACGCAACACCATACTGCCCATGAAAATGAAATACCCGGAGAGATCCTGTCCCGGGATATCAGCATCCGGTCGGAACGTTTTGTGGAAGCCGACCTGGTAAATTACCCTTCGGGCGCCTGCGCTTTCGTTCTTTCGTGGAATCATATTTTGCTGGATGCCAAAGGAACCACCCTGCTTTTTGAACACCTGAACCAGTTATCGGAAAACAAGGAGCCTGACTTCAGCCTCTTTTTTCCCGGAACGGAAAAAAAGACCGGTGTGGTTACCTATATCCGCAACATGTATAAGGTAAAACACTTTGTTCAGCGCTCGGCCCGGCCGCCGGTTTTTTCCGTGGCCGAAAAGAAAATGAAAAGCCAGGAAGGCGCCACGCTGGTAAAACATTTTTCCTTTACAGCAGAAGAAACAAAGAACATCAACAGCAATGCATTTAAAACGGGTTCCCGTTTCGGACCTACGCTTTACCTCATTGCCTGCTGCTCTCACATCATCAACCGGCTTGGCAAACAAAAGAATAAGACAGGGGATCTCTGGTTGCCGGTTCCCTACGACGGCCGCCTGAAGGGAGGCAATGGCCCGCTGATCTCCAACACCGTCTCCTTCCTGTTCTACCGCATTCCGCAAAGTGAATTACTCGACGTACAACAAACCGTGCATTGCCTGGGCAGGCAGATGATGGACCAGATCAAGGAAGGCATTCCGCAGCGGTATACCCTTTTCCTGAATATGATGCGGCATATCCCGCTGTGGTTGTATTATTTCCTGGTGAGCAAAACGGGCAAGGGAGTATTTGCCAGTTTCCTGTACACCTCCACCGGCGATAACTTCAATAACCTGCGTTCGCTGTTCGGCGAACCCATCCGCGACATCAGCATGATACCGGCGCTTACTTTCCCACCCGGTCTTACTTTTGTATTTTTAAAACACGATGATGAGCTGGGTGTGAACATCGCTTATTCACCCGACACCATCAGCAGCAGCGACCTGCTGTTTATTGAACAACAGTTAAAAGAAATCTTGCTCAGCAACCAGTAATGGAAACCGTTCTGCATACCGATGTGCTGGTACTTGGCGGCGGCTCTGCCGGCATGGCGGCAGCTATTGCTGCTTCCCGCAAAGGGCTGAAGGTAACCCTCGTGGAGCGCAATGCATTCCTGGGAGGAAAGGCAACGGCGGCCGAAGTGGGAACCATCTGCGGCCTGTATCATTTCAGCAAGAAGGAAGAGTCTGAATACGTGGTGAATGGTTTTGCCAGGGAATTTGCCGATGCACTGCAGCAGCGCTCGGCCACCCGGCCGCTGCACAATGCAGAGGGGCTGCACTACCTGCCGTATCACATCGATGCATTCAAACAGCTTTGTGTGGAGTGGCTGCATGCCCACCAGGTACACATTCATTTCAATGCGGTTTTAAAAACCGTGGAAACCCGTGACGATAAAATAATGACTGCTTCGGTGATTGCCGATGGGAAACCATTCACCATTTTTTTAAAATCGCTGATCGACTGCTCCGGCGACAGCGTGATCAGCGGAGCCGCACACCTGCCCGTGATAAAAACAGATCATTACCAGGCCGCCGCCCAGGTGTTCACCATGCAGGGTGTTGCCGAAGACAACGAAGCAAGACTCGGCCTCATCATGATGAAGGCCCTGCGTGCTGCTATCGACGATGATGTGCTACCGGATTTTTACGACCGGGTTTACGTGGTACAGGGATCATTGCGCAATAACCAGGTTAGTTTAAAAGTGGGACTGCCTTTGCCCGTAACCTATGCACCCGGTAACCTGCAGGAGTTGAAAACGGTGGCAGAAAGCTTTGTACAAAATCTTGCCCAGTTCCTGGTAAACCGGGTAGCCGCCTTTAAACAGGCATCCATTCAGCATATTGCACCCGAAGTGGGAACAAGAACCGGGTTGAGGAGCGTGGGCAGGTATGTATTAACCGAAGAAGATGTGCTGCAATGCCGCAAGTTCGACGATGCCGTTGCCAATGGATCATGGCCCATTGAAGAATGGGTGCAGCACCGGCGGGTGAGCATGAGTTATTTTAATGAGCATGATTATTACCAGGTTCCCGCTGCCTGTTTGCAATCGGCCAGCATACAAAACCTGTTCTTTGCCGGAAGAAATATTTCGGCTACCGAAAAAGCCATCGCCAGCGCCCGGGTAATGGGCATTTGCCTGCAAACCGGCTATGCCGCCGGATGCCTGGCTGCTGCATTTGCAAACAACCAGCCTCAAAACGAAGCGGTAAAACAGGTGCAAAACGGGCAATTGTGAGTATTTTTGCCCGATGAAGCAATGGCCGGTTTATGAGATCCTGAAAGATGCTGCCCACCAATGGCCCACCCATGCTGCTGTTCATGATGAACACGGGAGTATCCATTTTCAACAACTGTTTATTGAAACGGAAGAACTGCGCAACCAGCTGGTAAAACTGGGTGTAAAAGAAGGCATGGGCATCGGCGTAATGGCTGCCAATGGAAGAAATTTTATCATCGGCATTTTTGCAGCGGTGGGTTGCGGCGCCACGGTAATGCCCCTGTCGCCGGGGCTGAAAAAACCCGAGGTAGACGATATCCTGAACGACGCAAAGCTGCACGTGATCATCGACGACCAGTCGGGCATTCAGCCGCTGGATACCATCGAAACAATCATTCCGCTCCGCAACGGTTCTTTCCGTTTTGCCTATACCGCCATTCACGAATCGGTTGCCTTTGCTGCGTTTGTTCATCAGCCTGCATTTATCCGCTTCACATCTGGCACCACCGGTAAATCAAAAGGAGTCATCGTTTCGCACCAGGCGGTAATCGACCGCGTAATGGCTGCCAACAACGGACTTGAACTGGGCCCCGGGGATACTGTTGTTTGGGTACTGCCCATGGCTTATCACTTTATGGTATCGATTGTACTGTATATTAAATACGGGGCGGCTATTGCGGTAGCCAAAGATTTCCTGGCGGCAAACATACTTACCATCACCAACCGGTATGCAGGAACATTATTATATGCTTCTCCCCTGCAGATCAAATTACTGGCTGCTGATAAAAGCAGTGAGCAGATGCCTTCGCTGAAAAAAGTGATCTCCACTTCGGCGGCTATTTCGCCGGACGTATGTAAGGCCTTTAAAGAACGTTTTTCCATTGATGTAAGCCAGGCATATGGCATTATTGAAATAGGCTTGCCGGTACTGAACTATGTAAAGTCGGCCGAACATCCCGAAGCCGTGGGCTATGCCCTGCCGGGCTATACGGTTGACATACTCGACGACGATTACCAGCCCCTGCCCGCCGGGCAGGTGGGTCACCTCGGCATTAAAGGGCCCGGTATGTTTGATGCATACCTGCTTCCGCCCACACCCAGCAGCCAGGTGTTAAGGAACGGGTATTTTCTGACAGCCGATTATGCATCTAAAACAGCAGACGGGCTGATAAAAGTGGAAGGGAGATCCAAATCGGTGATCAATGTATCCGGGCTGAAAGTGTTTCCCGAAGAAGTGGAGGCTGTGCTGGAAACAATGCCCGGAGTAAAGCAGGCAAGGATCAGCAGTATGCCGCACCCGTTGATGGGACAGATCATTGTAGCCGAACTGGTATTGCATACGGGGATGCTGGTGGAGCCGGAAGACGTGGTTACTTATTGCAAAAAAAGATTATCCTCCTTTAAAACGCCGCAGCGCATCACCATTGTTGATTCATTGCCCATGACAGGCAGCGGAAAACTGCAGCGGCATTGATCAGCGGTTTTTCGCCTTCTCATAAAAAACAATATTCAGCAGAATCAGCAGCATACCATACACCACATCCTCCACCGGAATGGTATGGATGCGGATGCCCAGGTTTTCGGCATCATTGTAAATGACCACGGGCAGCGAGGTCAGAAAACCGTTTACGATAAGAAATGGTACCAGGCAGATGGCGTAGGAAACCAGGAAGGAGGCCGGATCGAAGCCGGTAAAATAACGCCGTAAGAAAAAAAGGCTGAGGATGAAGGCGCCGGCCAGGGTAAAGGTCCACCCGGTATAATATTTTGATACGCAGATGAAGCCGAACACAAACATATATACACCCAGCATGGCAAGAATCCATACCGCCCATCTTTTATCCCTTAGGTTGGGAAAATAGGCCCGGACACATGCATAGATGAACACGCAGCAGTAAGGAACGATGAGGAAGAACAGCACTTCTTCCAGCGGCAGGTTGTAGAGATAGATTCCGGTTACGTATTCGTTATTGAAATGCCAAACACCCAGCCGGGTAAAATACATATCCCACGCAATGTATACGAGGGCGGGGATGATCATAGCGGGGAAAACATATTTCCAGTTTTTGTAAAACGCCACTTTCTTATCAAAGCTCAGGAAGAAAGGCCCGGCAAAAGAGGCAGCAAGAATGAGAAAATATGTGTAGTGATTATTCAATGAATGGACGGCTGTGCCGGAAGCCGGTTGGCAGATCAGGCGGCTATTTTTTCTTTTGTGTTTCTTTTTTTATCCTCCCGCACTTTGTTCCAGTACCGTTTATTCACCCACAGCATACCGAAGCTTTCGCCTTCATGCTGGTCGAGGTGCTTGTGATGCATTTTATGCGCCCAGCGAAGGGCACGTATATAGGTGTTGTTGCTGCGGGTAAACCATTTTATGCGCTGGTGAATGATTACTTCATGCACCAGGAAATAAGCGAGGCCATACAAGGTAAAGCCCGAACCGATGCAGATCATCCAGTATTGTTTATAAATAACCCCCAGCATGATGAGCAGCCAGCTGGGAATGGCAAAGATGAGAAAGTAGGCGTCGTTCTTTTCAAAAAAGCCGGGGCCTTTCTGGTGGTGATCTTTGTGCAGGTACCAGCCAAATCCATGCATCACGTACCGGTGCAGGCACCAGGTAAAGCCCTCCATTAAAACAAAGGTGGCCAGGGTGATACTGATATAAAGTAACCAGTTAAGCATGTGCGGGTCAACAGTTTTTTATTCCATGAATGTCCGTAAGATCAGGAAGAACATCAGCTGGATCAATAACAAATTTACAGCGAATTTGTTTTGCTTATTGAATTTTGTAACATGAAACAGGGCCAGCAATAACAGGCTGATGCCAAACCAGCACCCGTAATTAAAAAAAGGTATAGGTCCTTCCCAGGCCCAGTAGCCGAGTTTTACGGCCACGGGCTCCATCAGCCAGTCGAAAAAAACGGCCATCGTAGCGCCATCCACAATCACGGAAAGGGCTTTCACCGAAGCTGCCGGTTTTGCGGCATCTCCCTGCATCCGGTTTACCAGCCGGGTAAGCAGCATGTGAATACTGGTGCCGCTGCAGTAAATGATGATGAACCAGTTTACGCCGATGAGCAGGGGAACATTTTTCACTTTCCATCCCAGTACCTCACCGTATGCATAATGCCCGAAAAGCAGGGATGTGTTCACACCCACCAGTTCCACCATAAACCCCACGGCATAACAGGCAACCAGGAACAGCCAGAAGGAGCTGTTTTTTTCCGGCTGTGTCCACAGCAGCAGGATAAATGACAACAGCAGGTTGAACGGCGTGGCGTTAATGAAGAAGCTTTTGTCGAAGTAAAGCAAGCCTGCCAGGCCAATGGCATGAAAAAAAACAGCAATGGCTGTAGCGATATCCTGTTTGGTGAAATTGGTTAGCACGTATTGGGTTGCGGTGCAGGTGAATTAATGAGAAGCAGCAGATTCAAGATACGCTTCCATTTTTGGAAAAGCAATTTTAAACCACTCGGTATACTTCTGCGGGTGAGATTGAATGGAGTTTTTTATTTCCTCAATGCTTTTGTAGCAATAGTCGCTTACTTCTTCTGCATCGGGAGTCACGTCGCCGCTGTAGGTTCCTACAAACACGTGATCAAATTCATATTCGGTGAGGCCGTTATCAAAGCCGGCTTTGTATACAAACTCAAATGCCTTTTCGAGGGGGGTTACAATGCCCATTTCCTGCAGCAGTCTTTTGCCGGCAGCTTCCAGAGTGTCTTCCCCGGGGCGGGGATGGCTGCAGCAGGCGTTGGTCCACAGACCACCGCTGTGGTACTTTTTATCGGCCCGTTTGTGCAGCAGCATTTCGCCGCGTTCGTTAAAAATAAAAATACTGAAAGCCCGGTGCAGGAGGGCTTTTTGATGAACTTCCATTTTTTCCATGGCGCCCACAGGCCGGTCCTGCTCATCTACCAGAATAACATCCATACTTGTTCGGTTAATATAAATTCAGCTGGCTTCTCAATCCTGCTTTGGCAACGATATAGGCTTTGCCATAATTAGGTATGCGGATGCGTTGCTCCATGATGCTGGCTGGTGTGGTACGTTTGATCTTTTTGAAAAGCGACAGGTAATATTTGTAGGCCACATACACACCAAAGCGTGCTTTGTGCGGCAGGTTCAGGATTCCTTCGTAGGCATTTTCAAAATCGCGGTTGATGTCGTCCTCGATCTGCCTCTTCATGGTGGGTGTAAAGTTCTTGAAATCCACTTCCGGGAAATACGAACGGTTCAGCTGTTCATAATCTGCTTTCACGTCTCGCAGGAAATTCACTTTCTGGAAGGCAGCACCCAAGGCCTGGGCCGAGGGCTTCAGGTCGTTGTAGAGGTTTTTATCGCCTTCGCAGAAAACATACAGGCACATCAGTCCCACCACTTCGGCACTGCCGTAAATGTATTCTTTATAGCCGTTGCTGTTATAGGTGGTTTTGCTCAGGTCCATCTCCATGCTGTTGAAGAAAGCATCGATCAGGTCGTGGCTGATATTGTATTCACGTACGGTGATCTGGAAACTGTGCAGGATCGGATTCAAGCTGATGCCCCGCTCAATGGCGGCATAGGTATCTGCCCGGAATTCGGTCAGCAATTCTTCTTTGCGGTATTGATGAAATGTATCTACAATTTCATCGGCAAACCGTACAAATCCATAGATATTATAAATGGGCGTACGGAGGTCGGGGTGCAGCAGTCGGATGGCGCTGCTGAAAGATGTGCTGTATTTTTCCGTGACCGCTTTACTGCACTGCTGACTTACATCATGGAAAAGTTTAATCATTCCCGTTGAGTTGTTTTGTTCTTAATCGAGTTTCGTTTTCACCGGCGGTTCAGCCAAAATGCTTCACCACTTCGTTGGCCACCACCTCCCCGCTGATGAGGCTCGGAGGTACTCCCGGCCCCGGAACCGTTAATTGGCCGGTGTAAAATAGGTTTTTTATTTTAATACTTCTGCAGGAGGGCCTGAAAATAGCCGTCTGCATCAGTGTATTTGCCAGTCCGTAAGCATTGCCTTTGAATGAATTGTAGTCATCCACAAAGTTGCTGATCGAATAGCTTTTTTTATAAACAATGTTGTCTCTTATCTGCTGACCGGTTTTTTCTTCAAACCGGGTCATGATCGTTTGAAAATAGTTGTCCCGCAATTCTTCTGTGTCTGCTTCCAGTCCGGCGGCTACCGGTATCAGGAAAACAAGGTTGTCGCATCCTGCCGGTGCTACTGTTTCATCGGTTACTGATGATACCGACAGGTAGAACAGTGGATCCGAAGGCCATTTACGGGTGGTATAAATTTCCCGGCCATGCACTTCAAAATCGGCGTCAAAGAACAAGGAGTGATGCGGCACTCCTTCCAGTTTTTTATTCAGTCCCACGTAATAGAGCAAACAGCTTGGCGCCATCAAACGTTTGTCCCAGTATTTTTCACTGTACCTACGGTAGTTCTCGGGCAGCAGTTTGGTTTCTACAAAATGATAATCTGCTCCACCAATCACCACGTCTGCTTCAAACGTACGGCCATCGGCCGATGTTACACCGGTTGCTTTGCCTCCGTTCACATTCACGGCTGTTACATTACAGCCAAATACAAATTCAGCCCCCAGTTCTTCTGCAAGTTTATACATCCCTTCCACCACGGCATACATTCCTTTTTTGGGGTACCAGGTTCCCAGCTTTATATCGGCATAATTCATCAGGCTGTATAAAGCGGGCGTATCTTTTGGAAGGGCTCCCAGGAACAGCACTGGAAATTCCATCAGCTGACGCAGTTTGGGATGTTTGAAATACTTGTTGATGTGTTTGTCGATTGACGTAAATACATCCAGTTTAAAAACACCCCGGATGGTATCCCAGTCCAGGAATTCGGTGAGCGACTGACCGGGTTTATACACCAGTTTATTGATGCCTACCTCGTATTTATAAGCCGCTTCTTCCAGGAATTTATCCAGTTTGTTCCCGCTTCCCGGTTCGATGCTTTCAAATAACTTTTTTAATTCATGATAGTCGGCCGGTATATCGGTGTATCCATCTTCCCAGTAAACCCGGTACGAGGGCGACAATCTTTCCAGTTCATAATAATCCGATACCCGTTTTCCAAAACAGCCAAAATACCGCTCAAACACATCGGGCATCCAGTACCAGCTGGGGCCCATATCAAAGGTGAAACCATTGGCTTTCAACTGCCTGGCCCGCCCGCCGGGGCTGCTCTGTTTCTCCAGAACGGTTACTTTCCAACCGGCTTTGGCCATAAAGGCGGCGGCAGACAAGCCGGAAAAGCCACTTCCTATAATTACTGCTCGTTTCAAAGTGCTAAAATAAGGTTATTGGGTTTAATTGTAAACAGTACCGGTGGGTATTATTGAAGCTGCGGTACAACAGAAGCAGTCACGGGGTACGGATCAAAAACGGTCCAGTTGTTCCTTCAATAATTTACGTGCAAAATGTATCCTGCTTTTAATAGTGCCCAGCGGCTCGTTTAACAGGTTTGCTATTTCATGGTATTTGTATCCTTCGTAATAAAGCTGGAAAGGAGTTTTGAATATTTCAGGCAATTGGTGAATAGCCTGCTGGATATTCTTTAATGAAAGCGTGGCCTCTGCTGCATTTACAGTGGCAAACTGGTTATAATTCAGTAAAAAATCATTGGGTGTATTGTCAAAAATGGTTTGCTGTTTTACACTGCGCCGGTAGTTATTGATGAAGATATTGCGCATAATGGTGTACAACCATGCCTTGATGTTGGTGCCATCCAGGTATTTTTCCTTGTTGGCCAGTGCCCGGTAAAGGGTTTCCTGAATCAGGTCCTTTGCAGATTCCGAGTCTCTTGTCAGTGTCATGGCAAAAGGCTTCAGGTAGTCTGAATTGTGAACCAGCGCCTGGGTGAATTCTACGGTTGACATGATTTTGTGTTTAACTTTTACAACGTAAAGCTAAACAAAATACCCCGAAAAAGCCAAATACCTGTTTAACAATTTTTGTTAAAAAATAAACATTTTAGGGGGTCCTGGCAGAATGCCGGTCTTAGAGCCCCGAAACGAACTCCATTACTTCGGAGAAGGATTTTTTGAAATGAACCGGGGGATGGATTTTTTTGGCGTAGGTATTAGTTAGCTGGCCCGACACGATGACCGGGGTTCCGGCACATCTTTTTATGACAGTTCCCACGAATTTTTCAAAATTAAACCGGGCCCCTACCGTGGTTAAGTGGGTATAGAGATAGTCGGGTTTCTTCATTTTCATTACGTATTCCACGTCATTGAACGGAACGCTGCAGCCAAGGTAAATGGTGGTAACACCCCTGTTTTTGAGCAGGTAGTTCATGAACAGCAATCCCAGTTCGTGGTGCTCGCCTTCGGGCAGGTAGAGCAGTACCGTTTTATTTATCCGTACACGGTTATGAATATTCTCGATACCCGCAACCAGTTTCTGGCGGATGATGTTGCTTACCAGGTGTTCCTGCGCCGGGATGATATGATTGGTCATCCAGAGGATGCCGATTTTTTCCAGGAAGGGAAAAATGATCTGCAGCACTGTTTTTTCGATACCCCGTACCGAAATGAAATTATTGAGAGTTGCCTCAAAATTCTCCATGTCGAGGTCAACCATATTCTGGATGAGGCTGTTTACAATCCGCTCCTGCTGGGCTTCCAGCTGGTTCAGGCCGAGGATGCGTTCCTTCATCTCGGCTTCATTCATCCGGTCTATGTGTGAGATTTTGAACCCATACTTATTCAGCAGGGCCACGTTCAGTATTTTCTTTAATTCTTCGCCGGTATAGAAGCGGATGTTGGTATCGGTGCGGTTGGGTTTTAAAAAGGAGTATCGCTGTTCCCATATGCGGATGGTGTGGGCCTTGATGCCCGACAGGTTCTCCAGGTCTTTTATGGTGAAGGAATACATTTCCATTTACCTTGGTATTACAAATACCACCGGCAGATTGTTTAACCGGGTTCAAAAAACTTTCAATAAAGATAACGGATCCGTTAAAAACTGCGGGGCGGAAGGTCTTTAAATACCTTATCCACCAGCTTGTTGCCCGGCGAAAGGATGGACCAGGCGGTCAGGAATATGATCATAAAATCGGTATACAGCGATGCATGCTTTTGGTACCACAATTCCAATGCGCCCTTATATGGATAAATGGCTGCATACATGGCCTTGGGGTCGGCCGCTTCGGATACAATCTTTTCCTCATCACGGAAAATGAGTGAACCGATGCCGGTCATGCCCGGCCGGCAGTTGTAAATCACTTTCTGCACCTCTTCAGAATATAATTTAAAACTCACTTCCATCAGCGGGCGGGGGCCCACCAGGCTCATATCACCTTTGAAGACATTAATGATCTGCGGCAGTTCATTGACCTTGGTCATGCGCAGGATCTTTCCAAATTTCGTTACCCGCGGGTCATTGCGCAGGGTGATCTCGCCGGTGCCAATGTTAGGACTGTTCTTCAGCATGGTGGCGAACTTCCAGATATCAAAAGGTTTGTTCTTATACCCGATCCGCTTCTGAAAATAAAATACTTCCCGTTCACCGGTAACCAGCAGGATCATGATGGAGGGAATGAGGATGGGAGAAAGAATGATCAATGCGATGGAGGCAAGAAGAATATCGATGATGCGCTTTAGTATGGAATACATCCGGAATGGTTTCTGATGCCGGATACGGGATGCCGGATGGTATCGCTCTTGTTCCGGCGTCCGGTATCCGGTATCTGGTATCTGTTAATAAACTTCTTTTATCTTCTCACAAACCGCCTTCAGCTGATCATCCGTGATATTGGTTGAACAGGGAATGCTGAGGCAGCGCTGATAAACAAAATCAGACCGGTTGTCTTTGTTATAGAAAATATTTTCTTTGAACATCCGCAACTGGTTCATCGGCACCCAGAAGGGGCGGCTCTGCATTTTGTTATCGTTAAGAATTTTGAGCACGTCTTTTTGTTTTTCCGTCATAATCGTGGGCAGCCAGCAGTTCGGGTTTACATCGCTGCTCACCTGCTGGAATTTTATGTCGCCCACCCCGGCCAGTTCTTTTTTATAAAATGCCATCACTTCCTGCTTGCGTTTGATAAAGCCGGGCAGCAGTTCCATCTGCGCCACACCCATGGCAGCGGCTACATTTACGAGGCGGTAATTGTAACCAATCTCGTCATGCACATATTCAAAGGGATCACTCTTGGCCTGCGTGGTTAAATGTTTTGCTTTTTTTGCCAGTGTTTCATCATCGGTAACGATCATACCGCCGCCGCCGGTGGTGATGATTTTGTTTCCATTGTAGCTGAACGTTCCCATCAGCCCGAAACTGCCGGCATGCTTTCCTTTATAGTAAGAACCCAGCGCTTCGGTGCTGTCTTCTATCACAGTAAGGCTATGTTTTTTTGCCAATGCCATCAGCCGGTCCATATCACACATATTGCCCAGTACATGTACGGGCATGATGATGGGAATCCGCCGCCCGTCTTTTTTATAATGACAAACGCCGTTGCGTTGTTCTGTTTCTTCATCCAGGAATTTTTCGAGCAGACCGAGGTCCATTTGCCATGAACCTGGGTCGGTATCAATCAGGATGGGATCGGCCCCGGTGTATTTGATGGAATTGCAGGTGGCAATAAAGGTGATGTTGGGGGTGATCACATAATCTTTTTCATTTACACCCATTAAGATAAGGCAGATGTGCAGGGCAGTGGTTCCGCTGCTGGTGGCCACGGCATATTTGGTGCCGGCGAACTCCGCACTCATTTTTTCAAACTGGTCAACATAGGCCCCCACACTGCTCACCCAGCCGGTATCCAAACAATCTTTAACGTATTTCCATTCGTTACCGGCCATGTTGGGCCCACTGAGTAAAAGCATAGTTTTTTGGTTTTTTGATAAACGCCCGGAGGGTCTGGATTATTATTGAGGTACAAACCTATTAAAAAAAATTGCTCCGGCCTAAAAGGCCGGAGCAATTCAATGAAGCATTGCTATTGAAAAGGGTTATTGCTAAAACCGGAATATGGTCGAGAATATAAGGCGGTTTTCGTCCTTCACCAGGTCGGCCTTGAACCCCGCGGGGTTACCAATGGGCGGGTTCCATCCATTGGGAGAAGTAACTCCTCCCCTGCCCGAGAAATAGGGTACACTGGTATGCCGGGTAACAAACTCCATCCCGAATGTGAGGTAATCGTTTGGCATATACTGGAAGCCTGCCGATGCATCCCAGCCTTCAAATTGATCACCGGGATTCTGCGACAGCACGGCATTGCCGGCAGGAAGCAATGCCAGGTATCTTCCGGGATTATTGATATAACCGCCGCCGATGGTAAATGCCAGTTGCTGTTTTTTCCCGAACCAGATCCGGTTATAGAACATGCCGCTGATAAAATGCTGGGCAGGAGTGATGCTGTCGCCGTTGAATGGTTTTACACCACCACCGTTTTCAAAACCAAGATCTCCTGTAACAGAAAAAGCAGCCTTTGAAATGAACCGCCGGCCCGGCCTGTTGTAATAACGTACTACAGCGCTGTTATCGGTATGAAAACGCAGCCGCTTTTTTTCATTGGGCGTATCCCATCCCACATAAGAGCTCGACAGGATGGAAAATTTTTCTTTTGGCCGCCACATCACCTGGTAGCCAATGCCCGGCATTTCATTGAACATGCCATAGGTTTGCCAACCGTTCACCAGCCACAGTTCCAGTTTCAGTTTGTCTGTCGGAAACAGCTGCACCCTGGCACCGGTAAAGAACCAGGGTGTGTTATCCGATGTGTAGGAAGGCTGGTAATTCCAGTTTTCAAAATTGTTATAAGAAAGAAGACCTACATAGGATTTAAATATACCCAGGTCGATATTGATGCCATGCATTTTATTTATATGAATGCCGGCATACCCTTCGGTTACGTATCGCAGGGCATTGTAGAGGTCGTACTGTCCACGCAGGGGCGTATTATCATTCCGGGGAATGCCCGTTGCCCTGGTACCGAACTGCAGCATCAGTTTTGCCCTGGCGCCGGTTACGGGTTCATGAAACTCACCGCCGGCTTCAATGTACGAGATATTAAATTCGTTGCTGCGGAAGGTGGCTGTGGAACCGGAGTTGGTATGATCAACGGGGCGGTTGAACGAATAATTATAGTTGCAGTCGATGGTAACACTGCCGGTAAAATACTTTGTATCCAGCAAAGAATTTTTTTGCCGGTTATTTCCCTGCACCCAGCCAAAATCGCCCCAGGCAAAGGGTTCGCTTTTGGGCTTTTTTACTTTTACAGAATCCTGGGCAGCTGAATGGTTGGCCAGCAACCCGGCTGCAATAATCAATGCAAGCCCTCTTTTTTTAAATACGGTGTTCATTATATAGTTGTTTGTATGTTTCTTTTCAGGTCAATATTCTGTACGGGCTGGTAAATGAGCGGCACATGCTCCACCACCACGTCGCTCTTATCCAGGCCAAATGCTTTCTCGTCACTCTGGCCCAGGTCTTTTAATCGGAAGTATGCCTGCAGCAGCAATCCTTCACTTAGTGAAAATTCATTTTCAACCGACAGGAATTTTTCTATTACCACGAATTTGAAATCAGGCTCGGCATTGTACTTTGTTGAACCGTCGGGGCGGATGTGCAGGCTGAGTTCTTTATTGGCCACCAGTTCCATTACAATTTTTTTAAAATACAGTTCGGTCTTGGGCTGAATACGGAAACCAAGGTGGATGGTGATCCTGATTACTTTGTCATCTGCCAGTTCCGATACATCATAACTCATCGTGTACGGCTCCTCCGTCCGGTTGATGTGCACAAACCAATACACATCGGCCCGCTTCGGTTTTTTGGAAAAAACAGAACGGATGATCTTTTCTTCGATCTGCGTACGGCTGTTTGCCTTGGTGAGGTAAATCAGATGGGTGGAAAATTTTGGGATGGAATCGTCATTGCTCAGTTCAATCAGCCGGGGGATGTATTTGCCGATGTCTGCAAATTTCATGAACCGGTTATTGATCTTCCGGGCATAATACCACACATACATGGTCATAAAGATGAACAACTCGAAAAAGAGGAACATCCAGCGTTCTTTGATCTTAGCCACATTAGCGATGAAGAAGGATGTTTCAATAATGGCGAATACGCCGATGATCAGCGCCACCGTAAGCTGGCTCCACTTCAGGCGGAAGAGTAAATAATAATTCAGCAGTACGGTTGTCATCATCATGGCGATGGTGATGGAAAAGCCATAGGCGGCTTCCATGTGGGATGAATTGCGGAAGTACAATATCATCAGCACACAACCCAGCCATAAAATGGTGTTTACACTTGGTATGTATATCTGCCCCTTGATGTCGCTCGGCTGCCGTACCGTAACCCGGGGCCAGAAATTGAGGTTCATGGCTTCGCTTACTAATGTATACGAACCACTGATGAGCGCCTGCGAAGCGATGATGGTTGCCGCCGTAGCAATCAGAATGCTTGGCAGCAGGAACCAATGCGGCATCATTTCAAAGAATGGATTGGCGCCTTGGAGTACTTCTTTTTTCTGATGCATCAGCCAGGCAGCCTGACCGATATAATTAGTAACGAGACTGATCTTCACGAATATCCAGGTGATGCGGATGTTTCGGATACCGCAATGGCCAAGGTCGCTGTACAGGGCTTCGGCGCCGGTGGTGCATAAGAATACGGCACCCAGCAGCCAGAAGCCATGCGGGTAGTGTACCAGCAGGTTGTAGCCGTAATGCGGACTGATTGCTTTGAGCACATCTGGATAATGAATAATCTGCGAGGCGCCAACGATAAACAGCATGAGGAACCAGATGGTCATGATGGGACCGAATGAACTGCCCACCACCTGTGTACCGAACCGTTGAAAAAAGAAAAGAGCAGAGATGATGGCAATTACAATACCAATGGTAAGGTTATTACCGGGCACAATGATCGTTTCCAGTCCTTTCACCGAATTGAGGCCTTCCACTGCCGAAGCAACAGAGATCGGCGGAGTAATAATCCCGTCTGCCAGCAACGTGGTGGCGCCAAGTATGGTGGGTATGGCCAGGAATTTTCCATAGCGTCTCACCAGAGCATACAGTGAAAACACGCCGCCCTCGCCCTGGTTATCGGCTCTCAGCGTCAGAATAATATATTTAATGGTGGTTTGAAAGACGAGCGTCCAGAAGATGAGCGATACTCCGCCGTATACCAGCGTTTCATCAATCTTCCGTTCGCCCACAATGGCTTTTAACACATACAGCGGACTGGTGCCGATATCACCATAAATAATTCCGAGCGCCACCATCAGGGAGGCAATGGTTACCCTGTTCAAATTTTTTGAATTCGAATTCATTGTACTGGTTTAATATGTAGTGAATGATTACGTGGCTACAAACCGGTAGCCAACGCCGGATTCGGTGATGATGTGCAGTGGCCTGTTTGCATCATCTTCTATTTTTTTTCTCAGTTGTGCAATAAAAACCCGTAAGTATTGCGATTGGTTGATGTAGCCCGGGCCCCATATCTCTTTTAATAAATACTGGTGCGTTAACACTTTTCCTTCATTCTTTACAAACAAGGCGAGCAGCGCATACTCGGTGGTGGTGAGTTTTATTATTTCACCTTCTTTCTTCACCACTCTCGCTGAAAGGTCAATCTGTTTATTGCCAAAGCTGATTACCGGGTCGTTTTCGTCGCCTGCATCTCTTCGTACGGCCGACCGTATCCTCGCCAGCAGTTCCCCTGTGCGGAACGGTTTCACCAGGTAGTCATTCGCCCCGTTGTCCAGCGCCTGTACTATATCTTCTTCACTGCTTTGAACAGAAAGAATGATGATGGGCCTGGTATACCATTCTCTTAACTGCAGCAACACATCGTGCCCGCTCATATCCGGCAAACCAAGATCCAGCAGGATGATGTCTGGCGGATGACTGGCTGCCATAATCGCTCCTTCCCGGGCCGATGCTGCCTGTAACACCTTATACTCATTGCTCTCCAGGGTGATCTGGAGCAGTTTTCTTATCTGCGCTTCGTCATCAATAATCAGTATGGTTGCCTGGTTACTCATTCTTCAGGTTATTCAGGTAAGAGGTTTCGGCAGGAATATGAATGGTGAACCTGGCTCCTCCGGCAGGTATGTTTTCAACATTGATCGTTCCGCTGTGTGCTTCGGTAAATCCCTTCACAATGGATAAGCCAAGCCCTGTTCCTCCTGCTTTTGTGTTTTTGAGCCGGTAGAATTTGTCAAACACATACCCGATTTCTGCCGGCGGGAAACCGGGGCCATTGTCTTCCACCACAATCTCCAGCACATCTGCATAGCATTTTGCACGGAGGGTGATGGGCGAACCGGCCGGCGTGTACTGGGTGGAATTGTACAATAAATTATAAATCACCTGCTCCATCATTCCCGTATCCAGTTTGAATAATGGGATAGCCGGATCTGCCTGTATATGGATGTTCCTTCTCCCTGTATTTTCCTCGATGCGTTTTACATTATCATGCAACAGTTCTACTACGTCGCACCAGTCTTTCTTCGGCTGAATGAACCCCGATTCAATCCGGGACATATTCAGCAGGTTTTCCACCTGCTGGTTTAGCCGGAAGGACGCTTTGGATATTTCATTAACCAGGTCATGCCGGTTACTGTCGGATAATTTAGTATTGAAATTCTGAAGATTATCGGCAGCCCCTATGATCGTTGCAATGGGAGTACGCAGTTCATGAGACAGGGAGTTCAGCAGTGTATTGTATAATTTTATTGTATTGGCTTTTTCTTCCCGGGCCAGCGATTCTTTCTGTACCTGCCGGATCTTAAAGGTAAGCGCCGCATTCACCAGGGCAATTACAAAGTACATCAGGAATAGAATCACATCTTCTGTTTTATCGATGCGAAAGGTGAAGTAAGGCGGAATAAAGAAGAAATTCCAGGCGAGAGCACTCAATACAGCTGTAACAAGCACCGGCAGAATATCGAACAATACTGCAGAAACAGAAACCAGCAGCAGCAGCACAAAAGCCACTACCCGGTAATCGATCGGCACCGGAAAAAAATAACACCCCGCAGCAACAATGAGCAGCATCAACAGGCTGTAGGCATATTGTTTTGGTTTAGTGATGCGGTGTGTGAGTGTGGCCATTGGCGGCTTTTCTGAAACACAAAGTTAGCCCGCTCTTTATAAGTAAGCTGTAAAATATACCGGTCATTATATAAAGATTTTATAAAGAAAAAGGAGACCGGTGGTCTCCTTTCAATAATGCCTGTCCCGTTCAGGTTAAATATTCCTGAATTTCTGCGAAAAAGAATCGGTAACAACACCGGTTTTGAGTAAGGTATAAATCTCTTTCACCCCATCCGGTACTTTCTTGGTAATGGTAAAACCGAGTTCGTTTTTGATCTTATCAAAGTTTACCCGGTAGTCACGGGGGTCTTCGCTGCTGTCTACATAGATTACTTTTACGTCGGGCACCACCTTGCACACTTCTTTAATGATCATGCCCTTGGTATAATTCTCCTCGGTACTGCCTACGTTGAATACGTTGGCCTTTACTTTTTCCACCGGGCTTTCCAGCACCAGTACCACCGAGCGTGCGAGGTCATCCACATGGCAGTAAGGCCGCCAGAACTGCTGGCCCCATATTTCCTGTTCGCCATGAACAGCTGCATTGCGGGTGAATTCGTTTACAGTGAGATCGAAACGGATACGGGGAGAAAAACCATACACGGTGCTGAAGCGGAGAGCCGTGGCACACATGGGACTGTCTTTTTTATCTTCCAGCAGGTACTTCTCAAATTTCACTTTCAGTTCGGCATACAGCGAAACGGGATTGAGTTCGGATGTTTCCACCACGAACGAATCCGGATCGGGCATCTTGCCATAGTTGCTGCAGGTACTGGCAAACACAAAGCGTTTGATACCGGCGGCTTCTGCCTTATTGAATAAAAGTACCGCCCCGTCCCAATTGGTCTGGTTCGCTTCGTCACTGAATTTTTTACAGGCCGGGTCACCTACAATGGCTGCCAGGTGTGCTACGGCTTCCATACCGTTCAATGCCTTGTCAACATCATCGGCATTCCGGATATCGCCCTTCATAAACTCGAAGTTGGGATCCAGCATCACATCATATAATGCATCGCCCCCGAATTTGAGAGAATCGATGGCCCTTACCTGGTGGCCTTTACTTAATAACTGACGAACCAATACGGAACCGATGTATCCGGCTCCTCCTGTAACTAATACTTTCATTTGGAATTGATTTTGCGTTGCAAAGATAGGAGGTTTCGGGTTGTGCTTCGACTATGCGCAGGATAAGTTTGAGGTTCATTGCAGCAACCCGGCAACTTGTATCCGGCATGCTTTACTTCGCCGGCACGCCCACCACCGTGGTTCCATCGCCTACATCCTTCACCACCACAGCGCCGGCCCCGATCATGGCATTTTTGCCGATGCGGATACCCTGCCTCACCACTGCATTGGCGCCTACAAAACTTCCTTCGCCGACAGATACATTTCCGCATAACACGGCACCGGGACCAATATGTGCAAAATCGCCCACCACGCATTCGTGCTCCACGATGCAGCCGGTATTGCAAATGGCTCCCTTGCCAATGCGGGCCAGGGGATTGATGGTGGCCTGTGCGGCAATCATTACACCGCTTGCATCAATGATGGCCGAAGGATCAACCACGGCTGAGGCATGAACGGCATTTCCGGGTTTCAGCCCCTTGCTTTCGAGAGATGCAAATACGTTGCTGCGAATGGCATTATCGCCAATGGCAATGAAAAAACCATGTTCGTTCAGGGCTTTTAACCCGGCATCAGATGTTTCTGTTCCTACATAAGGAAGATGAAAAGGATTAATTTCCTTTTGCTCCCGGTCGCAGTAGCCGGTGACTTTTTTTCCGGCAGACTGCAGTATGCCGTATACCACAAATGCATGCCCGCTGTACCCGATCAGTATCATGGTTGGTTATTGTTTATCTAATGTAGCAAGGAATTATAAGCGGCAAGAATATTTTGCCACATATTTTCCTGCCGGTAGTTTTCTTTTATGATCTGCTGAAGTTTTTCCGCCATACCCTGCATGTGCTGTGGATGTGTAATGGCGTACTGCAGCATATTGTGCAGCTGTTGCTCATTCCCTTTACCGAAGATGAGACCTGTTTCATTATTGGTAACAATATCGATATTGCCGGTGATGTGACTGCAGATGATGGGCAGTTTCATGGCACCTGCCTGCAGCAGCACATTGGGAAATCCTTCGCGGTGAGAGGGGAAAACAAAATAATGTGCCAGGTGCATAAAATAAGCCACGTCGTCGGACCAATTGATATGAATAATGGCTTCATTGTTTTCTACCTGCTGCACGGTCGATGCCGGCAGGGGGTCCAGTGCCTCTTCATAACTTCCCACCAATACAAGTTTCAGGGATGTATCGTTTTTCTGTAACTGGGAAAATACGTTCACCAGTTCCACGATGCCCTTGTCGGCCACCAGCCTGCCGATGCAAAGCAGGTATTTGTACTGCGGAGAATAGCGTATCTGCTCTTTTACCAGCTGAATGGTTTTTTCATCCAGTGCTTCTTTTGAAAACCGGTTGGTATTAATGCCATTGGTGGAGCCTTTGCCGATGATGTTGAGCTTGTTTTTGTCGCAGAGTTCTTTGCCCCGGATGAATTCCAGCAGCGACTGGCTGTTTGGCCATACCTGGGTGGCGGATGAATACGTGAGTTTTTCAATGAACTTCAACAGGCGGTATTTGAATCCTGTCTCCACCATCAGTGGTAACCCGGCCACGGTATGAATACGCACGTTCACCCCGCAGAATTTTGCGGCCATCATGCCCAGCAGCCCGGCCTTGGGGGTATGTGTATGAACGATATCAGGTCGTTCTTTCCGGAAAATGCGGATGAGTTTGAACAGGCAAAGCAGGTCTTTGAACGGGGTGATCTTCCGGGTCATGGGCACAATGAGGTGCCGGCATTCTTCGTTTTTGATCACATCGGGGAGCTCTTTTCCACCGGCACTTATCATCAGAACGTCAAAACCGTTCTGCGACATAAATTTCATCTGGCCGGGAAGCAGGTAACGCAGCGCCATCGGCACCGTGGTAATACGGATGAGTTTTTTATTTTGAGGTATCCGGGGCAATGGTTTGTTTTAATGATAATGGATATTATTCCGCATGGAATACCCCAAAAATAACTTCATATTATTGAAAGACAATTGGATTTTTAAGATAAATTTGAACCACCTTGCTGCTGTGACACAGAACGAAGCCCGATTATCCAGCCTTTAAAAGATTAACCAGCCTGATGGGATTTGCTGAATTTATACTATACCCGGTTTATGTAGCGCTGTTTTATTTCCTGTTTAGCTCCCGCCGGAAAAATTACAACGACCCGGTTCTGCAGTTTTACCATAAGCAGGGGTTCTGGATAAAGGCCCTTGCCGTTCTGCCCTTTACGTTATTTAATACCGTATTATCGCCCGGTGATTCATTCGGCCTTTATTATACCGAAGGAGCCAATATTTATCACCTGATCCTGAAAGATGCCTCTCACCTGAAATGGCTGTACCTGCCGGGGCCAGAGTATGACCAGAGCCTGCTTAAGAATTCGCTCAACCTGGGTTATTTCCGGGCCGAGAACAATTATATGGTGGCCCGGGTAGTGGCCATTGTTTCATTTTTCAGTTTTGGAAAATACCTGATCACGAACCTGTTCTTTTCCATGATCGCTTTTTCGGGTGTGTGGCGGCTGTATCGTTTTTTTTATGAGCAATACCCGCACCTGCATAAACAGTTTGCCATTGCCATTCTTTACCTGCCTACGTTTGTTTTCTGGAGTTCGGGTATTTTAAAAGACCCCCTGTGCATCAGTTCGCTGGGCTGGATTACCTATGCCCTGTATGAAGTGTTTTATAAAAAGAAAGACCTTATTAAAAACCTGGTGATCCTTTCTTTCTTTGGTTTCCTGCTGGCTGTATTAAAAATCTATATCCTTATTTCCTATGTTCCGTTCTTTATGCTGTACCTCATTTTAAAGAATGTGAACCTGCTCAAAAACAGTTTACTGAAATGGTCGCTGGGCCTGATACTCATAACCGGCAGCGTGCTCGCGGGCCAGCGGGTGATGAACAATTTTAAGGAGGAACTGGGCAGCTATGCTGCGGAAGATATCACCCAGCAGATCGGTAAGCAGCGAAGCAGTTACCGCGACCAGGCCGCACCCGGCGGTGGTGATTCCAATTTTTCGCTGGGTGTGGAATTTGACGGAAGCGTGGGCAGCCTGCTGAAAATGGCACCGGCGGCCATCATCGCTACGTTTTACCGGCCCTTTATCTGGGAGTCGAGAAAACTATCCACGCTGCTCTCTTCTTTTGAAAGTATGTTCATCATGTTCTTTACTTTGTCGGTAATGTTTAAAGCAGGACCATTCAAATCGCTGCAGGCCATCCGCAACGACCCTGTTATCTTATATTGTATCCTGTTCTCCCTCCTGTTCGGACTGTTTGTGGGAGCCACCACACCCAACTTCGGTTCCCTTGTTCGTTACAAAATTCCCTGCATGCCTTTTTACCTCATCGCTCTTTTCCTGATCATGGACAGAACCCGTAAACAAAAAAACAGCCCCCACCTGGAAGTGGAGGCTGCGTGATTTCAGAGGGGGCTATTTTACCAAATAAAATAGCCTATGCGTTGGCGGCCCTGCGGGCCCGTAATGTTGCAATAGGTGTGAAGATGGATGACCAGGTGTTCCGGAGATAACCATTCAATGAACTGGCCAGGTTAAAGGTTTCGTTGCCTTTCAGTTTGGACAGGATCACCGGTGGTGTTACGTCAAAGTTCCGGTTGAATGCATCGGTAACAGGCCACATGATAAAGCCGAGCTTTTTCAGCCTGTCTGTTTTCTGGTATACCATGATCACGCCGGTAAAGGCAATGATGAAGCAGTAATAATGAAACAGGGCAAGGGCTTTGTTGTTGAACTTGGCCTGGTGTACAAAAAAGCGGTTACGTATATAATAGTACATCTTCCAGCCGCTGCTGTAGTCCCAGTCGTTCTTGATAGAGAAAGCAGTAGCCGGATGATAATGAATGCTGTCGGCCACGGTACAAACAGGAATATCGTTGCTCTTTACTATGCGGTAGTAATATTCTGTTTCATCGCCCCACAGGAAATATTTGGGTTTGGGAACACCGGCACGTTCAATGATGCGGCGGTGCAGCAGGGTACCGTTGAAGGGATGACCGATGCCATGAATGATTTTGCAATCCACTTCATCCAGGTTTTTGTAGTGCTGTGTTTTCCAGACAAAGGTTTTTTTGTCGGCCTTGTCAATCACCGCACAGTTCAGCAGACGCAGGCAGCCGTCATCGGCGTCCAGTAATTTTTCCAGTGCATCTTCTTTGGGATAACCATCGTCATCCATGCACCATATCCACGAATAATTGTTTTCATATGCCCAGCTGATTCCGGTACTGAAACCACCGCTGGAACCCACGTTCTTTTGTGTAACGAAAACCAGGTCATTCTGTTTAGACAACCATTCTTCGGTATCATCCGTACTTCCATTATTAACTACGAGGATCGCATCTAGAGGGCGGGTCTGTTTGCGGAGGGCATCTATGCATTCAGTAAGCAGTGCTTTACGGTTGTACGTCACAACCACAGCAATTACCTTTTCCATAGGATTGGCGTTTGGTTTTATTCAGAGATAATTGGACAATCCTATAACGGAATGAGAATCCGCTTATTGCATACCGGCCGGAAAATTATCGTTTAGGCCTCCGAATTGGGGAAAACGGGCAGTTTTTGGCTATTTTTCGACGCCTGAATCCAAGTTTTTCCAAAGTTCAGGGCCTCCCCGATCACGTGGTGCATATCCATATAGCGGTAGGTGGCCAGGCGGCCTAGAAAGGATACTTTTTCAAGGGCTTCTGCATCAGCCCGGTACTGCATAAGCAGTTTTTTATCCTGCTCCAGTCTTTTGGGGTAGTAAGGAATATCGCTGGGCTCGGTTTCTTTACTGAATTCCTTGAAGTAGATGGTTTTATCGTGCTGCTCCCAGTTGGTGAAGTGTTTGTGCTCGGTGATCCGGGTATAGGGTACGTGTTCATCGCAGAAATTCATTTGCGTGGTGCCCTGGAAATCACCATCGGCATAATACGTTTCAAAAGTTACGGTACGGTAACCCAGGCGCCCGTATTTAAAATTGAACCAGGCATCAATGGGTCCGGTGTAAAACACATGATCGTACCCGCTTACTTCGGCGGACGGATCGAATTTCTTACTCAGCGTTACATGAATGTTGGCATGATCTACCAGTTTTTCCATGAGCGCCGTATACCCGTTCACCGGGATGCCGGTGTAAATATTGTTGTGGTAGTTATCATCGTAGTTAAACCGTACTGGTATTCTTTTTAAAATGGATGCAGGCAGTTCGGTGGGTTCGCAGCCCCATTGCTTTTTGGTATAGCCGTAAAAAAAGGCATAGTACAGCTCTTTACCAATAAACCGCAGCGCCTGTTCTTCAAAATTGGCCGGGTCGGTGATGGATGTATCGGCCAGGGTTTCCAGGAATGCCTTTGCTTCGTCGGGCGTAAATGATTTTCCAAACAGCTGGTTGATGGTGTGCAGGTTTACCGGCAATGAATATACTTTGCCATTGCTCATGGCTTTTACCCGGTGTACATAGGGGCGGAATTCGCCCAGGCTGTTCACATAATCCCAGATTTCTTTTTTATCGGTGTTGAAGATATGAGGCCCGTACTGGTGCACCATAATACCGGTCTGTGTATCGCGGCTGGTATGACAGTTGCCGCCGATGTGATCACGTTCATCCCAGATATGTACCTCACAATCCAGGTTTTTTACCAGCTGATCAGCCAGTACGGTTCCTGAAAAACCAGCCCCGATGATTAAATATTTTTTACGCATAGCCTGCTGCAAAATAAATTGATTACCCTAAAATGCGGTTATAAATGTTGATATATTTTTCGTTTGCTTTATCCAGTGAATAAAATTCAGTTGCCCCCCGCTGGATATTCTCCCGGCTGAATGAAACACCCGACGCCAGTTTTTCGGCCGCCGCCACATATTCTTCTTCCGTAAACCGGTTAATGATGATGCCCGCATTGTATTTGGTTACAATCGTCTCCACATCGCCCACCCCGCTGTTGGTGATCAGTGGAATACCCATGGCCATGATTTCGCCGTGTTTGGTTGGTGAAGAGGATTGCTTGGAATAGCATGGCTTGATGAAAAACACCGACTGGTCGCTTACGGAAAGAAACGTAGGCACTTCTTTCCGGGAAGCTTTGCGGATGATGATGCGGCTGTCATCAATGCCTGCTGCGGCAGCCGCCTGCCTGATCTCGGTATGCCGGTGCGGTGAAATAAACAGGAATTTTGCTGCCGGTATTTTATCGTACAGCACTTTGCAGAACTGCATCATTTCATCCACCAGGTACCAGCCGCCGATGGAACCGAGGTAGCTGATCACAAAATCATCTTTGCCGATTTGTAATTCCTTTTTAATCGATTCTTTTTCTGCGACAGGAATCAGGGCCGGGTTAAACAATTCCAGGTCGGCGCTGCAGGGAATCACTTCCAGGGGAACAGCCGGTTTATATGCCGGCCAGGTACGGATGATTTTTTCTGCAGCATAGGTAAGGCAAACGATCCCGTCACTTTTTTCAACCGCTTCCGTTTCTTTGCGTTTGAAAAATCCATACACGAGCCGGAACAACGGGTTGGCCGGGTTCCACATTTTTCCTTCCACGCGGCTATCGGCATAAAATTCCCGTATGTCATTCAGGAATTTAACGCCCATCTTTTTCTTCATCCACAAACCCACCAGTGCCGGAACGCCGGGCCGGGTATGCACCATATCCATGTGGTGCTGCCGGTGAATTTTCCTGGCTGCCCGTTTCATCTTCATCACATCCATCAGCGTGGAGAGCACGGGCGGGTTTTTGGTATAGTTCAGCGGTATCCACGTAATGTTGCTTCCGGCAAGCAGTTGTTCAATCGTTTTCCTGTTTGGTTCAAATACCTGTTTCTTTTCGCAGCTCAGTAAAAAAATATGATACCCGGCCTTGCTCAATCCCTGCAGGTAGGGGATTACCTGGCTCTGACCCAGGGGATCAGTCATCCCGTCGTATGATATGAATAAAATATTTTTTTGTGCCACGCTTCAGTCCGTATTTAATGTATCAGAATAAATTTTCCGTAATCCGGCCAGGTGATGTTGCAGTGTAAAATGATCCAGCACCCGCTGTTTGGCAGCCATCACAAGCTGCCGGCGTTCCCCCGTACCGGCGGCCAGCCGTTCGAGTTTACTGATAAAATCATCGGTATCCGCCAGGTTAAAGAACAATGCCGTGTCCGCACACTGTTCCCTGAATGAAGGGATGTCGCTTACCAGCATGGGTATTTCCATGGCCATAGCTTCCAGTATGCTCAGGGAGAATCCTTCAAATTCGGATGGCATCACATACAGATCGTATTGCGGCAACAACTGGCTCGCATTTTTCACTTCGCCTTTCAAAACCACCTTGGCACCTGTTTGCTGTATCAGCTGCTCCAGTTCATTCTTCTGCGGTCCGGTTCCGTAAATATGCAGTTCAAAGTTTTTCCCTTTCAGTTTTTCAAATGCCCGAACCAGGTATTGTTGGTTCTTTGGATAGCGCAGGGCGCCGATGGCCACCAGCCGGAACAGGTTTGTTGTATGCCCGCTGTTACCTGTTCGCACCAGGTTTTCTGCCTGTTTCATGTCAACAAATGTATACAGCAGGTATTTTTTGTAGGGCCGGTGACCGAAAAAACGGAAGTACTGGTCCATCACACCGGTTGAAACACCGATGATGCTGCTTTTGTGTTTGCGGTAGCTCATTTTCTCCAGCAGCCGCAGGTACCATTTTTTATATTCTGCCGAAGCGGAAACATTGGTGTGAATGGTGGTGATGAGCGGAACGGGCTGTGGTGCAGCAAAGCGGGCCACCAGTGTGGCGGTGAACAGGTGTGAATGAATGATGTCGATTTGATGCTGCCGGATAAATTTCTTCAGCCGCAGCACGGCCAGCGGGAAACGGGAGAAGGAACCCATGTGCAGGCAATGGTATTCATCACAGGTGAATTCATCGCCAAAATGATTCTGCGGGTTAAGTGTGACCACAATATTCCGGTATTCCTTCAGTTCTTTCAGCACTTTTACCAGCATCACTTCTGCCCCACCCCTGCCCATGTAATCGATGATATGCAGTATGGTTTTTTTTTCGGACATGCGTTATGCCGGTATAAGGTGCAGGTCGATCAGGTCGGTGTGCGCACAGAAATCCTGGCGGCTGATGGGTTTATCCTCATACAGGGCTGTGTAGTTGAGTTCCTTTACCAGGTCGTAGATGGCTTCCAGGCTGTCGCCCTTTGCCTTCACCGGCTCGGGATGAATGGCCAGGATGGCTTTGGGTTTGAATTTTCTGAATGTTTCCACCGCACCCTTCATGGCATCGTATTCCACACCTTCCACATCGATCTTGATAAAATCAATCTTTGCCAGTTGCTGTTCTTTTACAAAAGTATCGATGGTGGTTACGTCAATATCAATTCCCCGGAACGGACGGTCTTCTTTATAGTTTACCAGGCTGTTGGCATTGTCGGCCTGTTCGCCCACAAAGAAGGTTGTTTTTCCCACTGTACCACCAATAGCTTTCTGAAAGGTGCTGATGATAGAAGAGGCGTTATTGATGACTACTGTTTTTTTCAGCAATTCATTGGTAGAAGGTGAAGGCTCAAAGGCATATACCTTTCCATTGCCCCCTACGGCTTTTGCTGCCATGGCGGCAAACAGCCCGATGTGGGCGCCAAAGTCGAGCACCGTATCTCCGGGTTTGGTGGAAGAAAAGAAGAATTGAAAATTGTCTTTCTCATAATTGTCGGGAAAAAAACGGTAGAACCGGGTTGGCAGGCGAACATCCCGGCCGTTGATGGTTCGTTTCATTCCCCTTCCCAACGTGGCCAGGTTAAGCAGTTTGTACAGAAATTCTTTCATCAGGTAAATTGATTTTAGGGTTGTGTTCTTTTAAAGATAAAGCCCATTTGCTTACGGGTGGCAATTAAAGTTATTATTAAAACAATAAAATAGCTGCAAAAAACAGAGATGGCTGCACCCATGGAGCTCATGTTCTTTATAAAAAAATAGTTGCTGGTTAGGCTGATACAGGCAAACGCTGCAGACAGCCCGATTATTTTACGCTTATGCCGGTAATACAATAAAAAAGAGAAAAACAGGTAGGCGATCGTCCAGAAATAGTAACCGGTGCAGATGAGCCAGTAATAATTGAGCCCGGGCCGGTAAGCGGCATTCACCATAAACCGGTAAGCCAGGGGCACAAACAACAGCAGCAGCAGCAGGCCGCCTGTCATAATACCCATGTACAGCCAGAAGAGTTTTTTGATGCCGTTGTAGTCGATTTTCGATTCAGAAAGCATTTTGTAAATCCGGGGAAGGATGTACTGGAGCAGGGCCGAACAAAGCGTTACGATGATGGAGCCAAAGATGCAGGCAATGGAATAAACCCCCACTTCGGCGTTGTTGTCGCTGGTGAAGCGGGAGAGGAAGAAACCGTCGGAATAGTTCATGCAGAAAACACTGAACTGCATTACCACGATGGGCACGCTGAAGATCAGCTCTTCGCGGATCACCTGTTTTTTTATTTCGCCGAACAGGTACCCGCGGTTGATGAAAAAATAAAAGGCATATAAAGCAAACAGGGCGTAGGATATAAGAATGCCGGTAATACGGCCTTCCCAGGCCATCTTTAACCCGCTGATAAGAACCACGGCCAGGCCGATTTCCAAAAAGAGCCGGCCCAATACCGCTTTCATAAATAGGTTGGGATTCTCCTCGTTGCGGATGAGGTTGATGGCATGCTGGCTGATGAAGGAAAAAAAGGTGACCACGGGTATCAGCCAGATAAAAGAGAACGGAAAATTATATTTGGTGATGAATACGTTCCTGAGCAGATAGAACACCCCGAGCGACCCGAGAAAGACACCCATCGGCAGCAGCAACCCCGTAGTGAAAAAATCCCGGAAGTCTTTTTTTCCAAGCTTGAAATAATCGGTACTGGCACTTTGCAGCACACCCATGGAAATAAAGGGCATTAAAAAAATGATGGCGCTGCTGAAGAGGCTGATGAGCCCGATGTCGCTTTTGGAAAGCACATTGGTGAAATAAGGGAGCAGCAGGAAGGCCACGCCTTTTCCGAAAAAATTGGTGAAGGTGTAAATACCCAGCGATTTTACCGCGGGGCTGTTGCGGTATTTTAAAAACGTATCCCTTTTTATCATGGTATTGGACTAAGTACCCCTGGGGGCATTAGTTATTGTTCATCCAGCGGTCGTACCACATCTGGAACATCAGCAGGAACCAGATCTTTTCGGCCCGTTCGGTTTTGCCGCTGTAAAATGCTTTGCGGATGCGCTGCACTTCTTCGTTATTGAAAATATCCTGCTGAATAATAAATGCCTCATCGAGGTAGCGGTCAACAAAGGGCTTCAGGTCTTTCTGCAGCCAGGCGGCAATGGGTATTCCAAATCCCATTTTGGGCCGGTCCATCACCTCCTTGGGGAGGTAGCGGTGAACGATCTCTTTGAGGATGAATTTTTTATTGCCGTTGTTGTATTTGAAATGCGGGGGTAACTGGGCTGCCCATTCAATGATGTGCTGGTCCAGGAATGGCTCCCTTCCTTCCAGGCTCACACTCATGGTGGCCCGGTCAACCTTCTGCAGGATATCGTCGAGCAGGTAGGTCTGGTAATCAATCGACATCATGTAATTCAGCATGCTGTAACTTTCTCCCTGCAGTTCTTCACTGTCGAATGCCGATGGCAGCACGTATACCGGTGCCTTGAACAAACCCGCGGCCGAATCATCCGACATGTGCTGGGTGATGTTCTTCAGAATATTTTTTTCGGAAGGATTTTTTAAAAAGGTTTTTACTTTTTCATACCGGCTGTGGAAGAGGTATTTTTTATTCAGCACCGGGATGGACCCGGCTGGCACCATATCCATCACCGCCGCGGCCGATTTGCGCATCACGGCCGGGATGCTTTTCAGCCGCTTCCCGTACTTAAGCATATAATCATAGCGGTTGTAGCCGGCAAATATCTCATCGCCGGCATCGGCCGATAAAGCCACAATCACTTTTTCCCGGGCAATGCGGCTTACCAGCGTGGTGGGAATGGCGCTGCTGTCGGCAAAGGGTTCATCATAAAAGAACGGAAGCTGCGGCACAATCTCCAGCGCTTCTTTTTCGGTGCAGTAATATTCAGTGTGATCGGTTCCCAGCCTGGCCGCTGTTTCTTTTGCATAGGGCGCTTCATTGAGCCCCGCATCGGGCACGCCGATGGTAAATGTTTTTATCTTTTCGGTATTGTTTTTCTGAAGCAGGGCCGTTACACAGGCACTGTCGTATCCACCGCTCAAAAAAACACCTACGGGTACATCGCTCACCATGCGGTACTGAAAGGCCTTGCTGAGGATGCGTTCGGTTTCGTCGATGGCTTCGGGCAGATCGATCTTCAGCAAAGGTTTGTTGTAGGCATCGTACACGTTCCAGTACTGTGTTGTTTTCAGAAGTTTTGTCCCGAGATCCAGTTCCAGGAAGTGGCCGGGTTTCAGTTTATATGTTTTATGAAAGATGCAATGAGGTGTGGGGACATACCCGTACTGCATGAAGGCGGCGGCGGCATCGCGGTTGATATTTTTTTCAAAAGCCGGGTGCTGCACGATGGCTTTCAGTTCGGAAGCGAAGAGGAATACACCGTTGTGATAATAATAGATGAATGGCTTTACGCCGGCCCGGTCGCGGCAGGCGAACAATTGCTGCCTGTTTTCATCATAGATCACAAAGGCAAACATGCCGATGAATTTCTGCAGGGCTGCCGATCCCCATTCGTAGTAAGCATGCAGGATCACTTCGGTGTCGCTGTGACTCTCAAACACATGGCCCTTTTGTTCCAGTTCTTTCTTAATCTCATTGTAATTATAAATCTCGCCGTTGAAGGTGATGTGCAGGTGGCCGAAGGTTTTGGGCTGGCTCCCTCCTTCTGAAAGGTCGATGATGCTCAGGCGGCGGTGGCCCAGCCCGATGCCGGCACCGGGTGCCTGGTAAAGCCCATAGCCTTCCCCATCGGGTCCGCGGTGAGTGAGGGTGCGGTTCATTTTTTCCAGAACATCCCTGCCTGTTTTCTTTGTAAAATCGGCAAAGCCGGAGATGCCGCACATATACGATTTATTTAGCAAGGCAAAGGTAGGTTTATACGGCTAAAAACGGACAGTCCCACGGGTAATCCATTTAAAATAAATCAACTAATTTCACAGCCGTTCCTTAACCCGGCCGGTAAAGCCGGGTGTGGATTGTAAAAATAAACCAGCTGAACTGCAAAGACCGGTAAGGCAGAACCGACCGGTCTGATCCAGGTTAATTGTATGAAAATTCTTTTTTTAGCACCATATCCAAAATACATCACGCCTTCACAACGATTCCGGTTCGAACATTATCTACCCGAACTGGAAACTAAGGGTATCAGCTATACGTACAAGACTTTTGTAGAAAAAGAAGATTATGACCTAATCTTTCAACCGGGCAATACATTCCGCAAGGCGGTTGTAATGCTGAAAGGAGCGGTAAGGCGGTTTTTTACTTTATTCAGCATCGGCCGGTATGATTATATATATATACACCGGGAAGCGGCGCCATTCGGACCACCGGTGCTGGAATGGTGGATGACTAAAGTATGCGGCAAAAAAATCATTTACGACTTTGACGATGCCATCTGGGTTCCGCTTTCTTCCGAAGCCAACCCCATTGCTTCCAAAATAAAGTGTACGTGGAAAGTGGCCCGGATCTGCAAATGGAGTTATATCACCACCGTGGGAAATGAGTACCTGGCCCAGTTTGCCGGCCGGTATTGCAAAAAAGTGATTGTAATACCAACGGTGGTAAATACCGATGAGCTGCACAATAAAATGAAAGATCAAACCGATCAGCCGCTTACCATCGGGTGGACCGGCACCTTCACCAATTTTTACAACCTGGAAAAAATTGTGAACCCGGTAAACAGGCTGCAGGAAAAATACAACTGCAGGTTCCTGATTATTGCCGATAAGGATCCGCAGTTTCCGCAACTGAAGTACGAGTTCATTAAATGGAACAAAAGCACCGAGATCGATGATCTTATCAAACTGAATGTAGGCGTAATGCCACTGAAGAATACCGAAGTGGAAATGGGCAAATGCGGTTTCAAGGCCATCCAATACCTGAGCCTGGGCATTCCCGCCGTGGTAAGCCCCGTAGGCGCCAACTGCAAAGTGGTTTTAAATAATGTAACCGGCTTCTGGGCAGAAACAGAGGAAGACTGGTATAAGAATATGGAACTGCTGATCAATGATGCAGCAAAAAGAATCAGCATGGGCAGGGAAGCCAGGCAACATATTATTCAACAATATTCGGTGACAGCCACCCGTGCTGTTTTCTTACACCTGTTTACCGGATAAACCCTGCTTATACTTAAAAAAATATAGATACATGGAGTTCGTTACCTACATAAGGTATTATGAATTTTTATTACTGCCGGCATACCTCTTCGCATTTTTCTGGGTTACTTCGCTTATTTCAAAAAAATATTATGCCGGCAGCAACCTCAAAAAATTTCTTTTCCTGGGGCTGGGCGCCAAAATGTTCGGGAGCATTGCCTTTGCCATGATGTCGCAGTATTTTTTTAAGGAAGGAGATACGTTTATGTATTATACGGGCGGGCTCGACTTCAAGAATTTTCTTTTCCGCAATTTCCCCGAAAACCTGAACCTGCTTTTTATGCCTGCCGAAGACTATGGGAATTTTTATAAGCTGAATGCGGAAAACTTCAACAACTTCGGCTACATGTCGAGCACCGGCAATCTTTTTGCCGCCAAGGTTTCTGGTTTCTTTTCGGCTTTCTCCTTTGATGGTTACCTTATCACTTCGCTTTTCTTCGGCCTGTTTGCCTTCAGCGGCATGTGGCGGCTGTTTGCCGTGTTCAGCCGGATATATCCTGAACTGACCAGGCAATGCAGCTGGTGCTTTTTATTTTTACCCAGCATCCTTTACTGGGGAAGCGGCATCATGAAAGACAGCCTTTGCCTCGGCGCCATCGGCTGGTTGTTCAGCAGCTTTTATTTATTTTTTGTACTGAAATCAAAAAACAAGGTTCACCTCCTCGTGATCGTGGCGGCTGCCTATTTCCTGTTCAATATCAAATCATACATTGCCTTCACGCTTTGTTCGGTTCTTGCCATCTGGCTGATTGTAAACTTTTTTACGTCGATCAATAATAAACTCATCCGGAGACTGGCCTCAGCGGCGGCTGTTTTTTTATGCCTGGCATTTCTTTTCGTTTTTGGTGATGACCTCATCAGCCAGATCAATAATGAAGCAGTGTATATGATCTCCGATACGGTTAAAGGGGCCAGTAAGAACTATGAGATTGTGAATGCAGATGGCGGCGCTTCCCTCTCCAACATCGGGGATATTCAGCCGAATATCTCAAGCATTGTATCCAAAATACCGGTTGCCATCAGCAATGCTCTTTTCAGGCCTTATATCTGGGAGGCGAAGAAGCTGAATATCCTGATGTCGGCGCTGGAAAATGCGGTGATCCTCCTGTTTACCATCTACGTGCTTTTGAAAGGCCGGATCTTTCAGCCCCTGGCAAAAATTTTTTCTAACCAGCTCATCTTTTTTTCTTTTATTTTTTCCCTGTTCTTTGCCATCCTTATCGGGCTCACCTGTTTTAATTATGGTTCACTGGTAAGGTACAAACTTCCCATCATGCCTTTTTACTGCTTTATGCTGGTGCTGCTGTATTATACAGACAAGAACGGCAAGCCCATCGTTCATTCCCCCGAAGCAAGCATTTGATCAAGCTTAGCTTCAAACTCCTCCGGGTTGATATGGAAGGAGGTGCCCGGAAGGATATTGCTTCCGGTAAGAGCAAAATATTCTTTATCAAAACTTTTTGCCAGCCAGAAATAGCCCGGGTGAACATAGTTGGCAGGAAACAGTTCAAGCAGGGTTAGCGGTGCATTTTTGCGCCATACAATATTGGTAAGCCCGGCCCCATGAATACCGATTACATGAGAGCAACTGCTGAATAAGGCTACCTGCTCGCTGAAACTCAGGTTATCGCAATCCACAATCTCAAATCCCCTTGCTTTTGCAATTGCCTGTATCTCGTGGTCGTTTTTAATAAACCGGATCCGTTGGGGAGAGCGGCTCACGTATATCCGCCGGTTCTGCCGTTTATCCGCGTCGGGAATATTCAGCAGTTCCAGCAGCCCGGTGAACTGGTCTTTCTGGTTGGGCATTTTCTGGCAAAAAAACACTTCATCTGCCAGGATATACTCCTTATCCTGTATCACCCAGTTCCTGCTTTGCAGATCCGGAGAGTATGCAATCACCTGCTGGAAGAATTTCTGGTCAGCCAGTTTTTTGGTGATCACCAGCGGGATGTCCCGGGAGAAATTATGTTTGTCGATCAGCACCAGCACGCCCAGCATATCACTTAAAAAATGCCAGTAATTTTTTTCTGCACCGGTAATCATCCGAATAGATACGGCCCGGGGAAGGTGACGAACTTTGCTTTTATCGAGAAACTTATACTTAAAGTATGAGGGGTGATAGTTCTCCAGGTGACGGTTGTATGTTACCGAATCCCTGATGAGGCGGTTGCTGCCGAATTGAATACCCCATCCATAATCAGGTTCAATATAACATTTGCCTCCATTGATGATATACTCCCGCTGTAATTTACGTGGCTTGATATAAGACAGCATTTGCTCCCAGAATCCCGAGGCTACTTTAGGTCCAAGCACATTGGTCATATTATAAAAGCGGTAAACGTAATCAACATTTTCAACAACATACCGGAGAGAAGCTTCTGCTGCATAAGAAAAAAACAACACATTCAGGTTGCCATATTTTTTAATTGCACGTGCGATTTTGTATGGAATGAGCCAGGCAATCCATCCTTTACCTGCCAATCCTGCCTGCATGGCTTTTTTTGCGACATCAGGGGGGCGAACATCGGCCCGGGTTGTGTTCATTGGTTGTGCAGCAACAACAGGCTGAAAGGAAAGCATAACTTTCTCCCGGGTGTTTACCGGATTGAGCATATGTACAAGCTTCTTCTCAAATTCTGATGGGTCAATATAAAAAGATGTATCATAATAAGAAGATGAGCCAACGAGGCAACTATAGTCATGCTCCATTCCTTTGCTGATCCAGAAATAGTGGGGTTGCAGATAATCGGCGGGTAACAGTTCAAACAGGTGAAGGGGGGCATTTTGCCGGTATATAACGTTTGTAAGCCCCGCTCCATGTATACCAACCAGGTATCTTGTTTCTCCAAACAGGTGGATTTGCTCCTGCAGACTCAATCCATCAGCATCTATTATTTCAAACCCATGCTGTGCTGCCAACGATTCAATCTCTTTTGAGTTGCGCAGGAACCGGATTCGCTTCCTGCTCCTTGTCAGGAAAACTTTTCGATTCATCCCTTTCGGAGAATCTTTAATACCGAGCAGCTCTTTCACCTGAAAAAACTGTTGATTACTGTTAGGCATTGTTTGCAGGAAATATGCCCTACCCACCCTGTAATAACAGTCATCCCTGATCACCCAGTTACAGTCCGACAAGCAGGTGCTGATCGCCAATGCATCTTTGAAATATTTTTTCTCTGATAGTCTTCTGCTGATGAGAAACGAGAGCTCACCCTTGATTGTATGCCTGGCTAAAGCTACCTGGCCTAGCAGATCATGAAGAAAATGCCAGTAGTTATCTTCCCCTCCCGGAATAAGATTGATAGAAATCAGGGAATCCAAACGGATTGCCTTGTCTTTTTCTCGTTTATATTTTCTGTAAGATGGATGATAAGTTTCTCGCCAGGTATTATTGGAGATGGAGTCAAACACAAGTCTGTCATTCTGAGCTGTGATTCCCCAGCCATATTCAGGCTCAATAATACAATCAGGCACTTCCAGAATATACCGGCGAAGGAATCCTTTGCAGGAAAAATAAATTTTGTAACAATCAGAAAATCCAGAAGCGACCTGCCTTCCCAGCTCATCATTCATTGAGCACAATACAGTTGTTCTGTCTTCCATTTCATCTAACAGGTAATTCCCTTCATGCCTGTTAGCCTTACCAAAAAGCAGGTAATTTACCGGCAATTTCTTTTTGAAAAAATAAACAAGCCTGAACGGAATAATAGACAAGAGAAGCTTCCTGAATACAAATTTGCCGGGCATGGTTTGTTATTAGCGGATTTTGTTCTTTTTAGTATACAGGGTCATCGGAATGAAAAAAATACTGATTGAAATAAGAATTTCTGATAATAGCCGGGTACTGACCCGGTAAAATAAATTTGTGCAAGATTAAAGTACCTGTATTCATCGACAATACTTTTACCCAGGTTCAAAATTAGATAAAATATTCCTACCTTCCTTTTTCAACGCAAATATAGTGCTAATGAAAAGTTTCAGAGATTCTGTTGTTTATTCTTTTAAATCTCTCCTTTTTCATACCGGATTTAAACGTTATTTCCTGCATACATACCCCTATAATTTTTTTCCATCCCAACTGGCCTTTTTCTGCGATTGCGTGGATAAAACCCAAAACGTACCCGGCTCCATTGTGGAGGTGGGTTGCTCGCTGGGACAAACCACCATTTACCTGAACACCCATATGCATTTCAACGGAATTGAAAAACCGTATATCTGTATAGATACGTTTTCGGGGTTTACCAGGGAAGATATAAGCTACGAAGTGGATAAACGGCAAAAAAATAAAAAAGAACTGGATGCCGCCTTTACGATAAACAGTAAAAAGTGGTTCGACGAGACCATACGAATCCACGAAAACTATGGCACCAAAAGGGTAACCTCTTATGAAGCCGATGTCAACAAATTTGATTTTAAAAACACCATCCCTTCAATCTCCTTTGCCCTCGTGGATGTAGATCTGTATCTGCCTGTAAAATCGGGTTTAGAAAAAATATATCCTCTAATGAGTAAAGGCGGCATCATTGTGGTGGACGACTGTAACCGTGAACACAAATTGTGGGATGGCGCCTACAAAGCTTATATGGAGTTCATCAAGACCCACCATCTTCCCGAAAAAATCATCCTGGGTAAGCTGGGGATTATCGAAATATAGATTTACCGGATCCGTATTTTTTTATTCAGCAGGTTCATCAGCAAAAACTTTCCGGTCAGTAAAAAGAAGAACAGTTTCCGGTTTCCCGAAAACCAACTGACGATGATGTGCCTGGTTCCCTTTAATGCCTGTTTATTAAACAGGCTTACATAGCCATAATAAAAATGGTATTGCTGCAACAGCGGCGAGAAGGAAGACAACCGGTCGCTGGCGAGGAAATAATCCAGCATGTCTCCATGAAAATACCGGTCGATGGTAACATTACTGGCCCCCTTGTCATTAAACAGTGTAACAATGGCCGGTACATATTTTGTACGCACGGCCGGTTGCCTGAACAGCCGCAGGTTCATTTCGTAATCCGCCAGGATCGGGTAGCGGATGTTGTAACTACCATAAACGGTAAATAATTCACGCCGGTAAAAAATGGCCTGGTGGCATATATTCTGTTCAATCAGCTGCCGGTAATTTTTGGAGGAGCCGTACCGCCGCTTATTACTGGTAAACTCCACATCCCCGTACAGGAGGTCTGCTTCCACCAGGTTATCTGCCTGGAAAATTTCTTCGATGATGGTACCGGAATAAAGCTGGTCATCGGCACCCAGGAAAAAAAGCCATTTGCCTTTGGATGCTGCAATCCCCTTATTCATGGCATCGTAAATCCCATTGTCTTTTTCACTTACCGAGTACGCAATGCGTGAACCAAATTCCCTGGTCACATCCAGGGTGCCGTCGGTGCTCCCCCCGTCGATGATCAGCAGTTCAATATTTTTATACGTTTGCCCCAGCACACTCTGTATGGCCTGCCCGATGGTGGCTTTGGCATTGTATACCACAATAACAATGGATAAAAGCGGTGGGGTCATGTTATTTACCGGGATGTTACATTTTTGTTTTAAGTACCCCGGTAAGCGTTTTACTCACCGGGTGGGTATAATAAACGGCAGCCAGTACCAGCGAAAGTACAAACAGCACAATACCAAACATGGCCCATACATTCATGGTTATATTCAGGTAGAAAAACAGGAAAGAAGATATGCCCGTAAGGAAGCCCAGCAGGATGATGCCGATGTCTTTTCGTAAAACCAGTTGACCCAGTTGCAGGCCCTGCCGCTGGTGATACCTGAACATTACATACAGGGAACCCGTTGCCAATGCAGCACTCCATCCGGCAACCACCCCATACCCGCTGAAAAAATAACCGAGGCCGGAACAAAGTACCACATTCAGAACAGCAATGATCATATTACTCACCACGTTATCCCGCAGGGTGGCGCTACCCATGTTGGCAAAGTAAGCCGGGCTGATCACAATATTGCACCAATAAGCAAAAGCCAGCAGCAGCGCCATCACTACAAATTCAGCGTTGTACCCGCCGATCCATATTTTACTCACAGGTATGATTGCCGAAACTATAAGCGACAGCCAGAGTATGCTCAACAGAAAACTGATGGAAAAAACCTTACGGTAAAGATTGGCCGCCGACTCGGCCGACTTTTCATTGGTACTGGTAAAGGCAGGAATGAATACCTGGTTGGCGCTTACCAAAAAGGCCCGCAGCTGGGTAATGAGCCGGTTGGCCATTTCATAGTAGGTAACCATACCCAGGTTGCCGAAACTTCCGAGAATTGATTTTGTCAATGGATCAAAACACAGCTGGCAGATGGAGATAATCTGTTCCTGGACTCCAAATGAAAAGATTCCTTTAAATACGTCTTTGTCCCACAACACGGGAAAAAAACGCAGGGGGGCAAAAAGCAGCTTCAGGGAAACAACAGATCCAACCAGTAAGAACAGCGCCTGTAATAACTGGGCATAGGCCATGCCCATCAATCCATGTACAGGCACCAGTAAACGGGTGGCAATAATTAAAACGGCAAACGAAAGTATGTATATCAGGCTGCGTAAATAATTTTTCTGCAAACCGTCGATACAGGAAGTAAAGATGCTGCTCAGGGCATTCAGGAATAAACACAATAATGAATACGGCACCAGCGACATGGCTTCACTGAAATACCTGTCTTTTATTACCGCATGCAGCCACCAGGGAGCAACGAAGTATACAATGGAAATGATCAGCAGAAACAACCCGCCCAAAAAAAGGAATGACGTATGAACCAGGCTGTTGATTTTACCGGTTTCATCATTCACCTTGAATTTTGCAGTGAAGCGTACCACACTGGCCCCAATTCCGAGGTTGGCAATGTTGGCGGCCGAAGATATCGCCAGCACAATGGCCCACACCCCCATCAGGTCGGTTCCGATGGCCTGCAGCAGGAATTTATACAGGAAATAGTATACAACACCCGTGAACAGGATCTGCACCAGGGAAAAGAAAATATTAAGACTTATGGCTTTTTTATTTATCATAAGAAAAGAATACCCTCCTGTTTATCTTACCTGGTATGCCATTAAGTGAGTGCCGGGATTATAGCCCGGAAATATAAGTTTAGCCGGTATATTTTACATAGATATCTCCCCATAGCAGGGAGTCCCCGGCGGCTTTTATCTGCCGGATGCATTCCTCCGGGGTGATGAATGATCCGTTCGAAAATTTCATGGATTCACCCAGGCTGTAGTTTACACTAATGGGTCCATTGCGTTTTAAAAGTTCCATGCAGGCAATGGCATCATCAAAGAATTCCATGGTGAATTCAAAAGATACCACGGGGATCTTTTTGGTAAGGCCCGCCAGCACATTTTTCTCAAAGCCCTCCACGTCGATCTTGCAGAACGAGGGCAGTCCGTATTCGTTGATGAGTACGTCGAGCGTTGTTACCGGAACTTCGCGGCTGGAATTCCAGTTGGTGTTGCCGGTAAACCGTCCTTCATTCTTCCACTTGTCCGACATGGTGGCAATCACCGATGATTCGTCGCTGGTATACAGCGTAATGCTGCCTTCCTTATCCGACAATCCTTTGGGAACAATCGTAATGCTGCTGTTATTTCCAAACCGGTTCCTGAGCATGTTCACACATTTTTCCTGCGGCTCCACGCAAACCACGTTTGCGCCAAGGTCATTGAACAACTGTGCCCGGTTCCCGATGTTGGCACCCACGTCAAACACCAGGTCGTTCTTTTTTACAAACTGCCCATATAGTTTTTTTGCCCGGCGGTTTATCACTAAGTCAACCAGTGCGTCTTTAATGCCAAGTTTACCGGCAATATCCAGTATAGTTTTTTTCATGTTCGATCTCAGTTGTTGTTCTTTATAAAGTATCCTTCCAGCTGCTGGATCTGATCGGTGGTTCTGTCGATATATCCCGGGCTGTAAAAAAGGGGTTTAAAATTCAGTCGGGCCAGGTATTGTACCATTTCTTCAAAAGGCAACACCCCCTCATATAAGGGAAGCAGTGACATCTCCAGCTGGATCATCTTCACTTTTTCCCCTATCAGTTTTTCAGCACCGGCCAGTACATTTTTTTCAAATCCCTGGGTATCTATTTTCAATAAAATATTGTGGAAGGAGCTGAAGGAGCCGGCAAGGCTGTCCAGCCTGCGGATGGGAACGGTTTCTTTACCAATGAATGCGGCCGAAGGAGCCGCGTCGGTATGTTCTTTATTTACCTGCAGGATGGAACTGCTGTGGCTGTTCATCGAAATATTGATTTCGATCTCCCCATCCATATCGCCGATGGCGCAGCGGTCAAACACTTTCCAGTTCTGGTATTTCCGGGAGTTTTGTTGCAGCAGTGGATAAGCAGATGACAGGGGTTCGAATGATAGCACCTGCCTGTTGAACCCCGCTTTGATCATTTTCATTGAAAACTGGCCGGTATTAGCGCCCACATCCAGCAACAGGTCGATCTTATACAGGTTGGCCTGTTTCACCAGGCTTTCCAGGGCCAGTTCTTTGCCGAAATACCGCTCCACGTTGAGGCCAAGGGGGTGAAAAACCGAATCCAATATGTTCTTTAAAGCAGTCCGCACCAGAGTGTCTAAAAATTTGCCAAATATACTGGTTATTATCGTCCCTTTATATCCTTGAACCGAAAGGGGTTAGAAATAAGATTGGCCCCTCAGTTATTGACAAAGATGCTTTTTTGTTGTTGCACATTTTTCCCCGCATCGTCCATGATGGGTTTAAAACCGGCATAGCCGCCCGACCGGAAGCTGCAATCCACAAAGCGGCTGTTCGATACCAGGAACCCATGTTTGCCCCAGGTGGAGGCTTTTTTAAAATAGGCATTGAAACTGCAATTGGCGAACAGGGTGTTTTCGGTATCCCCGCTGGCTTTCTTCTTCCGGATCTCGGTATACAATACCGGTACCTTATAGCCGGTAAAAGAACAGCGGTTGAACCGGGCATAGCAGCCGGTAACAGACACCAGGTAGCTCGCCATAAACGTTTTTTTCTTTAACAGCGAATCGGTAAATATGCAATTAAAGAAATTCATGCCATCTTTTTCACCCGCCGCATCATAACTCAGCAGCGAGGTACCGGCAATGGATGTATTCATAAACCGGAACCGGGGCGAGGCACATAGTAATGCATAGTTGGTATTGCCGGTAATGATACAGCTGTCGAATGTTACATCGGAGGCGGTTTCGTAGCCGCTTACCACCGAATAGCCGGCATTATTGCTGAACTCGCATTTTATAATGGTTCCTTTTTTACAAAGTGCATAGCGTTCCGGTTCAATGTCGAGCCCGGATCCGGGGTTGGTGGTGATGCGGCCTTTCCCGTTATTATTGAAACGGCAATTGTACAGTCGGATGTTTTCACCACCGCACCAACTCAGCCCATCCCTTCCATTTCCGTTGAGGGTACAGTTGGTAAAGCTGATGTCTTTTACCGGAAGTTTATCTGCATCCTGCAGGATCATGGCGCCATCCCGGCCGAAGTTTAAAAAAGAAACATTGGTTACCGCTACCTGCTGGCAATTAAGAATGAACAGGCCTTCGTGTTCCCGTTCATACGGGTTATCGCCCGTACCCCATGGCCTTAATAACCTGAACCGTTCACTGTTTCCGTTTGCCTCAAAATTCAGCAGGCTGATATTGGTACAGTTGATCAACCGGAATAAAGACCCGATGTGTACCGCACTGTCTTTACCGGTCTTATTAGGCAGGGTGCCGAAAGGAAGATCGTTGGCAAATTTGATTACAACAGCACCGGAACCCTCGATGGTTACATTGTTACAATCCTTCAACTGCATCACGTCATTGATGGTGGCCAATCCTGTTTCAATGGTTTCACTATTCTTATACGTAACGCCTACGAGGTATTTTCCTTTGGGGATGATGAGCCGGGTATTCCCTTTCCGGGCATTGATATAACCGGCGGCCTTGTTAAACGCCAACTGGTCGGACCGGTTATCATTAGCAAGGGCGCCAAAATCCGTCAGGGAAACGGTTTGTACTTGGGCCTGAGCGGTTTGTACTGAAATGAAAAAACAAACTGTGGGGAGCATAAACAGTATACGTTGCATGGAATACATCTGACGGGTAAATTTATTAAAAAATGACCAGGCTGCTGGTTTGTTACCAGCGGAATCTAAGCACAGGGCATGCCGGAAACGGCTTAAAATTTCTGTCTTGAAAAATTAACGTTCCCCCAACTTTTACATTGTTCAAAGAAAATGATCTGTTCAAACCGGGCATAAATAGTAAAATAGAAAATGAAGTTTGGCATCAGCTACTTCTTATCTCCTGCACCAACCGAATCACTTCCCTCGTTTCTACCAGCGGAAATCCATGACCTGAAAGAATGGCTGCATACGATTGTGTATGCAGATCGGCAAACCCTTCACTGAAATCGAACGATTCGCCATCAATGGTCAATACCCGGTAGGTTTGTTTGCCGGCGGCTTTTACCGGTAAAGGCAATGCATTTTCTTCAATACTTAATTGCCAGTTTACATCAGCCCGTTCAAGTTCCAGTTCGCCGGCCGCAGCCACATCCGTATGCAGGTTCACCTTACTGCGTTTCACCCCGCCAAAAACCCAAAGCAGCAGGTCGAAAAAATGCACGCCGATATTGGTGGCGATGCCCCCGCTTTTTTTACGATCTCCTTTCCAGCTGGTATGGTACCAGCTTCCCCTGGCGGTAATATACTGGAGGTTTACTGTATATCTTTTACCGGGTGAGGAAGCTTCTGTCATTTTCTTAAGCGCCCGGGCGGCGGGATGCAGCCGCATCTGGAGAATGGTAAATACGTTGCGGCCGGTTTGCTTCTCTGCTTCCACCAGCGCATCCACATCCCATGGATCAAGCACGATGGGTTTTTCGCAGATCACGTCGGCGCCCAATTTCAATCCAAACCGTATGTGTTCGTTGTGCAGGTGGTTGGGAGTGCATACGGTGAGGTAATCTGTTTTATTGCCGCCGGCCTTCTGTTCGCTGAGGTAATTTTCGAACTGTTCAAATGAAGTAAAGGAAGCTGCTGCCGGGAAATACTGACTGATGATTCCATCCGGATCCCTGATATCCATGCCGGCAATAAGCGTATGACCAGTTGCCTGGATGGCCTGCAAATGGCGGGGAGCTACATAACCGGCTGCGCCTATCAGTGCAAATCTTTTCATGTTGATTAGTTGATCCGCTTCACCCGGTTATTTTCCAGCAGGTATTCCTGCCCGCTTTCTGTACAAAGCGCTTTATTATTTTCATCAAAGAGAAGCCGGGTGCCGTATTCACTCATCCAGCCGGTTTGCGTACCCGGGTTACCGGTTACCAGTGCATAGGGAGCCACGTCTTTGGTAACCACGGCGCCGGCGCCAATGAATGCATATTCTCCAATACTATTACCGCAAACGATGGTGGCATTGGCGCCGATGCTTGCGCCTTTTTTGATCAGGGTTTTTTTATACTCGTTTTTCCGGCTGATGGCGCTGCGGGGATTGACCACATTGGTGAGCACCACCCCCGGGCCCAGGAACACATCGTCTTCGCAAATCAGGCCTTCGTACAGGCTTACGTTGTTCTGCACTTTTACATTATTACCCAGCACTACGTGGGAAGCCACCATTACGTTTTGTCCGAGTGAACAGTTATTGCCAATGACAGCACCACTCATCACATGACAGAAATGCCAGATCCGGGTACCGTCGCCGATCCAGCAACCTTCGTCGATCACTGCGCTGGGGTGTGCAAAATAATTCATGGAATGTGTTTAGTGTGCGATCATCTTCAGGTATTCGCCATAGCCGCTCTTTGCCAGTTCGCCGGCCAGTTTCAACAGGTGTTCTTTGCTGATGAATCCCATCCGGAAGGCAATTTCTTCGGGACTTCCGATCTTGAGTCCCTGTCTTTTTTCCACTACCCGTACGTATTCACCCGCTTCGTGCAGGGATTCAAAGGTTCCCGTATCCAGCCAGGCAAAACCGCGGTCGAGTACTGCCACTTTCAGTTTTTTCTGCTGCAGGTAATGATCATTCACCGTGGTGATCTCGTATTCGCCCCGGGCGCTTGGTTTGATATTCTTTGCGATGTTCACCACGTTATTGTCATAAAAATACAACCCGGGCACGGCATAGTTACTTTTCGGATTCGCCGGTTTCTCTTCAATGCTGATTGCATTTTTCTCTGCATCAAATTCCACCACCCCATACCGCTCGGGGTCGCTTACCGGGTAGGCAAAGATTACGGCGCCATTGGGGTCCACGCTGGATTGCAGTAATTTGCTGAATCCGCTGCCATAAAAAATATTATCCCCCAGCACCAGCGCCACACTGTCGCTCCCGATGAATTTTTCGCCAATCACAAATGCCTGGGCCAGGCCATTGGGCACTTCCTGTTTTGCATACGCAATGGAACAACCCCACTGGCTTCCATCGCCGAGCAGGCGTTTAAACTGGTCCTGGTCTTCGGGTGTGGTGATTACCAGTATCTCTTTGATTCCCGCCAGCATCAGTGTACTCAGCGGGTAATAGATCATGGGTTTATCGTAGATCGGCATTAGTTGCTTACTGATTCCCCTGGTGATGGGATACAATCTTGTTCCAGAACCGCCGGCTAGAATAATACCTTTCATTTTTATCGTTTATGATATTGAGTATCGTAATAATTTTGGTAATCCCCGCTGGTTACATGCTTCAGCCATTCACCGTTTGCCAGGTACCAGTCGATCGTTTTTGAAATGCCTTCTTCAAACTGCAGGGAAGGTGTCCATCCCAGTTCATTTTTTAATTTGGTGGCATCAATGGCATAGCGCATATCATGCCCTGCCCGGTCGGTAACATAGGTAATGAGTTTTTCTGATGTTCCTTTTTCCCGGCCCAGTTTGGTATCCATCTGGCGGCAGAGTTCTTTCACCAGGTCAATGTTCTTCCATTCGTTGTGCCCGCCGATGTTGTAGGTTTCTCCAATCTTCCCGGAATGAAACACCACGTCGATGGCACGCACATGATCTTCTACAAACAACCAGTCCCGTACATTTTCGCCTTTGCCGTAAATGGGAAGCGGTTTGTTGTTGAGGATATTATTGATGCAGAGCGGTATCAGTTTTTCGGGGAAATGATAAGGCCCGTAATTATTGCTGCAGTTACTGATTTTCACCGGAAGTTTATAGGTATGGTAAAAAGCCCTTACCATATGATCGGAAGATGCTTTGGATGCGGAATAGGGGCTGCGGGGATCATAAGCTGTTTCTTCGGTGAAAAAACCCGTTTCGCCCAGTGAACCATATACCTCATCGGTGGAGATGTGATAAAAGAGCTTACCCTCCATATTATCTTTCCAGGCTTCTTTGGCAGCCTGCAGCAGCGACCCGGTACCCAGTACATTGGTAGTGATGAATGCCAGGGGGTCGGTAATGGACCTGTCTACATGACTTTCGGCCGCACAATGAAGCACCGCTGTGAACCGGCGTTCTTCAAACAGGGAGCGCAGGAATGCCAGATCGGTTATATCGCCTTTTACAAACCGGTAATTGGGGGCCGCTTCAATATCCCGCAGGTTCTCCAGGTTACCTGCATAAGTAAGCTTATCGAGGTTCACTATTTTATAATCAGGGTATTTGGTAACAAATAACCGGGTGAGGTGTGAGCCGATAAATCCGGCACCGCCGGTAAGTAAGATCGTATGCTTCATTCTGCTTTCTGTATTGGCGGCAAAAATAGTCATTAATTAGGGGATACGGAATAACGGGTCCGGTTGAATTGAAAGAAGAAGCAGATGAACCGGTAAGTACAACCACATATCCGGTTACAGCCCGGTAAAAGCCACATGAAAATATTGTTTGATCTCGTCCACATCAAACTTTTCAGCACGGCCGGCGGCTTTTTCGGCAAACTGTTTCCGCAGGGCAGCGTCTTCGTACATTTTTTTCATGGCGGCTGCCAGGGCGCTCACATCTCCCACGGGAGTAAGGATGCCGTATTCGCCGATCTCGTAATCAATAATGGCCCGGTGATGAAGATCGGTGGCCGGCGCCAGCAGTTCCCGGGGGCCCGAACTGCAGTCAGTGGAAATGACAGGCTTGCCGCAGGCCAGTGCTTCAATAAGCACATTGGGAAACCCTTCCACGTCGGAACTAAGCACAAAGCAATCGCTGCGGCTTACGTATTTGAATGGATTTTTTTCAAACCCGGTGAAAACCACTTTATCCATCATGCCCATGTCGTGCACTTTCTGTTTCAGTTCTTCTTCCATCACCCCGCCGCCCACAATCAGCAGCTTGCAGGGAAGATTTTTTAAAATAAAAAATGCCTGCAGCAGCAGCAGGTGATTCTTTTCTTTGCGGAAGCCACCCACGTTCACAAAATAAAACGTATTGCGGTCGAACACATAACCGGGCTCTTCATCCACATGTGTTTTAATAAAGTGCAGGTCGATGGGATTGTAAATAACCCGAACGGGGGTTTTGATCCGGAAATTTTCCACCAGGTCGGTCTGCATGGCATAGGAATTGGCCAGCACCAGGTCGGCCCGTTTGTACGAAAACATCACCATAAACTTGGAGAACATCCGGTAAATGGTGGAATGGCTTTGCTGCATGGTGGTCTGGTGGGTGCGTTCGCACATGATCACATGACCTTTGTATCCCCAGATGCTTTTCATCAGTGCATTGATGTAACAGGGGCGGTATAAAAAAGCCACGGAAATATTGATGCCGTTCTTTTTGCAGTAGCGGTACACTTTCCACGAGATATAAGGAAGTTTTAAAAAGCGGATCGTTTTATCCTGTACCAGCGGCTCGTTAAGGTTGAGGCGTTTTATTTCGGGGGGAATGGCGAATTCAACAATGTTGGTATACAGGGCCAGGTGGATCTCGAAATCGTCTTTGAGGTGTTCCAGTAAAAGGGAAACCACCCGCTCTGCCCCGCCGGATTGCAATGTATTGATAAAGATGAGCAGTTTGGGTTTAACGCCGTTCATTCGTTTTCATTTTTCGGAACAACCCTGCAAATATCCGGTATTTATCGGCGGCAAACCAAACAAGTTTGCATTGCAGGTTACAGTTGAAGCAGGATGTTTTCGAGTTGTTTCACCATGCCGCTGACAGAAAAACGTTTTTGGGTGGATTCTATTATTTTATCCCGGTTAAACCCGGCAGCAACGGCCCGGTTAATGGCCGAAGCAAATGCAATAAGGTCGTTATCTTCCACCAGTATCCCATTCTCTCCATCAGTGATCACTTCCGAAATACCTCCCGGTGCATGAAACGCCACTACGGGTATACCCCTAGCACCTGCTTCCAGCAAGCTGTTTGGAAATCCTTCATAGTATGAACCCATCAGAAACAGGTCGGCGTCTTCCATTCCCTCAAACGGATCCGCCCTTTGTGCACATAAATGAATTTTTTCCTGCAGCTGCAGTTCGTTGATGAGTTGCTGCAGCGCTTCTTTTTTATCGCCATCACCGATGATGTACCAGTTTACCGGCATCATCAGCAACCCCACGGCATGAATAAGCCGTTCAATACCTTTTTCTTCCGAAAGACGGGAAACGGTGATGAACTTATATACTTTCGGTTCCGTTGCAGCCGGCATTGTTTTTACAGGTACGGCTTCGGTTCCGTTGTATACTATGGTTGTTTTGTTTGCGGGAACCCGGTACTGCGAAACCAGGTCCTGCTGCATGTATGCACCCTGGCAGATGAGCATGTCGAACCTGCGGAAATATTTTTTCATCAGCAGGTTGTAAAGCCAGGGCAGGGAATGACGACGGGTATTAATGCTGACAATGCTCGATTCCCTTGCGATGAATTTGATCTGCCCGGGAAAGTGATTGCGGAAAATGGCAAAATAAAGGTTGAGGTGGTTGGCTGTGCTGAATACTACATCGGGCTGAACCGCCTTTACCACTTTTTTAAGTTTGAACAGCGAGTGCCGCACCCGGCTTTCCTGCAGGTCAATGACATCAATACCCGGTCTGTTTACTATGTAAAAGGGATGGGCATTATTCAGCACCACCAGGCATACGGCAAATTGTTCCAGGCTGATGTACCGGCAGAACAGGGAAACAAAGCGTTCGGCGCCCCCGCATTGGAGCGTGGGAGTAAAAAGAAGCAGTTTTATTTTGGATCCGTTCGTCAATGGGGTGTTCCGTTTGTGTGCCTGCTTTCGTGCACGGCAATGTAGTCATCCAGCCCGGGCAGGTGTTTGTTGTAACCACCGGTATGTATTAAATGATACCCCAGCTGCTGCAAAAGCTGCACGCATTTATTTTTTACCCCCGGCAAATGATAATCGTGGGTGGCCAGCAAGAGGTTTGGTTTGTATTTTTTCAGCGTTTCCAGTGCTCCCTGTAACACATCGTACTCCGCTCCTTCCACATCAATCTTGATGATATCCGGTTTATCATAATCCAGTTTCAGCAGCCCGTCGATGGAATAGCAGGGAACGGTTAGGTATTTATCTGCATGACTGAATACCGATGAACCGGTGATGTAGGTGTTTCCCTCTTTCCGCAGTTCGTCGTTCGAGAATTCCACCTGTTTTTCCGCATCAGAAAGTGCATAGGGCAGCAGCCGGATATTGTCGTGACTGATGAAAGATTGGTTTCTTTTTACATGCTGCTGAAAGATTTCCTGTGCAGCCGGCGAGGGTTCAAAGGAATAGATGCGGCCGGTGCTGATGAAGCGGTTGGCCAGCAGGGCATAAAAACCGGCATTGGCGCCCAGGTCGTAAAAAACAGTTCCGGGTTTCAGCCACGACAAAAAAGTTTTTATTGTTTCCGGGTCTTCATAATTACCCAGTATGTATTCGTAGCTGCTGGCGGTTGACCATAAATACCCCTTCAGCGGTCCCTCCATGACCGGCAAAAAACGTTTGCCGAAAAGGTAGCGGCTGAGTTTAATATACACCCGTTTAAAAAAAGCGCTTGCCTGCATGATGAATCAGTTGCCCGAACTCGGTATTCAGGTTAAAAATTTTATTCAGCAGCAGTAAGATAACAATATAAATCAAAAAGCCGGTGAGGGCCGATCCAAAACTGCCGGCAATTACATGACCGGCATACCAGTACAGCGCCGCAGCAATGGCTGCATTAATGAGGATGATAATTCCGCAGTAGGTGAGCAGGGCCGCATAATCAATGGAAGGTGCCAGCCACTTACAAACCATGTACATGCCGAAATAATTCACCAGGTTCACGATGAGGATGCCATAAGCATAGCCATACGCTCCATAATTTTTTGTACATACCCAGGTAACCGCAATCAGCAGCACGTTCAGTAATACCTGGTAAAAGAAGGCCTGGCGGATGGCCTGCACGGCAATGAACACCCGGGTTACCATCGTGTTGATGCCGGTGATGAACAGCGTGATGGCCAGCAACTTTAAAAAGTAAGCCGATTCTTTGATGGCGCCGGGAGTAAAGTTGCGGCTTTGATAAAACAGTTCCACCAGCGGAGTGGCAAACACAAACAAATAAAAACCCATCGGCACCAGCATAAACACCAGCAACCGGGTGGTTTTTAAAAATGTTTCGTTCATGGCATGTAGATCCTGCCGGGCCACTTCTTCATTTAATTTGATACCACTTACGTTGGAGAATTGGGTGGTGACAAGGGTATTGGGTATATCAGCAATGTTCTTCCCGTAATTCATTAAACTGATCACACCGCTGCCAAAGCCGCTTAACAGATAAAGCGGGAACAGGCTGCTGGCCAGCGTGGCTACCTGTCCCAACTCAGCAAACAACACGTGATGCCATACCGTTTTACGGATGCTGCCAAACCGGAAGCGGAAATTCCAACCGGCGGAACGCTTCAGGATATACAGGAGCAGCAGCAGGTTGATGGCGTAGGAAACCAGGCCGCCCAGGAACACACTCATCACATCATAATCGGCTTTCAGCAAAAAAATACATACGATGGCAATCATGCTTTTGATGCTGCTGATGAGCATGGGAACACTGAAATATTTCAGCGAGGTAAGAACGGTGTTGATGTAGTTGGTAAGCAGGTGAAAGATGAAGAACAGCGACCCGGCCCAGAAATAATTTTTATAGGTGCTGATGTCTGCTTCTGAAAATTTTGAAATAAACCCGAACACGGTGGTACCGAAAAAATACATCGCCACAGTAAACAACAGGCCGATGCCAAAATAGATCCACCCAAAAAAATTCAGGAAAGCAATGGATGCCTCCGTTCCATCTTTTTCCCGGATCCGCATCGACTCGGGAATGAGAACGGCCACGTCGATGTTATTGATAAACCCGGAAAACAGCAGCATGGTGCCGAAAACAAAAAAGTAAATATCCGTTTTGATATTGCTGCCGAAATACCGGGCAATAACAATGGTGAGCAGGAAGAGTATTCCCTTGGACAGGATATTGAAAAAAACAGAAAGCGCAGTACCCCGCCTGTACGACTCTGACCGGATCAACCAAGGAAATTTCATGACAGGCGTTTTATTATTCCCTCCGGGAATTTTGTTTTGGCCGGAGGCAAACAAAATTAAAGGTTCATTCCTGAAATCCTCCGTTAACTTTGCGCCATGCATTATGCCTCTATTGAAAATATCAGCAAATCATTCGGCATCCGTACACTTTTTAACAACATTTCCTTTTACGTGGAAGAAGGTGACAAGATTGCCCTGGTGGCCCGCAACGGAAGCGGAAAATCAACCCTGCTGAAGATCATTGCCGGGCTGGATACGGCCGACAACGGAACCGTTTGGGTACATAAAGACATTAAAGTGGTGATGCTGCAGCAGGAAACTTCTTTTGAAGAAAGCAGGAGCATCTGGGATAATGTACTCCGGATGAACAACCCCGTGGTGAAGGCCGTGAAGGAGTATGAAATGTGCCTGGAAGAAGAGCCCGAAAACATCGATAAGCTCACCACGCTGATGGCAAAGGTGGAAGAGCTGAATGCCTGGAATTTTGAAAGTGAGCTGAAGCAGATCCTGGGCCGGCTAAACCTGCATCACCTGAATGAACCGGTGCGTAACCTGAGCGGCGGCCAACGCAAGCGGGTGGCCCTGGCGCAGGCATTGATAGAAGCGCAGCTGCACGAAGGGAAATGCCTGCTTATCCTGGATGAACCCACTAACCACCTCGACGTATCCATGATTGAATGGCTGGAAGATTATTTATCCGCACAGAAAGTAACCCTGCTTTGTGTAACCCACGACCGGTATTTCCTGGACGCCGTGTGCAACGAGATACTGGAGATGGACGAAGAGAAAGTATACGTGTATAAAGGCAACTATGATTATTTCCTGGAGCAGAAAAGCCTGCGGCAGGAAGTGCAGGCAAGCGAACTGCAGAAAGACAGGAATATCTTCCGCAAGGAACTGGAATGGATGCGCAAACAGCCCAAGGCCCGCACCACCAAATCAAAATCACGGCAGGATGCCTTTGCAGAAATTGAGGAACGGGTAAACCAGCGACGGGAAGAGGCCGAAGTGAGCCTGCAGGTGAAAATGACCCGGCTGGGAGGAAAAGTGCTGGAGATGAAAAAAGTGTACAAGAATTACGGCGATAAAATAATCCTGAAAGGATTTGATTATACATTCAAGAAAGGAGAACGCATCGGCATCGTGGGAAAGAACGGCATCGGCAAATCCACCTTTTTAAAGATCGCCCTGCAGCAGGAAAAACCCGACAGTGGGAAAATCAACCACGGCGATACGGTGGTGTTCGGCAATTTCAACCAGGAAGGATTGCAATACAAAGAAGACAAAAGGGCCATCGAATACGTAAAAGACTTCGCTGAATTTTTTCCCACGGCCGACGGTTCCAAAGTCTCCGCTTCGCAGTTCATGGAAAAATTCGGGTTCACCGGTGAACAGCAATACACCCCGCTGAGCAAACTGAGCGGAGGTGAAAAAAGAAGACTGCATTTATTAAGCATCCTGTTCCGCAATCCCAATTTCCTGATCCTGGATGAGCCCACCAACGACCTCGACCTGCAAACCCTCCGTACCCTCGAAGAGTTTTTGCTGGAATTTCCCGGCTGCATCCTCATTGTTAGTCACGATCGTTATTTTATGGACCGCATGGTGGATCACCTGTTTGCCTTTGAAGGGAACGGGGTAATCAGGGATTTTCCCGGCAACTACAGCCAGTACCGGGAAGCGGCGGAAAAAGAATTGACCGTTGACCGTTCTTCATTGACCGACAAACAGAATAACAATCCCAAGACCGAACAGCAACCAACGAACAACGATCAACGCAAATTAAGTTTCAAGGAAAAATACGAGTTTGAACAACTGGAAAAAGAGCTGCCGCAACTTACCCACGAAAAGAAATTGCTGGAAGAAAAAATGAACAGCGGAGCCATGCCTTACGACGAATTACAAAAAGCAGCTGAACGCATCAGCGTGATCTCCCGGCTCCTTGATGACAAAGAAATGCGCTGGCTCGAACTCAGCGAACGGATCTGAAATCAACTCAGCGGAATGCGTACGGTAATGCAGGTTCCCACCCCCGGGCTGGAATCGATGAGGCAATCGCCTTTCAGCATATATGTACGTTCTTTGATCCCCAGCAACCCGAACGTATGCGTATGTTGTTTAGCCGTTGCGTCAAATCCCACGCCGTCATCCTGCACGGTCAGGTGCACTTCGTCTCCTTTGCGGATTACAGTAATTGATACGTTGTTGGCGCCGGCATGGCGGGCAATATTGGTAAGCGATTCCTGCAGGATACGAAACAGGCTGATGGCGATGTTCGGGTGAACGCCGCTGTCGTCGAATTCATTGGTATAGCCGATGGCAATGCCCAGCCGTTTGCCAAATTCTTCAATCTGCCATTCAATGGCCGCATTCAGTCCCAGGTCATCGATCATGCTGGGCCGTAATTCGGTAACTATATGCCGGATCGACCGTACCGCCTGGGCAATGAGGTTGATGGCGTCGTCAAATTTGTTGTTTACTGCTTCGTCTTCGTGCTGCACCTTTTTTTTCAGCCAGCTGATGTCCATCTTCAGCCCTGTGAGCTGCTGGCCAAGTTCATCGTGAATTTCCCGGGCAATCTTTGAACGTTCATCTTCACGTACCTGCTGCAGGTGTGTGCTCAGTTCCTGCAGCTGCCCGGTGCGGTCATTGAGTACATCATGACTTTCTTTAAGCAGTTCCAGCGCCTGCTTGATAGTGGTAACATCGGAAATGGTTCCGATATAACCGGTGATCATGCCGTCGTTGCCCACCAGGGGCACGGCCCGTCCATTCACCCACCGCAGCTGCCCGGCTTTGTTGATAATCCGGTATTCAGAAAAGGAAGGTTCCCCCTTATGTGATTTGCTGTGCCAGCCGGCCACCTGTTCTTCCCGGTCATCTGGATGTATCATATTCATCCATTCGCCCTTCATGGCTTCTTCATAACTGAGCCCGGAATATTCCATCCATGCTTCATTTACGTACGTGGTGTTGCCATACGGATCGGTTTCAAAAATTCCCACCGGCGCCGTACTGGCCAGGGTGCGGAAACGGAGTTCACTGCTGCTGATCTGCTCTTCGGCCTTTTTCTTCTTGCTGATGTCGATAATGGCAAAAAGCCAATGTTCCTGCTTCCGGATATGAATCCGTTCGGTGGAAATGAGGATAGTAATTTTTTTTTCCTTCCTTGATGTGAAGGGAAGTTCTATGTTGGAGAGCCGGCCGGTTTCGGTCATCTGCTGCCACATGTCTTTTACAAATTCAGGATCCATCAGGCCCAGCTCCGAACCTGTTTTGCCGATGGTTTCGCTTCGCTCCAGTCCCATCAGCTCCAGCAAATGATCATTGATATCGGTTACCCGGTGATCGGCATCAGTGAGTATCATTCCCACCAGGCTGTTGTGAAAGAGTTTTAAGAATTTCTCATCCGCTTCCATTATCGGTTGTTTACAGGTTTTAGTTGTGCAATGAATGGCGGGCCGTCCGGCTGAAAACAGACGTAAAAGATACAGTTAATTTGCAGAATTCCGGCTTCGTCAATGCAGGTTTTCTGCACGCAGCGGCCATGCCTGCATTTTTCAGGAATGATTCTGCACCGGTTACTTTGACCGGTGAATTAAATAATTTAACTATCTTACTATTCCACCGATGCTGCATTTATGAAAGAACGTTTTTACTCGCTGGATGTATTCCGCGGAAGTACCGTGGCGCTGATGATACTGGTGAACAACCCGGGCAGCTGGTCGCATATTTTCCCCCCGCTGGAACATGCGGCCTGGCATGGCGTAACCCCTACTGACCTGGTATTTCCCTTTTTCTTATTTGCCGTGGGCAATGCCATGGCTTTTGTAATGCCCCGGATTGAAGCAGCCGGTGAGGGAGCTTTCTGGATTAAAGTAATCCGCCGTTCGCTGCTCATATTCCTGATCGGTTTATTTTTAAACTGGTTCCCCTTTGTAAAATATAACGAGGCGGGCGATGTGGTGATGAAGCCTTTTGAAACGCTCCGCATCTTTGGCGTGTTGCAGCGCATTGCCGTGAGCTATTTCTTCGCCACCGTGATCGTTCATTTTTTCAAAGTGCGTGGATCTTTTGTAGCCGGTGCCTTCATCCTGCTGCTGTACTGGTTCCTGTGCATTGCCGGCAACCCGGCTGATCCGTTCAGCCTCAGCGGCTGGTTCGGAACAGGCATCGATAAAACCGTACTGGGCGAAAAACACATGTACCATGGTGAAGGCGTGGCCTTTGACCCCGAAGGCCTGATGAACAGCCTGGCAGCCATTGTGCAGGTGATATTGGGTTACCTGGTGGGTAATTATATTCTGCAGAAAGGTAAAACAGCAGAAATGCTCAGCGGGCTTTTTGTAGCCGGTTGCGTACTGGTGTTTGCCGGTTTTTGCTGGGACATGGTATTCCCGATCAATAAAAAAATATGGACCAGCAGCTATACTATTTACACTACAGGCCTGGCCATACTGGTATTATCGGTGATGATCTGGCTGATAGAATTTAAAAACAGCCGGGGATGGTGGAGCCGGTTCTTTGACGTGTTTGGCAAGAATGCGCTCTTCATTTTTGCCATGAGCGCCCTGATCCCAAAAACACTCTGGATGATCCGCATCGAAAACGGCGTGAATGATGCCGGTAAACCCAGCTACCAGAACCCCCTGGGCTGGTTCTATGAAACCATCTGCAAACCGGTTATCCCCTCAGACCCGAGGATAGGTTCGCTGATCTATGCACTTTGTTTTATCGCCATGATGTGGTTCCTGGCCTGGCTGCTCGACCGGAAGAAGATCTATATTAAAGTGTAGTCATTCAATATTTACTCCGGGTATTCCGTTTACATTCATATAACCCTTTTGCGGTGATTAAACTTCGCGACTAAGACCCGTCTAATGCGAAACCAATCTTACATGAGATCAACTGCTGCTCTTTCCCTGGCTTTGCTGCTGTTTATTTTTTCCTGTAAAAAAACAGATTCCTTCAGCACCCTAAATACCGGCGGGGGAACCAGCACTCCAACATCCGTGGCCAAGCCCAAAGGTATTTTCTCCAGTTCGGGAAGTACTTCTGCAACGGTGCTCAACCACGCCGAAAGCAGGGGTGCACTCATCCGTCTTTTCTGGAAAGACATTGAACCCACCGAAGGGGTTTTCAATTTCACCGCACTCGACAACCAGATCAACTCCGTAAAGGCAGCAGGGAAAAAATATTCCCTCGGCATACTGGCCGGCGGCATCGGCAGCCCCGACTGGCTGATCACTCAACATGGCGCTCCTTATTTTGATTACCTTTTCCAGGGTCAGACTTATAAACTCCCGCTGATCTGGGATGCTACGGTACTCACGTACCTGGGCAAGCTGGCGGATAAACTGGCGGAAAGATATAATAATGACACCTCCCTCCTGCTGGTATACATTCCGCAGATGACGGTCAACGGCGTGGAAGGTCATCTCAACGGGTTCAATCAAACCGCTTTTGCCAATGCGGGTTATACTGAAACAAAGTGGATCAATGCTTCGATACAAAATGCCAAAAAATTCGCAACAGCATTTACCAATAAAGCCCTCGCATTTGAAGTGCACGACCTGTTCAACTCCAGCACTCCTGCCTCTTCGATCATTACTAATTTATGGAATGATGCTGCACTCAATCACCGGGTAGGCGCCGCCATGTGGTGGATCTCGGGCAATAACACCTACCAGCCCAACATCATCACCCTGCTGGAAAATTTTCCGGGTGATATTTATTGCCAGGTGATCGACCGTTCGGATCATACCAGCAGCTTTCCGGGCGGGGATTATAGCAAAGTATTTGAACAGGCAAAGAGGATCAGGGCCCGCTATATCGAACCCTGGGATTATGAGTTTGGTATTTCCGCCTGGAATACACTTTTCCATGATTTCAATATCTATTCCGATACACTTAAAAAATACTGATGCGATACCAGACGACTAAAACAAATATTTAACAGCCACACAATTGATTTCTTTATAGCTTGCCGCATGGCCAATTCCACTTCCAAACACATCCTGGGCACCGCGGCCAACCTGCTGGGGTTTTGTCTTTTTGTGATTACCTCATTACATGCCTCCAATAAAGCGGCTTCAAGCATTATTGATGAAATCACCACCAGTATAGCTTTCTTCCTGTCTCTCTCCTGCTTGTTCTCCTTTATCTCCATCCGCACCCAGGACCCCGCCAGGGAAGAACGGCTGGAGAAGGTTGCTGACTACCTGTTTGTTCTGTCACTGGTGGGTATCATTATTATTATCCTGCTTCTTTTTCTGAACATCATCCACTAAATACGGGGGTTTCTTTTATTTACCGGAGCCGTGGATGATTATTAAAAAAATCGTTCCTTTATCATGACAGCAGCTGCATGAACGGCTGCCGATACCATGACCTTAACCAAAACGGCCAAGTTACTTTTACTGGGTGCCAACATCTGGTACTTCGGGGAAGGCATGATGGGCCCTCTCTTCGCAGTTTTTGCAGAAAAGGTGGGAGGCGATATACTCGACATCACCTGGGCATGGGCCACCTACCTGGTAATAACCGGGCTGCTGTATATCCTGGTTGGAAAACTGCTCAACAACAAAACCTACAAGGCCCGTGTGATGGTTGCAGGTTATACACTCAACGCCCTGTTTACTTTTGGTTACCTGCTGGTGGACTCTCCTGTCAAATTATTTCTGGTACAGGCCGGGCTGGGTATTGCCGAAGCAATTGGTACGCCGGCATGGGATGCATTGTATGCAAAAAACCTGCACGAAGAGATGGATTCATATGCCTGGGGACTTTCCACGGGTCAGTCGCAGATTGTAACGGGCATTGCATTCGGACTGGGTGGTCTGATTACACATTATATTTCATTTGAAGCGTTGTTCATCTGCATGGGAATAATTCAACTGGCCGCCGCCGCAGTAACATTCCAGTTATTATTTTACAAAGAAAAAGAACCGGATCGCACGGGTACAGATTAGCATCACAACCGCCTGGTTCCATCGGCCGTTTGCATGATGTAGGCCTCGGGCAAAATGCCGAACGCTTTTTGATATGCAGTACCGGCTTCTTCCACAAAATCATTTACTGCCTCTTCTTTAATAATATTGATGGTGCACCCGCCAAAACCGCCGCCCATCAGCCTTGCACCAAGCACGTTTTTATCTGCCATGGCCAGCCCGGCCAGGAAATCAATTTCAGCGCAGCTCACTTTATACAGTTTGCTTAAACCTTCGTGTGTTTCAAACATCAGTTTACCAAAACCGGCCAGGTCGTTTTGCTGCAATAAGGCCGCCCCCTTTTGGGTACGGCCGATTTCTTCCACCACGTATTTGCAGCAAGCAAATACTTCCGGGCGCAGCAGGTCTTTACAGCGCAACAGGTCAGCCGCATCATCAATATCCCGGAATGACTGAATGGATAATTCTTTTTTCAGCACGCTCATTCCTTCTTCGCAATATTGCCTGCGTACATTGTATTCGCCGCTGGCAAGCGAATGATGCACTTTGCTGTTAAGCAGTACAATCCGGTATCCATCCAGCTGCAGCGGAAAATAATCATGGGTGATGTTACGGCAGTCGAGCAGCAGTACATGATCTTTCTTTCCGTTGAGGCTGGCATACATATCCATGATGCCGCACTGCACACCGGGGTAGGTATGTTCGGCCCGCTGGCAAAGCAGGGCCAGTTCCTTCCTGTTCATCCCGAAGCCGAAGACGTCATTAAGTGCAAAAGCAAGTCCGGCTTCCACGGCGGCCGATGAACTCATACCGGCGCCCACGGGAATATCGCCTGCAAACACGCAATCGAACCCCGGCATGTCTTTCCCCAGTTTCAAAAACTGGTCAACCACCCCCAGTACATAGTTTTTCCAGCCCCCATTCTTTTGCACCCCGGTGACAGGAGCTGAAAACGATTCATCAAAATCAATTGAGTAAAAATTTATTGTTGCCGTACTGTTGGGGGCAATGGCATAATACACGCCCATGTTGATGGCAGCGGGCATCACATAGCCATCGTTGTAATCAACATGCTCGCCGAGGAGATTGATGCGTCCGGGTGAAAAAAACAGTACCGGTGCCGCCTGGTATTTTTCGCGGAAACGGCTGGTTACATTCTGAGTTCCGTCATTCATGCAACTAATTTAGGCACTTATTGTATTCACTGTTGTAAAAAGGCAACCCTTGCTACCCGATCAGCGATTTTAGGATTAAGAAACCGATTACATGCAGAATGAACTGAATCCTGCCGGCATCGCCCCGGTAAGCAACCGTGAGATCGTGGACGAAAAAGCGCTTACCGTAGCCATCCCGCTGGTACGGATGGAAAGCGGGCCGGCTACCGTGATCGACATCAGGGATTTTGTTACGCCCATCGTGTATCATCCGCTGGAAGACGGACTGAACCTGGCGATGAAACGGGCGGTGGATATTATGGCAGCTGTGCTGTTCATCGTGGCGGTTCTTTCCTGGCTCATCCCGTTGATGGCCATTCTTATTAAACTGGATTCGAAAGGACCGGTGTTTTTCCTGCAGAAAAGAAATAAACGACGGGGCGAACTGTTCAGCTGCATCAAGTTCCGCTCCATGGTGGGCAATGCAGATGCAGACATATTACCGGCCGGAAAGAACGACAGCCGCATCACCCGTATCGGGCGCTTCCTCCGCAGGTACCACCTGGATGAATTGCCACAGTTTATCAATGTGCTGCTCGGCGATATGTCCATTATCGGCCCCAGGCCTCATATGGTGAGTGAAAACCTGAAATTTGACGGACTGATAAAGAACTACAACAGCCGGCATAAAGTAAAACCCGGTATCACCGGGCTGGCACAGGTAATGGGCTATGTGGGTGAAACAGACAATATTCATAAAATGAAAAAAAGGGTGAACATGGATATCTTTTATATACGTCACTGGTCGCTTTGGTTAGACATAACCATTCTTTTCCGCACCCTCCGCCGGTTCCTGGCTTTATAGTATGCTTGTATTATCTTTCGTTCTGCCTTTTGCACCTTTAACCAATTTTCTTTCGTGAAGCGCACGCTGCAAAACATACTGCGGGTATTGAATGCTAAGGAGAAGAACCGTTTCTTCCTCCTGCTGGCACTCGACCTGCTTATTAATATCACCGATATTGTTTTCCTGGCCGGGCTGATCTGGATCATCCAGTTTTATATCCAGCCCGAGCAGGCCAGCCGCCTTTCCTTCCTGCCAGACCCCCTGGCCAATCGTGACTCTGTTATATTCATTGCCCTCTTTGTTTTGCTGTTCACAATAAAGAACTGGGCAGCTTATCTTGTCTCCCGGGCACAGTTTCGTTTCACCAGCGGCGTGGCGATCCGTCTTTCGGGTTATGCGCTGACCAACTACCAGCGGGCTCCTTTCCATGAATTCATTAATACCGATTCTTCCGTACACCTGCGCAATATCTGTTTCCGCCCCTTTGATTTCTGCCAGTACATACTTTCCGGCACCCAACAGATCATTACCCAACTCTCGTTGATGCTGATCACAGTGATTGCCATCCTGCTGTTTAATGCCAAACTGTTTTTTTTATTACTGCTGATTTTATTACCGCCAGTAGTTGCTGTATTCTGGTTTATGAAAAAGAAGCTGGCCATCACCCGGAGAAACATCCAGGAACACAACGAACGTTCGTTCCGGTATGTGCTGGATGCATTGAAAGGATGGGTGGAAGGGAATATATATGCACGCAATGATTTTTTCCAGCGCCGTTTTGTACGGGCCAGAAAAATATTCAGCGTTCACTTGTTTGATTCGTTTGCCCTGCAGAGTATGCCCGGCCGGGTCATCGAGATTTTCGCCGTACTTGGGCTATTCATCCTGGTAGTGATTATTAAATGGACAGGCAATGCCGATCATTCCATGCTGGTTACCGTAGGCGCTTTTATGGCCGCTGCCTACAAAATCATTCCTGGCATGGTGAAAATTGTAAACCTGGGCGGACAAATGAAAGCGTATGAATTTTCACTGGATGAAACGGAAGAACGTGAACCCGCTGTGGCAAAGACAGCAGGAAACCCGCCAGGTACAATACATTCGGTTGAGTTGAGAGATATCCATTTTCAATACGGCGATCAAAAAGTGCTGCAGAATTTCTCATTAACCATTCAACCGGGTGATTTCATTGGCATCAGCGGAATATCCGGCAAAGGCAAAACAACCCTCTTCAACCTGCTGCTTGGTTTCCTGGAGCCGGCCAGGGGAAGTATATATATAAATGGAGAAGCAATAAAAAGCCGCGACATTAAAGATTACTGGCCCTGGGTTGCGTATGTCCGGCAGCAGGGGTTTTTCATTCACGATACAATGATGCGGAATATAACATTGGAAGAAGAAGCCGGTGATCAGCAAAAACTGGCTGATGCAATCCTGGTCGCCGGGCTGGATAAGCTGTCTTCCGTTTTTCCTGAAGGAATTGAAAAAGTGATCACTGAAAACGGGAAGAACATCAGCGGCGGGCAGCAACAACGTATTGCACTTGCAAGAGCCTTGTATAAAGATGCCCCTTTCATGTTACTGGATGAGCCTTTTAATGAACTGGATGAAGATGCCACGCTGACCCTGCTGCATCATTTTAAAAAACTGGCGGCCAGCGGAAAAGCAATACTGATGATCACACACGATAAAAAAAGTCTTTCGTTCTGCACCAAAACCATTTCGCTGGATGAACAGGAATGACGATACATTGGTAATCCTTACTCCCGGGTTTGCAGAATCGGAAGCTGATATCAATTGCCTGCCTATGCAGCAAAGCCTCGTGCGTACCATTAAGCAGCATCACCCCTCACTTAAGATTGTTGTTCTCAGTTTTCAATACCCCTATTTCAAAAATGAATACAATTGGCATGGAATAAATGTGATTCCTTTTGCAGGAAGAAATAAGGGTGGTTTTGCAAGACTGCTGTTGAGGCGGCAGGTTTTACAAGTGCTGGAAAAGATAAACAGGTCTGGCCAGATCATCGGGCTGCTCAGTTTTTGGTACAATGAATGCGCCTGGGTGGGAAATAAATTCGCGGGCAGGCATGGACTTAAACATTATTGCTGGCTGCTGGGACAGGATGCCCGGGAAGGTAACAAGCATGTAAAGCATATAAAGCCGGAAGGCGGTGAGCTGATTGCCCTTTCAGATTTTATACAGGATGAGTTTGAACGGAACTACGGAATAAGACCATTGCACATGATCCCTCCGGGCGTGGAAACAATACCACTGAACACAGACAGAAACAAGAGAGATATTAATATTCTTGGCGCCGGCTCTCTCATTCCATTGAAGCAATACAATGTATTTATTGAAGTGATTGCAGGGCTGAAAGAACAAAGGCCGGATATCAGGGCTTTTATTGCCGGGGATGGGCCTGAAAGAGAAAAATTACAGGCGCTGATCTCAACATATGGTCTTACCGGTAACATTGTACTTACCGGTGAGCTGCCGCATGATGAGCTTCTGCGGGTGATGCAGCAGACCACCATCTTTATTCATCCTTCTTCTTACGAAGGATTTGGCATGGTATGCCTGGAAGCGCTGCAGGCCGGCGCACAGGTCATCAGCTTTTGCAGACCGATGAAGCAGTCCGTTGATCAATGGCATATTGTAGCCGGCAAAGATGAAATGATACAAAAAGCAAAAGAACTTCTTAAGAAGGAAGAATACAGACAGGTGGTTCCTTTCACCATCGATGACACGGTCAAAAAAATGATGGCCCTTTACAACGAGTAAGATCGTTAACCTTTCAGGATTGCCTTCCCGGTTTTTTTAACCGGAACCATACTGAACGGTTTATACCCCCAGGCTTTGATAAAAACATGAATGGCTTTCATTCTTTTTTTGTTCTTCAGGTAATCTTCTCCAAAATGGATATACAGCCTGAACAATGAATCATCAGCCATGGAGGAAGAAAGGTGGCCCTGCTGCCGGTGCCGGTTGATCACAGCAATCCCTTCCCGGTAGCCATATTCCCAGTTGCTGGTACTGAAGCTGTTTGCATGCAGCCGACGGTACAGCAATGGCTCATACAGGATCACGGCTTTGTAAGCCAATGCCAGTCCGAGTACAAATTCCACATCGGAATACGGATGCATTTTAATGTATTCGTGTATCACCGGCAGGCATTCCCGCCGGAACATCAATGTTTGCGGTAGTATGGAAGCCCCCGACTGAAAGAACAGAAGATAGATATTGTCAACAAGCATTCCTTCCCGCTGCTTATAAAAATATTCGAGCGGATCACCGGGTTTTAAAAAATTATATCCGCCCGTAATAGAAAATCCCGCATCAGGATGATCGTTTAATGCAGCTGCCTGTTTTTCCAGTTTATCATCAGCCCATAGATCATCGGAATCCAGGAAGGCAATCAATTCCCCGGAAGAGAGTTCAATACCGATGTTTTTCAGCTTGATTCCCAGTCCCACTTTACCTGCCTCATAAAAACGAACCCGGTTGTCGCAGATCTGTTCCATCAATGCTGCCGTATGATCTTCTGACCCATCATCCACGATGATCAGCTCCCAGTTTGTATAGGTCTGCCGCAGTACACTAGCCACCGACTCCATTATAAAGCCGGCCCGGTTAAAAGTAGGCATGATGATACTTATTTTCGGCGTTGTACTCATTTTATATCTGGCAATCCAAAAGTTTCTTCCATTTTAGCAGCAATGGCTTTAAAGGAAAGTGTTTGCCGGAACTGCTGCAACACTTTTTTCTTCTCTTCTTCTTTATCAAGCTTTACTGTTTGCAGCAGTATTGCCGATAACCCATCGGCATCACCCGGTTCATACAAAAAGCCGCAGCTTCCTTTTGCCGTCATCATCCGGAAGGAAGGAATATTGGTGAGGATCGGAATACAGCTGCATCCCATGGCTTCACAAACAGCTACCCCGCTCCCTTCGTAATGCGAAGCCGAAATAATGAAATCAGCACTGTTATACCAGTATTCCATTTCCGGGTGAGCAACCCTGCCCACCAGCTTTACGGCACAGGAAAGGTCTATGTCCTTTTCCAGGTAAGCCTGGATATCCCCCAGCAGTTCTTCTGTATGATAGATCATATAAAGTCTTGCACCCGGCTGTTGTGTAACATAGGAGGCAAATGCCTTCAATACTGTTAACGGATCTTTATTTGCATCCAGCCGGCCTACAAATAAAAAGACGGGAGAGCCGGTTACTTGGGTGTGTACAACGGCTTCTTCTTTTTCCATCGGTTTAAAGAAGGATGAGGCTTCCATGGCTTCCACTATTTTATCCTGCCTGGCTATGATGCCATTCTTTACCCACTCTGCTCCGGCTTCCCGGGACGTGAAGAAATGCCATTGAACATACCTGTCGGCTACCCGTTGCAACAGCTTGCGCAACCCGGCAGATGGTTTTTCTGCATGATTGATGACCGCAATTTTTATTTTCTTTCCCAATGCGTGGCGCAGTTGTATCAATTGCCAGGGGAAGACAAACCCATTCACCAGAATAATATCGGGGTGCTGCTTTTTGATGTACCGGTGAAGCTTCCATGGAAAATAGAAATGATAATTCCGCGGATCGATGAAGTGATAGTGAACCCCATTCTGTAACAATTCGCCCGAGTAACTGATCTGTTCAGTACTGATTACTTCATGCTTCTTTGCCAGCGCTTCCAGTATACCGGTATGAAAGGAAATCCGCTTCAGCCATTCCTCCGGATCGGCAAATGCGGCGGTGTAGCTGTAGCCGGTACTGATGATCTTCATCGGTTGTTGCAGATATTTTCTTAGTTTTAAATATGAAGCTGGTAAAAAAAATACTGGACCGGTTTAATGGACTTCAGTACCCGCAGGAATACCTCTGCTTTGCCCGTGGATTTTTTTACCAGCCCCTTCATGTATACCTTGTTGGCAGCAATGAAGTCATCAAAGAGGTCACCCAGCAGCACCTGTTTGTGGGTTATTGCCCCCTGGTATTCGCCTTCAGCGGACCGGGTTGCGGCTCATCCATTCAGCTTGTTTTTACTCACCAGCTACTGAAACCAAACGAGTTTTATTCAGAAAAGGATGCCCTTGCCTGGCTGGAAATGAAGCAGGTAAAGGAACAGTTCAACAACGAGTCACATGTAGTTTACTATGAAGGCACCCACGGATCCCATCATTTTATCCCTGATTTCAACCAATACCTGAATAAGCTGAACAATAAATGGTACAACAAAAAACCCGGCAATGTTTTCCTGCACGATAATCTCTACAGGCAGGTGCAGATTGCCTATGCGGTTCCACGGAACATTTCCCTCATCAGCATTCAACAGGGGGAATTTTATAACCTCTTCCCCACCGACCTGCACGGGCAGATCGATGAGAACCACTATATCATTTCCCTCCGCACCGGGGGCAAGGCACTGGAGCAGGTGAAAAAAGCCGGCAAACTGCTGCTCTCCCAGGTACAGGCCGAAGCATATCAAATGGTGTATAACCTGGGCAAAAACCATATGCAGGAACCAAAACCCAAAGAGAATTTTCCTTTCTCATCCCTGTTATCACAAAACCTGCTATGGCCCCTGCCCCAGCATGCCATCAGCTACCGGGAGTTGGTTTTGCTGGAAGGCTTTGAACAAGGCATCCACACAATCCTGCTGTTCCGCATCGGCTTCAGCCACCCGGGAGCTAACGAGAAGAACAGCCTGGCACATATCCACAACAGCTACGCCAGTTGGCGCTACAAAAACGGTCTGGCAGGCAACTTTTTACTCCGCTGAACCGATTTGACTCAGAGGTGTTTACATTCCTCTTTCCGGCATGAACCGAGTCCTTTTATTCAATCCACGGAGTGCAAATTACAAACCGAGAATCCCTAATTCCATTCTCAGTATTGCTTCATCCATCGAAGGACGGTATGACTATGTGATCGTGGATGGCAACCTGGAAACCGATCCATGGATAACCATCGAACGCTATTTATCGGAAGGCAACTTTGGTTATTTCGGTTGCACCTGCATGCCCGGTCCGCAATTAAAACAGGCCATTCCCATTTCAAAAAAGATACGGGATCTGTATCCAGGTATTACAATCACCTGGGGAGGATATTTTGCTTCCAACCAGTCGAAAGTGGTGCTTGAATCCGGTTATGTTGATTTCGTGATCAATGGTCCCGGAGAAAAATCATTTCCAGCCCTGCTGGATGCCCTTGAGAACGATAGGCCTTACGAACTGATCCACAACCTTATTTACCGGGCGGGAGAAAGGATCATCAAAACTCCCAAGGACGAACTGTATGATCCCGATACACTTCCTTCATTGCCGTATGAAAAGCTGAACACATTTTACCCGATTCAGCGCTACCTCGGTAAAACCTATCTCGGCACCCGAACAATTGCCTACCATTCCAGCATGGGCTGCCCGTTCAAATGTTCCTTCTGCGCCGTGGTTCCCATTTACAATGCACGGTGGAGGGGAAAGTCGGCCCCGCTTATTTACAACGACATCAAATACCTGAAAGAAAATTTCGGGGGCAATGCCATTGAATTCCACGACAACAATTTTTTTGTATCGGAAAAAAGAACGGTTGAATTTTCCCGGCTCATTAAACCGGAGAAAATGACCTGGTGGGGCGAAGGCCGCATTGACACCATCGACAAGTATTCCGATGAGTCGCTGGCCCTGATGAGGGAAAGCGGATGCAAGATGATCTTCTTTGGTGCCGAAACCGGCAATGATGAAATACTGAAGAAGATGGACAAGGGAGGAACACAAACCGCTGCTGAGATCCGTTCTTTTGCTGAACGCATCGGCCGGTTCGACATCATCCCTGAATATTCTTTTGTGCTGGGCACCCCCGCTGATACGCCCGAACAGGCCATGAAGCAGATTGAGCAGGACATTGCCTTCATCAAAGAGATCAAACAGATCAACCCCCGCACCGAGATCATCATTTATGTATACAGTCCAGTACCCACCGAAGGCAGCGACATGTACAACAAGGTGCTGGGCAGCGGCTTTCATTTCCCGGAGAAGCTGGAAGACTGGATCAGTCCGCAGTGGGAAAGCTTTGACCTGCGCAAAAATCCGTTAACCCCCTGGCTTACGCCGGAAATGATCAACAAGATCAAGGATTTTGAAACAGTACTCAACGGGTATTATCCCACGGCATCGGATATCAGGATGTCGGGACTGAAGAGAAGGGTGATAAAAAACATTGCAGCGTTGCGCTACAAAGCAGGCTTATACAAAATGCCCTACGAACTGAAAGCGCTGCAGGTACTCTGGAAATACCGGCAGCCGGAGATTGAGGGCTTTTAAATTAGTTGAACCACATAGTTTATGTGTACCATGTGGTTCAATAGTAAATTTCTAAAACAGTTTGAATACTGCATTTAAACATATCGTTGCCCGAACGTACAAACCGTTGCTGGTAAAGTATCTTGCCAAAACAAGAACTTACCGGTACCAGGACATCCGCCTGTTTGTTCCGCCCGAAGTATTTCATCCAGGTTTCTTTTTCAGCACGCAATTCCTGCTGGAGTATGTAAATAAGCTGCCGTTGCAGGGAAAGCAGCTACTGGAATTGGGTTGCGGCAGCGGTTTGATCTCCATAGCGGCGGCAAAAAAAGGAGCCCTCGTTACAGCATCAGACATCAACCCTGTTGCCGTGGAAGCATTGAAAAAGAACAGCAGGAATAATAATGCTCCGCTGACGGTGATCGGCTCTGACCTTTTCGACGATATTCCTGTAAAACAGTTCGACATCATTGCCATCAACCCGCCTTTCTACAAAAAACAGCCGGCCACCGCAAAGGATCATGCCTGGTATTGCGGGGAGAACGGGGAGTATTTTTCAAAACTCTTTGCTTCTCTGCGGGAGTATATCCATAAACATGCGGAAATTCTGATGGTGCTTATTGATGATTGTGATATGGAAATGATCAACGGGTATGCTGCAGCAAATGGTTTCTCACTCCGTTGTGTACAAGACAAAAAAAACATGCTGGAACAGTTATTCATTTATACCATAAAAAGGGATGTATGAGCAACACCATTACTCAGCAGTCCGTGAACCGTTCCGCTGCTGCGGAGTTTGACCGGCTGTATACCAGCCTGCGTCGTAAAGAGGGAAGAATGTACAGCGATGAAGAACTTACACTTCTTCCGGTGATCAATGAAACACATCCGTACATCAGTGAATGGCGTACCCGGAGAAATTCATGCCGGGCCCTGCTCAGTTATATAAAGCAACGCAGCAATATCCTGTCGATCATGGAAGTAGGCTGCGGCAACGGGTGGTTATCGGCCAGGATGGCCAATCAGGTTGATGCAGAAGTTACCGGGCTCGACATCAACACAGCAGAACTGGAGCAGGCCAGGCGGGTGTTTAAAAAAATTCCGGGGCTCCGCTTCATAAACGGAACAATCAATACTGAAGAACTGGCCGACAAAAAATTTGACCTGATTCTTTTTGCGGCTTCCATCCAGTATTTTCAATCATTGCCGGGTATCATCAATACCTGTTTCGAACACCTCACCTTACAAGGCGAGATTCACATCATGGATTCTCCTTTCTACACCGGAAATGAAAAAGAAGCGGCCCGGCAGCGTACGGCCGATCATTACAAAAAAATGGGGTTCCCGGAAATGGCGGCTCATTATTTTCATCATAGCATTTCCGACCTGGATGATTTCCAGTACAAGATCCTGCATCACCCGCATTCCTGGAAGAACAAGCTGTCGATCAAGAAAAATCCTTTTTACTGGATCGCCATTAAAAACAGGTACAGTTAAGATGCTGCTGCAATCACCATATCAAACCTATAAACGGTACCGCAGCCTGCAAACGCACAAGATCAGCGCTATGCCGATTGTGATCCTGATGCCGCACAGCGCCTGCAACTGCCGTTGTGTGATGTGTGATATCTGGAAGGGAAACCAGGACCTGAAGCAGCTTTCGGAAGCGGATGTACTTGACCTGCTGACAACGCTCAAAAACCTCGGTACCCGGCAGGTGCTTATGTCGGGCGGCGAAGCATTGCTCAACCCGAATTTTTTCCGGTTCTGCGAAATCCTCAAAACAGAAAACATAAAGATCAGCTTACTATCAACAGGATTGACACTGAAAAAAAATGCGGAGAACCTGGTGAAGTGGGTGGATGATATCATTGTATCACTGGATGGTGACGGGGCAACACATGATCTCATCCGGAATATACCGGGTGCATTTCACAAAATGACAGAAGGCATCAAAGCCATCCGTTTATTGAAACCATCCTTCCGCATTACAGGACGGACAGTGATTCACCGGCTGAACTATGCCTCCTGGCCACAGATCATTGAAAGCGCCAAGCATATCGGTCTTGACCAGATCAGCTTCCTGCCGGCAGATGTAAGCAGTCATGCCTTTAACCGGGAAGTGTTATGGTCGGAAAAAAGGCAGCATGAAGTATTGCCGGAAGAAAAAGAACTGGACGAGCTGAAACGGGTGATCGATTACCTGTTCACGAACAATAAACATGATTTTGACCGGAGATTCATTGCCGAAAGCAGGGAAAAGATCCATAACATCTGGTCGTATTACGCTGCTTTTTATGGATACAACAGTTTTCCCTATAAAAAGTGCAATGCGCCCTGGGTGTCGGTGGTAGTGGAAGCCGACGGAACGGTAAGGCCCTGTTTCTTTCATGAGGCAATGGGCAATATCAACCATACATCGTTGGAAAAAATAATCAACAGTCAGTCTGCCATTGAATTCAGGAAGAACCTGGATATGGAAAAAAATGAAACCTGTAAGAAATGCGTCTGTTATCTTAACCTGTCACCCGGAACAATTTTATAACCATGAAGAACATCCTCTTCTCTCATTCCTACTTTCTCCGTTTCGACCCCAAGCAATGGGCCACCGGCCAGCCGTATGCACCGCTGGGCACCCTGTATGCCGCCTCGATGATGAGGGAACATGGATACAATGTGAGCCTCTTTGATACCATGTTTGCCACCCAACCCGAAGAGATCATTCCGCACCTGGCGCTGGACAGGCCCGACCTGTTTGTCCTTTACGATGATGGATTCAATTACCTTACCAAAATGTGCCTCACCAACATGCGTGAGGCGGCGTTCAAAATGATCCGGCTGGCAAAGCAGCGGGGCTGTACCGTGGTTGTTTCCAGTTCGGATTCCACCGACCGTTTTGAAATGTACCTCAATGAAGGAGCGGATTTCATCCTGCTCGGTGAAGCCGAACTCACCCTGCTGGAACTGAGTGAGGCAATCCGAAAAAAAGAAAAGGATTTTTTTTATATAGAAGGCCTTGCTTTCAAACACAACAATGCGGTTGTAAAAACAAAAAGACGGGATGTTATCAGGGATCTTGATTCCCTGCCGCTTCCTGCCTGGGACCTGGTGAACATAGAGCCGTACCGGGATATGTGGATGAAAAGCTCCGGTTATTTCTCGATCAATATGGGAACCACCCGTGGATGCCCGTTCAAATGTAACTGGTGCGCCAAACCCATATACGGCAACCGCTACAACAGCCGCAGTCCCGAACACGTGGTCAATGAACTACTGGTACTGAAAAAGCGATTCAGTTTCGATCATGTATGGTTCTGTGATGATATTTTCGGACTGAAACCCGGGTGGCTCACCCGTTTTGCCGACCTTGTTGAACAGGAAGGCCTTCGCTTCAGGTTCAAGATGCAGGGAAGGGTTGACCTGTTATTACAGGAAGACAATATCAAAGCGCTCGCCAGGGCAGGCTGCGAGAATATATGGATGGGCGCTGAGAGCGGCTCACAAAAGATACTGGATGCCATGGACAAGGGAACCACGGTTGAACAGATCCATGATGCCACCCGAATGCTTAAGAAGAACGGCATCCATCCTTCTTTCTTTATACAGTTCGGTTACCCGGGTGAAACAAAGAAAGACATAGACCTTACCATTGCCATGATCAACCGGTTGCTGCCATATGAGATCGGCATCTCGGTTTCCTATCCTTTACCCGGCACCGCCTTCTTTGAAAATGTAAAAAACCAGTTACAGCAAAAAACCAACTGGACCGATTCGGATGAACTGGCCCTGATGTTCCGAAATACCTACCAACCCGCTTTTTACAAACAACTGCACCGGTATGTTCATAAAACCTACCGCAAGCATCTTGCCCTGGAACATACAAAGAACCTGGTATTAAATCCGCTCACAATGAACTTTAAAACCATCCGGAAAGCTTTGTCTGCCCTGTATTACACACCTGCCGCATTTTTCGACAGGCAAAAATTACTCCGGCTTGAAAGAACCAGCGCATGAGTTTGGTGAACCATAACGAACAACAGGCAGAAATTGCGTTCAGCCGGCAGTCGCCGGTCTTTGATGAATTATACAGCGGGAATACGATCATTCAGTATAAACGGGCAAGGGTAAGAACTCATGTAAACACATTTCTCCGCCCCGGGAGTGATATATTGGAGCTGAACAGCGGTACCGGCGAAGATGCCGTATGGTTTGCCCAGCAGGGTCATACTGTTCACGCCACCGATATTTCAGGAGGAATGCAGGAAGTTTTAAAAAGCAAAGTGACAGCCCTGAACCTGGAAGGAAAAATCAGTTCGGAACTCATTTCCTTTACACAACTTCAGCACTTAAGGAATCCCAAAGCCTATGATCTTATCTTCTCCAACTTTGCCGGGCTCAATTGCACAGGAGAGCTGGACAAGGTGTTGAGATCACTATATCCTTTGGTAAAACAAGGTGGGGTCGTTACACTCGTGATTTTACCCAGGTTCTGTTTGTGGGAGTTCCTGCTGCTGTTCAAAGGGTATTTTAAAACGGCCTTTCGCCGTTTTTTCAGCAGTAAGGGAAGAAAAGCACAGGTGGAAGGAGGGTATTTCAAATGCTGGTATTATAACCCCTCCTATGTGATAAAACACATGAGCCCGGCATTCGACTGCATTGCGCTGGAAGGTTTATGCACACTGGTTCCTCCATCCTATATCGAAGGCTTTGCAGAAAAGCACCCGGGGGCATATGCATTCTTAAAAAGGAAAGAAGATAAATGGAAGAATAACTGGCCCTGGAAAAGCACCGGCGATTATTACATTATTTCCTTCCGGAAAAGATAAGATCACAGAACCAATGAAGGAGTCTTTTCTGTTGTATGCAGCAGCTGCTGCACTTTCTGCCTGTACTGCTCCACCACTTTATGCTGAAAGTTACGTGGGTCAGGCTTGGAAAAATGCCTGTCCACCACCATGCTCATTACATGGCCGTGATTGTTCACCAGGCGCTTTTCTGTTTTTTTCTTCCATCGCTTCTCCGTGAGTTTCATCAGCCAGGTATCTACTTTATCTCCCATGGAATTATTAAATACCTTTTCTGCCAGTCTCCGGAACAGTCCGGGTTTTATTTCAGATACTCCTTCGGTTACAATCGTTTTGGAAGGGAAGTATTCTTTTATCCAGTGGTTGTTTTTTACAAACTCTTCCATTGTTTCTTTTCCCTGCATGGGCAGCAGGGTTACCGATTCCATGGCGGTGAATATATTTTTTTCCTTTATCTCCATTTCTTTTTCATCTACGTAATAATTCATGCAGTACCAGTGCTGACGGCCGGTTAAAAAGGTGAATTTTTTATACAGGTGCATAAAGGTCCGGGCAATCCACAACCGGTTGGTATGGGTAACAATGAAAAAATCAATGTCGGTTTGGGAAGTGGCAAAATTTTTAGACAGCGAGCCCGAAACGGCGATGCCTTTTACGTAGGGAAACCCGGAAAGGAACCGGGCTACTTTGGAAGCTGTCTGAAGATGCCTGGCTGCCAGCTGGTTTCCCTTTCTCCTTCTCTCGGCCAGCAAGGAGTTGGGCTGAACAGAATAAAATTCATCGAGCCTGAAAACAAGTCCTTGTTCCAGCAAGGAATCAAGCGCTGCATCGAGCTCCTGGTAAGCAAGATGAACTGCATGAAACGAACGGATCTCTTCCCGGGTAAGGGGGTATTGAAACAGGTCGAAGTAACCCAGCGTTTTCAATATGTTTTGTGCCGTTGTTGTCAATTGTACTAATAGGTTTTTTCCCAGGCTACTTCAGCCATCTCTTCCCGCTGAAGCTGGCGCAGTTTATAATATTTTGAATAGCACTGCTGTGATGTATATACGGCAATGATGAATCCCTCATACCCTTCCAGGAATCCGAGCCGTAAAAAATAACCGTTGATGAATGCCCACAGCGGACTGAAGATGATCTTCCACCTCGACCGGCGGATACCCGCTTCGTAGAGCGATTGCGCTGCCACCGTACTCACTTCCTCATTCCGCAATCCATACTCGTCCACCGTTTCATACGTATAATGAAAAAGATCCCCGTCGAGCAGTTTTACGTCGGTCTCTTTGTGCATGATGATCCTGTCGTGCGGATTCAGTCCGCCGCAGGCACCAAACCGCTTGTCGAAGAGCCGTAATTTCCGGTCGGGGTACCAGAGTCCATGCCGGATGAATTTTCCCCGGAAGATGCTGCAGCGCTTCATGCTATAAGCCTTATAAATGAAATTTTCTTTCAATTTCCGGATAGATACCGCCAGTTCTTCACTCAGTGCTTCATCGGCATCCAGCAGCAGCACATAATTATTGGCGGCAAGACTGATGGCTTTATTCTTCTGCTTAATATAACCGTCGAATTTCAGTTGCTTCACTATGGCACCCAGTGAAAGGGCGATCTCCACCGTGCGGTCTTCCGAGAAGGAATCCACAATCACGATCTCATCGGCTACAGATTTAACGGATTCAATACAACGGCGGATGTTCTTTTCTTCATTGTATGTGATGATAACTACCGACAGCAAGGGCATCATTTATTCATTTTCATTTGTTAAACGGATTTCAATACAACGGGGTTGCCTGGTTTCATCAGCCGGGGTGTTACTGCGGGCGACGGGGAGGGTTTACCCAGGAAACAGGAAAAGAAAAAAGCATAAAAGAAGATTCCTTTATTCAGCTCCAGTATATTTTCTGAAACAGAAACAACCGTAATAATGATCATGAATGAAAGAAAGAGCAAGTCCTTCTGCCGGAAAGCGGAAGCAAAACCGCTATATAATACATACAGGAACAGCAGCAATCCCATAAGGCCGGTTTTTACCAGGATGGACAGGTATTCGTTGTGCGTATTGAATTCATTCAGGTAGGAGATGTAAAATCCCTTTTCGTAATATTTTTCTTTCAGGAGTTTTTTTTCTGCACCGGTGCCATGGCCAATCAGTGGGGATGTTTTCACAATCTCCCCGATGGCATCCCACCGGGCCAGCCGGGGTTCAAAATTCTCCACCAGGGTGGCATTGTTTGTAAGATCAGTCTTCAGTTCACTTACATACCGGGTCTTGAATGAATCCACGTTCCAGATCAGTACAACAGTTGCTGCCGACAGCAGGAAGCTGAACAGGAAGAACAGCCATTTTTTGCTTCCCGAAAAAAGATAGAAAGTAAACCCCAGGTTGATCACCAGCAGTAAAGCGATAAACACTGCCCGGGATGAAAGCTGAATAAGGCCGGCGAGTAAAACAAGAGAACAAAAGACATAAAGCAGGGTGGCCGTGTTTCTTTTTTTAGTGATGATAAAGTACAGGAAAAGAATGAGTGAGAAAGCCACATAAAGCGACAGATACGTTGCATGAATGCCAATGGGCAGCGAAAAATTATGATTCATGAACGGGCTGCTGAAAAGAGCAGATCCTTTAAGCCCGAAGAACAGGATGGTACGTACCGCTTCGGCATACAGGTACAATACGGTACCCACACAGGTAAAACCAAACACAAGAAAAAGCCTGGTTCGGTATTTCTCCAGGCTAAGCCCGTTAATGGCAAACAACACCGGGAATAACAGCATGGCGAGCTGGCGGGTGGTTACATTGATGCCTTCGGGTTTATCGGAACTGTATGCTATGGCAAGTGCATTGAGCAGGAACAGCGAAGCGATGATGAGAACCGGGCGGCTCAAAATGTTCTTGTAATTCTCTTTGCGGGCATGAATAAAGCTGTGTATCGCAAAGCTGACCAGGATGAGTTGGCTGTAAAAAAAATCAACCGGCAGCGCTATGAGAAAAAGAGCCAGGTGATAATAACTGACCTTATTCACAACAGTGTCATCCGGCAGGAACAGCTGCTTCATTTTCTGGATCGGTTATAACAGTCAATGATGAATTCCTCGTACATGTTCACAATATTGGGCCAGTTGTATTGCGTTTCTATTTTTACAAAATTATGCTCCACCATTACGGCACTTTCCTTGTGACCATTACTTTTCAGCACCAGCTTCGTCACATCATCGGAGTTCTTAAAATAGTAGGCATCTTCTTTCAGCACGGCACGGTTGAACTCATTGTCGTGCGCCACAATGATGGAACCATTGGCCATGGCTTCCAGCAGGGAGGGGTTGGTACCCCCCACGCTATGACCGTGGAAATACAGGCGGCAGAGCGCCCGTAAGGAAGTGGTGATCTCTGCGTCGAAGATGGCACCCACAAACCGGATGCGCTCATCGTGACTGTACTTACGATACATCAGCTTGCCGTATGAATTATGGTGATTGCCGATCACAATGAATTTCTTATCCGAGTTGCTGTTATGAAAGCCCTGCAGGATCATGTCGATATTGTTCTCCGGCTCCATTCTCGCCATCAGCATGTGGTACTTATGTTTTTCCACGCCGTATTTGGCCAGTATACATTCGTCCTTGTTATTGAATATCTCGGCGCCGTATGGGATGTACTTGCTGCTGATATTATACTTCTGCTCCACGTACGACTGGATCACGGTGGAGTCGGCAATAAAATAATGGCTGTATTTTACTGCCAGTTTTTCTGCATACTGCAGGAATTTCTGTACCGGACGGCTGTACTTATCCCGTTTCCATTCCATCCCGTCCATATTGGAAATGATGACGGCATTCTTCGGGAAGATCTTTCCCCATACCGAACTGCTGGTATAGCCCAGGAACAGCAGTACGTCAAATTTTTTCCGCCGGGCATTAACGATGCAGTTAAAATCATAGACAAACTGGCCGGCCGTACCGATCATATTCTCTGCATCAAAGCAATGAATGATGCGCACACCATTCCATTTATCCTCCTTGTATGGATGATTGTGCGAATTATACACCGTTACCTGGTGGCCCTTTTTTAAAAGTCCAACAGCCAGGTACTGCGCCATCTGTTCAAAGCCCCCATAATAATTGGGAATGCCTCTTGATCCGATTATTGCGATGTTGAGCGACTGCATTATGCGAGGTGTTTTTTGTAAACTGATACTGTTTTTTCAGCAGCGACCTGCCAGGTATAATGCTGCAGCACCTGGTGCTGCAGTTCCCCGTTCATGGTTGAACGGGCTGCTTCCTCCACGGCATGAAGAATGGTTTCGGGGTTGGCAGGATCACAGTAAAACGCCTGTTCCCTGAAATAGGAACGGGCGTAACCCTTCCCGGTGATCACCACCCGGCAGCCCATAGCAGCGGCTTCCAGGGACGAAAGTCCGCACACTTCAAACCAGCTTGGTAATACATGCACCCGTGCGGCAGCATAATAGCGGGCAAGCTCTTTCTGCGGCAGGTGATCGATAAATGAAACATTACCTGCTGCAATTTCCCGGCATTGCCGGTAGTAGCTCTGCTGGTTGGGAGCCGAATTACCAATCAGCAGTAAGCGATATGCCGTATCATTCAATGCCCGGATAAGATTGTACTGGTTCTTGATCCCTTCTATCCTTGCCACGCAAAGCACCAGGTTGTTCTCCCGTTCAGGAATTATAGCCGGTTTCCTGAACACAGCCGTATTCACTCCATTATGAATCACGGTATGAGCCGGCGCTATTCCATATGCTTTTACGAGATCTGTATATTCTTCTTCTGCCTGAACCAGTATTTCTCTGGCCCGGCTTAAGATTGTTTTTATACTCCGCCGATGCCCCATCCACAGGTAAGCGGTGCTCACCAGTTTGTCTTTCCCGGTGAGCCAGCGCAAAACCGTTTTCAGGTATTCGATGCCATCGGCCGGGAACAGGCTGAGCAGTGCACCGCTGACCCCACGCCGCTCCCGTTTATCATATTCCGAATAATTGATAAAAATGGTGGAGACCACAAATGGTTTTTTTGACCGGTTGATATGAACCAGTATATCCGCCGGGCGGATGATATTGAAAAAGTGAAGAAGGTCATACGATTCATAACTGATCTTCTCATTGGTCCTTTTAATATCCACGGCAATACCGGTCTGCTGCAGGTGCCTGGCAGTTTCGTTCACCTGGATGGTATCACCCCCGTGAACGGAATACAATGTTGACCGTACAATAAAAGCCACTTTCATGGATACCAGTAGATTTAGTTCATCCAATCCTTTTTTTGATAAATACAGCCGGCCTTCAGCGTTGTCCGATTACCCACGAAAAGAAACCTCTTTTGCCCTCATAAGGGCCCCCGCCAAGCCAACCTGAACGGACAAGATGAAGGAATCCATTCATCCAGCCGTAGCTCCTGCACTTTAATCGTGGGTTGATGGTATCGAGTTGCTTTCTCATGACCAGAATTTACCTGATTTTATACACCGTTTTTAACCACCGTTCGGGTAATAGTGAAAGGGCAAAAAGGCCATAACCCTGCAGCCGCATCGGGTTGGACCGGATAAGCTCATGGATGTTTTTCCGGGCTTTTGCCGGGTTATAATTATTAAACAGGTACTTTTTAGAGAGCAATGAGTAATAGGATCCCTTCTTTATCCGGGATGTATCCTGCCGGTCGAGGATGCGTCGGATCTCATCACCGTTTTTTTTATCGATGAACCCGTTCCTCAGTGCCTCGTATTTTAATTTCCGGAAGCGACTGCCCCTCCACCTTTCATCCATGGTGAATGAATCGGGGCTGAACCGCACTTTCACGAGCACTTCTTTCAGGTTGTGAACCTTTCCCCGTTTGATGAGTTGCTGCCACAAGAGGTGATCTTCAAAACTGTGTGCATTCATGTCGTACATCCCGCAGCTGATTACAGCCTGCTTGCGGTAGATCACTGTTGTGTGAGAGAAGGGGCAAACTTCCACCGGCAATGCCTGGATGCTTTCGTCGGTATAGGCAGGATATTCGAAGGAGAAAACGGGATTGCCATCTTTATCAATATAAGCCGCATCGGTTCCAACCAGTACATAGCCGGGGTGCGTTGTCATAAAATCGTGTTGCTTCCGGAGGCGGTCAGGTAAACAGATATCATCTGCATCAAAGCGGGCAATCAACTCTGCATTGGCATTCATCAGGCCCATATTCAATGCTGCAGAAACACCCTGGTTGGTTTGATTGATCAGTCTTATACGTTCGTCTTTGAACGAGCGGATGATCGTTTCTGTTTCATCCGTGGATCCGTCGTTGATGATCAGCAGTTCAAAATCTGTGAATGTCTGGTCCAGTACGGAGGCAATGGCTTCGCTGATGTATTTTGCTGCGTTGTAGGCAGGCATAAGTACTGTTATTGATGGAACTGTGTTATGCATGTCTGCTAATCGTATCAAGTTCTTTAATATTTACCAGCAACAAAAGTTCTAAAAACACCACTACTGATAGTTGTTCAAACCAGTAGTCGATGGCAAAGGCTCCGAGCATGAATAACAGGATGGGCAAACCGTATGATGGATGTTTTATTAGTTGCCTGAAAAAAGAAACATAGAAAAGGAAAAAATTCAGCAAACCCAGTAACCCATATTCGCTCAGCAGCTGATCGTATGTGGAATTGGGGCTGTTGACGATGGAATGAAGCTCATCACGGCTGGTAAAATAATAAGAAAAAAGGTCGAGATGATTGGTTCGGAAATCATCATTGATATAGGCAAATCGGGCCGGGTATCCCCCGGCTATTTGCATGGCAGTTGCCCGGAATGCCAGTTTGGAAGAAAAATTGCCCATCCCTGCTCCGGTAAGTATCTTTTGGGGGTGATCACGCAGGTAGTGAAAAGTCTGGCGGAATGCGATCATCTTGCCGGGCAATGATGGATGCGGAATTTCACCCGAAGCCAGGGGCATGGCATTGGCATTGTTTGCAACAAATCCCTTCATTCTTTCCTGGGAAACGGAAATATTGTCTTTATGCTGAAACGCCGGGGTGTGAATACTGTCACCCGGGATCACCGGCCTTTCTTTTGGATCCGGTGCCTGTACGGTTACAGCAACTGCTGTATTTTTTCGGCTTCGCTCTAAATCGGAGCGGGCGATACTGTCGAGATGCAGTTGGGCAACTTTTTGTTTCCGCTCATCTGCATTGAGGGTACTGTCAGGTCGTTCGGTAATACGGATTTCCGCAGCAGGAGTAACGTCATTTTTTTTCTTTATCCCCAACAGCTGCTGGTAGGCCGAAACGAAGTATTTATTATTCTGCGGGGAAACTTTTACCAGGAAGGTAACCAGCATCAGCAGGCAAACCACTATAATGCTTTTCTGTTCCTTGCGGCTTTGAAAGAAAAAAACGAACAACAGCGTGCCAAAAAGGAGCAAGTTGCCGATGTTACTGCCGGTTAGTACCAAAACAGCCATGCACAAAATTGTCATGGCGTATTTGCCCCGTAACAGGAAGTACAGCACCCCGAACACGTTCAATACTGCGTTGGTGGTGGAAGTATCAAAGCTGATACCCTTGATGTAATCGCCGGTACCGATAAAATATTTCTGGTATTCGCCCTGGTAGCGGTAGGGATTAATGGCGCCCGTTTCCCAGATGATGGCGGCATAGGTACCAAGCGAAACAGCCGCATTGATGATAAAAAAAACCAGGATCGTCCGGTGAAGCGTTTCAATACCGTTTTTATCAACAGCTATTTTTATCTGGTGAACTGCCAGGATGCAAAACAACCAGAACAGTATTCCCGTTACCATGACCGATCCATAATTTAGATCTCCCAGCTTTCCGCTTACCAGCCAGTTGAGGACGGCAATGCCAATAATAAAAAGATAAAAAAGAGGCAGACGTGAATTTCTTTTGGCAAACCCGAACTTAAAGTTCGGTCGTAAAACGAAAACCAGTAGAAGTATAACAGCTTTTACAACCAGTTTTACATTTAAAAAAAGCACCAGGAAGGCAAGTAATAACCAGTCAACAGAATTTACCCTGTTTTTTAACTCGGCAACAATTTGACTTTTGCGCACCCTGAGAATTGTCTAAAGGTTAAGGATCGGTTTACCTGGCAGTATCCTTAAATCGGTAAAACCCGGAATCAGGTTGCCTGCCCGGAGCGGCTTTGTTGTACAGCCAATTCCCAATCATCCCGTCGCAACTGTTTGGTCAGTATCAGACAGGCGAAATATATTAAAATGGCGGTAATGAGAATCAACCATGTATTGGCAAACAACCAATTTGCCAGAAAGCCACCTGCCATTGCATACATGAGCGGAAGCATGAAAACAAAAACACTATTCCTGAATTTTCGGACACCCGCATACCTGGAAAACAATACGGCTTGCACAAAAAGTGTTAAAAGATATGCAGTGGCAGCGCCCTCTCCACTAAAGAAATGAATCAAGATAGCAGTAGCAATAAGATTAACAATAAGGCTGATAAATGAAATATAAAATAGCCTCTTGAACTCCCCAAGTGCTAAATGAATCGTCCACAAAAAATTATTGAAATATAAAACGGGCATACATGCAGAAAGTATTAAAACAACCGATTTATTGACAGAACCATATTTATTGGCAGTAATAATATCAATAAGCGGCACCCATAGGATATTAAGCACTAAAGCTACCAGGCAGGAAACAATTATCTCAAGCTTCAACAAACCCAGCAGGCCAGTTCTTTTTGCATCTGTTATATCGGCCCCGTTGTGAAATACTTTAGAAAACCGGGTGATCAACACGGGTGCAATGATCAGCAATGGCAGTGTAGCAACTTCAAAAACCTTATATGCAAAACTGTAATTCGCCAGTATAATATTGGAAGACAGGAGCCCAAGCAATATCCAGTCTAATCTCACTATAACCGTAGAAAATATGGAAGACCCCAGCAGCGGCAATGACTCTTTAATAAGATTTATATAATTCGTCTTATCCCATCGATACGTTACCGGGAACCTTAATTGATATTTTGCTATGAGTAAACAAAGTAAAAGCTCAGCTACATCCCCGGCAATAAAGATCAGGATGATGTTTTTAAGACTTAACAAATTCATGAAAGCAAACACAGTCAACAAAATGCAGCGCAAAATATTAGAGCAAACTGACATGTAGAGCAGGCTTTTAAACCGCTCCATCCCTGTGGCTAATTGCTTAAAAGGCATTGAAAAAAACACCATCAGCTTTCCGAGGCCCAATGCCAGTAATACCTGGTGGCTCTGAAAAAAGTCCTTAAAAAAAAAGCCGCAGCTGACAAAAAGGCCATATCCCAGAAGGCCGGAGAAAAAAACATGCATAACAAACGCCGGAAACATGATATCAGCATTATTTCCGGTTGCTATTTTTTTTATGACTGCCTGGTCAATCCCAAAGGACAGGATATTGAATGCCGTGAGTAAAACGGCAAGAGCCCAGTTTATTTCTCCAAAATCGTTTTTTTCCAGGTTTACAGACAGTATATAGAAAATAGCAAGTCCGCAAAGCTGGTTGATGATTACCTGCGCCGAATTGAGTGAAATATCCTGGATGATTTTTTTTCTCATAATAACTCTTCGCTAATAATGAAGAGAAGTTTGAATATTAAAACGATCTGGTTTTTTTCTTGTTAAACTCATTAATTACTTCATTATAAAAAACAATATGCTGTTGTACCGAGTGGGTAATGTCAAATCTGTCAGAAACTGTTTTTTTTCCTGCACCGGCTATTTTTTGCCGGAATTCCCTGTCTTCCACTAACAGATTAATTGCTTTTGCAATACCTTCTATATCATCGGGGTTTATAAGCAATCCATTTTCTCCGTCCACGATCAGTTCCGGACCGGAGCTTTTCACCGTATAAATAACAGCACAGCCTGCAGCCATCGCCTCAAGCGGGGCCAGGGAAAAGCATTCAGAATAAGAAGGGAATACCGCGACTGCAGCTGTTGCCAGTTCATCAAGCAGCCTTTCTCTTGAAACATGGCCGTAGAAACAGACAGAATCGCTCGCTTTTTTATCGAGTATCTTTTTTAATTCCTTTACCGGCCCTTTCCCAAACACATGTAATGTTACTGAAGGGTTCCGTCTTTTTACAAGATTCCAGGCCGTTAAAAGAGAATGAATGCCTTTACTTTGTATTAGGGTTCCCGTAAAGATCACTTTAGTGTCGACTTTCTCAGTCATACTGACCAATCGGGTATTAATGCTGTTATAAAGAACAGAAAAATCCTTAGTAAGACCAAACAGCTTTTTGGTTTCACGGGCTGTATATTGACTAACAGCGGAAACCGCATCTGCCCTGTTCAATAGATTTTTTTCAGCCCGGAATATTCTCTTGTGCAACGGGTTATTCATTTCTTTCCTGGAATAGCTATGAGAGCCATGCAATTTCACCACCAGGGGAATATTAAATTCGGGGACATGAATAGCAGTTAAACTGTTATGTAAAAAAGTATTCCAATCGGGCATTTCAATTACATCAATATGGTATTGCTCAACGATCTTTTTAATGAAAGTAAAAAGCTTTTTACTTGAAATTTCTGTATCCCAGTGCAAAAGGGATGAATATTTCAGGCATCGCCGGAAGAATAAATCCGTGACCGAATAATTGTTCCTTATCAATCCTATATCACTCATGTATCTTAAACGCCACACTTTTACTCCGTGATCTTCTTCATAACCTGCCTGCTTATAACCATGCGGATACAGGCCAACTGTGTATACGTTGTGCCCCTGCTTTACCAGTTCTCGTCCGAGTACGTTTACCATGGTTCCAATTCCCCCGATTTTACCCGGAGGGTATTCTTCACATATGTACAGGATATTCATTGCAGGGTAAATACTGAAATAGTTTTTGCCATTATTTATTAATAGTCTGAGTCTAAAGTTAGGTAAGAAAGTCCACCTGCATGGTCGTGCAAGGCCTGGCTGATTCAAGCGAATTTTCCGGCCCGCTTCATAAATGCAGAGAAGCACTCTTTTTTCCAGGCAGCAGTTAATAAGTATGCCCGTAAGCCAGCTTAACCTGCTGGCAACCCCGTTAAAACTTATTACGATTTATTACCTGAACCTGTTTTAACCTAAAAACAATTTTATGAGAAGGATCTTTTTCGTTTTTTGTATGCTTACCGGAACAGCCGCTTTTGCCCAGACAGACAGTTCGGCCAGTAACCTGCTGAATGAACTGGAGGGTAAGCAACCGGCAGCAGCGCAAAAAAAGGCGGCCAAAGTTTTTATGTCGCACCGGCTGATCAATGCCAATACCACCGAAATGCTTACCAAGGGACACCTGGAATTTAAGGTGGTGCACAATTTCGGCGACATCGGGGGTACCTTCGGCGGCGTTAAAAATGCTTTCGGGCTCGACAATTCCACCGACATCAAGATCGGGTTTGCCGTGGGTGTTACCAAAAACCTGAACATAATGGTTTCCCGTAACAAAGGGTTCGGTAACGTAACCCAGCTATGGGAAATGGCCGCCAAATACCGCATCATGCAGCAGATGGAAAATGATCCTTCCCGTCCTTTATCGATCGCATTGTTTGCCAATGGCGTTGCCTCCTCAGTAAAACACAGCCTGGATTCCACGAAGGAACACTTCTATCCCACTACATCCAGCCGGCAAAGCCAGGTGCTGCAGCTGATGATCGCCCGCAAATTCGGGAAGATACTCAGCTTCCAGCTCAACCCCACCTACGTACACACCAATTACGTGGTGCCGGGGGATGTCAAAAATATTTTTGCCTTTGGTGCGGCCATCCGGGTACCTATTTACAAACAGTTTGTGTTTATTGCCGATTATTTTCATCCTTTCCGTTCCGGTGGCAATACGGATAACCTGAAAACCAAATACGGCGTGAACCTGTATGATGTATGGGGTGTAGGGCTGGAACTGGTTACACCCGGCCACGTTTTTCACGTGAATTTCACCAACACACATTCCATCCTCGAAAACCGGTTTCTTACCCGTACCACCACCAACCAATTCCGCTGGGGATTCACCGTTGCAAGAGACTTCGTTCTGTTCAAGAACAAGAAGAAGAAATAAAGCTCTATTGAGAACTGAAACAAAGGCTTCCTTTCGGGAAGCCTTTTATTATATCAGCATGCGAATGAATGATGTGGTGCTGGCTATTTAGTGATAGAGGTAATCACAAAATTTCCGGTGCTGCAGGGCTCTCCCACTGCCCGGGTGGTCAGCCAAACATCTCCGCTCACCAGTACGGGCAGGTTATGGGTTTTAAATTCCTGCGCCAGGCTGCATGGGTTCAGCTTGCTGTCGATAGAGCCCTGCTCAACAATATGGAACTCTCCCCACCTGTTTGATGCTGACCTGCATATTTACCCGCCGTGCATAGGTACATTGTCAAAACAGCCGGCCTCTGTTCAGAGCTGCTTCAGCTAAATAATTAACCGGGATTATTTCTTCGCAAAGGGCCTAATGGTGGCAGTAAATAATATGCCCCCGCTGTTGAGTTTTACTTTTCCAAAACCAACGCCGCCCAACGGAATCTTCACGTAAGGCTCGGCCTGTAATGAAATCCGTTTGCTCAGCTTATAGGTATATCCACCCGAAAGTGTAAGTACCGAGAAATAATGCTTATTCTGATTCTTCACCTTCCAGGGATATTCATAGTACTGTCCCGACGGCGTTTTATACTGGTAATAATAGTCTTCCGTTTTCATCAGGAAGGAAGAGAGTCCGGCGCTTCCGAACCAGCCATGCTTATTCCGCTGCCCGAAATGATAGCTTACGCTGAGCGGTATCTCGTACACTTTACATTCCGCCGCTACATTGTACAGGTAAGGATAGTTGCCCCCGGGGTTGTGGTATTGTTCCGGGGCCGCATCGTATATTTTTTTAGAAGCATAGAAACCGGTACGCACGGTCAGCCGTTGTTTGGCGAAGGTATAGCTCAGTCCGGCCCCGTACATAATGGTTGCCTTGCCCAGCTTATTCAGTGAAACAAAGCTTACATCCGGTCCTACAGAAAAGGTAATGCCGAAGTTGCCGGCGATATTCTTTTGAGATTTCTTTTTATCGGGAGAAGGAGATGATTTTTTCTCTTCTTTTACCGGCTCTTTTTTTGTTGCCGGTTCTTCTGCTTTCACCAGTTCTTTCTTTTCTTCTTTATTTACCGGTGCTTCAGCGGTTTCTTTACTTTCCTCCTTCTTTACTTCGGGTGCAGGAGGTAATGTCTTCTTATTATTTTCCTGTTTTGTTTTTACCAGGTCTTCCACGGCTTCTTCGTTATCTGCATCAGCCGCTTTAATGGTTACGTTCTTTTTTCCGCTGTTCTTTACTTTTCTGCCTGCCGGGTTCGATCGTTTTGTTTGTGTGCCCTGTTGTTTGCCGGTGTTTGTTGCCAGGTCAGCTCCTTTCTCTTCAGTAATGCCAGCTGCCGTGATGTTCATAGACGATTTTCCGGTGGCAGCTTTTGAAGATCTTCTGCCTGGCGTCAACGTTTCGTTTCCTCCGCCAGTTATCGTATTACCCGCCGGTTGTTTTACAGTGGATCCTTTGCTGTTGTTGCTGTTTACTGCAGCGAGAATGTTTTCGCCCGATGCCTGTGCACCTGGAACATCGCTACCTGCCGGTTGTGGTGGATTGCCGGTTGTGGATTGCGGGTTCTGTCCACTGCTTTCATTTTGCCGGAGGCCGGGTTCATTTTTTGCAATGGGTGCAGTTTTGTTCGTGTTTGTATTGTCGTTGATCCGGTACAGGGTGAATACGGTGCCGCCACCCAGCAATAAGGAAAGCAGCAGGAAGAATATATATTTCCTGCCATCCTTTTTTTGCGGAAGGTGGTTATCCAGCATTTTCTCCATCTTGTCCCAGGCCTGGTCGTTATAGGCGGGGTGATGGTTTTCTGCCGCATCCCTGATCATATGGTCCATTTCCTCATCCAGCATTTTTTATCTCGGATATTTGATTTTGATGATAAAGTATTTTCTGCAATTGTTTTCTTGCCTTTGCCAGGTTCGACTTGGATGTGCCTACCGAAATGCCCAGTTTTTCCGATATCTCTTCGTGACTGAACCCTTCGATGATGAAAAGGCTTAGTACGGTGCGGTAGGCCGGCGACAGGTTTTGTATGAACCGGATGATTTCGTCGTAGGAGATTTTATCCAGTCCTGTTTCGTCGTGTGATGCCGGTTGTACCACAGCCACATCCAGTTCGCCCACCAGGTGATGTTTCTTGTTCTTCCGGAAATGGTCAATGGCCGTATACACCATGATCTTCCGCAACCAGCCTTTGAATGAATTGATCTCGTTGGCGTATGCCGGTTTATAACGGTGAATCTCTTTAAAAATTTTCAGGAACCCGTCGTTGAGAATCTCCACCGCGTCGTCTTCGTTATTGGCATAGCAGTCGCAGATGGCCATGGCGTAGCCGTAAAAAGAATTGTATATCTTTTTCTGGCTCTCACGTTCGTTCAGGGAGCAGCCCCTGATGTACAGGCTTAGTTCATCTGCAGAAAGCAAAGGCTCGTATTTTGTCAGATTAATCGTAAAACCGGGTTGTTTGGTTGCTTTATAATAATATGTCATACGGCCTGCCGTATGAATACCAGTTACAGGTAATGGGTTAGAAATGAAGCACCTGTAAAAGAAGTATTATCCGGCTCCTAAGATAAGAAGTTCTGTTGATCTGAATGCAATGCGCCGGGCTAAAGCCCGGCGCATTTTAACTGGTAGCCCCGACAGGAATCGAACCTGTATCTAAAGTTTAGGAAACTTCTATTCTATCCATTGAACTACAGGGCCGTGTGAATAACAAACAAGGAACACGGGGTGTTGATTGTTGATTTTCAGGAGGGCAAAAATAATGGATTTTGCCCTTTCGCCCTATTCTTTTACAAAGCGTATGGTCCGGGGTTCACCGCCAGGAGTCGCTATGGTAACCAGGTAAGTACCCGATGCCAGGTCGCTTACTTCATTGCGGAATTTATTCAATCCGGAGGCGGCCTGTACCTGTTGCCGGCGCACCATTCTTCCACGGGTATCTGTTATTGTTACAGCCAGTGTTGTTGCATGTACACTGAAGAAATGCAGGTTGAAATATCCGTTCACCACCGGGTTGGGGTCGATGCTGATAAATTCAACGCCCTGGCCGGCATTCATCAATACCACCAGGCTGCTGTAGCTGATCTTTCCATCAGTTGAAACGGTCTTCAACCGGTAATAGTTGATCCCGTCCAGCGGAGACGCATCCGTATAACTGAATGGCTGCAGGCAACGTATTGTGTCGGTAAGCGTACTGTATATTGACGAAAACTGCCGTCCATCGCCGCTTCTTTCCAGCACCATCATCACACCGCTGCTTGAATTGCAGTTTACCTGCCAGTTGAGTACATGGCCATTGGGTTGTTTGCTTCCCGTAAAATACCGGATACTGATAGGCAATGGGAAGAACAGGTTGGTGTGTACATAAAAACCGGAGAAACCCGTGATGGGAAAAGTTACTTCCCAGTAATTAAACGTACTGTTATAGTTTACAGCCGGGGTTATAAGCACACCCGATCCTGCGTTGCCTGAATAATACCCGGCGGCCGGATTCCCGGTATTATGCGGAGCAATCGGTACGCCATGGTATTGCGTTACCCGCAGGTTGGCTTTATTGGGATCTGCATTGCCGCCTCCGGCCACCGTAGGTAATGCCGGAAAGCCTGCCCGGTTGCTGTTGAAATCGGCAAACTCCTGGTCTTTGAAATAAAGCGTAATAGACGCAGTGGCATTGTTGGGATTGGTAACGGGTTCAATATCCACATGCCGCTGAACATAGGGTTCGGCATTAAAGAACTGCACCGTACCATCTATGATCACGCAGGTATTGATAAGTCCTGTTACCGGAACAGCTCCCGACGGGGTCACTTTTGCGATCAGGTTGCAGGAAGGATCAAAATACAATGTACCGCCCGGCGATACAATACCACCGTTGCAAACCTGTACCCCACCTGTTATGCCTGCCAGGTTTCCGGTGAAACTGAATGCTGTTACATTCACGGTTGTATTGTACACGCAATTGCGGGCATCTTTCACCACGATATTATATGTACCCGCTGATAAGCCGGTAAATATATTTCCCGGCTGAAAGCTTATTCCACCGTTATTACTATAGGTTAATGGCAGGGTTCCCCCTGTGGCAGTAACAGTAATGGTTCCATCGCTCAGGCCACAGCTTGCCGGTGATGATGTAGCTGTAGCCGTTGGCCCGGCCAGGTTGTTTACTATTACAGGAATGGTGCGGATACAATTATTGGCATCCTTTACATATAATGTATAGGTTCCGGCTGCTACTCCATTGAAGACGGTACCTGCCTGGTAAGTGGTTCCATTGATGGAATATTGCAGCCCGCCAGTACCGCCACTGGCATTTGCCGTGATGGTTCCGTTATTTTGCCCGCAGGCTTCATGAACAATCGTTGCCGTCAGCACTTGTGGTCCATTGACCTCACCTACCAATACCTGCCTGGTTGCAAAACATCCATTGGCATCCATTACCGTTACTACATAATTACCTGTTACCAACCCGGTAAAACTATTGGACGATTGGAAATTGATTCCGTCAATGCTGAATTGCAACGGAGGGGTTCCCCCGGTTGCTGTAACTGTAATGCTGCCGTTTGCATTACCACAAGTGGCAGAAGAGGCAGCTGCGGCCACTGCAGGCGCCGTACTGTTATTCACCGTTATGCCGGTGGTATTGATGCAGTCCCGTGCATCTTTTATGGTTACTGTATAAAATCCGGCAGCCAGTCCGGTAAAAGTGTTGCTGCTTTGGAATACAATTCCATCCAGGCTGTATTGATACGGCAACGTGCCGAATGAGCCTGTGGCGATAATCATTCCATCATTATTCCCGCAGGCAGGGGCAACAGCAAATGCGGTAACCCGTACACGGACGATATTGCTGATAACCGCCGTGGTTGTATTGTAACAATTATTGAGGTCTTTCACATATACTGTATAGGTGCCCGGTGCCAGCCCGCTAAACACATTACTTACCTGGAAAACCGTTCCATTCAAACTGTACTCAAACGGTGCAGTACCGCCGCTGGCATTCACTGTGATGGATCCGTTGTTGGTATTGCAGGATGCCGCCGTAAGAACCGTACTCACTGATGGAACGGGCGTTCCCAACAACACTACCGTAGCCCCGCCTGAGCAACCGGAACCATCCATTATCCCCACTGCATAAGTACCGGGTGCCAGGTTGTTGAATGTTCCACTGGGAAAGTATGCGCCACCGTTGATGTTGTAAGAATAAGGTGGTACGCCACCTGAACCCACCGCGGTAATACTTCCGTTAGCGGTATTGCAGGTTGCATTTACCTGGCTGATGGTCACACCCGGTCCGCCGGAAGAAGGAACCACTACATTTACATTGGTAAGACAGGCACCCGGAATATCCGGCGGGCCCGCTACAAAATCAGCATCATCAGCCATGATGATGGTATAAGACCCGGGAGCAAGACCTGTAAACGTATACGTATTTGCACCGGGCGGAAAAAAAGTTACCCAGGTAACCCCATTATCAATACTTGCGTGGTAGGGTGTTGACCCGCCCACTCCATTGATGGTGACCGTGCCGGTGGTTGTATTACAGGCCGCAGCAGTAGCGGTTGCCGTTGCACTGGCTGGTGTGCCGCTGCCAATCACGGCGAGTTTGGTTACAGTACATCCATTATCATTTTTCGCTGTAACCGAGTGAATACCCGGTGGCACATTTGTAAACTGGTTAGAAGTGGTGAAAGCACCGCCATCCAGGCTGAATGTATAATTATTACCTCCACCGCTGGGTATGCCTTTCAGGTTCTTGATCCTTCCCGTTTGCCCGGTACATGCCAATGCATCTTTGATGGTAAATGTTACATCTGTTGGCGTCGTTCCTGCTCCCGAGTTGGTAATGGTTACCGACTGTGATGGAGAGATACAGCCATTTGCATCTTTCGCAGTAAGCGTATGTGTGCCCACTGCCACATTGATGAAAAAGTTGGTGGCCTGGTAAGCGCCGCCATCGATATTATATGTTACCGGGGCTGCACCTCCGCTGCTGGTTGCACGTATCACGGCATTGGCACTTCCGCAGGTGGCCTGGTGAAGAACAGTTGCTGTTAATACAACGGCAGATACATAGGTGAGTGTGGCTGGTTTGGTCACCACACAACCATTTGCATCTTTTACATAAACAGTATAATTACCCGCTGCAAGCCCGGTGAATACATTGCCTGCCTGGTACGTGGTTCCGTCCAGGCTGTATTGCAACGGTGCCAGTCCGCCGGTAGCGGTTGCCGTGATCGTCCCTCCATTGTTGCTGCAGGACAACCATACAGCACTCACCGCTAAGCCAAGACCCGATACATTAGCAATGGTAACATTGGCTGTTTTTAAGCAACTGTTTGCATCTCTCACATAAACAGTATAACTGCCCGGCGCCAGCCCGGTGAACACATTACCTGCCTGGTAGGTAATTCCATTTATGCTGTATTGCAAGGGAGGCGTACCGCCAGTTGCGTTGGCGGTAATGGTTCCATCGTTCACATTGCAGGATGATGGCGTGGTGGTTGCACTGATCAGTGGCCCAGCTGCCGCTGCCACCACTACTGTTGTGGTGCCAATACATCCGGCGTTATCTCTTATATATACAATATAGTTACCGCCGCCAACCGCATTGAACACATTGCTTGCCTGGAAGGTGGTTCCGTTGATGCTATATGTATAAGGCGTTACTCCCCCGCTGCCGGCAGCGGTGATGGTTCCGGTATTGGATGAACAGGAAGAAGCGGTTGATACAGCGGTAACCGTTGGCGCATTACTGCTGGTGATGGTTGCAGATACCGTGTTGGTACACCCGGTATTATCCCGAATGGTAATGGTGTACACACCCGGTGCCAATCCGAAGAATACATTACTGATCTGGTACGTAGTGCCACCGTTGATGCTGAACTCATAGGGAGCAATGCCGCCTGCTCCGGTAGCGGTAATACTGCCGTTGATATTGCCACATGCAGCCACGGTGGTAACCGCCGTAACAGTTGGTGCCGGTGAATTGGGTACGATAACCGCTGCTGTTTTTATACAGCCATTTGCATCCTTTACATAAACAGTATAAGCGCCTGAGGCTAATCCGCTGAAAATAGAGCTTAGCTGGAAGGTATTTCCATTGATGCTATAGGTATATGGTGCTGTTCCACCGCTGGCAAAAGCAGTAATGCTTCCATTGCTTTGTCCGCAGCTGGCCGTGGAAGGTGTGACGGATAAAGAAGGAGCTGTTCCGGAAATAATTGTTACTACGTTACTGTTGCTGCAGTTGTTGGCATCCTTTACCACCAGTGTATACAAACCCGGTGCTAACCCGGTAAAAAAATTATTCGATTGGTAGGTGGTGCCGCCGTTGATGCTGTATTGATATGGGGCCGTTCCACCTGCAGCGCTGGCCGTTACCGTTCCAACATTGCTGCCGCAGATGGCATTCGTTTGTGTGAAGCTGAGCAGAGGCCCGTTGGTATTGGTCACAATCACCGTGTCGGTATTCTGGCAACCGTTCGCATCTTTTACATAGGCGATATAAATACCTGCTGCCAGCCCGGTGAATATCCTGGAAGGCTGAAAATTGGTTCCATCAATACTATATGTATAAGGTGAAGTGCCGGCAGATCCGGTGATCGTGATACTGCCCGTATTATTCCCGCAGGTGGCATTGGTTTGCGAAGTGGAAACACCGGGTCCGCTTATACTGAATGTAGCAGAAGCCTGTGCTCCGCTGCAGGCCTGGTTAACCGTGGCAACAATAGAATACGTCACATTTAATGATAATCCGGTAAACGCACCGGTGGTATTACTGGCAATCTGTGTATTGCCGTTAAACAATGTATACGTTATTACCGACCCTGCCGGTGGAGCTGGTGCTACAGAAGCATTGGCTGTTTTAGCCACGCAGTTGGTGGATATATTAATGGTGTACAGAGTGGTGGGACAATAAGCCGTTACATCAAAAGCACCCACAAAACCATCACCGCTGGCATACAGCAGTTTTCTTGATTCGTCGTACGCAAGATCATACACTGCCTTACCGGCAAAACCCGGAATGCTGATATCGGCCGGTGCATCGCTGAACGTACTGCCATCGAAATGATATACTTTAATCAGCCCGTTTCCTTCGCCCACGAAAATATTATCACAGGCATCGGCAATGATACCGCCCTGCATGAACGGGGTGTTGGCTGTAACAAGCGGAGTTCCCACCCCTGCGCCTGTTGCTTTATTGAATGCTTTGAGGTTCTTTCCATCCCAGTAATACAGGTACGATGCATTTACCCAAAGCATGTTGGCCGAATTATCGACCAGTCCGGACGCAACCAGGTAAGGCCGGTTGGCTGCTTCATTTACGGTATTATACCCCGACGCCACATTCCAGGCAATGGATGCCGCACTGTAAGGTGCGGTATTTTTATACATCCGGTTTCCGATAGTAGGTGTTCCAAAGAGGGAGCCGAAGATGGAATACATATCATTGGTGGCGGGGTCAAAAACAAAATCAGCGATATCCTGTGCCCAGCCATTACCACCTGTAAACGGCACGCCGGTTATGTTCAAAGAACTCACCGTGGTGGACGGCGGAGTAAACAAACCAAAATTGATATTGGAGTTAATACCACCCCCGGCAATCAATATCTGGGGCGAACCATTATTACAGCTCCAGAACATCTTCCAGGCTTCCATAAAGCTGGGATTGGGCGATGTGATATAGTTATCATACAGCCCGTTTGTATTAACACGGATCACCTGGAAACCGGTAGCAGGATTAAAACCCTGCCCGAGATAAACATTACCGGTCGGCTTTTCCACCATCCATCCGCCATAATACGTACCGAATGTCCAGACCGGGTTATTAAGTGTTCCGTTAAATGTCCACTGCAATACCCCGGATGCATTGTATTTAGCGAGGCTATGCGTTGTAGTCATCGAGCCCCCGCCGGTTACATAGATATTTCCGGCATAATCAAAATCCACGTCCTTTGCCTTACCGGCGTTAAGTCCGGCCAGGCTGCCGGTGGTGGAAACAAAAGGATCGATGATAAGGTCTTTGGTGGAATCGTATTTGTCGGGGAAAGAAAAACGTACTTTCCTGCCCTCTACCGAATAACCGGATCTAACTGACGGTAAAGATTTGCTCAGCAACTGTTGCCCGTAATAGCTTACCGGAACAGAACTGCTGATACCGTCAATGTCGGAACGGATGACGAGATTACCCTGGTCGTCTACCTTCATTTTTTTAATATCGCCATTGTATTGCAGGCCTACCGGCTGCAGGTTAGCACCCCGCTTAACCAGCAAACTGTATTCAAAACCGGCTTTTTCATCGGTAGCGAAATGGTAAATAACATCGATACCGGGATACATATTGCGGTAGGTGATTGTCCGGTAACCGAAGGCTTTTTCTTTGATCAGCCCATAAGTATGGTATGCCTCTGTTTTATCTTCTGCCAGTACAGTTGCCTCTCCCCCTGCTCCCGTCCATTCCATGGTGATCACCCGGTCAGTCACTTTTCTTCGTTTTTCAATCTCTTCTTCAGGAAGTCCCTGCCGTTCCAGTTTACGCTCTTCGCGGTGTGGCAGCTTTTCAATCTTACGTTGTAAAAAGATCACTCCTTTAGAAGTGAATAATGCCATCATATCGGGCCCCTCATACCCATATTCTATCGTGCCCATGTACTCATATCCCTTCATGGTTCGACCATACTGGCCTATGTTGCGGATAAATGCAGCGGTATTGGCAACCTGGTTTTTAAAGTTACCCACCGCTTTCGGCAGGCTGTGCTGTGCCTGGACGCAGCTGAATACAGCGGTTCCCAGCAGCAGGTAAAGGCTGAGTAAGCCTTCCAGCCAACGTTTTGCAGTGTGTGTCTTTCTCATCAAGCGTGGATCTGTTGACTAAAAATTGAAAAATAATGTTAGAACAGCAATTATTCCCCCCCAAACAGGCATTAACAACCCCTGAACGGGAATAATAGCACCGTAAACCAAGGGCCGATGCCGGCAATTACCGGCATTGCTCTTTCTGTTCCCGGTTTTAGGAGCAAAACGTATCTTTGCGCTCCCCTGCCCCGACAGTGTAAAATCACGCTAAATAAAACCGGTGGCCGGGTAAAATTTTACGCACATGAAGTGGTTGAATCTTGTTATTAAATATCGTTTGTGGCTGGGTATTGGTTTCCTCGGACTGGCAATTTTTACTCATTTACAAACCAGTTTCTGGCCTTCCTTTGTATTGTACTTTATTGCCGTGGTACTCATTGTTGGTCATTTTCTTTTCGGGCCCATGCGCCTTATTCAATCGTATATGGAAGAGGGAGACATGGAAGGCGCCAAAAAAGTGGTGGATTCCATCTGGTTTCCCGGACTCCTGATCAAACCGGTTCGCTCTGTATATTATACTGTGAAAGGCAACCTGGCCATGGTAGCCCAGGATTTTGATAATGCTGAGGCCATGATGAAAAAAAGTCTTTCCCTTGGTGGTGGTTCACTCACCAAACAGGCCGAAGGCCCTAATAAGTTACAACTGGGAATGCTCAGCATGCAGAAAGGAGATGTAAAACAGGCCGAAAGCTATATCCGCCAGGCCATCCGGGCCGGGTTACCCGATAATGAGAACAATGCCATGGCCTACCTGCAGCTTTGCTCCATCATGATGAACAAAAGGGAGTTCAGGGCGGCGAAGGATTATTTCCGCAAAGCAAAAAGCTTTAAACCCAGCACCCCGCAGATCGTTGACCAGATCAAACAGATTGAGAAGTATATCACCAGGATGCCGGGGTAGGGATCGTTGAAGTTTAGGTTTGAGGTTTATGGCTTGAAGTTGCGTCTTCTTCTGTTTGAGGTTCTTTAACATCAAACATCAGACCTGAAACCTGAAACTGCTCCGAATAATTCCTCCACTTTCTTCCGCCGGTATTCAAATATCTTCCCGAGTTTTGTCCGCACAAACAATCCGTTCGCCACATCTCCCAGGAACCAAAGCGGTAATTTATAGTGTACAATATCCGTCATCTCCACTCCCCCATCTATTACCTTAAAATGATGCTGGTGATGCCACATACTGTACGGGCCATAGCGCTGCTCGTCCACAAAATATTTTTTGTCTTCCACGTGGGTGATTTCCGTCATCCAGTATAACGGAATGCCGGCAACGGGACTCACCTTGTATTCAATGATCTGACCAGCATACATTTTTTCGCCATGATGCCGGGAAATGATCCGGAAATTCATGCCTCCCGGGGTGATTTTTTGAAGATTGCCCGGATTGCTGAAAAAAGACCAGGCCTCGTCAATACCAATGGGTATCGTTTGAACGGTTTGAAGAGAATAAACTTTACTCATGCCAGTTCATAACAATGCAGGGAGTATTTTGTTTTCAGAAAAATGATTTACCTACTTTTATCAGGCTATAACCAGTTAATTCACCGTTACATGAAACACCCCGCTCCCTCCGGCCTTGTGCAAATGCTCATCACCAACCCGCTCTATTTTTTTTTACTGCCTGCCCTGCTCTGCATTTTCTGCCAGCCGTCTTCCGCCCAGGATATTGAAAAATACGTAACCCAATATACCGTTTCCATCCGGTCGGTTGCCCCCGACTCGGCCGGTTATTCCGACCTGGAAGCATTCGGCAACGCCATTGGTGATGCACGGATTGTGATGCTGGGAGAACAGGATCATGGCGATGCACCCGCCTTTCTTGCCAAAACAAGATTGATACGCTACCTCCACGAAAAAAAAGGATTTACGGTACTCGCCTTTGAGGCTGATTTTTTCGGGCTTAATAACGGGTGGGACCAGGCTGATAAAAACAATCCTTATTTCTTCTTGCAGGCCAATATATTTCCGCTCTGGACATTTTGTGATGCCTGCAACTACTTATTCAGATCATATATCCCGCAAACACAGCAAACAGCCGATCCGCTGCAGGTATCGGGCTTTGATGACCAGATGGTGTTGCAGTTCTCAAAATCTTTCCTCACTAAAAAACTGGACAGCGTGCTGCGATCGCACAACCTCCCCGTCACCCACGACCCGGATTACGAATCGAAGATCATTCCCCTGGTGGACTCCTGCAGGAGAACCAGCCTTAGCAAAGAGTCGTTGTTCGACGAACAGCGCAATTATCTCCTTCGCATCAAAGAGGAATTGGGAAAAGCAATACCGCCCAACGATTTCTGGATGCTGGTGGTTGATAACCTTATCGCTGAAAGCAACCAGCACCGTTCTGCAAAAAACGATGGCAGCCAAATAAGCTTCAGGGATGAACAGATGGCCCAAAACCTGTTATGGCTGGCCACTGTTAAATACGCCGGAAAGAAGATCATTGTGTGGGCACAAAACGGGCATGTAGCCAAACCCGGTAATTTCAACGACAGCTGGCAGGACAACATACATTACATGGGAAGGGTTTTTGACGGGATCAAGCCTCCGTCACTCAAGACCTATGTACTTGGTTTTACTTCCTACGAAGGGGAAGCCGGACGGATCGGGACCAAAACCTTTGACGTGATGAAACCGAAAAAAAATGCTTTTGAAAGCTGGGTGCCCGATTCGATGAACTATGCGTTTACCGATTTCACTTCTTTCCGCAACACCAATCCCGGGGTTGACGTAAATTTCCGGCTGAAAGGGCTGGGCCATACGTACCTTCACAAAGGTTCGGCATGGCACCGGATATTTGATGGAATATTTTTTATCCGAAAAATGTATCCCTGCAACCAGGGATCCCGTTAGCGTTTATCAGTTATGCGTGCATATAAAGAGTTACTGCAATTAAAATTCAATGAAGAATATCAAAAGCTGAACGATGCCCAGCGCCGTGCAGTAGATACCATTGAAGGCCCGGTGATGGTGATCGCCGGCCCGGGTACAGGCAAAACCCAGATACTGGCCGCCCGTATCGGGAAGATATTGCTGGAAACAGATGCCCTGCCGGAAAACATTCTTTGCCTTACTTACACCGACGCAGGCACCATCGCCATGCGACGGCGCCTGCTGCAGTTCATCGGCGCTGATGCATACAAGGTAAACATCTATACCTTCCACGCTTTCTGCAACGATGTGATACAGGATAACCTTTCGCTCTTTGAAAAAACATCGCTGGATGCCATCTCCGAACTTGAAAGCATCCAGCTGTTCAAAAACCTCATCGATTCCTTTCCCAAAAACCACCCGCTGAAGCGGTACCGCGGCGATGTGTACTTCGAAATCAACAATCTCCGGCACCTGTTCTCTGCCATGAAACGGGAAGGGTGGACCCCGGCGTTCATCAGCGGTAAAATTGATGAATACATTGCTGATCTTCCCAGCCGGGATGAATACATTGCGAAACGGGCGGTGAAAGAATTCAAAAAAGGCGATGTACGCACCGACAAGATCGCCGAGGAAACAGAACGGATGGAAAAACTGCGGGCAGCGGTGAACGAGTTTGAGCATTATCAAACCCTGATGCGCAAAAAAAACCGCTATGACTTCGACGACATGATCAACTGGGTGATCCGGGCTTTTGAAGAAAACAAAGACCTGCTGTCGGCCTACCAGGAAAAATTCCAGTACGTGCTGGTGGACGAATACCAGGATACCAGCGGCATCCAGAACCGGCTGGTTCACCTGCTTATTAATTACTGGGACAGGCCCAATGTGTTTGTGGTGGGGGATGATGACCAGAGCATCTATCGTTTCCAGGGCGCCAACGTGGAGAACATGCTGGGTTTTGCAGAAGCCTATACCAAAGACCTGCTTACCGTAGTGCTTGCCCACAATTACCGCAGCACACAGCCAATTCTCGACATTTCAAAAACACTCATTAATCAAAACGAAGAAAGACTGGTAAAAAAGATTGATGGCCTGAGTAAGGAACTTACTTCGTCCAACGAAAAAATCGCTCATCTTACCAACCAGCCTGAAATACACGAATACAATACGGTGAAAGAGGAAATGGCCGGCATTACCAACCGCATCGGCGCTTTACTGAACGAAGGAATACTGCCAGGCCGCATCGCCGTGCTGTACAGGGAAAATAAATACGGGGAGGAACTGGCTTCGTATTTCCGGCAGAAGGAAATCCCGGTGTACAGCAAGCGAAGCATCAATATACTGGAGCAACCCTTTGTTCAGAAACTCATTCAGCTGCTGCGGTATTTAAATGCCGAACACGACATCCCTTATGGCGGTGATGAAATGCTGTTCGAGATCCTGCACTACGATTTTTACCGGATTCCCGCCATCAACATTGCCAAGCTCACGGTGGAAACAAACCAGAAGCGGTACAATGATCCGTCTGTTTCGCTGAGAAAGCTATTATACGATAAAGCCAATGCACCCGCCAAAGACCTGTTCGACAGCGGGCTCCCTGCTTCTCTTAAAAAGATCAGCGCCGTTCTTGAACAACTGATCGCGGATGTTCCGAACGTTACATTACAGCAACTGTTTTCCAACATCATCCAGCAGGCAGGTATTGTTAATTATATACTGCACAGTGCAGAAAAGATCCGGCTGCTGCAACTGCTTACGGCTTTTTTCGATTTCATCAAAGACGAAACAGGGCGCAACCCGGCACTTAAACTGAAGGACCTTATTTCCATCATCGACCTGATGGAGAAAGAAGGCCTCCCCATATCCCTGGTACAGGTGGCCGGTAACGACAAAGGCGTGAATCTCCTCACCGCCCACGGAAGCAAAGGGCTGGAATTTGAATACGTTTTCATTGCAGGCGTCAACGCAACGGCCTGGGAGAAAAAAAGAAAGCCGGGCGGCGGGTATAAATATCCCGATACATTATTCTCTTCCCAGCCTCAGTCATCCGATGAAGAGGAACTGCGCAGGCTGTTCTATGTGGCACTCACCAGGGCCGAGAAACATTTATACATTTCGTACGCTAAATTTAAAAACGACGGCAAAGAAATGGAGCCCTCTATGTTTATTGCTGAAATACAGCAGCAGCACAACATGCCGTTTGAAAAGATCAGTCTGCAGGCAGAGGAAATGGCAGCTTTCGGACTGTTACAGCTGAACGCACAGGCGCCGGAAATTGAAAAAGCTGAAGAAGATTTTATTTCGGGGTTGCTCGAAAAATTTGTCATGAACGTTACGGCACTGAGCAATTACCTCCATTGCCCGCTGGAGTTTTATTACAAAAACCTCATCCGCATACCTACCGGCAAAAGCGAAGCCACCGAGTTCGGCAGTGCGGTACACCATGCGCTGGAACGCCTGTTCCGGAAAATGCAGGAAAGCAAACCCGAGCGTTTCCCGCCCGTAGACGAGGTGATTGCCGACTTCAACTGGTACATGAACCGTCACCGGGAACATTTTACCAAAGAAGCCTTCCTCCGCCGGATGGAATACGGTGATGAAGTACTGCGGAATTATTATGCCGGTTATGTGAACAGCTGGAACAAAGTGGTGGCGGTGGAACGCAATATCCGCGGCGTGGTAATGAACGGGGTTCCGCTCAAAGGCAAACTCGACAAACTGGAATTTGACGGCAAGAATGTGAATGTAGTGGATTATAAAACCGGCGATATCGACAAGGCAATTCCCAAGCTGAAGCAGCCGCACGAAAAGGATCCCAACGGAGGTGATTACTGGCGGCAGGCTGTGTTTTATAAAATTCTTGTTGACAATTATGAACAGAAAGAGTGGCGGGTGATCAGCACTGAATTTGATTTTATTGAACCGGATAAAAAGAAGGAATACCGCAAGATCAAGATAGTGATCACCCCGCAGGATATTGAAACCGTGAAGCAGCAGATCAGCACGGTTTGGGAAAAAATCCAGAACCGGGATTTTTATACCGGCTGTGGTAAAGCGGATTGCCACTGGTGCAGTTTCATCAAAGACAATAACCTGGCTGTGGCATTGCACGAACTGGAAGCGGCAGAAACAGAAGATATTTAACAGATTCTCCCCACTTACCTGGAACAGGAATAGGGTAAAGAAGTTAAGTTTGCACTTTAAAATGAATGGATGAGACCAACCCGGTTCCTTTATTTTCTTATTATTGCCTGCACGCTTTACGGACTGGCTGTTTACAATGCAGGCTGTGCACAGATTGGCGCCCCCACCGGCGGACCGAGGGATACCATACCACCATCACTGGTGAGCGCTTCTCCCAAAATAAACAGCGTGAATGTTACCGGCAACCGGATCACCCTCACCTTTAATGAATACATTGAGGTAAAAGAAGCGCAAACCAATGTTCTCATTTCTCCTTTCCCCAGGCGGCAGCCCCAGGTTGATTACAAATTAAAAACCGTAACGGTAAAACTGCGTGACACCCTGCTGCCCAATACCACCTACAGCATCAACTTCGGTAAAGCGATTGTTGATAATAACGAAGGAAATCCTTACAAGGATTTCACGTATGTGTTTTCAACAGGCAGCACGATTGATTCGCTGATGCTGGATGGAAAAGTATTGATTGCCGAAACCGGCAAAGCCGACAGTACTCTCGTTGTTTTATTATACCGCAATGCCGATGATTCCACGGTACAGAAAAGAAAACCCGATTACCTGGCAAGGCTTTCCGGCGATGGCAGCTTCAGCTTCCTGAACCTGCCGGCAGGAAAATTCAGGGTGTATGCACTGAAAGACGGGGACGGTGGAAAAACCTACAATTCAAAGAAAGAATTATTTGCCTTTGCTGATACAGATGTAATGGTGGGCGACAGCACCCCCCCCGTATTATTATATGCTTCGGCCCTGGAAAAAGAAAAACAGGCCGCCGGCAGTTCCAAACCACCGGTTGAAAAGAAGCTGCGTTTCTCCCTGCCGCCCACCTTCCAGTCGCAGGACCTGCTCACTCCTTTTGAAATCAGTTTCAATAAACCGCTTAAAAAATTCGATACCACAAAGCTGCACCTTGTTGATACCAGCTTTAAGCTCCAGTCTGCCGGCTGGCGCATCGACAGCAGCCGTACAAAAGTTACCATGCTGGTAAACTGGCAACCCGAATTTCCTTACCAGCTGGTGATGGATACCACGGCTTTTTCCGATTCGGCGGATAACCGACTGACCAAACAGGATACCATCCGTTTTGTAACCAAAAAGCCGGAAGACTATGGCAATGTGGTACTGCGGTTCAGTAATCTTAACCTGGCCAAAAACCCGGTGCTGCAGTTTGTGCAGGGCGAAGAGGTGAAGCTCAGTTTCCCGGTAAAATCGAATCAATGGAGCAACAAAATGATGTATCCCGGCGAATACGAAGTACGGATTTTGTACGACAGCAACCAGAACGGCCGCTGGGACCATGGCGATTATTCAAAAAAACTCCAACCCGAAAAGGTTACAGCCCTTCCGCAAAAACTTTCTGTACGGGCCAACTGGGATAATGAACGGGACATAAAGCTGTAATGGATAATTTTAATAGTTGATAACTGATCAGGATTCTCCCATAAACCGTTTCCATACTTCGAACTGCAATGAATTAAAAAATTTACCAATTATCCATTACCGCATTATCCATTAACTTTATTCCATGATTTTCTCCTCTTCTCTTTTAGAAAATGCGGTGAATGAATTTGCCAAACTGCCTGGCATCGGTAAAAAGACGGCCCTGCGCCTGGTGCTGCACCTGGTAAAACAGGATGCAGCGGAAGTAACGTTATTCAGCGATACGCTGGCCAAAATGAGGAATGAGATCAAATTCTGCAAACGCTGCTACAATATTTCCGATAAAGAACTCTGCAATATCTGCAGCAATCCCCTTCGCCGGCAGGATATGCTGTGCGTGGTGGAGAATATCCGGGATGTGATTGCCATTGAAAGCACCCAGCAGTTCAACGGCATCTATCACGTGCTTGGCGGCATCATTTCTCCCCTGGATGGCATCGGCCCCGAAGAACTGACCATTGATGCATTGGTTGACCGCATCAAAAAAGAAGAAACCACCGAGATCATCTTTGCCCTTAGTCCCACCATACAGGGTGACACCACTATTTATTATATCAGTAAAAAACTGTCCGCATCGGGCCCGGTGCCCGCCCCCGTAAAGATCACCACCATTGCCCGGGGTATTTCCTTTGGCGGCGAACTGGAATATGCCGATGAGATGACCCTTGCCAAAAGCATCAGCAACCGCATCCCCGTTGAAAATTTTATCCTCTCCGGCAGTTAACATAGCAACCTTTTTCGGTATGTTTCCGTTTCGTACTCTGCGATGAGTAAGAAAAAAATCCTTTTGTGGGCATTGCTTGCTGTTGGCCTCACTGGGGCGGCCGTAGGATATATGATCTGGAATAAACCGCACAAAGACGTGAAAGATGCGGATGCCTTACGTGTTGCGGCCACCGAACTGTATAACCGTTTCAGTACCGACTCGGCAAAGGCCAGATCCCTGTACACGGATAAAATACTTGAAATAAGCGGGGAGATCTCAAAGCTTTCGGTCAACCTGCAAAACCAGCAGATCATCCTGTTAAAAACACCCGTTACCGGCGCCTACGTCAATTGCACCATGGAAGAAAAAGCCGAAGGACTTAAAGAGGGCGCCCCTGTTCTGATCAAGGGAATATGCAGCGGGTACATGGGCGGAGACGCCGATATGGGCTTACCCGGCGATGTATTTATTGTACGAGGTTATCCATCCAATAAATAAGTTATTCATGAAAAAGATCAAGGCACTTGTCTTCCTGTTGTTTGTTTTTTGCCTGGGCGGAAAAGCCCAGCTGTATTTTACCAAAAACGGTTCTGTTTCTTTTTTCTCTTCCACTCCCATGGAAGACATCCGGGCCGGCAACAACCAGGTGATCAGCATTCTCAATACCGGCAGCGGAGAGATCCAGTTTTCCCTGCTCAACAATGCCTTTCATTTTAAAAAAGCCCTGATGGAAGAACACTTTAACGAAGAGTATATAGAAAGCGCCCAGTATCCCAAGTCTACCTTTAAGGGAACCATCAGCAACCTGAAGGAGGTAAATTTCAGTAAAGACGGTATATACAACATCACGGTATCCGGAAGCCTCAATCTTCACGGGGTAACCAAATCCATATCGGTGCCCGGCAAGCTAACCGTAAAGGGAAACAGCCTGTCGGCCAGTTCGGTATTTAAGATCAGGACCAAAGATTATAATATTAAAATCCCGGCGGCAGTAAAGAACAATATCGCCGAAACCGTTGAACTCACCGTAAACTGCAGTTACGAGAAGAAGTAAGCGGTTTTTGTCAAATCATTCCCATACACTATTTTTGTACCAGCTACAGGCGGATTTGTTTATTGTTCGGCCATAATCCTGGTGCCGCGTTTATCGAAGCATCGAAGGAACAGAACTAATAAACGTTACAAAACTCTTACATAGTTTTTCCGGCGTTTATTGATTCCATTGGCTTGCTTCATGCCTGTACCGTTTCGTTCACTATTAAATAACATGGGTATGGACATCCGTAAAGAATTAGAAAAGAGGATACTCATCATTGATGGGGCCATGGGCACCATGATACAGCGTCATAAACCCACCGAAGAAACTTATCGGGGCGAACGGTTTAAAGACTGGCCCTGCGATGTTAAGAACAACAGCGACATCCTCAACCTCACCCAGCCGCAGATCATCGAAGGCATTCACCGGCAGTACCTGGAAGCCGGGGCGGATATCATTGAAACCAACACTTTTGCCGGCACCTCCATTGCCCAGGAAGATTTTAAACTGGAAGAATTTGTATACGAGATAAACGTGGAAGGCGCCAAAATAGCCCGGAAGGCAGCAGATGAATACACGGCCAAAGATCCATCCAAACCAAGGTTTGTAGCGGGAGCCATCGGGCCGCTGAACAGAACCCTGAGCCTGTCACCCGACGTAAACAATCCCGGCTACCGGGCCGTTACCTTCGACCAGGTGGTGAATGCGTATTACGAGCAGGTGAAGGGATTGGTGGATGGCGGTGTTGACCTGTTCCTGATAGAAACCATCTTTGATACACTGAATGCAAAAGCAGCCATCTTCGCCATAAAAAAATATTATAAGGATACCGGTAAACCGGAATTGCCCATTTCCATCAGCGGCACCATCACTGATGCCAGCGGAAGAACGCTGAGCGGGCAAACGCTGGAAGCTTTTTATATTTCCGTGATGCATGCAAAACCTTTAAGCATCGGGCTCAATTGCGCTTTGGGTGCAAAAGAAATGCGCCCCCACATTGAAGAGTTGTCCCAGATTGCAAACTGTTATGTTTCTGCCTACCCCAATGCCGGCCTGCCCAATGCCATGGGCGAGTATGATGAACAGCCGGAGGATACCGGTCATTACCTGGAAGAATGGGCGCAGGAAGGCTGGGTAAACATCGTGGGCGGATGCTGCGGCACCACCCCGGATCATATCCGGCATATTGCGGAACATGTAATGAATATCAAACCTAGAGAGTTACCTGTTGTTGAAACAGAATTAGCGACCGCATAAGAATCATGAGCACAACCATCAAACCATACAGCCGGTTCAGCGGACTGGAACCGCTGATCGTTCGCCCGGAAACAAACTTCATCAATGTAGGTGAACGTACCAATGTAACCGGCAGTAAAAAGTTCGCACGGCTTATTAAAGAAAATAAGTACGAAGAAGCATTGAGCGTTGCCCGCCAGCAGGTGGAGAACGGCGCCCAGGTGATCGACGTAAACATGGACGATGCCCTGCTCGACGGTGTGCAGGCCATGACCACCTTCATCAACCTGCTGCAAAGCGAACCGGATATTGCTAAAATCCCGGTGATGCTCGACTCCTCCAAATTCGAAATCATCGAAGCAGGGCTGAAATGCATTCAGGGCAAATGCATCGTAAACTCCATCTCGATGAAAGAAGGAGAAGCGAAGTTTATTGAACAGGCCATTACCTGCCGCATGTACGGGGCTGCTGTTATTGTAATGGCTTTTGACGAAAAGGGACAGGCCGACACCAGGGACCGTAAAGTGGAGATCTGCCACCGGGCTTATAAAATCCTGACCAGGCAGGTGGGTTTCGATCCACAGGACATCATCTTCGACCCCAACATTTTTGCCATAGCAACGGGACTGGAAGAACACAATAATTATGGCGTTGACTTTATTGAAGCAACCAGGGAGATCAAGAAACTGATGCCGCTCACCAAAGTAAGCGGCGGTGTGAGCAACCTCTCTTTCTCTTTCCGGGGCAACGAACCCGTGAGAGAAGCGATGCATAGTGTTTTTCTGTATTATGCCATCCAGGCAGGGATGGACATGGGCATCGTAAATGCCGGCCAGCTGGTGGTGTATGATGAAATAGAACCCCGGTTACGGAATCTTTGTGAAGACGTAATCCTTAACCGGAATAACGACAACAATGAAGCCACTGAAAAACTGATCGCCTTTGCCGAAACCGTAAAGGCTACCGGTAAGGAAGAAAAGAAAGACGATGTATGGCGCAGCACGTCTGTTGAGGAAAGACTGAAACATGCGCTGGTGAACGGCATCACTGATTATATTGATGCCGACACGGAAGAAGCGAGGCAAAAATACCCAAGGCCGCTGGACGTGATTGAAGGCCCATTGATGGCCGGCATGGACGTGGTGGGTGATTTGTTCGGAAGCGGCAAAATGTTCCTGCCGCAGGTGGTGAAGAGTGCACGGGTGATGAAAAAATCTGTAGCCGTACTCACTCCCTATATTGAACAGGAAAAGGAAGACCGCAAACAGGCACACCTTGCGGCAGGAACTGTTAATGAAGAAGCGGCAGGAGCGGCAAAGATCCTGCTGGCCACCGTAAAGGGTGATGTGCATGATATCGGCAAGAATATCGTAGGGGTGGTTCTTGGCTGTAATGGTTATGAAATAAAAGACCTGGGCGTAATGGTGCCTGCCGATAAGATACTGGATGAAGCAGAAAAATTCGGGGCAGATATTATCGGCCTGTCCGGCCTGATCACTCCTTCACTGGATGAAATGGTGCATGTGGCACACGAAATGAAACGCCGCAATATGAAGCAGCCTTTGCTGATCGGCGGAGCCACCACTTCCCGCATGCATACCGCCGTAAAAATCGCCCCGCAGTATGACAAAGGTGTGGTGCATGTACTGGATGCATCCAGGAGTGTTACCGTGGCGGGGAACCTGCTTAATGATGAGCAGAAAAAAGACTTCCTGGCTGACATAAGAACTGAATATAAAAAACTGAAAGAAGACTTTGAGAATAAAAAACAGGTAAAACAATTCTTATCCTTTTCCGAAGCGCAAAAGAATGCCACTAGAATCAACTGGTCATTGTACCAGCCGGTTGCTCCCTCATTCACCGGGGCTAAACAATTCAGCAACTATGATCTTGCTGAAATAAGAAAATACATTGACTGGCAGCCCTTCTTCATTGCCTGGGAACTTCATGGAAAATTTCCGCAGATACTGAGCGATGAAAAAGTGGGCGTGGAAGCCACCAAGCTTTACCATGATGCCAATGCGCTGCTGGATAAGATCGTTGCGGAGAAATGGCTGACCGCCACCGGTGTCACAGGATTCTGGCCTGCATCCAAAGTAGCGCCGGATACCGTGGATGTGCTTTCACCGAATGGTGTTGTAAAACTGGAATTCCTCCGCCAGCAAATAAAAAAAGCAGATGGACAGCCAAATATTTCATTGGCGGATTTTATTGTGCCGGCAGAAGAAAAACAGCAGGATCATATCGGCGCATTCAGCGTAACCATCAAAGGCATTGAAGAACACATCAAAGGTTTTGAATCGCAGCACGACGATTACAATAAGATCATGCTGCAGGCATTGGCCGACCGGCTGGCCGAAGCGTTTGCTGAATGCCTGCATGAAAAGACAAGAAAAGAATTATGGGGTTACGAAAAGAACGAGCAGCTCAGCAATGAACAGCTGATCAAAGAAGAATACACGGGTATCCGCCCGGCGCCCGGGTATCCTGCCTGTCCGGACCATACAGAAAAATACAAACTGTTCAGCCTGCTGGGTGGTGAAGAAATCACCGGTATCCACCTGACTGAATCGCTGGCCATGTATCCCGCTGCCAGTGTGTGCGGCTGGTATTTTGCCAATCCTGAAAGCAAATACTTCGGCGTGGGTAAAATCAATGAAGACCAGCTGAAAGATTATGCCGCAAGAAAAAAAATGAGCCTGGAAGAAATCACCCGCTGGCTAAGGCCGGTGCTGGAATAAACAATCAGGTAAGCCGGTTAAGTTCCAGCCGGTTGATGATATTAAAGACCAGCAGGATGGTAAGAAAATAATCTTTGATCTCTTCCTTATCCCGCAGTCCTTTCCGGGGCGGCTCCAGGAGGTTTTCCTCAAAGGGAACAGCGATGTAGCATTTCCCGTTTACAAAAGACAGCACCATTTCCCTGTCCAGCTTTTCCCGTATCAGCAGGATATGATCCATCATGTGATAGGAAAGAATGAGCGATGCTTCCTCCACGCTGGTGGTATAAACAGAATAATACCGGTTGAATGCTTCGTGCCCGGTATTCACCCGCTGAACCTGCGGCAGTGGAAACATGCGGTAGTGTTCGTCGGCCATGCTGGAAGGAAGCTGGGAATTTCCTTTGGCCCACAGGTATGTTCCGCCGGTAAAAGACGGGTTGATCCGGGCGCAGAAGAATAAGCCCTTGAAAATATAAGATACCCCGGCGGCGTCTTCCACCCATGATTTCACTTCCGAACAGTGGAACGACAGGCCGTTGTACACACTTTCCCAGTAATCATCCCCGTCGAAATGAGTAAAGCGGCGCCGGAACAGCCCGCTGGACTTATACTCTTTTTTTGAAACAAAACCCATGGGCTTGTATATGGCCGATGGATAGATATACGTGATGATGGGTCCGATGATCTTCTCTTTGAAATTATCCGTATACCGGTCGGAATACCTGGCTGAAAAATAAACCCCCACAATGCACATAATGAGCATGGCCACCGCCAGGATGTGCCCGATGGGAAGCAGTTTGACATAATACAACAGGAAACAGGTCACCATCCCGATGGCAGTGAAATACGTGAAGCGCTTCCAGTTGGACGCAGCGGATTCATCGTGATTCAGTTCTTCCAGGCTGGGCTGGATCCTGATGGTATAGAAATCCTCAAAATTCTTTATCTCATCCATATTCGGGTACTGAATTTATTTCTTTTTTGTAACTATGCACTGTTAATATTTACAACGGTTTCATATGCGTATCATCTCATACAATGTAAACGGCATTCGTGCTGCGTTAAAGAAAGGATTTATCGATTGGCTCAAAACAAACCCGGCCGATATCATCTGCCTGCAGGAAACAAAAGCCAATAAAGACGATGTTGATGTCAAACAGCTGGAAGCGCTGGGTTTTCATCATTACTGGTTCAGTGCCCAAAAAAAAGGATACAGTGGCGTAGCCGTATTCTCTAAAAAGAAACCGGATAATGTGGTGTATGGTAATGGCCATTCGCCCAGCGACGATGAAGGCCGGGTGATCCAGCTTGATTTCGGCGATATCCGCCTCATCAATGCCTATTTCCCCAGCGGTACCAGCGGTGATGAACGCCAGCAGTTCAAATATGTGTGGCTGGATGAGTTTCATGCATACCTGAACAAACTGAAAAAGAAATTCCCTAAGATTGTGCTGGTGGGTGATTACAATATTGCTCATAAAGAGATCGATATTCACGACCCGAAAGGCAACAAGAACAGCAGTGGTTTTTTGCCCGAAGAACGGGAATGGCTCAGCAAATTCCTCGACAGCGGCTGGGTAGATACCTTCCGGGAGTTTCACCCCGAACCGCACCGTTACAGCTGGTGGAGCCAGCGGTTTCCGTCGGTGAGGCTGAACAACAAAGGCTGGCGCATAGATTATATCACCGTAACCGAGCCCCTGCGGAAACAGGTAAAGGATGCCGATATCTTTCCGGATGTGAAGCACAGCGATCATTGTCCCATTTATGTTGAGATAAAAGAAAAGTAATGATCATCTACAACGTCACCATCAAAGTACAGGAATCCATTAAGGCAGAATGGCTGACCTGGCTGAAAGCAGAGCATATCCCTGAAGTGATCGCTACCGGCTGTTTTACCCATGCCGTGATCCTGCAGTTGCTGGAAGTAGATACCTCCGAAGGTCCCACGTATGCCATCCAGTACCATGCTGAAAGCAAGGGCTTATACAACAATTACATCGAAAACCATGCACCCGGGATGCGCCGGAAAAGCTTTGATAAATGGGGCGACCGGTTCATTGCTTTCCGGTCGGTGATGCAGGTTGTTAACTAAATGTGCAAAACAAACCGTCTTCATTTTTTTGTATTCCTCCCGCTTTTTATACCCCCTAAAAACCGCACGGGCAGAGGATTTCAGCGGCGGCAATCCTGAAATCCTTTACTGTAAAGGGTTTTATTGATTCTTCATTCCGCTGCCGGAAAATTTACGGAGGCCGGCATCAGGCAGAATCCTTGTCAAATGCGGTTTTCAGCCAATCCCTACAAAAAAGAAAATTCACAAAAAAAATTTTGTTGCAATCAAAAACCGTATATATTTGTCGCACATTAAAATTCAAAAAAAATTATCATGAACAAAGCTGAATTGATTTCAAAACTTGCTGATGATGCAGGTATTACAAAAACTCAGGCAAACGATGCTTTAGATTCTTTTGTAGAAGCAGTAACTAAAACATTAAAAGGTGGCGGTAAAGTAACATTGGTTGGATTTGGTACTTTCTCTGTATCAAAAAGAGCTGCCCGTAACGGCCGCAATCCTCAAACAGGTGCTGTGATCAAAATCAAAGCAAAAAAGGTTGCCAAGTTTAAAGCCGGTAAGGAATTATCAGCTAAACTGTAATGGTGTATCTACCACATTAAAAAGCAAGGCGCCGAGGCACCTTGCTTTTTTTGTACATTCTTATTTTATTATTCACTCAATTTAAATTCATTGTATGGGACGTGGTGATAAAAAAACCAAAAAGGGGAAAATCTCCAAAGGGTCATTTGGTAAATCAAGACCGGCTAAAAAAGTAACAAAGGCAGCACCAAAGAAAAAAGCGGCTGCTAAAAAGAAAGCTTAAGTAACCGGGAATTAGTAATTGTACAAGGCCGGTTCCTCCGGAAGCAATTACTAATTCCTTTTCATTTCAGGGCGCCAGCCGTTCAATCTTCCAGGCATTGCTACCGGTATGCGTATATAAAATCCGGTCGTGCAGCCTGTTTGGCCGCCCCTGCCAGAACTCAACCTTTTCGGGCTTTACCCGGTATCCTCCCCAATGCGGCGGCTTGGGAATTTCCCCGTGTTTGAACCGCTCCATATAATATTCGTAGGTTTCTTTCAACCAGGCCTTACCGGCTACCACCAGGCTTTGCGGTGATGCCCAGGCTCCTATCTTGCTGCCATCAGGCCGGCTGTTGAAATAGGCAATGCTTTCTTCCGTGGTTATTTTTTCTGCCACGCCCGTAATCCGTACCTGGCGCTCCAGTTCCTTCCAGAAAAACACCAGGCAGGCATTGGCATTATGAGCCAGTTCATTTCCCTTTTGGCTGTTGTAATTGGTAAAGAATACAAACCCGTTTTCATCAAATCCTTTCAGGAGGACTATCCGTGCAGCAGGTATTCCCTTTTCATCCACGGTTGCCAGGGTCATGGCATTTACTTCGTAGATATCACTTTTCAGCGCATCGTCCCACCAGCGGCTGAATTGAGCACACGGGTCGGCAGACACGTCTGATTCGTGCAGGGCTTGTTTTTTATATTCGGTACGTATATCGGCTATGGGCAGCATGTGTGTTTATTATACCGTAAAGTTCCTCCAATTGATACAAATAAAAAAGACCTGCGGTGCAGGTTTGGGCGGAGGCTGCATATAAAATCACCCGTTAAATTCACGCAGGTACTTTTGCGACTCCATTGCTTTAACCCGCTCTTTCAGGTCATCCCGCTCCAGGGTCATATTTTCCAGCCTGCTTTCCAGTTCAGCCAGCTTTGAAGCGGCCTGCTCCAACTGGCTGTTCCGCTGGTTCACTTCAGCCAGCTGATATTTTATATCCTCATATTGGGTTTGAAGATAGGCATATTGTTGTGCCAGGTCGTCTATTTTGAACTGAAGTTTACTGGCCTCATTGAGTTCCTGTTTCAGATCGAGGGCCCGCTCTTCGGCGCCTTTTATCTGCAGTTGTTTCTGCCCGATGGTGTCCTCCATGCTTTCAATTTCAGAGAGCCTCCCTTCAAGGTCGCTTCGAAGGGAAGTGGCATTGGCCAGCTCCGCCCGCAGATTGTCCAGCTCCTTTTCCCGTTCGGCAAGCACCAGGTTCAGGTCTTCTATCTGCACCTGCAGGCTATCGTTGGCCGAAACCAGTTTTTTTATCTGTTCCTCTGTAAACATGGTCGTTTTATTGCCCCATAATGGGGTTGGTTCAATATTATAGGATTTGGCCTCTAAAAACAAGAAAACCAGCCCTTTTTTGTACCTTTTAAGCAATAATTTTCTCTGGGGCAGCGTATAGGATTATCCGGGTATCTACCAGATTAAATGCCCGGTGTAAACTTAGCAATAATTGACCGAAGACGAACTCATACGAGGATGTTTAAGGGGGGAACCTTCCTGTCAAAAGGAGGTCTTTCACCGTTTCGCCAGTCGTATGCTCGGCGTATGCCATCGGTATGCCCGGAACAGTGCAGATGCGGAGGACATCTTACAGGATGCATTTATTAAAGTATTTGATAAGATACACCAGTTTAAATCTGAAGGTTCTTTTGAAGGCTGGATACGCAGAATCGTGGTGAATACAGCATTAAAAAAATATTCCTTACGGCGCTATGAGAAAGAGGTGGTGGGTTATGAGATTAAAGACAAGGATGAAAGCGGGATGGAACCCTCTGCGTACAGCCACCTGAGCGAAAAAGACCTGCTTGACCTGATCAACAGCCTGCCCGACGGTTACCGGGTGATTTTTAATTTATACGTGATAGAAGGATTTCAGCATGATGAGATAGCCGACATGCTGGGCATTCAACCGGGCACCAGCCGCAGCCAGCTGGTAAAAGCCCGGAGCATGCTTCAGAAACAGCTAATACAATTACAAAAAGTGGCGGTATGAGCAACAGCCAGCAATTTGATAAATATGTGAAAGAGCAGTTCAGCAACTATGCTCCCGACGTGCACCCACGCATCTGGGAAAATATTGCTGCCCGCAAAGAGAAAAAGAAACCGGCCGGTTTCTGGCAGTTGCTTGCCGGTAACCGGAGCAGAATCATACTCGCTGCCTTGTTACTTGCGGTAAGTACGGGTACAGGCTGGTGGTATTATAACAGCACCCATTCTGCAACCGCTCCTGTTTCTTCATCTGCATCAAAGGAATCATCCGGCAAAACAACAGCTGATGAAAAAAATAATCCAGTTCAAGGTCAGCAGCCGGTTACTGTAAGTGAACAGCCTGTAACAGGCAACACGGTTGACGCTGCTTCCGGTCCGGATAAGCAGAACACCGCCGGTTCTGTCCTTACCAATAAAGATCTTCCGGCAACAGCCGGCACGTCTGGTAACAATGATGCCGGAACAGGGCCCGGCAAAAAAGCTGCGGCAAACACCCGGTCAGTAAGCGCATCCGGTAAACTGCGTATTGATAACGGATCGGTGCAGGCGGATACTGAATCCGCATCAACAGGAATAAATGAAAACATTTCCCGTTCTGCTAAAAAACAAAAAGGAACCGGAAGCAGGTTGAGGATAAATAGTACCGCTGCTGCTTCAGCAGAAACAGACCAGGAAGAAGAATACGCCGTGGGGGGAAGTTTACTCGGCCGCCTGAGCTTTGATGCAGCAATGATGACTGCAAAAAAGAAAGCAAAGAATCCGCTGGCGCTTACCTTTCAGCAAATCGCATTCCTTCCCGACTGCCCTTCGTTTGAAAAAAACGCCTCCGGCAATAAGAAATACCTGGAGATCTATGCCGGACCTGATTATGCATTCCGCAGTTTCAGCGATACCGGCAATTCCGAATACCTGAGAAGAAGAAAAGAAAGCACCCGGTTCAGTTCGGCATTCAGTGCCGGTGTTCGGTATACCCGGGTGTTCAGCAATTCCATGAGTGTGCGTGCCGGGTTCAATTACAGCCAGATCAATGAAAAGTTCACCTTCACACAGGGTAACCTGGTGCAAATAACGTATATCATCGGGTCCAACGGTGATACCCTCGGCAGTTATACCACTACCGGCACCCGCTATAAAACCACCATCAATAAATACCGGAGCTTCGATATTCCGCTTGCCCTGGGTTATGAACTTGGGAACGGCAGGTGGCACGCCAATATCAATGCCGGGGTGGTGGTAAATATTTACAGCTGGCAAAAAGGCGACGTGCTCGACCAATCCTACCAACCTGTGAACATCACCACCGGAAAGAGCTCATCACCCTACCAGTTTAAAACAAATGCCGGCGTTGGTTTCATGGGAGGCGTAGCTGTTTACTATAAACTGAACGACCGGTTTCACCTGATGGCTGAACCTTATTTCCGTTATAATTTTTCACCACTAAATAAAGACAATATCACCCTGAAACAAAAATACCAAACTGCCGGACTGAGAGTTGGCATTCGTGTTGATCTGAAATAACAGGCAGCACAACATGCGCATGAGGTATCTTAAGGAAGTACGGCCTATTAAAACAATAAAGGAATGAACAAGAAAATAATCATACCAGTGCTGGCAGCCGGAATACTGATCTTCAGTTCCTGCCAAAAAAGCTCTGATATTTTTGTACCGGACCCCGGCCAGGTTAACGGTCCGGATACCATCTGGCAACCAACCATTACCTCTACCATGCCGGTTACCGACCTGCGGAACAGCTTATTATTCTCGCCATATGTTGACAGCATTGAAGTGAATGCAAACATTGCCACAGTAAACACGTCATTTGGTGTACAGGTGAATTTTCCTCCCAATTGCTGCGTAAATGCCGCCGGCCAGGTGATTACCGGAAAAGTGCAGGTGGAAATAATGGTGCTTAAAAAGAAAGGCGACATGATCCGCATGAACAGGCCCACCACCAGCTACGACAGTTTACTGGTTACCGCCGGCGAACTGTTTGTGCGGCTTAAGAAAGACGGTATTCCTGTTCAGCTGGCTCCCAATGCAAAGATCAACATCCGCTATACCGATCTCCCCACCAACACAGCCATGAAACTGTTCTTTGGTGATGAATCCAATCCACAGGCGTTTACCTGGCTGCCCAATACCGACCTGCAGAATAATTTACTGTCGGCCGGCACCCAGGCGTATGAAATATACACCAACCATCTCCGCTGGATCAATGTGGCCTATGGCTACACGACTGCCGGTACGGCAACGGTTCAGGTAGTTGCCGACCTGGCGCCCTATTTCACCAATACAAATACCATTGCATTTACCGTATTCAAAGATTTCCGTTCGGTGGCAGCCATGCATGGCGACGCAATTACAAAGAAATTTAAAAGCCCTACACTGCCTGTGGGCAAAGCCATCACGGTGGTGGTAATATCCAAACAGGCGGGTGATTATTACCTGGGGTATGAAAGCGCTGTTACCATTACTCCCACCTCCGGAACCATTAACCAGGTGGTACCCGTAAGGCCCGTTAAAAAATCTTTACCCGAGATAGTAGCCTATTTAAGTACCCTATAGTCTTAACGTCAGAAAGAAAAAGGCTGCATGAAATCAACATGCAGCCTTTTTCTTTTGAATAACTTTTATATCATGATACCAGGGTTCCAACTTTTTCCCCCGTTACCACTTTAAGCAGGTTTCCTTCCGTGTTCATATCAAAAACAACGATGGGCAAATTATTTTCCATGCACAGGGTAAAGGCAGTCATATCCATCACTTTCAGGTTTTTCTGGATACAGTCGGCAAATGAAATGGTTTCATATTTTGTTGCGGTAGGATCTTTTTCCGGGTCGGCCGTATAAATACCGTTTACCCGGGTTCCTTTTAAAATAACATCGGCCTTTATTTCAATAGCCCGTAAAGAGCCGGCTGTATCTGTTGTAAAGTAGGGGTTACCGGTTCCGGCGCCGAAGATCACCACCCTTCCTTTCTCGAGGTGGCGCATGGCCCGGCGCCGGATATAAGGTTCGGCAATCTGTTCCATTTTAATGGCACTCTGCAGCCGGGTATAAATGCCGGCTTTTTCCAGTCCGCTCTGCACCGCCATGCCATTGATAACCGTTGCCAGCATACCCATATAGTCTCCCTGTGCCCGCTCAATACCGCTGGTGGCTTCATTCATGCCCCGGTAGATATTACCACCACCGATGACAATGGCTACCTGAACGCCCAGGTCGAGGATTGATTTTACATCCTGGGCATAGCGTGCAATAACATCGGGATCGATCCCGAAATTCTTGTCCCCCATTAACGACTCACCGGAAAGTTTCAGCAGTATCCTTTTGTATTTAGGAAGCATCGCAGAGAAATTTTTGCGAAGATAGATGTTTTATCCCGATCACTTACCGGGATTCTTTGACTGCTTTAATGGAATACATCATCGGCAGCTTTTCTCCCATGCCAATAATGCGCCACATCCCGTCTCCGCCCTGTTCCATTTTATTAAAACAATTATACGGCGAAAAGGGGAACTCATTAAACTGTGTGATCTGCAGGCCATGACCAATCAGTGAATTGATGATTTCGGTAAACGGATGATTCCAGCTGTGCTCGGTGGAGCGGATGGGCGCATCCCGGTCGGAGTAAGTACCTGATATTTCTTCGGTAATCACTTCCGTGTTGAAGTAACTGTATTTGATGTATTCAAAGTCATTGTCCATCATCCACATGGCCGGGTGAAAATCGGCGATGTAGAATGTGCCACCCGGTTTTAGAAAATGAGAAACAATGCCAGCCCATTTATCCAGGTCGGGCAGCCAGCCGATGGTACCGTATGAAGTAAAAACGATATCGAATTTTTTATCGAGATGGTCCTTAAGATCGTACACATTACAACTAATGAATTCAGCCGCCGAGCCGATCTCTGCCTTTACTTCATTGGCCAGTCTGATGGCTTCATCGCTCAGGTCAACACCCGTAACTATGGCTCCTTCCCGTTCCCAGCTCATGGTATCCATTCCAAAGTGGCACTGCAGGTGCAGCAGGGATTTTCCGTTTACATCTCCCAGTTCATTCAACTCGATCGGGGTAAGTGATGTTTTTCCTGCCTTAAAAGAAGCCAGGTCATAAAAGGCGGAATCTTTATGTACACCGGTTCGCTTATTCCAGGAGAGGCGGTTTGCCTCAAACATCGATTGATAGTTACTCATGCTTCAAAAGTACACAAAACAAACAAGCCTGTGTAATACAGGCTTGCACTTGTTCAGGCACTATAATGAAGGGGGATTAAAAACCGATAACGGGATCACTTCATCCGGGTGTTCATACACACACGCTTTTAAGCATGCCGTCAGAGCCGCACCAGCTTTCCCTGCTTAATTGGTTGACCATTACAAACAACCTGGTACAGGATCACACCTTTGCCGGCAGCACCGGGTATTACTTCGTTATTACCGGTGACCAGTTTCTGGCGGTGAATCAATCGTCCGTCAGTATTGTACAATAACAATTCGGCTCCGGCGCAGACATTGTTGCTTAACCGGAATCCATCGCTGAACAGGGCGGGATACACAGTTACCTGCCGCTCGGTTTGCCCGATCCGTTCTGTACGGCTGTATGAGGATTTGCCATCCTTATCAACCTGTTTAATGCGGTAATATATTTGTGTTTTATGCTCCAGGCTGCTGATATTATCCGTGTACTGGTACCCGTTCTCCGCCTGGTTTTGGGCCGGCACCTGCTTTACCGGTTGAAAAAGGGTTCCGTCAATACTTCTCTCAATATCAAAATGAGATACGTTTACCTCGTTAGCAGTTTTCCAGTTCAGGCACACATTTCCAGTATTACACTTTTGGGCTGAAAAAGAAAGGAATCTTAATGGAAGTGTAACAAAATTATTTATCACCCAAACTTCACGGCCATATGCTGAAGTTGTTGCTAAAGCAAAAAGTTGGGTTCCTGCAATTGTAAATTTTTCCACCAGGCTTGAGCCAGTGCCGGGTTCAATATCCTGCAATAAAGCAGTTCCCGATAGTGAGCCATCACTGCTCCACGGTTCTGCACCTGCGGCAGCCGTAGTAGCCTGGAAAACAATTTTGTTCCCTGTATTGATAAAATTGGCAAGGTTACTGGAAACGGAGCCGGGATTGATGTCTTTTACCAATATTGTTCCGCCGGGGGTTCCATCTGTTTTCCAAAGTTCCGTTCCATTGGTTATATCCGTTCCCGGAAAGTACAACTGGTTTTGAAAAACCACCATTGATTTCAGCCCACCGGGGGTAAACGTTCCGCCTGCTTCGGTCAATGAAACTGTACCGGCCGCAGTTCCATCAGTTTTCCATAACTTATTTGAAGTACCGTCGTTTGCAATAAAGTACAAATGGTTATTATAAACAATAAAATTAAACGGGTTACTATCTCCAGCACCGGCGTTAATATCCTTCACTATAAACGTTCCTGCTTCGGTTCCATCCGAACGCCACAATTCAACACCGGTAACGCCGTTGCTTTTCCTGAAATAAGCCACATTATTGAACTCGAAAATTTCTGATCCTTCTGGCGAAGAGGGCATGTTTCCCGGATTAATATCTTTCGTTAACACCGTACCTGCCGCAGTTCCATCCGACTTCCATAATTCATAACCATTTACTCCATCATCAGCAAAAAAGAATACCTGATTTCCGATGGTGGTTATACTCCTGGGAGAACTGCCCCCTGTACCAACAACCCGGATAGCTTTTACAAGCGTAGTGCCTGCTGCAGTTCCATCTGTCCGCCATAGTTCAGTTACCGGTCCGTTTAAATCATTTACAGTGCCGTCCCAATATTTAAATCCACCAAGCGTGGCATAAAATCCGCCAACGGAACTTGCAGGGCCCGGGTTCAAATCAATTACAAGGTTTGTTCCGGGTTCTGTTCCATCGCTGTTAAATAATTCCGTTCCATTGGTGCCGTCATTTGCAAAAAAACTAAGCTGATTGTTCAAGACAGAAAGCAAAGCCACACTGCCCCCCGCACTGCCCGCCCGGATATCTTTTACCATAAACGTATTAGCCTCTGTGCCATCCGAAACATGCAATTCATTTCCATTTGTACCATTATTTGCCCTGAAATATAATTTGCCATTAAAAGTAACAAGCTCATCCGGAGCAGATGTGGCAGCACCCGGCCTTATGTCTTTAACCAGTGTAAAAGTTTGTGCATGCAAGATCTCGACAGAAGCTGAAGCTAGAAAAAAAAACAGCACCGAATACGGCAGGTAAAGAAATTTGGGTACATATTTCATAACAACATCCTTAAACTATTTGTGAGCATTATTTTTTAGATTCTCCGATATTTCTCCTGCATTAACTTCCCTGGAAAGAAGATGGTTCCAGAGATTCAAAACTGTCTACAATTCCTGTTTTCTCCTATACACCAATTAGTGTATTTTTATCGGGATTATTATTACTCATCTTTGTAAAAAAAATAACCCGGGCGGCAGCCATGGAGCTTAAAAATGATTTGATTTATATCGCCGATGACCACATCATGGTTGCACAGGGCATCAGCAGCCTGCTGCAGCAATTAGGCTATACCAATAGCCGCATTTTCACCAATGGGGAAGAACTGCTGAAGGCCTGCCATTCAAAAATACCCGCCTGGATTTTTTTAGATGTGTATATGCCGGAAGGTGATGGCATATCCACGTTACAGAAACTGAGGGGAAATGGTTATCAAATGCCGGTGCTGATGTTGTCGATGACGGCAGAAAAAAAATATGTAGATACCAGTATGGAACAGGGGGCCAATGCATACCTGCACAAAAGCTGCGATGCCCTGGAGATCGGTAAAGCCATGGGGGCTATTGAAAAGAACAATAAATACATTTCCACTGCGGTGAATTATATCAATACCTCCACCATTAAGGTAAGTATCAACAGCGAATATTATTTGAAAGAAGCCCTCACAAAGCGGGAGGTGGAAGTGCTTAGCAAGTACTGTGATGGTTTCAGCACCGAAGAGATAGCCCAACAGCTGTTCCTGAGCGCCGCCACCGTGGATACGCACAAGAAAAAAATTATGCAGAAATTCGGTGTAAGCACCCTTTCAAAACTGGTGGCTGTGGCTATAAAAAGTTATTTTGTATGACTCGCTGTTTTTTTCTTTTACTGCTCTTTTACCCAGGCACGACCAATGCTCAGCAATATAAAAATCTTGATGCCATTGCCGACCCCGTTGCTGCTTCTCAAAAAATACATGCTGAGCTGGCAAAAGACCCAGGCAATCCTGAATGGTATTGCCTCCTTGCAGTGAAGAAAAGAATGCTTTCTGAATACGATTCCTGTATTTTTTATAGTAATAAATGCATTGATCTACTTACAAAAAAACCCAACAACAAGTTATTAATAATTGCGCTGGATAACAAAGGAGCTTCCCAATATAATTTAGATGATAAGCATAAAGCAGACACCAACTGGAGACAGGCATTGCAAATAGCTATCCGGGAAAACGACTACGCGGCAACCACCACCCTTGCTACCAGTCTTGGTGCCATTTACCTGGATGAACGTTATTTAACCGATAAAAACATTCATACATTCAGTATAGCTGATTCTTTTTTTGCGATTGCTTACAAAGAGTATAAGGCCAAAGATTCATTGGCGAGTTACCAGGGCTTGCGCACCTTACGGCTAATGGCCACCAGTCTGCAATTTCAGAAAAAATACGACAGCGCTAACTACTATTACAGACAAGTGCTCAGCCTGTCTAAAAACATTAATCCCAACGTTTATTTGCTTGCGTTATCTTTTTATGCCCAGTCACTTAGTGAAATGGGGAAACATGAACAGGCCATTGTTACCATTAAAGAAGCAGCAGAACTTGTTGCGGACAGCGCCGCTATTCTGAAAGACAAAGAGCATATTATGCATGTGTATGGAGAAGTGTTATATGCAAGCGCTAATTATAAAGAGGCTTATTTAGCCATTGACTCCTCCTTTAATTTACTCGCTAACGAATACCAAAGAATAAATACAAAAAGTTATTCAGAATCAGAGTCGAAATTCAGAAACCAGCTATTGCAATACCAGGTACAATTGGAACAGCAAAAGAAAACAAGACTATATTATTTAATTGCAGGACTGGTACTGCTGACAGCCCTAACGCTGCTGTGGCTGTACAGCCGGGCCAACAGGCGCATAACGATGGAAAAAGCACGCCAGAAACAAATAGCCATTGATGCATTTATTGAAGGTGAAGAAAAAGAGAAAGCACGCATCGGGAGAGAACTGCACGATGGTATTGCACAGGAAATTGTAGCCGTTAAGCTCGCTATGCAGCAGGAGAATGCAACCTCCGGATTGGTAAATGAACTGACCCGTATCAGCCTCGACATCCGGAATATATCACATGAACTGATGCCACAAACCTTGAAAGAATTTGGTTTGAAGCTTGCCATTGAAGACATCTGCCAGAAGATACTGGCTCCATCCGGTATCCAATACGAGATTCATTCCATGTTACCCGGTGAACGGATGGAGAATAAAATTGAAATCACCCTCTACCGCATCTTCCAGGAACTGGTACACAACATCATTAAACACAGCCAGGCCACTGAAGTGCTGGTACAGCTGCGCAAAATGAACAATCATGTTGTGCTGGTGGTGGAAGACAACGGCAAGGGCATGACAGAAGATAAAAAGAACGGAATCGGCATCAGCAACCTCAAAAGCAGGGTGCAGCTCCTGGATGGAAACCTGCAATACGATTCCAGTGAAAACGAAGGTACTACCGCCATTGTCCGCGTCCCGGTTTAAAACCGGTTATCGTATCTTTCATTGTTTCTTACATCAGTGCTGCACCAGTAACTTCTGCTCAACCGTGGCTCCGTCAATCAGTATCAGTCTTACCACATAGGTTCCACTGGCAACCCCCGATACGTCCAGGAACGATTGACCTTGTAACACTGAAGTTACCAGCCTGCCGCTCATGTCGTATAAAGCCGCAGCAGTAATATGGTTTCTTCCCACGATGTGCACAAGTGTGCTGGCCGGGTTCGGGTAAATACTTACGCTTACTGTTTCGGAAAGCTTCACCAGCTGCGTATTGCTGAAACTGAATTTCGCATCCACATCCACCTGGCGTATCCGGTAATAATTATTTCCTTTTGCGGGCTGAACATGAATGGCTGTGTAGTTTCCCAGGGCAGATGACAGGTAATTCACCGCTGCAATTTCACGGAAGTTTCTGCCGTCGGTACTCCATTCAATACTGTAATGGCTTACATTCACTTCAGCCGCTACTTTCCAGCTGAGTACTGCCTGTTTATTATTATTGAGCGCCGCAGTAAAGGATAACCATTTCAGCGGAACGATCGTCTGGCTCTTTTCAAGAATGTATTCTGTATTCTCTCCCGTGCAGGTGATGGTATTTGCTGCTGTATTAAGTGTCATAGTTGAAGGGGCAATCCAGGTGGTAACTGCGTTGTGATCCCGCTTCTTCAGTTTCAGGTAAGGTTCGTTGGCAAGGGTTACATAAGGATTACCAGTATAATCATACACCAGCGTATACTGGGCACTTACCGGGTTTACTACAAACACCCCGGCATACCGATGGCTGCCGGCCAGTGTATCCGTCACACCGTTTACGGTATTGGGCCAACTATCTTCTCCATACACATGAATACCATCTGCCGTGCCCGAAGTCAGTGAAGCTGTTACCACATCTGCATTAGTTGCCCCACCCCCATTACCTACATTCAGTGTACCGGCAGATGTGCTGCCGGCATACTGGTAGCTGCTGTATAAACCGATGGGTGCCGAACTCGTGGGCATCGGGTACCAGTTGGTGAAACTCTGTTGCTGAAACACCATGCCATGCACCGTTCCCTTAAAATCATTTACGACCGGGAACAGTACCGAGTTATTGAAATTATTGTCAAACCGGTAATAATGCAGCAGGTTAGCCCAATTGCTTTGCGTTGACCGTATCTTGCTTGCCAGCTGATCTCTTATTTCTGTTTGCGACAGGATTTTATTCCATTCACTCAGCTCATCTAGGTTTCCCGGCCAGGTGTATGCGGCGGATGCTTTATAACCGATGCCTGCTTTAAAACTTTCTAACTGCTGTGGCCAGAAACTGGTTGTTCCAGCGGCTGTTTGAATACCGTTGATATACACCGTATACGTTTTAGCCACCGTATCCCAGGTGAGTGCAAAATGATACCAGCGGTTTGCTGAAAAGTTGTTCAATACCGTAATGGTATCCTGGTAACCGGCAACCGTAGTATCGGTACCAAAGCTCAGCTGTAGTCTTCCATCGGCACGACTAAAGAGTTTTATTCCTTTGTATGCACCCGTTGTATCACGGAAATGAGAAGTACTGAATGCCACTGCCCTTTCCTTTACTGACCCGGCATTTAACCAGAGCATCAGGCTTCCCTGAACCGGGATATTTCCAAGATCACCCAGTTCCGCAAATTCAATTCCACTGTTATTATGCGCATACATGATGCCGCTTCCGGGCAATGTATCGCGGTTTACATTATTGGTATTGGCGCAGGTGAAAACAGGTGTACCATTCGACCCGGAGGTTACATAAGGATTGCTTGCACCCGATGAGCCAAGCCCGGTTAGCGTGAGGTTAGGTCCGTTGGATGATGCATTATTGAATTTATACAAACCCACCAGGTTTGCTTCTGCACCGGTAAGGGAAACATTGAGGTTGGTTCTGATCTGGTCGCCGGTAAGCGCCGTATTCCATATTCTCACTTCACCCACATAGCCGGCAAATTTGCCATAATAAGAACCAATATGCCCGCTGGGATGCAGCACATAACCACTGGCGGCCGCGGTAGCAATCAAAGCACCGTTCTCATACAAGCGCAGTACCCCATTATTACTAACCAGCGATAAGTGTACCCAATCATTCACCGGGTGATTATTGAAGATGATTCTTGCCGGAATGTAATTCGACGCATGTTCATACACGGCAAAACCATTTGTTCCCAAACTGATGCCCACACCGGCGTGCCCGGGCGCATAGTTTGCTTCTCCCTGGTCGGGTCCAAGTACATAACGCTGTCCATCGAATATGCCTCCGTACTGTGCGGCGGTGGCGTTACCCTGTGGCAGCAATGGCTTGGCTTTTACTTCCATGGTAAAATTGCCGGTAATAGATGGATAACTTCCGAGCCCGTTATTCATATATGCCGCATCATTCCATCCATTGAGCATGATGGCACAGGCCGGGGGAGTAACCGGTAAAACAGAGCAGGTAAATACCGGTGTTGTGACTGTTCCGGCTGAAACAGCATTTAATGCACCGCCCGTTGCTGTACAGGAGTTGTAAATGGTTTGTCCCTGCCCGTTTTTATTATTGGAACCAAAATTATAGTAGGCCACTAGGCCTGCTTCATTACCCACCAGCCGCTGGCCAACCAGGTTTTGTACCTGTGTTAGTGAAAGAGCGGTATTCCATATACTCAGTTCATCGAGGCTGCCATTGAATTTACCGGTGCCGCTATTGTCGGCTCCCAGATAGAGTTGCCCGGCGCCTGTTACAGGAATAGTTGCAGATGCCGTTGTAGCTTCCAATGCACCATCTACATATAATTTCAGATTGCTGCCGTCGTAGGTACCTACGGCGTAATGCCAGTTTCCATCGGTAACCGTGGTGCTGCCCGTTGCAGCAATGGGAGTAAGTGATGTATTTACAAAACTTATCTGTGCTTTGTTACCGGCCGAAACAGATAACTGGTAATTGGCGTTTATCCCATTGGCATCTTTATAAATAATATTCCTGAATATGCCTGTATTGGTCGTTTTAAAATAAGCTCCGGCAGAAAACTGTATAACACTGATGGCTGCCTGGTGAGGTGCATTCACATAATCATTTACCCCATTCAGCTGCATGTTACATTCCGGCGATGTAAACGGCGGAGGGGCACATTCAAACACCGGTGTGAGTTGTGAACCTACCGTGATTCCATTCAACGCAGAGCCGGTTGCTATACAGAAATTGGTAACCGATCTGTTCTGCCCGCTTCTGTTATTGTCATTGAAATGATAATATGCCACCAGGTTTGTTTCATTGCCTGTCAGCGAAGTGGTCATAGCCGTGTACACCTCTCCAGCGGTTCTTTTTTCATTCCACAGGCTTACTTCATCTATCCTTCCGGGGAAGTATGCACTGGCAGCAGGAGAGGTGTATGCATAACCTCCAAGGTTCAGTTGCACTGCCGTACCGATACTGCCAGCCGTACCCCCTGCTTTTGTAGTAGGTACCGCAGCGCCATTGATGTAGAAGGTACCTATATGCGATGCTTTATCATATACAAATGCAATATTGGTCCATTCGTTCAGCGTAAGATTATCACCTGTATTGGTGGGATAATACTGTTCAGAGTTGGTACCATCGCCGAGGATCACATAAGGTTTGTAGGCCCCCGCAGCATGACCATTATAGGTAACCAGTAAGCAATAACCCGGATCGGGGTTATTACCGCCTGCCGTATTCTTCTTAAGCATCACCGTTCTGTTGATATCCGTATAATCGGAGGTGCGCTTCAGGTAGGCCTGCAAGGTAAAGTTGCTTGTAAAATTGAGTGCCGCGTTATCTGGTACTGTTATTTTATCGGCTGTACCGTTTAGTAAAATACCACAGGTGGGTATGCTGATGGCACAAGGGAATTTGGGGTAGCTGCTGGCTGAGGCAGTAGTGCCGTTCAGGGCAGCGCCGGTGGCTGTACATTTATTCAGTACGGTTTGGCCGTTACCCCCCAAGGTATTTTCATTGAAATGATAATACGCAACCAGGCCGCTTTCATTACCGGTGATTCCCTGTGCATTGCCGATGATCTCTGCCTGTGTTCTTTCCACATTCCAGAAACGTACTTCATCCATATCGCCATTGAAAAAATCGGTGCCGATTACCCGGCCTGTGCCGATATACATGGTATTCAGAACAGTGGGCCAGTATGGGTTTGTTGTTGCCAGCACCAGCTTCCCGTTCATATAGTATTTAACCAGTTTAGCGGTGGTGTCCCAGCTCATGGCAATATGCGAAAGAGTATTTACGCTGAGGGTCGCAAAAATGGGCGCCGTATACGTGGCGTTGTCATTACCGATCAGTCCGAATATCTGTCCACCGGCATTGATGGTGAAGTATAAGCCATTGTTTCCATTCGCCGGTACATTGAACATAGCCAGCGGCGCCTGGTAATTACTGAATGATTTTGGTTTGATCCAGAACTCCACGGTTCCCTTAGCCGGCATATTGCCCATGCCACTGGCAGTTACTTTGGCGGTTCCGTCAAATTGAATGGCACAGTTGGAACTTTGCAATGCAGGCATTGAAATATTCGGGCAATCGAATACCGGCAATGAAGAAGTTCCATTGCTGATGGCATTGAGCGCAAAACCAGTAGCCGTACAGTGATTGATGACCGTTTGTCCTGTTCCATTATAACTGTTATCATTAAAATGATAATATGCCAGCAAGCCTGCTTCATTGCCCGCCAGCGAACCATTCATGTTATTTTGAATTTCGGTTCCGGTTCTTGCCACATTCCATATCCTGAACTCATCCAGCTTGCCTATAAACGGGTAGTTACCGTTGGCAAAGCCATAGCCGATGTCGAATGTTCCGGCATTGGGGGTAAGCACACCCGTTGCCGCCTGCTGAAAATTCTGGATGCCATCAATGTATATCCGTATGTATGAACCATCGTAGGTGAAGGCGACGTGGTGCCATTGGTTATCGTTCACCGTTGCCGGTGTTACAAAGCTATATAGCGTGGCCCCGATATAATAGTAGCCATTCAGCTTACCCCCATTGCCCGAACCGGCGGATGCGATCAGCAGCATGGGTGCAGCAGCTGTAACGGCTCCCTTGCCGAATATGCAACGGTAATTGCTGATATCGGTGGATGCTTTGAGCCATGTTTCATACGTGAATGCACTGCTTACATTTATTGCAGTGGTATTTGGCACATACAATCCTTCACCCGCAGCTCCGCTGAAGATGATTCCACAGGTCGGTGGAACCGGTGTAATGGCAGCGCCGAGGATATATTCGGTATTCTGGCCGGTAGCGGTAATTATTTTCGTGGCAGTGTTGATGCTTTGTGGCGTTGCCTGTGTCCAGACTGCATCTGTATTGTCGGTTCGTTTGTACAATTTCAGGTTGGCTTCCACCGCAGGAGTTACTGTTGTGTTGTTGCTGTAATTGTATGCTACATTGTACGCAGCCGTTCCATTCCCGTTCACCACAAACACGCCTCCATACTTATTGTTTCCGTTGATGCCGGGGTAGTTCTGTGTATTGGGTAATTCATTTACCCCGTAAACGTGTACGCCGGCGCTGGTACCTGCATTCATCGTGGCAGAAAGGTTGTCTGCCGGTGTTCCAAAGCTGACGTTTGCTGTTCCGGTATTCGCCGTATAACTGTATGCACTTACATCACCAAGGGGTGCACCGCTTTCGGCCGTTACACCCCCATTGCTGTACGCTTCGGTAACGCAGCCGCTTTGCTGGTTGCCCCAGATGTTCAACCCGGCAGCTTCATCAAAACGATAATACCGTGTAAGACTGGCATGATTGGGATGCAAAGCCGTTTCTTTTTTACACATCCAGTCGCGGATAGTGGTTTGTGACAAAGCCGTATTCCATATCCGCACTTCATCCAAATCAGAATTATTGGCAAAGCCCGCTGGATAATAACCCATAGCCATATAAGTTCTTGCAGCCACATTGTTTACAGCAGCACCCGGTGGAATGGCCGTGGTACCTTCTAAAATGCCGTTTACATAAATTTTAATATTGTTGCCTTCTCTTGCAGCAGCAATATGATACCATTTATTTGCAGTGAGCGATGTAGTGGCATTGGCCTGGTAATAAGTGGCGCCGCTTTCAAAAAAGAAGGCGGGAATATTATCCGTTCCGTTAGTGGATGTTTGAATGGCCCATTCGTTGGTGCCGGGCGACGCGCCGGTATTCCATTTGTTGATACAGGCCGCATTGCTCCCGCCACTTGACAGTGCCCTCTTCATCGTCCAGAACTCGATGGTAAAATCATTGCTGCCAAAATCAATATCCGCATCATCCTGTGTATAGGCGCCAAATGTGCCCATGCGCAGGCAATTGCCGCTTCCGGGCAATGGGTTGTTTACACTGCATTGAATGTTATACTTGGTATTCAGGTATGATTCGATGGTGGCTTTTTCAGCAGGTGTTAGTTTCCGGTTATACAAAATGATCTCGGCAATGTCACCTACCAGGGGAAAACTGTTCACCGCGTTGCCGCGATTGCCGATGTACAGGGGGCGATTGTCATAATTACCAAGATTATCGTTATTGTAAGGCGCCGACTGATCGTACAGTACGCAATCCTTTCCATTAATACGCAGGTTTACTTCGCCGGCTACAGCCGCTCCCCGGTCAAAACTGGCATCCACTATTTTAAACACATTTGCTTTAAAAGGATAATTCTTTGTGTTGTATCCATTTCCCGAATGACCCGGGTACATACCCCGGTACGGCAATGGCGACTGTGAATTATCAAAGAAAGCAAAACCCTTAAAGCTGTTATAATCAGGTCCATGTTCTGCAATGGCTTCCCAGTTGCCGGTAAGATTGGAGGATTTGTAAACAATATAAAGATCAACTTTGTCGGTTGCGGTAAGGTCCAGTGAAGGCGTAACCAGCATATGGCTGCTGAAACGTACCACCGGAAGCCCGTTGAGTACATTTGTTACGAAGGTGGGCTTTAATGCAGCGGTTGCCTGTGAAGCATGATTGTTATTCCCGCTCTGGTCGTTCCATTGCTGAACGGTTTGCCCGTTGGCAGCCAATGTAGTTCCGGCGTTATTGTATACACCGGCGTCGGCTTTCAGCCACAGGATATTCCCCGAAGAAGGGATCTGGGCACAGGCAAAATGGATACCAACCAGCAGCAGCACGAGGGCGGAAAATTGTTTCATCTGAATAGCTTTTACAGTATTTGCAACCTTGTAAAAGTCTGTTTTCAGTAGCCGGCGGGCAATACCCCCTGTGCGGCATTTTGGTTACAGGAAAATCAGATCCATTTGTTTTTCAGGCTGATTTGCAGGGCTTCCACCTTGCTGCTTACGTGCAGTTTGCTGTAGATATTTTTCATGTGCTGGCGCACGGTATGTTTGCTGAGGAAGAGCTGTTCGGCGATCTGAGCATATTCCTTTCCTTCCATGCTGCATTTTAAAATTTCCTTTTCCCGTTCACTCAGTGGCTCGATGCTGCTCTTTTCATTTTTCTTTTCGACGCCGGGTTGTGATGAAAGCGACGTGAGCCATTTCCAGGCCTTGCGGGCAATACCGGGGCTCATGGGCGCTCCTTCATCCTGGTATACCTGGTACACGGAATCGATAATATTCTGCGCCGGTTCTTCTTTGAGCAAATACCCATGAGCGCCAGCCTTAATGGCGTTGAAGATGCGTTCATCATCATCGAAAACGGTAAGCATGATGTATTTAACCGATGGATACAAAGGAGCCGAACGCTGGATGGTTTCAATGCCATTCAGTTCGTTCATTTCAATATCCATCAGTACCACGTCGGGTTTGGGCGAAGCGGTTTTCATCAGCTTCAGGAATTCTGAGCCATCGCCTGCTTCAAGTACTACGCGGATGTCGTTCTCCACCGAAGCCAGTTTTTCTTTCAGTGAGTTACGTAAATAGGTTTTATCGTCGACAATACCGATGAGCATACTGCAAAAATAAATGCGGAGGAAGGATCGCCAATACCCCCTGTGCGGTATTTATATATTTATACAACAATGGTGATGGAAACACCCCGGCCCGGTGCTGCTTCGATGTGGATGGATGCCCCGATGGATGCCGCACGCTGACGCATGTTCTTCAGGCCGTAATGATCTTCTTCGCTGATCATGGCAACATCAAATCCCTTCCCTTCGTCCTGTATCACCAGGCTTAGCTTTCCCCGGAGGTCGTTTCCCCCGATTAAAAGTGTTTTACTGCCGGAGTATTTACAGGTATTGGTAACGGCTTCCTGGCATATCCGGAACAACTGAAGTGCCTGGGCAGAGTTAAGCACATGCGCCCCGTTGAATTTTTCTTCAATGTTCAATTGCATCCCGGGGTACGATTGCAGGTACCGGTGTGTATAATCCACCAGTTTATCAAAAAAGTCCTGGGCCGTCAGCTGTTCCTGGTTGAGTATCCAGATGGTTTCCCGGAGTGTTTGCAACAGCTGCCGGGAAGTTCCTTTAATCCTTTCTATGTTTTCATCAATGGGCTGCTGCTTCCTTACGTTGGTGTCCAGTCCTTCAATATTATTCGACAGCAATGCCATTTGTGAGCCGAGGTTGTCGTGCAGGTCGCGGCTGAGCCGTTCCTTCTCATCCTGTACCTGCTGTTGTAACTGCAGTTTTTGTTTCAGGTTTCTTTTTTGGTAGAAGTAGTTGTAGGCGAATCCTGCCACCGCCAGTAAGCCAATGCTGCCCAGCAGGTACAATTGTTTTTCTTTTCGTGCCTTCACAATGGCCATTTCTTTTTCATGCTGTATTTCTGCGTTTCTGAACCTGGCTTCGGCTTCACTTATTTTCAGGTTAAGATCGGTATTGAATCGCTGCTTAAAGGAATTGTTTGCCAGTTTCAGGTAGCTGAATGCTTCCTTATAATTACCGGACATTACATAGCTTTCGGCCAGCAGGTCAAGTGCTGTTTGTTCCATATCCAGCTTCCGGATCTTACCGGATATCAGCAACGCTTCCTTACCCACCTGGATGGCTTTATCAAATTTTTTCTCTTTCACCAGCACTTTGGCGTAAAACATAAGTGCTTCTGCTATGCGCAGGCTGTCGTTCAGCAGCCTTGCCCTTTCAATAACTTTCATGTATAACTCACCTGCCTTTTCAATCCGGCCGGAAACTTCGTAAAGTGTAGCCAGCAGCCGGTAATGCAGGTTTCCCAACTGGGTGGTGTCGGTTTTATTGAGAATACTAAGCGCTATGGCTTTTTCAAAATTCTGTTCTGCCTCGGAAAGGTTTGTCCCGGACTCCAGTATTACCGCTCCCACATTATGGTAGCATTGTTCGAGCAGCAGGTTATATTGGCTGGCTTCGCTGATAGCGATGCACTTTTTCCAGTATTCCAATGCCCGGTCATGGTCGGGGATATGGTAATAGGTATTGCCGATGAGTTTATAAAAGTTTGCTTCACCAAATACATCGTTCTGTTTATGTGCTTCGGCAACCTGTTGCTGGCAGTAGGCAAGACATTTATCCCATTGTTTCAGTTCGTGGTATTTATGTACCAGTACGGTTTGGATCGCCAACCTGTCTTCGGGTTGCATTTTTTTTCCGGCAAGCAGTTCACCTGCCTGCCTGATCACTGCTTCATGATCATTGTTGCTTTCGAGCTTTCCCGCCAACTGCTGTATCTCGCTGCTTTGCGCAAATGAAATTTCTACAGCCGCCAGTAACACAATAAGAAATAAGAAACGATACATCCGGGTATAGGCGTTTATGTAAACAATCACTGAAAATACACATTCAGTGGTTACCGGTAAAAAGAAAACCCCGGAATCACCCGGGGTTCTTATTATTTATGGATTGGTTATCATTATCCCAGTGCCACCCGTTTAAAGTCGGTTACTTTCAGGTCGGCATCCACACTTTTCAGGTAATCGGCTACTGATTTACTGTTGTCTTTTACAAAAGCCTGGGCCAGTAAGGTATTTTCCTTGAAGAACTTATTTACTTTACCCATGGCAATTTTTTCAGCCATTTCAGCCGGTTTTCCTTCTGCCTTGATCTGTTCGATGGCGATTTCTTTTTCCCTTGCTACGGTTTCCGCTGAGATAGAACTCTCGTCAACCGCCAGCGGGTTCATGGCCGCAATCTGCATAGCCACGTCTTTTCCGGCTTCGGCTGCCTCTTTGGTCATGGCCACCAATACTCCCATGCGGTTGGCTCCGTGTATATAAGAAGCCACGTATGGTGCATCGATGCGTTCAAATTTTGTCAATGCAATCTTTTCACCGATGGCAGCCAGTTTGTCGTTGATCAGTTCAGCAACGGTGGATCCGTTTACTGAAACACCGTTCAGTTCTTCGGCTGTTTTTACGTTGTTGGCGATGGCTGCATCGGCGATGCTTTGAGCAAAGGCCACAAACTCTGCATTCTTGCTCACGAAGTCGGTTTCGCAGCTGATGCATAAAACGATACCGCTCTTGTGATCGGTTGTTGTCTGGGCAATCACCACCCCTTCTTTCGCTTCCCGGTCGCTGCGCTTGGCTGCCACCTTCTGTCCCTGCTTGCGCAACCAGTCGATGGCTGCTTCAAAATCACCATTACTTTCTGTTAATGCTTTGCGGCAATCCATCATACCGGCGCCGGTTGTCTGGCGCAGTTTGTTGATATCTGCTGCTGTTATTGTAACACTCATGTCAATTAAAAATTAAAATTAAAAATTAAGATGCCCTTCTCCGCAGTATGGTTTGGTAATATCCTTACTTGGTTGCAGGCCTTCTGCCGCCGGCACCGGTACTTGCAATACGGCGCTTGGGTTGAGAAGAACCGCCTCTTCCGCCGCCACTGCTGCGTTTGCTTCTTTCGTCACCGCCGTCGGCTTTCTGTTCAAAACGGGCTGCTTTGGCTTCGGCGCTTTCTTCCACATCGTGGCTGTCTTCTTCGTCCTTATCGGCCTGGCGTTCCTGCAATCCTTCTGTGATGGCAGCGGTGAGGTAGTTTACCACAATGGCGATCGATTTGGTGGCATCGTCGTTTGCCGGGATGGCAAACTCCACTTTATTCGGATCGCAGTTGGTATCCACCATCCCAAAAGTGGTGATGCCTAATTTCTTGGCTTCTGCCAGGGCGATGTGCTCGTGCCCGATGTCTACCAGGAATAACGCGGCAGGTACCCGGCTGATCTGGGAGATACCGCCCAGTACTTTTTCCATTTTGTCTTTATCGCGGCTCAGGGTGAGACGTTCTTTTTTAGTCAGGCTTTCGGCGCTTCCGTCGGCCAGCATTTTTTCGATGCTCTGCATTTTCTTCACGCTCTTGCGAACGGTGTTGAAGTTGGTAAGCATACCACCTAGCCAGCGCTCGGTAACAAAAGGCATGTTTACCCTTTTGGCGCATTCACTTACGATTTCTTTCGCCTGCTTTTTGGTAGCCACGAACATGATCTTCTTTCCGCTGCGGGCAATGGCCTTCAGGGCGGCAGCAGATTCCTGCAGTCCTTCCACGGTTTTGTTCAGGTCGATGATGTGGATGCCTTTCTTTTCAGCAAAGATGTAAGGCAGCATCTTGGGGTTCCACTTTTTCTTTAAGTGACCAAAGTGAACACCCGCTTCTAAAAGTTGCTGTTGTAAGGAAGTATTTTCCATTGTATGTTATGTTAACTGTTATTTGTTAAATATTATCTGTTAATGGCGCTGGTCAACCTGAATACGATTAACCAATAACGATTAACGTTTAGAGAACTGGTAGCTCCTTCTTGCTTTTTTGCGGCCTGGTTTTTTACGTTCAACAGAACGCGGGTCACGCTTCAGCAAACCGGCTGCTTTCAGCGCCGGGCGGTATTCGGCATTCATTTCAATGAGTGCACGGGCGATACCCAGTTTGGCTGCTTCTGCCTGGCCTTTTACACCACCACCGGTGGCATTCACCACTACGTCGAACTTGTCGGAAGACTCAACGGTTTTCAATGGTGATTCTACCTGGTTCTGTAAGTACACCAGCGGGAAATAGGTTTTATAATCTTTGCCGTTAACGGTGATTTTTCCGTCGCCCTTTGAAAGGAAGATACGGGTTACCGCTTCTTTTCTACGGCCAACTGCATTTTTCTGCTTTTCCATTATGTATTGTTTGGAATTAAAATTTTAGAATTTAGAATTTCAGTTCTTTGGGTTGCTGTGCGCCGTGCGGATGCTCGGCTCCCTGGTAAACAAACAGTTTTTTGAACATTTTGCGGCCCAGGCGGTTTTTAGGAAGCATCCCTTTTACAGCCCGCTCGATGATCACTTCCGGCCTGCGTTTGATCAGGCTTTTAGCAGTTTCTTCTTTACGGCCTCCGGGATAACCACTGAAATTGTCGTAAATCTTATCTTCCATCTTGTTACCGGTGAATTTGATTTTTTCGCAGTTGGTAACAATGATGAAGTCCCCGCAGTCAACGTGGGGGGTGTAGTATGCTTTGTTCTTGCCACGCAGTATCGCAGCAATCTTTGAACACATGCGTCCTACGGTTTGATTAGTACCGTCCACAACATACCAGTTGTGCGTAACAGTAGCCTCGTTCGCATGTTTGGTGGTGAAATGTAATTTGCTCATCTTTTTAAGTTTTAAGTTCCGCTGTGGCTATCCCCACAGCTTTAAATTTTGGACCGCAAAGGTAAGCCTTAGCAGGTGTACGTTCCAAGGAAAAGGAGAAGTATTTTTAATTGGACTTTTATAACATGCTGATTTTCAGTAATAATTTTGCCGTTTTTTTTAATCCGTCTGTGCGCTCAGACCTTTTAATAAAAAAACAGCCCGCATGGGGCTGTATAATTCTCACAAGAGGATTGCCTGATTTAAGGCTATTTGACAATTAAAGTTTCGCTGCTGATCATTGGGCCTTTACAAATTGTTTACTGTACGATTCAGTTCCGCTCTGTATCCTTACTATATATATACCCTGGCGGAGCATAGATACGTTCACCGGTATGCTGTTACTGCCCGGCTGAAGTACAGTGTTCCTGTTATACACCTGCCGGCCTTCCATATCTGAAATGGTCAATACCGCATCCCCGGTGATGCTGTTCCCGGTTTGTACCTGCAGTATATCCCTGGCAGGGCTGGGAGAAAGCAGCAAGGTCATTTCTTTCACATCCAGTTTAAGCGCCACCACCTGGCTGTATGCAAACTTGCCATCGATGTCAACAGACTGAAGACGGTAGAAAACCGTTTTCTGGGTTTGAACAGAAGCAGGTAACAGGTCGTCATGAGAATAATTCAGCGGCAGGTTTGAATTGCCGGCGGCATTTATCCTTGCCACATCGGTAAAGTTCACTCCGTCTGTACTTCGTTGTATATTATAATGACTGCTGTTTTGTTCGTACTGGGTCGCCCATTTTAAATACGTCGTGTTGTTTTTCAATGATGCCGTAAATGAAGTAAGTTTTACCGGCAGGGCTCCGCCGCTCAGCCCGCCTATCTCCGCAGCAGTAAGGGCCCGGTTATAGATTCTCAGTTCATCAATTTTCCCTCCGAAGGGATTATACCTGGGCGGGGTGAAGGATCCATAACACATTGCCCCGGCCTGCATATTAATGGGATAAGATGGGGCTTGTGTCCCTTCTGTGGTTGAAAGCCGGAAAACCCCATCTATGTATAACGATATAGTACCGTTATTCCTTACAGCTGTTGCATGGTGCCATGCGCCAACGGAGAAATTTGTTGCTGCTGCACTCCCCACCGAAGCATTTTTATAGTTGAATTGCAGGTTCCAGGTCCCTGTTACGGTAGACCATAGCCAGATTCCCCAGCCACCATAATTAAGGCAATTGTCAACCAGCCCGGAGGTGGTGCTTCCATTAAAATAAAAGCTGAAGCCAATTGTAAAATTACTGGTACCGGTGAAATCAAAATTTCCGTTATCACTAAAATCGATATACGAATTCACGTTTCCCTGAAACTGAACAGCTGAATTGGGGGCATTGGTGGCGCCTGTTGTAAAACTGGTACTTACCCCACTTGCTGTTGCAGTGGCAGATCCGGAGTTTGTGTAGTTCCCTGTAAAAGGCCAGTAACCAATTAAGCCGACGGTAGTAGGCTGGGTGATTCCGTACATCATTAAAAAACTGAGAAACGCTGTAAGTAAGGTTTTCTTCATATCTGTAAGTTTAGTGCTTTATCAAAAGGCATACTATCACGGGCTTGTCACGCTGCTTTCCTGGAATTGAAATAATTAACGGCTTCGGTGCGGTTACGCACCTGCAGTTTTTGGTAAATGTTTTTGCAATGCTTTTTTACCGTTTCGATGGATATTGAAAACTCACGGGAGATCTCTTTGTATAAAAGCCCCCTGGCCAGGGCAGCCAGTACTTCATTTTCTCTTTTGGTCAGTAGTCTTGCTGTTTTTTTCATCTGCCTGAACGTTAAAATTAGAGTAAGCCTGTTCACCCATCAATACCCCTTTTGTGTACCATCGCTGTCATCACAAATATGAAGATGGTTCCAGGGGAAATCAACGGTATATTAACGGAGAATGCGGGGGGTGAAAAAACGGTATCCGGAGTTTCAGGTTTGTAGTTTGTGGTGATGGTTCATAGCCGTTGTATTTACCATGACCCATCTGCCAGGAACTACAACAGAAATGTTTATTTTAGCAAACAGCATTCATTTGTCCATTTCAAAACGATCACAATGAACAACGATCTTTTACCCGGCGTAAAAACTCCTGCAAAAAACGACCAGATCATTTCATATTATGCCCTGCGGATCCTGATCGGAGCCACGGGCATTTTACTTCCCTTCCTGCTCATCATTGGCAATTTGATTGCCAACAATACAATGAAGATTGAATTTTCGGTAAGTGATTATTATGATAACTCAACGGCAGGAGATATCCTGGTGGGTGTGTTGTTTGTGCTTGGGTTTTTCCTGATGACTTATAAGGGATACGACAAGACCGACAGCATCACCGCTAATTTCGGCTGTGTATTTGCATTGGGAGTGGCGCTGTGTCCCACCACCAGTACCAACGAAGTGGTACACATCCTCCATTTTGTTTTTGCCCTTCTCCTTTTTACCGTATTCATCATTTTCTCCATTTACCTTTTCCGTCAAACCGATCCCGGCAAGCACATTACCCGGGAGAAAGAGATGCGGAATAATATATACCTGGTTTGCGGGCTCGTGATGATTGCCTGTATTGCCGCCATTGCGGTGGGAATGATATGGCTGCAGGAACTCAGCGCCCGGTATCACCTGGTGTTCTGGTTCGAATCCATTGCGCTGATCTCTTTCGGCATCTCGTGGGTAATCAAGGCTGAATTTTTATTTTTAAAAGATAAAAATAAGTAGACCGCAAAGCCGCTGCCGGTTAATACAAGCCCGGGATCAGGTGAACCAGGTTTTTATGAATTGCCACCCATTCAGTGAAAATATGCGGTTTACAATTTCGGATGGTGAAATCTGGTTGTAGGATTTTAAAACCAGTTTGCCCCGGCTCTCCATATAATTATTTGCATGCCGTTCCAGGTATTCCTGCAGATGCAGCATTGTTTCTTCTGTAAGAAATCCGTTCAGCGGGTTGATCACCCCGTCAAAATCACTGCCAACTGCCATGCAATCCCATGCAAACAGGTCGTTCCGGTCGAGCAGTTCGGCAATATGCTGAACCTGGTTCCATAATAATTCACTCCGGTAGTGCCGGATTTTATTCATTAAAGGGGAGTGCTTGGTACTTTTTAAGGTAGGCTCACTTGCCACCCTGCGTTCATCAAGCTGTAATCCGATAATACCCCTGGTTCTGGCCACCATCAGAATTTCGTTATCGTAAAAGTTAATATCCTCTGCCAGGAGTTTATGTGCGGTGTCTTTTCCATCAACGACGGGCTCATCCATAGAACGGAGTCCATTGGCAGCTCCATGGCTTATAATGACCGGTATCCTCTCTGTGGCATAATCGGTGGCAAGTATGTGAAAGTATTCCTTGCGGCTTTGGGCGCTCATGTGTTTGATGTCGATATACATGCGCTTGCCGTTTCGATCGCTGAGTGTTTCGCGGAGGACGGTTTTTCCGAGCTGGGTAAACCCGGTATCCAGCCCAAAGCCCTGGTCGGTATTATTCCCGACAATACCAGTAAGGCTGCGGGCGTGTCCGCAAAGTTCATTGAAAAAATGGTGGGCAAATGTTACAAAGAACGGGGCATGAGGCCATTGCTTGATTGTTTGTAAATTTTCCAGGAAAGAATTTGAATCGGGCGCTTCATTAATATTATTGTTGAGTACATGCAGGCCTTCGATGGTCATAATAATAAAAATTACTCTTTCGTCTGCCGGGTTGGCTGCCAGGTAATTTTCAATATCCTGGAAACTACCGATGAGCTTGTATTTATACCTGCCTGCGTCTGTTTTTATTTCCACGCCATCCAGTTGCCTGTAAAAGTTGTATTCATTTTGAACGTCATCAAAATAATTGGTAATATTCTGAATATGGTCCACCCGGGTTTCCCCAACACTGGTGATAAAACTATCTACCAGTTCACTGATGATGCCGCTGCCTAATTTATTGCGGAAGAAGCCCTTTTCGATCGGATATAATGAAGCGCATACCAGCCTTACATTTCCATAGGCAAGGGTGGTGCAATCTGATTGGGTGAATTTGGAAATCCCGGTAAACAACTGGATGGCTCTTTCCAGGAGATTGGGCGAATCATAAAACCAAATGCTGTTTTTTCTCCGGCGGTTGGAATCGTTTAAACCTGTTACATCGCCTTCAAAACTTTTACCAAAAGGCTTCATGGCGGGATGGCAATGAAAGTCAATAAAAAAATCGGGCATACCTTTTATTTTAACATGAACAGATCAGTCAATTGGATTTGTATTATGAATAACAAGAGACCGTTGCACCAAAGAAGTCATCTATATTATTATTGTTAACAGGTCCGCTTCGGCAACAGGCGTATTGGGTTCGTCAATCAGGGCCGCTTCGGCAATCCTTCTTCTTCTTAGCCCCGGTGTATCGGGCCATAACCTGATCATGGCACGGATAAGGTCGGCAATTCCTTTCTCATCATTGCGCTGGATGGCAGCTACCAGGCTCCGCATTTCCCTTCTTCGATCTCCATCCAGGCTGGCGCCCCGGTTATAAACCAGACCCACAATCACGGATTGCTCCACGGGATTCAGCTTAAAGAGGTCGGGATATATGGCAGCTGCTTTTTTGGCAAACTCGAAAATAGTGGTGTGATAAAACACCTGCAGGGCAGCCTCAATAGGAACATCCACCATGGAAAGCGACGGCAGTTTTTTTACCGCCTGCTGTTTTTTTAAACCGGCCGTATCGGCCAGTGCATTCACCATGTACAGCGGCAATACCGATTGCCAATCGAGTTTTATTTTATTGGCAGAGTATTGTCCGCAGTCGTACCCGATACCGATGGTAACCCCGCTGCTGGTATTAACCGGATCGGGTACAATGGGTTTGCGGTATTTCCGGTTGTATACGGCGAATCCGCTTTCGGGCGACCAGCTTACTTCAAAAGCCATAATGGCTTTGTTGATGGCATTTTTGCTGAGTTGGAGTTGCATGATTTGTTGATTATAACGAGTGATATTATGGTAGGGAAACAGGCATCAGTTTTTTAATTTAGCCGGCTCCTTGCTGAAAATGCTGTAGTTGAGGCCCAGTATCGAAAACACCCCTTTTCCGGAAATAAAGGGTGCATCAAAATCTTTTCCAATGCTGATGTTCACGCTGATGTCTTTGCTGATGGTATACGATCCCTGCACTGCCAGCCGCCAGGTGAATTTCTTTTCTACCCGGGTGATCGACTGATTACTTACATTCAATACTGTATAGTCTGCCCGGTACCAGCGCAGCATTCCTTCAATGGAAATATTGTAAGATGATCCCTTTTTTAAAAACCCAAGACCAACATCCACGTTGTTGAGTGTTGTATCGTTGTGCCTGGACATGTACCGGGCCGTAAGTGTAAAAAAATCATCGGGCGAAACAAAATAAGAAGCATTGCCCCAGAAACCAAAGCGTTCAAATTTTTTTTCGTCCGAAACATACCCCGTGGCACCGGCAAATTCCAGGATAAATCCTTTGCGCTTATAGACGAGGTCGGATATCTTTTTCTTCAGGTCAAGATCTGCATCATCCCGGTCGGTAATAAGGGCTTTTAAAAAAGCCTCCACGCCTTCCGGGGTATCTTTAAATTTTTCTCCCAATTCAATCGCCCTGTCCCGGATGGACTGAATTGTTTTTGTGTCAAGCTGTAATTCGTTCTTCAGTTTTTCAGCAATGCTTTCTATCACTGATTTTTTTGTATCACTGTCTTCAATCGTACTTCGTACATTATTTATCACCAGGACAATTTGAGCATTCTTACTTAACTCCTTTTCTGCTGTATCCAGTTCGGCAACGGGCTGCCCATTATTGAGCCTGAACCGGAACCCGGCTCCCAGTTTATTACTGCCCGTTGCCGAATCCTTTGCTGTGCCGGCAGACAGGCTGAAGCTTTGCAGAAAAGCCTGCCCTACGTTGGGGTTCAGGTAGGTTTTGCGGGTGAGGCCGGGATGGCTTTTTAACCAGTAAGGCGCCACCTCCAGGCCCAGGTTCATGAGTAGTTTGCCATTCTTATCAAATGAACTCAGCACGTCAGTCGCCAGGCTCTTTGCATTGGTGGGCCGCATCACGGCGGCAGGTTCAAAACCCAGTATACTGAATGCCGGACTTACGGGCACATTCAGTTTTTCTGCATCCTGGGCAGCGGCATAAAGGCCGAGGCATAAAAAAGCAAGGCCAAGCAGGCCATTTTTTTTCATCATTGGTTCGACAGCTTTAAGGTATAAATAACAGAGTCGAGATGCTGGGCCACTTCCTGCTTGTATGGCCCGTAGGTAGTTGTATTGGCCCCTTCGGTAACAATGACGGTGATGCTGGTTTTGTTTGTTTCTTTCAGCGTGTCCGTAACCTTAACAGACACCACCGTTTTTTTTCCTGTCACCTTATCTGCTGCACCTATGTTGGCAGGCTTATTTATTTCAACCAGGTTTTTACCGAGTGAAATAGAATAATCACCTTTTTGTCCATCTCCGATTACTACATCAACAACAATATCCTTTGTTTTTGTTTTGATCACATAGGTGTCTTTAAGATCAACGAATGTAACAGCCATGGTGGTTTATTTTTTGCCTACTCTGTAATCCCGTTTTCGGCTTTCCGGTTCATGCCCTGTTTTTAGTTTCTTGATACGCCGAACCTGGTGAGCACCGGCATGTGATCCGTTACCTCGTTTTTGATTTCGGTGATGATCTTTTTGATCTCGCCGGCCGATGCATCTCCTGCCAGCAGGCTTTCCAGGGTTACCCAATGAATGGTGCCGCCGGCTTTCTTGTTCATCTGTTTGGCGAAGGGAGAGGTTACCACCCGCAGGTCGAGCAGGCTGCCCACGTCATTCCGGTTGCGGTAATAAAGATGACTGAAGTTACTCGGATCGTTGATTTTTTCAAACAATACTTTTTTGTCTTTTTCCAACCGCCGCATGGCTTCCCAAGCCTTGGCAGCCGGTGGTTCATTCCAGTCACCGAGCAAAATGGTATCGGCATCGTAATGATTGGCATCTTTGGTGAGCCAGTCGGCCAGCTTTGCCGATGACAGCGTTCGTTGCAGATCATCTTCACCCGTTCCTCCTTTATCAAGTTGCGATTTCAGGTGCAGGCCAACCAGCTGAAAATCGAATCCTCTTTTATTGCTGATGGTTGACTTGCAGTAAAAATAATTCCAGAGCGGCAGGCGGGGGAATACGTCTTTGCCGCTTGGGGTGGTTACGGTGTTTTTACCAAACAGTTCTTCGGTACTGTCTTTTGTACGCACCCATTCCATATCCCACATCACGGCCACCCGTTGCTGGCCGCCGGTTTTTCCATACACCACGTGATAGGTGCCTTTGCCGCTGTCGGTTAATGATTTGGCAATACCATCCAGCGATCCTTCGGCAATTTCCTGGAAAACAAAGATGTCGCTGTTGAGAACGCTCAGTACCTGTTCAATTTTTTTTACCCGGTCGGGCTCTTCACTGTTGAACCAGCGGAGGTTCCACTGTACTACGTCCATAAAATCATTATTGTCGATGAATTTTGGGTTGATGTTACCCAACAGGCTTGAGATATTGTCGTTGGGAATTTGTTTTTTCTTTGGCATGGTTATAATTTTTGTGCCTACTCTTTGATCCCGTTTTCGGCAACCCGGGCTTTATGAATCAGGTCGCATCCGGTTTCCCTTCTGCCGGTTTTTTATTGCCTCCTGCATTGCCGATCACATTCTGAAGTACATATACCGAGATGCCTCCCAACAGCGTTCCCAATGTTTCTGCCTGTATTTTATCCCCAATACCCAGCAGCAGAATGGCAATAACCAGGATGAACACAGTAAATACCTGCAGGATGATTTTTTCCTCGAAAAACATTTTAAGTACCGCGTTGTTACCCTGGTACAGGTAAGGAATAATAAAAAGCAGGATGATGATGATGGCAAATACAGGCAGCACCACCACCATCAGCAGCCTGTCTTTGGTTGATTTTTCAACATCGTTCAGTGATTTGTTCTGCGCTTCCAGCGTAGCTTCCACTTCTTTAATGCCGGAATCAATGTTTTTCTGCAGCAGGTCCAACCGCATGCTTTCGTTGCTCATTGTTGCACCCAGTGAACCCAGGGCATTTTTGAGACCGGTGGAATCATTCAGCAATAACAATATTTCCCGGTAGGCATTATCCTGCATGTCTTTATTGGATGGAGTGGCCGGGGCAATGTAATCGTAGAACGGACGGAAGAATTTAAACAACTGCTGGTCGATCGCCGAAAAGGAATTATCCAGTTCCCTGCTTACCGGGTTATCCTCGCTGCTTTGCCGCACCGCGTAGATATTGCGGAAAATGCCGTTACGGATTCCATCAATGGCATTGTACAGACCCGTTATTTTTTTACTGAGGTCAGGGTCGGGCGTACCAGTCTGCAGAAAATTGCGGGGCTGGATATTGCGGATGGCAGCAGCCGCGGTTTCTATTTTGATTTTATAATCGGCCGCGCCGGCTTTGTCGCTGATCTGGCTTTTTATCTGCTGCTTCAGTTTGTCCTGCTCCCGGAAAACAATTTCCTGGATAGTGCTTCGTGATACCACCCCGTTGTTCTCATTCCGTATCCAGAAAATAATGCCGATAATACCCGCCCCGATGGCAAAGGCAATTACATGTGATACTTCTATTTTCATACAAACTATTTAACCCGTCATAAACTTATACCAGTGCCGCCTCTCCATCAACCGTTAAAACACGGTTTCGTTCCTGTACACCACTTTACCGAAAGCAATGCAGAAGATATTCCGGCGATGCAATACATCACCACAAAAAAGGTATGCCTGAACAGGGAATTGAGAAAGCTGTGAGAGATAATGCCGGGGGTATTTCGCAGGCAGTGGATGATTCAGCTAACCTAACCAATAATCCCCGTAAAAAGAAATGGGCGGGGGGTAGAATTTTTTCTACCCTCTTGTTTGCAGAGTGGAGATACCTTCCGTGTGTTACAAACCAGTAACGGTTTTTGTTTTCCATCCTTGTGCCCGTTTTTTATTTACAATTTTTGTGTCCCTTTTTCGAAGCCGTGTTTTTGTGCCGGCACAGTTTCCCAACAGCAGCTGGGCAAAACGGTTGATTTGTGTTGCCTCCGGTGCCACCGCTTCATATACTGCTGGGCATTATTTTTTCGCTCCCAATTTAAGATCAGATTTTATCCCGAACTGCAGCTGGTAAAAGTTATTGGCCTGTTTATCCCTGTTGGCAAAATAGTTGAAGCGCAGGTACACCCGGCTGTTCCGGTTATCAACGGGGTAATACGAAAAATCAATCTGTGGGCTGAATATCCATTCTCCCCCTTTATTGGCAAAGGGTTCCTTATCAGCTACCCGCTGCCGGATCCACCGCAGGCCAAGATCCATTCCGAAATTCCTGAGTTTATTAATGGAATACACGGCTTCGCCGAAATAGTCGAAGAAAATAATATCCCGTTCTTTTCTGAAAAGGCTGTCGGCATTTACCACATTTATTCGTGTTCCTGCGTTTATCGAAAAACTTTGATAATAGAAAAAGCGCCAGGTTACCAGGTTGAATTTAACACTCCCCTTAAACCAGGCCGTTTGCATCAGCCGCATTCTGTCTATGGTGTCTTTTTGTCCGCCCGCTCCCAGCTTAATAAATGAAGAGTCAATGGATTTGAATTTGCTGTCGAATTTCGATAAAACAAAATTAGCTTCTATAAAGGCCAGTGGCGTAATGTCGGTATTCTTTGGCCAGTTCCGGGTATTGGTAATAAACCGGCCGCTTACATCGGTGTTAATGATCCCGTTTGCCCTTCGGCCCAATAGCCCGGCCAGGTCGGTGTATAAGGCAAAATTAATCAGCGAGTTGAGATTAGAAGTGGCACTAAGATTATGTGTGCTTTTAGAGGGTTTCAAAATAAAAATTGAATCATCCGGAACATATCCATCACCTGTATACTCCAGCAAATCGCCTAATTGAATATAGCTTCCATCGTTGGGTATGTTTACCCTGTAGAACTGATCACGCCCCCGCTCATTGATACGGTTAACGGGTATGGGCGAATCATGATTATAAAACAAACCATCTTTGGTTCGAACGTATACCTGCTTGCGCTGTAACTTACCATCTTCTATACGAACTTTGACTGAATCGATGGCTGTTTCTTTTAATAGTGAGCCATCGGGTTTATAAATATTCAGTTTCCCGGTACTGTCTTTTAACGCAATCGTGCCTACTGCTGAATGAGTTACCTTATCATTTTCCAATTCAGTTAACCTGCTTTCTATACTTTTTAATTCGGCCGATTTTTCTTTAACCTGCTTTAAGGCTTCGTCTTTTTTGTATTCGGCATATGGATTGGCGGGTTTGATAGCCGTGGCATCCACCGATTCTGCACCGGTCAGTTTCTGAATCATAGCAGACACACGGTCATTGAATATTTTTTCATCTGCTCCCACGATTCTTTCCTTCCGGCAATCAGTATCGGCCGCCTTAGGGTCTTTGCAAAGTTCTAAAACTGTTAAGTCCTTCTCTTTTGTTACCGACAATGCAAATATGCTATCAGCATAACTCAGATGACAGCGGAACGTATCCGGCAATGCTTTTGCAGCTGTCTTGACCGAGTCGGTTGCGTCTTTTGGTTTATCTGCTTCCTTTTCGCCGTTCTTCTTTTCTTCTTCCTTTTTTTCAGCCGTAGTGGATTTATCGGCCGCTTTGGTTGTAGCAGCAGTCTCTTTCAGTTTATTCAGTTCTTCGTAAACCCGTTCGGCCAGGTAAGCGGCGCAGGTGGCGCAATCATTACAGGGCAACCGGTTGATCCGGTCTTTAAAGATGTTGAGAAGCCAGTTGGCAAAATCGCCGGTATGAAAGAACTGGTAATACCGGTAAACAGCCGTGTCTTTCCCTTCTCGTACAAGGATGCTTCCACCAATACTACTGTCGGGCAGCAGCGTAACCTGGAAGTTTTTGCCGCTGATACAGGAATGACTGAAGCTGTATTTCTTTTCTCCACCAGCATCAACAATTGTGGTATTTGATGTTGAGTTAACTTCCGGTGGCGTCTGGATAGTCACCGTATGTATGTGTGTATTATCTGTTGTTCCGTTTTTAGCAATTGCCAGGTAAAATTTTTCTTCCCCGGCTGATTTTTCAATGGCTGCCAACCTGATGAGTACGGGCAGCTTTATAATTTTCGGGCACCCGCTTACATTAAATGAATCTTTGCGAATGGTGATTTCATAACCGTTTACGATGGCCGGGTCAGAAGGTGTTTTAACCCGGATGGGCAGTACCACTTTTATCATAGTATCGCCTCTTGCATCTGCCTGTTTGCCATCCAGCACCAGGGTTAACAGAACGGTTTGGAAACTATCGCCGGGGGGAGCAGATTTAAGAAAGGGTTTGATCACGGTTGTTTCACCGGCCAGTGAAATGGAAGGGCTTGCCGAAACTTCAATAGCTTCAATGGTAACCGGGTTGCTAATGGCCGAATCCCGATCTTTTCGCCACAATGCAGCAGCTTTTATTTTAAACGTTTCTGGACTGGTGAGGCAATCCAGTTCTTTTAGCTTCAGCTTTAGTTTCACCTCCAGCCTCTTTTTTTTAACCTCCCTTTTGGTAATTCGTATGATTGTATCTAGCAATCTGGGTTTTGAAAGGCTGCTGCCCTCATCAACCGACAGCTTACAAAAAAGATCTCTGTCAGGGTTTTTTGAAAGGGTAATCAGGGTTTTTACTTCGCGGATCCCATTGGCAGGGTCATTCCCTTTTTTGTTTGGTTTTAGCAGAAGAGGGTCTGGCATCGTTTTAAAAGAAACGATTTTTTGGCCGCAGGATACATTGATGTTTATCAAAAATGCAGCCATCAGCATTTGCAGGGTGAGTTTCATAAACTGAATTAGGGTGAAGAAATAATGACCATTTAATAAACCTGGCCGGCAGGACCAGCAGTTCTGTTTTGCAACCAAAGATAACCGGTGAAATAAACAATGTCAAGGGTGTATTAACGGTACACAAAAGGGGTATACACGGGGGTGAGTACTACATGGGTGCTATTTCCAACAGCGTTCCTTTACCGGGCGATGAATCCAGGCTGACTTTATATTTTACCTGCCCTGCCCGGTATTGCATATTCTTAAGTCCATAGCCTTTCTTTACAGTGGCAGTGTCAAAGCCTTTGCCGTTATCAGTGATTTCAATCTGGATCTTTTTGCCCACAGGCGTAATGATTACACTAATGAGTGATCCACCGGAGTATTTGATGCTGTTATTGATCGCCTCTTTGCAAACCAGGAAGAGGTTGCGCTTCTCTTCTTTGGTTAATTTAACCTGGCTTACTTCACTGTCGGCTTTTATGATCGCTTCCATATTACTGGCGGCAGCCACCGGCAACGCAAACTGCTTAAGCCGGGTTACCAGCTCATCCACCGTATCCAGTGAATCGTCCAGTACCCAGATCATATCCCGCAGGCTCATGGTGGCCTCGGTGAGGTTATCCTTGATCTGCTGCAGGCTTTCTTCCTGCTTTACCCCGCTGATGGCCAGGTTTGTAAAAACCTTTACACTGTTCAGTGTACTGCCGAGGTCATCGTGCAGGTCGGTAGCGATATTTTTTCTTATTTCATGCTGCTTTTTTATTTGCGTTATGCGGTAGCGGTAAAAAGCATAAATAGCTCCTGCAATGAGCAGGATAACGAGCAGATTGAACCACCAGGTTTGGTACCATTTGGGAAGGAACACCAGTGTAATTTCTTTGGGCTCACTCCAGATACCGTCTTCGTTGGCTGTTTTCACCTGCAGGTGATAGGTACCCGGGCCGAGGCCGATGAGGGTTACAAAATTTTGTGCATTAAGGTTGATCCAGTCTTCGCTCTTTTCAAGAATCCTGTATGCAAATGTTGTTCGCCCCGGATTTATCCAGTTAATGCCGGAAAAATAAACGGACGTTTGGAGAATCCTGTTCCCGATGGTATAGTTTTCAGCAGTGATGTTCATGCTGTCGGTAATAAGCCCGGGATATTCGCAAATGATTTTTGAAATGTACAATGACGGAGGGCTGTTATTTGGCCTGATCCGGCCCGGTAGAATTTTTGTAAATCCCTTTACTCCTCCCGCTACAATCTTATCGTTTGCGGCAGTACCACAGGCTTCTTCAAAAACGTCGGAATGCAGTCCGTCGTAACTGGTATAATGAGAAATTTTACCCGTGTGAAGATTGATCAGGTTAATGCCATAATTGGTAGTGGCAATAATAACGCTGTCGGAAATGGAAAATAGTTTGTACACGCCGTTATTCGACAATCCGTTGCTGGTAGAAAACACCTGCAGTACCTGGTGCGCTTTGTCTGTTTTAACAATACCCACACCATAGGCCGCCACCAGGTTGTATTCTTTTTTTACGAGCACATCAAACAATATCCCCAAAGCTTCCCGGCCGGCTTTTTGTTTGATAATATGGTTTGTAATGTTGCCCGTATATATATTCAGTATGGCGAAGGATTTATCGGAAAGAACGATTACCGAGCTATCAGTATACCTGGATACAGAATTGACCACATCACTGGCAAGAGAAGTCATACCGGGATGGTGAACCAGGTTCCGGATGGTTCTTTTTTTCCGGTCCCAGATCAATATACCATTAAAGCTTTCTGTTCCCAGCACGAGCAACGAATCAGAAAACCACACATGGCTGTTCAATGAAAAGTTCTTATAGGGTTTGAATTCGCTGTACAGCTGGTCAATATCATTCATTACGTCGTTCTTCATCACCTTCAGACCTTTCAGTTCACTCACGATATAGGTACCTGCTTCTGTTCTGAACATATAGTTGTACCAGGTATTTTTATTCAGCACTTTAATTTCAGACCGGTCATTTATTTTGTAAAGACCATTCTGGCAACAGGCATAATAGTTATCATCCCCTTCGGGCAGTACATAAAAAACATGTTCCAGGCCAAGGTTTGCCTCTCTGTTCCGGTAATAACCGGTAAATGCTTTGTCACCTATGTTGAAGTACGACAATCCGTTTCTTCCTCCCAACCACAGCAGGCTGGCGTCATCGGCGTACAGTGATTGAATGGAACTGAACCAGTCAGACTGTGAAATAACATACCGGTCTTTGTATTCAAGAACCGCATCTGATTCCAGAGAAACCCGGTATAGTGCGTTGGTGGCAATATATAGAGACCGACCCGACCGGCAGATAGCCTCCACGGCTGTATTGGAAAAAAGGTCATACTTCAGCGGGTTCTGGGTGATACCGATATCCCGGTAATTGGTATACCGGCAGGCCAATATTCCTTTTGAGGTGGCAATAAGAAGTTCATCATCTTTTAATGAAACAACATCATTGATCTGCAGGGAGCTGATAAATCCTTCATTGCCCAGCAGGTGTCCGCCGGAATTGAGCACGGCAAGCTCATCATTGTACACAAACACCCGGCCTTTGTCATTGAACGTCCACACATTTCCTCGGGAGTCTTTAAAGATTTTTTTTGTAACCACGGTACCGGCTGCATTGGACCTGTTTTCCAATGATTGTACGAATTTATCAGTTGTCCGGTCATATATCCACACTCCTTTAAATCCCGTCATCCATATATGTGCCGGAGTAAGCACCATATCCATAAACCAGTTCGACTCTGGCCCTTCGGGTTTTTTGATACGCCTGGTTACCGAACCGGTAACACTGCTCAGCACATCTATGTACCCGTATGATGAAAGGATGTATATTTCATTTCGGGATGTATCTTCTTCCACGTCCCAGATATCCACGCCGGAAAGCCGGTACTTTTCTGTTGGTTCGTGTGAAGTATACCTGTTTATGTTATGCCCGTCGAAACGGACAGCGCTTTCCTGCGTCACAATCCATTTAAAACCGAATTTATCCTGAAGTATTTTGCGTATATTAGATTCAAAGATCTCATTTTCCTTGTTTAGACCAATCACACTCTCGTAAGAAACCGTTTGCGTAAACGCAGTTTGTACATATAAACAAATCGTAAAACACAAAATCGTTCTAAGATGCAACATGATTGGTTGGTTATTTTTCTTGTATCTGTCGACATACAAGATACCAATAATGCAGATATTAATAAACGGGCAAAGGAAATCCTGACAGACAAATTCAACCTGGAGATTATTGACCGACTCAGGGGTATTGAGGTGGACAACCGCATCAAACTGATCCTGATCAATAATGTGAAACTGATCAGCGAGAAGGAGATCAAGTATAATACGGAATGTTTCGAACTGGCAAAAGACACCCTTCAACCTTTCCAGGTAAATCTCCCGGATGCTTTCCAGTTGCAGGATAAGTCGAGCCTTGTTTTCCTTTTAAAATATCTGCAGGGAGCCTTTCCGGCTACCCGTGTGATGATATCCACCTATGGCCATGGTTCAATGTTTGGCATTTTTTCTACCAGAAATTTTAAAAACGATGGCGGTTTGACCAATTACGTGAAACTGGACATCAGGGATCTCAGCTATTGGAAAACCATCAGCCCAACATTACTGGAAACAGCAAGCTTTAATGCCTACAATGAAAACATCGATTACCTGATTGCCGCCAGGCCATTCAGTCCGGATAAATACGGGTATAAAAAATGGAAGGCCATGGAATACCACGAAATCATTGTTGAACCTTCGGCGAATGGCCGATTCGAGAAATTCAAAACACTTACCAACGAGGAATTTGCTTCTGCCATCAGCGAATCATTCGGCAAAATAGATTTCCTCATTTTCAATAACTGTGTTATGCAGAATATCTATGCGCAGCATAGTTTCCATCGTACTGTTGATTACCTGGTGGCACCGGCTACCGGCATTGTTTATCCCTGTTTTAACCTGCGGGGCATCATTGGCTTCCTGATGAGTAACCAGGCTCCCGCAAATCCGGCGATCGCTAAATATATTACCGACAGTTTCAAAGAGGGGCAGAATCCCGATTACGAAAAATATAAAGGAGTGATTGAGGAATTCATTGTAGTTTCCATGCGTCTTGATTTAACTACAGAAATCTTTACCTTGCTGAAACAATTGAAAGACTACCTGAAGGATGCTCTTGAAGGACCCGGTAAAGCAGATATTGCATGCGCCATTTCAAACAGTCTCGACGAAACCTACCCGATGGAATACAATACTTTTACGGGGGAAACCATATTTGATCTGGTTCAATTACTTGAATCAGACTATCTCCGTAATTATCCTGAATTACAAAACTTCAGGGAGCGCTTCAGGGCATCTGTTTCAGGAAACCCGGAGTTCATCTATTCCTTTATTGGTAAAACAGCTTACAATGCCGGTTATAAAAATTACTACCGCACCAAGCCGGAAATACCGGTCAGCGGAATTTGTGTTTATTTCCCGAAGAACAGAAAACAAAACGAGGTTATCCGTCCCTACTTTAATTCCATCAGCTATGAAAGTGATCTTGAAAAAGGAATGAATTGGTATAAGGATGTGATCATGGCTTACCTGAATATCATGAACAGCTGACCCCGGCGATATTGTTTTAACTCATCTGCCATACTTTCGAATCAGCTCCCATTTGCCATACTTTTTTGGCACTTACCGCTACACTTATGTTCAACCGAAGGTCTCCTTCAATGCCGGTGAAAAAAATCTCAGGGTTGGTACTGGCATTGATCATTTCATTGAGCAAAATCTCAATTTCGCCGTATTCCCATTCGTTGGGGTCTGCAGGCTTCCCGTGTTCATTCACTTTAACACCTCCCAGGGTTTTAGGGAAAACGATCTTGCACTCTATTTCCAGTTTTCCTTCCGTGTTAATGTTAAACTTCAAAGGCAATTTACCCGTGGGCACCGCTTCTGCTTTTAAAATATATCCGCTTTGTACTGAAATTGATTTTGCCATACGTGTTTGTTTTATCAGGTTAAAAAATATTTCATAAGTAATTTTAAAGCATCCCCTCCACAAATCCAAGCCTTTCCTCAAATTCATGAAACTAATTGTTACCATAAAAATTTCTCACCGTGTTTTCACCCTTTTTCCATTTATTGCCCTATATTCATCGGTAGATAACCCATTCAAGCATGGCTTCCATTGTACTGGTAGACGATCACTCCCTCCTCCGCATCGGCCTCGCCCAATTGGTGGAAAGCCTCGGAAATACGGTATTGTTTGAAGCGGATAACGGGCAGGAATTCCTGGAAAAGCTGGATAAAAAAAACCTTCCCGACATCGTCCTCATGGACATCAACATGCCCGAAATGGATGGCTTCCAGGCCACCCAATGGCTAAAGAACAATCACCCTTCGGTAAAAGTGCTCGCCCTCAGCATGTACGACAACGAAACCTCCATCATCCGCATGCTCAAATGCGGGGCCAGGGGATATATCCTTAAAGACAGTGAACCAGCCGAACTGAAAGCGGCCATCCACGCCCTGATGGACAAAGGATTTCACTACAGCGACCTGGTTAGCGGCAAACTGATGCATGCCATCAATAAAATGGAAGACGTAAGCGATAACCTGAAAAGCCTGGTACCGCTGAATGAACGGGAAACCGACTTTTTAAAATATGCCTGCACCGAAATGACCTATAAAGAAATTGCCGATAAAATGTTTGTAAGCCCTCGCACCATCGATGGCTACCGGGATGCCCTGTTTGAAAAACTGCACCTGAAAACAAGGGTCGGACTGGTGATGTATGCCATCAAAAACGGAATTGTGAGCGTGTGACCTACCTTAGCGTACTTTGTGGTCAATGAAAAGCTGAAGGTAGCCGCAAAAAAACATTTAAGATCTATTTCGGATAAACCTTCTCGCCGTTAATATAAGTAGCCAGCACTTTTGTTTTCAGTATCGCATCATTAGCGCAGTTCATCAGATCGGTATCCAGGATGATGAAGTCGGCCACTTTCCCTTTCTCCAAACTTCCCTTTTGCTTTTCTTCAAACGCCGCTTTGGCCGCCCAGATGGTCATGCCGCGGATGGTTTGTTCTCTTGATAATGCATTTTCCATTTGGTAACCACCTGCTGGAAACCCTTTCGCGTCCTGCCTTACCACAGCGGCCATGAATGTTTTAAACGGACTGATGTCTTCCACCGGGAAATCGGTGCCCAGCGGTATCCAGTTATTCTCTTTCAGCAATTGCTGGTATGCATACGCTCCTTTCACACGTTCAGGCCCAAGCCGGTCGCCAGCCCAGTACATATCCGATGTACCATGTGTTGGCTGAACAGAAGGGATCACACTGTTCTCACCAAATAGTTTGAAATCATTTTGATTCACCACCTGTGCATGTTCTATCCTCCAGCGCAGGTCATTCTTTCCCTTCAGGTATTTTGCGTAAATGTTGAGGATGGTGCGGTTGCCGCTGTCGCCGATGGCATGCGTACACATCTGCCAGCCTTTTGCATAAATGATATTGGCCACCGAATCAAAATGCGCCGGTGAACTCAGCAGGAACCCACCCCAGCCGGGCTTATCGCTGTATGGTTGCAGCAAACAGGCTCCTCTTGAGCCCAGGGCTCCATCCGCATATACTTTAAACCCACTTACAGTAAGCCGGTCGGTTTTTATTTTTCCATTACCAAACGCCCAGTCGAAATTCCGTTTTGCGTCACTCAGCATGATGTACATGCGCATTTTCAAATCGCCGCTTTGCTGCAACTGCTGTACCCGCTGCACATCGGTATAATCCAGTCCGCAGTCATGTACGCCGGTGAGGCCGGTGGCAAAACAGTTTTTTTGCGCCAGCATCAATGCTTCTTTTGCCTGTGCCTCTGTGGCCGCCGGAATTTTTGCCGTAACCAGGTCCACCGCATTATCCACCAGTATGCCCGTCAGCTTTCCATCTCTCACTTCCACTTCTCCCCCTTCCAGTTTATCACCCGGTTTTATGCCGGCAATCTCCAGTGCTTTATTATTGGCAATGGCAGCGTGCCCATCAATCCGGGTAATCAATACCGGCCGGTCAGGGAACAGTTCATTCAGTTTATCATTTACGGGAAATTCTTTTACGGCCCAATCGTTCTGATCCCAGCCGCGGCCGGTGAGCCACTGACCGGGTGAAAGGGATTTTGAAAAATCGCTGCAGCGGGTAAGCACTTCTTCCCAGCTTGCTGTACCAACCAGGTTTACCTTCTGCAGGCTGGAGCCATACCCGACAAAATGTGCATGTGCATCAATAAGCCCGGGAAATACGGCTTTGCCCTGTGCATCTTCCATCTTATCCGATTCATATTGTTTCAGGATATCATCATTCGTTCCCGTTGCAATGACCTTTCCATCCCGTACCGCCATCGCTTCTGCCACCGAAAATTTTTCATCTACGGTATAAATTTTCGCATGGTGAACGATGAGATCGGCTTTCTGGCGGAATTTGCAGGAAGCAAAAAGAATAACGAACAAGGAACAAGGAATAAGGAATAAAGAATTGCTGTAGCAGTTTTTAAACGTCATGGCAGTAGATTGTTTCTCAAAAATAGGCCAAATGAGGTCATGCAAAGCAACCATTTTGGAGCGTATCTTTACAGCATGCAGTTCGATAAAATCATCAATGCCAAAATAAAGAATGAATCGGACCGGCCGCTCATGAAAAAGGATCTTTTCCCGGTGAGCGACCGCCTGCAGAAATACCTGCACCAGTACGGGCGGGATATTGCCCTGCCGGTTGCCTACAAAGACCTGCTCAACTACCGCCACACCACGGCTCTTCGCAATAAAAAAGGAAAACTCACCCACTGGGAAACGGCAGTATATGACCTGAAGGAAATGGAATTCCTGAAAGAAGGATTGATCAAAACCTATGCGGCTTTAAAAACAGAAGGCAACCTGAGTTTTATCAACCACCTGGATGTGGAGCGCATCGATTTTTGCGAATTCGGTAACAGCATGCCCTTCCGCATCCGCATCATCAACCGCATCAACGACAATTACGATCACTATTATATCAAAGCGTCCGATGCTTCCCGTATTTATGGACTGGAACTGGAACACCTGCTCAGTCCCAACCGCATTACTTACTTGTACCACAAAAACACCCTGGTGGAAGAACATATTCCAGGTATCCCGGGTGATATCTTCCTGGAAGAATACCTGAACGAACCCGAAACAAATAAGATCCGCATTGCCAAGGAATTTGTAAAGTTCAACGAACGCTGCTTTGCCCGGCTGCTGGGCGATATGCGGAGCTATAATTTCGTGATCGACATCACCCCGGATATAGAAGACTACCAGTACCGCATCCGCTCCATCGATTTTGACCAGCAATGCTACGAGGGAAGAAAGAACCTGTACCTGCCGCAGTTCTATAAAGAGAATTACGAGTACGTGGAGCTGGTGTTAAAAACCCTTAGCCCGGAAGTGATTGAACAATACCAGGCCGAAGAGCGCACGGCTATGGCGCACCGGGTATTTGCCAGCCGCAAGCAATTGCTGGAGCTGCTCAACATCATGGCACGGGATGAGATCTCGGACAATTATAAAATAAAAACATTGCGGGAAGAACTGAATGCCCATTTCAACACCCACTATTTTTCCCGCAGCCAAACCATGGGCGCCATTGTAAAGCGGCAGCTGAAGATTGTGCTGAACGAGTACCTGCAGCAGATCAATCCGTCCTGATAAAACGACCCGGCACCCTGCATTTGTGAAAGGATTTTTATCTTTAAGAAGACTTTATTTCTATATGTACGATTCCAAACAAACGAACCAATTACAGAAGAAAACAACGGAGTGGATTTCCATTGCCAAAAAAAATAAAGGCGGGGAAGTGAACAGCAAGAACGTGGAAGAGCTGAGAGACTGTCTCCGCTTTCATGAATACCGTTATTATGTTCAGAATGATCCGCTGATCAGCGATTTTGAATACGACTCCATTTTTAAACTGCTGGAAAAATTCGAAAAAGAAAATCCCGGCAGTGTAACCAGTGACTCCCCCACACAACGGGTGGGCAAAGGACTGATTAAAGACTTCCCGAAAGTGCAGCACCTGGTACCCATGCTTTCACTGGACAATTCTTACAATGCTGACGACCTGGTCGACTTTGACCGGAAGGTAAGAGAGCTTTCCGGTCTTGATACCATTGAGTATTGCGTGGAGCCCAAATTCGACGGTGCCAGCATTTCTGTGATCTATGAAAATGATCTTCTCTTCCGGGGTGCCACCCGGGGCGATGGAGAAGTGGGCGATGATATCACACCCAACATCAAACAGATCAGGTCGGTGCCGCTTTCTGCCAGGTTCAGCAGCTACGGAATAGAACAGGTGGAAATCCGTGGTGAAGTACTGATGAACAAAACGAATTTTAAGGCATACAATGATGCCATTATGGAAGAAGGACTTCCGCCGCTGGCCAACCCACGCAATGCTGCTGCGGGTTCATTAAGAATAAAAGATACAGCCGAGGTAAGCCGTAGAAACCTGGAAGCATTTCTTTACCATGTAAGTTTTATCGTTGGCCGGAAGAATACCCAACGAACAGCGGCCAATGATCAGCCATCAACTCACTCCGGCATGCTGGAAATGTTGTGGAATCTTGGCTTCCGTAGTCCGCAAAAAGAAATGAAAATCGTTAAAGGCATCGATGCGGTGATTAAGCAAGTGAATGAGTTTGAGAAAAAAAGAGACGACCTGGGTTATGAGATCGACGGCATGGTGATAAAAGTGAATGACCTTAAACTGCAGGACCGGCTGGGCATGACTTCTCATCATCCCCGGTGGGCCGTTGCTTTTAAATTCAAAGCCAGGCAGGGAACCAGTAAGCTGCTTGGCGTGGAATTCCAGGTGGGACGCACCGGTGCCGTTACGCCGGTGGCTAAAATAGAACCCGTGCAGGTGGGTGGTGTTACGGTAAGCAGCATTTCCATTCACAACGAAGATTACATTAAAGAGAAAGACCTGATGCTGGGAGATGCTATTTTGATTGAGCGTAGCGGTGATGTAATCCCCCAGATTGTAAAATCATTCCCGGAACTGAGAAAAGAGACGGAGAAGAAAATAAAATTCCCGACGAAATGTCCGGTTTGCCACAGTGAATTATTCAAGCCGGAAGACGAAGCCGTATGGCGCTGCATCAACCTCAGTTGCCCGGCACAGATCGTGGAAGGCATCATTCATTTTGTTAGTAAAGACGCTATGGACATCCGCAGTTTTGGCGAAGCCAATGTGCGCAAGTTTTATGAGCTGGGATTGCTGAAGAATATCCCGGGCGTATATACCCTGCCCTGGGAAGAAATAAAAAAGCTGGATGGTTTTGGTGAAAAGTCAATTACCAAACTGCGGCAGGCCATTGAAGATTCAAAAAAGCAGCCCCTGCACCGCATCATTTATGCACTGGGCATCCGGTACGTGGGTGAAACCACGGCCAAAACGCTGGCACATGCCGTTGATCACCTCATGCAGTTTACCGGCTATTCCGAAGAGCAGTTGCAGCAGCTGGAAGACGTGGGCGTTAAGGTTGCCAAAACGGTGTATGACTTCTTCCACAACCGGAATAATATCCGGCTGCTGGAACAACTGGAAGAACTCGGCGTTCAGCTGAAGAATGAAAAAAAGGAGCTGGTAAGCGGCGGAAACCTAAGCGGGCAAACATTCCTGTTCACGGGCACCTTATCAAAACTGAAACGAAGTGATGCCGAGGCCCTGGTGGAAAAGAATGGCGGCAGCATTGTATCTGGCGTAAGCAGCAAACTCAACTACCTGGTGGTGGGAGAAGATGCAGGGAGTAAACTGGAAAAAGCAAAAAAACTGGCTACGGTGACCATTATCTCTGAAGAAGATTTCCTGAAAATGCTACCGGCGTAGCAGAAAAAATGTATTATATTTAGAGAGGAAGCCCCAGAACATTACGGGCTATCGGGCTGGCCCGTTTCACCTAAATCGTCGTGTTATGATTAAAAAGCATCCCGGCGAAACCTGGAAACAGATTCTCTTCAATGGCCATAAACAGTTCCGGAAAAAATACGCAGTTTCTTCACATGGCAGGGCAGCCAGCTATCATGCTGATGTTGAAAAAGACGGCAAGCTCCTGAGCGGCTCCACCACTTCGGGCTACCGTACATTAAACCTTCATGTGAAAGGCGGAAACGGAACCATCTATATTCACCGTGAAGTAGCCAGGCTGTTTTGCAGGAAACCCTCGCCAAGATACCGGTACGTAATCCACGTAAATCACAAAAAGAAAGACAACCATTTTAAAAACCTGCAGTGGGCCACCCTGGATACGGTAAGTACACACCAGCAGAAAAGTCCGGAAAAAATTGCCTATAAGATCCGGCAGGCCAACAAAACCGTGGGATTGAAGTTGAATGCCGGCCAGGTAAAAACCATTAAACATATCCTGAACGATCCCGGGCGGGGCATTACCTACAAACAACTGGCCGCCCGGTACAGCGTGAGTGAAATGACGTTATACCGGATACGCAGTGGCGAGAACTGGGGACGTATACGGTAATAATGAACGATCCGGTGAAGGGAATTGAACCACAATTCCCTTTTTAATTTTCTGTACATTCGTTTTCCAAAAAAATGCACATGCTCCAGCCATCTTCCCTGAAGTTTCTGAAAGATCTTAAAAAGAACAATAACAAACCCTGGTTTGACAAAAACCGCAAACAATACGATGCCGCCAAAGAGGATTTTGTGTTGCTGGTGGCTCAGGTGATCAAAGGCATTGGTTCATTTGATCCATCGATCGCCGGATTGGAAGCAAAGAACTGCCTGTTCCGGATCAACCGCGATGTTCGCTTCAGCAAAAACAAAGATCCTTACAAGAATAATATGGCTGCCTATTTCAACAAAGACGGGAAAAAGGGGTTAGGCGCCGGGTATTACATGCACATTGAACCCGGCAAAAGTTTTATTGCCGGCGGCATCTGGATGCCCGAGCCCCCGGTATTGGCAGGTATCCGGCAGGAGATTGACTATGGCTTTGACGAATGGAAAAAGATGGTGGAGTCGAAGGCTTTTAAAAAAATGTTTCCAAAAGGGTTGGAAGGGGAATCCCTGACAAGGCCTCCCAAGAATTATGATGAGAACAATCCCGCCATTGAATACATAAAAAGAAAAAGTTTTATTGTAACCAGCACGTTCACTGATACAGAAATACAAAGCAAGGGCTTTACCCGGGAACTAACCAAACGGTTCCAGGCCATGAAACCACTCGTTGATTTCATCAACCTGGCTGCCGGGTGAGTAACCGGTTATTTATTGAGTTTAGCCACCAAAGAATAATTCAGCTTTATTATCTGCAAAGAAAAATATTTGAAATTGTCCGGCGCAGCCTTTATCGGTGATCAACTTGTTTTCATAGACAAAACCAGAAAGTCCTTTAAAAAAGATGGCCAGAGATAAAAATCTCCGGCCTTGCTTACCTCTGAAACCACAAGAAAAAAGGTAATAATAATATTATAGCATTAAACTGATTGTTTAAATAGTTTAGTCAATGGTGGCGAGCCTTACATAAATGATATTAAGGAACGGTTTTTAAATAAGATTGGAGAGAGTTAGATAACTGAGCAGGCTGTAAAATTAGTATTTTTTAAATATTATCATAATTTATTTTCAGGAAAATGATCATTTTTTTCTGAAAGTAAATCAGTCCTGGAACGAACCGTATTGCTTTCTTGTTTTCTTAGCCGAAGCAATCTCGCTGAAAATAAAGGAGATAATTAATTGAAAAACAATAAATTATATTTAATATAGCCTGCCTGGTTAATACAAACTTTTCTCCTTAAAATCAATCACAAAAAATCTGCCAAAAAACTAATAAGTGTTAGTTTTGTCGAAAAAGTGGATGGCCAAGATCGATCCGGGTAAAAACAACTCGAAAAAGGATACAATCACACGGACGGCGGCCACGCTTTTTAAAACGAAAGGATATACCGCTTCTTCCATGCGGGAGTTGGCGGAAGCCGTAGGTGTGGAAGCGCCCAGTCTGTACAATCACATCGGGTCTAAAAGTGAATTACTGCAGATCCTGTGCTTTAAAGTGGCAGCAGCTTTTACCAAACACCTGGACAACACGGAGTATACAAAAGGAAGCACCTTGGATAAAATAGAAAGTATCATCCGGTTTCATATTAAAATGATGCTGAACGATTTTGACGAAGTTTACGTGGCCAACCATGAATGGAAACACCTGAAAGAACCTCATTTTTCCGGGTTTTTAGACCAGCGCAGAAATTACGAAAAAAGACTGGTGCAGCTCGTTCAGGAAGGAATCAACTCCGGCGAATTGCATAATACAGACCCCCGTGTTGCTGTATTGACCATTTTATCGGCCGTACGGGGACTGGAGTTCTGGCAGCAGCACAAACGATTCATCCCTGCTGAAACACTGGAACAGGACATGGTGAATCATTTATTAAACGGAATCACAAAATAAATTTATGGCAGTTCACTTCCATCCGCTGAAAGTAAAAGACGTTAAACGGGAAACCGAAGACTGTATTTCTGTTGCCTTTGAAATACCCGAAGCGCTCAGGAATGAGTTTTTATTTGAACAGGGGCAGAACATCACCATCAAAAAAATAATCAACGGGGAAGAACTCCGCCGCTCCTATTCAATCTGTTCTTCACCCTTTGAGAGTGAACTGCGCATTGCGATTAAAAAAGTGGAGGGTGGCAGGTTTTCGTCCTTTGCAAATGAAGCACTGAAGGTGAATGACCAGCTGGATGTACTTCCCCCCACCGGAAAATTCAATACATTGCTGAATGGTGCAAACGAAAAGAATTACCTGGCGTTTGCGGCAGGGAGCGGCATTACACCGGTCATTTCCATTATAAAAACCACACTGCAGGCCGAATCTAAAAGCCGTTTCACACTGGTATTTGGCAACCGGGGCCGTCATTCTATCATTTTCTTTGAAGAGCTGGAGGCACTGAAAAACAAATATCTCCATCGCTTTCATTTTATCAACATATTGAGTCGTGAAAGAACCGATGCCCCGATCAATTCCGGAAGGATCGATACCTCTAAATTAACAGAGCTTAACCGGTTGATCGATTACCTTCATGCAGACGATATCTTTATTTGCGGCCCGGAAGAAATGATCTTTTGTGTGAAAGACTTTATGGAAGGCCTGGGCATCGATAAGAAGAAGATACATTTTGAACTATTCACCACACCCGGGCAAACACCGGAAACCAAAAAGATAACCCGGCAACCGGCTGACAATGCTCCCAAAAGCAGGATTACCGTTAAACTGGATGGCAGGAGTTTCGATTTCGATCTCGGATCCGGAAACGACAGCATTCTCGATGCTGCCCTGAAGCAAGGGGCCGATCTTCCTTTTGCCTGTAAAGGGGGTGTATGCTGCACCTGCAAGGCGAAGCTGCTGGAAGGTGAAGTGGAAATGGACGTAAACTGGGGGCTGGAACACGATGAAGTGGAACAGGGATTTATCCTCACCTGCCAGTCGCACCCAAAAACCGAAAAAGTGGTGGTGGACTTCGACGTGAAATAACCATTTTTAAAAAGTCAGCTTTGTTCCCGGCAAAATGATTGCTGTATAACTTCGGTCCGAACTGATCTCACTCCGTTTTCCGTGTGCCTTTGCCGCCTTCAACCGTATTGGCTGGCCGTTTGCTGCAGTCACCGAACTGATCTCGATATCTGTGAGTACCCTGCCCAATTTTATAGTACCTGTGGCTGTCGCACCTGCACGTATGATCGTGGTGCCTTCATAGGTAACCGGGTAGCTGACGGAAAAACTGACCGGTATTTCCTTCCGTTCCGCTGCATTACCGAGATCGGTACGAAGGGCAAGCTCCACTTCCAGTTTAGATTTTATAAAAATTTCTTTGGGCTCTTCCTTTTTTTCTTCTTTTTTCTCCACCAGTGAACTCACAGGCACTGTTATTTTACTCTCCTCTTTTTTTGCCACCGGTTCATTCCTGATGACATCCACTTTCTTTTCTTTGGGTTTTTCTGTCACCGGCTTCTCTTCCTGGGCAGGTGTATTGCGTACTACCGGCTCGTTATTCACTACCGGCTCCTGCTTCCCTGAAGCCGGTGACAGGGAAACACTGTTAGTATCGCCGGACACATTCTTACTTCCTTCACTTACCTCAGCTCCGGCAATTTTATTATCCGGTTGTTTCCTATCGAAAATGATTCCCAGTAAAAACAGCAAAAAGATCAGCACGGCGGCGGCAAGAAAATAGGTTTTCTTGTTTTTCTTCACACTGTTGGTTACGTTTTCCATCATCGCAGCCGGGTTCTTCCATATCTCCGTTTTTGTTTTCATCGCTTCGGCCGTAAGAAGATCACTGCTGATCTGTGTGGGATTCATCACGCCGGCAAAAGAGGTTACAGGAGCTGACAGTACCGACAGGTTTATTTCGCGGTAATGAGGGAAGGCGCTGATAAGGGCCTGCTGAAATGCACGGGCATCAGCATAGCGGGCAGACGGGGTTTTTTCCAGCGATTTCATGATGATGTCGGCAAGTGATTTAGGCACCGACGCATTAAGCCTGTCGGGCGATTTCACCCTTTCTTTCAGGATGGCCTGCATCAGATTAAAATCAGTATCGCTTTCAAAAGGCAGTTTGCCTGAAAGCAGTTCATACATAGTAACCCCGGTTGCATAAATGTCGGATGAATGGGATGCTTCTTTTCCCTGTATCAGTTCGGGGGCCATGAATTCAACAGTGCCCACAATTTTATTCACCTGTGTCATCTTTTGTTCGCCGGCCACCTTTGCGATACCAAAATCCATCAGCTTCACCATGCCGTCGGGGGTGATCATGATATTAGATGGTTTGATATCGCGGTGAAAAATATTTTTCCGGTGTGCATGTTGCAATCCTTCCAGGGCCTGTATAAAAACCGGCAGAATAAAAGCAGCCGGCAGAACACGGTGTTTTTTCAACAGGTCGTCGAGTGTTGTGCCCTCCACGTATTCCATCACCATAAAATGATTACCTCCCTGTTCAATAAAATTATAGATCACCGCAATGTTGGGGTGCAGCAACTGCGCCAGCACCCGGGCTTCTTTTTTAAACCGGTCGAGGAACTGTGGCTGCATGGTCAGCTGCGGATGCAGCATCTTCAATGCCACTTCCCGGCCCAGCATGGTATCAGTGGCCCGGTAAACATTACCCATTCCTCCCTGGCCCAGGTGGGCGGTGATTTCGTAGTTGTGTATTTTTTCTCCGATCATATTTATTCAGCAATATCGGTTGGCAGATCTGCGTCCCTGGTAAGTTTGGGCAGCTCTGCATCCCGGGTTAATTTTAATCCGTTTTCCGCCTGGCCGGCCACTCCTTCCCGTTCAGCAATAACCACGGTGATATTATCATGACCTCCCCTTGCCTTTGCCTGGCCGATCATAATCGTTGCCGCGTTTTTCGGGTCTTCCTTTTTCAATATCTCTTTCAGTTCATCATTATTCAGGTAATCGTACAATCCGTCTGAGCAGATCAGGAGTTTATCCCCGTCTTCAAAACGCAGGGAAAACTTCCCGGTATCAACCCTCATGTCCGCTTTGGTTCCCATGGCATTGGTAAGAATATTCCGCTTGGGGTGAACCGCTGCTTCTTCTGCTGTGATCTCTCCCTGGTTCACAAGCTCCTGTACATAAGTGTGGTCCTGGGTGATCTGAACAATCGTATCTCCCTTCTGCATGTATGCCCGGCTGTCGCCCACGTGTGCATAATAAACCGTTTGACCGATCACCACCAGGGCGGTACAGGTGGTACCCATGCCGCTGAACCGGGGTGCCGACCTTGCCTTTTCAAAAATATTTTTATTCGCCAGGATAAATACTTTTGCCAGATTCTTCTCTACGGTGCCGCTGTTCTTCTGGTTAAAGTATTCCTGGCTGATGATCTCTCCTGCCATGCGGCTGGCCACTTCGCCGGCATTGTGTCCTCCCATTCCATCGGCCACCAGCATCAGGTATCCTTTTTCGCGGATAATGTTTTCGTCGGCTACTTTATAGAACATTCCGGTATCCTCGTTGTTGGTTCGGATATTACCCATGTCGGAAAGCACGGTTACATGCAGGCCACCAGTCTCCGCCAGCCCATTGCTTCCCTCCACCGCCAACTGCTTTGCTTTTTTTCCAAAAAGATTGAACAAGCCCATGTTTATTTTTCTATTTTTTCAAGATTATACTGGTACGACCGCTGGCTGCTGGTGATCGGGACTTCCACCATACGGGGAAGATATCCTTCTGCCTGTAACGTAAACCGGAAGTTTTCGCCTTCTTTCCCCACGATTTCGTACGGAAGTTTTTTTGTACTCCCGTCGGGAAATACAATCATTGCATCCGGCGCATTGGGTACATCAATGGTTAGCTTCCGGACGTCAGCTTCCTGTTGAACAATAGTATCGCTGTTATTGCTGCTTCCCGTTGCTGCACTATTGGTACCGGAGCCACCCGAAGCAACCACAATGATCAGTACCAGCGTCAATAATGCCCCCGCAATAATCAGTGGCTTCTTTTTTTCCTGCAGGAATGAATGCATCCGGGCGGCCGGTTCTTCCTGGCCGGATGCATTACCCAGCAACGCCGCAATTTCTGCTGCACTGCTGCGCTGTGCAACGGCCGGGCGCAGACTTTTTTCAATCACCTGTCTGATCTTCACGGATACCCCGGGCACCAGGATCGCCGGGTCAGTGAATATTCCTTTCTCAATTTTATGCCGCATGGTAATGGGGTTATCGGCCTCAAAGGGCATAAAGCCGGTCACCAGTTCATACGTGAGCACGCCCAGGCTCCACACATCCGATTTCTTATCTACCTGCTGCTGGAATTGTTCGGGTGCCATGTACTCGGCGGTTCCCACTATAAATCCCTGCTGGGTAAGTTTGGGAGAGTATTTGTTTTTTGCAATCCCGAAATCAAGCATAGTTACTTTCCCCCCCGGCTGTATTTTAAAATTCTGCGGTTTAATATCGCGGTGAAGAATATCACGGCTGTGCAGGTATGCCAGTGCAGATGCAACCTGCCCGACGATCTGTTCAGCTTCCGGTCCGGCAATTCTACCCTTTCGGTGCAGGTATCCATCCAGTGTTTCACCCTCCACATATTCCATGATAATACAGGCTGTTTCACCTGTAACCTGGTATTCATACAGGTTTGCAATATTGGGATGACTTACGGAAGATTGTATATAAGCTTCATTGCGGAACCGTTCGGCCATTTCTTTTTTGTGAAGGATCTTAACGGCTGCCCAACGGTCCAAGGCGGCGTTGTATGCTTTATATACATCTCCCATACCGCCTGACCCTATTCTGTCGGTCAGGCGGTAGCCGGAGATTTCAGTAATATGCCCGTCACCAAATTTCATTGCAGGTTGAAACAGGCTGGTTGGTTTATGTCTATTTGTTCACCTTGGTTATTCCCATCAGCTCCAATCCGTACTTAATGGGTACGGCAAATGAGATCTGCGTTCCCCCGGCGTCGGATTTACCGGCGAAGAAAATGCCGATCACGTTTCCTTCATCGTCAAACATAGGCCCACCGCTGTTGCCGGCGCCGGTGGCATTGATGGTAAGCTGGTAGGCATCACCAAACGAACTGTAGGTAAGGTTCTTGTCGGATGAAGCCGGGATAACCCTTCCGATATTGCCGGTGGTTACTGTTACCGTTGGCACAGTGGTTACCTTGGCATTGCGGTTAAATACATCGTTGGATTTTCGAACCACGTATTGTTCCGGTGCCACACCCGGGAAACCCATCACCGTTACGGTCTGGCCCGGTTTTACCGATGCGTAGTTATCTTTCATGGTAACTTTCGAAAGCGATGGCACCGAGTTGATCTTGATAAGTGCCACATCGTGATTTTCTGATGGAAGCGGATCGCCGGCGGCCGGTATGCGCAAACTTGTATTGGAGAAGATCACATTCAGGTAGGTATTCTTTCCATCCACTGAATGATCACCCACGGGTTTTCCATCTACCATAGAAGCAGTGGCAGGCACCCATCCGGCTACATTCTGCGGCATCACCGAAGCCGTGTAATCCACCTTTTCGTTGCCTCCTGACCATACCACCAAAGCGCCCGGAAAGGCAAAATCGGGGAAGTGATAACTGGTAAGCCAGTTAGCGGCCACATGTCGGTTGGTAAGGATGAAGCCTTCGGGCGAAACAATGAAACCTGAACCCGATGCTCCGGCAAAACCAATCGGCACTCCAAAGCCATTCCGTTTCAGCAGTGCCGCATGCGTTACCAGGTATGGTTCAATGGTACCGGATGAATTCTGGAAATAAAGCGCCACAAAACGGCTTTGGCCCGATGCATCTTTTACCTGCGCATATTCATGCCATAACTCCTCGTTGGAACCGAGTTCCCGCAGCTGCCAGCCAAATTCAATGGCCACCACCCGCTCTTCATTCTCTTTTGCAATCTGCTCAGGATTTTTTTTATTCTTCTGGGTGGAGTCGCCCATGTTTACAATGGTGGTGGTATTTTTCCCAAAGATCTTGTCACGGAAAACATAACCCAGCACACCCAGCAGAATGATGAGGCCGCCGAGTATGTAGGCCATATTGCCGAATGATTTTTTTCGTTCCGCCACCAGCATCCGTTCAACGGTTTGCTTACCCAGCCCGGCTTTCACCGGTTCAGAAACAGAAGTAGCCACCTCCGAAACAGTGGTTGCCTTGATGGATGTGGGAATGTCCATCACCTTTGTTTCCATCATCATGTTTTGCGGCCTCGGGTGAATGTCGAATGAAAAAACAGGGCCATTGTTTCCCAGCTGCACTTCATCGCCCGGCTTCAGGGCTGCCGATCCGGTCACCCGCATCTTGTTTACAAAGATGCCGTTGCGGCTGTTATTATCGTTAATGCTGAATTGCGGCGGGTCGGAACTGACCTTTACGATCTTTCCGTGCTCACGGCTCACAATGGCATCCTGCTCGGGATCGAACTGAATATCACTGCCGGCCGTACGGCCAAAACTCAGCTCATTTTTATTAAAATCAAATTCTTCGGTCTGGTTTGCCTTGCTGCCGGAAATATGCCTGATGACATAACGTTCAATGGTTGTACTCATGTGAAAAGGTTTTATTTAAGAAAAAAGATTGATGCAAAAAAAATGGATACCGGCGATTGCAGTTTATGCCACAGGAGATCAGATAAGGCTGGCGGAACAGAAAGCACAGGATGACTACTCCTTGTATTAATTTACTGGTATGCCAGCGTGATGTTCTGATTGCATTTTTCTGTGGAAGAGATGATTTTCCCGGGTTGAGAAGTGGCGTGCAGTTTGTTGCTGCTTTAAATATAATACTATTCATTTTAAAAGTCAATTTTTCGTTTTAATCATCTCCGGCCTGTGCGGTTATAAAAGATAACAAGAAGCCCTGCTGTACCGGCAGCAGAGCTTTTGTTTTGAGAAACCGCCGTTTTTATCATGATCCAAACACAATCAGTACAATGAGAATCAGTATAATAACAAGGTCTTTTTTCATTTCTTCTTTTCCCTTTTATTGCTTGATCACCCGCAGTACTTCGCCATTGACAAGCCTGATAAAGTAGATTCCGTTTACATAACGCCCCAGGTCAACGGTTTGATTGTTTGCCGCTATTTTAATGCTGGCCAGCTGCCGGCCGTTGATATCAGACAATATCGCCATGGTGCCAACCAATGCGTTATCTCCCACCAGCACAGTAGCCGAACCCTGTGTGGGATTGGGGTAAATGATCGAGTTCACTTTATTCTTATCGCTATAGCGAAGTCGTACTATCGTGCTGTACCTGAAGCGGCCATCCAGGTCGGTCTGTTTCAGGCGGTAGAACATGACTTCGCTTCCCAGCCTGTCGATATTATAATCCGTGTAGTCGTAAGTAGTTGTCTGGCTGCTGTTGCCCTTTGCATTCACCACGCCTATCCGGGTAAACGATGTTCCGGTAAGGCTCCGTTCCACATCAAACTGTTTGCTGTTCTGTTCATTGGCGGTAGCCCATTCCAGTAAATTATCTTTTGCAACGGTTTTCCCATTGAAGTATAACCAGGTTACCGGCAGCGGAGTACCCACATAGCTGCATTGTATTTCCCCGGGCCTCAGTGTTTCTTTATTGCCCACCCTATCGGTTGCCAGCACAAAGAAGCAATAGTTGGAATCCGGCGGCAGGCTGATGAGTGTATCTGTGCTGCTTATTCTCGGGATAAATACCCGGAAGCTTACCTGGTCGGTGGATATATATATAGTATAATAGCTGATGCCGCATCCACCCGTATCGTCGGTACCCGTCCAGCTCAGGTGTATGGGGTTTGAGCTATTCGCTGGAAGCGGATTCAGGTGACTGGTTGGTGCAAATGCATCGATGGTGTTTGTATATATATTGGTTGGGATTGTATCGTTGGAATCAAAAACAATTGATGCTCTTGCACCGATGGTATCCAATGTAAGGGAGGATGCCAATGGCTTTATACTGAAGTTTACAAAACCATGCCCGTTCAGTGGCTTTGTACTGTCCTGCAATAACAGGAATCCTTTTAATGGACTGGTCGGCGGAAGTAAGGTCAGGGGATCAATTGCCTGGAATTCCCAGAATGCCTGGTTGCCGACCTGGTCGTACCCGGCTGTAACATCCACGTACAATCCCAGCGAATCTCTTGCATCCAGGCGTTGATAATAGGAAGCGGTATTGGGTGGTACACTGAATGTAAGTGTATTGAAACCGAAACTACCCAACTGGAAGGTGGCTGCATCTTCTTTAGGTTCGATGGGCGAAATGATCTTTACATATTTTGCCGGAGCCGATGCTGATAATGCATTTTCATAGAGAATAGTATACGGCAGCCTGTCTTTTATGCTAACCCAGTGTTTACCCGGCTGACCATCCGGGCCAATGATTTCATTAGGGTCGTCGGAGCTGACGGCTTCCACATCAGTTCCATCAGGATTACGGGGACGTGGCGGCCGTTGGGTACCGCCACCATTAGGCGGGCAGGGGTTTCTGTTACGGCGGGCACTCCACCTGGGTTCATATACCCTGTTAGCTTTTTTTTGTGCCTCAAGAAAATTCTGATGGTCAGTATTGAGTCCAGCATCTTTGTTGTTTATGGTCATGTCCGAAATTTTTCTAACCCCCTTGCCTAAGGGGATATAACCTGCCAACGTGAAATCTTCACCTAATAATTCACTGGTTTCCGCCAGGGTTTTGCCGCTGATAAGTTGAGACATCGCATTCACCGTTCCGGAAATGGGACTTATATTTCCTGCAGATTCGATCGTTTTGGTACCATTCATCGCCACGTCATAAAATTCCCCGTTACCGTTTACCCAATCTACAGTAGCTCCAATAGTATTTGCGCCGTTTACGCCGGTTTCAGCAACTACGGCTACTGTTCCAATAACACCCAAGGCTTTTCCTCCCGCTTTAGCGACCGTACCTACTTCAGATAATAATGTTTTCCCCTGGGCCAGATCGTTTACCAGTGTTTTTACACCCGAAGCTTCTGCTTTAGCGGCATTAATTGAATTTTTAATCTCTGCGATCGTACCATTGGTGTTAAGGCCTTCTTTCGGCATGAGGTAATTTCTGCCGTAGTATTTGCCGGGGCTTCCTTTCACATCATTTGCCTTGGCAAGTTTGTTCATCAGCGATCCGATCTCTTTTTCGATGATATTTACATGCTTCGCCTGTAATGAATTTATTCTCGCCTTTGTAAGATAATCTCCCCGTAACCAGGACAGAAGTCCGCCGTCCATAAACGCCCATCCCCAGGAAAACTTTCCCTTTTCGTCACAATCCGACAATCCCAAAATATCTACTCCATTAGCCGGGTCATTATGCACATACTGGTACATGCCCATGCCATCGGCATAGCCAATCAAATCCCGCTGATTGAACAAACCGGTTTCGGGGTTATATTCCCGGAAGAAAAATTTATACCTTCCGGTAGCACTGTCATATACCTGGCCGGTAAAGCCAAAACGGTTGCCTGCCAGGGAGCCCGGCAAGGGGTTATTCAGCGAATCGTACCTATTCATTTTTCCATACACATCATACTGGTATTTTTCCAGCAGCCTTCCCTGCCGGTTGCTGATGGCTTCCACCGAATTCAGTTCGTTCTGGTGATAAAAGAACTGCTGGTTATTTTTTTCATTTACCACCGGCGTAAGAAAGCCGGCAAATATTGTTTTATTGATTACAGCTCCGCTGTTATTATCCCGTTCCTCTATGGGCGCTATGCCGGCGAACGTGTAGTTCAGGATAGTACCGTTGAGGTTTTTGCGCACTCTCCTGCCAAAGGCATCGTATTGGTAAGTAAAAACAGTTGCCGGGGAGGAGGAGTCCTTAACCAATCTTTTTTCCGCATCATAGCTTTTATAAAATTGCCCGTCGTACGTTAGGTTGCCGTTGGCATCATACGTGAAGTTGATATTCTGAGCGCCGGTATTGCTGTTAACAAGCTGGTTCAGGCTATTGCTGGTATACGTTGCAGCAGTACCATTCAGGTTAGCCGATGTTCTGTTGCCCAGGGCATCGTAGGTGTACGTATTCTGCACTACCGGTGAGCCGCCGATAATGCCTCTTTTATAATTTGTTAGCCGGCCGCTGTTATCGTATGTGAATTGCTCGGATGCTGCAGGGTCATTCAACCGGTTGATGGAAGTTTTTTGCCGCTCGTTGTTGTAGGTAAAACTGCTGTTCTGTATGGTACCCCCTGCGGTGGAAATATTCGTGAGCCTGCCGGCAAAGTCGTACTGGTAATCAGTGGTTATTCCATTGGCCATTGTTTTTGAAACAAGCTGCCCGGCGCTATTATACTGGTATGTTACCAATAATTCATTGTCTTTTGTGATGCCGGAGAGCCGGTTGCGGGTGTCATAACTCTTCGCAACCGTTGTGCCATCCGGATAAACCGTTGTTTGTATCCGTCCGGAAACATTATAGCTATACTGAACGGTTCTGTTACCAAATGTTTCGGAGCTGATGCGGTTGAGAGCGTCGTACGTTAATGTTACGGTTCCGGCATTGTTGCTGGCGGTAAGTACCCGGCCCAGTGCATCATACGTGTAGGTGAACACCTGTCCGTCGGGCAATGTTTTTGAAGCCACTCTGTTGAGGGTGTCGTACACAAAGTTGAAAATGGTCCCGTCTGTAATTCTCCTGGCAATAATATTCGACTTATTATCGTAGGTGTTTTCGATATACCTGCCATCAGGATACGTAGTCCGTTTCAGCCGGTTGATATTGTCATAGGTATAATTAGTGGTATTATTATTCTGGTCTTTCAATGCAACCACATTGCTCTCTGCATCATAAGTAATGGCAACTGTATTGCCGTTGTTATCGGCTATTGTTTTAAGCCGGTCAAGACTGTCGTAGGTATAATTAGAAGTAAATCCGGTGCGGTCAGTTACCGTTGTAACATTGCCGTTGTTGTCATAAGTAAAGCGGTACGAATTACCGAGGGGATCGGTTAGCTTTTTGATCCGGTTGAGGTTGTCGTACTCCACGGATTGAGTAGCTCCGTTGCTGTTGGTAATACCGGTAGCATTGCCATTTTTATCATAGGTAAGCGAGAGGATTGTACCGGTTAAATCTGCTACGGAAGTGACCCTGTTAAGGGGGTCATAGCTGTAATTCAGCTGTTGACCCCCCGGCATATTCACCACTACGGGATTCCCGTTCGCATCATAACTTGCTGTGAGCATATTACCCTGTGGGTCGGTGAGCTTTTTTATCCGGTTCCTGTTGTCGTATTCAAAGCTCACCTTGTTTCCCATCGGATTTGTAACGCTTTTGATATTGTTCATCGCATCATAGGTAACTGCTGTTTTTCCACCCACAGGATCGGTTATTTCCACCGGCCGGTTACTGGCATCAAATGCCAGGTAGCTTGTTTCATTATTTTCATTTTTTAACATAACCGGGTTGCCTTCGGCATCATAGCTTACCTGTACATTGTTATTCAGCGGATCAATTATTTTTTTAAGCCGGCCTAAAATGTCATATTCCAGGTTGTTGGTATTCCCCCGGGCATCTGTAACCGAAAGCAGGTTCCCCCGGGCGTCAAAAACCAATTGTGCGGTAAACCCGCCAGGGCCGGTAGCGCTTACCGGGTTTCCATACGTATCATAAGTATAGGTGAATGTATTTCCTCTTGGGTCGGTGCTGCTGATGATATCGCCGTTAGCGGCATACGTGGCGGTATAAACAAGATTGCCCGGTTCTGTTATTTGGGTGAGATTGCCTTTGGTATCGTAAGCCATCGCAGTAATGAACCCTTTTTCATCCGTAAAACTGGCTACCCTGTTATAGTCTGAGGTATACGTATAGGTTATGGTCTGGTTCAGGGCATCTGTTGTGGTAAGCATATTTCCCCGGCTATCGTATGTAAACCTTGTAACATTACCGTTGGCATCCGTTTCCTTTATCTTATTGCCGTTGTTATCGAATTCAAATTTCATATTGAACCCGCAGCAATTACCAGACAGGCTGCTGAGCCAGGTACTTCTTTCCTGCCTTTTAAATTTGTATTGGGTTACCTGGTTATCGCCTGTGGTAAGATGATCAGTAACCACTGTAGTAAGACTGGAAGTATCGTACGAAAGGCTGATTCTTTTGTTGCAGCCAATCAGTTCGCTGATGGTAAAATTGTTGAAGTAAATAATGTCAACCTTGTTGTTGTTCTTATCTGTAATGGCTTTCATGGGGCCATTCACCAGGTATGTATATTTGTTGGCATTGTTCAGTGGATCTTTTACCTGTGTAAGGTTGCCTGCACCATCATACGTATAGCTGAAACTGCGGGCAGGCGTGGTTATTGCATCTGTAATGTTTGTAAGCCGGCCATTGGTATAGGCCAATGAAATGCTTTGCCCGGCGCTGCTTGTTAAGGCAGTAAGGAGTGTGTCTGTGTAGGCGAAGCTGATGAAGTTTCCATTCGGTTCCTCCATCCGGGTAATCCGCTTATGCGTGCTGTTATCAAAAAAATATTTCGTTCCGTCAGTTTCGGTAATGCGGTATTTGCCGGGTTGGTATTCAGCCAGGCTGTTAAAAAACCCCGTCGGCGATGCAAATGCGCCGTTGCCGGTGGCCCGGTAGCGGTCTTCTCTTCCGTCTCCCCATATAATTACTTTTCCATCCAGCGTGTCGTTTCTGTATTTGATGTTATAGTCAAAACTCCAGCCATTGCCATACCCGTCATTAATATCAAAGTTGAAGCTGTTGTAGTAAAAGCTTACGTTCATGGCAAAACCCCTTGCAGGAATATACAGGTCATTGCGGGTGAAGAACAGATTGCCGGTAAGCGTATTAACCTGCAGCCCCATGGGACCTGTTTTATTTGGGATATTAATGTTCTGCGCATCTGCACAGTCAATTGCAGCAAACAACACTGTAATCAGCAACAGGCTATATTTATTCATCATCTTTTTCATACTCCTGGTTAATTTTTCAGGTATTTTACTGAAGTGTAAAATGAATGTGTGTGTGTCCCGGCATATTGGAAGGCGTTTTTCCATAAACCGTAATGGTTCCGCTTCCTCCTGCCCTGATAATACCCGGAGGTCCTCCCGCTTCGGTCAGTTCCAGGTGCAATGCATTGGTGCCATTGACCAGGCCTGCCTGGGTCAGCGCTGTTTTCACTTCTTTGTCATTGTAGAGCGTTCTTGTCTGAGCCGGTATATCAAAGTTGGCCGGGTTGTTATAATTTATCTGAATTACAAATGGCCAGCCCACAAATACTTTGGCCGGCGAAACTATTTCTGTTACCAGCAGAGAATTCAGGCCACCGGGCGTTCCGGGATCGCAGCCGGGTGCATTTCCATTACCGGAACCGGTATTGTTACCGCCGTTGTTGCCACCGCCGTTATTTGCATTCACTATGGAGAAGCCATTTGCCAAAACTGCTATGCTGGCATCGGGTTTGGTAAGCGTCACATCATATATACCCAATGGCTTGCCCTGCAGGTTAAATGTGGCATACAGCATGGTGCTGTTGCTGTAGTAAACTGAAGAGGCTGTTAATGTGGTACCCGGCCTACTTAATGTTGCGGTCATGTTTGCAGAAAAGAGCGAGCCGCTGATCTTAATGGTTACATTACCTATATTTCCGCCCGAGTTGCTTTGTACCGTGAGTATGGTAAAAGGAAGTTTCACTGCTTTCAGTGTGATGTTCTGTACAGCCGGGTTGGGCGATACGCAACGGATGCTGATATAGTAAACACCTGCTGTGACCGATGTCATCACAATATCCTGGTTGCCATAATTCGGTGTTGAATACGTGTAATCAAAATGGGCGGCAGAAGGTATGTAGCCTTTTCCGATGAACATCTGGTTTACCCGGGTAAGCGAATCGCCCGATTTAAGCGATACCAGGATAGTGGCACCGCTGAGCGAATCCGGTATGATCAGTTTGTAAAACCGGTTTGCAGTAAACAAGGTGTTCGGAGTAAGCACATTCATTGGCAGCTCTTTCACACTTACATAAACCGGCATTGCTGAAAAGCCTGTATTGTTTGTTTTATCTGATTCGTAAATATTATTGAGCAGGTCTGTTTTTACAATTACAGTATAATTGCCTTCCGTTACATTGGTTACCAATGGAGCAAAAGTTACCGTGTCTGCTGCCAGGGGCCCGGTGCTGATGTTTTTGTTTTTTATACCCAGCAGTACGGCCGATGAATCGAGTACATTGCCGGTGGATAAATAGATTCCGTCTGATGAAACCCCGGCAGCGGTATTTACCGAAATATTTTTAACCACCCACCTGGCAGTATCCATGGTATAACCCAGGAAAACCGTATCGGGCCTGCTGATGTTTTCCACGACCAGGTCGGCGGGCCCGGGCCGGTAAACAGTAATATATTTAAAGGCGAGGTTATTATTGGAATTGCTTTCAAACACATTACCCATTGCATTTACCCGGCTTATTAGTATATAATTGCCGGGCATTACATTCAGGGCAATGGCTGCTGTGACAGAATCGGTATAAAACTGTCCCGGCTGCAAAGCGCCCACATGATTGATGGCAGATAAACGAATGTCGCCCGTATTCCCCGGGATGAAATCAGTTGAAAGCCATATATCATCACCCCAGCTACCGGGATACGTTAGCCCTGTGCCATTGTTGGTAACCCGGTGAGTAACCATTATTGGCTGACCGGTAGCTACCATTGCGGGGGCAGATAAGATGCTGTCGGTGAGGTCGGGCAGCAATGGTTGTACCAGGTGAATTTTTTTGGCAGAACCGTTTGTATTACGAACCAGGTTGGTATTGTTTGCCAGTACCTTTTCTCCTGCAATGCCGTCATATATATTTGTCCGTCCGATTACATAATAGTCGCCTGTTGTAAGATTTGGCGGCACAATATTCTTATTCTCCGTATAAGACTGGTTGGGGTTTAATACCGTGGTTTCACTAAAATAAGATGCCAGAACTGCATTGCTGTTAAACATCGAATCGGGTGAAAAATAAATTGCATCATACCAGCTGTTATAGTAACTATTGCCGGGATTGTACCCGGTATTTTTTACAGTCCACCCCGCAGGGTATGGTCGGCCGGCCGTAGCCGTATCGGCCCCTGATACCTGCGTTACAATATGGTCAACAAGCGGGTTAATGGTTATTTTAATCCCCGACCCGGTTACGTTATTATTTGTATTACTGCCTTCGTACACCACATTGTCGGCATTGGTTTTTACATAATAATACGCTGTAGTGTTGGCTGTTTGCGGGAAGCAGTTATTGATCAGGAACGTGAATGGCATGCTGAAATAAAAGGAATCACTGTAGCTCTGTCCGCCGGATATTATTTCATTGTGTACCCGTTTCGTCACGTAGTATGCCGTCGCTGAATTAAACACCGGACTGCAGCTGATGAACACACTGTCGATCCATGTACCAGCGGCTGTGCCGGAGCCGGAATTGGAAACCGTGTACTTCATGAAGTCGGGATATATACTGAATAAAGTATCCGCAAGTTGTATGGAAGACACTACCAGGTCATTCGGTACAGCGGTACCCACGAGTGTGCTTGCGCCTGAACTGATATTATTATTCGGATTGGTCTCCCGGAATGAACTGTCGAAATTGGTATGCACATAAAAGTACCTTACTCCAGTTGTTGATCCCGGGAATGAATAGTTATAGGTATGCGCCACGGCGGTTCCCACCGGCAGGTCTTCCGTATACGTTTGTGTGGATATTAACTGCGCAGTTCCATCAAATACCGGTGATGAACTTACATAGATCCTGTCTTTACGTTCATGATTGAACACGGCACCAGGGCCGTTATTAAGGATGTTGTAGTTAACACCGAAGGATTGTCCCCCGGTTGTATTTACCGGAACGGTTACCGAAGACACAACAGCATCGGGACGTTGTACGGTAACAGGCAATATACTTCTCTTTGTTTCGGGCAGGCCCGGGTATTCGTATACCGTTTTAGTTGAATTGGTAAGTATATATATATAGTAACTGCCCGGAGCTAGGTCACCCGGGATTATGAAGTTGCCGGTTTTGGGATGGTTTGATCCGGGCCTGATCACATTACCGGTATTGGCATTATACAAACTCCCATTGGTTCCAATGGGCTTGCAACCGGCAGCATCCGGGTTTGTATAATTATCCGGGATCATCAATCCCGAATTCAACGTGCCTTGTGTGGTCTCGTTTACCAGTATGGCGTTGTTCACATTCAACCCGGCACCGTCGGTGCTCAGGTACACTTTGTCTATCCAGTAGCTTGAGCCAAAACTTACACTGTCGCGGAAACTGATACCCGGTGTTGAAGCAGGCGGTATCAGGCAGCTGCCGTTGAATACAAAATAATGACCCTTGTTTTTTTCTATATTATCATTAAACCCTGCATTAAGTACATTCCAGTTTACCCCAATGGACTGCGTGGTGCTGGCTGTTGTGAGCGGCACGTTTAGTGAGCTCACAGTTAAGCGGGGTGTTGGCGTAAGAAATACCTGTAACTGGTTGCTGTTTGTATTGTTATTACTTAATGCCCCCTCGTACAAGGTATTCGTTTCATTGGTAAAAACGTAAATAAAGAATGTACCGAAAATATAATTGGGCACTACAATATCCACGCTTCGGGTGTAGGAGCTGTCGGCCAATAGTTGCGTATTATTTAAAACAGTGGCGTCGGGTGCGTTGGAGTAATAGGTTCCGTTGGCTTTCGGCAGCTTTAGCAGTGTGGCGGTATTTAGATTAAACAGGGGGCTTTGTGAAATATAGATCCTGTCTGTCCAGGAAGTTCCGGCTGGTGTAAGTACACCATGATTTTTCACCTTATACGTAACATTGATTGTACTGCCTGAGAAGCTGGTATTAGGCGTAAAAACCGTATCTACCCGAAGATCGGGTGTCGGCGACAGCGTTACAGCGATTGCTTGCGGTGCCCTGGCAGTGTCATTTACAAATGTTACCTGCTGTGGTGCATTACTCCCTGCCGGGTAATTGGTAATTACATACACATACAAAGGCTGGCTGTAATTCAGGGGCAGGGTAAAATTCATAGAGTTGGAATACTGCTGGCCATTATCTAATGCACTTGCATTGGGTTTAGTACCAATCAGCAATGGTTTCACGGGAAATTGCAGCTGGCTCCAGGCGCCTGCATTTGTTTCCGGCAGCACACTGAAATTCGGAATGGTATCGAAAGAAAGAAATACAGCATCGGTCCAGTTTTGATTGGTACTGGTATTACCGGGGCCATTATTTTTTACGGTCCAGTTAAGTGATACCGTTTGTCCCGAAAAAGCTGTTGCAGGAGCCTGCACATTCAGCACCTGCAGGTCGGGCAATGGCACTAAGGTGAATTGTTGTACCGGTCCTGTGTTGATCTGCGTACAGGAACCGTTGTGAGAAACCACCATCCACTTATATGCCTGGTTCGGCAATAAACCACTGCTCACCGGAATGATATAATTCACCGATGTTAATCCCGCAGCGTACGGCGTGGAAGGCTGCGGCAGGTCGGCACGCCACAGGTACAGGTCAAACGTATAAAAATTATTGGGATGCGCCGGCACCCATGAAAGCGTTAGTGGCAGTTGCTGGTTGGTGGCGCCGTTAAAAGGCAGCATGCTTTGTACTGAATCAGGCTGAATGCTGCTGATCACGGTAACAACCAATGTATCATTATTGCTTGCAGCACCGCAGGGACCGCTTGCTGAAACAATAAGAGAGTATGTACCCGGTGTGGTCCATGTTACACTTGCACTATAGGTAGTGGATGGAAGTATACTTCCCCCGGCAATGCGCCACAGGTAGGTAGCACCCGGTACATTGTTAATGCTATAAGTTGTAGTGCCCGGGCATAAACTTGCATACCCCGAAATGCCTGCCAGGTCAGCAACACGTACACAAAAACTCCGGTCAATTGCTGTTGCGGGTAAATAATTGGTATCTCCGTTTTGGGAAGCTCTTACGGTTACAGTTCCTAAAGCAGTAAATGTTATAATATTTCCCGAAACGGTTGCCGGACCTGAAATGATGCTATAGGTAACCGGCAAACCCGATGAAGCTGAGGCGGTTAATGCAAGCGTTGCACTGCTGATATCCTGTTCGGGAACGGTAGCAAATGTTATTGCCTGCGGCGCTTTGTTCACGGTAAAACTTCTTGTTACCGGCGCTGCCGTATCGTACACATCATCGCCGGTTTGATTTGCCTGTACAGTAACCAGCCCGGTTCCTGTGATGGTTAACAGGTTTGTTTGCGGATTGATGGTGGCCGGGCCGCTTATCAAGACAACAGAAACCGGTAAGCCTGAAGTAGCTGTGGCATTGGGAACAAACGGTGCATTGCCATAGGTTTTATCGGGTATGGCCGGGAAATTAATGGTTTGCGGAATGGAGTTGGCTGCAAACGAAAGGGTATTTGAAACCGGGCCTGTACCGCAATAATTCGCAAACTTAATGGTATAATTTCCACCCAGTGAAGCATAATAAGACGGGTTGATGGCTCCGGGAACAGCAATACCGTTTCGGTACCACTGGTATCCGGCTAAAGAAGGTACCTGTGAAGAGAATAGCCATCTCCCCGTATTATAAATGGTGGGCGTTGCCGTTGGTGCTGCGGGCCTCACTTCTACCGAAAGAATTTTTTGTGGCCCGTTTCCGCAATGATTGGAACTTTTACAGGTAAGATTATACGTACCGGTTGTTGTCCAGTTTACAATGGCCGTATCACCATTCGTTGTGAGTGTACCTCCACCCGAAAGTGTCCATGTATATACGGTATTGGTTTCGTGAAGACTTGGGTAATACTTCTGCAATCCATTTCCGATACAGGCAGGCGTGGTTCCAATGACATTAAATGTCTGTTGTGGCACCCTGCTCGGTATCACCGTTTTGGTATTTACACTGGTATCCCTGGGTAATGTACCGGTTACTCTTATTTTATAATGGCTTCCAAAATTGAGCGTGAACGGCATGTATGCCTGTATGGTATCTGAGTTGATACTGGTCTTTGTTCCCAATACAGTATTAGTTACCGGGCTGAAATTTCCAAGACTGTCGGAGATCTCCACTTTAAAAATATTGCCGGCGATCATGGCGGTATCAAGGCTGAATGGCACATTAAAATACGTGCCTGCGCATGGGATTGAATCCACCTCTCCCATTGTTATCACCGGTTTTCGGAATGGTTTAAACGAAAGGGTCAATGGTCCGTAACCGGTAAGTGCCGATCCGGAAACCACCGTACCCGATACAATGTTTCCACTATAGCCGCCCGAAGCCCACGAACTCCACAAACTTCCGTTCCAGCCTGCCACCTGCATATCGTTGAACAGGTAAGCGATACCGCTTCTTGCACTGTCGTAGCTCAGTGTTACTTCCACTTCGGTGTTTCCATTGTCTCTTGTGAGTTTCCAGTATTCTTTTCCTGAAATACCACCAAAGCCAGGGCTGTATAATGCGGTATCGTATCCGTCGCTGCCGGGATTATGATGAAAGTACTCTGCTGTAAATTCATCTGTAACATTGGCGGGGGCCGAGATGCTTATTGGTCCGTAATTATCTCCCCCATACTGAAATTCATATTTCCCCACCGGAAACGTAAAGGCCTGGTTGCCTCTTTTTTTCAGCGGGCCATTTACAAACCCGCGGTTATTGGCGGGGTCCCTGGTAACGGTTGCGCCGCTGTTTAATATCAGCAGGTTTGCGGATGTGGTGTTGATCTTATTACTGCCGTTATCAAATACCAGGCTGTTATTTATTTCCACGCCTTGATCCAGCCTCGTTTCGGCGCCGGCTTCCATGAATAAATTATTTATCCGGATGGGGTTGGTGCCAAGCTGGGTGGTATGAGGATTGAATGTTCCCCCTACAAACGTGAGGTTATTAATATCAACAAGACCGTCGCTGGCATTCACAATAAAGTTACCCTGTACTTTCAGCGGCCGGCCGGCACCCAGACCTATGGAAATATCAGCAGAGGAATTATTGGTGATGGCCAGGTCACCTTCTACATAATCGAATAATGGCGACGCATTGCTTAAATAATTATTTCCATAATTGCTGTTGTTGATAAAACTCAAATTTCCGTGGAAGGTATTGAACGAAGTGCTGCTGCTATCTGTGCGGCCGGTACTATCGCTTAAAACCGTATTGCCATAAAACGTATTATAGAAGAATTCAGCATGGCCACCGTAATCCTGGCAGGTGAAATTGCCCTCCAGGTAACTGCTATGTACAAAGGGTTGAAAAATTCTTGTTGCTGTAATGTTACCAGCATAGGCAATGGTGGAATTGGTTAAGTTTAATGTTTTCGTAACGGTTAAGTCATGATCATTCATATTCAGCACCGCTTCGGATGCCATCACCAATCCGCCAATGGAGATATTGCCGGCTGCAAGCGGCGTGTTGGGTACATCCCCATAAGAAGGAATAATGACTTTGGTACACAGAGCCGGTACACCTGCGGGGGTCCAGTTATCCGGGTCGTTCCAGTCGTTGCTGTTTTGGCCGTTCCAGGTTTTTTCATCGCCATTGATGCAGTTGAAGTTGCAGGCGGTGGTTACTTCTGCTAAACTGGCGCAGCCCGGTGCATTGTTATTTATTTCAGCCGGCTCACCGGAGGCAATGTAATTACAAACGGGCGGAAAATTGCAGACAGCCAATTGAGCGTTATTATTAATCTTCAGTTTTTCATTACCGATATTATGAACAACAAGCGCATTGTTCAGATCAGCCAGGGTGGTAAGCCCCGGGTTATTCACGATCCACAACCCCTTCCCTATATTGGTGATGTTTCCCAGCCCGGTAAGACTGGTGAGTAATGGATTGCTGTCAATTTCAAGTGTGCCGTTACTTAAAGCGTTGATGCCGCCTAATGCCGAGATATCCGCCAGCAGCGGGTTATCATGAATGGATATTCCCACGACCACATTTCCCTGAACTTTTTCAAGTCCGTGTGTTGATAGGAGGTTGGGGTTACTCCATAAATAAAAATTCGGAACCGATGTAAGGCTGTCGAGACCCGACAGATCCGTGATTCCTGTCTGGATCATCCAGAACGTGCTGATATTGGTATTAACGAGATGGTGACTTATATCTTCCAGGCTGGTTAAGTTGGGTAAGCCCCAGAAAAGAAAACCATTGCAGCTGGTAAGATTGTGAAGGCCAATGGAGGTGAAGGCGGGATCTTCGGTTACATTGATCCAGCCACCCATACTGGTAAGGTTTGCCATGCCGCTTAAACTGGTAAGCGGTGTATGTGCAATGAACAAGCCGTCTGTTATATTTTCAACATGGCTAAGTCCGCTTAAGGAAGTGAGCGCCGTAGAATCAATATTCACATTCCGCATACGGATAAAGTTGTTGCTCAGGCCATTCATACTGGTGAATACCGGCAGGTCGATAAAGTTGATGGCGCCGAGCGAATCCAGGTTGAATAAACCAAGTGTGGTGAGCAGGGGATTGTGCTGCAGGTCGAGCGTGTCTATCAAATGCAGGTTATTCAACCCGCTGATGCTGGTGAGTGAGGTGTTTACTATTTTCAGTTTCTTTTGAACCTCGTTCAGGCTGCTGGTAAGAAGTCCATCCAGGTTGGTAATGGCAGGACTTGCTCCTGTTCCATCAATAATTAAATATTTGGGATTTGAACAGCTAGGATAGTTGGCGGCGAAATTATCTACCTGGGCCTGGCTTGTAATCAGTATGGTATCCTGCGGGCAGGAAGTTACAATGCCCGAAGCCTGGGGCACACCCTTACTGGCGGGCACCTGTGCTGTATTTTTATTGATGAGCACCGGCAGCATTCGTTGTGCCTGCAACTGGCTGCCGATGCCAGGCAAAATAAAGATCCCGGTAATTAGTAGTAGTAAACTTTTCATCCGCTGTATTTTGAAATGACCCTTGCGCAAAAGGAGGTTTCATAAGCTGGATATTGGAATTGAGTTGATAGCAGTAACCAAACAGGTCAAAAATGGGTACTTACCATCTGTTTATCAATACATAATTTGTAGTAGCCACTCAATAAAGGTTGTGCCGGAACGATTTATTAAATACTTTTAAAGGGCAATGAAAAAGACCCGGGTCATATTATTTATTTGCTGCTTATCTTTTATTTTGACGGCGGCTTTTTCGCAGACAAAGACCATTGACAGCCTCAGGAGGAACATAGAAAAAGCAGTTACGGGTAAAGAAAAACTGGCAGGGATCATTAAGTTATCTGAACAGAGCCTCAATCCTGATACATTATTGCCCTATGTGCAGGCCGCGGAAGCAATTGCCTTAAAAACAAACGACAAATTCAGTATCGACCAGGTCCGGTACATGAAAGCCGGTTATTATGTCCGTAAAAACTACATCGACAGCTCTCTTCATATCACAGATTCGCTGCTTGCTGACTATAAAAATGACCGGTTGCATCAGAAATTTTACCTCGGGCTTTTGTTTTTTAAATCAAAAACGCTGGACCGGGGTAACCGGTATACCCAGGCGCTTACCCAGTTGTACTCCGTGGTGCAAACGGCCGAAGCATGCAAAGACACCCTGATACAGATACAGGCCAAAACGGGTATTGGCTGGGTGCAGATGGAAATGGAGCAATACAAAGAAGCCCTGCAATGGTTACAGGATGCCCTGCACACTTCAGCAGATAAAAAATTCTATAAAAATTATGGAGCGCTGTACAGCAATCTTGCCTCTACGCATAATGCACTGGGCAATACAGATTCGGCCACCTATTATATCAATGCCGCCATACGTGATGCGCGGGAGAACGACAACCTGCTTTTTCTTGCTACCGCCCTGAATATTCAGGCAAAGATTTTTATCGACAGCAAACAAGCCCATTTGGCAGAAGCACCCCTCCAGGAAGCCGTGGCAATAAGAAAAAAATTAAACGATCCTTTTTATACCGTGTATGATATGAGCAGCCTCGCCAGTTACTATGCCAATAATAACCAGGCGGTAAAGGGCATCGAACTGTGTAAAGAAGGCATCGGGTTGGCTAAAAGAAGCGGCTTGTCTTCTCAGTTGCTGATGATGTATCATTCGCTGGCTGCAAATTACAAGGCATCGGGCAATACCGTTGAATACAGCAAAACACTGGAGGCCATCATTGCATTAAAAGATTCATTCAACAATATCAATTCGGCCAAACTGCTGGCAGACATGCAGGCTGGCAGTGACGTGCTGAAAAAAGAAAGAACCATTGCCGAGCAAAAGTTAACCCTCACGGTAAAAAATTACTGGTTGTTTGGTTCCGCTCTCTTTATTGTGATGGTAGCCATTATCATCTGGCTGGCGTTCAAAAATTACCGGCGCAAACAAAACATCAAAATGCAGCTGGCCCTGCAGGAAGAAAAAAGAATTGCGGCACAGTCCATCATCGATGCAGAGGAACAGGAGCGGAAACGAATTGCTGCCGACCTGCACGATAACATCGGCGCCTATGCATCTGCCATCCGGGCTGATGTGGAAAAGATTGCTGATAACGGGCTCGAAAAGAACAGCAGCTCCCTCCAGAACCTGCAACAACATTCCCAGGAAATAATAAATTCCTTACGGGATACTATCTGGGTGCTTAATAAAGACAATATCACCATTACCGGCATCGGCGACCGGATAAAGAATTACATCAACAAGCTCCGGCCCAGTTATAACAACATTCAGTTTCACATCACCGAAGACATCAGCAACAATGTTCGCATCAACTCCCAGAATGCCCTGAATATTTTCCGGATTGTACAGGAAGCCCTGCACAATGCACTAAAGCACAGCCGGGCTTCTAATGTGAGTATTGATATTGTCAGCAATGAAACCTTCCGGGTAAAAATTTCTGACGACGGAGAAGGAATGCAACACATCGGCGAAGCAACCGGAAATGGCCTGAGGAACATGCAGGCCAGGGCCCGGGAAATTGGTATGCAGCTATCAATTGTATCGGGCGTCAACGAAGGAACCGTATTGCTTTTAACAAACACTACTATAAATTGAGTATATAAATAAAATACAGAAATCAACACATTGCATAACAAAACAGCAAATGAATACTTCCATACGGATAGGATTGGTAGATGACAAAGCGGTGAACCGCAGCAGTATTGCAGACAAAATAAAGCAGTTTGAGGATCTCAATTTCTGCTTCATGGCGGTAAACGGGAACGATTGCCTGGAACAGTTAAAGGGCCTGCCGGCAGATAAAATACCACAGGTCATTTTCATGGACCTGGAAATGCCGGAGATGGATGGAGTACAAACTATCAGTCTAGCCCGCTCCCTGTACCCGGCTGTCTTTTTCATCGTACTGACTGTTTTTGATGATGACGATAAAATCTTTGAAGCCATTAAAGCGGGAGCACATGGCTATTTACTCAAGGATGAAAGCGCCATTGCCCTGCACAATGCCATCACCAATGTGCTGGAAAGCGGTGGCGCTCCCATGAGCGCTTCCATTGCCCGGAAGGCATTTGAAATGCTGAGCAAAGCGCAACTTCAAACCGGAACCAGAACCACCGAACCCCACTTACTGGATGAACTGGTGAGCGAACGGGAAAAAGAAATCCTGATCCATACCATTAATGGCCACGATGCCAAACGCATTGCATCGCTGCTTGATATCAGCGTACTCACCGTACGGAAACACATTGCCAATATTTACCAGAAACTGCACGTAAACAGCAAGGCCCAGGTCATCAGTCTGGCCCATAAGAACAACTGGGTTTAACTGCTCTGCCATTGTCTTTTCCTGCTCCCGGCAGAATACTAACAAGTGTTAGTTTTTTACTATCTTTATCGCCTAATACCATATTGCATGCCTGTACAGAATTTTGAAAAAATATTCCAGGATAAGATAGATGCGGAAATCAAGATCGAGCCCAAAGACTGGATGCCCGATGCATACCGCAAGACTAACCTGCGGCAGATCAGCCAGCACGCTCACAGTGAAGTAGTGGGCATGTTGCCCGAAGGCAACTGGATATCGAGGGCGCCCTCTTTAAAAAGAAAAGCAATCCTGCTCGCAAAAGTACAGGATGAAGCAGGCCATGGCCTGTATTTATACTCTGCCGCCGAAACACTCGGCATGAGCCGCGATGAAATGATCAACGACCTGCACATTGGTAAGGCTAAATATTCTTCCATCTTTAATTACCCCACCTTAACATGGGCCGACATGGGCGCTGTGGGATGGCTGGTGGATGGAGCCGCCATCCTGAACCAGGTGATGCTCTGCCGCACTTCATATGGGCCCTATGCAAGAGCCATGGTACGCATCTGCAAGGAAGAAAGTTTTCACCAGCGCCAGGGCTTTGAAACCCTGCTGGTATTAAGCCGGGGAACCCAAGAACAGAAAGCCATGTGCCAGGATGCCATCAACCGCTGGTGGTGGCCCAGCCTGATGATGTTTGGCCCCAAAGACACCGAAAGCACCAACAGCGACCAGAGCATGAAATGGAAGATCAAACGCAAAAGCAATGATGAGCTGCGGCAGAACTTTGTAGACATGATCGCCGAGCAGATCAAGGTGCTGGGAATGACGTTGCCCGATGACAAACTGAAATGGAACGAAGAAAGAAAGCATTACGATTTTGGCGAAATAAACTGGGACGAATTCTGGGCCGTGGTAAAAGGAAACGGGCCCTGCAATAAGCAACGACTGGATGCAAGAAGAAAAGCTCACGAAGAAGGAGCCTGGGTACGGGAAGCCGCCACCGCCCATGCAGGTAAAAAGAACGCGGGCAAAACCAAAGCAGCCTGATGATGAAGCAAGTCTCCTGGTTTACTGCCGTTTTTATCATTCTTATTTCCTGCAATGATGCCGGCAATAGTGATAAGAAAGAAGAACGGAAAAATAACCGGGTATCGTTGCGGTCAGACAGCATCAATGTGGTGAAGCTCACCGATACGCTCGTGATCTACGAAAGCATCTGCCGCGGCTGTGTGTACGAAGAGTCGGTTCGTTTTAAAATAGCGGACAGTGCCGCTGTTATAAAACTGCTTACCGTTAATACACATGATAACAGCAGCAGTGATATGCAGGGGGGTAACATTGGAAAAGAACTGCTGCTGGTGCCTGTTAAAGCAGGAAATACCAGGATGAAGCTGTACAAATTTTTATCCCCCGAGACGGCCCATGAAGATTCAGCAAGGTCTCAAACATATACCATTGAAGTAAAAAATTAAAACCCACGATATGTTCAATACATTCATCCCGAAATTTTATTACGGCGATATCCCGGAAGACAATGCCGGCAGCAGTGAAATAAAAAAGGCACAAGCTCCTCCTTCGGAAGGATGGCCCTTGTGGGAAATATTTATCCGCAGCAAACAGGGTCTCGACCATAAACACGTAGGCAGTCTGCACGCCGCCGATGCCGCCATGGCTATTGAAAATGCAAGAGACGTATATACACGCCGCCAGGAAGGCATCAGCATCTGGGTGGTGGAAAGCAAATACATCACTGCCTCCAATCCCGAAGAAGCAGGCGAACTGTATGAACCGGCTGCAGACAAAATCTACCGCCACCCGACTTTCTACCAACTACCCGATGAAGTAAACCACATGTAACCATTCAAAAAGTAAACCCCATAAGGATCTTCCTTATTTGAATGTTGAATTTTATTTTATGAACGCTTTTACTGATTACATACTCTACCTGGCCGACAGCACGCTCATTCTCTCACAACGCAACAGCGAATGGTGTGGCCACGGACCCATCCTGGAGCAGGACATTGCCATCACCAATATTTCACTGGACCTGTTGGGTCAAGCCAGGAATTTTTATCAATACGCCGCCGCCCTCAGCAGCAACGGCGCTACTGAAGATTCACTGGCTTACCTCCGCAAGGAAAGGGAATTTAAAAATCTGCTGCTGGTTGAACAACCAAATGGCGATTGGGGACAAACCGTATTGCGTCAATACCTTTTCAGCCAGTACCAGTATTTACTGTTTGAACAGCTGGAGCACAGCAGCGATGAGCAGCTGGCAGCCATCGCCGCCAAATCAATCAAAGAAACCAAATACCATGTACGCTGGAGCGGCGAATGGGTTGTTCGCCTGGGCGATGGAACTGAAGAGAGCCATGCCCGTATGCTGAAAGCCGTCGAAGAGCTATGGCCCTATACCGGTGAAATGTTCATACCGGCTGAGTATGAAATTTCTTTTGGTGTTGACCTTACATCCATCAAAAAAAATTGGGATGAAAAAGTAAACGCGGTTTTTGGGGAAGCTTCTTTGCCACTGCCCGAAAAAGTATTCATGCAAAGCGGTGGTAAAACGGGAACACATACCGAGCAACTTGGTTATATCCTGGCGGAATTGCAATACATGCAACGAACATACCCGGGGGCTGAATGGTAACCTACCTATAAAAAACAAAAGAAATATGCGGCATGCCCTATGCTGTCATACCGTTTTTGATACCACCGCGTTAATTTTCCTGTATGCCGGGTATTGATCATAAACAAAACATAGAAACCATTTTGCGGGAAGTCACCGATCCGGAAATTCCCGTTCTTACCATTGCCGACCTGGGGATATTAAGAGGCGTGGAGATCAGCAATGACGAAATCAATGTCATCATTACTCCTACTTACAATGGCTGCCCTGCCATGGACATGATTGCCATGAACATCCGGCTGGCCCTGCTGGAACACGGGTATAAAAACATAAAGATCACTTCCATTCTTTCTCCGGCCTGGACAACCGACTGGATGAGTGAAGAAGGAAAAAGAAAACTGGAAGAATACGGGATTGCCCCGCCGGGCAACAGGTCTGACGCCCCGTCTGACCTGTTAATAAAATGTCCCCAGTGCCACTCCAACAATACCCGGCTCATCAGCGAATTCGGCAGCACGGCCTGCAAAGCGCTTTATCAATGCAATGACTGCAAAGAGCCCTTCGATTATTTCAAATGCCATTGATTTGATTTTCTTCATGCTTCTTGGATGTAAGCCCCCGGCAATGCCTGCCGCAATGGTTCACGTCAACCTGTTTCCGGGTAACCCGGATGCAGCTATGTAATTATCCGGTTCAGCTGATGGTTGGTCACCGGCACTTATCTATCCTGCCCAATGTGCCGGTAAAACCTCCGTTATTACAGCATCTCAAAAATCAAATAATCAACCACTTTTCAAACACTCTTTAAAAACCAATTTTATGAAATTCAAACAATTCGTAACAGCTGTTTTATGCAGCAGCATTCTCTTTTCAGCCTGTAAAAAAGATAAGGACACCGTTGCTCCACAGCCGGCTCCGGCACACACGGTAACCGCTATCAGCCCGGCCAGCGGACCGAAAAATACCGTGGTTACCATTACCGGAACCAATTTCGGAACAAGTACCAGTGTACTCAAAGTTTTTTTTAACGGAGTGCAGGGCACCGTGCAAACAGCAGCCGACACCCAGCTTACGGCCCTTGTTCCTTCGGGCGCAACCACCGGTGCTGTATCGGTTGAGAAGAACGGCACAGCAATCGGCGGACCGGTATTCACCTACGTGGGAACCGGAACCGTAACTACGTTTGCCGGAAGCAGCATGGGCTTTGCTGATGGAACGGGCGCTGCCGCACAGTTCAATATTCCGCTGGGCATTGTAAAAGATGCCGCGGGTAATTTGTTTGTGTGCGACAGGGATAATCACCGCATCCGCAAAATCACCCCGGCCGGCGTGGTAACCACCTTTGCCGGAAGCAGCCAGGGTTTTACAAACGGAACCGGTACTGCAGCGCAGTTTAACCAGCCGTATTGCATAACCATGGACGGATCGGGCAACCTGTATGTGGGCGACCGGATGAATCATGCCATCCGAAAGATCACACCGGCAGGTGTGGTTAGTACCCTCGCCGGTAACGGTACCCCGGGCAGTGTGAATGGTACCGGAACTGCAGCCCAGTTCAATGAGCCTTTAGGCGTGGCAGCAGATGCGTCAGGAAATATTTACGTAGCCGACTATATCAATGGACTGATACGGAAAGTAACGCCGGCCGGTGTGGTAACAACCCTTGTTAATTCAGGAATCGTTTTTGGATTAACATTGGATGCGGCCGGAAACCTGTACTATACTACATACAGTTCTAACCAGGTAATGAAATACAGCACGGCCAATGTGAGCTCGGTGGTAGCCGGGCAGGCCGGAACGCCGGGATCGGCCGATGGCACAGGTACCGCCGCCACTTTCTATTTCCCTTCCGGTATTACTGCAGATGGCAGTGGCAACCTGTATGTATGCGACGCTTTCAATCACCGCATCCGCAAAATCACCGCTGCCGGCGTGGTAACCACCATCGCAGGAAGCACCCAGGGTTTAAATGAGGGTGTTGGTTCAGTTGCCCAGTTTAATACTCCCATTGCTTTGTGCGGTGATCCCGCAAACGGACTGCTTTATGTGGCTGACTTTGCCAACCACCGCATCAGGAAGATCATCGTGGAATAATAAGCAGCACCTTTCCCTTGTTATATAAAAACAGCACCCTGGAAATCCAGGGTGCTGTTTCACTTAGAAACACCGGCATGAGTATATGTTTTTTGTCCCGCCCCTGCCGGAATCATGTATGAGGAAACCAATCCGTTGTATAATACCGATTTTATTATTCTTCTTTCAGCAGAATGAACAGACGCCCGGAACAAAACAACAAGTGTTGCAACCGGATCAATATCTGCTGCCTATGCACAGCCGTGCTAAAATAAATAAGCCCGGCTGCGGAAAGAGATGAATTTGTTACCTTACTTTTAGAAGGTCATACCCCCATTATGAGAATTCTGTTAACCTGTTTCCGGTTTGTGTTGGCGGCTGCCTTACTCACGTCTGCCTTCTCGTCTTTTTCACAAAAATGCAACTGCCCGGAATACCGGGCATTGAAAACCGAATGGGAATCGGGCGACTCAGCCATTGCACCATACATTAATAAACTGCAGTCTTCTTCCAATCCCATCTGCAAAGCCAGCAGTTATGAATGGCTGGCCATCTACCATTCAGAAGAGCAGCATTTTGATACAGCCGATATGTTTTTTCAGCAGGCAGAAAAATTATACCGGCAATCCGGTTGCGGCGATAGTATCCTGCTTACCACCTATAAATACTGGGCACAACTATATTATACCAAGGCCGATTTTGCAAAAGCACAGGAGTATACGTTTAAATTACTGCAGGCAGCAGAGGCAGGGGGAAACCCACACGAAATCGGTACCACCTACACCATGATTGCGCAGTTATTCAACCAGACCGGGCAGGCGGAAAAAGGCATTGTATATACCCGGCTTGCTGTTTCTTTTCTTGATAAGATAGAGAACCCGCTGAAAAAAGCCGACCTGCTATTTAAACTATCCAAAAGATACCTCTGGCATTTTCAGGACACTAAAACAACATCCAGCCTCGACAGCTCGGAGCTTTTCAGTTACCGGCAACTCGCCCTGGCAAAACAAATAAACCGGGAAAGCTCCATTGCAGCCGCCTTCAGTAACCTGGAGGGAATTGCTTATGAGCGCAAAGATTTTAAAAAAGCACTGGAGCTGCTGGACAGTTCTTTTAAATATACCGATGCCGGCAGTTACGATAACCTGGGCACCAACTATTACGACAAAGCAGATATTCTTATAGAGATGAAAGACTATGCAGCTGCAAAACAATTTGCTGATTCTTCCCTGCATTACCGGAAGCTGGGAGGCAACCCCGCCTACATTGCCGAGGTATATGATTTACTGCTGGCAAGGATTGGCGAAGAAACCGGTGATTATAAAAAAGCATTTGAGTACAAAGAAATGGGCCGGGCCATTACCGACAGCATACGCAACGTGGAAAAAGCAACACAGGTAGCCGAGCTGGAAAGAAAATACAGCCAGGCAAAAAACGAAAAGACCATTACCGAACTGGCACAGCAAAAAAGAATTTACCTGCTGCTTGCCTTTGCCGGCCTGCTTGGCCTGATCGCATTGGCATTCTTCATCCGGCAGCAATCGCTGAAGAGCAAGCAGAAAATTATGGAAGCCGAGCAACGGCTGAACCGGGCTAGAATGAATCCTCATTTCTTCTTCAATGCTCTTTCTTCCTTACAGGCTTTCGCCCTGCAGGGTAATGATGGAAAATCAATGGCCAGCAACCTTTCCAAATTTTCTCACATTATGCGGGAAACCCTGGAAAGCACGTACAAAGAATACGTGACCATTGAACAGGAAATGGATTTTCTGAAAGAATACCTTGAGCTACAGAAAATGCGGTTCCCTCAAAAATTCAAATACGAAGTATCCGTTGCTGGAGACCTGGAGCCTGATGAGGTACTGATACCTTCCATGATCCTCCAACCCTTTGTAGAGAACAGTATTGAACACGGGTTTACAGGCATTGATTACGAGGGTCTGGTGTCGGTGGGTTTTAAAAAGGAAGCAGAGAACCTGTTCATCAACATTACCGATAATGGAAAAGGACTTACCAGCGCTGCCAAAGAAAACAGTGAACACATTTCAAGAGCCAGCCAGATTATTAAAGACAGGATCTATTTGCTGAATATCCGGCTAAAAACAAAAGCCGGATTTTCCATTGATAATAACCCGGGTGGCAACGGGGTAACGGTAAAGATTTATTTACCGTTGCTGCATAAACAACATATGAAATAACAATACCTTGCAGGCAGCAGTCATTCATGAAACTATTAATCACCGATAACGAACCGGGTCAGCGTGCAGCCCTCCGTTCCTTACTGCAGCATTACTGTCCTGAGATAACAGAGATAGAAGAAGCCGGTGGCGTTCAGTCGGGCCTGGTAACCATCCGTTCTTTCCGGCCGGATATACTGTTGCTGGATGTAGAAATGGATGATGGCAGCGGGTTTGACCTGCTGAACCAGCTGTACAATCCCGGCTTCCAGCTCATTTTTATCACTGCCTATAATCAATATGCGATTGAAGCATTTAAATTCAGCGCCATCGATTACCTGCTGAAGCCAGTTGATCCAGAGGCCCTGCAGAAAAGTATACAGAAAGCGATGCTGAATATCCGGAACAGCGATCTGCAGCAACAGGTGCAGGTACTGCTGCAGCAGCTCTCGGGTGTACAGAACCGGGAACGGAAGATTGTTTTAAAAGACATTGACAATACCTGGTTCGTAAAGGTGGCCGATGTTTTGTACTGCCAGGCCGAGGGAACCTATACCCGTTTCCATTTGCAAAATGGCGGTCCCATCCTGGTATCGAAAAATTTAAAAGAATATGAGGAGATCCTGGAACCGCTTGGCTTTTTACGAACGCACCATTCCTTCCTGGCCAACCCTGATAAAATAAAGTCGTTTGATAAAACACATGGCGGCGCCCTGGTGCTGGAAGGCGGGCTTTCCATTCCTGTATCGCAACGGAAAAAAGATTTTGTAATGCAGGTGCTGGAAAAAAGATAACCCGTTTACCAGGCAATACTCTCCCCGCCGGAACGGATATAAATAATACCACCGGTCTTTCAAGTGCCATTAATCTTCTTTAACTTTAACTACGTTCAATTTACATCCATGGATATCTCTGTTTATTTTGAAGAAGCCGCCCAGGTATCTGTTGCCTTTGTTATTGGCGCTGTTATTGGGCTGGAACGGGAGTTCCGCACCAAGCCCGCCGGGTTCAGAACCATGATCCTGATTTGTGTTGGCTCCTGTTTATATACCATATTGTCGAAAGAAGCGGCCATTGGCAGCACCGACCGCATTGCCAGTAATATTGTAACCGGCATTGGTTTCATCGGCGCCGGTGTTATTTTTAAGGAGGGCATCACAGTAAACGGGCTCACCACAGCCGCCCTGATCTGGATTACGGCGGCGCTGGGAATGGCCATTGGCTATCACAATTATCCTGTCGCCATCGTGGTAGCGGCCATGGTGGTAATTGCCCTGTTTGTACTGGAACCGGTGCAGCGCTTCATCAACCGCATTCACCGGGTAAAGGATTATAAGATCCGGATTTCGGATGCGGGCCGGACTTTCCAGTCCGACCTGGAAACTTTTTTCAGCTCACACGACCTTACTTTCCGGTGCATGAAAGCGACAAAAGATAACAATGATGCCATCTATCTTTACCGCATCAGTTCGCCCGACCGCAACTACGACCTGGTGAATCAATTCCTGCTTAACCACAAAGAAGTAAAAAGCTTTGATGTGTAACCGAACACTTTAAACTCTTTCTCATGTCATCTGTATTGTTTGAAATCAGGAACGGCATCGCCTTCATTACACTGAACCGTCCCGAAAAATTCAATTCTTTCAACCGGGAAATGGCGCTCCTGCTCCAGGCTAAACTCGATGAAGCGGCATCGCTTCATGAAGTGCGTTGTGTGTACATCACCGGCGCCGGCAAGGCATTCTGTGCCGGGCAGGACATCAGCGAACTGGTGGGCGAACATAAGGTTGAAATCAAACAGATCCTGTCTGAGCATTACAACCCGATCGCACGGAGGATAAGAAATCTTCCAAAACCGGTGGTGGCAGCAGTGAACGGAGTGGCCGCCGGCGCCGGCGCCAATATCGCCTTGTGCTGCGATATTGTAGTGGCAGCATCATCCGCTTCTTTCATCCAGGCATTCAGCAAAATTGGATTGATCCCTGATAGTGGCGGAACCTATACCCTGCCTCGGCTGATTGGCTGGCAGAAGGCAAGTGCGTTGATGATGACCGGCGACAAGGCAACGGCAGCCGATGCGGAACGGCTTGGGATGATTTACAAAGTGTTTGCCGATGAAGTGTTTGATGAAGAAAGTAAAAAAATTGCCGCCACGCTTGCCCAAATGCCTACCAAAGGATTGGCCTATACCAAGCATGCGCTGAATGCTTCTTTCCACAGCACCTGGGAAGAACAGCTGGAACTGGAAGATAAATACCAGCAGAAAGCATCAGCAACAGACGATTACCACGAAGGCATCAATGCATTCTTAGAAAAAAGAAATCCCTCATTTAAAGGAAAATAAAATGAATCCGGAGAAAGACAAGTTTGCGCAGGAAGTAGTTGCTCATCTGATGAAGAACGACCTGTTCAGCCAATGGCTGGGAATTGAAGTGCTGGATGTAAAAGAAGGCTACAGTAAAATTAAAATGACCATACGGGAAGAAATGATCAATGGCTTTGGCATTGTACACGGCGGCATTGCTTTTTCGCTGGCCGACAGTGCTTTCGCCTTTGCCTGCAACAACCGCAATGTTTTATCGGTGGCCCTGGATACGGCGATCAATTTTTTAAAGCCGGTTCATGTGGGCGATATGCTCACTGCCGAGGCAAAAGAAATTCATAACGGCAAAAGCACCGGGCTGTATCATATTTCCATCAGCAACCAGAAAGACCACGTAGTGGCCATCTTTAAAGGAACCTGTTTCAGAACGGATAAAAAACACCTATGATCTGCTCCTTCAACGATTTCATTCCTGTCGTGCACGAATCTTCTTTTGTTCATCCCCATGCAACCGTCACGGGCAATGTGATCATTGGCAAAGATTGTTACATCGGCCCCGGCGCGGCCATCAGGGGCGATTGGGGGCAGATTATTATTGAAGATGGCTGCAATGTTCAGGAGAACTGCACCATTCATATGTTTCCCGGCGTTACTGTTTTGCTGAAAGAAAGCGCACACATAGGCCATGGCGCTATCATACACGGCGCAACGATCGGACGAAACTGCCTGGTGGGAATGAATGCCGTGTTAATGGATAATGCAGTGCTTGGTGATGAATGCATTGTTGGCGCATTAACTTTTATAAAAGCGGAAGCTGTTTTTGAAAGCCGCAGTTTGATTGTGGGTAATCCCGCAAAAAAGGTTAAAGAAGTTACCGATGAAATGATCCGCTGGAAAACCGAAGGCACGGCTTTATACCAGCAATTACCCAAACAATTATTTGATACCTGGAAGGAATGCGAACCACTGAGAGTTCTTCCTGCTGACCGGAAGACGCCGTCTGCAAATTATAAAACCTGGAAGGAGAGCAAATGATCAGTTCTTCTTTGCTTCCCAGATCAGTTTTTCATTCTTCGCTTCTTTTGTAAAGTCGGGCAGCTTGCCATCGCCTTTTCCCGTAAAACCACCATCGGGAGCTCCCAGCAGGTTGCATTTATCATCATACACTTCATTGAAGAAATCGCAACAGGGCATGGCGACATAGTACACTTTCTTTCCCTGGTAGCTGTATTCAATCACCCGCTGCGGCTGCTCGTGCTGCTGCATTCCTTTGAATTTATTGATCTTTTCCCGTATACAGGAAGGAATGGAATCTTTTCCGGCAGCTTCAGCAACCATTTTTTCTGTAGCGTTTCCGGCAGGCGCTGCGGATTGATTCTTTTTTGCGGAACCGCAGCTGAGCACCACAATGATGGGGATTAAAAACAGTCTGATCATTTTTTTTGATTTACCTGCTGCAAATGTACTATGAATTGCATGCCAACGGCTCATCAAAATTATAAAAGCCGTTAACAGGATATTAATCCTTAAATTTTACTGACCTTTGCCCCCAATGGAAAAATCGAATTTTGTTGACCAGATACGGATCTTTTGCCGCAGCGGGCACGGGGGCGCCGGAAGCAAGCATTTTATGCGCAATAAATTAACGGCCAAGGGCGGACCAGATGGAGGTGATGGCGGCCGGGGTGCACACATCATCCTGAAAGGCAATGCACAGCTATGGACCCTGTTGCACCTCCGTTATTACAAAAACATCCTCGCCGAAAACGGCGAAAACGGAAGTAAGAATAATTCCACGGGCCGTTTTGGTAAAGACATCATCATTGAAGTGCCACTGGGCACCATCGCAAGAGATGAGGAATCCGGCGAAAAAGAAGTGGAGATACTGGAAGACGGACAGGAAGTTATTTTAATGAAGGGCGGCCGCGGCGGATTGGGCAACAGTAATTTTAAAACAGCCACCAACCAGGCACCTGAGTATGCACAGCCGGGTGAGCCGGGTGTGGAAGGTTGGAAGATACTGGAATTGAAAGTACTGGCAGATGTTGGACTGGTGGGCTTTCCCAATGCCGGTAAATCAACCCTGCTATCCAGCATCACAGCCGCCAAACCAAAAATAGCCGATTATGCCTTCACCACACTGGTTCCGCAGCTGGGCATGGTGGAATACCGGGATGGAAAAAGTTTTTGCATTGCCGATCTTCCCGGCATCATTGAAGGAGCGGCCGAAGGCAAAGGCCTGGGCCACCGCTTTCTGCGGCATATCGAACGCAATTCTATTTTACTTTTTCTCATTCCCGCCGACAGTGCCGGACATAAAAATGAATTTGACATCTTACTGAGCGAGCTCGAACAATACAATCCCGAAATGCTGCAGAAAGACTTTGTTATTGCCATCAGTAAAAGCGATATGCTGGATGATGAACTGAAAGCCGCTATCAAAAAAGAACTGCCGTCAAAAATTCCGCATGTATTCATTTCATCTGTTACCGGGCAGGGATTGTCTGAATTGAAAGACCTCCTCTGGAACACCCTCAATGCACCCGGTCATCACCCCGCTTAAAATACCCTCCACACGGTATTGTAACGCCCGGGGCTTTTCTGTTTATTGCAGTAAAATGTATAAAATGAAAAAGACCTTTTTATTGGCTTTGATGCTGATAGGCGGAACCCTGTTGCTGCATGCACAGGTGGGTGGCCGTTCGCTTAAAAAAGCGATGGAACTTAAAATGCCCAAAACAGTTGACGATGATATGCCGGGCACCCGGGGCGCCTGCGTGGCCTGGCACCCGCTCAAAAAACAATACTATGCCTCTTTTGCAGGCAACAGCGAATACCCGCATGCTGTATTCAGCGCCGCCGGCAAGCGGGTTTCCGAAGACGACCTCACCACCCAGGTGGATACCCGTGGACTCTGGTACAATACTGTAACCAAAAAGATCAGCGGCAACGGGTATGGCGAAAGCGGCTGGTTCAACTACACCCTGGGCGCTAAAAACGGAACACCCACTGCTTATAATATTGAGTTTGAAGGGCAGCACCAGCCATCCGAACAGAGTGTAGGCGTTTTTAACCCGGCAAAAAAAGAAGTGCTTTTCCTGAGCGGCTTCGATATACATGTATACAATGCCGCCGATGCGGTGGAAAAAGAGAATGACAAAATCACGCTGCACTGGGGCCGGACAAAATCGCAGGGCATTGAAGAAAAGAAAACAGAGGAGGATGAGCCAACCAGCCCGGAAGGATACAACAATACCAGCATCGTATTCACCGGCATTCCCGGAGCTGAGATCGGTGCGTTGAACACGGTCGACAAAGTAGTTGAACTCTATAATATCAAAACCGGCTTTCTAACCCAAAAGCTTAAACTTCCGTACGACGCAACGGTTGAATCATCATTTAACTTTGCTTACGCCAACGGCATTTACTGGCTTTTCAGTATTGAAGAGCGCAAGTGGATCGGGTACAAATAACCCTGCTGATTTTTTTGTAAACGCTCCTGCTTTGCGGGAGCGTTTGTTTTTACAGCCTATCTGTTATCTTTATAAAAAAACTTGTTTCCTGTTTTTGCTTATATACGGGACTACTACCGGAATGCATTCAACGCTTTTTATTTTTGCCTGGTGTTGCTGATGACCGGCACACTCGTCTGGCTTAATTATGCCCATGGCCTGGAAACGCGTTATGCCGCAGGCCGGCCCGGAACAGCTGCCAACTTCTTTGGCTATTATCTTCTTTACTTTACTCCTTTTGCGCTGGCTTTTTTCCTTCAGCCATTGTTCTATAAAAACTGTTCGTATTACCGAAATGCCTGGTTCTGGATGATCCTGCTGGCAGCGCCGGCTTTCTTTGCATTGCGGGTTAATTTTAATCTTCATCATTCATTAATACCCTCCTCGCTTAGCACCGATGAACGGAAATTCTGGATATACTGCAGCAACTGGGTGGTTCGTGTATTTGTGGTGCTGATCCCGGTATTCATTCTTTGGCTGATCAAAGACAGGAACCAGCAGCCGTTTTACGGAAGCCGCCGTACACCCGGCATCAAAACTTACCTGCTTTTGTTGCTGTGTATGCTGCCGCTGGTTGCATTGGCCAGTACCCAAAAGGATTTCCTGGAAATGTATCCACGGGCAAAAGTGCTGGACGGGCTGGAACTTTCTTTTAAAAGCGGCCGGTACCTCCTGTTTGAACTTTGTTACGGCTTTGATTTTATCAGCATCGAATTTTTCTTCCGCGGCTTTCTCATTCTTTCCCTGTGGAAGATATGTGGCGAACAGGTGATTGTGCCCATGGCCTGTTTTTACTGCACCATTCATTTTGGCAAACCCCTGGGTGAAGCCATCAGCAGTTTCTGGGGCGGCTTGCTGCTGGGCATTGTAAGTTATAATACAAAAAGCGTGTGGGGCGGACTGGCCGTTCACCTGGGCATTGCCTGGAGCATGGAGCTGGGCGGCTGGGGCGGAGCGCTGCTAAAAAATAAATAATGACAACAACCTGCATTTTTTGCGGAACAGCCGGAACGATGATCCTGGTGCACGGTCATTACCAATGCCCGGTTTGCAAAACCAATGTATTGCCCTGCTGCGACGGGGATAACTGCAGTAATCTTTTACTGGCCGATGAGGAACAGCTGAAAACGGCAGACTCCGTAACAGATCCTGGAAAACAGGCAAATACATCGGACAAAGGCAGCGCCAACTGAACAGGAAGCGTCTTTTCTATGTACATTAACGTGGCAATACGGGGAGTTTTACTATTGCATTTCTAAAGATTCATAATTACTTTTATGTATTGAAATGAGAAAAGTATTCGAAATATCGTTACTCTTTCTTCTTCCTGTTATCCTCTGCTCCTGTCCTTACAGCTCACCTTACACATTAGATGAACAACCCGGTATTTACGTGGAAGATGCCTTACTCGGAAACTGGACAGCCCTAATAAGTAAACAGAGCGGCAGCAGGCAGGAAGTAGTATATATGTCGTTGGGCCGGCGGTCCGATACAGAATATGATATTGCCTTTACAGGCGACCTGAACTCCCTGCGCCGTTATAATGTGATCAAATCCGATTCCGTGAAAGGAACCGCATTCATGTCCACCGTGGGCGGAAGGCAGTTCCTCAACATCAACCTCAATGCCCGGGTATACATTGCGGAACTACAGCTGAAGAACGACCGGCTTTCCCTGTTACCACTGGTGGAACACTTCACGTCTAAAATGATCATGAGTAATGAGGCCCTGCGCAACTCGGTCGACTTCCACTACAAAACCAGGGTTCATCCCATGCTGGATGATGATTTTTGCCTGAAAGACATGGTGAAATCCAATTAACCGCCTCCTTTCCCAAACACCGGTTGGTTGCATCTGAAACAGTTGCAGATCATCGGCAATTTTGTAAATTGCTCCCCTTAAACAACGATTGCATGTCAAGAAGCAAGATTGCCGGTATTGGGTATTATGTTCCCAAAAATGTGTTTACGAATAACGACCTGAAAAAATACATGGATACTTCTGATGAATGGATCCAGGAACGTACAGGAATCAAGGAGCGGCGCTATGCCGACCGGCTGGGAGAAACCACCACTACTATGGGCGTGGAAGCTGCCAGGATTGCCATTGAAAGGGCCGGCATTACTCCACAGGATATCGACTTTATTGTATTTGCCACCCTCAGTCCAGATTATTATTTCCCCGGATGCGGCGTATTGCTGCAACGTGCCATGAAGATGAAGGAAATAGGTGCCCTGGATGTACGCAATCAATGCAGTGGTTTTGTGTATGCGCTATCCGTGGCCGACCAGTTCATCAAAACCGGTATGTATAAAAATATCCTGGTGGTGGGAAGTGAAAAGCATTCCTTCGGGCTCGACTTCAGTACCCGGGGAAGGAATGTAAGTGTAATCTTTGGTGATGGCGCCGGTGCAGTGGTGCTGCAACCTGCTACTAAAGATGGCCAGGGAATATTAAGCACGCACCTTCACAGCGATGGCGAAAGTGCCGAGATTCTTGCTATGTATAACCCGGGCACCCATGCCAATCACTGGACTCCGCAATGGCAGGCCAGATTCGATGAAGCAGAAATGGGACAACTGTTCATGAGTCATGCTATGATCGATGAAGCACAGAATTTCCCTTACATGGACGGGCCGGCCGTTTTCAAAAAAGCGGTGATTAAAATTCCCGAAGTGGTGGAAGAAGCGCTGGTGCAGAACGGGTTAAAAAAAACAGATATTGACATGCTCATACCCCACCAGGCCAACCTGCGCATAGCACAATTTGTGCAGCAGAAGCTGGGCTTACCCGACAACAAGGTTTATAATAACATCCAGAAATACGGCAACACCACGGCGGCATCTGTTCCCATTGCCTTATGTGAGGCCTGGGAGCAGGGGAAAATAAAAGAAGGCGATCTTGTTTGCCTTGCCGCATTCGGCAGTGGTTTTACCTGGGCCGGTGCACTGATCAGGTGGTGATAACAAAACTATTTAGGTAATTTAGCTGCCAACCGATCACTGCATGAATCGAAAACTTGTCTATTTCATTAATCCCATTTCAGGTACCGGCGGAAAGATCCTGTTGCTGGAAACCATTAAGAAAAAAACTACAGAGCAACACATCCCCTTCGAAATTCTTCACACCAATGCAGCCGGCGATTATCAATACCTGGTGGAAAAGATCGCAGCCGAAAACATCACCGACGTAATCGTATGCGGCGGTGATGGAACCGTGAACCAGATTGCCAATGCATTACAGCATGTGCCGGTTAACATCGGGATTGTACCCATGGGAAGCGGCAACGGCCTTGCATTCGCAGCAAAAATTCCCAAACAGATCGATCGGGCGCTGGCGGTTATTTTCCATGGCCGTTCCGAGTGGGTGGATGGATTTTACATCAACAAAAAATTCAGCTGCATGCTTTGCGGCCTTGGTTTCGATGCCCAGGTGGCGCACGATTTTGCCCGGCAGCAGAAAAGGGGGCTGGCCACCTATGTAAAACAATCCACCCGTAATTTTTTTTCGGCCCGGCCTTATCCCTTCCGCATTGAAATGGATGGCGTAACCATCGATACGGAAGCTTTTTTCATCAGCATTGCCAACAGCAACCAGTTTGGAAACAACTTTACCATTGCACCCCAGGCCAGCCTGCACGACGGCCTGCTCGACATTGTGGTGGTGAATAAAATGAGCAAACTGCGTATGATCTGGAGCGTATTGAAACAGATCCGCAACGGGCAGGTACGGATGTATGAAGACAAAAAATATCACCGGAACGACATACATTATTTCCAGGCAAAAAAACTGGGCATCAAAAACCCGCAATCCGCACCCCTGCACATCGATGGTGATCCGGCGGAGACCTCTGCCGCATTTGAGATTGAGATCATTGAAAAGGCGTTCAGGCTGCTGATACCCGAATAATTTATTTCAGCATCTCCACCACTTTTTTCAGCGATGCCTGGTTGAACGGATTGCTGAAAGAGGCTTTTACATCCCTTTTTTCTGTTGCGGTTAAATGAAAGTTTAATGCTGCGCCGGTATTCCCTGATTGGGGTACATACATAAAAATAATACGTTGCAGGTTCAGGTCTTTATCGGCCTGCAGGTATTCAAACTGGTCGGTGGCGGAATAGTCCTGCAGCTTCTGCCAGTTGTGCTGCAGCATAGTGGCTGGTTTGATGATAAAGTCGGTGATAGAGCCTGTTTCAAACGGTTCCTGCCAGTTGTCCTGCATGCGGTCACGCATCTGTATCAGCACTACGGCGCTGGTATTTTCTTTCAGCCAGTCTTTGAAATGATCAATGAACCGCAGGGATGTCTCCTGCCCGAAGTTATCCCGCAGGCCGGCATCCATCACATCAATTACCGGCGTGCTGGGCAGCCACACATTCGGCAACACATATGGAAACGTGGCATTCATCCGCAGGGCAGTGAGCAGGCGCAGGTTTTGTGGATCCTGCTTTTTAAACAGGGCGGCAAAGTCAACCGCATCCGGACTGGCCTGACCGTCTGTTGCAAACCGTGCAGGTTTCATCATAAAGCTGATCGGTTGTGTACTGATCATCATTCGCCGCCCGTCGCGGGTGATGGTGGAATTGAAGATCATGAGTGGAATTGCAGCCGCTTTTTCTTCTTCACCATATTCTTTCAGCTGGCAGCCCATGATATCGCCGCAGTTTTTATTCAGTTTCTGTTCAAAAGCATAACCCCGGTCTTTCACATATTTGAAATTGCCGGCCGTAAATTTTTGTGCCGGTGAAAAAATATCCCTGGCCACCATGGATGAAAAAAGAGGATTCAGTAAATCGGTCGCAATGCGGTCGGTGCAGGCCGGATCATTCAGGTTGATGGTGCTATCCTTCAGCCGGTGGCGGTACAGTTCCCGGTAATAGGTGGCGGCCAGCATGCCACCACTGGCGCCGCTGATGAGCATGGTATGCGGCATCAGGCGGCCATGAGTGATGCTGTCGAGGTGCTGCAGGGTGTTCATCACAAAAGTTCCGCTGCGCAGTCCGCCGCCGCTTACATTAATGAACACCATCACCGGCTTTTCTTCTTTTTGTTTTTTCTTCCAGTTCTCCAGTACGGCAATCATGTTTGCTTTATCGGTGGCCACATTTGACGGCGAACAGATCTGTTGCAGCGATGCTTTATCGTATCCCGGCCGTTCAGCCTTGTTATCATAGTTAAGGCCATAGGCTTTGTTGCGGGTATCGATGATGTCGTTCTGGTAAAGAACATCCACAAACAGCAGCAGGCCGATAAAGGCCACCAGGCTCCAGCTCTGCAGGAAATACGACAAGGCACCGATCACCGCCGTCATGGCCGCAAAAAAAATGAGGATGCTGGCCGCTGCCGGAACCTGGAAGACCGGGCTGTCCATAAAAAATCCCACCACAATCAGGAATACAAATGCGAGGGCAATGCTGATAATACCGGAGAAATGGTGCCGGGTAAAAACAAGATCAAGGAATTCCCGGTTATAGTGTGCCACGTTTCTTGTCTGCCGGAAACGGAATCCCTTTCCGAGATACGAACTTACTTTCAGACCAAAACTATCTTCGGTAAAATGCCCGGGCATATAACTCTGGTTGAAATGCTGATCCATTTCAATGATGGGTGTAATGGTACGCTGAATGGTACGTTCAGCCCCGAAGAAATAAATAAACGATACCGCCAGCAACAGGATGAAGCCGCCGAGGATGCCGCCCATTACAGCCAGTACTTCTCCGGTATTCATCAGTTCTTTACTGGTATCAAATACATACAGTTTATAAAAGTAAAAGAAGATGAAAAGAAGCGGGAGCAGGGCGTTGTTGAGGCAATACTTTACAAAGGGCTGCGTAGTGGTGGCCAGGAAACGGAAGCGTTTGCTGTGGAGGATAAACGTAGTGATGTTCCAGCTCATGATAAACACGCCCAGTGCCACGCCTACAATTACCCCGCTCCATGCATTTACATTGCCGAGGTATTCGGGAGAAAAGAACAACCCGTCGGCACCGTATGTTTTCATGAAGCCGCTGTTGATGGTGCTGCCCAGCAGGTACCAGAAAAGCAGCAGCACCTGCACTTTGCGGAAGTGAAGCACAAAAAGCTGTACCGGGAAAGAATGATAAATATTCCGGAAAGTCTTTTTCATCGGAAACCGTGTTGTTTAAAATTACTGATTATATAACGGATCGTAATACGATGGCCGTAATAACCGGCAATAAATAAACAACGGACGGAGCGATGATCTTATTTTTTTCGGACAACAAACAGCAGGGAAACCAGCACCATCAGCAGCAGCATGGCAACAGCCTGGTGCAGCACGCCCAGCACCACCAGGGAACCGGGGCGGGTGGCATTAAGTACGGTTAAAATGCCCAGCAGCACCTGCAGCAACACCAGCAACAGGATGGCAAGGCGCAGCCGGGAGAACAACGGGTTGCCGGAAATGGATCTTGTTTGATACCAGCAAAGCAGAATAAGCAGGAAAAGCAGGTAGGCCGTTCCCCGGTGAATGAAATGAATGGTAAGCGGGTTGGCCACCAGGTTCCTGGTAAAAGGTGTAAGCTCACTAAACGTGGGAGGTACAAAATACCCGTTGATATCGGGCCAGGTGGGCGCCGATACTGCTGCCCGCAGCCCTGCCATAAACCCGCCATATACCAGCTGGATGAATAAAACAAACAGCAGCAGGTATAAAAAATTTTTAAGCGGTGGGTTAATCACACGCTGCTCCGTTTTCACTGTAAGACTCAGTGCAAACCAAAGGGTGTAACAAAGCAACCCGAGCGCTGCAATAAAATGCGTGGTAAGCTCTACATGGCCTACAAAATATTTTTCGGGAACCAGCCCGCTCTTTACCATAAACCAGCCGATGAAACCCTGCACAGCGCCCAATAAAAAAAGAATGATCATGGGTTTGATCATTCCCTTGTTGAATTTCTTTTTTACAAGAAAATAAATAAACCCAACGAGGAACACCATTCCCATCAGCCGTGCCCAGGTACGGTGAAACCATTCCCAGAAGAAAATAAATTTGAATTCTTTCAGCGTAAAGTTCTGGTGTACGTATTTGAACTGATCTGTTACTTTATACTTATCAAACTCTGCCTGCCAGGCAGCATCATTTAATGGCGGAAGGGTGCCGGTAATGGGTTTCCATTCGGTAATAGAAAGGCCCGACTCGGTCAGGCGGGTAATGCCCCCGAGTAATACCTGCACAATGATCATGCCCACCCCGATCATCAGCCAGGCGGCAATTTGTTTTTGAGAACGTTCCTGTTGCAGCATATTCATTGCGCCGCAAATGTACTGCAGCAAAGCCTGTTAATCTTCATCGGATTGTTTTTTTATTCTTTTGGCGGATATTTGGGCTAAAGGTTTGAAAGAGCAAAATAGCGAACGGCATATATACCTTTCTATTTATCCTTTCGCTTCTTAACCGATCACCAATACACAGATGTTACCAGCTTTTTTACATAAGGACCTGATGGAAGCCGGCGTAGATGAAGCCGGCCGCGGATGCTATGCCGGTCCGGTGTTTGCGGCAGCTGTTATTCTCCCCGCAGATTTTCAGCACCCGTTACTGAACGACAGCAAGCAGCTGAGTGAAAAGCAGCGGGATTTGCTGCGCCCGGTTATTGAAAAAGAAAGCATCGCTTATGCCGTGGCCCCGGTGGATAACGACAGTATTGACAAGATCAATATCCTGCAGGCGAGTTACCTGGCCATGCACCTGGCATTGGACGCATTATCAACAGTTCCTGAATTTTTGCTGATTGACGGAAACCGGTTCAGGGCCTATAAAAAAATTCCGCACCGTTGCATTGTAAAAGGTGATAGTAAATATGCTTCCATTGCAGCTGCCAGCATCCTGGCCAAAACACACCGGGATGAATGGATGCAGCGGCTTCATCATGAATTTCCGCAATACGGGTGGGATAAAAACAAGGGCTATGGTACAGCTGCTCACCGCCAGGCCATAGAACAATATGGTTTATGCAGGTACCACCGTAAGAGTTTTGATATCCTGCCCGCCTCCTCCTCGCTTTTCTGATACAGTAGTTAAACTTTTTCTTTCAGCACTGGTCTATGTATTCATAGCCGTTTTATTCATTAAATCATTAGTCATGAAATTAAAATTATTTGTAACAACTGCCCTGGTGCTTTTGCTGGGTGCAGGTATTGCCGAGGCTCAGCCGGGCCAGCGCCTTCAGCGCCACCGCATCCGCGAAGGCGTACGAAGCGGGGATCTTACCCGTACTGAAACCAGGAGTTTGGTTGCCGGGCAGCGGCGCCTGCATCGGGATGTACGCAGGGCAAAAAGAGATGGTGTGATCACCCGCAATGAAAGAAGGGAAATCCGCAGGGATAAGCGGATGAACAACCGGGCCATTTACCGCAAAAAACACAACCGCCGCCATCGCATTTAAATCAGTTTTACCTCCACAGTTTTGAGACCTCCGTCCTGCCGCATGGCAGGACGGCTTTTTATTCCCTCACCGGCTCTGCAAAGTTCAGCACATAGCCATTATTGTCTTTTATGGCAAACTCCCGCATTTTGTAAATGAAGTTCTCCAGGGGATATACCACTTCACAGGTATCCTTTAAAGAATTCCAGAGGGCATCCACATCCTCCACGTTGATGTACAGGCTTCCGCTCAGCATCACCGTACCATAATTCATGTGTTCATTGGGCAGGGAGAACATGATCGACACATTGTCTCTCACCAGGTCGCACCAGGCAATTGTTTCCCCGTTTTTAAATTCTCCTCTTTGTGTGAAGCCCAGTACGCCGGTATAAAACCGGATGGTTCCCGGAATGTCTTTTGTTTCCAGTATAGGGGCTAATGCTTTCAGTTTCATCCGTGGTACTTTAGTCAAGAATTATTTCTCCCAGTCCCTGGCGGGTGATCATCCATTCGCTGCCGGTGCAGTCCACAATGGTGGAGGGGATGACGCCGCCGATGCCGCCGTCGATCACAAAATCAACCAGGTCGCCGAATGTTGACTGAATCACTTCGGGGTCTGTATATTCCTCCACCATTTCTCCCGGTAATGAAGCACTGAGTATGGGATTGCCCAGGGCTTCCAGAATATGGCGGCAGATATTATTGTCGGGCACCCGAAGCCCCACGGTTGACTTTTTACTCTGCAGTATTTTCGGCACCTGTTTACTCGCCGGCAAAATAAAGGTGAAAGGCCCGGGCAGGTATCTTTTCAGCATGCGGTACAGGGGTGTGTCAATGCTTTTGGTATAATCGCTCAGGTGGCTGAGGTCGCGGCATATGAAAGAGAGCTGTGCCTTTTGCGGGTCTACCTTTTTGATGCGGCAGATGCGTTCCACCGCCCGGGGCTGGTTGATGTCGCAGCCCAGCCCGTAAATGGTATCGGTGGGATAGATGATAACACCCCCGCTCCGCAGGCATTCGGTTACCTGTTTGATCAGCCTTGGCTGCGGATCCTGCGGGTGTATGTGTACTAACAAAAGAGGTGGTTTTAATTAACGGCACAACTTACTAAAATCATTTTAATCAGTTACTTTTGCCGCCGTAGTCAGTATCGGGCTGCTTTATCATCATTCTAAAACCAAATTATGTCAGTTATTTGTGTTGGCACCATGGCCTTTGATGCCATTGAAACACCCTTCGGAAAAACAGATAGAATCATTGGCGGATCGGCTACCTATGTTGCCTATGCAGCCGGAAATTTTGTTACTCCTGTTCAGCAGATATCCATTGTTGGGTATGATTTTCCGCCCGAAGAAATGAATGAACTGAAAAGAAGAGGGGTAATGCTTGACGGCGTGGAGATCGTAAAAGATAAAAAATCCTTTTTCTGGAGCGGCAAGTATCACCTGGATATGAACAGCCGGGATACTCTGGTGACCGACCTGAATGTACTGGCCGACTTTAACCCGGTGGTACCCGATTCTTACCAGGGCGCTGAATTCCTGATGCTGGGTAACCTGATGCCGAAACTGCAGCTGAGCGTGATCAATCAGTTGACTGTTCGCCCCAGGCTTATTGTAATGGACACCATGAATTTCTGGATGGATACAGCCATGGATGACCTGAAAGAAGTGCTGAGAAAAGTGGATGTACTGCTGGTGAACGACGGCGAAGCGAGGCAGTTAAGCGGCGAACTTTCGCTGGTAAAAGCGGCCAGGGAGATCATGAAAATGGGACCCCGGTTCCTGATCATCAAAAAAGGAGAACACGGCGCCTTGTTATTCCATGAGAACCATGTATTCTTTGCACCGGCGTTGCCGCTGGAAGAAGTGTTTGACCCCACCGGCGCCGGCGATACGTTTGCCGGTGGTTTTATCGGCCACCTGGCAAAAACAAAAGACATCAGTTTTGAAAACATGAAAACGGCCATTATCGTTGGCAGCGCCATGGCAAGTTTCTGCGTGGAAAAATTCGGGCCCGAACGGCTGAAAGAAATAACCAAGGCTGACATTGACGAACGCCTTACCGAGTTTGTTCAGCTGGTGAACTTTGATATCGATCTTGTATAATTGATTTTTGCTTCGTATAAAAAACCCCGGCAGATACCGGGGTTTTGTTTTTGTTTTTTATTCTGTTATTCCTTCCAGTGCAAAGAGGAAGGCAAATTCCCTGGCCCGGTCTTTCAGGGCCTTGAACCTTCCGGAGGCACCGCCATGACCTGCTTCCATATTGGTATATAAAAGCAGTTTGTTATTACCTGTTTTCATCTCCCGCAGTTTGGCCACCCACTTGGCGGGTTCAAAATACTGCACCTGGCTGTCGTGCAGTCCGGTGGTGACCAGCATATTCGGGTAGGCTTTCTTTTCCACGTTATCATAGGGTGAATAGGATTTCATGTACCGGTAACTTTCTTCTTTTTCAGGATTGCCCCATTCATCGTATTCATTGGTTGTAAGCGGAATGGAAGGATCGCTCATGGTGGTAAGCACATCCACGAAAGGCACAGCTGCAATCACCCCGTGCCACAGGTCGGGGCGCATGTTCACCACGGCGCCCATCAATAAGCCGCCGGCGCTGCCGCCACTGGTATACAGGTGTTCTTTGGAGCTGTACTTGTTCGCCAGTAAAAATTCAGCACAATCGATGAAATCGGTAAATGTATTTTTCTTCTTCATCATTTTCCCGTCTTCGTACCAGTAACGGCCCATCTCCTGGCCACCGCGTATGTGTGCAATGGCGTAGGCAAAGCCCCGGTTCAGTAAACTCAGCCGCACACTGCTGAATGTGGCCTCCATGCTGGCGCCGTACGAGCCGTACCCATACAGCATCAGGGGTCCGTTGCCGTCTTTTTTAAACCCTTTTTTATATACCACCGAAATGGGAACCTTGGTGCCGTCTTTGGCCGTAGCAAACAGGCGTTCTGTTTCGTATTGTGTTTTATCATACCCGCCAACCACTTCCTGCTGCTTCATCATTTTCTTTTCTTTGGTACCCATGTTGTAATCATATACCGTTGAAGGTGTGATGAGCGACGTATAGTTGAACCGAATGACATCGGAATTATAATCGGGTGTGTACATCAGGTTGGCCAGGTAAACCGGCTCCTCGAACGACAGGTAGTGACTGCTGTTGTTGTGCAGGTTGATGATGTGCACCTGGGTAAGCCCGTTTTTTCTTTCAGATACGGCCAGGTAATTTTTGAAAACATCCATTCCCTGTATCAGCACGTCTTTATCATGAGCAATCATTTCTTTCCAGTTGCTGCTGTCCGTCTTTTCTTCGGTGCAGGTAACCACTTTAAAATTCTTTGCATCCAGGTTGGTGCGGATGTAGAATTGTCCATTGGCATGATCCACGTCGTACAGCACTTCCTTCATCCGGGGCTGAAAAACCATAAACGCATCATCGGGCCTGGATGCATCAATATACCTTGTTTCAGAAGACAGGGTGCCGCCCGAACTGATCAGGATAAATTTATCCGATTTTGTTTTTCCCACGCCGATGTAATTGCTCTGGTCTTTTTCCTCGTACACCACTTTGTCAGCCGCCGCATCAGTACCCAGTTTGTGTTTTTTAATTTTTTCAGACAACAGCGTTACCGGGTTCTTGGAGGTGTAAAAAAAGGTCAGGTTGTCGTTTGCCCAAACCGGGTCTCCTTCTGTATTGGTAACTGCATCTTTATATACTTCTCCTGTTTCCAGGTTCTTTATATAGATCGTGTACTGGCGCCTGGACAGCATGTCAATACCGTATGCCAGCAGCTTGTTATCTATGCTTACGTCAAAACCGGTGGCTGAAAAATAATTATGTCCTTCTGCCATCTTGTTTACATCCAGCAGCACTTCTTCGGCTGCATTCAGCGACCCTTTTTTGCGGCAGTATACAAAATAGTCCTTGCCTTCTTCCACCCGGTTATAGTAATAGTAGCCGTTCTTAAACACCGGTACGCTTTCATCCTTCTCTTTTATCCTTGCCTTCATTTCATTGTACAGTTTTTCCTGGAATGCTTTGGTACCGGCCATCATGGTGTCGTAGTACTTATTTTCCGCCTCCAGGTATTCCACGGCACGGGTGCTGTCGGGTCCCTTTTTAAAATAATCGTTCATCCAGTAATAATCGTCGATGCGGGTATCGCCGTGTGCCGTTAATTCCTTTGGTTTCTTTTCCGCTACAGGAGCCTTGATACTGTCGGGCCATTTATAGGCTGTTCTTTTCATCTCTGAATTATTATTGCAGGATGAAGTTAGCATAGCAGTAATAATTATTGCCGGTAAAATTCGGGGGTGCATGGTTCTGTTATTTTGATGATTAATTATTCCGGCGTGCAAGCACAATTACATTCCTGAACTGCCTCTTCTTCCCTTCCAGGTTGAACACTTCGGTATAAACGATATAGATCCCTACCGGCAGTCTTTGATCTTTCTCCCCAAGTCCATCCCAACGGAAGTTAGTTTTTATTCCGCACAAAGCATTGCGTTGTAAATAACGGACTGGTCTTCCCGCCGCATCATAGATGGTGATATTGGCAACATAGCCGGGAGATGGAAAATGGCAGCTGAGGATGGCAAAATCATCCATGCCATCATTATCCGGCGAAACAATGCCGGGTGTCAGGGTTACTTCTCCCTGTACCTGCTGATCGGCCCGGTATTGTGAATTTTTATAGCTGGGTGTGCCATAGCCTACGCTGGCAGCAGCACTATGCCAGTTAGCCGGGTTTTGAGTGGCAGCATTATAATCGATCCGCTCCAGCGCAATTCCTTCCGGGTTATCAATCAGTTTAAAATGCCATTTTTCATCGTATTTCAGTTCATCGACAATCCTGCCCTGTGCATTCAGCAGAACCGCATCGCCTTCGTCATCATTATACGAAGGCATGGATGCAAGCGCAATGAAAGCTTCAGGGTTCAGGCTGATGTACTCCCGTTTAACAATGGCAGGATCCCCGGTAACCACCATAAAATCCTGCGGGAAGAGCAAATAATTATCCGCACTCAGCTGTTTGATATTGCTTATTGCTCCTGTAGTATTCCGGTTAGCAATGGAAAGCTGTTTCAGGTCGATGATCTTATTGCTGCGGTTATAAATTTCCACATAATCTGTCCCACTGGATTTCGGGTTGAACAATATTTCATTGATCAACACATCAAGGCTGTCAGCCGGATCGCTCAACCCAAGCCTTGCACTGTGCCTGGTTCCAATACCGTTTCCGGCACAATCGGTAACCGCAGATACCAAAATGGTATACACTTTATTGCGAACGAGCGGACCATTCAGGCGCAGGGTTACTTTATCAAATACCGGTGAAACCACCACCACCGACTGCGGGTTCCCGGCCCCGTCACTGATGGAGTAATTGTTTGCAGCAACGGCATTCAGACTATCCAATGGTTCATCAAACAGCAATACAACATTCAAGCTGTCGGACACAAATGCACGCAGCAATGCCGGGCCGTCGGAATCTTTGTTCATGGCATCCACGGCATTCTTTTTCGCCGGTGTTCCTCCCCTGTCATCCGTACTTGCTTTCCAGTTACTGAGGCCGCTGCAGGGATTCCTGGTGTCTATCATTTCAAGCGTCCAGCCACCATCTTTCTTCAATTCATTCTGGTACCAGGCATCGGTGTAACTGACGGAATGAATGATCCTGTTCTGCGGACTTCTCAGGTAGATAACATCGCCGGTATTATCCAGTGAGGGGAAACCGGTAACAGCGATCGTTGGTCCGAATACACTCATGGCAGCTACAGCACTGGCCGTGCACACAATAACAAAACTGTCGGGTTGCAACAGGTAGTTAGGCATTGCTCCGCTTTGTCCGGCAACATCACCAATGCGCCAGCCGGATAAATTGAATGCAACAGCCGAAGTATTCTTAAGCTCAATCCATTCCGTATTCGGTAATCCCAGTTGTGGTGTGGGGTCGGCCATCAGTTCGTCAATTATTATATCATAGCGATTAGCTACCTGGTTTTTGCCGGGCAGGTATGCCAGCAGCAGGCACAGTATACACAGCAGTTTATTGAGTATTGTCATGTGAACGTTGATTTATGCTATTTGCTGCTGAACACCGGTCTTTCAAAGGATCGTTGGTTTGGAAGGGCCCTGATTAGTTGGTACATTTGCCGTTCAAATTAGCAAGCCCCGCAAGGGCTTCCATGTTGTTTAACCCAAAAAAATCTGATTAAAAAAATGAAAGTTGCTGTTGTTGGCGCCACCGGGCTGGTGGGAAGCAAAATGCTCCAGGTACTGGCCGAACGGAATTTCCCTGTTGATGAACTCATCCCCGTTGCTTCGGAAAAGAGCATCGGTAAGGAAGTGAGCTTTAAGGGCAAACAGTATAAGATTGTGAGCGCCGCCGACGCCATTGCCGCCAAACCGAACGTAGCCATTTTTTCGGCCGGCGGAAGCACATCGCTGGAACTGGCTCCTCAGTTTGCCGGAGCCGGCATCACAGTAATTGATAACTCTAGCGCCTGGCGCATGGATCCCACGAAGAAACTGGTGGTACCGGAAGTAAATGCATCTGTGCTTACCGCTTCGGATAAGATCATTGCCAACCCCAACTGCTCCACCATACAAATGGTGGTGGTGTTAAAGCCATTGCATGATAAATACAAAATAAAAAGAGTGGTGGTAAGCACGTACCAAAGCGTGACCGGCACCGGTGTGAAAGCGGTAACCCAGCTGATGAATGAGCGCAAGGGCGTGGAAGGCGAGATGGCATACAAATATCCCATTGATCTCAATGCGATTCCCCACATCGATGTATTCCTGGACAATGGATATACCAAAGAGGAGATGAAGATGGTGAACGAAACAAAAAAGATCATCGGCGATGATTCCATCAACGTTACGGCCACCTGCGTACGCATACCTACCATGGGCGGGCACAGTGAAAGCGTGAACATTGAATTTGAAAACGATTTCGACCTGGCCGAAGTAAGAAACATTCTTTCCGGTTCGCCCGGCGTGGTGGTTACCGATGATGTGGCCAACTTCATCTATCCCATGCCCTTAACGGCCCACGAAAAAGATGAAACCTTTGTAGGGCGTATCCGCCGCGATGAAACCCAGCCAAAGACGCTCAACTGCTGGATCGTAAGCGATAACCTGCGCAAGGGCGCTGCCACCAATGCAGTGCAGATCGCCGAATACCTGTTAAACAAGGGCCTTCTTTAAATCATATGCTTTCAACAGCAATGGCTCCGCTATGCGGGGCCATTTGTTTTTATATTTGCTGCATGCATGCAATAACCGTTCAGCAACTGGTCAGCAAATTCAACCTGCTTCCCCATCCCGAAGGAGGTTACTATAGGGAAACTTACCGATCTGCGGAATCAATACCGAAGCATTCCCTGCCCGGCCGTTTTACCGGCAGCCGGAATTTTTCAACCGCCATTTATTTTTTACTGGAAGATGGGAATTTCTCTGCCTTTCACAGGATTCAATCGGATGAATGCTGGCATTTTTATGCCGGCGGACCATTACTGGTACACGTTATTCATGTAACTGGAGAATGGGAAACAATAAAACTGGGTAATGACCTGGCAGCGGGAGAATGTTTCCAGTACGTGGTTCCTGCGGGTTGCTGGTTTGCCAGCGAACCTGCACCAGGCAGTACGTTCAGCTTCGTGGGCTGTACGGTAGCACCGGGGTTCGACTTTGCGGATTTTGAACTGGCGGATGGGGGGAAACTAAGTAAAGAATTTCCTCCACACGAAGCAATGATCAAAAGGCTTTGCAGAGATTAAGAATTAACCGATCACCCAGGTTTCATTTCCCCGTAATAATTTATCGAGGTCTCCTTTTCCTTTTTTGGCAATGATCTCATCAATCTGCATGGTCATACTGTCTTCATAGCAGGCCCTGTCGGTTTCATAAAACACACCAAACGGCCTTGGCAGGTGACCTTCCAGCCTGGGGTCATCAAACATGCGGATCAGTATCTGCGCTTTGTAAAAATCCTTTTCATCGTGTATCCAGAGACCAGCGGTTCCTTCGCTGGCAATATCCACAATAACCGGTTTGAATCCATCAAGCTTAATGCCCTTGTTCTGCGTGGCACCAAAGATCAGCGGCTTGCCCTGTTCCAGGAACAGCACTTCATCGGGCTTGCTGGCTTTCTCGGTAAATATTTCAAAGGCGCCATCATTGAAGATGTTGCAGTTCTGGTATATCTCCAGGAAGGAAGCACCGCGGTGCTGCTGCGCACGCATCAGCATTGCCTGCAGGTGTTTGGGGTCCCGGTCCATGGTACGGGCAATAAAGCTTGCATCGGCACCCATCGCCAAAGCCAATGGGTTAAACGGATGATCAATGCTTCCAAATGGTGTTGACTTGGTGATTTTATGCTCTTCCGATGTAGGAGAGTATTGTCCTTTCGTGAGTCCGTATATCTGGTTATTGAAAAGCAGGATGTTGATATCGAAATTACGGCGCAGCAAATGAATGGTATGGTTACCGCCAATGCTCAATCCGTCGCCATCACCCGTAACTACCCAAACACTCAGTTCCGGGCGTGCAGCTTTCAGTCCGCTGGCTACGGCTGTTGCCCGTCCGTGAATGCTGTGCATGCCATAGGTATTCATATAATACGGAAAGCGGCTGCTGCAGCCGATACCCGAAACGATCACGATATTTTCACGGGGAATGCCGAGGGTGGGCATCACTTTCTGCACCTGTGCCAGGATGGAATAATCCCCGCAACCGGGGCACCAGCGCACTTCCTGGTCAGTCACAAAATCCTTTGAGGTAAGCGGGGCGGCTGTTGTTACTGTATCGCTCATAGATCTTTAAATGTTGAGCTATAAAGTTAATCAAAATAAATACTCAATAATCAATGTTCAATACTCAATTTTCAATGAAAGTTTGCTGTTAATATCTTTTTTCGTAATTCATCCCAGGGCTTTTTTTGCAGTTGAAATACTTTTTCCGACTATGGCCACCAATTCTTCCGTTTCTTTATAGATCTCTTCTAATCTAACAACCGGTTTGATCAATTGCTTTTTCCCGATAACCTTTAATGCGGTCCTGCATTCTTTTAACTCTTTAAGGACAACCCCCATCTTATGTACAAAATCTTTTGTCGATTCTGCCGCCTGGGCCTCCGCATAATTAAAGGTTGGCGAATGACAGGACCTTACCAGTTGGCCTGCTATGTAATTACCAGCTCTTGTATTTGGTAAAGCCTCTACAACATCTGTCATACGACAGGTATAATCAACCAGCCTGTCCTCAAGGTCGTATTTTCTATTGCCCATATCGGCGCTTTGACCCACTAAAATAGAACCGGGCAACCCTGGTTTTATGTACAAATCCTCAACAGCTTTTGCTTTTTTGATCTTTTTAAAAAATGCTCAATAATCAACGCTCAACTATCAATGAAGGCAGAATCCTGCTGCTGTTAGCCTGCCGCACCGTTGAACATTGAATGTTGAATATTGATTATTGAATATTTCCCTTTAACTCTTCCCAGTACTCCGCCGCCCTTCTCGTATGCGGTATCACGATCGTTCCGCCCACGATATTGGCCACGGCAAATACTTCATACATCTCTTCGGTATTCACCCCCAGCTCGTGCGCTTTTCCAAGGTGGTATTTGATGCAGTCGTCGCAGCGCAGCACCATACTGGCCACCAGTCCCAGCAGCTCTTTCGTTTTTACATCCAGCGCCCCGGCAGCATAGGTGTTGGTATCCAGGTTCCAGAGACGCTTGATCACCAGGTTGTCTTTGCTTAAAATAACCTCGTTCATTTTGGTACGGTAGTCGTTGAATTCTTTTACCAGGTTGCTCATGTGTTTTGCTTTATTGAACTGCAAAATTAAACCACCGCCGTATATGTTGCTGAATCTTCCTAATTTGGGAAACCATAACCACTGCATGAAGGAATTTTTTACCCGGTACAAAAAAGAAGCGGCGCTGGCCGGGGGGCTGCTGCTGTGCCTGTTGTGCTTTTTTATCAACCCGTTCGGACTGGCTGCCAAAGCAAACCTGGTGCTGGCCCTGGCGGTACTGATGATCAGCTGGTGGGTGCTGGACGCCATGCCCCTGCCCGTGGTGGCCCTGTTGCCGCTGGTATTGTACCCGCTGCTCAGTGTAAACAGCATCAAAGACACCGCAAGATCCTATTCCGATTCCATCATCTACCTGTTCATGGGTGGTTTTTTCCTGGGTATGGCCATCGAAAAATGGAACCTGCACAAACGGATTGCCCTGCGCATCATCCGGTTCACGGGCACCAACGGCAATAACATTGTGCTGGGCTTCATCATTTCCACCGGTTTCATCAGCATGTGGCTCAGCAATACCGCCACCACCATGATGATGTATCCCATCGGTGCTTCGGTGATCCATGTCATCAGCAAACACGCCGGCCCCCATGCCAATATCAAAAATTTTTCGCTTACGCTGATGATGGCCCTGGCCTATGCCAGCAATTTCGGCGGTATCGCCACCATCATCGGCACACCGCCCAACGTGGCCTATGTATCTCACCTGAATGCCCACTACAAACACGGCATTGATTTCATCAGCTGGATGCTGCTGTGCATGCCGCTGGCCATATTGCTGCTGTTTATGCTTTACCTGGTGATGGTGAAATGGCTGTACCCCAACAACCTTTCACACAGCGCCGAAGGCCGCCAGTACATTGACGCCGAACTGAAAGCCATGGGCAAACTTTCCCGCCAGGAGAAAAGAGTACTGATCGTTTTCTGCAGCACCGCCTTTCTCTGGATCACCAAAGACATCATCAACGCTGCACAAAAACTGTTTCAGCTCGACGACAGCATCATTGCCATCCTGGGTGCCATCAGCCTTTTTATAGTTCCCAGCGGGAGAAACAAAGAAGAGCCTGAAGAACGGCTGCTGGAATGGGACGATACCCGCAACATGGCCTGGGGCATCCTGCTTTTATTCGGCGGCGGCATTGCCATGGCCAAATCGCTGGAAGAGGCAAAGCTCATTGAAAGTCTGGGGCAGTACATTGCCGGCTTTGCTACGGATAATTTACTTTTACTCATCTTCATCGTTACCCTCCTCTCGGTTTTCTTAAGCGAAGTAATGAGCAATATCGCCCAGGTGATTGTGATGGCACCGGTGATATCCGCCGTAGCCGATGCCCTGCACATCAATCCCCTGCTGCTGGGCATCCCCATGACACTCGGCGCCAGCTGCGCCAGCATGCTGCCCATGGGCACGCCGCCCAATGCCATTGTATTCTCGAGCGGGCATATTAAACTGAAGCAGATGCTGAAGACCGGGTTTGTGATGAATATCATCTGCATCATCCTGATCACCCTGTTCAGCTGGCTGCTGCTGCCGCTGATAGTTCCGCATTTTTAAATGATTTGCCTATTTCCTTTTTGTCTTGATACAAAAAGGAACAAAAAAATCAAGGACAACCCGAATGGCTCCGCCCGTTTGTCCGGCTAACCCACAAAAACCAGTGTACATTTTTAGGATACGGATTTCAAATACATACTATTTCAACAGACATCCTTCACCTAAGTAAATTATTCTGATTTTGAACGTTGACAGTTCAACTAAATAAAAAGATATAATAGAAAATTACCGGGGCTAATAAGTCTCTAACCTGTAATGGAAGAAAGGGTATGCATTAAATTAAATGCAGATTCCGGATTCAGCAGGAACATTAAACCTAAGAATAGAATTACCAATGTACAAGCTACAGTAGTACAAAAGCTTAATCAGGGAACTATCCCGCAATCGGGGTGTTATCGATTGCGGGCTCCTTTTTTGGTTCTTTTTTGGAGAAGCAAAAAAGAACAACATAAAACTATCTCCATCTTTCTTTGTAATTTCAGTATCCCCAAAACTTCCCATCATGAGATTGTACACACGGACGCTTCTGCTCATCATCGCATCACTACCGGCATCAGTTGATCTTACCGCCCAGCCGGTTGATTCAAAATATTACAACGGCATGCAGTGGCGATGCATCGGACCGCACCGCGGCGGAAGAACCGTAGGCGCCGTGGGTGTGCCTTCTCAACCCAATGTATTTTACATCGGCGTAAACAACGGCGGCGTATGGAAAACAAATGACTATGGCCGCACCTGGAAACCCATCTTCGACGACCAGCCTACCGGCAGCGTGGGCGATATTGTGGTCTCTCCTTCCAACCCCCAGGTAATTTATGTGGGCAGCGGCGAAGGCCTTCAGCGGCCCGACCTGAGTGTGGGCGACGGCATTTATAAATCAACCGATGGCGGCACCACCTGGATCAACACCGGGTTGAAAGAAGGACAACAGATTGGTGGCCTCGCCATCGATCCTAAAAATGAGAACCGGGTGTTTGCAGCTGTACTTGGGCGGCCTTACGGACCAAATACAGAAAGAGGTGTTTACAGAACAACCGATGGAGGTAAGACCTGGGAAAAGGTTTTGTATAAGGATGAGAACACCGGCGCCATACAGGTAACCATCGATCCCAATAACAGCAATATCATTTATGCCGACCTGTGGGCAGGCAGGCAGGGCCCCTGGGAAAACGGTGCCTGGAACGGAAAAGAAAGCGGTCTCTTTAAAAGCACCGACGGCGGAAACACCTGGAAGAAATTAACAGCAGGATTACCAACAACCGAACAGGGACTCGCCCGGATCGGCTTCTGCATCGCTCCTTCCAACAGCAACCGCCTGTATGCAACAGTGGAAGCCGGTAAGTCCGGCGGCATCTACCGCAGTGATGACGCCGGTGAAAACTGGAACCTGGTAAATCCCGATGAACGGCTTTGGGGAAGAGGAAATGATTTTGCCGAAGTGAAAGCCGACCCGAAGAATGCCGATATTGTTTACACCGCTGACGTGGTTACCTGGAAGAGTGTGGATGGCGGAAAAACATGGTCGGCCTTCCGCGGTGCACCCGGCGGCGATGACTATCACCGCATCTGGATCAACCCCAACGATCCCAACATCATGCTCATTGCCACCGACCAGGGCGCCATCATCACGGTGAATGGCGGCGAAACCTATTCGAGCTGGTATAACCAGCCCACTGCCCAATTCTATCACGTGAGCGCCGACAATGATTTTCCTTACAATGTATACAGCGGCCAGCAGGAAAGCGGCAGCGTATGCATTGCATCACGCAGCAACGACGGACAAATCACCTACCGCGACTGGCGGCCTGTAGCCGCCGAAGAATATGGTTACGTGGTAGCCGATCCGCTGAACCCCAACCTGGTGTACGGAGGTAAGATCACCCGTTATGACAAACGCAGCGGCCAATCGCAGAATATTGCACCCGAAGCGGTACGCAGCGGCAAGTATCGTTTTTTAAGAACGGCACCCGTGTTGTTTAACCCCATTGATAAAAAAACACTGTACTATGCCGGCAATGTATTGTTCAAAACAACAGACGGCGGAAATAAATGGAGCATCATCAGTCCCGACCTTTCAAGAGAAAGCTGGGACATCCCCGAAAGCGTGGGCATCTATACCAAAGAAGAGATGAAGACCATGCCCCGCCGCGGCGTGATCTATACCGTGGCGCCTTCCTATGTCGACATCAACACCATCTGGTGCGGAACCGATGACGGGCTCATTCATGTAACCAGGGATGGAGGCAAAACATGGAAGAACGTAACACCGCCTGCGATTACCAGCTGGAGCAAAGTGTCCTTGATGGATGCAGGCCATACCGACAAAAACACCGCCTATGCCGCCGTAAACCGCATCCGCTGTAACGACATGCGTCCGCACATTTATAAAACAACCAACGGTGGAAAAACATGGACGGAAATTGTAAACGGCCTGCCCGATGATCCCATCAACGTGGTGAAAGAAGACCCGAAGCGGAAGGGATTATTGTTTGCTGGAAGCGAACGGGCGGTGTATGTTTCTTTTGACGATGGCGCCAACTGGCAATCGCTGAGATTAAACATGCCTGCCACTTCAATAAGAGACCTGGTGATAAAAGATGATGATCTTGTCATCGGCACACACGGAAGAAGTTTCTGGATACTGGATGATATTACGGCGCTGCGGCAGCTGGCAGCCTCTTATAACAGTAAAGAGCCGGAGAAAAAAAACTTCCTTGTTACTTCCACTGTCTTTAAACCGGGAACGCATCATTTATTTGAACCGCAAACAGCCACCCGGGTACGGTGGTGCATGTATCCCGATACCCCGGTGCCGCAGGAAGAAGCCGCCGGGCAGAATCCGCCCGATGGTGCCATCATCAACTATTACCTGGATGCAGATGTTTCCAGTGTACAGCTGGAGATCCTCGACAGCAAAGGAAAGATCATCCGTAAGTATTCATCCGGTGATACATTATATACTGTTCCCAAAAACAATGTGCCGCCCTACTGGATCAGGACGCAGCAACGGCTTTCCACCAAAGCAGGCTCACACCGCTTTACCTGGGACATGCACTACCAGCCGCTCAACCTGCCGGCAACGTATCCCATCTCGGCCATTTATATGAATACAGCACCCGACCCTACATCGCCCTGGGTATTGCCGGGAACGTATAAAGCATGGCTTACCGTGGATGGAAAAATGTACCAGCAAACATTTACGGTACGCATAGACCCCCGGGTGAAGACCAGTATGCAACAGCTCGGCATACAGCACAACCTCAGCCTGCTGTGTTATAATAATATGCAGAAATGCATGGATGCACTGAAGCAGATCCAGGTAAAAAAAGATACTGCCCTTAATGAACTGGAAAAAGACTTCCGGAAATATCTTGCGGCCTTCGGTTCGGTGCAGAATGTTTTACAGGACAGCGACCTTCCGCCCACCACGCAGGCCATCGGGGCAGCCAAAGAAGCAGAAGCCGGCTTTAATATGGCCTGGAAAAAATGGCTGGCAGTAAAGAAGTAGCCGGGAGGCCTGAACCTGAACGGAGAAAACAGATTTTCTTTACTTTTAGTCATAAAATAATGCATGACCAGCAGCGCCGTACAGCTCATCAACCAGTTTTTTGAGATCCAGCATAAAATAAAGGACCTGGGCCAAGCCCCGGGTTTTGAACGGAACTTCAACCGGCTGCTGTCGGTATTTGAAGACGAAGGATTCATTATCCAGGACCCTACCAATGAACCCTATTCCGATTCACGTACCGATTGCGAGGCAAGCATCTCCGGTGCGCTGGGTTCAAAAATGAAAATCACCCGTACCCTGAAACCCGTTATCTATAAAAAGGAAAACAACGGCGTACAGCTGGTTCAGAAAGCCGTAGTCATTGTTGAAAAAACCTAAACCCGATCCGTGCGATGAGATCCGTAAACTTTGGAATTGACCTGGGCACCACCAACTCGTTGATTGCCCGGTACGAACACGGCAAGGCCGTGGTATATAAAAATCCCGTTGGACTGAAAGAAACGCTGGCTTCGGTGGTGGCCTTTCGCCCCGAGCGCACCCTCATCGGCGACAAAGCCCGTGAATACCTGACCAAAGATCCTGTTAATGTATTCGGCGGCTTCAAGCGTAAGATGGGCACCGATGAAAAATATTACGTGGTGAACATCGATGAGAATGTAACGCCCGTTGAACTCTCCACCCTCATCCTGAAAGAACTAAAAAAATTTCCGCCCCCTTCCGAACCCATTGAAGCGGCGGTGATCACCATCCCGGCTTCGTTCGACAGCATGCAGAGCAACGCCACCCTCAAAGCCGGGCAGGATGCCGGTTTTAAAGACGTGTTCCTCCTGCAGGAGCCCGTGGCGGCCTGCCTTGCCTTCTTCAACGAAACCAATGCAAAAGAAACACCCACCGGGCACTGGCTGGTGTACGACCTCGGCGGCGGCACCTTCGACGTGGCCCTGGTAAAAGCCAGCGCCGAAGAACTCAAAATTGTGGATCACGAAGGAAATAATTTCCTGGGCGGAATGGACTTTGATGCCGCCATCATCGACGAAATCATCATTCCGGCCATTGTGAAGCAAACCGGCATTGAAAATTTCAGCGAAGAACTGAAAGTAAAGTATGGCAAATACGAAACGCTTTATTACCAGGTAATGTATTATGCCGAAGAAGCCAAGAAAGAACTGTCGCAGGTGAATGAAACGGTGATTGAATTTTCGGCTGTGCTCAACAACAGGCCGTATGATTTTTATATCCCCGTTACCAAGGAAGAAGTGGACCGTGTTTTTTTACCCATCATCAACGATACCATCACCCTGCTCAACAAAGTGCTGCACAATAACCGGCTGCTTACATCCGACATCAACCAGCTGGTGCTGGTGGGCGGCAGTACCTATGTGCCGCAGGTACGGGAACAGCTGGCAAAACAAACCGGTATTGCACTCAACTATTCCGTTGACCCAACCACCGCGGTGGCCGTGGGCGCTGCCTACTATGCAGCCAACAAATACTACGAACCATCGGTGGCCCAAACCGATGTGGATATACTGATAAACACCGCCATCCCGGAATTACCCGAAGGCATTGAGGCTGACAGCCCGGACATCAGCATCGACATCAACTACAACCGCTCGTCGAGAGATACCGAAGAGATCCTGCTCATCAACTGCAGCGGTGAGTACGATAAAAAAACATTCCGCATCACCCGCGGCGACGGCGGTTTCGATACCGGCTTTGTTCCGTTGAAATCACGCAAAACCGAATTTCTTTCTTTGCTGCCCGGAACGGCAAATGTTTTTGCCTTCAGCGTGTATGATGAATCGGGCAACGAGATCGCTTCCTTCCGCAAAGAGATCATCATCACCCAGGGCATGTTCAACATCGACGGGCAGCCGCTGCCGCACGATATCTGTATTGAAGTGGATGATGTGGAGAACAAAACCACCCGCCTGGAAGTGATCTTTGAACGCAACTCCCTGCTGCCTCAGAAAAGGACCTTGTACCGGGAGATTTCCAAAACAATCAAGAAAGGAAGCAAGGACAATATCGTGATCAACATCATTGAAGGCGATAAAAATTCCCGGCCTTCCTCCAACCTCACCATCGGCTGCATCGAAATTTCAGGGAAAGACCTGGAGACCGACCTGGTAAAGGGGTCCGACATTGAAGTGCAGATCCACATCACCGATTCCCGGGTGCTCAACACCGCCGTATTCCTGGTGATGACGCAGCAGGAATTCAAAAATGTTTTTTCTGTTTCAGAAAAACAGATCAACATCAGCCGGCTCCGGGAACAGTTTACCCAGCTGGAAGAAGAGCTGGCCGATACGGTCCGCAATTTCCAGTACAATGAAGACACCGTTTGGGAACTAAAAGCCACGGCCCTGCTGGATGAGCTGGATTCGGTGAAGAAACGGCTGTTTGCCCTGAAAGAAAAAGATAAGTCGGACGAAAAATACATCCTCGCCGAAAAGATCAGCCGGGTTTCCCGGGAGTATGATAAGCTGGGGGGAAATGAACGCATTGCCGTACTGCTGGAAGAATATTTTCACGCCAAAGACCAGGTGCAGCAGACCATTGCCATGGCCGATTTTGAAAAAGACGAACTGAACCGGATGTTCCAGAAGATCGAACAATCGGAGTCTTCGTTCATCAATTCAAAAAACGTATCGGTGATTGAAGCCAAACTGAAACAGCTTCACGACCTGTACTGGAAAGGGCTGAGCAATACCATCAGCTTCCTCATCAGCACCTTCATCGGGTATAAATCTTACACAGCGGCCGAATTCAAGGATTACAATGCCGCCAAAGCGATCATGAAAATGGCCGACGAGGCACTGCAGAAAGAAAAGTATCCCGAGTTCCGCCGCCATGTGTTTAATCTCTCTTCGTTACTGAACATTGTACGGCACAACATTCATATAGATTTTAAAGGAACGGGCATTGGCTGAGAAACAATACATATCACCCATCCGGCTTTTTGATCACCTGGGCATCGAATACCAGGACGGAATCAACATTGCCCGCATCAAAAAACACCTGAATGCGGAGTTCAGTATGGCCAAAGACGGCTTTATTGAAGTGGACGGGCACAGCTACAACCGCAACGACATCATAGAGGAGCTGGACCGGCCCGACTTTGAAACCCGTATGGCCTATCACCAGCGGATTTACAAACAGCATTTCCTGCTGGTGCTGCTGGAAGACAATGAAGACAATCTTCCGGAGGTACATACCGCCCTGGAGAGTTTTCAGCGGGATCCCGTATTTGATGAATTTTTCTCCCCCTATTTTGCCGGGCCGTTTAATATGGCTGCCCGCACCTGCATTAACAGCAATGACCTGAGCGGGTTGGGAGAATGGTTTACCCTGGAAGCATTTTTATTGCCGGCCGACCGGGAAGCTGCATTTGCCTCCACCCGTATTTTCCTGGAGGAGAACGAACGGGTGTTCCGCAATATCAGTAATGAGAATTATGGCACTTTCCGCCCGAAGGTAGAACCCTGGCTGCGCTATGGATGGTATAAGTTTCTGAATAACCTGCCTCCCGAATTTGATCATCACCGGGAAGGAATCGCCGTGTCGCTGATTAACCTCACGGTGTCTCTTCAAAAATCAAATAAGGAAGACTGCCGCGACATCAGCAATAACCTGGTGCAGGTAAGAGAACTGAGTCCCGACCTGCACAAAACAATTCACAATAACGACAAGGTATTTAATGGTTCCGCTTCTTCGGGTTCGCCCAACTACTGGTGGGTACTGTGGATTGTGATCATCCTGCTGCGCATTGGTGCCAGTGGTGGTTGTAATTAATTGCTTCCTGTTTTAATTCTGAACCACAAAATGTCCCGCTTTATCGGGATAGAAACACAGGGCATATAGCAAAACACAATAGAACCTATGTGAGATCTATGTTTCCTATTGTGCCTATGTGGTTCAGTTTATGAATCCCAACTCCATCCATCACCACTATTTATCCTTCTTGCAGTTCTCCAGGAAATCTTTTATCCCCTGCACAATTTTATCCGCTACCTGCTGCTGAAATTTTTCGTCCAGGATCTTCGACTCATCATCGGGATTGCTGATGAACAATGTTTCCACCAGGGCGTTGGGGTATTCAACAGGACTGTTGAGCATGAAGTTGAAGCTGCTGTTGTTGCCGTTCTCTTTCAGGTCCAGCTCCAGCATGCGCTTATATATATAGTTGCTCAGGCTGCGGAAGCCGGCATAGCGGTAAAAAGTGCTGGTGCCGGTGGCCCGTATGGGATCGCCGGCCGAATTAAGATGAATGCTGATGAGCAGGTCGGGAACACTGTCGCGGTAGAACAGGATGCGCTCTTTATTGTCCACAAACTTTTCCGTGGTTCTCGTCATGATCACTTTAACGCCGGCGGCCTCCAGTGTTTTCTGCAGTTTTAAAGAAACAGCCAGGGCCAGCATTTTTTCGGAGGAGCCCGTTGGCCCGCCGGCGCCCACATTGCTGCCGCCATGGCCCGCATCCACGGCAATCACCAGTTTGTTCAGGGCTAAATTCTCGGGCTGCCGTTTTACTTTTATCACCAGGGTATTGCCGCGGTAATAAATAACATGACCCCAGTGCTGCGCATGTTTCAGTTCAATAGTGATGCGGAACACTTCGTCTTCGATCTGTTCGTAGGAGACATTTTTAATTTCTTTTGTATTCTCCAGCTGTGTGATCCAGTTGGTGTTGTTGGTGGCGCCAAACACATCCACCACAATCCGCGACGGTTCCACCAGCTGCATGCCCTGGTACGGAAGCCGGGCAAACAGGCCCAGCTGCACATAATCAAATTTATCATCGCCGTATACCGTCCATTTATCCGTTAACGATTCGGGCGTAAAACTTCCCTTGGGTAAAAACTCCACGGCATCTTCTTCAATATATGCCGTGCGGTATTTTGAAAGACGCACTTTGTATTTATTGCCCACCTTGCCCACCACTTTCAGCACCACGTTCGAATCGAGGTAACCGATCTTGGCGCCACCGAGGCGGTCATCACCCAGTCCGAACAGGAGGAAGGCCAGCCGCCCTTTGGTAACGGCAATATCCGGTGCCAGCGGGCCAAACATGCTTACCCAGTTCTTTGTGTCTTTGCTGATGGTTTTACCGGATGAATCGGTTACGCTGATGGGAATTTTTGAAACCAGGAAGCTGTCGGTTTCCTTCACCACGTATTCGCCCTGGAAGATGCCGGGCATTTTGCTGTTGGGCATTTCGTAGAGAGGAATGTTTTTGTTGGCCATCACGTTGCTGCCGGGCAGTGTTTTTACCCGGAACTTAATGCGGTCGCCGGGCTGTACAAACAGGTTGCCTTCGGGAAACATTTCAATAGCGGCGATCTCCAGTGTTTTCACCGTATCGGGCGGGGCGGGTAATGTATACGTGTAAGAAATCCGTTTTACGCTGGTGCGGTCGGGCGGAACAAAAGAAACAATGTTCAGCGCTGTATCGCCGGGTTTCAGGTTGAGCTCATAGGCAAAGCCGCCGCTGGGATATACTTTCACCGGCTGGTCGTTGATGCTGAGGCCGCAGCTTTTACAGGTGCTGCCCACGATGAACTGGCGGGATGCTTTTACATTATTCTGTTCGCTGGTGGGTTCCACCAGTTTGATGAAGGGTTTATCGGCCTGTGAAAAGGCCGTGGTTGCCGCCAGTACTGATGCGATCGTAGCCAGGAATTTCATTAGTGAAAGATAACGCAAAATGGAGAGTTGGGTCGTAAACAGTGCGTTAATATAAACTTGAGGTCGTAAATTTTGATCCCAGGTTGAAATAGATTTAAGATGGAAGTTCAACACCTCAGTCCGAAAACCACCCGGATCCCCTGGGAAAAACAACTCTATTTGTTTGAGAAGTAACTCTATTTTGGATTGGAAGTAACAATGTAACTCCAATCAAAAAAATTATCCCTATGGCCGGAAAAACTAAAATACCTGTCATTCCGGATGAGCTGGTGATTACCAAAATCTATCTTATCCGAGAGCAGAAAGTAATGTTAGACTTTGATTTGTCAATCCTTTATAAAGTGGAGACAAAGAGATTGAACGAACAGGTAAATCGAAATATAGACAGGTTCCCTGGAGATTTTATGTTCCGGCTTACAAAGCGTGAATATGAAAACTTGAGGTCGCAAATTGCGACCTCAAGATGGGGCGGCACAAGGTATATGCCCCTGGCTTTTACCGAACAGGGCGTAGCCATGCTTTCCAGCGTGCTGAACAGTCCCACCGCTATTGCCGTAAACATCCAGATCATCCGTGTATTTACAAAGATGAGGGCATTACTGCTTACGCATAAAGACATTCTGCTGCAACTGGAAAAAATGGAGAAGAAGCTGGGTAAGCACGATGAGCAGATTGCCCTTGTGTTTGAATACCTGAAAAAATTACTCAGTCCGCCGCAAGAGCCCCGGCGGAGAATCGGGTTCAGGAGGAAGGAGGAAGAGGATTGATTTTATTTTTTCTCCTTGCGCCCCCACTCCACCTCGTAACTGATACCCGCCAGTAAAAACTGCTGGTTCACATGCCCCCAGGTAAACATATACTCCACGTGCGGCGACCACCTGCCCACGGTGAAAAAAATACCAGCCCCTGCATTGACAGACCAGAATCGTTCGTACTTCCGTTCCCCGTTAATAAGGTCCAGCTCTCTTTCGGATGTATGGCTGATGCCGCTCAGCGGATAGACTTTTAAAGACCTGCTTAGCGGCAGGAGGTAATGAAAATTCAGGTCAAAGTCCCAGGCCGACAGTTCAACCGAAGTTTCTTCATTTTCCCTCTTCACCGGGAAGAACCGGTTCAGTTCAATACCGGCGGTAATGCGTTCATTAAAATGATAAAAGGCGCTTACATTAAGTCCGTTCAGCTGCTGGCGGATATTGCGAACAGAAGCCAGGTCGATACTGGCGGTTTTTTGTGCGCCGGCTGTGATGGCCAGCCCTGCCAGGAAACCGGTCAGCAGTATCCTGGCGGTCATATAGATTTTCATGATACAAAGGAAGCGGCCGGCCTGCTTCACAGGAATGAGCAATACGGGTTGCGGCACTGATCATGGTCAGTCTTCCGGAATATTCCTGAATCGCCCGGTCTCCCCCGGGAAAGAACGCCCGGATTTTGTACTTTGTTCCACCAAAACAATCTCCATGCGAACGCTCCTATTCCTTCTCTGCTGCTGCACTTCTTTGTTCTGTTCCGCCCAGCGCATCACGGCTATCAAATGCGGCCAGTTGCTCGACACCCGTACCGGCCAGCTCAGTAAGAACGTAACCATCGTGGTAAAGGATAATACCATCGACATGATCTCCCCGCCGGGAGCTATGCTTAAAATAAAGGCAGATACCGTCATCGACCTTTCGGCATACACCGTCATGCCCGGTCTTATCGACTGCCATACGCATGTATTGCTGCAGGGCGATATTACCAGCGAGGATTATGATGTACAGGTATTGAAAGAATCCGTTCCCTACCGGGCACTGCGTGCAACCAACAGCTGCCGCATTGCCTTGCAGAATGGTTTCACCACCCTCCGCGACCTGGGTACCGAAGGAGCAGGCTATACCGATGTGGATATAAAAAAAGCGATCAATAAAGGGGTGATACCCGGGCCGCGGATGTTCGTTTCCACCTTAGCCATCAATACCACCGGCCATTACCCCCTGCGGGAAAGCGATTATGCCTGGGAGCTTACCATGCCCAAGGGCCTGGCCGAGATCACCGGCGCCGATGAAGGCAGAAGAGTGGTGCGTGAACAGATCGCACATGGGGCCGACTGGATAAAGATCTATGCCGACCGCAGTTATTATAAACTCGCCGACGGCAGTTACCGCGGGCTTCCCAATTTCACTACCGAAGAGATCATGGCCATCGGTGATGAGACCATCCGCAGCCGGAGAAAACTGGCCGCCCATGCCGTAACCCGGGATGGTATCCTTGCCGCCATCAATGCAGGCGCTTCATCCATTGAACATGGTTTTGGAATGGATGATGAATGCATGCGGCTGATGGTACAAAAGAATGTGTACTGGTGCCCCACCATTTATGTGAACGATTATGTGGCCGAAGGACGTGCCAAAGCAGGCAGCCCCATCAACAAGTATTTCACCGAAACAGAGCCGGGGCTTTTTAAGAAAGCCATGGCCGCCGGTGTGAAGATCGCTTACGGAACCGATATCGGCGGGTACGACTGGAATGAACCGCAAACAAAGGACTTCGAGTTCATGGTGCAGTACGGGTATACTCCCTTACAGGCCATACAGACCGCCACCATCAATGCCGCCGACCTGCTGGGCCAGCCCAGGCTTGGCGAATTGAAAGTGGGGAACCTCGCTGATATCATTGCCCTCGCCGGTGATCCCACCAAAGACATCAAAGCCCTGAATAATGTACAATGGGTGATGAAGGATGGGGTGGTTTATAAAACCAAGTGATAACCTGAAGTTGTAAATTACAATTTCAGGCCCGAAAACCATCAGGGTTCTCCGGGAGAAACAACCTGTTTGATTCTCACTTCAAGCCTATTTTGACCGGGTATCTAAATCCGGCTGCGATGCCTGCGAATTCAAAACTGCCGGTAATAACGGATGAATCAGTACTGAGTAAGATATATCTCATCCGGGGACAGAAAGTGATGCTGGATAGTGATTTGTCGTCTCTTTACCAGGTTGAGACCAGGAGGCTGAATGAACAGGTCGCAAGGAATAAAGAACGGTTCCCGGAAGACTTTATGTTTCAGCTTACTAAAAATGAATTTGAAAACTTGATATCGCAAATTGCGACATCAAGTTTTCCGCCCGGAAAGTCGCATTGGGGTGGACGTCGTAAACTCCCATACGTTTTTACTGAGCAGGGTGTGGCGATGCTTTCCAGTGTATTGAACAGTGCCGCCGCCATTGCCGTGAATATCCAGGTCATCCGTGTATTCACCCGCATGAGGGCTTTGTTACTTACCAACAAGGACATACTGCTTCAACTCGAAAAACTGGAGAAGAAAACAGGCAGGCATGATGAGCAGATAGCCCTGGTATTTGAATACCTTAAAAAATTACTTACGCCCCCGCAGCAACCCCGCCGGCGGATCGGGTTCAGGAGAAAGGATGAGGAGGATTGATCGCCAGCCGTTGTTGGTTGCTGACCAACAACCCACGGAACCCCGTAGCTTTGTGCCATGGCCGATGTGCATACCACTCCCAAAAAAAGGATTTCCAAAAAGAAAATCGAATTCTTCCAGGAAAAGATACTGGAATGGTATGCCGAAAGTGGAAGAACCTTTCCTTGGAGGCGAAGAGGGCTTACTCATTACCAGTATGTAATCGCTGAGGTGTTATTGCAAAGAACAAAAGCAGAGACAGTAGCTAAATTTTACCCTAACTTCTTAAAGGACTTTCCAAATTGGCGTGCTCTAGCAAATGCTGATATTAAAAAACTTGAAACCTACCTAAAGCCTGTTGGCCTGTACCGGCAACGCTCAAGAAGACTTATGAGTTTAGCAAAGGAAATGGTAAAGCGTAATGGTAGATTGCCTACGAACAGGGAAGAACTGGAATCTATTCCCTTTATGGGACAATATATTGCTAATGCTGTTGAACTCGTGATTTTTAACGAGCCGAGCCCACTGGTAGATGTAAACATGTCCAGGGTATTAGAGCGCTTCTTCGGCCCAAGGCAGATGGCTGATATACGTTACGACCCCTACCTCCAAGAACTGTCATATAGGATTGTAAGTCACCAGGACGCTAAAGAGATAAATTGGGCTGTTTTGGATTTTGCGGCTATTACATGTAAAGTTAAACCGCTTTGCAATGAATGCAATTTATCCTACAATTGTAAATACTATAAGCTTAGATAGACTTCATCTTCTTCTTCCATCTCCTCCGAAATATCTTTGGAAACTAAGTCAAGAAAGTTGGTAGTCTGTTCTGAGGAAAAAGAGACGGCAAAAGCATTATTAATAAAAAGATCTTCGATTTCGTTTTTTCTAGCTTCCTCGAATTCTTCCTGGAATGATTTCACTCTTTTAATTCTTCGTATGTCTGCAACAAAATCTTGAACGAGTAGCGTTTTGCCTTCTTTATATCGAAGCCCCCTCCCCAATTGCTGCAAAAAATAAACCCTACTATGTGTTACCCTTAAAAAAACTATATAATCTACATCAGGCACATCAACTCCTTCATTCAGCATATCGTAGCAAGTAAGAATACTGCACTTGCCAGTTCTAAATTCACGTAGTCGCCTCGCTCTCTCTCTTGAATCTTTTACCCTTGTTGTTAGTGACCAAACTGGAAGTTGAAAATTAATTTTCAGCATTTTTTCAATTCGTTCTGCATGCTCACTACTATTGCAAAAGATAATTCCTCTTTCGAGTCTCCTGTCACTCCACATTTTATATATCTGCTCACAGATTGTTTCATCTCTTTCTGGCAAAAATATTTTTTTGTTAAGCTGCTTTATAGTGTGTCCTTTTTTACTGTTTTGGGTTATCCAGTCTTCATCAATATTATCATTGTGCAAATGATACTCAACCTTAGCTAAAAAACCCTTCTGCAAAGCCTTATAAACAGAATAATAAATCAATGGTTGTCCAAAAATTTCTGTTACATCTCTTTCGTCAGCCCGGAAAGGGGTAGCGGTTAATCCAAGCAAAAATCTTGGTTGTAATTTTTTTATGACATCAGAGTAAGTATCAGCAGGCGCATGATGAGCCTCATCAACAATTATGATATCATAAAAGAATTCATTATTCCTCTTGTGAAAATCATTAAAACTTTGAAATGTTGAAAGTGTAACACCTTCTAAAAAACTTGGTTTTTCAGAATCGTAAACCAAGTGTGTAGATACCCATTTAGGCAGATTTGACCAAATTGATTTATCAAACTGTTCGATAAGAGATTTGGAGTTCGCTAAGATTAATACATTCAGGTTTTGACTACTTTCATAAAGCCATCTTAAAAAAGACGCTGCAACAAATGTTTTTCCCAAACCTGTAGCAAGGCAGATAAGGCCTTGTTTATCACCCCTTAAATATGCCTGCTGAAGTTTTGAAAGCGCCTCAACCTGGTATTGTTTTAAAGCTCTTTTTTCTGGTGCCCATGGCGGAAGTTGTGTATAGTTATCATAAATTGATTTAGAAAGAAAAGTATCAATATTGTATCCAGTATTTTTAAGTGTTTCAAGTTTTAGTTTTTGCGAATCTGATAATACCCTGTTTGAAACGGCCACACCTCTATCAATTGCATAATACTCCATTGCCCTTTTTAAATCACCAATTATATCGACTGAAAGAGGTTTATTATTTTCAGAGAATTTTGCTTGGTAAATAAATTCAAGCAAGTTGCCATCATTACCACGATACCCAGCAATAATATCAGCTCCCTGGTCTCCAGAGCCGCCAACCAGTTCATTTATTTCCCATCCACAATGGGCAAGCAGCCTTGCAATGGCTCTCTCAAATGCCTGCCACGGGCCTTTCGATAACCTTTCTGTGGAAAGAAATCCCTTTGAATCATTTATTAAAGCTTCCATGTAATATCTCGATACTTATCCTGTTCCTTATAATTTCCGATTTTAGCTTCTTTATTGCCTCATCTCCTTCTTTAGACAATTCGTTCATAAACCACCGTACATCATGAAAATAACCTGAGTATTTTTTTAATTGGTAAACCTTACTTTCTTCATCTAATTCAGCATAGGGCAAGTTAAAGACTTTGCCATCATAAATAACATCAGGAAACTCTTCAACAAATTTGAACAGGTAGTTAAGATCTAGGTAATTTAAAAACTTAGTATTTATAAGGAACCCAGTAATGCTCGGGATTGTCTTTCGTTCCAAGTCAACATATTTTTTATTTACTGCCTTTAGTTCCGTCTCATCCAAGGTAGGTTTCCTATCTAATTGAATACCGTTTCCTGCAACTAATTTATTCTGGATATCTCTCATTAGGTTACTTGCTTTTGAAACCAGGTTAGGAACACTAAGCATTGTTTCAGGTGCATACTTCGATTTTAATTCATAATAAATTCTTGTAATAGTCCATTCCTCGTTATTTTTCATCAATGAATACTTAGCAGCAACTTCAGCATAAATAAGATCTTCATATCCATCTGCAAAGTCCCTGAACATCGGGTGATTGTTATTTAAATAAACATTGAACTTCCCTATTGATCCCTGCGATTCAAAAATGATAGGAATGTTTGAATCATTGTCTGGGTAATAATCTATAAGAGTTAGGTCAAAAGGTTTTTCGTTTATTATTTTTTCAATGTCAAAATGTAAAGATTTTTTGAAAAGTTTTTTACCAGGGTATTTTTCTTGATGCGGTGCTTTTGTTGGCCCTCCAGCACCTAGGTTTTGTTTAGCTCCGCTACCATTTGATCCTTCGGGATTTAAGGGATTAAACGTTGAAGGAGCTTCCTTTAAGTCAGCTTTAGTTACAGCCTCCCACCATTTTGTATCATCTTGGTATTCTTGTACTCCTTTATAGAAATAATCATCTGCCCATTTTTTTGCAGTTACATGATCTGCACTACCATTCTCTCGTGCAAACACTAATGTTTTTGAGCCAGGAACATTAATCTTCCTGTACGCATTAAATAATAGGCCAATTGGAGAGCGGTTAGGCAGTTTAAAATTAAAAATACTTCCTAAATCAGGCTGTAATGGCATTCTCCCTCTTAAGAAGTTAACCACCATCTTCCAATTCTTATCCTCCCTTTCAAAATCAGCCTTAGTATATGTCGGTATAATAAAATTTGCTTCAATTTGTCCTACAATCCTTCCACCTGCATAAGTAGTATCTCTTGGGTATTCTGGATGAAATCTTGGGTCATCTTTTGCTCTTTCATCATCCCAGTGAAAAAAACTTTTATCCAGTTTACTTAAAATTCTTCCATTTCTTGAAATATCAATCCCAAAATGATCAATGTCGGAGTATCGTTGAATACCAACCCAGCCAGAGATAGAAATATCCTTTTTTACAATTTGACCAACAGTATTACAATAAGGGCATTCAATTTGCAAAGAGGTATCTACAGGCGCTCCTAACCAGCCAAAGCAATTTTCACAAAACATCTCTTCATGCAAATGTTCATCCACCTCGATTATTGCCGGGATTTCTTCATTCTTGTATTTAACACTTCTTTCCTTATTCCAGGTGCAAAATTTGAATGGAGTTATTTCTTCATCATTCACCAGGATTTTTATCCTATGATTAGCAAATATTTTTTCAGAGTAGGCCCGAGTTAATTCCCGATAAATATCTTGGGGTTTTAGTAGATTTTGTGCATCAGGCTTGTAATCATAAATTTCTATTTTGGTTCCCGATTTCTTGTTGGGTTGTTTTGGTCGTACAATCTTAGGACGTATAAAAGAGCCAGATTTTTTCATTTCCTTCAAATCTATCATCACACCGATTTCTCCATCCATTTCTGCAGTAGTAGTCCAAACTTTAACCGTGTTAGCTAACCTTGATGTAGCAACATTAAATCCCATTCCAAATAAGCCAAGGTTTGAAGTAGTGTTTTTGCTGGAGAAACCTGCTTTCACTGCATTTTCAAGTTGCTTGCCGGTCATACCTACTCCCCAATCTTCTATAACTAATGGTTCATTGTTTTCAATTTTCTTTCTTGTTGGAACATACACAGAAATTACTCTTTGATAATCTTGCAGTTTATCAGTATGATTAATAATAGCATCAATTGAGTTGTCTACTAACTCTGCTACGCATTGCCATCCTTTAAAAGGGATATTTCCAAGAAGTTGAAGCAAAGCTGGGCTGGGTGTAAGGTTAAATTCATTCATAGTGAAGAAAATGTGTCTTAGAACTTTGATAATACAATCTAATTACTAAAGATGCTTGATAATTTTATCTAAGTTACCTGCATGCTTTTGTAAATTCTTGCGAATTTCAATATACTTTCCTGCGTCAAATCTTATTGTAGTTCCATCTGCATTTAGGCTTTGCAAAAAAGGTACTCCATCGTCACCAACTTCTTCACTAACGTGAGCTAAGGTATTTCTAATCTTAAGTATCTCACTTCGAAAAGTGTTTAATTCATTTTTAATCCTGGCAAGATCGTCCCTTGACTCTTGTAGCAAAATTTTCCTTTCAGAATCTAAGACGCCTGCGTTTAAAGCAATATTCATTTCTTTAATTTGTTCCTTTAAAATGCTATGTATTGCGTCAAAACTATTACTTGCTGTGAGAATATCTTTATCGATAAGTTCTTTAATTTGTTTAAAATCTACTTTCTTTATTTCGTTAATATCACTTTCATATTGCAATACTTTTTTTTCATGAATATTTTCTAACAACTGTTTTTTCTTTTCAGATAGGATTTTTTCTTCTGCAGCATCGAAATAAGAGAGTAGAATGCTTTCAATCTTTTTTTCTAACATAATTGTTTCAGCAATTACTAACCCTCTAACGTTATTAACATCCTGGTTTTTTCTGACAGTCAAAGAAATGATTTCTTTTAATCTATTTGTTAAGTTCCCAAGGCCAATACAAAAAGATGCTCTTTCAATCCATCCTTTTCTTGTAACAATATTATTTAACTCCGTAGTATTAGCTGAATAAAGAAGAACTTCTGTGAGCACATTGCCCTGTCTTATATGATCAATAAGAACATCACCAGCTTCATGCTCTCCTAAGTTTAAATCTGTAACAATTAAATCATAGTTTTTATCTTTAATTAAATCTTCTATTTTTTCTCCATTGAGATGATGAAGTATTTCGACCTGAAACCCAAGTTCAATTAAATAATCCTTTAAAGCAGGTCCAAGCTGATCGTTAACGACATCTTCATCATCCTCAAACCATAGAATTCTATATTTAAGAGTCATGTTGATGGAAATTTATTTTAAAAATAACTCCCTTTGTAATCTTATTATTGACCGAAATATCGGCCTTCATTTTTTCTACAATTTGATTAACATGGTATAACCCTATTCCTGACCCTTCTGTAGTAGTAAACCCTAAGTTGAATATTCGGGGCAATACAGTATCTGGAATTCCTTTCCCATCATCTTGAAATATGAATTCGAGCGTCTTCGCAGATTTCTTTTTAAGCGTAACTTGTACATTCTTTGCTTTTGCTCGATAAGAATTACTAAACAAATTGTCGATTACAATTATTACTTCAATAGGAACAAAAGAAAGAATAAATGGCTCACCATCACTTTTAAGTTCGACATGCAAAAGTTGTCGATTTAATTTTAAATGTTCATACTCTTGGTGAACATTCTCAATATACTCTTTGATGAATCGGTTTAGATCCTTATTAATTCTTTTTGCCTTTACATTAAAATTAGCATTAGTGACAAATTGAGCAATCGATGAAATTTTTTTACTCTCTAAACTTATTTTATCTACAAATTTTAATAGGGAAATTTTCGAAATGTCATTACTAATACCCTCAATCAGTTTATCAACATTGTCATTGATCTTGTCGGTTGCTCTATCTATGTGATGTTGTAGATTAGCAACCTCTTTAATGTCTGTCCCTACTAGTTTTTTATGAAAAAGACTTTCTTTTCGTTCTGCTTCAAGCTCTTCTTCTATCTTTTTTCTTACACTTTCTTCTTCTTTCAGTTTTCGTTCTAATTCTTCCTTTTCTATTTTTATTTTTTCGAATTCCTTTTCAGTTGAAATGGCATCTTTTGAAAATTGTCTATCGGAAAATTTGGAGGCAATTGCTTTTAAGTTTTCAAGCTCTTTATTTGACGCTTCGGCAAGCAACTCTTTAGCTTTTAAACTGACATAACTTTTATCTAAATCTTCAAGTTGCACATCTTCTTCCGAAATCTCATCTGCAATTATGTCAAGTAGTTCAGATTTTGATTTTGCATTTTGTAGTGCAGAAGTATCTTCTAAGTCTTTATCTTCTTTTGCTTTCCAATTTACCCTTGTTACGTAATTTTCAAGTTTTGAGAGGCAATACCTCTCAAAACAACGAAGAAGCGATTGATAGTATTCATTTTTTACCAATCCCCCATCTCGACTAGAAATTTCCTTAAAATTTAAATTATCACCTACAATTTCAATTCGCCCTATTAAATCTCTTAAGCCCAGTGTTCTAAATATTGCTTGAGTATGTCTGCTATCAATTCCAAAATAGTCAACGCCATAATCTCCATAAGGTGCTATTCTAAATCCATTTTTATAAAGAAAAATTGAGCCAAAATAAACAGGCTGAATCCCCATTTCTCTTGTGAAATTATTTTTAGCAGCCCGATTTAAGAAAAAGAGATGAAATTTAATATTCGATAATTTAGGGTTTGTATTGTTAGGCCGTTTAACCTTATAGACAAGAGTTCCTCTGTCCGAAAGTGAAGTAGTAATAAACTTTCCATCTTCGTCGATCTGAGTCTCAATTTGTGTTGTTTTCAGATTGAGTGTTTCAAAAACAAAATTCTTTATTTCTCCGTTTATCTTATCCCTTTTATTATTTTCCGTTCTATCTGCATCACGTTCTTCTTCGTCTTCAATATAAATCTTAAAAGAAGTACTATTAGTGGTTCCAAAAGGATTAATAAGTTTTTCCAAAGAATGTTTCAATCCCTGTTTCTTCTCTCTATTCCAATCTGAATTAAGATTTGATATTTCAAGTATTGTTCCTCGTTGAAGTTTCTTCAATTCCCTAGTTACCGGCAACGGTGTTCTATGCTTAACCTTAATTTCTAAAAATTCTTGTTCTGAATCTTTATCAAACTCATTCCAATCTACTTCAATCTGATGTATTATTGAATTGACAGAAGCTTTTTTTGTAGTTAGAGTTAATTTGCTTCCTAGTCTATCACACGAAAACCTTCCTATTCCTTTTGCGCCAGCATAATATTTTTTAGCTTGAATTTTATCTCTATAAGAATCAAATTCTTTTTCTTTTAAATCATCATCTTCTACACCTTCCTTCTTTGCCGAATATGCTACAAATAACCATTTATTATTTATATCATTTAAGTCCATCCCTTTTCCATCATCTGCAATTATAATTTTACCTTCTCTGAATGTTATAATAACTTCTGTGGCGTGAGCGTCAAACGAGTTTTTTACTAGTTCAAATACAGCAACATAATCATCGGTAATTAAATCTCTACCTATGATATTTTTTAGGCCCGTGCTTATTTTGAATGGTAGAAGATTATCCCCCATAGTAATTTAAAATCTGCTTTAGTATTATGCCGCTTTGTTCACCGAATAATGGAGGTATGGCATTGCCGATTTGTGTATAACGTGGCACTTCCAAAATTCTCCTTTTACCACCAGTAGTATATTTTCCTTTAAACTCGTATGTATCAGGAAAAGATTGTATTCGGGCATACTCTCTTACAGTGAGGATCCTCGGCTCATCATAATGTATGTAGTCATCAGGGAGTGTAGTAATAGTTGGTGAAGGCTGTTTAGCATACAAGGGAATTTGTGTACGCTTTTTTAGGCCAAGCACCTTTTTTGTTTCATCGCTAACGGTTTTATTTCTTTTCTCGTTATCCAAAAAGGATTGAAACCTATCTACAATATCTTTTCGGTGGTTAACAAAGCGATGGCTATCTGCAATTTCGCCTTTCACTATCCCATTTCGTAAATAGCTTTGGTAATTACTTTGTGCATTAGCAAATACACCAGCCTGGAATCGTTTTGTATCGGGCGATTGCTTTGTGCCATTGGACATTAATAAATCAGAAATAGCTTCTTCTAAATTTGTATTTACACTTAGGCCCTTATTCACTAAAAAAGTTTCCCGGTTGTTTTTTACATTTTCAAAGAAAAGTTCTGCACTTGTTTTATTTTTCCCTGCAACATCTTTACGTACCCCTACTAAAATAAAACGATTACGTTTCTGTGGCACACCATATTCAGAAAAGTCAATAATATCCCCACATACATCATAGCCCAACTCACCCAGCTTTTCTAATACATAAATGGAATATCGCTTGCCCCTGCTCTTATTCTTTACAAATTCCATTGTAAAGCCTCTTACATTTTCAAAAAATAGTATTTTAGGCTGTGCCAATTCAATAAACTTTAGATAGTAGTTTATTAGTTTGTTTCTTTTATCGGCTTCATTTCTTTTTCCATTTGATGAAAAGCCTTGGCATGGAGGTCCACCAGTTACCATATCAACCTTACCACGCAAGCCAAGCAATTCCTTTTTATGCTTTTTGATAACAGTAATTATGTCAAGTGCTGTTGGTTTGCCCTTTTTCTTTAACCATTCCGGCCAGTCAAAGTGGTTGTACTTATCAATCAAATTGTGTTTTAGTGTTGCAAAAGCATCCGGGCTTTTTTCAACGGCAAATAAACCATGCCAACCTGCATTGTACAATCCTAGGGATAAGCCGCCACAGCCCGCAAAAAGATCAATATAGTTCAATTGTTTATTCATGGTTTTGAAAACTCTTTTGAATCGAAGAAATCTTTAAAGGAAATATCAAGGGCTGTTAAAACACGCTGCAATGTTTCGATTGATATATTGCGCCTGCCATTCTCAATGTGCGTCATAAATGACCTTTCCATTTCGGCAGTATTAGCAATGTCTTCTTGGGATCGGTCTTTTCTTAATTCTTTTATCCTGGCGCCTACTTTTTGCTTGATATCCATTTTGCAAGGTATTTTTATGTGACTTATAGTACAATGTATTTTAAGTCACACACAAAGGCTTGTAACCATCAAACTATTGAGGTAATTTTATTCCAATTAGTGCTCCTGGTAAATATTTACAACCGCAAATGCTATGATAGAAGTTAACAACTTGGTGGATGTTACAAAGGACCAAATTATTGATATGCTATTGGAACAGGGAAAGCAACCTTTTGAAATTTATGTCCCAAAATCTACTGTACTAGGTTTTAGTACCAGCGAGGATATTTGGATGGATTATTATCGCCTAGCATATACTGGGCAATTATTGCATGATATTGCCGAAAGATTTACATACACAAAAGTTCCCCTTGATCAACATGAAAGTGTCTTATTTGAAATTTCAACTAACAACGTAGATTCACTTGCTGAAACCCTTTTGCATATATCATTTGGTTACGGTAACGATCCTGGAGATGAAGATTTTGTTTTTATTGATTATGCTAGGGAGCTTTTTGACGAGGTAAAAAATAAAAAAACTGGATTTGCTTGCCCTTATTTTATGGATATATGCAACGAGTATGAAAAGCTATTATCAGAAAAAGAAGAAGAGGAGTAATTAATCAACATTATAATCAAGAAATGAATCTCCCCGCCAACCTCATCTGGCTCATCTTCGGCGGCCTCTGGTCGGCGCTGGGTTATTTTTTTGGCGGCGTATTATTATGTTGCACAGTTGTGGGCATCCCCTGGGGCCTGCAGTGTTTTAAACTGGCGGGGCTGGTGCTGTGGCCTTTTGGTAAGGAAGTGGTGAGCAGTTCAAACGAAACGGGTTGTCTTTCTATCCTGGCTAATATCATCTGGCTTCTCAGCGGCGGGCTGTACACGGCGCTGGTTCACCTGGTATTTGGTTTGTTGTTAACCATCACCATCATTGGTATCCCCTTTGGCCGGCAGCATTTCAAACTCATTGAGATCTCCATGATGCCTTTTGGCAAGAGCATCCGGTGAATCTCCGCCGTTGCTGGTCGCCTGACCAACAACCATCAATACCCCTCACCCAATCCTCTTCTGCCCCATCCCCTCATACTTTTCCTTCTGCAGCCGGTGCAGGCGGGCATAGGCCAGGTGCATGTCGATCTTGTCCTGCAGCAGTTCCTGCTGCTCGAGGCCGGCTAAGGGCATGCGGTCGCGGCTGAACCACTCGGTGAGTTCCATCCAGGTAATATCCGCTTCGGTAACGGAGTACCATGCCGGCGCATCGTTGCGCAGGGCGTGGAAAAGGGCCAGCCGGTTATCCAGCTGCGGGTGCTTCTTCTTTGATATAAGCAGCTGCCGTTCCAGCGCCCGGGCACTGCTTTCATGAAATTCCTGTTTCTTTTTATGCCGGGCCGCCAGTTTACCCGGGTTGCTCACGAGCTTTTCGCCGGGCCGGGCAACCGCCTTCACCTCCTTCCTCAACCCCTCCGCCAGCGCCACCAGGGCGCTCAGCTTAAGCAGGGCGGCCTGCGGCAGGCTGCGTTCCCCGGTTTCGGCGTACCAGATAAGGCTCTTGGAAACGCCCAGCCATTCAGCCAGTTGCTTATGGCTCAGGCCCGTGAGTTCACGTATTTCGCGGATGCTGCCCATACAACAGGATTTTATCTGTCAAAGGTGAAAGTTGTGAACTTTTTTTGTGTACGATTAAATCGTCCACAGAAATCGTTCACAGTTTTTCCAGGGACACCGGTTTTACCGGAAAAAACGTTCCGCAATCCTGTACCCGGCACTGCAGTTATTGTTTTAACTGCAATCCGCTTATCCCCATCCTCTCCACAATCCGCCGCCGGCACAATAAGCTAACATAATCTTCATCATTTCTTTACGTTATCATAAGAGCTTACACAATCAAAACCACCACTATGCTGCAAAGCAAAACCGTTCTCTCCCTCACGATGGACCTGCTGGCCCATAATGCCTTTAACCACCTGCGGGACGACGAGATCTCGGCCCTGCACCACCTGATCCTGAAACTGCAGGAACCCCTCACCCCCATCCAGCAAAGCCTGCTGCTCACCTTCTGGAACCATGCTTCCACCGCCGGGCTGCCGGCCCCGCTGCTGCACCGCTGCAATACCATACTGATGCAGCTGGGAAGAAGCCCGATGGAGATGATGGAGGTGGAAGCGGAGATGTATTAATCCCTTTCTTTTGGCTTGTAACTAAGAGACAGATCAATTTTATTATTGCATCTTTTCTTTTGTCTTGATACAAAAGAAACAAAAAATCAAGGCAAACCTGAATGCCTCCGGCCATTTTGCCGGCCAACGCACAAGTACCAGTTCTCTTTTGCTGGTGGAGATTTTAATACTGCACCGTTTTCAGAAATTTCACCCTGAATGAAAGAACTTCCTGAACCAACATGTTAGTACTTGCTTTTTCAGTATTAGTATAATAGAAAAGCACCAAAGAATGATATAGCCTTTGGTACCAGCCAGGATGGGTATGCATTTGAATTAAATACGGCAACTCAATCAGCTGAATTCAACGACGCTAAGAGCAGCATTACTGAAGCTGAAGTTACAGTAGTACAACCGGTGCACATAGCTGATTCCGCCAATCGATTACAGCCCGATTGGCGGGCTCCTTTTTTGGTTCTTTTTTGGAGAAGCAAAAAAGAACAATAAAAAAACGAGCCCTGTTATTATAATACATTCAGCAAATTATTTTACCTCTTGTTTGTCTTTTCTTTTTATTCGTGATACAAAAAGGGAAGGTAATAACCAGGGAACCCGCCCGGACCTGCATATAAACAGGTCCGGGAGTCCTTCCAGGCAGAGGCGAAGGACCTGGTTCTCCTGTACTAAAGCAAACGGTTCATCACCGGCAGGGTTCATCCTGAATTTTCATTCACCAGGTCGTTCCACGAACCCGCCACTTCTTTCAGGTGTTGCAGTTCATGAATGGGATCAATGCCATAGCGGTAAAAGGTAAGGTCGGCCGGCGCCAGGTGCTGGTTGGCAAACTGCAGGCGCAGCTTTACCGAAGAGATGAAGATGTCGGTTACCTTGTCTTCTCCCCGCACTTTTTCCACCACGGTGTCGTTGTTCACCATCAGCCGGCTGCCGGCCACCTCTTTCAGTTCCAGCAGCACCGGTTGCAGGGGCTGTTTGGTATAATCGATGTAGATCACCCGGTTGCTGAGCTCATCCCAGCCGATCATGCGGTGGTGCAGCATGTCTTTTCTTGTTACCAGTATGCCGAAGGCGGCAGCGGCCCGGTAAAAATAATTTTCATGCTTATCCGCTTCCTTTTTCCGCTGGCGGATGCTGATATAAGAAAGTATAAAAACAACAAGCACAATAAAGCCGACAATGCCGGCGGCAAATAATAAAGTAGTGGTATCCATTTCAAAAAAATTAAACGGTTAAATAATCAATGATGCCTGGCTCATCCATGGGCAGGCAAAGCAGGAACAGCGGCATGCTGCATGCCGGCATTCAATCAATAAAAATGAAATGAAACGACTACCAGAAAAAATGATACGGAAAAAGGAAGAGATAAATATGGGTAAGGCTGTCGGCAAATTTTATTTCATCACCGGATGATGCTTTTACCGCTTCATCCATTTTGCCTGAGTGAAGCCGCAGCATGTCTTTATCACCCTGCACCCGCCTGGAAGCATGGCTGTTACCGGAATGAACCTCCTGTATGTTATCGAGTGAAAGATCGGGGATGCGGTCAATAAGGGTGAGACTGCTTTCCGCTGCCGGCAGGGCCGGGTTGATGCCAGCCGGTGCTGTTTGCTGGTACAGGCTCGCCTGCCCCGATGCCGCCCTGCCTCCGCCCATGGCGGTAAAAGCCATGGCAAACAACAGCAAAAAGCCAAGGAAAAAATATTTTGTTTTGTGTTGCATCCTGGCGGCAAAGGTACGGATTGAGGATGAGGATGCATTACCGGATATCTGAAAGAAAGCTTAAAAACCCGTTCTGAACCACATAGAACATAGCACACATAGTAAAACACAATAGTATCTATGTGATCCCGATAACTATCGGGACTATTTTTTCTATGTGCCTATGTGGTTCAAGGAAAACAAAAAGCCCCCCGGTATGAAGGGCTTTGTTTATCAGTTCAGTGGAAAACATTACCAGGGATATTTATTCTCTGCAATGATCTTATCGGCAATCCGCCGGCGGGCATCCTTGCTGTTGAACGGTTCCACCTTGGTGAAGCGTTTCAGTCCCAGCAGCATCATGCGCTGTTCATCGCCGCCTGCAAAAGCATTGATGGCTTCCTTGCCGGCCTTGTTCACTTTGTCCACCGCATCATTCAGGTAGCAGCGCATCATATCAATCTTCACCTGCGAAGCAGCTTCTCCTTCTTTGTCAGCCAGCTTGATGATGCGCAGCAGGGTGCTTTCTGCTTCAAATGTTTCAATGGCCATGTCGGCAATATTCATCAGTATCTCCTGCTCGTCCTGGATCTTCATCATCAGTTTCTGCACAGCTGCACCGGCCACCATCAAAATTGCCTTCTTCATGTTGGCGATGGTCTTGCGCTCTTTGGCAAATGCGGTTTCATCGTCATTACCAAATTCCGGAATGCTCATCAGCTCTTTCTGCACGGCCATGGCCGGACCCATCAGGTCGAGTTTACCCTTCATGGCCCGTTTTAAAATCATATCAACAGTGAGCAGGCGGTTGATTTCGTTGGTGCCTTCGTAGATGCGGTTGATGCGGCTGTCGCGGTAGGCCCGGCTGGCAGCATACTCATCGCTGAAGCCGTTGCCGCCGTGTATCTGCACACCTTCATCCACCACGTAATCGAGCACTTCGCTGCCATGTACTTTTAAGATGGCGCATTCCACGGCGTATTCTTCGGCGGCACCCAGCAGGGCTTCGGCAAAGGCTTTGCCCGAGGCAGCCAGTTCCACTTCCTTATCATCGATCCATTTGCTGGTGCGGTACAGGGCGCTTTCGCTGGCAAAGATGCGGATGGCCATTTCGGCGAGCTTATATTTAATAGCGCCGAAATTGGCGATGGGTGTTTTAAACTGCTCCCTTGTTTTTGCATATTCCACAGACGAGCTAACGGCCATCTTGCTTCCGCCGATGGCAGCGGCACATAATTTAAGCCGGCCGATGTTGAGGATGTTGAAAGCGATGATGTGTCCTTTGCCGATCTCGCCCAGTAAATTCTCCACCGGCACTTTACAATCCTGGAAGTACAGCTGAACGGTGGATGATCCTTTGATGCCCATCTTGTGTTCTTCGGGTCCCTGGGTAAATCCTTCAAAGCCTCTTTCCACGATGAAGGCCGAAAACTTATCGCCGTCAATTTTGGCGAACACGGTATACACATCGGCAAAACCGCCGTTGGTGATCCAGCACTTCTGCCCGTTTAATATATAATGTTTGCCATCGGCCGAAAGGGTGGCGGTTGTTTTTGCACCCAGCGCATCGCTGCCGCTGTTGGGTTCGGTGAGCCCGTAAGCGCCCTTCCATTCGCCCGTTGCCAGTTTGGGAATATATTTTTTCTTTTGTGCGTCGGTACCAAAATATAAAATGGGTAAGGTGCCGATGCCGGTATGCGCTGCAATGGCCACGCTGAAAGAGTAACCACCGCCCAGTCCTTCATTCACGATGGTGGAGGTGATAAAATCCTTTCCCAGTCCGCCCAGGTCTTCGGGGATGGAAGAGCCCAGCAAACCCTGTTCGCCGGCTTTCACCATCAGCGAGGGCATGAGGCCGGGTTCCATTTTATCGATGCGGTCAACAATGGGCAGCACTTCCGAGTTCAGGAACTGCAGGCACATGTCTTTCACCATCTGTTGTTCTTCATTGAAGTCCTCGGGGATGTAGGTTTCAAACGCATTGCTTTCCCTGATCAGCCATTCGCCGCCTTTGAGGGATGTGGTGGGTGTGGTGGTGGTACTCATAAAGTTTATTTTAAAGAATGTATAATTATTTGTTTGAGGTTGCAGGTTTGAAGTTGGCAGTATCGGATTTGCCGGCTATTCACAACCACAAACCTCAAACTTCAAACCTCAAACTTTCTATTTGAGATTATCATACACCATCTGCAGCACTTCTTTCGCAATTTCAATCTGCCCGTTGGTTACGCCCTGCAGCGCTTCGTTCAGCGTGGTGTTGGCAATGTCCATGCATTTCTCCTCCAATTCCCTGCCAACCGGTGTTAACACGATCAGGTTTTTCCGGCGGTCTTCTTTCGATGCATTCCGTTTTACCAGTTTCAATTTCTCCAGGTTGTCAACCAGCCGGGTAATACTCGGCTTGTCGCGGAACGTGGCGTCGCATAACTGCTGCTGGCTCAGCCCGTCGGTCTTCCACAGGTGATACAGCACACTCCACTGCTCGATGGTGATCTCAATATTCGCCTGCTTGAAATTCTTCTGCAGCCTCCGGCCGATGGCGGTGCTCGCCTTGCCGGTGATAAAGCTGTATAATTCCCCTTTCTTAAATTGGTTGTTTGACATATAGTTGTTTATGCAACTAAACAAAGATAATCATTCGATTGAATTATTAAAAATTATTTTTGTGCCCCGTCATGACATTCAAGGCAGCATCGTGGAGTTTATCCTGAGCGTAGCCAAAGGATCACTCACTTGTACGGCATACCATTATGCAGCCCGTTATCTTCATCCTGTTGCTTTTTCTGTTCACCCTGTACTGCATGCTCATCCTCTATTACCGCCGGGGCTGGAAACAACTACCAAACCATAAACTAACAACCACAAACTATAAACCCCAGACCCGCATCTCCGTCATCATTCCCGCCCGCAATGAAGAGGCGAACATAGGCGCCTGTCTTGAATCAATCACCCGGCAATCCTACCCCGTAAAACTGTTCGAGGTATTGGTGGTGGATGACCATTCAACGGATAAAACCCCGGAAATCGTTCAGCGTTTCAGCGCCGGTAATATAAAGCTGATCTCCTTGAAAGATCACCTCAACACCGGTGAATTGAATTCGTATAAAAAGAAAGCCATTGAAACGGCCATCGGCAAATCCACCGGGGAACTTATTGTAACCACCGATGCCGATTGTATTGTTCCACCCCATTGGCTGAGCACCCTCGCTGCCTTTTATGAAAAAGAGAAACCGCAGTTTATTGCAGCGCCCGTATCCATCCATGGCGGTTATCGTTTTATGGAAGTTTTCCAGTCGCTCGACTTTATGACCCTGCAGGGAATCACCGGGGCATCGGTATTCCGCAACATACACAGCATGTGCAACGGCGCCAATCTTGCCTATACCAGGAAAGCATTTGAAGAAGCGGGCGGCTTTGCCGGCATTGATCATATTGCCAGCGGCGACGACATGCTGCTGATGCATAAAATATACAAGCGCCATCCTTCGGGTGTAAAATTCCTGAAGGCGGAGGAAGCCATTGTGCAAACGGCTCCTGTAAAAACCATCCGTGATTTTTTTAACCAGCGCATACGCTGGGCCAGTAAGGCCACCGGTTATGACGACAAGCGCATCTTCCGGGTGCTGCTGATCGTATACCTGTTCAATGCATCACTGCTGGTGCTTCCGCTGGTTGCCCTTTATAAAAATTTCGTGCTGGGCATAGAGGTATCTCCCATCAGCATCAGCATGAGCCTTGTTGAGTTATGGCTCATCATGCTGATCGTTAAAACCGCCATTGAACTACGCTTTCTTTATACCGTAGGCGCTTTTTTCGGAAAACGCAGGCTGCTGTGGTTTTTTCCGCTGCTGCAGCCAGCTCACATCCTGTATACCATTATCGCCGGGCTGTTCGGCGCCTTTGGCACGTATACATGGAAAGAAAGACGGGTGAAATGAACAACTGAATCAGTAATTTAGAGCATGGCAGGCAGCAATTTTTCCTTCCGGGCAGAAACATGGAAACGGCTTAAAAAAAACAAGGCTGCCATCTTCGGACTTATCATCATCCTGCTGGCTGTATTTATTTCGCTTTTCGGTTACCTGTTTGCCCCGGATCATTCGCCCAATGCCGACCTGCAGACGGTGGAGATACAGGCAAAGAAGCCCGGCTTCACACAGCCGTTTTTACAGATCAATGAAAGAAAATACCTGGAGACTTCCTGGTTTGAACAGTTGCTTCATGGAAAGAAAAATCATTTCCGCCTGGTACCCATCACCGGCTACCGGGTGCATGGCGACAGCCTGTTCATCAATAAATACATCGACGACGACACGTCGGTGCTGCAGTATTATTCCGTGAAAGCACTTACGTTTGGCCGGCCGGAAACCATTCAGCAGCACATCATCCGTAAAAAATACTGGCTGGGCACCGATAAGTTTGGCCGAGATATTTTAAGCCGGCTCATCATCGGCGCCAGGGTGAGCCTGGCGGTTGGACTGATCGCGGTACTCATCTCGTTAACGCTTGGCGTTATACTGGGAGCTCTGGCCGGTTACTTCCGCGGCTGGGTGGACGAGCTGATTATGTGGCTGGTGAATGTTACCTGGAGCATCCCGACTTTATTGCTGGTATTCGCCATCACCATGGCCATGGGCAAGGGCTTCTGGCAGATCTTTATTGCCGTTGGTTTAACCATGTGGGTAAGTGTTGCCCGCCTGATACGTGGACAGGTAATGGCCATTAAAGAAATGGAATACGTGCAGGCAGCCAGGGCATTGGGGTTGCGGAACAGGCGGATCATATTCCGGCACATACTGCCGAATATATCCGGTCCGGTGATGGTGATTGCTGCGGGCAATTTTGCCACAGCCATTATTGTGGAAGCGGGACTGAGTTTTCTCGGCATCGGCATTCAGCCTCCGCAGCCAAGCTGGGGACTGATGATCAAGGAGAATTATAATTTCATCATTACCCACAATCCCATGCTGGCACTGATTCCCGGCTTCGCCATCATGCTGCTGGTGCTTGCCTTCAATTTATTGGGAAACGGGCTGAGGGATGCGGTGGACGTGAAAGCCGATTAGTCAATTAGCTGATGTGCCCATATGTGGGTCAGGCGATTGGGCAATTGAAGGCCGCTTTTTGTTACGAATTTACCATCAGCACATTGTCTCATCGGCACATCATTCCGCCGGTGCCACCTGTACATTCCGGTTAAATCCTTCTTCCAGGGAAATGAAAGTTTCAGTGCGCTCAATGCCCTTTATCTTCTGCAGTTCATCGTGCAGTACGCTGCGGAGCTGGGTGATGTCTTTGCACACGATTTCAATGAACATACTGTAATTGCCGGTAATGTAGTTAAGCCGCACTATTTCGGGAATGTTCATCAGGTCTTTGGCAACGGTATCGTATAGAGAGCTTTTTTCCAGGTAAATACCCACAAAGGCAGTAATGTCATATCCCAGCAGTTTGAGATCCACATTCAGTTTTGTACCTTTAACGATGCCGGATTCCTGTAGTTTTTTTATGCGTACGTGGATGGTTCCGCCGCTTACAAATAATTTCTTTCCCAGTTCGGCATAAGATATCTCCGCGGTTTCCATCATTTCGTGAATGATCTGGAGATCCAATTTGTCAAGATTTAATTTAGCAGCCATTTCGTTTTGGGGTTTTTTAATTTTTTTAATAGAAAAAACAAATATTTGAAATATTTCTATAATTTCCAAATTTTTGATAAAATATTTTAAACGTATTGGTTAATCCTGTAGATTTGTGTTGTCAAACCGGTTAAGCCGGGAAGTTCTTAAACACTGTGGGGTGATGAAATTTTTGGCAGACATGCCCTCTTGTCTCGGGGGTGAGGATAACAGGATAAACGTAACATAGAGCCGGGTTGATAGCAATATCAATCCGACCGGGGTCGACCACCGAACTTTGTGTTACAGCTAACTGCCTCGTGAAGGTTCGATCCCTTCCCCTACAGCATTTGCAGTGCATTTATTTACAGAAAGCCTTTATAGCGAATTAGTTATAAAGGCTTTCTTGTTTTAGTCCCGCTGCTGAAATCATCAATTTGCCGCTATTTTGGTCACCAAATCGGTCACCTATTTTGACAGCCTGGTTGTCTCAAAACAACCACCATGGATAACAAACTAAAATCGCTTTTTTGGCTTAATAAAAGCAAGGCGAATAAAAAGGGAATGGCCCCCATCTATATCCGATTAATTAAAGGTTCACGTAAAATCGAAATCTCTACAGGTTTATTTACTCCAGCGAAGTTTTGGAATACCCGTAAAGGCAAGGTCATCGATGGATTTGACACATCAGATCAAATTAATCAGTCCCTGGATGCTTATAAAAAGCGATTGGTCCAAATCCAGGCGATGATCCTCCTACAAGAGGAGTATATAGACCTTAAGAAGATCAAAGATCATTTGCTGGGCGTTAACCCAAATGATAAGACTCTGCTTGAGACTATCCAATATCATAATGAAATGATTGGTGCGCAGATAGGGAAAAGCTTCTCTAAAAACACCGTCAAGAATTATTACTTCTTCAAATTAAAAATTGAGCGCTTCCTGAAAAGCGAGTATGGCATCTCTGACATCCCCCTGGTAGACATCAATCATATGTTCATTGAACAATTCATCCTGTTTATGGTGGTAGAGGATAGCAATGGCCCGCAAACGGTTGCCAAGAATATTACACTTTTCAAGAAGATCATAAACATGGCTATCGGGTATGAATGGCTAGCAAAGAGCCCTTTTAAACGTCTGAATCTTGACAAGGGGAATCCTAAAAGATCATATTTGACAGAAGAAGAATTAGAAGTCATTATTCAAGCTCAGATCAACAATAAGAGTATTTCCAGGATCAGGGATATGTTTCTCTTCCAATGCTATACAGGCCTGGCCTTTATAGATTTGCTCCAACTTTCCCCAAAACACATCTTCAGTGGGATCGATGGGAACCGCTGGATACGGATGCAAAGGCAAAAGACAAAGTCCAGCTTTTCTGTACCCTTGCTTCCGCCGGCAATTGAGATCATTTCAAAATATCCTAATGATAACCTAACTGTTTTCCCATTAATAAGTAATCAGAAATACAATGCAGGCTTGAAAAAGCTGATGACCATTACTAGGATCGGCAAAAAAATAGCGTCTCATGCGGGGAGAAGAACCTTTGCAACCACTATAGCACTAAAGAACGGAATACCCATTGAATCAATATCCCGGATGCTGGGACATTCAAACTTGCTGATTACTCAAAAATATTCAATTGTTGATGATCTAAAGATAGCCGCGGATATGGGTCCTCTATTTTCCAAATTCAAAGCATACCCTGCAGACAAACGTCGTATTGGTTAGTCACAGCTTAAAAGGCCTCTTCGTCGATTTCTTGGTCACATAGGGAAGCGTCCTTTGTAGTACTAAACCGGGGATAGCTTTTGACTCTACTCCCGAAATGCGTAAGCCTTGGGTTAATTAGATAATAGGGTTTATGATATTCAACAATAATACCTGCAGTGATCAACGATTCAAGGGCTGATTTATAAAAAGTATTATAGTGTTTTAATCCTGCCATTTCCTTTCTTATTTTTGGCTCGTTCAAAAACACATATCCTCTACCATTCTGATTTAATATAATCCAGTTAAAAAGTGCATGGGCGGCATTGGGAAGTTTATATAAAACCCTTTTATTAATTGCCATCCTGTATACCTTACTGTATTGTGCTGATTCAATTGGGCTTACCCTCCCATTTTCATCCTTTTTTGCCCAATAAGGTACTTCAAGTTTACCCATCGGTGAGTCTTTTACAAGCGGGTTCTCTTCGGGAAAGTGATCCAGGCAATCCTCTATTTCTTTAATTCGCTTCAACCGGGAGCCCTTCTTTTGCCGCTTATTAAGCTTACTATTTTTGTATTGATTGTAGAGTTCGACGGTCGGGATTGTATTTTTATCCCCTGCTGCTTTTACTTCGGATGGGTTAATTGTTTTCATAAATTGAAAGTTTGATAATTTGGTGAAATTCAGTCCTGGCAAGCAACTTAGAGAATAATTGCGAGATTTCGATTGTGCTTAGCTCCTTAGTACCGCTGAAATGATCGTTTTAATGGCTTAAACTTCCCGCTGATGAAGGATTTTAACAAATATCTCTATTTTCAATTTATGAATTCAAGGAGGTTTTATCGTTATAGCTCTCCGATGAGAGTAGTGATATTATAATTATCGGCTTATTGAATTTCTATTATTTCAGAGAAGCGATGATGGCTTTAAAATTCAGTAACCCCGCTTCCAGGTTTTCAACGATTTCTTCGGCCAACACGTCCGGGTCTGGAAGATTATCCAGATCAGCCAGGGATTTGTCCTTAATCCAGGTAATATCCAGTGAAGTCTTATCACGTGCTATTATCGACGCATAGCCGAACTTTCTCCAGCGGCCATCGGGATTGTTTTCGTTCCAGGTTTCTTTACGTTTATGCCGGTTCTTGGGATTATAACAGGTTATAAAATCTCGCAGGTCTTCGAGTTTCAATGGATTCTTCTTCAGTGTGTGGTGAATATTAGTTCGGTAGTCATAAAACCATATCTCCTTGGTCCATGGATCTTTGGAAGCTGGCTTATTATCAAAGAACGCTACATTAGCCTTAACCCCATTCGCATAAAAGATTCCTGTTGGAAGTCGGAGAATAGTATGCAGGTCGGTAGTTTCCATTAGTCTTTTCCTTACGGTTTCACCAGCACCTCCTTCAAACAAGACATTGTCTGGTAATACGACTGCAGCCATCCCGGTAGTTTTAAGCATACTCCGGATGTGCTGAAGAAAGTTCAATTGTTTGTTGCTTGAAGTAGCCCAGAAATCCTGCCTATTGTAAGTAAGATCATCTTTTTCTTGTTCTCCTTCTTCATTGGTAAAGGTTTGACTACTTTTCCTGCCAAAAGGGGGATTGGCCAAAACATAATCGTAAGCAGTTGACGGAGGCGCTATTAATGCATCAGCGGGTGAAATAAAATTATCGCTATCAATATCTCCTATATTATGCAGGAACAGATTCATCAATGCCAGTCTTTTCGTACTGGCAACAATCTCGTTACCATAAAAGGTTTTGTATTTAAGAAACTCACTTTGCTCTTTATCCAGTTTATTATGTTCAACCAGGTAATCATATGCCGCTAAGAAAAAACCACCCGTACCACATGCCGGATCCGCAATGGTCTTCATTGGTTGAGGTTGAACACATTCCACCATGGCCTTAATCAATGCTCTGGGAGTAAAATACTGCCCGGCACCACTCTTGGTATCTTCAGCATTCTTCTCTAACAGACCCTCATATATATCTCCTTTGTCCTTTACTCCCATCATAAGCCATTGCTCTGCATCTATCATAGCAATGATCTTACTCAGTTTTGCCGGGTCTTGAATCTTGTTCTGGCTTTTTATAAATATCTGCCCGAGTATCCCTTTGCCCTGGCCCAGCTCACGCAGTAAAACGGTGTAGTGACTTTCCAGTCCTGCCCCTTTCAATGTATTTAGGCTTTCCCAATTATACTTGGCAGGAATTGGCAGTTTTCTGTTATGCGGAGGTTTGCTGTATTCATCAGCCATTTTTAAAAACAAAAGGTAGGTAAGTTGCTCCAGGTAGTCTCCATAACCAACTCCATCGTCACGAAGTGTATTACAAAATGACCAAACTTTTGAAACTATAGCTGAATTATTATTACTCATATAATATTTAATATATTCTCCATTACGTATTTAATCGATTGTGTTAAGTTCATTCCTTCAATTGGTGTCTCAATGAGATCATCCTGGTACCCATTTTCCTGGTACCACCTTCTCTTCTTTGCTGCTCTTTCAGCATATTCAAAATTATTCATCATTCCATTATGTTCCCAGTAAAATTCACGCCGCTTATATTTAAAAGTAAAATCTGGCAATTTAAACGATTTATTATCCCTCGCTATTAAAGGTTTCTCATAAAAGAACCCAATTTCTTGCTCTGCTAAAGCCTGGGAAATGATCCTTTCTCCTTCAGATCTAACAAACAAATCGGGTAAAGCCTCATATATCAGGTTTTCTGGTTTATACTTTTCAAAGTCTTTGGACGGAATACCCCGCGATGTGCTAAATAAAGAGGAGTTTCTTTTTACAATTTCAGATTTGCCTAACCATAAGCGGCTTTTAAGTATACTGATGTCCTTTTGAATCATGATTATCTGAACACTGGTAGATCTCGTTAAAGCTGTATAGAGCATTTCTCTATTCAAGAAATCTGAATCTTCTGACGGGATTATCAATACTGTTATATCAAATTGGCTTCCCTGAGCCTTGTGAACTGATGTTGCATAACCCAATTCCAGCATCTCGTTTGTTTGCTTCTTTGATAAGTAGAAAGAATACTTATCATAGTCCTTGGGGAACTTGATTTGCAACTTATCATTGCGTTTTGGAAATACATATCCTAATGTACCATTAGGGACGTAGTACTCTTCAGTTTTATTTTTCTCTTCTTTACTTTGATGGTTATAAGCATAATAGGTTTTATTCCTTACTTGCAAAACCTTATCATTAAAAACAAAACCCCATTTATTCCATTCATCAACAGTTCCCTTACCTCTTAATGTTCTTTGAACTATAAGGTTAATATTGTCAACCCCCGTAGGATTATGCCTGTAAGGCGCTATTATATTTATTGCTTCAACCCTTTTGGGCTTATTTATTGTAGGAATTCCGTGAGCCAAATCATACCTTACATTTAATTCTTGATCACTATAGTCAGTCTTGCTAACTTTCTTCTCAAACAGTTCTATTGCATTTTTTAATATCTCCGGGATCTTGTTCTCGAGATCCTCTTCATCCTGCCAATAATCAATAATTAAGTCTGATTTGTTTTTTGGATTATTAATATCATACTGTTTCGCCTCTATCTCTGAAAATATATCTTCGTCTGGGATCTCAGCAACCTTAGCATAATGACTCGCCAAAACAGCGGCTTTGCTTCCTTGTGCTTGCCTCCAATTATAGTTTAGTTCCGCCAGGTGTTTTTCATTTCGTTGATCGTCCTTTTTAAGATATTTGATTAGATCAAAGAATATTTTACCGGGGCCAATAGGTGGAAGTTGATTATAGTCGCCAACCAAAATCAGTCTCTCAATATTATCAATATCCAATGCCCTTAACATTGTTGAGAATAACATTACTTCAATCATTGAACACTCATCAATAATTACAGTCGAGGCCTGAAGCTTTTCACCTCCACTTACTTTCAGGGTAAAGTTGTTTTTATTTATCCAGCCTTTTTTCATCAAAAGGCTATGAATCGTCATTACTGTTACATTAGGATCGTTAATGCGATCTCTTAAGATAAGCGCAGCCTTGCCGGTCGGGGCAAGTAACATAAAATCATGTCTGGGTTCTTTTTCTTTTATCCCTTGTACTAAAGAGCGAATAACCGTTGTTTTACCCGTACCTGCTGTCCCGGTTAAGACCCCTAGCCGGCTGGTATAGAGCTTTTCCAAAGCAGCGATTTGCTCAGGGTTCGGCTTTGTATTATTTGCTTCAATTATCCTTTTCCAATTTGTACCGGCTGACTTAATGTCCTCATCTTTAATAAGTGTAGTAAAATCTCTTCTAATTATTCTTTCTGCATCATGCAAGCGTTTTAGGTAGATGGAATGAATACCGTCCGCACGATCCTCTACCACTTTAGAGGCAAATATATCCTTGTGCTGATTCCATGTAGTCAAATCAAAATTAAAAAGGCCGGATTTGTCGTTTAGGTCATGCCATTGATTTACACTTTCAGCTAAAGGTGTCCATTCCATGAATGTGTGCCCTTCCGATGCTGCATTCTTTAACATTGAATGCATCAAACATCTTAATCTTCTTGGATCATCTAATCCGATTCGCTCTACTTCTCCCAAATCTTCCGAGGGAACCATTCCATGATCTATCTTCTCGAAATTGACAAAATCAGTCAGATCACTTCCTGTATACTCTTCGGCAATAATGTATGGGTTTTCGTAAATGGTTTGCAGTGCCGAGTAAATTGAATACATACCCCGTTTATCACCAAGTATATTTTTAATCTGATCTTCGGCTAGGTCAAAGAAGGGTAATTTATCTCTGCACAATTTCGCCTTGATTTCTTCATTGCCATTATCTGAATTTATCATCGCCTCAAAGCGTTTCTTTGGCGGTTCAAGTAATTCCTTTTCATCACTATTTATTTTTTCATATCCCTCAAATCTGTCAAAGAAATAATCCTTAATGCTGTTAATCGGGTGGTCTTTCAGCCGAATACGAATAAACTCCTCTGGTTTTGCCATACCCAGGAACTTCAACACAGAACCCAGTCCTGGGTATAAGCCCCTGCTTATCCAACACTCCTTCCTAATATCCTTTAGCCAATTCAAATGCTTTTCCCATTGTTCCATTTCAGGCTTGGAAAAGTAGTTTTGGTTAATAATCGTTTTAACCGAAGAAATTGTTTTGTCAATCAAACTAATAGCATCATCGTCAGTTACATGATGAGCCACATATTTAAAGCTTCTGGACAAATCACCTTCGGCAAAAACAGCAATTGAACGAACATCCTTTCCTTTTGCCAAATATTCCTGGTAAGGCAAGCGCATTCTTTCTTTTGGATCGTTTTCTATTTGCCGGCTCCATATATAACCTCCATACTTTTCTTTCTGATCTTTTGGGATATCATCCCACATTGTAAATGGATGGATCTTTTTAACCCTTGCAATTCCTGCCAATAAGTACTTTTTATCGTCCCCGGAAACAGGATTATCGTAGTTACAGTAATAAAAGATTAACCCTGCCTCTCCAGCTTCGTTTAGCTCATCAAAGAATTCTTCCACATATTCTTTTCTTTCATCTGCTTCCCGGCGCTCTCCGAATTCATCCCACATATCTTCAAATGGCCAGGTGCCGCTGCTATTTGGCAATATGTCAATTGTTTTAGGTGAAGTATGCTTGATAAATGATTTCGGTATATGTGTATGCTTTACTGGTTTTTTACCAAACACATTAATTGTTTCCGTACAAGGTGGATAATACTTCCACGATTTATCGAATACTTCTCCCTTTATCAGTTCCTCCTTTTTGTCATCTTTATCTTTACGAACCCTTTCTGCATTTACCGAATGGAAGCCTTTACAATAAGAGTTTTTAGATGGGTTATTGCAAACGCATCCGTCCCAACCTCTATCGTGCCATGGTAGTCGTATGGAAATATGCTTCATAGTCTAATTAGCAGTTAATTTACAATTTTACTGTAATGTCGCTTCCAATAATTTGGGTCTGCATAACATGTAACCAATCATTATTTAGAGGAACAGTATATTGAGGCATGGGGTGGTGATAATTATTAGGCCCTACAGAAATAATAGCTTTTTCTAATGACACTTGCCTTGCCACATTGTAAACATATGGTCCCGCATTTCCTCCATGATGAGGAACAATTACATTATGACTGTGTTTATATGCAAGATGTGGCAGAACATCCCTTGAAATTTGATCGTAATGAACATCTCCAGCTAATATTATACTTGAATTCTTGGTTTTAACTGACAATACAATTCCGGATATGTTCCTGTTTTTATTGTGCTGTGCGTTATACAGAGTTATTTGTCTATTTGTGGGGGTAACTGGTATTAGGTAAGTTGGTCCACCTCTGGATGTTCTACGCTCGGCTGGTAGTGTGAAAGTATTTGCTGACCCAATAGCAGTCTTTAATCTATTATAGAGAATTCGGGTAGTTCGGTTTAATAGCCTATCTCGACAAACGAGGAATGAAAAATAAGCCAACTCAGTATCAGACATGGCAATAAGCGAATGATAATGATCCTTATCCCAATGTGATAAAAATAAACCTGGCCTTGCACTACTATATTCTGCAGGTTTATTACCAATTATAGTCATCACATCAGCTCTTGATGCTAACATGGGAGCGCCTGCATCATAAACATACTTTACCGAATTATTTACTTCGATTTCATTCCAGTTGCCTTGTCCAACATTTCTTATAGTAACACTTAGCTTTCCCCGTGCAATTGGTGATATTTTATTTTTGCTACCATCACTAGAAGCAAGATGGTGTAGTCGAAGATCATAAAAATCATTAATCGAAACAGATTCAGCAAACACTTGCCCTTCTGATTTACTCAAGTCAACTGTGTAACCTATGAGGAATGAATTTTCAACATTTGAGTTAATCAACCCTAACTCATTCCAATTTAGTATTACTTCTCTGGGAATTGCATAAATTGTATTCTCCCTGATAGCTTTGGATTTATAATTACTTAAGTAAACCATTGATGGAATGGAAACATCGGATACGTTAGTATTTAAGTTGGCATAGTCAATAAATCGGTTGTATTCATTTGAATCAACAAAATCGAAAAGAATTGTTCTGTTTTGTTTATTGTATTCTTCAATGTATACCAAAATATCCTCGGGGTGATATCTTTTATATAGGGTATAATACATAGTGTTCCATTTAATTTACCAATGGTTTTATTTCAATGAAGCAGGTAAAATCTCCTGCACCTTCTTCGTTAAAATCCCCTTTTATCAAAATGTCTTTCCCTCTTGAATATTGCCACAGATAAACAGTGCCCTTTTCTTCATTTGAACAAAATATGGTCCCGGTATAATAATCTGTCTTAGGTTCTGTCAGCCGAAGATCATATGCGTCCCCGTTCCAATTGAATACAATCTTCAGCATTTTCCCTTTGTACTCTGCAACTATAGTTGCTTTCCATAAATGGCATTTTTTATCATAAGTAACAACATTATAAATACTCCCATAACTTGATTCAATACCAATTAATGTTCCGGTGTATTTCATGCTACTTTGTTTGATTTCAATAGGTCTTTATAAATCATCTTCTTCACCTTCCTCGTCACCCTCTTCAAAGTCATTGTTTAAATATCTTTCAATATTCCGATTAGTGAAATTGCTAGCTTTAAAAACCACTTGATCAAGTATAGATTTTACCACTTCTTCATCAACCCCTCTGTTATAATCTCTATCAGGCTCAGCTACATACATCAATAAATTCATAATTTCTATCGGCTGAAGCCTTAATTCCTCTGATATATGATTCTCAATTGTATTTTCATACGCATCCCAATACATAGATTCCTGTCCCTGGGCATGAGCACATATTTCCTCCCAGACTGATTTCAATCCGCTGTCATCTCCAGAAAGAAGAAAATCCTTATCCCGTAATTTATGAAGATCAGCAATGACCCTATCGCTGATAAGATCAATGTAGTACTTATTTAAGGCTAAAAGGATTTTGAATTCTTCCATGTATTATAAGTTAACTTATCAACTTGCCTTCGAATGCTTTTTTCAATATGGCCTGTCTAAGTGACTCTGCCTGGAGTAGACTTTGAGTAATACTTTCCTCCATTTTATCACCAATACTTAGCCGACTTTCGACTTCCTGAATTATCCTATACTGTTCCTTAATGGGGGGAACGGGTATTTCCATTTGTAAAAATCCTTTTTGCGTTAAGTTTACACCACTATCATTGATGCCTGTTTTCATCTTCTCTATCTTACTTTGATATTGCGGAGTATTTAGTACAAATTCAAAATATTCAGGAATGATAACTTCTTTGTTAACCTTAATTCGATAAACCTTATCACAGTTTAAGAGCTTTGGTCTTGTATGTTTTACCATACAACATACTCCTACCCTTACTCTTGGACCAGCTCGGGTAATAAGTACATCCCCAACATGTAATTCATGTTGCTTTCTTGGTATTAAATCTTTAGGTAGGCGTTTATTTTCAAAATCAAGAAAGCTACCATATTGTATAGCGCTGGTTTTTATAACGGCCCATTCCTTGCGATCAGTTGAGGCGCTATTTTCACACTTTGGACTCCATCCTTGATCTAGTTTTTCTATTATCGATTCAATTGATAAATATCTTTCCCCTTTGATCAAAGTATTTAGTACAGCATGCTTGTATGTTCTTATTTGCAATTCCACTGCCTTTAGCTGCTTAACCCCGTTGTCCAACTCACTAAAAAGTTCATCGATTTTAGAAACAATGGCTGTTTGAATTTTAGGGGGGGGTATAGGAATTTGATATTTTGAATACTCAGAAATCCAATATCTTTTGTGTGTATCAAAACTTATGCGAACTGTCTGCATAAGATAAAATGCAAACTTTATGTTGGATGAGGGTGTCTTCGGAACCAAAATCTTCATTGCCGAAGATTTTACTTTAAAAGGGAAATTGACAAACTTTGTTGCCGTTGTGAAATCATCAAAAATTATTACAGGCAGAGAATTAAAAATACCATTAGTTTCATTTGTGTACCCTTTAATGAAAGATTTTCCTGCTGTTAAAACCGGAGTCTTATAACTATCATTATACTCAGTTGAGTTTACAATATATTCTGTGGGTTGAATATAATCAAGTAAGTCGGCAAATATCCCTACAGCCCATCCGTTGGGCAATTTTATTATATTATCAGGTTCAATCATTTTCAAGGTAAATAAACATTATTACTCATCATCAATATTGTCGAAATCTGCCCTGGCAGAACATCTAAAAGCAAACGGGGTTTTATTCTTTCTAACTATTGTTTTGATTTCTTCCCAACGCTTCACAACCTGCTTTACCATTTCCCAATATGCAAAACCCGTTTTGGACGGCGGGCTGAAGAATAGAATACCGACTCCATGTTTTTTGTATAATTCCCTTTGGTGTTTTAAGTTTTGAATACGGTAGTCCTGCGTTATTACAATTCCATTAAGCTTTCCAACTTTCGGAATCCACTCTTCATCCTTACATCCTTCACCGAAATAATCCTTTATAGAAAGAACTTCAATTTTCATCTCATCTCTCGCATTTTGGGGTTGTTGCAAAATATTCAACCCCCTGGCAATCTGGGCTGGCATATTTTCATCAACAAAGATTTTGAATTCTTTCATCAGGCAGCATGTTTATGAAAACTGATGGCATCCTTTACTTTCTGTTCGGGTAGCTCATATAACCCGGCAATAAAGGGAATAGGTTCCTTTGCCAGGTACATTTTATAAACAGCTTCTGTTTGGATATTAGTACCATCAATAACCGGCTGCCCAAATTTGTGGTGTGGGTCGCAAACTACTGCTTTGTCTTTTCCTAAGGGCCAAAGCTTTGTCGCCAGAAATTCATTATCGAAGTCTAGTTTCTTGAAAAACAGCTTTATGAAATCAAGATTGAATTGCTTGCTACCGTCTAATGTTATAGCAGTGCCATCAATATTCAAGTAGATCTTTTTCCCGTCTGTACTGATATTCTCAATTATCTGTTTTTGTGCAAATGGATAAATGGTATTGTAAGATTTCGAAAGATCATCATGGGCTTTTAAAACCTGTGTTGTTTTTACTCCGGCTTCTGCGAACTGCATCATAACATAAAATTCAACAAGTGTATGAAAGCCAACGGCTCTTGTACTATCTATTCGCCACGAATATTTTACCTTAAACGTTTTTCCTAACCTCCCATCCCAATATTCATTTAACCATGAGTTTACCTTGCTATAGGGCAAACGCAATATGTTTGCGAGGTCCGGAACTGTATAAATCCCGTTTCCTATTGCAAGAGTGTTTTCGAAATTCATGATGAGTTATACCAAAATTAAAACAAAGCTTAATCAAATAACAAACAAATACAGCTGAATGGCTTTTAATAATGCCAGGTCATTATCAAGCCATTATGCAGCCAATACTTCATTTAATTCATTAATAATATCGTCAGTCTTATCTCTAAATAGTTGCCACATTTTACCCAGGCCTCCCTGGGCATTAAAAGGACTTAAATCAAAATCGTCCTTTTCAATGTGGAAACTGTTTGCCACGTATTCTTTGATCATCCGGAGCCAGTTCATTTGTTCCTCGGTAAACTTTAAGGCACCCGCCTGCTTTTTAAATACCCAATTCTGGAAATTCTTATCCACGGTTCTATCATAGGTAGTAAGTTCTGCATCCAACCCACAAACGTGGCGAACTAATGATACGAGGGCAACAAGTTCATTCTTTACAGAGTGGTTATTCCCTTTCACCTGTTCATAAGCACTCCATACCCGAAGCGGTGCCAATAGGGGTTTATCTGTTTTAAGTTTATCCAGAAGATCCTTGATCATTCCAAAAGTTAGTTCACGACGTCTGTAAGGTTGATTATAATATATCTGCAGGGCTAGTATCTCATCTTTATGAGCCTCCATCCAGTCTTTAAAATCTCTAACAAGCAATTCAGCTTTTTCCTTTTGCTCCTTATCCCATCCAATATTGATCACCGTGTCAATATTAACGCTGTCAATAACCTGTTCATGGACTTTGCGAATATTGTCAATAAAAGTGTTCAATTCTCCATTAAATACTGAGGCTGCATCCACAAGTATCTTTTCATGCTGTTCTTTGCATAGTTCCTCCAGTTTAGCAGGAGAGATATCTCCATGGGCTTTTTCTACTTTAATTCTGATATCCTCTAATGTATCAGGGTTAAATGCTTCAAGTAAGTTCTTAGCGATTCCCTTTAATGATATTCCTTTTGTTCTGTCTTGAAATTGTGAATGCTCTTTTTCAGTCATCTGTTTGTTTAACCGCAAGAGCCGATTGGCCAGAGACGTGAAAGTATCTTCATCCTGCGCCCCAATAGTTACAGCTTGCAACAAATCTTTAAGGGGCACAGTTGGCTTGCGCTCAAGTGGCCTGCTGTCTGTTTTTACGCTTTTGCTAACGCCTATGGCATCAATAATAACGAAATGGTCTTTTGTATAAGTAGCGCTTGGGGTTACTTTCTGTAAGTCATCCAGGGAAACCGTTCTTGTTCCACGCCCTTTCATTTGTTCAAAGTAATTCCTGCTTTTCACATCCCGCATAAAGAAAAGCACTTCTAAAGGCTTCACATCTGTTCCGGTAGCTATCATGTCAACCGTTACCGCAATACGTGGATAAAAGGTATTGCGAAACTGAGATAATGTTCCCTTAGGGTCATCTGCATTATACGTTATCTTTTTACAGAACTGGTTGCCTTCGTCAAACTCCAGTCTGGCCATATTGATAATATCATCCGCATGGCTATCTGTTTTTGCAAATATGAGTGTTTTCGGAAGCTCTTCCCTTTGAGGAAACATTTCCTTCCAGTGATCTTTAAATGCTCTTAAAATAGTTCTTATCTGGCTGGGGTTTACAACATCATCATCAAGCTGCTTAGCAGTATAAACAATATCTTCATCTACCTGCTCCCAACGCTTCTTTCTGCTAAGCTTTTCCCTTTTATCAATATATTCCCCTTTCCAGATGGCCCCGCCCTTTTTTGAAATTTCGGTTTCGATGAGAAACACATTATATGGAACCAACACTCCATCAGTTACCGCCTCTTCATAACTATATTCACTTACGACGTTTTGATTAAAATAACCAAACGTTCTGTTATCAGGGGTGGCTGTTAATCCGATCTGAAATGCATCAAAATAATCCAACACCTGCTTCCAAAGGTTGTAAATACTCCGGTGACATTCATCAATAACAATAAAATCAAAGAATTCAAAGGGAAGCTTTTCATTATAAATCACATTCATCGGTTCTCTTGAAATCAGCTTTCTCTCATTCGGATTTTCCTCTTCGGTTGTTTCATCAAGTTCCTGCCCTTTCAAAATTGAATATAACCGTTGAATTGTGCTGATGCATACCTGGCTGTCATTTGCCACATAACTACTTCTTAAGCGCTGAACATTATAAAGCTCTGTAAACTTACGGTTATCATCATTGGGCATGAAGCTCATAAATTCCTGCTCAGCTTGTTCTCCAAGGTTTTTGGTATCAACCAGGAATAGTACCCTTTTAGCATTACTAAACTTTAAAAGACGATAGATAAAACTGATTGCAGTAAAGGTTTTACCCGAGCCAGTAGCCATTTGAATTAGCGCTTTTGGCCTGGCTTTCTTAAATGAGATTTCAAGATTATTAATTGCCGTAACCTGGCAATCTCTTAACCCATCTATTTCCAATACTGGAAGATCCTGTAATCTCTCTCTTAAGGATTTCTTTTGTTTACCCCATTCCCTGAATGTTTCAGGCCGATGAAAGGAAAAGACAGGTCTTGAGCGAGGTTTAGGATCCCCAAAATCAGTGAACCGGGTTACTTGCCCTGTAGCTTCATAGGCAAAGTGAAGCGGTTCGTTATCAAGATGTTTAAGTTTACTGGTGCGATATTCATTTGATTGCTCTTCGTGAACAGTTAATCGAACGCCTTCCTCAGTACGCTTCGCTTCTATTATGCCCATGGGTTTCCGGTCAACGAACAGTATATAATCTGCAGGGCCGGTATTTGTAAGACACTCCCTTACTGCAACTCCGGGACCGGCAGACAAATTCATCTTATCCTTGTCTTGTATAACCCAACCACAAGCAATAAGTTGCTTGTCAATGGCTTCCCTAGCTTTTTGTTCAGGGTTTTGGTTGGGCATAAGGCTTTATTGATCACTAATTTAAGCTGAAAATTGCAAAATATTTAGATTATTCGAAATGCTTCAAAACACCTCTATTCAAAATCAAGTCTTTGTGTAGAATTGAGGGTATAGAAGACTTATTTACAGAAAATATGTGAGAAATTTAATATTATATCGGTTTTGTATTAATTTGTTTACAGTGAGGCTACCCGGATGAAATAATCTTTCATCAACAATATAAAACCAATGCTGGCTGCCAATAAAATAAATGAGCTTAGACTTGAGGTGTTTGCTTATTGTCAGACTTCATCAAAAAGTACTTTCTTCAAAATCATTTTCATCTTTACATTAATTAATCTTTGTGCATTTAACAATAGGGTAAATGCACAAAACCCTAATCTCCACTTTGCTTTTAATATTGGAAGTACAACCGGTGATGTCGGATATTCCATTACTTCAGATGCAGCAGCGAATATTTATGTAACAGGTGCCTTTTCAGGTAGTGCGGATTTCGACCCTGGACCAGGAACTGCTATTCTTACTGCCACACAACCAGGTGAAAGTATTTTTGTAGCAAAGTATAATGCTAATGGAACCTACCAATGGGCGTTTGGCATGGGTAATGCAAATGGAGCTAATGAAGGGTACTTTATTAAATTAGATGCATCTGATAATTTGTATGTGACAGGAATGTTTGCAGGCACAGTCGATTTTGATCCTGGGCCCGGAACAGCTAATCTTACAGGTAATGGTGCCGGGGATATTTTTGTAGCGAAATATAATTCATCTGGAGTTTATCAATGGGCTTTTAAAATTGGCAGTACAGATTGGGATAGATGTAAGTCTATTGCAGTGGATGCCTCAGGCAATATATTTATAACAGGGTATTTTAGATTGACTGCAGATTTTGATCCTGGACCGGGAACTGCCAATCTCACTAGTTCAGGAGCTGAGGATATCTTTATTGCGAAATATAATTCATCTGGAGTATACCAATGGGCTTTTAATATAGGTAGCCAATTTGATGATCATGGATTTTCTATTGTTTTAGATGGTTCATCAAATATTTATGTAACTGGACAGTTTGGTGGTACCGCCGACTTTGATCCCGGCCCTGGTGTAGCTAATCTTACAATTCTAACTTCTTTTCCCGGCCACAATATTTTTGTTGCGAAATATAATTCTTCGGGGATATACCAATGGGCGTTTAGAGTTGGCGGCACTTTAGACGATAATGCTTATAGTATTGCCATAGATGGTTCCGCAAATGTTTATATAACTGGATGGTATCAAGGCCCAGTTGATTTTGATCCCGGCCCAGGAACCTCCAATCTTAATTTATATGGTGCTTTTTTAGCAAAATATAATTCATCAGGAATATATCAATGGGCATTCCCAATTAGCTCATCTATTAGTGGGCTTGTGAACTGGGGTTATGGGGTATTTGTGGATTTTGCAAACAATGTATATATAACGGGGCAGTTTTCTAATACTGCTGACTTTGATCCCGGTCCAGGAACGGCTAATCTTATAGCATTGGGCCAACCTGATATCTTTATTGCAAAGTATACAGCTTTGGGTGTATATCAATGGGCTTTTAATATCGGAGGCCCTTGGCCAGGTTCTTATGTAGATGCTGGTACATCAATTGTAGTTGATAATTTGTCCAATATTTATGTGACCGGGGCTATTGTAGATACAGCTGACTTTGATCCTAATGCTGGGACAACGATTATATCTCCAAATGGTGGTTATGATGCTTTTGTAGCAAAATACAGTCCCTGCGTATTAATGTCTACTCCTGTTTCAATAACGGGAAATGCTACTGTTTGTAGCGGGAGTTCTAATACCTATAGTATTCCAGCCGTTACCGGCGCCACTTCGTATACATGGACACTTCCTTCAGGCTGGACAGGAAGTTCCACAACAACAAGTATTGTAGCTACGGCAGGTGCTAGTGGTGGAATTATATCTGTAAAAGCAAATAATGCCTGTGGTTCCTCCACAGAGCAGACATTAGCTGTTTCTGTAAATCCTACTATAACACCTAATGTAAATATTACAGCATCTCCGACAGGAACTATTTGCGCCGGAACACCAGTCACTTTTACCGCTACATCTGTAAATATCGGAGGCGGCACTGTGAACTACGATTTTAAAGTTAATGGAGTGAGCGTTCAAAACGGTACATCTAATACGTTTACCACATCTTCATTGCTTAATGGGAATGTAATTTCCTGCGACATTACTATATCTGGTGGTACCTGCCTGACATCATCAACAGTTTCTTCAAATACTATAACTATGAGTGTTACCGCTCTTATGACTCCTTCCGTCGGAATAGTAGCATCAACCACAACTATATGCGCTGGCTCATCGGTAACTTTCACTGCCACCCCGACTAATGGAGGTGCTAATCCTACTTATCAATGGAAGATTAATGGAGTAAATGTTGGCTCAAATTCCCCAACATTTACAACCACAACCTTAACAAATGGCGATCTTGTAACCGTTAACATGACTTCAAGCTTGGTCTGTACATCACCAACTTCTGCTACTTCAAATACCATAACCATGGTAGTAAATCCGAATAACTCTCCAACTGTAAATATTAGTGCTAACCCCTTAGGTACTATTTGCGCAGGAACTTCAGTAACTTTTACTGCTGCTGCATCAAACACCGGTGGTGGAGGGTTGACATATGATTTTAAAGTTAACGGAACCAGTGTTCAGAGTAGCTCTTCCAATATTTTCACCACTACTACACTCAGTAACGGCAATGCAGTTACTTGTGATTTATCAATTGCAGGTGGAGTATGCCTTAGCTCAACTTCGGCTTCCTCAAACTCCATTATTATGGTTGTGAATCCTAATATAACCCCTGCAGTGAATATTAGTGCCAATCCATCGGGTACAATCTGCTCCGGGACGCTGGTAACTTTTACTGCAGTAGCAACAAATACCGGAGGAGGAGTTGTTAACTATAATTTTAAAATTAATGGTGCCAGTGTTCAAAATAGTCCTTTAAATACTTTTGCTACCAACTCTATGGTTAATGGAGATAATATTACCTGCGATATAACAATAAACAGTGGTACATGCTTGGCTACTACCACGGCCTTATCAAACACTATAACCATATCTGTAAACTCTAATCCTAAACCGGCCATAAGTATTACTGCAAACCCGCCAGGAGCAATATGCGCCGGTACACCAGTTACATTCACTGCAATACCGGCGAATGTTGGAACCACACCATCATTTCAATGGCAATTAAATGGCAGCAATGTCAGCGGAAACGGGCTTAATTATATTACTAGCAGCCTTTTTGATGGAGATAAAGTTAACTGCATTATGAGTACCGTAACCAGTTGCTCAGCTACACCATTGGTTTACTCTGATACACTAATAATAGCTGTGAAACCTGTTCCTAGCATTTCATTCACTCCCCCTGCTCCGACTATATCGGCAGGTAATTCGATTCAATTAAATGCCACTGCTACCGGGAATATCGCCAGTTATTTATGGACACCATCAACCGGATTGAATAATCCATTAATATCTAATCCGGTTGCCAGTCCGGCAGTAACTACCACATATAACCTAAAAGTTGTTGCAACAAATAACTGCTATGCAGATAAAACCCTAACTGTAAAGGTTCTTAGAGAAATTTATATCCCGAATTCATTTACACCTAATGGAGACGGCAAAAACGATGTTTTCCGGATTCCACCTGGAACATCTTTAAGTTTAAAGTACTTTATTATTTATGACAGGTATGGCAATGAACTCTTCAATACTACAGATATAAATAAGGGGTGGGATGGAACTTATAAGAGTGCGAAGTCTCCCAATGGAGCTTATACTTATTTAATCAAAGGATCTGATTCTAAAAGAGAAGTACTTTTAAATGGGACTGTGCTATTACTCCGTTGATTTATCAACTCGATTATTCTACTCTTAAATCCTTCGATGCTTTCCCGCTAAAATACCCGAGTCTATTAAATGCTGCATTCTCTAAAGCAGGGAAATTCAATTGGAGAATACTTACAAATTTAGTTATCTTATAAGTAAATTAAGCAAAATGAATGTAGGCCTTATAAAATGGTTTGATACTGAAAAGGGATTTGGTGTTGTAAAATCAGTTACAACAAATGAAGCCTTTATTCATAAAAATGAGTTTATATTAATGCCTCCAAAAATAGGACCTGCAACCGCACTGATATATAATACAAAAACTGGGCGCAACGGCAAAATTGAAGCGGTAGGAGCCCACTTACCTGAATCATTTGAAGACTGGAAATTAATAATGGATTTGTTAGGAAAGGACGATAAAGTTAGCATTGAAATTGATGTGCTATATAAAAAGCGATATGGAGGAACTTTCAGGAAAAAAGAAACAAAGTTATTTAGTATTAAATCTTATGCTGCCCATTGGCTTTTGCGCACGAAGATTAAAGAGGATGTAGTAAGTATAATTACAAGATACTTTAAATCCTTTATTGTTAATAAAAACCCTCATTTCTTTTATGAGTATGCAATTTTGATAAAGCAGAGGATTGAAGACTTGTCATTTCAAGATAAAAAAGGTGTTTTAAAAGAGATATTTTCATTCTTTAATGAAAACAAAAATGCTATAGTCCTTTTCCAGGCATGGGCAAATAATGATCCAGGAGTCTTAGGATTTGAATCAGAATCAGACAAAGATTCTTATGATGTCTATTCCTGGTCCGCTGTTAGAGAACCAATATTTCCTGTAGAAGAATTAACTGTTTCATTTTTCCATGAGGTAGCAAACTTAATAAGGTCAGAACATATATTGAAAATCAAAGCATTGAGTATATCCGATCATGCGCTTACCGAGGTATTTAATTTGAGACTAAAAGAGGCGCTAAAATCTGATGATTTCATCGAGTATGACTTTTTGTGCAAACTAATTGATGGTATTTCCAATGAGGAAGTCAGGAAAATATGCAATCAGAAGCTATTGTCTTCCCAAAAACTAATTTCAAAGATCAATCAGGACAAAACTCTTCTGGAAGTATGCATACGGTTTCCAGAAAAGTCAACTATCGAAATGATATTAAAACTCTGGCATCATGATAATCCTTCGCTAACTGTAACATTATTAAAGAAACTTAAAGATTTGCAATTCCCTTTAGAAGGAATTGATGAAGAGTTTTATATTAAACTGGCAAATACTGCCTCACTTAATGACTTGAATTCAATACTTAATATTTATAATTCTCGGTTTCTCGTTTTAGCTATAATTGATAAAATAGATTTCGGTAGCCATAATCCAACTCAATATTTGGGTCATATTAGGAACATTGACGAGAATTTGCCATTGTTAACTAAAAAGATTGAGAATTTGATTACAGATATTGAATCAAATTTTAGCTACTTCAGATTGCAAAAGCCGGTAGAGATAATTCGAAAATTAGGAAAGGATAAATTTCCCGTTGAATTGCTCAATAAAATAGAACAAGAGTCAATAAAATATTTGCCAAAAACGTTGGCTGAATCACTAGGTAATGGGAAAATAACAAGTATATATGATTTTACAGATACCCTAAATGTATATCGACAATGTCAAGAATGTCTATTTTCTGATGTTTATACAAATGATCACAAAGCCGTTTTTGAATCTTTTATTTTGCAGAATTCTACTCCAAAAGTAGTTAGTAGAGCTTGGGAGCAGGGATATATCCCCTCGTTTGAGTCATATTTAATGTCTGAGTTGAATCAGTTTTCTTCCACTGAATTGGAGGAGCTATTTGAGTCAGGAAAATTGAAGAAGGATTTAATAAACACCATTCTTGAGATTAAAATACAAGATGGTAGTCCGGTTGATTGGATTTTACAGATGGCAGAACAACACGTCGATTTAACACGGTTTCGAAAATTTGATAAGAAGATATCACAACTATTAAGTACTGAACAGTATTTTGACCTCTGGAAAAAGGGAATAGGAAAAATATTCCCTCAGGAGGCAATATTTACGTTTATCTCTTATAAAAGTGAAGAAATATACCAAATACAGAATTGGATCAAGAGCGGGTTGTGTAATATTAATCAAATAGGCCCTGTTCTACTTAATGCATTAAAGAGCATTACTGAAATAAAGGATAGACGTGGCTTCTATATTAAGCTTAGGTGTATAAAATGCTTGGTCGAGTTAGATTTAAACTACGTGAGCATAATACTTGAAATGAATCACCCCTTTGACAAATTAATTCTTTGGTTTTTGGAATTATCTGCTGACTTTAGTTTCGGCGTATTACAGAGGAAATTCATTTACTTTAGTCCAGATGATCAGGTTAAAATAATTAAAAGGCTATTTTACTTAAAACATCATGGGAAAATAGACTTTACAATCGAAGAGTTAGATAATATTGTTAGGGCAGACTTAGATATTTTTCTTTCAAATGAAAGATTTAATGATGATTTTGTTCTTGATGTCTCTACTAGTCTTGTTATCGAATTGATTAAGAATTTCAAATCTCAGGGTCGGTTTCTAGCAGATAGTGAATTATTAAAAATTGTGCTTCATGATATTGGTAAAGACAAAAAAAGGAAGTTCAATATTGAAAAGTATTTTGAAAAATGTCTTGGTAGGATGAGCGCTAAATGGAATTGGGAAACAGCGGGAAAGATATTTAAGAGACAGATTGGCTATGATATATATTTTACTGTCGAATTTGAATATGATTCAGACTTAGTAGAAAAGATTAAAATGATTCCAGGAAGGCGTTATGATACCAATAATAAAATATGGATTATTCCATTAACATCAGAAGAGCAAGTGATCAAATTTGGTAGAGATAATGATTTCTTTTTTAGTTATGGTAATAATAATTACTCAAATAATACTCATTTGGCTATACTAGAACGTAAAGATGTTCCTAGTGGTATCAAGTTCTGTGAAGGAAGACTTGCAAATAAAAGAGACAGTAAATTGGATAAACAATTCTGGTGGTGCACAAATCTGCCTTGTCTTAAGAACTGTGAGACAGAACACTTAAAGATGGAAGATAATTATAACGATTTGACATTATTGGATTTCCTAAAAATATCTGAGATCAATGTAGATGAGAATAGCAATTATGGATTCTTCCCTAATGGAAGATATTATCAGATGATGAGTCAAGTAAACCGATTTAATCGACTTCTTGAAAAACTATATTGCCATAGTTGTGAAGAAATTATGTTTCCAGTGGAGTCATCCAATTTTGCGGCATATACAGTCGTACGATTTTCTTGCCAAAACAATAGCTGTAGCGAACATGGCAAGGAGGTTTATTTAAATCATTGTTTGGATGGAAAATGTAATTGCATTATCGATAGCCGGGTTTCTAAGAAGTGTCAAAATGGCCTATATGTCTGCGCTAATTGTGGTGGATGTTGTTCACATGAAATGCTGAGCAGGAGATTAAATAATTTAAAAACAACAGGAGGCGTAATTCACCAAAAGCTAGTTGAGTGTGTTGAAATGAAGCTAGGACACAAGGAAAAAAACATGTATTTCTGTTATAAGTGCTCAAGTTTAATGACAGAAGTTATTGATGATATTAATGGAGGTCCTGCTTTTTTCAAATGCATGAATTTAAATTGTGATGTAGAATATCACCCCTCATCAACTACTCAACGTCCTCATTCGCATTTGCGGCCTTCTGATTATCCTAAAATTCGATTAAGCGACATACGAGGTAATCGAAATACCCAAAACCCCTCAAGCGAGTTTCCTGATTTTGATTTTTAGCTTATTTTTACAAGTTTTAAGTTATAAGAAAAGTAGCTGTTTATAATCAAAAAACCCAGCCAATTCCAAGGATATAAAATGAATGAAGATTTATCTGACGAACCAACCTCAATATTACTCGTAAGCAGGAACGCAATGAAGGCCGTTGATAGAACTGTAACAATGACCGTAAATACCTTTTGATAGTTTGTAAACCCCTGAGCTTTTGAAATTACATTTACAAAAGCTGAAATCATACAAACAGAAAATAAGGTTGTAACCAAAAAAGCCTCAATCCCACTGATAAAGCAATCTCTGAACTCCTCCTTTTGTGAATATAGGCTACAGTGTAAAAGATAAAGCCCTATCAAAATTAAAAGTGGAAGGTAATATTCCAATCCTTTTGGCCTCCGCTTTACAAGACAAATGGCTATTGCCAGCAAGACCGTTATTGAAAAGCCAAACTTAAAAATATCACTAAGCAAAATACCCGGATATTCATCAATTCTATATTTCTTAGCCCAGGCTGTTTGTTCAGTTTCCTGCTTTTTCTGAAATTCCTCGTTTTGTTTTCTTTCATTTTCTAGCCGTTGAAGTTCCTCACCCGTCATGACTTTTGCCTTTGGAAACTCCTTCGTGTCTTTTTGAGCATTTACAGGAGTAAAGATGTGAATGGATAGTATAAGGAGTAGGAGACATCGAAGAGCAAATGAATTGTTCATGTGTATATGCTTTACGAGGGCGCTGCCATTCAACTTTCATCACTGAGGCTCCGCGAAGGGCCCTAAGACTACAGTCAAAAGCAAACGCCCACGTAAAGCGGGCGTCTTGCTTTTCTTTCCTATAGTCTTAATTTGAAATTTCGCGGATTTCAGTGATGTCGGAAATAAAACAAAACGAATTATATTATTTCAAGCTGATCAGGTCACGCCATATTAATGAATTTGTTTAGGCTAATATACAATGATTTATTTGGCTGCTAATAACCCGCCACCAGTCTGTATTATATCCTGAATGTATATAGTTAATCCCCCCGGTTCATCAACTTCCCGAATCACCCCCCCTCATGATTTTTAAAATTATAACCCTATTCAATAGCGGAAGCGTAAAGGCCCTACCAGAATCACACCCGCCCATTCAAGTTTGCGGCTTGTTCCCCGGGGTATGAGCCAATAATTATTTTAATCACAGTTAAATCATTTAAAAATGGTCAAAGTAAAAAACTACCATGTTCGTCAGGGAAATGATGGCGAGCAGTACATTTCTCTTGAATTGGAGGGAGATGTTTCAATTGTTCAAAGCCAGAACACCGGAAGGTTCTATGCAACAACAAAGCGTTGCTTCATGTATGCAGCCCTGGACGAAGCAACTGCAAAAGGGCTGATCGGTACTCAAATGCCGGGGACGATTGAAAGGGTCGCCTGTGAGCCGTATGAGTATACAGTTCAGGAAACGGGCGAAGTAAAGATCCTTTCTTATACGTATGAATTCCGGCCTGCAGATGCTGTTGAAACGCCTGAATTTACTCCCTCAAAGAGGGTGAATGCTTTGGCTTAACAGCAGCCAGAGCCAGAAACAGGAGGTGGACCAGAAGTCTGCCTCCTTCTTTTTAACTACTAAATCAAGTTTTATGCAACTACAAAAAGCATCCCGTAAGAAGGCTAAAATGAAATTAGCCTTACAGGGTCCAAGTGGATCCGGTAAAAGTATTGGTGCCTTGCTTATTGCCTTTGGCCTATGCGGTGATTGGAGCAAGATCGCTGTAATTGATTCCGAAAACTCCTCCGCTGACCTCTATGCCCACTTGGGCGATTACAATACCATCTCAATTGCTCCTCCGTTTAGCCCGGAAAAGTTCATCCAGGCAATTAAGCTGTGTGAGGACAGCAATATGGAAGTCATCATAATTGACAGCGTTTCCCATGAGTGGGATGGCGCTGGCGGCATATTGGACATTCATTCAAATATGGCGGGCAACAGCTTCACTAACTGGGGTAAATTGACTCACAGGCACAATGCATTTGTGCAGGCAATGCTCCAAAGCGCCTGCCACATTATCGGAACTATCCGAAGCAAACAGGACTATGTACTGAATGAGAAGAATGGGAAAATGGTACCCGAAAAGGTAGGTCTCAAAGGAGTTCAGCGTGATGGTCTGGATTATGAATTCACGATTGTATTGGATATCGATAGTAAACACAATGCTATTGCCAGCAAAGATCGCACTGCCTTATTCATCAGTAAACCCGAGTTCAAGATCAGCGTTGACACCGGAATTCAAATCAATAACTGGTGCAACCAGGGCGAGGACATAATTTCAGAAATTATGCCTGGCATAACAACGGAAATTATATCCGAGGAGGAACTCATTAAGCAGATCGACTGCTGCTCAACCGTTGATGAGCTCTTGACCCTGTACAACAAGTACCCGGTTTACCAGGAAACACATTTGAGCCTGTTTACAACAAGAAGAAAGGCCCTTTTGCAGTCCACAGAAACAAACCCTATTACTCATCCTAAACCTTCAGCAAATGGAACTCATGCAAATATTGCCTAAAGAAGAGGCAAATAATATCATCGTTACCCCTTCTGTGATCACAGGGGAAAGGATATCATCCGGGTCGGCCTTTATTGAAGCCAATACGATTGAAAGCAGCCTGGAGGAGATCAAGGACAAGCATATCATCCCGGTCTTCATTAAGGATAATGAGCCGCTAATATCCCAGGCTGATTTTATCCAGGCCACATGTGAAATCGCTGCCGATGTATTCAATGTAGAGACTATTCTAAAACCTAATATCCGTCTATCCCACCCAATTAAGGGCAGGATTCCGGAGGCAAAGGATAAGCCGGCCGCAGCGCTCCAGGAACATGAAAAGACCCTTTATTACGAGCGTATGGCTTTTCTGATTGAAATTCCGAGTATCTCCGATGAAATCGATGGATCGCAGTTATCCCTTACTATCGGAGGGGTAAAGGCCCTTAATACCGACAATCTGTACAATAAGAAAGGGACCGATGAGCATTTTAAGGTATTCATTGGTTTTCAGAACCGGGTATGCACCAATTTATGCGTGTGGACCGATGGCTATATGGGAGACCTCAAGGTTACCAATTTGGGCCAGTTGAGGGCCTGTATTCGGACATTGATCGAGAATCACAATGCCCCATTCCAAATGACCATGATGCGCCATCTCAAAGAGTATAGCCTGACTGAACAACAATTTGCCCTGCTGATTGGCCGCTGCCGGATGTATCAAAGCCTGCCTAAGGCAAGACAAAACGAAATCTCGCCGCTGCTATTTGGTGATAATCAGATCAGCACCGTAGTGAAAGATTACTACAGAGATAATTCGTTTTGCCGGAACGAGGACGGAACAATTAATCTTTGGCGCCTGTACAATTTGTTTACTGGGGCCAATAAATCAACTTACATCGACAACTTCCTGGACAGATCAGTGAATGCCTATCATTTTGTAGAACAGCTAAAACATGCCTTGCAAAACAAACAGGAAAGCTGGTTCTTAAACTAAACTTCCCTTTATGGAAAAGGTTGATTTCAAATCTATGATCGATCACCGGTCAATCCTGGTGATTAATCAAAAAGGCTATTTGCGTAAGCTGTATTGTCCATTTAGGGTACTATGCGTGGAGTCGATTGACAATATCCGCCATAATACCTGGTGTTATGTGGAAAGGGTTGTTGCCGATGATAGCGAATTAATTCTTTACGGAATCAACGGCAAGAATATTCCCTACCGGCATTTTCAGATCTACATCTCCTTTTGACATATTGCTTCCGATAGCAGGAGTTATGCTGCATTTTGTTGCTGGTGCTTTTGATATGGTTTCACTCCTGAACTCAAAAACCATTGAAAACGAACCAGACGATCATTCAATTAATAGGGCAGTTTCGGCTGCCCTTATTCTTTCACTTTAAATTCTATCCATGTATTTGATAATTCCATTTTTTGTTGTCGTAGCATATATTATTGGGGCCATTATAAGGTCAATTTTATTTGAAAATGCAGAGAGTTATTTTGATGGTACAAAGAATATCCTTCTGAATATAATCATAGGGGGAATTGTGTTATTTCTGAGGGTCATGCTTTAGCCCGGTCGCCCGCGGGTATAATAGCCCTTTTCAGTATAGACGGAGTACCTTGACTCACTACCATATTATAATTGGTATGGCTTAATTGTAAATAGGCACCAGGCTAAATCGAGGATAAATTGGCCAATTTAACTATTCTTTATCCCGTGATTTCCTATGGTTAAATACAGGAAATTCAAAAATATAAGTCTACTATATTGGCAGCATAACAATCATTATTATATTTACTCACTATTCAATCTTAAATCAGTTCTTTAACTCGACAATCAGGAAAAGGCAAAATAGGTCACCAAATCGGTCACCTAGTGGAAATAAAGGATGATTGTAGGATGTTTCTTGGCAGACATGCCCTCTTGTCTCGGGGGTGAGGATAACAGGATAAACGTAACATAGAGCCGGGTTGATAGCAATATCAATCCGACCGGGGTCGACCACCGAACTTTGTGTTACAGCTAACTGCCTCGTGAAGGTTCGATCCCTTCCCCTACAGCAACTAAAAGCCTCAGAGCTAGCGTCCCGCTTAATTCTGAGGCTTTTCTATTTTAGTTAGTTGGCTCCCTGGTTGTCCCTCTTCTTTATTGTAATCATTTTAGCTACACTATTAGGCACCCTTTTAGGTTTAACGTGCAAGAATGCAGGCAGTGCAACTAAATACTTTCCCTACAAAATCTTATAGCTTTAATTTTTTTATTCACATTATTCATTTTTAATATTTTATAATATATTGGTAGTTAAATATTTACAAGAAATCGAAATTCCAATTTAAAAAAAATTCAGCCTACCCCCTGTGACCTTTGGTTGTAGCCCCCCTATACTATAGGTAAGGTGAAAATCCTGCCTCAAACTTCAAACCTGCAGTTTCAAAAGCTCCTTACACCGAAAAAATGTATAAGGATTCTATTGAAAAGGCACAAGCCAGTTTGCCGAGCTCATATGACCGTCTCATAGATGAGCTTACCGAAAAAATAATTGAAAAACTTAAAGCTTCTGGTGTACTAGATTCTTTAAGTCATAGTTACAAAACAGCCCCTGAAAGTACTGAGGTTGATTTGATCTCGGTTGAACAGACTTTAAATATTACAAATCCACCAATAGGACGTACTACTCTTTTTTATTGGACAAAGTCTGGTAAAGTCACAGCTTATAAAGTTGGCAAAAGAGTCTTTTATTCCAAAAAGGCAATAACATCATTTTTGACTTCAGTCGTAAAAAAACCTCCTCGACTATAAAATCTTTTAAACACAGCTAAGCAATTATTTAATAAACCATTAATCAAAAAAAACTTTATAATGAATAAACTTTTTCCGGTTAGCATTTTTCCGAAAAAAATGCAAAAGATTATTCACGACCTTGAACAGTATTTGGGATTCCCCAAAGATTACATAAGTGCTTCGATTTTCTTGACTGTTGCTGCTTCTATTGGAAAAACCTACAAGCTAAAAGTAAGGACATCATGGATTGAATCTACTTGTCTTTTTATTTGTCTAGTAGGTCGTCCTGGCATAAACAAAAGTCATCCATTATCATGGGCTATTAAGCCTCTTATGGATGCTACTGAAAAAAACTTCAATGATAGCATCAAACAAAATGACAGCTATTCAAAAGAAGAAATGCTAAGCATGAAAATTCCAGACCCTTTTGTTGAGCAATATGTGGCAAACAACATTACTCCTGAGGCAATGGCTCAAATCATGGCTGAATTTAACGTCCGTTTTTTGATATGGAGTGATGAAATCTCTGGGTTTCTCCGAAACCTGAACAAATACAATACTGGCTCTGATACGGAGGTTTTATTATCCATCTTTTCGAATCAAACCGCTCTGATTAATCGCAAGTCACAACAAAAAAAAGTGATGATTAAAGAAGCATTTGCCTGCATAGGTGGTACAACTCAACCAGAGGTTTTAAAAAGTCTGTTTAAACAAACTGAACAAAATGGTCTTTTTGATCGATTTCTGTTCACGAATCTCGATAATGTTGAGAAGAAGAAAATGATTAAGGAAGACCTTAATCCTGAACTTGTTTCAGATTACAAAGCTATAATAGGCAGGTTGCTTAATTTGGAATTGACCCGTGATGGCGAATCGAACATTCTTTGTTTTACAGAAGAAGCTCAAGATGCAGCTTTTGAATGGTTTAATACTAACACTGATATGATAAATGGGGAGCCTGACGATCGCATTTGTGGAATCTATACTAAGCTTGAGACGTACTTTTTCCGGTTTGCCTTAATTATTCATATCCTAAGGTGGTCTTGCGATGAGGCCGATCTAGATGCTGTAGATGTATTATCGGTAAAAAGCGGCGTCGACCTTGTCGAGTACTTTAGATATATGAATGTTAAAACCCTAAGGTTGATTTCACCAGATCCAATAGAATCAATGACTGATCTACAAAGAAAGGTTTATGATAGTATCCTTGGCAAAGAAGGTGAGTTTTCAACTCATGATGGGCTTTCGTGTGCGGCAAGAAGTGGGATGAGCGAAAGAGCTTTTAAATACTTCCTCAAGCGGCAAGATTTGTTCAAGCGAGTAAAAACCGGGAGGTACAAAAAACTCTTTTAATACAAGTGCATCTGCTGCATGATTGCATTCATTTTTGCTTTCCGAAGGTTTGTAAACGCAATCATGCAGCAGATGCACTCCTCTAAAACTATACTTTATTCTATGAAATACTCATAATAAAACTATTCATTCATTTTAAAATAATTTACATGAAACAAAAATCAATTCCTGCCAAAGGTCTAGTTATCTTTTCAAGTTATAAGATGTATACAAGGAGAGGTGAGTTTACAGTTGTTGACATCGAAACTGGCCAATTGGTCGCTTGGCGAAAATTCAGAAATGCTATAACTAGCGACAATGTGATTGCCGTTCTTAGTATTTGTGCAGCCTGCCAGTTCTGTTTAGATAACAAATACGTCCAGAAAATTTACTGCACAAGCGAAGTTGCATATAAATGGGCAAAAGATAAGCAAGTAAAAACAAAATCTTCCTCTCCAGGAATGATTAAGTTGGTAGAGGAAAAATTGAAAGTTGTCGATTTTTTAGATTTTCCAAAATCCGTAGAACTCTGGAATCCGGACTGGGGAAATATGAGGGATTATCTTGATTATTTGGATACAACTCGTGGCTCAACTGATAACCTACCATTTTAATATTCTTACGTGCTGTGGTGCTTGTGATCTAATTGCAGGTTTCACAGCACGTTATAAGCTACAATATTTGTAGTAATTTTTAAATTTGTATTTATGACGTTCCTAGATTCTCTATTTTACATTTTGCAACCGTATTACTTTTTTTGCACTTTGATTTTGTATGATTTTACAACATAAAAATCTATTTTTGCACTTATGAAATTATTTGCCTCCATAATGGCGCTGGTTGTATTAGCATTGAGCGTAATGCCCTGTGCAGATATGGCCGCTACTGGAAGCAAAGCCAATATTTCCTATTCGCAGAACCATTCTGGTCCAGATCAGGATGCACCTGACGACTGTTCTCCATTTTGTACTTGTAGTTGTTGCTCTACCAGTTTTAATTTATCTATCAATAATGCACCGGCCACGGCAGTTCCTTCTTTTGGGAGCAAAGTAAAGATGTCCTATAATTCTTCTAAGCCAATAGAAATATCTCTCCCTATCTGGCAACCTCCGCAGTTATAATCTCTATTTCTGTTTTTAGTTGCTAACCCTTAGTGGTTTAGCCTTTGAAGCATTTATGTGTTTCAAATCGTTTTCATTGATCAAACAATTTAAAGCAGAGCCAATGAAGCGAACAGCTGTAAAGGTTCTCAAAACAATATTCATCGTTGTATGTTCTGCGGTACTCATTGCGGCTATTATACGTCGTGTGATTCACTGGTATGGGCATGTAACCCAATAGCAAAGAGATTATGCTAAATAAAATCATTCAATTCAGTATCAAACACAAACTCATCGTTGGTATGATGACCCTTGCACTTATTGTCTGGGGAATATGGAGTGCTGGTAAATTACCAATCGATGCTGTGCCAGATATTACCAATAACCAGGTACAAATAATTACATTAACCCCAACACTGGCTGCCCAGGAAACAGAGCAGCTTGTTACATACCCCATCGAACAGAGCCTTGCTAACCTCCCTGATCTGGAAGAAATGCGTTCTATTTCAAGATTCGGTTTATCTGTTATCACCGTTGTATTTCATGATGACATAGACATTTACTTTGCCCGTCAGCTGATTACCGAAAAGCTGAAAGAGGCAGAAGAAAAAATTCCTAAAGGCATTGGTACTCCTGAACTGGCCCCCGTGAGCACCGGGCTGGGTGAAATATACCAATATGTAATCCATCCCAAAAAGGGCTCAGAAAATAAATACACTGCAATGGATCTGCGGACCATGCAGGATTGGATCGTTGCCCGTCAATTATACGGCACAAAAGGGGTTGCAGAAGTAAACAGTTTCGGTGGCTTACTAAAGCAATATGAAGTTGCTGTAAACCCGGCCAGGTTGAAATCAATGAACATCACCATTGCTGAAATCTTCACTGCGCTGGAAAAAAACAATGAAAATACCGGTGGTGCCTATATCGATAAAAAGCCCAATGCCTATTTTATCCGAGGCGTAGGCCTTCTTGGTTCGATGGAGGACATCAACAACATTGTGATCAAGAAGGTGAATAATATCCCTGTATTGGTCAGAGATGTTGCTGAAGTGAAACTGGGCAATGCGATCCGTTACGGCTCTGTAACCTATAATGGTCAAAAAGAAGTTGTAGGTGGCATCGTAATGATGCTGAAAGGGAGCAATAGTGCAGCCGTTGTGGAAAGAGTAAAGCAGAAAATGGAATCGATCAAAAAGGCATTGCCGGCTGATGTAGAGGTTGAATCTTATGTTGACCGGACGGGATTAGTAAACAGAGCCGTTGGCACAGTTAAAACTAACCTCATTGAAGGTGCGTTGATTGTACTATTTGTATTGATCCTATTCTTAGGAAATATCCGGGCTGGCCTGATCGTAGCATCTGCCATCCCTTTATCAATGCTTTTTGCCCTTGGTATGATGCAGGTATTCGGTGTCAGTGCCAACCTCATGAGCCTGGGTGCGATTGACTTTGGATTGATTGTAGACGGCGCCGTGATTATTGTGGAAGCCACACTTCATTACCTGGCTGCTAAAAACATAAAAGAACGATTAACTCAGGGGCAAATGGATGAGGCCGTTGGAGCAAGTGCTAGCAAAATGATGAGTTCGGCGGCATTTGGACAAATCATCATCCTGATTGTTTACTTGCCAATCCTGTCATTACAAGGCATTGAAGGAAAAATGTTCCGCCCGATGGCTCAAACAGTTGGCTTTGCAATATTAGGTGCATTGATTCTTTCCCTGACCTATATACCAATGATGTCAGCGCTTTTCCTTTCCAAGAAAACAGCGCACAAGAAAAACATCTCCGATAAACTCATGGGCTTCTTTCAACGGATATATTCACCTGTTATCCGCTGGTCAGTGAAAATGAAATATACGGTTGTTGGGTTTGCCACCCTGTTGCTTGCCGTTTCCATTTTCATATTCACAAAAATGGGTGGAGAGTTTATTCCCCAGCTGCAGGAGGGCGATTATGCGTTTCACTGCATCTTACCGCAGGGTACATCTCTATCACAAAGTGTTGAAACATCCATGCAGGCAAGCCGTATCATCAGGTCATTCCCCGAAGTGGAAATGGTGGTGGGTAAAACCGGAAGCGCTGAAGTACCTACAGATCCGATGCCTCCCGAAGCAACCGATCTGATCATTAAGTTAAAACCTAAAAGTGAATGGAAAACCACGAAGGATTACAACCAGCTTGCAGCAATGATGATCGAAAAGCTGGAAGCAATTCCGGGTGTTTTCTTTGAAGCATCTCAGCCTATACAAATGCGCTTTAATGAACTGATGACCGGTGTTAGGCAGGATGTGGCCATTAAAATCTTCGGGGAGAATATCGATACACTCGCAGCCCTTGCTCCAAGAGTTGCAAAGGTTGTTCAATCAGTCAAGGGCGCTACAGAGCCACAGGTTGAAAGAACAACAGGCCTTCCGCAGATCACCATTGAATATGACCGGGCAAAGATTGCGGGTTACGGTTTGAACATTGAAGACATCAACCACACTATCAGCACTGCATTTGCAGGTGAAGCAGCAGGCGTTGTTTTTGAAAATGAAAGAAAGTTCGATCTGGTAGTGCGTCTCGACAGCGCAAGCAGAACATCCATTGAAGATGTGAGCAATTTATTTGTTGCAACCAATGATGGAAACCAGATACCCCTTTCCCAGGTGGCCTCCATTTCATTTAAGGAAGGCCCGGCCCAGATAAGCCGTGAAGAAGGCAAGAGGAGGATTGTAGTAGGTTTCAATGTTAAGAACAGAGACGTTGCCAGTGTTGTGAAAGAGATACAGGAAAAGTTGAGTGCAGCAAAAATCCTTTCTGTTGGGTACTATTATACCTATGGTGGCACTTTTGAAAATCTTCAACAGGCTTCAGCCAGGTTAAAGATTGCGGTACCTGTTGCATTAGCGCTGATCTTCCTTCTTCTTTATTTCACATTCCGTTCATTGAAAGAAGCATTACTGATCTACACCGCTATTCCGATGAGCGCTATCGGCGGCATATTTGCTTTATTGATAAGGGGAATGCCGTTCAGCATCTCGGCGGGTGTTGGCTTCATTGCTCTTTTTGGTGTTGCCGTATTGAATGGCATCGTACTTATCAGCACATTTAACCAGCTTGAGAAAGACGGAATAAAGGACATTATTCAACGGGTTTATGAAGGAACGAAAATCAGGTTAAGGCCTGTATTGATGACTGCCTCTGTTGCTGCATTGGGTTTCATTCCAATGGCCTTATCCACCGGAGCAGGTGCTGAAGTTCAAAAACCATTGGCTACCGTTGTAATCGGAGGGTTGATCACAGCTACTTTCCTCACACTTGTGGTGTTACCACTGCTGTACATCATTTTCTCATCCAAAAAGAAAACAAAAGTGAAACCCATAACAACTATAATAGCATTGTTGGTATTGCTGTCCGTAAGCCCAGGTGCTTCGGCACAGGATGATGGAACAAAACGGGTATCAATCGATGAAGCTGTTACATTGGCAAAAAACAACCTGATGTACCAGATAAACAATCAGCAGATCAACAAAGGGAAAGCCCAAGTTAAAACGGCAACAGCCCTGCCAAAAGCAGGTGTCTTTGCTGAAAATGAAGATATGCGCCCATCTGATAACACAGGTATTTTGAAAGTGGGTGTCTCACAGAGCGTGGCGTGGCCGGGGTTATACAAAGCGCAAAAAAACCTTTACGGGGAGCAGCTGAAATATTTTGAAGCCAACACAGCTGTTATTGACGTTGAGATAAAACGGGATGTACGGACGGTATACTATCAACTCTGGTACTTACAGGATAAACAACGGTTATATAAGCAGCTTGATAGCATTTATCAATCGCTCACCAGCGCTGCAATCCTGAAAGTAAAAACGGGTGATAGTCCTGGTCTCGATAGCATTGCTGCTAATGTTCGTATGACAGAATTAAGGGCTCAGATTATTCAACTAGGCAATGAAATTCAAATACAGCAACAGGCATTCATGCAATACCTGAATTCTACTGAAATGATGATGCCCCTGTTAAAGCCTTTGGATAAGTTATCAATTGGAGGAACACTTTCCGACAGCCTTCACCCACTACTGACGTTACAATCACAAAATATCAATATAGCCAATGCCGGTATTAATGTGATCCGGAATGAAAACAAGCCTGAGTTTTCCGGCAGGTTTTTCAGCCAGCGGTTATGGGGTGCCAAAGATCCATTCAGCGGTTTTTCAGTTACTGCATCCTTCCCTTTGTTCGGGGCAAATGCATACCGGAATAAAGTAAAGGCAGCGCAGGCAGAGGTTGCCGTACAACAGAAACAATTCGAATACGAAAAACAGGTATGGTCTACCAGGCAAACTCAACTCCGGCAAGAAGTAGATAAGAATAGAACGATGCTTCTGTTTTATGAATCCATCGGGTTAAAGCAAGCTGATGAAATTATTAAAGCTGCTTCCCTTGCATACCGTGCAGGTGAAATCAGTTTTGCTGAATTATCTCAGTTCCTTACTCAGGCAATCGAGATTCAAAAAAGCCACCTGGAAAACCTGAATCAATATAACCAATCTGTCATCCGCTATAATTATTACATCAATCAATAAAATTTATATGAAGAAATATCTGATAATAGTAACGCTCTTTTCCGCCCTTTTATCTTTAACCTCATGTGGTGGTAGCGATACGGCCGAAGCAGCTAAACCAGCAGCAGAAAAACACGAAGAAGAAGGTGAAGGCAGCAAGACAGCATTCCTAACTGATGAGCAAATCAAAAGCATCGGTATAGAACTGGGAACAATAGAACAAAAGCAGCTGACTGCTTCTCTTAAAACAAACGGTGTATTAAGGGTCCCTAACCAAAATAAGGCCACCATAAATTCCGTGTATCGTGGTGTTATCAAATCATTGCTGATACAACCCGGAAATACAGTTCGAAAAGGCCAGGTTATAGCAACTGTTTCAAATCCTGAATTTGTACAGGTACAAAGCGATTACCTGAGTGTGAACGCAAAAATCAGCCTGGCCGAACTGGAAGTAAAAAGACAGCGGGATCTGAATGCGGGTAATGCTGGCGCTTTAAAAAATCTGCAGTCGGCAGAAACTGAGCTCAGAACTCTCCGGACCGCTAAATCAACCTATGAGCAGCAGATCAGGTTGATGGGAGTAAATCCTGGCAGCCTTTCGGCGGGAAAACTGATTTCGGTTTTATCTATTACAAGCCCTATTAATGGCGTGGTAAGCAATGTAAAAGTTGAGATCGGAAGCTACATTGATTTGACCACGACAGTTGCTGAAGTTGTTGATAACAGCCAGTTGCATCTTGATCTGTTTGTATATGAAAAAGACCTGCCCAAACTGAAAAACAACCAGCTCATTCATTTTACACTGACAAACAATCCGGGTAAAGAATACGATGCACAGATATATTCTTTGGGTTCTTCATTTGAAGGGGAAAGTAAGGCTGTTACGGTTCATGCCAAAGTACAGGGAGATAAAGTTGGCTTGATTGACGGTATGAATATTACAGCTGTCATTAGTCTCGAAAAATCGACAGTGCCAGCAGTACCCACTGAAGCAATTGTAACCATGCAGGGGAAGGATTATATTTTCATGGTTTCAGCTGAGAAGCCTCATGAAGAGCCAGCAAGCAAAGACGGGAAGAAAGAGGAGTCCAACCACAAAGAAGAAAGCGGTTTATCCTTTGAGATGATCCCTGTTGCAAAGGGGACCACTGACGTTGGGTTTACTGAAATCACATTACTGAAAGAAATACCAAAAGATTCAAAGGTGGTGGTGAAAGGGGCATTCTTTGTAATGGCCAAGTTGACTAATTCTGGTGATCATGAACATTAATCTAAATCAATTAAACCCTTCTTTATGGACTGGAATACAGAATTAATATTAGTTACCCGGACACTTATTGCATCGCTCATTGGTGCTGTGATCGGTTTTGAACGGGAACTCCATGGGCGTGAAGCTGGCATAAGAACTTATGCTGCCGTAGCCCTCGGGTCCTGTACCTTCGGGTTGATATCACAGCATGTGGGGCCTGTTATCGATACCCGGATAGCTGCCAATATTGTTACGGGAATTGGATTTCTTGGTGCAGGTATAATCTTTAAGGAAGGGAATCGGGTTTCCGGTCTCACCAGCGCTGCTACCATTTGGAGCACCGCAGCAATGGCGCTCTCCATTTCATTTGGTATGTATTTGTTAGGGATCGTTACCGGGGTTATCATTTTCATTATCCTCGCTCTGCATGACTTTCCCTTCTGGAAAAGGCTAAAAGGAAAATTCATCAATCATCATAAAGAATCATTATAAAACTTTAGCAGAACCATGCAACTATTCCTGAAAATATATCTCCCGGTTTATCTTATTCTCTATATGGCTGTCGCATTTGTATTACCAACATACAGGACCTGGAAACAAACCGGCATTAATCCGGTTACGTTTGGGAAAAAAGATACGGCACATGACTATCTCGGTTTTTTGATGAAATTATTGATTGGCATTCTTTTCCTTACGCTGCTGGCATTCTCATTCAACTTCCCGGCTTACAAATACCTGTTGCCTATCTGGTACCTGGAGCACCCGGTGGTACTTTATTCCGGACTGATATTTATTCATGCTGCTCTTTTATGGGTCGTGCTTGCTCAATTTCAAATGAGCAAAAACTGGCGCATAGGTATCGATGAAGAGAACAAAACAGAGCTGGTAACAACAGGCCTGTTTTCGATCAGCAGAAATCCGATCTTCCTGGGAATGATCCTGAGTGTTGGTGGTATATTTCTGATTATTCCAAATGCACTTACCTTTTTTATATGTTTCTCTACTTACTATATTATTCAAATTCAAATTCGACTGGAAGAGGAGTTTTTAGAACGGCAATTTGGTGATTTGTATTTAAAATATAAACAAAAAACAAGACGATTAATATGACAGCGCACAAACACATATATGATGCACAGGGCAGGCAACTTTGTTGCACCCAGGAAGAAAAAATATATACAAAGGCCCAGGCAAAAGAATTGTTACCAGGCCATCATGAGCGGGATGGGCACAATCACGAGCATGAGCACGGTGACGATGATGGGCACGATCATTCTGGTGGAGATCAAACCGCCTTTCAAATGTTTCTGCCCTCGCTTATCAGTCTCGTGTTATTACTTACGGCAATTGCATTTGATAACTGGATATTCCAGTCCTGGTTTACCGGATGGATTCGTATTGTTTGGTATGTAGTTGCTTACCTGCCTGTTGGTTTTCCTGTAATGAAAGAAGCCGCTGAAAGCATAGGCAAAGGAGAAATATTTTCAGAATTTTTATTGATGAGTATCGCTACTATCGGGGCCTTTGCTATACGTCAGTACCCCGAAGCGGTTGCAGTAATGTTGTTCTATGCAATTGGGGAGGTGTTTCAAACATTGGCTGTAAAAAGAGCAAAAAGCAATATCAAAGCATTGCTGGATCAACGGCCGGATGAAGTTACGATCATTGAAAATGATCAGCCAAGAACTATAAAAGCAGAAGATGCAACTATTGGTTCTGTCGTGCAGCTGAAACCCGGCGAAAAACTGGGCCTGGATGGTGAATTGATCTCCAACACCGCTTCATTCAACACTGCAGCCCTTACAGGTGAAAGCAAACCCGATACAAAGCAAAAGGGTGACGTGGTACTTGCTGGAATGATAAATCTGAATTCTGTTTCTCTCGTAAAGATTACAACAGCATATACGGACAGCAAGCTCAGTAAGATTCTGAACCTCGTGCAGAATGCAACAGCGCAAAAGGCTCCAACCGAATTATTCATACGGAAGTTCGCTAAAATCTATACTCCGATAGTTGTATTGCTGGCTGTACTCATTTGCCTGGTACCAATGGCATTTGTTAAGGACTATGTATTTAACGATTGGCTTTACAGGGCGTTGGTATTTCTGGTTATTTCCTGTCCTTGTGCATTGGTTATATCTATTCCATTGGGCTATTTCGGAGGTATTGGTGCTGCCAGCAGGAACGGAATACTTTTTAAGGGAAGCAATTTCCTCGATATCATGGCCGGAATCAAGAATGTGGTAATGGATAAAACCGGCACTTTGACCAAAGGTGTTTTTAAGGTACAGGAAGTAAATATCGATCCGTTACTGAATAAGGATGAAATCCTGCAAATGGTAAATGCCCTGGAAAGCAAGAGCACACATCCTGTGGCTACCGCAATACACGAATACGTTGGTGAAATCAATCATGGCATTACTTTAGCCAATGTGGAAGAGATTGCAGGCCATGGTTTAAAGGCCACTATCAACGGCAAGGAATTGCTGGCAGGGAATCTCAAACTGATGGATAAATTCAAGATCGAACACCAGATCGATCAATCCGAGATAGTGAATACGCTCATTGCAATTGCTTACGATGGAAAGTTTGCGGGGTATATCACCATTGCAGACGAACTAAAGGAAGATGCTGGTGATGCTGTACAGCAGCTGAAATCAATGAATGTTACGCCAACAATGTTGAGTGGAGATAAGTCCACTGTAGTTAAAATGGTTGCTGGCAGGATTGGAATTGAAAACGCTTTTGGAGATCTGTTGCCAGAGGACAAAGTGAACAAAGTAAAAGAGATAAAAGCCAGGAATGAATCCGTTGCATTTGTCGGGGATGGTGTTAATGATGCGCCTGTTGTAGCCCTTAGCGATGCCGGTATTGCTATGGGGGGGCTTGGTAGTGATGCCACCATTGAAACGGCCGATATTGTTATCCAGGACGATGCCCCGTCTAAAATCCCGATAGCAATACACATCGGAAAGAAAACCAAGCAAATTGTCTGGCAGAATATCACACTCGCATTTATTGTAAAGGGGGTGGTGCTTGTTCTGGGTGCCGGTGGTCTTGCCACTATGTGGGAAGCTGTATTTGCAGACGTGGGAGTTGCCTTACTGGCTATACTGAATGCTATTCGGATTCAACGGATGAAATTCTGAAAGGTTAGACGGCTTTCATTTCGGCCTGTTCCATTTTTAGCCTAAATAGCTTTGCAGAATTTCTTCCCTCGATTTTGATGTACCGCAAAAAATGTTTTTTCTGCTTTGTAGCCTGTTATAGACATTATAAATTACTCTTTGATTATGTTTTCGAAGCTCTGAGAGGGCTATTCCTGAGGTTTAGACTTTAGTCTAAGACCTTAAGGCCATCCAAAACCAAATGCCTTTCCTGAGCTTCTTTTACCTTTCTCTTTCATCCAAATTATAGGCTTGGAGGAGGTTAACTATCAATCTATCTTTTATTCTTTCCTTAGATAGATATCCCAAAAAGTTGTGATTATAATACTCGAAAAAACTAACCTCTGGTTCTGTTCTTAAAATTGTCATTTCATTCCTGCCTTTCTGTAATAACAACTCTTTTTCTCTTTTGCGGTATTTAGCCGCTGAATCAAAATCCTTTTCTTCAATCGATTTTCTTTTTTTTTGATAGATACCGTTCAAAGTAGGATCAAGATAATACTGCTCGGATTTTACGATTATAATTTTCACACCTTCTTCACTCAGTAACTCGGCTATTTGATGGAAAGTATAGCTCACAGAATGAAGAGAAAGCGCTGGATCAAGTAGACTATTTAAGCGGTGAATAATTTGCTCAGTCTTTGAGCTACCCATAGAATTTTTTATCCCATTTTTCAAACAACGTGCCGACGATGTCCTATTCTTTTTCTGGACATTTTATATTATCAAATTCAACACACTTGCAATTCTTGTCCACATAGAAAAAGGTCTTTTCATCAAAATATAGCCTGCCCAGTTTTCCCTCATTGAACTGTAATGCTTCTACACCCCAAAACGTTGGTTTTATTAGTTCTTTGCCATCGAAGTTAAATACCCCAAAGTAGCCGGTGAATGGATTCCTAACGATGATCCAGTCTTTAGTCAAGGCCGAAACCCCTAATTTTCTATCAAAAGAGATAATTGTTCTGCCGGTAGTATCAATCACTGTTTCAAAATAATACTTGTCCCCGTTAATATAATTATTCCTCCCAATAACTGCATATGAGTTTTCTGAAATATAGATTCTATCATTATCCTTGCCACTAAAAATCTTTTGCCCTCTTTTATTAATTAAGAATGGAATGCTTTTGGTATATCCTACGTCAACATTTGTTTTTCTTAGCCCTTGATATACTTCCGCTTTGTAGGCCGACTCCCATTTATCAAAATATATTCTGGCAAAGCCATTAAAAAAATAGGTAGCATCATTAAACTGAGGCTGGATAATGTATTTTCCATTTTGATCTATAAACCCTAATTTTTTATTTATAGCTACAAGAGCGGCATTATCGGAAAAGCCTCCAACTTGGTCAAATAAAAAGGAAGTTAGAAGTTTGCCAGAATAAGTGATTGCTGCATATTTGCTCTCTTTCATAATAAACCCACGGGCATTAACAAAAGGAATAACCTCATCATATTGTGTTGGAATAACTAATTTTCCTGAGGAATCGACCATGCCTACCTTATTGTTATTTGCAACTACTACACCGCCGGTAAAAGCACCGTTGATTAGCTCAAAACTGGCCTTTGTGATTGTATCTTTGGGAAGTCTTATCAGTCCATATCTCTTACCAGATTGCGTAAATTTTGAATAAAAGTCAAATCCGAACTTAGTAAGATCAGATCCTGCGGAGTTTTGCCAGTTATAGAGTGTTTCCCATTCTTCAAATGAAAGTGCAGTAAGGACACTGTTAGTACGTGCGTCTCTAATTTTTTTAACTACTTCTAACCTTCTTGTTTCCTCATCATAGTTTTGGGCGTTTAAATGATTCACTTCAAGCAATAGCAGAAGGAATAAAAAAACTAGGTTGAATTTCATAAATGAATATTTATTAGGTTTTGAACTTGAATTAGGTCTTGACTATGAAAATAGCTTCTTTTATTGAGTAAACGGATTCGTTTACCATAAATTTTACGAATTGGGCAACCTTGCAATTGCAAGCAAGGCCAATGACAAAGGAAATGTTATTAAAAAAGGTTGGTAAAAATGTAGCCCGTTTACGGGAAGAAGCTGGCTTGAACCAAGCCGAACTTGCTTTACGTTGTGATAAGGACAAGCAAAGCCTGAATCGGCTAGAAAAGGGACGGATTAACCCCTCGGTATTCTATCTTCATCAAATTGCTTCCGAACTAAATCTCTCTCTCAAAGAACTTTTGGACTTTGATTAAACTTGGACAACCTGTTTGCTAGTTATCCTACGGCACTTAGTAGATACTTGCTCCAGTTTTTCTTGATGTGTAATTGTAATCTTTTAGCAGTGTCAAGTTTTGATATCCTAATATATTTGTGGAAAGAGCGTTCAGTGGTATGACCAGTTATCTTCATCAGATCAATTGTAGGGAATCCTTGTAAATAATAGTTAGTTGCAAATGAGCGCCGGGCTGTATGGCTAGCTACAAGTTGCCATAATTCCTTCTCAGGATCTGTAGCAACCCTACCTTTTACATCGAATCCATCAATCAGTTTTGCAATTTCCTTAATATACTTATTGAATTTTACATCTGACATTGATTTTGGAAGCTTGTTTGGATTAGCGTCATACTTCTTAAAAATCTCAAGAATAATGGGATTAACGGGAATTATTACAAGAGTCTTTGTTTTTAAAGTGATCATTTTAATGAAAAGCTCTCCGTCAATTTCAATTATATTTTCGGGCTTAACCTGTGAGTAATCTGAGTACCTAAGACCACAATAACAGCCAAACACAAATAAGTCTCTCACTTTTTCGTATTTTTTACAATATCTTAAATCAAACCTATAAAGCCTTAGTATTTCTTCATCTGTTAAATAGCAGGCATCTACTTCAATCTCTGGCATTGAAAATTTCTTATGTTTAAATTGCATGTTTGTGGTATATCCCAAATCCACCGCTTCACCACAAAATACTTTTAGCAATGCTATATCTTTCGCAATAGTGTTATGTGCTAAATTTTGTTTCTTGAGATAGCTTGTATATCGATAGAAAAAGTTAAGATCAATTGTATCAAAACTTATTGAATATGCTTCCTTTTTTGAGAATTCAAGCAAGTGTCTTTTACAGGCAGCATAATTTTGTCTTGTCCCTTTCGCCGTTTCACGGCCACGAAATTTAATCTCTCCAGAGCTAAATCTATCAATCAAAGCGAAGATTGTTGGCTGATTAGATTTTTTTTCATCTTCTATAATATTATGATTAAGGAAATCCTGCAAAGCCTTTTTAAGTGTTGCAGGAACTGGAATACCTTTTGTCTTTTCTCTATTGTAGGCCGCCATGCATACACCCTGAAGGTTATCCAACAAGTCATTAACTAAGTGCTTCCCGTCACTTGTAATGGTTGAGGTTGATTTAAGCCTTTGCTTTTTACTATTCCAATTGGATGGCTCAATTGTTTCATTAAAAGAAAATACTAGCTTCTTTTTGTGATACTTGAATTGGAGGTAGATAAGTGACTTCCCTGTGGCTGGATTTACTTTTTTCAAGTAAAAATTGACTTGCGACATAATTAGATTGTGGCCAGGTTTTTTCATTGTGGCAACTCACTAGTTTTTCAAACAACGTACCAAGCTTGGAGTTGACAATATTACAGTTCACTATTGTTCAATGATGTGCATTCTTTAAAAAATTGCTAAAGGGGCATGTCAAATTGGATTTACTTTACCACATTATGCATTCGTTAGACGACTTTATCCTTGTTTAGTAGATAATGGTTAGCCACGGCTCGGATGTTGAAATATGAATGGTTTGTTCCTAGAACCCCTTTTACTGTATTAATATTATGTCCAGTAACATTTAAGCATGTCAGAATCTCATTTATCGTTTCCTCAGACATAATATCAAAAACAGACAATTCACCAGTAGTAATAAACTCAAGCAGATGCGCTTCTATAATATGAGTCGCCAGTTTTCTTTCCTTTGCAATTTCCGCAACTGATTTGCCTGTCAAAAAAAGCTTGAAAGTAGTCTTGCTGCTGGAGGATATTTTTTTAGGCGTCGTGACTTTTTTTGGCCGCTCTTTTGCAATTGAAGATTTGTTAAACGAGTTAAGCTGACTGAGTATAGTTTTATAATCAATCCCTTCCTGCCAACCGGATGAAAGACTGAGTAAATTATTCAGCCTTTCCTTGAGTTCGCTAAAACTATTATTGATCTGCGAAAGTGAATGGAGATACCCTCTATGGGATTTGTTCTGTTTCGCCTTGCTGAAATTTGCGTTAAATTTAGGGATGAATGTCCAGTCCAATTGATTGTTAAAATATGTTGCAGCAGCCTTTATTCTTTCCTGTACCTTGGAAAGGCCAGGTTGAGTCAGGTCAAAAATATTCCCCAACTGCTGGCTGAATTTTTCTACTGTTTCCTGCTGCAGTTCAACCGTGATTCGAAGTTCTTCTTCCCAGTAGAAATCAGCTGAAGTTTCTTCATAGCCCCATTTGCTAAAGTTGCTCTTGTGCTCTGCAAGCAGCAGCAGTATTTTTTTCCAGTTAAAAAAAACACTGATTTTTTCAAGCAGGTATCTTCTTTTTTCCTCTTCCAATAATTTAAAGGCTGTATAATCTGGAATGGCTTTAGAAATATAAGCGATAGCTTCTGTATTGGAATCAATGCTTTCAGGAGTTATCCTTGATCTCAATTCAAGGCCCTGCAGTGATCTCACCCGACTCAAAGCTACATAGACCTGCCCCGCAGTAAAGGCACTACCTGCATCAATGATTGCTTTTTCAAAGGTGAGCCCCTGACTCTTGTGTATCGTTATGGCCCATGCAAGGCGAACGGGATATTGCCTAAACTCTCCTGTTACTATTTCTTTTATTTTTCCCTCCGTTGCATCATACCTGTATTCCAGATTTTTCCAGGTCTCCTTTTCAAGGAGCATTTCTTTCTCATCAGGTATTTCGACGTAAATATCCTCGCCATCAATTCTTGTTACGGTACAAATACGTCCGTTAAAAAAGCGCCTATTGTCAGCCCTATCATTTTTCAGGAACATTAGCTGTGTACCTTTTTTTATAACCAGTGTCTGCTCTGTTGGAAATTGTTTAGGATCAAACTCGCCTGTTATCACAGCATTATATGTATGTGCATCGGCAGAGAGAGATTCTAGCATACTAGCATTGATGGCATCAGCATGGTTATTATGGGTTGTAAGGGTAATATATCCTTCAGGAGCAGTTGTTGACTTTGATGGTTTGTAACACTTATCTAGCAGAGCATAATCTTGTTGGGTCATTTTGTTATTGCGCACATTATTCAAAAGTGCAATAAAATCAGAGTCTTTTTGTCGGTAAATATGGTGTAACTCTATTATAGCCAGAGGATAATCAGTTAAAGTTTTTGATCTGAAAAAGAAGGGAGAAGTATAAAACTGTTGCAATATAGCCCAGTCTTCAGGCTTTACGATCGGAGGTAGCTGCAGTAGATCGCCGATCAGCAATAACTGCACGCCACCAAAAGGCTGCCCGGATCGATTTCTTACCTGTCTTAAGATAATATCTATGGCATCCATCATATCAGCACGTACCATAGATATCTCGTCGATCACCAGCAGTTCAAGAGCCATGAGCAGCGCACGTTTTTCTCGACTGAAATGAATTCCTTCCAAAAGCTCGTTTTCGTACATGCCATTCAAATAATCTTCACCCGACTTCCGGTTTGCTGGTATAAAGGGTTTGAATGGCAACTGAAAAAGAGAATGCAAGGTAACTCCCCCAGCATTGACTGCCGCCACACCAGTCGGTGCTGCAATAACCATTTCCTTTTGTACAGAAGCCTTCAGTTCTTTTAGAAAAGTAGTTTTACCTGTACCCGCACGGCCAGTTAGAAAAATGGATTGATTGGTGTAGTGTATGAAATCGGCTGCAAGAGTTCTTGTAAGATTGTTTTCCATTCGACCAGTTTTATTCAGCTACGCTAATAGCTGCAATCTGCTGTTTTTCCCATTCCCTGAAACCAGCAGGATCATTGAATAATTTTTCCCAGGCGTCATTAAGTATTCTTGACACCGAATTTCCGTGTAGACCCTGCTGTTCAGCATAACTATTCAGATCAATTGACTTACAACCAGCTAATACATTATCCGCAAGTTCTTCAAGAAACTGTTGCGGGAAAACAAAACTGTAGTTTGGCGGGGGTGCATTACCGGCTGCATTCAGAAAATCATCCCATGATGATTTTATCTCTGCCAATTCCTTGGCATGCCCCATTTTATCCAACAGGTAAAATATAGCTCTCATCCTTGCTTCATCCGAAGGATGTGAAGGAGAATCTATATAAACCTGGTTTTTGCCGCTGCTGAGTGTCGTCAGTTTAAGGTTCGTCCATGCATATGCCGGGCCAACAAGGTACACTGCAATAAGATCACAGGTAAATTCCATGATCCAAGTGTCCATCCAATAAGTTAGTTTTTCCCTGAAAAAAGTGATCAACGAAGTTGCTCTCTGCTCATCCACCACACGCTGAATTTCATCAGCATAATAATTTTTAAGTGATTCTTCAATCTTTCCTTTCAGGAATGGAGCGTACTGGTTATAGATAAGATGGCCTATTTCATGAAAGAGATCAGGCAGATTAAGCAGACTACGCTCCTCTCCCGTAGGTACAGCGATAATTTCATAACTTGGCAAAGCCCAGTAATAATTCTCTGAATTACTGATCGTAGTTACAATAGGCGGGTTCTGCAGGCAATTAATTTCATTATATATCCTTTTGATTTTTTTCTTAAAATATTCTTCTGCATCCCCGTAATTGATGATAACCAGATATCGGAAGAGTTCAATGGTTATAAGTTTTTCATAAAAGGTATTATAACGGATCACGTTGTTAGACGCCAGTTTCGTAATTTCCAAATCCCCTGAATTAATTACGAGGGTAACCTCCTTATTTAGATCTAAGAGTAAAGTCTTCGTTTCAAAAAGAAATGCAGGGTCCATCTCCTTACTGATATCTGGTGATCCCAACTCATCAAGCATTTTTTCTATTCTTCCCGTTAGGTCGAAAAAGATCGCTTTAATAAATTTTGTCATCCTCTAGCCGTTCTTAATTTACGAAATAAAATAGTCCTTTCATTGTCCAAAACAGACATGATACTGTCTAGAATACCGATACTTTCTTCAGAAATCGTCTGATCCTTACTGATTAAAGCAATCAGTGATTCTATATCTTCTTTCAGATACTGATTAGTATCCAGCTTTTTTTTATAATCTTCCAGTACCAGTGATGGGATAAAATCAGATTCTATCCGGCCTTCTTCCAAAATCTGCTTAATATTAGTAAGAAAGGATACCAGTATGTCTTTTGCAACAGCAGACTCATCCGAAGAAATGAATAGTTTCGGATACTGGCTTTGACTCGCAGATTCATTCAACAGCTTCCTTTTTTTATAGACTATAACTGAGCTATTGACTTTTTCTGATGTCTCAACCAGCTTCTTATATTGATCTGATAGAATACTTATTTCGCTCATAAAATTCATTTAAATAATTAATACATATTGTCTTCCGTTTCGTCATCTACCATTTCGTTATCGCTGTCATCATCTTCCTCCTCTTCTTCATGGTCACTTGCGGCTGCCAGTGGTTCGAGCAGTGTATCGATGAGTTTAATGGTAATAGGTAAAGCATTACTTCTGTCAGGGGCAGAAAAGGCTAGCATACTTTGGTGAAAAAGATCTTCCATGATGTGGAGAAAATTCAGTTCCCCGGTCTTCAAAGATATATGCAGAGGCTTCGCTGTTCCAGGTATAGGGAAAGGGTATCCTGTATTAAATAAAAAACCTTCTGTACCCTTTATTAGTTTATAGGTCCCGGCTGCAGGATTTTCAAGATGGTTGAAAGAATCCGTTTGCGAAGCTATACGAAAAGGTATAATACTTTGTTTATGTAAATCCACCACACCAGGCTTCAGATTGTCGGCATTTACGATTCCCTCTTTCTCCAGTTCTGTTATCACTGAAGAAAGTGCCCTTTCTTCTTCACCGAAACTCCTGCCGTCTCTTATGATAATAATAGAATTAGGATCCGGTGCATATAGGGGAATATACTGTTTTAACTTTTCATAAATCACCTTATGGATTAGGCCTGCTTTTACCTTCTCTGCACGCTGAGACTTACCCTTTTTTGGAACCTGTTCTGATGCAAAGAAAATCTGCTGTCCGTTTTTAAAGAAAAAAGTAAAGCCTGCATAACGGTCATGTACATCAATACCAATATAGATATCATAGTGTAGGTTTCCTGCCAGGGCAAAAGGCCACTTTCTATTCATCAGTAGGTGCTCAAAAACCAGATTATTCAGGTAAGAGCGAAATTTAGGTTTATGATGTTCAGGGACCCGGTATTCGATCTCCCCTGTTGAAGTAAAGGCCTGAAAAAAATTGCTAATCTTGTATCCGGACACACACTGAACTTTCAAGTCAGGATAAAATTTACTTTTCAATAGGTCATGAAAAATAGTGATCTGTCTTTTGGATCGTATCTTAACATCAGGCAGTACAAATAAGGCAAAACCACTGAGCGCTCCCTGCGCTTTCAATACTTTTTCAATATCCTGTACCTGGTAAACCACAGCTTTAGTTGCATCTGTTTTGTAACGGATAACCTTGAAGTCGACAAAACTTGGTGCAAGTTTTTTTATCTGGAACTCTATATTTCTTTTGATTGCAGCCACTAGGTGCTTATCCATAGATTCAGGAACAATAATGTATTGCTGGTCAAACCCGGATCGGGTAATCACGCCGTTATTCATTAGATACTGCCTACGCTCCGATCCGAAATCACGTAGCTTTATCCCTTGCCCAGATGCACCACCAATACGTAATACTTGTTCTCCATAATATAATAAATTGGGAATCACAAACTGGTTCACCTTTTCACTTACAGGCGCCCGATTAATGAACAATTTTTTACCGTTAAAGGAAAGCCCCTGGAAAAAAGTGCCAATGATCTTACTAATAGTTTCAAAGCGCTTAGATGGATCCTTGATAGAAAATTTATGCAATTGTTTAACCTCGGGGTCATTGGTCTGGTAGAGCATGCGTGCGAGAGAAGAAGCACCGTGGTGCGGTTCCATATAACGTCCTGGGTATTTGTAAAACATGGTAATGTCACCCGGCTTCAGCAATAATTTTGCGTCAAATTTTGCATTACTACCCCTGGAAAGAATATAATCATATACCTTATGTGTTTTGCCATCCGACATGAATTCATGATCCATTATTTTTTTACCAAATCCTACTAGTTCTGCAGTATACCAGTTATCCCAGTTCTGGTAAAGAAATTTGCGGCCCTTGTAATTCCCTCCCTGTGCCAAAGAATTTGATTCGTTGATATAATGACTCAAAGGATGTTTATCAATATATTTGTAAGTAATATCCAGCGCAATACAGAACTGACCATTCTCTAGGCAAAGCAGTTTGTAATTGAAGCCGCCGAAGATTTCGATATTGGAATCTGCATTGGACTGTACGGGTCTTTTCTGGAAAAATTGTGCAGTGCCCAGTTTCCAGAGTTGCGAATTATTCGACAGCTGTCGTCTAATTTCAAAATCTAAAAACTTCAATACCACTTCAAGGTTATCTCCTGCTACTTTACCTGCAGGCACCTTGTACACGTCCGATAAAAGGTGCACATTAACGCTGAAAGGTGCAATATCTATTTTGGTATCTTTCAAAGTACGGTTCGCCGGGATGGCTATAAAAAGTTGCCCGTCCTTATGAACAGCTGCCGCCGGCCCATTGGTTAATGAAGCCACTTTTTGTGCCACTTTCTGCATCTGTCTGTTATAGAGGTCTTCCTTCTTAGGCAGTTTTACTAGATCAGTAGACACTAGTTTATAAGAAAAATCCAATTCATGCAGGTTGGTAACGCTGAATAAATTCAAAGTATGATTTCTCATCGTATTCATTTTCATTTGTTAAAAGATATATACACAAAGGCCTGAAAGAACAAAGCTTACAGGTCGCATCGTTATCAGTGATCCAGTAATCATCAGGGTCTGCATCCTCATATGAAATCTGTAGCAGTGAAAGATCCTTTGCCGTACCGGCGATCTCGTCAGTCATTGCATTGACTATCTCGTTGGAAAACTCATGTTGCTTTACAGTACCCTTTAGCAAATTCACTTCATAAAGACTAATATCGCTGTATTGATAAGGAGCTTTGCCCATTTCGATTCTTTTCAGGTACACCGTGATGCCACAAATAACTAGCTGCTTTGAATAATCAGAAACATAACTTTCTGATAGCTTCCAATCAATAACGACCGGCTTGAAATTATGGTAGGCGATCAAATCGATTTGTGGGCTTACCATAGCTTTCTCTATTTCCACTTTCCAGTTGGTAACGTTAGGAACCAACTGGCTACATTCTTTTAAAAAGGTCAGTAGTAAGCTACCATCCGGCATCTTAATTAGCGGTATATTTTCAACTGCCTGGTAAATGGTTCCGTAAGCCTCGGCCAGTTCAGTTTCTGAATAAGTTTTACCCAGTTCATGTAAGTCTAGTATACAAAATTCATTGTCTGCTTCTGACTTTTTCAGTCCTGCATCTGTATAGGCTTTTGCTTGAGAGAATAGGAACTGATTTTTTGCCATTGTCACCGCAGCTGTAGCAAAAGCAGAAAAGTCTAGCTCTTTCTTATCTCTTATGGATGGAATGATGATCTTTTCCATGAACTTATCGACCACTGAACCCTGCCACATCAATAAATTCTGCATTTTCTTCAGTTCATAGGCCTTACGGCGTTCAGGTACCTTCCGTCCATGAGTCGCCATAACCTGCGCAAAATAATATTTCCTGCCGCATGTCTTCAGCGTATTAATTGTACTATATGACCATCTTACCTTGTTATCCATTTGTATACTTACTTATCGATTTTTCATAAGTTCATCCAAGCGGTTTAAATACCGGTCAAGTGCTTCCTTATTCTGGAAGAGTTCCTTACCACCGGTAGAAGTCTTTGATCTATTCTTAAGGAAAGATTCCCTTGACGGCAGGCTACCCCCCTTTTTAAAGGCTGGTGCCACCGCCTCATAGGAAGCAGTTGAAGATACACGGTGTTGCAGGAGTTCGTAGGTATTGCGTATAGCTTTATCGGCAATTTGAAAAGAAATATTCAGCGTCTCCAACAGCTTTTTAAAAAAAATGATTGGTACATTATTAGTAAAAACTTCATCCCTCTGGAGCTCCATCAACAACGTCTGGGGCAGTCCTGTTTCTTCAGCTAAGCTCACCTTATCAATCTTCTGTTCATCTATGGCATGTGTAATCAACTGCCCGAAGGATGATTGCTGTAATACGTCCTGCAACTCATCAATGAGCTTAATCCGCATAGCTTCCGACATTACAACTACTGGTTCCCCTGCTAGGATCGAAGGCAATTCAGGATGCAGGGCCGTTTCACCAGTATGTGCAGACTCCAGAAAATATAATTTCAAAGCTTCATCTAGGATATCGGCTTGATTGTTTGCGTTCATATTCCAGGTTGATTTAATAGTTTGATCAATTTTTGTTTTGCTCTGTGATATGTCACTTTCAATTGATTGTTTTCAATACCCAGTATTTCCGCAATCTCGTCGTAGGTATAATTCTGAGACTTTAATAAAAGAAGTTCCCTGTCCTTTGAATTAAGTTGCGAGAGCGCTGCATGCAGCGGGCGCATCATCGGTGCTTCAACAGACTCAGAGCGATAATAGTCAGTAAAACTCTGTTGATCCAGCTGCTTTTCAATGGCAGAAGTATTTTCATCGGTATCTAACTGAACAAATTCTGGCGGCGCACTACTTGCATGCTGTTTTCGATATTGCTGGCGCAGAAAATTCAGCAGTACTTTGAACAGGAAATTCTGAAAATGCAGCTCCGATTCAAATTCATACTGTGCTCCCTTTAAGACCATCGCTTCCAGCGTTTGGTAAACAGCCTCCCATGCTCCATCTTCTGACAACTTCCATTTACGAATACAGTAATCATAAAATTTTATTCCATACCTATTGTACAGGCTTTCCAAAGCCCGAGGGTCCTTGTCCCTTAGCTGTGCTATGATGGTTCTATAGTTCACCTAGTCTCTATATTATTATTATGCATTCGGGTTACACAAGATAAAAAAAACTATTTCGAATGCGCTAAATAATTGATTTTCAGCAGTATTTTTAATTAGTTTAAAATACCTTTGCAGGGATGGGACAAAATATTTTTTTAGATACTTCCATATTTGTAAAGGAGAATTTCCTGGAAGGCAAGAGAATTGAGGAGTTTCTACGGCTTTCAAAGGTCGGCAGTATCCAACTCGTTCTTTCACAAATTACGGTCAATGAGATTAAAGCGAGATTCAAAAAGCAAGCAAAAGTTGCTATTGAAAAACACAACCTCTTACTGAATGACCGTGAAATGTCTGTATTAAGGAATGATCTAAAAGAAAGACACAGGTTGGTAAAATTTCCAAAGATCAAAATCATTGCTGCCACTTTTGACACTTTGCTGGACGCACAACTTGCTGAAGCTCGTGCCCTTATTATTCCTTATCCTACTATTGATAGCGGTTTAGTTTTTAAAAAATATTTCGAAGAAATATTTCCATTCAACACTGGTGAGAAAAAAAATGAATTCCCTGATGCATTCGCCTTGATTTCAGTAGAAGAATGGTGCTCAAAAAATAAGACTAGCTGTATTATTTTTTCAAAAGACAAAGATTTCCTAAAATCTAAACCTGCAAGAGGCGTTAATATTGAGGCAGATTATGAAGCATATCTCGATACTTTACTGAAAAACCTTTATAAAGAACGGGTTGACCTTGCAGCAGAACTTTTTAAGAAAAATGATATGCTTATCAATAATGAGTTGACCAAGTGGATAAGGTCTGAAGTGGATGACGATACTATTTATTACGATTTTACCAACAGCTATGACGTACATGATATAAAAGTGAATGCCATCAATATTATTGATAAAGAGTACCAGCTGATTTCGGTCGACGAAGAAATTATTGAAGTTGAAGCAACAGTAACGGCACAGGTAAAAATAACTCTGACTATTGATGATGAAGAAAGCGGTATTTATGATAGTGAAGAAGGTGAAATGCTTTTCATGGAAACAGCAGACTTAGAGATAGAGCAAGAACTAGAAATACCGGTAAATATCGTATTCAACATCATCAATAAAAACGATTATGATGAAAAGTGTGAGATAGTAGAAATCAATAAAGGCAAGCCTATCATATTAGAGCCTGATAGCACTGACTTATATTAAGTAATAAGCTTACGCCGGCTGCCGATTGAATTGATATTTATTCTCTCTTTTTATAAACGCATCCTTTCCTCCTTCCAAGCCAATAAGGATGTCTCTTGTTAACTCATTCTCGATGGTTGTTGGAGTAATTTTCGTAATATGGGTTCTGTCACCTATTTTCAGTATATGAATGAGTTCGGCATCTCCATTAACTACAAAATTTGCATTGTGCGTAGCAAAAATAATCTGTCTATTTTGTTTTGATTTTTTGATCACATCAACTAAATAATTTGCAATTAAATGGCTATCAAGATGCGCCTCGGGCTCGTCGATAATTATAGGTGTATTACCTAATAAGAGTAAGATGACCATTACTGCTGTGCAACGTTGTCCAAAAGAGGATTTTTCAATAGATCTCTTATCATACTGTACATTGATTCTCTTATGGTCAATCCAATTATTGAAAATTCTTATAACTAACAACTTATAGGCCTCAAAATTCGCCCCATTATCAAATAATTCCATTAAGAAAGGCTTGGCAGAGGATTGACTGGAAGAATCCGCAAGAGCTGCAATAAACAACTCTTTAGTAGTAATAGTTTTAGGATTAACAGAAAACAGAACCTCACGTAAAACTCCATCCCCTTTATGCCTACTTTGGTTAATTTTTCCCTCAAATAGTAGTCTGAATTCCGCAAATAATTGGTCTAACGCAGAATCGGTAGCAAAGTCTAAACTTAGACTGATGGGCTTTACTGAGACACTATCTAGATTCTCCAGCACTTCGCTAATTGTCTTAATTTGTTTCCTAACCTCTTTTTCATAAGTAGCAGCTGCCATTTCATGATCTGCTAGCTTGAAGGAATCTATCTTTTTCTGAGTAGCTGCAATTTCATTCGATTTGTTTTGAATATCTATTTCCAGCGCATTAATTTGGATATTGGCATTAGCAATGTCGTTAAGGTTATCTGGAGTAAGTCCTTTAGTTGCTAAATAAGTTCGGAGTTCTTCACGCTTAGTTATTAATTCAACCTCCAACCTTCCTAAATTCTCAAGTGATGAACTGAAATCTATTGCTGCCGTTTCTTGTAGAATTCTCTGAAATTCTGACAACACTTTAGCGATTTCAACACTATAGGCATTGGAAGTTGTATCCTGTTTGAATTCTTCGCTAATCTCCTTTATCCGGTTGATTAATAATTGATATTTAGCTTGTGAATTATTAAGGTCATTGAATGAACTAGTCAACTTCTTAATCTCTTCGTTGATTTTTATATATTCCTCACTACTAAAGGAATCAACAATTTTCTTGTTTGTTTGTAACTCCCTTTTTAACTGATCGAGTTCAGTTTCTAATCTATCGATAGTCCGCCCTTGTATTATATGTGTCTTGAAAACTGCAAGACTGTCTTTTAAGGCCGACTCAGCCTTATTAATCAACCCTTGATCATCTCTTTTTAAAATTCTTAAATAAATAGCATTTGTTAATTTTGCATGATCCCTTGCAAACTCTTCAACTTCATTCTGACTGAAAAATTCAATATACTTCTCCTCTTTATCTTCATCAATAGATACTGCTCCCTGGATATGAATTACATTCCCTTCTTTATCTTTAATTTTTCGTTCTTTAAAAAATTGATTTTGTCCGGGATTCAATTTCTCATGTATTAAATTTAAAATGGTGCTTTTCCCTGTACCTCTGCCCCCAACCACACAGGTAAAATTAGGGCTGAGGCTAATTTCATTTTTGCCACTTAAACAAAAATCTTCTCCTTCAAAAATAGAATCCTCAGGAAAGTCTAAGGATACTTTGTTAAGTCTAATAGGAGGGTTAATTGGTGGATTTTCACCAATGTGTATACGATGTTCGGGTTCAAAAAGGATTTGTTTTAATCCTTCAAATGTCGGTTCTGCTTTAATCCATAAATTCTGCTTTACAACGTATTCACTACAATCATGATTATCGGAACATATTATCATTGGTACGCGATGCTTAATTGCCTTAAAGACAATTTCATTGTAACCTTTTTGATCGCCTTCTTTACCAAGTTCAAAAACATCAATATGGTTTACAACTATATCCACCTTCTGAGCAGTCTTATGTTCCAGGGAATTGGTAATATTTTCAATTGTATTCGTCTTAGTACCAGCATGTATTGTAACAATACCTCCTAATTCGTGTATTAATTTCGAAGTATCTTTCAGGCTACAATGTATTTTCTCATCACCTCCTTTATCCTCTATATCTTTTTTTGTAATTCCACAGCCAGATTGCAATTTTATCCAAACATGATCCAAATCACATTTTTCCGAAAATATTCCGATAAAATGAATTGATTCACTACCTCCTAAGTCAGATCTGAATTCAATTCCAGGTAAAACAGTTATTCTCCCAGCCCCCAATTTTTGCAAATCCCGAATACGGTCGATATCCATAATATGGTGATCTGTTATAGCTACCACAGAAACATTGTTCTTTACAAGTGCGTCTATAATTTCTTGATTTGACAATGATTTTTTTTTGTAATCATGCGAAGCTGGTGTATGAAAGTGAAGATCCCATTTCAACCATTGCGACCCGAGGTCCTGATTAAATGTTATTGGTACCGATTGAGCATGAGGAGGAGTGTTTATTAATGTCGAGCTCGGCGCTGTTGTTTCGATAGTTGGTACACTCTTAATATCACCTTGACTTTTGACTGCTCTGATTTTGTCAACATAATCCGCAGGTAAATTATGTTCTTCAGCTCCCGAAAGGCAATGCTGTTTATAAGACTCGAATGGAAGAAGTTCCTCATTCAAAGCATCGGTATCACCGATATATACCCATGCCTCATATGTATTATTAGCAGCATCAGTAAACAAAAGATTTTCTTCGTTATAACCTTTCCCTAATCCTTCATATTTATCAAGCAAAGGCTTTTGCTGGTCATCTATTTCAAATATAACTCCCCAGACAATGTCATTATCATTTTCTGTTTGCATAATATTAGCTTTTGCAGTTTTATCCTCGCTAGCTTTATTGAAATGCAACTGGTATTTGGTTATGTAGGCAGTGGCAATACTTCTAGCAGAAGAAACTCGGGCAGAAAGTCGTTTGGAATCCATATTGGAACCATAGGCAAATATTAGCATTTGGAATAGGTTTATTATGAACTGTATTAGCTTTGGTTTGACAAGGAAAAGTATAAAGTTACTGTTATTCAGCTAGTCACAACCTCCTTGGAATATTAATATAAATTGCCCTGTGCTATTTTTAAATCTGTACCCAAAGTGAGAAAATATTTCAATGTTAGTCCCCGCCTGGAGAAGTAATAATTGATTAAAGAATAATCACAGTCTAGATGTGTAATGGCTTAATGGTTATCACAGTAGGCCCCGCGGTTGGCCATAACCCTGAACCGAAGTAAATAATCATGAACAATAGAGTGCTAAAAACGGCTTTAAAACATCTACTAGAATGCTCTCACTATTCTACGAAGTTCATTAGTGTTCAAAGGTTTAGGCCCTTCCCCTACAGCTTTAAAGCCTTCGTTTGAAAAACGGAGGCTTTTTTATTTACTGCATATTGAACAGGGAGCGGAAACAGAATTCAATATTAATAATTCCCATCTCCTGCCTTATTGTACAATAATTCTTAACAAGCGCTTTCCGGCCTTTAACAAAATCTTTTTAATATCCACGGCAGCGGCTGCATCTAATGGGTAATGAATGGAAACAATTTTACTACACCATTTAAAACCCCGGTTATGAAAAAAGACCTGCACCTTACCGCCTCAGTAGATCAACCCGAAATGATGGAAAACATCATCGGGCAACTTGCCGCCCGGGAACATACAAGCAGTCATTCAAACAACCTGTTGCTTCCTTCCTGGAAAGCCGTTGATACTTCTTCCGTTGAATCGTATATCAGCGGACGGATTGAATTCGACTACAACGAAACGCAGCGGATCCGGATTCCATATATTACAAGCTTCCTGTTTTGCTGCACCACACTCAGAAAAAACGAATACGCACTCCACTGGAGTGTATCTCTCAGCTGATTCAGCGCCGCGGCAGGCCGGATCACTATTTCATCGTGATCTTGTATACCGACTTTGAAGAATATTTTTTCCCGGGCTGTAAAATAGTGGAGGGAAACTGGGGATGGTTGGGAGAATCCGGGAAGTGCTGTGTTTCCAGGCACAGGGCACCGTATTTATTAACTGCCTTGCCGTCCCGGTTGGTAAAACTTCCATTGAGGAGGTTGCCGGTGTAGAGCTGCAGCCCGGGTTCGGTGGTAAAGACTGATAACTGCGGACTTCCGGAAGGTCCTGCCAGCAAGGCTGCAAAGGAAAAGGCTGTACCGTTCTTATTCAGTACAAAATTATGGTCATACTCTTCTTCCGACCGGGCCAGCATGTCTTTAATGGGTGCCGGGTTACGGAAGTCAAATGCCGTGGCAGCAACGGGTATTACCTCACCGGTAGGTATCTGGTCTTCATTCAAAGGAGTGTAGCTATCCGCATTCAGCTGCAGCGAATGATCCAGCACCGGCATTTCCACATCGCCCGATAAATTGAAATAACAATGGCTGGTGAGGTTCACCGGCGTGGGTTTGTCGGTTGATGCTGAATAACCGATGATCAGCTCATCATCATCGGTGTAGGAAAATTCTGCGGTTACTTCCAGGTTGCCGGGATACCCCTCTTCCCCATCGCGGCTGAAATAGCTCAGCGACAGAACAGGAATATCTTTTTCAATAATGACGGCATCCCAGATTTTTTTATCAAAGCCACGGTCACCTCCGTGCAGGTGGTTCTTGCCGTCGTTGCAGGCAAGTACATAGTTCGTTCCATTGATGGAAAAATGCCCCCTTGCAATGCGGTTGGCATAGCGGCCGGCAATACATCCGAAGTATGCACTGTCGTTGATGTATTCCTGCAGGTTATCGGACCCGGCAACGATGTTTCTTTTTTTCCCCCCGGCCTCATTGATGATCCAGGAGGTGATGGTACCTCCGTAGTTGATCACAGAAACACGGTTGCGCTTTGCATTTTCCAATGTAAAACGCAGGATTTCCTTTCCCTCGTGTATTCCAAAAATATCTTTTGTGATCCTGTTCATGTACTTAGTCTTGGTAATTCAGTTTTTCGTCCGGGTACAGTGAGCGATAGATGCCCAGCTCCAGTCCACGCAATTCGGCCAGTCCACGCAAGCGCCCGATGGCGCTGTACCCGGGGTAGGTTGTTTTATCCAGGTCGTCCAGCATCTGGTGGCCATGATCGGGCCGCATGGGTATTGAAACATTCCGCCGCTTCATCATCTGCACCACTTCTTTCATTACCGCATACATATCGGTATCGCCGCCTAAATGATCGGCTTCATAAAAATTTCCTTCGGCATCACGCTTTGTGTTGCGCAGGTGAAGAAAATGAATGTTGTCGGAAAACCGCTGGATCATACTCACCAGGTGATTATCGGACCGGGCCCCGAATGAGCCCGTGCAGAAACACAACCCGTTGGCCGGTGAAGGTACTGCCCGGAGCAGGTCCAATGCATCCTGTTCTGTACTAACCACCCGCGGCAATCCCAATACGGGATATGGGGGATCATCCGGATGGATGGCCATCTTCAACCCGCATTCTTCAGCCACCGGCACCACCTGCTTGAGAAAATAAAACAGGTGCTGCTTTAATTGCTTAGCGTTAATGCCTTCGTAGGTTACCAGCGCTGCCAATACCTGTTCAGGAGTGAAAGCATCATCACTGCCGGGTAACCCAAGCATGGCATTGCGGAAAATCTTTTCCCTTTCTGCCTCATCCATAGCTTCAAAGCGTAGGGTTGCTTTTTCTATTTCCACCGATGAATAATCAGCAGCGGCCCCCGGGCGCTTCAGTAAAAAAAGATCAAAGGCAATAAATGCAGAGCGCTCAAAATACAGGGCCTTACTTCCGTCGGGCATGGTATAGGCAACATCGGTTCTTAACCAATCCAGAACGGGCATGAAATTATAGGTTACCACTTTCAGCCCGCAGGAAGCTACATTCCGTAAACTGGTTTTGTAATTTTCAATAAACCGCAGGTAATCGCCGGTTTGTTTTTTTATGTCTTCATGTACCGGCAGGCTTTCAATGACGGTCCAGCTGAGCCCGGCTTCTTCGATCATTTTTTTTCTTTTACTGATCTCTTCCACCGTCCACACATCACCCACGGCAATATGATGCAATGCTGTTACCACGCCTGTGCACCCTGCCTGGCGGATGTGCTGCAGGCTCACTGCATCGTGGGGGCCGTACCAGCGCATGGTTTGTTCCATCATCATCGGAATGTCATTTATTATTGTAGTCCTGCACTATATTCAGTGAACGCAGATTTTTTATTATACCCGGCATCAAACAAGGTTGGGAAATCGATCTTCCCGCTTTGTACAATCCAGCTGTCGGCATCCGTAAGGTTCCAAACGGTTAATCCCCACCGCTGTGCTGCCGGTACATTTCTGAAATACGACTCGGCAATATACCTGAACTTCTGTGCCTGCTGATCGTACAATGCCGTGGTGGGGGTAAACGGGCTGGCGCTGGAGGGGTTGATGCGTACGTCTATTTCAGACACATGCACCAACAGCCCGGTGGCTGCCAGTTTCTGAAACATATTATCAATGCCTGCATTACTGGTGTTGATATTGATATGCATCTGGGTACCCACACCGTGTATGGGAACCGACGCCGCTTTCAGTTCATTGATGATCTTGATTACCGAATCCAGTTTGCGGCTGTCATACTCGAGGTTGTAATCGTTGATGAATAATTTTGCTGCCGGATCTGCCGCATTGGCCCAGCGGAAGGCATCGGCAATGTAATTTCTGCCCAGCTGATCGGCCCAATAAAATACATCGCTTCCTGCCGGCGAGTTGGCGCTGGTACGCAGGTCGCCGGTTCCATCCACCACCACTTCATTCGCCACATCCCAGCCGGTTACTTTTGTTTTATACCGGGTAACCATGGTGGTAATCCAGTTCTGCAAGGCACTGTTTACCTGTGCGGCGCCGGAGAGTGAACGGAGATAAGTACCGTTGTTGTTCTGGTGCCATGCCAGCACGTGCCCGAAAACACTCAGCCCGTTGGCCTGGGCAAGGTTCACAAAATCATCGGTCCGGGAAAACTCATACGTACCATCGTTCTTTACATTGGCACCATGTTTCATCTGGTACTCGGCTGTAACCCGGTCGAACTGCGTTTTGATAAGTCCCGAATAACTCAGGTTGTTTTTAAAGAGGTCATAACTGATACCGACGCCTACCGGCGGTGTGGCCAGGTTTTTCAGAATAACCGTTGTGGTTCCTCCACCACCACCTCCCCCGGTGCCCCCACCTCCTGTTGAGGTACCACCCGATTTACTGCAGGCAGAAAACGATACAAGGGCCAGCAAAACAACTAAATTGTACCATTGCATTCTTATAATCATCACAGGTTGATCTTTTGATTGGCGGCAGCAGCCGTTCATTTATTTAGGGTCAGTTTAGTATTGTCTGTTTTGTCAGAAGCCGTTCCCACCATAATAGTGAAATCTCCGGGTTCTGCAATCCATTTCATGTTTACATCATAGAAAGAAAGCATCTCTTTGTTGATGGAAAAGCTTACGGTTTGCGACTGACCCGGGTCGAGCCATATTTTTTTAAACCCCCTCAGTTCTTTCACCGGCCGGGTAACAGAAGAATAGTCATCACGTATATATAATTGCACCACTTCGGCTCCCTTCCGGCTTCCGGTGTTCTTTACGTCCACGCTTACCGTTACCGTTCCATCCATTTTCATTTGTGCAGAAGACAGTTTCAGGTTGCTGTACCCGAATGTGGTATAGCTGAGGCCGTGGCCAAAAGCAAACAGGGGACTGACTGTAAAACCAAGATTGTATCCCCTGCGTGCAGATGGTTTATAATTATAATAGGCGGGAATATGCCCGGTTGTTCTTGGAAACGAGATCGGCAGCTTGCCGCCCGGATTAATTTCTCCAAAGAGCGCATCTGCCATGGCATAACCGCCTTCCTGGCCCAGGTACCAGCACTGCATTACGGCAGGTACCGCTTTTACCAGGTCGCCGATGCTTAATGGCGGGCCACTGTTTACAAATGCACAGGTTGGTTTTCCAAGTGATGTAATTTCTTTGATCAGTTCTTTCTGCCCGTTCAGCAATTCCAGCGAGGGAAGATCTCCGAGGTGTTCGGTTCCCCAGCCTTCGCGGCTCATGCTTTCGTTGCCGCCCACAAACAGTACCACCACATCTGCCTGCTTTGCCACTTCCACAGCTTCGGCAATCTTTGCTTTTACATCGCCGTTATCGGCCAGGTTGATGGTGTCGGCAAACCAGTTGTTCTTGTCCGTAAGCTTTACGCCTTCTGCATACAATACTCTTATGCTGCTGCCATATCTTTCTTTGAGGGCCTGCAGCGGGGAAATGCAAACCCGTGGCTTGCTTGAATAACCGCCCAGCAAACATTTATCGGCATTGGGCCCGATCAGTGCAATCGTTTTTACTTTGTTTTTATCCAGCGGTAAAAAATTATTATCGTTTTTCAGCAACACCATGGCTTCCTGCGCTGCTTTATATGCCACGGCTCTTTTTTGTGTACTGCCTACAATTTCTTCGGCCTTATCCGGGTCAACATAAGGATCATCAAACAAACCCAGTCTGAACTTGGCAATGAGTATTCTGGTTACTGCCGCATCCAGTTCAGCCATGCTGATCTTTCCTGCATTCACGTATTTTTTGAGATTTACAAATCCATCCGGGTCCGGTGTTTCCAGGTCGATGCCGGCTTTGAAGGCCAGGTAGCCGGCTTCATCATAGGAAGGAGTTACTTTATGCAGGGTGCTTACATCCCTTATGGCAAAGTAGTCAGACACCACCACCCCGTTAAATCCCCATTCCTTCCGCAGGATATCGGTAAGCAGGTGTTTGTTGATGTGTGCCGGCAATCCCCACAGTTCATTATATGTGGCCATCACGTTCATGGCTTTGCCTTCCTGCACGGCTGCTTTAAAGGATGGAAAGAAAACCTCTCTTGCCGTGCGTTCATCGATATTGCTGGGCGATACATTAATGCCGCCTTCACTTTGTCCATGTATGCCGAAATGTTTCAGCGTGGTGGCCACGTGTTTTTTATCGAGGTATACCTCGTTGCCCTGGTATGCTTTTATCTGTGCCACGGCCAGGCGGGATACCAGGTAAGGGTCTTCGCCCATGGTTTCTTCTGTACGCCCCCAGCGTGGATCACGGGTAATGTCCACCACCGGTGCCAGTACATGATGACCTCCTCTTGCCCTTACTTCTTCAGCCACATTGGAAAATATTTCTGTCATCAGGTTTTCATTCCAGGTGCTGGCCAGCCCGATCGGGATGGGGAAGTTGGTGGCGTCCTGTGTTTGCTGCCCATGCAGGGATTCTTCATGCGTCATCACCGGGATGCCCAACCTGGTATTTTCTACAAAGTATTTCTGTATCCTGTTGTAGAGCTGGGCAGCCTGTTTGGGATGATAGCCCGAGCTGTTGGGGCCGGCATTTTCATTCAACCGCCCCAGCTCACCCAACCCGTTCTTCAATGCGTCTTTTGCCCTGGCTTCATCAAAGTCACCCTGCGCATTCAGTATCCGCGACTTTTGTATCCACAGGCATTGTGTCTGCATCACTTTTTCATCCAGGGTCATCAGGCTTACCAGGTTCTTTGCCCTTGCTTCGGGAGAAAGTTTTTTGTTTTTATACGCCGGCGTTTGCGCCTGTGTAAAAACAAAAGAGCCAACACAGCAAAGCAGCAAACAGGATCTCAATAATTTCATACTACATGTTTATTTTGCTATTCCCAGCGGAGAAAAATAAATAAATACCGACACGATGATGGCTACCACAACCAGCGAAAGGATTACATCCTTCGAATTCCAGCTGGCCCGGCTGGCCGCCCTGTCTTCGGCCACGGTGGTGGCGAAGGTGAGACCACGTATCTGCTCTTCGGCCGGTTTGGGTGTAAGCAGGCTTACCACCACCATTACCACTACCGAGAACAGGAAAAGGTAAATACAGAAATACAGGAAGTTGATGGTGGCAAAATCGTACAACACCCCGCTGAGGTCTTTTTTAAACAGTTCGAGTGTGAGTTTGATAAGTCCCAATACAAAGCCCGCCACCATGGCAGAGTAGGCTCCTTTTGCATTGAGGCGTTTGAAGAATACGCCCAGCAGGAACACCGCTGCAATCGGCGGTGCCAGGTACGACTGCACGCTTTGCAGGTATTCGTATAAGGTGTTGGAAATTCTTCCCATCAATGGGATCCATACCATGCCGAGCAGTACCACCACGCCGGTGGCGATGCGGCCTACTTTCACCAGTTCTTTATTATCCGCTTCGGGTTTCATCTTCTGGTAAATATCCATGGTGAACAAGGTAGAGCAGGCATTGTATACCGATGCCAGCGACGCCATCAGGGCAGCCAGCAATCCACCGGCCAGTAATCCCCGTAATCCCATCGGCATGATCTGTTCCACCATGGCCGGAAATGCGGCGTTGTAATCGGTTTGTCCGTCGGCATTCAGCGGCAACTGCAGTTCACCCCGCTGGTGAAGCACAAAAGCGATGAGGCCCGGAATGAGGAAGATAAAGAATGGCAGCAGTTTCAGGTAGGCGGCAAAGATGGTTCCCCTTCTTGCTTCCTGTTCATTTTTACCGGCCAGGCATCTCTGCACAATGTGCTGATCGGTACACCAGTACCAGATACCTACAATGGGCGAGGCAAACAAAATACCCAGCCAGGGAAAATCAGGATCGCTGAGCGGACGGAACATATTCAGTTTCTCCGGTGGAATGGCGGCGATCATGCCCTTCCATCCACCTACTTTATCAAGGCCTATATATAATAATACCGCCGAACCGATCAGCAACACAAATGCCTGGATGGCTTCGGTGTACATAACGGCGTGCAGGCCGCCGAACACGGTGTACACACCCGTTACCACCACCAGGATGATGGCGCCGGTCCAGAAGTCAACGCCCAAAATTTGGTTAAACACCAGGGCGCCGGCAAAAATGGTTACCGATGCTTTGGCAATTACATAACTCAGCAGCTGGATGATGGATAATAGCCGTCTTGCTTTTGCATTGAATCTTTTTTCCAGGAACTCGGGCATGGTGTATACATTGCTGCGCATGTAAAATGGCACAAACACCCATCCCAGTATCAGTACGATCCAGGAATGCAGTTCGTAGTGACCCATGGGTGTTCCCTTTTGTGCAGCTACTCCGGCCAGCCCTACAATATGTTCCGAACCTACATTGGATGCGAGGATAGAAGCCCCGATCACCCACCAGCCGAGATTGCGGTTGGCAAGGAAATAATCGGTGGGCGAATCTTTGCTTTTGCGGATCGACCAGATGGAGATACCTGCAATGATGAGCATGTACAGGATCAGAAAGATCCAATCAATTGTTCCAAGTAAGTTCATACAAGTTGGTTTTAGTTATGAGTCGTTATTAGATAAACCGGTTGATGATGTTTTCCATGTACTCCTGCCTTCCGCTGCGAATAGCCGGCTCGCCGTTTTCCACTGCGTAGGCCCGCAGGTCTTCGAGTGATAATCTGCCGGCTTCGTATTCTTTTCCTTTGCCACTGTCGAAAGAAGCGTAGCGTTCAGTTCTGATTTTTTTATAGTCGGATTTCTGCAGGATGTTATCAGCAATGATCAGTGCACGGGCGAATGAATCCATGCCGCCGATGTGTGCATGAAACAGGTCTTCCATATCGGTGGAGTTGCGACGGATCTTCGCATCGAAGTTAATGCCGCCGCCGTTGAAGCCGCCTGCTTCTAAAATAACCAGCATGGCTTCGGTGAGTTCATTGATGTTGTTCGGAAACTGGTCGGTATCCCACCCGTTCTGGTAATCGCCGCGGTTGGCGTCCATGCTGCCCAGCAGGCCGGCATCGGCCGCCACCTGCAGTTCGTGCTGGAAGGTATGCCCGGCCAGCGTGGCGTGATTCACTTCAATGTTCAGGCTGAAATCATTCAGCAGGTCGTATTGACGCAGGAAGCCGATCACGGTTTCACAATCGTAATCGTATTGATGCTTGGATGGCTCACAGGGTTTTGGTTCGATGAAGAATTTTCCTTTGAAGCCGTTCTTTCTTGCATAGTCTTTGGCGGTATGCAGGAAGCGGGCAAAATGTTCTTTCTCCCGTTTCATGTTGGTGTTGAGCAGGCTCATGTATCCTTCCCGCCCGCCCCAGAAAACATAATTCTCCCCGCCCAGGGCGATGGTTGCATCCAGTGCCGCCTTCACCTGTGCACCGGCATGCGCCAGCACGTGAAAGTCGGGGTTGGTGGCAGCGCCGTTCATGTACCGCCTGTTGGAGAACAGGTTGGCGGTACCCCATAATAATTTTACACCGCTGGCGTCCTGTTTTTCTTTCAGGTAAGCCGTGATGGCTTGCAAGCGTTTTTCATTACCGGCCACATCGTTGGTGTACTCTACGGCATCTACATCATGGAAACAATAAAAAGGCAATCCCAGTTTGGTGATGAATTCAAAAGCAGCATCTGCTTTGTCCTTTGCCTTTTCCACGGCATCGGTTTTTTTATCCCAGGGAAAAATATGCGTGGGTTCGCCAAAGGGATCGGCGCCGCTGCCCACAAAGGAATGCCAGTAGGCACAGGCAAAGCGCAAATGATCTTTCATGGGTCTGCCTGCCACCAGTTTGTTTTCATCGTACCAGCGGAATGCCAGCGGGTTGTCTGTTCCGGTTCCTTCGTATTTGATCTGCGGAATACCTTTAAAAAATTCGTTTTGTCCGGTTACAATCTTCATCTTCTCGTTTTTTGGTTAAGCTAATTTGATTAATTCATTTTCCATACTGCCCAGCTTTTCGTGTAAGAACTCTTTCCAGTTTTGATAAAGTTCTTCATAGGTATTATTATTCCCCGGCTCAACGGAGCCGGTTGGTTTACGTTTACTGAATGCTTCGGTGGTGTTTTTAAAAATACCGGCGCCGATGCCGGCACCGACGGCTGCACCATAACTGCCATCGCCTTCATAAAATTCCACGGGCACCCCGGTGCTGTTTACAAATGTTTGGGTAAATACATCACTCAGGAAGAGGTTCGATCTTCCTGCCCGGATGATAGCGGGGTGCATGCCGTTCTCCCTCATGATATCAAAACCATAGCGAAAGGCAAAGGCAACACCTTCCTGAGCGGCCCTTACCAGGTGTGAATCGGTATGAATATTAAAATCGAGACCCCGCAAATGGGCGCCCACCATTTTATTATTGAGCATCCGTTCGGCGCCGTTGCCAAAAGGCAGTGCCAATAACCCATTGGAGCCGGGTGCTACCGCCGAAGCGGCATTGTTCAGTTCCGGGTACGAACGGTTGGAACCCACCAGGTTTTTCACCCAGCGGTTGAAGATGCCGGCGCCGTTGATGCATAATAATATACCGATCCGGTTCTTATTGCTTTGATGGTTTACGTGTGCAAAGCTGTTGATCCTCGATTGCTGGTCGTATTCCAGTTGATCGCTTACGCCATAGATCACACCGCTGGTGCCGGCCGTAGCTGCCACTTCGCCCGGTTCACACACATTCAATGAAAGGGCGTTGTTGGGCTGGTCGCCGGCTTTATAGGAAACAGGAATGCCCGGCCTTAATGACAACCGGGTTGCCACGTTGTCTTTTAAAACACCGTGGGGAGCAAACAGGGTGTTCACGGTTGGAAACAATGATGAATCAAACCCGAAATAATCCAGTATATCTTTTGAAATATTGTTACTGCGAAAGTCCCAGAAAATGCCTTCGGAAAGAGCAGAGGCACTGGTGGTGATTTCACCGGTAAGTTTCATCGAGATAAAATCGCCGGGCAGCATTGCCTTGCTGATCTTTTCGTAAATGGCAGGTTCATTTTCTTTTACCCAGGCAAGTTTGGATGCGGTGAAATTTCCGGGCGAGTTCAGCAGGTGATACAAACATTTTTCTTTGCCGATGTTTCCGAATGCTTCTTCGCCAATTTCCACGGCCCGGCTGTCGCACCAGATGATGGAATTGCGCAGCACGTGCTGGTCTTTATCCACGAGAACCAGTCCGTGCATCTGGTAAGCGATGCCGATGGCTGCAATATCAAGCGGGTTATACCGGCCGGCTGCATGGCATTTGAGGATGGCCTGCTTTACGTTTTCCCACCAGCCGTCGGGACTTTGTTCTGCCCAGCCGGGATGCAGGGAGATGATGTCTGTTTCTGTTTCGGGGTATTGAACAGAGGCAAGGATTTGCTGTGCTGCTGCATCGAGCACAGTAACTTTTACTGAAGAAGTACCTAAGTCGATCCCTAGCAGCAACATGTCTTGTATATGATTATTAAATTTATTTAAATCAAGTGATGAAATCTAAAACAAAAAGAAGGGTGGGAAAACCACCCTCCCTTTAACGACTGCATATATGAGAAAACTAACTGCTCTGAAATTGACTTTCTCATCACTGTTTCCCGTTAGTACCCGGGATTTTGTGGATATGGAGGTCCTTCGGTAACCCTGTTTATCTGGTCTTGAGGGATCGGCCTCAGCATGAATTCAGTTTTTACATAAGCACCTGCCTCGGTAGGGTTCCAGGCCTTCACACGGGTTACTAATGTTTTTGTACGTACCAGGTCCAGCCAGCGCATCGATTCTCCATAGAACTCACGGGTGCGTTCATCTAGGATGAAATCCAGTGTTACATCGCCTGCGGTGATCAACATGGCAGCTTCTGCAGTGGACTGCGTTTGACCGGCCGGGTACATATCACCGGTTGTGGTGGAAGGATAACAGGTTGGTGAACCTAATGCACAGCCTGGTGCATAAGGGGTATTCGTACGATAGGCTGCTCTTCTTCTTACCACATTGATCATGTCGGCTGCATTCTGTAATTGCCCCAGTTTGAAGGCGGCTTCTGCCGCTATCAGGTAAACATCAGAAAAACGGGCCACAATGGTCGGCCTGTAAGACGGGTCATTCTGATTAACCCTTCTTGGATCCGCCAGCTTTTTCATGTACGGAAAGATAATATTGTTCTGAAGGCTGGGGGGAACAAGGATTCCTTTAAAAGGTCTTGCACCAACATTCTGCGGAGCACCAGCAATTTCAACATCCGGGAACCAGATAGCGGTATCAACCCCCGCCTGCAATTGCCCCCGTGTTCCGGTTACACTTGGACCGGAATATGTGCCAACGACAACCTGGCTTCCGCCACCACCAGTTCCACAGTTGGCAAGCCATACTGTCTGGAATGTTTTATCATAGCGGGAATCAATTCCCCTGTTCACAAATGCCTGGTCCAGCAGGTAACTTTTACCCGCATTGGGACCGGTTGTCAGCCTGGGGATGTTCGGGCGGATACGTGTATAGGGTCTTCCGAACTGAACATCCCGGTTGATCATGGTTGGACCGGAACTGGCCAGTACACCTGAAGCATTTACGGTGGTGTTAACACCTAATACACCGGGTGCATTGAAGAGACCCATCCATGGGCTAACATTAATGAAATCTCCGCCTGATTGTCCGCCGCCCGGATTATAGTATCCATATTTCGGATCATTGGAGTGGTCAACTACAAAAATGGTTTCTTTCCCATAATCGTTATCCAGTTTGAGTGCGTCGTTGTAATTCTGCCACAGGTCCAGCCCGTAGATAGCTTTGTTATTGATCAGGTCAGTAGCTGTATTGTAGGCCAGCTGGAAATCGGCATTTGAATTATTCTGCCATCCCCTGGTGAGATAAACCTTTGCAAGAAGCCATTTGGCAGCACCGGCCGTGGCCGCCTTACCCAGGAAAGGTGCCGTAGGCTGGTTCGGAAGGTTTCCAATGGCATCATTGAGGTCTTTAACAATCAGTGCATACACATCATTGGGAGCCGCAGGAGCCGCTGCGAGTGAGGGTTCTGTAATAAACGTTGTATTCAGTGGGATATTGCCATATGTCTGAAGCAGGTAGAAATAACAGAATCCACGCAGAAATTGTGCATGCCCGAGATAGGCTTTTAAGGTAGCCGCATCTAGTCCCTGAACCTTGGGGCCCAGTTCGAGAATACCATTTAGTGCATTGATGCTTGCATAAAGATTAAAGCCCCCGCTGAAATCACTGCCGGTGATACCGTTATAGGAGAATACGCGGGGATTGCCGGCGCTGGCACCCATCAGGTGTTCATCGGTTCCTGCCATTTGGTTGATGGTGAACCCCTCTGTTCCCCAGGACTTGCGGAGATCATTATAAACACCGGAGATACCACCCAGCAGGCCTTGCGGGGTAGAAAAGGCGGCCGGAGTAACGTTTGATTTGGGATTCTCTTCGAGGATCTTTTTGCAACCGTTATTCGTTAATAACATAACCCCAAGCAGCAATACATATCCCGGTGTGATGTTTTTTATAAGTTTCATATATGAAGATTTAAATAGTGTTTAGAAGTTAAGATTTACACCAAAGATGAATTGCCTGGTAGCCGGGTTATTCGCATTTACGGTGATCTGGCGTCCAACGGTTCCGGCCTCATTTGTTCCCTGTGCACGGATACCGCCTCCGTATCCGTTTCCTTCCGGATCAGGTCCATACCCTTCTTTTACGAAAGGAGACCATACCACGAATGGGTTCACAATGGAAATATATGCTCTGAATGAACTTACACCCACCCTTCCGAGGATATTGTTCGGGATCTCATATCCAAGATTAATGGCCCTGCATTTGATGAAAGAACCGTCCACATAAGTAAGGGTGGAACTGTATTGCGGAGTTCCTGAAGCATCGGGTTGTGGAAATTTATTGGTGGGGTTGGTCGGTGTCCAGTAATCCACTTTCAGCTGGTTGTTGCGGCCGGTGAGGAACCAGTTGAATCCAGTGAAATTGGCGCCGCCTGTTTCACTGGACAAATAGGGAACCACCACTTTCATTCCAACCCTTGCATACATGCTGATGGAAAAATCAAACCGCTTGAATTTTACCGTATTTGATAAACCCATTTCAAACTTGGGCTGAAAATTTCCAACGATCACACGGTCATCGGGAGTGATTTTTCCATCGTTGTTCACATCACGCAGTCGGATGTCGCCCGCTTTCTGAACGGGAGATGTTTGTGTTGACAGGCCAGGATCCCCGGTTTGCCAAATACCGATCTTTTCATAGTCATAGATCACGGTAATTGGCTGACCAACAAACCAACCATTGCCTATATCATTCTGCTGATTGGCATTTGCCAATTGGGTTATTTTTTCGCGGTTAAAGAAATAGTTGAACTCTGTTGACCATTCAAATCCGTTGGATCTCCTGATGTTTATACTGTTTATAGTAAGTTCCAGGCCGCTGCCTTTTGTTTTACCAAGATTCTTAACAATGGTTGTTCCGCCCTGGCTGGCTGGCAGCTGAAGCGGCAACAGGATATCTTTTGTTTTCTGGCTGTATACCTCAATACTGCCGGTTATCCGGTTGCGGAGTACCGCAAAGTCCAACCCAAAGTTGAATTGCGAAGTGCTCTGCCATTTAAGTGTTTTATTAGGCAACGCACCGATTGTATAGGCTCCCTGTTGTCCGCCTGTTCCCTGTCCGTAGTTGTAAGCGGCAGAGCTCAGGCCTCCCAATGTTGCATAGGGGTTGATTCCCTGGCTGGCAGCCACCCCCCATCCCACGCGGAGTTTAAGGTTGTTTATGAAGGTCAGTTTGTTGGCCATGAATTTTTCACTCATGATGTTCCATGCAGCCGCTAAAGCAGGATAGGTATAATACTGTTTACCTGGCGACAGAACAGAAGAACCATCCCTTCTTACGGTGGCAGTAAGGCTGTAACGTCCGTCATAACCATAGGTCAAACGACCCATATAAGAGATGAGACCTCTTTCCCAGAAATAGTTACTGCCGGGAGAGCCTGCATTGACACTGGCAGCCTGGTACAGGTCGGCATTCTGCATATAATCGAACGGAATTCCGATACCACTCGCAAATGAACTGGTTGACTGTGATTTTTGAACACTGTAAAGGGCGGTTAAACCGATATTGTGTTTTTTATAGGTCTTATTATAGAATAAAAGGTTTTCAATGGTATATTGCCAGAACTCTGTATTACGAACGTTCCCATTGGATTGCGTCTGGCTGAGTGCCGAGTTCACAAAAGTGCCTGGACCTGAGTATCCATCGGCCTTATCCTGGTAGAAGTCGAGGCCTATATTTATCCTGTATTTTAATCCTTTGATGATGTCCACTTCGCCGTACAGGCTGTTGAATGTCCTTAGTCTCCGGTTACGTGCCAGGATGGCTTCACTTCTTGTTTTTAAGGTAAGCGGGTTGAACAGGTTGTCGGTTGAACCGGTCAGGATCTGCAGGTTCACACTTCCATCCGCGTTATAGGGTGAAGCCAGCGGGGTGATCCTCATCAGTCCATTGGTAACACCGCTTCCGCCGGGTGTATTTTGATAGCTCACAGAATTGTTGGTGGTAAGACCGATCTTGATCCGGTTGCTTACCTGGTGGTCCATCGCACTGCGTATGCTGAATCTTTTATAATCCTGTTTGGGAATAATACCGCCCTGGTAAAAATACCCGAAGCTCATCGAATAGCGGCTTTTATCGGAGCCTCCATTTATACCTAAATTATGGTTGGTGATGGGTGCATTCTGATATATCAGGTCCTGCCAGTCGGTAGATACCCCTGCAGTCAACGCAGCCTGTTCGGCCGCAGACAATGGCCATGGCTGAGTGCCCGGGGTTGTGCCATGCCCGGCTGCAGCATCCAGTTTAAATTGTGCATACTCTGATCCATTAAATACACGAAGCTGCTTCATGATTTTAGAGACACCATAATAAGCAGAATAGTTGAATGTTACTTTTCCGGTTGTGCCTCTTTTGGTAGTAACCAGGATAACACCCCCGGCGCCCCTTGAACCATAGATAGCGGTGGCAGAAGCGTCTTTCAGGATCTCAAGATTGGAAATATCATTGGGGCTGATGTCATTCAGGTTGCCTGAATAAGGTATTCCATCCACCACGATCAAAGGAGCATCTGCCTGGTCGGCAGCAGCAGCTTCTGTTGAAAATGTTGAGCCCGTAACACTGTTGGGCTGTGTGTTCTGCACCATCGTTCTGTTCCCTCTTATTCTTATTTGTGACCCGCCACCCGGCACAGCGCTGGTGCTTGTGATATTTACACCGGCAGCATGACCTTTCAACTGATCGATGACATTGTGTGAGGCTGTTTGTAACAGTGTTTCGGAAGTTACTTTGGAAATCGCACCGGTTACATCTCTTTTGCGTTGCGTACCATAACCAACCACTACTACCTCACCCAGGTTTGTTTCGGAAGAAGCTAAGGTGATGTTGATCGTTTTCCGGTTATCCACCCTTACTTCCTGCGGGGCGAAACCAACCGAAGTGATCACCAGCGTTCCGTTGGAAGGTACGGTGATCTCGAAATTTCCCCCGGCAGCAGTACTTACTCCCGTATTGGATCCTTTGATCACGACAGAAGCATTCAGAACCGGGTTACCCGATACATCTGCCACACGGCCTTTGACCGTAATACTATTCTGTGCAAATGCAGGGTGATGAAATAAGGCCAGGGCAATGCCTAAAATAGTGAGGCATTTGGCCGGCAAGCTGGTAAGAAAAATTGTTTTGGCAAACCTCTTCATAAGTTTTTGTTTAATTATTTAAAAGAGTTTTTAGCACTCCCGGAAAGGGAGCGATGGCAATCGATGTAGTTTTCAAAAAGGAAGGGATCGTATTGGTGGCTGTATTTAAAAAAGGGAAAGAGGAAAGGCACCTGCTGTAACACACCCACATGAACAAAGGATAAAATGGGAAATTTTGTAAGCATTCAAGTCAATCGTTGGTTTGGTAATAGCAATCAAAAAGCCGGTTGGCTATGCTAATATAGAGAAGTTTTTTAAAAATGCAACCGATTGCAAAAAATATTTTTTATCCTGGGGGTTTTTCATGCCCGGACTAAACTTTTGAAAGAAGCCTGGTTACTATTCGAAGATCGCTTCGTGTACAACCCCTGATTTCAGGGGTATACAGGGGAATAATTATGATTTGCCACCTTGATTTTAAATAAGATTTCCTACTTTTATGGATACATCAGTAGTCAAAATACAATGTAACCGATTGCATATGAAAGTCAAAAAAGAGGTCACTATTTACGATATAGCGCAAAAATTAAGCTTATCATCAGCCACGGTCAGCCGGGCCCTGCAGGATCATTCTGCCATCAATAAAAACACCCGAAAACGCATACAGGAAGCGGCCAAGGAAATGGGCTACCGCCATAATAATTTCGCCAGCAGCCTCCGCAAACAGAAGACAAATACCATCGGTGTAATCATTCATGAGTTGAACAGTAACTTCATCACGTCTGTTCTTTCGGGCATCGAACGGGTTACGGCAGAAAACGGGTACGACCTTATCATCGCCCACTCTTCTGAAAGTTTTGACAAAGAGGAAGCCAATGCCCTTAACCTGTATCATAAAAGAGTGGATGGCCTGCTGGCTTCCCTGGCTTTTGATACCGAAGGACTGGAACACTACAAACGTTTTGAAGAAAAAGGAATACCGGTGATCTTCTTCGACCGGGTGGAGGAAAACATCGAGAACACCAAAGTGATTATTGATAACTACAAATGCGGGTACCAGGCCACCCAGCATTTGATTGAACAGGGCTGCAAGCGGATTGTAATGCTTACCGCCAGCCTTAAAAGAAACGTGTATGCCCAGCGGTACAAAGGATACAAAGATGCTTTGTACGATAATAATATAGCTCTCGACGAAAGCCTGGTATTGGTAAAAGACCTTAGTGAACAACGAAGCGTGGAAGCCGCTTATGAAATTCTCAACATGAAACCCATGCCCGACGGGGCTTTTATCACCAACGACTTCTCGGCCGCCGTTTGCATGCAAACACTCAAGGAGCATGGAGTAAAAATCCCACAAGACATTGCCGTGGTTGGATTCAACAACGATGCCATCTGCAAACTGATCGAACCCCAGCTGAGCACCATTCAATACCCCGGAAATGACATGGGTGAAATTGCAGCCCGTAATCTTATCAATCACTTAAAGGGTATCTCCAACATCAAACACACCAACACTATTGTAGTACGGTCAGAACTGATCATCCGGAAATCATCCTTAAGAAAAAAATAAATGCCCCACGCATCAACACGCATAAAAACATGGATCATTACAGCAGGACTTCTTTTTCTTGCCTCAATACTTTATGCAGAAGACGGGTACCGCCTCTGGCTGAGATACGATAAAATAAATGACCCGGCATTGCTTGCCCGGTACAAGCAAACGATTCAGTCGATTACCGTTAAAGGAAGCTCCGTCACCCTGGATATCATCCGTAAAGAAGTAAGCAACGGCATTTCTGGCTTACTCGGAACAAATATTCCCATTACCAACAAGGCAGAAGCATCCGTATGGATTGGCAAAGTGTCCGACCTCGCGGCAAACCCCGCTGCTTACAGTAAGCTCGGTAAGGAAGGCTACATGATTCATACCCAAACAATCAATGGCAAAAAATCTGTGATCCTGTGTGCCAATACCGATATCGGGTTGCTTTACGGGGCCTTTCATTTTTTGCGGTTGCTGCAAACCCATCAACCGCTCGAAAACCTGCTTATCGAATCCGTTCCCAAACTGAAATTGCGGATGCTGAATCACTGGGACAACCTGAACCGGACCGTCGAACGTGGATACGCCGGCTTCAGCATCTGGAACTGGCATACATTACCTGGTTATATTGATCAACGTTACATTGATTATGCAAGAGCGAATGCTTCTGTTGGCATCAATGCAGTTTCGCTCACCAATGTAAATGCCAACGCCACCATCCTTACCAAACCCTGGCTGGAAAAAGTTAAAGCGCTGGCTGATGTCTTCCGCCCCTATGGTATTAAAGTATTTCTCACTGCCCGCTTCAGCGCCCCGATTGAAATCGGAAAATTAAAAACAGCAGACCCGGTAAACGACACCGTACAAACCTGGTGGAATGAAAAAGCAAAAGAGATCTATTCACTCATCCCCGATTTTGGCGGTTTTTTGGTAAAAGCAAACAGCGAAGGACAACCGGGACCCCAGGATTATAAACGCACCCATGCCGACGGTGCCAATATGCTGGCAGACGCTCTCTCTCCTTTCGGGGGCCTCGTGATATGGCGTGCATTTGTATATGATGCAAGACCCCAGCGTAGAAATGAAAATTATGATTCCGCCAAAGTAGATGCGGCCGCACAACCAATTGCATCGGCCGACCGGTTTAAACAGGCATACAACGAATTCAATCCTCTTGATGGAAAATTCAGGAACAATGTACTGATCCAGGTAAAGAACGGACCCATCGATTTTCAGCCACGGGAACCATTCTCGCCTTTGTTCGGTTCAATGGAACAAACACCGGTGATGATGGAATTCCAGTTAACCAAAGAATACCTCGGACAAGGTACTCACCTTGTTTACGAAGCCCCGCTGTTTAAAGAAGTACTGGAGGCAGATACGTATTCAAAAGGAAAAGGTTCCACCGTTGCGAAGGTTATAGATGGCAGCATGAACAATAATCCCAATACCGGCATGGCAGGCGTATCCAATATCGGTAACGACAGAAACTGGACTAGTCATCCGTTTAACCAGGCCGATTGGTATGCCTTTGGCCGGCTTGCCTGGGACCATACTTTAGCAGCATCCCAAATTGCCGATGAATGGATACGGCAGAGTTTTACAAATGATATAAACGCAGTTGCGGCCATTAAACAAATCATGCTTGCGTCCCGGGAAGCAGTGGTAAATTATATGACGCCGCTTGGCCTGCATCACATCATGGCTACCGGGCATCATTATGGTCCGGGCCCCTGGGTGGATAACCTCGCCAGGGCCGACTGGAACCCGGTATACTTTCACCGGGCTGATGCTGCAGGCCTTGGGTTTAACAGAACCGGCTCCGGTTCCGATGCACTTGCTCAATACAAACCAGAGGTACAGGCAAAGTACAAAGACATCAACCAATGCCCGGATGAATACCTTCTTTGGTTTCACCATGCCGCATGGGATCATAAAATGCACAGCGGCAGAACGCTCTGGAATGAACTCTGCTATAAATACCAGGCAGGTGTTGATTCGGTACGCCGGATGCAACAGCAATGGAACAGCCTAAAAAATATTATTGACGAAGAACGGTTTCAGCAGGTTACCATGTTTTTAGCCATACAGGAAAACGACGCCGTTTGGTGGCGCAATGCCTGCCTGCTGTATTTTCAAACTTTCAGCAAAATGCCGTTTCCCAGCGGCTATGAGCAACCAGACAAAACATTGGAATATTATAAAAGCCTGCGCTTCCCGTTTGCGCCAGGCAATTAAAAATTTTATACCATGAGTGATCAGATAAAGAAGGTGGCCATTGTAACAGGAGGCGGTTCAGGACTGGGCTTTGCCATTTCAAAGGCATTCACACAAAACAACATCAGCACCATCATCGTAGGAAGAGATGAAGAAAAACTGAAGGCTGCAAAAGCGCAACTTGGAAATAACTGCTATTACAAGACCTGCGACCTGAGCAACCTCCCTTCTATCCCGGTACTGGTAAAAAATATTCTTACTGAGTTCGGGCAGGTGGATATCCTGGTGAACAACGCCGGCATTAACATGAAAAAAGTATTCACCGAAGTAACCGATGAAGACTTTCAAAAAATCATCAGCACCAATATCTGCTCGGTGTTCAGCATCAGCCGCGAAGTGGTGAAACACATGCTGCCCCGGAAAAGCGGGTGCATCATCAACATCAGCTCCATGGCAGCACAATATGGTTTGCCGAAAGTGATTGCATACAGTGCCAGTAAAACGGCCATTGATGGAATGACGAGAGCCATGGCTACAGAGCTTTCTCCCGACGGCATCCGGGTGAATGCCATTGCTCCGGGATTTATTTATTCGGATATGACGGCCAAAGCGCTTGACAGTGATCCGGAACGAAAAGCAAAAGTATTCAGCCGTACTCCTATGGGACACATGGGGCAGCCCGAAGACATCGGTGCTGCAGCCCTGTACCTGGCGGGTGACGGAGCCAAATATGTTACCGGTGTGGTGCTGCCCGTAGACGGCGGAAACTCCATCGGTTTTTAACCGGTGTTTATATTGCCTAATTGTTTGTGTATGAAAAAAAGACAACTGCTTGTTTTTTTCCTGCTGCTTTTTGCTGCGGCAGATATGGCTGCACAGCAACTGGCTTCGTACAAAAAAAACCCTCATTCTTTTTTACTCAGTAATGCCGTGATATATGCAGATGCCGCCGATTTTTCGCTGGTAAAAAAAGCCGCAGCATTATTACAACAGGATATAGAACAGGTAACAGGAAAGAAAGTAGCCATCATTACCCGGCTGGATAAGCCTTATAAAAACATTATTGCTATCGGAAGTATTGAAAGATCCGGCCTGGTGAAAGAACTGGTTGAAAAAAAGAAACTATCCGTTTCATCGCTAACCGGCAAGTGGGAAGCCTTCCAGCTTAAAACAATCACCTCCCCGTTCGGCCATGTTGACAATATTCTCGTCATTGCCGGCAGCGACAGAAGGGGAACCGCTTTCGGCGTATTTGAACTGTCAAAACAGATCGGTGTATCGCCCTGGTACTGGTGGGCCGACGTGCCGGTGGTAAAGAAGAACGAGGTATATATAAATACCGGTATCTCCATCTCCGATGAACCCAAAGTAAAATACCGTGGCATCTTCATCAATGATGAGGCGCCGGCATTGAGCGGGTGGAGCAAAGAAAAATTCGGAGGCTTCAATCACCTGTTCTATGAAAAGGTTTTTGAACTGATGCTCCGGCTTAAAGCAAACTACCTATGGCCGGCCATGTGGGGAAATGCGTTTTATTATGACGATTCGCTCAATATAAAATCAGCCGATGAATACGGCATCGTCATCGGAACATCACACCATGAGCCCCTTATGCGTGCACACGAAGAATGGAAATACTTCGGCAACGGCCGGAAATGGAATTACGACAGCACCCAAGCCGGGCTGAAAGAATTCTGGCGGGGCGGTATGCAGCGGGCATGGAACGAAAAAATCGTAAGTGTGGGCATGCGGGGAGATGGCGATGAACCGATGAGCCGGGAAACAGCAACCGCTTTATTGGAACGGATTGTAAAAGACCAGCGGGAGATTATTGCAGATGTAACCGGCAAACCGGCAGCCGAAACCCCGCAGCTCTGGGCTTTGTACAAAGAAGTGCAGGATTATTATGATAAAGGAATGCGGGTGCCTGGTGATGTAACCTTATTGTTATGCGACGATAACTGGGGAAATATCCGAAAACTACCAAAGCTGGATGAAAAACCCCGCAAAGGTGGTTATGGTATCTATTATCATTTCGACTATGTGGGTAGTCCACGCAATTACAAATGGCTAAACACAAATCCCATCCCCCGGGTATGGGAGCAGATGCACCTGGCATGGGAATACAATGCCCGGCAGATATGGATCGTGAACGTGGGTGATATCAAGCCGATGGAATTTCCCATCTCCTTCTTTCTTGATTATGCATGGAACCCGGATAAGATCGGTCCTGGTGATCTAAAGAAGTATACCGAACAATGGTGTACTGAGCAGTTTGGCAGCCAGTATGCAAAAGACATTGCCGATATCACATCAAAATATTTAAAGTTCAACAGCCGGAGAAAACCAGAGTTGCTCGATGCAAATACATACAGTTTATCCGGCGGTGAGTTTGAAACGGTGGTGGAGGAATATAATGATCTGCTGAAAAAGGCTGAAGTCATAAATAATAAACTTTCCAAAGAATACAAAGACGCCTACTTTCAGCTGGTGCTTCACCCGGTAAAAGCCTGTGCTACCCTGAATGAACTCTATTATAATGTAGCCAGGAACCGGGAGTCTTACCGTCTTAAATTTCCCGGAACAAATGAGTATGCAGATAAGGCTAAACAATTATACATCAACGATTCCCTGATCACCTTCGAATATCACCAGTTAAAGAACGGTAAGTGGAATCACATGATGAGCCAGACACATATCGGTTATACATACTGGCAGCAGCCTCCCCAGCAAAAAATGCCGGACGTGAAATATCTCCCTGCCGATTCAATAGTAAAAACAGTGGTCTCAACCCCCCGTTATATATCCAGGTCGTTTCCCCCGAAAGAGGCTGGTAAAAATATATTCTATGAGTCGGGTTACATGGTATCCATGGATGCCGGTCATTTTACCAGGGCTGTGAATAAGAACGGCATAGAATGGAAGATCTTGCCTGATCACGGAAGAACCGGCGACGGGGTTACTTCTTTCCCGGTGACTGCACCTGAACAGAAACTAAAGGACGCTCCATGGCTGGAATACGAGTTTTTTACTAATAGCCGGGACAGCTTTAAGTTAAGTGCCTATTTCTCTCCCACACTCAATTTTCACAACACTGCAGAAGGATTGCAGTATGCAATTTCTGTAGACGATGAGGAGCCGCAGATCATCAGTATAAACGGTGATGATAAAAATACCGGTCGCGGCATATGGAGCAAATGGGTCAGTGAAAACATCATTATTAAAACAACCAATCACAGGATATCCGGGAGAGGCAGGCATGTGGTGAAGTACTATATGATCAACAGCGGGGTGGTGTTGCAAAAGATAGTTGCAGAATTTGGTGTGAGGGAGTCTTACCTGGGTCCGGCGGAAACAAGAGTTCAATAAAGATTCGGATAAATAATAAAAACCAACACGATGAGAACAGCGATATTCTCCATGCTGTTGACCATTGCTATGCTTTTTGCCGGGCAGGGTCATGCACAGAATTCAAAAGCATTTCCATACTGGGATGCCGGCCTTCCGATAGACCAGCGGGTGAACGATCTTGTAAGCCGTTTAACACTCGAAGAAAAAGTGGCGCAGATGCTTAATGCAGCCCCGGCCATCCCCCGGTTAGGCATTCCTGCATACGAATGGTGGAACGAAGTGCTGCATGGCGTGGCAAGAACACCTTTCAAAGTAACTTCCTACCCCCAGGCCATTGGTATGGCAGCCACCTGGGATACCAATTCATTGGCCCGAATGGCCGATTACTCCGCCACCGAAGGCAGGGCCATCAACAATAAAGCTGTACTCACCAACCGTACCGGCGAACGGTATCTCGGTCTCACCTACTGGACTCCCAACATCAATATATTCCGTGATCCACGCTGGGGGCGTGGACAGGAAACCTATGGCGAAGATCCTTTTCTTACAGCCATGCTGGGCAAAGCTTTTGTGCATGGATTGCAGGGCGATGATCCGAAATACCTCAAGGCAGCCGCATGCGCCAAACACTTTGCTGTGCACAGCGGTCCAGAGCCAACCAGGCATTCCGATAATTTCAGTCCATCGCCATACGATCTGTGGGATACTTACCTGCCCGCATTCAGGGAACTGGTTACCAAAGCGAATGTAGCCGGCGTAATGTGTGCATACAATGCCATCAATACCCAGCCCTGCTGCGGCAACGATCTTTTGATGAACGACATCCTGCGCAAACAATGGAAATTTACCGGCTATGTTACCAGCGATTGCTGGGCCGTGGATGATTTTTTCCGCTATCACAAAACACACAAAGACGCCACCACTTCCGCTGTAGATGCGGTAATGCACGGCACCGATGTGGAATGCGGCAACTCTGTGTACAGAACCCTTACCGACGCAGTGAAGACCGGGCTGATTAAAGAAGAGCAGCTCGACATCTCGTTAAAAAGATTATTTACCATCCGCTTCCGCCTTGGCCAGTTTGACCCGGAAACAATGGTAAAGTATTCACAGATCCCTTTTTCCAAACTGGAAGCACCCGAACACAAAGCACATGCGTTAAAGATGGCACAACAGTCCATTGTATTGCTGCGCAATGAAAACAACACCCTTCCTTTATCAAAAAAACTTAAAAAGATTGTGGTGTTGGGGCCCAATGCGGATAATAAAATTGCAATCCTCGGTAATTACAACGGCATTCCATCCAACGTAGTTACCGTACTGGAAGGATTGAAAGAAAAACTCGGTACAGGCACCCAGGTCGTTTATGAAAAGGCAATCAATTTTACCAACGACACCATGCTGATCCCAAAAGACATTACTACCTGGTACCAGTACAACGGGGCACAGGGTGTAAAAGCAGAATATTTTTCTAATGAAAAACTGGAAGGCCCCCCGGTTCTTACACAAATTGAAAAAGAGATCAATCATCACTGGCCCGAAGGAGAAATTCCTTTCCCCGGAATGCAATCCACACATTATTCTGCCCGGTATACAACCAGTATTACCGCCACCAAAGACGAGGTATTGAATTTTGAAACAGAAGCCAATGATGGTTACCGGGTTAAAGTAAACGACAGCATTATGGTGAATGCCTGGGAGCGCAACAGGTGGGGAAGCAAACAATTCAACCTGCCGGTGAAACAGGGCGTAACCTATACCATTGAAATGACCTTTCGGCAAAGTGAAGGCGATGCCTCCGTAAAACTGGTGGCAGGCAATTACATGAAAACAGATTTTACCGCTTTGGCAAACCGCATCAAAGATGCCGATGCCATTCTTTTCATCGGAGGCATCTCCCCGCAACTGGAAGGAGAAGAAATGCCGGTTACTGTTCCGGGCTTTAAGGGCGGCGACAGAACCAGCATTCTTTTACCGGCTGTACAAACAGAACTGATGAAAGCACTGAAAACAACCGGCAAACCCGTCGTGTTCGTGATGATGACGGGCAGCGCCCTGGCAACACCCTGGGAAAGCGAAAATATCCCCGGCATTGTAAATGCGTGGTATGGCGGACAAAGCGCAGGCACCGCCGTAGCTGATGTATTGTTTGGCGATTACAACCCCGCTGGCCGTTTACCGGTTACGTTTTATAAAAGCGACAGCGATTTGCCTGGCTTCAGCAATTACGACATGACCGGGAGAACCTACCGCTATTTTACCGGCGATGCACTGTATCCATTCGGGTACGGATTAAGCTATACCAGTTTTAAATACGATGTGCTGACTGCTCCGGCTTCATCACCTGCGGGAAAAAATGTGATCGTAAAAGCCCGGGTAACCAACACCGGCAAAAGAGACGGCGAGGAAGTCGTTGAACTCTATCTTTCGCACCAGAATGTTTTTGCCAAAGCGCCCATCAAAGCATTAAAAGGGTTTCAGCGTATAGCACTGAAAGCGGGCCAAAGCAAAATGATCTCCTTCACATTAACCCCCGAACAATTGTCGCTGGTGAATGAACAGGGTGGTTTGTACCAACCCAAAGGCTCGGTGCGCATCAGTGTGGGTGGCGGTCAGCCCGACGTAAAAAACAAAACCACTTCCAACGTAATCAGTAAAGCCATCACCATAAAATAATGAACCGTCTTCTAATCATATCCTTACTGGTTTGCTTCATACTAAAAACAAATGCCCAGTTTGCCCGCGTGAACATCCCAGGTTCAGAAGTACGGACAATCACGTCTTCCATTGTTGCCGGACAGGAATATGAACTGCATATTATGTTACCCGGCGGGTATACTAACAGTACGAAAAAATATCCGGTTGTTTATCTTATGGATTCACAATGGGATTTTCCGCTGGTGAAATCCATTTATGGTCAGCAGTATTATGATGGATTTATTCCTGAGCTCATTGTGGTGGGTGTTACCTGGGGCGGAACAAACCCAAATGCCGACAGCCTGCGGGTGAGGGATTACACACCCACCAACGACGGCCGGCAGAAACAGGGTGGCGGCGCCGACCAGTTTCTTTCTTTCATGAAAAACGAACTGTTCCCGTTCATTGAGGCAAATTATAAAGCCGATGGCAACAACCGTTCCATCATGGGCTGCTCATTGGGTGGATTGATCACTCTTTATGCTTTGTTCACGCACACCGACATGTTCAGGGGTTATGCAGCTGCCAGTCCGGCCATTGGCTGGGACAGGGAACTCATTTACCAGTATGAAAAGAAATTCTTTGAAGGCAACAACACGTTACCCGTACGCATGTACATGACCATCGGCGATGTGGAACGAAGCGCTCCCGGTTTTGAAAAATTTGCCAAACACCTGGAATCCCGCAATTATTCTTCCCTGGTATCAAAAGCAAAACTGCTGGAGAACACCGGTCATTCCGGCACCAAGAGCGAAACCTACAGCAGGGGACTGCAGTTTATTTTTGAAAGACCCCGTCTTGAACTGGATGCCGTTTCGTTGAACCGGTTTGCCGGTATGTATCAAACAACCAATGGCAATAAGCTCGAAATAAAAAATGAAGGCGGCAGACTGGTTTTATATTTTTCTCCCGGCAACAAATACATGTTATACGCTGCGGGCGAAACAGAGTTTTATGCAACCACCGAATTTTTCAATATTCATTTTCAAACACAACGGGGCGCCGTACAAGGTTTCCGGTTAGACCGGTATGGAAGTTTCCAGTTCATTACAAAAACACCATAATGAGAGCGCTAATATATATATGTGTACTGTTTGCTTTTGCACCGGTTCAAAAATCCGGGGCCCAAATAAAATTACCCCGGTTGATCCGCGACAGCATGGTGCTGCAGCGGGATACAAAAATCAATATCTGGGGCTGGGCTTCTGCCAATGAAAAAGTAACCGTAACATTCAACAACAAATTCTATAAAACCAAAACAGGATCTTCCGGGAAATGGCAGGTGCAATTACCGCCCACCCGAGCAGGGGGTCCATACAGCATGACCATTGCCGGAACCAACAGCATTACAATATCAGAGATCCTGTTTGGCGATGTATGGTTCTGCAGCGGTCAAAGCAACATGGTGCACCAGATGAACATTCATGATGTATTGTATGCAAAAGAGATTGCCGAAGCCAATTACCCCCAGATCCGCCAGTTCTGGATACCCACACTAACCAGCCTGCAGGGACCGCAGGCCGATCTGCCTTCCGGAAACTGGAAGGCAGCGGTGGGGAATGATGTGAGGCCTTTTTCTGCCGTTGCTTATTTTTTTGCAAAAAAACTGTTTGATAAATACAACGTTCCCATCGGTATCATCAATGCCAGCGTGGGTGGCTCACCCATTGAAGCATGGATGAGTGAAGAGGGGCTTAAGGATTTTACAGCCATCACAGAGGCCATTCAAAAAAATAGAGACACTGCCTACATCAATAAATTAATGGCGAGACCACCGGCAAGAGGGCCCCGCCCGCAAACCGACCTCGGGCTTACCGGAAAAATAAAATGGTATGATCCTGCCTATGAGCCGCCCGTTGGCGCATGGCGCAGCATTGCCATTCCGGGCTATTGGGAAGACCAGGGATTGAAAGAACTGAATGGCGTGGTGTGGTATCGCAAAGAAGTGGACGTACCTGCATCCATGACCGGGAAGCCTGCGAAGGTTTTTTTAGGAAGGATTGTGGATGCAGATGAATTATATATTAATGGCAAACAGGTGGGCAATACCACCTATCAATATCCCCAGCGGAGATATATTGTTGCCGATGATGTATTAAAACCCGGCAGGAATATTTTCGTGATACGTGTTACCAACACCAATGGCAAGGGAGGGTTTGTAACCGGTAAGCCTTACTGCATTTTTTCAGGAAACGACACAATAGACCTGAAGGGCTACTGGCAATACAAAGTAGGCGATGTTTTTAAACCTGTTACCGGTGCCGCTGGTGGCGGCATCTCTTTTCAGAACCAGCCCACTGCTTTATATAATGCCATGGCAGCTCCGGTAATAAATTATTCCATCAAAGGTTTTTGCTGGTACCAGGGCGAAAGCAATACCGGCCGTTCACAGGAGTATACAAAACTGCAGCCCGCTATGGTGGCCGACTGGCGAACCAAATGGAATCAAGAGAATCTTCCTTTCTTATATGTGCAGCTTCCGAATTTTATGGATGCCAACTACCTGCCTTCCGAAAGCCAGTGGGCCGAGTTCAGGGATGCACAACTTTCCTGTTTATCGGTTCCCGGGTCTGCGATGGCTGTTGCCATTGACCTGGGCGAATGGAATGATCTTCACCCCGACCGGAAAAAAGAAGTGGGCGAACGCCTTGCACTGGGTGCATTGAAACTTGCGTACGGTGAGGACATCGTGTATTCAGGCCCCATTTATAAATCTTCCACTACTGAAGGAAACAAGATCATCCTCACATTTGACCATACGGGAAGCGGCTTAACAACAAATGATGGAGAAGAGCTGGCCTACTTCAGCATCGCCGGTGCTGACAAAAAATTTACCTGGGCCAAGGCAAAAATTGAAGGAGATAAAGTGATTGTCTGGAACGATGAAATAACCAATCCATTATACGTACGGTATGCATGGGCGGATAACCCCGACAGGGCAAACCTATACAACAAAGAAGGACTACCCGCATCACCGTTCCGGACGGATAAATAACTGTTATGAAAAAAGAATTGCTGATTTTCTTTTTTGTTGCTGTGTTTGCCGGCAACAACATCACTGCACAAAACAGTATTGTAATCGAACTGTCAAAGGCTAAAGACACAATCAATAAGAACATCTACGGTCATTTTGCCGAAGACCTGGGCCGTTGCATTTACGGCGGTTTTTATGTAGGAGACAATAATAAAACAATCCCGAATAAAAATGGCATCCGCTCAGATGTCATCGAAGCGCTGAAAAAAATGAAGATTCCCGTATTGCGCTGGCCGGGTGGTTGCTATGCCGACAACTACCACTGGATGGATGGTATTGGCCCAAAGAATAAACGGAAACACACAGAAAACCTGTCCTGGGGTAACGTGCGGGAAGACAACAGTTTCGGCACCAATGAATTTCTAAACATGTGTGAAGCACTAAATGCCGAGCCCTACCTGGCAGTGAACATGGGAAGCGGCTCCGTGCAGGAAGCTTCCGAGTGGGTGCAGTATGTAAATCATCCCAATGGTAAAAGTCAACTTACTGATCTGCGGCAGCAAAGCGGCAGAACAACGCCCTGGAATGTAAAGTACTGGGGTGTGGGAAATGAGTCCTGGGATTGCGGCGGGCATATGTCGGTTGACTATTACATCAACCAGTATAAGAAATACGCCACCTTCATGACCAGCTACAGCAATACAGAAGGGCTGTTCCGTATTGCTGTCGGGCCGGGATGGGATGATTTTAAATGGACGGAAGAGTTGATGAAGAATATACCGCTGAAGATGATTGAAGGGGTTTCCATACATCATTACTCCGTAATCAACTGGAGCAAAAAAAGTTCAGCCACAATGTTTACCGAGGAAGAGTACTTCAAAACCATGGAGCAGGCATACCGTATGGAGAACATGGTTGCCGGCAACAGCGAAGTAATGGATAAGTACGATCCCAAAAAGAAAGTGGCCCTGGTGGTGGATGAATGGGGTGGCTGGTATGAAGTGGAGCCGGGCACCAATGGCGCCTTCCTGTACCAGCAGAATAGCATGCGTGATGCCATGATCGCCGGGCTTACGCTGAATATATTTAACAACCATTGCGACCGGGTACGCATGGCCAACCTGGCACAGTGTGTAAATGTGCTGCAGGCCGTTATCCTTACCAAAGAAGAGAAGATGATCCTCACACCAACCTACCACGTGATGGAAATGTACAATGTGCACCAGGATGCATTGATGCTGCCGGTTACCATAACCAGCAGTGATTATGCGATGGGCGATAAAAAATTAAAGGCCGTTTCCGCGTCTGCATCCAGAGACAAAAACGGGGTGGTTCATATTTCACTGGTGAATATCGATTCCCGCAATGAGCAGGATGTGAATATCAACCTCGGGAATATAACAGCAAAATCGTTTAGTGGCCGTATCCTGCATTCCGCAAACCTGCAGGATCATAACAACTTTAGCGATCCGCTGAAAGTAAAACCAACAGCATTTACAAACGCAGCATTGAACGGCAATAATCTCCTGGTGAAAATACCGCCGTTTTCTGTTGTTGTATTGGAATTAAAATAAGCGTATGAAAAAAATATTATGGCTTGTTGCGACCTGCCTGTTCGTAACTGTTCAATGCTTTGCGCAATTCAACCAGCCCTGGCGGGGAAAGAAAGCCGCCATTGTGATTACCTACGATGATGGCTACGACCAGCAGCTGGATAATGCAGTACCCGTGCTTGACTCGCTGGGGTTGAAAGCCACATTTTATATAAGTGCCTTCTATCCGGCTGTAAAGAACCGCATTGCCGAATGGAAAAAACTGGCGGATAAAGGAAATGAACTGGGCAATCATACCCTGTATCATCCCTGCATCGGCGGAGCAGGCAGGGAATGGGTAAGGCCCGAATACGACCTCAGGAACTACACCGTGGCAAGGATGGTGGATGAGATACGCATGGAGAATGTATACCTGCAGTCGGTGGACGGAAAAACAAAAAGAACCTTTGCCTTTACCTGTGCCGACACCAAAGCAGGTGGCGTTGATTTCAGCAGTGAGATCAAAACTGATTTTACAGCATTGCGGTCGGTACGGAATGAAATGCATAAGATCAATGAAATTGACCTGAACAACGTGGATTGCTATATGGTGAACAACCACACGGCAGATCAAATGATCGAATGGGCAAAGAAAGCGATGGAAACAAATTCCCTGCTGGTGATCCTGTTCCATGGAGTGGGCGGCGGCAATGGCCTGGATGTTTCCCTTCCGGATCACCGGAAGTTCCTGGAATATTTAAAACAAAATGAGAAAGACCTGTGGATTGCCCCGATGGTGGACATAGCCGATCACATCAAAACCTGGCAGGAACGGGATAAAGCAAACAAAGCACTGCAGCTGGCAACACAGGCCGATTACGAACAGATGCTGGGCCAGGTAGGAATGAAGCTAAGTGAAAAACGTCCGGGCCCTTCGGGCAATCCTTCTGCTCCCAATGCCGCTAATTCCGATGAATCAAAGGCCACACAATACACATTGCTGCCCGATCCATTAATATTGAAAAATGGAAAGAAAGTGACCGACGCAAAAAAATGGTGGAACAAACGACGGCCTGAGATCGTGGAAGACTTTGACCGGGAGATTTACGGAAGGGTTCCAAAAAATACCCCAAAAGTAAAATGGGAAGTAGTGAATACCGTTGATACCCTATTCGGGAATATGAAAGCGGTCACTAAAAACTTGCTCGGGCATGTAGACAACAGTGCTTACCCGCAGATTAAAGTGGATATACAGTTATCGTTGACAACGCCGAAAGAAATCAACAAGCCCGTTCCTGTAATCATGGAATTCGGCTTCCTCTTTCCGCCGGGTTTCCGCTTCCCCTCTCCTCCGCCCGGATCTCCGGTTGAAAAAAACTGGCAGGAACTACTGCTTGAACAGGGATGGGGCTTTGCCATTATTGTACCTACCAGTTACCAGGCAGATAATGGTGCAGGGCTTACCCAGGGCATTATTGGCTTGTGCAACAAAGGTCAGTCTCGAAAACCCGACGACTGGGGTGCATTGCGTGCCTGGGCCTGGGGTGCCAGTCGTGCCATCGATTATTTTGAAACCGATAAAGACGTGGATGCAAAGCAGATCGGTATTGAAGGATTGTCACGCTATGGCAAAGCAACCGTGGTTGCCATGGCCTATGAACCCAGGCTTGCTGTGGCATTCATTGGATCGTCCGGTGCCGGCGGCACTAAGATCCTTCGCCGCATCTATGGTGAGCAGGTGGAGAACCTTGCTTCTTCAGGAGGATATCATTGGTTTGCCGGCAACTTCATTAAGTATGCAGGACCATTGAATCAAAACGATCTGCCGGTTGATGCGCATGAGCTGGTTGCGCTGTGTGCACCAAGGCCGGTATTCATCAGCTCCGGCTCTCCAAATGTAGAAGGCAGATGGGTGGATGCAAAAGGCATGTTCCTGGGAGGAGTGTATGCCGGGCCTGTATATACATTACTTGGCAAGAGAGACCTGGGCACCAAAGATTACCCGCCGGAATTAACTGCATTGGTGGAGGGCGAGATCGCTTTCCGCCAGCACAGCGGCGGACATACAACCGGGCCCAACTGGCCAGCTTTCATTAAGTGGGCAAGCCGTTATATCAAATAACTATAAATCTGTTTTATGGAAAAGAATTCTTCGGGTAAGTCGAGAAGGAAATTTATTTACAACCTCGGTATGGCCGGAATCGGTATTCCGCTGCTTTCTTCTTTCAGCAATTGCCAAAATGAACGTTCAAACAAATCAAAAATGAAAAACAATAAGGAAGGAAAACTGGGTATTGCATTGGTGGGCCTCGGCAATTATTCCACCGGCCAGCTCGCCCCGGCTCTTCAGCTGACAGAACATTGCTACCTCGCCGGCATTGTTACCGGCACACCGTCAAAAGCCGCGGCCTGGAAAGAGAAGTATAATATCCCGGATAAGAATATCTACAATTATGAGAACTACGATTCGATAAAAAACAATCCCGACATTGATGTCATCTATGTAGTGTTGCCAAACAATATGCATGCTGAATATACCATCCGTGGTTTTGAAGCAGGAAAGCACGTGATCTGTGAAAAACCCATGGCCATCACCGTAGATGAATGCGACCGGATGATTGCAGCAGCAAAGAAAGCAGGAAAAGATCTTTCCATCGGCTATCGCCTCCACTTTGAACCTTTTAACCTGGAAATGGCAAGATTGGGTACACAAAAGATGTATGGTAACATAAAAAAAGTATCGGGTGCCTTTGGCTTCAGGGCCAGTCCTTCGCAATGGCGGCTTACGCAGAAATATGCAGGTGGCGGTCCGTTGATGGACCTCGGCATTTATGTGGTGCAGGGCATGTGCTATACCACCGGCATGGAACCCATTGCTGTTACCGCACAGGAGGGAGTGAAAACAGACTTCGAACGTTTTAAAGAAGTAGAGCAATCACTCACCTGGCAGTTTGAATTTCCCGGCGGCATCATCGGTGAAGGAACTTCCAGCTATAACGACGGCATGAATTTTTTACGGGCCGATGCTGAAAAAGGATCATTCGAACTGAGGCCGGCATTCAATTACACCGGGCAAAGGGGTTCTACACCCGATGGTACCATGAATTTTCCACTAATCAACCAGCAGGCAAGGCAGATGGACGGGATTGCTTTATCCATTAAGAACAAACAACGCAGTATTGTACCCGGAGAAATGGGCCGGCGGGATGTGAAATATTTGCAGGCAATTTATGAGGCCATGCGAACAGGCAAAAAAATACTCATACCATAAGTTGAAAACAGAATTACATGACCAATAAATTCCGAAGCAAAGACTGGTTTGGCAAAGACGATAAGATGGGCTTTGTGCACCGCTCGTGGCTGCGCAACCAGGGTTATCCCGATGATTATTTCAAAGGAAGACCCGTAATCGGCATCTGCAATACCTGGAGTGAACTTACTCCCTGTAATGGCCATCTTCGTGATTTTGCAGAAGTAGTGAAGAGAGGCGTGATCGAAGCAGGTGGTTTCCCCCTGGAATTTCCGGTTATCTCACTGGGCGAAACCATCATGCGTCCCACCACCATGCTGTTCCGCAACCTGGCCAGTATGGATGTGGAAGAAAGCATCCGGGCTAACCCGATGGATGGCGTTGTATTATTAACCGGTTGTGATAAAACAACTCCTTCCACCATTATGGGCGCCGGCAGTGTGGATTTGCCCACGATCGTTGTGCCGGGCGGACCCATGCTGAACGGGCGGTTCAAGGGAGAATGTTTAGGAAGCGGATCGTTTAACTGGATGGTGAAAGAAAAAACGCTGGTGGAAAATTATACAGCTGAAGATATTCATGAGGCAGAAATTGGTGCGGCAAGAAGTGCCGGCCATTGTATGACGATGGGCACAGCATCCACCATGGCCTGCATGGCAGAATCATTGGGACTTACATTACCGGGTGCGGCAGCCATACCTGCCGTTGACTCAAGAAAAAAAGTGATGGCCCAGTTATCCGGCAGGCGGATCGTGGAAATGGTAAAGGAAAATCTTACGCTTTCCAAAATACTCACCCGGGAAGCCTTTGAAAATTCCATTATGGTGAACGCAGCCGTTGGCGGTTCCACCAATTTTATTATTCACCTGCAGGCCATCGCCGGAAGAATCGGCGTTGAATTAAACCTGGAAGATTTTGATGCCATCGGAAGTAAAATACCCTTGCTGGTAAACCTGAAACCCTCCGGAAAATACCTGATGGAGGATTTTTATTACGCAGGTGGTTTACCCGTAGTGATCAATGAACTGAAAACACTGTTGCACAATAATGCCATTACCGTAAACGGAAAATCTATTGGTGAAAACAACAGCAGCCCCGTTTGTTATAACCGGGAAGTGATTGCGGCAGCAAGTGACCCATTGCAAAAAGAAGCCGGCATTGTGGTGCTGAAAGGCAACCTGTGCAAAGACGGCGCTGTCATCAAACCATCGGCGGCCAGCAAAACATTAATGAAACACAAAGGCAAAGCCGTGGTGTTTGAAACCATGGAAGATTATCATGCCCGGATTGACGACCCGGCACTGGACATCGATGAAACCTCGGTGATCGTATTAAAAGGTGTGGGCCCGATTGGATACCCCGGGATGCCGGAAGTAGGAAATGTTGACCTGCCGGAAAAATTACTGAGAAAAGGTGTGAAGGATATGGTCCGCATCTCCGATGGCAGAATGAGCGGAACGGCAGCCGGTACCGTGGTGCTGCACATTTCTCCCGAATCATCCATTGGCGGTGTGCTGGCACTCGTACAAAACGGAGACATGATTGAACTGGATGTGGAACAGCGCAAGCTTCACCTCGATGTAAGTGATGAGGAATTGAATAAACGGAAAGCCGCCTGGAAAATGCCGGAGCCAATGGCCACCAGGGGCTATGTGAAATTTTATATCGACCATGTACAGCAGGCACACCTGGGTGCGGACCTCGATATTTTACAGGGTGGCAGCGGCAGTGAGGTAACGAGGGATTTGCATTAGTAATTTGATGATCGGATGATTTGAAAATGGGCTTTAAAAAAGAATAATTTATAAACCGACAGCAATGAAAAAAAAAGTTTTGTGTTTATTCCTCGCCGGGCTTGCAGCCTGCCATAACAGTGAAAACAAAAGAATGGACACATCCAACAGCAAAACAACCGGCAGTATAATAAAAATTGATCCTGCCCTCGATTCCATCATCTCCGCAGGCGCAGGAGCAGAGATCATTGCCGAGGGTTTTGAGTGGAGTGAAGGACCGCTTTGGGTGGAAAAGGAAAACATGTTATTGTTTTCCGATGTACCAATGAATACCATCTATAAATGGACCGAAGCAAAGGGAAAGGAAGTTTATTTAAAACCTTCCGGCTACACAGACAGTATTCCTTCTGTTTGCAAGGAGCCCGGCAGTAACGGACTAGTTTTTGATAAAGAAGGCAATTTGGTTCTTTGCCAGCATGGCGACCGGCGGATGGCCAGGATGGATGCTCCGCTGAATGCCCCTGCTTCTAGGTTTATAACCCTTGTTGATAAATACAATGGCAAAAAACTGAACAGTCCCAACGACGCGGTATTTAACTACGCCGGTGAATTATTCTTTACCGATCCTCCCTACGGCTTATCCACACAGGATGATAAAGATCCCAAAAAAGAAATTCCGTTCAATGGAGTGTACAAGGTGAAGAAAGACGGAAGTATTGTTTTACTCGTGGATTCCATCAGCCGGCCAAATGGCATAGCCTTCTTCCCGGGTGAAAAAAGGCTGATTGTGGCCAGCTCCGACCCCGGCAAACCCAACTGGTATGTATTTGATGTAGCAGGCGATTCTCTCCTTAATGGAAAACTTTTTTACAGTGCTGCCGGTCATGACAAAAAAGAAAACGGGTTGCCCGACGGACTTAAGATCGACCGGGATGGGAATGTGTTCGCCACCGGCCCCGGCGGCATTTACATATTCAACAGCGAAGCAAAACTGCTAGGCAGGCTGAAGCTGGATAATGCAGTATCCAACTGCACCCTGTCTTCCGATGAAAAAACACTGTACATCACCAACGACATGTACGTACTGAAATTAAAAATGAGGGATTAATCATGAAAATATACAAAGCAGCCGCAGGCATTGTTATTGAAAAGGAAAACAGGTTTTACCTGGTGAATAACCACAACTGGGATTCATTCATCAACGACGACAATCTTTTTCAAAAAGTTTCTGCTTTAACCGCTGCTTTAAAGGAAGGGTCCGGTGAGTTGTTGACAGGCATACTCTCTCCCATCGGCAGCCAGGAATTGTGGGCCTGCGGAGTTACATATTTAAGAAGCAAAGTTGGCCGGCAGGAAGAGTCGAAAGCTGCGGGTGGTTCAGATTTTTATGCCAAAGTATATGAGGCCGAACGGCCGGAAGTATTTTTCAAATCCACGCCTCACCGGGTGGTGGGGCACCAGGCAAAGGTTGCAATCCGCAAAGACTCCACCTGGGATGTACCAGAACCGGAGCTGACACTGGTTGTTACTTCTTCCGGAAAAATTATAGGCTATACCATTGGCAACGATATGAGCAGCCGCAGCATTGAAGGGGAAAACCCGCTCTACCTGCCCCAGGCAAAAACATACGATGGCTGTGCCGCCCTGGGGCCCTGTATATATATAAGTGATACTCCCATCAGCAACAGTACCATGATCAGCCTTGAAATCAACCGGAAACAGCAAAAAGTATTTGGAGGCAGCATCGGTATCAGCCAGATGAAAAGAAGTCACGAGGAACTGGTTTCTTTTGTTTACCGGGAATGCTCTTTTCCTTCGGGCTGTTTCATCATGACCGGCACCGGCATCGTTCCCGGCAGCGATTTCACCCTGCAAAGCGGCGATGAAATAAAGATCAGCATCGATCATATCGGCACCCTCATCAATACCGTAAAATAAATTGACGCTGCTTATCATTATACTCGCCATTGCCCTCCAGGTATTCCTCACAGTGAAAAAGGTAAGTCCCTTTTTATCCCTGCTTATCGTTGCCATCCTCGCCGGCTTCAGCCTTGGCATGCAGCCAAAGGAAATTTTAAAAGCCATCGAAACCGGCGTGGGAAATACATTGGGTGGACTGGCACTGGTGATTTGCCTGGGTGCCATACTTGGAAAGGTCCTGGAAGTGAGCGGCGCTGCAGAAAAAATATCGTCGGTACTGATCAATGGCTTTGGGCAAAATAATATTCAATGGGCCGTATTGCTTACCGGTTTCTTCATCGGCATTCCCCTTTATTACAATGCCGGCTTTGTGATACTGGTGCCGTTGGTTTTTTCTATTGCCCGCAAAGCACGGCTATCCTTGCTATTTGTTGCCATCCCAATGGCGGCATCGCTTTCCACAACACACTGTTTTCTGCCGCCGCATCCCGGTCCGGCTTTTTTAGTAAATGCTTTTAAAGCAGACATGGGAAAGACATTGATGTACGGCCTGGTCATCACCATTCCGGTGGTGATCATTGCCGGGCCGTTGTTAGGAAGATTTCTGCAAAAGATAGAAGCGGATGTAAACAATCTTTTTATTGTAACAACCGGCGATCCGAAAGAATTGCCCGCTGCATTTCCCAGCTTCCTGATTGCCTTGCTGCCTGTGCTTCTGATAACACTCTCGGTAATAGCCGGGAATTTTATTGAAGGAGAAACCGTCCTGAAAAAAATACTGATGTTCACTGGCGATTCCACCATTGCCCTGCTGATTGCCGTGCTTATTGCCATCGGTTATTTCGGGCCGGCGTCAGGTCATTCTATGGAAACGTCCATGAAGTGGCTCGGTGATGCCATCTCAGGCATTGCACTCATCGTATTGATCATCACCGCCGGGGGTGTATTTAAACAGGTGCTTACTGATAGTGGCACGGGGGCATACATCGCCTCATTCAGCAGTAAATGGCAGATGCCCCCTTTGTTATTTGCCTGGGTGATAACAGCATTGCTAAGGGTTACTATCGGTTCTGCAACCGTGGCCGGTATTACGGCAGCGGGGGTGGTGGCCCCCCTGGCGGCACAGGCCAACGTTTCACCCGAATTAATGGTACTGGCTGTCGGAACGGGAAGTGTATTCGGATCACACATTAATGATTCGGGATTCTGGATGTTCAAAGAATTTTTCAAACTATCATTAAAGCAAACATTCCTGTCATGGACCGTAATGGAAACAACCATTTCCATTTTCGGGTTATTGGGAGTGTTGCTGCTTAATGCCATTATTTAATATTTAAACAGATAACCATGTCAAGGTCAACAACGGCGATCCTGTCCACATTCGTGTCGGTGCTTTTTGTGAACTGCTGTTCAGCGCAAAATACCGGCAGTGTTTCGGGAAAAGGGCTGAAAGATTATTACAAAAACTATTTCACCATCGGCGTAGCCGTATCGCCACAGGCATTGAAAACCGGTGAAGCCTCATTGATCCTGCAGCAGTTCAGCAGCATGACACCGGAGAACGCACTGAAGATCGGACCTGTTCATCCCCGGCCCGACAGGTATAACTGGGCAGGCGGGGATTCCATCGCCGCTTTTGCAAAACGAAACGGCATGAAACTGCGTGGGCATACACTCTGCTGGCACAACCAAACACCCAGCTGGTTTTTTAAAGATTCTTCAGAGAACCTGGTGAGTAAAGAAGAATTATTAAAGAGAATGAAAGAGCATATCACAACTGTGGTGTCGAGGTACAAAGGAACCATCTATGCCTGGGACGTCGTGAATGAGGCGATCTCGGATAAAGCAGACGAATATTTCAGGCCATCGCTGTTTTATAAAATATGCGGGGAGGATTTTGTTGCCAAGGCCTTTGAGTATGCACATGCCGCCGACCCCGATGCCTTATTGTTTTACAACGACTACAACGAGATAAACCCGGTGAAACGGGAGAAGATCATCCGGCTGGTTAAAGACCTGAAAGCAAAAGGAGTTCCCATTCATGGCGTGGGACTGCAGGGGCATTGGGCTGTGAACGAACCTTCGAGGGAACAGTTGGATAAAACACTGGAAGATTTTTCAAAACTGGGATTGCAGGTACAGATCACCGAGCTGGACATTTCTGTTTATCCAAAAGAGCATGAAGCCAGGGAAAGAAAGGCATCCGACTATGATACGGTCTTCTCTGCCGAAAAAGAGGCAAGACAGATCGAAGTATATAAAATGTGTTTTGAACTGTTCCGCAAGTACCGTAAGTCGATCAGCAGTGTTACCTTCTGGAATATTTCTGACCGCAGCAGCTGGCTGGATAATTTCCCGGTAAGGGGAAGGAAGGATTACCCCCTCTTATTCGATCGGGAACTTAATCCTAAAAAAGCATTTTTAGAAGTGGTAAAATTCTGATCCTGCTATGCAAAAGATTTTATTATTGCTGGCCGCATTTTTTATTTCAGTTATTTCGGTTGCCCAGCTCACTTATACCAACCCGGTCCTGGCCGGCTTTTATCCCGACCCCTCCATTTGCAGGGCAGGCGATGACTATTATCTCGTCAACTCTTCTTTTGCTTACTTCCCCGGACTGCCCATCTTCCACAGCAAAGACCTGGTGAATTGGAAACAGGTGGGCCATGCCATGAACCGGCCCGAACAGCTACCACTGCAGGGAGCCGGTGTGTCGAGAGGTTTGTTTGCTCCGGCCATTTCTTATCACAACGGCATCTTTTATATTGTGTGCACCCTCATTGATAAACTGGGAAATTTTGTGATCACGGCAAAAGACCCCAAAGGACCCTGGAGTAACCCGGTGGCCTTGCCGCAGGTGAATGGCATTGATCCGTCTTTGTTCTTTGATGACAATGGCAAGTCATACATCGTGTTCAACAGTATTCCACCAAACAATATCTCCCTGCATGATGGCCACCGAACCATCCGCATGTTTGAGTTTGATGCCGCTAACCTGAGGGTTGCCGGCGAAGAAAAACTATTAGTAAATGGGGGAACCGATATGGCAAAAAAACCAGTATGGATTGAAGGCCCGCACATCTTTAAAAAAGACGGTTGGTATTATTTAATCTGTGCCGAAGGAGGAACCGGTTATAATCACTCTGAAGTGGTATTCCGGAGTAAATCACTGGATGAGCCCTTTGTTTCCTATGAAAGGAATCCCATCCTCACGCAGCGGCATTTGGATGCGGCAAGAAAGTACCCGGTAACCACCACCGGTCATGCTGACTTTGTTAAAACAAAAGAAGGTAACTGGTATGCGGTATTCCTGGGTTGCCGGCCTTATGAAGGCGAGCACTATAATATCGGCCGGGAAACATTTATGCTGCCCGTTCATTGGGAAAACGGCTGGCCGCATATTCTGGAAGAAAACGAAGAGGTGAAATATGCATACCCGGTACCCATGCCGGCCATTACCAAAAAGCTGAACAATCCTTTTGGAGGCAATGCTTTTTTCTCCGACGAATTCAATGAATCAACACTCAATGATCGTTTTGTGTTCCTGCGAACGCCGGTTGAACCCTGGTATAGCCTTACTGAAAAGATAGGCTGGTTAAGTTTGAAACTGAGAAAAGAAACCTGTGGCGAAAAAGTAAACCCATCATTTATTGCATTCCGCCAGCAGAATCACCGTTGCACAGCAAGTACTTCTGTACAATTTGATGCCAAAGCAGAAAATGAAAAGGCGGGCATGGTCATCTTCCAGAATGAAACCCACTATTATTACCTGTGTAAATCAATTAGCAGGGACAAACCGGTTGTTCAATTGTATCAATCCAGTAAAGACAGCAGCATGACTTTGCTGGCCAGCCGGAATGTTGAAGGCAATACAAAAGAGCTGGGGCTCCGTATTGAAGCCAGGAACTCGGAATACCATTTTTATTTCTCCCCCGACGGAAAGAACTGGACATCCCTGATTAAAGAGGGGGTGGATGCAAAATTCCTCAGCACTAAAACAGCCGGAGGCTTTGTTGGAAGTGTATTTGCCCTGTATGCCAGTTGCCTGGGTAAAGGTTCAGACAACAAGGTTTATTTTAATTATTTCCACTACCGGGGAGATGATGATGTTTTAAAATAAGCCCGTCTGCTTAACAGAAAGACCTTCGCTGAACAGCGAAGGCCTTTCTGTTGGTTGATTTAATTATTTAATGATGGTAACATAACCGGTGAATGGTTCCCGTCCGTTACCTGCTTCAATGATATAATAGTATGTATCAAATGGCAATGGTTTACCTCCGTAGGTTCCGTTCCAGGGCCTGTATATTCCGTTGCATTCGTATACCAGTTGTCCGGCCCTGGTGAATACCTGTACCCGGCTGTTGGGATAATCATCCAGGTATTGTATCACCCACTTATCGTTGATGCCGTCATTGTTTGGTGTGAAGGTATTCGGGATTTTTGGCGGCCGCAGCACTTTTACAAACACCTGGTCCTGGCGGGTACAACCACCCCTTGCGGTTACAGTCAGTGTATACAGAATATCCTGTTGTATATCCATTGCCCTCGGTGCCAGGGTGCGGTTATTGTTATTGATGAAATAGGTGTTGGGGGTCCACAGGTACTGCATATCCACCCCGGTTACCACGGGCTGCATTTTTACAGATCCTCCCTGCAATACCAGCCTGTCGGGTCCGGCATCCACCACCGGGTTCGGGTATATTTTAACCGGTTTTGTTACCGTGTCGCTGTTACAGCCCTGGCTGTTTACAATGTACAGGCTTATGCTGTACACAACGGTATCGGTGAGGTAGGCGTGTTTTATAACCGGTGTGTGATATTGGGTATGGTCACCCATATCCCAGTTCCATTGCACGGTTGTTCCGTCGAGCGGGTTGGTAAGGTCAGTGAAGGTTATTTCTTCCTGCAGGCAGATGCTGTCGCGGCTCTGGCTGAACTGCGCTTTGGGCTGGGGGTGTATGATGGCCAGCAGTATAGTGGTATCATGCATGCAGCCAACGTTGCTTCTTACCTGGAGCGTAACATTAAAGGGACCCGTACTGGTATAATGGTGAGTGGGGGAAACCTGGGTGGATGTATTTCCATCACCGAAATTCCAGAAGTACGTCATCAGCATACCCGTGCCATCTGAAATCGAGGATGTATTGGTAAACTTTACATCAGCATTCGGTATACAAACGGAGGCGGGGAAGCTGAAGCCGGGTTTTGGAACCGGGCTGATGGTTATCTGTCTTAATGCAGTGCGGCTGATACAACCATCCGCAGTTGTGTTGTACATCTTGACTGTATAAATACCAGCTCCGGGAAAAAGATGCGTGAATGAACTTCCCGGCACATGATTTTCCAGCGGAGAACCGTCGCCAAAATCCCAAACGGTATTGGATAATACAATTCCTGCGGGAGCTGAAGAAAGATCATTAAATAGCATGGCTGTTTTATCACAAACCGGGGCACTGGAAGAAAAATCCGCTTTTGCTGTATCTAAAACGGTTATTGTTCTTGTCATAAGATCTGAACAGCCTGCCGTAGTGGTGAATTTATATTCGATGCTGTGTGTGCCGATCCCTGCTGCAAGCGGATCAAACATAAATATACCGGGTGCTGTGGCCGAAACGCCCGGTCCGGAATAAACATATGTTCCTGGAAGCCCTGCTGTTTCTGACCCCTGTGTCAGCTGGAATGGAGCAGCCAGGTAACAGGTATTTGCCAAGGGTGTGAACTGAACCTTTGGTGCCGCATTCAATGTTATCAGTACTGATTTCTGATCATCGCAGATTCCGCCGGAATAGGCCACCAGCCGGATCGTATAATTATTCGTCGCCGGTGCCTGAAAATTGGGATAGAGGTGTTTATACACTTTACCGGGTGTGGGAGAATTATCTACATCAAATGCGGGAGAACCCAGGTCGTCCCAATGAATTTCAAGTTTCGTTATTGATCCCGGGAAAACAGTAGAGAGGTTGGTGATCCTTACGGTATCATTCACGCACATGGTACCGGGTGCAACACTGAAATCGGCCACCGGAAAGCTTCCGTTCACAAAAATGGTTTTGGTAATGGTATCCCTGCAACCCATGTTGCTTCGTACAATCAGCCGCACATTATAAGACCCGGTTGCTGTATAACTGTGCTGCGGGTTGGTTGCATTGGAGGTGTTAAGCGGCCCGGAGCCCGGGTCGCCGAAATCCCATTCCCGGAAATTGATCGTTCCTGAAGCTATACTGCTGTTATCGGTAAACTGGGCATAGGTATCCGCCAAACAAACGCTTGGCTCAATAAATTCTGCTTGGGGTCTCGAATTAATGGTGATCGTTTTGGTGCTTGTTTTTGAACAGTTCTTATCAGTGGTAACTTTTAATGTAACGGTGTATGTTCCTGCAGCGGCATAACTGTGCACCGGGTTTTGAACAACAGAAGTATTTCCATCACCAAAGTTCCAGTCCCACCCTGTTATTGTTCCGGCATTGGCAACAGAAAGATCGTTAAAGACGATGGTTCTTGTTTCACAGGAAGGGGTTGTAAAAGTAAAATCACTTAAAGGAAGAGCGTTGATGACAACAGTACGCAGCATGGTATCGCTGTTACAGCCAAGACTGTTCACAATCCAGTGTTTTACAAGGTAGGTTCCAGCCGATGCATAGGTATGTGACGTGGTGGGCGAAGCCGTTGTTGCCTGGGTTGCATCTCCAAAATCCCAGTGCCATTGTGTTACTGTATTTCCCGGCAGCGGATTGCTGGTACTCGTAAAAGTGCTGGCATCCCCCAGGCAATTTTCAGGAGCCACGCTAAACGCCGCCTGTGGTTTAGGGACCAAAAAATTAAAAGAGGTCCCTACCGCTATTTCATTATCACATACATTTCTGAATGTATTGGCGTCGTCTCCGTTCCTTATTGCAAGTGTATAGGTGGTATTCGTGTTCAGGGGCTGGGCAAAATTGATTGTAAGTTCAGTAATGGAAAAAAATCCAGATGTACAGTTTGATGAAACACTGGTGATCGTTGTGGTGGCAGGCGAAAGGGTGAATTCAGATCCGTTGGCCGACACGCTGGAACATTTTATATCTGTGGTAAACAGCACTTTTACACTGCTGCAGGCTGGTTCAAGGTGATCAACAGCAGGAAGTGCTGCATCGGTGATCCCGGCAGTACCTCCTTCAAAAGAAAGTCCGTACCCTGCCGGCGAGTTGGTGTAATTGGTCACCATCAGCAGGTAGTTATGCCCTGCAACCAGGTTAGCCAGTGCATTCAACAGGTCTGGCTGACTGTAGCAAACCGCATTCAGGGTTCCTGATGGTGCACAGCCGGTTACCCCGGAAGGAAACGCCCCATTCAATGACAACACCAGGGTTTTATCCGTAAATACATCATTGGGATTGTGGCCGGTGATGTCAAATATCATCCAGTCATAATCATCAGCCGGATTGTTCGGGGTTATCAGGAAACCTAGTCCGCCCGATTGAAAACAGGTGAATTTATACCAGAAAGACCTGGTGGAAGGAAATGGATCTCCTCCGCAGGCTGTTGGGTTAAGATCGGGTCCGTCACAATCAACCACCTGGCTTTGCGAAAAAACCGTGGTCCCGCAAACAGGGATCGCCGTAGTTGGGGTGGTGCCGGGAATGGTACAGGGCGCCAGCACAATACCTGGTGGGTTGGGTGGCATTTTTTTCTTCTGAGCAAGTACCGTAAGCGGAAGCAGGAGTATCCCTAAAAGTAAGAGGCGCATGTAACGTTATTTTTATAGTCGTACGTTTTAATAAAAAAGCGGGAGATTGGATAGATACCCCGAACAGGGATTTTGATGCCTTTCTGAAATTGAATATCGGGACACCAATATACTCAATCGCCGGAATTTTTCATAGTAAAGTATCCGTATTAATGCCCGGCTTAACGGTTCTTTTCCCTAATGATCTCTGCAGCAATGCTTACGGCGATTTCCCGGGTTGTCTTACTGCTGATATTCACGCCGATGGGGGCATGCACTTCAGCAAGTAATTCTGTAACCACTCCTTCATTCTTCAGCTCGTTAAAGAGTGTTTTTATCTTATGGCCGCTGCCCAAAAGCCCCAGGTAGGCAAATGGTTTTCCAAGCAGCTGCTTCAGCACGGTCTTATCTGTCCGGTAACCGATGGTCATTATCACGGCATACTCTCCGGCTACGTTGCCTAAACAACCGGCGATCTCATCATAACTGACGATGTGTTTTTCGTGGACAAAGGAATTGGCTGCAATGGTATTCAGACCAGGGCGGTCGTCATATAGTTTTATAGTAAAGCCGAGGAAGTTCATGAGCTCCGACAGGGCCAGTGCAACATGCCCGCCTCCGATAATATGAATTACGGGTTGGTCATTGACAAGTTCTGTATACCTCCAGTCGGAATCCGAACGGTATTGAAGTCCGGATGGCTGTGTATCGGTAGTGTGAATCCCAGCCCGTGAAAGCTCGATGATTTTTTGTTGGGCAGATACCAGTTGCTGAATGATGCCCAGGTCGGAAGCAAGCAGGGGAATGAATGCATTCAGCTGGCTGCCGCTGCAGATCATGCCCGATTGGTCGGTGGCATGTTCCTTATCGTGATGCTGGCGCATCAGCAATACCTGTTTTTCGTTTTGCTGAAGCCGGGCTTTCGCTTTTTCGACCAACTTGTGCTCCATAATGCCGCCACCGATGGTTCCGTAAAATGTACCATCAGCCGCCACGGCCATTTTAAATCCCTGGCGGCCCGGAGAACTTCCTTCACTTTGCAGTACGTACAATAATTGTACGGCCATCTCTTTTTCCAGCTTACCCGCTATAAACTGCCATACATTCATTATTTCATTTTCCGGTTTTCTAGGATCTTTTTAAAGGAACGCCCACGGATCTCATCGAGGGTAAGCCCGGTTGCCAGCACCTCTTCTTCGGTAATGGCGCCGCTGTTCAATGCCCGCAGGAAATAATTAAGCAGCCCCTGCCCCGTTGCCGCATCATCAAACACATCACCGATCAGTGTTGCCCTTGCCGCTTTTTCCACAAATGTTTTTAACCGCTCCACCGCATCCTCATAACTTTCCAGGAAGAAGGCAAACACGGCGGCATAACGCATGGGAAATTGCGCCGGGTTCAGGTCCCAGCCCTGGTAAAAACCATTCCACAACGAATGGCGGATGTGATCATATCCCTTACGCCAGGCACGGTGCACCGTATCCATGTTCTCCTGCATTTGTTCTTTGCTGAGGTTATCTCCCCGGTGCGGACCAATGGGCATGGTGTTGGTGGCGCCATCGCTTAACCAGATACCCGTATGCGCCAGGGCTACCTTGGTCATGTGGTGGGCAAAATCACAAACCGGGTGATCCATCTCCTGGTATTTGGCAGTGATGCTGCAGCTGGCAGTATAATCGTAAGTGCCAAAGTGCATGGCAATACACCTTCCGTTGGCTGCTTTGATGAATTTATACAGCGGGTTGGTTCCGTCAATGGCCATGATGGACTGTGTTGTTTCCACCATCATCTCCATCTTCAGGCTTCCGGCCGGTATTTTCAGTTCCGATTCAAGAATATCAAAGAAAGATGCCAGCGTGGCCGGTTGTTCAGGTATGGTGACTTTGGGAAGCATCACCACAAAATTATCCGGCAGCACCCCTCCCGTTTCTTTCACCAGGGTGCTGATGAAAATATCCAGTGTACGCAGGCCCCGTTCCTTCATTTCTTCCGTAAACGGTTTTACGCGGATGCCGATAAAAGGGGAGATCGTTTTTTCGTTCATTCCTTTGGCCAGCTCTTTGGCTGCGGATACCGCGGTTTCGTCTTCTTCCTCATTGCTGCGGTTACCGTACCCGTCTTCAAAATCAATGCGGAAGTCTTCGATGGCTTCCGTTTTCAGCTTTGCCATTACTTTCTTATACACTTTCTCGCTGAAGCCCGAAGCGGTATCCATGCCGAATACCTTTCCAAACACTTTATGGTCGGGCGCATAGGTTTCAAATATCTCCAGCGCTCTTTTACCTAACAGTACCGCCGCATCTGACTTGAACAGGTTGGCGCCACCGTATAAAGTATGCACCGGTTGGCGTTCGCTCCGGTCGCCGGGATATATTTTCTGGAATGCGGTATTGGCCTCTTTCAGCCTGTTGAACAGTTGTTCCTTTTTATCAGCAGGGATAGATACACTCATTGTATTTTTTTTGATTTTGAATTATTACTTGATTATTCAGCTCCCCCGGTACGTGGAGTAGCCGAACGGGCTGATCAGCAGCGGCACATGGTAGTGCGATGCATCGGTGATGGTAAACTGGATGGCCACTTCGGGATAAAATCCCTTTATATTATTTGAAGAGAAATAGGCCCCGGTTTCAAAAACCAGTTTATAATGACCCGGAGCTAATATCCTTTCCTGCGGCAGCAGCTCGGGCACCCTCCCGTCGGCATTGGTAACCCCCTGTGCCATTACCTGCCAACTGTTGTTTACCGGCTGCAGTAATTTCACCGTAATATTTTTCCCGGGCTGGCCAATGGAGGTATCAAGCACGTGCGTGGTAAGTTGACTCATTTGTAAAAATTGAAAGTTTGCATTTGATAAAAGTTTCCGGAAGCGGATAAGGGTGATTTTATGCTGTTCGCCCATGGCAATGTTCAGTTCATCTTCGGGAGAATTTGTGAGCCTGTCCTGCAGCAAACGCAGCATTTCTGCTGCTGATTTACCCGTGGCAAATACAATAAAAATGAAGCCGAACTTCTGTAAATAAGCAGCATTGGCCCTGGCCAGTGCATCAATCACCTCTTCAGAAGCAGACGAAACACCTGCCTGTTCTTTACCGGCAAATTTCTGCTGAAGGCTTTTCTTATCGCCTATCTGCGGATGATGGGTGAAGGACTCCAGCCAGTCATTCTTACCACATTGGCTATACCAGGTTTCTGTTGCCGTGTCCACCAGTTCTTTTTCATTACTGAATGGGAATTTTTTCATCAACGATGAAACCCAGTTCCCCGATCCGCAACAACTCATCAGCAACTCAGCTGCCTTATTTTTTTCCAGTTTATTAAAATCCTGTAATGTCATAGCTTTAAATCATTAAACGGCCTGGGCTTTCAAGCTTATCTCACCAATGCTCCTTGTTCAATCCAGCATCGTATGATATCTCTTTCCTTTTGTGTGATGTTTGTCTTATTGTTCTGCGGCATTGTCTTTGTTACCACCACCCGCTGCATGATGAGGTCTTTTTTCCGCACAATATCATCCGGTGTATCATACATCACGCCATTGGGTGCTGCTTTATATACATCATCGGTTGGTTTGGAAGAATGGCAACTCACACATCGTTCCTGGATGATGGCATTCACTTCGCTGAAGTCAATCCTTGTATTACAGGCGCCGGGGTCTTTGGGCGGGGCCGAAATGAAGGCTCCGGCCAGCAGGATTACAATCGACACGGGCAGTATCCATATCGACAGCTGTCCTTTCTCCCGCAGGTTAAGGTAGTGCTTTACTCCCGCCGTTCCCAGGGATATAATTGCCAGAATCAGCCAGGGCTGTTCATAACCAAAGGTGGTGGGAAAATGATTGCTGATCATTACAAACAATACCGGCAGTGTAAAGTAGTTATTATGCAATGACCGGCTGAGTGCATTCTTTCCCAGCTGCGGGTTCAGCGGCAGCCCGTTCTTAGCTGCTTTCACCATGGCTTTCTGCGCCGGTATGATCACAAAGAAAACATTTGCCACCATGATGCTGCCGATCATGGCTCCGAAATGAATGTACCCGGCCCGGGCACTGAATACCCGGGAATAGAAATAGGCAAAGCCAACCAGGATGGCAAATCCAATCAATGCAAACCAGAACGGTTTTTTTATCAGCGGCGATTTGCAAAGCAGGTCGTACAGTATCCACGCAACGATGAAAGAACCAACGCCGATTGACACACCGGTGAGAGGGGAAATATCCAGTACATTTTTATCGATCAGCAATGCCGATGCGTTAAAATAATATACCACAAACAATAAACAAAAACCGGTAACCCAGGTGAAGTATGCTTCGTATTTAAACCAATGAAGATGTTTGGGGATGGTTTTGGGCGCAACTTTATATTTCTCCAGGTAATAGAATCCTCCTCCATGTACCGCCCACAGGTTGCCCGCCAGCTCGTCCCTTACATCCCTGGTTCGGTTCAATGCATTTTCAAGGAAAACAAAATAAAAAGAGGCTCCTATCCAGGCAATGCCAAAAGTAATATGCATCAGCCTCACCACAATATTCATCCATTCCATCAGGTGTGCTTCCCAGGCGGTACCCCGTACATATATATATAAGGCCGCCGCCATGCCCACCGATACCAGCACCAGCGCTGTATACACAAAACCCTGGGAAGAAGAAACTTCTTCCTTTTTCTTCTCCACATCCATGCCGGCTTCAGCATCTGCCTCCACCTGTTTGGCAACACCATGCAGGTAATAGGTCATGACAGTAAGCATGATCAGCACAAAACCCAGTACACTTAATAAAATGATGCCCAGCATTATTAATTCTTTTTCTTACCAAATAAACGAAGCCGGCTTATACCTCCATCAGGGAAGATGTTGAGCCGTACATGTGTTATGGTGTTTCCGCCGTTAATTTCTTTTGTGAATTCGTGTTCTTTATCGGCACTTAGTTTTTGCTGAGGCAGTAACACCTCCCATTCCACTTTGTTATTGATTACTTCCTCATCGCTGTTGCTTAAACAATATTCTATTGAGCAGCTATCGGGGTAATTGCCTTTAAAATGACAGGTATCCACAACTATCCTTTCCACCGTTCCCTTGTGAGCCAGTTTCAATATTACCCAGTCGCGGTTATTGGGTGTTCTGTTTCTTTTGGTTTCCCAGCCATCCCCCATGTTTACCCCGCGGCCAGGCATGATGAGGTTACCCATGGCACTGAAGAACATATCGTTGCAGGCAATGGCTTTGCCGCCGTTGATGGCAGCAGCCAGGTCAACCACTTCGTCGGCAGAAACAGCAGCCCAGTTCTTTACCACTTCACCATACACCCGCAGTCTTGCCACCCCTCCATCGGGATAAATATGCAGGCGGATATGGGTGAATGCCTCATCGCTGTTACTGGTATAAAAATTCTGAGAGCCTGCATCCAGGTGTGATTTAGGGAGAATTTCTTTCCATGCTACCGTGTCCCAGTCATTAATAGAAGATGTATCTGAAAGATGAGCGGCTTCAATTGATGCATGCGGCGGATGATTACCCAGGAAGAAGTTGGTATCAATATCAAATCCAGCGATCTTTCCCGGCGTGGCCAGCTGCACCACGGCCCAGTCGTGCCCGGGGGTTCTTTTGCGCCTGCTTTCCCAGCCATCCATCCACTTACCCCGGTCGGTATATTTATCGGTGATAAAGACACCTCTCGTAGGTTTGATAAGATTTTCTTTTTCGGCAAAAAAATCATCGGTAGCATACAAAACCTTTCCTCCGAGCCTTTCGGCAGCCAGGTCGGTGAGTTGTGTAAATGCGGGTGATTCTTTAATAATTTCTTTTACTTTCTCAAAAGCCATTGCCCTGCGTTTTTTTGAATGATCTTATTATTTTTATACACCGTAATGCCATTCACGATTGTTTGCTGTACGGTGCCGGATAATTTTTTACCGGTATACGGACTGCAATGGTACCGGTGCAGAATATTCTCTTTCTTCACTTCAAACACCTCATCGGGATTCCATACAATCATATCTGCGTCATAGCCTACGGCCAGTTTTCCTTTCCGGTTACCGGCATGTAAAAAAGAGGCAGGATATTCTGTCAGCAAAGGAATGAATTTTTCCAGTGAAATGCAGTCTTTCATGGCCGCCCAGGAAGCAGGCAATAAAAACTGAAGTCCGGCAATGCCGCCCCATGCTTTTTTCAGGTTGCCGCTTTCCAGTTCTTTAATAGCCGGGGGTGCCGGCGAGTGGTCGGTTGTGATAAAATCAAGCACCCCGCTTTTCAGTGCCTGTTTCAGCTGTCCGTTGTTTTTTTTCTCCCGGATCGGCGGTGCACACTTATATAAACAATCCGCATCAGGAATTTCCTCTGCGTTGAAATAAATATAATGAGAGCAGGTTTCTGCGGTTAACGGCAGTCCTTCTTTCCTTGCATCCCCGATCAGCGTTAATGCGTCGGCTGAAGAAACATGTACAATATGTGTGGGGCATTGGTGTTTTCTGCACAAGGTGATCATCAGTGCAACAGCATCGTTCTCCCATTTCTTAGGACGGCTGGCGAGGTATTGCTTATAGCTGGTTGGAAAGGTATCCAGTTCATGAGTACAATCACCGGCTATTTCGCAATGAGCCAGCAGGGGCAGTCCGTACTTTGCCATCACCGGCATGGCTCCATTGATCTCCTGTTCGCCAACATTGGGGAATTCATCAATGCCTGAATGCGTGAGAAAACATTTGATGCCAAGCACCCCGGCTTTAATTAATCCCTCCAGCTCATCCTGGTTACCCGGTACCAGCCCCCCGTAAAAACCAACATTCACATGCAGCTTCCCTTTGGATGCATCTAATTTTTTGTTGAAGGCGTTGGCTGTTGTGGTAACCGGACTTGCGTTCAACGGCATATCAACCACTGTGGTGATTCCGCCAGCTGCGGCGGCCTGTGTGGCTGTATCAAATCCCTCCCATTCTGTTCGTCCCGGTTCATTGATGTGTACATGCGCATCAATAATTCCCGGCATCAGGATGTGATCCCCGGCATCTTCTGTACCGGTTGCTTTGATTTTGGAAATACCGGTGATGATTCCTTTTTCAAAAGAAATGGTTGCGGGCTGAAGTTGGCCATCCACCCAACACCGGTTACTGTATATAGATCCGCTATTTACCATTAGCTGTGTATAAGCCCATCAATACTTTTTCGGGAGTAACCGGAGCCGAATAAGGAATGTTTGCATGAGGATTAAAAGCCAGCACGGCGTTGCGTATTGCAAAGAAGGCGCCGATGCCGTACATCAAAGGAGGTTCTCCCACCGCTTTTGATTTCAGCACCGCCAGTTCGTTGCCATCGCTGTGCAGGAATTTCACAACAATGCTTTCCGGGGCTGCATAAATGTCGGGGATTTTATAGGTAGACAATGCATTGGATAAGAGTTTGCCTTCTTCATTGTATACCACTTCTTCCATGGTCATCCAGCCGATGCCCTGCACAATACCTCCTTCGCACTGGCCCAGGTCAACCGCCCGGTTCATGCTGCTGCCGAAATCATGCACTACCTTCACAGCGTCGATGGTATAGGTTCCCCGCAGGCAATCAACGGTTACCTCTGTCAATGCAGTTCCGTACACATGATAGGCAAAGGGATGTCCTTTTTCAATTGTTTTATCATAATGAATAAAAGGAGTGGCGTAGTGGCCTTTGGCACTCAGGTTAATCCGTTTCAGGAAGGCCTGCTGAACCAGGTTCTTCCAGTTGAACACAGAAGCTTCTCCATTTATATACACCACTTCGTCTTTTATTTCAATATCAGCACCTTCATCATCCGTCAGTTCTGTTCTGATAAATGTAAATAACCGTTCTTTTACCTGCCTGCATGCATCCAGCAATGCCTTGCCATTCAGATCGGCGGTGGAGCTGGCAGCAGACGGGGATGTATTAGCCACCCGGGATGTATTGGTGCTTTCCAGTTTTATCCTGGTTTGTGAAATACCAAAACACGCAGCAGCCACCTGCAGCATTTTACTGTTTACACCTTGTCCCATCTCCACCGCTCCGGTGCTTACCCCTACGGTTCCATCCGAATATACATGCACCAATGCCCTTGCCTGGTTCATCATGGTGTTGGTAAAAGAAATGCCGAAACAAACGGGCATCAGCGACCATCCTTTTTTATAGAATTCATGTTGCCGGTTGAACAGAGCCGTTTGTTTTTTAACAGCATCCACATCGTATTCACTCATTACCTGGTTCCAGCAATTGGCTGCCTGGCATTCAGCCACAACCTGTCCATAAGGAAATTCATCTCCGTTCTTCAGCATGTTCTTTTGCTGGATAAGATCAGCTGATACATTCAGTTTCTTCGCTGCATGATCGATGGCCGCCTCCATCACGAACATACCCTGTGGTCCTCCAAATCCCCGGAATGCCGTATTGGGGGGAAGATTTGTTTTGCACGAATGAGCCGTAAGTTTTACATGCGGAACATAATAGCTGTTGGTAGCATGAAATAAGGTACGTTCTAAAATGGCAGGAGAAAGATCGGCTGCAGCGCCGCCGTTCTGGTAATAGGTAGCTTCAAAAGCAATGATGTTATATGCCGCATCCAGCCCGATCCTGTAATCAGTGCTGTAAGGATTTCTTTTCCCGGTCATGCGCATGTCTTCCATGCGGTGCGGAATGCATTTGGCCGGACGTTTTAATATCCACGCCACCATGGCCGCCATGGTTCCCCAGGCTGAAGCCTGGTCTTCTTTTCCTCCAAAGCCGCCACCCAACCTCGGCACATCCACTTCCACCCGGTTCATCCCCAGTCCCAGTACCCTGGCTGCTGTACGCTGAACCTGGGTGGGTCCCTGGGTGGAAGAAAATATTTTTACACTGTCGTGTTCGGTTGGATATGCGTATGCCCCCTGCGTTTCCAGGTACAATTGTTCCTGCCCGCCCGACTCGGCGCTTCCTTCAAAAATATATTTGCATTGAGGAAAAGCTTCATCAATATTGCCTTTTACAAATTTGCGGGAGGGGCTTAATAATTGTCCACGCCGGAATGCCTCCCGTGGATCGGTAATAACAGGCAGCCCATCAATCTCAATCCTGATTTGTTTCAACGCTTCTTCGGCAGCGTCTTCATGCTCAGCCACAACCAGCAAAACAGGCTGCCCACGGAAGTGCACTTCGTGATCAGCCAGAAAGGGTTCATCGGGAATGATGCCGCCGATCTGGTTTTCTCCGGGAATATCTTTGTAAGAAAATATTTTTACAATGCCCGGCATTTGTTCCGCCGCCGAAAAATCAACTACCCGGATGATGCCATGGGCTACAGGCGAATCAAAGACTTTTACAAACAATGTTCCTTCCATAACCGGGATGTCATCGACATAAACAGACCTTCCTGTTACATGATTGGCCGCATCTATATTGCCGCCCCCTTCGCCCAAAGGCGCTTTTTGAACAACGGGTATTTTTCCGGGTGTATTCATTTGCTGATCAGGCGCCAATCACCTGTTTTATAAGTCCGGGTTGGTTTTGAAAATGTGCCAGGAACAACTGGCGTGCTAACAGCCGTTTATATTCTGCCGTACCTCTTGCATCACTGATGGGTGCAATTTCTTCGTTCATCACCTGAATGGCTTCTTTGAGAACAGCTGCCGTGATTTTTTTCCCTTGCAGGAAAGCGCCGGTACGGCCCAGGTATTTCGGGAACGGGGCCACGCCCCCGGCAGCAAGGTGAATGCTGACTATTTCTCCCCTTTCATTTACCTGGTAAAGGCAGGCTGCGTTTACACTGGCTATATCGAGGTGTGTGCGTTTGCACACTTTCTCAAAGTTAAATATGCTGTTCTGTGGCGGGGTGAATATGATCTGTTCAATGATTTCGTCCACCGACTTATCTGTTTGCTTGTATCCTTTAAAAAAATCTTTCAGCTTCTGTTTTCTTTGTACGCCGTTCTTAGTAAGCAGCAGTTCACTATCCAGTGCCAGGAAGAAAATGCTCATGTCGCCAATAGGCGAGGCATTTACAATATTACCCGCCAGGGTAGCCATATTGCGGATGGGGGTGGAAGAAACAAGTTTGATGTATTTATCCAGCGCAGGAAAAAAGCCCCGGATCAGTTCTGATTCAGCAAAAGCGGTAACCGTAACTGCGCCACCGATATAACATTGCCCGTTGTGTAAACGGATCCCGTTGAGTTCGTCTTTGCCGGACAAGTGTTCAACAGCAGATTGTTTTACCGCCAGTGCTTTCTGAACAACCAGGTCGGTGCCGCCCCCAATCATCATCTTCACTTCCCGGGTTTTATTTTCTTCTCCCCGGATGGTTTCTCTCAACCGGGCAAGCCGTTCCTTTATGTTCAAAAAATAGCCGGGGATGAAATTATTTTTCACGAGCCAGCCGATGGTTTCTGTACCCGGCTTATTATTCATCTTGTCAGAAACAATGATTGCAGCCCGTTCAATGGATTTATACCCGGTGCAGCGGCAGATATTTCCATCTACCGAAGCGATGGCCTGCTCATACTGCTTGGCATTTTCATTCAATACAAATCCGGTAAGCGACATCACAAAACCTATGGTACAAAATCCGCACTGCGTTCCATTGGTATCCACCATGGCTTGCTGCACGGGAGATAATTCTTTCATATTGATCCCCTCCACCGAAACAATGTGTTTACCGTGTGCATTGCCAAGCGGCATCAGGCAACTGGTCATGGAGCGGTAATTAAGTTTATCTCCTTCCATGTCGCCTACTAAAACAGTGCAGGCCCCGCAATCTCCTTCCCGGCAGCCGATCTTGGTACCCGCCAGCCGTTTGTGGTAACGCACAAAATCCAGTACGGTGCTTCCCGACGGCAGTTCTGTTTCAACCAGTTTATCGTTCAGAATAAATCGGATCATTAATACTCGATTTTATCGGGGCTGTTCTTCCACTTTTCAAACGCTTCCATAGCCTGTTCACGCAGCACCTGTTTGGTAAACAGCTTTCTTTCTTCAATGGGCTTTGCTATCTCTTCATAGATGAACTGGTCATCAAAATGGATGGCCGCCGCATCTTCCTTGCTGTTGGCATAATAGAGCTTGTCGGGCCGGGCCCAGTAAATGGCGCCCAGGCACATGGGGCATGGCTCGCAGCTGGTATAAATTTCACAGCCGGTAAGCTGGTGGGTCTTCAATACCTTACAGGCCTTCCGGATGGCCACCACTTCGGCATGTGCGGTAGGGTCGTTGCTGGCTGTAACCAGGTTGGACCCCCGGGCAATTACTTTTCCGTCCTTTACCACGATGGCGCCAAAGGGTCCGCCTTTTAATTTTTCCACGTTGGCAACAGAAATGCGGATGGCTTTCCGCATGAATTTTTTAGCGTCTTTATCCATTGGTTACTGATTTAAATGCGGCACTGGCTGGCCGGCAGGTCGGTAATGAAGAACAGCAAGCAAACGGCAAATGTGCAGCAACAATAAAAGTAACAAATTGCCACTATGCAAACAAAAATACAGGTGTAAATTAAACAGCGGAATCATGCTGCCGCCGGTCATTTGTTATATTTGCAGAAGCACATAATGCGGTTAATGATGAATACCGACTACAGGAATATACCGGTTGAACAAAAAGCGATCGCTGTACAACGGCTCACTGCATTATGGGCTTTTACCGAATCCGGTTTGGGTGGCATCATGCATGCATTCAAAATCCCTTTCACCGGTTTACTGGTGGGCGGTATGGCACTGGTAATGATCAGTCTGATTGCTTCCATCGCCGGGCATCCCTACAAACAGGTTTTAAAAAGCGCCGTTATTGTACTGATCGTTAAAGCCATGGTAAGTCCGCATACTCCTCCAGCCGCATATATGGCTGTCAGCTTCCAGGCGCTGCTGGGTTATGGCCTGTTCCGGATGATGGGTGTGAACATGATCAGCATTTTATTCCTGAGCGTTGTTTCCATGATTGAATCCGCGGTGCAAAAAGTAATTATTCTCACCCTGTTCCTGGGCCAGTCGCTGTGGAAAGCCATGGATGCACTGGTTGGATATGTTGCCGGCCAGCTGGGTTTTGCAACAAGCAATGGAAGTTACTGGGTAATTGGTATTTATATGCTCATCTATATTGCCGGTGGTTTTGTGGTTGCCTGGCTTGCTTACCGGAGCATTCAGCGTTTTCGTGTGATACAGGAAGAAGAAATAATTTTCACCGGTATGGAAGCGGCACCCAATACCGTGGAAAGAAAAAAAACTTACCGGAAATTATGGATTCTGATCATCGCTGCGCTTTTACTTTCCCTGGTACTGTTTGTATTTGCGCCCGGGAACAGGCAGGGCTGGCTGGCAGCCGCCCGGTCAATCAGCTGGACGGTTTCTGCCATCTTCATCTGGTACGTATTTCTTGGCCCCTTGCTTACCAGGCTTATCCGGCAAGCGCTGGAAAAAAAGAAAGGTAAATATGGGGATGAAGTGCTGCAGGTGCTCTCCTTTCTTCCTGTACTTCGCCGGCTGGCAACCATGGCCTGGCAGCAAAGTAAAAAACACAGCGGATTCAGCCGTGGTTATCATTTCGTTTCCTCCCTCATTCACTGGTCACTGATTTATTCCGACGGCGGACAGCCCGGTGCAACAGCAAAGCAACCGGCATGAGTATTCTTCTTTTTTCACGGCCTGTTCACAGCGGAAAAACAACAGCGTTGATGCAATGGTGCAGCGGGCAATCTTCTATTCTTGGCATTCTGATGCCGGATATGAACGGCCGGCGCATGATCATGAATATAAAAACGCAGGAGGTGTTTGATATTGAATGTCCTGATATTTCGCATAATACAGAGCCCCTGATCACGGTGGGCCGTTTTCATTTTTATTCTGCCGCCTTTGAAAAAGCAAATTCAATGCTGGAAGATGCCCTGCGGCAATACCCCCGCTGGCTTATCATAGATGAGGCCGGTAAACTGGAGCTGGATAAAAAGGGATTTTATACCTCCATCGTAAATGCCGTAAAGAAATATGACCATGCCACAGGAGAATACAACCTGCTGATCACGGTAAGAGAAGATTTATGCAGTGAAGTGATTTCGTTTTTTAACATGACGCATTACCGCGTTGTGCACCATGCCGGCGAGTTGCTTACTCATGCATAACCATTATCGGCAGCTTGCTGTGGTACGACCATGTTTTGGTACGGCTGCTGCTCAGCAGCTTACCAATGAATGAATGGTTTTTCTGAATGGCGATGATCAGGTCGATGTTGCGGCTTTCTGCAAACAGGTTAATGGCTTCATCCACATCATACAGGCGCATGAAATAAAATTCGGGATTGTAGCTGGCAAACAGCTGCTTCAGTTCCTGCTTTTCCTTTTCATAATCTTCCGTAAGGGAGATATAGTGATCCTTATCAACGTTCACCACGTGCAGCTGTGGATTAAATACATCCAGGAAGTCTTTGATGGGTGCCGATGGCGTGGTGTTCAGCGTATTTTTGAAATCGGATGTCAGCATTACATTCTTCAGGGGTTTGAATTCGGCCGCCGGCGGTACAATCAATACCGGGCACACTTTCCGCTCGGCCATCTTCAGGGTGTTGCTGCCAAAGAATACCTGTGCCAGGGCTGACTTGCCGGTAATACCCATGATCACCAGGTCGGCCCGGCGGTGGCGTGCGGCTTTTTCAAGCCCATCTACAAAATCACTTTCCTCGTGTGCCAGTACTTCCATTTTCACAATATTCTCTTTCATCAGGGTTTCTTTCAGGGCTTCCAGTTCGGCTGTTATTTTTTCTGCTTCGGATGATTTGCTGTAGCTGTGGTACAAAACCATGGTAACCCCGTAATGCCCGGCCAGGAGGCGGGAGGCATAGCGTGCGGCATTGAGAGATGTTTCCGAAAAATCCACCGGAACGATGACCGTATTCATATTAGTAGCTTTAGTTTATAGTATCACAAATCTACTTCTTTTATGCTTCATTATTGCCTCCTGCTGTCATTTTTACTTTACGCTTTGGCAGCCTGTTCCGTGTTCATTTAATTATCTTTGCCGCCCATGGGCCAGAAAAAATTAAAGCGCTTTGCCGAAATAAAAACCTTTTCCAATGTGCTGGAATACCCGGGGAACATGCAGGGTAACTGGCGCCCTTTTTTTAAAAACAGCCAGCCGCTGGTGCTGGAGCTGGCCTGTGGCCGGGGCGAATATACTGTGGGACTTTCCCGCCTGTTCCCCCAGCAGAATTTTATCGGGGTGGATGTAAAGGGCAACCGCATGTACATCGGCGCCAAAAAATGCCTGGATGAAAAACGAACCAATGCTGCTTTTCTCCGCACGCAGATTGAAATGCTTCCGGATTATTTTGCTCCGGGTGAAGTGGATGAGATCTGGATCACGTTTCCCGATCCGCAGCTCCGTACATCAAGGGCAAAAAAAAGGTTAACCCATCCCCGCTTCCTGCGCCTGTACAAACACATCCTTACTCCCGGCGGGATCATTCATCTTAAAACCGATTCACCCGATCTGTACCGGTTTACCAAACGGGTTGCTGCCATGTATGGCCTTACCATCCTGGAAGAATCGGATAATGTATATGCTGCCGGCCGGGTAAAAGAGGAGCTTACCATAAAAACACATTACGAAAGTCTTGACATTGCGCAAAGCAAAAAAATACACTATCTCAAATTCTCCCTGCCGGCTCTGATCCCGGATTTGGATGATCAGCTGCAGGAAATTTTAAAGCATGAAGAACAGCTGGATTGAAGGAGAGGATTACTATTACAATGAAAAGGGATTCATTGTGCTTACTGCCAGGTATCATTTAACCCGGGGCTATTGTTGCGGCAACGGTTGTAAGCATTGCCCCTACCACTATCAAAATGTTCCCGAACCAAAGCGGGGTGAATTAATATCTTTAACAGACCATGGCAAAAAAAACAGTTAAGAAGAAAGTCACAGCACCTGCCGTTAAAAAACCAAAGAAGGAAGGGCCAAAAGACGGCCTGTTGAAGGAGTATAGTTTTTTCCAGGATGTATACGAAGTGGTACGCCAGGTGCCGAAGGGCCGGGTTACTTCTTACGGTGCCATTGCCAATTACCTGGGCACCAAACTGTCTGCCCGTATGGTAGGCTGGGCAATGAATGCAGCGGGATCCGCCAAACCAAAAGTGCCGGCGCAGCGGGTGGTAAACCGGCTGGGTATGCTGTCGGGCAAACATCATTTTGGAACGCCTACTTTAATGGAAGAGTTGCTGAAGAAAGACGGCGTACCGGTAAAGAACGACACCGTGGTTGATTTCAAAAAAAGATTCTGGGATCCCGCTGTTGAACTGGGTTTATAATAATTCTTCCAATTCAGACATACTTAAACCGGCCTGCAGCATGGTTTTGGTTTTACCGGGAGCCTGTAAGATAAACAAGAATACCAGCAGGGAGCCCAGCACCAGGTATACCTGATTTCCCACCAGGAAAAAACAGATGCAGGCAAACAAAGCCGCCCCCTCTAAAAATATCCATTGAATAATATTGGCAAAACGGTATTGCTCAAATTTTTCAGCTGCCGATATGAACGGGTCATTTTTAAGGGCAGCACACCTTTTTTTAAAAAGATGATTGCCAATGAAAAACAAGGTTCCGCAAACCACAATGGCTAGTACCTGGAATATCCTGTCGGCTGATGCCAGTGGCGACTTCCATACATCCAGGTAGGCCAGTGAAAATAATACGCCCAGGAACAGGAGCTGGCCGATGAGCATGGCCCGGTGCATTAATTTAAAAACAGCAAAAGAACCATTTCCGCCGTTCATCTTTTTTGTTTTAATGGTAATAAGGACTGATCATCAGGTAAACAATTACCCCGGTTACGGCCACATACAACCAAACCGGCCAGGTGATCTTCACCAGTTTTTTATGCCTGTCGTATTCCCCCGTAAGCGCCCGGTAGGCCGTGAATAATATGAATGGCAGAATAATTCCGGCCAGGGGAATATGCGTAAACAGAACAAAGTAATAGATCGTCTTCATGACTCCCTCTCCCCCGAACCTTGTTTCGCCGGCAAGCAGGTGGTGGCAGATATAGGAAACCAGGAACAGGGCCGAAAGGCAAATAGCAAGGATCATGATGCTTTTGTGTGCAGCATAGTCTTTCTTTTTAACCGTGATCAGGCCTGCCACCAGCAATACGCTCACTACCGAGTTGACCATTGCATTAAAGAGGGCGAAAAGGTGCACATCAAAGCCCAGGTTAACTTCCAGTTTTACCCGGCTCAGCACCACCACCGCGGCAAACACAATGGCAGAAACGGTAAAAATCAGTATACGGGCTCTTTTATCGTTCTTTTGAATGGAGGGAGGTAACATTATGATTGTTTGTTCTTTTTATTGGACAGGATAAATATCGTAATTATCACAATTCCGATGGCGAGAAAAATAACCGGTAAAATGGGAATAAACTCACGGAAAACTGAGGGAGATTTCTTATTCTTCTCCAGCATCAGCAACGGGATATCCTGAACCAGCTTGGCCTGCTTTTGTTCATCAAAGCCGTTGTACCATCCACGTACCACCCGGCTGCTGTCGAGCAGGAAGAAATTTTCAGTATGCAGGAAAGCGGTATCTACATCCTTATCTGCCAGGCTGGCCTTTAGCTCGTTAAATGCAAAATCATAGATTTCTTTTTTATTGCCGGTAACAAACCACCAGGTATCGTGATTGACATTGAAGCGGTCGGCAAACCTGCGGAGCTGCGGCACTGAATCATGCTCCGGATCCACGCTGATGGAAATGAACTGTACAATGCTGTCGTTTTTGGCAAAGGAGCTCTGCAATCTTTTCATACTGCGGGCAAGTCCCGGGCAGATGCTCGGGCAGCGGGTAAAGAAAAAATCGATCACCAGTATTTTGCCATGCAGGTCATCAAGCGAAACCTGTTTGCCCAGCTGGTTGGTGAAGCTGATATTTTTTACCTTATGCCATATGGTGTCGGTAACTGCCTTGCCGTTTTTTTCGGATACGATTACCGAGTCGGGTATAAAATAGCGGGCCGGCATGTGTACCGCTTCCTGGCTGTAATACTTAACGATGAGATACCCTGCCAGTGGCATGGCTATGGCGAGCAGCAGGGCTAAGATGGCTTTGCGTGTCATGTTTTTATGCGATGCAAATGTACGCCAGCGGGTTCATTTACCTGATAAAAAAACCACCGCTTGCGGCGGTGGTTGAATGAGGTATCTGATTACACTTGTTTCCTTTATTTTTTTGCATCCTTATCAACGGCCGGTTGATGGTGCTGTTCTGTTTTGGCCGGGTGACTGCCGGCATTGGTATTGCGCAGATTTTTCCAGCTGTTTCCATCCCAGAGGAAAGCGCCAATGAACCAGAGGAACAGGAGCAGTGGAACCACGATGGTCATGATGAAGTTGCGGATTTCATCACCCAGGTGCATGAAAACAGAAACGATGTAGAATGCTTTGGCAAGCGACAGGATACAAATCACGCCCTTTACAAACAGGATCATGGTGTGACTTGTTTCGGGTTCACCATACCAGTGTTTTGCGAGGCCGAAACCCAGCACCAGTTCAATGATGGTAACCACCGATAAAAGCCAGAATACTTTCCAGATGCGGCCCGTGCCTTCGGCAGGAGCGTGTGCAAAGGTTATTTCCGGCGATGATGCATGTTCACTCATAACAATTATTTTTCTTCTTGGTCAAAAATTTTAAACGGTTGTTGTTAGATCAGGTAGAAGCAAAGGAATACGAATACCCAAACCAGGTCTACAAAGTGCCAGTACAAACCGGCTTTCTCAATCATTTCGTAATGTCCTCTTTCGTCGAAATGGCCCAATCTTGTTTTGGCCCACATCACCACGTTGATCACCACCCCGCTGAATACGTGGAAGCCGTGGAAGCCGGTGATGCCGAAGAAGTATCCACCGAATGCAATCGGACCGGTATGATTTACGTGCAGGTCGGGTGAAGCCTGTATGGCGCTGATCAGTTCGGCGGATGTTTTAGCCGCCAACCCTTGTGCGGTGGCGCCGTGCTGCAGGGTAGCTGCTATCTCAGCAAGTTTTTCGTGCGGCGTTACCTGTAAGGCGGCTGCAATTGCTTCGTGATCCACATGTGTACCCCATGGATTCATTTTCACCGTGGTGGGAACTACCGATAAAGTTCCGTCGCCCAGCATGGCAATGTGTTCGCCGGTGAGCAGGTGAGTCCATTCCCAAGCCTGGCAACCCAGGAACGCCAGGCCACCCAGGATGGTCAGGATCATGTATTTCTCCACGCCTTTGCGGTTCATTTTATGTCCTTCATGCACGGCCAGCACCATGGTAACGGAACTGAAGATGAGGATGAAGGTCATTAAACTAACAAATGCCAGTGGCAGGTTCTGGTGACCAAAACCCGGGAATGCATTAAACACCTGGTTCGGATCGGCCCAGCTGTTAACACTGAAACGGATGGTACCATAGCTGATGAGGAAGGCGCCGAAGGTAAAGGCGTCACTCATCAGGAAGTACCACATCATCACTTTACCATAGCTGGCATTGAAGGGACTCCGTCCGCCATTCCACCATTTGGTATTTGTTGGTATCGCTGTTGTTGACATAAATCGTATATTCTAAAATAAAAACTAATTATTTATTTATCGCTTACCGGATCATCAGTAAAAAGATCAGTAAGTAAATCCAGAGCACATCTACAAAATGCCAGTAGGTACTTACCAGTTCAACCGGCACGCTGTTGTATATTCTTGTACGGCTGCTGAATGCTTTTGCAAACAGCACTACCAGGGCAATCACTCCCCCGAGCACGTGGACGGCATGCAGTCCTACAATCACATACATAAACGAGTAAGACACATTCCCCTGCAGGGTGATTCCCTGATTCCACAGCTGCTGAAAACCCAGCCCCTGCAACAGCATAAAAAGAACTCCGAGTAACAGGGTGGCCACCAGTAACTTCCGATACTTAGGCATTTCCCGTTGTTTAAACGCCTGGCCTGCCAGGTAAATGGTAACACTGCTTGCCAGGATGGCGGCGGTGCTGTACCAGAAAAGCAGGGGCAGGTTAAATGATTGCCAGCCTGCCTGGTTGCGTTTAACTATATAAGCACTCGTTAACCCTGCAAACATCATCACCAGGCTACCAATGCCCACCCACAGGGTAAATTTATGCGGGTGAATTTTTTTTCGTTGTTCCATTGCCACGGTACTCATATCGCTTGATCCCCGGAGGGAATTGATTAATCTGTTTACAGAACCGTTCTGTTGGCAAACATGGCCAGCAGTACGATCATCAGGTAAAAATAAGAACTGAACATCACCCTTCTTGCGCTGGCTGCATCCATGCGTTTAAAGAGCAGCACGCTGGCGAACACCATCCACAGGTTGCATCCCAGCATTACATACATACTGGTAAGCCCGCTGATTCCCGTGTAATAGGGAAGAAAGCCAACCGGTATCATCAATGAACTGTAGATAATGCTTTGCATGGCTGTGAAACGGGTTGGACCTTTATCGGCGGGCAATAATTTAAATCCTGCCGTTGTATAATCCTTGTGCGCCAGCCAGGCAATGGCCCAGAAATGCGGGAACTGCCAGAGAAACTGGATGGCGAAAAGCACCCAGCCTCCGGTCCATGCAATGGTTCCGTTTCCAAAAGCGGCGAGCCAGCCAATCAAACAGGGCAATGCCCCGGGGATGGCGCCCACCAGTACCGAAACAGAGTTCACCTTTTTTAACGGGGTATAAATGAACCCGTATAAAAAAAGGCTGAACAAACTTACCATGGCACTTTCTGCATTGAAGTACCACCACATCATGAACACCCCGGCGCCACCGGTGAGGAAGGCAAAGATGCCGGCTTCGTTCACGCCCATGCGCCCGCTGGCCACCGGCCGCTTAGCGGTACGCTTCATCAATGCATCGGATGTTTTTTCCAGTAACTGGTTGATGGCATTGGCCGAACCGGTTACCAGCATTCCTGCCGCAAAAAGTAAAAGAACTGATGTTATTTTATCCCGTACATAGAACTGTTCGTTGGGGGCAATTAAAAATGCAACCACCGTACTGAACACCACCATAAAACTCAGCGTAAACTTGATGAGCTGAAAGTAATCTTTCACTTTGCTCACCAGCTTAAACGATGCTGAGCTGCTGATGGTTGTATTCTCCTGCTCTATGCTTTTCAAAAATCTTTATTTTAATGCGCTTCAATTCCTGTCTCCGCGTTACACACCCGGTATTATCAATGGTGTGATTCATTTTCACCTACCGGCGTATTCTGTGGAATGTATTCGTGGCCGTCTTTTCCGTAATCGTATGCACCGCGGTGAACTTCCGGAATTTCTCCCACCCAGTTACCATGACCAGGCCTGATCGGTGTGGTCCATTCCAGCGTGTTGGATCCCCATGGATTCAGGGTGGTTACCTTGCGTCCTTTGAAGATGCTGTAGAAGAAGTTGAATACAAACAACAGCTGTACAGCAAACACCACCATCGCTACAAAACTGATGAACTCGTTCAGTCCGCCAAACATTTTAAATGATTCCCAGCTGGAGTAATCAAAATACCGGCGCGGCATACCGGCCAGTCCTTCGTAGTGCATGGGCCAGAAGATCAGGTATGCACCAATGATGGTTACCCAGAAGTGGATATAGGCCATGGTATTGTTGAGGTACCGTCCGAACATTTTAGGGAACCAGTGGTACACGCCGGCGAACATGCCGAAGAAAGAAGCCACACCCATTACAATATGGAAGTGCGCCACTACAAAATATGTATCGTGCAGGTGCAGGTCGAGCGCCGAGTTACCCAGGAAGATCCCGGTTAAACCACCGCTGATGAACAGGCTCACAAAACCGATGGCGAACAGCATGCCCGGCGTAAACCGGATGCTTCCCTTCCACAGCGTGGTAAGCCAGTTGAATACCTTGATGGCCGAAGGCACCGCAATCAATAAGGTCAATAGTACGAAGACCGATCCGAGGAACGGATTCAATCCGGTAACGAACATATGGTGTGCCCATACCAGGAACGCCAGGATGGCGATTGCAAACATGGATCCCACCATTGCCATATAGCCAAAGATGGGTTTGCGGCTGTTCACGCTGATAATTTCTGAGCTCATTCCCATGGCAGGCAGAAGAATGATATATACTTCGGGGTGGCCAAGGAACCAGAACAGGTGCTGGAACAGGATGGCACTTCCGCCTTCGTTTGGTAATATTTTTCCGGCGATTACGATATCACTCAGGTAGAAGCTGGTGCCCAGGTTGCGGTCGAACAGCAGCAGGATAGCGCCTGACAGCAGAACAGGGAAAGAAAGAACACCCAGTACCGCTGTAAAGAACAGCGCCCATACCGTAAGGGGCAGGCGGGTCATGCTCATCCCCTTGGTACGCATGTTCAGGATGGTGGTGATATAGTTGAGACCTCCCAATAAAGAAGATACAATGAACATGGCCATACTTACCAGCCAGAGGTCCATCCCGATTTTGGCTCCGCTGGATGCATCACCCAATGCACTGAGCGGCGGGTAAATCGTCCAGCCACCGCTTGCAGGGCCTGTTTGTACAAACAGGGAGCAGAACATGATGATGGAAGCCAGGAAGAAGAACCAGTAGCTGAGCATGTTCAGGAACGGCGAAGCCATATCCCTGGCACCCACCTGCAGCGGGATGAGGAAGTTGGCAAAGGTTCCGCTGAGGCCTGCTGTCAATACAAAGAATACCAGGATGGTTCCGTGCATGGTAACCAGGGCATAATAAAACTCAGGTTTTAATTTACCGCCGGCAGCCCAATGACCCAGGATGTCTTCCAGCCAGGGAAAAGTAGATTCAGGATAGCCGAGCTGTAAACGGAAAAGAACGGAGAACAATCCACCGATAAAGGCCCAGATGATACCCGTGATCAGAAACTGGCGGGCGATCATTTTATGATCCTGGCTGAAAACGTATTTGGTGATAAACGTCTCGTGGTGGTGGTGTTCATGGTGTGCATCATGTGATCCGTGAACATCTGCATGGTGTAATGTGGCTACGCTGCTCATTTTCTTATTTTTAATCTTCCCGGTTGTTTACCGGGGTCCGGTTAATTATTTTTTTACAGGCAGGGCCTGTGCTGTTTGAACTGGTTTGCTGGCGTTGCTGTCGGCCACGGCAGGCTTGGGTGCATTTTTTTCCTGCAGGCTCTGCCATTCTGATTTTTGTTCGGCCAGCCATTTTTTATACTCTTCCATTGTTTCCACAACGATCACCCCACGCATGGCGTAGTGGTTGGCTCCGCAAAGCTGGTCGCAGGCAATTTCGTAAACAAAATCAGGGTTCTTTGTTTTATCCTTCATTTGTGCAGTGGTGAATTTGGGGGTAAACCACTGGGTGGTTGGAATACCCGGTACCGCATCCATTTTAAGGCGGAAATGAGGAAGACCCACGTCGTGGATTACATCCTGTGAACCAATCACCATTTTTACCGGCACACCCACCGGTATGTGCATGGTACCGGTAACATGAATATCATCCTTGCTGGCCGGGTCATTGAAGTCCACGCCCAGGTTATTATCAGAATTGGTGAGTTTAAAATTCTTTTTGCCAAGCATTTTATCGGCACCGGGGTAACGGAACTCCCAGGCAAACTGGTGACCGGTTACCTCCACCACGATGGCATCCTTGGGTGCATCAGCGGTGATCTTGAACCAGTACTTCAGTCCGAATACCACCAGCACGGTAAGAAAGATAGCCGGAACAGTAGTCCATAACAATTCCAGTTTATTGTTATGTGGATAGTAAAACGCTTTGCGGTTGTCGGATTCCTGGTATTTATAGGCAAACCAGAATAATAATATCTGTGTGATCACGAAAACCAGGCCGGTGATGGCGGTGGTGATCATGAACATCCTGTCCAGGCTTTCTCCTTCCACGGATGCAGAACCCTGCGGGAAAAGCGTTTTTCCGTAATACAGCTCATTGCAGTACCATACACCGATGAGGCCGAATACCAGCAGGCCCATCAGCAGGAATGCATTGATGCGGTTGTTTTGTTTACGGGTCTTCTCCTCCCCCTTCAATACACTCACGTACTCGCTGGCTTTCGCAATCTGGAAAATCACAACGAAGATCAAAATGCCTAAGACTACCATTAAAAACGCCTTCATATTCTAAAGTATTTTCTGTAAATATTATTCAGGTCTCTGAAAATCTGTTTTATATATACTGCTTCTTTACCCGCAGTTGGTTTTAATTAAGTATGGTGAATCATGCTTTCTTTAAGGAAAGGATGATTGCGGGCCAGCAACGAATGCTTGGTCAGGTAATTGCCGGTTCCCCACAGGATAAGCCCGATGAACAGGCAGGCAATACCGAACTCAAATGGCATCAGTTCAAAATGTTCGTGAACGGTACCGGGCATCACCATCTGGAAAAAGTCGATCCAGTGACCGAAGATGATAAGCACCGCCATGATGGTCACCAGGGTCCAGTTCCGTTTTACCCCACGTTTCATCAATATCAGCAGCGGGCAAAGGAAGTTCACGATCAGGTTGAAGAAGAAGATGCCTTTATACGGTCCTGCTTTTTCTGCCGTACCAATGCGCTCGATAAAATATTTTGTTTCTTCCGGCTGGTTACTGTACCAGATCAGCATATACTGTGAGAACCAGAGGTAGGTCCAGAACACCGAGAAGGCAAACATGAATTTTCCCAGGTCGTGCAGGTGCTCTTCGGTAACATAAGGCAGCTGGCCCCTGTTCTTTAAAAAGATCACGAACAAAGCGATCAGCGACATGCCGGATACAAAGGTGCTGGCAAATGTGTACCAGCTGTACATGGTACTGTACCAGTGTGCATCAATACTCATCAGCCATAACCAGGGAATGGTGGAGGCTACAGTGAGGGTAAACACCACGCAGTACAATGAAGCCCATACGGTGTTATTCCATATCCATTTTTTGCCGGTCTCGTAATCCATGTGACCGTCTTTATCACTTTGCAGGCTCAGGCTTCTCATTTTCTTACCAAGGATCCACCAGAGGAAAATGGTGATGAATGACCAGGCGGTATAGAACTTAATGTTCAGGAACCCGCTTTTCCCTTTCAGGATGGAGTCGTTGGCGACGGCGTCTTTGTCTAACCAATGATAAATATCCGTACGGCCGCCGAAAACGATGGCCATTAAAATAATAAAGGTCAGCACTCCCAGGATCGGCACTACGCTGGAAATGGCTTCCGAAACACGGCGGAATGCCACCACCCATCCGGCCATGGCCATGGTGGTAACACAAATAAAGAACATGGCTGCATTCACCACCAGTAAAAAGAACACGCTGTTCTGCAGCAGTACGGCCCAGAAACGGGTGCTGCTGGAATGAGTTCCATGACCGGCATGTTCAAAGGGATGAAACATGATGATGCCATACAGCAATGCGATTACACCGGCACCGATAAGGCCATACGTCCACTTTTTATAACTGCCCGGTAACTGAAATTGATGATCCATCTGATCTTTATTTTGAGTGATTTCTTGAATGATTATTTTTTTACTGCTGCACTGTCTGTCTTGGGTGCCGCTGCATCGGTGGCCGGGGCCGCCGCTGTTTTTGGTTCCAGGGTACGGATATACTGTACAATTCTCCAGCGTTGTTCACGGCTCAGCTGTGAAGCATAGCTTCCCATGTTCATCTGTCCGTAGGTCATTACATAAAACAACCGTCCGTCGCTGTACTTGGGCGAGGTGGCAACAATGCTTTTCACCCCGCCGATCTTGGGGGCCACCGGGCCATTGTTTTCAGCCTTGGCGCCATGGCAAACAGCGCAATTGATGTTAAACAGGCGGCCTGCTTCTTCCAGGTCTCTGCCGGTGAGTTCCGGCAGCGGGTTCTTAACCTGGGCAAGCTGGGCAACTAATGCGGCATTACTGTCAATGGTGCTTTTGCTGTTATCAAAGGCAACCGGAAAAGGAAACTGGTCTCCCCGCTTAATGGTTCCGGCCGGCGGCAGGTTATTAAAAAATATCTTATGGCTGGCGTCGCTGGGGTCCGTTGTAAACACCGAGGAGTCCCTTTGTGCATAGCTTTCGTACGCACGGCTGTAAGCCATATCAGGCATGTATACTTTACCCGGCTGGCGCTTGCTGTCGCAACTGGTAATCACAACCGCTGCTGTTAAAACCAGTGTTGCTATGATGGCTGCTTTTTTCATTCTCGTTGACTTCGTTTTTATTTTTAGGGAGCTGCCTCCCGCTCATCGTTATTTAGTTAATAGCCTTTTTCTTCTTTGTACAACTTCTGTGCTTTGTCGTAGGTTCCGATCCACCAGCCTGTTTCCACTTCCTGCACGTTTACTTCCTGTGCACCCGCCTGCTGAAGAAAGGATTGCACTTCGGCATCGTTTGTTTTGCCCGTGCACTCGATGGCCATCACAAACAGGTCGTCGGTAGCCCGTGGATGAAAGTGATGCTTCTTTACAAAGGGGGCCAGGTTGCACAGGTAACAAAACGTAAGCACCATTCCCACGGCCGAGAATAATACGGTAAGTTCGAACGTAATAGGTATCCATGCGGGCAGGGCAAAGTGAGGTTTACCGCCGATGTTCAACGGCCAGTCTTTGGTAAACACCCATGTCATGAATGTAAGTGCCGTGGTGGTGCCGGTGATGGCATAAATAAATCCTGCGGTATGCAGACTTGTTTCACGGATGCCCATGGCATGATCGAGGCCATGTACCGGGAAAGGTGTATACACGTCGTGTATTTTGTATCCTGCTTTGCGAACATTCTTCACAGCAGGAAACAATACCTTCTCATCAGCAAAGGACCCTACTACAAATTTTTTAATTCCTCCAGCCATATATTAAACTTTTAAACGTCTTAGTCTTTTCGGTTATTAATGATGTGCATGTGCCACTTCTTCGATATAAAATTTCTCTGCATCTGCCTTTTCGATATCACTCATCTTCGCTTTGTAGTTCTCTCCGCTTGTTTTTAATATTGCTTTGATCTCTGCCACAGCAATCACGGGGAAGTATTTCGCAAACAGGAAGAAGCAGGTGAAGAACAGCCCGAAGGTACCAAGGTAGAACCCGATCTCCCAGATACTGGGGCTGTAATAGGTACTCCATGAAGAAGGAAGAAAATCCCTGTACACAGAAGTAACGATGATCACAAAACGTTCGAACCACATACCGATGTTCACGATGATGCTCATGAAGAAGGTAACGGTGATGTTCCTCCTGAGCTTGCGGCTCCAGAACAGCTGCGGTGATACCACGTTACAGAACATCATCAGCCAGTAGCTCCAGCCATAGGGGCTGAACAGGTTGGCCCGGTTCTCTTTAAAAGCAAACCATTCGTAGGTATTTTGTCCGTACCAGGCAATAAACAATTCTGTTAAGTACGCACAACCCACGATGCTACCCGTTAATACAATTACTTTATTCATGGCCTCGATGTGACCGAGGGTGATGTAGTCCTGCAGGTTCAATACTTTCCGTACCACGATCATCAGCGTTTGCACCATCGCAAAACCCGAGAAGATGGCACCGGCCACGAAGTAAGGAGGGAAGATGGTGGTATGCCAGCCCGGTACAACCGAAGTGGCGAAATCGAACGATACGATGGTGTGCACTGACAATACCAGCGGTGTGCTTAATCCTGCCAGTACCAGCGACAGTGATTCATGACGCTGCCAGTGTTTGGTGCTTCCGGTCCATCCGAAAGAAGCAACGCCATAAAACATTTTCCGGAATTTGGTCTTTGCCCTGTCTCTAACCGTTGCCAGGTCGGGGATCAAGCCAGAATACCAGAATAATAAGGATACGGTGAAATAGGTTGAGATCGCAAATACGTCCCACAACAACGGCGAGTTAAAGTTCACCCACAAAGGACCTCTTGTATTTGGATAAGGAAGTACAAAGAATGCCATCCACACCCGGCCCATGTGCCATATCGGGAACTGGCCGGCGCACATTACCGCAAAGATTGTCATCGCTTCTGCTGCCCGGTTCACCCCGGTTCTCCATCCCTGGCGGAACAGCAACAGGATCGCAGAGATCAATGTTCCGGCATGACCGATACCCACCCACCATACGAAGTTGGTGATGTCCCATCCCCAGCCAATGGTTTTATTAACGTTCCACTGACCGATACCATAGGTAACCTCGCGGTAAACACTGTACACACCGAATAATAACAGGCCCACGCTGATATAAAAACCAATATACCAGAGCAGGCTCGGTTTCATCTCAATGGGGCGAATGATATCTTCCGTTACCTGGTGGTAATCTTTATTACCGTCTACCAGCGGCTCCCTTTGTTGCGATTCGTATTTCAGTAATGACATATCTAAAATATAAAGTCAAAAGTTAAAAGGCAAAAACTAAAATCAACAGCGCTTTAGTTTTGGGTTTTACTTTTTGGTTTTGAATTTTTACTTATTGTTTAATTATGCGTGTGCCTTTGTTTCTTCTTTCTTTTCTCCCTGCGCTTCTTCCACTCCGATGTGCCTGTCGGTATTCCTCACTTTAGCCAGGTAGTTCACATTCGGCAGCACGTGTAACTGTTCCAGCACATAGAAGGCCCGGTGCTTCTGATCCACGTTGCGGATCTTGTACACGTCGCTTTCTTTATCATTCACGTTACCAAAGCTGATGCTATTGCTCGGGCAGGCCTGTGCACAAGCCACTTTCACATTGCGTACCAGCGAAGCATCGCCATGTTTCTTGGCTTCCAGTTTGCTTTCCTGCAGGCGCTGAACACAGAACGAACATTTTTCGATCACACCACGTGAACGAACCGTAACATCCGGGTTCAATACCATTCTGGTGAGGTCGTCATTCATCTGCAGCACGCTTTCATCCATGTACTTGCCCACCATCGGGTTCTGGTTATCCGGGAAGCTGTCGGCGCCGGTATAATCCAGCCAGTTGAAACGACGTACTTTGTATGGACAGTTGTTGGCGCAATACCTGGTACCGATACAACGGTTATAGGTCATCTGGTTCAATCCTTCGCTGCTGTGATTAGTTGCGGCGACCGGGCAAACGTTTTCGCAGGGTGCGTTATCGCAGTGCTGGCAAAGCATCGGCTGGAACACCACATCGGGATTTTCCAGGTCGCCGGTAAAGTAGCGGTCGATACGCAGCCAGTGCATTTCGTGTGCACGCTGCACCTGCATTTTACCCACCACGCTTACATTATTTTCAGCTGTACAAGCCACCACGCAGGCGCTGCAGCCTGTGCAGGTGTTGAGGTCAATGCTCATGCCCCATTTGATACCCGGTTTTTCATAATCGGGATAAATGGTTCCATCTTTTACAAAATCCTTTCCTCCTGCATATATCAGGCTCTCTCTCTCTGCATTCGCTTCTTCCAGTATTGCTTCGGGATTGGCGGTATAGCTGGCCAGGTTGGTTTCATAAATCACCGGGCGGCTTTCAGTAAAGCCGTGTACCTGTGTTTGTGCCAGTGGATATGTTTTACCCGTTGCGGCAACATCGCACATGGAAGAGTACAGGTTGGTGCCATTGAAGTTTACCAATGGATATGCATTTTTACCGGCCCCGTTTGCAGAACGGCCGATATTGGCAGCCACCTGTTCCGGTGTTGCGCCTTCGCTTCCCCTTCCGTATCCCAGGGCAATGGCGATGGTATCTTTCTGCATACCCGGGAGAACGATCACCGGCAGCTCCACCACTGCACCGTTTTCACCGGTTACTTTCACCACGGGTTTTTCCGGGTGCACTTCATAATCACTTTGTTTGCCACCTTCCTGGTTCATTACATCCAGCTTCAGCAGGTCTTTTGCCATGGCCGGGCTCATCATCACATAGTTGTCCCAGGTTACTTTACTCACCGGGTCAGGCAGTTCCTGCAACCAGGGGTTGTTGGCCTGTGTACCGTTGCCGATGGATAATTTCTGGTACAGCACCACTTCTTTCTTACCGGTTTTGATGCTGGCAATGGCCGCAGCGGCATCGCTCAGTTTACCGGCGTTAAAAGCCGCGGTTCCTACCGGCATGCTGGCAGGTTCCACCACACCATCCTGCAGGGCTTTGTTATAAACATCGGTACTGCCGAGTTTGGTGTTCCAGTATGTTTTAAGGTATGTTTCGTAATCGTTGATCTGGCTTCCGGCAGCAGCGCTCCACTTAATGAGCGATGTCTGGAAGGCCCTTGTTTTGAACAGCGGGTTGATGGTGGGTTGCATCAGGCTGTAGTAGCCGGTCTTCGGTTCTGCATCACCCCAGCTTTCGAGCCAGTGGTTCGACGGAATAATGTACCGGCAGAGTTCCGTGGTTTCATCCATGGTTCCGTTGAAGGAAACACTCACCACTTTCTTTAATCCGTCTTTGAATTTTTTGGCATTGCCCAGGGTATATGCCGGGTTAACGCCATGAATAAACACTGCACCAACGGTACCTGCATTCATGTCGTCGATCAGCTTCATCATGTCGGCATCACTTCCGTTCTTGTAGTTGGAAGTCATTCCCCAGTTGATCGTTTTTCCATTGGCGCCGATCTGCTCGTTGATGGCGTTTACAATCATCTGTATATTGGCGTCATTGCTTCCGCAAACAACGAGGGCTTCTCCTTTGTGTGCATTCAGTTCGGCAGCGGCTTTCTCAATTCCTTTGAGCAGCTTCTCATCGGTGAGTTTAATCGGGGCAAGGCTCAGTCCCAGTTTGGCAAGCAGGGCCAGCGCCACAGCTCCCGTTTCAGAAGGTTTGTGTGTATAGCGGTCGTCGGCATTGCTGCCGGTCATGCTCATCATGCTTTCAAACTGGAAGTGCCGGCTGAGGGTTGGTTTCCCGCCGGTTATTTTCCTGTTCTGTGCATATTGATGGCTGAATTCGGTTGGACTTAACCAGGTACCCAGGAAGTCGGCGCCCAGGCTTACAATTACCTTTGCATTTTCGAAATGGTAAGAAGGGATGGCTTTTTTGCCGTAGCAAACTTCGTTGGCCAGCAGCATACCGCTGTAACTCACGGCGTCGTATTGTACATGACGGCTGCCGGGGTATTTGGCAATAAATTCGTTGATGATGGCGAGGGTGGAAGGTGAGTTCACTGTAGAAGTAAGGATCACCACCGGTTTACCGGTAATGCCGGCCAGTGAACCGGACACCATTTTATCGAACGCATCGAAACTGGTAACTTCTTTAAATCCTTTTCCATCACTCTGCATGGGGTAACGCAGCCTGGTATTATCGTACAGGTCGAGTACAGAAGCCTGAGCCTGCGCATTGGTACCGCCCTTTGTTATGCTGGATAATTCGTTCCCTTCAATTTTGATGGGGCGTCCGTCACGCTGCTTTACCACTACAGAAATAGTATCACCGCCATTTACATAAGTAGATGCGTAGTAGTTGGCTACCCCGGGAATTACATCATCGGGCCTTTTCAGGTAAGGCACCGCTTTGCGTACGGGCATTTCGCAACTGGCAGCCACCGCGGCAGCGGCCGTGCTGAAGCCGAGATATTTAAGGAAGTCCCTGCGGGGAGTTTTGGCATCTAAAATACCTTTATCATCGAGGTCGGCCAGGGGAAGCAGTTCCTCTTTAAATTCATTTTTGGTTGATTCCTGAAAGTGTTCGGTGTGATTCAGTTCTCCAAAACTTTGCCAGTATTTTTTCTTACTCATATTGTATTTAATGTGCTGATGTGCTGATAGGTTGATGTGCAGATGTATGAATTTCGAAAATGCTTTGGGTGTCAGTAAAGCCTTTCGTCGGCATATTATCGAACCAGCTAATTAGCTAATTAATTTAATAGTGACATTTTTGACATTCGGTTCCACCAATCTTCTCAACCGTTACACTGTCCATTTTATGATTCTTCAGGTCTTTGTGGAATTTCTCGTAAATGCTGTAAAATTTATTTCCGGAAGCATCGTCTTTGTTATAAAAGTCAACCTTGGTTTCGCGGTGACAGTTAATACACCAGCCCATGCTCAGGTTGGAGAACTGGTAAACTTCCGGCATCTCCTGGATATTTCCGTGGCAGGTCTGGCATTGCTGCTTGCCTACTTTTACGTGCTGGCTGTGATTGAAGTATACGTGGTCTGGCAGGTTGTGTACTTTTACCCACTCGATGGCTTTGGCCCCGTCGGGAATGCCATCGCCGTTGTTATCTGGTTTGTATGATTTGGTGGCGGGATCCCAGCCTGCATAGGCATACAGCTTCTGAATTTCGGCCGTACCGTCAACCGCCACGCCGTTGTCCCTTACCAGTACATCCGGTCCTTCGTATTTGTTGATCGCTTTGTGGCAGTTCATACACACATTCACCGATGGAATGCTTGCCTGCTTGCTGTCCTGCGCACCGCCGTGGCAGTACAGGCAGCTGATCTGGTTGGTGCCGGCGTGTACTTTATGAGAGTAGAAAATAGGCTGCTCGGGCTGGTAGTTCTGCTGGCGGCCCAGGCCAATGGCCCCGTTGATCGTATAATATCCGCCCACCAGGAACAGCAGGAGTATGCCCGCCATCAGGTAGGTTTTATTTTTATAGAAAGGAACCGGTTCGGTCCTCAGTACACCTTCTTTTTCGTCGGAAAGCTTGCGGAGGTTGGTATTTACCTGTAATAAGATGAAGGCAATAAGGGCCAGTACCAGGGTAAGAATACCAAAGAGCAGCGAGTCGTCTGAGGTTTCGGGCGTTTTACCACCGGGAACCGGGGGCGCATCGCCGGTGTAGTCATCCACATACTTCATGATCGCATCGATGTCTTCCTTCTTCAGCTGTGCAAATTTCGACATCATCCCGTTCTGCTTCCACTTGTCGTAAAGCTGTTTGGCATAGGGGTCTCCGCTCTCAATCATTCCTTGCGGATTGGCCACCCATTTGTAGATGAATCCTTCGGGTTGGCGTTCTTTCCATCCTTTCAATGCCGGACCGGTGAAGTCCTTGTCTGGCTTGTGACAGCTGGAACAATTCGCTTTAAAAAGCTCCTTGCCATCGGCTGCGTAAGAATTGATATTAATGGAAAATAAAACAACTAAGAAAAGACCGGGCAATGCCCTGTTAAAGATTTTTCTATAGCGACTCATACAGTTATTCGGGGCTAATGTGGAAAAATATCCTAATTCGGCAGCAAAAATAAGACACGATGCTGACAATATATCAACATTGTTAAATTTTTTTTTGCCTTGTCTGGCGTGGTTTTCAGCCGATTGTGCCATTGCCTGAAATGGATTTGTCATGTGTTTGTAAACCCTTTACCCCATTGCATTTTTTTCTTTTTTCGGTTCCGATTCACAAATTTTTGGTCCACTTTTGCGCCATGTTTGAAAAACTGAAAGCCCGGTGGAAGGTGAACGGCATTAACCTGGCGCTGATTATTACCACGTTTGCACTGGGTGGCAGCCTTTGCGGGTATGCCGGCCGCAGGCTGCTGCTGCTTACCGGGCTGGACAAAGGAATTGCCTGGTTTATCCTGTACATTGTCCTCATCACCCTGCTGTGGCCGCTCTGTGTTTTACTGATCAGTATTCCCCTGGGACAATTCGCCTTCTTCCGCAAATACATTCAAAAAATCTGGAAAAAGATAAGCGGCAAAAAAAACAATTCGCCTGTTCATATCGTCATTTTTGCCAGTGGTGCCGGCAGCAATGCCAAAAAGATCATTGAGTATTTTGCGGGATCGGCGACCGTGAAAGTGGCTTTGATCGTATGCAATAAGCCGGGAGCCGGGGTGCTGTCTGTTGCTGCACAGAACGGAATACCAACGCTGTTAATTGAAAAAGAACGCTTCCTTCATGGCGATGGATACCTGCCCGAACTGAAAAAATACCATACCGGCCTGGTTGTACTTGCCGGTTTTTTGTGGAAGATACCCCCGGCACTGGTTGCCGCCTTTCCCAAAAAGATCATTAATATTCACCCGGCGCTGTTGCCCAAATACGGCGGTAAGGGGATGTATGGCAACCGGGTTCATGAAGCCGTTATTGCCGCACAGGAAAAAGAAAGCGGCATCAGCATTCACTATGTGGACGAAATTTATGACCATGGCGAAACCATCTTCCAGGCCAGCTGCCCGCTGGAACCCGGTGATACGTCCGAATCGCTGGCACAGAAAATTCACGGACTGGAGCATGCACATTACCCCGGCGTGATTGAATCCCTGCTCCAAAAGCAAAATCGCAGTTAAAACCCCTTACCCAAAAAGGCATGTGACGGAACTGCTGTATTTTTATCCCGATAAACACCCGCTGTTGCGTTCATTCGTGAAAATAGTTTTACTGTCCTTCTTCCTTTTTTGCAGTTCTCTCTTCTCATCGGCCCAGTTAACCGTAACAGGAACCGTGTTTGATGCTTCCAAAAGAAACTATGTGGAAAAAGTAAAGGTGGAAAGCACGGGCGGGCAGCAAACCAGCACCGACTCAATGGGCCGGTATCGTATCCTTGTCGCGGAAACCGATTCGCTTACTTTCACGTACAACGAAAAGCCCACGCAGAAGTTCCCCGTAAAAACCATTGCCGACATCAACCAGTTTGATATTTCCCTGCAGGTTCATGTGAAAAGCAGGTATAACACACTCAAGGAAGTGGTGGTGATCGCCAAATCGTACCGGGAAGATTCACTCGAAAACCGTAGGATCTATTCCGAGTACTACGACTTTCATAAACCAACGGTTAAAACAAGTATTACGCCCGGCGGCGCCGTGGGCGCCGACCTGGATGAGATCATCAACATCTTCCGTTTCCGCAGGAACAAACAACTCAAAGCCTTTCGTGCCCGGCTGGAACAGCAGGAGCAGGATAAATTCATCGATTACCGCTTCAGCAAAACCTTTGTGAAAAGGATAACCCAGCTCAACGGTGCCGAACTCGATACCTTCATGGTGCGTTACCGCCCTACTTATGAATTTGCCAGCATGGCCGATGAGGTTACTTTTAATAAGTATATCCTAAACGCTTCTTACAAATTCAAACTCGAACTCCTCAGAAAAGAATCACCCCGGTCTCCCGGCCCTGCAAAAAACTAAAAAAAGAACTACTTTTCATGTTCAAAGCCCCCAACATGAGAAAATTCTTTTTACTCCCGCTCTTTTTCTTTTCACTGGTTTCCTGTGCACAAACAGACAGCATTCCTTCTTTTGTAAAAGACAGCCTGGACGGTTATGTGAACAACGCTCTTGCCGGCTGGCAGGTGCCCGGCGCTGCCGTTTGCATTATCAAGAACGGGAAAGTGGTGCTGATGAAAGGATACGGCGTAAAAGAACTGAATGGTACCGATAAGGTAGATGAGAACACGCTGTTTATGATCGGCAGCAACAGCAAAGCATTCACCGCAACAGCACTGGCCATGCTGGATGCCGAAAAAAAAATCTCGCTGGATGACCGGGTAACCAAATGGATCCCGCAGTTTAAACTGGATAATAAAGCCGCCGGAGAGCAGGCCATTGTACGTGACCTTCTCTGTCACCGCATCGGCTTTCAAACCTTCCAGGGAGATTTTACTTACTGGACCAGCAATTTATCCCGTGCCGAGGTGATCGAGAAAATGAGCCACATCAAAGCGCCCTATCCTTTCCGCACCAAATGGGGTTATACCAATGCTGCTTTTTTAACCGCCGGTGAAATTATTCCGAAAGCAACCGGCAAACAATGGGAAGAATACCTGAAGGATAATATTTTTACACCACTTGGTATGAACAATACACTTGCGCTAAGCAAAGATTTTCCCAACGCCCCAAACAAATGCAGCGCACATACCATGGCCAATGGCAAGCTCATTAAAATTCCGTTCTGTAATATTGATAACCTGGCGGCTGCAGGCAGCATCGGTTCTTCGGTAAACGACATGAGTCATTGGGTGATGGCGCAACTGTCTGGCGGCCGGTACGATGGTAAACAGGTAATCCCCGGCGCCGCAATCGCTCAAACCTGGCTGCCGCATTCTATCCTGGGCAATGGTGGTAAGCAATTCAACACCGGGCATTTCAGCCTGTATGGTCTTGGCTGGTTCCTGGAAGAATACTGCGGCAAAAAAATCGTGTCGCATACCGGCGGCGTAAATGGGTTTGTAACCAGCGTAACACTGATCCCCGAAGAAAAACTCGGTATCATTGTGTTCACCAATACCGACCAGAACAGTTTTTATGAAGCGCTGAAATGGGAAATAGCCGACGCTTACCTGGGCAAACCCTACCGCAACTACAGTAAAGTATACCTGGGTTTTAATAACCAGGAGAAAAAAGAAAGTGAAAAGCAGGATAAAAAAATGATGGACTCAGTTGCCTTACAGTTAAAGCCCGCTCTTTCCGTTTCTGATTATTGCGGAACTTATACTAATGACGTGTATGGCAACATGAGTGTGGTGCAGGAAGGCGGGGAACTGAAAATGAAATTCAGTCACCACCCCAACATGTACGCCAAACTGGAGTCCGTTGGCGGCAACCGTTTTTATGTAACCTTCAGCGACCCGGAATTCAGCAAGGCCGTTTTCCCTTTTTCAGTGGTGAACGGAAAGGTAACCGGTGTAACCGTTAAAGTGGCTGACTTTATTGAATACAACCCGTATGAATTCAAAAAAATAAAATAAACAGATTTCCTTCCATGGATAAATTACACAGCGAACTCAAAAAAGAATTTCAGCTGGAACGCATGATACTGTTCAGCGATGCCGTGTTTGCCATTGCCATCACGCTGCTGGTGATTGAATTAAAAGTACCGGAAATTGAACGGGCCGAACTCACCGAAGGCAAACTGCTCAATGCACTGGGCCACATGATCCCCAAGTTCTTTGGTTTTATCATCAGCTTTATGTTCATCGGCATTTACTGGATGGTGCATCACCGCCTGTTTGGTTTTGTGGTAAATTACACACCCAAACTGTTACGGCTCAACCTTCTTTTTTTGTTTTCCGTAGCCCTGATGCCTTTCAGCACGGCTTTCTACAGCGAATACGTAATGAAGCATGTGCTCACACCGGTGGTTTTTTATACGGGTAACATTATCCTGCTCGGCTTATTCAACCTGTTTATGTGGAAATACATCGGCAATCCTAAAAATAAATTATCAGAAGGACTGAGCGAACGGGATGCCCGCTACTACTCCACGCGTGCAGTGATTGTGCCCTGCCTCTTCACGCTGTTTGCTTTTGTGTACCTCATCAACCCATTTATATCATCTTTCATGCCGCTGCTGGTGCCTCTCATTATGCGCATCGTTCAAAAACGACACGAGAAAAAAACCAGGGCCCTGGAAGCAAAAACAAAAACAGAAGATGGAAACGGAACAACTTAATCTTGGCATCGGTACCCGCCTGCAGCATACCCAGTTCGGCCCCGGTGTTATCGTGGGCGTACGTTATGCCAGCTACCTCATCTCCTTCATCAACCACGGCATCAGGGAGGTTGATAAAACAGATAATCACCTCGATGAGATCATTGCCGAAAACGTAACCGCCGAAGTGGAAACCGTTTCCGAAGTGGAACGTTCATTATTAAAGATATTACGGCAATGGGGTGGCATGCAGGAAACCGTTCCGCTGGGGGAAAAATGGATTGGCGGCACCCTGGCATTACAGACTGCCGATAAAAGCTTAAAGCCAAAAGAAATTCCCATCGACGACTTCTTTCATAAAATAGTGATGCTGCGTGACCGCCTCCGGGTACTGGAACAAAACATCAACAGCCATAAAAAACTAAATGACGAAGACAAGGTGAACCTGCAGCAGTACATCACCCGCTGCTATGGTTCGCTTACCACTTTTAATGTGCTGTTTAAAAACAAAGAGCAGTGGTTTGTGGGGGAAAAAAGCAGCTCCGAATAATCGTAACCAAACAACGGCTGATGAGGAAATTATTTTTTTACCCGGCACTGCTTGTCGTTTGCGCAACCGCATCGGCACAGTCCTATAAAAGAATTCACAACCGTTCCATTGTTGTGGATACACACAACGATATCCTGATGACGGCGGCAGACAGGGGAATTGTGTTCGACCGGGATCTTTCCGGTAAAACCCACAGCGACCTGGCCCGGTGGAAAAAGGGCGGGCTGGATGTTCAGTTGTTTTCGGTGTATTGCGACGGCGATCTGAAAAATCCATTTGCTTTTGCCAACCGGGAAATGGACAGCCTGGATGCAGTGGCGGCACGCAACCCGGACAAGATCGAAAAAGTGTCCGGCTATACAGCCCTGATCAACGCCGTAAAACAACATAAGATCGCCGCCATGTTTGGTGTGGAAGGAGGCCATATGATTGAAGATGATCTTGCCAAACTGGATTCCCTGTATGCACGGGGCGCCAGGTACCTGACCCTTACGCATAACATTGCTCCCTCCTGGGCCACCAGCGCTGCTGATGAAACCACCAAACCCAATCTTCCGCACAAAGGACTTACCGAATTTGGTATACAGGTGGTGCGGCACATGAACCAGCTGGGCATGATCATCGATGTAAGTCATGCCGGCGAACAAACATTCTGGGATGTAATAAAGCTGACCACCAAACCCATCATCGCATCGCACAGTTGCGTGTACGCCCTTACGCCGCACCGGCGTAATTTAAAAGACGACCAGATAAAAGCCATCGCAAAAAACGGTGGCGTGATCCAGCTGAATTTTAACCCGGGATTTATCGACAGCAGCGTTGGCAGAAAAGAAGAAGCATTTTTGAAAAAGCATGCGGCAGAAACTGATTCGCTGATGAAAAGCGGCATGGGCGATTTTTATGCCATGAGCTATCTCTATGCCAAATACGCCACCGAAACAAACAGCATACGGCCGCCCCTGTCTATGCTTATTGATCACATCGATTATATTGTAAAGCTGGTGGGTGTTGATTATGCAGGGCTGGGCTCCGACTTCGACGGCATTAATTTCACTCCGCAGCAACTGGATGATGTTACTTCTTATCCATTAATAACAAAAGCGCTCCTGGAAAGAGGATACAGTAAAAAAGATATCCGCAAAATACTGGGCGGTAATTTTCTGCGGGTACTGAAAGCCAACGAGGCAAAGAAATGATGCCGCTTATTTTACAAACTTCAGCATCCAGTCCACCAGTTCTTTCTTGTCTGCCATTTCCCAGGTGGAACTTTGTTTCTGCATGTTTGGCCCGGGGTTTTCCTCCGGGTTGCTGTGAAACACCACCAGCTCGGCATTTTTATTACCTGCCAGCTTCTGTTCGTTGATGATGCCCGACATGTCGGGATAATTACAGTCGTAAATGCCTTTACCCTGGGTGGAGAACCAGTAGCGGATGTCGGCAAAGCTGTAGGCCCGCATAGCAATACCGCTGTACCATTTCATTTTCTTCATTTTGGTATCGAAGTAAGAGTAAGGAGAAAATTCCAGCATCTTCGGCATATTGCTCACCGGGTCGGCTTTCAGTTTTTCTTTAAAAAGATAGCTCACCATCTTTCCTTCAAAATACCCCACTTCGGTTAAATGATCCCTCACCTGTTTCTGCCCTTCGTACCATTGCCGCACCCAGTCGATGGCACTTTCACAAAGAACAATGCCTTTGATATCCGGGTTGAACTTCGATTTGCCCGACTTGCAGAACTCCACGTATTTCAATGCCCGGTGACCCGAAGTCATCACGCCCAGCAGGAAGATGTTTTTATTGGGCAGCTTGTGTGTTGAAAACACAGAAGCTATCTCGGCATCTGTATACAAAAGGGAGCTGTTATCAAAGAACAGGTCGACAGGAATACCGGTGGAGATATATAACACGGCCATTCCTTTTGCATTGGCTTCTTGGTGCAGGAATGACTTCCTTGTGCTGTCGGAGATCCGGGGTCTTTCGTCATCGATGGAAATAATGATTCCCTTTACCGCAGTATTTTCCGGAAGCACCAGTGTGTACCCCTGTTCACTCATCGGGAACACATCGTCCTTTCCATAGCCTACACGTACAACACCCTTCTTTGCTGTATATCCTTCATGAACAACCTGGGCCTGGTTTTGAAAACCAATCCCAAACAAAAGCAACAGAAATACAATTCTTGGCATGTGGATGGAATTTTGAGGTGAGAAATGCAATTAAGTAAAATTAAGTTCTAATTTTAAATCATACTGTTAAAGAACCGCGATGAAACCATTACTGATTTTCTTCTTATTGCCCCTGCACCTGCTTGCACAACCTTTTTCCCGGCAGGAGATTGCCCAATGGGAAGCGCAATCAAAGAACGTAACCATCATCCGTGATCAGTACGGTGTGCCGCATATCTATGGCAACTCCGATGGGGATGCGGTATTTGGTTTGATGTATGCACAATGCGAAGATGATTTTAAGCGGGTGGAGATGAACTATATCGATAAACTGGGAAGAATGGCAGAAATCAAAGGAGCAAAATGGCTGGGGCCTGATCTGCTGAATAAAATACTGTTTGATTCGGCTGACGCCATAAAAGACTACAACAATGCCCCCGCCTGGCTGAAGAAACTTTGTAATGCCTTTGCCGACGGCATCAACTACTATATATATAAGAACCCCGGGAATAATCCTGCGCTGTTAAACCGCTTTCAGCCCTGGTACCCCATGCTGTGGACCGACGGGAGTATCAGCGCCATCAATATCGCCGATGTTACTGAAAAAGAAATAACCGAACTCTATCTCGGCAGCAATAACTATTCTTCCTTTCTTGAAAAAGATGAGGAAATGCTTACCGGCTCCAACGGTTTTGCCATTGCACCTTCTATCAGCGCATCGGGCAATGCCCTGCTTTATATCAACCCGCATGTTACCTTTTATTTCCGGCCCGAAGTACACATGGTGAGTGAAGAAGGACTGAATGTGTACGGCGCCGTTACCTGGGGACAGTTTTTCGTATACCAGGGATTTAATGAACATGGCGGGTGGATGCATACGTCGAGCGGGGTGGATGCAGCCGATAGTTATACGGAATACGTTTTTGAAAAAGACGGGCAGGTGGTTTATGAATACAACGGACGCACCAGGCCGGTGATCCAAAGAACGATTGAACTGAAGTTCAAAACAACAGGTGCTGTTACGGCATCAAAAACTATTGTGTTATGGTCTACTCACCATGGTCCCATCCTGGCCAACCGCAACGGAAAGATGATCAGTGTACGGGCTGATAACCGCATCATGAACGGGCTGATCCAGTGCTGGGAGCGGAACAAAACAACCAGCTTTGCCGGTTTTAAAAAAACCCTCGACCTGAGAGGTAATATCTCCAACAACACCGTGTATGCAGATGCAGAAGGAAACATCGCTTACTGGCATGGCAACCGCATCCCGGAAAGGAATGGGAAATTCAACTGGGCCAAACCGGTTGATGGAACCACTTCCGCCACCGAGTGGAAGGGAATTCATTCCGTCCGTGAAATTGTACAGCGCATTAACCCACCCAATGGCTGGCTGCAAAACTGCAACTCCACCCCGTTTACGGTGGCGGGAGCAAACAGTCCGCTTAAACAGGATTACCCGGCCTATATGGCGCCCGATGGCGAGAATTTCCGCGGTATCAATGCGGTGAGGGTGCTGGCAGAAGAAAATAAATACGATATCGACAAACTTATTAAAGCAGGGTATGACACAAGGTTGGCTGCGTTTGAAATATTGATACCGGCGCTGATCAATGTATATGAAAAACGGGTAAACACCGGCGATACCATCTCATCAACACTGAAAGAAGCAATTACCATTTTAAGAAACTGGGATTTCCGGGTCAGCGAAACTTCAGTTGCCGGCACGCTGGCCATTGAATGGGGCCAGCGGCTATTGCCTGCGATACAACGAAACAGCAGCGAAGACGAGTTTGAGTTTGTGGACCAGGTTACCAAAACCCGGCGCTTTGCGCAGAAGGCAACAGCGGAAGACATGTTGCTGCCCCTGCTGGCCACCCTCGCCGAACTGGAAAAGAATTTCGGCAGGTGGCAGGTGCCCTGGGGAGAGATCAACCGGTTTCAGCGCATTTCCCCGGATATCGATAATAAATTCGATGATAATAAAGAAAGCATCCCCGTTGGTTTCGCCTCCTCCGCCTGGGGCATGTTGCCCTCCTATTCAAGCAGCCGGTTTCCCGGCACCAAAAAAAGATACGGCGTACACGGCAACAGTTTTATCTGTGCCGTGGAATTTGGTAAACGGATAAAAGCGAAATCATTACTTGCCGGAGGAGAAAGCGGCGATCTTAATTCAAAACATTTTTTCGACCAGGGTTTGATGTACAGCAAAGGACAATTTAAAGATGTTCTTTTTTACAAAGAAGATGTGTTGAAACATGTGGAAAGGCAGTATCACCCGGGAGAGAGATGATAAACTGCGGAGACGCTAAGCTGCAGAGAAATAAAATTTATTTAACTTCGGCTTTGCGCCTCCGCGGTAAAAAAGTTATTGTTTTGGCACTTCCTTTATATGATACTCCTGTATCAATGCCGGGTTTTCGGGCGACAGGGTAAAATATACTTCCATATTTATCTTCTCACCTTCTATAATAAACGAACCCCGCAACTGGTTCTCCGGCCTCATTGCTTTTATGGAAATTATTTTCCCCGCCTTTGCATAAAGATCCCTTGCTTCTTTTTTCAAACTGTCGATGGGGTAATCAGGAAAAAAGTTTTCGGCAAAGATGCCGCTCTGTTCTGCTTTATTCCAGTCGGGCAGAATTTTTACTAACTCACTCTTGCGCTGTTCTAAAATTTTCGATGGCGGAAGTTGCCTGGGTTGCAGTTGTGCCATTTTAATAATGGTATCCAATACTTTTAAATTTACAAAACCCATGGGTGCATAGGTTCTGTTGGCAAAGGAAACAATACCAATCCCGTAATCGGGCATTATGCGCCATTGGCTCCCGAAGCCGGGCAGGCCGCCGCTATGGGAAATAAATGTTCTGCCCTCACAGTCTTTCATCCAGCCTAAGCCGTAACAATAGGCTGCGGTGATGGCGCAGGTTCTTCCATCGGGAAATGTATAATTGGGATTAAATGTATTCCACCGCCATGGGTGATGCATTTCCCTCACCGAACTTCTTTTAACAGGTCCATCGTCTTTTGCATTACTGGGCGGCCAGGCAGAAAGATGAAATGCCATATAGCCGGCAAATTCATCAATGGAACTGATCATAGCGCCCATGGCACCCCAGCTTCCGTCTTTTGTATCGTGCAGCAATGCTTCTTCATTCCATTTTTGATTCAGCCAGCGATACCCGTGTGCCAGTTTATCTGCAGCCACATCGCCGTATTCGTAAGTAGTTGTCTTCATGCCCAATGGCTCCAGGATGTTTTTTTTAATATAGTCCTGGTACTGCATGCCCGAAACTTTGGTAATAATTCTTCCCTGTAATGCAAATCCCAGGTTGCTGTATTCATAAGCGATCCCCGGGGGATTGGAAAAGGAAATTTGTTTATTAATGAACGCCATCAAATCTTTATCATTGTCGGCGAGCTGGCGGTCACCCCAGGGATTATCTTCGGGAAAACCGGCACCATGCGTCATTAAGTGACGTATGGTAATTACGGGAGCATCGGCTGTTGGATACTTTACGTTTTTAAGCTCGGGAATGTATAAATAAGCCGGGTCATCCAGGTTTAGTTTGCCTTCATCACGCAACTTTAAGATGGCCATGCAGGTAAAGCTTTTGCTCATGGACGCAATGCGGAAAAGAGACGAGGATGTTACCGGTATCTTTTTTTCAACATCGGTATACCCGATATTGCCCTTGTATACCAGTTTGCCATCTACCACTAAACCATAAGCTACACCGGGTAAATGGTTGGAGTCTGCATATTCTTTAAATACCCGGTCTATCACGGGCATTGCCTTCATGATCTTATCAAGCCGGCCGGTATCCGCAAAAACAGCCGGTCGGTATAATGTATCATATAAAGGGATTGTTGCAGTTGCCTGTTTATCGTTTTGATCACAAGAGACAAAAGCGCTGATCACAATAAGAAAAAGGGAATATTTTTTCATTGCCGGTAAATTTAAGATGTGTTGTGCAGGAGTATTGAAATTACAAAAATTAACCTGCGCTGTGTTGGATTTGTGTCGGCCTAAAAGTTTATTCTCGCTGATAAATTAACCACCCTGCCATCAATGGGCGCCCATATCTGTTTAAACAGCGGGTTGGCTACCGGGCCATACACAATACTTTCCTTTCTTGTTTGCCGGTAATCGAAAAGGTTTTCGCAGTTCAAAACCAGCGCCATACTCTTTATGTCGCAACGAACCATGGCTGCAGCAAAAAGATAACCGGGTGTTTTGCTTCCGTCATCGAGGTATTGTTTGCCGGTATATGCCGCTTCAACTCCTGCCCGGAAATGAGGTGAAAATTCATAAGCAATCACTGTTGCAAATTTATTCCTTGCGCTCAGGCTTACGTTGGGGTGGATGGCATCATACAATTGCCTGGAATAGGTATAGGTATATCCAAAGTAAATTTCAAGGTCGCCATGCGTGGCCGCCATATACGTTTCAAAGCCTTTTGTGTTCAGTGGCTTTGCGGCGTTGTAAAAACCGATCGTTCCGTTTGTTGCCCTAACATCAACCACCGGCCTGGTAATATCTGTGATATAGAACATCTGGTTAATGGTAAGATGCCAGTCATGGATGACCTTTTTAAAATTGATATCCCAGTTAACTCCCGTTGATCTTTCGGCAGTTAGGTTATTATTGGGTATAATGGCAGGGTATTCCCGTTCATCAATATCATTTACAAACTGCGACGGGATCTTATATCCCAAACCTCCGCCAAGCCGGGTGGTAAAGGCCGGGCTGATCCTGTACAAAAGTGATACCCTGGGCAACAGAAAACTCCCATAAACATTGTGATGATCGAAACGCATGCCTGCTTCCGCAATGAATTTTTCGGATACCTTCCAGTCGTCCTGCACAAACACACCCATGGTATTCTGATCGTAGTTGTTGAACCGGGTAGAGTCGGGTAGTTTCTTATTAAAATGCTCTCCGCTGAAGTTTATCCCGGCTACCATATTATGCCTGGGCAGTTTTTTGAAATAAGATATCTCGGAAAAATAAGAAAGCTGCTTTGCCTTCATACCAAATACATTGGTACTGATGTTCCTGTTAAAAAAACTGGCCGTTCCCTTTACGGTAAGCCGGTCGGTCTTATTCAGCCTGCTTTCCCACACGGCATCTGCTGTATTACGCAACGATCTGTTCTGAATAAAAAACTGGTGGGTATTGTCTTTTGCATGATGCAGCACCTGTATATCACCGCCATTCCTGTCTTCGTAAGTCAGGTTGTATCCCAGGGTGATCGTTTGCTTTTCGTTCGGGTATATAAACAACCTTGGGTGAAAAAAGGCCGTTTTCAGGTCTGGTAAATCGCTGAACCCATCTTTGTTCACATCAACGGCCCGTTGATAGGTTCCGCCCGCGAACAAAGTATAGCCGGCTTTTTTATTCCGCCCGCTTAAAAATAAATTGAGGTTGCTTTCCTTTAGTGTAGACTGGTTGAGTGTAATGCTTCTTTCCGGGCTGTTCAGTCTGGGCGATTTTGAAACCAAATTCAATAAGCCTGCAATGGCACCGCCCCCAAACAAGGTAGAGCTTGATCCTTTTATTATTTCTATCTGCTTCAGGTCAAGCGGGGGAATCTGAAGAATGCTGAAACTGCCGCTGTAACCGCCAAACAAGGGCATGCCGTCCCGCAATACCTGTGAATATTTTCCGGGAAGGCCCTGTATCCTGGCATCGGCATTACCGGTGGCTGCATTGGTTTGCTGTATCTGTATACCGGCAATATCCCCCAACAGGCTGGCAATGTTGCCAGGCTTAATACCATTCTCTTCGGCAACTTCTTCACTGCCCAATACCTCTATTTTGGTGGGCAGGTCTTCGATGCGGCTGTTGGTACGGGAAGAGCTGATGATGACTTCTTCTTCGGTTTTTGCTTCCAGCCGGTGCAGGTAAATGACCCGGAGTGTATCTGCCTGCGGAAGGGAAACGGTAATTGTTTGTTCCTCATATCCCACCATAGAAAAACCAACCGTGATAGTATGTGCGGTAATATTATCGTGCCGGACCTGTCCATACACATCTGAAGTGGCTGACCGGGAAATTTCTTTGATGGTTGCCGTAACACCCCGAAGCGGTTCTTTTGTTCCGGCATCCTTTACCAGGCAGGAGAATTTGTACTGAGCTGCAACAACGCTATAACAAAATAATATAAGCGAAAGAAGAACGGCCCTCATTTGTTCCGGTTAATAGTTCATCAGTTTTTGAACATATTCATCCAGTCTGCTATAAGCCATGAAATTCTTTTCCAGTTCAATATTGAACGGGATGGGTGTATCCAGCGATGCACAGCGCATCACCGGCGCATCCAGTTTACTGAAACAGTTTTCTGCGATCCACGAAGCAATCTCTCCGCCAATGCCTCCCATCAATGTATCCTCGTGCAACAGCAGAACTTTGCCGGTTGCTGTAACTGCTTCTTCAATGGCGTCGTAATCCAGGGGTAATAATGTACGCAGGTCTAAAATATGAATTGAAATACCCGGGTTATTTTTTGCATAATCCATGGCCCAATGAACGCCAGATCCATAGGTGATGATGCTGAGGTCGTCGCCTTCCTGCACCAGGCGTGCCTTACCGATCTCTACTTCATAATATTCATCGGGCACCGGTCCGCTTACCGAACGGTACAAGGCCTTGTGCTCAAAATACATTACGGGATTAGGGTCGTTGAGGGCCGCAATGAGCAATCCCTTTGCATCGGCCGGCGTACTGGGGTAAACCACTTTCAATCCCGGCGTATGTACAAACCAGGCTTCATTGCTTTGGGAATGGAATGGCCCGGCGCCTACCCCCCCGCCGGTGGGCATACGTATCACCACGTCGGCATTTTGTCCCCAGCGGTAATGAACCTTTGCCAGGTTGTTGATGATCTGGTTGAATCCTACGGTAACAAAATCGGCAAACTGCATTTCCATCATGGCCTTGTATCCTTCCAGGCTTAAGCCCAGCGCCGTACCCACAATGGCACTTTCGCAAAGCGGGGTATTTCTTACTCTCTCTTTACCAAATTCCTGCACAAAGCCTTCGGTGATTTTAAACGCTCCCCCGTATTCTGCAATATCCTGTCCCATCAGAATGAGGTTGGGATGTTTCTGCATGGACTGGTGGAGGGCTTCTTTGATACCATCGACGAAACGTTTTTCAGGGCCGGTTTGTGGCTGGATGGTTGTAGTTGGATGATTGTGGCAGGGAGCATACACATCGGCAATCTCTTCTACCGAATCAGGGATAAGCGGCTTTGCATTATATGCAATACTCAGTTCTGTTTCGATGTATGATTTTGTTTCATTTTTAATTGCCTCTACCCTGGCGGCCGTTAAAATATCAGCAGCAAGGAGGTATTGCTCGTAATTTTTTACCGGGTCTTTCTTTTCCCATTCTTCAAACAATTCCTTTGGTACGTACTTGGTACCGCTGGCTTCCTCGTGTCCCCGCATGCGGAAGGTCATGCATTCGACCAGGTAGGGTTTTTGATTTCTAATGCAGTATTCACGAACGCCCTGGATGGTATCCAGCACCGTTAAAATATTATTGCCGTCAATCTGCACTCCTTCTATTCCATAGCCCGCCGCTTTATCCACTAAACTTTTACAACGGTATTGTTCGTTCACCGGTGTACTTAAGCCATAGCCGTTATTCTCAATAATAAAAATCACGGGCAGGTCCCAAACCGCTGCGGTGTTCAATGCTTCATGAAAATCGCCTTCGCTGGTGCCGCCATCGCCGCTAAAGGCTAAAGAGACGTTGAGTGGTGTGCCTGTTGAACCATGGCGAAGCTTGTATGCCAGCGCCACCCCATCGGCAATGGCCAGCTGCGGGCCCAGGTGAGAGATCATGCCGCAGATATGATGTTCCCGGGTTCCGAAGTGAAAACTTCTTTCCCTGCCTTTGCTGTACCCTTCTTTATTGCCCTGCCACTGCATGAACAGTTTACTCAGGGGCATATCCCGGGAGGTAAACACCCCCAGGTTGCGGTGCAGCGGCATGATCCATTCTTCTTTTTCCAGTGCCAGGGTGGCGCCCACCGCAATGGCTTCCTGTCCGATGCCGCTGAACCATTTGCTGATCTTTCCCTGCCGCAGCAATACCAGCATTTTTTCCTCAATCATCCGGGGCAGCAGTATCCTTTTATAGATGGAAATTAATTCTTCGTTGCTCCATCGTTTTTTGTCGAATTGCATAATCGGTGTCCTGATAAATTATTGGTAAAGTTAGCGGTTGTTGAAGAAGCTTTCCAAATTGCTTTTGTATTTTAAACTCCCGGTGCCGGCCTGTTAATACAAACTTAAAGGCCTTTTTTATTTACCCGGGACGTGTGCAAATACAGCACCATATGCATCCAACCAAAAACCAATTGTTATGCAGTTACTCCTTAAAACAGCAGCACTTTCCCTGGCTGCCTTCAGCAGTATCTTACCAACCCCTTCTTTCCGCCATAATAAAACCAGCCAGCCCGTTCAGGCCCCGCAGGCTAACCAGCCTAAGATACAGGCAGCCATCCTGCTGGATGTAAGCAACAGTATGGACGGGCTGATTGAACAGGCCAAAACCCAGCTCTGGAACATGGTGACGGTAATGGGAAAAGCCACCTGTGAAAACAATGTAACACCCCGCCTTGAAATTGCTTTGTATGAATACGGCCGCAGCACCAACAACATAAAGGAAGGATACGTAAAAAAGATCAATGGGTTTATCAGCGACCTGGATTCACTGTCGCTGAACCTGTTCAGTTTAACCACCAATGGCGGCGATGAATTTTGCGGACAGGTGATTTACTCATCTATGGACCAGCTGGGATGGGATGTCAACAGCTCCAGCTACAAAGTGATCTTTATTGCCGGTAATGAAGATTTCCTGCAGGGCAACCTGCACTATACCAAAGCCTGCCAGGAAGCAAAGAAGAAAGGAGTGATTGTAAATACCGTATACTGCGGCAGCCGTGCCGATGGCATCCGGGAACACTGGAACCTGGGTGCCGAATGCGGGCTGGGCAGTTTCACCAACATTAACCAGGACGCAAAGATCGAAGACATTCCAACGCCGTACGACAGTTTGCTCTTTACCTACAATGAAAAACTGAATCAAACCTATGTGGCCTACGGCTCCCGTGCATCGTATTATATCAGCAACCAGGCCGTACAGGATAACAACAATGCAAAAATGGGCGCCACCGCCGGTGTAAAACGAATCAAGGCAAAAAGCAACAGCAACGTGTATAACAATGCCGGCTGGGACCTGGTGGATGCCAAAGAAAAAGACGGCGAAGGATTTTTAGATAAGCTTGATAAAAAAGAACTGCCCGACAGTTTGCGGAACAAATCAAAAGCCGAGCTGAATGCCTATGTGGAGCAAAAAAGTACCGAGCGAAAGAATGTACAGGCTGAAATAACAAAACTGAATGCACAACGGGATGCCTACATTGCCGCCGAGCGGGTGAAGAATGCCAGTAATAAAAACAATACAGCCACCCTGGAAACCGAAGTAGAAAAAATCATCAAGGAACAGGTGAAGCGGGTGAATATGAAGATTGAATAGCCTTTACCTCGTTTCTTTCTCTTCCTCTGCCCGGAAAGCCCGGCGGTGAACCAGTGAATTAAAAAAAGAAAGCAGGGCACCAAACAGCAGGGCATGCCAGAAGCTGTCGACCTTAAAGCCGTGAACAAAATAGGCATCCAGTAAAATGATGCCGGCATTGATCACGAAAAGGAAAAGTCCCAGCGTGAGGATTGTTGCCGGGAGTGTAAACAATACCAGCAATGGTTTTACAAATGCATCCAGCAATGAAAGAACAACTGCCACAACAATGGCGGTGAAGAAAGAAACGATCTCAACCCCCGGCAGTATATATGCCAGCACGAACACATTCACCGAGCAGACCAGTATTTTAATTAACCACTTTTGCATAACTTAAATTACAACTAATTCGTAAAAATCTTCCGGCACCAGGTATTTATTTGCCAACGCTTTCAGTTCAGCAGCCGGGATGGTTTTGATCGTTTTCACCGAATCATAAAAATAAGACTCGTTGAGGCCGTTCAGTATTAAATTCTTCCAGCGGCTCATGATGTGAAAGGGCCCATCGAGGTCTCCGAGTATGGTGCCGATGAGGTAGTTACGTACCAGCAGCAGTTCTTCATCATCAATATCCTCTTCACGCAACCGCTTCATTTCCTTATACACTTCTTCCACCGTTGCTTCGCAAACATCTTTGCCGGCGTCGGTGCTGATTACCCAGGCCGATTGCTGCAGGTGATTCTGAACATAACTGTGAATGCCGTAGGTATACCCTTTGTCTTCCCGGATATTGGCCATGAGCCGGCTGCCGAAGAAACCGCCGAACAGCGTATTAAGCACCATCACTTTCATAAAATCGGGATGATGCCGGTTGGGGAAGGGCCGGGCAAGGCGGATGGCGCCCTGCACACCGTTGGGATCGTTCTGTATGCGGTATTTTTTTTGGTCGGCCGGGCTTGCATCAATCAGCGGAACTTGCCGGTTGAATGGCTGAAGGCTGAGATCACCAAAGGTTTGATTCAGCTGTTGCTGCAGGTCGGCAGGCAGCTTTCCGCTTACAAATATCACACAACGGCCATAGAGGTAATGTTGTTTAAAATAATCCTTCAGCCGGTCACTGTTCAGTGCATCAATATCGGCTGCATTGGTGTATTTCCCATACGGATGTTCTTCGCCATATAAATAAGCGTCTGATAAACGGGCGGCCACAAAATCACTTTTCTTCAGGTTTACCGATAACCGTTGTTTGCTGTTTTGTTTATAGATGTCCAGCTCGGCTTCACTGAAAACAGAATCCGTAATCATGTCCCGGATAGTGAGGAGCAGTGACGGCAGGTGTTTGTTCAGCAGGGAAAGGGAAACCACGGCCGTTTCGTTGTAACAGGCCCGGTTGCAGTAAGCACCATAATATTCAAATTCTTCATTGAGCTGGAAAGCCGTTTTATTGACGGTGCCGTTCTTCAGCAAATAGTTGGTGGCAGAGGCAACGGAGCGCTGCTCCTCAAACCAGTTGCCGGCATAAAACACCAGCTCCAGCTGCAGTACTTCCTGTGCACCTGCGTTAACGGCATATACCGGAACGCCATTATCGAGCGTGAAATGTTCGTATGGTTTCAGCTGCAGGTCAAATTCAACCGCATCTTTGATATGCGGCGCCTTGGTTCGGTTCATTTCAATCAGTTGTTAGAATAATAATACAGCGTATTGGAATTCCTTTCGTCAAAAATTATTTTGCTTTCGTTTTGTATCTCTCCGGCGGTAACGGCCCGGTAGCGGCCGAGCTCGGTATTGATGAGGCCTGCATCACCCAGCAGTTCATAAATGGCCAGGCTGGCAGCCCGGTTGGTGATGCTCATGTCTTCAAAGGCAATCATGCTTTCTGTTTTATTCTTCACCTTATCCAGCTCCCGCTGGCTGATGCCTTCCTGCTGCAGTTTTTCCAGCTCTTCATTAACAGCGGCTTCAGCGGCTTCCATCTTTACCCCCTTCACCAGTTTGCCTTCAATGGTGAGTAACCCCGCATCGGTGCTGCCCAGGTGGTAACATTCAATGCTGCTGAACAGCTGCTTTTCCTTCACCAGCGATTGGTACAGCCGGGATGAACCACCTCCGCTGAGTATCTCGGTGATCAGGTCGGCAGTATAATATCGTTTATCGGTGCGGGGATAAATGTGCCAGCACTTATATAGTGCATCCAGCGGCACATCGGCCTTCACGGTCGCAGTCCGGGCAGCAGTTTGCTTCGGTTCGGCCGGAAGCAACCGGTTGTATTTTTCACCGGATGGAATGGGGCCAAACCATTTTTCCGCCAGGCGCTTCACTTCTTCCGTGGTAATATTACCCGCCACCACCAGTATGGCATTGGCCGGATTATAATGTTTATGGAAGAAGGCTTTTACGTCATCCAGCGTGGCGTCTTCAATGTGTTTAAGTTCTTTCCCGATCGTCATCCAGCGGTAAGGATGCGTAGTATAAGCCAGTTCCCTCATTTTGTGCCACACATCACCATAGGGCTTATTTATATAGTGCTCTTTGAATTCTTCACAAACCACTTTACGCTGCACTTCCAGGCTTTTTTTGCTGAAGGCCAGCGACAGCATACGATCGCTTTCGAGCCAGAATGCGGTTTCTAAATTTTCCGCAGGCAGCTGGCAGTAATAGTTTGTAAGGTCATTGGTGGTAAAGGCGTTGTTTTCGCCACCGGCCAGCTGAAGCGGCTCGTCGTACACCGGTATATTCACGCTTCCGCCAAACATCAGGTGTTCAAACAGGTGGGCAAAGCCGGTTTTGCGTGGGTCTTCATCCCGGGCGCCTACATCGTACAGCACATTCACCACGGCCATGGGAGTGCTTTTGTCCTGGTGCACCAGCACCGTTAATCCATTATCCAGCTGGAACCGGTCGAATTGTATCATGCTGCAAATGTACGGAGGGGAGAATAAACGCCGGTCATTAACGGATGTGCACCGTGTTAAGAATTAATTCTTTCAACCCGGTATCTTCTCTTTTTATTAAAACCCGGATGCTTTCATTGGGGCGCTGAAGGATGGCTTTATATACCTGCATATTTTGGGAGAAGTTGCGGTCCACGGCAATCACTTCGTCGTTCACCATAAAATGCGCTTTATCCGCCGGGGAACCCTTGATCACATCTTCCACCACTATCTTCCCGCCCACATAGTAGATGCCCAGCCCGGTATAAGCGTAGTCAAAGCTTTCATCAAAATGGCTGTTGGGCGAAAGATGTATCTCCCGGTTGGGATAATTGAGGGTGATGTTGAAGCGGCGCAGCAGGTCGTTGCCCAGCAGTCCGCCCGTGAACGGGTAAGAAGTTACATTGTAATTGTCTTTGTACAGGTAGGTGGGCACATGCCGGAACCGGTAGGGACCAATCTTCAGCTCCCGGATCACCGTAAGCCGCATCTGGAGCTTGCCGCCCAATCCTTCGGCCTGTGTAATCACCGGCTTCCGTTTGGACAGCAGGATGCCGCTGTCTTTGGCAAAGTCTTCGCTCAGCAAAAGGCAAAGGCCGGCGCCGGTATCAAAGTAAAAGTTGAATCCCATATTCCGTTTGTCTTTTACATTGAGCCATTGAATGGGCAGGTTGGTGAAGGCCGGGTGAAGCAATGTACCTTCCCGGGGATATTTCACTTTGCCGGGAGTATATACTTCAATCTGGCTGCTGTCGAAATTGATCTTCACCACGTACCGGCTGAAAAAGCTATAGCCGATGATGCCATCCACTTTTTCGCCATACACACTGCTCAGTACTTCGTAATCGTTTATATGAAAATTAAGATGGTCCACCTTTAAGCCGGGCAACAGCAGGGAGCGGTCAAACACAAAGGATACTTTCCGCACGCCGCCGATACCGGTGATCAGCGTATCGCTTGCCCGGGAGGAAATGTTATAATAATCACAGGTGGCCGAGTCGAGCGAAATGCCGCCGCTGCCTGTATCCAGTATAAAATTGAGGCTGTCGGGAATGTCGCCGAACTTAGCCTGTATCACCATCACACCACCGCTGAACTGCCGGAAAGGAAACCGGGTGATGAATTTTGATTCGGGCTGCGGGAGCAGTTCCTGGGCCCTTGCCCCGGGGAGCAGCAGGAAGGTTAAAACAATATAGCAAAGCTTTCTCATACAGCTTTTCGAATTTACAACCTATTGGATGTACTTTTGCTGATTATTACACAACCGGAGATATGAATACAAACGACCTGTTCCAGAAAGCACTCCGCTTCGAGTTCCTGGATGAAGATGAAGGCATGTTCTTATTTGAAAACGCTGCGTTGACCGAACTTATGTTTGTTGCAGATGAACTTCGTAAAAAGCAGGTGCCGCATGGTAAAGTGACCTGGCAGATCGACCGCAACGTAAACACCACCAACGTATGTATTGCCAATTGTAAGTTCTGTAACTTTTACCGCATCCCCGGGCATGCCGAAGCATACATCACCGATATTGAGACCTATAAAAAGAAGATTGATGAAACGATCCGTTACGGCGGCGACCAGCTTTTGCTGCAGGGCGGGCATCACCCTGACCTTGGCCTTGATTTTTACGTGACTCTTTTTAAGGAGTTAAAATCTCTCTACCCAAATATAAAACTGCATACACTTGGTCCGCCGGAAGTGGCGCACATCACCAAGCTGGAGAAGAGCACACATAAAGAAGTACTCACGGCACTGAAAGCGGCAGGTATGGACAGCCTGCCGGGCGCCGGTGCTGAGATCCTCAATGACCGGGTACGCCGGCTTATCAGCAAAGGAAAATGCGGGGCACAGGAATGGCTCGATATCATGCACGAGGCCCACAAGCTCCACATCACCACCTCGGCCACCATGATGTTTGGTCATGTGGAAACCGTTCGTGAACGCTTTGAACACCTCGTTAAACTGCGGGAAGTGCAGAGCCGTAAACCGGCAACAGCTAAAGGGTTCCTGGCATTCATCCCCTGGACCTTCCAGGATGTGGATACCCTGCTGGCCAAAATACGGGGCGTGCACAACCTCACCACCGCCGAAGAGTACATCCGCACCATCGCCATCAGCCGCATCATGCTTCCCAACATCATCAACATACAGGCCAGCTGGCTTACCGTGGGTAAACAGGTGGCACAGATCTGCCTAAACGGGGGCGCCAACGATTTCGGAAGCATCATGATTGAAGAAAATGTGGTAAGTGCTGCCGGGGCACCGCACCGGTTTACCTATAAAACCATTCAGCAGTCGATACGGGATGCCGGTTTTGAACCGCAGCTGCGTAACCAGCAATATGAATGGAGAGAAATTCCTGCCACCATCATTGAACAGGTGGTTAATTATTAAATACCCATGAACCCATGAATAAAGAATCTTCCAGAAAACTACTGCACCGCTTCCGCATGGCCGGCATTGCGGAAGGTATTTCCTTCCTGGTGCTGCTGCTGGTTGCCATGCCCCTGAAATATTTTTTCCATTTTCCAGAAGCGGTTAAAGTATGCGGATGGATACACGGTATCCTGTTCGTTGGTTTTCTCTGGTTCGCTTTTGAAGTAATGGGAGATTTTAAAAAGGGACTGGGTTGGTTTGCCAAAGCCTTTGCCGCTGCCATCATTCCCCTGGGTACTTTTGTGTTCGACAGGCAACTGAAGAAAGAAGAAGCTGCACTTTCCGCCTAAGCCACACATGGCTGCCTGTTTTAATGAATAGCAGGCGATTAATCCGGGATAAGACAGGAAAAAAAATTAAATTTGAAATGTCTACCAATACCGGTTATCATGAATATACTGCTGCCTGTAAGAAAATGGTACTTTGTTTCCATTTCGCTGCTTGCCTTCTCTGTTACGGAAACCAGCGCTCAAAGTAAAGAACAAACCCTTCATGACCTTAATACCTTGCTGGTGAACACGGTGATGACCGATCTCTTCACACCCATTGTAGCGAGCCGGGTATATGTTTACCCCACCGTTGCATTTTATGAATGCATCCGGTATGATGATCCCTCGCTGGCTACGCTCTCCGGAAAGCTGAACGGACTGAATGCGCTTCCTGCACCCCCTTCCAATAAAAAAATTGATCCCTTTATTGCCGCCTGCATTTCATTTACTCACGTGGCGCAAACACTGGTGGGTTCCGAATACAAGTTTAGCGACTGGCGGAAGAACTTCGCCGATTCGGTTTTTGCCCATGGCGATTCGGTGATGGCGCAGCAATCAATCCTCTTCGGGCGCAGCGTAGCCGACAGCATCATTGCCTGGTCAAAAAGAGACAATTATCTTCAATCAAGAGCTACCACCCGCTTCGTTTATTCCAATGCACCGGGGGCCTGGCAGCCTACTCCGCTGGATTATGCACAGGCCCTGGAGCCTTACTGGAACACAATCCGGCCGATGACGCTGAAAAGCGCCTCGCAGTTTGCTCCCAAAGAAAAACTGGTGTACAGTAAATCAAAAGATTCTAAGTTTTATAAAACCATGATGGAGGTTTATAAGATCGGCAAGAACCTGGATACCACACAAAAAGAAATTGCCCTGTACTGGGATGATAACCCGAACGTTTCCGTCAACATCGGGCATCTCAATTATTTCATACATAAAGTTTCTCCCGGCGGCCATTGGCTCCTGATCGGCCAGCAGGCATGCAAGCAGAAGAATGTTCCGGTAACCAAAGCCGCACAGGTATATGCACTTACATCCATTGCCCTCTTTGATGCCTTCATCAGCTGCTGGGATGAAAAGTACCGCGGCAACCTCATCCGCCCCATCACCATCATCAACCGCTGGATCGACAAGAACTGGGTGCCCTACATTCAAACCCCGCCATTCCCCGAATTTACCAGCGGCCACTCGGTAATATCGAATGCTGCGGCTGTTGTACTCACCGGCTTACTGGGAGAAAATTATGAATTCACAGACGAAATAGAAATGCAGTTCGGCAATAAATCACGTCATTTTAAAACATTTATTGATGCCGCATACGAATCCACCTACAGCCGGGTGTACGGAGGTATTCATTATCCCGAAACAGCACGCATCAGCATCGGGCAGGGAAAAGAAGTGGGCAACCATGTGCTGAAAACATTATTCCCGCAGGCTTTAACCAAATAAACAGACTATGTCTCCATCGTTCAGGCGCCCGGTTCTTTTGTGGCTGCTCGTTTTTGTTGCGTCCTTTGTAAGCGCACAGAGCAAAAAACTGTTCACCCTGCTGCCCGAAACAAGCACCGGCATCAGCTTCCGGAACGACATTGTAGAAACATCCAACATGTTCCTCTACATGTACGAGAACCTGTACACCGGAGGCGGTGTTGCCATCGGCGACATCAACCTCGACGGGCTGCCCGATATTTATTTTTCGTCCACCCTCGGCAGCAATAAACTCTACCTCAACCAGGGAAATTTCCGGTTTAAAGACATCACCGAACAGGCAGGTGTGAATGGCGGCACCGGCATCAAAACCGGTGTAAGCATGGTAGACATCAACAACGACGGGCTGATCGACATCTTTGTAAACAAATCGGGCTTCAAAGATCCTTCACTCAGGAAAAAAATCTTTTACATTAACAACGGCAACGGAACCTTTACCGACCGGGCGGCAGAAATGGGGCTGGATGATGCCAGCTTCACCATCCAGTCGTATTTTTTTGATTACGACAACGACGGCGATAAAGACGTTTATTTTGTTGATCATCCCAACGACTTCAACAAGTCCATGACCATTCCCACCACCATTGTAAACGGCAAGATGGTGTACGTGGAAGATACCAACACGGTGTACGTGAGCGACCGGCTTTTTGAAAACCGCAATGGAAAATTTGTGGACGTTACCAAAAAAGCCGGGCTCATCAATCATGCATTCGGTTTAAGTGCTTCGGTGGCCGACATCAACGGCGATGGCTGGCCCGATATTTACGTGGCCAATGATTTCAATAAACCCGACTTCCTGTACATCAACAACCGCAACGGAACCTTTACCAACCGGCTTACCGATTACATCAAGCACACCAGCTTCTCTGCCATGGGTTCCGACATCAGCGACATCAACAACGATGGGTTTGAAGATATTTACGTGGTGGATATGGCCGTGGAAGATCCCGTTCGCCAGAAACAACTGTTTGCCGTAAACCAGAACTACGATAAGTTTCACCTGATGGTGAAGTACGGATTGTTTTACCAGTACCCCCGCAACAGCCTGCAGCTGAATAATGCCGACGGCACCTTCAGTGAAATAGCCAACTATGCCGGCGTGGCCGAAACCGAATGGAGCTGGGCGCCCTTGATCACCGACTTTGACAACGACGGGTGGAAAGACATTTTTGTCACCAATGGCATCAAACGGGACATGACCGATTGGGATTATAAAGTTTTCATTCTCGACTCCGTTATGCGGCAGATGAATACCGGCAAATCGGTTGACCTGAATGTGTGGCTGAAGAGCATACCGGTGGTTCCCACAAAAAATTATTTTTACCGCAACAACGGCACGCTGAAATTTGATAACTATACCGACCTCTGGAGCGATACACCTCCCTCCTTTTCCAATGGCGCTGCCTATGCCGACCTCGACAATGATGGCGACCTGGACCTGGTGGTGAACAACATTGATGGACTGCCCTTTGTATTCAGGAACAATGCCCGGGAAAACACACCGGCTTCATCGCATTACCTGCGGTTTCGGTTCCTGAAAGCGCCGGGCACTTTTAATGAAGTATATAATGCCACGGTAAAACTCACCGGGCAAAACGGGCAGATACAGCTGCAGCATTACCATCCACAGCGGGGCTTCATCTCCAGCATGGAGCACGTGCTTCATTTTGGTACGGGCACCGAAACAACCATACCCAAAGTGGAGATCCTGTTTCCCGGCAACAAAGGCGTGGTGCTTACCAATGTGGCTGCCGACCAGGAGCTGACTGTTTTTGAATCGGAAGCCACCCCGGTGAACCCTCCTGCAAGAATAAAAAGCAGCGTTACTTTCAAAGACATCAGTAATGAGCCAAGGTTCCGGTACACGCAGAATGAAAATGATTTTATTGATTTCAAACGGGAGCCGCTGATTCCGTATAAGTGCAGCCGCAAGGGCCCTTACTTTACAAAGGCCGATGTAAACGGCGATGGACTGGAAGACATTTTCATCGGTGGCGCTGCCGGCTTTGAAGCAAAGCTGATGCTGCAGAACGCAGCGGGTATGTTCACCGAAAAAAAGCAGGCGGCTTTTGCAGCCGATAAAAATTATGAAGACATGAATGCGCTGTTCTTTGATGCAGACGGCGATGGCGATATGGACCTGTATGTTGTAAGCGGTGGCGCCGAATTCCCTGCGGGCAGTACCCTGTACCAGGACAGGCTGTACATCAACGATGGAAAAGGAAACTTTACCCGTACCGCCAAAGCCCTGCCACCAGAAGGATTCAACGGATCCTGTGTACTCCCGCTGGATTTTGACGGCGATGGCGACCTGGACCTTTTTGTAGGTGGTCATGTGATGCCGGGTGTTTTTCCCAAGCCCGACCGCTGCATGCTGCTGCAGAATAACAAAGGGGCTTTTACCGATGTAACCGCTACTTATGCGAAAGAATTACTGAAACCAGGTATTGTGAACCAGGCCATATGGGCTGACGTGAACGGCGACGGTAAAAAAGAATTATCCATCAGCGGCGAATGGATGCCGCTGGAAATATTCAGTTACCAAAACGGACAGTTTGTGAAATCACAAAACAGCATCCGCATCACCACCGTTTCCAAAATGGATTCAGTCATCAGCATGGACGCCTTTACCGGCTGGTGGTACAATATGAAAGCGGAAGATATTGATGGCGATGGCGACCTGGATTTTGTAATGGGCAACCGGGGACTGAATTGTTCCATCAAAGGAAACATCAACAACCCCTGTACCATTTATGCCAAGGATTTTGATGGCAACGGAAGTTATGACGCAGTGCTGGGCTACTACATCTGGGGCAAGTGCTACCCGCTGTACAGCCGCGACCAGCTGATGGACCAGATGCCCGGCATGCGCAAAAAATTTATCCGTTACCGGAATTATTCCGGCAAAACAATGGATGATATTTTCACCGAGCAGGAAAAGAAAGACATGGATGTATACAAAACCAATTTCTTTGAATCGGGTATACTTGTCAACGAAGGCAACAGCAGCTTCCGTTTTATTCCCTTCCCTGAAAAAGCACAGCTGTCTACTGTAAACGATATGATCGTGGATGATATGGACAACGATGGCATCAAAGACATTTTGGTATGCGGCAACACCAATGATCCGGCGGTGATGGTAGGCAACATCGACGTGGCAGGCGCCCTGCTGCTGAAGGGAACGGGCAAAGGAAATTTTACGGCAGTTTCAGCGGCCGGAAATGGCCTCACCGTACGGGGAGAAGTGAGGAAGATCATTTACCTGAAAAGCGCCAAAGGATCGCCGCTGATCTTCTTAAAGAACGACGAAGCAGCACAGGTGTTTATAAAAGAATAATCTTATTCGGTAACAAAGCGGTACCCAATCCCCTTGATGGTAATGATCTCCAGCCGGGTATCGCTTTTTAAATAGCCGCGGAGCTTGGTGATGTATACGTCAAGGTTGCGGGAGTTAAAGAAATTATCATTGCCCCATAACAGGTTCAGGATATCGCGGCGGTCAACAATTTTATCCCGGTTCTCGTACAGCACTTTCAGCAACTCGCTTTCCCGGAAAGAAAGCTTTCGTTCATCGCCGTTGTTTTTCAGTACCTGGTGATTCATGTGAAATGTGTACTTGCCGATCTTTACAATGTCCTTTTTGTCATCGGTGTTTTTCTCCCCGTTTTTGTAACGAAGTGCGTTTTCAATCCGCACAATCAGTTCTTCCATGCTGAACGGTTTGCGGATATAATCATTACCCCCGGTTTTAAATCCTTTCACCAGGTCTTCGGTTTGTGTTTTGGCAGTGAGAAAAATGATGGGCACTTCGGCATTCATGCTTCGGATTTCTTCGGCAATGGCAAAACCATCTTTATTCGGCAGCATTACATCCAGCACGCAGATGTCGGGATTGTGCTGCTGAAACAACGGGAAGGCTTTGCCCCCATCCGCTTCCATGATCACCTGGTACGAGCGGCTTTCCAGGCTTTCTTTTACAATTTTTCCCAGGAAGAGCTCGTCTTCCATGTATAAGATTTTAACTCCGGCCATTTTCTTTGGGTAGTTTAATGACGAATGTGGTTCCTTTTTCTTCCCCGCTGTCTACTGTGATACTTCCCTTGTGTTCGGCAATGATATGCGCCACGTAGCTCAGTCCGAGCCCGTATCCCTTTACATTGTGCTTATCCCCGTGCGGCACCCGGAAGAATTTATCGAAGATCTTTTCTTTGTAGGCCGCCGGTATGCCGATGCCATTATCTTTTACTTTCAACAGCATTTCATTTTCACCGGCTTCCACGGAAATTTCTATCTGCGGGTTTGCCGTGCTGTATTTAAGTGCATTATCCAGCAGGTTATACACCACGCTGCTGATGTGCATACGGTCTGCCATCAATGAAAAATCATCCCCCGTAAAATCAAGTTTAACAGCGGCGCCTGTTTTTTCAAACTGCAGCTGCATGGAAGCCGTTACTTCTTTTACCAGCTCTTTCAGGTCGAACCATTCAAATTTCATTTCCAGCTGCTGTTTTTCGAACATGGAAAGGCGGAGTACTTTGTCCACCAGCAGGGAGAGGCGGTTCAGCTCCAGTCCGGCAATGCCCAGGTATTCCTGCGTGCGTTCGGGATTTTGCAGGGCGTTGAAGTTTTTCATGGCTTCGATGGCTACGCTTACCGTGGCAATGGGTGTTTTCAGTTCATGGGTGATGTTGCCGATGAATTCATTTTTTATATCGGTTAATCTTTTTTGTGCCAGCAGGTTGCGGTAAATAAAAACAAAAGAAAGAACGGTGAGGGCGATCAGCAGGACAGATAACAGCAGCTGCATGCTCATCTTCTTAAATACATAAAACCCGGGATCAGAAAATTCGGCCCGGTAAAATACAGGTTTCATCAAGCCTACCGGAACCCGCTTGGTGGAAAAAGCACCCATGGGCTCCTCCAGCTTGATGGTAAACCGGTTTTTTCCTCCCGAATCGGTGGCAATGAGGGTGGGATTTGTTTTAATGATAGTGAAGTTTACCGAAACACCCTCTTTTAAAAGGAGGGCCCGGTACATTGAATCCACTGTTTTTACCGGGATGGAATCAGACAGGTTCCTGTTTTGTATCAGCGCTTCCGCCAGCTGGGGAGAAGGTATGTCGCCCTTTTTGGTGGACACATAAACGACGGTATCTTTTTCTTTTTTTCCGGCAACCCTTTCTTCCGGAGAAACCATTTTTTCGGAATGGGTATCCATAGAAATCACCAGCCGCTGTTTCAGGCTGTCGCCTCCTTTTATTTTTTCCACGCTGCTGATAAAGTCGGCCATGAAAAGGTTGTCTTCCAGTCCGCCCCGCAGCGCCAGGGTATCGCCCGAAAAACGCTGCGCCTGCAGGCGGTACATGGCATCCCGGAAAATGATATCGGTGGATTTTTTAAACCCGGTGATCTCTTCCCTATACAGCTTCCGCATCCAGTATACCTGGAAGCCGATGATGAGCAGGATGGTGGCAGCCATCAGGATCCGTGCGGTGCGTAACTTATTCATGACCCGACAAAGCTACTTCTAAAACCGGCAGGTTCTCCGGTTCATTAACCTTAATTAACCTTAATGAAAGGCTGGTTAACCTGCTTTCGGAAAGCTTCCGGGTAGTTTTGTGCTGTTAATTGATTTACTAAAAAACAAAATACACTTGTCATGAAAAAACTAATAACTGTATCCGCGGCTTTCCTGTTCCTGCAAACGGCAACAGCCCAGGTAAAAGAAGGAAAGATCACGTACGAGCAAACGGTGGATATGTATCGCCGCATTCCCGAGGAAAACCAGCAGCTGCGGTCGATGGTACCCCAGTTCCGTACGGCAAAGTTTGAATTGTATTTTGCCGATAACCAAAGCCTGTACAAATCCGTGGAAGAAGAACCGGATATGACCGAACAGAACAATGGCGGTGGCCTGGTGATACGCATGGGCGGAAGCGGGGAGAATGTATATTACCGCAACTTCGGTACACAAAAAGCTGTGGAGATACGGGAACTGATGGACGAGCTGTACCTGGTGGAAGATTCCATCCGCAGCATGGCCTGGAAACTGGAGGAGGGCGAAACAAAAAGCATCCTGGGCTATGCCTGTAAAAAAGCAAGCGGCAGAACATCGCGGGGCACTGATGTGGTGGCCTGGTACACCGAAGAGATCCCGGTTGCTTCGGGACCCGAGCAGTTCAACGGATTACCCGGGATGATCCTGGGCATTGATGCCAATAAAGGTGAAATTGTTTTTACCGCCAAAACGATCGACAAGAAAGTGGACAGGAAGAATATTAAAGCGCCTGTTAAAGGAAAGAAGATCTCTCACAGTGATTTTATTGCCAAACAAAAAGAATTAATGGGCAATGGACCGGTACGGATTGTAACAAATTAACAGGAATAAAGTAAGCCAGAAAACAAACAGCCCGGTGCCATGCACCGGGCTTTCTATTTCAGTAACAGTTTGCTGAATTTTTTGACCTCGGCTGTTTCTGCCGCCGAGATGTTCTCATTATTGTCATACTTGGATTTAAGGAACAGGATCCGCTTATGCCCGGGATATTTTGCAAGCATATCAGAAAGTGTTTTACCCAGCGCTTCGTCTTTCACCGGCAAATCTGCCCTGATGCTGGCTGCCGCCCGTTCGCGGGTGGGCTTTTTTTTAATGATGGCTTCCAGGGTAGCAATCTTATTGGATGAGATGTTTCCGGCTTTTATTGCCTTGCTGTGTAATCCTTCCAGCTGTTTTTTGCTTAACCCACCCCGGTTGCAGTACTGCTGGTACAGGCTGTGTATAAATTCAGACTTCGGGTGTGTTTCCACCATTTCCTTCAATATGTTGAGCAGTATGTCCATCAGGCTGTAAAATAACCAAACTTATTTTTATTGCCTGTTCAGTCAAAAACAAGAGCCACTATTAAGTGGCTCCTGCTGTGCTTGTTCTTGTGTTCCGTAATATCTTAATGCCTTCCGCGGCCGCGGCCTTTTCCGTTGTTTTTATATTGCCCGTAATGGTTGCCATTATCGTGGCGGTTTACAATGATCACCTGCTGGTTGTACCGTCCACGGTATTTACCATAGCGTACCCGGTGATCGTTGAAGTGCCGGTACGCATCCCGTTCCCGCAGCACTATTTTGTATCCTGTATAAAGGTTATAATGCGAATACATGGGAGGAAGCGAACTGGCAAATATCCAGCGGTTGCCCGACAGGTAAACAAACTGGTGACGGGGAATGCTGTAATAGGCTTCAATATCGGGCATGTAATAATATTCGGCATAATCATAACCGGCAGGGCCCCATTCGGGCTGTTCGCCGATATTAATACTAACACCCACCCGCACCTGGGCTTTTGATGTGTTTGTAAATACAACGGCGGTTGAAACAAATAACAGGCTTAACAGAATCTTTTTCATAAAACTTATTTTTGGTCCGGACTGTCTTTTTCAAATAAGATGCCAGCAGGTTTGATATGCCTGTTTTTTTGTTAACAAAATTGAAAACTGTACAGGTTCTAATAAGATATTAATGTGCGGTTCCGGTAAACCCGGGTTAATCAGCAGGAACTCCTGATGTTTTCAGAAATAATTGCCGGGCCTTTGCGGCTCTTTTGTTCACAAGCAATTACCAGTCAGAATCTTTGAAAATATTGGGATGTACATTCCCGGTAAGATGTATTTCATCGCCCACTGATATCCATTTGTCAACCTGCGTGGGAGGGATATAACAATTTACAGTGAGATAATAATGATGTCCATACGCTTCCAGCATGGACCAGGAAGGCAGGTCTGTTGCCCGGTGTTTTGCAAATGTTTTCGGGAAGGCGTGAATCACTTGCCCGGTTCGGGGATGGCGGGTGGGTACCACACACCGTGCACGCGGACTAACTCCATACAGGCGAACATCTCCTGCCATGAATTCAACCATTACATCCTGCTCTGCAAAAAGCCGGTCTTCCCAAAAGGCAGGCACCCCGCTGATTTCGATGGTAGCCCGGAAGCGTTGCCTTGTTTCTTCCAGGTTCATATTATTAAACCAGCCTGAAACGGTTTGTAAGCTGGCGTCAGAAAGAATGGTAAGGCCTGCTTTATCGGGGATATCCATGAACCGTCCTTCCGAATTTTTTATTAGAGACACCGGTGTGTGAAAGATGCCGGATAAATAATCATTGATGCGGTTTGCTTCATCCTGCAAATGAAATGAATTCCATGCCTGTTCCGGTTCATGGCGGAAAGAGATGCGCTCTTGCTGCAGATCAACCTCCGAACGCAGGGTATGTACAAGGGCATTGGATTTACCATTTACAAAATCTCCTTCGGCATCCACAATTGCATATTCCCGGTCGTGCCTGAGACAGCCGCCCTTTACCACCTGTGCTGTTTGCAATGAAATGCCGTCGAGCGATTTCACCGGGTAAATGGTAATGTTGTGTATAACGGGTCTTATTGCATCCTGGGTTGTCATGCTGCAAAACTAAAAAACCCGTCCCGTATTGGCAGGACAGGTTTTCCAGGCTTGCAGCGGCAAGGGCTAGAATGTTCTGATCACAGCCCTTGGGCCTCCACTGCCCGCTTTTTGCAAACTGTAAGTAAACCCAAGTGTAAAATAGCGCTGCAGTGTTTTGTACTGTACGTCTTCCACGTAGGTGGAATTCCCGTTCCGGTCCACCCCGATGTTCTGGTTCAGCAGGTCAAATGCGCTGAGTTTAACCTCCCCTTTCTTACTCTTCAGTACCTGTTTGCTGATGGATGAATTCCACAAGGCAATACGGGTGTTGTACCCGTTGCTGCGGCCGGTATAGGTATTGTAGCTGAATTCGGTACCCACCGTAATACCGGCAGGCAGGTTAAGGGTGGCATCCATTTCGTATACCTGGCGCCAGTAACTATTATTAAGCGATGGCTGTAAAGAATACCGGGCATTGTTGTAGCTCACCCGTGCGCCAATGTTCAGCTCCAGCAGTTCTTTGTAACTGTAGCCTGCATTGATTCGCGGCATTACGGAAAGCGTTCTGGTTTTGTTTTTGGCATTATTAATAAAGTTCACCGACTGGTTGTAGCCGGCATTCAGCCCAACATCCACCCGGGTATTGAGCTTCTTGATCCGGAAGCCGCGGTCAACATTTGCATTGAGGCTGTACACCCCGTTTGCGTTCACGGGCATGCTGGTACGGGCACCGGATGCAGTGATCTGGTCGCTGTACACAATGGCATTGGTTAGTGCTGTATAATTCAGGAATACAAACAGGTTTTTTTGCTGTGCGGGTATTGCATTAAAGAACTGCAGGCTTGCCGTATGGGTGTAGGATTGTTTCAGCTCCGGGTTTCCTGCAATAACATTGAGCGGATCGCTGATATCCTGCACCGGCTGCAGCTGTTTGGCTGTTGGTTGCGACGTGGAGGTGGAATAATCCAGCCGTAATGTTTTGGTACGGGAGAAATTATAATTGAAGTTGGCGATGGGGAGCAGGTTGGTAAAGTGCTGCTTCACCCGGAAGGCGCTGTCTTTGAGGTGACTGTTGAGTTCCGCATACTGCAGGTTTGCCCCAACGCTATAGCCGTATTTCTTTTGCTGCGCACGTACACTCACCCCGCCTCCCATATAATTATAGGTGTTCTCAAAGGCATTGCTCAGCGTTTTGTTCAGCCTGTCGTGCTTATCGCTGACTTTATTATAATCGTATGTCTTCCGGTTAAGACTGCCCATGCTGGTATTGTAAAAGCCCCTGAACTCAAGCAGGGAACGCTTGCTCAACGGTTCGGTATAGCTGGCATTCACTCCGTAGCTCTGCGTAAGGCTGTTGAGTGTTGTTTGCTGGTCCAGTGTATCACGCCGGTCGATATTACCATTGTTATAAAAATTATTAATGGCATTCTGCGCTCCGCGTCCGCGGCTGTCGTTGTACTGCATATTGCCGGTAAGCGACAGGGTTCTTCCTTTCTTGCCGAACTTATGCCGGTACAGCAGCTCCTGGCTGGTTACATATCCTTCGGTGGAGTTGCGGGTGTTGGAAAACCCGTTGTTCAGCATTTTATCACCCGGCACCAGCGACTGATAGTCGTTCTTTTTTTCATTGTTTCCTTTCTGGTACCCAAACACGGAACTCAGTTTGATGGAATTGAAGGAGTCGATCTTATGATCTACGCTGAAGTTAAATCGGTTGCTGCTGGTTTTATTCCGGGTACTGCTGTTCTGCAGGTAGGTGAATTCATTCCCGGGGAGTATATTCTGCCGGGTGGTGTTACGGGTATTATCGAGTGTAAGATTATTGTAAAAGTAGCTTGCATTCACGTCGGTTTTCTTCTTCCACACATCGTTATAGTTCAATCCTCCGGCAATGGTTTGCGTAATGCCCTGGCTGTTGTTAATGCCGGCAACAGGCAGGCCGAACTCGTCATCGTTTTCGTTGTTGATCACAATGCGGGCGCCGCCACCGCTCATCATCTTCCTCGACTGGCCGCTGAAGTTGAGCATGTCCATAATGGAAAAGCCCTGGCGGTTGGTGTTGTTGGCCATGCCGATGGCTGAGAGCTGCTGATCGCCGTTGAATTTATTGATGTTGAACTGCCCGTCGTAACGGTCCTTGGTTCCTGCAGCCAGGCTGGCCTTGCCGAAGGCGGCGTTCTTTTTATCCTTTTTTAATTTCAGGTTGATGGTGGGGGTTTTATTCCCGTCGTCGATGCCGGTGAACTCCGATTGATCGGATGGCTTTTCAAATACCTGCACTTTATCGATGGCATCAGCAGACAGATTTCTTGTTGCCATCTTGGGGTCGCCGTTGAAAAAATCGCGGCCGTTCACCAGTACCCGGCTGATGCGTTTTCCATTCACTTTGATGCTGCCGTCTTTCTCCACTTCCACGCCCGGCATTTTTTTCAGCATGTCTTCCACCACAGCGTTGGGCTTTGTTTTAAACGATTCGGCATTGAACTCGAGTGTATCGCCATTCACTACCACGGGCGGACGCTGGGCTTTTACCGTTACCTCTTCCATAATGGATTTATCTTTCATCAGTACTGAACCAAGGTCAAGGTCGCCGGCTATTTCAACATTCACCCATTGCGGATGAAAGTTTACCTGTGAAGCAGAAAGACGGTATTTACCGGGTTTCAGGTTATGGAAACTGAAACGGCCAACCGAGTCGGTTCGGGTAAATCCTACCAGGGAGGAGTCGGAGCTTTTCACCAGTGAAACGGTGGCTTCGCTTACCCGCTGCTTTTGCAGGCTGTCGGCCAGCCGGCCTTTCAGGGTAAGTCCGCTCTTCTGGGCCGACGCGATGGTGATGGATAAGAACAAAAGTCCGAGTACAAAAATGAGATATTTCATGGCTATAATTTTATGGAGTACAAAAATATCAGCCATGGCCTGCAAAGGCAGTTAATCAATATTGGTATAAGGTTAATTAAGGTTAATGAGGGCTGTTAATGAAAACACAAGATAGAAAGTGATGGTTTTATTGCTTTAAACGCCTCCTGCCGTAACCGGTCTATCTGTAACGCATTAAAAATTACGTTATGAAAAAGTTTTTACAGCTCCGGATTTCCACCACCGAAACCATTTTATTCATTGCCCTGGTTTGCTGGATTGTGGCTTCCTGTTTTGTGCCCCTGCCCGAAGTGAATTCCCTCGGGAGTTAGGCAGCCGGCCCGCAGACAGTGATGAGACCCCTTTTATAAAGCCGGGTCTTTTTTGCTGCGGGGAACTTTCCGGAAGGAAAAGTCCTATATATATACAATAATAATCTACACTATCCGTTACCTACTTATAAAGCAAATTACCTATGAATAAGACCAAGTACCCAAGCCAGTCTTCGCATGTTATTGTGCAGGCTATCCGGAATTTTATAGATAAAATCAGGCAGAACCCGGATGTTTACCCCATCCGTTATTATAAAAAGAACAGGAGATTCCGGAAGGATTTCAACGGACCGGCCGTGAAATAAGCCAAATCGTTCGGAAATTACCCGCTGCAAAAAACAGCAAATTTGCGCTTGACAAACCGAGGTTACAATTTGTATTTTTATAGCTCAAAATCCAGTGTATGAAAAGCCATAACCCCCAACATGCTATTACGCTCAATGCGGTATTACGCTATGTAAGCGATGCTTTCAGAAGCCTGTTTCAATCCAGTCACAACCGGGATTTCAAGCGCCTGAAGGATTTCATTACATCGTAATTGATTTCTGCCCCCAAATTCATTGATCCTGTCTGCGAACAGCCGGCAGGATTTTTTATTTAACTGAACAGGTATTCCACGTCGGCTTTTGAAAGGGCCTTTACAAAGCTGGCGTCGTCGGCGATGAGTTCGCTGGCCAGTTTCTTCTTCCGTTCCTGCAGCTGCAGGATTTTATCTTCAATGGTATCAATACAGATCATGCGGTAGGCAAAGATGTTTTTGGTTTGCCCGATGCGGTGTGTACGGTCAATCGCCTGTTGCTCCACGGCCGGGTTCCACCAGGGGTCCACAATGTATACATAGTCGGCTGCCGTAAGATTCAGGCCCACGCCACCCGCTTTCAGCGAGATCAGGAACACCCGGCACTCGTCGTTGTTCTGAAAATTCTGGATGGCTTTTTCCCGGTCGGCGGCAGAAGTGCTTCCGTCAAAGTATTCAAACTGTATCCCGTCGTCCACCAGTTTTTTCTTTATCAGCGACAGCATACCAAGGAACTGGGAGAAGATGAGCGCTTTGTGGTCTCCGATGTTTTCCTCGATCTCCCGCGCCAGTTCATCCAGCTTGATGGAATGGTTGGGGTGTTTTTCCTCCTCGTTCAATATGGCCGGGCTGTCGCAGATCTGGCGCAGCTTCATCAGGCCCTGCAGGATGGTGAGCTGCGATTTGGCAATGCCCTGCTCATCGATGCTGCCCAATATTTTTTCCCGGAAGCTGTTGCGGTACATGTCGTAGATCTTTCGCTGCTCGCCTTCCATTTCACAAAACAGGATGGTTTCTGTTTTTTCCGGAAGGTCCTTCGCCACCTGTTCTTTCGTTCTGCGGAGAATAAAAGGGTATAATAATTTACGCAGGTGCTCTTTCTGGTCCTGCTCGCCGAACTTATCAATGGGCGTTGCAAATTCATTGCGGAAGAATTCCATGTTGCCCAGCAGGCCGGGATTCAGGAAGTTCATCTGCGCAAAAATGTCGAAAGTATTATTCTGCAACGGCGTACCGCTCATGCACAGGCGGTTCTTTGCATTCAGCAAACAGGCTGCCTTGGTAACTTTCGATGCCGGGTTTTTGATGGCCTGGCTTTCATCCAGCACCACGTAATCGTAATTCACTTTCAGCAATAACTGGATATCGCTGCGCAGGGTACCATACGTGGTGATGATGATGTTGTGTTTTTCCAGCTCCTCCGCACTGCGGCCGCGGGTGCTGCCGTGATGGATGTGCCAGTTCAGCGAAGGAGTGAATTTTTCCACTTCATTGCGCCAGTTGTAAATAAGGGTGGTGGGACAAACAACAATCGCCTTCAGTGAGCCATTGATGGTTTTGTAGTGTTCCAGCATGCTCAGGGCCTGTATGGTTTTACCCAAACCCATGTCGTCGGCCAGTATACCGCCCCAGCCCACGTCGTTGAGGTAATTGAGCCATTGGTAACCGGAGGTTTGATAAGGCCGCAGTATTTTCTGCAGGTGAGCCGGCGGCTGCACTTCAGGAATGTGTTTGAACTCCTTCAGCCGCTCGTATTTTTCATCCAGTTCAAAACTAAGTTCGGTTTCATCCCGGTTCTCGTACAGCTCGTCGATCACACTCATGTGGTATTTGGAAAGACGTAGCTGGTTGCTTCTTCCATCGCCCACTTTAAAAAGCAGGGAATACCGCTTCAGCCATTCATCGGGAAGGATTCCCAAGGTGCCATCGCCCAGCTGCACAAAAGACTGCTTGTTCACCAGCGCTTTCTTAATGTCATCGATGCCCACCCGTTGCGTGCCGAATTCAATTTCCACTTTGGCGTCAAACCAGTCGAGCCCGCTGCTTACATGAATATGTGTATTAGGACGGGCGGTATTGAACCGGAAATTTTTCAACGCTTCAAATCCATACACCGGTATCTTCATTTCCTTCATGGCATCCACAAACAGGAAGAACCAGTTATTGCGGAGCACATCCACGCCTTTTAACACCAGGCTGTTGCCTTCCTCGGGGCGAACGAACAGCGAATGCAGGTTCTCCAGTTTTTTGATGAAGCGCTCTTCGGCTTCCCGGTTACGCTCAATGATGAGTATCTTATTTCCTTCGGGGATGATGATGTTGTCTTTGTCGGACGCTTTTGTTTCAAACCCTTTGTAAGAAAAGATCGGCTGAAACACCAGGTAGTCGCCTTTTTCCTGCAGCTGGAGCCGCACGTCCGGTTCCCCGCTCTTCACTTCACTGATGAGGCTTTTGTCGAACTCCACGTGGTATTCTTTTGCCAGCGGCAGAATCACTTTCTGCATTTTCTCGGCCCAGTTTTCCTTACTCAGCTGGATATTTCCTTCTTTCAGGAATTTTTCCGCCTGCATCACGTCTTCCGGTTTTTGCCAGAGGTATAATATTTCTTCGTAGAGGAACACAAGACTGCTTTCACATTCGTTGTCGCTGAATGGCAGTGCGTCGTTTTGCCGTTTCACCCGGCAGGTAATTTCAAAATGACTGTTTTTGGCGAACACTTTAAAGAACGGCGAAATGAACTGGTCGCTCAGTTCAGCTTCGGCCAGGTTGGCCGTGTTAAATGACTTTCCCCTGGGCAGGAAAAAGATAAACTGGTTGCTCGCCTGGTCTTCAAATATTTTCTTCAGCTTGGGCTGCAGGTATTCGGCAATCAGCGCCTTGGTTTCTTCCGGCAGGTCGTCGCCATCGGTATGAATGATGTTTTCCCAGATGCCGCTGAAAGGAGAGTTGCGGTCGAGGTATTTATTGATTTCGGTGTTCTGCAGTTTACGTACCTGCTGCAGCAGCACTTTATCATCTTCGCTGAATAACTCGGTATCCACAAACTTGGTGAGGTCAATCTTCTCCACCTTGCTTACAAATTTCCGTTCGTCATCATCGGCTTCGCCCTGCACGGCATCTACGTTAAAATAGGGATAGGTGGTGGTATTGAAATTGAACACCACTCCCAGTTTTTTGGGTGAGCGCTCCACGGTGGCTACTTCTTCTTTCGGTGTTTCCGGAATAATGAATGATTCGGCCGGGCGGGGCGACGGTGCTGTGCTGGTGGCCACCCGCTTGATGCTGGTGTCGAGCACTTTCAGGAAAGGTTTGCCGTCTTTATACGTGAATTCAAATTTTCCCTGGATATTATCGCTGAGGCTGTACCCGTAAATGGCCAGCAGTTTATTCTTTTCCTTATCCCAGTTGCGTATGCTGTCGAAGTAGTTGGGTCCATAGGCATCCAGCAACTGTAAAAACAACAGCGTTTTGTGTTCGCAAAGCGGGTGTTCTGTTTCGCTGCATTTGCAGGACGTATCAAAATTCCGTTCGTCGTTTTTCTGGATCACCATCGGATAGGTTTCGCCCTCCACGATCAGCTCGGCCTCCACCCGTTCATCGGCTGCTTTTAAAATGCTGGCCCGGGTGCTGCGTAAAATATTTTCCGCTTCGGCATAAATGCCGGGTGATGAAAGCAGTTTGATCATTTTTAAATCGATGCTTTTCATCTTGGCCACCGTATGGCGCTGGTTATAATGAATGGAGGTATTGCCCAGCATGTTCTTGTCCACCATGTCCTGCAGGCGTATCAATGCAGCGGCTTCGTGGCGGCAGATATCACCGAGGTTGTAGGGACAGGAACAACGTACCGTCATCGACTTGGCATCGGTGTACTTCTGGATATAAACCTTGTAAAAGGTATTGTAGTTGTCGTCTTTTACACGAAACACCACCCCGCCCATGAGCTGGTCGTGTTCCACCAGTTCAACAAAACCCATGCTGTGAATCTTCTTTCCACGCCGGATTACTTCATCGGAACCATTGTTGTAAACAAACTTGATAAGGTGCGGTAATGCCAATTTATTAATGGGTTTTTATGAAACAATCCATTGGCCGATGCGAAAAAGCCAATTTGCAAAAGTAAAGGAAAAAAGGGCTGCGATTGGTGCCGGATCGGAAGTTTTTGGGAATTTTTACAGAATGCCTACCCCAATGATCAGCAGGCCAATGGCTGCTGCTGTAAACCAGGTGAGTACTTTAGCGGTATTTGAAACCGTGGCCGACCGGTGATGCAGGAATGCAAAGGAGCTGATGGCCACCGCCAGCAGGATGACCGGTGCCAGTAAGAAACCCCGGCCAAAGCCGGCAAGGCTCACATCATGAAACATCAGCCAGAAACAGCATATTACCAGCAGCAGTCCGGAGAGGGCGCCGATGATATATCCTTTTTGCATGTGTGTTTGATTAACCGGTAACCAGTTTGCCGTCTTCGTAAATCACCAGCACGTTGGCTCCATCTTCGGTAAGACAATAGCGTATGTCTTTTTCCAGCCCGAACCCGGTAAGCCGTTTGTAGTGAGACGCCTCTTTCTGCTTCATAAATTTATAGAGGTCGGATTTTGCGTCTTTGTATAAAGCAGTTGCTATTTGTGAAGAGTCGCAGTTGATGGAGAAATGTTTCCCGATGCGGTTGATCACGGCGCCGGCAAAGAGGGCGTCTTCAATATTCACCCGGTTCTTCCAGGCGGCGCAACCCAGGATCACATTCTGTTTCTGTGCAAGCAGGAAATCGCATACGGCTGATAAATTCGGGAACGACCCGGTGATAATGCCTTTGGCATTCCGGTCGAGCGCCATGTGCAGCAGCTTGGTACCGTTGGTGGTGGTGAGTACCAGGGTTTTTCCTTCGATGAACTCACGGGGATATTCAAAGGGCGAGTTGCCGTGTTCCAGTCCTTCAGCGATTTTTCCATCCCGTTCACCGGCGGTGATGCTGTCGATCTGTTTGCCGATGCGGATGCACTCGGCCACGCTGTCTACCGGTATGATGCTTCTGGCGCCGTTGTACAAAGCCGTGGCGATGGTGGACGTTGCCCGCAATACATCAATGATCACCACAATACTTTTGTCTACATCATATAAATTCAAAAGCGAGGGGGAAAGGCAGGTATATAGTTCGGGTTTGTTCTCTTGCATCGGTCCAAAGTTAAATCAATATTGCTTTCCACTTTTGTGTTTCGGCGTATTCTTTGATCACTGCATTTCTTTTTAACAGGAATTTTTCCAAATAGGAGCGGAGAAAAAGGGCGTTCGCCATTTTACCTATCCTGCCATATGGTGTTTCAAACTGAACCAGGTCGATCATGATGGTTCCGTTCTCTACGGCCTTAAAATGATGTTCGTGATACAGGCTTTTAAAATCACCTTTTACCATTTCGTCGGTAAAAGAATGCGGGCGTTCCATAGCAGCTATCTTCGAGGTGTACCTTCTTGTTTTAAAAAGATGCCTGGCCTCCCAGGTTACCGTTTCGTCTTTATTGATCAGCCCGCTGATCACCCCGTCGATAGCCCGTTCGTTGGTTTGCTGTGTTGAGATGGTGTGCAGGTTGATGCTGCGGCTCAGGTCGAAGACCCGTTCGATGGGAGCGTTGATGAATGTTGTGAGATGGATATGGGGCATTCCTTTCAAGGCTTAGAGTTTGAGACAAGCACTTGAACCATATAGACACATAGTAAACATAGCCATGTGCTCAATGATTCTATGTGGTTCATAATTTTTACTACACAAACGGCATCTTCACCACTTTTGCCTTCAGCAGGGTATTGCGTATGCTGATGAATATTTCACTGCCCGGCGATGCGTACTTTGTTGCAACATATCCCATGCCAATTGCCTTACCCAGCGAGGGAGACTGGGTGCCGGAAGTAACACGGCCGATCACCGCCCCTTCGGCATCCTTTATTTCATAATCGTGGCGGGCAATTCCTTTTTCCAGCATTTCAAAACCCACCAGTTTCTGGGTAAGTCCGTCGGCTTTTTGTTTCTCGAAATAGTTGCTGTTGGTAAACTCCTTGCTGAACTTGGTGATCCAGCCCAGGCCGGCTTCCAGCGGCGATGTGCGGTCGTCGATGTCATTCCCGTAGAGGCAATAACCCATTTCCAGCCGCAGGGTATCCCTGGCGCCGAGGCCGATGGGTTTGATACCGGCAGCTTTGCCTGCTTCAAAAATGGCGTTCCATATTTTATCGGCATTGCCGTCTGCGTCTTCAAAATAAATTTCCACGCCGCCTGCGCCCGTATAGCCCGTGGCACTCACCAGCACATTATCCACCCCGGCAAATTTTCCCTTGCAGAATGTATAATATTTCAGGTTCATGATGTCCATGTCTGTAAGCGGCTGTAAAATTTTTGTTGCATTGGGACCCTGTATGGCCAGCAGGCATGTTTTATCAGAGATGTTGTGCATCTCCACTTTCTTGTCATTGAACGATTGTATCCAGTTCCAGTCTTTTTCAATATTGCTGGCATTCACCACCAGCATGTATGCTTTGTTCTCTTCCAGGCAGTACACGATCAGGTCATCCACGATGCCGCCGTCTTTATTGGGCAGGCAGCTGTACTGCGCCTTGCCATCGGTGAGCTTGGAAGCATCGTTGCTGGTGGTGCGCTGGATCAGGTCCAGCGCCTGTTCTCCTTTCAGGATGAATTCGCCCATATGACTCACATCGAATACACCGGCGTTTTTGCGGACAGCTGCGTGTTCATCATTGATGCCCGAATAGCTGATGGGCATGTTGTATCCGGCAAACTCAGCCATTTTTGCGCCCAGGTCAATATGTTTTTGGGTGAAAGGAGTGCTCTTCATGTATTCTTGTTTAGAAGTGATCGTTAATGGTTGCAAAAGTAAATCAAAAACCGGTACGGTATTAATTATATGATTGAACCACATAGGCACATAGACCCTCTATGCAGCATCTATGTTCTCTATGTGCCTATGTGGTTCAACTTGTTTATACAAGACCCACCCGAAGATGCACCGGGAAAATGATCGTTCGTTTGCCCTCCCCCCAGGATGGCCTTACTTGTTCTATTACATCCTTCACAGGACTGTAAGAATTGGCCTTGATGAATTTCTGCAGGGCGCTCCAGGTATTTAAGTAGCCTTCCAGGTCGTCCAGTGTCCAGTTCTGTTCAATAACAAAACCCGGTGTTTTTATTTCACCGAACGGGAAGGGAATGTTTGCATACCCTTCATCCACGTACTTCCGTTCCGGGTCCCAGTATTGTTCCAGGGTTGCATAGTGATATTCGTCAATGATGCGGTCAATCTCTTCCGATATGCGCAGCAGGCTGTATGTCCATACGGCCAGCGCAGCGCCCGGTTTGGCAACACGTCTCACTTCTTCATAAAACTCTTCAAACCTGAACCAGTGTATTGCCTGGGCTACCGTGATGAGGTCAACGGAGCCATCGGTAAGACTTGTTTTCTCGGCCGGCTCCAATGCATAGATGATGTTCTCTTTTTTTACTGCATGGTCCAGCTGTTTCCGGCTGATATCGGTGGCGAATATTTTTTTAAAGTGCCCGCTCAGCTCTGCTGCCGATTGTCCATTACCCGTTCCGCAATCCCAGGCCAGTTCTTTTTGCTTTACAAAGCCGAGTATGTATTCAACTAATTCTGCCGGATAACCGGGGCGGTATTGGGCGTACACTTCTGATTGAGTGGAGAAGTTGTCTTTCATTACTCAAAGATAAGCAGGGTGTTTTTTAACCGCAAAGAGCGCAAAGTACGCAGGGTGTCCGCAGAGAGCGGAAAGAATTTCCTTTGCGTTCTCTGCGATACAACTTTGCGCTCTTTGCGGTTAAATATTCACAGTTAAACAAAAAGTCCCGCCTATAAAGGCAGGACCTTGTTGGTTTCAACTTCAACTCAACTATTGAAACGCTCTTTAATTCGGTTTGGCCGGTTGCTGGTGGTTATAACTCAGCACCCGCTTCAGTTTCCAGGTATTGTTTTCGAGTATCCACAGGTGCGTAAACACGGCGGTGCTGGTAAGATGTTCCGGTTTGTCCTTTTCGGTGGCATAAAAATTATGCCTGCCTGTTTGCACAGCCCCGTACAGCACACCGTTCTTTTTCAGCGGGTATACTTCCAGGCTTTCTTCCACCAGCTCCCGCCGGGCTTTATAGGGAAGGTTACAAAGTCCCGTCTTCGTCTTTTCAATGAATTCCGTTTTGGAGCCCATCGGCCCGCCCTGGTCGTGGTAAAATTCAAAATCATCACTCACCAGGCTGTCCAGTTCCGCCAGGTCGCAGGTATTGAAGCTGGCGTTGAATAACAAACTGTCTTTCTGGTGGAGTGTTTGATACAGTTCCGATGAACGGTTGATCTGTCCGAACACAATGGAAGACGCCAGGCTGAATAATCCGGATAAAAAATACTGTTTCATCGGCTATCCTTTTATTCGTTAATTATTGTCGTCCTGCCCGGCCAGCACTTCCTTGATCTCGTCACACATCAGTTCCAGCTCTTCACAATTCTCGCCGGTATTTTCTTCGCGGTTGAATTTTATTTTCAGGCGGCCGGGGCTTGACTTTACATAAAACACGGTTCCGTCATCCAGCGTTATTTCTTTGTCGGTATACTCCTTTACCAGCACCCGGGAGTGGTGTTTGTGCAGGTGTTTGTTGATCACCCACTGAATTTTATTGGTGAGGTTATCATCAAAGGAAGCCCGGAGGCGGTATTCATCGGCATCGTCGTTGATGTGCACGGATATATCGTGATCGTGAAAGCAGGAGCTGAAGGCAACCACAATAAAAAGGATGAGGGCTGCATACAGGAGATTTCTCTTTTTCATTGGCTATACTTTACAGTGTTGGCCGTAAGAACCTGCTGAACAATACCGGGCTTGTGTGTATGATATCATTCAACAGGTTCTGCCGGCAAATGGTTTTGGCTATCGGGCGGATCAGCTGTCAGATCCAACCATCTGGTCGTTTACCGGTACCAGCATGGTCAGTGGTGAAGCAGCCGGTTCTTCATTTGCGCCGCTGTTTTCGATCTTGTCTTTGGCGCTGTCGATCTTCTGCTGCAGCTTATCCAGCGAATCCAGTTTCTTTTGTTTCTTTTGTTCTTCCAGGTTGCGCAGGGAATCAGCTTTCTTGTCGAACTCGTTGTAACGGTAGCCATCTTCATCGCTGTTGCTGCGGCTGCGGTTTCTCCTGGATTCTTTCTGCCGGTCGTTCCAGCCATCGGCTTTTCTTCCGTCGAGTGTATACAATCCGTCTTCTTTCATGATGTAATCCACATCACTCTGCCAGCGGATATTATCTTCCCAGTCGTAGTATTCGTTGTTCCAGTCATTGTCCCAGTCGCGGCCACCGAGGTGTACCGGCCAGCCAATGCCATTGCTGATCCGGATCTGCTTGCCCACGGGAACGGCTACGGTAACCACCACCATCTGGTTGCGGAACTTATCAATCTTGTTGATGGCAATTCCTTTGTCGAGCAGCAGGATTGAATCCTTCTGTTCAATGTTGAACCTGATCAGGTTGGCCAGGCTGTTGGCATCGTTGCGGGAATAACCCCTGGATACCCGCTTCATGGTTACCTGGAAGCTGTCGCTGGTTGACCGGGTTACCACCACAAACACGTTGCGTACATAAGCGGTATCCTCGTCGATCAGGCTTTCAAACGGTTCAAATTTTATCCAGTTGCGGCCGTAATATTTTTTGGTGAACGGAAGTGATGATGTAACCACCAGCTTATTGGCTTTTGCATTGGTTAATGCAACAGGCTGTTCATCGAGGCGGCTGCCGTACCTGAAATCACGCACCACAGAAGTGATGAGCATGATGAGGCAAACCCAGCCGATGGTCCACAGGCTGCCGAATGTCCATCCCAGGATGCGGCTGTTGCCTTTGGCCCGGGCGATCTTACGGATGAGCCAGGTGATGATGGCGATGATGGGAACAGCGATGAACAATATCAGGGTGCCCCAGGCATAGAGGTTCTGCCATCCGCCCCGCAGGATATAATCTTTCAGCGGGAATACGCCGATGGCGAAGATGCCCATACCGATCAGGGCCATTACAAAGGCGAATGTTACACAACCGATGATGAAGTAGGCAAATATTTTGGCGATCATGGCGATTACGTTGCCAAAGCCTCCGCGGCTGCGCCGCCCCAGGTTCTTTACATCGTTTGCCATGGCGCCGGCTTTTTCAGTTACCACCGCACCGGCTTCTTTACCGAATTTTTCGGCCCGCTTTCCCACGCTCTTCATTTCTTCGGTTACGGAAGCCTTGATGGAATTCAGGTCTACTTTCTCCCCTTTCATTTCCAGCTTCTCAGACGTGGTCAATGCTTCGGGTATCACAATCCATAAGATCACATATATTATTAAGGAGGTTGGGCTGAAGGTGAAGCGGATCACATCACCGAAATCCCAGAAACCACCCCAGTGTCCCCAGCGGGAGAGGAAAGACAGGAAGGGGAGCAGGAACAATACCCTTGGGATCCAGGGGTTGATGCCGAAATAGTGACCGATGCCGCTGCACACGCCGCCGATCATTTTCTCATCGGGGTCGCGGAACAGTTTGCGGCGGGCGCCACCGATCTGTTCGGTAGAGCTGCTGGGCACGGCAATCCACATTACGATGTAGGCTAAGAAACCGGCGCCGGCGAAAAGCAGGATCACGAAGATGATACGGGTAACCACCACGTCGATATTAAAGTAGTTGGCCAGGCCGCTGCACACACCACCGAGAATCTTATCGTTGTCGTTGCGGAATAACCGTTTGTGGCCGGTGGGCCCGGTGCTGGCGGTTGTTTGCTGCTGTTGCTCCTGCTGCCTGGAAGAAGAGGCGCCGGCAGTATCGTCCATCGTTTCAAAGTCTTCGGGATTGCCCATGCTTTTGATGATGGCGTTTACATCGTCGTCGGTGATGCAGGTGGCTCCTTTCGACAGGCGCTCCTGGAACAGTTCACCAATGCGGCTTTCGATGTCGTTGATGATCTCCTCTTTGCCTTCTTCGTTGGCAAAGTGCCTGTTCAGGCTTTCGGTATAGTTCTTCAGCAGGTCGAATGCGGTAACTTCTATCGGAACCACCCGGCCCTGGAAGTTTATATTGATTACTTGTTTCATGGCTTTAATTTTTTGTTTCGTTAGTTGTTTTGGCGCCAATAAAAAAAGAATTCATGGCTATACTTTTTTATTGGGGGTTGTTGAAGTTGTTGTTATCAGAATGTACCTGTTCCTGTTCTGTCAGCGCCTTTACGGCATTGGCCAGTTCAAACCAGGTGGTTTCAAGTTCCTTGTAAAATTCAGCGCCCTTGGGGGTCAGACTGAAATATTTACGTGGGGGTCCGCTGGTGCTTTCTTCCCAGCGGTACGATAATAATTCTGCGTTTTTAAGCCGGGTCAGCAGCGGGTACAGGGTTCCTTCCAGTATATTCAGGTTGGCCTTTTTCATCTTATCAATAATGTCGGATGGATAGGCTTCCCCCATTTTAATGACCGAGAGGATGCAGAACTCCAAGACCCCTTTACGCATCTGGCTGGCTGTGTTCTCTATGTTCATGGCTTTGTGTTTTATCCCGGGAGTTATTGAAGTAACCCTTCAACCCCCGCCCGGGATTCTTTTAATAATTTATTCATGGCTATACTTTCAATCGCATCCCCGGGCAGGCCCTTTTCCAGGTTTTTTTCATGGCTGTTCCCGGATGCCGGAACCTGATCTTTTTTTCATGGCTTGTTGATCAGGGTCCGGGCTCCCGGCCTTGCCGGGGATGGATCGTCAGTGGCTATACTTTTAAGAACTAAGTGATCAGAAAAAACCGGTTTATTCCTTTCACAACACAAATATAGGGTGCTTTTTAGTACTATGCAACACATAATACCATATTTTTTACAGTAGCTGGCGGTAGATATTAGCTGGTTTTTACAGAAACCCTTACTGGTACTGCATTTGACGGGTAAAAATTGCCTTGTCCGAACTTTCTGGATTTGATGAGCGGCGGAAAATAGGGGCTGAACGGAGGAAAAATCGGCCAGCCAGGGAAGGAATATCGAGCAAGGAACAGGGAATAATGAACAAGGAACGGCCTGCTTTTAGTATTCCGATCAAAATTCGTCGTTCCTTGTTCCTTGGTCAATATTCAATTAAAACGGGTACCATACTACTTATATATAAAAAGGAGCATTATATTTATGGTAGCCCGGTTACCCACCCGGCCAGCGATTGCTACAACAATACCTCTCACAACCCCTGGAAACAGAACCGGGAAGATCTCCCCAACGTGTCAAGCAAATAAGAAGGGAAAAAATTGCCACAGCTTTGGCTGCCACAATTTTTTTATAAATGTGTGGCAAAAATATTTGCCACCGATTTTTTGCCACAGGAAATTCTACTGGTGGTTGTGGCAGAAATTTTTGAAGGAGAAATATTGCCATAACCAGGAAGAGATTTGTGCCGTTGGAAAATGAGGTTCGATTAGCAGATAAATAGAATTATCATCCTGGGATGTTTTGATAATGATATAGTTAAAAAAATGTAGTTGCGCAAATGCTTGAGTTAGCGGAAAGCTTTGGCGACACTCCAATAAATTAAATACATTCAAAGGATGAAGCACCCAAGACACAAACCATTCGTTGACAAATCCATTGGTGCTGCATTATCAGCTATTGAAGTTTATAACAAACCTGATTTTAAATATAGAGAAGAGACATTTGCTATTCTTATGATTAATTCATGGGAATTGTTGTTAAAGGCTAAAATAATCAAGGAAAGCAAAGGAGACATAAAATCTATTTATGTGATGGTGAATAAAGTAGGGAAAAAGGGGAATAAACTTAATTCACTCACACCAGATTTGAACAGAAGTAAGAACCCAAAAACAATTGGGCTTCCAAAGTGTCTTCATATTTGCGAACAAGAACCTATTCTTTTAAATGCAGTAGTAAAAGAGAACATTTTTCTTCTTATGGAAATACGAGATACAGCTATTCATTTTCAACATGCGGACTTATACTTAAGTAAAAAAGTATTTGAAATTGGTACAGCATCATTAAAAAACTATTTAACCCTTATAACTGACTGGTTTAACTATGACCTTTCTATTTATAATTTCTTTTTAATGCCAATGACCTTTTTCCACGAGTTTGAGGCAATCAAAAGCTTTTCCATTAACAGCAATAAAGAGCAAATTGAAAATCTCTTAAAATATATTTCCGAAAAAGAAAAGCAAGCACCTTCTGACGAAAGCAGGGATTTCAATATTTCTTTAAAACTTGAGACTAAGTTTGTAAAGTCTACTTCTACCGAAAGCTTGCTGATGAACTACTCCACTGACCCAGATGCAATTAAGATAAATGTACAAGAAGAAGATGTTTTAAAAAATTATCCATATGACTATGCAAAGCTAACAACAGCTTTACGTAAACGATATTCAAATTTTGTTGAAAATCAGAACTATCATAATCTTAGAAAACCATTAATGAAAAATAAAAAGTATTGCAAAACCCGTTTGCTGGACCCAACAAATTCAAAAAGCCTGAAAAAGGATTGGTACAGCTCTGAAATATTTAAAGAGTTCGATAAGCATTATAAGAAAAAGTAGCCAGGCAAAAAGCCAGCGAATAACAATGTAATTACTGTAAATACAAAAAAACTACAATAAAAAAGAACATTATAGAAAATGAAAGATAAAGCCATTAAAAATTTAACTATTACACTCTTAATATTTGTAGGTATCACTTTTCTATACTTTCTTGTTTCTACTGCTATTGATGGTTATTCAATTTGGAGTTTAGATAAAATTGACTTTGCAGCTACAGGACAATTTGGAGACTTTATTGGAGGGTTTTTAGGGACAGTAATCAATGGAGCCGCTTTCTATTTTTTATATCTTACCTTAAATGAGCAAAGAAAATCAACTGGAAGGCAAAGCTTCGAAACAAAACTTTACGAATTAATCCATTTACATAGAGAAAACGTAAGTGAATTAAGGTATACAAAAAATAAATTAACCGCAGAATCAAGAAAAGTATTTCGTGTAATAGTCGAAGAATTTGTAGAATGCTTTCATGAAGTAAAAAGATTTTCAAAGATGTATCCTAACTTAGCAATCTTACAACCAGCATATAAAATAAAGCTAGAACAAATCGCAAAAGCAAATAATTGTAGAGCAAAAATTGAAGATTTAGCAATCATAGACATCTCTTATTGTTGTATCTATTTCGGATTATCAACAGAAAGTGAAACAATTTTACTTCACAAGTTTTTTCATCGATACAACAAAGAATTTATCCGTAAATTAAAGACATTTCTTCAGCTTAAACCTAAGACCGAAAATTTCGAACATTTTGAAGAGTGGAAAAAATTCAAATCAAAGGACGTGAAAGAAATGAAAGAAGAATTTGAAAAGGTACACAACAATCGAAAGTCGAACTCTTCAGGTACTACCATAAACTCGTTATCAAATAATTTATCAGCATTTAAATACTATGGAGGACACCAACACAGATTAGGTCACTATTTCAGACACCTATTCCAGTCGTTCAAATTTATTTCTCTTCAACAATCGTTAACACCAAACGAAAAATATTTTTATGCTAAGACTCTTAGGGCACAACTTTCCACATATGAACAATTCATTCTGCTTTTTAACAGCTTGTCCTCATTAGGAATGAAGTGGGAGTATACGGCTGATATAGACAATCTGTTAACAGGATATGAGATAGATGACTTCAAGTTTATTACACGCTATAATCTAATTAAAAACTTGCCTGGCAGTCAATATTATGATATTACGTATAGACGATTCTATCCTAAAGTTCATTTCGAATACAGAGATGATATAACTTATTCCGTTGTGACATAAATCAAAATAATACTGCCTGCCGCTAAAATTAGTTTTGCCAATAGTGGGGCTTGACATTGTAACAATCAGCAGCGGTAATTATGCTGTGCTGCGGTTCTGGGCTTGATGAGTTTAAAATTCCGGTTATTGTTTATACTTGGAGTTGGTCCAAATTTTCAAATAACATAAAAAAGCTATAACGAAGTGCCCAAACCCTAATTTTTTTACCAAGTCAATATACACAATTAGCCCCTTATGACCAGCAGCAGATCTACATGCTTTATTTCTTATTGTCACCAAGATGTCAGTCGTGACGATATTGATTTTATTGTATCGACATTAAAGCGAAATACAAAGAAAACAACAGAATTCTATTATGACAACGAGGTTGGCCTGGGGAAAAGGTTCAGAACATTCATGCAGTTGCTGGATATTGTTGACCTGGTAATTATGGTCTGTTCTCCAAAGTATAAAGAAAAGGCTGATATGGGCAAGGATGGAGTAGGGATTGAGTATGCATTGATTAAAAAAAGGTATGAACAGATTATAACAGAAAAGAAAGAAACCCTTAATGAATACCTCAGTGAGCGGCCAACCAATCCGTTTGAGGTACTTCCAATTGTTATACGGGGGGATTATAGTGTTTCTATCCCTCTTGAATTCCAGGATAATAAAGCCATTACGCTCACATACTTTAAAACCATAACCAAGACAACCAAACAAGGTGAGCAAAAAAGAGTTGTTCCAAATAATATAAAGAATAAGTTTGAAGTTGATGTTGAGAAAATTATTGATACGCTTAAAGCAAATCACAGTCAAAAGCAAAAATCATACGAAGAACAACTATATAAGAATTATGATTTGCTCAAGCTCGATTATTTATTCAGAGATACAAAAGCTGATTTCAATAATCCCAAATACAGAATGAATGAATACGAAGACACTTTATTTGTTAAGACGCATGTTTATAACCAGATTGCCAATCAATCAGCCTATCTGCTGATCGGGAGGAAAGGGAGCGGAAAATCAGCAATTACACAGGTTTTACCAATAAGAAGCCAAAAAAACAACAGTCCATATCTTGGCGTTGTTGACATTTATGCCAATAGAGACATAAATTTTAATGTTTTGTATAGTTTTTTGAACAAAGAATTTATTTCTGATACAAAACACATTTTTGATAGACTGAAATGCTTTAGATATGGCTGGGCTTTATTCTTACGAATCTGCCTGATGGATCTGATTATAAAAAAATCAAGCAGCGATGAGTCTTTCACAATTTCTAAAAAGAAAACAGAAAGAATGCGTGCTTTTATAAAAGAGTTAAATATAAAACGTACCGATGTAACAACGGATAGCAAAATCAGCTATTTCACCTATTCATTCAATTCGATACAACGATTTATGAATGAAGTCATTATGAGGGCAAGAAAAGACGAGGCTTTTTTTATGTCCGACATTGATGCGCAGTTTAATCTTTCAGGATATTTCAATTTTACAATTGGAAAAGAACTTGCCAATGAATTAGACGAATATCTCGAAAATTTACCCATGCGTTTTTTAATAACATTTGATGGTTTTGATACCGAAATTGAGCGGTTTAGGGAAGAGGGTCAATTTTTTCCAAACGACAGCCTGGAAGAAAAAGTAAATTTTGAAATCGACTGGCTACACTCACTCTTACTTTTAGTTAATAATATCAAACAGTTGAGAACGGGAAAGGGCATTTTAGATGATAAACTGGATTTCTGTCTTACAATTCCAAATCATAGATATTTGGAAATTCTACGAAAAGATATTGACAGCTATAGGTTTCAAAATAAAAGAAAAAATTTGATTTGGTCTGGTGTGGAGTTACTGATATTCCTCAGAAAAAGGCTAGAAGTATTATCCGATTTTAAAACAACAAAAAAAACGCCTTGGGACTCCTTCGAAGAAGTAATAGATGAGAAGTTTACATACATTCCGAAAGAAATTGAATTCGAATTTAATGATAAGCCTGTTAGAATTAACCTGTTTTTATACATACTGAGACATACGTTCTGGAGGCCTCGTGATATTCTACTTTATTATGCCCATATTATTACTCTTTGTAAGGACTGTAAAGACAATGGCCATATTGTTTCGAATGAAGCTATCAGGACAAATATTGCCAACTTAACTTTTGAAATTATTAAAGACGATTTTAAAAATGAATATAAAGGCACGATCAGGAATATCAACGAAATCTTGGAATGCTTTAACAGGGCAAACCAGGTTTTATCTTTCAGCGATGTTGAGCATCGCTTACTTAATATGGATTTTGACTTCGCAGTTGTTGCTAATCAGGAAATGAGAAGCGATATTCATCAGAAAATTAAGTTTCTATATCAAATCGGGTTTCTAGGCATTTTAGCAAATAAGGACATGGTTGAGAAATTCAATTTATTTTCAAGTCACATTTTTATTTTTAATGAAGGTTGTAAGCTGTTAAAAAAGGTTACTAGAGAAAAGATTAAAGAATATCAGTTTATTATTCACCCGATTTTTAGCGAATACCTCGAGTTGAATACAAAGAACAATGAATTCATCTCTGCTTATTCAAAAAAATACATTATGGATCTTGAAGGCTTTATGAAAGCATCGAATGATGACTTTTCTTGCGAATAGGTTTTTCAGCTTTCCGCATCATGGTTTGTATCTCCACTAACCAATCCCAACACCAATACAATTAAACACCCCCCATGCCCCAAACAATCCTCCTCCTCGGCAACGGCATCAACAGCATCAATAACAACAGCAGCTGGGAAAACCTGTTGAAACTGCTGTATGATAAATACTACGATCCCAACGTTGATTTTGATGACCTCAAAGGCAAGCCCTTTCCCATGGTGTACGAACAGATCGTACTCTGGCAGTTTCAAAAAGGAAACCGCGGCATTGAAAAAGAACTCAAGGAGCTCATTGCCGCCGAAACCAGGAAGATCAGCCCCAACCCCATACACAAAAAGATCACCGGCGGCCAATGGGATCACATCATCACCACCAATTACGATTTCAGCCTGCTGAACGGGGAGCCGGAAAAGCCGGACCACGCAGAAAGCATCCGGGAAACCAAGTACAGCATATTCAGGAATTTCAGGTCGGGCGATAAAACCTTCTGGCATATTCACGGCGACGTGGGCAGCACCAAAAGCATCAACCTGGGCTACGACCACTATTGCGGCCAGCTGCAGCGCATGCGGGAATACGTAACCGGCAAGTACAGCACCTCCAATGAAAAAATGGCGAAAATCATTTCCGGGCCGCTACGGCGCCGGCTCCTCAAAGAAAACTACGAGGTACAATCCTGGATCGATTTCTTTTTTAAAGACGATACAACCATTAAAATCATCGGGCTCCGGCTCGACATGGAAGAACTCGACCTCTGGTGGCTGCTCACCTACCGGCCCCGGGTGATCTATGGCGATAGCCACGGCATCCGCCCGCCGATGAACAACAAAATAGAATACTTTATTCCACGCAGATACACCCTCGATAAAAGAGGAAACGAATCAAAGGAGTACCGCATCAAAAAAGACCTGATGGAAAAACTGGCGATCAAAGTTGTACCCATTGATGAAGAACATGGGGAGGCCTATTACATAAATGCATTGAGGAAAAAATAAGTTTCCGGTTAATGATCGGTACTCCCCCATAAACCACTAAACCCAAAACCGTCCTCCTGATTCCCCTTACACACCCCATCTCCCACCTGGTAACCCCCGCTCTTCCGGGCAGGCAGGGATTGGAGCTGGCTGGTTTGCGTTGGTCAGAATAATTTCGTTCCTTTAAATACATTGCAGGCCGGGCAGACAGAACAACTTTTCCCGTACTTCGCCAATGCCTGAACCTTAGCTGCCATTTTGAACCGTTCAAAATTAGTAAGCCGCGTATTGGTGGGATAATTTTATGCTGTTTTTCCTGGAGTCTCCTGGCGTCAAAATAAAATGTGCCGAAATTTTAAACGCAAAACGTGCCGGCACAAAAATGAAATTTAAAAAAAGGCACAACTTTTTTATTTTTCAAATCGGCACAAGTCCTTCACGCTAAAAAACGGCAGCCTATGCCTTGGTTCGTGTCCTCACGAATCAACCTAAAATGTTAATCAATTGAACATTTCCGTTCCCCCAATAACCCTCGCTTCAGTTTCCCTTACACAACCCTCTCTCCCATTTAGTCACTCCCGCCCTTCCGGCCAGGCAGGGGTTGGAGTAGTTTTTGCCATCGCAGCCGCAAACAGGATTGTATTCCATCGTGCAGGGGCCTTCACTTATTTTGCTTTTATCGATGCAGCCGGCATTTGTTGCTTTTTTGCAGGTGCCTGCAACCAGGGTGGTGATGAGCAGCAGGGAAAACAGGAGGGGAATGAGTTGTTTCATAAACAGGGATTTGATTAAGATAAATTTATTTTCTTTTTGCCTTGATGCAAAAAGAAACAAAAAAATCAAGGTCAACCCGAATGGCTCCGCCCGTTTGTCCGGCCAGCGCCACGTGAATAGTATCCTCTTTCGGCTGCTTTCCAACACACAAACCATATCCGAACAGTTTTAAAAATATGATTTACTGTTTGGGTTTTTGAGTGGCTGTTTTTTTATTCATAGGGCAACCTGGCAGCAATGCTCCATGGCTGAACCGGTTAACAAACTTTGCCGCTGTGGGGATACAATGAATATTACATGCCCGTGAATCCAGCAGGGTTACAAATGCCGAAACTACAGTAGTACGGAGGTATAATCAGGGCCCTTCCCGCAATCGGGGTGTAATCGATTGCGGGGCTCCTTTTTTGTTTCTTTTTTGGAGAAGCAAAAAAGAAAAGAAAGAATAAGACCGGTTTGAACTCTGTTAATCTTTGTCTAACTTAAAGTTCTCAAGTAACCCGGCATTGATATTGACCGTATCCCCAACAGGAGAACCTTATTATGAAATATATTTTTTACGCCCTGCTCTGCCTGTTTATGTTTTCGGCCTGCAGCTCCGCCAAAAAAAATTACCTGGAACGGAGTGATACCGACAAAGCGCTTTTTGATGCGGTAAAAGCGCTGAAGAAGAACAGCAATGATACCGCAGCCGGCAATGCACTGCCCACGCTCTACAGCCTGTCGCAGCAACGCCACCTTCGCCGGATTGAAAGCCTGCAGGGCATGCAGGAACTGAGCCGCTGGGACAAGATCATCGATGAATACGAATCGATGCAGAATATTCACAACGCCATCATTGACGTGGATGCGGCTTACCGGGCCGTTACCCCGGCCAATTACCAGCCAAACATCTACACCCTCAAACAGCAGGCTGCCCAGGATTATTACAATGAAGCGGAAAGTTATTTATCCCTCAACGGCCGTGATAATGCCAAGAAGGCCTACACCCATTTTAAAAAAGCCGACCGCTTTGTTCCGGGCTTTAAAGACAGCAAGGAGAAAATGGACCTGGCTTATCAAAACGCCATTGTGAATGTGCAGGTGAACCCGGTGCAGGATAACTCCTATTTCTTCAACAGCAGTTGGGGCAACTACGGGTACAATTACAGCAACGAATACTTTCAGCAAACGCTGGTAAGGGAACTGCGCAACAGCAACCGCTACCCCGCCCGCTTTTATACCGACTGGGAGGCCCGCCGCGACAATGTGCAGCCCGACTGGGTGGTAGATCTTACCCTACGCGGCATGAACATTCCTTCGCCGCAACGCTACCGCTACAGCCGCAATACCAGCAGGCAGATCGAGAGCGGAAGAGACAGCAGCGGCAAGCCCATCTATCAAACCGTGTATGCCACCATACACATCAGCCGTGAATCGCTTACCGCCAGGGGCGAAATGGAAGTACTGGTGAATGATGTAACAACCGGCAAGATCATTACCCGGAACAACTTCCGGGCGGAGTACAGCTGGATGGAAGAGTACGCCACCTATTCCGGCGACAGCCGGGCCCTGAGCGCCAGCGACTGGAACCTGGTGAACAACCGCTACAACGAACCCCGAAAAGAAGATATCCTGAATGAATTATACCGGAAGATATACCCCCAGGTGAAGAACCGGATTATTTATGCGGTGGACTGGTAGCTGAGCGATTAAATCCATCCACAACTGCTTTTACGTAAATAGCCGGCATGGAAAGAAAAATATACAACCCCATTCAAAAAGACCAGGTAACCTTTTTAAAAACGCATGCCGATACCAATGGCGAATGCACCCTGGTGGAAGTGGAGCTGGCCGATGGCGGCGGCGTGGGACTTCACTACCATAAAACCTACAGCGAAAAATTCGATTGCCTGGAAGGGGCCGTGCAGGTGCAGCTGGGTAAAACAATGCACACCCTTAAACCCGGCGAATCGGCAACGGCCGAACCAAACATCAATCACCTTTTCCGCAACCGGAGCGGCAAGCCCGCTAAATTCCTGGTGGAGCTGAGGCCCGCCAGCAGGGGATTTGAACAAAGTCTGCAGATTGGTTACGGCCTGGCCGCCGATGGCCTGTGCAAACCAAACGGGTTCCCAAAAGATAAACTGGCCCTGGCCTGGCTGTTCGATATTAGCGAAAGCAATTTACCCGGATGGATGAGCATCTTCGAGTTCATCTTACGCAAACAGGCAAAAAAAGCAAGGGAGAAAGGAGTTGATAAGAAATTGATGGAAAAGTATGTGAGGTTTTAATTGAATCACATTGGAAGATAGAAAACATGGTTATGTGATTTTCTATGCGGCCTATGTTCTATGTGGTTCACTCAGGAAAACATTCGGTACACCACCCAGCTCATCACATACGCCAGCACGGTCATGTACACAAATTGTATCAGGGGCCATTTCCAGCTGCGGGTTTCCCGTTTTACTACGGCAAGCGTACTCATGCATTGCATGGCCAGTACATAAAATACCAGTAACGATAATCCCGTTGCCAGGTTGTATACCTTCGATCCGTCGGGCCTTACGGCCGCCGCCATTTTTTGCCGGAGGGTGTTGTCGTTTTCATCGGCCTCTTCTCCCACGCTGTACAGGGTTGCCATCGTTCCCACAAATACTTCCCGGGCCGCAAAGGAGGTGATGAGGGCGATGCCGATCTTCCAGTCGTAACCCAGCGGGCGTATGGAAGGTTCAATGGTCTTGCCCAATGTTCCGGCATAGGAACTTTGCAGCAGTTCGGTTTTGCGCTGGCGGTTCAGTTCTGTTTGCTGCGATGGGTTTTCTTTCATCAGCTGTTCATACTTCGCCGATACCGCCGCCATTTTTTCTTTTGGTCCGTATGTACTCAATGCCCACAGCAGCAGGCTGATCATCATGATCACTTTACCGGCATCAAACACAAATATCTTTGCCTTTTCCAGCATGGTGGTGAATGCATTCTTCCAGCGGGGCGCCCGGTAGGTAGGTAATTCTAAAATAAAGAAGCTGCGTTCGGCGCTTTTGATAAACCACTTCATCACCCAGGCCACGATCAGGGCCATCACGGTTCCCATTAAATACAGGGCCATCATCACCAGGCCCTGCAGGCTTAAAAAACCAAAATACAATTTCGAAGGAATAACCAGTGCGATAAGAATGGTATATACAGGCAGCCGGGCGCTGCAGCTCATCAAGGGGGTGATCATGATGGTGAGCAGCCGTTCTTTCCGGTTTTCAATATTGCGGGCACTCATGATAGCCGGCACCGCACAGGCAAAGCCGCTGATCATCGGCATTACGCTTTTACCGTTCAGTCCAACCTTGCGCATGAGCTTATCAGTTAAAAAACTGATGCGGGCCATGTAACCGGTATCTTCCAGGATGGTGATCAGTCCGAACAGGATCATGATCTGCGGAACAAACACCAGGATGCCGCTTAAACCCGCCACCACGCCGTTGATGAGCAGGTCGCTCCACCAGGCTGCCGGCAGGCTGTCGCCCAGCCAGCCGCCAAAGCGGCCAAACACCCATTCAATGCCATCCATCGGGTACTTGGCCACCCAGAACACACTTTGAAAAAGCAGGAACAACACCGCCAGTAGAATAATATAACCCCAGCGCCGGTGCAGCAGCAGGTCATCAAGCCGTTCGGTAAACAGGGCTTTCTGCAGCGGGTCGGCTTCCACCACCGTTTGCTGCATGATGTGCTTGATGCGGCCATAGCGCTGCATGATCTCTTCCGCCTGTGTTTTGGTGGGATTGAATTTATTATTGATCTCCACCTGCTCGATGGCATCCTGCATACCGCCTTCCAGCAAAAAATGTTCGTGGTTGATGAGGTAGTGAACGGCTTTGTAATTGCTGATGCCGGGATACAGCTCTTTCACCGAAGCAATGGCCTGTTCGGCCAGGGCATTGGTATCAATAAAATCACGGGCAGGAGGCTGGTATAAATTCTCTGCCGATAATGCAATCACTTTTTTCAGCTGCTCAATACCTTTGTTCTTCCGTGGATTTACAGGCACCACCGGCACGCCCAGTTCCCGTTCCAGGCCGGAAATATCAATCTGTGTTCCTTTCTTTTTTGCAAGGTCCATCATGGTGAGCGCCACCACCACCGGGATGCCCAGGTCGATGATCTGCGAACAGAAGAGCAGGTTTCGTTTCAGGTTGCTGGCATCGGCCACCAGCAAAACCATTTCTGGTTTTATGTCTTCGTCCTGCTCCAGCAGTACTTTATATGCCACCCATTCGTCGCTGCGCTTGGGATAAAGACTATAGGTACCCGGAAGGTCGATGAGGGTGGCCGTGAGGCCGGGGGAAATCTGGCTGGTGCCGGTTTTTTTATCAACCGTTACCCCGGGAAAATTGCCCACCTGCTGCTTCAACCCGGTAAGGTAATTGAAGAGGGAGCTCTTCCCGCTGTTGGGGTTTCCTACTAACGCTATGTTTACCTGCTTTGTCAACGGTTTGCCTGCAAAAATAGCAGTAAACAAGCTTGCCTGCTTACGATTTAGGAAAGATGGAAGCGCCTATGCGGAATATTATAGCGGAGGGTGAACCACATAGGAACATAGGTCACAACAGAAAGACACATAAAGCTCTATGTTTACTATGTTCCTATGTGGTTCAGTTTTGATTTTGTGATTAATTTTTACAGCCGGTTTACACAAATAGCCCTTCCGGCAACTACCTTTGTAGCTCCTCACTAAAATATATGTATGAAAAGGATCTTCGGCTTGCTGTTGCTTATTTCCACAGCTGTTTCCGCACAAAAAATCAAGAAGGCAGACAAACAGGTCATCAGTAATCTTCAATCGCATATCGGTTTTTTGGCCGATGATAAACTGGAAGGAAGAAGAACAGGCAGCGCCGGTGAAAAGCTGGCCTTTGATTATATCAGCAACCAGTTTGTAGCAGCCGGGCTTGCTCCCGCCGGAGAAAACGGAGGCTATGTACAGGCTTTTGAAGTGAACGATGGAAAACAGGTGGATCCGTCCACCTCGCTGCAGATAAACAACAACAGGCTGTCGGCTGAAAAAGATTTTTTTCCGCTGGCATACAGCGCCAGTGCAAAAACAAACGCATCGGCAGCCATCGCCCTTCCCGAAGGCGGAACCGTATGGTTCTGGAACCTGAAAGAGCTGCTGGAAGAAAATAAAAGCAATCCGCACTTCGACCTGGAAGATGCCATTGTAAAAAAAGTGGCCAACGTGGCTTCCAAGGGAGCAACGGGCCTGATCATCTATAACAGCTCTTCCATCAAAGATGAACTGAAGTTTAAGCCGAAATCAAAAACAGAAAAAACAAAGATCCCCGTTGTATATATAAGTAAGGAAGTAAAAGAGAAGTACTTCAAAGACGAAACCGCTTCTTCTGATATCAAACTTGAAGTTTCCATCAGCGAGAAAAAAAGAACCGGCCACAATGTGATCGGCTATATCAACAACGGAGCTGCCACCACCGTCATTTTCGGTGCACATTACGACCACCTGGGATATGGAGAAGACCATAACTCACTGTATACCGGCAGCACGCCCATGATCCACAACGGCGCCGACGACAATGCCAGCGGAACGGCCGCACTCATTGAACTGGGCAAGCAGATGAAAAAAGCAAAGTTCAAAAATAACAACTACCTCTTCATTGCTTTTTCCGGGGAAGAACTGGGACTGTACGGCAGCAAATATTTTACCGAGCATCCCACCATCGATCTTTCCAAAGTGAATTACATGATCAACATGGACATGGTGGGCAGGCTGAACGACAGTACCCATGGCGTAACCATTGGCGGCTACGGAACTTCGCCGGCCTGGGGCCAGCAGATCAGCAGCAGCGACAGGTATTTCAAAATAAATTTCGACAGCAGCGGCGTGGGCCCGAGTGATCATACCTCTTTCTACCGAAAAGACATCCCCGTGCTGTTCTTCTTTACCGGCGCCCACAGCGATTATCACAAACCAAGTGACGACGCCGACAAAATAAATTATACCGGCGAGCTGATGCTGATCAAATACATTTATAACCTGGTGGATGACATGAACGATAAAGGAAAACTGGCCTTCACCAAAACCAGGGAAGCCGCAGCCGCCGGAAGAAGGAGTTTCAGTGTAAGCCTGGGCATCATGCCCGACTATACCTACAGCGGTGCCGGCGTAAGGGCCGACGGGGTAAGCGAAGGAAAACTGGCACAGAAAGTGGGGATTAAGGCCGGGGATGTGATCACGCAGATCGGCGATCACAAAGTGACGGATGTGCAGGGATACATGCAGGTATTAAGCAAGTTCAATAAAGGAGACGCCACCAAAGTGAAAGTAACCAGAGGCAAGGAAGAACTGGTATTTGATGTAGTGTTCTGACCCGGTTTATTATGGCAACCCCGCAAAAATTAAAGATCGACAACGAAGCGCTGGCTGAGGAGTTTTTTGAAGACGCCTCCCTGCTGGGCATTGTAGCACCCATCAAAGACTACCAGTTCAGCTGGCAGCTGAACCAGTTGCTGGGACTCAACTTCCGGGTGAACAACGATATCGAGATACAGCTTACCAAAAAAAAGCGGACTTACTTTTTCAGCATTTATGAGTATACCATCCCGTCCATTTCGCTGGCCCACTATTTATACAACAACCAGTATGATGGCGAGTACCTGCTTCCCGAATTCAAGCACCTGGATTTTTTGTGGCTCATCAAGGGCGACCCCGTTCCGCCGGAAGACCTGAAGCTGCTGATGCAATCCATCCGTACGATCCCGGCCGTGCAGCTGGTTACCGAAATGACCAACGAGAAAATAAAGAACAAACAGCACCTGATCTTCTGACGTTGTTGCAAAGAGGCACAACCAGTCAATCTCAAAATAAGGGCCGGTATTCTTAATAAAAGATTGCTTCACTGCTTTTACATTGACGAATCTTAAACGACTTAAACCTATAAACGTCTCCCCATGTGGAAAGAACAAAACAACTCACTCTATAAAAAATTTGAGTTTAAAAATTTCTCCGAAGCCTTTGCCTTCATGACCCGGGTAGCCATAGAAGCCGAGAAGATGAACCACCACCCGCTGTGGACGAACGTATACAATAAGGTGGAGATCTGGCTAAGCACCCATGATGCCGGGGATGTTGTTACAGAAAAAGACCACCAGCTTGCTGAAAGAATTGACCGGCTGGGTGGCGGGCAGTAACAGGCTGTTGAACCCGCCGCATTGCTGCAACCAATATTGTTATTTCCTATCTTTCCGAAAATGACCGGTATGAAAAAGGTGATTTTCCCTTTCCTGGCAGCGCTGTCAATTTTTTTTCTTTCCTGTAACAATGGAGACAGCGGCAAAACATTTACGATTAAGCCGAAGCTGAAGGCCGGCGATCTTTACTCTCTTGAATGCAGGGTAGACATTAATTATAAATTCAGCTCCGGTTCGGGCGCAGATGCAGTGAGGATGGACAACGATATGATGGTGGCCATGGGTTTCCTGATGAAAATAAAGGAAATAACCCCGGAGCAGGATATTAATATGAACCTGATGTATAAGCGGATTGCCATGACGATGAATTCGCCCGCTGGCAGTTATTCGTACGACAGCAACAATCCCTATGAAAACGAAGACAGGGGCGGCTTTGCAGGCACGATGGAAAAAGCGTTGCGGGCTTCCTTTAGCGGCCTGCTGAACAAGAGCATGCAGGTTAGCCTCGACAAGGATGGCAAAGTGAAAAAAGTAACCGGCTTCAAAGAGATTGTACAGTCGATCAGGGATTCTGCCAAAGGCAAGCTGGTAAATACAGAAACCATCGAAAAGAATATGGGAGAAAAACAGGTGAACCAGCTTTTCGATCAGACCTTTGGCGTTTTTCCGAAAAAACCGGTAAGCGTGGGCGATACCTGGGAGGTTGTGTTTTCACAGGATATGGAAGGGGTTCCGTTAAAATCCACCAGCACCCTCAGGCTGGTACAGGTATCGGATAATAAAAAAGAAGCGGTGATCAATGTGAACAGCAAGCTCTCTTCCAGCGGCACCAGTACCAAAGATGCCGTTAAGATAGACATGTACGGGACCCAAACGGGTACGCTTATCGTGGACCTGGTAACAGGCGTGTTCAAACATGGAACCCTTACCCAGGATTTAAAGGCAAATATGATGATTGGTAGAGAAAAAGTGCCGCTGACGGTTCATACCGTTACCAGCCTGAAAGGCAGAAAATTTTAAAACAAAGAACCCCTCTTTGCCGGAGGGACTCTTTGTTTCTATCCCTGGTTCTATTTTGTTTTAATTTCTTTCAGCACAATATAAAATCCATTGTTCATCTTCAGGATGATGGGCAGTTTGGCTGAGTTGGAAAAACTGAAATACACATCCGGCGTCATGCCGCTTTTTGCCGTAAATTCTTCGATGGTATCTTTTTCGCCGTTCACTATTACCGGCATCTCTTCCGGATCTTCCCGGGTTACACTCATCATCTGCTCTGTTTCATTGGTATTCATCCGCACCAGCACGCTCTTTTCTCCTTTGGTGAGCCCGGTAAACACCGCTTTGCTGATCCAAACGCTCAGGGTGTTGTCATCGAGTGTCTTTGATCCGCCGGAGAAATAATTGAACAGCGTATTGCCCGCAGCCATGGCGGCAGCGGTATGCGTAATGGTACCACTCTTGTTCACCGGGTCTGTCATTTCCCAGTCGAATACCACCGCCGGTACCAGCGTTTTAACCGTAACAATGAAATTATACTTCTGTTCATTCGCTTCCACCGCATAAATAAGTTTGGCGCCGGGTTTAATCACCGACTGCAGGTTCACCTGTGCAAACGAAGCACCCGAAATGACCAGGAAAGAAACCAGGAACGTTATTTTTTTCATACTGCTGATTTAGGAAATCAATTTACAATTTGCTGCCCGATTATAAATACCCGGCAGCCGGTATTTATTGTTTTACGAAAACGGTTTTCTCTGCCGGCGCTTTCAGGATGCCGATGGGCGCTGCAAATTTTTCCAGGCCATGCTCTTTGAACAGTGCCTTCACTGCATCGGCCGAGCCCGTGTCAGCCGCCACCAACAGCCCGCCATTGGTTTGCGGATCGGGCAGCAGGTTGAATGCTTCCATCACATTCACTCCTTTTTCAAAACCGGTTTTACTGCTGTATGCATTCCAGTTGCGGTAGGTGGCATCAGGTACAATGCGTTGGCCCAGGTATTCCTTTACTCCGTCGGCCACCGGTAGTGCTGAGTAATTTATTTCTGCAGAAAGCCCGCTTCCTTCCGCCATCTCAATCAAATGGCCCAGCAAACCAAAACCGGTTACGTCCGTCATGGCCGTTACGCCTTCTATCTTTCCCATCGCCTCACCGGTTTTATTCAGTGCTGTCATCTGGTTGATCATAACCGGCAAATGCTCTTCTTTCAGCAGGCCTCTTTTTTGTGCCGTGGATAATACGCCCACACCCAGTGGTTTGGTAAGGAAGAGCAGGTTCCCTTCTTTTGCCGTATTATTTTTTTTCAGGTGTTTAATATCCACCAACCCATTCACGGAAAGTCCGAAGATGGGCTCGGCCGAATCAATGCTGTGACCGCCCGCCAGGGGAATACCTGCTTCTCCACATATTTTCCGGCTTCCCTCCAATACTTTCTGTGCCAGTTCGGGCGGCAGTTTTTCAACCGGCCAACCCAGGATGGCAATGGCAAGCAGCGGCTTTCCGCCCATGGCATACACATCGCTGATGGCATTGGCCGAAGCAATGCGTCCAAAATCAAACGCATCGTCCACAATGGGCATAAAAAAATCAGTGGTGGAAATTAGGGCGGTTCCGTTTCCCAGGTCATATACCGCTGCATCGTCATTGCTGCTGTTGCCCACCAGTAAGTTTTGGGGAGAAGAAAAAGGATTATTGCTTTTCAGTATCTCGTCCAGCACCTGCGGGGCTATCTTGCAACCGCAGCCGGCGCCGCGGGAGTATTGCGTGAGTTTAATGATTTCATCACTCATTTGCTTTCCTGTTTTGCCAAAGTTACTGTATCTTAATACAAAGCTTTTGGATGGCAACATATAAAACACCCGGTGTGTATGTGGAAGAACTTCCAAAATTCCCGCATGCTGTTGCGCAGGAGCCAACATGTACTGTTGTTTTTATTGGTTACACCAACAAAACAGCGCTTGCAGACGGAACAGCCCTTGTATTATCACCGGTAAGGATCCGGTCGTTACCTGATTTTGTTTCATTTTTCGGAACCGGCCCGGGAGGCAGGTATTTGACGGATGCTGTTGGTCTCTTTTATTCCAATGGCGGCAATGATGCTTATATCATCTCTGTTGGCAGCACCACTGAACCGGTCTCTTACACCGCCATGCTGGATGGCTTAAACAGGAGCAGGGAAGTGTCCGTTCAGCTGATCGCAATACCCGATGCCTGCTTATTGCCCACCCCGGAGTTTTACCAATTACAGCAACAGGTACTGAAAACATGTGCAGCACTGCAGGATCGCTTTGCTATTCTGGATACACTTCAGCCTTCCGGCAACGTAGAAAATGACATCGATCAGTACAGGGCGGGAATGGGAGGAGGTGATCGCAAATGGGGTGCTGTGTATTATCCATGGCTTATTCTTTCCGGTGGGAAACAGGTTCCGCCTTCGGGGGCCATCGCCGGTATTTATACGTTCGTTGATAACAGTAGTGGTGTATGGAAGGCGCCGGCCAATGTTTCACTGAACGGCGTTTCATCTTTATCGGCCACCGTAAGCCATTTGCACCAGGAAAGCATGAATGTTTCTATGGATGGCAAGTCGATCAATGCTATAAGAGTGTTTCCCGGAAAAGGAAACCTGGTGTGGGGAGCCAGAACGCTTGATGGCAACAGTATGGACTGGAAATACATCAACATCCGCCGTACGATAACCATGATCGAAAACAGCATCAGGAACAGTACTTCCTGGGTGGTGTTTGAACCCAATGACGCAAATACCTGGGTAGTGGTCAGGGGAATGATTGAAAATTTTCTTGTGTTGTTATGGCGGGAGGGTTGCCTTGCAGGCGTAAAGCCCGGAGATGCGTTTGCAGTTCACGTCGGGTTGGGTATAACCATGACTGCATTGGATATCCTGGAAGGAAGAATGAACATCACTGTCCTCTTAGCCATATCAAGGCCGGCAGAGTTTATCGAGATCTCGTTGACACATAAAATGCAGCAACGCTGATCTATTCTTTTCTCCGCCTGAATACAATTGCTGCATTGCGTTCCATATCGCCGCTGAAACGGATCTCGTAACGGTCGCTTCCGTCATTTACGATCAGCAGCCCGGAGTTGGGCGGCAGGGTTCCCAGTGATTCGGCATACATCACAATCTTGATGCTGTCGCCGGCATCCCGGGTGGAGATCATTTTCTTAACCGCATTTGTCGTCAGTCCAACCCTGGGCATAATCACTTCGCCGTTCATGACAATGCTTACCGTATCTCCATCTACTTCTCCATTGTCGTACAATACCAGTTCAAGGCTGTCGGATTTATAATACAATGTCTGGATCGTTTCCACTTTACGTTTGCTGATATCCACTGCAGCTGTTGGATCTGATGGTGCAGCCGTTTTTTTCACCGCCACCGGTTTGGTTTCGGCAGGAGCTGTTGGCTTTGTGCTGGCGGTCGATTCTGCCGGCGTGGCCGTTGGTTTATTTACCGCTACCGGTTCGGTTTTCTTTGCCTGCACTTCAGCCGGTTTGGTTGCTACCTGCTCCTTTGGTTTTTGTACTGTTTGTTTTGCTGTTTCAGCTGGTTTGGTTTCCGGCTTCTTCGCCGGTGTTTCGGTTGTTTTGGTTTCTGCTTTTGCAATCACGGGTTGTTTTTCTGCCGGTGTTGCTGCCGGTTGTTTTATTTCTTCGACGGCTTTCTTCTCTGCCGCCTTTACAATCTTTTCTTCTTCGGCAACGGGCACCGGTTTCAGCACCGTAGCCGTTGCTTCCGATTGTTTCTTTGCTTCTTCGGTATAGAAGGTGAGTTCTTTTTCCAGCCCCAGTTCCTGCAGGTGCGGAATGAGTGCGCTGTTGCGGAAATCATTTTTCCGTTCCACGTGTATGAAGCCGGTGGCCGGAGCGTATTCACGGGTTCGGTTGGTGCTGAACTTTCCGCTCAGCGTCATCACGTTGTCCTCGATTTCAAATACAAGGGTATTGCGTACATGCACGCCCTTGGGTGGTTTAATGGGGTAGTTATTGGCGATCAGCTCCACGTCTTCGGCAATCAGTTCATCGCCGTCTTTTTTGATCTTTATCTTTTTTACGCCGTGGTATTCTTTATCACCAAGAATAAAATACGTATGTGTAAAGCCGTACAGCTTTCCTTTGTTTTCGCTGATGGCGATCTCGTAGCGGTAGTTCAGCCGGGTGGTATCGTTGTACATAAATCCCTTCCACAGGCCGGTAAGGTCCACGTCTTCGAGGCTTTTTTTCTTTTGGGCGAACAGTGAAACGGAGGAAATGAGAAGAACGAAGGCAAGGATCAGGCGCTTACGGTTTTGCATGACAACAGTTTTTGGACATTGGTTTTTGTATCAACGCCCTTACAGGGTATTTTATTTAGCAGGGAGGCAAGATTTTCCCTGTTATTTAACCCTTTACTGTACCATTTATCGTAATAATGGAGCAAAATGCGGAAACAATCGGCCAGTTTGCCTTCTTCCAGGTGCCGCAGGGCATTTTTGGCCTCCAGCCCACCCAGTCTTTTTTGTATCCGGAGAATGGCTGCCTCGATCTTTTCCCGGCTCATGCTCCCGTATTCCCGGGTAATGTATTCAAGCCGCTCCTCAAACGGAATATCCAGGAAAAGAACCGGCGATTTCCGCATGGTATACCAGAGCGGCATGGGTATTTGCAGGTTGCCGATGCGCTGGCTTTCGTCTTCGAGCCAGATAGCGGTTGATCCGCCGTTCTCCCCGGGTAATGAACTCCCGGCACCGGCCAGGGCTTCGGCCAGGACATTCTCAAACATCTCCTGTTTTGGTTGCGGCTGGTCGGTTGCCCCGAATGCCGAGCCTTTGTGTTTGGCCAGGTCTTCCAGGTCGATCACCGTTTTGTGCTGGCCGGCCAGTTCATGAAGCAGCAATGTTTTTCCGCTACCGGTATATCCTGCAACTATTTTAAACCCGTATTTTTTTTCAAATTGGGCAAGCACCCATTTGCGATAGGCTTTATATCCGCCAACCAGTGTATAGACTTTAAAACCGTACAGGTCGAGCAACCAGGCCACGCCGGCGCTGCGCATGCCACCACGCCAGCAGTGAACGAGGATTGTGTTTTGGGTTTGAGGTTTTGGGTTTGAGGTTTGTAGTTTGAAGTTTGAAGTTATTGTCTCTGTTTCTTCCACCATCTTCTTCATCTTCACACCGAAATAATCGAGCCCGGTCTTGATGGCGGCCTCCCGGCTTTGCTGTTTGTACGTGGTGCCTACTACTTTTCTTTCTTCATCCGTAAACAAGGGAAGGCTGCAGGCGCCGGGAATATGTGCCTGATTGTATTCACCCGGACTACGTACGTCAAGCACGGGGTGCTCTTTGGCAAGCGTTAAAAAATCTTCTATGGTTAATTTTTGAATCGCCATATCGGCTGAATATACTTATAGCCAGGTGCTGAAAGAGAAAAGGAGAAAAAGAGAATGCATGCTCCTCTTTTTCTCCTTTATTCTATTAGCAATATCATTACCCGTTCATTGAGGTCAGGAACTCCGCATTGTCTTTGGTTCCCTTCATATTCTTCAGCAGCAGGTTGATGGCTTCTTCGCTGTTCATGTCGGCAATGTGTTTACGTAATACCCACATGCGCTGGAAGGTGTCTTTATCCAGCAACAGGTCGTCGCGTCTTGTGGAAGAGGCAACGATATCGATGGCGGGATAAATTCTGCGGTTAGATAATTTGCGGTCGAGCTGCAGTTCCATGTTACCGGTTCCTTTGAACTCTTCAAAGATCACCTCATCCATCTTGCTTCCGGTATCAACAAGGGCTGTTGCAAGTATCGTTAATGATCCGCCGTTTTCGATCTTACGTGCTGCACCAAAAAATTGTTTGGGTTTCTGCATCGCATTGGCTTCCACACCACCGCTCAATACCTTACCGCTGGAAGGCGCCACGGTATTGTGTGCCCTTGCCAAGCGGGTGATGGAATCAAGCAATATCACTACGTCGTGACCGCATTCCACCAGGCGTTTTGCCTTTTGCAGGGCCATGGTGCTTACCCGGACGTGTTTTTCTGCCGGCTCATCAAAGGTGGATGCAATCACTTCTGCACGTACGCTGCGTTCCATATCGGTAACCTCTTCCGGCCTTTCATCCACCAGCACCACCATCAGGTAGCATTCGGGGTGGTTGGCGGCAATGGCGTTGGCCACTTCTTTCAGCAGCATGGTTTTACCCGTTTTAGGCTGCGCCACGATCAATCCACGCTGTCCTTTACCAATCGGGGTGAACAGGTCCATGATACGTGTGCTGTAGTTGTCTGATTTTGTGCAGAGATCCAGTTTTTCAAACGGGAATAAGGGAGTAAGGTAATCAAACGGCACCCGGTCTCTTACTTCTTCCGGAGATTTTCCGTTGATGGTTTCCACCTTCAGTAATGCAAAATATTTTTCACCTTCTTTCGGCGGGCGAACACTTCCATAAACCGTGTCGCCGGTTTTAATGCCGAATAATTTTATCTGGCTGGGAGAAACATAAATATCGTCGGGAGAAGAAAGGTAGTTGTAATCGCTGCTGCGCAAAAAGCCATAACCGTCGGGCATCATTTCCAAAACACCTTCGCCGAGGATCACGCCATCGAACTCGATATTGAATGCCTGTTGATCCCTGCGCTGGCCAAACTGTTTGGCCGGTGGCTGAGCAGCATCTTCTTCTTCGCCCATGTCTTCCTGCGGTTCCTGTACATCTTCTTCCTGCAGCATCTGGGCTATGGCAGCCGGTATGGTGCTTTCTTCATCTGTTATTGGTTGCAGCTCCAGTTCTTCCGTTTCTTCGACTGCTTTTTTAGCCGGCTTCCGTTCAATCTCTGTTTTTTTGTGTTTGGTAAACGCGGCTTCTGCTTCGGCTGCAGCCCCGGTGGGTTTAATGATGCGTTTGCGCTTGGGTTTTTCTTCTTTCTTTTTTTCGGTGCTCATGTTTGTTTGGTTTTCCAGGATCTTATTGATGAGGTCCTGTTTTACTAGTTTTTTTGCATTGGGAATATCAAACTGCTCAGCAATATCAAGCAGTTCAGGAACGAGGAGATCGTTCAGTTGTGAAATATCGTACATAACAAATGAAAAATGATTTTCTTCAAAAATCCCGTCTTAAGTCTGATCTGAAATGGTGATTGAGAAATTTATATTGGTAGAACCGGCCTGGTGATAAAGAGAATGATTGGATAAACTTATCTGCCTGTTCCGCCTCAAAAATAGGGCTTTTTTTAAAAACCGCAACTTTTTTGAACGGATAGATACAGGGATGATGCTGATTCGGGCCGATTTTCGCTGATTTACTCTGTCTAATGTCTGCTAATCCGTGTCATCCGTGTTTCTATTGTATCTTTGCCCCCCAATTTATTTTCATATGTTTAACAAGAGAACCCGGATTAAAGACCTGCTGGCCAGCGATAAGGCCAACTACGAAGCAACCGTGATGGGATGGGTACGCACCTTCCGCAATAACCAGTTTATAGCCCTCAACGACGGAAGCACCAACAACAATATACAGGTGGTGGCCGAGCTTGGCAAATTTGATGAAAACCTGCTTAAAAGAATAACCACCGGGGCCTGTGTGAAAGCAACCGGCGAAGTCATTCCTTCTTTGGGCAAAGGACAAAAGGTTGAATTGAAAGCGGCTTCTATAGAAATACTCGGCGACAGTGATGCAGAAAAATTTCCGCTGCAGCCTAAAAAACACAGCCTGGAGTTTTTACGGGAAATTGCTCACCTGCGTTTCCGCACCAATACATTCGGTGCTGTATTCCGGGTAAGGCATTCGCTTGCGTTTGCCATCCACCAATTTTTTAATGACAAGGGATTTGTATACCTGCACACGCCCATCATCACAGCCAGTGATGCCGAAGGCGCCGGTGAAATGTTCCGGGTAACCACACTGCCTATCGACGGAACCGCCCCGAAGAATGATGATGGAAGCGTAAATTTCAAAGATGATTTTTTTGGCCGCAGCACCAACCTTACGGTGAGCGGCCAACTGGAAGGTGAACTGGCTGCCATGGCCTTCAGCGACATCTATACCTTCGGCCCAACATTCCGTGCAGAGAATTCAAACACCACCCGCCACCTGGCGGAGTTCTGGATGATTGAACCCGAGATGGCTTTTTGTGATTTAGAAGACAATGCCAACCTGGCGGAAGAATTCATCAAGTATGTGATCAAACATGCAATGGAGAATAATAAAGAAGATCTTGAATTCCTGGCGCAACGCCTGGCAGAAGAAGAAAAAACACTGCCACAGGATAAGCGGGGTGAAATTGGTTTGATGGAAAAGCTGGACTTTGTAGTAAACAATAATTTTGAACGCCTTACTTATACCGAAGCGATAGACATTTTAAAAGAAAGCAACCACAATAAGAAAAAGAAATTCCAGTATCCCATCACCGGCTGGGGAATGGACCTGCAGAGTGAACACGAACGGTACCTGGTAGAGAAGCATTTTAAGAAGCCGGTTATCCTTACCAACTACCCGGCCGCCATCAAGGCATTTTATATGCGGCAGGACGATCACTGTGCACCCGACAGGCAAACGGTATCAGCGATGGACATTCTTGCACCCGGCATTGGCGAGATCGTTGGGGGCAGCCAGCGTGAAGAGCGGTTGGACAAACTCACCAAACGCATGGAAGAAATGCATATCCCCGCAGAAGAGCTGTGGTGGTACCTGGATACAAGACGCTTTGGTGCCTGTCCGCACGCAGGCTTCGGGCTTGGTTTTGAGCGCCTGGTACAGTTTGTAACCGGTATGGGAAATATCCGGGACGTAATTCCATTCCCACGGTATCCGAAGAGCGCTGAGTTTTAATGAAGAATTAAGAACGGGGGATGTCAATGACTGGTTCTTTAACTAATTGCATCCCGCATTTTTATATTTTTATTTGAGCCTGGGCGATTCTATCTCAACAGGTAATGCTGCAGCATAAACACTGCTGCGCCGGAAAAATACCCGATGATTGCCAGCCAGCTTATTTTTTTTATGTACCAGAAGAATTCTATTTTCTCTATACCCATGGCGGCTACGCCTGCTGCGGAACCAATGATAAGAACGCTGCCTCCCGTACCGGCACAATAAGCCAAAAACTCCCAGAAATAATGACCGGTTGGGTACTGATCCAGCGGGTACATCCCCTGCACCGCGGCCACCAGTGGTACGTTATCAACTATTGAAGACAACAGGCCGATGCAAAGGGTGATGACGGAAATATTACCAATGCCCTTATCCATGGCAAGCGCCAGTTCGTTCAGCACGCCCGTAGCCTGCAGCACCCCGATGCTTAATAATATACCCAGGAAGAACAATACACTGGGCGTATCAATCTTGCGCAAAGCGTGATTCACTGAAAGCAATCCTTTCTCTTCTTCATCCCTTCCGCTGTGAATGAGCTCCGTGATCACCCACATTAATCCCAGTCCGAACAGGATACCCATATAAGGAGGCAGGTGTGTGAGTGTTTTAAAAACCGGAACAAACAGCAGGCAGGACAAGCCAACAAAAAACACCAGGTTGCGTTCGGATGCATTGCTATTAAAATTAACCGGCTGCTCTTCCGGTGCGTTTAATTGTTTGAGTTTTCCCTTCATCCGCCAGCTGATCAGCGCCGCCGGGATGAGCATGCTGACCAGGCTGGGTAAAAATGTCTGAATGATGATGGAGCCGGCTGTGATCTGCCCGCCGATCCACAGCATGGTGGTGGTTACATCGCCGATGGGCGACCAGGCCCCGCCGGCATTGGCAGCTATTACCACCAGCCCCGAAAACAGCAGCCGTTCTTCTTTATCAGCAATGATCTTGCGCAGCAGCGACACCAGCACAATGGTGGTGGTAAGATTATCCAGCACTGCTGAAAGAAAAAAAGTGAAGAATGCCAGCAGCCACACCAGCTTTTTTTTATTGGTGGTTCTGATGCGGCTGGTAATAATATAAAATCCATCGTGTGCATCAATGAGCTCCACAATGGTCATGGCACCCATCAGAAAAAATAAAATGCCCGAAACCTCCCCGAGGTGTGTGCCCAGGTGTTCCGAAGCCGAATGGGCATCGCCGGAAAGCAGCGCAAACAACGACCAGCACAGCGCCGCCGTCACCAAAGCAGTAGCCGCTTTATTGATTTTTAACGGATGCTCCAGTGCGATGGCTGCATACCCGAGGATAAAAACAATACAGATGGCAATGATCATTGGCCGGGTATTTAAACAAGTGTTGTATAAAGTAACGACTTACGGTTCACATAAAAAACCGGGACCTGGCGGCCCCGGCTTTGGCTAAATGCAAAAAGTATAGAGTACGGACGAAATCAGTGCTGAGTCACTTCAATAATGATATGATGTGTTTCTCTATAAAAAATGAATTAACCCGCCATGCTGACCAGCACAGGTTCGGGGGCTTCTTTCGGAAGTACTTCCCTTACAAAATGAACCCGCCCGCTTTCGAGGCTGAACATGCCGCCCACGATGCCGATCTTTCCCTGTTCACACAAGCTCCTGATGATCTCGCTGCGCTGCAGGATCTCTTCCATGGAATTGATGACATTGGTGTACGCCACTTTTTCGGCAAACAAATGATTGTGCTCACCAAAACCGTAGGGCCGGGTGGATTCAACAGCCGGTTTTATTTTTTCCAGCAGCGGTGTAAGGTTGCCCAGCTCCACGCCGTCGCAGGCGCCCCTGATGGCACCGCACTTGGTATGGCCCAGCACCATGATGAGTTTGGAACCCACTACTTTGCAGGCGTATTCCATGCTGCCGAGTATATCGTCGTTTATTACATTGCCGGCAATACGGATACTGAATACTTCGCCGAAGCCCTGGTCGAATATCAGTTCCACGGCCGTACGGCTGTCCATACAGCTGAGCGCCACGGCAAAGGGATACTGGGCCTTGGCTGTTTCCATCAGCTGCTGCTGCAGGTTGCGGTTTATTTTCAGGTTCTTTACAAAGCGGCGGTTGCCTTCTTTCAATACATCATATGCCTGGTGCGGAGTGAGGTTGTCGAAAAATTCTTTGGTATGTGTTCTCATGATAAGATTGTTTATAAACATGGCCGTCAAGCAGTACAGCATGCCGGTATGTTACGGTTACAAAAATTTATCCGGTGATTTTCGGAATGATCAGGCGCATGGACCTGCTGGGTGAGAGAACACTAAAGATCGGGTGGGGGGGAAATGAGTTCAAAGTGAACGATGGCCAGCTTTGCCTCGTCAAGTAAATTGTATTTCAACGATTCTCCTGTTGCTGCAAATCCCTGCAGCATATGAAGCTCGTGTACATATTCTTCCTGTATACTGCTGGTGTTGGATGATTTTTCCTCTACCGGTTTTTCCGGTGCTTTTTCTTCGGGTTCGTCGCTGTCCGGCTGTTGTTCCACCATACAAACCTGCTTGCCGCTTCCGTACACAAAGAAATTGATGCCCGTAAGAAAGAGCAGGCAGCCGCACATTAAAACAGCGGTTACAAAACGTACCAGCTTTGCTTTTGTTGATATGGTGTTGGCGGCTTTCACTATGCGATAAATATACAGACTTTTTTCAAGGCTTTTATGTTAATTACAGAATGGTGCGTATTATGGTTTCAGGCGTCGCCGCTCCACGCCGGTAAAGCTGAGGGTAACGGGCCTGATAAAACCCTTTTCATCAAAGAAAAGCGGTTCAATACAGGTAACGCGGTGGTTGGCGGCGGTTTCGCCCAATGGCCGCCGGTGATAAACAATATACCATAGATCTTCTTTAGTGTTATGCATGATGGAATGATGACCGGCACCGGTTGCTACGGCGGGATCCTGCATCAGCACTTTGCCCACTCTTTCAAAGGGCCCGAAGGGAGAATCGGCCATGGCATAGGCTACGGAATAATCGGGGCCGGTCCAGCCACCTTCGCTCCACATGAAGTAATATTTATTATTACGTATAAACATAAACGGCCCCTCCACATATCCTTTCGGGGTAATTTCTTTAAACAAGTTGCCGTCGTCAAAAGGAATTACAGCAGTAAAATCATTTTTTAACCGGGCAATATTACAGTGCTGCCAGCCGCCATAGATAATGTAGTATTGCCCGTTGCGGTCTTTAAAAACAAACTGGTCGATGGGCTGCGCTCCATTGTAAAATTTATCGATCAGCGGTTTGCCGAGGTGATCTCTGTAAGGCCCGTCGGGCTTATCAGCAACCGCTACTCCGATGCCGCCATTTTCATTGTTGTTCTGTATATCGTTAGCGCCGAAGAATAAAAAATATTTTCCATCCTTTTCAACAATGGCCGGCGCCCACATGGCACGCTTTGCCCATTTAATGGCAGCGGTATCAAGTATGTGTTCGTGTTTTGTCCAGCTTACCAGGTCTGGCGAAGAAAAGGCATCGAAGAAAACCTGTTTACTATACAGGTCGGAATATGTGGGGAAGATCCAGTACCGGTTGTTGAATATGGCCGCTTCGGGGTCGGCATACCAACCGTTGAGTACAGGATTGCCCGGGCTTTTTTGAGCAAAAGACCGGGTTGCCGGTAAAATAAAAAGGAATAGAATGCAGGTTATCTTCTTCATTGCCGTAAATTAATTTATTTCCGGGATCAGTGAAGTTGTTTGTACATCTCATCCACCAACCCGTTTTCTTTCAGGTCCTGGATCAGTTCCCAGAACATGATCCCTCCCAGTTTCTTCCGGCGGATGAATTTTGTTTTTGCTTTTATTGAGTGCCTGTCATCAAAAGTGGCAAACAGCTGTTGCGATGTATTGTATGCATAAGGCGCTTTAGCTTTCCGGTCCCAGTAATATTTATAGCCCGAGGTATCGCTGAAATAATTTTTAAAATCAAAGAATGCCACACCCCTTTTGAATTTACCGGGTTGATATAATCCATGGCTGGTATCCGGCACATTCTCCCAAACCCTTGCGTACATGGCGGCGCCGATGACCAGTTTACCGAGAGGCGCTTTTTTATCCAGCAGCCAGTTCACGCATTTTGCCGCACTTTCCTGGCCGGGGCGGTAATCATATAATAAGGTATGATGGCCGGTTACCGTGGCATAGCCTCCTACCAGGTCATACGTCATCAGGTTTACAAAATCAACCAGCGGCATCACCGCATTCCAGTCAATGGATTGTTCCAGGTATTTTATAAATCCGCCGGCCGCAAACGTGAGCAGGTAATCGTTTCCCATCTCCCTGCGCAGCGACTGCAGCAGCCTCGTAAAATTATTTTTATCAGCGCTGTCGTATTTATGTCCCGGGTATCCTTCTATGGCAGGGTATTCCCAATCAAGGTCAAGACCATCGATCCCGTATTGTTTGAAAAGTGCGACGGTTGTCTTCGCAAAATTTTGCCGGTGAACCGAATCGGCAAACAAATCACTGCAGAAAGAACAGCCGCTCCAGCCGCCGATGGAAACCATGATCTTCAGGTTTGGGTAGATTTGTTTGAGTTCAACCAGCTGTTTCAGGGAATTCTCCTGGGCACTGTCGTGAAAGGACAGTGTATCACCCTTGATTTTTAAAAAGCTGTAGATGATGTGTGTGAGTTTATCAATGGGGTATTGCTTGATTGTTTCCGCTTTGCCCGTGGCATAGGCGATGATGCGGTATTGATTGGTTTGGGCCCGGGCGCTGACAGAGAGCAGGAGAATAAAAAAGAAAACGGTTCTTTTCATACCCGGAAGATATCAAAAACCAAAGCAATAAACAGCGGCGGCAGGTTCTGTTTTCCCGGTATGTTGTTCCTCAGCTTACCCCGATGATTTTACCATCCACCACGTCAATAAAATTGGCCTGTGGCACTTTGGGCAGGCCCGGCATGCGCACCATTTCGCCGCACACCGCCACAATAAACCCGGCGCCTTTGCTGATCACCAGGTCATCCACGTCAATTTTAAAATCGCCATCCAGTCCGCTCACCGCCGGGTTATGCGTAAAGCTGTATTGTGTTTTAGCCATACATACAGGCAGGTGTTCCAGCCCCAGCATTTTAATTTTCTTGAGTGTTTCCTGTGCTTTTTTATAAAGCACCACGTCTTTGCCGCCGTAAATACCTGTTACAATTTTACGGATCTTGGTTTCAATATCATCTTCTGTATTGTATGTATGCTGCAGGGGCTGCGGGGCTGTTTCACAAATATCAACCACGGCCTGCGCCATTTCGAGTGCGCCCTCGCCTCCCAGCCGGAAGGATTCGTTCACCGCAAATGAAACTCCTCTTTCGGCACACCAGCTGCGCAGGTATGCAATTTCTTCGTCGGTATCGAAGTGATACCGGTTCAGCGAAACCAGTACCCGCTGCCCGAATGATTTAAGAATGGAGATGTGTTTTTCCAGGTTCCGCAGTCCCTTTGTGAGTACTGCTTTATCCGGCAGCATCATTGTTTTTTCTGTAGCACCGCCGCTCAGCTTCAAAGCCTGTGATGTGGCTACCAGCACGCTCATAGCCGGTTTCAGGCCGGCCTTCCGGCATTTGATGTTGAAGAATTTTTCAGCGCCCAGGTCGGAGGCAAAGCCCGCCTCTGTTACCACGTAGTCGCCAAACTGCAGCGCTGTTTTTGTGGCCATCAGTGAATTACATCCATGCGCAATGTTGGCAAAGGGCCCGCCGTGAATCATCGCCGGCGTTCCTTCCAGCGTTTGCACCAGGTTGGGCTGGATGGCGTCTTTCAGCAGTGCCGTGATGGCGCCCGTTACACCCAGGTCTTTCGTCGTAAATCCATTCCCTGCAAAGGTGAATCCAAGCAGTATGTCATCAATCTTCTGGCGCAGCTCAGTCAGTCCTTCTGATAAACAAAGTACGGCCATGATCTCACTGGCCGGTGTAATAACAAAACCTGTTTCGGACGGAATGCCGTTGTTGGGTGTATCCAGCGCTGTTACGATTTTCCGGAGTACCCGGTCGTTTACGTCAAGGCATCTTTTCAGCAGCACGGTTTTAATGCCCTCCGGTTTGCCGCGATTATAGAAACGGTAGTTGTCCAGCAGGGCAGCCAGTGTATTGTTCGCCGCAGTGATGGCATGAAAGTCGCCATTGAAATGAAGGTTGATTTCTTCCATGGGGATCACCTGCGAATAGCCGCCGCCGGCGGCGCCGCCTTTCATACCAAAGCAGGGGCCCAGCGAAGGTTCACGGAGGGCAAGCACTACGTTCTTTCCGAGTTTTTTCAACCCATCCGACAGGCCGATGGAGGTGGTTGTTTTACCAATACCCGCCTTGGTAGGCGTAATGGCAGATACAAGAATGAGTTTCGACGCGGATATCTTTTCCTGGTTAAACTGCTGGATGTTTACTTTGGCCTTGTGATGTCCATAAGGAACCAGCATATCAGCCGGTAGTCCCATTTCAGCGGCAATAGATGTGATTGGCCGGATGGTTGCCTCCTGGGCAATTTCATAATCTGACTTCATGATTGAGCCGGGTGGTTTATATAACAATAGCGATCGTGTCTTTAAATGTAAAAAAGAAACGTGAAAACTGGTAGTATCTTAATTTAAAAATTGAACCACACAGAATACGCCTGAAAATTCCTTCCCCGGCCCGGTTCGCTTTTTTTATTACCTTACCGGTATGGTTCGCTTGCTGCTGAGAATATACTGGAAACTATCGGGTTGGAAGATATCCGGGGACTTCCCCTATCAGCATAAAAAAATGGTACTGGCCGTGGCACCGCATACCAGCATGTGGGATGTAATGGTGGGCTTTGCGGCACGCAATCACCTCAACATTATTCATGCAAAGTTTTTGGGTAAGAAGGAGCTGTTCAAAGGGCCGCTGGGCTGGCTGCTCCGCAAACTGGGCGGCACGCCGGTTGACCGGCAAAGCAAGCAGGGCGTTGTTGACCAGGCAGCTGCGCTCTTTGATGCCAACGAATATTTTTTACTGGCCCTGGCACCGGAAGGCACCCGTACCCGGGTAGATTCACTGCGCAGCGGTTTTTATCACATCGCCAAAAAAGCGCAGGTGCCCATTTTGCCCGTGGCGCTCGATTTCAAAAACAAACAGCTGGTGCTGGGCGATGTTATTATTCCGGGCACCGAGGAATCAGCTGATTTTAAAAACATCATTGATTTTTTCTCCCGCTACACCGGCAAGCATCCCGAAAAAGACCTGCGGCATTTAAAAAACCTGTAAGGTTTTGAAAACCTTACAGGTTTCTGTGGGGTCACTTTTTTACCGCTACCTCACTCTCTCCAACGCTTATGGAAGCCAGCATCCGCCCATTCGGTAATTCGCTGGAAGAATAATAGATCCTGAACACGCTGGTCCCGGCTTTTTTCAGCGTGATGATATCCTGCGTGCTGCAGAGCATTTCGCTTAATGCCGATTCGTTGTCTTTGTAGCGCCATTGTTTCAGTATTTTATCGTTTCCGTCTTTAACAGTAACCACCCGGTTTTTACCGATATGCCCGCAGTGGTGATAGCGGATGGTGATGCGGTCATTGGCCGAAACCTGGCTCAGGTTTAGCTTCTTTACTGTATTCATGTCTTTGCCGAATTGCTGCAGCAGCACTTTCCCGTTGAGGAGTATTTCAAATCCTTCGCCACCGAAACGGGGCGAAAAAGAAACAAGCGCTGCTGCTACCGCAACCAGCATCATGGCTTTACTGATGATTGCTTTCATGACGTATTGTTTTAGTTGAATAATGATGAACAGCACCCGCCGTTCATGACACAAATAAACCAGCGTTGATAGCAAGAGAAAAATCCCTTTGACGAAAGGGATTCATTACTTGATGAGTAACCGGTTTGCGCCGGCGGGTAGCGGGTTGTATGTGGTTTTTTTGCATGAACCCGTCAATATACCCAGCACAAGGTATTTTTTACCGTCTTCCCTTTATTACATTTATAGCAGAAATTTCCCTTTATGAAAAAGAACTGCCTGTTGATGCTGTTATACTCATTGGTAATGGTACCTGCGCTTTGCCAGGACTATACAGCCGGCACCCGGAATGAAGACGGGTTTGCCAATGCGTATAAAAGCATAACCATTGGCAGCGGTTATAATGCCAAAACCGAAACCCGTTACGGGCTCATTAACAGCAGTGGTAAATTCATTCTTCCCCTCATTTACAAAACGGTTTTTAATGCCGGTGAACCGGGTGTGTATGAAGTGAAAGACACAATGGACAACATGGCGCTTTACAATGCGGTAACACAGCAATTCATCACCGATGCCGTTTTTTACGACATTGACCGCTTCAGCGAGGGGCTGGCTGTTGTGAAAAAAAAAGCAGATATAAGTTTTAAGTGGGGCGCTGTTGACACAAAGGGAAATCTTGTTGTCCCGGTTGAATATGAGTACCTGGGCGCCCTGAAAGAAGGCCTGATGAATTTTAAAAAAGAAAGCAAGATGGGGTACATGGACAGGAACATGAAAGTGGTGATCCCGGAATCTTATTATAACTATGCCGATTTCAGCAACGGCCTGGCTGCCATCACTCCGGTGGAGGCCGGCAAGATGGGGTATATTGATAAGAACAACAAGGTGGTGATCCCGGTAAAATATGAGGAGGCGGGAACATTTTATAAAGGCTATGCGGTGGTGGCGCTTAAAAAAAGCAGAACGGCGGGCGGTGCAGGAAAACCAACTGTTACCTATCCCGGCGAAATGCTGCTCATTAATAAAGAAGGAAAAGAGCTTACGCCGGCACCCTATCATTATATCTCGTATTATAACGACGGGGGGTTGTTTGTGGTGACCATCGATAAAAAGAAAGGCGTGATCGACAGTACCGGGAAGCTGGTGCTGCCGGTTGAATACAAAGATGTCAGCACGGATTATAACGGCAATATGATCTTCCGTACGCAGGATGACAAATACGGAATGATAAACAACAGGGGCGAACTGATCATGAAAGCCGAATACGATTACATTGCTGCTGCCCTCAACGACAAGATGTACTACCGGCAAAAGGGGAAGTATGCCGTGATGGATAAAAACAGGAAAGTAATCGTTCCTGCCGACTCTGCAGCAACCATAGCCCGGGGGAAGAACCGGATCCTTTTCATATATGCAGACAAAGTGAAAGTATTTGATAACAACGGCAAACTGCTGAAAACTTTTTCTGAGGGCGGCATTAAGTCATACGCCACCAACTTTGCCGCCAATGAAGATTCCTTAAAGATCAGTTACGATGCCGGCGTGGAAATTATCAACACCGCAACCGGCGCTAAAAAACAATTGCCCTGTACCGAAGCTGGCGACTTTAACGAGGAGGGAATTTTTATCGCCAAACACAATAAACTCTTTACCTACGATTTTTATGATTATACCGGCAAAAAACTGAACAGCACCGGTTACAGCACGGCCATCAATTTCAGTGAAGGTATCTGCGCCCTGCAGGAAAACAGCAGCAGCACTCCCTATCTTGCTGACAAGACATTTAAAAAAATAAAAGACCTCGCTACTGTTTATAAAGGTCCGTACTCCGAAGGGCTGGCGGCAAGTGTAAGCACCGGTTATCCATCACGGGTGGTGTATTTAGACAAACAGGGCAACGAAGCGGTGAGTATTTACGGCAAAGAGGGTGGTAAATGCATCAATGGGCGTATGATCATTTCAGACGGAAGCGGGCAATGTTATTATAACCGGAAGGGTGAAAAGCTTGGCACCAAACTGTGGGATGGACTGGCCGATTACAGCGACGGGCTGGCAGCAGCTAAAAGCGGGAGTAAATGGGGCTTTATTGATACGATGGGCACGGTGGTGATCCCGGTTCAGTTCGACGAGGTGGGAAATTTCACCAAAGGAACCGCAGTAGTAAAAAGCAATGGTAAATTTAAACTCATCAACAAAAAGGGAGAAGCCATTGACAATAATCTGTATGAAGGCGCCGGCAACCCGGCCAACGGAACATTTCCATTGATGAAAGGAGACAAGGTTGGACTGGTAGATAACAAAGGAAACATCATCATCGGCTTCAATTATAAAAACATAAGGCCGGTGAGTGAAGACAGGGTCTGGGCTATGCGGGATGGCAAATGGGGATTGCTGGACAATAAAGGAACCGCCTTAACCGGGTTTATTTATAAAGATGTGGCTGATTTTGATAAGGGCTTTGCTAAGGTACAAACAGGCGATAAGATCGGGTTGATCAACAAAGCGGGTAAAGCCGTTCTTCCGGCAGACTATAGCGGGCTGGGTACTGTATATAAGAATACCATAGTTGTTATTAAACCCGCAGGAGTGGTTATGTATAGTTTAAAGTAGCCGGCCAGCATCACATTGTTGAAAGCAGCGGGCTTACCAGCGAAGATTCAAATCCTTTCTGCAGCAAATGATCCTGCATTTTTCTTTTTTTAATGAAGATGTTTTTTTCCGAACGGAGTGATCGCAGTTTTTCATCAAAGAGTTTCTGCAGGGTACGGTTGTAATCCGTTTCCGGGATTGCCTTAATTGCTTTTTTGATGCAATATTCGCTAACCTGTTTTTGTTTGAGTGCGTATTTTATCTTCACCCGGCCCCACTGTTTCATCCTGAATTTTCCGCCCGCGTACTGGATGGCGAACCGTTCTTCGTTCAGGTAATTTTCTTCAATCAGTTTTGAAAGGATCTCCTCCACCTCTTTTTTATACAACCCAAAACTGTACAATTTTTCTTTTACCTCGCTGTGGCTGCGTTCCTGGTAGGCACAGTACTGCTTAACTTTCTGAAAGGCCTGGTCGGGGGTGAGGTTTTGTCGTTCCATTTGCAGCAAAAATAATTTTTACCACAGAGGCCGCGAAGTTTTTTTCACGAAGAGCACAGAGGCTTTTCCTGCCCTTCGTGTACTTCGTGGTTAATTATTTTTTTTTGTGGAGCCTACAAAGAAAATAAGAGGTTCACTCCTGGCTTCTCCATTGCCATCGGTTTGGGTAACCGGGTTGTGGTTTTTGTCGAGCGACTGGATGGTCCAGATGAAGGTTGGGTATTTCCTGGTTGCGTTGCTGTCGGCCGGCGCAAACGCTAATTGTGGTTGCCATATATATTGTGTGGCTGCCAATATCTCTTTGTCCAGCAGTGGCTGGTTACTGCGCAATGCCTGCACCGGGCTTTGGTTACCCAGCACTTCAAACACCTGTATGCGGTAAGTAACCGGTGATGTTTGCTGTGGTACCACCGGCGTCCACCGGAACAGGATTGCTGTTTGGGCCGACTTTGCATCCAGTATCTCTTCATTATATGGTTTTATCAAAATCGGAAGTTGCGTAGTGGCGAGGTAAAAATTCTTGCATTGCTCTTCACCCAACGGGGCATAATCTCCGGCACGTACCGGGCGCACACAAAGCGTATAATTATCCGCAGGAAGTTTGCCGGTTCTTTGTAAAGAAGTTTTGTATTTACCCGTGAAGACCATGTTCTCCAGCGGCACGGCATCATTGGCAAATAAAATGGTGGCTCCTGCCGGGTTGCCGGTAAAGGTGGTTGTTCTGGCCAGGTCGGCCGAGGCAATCACGGTACCATCCAGTGTTTTTATTTCTGTCTTTATTTTGAATTGACCGGCAGCCCCGGGCTGTGCATTCAGGATGAGTGTAAGCACTTCGCGCCGGTTTCCCCATTCAGATAACTGGGCCGGAGGCTGTGCTGCCAGTATGAGATTGGAGTTGATCTGTGCAGCAGCGGTGCAATAAATCAACGATGCTATGATGGAGAAGGCTACTTGTTTCATATTACTGCTTTTTTGTGTCGAACCGGTACTGGAACCCGGTGCGGCAGATGCTTTCTAAATAAGTTGCTCCGTTCGGGGTGATCTCGTTGCCGTATTTAAAATAATTTGTGGTGAGGAAGGTATTCCAGCTGAACTTTTTCGTGATCTTATAATCAATATTGCAGGAAGCAATCAGGTTGTTATTGCTGCTGAAACTGTTGAGCTTGCCGAGTGTGTATTGCAATTGTCCCCTCAGTTGCAGTTTCTTTTTAGCAGCACTCATCTTTAATGCGCTGCTGATGGTGAACAGGCTGATTTTTGCCAGGGCCACATCATTATAAAAATACAGCAGGCTGAAATCCGGGGAAATGTCTTTTGTTAAATAGGTTGGCACGTAGGTAAGCAACGCCGTATGGGTGTTGTTGGATGTCGTCAATCCCGTCATCACATCCCGTTCGTCGTACTTACTGTAATTATAACTGAAGCTTACCAGGTGAAGGATCTTTGTTCCCATCCAGGTAAACGTGGGGTTCACACCCAAATCATTGCTTACGTTCTTTATCCCGTATGGGTTGGTTCCGCTGGCGGATTGAAATCCGAAGTTGTTGTAGCTTACGTTCAGACTCCAATGTTCGTTGAATTGCGTAAACCAGTTAAGGTTGCCGATGAACTGGCTTGCCTTTAGTGCCGTATTACGCACATTATTCACCCGGCGGCCGAGGCTTGCCACCACGTTTATCTTTTTTTTCCAGGCATTGAACCTTGTATTCAGGGTATAATCCACCCGGTCGGGCTGCAGGTAAGGATACCCTGTTGTTTGGAACCCGGCGCCGATATATTTGGCGCCGATGCCGATATCAAAATTGGCCGACTTTCTTCCAACAGCAACCTGCCCGGCAAAATCGGTGAGTGAAGAAGTGTGCGGATCAATGAATGGTTTCAGTCCACGCAGCAATGTTGTTGTGGGTGTTGTTACATCTTTGGTAAATGTTGATTGTGCTGCTTCCGCTTTGAAATAAATCTTCTCTACATATACATCACCCACGATGCTTATTACCACGCCCTCCTGCGGCTTAATGGTGGCCGGCGGCGGAGTGGAAGAATTGGGAACGTCTTTTCCTTTGGCCAGGTTTACCGCAAACAAATATTTTCCTTCCAGTTCATTGCCGATCTGCAGCATCCAGTTCTTTCTTTTGTAGGCACCGGTAACCGTTGGCGGCCCCGCAAAATAATTCACGCCATCCTGTGATATGCCGGTGAAAAATTTAAAGCGCCATGTTTTCGGCCGCAGGTCGATGCCGGCTCCGAAAATGCCGATATCGCCGGTGGAGAGGTCAGAGTATTTTAAATACTGCGTTCCCAGCTGCAGTTCGGCCCATTTGTATTTCGGATTCACACCAAAATTATTCATCGGGTTGGTGATGAATTGCCCCAGATTCTGATTCTTTATTCCGGCATAGGGTCCGGCGAAGTTGGTGGGTATGGCGGCGAAGTTGAAATTAAAAGGCAGGCTGAAATTTTTCCCGAATTTAAAATTGGGGGTGAAGTTGAAACGCACCTGGTTCCAGGGTTTCCGGGCAGTATAGCCGGTCCACCCCGATGGGCTGCGGCTCAATCCATATTCTTCATAAGTAATACCTGCTGTTCCACTTACAGAAAAACTTTTGGGTTTCGTTTGTGCAGTTATTTCATTGCCACAAGCAAAGCCGATCAATAAAAGCAGGACAGCGGTTTTTCTATTCATGCGTTTCTTGTTATTGAGGTATGATCACCGTCAGCTGGCAATTGCAGGGCTTGCCGCCGCAACTACCCGACAGGTTATACGTATACGTGCCCGATTGCAGGAATGTATAATTATAGTTCGGCCCTGTCAGTATTGACGTTACTCCTGTTGTATTATTCGTTATTGTTACCTGCAACCCGGATGGCGTGCATGTTTGTGACGACGGCACACAATTAAAGTTCGGCGTTAATGAAACGGGGATATTTCCCTTCATCAGGGTGATGGATCCACCGCATGCCACTGCTTTCTGCCCCCCTTCGAATTTGAAGATGGGATCCCATGAACAATTACAAGGCTCTCCGTTATTTCCACCGCTTCCGGTTTCCTTACAATCTTTTCCGTTGTATGTTTTGTAACAGATGGTGGTATCGCACATCACGCAGGCCGTATCGGTAAATGTATAACGGATACAGTATTCAATGGTATCGCAACAGCAGGCAATCGGGCTGCGTGGTGGTAATGGTATCTTAAAGCTGAGCGGAACACCGCCGGCAAAGCTGTAACCCAGGCTGTCTTTCCATTGCAGCAAATGGCTGAACGGCACACTTGCCGGCAGGTTACCAAATGTGAGCGGACTTGTTGGATTGGTTAAGTTGCCGAAGTATTTCGGATCCTTCACACACACATCGCAGTCTTTCGGGTGCTTTACCTCAAAGTTCACCAGTGATACCGTTACTTTGGTGAGTTTATTCGGACCAGCCGTAAGTGTTGCATTCACCGTTAACACGTCATTGCTTACACTTTGCGTGGTGGCAATTTTTTTAAGCAGGTCTTTACAGCATCCGCCCGGCGGAACTTCGGGCGTTACTACTTCTATACAAACGGGCGTGCATTCAACCGGGTTAATGGTATAGCCTCCTGTTTGTGATTTGGCAATAAAGCCAACAGTATTGCAATCCACCAACCCATTTGCTGTACCGGCGGGTATTTTGGTCTGGAACGTGAACGTATATGTTCCGCCCGGTGCTAAAGTAAACGTTGGATTGAAGGTAAACTTCACGCCACCGTTTGAAACGGTTCCTGTCCACACACCCGTGTTACACGGCGTGCCCGTTGCCGGCCAGGTGGTACAGATGTTCTGTGTGGTTGTATACGTAGCGGTGTAATTAATATTCGTTGGCGCTGTAAGCATCTGCATATTAAACTGGTTGCTTACCGGTGAAGAGGAAGGGCTTCCAAGAATGGTAAGATTACCGATGGCCGGGATGCGATCGATCACCACCAAATTATCAACGGCGATGGTGCCGGTATTGCGGACGGTAATCTCCCAATCAACTGCCGTATTGGGATTTCCCTGGCCGCTGTTGGCAAAGCTGCTGTTGAGATTTCCTTTTACTTTTTTATCGATGCCGATGGCAGCAAATGCGCAAATGTTAAAGGAGGTATAACAGGTCCATTGCGGGTTGATCAGGTTGCCTCCCGACATGATGCCCCAGAAAGCATTGGGTCCGCCCACGGCCCCGGGTTGTACCACGGCTTTAAAACAAATTTTATAGGTAGCTGTTGCACTTGGTGGAATGTTTGGCAGGTTGAATTTGATGTTCGATGCCGGAACAATCGTTGGCAGGGGCGAAAACCCGGTATATACCACGCTTGAATAAACAGCCTGCAGCCAGGTGGGTAACTGTATATTATACTGTCCGCCGATGAGTGCTGCATCTCCGGTGTTCTTGAATTCATAACAGAGGTCAATGGTATCACCGAGATTTTTACATCCGCTGAGGTAATTGTTGAGCATGCAGATCATGTTTGGCTGCGGGTTGTAAATGATTACGGGGTTCTGCTGTCCGCCCGGGCCACAGGGGATGCAGGGTGTGGGTGGCGCCACACAATTATAGCTGATCGCCAGGCTGTCGCGGTAAGGCGGGTTACCGGCCGGTCCGCTGCAGGAAGATGTGAGGTCATAATATAAATACAGGCTTACATTCTGCCCCGGTAATAAATTATTGATCACATGATCGAACTTATTGGTATTGGTGGCGGGGGCATTGTTATCGGTGGCTCCGTTACCCACCAGCGGGTATGCCGATGTTGGTGTGAGTGTACAGTTATAGTACTTGATGCTGCAGCTTAACCCCGCCTGCGATGTATTCTGCATCACCGAATTGGGAGAATTCTTCAGGTGCACCAATGGCAGGAAATTGGTGGCTGTTAAGTTCAGCGGCGTGTTTCCGGTATTGGTGATGTTGTAATAAAAATAGGTTGCGGAAGATGCCGATGAAACAGAAATATTGGCCGTAGCCGCCGGCGCCGCCGGAATAGTGAAAGAAGCAGCCAGCGGTCCCTTAATGGTACTGTTGGGCACATTGCAATTGGTTCCCTTAAATGTTACGTTGCTGGTAAGCGTTTGCCCAAGTCCAGTATTACAGGGCAGCTTGACAACATAAAAGAAACAATCGCCGGCATACTGGTTGAGTGCGGTTGTATTTGGGGTGATGGTGGTTCCCGAAAGCGTATAGGTATAGGCCCCGCCGGTGACCGAAGTAATGGTTCCCAATGCAGGAGAAAGGGAAATCGTAAAACTCGGGTTCTTGATTTTAAAGCAATCGGGGTTATAAAAACAAACACGGTAAGTTATCTCCGCCGTCAGCTGGTTAAAGGCCCAGAAGATATGGCTCATGGAAACATTGTTGTTCAATATGCCGTTTGCGGTACAGCTGGCTGTTTGCGTGGTGCTTAAATTATCCGTTAGTGTTCCGGTAAAGGTTGATGGCTTAATTACGCCGGTGCATGAATCGGGGCAATTATAACGGAAGCAGAGATTAAAACTGATGGCGCCCGTATTGGTGCAGGAAGATAAATTGCTGATGGTGACGGTAACCGATGATCCGCTGCTTGTAACCGTCATGCAGCCGGGTAGGCTTGCAGTGCAGCTCGCATCATAACTTACCAGGGCTGCGTTGTAATTAAGCACCACGGTGGCGCTGGTAGTGGTGGGTGTCCAGTTGAACGAGATATTGATCGGGAAGGTGGTTCCCAGGTTGTGTGCCGTAGGGAAGGTGGGATCCGTAATGGTGAATCCGTTCACCTGCGCTTTTGCGGTTACACTTATAATAAGCAGTGCGGACAGTATAACGAGTTTGAAATATCTATGTAGTTGTTTCATGATTTCTTTTTTCAGGGTTTAGAGTTATTGTGCCTTGCGTTCTATCTCGTAACATTTTATCACATCGCATGCATGACAGCAGAAATCCCAGATCGTATATCGTATACAAACCCTTATTTTATCGCCGCAGCATTTTAAGCTGCTGCCCGGCGGCACCGCAATGGGCAATGAAAAACTGTTTGCCTTGGGTATGGGCGGCGGGTTCACAATGATGATGGGCCCGGTGCCGGCAATCTTCGCATTGTTATCTCTCGGATCAGGCGGTGGCGGCGGCGCTGCCCCGGTATTGTTTCCGCAGGTGCTGCATTCTTTGTTCTGACCAGGCAGGCCGGTACCGGTACCTCCTCCGTGTCCATCGCCGCCATTGCCATGGCTGTCGCAGTCTTTCTGTACGCTGGAAAGCCATGTCCACTCACGGCCGAAGTTCAGGCCATTGAGCACACCCACTCCGTAACCGCTGAATGCAGAGCCGGCGGGTTTGATGAAATTGCCCCACTCTTTATTTTCGGCGCACTTTACACAATTGCTGTCGCCGGTTTGAATAATGTTGAAATAGATCAGTTCAATGGTTATCTTTTTTACCGCATTCGGGTTTAATCCATTCAGCACGCCTGATAACAGCACCTGGCTGCTGGTACTTGCGGTGGCTGTTAAGGTATCTTTTGCAATGGTAACACCGAGTGTGCGGCAGGGATCGCAGGCGCACTTAAGCGTATCCCAGGCTGTTTCGTTGTTGATATTGTCCGGGTCGCTGGGCCAGATGGCATCCACAATGAATTTGATCGTTTTCATGCTGTCGATGCAATTGATGGTGCCGGTAAATGCCTGTGAAGTGTTTGCCGGAATGGTGAAGGGTGTTCCGGGTGTTGTTGGTGATAAGGTTGTAACCGGTCCGGTTCCGTTCACCCGGTATTTAATGGCAGTAATCTGTGCCGGGTTGGTAAGATGGAGGTTGCTTATTTTAATATAGATGTTCTGTTTGCCGTTGATGCAGCAGCTTACATCCACACTGTCAATTTTAGTATTGATATTATCATCCGCTATTTTGAAAACAAATGGCTCGCTGGTGCCGTTATTTCTTCCCATGGGTTTTCCTTCCCGGTTCAATGCCTGCACATTCCAGATAAAATCACAGAGGTAGGGTGGCCTGCAGGGCCCGGTGTATAAACTGCTTCCGGTAATAACAGCCTGGGTAATATTGTCCACGTCTTTGGTAACAATGGGCTGGTTGGCTTGCATGGCCTGCATGCCGTTCTGTCCCTGCATCAGCTGCCAAACACGAATACGGTAGGTAACCGTTTCCTTTGGTTTGGGAACCAGTGGAGTCCAGCGGAACGTAACAGGCTTTTGAATGTCGTTCTTTGAAAACTTTTTTTCATTTTCAGGCACGATCAGGGTTGGCGGGGCAAAATCGGTTTCTTTGGGTGTTTCCACCATAAATTCTTTGCATACCTGGTTGCTTATCTCTCTTCGTTCATCGTTAAAGAACTGGGCGCAGATGGTATAGTTACCATCCTTGAGTGTAACGCAGCTGGCCAGGGCCCCGGCAATTTCTGAAGCAGAAAAAGTGCGGGTGGTGAATTCATCCACCTGCATGCCGCCCGTAGCCATATTGCTGCAGAGTACAGCCCCGTTGGCCCGGATCTGGATCACCAGCCGCATGCCCTTAATCTGTACCGTGGGCGGCTTTTGCGCCACCAGCAGCAGGGAGCCGGGAATGCTGTTCCAGTTGTCGATGACCGGGGGGAGCTGGTTTTTTACGGTGAAGCTGAGGATCTTTATCTGTTGTGCCTGGGCATGCAGGCCGGTACTGATGAATGCTGAGAGGATCAGCACCAGTAGTTTTTTCATAAATAATAAATTTTAGCAGGGGCGTTCTTAGCAATCTGTCCTTGGTTAACAATATATACCGATAAAATATTGTGCACAAGCAAAACTTATAAAGGGCTGTGGATTACGGGGTGCTGGTTTGTGGTTTAATGGTTTGCCGTTTTAATGGTCAGAAGGCCGGGCATCTTCTGCTCCCGGCAATAAACCAGTAAACAATTAAACCAATAAACAATCTCTGGAAAAGACCATCCGGGAGGGCTGGCTGCAAACTACCTGTTCAAAAATTGGCCGTATTTTTATCCCGCTTAACCAATATATTTGCCAACTAAAGACCTATTTATGAAGTTCATCGTTTCCTCGTCGGCTTTGCTTAAACAACTGCAGCAGATCAGCGGCGTTATCAATGCCAACACCGTGTTACCCATCCTGGAAGATTTCCTGTTTGAGATAGAGAAAAATAAGCTTACTGTTGTGGCCACCGACCTGGAGACCGTGATGAAAGTGCACCTGGATATTGAGGCCAAAGACAGTGGCAAGGTTTGTATCCCTGCCAAGATATTGCTCGATTCGTTGAAGAATATTCCCGAACAACCGCTTACTTTTAATGTAGATAAAAACTTCGCTGTTGAAATAACCAGCGATAATGGTAAGTATAAGGTAATGGGCGAAACACCCGACAACTTCCCGAAAGAACCGGCCGCCGATGACGCCAACTCCTTTACCATGACTTCTTCTGCCCTGGTAACGGCCATCAACAAAGCCATCTTTGCCGTAAGTAATGATGACCTGCGGCCAGCGATGACGGGTGTGTTTTTTGAGCTGGATAAGAAAGGTATCACCTTTGTGGCCACCGATGCACACCGCCTCGTTCGCTATACCCGCAGCGATGTAAGCTGCCCGAAAAAAGACAATTTCATCGTTCCCAAAAAACCATTGAACCTGCTGAAGGGCTCCCTGCCCGATAATGATGATGAGCTGAAAGTGTCTTACAACAGCAATCACCTGTTTGTAGTACATGGGGGCACCGAGCTGGTGTGCCGGCTCATTGATGCCCGTTTCCCCGATTATAAAGTGGTGATCCCTGCCGACAATCCATACAAGATGGTGGTGAACAAACACGATTTCCAGAATGCCCTGCGCCGCGTAAGCGTGTTCAGTAACAAGAGCACCAACCAGGTGGCATTGAGCATCAGCGGAAGTGTTTTACAACTGGCCGCACAGGATGTGGACTTCAGCTTTGAAGGAAACGAACGCATGACCTGCCAGTATGATGGCGAAGACCTGCAGATTGCCTTCAATGCAAAGTTCCTGATTGAAATGCTGAATGGCGCCGACACCGCCGATATTGTAATGGAATTAAGTACACCCACCAAGGCTGGGCTCATCAAACCTTCCGAACAGGGGGAAGGCGAGCAATTGCTGATGCTGGTGATGCCGCTGATGCTGAATAATTAAATTGAAAAATATGCTAAGAGCAAAAAGGAGAAAAAGAGCAGGTAACTGTCTTTTTCTCCTTTTCTCTTTTATAATCTTGGCAACTATTTATTGTATCTTAATTGCCATGAACGTTAAACAGGTAAACCCAATTTTATTATGGATTTTGTAAAGGTCCGCACCTTCGATTTTTCGTTCCAGGCAAACATCACGCTCACCAGACTTCAGGATGCAGGGATCGACTGTTACCTGAAAGACGAGAATACCGTAATCATGGACCCGATACTGACCAATGCCATCGGGGGAATTAAACTGGTGGTGAGGGAAGACCAGGAGGAAGAAGCAAAAAAACTGCTGCAGCTGTTTGATGAAGAGTACATGCAGTCGGTAAAATGTCCGAAGTGCGGCGAATCAAAGATCACAAGCATTTCCAGGCCGGGAGCCAAAAACTTCTTCACCGCCATTGCCACGTGGCTCTTTTCCAGTTATGCCATCGCCCCGGAGTCTGTTTATCATTGTGGCAACTGTGGTCATGAGATGAAAGATCTTCCCAGTACGGTTAATGAAGATGATCTGCATGAATAATTCTTTACCAATAACCCCGGCAATGAAAAAGACCCTTTTGTCTGCAATTACTTTATTGTTCGGCCTTATTTCTTTCGCCCAGTATACCTACTATGCGGCGGCAAAAGCCGGACTGAGTTTAAGAGAACAGTCTTCCACCAGCGCTAAAGTGCTTGATAAAATTCCATATGGAGAAAAGGTTATTACGGTGGCTGGTGATGCAAACCAGCCAGCCATCAGCACGGAGGGATTCAATGGGTTCTGGTGGAAAGTCAACTACAATGGCAAAACGGGCTACATTGTAAGCAGCTATGTGCTTCCGCTTCCGGTACCAAAAGCCGGTACAAAAACCCTGAAAGAATATTTTGCCCAGGTGTCGGCAGCAGTTGGCAACCCCCTGGTGATAAAAAATTCCGATGCGGCCCTGAATGAAACGGGCGAATCAACATTGACCAAGCAGCTTTATAAAAACGGCCTGGAGTGGCAGCGCTGGGAGGGATATGAATCGGCTTCCGAACTTCACCTGCTCCCCGATTTTACCATTGAACAATGTTATTTACTGGTGAGGCTGATCGGCCAGTACCCCGAAGTAATAACCGAAAAAGATGCTTTTCCGTCGAAGAATACAACCATTAAAAATCCAGCCGGCAATAAAACCATTGAAGTGCAGCGGGAGGTATATGAGGGCAAGAGCGGCCCCATCAATAAAATAAAGATCATTTCCGAACAGGGTGCCATCACCGAGTTTGAAATTTATATGCTGCAAACGCAGGCGGTTATTTTCTGGAGTTCGGGAGTTTAATAAATTCAAAAGTTAAAATTGATAGCCAAAAAGTGAACGGGCGGGGCGGGTTTGTTGTTTTGCCTTTTTATTTTTGTGTTTATGAAGAAGATCGCAATGATACCGGCACGCTATGCGGCCACCCGTTTTCCCGCCAAGCTGATGCAGGTGCTGGGCGACAAAACCGTTATCCGGCATACATACGACAATACGGTTGCCACCAAGCTTTTTGATGAAGTGATGGTGGTAACCGACAGCAAGATCATTTTCGACGAAGTAACGGCACACGGTGGAAAGGCAAAGATGAGCATCAAAGAACACGAAAGCGGCAGCGACCGTATTGCAGAAGCCATTGCTGACATGGACGTAGATATTGTGGTGAATGTGCAGGGTGATGAACCCTTTGTACAGAAAGAGCCGCTGGAAAAACTACTGAAGGTTTTTGATGACCCAACGGTTCAGGTGGCTTCGCTGATGCAGGTACTGAAGGAAGAACAGCTGATTGCCGATCCGAATTATGTAAAGGTGGCGGTTGACAAGAACATGAATTCGCTGATGTTCAGCCGCAGCCCGATCCCTTACCACCGCGATAAAAATATTTCTCCCGTTTACTACGAACACGTGGGGGTGTATGCATTCCGCAAACAGGCCCTGCTCAGTTTCACCGGCTGGCCGATGACGCCGCTCGAATCGGCAGAAAAGATCGAATGCCTGCGCTACCTCGAAAACGGCATTGCGTTGAAAATGGTGGTTACCGAATATATGGGCGTGGAGATTGATACGCCGGAAGACCTGGAGAAAGCGGCTTTATTATTGAAGGAGTTTTACCACTAAGAGAATAACGGTAATCTATTTGTACGTGTTAATTTTATTCCAGCCCTGTTGAATTCGTATTATACCTTTGTGTATCCTGCACAGACACTTGGTGTTTATTGCGGTTAAAATAATAATTATGTCTTTCAGAAATTTCAAAATGGTCGGCTACGTAATCTATGGCCGCGGTTCTTTCAATCAACTGGATGAGATCATCGCCCCTCATCGCAAAAACGGTTCCCCTATGGTATTCCTGGTGGATCATTTTTTCGACGGGAAACCACTGGCCAGCCGGGTGCCCGTTCGTGACAATGACAAAGTGATTTTTGTTGACGTTACCTACGAACCCAAGACCACCTATGTTGACCAGCTTGCCAACCAGCTCAAACAAGAGTTCGGAACCGTAAGCGGCGTAATCGGTATCGGCGGCGGCAGTGCGATGGACCTGGCCAAAGCTGTTTCGCTGATGATGAACAATCCTGGCAGCAGCGCCGACTACCAGGGATGGGACCTGGTGAAAAATCCCGGCGTATACAAAGTGGGTATTCCAACATTGAGCGGAACGGGTGCCGAAGTAAGCCGCACCACCGTACTCACCGGCCCCACAAAAAAACTGGGAATGAACTCTGACTTCACACCCTTCGACCAGATCGTTCTTGATCCTGAATTGTGTGCCAACGCCCCTGCCAACCAGCGCTTTTATACGGGAATGGACTGTTATATTCATTGCATCGAAAGTCTGAACGGAACTTATTTAAATGAGTTCAGCAAGAGCTATGGCGAAAAGGCTTTGCAGCTTTGCCGTGAAGTATATGTGAATAAAGATGGCTGGGATGCCGACAGTGATGACAAGCTGATGATGGCCTCCTATGCCGGGGGCATGAGCATTGCCTACAGCCAGGTGGGTGTAGCACATGCGGTAAGTTACGGATTGAGTTATTTACTTGGCACCAAGCACGGCGTGGGCAACTGCATTGTGTTCGATCACCTGGAAGAATATTATCCCGAAGGCGTAAAAGAATTCAAATACATGGTGGAGAAGAACCGGATCGACATCCCTAAAAATATCTGCAAAGGCCTTAGCGATGATGATTTTGATAAAATGATTAATGTGTCGCTGGGCATGAAACCTCTCTGGGAAAATGCACTCGGTAAGGATTGGGAAAAGGTCATGACAAGGGAAAAGCTGAGAAAGCTTTATGAATTGTTATAACGCGGCTTCTTGTCACGTAAGTGTTTCTTGTTCTCGCCGTGATAATTATTGTTCTTTCATGTGGCAATTCATTCAGCACCAAGTACGACGATCATGAACAGCTCTGCCTCTTTGCTTTCGCAGCTTTATGCCATCCGCAACCGGTTTGGTAAAAACCTGGCTGCGAAAAAAATCAGGCTGTTGCAGGCGCTGGCAAAAGAATCTTCCGGAAATAAAACAGCATTGCATCTTTATTATGATTGCCTGCTTTTCCTCCTGGCTTACCCGGATAATAAAACCGTTTATGATGCGGCATCCCGTTGTTTATTACAACAGGAAAGCCGGTTACGGAACAAACCGGCAGTAAAGGACCGTTTGTTTAATTCAGGCATCAGTCAAACAGAACTATGCAGTTCATTCAGTTTCGAGTTGGTAAAATGGTTCCGCACCCATCACCGGGAGCAGATCCGTTTTGATTCTTTTGACGCAGATGAAGGGCGCATTGGTTCTGTGTTAACGGTTGTACTGCCCCGGGCCGAATCAGAGATCTTCCAGGACGGTAATGAAAACTGGCGTTCATGGCTGGCACAAACCAGCAAGCCGGGCGAAGAGCTGCTTGACCGGTTACTGGCAATTTTTAGCGATGCAGATATCAGTCCTTTTGTACGTGATGAGCTTTGGGCTTCACTGGGTTTAAATACCGTGATTTGTTTTGCATCCTGTTCCAGGCTGCCTGGTACATTGACAAGGATTTTCTATCATCGTTCGCTGTTTAAAAAAAATTCAATCCGGGTAAGGCAGGATATAAAACCCATACAGGTTAATCTTACCAAAGAACAGGCAGAACAGATCATCGGCTGCGCCCGTACCATACTGGCGCAGCACCTGCGGGAGATAGATCCTATAACTTTTACGGACTGGCCCAATGTTTCTTATTATCACTTATCCCGTGGCATTTCTATTGCACTGATGGGCATGACACCTGAGCGTAGAAGTCCCATTGATTGCTATATGGGATACATGGTTTTTAAAAACGGGCTGCCGGTGGCCTATGCCGGTTCCTGGATATTGTTCAACAGTAGCCGCATCGGTCTCAATATTTTTCCCTCTTACCGCGGTGGTGAATCAAAATATATTTTTGAACAGGTGCTGAACCTGCACCGGCACGTGTATAGGTTACACCGATTCACGGTTGACCCCTACCAAATCGGGAAAGACAACAGCGACGGTGTTCACTCGGGCGCTTTCTGGATTTATTACCAGGCCGGTTTCCGCCCGCTTAAAAAAGAACAGCATGAGCTGGCAACATTGGAAGCCAGAAAAATAAGAACACAACCTGGCTACCGGAGCCCGGCCTCTGTTTTAAAAAAACTGGCTGATTCAAGAATGGAGCTTTTGCTGGGCGAAAAACCGGTTGGCTTTGATGCAACAGACATCAGCCGGCTGTTTAATGAGATACTGAAAGTCCATTACAATAGCGGCCGCAAAACGGCCAGGGAACATTCATTTATGCGGCTGGCCCGGCTGCTGCAGGTAAAGGATTGGCAGCAAGATACAATCCGCCGCCTGTTGAATAGCTGGTCTGTTCTTCTGCTTAGCGAACGTAAACAGGTTCCGCTCAACAATGAGTTGAAAAGTGTTCTGAAAAAAATGTTTGCATTAAAATGCTCCGGAAGCGAAGAAGAATATATCCACCTGCTTCAGCAATCAAACGAAGTAAGAATATGGATGGAAGGGCTTATTGGCAAGTATCTTCCACCTGTTGAACCAATGTCTCCGCTTCGGTCCCGGTCATAAGCTAATTCCTTTTTTCCGGTTTGTGTGTATTTTTTCCCGCTTTCGTCATCCGGGGATTTCTTCTTCCCTTTTCTTTGCCTATCAAAAAAATAAGCATGGCAAGTAAAACAACAATGAATAACCGCATGAGGATCTGGCACCGTTACCTGGGATTTTTCCTGGCAGGCATTATGTTCATATACGCCCTTAGCGGAATCGTTCTCATCTTTCGTGATACCAATTTTCTGAAACAGGAAAAAACAATAGAGAAAAAACTAGGTGCCGGCCTGCCCATTGAAGAAGTGGGAAAGGCCATCCGCCAGCGGGACCTGAAAGTAAAATTGCAAAACGGCGATACCCTGTTCTTTGCACAGGGATTTTATAATACAGCAACAGGAGAAGTTAAGTATACCGTTAAATCATTGGTGCCTGCCATGGAGCGGTTAACCAAATTACATAAGGCCAACACCAAAAGCCCTTTATTTTACCTCAATGTATTTTTTGGCACTTCTTTGCTGTTCTTTGTTATTTCTTCCTTCTGGATGTTTATGCCGGGAACGGCCATTTTCAAAAAGGGATTGTTGTTTGTACTGGCGGGAATTGTGCTTACGCTGGTAATGCTTTGGGTCTGAGAATTGTTTTTCGACAGCGTTTTTTAAAGTTTGTATCTTTAAGCAATCCTCCCAAAAAATTGCACGCTATGTCTAAACCAGTCTCCCGCCGCAGAATGCTACAGATGCTCGGTATCACTGCCGGCGCTGCTGTTATGCCTGTATCTTCTTTTGCCAGGGACGAAGAGGGCAACCCCATCCTGCTTCCTGAAAATAATTTCCCGGTACCGGACAAGCCTGTCACTGCCATTGTATGCGGTGCCGGCAACCGGGGAAATGTATATGGTGATTATGCCCTTGCATATCCTGCAAAACTCGACATTGTTGGAGTGGCCGAACCAATTTCCATCCGGAACGAACGCTATGCAGCCAAACACGCAATCAAAGAAGAAAACCGATTCGTGACATGGGAAGATGTATTCAAAAAGCCGAAGTTTGCCGATGCGGTAATCATTACCACCCCCGACAACCTTCATTATGGCCCCTGCATGGAGGCCCTGAAGATGGGATACGATGTGTTGCTTGAAAAACCTATTTCACCCAGTGAAAAGGAATGCCGGGACATATTGGCGCTTGCCAAAAAATCCGGACGGATCGTTGCGGTATGTCATGTCCTCCGATATGCTCCTTATTTTGTAAAGCTGCGTGAACTGATACAAGGCGGCGCCATCGGTGAAGTAATCAGTGTACAGCATTTGGAGCCCATCGAACATGTACACATGAGTCATTCATATGTTAGAGGCAACTGGCACAATGACAAACAAACCACGCCCATCATCCTGGTAAAGTCGTGCCACGACCTCGACATCCTGCGCTGGATGATCGGAAAGCCCTGTAAAAGCATTGCTGCTTTTGGCGACCTGAAATGGTTTACCAAAAAGAATGCGCCGGCCGGAAGCACCGAACGGTGCACCGACGGCTGCAGCGTGGAAGGAGCTTGTCCCTATTCGGCACTTGATATTTATTACCGCAAACGGCAACGCAATTATGTTTTCGATCTTCCGGAAGAAAAAGATAAGCAGGCAGAATATGTGTTGCAACAACTGAAGACAACCAATTACGGGCGATGCGTATACCGCATGGACAATGACCAGCCCGATCACTATATTACAAGCATTCTCTTTGATGACAACGTAACCGCCAGCTTCAGTATGGAGGCTTTTACTTCTTATGAGGGAAGACGTACCCGCGTAATGGGCAGTCATGGTGATATTACGGGCGACATGACCTCTTTCACCATCACCAATTTTAAAAGCGGTAAGAAAGAAGAGTGGAAAGAGACCACCGACGGGCATGGCGGCGGCGACTGGCGGCTGGCAGAAAACTGGGTGCAGGCGGTAAGCAGTCGTGACCCTTCTTTACTTACTTCCACCATTGATCAGTCTATCGAAAGCCACGTGATGGGCTTTATGGCAGAAGAAAGCCGCAAGCAGAAGAAGATTATGGATGTGAAATTATAAAAACGCTCCTTTACTCCCATTACTTTAATTTAAACTCATCTGCCGGAGGTTTGACCGCATCTGGTATTTTCGGAGCTTCCAGTCCGCTTCTACTTAAATTATTGATACCCAGCAATGGTCCGGCATAACCTGTTACCTTGATGCCGGATAATTTTGCCTTCTTAATATTGGCCAGTGTAATTCTTTTTGCACTGGTCCTGTAATCCGCTGCCGAGGATGTTGATGAACAAAGCCAACCTGGTAAAGTTGAATGATGAAGAGCTGGATGAAATTGCCAGGGCCATGGGGGCTGCAGTAGCTTCACATAAAGGAGCCATGCCGGATATTCCGAAAGAAGAAATTGAACGTATCTTGGCGGGCAAATGAAACGGTATGAAAAATTTGTTTAACAAAGAAGTTTACGAAGAGATCATTCAGCGCCTCAATGCTTTTACTGCTTCGGCAGATCGCCAATGGGGCAAAATGGAAGCAGCACAGATGCTGGCCCATTGCAAGGCTGCATTTTCCGTTCCGCTCAGCGAGAAGAAGCTGCCACGAAGCTTTATTGGTTTAACCGTGGGGTGGCTGTTTAAACATTCGCTTTATAATGACAAGCCCTGGAGGAAAAACCTGCCTACCGCTCCTGCATTCAGAATAACAGACCATCGTAATTTTGAAAAAGAAAAAAAAGAGTTAACCATGCTGGTTGACCGGTTCTATACCCTCGGGCCCGGCAAGGTTGGTTTATTTCCCCACCCCCTGTTTGGCTCGTATACCTCTGATCAGTGGGGGCAGGCAATGTATAAACACCTGGATCATCATTTGAGGCAGTTTGGAGTTTAGAAAACGGGTGAACCGTTAGAGTTTCCTTAACCTGTTTGCTGCTTCTTCCAGCGTGGATTCTTTTTTAGAAAAACAAAAACGCAGCACTTTGTTGTCTTGCCCGTCTTTATAAAACACCGAAACGGGTATGCTGGCCACGCCGCATTCTTTGGTTACCCGTATGGCAAAGTCTTTTTCGTTTTCATCGCTGATATCCGCGTAGCTGTACAGTTGAAAATAACTTCCGTGCGACGGCAGCGGCTTAAAACGGGTTTGCTGCATAAGCTCCAGGAAATGGTCCCGTTTTTTTTGAAGATGGGGTCCTAGTTGTAAGTAGTTTTCTTTCTTCGGCAGAAACTCCGTGAGGGCATACTGCACCGGTGTGCTGCAGCTGAATGCATTAAACTGGTGCACTTTCCTGAATTCTTTCATCAGGCCGGCCGGCGCCACACAATAACCCATTTTCCAGCCGGTGCAATCATATACTTTACCGAAGGAGAAACACACAAAACTCCGTTCCAGCAGATCGGGGTAGCGCAGCATGCTCTCGTGTATCTTCCCGTCGAAGATCAGGTGCTCATATACTTCATCGCTTAAGATGAAGATGCCGGTGCCGGCAACAATGCTTTGCAGTTCTTTGATGTCGTTGCTGCCCAGCACAGCCCCGGTCGGGTTGTGCGGCGTGTTGAGCATGATGGCTTTTGTTTTTCCTGAAATTTTTTTCTTCACCAGCTCCCAGTCGATCTTATAATCCGGATAAACCAGCGGGACCAGAACCGGAACAGCGCCGTTTATTTCAATGGTGGGTATATAACTGTCGTATGCCGGTTCAAACACAATCACTTCATCACCGGGTTGAAGAATGGTGGTGAGTGCTGTATAGATGGCGTAGGTACCACCGGGTGTGATGGTGATTTCGGTATCGGGGTTGACGTTGGTTGTATACAGCCCTTCAATCTTTTCGGCAATGCGTTCACGGAGGGCGGGCAGTCCGCACATGTGTGTATACTGGTTGTATCCGTCTTTCATGGCTTTGTTCACCAGTTCCGCCAGCTCCGCATTCATGGGGTAGTCAGGAAATCCCTGTCCCAGGTTAATGGCCTTGTATTCATTGGCCAGCGAACTCATTACAGTAAAGATGGTGGTGCCCACGCTGGGCAGTTTGCTTCGGATCTCCGGCATGGGAATTTGTTTGGATGCTTACAGGTATTTATCGCCTTTATTGCGTTTGATCTCGGCCACGTATTCTTTGATCTCCTGTTCTTTGTTCTTTTTGCAGATGAGAAGTACGTCTTCGGTATCTACAATTACAAACTCGTCGAGACCCTGCAGCACCAGCAGCTTGTTGTTATTGGCATGCACCATGTTGTTGGTGGCGTCAATCACCATTACATTGTCGCCGGCAACGGCATTGCCGAGGTAATCCTTCTCCAGGTTATCATAGGTGCTGGCCCAGGTTCCGAGGTCGCTCCAGCCGAAGGAAGAAGGAATGATGTATACGTTATCCGCTTTTTCCATTACGCCGTAGTCGATGGAAATGTTTACGCATTGCGGGTAAATTCGTTCAATAGCCTCCGTTTCGTGTTTTGTGTTAAAGTGGCTTTTTTCTGCTTCAAATACCTCCGCCATTTCGGGCAGGTATTTTTCAAATGCCCGGATGATGTTTTTCACCTGCCACACAAAAATGCCGGCATTCCATAAAAAGTCGCCGCTGGCAATAAATGTTTTAGCCAGTTCAATGTCGGGTTTTTCGGTAAAGGTCTTCACCTTGTATACATTATCATCCACTTTGTGCGGCTCATATTGTATGTAGCCATAGCCTGTGTTGGGGTAGGTTGGCTTGATGCCCAGTGTAACCAGGGCTTTTATGTGTGACGTGAATTTCAATGCCCCGGCGCAAACGTCTTTAAATCCTTCTTCATCTGTGATCAGGTGATCAGAAGGGGCGCAGATGAGGTTGGCGTCCGGGTTTAACAGGAAAAGTTTATAGGAAATATAGGCCACGCAGGGGGCTGTGTTTTTTCGGGATGGTTCACACAAAACATTTCCGGGCGGAAGCTCGGGAAGCTGTTGAGCCACGATATTCTTATACTGTTCCGAGGTTACTACATAAATATTTTCCGCCGGGATAAATTTTGCAAACCGGTCATAGGTTGATTGAATGAGTGTGCGCCCGGTGTTGAGTATGTCGATGAATTGTTTGGGAAAATCGGTGCGGCTCATGGGCCAGAACCGGCTTCCGATGCCACCTGCCATGATGGCTACGTAATTATTTTTGTTCATAAATCAGTTTATATAATTCCTTCCTTTACGAGGTCGTGTAAATGTATGATCCCTGCGTATTTTCCATCTTGTTCCACCAGCAACTGGCTGATGTCGTTTGTCCGCATCTCTTCCAAAGCCAGCACGGCGAGCACATCGGCGCCAATGGTTTTTGGCCGGAGGCTCATGATGTCTTTTGCCAGCAGGTTTTCAAAGCTGTTCGCTTTTTCCAGCATACGGCGCAGGTCGCCATCGGTAATGATGCCTTCAATCTTTTCTTCTTCATTTACCACGGCTGTGGCGCCCAGTCTTTTTTCTGTCATTTCCACAATTACTTCTTTTAGGGTGGCCGAAGGCAATACTCTTGGTTTTGCATTTTGAGACGCCAGTTCTTCCACCCGCAGGTACAATCTTTTTCCAAGTGTACCCCCGGGGTGGTACTTTGCAAAATCGGCACTTTTGAATTCTTTCAGCTCCATCAGGCAAACAGCCAGTGCATCTCCCATCACCATTTGAGCGGTAGTGCTGCTGGTGGGAGCCAGGTTATTGGGACAGGCCTCCTGTTCAACGGTTGTATTTAAAACAATATCGCTGTTCAGGGCCAGGAACGATTGGGTATTACCCACCATGCCGATGAGTGTATTGCCGAAATTCCGGATCAGCGGGGTGAGTACTTTTATCTCGGGACTGTCGCCGCTTTTGCTGATGAGCATCACCACGTCATCGGCCTGGATCATGCCCAGGTCGCCATGAATGGCATCGGCGGCATGCATAAAAAGCGATGGGGTTCCGGTGCTGTTGAGAGTGGCTACAATCTTTTGTGCCACGATGGCGCTTTTGCCGATGCCGCTTACCACCAGGCGGCCTTTGGAGCCGGCTACTTTTTCAGTTGCCTTTACAAAATCGTCGTTGATGAAATGTTTCAGCCCGTTTACGGCGTTGGTTTCTGCTTCAATTGTGCGGAGTGCTACCGGTATGATCTTCTCTTTGTTCATCAGCAATGGCGCAAACCTACTTTAATTCAGGCATAATGCAAAGAAGGAAATTGCCGCAGGATGCTTCGTTTTTTTACGCATTGTTTTTTGCGGGTTAATTTATTTTGGTTAACTTAAGTGATTGAAACAATTCGTTAAAATAACCCTGTTTTCCCTTACGGGGTTTGATCCGGCTGCTGTTTTGGATTAACTTCGCAGCCCTTAAAAAAACAGGAAACACTGGGTGTTCAGGAAAAGATATGGCTAAAAGCAAATCCAATACAAAAGAACCGGCTGCCAAGACTGCGAAAAAAGCTGCCCCGAAAAAACCGAACGGGGAACTGGCTTCCCAGCTTCAACATCATTTTGGCTTCGACGGTTTTAAAGGTCCGCAGGAAGCAATCATTAAATGCCTCCTAGATGGGAATGATACGTTCGTGATTATGCCTACCGGTGGTGGTAAAAGCTTATGTTACCAGCTGCCGGCCATGATCAGCGAAGGGGTGGCCATTATTGTTTCTCCCCTGATTGCCCTGATGAAAAACCAGGTTGACCTGGTACGCAGCTACAGCAGTAAAGATGATGTGGCGCATTTCCTGAACAGCACCCTCAACAAAGGACAGCAGAAAATGGTGAAAGACGACCTGGTGTCGGGCAAAACCAAAATGCTGTATGTGGCGCCCGAAACAATGACCAAGGAGGAAAACATCGCTTTCTTCAAAGAGTTGAAAATATCTTTTTTTGCGGTGGACGAAGCCCACTGTATTTCGGAATGGGGTCACGATTTCCGGCCCGAGTACCGCAGGTTAAGGGAGATGATGGATCTCATTGATGATAAAATACCGGTAATCGCTTTAACAGCCACAGCTACCCCCAAGGTACAGAGCGACATCGTTAAGAACCTGGGATTGCGCAAACCAAAAATTTTCATTTCTTCTTTCAACAGGCCCAATCTTTATTACGAGATCCAGCCGAAGATCAACCTGGAGCAAACCAATAAAAGCATCGTCCGCTTCATCCAGCAGCATAAAGGAAAGAGCGGTATCATTTACACACTCAACCGTAAAACAACCGAAGAGCTGGCGAAGATGCTGGAGGCAAACGGCATCCGGGCTGTTTCTTACCACGCCGGGCTCGACAGCAAGCTGCGGGCCGACAGGCAGGATCAGTTCCTGAACGAAGACGTGGAAGTGATTGTTGCCACGATTGCATTCGGGATGGGTATCGACAAGCCGGACATCCGTTTTGTTATTCATTATAACATTCCCAAGTCGATTGAAAATTATTACCAGGAAACCGGTCGCGGCGGACGGGATGGGCTGGAAGGAAAATGCATTCTGTACTATTCGCACAAAGACGTGGCCAAACTGGAGCACCTGATGAGGGACAAGCCGCTCAGCGAGCGGGAAGTAGGCGCCCAGCTGATCAATGAAACCGTTGCCTACGCAGAAAGCAGCGTGTGCCGCAGGAAAGTACTGTTGCATTATTTTGGAGAAGAGTATGACGATAAAAAAAGTTGCGGCCATTGCGACAACTGCCTTAACCCGAAAGAAAAAGAAGAAGCAAAAGACGGTGCGGTTACTGTGTTAAAGGTCATCAAAGCGTTGGGAGAACAATTCCCGGTTGAGTATGTATTGCTCATTCTTGCCGGAAAGGCAACGCCGCAGGTAAAGATGTACCGGCATGAAGAATTACCGGTATTCGCCAGCGGTAATGATAAGGAACCCCATTACTGGAACAGCCTGATACGCCAGATGCTGCTGGCCGGACTGATTGAAAAAGACATTGTGGAATATGGCCTGCTCAAGTTCACCAAAAAGGGTGAAGCCTTTTTGAAGAAACCGGTTTCTTTTAAAATTGTAATGAATAACTTGTTTGAAGAAGCCAATGCGGATGACGAGGAAGCAGAGGTTTCCGGTTCGGATGGAGGCGCTGCCGATGAGCGGCTGGTGGAATTATTAAAAGACCTCCGTAAAAAAGTGGCCAAAGAAAAAAAACTGCCGCCCTTTGTTATTTTCCTGGAAAACAGTTTGATTGATATGGCCACCATGTACCCCACCACCATGGCCGAGCTGGAAAAGATCAGCGGGGTAAGCAAGGGTAAAGCCATGAAATACGGAAAGCCGTTTATTGACCTGGTGTCAAAATATGTGGCAGAGAACGACATCGTCCGGCCCGATGATTTTGTGATGAAGAGCGTGGTGAACAGGAACAACAACAAGATTTTCATCATTCAGAATGTAGATAAAAAAATTCCGCTGGAGACCGTGGCTAAAACCCGTGACCTGCGCATAGATGAGCTGCTGGAAGAAATGGAAACCATTGTGGCCAGCGGCACCAAGCTCAACCTGGATTATGCCATTGACGAGATGGTGGATGAGTATGAACAGGATGAAATCATGGATTATTTCAAGAATTGCGAAACCTCTTCTTTGCAGGTGGCCCTGGAAGAGCTGGCCGACAGCAATTTTAACTGGGAGCAGCTAAAGCTGATGCGGATCAAATTTCTTTGTGAGTACGGCAATTAATTAAGTGATTCCGGCCGATTTTTTCCTTCATTTCTTTTCCGGAAGCCCATTTTCCCTTATTTTTGCTGCCCGAATTCGATAATTGATATTCTGATGGTGCGGTAGCTCAGTCGGTAGAGCAAAGGACTGAAAATCCTTGTGTCGGCGGTTCGATCCCGCCCCACACCACGAAGCCCCGGTAGAAATGCCGGGGTTATTTTTTGTCATATGACATAGCTCAGGCCTCTTTGGACGAATTGCGCAGGAAATGATCCAGCGACAACGGCCCGCCGCCTTCAATAAAAAAGAAGATGAGCAGCACAAAAACCATCACCGTAAATAACAGGTCGGAGCCTCCCGAAAAAACACCTTGTCCTGCATGAACAAAAAGGATTGCTCCCAGCAGGATTGGTATCTGAAGCAGGCACGATAGTCGGGTGAACAGTCCGGCCAGTATCATACTTCCGCCAAACAGGTGAAGCCAGGGTATTACCGTGGCAAGCCAGGGGGCGCTATTAATAGCGGTTGCCTGGGAAATAACACCGGAAAGAAGTACGCTGTTCTGGATAAACCCCACCCCTTTAAGGAAAAGGCTGAAACCAAGGATCACCCGTAAAACCACGAGCCATTTCGGGTGATGTTTTTTGCTCCATTCATTCATCTGATGCAGCAAACTCATAAAACATGCTTTTATGATTAAAGAACATCTTCTTAAAGTTACAATCAATAAAAGGCGATGTCAAGCTTTTGGTATTAAATTCCGGAATGGCTGGCAGCCGGGGTTTCGGGCATGGCTTTATTCCTTTTTATGGTTATTCACATTATTCAGCGATTAATCCACCAATTGTTAATTATGGGCAATAAACTTTTTAATTAAACAATGCTTTTATACATTTACTATTATATAAGCAACCATCCAAAAATTCATTTATAACATTAAACCTATCCGGGTCATTCCCTTCTAAAGCCACATGATAACAACGACCATTACTAACCCAGCCGTGAACGTTATCAGTAACCATGCTTTTGCAGAAGTGGTGCTGAACAACGACTCCAACCAGAAATCTTTACACGCCACTACCCATTTCTCCCCCGGCGATGTAATCTGTCCATTCAATGCCGGCATTACCCAGGACTATCCAACGTACTTAACCGTGCAAACCGGGGCCCGTACGCACATTACGCTGATGCCGGAATTCCTGCAGTATATTAATCACAGTTGCAGCCCGAATGTTTTTTTTGATACAACATCCATGCAGCTGATCTGCCTGCAGCCCCTGCAACCCGGCGATGAGTTTACTTTTTTCTATCCTTCCACCGAATGGGACATGGCCCAGCCATTTGTGTGCAACTGCGGAAGCAAAGACTGTTTACAACTGATCAATGGCGCTTCACACCTTTCTGTGGAGACCTTGTCTAAATACCGTTTAACCGATTTTATTAAATCACAGGTAAAACAAAAACTGTCGTTGTAACCCATTTGTTCAGGCATGGCCCCGTCTAACTCATTTTTATCTGCTGTTCCGCTCAACCAGCTTTACGTATGGGTGCTGGCACCGCACCTGGAAACGAATGACCCCAATATTGACTACTACTACGACTTTTCACAAAGCATCGCCGAATACACCAAAACATTCAATGAACTGGATGTAGAATGGAAATGGCAGCCCGTTACCATCAGCAACTACGCTTCCGTTATAGAAAACATTGCCAAAAAGAACGAAAAGGATAATAAACTTCACCTGGTGTTCAACCTCTGCGATGGCGATGAGGTAAATGGCACCCCGGGCATTTCGGTAGTGAAGCTGCTTGAAGAGAAAGGATTGTTCTATACCGGCTCCGATGAATATTTTTACCATATCACCACTTCAAAAATCCCCATGAAGCAGGCTTTTGATAAAGCCGGCGTTCCAACGGCGCCCTGGGAAGCCATTACTTCCAGGGAACAGAGTACCGGCGATATCATAAAAAAACTTGGCTTCCCGGTGATTGTAAAGCCTTCCGTTTCCGGAGGCAGCATGGGCGTTGGTGTAAGAAATGTGGTTAACAATACCAAAGAACTGAATGAACAGGTTCAGCAGATGTTCGAGGGATACCGTGGCTGGCAGCTGACCAGCGATGGCATCGTAGCCGAATCGTTCATCAACGGACCCGAGTATACTGTTCTGATCGTTGGTTCGCATGATAAACCCGGCAAAGCAAAAATATATGAGCCGGTTGAGCGGATCTTCCATCCTTCCCTCCCGGATCACGAAAAATTCCTCAGCTTCGACCGGTTGTGGGAAATCTATGAAGAAGAAAAACCCATGCCCGACCAGGGAAATTTTTACGAATACGAATTACCCGACAAATCACTGATCGAAGAAATAAAACGGATAAGCTGGGATGCTTTTGTGGCCACCCGCGGAAAAGGCTATACCAGGGTTGACCTGCGAATGGATAAAGATACCCGTAAGATATATGTGCTGGAAGTGAATGCACAGTGCGGACTAAGCGAAGACGAAGACTACACTTCCATCGGGGCCATCCTGCGTATCAGCGGCAAAACATTCACCCAGTTAGTAGTTGCCATCATAAACGATGCCTATCAACGAAAGAAGGCTTCCGCAAAAGCGCTCAAACGCAAAGGGTCAATAGGGATTTCCTGATGACGGCGGAAAAACAATGAATATGAAAGTTTGTGTTCTTCAACCCGATTACTCCACCACCGATGTAGATTATAAAAATTACGATCCCCCCCGGGATCTCAGTCATTTGATGCCCGGCACCGTATTTGAACACGTACAGCTGAATAAGCTTACGATTTACCGGCAGCTGAAAGAGCTTAAGAAAAAGAATTTTGATGTTTTTGTAAACCTGTGTGAGGGTTACCTGGAATGGAGTGTTCCTTCTGTAGATGTAATCTATTTCATGGAATTACTGGACCTTCCTTTTACCGGTCCCACCTCCCTGCTTTATGACCCGCCGAAGGACCTGATGAAATACGTGGCTTATACAGCCGGCGTTAAGACGCCAGCCTTTGCACTGATCAGCTCAGTCGATGATGTTGAAACCGAATGCAGCCACCTGCAATATCCCCTGTTTGTGAAGCCGGATAAGGCCGGAGACAGCCTGGGGGTGGATGATCATTCCCTCGTATATAATAAAGAAGACCTGATCCGGAAATGCGCATCAATCATAGAAGAGTACGGCCCGCTGCTGGTGGAAGAATATATCAGCGGGAGAGAGTTTACCGTGATGCTGGTGGCCGATGCTTTGGAAGGAAAGAGCTGCTCTGTTTTTAAGCCGATCGAATATATTTTTCCCGGGGGCTTCCAGTTTAAAACCTATTCACTGAAAACCTCTGAGCTTCATCCGGAGGCCAATATTCCCTGCAACGACCCGGTGCTGGAAAAGCAATTAAAAGAAGCGGCACTGCAAATCTTCCAGGGCTTTGGCGGTGTGGGCTATGCCCGGCTCGATTTCAGGGTAAATGAAAAGAATGAAATCTTCTTCCTGGAAATAAATTTCACCTGCTCTGTATTTTATAAAGACGGTTACGAAGGTTCGGCCGATTATATTTTAAAATGTGACGGGATCGGCCAGGCTGGTTTTCTTAAAAAAATAATTGATGAAGGCGTTGCCCGCCATCGTCGCAGGCAAAAAAAATATACTATGAAAGGCAATGCCATAGCCGGCTATGGTATATATGCAAATCAGAATATAAACGAGAACGAGGTGATTTTCAGGGGAGAAGAACTAAGCCAACGCATCGTAACCCGCAGATATGTTGAATCTTCGTGGAGTGTTAAGGAAAAAGAAACCTTTGGAAAGTACGCTTATCCTCTCAGCAATGAAGTATTTTTGCTGTGGGATGATAATCCGGCAAACTGGGCCCCTCAAAATCATAGTTGTGATCCCAACACCCGATATGAAGGCTTAAATGTAGTGGCTTCGCGGAATATTAAAAAAGGCGAAGAACTAACTCTTAACTACGCAGACTTCCTGGATGAACATATGGAGCCCTTTGAGTGCCGGTGCGGTGCGGCTAATTGTCGTGGATTTGTTTCCGGTACCCCGAACAATTCGGTGACCGAGCGTGAACGCCTCCGGCACAATTAAACCCGCCTGTTTTCCTCCCGTCTTACTAACCACCGCTACTTTGCTGAAGCTGCGTAGCACAAACATTACAATTCATCGTCCTTTTGGGGCTTTTTAAACAGATGATTCAGGAATCAAACGGAATGAACTATGTCCAAATTTCAGATTTTACGCATGCTGATGATGAAACACAGGTACCAGCTTGTGATCACTTATATATTATTCTCCCTGGAAATGCTCGGCAACCTGCTGCGCTTTTATTTTTTTGGTGAAGCCATTAACGGGCTGATTAAGGGAAGTTACCAGGGACTTGTTGTTCTTACGGTTGTTCATCTTTCTTATTTACTCATAGGCACCATCCGGCATATGTATGATACCCGTACCTATACCGCCATCTATACCTCACTGGTCACAAAGTTCCTGAGCCGCCGGTATAACAAGATCGAAGTTTCAAAGTTAAGCGCACATTCAACATTGGCCAGGGAGTTCGTTGATTTTTTAGAACATGATCTTGTGTATGTGATCGAAGCGGTCTACAATATTTTCGGTTCGTTGATTATTTTATTCTTCTACGATAAGGTGGTGGTAGGTATTTGCCTGGCCATTATGGTCCCGGTTACCATCATCGGCATGCTGTATGGAAAGCGGATGAGAAAGCTCAACAAGAATAAAAATGATGAGCTGGAAAAACAGGTGGACATCATTGCTGAAGGCAATCACTCTGCAATCAAACATCATTACAACAACCTCCGGAAATGGCAGGTCCGCATCTCCGACAAAGAAGCGTGGAATTTCGGGTTTATGGAGATTATGGTGCTGATTGTGGTTGCGGTTTCGCTGATCGTGTCAAAAAACCTGCACAGCTCCACCGTAATGGCGGGTAGCTTGTTTGCTATTTACAGCTATATCCTGAAGTTCGCTTCGGGCCTGGATACCATCCCTTATACGCTTGAACGTCTTTCATCATTGGGAGATATTACAAGAAGGATTGAATTACAGTCCGACGATTTTCCCCCGGAAAGAATTCCGGTGGAGCGGAATTTCAGGATCCTGGAAAAAAATAAAAGGCAGGAGTTTTTGGTATAAACCTCACCTGATAAGTATAACCGTTCCCTTTTCAGTTCGTTGCATCCTGTTTTTGAATGTGAACTTTGCCACCCAGGTAAAGGATGAGGGACTGTTCTGCTTTGACCGGTAAAAACCATTCCACCGTTCATAAGGGTCGCTGCTTCTAAAAACAAGTTCGCCATAGCGGTTGTATACCAGCAGCCGGTAATTGCTTATAGCCGCTACGTTTCCCAGCGGGCCAAACCCATCGTTCTTTGCATCACCGTTTGGTGTAAAGGAGTTGGGAAAATATACATCGTTGCAAGCGCCGGCAACGGGCTGGGTAAGGGTTACCGAAGTTGCCACAGAACAACCGTTGTTGTCTGTAACCGTCACCGTATAATTTCCGGCCGGCACATTGTTGATGGTGGCCGTTGTTTGTGCCGGAATACTGTTCCAGCTGAATGAATAAGGAGGGTTGCCCCCGGATACCTGCACCGTGGCGGCACCATCGCTCAATCCAAAGCAAGTGACATTCCGTGTGTTGATGATGTTTAATACAGGAGCCGATGCGTTTACGATTGTTACCGGAATGTTTTCGGTGCACGAACGGCTGTCTGTAACCGTTACGGTATAGTTTCCTGCGGTCAGGCCTGTAGCCATTGGCCCGGTTCCGCCGGATGGAAGCCAGGTATAGGAATAGGGTGGCGTACCGCCGGTTTCATTTACCGTAGCGGTACCGGTGGGTGATGAACATCCCGGCTGAATAACAGTAACCGTGTGAGATAGTTTGGCTGGCTCACCAATGATGATAATGGCGTTCGACTGGCAACTATTTGCTGCGCTGACAGTAACCGTGTAAATGCTTGCGCCCAGCCCGGTGGCTGTGGCTGTGGTTTGAACGGGGTTGCTGTTCCACGAATAAATAAACGGAGATGCTGCTACGGGGATGACATTTACGGTGGCCGAAGCCGTTTTATCACCAAAGCAGTTATTAAAGCCAATCTGCGAGGTAGTGAGGCCGAGTATATAAATATCCTGTGTGGTGGTGGAAGAGCCATTGTCGGGGCCCGTTACATCCAGGCGGATGGTATACTTTCCGGGTGCAGAAAATGTGTGGGTGGGTGTTTGCTGTGTCGATGTATTGTTGGGGCCCGAAGCGATGTCTCCAAAATCCCACAGCAACGACGGGCAGTGAGCGGATGTATTGGTAAACGTAACCGAATTACTGCTGGTGCATGAGTAGGTAAAGGAAGCGTTGTTGGGTGGGGCTTCGCCGATCACGATTTCGTCAATGGCAAATCCATCATAATTATTACAGGTGGTTCCCGCTCCGAAAATAAACCGGAATATCACATTGGACACACCAGCCAGGTAGGGCATGGTATGTTGTGCATTTACCCAGCGGGTGCTTCCCCCTGTACCCTGGCAGCTTCCGGCAGTAGGAAACACGGTGCCCGACCAGCCTTCCCGTACCGTTGTAAGTGGATTAAGGCCCGAAATAGGAGAGTAATTAAACCAGTTATCATTCAAACAGTTTACCGGGTCGGCCTGGCTTCCCACATTTGTCCAGGTGGCCCCCAGGTCGGTGGAGTATTGAAACCCCGCGCCATCAAACCGTCTTTCTGTTTCCCAAAAAACAGCAAAAGAGATATACGGGTGAGCCACAGAGGTAAAATCGAAACAGGGGCTCTGCAGCCAGGAGGCCTCGCCGTTTGAATAAGGGCCTGAAGTTAATCCTCCGGTAATCCAGCATTTTGTTCCGCTTGCGGCGCTGTTAATGGTGGCTTTTACCGGTGTGCCCCAGGCCCAGTCGGAGCCGGTTCCCCCGGGAGTCCAGCCACCATTGGTTGTTTCAAACCCTTCTGTATAAGGAAACGTTGAAATGGGGGTGGCGCATTGAGCCGTTGTTCTTTTAGTGAAACAAAAAGAACAAAGCAGCAAAAAGAGCAGTCCTGCAGTTTTATGTAAAGGCAATCGAAACATCTTTAATTGGCCGGTAAAAATACTCCATTATTCCGGCATGGTAATGACGGGCAGTAGTGTAAAATTGTTGCCCGGACTGTTCTGTAATTGCTGCAAAAGAATTATTCCTCATGGATGCAGGAGAAAATCCCGCTGTTAGAATGGCCCTAACCCCTTTTTCTTCCGACCCTGTATTTGTACTGTTGTAAAACTCAATCATATCCCGGCACAACCGGTACAAAAAATGTTTATTATGCATACAATCAAAAACAAAGTCCAGCTGATCGGAAACCTTGGCAACACCCCGGAAGTTAAAAATACCCAGAGCGGCAAAAAGCTGGCACGCTTCAGTATTGCCACCAATGAAATTTACCGGAATGCCAAGGGAGAAAAGGTGAAAGAAACCACCTGGCACAACCTGGTGGCCTGGGGTAAAATTGCTGATGTTGCCGAAAAATACCTGAATAAAGGAAGTGAAGTGGCCATCGAAGGCAAGCTCATCAGCCGGAGCTATACAGACAAGGAGGGTGTTAAAAAATACATTTCCGAGGTGGAGGTAAATGAATTACTGATGCTTGGCAGCAAGGCCTCTGCCTGATCTTTTTTTCCGAAAGAACCGCTTTCCCGGAATACAGGGAAAGCCTTCTTTCTTTTTGGCTACCTGCTGCAGGTGCTTTTATTCAGATGATCTTACCTTTATAGTAATGCAGGCTGTTGAACACAATGAATTATTTGATCTTGCCTTTCGGTTTGTTACAGAAACTTCGGAAAATATCTTTCTTACCGGTAAAGCAGGCACCGGTAAAACCACTTTTTTAAAATACCTGAAGGAAAACTCCACGAGGAATATTGTTGTGGCGGCGCCAACGGGCGTGGCAGCCATCAATGCCGGCGGGGTAACCCTGCATAGCCTTTTTCAATTACCCTTCCATCCGTTTCTTCCCACAAAAAATCATAAAGATGAACTGTTGGCAAAAATCCGCTTGAATAAACAGCGCCAGCTGCTGCTTCGTAAAATGGAATTACTGGTGATTGATGAGGTGAGCATGGTCCGCAGCGATGTGATGGATGCCATAGATACGGTGTTGAGGAGTGTTCGACGCAATCACCGGCTTCCATTCGGGGGCGTACAGGTGCTCTGCATCGGCGACCTGTTCCAGCTTCCGCCGGTTGTTCAGGCGCAGGAGTGGAAAATTCTGAGCGAATATTATGCTTCGCCTTTTTTCTTTGACAGTTTTGCCATCAAAGAGCTTTCGCCATTATTAATTGAGCTCACAAAGATCTACCGGCAAAAAGAAGCGGGCTTTGTTGATCTGCTGAATAAGGTAAGAAACAACCAGCTTGATGCCGGTGATTTTGAACGGCTGCATGCCCGGTATCTTCCGGCATTTCAACCTGAATCTGCTGAAAAGTTCATTACGCTTACTTCACATAATAACCAGGCCGATCTCATCAATCAGAAACAGCTTTATCAAATCAATCATCCTGCATACACGTTTAAAGCCGTGGTGGAAGATGAGTTTCCTGAGTCGATGTATCCTGCCGATTATGAGCTGGTTTTGAAAGAAGGGGCACAGGTGATGTTTCTGAAGAATGATGTAAGCCAGAAGCGGTATTTTAATGGGAAGATCGGGATTGTTCATTCCCTGGAAAAGGATAAAATCCTGGTATCATGCGGAGAGGAGGAAATAGAAGTAAGGCCTGAAACCTGGGACAATACCCGCTATACCCTTAACCGGGCCGATGGAAAACTGGAGCAGGAAACGCTGGGCAGATTTACCCAATACCCACTGAAGCTGGCCTGGGCAATTACCATTCACAAAAGCCAGGGCCTCACTTTTGATAACGTGATGGTTGATGCTTCAGCGGCATTCAGCAGCGGCCAGGTATATGTGGCACTTAGCCGGTGCACCAGCCTGGAAGGCGTTGTGTTGTTAAACAAGATTCCGCCTTCGGCAATCAGCAGTAATGTTAGCGTGAGCCGGGCACAACAATCGCTGCTTTACAAGGGGTCGCTCCCGGAACGGTTTTTATCAGCACGAAGAATGTTTACGCAACAATTACTGGAAGAGCTTTTTTCATTTTCGTTAATGGCTGATGCTGCACAGCGGCTGAATATATTGGTGAAGGAGCATTATTCATCAATGAATGAAGGGGCGGTGGCATGGACCGGCGAGTTTGCCCGTCATATCCACGACGAACAGGCTGTTGGGATGAAATTCAATGCTCATATTTCTTCCTTATTAAAAAAACCCGGGCCGGTAGAGGAAAACCCGGTTCTTCAAAAAAGAATTACTGATGCGGCCAATCATTTTATTCCCCGGATGGAAAAATATCTGTTACAACTGAAGGGCCATCCGCTCAGTACAGAAAGCAAAGAGGTGGCGGCCATCATCAATGAGTGGTTGAACGAGACAGCTTTGGCGTTTTATAACGCTGTCTTTTATTTAGAATACTGCAGAAGCCCTTTTTCTGTTACCGGGTTTTTGCAGCACAAATTAAAATTAGCGGTTCCGCGGTTTAATCTATCCTGTTATGCTGCCGAAACGGTTGTGAACACGGGTGGTTCTTTGCATGAAGAACTACTAGCCACATTAAAACGCTGGCGGAATATGATTTGTGCCGAATCCGGTCAGCCGGTCTATATGGTGGCTAACCAGGCATCCCTGGCGGAGATCAGTACATGGCTGCCGTCTTCAAAAAAAGACCTGATGCTTATTGGTGGATTTGGGAAAGCGAAGGTTGAAAAATACGGGCAGGATATTCTTGAAATCGTAATGGATTTTTGTGAAAAGCATGGGCTGGAAACAAACATGGTGGAAAAACATACAAGTCCAAAAAAGGAAAAGAAAAAGCAGACAAACGGAGTAAAAGCGGATACAAAAAGTACATCCCTTACATTATACAAGAAAGGCAAAAAAATTACAGAAATTGCCAAAGAACGAAACCTTTCTGTTGCAACCGTTGAAGGACACCTAGCTCATTTTATCGGAACCGGGGAGCTTGATATCAGCGGTTTTGTATCCAAAGAAAAACAGCAACAGATCAAAGATGTAATCTCTAGATTTGGTATTGAAAGCCATAAAGTGCTGATTGAAAATCTTCCGGCGGGGTTTAGTTATTGCGAAGTGAAGATGGTAATTGAAGCGGATAAGGTTACCGGCAAAAAAACATAATCACCGGCCAAAGTCGTCCTGCACCCTTACAATATCATCTTCGTTGCTTGGATTGGCCGGATCGGTATGTTGCCAGATTTCGGCAATAATTCCCCAGTTATCTAGCCCGATTAGGCGATGACGCTCCCCCTGTTTCAACTGGATAATATCTCCGATGTGTAGGTATTTTGTTTCTTTTTCATCATCGGTATCGCTGGTAACAACCCCCGCTGTACCGCCGATCAGCTTCCATATCTCGGCCCTGCGATGATGATATTGCCAGCTTAATCGTTTTTCCGGTGCCACCACCAGGATTTTGGGGCTCAGCTTCCCGGAGATACTGAGATCCTGCCTGGTCAGGTGCGGAAAATACAGCCGGATAAACTTTTCTGCTTCGTCTTCCTCAATTACAAAAAAACCTCCCCATGGACGGCTGTTGTCTTCTTTGCTTATTCTAAGGTGCTGACTGTGGAGGTATTCTGCTACGTTCTCAAAGAAGAGTTCTTTGGGGCTGTCGCCCGAGAAATTCAGTTTCATATTGTTTCATTTTATCTCCCCATGAAAACCATCAGTATTTGAACATCGCTGGGATTGACTCCCGAAATTCTGGATGCCTGTCCCAGTGTTCTGGGCTTTATTTTGATAAATTTCTGACGGGCTTCTGTGCTTAATGAATTCAGTTTTTCGTAATTAAAATTCTCCGGGATAACCAGGTCTTCGAGCTGGCTCATTTTTGCAACCAGTTCTTTTTCTTTCTCAATATACGTTTCATATTTTATTTGTATTCCTGCCTGCTCTATTGTTTCGTTGTCAAATGTATGTAGTGCTTCTTTCAGTTTCGAAATACCCGCCATCATTTCTTTCAGGTCCACCATGGGCCTGAGCAGGACCTGCGACGCTTTTTGTTTTACGGATAATTCAGCAGATTGCACCTCTTTCAAAAATCCGTTGGTTTCAGCTGGTTCCAAGCTGGTTTGAAAAAGTATTTCTTTTACTTTTTCAATGTTGGTATTTTTTTCTTTTACCTTATCCATTCTCTCCTGACTTGCCAAACCCAGGCGGTAGCTTTTTTCTGTCAAGCGCAGGTCGGCATTATCCTGCCTTAGTAGGGTTCTGAATTCAGCCCGGCTGGTGAACATGCGATAGGGCTCTTCAGTTCCTTTATTAATCAGGTCATCTATCAATACCCCTATGTAGGCTTCGCTTCTTTTTAAAATGAAGGGATCCAGTCCTTTGGCTTTTTGGTGGGCGTTAATTCCTGCCATTAATCCCTGGCAAGCGGCCTCCTCATATCCTGTTGTTCCATTTATTTGGCCCGCAAAGAACAGATTATCAATTAGTTTTGTTTCCAGGCTGAATTTAAGCTGCGTAGGTGGGAAAAAGTCATACTCGATCGCATACCCCGGGCGAAACATTTTGCAGTTTTCGAATCCAGGAACCATTCTAAGTGCTTGATATTGAATGTTTTCTGGAAGAGATGTGGAGAATCCATTCACATATATCTCTATCGTATTTATTCCTTCGGGCTCTACAAAAAGCTGGTGGCGGTCTCTTTCGGAAAAGCGGCTTATTTTATCTTCGATACTTGGACAATACCTTGGCCCGGTACCTTGAATGCGGCCCTGATACATCGGACTTTTGTCAAAGCCGGTTTTTAAAAGTTCGTGAACTGCATCATTTGTGTATGTGATCCAGCAGCTTTTTTGATCCTCTGGTCTAATGTGGGATTTTTTTAAATAACTGAATCCCACTATTTCATCATCGCCCTTTTGCTCTTCCATTTTTGAATAATCCAGGCTTCGCCCATCAATTCTAGGTGGAGTTCCGGTTTTTAGCCGGTCGGTTTCAAACCCCAGTGAAACAAGCTGTTCGGTAATACCCTCGGAGCTTTTTTCTGCAATTCTTCCTCCGCCAAAATTCTTTTCTCCGATATGGATTACTCCATTCAGGAAGGTCCCATTAGTTAAAACAACCGCTTTCGCCACTATTTCATGGCCCAGTCCTGTTTTAACTCCCCCAACAACGCCGTTTTTAACAAGGATCCCTTTAACCGTATCCTGATAAAAATCAACGTTTTGTGTATTCTCCAGCATTTCACGCCAAGTACTGGCAAACACCATTCTGTCGCTTTGCACCCTTGGGCTCCACATGGCAGGACCCTTAGATCTGTTCAGCATTCTGAATTGAATCATGCTTTTATCGCTGACAATTCCACTATAGCCACCAAGAGCATCTATTTCTCTAACAATCTGCCCTTTAGCAATACCGCCCATTGCCGGGTTGCAACTCATTTGGGCAATAGTCTGAAGATTCATGGTAATCAATAAAACCCGGCTTCCCAGATTTGCTGCTGATGCTGCCGCCTCACAACCAGCATGGCCGGCTCCAACGACAATTATATCATAGTTCGGAAACATAAGTGCAAAGTTAAGCTTTCGCCTCTGGCAAGTGGGTGTTTTTGTTTCACGTGAAACAAGCTGGACTATTTGAAATGATAGCTAAGGTACTTGTCTTCTTTTTTTCGCATAACCTGCATTTCGGCTTTTGTTTTATCCTTAAAGCCGCATAAATGCAGAGCCCCATGAAATATTACCCGGCAAATTTCTTCTTGTGCTGGTACGCCCAGGCTTTGGGCATTGTCGAGCACACGATCAATGCTCACATAAATTTCTCCTTGCACCTCCTCTTCTGGGCCGGACAAGTCAAATGTTATGATGTCTGTGAAGTAATTGTGTTTCAGAAAGGTGTTGTTTATGACTTTAAGGTATTTATCTGAGCAGAATACATAGTTAAGCTCGCCTAATTTTCTTTTCTCTTTTTTGAAGATAAGTCCAACAGTTCTTTTTATGCGAGTTCTGTCCCTGATATTATATTTCCGATCGTGAAAATGAAAATTTATACTGTACATGGTCTAATTTCTAAAGTCGAAATTATAGAACAATACCGAATCGGTAACTTTGTACCCAATGAGAAAAAGATTGTCAGAAATATCTATTGGTAAAACAGTAACAATCTGTGAGTTTGAAAACGATGAGATTTTTTTAAAACTCATGGAAATGGGTTGTATACCTGGGGAGCCGATTAATGTTGACCAGGTTGCTCCCTTAGGAGACCCCATTTCGATTTCTGTAGCAGGATACAGGTTAAGTCTGCGGTTAGATGAGGCTGAAAAGATTTGGGTAGAAGATAATATGGTACAAAGCGAAGGGTGATTTTATTATAATTAATTGATTTTCAATTTATTAATGAAAGTAGGTCTGTATTTTGGATCGTTCAATCCTGTGCATGTTGGTCACTTGATAATAGCAAATTATGCAGCCAATGAAACAGATCTTAACCAGGTGTGGTTTATTGTTTCGCCTCAAAATCCCTTTAAACAGTCCGCTTCATTGCTGAATGAATATCACAGGCTTCATCTGATAAAATCATCTATTGACGGAGATACCAAGTTAAGAGCCAGCAGTGTTGAATTTTCATTACCAAGACCATCTTACACCTGCGATACATTAGCCTACCTTGTTGAAAAGTTCCCGGATAATCAGTTTTGTCTTTTGATGGGGAGTGATGGATTTCAAAATCTAAATAAGTGGAAGAACTATGAAACCATTGTAAAAAATTATCCCATCTACATCTATAAACGACCGGGGTTTGAAATAGAAGAAACACATGGTGCCCAAATCACAATTTTGGATGCCCCCCTGCTCGAAATTTCGTCAACCTATATACGGGAGTTGATAAAAAACAAAAAATCAATCCGTTTTCTTGTTCCGGATGTTGTGAAAGAAGAAATTGAGCTGGCGGGTTATTATAAGTCCTGATCAGAGAATCCAGCCGAGTAATAAACAAAATACCACAATAACCGGTGCCGGGATTTTTGACCGTTGTAAAACCAGGAAGGTTCCGCTTATTACGATAAGACTAATAATGCTGTCGTAGGTGAATGTAAAAACAGCTGTGCTCTTTAATAAAAACATTGTGGCTGCAATCATAATGCCGACCACTGCAGCATTAATCCCTTCCAGGGAGCGGTACACCACCACATATTTTTTTAATGTTTGCCATACGGGGAAGAAAAACAGAACCAACAATGCGCTGGGTAAAAAAATGGCAACAGACCCAATGATGCAACCAATAATCTGTGCTCGGGGTCCTTCTTTCTTCAGCGCCACACCGCCAACAAAGGAGGCAATGGAAAAAACGGGTCCTGGTATAGCCCGTACCATTCCAGCTCCGGTCAAAAGTTCACCCTGGTCAATTTTAATAAGGTCAGGGTTCCGCTTTATCACTTTTTCAGATGTCGGCCTTGCCACATACTGGTCAAGCATCAAAGGAATTAACACGTCTCCTCCTCCAAAAACAAAACTTCCAAAACGGTAAAAGTTTTCAAATAGGTTATACTGCTTACGGTTTTCCCATCTTTGTTTCCTGGCGGTTTCACTCAAAACTCCTGCCACAAGAAAGATCACCACAAACAGCCAGATGTTTGTCCAACGGATATGTCTTGGTCTGATAACCTCTTTTTCTGGTATACGTTTGTTACTAAAGTTGGTGGCTATCCCGCCGCATACAATCAGCGCCGGGATAATCCAGGGTGCCTTAAAAAGAAAAAAAGTAATGGCGGCAGAAACCAACATGATTACCCGGGTAATGGTATTCCTAATACTGATCTGGTAAGCCTTAAAAGCCGCATAAGCAAGAAACCCGATAGCCATTGGCTGAATAAAGCGGAAGATATTGGTCTGAACTCCGCTTTTTTCTATAGTACCCACAATAAAAGAAAGGAGTCCCATTAAAAAACACGCAGGAAAAATCCAGATGATCAGTGTGATTACCGCCAGTTGAATACCTCCCCTTTTATATCCGATCAGGGTAAGGGTTTGAGTGGAAGAAGCTCCAGGAAGAAGCTGGCAAAATGAAATATATTCCATCAACTCTTCCTTTGTAAGATCGCGGCGCCGGTCAACAAATGTTTTTAAAACCATCCCGGTATGACCCTGGGGACCACCAAATGCAGTAACACTATGCAATAGCACTGCCTTTAAAAAAGGTATATGCCTGATCAGTTTACTAACTGCCAAATGGTGGAATTTTAATATCCTAAGGTAAAATAAATTTTTTTTGAAGGCGGCTTGTAAAATCAACTGAAATATAGCAAACCAGCATTATTGGAATGTATACTCCGCAACGGCATTGATTATCTGTTTTCCGAATTCCTTTCCGGAAAAATGTTTAGCCATTTTATATGTGGTTACAGCCTTTAGTATACCCATATCAGACAGTTTCACCCATTTATTATCCGCATACTTGTATTTTTGAAGCGAATAGCGGATGCTGTCCGCTGAATACTCTCCTACAAATTCTACCCTGATTTTTTTAACCCCTGGTGTTACTTGTGTTCCAAGAGCATCTATACCATCCAAATAATGCATTACGGGGTATTCTTCTGTCATGAAATTCTTAGACAATATCTGCATCCGGTTCTCTTTATAAAAAACCACTTTACCAAAACTGTTTCCTGCAATAATATTCCTCAGGCTATCATTGAAATTAACCAATTCAATGTAAAATGTTTCTTTCTTTGAATTTGTTTCTTCCGAACATGCGGAAAAAAGCAGCATAAATAATAAAGGCAGCATAACCCAGCGAATCCCCTGCTTTTTTATTTTATAAACCATACTGTGCGCTGATTTTAAGCATTAGGTCAATTGGTTTTTTAGCGGCCAGCCTGATTTCTTCGTCCATCGTGATTTCAGGCAGTTCGTATTTCAGGCATAAATACAGCTTCTCCAGTGTATTTAGTTTCATATGCGGACAATCGTTACATGCACAACTGTTATTGGGTGGTGCAGGAATAAAGGTCTTATCCGGACTGTTTTTTTGCATCTGGTGCAAAATTCCCGTTTCTGTTGCCACAATAAATTCCGTCCCGCTATCTGATTTTGTATAATTTAATAATCCAGTCGTGCTGCCTATAAAATCTGCACGTGCCAGCACCGCTTCTTCACATTCTGGATGGGCAATAAACTTAGCCTTTGGATGCCGCTGTTTTAATTTAATAATCTTTTCCAGGCTGAATATTTCGTGAACCATGCAGGCCCCGTTCCATAACACCATATTGCGGCCTGTTTTTTTGTTAATATAAGCGCCCAGGTTCTTGTCTGGAGCAAAAATAATGGGTTGATCCACTGGTAAACTTTCTACAATTTTCTGTGCATTGGAAGAAGTACAGATGATGTCACTTAATGCTTTAATACCGGCAGAACAATTAATATAGCTGATTACTTTGTGCCCCGGGTATTTTTCTTTGAACAGTTTAAATAAAGGAGGGGGTGCTGAATCACTAAGTGAACAACCTGCTTTAAGATCCGGCAATAATACCTTTTTACCCGGGTTGAGTATTTTTGCCGTTTCTGCCATAAAATGAACGCCGGCAAAAACAATAATATCAGCATCTGTCTTTTCTGCCTGCTGCGCCAACCCCAGGCTGTCACCAATATAATCCGCCACATCCTGTATATCCGGTTCCTGGTAATAGTGAGCCAGGATGATTGCATTTTTTTCTCTCTTCAGTTTTTCAATCTCTGCAAACAGGTCAATGGAAGGATCCACTTCAATATCCAGGAAGCCGGCTTGTTCAAGGTTTGATTTTGCGGTGTTGATATCTGACATAGTATGTATTAATACTTATTATTTAAATAATCACCTACTACTATTAGGGCTGTGTATTTGTGGAAATATTTACTCCGTACCCGTTTGCAAAATTAAATTGTTTCACTTATTAACTATCATCCACAGGTAATTAACATCCATTATTATCTATTCATTAACCCGGGTTGGCTTCTACAACTGCTTATTATTTATTCCGGAATATTTTTATCCCGCCTTGTTAGTAATAAATAAGGTGGAAAGAAATCAGGGGAAAATACCACTTTCCCCCGTTGATAAATAAGGTATAAAAGATGAGTTTAACACCCCGTGTCCTCCATCACTTTCCTTGCGTGAATAATATCCCCCACTTATCCTAATTAAAATTTTGACGACGCCCGGCTTTTCAACAACAAACAGTGGATATCAACATGTCGGTGTTAATATCTGCAAACCTGGTTTAATAAACTTTCCTGTTTCCCCAACCCAGAATAAATAAAAAATTTATTTAATCGATGTAAAATGCAGTATATAATGGCTTTTTTGGGCTATTAATGCCGTTTTGAATGCTTTTTACCCTATTTTTGCCCTCCATTTTAATTTTATATAAGTATGCAAATTATCCAGGGAATTCGTGAAAAAGGGGCCGCTATCGTAATCGCGGTCATTGCGTTGAGCCTTATTGGCTTTATATTGATGGATGCCAAACAACAGGGCAACCAGATATTTGGCTCAAGGTCTGATAATATCGGTAAAGTAGACGGCTCAGCCATCAGCTATAACGAGTTTAAGAAAAAAGTGGAGTTTTCAGAACTCCAGGAAGAACAGCAATCCGGAAGAAAACCCAATGGATCCCGTTCTGCCCAGATAAGGGAGCAGGTATGGGGCCGGCTTACCGCGGAAAAAGTATTTTATGCCGAAGCGGATAAACTGGGTATCGATTTTACCTCTAAAGAACTGGAAACAATCTTAAAAAGCAGCGATCCCTCTAACCCGCTGATGCAGGAAAAGGATATGGTTGATCCGCAAACCGGCAAGCTCGACATTACCAAAGTGAACCAGGCCATCAGCAATATTAAAAAAGCAAAAGACGAGCAGCTCGATGTAATCAACGAACAGCTGCTGAGCCCGCAAAAGATCAGCAGCATATCCGGTAAATACTTCGCTATGCTCAACGCCAGTGCTTATTACCCCACCTGGATGCAGGAAAAAGACATGGCCGATAAAAAAGAATTTGCCAACATCTCATATGTAGGTATACCATACGGGGTGATCAGCGACAGCACCATTAAAGTAACCGATGCCGAGATTGAAAAATATATTCAGTCACACAAAGACCTGTACAAGCAGGAGGCCGGCCGCACCATATCATACGTAAGTTTCAGCCAGCTGCCGGATGCAGCAGACAGCGCCCGCGTTAAAACCGTGGTAGAATCACTGAAAGATGCATTTGCTGCCGAAACCAACATCAAGAACTTCCTGGCAAGAAATGCCTCCACCATTGATTTTGATACCAACTACCAACCCAAATCAAAAGTTGGTAGTATTGCCATTGATTCAATAATAAAACTGGCACCCGGTTCTGTATACGGTCCGTATGTTGACAAAAACAGTTTCGTTCTTGCCCGCTACCTGGGATCACAGACATTTCCGGATAGTGTTACCGCCAGACATATTCTTATTGCCACCGTGAACTCTCAAACCGGTGAACCAATTATGGAAGACAGCCTGGCTAAAAAGAAGGCCGATAGTATTTACGCGGCGATCAATGCAGGGGCCGACTTTGCCGCTATGGCCCGCCAATTCTCCGAAGACCCCGGAAGCAAAGACAAGGGCGGAGAATACAAAAATGTTTATTACGGGCAGATGGTTCCAGAATTCAACGAGTTTATCTTCACTAAACCGGCCGGATCAAAAGGGGTGGTGAAAACACAATTCGGATACCACGTGATGGAAGTAATCAGCCAGAAAGGCTCAGCCCCTGCGTATAAAATTGCATTCCTCGGAAAAGAAATCCTGGCCAGCGAAGCCACCATTGAAAGAGCAAGCCTCGAAGCCACCAAACTGGCAGCCCAGAAAGATCCCAAAAGTTTTGATGCATACATTCAGAAAAACGGGCTGCGTAAAATATCTTCTTCTGCCCTGATCAAAGAGAACGATGCACAAACCGGCGAACTCCAGGATGCCCGCCAGCTGATACGCTGGGCCTTTGAAGCAAAAAAAGGAGAAATCAGCGACCCGTATAATATCGGGGATATGTTTGTAGTGGCCATGGTTGATAAAGTTTTCAATGAAGGCACCCAGGATGTGGAAACTGCCCGACCCATGACCGAAGGTGTGATCCGGGATCAGAAAAAAGCAGAACAGATCATCAAGAACCTCGGCGCAAACCCAACTCTTGAAAAAGCCGCTTCGGCCTATAATAAAGAAGTGATGACCGCGGGACTTGATTCTTCTATTACATTTACCACCCCGATGATCAACGGTATTGGAAACGAACCAAAACTCATTGGTGCCATCTTCAATAAAGCCAACCTCAATAAAGTAGCACCACCGCTGGCCGGAAAATCAATGGTGTATGTGTTCAGGGTGAATGGCATTGCCAGCAAGGCCCCGGACACCGAAGCTGAACTGGCCCAGTTCAAAAACCAACAGCTGTCGGCGCTCAGAAGCCAGGCAGGCACTTCCTGGTTTGAGGGGCTTCGTAAAAAGGCAACCATTAAAGACAGCCGAAGTAAATTCTATTAACCGCATTGTTAAATACCTTTATTCGTAAACAGCCCGCAGGATTCCTGCGGGCTGTTTTTCTATCTTTGCAGTATGGAACAGGAAACATTTGTAAATAAAGTTTCTGAAAGCGGGCTGATCACCGTTGACCTGGAGGATTATTACCCGAAAGAAGAAACGGCGATCTTCGATATGAAGGACCATCTTTTTATGGGACTCATCCTGAAAGAAAAAGATTTCAGGGAAACCATGAAGACCCTGGACCCCACTCCTTATCAAGGCAAAAACGTGGCGCTTTTTTGCTCGGCCGATGCGGTGATACCCATGTGGGCCTACATGCTGGTGGTAAGTTATCTTGAACCCGTTGCCCGGGAAATTGTTTTTGGCAATACCGATCAACTCAAACAGTCGCTGCTGTTAAAAAATATTTCAGCAATAAATACGGGAGAGTATACAGACAAGCGGGTGGTGATAAAAGGGTGCGGTGATCAACCCGTTCCTGAAGCAGCGTATGTGGCCGTTACCAACCTGCTGCGCCCGGTGGTAAAAAGCATCATGTACGGCGAACCCTGCAGCACAGTTCCAATTTATAAGAAGAAATAATCCGAGCTAAAACCACCCCCGCCGTCGGAAAATGCGGAGCATCACCAGCGGAATAAAAAGCATCAGCCCTACAGATATAAAAAACCCCCACCTGTTGTGCAAAAGAGGAATGGCTTCAAAGTTCATCCCGAAAATGCCGCCGATCACCGTTGCCGGCGCCAGCAAACAGGTTACCACCGCCATCACTTTCATCACTTCGTTCATCTTCAGGTTTACATTGCTCAGGTACAGGTCGTGCAGGTTCATCATCATATCCCGGTAATTTTCAACCAGGTCGTTTGCCTGTAAAATATGATCGTAGATATCCTTGAAATATTTCTGAGTACGTTCTTCTATTAATTCAGTATCACTGCGCAGGATGCCGTTCACTAACTCCCGCACCGGCGCCACACTTCTTTTTAATACAATCATCTCTTTCCGCATCAGGTTGATCTTTGCGAGGCTTTTGGTGTTGGGGTGACGTACAATATCTTCTTCCAGTTCTTCAATCTTTTCACCGAGCTTCTCCATCACCACAAAATAATTATCAACGATCATATCGATGAGGGAATAAAAAAGAAAATCAGCGCCGTTCTGCCGAAGCTTCGTGTTGTTTATTTTTAACCGCTCCCGCAGGGGATTGAATACATCCCGTTCGGGATCTTCCTGGAAACTGATCACGAAATTTTTCCCCAGCACAATGCTGATCTGCTCAAACTCCACGGCCGAATCCTTTTCATTGAAGTAAAGCATATTCAGCAGGCAGAACAGGATGCCATTGATCTCGTCGGTCTTGGCCCGTTGCCCCAGGCTCAGTATGTCTTCAATGATGAGGTTGTGTATTCCGAAATGATTGCCGATATTTTCCACATCGGTTTTCCGCAATCCATCCACATTGATCCAGGATACCTGCGGGGAATTCATATAGGGAAAGCAATCCGGCACCTGCGTCATTTGCTTTACCGAAATACCCGCGGCGTTATAATCGTAAACAAAAATTACGGTCTGATCAGGCTCCTTTCTTTCGGCAGCCACCGGCTGGTTTACCTGCAGCACTTTTTTAGTACGCAGCAATTCCAGCGGATTCAGTAAATAGGAAAAGTATTTTTGCGGAGCCATATCAATGCATGGAAGGACAACGATTGAATGAAAATAGCAATTTTATTTCGAAACAACCAGTACCGGTTACGCAGTTCACCGGCACATCAGCCCCTCTTGGCGTAGTACCGTTTTTTAAAATTCCGGTTTCTGTTCTGATTGTTGCCGCCCGGCAGTTTGGGCATTTGTTTTTGAGGCGCTTTTACAGGCTCAGCAGAAACATTCAACGCAAGCGGGTAGGGATGCTCGGTAATTACCGGAATGGTTTTTCCTATAAGCTTCTGAATGTCTTTCAGTGAATCTTTTTCTTCTGTGTCGCAAAAGGAAATGGCAATACCGCTATGGCCGGCCCTTCCCGTACGGCCGATGCGGTGTACATAGGTTTCCGGAACATCCGGAAGTTCAAAGTTGATCACGTGCGACAGCTCGTCGATATCAATTCCCCTTGCCGCAATATCGGTGGCCACCAGCACACGGATCTTACCGGTTTTAAAATTACTCAGCGCATTCTGCCTGGCATTCTGCGATTTGTTGCCATGAATGGCCGCTGCGGTAATGTGGTTCCTGTGTAAAAACTTCACCACTTTATCCGCTCCGTGTTTGGTTCGTGTAAACACCAGCACGGTGGTTATCTTTTCATCCTTCAGCAGGTGCAGCAACAGGGAGGGCTTATCCGGTTTTGCCACAAAATACAGGCTTTGCTCAATGGCTTCCGCTGTTGATGAAACCGGCGTAACCTCCACTTTGGCGGGATTGGTGAGCAACACATTGGCCAGCTTCTGAATTTCGGGCGGCATGGTGGCAGAAAAAAACAAGGTCTGCCTTTTTACGGGCAGCTTGGTGATCACCCGCTTTACGTCGTGAATAAACCCCATGTCGAGCATGCGGTCGGCCTCGTCAAGTACAAATATGTTCAGGTGTTTAAGATCAATAAATCCCTGGCTGATGAGGTCGAGCAGGCGGCCGGGGGTGGCAATCAGAATATCCACACCACGCCGCAATGTATTCACCTGGTTCACCTGAGATACACCGCCGAAAATAACCGCATGACTAAGCCCGGTAAACTTGCCGTAGGCGGCAAAGCTGTCATTGATCTGGATAGCCAGCTCGCGGGTGGGCGTTAAAATCAGCACTTTAATATTACGGGGTCCCCGCTCATCTTTCTTCTGCTGGTACAGGAGCTGCAGGATGGGAATGGCGAAAGCAGCCGTTTTGCCGGTGCCGGTTTGCGCACAGCCAAGCAGGTCTCTTTTTTCAAGCACCAGCGGAATCGATTGTGCCTGGATGGGTGTGGGGGTTGTATATCCTTCCGCATCCAATGCTTTAAGGATGGGATCAATCAGGTCTAATTTTTTAAATGCCATTAAATAAATGGTTTATCTGGTATAAGGCTGGTAAAGACGTTGCATTTTCTGACTCAGCGGGAATATTTTTTACCACATTGGCTTGCAACAAGCGTATCTTATAAAAGGAGTGGAGCACAAAAATAGGCTTTTGTTTTTAAATGCCCGCAAAACAGGGGCCGGCACAGGTTCTGCGGCGTTCTATTCCGGCAATCCGTAAATTTGCGAACAACATCATTTCATGTCAACCCTTACGGTCACCTCCATCCAAACCAATCTTATCTGGGAAGAGAAATCGGCTAACCTCCGCATGCTGGAGAACAAAATAACATCCCTGGAAGAAAAAACAGAGATTGTGGTGCTGCCCGAAATGTTCAGTACCGGCTTCAGCATGAATCCCGGAGAGCTCGCTGAAACCATGGAAGGAGAAACCGTTCAATGGATGAAACGGGTAAGCAGGGAAAACAGCATTATACTTACCGGCAGTATTATTATTGAAGAAGAAGGAAATTTTTTTAACCGGCTTATATGGATGCTGCCCAACGGACAGTATGGACATTATGATAAGCGTCACCGGTTTGCCTATGCCGGCGAAGACGAAAAGTATACGGCTGGGAATAAGCGACTGATTGCTTCGGTGAAAGGCTGGAAGGTAAACCTGCAGGTTTGTTATGACCTTCGTTTCCCGGTATGGTCACGCAACCGGGTTATCAACTACGCCCAACCCGGTTCGGCTCCGCTCATTGCGCCGGAATACGACCTGCTCATTTATGTAGCCAACTGGCCCGAACGGCGCAGTCATGCCTGGAAAACATTGCTGTGTGCAAGAGCCATCGAAAACCAATGTTATGTGATTGGCGTGAACCGGGTAGGAACGGATGGAAACAACATTTACCATAGCGGTAACAGCTTGGTGATTGATCCATTGGGACAGGTGTTGTACCATATGGCCGATGCCGAAGATGTTTTTACTATTACCCTGCAAAAAGAAAAGCTGGAGGAAGTGCGTGAAAAATTCCCCTTCTGGAAAGACGCCGATTCATTTAATATTACCTGATGCCGGGGCACGCTTATTGTTTTCCCTGATCATCTCCATCACCACCTGCATTTTTTTATCAACGCCTTTCAGCAACGCACGATAGTCGGTACCCACATAAATATCAGGCACCACGCCGCGGCCGTCTTTAGCAACATGATTGTACTGCACCAGCCTGAATAAGGGCAACCGCACCTTCAGGTGTGTGTTGGGTAGGATGATATCCGGAATCAGGATGCCGTTGTTGCCATACCATCCGCCACCGGCTTCTTCGCCCAGCAGGCTAATGCCCGGCTGACCCTTTACCGCATTGCAGAAAATGGCCGATGCAGAGAATGTGGAGCCATTGATCAGCACATAAAGATCTCCTCCAAAATGATTTTTCTTTTTAGGCTTGTATAGCTTTCTCTCCCAGTGACCGAAATGATAATGGCCATCGTCATTTTTTTTAGTGAGAAAGAAAAGCCCCAGGTTATTGATGAAGCCATTCTTTACATAGCGGGTATAAGGGCGCAGCGATTTTGCAACAGCAAATGAAGTATCCGCCACCTTAAACGGTTTGCGGCTTACGTATTTGGTAAGCAATGTGGAAAGATTAATTCGTCCGCCGCCATTGCTGCGCAGATCCAGCACCACATTGCTGATACCGGCCTTGCGTATATAGCGGAATGTTTGCCGGTAAAATTTCCGTAGCCGCCCGGTGGAAAAAGTATTAAGCGTGATGATGGCCGTGTTGTTTACAGTATCCACAGCCAGTGAACGAAGGTCCAGCAGTCTTTTTTTATTCGACTCCCTTTTATCCCTGTTAACGGGCGGGTTTTGCTTTTGTCTTTGCGTGCTGTCTTTTTTCTGTTCAAAAACAGGGATGGATACGGCTCGTTCGGTATTCGTACTGTCCAGGTAAGTTATGTTGTAGTTTTTGCTGAGCCCGATCACGTTTCGGTGATAGTATGGAAAGTTGCTGCTCAGGCGGATATAGTTTACGTTGTTGGCATCCCCGTCTTCGGTCATATACCCGAACAATGTATCCTTCAGCGCTGCGCTGTTCATGCCGTTCACAGAACGGACGATGGTTCCTCTCTTTAAGATGGAGTCCCTCCTGTTCAGGTTGTTGGTCACCACCATGGTATCGTTCCAGAATTTCATGAACAGCGGGAAAGAAGAAAAGCGCTTATCGGCCACCCAGTTGTTGTATGCTTTACTCATTCCAAAGCTGGTGTGCCCGCAATGAATCTTATCCGTAAGCGGGGCGATGATCTTCCAGCCGAACTGCTGTTCGCTCATGCTGTCTTTGATTTCGGCATAGTACCGGTTAAAGTACATATCCATACTGTCTTTGCTGGTATACCAGTACAGCGAGGGATGTTTTTTCTCTAGGATGTTCCTTAGCAGGGAATAGTCTTCCTGTAGCTGCTGGCGGGAATATTTTTTAGAAGGAGAGTAGCTTTTAGAAGCAGTGGCGCAGGAGCATAAATACAAAACCGGTAAAAGGAAAAAGATGTTTTTTAAAAATTTCATTTTCGGTTTGAGCCAGATTATGTACAGCCGCCGGGATATTACTTCAAATGATTCCATCCCTGGGCAACCAGTTCGTGTTTATTTCCGCCCCGGGTAATGATCGTTTTACCCTCGTTGGCCTCTGTAATATACCCAATTATGCTAAAGCCGTTGTTGGCATTGATCTTTTCATAATCCGCCTGGCCAACGGTGAACAGCATTTCGTAATCTTCACCGCCGCTGAGTGCGCAGGCGGTGGGGTCCAGCTCCAGTTTATAAGCAAAGTCTTTCGACTCCTCATTCACCGGTAGTTTGTCTTCATACAGTACACAACCCACTTTACTTTGTTTGCAGATGTGCAGCAGGTCGCTGCTGAGTCCATCACTGATGTCCATCATGCTGGTGGGAACAATATTCTGTGCAGCAAAATATTCAATCACATCTTTTCTTGCTTCGGGCTTAAGCAGCCGGCCAACAATGTATGCCCTGTTCTCCAGGTCGGGCTGGGCGCCGGTTTCCTGGAAAATCTTTTTTTCTCTTTCCAGTATAGTCAGCCCCAGGAAGGCGCCCCCCAGATCACCGCTTACGCAGATAAGATCATTTACTTTGGCTCCATCCCGTTTTACATAACTGTCGGGCGCCACTTCGCCGATGGCAGTAACGCTGATCACGAAGCCGCGTTGAGATGACGTGGTGTCTCCACCCACCAGGTCAACATTATATCTTTCACAGGCGGCATACACTCCTTCGTAAAATTCATCCAGCGCCTCCACGCTGAATTTATTACTGATGGCAATGCTCAGCAGTATCTGTGTGGGCGTTGCATTCATTGCATAAATGTCGCTGAGGTTCACCACCACCGATTTGTATCCAAGGTGTTTTAGCGGCGTATACATCAGGTCAAAATGGATGCCTTCCACCAGCAGGTCGGTGCTTACCACTGTTTGCCGGCCAAAATGATCAATTACAGCCCCGTCGTCACCCACGCTTACCAGGGTGGAACTGTTTCTTGTTTCATTGTTTTTGGTAAGGTGATCGATAAGGCCGAATTCACCAAGAGATGATATTTCTGTACGTTGTTCCATGTTATATTGCTAAAACACTAAAGGAAGAAAGGAGGAAAAAGCGAAAACTCTCTTTTGCTCTTTGTGCTCTTAGCTTAATTGTTTTCTGTTGTGTATTACTTCTATCAGTTCGTCGTGTATCAGCCCGTTTGTTGCCACCAGTTTCTTTTGATAAGGTGAATATTTATCACCATTCATATCAGTCACCTTGCCGCCGGCCTCTTCTACAATCAGGTAACCGGCCGCCGTATCCCAGGGGCTCAGGCTGTGCTCAAAAAAACCATCAAACCGTCCGGCCGCCACCCAGCACAGATCAATAGCCGCACTTCCCAACCTGCGAACCGGGATTCCTTTGCGCACAAAGCGTTCAAACACCTGCAGCGGCCCGTTCTCCATATCGAGGTAGGTATACGGAAAACCGGTTACCAGGCAGCTGTGTATCACTTCAGATTTTTTGCTTACGCTTATTTTTTTATCGTTCAGGAAAGCGCCTTTCCCTTTTTCGGCAAAAAACAGTTCATGGATGAATGGATTATATACCGCACCAAGGATAATTTCACCGTTTTTTTCAACACCGATGCTTACCGCACAGATAGGAATGCCGCTGGCATAGTTGATGGTTCCGTCGATGGGGTCGATGATCCACTTTACATCACTGGCTGTTGCCGTTTCCCCGGATTCTTCACCGAGGATAAAGTGATCGGGGTATTCAGACTGGATGACATCAATAATGGCTTTTTCAGAAGCATGATCGGCTTCTGTAACCCAGTTATTGATTCCTTCCTTGTTGCTGATCTTCAGGTCTTCGTTATTGAAATACCGCCTTAGTTCTTCGGCTCCGGCTTCTACAGCGTTGAGCAGTGTGGTTTTTAACATGCCGCAAAGATACAAAGCCTTCTTTACTATATTTGAATATGCGATTGTCGGTTATCATTGTCAACTACAACGTGAAGTACTTCCTGGAACAGTGCCTGTATTCTGTTCAAAAAGCCTGTGCCGGCCTCGCCGTGGAGGTGATCGTGGTGGACAATCATTCAACAGATGAAAGCCGGTCTTTTCTGGAGCCTTCCTTTCCCGGCGTCCGGTTTATCTGGAACGAAAGCAATGAAGGCTTTGCCAAAGCCAACAACCGGGCCATCTCATATGCCACGGGCGAATACATCCTGTTCCTGAACCCCGATACACTGGTGCCGGAAGACTGCTTCCATCAATGCATCCGTTTCCTGGAATCAAAACAAAACGCTGCGGCAGTGGGGGTTAAAATGATTGATGGAACCGGCCGGTTCCTGAAAGAAAGCAAAAGAGCCTTTCCGTCGCCGCTGACATCGCTGTATAAATTATCCGGTCTTTCGGTTTTGTTTCCCCGGTCACAAACATTTGCCCGGTACCACCTCGGCCATCTTTCAGAAAATGAGAACCATGAAGTGGATGTATTGGCCGGCGCCTTTATGATGATTCCCCGCCGGCTGCTGGACGAAGTGGGCAGCTTTGACGAAACATTCTTCATGTATGGCGAAGACGTGGACCTCAGCTACCGGCTACAGAAAGCCGGCTGCAAAAATTTTTATTTTTCCGAAACAAGCATCATTCATTTTAAAGGCGAAAGCACCAAGCGGGGTAGTATGAACTATGTGCGGATGTTTTATACCGCCATGAGCCTGTTTGTAAAAAAACATTACAGCGGAACCCGGGCCAGCCTGTTTATTTTTCTGATACAGGTTGGAATATTAACCCGGGCCTTCCTCGCTGCAACGGCCAGCCTGCTGAAAAAAGCAGGATTGCCGATACTGGATGCAGCTACCATCCTCACCAGTTTCTGGGTAGTCAAATATTTCTGGAATACCTATATCCGGCAGGATGTGAACTATTCACCCAATACCCTGTGGATTGCCTTTCCTGTTTTTACGGCCGCCTTTCTTATGGTTTCTTATTATTCGGGATTGTATGATAAGGGATACAAACAATCACAGCTGGTTCGGTCAACTGTAATTGCCGGGCTTTTATTGTTGAGCGGGTACGGACTGTTGCCCGAAACCATGCGATTTTCAAGAGGCATTCTGTTGTTTGGAATCCTGCTCGCCTTTGCTGTTATGAACCTGCTCCGGCAACTATTTATAGAACTGCGCTTACTGGAAACGGATGATGAAGACGAAGAAAAAAGACAAACCCTGGTTGTTGCCAATGCCGCAGACTTTGACGCTATCAACAACCTGATGCTGAATGCAGGCATGCAGGAGCGGGTGCTGGGAAGGGTTAGCCCAGGGTTCCCGAATGAGGAGCCGGGATCCCTGGGAGGCATCGACCAGTTGCCGGTACTGATCAATAAATACCGGGTAAGGGAAGTGATCTTTTGTGAAAACGGATTAAGCCTGAAAGAAACAATCAGCCTGGTGAGTAAACTGCCGGCCGTTACCCGTAATAAATTTCATGCATCCGGAAGCCGCAGCATTGTGGGCAGTGACAGCAAGAATGTCAGCGGCGATTATGTTGCGGCGGCAAAAAAATACCGGGTGGCGAAGCCAATTAACCGGCGCAACAAACGGTTGTTCGACATCTCCCTCAGTGCCTTTTTCATCATTAGTTTTCCCGTTCATCTTTTTTTGCAAAAACGGCCGGCCGGCTTTTATAAAAACGTTTTTTCGGTTCTGGCTGGAAACAAGTCCTGGGTAGGATATGCGTCGGCAAATAAACAACTGCCACCCATCCATGCAGGCGTGCTTACCAGTACTGCACTGCCCTTCTTACTGAATGAGCTGCCTGAAGAAAGTCTGCAGAAAAGCGATGAGTGGTATGCTTCAGAATATACCGTGATGCTCGATGTACAGAAGATAAGAAGCGGGTACCGGTATTTGTATTATTGATGCGGCCGGAACTTTTCCACCCATGATTTTATACTATCATTATGCTGTACCGGAATCTCTGCCAAACGGTAAGCAAAACCCGATGCTTCTTTCAGGGCGCCGGTTAAAGAAAACTGCGCCTGGTTTATACAGCAGAATATTTTTTTTACAGAAAGATACCCGGCCAGGTATTCTTGTTCTGTTTGTCCCGGGGTGGGAACCAGTACAGCTTTTTTATCCAGCCTGATGAGGTCCATAACGGTTGAATAACCACATCGACTGATGATGATTTCCGATTGCAGAATAAGCCTGTTTAATTCATCGCTGTTCATCAGGTCATACACTTCAAGCGAAGGGTTATCCTTGCTGTTTAACACCGGGGCGTTGATCACCCCCCTTACCAGCACAATTTTCCCATTACAAAGCGACGCCTCTTTTAACACCAGGTTTTCCAGCATGGTTCGTTGCGGCTCAGGCCCCGAGAGAATAACGGCTGCCGCATACTTTTTTTCAAGCTCCTGTTTGCTGAAACGGGACTGCGGCCCGATATACTTCACCGGAACGGCGGGAAGAACCACCGGGTGTGATAATTTTCCCGCCAGGTTTAGTTCTCCGGCATAGTCCGGCACCCAGCATTCATTAAACCGGTTGATGAACCGGTAGTGGGCTTTCCGTATCGCCCATTCCACAAAGCGGGAGCCTGCTTTTACCTGTAACTGGTGGGTGATATAAACCGAAGGGAGGTTCCGGTGAAAAAATCCCGGACGGTTATCAGAAATGACGGCACTTACTGCGTATTGCTCAACAATTTGTTTCAACCAGCGCCGTTCACGGTAAATGGTTGAAATGATGCCGGGCAACTGGGCCAGTAACACCCACGGCAGCAAGCTTCTTTTTCTGCTGTATCGAATATTATATCCTCTTGTTTCCAGGCAGGTAAGTGCCGGGAACTGGTTTTTAAGTAAAACCCGGCCAGCGCCCGATGCAGCCAGGATCACATCGCAGCCCAGGTTCAATAAATTAGTTATAATTGGAATACAGCGGGTTGCATGGCCAAGTCCCCAATCCATCGGAGCAATCAGTATAACAGGCTTGTTAATTTTTTTATCTTTCATTAAACGAAAACAATAAAGTTTTCTGAAAATTGTTTAACTTGGAAACCTGAAAATATGCAACAAATAAGTAAAAAGGCATTATTCGTTTTGATTATTGCCGGTTTATTGGTTACTGCCGGGTGTTCTTCGTCAAAAAAGGGCCAATGCGGTTGTCCGAATAAACAGGGAATGGTTGGATACAAGTAATGGGTAACCCCCCCAAAAAACTATGAACAATCCGAACAGGGACTTACTGGTTTTGTTCAATCATGAGGTAATGACTCAAAAAGCAATTGAGCATGAGGTGGAACAATTGCATCAACTGCTGTTCACCATCGAGGGGATCGACAACCTGGTTGTTGCACACGAAATTTTAGACCTCAACAGGTACCGGGTTATAAACAACACTACACAACTCCGCAAACTGATTCGCCAGCGGGAATTGAAACCCTTTGTTTTCCTGAATTGTAAAAACTGAGTTACTTCAGTTTCCCTAATGCCGTCCGGAGTTTTTCCAGCATTTCATTTATTTCTTCTTTTTTGCAGGTGCCCACGCTTAGCCTGTACCAGCTGCTTGATGCATCGGCACCAAAGGCATAAAACGGAACAATGGCCAGGCTGGCTTCATTGAGTAAGTAATTGGTAACATCGGATTGTTTCAGCAACAATTGTCCATCGGGCGTGGTTTTGCCCACCAGGTCAATCTGTATGGTAAGATAAATGGCCGCCTGCGGCGTAATGGCATCCACCGTAAATCCTTCTTCTTTCAATTGCATCAGCCCCTTGTAAATGCGGCGCAGCCTCTCCTCAATCTCAGACTTAAAATGAACCAGGTATTTTTTTATTGCCTCTTCTTTCACCAGGAATTTGGCCACGGCTTTTTGTTCAGCCATTGGCGCCCAGGCTCCCATGTGTGAAAGAATGGATTTCATTTTCGCAATTACAGACGAAGGCCCGGTTGCCCAACCCACCCGTACTCCGGTAGCGGCAAACACCTTGCTGATGGCATCCACACAGATGGTGTACGCTTTCATCTCGGGTCTTAATGCAACGGGATGATAATGTTTAATGTCTCCATAGGTAAGTGTCCAGTACATCTGGTCGAAGAAAAGGTACAGTTTTTTTTCTCCTTCGCCGCGGCGTTTATTTTCTTCCAGAACCAGGTCGCAGATCTTTTCAAGTTCCGTTTTGCTGAGGGTGGTTCCGGTTGGGTTTTGCGGCGTGCAAATGGCCAGCAATGCAGCACCCTTAACGTGCGGGGCAATGTCTGCAGCCCGGGGCATAAAGTTATTTTCCGGCGTAGCGGTTATCATTACATGCTGGGCATTACAAAGATGAACGTAGTGATTGTTGTTCCAGCTGGGAACAGCATAAATCACTTTATCCCCGGCATCCACCGTTGTGCGGTATAAAGAATAGATCAGCGGCCTTCCGCCACTAGCGATCAGGATCTCGTGTGCATTGTAATCGACGCCCTGCCATGTTTTAATAAAAGAAGAAACGGCATCCCGGAGATCGAGGTTTCCTTCTGCCGGCGGGTATGTAGTATGTTTTTCCTGGTAAGCTTTGATAATCTCTTCCTCCAGCTCCGAAGGAATGGGAAAGATGGAAGAATCAAAATCACCAATGGTATAATTATATATGAATTCACCCTGGCGTTTTCGTTCCTTGATCTCGTTTCCCAGTTTCACAATTTCCGACCCGATGAGGGTCTCTGCCAGTGTGCTTAGTTTGGTATTGCTCATAAGTTTGGTGCCTGTTTGTACAGCCGGGATGGCTACGGGCAAAAGTAATCCCTTGTACAGGGAAAACAAAAACCCGGCAGGTCTTATTTCCCACCGGGTTTGAACCAAAACGCTCAATTGCTTTTATTCGATGGGTTTATACTCTTTAAACAGGTTCAGTTTTGTGCCCTCCACCTGCTGGCGGTAATCTTTCCATTTGCTGTTGTAAAAGCTGTTGATCTTATCAATGGCTTCTTTCACGGCCTTCTCTGCATTTACCACGAGGGCTTCCACCTGTGGCCCGGGCTCCACCATTTTACTGCCGATGGACTGCTGGGCCGTTTGCAGCGCCGTCATTACCGTAATTTCAAACGGACTCCGGGAAATACCCTGGCGATCGCTTGTTTTACCATTGATGAACTCCCGGATAGCCTTTATCTCATCCTGCATTTTGGTGGTGGATTTACGCAGCGAATCGGCATCTTTCCCTTCCACACCCTTTGCCTGCGTCTGAATCTTGGTCAGCAGTTCTTCGCTTTCGGAAAGCTGGTCCATCCCGGTAACCAGTTTGTCAGAAGACTTTCTTAATCGGTCATACATTCTCCGTTGTGCCAGCTTGGTTACATTCCGGTTACCGATACGCGGATCATCATATATATTAATGAAGGCAGAGTCGGAGGCTCCTGCATACGTCATCATGATCTTATACGTTCCGGGCAGCACCTGCAACCCTCCCGGTTCGGCAGCACCCGGCTGCGGCTTGGACGACCCGGGCTGCCGGTATCCTTTTTCTTCCATACCCCAGTACATTTTATTGAAACCGGAATCAACAGCCCATCGCAGCGAACGCACCTGTTCATTGGATGAATTGTATATTCTTACAGTGACCGAATCGGTTCTTCTTCCGCCACCACCACCGCCTCCGTCGCGGCCCCTGCGTCCTCCGCCCGGTTGCTGTGCAGGAGGTGCGGCCGGTTGTGTTGCAGGAGTTGCCGGTTGTTGTTTTGCGGCAGTATCTTGTTTGGGTTTGTTAATAAAAAAGGAAACCGCAGCGCCTCTTCGGCGGTTATCAGCTTCAAATAAGCCATAGGTACTCCAATCATATCCGTTTGCCGGGCGGTATTGTATCTGGTATGCATCGGGCGCCGAAAGAATGGTTACCGCCCTGGTAAACCCACCGCCTTTATTTGCCGCGGCTTTTCTTAAAGAACGGATATCATCCAGTATCCATAATGCCCGGCCAAATGTGGCGATTGCCAGGTCGGCTTCCCGTTCCTGTATAGCAAGATCGTAAGTGGAAACAGACGGGTAACCGTTTTTGAATTGTTCAAACGAAGCGCCGTTGTCAAAACTGATCCATAAACCGTTTTCCGTTCCAACAAAAATAAGGTTAGGTTCTGCCGGGTCCTGCAGGACACAAAGGGCATAGCCCTTCACTTTATTTTCATCCACCATCCTTGTCCATGTCTTTCCGTAATCGGTGGTGCGGAAAATGTAGGGTTTCATATCGCCGCGGCGGTAATCATTGGCTACCACAAAGGCTTCGCCTGCATTGTGTGCCGATGCTTTGATCTGCGGTATCCAGCAACCAGAGGCTAAGCCGGGAATCTTGCCACGAAAACTTGTCCATGTCTTTCCGCCGTCTCTTGTCAACTGTACAACACCATCATCAGTACCGGCCCATAACAACCCGGGCTCTTTCCGGGATGGTTCAAGGGTAAGGATGGTGCAGTGTGTTTCGGCACCGGTGATGTCCATCGTTAAGCCTCCGGTGTTCTGATAAGCGGCAATCTTTACCGAATCATTCGTGGTAAGGTCGGGAGAAATGGTTTCCCAGCTAACCCCCTTATCGGTGCTTTTATGAACAAACTGGCTGCCGAAGTAAATGGTTTTTTTATCAAAAGGATCTTGCGCCAGCGCCGAGTTCCAGTTGAAACGTAATTTAACAGAAGGATCAAGCGCCTGCGGCCTGATGAACCAGTTTTCTCCGGTTTTCCAGTTTCTTCTACCAATAGAACCACCCTGGCTCTGACTATATACCCATCCGGCATCTTCAGCATCGGGCATTACATCAAATCCATCACCGCCACCCACGTTGTTCCAGTAATAATTTCTTATGCCTCCATTGATCCACGTATAGGCGGGGCCATGCCAGGTACCATTGTCCTGCATGCCGCCCATGATGTTGTACGGAAGTTCATTGTCTACATTCACGTGATAGAATTGACCGGCCGGTATCTTATCATCAAAAACCCAGTTTTTACCACGGTCGTGTGTGATGCCGATGCCGCCGTCATTTCCTTCGATCATAAAATTGGGATCTTTGGGGCTGATCCACCAGGCATGGTGATCGGGGTGTATACCCGAGTAAGGGATCAGGGTGCTGAATGTTTTACCACCATCTTCACTCACTTCCACCTGGTCGTGTATATTATATATGCGGTTTTCGTTTTTGGTGTCTACCCGAATGTCCTGGAAATAAAACGGGCGGTTGGTCACCCATCTTGCATCGCTGTTCACCAGCTCCCACTTCATTCCGCCGTCATCACTTTTGTATAAACCGTTTTTGGTGGCTTCCACCATGGCGTATACCCGCCTGGGTTCATTGCTGGCAAAAGCCAGGCCCACTCTTCCGTAATTACCATCAGGGAGTCCTTCTTCTTTTCCCAGCTTTTTCCAGTTCTTTCCACCATCTATGGTAATGTATAATCCACCGGCGGCGCCCCCGCTTTTAAAATCCCAGGGCGTGCGGCGGTGCTGCCACATGCAGGCAATCAGCTTATTGGGGTTGGAAGGGTCCATCACCAGCTCGGCACAACCCGAGCTGTCAGAAGTATATAAAATCTTTGACCAGGTTTCTCCGCCATCGGTTGTTTTATAAACACCCCGTTCGGGATGAGAAGAAAACGGGTTGCCGATGGCAGCCGCATAAACCGTATTTGGATTTACCGGGTCGATGAGAATACGGTGGATGTTCTTTGTTTTTTCCAGGCCCATCAGCTTCCAGGTTTTACCGGCGTCCATGCTTTTAAAAATTCCTTCACCCAGGTTGAGGGAGTTTCTTGGATTGCCTTCTCCGGTTCCCACCCAAACAATGTTTGGATTTGATTGCTGAATGGCAACCGAACCGATGTTCTGTGTGGACTGGTCATCAAACACAGCAGTCCATGAGTTGCCACTGTTCTCTGTTTTCCATACGCCCCCCGAGGCGGCGCCCAGGTAAATGATATTGGGATTATCCACCACCACATCTATGGAAGTGATGCGGCCGCTCATACCGGCAGGGCCGATGTTGCGGGGCTTTAAATTTTTAAATTGGGCGAGGGAGATCTTTTGTGCGATGGATGTTCCGGAAAGACAAGCAAGGGCCATCAGCGCCACAGTCAGTTTTTTCATTGTTGGTATAATTGAACAATGAAATTGCAAAAAAATCAGCGGAGCGGCAAAAGAAATGTACGGGCGGTTTACCGGCTTATTTTTTTGTGCGGGCTTTTTCTTCCAGTCCTTTTGCCTTTTCAAAATCAAGGATCACCGAATTGATGCAATAACGCAAACCGGTGGGTGGCGGACCGTCTTCAAACACATGACCCAGGTGTGCCTTGCAGCGGCCGCACATTACTTCGGTGCGCTTCATACCATAACTGTTGTCGGGTGCATAAATAATACTTCCCTTGCTGATGGGTTCAAAAAAACTGGGCCAGCCACAACTGCTTTCAAACTTACCGTTGCTGTTAAACAGGGGGTTGCCGCAGGCCGCACAGTAATACGTGCCCACGTCTTTATGATCCCAGTATTTGCCGGTGAAAGCCCTTTCGGTTCCTTTTTCCCGGGCAATATGATATACATCAGATGGCAAAGCCTTTTTCCATTGCTCATCGCTTATGTTCACCTTGCCCGAGTCGGTATTGGAATAAACGGGGTTCTTGCTTTTGCTGCTGTCCATGATTGCGTTGTTTTGTTTTACTGGAGTGGATCCTGCCGGCTTAGGCGGATGCTCTGAACACCCGGCTAAAACCGCCGTAAACAATAATATGATATAGATGCAGGACCTCATGATTGTTCAACAAATTTCGTGATTAATGGTTCTCTATCTACGAAAAACCGGCTTTTTAAGATTTTCAACAGATAAAGCACCTTGTTAAAGAATAATTAAAGTACGATTATTATATTTGCTATCTTCATACCGATAGCAACCAATATGTTTAACCTGATATTATTTGGCCCTCCGGGCAGCGGCAAAGGAACGCAAAGCGAAAAACTGATCGCAAAGTATGGATTGAAGCACCTGAGTACGGGCGACCTGCTGCGCAGCGAAATCAGGGAGCAAACACCACTTGGTAAAGAAGCCCAGAATTTCATGGACAAAGGTCAGCTGGTGCCCGACGAAGTGGTAATCGGCATGATCAGCTCTGCCCTGGATAATAACCCCAACGCAAAAGGATTCCTGTTCGATGGTTTTCCCCGTACCGCCGCCCAGGCCGAGGCGCTGGATAAGTTGCTGGAATTAAAGGAAGCCCCCATTGCCGTAATGCTTGCCCTGGAAGTAAGCGAAGAGGAGCTCATCAAACGATTATTGAAAAGAGGAGAAACAAGCGGCCGCAGCGACGATACCAATGAAAGCGTGATCCGGGCCCGCATTACCGAGTACCACAACAAAACAGCAGTGGTGGCCGACTACTATAAACAATTTGATAAAGTGGAGATGGTAAAGGGCGAAGGAACCATCGACGAAATTTTCAACAGGCTTTGTACCGAGATTGATAAACGGGCCTGATCATCCAAACAATACCATACAGGAGCATCCGCCAGCGGGTGCTTTTTTTGTTTTACATTGTGCGGCAAAAAAGCATGGATACAGAAAAACTCAATTTCATCCGCAATGAATTTGTGCCGAAAGTGAAAACACTGCCGGGCGGCGCAACAGGTAAATGGGGAAAGATGAATGCCCAGCAGATGACCGAACACGTAACCACCTTCTTTAACGTATCCACCGAAAAAATAAAATTTCCCCTGTCGGTTCCGGAAGAACATTTACCCAAATACCGGGAGTTCCTGTTCAGCGACAAGCAGTTCAGGGAAAACACCAAGGCACCCGGCAACGTGATCGGCGAAGAGCCGCTGCCGCTCCGCTACGAAAATATGGAACAGGCGGTGAATAAACTGGCTGCTTCGATCGGAAACTTTGAAACATATTTTAATACCAACCCCGGTAAAACAACCACACACCCGGTATTCGGTCCGCTGAATTTTGAAGAGTGGGTGCTGCTGCATTACAAACACGTAACACATCATCTTCGCCAATTTGGCTTGCTGTAAATAATTTAAAGAAGAGGCGCAGAGCCTCTTTTGTTTTTCAGCTACCTTAGCAGGGAAAATAACGATTGAATGAAACTTGAAAATTATGTGGCCGGGAAATGGATCACCGGGGATGGAGACGGGCAGTTATTGTACAATGCCGTGACCGGGGAGCCGGTAGCAGCAGCCTCTACAAAGGGGCTTGATTTTAAGCAGCTTCTTGAATACGGAAGAACAGTGGGAAATCCTGCCCTGCGTAAAATGACCTTCCATGAACGGGGCAATATGCTGAAAGCCCTGGCGCTTCATTTAAGAAACCACCTCGATACATTTTATAGAATCTCTTATCAAACCGGCGCCACCAAAGCCGACAGCTGGGTGGATATAGAAGGTGGCATCGGCAACCTGTTTGCCAACGCATCCCTTCGCCGTAAATTTCCCAACGAACGTTTTTGCGTGGATGGAGACAGTCATAACCTCGGCAAGAACAATACCTTCATGGGCACCCATATCCTGGTGCCGAAGGAAGGCGTTGCGGTTCACATCAACGCCTTCAACTTCCCGGTATGGGGTATGCTGGAAAAAATTGCCGTGAACCTGCTCGCCGGTATGCCGGCTGTGGTAAAGCCCGCAACCGTTACGAGTTATTTGACCGAAGCTGTGGTGAAAGAGATCATCAATTCGAAAATTTTACCCGAAGGCGCATTACAACTCGTCTGCGGAAGCGCCGGTGATATACTGGATCACGTAACATCGCAGGATGTGGTTACGTTCACCGGTTCGGCATCAACCGGGCTGATGCTGAAATCAAACCCGCATATTTTACGGGAGAATGTTCCGTTCAATATGGAAGCGGATTCATTAAACTGCATTGTGCTGGGCGAAGATGTTACTCCGGACAAACCCGAGTGGGACATTTTTGTAAAAGAAATACGGAAAGAAATGACATTGAAAGCCGGTCAGCGCTGTACCGGTATCCGCCGCATATTTGTTCCGGAAAATAAAATAGAAGACCTGTGGAGAGCCATCTCTGCCTCCCTTTCACAAACCACCATCGGCAACCCGCTGAATGAAAAAGTAAGAATGGGTTCGCTGGCCGGGCAAACACAACGCAATGAAGTAAAAGACCAGGTGCAGAAATTGCTGGCTTCCTCACAAATCATTTACGGATCACTGGACAGCGTGAATGTGGTGGATGCTGACCCGGGAAAAGGCGCATTCATGTCGCCGCTATTATTAATGAACGACAAACCGTTTCAATCAAAAGAAGTTCATGAAGTGGAAGCATTTGGCCCGGTGAGTACCATTATGCCGTATAAAACCACCGAGGAGGCGGTTGCGCTCAGCAAACTCGGTAAAGGAAGCCTTTGTTCAACCATTGTTACGGCTGATTATAAAACAGCGCAGCATTATGTAATCGGGGCTGCCACCCACCACGGAAGAATACTGGTATTGAACAGCGAATGTGCTAAAGAAAGCACGGGCCACGGATCGCCATTGCCACTGCTTGTTCATGGCGGGCCCGGAAGAGCCGGTGGCGGAGAAGAAATGGGTGGACTGCGGGGCGTAAAGCATTACCTGCAAAGAACAGCATTGCAGGGTTCGCCCACCGCCATCACGGCCATTACCCAGGTGTACCAGCAATACGCTGCCGGAAAAGAGCCCGGCAAGCATCCGTTTAAAAAATATTTTGAAGAACTGCAGATCGGAGATCAGATCGTGACTGAAAAAAGAACGATCACTTCTGAAGACATTGACCGCTTTGCCGATATCAGCGGCGATCATTTTTATGCGCATATAAAAACCACCGATTTTTCCGGAACCATGTTTGAACAGCAGGTGGCACATGGGTATTTTATCATGAGCCTGGCAGCCGGACTGTTTGTGGATAGCTATGAAAAAAACCCCGTACTGCTGAACTACGGCATCGACGAGCTCCGCTTCACCAAACCGGTTTATCCAGGCGCTGAAATCCATATCCGTTTTACCTGTAAAGAAAAATTACTGAATGATAAACGGGTGATTGAAAAGCCGGAAGACTTTAAACGCGGCGACGATATCGATAAAGGCATTGTAAAATGGCTGGTGGAAATGATTGATGATACCAACGAGATCACAGGAGTGGCCACTATTTTAACCATGGTTCAGCACAAACCATAATATCTGTGATTATTTATTTCACCAGTTTTTTCAGCTTCTCTATCTGTTTCTGTTGCTCTTTGATGCTTTCAATGAGCACCGGAATTAGTCCCATATAATTTACACTCAGCTCTCCGCGTTCATTTTCTTTCACCAGTTCGGGGAATACTTTTTTAACCTCCTGGGCTAAAACACCAACCTGGAGATCCGGGTCTCGGCTTTTGTCTTTCCAGCGATACGTATACCCGTTCAGCTGGAGGATGGCCGCCAGTCCGTCGTTAATGGGTTGTATATCTTCTTTAAGCCGGGCATCGCTGTTTTGTGTAAGCGTGCCTGCCAGGGTAGCGTTGCCATTTCCTTTAATACGAAACAGCTCATTGGAAGTAGTGGAATTAACCCCGGCAAAGAACACGTGATCGGCGGCGGTGGCATCCACCTGGTAACGCAATGTTCCGCCATTGATACCGAAACCGTAATATTGGTGATCGTTGTTGTTGCCGTCGTACAAAACAATTTTCCGGTTTACAATACTGTTTGATAATTGTATAAGTGCATTGGGAGAAGAAGTGCCGATGCCTACATACCCATTTCCGTTGATTGTCATTTTTTCAGCCAGGGCCCCCGCAGATGAACGGGTATAAAAAGCGAGCCTTGCAGCATTACCCGTTTCAAACAGATCGCCGATATAACCGGTGCGTTGTTCGCCCGACAACCCGGTTGCCACCCAGGTGAGCCCGCCCAGCGAACCGGATGAACCCGCGGAAGAAAGCATTAAATGCGATTGGATATTAGCTCCCGCCGCCGTATTCTTTATCTCCAGTATTTTGTTGATGCCCCCGTGTCCGTAACCGGAGGGGGTATTGGTGTTGATGCCTACATTACCAGTGCTTGTATTATACAGATCATTTCCGTTAAGCGCCCAATAAGAGGCGGGGGGATCCTGCCACGAAAAACTTCCGGCCCCCATGGTCAGCACCTGGCCAATGACATTGGTTGAAGGAAGTGCACTCATTACACCATTGATATTTGCGGTTACAAGACTCGGCGCAAAAAAATTCGCCAGGGAAGATACCCGTAGGTTTCCCACCAAATGAAGCGCTTCCTGGGGGTCCGTGGTGCCGATTCCTACATAACCTGTGACTGGTTTAATGGTTAACCGGTTTATATTTTCGGTGCGCAAATAAAGATTTCCAACGCTGCCATATGTAGTTGCTACCATATCAAAACCCTCCATGCCGATATAACCCATCTCCAGGAATCCGTTATTATCATTGAACGAAATACCGGGCTTTGAAACCCCCGCGGCATAGTCTGTTTGAATATTCAGCACAGCGGGGGTAATGGGGTTCTGGGGCACATGCCCGATGTTGAGGATGCCGTTCTGCATCATCATGGTGGGCCGGTTTAAATTATGCACCGGGTCTTCACCCACACCGAAATAAATAGCCCGGTTAGCACTGTTTGCATTATTTCCATCGGCATAGTTCCATAAATAGCTTTTCCATTGCGGAGAACTGTTGTCCCGGTTCAGGCCAAAGAAAAAACCGGTCTCCAGGTTACTGCCGTCCTGGTTCGGGTATGTGATGCGCACACCGTTCTTGTTGGTGGTATTTGTATTGGCCGGGGCAAACTGCGAGAGCGAATGTATATCCAGTGCATACTTTGGATTTTTCTGGTAAATACCCTGCCCCCAGCCGGTGATGTTAAAGGCGGGAATTACGAAGGCGTTGTTATACACATCCAGTCCAAACCGGATGGCTCCGTTGATATTGTTTTCATGATTCCATATAAGTGATTCGGTAACCAATGTTGGATCGTGGCCGATCACTAAACCTTTGTCAATATTACTGGTACTGGGATTGAAGGCGGATTTTGCGATAAGCCGAAAACCCCGTATCGACGTGGTGTTAGATATCTCAGATGTACGGAGGTCCAACGAATATTCCGGATCACGGTTATATAAGCCGATTCGTCCACCCGTTGCAAATTGTTTCAGCCGCAGCAACTCATTACCGCCCGCTACAAAAGAAACATCCTGCTGATCGGGTGTTCCTATGTACATGTCTCCCGTGTTAATGCCGGCATTGTTGGAGGCTGCCGGCGGTGTTGTGCCAACATTGCCGTAAAGACTCCAGTAACTGGAATCGCTTTTTGATCTGGCTGTAATCCAGTTCCATTTACTGTATTGATAATAATAAAATCCCACACTGTCGGGCCCGGTCTGGTAGATCAGCAACCCCGCCGCCGGAGAGGCAATGGCATCCCGCTGGGTCTTTGTCAACCTGGGAATGAGCAAACCCCTGGTTGTACTCTTGATATCCAGCATGGCACTGGCATTGGCGGTGCTGCCGTCAGTATTAATGGCAAGCGACTGGGCGTTAACAGAGCAGGAGAGAACTGAAAACAGCAGGAAAAAAAGAAAACGATTCATAAGTCATTATTGAAAGAGGTCATTGAATATTGTTTATGAAAATAGCAGCTCAATACCCGCCTGCTACTTACCGCAAATAGGTGTGATAGCAGAAGGCCTGTTTTTGATCAGTGCCTGTGAAATTAATAAAAGAGGCATATAAAAAAATACCGGATTTCTGGGATAAAAGTTTGAGTAATTTGCATTATCAAGTCACGCAAAATATTGCTTTATGAGCACCGAAACATATGTAAGGTCACATATTGAACACGGCATCAACACCATTGAGTTCTTTCACCCGCAAAGCAACAGCCTGCCGGGCCGGATACTGGAAGAGCTGGCCAAAGAAATTCATTTTGCCGGCACACACGATGATACCAAAGTGATTATTCTGCAGAGCGCCGGTGAAAAAACATTCTGCTCCGGCGCCAGCTTCGATGAACTGGTCTCGATAAAGAACGAATCGGAAGGATTGAAATTCTTCAGCGGCTTTGCCAACGTGATCAACGCCATGCGGCGCTGCCCCAAATTCATCATCGGCCGTATACAGGGCAGGTGTGTGGGTGGCGGGGTTGGACTGGCGAGTGCCGTGGACTACGCCATTGCCACCGATAAGTCGGATGTAAAACTGAGTGAACTGGCAGTAGGCATCGGCCCCTTTGTGGTGGGTCCGGCTGTTGAACGAAAGATCGGCACCTCTGCATTCAATGCGCTGGCCATCGACGCCGGCAACTGGCGCAATGCCGAGTGGGCAAGAAAAAAGGGATTGTTTGCCGAAGTGCACGACAGTATCGAAAGCCTGAACGAAGCGGTGTACCGCCTGGCCGATACACTTGCTCATTCAAATCCGTCTGCCATGGCCGAAATGAAAAAAATATTCTGGAAGGGAACCGAACACTGGGAAGAGCTGCTGAAAGAACGGGCTGCCATCAGCGGGCGGCTGGTGCTGAGTGAGTTCACCCGGAATGCGATCAGCAAATTCAAAGCAAAAGCGAAGTAATTAAAAGGGAGGCGATATCGTCCTCCTTTTGTTCGTATCGTTACAGATCTTCGTATATATACAACGGATCAATATACGATCCCGGCGCCATCTCCAGCACCGGCTTAATAATTCCGTCTTTCAATCCATATACCCAGCCGTGCAGGAAAGGGCCGTTCATGGTTTGCCAGGAACGCTGAATGATGGACGTTTGTGCCAGGTGGGTTACCTGTTCCACCACATTCAGTTCCACCAGCCGGTCTGTACGCAGCTCTTCATCCCCGATGGCATTGAGTTCGTTCTGGTAAATATGGTATACGTCTTTGATGTTTCTCAGCCACATGTTGAGCACCGGTTTAAAATCAAGATTGCTCATCGCCGCTTTGATGCCCCCGCATCCATAATGCCCGCATACGATCACGTGCCGCACTTTCAGGTGATTCACGGCATAGTCAAGCACACTCAGCAGGTTTACATCGGTATGCACCACCATGTTGGCTATATTACGGTGTACAAAAATTTCACCGGGCCTTGTGCCGGTGATTTTGTCGGCGGGCACACGGCTGTCGCTGCAGCCGATCCACAGGAACTCGGGCGTTTGTATGGAAGAGAGACGTTTAAAGAATTCCGGGTCTTCTTTCACCTGTTCCTGGGCCCAGGCCTTGTTTTCGGATAGCAACTTCTCGTATGACCTCATAATGGATAAACTATTATTTCAGGATTAAATGTACGCTGCGGAAACCGCATTTTAAATCTTCACAGAATGAATTTTTGTATCACGCAGTCCCTTGTGCATCAACTTTTCCAGGAGAGGTTTGTTAGGAGAATGTAAAATTATTTCCCGGGAACGTTACCATGCAGCCATGGGCTTGGTTTACAGGAACCGAAGTAATAACTTGCGCACTCAAAATGGCCAACCGCAGTAATATATATACTACCATTCATCTCGGCTCTGCCGTGCTGATGGTATTGCTGCTGATGTGGCTTACAGTAAGCACCCCGTTCGTAATGGCCAGCCAGCAGGAGGTTGCCAAAAGCTCAAAGGCGCCATCCGGGCAGTCGCCACTGAACGGAGGTACCGAAGAAGAAAACGCCAACCCCTTCGGCAACAGCACCGAGGAGAAGGTTCCCAAGAACATCAATTCATTTTCAGAAGAATTCCTGCACGAACTGCATAAGACCGCTCATTTGTTTTTCATTGAAAAACAATACCACAAAACAGAAAATGCAGGTACCTATACTGCATTTCACGGTGAACTGCTTGTTCCTCCCCCCAACGCAGCCTGATCTTTTCCCACTTGATTAATCAGCTGGCCATATGGCTCCGGCTATTTACTGTCATGCAGGCATGCATGTTTCATTGCATTGCCCCTGCGTAAAAACTCGTTTGATCTATGACTCCTAAAAAGAATCTGTTTGCAAATCTTAAAAGCGATCTGCCCTCGGGGCTCGTTGTTTTCCTGGTGGCCCTGCCGCTTTGCCTGGGCATTGCCCTGGCCAGTGGCGCACCGTTTTTCAGCGGCATTATATCGGGCATCATCGGCGGCATTGTGATCGGCATGCTGAGTAATTCACCATTAAGCGTAAGCGGTCCGGCAGCGGGACTGGCTGCGCTTGTAATGGGCGCCATCGTTTCTATCGGCGACTACAGCCTGTTTTTGTGTGCGGTGGTGATTGCCGGGGTCCTTCAAATTATACTCGGACTTGCTAAACTGGGAGGTATTGCCAATTATATTCCCAGCAGCGTTATAAAAGGAATGCTTACCAGCATCGGCATACTTATTATTGCCAAACAGCTGCCCCATGCATTCGGGTACGATAAAGATGAAAAAGGAAACATCACCGAACTGCTTCCCTACGGACAGGAAGACCTGCACGAACTGCTGCAACCACTGCAGCATGTGGAAGTGGGTGTACTCCTGCTCTGCCTGCTGTCCATCATCATCATGGTTCTTTGGGAAAAACCCGTTATCAAAAAAAGAGTAAAGTTTATTCCCGGCGCCCTGGTGGCAGTAATTGTGGTGGTGGCTGTTAACGAGATATGGATACGCTCGGGCAGTTTGCTGGCGGTACAGAATGAACACCTGGTTCAGATAAAAGTGGCCAAATCAGCGAATGAATTCTTCAGCTTTTTCACACTGCCCAACCTGGATGGATTCCTGAACAGCACCGTGATTGTATATGGCGTTATTATTGGACTCATCGCATCACTCGAAACCCTCCTCAGCATTGAAGCCATCGATAACCTTGATCCGGAGCGCCGGGTAACAAACACCAACCGGGAATTGTTTGCGCAGGGTGTGGGCAATACGGTGGCGGGCCTTGTTGGCGGACTGCCGGTAACCAGTGTTATTGTACGCAGCAGCGCCAATGTCAATTCCGGTGCTCAATCAAAACTGTCTACCATTATCCATGGCGTTCTGTTACTGGTTTCCATTATCCTGATCCCGTTCCTGCTCAACATGATCCCGCTTTCTTCACTGGCAGCCATCCTGCTTATTACAGGGTATAAGCTTGCCAAACCTTCGGTGTTCCGGAATTTCTGGAAGGCGGGCAAATACCAATTTGTTCCTTTTATTGTTACGGTGATCGTGATCATTGCAATCGACCTTTTCAAAGCCGTGCCCGTATTGAGTGGCAAGGGGTTACTGGTAGGTGTGCTGTCGGGCATTGTGGCGGCTGCCGGCGCCGTTTTGTATGGCAACCTGAAGAACTCTTATTCGTTCCACAAAGAAGAGCACCACGAAGGGGATACCATTCGCATCCAGCTGGCAGAAGAAGTATCTTTCCTGAACAAAGCTGCCATCCGGCAAACGCTGGATGATGTGCCTGGTAACAGCCGTGTAGTGATTGACGCTTCTGCAAGCAGGTATATCGATTTCGACGTGATTGAGCAGATCAAAGAGTTCAGGGATATCAAGGCGCCGCTGAAAGAAATACAGTTACAGCTGGTCGGGTTCAAAGAAGCATACCGCATCGACAACCTTTCACATGTACAATCTGTTCATTAAAAAATAACCAAAAATGAAAACACTCAATAAAGAAATACAAAGCCAGATCATTCCACGCAAAGCGCTGGAAATACTTCAGAATGGCAACAGCCGTTTTGTAAACAACCTGAAAGCGAACCGGAATCTGCTGGAGCAGGTGAACGAAACCAGCGAAGGCCAATGGCCCTTTGCCATTGTGCTGAGCTGCATCGACAGCCGTACTTCTGCCGAGCTGATATTTGACCAGGGACTGGGGGATATTTTTTCGGTACGCATTGCCGGTAATATTGTAAACACCGATATCCTGGGAAGCATGGAGTTTGCCTGTAAAGTGGCGGGGTCAAAACTGATTGTGGTACTCGGGCATACCAAGTGCGGGGCTGTTAAAGGCGCCTGCGATCATGTGGAGATGGGAAACCTCACCGAACTGCTTTCCAAACTTCAACCGGCGGTATACGCCGAACGGGAAACACAGGACAACGACAAACGAAATTCAAAGAACCCGGCCTTCGTGGAAAATGTATCGGCCATCAATGTGCGCCGCACGGTAAAGAGCATTATTGAGCGCAGTTTTATCATTGAACAGATGGTAGAGAACGGCGAAATTGGTGTAGTAGGAGCAATGTACGATGTGGAAACCGGGAAAGTAGAATTCTATAAAGATGTGGAGTTCATCAGGGACGAACAGAACAAGGAATTCAGCGTCGCAGAACTGAGGCATTAAACCGCGGGAACACGAAAAATAAACAAGGCGCAGCTTTTATGCTGCGCCTTGTTTTAAAAAATAGCGTATTATATATTCAGGCCGCCACAGGCGCTGATCACCTGACCGGTGATGTAGCTACCCATATCACAGGCAAGAAACAAACAAACATTGGCAATGTCTTCCGCACTGGCAAAACGCCCCAGGGGAATATCCGCCTTGTATTTATCTGCACCTTCACCTTCTTTGAGGTAATGCGTCATATCGGTTTCTACAAAACCCGGCGCCACGGCATTGCAGCGGATGTTGCGGCTTCCCAGTTCCTTGGCCACGCTTTTGGTAAATCCTATGATGCCTGCTTTGCTGGCGGCATAACTGCTTTGCCCCGCATTGCCCATTTCGCCGATGATGCTGCTCATGTTGATGATGCTTCCGCTGCGGGCTTTCATCATAGGGCGTATCACCTGCTTGGTCATATTGAAAACACTTTTCAGGTTAATCTGCATCACTTCATCCCACTGTTCGGGAGTCATCCGTAGCAATAAATTATCTTTAGAGATGCCTGCATTGTTTACGCAGATATCTACTGCGCCGAATTCTTTCAATACGTCGTTTACAAAACTTTCGCAGGCGGCATAATCGCCGGCGTTGCTTTTCCAGGCTTTTGCTTTTACGCCCATATCAAGCAGCTTTTTTTCCAGTGCCGCCGCCTTTTCTGCACTGCCATCGCTTACATAGGTAAAAGCAATATTGCAGCCCTGTGCTGCAAACTTCAGCGCAATTCCTTCGCCGATGCCCCGGGCCGCCCCGGTAACTATGGCTGTTTTTCCGTCTAATAATTTCATAGAAACCTTTTTTCTTTTTTCAAAGTAAAATCAAAACTTTAAATAGATCCTGTATTTTTTATTTTAAGTATTTCTTCCAGCGTGGTCCGTTCGTTGCTTAACCGCGGCACTTTGTGCTGGCCGCCCAGCTTTCCTTTGCTGCGCAGCCATTCCCGGAAGGTTCCCGGCGCCAACCGGTGCACAACAGGCATGCGGAGAGCAATGTTCTTGTGCCGTTTGGCTTCGTAATCGCTGTTGATGTTCCGGAGGCTCGCATCAAGCTCGGTAACAAAGGCAGAAAGATCTCCGGGTTCTTTTTCAAACTCAATGAGCCATTCGTGTGCGCCGTTGCTGTCATCACTGAAATAAACCGGGGCAGCGGTATAGTCGTTTACAATGGCATTGGTTTTTTCCGACGCTTCGGCAATGGCTTTGTCGGTATTGTCCACAATCACTTCTTCGCCAAAGGCATTAATATAATGTTTCAGCCTTCCGCTGATCTTTATTTTATACGGGTTAAGGCTGGTGAACTGTACGGTATCGCCGATAAGGTAACGCCACAAGCCGCCGGTGGTGCTGATCACCAGTGCATAATTTCTGCCGGGAACAACATCTTTCAGCCCTACGGTTACCGGGTCTTTTTTTCCATATTCCTCCACCGGCATGAATTCATAGAAGATGCCGTGTTCGGTAAACAGCAGCATACCATCGTCATCAGGCCTTACCTGCCCGGCGATGAATCCTTCGCTGGCATTATATATTTCTATGTAATTTATTTTTTCCCCGATGATCCTGCTGAACTGGTCTTTATAGGGAACAAAAGAAACGCCCCCGTTAATATAAAGTTCCAGGTTGGGCCACACCTCTTTGATGGTGGATTTGCCTTTTATCTCCAGGATGCGTTTGAGCAGTAAAAGCGTCCAGGTGGGCACCCCGGCCAGCGATGTAACATTTTCGTTGGCCGTGATCTGCGCCAGTTTTTCAATTTTCATTTCCCATTCGTCCAGCAAAGCCACGCTCAGTTCGGGCGTACGTATCCACTGGCCCCAGAAAGGAGAGTTCTGCATCAGCACAGCACTCAGGTCTCCGTACTGAATGTCTTCATTAACCTTGCTGATCTGGTGTGAGCCGCCCACCACCAGCCCCTTACCGGTAAGCAGGTCGCTCGAAGGAAAATTTTTATAATAATTACTCAGCACATCCTTGCTGGCTTTAAAATGATTGTCCTGCAGGCTCTCTTCGCTGATGGGAATGAATTTGCTTTTGTCGGACGTGGTGCCGGATGATTTGGCGAACCAGTTCACGGGGGTATTCCATAAAATATTTTCTTCGCCTTCCATCATCCGGAGGATATAGGGTTTGATGTCGTCGTATTCGTGGATGGGAACGTTTTTTTTAAAATCCTTCAGGGTAAACAATCTGGAGAAAGAATATTTTCTGCCAAACTCGGTATACTGTGCAGCGGTTACCAGCTCCTGTAATACTTCGCGCTGAACGGCCTCGGGGCGGCTGCTCCAGTTCTCGATGCGCCAGAGTCGCATGCGGGCCAGTTTAGATATGGCGGGAGAGAGTAGCTTCATTTCCCCGACAAGATAAAAAATTATCGGGCAGCTTCATCATGTAAATAATCCTTTCGCTTCAGTTCAAAGTTCCGGCCCAGGTAAAGTCGCCGAACCTGTTCATCACCGGCCAGTTCTTCGGCGGTTCCGTGAGTGAAAATTTTTCCGTCAATGAGCAGGTAAGCACGGTCGCAGATGGAGAGTGTTTCGTTCACATTATGATCAGTGATCAGGATACCAATATTGCGGAATTTAAGTTTGGCGACGATGGACTGGATGTCTTCCACTGCAATGGGGTCAACTCCTGCAAAGGGCTCGTCCAGTAAAATAAATTTTGGATCTACCGCCAGGGCCCGGGCAATTTCTGTTCTTCGCCTTTCGCCGCCGCTCAGTGTATCGCCGTTGTTTTTTCGTACCCGCTGCAGGTTGAATTCATCCAGCAGGGTTTCCATTTTTTCCCGCTGCTGCTGCTTGCTCAGTCTGGTCATTTCCAGTACAGCCAGGATATTATCTTCCACACTCAGCTTACGGAACACACTCGCCTCCTGCGGCAGGTAACCAATACCCATCTTTGCCCGCTTATACATGGGAAGTTTGGTGATGTTGATGTCATTGAGGAAAACCTCCCCTTCATCGGGCTTTACCAGTCCAACCACTTGGTAAAACGACGTGGTTTTTCCGGCGCCGTTGGGACCAAGCAATCCAACAATCTCTCCCTGTTTCACTTCAAAGGAAACATTGTTTACCACGGTACGGCTTCCGTAAACCTTTACCAACCCTTTCGTTTGTATGGTTAAATTCAATGCGGATGATTTGAGGCAAAAATAGCATAAACACAGCAACGAAACCGGCCGCTGTAATTATTAACACGCATTTTATAAAAGAGCCCGGGCAGCAATATCCCGGCATCACCCGTCAAACATAGGAATTCGCCGGTTTTTGATTATTTTTAGTACCTTTTTATCATGGCAAAACAGAAACAAATGCGCAACAGACTCCTTTATTCAACCGGGTTACTGGTATTGTCGGTCTTTCTTTTAGTATCCTGCCAGAAAGAGATCGACGGATCCATCTTTGCCGGCGGAGGGGGAACAAACCCGGTTAACCAGAAACCCAAAGTGGGCACCATCTGGACATACCGCTATTACATCTACCACCAGGACGGAAGCCTGTATCAATCCTTTATTTATACCCTGAAGGCAAAGAACGAAGAAACCATCAATGGCGAAACCTGGTTGAACGTGGTGGATGTAGATGCCGATACCACGGTTTATAAATTCCAGGCAAAGACCGATGGGTTGTATCAGTATGCCAACAGTACCTCAAACTTGTTTTGTAAGGATCCTGCCTTCCTGGGAGAAAGTTATAACACCTACAATGAAGGCGGCGCTGAAAACTTTGTGGTAAAAGGAGTAAACGACACCCTTCCTACCGGCATCGGCGACGTGGTGGTGAATTATTACGAAGGATACCGTTCAACCATACTCATTCACCAGATATGGTATAATAAATATGCATGGATTGTACGCAAGAGCACATACCGGAACCGCTCGCAAGTAACACCTTCCTGGTTCAGGGAAAGAACCATATTCCTGGATAAGATCATTTATTGATACAATCGGAGTGATAGTAACTAACAACATGTGCAGATCAGTTTTTTTTCTTTTTCTTTTTGCCGTGCTGATTTCTTCCTGCCAGAAAGAAATTGACGGAACAATTACTTTCCCGGGCGGAGTAGATCCCGCCACACTAAAACCCAAAGTGGGCACCACCTGGACCTACCGCATGTATACCTATCACCAGGACGGAACCCTTTATCAGACCCTAAGCATGACCCACCGGGCAAAAAACGAAGAAACGCTGGGCGGGGAGAAATGGCTGAATATAATAGATGTGGATGCCGATACCACGGTGTACTATCTCCAGGTAAAAACAGACGGGCTATACCAATACGCCAATAACGCCCCTCAGCTGTTTTTAAAAGATCCGGCCCAGGTGGGAGACAATTACAACACGTACAATACAGGGGTATCGGAACAGTTTTTTGTAAGGAGAGTAAAAGACACCCTTCCCACCGGCATTGGCGATGTACTGGCGAATTACTATGAAGGGTACCGGTACAACCCCTACCTGATCCGGGATGAAATATGGTATAATAAAAATGCCTGGGTTCTGCGGCGGACAGAATATCAAACCAGAAATACCCGCTTCTTTTTCTGGTACAAGTACCGCGTTTTCTATCTCGACAATATCGTTTACTAGTTTCCTGCTCATTTTCGGCACCACTTAAGTAAGTTTGCATTTTAACCGAACAGATGAAAGTAACCGATCACATCAACGAGGCCAAAGACACCCTCATTTCCTTTGAGATACTTCCCCCGCTGAAAGGCAAGGGTATTCAATCACTCTACCAGCATCTTGATCCGTTGATGGAGTTCAGGCCCGCCTATATCAACGTTACTTATCACCGCAGCGAGCACGTGTTCAAGAAAAATGCCGACGGCAGCTTTCAGAAAGTAGTGGTGCGCAAGCGGCCCGGCACCGAAAGCATCTGCGCCGCCATCATGAATAAATACAGCGTGGATACGGTACCCCACCTGATCTGCGGCGGATTCGACATCAACGAAACCGAAGATGCGCTGATCAATCTTCATTACCTGGGGATCGACAATGTGCTGGTACTGCGAGGCGATGCTGCAAAGAACGAAACCGCCTTTCTGCCGGAACCGGGCGGTCATAAATATGCCACCGATCTGCTGAAACAGGTGGTTGATCTGAATTCGGGCATTTACCTGGAAGAAGACCTGAAGAATACCAGCCGCACCAGGTTCTGCATCGGCGTGGCCGGTTATCCCGAAAAACATTTTGAAGCGCCGAACATGGAAAGCGATCTTCACTACCTGAAAAAGAAGGTGGACATGGGTGCCGATTATGTGGTAACGCAGATGTTCTTCGATAATGAAAAGTATTTTTCCTATGTGAAGGCATGCCGTGAAATGGGCATTAACGTCCCCATCATTCCGGGTCTGAAACCTATTTACAGTCTTAACCAGCTCACCACGCTGCCGAAAGTATTTCACATCGATCTGCCGGTGGCATTAAGCAGTGAGATATTGAAATGCAAAACACCCGAAGCCATTGAGCAGGTGGGAACCGAGTGGCTGCTTGCCCAGTCGCAGGAACTGAAAAAAGCCGGCGTGCCCATCCTGCATTATTATACCCTTGGCCGGCCGCACATAGTGGGTAACGTGGTAAAACAACTTCTTTAAAAACAAAACCCTCCATAACACGGAGGGTTTTTCGTTTTCATAAGGGGTAGTATTATTTACCCAGGGGAATGCCTACCGAGAAACTAAGGGTTCGGTATTTATTCTTATCGTTCTGCGAATTATTTCCTTCAGTGGAATTTATTTTAGCCAGCCCCAGCCCGTAATTCACTTTTAGTATCAGGTGTTCAAATTCAAAACCACCACCAAAGTTTAAACCAAAATCAAAACGTTTCAGTTTGTTGTAGGCCGCATCATCCTGCTGGGAAGTAAACGGATCGTCGTTGCTGAACTGAATGGTTTCGGTGGAAGAAGAAGTGAGTGGCCCGATCTTCGATTCCCGTTTTGATTTTCCGCCCACACCCATGGCGATATAGGGTCCCGCATGAAAAAAAACACCGGAAGATTTATCAACCGGAATTTTCACCACGGCATTCAGCGGCGCCTGTATGTAATACGGGTTGAATGTTGATTTTACATAATCATTACCGCCGTTGAAATAGGTTTCGGCTTTGGAGCCATTGCCGGTGAACAACAAGCCGGTTTCAATGTCCAGCTCTTTTGATAAACCCCAGCGCCCCATAATACCGGCATTGAACGAAGCAAGAATATTGTTCTTTTCCGTTTGCCCGTCATTGGTACGGGTGATGTTGGCCAGGTTAAGCCCGCCCTGTAAATAAATCTGCGCATGTGTGGAAAAAGAGAAAAGGAGGAGTACAATCCCCGTAGTAAGGATCTTCATATCGTTGCGTTTGAGTTAAGCAATGCGGCCTTAAAGAACAGGCCCGTTTCTGTTAAACCCATTTACGCAAAAAACCTGCCAACAGTTTTTGAAGGCAGGTTTTAAAACGGTAATAATATTGTCATTATTTAAGTAACGACTGGAAAACCGACTCGTTCACTTTAACCGGGTATTTCTTTTTTAATTCATTGATCCATTTTTCTTCCAGTATGTTCTGGTAATCGTTGATCACCAATCCGCGTGCTTCTTCAAAGCTCCGCTGCATGCCATCGGCATACTGGCGGATTACTTTTGCAAAACCCGACGAGCCATCCTGTTGGTTCACCGATATGCCGGAGATGGTTCCTGCCGGCGCTTTTGGATCAATGCTGATGGGGATCTGCGAAAGTTCAAACCGCCCTGAATCTGCCTGGATGCTGTTATTGGCTTCTTCCACGATCTTCTTCCAGTCTTTTCCGCTCTTTAAGGCGGCCTGTGCGCCATCGGCAATGGTTTTATTGAAACAATTAAACAGGATGATATCGGCGCTGGCGGTCCAGAGGTATTTATTTTTATTTGTATTGTAGTGCTTGACCAGGGCGCTGGTATCGGCTGCGGCATTTCCCCATACATTTCTTTCCATGATCTCAAAAAGCACGTTACCATCTTTAAACTCCTGCATCTGATACCTGAACTCACTGTTGAATTCCTCCAGGTGTTTTTTATAATAATCCAGGGTGGCGGTGGAAACAAATTTTTCGAGCAGGGCAGCATTGCTTTCGTTCTGGTACAATTCAGGATTGCCTTTATAGCTTCTTATAAAATCCAGCCATTCTTTACCCTGCAGCTTTGCTTTGCCCGAACTGTAAATGGTCTTATCGCTGATGGAATATTTATCGGTTGCCGCTTCCGGATTAGCAATCACGCTATCAGCATAACGGAAGAGCTCCTGATCAGGCACCCCCCCGGTTCTTTTAAAGCCAACCTGTTTCTGTACTTCTTTTGCAAACAGCTCTTTGGCAATATTGACCCTTGAATCCTGCTGAATTTTCTGCTTCAGGTCGAACAATACTGTGGCATCGTTACGGTCGGCAGAAACGGCGGTATGAGAAATGCGTTTTACAATGTGGTACCCGTACTCGGTCAAAAACGGTTTGCTGATCTCCCCGTCGCGGCTGAGTTTGAATACTTCGTTTTCAAATGCCACCTGGTATCTTCCCGAACCGAATTCAGGAAGCTCCCCATTATTGCCATAAGTCAATTTATCATCGCTGAACTGGCGGGCAGTCAGCCCAAAGTCGGCGCCGTTCTGCAGCAGCTGGTAAACCGAATCAGCCTTTTTCTCCATCGCAGGTTTATTAATACCCTGTTGCTCGGGTGGCATGGCAAGCAGTATTTGCGCCACTTTCCATTTACCAACGGCGGCCCTTTCTTCCACCACTTTAAAGATATGCCAGCCGTTTTTCGACCGGTAGGGCTTGTTCACTTTGTCTTTGCCCAGGCCATAAATGATATTCTCATATTCATATGGAACCGAGAAAACGGTAATGAAGCCAAGGTCGGATTGGCGGATGCTTTCACCGCCGGCGGCTTCCACCTGTTTTGCATAATCTGTTTTGCCTGCGCTCAGAGAAGAATAAAGGGCGGTTATTCCCTTGTACGCTTTCAGGGTATCTTCTGGTTTGGCGTTATTGCCAATGGCGGCAAAGAAATGAAGTACATGAAGGTCTTTCTGGCTCCTGTCGAAGGCTTCGTTCAGCAGGCTGTTCAGCGCCTTTTCGTTGTTAAGATACCCTTCTTCAATCTGCGTACGGAAACTTTGTGCATCGTACTGAAGCTGGGGCAGTGTATCCAGCTTCATGTCCATTGCCGCATTCACCTTTAATTTGAATTTGATATACAGGTCAAGGTATTCCCTTAATGCTTTTTCCTTGTCGGTGTCCGGCGTTTTGTTCTTGTTGTATGCACGAAGGAATTCTTCCTTGTCGACTGATTTATTGCCGTAGCTGAACAGCGTTTGCGAAAAAGCCGTGGCTGCTCCAAGAGAGAAGGCAACGAATAAACAGATTTTTTTCATCAGCGGTTTGTTTTAGTTCGAAGAAGGTGATTTCCATTTCACCTCCAGCAGGTCGTTCAGTTGTTCCCAGGTAAGTTTTTTAGCGATGATGCGCTTTTCCTTATCCAGCAGGAACAAGGTTGGTGTCATGGTCACATCATACAGTTGGCGGAAGCTGGGCCGTTGTTCAGCGGCGTTTTTTGCTTCGGCTTCTTTGGTCTGGTACACGTGTGTCCATTCGCCCAGGTTGTGGCTGCGGATAAACTCGTTCCAGGCCGGTATGATGTTGGCGTCCTTGCCATCGGGTGTTAATACGCCGTATATTTTCACGTTGTGTTTTTTCCAACTGGCTTTGTAAACTGAGTCCAGCTTAGGAACCACTTCTTTACAATGCCCGCAGTTGGGATCCCAGAAACACACAATGGTATAATCGGCTTCCAGGTTATATAAAGAAGAGGGCTTATTGCCTGCATCCAGCATTTCCAGGTCCGCTGCCTTGTCGCCGATAAGGTTCGACATGAGCATGTATGCCCGCCGGCTGATGGCGTCCATCTGGGTTTCATTCAGCCAGTTGCTGAGGCCCTTGCTGTGGTATTTTTCAAACAGGTGAACGAATACGGCATCCTGGCCCATGTACTTGGGATTGATGAACTCATCGGTAAGCCAGTTGAGCAGGAATTTATACATCTCCGGCGCCGAACGGGCCAGCAGTAATTTATAGTCCACATCCTTGATAATGCTGTCGGGCGCCGGCGAAATGATCTCCCGGTAATAACGTTCCAGCTTTCTGAGGAAGAAGGGCGTGCGGATGATGCGGTCGTCCATAAAGGTGATGCCATCCCAGTAATGCTTCTTGTACTCGTAATAATTATTCAGCGAATCCTGTTTGGTTACGGGCACTTTGGATGGAACCGGCGGCTCTTTCATGGCTTTCAGCAAAGCTGCCATCATGGAAGCAGGCTGGTTTTTAATAATGCCCTCCCGGTAATCGTTCAACTGCCTGTTGTACAGGTTGTAGTTTTTTTCGTGCAGGACCGAATCTTCCCTGGTAAGGGAGGCAGCATAACCGCTACGCTCCTGCTGTATCAGCCGCCCTTTGGCCGCTGCAAATTTCTGGTACTGGTCGTACAGAATATTTTCTTTTGAACCCGTAACAATGGTTTTGTTAACCAGGTCCGTGGTGTCGGCGGTTACGGAAATAACCTGTTCTTTATCAACCAGGAATTCGGTTCTGATTCTGTTTCCCGGAAAGAAGATGGCATAAATGCCGGGTGGAAGTTTGTTGGCTCCTTTAAAAACTGCCGTGCCCTTGTTGCTGATGGCGGCAGAGTCGGCCACGTTGAAATTGCTCCCCATATAATAGGTGAGGTACGTAATACCGCTGGTGAAATTGGGTGTTTTAAGGGAGATCTGGTATCCCTGCCCGCAAACGGCATTAAAAACGCCCAGCGAAATAAGAAGTGTATGGTATTTTTTCATGGTGATTAAAGGATAGCAAATGTATCTAAAATCAGCGGTTATTCGGCAACGGGGCCGTTTCCGGCAGTTTAACAATTACAAATCGTTAACAAAACAAATACTGGCGATATATGCGGTATTTTTGCCGCCGTGAGAAAAAAAAACAAGAAACTGATACTGGAAAATATCCCGGTTACCGGCTACGCAGCTGAGGGCAAGGCGCTGGCCAGGCAGGATGGAAAGGTGATCTTTATTTCGGGGGCTGTGCCCGGCGATGTAGCCGACATCCTGGTTACCAAAAACAAAAAAGACTGGGCCGAAGGCCGTGCCCTTGAGATCAAAGAGTTCTCAAAAGAACGGGTGGAGCCTTTCTGCAGGCATTTTGGGGTTTGCGGCGGCTGCAAATGGCAGATGCTTCCTTATGAAAAACAGCTGGCCTATAAACAGCAGGAAGCGGAGCAGCATTTAAAACGGATCGGCAAGGCCGAGCTTCCGCCCATACTGCCCATTGCCGGTAGCGATCAAACGGTTCATTACCGGAATAAACTGGAATTCACCTTCAGCAACCGGCGGTATTTATTACCCGAAGAAATGGAATCGGAAGCCGTTATCCGGGAGGGCGCCCTGGGTTTTCATGTACCCAGGATATTTGATAAAGTGATCGACATTGAAGAATGCTGGCTGATGGCTGATGTGAACAACCGAATCCGAAATACCATCCGGCGCTTTGCCCTTGAACAGGGATTCAGCTTTTATGATATTAAAGAACATAGCGGGTGGTTGCGTAATATCATCATCCGCCTGTGCAGTACCGGCGAGCTGATGGTGAACATCTGCCTGAATAACGAGGTGGAAGAAGACCGGAAAAAACTGCTGGATCACCTGCTGAAAGAAGTGCCGGAAATCACCACGCTTTTATACACCATCAATCCAAAATGGAACGACAGTATTCATGACCTTATGCCGCAAGTATATTCCGGGAAAGGATACGTGATTGAAAAACTCGAAGACAAACAATTCAAAATTTCAGCTAAATCGTTCTTTCAAACCAATACCAGGCAGGCAGAAAAACTATACAGGATTACCCGTGATTTTGCCGGGCTAACAGGAACCGAAACCGTCTACGACCTGTATTGCGGCACCGGCAGTATCGGCATATTTGTGAGCGGGCAGGCCAAAAAGATAATCGGGGTGGAAGTGATTGAAGAAGCCATTGAAGATGCCCGGGAAAATGCGGCACTTAATAATATCAGCCATGCCGCATTCTTTGCCGGCGATGTGATCAATGTATGCAATGATGCGTTCTTTGCCGAGCACGGAAGGCCTGATGTGGTGATCACCGATCCGCCACGTGCCGGCATGCATGAAAAACTGGTGAACAAACTGCTGGAAATGGCAGCGCCCAAAATTGTTTATGTAAGCTGTAATACCGCCACCCAGGCAAGAGACATTGCCCTGCTGGGTGAAAAATATTCCGTGGAAAAAATACAGCCCGTGGATATGTTTCCCCACACCCATCACATTGAATGCGTGGTGCTGCTGAAACTGAAATGATATTTAACCGCTAAATTTGTAACATGTCGTACAATCAATACGGGAACAGTTATAACCGCACCACACCGGTGGTGCTGAACCTTATCATCATCAATGTGCTGGTATTCGTTATACAAATGGTATTCGACGGGCCCGACCAGGCGATCACCGCCAGGCTGGCACTTTTCCCCTATGATTCAGGATTTTTTAAACCCTACCAGCTGGTAACACATATGTTCACCCACGGGGGTATTGGTCATATTTTCTTCAACATGTTTGCCCTGTGGATGTTTGGCACCATGCTGGAGCGGGTATGGGGGCCAAAGCGTTTTTTCATTTTCTATTTTATCTGCGGACTGGCGGCTGCCCTTGCTCACCTGCTGCTGGAAAACTCAGCCGCCGTGGGTGCTTCGGGCGCCATCATGGGCCTGTTTGCAGCCTTTGCTTATTTATTTCCCAATACCGAATTGTACCTTTTCCTGGTACCTATTCCGGTTAAAGCAAAATATGCCGTGGCAGTAATGGCAGCGATTGACCTGTTTGGCGGTGTATCTTCCACCGGGAGTAATATTGCGCATTTTGCACACCTGGGCGGACTGGCCATGGGTTTTATCCTGGTGCTGATCTGGAACAAAAGCAATAAAAAAACGTTCTATTAACACGAGCAGCTGGTTGCACCAACTGTTTGTACTTTTGAAACATTAATACATCAATCATCATGGGAGAAGCAGACCGGTACCAGGAATACCGGATACAACGGAGGCGGTTTACATTGGGTCAGCCGGGCAATTCGCTGATGTGGCTTTTTGCACTCAATGTGGTTCTCTTTCTGGTATTGCTGCTGATTAAAACCGGTATTGCGGTTGACACCCATTCGGAAACAGTGTTTTATTCAACAGTGCTTAACTGGTTTCAGTTACCGGCCGGCATGGATAAATTATCCGGAAGGCCCTGGACCATCCTGTCTTACATGTTCAGCGATGTTTCTGTTATCCGGATCTTCAGCAATATGCTCTGGCTTTGGGCTTTTGGATCGGTGCTGCAGGCCCTTACCGGCAACAGAAAACTCATTCCTGTTTACCTCTACGGTGGTTTTTCCGGCGCCTTATTCTTTATACTGACAGCAAACCTTATTCCCGCCACGTCAACCACCATCAACGAAATGTGGCTGCTGGGCGCCAACCCGGCCATCATGGCTGTTGCAGTTGCCGGTACCATGATTTCACCAGGCTATCGCTTTTTTGCACATATCAACGGGGGTATACCGCTGTGGGTGATTACATTGGTATATGCAGGCATCAACCTGGCGTCGGTTTACCGGCTCCCCCCGGCTTACCCGCTCAGTTACCTTGGTGGTGCTTTTGCCGGTTTTTTGCTGGTAGTGCTGCTGCGCAGGAACATAGACGGCTGCTCCTGGATGAACAGCCTGTATAACTGGGTATTGAACCTTTTTAATCCTGATAAAAGCCGGAAAGAACATTCGGTGAAGGAAAAAGTATTTTATAATACCGGCAATCGTGCTCCCTTTCATAAAACATCCAACATCACCCAGCAGCGGGTGGATGAGATACTGGATAAGATCAGCCAGAAAGGGTACCATCATCTCACCAAAGAAGAAAAAGAAATTTTAAAACGGGCCAGCGAAGAATAAGCCCCGCCGCCGGCCCTTCTTTCACATGCTTTTTTTATTGCTTCGCATTATCTTTATGCAATGGCCAAAGGATTTCTTCGCAGGCAAACCCGGCGCATCCTCATCATTGCTAACGTGGCGGCTGCCATTCTTTTTTTATTGGGCAGTTACAGCTACCTGTTCAGTCCCCGCCTCTTCTGGCCGGTTGGCATGCTGAACCTTACTGCCTTTTATTTTTTTTTAGTACTGGTTGCCTTCATCATTTTCTGGCTCATTGTAAGACCACGCCGGGCGCTTATTTCCGCCGTAGCCATCCTGCTGGCTTATAAACCCATGACCCGGGTACTGCCCCTCCGCCTTTCGCATTCATTCACAGCACAAAAAGACAGCAGCAGCATCCGGGTGATGACCTGGAACGTGGCCCAGTTCAATGTGCTGGACGACCGGAAGCACCCCGGGGTGAAGAATGATATGATCAGCCTGGTGAATTATTACCAGCCAGACATAGCCTGCTTCCAGGAAATGGTGGCGGAAGACAGCACGGTAAGAGATCATGGACATATTGATGAATTTCTGAAGAAGCTTCATTTTCCCGGCTACTTCTATTCGTACAACGTGAAGGAAGATTTCTGGGGATATGCCCATTTTGGCATCATCATTTTTTCCCGGTACCCCATTGTTCGCAAACAAACAGTTTCCTTCTATCCCAACGACTACAATTCCATTTTCCAGTACATCGATGTGCTGAAAGGCGAAGACACCATCCGGGTATTCAACATTCACCTGCAGTCGCTGCGGTTCAGCCGGGCCAACCTCAAATACATTGATGATCCCACGATTGAAGAAGACAAAACACTCAAGGAATCAAAAAGCATCCTGGGAAAATTCAAACGGGGATTTTTAAAGCGGCAGATACAGGCCGACCGCATCCGGGCCGAAGTGGATAAAAGTCCATACCCGGTAATACTGGCCGGCGACTTCAACGATCTGCCCAACAGCTATGCCTGTCAAACCATCGGCGGAAACATGAAAAATGCGTTTGTGGAAAAAGGGGCCGGGCTGGGCCGTAGTTTCACCGGAATTTCCCCGGTGCTGCGGATTGATAATATTTTCGCCGGCAACGAATTCGGAATAAAGCAATACCAGCTGGTTAAAAAGAAGCTGAGCGATCACTTCCCCATCCTGGCCGACCTGCAATTGAACAAAAAGTAATACCTTCGGCCTCTTACATGAAAGCAACCGCACCATACCGCTTTTTCTGTTGCCCTTGCGGCATCGCTTAATATCTTTGTAATAATTTACATCCCGTTTTCTTATTTACTGTTTGCGGTTATGGCATAACCCGGCTTCAAACAATAAACATCAAACAACACCATGCCATTAAAAATATATAACACACTTACCCGGGAGAAAGAAACATTCAGCCCCATTGTGCCGGGTCACGTGGGTATGTACGTATGCGGGCCCACCGTTTACAGCGACGTGCATTTAGGCAACTGCCGCACTTTTATTTCCTTCGATATCATTTACCGGTACCTGAAATACCTGGGATATAAAGTGCGCTATGTACGCAACATCACCGATGCCGGACACCTGGAAGGCGACCGCGATGAAGGGGATGACAAGTTCAGTAAGATTGCCCGTCTGCAGCAGCTGGAGCCGATGGAAATTGTACAGAAGTATACGCTGGGCTTCCGGCATGTGATGCAGCTCTTCAACAACCTTCCCCCGTCCATTGAACCGACCGCCACCGGCCACATTGCCGAACAAATTGAAATGACCAGGCAGATCATTGCTAATGGCTATGCTTATGAAGTGGACGGAACGGTTTATTTTGATGTGGAAAAATACAGCAAGGAACAACCCTACGGCATTTTAACCAACCGCAAACTGGAAGACCTCCTCGAAGGAACCCGGGAGCTGGGCGGGCAGGATGAAAAAAGAGGCCGCCTTGATTTTGCCCTATGGATAAAAGCAAAGCCCGAGCACCTGATGCAATGGCCCAGCCCCTGGGGCATGGGATTCCCCGGCTGGCACATTGAATGCTCAGCAATGAGCGGGAAATACCTCGGACAGAAATTCGACATACACGGCGGCGGAATGGACCTGGCCGCCACACACCATACCAACGAAATTGCACAAAGCCAGGCCTGCTATCACACCAGCCCGGCCAATTACTGGATGCATACCAATATGCTTACTGTAAACGGAACTCGGATGAGCAAATCGCTGGGCAATGGATTTTTACCGGAAGAATTATTTACAGGCAATCACAAGCTGCTTGATAAAGCTTATTCGCCCATGACCGTCCGGTTCTTCATGCTGCAAACGCATTACCGCAGTACTCTTGATTTCAGCAACGAAGCGCTGCAGGCTTCAGAAAAAGGATTGAAACGGTTATGGGATGCGTATGAGGTATTAAAAAAATTAATACCGGCCGGTAAACAGGCAGCAACGGATGCAGAGCTGGACAGCAAAGTGAACAAGCTTGTGAATGAGTTTGATGAGTTCATGAACGACGATTTCAATACCGCTAAAGTACTGGGCAGCATGTTTGAACTGGTGCCGGTGATCAACTCCATCAAAGACGAGCTGGTAAAAGCCGATGCCCTTTCCGCTGAAACACTGGCATTGCTGCAGCAAAAATTCAAAGCATACCTGGAAGATATTTTCGGGCTGAAAAACACAAATACAGACAGCGGCAAGCTGAATGAAGTGATGGACCTTCTGATTGACATCCGCAAGGAAGCAAAGGCGAAAAAAGACTTTGCCACCAGCGACAAGATACGTAACCAGCTGGCCGCCGTTGGTATTAACCTGAAGGATGAGAAAGGGGGTGAGATGAGCTGGGGACTTGAATAAATTGTTTTACCACAGCCGACCACTGATTAATACCACAGATACACAGACATAATTCTGCGTTGATCTGTGAAACCAACCTGTGTTATCTGTGGTTATTATTTTAACTATGGAGCATATACCACATCTCTCGAAAGACAAAAAACTCAAAAAGGTTATCGACCTGCAGAAGCCATTAGTGCTTGCGAAGAGAAACAATGTCTGTATCTACCTCTGCTACTCCATCATGAGCCAGCAACTGAGCACCAAAGTGGCGGATGTATTTCACCGCCGCTTCATTGATTTGTATGGAGGCTATGAACCCACCGCCGAACAGGTGGTAACCACGTCATTTGAAACACTACGCGGCATAGGTCTCAGTAATGCCAAGGCAAATTATGTGTTGAACGTATGCCGTTTCTTTATTGATGAACAGGTAACGGATGAGAAACTTCATGTAATGAGTAATGAAGAGGTGATTGAATGTCTTACAAAGATCAAGGGTGTTGGAAAATGGACGGTTGAAATGATACTGATGTTTGCACTGGGAAGAGAAGATGTGTTTTCGGTGGATGACCTGGGTATTCAGCAGGCGGTTTGTAAATTATACAGGATCGACCCGGAGAATAAAAAGGCAATGAAAGAAAAGATGCTGGCCGTTTCAAAAAAATGGAGCCCCTATCGTACGTATGCCTGCCGGTATTTGTGGGGATGGAAGGACAATGCGCCGGAACCGAAGGCTAAGAAAGACGCTAATAGCAAAACGGAGAAAAAGAGTGTGAAAGAGAAAAGTAAAAAAACCAAGAATGGAAAAGAGAGCAAGCGAAGAACAAAAACGGCGAAAGCAAAAACACCCGTAAAAAGGAAAAGAGCATAGACCCTTTTGGCCTCTTAGCCAAAATTTATTTCCCCAACAATCTGCTCCAGGTATTTTTTATCTGTATCATCAAACTGCGACAGCAGTTCACTATCCACGTCCAACACCCCCAGCACTTCATTATTACGGATAACCGGTACTACAATCTCGGACTTAGATAAACTGCTGCAGGCAATGTGTCCCGGAAATTTTTCTACGTCATCAACAATCAGCGTTTCGGCTTTTTGCCAGGCAGCACCGCAAACACCCCTCCCTTTTTTAATTCTTGTACAGGCTACCGGCCCCTGGAACGGACCAAGAACCAGTTCTGTATCGCTGGAAGCGGGAACGGGCTTCACTAAATAAAATCCAACCCACAGCCAGCCGAACTGTTCTTTCAATGCTCCGCAGATATTGGCAAGGTTGGCAATAAGATCGGGTTCGCCTTCTGTTAATGCGTTGATTTGGGGAATAAGGGATTGATAAACCTCTTCTTTGCTACCCTGTATGATTGTTAGATCTTCTGCCATACTGCAAAGATAAGAAGAGCGGGCTCCTTATTTTGTCTTCGCCAAGACCATATCGCTGTATGAAACGGAACAATAGTCGCCGGGCTGAATGCCAAACAGCTCCGCAAACTGATTACATTGGGCCTGAAGCTTTTCTTTCCCGATACTGCCCTCCTTGTCAATGGCTTCCACTTCCAGGAACGTTCCCAAACCGTCCACTGTATCAAAATGAAATTTGACGTTGTCGATGAAGTAAATCCGTCTTCTTTTATCCACCACCGCTTTAACGCCAAGTGTTTTTATAAGAATCTCCTTCAGCGCCTTATCGGGTTTGTGATGATATAACAGCACATGGCTTGCCTTGGCGCCTGCCATGTCCTCCCGCTCATAATGGATCAGCGCATGTTCAATATTGCCTTCCCGGAGTTTTAATCTTCCGGACGCAACATGGAAATAGGTATCCACCTGGTGATCCTCGCCAATAAACAATGGATTGTGTTGCTGAAGCAGGGTTTCTGCTTCCGCCAGCCTGCAGGTAATCGCTTTAAATTCGATGTTGAGATGCGCCATGCACCAAAGGTAAGCAGTAACTGTGCGGATTGCTTCCCGGTGTGCCCGAAAGAATTCTTCCTAAAAAGAATATTAACCAGCCATGACTTCAACGGGCAGGTTGTTAAACACCTGCAAGCCATTATAGTTTACTTCCCAGGTAACCGGGATTGCTTTTTTAAGCATATGGCTAACGCCACAGTATTTCTCCTGTGATGTGGTAACTGCATCGAGCGCAGCTTCCTTGTTGGCCTCATCTCCTGTAAAATCGTAAGCAATATGTACAGATACGTATTCAATGGGAGCCTGTTTACTCAGTTCGCCGGTTACGCGGATGTTAAGATCATTCACCTCTTTGGCTGCTTTACGGAGGATGGCCACAATGTCCATACCCGTGCAGCCCGATAAGGCAGTGAGTACAAACGGTTTTGGTATGGGGCCGTGATCTTCGCCGCCCACCCGTTCCGGAGCATCCATAATAATGGTGTGGCCGTTTACTAGTGAATTGAATTGCATTTTACCCATCCATTGGGTTTCTATCTGGTGTTGTGCCATGATGTGTATATTTATAACACAAAACTATACTGCAAACATCCGGCAAATGGTGATAAATGTTACAAAAGCCGGAATGAAGAACTTCAGATAAATTGATTTTTTGCAGGATATATGTTTTATTCATTCTGTAATAAAAAAATACCAATGGCATATAAAAAAATACCACTAAAACAACGACCGCTTGATATTGCCCTGGTTGTATTTTTTGTAATCAATTTCTTCCTCGTCACGTATATGATCGATATCGAGCAATTGGTGATCACCGATCCCGGAAATTTTAAATACCCTGTCTGGCCACCGAAATGGATGGTAGACCTTGTGCATTGGTATGGAAGGAATTTTGACCCGGTGCTGATGGCCCGGCCGGCCTGGTGGCGGGCAACCATCTGGATCGACAGCCTGTTCTTTGGTCCTTTTTACCTGGTTGCCGCGTATGCATTCATTAAGGGTAAGAACTGGATCCGTTTCGGCGCCATCATCTGGGCATCGGTGATGATCACCAATGTTACCATCATTTTGTTTGAGGAAATAAACGGGCAATATGCAACACCAGAGTTAGGCAGGGTGCTGCTGGCCAATGCTGCCTGGCTTATATTCCCGGCGATTGTGCTGTACAGGATGTGGAGATCGGTTCATCCGTTTTCAAAAGAAGAATAAAAAACTGCCCCTCCAACAGGAGGGGCAGCACGCAAAAGATTATATACTATATTATTTTACCAGCTTCAGTTCATCAATGATGTTTTTGGCGCCGCCGAGTTTGTCGATGCACCAGAGCACATAACGTACATCCACGCAGATGGTACGGTTCAGGTCTTTGTCGAATGCGATCTTATGGCTGAGCGCTTCGTAGTTGCCATCAAAGGCGAGACCAAGCAGGTTACCATTGGCATCAATAACAGGAGAGCCTGAATTGCCACCGGTAATGTCGTTGGTGGTGATGAAGGTTACCACCAGGTCGTTCTTGGCTTTGTCGATGTACTGGCCAAAATCTCTTTTCTTCAGCAATTCAATCTGTTTGGAAGGAAGATCGAACTCATAATCACCGGGAACGTATTTTTCGAGAATGCCCTTGGCGGTGCACACGTAATCATAGAACACCGCATCCCTGGGGCGGTAGCTTTTTACATTTCCATAACTGACCCGCATGCTGAAGTTGGCATCGGGATACATTTTGTTTACGGCTGCGGGGTTCATTTCCATAATGCCTTTCATGTAGCTTCTTCCGAGCTCATTATTGCGGTTAACAAACTGCGTATATAAAGGAGCATACTTGCCGGTGTAATTTTTGATGAAGGCCGAAGCAAATGCAAATGCCGGGTCAGCCTGCAGCACAGCGCCATCAGGGTTCGATACAAACGCATTCCATTTGGCATCGTCGATCAGCATGGTTTTGGTAAACACATCATGCGCCCATTTTTTATAAGTGGCTTCGTCTTTCAGGTCGCCATAGCTCGATTTTAAACCTTCATAAAAACCAATGGGATGCTGACTCTTATCTACGTCGTTGTAAAACATCATGCAAACGGCTGCCAGTATCTTTTCATCGCTGGGCAGGTCTTCATGTTCCAGGAATGCTTTGCGGTTGGCGGTGGCGGCGTCGGTTGCTTTTTTTAGATCGGCTGCCGGGGTATTATTCTTCAGTAATTTATCTTCCAGCGAAATGAGTCCACTGGCTGCTGCAATCAAGGGTGAGCCGACAACGCCTTCATTGATGTACTGGCGCAGTTTGCTGTACGGGGTCCAGTTGGCATAGTTCTGTGCATATTCCGCCATCAGGGTTTCATATTCCGGCTTGCCCTTTGCCCAGGCAGTGAATTTATTTTCATAATCCTGCTTCTGTTCGTAGGTGTGGAACTTGATCAGCTGTTTGGTTTCACCATCAAAGAATTTCCAGTAGTTGGCTACGCTGGCATAGTTGTCGGCCAGTTTCAGTTTTACCGCCGGGTCTTTGATCATTTCAGCGTACATAAATTTCAGGCGCATGTCACGCAGGTTTACCAGGGATGGATTCTCAATTTCATTTTTCAGTTTGATGCCATAGCTGGTTTCGTAACGGTTGGTGCTTCCGGGATAACCATAAATCATGGCATAGTCACCGTCTTTAAAACCTTTGATGCTTACGGGTAAAAAATGCTTCGGTTTCAGCGGTACATTGTCTTTGCTGTAGTCGGCAGGCTTGCCGTCTTTGCTTGCATAAACACGGAATACGGAAAAGTCGCCGGTATGACGTGGCCACTCCCAGTTATCGGTATCGCCGCCAAACTTACCCACGCTTTCGGGCGGAGCACCCACGAGGCGGATATCGCGGTATGTTTTATATACATACATGATGTACTGGTTGCCCTTGAACATGCTGTAGATCCTTCCTGCGAGGCCATTTTCTTTATCGGCTACTTTATCGGTGATGGCTTTGTATACATCGGGCATTTTTTTCACCCGGTCTGCCCAGCTCAGTCCTTTCACCGCTTCTTCCACGTCTTTGGTCACATCCACAATGCGGTCGAGGAACTGTACGGTTAATGTGCTTTGTATTTCCTGGTCCTTATTAAAGGCATAAAATCCATCCCGCAGGTAATTGTGTTCTACGGTACTTGCTCCCGAAATGGCGCTGTAGCCGCAGTGGTGATTGGTGAAGATCAGTCCCTGGTCGCTTACAATTTCACCGGTGCAACCGCCGCCGAAAATGAGAATGGCGTCTTTTAACGATGATTTGTTGATGGAATAGAGTTGTTCTTTGGTGAGCTTCAGTCCACGCTTCACCATATCGTTGTACACCTGCTGGCCAAGCAGCATCGGCAACCACATACCTTCATCGGCACTGGCTTTAAACAGGCTGAGTGATAACACAACAGCAATTAAGATCCTTTTCATATAGTTTATTTTTGGACGACAAACGTAGGCATTTTTTAGATACCGATCCTCCAGATGCCGCATGAATTATATCAGCTTTCCCGGGACGCAAATTGCTACAGGAACACAGTGTCATACGTGCCCTTTTTTGCGTTTCCGTGTTTCTTGGCAAACCCGTCTGCCGCAGGCAAATCATAAACAAGTGAGGTGTTTTTAACTATATTTGCTCACTTTAACCTTATCACTGCCGATGGCCATAATAGACATCAAGCTTCCCAAATCGATTGCCAGGGCGCTTAATATTCCTATCAGCGATCCCCGGCGGCAGCAGATAAAAGTGCTGAAAAAATTACTCCGCAAGGCACGGTTTACCGAGTTTGGACAGCGTTACCGTTTTGATGATATCCTGCTCAGCAATCATCCCGGGAAAAAATTCCAACAGATGGTACCTGCCTGTGATTATAATAAGATATATGATCAGTGGTGGTACAAGGCCAAGGATGGCATACCTGATGTGTGCTGGCCGGGGGTGATCAAATACTTTGCCCTCAGCAGCGGCACCAGCGATGCCACCAGTAAATACATCCCCATTACCAAAGACCTGATCCGCAGCAATACCATCACCAGCTTTAAGCAGTTGCTGAGCCTTACCAAGTACGAGAACGTACCCAAAAGCGCCGTGGGTAAAGGATGGCTGATACTGGGCGGAAGCACCCAGTTGCAGAAAGGGCCCACTTATTTTGCGGGCGACCTGAGTGGCATCCAGCAAAAGAACATTCCGTTCTGGTTCCAGGGCCTGGGTTTGTATAAACCCGGAAAGAAGATTGCCAAAGTAAAAGACTGGGCCACCAAACTGGAAGAGGTGGTGAACAATGCCCCCAACTGGGACATCGGGTTTATTGTGGGTGTGCCCGCCTGGCTGCAGCTGTGTATGGAAAAGATCATTGAAAAGTACAACCTGAAGAACATCCATGAAATGTGGCCCAACCTGGCGTTTTATGTTCACGGCGGGGTGGCGCTGGAGCCCTATAAAAAAGGATTTGAAAAATTACTCGGCAAGCCCATCACCTATATTGAAACCTACCTGGCCAGCGAAGGATTCCTGGCATACCAGAACAGGCAGGGCGCTCATGGCATGCACCTCGCCCTCAACAACAACATGTTTTTTGAATTTGTTCCGTTCGATGATACAAATTTCGACAGCGAAGGAAACATGGTGGAGGAGCCGGAAGCATACATGATTCACGAAATTGAAGAGAATAAAGATTATGCCATCCTCATCAGCACCAATGCCGGCGCCTGGCGCTATGCCATCGGTGATACAGTGAAGCTGGTAGACAGGGAACGCAGCGAAATCGTTATCACCGGCCGCACCAAACATTTCTTAAGCCTGGTGGGCGAGCACCTGAGCGTTGATAATATGAACAAGGCCATAGAGATGGTGAGCGACGAACTGAATATATTCATCCCCGAATTTACTGTAGCCGGTGTGCCCTATGGCAATTTCTTTGCCCACCAATGGTATGTGGCTACCGACGATAAGGCTGATGCCGCCGACCTGCGCAGCCGCATCGATTCAAAACTGAAGGAACTGAATGACGACTACGAAGTGGAACGGCGCCATGCATTAAAAGACGTGCTGGTGACCGTGCTTCCCGAAAAAACCTTTCTCGACTTTATGGAAGCCCGGGGAAAAGTGGGGGGCCAGCACAAGTTTCCACGGGTGCTTAAAGGGAAAATGCTTGAAGACTGGCAGCAGTTCCTGCAGGGGCAGGGCCTGGCATAGTTTTTCTTTCCATTGTTTCATACGATATCAATTTACTGAGGGGCATCCGATGCCCTTTTTCTTTACGCCGAATTTATAGATAATGCCCAGCGACGTGCTGTGGTAATGATCTTTCAGTTTGGGATTGGCCGACTGGCTGAACCCGTCCAGGTAATCGGTGAAAATAAAGCGGTACGAGGTTTCGATGTTTACCGAAAGCCGCTCCGATATGGGATACTCGGCACCCACGCCTACGGGTACCGATAATAAAGCAGGGGAAGTTCCATGTGCTTCATCGGCCGCAAGCCCGGCATAAATATCCGACGATTCGCCAAAGTAAGCCGTGTTCATCCGGCTGTAATCTTTTTGGGTTCGAACAAACGAAACACCGGTACCGGTAAATACATAGGGCTGTATTCCATAATCATCATAATTTCTTCCCCGGATATTCCATACCAGTTGCCCCGAAAATTCAGCGAGGGGGCTGAAGAAATAAAAATTGCGCTGCTGCCGGTATTCGGGTTTGGTATAACGGCTGTCGTTTCCCTGCAGGCTGGCAAAGCTCATGTGCAGCCGGGCCGCCAGGAAATAGTTGATCGGCTTTTTTACAAAAAGCGAAATTCCGGGTTTGATGGTTTTAAACGAACCCAGCGGATCGGGCGTAAGATCACCCTGGTATACATAGAGTCCGCCATTGAGCCCGATGCTCATGTCTTTGTAAAACTGGGCATGGCTGGTACCGCTGATGCAGAACAGGAAGAATACAATGGCTGTGGTTTTTTTGTTTGCTTTCAAGTGAATTGCTTTTTGAGTGTACTGTAATGAAAGCAGCGTTGAGGTAATTAAGTAGCCATGTATTCATGTAGTGTGTTTTTAATCCAAACGGGAAATGGCCACAGCGATTTTGTTTCAAATGTTAAATGATTTATAATAAGAATCCTTCTTACATTTAACCCATGGTTGATGTGATTCTAAAAGGCCTTGCCATCGGGTTGTTGCTGATATTCTCAGTAGGCCCGGTTATATTCACCACCATCAAGCAAAGCATCAATCATGGCCGCCGCGGGGGATTCAGTTTTATTGCCGGTGTATGGCTCAGCGACATCATCTGGGTGGTGCTCAGTAATGGTTTCAGCGAAGCCATTAAAGTGCTGCTCGATTTCAAGATACCGATCGGCATTGCCGGCTGTTTTTTTCTTATCGGAATGGGGATTTATTTTGCTTTCCTGAAAAAAATTGAACCCCGGCGCTTGCAGGAACCCACCGAAATAGCCGGCGACGAGATCACCCCGACCGGTAAAAAGAAAACCAACTATTTTGCCATCTTCAGCTCCGGGTTCATCATCAACACCCTCAACCCAGCCGTGATCTCCTTTTGGGTATTAATGGCCGCATCCCTTGCTTCGGTGTATTCACTGCACGACCGCATCATTATCTTCTCCACCTGCCTGGCCATTACCATCCTGGCCGATGTGGGAAAGGTGATGGGAGCGGGATATATCGGTAAAAAACTGAGCGACCGGGTGATTTTACTCATCAACCGCATTTCGGGTATCCTGTACCTCGTATTCGGACTGGTCATCCTGGCCGGTATCATCTATACATTGGTAAAAGATTAACAAGCTTCGTTAGGAAGTAAAAATTCTGCCTGTTTATTTTGCGGCATGAAATTTCTGCTGTCAATCCTGCTGTTATTTCCTGCTGCTGCCTTTTCACAAAACGCCGATTTTATTATTCTGAAAAAGAAAGACAGAACCCTGCAGACCTATTACAGCGGCAGTCATATCTCCTTTACAGCAAAAAGCGGTTCTTACCTGAACGATGTGCTGATTAACGGGATTAAAGATGATACCCTTTACCTGCAGGAATTTATTACACGATATGCGCTGACAACTTTTGGTGCATACATCATTGATACCATCGGCAGTTATCACTATAAATATCATTACAATAACATACTCGCCATCGGGCGAAAGGCAAAGACCAACTTCAACAACCGCGGAAGCGGGGCTGCCCTGCTGGGCGGCGGCATTGTGCTTACGGTGGCAAGCGGCGTGGTGTACCTCGCAGACAGGAGTAAATTCAGCGCCCCGCTTTTACTGGCTTCGGCCGGACTGGGAACACTTGGCTATTTCTGGGCAAAGGGAAAAAAGAACGGTGGTGCCATGGTCATCGGAAAAAAATACCAGCTGGTTTACATGAACATGAGCAATACAAAAACAGAATAGTAATATTGCAGTAAACCAATCAGCCGGCAATGAAACAAACCTGGTCGTGGATCAAAAAAATCTTCCTCGTTATTCTGATCATACACCTAAGCTGGTTTCTCTTTTTTGTTTTCGGGAATTTTTCAGAGGCCATTGAAATCAAGGACAGCAAACAAAACCTGCTGCTGCTGCTGGCAGTTGTTGCTGTTATACTGCTCGCCTATTTTTTCTGGCTACGTAAGATTGAAAGGATCAAACGAATAACAGCATGGGTATGGAATGTTTTGTTTACGGCATACATCCTGGCATTTATTTACTTCCTCGCGGGGTTTGTCTTCAACCCTCCCATCACCCTTACACAGGCAGGGAGCCTGTTGCAGGGAAATGGTTTATCCCGTGATTATATTCCGCTTGATGACATGGGGCCGAATATTAAACTGGCGGTAATTGCCAGTGAAGATCAGTTGTTTCCCGATCATGATGGATTTGACCTGAAAGCAATCAAAAAGGCGATTAAATACAATAAACGCCATCCGAATAAACCAAGAGGGGCCAGCACCATCAGTCAGCAGACCGCCAAGAACATCTTTCTGTGGCAGGGAAGAAGCAAATTCCGGAAAGGCCTGGAAATGTTTTTCACCTTTACCATTGAAACGGGCTGGTCTAAAAAAATTATCCTGGAACGCTACCTGAATATTGCGGAAATGGGCCGGGGTATATTTGGCGTGCAGGCCGCCGCCCGCAGTTATTTTAATAAAGACGCCAGGGACCTTACCATGGCAGAAGCCGCACAGATAGCTGCCAGCCTGCCCAATCCCAAATTATATACTGTAAAGCCTTTGAGTAAGTACGTAGCGGCCCGCTATGCTGTCATCATGCGGCAGATGAGTAACCTGTCGGGCGACGAAGACGTGCAGGCCATCATCCGGTAAGTGAATCCACTGCCGCAATGGCTTTCTGCAGTCGCTCGTCATAACCGCCGCATATTTCCACCCAGGGAACAGGCTGGTTTATCATCGCATCTTTATACATCTTATACAGGATTTCTCTTGCTGCCGGGTCGGGATGTTCCCGCAGCTCATCCTTAACCCAGGGAAGATCGGTGCCGCACAGCAGGTAGAGGTCGTATTTTCTTTCGGCAATGCGGTCCAGTATCCAGCGGTGGGTTTTATAAAAAACGAATTCACACCAAATCTTCATTACATACATGTTCGTGTCTATAAATACGGGTTTGACGTTTGATGTTTGTGTTTTGAAGTTCCTCAGGGCAGCTTCTTCGGAAGCGATTTGCCCTTTTGCAATGTCTAATAAAGTATCAAAATGGTATTTCTTTCCGTTTGTGAGGAGATATTCCCTGGCATATTCTTTTACCCAAACACTGTTGTAATGGCTGGCAAGCTGTTCGCATAAAAAACTTTTCCCGGTTGATTCGGGCCCTATAACGACGATTTTTTTCACGAGTCTTTTTTTCTGTAATCATTGAGGTCGATCAGGAAGCTGAGCACAAAAACCGTAAGCATGGCAAAGCGCATCCATTTGCGGAAGGTGTCTTCTGTGGGCATTATGAAGATTACCAGCGTGAACAGCAGGATCAGCACGCCCTTTATGATCAGCCAGGTCAGCCTATTTCTCATTCCATTTTGGTTTTGATTTTAATACTTTTTTATGAACGGGGCAGCTTTCATCGTGGGCGCCGGGCAAATACCCGGTACTTACTAAAAACTCATTCACAATTTCACCACCGGTAAAGCGGAAGGTTTTTTTGAACAGCTTTGTCCATTCTTCCCGGCTCTTCGGGTGCTGGTGCGCCAGCCATTTCTGGAACGAGCCAAACTCTTTCTGCAGCGCCAGGACGGTTTTGGCATTTTCGATGGCCGCATTTACTTTCAACCGGTTGCGGATCACGCCGGCATCGTTCAGTAACCGCTGAACATCTTTTGCTTTATAACCGGCTACCTTTTTAATATCAAAATTATGATAGGCTTTCCGGAAGCTCTCCTGCTTGTTGAGAATGGTGGTCCAGCTGAGGCCGGCCTGGTTGATCTCCAGGATGAGCCGGCAGAACAATTCATTGTCGTCGTTAATGGGAAAGCCGTACTGGGTATCGTGGTAAATCTTGTGAACGTTCCGTTCAGCGTCTTTCATGTTGTTGATGGCCCTGCAGTAACTCATGTGTTGTTTGTTTTGATTTTTTTATCCATTCTGTTAAACCGGCTATTGCCATGATCAGCAATACCACATAATACACACTGGTGAACACATAGTGCTTCACAAAATACAAAGGGACGGAAGCGATGTTGGTGGCGATCCACCAATACCAGCTCTCCACTTTCTTTTTTGTCATGAGCCACATGCCGGTGAAGGCGGTGGCAGAGGCGAAAGCATCGGCCCAGGGAATGGCGCCTTCGGCAAAACTTTTTTTCAGGTACGTAAGCGCCAGGAAAATGCCCGCATAAAAGAAAAGAAAGAACGCCGCCTGCTGCATCCATTCTTTTGATGATGATTTTGTGATATGAAGAACGGTTTCCTGCCGGGCATCTTTTTTCAGCCACATATACCATCCAATAATGCTCATAACGGTATAGTAAAGATTCACCGTTGCTTCGCCGAGTAAATGCCCTTTGATGCTGATGAAGATGTAGATGATGGTGTTGATCAGCCCCACAGGGTAAACCAAAATGTTTTCTGCCCGGGAATACCATACGCTGGCGATGCCGGCAAATACAGCTGCATACTCATACCAGGTGGTATGCTGCATATCCGAAACAAATTGCTGATAGATGTCTGCTAAACTCATTGATCCGTATTCCGGTAAAACCGGAATGGCCGAAGGTAACGTATTCCTTTGTTGGTTTGAAAACGGGTTCCCACCTGGGTCCATTGACCCCTGCCGTCAGACTTCCATACAATGAAATGCAAATGGGGGAAATACGTATAACCTGTTTTTCCGCTCAGGCCTACCACCTGCCCCTGTTTAACCGTATCGCCTACATTCACCAGTACGCCGTTGTATTTTAAATGCCAGTAGCCGGACCGGGTATTGTCGTCGTGCTGTATCACGATTAAATTTCCATAGGGGCGGTACTTGATATTTCCGCCCCCCTTTTTTCCATCTTCCTTTACACGGATCACCACCCCATCTCTTACGGCGCAGACTTTTGTTCCCCGCTTCATTTTAAAATCAAGTGCCGCCCGGTTCCTGTGCGTATAATGACTGAAATATCCCTGTACCAGCAAGTGGGTTTTTCCGGTTTCATACGGGAGGTGATATATGTAGCTACTGTCGTCTTTGATAATTCCTTTCTGCAGTTTCTTCAGTTCCGAACGCTGGGGATTGTTGCTTACGGCGCAGCCGGCAACAACAAAAAGGAGCAGCAGGAGTAAAAAAAATACCGTACGGGTCATATTATACAGGCTTCCATTGGTTTGCCCGGATGTTCTGTTCAGCCAATGTAATGGTTTCTGTTATTCTTTTTTGCCGGGTTACACTTGTCCTGGCGCTTTCGATCCAGTAATATATCTGTTTTTTAGTGCTGGGGGGAAACAATTCGAAATTCTTTAATCCCGTTTTGTTTTTTGAAAAACCCCTTTTTAAATCAACCGGCATTTCAAGGGCCTCCACTTTATCAAGCGATGACCAGGCACCGTTCTTTTTTGCCAGCTCAATTTTCTGCCGGCCGGCTTTGGTCATTTTTTTATTTTTTACCAGCCTTTCAATTCTTTTCTTGTTCAGGCTGCTCCACGCACTTTTGGGCTTCCGCGGAGAGATGAACCGGAAATAACTTTCTTCATCCCGCTTATTGGGTTTGCTGTCGATCCAGCCAAAACACAATGCTTCTTCTACGGCTTCATCATAACTAATCGTTGGCCTGCCGGAATTTTTTTTATAGAAGATGACCCATACACCTCGGGAGGCAATATGGTTCCTTTGCAGCCAGGTCCGCCATTCCTTCCTGTTCTTTGGGTAGTATTCTGTACGTTTTGGTTCAGCCATTCTTACATGCGTTTATACCATTTACCCGGCCGCAGGTATTTAATACCTTTCCTGGTTTGAAACCGGGTGGCAATGTTTTTTCCGTCTTTATCATACACCTGGAAATGAAGGTGGGGAAAAGCAGAATAGCCGGTGTTGCCGCTGTAACCAATCAGCTGACCGCGGTACACATAATCGCCAATGTTCACTTCCACACCATCTTTTTGCAAATGCCAGTACATGGCCTCACTGCCGTCGTCGTGTTTGATGATGATGTGATTTCCCTTGGATAAATATTCGTCTTTCAATCCTCCTTCATCGCTGTCTTCTTTCATGGCCGTTACAATGCCGGGGCGGGCAGCACATATTTTACTTCCCTTTTTCATTTTGAAATCGAGACTGATTTCGTTGGTATGACTCATGCTGCTGTTGTAGGCCTGGATGAGCAGGACACGGCTTCCTTTTTCAAACGGAAGTTCATATACATAGCTGTTGTCGTTTAGTACCCGCCCGCCCTTCAGGTCATGTATCTCGCTGTTGGTAAGCTGCGCCGGAGAAAAAAAACAAAAGAAAATGAATACAAGGCTTAAAAAGAATTTCATGGCTTTTCTTTTCTTGAAGTTAACTGATTTCAAAATAAAAAAGCACCCCTGCAAGGAAGTGCTTTATCAATTAACGATTTACTAATAAACTATTCCGCTTCTGCCACCACTTCTTTCACTTCGGGGATCATGCGCTTCATCATTCCTTCAATGCCGGCTTTCAGTGTGATCATGCTGGAGGGGCAGCCGCTGCAGCTTCCCTGCATCATCAGGTTTACTTTACCGTCTTCATAGCTTTTGAACTGGATGGCGCCTCCGTCCATTTCCACGGCCGGCTTTACATAATTTTCCAGCAGCTCCTTGATGCGTTTCACCACGTCGTCGTCATCGGCGCTTACTGTGTTGCTGCTTTCCGAACGCATGGCAGCCACTTCTTCGTCGTTCACCACCACCTTGCCTTCTTCCAGGTATTCTTTCAGGAATTGCTTGATGGAAGGGATCACATCCTGCCAGTCTTCGGTATCGCTGGTTTTGGTAAGTGTTACAAAATTGCTGGCGATGAATACCGCTTTAATGAACGGGAAAGTAAACAGTTCCTGGGCCAGCGGGGAGGGTTTGGCGCTTGCCTCGTCTGCAAAATCGATGCTCTTGCCGGGGTATAAAAGTTTGTTGGCTACAAACTTCATGGTTTCGGGGTTGGGCGTCATTTCGGTATAGATGCTGATAACGGGATTTCCTGTTTTGATCATATGCGTAAAATTTAAGCCCTCCTTCGCTGTGCTACGGAGGACAAGCAAAATTAACAAGAATCGGGCTGTTTTGGTTTGAAACAGGTCCGGGAAGCGGCTTTTTTTCGGATTTCGGAAACCTATTCCACGATCCTCAGCTTGGCGTAGTTGAGCATGATCTTCTTTTCGCCGTTCAGCTCAAACTTTACCGTGGCAATCGGGTTATGCGCTGAGCCTTCCATCTTTATCACCTCGCCAAACCCAAATTTCTGGTGTTCCACCTTATTACCCACCTGCAGGTTGCTGGTATCGCTGGGAATAAAGTTTTCTGAAGGGGTGTGTTCTTTCACGGTCGGGCGCTGTACGGGGGTGGTATAGGAAGGTTTCCGGCTTTCCACCACGGGCCGGCTGCTGGTTGACCATTGGGTATTACTGCCGGAATGCCGTTCATCACCAAACCAGTTATTCCGGGCCCGGCTGTCTTTTACGCCGCCGCCATAACTTTTTTCTAAATAATTTTCGGAGATCTCTTCCAGGAAACGGCTTGGGTCGTTCTGCTGCAGCTGGCCAAACCGGTAACGGGCATTGGCATAACTCATCCATAGTTTTTCCTTGGCACGGGTGATGGCTACATAGAACAGTCTTCTTTCTTCTTCCAGGTCTTCCCGTGTATTGATGGATAAAGCATTCGGGAAAAGCGACTCTTCGAGCCCGCCGACAAACACCACGGGAAACTCCAGGCCTTTTGCAGCATGAATGGTCATCAGTTTCACCACATCGGCATTTTCTTTTTCTTCATCGGCGTCGGTTAGTAAAACGATCTGCTGCAGGTAAGCGCCCAGGCTTTTGTCTCCCACTTCACCATCTTCTTCATTCATCGGGGTTTCGGTGAATTCTTTGATGGAGTTCAGTAATTCCTGTACGTTCTCGTAGCGGGCAAGCCCTTCGGTGGTTTTATCGTTGAACAGTTCTTTGACAATGTTGGTGCTTTTGCCAACGATCACGGCCAGGTCGTAGGCGTTCTTCTTCGTGAGTTCACTCTGGAACATCTTGATCATCGTTACAAAATTATCCAGCGCTTCCAGGGTTCCGCTGCGGAAACCATAAATGGCTGCGTTGCTGATGATGTCCCAAACGCTCCGGTTGTTATCGTTTGCCAGCAATACGGCTTTGTCAACCGTTGTTTTGCCGATGCCCCGAACGGGGAAGTTGATGATGCGTTTCAATGCTTCTTCGTCTTTCGGGTTCACCACCAGCCGTAAATAAGCGATGAAGTCTTTGATTTCTTTTCGCTGGTAGAAGCTCATACCCCCATAGATGCGGTAGGCGATACCCATGCGGCGCAGGGCTTCTTCAAAGCTGCGGCTTTGTGCATTGGTGCGGTAAAGGATGGCAAAGTCTTTATTGAAATAGTGATTGCGGAGTTTTTGTTCCTGGATGGTATCGGCCACCATTTTACCTTCATCGTTGTCCGTCATGGTGCGCACCAGGCGGATGCGTTCTCCTTCCCCGTTGTCGGTGAATAGTTTTTTTTCGATCTGGTTTTTGTTATTGCTGATGATTTCGTTGGCAACATGCAGGATGTTTTTGGTGCTGCGGTAATTCTGTTCCAGCTTCACCACTTTTACGTCGTCGTAGTCTTTCTGGAACTGCAGGATGTTTTCAATGGTGGCGCCGCGGAAGCTGTAGATACTCTGGGCATCGTCACCCACCACGCAAACATTTTCATGCATGGCGCCGAGGAGTTTGATGATCTCATACTGGGCCGGGTTGGTATCCTGGTACTCATCAATAAGAATGTACTTGAACTTGCGCTGGTACTTGCTCAGTGCTTCGGGAAAATGCTTAAGCAGGATATACATCTTAAGAAGCAGGTCATCGAAATCCATGGCGCCGTTTTTAAAACAGCGGTTCACATATGCCTCGTAGATCTGGCCGGTGGCAGAACGGTTGGCCCGGTTATCTTCCTGCAGCAGGTTCCAGTCGTTGAGGTATTCGGCCGGACCAATAAGTGAATTTTTGGCGGCGGAGATGCGGTTATAAATTACATTGGGTTTGTATTGTTTGTCATCGAGCGCCAGTTCGTTGATGACGGTTTTTACCACCGATTTTGCATCATCTGTATCATAAATGGTGAAATTGGAAGGATATCCCAGCTTAGGGGCTTCTGCTCTCAATATTCTCGCAAACACGCTGTGAAAGGTTCCTATATAGAGGTTCCTGGCTTCGGTATTGCCCAGGATGCGCTCCACCCGTTCTTTCATTTCTGCCGCTGCTTTGTTGGTGAAGGTGAGTGCCAGGATGTTGAATGAATCAACCTGGTGTGCCGCCATCAGGTGGGTGATGCGGGTGGTGAGTACCTTGGTTTTGCCGCTGCCGGCGCCGGCAATGATCATAATGGGTCCGTTCACATGTGTTACTGCCTCCCGCTGCGGTTCGTTCAGTTCGTCTAAATAATTCATCATTGGGCGAAGTTACGAATTGGGGGTTGGGGGAGTAACGCTGTTGGAAAATAATTACCGCTGGTATAAAATCACTTTTTTGGACCGGCATCAAAATTAACTTAGCATATTAAAGTATAGCCTCTTGCAACACATTGAGTTTTTCGATATCAGCCATTTTGAGAACAACTACTACCGGGTAAAACCACTGCCGGAACTGGGGAGTTTCATCGATTTTTTCTGGGAAACCCGTTTTGACGATCTGCTGGAGGAAAACCCGGAAGGATTTTCCGATGCGCTGTTCCCCAATATCGGCTATACCTATCTCATCAACCTGGGTACTCCTTTTGTGATGCAGGTGGGAGAAAAAAAATTCAATATGCGCACAGATGGGTTTTTACCCCGAAGCAAAGCTATTGAATGTTATCACAAGCCCGGCAACCGGCTTTTCGGAATCAAGTTCAAAATATCGCCGATCATCTTCAAAACGAAAGTGAACTTTTCGGAGTATAAGGAATATATATACCCGCTGAGTTACCTTATGGAGCAAAGCGTGATTGATAAGGTAAAAAAAGCGGCAACTTTTGAAGAGCGTATTGAAACACTGAACGAATACTTTCTCTCCCTCATCCGTTCTTATTCCGGAACCTGGGACGCCATCCATATTGTTTCTGAAATACTGCAGTACTGCGACCGGGAGAATGACTTTACCAAAACGGTGGAGGAGTTTGCAGCCCAATATAAAATATCGGCCCGCTCACTACACCGGTATTTTGAAAGCACCACCAGCCTTAGCAGTAAAAAAGCGCTGCAGGTATTGCGTATCCGTAAGGCGGTTCAGCAGCTTGCCGGCAATCCCGAAGACTTTAAATATGGAGATTACGGGTATTACGACTACAGCCATTTTTGCAAGCACCTGAAACAGTTTCTGCAAAAAGATACCGTTTCCAGTATTCAACCACACCTCAAACTGCTGCAGCGGGTGAGTAATAAAAAGTAGCTCATCTAATACCCCTTCCACTACAGATGGCTTCTCTGGCGATGCAAACAGAATTATACCAATTGGCAAAATAAGAGCCTGACCGAAACCGGCCGAAAAAGCGCTTGGCGGTTTTTTACTTTTTCAAAATTTACTCATAAAAAGCACAATACAAAGTATATAAATACTTAATAGAAATTTTTCTACAGTTAAATCATATCATATACTACAAGGCTTTTTCTTTTTTCAGGCAATCTTTATTCCCTGTTCATAAATATCCAATAACCAAACTTACCTCTACTACTATGAACAACCAGAACAGCATGACTGATGAGAGACTCATTCAGTTTTATCTCAATGGCGACCCCAATGCCCTCGCCACTTTAGTTGAACTTTATAAGGACAGAATTTACCGGTCGATATATTCTATTGTGCAGGATAAGTATGCCGCCGAGGAAATTTTTCACGAAGTATTCATCCGGATTATTGATAACCTGATGGCGGGTAAAACTGCCGAAGAAGGTAATTTCCTTCAATGGGCCATGAAGCTTGCTTATAGCCTTTGTGTAGAGCATACCCGCCGGGCAAACCGGGCCATTGTGCTTGACCAAAACGATAAGTCAAAAGATGTTACTTCAATTCCGGCAGCCATCAGCAGACCCGGAACCGGCTACCACGAAAGCCATGGAAAAATCAAGAACATGATTGACCTTCTTCCCGATGAACAACGGGAAGTAATGGTGCTGAATCATTATGCCGGTCTGAGTTTCAAGGAAATTGCCGATACCATGCAGTGCAGCCTAAACTCGGCATTGGACAATATGAAATTCGGACTGACTAACCTCCGTAAACTAATGGCCGAAAAAGAAATTGTTCTGCAATGATGAATGCGGGTACCTGCTTTAGAAACCAGATCAAAATCACAAGATATCCAGACTAAAACCAAATCCTGACTATGAAATCACTTTTTACCCTGCCCGACCAGCAACTGGTCACCCTTTTTATTGATGGCGAATCCCAGGCACTTGATGTACTTGTAAACCGGCATAAAGTCCGCATTTATACATCCATTTACCTGCTGGTAAAAGATAAATACCTGGCGGAAGATATTTTTCAGGAACTATTTATCAAGATTATCGAAACATTAAAAGCAGGAAAGTATAAAGAGGAGAATAAGTTTGTAGTATGGGCCATCCGCATCGGCCACAATCTTTGTGTGGATCATTTCAGGAAAATAAAAGGAAAACCATCCATTAAAACCATTGATGGCAAAGATATTTTTGAAGTGCTGCGTTTCAACGATTCCAATGCCGAGGAAATAATGATCAAACGGCAAAGCCACGACCGCATCATGAAACTGGTGGAGCAGCTTCCGGAAGAACAACGGGAGATAATTATTCTCCGGCATTTTGCCGACCTGAAGTTCCGGGAAATTTCTCTCATGCTTAACTGTAGTGTAAATACAGCCCTGGGGCGTATGCGGTATGCCCTGCTGAATCTTCGGAAAATGATCGAAGAACAACGGGTGGCTATATAAGAGTACAACAAACCGGCTAACCTTCCCCGATATCCCAGAAATTCCGCAAAAAACCATTCTGCATTAAACTAAAAATTAATGTAATGGCAAAAAAGGGCTATTTTTGCCCTGCAATAACCACTTTGTGGTATTGTTAAGTTCAAAAAACTGTCTTCTATTTGTTATAGAATTTAAAGCAAAAGCTTTCGGATTTAGTATACAAATTCATTTGGTCCGTTTTTATAGCCGAACCTTCTTGAGAGCAGAAGGGAAGCCTTCTGCAGATTTTTCTCATGCTTGAACACAACCCGTCCCGGTTCCCCGGGATGGGGCTTTTTTTATATGGCCATTCCTGCTCACTAAATAAATTATCAAAAAAATACTAAATAAATTAGTGTTGATAAAAATAAACCCCTATCTTTGGTTCACCAATTACATTTACAACGCAAAACCAGATACATCACTTAAACTCAATTACAATGAACAAGACAGACAATGTAGAAAAATCAGAAAAATTCAAGGCGCTGAAATTAACGATGGATAAAATCGATAAAGATTTCGGCAAAGGATCGGTTATGTTGATGAGCGACAAAGGAGTGGTAGAACAAGAAGCCATTTCAACCGGTTCAATCGGGCTTGATATGGCACTGGGTATCGGTGGGTTGCCCAAAGGAAGGGTTGTTGAAATTTATGGGCCGGAAAGTTCGGGTAAAACAACCCTGGCCATCCATGTGATCGCAGAAGCGCAGAAGAAAGGAGGTATGTGCGCTTTTATCGATGCAGAACATGCATTCGACAGTAACTATGCACAAAAACTCGGCGTAAATATAGATAACCTGCTGATCTCTCAACCGGATTACGGCGAGCAGGCACTGGAAATTGCCGACCGGCTCATTCTCTCCGGCGCACTGGACGTAGTGGTGATTGACTCTGTTGCTGCGCTGGTTCCCAAAGGAGAACTGGAGGGAGAAATGGGTGACAGCAAGATGGGCCTTCAAGCCAGGCTGATGAGCCAGGCGCTTCGTAAACTGACAGCCACGATTTCCAAAACGAACAGCTGCTGCATCTTTATCAACCAGCTGCGTGAAAAAATAGGGATCATGTTTGGTAACCCGGAAACCACCACCGGCGGCAATGCACTGAAATTCTATGCTTCGGTTCGATTGGACATCCGCCGGATGACACAGATCAAGGACGGGGACGAATCCATCGGCAACCACGTAAAAGTAAAAGTGGTAAAAAATAAAGTAGCCCCTCCTTTCCGCCAGGCCGAGTTTGACATTATTTACGGCGAAGGAATCTCCAAAGTGGGAGAGATCATTGATATGGGCGTAGAATTGGGTATTGTTCAGAAAAGCGGCAGCTGGTTCAGCTACAACAATGACAAGCTGGGACAGGGCCGGGATTCCGTAAAACAATTGCTGCTCGATAATCCCGACCTGGCCAATGAAATTGAAACAAAGATCCGGGAAAAGATAAAGGAGATGCAGGCGGTATAAAACATTTGGGGTTAGTAAGTAAAGTCATTGTGTGTAAAAACGCAATGGCTTTTTTATTGTTTATTTTTACAACTCAATACGATCCATTGAACAGAAAATACACGGCACACCTGGCCCTGCTTTTTACCAATCTTTTTTTTGCGATCAACCTCTCGGCGGTGAAACACCTCACCAATAGCGGGCTGGCGGGTCCCTTCGGCATTAATGTGGTGAGGGTTGGGGTAAGTGTGTTGTTGCTCTGGAGTCTGTTTTTGATTAAACCGGTTAACATCCGCATTCAGAAACAGGATAGGCTGCGGCTATTGTTTTGTGCCGTTACCGGTATTGCAGTAAACCAGCTGCTGTTTTTAAAAGGACTCTCGCTCACCTATTCCATCCATGCCTCACTGCTGATGCTTACCACACCTATTCTCATTGTTTTTATTGCCGCCTGGATATTGAAAGAGAGAGCCGGTTTGCTGAAAATAACCGGACTTTCCCTGGGCATTGCCGGGGCCCTTGTATTGATACTAGCTAAGGACAATACAGGAAATGGGAACGACATCCTGCTCGGCGATACATTGATCATTATCAACGCCATTTCATACACCATCTATTTTATCCTGGTAAAACCCCTGATGGAAAAATACAATCCTGTTGTAATCATCCGCTGGATTTTCACCGCAGGCATGCTAATGATCCTTCCCTTTGGCTGGACCGAATTCATGCAGATACCCTGGTCGGAGTATACGGCGATTGACTTCACCAGCATGGCGTTGGTTACCATTACCGGAACGTTCCTGGCTTATCTGTTTAATGTATACGGAATAAAAATACTTGGCTCCTCTATAGCAGGCTTTTATATCTATACACAACCGGTATTTGCAGCATTGATTGCCACCGTTTTTCTGCGGGAAGAGCTTACGCTTTATAAAATCATTGCGGCGCTTCTTATTTTCAGCGGCGTTTACCTGGTGAACAGGCCATCCCGAAACTAAGGCTATTTACATTTGTTGTATTTGCGGATAACTTCTTTGAAACTGTATTCCCGGTAGCTTAATAACTCCCAGGTGGCTTCCGAAATCTTTTTACATCCCCCCATGATGGCATAGAGCTGGTTTACATACCCTTTGTCTTCCACAATATTCAGCTTCGATCGCTCGCCCATGTACCTGGGTCTGTCGTTGGCATAATTGGCAAGTCCGCCCTGCAGGAAATACCTGATCACCAACTGAACGGGTAACGAATCGGCCGGCGTTTTATAAAAGTAAAACGGCGTTCTGAAACTGCTAACCCCGTAATAGAGGTTGATCTTGGGTGTATTCATCAGCTCTTCCAGGATCATTACCGTATCCACAAATTCCCTCCGGGCAAAATCAATTTCATAGCTATCGATGTCGTCTGAATACAAAAGAAGCCGGCAGGGAACAACAACGCTTCCCTTAAAGTATTCACTTCTGATCTTCCGTACTTCCGATGCATTTAATTCAGTGGTTTGATTATCTCTGCTCACATAAAAGGTACTATTCTTTAAGCGGATGTTTCCCTGCAGCGTATCCCCGTTATTCTTAATGATATATTCTTTTTGCTGGCAAAACCCGCAAAGGGAAATAAGAAGGGCCGGAATAAACAGAAATGCTTTCATGTTTAAATGATTAGTGTTGATAATAAAAGGAACCCACCGTAAAAAGCTCTTCTGCCCGGGTTCTTTTCTATATTAACGTATTTATGGGGTGTATGGTTGGCCAACCTGCTAAAAACCGCCGGGCGGTGTCAGGGACCCAGTTTTGGATAGTCAAAAAACAGGAACTTCTTTTTTGCCCGGGCAAAATCCTGCCAGCGGCTTACAGCGGCACTCACAGCAAAAACCCCGCAGGTGGGCATATTGTCAATCGAAACATCGTCCACCAGCGAGTTTACAAAATAAGTGATGCCCGGGTTGTGCGAAAACACAGAAACCGTGGCCAGGTTGTCGGGCAAATGGCCAAGCACATCATAAAAAACTTCCGGGGCTGCGTGGTAAAGCGCTGAGATAAAAATGACCTCATCGGCGCCCAAACCAAATTCCTTTGTAAAAATTTCCACCGTTCGTTTTGCCCTTTCTGCCGGGCTGGAGATCCAGGCATCGATGCCGATCTGCTGGTCTTTCAGCCGCCGGGCCATTACCGGGGCGTCTGCCTTGCCGCGTTCATTCAGCGGCCGCTCGAAGTCATTACCCCAGAACCGCTGATCGCTCTTCGCATGCCGGATGATGATTACCTGTTTCAATGCACTGTTTTTATAAAAGTATTAAAAGTTCGGGCAAACAACAATCTGCAACGGAATCTTTCAGACCTTTGTTTACAAATAGCCGCTATGCATTCAGCAAAAATGCTTCGTTTTTTTCCAGCCATTTGCCTGTTCTTCATTTGCTCCTGTCAAACGGCAAAGAAGATTACAACGGCTCCGGCAGGTATCAGCAGCATTAAACTGATCGGGCAGTACGAGATTCCCTTTGCTGCCCGGTTTAAGAATACAGCAATCGGGGGATTATCCGGAATAGACTATGATGCAAAGAACAACCGGTATTTTTTTATCTGCGACGACCGCAGCGATAAGAACCCGGCCCGCTTTTATACCGCCAGGATCTACCTCAAACAAACCGGTATCGACAGCGTGGTTTTTACCGATATGCAGTTTATGCTGCAACCGGACGGATCGGTTTATCCAAACAACAAACAAAATAAATTTCTGACGCCCGACCCCGAAGCCATACGGTACAATCCCGTAAACAACACATTGGCCTGGACCAGTGAAGGAGAAAGAATACTGGGACCGCAGGACACCGTACTGGAAAACCCATCCATCATTTTCATGCAACCCAATGGAAAATTCATCGACAGCATACCGCTGCCGGAGAACCTGCGCATGCAGGCTACAGAAAAAGGCCCCCGCCGCAACAGCGTACTGGAAGGAATGAGCTTTACCAATAACTACCAGTCATTGTTTGTAAGCGTGGAAGAACCCTTGTACGAAGACGGGCCGCAGGCAGAGCTTACCGAAAACAATGCTTTTATCCGGATTTACCGGTTCGACGTAAACACCCGCAAAAATACCAGGCAGTATGCATACAAACTGTCGCCCGTTGCTTATCCGCCCGATCAGCCAACCGCGTTTAAAATAAACGGGGTGCCGGATATTCTAGATATTGGAAATAATAAATTACTGGTAATTGAACGCTCTTTTTCAACCGGCCGGCTAGCCTGCACCATCAAATTATTCGTGGCAGACCTGGAAGGGGCTACAGACATCAGCAATACTGTATTGAAAAACAAAACAGATTTTGTGCCCGTATCCCGGAAGCTGCTTTTGAATATGGATGACCTGGGAATGTATACCGATAATATCGAAGGTGTCACCTTCGGGCCCGTATTGCCCAACGGACACAAAACCCTTCTATTTATTGCCGATAATAATTTTAACCCCGTGGAGAAAGCACAGCTGTTGCTGTTTGAAGTGCTGGAATGATTAAAAGAAATACATTTTTAGTTTAAATAAATTCAGTAGTATGAACAAACAGTTTAAAAAAGCAGCACTGCTTGCTTTCTTTTTTTATCTCCCCGTATCGGGCTTTAGCTGGGGCGCATTAGGCCACCGCATTGTTGGGCAGATTGCTGATACTTATCTTTCCCGCCAGGCTAAGCGGGAGATTCAAAAGATTCTCGGCACGGAATCCATCGCCATTACCAGCACCTGGCCCGACTTTATTAAAGCCGATTCCAGCTTTGCTTATCTTAATACCTGGCATTACATCAACTTCAGGTCCGGCATGTCTGAATCTGATATAAAAAATTACCTCGCTGCCGATACGGCTACTGATGCCTACACCAAGATCAACTGGCTTACAGAACAACTTAAAAATAAAAGCCTGGATCAGGATAAGCAACTCATGTACCTGCGGCTGCTGATACATATTGTTGGCGATGTTCACCAGCCCCTGCACACCGGGAGGCCCGACGACCGGGGTGGCAACGGCATCCGGCTCAGCTGGTTCAACAACCCCTACAACCTGCACCAGGTATGGGACGACCGGCTGATTGACCTCCAGGACCTGAGTTATACCGAGTATGCTGCAGTGATCAATCATACAAGCAAAGAGCAACGCAAACAGTGGCAATCAGAACCCGTCAGCGAATGGATCTGGCATTCGTATCAGCTGGCAGAAAATATTTATGCCAATGTAAAGCCGGATGATAAACTTGGGTATCCTTATAATTATAAATACATCAGCGTGGTTAACCAGCAGCTGCTGAAAGGCGGAGTACACCTTGCGGGACTATTAAACGAAATCTTTGGCTGATTGAAACAATGGTATGATGCTGAAGAACACAGTCGCACAAAATAAAAAACACCAACCTTAATATCCCCGTACATTCTTCCCTTCCATGTAATTCATGAAGGCTTTGTTGCATACCCGGTTGCCGCCGGGTGTGGGGTAGTTGCCGGTGAAATACCAATCGCCCAGATTCGTTGGACAGGCTTCATGCAATGATTCAATTGTTTGATAGATCACTGAAACAGGAATGTTCAGACCGGCGGGGGTGATCAGCTTTGCAATTTTGTCCGAGATCTGTTCCGTGGTAAAAGACTTATAAATATGACGCACCACGTTTTCGCTGTGTAACTGGTTATTGCGCTGCATCTCCTTGCATTTGTTCAGCAAGGTATTCAGTAATTCCTGCTGTCCTGTATCGTGCAACAACTCCACCGCTGCCCGGAAGGCAATAAAATCACCCAGCTTGCTCATGTCGATGCCGTAGCAATCCGGGTAACGGATCTGGGGTGCGGAAGAAACAATAATGATCTTTTTCGGCTGCAGCCTCGACAACATACGCACAATACTTTCTTTCAGCGTGGTTCCCCGTACAATACTGTCGTCGATCACCACCAGCGTATCCGTGTTCTTGCGTACGGTTCCGTAAGTGATGTCATATACGTGCTGCACCATTTCATTCCGGCTGCTGTCTTCGGTGATAAAAGTTCTTAGCTTAACGTCTTTGATGGCGATCTTTTCGATCCGGATCTTCCGGTTCACCATCTCTGATAGTTTCTCTTCATCAAAATCCTTGTTCCAGCTTAATATCCGTTCAATCTTGATTTTATTCAGGTAATCCTCTGCTCCTTTTATCAGCCCGTAGAACGCCGTTTCCGCCGTGTTCGGGATAAAGGAGAAAATAGTATTCTTCAGGTCGTAATCAATGGCTTTTAAAACCGTGTCGCTCAGGTTATAACCCAGCGATATTCGTTCCCGGTAAATTTTTTCATCACTGCCACGGCTGAAGTAAATGCGTTCAAAGCTGCAGGCCTTCCGTTCTTTGGGTTCTACAATCTGTTCAATGCTGCAGGCGCCATCGGCCTTCACCACCAGGGCACAACCCGGCATCAGTTCTTTCACTTCATCTTCACCCAGGTTGAATGCGGTGCGTATGGCCGCCCGTTCGCTGGCTGCAACAATCACGTCGTCGTTGATGTAATAGTATGAAGGGCGGATACCATGTGCATCCCTCATTACAAAACCATCGCCGTTGCCCAGGATGCCGCTGAAATTAAACCCACCATCAAAAAGCGGCACCGCTTTTTTTAATACTTTGACAATATCCATCTGCTGGGGATGTGATTCATCGGCCTTCACCACAAAATGATACAGCACTTCCATCATGGCAGCCAGGTCGCTCTGCCGCTGAAATTCCCCCGGGTCAATGTTTACAAGCCCGAATAGTTCCTCGGTATTCACCAGGTTGAAATTTCCTGCCAGGGCCAGGTTGCGGGCGGGGATGGTATGACGCTTTATGAAGGGATGACAAAATTCAACATTGTTCTTTCCCTGTGTACCATACCGCAGGTGACCAAGCAGCAGCTCTCCCAGGAAATTAAGATGGCCTTTCATAAGGCCGGGATGATTCTTGATATCGGGTTGATATTTTTCTATTTCGTTGATCTCTTTTCCCACCTGCGAAAAAAGATCGGCAATGGGCTGGTGAGCAGCGCTGCGTATCCGGTGCATGAAAGGATAGCCAGGTTCGGTATTCAGTTTTACGGCAGCAATGCCGGCGCCGTCCTGGCCACGGTTGTGCTGCTTTTCCATAAGCAGGTACAGCTTGTTAAGCCCATATAAAGCGGTTCCATACTGTTGCTGATAATAACTGAAAGACTTGCGGAGACGAATGAAGGCAAGGCCACATTCGTGTTTTATTTCGTCGCTCATGATGCAGAGTGAGCCGCAAAGTTAAGGCATTGCCGGCAGCGGCAAACAAAAAATCCCGGCGTAGGCCGGGATCCGTAATATGGTTGGTTGAATTAAAGTCCGCTGATACAGAGCCCCACCTGGAAAAGTTTCACATCAGCAGCCACCCCGTCTTTGAAGATGTTGTTGAGCTGGTAACTGGCCACCAGGGAGAAATTGCCATAACCCACCCGGGCCGTGGCAGCAATGCGGGTGGAGTTGAAAAATGGCTTGGCGGTTTCCTTGGCCGTGTAATTATAAAGGGTTTTGCCATTCTTGTCCTGCAGTGTTTTTCCCTTGGTATGCACATTCAGCAGGGTACCCACCTTAAAACCAATGGCTCCTTTAATGGATTTATTATCTCTTTCCGGGTTGGAAGAAAAGCGCAGCTCAATCGGTACCTCCAGGAAAGCCGTGGCGAGCTTGTATTTTTTAAAACGGTCCAGGCTGTCGAGATTATTGAAAGGCAGCTTATTCGTCTTCGACTTGATATCAATGCTCATGTTTTTAAAGTACATACCGCTGGTACCCACTCCCAGTCCGAACGCAACGCTGAAACGGGGATCTCCTTTAAACCGCTGGTCAAGCATTACGTACACATTCAGGCCACGGGCCAGTCCTTTCTTATGAGAGCTAATGCTGTCGGGAGTTCCGATCCAGTGATCAGTGGTTAACTGCAGCATAAAATGATCGCCGGTTTGCGAAGTAAAGCCGATGGGTTTCTTTTTATTTTGGGCTGATAAACTGAATACGGATACAGAGGCAAGAACAAGAAGTACTATTTTCTTCATAATTAATTTTGAAGCTGCAAAATAACGGCAAATAATCTAACGAAGCGTTAAATTAAACGGGTTTGATTATATTTGCAGCCTTATTTACCGGTAAATAAGTTCTGTCTTATATATTCTTTCCTTTACAGGGAGAGGGCCTATAGCTCAGCCGGTTAGAGCATCTGACTCATAATCAGAGGGTCCCTGGTTCGAGCCCAGGTGGGCCCACAAAGCGGAATCAAACGGGTTCCGCTTCTTCGTATCATGCACGTAGTAAAAAATATCATCTTCGACCTCGGCGGTGTATTGCTGAACATCGACACCCGTAAAACCGACGAGGCATTTGCGGCGCTTGGAGTAAATAACTTCGGCAACAACTATTCCCTGCTCAAGGCCGACCCTCTTTTTGATGAGCTGGAAAAAGGACTGGTTTCCGAACCGGCCTTTTTCGAAGGCATCCGGAAACTGAGCCGGCTTTCGCTGACCGATGAAAACATCCGCCATGCCTGGAATGCCCTCATCCTCGATTTCCGCATGGAAAGCCTGCAATACCTGGAGAAGCTCAAAAGCAGTTACAGCCTGTATTTGCTTAGTAATACCAACAGCATACATCACCGGGCATTTCACCAGAACTTCAGCCGGCAAACGGGCGGGAGAAACTTTGATGACCACTTCACCAGGGCATATTATTCACACCAGCTGGGTTTGCGGAAACCAGACAGGGAGATCTTTGATCTGATGCTGACAGACGCCGGCATCCTGGCAGAAGAATCGTTGTTCATCGACGACCTGCAAAAAAATATAGAAACGGCGGCAGCCCTGGGCATTAAAACCCACCGGCTGCTGGCTGGTGAAGCCATTGAAGGACTGAATTGGCGGGAACTTATTTAACCTCCTCAAACTCGATATAATCTTCCCGGGCCGGCCTGCTTTTTTCTTCCTTAGGCGCAGAAGAATAGGAGTTTGCCTGCTGTTTTTTCATGTGCTCGTTCATCTGGCTCTGCATCTCTCCCACCTTCTGTTTCACCTGTTTAGTGGTTTGGTAAACAGGAATAATGAAGTCGAATATCAGCTTGTAAACCAGGTACAATAAAAAAAGCTCAAAAAGGACTTTTAACATGATCCAAAGGTAGGAATGAAAGCGACTGACCGTTGTTAAAATTAAAATAACCGCCGCCCCGGCCTGTTTAGGCCCTACAATTTTGGCGGTTACAGGGGAGCAACGTATATTTGCCCCGGACAAAGAAGCAAATGAAGGGAACGGAGGCGTTCCCTTCTTCTTTTATCATGACTCCGGAATCTCAGATACAAACCGTTGAAAAACTGATCGGGCCGTTGCTGGAGGGGGATATCTTCCTGGTGGCAATAAAAGTAAAGCCCACCAACAACATTAAGATATACCTGGATGCCGATAGTGGCCTGGGAATAGAAAAATGTATCCGCATTAACAGGGCCCTGTACAAGATCATTGAGGAGATGGGACTGTATCCCGACGGCGATTTTTCGCTAGAAGTTTCCAGTCCCGGCATTGACGAGCCGCTGAAACTGCTGCGCCAGTATAAAAAGAATATCGGCAGAACCGTGGAAGTGACCACCACCGGCGATGTAAAAAAAGAAGGCAGGCTGTGCGGCGTTACCGATGAAAATATTGTCATTGAGTATACCACCGGCAAAGGAAAGAAAGCCGAAACAAAAGAAGAGGCAATTGCTTTCAGCGAGATCAGGCAAACAAAAGTTCAGATTAAATTTTAATTATACCACAAAACCCCCACCGGCGGGGAATAAAAGTGAGGCCGGCGAGGATTATGGCAAGTATCAACCTGATAGATTCCTTCCAGGAATTTAAAGATGCGGAAAACATCGACCGTCCGACACTGATGAAAGTGATGGAAGACGTGTTTAAAACCCTTATCCGCAAAAAATACGGCAGCGACGAATGTTTCGACGTGATCGTGAACGACCAGAAAGGCGACCTGGAAATTTTCCGCCGCCGTACCATCGTGGAAGACGACGACTTGTACAATACCCTTACCGAAATCGAATACAAAGACGCCATCAAAATTGAACCTGATTACCAGGTGGGTGAAGAGTTGTATGAAGAAGTGGACATCCAGAAAGAGTTTGGCCGCCGGGCAATCCTGGCCGGTAAACAAACCCTGGCCGCCCGCATCAACGACCTGAAGAAAAACATCCTCATTAAAAAATACGAAGACCGCGTAGGTGAAATTGTAAGCGGGGAAGTATACCAGGTATGGAAGAAAGAAGTGCTGCTGCTGGATGAGGAAGGCAATGAAATGCTCCTTCCCAAATCCGAGCAGATCCCGACCGACTATTTCAAGAAAGGAGAAACCGTTCGCGGCGTGGTGAAGAAAGTGGAACTGAAGAACAGCCAGGCGGTGATCATCATTTCAAGAACCAGCCCGGTATTCCTTGAAAAATTACTCGAGATTGAAGTACCAGAAATATTCGACGGGCTCATCGTGGTGAAGAAAATCGTACGTGATCCGGGAGAAAGGGCCAAAGTGGCGGTGGAAAGCTACGACGACCGCATCGACCCCGTTGGAGCCTGCGTGGGTATGAAAGGAAGCCGTATCCATGGCATAGTTAGAGAACTAAAGAATGAAAATATCGACGTGATTAACTGGACAAGCAATATCCAGCTGCTGATTCAGCGTTCGCTCACGCCCGCCAAGATCACCAGCATGGAAATTGATTCAGAGAAAATGCATGCCAATGTATTCCTGAAACCCGACCAGGTATCACTGGCCATCGGCCGCCGCGGTGTAAACATCAAACTGGCCTGCGAACTCACCGGCTATGAAATTGATGTATTCCGCGATAACGAAGGCGAAGAAGAGGAGTTTGACATCGACCTGGATGAATTCACCGATGAGATTGAACCATGGATCATTGATGAACTGAAGCGGGTGGGTTGCGATACCGGAAGAGCCGTACTCGACCTCACTTCCGAAGAACTGGAACGCCGGACTGACCTTGAGAAAGAAACCATTGAGGAAGTGCGCCGGATTCTGAAAGAAGAATTTGACAAAGAATAATCCCAACGGGTTATTCATGAAAACATAAAAAGAAGCCTGCTCTTTAAAACCAGGCAATAACAAACGAATGTCAGAAGTAACAACACCAAGGTTGATGGCTGCCGCCAAGGAGTTTAACATAGGTAAGGATACCTTGGTAGACTTTTTAGTGTCCAAAGGTTTTAATGAAGACGACCTGAAGCCCACGTCGAAACTCACCGAACCCATGTACCGGGTGCTGCAAACCGAGTTCCAGCAGGACAAGGTTGCCAAGCAGAAAGCACAGCAGATCGACCTGCCCAAAGGCGCAGCCGGATCAGAACCCAAGAAGAAAAAAGACGAAGAAGATCTTTCCTTTAAGAAGAAAGAAGCGGCAAAAGAAACAAAGCCCGCCGAAGAAAAACCCGCCGAAGAACCGGCACCGGCCGAGCCGGCCAAAAAAGGAGCCAAGGCCGCCGACGCAGAAGTAACAAAGATCAAGGCACCCGAGCTGGAAACACCCAAGGTGCTTGATAAAATAGACCTCGATTCCATCGACTCTTCCACACGTCCGAAAAAAGGAACGAAGAAAACGGCAGAAAAAGAAACAGAAGCCGAAAGTAAAACAGAAGCAAAAAAGGGAAAGAAAGAAAAACCGGCCGAAGAAGTAAAACCAGTGGAACAACCACCCGTGGTGGCTCCTGAGCCGGCACCCATCATTGAAAACATCCAGGCAAAAAAATTATCCGGTCCAAAAATCATGGGCAAGATTGAATTGCCTGTTGATAATGATACACGGCCGAAAAAAGACAGCGACGAAAAACGCAAACGCAAACGCATTCCTGTTGAGCGGAAAGGAGTACCTCCGGGACCGCAGGACAGAAGGCCGGGCGAAGGCGGGCATCACCCCGGTAACCGTAGCGGCGGCGATAACCGCTTTAACCGGAACAAGCCGGGAACAGGAGGAAGAAGGGAAGAAAAAGTAATTGACGAAAAAGAGATCCAGGACAAACTGCGGGAAACGCAGGCCAAACTGGCCGGCGCCGGCGGAAGAGGAAAGAGCCTGAAAGCAAAATACCGCAAGGCAAAAAGAGAAGAACATGCTGAACAGGCAGGCGCTGAAACAGAACGCAGCAATAAACTGCAGGTTACCGAATTCATTTCGGTGAGTGAGCTGGCCAACCTGATGGATGTAAGCTTTGCCGATGTGATCAGTAAATGCATGAGCCTCGGCATCATGGTGTCGATCAACCAGCGCCTTGAAGCAGACGTAATTGAACTGGTGGCCAGTGAATTCAACTACGAAGTGGAATTCATCGGCGTGGAAGATGCCAAGGATATGGATTCAGAGGAAGAAGACGATGATGAAGAAGACCTGAAACCAAGGGCGCCGATTGTTACCATCATGGGTCACGTTGACCATGGTAAAACATCGCTGCTCGATTATATACGCAATACCAATGTGATTGCCGGTGAAGCCGGAGGCATCACGCAGCATATCGGCGCTTATGAAGTAACACTGCCCGATGGAAGGAATATTACCTTCCTCGACACACCGGGTCACGAAGCCTTTACGGCCATGCGGGCCCGTGGTGCCAAAGTAACCGATATCGCCGTGATTGTGGTGGCTGCTGATGATGCGGTGATGCCGCAGACAAAGGAAGCTATTTCACATGCGCAGGCTGCCGGGGTGCCCATGATCTTTGCCATCAACAAGGTGGATAAAGAAGGCGCCAACCCGGATAAGATCAAAGAGCAGCTGGCTGCCATGAATGTACTGGTGGAAAGCTGGGGAGGTAAATACCAGAGCCAGGAGATCAGTGCGAAGAAAGGAATGAATATTGACCTGCTGCTGGAAAAAATTCTTCTTGAAACCGATATCCTGGAACTGAAAGCCAACCCCGACCGGGAAGCAAGCGGAACCATCATTGAAGCAACGCTGGATAAAGGCCGTGGTTATGTAGCCACCATCCTCGTGCAGAACGGAACATTAAGCGTGGGCGATATGATTGTTTCTGGTCAGTACTTCGGAAAGGTAAAAGCCATGTACAACGAGCGTAACCAGCGTGTGGATACAGCACCGCCATCCACCCCGGTATTAATACTCGGGTTGAACGGAGCCCCGCAGGCCGGTGAAACATTCAAGGTATTTGAAAATGAAAGCGACGCAAGGGCCATGGCCTATAAGCGTGGACAGATATTGCGTGAACAGGGCATGCGTGCCAAGAAACACATCACGCTGGATGAGATCGGCCGCCGCCTGGCATTGGGAAGTTTCAAAGAACTGAACGTGATCATCAAAGGCGACGTGGACGGATCGGTGGAAGCATTGAGCGACTCATTGCAGAAACTGAGCACCGAAGAGATCGTTGTTCGTGTAATTCATAAAGCAGTAGGCGCCATCACCGAAAGTGATGTTACGCTGGCCAACGCATCCGATGCCATCATCATTGGTTTTAATGTGCGTCCAACCCTGCAGGCAGCCAGGTTAGCCGAGAACGAAGCCATCCAGATCAAATTGTATTCCATCATCTACAACGCCATCGAAGAAATCAAGAGCGCCATGGAAGGGATGCTGGAACCCGTGGTGGAAGAGAAGATACTCGCCAACGTGGAGATCAGGGAAGTGTACAAGTTCGACAAGGCCAGTGTGGCCGGTTGTTTTGTACTCGATGGGAAGATGGCGAGGAACAACCGCATCAGGCTGGTACGCGACGGTATTGTGATCTTCACCGGTGAACTGGGAAGTCTGAAACGGTTTAAAGACGATGCCAAAGAAGTTACCTCCAGCATGGAGTGCGGTTTAACCATCCGGAACTATAATGACATTAAAGTGGGCGATATCGTGGAAGCATTTGAAGAAGTGGAAGTGAAACGAACGCTTTAAATGGTTTGTAGTTCGTGGTTGGTGGTTTAAAACAGCTGGCCTGGCAGACTGACAACTGCAAGCCACCTACCATAAAACATCGGCCCAATCTTTTGTTAAATGACCCCTTGCCCCGGCAGGGTTTTACAGCAGAGGTTTATTTTTGAAGGCATTTTCTGCCTAAATACAGATCAATGAAAAAATATTTTTTACTTCTCTTTTCCGTTACGGCATTTGTACTTTCTGCAACGGCACAAAACAGCCAGCCCAAGGGTATTGTGGCCGATAAGATACTGGCCGTTGTGGGCGACAAGATTGTGATGAAGAGTGATATCGACAACAGCATCATCGACATGCAGCGTCAGAACGTTGAAATACCTGAGAACGCACGCTGCCAGGTGCTGGAACAGGCCATGGGTATCAAAGCCCTGGTACTGCAGGCTGAAAAAGATTCGCTGCCGGTTACAGACGAAGACGTGGAAACCATCATCGACAACCGCATCCGCAGTTTTATCCAGCAGTTTGGTTCCAAAGACGAACTGGAAAAAATTGCCGGTAAAAGCATCTACCAGCTGAAAGAAGATTTTAAAGAACCCATCCGCGACCAGGAGCTGGCCAAGGCCATGCGTAATAAAGTGGTGGAAGGGGTTCGCATCACTCCCAATGAAGTGAATGCTTATTTCGGCAAAATACCCAAAGACAGTCTTTTCTTTTACGAAAGTGAACTGGAGATCAGCCAGATCGTGGTATATCCCAAGGCTCACCGGGATGCAGAGGAATACTGCATCAAGCAGCTGCGTGAGTTCAAAGAACAGATCGAATCCGGGAAAAGAAATTTTCAATCGGTGGCCAGCACTTATACCGAAGACCCCGGCAGTAAAGAAACCGGCGGATATTATGAAGTAAACCGCTATTCAAAAGAGCTGGACCCGGTATGGCTGGGTAAGGCATTTACGCTGAAAGAGGGCCAGATCTCCAACCCGTTTAAAACAAGGTTTGGGTATCACATCATGCAACTTGTAAGCCGCAACGGTGATGATGCTGCCGTACGCCATATCCTCCTTATTCCGCAGGTAACGTCAATCGAAGTAAGGGCCGAATTGGAAAAGCTGGATTCCGTGAGGGCCAAACTGATTGCAGGTACCATCGACTTTGGTGAAGCGGTTAATAAATACAGCAACGACGATGAACATAAGTTCACTGCCGGCCGGGTGCTTGGCCGCGACGGAGGCGGATTGCTCACCATCGACCAGCTGGACAAAGACATGGTGCTGATGCTGCAGAAGCTGAAAGTGGGACAGTACTCCCAGCCCACCGAATTCACCGATGAGCGGGGAAGAAAGGGCGTGCGGATTGTATACCTGAAAACAAAAACAGAACCGCACCGCGAAAACCTGAAAGACGACTACGACCGCATTGCACAACGGGCCCTGGAAGAAAAAAAGAACAAAGTACTCGACGAGTGGTTCATGAAAAAAGTGGTTACCTACCACATCATGATCGATGACGAATACAAGAGCTGCCCGGAAATGAAAAAATGGCTGCCGCAGAACACCGCATCAAAAAATTAAACAAACGGAAAATAATATACAAACGTTCCGGGCGCTATGCCGGAACGTTTTAATTTTGGGAATAAGAGAGGTTGAACCACCTGGAAGGATAGAACACATAATTTATTTCCAGTTGATTCATTTCCCTGCGAAATTTTAAACAGCACCATTGATAGAGAATAAAAAAATAATCAGGCAGGAAGAACATGCGATACTCGTGGGGCTGGTGTATAAAGAACAAACCGAGCCCATGGTAAACGAATACCTGGATGAACTGGCGTTCCTGGCTGAAACCGCCGGCGCCAAAGCCGTGAAGCGGTTCACCCAAAAACTGCCGCACCCCGACAGTAAGATCTTTGTTGGAAAAGGAAAGCTGGAGGAGATCCGGCAGTTTATCCTGCTGAAGGGAAACATTAACCTCGTGATCTTTGATGATGAGCTTACCGGGTCGCAGATACAGAATATTGAAAAAGAACTGAAGGTGAAAGTGATCGATCGCAGCGATCTCATCCTCGACATCTTTGCCAGCCGGGCCAAAACAGCGCAGGCCAAAACACAGGTGGAGCTGGCACAGTATCAATATATATTACCCCGATTGAAAGGAATGTGGAAACACCTGGAGCGTCAGGGAGGCGGGGTAGGTACCCGGGGGCCGGGTGAAACGGAGATTGAAACCGACCGCCGTATCGTGAAAGACAAGATCAGCCTGCTGCGCAAACGGCTGGCGGAAATTGATAAGCAGGCTTTCACCCAGCGGAAAGACCGCGGCGAATTCATCCGGGTGGCGCTGGTGGGTTATACCAACGTAGGCAAATCAACGCTGATGAATGTGCTGAGCAAGAGCGATGTATTTGCCGAAAATAAACTGTTTGCCACCCTCGACACCACCACACGTAAGGTGGTGTTTGAACAAACCCCTTTTTTACTGAGCGACACTGTTGGGTTCATCCGTAAGCTGCCGCATCACCTGGTGGAGAGTTTTAAAAGTACGCTGGATGAAGTACGGGAGGCCGATGTGTTGCTGCATGTGGTGGACATCTCTCACCCGCAATACGAAGAACAACTCAACGTGGTGAATAAAACACTTGCCGAATTAGGAGCCGCCGATAAACCCACCATCACCATTTTTAATAAGATGGATAAATACGAAGAAGAAGCGTTTGACGAATGGCTCCAGCCGGAAGTAAAGAACGAGATACTTACGGACCTGAAGCAGCGCTGGCAGAATGAAACAAAGGGAAACTGTGTTTTTGTTTCAGCAACCGAACGGACAAACATCGACGGGCTGCGCCAAACCGTTCTTAATGCAGTGAGGGACATGTACCGGGTACGGTATCCGTATAAAGCAGAATTTTTTTACTAGGTTAAGAGGACAAAAGAGTAAAAAAGCAATACAGCAAAGAATACAACAGCTGTTCTCATTTTACCACGTAGCTAAACCACTAAAATACTAAACCAATCAACCAATCCTCCTGGCATAAGATCGCTGAAAGCATTGCCGAAATAAATTTTTCTGCGAATGGCCTGGCCCAGCTTACTGTTTCCGGAAAAACCATTACGGTGGGAATGCATAAGGAAACCCTCTTTGCCTGCGCTCATAAATGTCCGCATGCCGGCGGCATACTGGCTGATGGATATGTAGATGCTTTGGGTAATCTTGTTTGCCCGCTGCATCGCTACCGCTTTGATCCCGGGAGCGGCCGCAATACAAGCGGGGAAGGCTTTTTCCTTAAAACTTTTGGAATAGAACAACGGGAAGAAGGAGTGTTTGTAAATATCCCGGGTCTGTAACGGGGTAGACATCTGTCGACAGCAATTAACCGGTTATCAACATTGTGCATAAAAGGTGCGTTGCGCTCCTGAAAGCAAACCTATATTTGCGCCAGTTAAAATCAACTGTTGTGCAGTACAGCTGATTTAAACCACTCAATATTCTTTAACGATTACCGCCCCGGGTTTACCGGATCATGCTTTCTCCTGAACTGCAAATCCCTAATATATTTATCAGCCTGTTCCGCTGTCGGCTTATTGTTGGCTAACCGAGTGGATACAATACCTGATGAAAAACCACTTTTTATTCTTTGTTGAATTGTTGAGAACGGTTGGCCAGTACCCGGCATCTTGTATCTCTGACCTAGTATCCCCCCTGCATCACCGGTTCATGAAAATCAAACTCCTGGTATTGGGGTTTGGAGAAAATAGGGGAGAAGAAATTTTTCAGCTTGCTGATTACAGATGCATAGAATTTGTTCCGCTTTCCAAAATAGCGTGCATGCATGATGCGGAAACGCACCAGCACTTTCCCCGCAGATAATTGATCTGTTTCCTCCTTAACGATCGATGCCTGCCCGTTTGCGAGCAGGCGGCAATCACTTCCTTTCTTGTAAAACTCCAGGCAGGCAGGAAATGAATCTTCGATCATTTTCTTCAGGTCGCCTTTATACGAAGTGAAGAACCATACATTTCCTTCTTCATCGGTACGCAGCGGCGTAATGATGTTGTTGGGTAATTGCAACAACGGATCCGCCTCTGCCTTGAACATGGCGAGCCGAATTTCTGCAATCTTGGTACGGAGGAAAAGCAGCTTTTTGTCTCTTTTAAGCATGGCGTTAGGGATTGAATGGTGTAAGGATATTTTTAATACACAAAATCCGAACCAGAAATTCTAAAAATCATTTATATACCCGGTAAAGGGTACCCGCCAAGCAGAAATTCAACGGGCCTTTTACCGTTCTATTAACAATTCGTGGCTCAGTATATGCCAACCTCGCTTTCGTAAATATGAAAAACCGAAAAAATTAAATCATTCCGCTCACCGGGGCACAGGTCTTATCAAAGACGCAGGTACCAGAACTGCAGCATGGTACTTCTTCTGCCCCGGATGACACCCGGATCTGTCCAATAAGGGATCATTCATTTTTCCGGTACGCCTTTCTTCCTGCTTTATTTATTAACCGTTTTAAAATCATACCTCATGAAATCTATCCATTTCAGGAAAGCGATTGCTATTGCCTCCCTTGCCGTTTTTTCATTCAGCGCCTGTAAAAAAGAAATTTCTTCACCCATGACGGACCTGCAACCCGCCACCGATTCCACAGATACGCTTAGACCAAGGGGCGGCGGTGGCGGAACAGGAACCGGCACCACGGGAACTTATTATGTAAGTACCACGGGCAACGATGCAAGCGGCAACGGCTCTGCAACTGCTCCCTGGAAAACAATTTTTAAAGCCACATCTTCTGTCACTGCCGCCGGCAGCATCATTCATGTAAAAGCAGGTACCTATGCCGAAGCCAGCCAGTGCCGGCTGGCCAAAGGCGTAAGCCTCGAAGGGGAAGGAAGCGCTAATACCATTATTAAAAGTTCGGTGGCCGGGCAATGGTCGGTATTCCTTACGCTGGAGTCGCCGCAGGATACTCCCGGCAACCAAAGTATATCCGGACTCACATTCGACGGACAGTATGTAAGTGAATCGAACAACAAAACATGGTGGGCCATACTCGTAAGCGGAAGAAGCAATGTAATCATCCGCGACAATAAGATCATCAACTTCCGCGACCGCGGCGTGGTGTTCGACGGCAATGATGTTACCGACCCGGTTATGGATCCCGGGCATTATGCCACCGGCAATAAGTTTTATAACAACACCGTATTGAATGCTGCGGCCGGTACCGGCAACTATGGTGGCGGACTGATCAATATCGGCGGACAACAGGGTATGGAGATATATGGCAACACGTTGGTACAGGACCAGCGGGTGTCGTTTAAGAACGGCTGGCCCATCAAGTACTGGGATAATGGCTGGCTGAAAGGAGTACGCATCTACAACAACACATTGGTGAAAGCGCCCTACCAGGGAACCTATCCCGGCGAAAACGGCGACTGGGATTTTGCCATTGAACTGTTCAACATTGCTGGATTGGAAATTGCCAATAACAATATCCAGGGAAGTATTGATTTGAATTACAACCGGAAGGGGGCGTATAACTATTGTGCCTGGATACACCACAACAATATCAACCACGCCACGCCCAATGCCAATTTTGAAAGCGGGATCATTCTTGAATTCAGAACCGAGTCGGTGCTGATAGAAAACAACGTGATCAACAATGCCAGCTGCGGGGTGCAGTTCAACACACGTACCATCAGTAATAACGGCGGGTATCCTAACCCCGGTGGGGGAACGCCGGCAGGAGGATTCAGTCAGCTCACCAACAATGTTATCCGGAACAACCTGTTCTCCAACCTGTACCAGGGCAACGGCACCGGTACAGCAGCAGGCGTCACCGTGATCAGTGAAAGCGGAAATGATCCGCAGATACAGAACATGGATATTTATAACAACACCATCGTTGCCAAAGCGGGAGATGCCCCTTGGATCGGCCTTGACTTTACCTCTGGAGAAAACGGAAGTGCAAGCGGTGTAAATATCCGGAATAACATTGTGGTGGGTTTCAAAGATGCCTGGCTGAAAGGAAGTACTGTCACCAGGATGAATGGGGTGGTGGTTACACATAACAATGCCTACAGCAATGGCAACGGCAATGCAGCATCGTGGCCCGGCGGAAACCCGGGCAGCTATACATTCAATAATCACTCAACAGCGAACCCGTTATTTGTTTCATCTCTCAGCTTCCTGTTGCAGCCTGTTTCACCTTGTGTGAATACAGGAGTGAATGTGGGATTGCCGTTTATTGGTCCGGCGCCCGACAGGGGCTATGCAGAGCAGTAAGGAGAGTTTGTAGTTGATTATTCATAGTTAATGGTTCATGGATCATGGTAAGGCGGTGCTATGATCTATGAACCATTTTTCATATCCCCGGGTTTCTTCGGTACTGCAGCATACCACCTAAAGCCTGTCGAAAAATAGCGTGAAGTAAGCCGACATCAGCAATTGCTCATCGGCGCTGGCATCCGGACTGAGGTGCAGCGTTTCATGCCCGGGTTTAATCAGCGGGGCGTATTGCAGGAAAGCGAGCAACCGGTTTTGTTTGTAAAAGCCAAACCCTTCCAGGATATAGATGTATTTATTTTTTTCGGCGTTTTGAGTAACGGCGAGGTAATAAGGTTTTAGTACCAGCGAATCGGAGCCATAGTAAATGCGCCCGGTGATGAATGCGGTGTCTATGTCATTCTTCTGACGCACCTGTTCATAATAAAAGCGGGCAGAGTCTTTATCATTGGCATACCGGCAGCTGCCATTGAAATAGCGGTAGTACCGGGTGATCCCCGGAGGTTCTTCTTCGCTGTAGCTGCGTTTGTATTTCTCCGGCGGCAGGATGATGTCGGTGAGCATGGAATGAGTTTGCGATTCCAGGTAGATATCCTGTGTGTTGTACAGCATCCGGCAAAACCGGCTGTCGCTGCTGAAAAGCCGGCTTTGTGTTGTTTTGGTGCCGATTATCCGGGAACGGGGAAAGATCAGTCCGAAGGTAAGCGTGGTGTCGCCGCGGACGGCATAGATGACCGAATCCTTTTTTACCTGGTACCCGAATACGCGGGTGCCGGTTTGGCGGAAGGGTTGGGGATGCATCCTGTCTGACTGGAAATTATTTTCCACGGCAGGCGGCAGCTGCATTTTAAACAGCGTTTTGCAACCACCACACACAGCAACCAATGCCGCCAGAACTGCATAAGAAACCAGGCGTATCATGCCTGTGATTTTTATAAAGGTATGCAGTAACGTAAGCGGATGAAATGACCTGGATGGGGAGAAAAGGTGAGGGTGGTCAGGATGAAGATGCCGGATGTTTTTTTACTACCAGGCAAGCGGCATTGGATAGAAATCATTGTTCAGGTACCGCTCGGTATTGCGGATGGCAATCTGTTCAAATAGTTCCTTGCCCAGGGCGGCACGCACATTGATGGCAAACTCCCGCTCGCTGATGGCTTTGCTCACGAGGTAAAAGTCGGTACCGAACAACACCCGTTCTTTTATTTTTTCATCTGCTTCCAGGATCATTTTCAACAGCGGGAGCAGACTGGCATCCTGCAAAGTGTAGCTGATGTCGGCATATACATTGGGGTACCGGCGCATCAGGTCGCAGATAATGGAAAACCAGCTGAAATTATAAACGGAATGTTCGTTGTGGATGTTCCAGTTGTCGAGATCGAGTGACGGGTATGCGCTTGTTTTTTTCCGGAACCGGGTTTCTACCCAGGCATCTTTTATGAACTTATGCCATTCTTCTTCGGTACCCCAGTGCCCGATGCATATTTTGAGGTTCTGGTAGTCGGGGGCCTCTTCGCCCCAGTGAAGCCGCAGCAACTGCTGGTTGAGCAGGCATTCGTAATTCAGCGGATGGGTGAAGTACTGCTGGAAAGAAGCCGGTTTTTCCCGGGGCAGCATTACTTTTTTGATGGGATGAAACCGTTCGTCTTCATCCAGGTTGAATTTAAAATGAACGGAGCCGATGGTGCAGTGTGTCATGCAGGGAAGCTGGTGCGCTACGGCAAAATCATAAACCGGTTTCAGCCGTTTATCGAAGGGGAAATAACCCAGGGCCGGGTATAATTTGATACCATGGTAAATACCCTGTTGCCAGTATTCTTTGGCTTTTTCAAGAAAGAGGTTGCCGGTGAACGGGAGGTTAAGCGCTGTTTCTCTTTTGTGTTGCGGCTGAATGCGCCGTGGATCGCAGAAGAGAAAGGGAAATATCTTTTTCTCCCATGCCGGGTTGCGTTTTATGCCTTCCAGTTGTGTCAGTTGTTTTTCGAAAGGGGTAACAGGCATACCGGCTCCCATGAATTCCATATCCATGGTTAAGAATACAAACCCGGTGCTGGCCGGGTAATACTGCTGCATGCTTTTGATTACGTCTTCCTGTGAGCTGCGGTCGCCATACAGCACAAAGTTCATGTAGCGGATCAGTTTTTCTTTGTTGAACCCGAAGAAGAGAATAAGAATGGTTTTTATTACCGAGCCGATGAGGCCGAAGCGGCCGGTAAAAGGAACGGTGCGCAGCCAGGTGCGCAGCCATTTCCTGCGCAGCAGCCAGGAGATGGCAAAGAACCGGGTGAGAAAATAGCGGGGAACATGATCGTACGTAAAGCAGTGGGCGTGTGCGTTGTAAAAGCGTTTGGACATGACGCAGATCTGTTGGTTATTTGTTTTGGCAATAAGACTTCCGAAGTTTTTAAAATTTCGGAAGTCTTATTTAAGGGTCACTCACCCCTCCAGTGTTGCCAGTTCTTTTTCCACCTCCCCAATCGTCATCAGTTCCCGGGTATAGTTGAATCCTTCAGGCAAATTGGCCAGCGTATTCAGGTCTACCTCGTATTTACGAACGGGTGTGTTTACATCGGTAAATACCACAATCACACCCAGGGTAAATGCTTCGTAGGCAGAAAACTTACATTCAAATCCGTTATTTGCATCTGATGCAACCCGTATCATTTCGGGCAGGTATGAATCATGCAGCAGGTACATCACTTTCGCCACCGTGGCAAGCTGCCCGGCCTGCTTCTCCACAAGGGTAAGCACCACATCGGCTTTCATGTTCAGGGCATTTGCTTTGGTTACCGATGCGTTGATGCTGAAAAGATCGTCTTCTGTTTTTCCTCCCCAGCGGTTTTTCTGGCAGTCTTCGCATACCGTTGCAATTTCTGGTTTTGCTTTATCGATTTCGGTTTTGAACGAATCATTATTTTCCTGGCTGCTGATGCGCTGGATCGTTTTTTGAAAATCCTTCAGGATGTTCTGAAGTTCCTGTTTTCTCAGCGCCTGCTTCAATACCGTTTTGTATTTATCCGAAAGTGTTTCGGTAAGGTAGGTTCTTGCCCAGAGGTACACCGCCAGGAAGCCGCATAAAAAATAAAAAATGATGATGGCGCCGGAATAGGTGTAGGCAAAACCACCGGAGTCTTTACCAAAACTGCTGCCGAAGGATTTTGACAAATTAATACAAAGGGTGTTCAGTTTCGCTTCAATGGCCGGCAGCTGAACCAGGGTAACGCCAACAATTATTTTGGTGAGCCAGTCGGAGATCTCTTCCAGGTTGGTATTGTCGGTATACTTATCATTGGGAGATGCGGTGGTACTGTTTGCTGCCTGCAGCCGCCTGGGTATGCCAAACAAAAAACCGATGATGCCGCCGGTGAACAGGGCAGCAAAGGCAATGCTGAGCGATAAACCCAATACCACCAGTATGTTTCCCCATTTAACGGAGATACCGATGATGAGCAGGACGAAAAAACTCAGTACCAGGAAAATTTTAATGAGGGATAAACCCCAGGCATCGCTGCCCCTTTCTGTGGGGAGACCGAAGATATGGCCCCACCAGCTTTTTTTCTGTGCCGCCATTGTTCAGGTTTTAGGGATGATGAATATAATCCCGGCAAGGCGTTATTGCAATACCACAAACCGGGTATAGCTGTAAGGTAAACATCGGCGCCGGCCTGGGCAACCGTGTTTTAACGGTATGTGCATAAACCTATAAGGTTTTCCGGCTGATATTCTCCAATAGGGTTTACCTGTTTTTTTTGAATTTATTGGTTGTTGGTCAGGCGACCAACAACGGCAGCAGAGTTCTGTATTTGTGATTGGTATCCTTTATGCCAATGGAAAGGGGATAATAATAACCCAGCCGGGTGATTTAACGGTTTACTCCCGTAAAAGCGGGTATTAGTTTTACGGCCTAAACTACATTTATATGAAAAGGTATCAATTATTAATTATGGTTTTCATTTTTTCAGGTTTTGCTTCAGCAGCCTTTGCCCAAACAAAACAAAAAGAACCGGTACTCTACCCTATCAAAAAGGAGACATTGAAAGCATATGATGATGCCAATAAGGATTTTGAGCCTGCAAAGGCTTCAAGTTCTGATGCAACAAAGGCGAAAGAACCTGAAAAAAAAGAAAAACCTGAGAAACCGGTGAAAGAACCACCTGTTAAACCCGAAAAAGAAAAGAGAGAAAAAACACCTGCTGAGAAAACAAGAAAGGCCGGAGAGCCGCAATAACTATCTGTAGAGCACTACAAATACCAACCCCCGCATCAACGGGGGTTTTTTATTTTCAGCAACGTCCCGGGCAGGAACGTTGCTGAAAAGCTGCGAGGCCTCAGTGTATCCTCGTGCCCGGAAAGAGAAACTGTATCAGTGGCTGGCCGGGTGACCAGCAGCGTCATTAATTTTTTTTAGGCGGCGGAGCTTTGTAGATAAGCACCACATTATAAGCATCCTTATCATGAAGAAGGTAAGATTTCTGGAGCTGCTTCGGCAGGTCTTTCCATATGTCAATCGGTACCCGGCTGCTTTTCATTTCAAAAGTAACCGTAGCTGTTTTTTGAACTTTTTTCAGATCGGTTATGCCTTCCATCTTTTTCAGGGCAGCTTCCACTGGCACCAGGTTTTCGTCAGCATACTGGATGCCCAGTAAAACCAGGTGCACTTCACCCGCAGTATGGGATTTATCGTTGGCCACCACGCTGTCTATTGTCTTCCTCACATCCTTAAGTGCATTGATTACGTCATTGACATTCTGCACGGTCTCTGTTACGTTTTGGGCTTCCCTTTGTGCAGCGTTCGCTTCACGGGCAACCCGGGTGGGTGACGGGGCGCCTGGGGTTTGTGCAAATGCCGGGAAGGCGGCACAGATTGCCAGGGCAATAGCCGCCAATCGTATGTGTACGTTCATAGCAGTTTGTTTATTTATTTCCAAGATTGACAATTCCCCGGGAAAAACAAAATATTCAGCGAAGGAAAATAAAAAGAGAGAGTTGCAGAATACAGACTTCCGAAGTTTTTAAAACTTCGGAAGTCTGTGGGAGACCCAATAAATGTAGAGTGTGTTTTATTTATTTACCGGAGCAGCGGCCCTGGGAATTTTAGCCTGTGCATTGGCAGATACGGTGATCTTTAATCCGTTTGCTTTGCCATAGGGGCAGTAATAATCGATGGCTTCCTGGGCTTCATTATACGTAAGGTCGTATTGTACCACATTGCCCCGGGTAACCACGCCGGCTGAATGATTATAAAAACTCCGGGTGCCGAAGCCGCCAAAGTTTCCATACATCACATCCCCAGCATAGGTCCGCAATCCATCCAGGTTCTGGATAATGGTATATCCATAGTTTGTTTCCACTACATAGAACCCGCAGGAGTTACTGCTGTACACCACATCACCCTGCTCCTGCGAAAGCCACCAGGAATGATCGTCGTATACCACCACGTCTTTGCGGCAACTGGTAAATAACACAGCAACGAAGGCTGCCAAAACAGAATAGGTAAAAATCTTTTTCATGGTAATTGTTTTTTATGATCAATAATGATGACCATGAGATGGCAAACCACGGGCTAAGTTTTAGCAGGATTTGTTAAAATGAGAATTGTACTGGCCAGCCAGGACGCAGGCTGGTTAATTTTTAGTGAAACGCCTGTTATTAATGTTGGGAGGGCTCTTCGTCATCCATGATTTATTAAAAGTCAGGAGTCTGGCTATTGAGTAGCCGATATCATCGCAAACAGCCTGTCTGCATCTTCTTTATGACATAGTTCAGTACCGGCATTCATGGTAGCAGCGGTTCCGCAGGCCACGCCATATTGAAGCGACTGGTGGCGGCTGTAACCATTTGCCAGGCCGTACAGCATACCCGCCACCATGCTGTCGCCGGCACCTACGGTGCTCTTGCGTTCTACCTGTGGTGGCCTGGCGGTATAGCATTCTTCCCGGGTGATCATCATGGCGCCCTCCTGTCCCATGGAAACAACGATCAGTTCACCACCATACCGGTGGATAACAGCCTGTGCTGTTTCCCGGATTGCTGCGGTGGGTATTTTTTCTTTTCCTGCCAGCACAGCCAGTTCACCCAGGTTTGGTTTAAGCAGGAAGACATCCTGTTTCACCGCTTCCTTTAATGCATTGCCTGAGGTATCCACCACCAGTTTGGCTTTTTTGTTTTTTGCAACAGAAGCAAGTTCTTTGAATATACCGGGCGCAACGCCGGGCGGTAAACTACCGCTTACCACCAGGAAATCCATTTGCGGAACAGCTTCCGCTGCCTGCAGGCATTTTTTCCATTCCGTTTCGTTGAGTGCGTTTGCCGGCATGCCGAAGCGGTACTGGTTATTGGTGGATTCATCCACGATGATGATGTTCTCCCTGGTTTCTTTTTCCGTTTCAATCACCACCGACTCTACGCCTTCCTTGCGCATCAGGTGATCGAGGAATTTTCCCGAATAACCACCGGAAGGATAAATGGCTGTTGCCTTCATGCCCAGCCGTTTCAGCACCAGGGCCACATTAATACCGCCGCCGCCCGGCTCCAGCGTTGGTGAGGAACACAACAGTTTTTTTTCCGGAACGAGCAGGGGAACACGTGCGCTTTTATCGATGCAGGGACTGAAGGTGAGTGTAACAAGAGAAGGCATGCGGTGCATTTGAATCGTAAAGGTAAGGGTTCGTGCCGGGCATGAAATGACCGGCTGTACGGTATTTGCGGTGCCGGATCAGTGTAACGCAGGTGCGAACCGCCGGTGTGTGGGAACAGGTGAACTTTAATACCAGGGTATACAGTGATCCGAGGGTGGTGGCCACCTGGAACGGGCAGGAAGCATGCACCCGCTGTTTCGGGCAGGGATATATCACGAGCTAGGCCGGGTAGTTTCTACCGTTCCCGGTATTATTATTTTCACTTTCTTCCGGCTCTCCCAGGAAGGAAAATATTTTTTGTACCTGCAGGTTGGTGTAAAACCGGCCATTTCGTTTTCCGATCATTTCCTGGAAAGGCTTTAACCATTTACTGATTGTATGTACCGACATTCCGTATAGTTCTGCCAGTTCTTTCAGGCTGTAGGGTTTTACCGGTACCGGTTTTGTTTGTTTTTCAATGCGGGGCGTTTCCATGACAAATTATTTTCAGTATATAATATTGATCATGTGCAGATGAATACGATTCCTGTTACCCGTTCTCTTCTACTTTCCTGTATTCAAGAATATCGCCGGGCTGGCAATCGAGTACCCGGCAAATGGCTTCCAGCGTGGGCATGCGTATGGCCCTTGCTTTACCGGTTTTCAATATGGAAAGATTGGATTGGGTGATCTTCACTTTCTCACTCAGTTCATTCAGGCTCATCTTGCGGCGGGCCATCATCACGTCGAGGTTTACTATAATAGGCATACAAAAAAATTAAATGCTCAGGTCGTGATCCTCTTTCAGGGAAAGACCGTCTTTAAAAATATAACTCAGTATCAGCAGGGCCAATCCCAGGAACACCAGGGTCCAGTCGGTCTCCGAAACGAACTGGTATTGATTCAGCAGTTTCACGTCATGGCTTCCGGCGATCATAAATTTCGCCGGTTGGATTTTAGTTAATAGTCCCCAATACATGACTGTGTAGAGCAGCTGCGGTATCAGAAGGCAAAGGCCCATGATACGCAGCAATTTTATATTCGCCAGGCTGAAATAATGCCGATTGTAAAAGTTGCTGAACAGCCGGCTGATGGTAAGCAGCAGCCAGGCGGTAAAAAACCAGGTGACCAGCCGGTAGAGTATAAAAATGATGTATTGCGTGCGGTTTGTTGGTTGCAGACGCAGGGTTTCTGATGCAGGTCCATCCTGCACAATTTTATAATCGTTCCGTTTGTTATGGGTGAAATCGAACATCAGCATCTCCCGCTTGCCAGTGAATGTATCTCTTCTAATACCTTCCACCTGTTTATGCAATTCATCGTAGGTTCTTTCTACCCGGATAAATCTTCCATCGGGCAAAGAATCCCAGCTGATGCTCCCTACGTATCCAACAGACATCGATGAAGAGCCCGGTATCATGTACTGCATGATGCTGATCTGTGTATCCAGTTTAATAACTTCTCCTTTTTGTATGCAGGCGCTTACGATTGAATCAAGCGTTTTTTTCGTATTGCTGTTCAGGCTGCTCCGGGAACTGGTATTTCCAAAGGAGGAACGGTTACCGGTTATGGTATCAACGCTGCTGTAGCTGATAAGGGTATCCGGCGCCGGCCGTTCATTGGTGCTGGTACGGTAAGCGTTCAGTTGCAGGCCGGGTTGCCCGAGGGTCATATTGCGGTCGGGCCGGCTGTAAATCGTAATGGGTTTTTGCTGTACCTGTACCACCATATCAATGATGCCCCCGATCACGGTCAGTGCAAGGCCTATCCGGAATATCCAGGATAATATAAGACTCAGCATAAAAATAAATTTTACCCAAAATAATATAAATATATTGAATTACAATAAATATTTTTTGCAATAAGCTATATGCAACGGGGTTTATCTTTTGCCTGAATGATGATCACCAGATTTTTTTTTCACAGGTAGCCCGCTTCCGGAACCTTGATTAAGGATCACACGGATTATCCCAATCGTACCCATCCAGTACCCGCCCCCCAAACTGTAAAAACCATTAAAAACTCATCAAAACTTTCAACAAACATTCACAAAACGGCAAAAACAGGAAATCCCCATTTTGGGCAGGCGGTATGTTTGAATCACAAGGAAAATGGAAAGTGGATGCCGGAAATGTATTGAAAGATAAAACGGGAAAATGTGGCCCACAGAATCCCGGCAGGAAAAAATGCCACAGAAACTAAAAATTTCAAAATGCCACAACCTTCCGGAAAATTAAAATGCCACAGAAATTTTTAAAGTGGAATTGCCACTAAAAAAATGTAAACGAAAATGCCACAACCAATATAAGTCATACAAACCTGTGGAATGAAAGCGGTAAAATTTGAAAAAGATATAAATGGGTTTACGGGCATCCGGAAAAGGCTGGGCTATTCCCAACAGGAATTGGCAAAGCAACTGGGTGTGGGAAGGAGCCTCCTCTCGATGGTGGAACTGGGCAGGCGCAGCTTACCGGTTGCTGCCCTGCAGAAACTGGCTGCCCTGGAAAAAAGGCAGGCTGAAAATGATCCTGAAAAGAAAACGATTATATCACCATAAAAAACAAACACCATGAATTACACCGTTTCATTGCTTACCAGCAAACCCGATTGTGAAACCCTTATCAGCATCACCATGCTGGATAAGGAAGTACTTGCTCACCGGAAAAAAGGGCTTGAGCTCAGCCGCAGTTCTTCGGAAAAAAACGCCGTTGATGTGGATGCCGAGCTCGCTTCTGTAAGCGCCGAACTGGCCGCCCTGGCAACCATCCTGGGAGGGATGCCTGATGGACCGGTGAAGGACGAAATGGAGATCAAGTTCAAAAGGCTTGACCTGAAAAAGTCCACGCTGGAAAAACGCAAGGAAAGCTATGGCGTGCTGGCCCTGCTGGAAAAGGAATACGATATCGCCTGCCTGGAAAAGGATATCGAAGAAGCCGATGCGTTCATCATTGCCGTGCAGGACAGGATGAACAGCCTGTAATGGCCGGATCCCTGCCTGGGCCGTAACCCGGGCGGGGTTTTTTTAAAAGTGAAGGGGTTAGCAGGTTTAATACTTAATCAACTCAACTTCCAAACTTCCAAACCTCTCACCCTCTCAACCCTAAACCCATTTCAACCATCTTCAACAATTCTTACACACTCAATCATCTTCATATGTATTATCTCAACGATCCCGACACACGTACCGGAACCTTCGGCGGCCTGCTGCTGGTTCTGCTGAGTATAGAATCACCTGAACTGCTTAACACGGTTGTGATTGCCGCCACCGGCGCCCTCGTAAGCTTTATGGTATCGGTGCTTTGTAAGTGGGCGTGGAGAAAGATGCACGGGAAGTGAAACCGATACCGGATGAGCAATATTCCCTGCGCCAGGTAAAGTCAACCCTGGTCCTGGATACGGATCACCCGGCCTCAGCCAACCGTATCCGGCTTCCTTCAGGATTTCGTATCTTAATGATCAAATCATCAATCATGGCAACCAAAAGCACCACCCACCGCAGCAGCACAGGCAAAAAACTCTACGCCGTACGGGACGCTAAAGGACGATTTGTAGATATACAAACCTATGAACGGGCTCACCGGGCAGACCTGCGGAAGAAGGGAACGAAGAGTGATAAGAAGAAGTAGGGAGAATCGATAACGGGGAATAAATGTAACCTGACTTGTATAAAGTCCGTGTCAGAGAAAAATATGCAAAGTCATTCTGTCCTCTATAAAAGCCGTTTCATTAAAACAATGACTTCTGTCTTTCTTCCGCTTCATCATTACCTAATGGAGGCAGGTTTTCATAAGCGTATTCTTCGAATTTTTCCTTTCCGTCGGGCCTGGCTTTGGTGGTTCTTATCATGTAAACAGGCTTAACATCTAATTCTGCAGAGGGAATTTCATATTGCAGAAATTTGATCATCTCTTCATCAGCCAGGTCTTCATCAATCCACTTAAGAGCCTGTTCTGGCTGCATGAACCTGGGCATCCGGTGTTTATTTTCTCCTTCATTATGAATCTGTTTCATAATGGTATTTGCTTTACCCGTAATTATTGAGAAAGTGCCAGCCATTTCTCCTGTCTCAGGGTTGGGTATGGGAGAATAATTATAGAAACCAGGGAGCAATAGCTTACTCCCGTTTTTGAGCTTAATGAAATACGGAATTTTATTTTTGATACCAATTACTCTTCTGTGTTCATAAATTCCATCAACAGCTACCAGGCATCTTTGATGCCTGATCGGGTACCAGGCTGATCTTTTATCAAGGATATTCTCCATCCGGCAGTTTGCCATCTGTATTCTGTACTTCTTTACCAGTTCGGGGGTTTTCATAAAATCAGCAATCAATCCCCATTCAAATTCATTACCGTGGGGTATTCCTTCCCTGCTGTAAATAACCAGGCATTTCCGGTTGCTCATAGACAGCACATGAGAAGTAATGCTGAAATCAATATCAAGCTGGTGATCAAATATTATACCCGGCAGCAGGTCTGTAATAAACTCTACCGTACTGGCAGAAAAAGATAGATCGTGGCACATTATTTTTGATTTTCGATATCGGTGAAATTAATTTTTAACTGCTGACCGCTATAACCCATTGTAATATACAGGGAACCGAATTGCAGGAAAAAATCAATATTAACCGTTTCTCCTTTGCCTGGTTTCCAATTTGTATGCCTGTACATGTACTTATTGATCTTGTCCTTAATACTGTTTGTGATTTTCTTTTTATAATCCGGCAGGAAATAGGTAGAATAAATTTTATATCCTACAGGCTTTGAAGCAGCTTTTCTCAATCTCTCCTGGTGGTCAGGATTATTCCAGTCATATAAAAACCTGTCTTTATCTTGCTTTATGCTGTTGTAATGCGCCTCAGCTTTTGAAAGGTCATTATAATGTGTAAACACATAATACCCTTTAATATTATCGTCGAAATGGTCAAATGCCTGTGAATAGGTATTCCTTACAAAATAAACACAGCCCCGGTCTATTGTTGCTTGAAGCACTTCTGTTGTAAGTGGATATAAGGGGTTAAACATGTCAATCAATTTTCAAATGCTCCTGCACATATTTTGCAAAGTCAGGAGTCTTTTTCGAATTACGCACATGTAAAAAGAAGCAACATTCCTGCAGCCCGTTTTCAAACCATTCCTTCAATTTCTGTTTCCATTGCTCAATCCTGTAAAGATCTAATTCCTGGTCTCCAAAGCAGGCAAAGCGGACAAATGCTTTTGGAACAGAAAGTCTCATATGCACTACATCTCTTCTGTTGGGCGTATCAGTTATAACAAATCCAATATTCAGGTCTTGCAAATAATTGGTTAATTCTTCCAGTTGTTCATTCGATGAAAACCAGGCTTCATTTCTCACTTCAAGAAAACAGGTAGAATCCCGGGGAAGGGTTTTTAAAAATTCAAATAATTCATCCTTCCTTTTAGGAGAAAATGTTTCACTTACCTGGATAAATATCGGTCCCAGGGAAGCGTCAAAGAATTTAATACTCTTGAAAAATTCATTCAGAATAAGATCTTTTCCCTTCAAACTGCCCCTGTGTGTAACTCCCTGGTACATTTTGGGGCAAAAAATAAATTTTCTGCCACCCACTTTCTCAAGCCAGTTTTTAATGGCTGTTTCAGTGAATATCTTATAGTGCGTTGCATTCAGTTCAATACTGTTAAAATGCTGTACATAGTTCTCTAAATATTCCTTTTCTTTTACCCGGGGCGGATATAAGGTGCCTGCCCATTCCTTTCTTCCCCATTTATCAAGTCCGATCCAGGTCTTGGGGTCAGGATGTCTTTGGCCCGGTAATACAGGCTGTTTTGGTTCAGGAAATATAAAATCCTTTTGGGCCAGGCCAGCATATGTTTCTATTCCAAAATCCATTACCTGTTTTTTAAATAGTAGTTGTCGTATTCTTCCATAGGCATTTCCACATAAAAACGGATAAATTCATCTCCCCCCGCCATGTCCATTACTTCGTGGTCGTTGATCTCATTAATAATACGGTCGGTTTCTTCATAGGTAAGCCTTGGGTCTCCGGGCTTAAGCGGTAACAGTATATAATCTTCGTTCTCTTCCAGTTCTCCGGGTTTGGGTCTTATGCCGATACTGTACATATGCGTATAACCTTTCTCAACAAGAAAAGCGTGTAGTTGTTTTGTAAATGCTGCTCTGGTTGTCATTAGTTCTTTATGGTAAGTACCTGGTTAATGTCGGTGGTATAGCAGGGAGATAAACGCAGCTGCCTCAGCTTCCATTTTCTTTTATAGCCCTGCACGGCAAACCGCAGCAGGTCTTTTCCAAACCGGCTATTTACATGATCGTAAGCTTTCATCACTGCCTTTCCCTTCTCGTTATCCCTGGTTTCAAAAATACTCATTTGTACTGTTTTCTCCGGTACCAGATCTAAAAGCATAACGCCTACTTTTTTGAATTTATAGCCGGGCCGGTAAATAATATCTAAACCTTTTAAGGCAATCGAAATAATATCTGCTGAATTATTGGTAGCTATTGGAGCCTGGAGTGAAACAGACCTGAAGTATTGTTTATCCTGTGTACGGTGCGTATTGGTTTGAATGAATACATGAACCAGGTTGGCGCAGCTGTTTTGCTTTCTCAGTTTGGCTGCACAGGTATTGGCATAGTTGGCCAGGGCTTCTGCAATATCCTTTTTATCAGACAGCAGCTGCCCGAATGACCTTGCCGTACAGATCCCTTTTTTGGGCGGAGGCGTATCTTCCCATTTGATACAGGGAATGCCCCGGAGTTCATTCAGCAGGCGTTGCCCCATTACGGTCATATTCTTTCTTACCCACTCTTCGTTTACGTTCACCAGGTCGGCCCCGGTGAATATCCTGTTCCGCAACAGCCGTTTTGTATGCTGGCCCCCGATGCCCCAGATATCGCCCACCTGTGTATAGGCAAGCAGTTCATCTACCTGCCATTTATCCTGTGCCAGGTAAACACCGGTATTCTTCCGTTCTTTTTTAGCAAAGCGGTTGGCCATTTTTGCCAGGGTTTTTGTGGGCGCCATGCCGATGGTTACCGGCAGGCCGATATCGTTCATGATCCTTTCCCGGATGGTTTGCCCCAGCTGAAAGAGATCCTGGTATTTCAATCCGTCCAGGTCCAGGAAGGCTTCGTCAATGGAATATACTTCCACCAGGGGAGTAAAGGTCTTAAGCGTTTGCATCACCCGGTTGCTGAGGTCGCCGTACAGGGTATAGTTGGAAGAGAACACGGCCACTTTATTTTCACGGAGCATCTCTTCCATCATAAAGGCCGGTGCTCCCATTTCAATACCGATGGCTTTTGCTTCGTTGCTGCGGGCGATCACGCAGCCGTCGTTATTGCTGAGCACCACCACGGGCCTGTCTTTTAAGGCAGGGCTGAAGAGACGCTCGCAGGAAGCATAAAAATTATTGCAGTCAACCAGGGCGATCATACCGTGTTTGCATTAATGATGATCTGTGTTACCACGCCCCATACCCGGAAGTCTGTGTCTTCCGTAATGGGAATGGGTTTGTATTTATTGTTGGCAGGTACCAGGCAAATACCGCTGCTGTTTTTGATGAGCCGCTTTACCGTGAATTCATTATCCACAATGGCAATGATGATGCTGTTGCTGGCAGGCTTCAGCGAACGGTCAACAATCAGCAGGGCATCATCGGGTATATGTGCCTCAACCATTGAATCTCCTTTAACCCGTATCACAAAGCTGGCATGAGGCCTTGGTTTGAGGTACAGGTTGAAGTCGATCTCTTCTTCCATATAGTCGGCGGCGGGCGAAGGAAAACCGGCGGTAACGGCAGCGCCGGCATAGCGCATCAAAACAGGGCCTGTATTTACCTGCTTCAGTATGCTGATGCCGGGGCGATTTAGCGGGATATTCATTGCTAATATTTTTAGCAAGTTGAGAAAAAATACTGAAACGGGGAAATGAACTTATAAGGGCTTAAAAACCAGTATTTACGTTGCGGGGTGCGGAACCGGGGCGGGGGAAGTTTAATAAAACAAAAAAAGCACGCCCCGAATCATTAAATTAGAGTACCCTTTTGACCCTGCATAACTCTTCTGCCGGGTACCGGGAAAAGGGAAATGGGAAATGGTACCTGCAGGTACACCCTGCGCAATTGCAGCAGAATTATCATTGCTTCGTGCAACCACGTTAAATACTAACTTATCATGCTCACTACTGCACTAAGAAATATCAGGCAGAAGCCCAACCAGGAAATTTATTATGCAACCGAAGCAGCCTTTTATTATGAATTTGATAAAGAGCGCCTCGATGCATTTATTACATTTCATAAAGAAAAGGGTGGCCTGCTGGCCGACTGGTACAGGACATTGAATGAAACAGAGAAAAAGAAAGTTATAAAAAAGCTGCGGTTTGAATAGGTGGGTTATCGTTCATAGCAGTGTATTGGGGAGGGACGTTTAGTATTGTGAATACAGAACGTCTTCAGCTTTGCCTCAGGCAGAGGGATATACGTTACTGGAAAAAGAAATGGTTTCAAAACCCGGATGCAGCCCGGTAGAACTATATGGGCAGAAATGATCCCGGGATTATTCGTTATGTTTTGAGTTGTTCTTGGCGGGAATACATGTGTCAGGGGGGACAGGATGGAACCTCAGGAATGATAAACCCTGGAAGCAATGATTTTCTCATTTTCAATAACCAGCACTTCGCCTACCTGCATGTCTTCTTCTCCCGGAACCCGCCGTATGTACTCCATGAATACCCGGTTGTCGTTTGCGGTTAACTGCAGCACTTCATAATGCAGCTGCGGTAATCGGGTAAAAGCGTCTGTCCACCAGGCACGCAGGGCGGGCTTCCCTTTTATCAAACCATTTGTTTCCGGCTGCCGGACTTTCAGTTTGGGGCTGTAATGTTCTGCATCCTCATCATATAAAGCCAGCAGCATTTCTATATCATGTGCATTGAAGGCATCGAACCATTTGTGGGCTATTTGGTGGAGGGAGTGCATGGAACAGGTTGAATAATAAAGTTAGTTGAATTGAAAGAAAGGATGTTGTTTCAGGATTTTGTGGTTAGCACAGATACGCCAAGCTCATAAACCATGCTGCATATCTGCGCCAGTTGGGGAAAACAGCATAGTTGTACGGTGTAGGAATAAAGCCTGAGATAAGTTAATCTTTAATACATCGGACCGACATTCCGTACGTGGAAGGATGATTGAGAATAGCAATATTGCTGGTTGAATTATGCAGAAAACGCCCCCGTGCGAAAGAACTATTCCCGGTAGAGGTCCACCATGTGCCAAGGGCGCCAATTTGCGAGAATGTTCCTTCATCATCGCACCAACCTCCTGGCAACCCCGTGAATCCGGTACTGTTTGTTGCTCCTGTGTTGGGAGTATTCCAATGGGCGGTACCCGTTTCTTTCATAGCTCCTCCTGCGGTTAAACTTATGATTCCATTTGCAGGAGTTGTGTCTGCCGCAGGGTCAATACATTTTACCAAAGTATTCCATTCTGCATCGGTAGGTATATGCCAACCAGCGGGGGCCAGTCCCCTGGGATCATTTACGGCATACCAGTTATATAACTTGCCATAAGTTGCTGCATAAGTTGCAGAATCGTCATTATAATAGCGGTAAGCGCCGGTAGTTAAAGTACTCCATCCCCCGGTTACTTTTGGTATGGGATCTCCGTTTCTATAAAAAGCAACATCCAGGTTCCTTACCGTGATTACCTGGTTGCATATGGTAACATTGGAAATTACTGGTGATGAGCAGGCGGCAGCACCGGCCATATTTTTCCAGATTGTTCCGTTAAATACCTGTAGCTCATCACAGTCAGTACACCAGATAATTAATCCGGCAAGCGGATTTGCTATTTCATTTCTTTGTGTAATCGTCATCCTGGGAGGTAAAAACCCTTTGGTAGTGCTATTTATTTCCAGCATTGCAGATTGGGCCGGGGCATTAGTACCAATACCGACTTGAGCCTTGATACTGGGACTCAAAAACAGGGTAAAAACAAATATGAAAAATTTGGGGGATACCATAGTCCAAATAATATTTGCTTTTCGGAATTTTCTATAAGGTACAATCAATTTCCTATAACCGGTCTATTGTTTGTGTTAAAATTTAGGGTAAATGTTCCTGGGAATGTTTGTGTATCTTTTTCCCGTGGTCGGTGTCACACTGACCACGGGAAAAAGAAAAAAAGTTACTTATAAACATTAATCTTTAATACAGCGCACAGGGAAGCCAACTCCCTTATAATCTTCTGCCTGAAAAATCGATGCGTTACTATTATAAATAGCAAAATCCAGTACAGGAGGAGATGATGGATTTGGATTAAGGGAACTTGTCCACCATTCAGCAACAGTTCCTAATCCTCCATACCTCACAATTGGTTGCCCGGGAAAATTACCATCATCTCGAAAACCAGCCGGAAGTCCAGTAAACCCACTGCTGTTAGTTGCTCCTGTATTAGGAGAATTCCACAACGCACTAACGGCTTTTAATTTGCCACCGGCTACACTTGTTCCCCCTAGGTAATTAATCAATGTTTGCCATTCCGATGCAGATGGAATATGCCAACCTGCAGGAGCAATATTGCGGGGGTCAGATACAGCGTACCAATTATATAGTTTACCGTAAGTAATATTATTGCTTGGATCATTATTATAAACAGAGTATGCACCCGAAGTAGTTGAATGCCATTGTGCATCACTAAGGGTAGTAGGAATAGAATTTCCATTTCTGTAACGTGTTGTTTTAAGATTCTCCTTCATCCATACTTGGGTTCCAATAGTAACAGTATTATAAACATTACCATCTATATCAGTTACCGTGTTTGAGTTGCCCGTTTGATTGGTGGTGAAGTTTAATGAATTTCCATAACTCGTCCCATCAGAATTCGTTGCATAAGCCCTTAGATAATATTGGGTATTGGGAATTAAGCCTGTAATTGAACTTGTATAAGCTCCATTCCCGGCACCGTCCTGGGTTTTCTGGTTTGCAACCGTGGGATTTGGGCTGGTATTCCAACATACTCCACGAACTGTAACCTGGGAACTACCCTGGCTGGTTACGTTTCCGCCTGCAATGGCTGAATTCGCCCCAATCGATGTAACATTTGTTGTAGAAACCCCCGGACTTCCATTTAATACAACTCTTAAAACATGATAGTTGCTGTTTGGAAATAGACTTCCAAGCCAGGATTGGACATTTGATTTTTTAACAGGCCCGTGCCCGGCGTCAGAATTTTGCGAACAAGTGTAGTTTGGACTTCCTTGCGAATTTAAAATACCGATGGTGCCACTGCCAGAGCTGTATACCATACCCATATGAACACCGGAAGCAACAATGATATCACCAGCCTGTAGCTGAGAAGCAGGGAGAGCAGATAAGTCTGTCATTTCAAGCCCTTGAAAATCAGTAGAACTGGCGAACGCATTATTCCACACACTCGTTTCTACGTAGTTACTGGTCCCACCAATTGCCAGGGGTAAATGACTTGCTATTGCCATTTGATAAATCATTCCAGAGCAGTCAAGTCCGTAAAGAGGTTGCTGACAAACAGAACCTGGGTCTAAATGAATTGAAGTTGTTCGCTTTGATCCATAAACATACGCCAACCCATTTGTTTGAGAAGGATAACATGCACATAGTGGGTCTTCTGCTAAACTAAAACCGGTTTCACTCATTCGCTGGATAAATAATTCTTTTTTCTCAGAGACACTTAAAATATTAAAAACAACAATAAAACCTGTATCGTTCATTAATCCCCAATCAGAAATATTCCTGCCATCTGCAAATACCAGGTCTGTATACTTTGTTACCGTATCAAGAGGAGCTGAGTTTAATACCTGCAGCTGTGTTTCCGAAAGTTGGTCTGGAAGCATAACAGCCGATTCTGAATTATTTTTTTTACAACTGCTATAGAAAAGGGTTATTAGAACCAGCAACGTTAAATAAAATCTTTTCATTTGAATTTTTTTAAACAGGTTTCTTGAAAAGATTCAGGGGAGCAAAGATTATTTGTATCTATGGTCGAGACCACACTGACCAGGGGAAGAGTTTAGTATCATTAAACGGGAAGATATATAGTATTGTTTATATTTCAAAGCGCATTGAATTTTGTAGAAATCCTTCTACACCCGAAGAAAGGACGGGATTGAAATAGGGTATATTGCAAATAGTTTAAGTACAGTTCCGGATTTTTTTCCGTGGCCAGTGTGACACCAGTCACAGGAAAAGGCTTACTTATTTTTTATAGTAAACCCCGAACTTTCATAATACTGTTTTTCGCTAATTGGGTCGAATAAATGCGATATCTGAAACTTTTCAACAGGCTTTTCAACCGGCTTCTCGCTATGAAAAACAGAAACCATTTGTGAGCCAAATAGTTTAATCAAAACGGCGCGGAAAAGCCTGGAGATTACTTTTATCATGTTTATTTGTTTTAAAGAGAATTTAAATATCCTTTTATGTCATCAAGATATACATAAAGCCCATCAGCAAAAGATTTTACCAAGTTTAAATGCGCCTCTTTGTCTTTCAATTTAAATGCGCTTTTTTCCATACTGTCACAACAAACAAAACCAAGGTAGTCGTATTTTTTATCGTCTTCAATACCTTTTAAGCGTGCCTCAATTCTGATAGGAACAACCAATATACTCTTAAATCTTTTTTCCCAATGTTCAGCTGAGATCAAAAATTTTTGGCCAGCCTTTTCATAGTCTTTAATTGTTTGTGAAAGGTTCTCAGAGAAAAAACAGGAGTCTTGCCCTGAAACGATTCTTAAATAATGTGTGTTTTCAAAGATTGAATGGTCTTTAATTGTTTTCCTATTCGGATCTGTTTTAGCACATATACATAACGTTCGATAGGAGTTAGGGGTAGAAGTATCAACCGGGAAGGTTTTAATATGAACAGATACCCTGGTTCTTGTTATTTCTGAAAGAAGCTCGCCCAATAGATTAACAGCAAATTCTCCGGTTTTTTGAACGTTTGCTAATAACGTTTCCCGGGTCAATTTATTTTGTATTGAAAGGAGCTTTAAGGTGTAAAGCTCATCCCTGAGACGATGATTAAATTCATGAACAGAGGAGGCGGTTGAATCGTACCACTTGTTTGCCCTGTTCCAATATTTGATTACCGAAAGTATTAAAACAAATATACTCAGGAATAAACTCAGGATTAACCAAAAGTTAAATCCCCGTCCATTTTCCGCATAAAAGGAAAACAATGCTATTCCGGCCGTAATCAGCGAAATAATTCCGGAAAGAAGCTGGACAAACTCAGCATTTTCAGAATTCTTGTTTACATGAAACATGCAGAAAATTTTCGTTTTGATAAACCAATAATAAATATACGCTTTTGTATTAATAACTGAAAGTAAATAGTGGCTCAGAAAAGCAGTTTCTCACAGCCCCGGCCAATGGCGGTACGAACCAGAACTAGGAGGCGGGAGTTGCAGGGGAAGAAGTTTTTAGTGGTTAATTTTTCTTCCGCCGCTTTCTCAATGCCAATTCATGTTTGATGAATAAGCCGGCCAGTCCAAGGCTAAGTGCCGGGTCGCTTGCTATTTTCGTTTTTAACCATACACCCAGTTTTAAAATGAGTTGTATTTCTTCCGGGCTGTAATGCCAGCGGTAATTATTGCAGGTGCCGCAACTGGGTAAATAGTTATCCTCCTGGTGAGGGCCGCCGGCGCTATGCGGTTTCACATGATCGGCCTGCCACTGCCTGTTCAATGCGATTCCGCAGATATGGCAATGACCGCCGGTTTTGGCCAGTATGGCCCGGCGCTGCTGGCTGGTTAATGCAACCCGCTTTCTTCCGGTTATTTTATTGGCCCGCCTGTTGTGTTCCAGGTTATTGATCAGCTTCATCAATCCCTTGCCGGTTTTGATGGAACGGAGAAGGGTAAGTTCTGTGGGAGCGCTCATGGCAGGTAGTTAAGGTGAAGGGTGGTATTGTTGATCATGAAACCAGAAACTCAAAATGAGTATTAAGCCGCAAGCATCCGCTTTATCATATCCTGCATTGCCTGTTTAAATGCTTCGTCCTTCGACATCAGGCGATACAATTCGAGCTCGTCTTTTCGTTGTTTTGCCATAACCTCTTCAAAGATCTTCTTGAATGCTATGTCACGGTTTTGTGAATCAGGGTTGTTTTCATACTTCTCCTTGTAGTCTTTATGCTCCCTCATTTTCTGAGCCAGGCTGATAAACCTTACACGCTGCTCCTCCGGCGTGGCATCCCAACCCTGGAACCAGCGCTCATTAAAGCTGGCAATGATAAGGTCTAACGGGTCCTGCTCATTATCTCCGCCATGGACTCCTCTTGGATTGGCGTTTTGGGGATCAACTTCCGTTTCAGATGCATCCAGCCCTATTGACGCATTCAGTTTCACTCTTTCCAAACCATAGGTTGAAAGATCAACTGAATTTAACAGTTCATCTAATGTATCCTGCTGTGGGTCCACGATGATCAGTTTAGGAATCAGGAATTTTAAAAACCAGAATAGCTGCTCCCAGGCCAGTACTTCATAAGGCAGTATAGAGGCCATCTGCCCGTATATTTTCACAAACTGCTTAGCCTTTATCTTATAATCCGCTTTTGCCTTGTCCTCCAGTTCGAGTCCTGCATTGAATCGTTCGGCTGCCACATCAATGATCGGACTCAGCTCCTGTGCATTTACACCCTTGAAATACTTTTCTACAAAGTCTTCCACTTCGGCCCATTCATAAACACCTGCATCATCCAGTGCAGCTTTAAGCTCATGTAATACATTAATATCGGTTGCCTTACTCAGTGAAGTCGCAGTATAGAAAGGATCGAAAGATCTCTTAATGTCTTCTGTGGAATTATAAAAGTCAAGAATAAACAGATCTTCAGTTTTTTTACCCAACTTGTCAGCCGAGCGGTTTAACCGGGATAAGGCCTGCACTGCCATCACACCCTGCAGCTTCTTATCTACATACATCGCCGTTAATTTAGGCTGATCAAAGCCTGTCAGGTATTTATTGGCGACAACCAGTATCCGGTATTCATCCATATCAAAATACCGGGCTATTTTATCGCTGATATAACCCGGGTCAGTTGGCTTTGCAGTATCCAGCGAGGCAGGAAAATCATTCAAACTGTCCTCTGAATACTCTATCCCTTTTATTTTCTTGGTACCTGAAAAAGCAATAGCAATCCTGAAAGGCTTCCCTTTTTCTTCCAGGATTTTTTTTATGGCAAAATAGTAGTTAATGGCAGATTCTATACTTTGGGTTGCCACTATGGCTTTAGCCTTACCTTTCAGTTTTTTACTGTTGACCAGCTTGGGAATAAAATGCTCCAATATGATCTCTGCTTTGGTAGCAATGGTCTGTTTATTCTGCTCTACAAACTTCCTAAGTTTTTTCTGTGCCTTTACAGAATCAAACAACGGGTTCTCTGCAATGGATTTCTCGATCTCGTAATAGCTTTTATAGGTAGTATAATTCGCCAGTACATCCAGAATGAATCCTTCCTCAATAGCCTGTTTCATGGAGTATAAGTGAAATGGCCTGAATTTCCCATCAGCCTGCTTTACACCAAACCGCTCCAGGGTATTGTTCTTGGGGGTTGCTGTAAATGCCAGGTAAGAGGCATTACCCCGCATTTTACGGGACCGCATAGCTTCCAGGATCTTGTCCTGCGGGTCTCCGTCTTCTTCTTCATACTCAATTGTTGTATTACCCATCGCCTGGTTCATTTTACCGGCTGCTGTACCTCCCTGGCTACTGTGAGCCTCATCTATAATCACGGCAAAACGTTTATCGCTGAGGTCGGCAATACCGTCAATGATGAATGGGAATTTCTGAATGGTAGTGATGATGATCTTTTTGCCGCTTTCAAGGCTGGTTTTTAAATCAGCAGATGAATAGGCCGGAGCTACAATATTTTTTACTTCAGAAAACTCTTTTATATTTTCTCTTAGTTGCTTATCCAGCAATCTTCTGTCAGTAACCACAATCACAGAATCGAACAGGGGGTTCGAGATGCCCTTACTTCCCGGCACAGTATCACTCTCCGGGTAGGTTTCAATCAACTGGTAAGCAGCCCATGTTATGGAATTGGACTTACCCGAACCGGCAGAGTGCTGTATAAGGTAGGTTTGCCCAACGCCTTTTTTGCCTGCATCGGCGATCAGTTTCCGCACCACCTCCAGCTGGTGGTAACGTGGGAAATATAGGGTCTTTTTACTCAGTGAATCCGTATCCTTTCCGTCAAAACGTACAAAATGCTGGATAATATTAGCAACACTCTTCCGGGTTAAAATATCCTCCCATAAATAAGCGGTTTTATGCCCGAATGGATTGGGAGGATTTCCCTTTCCAAAATTATTCCCCAAGTTAAATGGCAAAAAGAAGGTATTGCTCCCGTTGAGTTTTGTGGTCATATACACTTCGTCGGTATCCACTGTAAAATGCACTATACAGCGGCCGAAGTTTAATAATGGCTGTGTAATATCGCGGTCATACCTGTATTGGTTTTGTCCATGCACTTTGGCTGTTTGGCCTGTCCAGGGATTTTTTAGTTCCAGCGTGGAAAAAGGTAAACCGTTTACAAACAAAACTATATCGATCTTTTCACCAGGATTAGTAACCGAATATTGCAACTGCCGGGTTACGCTGAACTGGTTGGCTTCAAAATTTTCCTGGACCTGTTTGCTGCTGCTGGCCAGGGGCAAGGGATACAATAAAGTAAAATGAGCATCATCCACATCCAGTCCTTTACGAAACAGCCGAATGATACCATATTTCTTTAGCATCCTGTCCAGCCGCTCCAGCATCTTCAATTTCCAGTCGGCCTGCTTTTGCAGTTTGGCCAATTCTTCTTTTTGTGTGTTCTGCAAAAAATCCCAAAGTCTTGCTTCATCAATAGCAATTTGTGCATTAAAATCACCAGGCGAGCCAATATAGTAACCGTTGCCACTGCGATATAATGGCAGTCTTTCAGCCACGGCATTCAATGGAATGCTTTGCTCCATTAATTCTTCCAAGCATGTGCCAGTAAGTTTTTTTTCAATGGCAGATTCTAAGGCTTGTTCATTAGTTTGGCTTGGCATACGTTGTAATTGATGTATTATATCTGATAGAAGCAGGAAGTAAATCGCTAAGCATTTCTTTCACTCCTCCTCGCAATTCACCCTTGGTATTATAAAAAATATAGTGGTCTTTAAAAATAGCATCCATATTCCAATAATCAGGTAAACCACAATAATTTCCATTTGAAAAGGCAATAAAGTTTCCTTGGTTCCACATAGCACTACCAATGTATTGATTATACCAAAGTAACTTTGTTCTTAGATCCGTTGCCTGACCAGCAGTGATAGGTACCTTTAACTTTTCGATTAAAAGCCCGTCCAATGTGCCGTTATAGTCCAGAAATTCTTTCCAAAATAATTTGAATGTGCTTCTTTGTCTTCCACTGATTTCAATTCTATCCCTGATTATTCTCCGCCAGTTATCAAACTTATAGTTAAAATAGTAAAACGGGGAGTCTCTATACCAAAATTCCCCATAATGCAAAAGAATATTCTGCATTGTTTCATAATACTTCCCGTCAGGGGGAAAGATTTCAAAAAATCTTGACTTGATCTTTGTAAGCAGTTCAAAAGTTAATTCACTATTAAAATCAACAAGGTGTGAAATGTTTATACCTCCTACATCGCTACCATCAATATTAAATTTATGGTCCTCTATCTCCCAGATTATAGCTTCTGACTGTTTCTGCAAAGCTTTATCAGCAATAAAATTATTTAGAAATTTTGCTTTATAACGTTCTTCTTGTGTTCTCACATTTTGGTCAGTTTGTTCTGAATATATACTTGAAATACCCTTTGGCTGTAAATTATCCTGATAATCCAGAACCCCGTTGAGGTTGGTAATAAAATAGATTGTATTCTTTATCGTTGTAACCGAACGGTTGAAATTCTTATACCTTACATAATATAGCCTTAATAGCCTAAATACCTCATCAGGATTAACTGTTTCCAGATCCACTTTAGATAAATAATAAAGAACTGACCATAAATAAACCATTTTGCTCCTTTCTGTGGCCCTGTCATCATCATTATAGTCAGCAAACCAATTGGTATTTTTTGGATTAAAAATTGTCCAAATCTCTCCCAAAGCTTTTTCAACCCATGCCGCATATTGGTATTCACTGCAAAACTGCTCCTTCTTTTCTTCTAAATATATCAGACCATTTACGTACTTCTTAATATCTGCTAAAGTCAAAACGGATAAAAGGTCTGACGTTTTAATTCCTTTACTATCTTTAAACTTTAGCGGGGAATAGAAATTTCTTTTACCAATGTCGTATTGTTTAAGCCCGGCAATACAAGCCAGAAAATCGTTGAATCCTTTATCTGCATTAACATTATTGCTGCTTTTATGTTTCCAAAAAAAATCCTGCCAATCTTCCCATAATTTTCCAAAGCTGTTTTTCTCAGTAATTGTATTCAACTTACTTAATAAATCCGCTTTAACATTCTCGTTTGCTTCTACCTGTTCTCCTCTTGCATTCATGTAAATGTATAATTCTTCGCCTTGCTCACTTATATTAGTATCAAAATACCAGAATTCTGTATATTCTTCTATGTAGTGATAAAATGAGTTCTCATCAATTTCCTCTGCCTCCAAATATGCATGTATCAGCTGGAAATTATTGTGAAGGCTTTGTATTGTTATATCATCATCATAATCTTCAAAATACCAGGATTGATTTAAAACATCATCATTGCTTTTCAACACAAAAGGAACAAAATTGCTAAGAAATGTGTGAGCAGATTCTCTAACTTTGTAATCCAGTTTTATAATATCACCATCCATGTAGGTCTTCTTAAAAGCCTCTTTAAGCTCTTCATTATTTTTGGCCAGTGCTAACAGTAATAAAAATATAGTTGTGATGCGCTGCTGCCCGTCAATCAGGAAATATTTTCCCCGGTATTCTTCATCATTATAAGCATAAATAAAACCGATGTTAGAAGCAGATATTCTTCTTTTATAAAAATCCAGAAAGGAATCTTCCAATTCCTTATCATCCGGAAGACTAACCGGAGATTCCAGATTAATATATTTGTTAAAATCATTGCATATTGAATCCAGCAGCCCTGTAACCTGATCTTCACCCCAAACATAATCCCGCTGAATTTCAGGAATAATAATCTGGTCAACATACCTGTTTATGAAAAAGTCTTTGATATTATATTTTCCGGCCTTCATATTGCGGATAATTTGGGAGTTAATGTTTCTGCAATGTATTCAGTATGTTTCTTTATGTCTTCTGCACTCCATGTTTCCAAGTCATTACTTTCAAGTGTCGGTATCATTTTGCTGAATACATCAAAAGTATGTGCAGGTACAAAACTGCCTTTTCGTAAAAGATCTAAGACATTAGCCCGCTTTTCCTTGAAAAAACTACAGCCATTTGAACTGTTGTCTGAACTAGTCAATAAACACATATTGCCAATTGAGTTTAAATCGCTGAGATTTTGAAGGGCTGAATAATATTTGAGTTTATCCAATTCATCCCTTTCCGCTTTATCCAGTATGGCGTCAATTTCAGATGTTAGGCCGGTTCCGAGCATATTTTTCACCGCCCGCTTTTGTTCATCATTTAATATAGCTTTTTTACCCTCCGGGCTTTGAGGAAAAATATGTTCAAGTGACCATTGCTTATCAATAAATTCATGAAAATTAAACCTGCTTTCTAATGAATCATTAAATACGTTAAGCGATAAAAGTATTGCATGAATTTCATTGACATGTTCGCTATATCTAAGCGTAGTTATATTTAAGCGAGTAATAAATCCATCCTTTGTTTTGTTCAAGAATCCTATCAGTTCTGGCTTAGTCTTATATTCCAAGCAAGTTTTTAAAAATGATAATGAGTTGGAGCTACTTCCTTTTACAAACCGACAAAAACCCAACAGATTGTACTTTTCATTATCCTGAAACCAATCCTTCAAAGATGCGCAGATCTGAAGTGAGTTTTTGAATAATTTTTGTGTATCGGAATATTGGTTATAGAAATTAAAAAGAGGAAAATCCTTGTCATTTATCTGCTTTTCAAGTTTGTTTTCTCTTGTCTCTAATAACATTGCAGTGAGCAACAGCAGTTGATGCATTCCATCGCCCTGATTAAAATAAAAACTACGTATCTCTGGCTGATTGGCCCACCGGGAAATCTCATCCCATTTACGGCCTAATCCGGATCTTTCAGCAAGTACTTCTTTGTAGTGCTTTGGGGATTTCACTACACTTCCCCTGCCAACTTTGGTTATCAATAAGCCCTTGATCAACTCTACTTCCGTTAATGGTACTTTATTGCTGTTCAGATTCTTAAAAACAGTCTCACTCTGCACATGAGATTCAACCGAGTTTACTATCAGCTTTACATTATTGGTGAGGTATTCATAAAAATCATCTAATTCGTCCTTTTTTAACGAAAAAAAATCAAAACTTGCTTTAGAGGCTGAATACAGGTAAAAAATATCCTGTTTATCCAATGGAGTATTTTGATATTCTTTCCATTCCTTACTAACTAATTCCAGAAGATCATCTTCCTGATAAATGTGATTCGAAAAAAAGTTTTCCCGGATAGCATAATGTAACCTATCAACACTGACATTATCGTTTTGGGAAAGCGCAGCTAAAACAGATATAATTATGGATAGCGTGGTAAGCCTTTGTTGACCGTCAATTACTTCCAGGCAAAAAGTTGCGTTACCGTCAATTTGAACTTCCGTTCTTTTCACTGTAATATACTGGAGATAGTATTCCTTTTTTATTGCTTGTTGAAAAAACTGAAAGTTATTCCACAGGTCTGATAGAAGGATTGAAACCGCTCCACCTTTATCTGAAGCCCATTTATACCCACGCTGATAGGCAGGTATATGATAACGGGTGCAGCCATATTGTACTAAACAGTCATCCTGTGAATCAATGTTGAAAATCTGCCCTATATTAAAAATCAGTTCTTTCATGCTAACTAACTTTGTGTGTTATTTTATCATTCGTCTAATAATGAGCTTTTTGATTTATCACATTTTGCCTTGCTTCTTCTTTGCAAATATTCCGCAAAGTGGTTAATGCCGGGGCATGTTTATTAAAGTGGCGGGTTCGTTTATCAAGGTCCAAAGTTGGTTTCAGCGCAATGATCAACTGCTCTTCAATTGCTCTAAGTATTTCAGTTTCGCTTTCAGCATGGTAAACCCAATAACCAATTAGTAGATTATCTTTCATCCATTTTGAAAGTTTGACTTCTGCTATGTTATCAAATTTATAGTTATCTATATTTGGGCTTTCAAGCGTTCCATTTCGGGAAAAAGCTGTTGCGCCTAACTCAGCTTTTAATATGGCACCAATAGAACGCCTTAATGTTGAATTACCAGTTCGTCCATCTTTGAAATGCGTATTCAGGTCTCTTTGCTTCAGGCTGTCCTCTGCTTTGCCCACATATATAACCTGGCCGGCATTGCCAAACTCCTTAAGAGTTGCACTATCTGTAAGGGAAAAAGCATACAAACCTGGCTTATTAGGATAGTCCCGGTGCTGAGCAAAACCCTTGCTATTAATTTGTATGGTTTCCTGTATGACTTTGTAAGGTGTAACCATACTAACAAACTTTTATTTTACCCGTTACCGCACTATTTATTAAACTGGATTTGTATTCTTTGAGCTTTTCGATTTCTTGTTGTTTAAGAGTAATTAGATTTTGTATTTTGTTTGTTTCAATATCAAGATGACAGACAATTTCATTTTGCTCTTTTCCTCTGGGAATTGGTATAAAAATATTTCCAAGAATTGTTCTACTTATTCGACTCATAATTGCGCCACGGGCAATTAATTCTGTATGTTGCTGATATTTTATGGAATTCATTAGATAGTTATAATAATTTCTATTATACTCAGAATCCATTCTTGCAATTACAACGTCAACTGAAACCACAATTGGCGAGTTTATATTTGGACAAATGCATGTTCTTCCTAAAGGAAGACTTAGTCTAGAAATCAATAAATCGTTTGGAAAGACTTGTGTACAATTTAATTTCTTGAATGTGGATTTTGTTATGTAACCCTCACCTTGCTCCTTATATTGCCCTTCGCCTACATTTCCTGTGGTTAAATACCTGATCTCGTCACCATTTATGTCTTTACTTTCTATCCAGTCTCCATCAATAAATTTTGAGTCTGGGCGGTTAAAAAGATGCTTTAGTCTCTTCACCTCCCAACCCTCGGGTATCTCCCCAATCCATTCCACACCACTATCTTTCATTTTTACATTGGGGTTAAGCCCATGGGTAACGGCATTGTGTATTAAAATTTGCCTGCGTTCTTTCAGCAGTTCAATTTGTTTTTCTTTAATGGCAATGGCTTTGTCTATTAAAGCCGTTTTGCTGTCGAGGAATTGGGCAATGGCGGTTTGTTCACCAAATGGTGGGGTAAAAGTTTTGAAAGAAAAGAAATTCTCTTTCGAAATGGTATTTCGCAATCCTGTATAAAGAGGTCTTAATCTTTTATCAGCATCAAGATTCAAATAGAAATAATAAAGGAATCTTTTATCAAAACTTAAGCTTGGTTCTAATACTGTATAAGCACCGGTAATCATGCCATCATATTCTGAAAGACCGATGCACCTTGGCGTTTCTTCTACGTCAAACAAGCAAAAAATAAAATCTCCCGTTTTAACTTCTTGATAAGTATCAAATTCAGCTGGAAACTTTCCTTGTGGATTTTCCATATCTCTTTTAATGACACCGTTAAGAGTTAGAGAGAGTAAGACATAGTCGGATGATTTTTTACCAACAAGATTCTTTTTGAGATTGAAAATATATTTATTGGAAAGTGTTTCCCAGTGTTCAGGAATTTCTCCCAACCATTCCACTCCCGAGTCTTTATATGCCGGATATTTTTTTATTTCTATTTCATCTAGTACTTCTTCCATCAGGCAAGGTTTAAAATTTCACGTATCAGCCCATCGCTTTCTTTTTCCAGTTGCAGTATATCTGCTGTTACTTCCTCTATACTCCGTAGCGGCTTGTGCCGGTAGAAATATTTATTAAAGCTTATTTCATAACCAATCCTGGTAGCTTCCATATTTATCCAGGCTTCGGCTACATGCGGTTTTACTTCTTTTAAAAAATAGAAATAAATGTTTTCGTTCAACGGTATGTTTTCGGTATCCCGCAGATCGCTTTCGGTTTCGTATTGCAGGTATTCACCTTTTTTGCTAGTGGGGTAATAGCCATGGTCGGGCAACTGTGCTTCGGTGCAATCTTGCAGGGCCAGCACTTCCTGTAGTTTATCGCCCGTTAGTTTTATTGTTCCTTTTATTACTTTTTCGGCAGCAGCATCATACCAGCTTACGGCATTCAGTATGGCATTTTTTTCAGGGGCAGAAAGCTTTATCTTTTTTGCTTTCAGTACCTCATCCACTTTATCCCGGAAAATATTAAAGTCATTGTATTCGTCACCGCCTACCTGTTTCATCAGTTCATTGGCTGTGTTCAGCAGGTCCAGCTGTTTTTGCCAGGTAGCCGGGCTGGTTAGGACTTTTGCCTGTTTGGCATTGAGGTTAAGTTCCTGTTTTTCACACCAGTCTTTAATTTCTTTTTCATGTTTGGCCAGTTCTGTATAAACTTTTTCGCCAAGGGTTTCCCAGACCCACTGCATGGGTTCACGCAGCGTTTTATCAAAACGCAGCTCTGCAATGCGTTCAGTAGTAAATTGTGCTTTCAGGCGTTTCGGTCGTTCAATGGTTACTTTGTAATAGCCAAAATCATCGTTATTAAATATTTTAGCGGCAATACCCTCCTCTTCCTGCGTTTCAGGGCTTATCTGCCTTTCCACGGCTTTCATTTCCCGGTACACCGTAACAATCTCCCGAATATGTTCGGGGGCAAACTCACAGTTTTTATTGCCCAGGTTTTTACGCAGCTTTCGGTAAAGCAGGTTGGCATCTATCAGTTGCACTTTGCCCTGGCGGTTTGCTGCTTTGTTATTGCTCAGTATCCAGATATAAGTGGTGATGCCGGTATTATAAAATAGATTGTTGGGCAATTGCACAATGGCTTCCAGCCAGTCGTTTTCAATAATGTAGCGGCGTATATTACTTTCGCCGCCACCTGCGTCGCCGGTAAACAAACTGCTGCCGTTGTGTACTGATGCAATACGGCTGCCCAATGGGCTCTGGCTCAGTGGCTTCATTTTATTCACCATCTCCATCAAAAACAGCAACTGCCCGTCGCTGCTGCGGGGTGTGGCATCAGCACTATCTTCATTACCCCAATAGTCTTTCAGCCTCACCTGGAAACGGGGGTCTATGATATCCTTTCCGTCTTTGATGTACTTCAGGTCGCTGGCCCAGGATTTTCCATAGGGAGGATTGGAGAGCATAAAATCGAAATGCGTACCTGCAAACTCGTCGGTTGACAGTGTGGAGCCCACCCGGATGTTTTCAGGATTATTTCCCTTGATCATCATGTCGCTCTTGCAGATGGCATAGGTCTCGTCGTTTATTTCTTTGCCATACAAATGCACATCGCCTTTGGCTTTTATTTCCCCTTCTTCATCTTTAATAAAGTTCTGGCTTTCGGTAAGCATACCGCCACTGCCGCAGGCAGGGTCGTAGATCAGCATCACAGGAGGAAGTTGATCAGCCACCGGTTCAAAAATAATATGCGTCATCAGGTCAATTACTTCACGGGGCGTAAAGTGTTCACCGGCTTCTTCATTGTTTTCTTCGTTGAACTTACGTATTAGTTCTTCAAAAACATAACCCATACCCAGGTTGGTGAGGGGTGGTATTTTTCTACCATCAGGGTCATTCTTTTCAAATGGGGTAAGGTTTATCCAGGGCGATGTAAATTTCTCCAATACATTCAGTAACACATCTTTGCCGGCCATATGCCGCACCTGTGCTTTCAGGTTGAATTTCTCTATGATCTCCTTTACATTGTTGCTAAAACCACCCAGGTAATCTTCAAAGTTGGCAAGTAGTATCTGCTGGTTGTTGGTGGCAGTATCATGCAGGCGCTGGAGCGTCCATTGGCTCGTATTGTAAAATACATAGCCACTGGCCTGGCGTAAGCCATTTTCATCCCATTCAGTGAACTTGGCTTCGTTTTTTTGAAAAGCAAGTTCTTCCAGTACTGCTGCCTTGGTGGGTTCCAATAATGCATCGAGTCTTCTCAAAACGACCATAGGCAATATTACATCCCGGTATTTTCCTCTAACATATACATCACGCAGGCAGTCGTCGGCAATGGACCAGATAAAGGAAACGAGTTTATTGTGTACGGTGTGGTTCATTTTTAATATTTTTATTATTGATCTTCTTCCACAGGCTCCTCAATTTCGGCACCTGAATTTGTTAGCGCTGTTTTTATTTCGGGCAAATATGGCTTAATCGATCTTTCAAGGCGGTTGATGTATTCGATTAGAAAGGCAATTATCTCCGGCCATTCCTCGTCATTAAAATAATTTTGCCCCTGTCTGAAAAAACAAACGGAAGATTTTTTCAAGTCTTCATTTCGATCCCAAGACAGGCTTTCTCCAAAGGTTGCATCAATTTCATCCCGATGCTTGGACAGGGAATCAAATAGTATCTTGTTTTCCTCTCTTGAAGCCCTTCCAAAATTCAACTGGACATTGGAGTAAGTGCCACTGATCACTACCATATAAGTCACATAAGTTATTCCTGTACCTCCTGCATACAGTGCATAATCTTTGGTAGGGTTAGAATTCTGGAATAGCGTAGACTTTCCCCTGATCTGCTTCAAAAATTCTCCCCAGAAGCGAAGCCTAATTTTATGCCGCGATTTTAATTCTTCCCCCGTGATAATTTCTTCCTGGGCTTTGGTTACCATTGAAATAACATAGTCTTGTGTGTCTTTAGTAGGAATGATCTGGTCCAGACTCAAAAAGCACTGACCGTTTAATTCGTACGGGGTTGCTTTAAAGCACTGAATTTGTATCTTAAAGTTCATCAGCCATAAGACTGATGAAGTGACTTCCTTCCGGAAATTTGCGGCAACTAAGATTAAACGCTGGGTCATTCGTTTATTAAGCACCAGGTCGCCATACTCAATATCAAAGAAATCCTTGAGCATATCCACCGCATTTTTTCCTGCGGCAGCCGAATCGAGGTAAGCTTGAAATATATTCCTAATTTCCTCTTTTGTTAAGGTACTACAATATGAAGCGTATTTCAATGCCTGCCATGTAACGTCTCTGCCCGAATCGTCAAGTTTGTTCTCAATAATTACTAAGTTTCCGCCTTTGTCAAGTGCCAATAGGTCGAGCCTTTCATAAGTATCCGGAAATCCATTGAATTCTTTCTGAATAATCAATAGTTTTTCACCCAGAGCTTCCGGGTTACCTGCTATCCACTCCTGAAGGTGCGCCCTTTCTTTGAATCCCAATTCTGAAAAGGATTTTTTAGCAAGAGAAGCTATGGAATTGTTTTTAGGGTCAATTACGAACATACATAGTGTTTTGGCGGTATCCTCTAAAGTAAATCTATTTGACAAAAAATCCAGAGGAGCTTGAAGAAAGTTATATTTTGGCTTAGTCTTATTTGAATTTCCAGCGGCATTTTAGTTTTTGTACAACTTCCGGAGAAACTGGTTTAGTACGGACAGTGGCAATATTTTGTATGTGAAGGGATTTGGCTATGGCTTTAAACTTTGTCCAGGATATCTTCCCCCTCTCTGATCCGCGATCATCATGGTAAAAATAAGTATACCCATCTTTAGTTTCCTTTTTTAGAATTGTGGAAGGAGGGTAAATCCAGCTCAGGTGATAGGGTTTGGAGTTTAATTTAATAATGACCTGGTCACCAGGCTTAGCCAGTCGGCCAAATTTCGATTTCACGTCCCATCTTATAAAGCCAATATCTTCTTCATCAATATTTTCCTTCCTAGCTACCGATTTTGTGATCTTTGTCACCTGTTCTTCAATTCTATTCCAAACCCCGATACCCAATTCAGCAGCAGGAAGGAGCCAATAATTATTGCCCAGGTTTAACTTTCTTACCTGCGATTTCCTGGTTGGTTTAAGCGAACGCTTTACGACTTTTATCTTTAGTAGCCTGTCTATTTGCTTTGCGGTAATAAAGCGTGATTCTTTAAGTAGATTCAAATAAAAGGCTTTAGCCTGGGATATTAGTACATCATCGGTTGTTACAACAGCAGACTCTATCAATATATTGGCACTACGCTTTGACAAGTTTGCAGAACCTATTGCGAGGAATTTATCGGTATAAAGGAATTTCGAATGTAAATTCTGATTGGAATAAATATTGACTCCTTTTTTGATATAAGTTTTAAGGGTCTTTGCGCTGGTTTGGCCGAACCTGATAGAATCATTTGATGCATCGCAAACCAATATATCTCCTTTATTTAATAAAAGTAAGTCAGAAGTAACATAGGCTATACAAGCATAGTTCAGCCTTTTCTTATTCAGCAAGATGTTAACCTCTTTCCAGATATCACCTGTAAAAAAATTACTCATGATTGTCCATCTTTGAAAGCAGAATTTATTAGAGGATACTGTTTTTCAATTGCAAAATGTTTGCATTGATTTCTTCAGTGATCCTCGAGATTACATCTTCTGCCTCTGTTTGATTATTAAATCTGTTCCCTTTAAGTGGTTGCTCATTTCTGTCAATAGCAATTTGGACTTTCAGGATTTTTTCACCAAAGGCAGACTCAAAAGTTTTCTTGATCATTGATACAGAGCTTACCAATACCGCAAAATCAGACCCGGATTTTGGAATATCGTATGAACTTAATCCTCTCCTGAACACAGAAATTGCCTTTTTTTCATTACGCAGATTGTGAGCCAGTACATTGTTTCTGAAATCCCGCAGTTCGACCCATTGCTTTATTTGCTTGAGTGCTGGCTTCACAGCCTTTTTTATCGCCTTGATAGTATTGTTCAACTCAATATCATTAGATTTAATAAAGTTATCAAATTCATCTAAAAAAGAAACTGTTTGGATTAGTATTATAGAGCATGTAGAAACCCAAAGTGCATTTTCATCTGAGTCATCAACCTTCCGTATAATATTTGTAAACGCCTTCATTGTATTCTCTATCAAGTTGCCTAAAAATATCAAATGGTAGAGAGCTATTTCTGTTTCATCAAAATTTTCTGGAAGATTTTTTCTATCTTTCATACTTATTTTTTGTAAGATCCTCGACAGGTAAAAATAATATCAAGTGGTTGGATTAGTGAACGCTTTGCAAGGTTCTTAATCGGGACAAACTTCAAAACGTTACTAATGACCTGCGCTACCTCTGCAGATTTACGCTCATTATTTTACCACTTTAATAACAAGCCCCATCAAGACAACAACCCCGGCTCCTTCCCACCTCCCACCGGCTTCCCCTTATCCTCCGGCAGCGGAACAAACTCCTGGTTATCGTTGGGAGGGAGTATGATACGGCCCTGCTTCCAGTCTTCCTTGGCCTGTTCAATGCGTTCCTTGCGGGAGGAGACAAAGTTCCACCAGATAAAGCGTTCACCAAGCGGTTCACCGCCCAGGAGCATGAGGGTGGTATTTTCTTTGGCCAGGATCAGGGGGTCATCGGATTTGCTGAATACCAGCATCTGCCCTTCGGGGTAACTGGTGCCTGATATTTCAACAGAGCCCTTTACAATATAAAAGGCACGCTCTTCGTGTTCTTTCGGCAGGCTGAACCTTGCTCCCTTGTCGAGCATCACATGCAGGTAAAAAAGGGGGGAGTTTGTTTTTACATAATTGTTCAGTCCGTATGCATGGCCGGCGATTAGGCGCATCCATACGCCCTTGTCGGTAAACACCGGCAGCTGATCGGGGGTATAATTATTAAAAGAGGGCTTGGCCTCTTCGTCTTTTTCGGGCAGCGCCACCCAGGTCTGTATCATTTCTAAATTACCGCCCGCCAGGGCAGCAGGATCTTCAAAGCGTTCGGAATGGGAAATGCCGCGGCCGGCCGTCATCCAGTTCACTTCGCCGGGACGGATGATCTGCTCCACACCCAGGCTGTCGCGGTGGGTTACCTGTCCGCCGAACAGGTAGCTTACGGTGGAAAGCCCGATATGCGGGTGCGGCAGCACATCTAATGAGGAAGCGCTGGTGGGCACATTCGTCACCGGTCCGGCATGATCCATAAATATAAACGGACCCACCATGCGGCGCAGGCGGAAGGGAAGGATGCGTTTCACTTTCATGGATTCGCTGATGGCGGCATTGCGGGCCTCTATTACGATCTCGGGCATGGAACGAAATTACTGGAAATAGTTCAGGGAATGAAGTTGAACCACCAATGAACCACATAGGAACATAGAACACATAGGTCTATGTGCATTTCTATGTTTCCTATGTGTCTATGTGGTTCATGGATCATGGAATGAACGGCATTCGGTTAAAAATTGAGCATTGAAGATTGGTTATTGAGAATTTTTTAATGTTCAATATTCAATACTCAACACTCAATATTCAATCAGATCCTCCTAAGCTTCAGTATCCTGCCTGTTGCTCTGCGTTCTTTGCGCTGCCTTCGCTTTGCGTCCTTTGCGGTTTATCCTGAGCATTGCCGAAGGGTTACCGCAGAGAGCACAAAGGCTTTCGCAGAGGGCGCAGAGCAGCGAAGCCTCTTTTTGACAAGGAATGTTCAACAAGAAACGGCATGCAATTGAAAATTGAGCATCACAAATTGATTATTGAATATTTCTCAAATGTTCAATAATCAACACTCAATATTCAAGGTTCAATCAGATCCTCCTAAGCTTCAGTATCCTGCCTGTTGCTCTGTGTTCTTTGCGCTGCCTTCGCTTTGCGTCCTTTGCGGTTTATCCTGAGCGAAGCCGAGGGTCGCAAAGGACACGGAGAAGTTATTCATAGCAATGTCTCCGCGGGGACCTTGCGTAAAACAGCATTGCTCACGGATGTATTTCCCTTCCTTTTGCCTGCTCAGCGGCTTAGTTTCGTGCTCATGCCAATCATTCAAAGTATACAGAACAGGATCTATGAGATCAGGGGAGAACGGGTCATGCTCGACAGGGACCTGGCATTTTTGTACGAGGTTGATACAAGGATACTGAACCAAGCGGTGAAACGTAATAAAGAAAGATTCCCGCCGGATTTTATGTTTCAGCTTACAAAGGAAGAATATGAATTTCTAAGGTTTCAATTTGAAACCTTAGACAATCTTAATCCTTTGAGGTCACAGTTTGTGACCTCAGAGAGGGGGAAATCTTCAAGATCACAATTTGTGACCTTGAAGACAGGCAGAGGGCATAATCTTAAATACCTTCCCTATGTCTTTACAGAACAGGGGGTTGCCATGCTCAGCGGGGTGCTCAACAGTGACCGGGCGATCAATATGAACATCGCCATCATGCGGGCATTTGTGGAAGTGAAAAAAGCACTCCTGAAGCAAATTGACTTCAAAGAACAGTTGAAGGAAATAAAACAAAAACTTGGCGAACACGACGCTCAGCTTAACCAGCTCTATGATGCCATGGAAAACCTGCTCGATGAAAAAGCAGCACAAAGGAAATGGGAGGAACGGGAACGTATCGGGTTCAAAAAGTAAAACTTTTTTCAGCAATGCCTGGGTCCGGAGTATTATCTTATTGGCATTCCTTCTCTGTTCTTAATTCCTTATTCCCTGTTCGGTATTCAATTCAGCGCCCGGGTTGCTTAACCGAAAAAGTTTCAAATACCGTAATTTACCCCCATGAAGCCCATCCCCGTAAAACAGATCGCCCCGGCACACAGCGAACGCTTCAGCATCCGCAGCCTGCAGCAGGTGCTGGGCGATGGCGGCCTGCAGCATGACCTGCACCGCCATGATTTCTATTTTATCCTGGCGATAAAGAAAGGAAGCGGCCTGCACGAGATCGACTTCATCAAGCACGACGTACAGGATCATTCCATTTTCATCCTCCGCCCCGGGCAGGTGCACCGGCTGCAACTGAAGGCCGGAACCACAGGATTCCTGCTGGAATTTGCCCCCACGTATTACCAGCCCAAAAACCGCATCAGCGACCGGCGGTGGAAAAAAGCCACCCATAAAAATTACTGCGAAGTGGAAGCAGCCAGGTTCGGGAGGCTGCATGCATTGCTGGCAGCCATCTTCGATGAATACAATAACAAAGCAGACGGATATGCCGAAGCCATAAAAGCCGGGCTTGACCTTTTCTTTATCGAATACATCCGGCAGAGCAGCAACCCCAACCAGGTTGCGGAAGCGGAAAGCAACTATACGCAGGAACGGTTTGAAGAACTGCTGCGCCTGCTGGAAACAAATATCAGCAGCAAGAAGAATGTATCGGACTATACGGCCCTGCTGAATCTTTCTGCCTATCAATTAAACTCCATTACAAAAGCATCGGTGGGTAAAACGGTTTCTGAACTGATCAACGAACAGATCATCCTGGAAGCAAAACGGTATTTGCTGGCCACGTCTAACCAGGTAAAAGATATTGCGGATCAGCTGGGTTATGAAGATCCATCCTATTTTATCCGTTTCTTTAAAAAACAAACGGGTTCTTCGCCGGAGGCTTTCCGTAATAATTTTTAAGTGATTATTGAACCAGATAGGCACATAGAACACATAGTAAACACCCTAGACGCTATGCTTCCTATGTGCCTATGTGGTTCAAACAAGTACCGGAACTTCACATAAATCCTGCTCAACTTCACCATCGTCCTGCCTGCGGGCCGTTGCCTGTTCTACTTTTGTGATCGAAAGATTCATCATTCAAATAACAGCATCATGAAAACAAAAGCAAAACTACTGGCATCACTCAAGGTCTGGATGGTCATCTATCCTTCCATCACCGCCTTTCTTTTTCTTTTTGGCGAACAGCTGTCGGGCCTGCCGCTCTACCAGCGCACGTTCATCCTTACCGTTTCCCTTGTGCCCTGGATGATGTTCATCGGGTTACCTTTGCTTGACCGTTTATTTCAGCTCATCACCGGCAATAACCTCAAAAAGAAATGAAGCAGGACAAACAATATGACGTGATCATCATCGGTGGCAGCTATGCCGGACTTGCTGCGGGCATGACCCTCGGCCGGGCTTTGCGTAACGTGCTGATCATCGACGGCGGACTTCCCTGTAACAGGCAAACGCCGCACTCGCATAATTTTTTAACCAACGATGGAAAGCCGCCCACGGAAATATCCCGGCTTGCCCGCGAACAGGTGCAGGCATACCCTACCGTGGAATTGCTCGACGGCCTGGCAACCGCCGGAAGAAAAATAACAACCGGCTTCGAAATAGAAACAGCAGCAGGCAGAACCGTTCACGCACGGAAATTGATTTTTGCATCCGGGATCAAAGACATGATGCCTGCCATTCCCGGCTTTGAAGAATGCTGGGGCATCAGTGTGCTGCATTGTCCTTATTGTCACGGCTACGAAGTGAGGGATCAGCAAACAGGGATACTGGCCAATGGTGATACAGGATTTGAACTTGCATCGCTCATCTCGAACTGGACAGCAGACCTTACACTATATACAAACGGGCGCTCAACACTCAATGAGGGGCAGCGCATAAAACTGGAAAAGCACGGCATTGGTATTAATGAATCTGTTATCGAAAAGATCGAACATGACAAGGGATATATACAGCGCCTTGTTTTCAGTAATGCAGGAAGCGAACCGGTAAAAGCACTTTATGCCCGTCCGCCCTTTGTACAGCATTCGGATATTCCCCGCCTGCTGGGCTGTGAGATGACCGAAGAGGGCTATATCAAAACCGATGCGGTGCAACATACAACCGTGCCCGGAGTATTTGCCTGCGGCGATAATGCAAGCCGGGTACGTACGGTTGCCAACGCGGTTTCTTCGGGTACCGCCACCGGCATCATACTCAACAAAGAACTCATCGAAGAAACATTCTGAATACTTTACAAAGATCCTGCTGAACTGCATTTCTGTCCTGCGCTGCCTGCACGAAGCGGAATAATTTTGCATCAGAATCATTCATCCATAAAACATACAACAATGAAAATCGTACTGGTAGGTGCCGGAGGCACCATGGGAACCTATTTGTCCAACGCCTTTGAAAAAGACAACGAAGTGATACGCATCGGCCGTAATGAGGTGGACATCACTTCTCCTTCATCCATCGAAAACATGTACAAAAACATCGGCGCATTCGATGCGCTGGCATGCACCGCAGGCCCCAGCTTCGTTGGGCCCTGGAAAAAACTCGGCGACAAAGAATTCCGCCAGGGCGTGGATGGAAAGATGATGGGACAGATCAACCTGGTACTCATCGGTCAGCATTATATCAATCCCAAAGGGTCGTTTACGCTGATCAGCGGGGCGCTCACCCACGAACCGCAGAAGAACTTCGCCAATGCTTCTGCTGCCAATGCAGCCGTGGAAGGATTTGTCCGTGCCGCGGCCATTGAACTGGAAAACGGCATCCGCATCAATGCCGTTAGTCCGACCGTGATTGAAAACTCGCCGCAGTACTTTCCATTCTTCCCCGGTGAAATGCCGGTAACCATGAAACAACTGGAATATGGTTTCCGGAAGAGTATATTTGGTGCCAATACGGGGCAGGTGATAAGGCCGTAGTGAGGGAATGAATAATGAACAAGGAACAAGGAATGCCGAACAAGGAATGGCATGCGGTTGAAAATTGAAAATTGATTATTGGGTATTTTTTAATGTTCAATATTCAATGCTCAACGATCAAAATTCAAGTTGAATCCCTGCAACCGGGGTTTAACCGCAAAGTACGCCAGGTACTGCGCAGAGAACGCAGAGCGTTTATTTCTCTTTGCGTTCTCTGCGAAACTCTTTGCGTACTTTGCGGTTAACTCCCTTACATAATATAAACCCGTTATGAAGAAAATAAAAATTCTGTTCGCTGTTTGTTTTTTTGCAGGGATTAAAGCATCCTTTTCCCAATCCTGCGGAACCCGCCAGCTGGATCCCCGGGCGGCCACTTTTTTAAAGATTACCGGTTTTAAGGATCAGACGATTGAAGAACTGCGTGCAACACCCATCGCCCGGTTCAAGTACATGGGACTGCCGGTAATTCCTTATCCCAAAGAAGATGTAAAGCGGGTAAAGGTTACAGCCGACAGCATCCCCGTTTTGATCTTTAACCCGGCGCATAAAACCAGGCTTCCCATTATCATCAATTATCATGGAGGCGGATTTATAGCGCCATTGATTCCGGCATTGGAATTTACGATGTGGCAGGATGCAAAGACCTATGAAGCCATTGTATTTGCCGTGGATTACCGGGTGGCGCCGGAACATAAATTTCCGGCTGCAGTGAACGACAGCTACCAGGCATTCAAATGGATTGTTGAACACGGGGCTGAATTCGGCGGTGATACCAGCCGCATGATGCTGATGGGCAACAGCGCCGGCGCCAACCTGGCCGCCGTGGTTACACAAAAAGCAAAACAGGATGGCCTCGTTAAAAAAATAAAACTGCAGGTGTTGAACGGACTTCCGGCCGATTTAAGTGCGCAGCGCATGGAAACATCGCCCTCCTACCAGGAAAATGCAAGCGGTTATTTCCTCACCAAAGCATCCTGCTATTTCAGCATGGAGAATTATGCACCCGGCGTAAAGAATAACCCGGAGCTGTCACCCATTCTTACAAAGGATATTTCGGGATTACCACCGGCAGTTATCATCAGTGCTGAGTTCGACCCGCTGAGGGATGACGCAATACTGTATGCGGACAAACTGCGGAAGGCCGGCGTGAAAGTCTGGGATAAATGTTTTGCCGGGCAGATACATATGCTGCTTGGCCTGCCGCCCAATGCCAAAGAGATAAAGGAACTGGAGACAATGGTAAAGGATGCGATGAAAGAATGCTTTTAGAAATTGTACCACGGCCAATTCAACCGGAAAGCAAAAAATTATGAAAGCAGTAGTATATGAACGATACGGACCACCGGAAGTGCTGGAGCTAAGGGATATTCCAAAACCCGTACCAAAAGATAATGAGCTGCTGGTGAAAATACAGGCCACCACCGTTACAGCAGGCGACTGGCGCCTGCGCAAGGCGGACCCTTTTTTAGCAAGACTCTTCAATGGATTATTTCGTCCACGCAAGGTGAAGGTACTGGGATTTGAGCTGGCCGGCATTGTGGAGGAGGTGGGTAAGAACGTAAAATCGTTCAAAATAGGAGATGCCGTATTTGCTTCCTGCGGGCTGAAGTTCGGTGGTTATGCAGAATACAAAGCACTTCCCGAAAATGACCTCGTTGCACATAAACCTTCCAGCATGAGTTTTGAAGAAGCGGCGGCAGTTCCCATCGGCGGACTCACTGCTTTGGGTTTTTTACAAAAAGCAGGGGTCAGCAAGGGGCAGGAGGTACTGATCTACGGGGCATCGGGCAGCGTGGGAACATTCGCCGTTCAGCTGGCAACATACTTCGGTGCGCATGTTACTGCTGTATGCAGTACCTCCAATACCGAAATGGTACGATCGCTCGGTGCAGACAATGTAATCGACTACACAAAAGAAGAATTTACAAAAACGGCACAGCGCTTCGATATTGTTTTTGATGCCGTGGGCAAAGCACCCAAAGCAGCCGCCAAACAATTGCTGAAGGCTGCCGGAAAATGGGTATCAGTAACGGGTTCTCCCCAAAAAATTCCCGGCGGGTTGCTCGTACTGAAAGAGATCATTGAAGCCGGTAAATTAATAACGGTGATCGACCGGAGGTATACACTGGAACAGATCCGGGAAGCGCATAGCTATGTGGAAGGGTTTCATAAGAAGGGAAATGTGGTGGTGGAGGTTAGATAATGAATACTGCTATTTTCAAATACTCCGGTTCCTGCCTCAAGGGCAAGAGAATCCGGCAGAAACAACTACTTTTACAATAGAATCCTTACTTGTAATAATATTGAGATGAAAACGATCTGCCTATTTATCATAACAGTCTTTTTAATGGTCAGTTTGAGTTTTGGCCAGGTAACTGTTACGAACCCTGCCAATACTACCCCTAATCTTGCAGCTACCTATACTTCACTGGCCAATGCAATAACAGCCTTAAGCGGTATTACATCCATCAGTGGCCCGGTGATCATTACCCTGGATGCAGGCAATCCTCAAACAGCGCCTGCAGGGGGGTATGTGATACAGTTCACAGCAACAACAACAGCTGCCAATAATATTACCATTGCCGGAACTAATAATATTATTACTGCATTTGCACCTCAAACCACGGGTAATATAAATGATGCCATTTTCAAACTCATTGGTGCCGACTATATTACGATCCAGAATTTTACCATGCAGGAAAATGTTGCCAATACAGTTAATACGCCGGCTGCATCAAACAATATGACCGAGTGGGGGATCGCTTTACTCCGTGCAACCACAACAGATGGAGCACAGAATAACACCATTCAAAACAATACGATATCTCTTAACAGAGCTTACAGGAACAGTTTTGGCATTTATAGCAATGCAAGGCATACTCCGGCAGCTCCAACAACCGATGCAGATGCCACTGCTTTCAGTGGCTCAAATTCCGGGAATAAGGTTTATGGAAACAATATCAGCAACGTCATGATGGGCATCACCTTCATAGGCACAGCCACAGCAGCTTTCCAGGATTCAGGCAACGATATAGGCGGAAGCTCTGCCGCAACGGGCAATACCATCACCAACTGGGGTGGAAATGCCCAGCTCAGTTCATATGCATCCAATTCAGGCCAGTCGTATTGCATTTTCATGAATCACCAGGTAGCAGACAATGTTTCCTATAATACATTAAACAGCGGCCTGGTGGGTACAGGAGTAAATACCACCCAGTTTTACGGGATCAATAAACATTATACAGCCGCCTCTCCCACAGGAACATTCACTTCCACAATATCCTATAATACAATCACGATGGCAAGTGATTTCTCGGTAAGTACCATGTTTTGCATCAGAACTAATGGGATGGCCCCGTTGTCTACCACCACCACCATCAACATTACCAATAATTACCTGCTTAATAGTACGGTTGCCGGCACATTTAACGGTTTTTGGGGGATCTTTAATGACTCTGCGCCGGGCACATTGAACATCAGTAATAATGTTATCCGCGGGGTTACCGCTCTGACCGATGGTGGTTTTGGAGGAATCCTCACTAATGGAGCCGTTGCGAACACCATCAATATCACCAATAACAAGATCGGTGATGCTGTAGCCGGAGCTGTAACATTCACAGTTCCAACTACCAGCACTGTTTACGCGATCTTTAGTTCTGGCGGCGCGGGTACTACTACTGTTAATGTGAATAATAATTCCATTGATGGATTTTCTGTTGTTAACACGTGGCAGGTCAATTTTATTATGAACGGAGGAAACTTTGCAGTGGTTAATATAAATAATAACCAACTCGGCACGGCAACAGGTTCGCTGATCAGTTTCAGCGGAGTTCAGACATTTTCACTACGGGGGATAGCTAGTGTTAATGATCCAACCACATCTATTTCCATTCAGAATAATGATTTTACGGGGGTGGTACAAGCCGTTACAGGAACGGGAACCCATGAGTACATCTATTGTCAGGCCATTGTTCCATTAACGAACATCAGTAATAACACCTTTACCAACCTGAGCTTAAATACAAGTAACGAGGTAAAACTGATATACAAGCATGGTTCAATGCCTTCCGGGGCTGCTTCTATTGTAAGCAACAACCGTATTGCTGGCAGTTTCAGTAAAACGGCAGCCGGAAGTAATGTGATCATGTACTATTCGGTTCCCACATCTGCCGGCGGATCAACATTAACAATAAGCGGGAACAATTTTTCCAACGTTAACCTAACAGGCGCTACCAATTTTTACGGCTTTGAAGACTTTGAAGGATTTACTCCTGCCAGTTCTCCTAACAAAACTATTTCAGGTAATACGATCAGTAATGTTACGATGGGGACCGGTATTTTTTATGGCTTGTGGATCGATAAGGGGCAGACTTTGGGAATTACTTCCAATACCATCAGCAATATATCGAATGCGGGCACAATTAGTGCGATCTACCTTCTTACGAATTCAGGATCAAACGCCCTTGGCGTTTCTTCAAACACAATCAATACGCTGATCTCATCAGCCGGCGATGTCTACGGAATAAGAAGCATCAGCACCTCGGCTGCTGTTAATATTCATGATAACAGTATAACGGGGCTTTCATCCGGCGGAAGCAGTAATTCGGTGAACGGAATGCTTTTCAATAATGGGATCACCGTTACAGCGTACAATAACTTTGTGGCTAAGCTGGAGGCCGGTAATGCTGACCTGGCTGACGCAGTACGTGGTATCAGTGTCAACTCCACCACTGCAAACAGCACGTATAACCTCTATCACAATTCCATTTATATCAATGCCGCTTCAGCAGGAACCAATTTTGGTACATCAGGTATCTATCACCTGACCAATGCCACAGCTACTACCGGGGCGCTTAATATGGTTGACAACATTATTGTGAATACATCCACAGCCAATGGAACAGGACTTACAGTTGCGTATCGGCGCTCCAATGCAACCCTGGCCAATTTTGCTGCATCCGATTATAACCTGTTGTATGCAGGCACACCCTCCGCAACAAACCTGATATTCTATGATGGAACCAACAGTGATCAAACGTTAGCAGCTTACCAGGCAAGGGTTAGTACAAGGGATGCGAATTCAATAAGCCTGATGCCTGTTTTTGTATCGGCTACGGATCTGCATTTAACACCCGACAACTGTGCGCTTGATAATAAAGGAACCCCGGTTGGCGGCATCAGCAATGATATAGATGCTGATACACGAAGTGCCAGCACCCCTGATATTGGCGCAGATGAATTTGATGCTTATAATACGGGAGTTTTAGCAGGAATTGTAAACACTTCTGTTTGCTCAAACAAGACGGTGATTAATACCGGTACCATATATACCGATGCCGGGTGCAACCTTATTGCCAGGGTTTTGCCTTCGGGCGCTGCCCCGGTAAGCGGGATGATAAATGCATGTGTTACAAGAGATGCTGCCCAGCTTTATTTCAATGCCGAACCTTATGTGCAAAGGCATTACGATATTGAACCGGCCGTTGCTGCGGCCACAGCAACGGCAACCGTCACTTTATATTTTAATGATGCGGAATTTGCTTTATACAATACCAATAACAGTCCTGCATGGCCGGCATTACCAACCCTTGCAGGAGGAGGAAATGCTGACCCGAATATTGCTAACCTGAAAGTTACGCAGTTTCATGGTACGCCTATCGGCGGTTTGCCAACCAGCACTCCGGGCAATTATACCGGTACTAGGGTTTTATTGACTCCTGTGAGCGTTGTACTCACCGGAGCCATTTGGGCCGTAACTGTAAATGTTACTGGCTTCAGCGGATTTTACGTACATACCAACCTCTGGAATGGACCATTGCCTTTTACAGTTAACTATTTTAAGGGTATAAAACAGGGAAATAACCATTTACTTGACTGGAAAGTAACCTGCAACAGCACACCGGGGATAATCATGACACTGGAGCGAAGTGCCGACTCCCGAAACTTCAGTGGATTGAATACCATTACAGCTGATGCCGTCCGCTGCAACCAGCCATTTAATTATGCTGATACCCGACCGCTAAAAGGAATGAACTATTACCGGCTTAGAATGGCGGATGCAGATGGTAAAACTTCTTACAGTGGTATAGTGGCGTTACTAAATTCTGCTAAAGGGGTTGATATTGTAAGCATTGCACCCAATCCTGTAACTGCCGGTAGTTTTAAGCTTAACGTTGCCAGTACACAATCATCCAATATGCAATTGCTGATCTTTGATATACAGGGCAGGATGCTGAACAGGCAAACCGTTTCAGTAATTGCAGGCTACAACAGCGTACCGGTTAATGTGGATAACCTGGCTTCAGGCATTTACAGCATCCAGTGTAGTGTTGGAGAAGATAAGTCAAGGACGCTACGTTTTGTAAAGCAATAGGGGTAAGCCGTAAATAAACAATCTGCCAGACACATTTCTCTTCTTTGCCCTATCTGGATAACGGATATCCACGACAAGCATCGGATTAATGTGCACACCTTGTGCTGCCAGGCGTCACTGAATCCTTGCGAAGGCGAACTGGTGAGATGAATTGGAGAATAGAGAGCATGGGATCCTTTTCCCGTAATGCTCGACTGATATACCATTACTTTCTGTATCTAATTATTTGCTTTCAGTATCCGCTGCAGCTGCCTCGGCGTTTTAAATCCACACTGCGCAGCAATATATTCCATCGTATAATCTGGATTGTTGATCATGGTGCTGGCGTATTCAATCCGCAAAAGCGTGAGGTATTCAAGAACGGTGGAGCCGGTCTTTTCTTTAAATACACGGCTCAGGTTGCGGGGGCTCATCCCCACCATGGAAGCCAGGGTCTCAATATCATTCTCTTTGGAAAGATTATCGATCAGGTAGTCCTGCACCTCATGTACCTGCGGGTTGATGTGATTCCGGTAATCGAGATAAATACTTTGTTGTTTGTGCCGGCCGCTTCTGCGGTGATATACCACCAGCCCCCTTGCCACTTTGTGGGTGAAGAGCGCCCCTTTCAGGTCTTCCAGGATGGCTAAAGACAGGTCGATGCCGGCGCTGATGCCGGCGCTTGTATAAATAGTATTGCTTTTGATATAAAGAATATCAGCCAGTACCCTTGCCTCCGGAAACTGTTTCTGCAAGGCCTCCACCCTTCTCCAGTGGGTTGTGCATTCTGTATTTCTCAGTAATCCTGCGTGGCCCAGGGCAAAGGCGCCGCTGCAGATTGAACATACGATGATCCCTTTTTGGGAACATTCCTTCAGCCAGTTGAAGAACTCCCTTTCTGCTTTAAATTCAAAACTGTTCACATAATCATTATCCATCCCGGGCATGATGACAAAATCACCTTGTTTCAATTTGGCGGTTTTAAAATGGGCTATTTTCCCGAAGCCAAGCCCGGCGGTGCTGATGGGGTTCTCGCTGTATTGGTAGAACTCCATTTCTACTTCCATTCCATGAACCTTTGCCTCGGTGAATACCTGCGCCGGTCCGGACAGGTCCAGCAACTCAACAGTGGGGGGAATAATAAAAGCGATCTTTAGCATACAAACTTTTTTAATAATCAATTCAAAGGTAAAGACAGATGCCGTTGCCGGGCAGACAATAAACAGTCAGCAACAGACGGCGGTTAATTCAGGACCTCGCAGCTGAAACCCAGGCGGTGAAGGTCATTCACGATGACCCGGGAGCCGGCTTCGGTGATTCCGTCAACCCGTAGTATCTTATCACAATCGGCCAGGTCGAAGTTTATCCGGGCCTCTGAAAAACCCTTTTCCAGGATTTCCAGGATGCGCCTGGCCTGCGTTTTGGTTTGCACATTTGTTTTGAATACCTCTATCATGGTAATGGTTTGTTGGTTGAGCGGTTGCTTTTTATGGATTCAGGTCTTGCCTCTTTTTGAGAAAACTGTTTTATGAATACCCATATATAAATGCCGATGACGAAATCAATGGTCATACAAAACCATTCATAATGCGGCGGGATCAGCCCGGGGTTCTGGAAAAACTGGTAGGTAATGTCCCAGATCCCGTGCAGGAAATACCCGGTGGCAAGGATATATGTGCTCTTTCTTATTCCATAGTAGGCAATGAAGACAAACAATATTGCCTGGGCCGAGTTGATGATCAGCGCCTGCATATCTGTCCACACGAAACCAACATACAGGAAGCCGATACCTGAAAGAATGAGCGCATAGAGAGGGCCTTTGTCCATTCGCTTCAGAATGGTGAAAAACAAAATGTTGAGCAAGCCCCCGGTGAATCCAATAATAATAGCTGAAAACATAGTTTTATAAATTAGTGATGACGAATGATCAGTTATAGTCCAATGATATTTTCACAAAATTCCTGAAACGCGGACCATACTGTTTACCGATCCGTTCCAGGCAGGTGTTCACCAGGTATTCACTTCCCTCATGAGGATAGCGGATGATCCGGGTGTTTTTAAGATCCGCTTCTTCCGCTGGGGAGAATGGTTCTGTTCTTACCACGTGCAGCTCATCCAGGCCTTTGATCCTGTTATCGCCGGTGGAGATAAGGACCAGTCCATATTTTGTCTGAACAGTGGAGCCGTTCAAAACATATGTTTTAAAGGAAGCGGGGAAACTGCGTCCGTATAATTCAAGGATGGTGGCCATATCAAATTCGTTGATGCCGTTCTCCAGCAGGGCGCCGATATCCCTGTTTTTCCGGAAAAGAACTTTTTTGAGTACGTTGAATTTATCGCTGCCGTTGAGTGCAATGCTCCGGTGAGCTGTTTTTATTTCTGCCGAAGGATAATGAACATCCTGTAATACTTTTTTCATTGTTTCCTTTCCAAACAGTTCTTCAATTACGGTAAGGCTTCCCTCCACCGCATTTGAAACGCCGGCTGTACTGAACAGGTTCCCGCTTTTTGTAACGGTTACATGCTGTACCCATACCGGTTTACTGAAATGAGAACTTACGTAGGCAAAATCAGAAGCGTGGGTGGTGATGGGTTTGCCATCGTACAGCCCGGTGGCTGCGGCAGTGGCGGATCCGTCGCAGATGGAAAGCATTTTGGTTTCCGGCAGGAAATGGTTTTTTATCCAGTCGATCAGCACCGGATCCTGGTGCTCGTCCCGGATGGATAAGGCGGGTATCACGATGGCATCGGCCCGCAGCTGCATGGAATCGGCTTCCCGGAAGCTGAGCTGGGGCATTACAAAAAGATCTCTTCGAATAAAAATGGGCACCCGCTCTTTTGTAATGATGTAAACATTTGCCTTTTCCGTGGCATTGAATAAATAATAGGGCGCCAGCATGTCGAACAGCACCGTTAGTTTGCTGTCGGCAATGATGAATACGTTTTTCTTAGCGGGATCAGGCACCGGTAAGCTGGCTTTTACGGGATAGTCGCCCGACCATGCTTTGGGGGCATCATAAAAATTGCGGAGCGGCCTGCAGGCATTCATAACCAGGGCGCTTATGAAGATGACAACAGGAAGAATGAAATGTGTTTTTTTGATTTTCATGACAGTTGGTTTTGAATGTTATTATCAGATGGAGGCTTTCGATTTAAAATCGAACAACCCCTTCGTGTTTTCTGCATCCTGGCTTTCAAATACCCGGGAGCCGGAGTGATCAGAATTTTCCCGGTTTACGGAATTTGTTTTATGTGCACCGGGTTCAACCGTTCTGTAATCCAGCTCCAGGATAATGTATGCCGGGAGCATGATCAGCAAGCTGAAGACCTGGATGGTAAATACTGCTTTTTTCATTTTATTTCGTTTTACTTGTTTTTTGTGATGCAAAGCTATCAAGGGTTTCAGCGGCCGGGCGGACAGCAAGGCGTCAGAAACGGACAACTTAATAGTGATTGGTTTTACAAGGGGGCCGGGGGTATTGATCCGGGTCGTTTGTCTTCAGCTGCGCCCAGGTTGTTTACGGTTTTTTAGGGCAAATCAGTGAACCGGGGTTGTAATGAGGTTGCCGGTACATTTTTCTTCAGTACCTGTGCAGCAACAGGTGGGTGTTCTTTTTTTCAGGTAGGGGCTGCTGCAGTTCCAGCAGTCAAACGGTTCTTCGGTTGAAAGGAGGATGCCCATTTCTGCGAGTAGCCTGCGGTAGTTTCTTGCGATGCTGCTTTCCTGCAGCAGGGTAATGCCATTGCGGCTGTAGAGTTTTCCTGTATACCGGAAACCGGCTTTCCGGATGCCCTTGAGGGAGGCTTTGTTCTCCGGGGCGTGGATGATCCAGAAGCGGTTTGCTTTCTTGCTTTCGGTTTGCAGGATGTATTGGAGTAAAGCGGGATAAATACCCAGGCCCCGGAATGTTTCCAGGGTCCGGAAATTCCACAGGTAGCGGTTGCCGGTGGGCAGGATCATTTCATGTCCCAGTTCACCGATCCGGGCTTTTCCCCGGGCCACCCACCCAAAGGCAGCGGGTATATTGTTCATAAATGCCACGTAGGCATTGTTCTCATTGGCCAGCCGCCGTTGTACTTCTTCGGCGCTAACGGTTCCTAGTGCTGAAAGCAGTGAAATGTCCGTGCTTTCTTCCATCGTTAATCCTTCCGGCAACGTAACAGGGGCGAGTTTTACAGTTCCGGCAATTGTATAAAGTGACATCGTATCGTTTTGTTTTGGTGTTTTTTTAAAAGCCGGGAGAAGAATTTCTTCTCCCGGCTGTTTGATTAAGCGCAGCTTTTGCAACCGCAGGTACATCCGGTACCGGGACAGTTATCGCCGCAAGTGCAGATGCCTGTTTCAGCGCATGTGCATTTTTTAATTGTTGCTTCCATTGTTTTGTTTTTTGTTGTGATAAAATTGATGATGCAAAATTATTCCGCAACCGGGGGGCTGCTGTTACAGTTTCGAGGAAGAGATTTATATAATTCCCGGTGAGGATTAAATACAACCTGGTTTTTGCAACCGCTATATGCAAAAAAACAGCCGCGGTCACGGCTGTCTTCTTTTTATGGACTTGCTATATACTGTTGACTTATACATGGCATCCATGTGCCAGCACGGGCGTTCTTTTTTCCGGCTGCTGTGGATCGATGACTTCAAAATGAGCCATCATACCGGCGGCATGGTGTTCTACAATATGGCAATGGTACATCCACTGGCCGGGCCGGTTATCCGGCATCCAGGCGATCTTGATCCTGCCCTTTGGTTTCAGGTTATACGTATCCTTCCAAGCCTTGTATGCCGGCGCTTTGCCATCTTCTTCCAGTACCTGGAAGAAAAACCCGTGCAGGTGAAAGGGATGGTCCATCAGGCTTGTGTTCACCACGTCCCATACCTGCAGCTCGCCCACCGTTACCGGTGCATCGGTATGATGCATTTCTTTATTCACCACGAAGTCGATGCCTCTTTTCAGGCTGGGGATCACGGATAATTTTACCAACCTGTTTGGCACGGCATCCTGCGGAGCCAGTGAAGGGATCCGGTTGAAAGTTGCCGGTATGTTTGCTACAGAATTTTTCTTTTCCATTACATGTACAGCAGCATAATTCCGTTTTTGAGGCCTGGCAAACGTGATGCGGTTGTACGGTAGTGTTTCTATTTGAAATACCTCCCATTCATTAAAGGGGCCAACAAGAATATCAAAACGTTCGCCGGGGGTGATGAGTAATTCTTTTTCGGTTCTGGGTTCTTCCAGCAGTCCGCCATCGGTTCCGATCACCTGGAAGGGTCTTCCCTGCAGGCTGAGTTTAAAATAGCGTGCGCTGGCGGCATTGATGATGCGCCATCTTTCTACCTGGCCGGCGTGCATGTGCAGGGTCATGGCTTCTTTCCCATTGATGAGGAGGGTGTCGCCTTCGCGGCCGTCGTGCCGTTCCATCCACCGCCCGATGGCGCCGTGTTTTTTGAATTCATTGTGCTTATCCAGTTTCATGTCATCGATCAGCAGCACCCGTTCATTGTCAACCACCGGGTCGCCGGCAGATTCCACCACAATGCCACCGTACATACCCCGTTCCATCTGCACGGTCTCATTCTGGTGAGAGTGATACCAGAATGTTCCGGCATCCGGCACTTCGAAACGGTACTCGAAGGTTTCTCCGGGAGCGATTGGTTTCTGCACTTCCCCGGTTCCATCCATGGATGCGGGCAGGCGGATGCCGTGCCAGTGAACCAGGGTTGGCTCGGGCAGGTTATTGATGACTTTTACCACCAGGGTATCTCCCTGGCCGGCTTTCAGTAATGGCCCGGGTACCTGTTGGTTAAAACCCCAGGCCCGGATTATTTTGCCCGGTTTTGTTTCCCAGTTGAATTCACTGGCTACCAGGGTATACTCAACCGTTCTTTGTTCCTGTTTCATGATGATCGTTTTTTTGTTTGGTAGTTTTTGTTTGACGGAGCAAAAGTATCCTGCGGCGAAGGACTGTTTGTTACAGTTTGCAGGGATCGTTTTATATAATTTCAATTCCGGTACTCCGGCAGAAAAACTATCTTTATGACCGATGATCCTGTTTGTAAAGAATATGGTGTGCGACCGTTGCGTTATGACGGTGAAACAAAGCCTGGCTGCTGTACCGCTGCCTTTTGATAAAGTGGAACTCGGTGAAATCCATTTGCCGGAACAGCCCGGTGAAGAAACGTTCGGCCGGTTACGGGAAAGCCTTCAGCAACTGGGGTTTGAACTGCTTGATGACCGCAGGGCGTCGGTTGTTTCGCAAATCAAATCCTGCATCATTAAATACATACACAGTGAAGACGAGGAGCTAAAGAACAAAAAACTGTCGGCGATCCTGGCAGAGAAGCTGGCCAGCGATTATAATTACCTGTCTTCGCTTTTTTCTTCTGTGGAAGGGCTTACCATTGAAAAATACGTCATCCTCCAGCGCATTGAGCGTGCAAAGGAATTGCTTGCCTACAATGAACTCACCCTGAATGAGATTGCCGACAAACTATCGTACAGCAGCGTGCAGCATCTTTCACAGCAGTTCCGTAAAATAACCGGGCTTACTCCTTCCCAGTATAAAAAATCGGCCCGGGAGGTAGGTCGCAGGCCGCTCGACCAGGTGGGTTCCTGAAATTATATACATCCGGACGGTAATTTTATAACAACCGTTTTTTCATCCTGTCCCATCTTTGCCCTCTAAACAGCAACACATGGCACCGCAAACGATCCACATCAAAGGCATGGTATGCAACCGCTGCGTAACAACAGTGGAAAACACACTACAGGAAATGGGCCATCAGCCGGTTAAAACATCACTTGGCGAAAGTTCATTCATTGCAGGGGAAACACACAACCCGGAGCAGCTGGAGGAAAAGCTGAATTCACTCGGCTTTGCTGTTCTGAAAGATAAAAGAGAGAAGGTGATCGGGGAAGTAAAAGAACTGGTGGCCGAAGTGTACAGTGGAGGGTATGATTTCCCGGAGCGGTTCCGTTTCTCTGAACTGGTGAAGCAGCGGTTTCAGAAGGACTATACCGGCATCAGTGATGCATTTATTGCAGGCGAGAAAAAGAACATCGAGCAATACATCATCGAATACCGCATCAATAAGGTAAAGGAGTTGCTGGTATACCACAACTGCAGCCTTTCCGATATTGCGTTCCGCCTGAACTTTACCAGTGTGGCGCATTTGTCTGCACAGTTCAAACAGCAAACCGGATTGACGCCTTCTTATTTCCGATCAGTCAAACAGCAAAAGACAGACACCGCCTGGCGGCATTGACAATAATCCTGGCCGTTATACAGGTTTAATAGCTGTCCCATTACTGTATAAAGCATCAATGGAATATAAAAAACTCTTTTTTAAAGGTACGGTTACCGGATTGGATACCTTTTCCGCTAAAACAGGCTCTTTTCAGGAGGTGTGAAAATGAAAAAGTCCTCAGTATCAATGTACCAAGGACTTCTCTGCTCCCCCAAAAGTAGTAAACTTAAACCAGATTATTGAGGATCTGAGAGTTATTTATAGACTGAAGCCATATCTGGAAAAAAGTAGGTAGCAAAAAATGTCAAAAACTTCCTTATTTATGGCTCTATAATTTCCAGCGAACAGACAGATTAATGACCCGCCCGTCTATGGGTGCCCATAGTGGTTTAAAAACGGGATTTGAAACAGTACCTGTATATAAAGGCTCAACCTTACTCTGCCGATAATCGAACAGATTCTCGCCGTTTAATACAATGCTGGTATGCTTTCCCCATTTTTTCTCCATCATGGCTGCCATAAAAAAGTAGCCAGGTGTTTTAGTGTAGTCATCTCTGTATTGATATCCGTTATATGATCCTTCAATACCGAAACGAAAACCTGCTTCCTCGAAATCTCGTACCAAAGTGAAAGCAAATCTGTTCTTTGGTGTTAATGGTATAAATTGGTTTTGGCTCAGATATTTTCTTTCGGCGATTGTATAGGTATAACCGGCATATAATTCCCATTCATGAATGACGGCCCTGATATACATATCAAATCCCTTTGTTATTATCGACTTCGATTCATTTTGAAAAGTAACCTCACCATTGTTGGAAGCTGTGGCCACAACAGGTTGGTTTAGTTGCGTAAGGAAAAATGCCTGATTGATAAACAACTCGTTACCATTGCCCCACGATGTTTTGTAATTCATCTCTGCATTGTAGCCAACCGACTTCTCAGCCTTGATAGATGAGGGAAGACTTAAAATTTTTTGAATAGCAAAATCGGTGGTTTGTGGAGCTAATGCGTTCGGTATTTTGTATCCAAAACCAACACCTGCTCTGGCGGCCCAATGTTCATTTAAGCGATGAAAGATAGCTAATCGTGGCAGGAAGAAATTTCCATACGTAAAATGATAGTCATTACGCACGCCCGCTTCAATGGTTGTTTTGTCCTTAAAGTTCCATGTATTTTGCACAAACGCACCTACTGTGTTATTATCAAAATTTGCAAGTGGAATATTTTGCGTGATCTTTTTGAACTGATCTCCAGTTGCGTTTATACCAATCACCAAACTTTTTTTGTCCTGTGGTATCAATAAAGATAACTCAGTGTAATAGTTTAACTGGCGACCGGAAAAGTTAATATCGTTATTAGATATAGTCCGGTTAAATGAACTGAAGCTGCTTTTGAAATCCAGTTTCTTATTGTTGGGTAAATTATGCTGAGCGGTTAATTCCCAGCTATTTCTTTTGATTGTATTTTTCTCAAAATATTGGTGGATTGCATCAATCTTTCCCGACAGCACCTGCATATCTCCGCCATTTCTTTTTTCAAATGTGCCGGTATATCCCAATACGATGGTTGTTTTTTTATCTGGATAAAAGAAGAAACGAGGGTGAAGCACCAACCCTTTTAAATCTGTAACGTCAGAGAAGCCGTCTTTATCTACATCCACTGCTTTTTGGAAATTATATCCACCGAAAAAAGTATAACCTATTTTTTTATATCGGCGTGACAGATAAGTATTGAAATTGGTTTCTTTTAAAGTGGTTTGGTTTAAACTTATTACAGCTTCTTGTTGAGTCGTTGGACGACGGGAAATAATATTTACCAGGCCACCAATGGCCCCACCGCCATATAATGTAGATGCAGATCCTTTTATTAGCTCTACTTGCCTCAAGTCTAAAGGTGGAATGCTTAATATGCCAAACCCTCCACTGAAGCCATCATAAAGAGGCATACCGTCTTTCAGAATTTGGGTATATCTGCCATCAAGCCCTTGTATTCTTACGCTGGCATTTCCACTTACTGCGCTGCTCTGCTGAATTTGCACTCCACTTACATCTCCTAATATACTTGCTATTCCTGCTGGCTTTATGGTACTTTCTTCATCCATTTCCTCACGCCCTAACACTTCCACTTTCATAGGAGAGTTCTCTATCCTTTGGTTGTTTCTCGTAGAAGAAAGAATGGTTACTTCACCCAATTCCTTTTGTGAAGGGGGCATTGATATGAATAAGGTGTCGGTAGTGGGTACTATAATTATTGTATCTACGTTCACATATCCCACAGAAGTAAACAATAATGATGCTTTTCCGGCAGGTAAAACCAAAATGGAAATGCCATTCTTATCCGTATTTTTTATTACGGTTCCATTAACTGCAATACTTACTGATGGAAGAGGCTCATTTGTTGTTGCGCCTACTACCTTTACAGTTTGCTTGTTTTGTGCAAAAGACAATAAGCCTATGGTAGAAATTATAAAACTTAGGATAAACCGTTTCACTGTTTGCTGTTTTTAATGAATCTATTTTATTCACCTACTACCAGAACCTGAAATGTTCCTGGAATCATTTTAGGCCTGCCTTTTGATTCTGATGTTTGTGGTTCAAATTCTGCTGTAGGTAAATAAAGCAGGTGTGTTTTTGGATCCAGTGCAATTGTTCGGGCGCCCTTTTTGGTATTTACGCTTCCGATTGATTTGAATACTTCATCAGATTGCTCGACTATCATATTCATATTTCCCTCACCGTTGGCGGTGTAAATAGTTTTGGTTTCCGGGTCAAATACTACTCCGTCACAGCCTTCACCGATTGGCAGTTTTGATACGATTTTACCGTTTTCTGCATTTACCACCACTAAGGACTTTTCGCAGCCAGCGAACAATCTTTTAGTTTTTGAGTCATAAGCTAAACCCGTGGGTCCTTCGGCAGGTGCGATACTCCAGTGGTTTAAAACCTTGTATGATTTGGTATCAATTTGTACGATTTCATTTTTATCTTCTATGTTAACAAATAAATGGCCGGATTCATCACTTACTGCTGTTTCGGGCTTACCACCCACATCTATGCTGTCAATTACTTTGTCAACTGAAGGATCTATAATGCTTAGATTTTTACTCCGGCCATTACAGGTAATTATTTTCTTTGAAAATGATTCATACAAAATGGCATCGGGGTTTACACCGGTAGGAATTTGTCCGATAACTTTATTAGAATTTATATCAAATACGGTTACCGAGTTTAACCTACCGTTACTGGTATATCCCTTTCCATTGGAGGCAGCAAATGCGATTCCATGTACACCGGTTGTATTAGGAATCACTCCCACAGAATCTCCGGTTGTTTTATTTAAGATATTTACTTGCGTTCCATGACTCACATATAGCCATTCATTTGCGGGTGATACCGCAAGGTAATCCCAACCGCCTGCACTGGCTATATGAAAGGTCTTAATGATATGTGGATTTTTAACTCCTTGCGCATTCAGTGAAAAAGTAAAAAATAATGCGGTAGAAAGCAACAATGATTGTTTCATATTTATTTTAATTGATGTCAGAGATAGATTTGATTAAACCTATGTTTAATTAGTCTTTAACTTCCTTGAGGAACTTACCAGATTCATCAAATATTAAATCTTTACTATTCACTTCCGCTTCATAGTTGATGGTTCCATCTGCTTTTGTAATTTTTGCAGCTTCCTTGATGCGCTGGCCACTATAATGTTCTTTAACATAAGTAACGACCTGGGCTGGTAATTCCTTCACAGTGATATCTGTTTCTATTTCGGTCATTGTACCATTAGCTTCGTACAGCACACTTGTATTTTTTCCCTCTTTTTTGAAACCAGCTTCATATTTGCCATCTTCCTTTTCCCATTTGGCAGTTATTCCTGGGTATTGTTTTGCAAAGGAAACTTTTACAGCAGCCGGAACTTCTGATTCTTTTAATTTTTGTGCGCAGGCGTTTAATGCCAAAGCAGTTGAAACCACTGCAACTAACATTGCTTTTTTCATTGTTTAAAAATTTAGATTATGAGATGTAAAACTCAATAATGAATCTGAATTAATTCTGAAGATTCAATAAAACATGACTGCGAAGTGATGTATATCGCCAACGTATTGGTAAGAGAGCTTAAAATCGTAATGTTTGGCAATTTTATAGGCGATTTGTAAACCAAGACCTAATCCCGGAGTATCGGTATGTTGTTTGTCAAAACGGGTAAATAGTCTTGATGTATCAAGGCTGGATTTGTCTGATGTGTTACATATAATAAGGGATTTGTCTCTTATTATAACATATAAAACACCTCCATCCATATTATGACGGATGGCATTATTTAAAAGATTTCCAACCATTATCTCGAATAGAAAACGGTTGCATTTAATGGATAAGTCTTCCAAAAAATCTTTTTTTATTATGATGCTCCTCTGTGCAGCTTGAAATTGATATTGTTCAAGAAGCTTTTCAATGCAATCTTTTAGAGAAAAAACTTGCTCGTCAGTAAATTGGTTATTTTCAATTTTGGTGAGCAATAACATGTTTTTATTCAGGTAACTCATGCGCTGATTGACTGCTGTTATGCCGGCAATCAATTCTGATTGTTCTTCTGTAAGCGGGGTTGTTTGCATTAACAGGTCAACCTTAGCCTGTAAAACCGCCAACGGTGTCTGCATCTCATGTGAGGCGTTTTCAGTAAATTCCTTTTGCGACTGATATACCAATGAGTTTTTCTCGGTTAGCTCGTGGATGGCTCTATTAAGATCAGCAAACTCCTGAATATTAGTTGCAGGCAACTCAATTGCATTTTTCTTATCAATCCTGAAATCACGCAATTCATGAAGTAGTGTATAGAAAGGTTTCCAGGTATGCTTAGAGACATAACGATTGATGAGGTATAGTCCAATGATTATGCTTAAAATAATAACAAGTACGATTTTAACGATACTTTCAATCAGATCCTCTGTATCTACGAGTGAATCTTTCAATTTGAGACTGTATGGATTACCATGAAAAAGTATGTGGCTTTCTAAAGTACGGTAAGGAATTAACTCTTTCGATACACTATCATACCGCTTCAAGACATATATAGTGTCAAGTGATGAATATGTTTTAAGTGGGGTTAATTCAATGCCAGTAGAAACAAGAGCAAACGTTGAATCACCCGGTACAATAGCAAGTTTTTCCAACTTTGAAATAAAGTCTGTTTTTCTAACTAAAAGACTTTCATCCGCATCTTCTATTACTACATGATGAATGCTAAAAAACAAAAGTGGGGCAGCTACAAATAAGATAATGACTGCATAAATTACGTAATATAGTAATGACTTATTTAGCAGTTTCATATTTCAAATTTGTAACCCATTCCATAAATGGATTTTATATAATCACTACACCTGGCAAGCTGTAATTTCTTTTTCAGGTTTTTGATATGAGCATAAATAAAGTCAAAGTTGTCAAAAATATCTGTCTCGCCGTTTGTCAAATGTTCAGCAATCGCATTCTTAGAAATAACCCGATTCTTGTTTGTTGCGAGGTACAGTAACAGATCGAACTCTTTTCTCGTGAGGTCTATAGTAATTTCATTAACGGTAACTATTTGGGCGATTGTGTCAATACTAATTTCATTTAAAATAATTGATGAATTGCCATCAAATTTTCTTCGCCTTATGATGGCAGCAACTCTTGCACTGAGTTCGGATAGATGAAAAGGCTTAGGTAAATAGTCGTCCGCTCCTAATTGAAGTCCTTTAATACGATCGTCAATTGAATGTTTTGCAGAAATTATTATTACTCCATCTGCCTTTCGATTGGCCTTTAGTTCCTTTAATACATGCAGGCCATTTCCATCAGGTAAGCTTATATCTAACAGAATACAGTCGTAGTCAAAAAGTTCCGTTTTTTCAATAGCAGTTTTAAAATCAGCAGCGATTTCACAAGTGTAGCTTTCTTTTTGAAGGTATGCAGCAATACTCTTACTTAGCTCATGTTCATCCTCCACAATTAAAATCTTCATTTGCTGATTTTTGCAAAAATAGAACTGGAATACTGAATTAATTCTGAAGATTTTTGAAAGCGGCAAAATATGTATTTCGCACTATTATCTATTAATTAAATATCCTTGCTTCACCCCCTTGGTTAAATCGCCCCATCTGAACTGCCTTCCCCCTTTCCGGTACTTCGATCACCACATCCACATCATGCTGGAAAGTATTGGCTCCCCGGAAAGCCCCCATTTTGGTTGACTGGAAGATAAAGATGAAGGTCTTCGTTGGATTGAAGGACTTCAGCCTGTGAAGATCATCTGGGGTTAACCCCAGCTTATTTACGCTGTCAAGAAAGATAAAATCGTAGGCGGCCAGGTTGCCGGGTAGTTCAGAGGCCACATAAAGGTTGGGATGTGCCACATCTTTATCATTCAGTTTCTTTTGCAGTGTCATATCGAGACCTTCCTCTTTTGCCACATACAACACGTTGCCATGATTACGGGCAAGGTAACCGGCGAACTCTATGCAGAGATATGATTTGCCCATCTTGGGCTTGCCGAAAACCATTGCCGTGAAATTGGGCGATGGATCTCCGATCAAATCCAGCCATTTACCTTTCAGGCCAATGGTCTCAAACTGCAGGTTGGCAAAATCCATACTGTTCATAATGGCCGGCTTTTCTTCAATACCGTTTAGTTGGTTGCAGGTACAGCCCAGGATTCCTTCCAGGCCGTTCAGTTCATTTCTTTCAATGGAAAGTGTCTTTTGTGCGGGATCATCTATAAAGCTCTCCAGATTTTTAGTAATAGCTATCAGCTCGCTCATGTACGGATCATTAGCTGGGATCAGCTTCTTGTCAACCATCCGGGTAATACGCTTGAGTAAACCATCAGCTTTTTTCTTCATCCCTGGCTTTTCATTCATGTTGATATAGGCTTTGATAAAGTTTACAGAGGGCATTACTTTTTCTTCCTTCACCAACGCTTTCATTTTTTCTAATGTATCGGGCTTTAATTCCAGGTGGATTTTATTTTTCATGCTGTTATAGACTTCAATCAGCTTTCCTTGGATATAGCGTATCTGTTCGGCATAAGTCGAGGTTTTGCGGATACGTTTTTCAACGATTGCTTTTTGCAGGGAGTTAATAAAACGAAGTATGTCTTCTTTGGTTTTGGTCTTTCCATTCAGATTTACAAAGCGGCGGATAAACCGAAGTTCTTCAGGAATGCGCTCCACCATTTGAGACTGGGGTAATGATTGTTTCTCTTTAGCCTTGGGGGAAGTCTTTTGCTTTGGCGTAATACTCTGCCTGCGCATGGCCTCTTGAATCACTTCATCATGCTCCTGCCGCTGCTTTTCCTTTTTGGTTTGTTTCTTTTCAGCTTTGGCATTACTGCTCAGATATTCATTGAGTTTTGACAGATATATGTCAATGGTTTTTTTGATCGCATCGCTGGAATGATAAGACACCCAGTTTGAGCCATGCGCTGTGGCCTTACTCACAAATCCGTGGCCTTTTCGCAGGGCTTCGGGGAAGGATGAAAAATCAAGTTCTTTTTCTTTATTGAAGTAGTTATCTATCGTAATCATAGGGTGGATTTTTATGCGGCTAATAATTCAAGTTCAAGTGCCAGGGCTTCGGCTTCCAGTTCCAGCATGGCCACTTCATTTTGTGGTTCTTCCTCGTCCGGCGGCAGCTCTATTCGTTTTCGGTTTGAATATGTGATAGCATCATCTTTCAGGTCTTTTAACTGGTAAGATTGCAGGGTGACGGAACAACCATGCCGGGATTGCAAAATTTCCAGCAGCTTGTTCATGTTTTTATCCGGTAGCATGGCTACCATTTTATCAGACACTTTCTCGAAGTTGTTCTTCTCTACCAGTTCCAGGATTTCTTTGTCCATATAGATGTCGCCACCTCGTGAGCGGGATGCTGAAATAATCAGTTTAAAATGACTACCCATTCTGAAAAATGACAGTCCGTTGTTGGTAACAATATGGCTGTTCTGGGTAATGGACTTTATGATGGGTGCAGCTTTTAAAATGGGAACTACAACCTTGTCCTGCACCTGCTCTCCGGGGTTCCAGTTCTCCGGCATCAGGATGCCTTTTTTGGTTTCACCGTTCTGGGTAGTATAGCTTACCAGTTTTCCTTTGAAATCAGAAAATGCTTGTAAAAGATTTCCGGTGATGATATGACGAATGCGCCGGTCGGTATTGTTTTCTTTGGTGTATTTCTCCCACTCATGTAACAGCACGTTCATACTGGGTTGTGATACATCGGCGCTGGCTCCAATGATGGCCATAATATCCTCTGAATAAGAAGCGGGAATAGCCAGGTATTTGGAGCTGTTGGCAATCGCAATGCGTAGTTTGATGGCAGACGGTGCATAAGGGTTCTTCTTTTTTCGGTCAACCACAAAGCCAAGGAAAACAGCAGGCACCAGTTCATTGCCGCCATTGTAGCTCTCAATGGGGTAGCGGATATTGCGGCTTGTATAAAAGAAACGAAATGCTTTTTCCAGGTACTGCTTTCTGTTTTCAAAAGTCTTGTGCAGGTTTTGAAGCTGTAAATCCCTGGCTCCGTTCAGTTCCTTTTCCCTTTCGGTGATCGCCAGCCTCCAGGCACCTTCACCCTGCTTTGCCAGAATCTTTTGAATCTTCTTTTCATTGGGAATATTGCGGATGAGTTCTTCGTATTTGGCAGTGGTTTCTGATTCCTCAATTTTAAGCCGGTCAGCAACGGCAGCCTCATATTCCTCCATCAGCTCGTCCTGTAACTTATGCGGGTCTTTTCCTTTCAGGGATTCATTGATAAGATTTTCCAGTTCTGTTTTGGTGAATGGTTTTTTCAACACATTCGCCCGAACGGTTTCCAGGGTACTGTCTTCACCGAAAGCACTATCACTGCCTTTGCCCATCTTTATCACTTTGGCATTGATGGTTTCCGCTTCCAGGTTCATCGCTTCCACTTCCAGATCATAGTCACCGATTTGTTTGAGATACTCTACATAGTCATTGTAGCGTTCAGCAATCTCATTGTAAAAATCCTGCTGCATTTTGGTAGAAAGAACCGCCACCCGGCCTGATACTTTATGTGCTGCATCTTCCAAGGTTTGTGATTCATTACTACCACTATCTGCTTTGGAGTTTTTCAGATGCAGGGGATCATCCAACAAGTCATTCACTTCCTTATTCTCAAGCAGATAATCTTTTACAATTTTGTCACCGTATTTATTCAGAAAGTCAGGGACATCTAAAATCTTGGTGGATTGTTTTTGATTGGAAGTGGTATTGGCATCCAGCGATTTTAATTTCTTTTGGAGCATCATCATCAGCCGCTTTTCCGCAGGGATGGCTGAAGTCACATAATCGTAAATAGGTTTTAGGATTTGCCCGGTACGGTTAATACGGCCTCTTTTCTGTACTTCAGTATTTATATCGAGTTCAGCCTGCAGCACAATCATCACCCGCTGTTTCACTTCTTCCTTCGGCACTTTGGCGGTCGGGATGGCATGTGCAGATGCGCCGGTACTACCCGACTGGTTAATCATCAACACATCCACTTCATTGTTATTGAACTGGCGGAAAGCATCATTGGTATTGATGCGCTTCCTTGCGAGTATCAATGCCTTACTGCCTTTCCAGTTAAGCTGCATCTCAAACTTACGGCCTGTTACTTCAGCCACACTGTACCCGGCAGCTTTAATTTTTTTGATGATGACATCAATCGGAGAAATAGTAATACCAGTTGATACTGCATTTATTTTTTCCAGGATGCGGTGGTATTCGGTTTGCGCATCCAGAGGAAATTCACTGATCTCAAATTTTTTGTGAACGGGGTTGCCATCCACATCTTTTTCGGTGTATCGTAAAATGCCTTCCAGGCCACGTTTCAGCACTTCGCTAAAATCCGCATTAATGGTGTCACCATCACCGACAGGTGAGCCATGCTCGTTTTCCATTGATTCAATAAAGCTGCCCATCGTGGAGGCAAATGCAATCACCGGTTTCTTTCCTTCTTTTAGTCGCTTGATGGCTTGCTCTGCCACTGCTTCGGCCTTAAGGGAGAAAAGCATCTGGTTAATCACCTGGAATACTTTGGAAAAATAAGGCTGATTATCTACGCCTGCCTGTGAAGTGCCTTCCCGAAGTTCTACTTCTTTGCCTTCGGCTACGGCAATTTTATCAAGTTCTTCCACTTGGACATCCACAAAGTTTGACTGAAAGGAAATTATATCACGCAGGATTTCTGTGATATTATCAGCGATAGCCCGGTGTTCTTCGGTCTTTGTATCGAGTGAAAGATAATTGACTTCCACACCCTCGAAACTTCTCTCACGTCTAACCATTTGCCCTTCGGCTACGAGTTGTGAAGACAGTACTTCCTGTAAAGCCACGCCGCCTCTTGTTATCGCTTCTACTAAATCCTCCTTGCTCATATTGCAATCTGCAATGGATGTTTTCATCGCATAGATGGGCATATTATCCGGTCGCTTGGCAAAGGTTGCAGATAGAAAAACCACGCCCTTTGTTTTAGCGACCACGCCTTGCAGGAACTCTCCCGTATTGGATGAACCGCTTGAGTTATGGGCTTCATCCAAAATAAAAATATTGTCTTCAGCTATGGCACGAAGAAAATTCGGTTTCTCTGGTTTCTTTTCCGGCGAATTAAACTGCGAATAAGTCGCTACCACAAAATGATAACTTGCTGGAATCTCTCTTGATTCAATGATGCGTTCCTGTTCAGGAATAGGCGGAGCTTGGTAGATCACTTCTCCGTCCTCATCTTTAATATCGGTTTTGGATTCACGGCCATTTACTATAAAGGGTTTTAGATGCCCTGAACCGATGGCTGATAAATCCCGGTAGATGTCGGAAAACAAGTTCGCTTTCTCTGTAAGGAAAACAGGTTTTACTCCCTGGTTCACCGCATAGCGGATCATGGCTGCGGCCACACGTCCTTTACCAATACCCGTCTGGTCACCGATAATCATTCCCTGTCCCCTGGCTTCAATATTATAGATCGCCATTGCCACAGCATCAATTTGTTCAGCAGATAGTACTTTACACAATGCCGCTTTGTTCGGGTATTTGAGCCGGTGGCGAACAAAATTATCTATATCACCACCTACTTCAGCTTTGATGTTTAACAGGGCTTCCCTGGTTTCAAAAGCCATGCTATCAGGGACTTGCGTATTGAGTACTACGCAGCTTTCGGAAGCTGGCTCATAAGGTGCAGCCAGGGTTTCATCCTGGAATAATTTGAGTAAAGAGGCAGCTTCTTTTTCTAAGTGCTGTTTTATGGTTACGGTTTTCATAGCTGATTCCTGATTTGTTTCCATTGCATCCATCACCCGGTCAAACAAATCCTCAAAGGTTTTCACCACAACATCTCTATCCGGGTTAAATACAGGTGCGGCACCGGATGCCTCCGGCTTCCTGCCATTAATCAGGATCAGTCTTACATCAAAAGAAGTTCCCTGACGGGAGTAGAGTTTGTGGCCATCAATATTGATAACATCCGCTACATGATAACGGCTGTAGAGATAGTTAAAGAATATGCGGTTCTTACCGGAAGTGATTCTTCCTTTTGCATCCCAAGTGGTATGACCGCCAATTATGATAGCAGCCTTGCCATCATCCGCCATACATTCCAATGCCCGCAGTGCCATTACATGCTCAAGTGGCTTGATGGGGAAAGTATCAAACATTACTTCTGTTTCCATCTTGCCAAAGGGCGGATTGGTCATTACGGCTTTAAAGTTGCGCTGTACATCAAAGAAGGGCTTGGTTGCATCCCTGTTCCAGACATTAGCAAAGCTTTGAGTTCTCAGATTGTGATTCCTGAAACTATCCAGTTCGTTCACATACACTCTTTCGGGTTTGGCTGCAATGGTGAGTAAACCGTTTCCGGCAGATGGTTCAAAAGCAAAGCCGCCGTTAAACTGCAGTTTATCTATTTCGCAGAAAACACCCACCAGGTAACCAATAGGTGCAGGCGTGGAATATTGTTGCAGTAATATGCTTTGAGAAGTACGGTGCGAAAGATTTACTTGGGCGTGGTAGAGTTCAACTATCCTTTGAAAACGCTCTTTTACGGTTCCTTCGCTATGTGCCAGTAAACGGGCACGGTTTACGATGCCGAGTTCAGTCAGTTCCTTGACCTCATTTTTATCTGTAATTCCAAAAGTGGCAGCCAGCTTTTCAAGCGAGATTTTATTATGCTCTTTTTTTGTTGCCAGGTCTCTTTCAACAGCAGATACAAAAAACTGTTCTTTATTATTCAGGCCATCAAGTCCGAGCAACCCTTCATCAGCAAAAGAGTAAAACGATTCTTTTGTAACGATGATATGATCGAGCAGTTTTACATCCATCAGCGTGGAGCTTTGCTTTATCTTATCCGTTAGCTGCTCATCTGCCCTGGAAGGCTTTAGATTACCGGATGGATGATTGTGTGCTATCACCATTGAAACAGCCAGGGCTTTGAGTGCAGTGGCCAGAACAATCCGTATATCAGCTACGGTGGCGTTGATCGCTCCTTTTGAATGTTTATAGTACCCAATGATCTCATTAGCCTGGTTCAGGTACAGCACAATGAATTGCTCTTGCAGTTCTACCTGCCCTTCGCCGAATGTCTCACGGATAAAATCAGCCGCATCTCTGGAAGAAGTGATTTTGCCAAACTGCCTTTTACCACTGCGGGTATATGAAACGGCTAACTCCGGAACATCAATTTCCGGAGTTTCGCCAAGCACTATTTCAGGTCTAGGGATATAGTTCATTTTTCAATCAGCTATTTACCTTGCCGGTCCGCCTAAAGCCTGGTAATTAAGCTCAAGGCGTTGATCCCAGATATTGTCAAATAATTCATTTCCATCCGCCCATTCCACAATTACAATATCATTTGCGGAGAATTTTGTTGTTCTTTGGATTGACCAAACGGCCTGGTTAGGTTGTGATCCCGCAGCGGCATAGCCAACATAGGTAACTAAAGGATTGGACTCATCAATCCGCATGATCTGCCCATTACAACAACATTTGGCGATGGCTGTCTTAATCTCGTTCAGTGCAGACAGGATGCCGCTGAGTAATTCAATCTGAACATCCTGTTTTTGTTCGGTTGCCAGTCCTGCGGTATTTGTTTCCAGCATGGAATTGATGGCATCCCGCAAGGCATACACATCAGGCAATGCAGCCGGAATGGTAACTTCTGAAAATTTGATAAAAATATTTTTAAGCGCACCGGAGCTAATATCCAGGCGAATGGTATTATCACGGACGGTATCAATTGTTTTGATATGCGACTTGTTTATGAGCAGTACGCTGGCTGCATTTACAATTCGCAGTGATGCGCCGTCATTTAATATCTGTATTGCCATTGGGTTTTGTGTTGTTATTGTTTTTGATAATCTCGGCGATTCCTTCGCCGATGAGTGATCCGATAAAACCTCCCACCATCACAAAGGGAACGGCATCTTTTCCGGTTTCCTTTGCATAGGCATAAGAGAGAAGGGAGGTTATCAGTGTGGCGGAAGCCACAATGCTTTTTTCTTTCATGCCTGTTTATTGGTTTGGTTAGTGTAGTAATTGTTTGGCGGCAAGCCCAGACAAAATCAGCAGCCCTGCGTTCTTTAGCTTGCCCCAAAACCTTTGCCGCTTGAATTTCTTTCGCAACTGTTTTACTTCCTTTTCAAGTGCTTTTTGATTGGAAAGGGTTTGCGATAGTGTTGTTTTGAGTTGCTGGTATTGCGATAGCTTTAGCACGATAGCAGAATCCCGGTTTTGTACCTGCGCTCCCAGGGTTTCAATACTGATCTGGCTCAGACTATCCTTTTCGGCTGAATAAATTATCAACTGGCTGGTAAGCCGGGCAAGTGAATCGCAGTTACTGAAATAACTGGCCGTATCTTTTTCCTGCTTGAAAATGCTTTGTCGGTCAATGAGGGTGTACAGCTGTTGTTGCAGTTCGCCGTTCTTGCGTTTAGCTTTGGTCAATGCCGTTTCGGTTTGTTTCAGGCGGCTGCCCAGGCTGTCATTATGTTCATTCAGCGAGTCTTCCTTTTGTTGATATTGCTTTTCAATTTTGGCCACTTCGGTTTTAATTGTTGCAGCATCTGCTTGCACCGTTGCAGCCGGTATATCGCTGTCGTCAGCATTTCGGTGAAATAGCTGGCAAAAGGAAAAGCCAATGGTGATTCCGATCAGAAGGGTAATGATTGTTTTAAAGTTTTTCATCTTATTGGTTTTGATTATTGTCAATGGTTGTTTTCTTTTCAAGGGAATAGCCAAAGCAACCAGCGCCGATTAAACTGGCAAATGCGTAGAACATAAATTCAGGCACTGTCTTGTTGAAAAATTGCTGGGCAATCCAGCTAGTCAGCAAGGCCAGTATTAGCAAGGCGATAGCCACTTCACGCAAAGAGTAGCAGCCATTCTTATCCTTGAATAGTTGAGTGAAAAATGTTTTCATCAGGTTTCTTTTACGATTTGATAAGTGATTAAACCAAAGGCTGCGGCAATGCCCAACCCTACCAGGTCAAACACTAATTTTTTTTTGCTTCACGGACTAATGCCCTCTCGTCAATGAGTGTATAGGTAAAATCATTACCGTACAGGGTTTTGTGCCGCTGGGCGAGTTGCATGAAAAGGTTGAAGTCGTCAATGTTGGCAAACACCTGGCAGCCTGCTGAATACTTTTCTACAAACTTGGTTGTGCCATTGATGGAAGCGTGATGAATGTTTACACCAAACATTCCGGTTTGCTCTTTGCCATTATTGAAGTCCAGCACTGCATCACGGTTATAGTCACGCATGACAGTGAGAGGTCGCTTTTGTGTAAGGGCGAGGTACTTGCCCCGGTGCATACCGATGCCGTGTGAGCCGATATACTGTCCGTGTTTTACAATAGCTGTGCCTTGTGGGTTCATCAGGTTACGCAGCCAGAACGTACCGGGGTCGGTCGTAGCCGGGAACTGGTGGTATTGCCATTCGCCTGCATTGTTTTTGTAAAACACATTGATGGTATCATCGAAACGGTTGGGTTCAGTACTGTTGGCACGAACGCCCACGATGTTCAGCTCAAAAGGACGGGAGTAAATTTTGTATGCTTTTGCAAGCATGGTATTCTGAATTGCAAGTAACATAGGTTTGGATTTTTATTTTAGTTTGAGGTAATCGTTTATCCGGCTTTTGAAAGATTCAGGTCTGGTTCATAGTTTTTGATCCAGTCCTTTACATTAAAGCCCGGTGAGATAGAACCCGGCTCCAGTTCATCATGGCCTACAATGGCAGCACTGGGATATTTGATGGACAGGGCTACTATCTTATTGAACAAGGCTTCTTCCTGGTTTGGGGTCTTGGTATCACCAAGTGTGCCGGATTTATTGCGTCCACCGGCATAGGCAATATGGATGGCTTCATTATCTACCTTCTCCACGTTTTTGATGATGCTGGCATCAGGATGTACTTTCTTGATTTCCCCATTACGCTCCACCACATAGTGATAATTGCCATAGAACTGGGAAACCTTGGGATCAAAGGTGGCGGTGCTGTGTACTACGATGTACCGGATATGTCTTTTCATTGATATTGTTTAAAGAGATTGAATAGATTTTGTTTGTACTAAAAAGTGTTTACCGTTGTTTTCAAATAGGGTATAGTCAAGCCGTTTGCTAACTTCATTTCCCAATACCATTTTTGCAGGCACCTGGATGGTTTCTGTTGAGTTGACCCATACAGTCGCTGGTTCAATGGTTACAATACTCACTCCGTCAAATCCGCTGAGCGACCATTTATTGCCGTCAAACTGAAGTCCCATGCGCAGGAACTCAAACCGGATAGCCTGTTTCTGATCTTCTTTAGTGAAAGTGTTCAGCAGTCCATTTACCAGGGTTTGCCGTACCCCGCCACCAAGGCGATAATCTTTAAACTCATCACTGGTTGTGCGGTAATCGTCTTTATTCTTTAGCTGTTTGAGCAGTTTGATGGTGCCTGCAAAATCTCCTTTGGATGCAGCCGCAAATATTTGCTGCGCCAATGATGTGCTGGTTACCTTATGCCCCTGCATCAGTACATTGTAGGTACTCTCGTCAATGCTTGGGGGCATTTTTAGCTTCTTCAATGCTGCTGACATTTCAGGGCCAAAGTCTCCGTCTGCACCGTAGCGTGGTAAAATCTGCTTACCGAACTTTGCTATCAGCATTTCCTGCATGGCTCTTACCTTATCCCCCTTGCTTCCCCGTTTCAGCGGAAAATCATCCCGGCTTATAGGGTTTACATCTACATAAGGATTTTGATAGACGGGTTTAGGCTTGGGCTTTGATTTGGGCTTGATGATGGGTTGATAAACCGGTGTGTCTGTTATTACCGGGATGGGGTCAGCCACTGTTTTACGCTTGAAGTTTATATCCGCATCAGCGTCTTTGTTTGCTGCCTTTTTCTTTTTGTAATACTGCCAGCCAAAATAACCCAGTATTCCTGCTGCGCCTACAGCCAGGGTAGTAATCACAATTTTTTTCTTCTGGCTTTTCTTATTGGTGGATTTTGATTTCATAGTTGGATTATACTTTGGGTTTCTTTGCGATTATATCCAGCATCGGCCCTATTTCATAAAACTCCAGTTCGCCTTGCAGGTCTTTCATCAGATCATCATTATACTCTCTTTTGTAAGCAAGGGCTACCTGCCCAAAAGCTGCTTGTGTGGGGATCTCCATGAACACGGCTTTGATGGCATCTTCATCTGTTCCGGGGAAAGGACCATAAGTGATCGTAAATGCAGCTCTTAATCTTTTTGCCCAGGATAAATACTGCTGGGCAGATAATACCGGTGCAAGCAGTTTATTGCCTCTCTCCGGTTTAGCTGCGATGATAGCCAGCATTTCATTGTACTCTGTTGAGGTCAGCTCATCCTGCATATCCTTCATCAGGCTGCGGGCATACAATTTTTGATACGAGTTTATGACTTTGCGAAACACTTCCTTGCTTGGTACTAATTGGAGTGTTTTACGAATAGCTTCTTCATCCGTTCCCCAGCCAAACCACATATCATTGTCAAAAGCCATTTTCAGTTGTTTGGCAAGCGTGGCTTCATTGCCTTCTTCGTATGTTTTCTTTTCCTCACTGTCTGAACGGGCTTTGCGCACCAGGCGGCGGCCAATAAAGAAACTACCACCCAAAACAACCACACCCAGCAAGCTGTAAGTGATTATTTCCTTGGGGGTAAACCCCTCCTGGTTATGGGTAGTAGTTTCTGTGTTCATAGGACAGGGATTTCTAAAACCAAATCATGAAAACAATTAAACGCCGAGATACTTTTTAGCCAGAGCCGTTTTTACAGGATCGTTCACAATCGTGTGAGCGAGTTTGCTCAGTTCCTTTTGGCTGAGCTTGGATGCCAGTGTGGTTAAGGCCGTCATCTTCGCATCAGCCTCGGTTTCTGTTTTTGCTTCAATGGTTATTTCATACTGATATTTACTCATGGTTACGGATTTTTAATGTTCAGTAATTCTGCTACCGGTGTTACTTGTGATGGATCAGCCATCAGCTCATTCAGGATGCCAATTACAGCGATCAATTGTGGCTCATCAAATCGGCTTTGCAGTTGTTTCAATGTTGCCAGGTATTGCTGTTCTTCTTCACTCAATGTATTTGCGTCAGCAGGTTTCTTTTGAAAACTGGCCTCACCTTGTGGTTGTGGCGGTTCCAGTTGTTTGGCGTCTTTATTGCCTACACCACCCAGTCCCAGCCCGCTCAACACATCAGCATTTTTTTCTGCCAGTCGCCCCAGTACTGCCGAACCCAGTTCCACCAGGTCAATATTTTTCAGCTTATGCTTATCGTTACTGGCCAGTTCTAACTTTTCTTCCAGTTCTTCGATATAATCTTCAGCATCATCCAGTTTCTTTTTGGTTTCTTCCAGTTCCTCCTGCATCCGCTTTACTTCATGCTCCCGGTCACGGGCCTGCAGTTTTTCCTGAATGATCCCTTCAATTTCTCCCAGTCCATTCAAACCCTTGTCGGGCTTGTGTTGCTTTACATAAAAGCAGTACTGGTCATTGCGAGGCGACAGGTTAGAGTTATAAATCACGATGCGGACTTTCTCTGTGTCCTCATTCATGTAATACTCATAGTTTTCAAAATCTTTCGGGTCTTCTGTTTTGGGAACTACCTTCAGGCTGTCCACAAATATTTCATAGGGCTTGGCATGTCCTTTTGCTGTCATATCCTCCAGGTAATGCCGCAGCTTGTCAATCTTCAGTTGATCGTAATTGTCGTGTGTTATGGGCATTGCTCTGTGTTATTTGGAATTACCTGAATAAATCTTGCATGTTGGGTAATGATGGAATAGTTACGTATTCTTATTTCTCCCTGGTGTTCATACTGTAGCTCGTTTACGTTGTCGGTACTCACATCAAAAACACCTGTATCACTTTTTACGGCAATACACTCCGATGGCTCAACAAGGATGAACAATTGATTTTGTGCATACACTTTAATCTTCGATTTGGATTTTAACACAAAATGCCTGAACTGTGTACTGTACTGATCGCCATAACCCAGCTCCCGCATCCGTCTTGCGATATAGTCCAGTGCCAGGTTAATTGTCATTGCTTTTTGTTTGTTTTTCAATCCAGATATAGAGCATCACTTTGTAGCTCAGGTCATATCCCATCACCTCACCGATGCTGTCTTTGAAATAACCGTTGATAACTGTGCAGTCGCAGATATTCAAAGGGTCTTCCTCTCTTTTAGTTCCGTGTGTACAGGCAGGAGAAAAGCCAAAGCTGTTGCCATCAGGGGGAATACGGGGCCGCAGTAACATTAGCCTTCGATCATTTGGCTGGTCATTAGGAAATATTCTTAATTCACCTGCACCAATGTTCAGGTCTCTTTCAAAAATCTCTTTGGCATAAAATATATCCGGTCTTCCGTTGGCTTTCAGTTGCATCACTCCCATCAGGTTATTTCGCTCTGTTACGCCAGGATTTGCCAACAAGATTGAAAAGGCATAAATCGGTGAATCCTGGATGATAAGGCCAGTTTCAATACCAATAATTTTATCGGTATCTCTTGGCAGTTTTACCTGGAAGAAGTTTTGCTGACCTCTCCTGGTGATACTGATTACATGTATGATTACCTGCTCCTTCATTATTGCAACACACATTCTACATACAGTGAAACACGGTAGGGTACAAAAGCCGCACGGGTATCTTCAGTGTCTTTGTATTCAACCTTGATGGTTCCATTGCCTGCGGGTTGGTTACCCAGGTCATAGTACCGGTTATTAGGAGAAACATTGATGCCCGATAAAAGCAGTTTGCTTTCGTAGTTCTCCGGGAATATTTCTTCCTTGTTGATCTCCACTTTTTGCGAACCCCGGTAATAGAGCATATCATCTTTGTCGGAAGTAAACAGAATTCCCTTTACAGAAACTATGTTCTTATCCAGTTCAAATGATTTGCTGAAAATCTTATCCGGTTCGGTTACGGAAATATCAAAACGCTTCTTTACTGTCTGCATAGGGTACGGATTATTTGGATTCATTTATCAAAGCAGTTACTACCGGCAGGGAGTTATTACCCATCCCTCCCCGCCGTTTTCATCGGGAGCTTGCGCCCCCGATTCGTAGCAACTAAGTTTATATTACGGTGTGGTGATGGTGCCGTGCATAGCCGCATAGATGTAGGTATTCTGCGGAATGCCTTCCATACTTCCCAATTCCACGGTCATTTCAATCAGCACATCATCCTGTATCAGGCGGGGGTTGGAAAGTTTGTAATAGCCCAGCGGCACATTGCGGTAGTTGCTGGTTTTGAAAACCGTGTTACTGGTTTCAGGCACGATCTGTTTTTTGTTGCTTTTCAGGTTAAACTCCCCGTTGGCAATGGCCGGAAAATCTTCCAGTCCTTTGTAATTGGTGGCAATCACTTTATCCTTGGTGGCATCAGCAGCAGTACCGGCCAGCAATATGATACCACTTACCAGGAAAGCCTGGTTCTTGGGCAGCTTGGAGTTGCTGATATTGCGCAGACCGATCTCTTTATCATCCTGCGTTTCAAACAGCTTGATGGTTTTGGAGGTAACGGGTTTGATGGAGTAGATGATGCTGTCCGCAAGGCGCAGCTCACCTTTTACCAGTGCCTCTTTGATATGCACCGGCAGTTCGCCAAAGAACTTTTCCATTTCTGCCCTGGAGCCTTTGCTCGGTGAGCCGGTATTGGAAAGTTTGGACACCATGCGCAAACGCTGCACAGGATTCATTTTGCGCAAGGCACCCAGCAGCTCGCCGTCCTCCACGCCTTCAAGGCCCAGCAGTGCGCCCTGGTTATTGTATTCTTCAATTCCTTCTAAAAGTCCTAACATGATAATTGGATTTATTCGGTTAAAAATTTGTTTTGAAATAATGTGGAGTTAGTAAAGCCTTTCTTCCCACTGGTCATCTTCTTCCATTTCGGAAAGGGCTGCACCGCTCATTTGCTGAAACTGCATACCACTTTCGATCAACTGATCTTCGATAGCGTTGAGCGCATTGAGACCACCGCTCAGATCGTTGTTGTAGTTGAAGTATTGCAGCTCTCCAAAGCCATTGGTGGCAGCGGCAGCAGCCGATTTTTGTTTGATGATCTTGTCCAGGTAAAGCTTTTCAGAGAAATTCTCTTTGTAAGCCATCAGCCTTTCTTTCACACCATCCAAACCTTCCAGTCCGTTCACTGCTTTACTTTTCTGAAAGCCATTGGCGGCCATCATGCCGATGCCCAGCAGCGTAAGCAAACGGTTTTGGGTATAATGACCCGTGCCGGTGGTAATAAGGCCCACAGCAAGTGAAGGTCGCCCGATGGCTGAACCGATCAGTCCGCCACCCAGTACCGCTACCAGTAAATCCTTACCGGTTTCCAGCACTGTGTTTTTGACGTTGCCCTTGGTGGGCAGCTCTTCATTCATGCCCTTCAGGAAATTTTTCTTACGGGCATTTTGTTTGTATTGGTTGTTTTGTTTTGCCATTTTTATTTTTTTAGCGTACGGAATATGTTAGAGCAGGGCTAATGCTTTTTTCTTTTGATGTTTGCCTTTACCCCGCTGGTGATTTTTTCGTTTTTTGTAGTTGGGTGTGCCAGACAAATTGTTCTTATTTGGTGCCGGAGAGGATTTATTTTGGGTTTTACTTCCCTTCATCAGTGAATAACCAATACTGATGATGGTTAATCCACCCACTCCAATGGCAACAGGTTTGAGCCATTTCTTGTTCTTTTCCCAGAAACCGGGATTATCGCTGTTATCAGCCGGATTATTCGTTGCATTCGCATTGGTAACCGGCGAATCGGGATTGGCTTCATCAGTTTTTACTGTTACTACCGGTTCACTGCCAGCTTTTACCATCACATTGCCCTTCACCATTACATTGTTAGCTGGTTCTTCAGTTGGTGCAGGTAAAATCTTATCAGGATTTTCTGCTACCTCCGGGTTGGTTTTGGTTACTACTGTAGGCACAATACCAGGTGTAGCGGTTGGCGGTGGAACAGGTACAGGATTTTCTTTGTCCGCTTCTTCGTTTTTCTTTTCGTCAAAATCCTCCGCTTCTTTTGTTTTCTTCTGAAAGATATTACCTACGTCTTTGAGCATGGCAACAATACCAGCGATCACTCCTGCTGCGGCAGCAATACTTGACAGAGTAATCGGTTCGCCAAGCTGCCCTAAACCCTCCATGCCATTTACATTTTCATCATAGTAGATGTCAGTACCCAACAGTTCCGTCATGGGTGTATAGGCAGTCATGTATTCCACGCCTTCCAGGTCAAGCATTCCAAAGCCATCAAAGCCATTCACTGCTTTGTCTTTGTTTCCTTTGCCACCGAGGATGGCTTTTTTAAGATTCTTCGGATTGCCTCCTGCACCGTAGAAAATCTTTTCCAGCTTTTGCCTGGCTGCGATCAGCTTTTGAAACTTTACCGGATCAATACTCTTTGCAGATGCCTGCTGTGGTGTAAGGTAACTCCACCGAAGACGGCCTGCCGCATTTCGGATATTGAGTTTCATACTGGCAAGGATGCCATTGCGCAGCAGTACCGTGGCAGGGTTAGCCTTATTCACCACATTGAGCATCTTACCCAGGAATTTTTTCTTCTTGGGCTTTGGGTTTCCATCAGGAATTGGATTTTGGTTTTCGATGGGGTTGGATGCTGCAGCCAGCTTTTTCTTTTTTAAGAGGCCGGGCATAGCTTTTTTCGGAGAAAGCATTTTGGGGCTTTTCATAGGAAGCGATTTCTTTCCGCCTCCGCCCATGCGCTTTTGAATAATGCGGCCCAGTTCTTCCATGCCGTCACCGGGGCCATTTAATTCCAGGCCATCTTCAAAGCCGCTGAGATATTGTAAATCCATAGGATAATCTTTTTTTTCACTAAAGGGTACTTCATAATTAAAGCGGTCAGTCACGCAATCAACCGTGATATAACCATTTTGAAAAGGCACGATGGGGTAGATGTGCTGAAAGTAATCACGCTGGTATTTGGTGATACGTAAGCTGTGCGGTATGCCGAGATTGGACAGGATACTGGATATGAAGACAGAATAACAGTCACAATCTACCCCGGAGAATCGGTCGTGCCAGGCTCTTGCCGGGCTTCTTATTTGTTCGTAGCCCTCTGCATCTTTTTTGTAGTTGATATGCTCGTAAACAAAATGCCAGATATTTTTACAGGTTTCATAGGTATTGCTTGCTTTTAGTAGGTTGGCTAATGCTTTTGTTTGGTACAGCGTATCATTCACCACCCTGGGAATAAAATCCACTGTGTGATACACATTCGCATTGCTGCGGATGGTTGCGTTATTTCCATCAGCGACCGGAAACAGGTGATCGTACTGCCTGCCGCTTTTAATATGTCTTTTCTTACCTGCTTCCACAGTGAGTTATTTTTTCAAAGTGATTTCATCATTGCTTTCATAAGGAAGCTGTGTCCATCCGAGATTTACTGTTGTCATTACTTTGATGGTCAGCTTTACCGGTTTTTTATTCTGAAGGCTTTTCAGCACATCACTGGCTACCGAAAAGAAACTGGTCACCGGTATTGTCACCAGCATTTTGCTGATAACCACTTCACCGTAGGGCGGAATTTTAATATCCTTGTTCACAGCCTGGCTGCTGCCAAGTGTGGTGCCGCCGGAGATGATTTTAACAAAGGGGAACTTTATCGAGAAAGTCCCCTTTGTTGGGTTTTTCAACAGGACATCAACTCTCACTACGATGGCGTTCCAGGTGATCTCATACAGGTTAGCGGTCGGAATGATTTCCAGTTCAGCCTGTGTCTTTTTCAAGCCTTTTACATAACCTATTACAGCGATTACCCCTGCGCCCAGTAGCGTACCAGTTAATATTTTAGAAGCAGCGCTCATGGCTTTGCTTTCCTTTTTCGGTCAATGTAATCGGCGGTCAGCTTGTAGCCCAGCCAGATGGCTCCGCCGATACCGGCTTTAAGCGCATAGTCCAACAGCCCTACAAAATCCAGGTTGGCCAGAAAAACCACCCCGGTGAGCAGGATGCTGCTCGATGTGTTTTCGGTTGAAGTTTTAGTTTCCATAGTTTGGTTTTTTAAGCGGCTTTTTTCAGTGGAGATGACAAGGGTATTACTACCGCTACTTTCTGCGGAATGCCCAGGGCAGTAACAATACCTTGCACCTGATCCACTGTGAAATATTTTTTCTTTTTCTTCCCGTGTTCGGGAGCTTTGGCATCAATCCACCGGCGAAGGGTGCGGGTGCTTACATCGTAGATGGCTGCCAGATCCATCAGCCGGTAGGGCCGGATAATCAGGTTACCCTGTTCATCAAAAATTTGTTTGGTTGTTTTTTGCATGGCTTTATTCGTTGCACAGATGTTGAATGGCCACTACCTGGAACAGGGTCAGCAGGCCGGGTGTTTCTTTTTCGATAAAGTACTTTCTCCAGTACTGGTAGTTTTGGATGGTAGGTTCCTGGCTGAACTCCAGCACAGCTTCAGCCATTGCCTTCAGTTCATTCTTATAATTGGGAAGTGATTCACGGATGGCTTTGATTTCCGCATACCAGGCTTTTGTTCCGGCAAAACCGGTGGCGTTGGTACGATCCAGCCATACAGAAGGCAGCGGGATATAACGGCCAGGTGCTTTGCTCACGTAGTAGCGTGCAAGCAGCACCCGCTGGCAGAAGATGGAGAATGCCCTTTCAGGATGTTTAGCCAGCCGGAAGTATTCAGTGATCTTTTCTTTGGCTGTTTCGATTTCTTTACCGGAAAACTGCACATGATTCCAGAGACTGCTGTAAGCAAAATTCCATGCGCTGTTTACCAGGGGAGCAAGTTCTGCTTTTGATTCTTTCAACCCTTTTACAACCCTCATATAGGGCTTTGTTGTTCTTTCTTTTCGTAATGCCTGTTGTCTCATCTTTTTTATTTTTTAGTTCGTTAATTGCGATTGACAACACAAACATACTATGGGGCAAAAGGGTCACTTTCCACTTTGAGCAAGTTTGGAACAGTTATTAAAAGAAGTTGTGAGAAGTTGTTAGTTCTGGCTTGTAATGTCCTGTGAAAGTTTTGCGTGGAACTGCAAATTTTGGGTTACGAATTATTCAAAGGTAAAATACCTGATTACACTTTTCTTAAAGGAGGATGATAATATAGTAATTTAAGAATAAAATATTTAGAAAGGAAATGCCTTTAAATCAAGCTTATATTCAGTAAATACTTTCTGCCAAAAAGATTTTACATTATCAAAGAATTGAGTTCCTTCTTCAACCGCATAACTGTCTGTTTCATTGCCGCTGTAGGAAAGCCAGTTAAAACTCCCTTTTACATAATAGTCATTATCCTTAATTAAAATTTTTCTATGAGAACCATGCCTATTTGGGAAAGAATTTTGAAAGTGTGTTGGTAAATGCCAAAGAAAAAAACGGTCTTTATACTTTACTCTTAAGTTTTCAAGGGCTTCAAATGTTTCTCTGTGCGGTGCGTTTGTTGGCCTTGAGTCAATACCGTAGGTAATAAAGAGTTTTGTGTTTTTCTTTTCAAGAAAGAATTTAATTGCATCCAAATACTCCATCGTTGCTCTACGAATCCAGGGACTTTCTATATAAACAGCTAACTCAGCAGTTAGAAGAGCTTCTCTAATAAGCTCTTTATGCTCAAAAGTTGAAATGTCTTTGTATTCACCAGCTAATTTTTTTTCCTGCTCGATCTCCTTGCTAGAATCAATGAATTGAGCTTTAAAATCTTCCGTCAACTCCAATTCCTTGGAAAAGTCAAATAGAAATTTGTTTCTTGAAAACAGAGCATTGAGTGTAGCTGTTTCTGTTTTAAGAAACTTATTATCGTTACTATATGCTTTAATTTGAATCTTCTTTCCTGATTGGTCTTTAGGATAATAAATTAAAATAAAGACATTCTTAAACCTCGTAACAGGTGGGAAAACAAAACTCCTTTTGAAATTTGCAAGGTCTATTATTTCCTTTTCACCGAATGTTGCCTTAGTGTAGCATTTATTTACCTCCATCCAGTTGTCTTGAACAAATTGAAAATCTACTTTAAGTTTTGAAGTAAGTCTGTTTTCTGATTTGGATAAATAGTCAATTGGCTGATCGGAAATTGTTTGGGAAAATCCATCAACAAAAAAAGTGAATTCTTCTTGACTTGTTACCGGAATAAACTTCTGCTCTGCAATAAAAGTATCTCCTTTAGCGGTTACTCTGTACTTTTCTTCCTCCGAAATAGCAATTAAACCATTTTCAAGTAAGGTGAAAAGTTCGTCTAAAATAAAATCATTTATACCTACACCTAGGAACTGTGCAAGCAAAAGTTTAGTATCTAATCCCGTGTTAACAGATTCAAGCAAAAAAATATGTAACTCTTGTAAAACATCATTAGGTTTACCAGAGGCAATAATGTCAATTTTCGCTTCAACTATAGGATAGCCAACTTCTAAAATGTCGTTAAGAGAATAATCATTCCCTAAATCTTCCTTATATCTTTCAAAAAGTTCTTCCTGTTTTGAAACATTCTTTGTTTTCTTTGCTGCAATATGTGGCTTTGAAGAATGTTTATGAAACTTCCTATTGTTTGGATGGGGCTGATGCCCGAATTTATCGTTGCCTCTCTTAGCCATAAAAAATATCATTGGGGTTATCGTATATAAAACCTGCTTCGTGTAAATGAGAGACAAACTCTTTAAGAAGCAATGGCTCATTTGGATGTGAGTTAATCCATCTAAAGCTTGGATTTACATTTAACACATATTCAGCATCTCCAACTACAACTAACAACCGTGTTACTCTTGTAAGAGCAACATTAATCCTGTTTGGCATTTCCAGAAAGCCTAAACCGGTATCGTCTTGTGATTTACCACTTCGTACAATGTCGTATATGATTATATCTTTTTCAGAACCTTGAAAACTGTCAACTGTTGCTACAGTTAAATTTTTTGAAAGTGATAAGTTTTTAAAATTGAAGTTTTCTATCTCGGCAGATAAATATTCAGCTTGCTTGCCGTACCCAGTAATAACTCCGACTTCATATCCGTTTTCTCCAAACAAATCAGAATATGAATCCAGCTTTGTAAGAATTTCAAGAACTGTCTTTGCACTGACAGGATTGAATGAGGATTTGCTAATAGGGTCTATTTCATGAAACCTGTTTGGATATTTGTTTATGTCACACATAAACATTGTCGTTGTCGCCTTTAATTTTATGCCATGTTTCTTGCCGCTTCTGTCATTTGATTTAAGTTTGTTGCCGTAAACAAGTTTTGAAACAACATCGCCAATTTGCTTAGGCATTCTGAATTGCAAATCCAACATTTCTTTAAACTCTTCTGGTGAACCCTCAAACATTGTTTCAAATAAACTTGGTTTATCGTAATATACCTTGTCAAAATCAATCATTTCACCATCATTGTTCAGTTTCGCTTCTACTTCTTCAATAACTCTTTTAGTTGCAGTAACAAGTGGGGGAAGTTGTTTGTGGTCGCCAACTAAAATCAAATTATGAGCCATGTTTATGGGCACAAGCGTTTCAGCAGGTGTAGCTTTTGCTGCTTCATCCATTATAACATAGTCAAACTCAAAATTAAAATCTTTGTATTTTCCGGCTGCTATATGATTTGAAGTTGCTCCTACTATGTTAATGCTTGAAATGAACTTTGATTTGAGGGCATCGTAATCCTCAATATTGGAAAGTAACGAATGCCACCTTCTTTTTAGTAAATCAAGTTTGTTCAATTGAGCATGTTTGTCGCCGAGATATTTTGCCAATTCATTTTGGAAGATAACCTTATCGTTTATGAAGTCCTTTAGTTCTTCAAATCCTCTGGCAAATGCACCTGTAAGGATTTGCTTTAGATTTCTCTTTGTCACCTCCCAATCTTGCTTTTTATTAACCTCTTGAACAATTAAGTTCAAAATTGGAGAATGCTTTTTCTCAGAGCCCTCAACTCTCTTTTTAAGTTCAAGGAAATTCTTTTCACTTGCACTTCTTGCATTTCGTGCCCAGAGATTTAATTTGTTTTCAAAAGAGTGTTTATTGATTTCTGTATCCTCAATATTTCTTCCCAGACGAATAAAGCTGATTCCTTTAACTTTTGCCATTCGCTGAAGTACATTGTCAACCGCCAAATTAGTTTGTGATGTAATGAGAATTTTAGCTTGATGGTCTTTCGCTAAAATTTGTCTGATAAGTTCGGTAATGACAGTTGTCTTGCCTGTTCCAGGTGGACCTTGAATAATTGTTATGGGTGGACGGTAAAGCGATTTAAGAATAGCTTCCTTTTGGGCAGCTTCAAATTGAACTTTGTCCCCGTTCTTGTCCGTTGAAATTACCTCAAGTTCGGCTATTATTTGCCCTGAACTATTTGCTAAACTTTGCAAATTTTCTGGCTGAAACAAATATTTCCGTAGGGCTGAATTAGTAATATTGTCGTTTTCGTAATTCTTGATTGCATTTATTTGACGTTTGTATTGAATCTCCATCAATGAGGTATCCTCAACTAAATAACCTTTTGATGGAATTCCGTCTTTTCTTTTTACATTAAAATCCTTAACATAAAGTAAGTTCTTTGCTCTATTAAACTGTGTGCTAAAACCAACACTTTCTTTTCCATTTACTCCTGTTGCATCTGTCGTAGCTGATAAAGCAACCTCGTTACCTTTTCTGAATGATGCTTGTGAACGTTTCAAAAAATTGTAAACATCTTCAAGGGATACTTTTTCGTCAAGCACAATTTTGAAAGAGGCTTCGCTTGTTCCGTGAACTTCAAAATCAGAATACTTTACCCGAAACGCATTGTTCCGTAAGTAATTTATTTCTTCATTTAGAAGAGTCATATAGTTTCTTAAAACCTCCCTTGGTGTTCTGCTAAGAGTTTGCGGAGTTGATTCCTGTTTGTCTTGGAATAGTTTCTCTAAATAATTGAAAACATCATAGTAGTTGTCTATGTTGGTTTCGTTTGGCTCTGCTGAAACAAAGTTTATTCCAGTCACCTTTATTCCTTTCTGAAAAGCTCTTGAGTGATTTTGTTTTTCATTTTCCTCTAACGAATCAATTTTTTTTAAGCCGATTACTTCAAGGCAATTCCCCTTGTTTGAAGAAAAACAAATATGAGCATAGAAGTTTGTAGATGAAATTCTTGCTGAAACATTTTTGAATTGTGGATGCCTGTTGTCATTTATTAAAAGTGAAATGCCTTCTGAATTTGCCTCTCGGAGAAAATCTGGCAAATAATTCTTATCGGATGAGTGAATAGCAAAGGGTTTTTCAGGAGTATGATTTATTACTTCAAAAAGCTTATTAATTGAGTTTCTTAATTCAGAGTAACGGAAGTATCTTTCTTCTGGGTCTGTTGCAAAAGATTTTTTGAAGACGGTAGCAAAATCAGTCAAGCCTTCATTGGAAATTATGTTTTTGTAGAGGACAATAACTTTTTGGAGCCTGTTTTCATTATTTTCATCTTCGTAAAACATCTTGTGTCCTAAAAGAGAATAAAGCATACAAAGCGACAACGAATAGAAATCCGTCCGTGCCTGTAGGCGATTTTCTTCTTTCTTTATTAATTCTGGCGGTGAGAACTTATTACTAAATTCATTTTCCGATGGTCTCTTTGAAATTGTATGTTCAAGAGTTGAAATTCCGAAGTCAATAATTACTGGGTTTTCATCCTCTTTTATTAAAATGTTTCTTGGATGCAAGTCTTTATGAAAAATATTTTTCAATGCAGCTTGTTCAAGAGCATCTGAACAGTTATACCAAACCTGCAAAATGTATTTTAAATATCGGGGGGAAACCTGATTTTCCCTATTTACAAAATATTCAAGTGATTTTTGATTTTCAATCTTCTCTAAAATGATGAAGTATGTTCCAGTATTGTCGTCACTTCCGGCATCAATTACCTTATTGATATATTCACTGTTAATCTTTTTGAGGTGTCTGGCAACATTATTAAACTGTCGGGTAGCAGAACTACCTGAATCTAAATTTTTTGGAACTTTTGCAAAATAGGTTTTGGCGTCAGGCCCCTGAACATCAAATACAAAGGCGTTGCTGGTTTCAACAACCTCACTTACCCTGTCATAAGCTCCTAACTTGTTAAACTTATCTGCCATTTAATAAAGATAAAAGTATTCCTGATTTAGAATACTCAACTAAGTGCCTGATTTAAAAAGCTTTTGTCAATCGTCGACCTTTCCCGGCAACCCCAGCTTCTCAAAGATAATCTTTACCTGTAAGGCGGTATATAGCCTTCCTACTTTTTCACCTACTGCTTCACCATGTTTAACTATCCAGTTTTTCATGGTGCGGTTGGTAACGCCATAAATACGGGCCAGCTCAGTCAGGCTGTAGGGTTTAATTTCAATTGTGTTGTCTGTGATACTCATGTCAATTTCGTTTAAGCTGTTAATAATTCCGGGTCAGTAGTATTTATCCTTTCTATCCATAATAGGCTATGTAATCATCGTGTTCAATAGCAAGTAGTGTACACAACTGAAAAATGGTAAGTTTTGCTTTCTGCATCAATTCTGCAAGTAACTGCCGGATGCGTTGCGGGTTTTCTTTGGGGACATCTAACTGGGGCGGTTCCCGCCTGCGGATTTTTTGATCGTTGAATTGTTGCACCAGGTAACGCTTCTGGTTTGGTGTAAGCAATCCCAGGTCATCAGCACGGTATAAAAGAGAAATCATGCTCACCTTCCACTTACGTTTTAATTCGCCTAACAACGAAAGCGTTATGCCGTCTTTATAATCCGGTAAAATGTCTTTTGTTGGCATTAAAAACTCTGCGGCAAAGAGGTTGGCCTCGTGGTTAATATCCCTGTCATGTGAAACCGTACAGAAGGTGTGCATGATTAAATGTCCCAGTTCAAAAGCCAGGGAAAACCGCTGCCGGTCGCCCAATAAATTACGGTTCAGAAATATGATCGGCTGGTTATCATCGGTGAGCATGGAGCGACTGTCCACCCGATCAGTTCCAAAATCAAAACTGCTGATCAGAATTCCCTTTTGCTCCAGCAGCCTGCTCAAGTTCTCAATTGGCCCTGTCGGAACTTTCCAGGACTTACGAACCAAATTGGCAATCTGTGCCGGAGAGTTCTTTTCGCTAACCTCAAAAAGGGGCAATTCTATTTGCAGCTTCTCCAAACCACTGAAAATCAATTGAACATGGTTTCTAATGATGTTCATTTGCGCTTCAATGGGTGTCAAAATCTTGGCCGGAACCTGCTTTCTTTTGCGGTAGCTAAGGTTTACAGGTAAAATCTCACCCTTTTGCATGAAAAACTGGGGCGGGTAGTGAGTTGCTTCGGCAAGGGCCATCAGGGTATTTTCATCTACCGGGCCATCACCATGTTCCAGCCTTGAAATACTAGCTTTATAGCTGTTTAAACGCTCTGCCAGATCGGTTTGTGTCAGCCCCCTGGCTTCTCTTGCCAGCAAGATCATTTGGGGGTTAATCATCGTTTGTGTCATACTGCCTTTCGTTTAATTGGACAACAAACATAAAAAGTGATTTTGTATTTTCATAAAAAAAGTATCAAAATGTGGATAAATTGGCTAAATTGTTTAGTTTTGTATGTACAGTAAGATTAGGGAGTGTTTATGGAGGTATTGTAATGTCTTAGGAGTAATTAAAAAGCTATTTAATTTATACACAAATTTTTACGAGGCTTAGTTGCTTAATCACAATAACTTAGCTTTATGGATACAGTCAAAACAATGAAAAAATACACTTTTAGTGGTCATGAATCCTTCCAGTGCCGGCAATTATGGCTGAAAAAGGGGTATGAGTACATAAGATCAGGCAAATCGTTTAATGATGAAGATGCTGTGGTAGTTTTAGGCGTTGGTAAAAACATGGTTGCTTCAATTAGGTTTTGGATGAAAGCATTCAACCTCCTCGAACAAGATGATAAGCTCACCTCTTTTGCCACTAAACTACTATCTGATGACGGATATGACCCCTATTTAGAGGATGAAGCAAGTCTCTGGCTGCTTCATTACCAGCTTATCAAAAATGGAATTTCTTCTACGTATTCATTAATATTTAATGAGCTCCGCCGGGAAAAAATAGAGTTTACTAGGGATAATTTTATTTCATTTATTAGGCGTAAAGCAGAGACTGAAAAATCTGTTCCCTTTAATGAAAAAACCTTAACTGAGGATTTTTCTGTGATGTCGAAAATGTACTTACGCTCAGACTACCAGGTTAAAGATAAAGAAGATAGTTTTTCAGGGCTTTTAACTGAACTAGATCTTTTAAAGACTTATCACAGAGGGAAAGAGGATTTTTTTGTGATTGAAAATTCAGAAAGACCGGAAATACCCGATGAGGTTATACTTTACGCAATAATTGATTCTTCAAATAGTGACTTGTCCATTAATCTAAACAGCATAGAATACGATTATAATAGTGTTGGTTCAATATTCGCTTTAAGCAGGCCGGGATTGATAAATAAAATTGAAAATCTTGTTTCTAAGCATTCATACATCATTTATAACGACCAGGCTGGCATAAAAGAATTACAATTTAAAAAGAAGCCAACAGCAATTTCAGTTTTAGAAAAATATTATGCAAACTAAATTTACGTCATCAACCAATATTATCCGAGACTTCGATAGAAGTATTAACTACATTACTACCCCAAACTCAGTAAAAGTAGTTAACCAAATAGCCAATGATTTTAAAAAGGGTATCAGATCGTTTAATATTATTGGGTCTTATGGTACTGGAAAATCTTCATTCTTATGGGCATTGGAACAAAGTTTAAGTGGTAAAAGAAAGATTTTCAATTTTAATCTTCTGTCAAACCCTAAAATCGAGATACATAACTTTATCGGAGAATATAAGTCGATTAAATCGGTGTTTGCTGAACGTTATGAACTCAACCCAACTAAAGCCCAAAGTGAACAAATTCTTTCGGAAATATACAATTGCTATCATGACCTGGGAAAGAGAAATCCGCTGCTGGTAATTGTTATTGATGAATTTGGTAAATTTCTTGAATATGCTGCTGAAAACTCTCCCGAAAAAGAACTTTACTTTATACAGCAGTTAGCAGAGTTTGCTAATAACCCAGATCACAACATAATTTTAGTTACAACAATTCATCAAAACTTCGATGCTTATGCTTTTGCGCTAAATAATGCACAGAAACAAGAATGGACAAAAGTGAAAGGGCGGTTTAGGGAAATTACATTTAATGAGCCAATAGAGCAGCTTCTTTTTCTTGCAGCCGAACATTTAAAAGTGCAGTCTGAATCGAATAAAAGAAAGGAAAACGAAGTCAAAGCTGCACTCGCATTAACCAAGAAATCAAAAGCCTTCAACTTCAATGAGCAATATGCCACAGATATAGCATCAAAATTATTCCCACTTGACTTGGTGGCAGCTAACGCCCTAACTATCTCGCTGCAAAAATATGGACAAAACGAAAGGTCTTTGTTTTCATTTTTGGAGTCCACAGATCAAACCGGTATAAATAATTTTGATAGCAGAACTAATCCCTTTTATAACGTCTCCTGTGTTTACGACTACATAATTTTTAATTTTTATTCCTATATCAACTCCAGATATAACCCAGATTTTGCTGCTTGGGCCTCTATAAAAAGTTCAATTGAAAACGTAGAGAGACTGTTTAATGAAAAGATAGTTGACTATTGTAAATTAATTAAAACAATTGGCCTATTAAGTATTACCTCACCAGCAGGAGCAAACATTGGTAAGGATTTTCTCGTTAAATATGGAGAGTTGTGTTTAGGCATCCAGAACTCGGCCAGGTTAATTGATAATTTGGAAAATAAAAAGGTAATTCTTTTTAGAAACTTCAGTAAACGATATGTTTTATTTGAAGGTACAGATCTGGATATTTCCTCAGCATTAATTGAAGCCGGAAATAATCTTAGTGAGATTAGTGACGTAGCTACTCTGCTAAACAAATACTATCAGTTACCACCAATTTTTGCAAAATCATATTCATATCATACTGGTACACCAAGGATGTTTGAATTTAAAATTTCAGAGTATCCAGTAAATGAAATTCCGTTTGGAGAAACTGACGGTTTTATAAATCTGCTCTTTAACGAAAAACTGTCATTAGCACAGGTAAAGAAAGAGTCAGCATTACAAGAGGAAGCCATTATTTACGGTTTCTATCAGAATTCAAAAACTATAAAATACCAGTTATTTGAAATTGAGAAAACAAGAAAGGTTATTGAAGAAAACGAGCACGACAAAGGTGCTATTAAAGAGCTTAACCTGATTCTACTGCACCAGAGAAATCTGCTAAATCACTATATTCTTAATAATTTATATTCTCGCCAGTCAGATATAAAATGGATTTTTAAAGGAAATGAAGTTCGTATCAATAGTAAGAAAGATTTCAATAAACAGTTGTCTCAAATCTGCCTGCAGGTTTATAACCAGACTCCTGTTTTTAAAAACGAACTAGTTAATAAACATAAAATTTCAAGCTCGATCCATACTGCCAAGAAGAATTTTTTAAGGGCTTTAAATGATAATTGGAACAAGCCTGATTTAGGCTTTGACATCAATAAATTTCCGCCAGAAAAAACAATCTACATAACTCTCTTGAAAGAGAACGGATTAAATCCGTATTCTGACGAGGCTAATTATATACCTCAAATACCACGGCGATCTTCGTTTTATCAACTATGGAAATACTCGCTGGAGTTTCTGAATAAGACAAAAAAAGGGAAAAAATCTATCGCAGATTTTGTAGAACCACTAACAAGACGACCTTTTAAACTGAAACAGGGTTTGATTGATTTTTGGGTTGCCTCTTTTCTATTTATAAAACGAGATGATTTTGCTTTGTTTGGCGAAAGTGGCTATATACCTTTTGTGAATGATGAAGTTTTGGAGCTTATAATCAAATACCCTGAAAGCTATGAGATTAAGGCGTTTGAAATTGATGGAGTTAAACTTGACCTGTTTAACAGTTATCGTGTTTACTTGAACCAACACTCAAAAGAGAAATTAGACAATAAGTCATTTATAGAAACAATAAAACCATTCTTAACCTTTTACAGAGGACTGACTGAATATTCTAAAAACACCAAAAGATTAAGAAAGGACACATTGGCTATAAGAAACGCCATTGCCAATGCCAAAGACCCGGAGAAAACGTTTTTTGAGGATTTTCCAATAGCTTTGGGTTTTAATGAAGATGCTCTTGTAAAATCTAAAGAGAAACTGCATTCTTATATTTCAAAACTGCAAGACTCTATTAGAGAACTTCGAACTAGCTATGACAGCTTATTGAATCGGTTCGAGGAATTTATACTTTCAGAATTTATTGGTAAGACCTTGCCTTTTGAGGAGTATAAGCTAAAACTACAGGAACGATTCCGTAAACTCAAAAAGCACTTGTGTTTACCACATCAAAAGATATTCATTCAAAGATTGGATTCTCAACTTGATGATAAAATGGCTTGGTTAAATTCAATAGCTCAAGCAGTTTTAGGCAAACCATTGGAAGCTATAAAGGATGAGGAGGAAGTTGTTCTATATGAGAAATTTAAAACGCTTATTCTCGAACTTGATAGCCTGACAAATATATCCAAAGCTGATGTGGATGAAGAACGAGAAGAAATATTGGGAATTGAATTAAGCTCGTTCGTTGACGGCATAAAAAAGAGCTTGATAAGATTACCAAAAACAAAACACAGTGAACTGGCCAAAGTAGAAGCTGCTATTAAGTCTAAGCTAACAAATGACAAATCATTGAATATTGCTGCTCTGGCAACTATTCTGAAAGACTATTTAAAAAAATGAGTAGAGTAAGACATTTATTGGGTATTTCTGGAGGTAAGGATAGTGCTGCCCTGGCGATATATATGATGCAAAATTATCCGGAACTGGATATAGAGTATTATACATGCGACACAGGGAAAGAACTTGATGAGACTTACGAGTTAATTGAAAATTTACAGATTTTTCTCGGAAAGAAAATTACGCTTTTAAAAGCCAAAGAAAAAAGTAGCGAAGACCCATTCGATCATTTTTTGAAAATGTATGGAGGGTATTTGCCATCTTCAAATTCAAGATGGTGTACCAAGAAGCTAAAGCTGGAACCCTTTGAGCGATTTGTAGGAAATGATAAGGTTATTTCTTATGTAGGAATTAGGGGGGATGAAGAAAGAGAAGGCTATATTTCTCGTAAGCCTAATATTCAAAGTATTTTCCCCTTCAGGAAAAATATTTGGAGTGAAGATGTAGTGTTTGCAGCACTTGCAAATAGCAACAGCGATAAATTAATCAACTGTTATCAAAAAATCTCAACCCCTAAATATGCCGAACGTTTTGTAGAGATTCTAAGTAAAGAGATAACCCAGTCTTTTACACAGAATCAAAAGCTCAATCTGTTGCTTGAAACAAGTATCAAAGAATTCAACTCACTTATATTCGAGTTCTTAAAATCAACCAATTATCCATTAGCAGAACTTTCAGATTTTCCATTAATTTCAAATGAAGATATTTTGGTAAGGGATGATATATTTAGAATCCTGGAAGAAAGCGGCGTAGGTGTTCCCGCTTACTACAAGAAAATTGCATTTGAAAGCAAGGGCAGTGAAGGAGAGTATTCTCGTAGTCGCTCAGGATGTTATTTCTGCTTTTTCCAACAAAAAATAGAATGGGTTTGGTTGTATGAGCAACATCCTGATAGATATACCAAAGCAATGGCTTATGAAAAAGATGGTTACACCTGGAATCAAGATGAAACACTTGCAGATTTAATTAAGCCTGAAAGAATTGAACAAATAAAACAGGAATATTTAAAAAGAATTCAACGAAGTCCGCAAACAACTTCCCCCTATTTAGTTGATATACTTGGTGAGGCTGAGGGAGAAGGCTGTGCGGCCTGTTTTATTTAAATACTCTACTATGGAAGTAAAAAGCAAACAGTTTACTGTACAAAAAATCTGTGATATTAAATCACGTATTGATCCTAAACCACAATATCAAAGAACCCCTGTTTGGAAAATTGATAGAAAAAGATTGTTAATGGATTCAATATTTAGGGGCTATGATCTTCCGAAGTTTTATCTAAACGATATAAATGGGAATGCTTTTTACGATTATGAAGTTTGTGATGGTCAGCAAAGATTACGTGCAATATGGGAATTTTATGATAATCAGTTTGTCTTAGGTAAGGATATAACGTTCAACGCAAAAAGCATTGAAGGAAAAAAATATTCGGAATTAAGTAAGGAGGCAAAGGAATATTTCACTTCCTACAATCTTACAATAGCAATAATCACAAAAGCAAATCATAATGAAATTCGGGATTTATTTGCCAGGTTACAAAAAGGAATGGGACTGAATCAGGCCGAATTAAGAAGAGCGCTTTCAACGCATATTGGTGCTTACGTAGAATCAATAGTCGACAATCACTTATTTTTCAAAAATTGCGGATTCCCTGACTTAAGAAATAAGCATCAAGACTATATCGACCACGTTATAGCTTATATGGTAAACGGGTTTCACAATGATTTTAAAGGGCAAAGCTTGAGGGACGTTTACGAAGCTGTATCTCCAATACAGGCCACTTCATTAATTAAGGATGTTGCGAATGCACTAGACGATATGGAAAAAATTAACTCATTTTCTGTAGGTATGTTTAAAAACAAATGGGCTTTTGTCGATACTTTTATATTAATTCATCAAAATCGGCAAGACACAAAAAAAGTCATGCATAAGGAGTTCGCTTCAGCTTTTAATAAGTTTGAACAATTAAGGAAAGCGAACAATAAAGACCCACGAAAACTAATTGAAAAAAACTCTCCTACAGACGAAGAAAAAAGGCTTTATGAATACATCACTTCTTTTACTAAAGACGGAAGTTTGAAAGCAAATATGAAACGCAGGAATGAGGTTTTTAGTTCTCAATTTAAGTATCTATTTAAATAATTAGTAGTTATGGCGTTTGATAAAGGAAGAATACCAAGCGATTTAATTGATGCTTTTAAATCAAAAAAGGGCGGCCTCTTTGTTGGTGCGGGACTTTCCCAAAGTGCAGGACTTCCAAGTTGGGAAGGCCTATTAAATGATCTTATTGCCTTAGCTGAGAAGGTTAGTTATAAGCCTAACAAAGAGTTTATTGATAGCTGTAAGGAACTACTCACTCATCCATCAAAATATTTAATCTTAGCTCAAGAGCTGAAAGACTTTTTGCAGGACGCTTTTAGAAAGTATATTATCGAAAAGTATTCAGACAATTGTCCACCGCCTAAACAAAGCCATCTAAATTTAATAAAGTACCCTTATCAATTTATTATTACTACTAATTATGATACTCTTTTAGAAAATGCTTATGTCCAAGTACATGGGAAGCAGGCAAAGGTTCATTCTTTTAAGGATAGTCCAGATATAGCGTATGATTTATGGAATGGTAGACCGTTTATTCTAAAAGCACACGGCGATGCGAATAAAGCACAGCAAGGGATAATATTGACAGAAACTGACTACAGACAAATTATCTTCCAAGAAAAAGGTTATCAAAGCATATTACAATCACTTTTCACAACAAAAACGGTTTTATTTCTCGGATCATCTCTCTCTGACCCTGAATTGAAGTTGCTATTAAGTTTTATACACAGCTCATTTCATGGTGGTGGGCCTACACATTATGCGTTAATTTCGGAAAATGAAATGAATGGTGTTGAAGCTGAAAGTTGGAGAAAAAATTTTAATATTCAAATAATCCCATACTCTCCAGCTAATCATCATATTGAAGTGGAAGAGTTTATTGAAATATTCGGAAACTTAGTTGTTTAAATTATCAATAAGGCGATTTAATCTAATTCAAGAGTGAATTAAAGCATATCCAGAAAGCAATTATCGTTGTTGTCAAAAAAATGAGGTTCGCTTTCAAATTTTGCCCTTATTTTATCAAAACCTCCATTGGCATACTCTTCCATTAACTTTCGTATTGCCAATATTTCCTTTTCTACTTCGTTGTCTTCTTTTTCTTCTAAACTATTTAAGTCTATATCGGATTTTGCAATGACACTCATTATTACATATTCAGCCAAATCAGATGGCTGCCAGGATTTTATCTCAATGAATTTTTCCTTTTTCGATTCTTTAGAAAGCGGTAATCTATAGTCGTTTTTTAAACCAAGCAATGTGGCGTACATGTAAATTTCATACTTGGTTGAAAAGTACTTGCCCTGTTCCCAAGCTGTTCCTTCCCCCGCTGTACCTGCTCTTCCTCCCTGTACTAAAGTAAACTTAGTAATAAGGTCTTCAAAAGTGGCATCATATTCAGGCGCACGATCTTTTATTTTTTTCAAAAATTCCATATTAATTCAGTAGTTGAATATTTGTAGATAAGTTATCACGACTTGCCCTTTCGGTTTCAGCTATTGAAGGAGTGATCGTATAGACCTTCCCAACTTTAATATCTGGATTACTTAGCAATTCATTTCGTAGGGTCTGGTTTTTATAAAACTCTTTACTCATAATAATACTCTGTCGATAAACCTTACTAACTGTTTTGCAAAAGCCAATTGTATAATCTTCGCCAAAAACAGATGTCGGAGCATCGGTAATTAAAGTATAGAGATTAACAAACCCTGAGGAGCTTTTTGCTGAAATAATTGCCATAATAGCAGATAGTTTGACCAGGATTAGGTTACTTGTATTTGACCCTAAGAGCGGATTACCATTGCTGTCTATTATTTCAGGCATATAATTCCCATTTGGGAGCTTTCGTAGTTTTATTTGCCCCCTGGCTGATTTATTACCCGATGTCATTGCCTCATAATGGGTATTGGCTTCTTTCTCCAATTGCATTATTAGGTTATTAAACACCCGGTCTCTTGTAGTCTTACTAATTTCCTCAAAATCATTAAGAACAGTTTTCTTTTCAATAAGCCATTGTGCAATATCGCCTGTAACAAGTTCTTTAAGTTGGTCATTGACACTTTTCAGGCTAATCTTTTGATGTTCGAGTTTTTGAGTGTTCTTATTTAATTCATCTTTAAAGTCTTTTGCTTTTTTATTCTGTATTGAATATTCATTCAATATATTAGTTGCTTCATCACTAGTTAATGAAGTGTCTGATAAAAGTTTTTGAATATCAGCCTCAACATCTTCCAGTTGCTTATTTGCCTCTTTTACTTTCATGCTTAACTTAATTCTTCGCTGCAGCGTGTCTTTAATATCGTCATCTATTTCAACAATACGACTAGCTAACGATAGGCCATTTTGGTAGAGCTTTTTAAAATCTTCAGTGAAATCCTGAGCAACTAGTGAATCTTCATTTTTTAAATGTTTTTGAGGAGCAGGTCTATCAAGAAGCTCTTTAATTTTATTCCATTCATCTGTTCCTTTTTTAGCATCTCGGTCGCACACTAAACACCTTTCTTTATCAAGCATCCATTCAAGATAGTTTGGCTCAGGAACATTGAATGGAAGCCTTGTTTGAAGAGTGGCAGCAGTTTCTGCTTCTAATTTTTCACTGGCAGCCTTTTGAACAGCTTTTTCAAGTTTGGTTTGTTCAAATTGAGAAAACTTTTTGGCATATAATTTTTGTAAAGATTCTGTTCCTTTTAAAACCCACTTATTTCTGAACATTTTCCGGTGAAAACTAACTTGCTCTTCTTTAAGTGAATCATTTAGCTGATTAAGCAGATTCAATACTCCTTTTTTTCTTTCCTGTAACTCACTTACTTTTTGAGCATCAGCTTGCTTATTTAATAACTCCTCACATTTGGATTCAGCCCTGGACAAATTGTTTTCAATTTCTGCTTGTTCTCTTTGTAAATCCTCAATTTTTTCCTCAATCCTTTGTTTTTCCTTTTCTAGCTGTGCGCTTTTATCGGTGTCTTTGCTTAGTCGTTTAACCTCTCTATCATATTCGTTATTCGCAGCTTTAGCCGCACTAGCAGCTACTTCTTTTATTTCGTCATACCTCGAAATACTTGAAAGTACATTGATAGCCTTTGTGAGTGTGTCTTGTTTATTAAAATCAATAATTGATTCAACCTGTTCTCCCTGAAACCAGAGATAGTCTTTTATTTGTGAAGGAAGTATTGAAGCAATAATTGCCTTCTTTCTTTCCTCATCGGTTACCATTTTTGCATTTAGATAAGAAAGTTCCTTCTGCATTATCGTTAACTCACTGTCATTGCTTTCTATAATATTGCCTTCAGCAACCGTAACTGTGTATTTTCTTTCTAAAATATAAACATTGTCTGATTCCAAATTGTGGAATGTGATGCTTACACTAGTGCTCAATTTGCCATCTTTTGCATCGGCTTTTGCTTTATCGGATATTATTTTTGATTTTACCGCTTTAGTATTTTGAAATTCTTTCTTTTCAGGTACAAATACTTGGTCATACATTACCCAGTAAAAAGCATCGTACAATTTGGATTTCCCATAACCATTGTCGCCTACTATTACATTTATACCTTCTGTAAATTCCATTACGTTTTTGTCTTTACCACCGGCATAGCACATGAAATTCTCAAGTTCAATTTTCTCGATTATCATAATCCTACTTGTTAAGGAATTGATTAATTTTTCTTGAAATAACATTATCGGAATCGCCATCTACAGTGCTGTTAATGGCCATTTTAATTACCTCAAGCAGTTTGATATTAGAAGATTCGCCAAATCTCAGCGATTCTGCCCTTTCCTTGGTTAGATAATTCTTTTCTACCAATAATGGGTCTTCCAGAAATGATTTAAAAATGCTTTCTTTTGTCATGTTATTGCTAGTTCGGTTTGTATGGTATAAATATTCAGTTTGTAAAATTCACAAACTTTCTTGAAAGTGTCTTCTGTTTCGTACGGATTTTTTGAAAGTGAGGCAAAGTACATTACTCTTTCTAATTCCTTTTTTATCAAATTTCTTTCAATTTCATAATTCTCCGACTCTTCATTTAAGTCCTCAAATTCAGGAATCACAACTAAATCATGAATCGCTGCAAATTTCTTCGCTGGATGTTTTCTTAATATCCTTCCCCTTCTTTGAATGAATTGTCTTGGATTTCCTGTGCTACTGCAAAAAATTGCTGTTTCTGCTCTGGGAATATCAACTCCTTCATCTAAACATTTCATTGAAGCTATCACATCTATTTTACCTTCTTGAAATTGCTTCAATATTTCATCCCTGTCGGGCATACCACTGATAAACTGATTAACCAAAAGCTTATCATTTATTTTAGCTATTTCACGGGTGTATTGATTGATGAGTTTGATATTATCAAGTGAAATCTCATCTTCATCTTCTCTTACTTCAAATGTTTCACCTTCTGGAACATAAACAAACGTAAATTTTAAATCTCCTTTATCAATAAACTGCTTCTGTAAAATTTCAACGGCTGCACTTAATTTGTTTTGCGCTTTATGAATAATTCTTTTTCGTTTTAATAATAGCTTTTCTATTAAGCTTTCTTTTTCTGGATTCCCTTTCCCGAACCTGTATAGTTTGGAGAGCTGTATACTAATTTCAATGTACTCTTTCTTCTCCTCTTTAGTTAGTTTTATTATATGGGGATAATAGTAATATTGGCAAAGGACACCATCTTTAATTGCCCTCTCCATTGAAAAAGTAAATGTATAAGGTTCTGAGTCGTCAAAAAACGTTTCCATTTCAGCAGAGCCTTCTGGATCATAAATTCTTTTTGGTGTAGCAGACAATCCGATTCTTTTCGTTAGAGGAAAATTTAAAAGTTTAGATTTTACTGCTGGCGAAGCAAGGTTGTGGCCCTCATCTGCAATAAAGATCGAATCAATTGGTAATTCCTTAATGATAGATTGAAATTTGGGTTTTACAAATGAAGAGTAGGTACTTATTAAAATAAACGAAACTGGTATTCTCTTGGCAGTTGAAATCAGGGTAGTTACTTCGCTCTCCCAATTAACTTTTGAGGAAATTTTAAAAACATCTTGAAAGTTAAAAGACCGAACTTCCTTTTCCCATTGCTCAACTAATGTTATTGTAGGAACCAATATTACAGCATGGTATATTTTTTCATTTGATTTTTGGAATTCATTTAAAACACAATTGAGTGATGTAATTGTTTTCCCAGTACCAGTTGCCATTGCAAAAATGCCCTTATGATGGTTTTTTAGCCATTCTTGATATGCAAGGATTTGATATTCTCTCGGACCTTCAACAAATGGAAATCTTGGTTCTCTTACAATTGTTTCAATATCCGTTATTATCTTCTCATAAATTTTTCTAACCTTTTTATTTCCAAGTACCCTGTTTTTTTGTTCAAAAAGTTCTTTCTCCTTTACTAACAATTCATTTAAAGTCTTATTTCCAAATTCTGTTTTAATTGCTAAAGAAACGCTGTCAATATCTAAGTATTCGACAAAATCAGCAACACCAGAGAAAATTGAATCAAAGTACTTGTTTTGGCCTTTTATCCATTTGTTTGAACGACCGTTTTCCCAACTTAAAAAGCAATCTAATTCTTCCAGGTTTTCAAGTAAACCAAAGGCAGTAAAATTGCATGAAGCTTTGAAACCAACATATTCATTCCCATCAAAAAAAACGCCTGACTTATAATGAGAAATCCCTTTACCTTCTTTGGGCTTAATTATTTTTAATTGAATCTTATTGTTAGAAATTAACCAGGCAAGGCATTCAAAAAAATGCTGTCCATATTCATCTAAAGTCCTGCGTAATTTTTTGATGTCAGTTAAGTCAATATAAGTATTGATGGCATCCCCTTGTTGACCTGCTTTAATAGCGTTTCTGTCTTCTTGTGATAAAACATTATTCACAATCATCTTGATTGTACCGCCTGAAAAAAGAAATTTCGCAAAACCTAACGACAGGACATTTATTGCAGCAGAACTAAAATACCCCAACAGAAGATTAAGGCTTTTGCTATTGCAAAGGCTATCTAAGTAGAATTGAAGAGGTTCGTTATCGCTTCCCGATCTATAAGCTCTTTCTTCTGGCCAATCAACATCTTGTAACATATAATGAGGCTATCGGTTATAATTATTTGGTTTACTGAAAGATACTAAATATTGGCCATGTGTTGAAAATCCTTAATCGCAAGTACATGGGTTTTGTAGGAGACATTACAAGCAAAAACATTCAACTTCTTTCAATTAGTGCCTAAAACCGGAAAGTCCGTTGTTAAACGTGTTTAGATTTGCCTTAAAAACAATGGCAAACAATGAAGAGCAGGATTTTTTTGATGTTCCCCAATTACTGCATCTAACCCCAGAAAAGGTAAGGTCATATCCGCAATTTGCTGATGCCACCGATGAGGAGGTATTTAACATCATTAATTCCCTTTACGATCTTTCCTTAATCACCTACGACCTGGTTAGCAAAGAGTTGACTCCCCAATCCCCGGAGCCTGGGGAAGAAAAGGGGTAAAAAATATTTCATAAAGCGTTGATTATCAATATATTTGTGTTGTAAAGGGTAGGCAATCTCCCGACAAAATCAATTTAATATCCGATCCAATGAAAACCAAAAAATCCAAAGTGATCCCTATTGAAACGCATGACAAATTTGAAGGCAGAACGCCGCTTGCAGAATGCAGAAAACTTTTGAAAGCGGATGAAAGAAACCTTTCCGATGAAGAGGTACTGGCTTTAAGAGACTTTATACACTGCCTTGCCAAAATGTATCACGACTATTATATGCGCTGTAAAAGGGGATTGCACAAAAGCAGAGTAATAACATTTGATAATCAAAGTAACGATGAAAAAGAGAGCCATTCTATACGTCCGGGTGAGTACAGACGAGCAAGCTGACAGAGGTTATAGTTTACAACACCAGGAAGATCGCTTGCGTAATTATTGTACTATCAACAATATTGAAGTAGTTGCATTTTTCCGGGAGGACCACTCTGCCAAAACTTTTGACCGTCCGGAGTTTACTAACCTGCTGGAGTTTGTAAAAAAGAATAAAAGAGTTGCCGATGTACTTTTGTTTTTGAAATGGGATAGGTTTTCGAGAAATGCGGGTGATGCTTATTACATGATTAATACACTCAATCGTTTGGGGATAGAACCACAAGCCATTGAGCAGCCGCTCGACTTATCTATACCGGAGAACAAAATCATGCTGGCTTTTTATCTGGCTGCTCCTGAAGTGGAAAACGACCGGCGTTCGCTGAATACGATTGCTGGTATGCGAAGGGCAAAAAAGGAAGGCAGGTGGATTGCAAAAGCTCCTGCCGGATATAAGATGTCCAGAAACGAGCGCAATCAGCCTATTGTAATTAAAAACCCATCAACTGCTCCAATTGTTCGCTGGGTATTTGAAGAAATTGCCAATGCCGTTTACAGTGCCGAATTGATATACAAGAAAGCCCTTGAAAAAGGTTTGAAGGTAAAGCGGTCGAATTTCTTTGAACTAATTAAAAATCCATTTTACTGTGGCCGCATTTTTATACCGGCATATAAAGACGAAGAAGAACAAATTGTAACAGGCATCCATGAACCGTTAATCAGTGAACAACTGTTTAATGAGGTTCAGGAAATATTATCCGGCAGACGCAGAAAGTTTCCTACCAAGCAAACGGCGATAGACGAATTACCACTAAGAGGATTTTTAAAATGCAGCCGTTGTGGTGCCAATCTTACCGGAAGTAAATCAAAGGGCAGGCACGAGTACTATTACTACTATCATTGCACCCCTCAATGCGGCGAACGCATTAAAGCTCCGGAAGCCAATGCTGCGATATGTGCCGAAATCAGAAAACTAACGCAGATACATAAAGTGAATTACAAGGTTTTTGAAAAGGAAGTGATGTGTCTATTAGGAAGAGAAGTAAAGGAAACAGCAGCTTCAAGGGAAAAGATGCAGCAGGAACTTGAGAAGCTCCACGACAGGCTTAATAACGCCCAGCAATTGCTGCTGGATGGAAACCTTGATGCGGCAGATTACAAAGGAATAAAGGCCCGCTATGAGCCTCAGATCAGAAACCTGGAGGCAAAGCTCAGCCAAACCGATGAGGCCAATGCTGAACTCGAAAAGTACCTTGCATTTGGAACCTATTTCTTCACTAACCTTGACAGGCTTTACTTTGAAGGCGACCTGGCTATCAAGCAACAGATCATTGGTTCAATATTCCCCGAAAAAATTGTTTTTGAAAATTTGCAACCTCGAACCGCTCGTATCAACTCCCTTGTTCGGCTGCTTTGCAGTCCTGTAGCGGGTTCCAGCCGTTCTAAAAAAGACAAAACCGGCAAAAATGCCGGTTTGTCCACTATGGCTCCCCCTGCTGGACTTGAACCAGCGACCCTCTGATTAACAGTCAGATGCTCTAACCAACTGAGCTAAGGAGGAATTTTCCCTACGTTTCCGTTTTGGGAGGGCAAAAATAGGGTTTTTTGGCTTTTGAATGAAATAATTGAAGTTCAAAGTTTGAATCCTGGCGGGTAATTGCTTTCATGAAACGAAGGGAGAATACCCGGATTTCAAGAAAAAAAAGATCCCGGTTGCCCGGGATCATCCAAAACCAACTGTATGCGCTCAAAGTATTGATTGCTTAGAAGGCGAAATTTCTGCGGCTTACCATCGTGCGGCTGCGGCGCTGGATGTCCCAGAGTTCAGCGGCACTGAAAGTCCTTGGCTTAACCAGGGTTTCTTTTACAATGCTGGTAAGGGTTTCAACGGCCTTCTGGCTTAAAGGGCTGAAACGGTTTTCTGATTGTTTTTTCATGACTATACTTTTTATTCGTTAATTACTTTATTTAGTTTTCAGGCTGTGATGGCGGCGAAGGTGAGTGCAATGATCACCAGGAATAAGAGATAAAACTTCATGGCTTTTCTTCCTCCTGGTTTAAAATGCATAACTCCGGCGGCTTACCATGGTACGGCTGCGGCGCTGGATATCCCAGAGTTCGGCAGCGCTGAAGGTCCTTGGTTTTGCCAGGGTTTCGCTGGTTACGGTGGTTAATGTTGACAGTTGCTCTTTACTGAGAGGGCTGAATGTGTTGTTTGATTGCTTTTTCATGACTTTACTTTTTTTATGTTTTTAATAGTTGAGTTTTTTTATCCTGAGCGAAGTTGAAGGGCTTATCCTCAGTTTCATCCGCTTTGATAACACAAAGATAGGGTAATATTTGGTACTATGCAACACATAGTACAATGTTTTTTTTAGTAGCTGGCTAATTTTATTACCTGTTTTAATCATCAAGTCATTTACGATCAATGACTTAGAAAAGTTACGGGTTAAGAAAAATTTATATCCCGTTTGTGAGGAGTGGAAAAAAGTCAGGTATGAATGGCAGGATTTTACTATAAAGAGGCCTGACTATCCACCCAATTTCCGATAATGCGTAGGAAAAGTTCACAAAAAAGGCTCAACGTTAAATGTTGAACCTTGAAAAATTTTGCCGAGCGGCAAAGGAGGCTCGAACTCCCGGCCCTTAGCTTGGGAAGCTAATGCTCTACCAACTGAGCTACTGCCGCATACTATAAATATAGATAATTTTCAGCACAGCGGCACCGGCAGAAGCCAAACGCTTAAAACCAAACCTACTTTATCGCCAGGTCGCTGATATTCCGGTTGTGCAGTCTTCCCAGCTTCATCATCCGGATCATGGGTCCGAGAATGAACCGCAGGAATCCACGGCTGTAGGTTTTATATACCGCCTCGCCGGTGAAGATACGGGTGAGGTGGCGCTGCATGTGCGGACCGATAAACCGTCCGAATGAAGTATCCATTCTTTCTTTGCCCACCGTCATGAGGGTGAACAACCCGCCACTGTACCAGGTATTCACCAGCTTTTGCCAAACCTTCAGTTCGTGCATTTCCATTTTCTGGTATTGCTTAAACGCCGCATCGGTTCCTTCACAAATGGCATCGGTGGCAGTAAAAGCACTCTTGATGGCAAGGAATAAACCCGAGGAGAAGATAGGATCCAGGAACCCGGCGGCATCACCGATCAGCAACCAATTTGTTCCATACATGCGTTCGGTGATGAGCTGGTAATTATTATACTGCACGACTCCCGTTTCTCTTTTAGCATCCTGGGTGAACTTGACAAGAGTGGGATCCGACTTTAATATATTATCATACTGCTCTTCCTTGGTTTCGCCATACTTGGAAAGGTGTTTTGGATTGATCACCACACCCACCGATGTACGGTCGGGCAGCGGTATGCGCCAGGTCCAGCCTTCCTGCAGGCGATGCAGATGTATATTATACGGACTGATCTTATCGGCATTCGTTAAGTGGGCAAAGATGGCCACGTCTTTACGGGAACCTTCCCTTGTCGGCAGGTTCATCAGGCGGGCAATGGTGCGTGAGCGGCCGGTGGCATCCACAATCAGGTCGGGCTGTCCTTTGAAATAATCGTTGGTGGCTACCAGGGTGTCATCGCTCAGTCTGAGTTCATCAGTACCAGCCACCTGTTCGATCTTCGCAATGTGTGGAAAGAAGGTAACACCTTCGGCTACCGCTTTATCAAAAATGGTCTTGTCGAATTTTACCCTCGGAACATTGTATGCATAGGGAGGTAATCCGCCGCCGCCGAAACTGAATGGCGAAGTGGCTTCTTCTTCCTTATTCACCCATACCGAAGCGCCGGGTTTGTACGTACTATATGATTTCACCTCCTCTTCCACCCCCAGCTTGCGCAGCAGCGGAATAATGGCAGGCAGCAGAGACTCACCCACAATGATCTCAGGTCGCTTCTCGAGATAGAAAACCGCCACATCAAATCCTTTTCGTTTCAGTAAGATACCCAGGGCACAGCCGGAAGGGCCCCCGCCAATAACTGCAACTGTTTTAATAGTTCTTTTCATACGGCTGCAAAAATAAAGCAATTAAATAATTGGAGGAACCTTGTTTAAGGAAGGGGCTTAAAAAGGGGATCAATAATTAAGGATTGATAATTAAAAATTCCTTCAGTTTATCAGCTCTTTAATTTAATTGATGAAGAGTAACAAACTGAAGGAATTCTTAATCCTTAATTATACAGGGTCTTAAAAATTAAATGAACAAGCCACCCCGCCGATATTCGGCTTATTCTCATTGATGCCCTTCATGTATGAAAAGCGGATCTCAATATTTTTGTGTTTTCTTCCCACGCCCAGGCGGATGCCTGCATTGGCAGCCGGGCCGAATGTATTGGACGAATAGCTGTCAACATACGTACCGGTATTAGGGTCGTACATATCCGACAGGAAATCTCCATGGTGAAAACCAAAACCGGCACCCACAAAGTAGCCGAATTTTTTTGTGTTTTCTTTGGTGGAACCTCTTCCCATGTTCAGGTTTACAATCAGCGGGGCATTCAGTACAAAACCTACGGATGTGTTGTCATAGGTATATCCATACTGATCACGGGTGGTGCCGGTGGTGGCGGAAATACCCACAACCAGCGGAATGCCTACCGATACAGAAAGCGCTTCTGTTTCTACAAAATTAAAACGGGGAAAATAAGTGAAGCCCTCGCCAAAGCCGATGTCGCTGTTGCTGCCCTGTCCGGTGGTGCTGCCGATAACGGTGATGCCCGCGCCGTGCATAAAGGTTTGACTGAAAGCGCTGCCTGAAATAATGGCAAATGCTGCTGCGAATAAGATCTTTTTCATGATTTTAGGTTTAAATAAAGTTTCGGATTTGAAAATCGGCTGCAAATATAGGACAGCTTAAGGAAATGGGGTTGGCAAGTTGATGGGTTTAGGAGTTTAGCGTTAAGAAGTGTAGAATGCCTCTTTACGATATATAAGGAGGCTAAACCTCTGAACTTCTAAACCTCTAAACGTTCCAAAAAACAAAAAAGCTACCCGGATTATTAAGATCCGGATAGCTTTCCCTGGCTTTACGGGGATACTGTTTTTATGATAGATTCAAGGTTGGCTTAGCTGAACAGTCCGCCTTTCTTCAGTTCGCGGGTGCCCTGGCCGATGAGGAAACCATTCTGGTAGATCATCACGGTGTAGTTACCCTGCTTGAAGCTTGATCCCGGGGTGAAGGCAAACTCCACGTTCTTTGTTTTGGCTGCTTCCAGCTCAACAGGAACTTTAGCGGTATATGCCTTATCGCCTTCGTCGCGGATGGTGAATGTTTCTGTTCCGGTATTGATGGCCTGGCCATCAGGGCCGATTACCAATACATAGATGTCAGTCTGGCCTGCTTTGGCAATGCGGTTCATCACATCAAAACTTACCACGAATTTGTCTACACGCTTGGCGGTAGTGGATACTTTTTCTTTTCCGTTGTTCTTCACGTTGATCGGCGTGATCACGATGTTAGACGCATTGAGGGTGGAAGCCACATCCACTTTCTTTTCCAGCTCTACTTTGGCGGTAGTGGTGGTGCTCAGGTCCTGGGTCAGTTTTTCTTTTTCCTGGGTCAGCACCACTTTGTCGTTGGTGAGTGTCTGGTTCTCCATGGTCAGGCGGGCTACATCCTGTTCCAGGGAAGCAATTTTCTCATTCAAAGAAGCGATCAGCGTTTTTGCCCTTCCCAGTTCTGAAGCAGTGGCATTCTTCTTATTGAGGATGCTGCGGATTTCTGCTTTTACTTTGGAGATCTCTTCATTTTTTTCTGTCAGCTTTCCTTCCAGGCTGGTGTTAACGGTCGACATAGAGTCGAGCCTTGCCAATGAAGCGTCGAAGCTGTTCTGCAGGTCACTCTTTTCAGTGGTTACCTTGGCGATCTGGGTTTCCTGCTGCTGAATGGTTTGTGAGCTCTGCGTTTTTGCATATACCAGGTATCCTGATACAGCTACCAGTGCGGTAGCCAGCACCCCGATCACTACATTCTTATAGTTTTTGGCCGGGGCTGCCTGTGCAGACGGAGTTGGAAAATTTGTTTCAGTCATAATATCAGATTTAGATGTTTAGATTTAAAAAAGGGGTTACTTAAAATGCCTCCCTCCGGAGACAGCCCGGAAAAAACCAAAACCGTGCCAACCTCATTTTTTGTGTAAATCTCCCTTGTGAAGATTTTTTTAAATGGGGCTGTAAATCAGGCGATAGGGATGCCGCACGCCAGATGCCAGATGCCGGATGGGTGCGCCCTTAATAAAGAGACAATCCATTATTGAGCTCCCAACCATAAACCTCAAACCACAAACCTTAAACCTTAACCCCGAACCCTTTATTCCCTTTATTGTTATAATTTTACCGCAACCCTGCTGTTTCACTAAATGCCAAACAACCTGTATAATGACCGGACCTGTTTCCCCGAGGGAGAAATTTGATGAATTAAAGGCCTGCGTCATTATCCCCACTTATAACAATGCGGCCACGCTGGCCGGGGTGATTGAAGACGTAAGCCGCTATACCACCCATATTATCGTGGTGAACGATGGCTCAACCGACGGCACTGCCGATGCGGTAAAAGCGTATCCTTATGTGCAGCTCATCAGCTACCAGCCCAATAAGGGAAAAGGATGGGCCCTGCGCCAGGCATTTGCCCGGGCAGCTGAAAAAGGATATCAATACGGCATCACCATCGATTCAGATGGGCAGCATTTTGCCAAAGACCTGCCGGTATTCCTGGATAGACTGGAACAAAGCCGGAACAGCATCATTATCGGGGTCCGCAATATGAACCAGGAATCGGTTCCGGGGGGGAGCAGCTTCGGCAATAAATTCTCCAATTTCTGGTTCCGGGTGGAAACAGGTATCAATAGTCCCGATACCCAGTCAGGCTACCGCCTTTACCCGCTGGAGCCCTTGAAGAAGATGCGCTTCTTTACCCGCAAATATGAATTTGAGATCGAGGTGTTGGTACGGGCAGCCTGGAAGGGCGTGGACGTCGAATCGGTTCCCGTAACCGTATATTATGCACCCCCCGGAGAAAGGGTATCGCATTTCCGCCCATTCAAGGATTTTTTCCGCATCAGCGTGCTGAACACGGTGCTGGTGCTGATCACCTTCCTGTACATCAAACCAAGGGATTTTTTCCGCACCCTGTTCAGCCGGAAAAAACTGGGCAAGCTGCTGGATGATCACCTGTTCAACACTCATCAGTCGCCGCAGCTGAAAGCCATGTCGGTGGCATTCGGTATTTTCATGGGCATTATTCCCATCTGGGGTTTCCAGCTGGTGGCGGCCATTTTCCTGGCGGTGCTGTTTAAACTGAACAAGCCGCTGGTGATCATCGCAGCCAATATCAGCATCCCGCCCATGATCCCGCTGATCATTTTCCTTAGCTATAAAATGGGAATGCCCTGGATGGGCGACAAGGCCATGCACATCAGCTTCAGCAAAACCATCACCCTCAACTCGGTGAAGAATAACCTGCTTCAATATATTTACGGAAGCATCACGCTGGCGGTACTGGCAGGCATCGTGGCCGGGCTGCTTACGTTCATTTTTTTGAAACTCATCAGTAAAAAACAAACCGCGGTTACCAACGGCAAATAGGGAATGGAAAAGATATTACTTCACATTTATCATTTCTACAGCAGGAACAAAGCGGTTTTGTACGGAACCTTTATTGTTCTTTTTCTGCTGGCTGCCTGGTTTGCCACCCGCCTGAAATTTGAAGAAGACATTTCCCGGATACTTCCCAACGATAAAAAAATTGAGAAGCTGAACGAGGTATTCCAGAATTCGAAGTTCATGGATAAGCTGGCGGTTACGGTTTCTTTGAAAGATACAGCAGCAGCAGAACCCGACAGCCTTGTTGCTTATGCAGATAATCTTGTATCCGGCATCCGGGAAAAGCTTTCTCCGTATATCCGCAAGGTGAATGATAAGGTAGATGATGAGTTTGCAATGGAACTCTTTGGCACCATCAGCGACCACCTGCCCGTATACTTGGAGGAGAAGGATTACAAACAGGTTGATTCACTCATACAACCTGCCACGGTAAAGCAAACCCTGGAGCAGGACCTCCGCACCCTTACATCGCCGGCCGGGCTGGCGCTCAAGGGCATGATCAGCAAAGACCCGGTGGGCATCAGCTTCCTGGGCATTAAAAAAGTACAGCAGCTGCAGTACGATGAAAATTTTGAGCTGTACGAAAACTATGTGATGACGAAAGACAGGAAGCACCTCCTCTTCTTCATCACCCCCCAGTACCCGCCCAATAATACCGGTAAAAATGCGCTGCTGCTGAAGGGCCTCGACAACCTGATAAACAACAGCAATACGGCAAATATCAATGCTTCTTATTTCGGCGCCACAGCCGTTTCGGTGGGCAATGCACTGCAATTAAGAAAAGACTCCCTGCTTACCCAGGGCATCACGGTGTTGTTCATCATTGTTTTCCTGGGCATCTACTTCCGCAAAAAAAGAGCGCCCTTCCTGATACTGATACCGGTTTTATTCGGCGCCGCCTTTTCGCTGGCCTGCATTTATTTCATCAAGGGAAGCATATCGGTGATTGCGCTGGGCACGGGTTCGGTGGTGCTGGGCATTGCGGTGAATTATTCCCTGCATGTATTCAATCACTACCGGCATACGGGAAGTATTCAGCAGCTGATCAAAGACCTGGCCATGCCGATGACGGTGGGCAGCTTTACCACCATCGGCGGTTTTTTATGCCTGCAGTTCGTAGAATCGGAAATGCTGAAAGACCTGGGATTATTTGCTGCTTTCAGTTTGATCGGCGCCTCACTTTGTTCATTGATCTTCCTTCCGCATTTCATCGCATCAAAAAAAGAACAGTCGCAACATGCAGGGAATGAATTCTCCTGGATCGACAGGGTTGCTTCTTATAAACCGGAATACAATAAGTACCTGGTGACCGGCATTTTTGCCCTCACCATCTTTTTCGCTTTCCAGGCCGGCAACGTGAATTTTGAATCCGACCTGCAGCACATGAACTTCATGAGCCCGCAGCTGAAAGCGTCTGAACAGCAGCTGAACAGCATCAATCAATACGCCCTGCAATCTGTATACATTGTTACAGAAGGCAAAACGCTGGATGAAGCCCTGGTGAACAATGAGAAACTGGTTACGCAGATTAATCGCCTGCAGGACAGGAACGTGGTAAAAAAATACTCCGGCGTTTCTTCATTAATCATCTCCGACTCTTTGCAGAAAGCAAGGATTGAACGCTGGAAACAATACTGGACAACAGAAAAGAAAGAAGCCCTGCTGGCAACACTCATGAAAGAAGGTTCAGCCCTGGGTTTCAGTGCAACGGCTTTCGATAATTTTAAATCATTGCTGGAAAAAGAATACCAGCCGGTTGACAAAGAAGCCATGTCGGACGTGAGAAAAAATTTCCTCGATGATTACATCACGGAGAAACCCGGCAAAGCAACCGTGGTTACGCTGCTGAAAGCCCTGCCCGATAAAAAACAGGAAGTGTACCGGGCTTTTGAAAACGAAAACAAGGTTACGGTTCTCGACAAACAATACCTTACCAGCCGCTTTGTAGAGATCATCAATGCCGATTTTGGACGCATTGCACTCATGACCTCCCTGCTGGTGTTTTTTGTGCTGCTGCTGATGTACGGGCGGATTGAACTCACGCTTGTTTCCTTCATCCCCATGTTCATCAGCTGGGTGTGGATCCTGGGCATCATGGCCATGGCCGGCATTGAATTCAACATCATCAACATCATTGTATCAGCGCTTATATTCGGCCTGGGCGACGATTACAGTCTCTTCATCATGGACGGGCTGCTGCAGGAATACAAAACCGGGAAGAAAAATCTCTCTTCCTTCAAATCATCGATCATTTTATCAGCCATCACCACCATTGCCGGACTGGGCGTATTGATCTTCGCCCAACACCCGGCATTAAAATCGATCGCATTCATTTCCATCATCGGCATCGGCTGCGTGGTGATTATGGCGCAGATACTGATCCCCTTCCTGTTTTCGGTGCTTATAAAAAACCGGGTAAGGCGCAACCGGTTTCCATGGACGGCCTGGGGCTTTGTTAAATCGTCCTTCGCCTTTTCGTATTTCATCGGGTGGAGTGTTGCCCTCACGCATATCGCCTGGATATTTGCCCTGTTCAATATCAAAGAAAGAGGCAAGCTGATCTATCATACCATTATTGCCAAAGTATGCCGGAGGCTGACGTATATAATGATTAATGTGAAGAAGAAGATCATCAATGAACATCATGAAAAGTTTGACAGGCCCGCTATCATCATTGCCAATCACCAGTCGTCGCTGGATATTGTTCCGCTCATCATGCTGCATCCCAAACTGCTGATGTTTACCAATAACCGCATCTGGAATTCACCACTCTTTGGCAAAGTGATCCGCATGGCAGATTATTTTCCCACCGAACAGATTGAAAATGACATCAGCCTCGTGGAAGAGCGGATTAAAAACGGTTATTCAGTGATCATCTTCCCGGAAGGAACCCGGGCCGAAGACGGGGTGATCAAACGCTTTCACAAAGGCGCTTTTTACCTGGCTGAAAAAATGAACGTAGATATCCTGCCCATTATGATCCACGGAACGGAGTATACACTCACCAAGCAGGATCAGTTGCTAAAAGACGGACAGGTAACCTTAAAAATTCTTCCCCGCATCACCCCCGGTGATAAAACCTACGGGAATGGCTATGCCGAACGGGCAAAAAACATCGGCCGCTATTTCCGCAGCGAATTTGCAGCCCTGAAAAAAGAAATTGAACAACCGGCGTATTTCCGGGAAAAACTGATATATAATTACCTCTACAAGGGCCCCGTGCTGGAATGGTACATGCGCATCAAAACAAAGCTGGAAAAGAATTATGAGCCCTTTCACAAACTCGTTCCGGAAAAAGGAAAGATACTCGACATCGGCTGCGGCTATGGATTCATGTCGTATATGCTCGCATTCACCTCGCCCGGCCGGGAGATCACCGGCATTGATTACGACGAAGATAAAATTGATACAGCCAACAACTGCTTCAGCCGCACCAATACAATTAATTTTGTACACGGCGATGTGATGGGTTTTGCCTTTGAGCAATACGACTGCATCATCCTGGCCGATATGCTGCATTACCTGCAGCCGGACGAACAAAAACGGGTGATTGAAAAATGCATGGCAAACCTCAACCCCGGCGGCATGATCATTATCCGGGATGGTGATAAAGACAAAGAAGCCTTGCATAAAAAGACGAAGCTTACCGAGTTCTTCTCGACGAAAGTGCTGAGCTTTAATAAAACAAAAGAAACCGGGCTGAGCTTTTTATCGGGCCGGATGATCCGGGAAATGGCGCAGGCGAACGGTATGAGTTGCGAAGAAGTGCCGGATTCAAAAGTTACGTCTAATACGGTATTTATATTGAAGAAGAGCTGAGGGATTTAGAAGTTTAAGATGTTAGAATAAAACCCCTAAACCCCTAAACCCCTAAACCCCTAAACCCCTAAACCTCCTAAACCAAACAGGTTTAAAAACATACATTGCAACAACAATTCGACATAGTAATCATCGGCAGCGGCATGGGCGGACTGATATGCGCTGACATACTGGGCCGGGAAGGGTATAAGGTATGTGTGCTCGAAAAAAATAAGCAGGCAGGCGGCAGCCTGCAAACATACGTTCGTGATAAAGTGATCTTCGACTCCGGGGTACATTACCTTGGCGGACTCGGGGAAGGACAAAACCTTTACCAGGTGTTCAAGTACCTGGGGCTCATCGGAAGGCTGAAACTGCAGAAGATGGACGAGGATGTGTTTGACAAGATCATCATTCAGAACGATCCCAAAGAATACGTATATGCACAGGGCTATGAAAACTTTATCCGGCACCTGCTGAAGGATTTCCCCCATGAAGAAAAAGCGCTGCGGACCTACTGTGATAAGATCAAAGAAGTATGCAGCAGGTTTCCCCTGTATAACCTGCGGTCGGGCGGCGATGTGAATGAAAAAACCTCCGTGCTTGAGATTGACCTGCAGCAATTCATTGAATCCATCACTTCCGACAAAAAATTACAGGCAGTGCTGGTAGGCAACAACATGTTGTATGTATTGCAGGGGAATAAAACGCCGCTGTACGTACACGCCATGATTCTTAACAGCTACATAGAAAGCTCGTGGAAATGCATCGACGGCGGATCCAACATCACCAAGTACATGGTGCAGAACATCCGGAAGCATGGGGGAGATATCCGGCGCAATACTGAAGTAAAAAAGATTGTTGTGGAAGAAGGGAAGGTGGTTTCGGTTGAACTGGCCAACGGAACTCATGTATACGGAAAGAACTTCATCAGCAATATGCACCCGGTGCGTACACTGGAGATGACAGAAACAGAACTCATCAAACCGGCATACCGCAGCCGGGTGAAAGAACTGGAGAATACGGTTTCTTCTTTCATTGTAAACATAGTTTTCAAAAAGAACGCCTTTCCGCATACCAAGCACAATTATTATTACCAGAAAGAAGGACATGTATGGCACCCCGCTGCCCATACGGACGAAAACTGGCCACTGGCCTATTCGCTGTTCTTCGCTTCTTCTTCCAAAACAGATGCATACGCCGAATCGATGACCATACTCACCTATATGCGCTTTGAGGAAGTGGAGAAATGGGCCGGTACCTTCAACACGGTTGCCAATGAGGTGGACAGGGGAAAAGATTATGAAGCGTTCAAAACAAGAAAGGCAGAAAAATTGATCAGCCTGGTGGAAGAGAAATTTCCCGGGTTAAGAAATGCAATCCAGTCTTATTATACCGCCACGCCGTTGTCGTACCGGGATTATATCGGCAACGACGATGGTTCGATGTATGGCATTGCCAAGGATTACCGCAACCCGCTGAAAACATTCATCTCTCCCCGGACCAAGATCCCCAACCTCTTTCTTACCGGTCAGAATCTTAACTTACACGGCGTGCTGGGCGCCACGATGAGCGGGCTGGTAACCTGCATGGCCGTGCTGGGAAATGAAGACATTATTGAAAAAATAAGAAATGCTTAAACGAAAAAAATTCTGGAAACGGGTTGGCTATGTGTTCGCTGTTATCCTGCTGCTGCTGATTGCCGGCGCTGTGTATATCGTGCAGGTATCCAAAGTAGACCCGCCAAAGGTTGCCGATATGAGCAGCATGAACCTGCAGCGCACCGATCACGGCAACGGATTCTACACCATCAACAACAACTGGTTCCGCCACAGCAAAAGCGGTTTGTATGAACTATACGTGGAGGGCGATGCTTTTGAACGGGGGGTGATCAACGGAAAACTCACCGCCGAACTGGTGGTGCGGCAGGAGGATCATTTTGCCGAACAGATAGAAAAGATGATCCCCTCGAAATTCAAACGGAGTTTTCTAAAATACGCCATTGGCTTTTTCAACCGCAACCTGGATGAAAATGTTTCCGAAGAATACCAGGAAGAGATCTATGGCGTATCTGAATCGGCTTCACCTAAATACCAGTACCTCGGTTCCAACTACCAGCGTATACTGAACTATCATGCCGCACATGATATCGGCCATGCGGTGCAGAACCTGGCCATGGTGGGCTGCACTTCCTTCGGTACCTGGGGGGCTCTGTCGGAAGACAGCACCATGATCATCGGCCGTAATTTTGATTTTTATGTAGGCGATAAATTTGCGGAAGACAAGATTGTGGCGTTCTTCAATCCCAAACAGGGGCATAAATTCATGACGGTTACCTGGGGTGGATTCACCGGCGCTGTTTCGGGGATGAATGACCAGGGACTGACGGTTACCATCAATGCGGCCAAGTCGAGCCTGCCTACCGGTTCGGCCACACCGGTATCGCTGGTTACAAAAGAAATTCTTCAATATGCAAAGAACATCAGCGAGGCCATCCGCATTGCCCGGTCAAGGAAGATGTTTGTATCGGAATCTTTTTTAGTGGCTTCCGCTGCCGACCGCAAAGCCGTGATCATTGAAAAAACACCCGACAGCCTGGACGTATACGATCCCCGGAAGGATTTCATTGTTTGCACCAATCATTTTCAAAGCAATGGCCTGGGAAAAACAAAGATGAACATCGAACAGGAAAAGGAAAGTGCGTCCTCTTACCGCTACCAGCGGATGATGGAGCTTATCAATGCCAACGGTAAAAACTCGGTTCAGAAGACGATCAACATTCTCCGTGATCAGAAAGGATTGAACGGCGCCAACATCGGCATGGGAAATGAAAAAGCCATCAACCAGCTCATTGCCCATCATTCCATTGTGTTTGAACCGGAAAAATTATTAGTTTGGGTTTCCACTTCGCCCTGGCAGCTGGGAGAGTATGTGGCCTACGACCTGAACAGGATCTTTGCCTTGAAGGGAATGAAGGAAAACAAAGAAGTATCCGACAGCAGCCTGCGCATAGCGCCGGATTCTTTCCTGCTTACGCCGGCATATAAAAACTTTGTCGTGTTCCGCAACATCAAGCAGCGTATATTGGACGGAGCAGATGTGAATACCGACAGCCTGGTAAACAGCAACCCGGAATTTTATAATACCTATGTGCTGGCCGGCGATTATTTGTATAAGAGGAAGAATTATACGGCGGCATTGAGATATTACCAGCTTGCTCTTACCAAGGTAATAGCGACAAAGAAGGAAGAAGATCATGTGAGAGAGCAGATAAAAAAAATAAATAAAAATTAATTATGTTGGGCTAAAGCCCGACAAATAATTTGATATCATTAACCCCGGCCTTAAGGCCAGGGCAAAAAATCAATTCTCTTCGGGGCTAAAGCCCGGGTAATGATTTGATATCCGTTGCCCCGGTCTTAAGACCGGGGCAACGGGAAACCATTCATCTCATGGGGCTTTAGCCCCGGATAAAAAAAAGACCATGATCCTTGGTATTGGTACCGACCTCATAGAAGTGGAACGGGTGGCTGAAAAGATGGAAAAGAAAGCCGGCTTTAAGGAACTGGTGTTTTCGCCGGCAGAAATAATATATTGCGAGGCAAAGACAAATAAATACGAACACTATGCCGCCCGCTTTGCCGCCAAGGAAGCCTTCCTGAAAGCCATTGGCACCGGCTGGATAACCGGCACGGCATTCAATGAAATTGAAGTGCTGCCCGATGCGGATGGCAAGCCGGAACTTCATTTCCTGGGAACAACGGCAGAAACGGTATCAAAAATGAAAACGGGAAATATATTTGTTTCCCTCTCTCATCTTAAATCAGTGGCAAGCGCCATGGTAATAATTGAAAAGTCATGACATACTCAGCAGATGCTGCTTTTAAAAGCAAGGCACAGATAAAAGAAATGCAGGATAAGAAACTGCAGGAAACCGTTGCCTACCTGAATGAACGGTCGCCTTTTTACCGGGAATTATTCAGCCAGGCAAAGTTTAATGTAAAAGGCATTAAAACGGTGGAAGACCTGCTGGGCATACCGGTTACCATGAAGGAAGACCTGCAGCAGCGCAACAACGATTTTTTATGTGTGCCCCGCGACCAGGTCATTGAGTACAGCTCCACCTCCGGCACCCTGGGCAGCCCGGTTACTGTTGCACTAACGGAAAACGACCTTAACCGGCTTACGCATAATGAGTATTGCTCTTTCATCAGTGCCGAAGGATCTCCGGACGATGTGTACCAGCTGATGCTTACACTCGACCGGCAGTTCATGGCAGGCATGGCTTATTATTCAGGATTGAGAAAACTGGGAGCCGGCATCATCCGCCTGGGGCCCGGTGTACCATCGCTGCAATGGGAAACCATTCAGCGGCTGAAGCCAACAGCCATCGTGGCGGTTCCTTCTTTCATTCTCAAGCTGATCCAGTTTGCGCAGGAGCACAAGATCAACATCAACCATTCTTCCGTGCAGAAAGCGATCTGCATCGGCGAAAATATCCGCAACACCGATTTTTCACTAAACACGCTCGGTAAGCGCATTACCGATGCCTGGAACATTAAATTATTTTCCACCTATGCTTCCACCGAAATGCAAACAGCCTTTACCGAATGCAGCGAGTGCAAAGGCGGGCACCTGCAGCCTGAACTGCTGATTGTGGAACTGCTGGATGAAATGAACAAACCTGTTGGCCCGGGTCAGCCCGGCGAAGTAACCATCACCACGCTGGGGGTGGAAGGTATGCCGCTGCTTCGTTACAAAACCGGGGATATCTGCGTGTATGATGATAAGCCGTGCAGGTGTGGCAGAAATACGCTGCGTTTATCACCGGTGGTGGGACGTAAAAAACAAATGATCAAATTCAAAGGCACTACTTTATATCCCCCTTCCTTGTTCGACCTGCTGAATGAAATGGAAGAGGTAAAGGATTTTGTGGCCGAAGTATATTCCAATGAAATCGGTACCGATGAAGTAAAGCTGCATTTGCTGCCGGAAAACAACAACGAAGAAACCGACCGGAAGATCCGTTCTTATTTACAGGCCCGCCTGCGGGTGAGCCCGCATATACAATATGTGAACAAGGATGAGATGCAGAAGATACAATTCCCGGAAGGCAGCCGCAAAGCCATCAAGTTCATCGACAGGAGGAATTAAAAACGTCATTGCGGGGAGGAATGACGAAGCAATCTCCTGAACCGCAGATTGATTCTCCGCCCCCCGGCGGACCGCAATGACGTTTAATGATCAGTTTACCGTTATCAGCAATGGCTGAAACCGGTTCCGCTTCACTTTTGCCCGGCCAATAAACTGGTTGCCGTTGATCTGGGTGAACTTGGCCGGAAAAACCATCACGTCTTCTTCGCGGGTGTCAAATAATATTTCTTTGTTGGTGATCACACCGGCCCGGTCGAGCTTGGATACCACCACCTGCCCCCCGGCGCCATCCACATGGTATTTCGGTACTTCATCTTCCTGGATATCGATGTTCTTTTTGTTATCGAGGTACAGGAAATAATAACCGGAGGCATCACTGATCAGTTTAAAACCCATGGTGCCCGGCAGGTTATAATTGATCTGCGAACTGTAGCTGGTGGTGGAACCTTTTTGTTTTTTCGGAATCTTGCGCAGCCATTCAAACTGGCCCGATGCACTCACCCTTCCGGCAATAATGTCTTCATAATAAAAGGTGGTGTTGGTGGTGGTGGTATTGCGGTCGTAGGTGCGGTACACCACTTTATAATATTCTTCCATTACCATCAGCACGGCGCCATCGCTTTCCACGATGATATTGCGGACCACCAGGTTGGGCGCCTCGTAGTCGTCTTTCTTTTCCATTTTCCGCTTGGTACGGGCCGATTCAAACTTCTGCAGGTCGGCCAGCGGGAATTCATAATACCCATTTTTGTACTTGATCACTTTGTTGTTCTGGTCAAGTGCCGCCAGGAAGATCCCGTCGGTGCCCGTGCCTGTTGATTTTTTGCTGTAGGTGCAGGCGATGATCATTTCGTGGTTGAAATTTTCGATCAATGATGTTTCGTGAATAAAATAATCGTCGAGGTTCACCACGGCCGTAATGATCTTGTTACTGCCCTTTACAAATTTCAGCACTTCAAAATGGTAGCCCGGCCGGCCTGTTTCTTTATCCTTTTCTCTCCTTTTTTCAGAGTCGTACACTTTGGCCAGCATGTAGGCATTGCCATTGCCGTCGATGGAGAAATCAGAATTATCCATGATTGCTTCGGTATAGGGCATGGTGAATTCGCCACCCCAGAGTTTTTTCATGTTGTCATCAAATACCTGCAGGCCAATGCGGTCGTAATTCTTTTTATCATTCTTTTCCTCGGGCCACAGGCGGTAGCTTACCAGCAGCTTCTTGTGATCGGCGTCGTAGTTGAATTTGTATTTGTTCTCCACTTTTACCTGGTAAAAACCGGATGAAACATAATCACCCGTGAGCCGGGAGGTTTCAAACATTTTGTTGTTGGTGGAGGTGAGCTTGCCGGCAACAATGTCGAGCTTATCGAAGTACAGGGCTTCAACCTTGGATTCTTTATCCCAGTCGCTGTGGATCCAGTAATAATCCTTGTTGTTGAATTCGGTTACCGTTTCGCTGTTGAAGTTTTTGGTGGCTTCCGGAAGCTCAATTCTTTTTTCGGAGGTTTGTGTCAGTGATTTCGGATCGAACCGCACAATGTTAAGCTCATCCTTTTTCAGGGAAAGGTTGATGATGCCGTCGCGGTCGTTGCCAAAAAAAGAAAGATCGTCTGACTTGCGGGGCAGTTCATATTCAGAACCCAGTTTAAAATTGAATTTTTTGCTTTGGGCAATGGTTGCTGTGCACAACAGGAGTGCAGCAGCGAGGCCTAGATATTTCATAAAGAAGAATTACATTTTATAAAGGATAAATAAAAAAGAGGGAAGGGATATTTATTCGCCCCCCTTGGCGATGAACTTGCCTACTTTCTGGCCAGAGAGGTAATACGCATCGGCGATCCTGGATCCGGCATCAAAGGCGGCACCTCTCCATTTGTTCTCACCGGGCCGTTCAACAGAAAGTACAATGAGTTTTTTGGCGGGATTGGCTGTCTCCACAATAGTAACGGTTCCGTCGATGCCGGCATTCCGTTTGGTAACACCCACCTGGTAACCCGGTTCAATGGCCTTGGTGTTAAAGATGAGCGTGTACTTGGCGTCTTTGCTTACGGTCATTTTACTCATGTTGGTAAAACCGAGGATGAACTTGGGCGGAAACTTGTCCTGCTTGTCCTCTTCCCATTTGCGGGCCCATATCTCACCACTGCCTTTTTCTTTCTCGTTGTATTCCTGTGTTTTTCTTTTGATGTATTCCGCTTCCTTGCCATCATCACCAACGGTGGTTTTGTCGAACGTGAATTCAATGTTGATGGTTTTTTCTCCTTTCAGGATGGAAAGATCACCTTTATTAAGGTCTACCTGTTGCGCCAAAGCCGGTGAAACAAAAAAGAGAAGAAGGAAAGCGGAAATAACTGAACGGGTCGTTTTCATTTGGTTGATTGTTTTAATACGGGCAAAAATAAAGACTTCCCGTTAACGGGAAGTCTTTACCAAAGATTGTTCTGTTAAAATCTTATTTCAGGTATTTGCCCAGGCGTTTGCCGGATACGGCATACGCTTCCTGGATCCGGGTGCCGGTATCGTAGTCGTATCCGCCATAGATCCTTCCGGGCGCATTGTTGATGCTGAACTCGGCCAGTTTTTTATCCTTATTGGCTGTTTCCACAATCCAGGCCACGGCATCAATTTCTGCATTCTTGCGGCTGATCACAATGTTATAGCCGGGTTCGATGGATGTGGTCTTGAAAACGAGGGTGTATTTGGCGTCTTTTTTCACCGTCATGCCGGTGGCATCCTGGAACTCGTTGATGAAGCGGGGTTCAAACCTCGATTCCCGGTCGCTCACCCAGCTTTTGGCCCACGAGTCGCCGCGGCCCGGTTCTTTTTTATTGTATTCATCTGTTTTTGCCTTGATGTAATCGGCTTCTTTATCGTACTTGCCCACGCTGAGGCCATCGTATACAAATTCGATGTTTACGGTGGATTCGCTTTTCAGAATGTCTTCATTGCCGCTGGTGGTTTTAATCCGTTGCGCACTGGCTGTTGATGAACCCAGCACAATCAGGGAAACAGCCAAAAAACCGGTTAAACGTTTCATATAAAAAGATGTTTTTAGGTGATAACTGGCGTTAAATGTAGTACAAAATCCGGCAACAAAAATACCCATTGCCCGCAATTTTGTTGCAGCATCTTTTGATAACTTCATTGTGCAGTACGGCAAAAGAAGGCAATTTGAAATCTTTATTATATTTTTACCGCTTTAGATAAAACCCGTTATTGCAGATAAACTTCGGATCATGGTACATGTAGGAGACAGAGCCCTTTCACTGGATAATTTTTCCGATATTCTTTTTAAGGGAAAAGAGGTGGTGCTGGATACCCAGGCAATGGAAAAAGTGGGCGCCAACTTCGGTTTTTTGCAGAATTTTTCTTCCAACAAACTCATTTACGGCATCAATACCGGTTTTGGCCCCATGGCCCAGTACAAGGTAAGCGAAGAGAATATGCTCCAGCTCCAGTACAACCTCATCCGGAGCCATAGCTCAGGCTGCGGCACCCTCATGTCGCCCCTGATGGTAAAAGCCGTCATGGTAGCCCGGCTCAACAGCCTGATGCAGGGTTTTTCCGGCGTTCATCCCGAAACCGTGGAACTGCTGAAGGAGCTGATCAACAAAGACGTGGCTCCCTGCATTTTTGAACACGGCGGCGTGGGCGCCAGCGGCGACCTGGTGCAGCTGGCCCACCTGGGACTGGTGCTCATCGGCGAGGGAGAAGTAATCTATAAAGGGGAAGTGAAGCCCACGGCTGAGGTGTTTGCCAAACTGAAGATAAAGCCGCTGAACATTCATATCCGGGAAGGCCTGGCCATCCTCAACGGCACATCGGCCATGACAGGGATCGGCATGCTCAACATTATTCAGGCGCAAAAACTGCTGGAATGGTCGGTGATGCTCTCTGCCATGATCAATGAAGTGGTGGAAGCGTTCGATGATCATTACTCCTACGAGCTGAACGTGGTGAAACACCACAAAGGCCAGAACAAAATTGCGGCCCAGCTGCGGGATATCCTGAAAGACAGTAAGATGATACGCAACCGCTCGGAACATTTATACAATCCCGAGAAACTGGATCGTGAAGTGTTCCAGGATAAAGTACAGGAATACTATTCCCTGCGCTGCGTAACCCAGGTACTGGGACCTATTTATGATACCATCTGCCAGGCTGAGAAAGTGGTGGTGGACGAGATTAACTCGGTGAATGATAACCCGGTGATCGACCATAAGAACCAGAACATCTTTCATGGAGGCAATTTCCACGGCGATTATGTGTCGCTGGAAATGGACAAACTGAAGATCGCCATCACCAAGCTGTCGATGCTTTCTGAACGGCAGCTGAATTACCTGCTCAATGAAAAGCTCAACCAGAAGTTTCCGCCTTTTGTGAACCTGGGGGTACTGGGCTTCAACTTCGGTATGCAGGGCATGCAGTTTACCGCAACTTCCACGGTGGCAGAAAATCAAACCATGTCGTTCCCTATGTATGTGCACAGCATACCCAACAACAACGACAACCAGGATATTGTGAGCATGGGTTGCAATGCAGCACTGATGACAAGAAGGGTGATCAATAATTCCTTTGAAGTACTGGCCATCCAGATGATGACCGTACTGCAGGCCATTGATCACATGAAGTGTACTGACCGCCTGTCGGCCGAAACGCACCATATCTATTCTGAAGTACGCAAGCTGTTCCCGGTGTTCATTGAAGACAAACCGAAGTACAAAGACCTGGAAAAAATAAAAAGCCACTTTGAGAAATCCGACCCTGTAATTTCTTTCAAGCTGGGCACCATAAAAGAACCAATCACTTCCACCAGTTAACAAACAGGTACGCAACGGGCATGCCCTGTATATGTCCCGGTAAGAAACGGAAAACAGACAACCATGAAATTTGCATTAGTAACAGGCGGATCAAGAGGAATCGGACGGGCCATCTGTGTGAAGATGGCTGAAATGGGATACCATGTGCTGGTGAATTATAAATCCAACAAAGCCGAAGCGGAACAAACGCTGGTCCTTGTTAAAGAAAAAGGCAGCGACGGGGAGATCATCCAGTTCGACGTGGCCGATAAAGACCAGGTACAATCCGTATTGGGTGGATGGATGGAAGGCAATGCGGATAAAACAATTGAAGTACTGGTAAACAACGCCGGCATCCGCGATGACGGGTTGATGATGTGGATGAAGGATGACCAATGGGACCGGGTGATCGATACCAGCCTCGACGGATTCTTTTATGTAACCCGGCTGGTGGTGAACAGCATGCTGATGAAAAAATCCGGCCGCATCGTGAATATTGTTTCGCTGTCGGGCCTGAAAGGATTACCCGGGCAAACGAATTATTCCGCTGCCAAGGCAGGCATGATCGGCGCCACCAAGGCATTGGCACAGGAGATAGGCAGAAAAGGAATTACGGTAAATGCCGTGGCACCGGGCTTTATCAAAAGTGATATGACCGCCGACCTGAACGAAGCAGAACTGAAAGCGATGATACCGGTAAAACGGTTTGGAACACCGGAAGAAGTGGCACATACCGTGGGCTTCCTGGTATCCGAAGGCGCAGCATATATAACCGGGGAAGTGATATCGGTGAACGGAGGACTGTATTCATAGGTAATAGGCATTAAGTCATTGAAAGAGGCTTTTAATGACTCAAAGACTGAACGACCAATCAAAGAATTCATGAATTACCGGAAACCTAAATGACTATTGACGTTTAATGTATGGACAGAAGAGTAGTGATAACAGGCATGGGCATCTATTCCTGCATCGGGAAAAACCTTGATGAGGTGAAGGACTCTTTATATAAAGGAAGGTCGGGCATTATCCTCGATCCCGTGCGTAAAGAATATGGTTACCGTTCGGGATTGACGGGCTATGTAGACAAGCCGGACCTGAAAGGAAAACTCGACCGGCGTGCCCGGATCATGCTGCCCGAACAGGGTGAATATGCTTACCTGGCCACCATCGAAGCGCTGGCCATGGCCGGCATCGACGCAGAGTATATACAGGATCATGAAATAGGAATTTTATACGGCAACGACAGCTCCGGTAAAGCGGTGATAGAAGCCGATAACATGATCCGGGAAAAAAAAGATACCACGCTGGTTGGCTCGGGTGCCGTGTTTCAAACCATGAACTCTACGGTGACCATGAACCTGGCCACCATCTTCAAATTACGCGGAATTAATTTCACCATCAGTGCAGCCTGTGCCAGCGGATCGCATTCCATCGGGCTGGGCTACCATTTTATTAAAACCGGACTGCAGGATTGCATCATTTGCGGGGGCGCCCAGGAAATAAATCATCTTTCCATGGGAACATTTGATGCCCTTTCGGCGTTTTCCATAAGAGAATCGGATCCCACCCGTGCTTCCCGCCCGTTTGACCGGGACAGGGATGGACTGATTCCCAGCGGTGGGGCAGCCACTGTGATACTGGAAACACTTGAATCGGCACAGAAACGGGGAGCAAAAATACTGGGAGAGGTGATCGGCTATGGGTTTTCGTCCAACGGCGCTCACATATCCAATCCCACAGTGGAAGGACCCGTACGGTCGCTCCACATGGCGATGAAAGATGCTGGTATTGCCGCCAAAGAAGTTGATTACATCAATGCTCATGCTACCTCCACCCCGGCAGGAGATGCCAGCGAGGCACGGGCTATTGATGAGGTTTTTGGACAATATAAGCCGCTGGTAAGTTCAACAAAATCGATGACCGGGCATGAATGCTGGATGGCAGGCGCCAGTGAAATTGTTTACTCCCTGCTGATGATGGAAAACTCGTTTGTGGCGCCCAATATCAATTTCGAAAACCCGGATGAAGATTCGGCACGGCTTAATATCGCCAAAAATGCCACCGAAAAGGATATAGTTGTATTTTTGTCCAACTCATTTGGGTTTGGCGGAACAAACTCATCACTTATTGTACGAAAACTGATTTAATACACTGCTATGACGAATACCGAAATTATTGAGAAGATTCACGAATTCCTGACCGAGGAATTTGAAGTGGATGCAGCCAAATTAGTTCCCGAGGCAAACCTGAAAGAAACCCTTGGCTTAGACAGCCTGGATTATATTGACCTGGTGGTGGTTATCGAAAGCAACTTCGGCTTTAAAGTAAAACCCGAAGACTTTACCAATATCATCACGTTCCAGGACTTCTGCGACTACGTTATCTCCCGGGTAAATTCTAAAGAACTGGCATAATGTCTTCCTGGCAAGGAAAATCGAAAGGAACCCCGTTGGGGTACCGCATCTTTGTGTGGGTACTGAAATCGTTCGGGGTTTCGCCCGCCTACTTCCTCCTGCGCATGGTGGTATCTTATTACTTTCTTTTTTCCTGGAAAGCAAACGGGCATATCTACCGCTTGTACCGGAACAGGCTGGGCTTCAGCCGGCTTCGTTCGGTAAGGATGATCTATTCCAACTACTACCTGCTGGGCCAGGGCCTCATTGATAAAGTGGTGATGATGGCCGGAATCAGCAATAAGTTCAGCTTTGATTTTGACGGAGAAGAAAACCTGCGCCGCATTGCCACACTCAACAAAGGCGGCATCCTGCTCAGTGCCCATATCGGCAACTGGGATATTGCCGGGCATTTATTCACCCGGCTGGAAACCCCCATCAATATTGTACTGTACGATGGAGAGCATGAGAAAATCAAACAGTACCTTGAAAGCGTTACCGGCAAACGGAAGATGAAGATCATCGTGATCAAAAACGACCTCTCTCATATTTACGCCATCAGCGAAGCCTTTGCCAACAACGAACTGGTGTGCATGCACGCCGACCGTTTTGTAGAAGGAAACAAAACCATGGAGGCCGATTTCCTGGGATCAAAAGCCCGGTTCCCGGCAGGGCCGTTTGTGCTGGCTGCCCAGTTTAAAGTACCCGTTTCCTTTGTGTTTGCGGTAAAAGAAAACAACTACCATTACCATTTCTTTGGCAGTGAAATAAAAGAATATACCGGGCAGAACAAGCAGGCGCTGATGCAGCAGATGCTGCAGGATTTTGTGCAGGAAATGGAACAGAAGCTGCGGCAATATCCTCAACAATGGTTCAATTATTATGACTTTTGGAGCTGATCCGGATGTAACTTTGAACCATACAGGCAGGTAGAAAAAATGGTTTGCGCAGAAGAAGCCCTGTGTAGTTCAGGAAAGAAAGCAACAATATGACGCTTGTTCAAAATATACAGGACCTCATTCCCCAGCGCCCGCCCTTTGTGATGGTGGACAAAGCGCTTTCGTACAGCGATACCGGTTTCTGTACGGGCTTCCGCATTCAGCCGGATAATATCTTTATCGAAAACGGGCTGTTCAAAGAACCGGGCCTGGTGGAGAATATTGCACAAACCGCTGCGGCAAGGGCCGGCTATGTTTCAAAAGCAGAAAATAAACCGGTACAGGTTGGATATATCGGCGCCGTGAACAGCCTGGAAATAAAATCGCTTCCGAAAACCGGTGATGAATTAATTACAGAAATTGCCATAGAAAACCAGATTTTTGACGTAACATTAATATCCGGGAAAATAACCTGCAACAACGAAACCATTGTACAGTGTAAAATGAAAATATTCATCAATCAACTTAAAAATTCCTGATCATGAAAAGGATTAAAAGAAATCAGTGGATCGTTTCTGTTTTTTTGTTGCTGGGAATGAACACGGCGGTTTCAGCCCAGTCAATAAAAGATTTTTTTAACGACAAAGGCATTGCACTTACTTATCTTGGTATCGATTATTACAAAAACCGCCTCATCAACGACCCGGGTGGCAATCCTTCCGACATCAAGGGCCGCCTGTATGCCGCCATGAACGAAGTGGTGGTGAATGAAATGCCCAAAAATTACGACATAGCCGGTGCTTTCAACCGGGGTTCGTTCGTGAATTCGGATATTGCTGCCGTTACCGCCCGCAACGAAAAAGTGGAAGCAAAAGATATTTCTTCTGCCAACGATGCCGACTTCAGCAGGCTTACCGAAGCAGATATCTCCGCCGAAATAAAAGCCTTGTCCATTAAAGACAAAGACGGCATCGGGCTGGTGTTTGTAATGGAAGGCATGAAGAAAGAAGAAAAGAAAAGCTACGGATCGGTATGGGTGGTGCTGGTGGATATGAAATCGAAAAAAGTACTGATGACCGAACGCATGGAACAGGAAGCAGCCGGCTTCGGTTTCCGCAACTTCTGGGTATCCATCATCAAAAAAAGCCTGGTGGAAATTGAAAAGAAAAAATACAAGGTCTGGAAAAGCAAGTACGGCAGCTGATCCCCGCATATTATGTCAACAGAACTAAGCTGCACCAGGGAGATCCTGGTACGATTCAATGAAGCCGACCCCCTGGGCATTGTCTGGCACGGGCACTACATCCGTTATTTTGAAGACGGGCGTGAAGCCTTTGGCGAAACACACGGACTGAAATACTTAGACGTATACCAGCAGGGGTTTGTAATACCGGTGGTGAATGTGCAATGCGATTTTAAAAAATCACTGCGCTATGGCGACCGGGTTGTTGTGGAAACAAAATACATTCCCTGCGAAGCGGCCAAAATGAAATTCTCTTACCGGTTGTACAATTCCGCTACCGGCGAGCTGGTGGCAACGGGTTCTTCTGTACAGGTTTTTTTAAGCAAAGACGATTCGGTTCTTCAATTATCCAACCCGCCTTTTTTTGAAGAGTGGAAAAAGAAACATGACCTGGGTTAATAAACTATGACACCTATTTTTATCAGCGCCGATAATATCATTTCACCGGTAGGAGACAACACCGCTGATAATTTTAACGGGCTTCTGCGGGACGTATCGGGTGTCAACCTTCATACGGGCTCCCCATTTTCAGCGCAGCCGTTTTATGCATCCCTTTTTAATCCCGGGCATTTCAGTTACCAAACGGGCAAACAACAGTACACCCGTTTTGAAAACCTGCTCATTGCTTCCATCGGCGATGCTCTTGCCAACAGTGCAGTAAAGGCAGCAGATACAAAAACGGTACTGATCATTTCCACCACCAAGGGCAATATCAGTTTACTGGAAACAGAAACAGCTTCGGCGGAGCTGAACCGGCGCATCTCGCTGAATACATCCGCCCGGCTGCTGGCATCTCATTTCGGATTTGTAAATACACCCATCATCGTTTCCAATGCCTGCATATCCGGTATCCTGGCCATACTCACCGGCATACGGCTCATCCGTTCGGGTCAATACGATCATGCTGTAATTGCCGGTGCCGATGTGATTACCCGCTTTGTATTATCCGGCTTTCAATCGTTCCAGGCAGTAAGTGCCGCTCCCTGTAAACCGTTTGATGCGGCAAGAGACGGCATCAACCTCGGAGAAGGAGCCGCCACCATGATTATCAGTTCACGCAAAGAATATTCGTATGGAGCAATGGTAATGGGCGGCGCCACCAGCAACGACGCCAATCATATCTCAGGCCCATCCCGAACCGGCGAAGAACTGAATATGGCCATCGGACGTTCGCTGCAGGAAGCCGGGTTGTTGGCCGCAGGTGTTGATTTTATTTCGGCTCACGGTACCGCCACTTTATACAACGATGAGATGGAAGCAAAAGCCATTAACCTGGCCGGGCTGCAAACCGTTCCGGTAAACAGCCTGAAGGGATACTATGGCCACACCCTCGGCGCTGCCGGGCTTATTGAATCGGTTATTGCGGTGAAGTCGCTCAAAGAAAATACGGTAATACCCACCCGGGGTTTCAGCAGCATGGGTGTTACCCAACCGGTGAATGTATGCACCGGCGTTTATAAAAACGAACTTCGCAACTGCCTTAAAACCGCTTCGGGTTTTGGCGGCTGTAACGCAGCCATGATTTTCGGTAAAGAATAATTACTTTTAATAAAACAGATCTGGCACTATGAATTTTTTCTCCAAAGACAAACAATCAGCATTCGACGCAAAAGAAACAGCACAATGGATTGCATTCGGACCGGTGATTTTCCAGGCAGCAAGGGTATTGCGCAACACCGGCATCCTGGCATTGATTGAAGAAAGCGGAAATACCGGGCTTACCAATGAAGAGATCGCCGAAAAAACCAATTTGTCCAACTACGGCGTACGGGTACTGCTGGAATCGGGGTTAAGTATGGGCCTGGTGCTGGTGAATGATAAACGGTACACTTTAGGTAAAACCGGGCACTTTATTCTGCACGACCCTTTAACAAAAGTGAACATGGATTTTGTGCATGATGTAAATTACAAAGGCCTTTTTTACCTGGATAAAAGCATTGAAACCGGAAAACCGGAAGGGCTGAAAGAATTCGGCAGCTGGAACACCGTATACGAGGCTTTGTCGCAGCTGCCGCCACATGTGCAGGAAAGCTGGTTTAATTTTGATCATTTTTTTTCAGACGATGCCTTTCCGCTGGTGCTGCCGAAAGTGTACAACGGAGAGGTAAAGAATATTCTTGACATTGGCGGTAATACCGGCAAATGGGCCATTGCCTCTGCCAGGTACAGCCCGGATGTTCATATTACCATCATGGATCTGCCCGGGCAGCTTGACATGGCGAAGAAAAAAGCGGAGCAGCTGGGATTGAGTAACCGGATCTCCTTCCTGGCGGTTAACCTGCTGGAAGAAAATGCAAAGATCCCGAAGGGATTTGATGCGATCTGGATGAGCCAGTTCCTGGATTGTTTTTCAGAAAACCAGATCGTTTCTATTTTAAAACGCTGCCACGAGGCACTGGATGATAATGGCTATGTATTCATCCTGGAGCCTTTCTGGGACCGGCAGCGCTTTGAAGTGGCGTCGTTCTGTTTACAGCAAACCTCGCTGTACTTTACCGTACTGGCCAACGGCAACAGCCAGATGTACAGCGCTGAGGTATTCCTGAAATGTATTGACGAAGCAGGGCTTGAAGTAGCGGAGGAAACAGACCGAATCGGCATCAGCCAGACACTGTTGAAATGCAAAAAAAGAAAACAATAAAACACTCTGCTCATGAAATCAGAAAAAGTAGATGTGCTGGTGATCGGTGCCGGCCCATCTGGCACGGTGGCGGCTTCCATCATTAAGCAGGCCGGCTACAGTGTTACCATCGTGGAAAAAATGAAATTTCCCCGCTTTGTAATCGGCGAAAGCCTGCTGCCCCGCTGCATGGAGGCGCTGGAAGAAGCGGGCTTCCTGGATGCCATCAAAGAAAAAAAATTCCAGGAAAAATTCGGCGCCAAATTCGTTAAGGAAGGAAAAGTATGTGACTACTTCTTTGCCGACCAGTTTACCAGCGGGTGGACATGGACCTGGCAGGTACCCCGGGGAGAATTTGATCAAACCCTGGCCGATTGCTGCGAAAAAACGGGCATTCCCGTTCATTATGAAACAACCGTAACGGCCATTGAATTCAATGGATCCGATTCCATCACCACGGTGGAAGATATCAACGGTAATAAATCTCAGATTGAAGCAAGGTTCATTGTAGACGGCAGCGGCTATGGAAGGGTGATACCAAAACTGTTCAACATGGACAAGCCTTCCAATCTTCCGCCCCGTAAAACGTTGTTTACGCATGTAAATGATGTAAAGCGTTCGATGGATGATGAACCCAACCGCATCACCATTATTGTACACGACAAGGGAATCTGGATCTGGGTGATTCCTTTTTCCAGCGGTATTACATCGGTAGGTTTTGTGGGAGAGCCCGGCTTTTTCAATAAAGTGAGCGGAACCAATGAAGAACAGCTCCGTGCCCTCATCGATTCAGAACCATACCTGCGGGAGCGGATGGATGGGGTGGAAATGAAGTTTGAACCCCGGGTGCTCGAATCCTGGTCAACCACCACCAACCGGTTCTATGGCGATGGGTTTGTACTTACCGGCAACGTAACCGAGTTCCTGGACCCGGTATTTTCTTCCGGCGTAACCCTGGCAACTGTTTCCAGTCAGAAAGCAGCTCACCTTGTAATCAGGAAACTGAAAGGAGAAAACATCGATTGGGAAAAAGAATACACCGAACCCATGATGCAGGGGGTAAACACCTTCCGCTCTTACGTGATGGCCTGGTACGATGGAACACTGGATACTATTTTCTTTTCGGAAAAACCCAACCTGGAAATAAAGAACATGATCTGTTCGGTGCTGGCCGGCTATGTATGGGACCTCGATAACCCCTATGTGAAGAATCACGACACGGCCCTGAAAAAACTGGCCAAGCTCATCAACCTTGAAAAAACACTGGCAGGATAAGAAGAACCATTTTGAGTACCAACACATATATCAATGCGGACTGTGTCATTACCGGCAACCGCATCTATAAAAATGGCCGCCCGGTTTTTGATGACCAGGCGGCTGCGGCGCCTGATTTCCTGGTATCGGCATACCGGCACTTTGACCTGCAGTACCCCAAGTTTTACAAGATGGATCATACCAGCAGGCTGGGCTGGCTGGCGAATGAACTATTGCTGCAGGAAGGATTTCAAAAAGAAAAATACCGCCCGGAAGAAGTGGGCATTGTTTTGTCGAACAGCAATTCAAGCCTTGACACCGATATCCGGTATTATGAAACGGTGCAATCCATTCCCAGCCCGGCCCTGTTTGTATATACCCTGCCCAATATCGTCATCGGCGAAATCTCCATCCGTCACGGGTTCAAGGGAGAAAATGCCTTTTTTGTTTCTGAACAATTTGATACGGGATTTATTGAACAATATGTGAACGGTCTCGTTAATAATAATATATTGCAGGCCTGTATCTGTGGCTGGGTGGAGTGGCTGGGAAATGATTACCGGGCAGCCCTTTTCCTGGTGGAGAAAATGAAAACGGCCAATTCCGTTATTTTTACAGCCGAAAACCTTAATAAAATATATCAGATAGAAAATGGATAAGTTAATGTCGGATCTGAAATCGCAGATCGTTACCCAGCTGAACCTGCAGGATATCAAACCCGAAGACATCGGGGATGATCAGCCATTGTTCGTGGAAGGGCTCGGGTTGGATTCCATCGATGCACTTGAACTCATTGTATTACTGCAACAGCAGTACAAGATAAAACTCAGCAATGCCGATGAAGGCCCAAAGGTATTCCGCACCGTTCGTACCATGGCCGAATACATTACCGCACATCAGGCACAGAATTCATAATTAAATGAATGAACCCGTTTTCATTGCCGGCACAGGGATCATATCGGCGATAGGCAATAATGTCGCCGCATGCCTTGATGCCCTGCAGAACAGCCGTGCCGGTATGGGCCCGATGAAATACCTGCGTTCTGCTCACCAGCAACGGTTACCGGTTGCCGAAGTAAAGCTCAGCAATGAAGAACTGGCAGCCCTCGCCGGGCTCCCCGCCGTTAAAAGCCGCACGGCCCTGTTAAGCCTGGTGGCTGCCAAAGAAGCGCTGAGCCGTTCGGGCATTACTGATGTAAAAGCCTGGCGTACGGGTTTCATCTCCGCCAATTCGGTGGGTGGAATGGATAAGACAGAAAATTTCTTCAACCAGTTTTTAGCCGATAACCGCAAGGGAAGGCTGAGGGATGTGATCAACCACGAATGCGGCAGCGTAACCGAGCTGGCCGCCGATGCCCTGGGTATTAAAGACTATATCAGCACCATCAGTACCGCCTGCTCTTCTTCTGCCAACTCCATTTTTTTGGGAGCCAGATTAATTAAGAACGGCATCCTGGATGTGGTGGTGGCCGGCGGTACCGATTCGCTCACAAGATTCACGCTGAATGGTTTTAATACACTGATGATTGTGGATGAACAATTCTGCCAGCCATTTGATGAACACCGGCGTGGATTGAACCTGGGTGAGGGCGCCGGTTACGTGGTACTGGTGTCGGATAAAGTAGCCGCCACGCTCCCGGATAAACCGGGCATAACACTGAGCGGTTATTGCAATGCCAATGATGCCTATCACCAAACAGCTTCATCGCCCGAAGGAACAGGATCCTATCTTGCAATGAGCGGTGCATTGAAGAAAAGCGGGCTGCAGCCCGCTGATATTGATTACATCAACCTGCACGGAACAGGTACACAGAACAATGATATTGCCGAAGGAACAGCGATCAAACGATTATTCGGTCCTCATTTTCCAAAAATGAGTTCCACCAAAACATTCACCGGTCATACCCTGGGCGCCAGCGGTGGTATAGAAGCCGTATTCTCCGTAATGGCATTGGAGCACAGCATTGTATTTCCCAACCTGCGGCTGCAAACGCCCATGAAGGATCTTCCGTTTGTGCCGGTAACCGAAGTGCAGCAAAATGTTGAAATGAAACACGTGTTGTCAAATTCATTTGGGTTTGGAGGTAATTGTTCGTCTTTAATTTTCTCAAAAGTATAAAATGTACATACGGGCAACCGGGAACATATCGCCGCAAAAAACCTTTGGCCATCCATTGATGAACGAAGCCCCTGTTGCATACACCGGCAACCGCCTTTCCTGCATAGAACCAGACTATAAGGAATTCATCGATCCCAAACTTATCCGCCGTATGAGCCGCATCATACGCATGGGTGTGGCGGCAGCCATGGAATGCCTGAAAGAAGCAGATGTGAAAATGCCCGACGCCATTGTTACCGGGACCTCGTATGGATGCCTGGAAGATACCTATGCTTTCTTAAGCAAGATGGTGGAGTTCAATGAAGAACTTCTGACACCTACCGCATTCATTCAATCCACTCACAATACCATCGGCGCACAAATAGGATTGATGCTTCAGTGCAACAATTACAACAATGCCTTTGTGCACCGGGGCTTTTCATTTGAAAGCGCCCTGCTGGATGGTATGCTCTTGCTCAAAGAAAAAGAAGCATCTCATGTGCTGGTAGGCGCCATTGATGAAATCACCCCTACCAGCCATACGATACTTAACAGGCTTGGTTTGTATAAGCAGGGAGATGTGTCCAGCCTGGATATATACAGGGCGGGAACAAAGGGTACAATTGCCGGTGAAGGTTCTTCCTTCTTTATGCTGGCTAATGAAGCATCATCATCAGACTATGCCCGGTTGGATGGAATGCATACATTTTATAAACCGGCGGGCGCAGTCGATATAGAAAAGCAGGTCTCTTCCTTCCTGGAAAAACAGGGAATTGCAACCGGTGATCTTGATCTTATCATTACCGGAAAGAACGGCGATCAGAAATCAGACAGGATATATGATCAGCCCGGGCAGTCTGTTTTTGCCGGAATCCCTATTCTAAACTACAAACACCTCTGCGGTGAATACCCAACCGCTTCTGCCTTCGCTTTCTGGCTGGCGGCCAATATCATTAAGCAGGGAAAGATCCCTGCCATGCTGCAAACTTCCGGCATCCTTAAACCCATTAAACGGGTGCTGGTATACAATCATTACCTGAACATGCATCATTCCTTATTTTTGCTGTCGGCATGTTAAACTTCAGGAACACAAATATTTTTTTTGGATTCGTGCTGCTGGCATTGATCGGCGTGCACATAAAATACGGCATGCCCTGGTATGTGTACCCGGTGCTGTTCATGGCCTGGTCGCTCCTTGTTTTTTGGGGTTGTTATTATGTGGGTTCGGGATTTTTTATCAGGATCGTTTGTAAAGGCCCTGCCGATAAGAAACAGGTTGCCATCAGCTTCGACGATGGACCTGTGGTTGATTATACCCGGGAGATCCTGCAGGTATTGAAAGAAGAAAAGGTAAAAGCCGCTTTTTTCTGCATCGGCAACCGCATTGCAGGTAATGAAGAAATTTTACGGCAGGTGCATGCCGATGGCCACCTCATTGGCAATCACAGTTATTCTCATCATTTCTGGTTTGACATGTGTTCAGCCAAAAAAATGCAGTCAGACCTGGCGATGATGAACAGCGAAGTGGAAAGGGTGATTGGCCGCAGGCCAAAGTTATTCCGTCCTCCTTATGGGGTTACCAATCCCAATGTAAAAAAAGCAATCATTGGCGGAGGCTATACTCCCATTGGCTGGAGCGTGCGGTCGATGGATACGGTGATCAAAGAAGATGGGAAGCTGCTGGATAAGATCAATGCGGCCATTGAACCCGGAGCCATCTTTCTTTTTCACGATACGAGCAAAACCACGTTGAATGTATTACCCGCTTTTATCAAAGAAGTTAAAAAAAGAGGATACACCATCACCCCGCTGGATAAATTGTTAGATTTGCAGCCTTATGAGTAAAGTAAAACTGATATTACTGGCCTTGCTGGTCACAACGGGAGTAAAGGCACAGTACCCGGGATATAATACGGTTACCGACGTGGCGAAATTCAAAACCGAATTTTCTGCTGCCACACAAAAAACCACCTCCATCAAAAGCGATTTTACCCAGGAAAAGAACCTGGCCATGCTTTCGGAAAAAATAATTTCCAGAGGAAATTTCTGGTTTAAGAAAGACAGCCGGGTAAGGATGGAATACAACCAGCCATTCAAATACCTGATGATCCTGAACAGGGATAAAGTGTATGTAAAGGATGGGCAGAAAGAAAGTAAAGTGTCCACCAAATCGAATAAACTTTTCCAGCAGATCAATCGCATCATGATCGATTGCATGCAGGGAACCATGCTCAGCAATACCGATTTCAGTACCCGGGTGTTTGAAAACCGGAGTACAGCGCTGATCGAGCTTTCCCCGCAAACAAAAGGATTAAAAGAATTATTTAAATCCATCAACGTGGTGGTGGATAAAAAGGATTTCTCCGTTACCAGCATCGAAATGAAAGAGATTTCCGGCGATTATACCATCATGCGATTCACCAACAAAGAACCGAATGCTTCCATCCCCGATGCGTTGTTTTCTATTGATTAGCCTGGCAGCGGTGTGGCAAGCCTGTACCCCCCTGCACAAGCAAATGCAGGCGGCAACGGTTGATGCAAACCGGGTACTGTCGTTCCGGCCGGCTTTCCAGGTAGCCCTGTACAGCGCTACGGTAGATGTGGTAGGCAATCACCTGAGCGGCTTATTGCTGATAAAAAAAATGCCCGACAGCAGCACCCGGATGGTGTTCTCCAATGAAATGGGATTTACTTTTTTCGATTTTGAGTTCAGGCCCGGCGGCGGATTCCACGTATACTCCATCATTAAAAAGATGAACCGGAAATCGGTGATCAAAACCCTGCGCCACGACTTGGAACTGGTGATGATGAATACCCTGGATAATTCCACGGCCCAGGTACGTACCAATAGCGGTGAACTTTATTTTATCTTTCCGCAGCAAAAAGGCTTTAATTACTATATTACCACTGCAGATGTAAATGAACTCATCCGCATGGAACGGGCGTCAAACAAAAAGGTAATCGTGGAAGCCATTATGAAAAATTATATCAATGGCATGCCCGATACCATCGGCATTTCGCACAAAACATTTGAGTTCAACATCGGCTTAAAAAAACTGGAAAGATGATCCTGCTCGGCGATTTTTTTGAAATTGTTTCGCTGGAAACAGAAGAAGGCTCTATCACTGCCCTGCTGGAGATTGATGCAGCTCACCGCATATTTGACGGACATTTTCCCAGCCAGCCCGTAGTGCCCGGGGTGTGCATGATGCAGATGATAAAAGAGGTTGTTGAACAGGTGCTGGATAGAGAAACAAACCTGGCAGCTGCAGCCGAAATGAAGTTCCTGTCTGTGATTGACCCCGCGCAGAATAATATCATCAATGCTTCAGTGAAATACTTAACTGAAGAAGGCAAAGTAAAAGTGGTTGCCAGCCTGTTCAAGGAAGATACCGTTCATTTCAGGATGAAGGCAACGTTTTTATAATCTATGAGGGCAACGCAGTCTTGAGCTTTTCGGGCTCATTATTTTGTGCCCAACCGGCTTTCCCGGGGAAGAGCATACTTGCCAAAAACACAGGGCTTGCGGTTATTATTTTCATACTTGGCTATTTAATTTCAAACAATACCAGGTTTATTTCTTTATTTTCTTTCGTGGAGAAATAGAAGGAAGAGCCCGGTTCTATATACAGGTATTTTCCGGTTTCTATTTTAATTGCCTTTTTACTCTTCGTATCATGGCAAACAACGCCATCTCCTGCAACCAGTTCAGCCACCATGGGCCCACGGTCATCGATCAACTGCCCGTTGAATGATGTGTTGTCCAGCCGGTACGCAACCGCTTTTTCATTATCAAACAGCACAGTAAATGGTAAAGGCTTAAGTTCTGATGCTTGTTTATAGGAAGAAAGGATCTCAATATCGGTAACATGAAAAGGCACCGTATCGCAATTGCTTACCCGGTGTATCAGCGTATCGTTTACGAAGGATCTGTAGGAAGCGTTCCCTTGAATATTTTTATTTTTTGTCCATGCGCCGCCTTGTACCTGGGCGCAGGCCATTGTGTTGGTAAAATAAACAAAAAGCGATGGCGTGGCATGAACATGGAATAAGCTTGTATCCCCCGGTTTTATCCATACATCCAGCAGCCGGATATATTTATTCTCTATAACTTTTTTGTGTCGGGGTTCTTCACGCACAGGCACCTGTGCGGTGACTGCGAGTGAACTGAAATGAAGAATGATCAGCGGAAACAGTATTTTTTTCATTTACCGGGAATTAAAACGGTTCATTAATTAAAGCCCACTTTTCCTTTTACAGATTCAAAAAGTTTCTTTGAGTTGTAGCCGACCCCGTTTTTAAAAACAAATAATACTTTTCTTAGATCACTGATATTCTTCGACGGATCGCCTTCTATAATGATCAGGTCGGCTGCTTTACCGGTTTCAATAGTTCCGATAGTTTTATCAAAACCCAATGCTATAGCGCCATTTAAGGTAGCGATCTTTATGGCTTCCAGTGGGGTGAAGCCACCTGCTTCCACCAGTAATTCAATGGCCCGCCAGTTTCCGTACCCGGCTAATGTTCCTCCATTACCTGTTGGATCAGTACCTACGGTAAGCAGCCCTCCCATATCGTAAAACATTTTCTCCATTTTAGCGGTTTTTGTAAAAGCCTTGTCAATATCCGTAGGACCAGTCAATGATTTTACAGCTACCAGCCGCTGCAGGTAAAAATCCCGGGTATCTGGCGACATGGCATTAAGCGCTTCCGCAACAGGTCTGGGTTGTGTGGTGGTTGATCCTTCAAATACAGCCAATGAAGACGTGATGGCTGTTTTCTTGTCTATTAAAAACTGAATGAATTGCCTTACACTGTCGCTTTGAATATCAAGGTTGCCCAATGCTTTATATGAACTACCGGCAGCCGGCGGTTCATTTTCTTTTTTACCGGCAGCAAAATCTGTACTGGCCATAAATCCGTGTTCTAAATTATCCATGCCTAAAGAAGCTGCTTCTTTATAAGTAACAATATCCAAGTGCCCGGTGATTTTCAAATGCCTTTTATGTGCTGCATCAATAGCTGCTTTAAGTGTCGGTTTATCCACACCCATGTATGCTTTAAAAGAAGTGAACCCCTGGTCGGCCCAATAGTTTACAAAAGCGGCTGCATCTGCCGGCGTTTTATTTTGATTCATTTGCGGAAAGCGGGGTGATTTTCCTTCAATGTAAGGAGCAGTCAATTCCATGTTTGGGCCCGGTAATAAACCAAGGTCGATATCTTTTTTTATCCGTAAATCCGAGTAGGGTTCAACGCTGCCACAGGTCCTGATGGTTGTTGCACCTGCTGCAAGGTAAAGTCGGGGAAAGCTGAATGGTGCTTGCCTTAAATGTAGATAGCGGGTGCTTATCTCTGGCGCTGAAATATACATGTGTTCATGCAGCATCACCAGGCCAGGCATAATGGTTTTTCCATTCAGGTCAATGATACTGGCACCCTGGGGAATAACAGCCTTGGCGTCATCCCCTGTCCAGTCAATCTTACCATTGCTGATAATCACAGTTTGATGTGATTTGGCAGCACTGCCTCTGCCATCGATCAACGAGCCATTTTTAAAAACGGTAACCGGGCTGTTGTACTCAATATACTTTTTTGTTTCATCGCTGAAATTCACCTGTGCAAAACCCGGCGCTGCCAACAGGCAGGCAATAATCAGGGCGACTGTTATTTTTTTCATGAGTGTTGTGTTAAGTGTATTTGTAATACGGGTTACTGGTATCTTCTTAGCTCCGTTTAATGAGTGTTGAATGGAGGTGTTTCACCTTCCAGTTTTTTTGTCCATTGGTCAGTACCACTGTTTCAAGCCATTGTACGGTTACCTGTTTCCCATCCTTGTTTATTACTGATTGCAACCGGTAAGTAATCCAGGCCATTGTTTTATCTACCACGGTATTGATAAATTCAAATTGGTTGGTTCGTTTATAGTCTGCCGACTGGTTTTGTACTATGGCTTTCTGCATCAAAGTATCGATGGTCCATACCTGCCCGTATTCATATAATGTTATATCAGCGGTGCAATGAGCTTTCAGGCTGGTGGAGTCCCGGTTGGATAAAGCTTCAAACATGTTGATGAGTGCTTGTTAAACCTTTGCTTTTTCATCTGGCTTCTGTGCCTTTACTGTTATAGAAAAAAGCAAGACGAAAAACAGGGTAGTTGTTGGTATGGCGCTCATTTTATTTATTTTTTTGAGGTATTGCTTCCATTAATAAAGCATATGCTTTGTTCAACGCTTTGAATCCTTCAGCCTGCCCTTTGAAATGACCAAGACGAACTACTACCAGGTCATGTGAAGGAATAATTGCTACTTGTTGTCCACCTGCACCATTCATCATATAGGCATCCTTTGGGATAGAAAAGTCACCATTCCCATTTATCCAAAATAAACCCCCATAGATCGGTCTGCCATCAGCTGCCCAGGGCTCTGCAACCGTACTTACAAATTTTGTAAATCCTTCCGGTAAGATCCGCTCGCCGTTCCATACGCCATCCTGTAAATAAAGATTGCCCAGCCTTGCCCAGTCACGGGCAGAAGCATATTCGTAGCCTTGTGTTAAAAAATTACCATAGGGGTCGGTCTCCATAATCATTGTCCGTACACCAATTTTATCAAACAGGTTTTTTTGGGCGTAGGTGTAGTAATTTTCTCCGATTTTTTCAATGCCGAGTTTATTCAGATAATTGATCAATCCCGGGTCGGAATTCCTATAACGGCCGACTGAATTTGGAGGAAATTGTAAAGGCAGATTAGCTGCATACTCAAATGCATTTACGCCACCTGTATACAGGTACAGATGATCCGGGTAACCTTTTGCAGGATCAAAGTCGGGATCCTGGGGTGCCCGGCAATACAGGCCACTGGCCATATGCATCAGGTCCATGATCCGGATCTTTGCTCTTTCATCATCCTTGCCCTGCCATTGAGGTATAGGCGCCGGCTGTTCTAACCTGTAAACTCCTTTATTGATCAGCGTACCCATGATGGTAGCCGACAGGCTTTTGCCCATTGACCAGCTTTCCAGGGGTGTATTTTGAGTAATGCCATCACCATATTTTTCTGCAATGATCTGGCCTTTGTAGGTTACAATAAATGCTGCCGTTTGTGCTTCTGCCGGTGTAAATGCAGCATCTGTTGCCTGCATTACTTTTTTCATATCAATACCAGGAACTATGTTCTTTTCTGATAACACATCACCTATTGGCCATGGGGTTTTTGATGGGTCCGGTAAATTTTTGGGAACTTTTACCGGCGTAAAATGTAACGAGTTGCTGCCTTCCTGTAAACAAATACAACCCTGGTCGCCGGTGTAAATGGCAGTTCGAGTTACTCCGTTTGGAAGCGTTATAGAAACGGATTTATTTTTATAATCTATTACCGGTTCACCAACCTTAGCCCTTTCTGCATAGGGTGCGGTAAAATAGCCAACATTTTCAGCGGCAAATCCGGGTGTTAATCCTGTAATGAAAACAGCCGAGCACATAATTTTTGCATAACCAGCGGTGTTGAGTGATAGTGGGTCACCCGGCGGTGCTGTATATTTTGTTTTCAGATCAAGTGCAGCGGCACGGGCAAGTAACTTGTACCTTACAGAATCGGTTTTTACCTGGGCGGTGCTGATCAGTCCGCTTAACATCAACGAAAGCAAGGTTGTTAATTTAACTTTAATATTCATTCTAGAATGTTATTTGTTTTGATAATTTTTTATTTAAAAATTCAATGTTTTAGTTTGCATACCGCTTCGGTTCGAGCAAGAAATAAATTTAATCAGCTATCTGCTTCGCTGCTTTATATTTTCACAGCCGTCTCCTGGTTTTATTTCATTTGTGATGATGCTTAGCTTTTTTATAATGCTCATTTAAAAGATCAACTCCAAAATCACCATTAAAATCACGCCACACAATATGTATATGATTGGCATTATGAGTAGTATTGTCAAACTCAATTAAAAAGGTTTTTCCCTGTATCCTGTAATAGTGGGGCACTCCTTTCAATAAACCTCCTGCCCATCCGAATCTTATCTGATCAAAGTCTTCTGATACAATCCGCCTCATCCTCATTTCTGCAATTTGAGCAGGCATACTTGAAAGATGACAGGAAATTAATTTATTCAAAATACTTTTTTGCTGCGTTGTCATGTCCCTGGCTAATATCCCTGCTGGCGTGAGTGGCCCAACCTGAATGGCGTTTGTAGTAACGATGTCATTAAAAGCCCTTGATCGAAAAATTGCTTTTGATTGTTGTTCACCGGTAAGCATATTGATCAGTTCAAAGCCAATATCTTCCTCGTCTTTTATAATACGCTTTCCTTTATTTGGCCCTGACTTTATTTCTGCAGGATATGCTCCGAAAAATACGGGCGTACAGGCGAGTTTATTATCTACAATGGTGAAATTAAGAGCGATGTGATGGCCACTGAATTTCCATCCCCAGACACTGTCTTTTGCCGGCGTGCCATAAAAGGCGATGAATTGATTTTCCGGTATGCGGTGTATCATCTCAGGCTCAAGCTCTTTTAAATAATACTCATTATTCATGATGTCCTGCGCTCTTGAAAAGCCTTTTTCACTTAAAAAACTTTTGAGTAAAGCATACACATTTTTCTTTTGGGTGCTATCGAGGTCTTTTAAACAAACCCCTTTTCTTGGGATCAGGCTGGGGGGAAGGTAATGCCAGTCATATCTTGACATTTCATCAAAGGGGAAAACCGACTTTGCTTTTTGAATGCTGTCAAAGGAATTGATACAGGTCAATGCAGCAGGAAAGCCTGCCGTGTTTTCCTGTGCTGCAAGCGCAAAGGGAATGAATAATAATAAATACAATAGTTTCACTTAAAATAATTTTTTGCATATTCGATACTGATACAGCTATTTCTTTTTCCAGCTTAGTGCAATTTCTGTGATGAGTAAGGGAATTGTCCAGGATAACCAGGCCATTGCCGGGCCTCGTTCTTCAAATTTATCCATCAATTGATGTGCTATTGGCAGATCCGTAAGCCATCGGAAATTGACAAAAGCGAAAGTCACCACATAGCTTCGGATCATCCATTCCTTATGTTGAAGAATACGGCCTCTCATTACAGAAATATAAGCCATGGATGCTGTTGTGATCCAGGCAACAGCTAAGATCTGCAAGGCAAAAGCCCAGGAAAAGTTTGTTTTAATGGCATTTGTCCACGCCAGGTAGGTTGCACTAATTGTCCCGATCAGGATTGCGGTTAAGTATATTCGTCCCAGCCACCGGTGTGTGTTCATAAACCTGTTTCGGAATTTTTTTGAAAACTGGAATGGCCCGATTGCCAGTGCCAGGATTCCTCCTGAAATATGTCCTATGAGTGCCCACCTGTAATTCCAATAGCTTCCAAAAGTCTCTTTATCAAATCCGAAATAGGGTAATGCACTCTTCATTACAAATTTTCCAGCATAAAGAACAAGTAAAATAGTAATCACTGATCTCAGGAAAGATCTTAGTTTATGCTGGTAGGAAAGATTTAAGTTTTCCATTGTTTTTTAAATGAATGATTTAATATTCTCCATTATTTCTGCAAACATTTCATTACCTGTATTTTAAGATCTTTGTACCCGTAAGTACCTTATCGGCTGTTCTTTGTATCACTACTTTTACAGTTTCATCCATTTGAATTTCAAATGTGGCTACGGGATAACCAATACCGCCTTCAAAGCTGTTGTTGCCGATATATCTCAGGCTGGCCCTCAGTTGTCCATTCTGTTTCATGAACAGCAGGTCGTCATTTTTTATAAACTCGATCATGTTATTGTTTCCTACATCAAAAATCCCCGTAACTTTTTCGTACACTTTTTCGTCGAGCGGGATCTCTTTACCCATGATAACATTGAATACCACTTCGCTTTCACCCGAATTACCCTTGGTTATATCCAGTCTCCTGTTCACTGCATTGGGAGATGCAGCCCATTTGTCGGTATCAACATACTTCCCGTTCTTAAAATAGATCTGAGTGATCAGGTCCTGCTGCCCGGGCACCGACACCCGCATGTGAATATGTGCAGGCCGCCAGGATGCTTCATCATTCGGGTCGGCTTTATAGGGCACCGGTAGAATTGATTTGAACAGGTACTTGCCATCGGCTTTTGTTTTTTGTCCGCCCCGGTATTTGTAGTCATCAGAGGCATTGTCATATACTTCATGTTCATCGCAGTGCCAGATCTCTACCAACGCATTGCTGATCGGTGTTTTACCATCCTCCCTGAAAATGTTCCCCTTCAGAATAATGGGTGTACCATTGGAACCGGGAAGCCTTAAATTGCTTCTTAATGGTGCGCCCGGCCGGTAAAAAGGGCCCAGAATATCGGTGGTTGTCGGATTGTTGCCTTCAAAACTTTTTCCATTCCAGTTCAACCCTCCGAATACACTGATGCTAAGCGCTGTCAGTGACGAATTTTTGATAAATGTTCTGCGTTGCATATAGATTAATTTAAGTGATTTAAATTTTAAGTGGTATCCATTACATTTTTTCTGAAGCACTTAGCTGCTACTTTATTTTGCCTTATGGGCCTCCATGTCGATCTCGATCAGCTGTCCTTCTATGGCCAGGCCTTTTATTTCAAGCCAGGTACCTGTGAGGAATTGCTTTTTGTAGATAGAGTTACGAAAGGCCGAAATGTTTATGAAATCCTTCCTATTAGTTGTGTAAACGTTCTCTGCAACAACATCGTCGTACGTGTAACCGTAATGCTTTAATATTTTTCCAGATCACTGTAGCAATTTTTCATCTGCTGTTCCATATTGCCTGGGGCGACAATTATCCCCGAATCGTTCATGCTTACGGCTCCTGAAATCTTGAGGTCATTCCCAATTCTTACCGCATGTGTAACCATATATTTTTTCCAGTTTGGGACGCAGGTTAAAGTATTCAGGTGTGTCAGCAGGTTCAGAGCTTGTTTCCGTTCCGGCTGTTTTTTTTGCACTGTCTGGGCTATTGCAGCTGCCAAGCAATAAGCAGCTAATCAAAAAAGCTGGAAATAAACAAGGCGATCTTTGTCATAATTATAGTTTAAGGCAATTAAACATTTCTTGAAATTAAGCGTATGCTGCTGACTGAATCATTTATAAATTTAATGCCTCTTTTCTTCAGAAAGCTGTTGCACATTTCAGTATGCTTCTTTGCACTCGCCACTTTGCTCCAGCTGCATGACATGTTTAAGATCGACGCTGTTCACGGGAAGCCGATGATCATCCTCAACGGATCCCCAGTTTGGTTTTTATTTCCCGAATGTCATTTTTTAATTGTTCGTTTTCTTTTTCAAGACCGGTTATCTGGTTTTGCTGTTCTTTAAAGGCATTGATATACGATACGAGCACCGGGTGCATATCAATACTCAGGTATCCATCCTTCCCTGTCTTTACTGCTTCCGGAAACACCTTTTGCAATTCTTGTGCAGATAGCCCATAACCGGTTTCATCGGTTGGTAATTTGCGTTCATTCCCTTTTTTGTAGTGATAGATGATGGTATTAAGTTTGAGAATGTCTGACAATCCTTTCGAATAATTTCCATCAATTGTTTTCAGTCGTTCATCACTCGAAATCGACCAGGTTGCTGAAACCGGCTTCTCGGCTGAATTGGTGGATAAATGAAGTTGAGAACTTGGTGCATTTGTTCCGATCCCTACAAACCCATCACTGCGCACCATCATTACGCTTGTACCAGGTGCATTTTGAGTTGGGCCCGTGCTCAGGTCTAAAATAGTTGATGATGTTCCACCAACTTTAACGATCAGGCCGCTATTGGCTCCTCCGGTTCCGGCATTGAAAAAGCTGGCAACATACCCGCCGTTATTCATGCTCCAGTTAAAACTTTGATCATTCAGGCCATAGCCATCAGCGGCGATAGTATTGCCGCTGTTGTTAGCAAACTGTGTGTTTGGATTTGATATGCCGACGCCCACTTTGCCATCATTTTTTATGGTTAACCGGGTTGCATAACTGCCGGTGGTGCTCATGGTATTGAACATAAGCCTTGTTGGTACAATGCCTGCAGCTATTGTGCCATCTGCATAGATATCAAGACCGGCAGATAAAATATAATTTGTGCCATCATAGTTCATAGTGCTGATGGCTGAAAGATAATCTCCGTTATTAACCGTCACAGGTGTTGCCAATGTTCCCCTGGCATGCTGAAATACCAGGCCCGGTGCGTAACCTGAACTGGTTGCTGCATTCCTGATAAGCAGATCGGTGGGTGTGTTAACACCTTCTGACGCAATTTCAACTTTTGCAAAGCCGTAGGTTGAATTGGGTGTAATGGTGCCAAAGCCCAGTGTTTTATTGCTAAAATCGCCATAGATGATAGGCGGGTTTGAGGAGTTGTTGGCAATGTATAATTTATTGCTGCCGGTTTCATTGAATCCGGACTGGAAACCTAAAAATATGTTGCCACTTCCGGTGGTGTTATATCCGGCATGTTTTCCAACAGCTACATTGTTACCACCTGTGGCATTGGTGTATAATGCTTTAACACCTGCCGATACATTACTGCTGCCACTGGTATTTAAGAAACTGGCCTGCCAGCCCATAGCAGTATTTTCGGTTCCTGTATTGTTATATAAAGTTTGTGTTCCTAACGCAGTATTGTAAAAACTGGTGGTATTACTATAAAGTGCCAATACACCAAATGCTGTGTTAAATGCGCCATCGGTATTTTTATACAATGCATCTTGTCCAACCGCTGAATTATTATAGCCTGCTTTGTTAGAAAATGAGGCCCTGTATCCAAGGGCCGAATTGGAACTGCCTGAAACATTTGAGATCATCGCACTGGTTCCTATTGCCACATTGTTAGTGCCTACTGTGTTTGTATCTAAAGCCCTGTGCCCAACGGCTACATTATTGTTAGCGGTATTGTGACGCAAAACTTCAACACCAACTGCTGTATTTTGGCTGCCTGTGGTATTATTACTTAAGGTACGTATTCCTATGGCCGTGTTCCTGTTACCCGAAGTGTTTTGAAGTAATGCCTGCAAACCCATGGCTACATTGTTGGTACCGGTGTTCAAAGGGTTTAGTGCATCCACTCCAAAAGAAGTATTGTTTCCGGAAAGTAAGCCCGACAGGGCTCCGTTTCTTCTGAACACCAGGTCCATGTCATCAGTTGTTCCGATAAAATGGGTTGATCTTGTGCCCATGTTGCCGGTAGGTTTCCAGGCGGTAGTATCAGCATTATGGTTGGCAAGTATCCATGTCCATTCGGAACCGGTGTAGTAGTAAAAGCCTATACTATCAGGTCCGTTCTGAAATATCAGTAAACCGGCGGCGGGAGATGCAATGGCGTTTCTCTCTGCTCTGCTCATGCGTGGTATCAGTATGCCTTTGGTATTGCTTTTAACATCCAGCAAGGCGCTCACATTGGCTGCGCTGCCATCGGTGTTGATGGCCAGTGACTGTGCCGTTGAATGTTGGAAAGGGAAAAACAAGCCAGCAACAAAAAGAAAGAGTAAATACTTCATAGTAGAGGTTAATTTTTTCAATTATTATCAGGGGCTGCAGAAATGAAACCCGGTTACTTTTCTAAATCCTTCCTTTCGAGTGCAACAACGCTTCCAATTTGCTTATCGATATTTAAAAACTGTAACAGCAACCATGCAACACCGATAAAAATGGCAAAGGCAAATAGGGAAAGCTCCCAGCTGAAAACGACGTTTACCGGGCCGATCAACGCAGCCAATGCAATCCGGCCAAGATTGCCAATGGTCATGTATAAGGTGAACTGGCTTGCGGACACTTTTTTCCAGCAGCACTGCATAGCAATGGCAAAAATGCCGATGCAGGCAAATGTGTAAAGGAGGTTATATACGATCATAAAAGCGTAAATAAAACTCCGGTCGCTCCAATACGTTTTTGAAAAAGCCAGGATGCTTGTAGAAATCACCATGCCTATGAAATAAATATTCATCATCCTTTTTTTCCCGAACCTGTCAATGAGGATTCCTCCAATAAGCATTCCGCCAATACCTCCTATTATTTTAGCCGTTGCAAAGAATTGCGAGTAACTGCCATTGGTCCAGTTCAACCCTTTTACCGTGAAAATGGGGAGCAATGTTTCAATGTAATTGTAAGACCCCTGGGCAAGGAAAAGGATCAAGGCAAGCAGGATGGAATTGCGTAAACTGAAAACGCTGTACAGGGATCTGAATATTGCAACCCAGCTGGTCAGTTGCAGCTTTTTGGTTTCCGGCGAAGAGGTTCCGGAGGTCCAGGGCGCTACTTTTTCGCCCTGCCGCTCCCTTAAAAATAAGGGCACCAGCATAATAATACCTATCATAGCAGCCAGCATGAGTATAGACGTAGTGAAATCGTATTTATTAAGCAACCAGGTACCTAATGCAAGTGTGGTGGAAATGGCAATTACTTTTGAGCCCCACATTAAACCGTTGGCCCGGGCCTGCTGGTTTAAAGGAATAATATCAACAGCCATTCCGTCGGTGGCCACATCCTGGAAGGCTCCAAAAAAAGATACCGCAAAGCCGGCAGCCATCAGCAGGGTTAAATTATTCAGGGGATCGGGTACATAGGCCATCGCAATACAACTTACTATTAACCCCAGCTGGCCTATCAGCACCCAGGGCCTTTTGCGCCCCATGGGCAGATACGTATAGCGGTCCATAAGGGGCGCCACTATGAATTTAAAACTCCAGGGCAAGCCACAGGCTACGGCGAAGCCGGCTATTTCCCCGGGTGTTTTCCCATTCATTGCCATCCAGGCAGGTATGCCATAAAATAACATGCCCTCCGGAGCGCCTTGGGCAAAATACAGGGCTATAAAATTGAAATACCTTAAAAAAGTATTATCGGAAAGCGCCGGAATGGTTCTGCTTTGTTTTAGCGGAATGCTGATGGCTGATTTCATGATTTTAAGGTTTTAGAATAATTATTTAGTGAATGATTGCCTTTGATCACAGTTCTGATACAGTATAAAGTTCCATTGAAACGGAAGTTTTTGTGAGTAAAAACACGCCATAAAACCTTCATTATTCACCAATGAGCAGGACAAACTGTGCAGCAACAGGATAAATTCAGCATTTTTCAGAAAAGCAGGCAATTTGACCCCGGTGGTCATACTAAAACTGCCGTTGGCAATTATCTTTATAAACAAATGCCGAAGAAAGCCACCACCACTAAACTGCTATTTGCCATCTTGCTTATATGGATGGCCGTACCTGCTTTCGGGCAGCTTAAATACGATTTGCTTAACACGTCCAATGGCCTGTCGCAGGGGTATGTGTATGATATATTACAGGACAGGGATGGTTTTATGTGGTTTGGTACCAAAGACGGGCTGAATAGATACGACGGGTACAGCTTTAAAGTGTATACCTACGACAGCTATAACCAATACTCCATCAGCAATAACAACATCAACCGCCTTTTTGAAGACAGCAAGGGCAGACTTTGGGTAAGTACCGATGATGGCATAAACATCTATAATAAAAAAAGGGACAATTTCCGCCGCATCATGCACAACCCGAAAGATGCAAACAGCCTATCCGGCAATAAAGTTTTTGTACCTATAATTGAATTGCCCGACGGACGGTTCCTGGTTTTTTCTCATGAGAAAAGCATCAATGTTATTTCGTTACCTGATGACTTTTTAGAAAATAATGCTGTACCAACCATTACCCGTCTGACGGCCCCTGGTGCATATAATGTTAACTGCATGTATATGGACGGCAATAAAAAAATATGGGTAGTCTCCGACCATGTTTATGAGCTGCTGCCGGCTGACATGTCGCTTGTATGGCGGAAAAATAATTTTCCGTTTGCACAAACAGCCCCTGCTGCCGATGGCAGTGTTTGGGCTGATGATTTTTTCTTTAGCCAGGTGCAGGACACAAGCAGTTATCCGCTGTTTTCTAAAGATATAGTAAAGGGGCATGGCCGGGTGTTCTTTCACGAAGCCGACAAAAAAAGGTTCTGGCTCGGTATTACGGATTCTGGCAGATTGGAAATTTTTGATATCCGCAACTGGAAGCGTGGCAACCCGGTTGACCCCGAACAGACCCGACTGGAGGGTTATTCAGAAGTAACACCTACAAAAATTTATAAAGACCGGTCCGGCCTTGTGTGGCTGGGCACCAATGGTTACGGCCTGCGCAAGTATACCAGCGGCTCCGAAAAATTTCATCATATTGCCGTTGGCCTGAGCGTGCGTAAAATAATGGGGCTGCCTGGTAACCAGGTTTTTGCCAGGGGCTGGGGCGAATTGCAAAAGTTTGATACGGACGGCAAGAATTTAACAGGAAAAGAAGAGAAATCCCTTTTTAACGGGGGTGATTTTTTTATGGGTTGCAACTTTACCATCTGGAACATAACCGGTAAAAAAGGCAATAACCCGAATACTTTTGATGAAGTAATTGAGAAAGTAAACCTGGTAACAAAAATTTCAAACACGTACAGAATTACTGTTGAAAAAGCCGAAGAATTGCTTGAGCCAAAGTTAGAAGATAGCAAAGGCAATTTATGGCTTACGGGTTTTGGCGGCAGGCTGATCGTGCTGACCCCAACCACGGGAACATTTAGAAAGTTTACGATTAATACCGATCTCATCAACCCCATGCTTAACAGTGCACCAATAACAGCACTATACGAGGATGCAAACGGCGTTTTTTGGGCGGGGACTGAAAGCGGCCTGGCGAAAATTATTTTCAGCCCCGGCACAGCAACACCGCCAAAAGTTACCTGGTACAAAACCAATACAGCAGATAAAACTGCTTTAAACTATAACCATGTATCCTGTATGATCGATGATGGCGGCGATAATAATATTTTATGGGTGGCTACCAAAGGCGGCGGACTGAACCGGCTGGATAAGACCAGCAACCGTTTTTTGCATATCACTACAAAAGAAGGATTGTGCAATAATGTGGTATATGGAATATTAACAGACGATAACGGCCACTTATGGGGCAGCACCAATAATGGGTTGTTCTGTTTATTGAATAGAACAAAGGATGAAAACGGCAACTGGCAGTTCCGTCATTTTACCAAGGCTGCCGGCCTGCAGGACAATGAATTTAATACCGGCGCTTTCGCAAAATTACCTGGTGGATTGCTGGCGTTTGGCGGCGTAAACGGCCTGAATATTTTTAACCCCCAGGAAATTTTGTTGGACAGTTTTGTTGCACCGGTATTCATCACCAACATTTTAATTGGTAATAAGCCCGTGCAGGCAGGGGACGGTAGTGGCATAACGCAAACTGCGGTAGAGTTTACCAGTGCTATTACACTAAACCATACCCAGGATGTTATAACATTTGAATTTTCAACGTTGGATTACAGGGCACCAGATCAAAACCGCTACCGTTACCAGTTAACCGGGATAGATAAAGACTGGGTTGAAAGTGGCAGCCGGCGAAATGTTACGTACAGCAAACTACCACCTGGTACCTACACATTTAAAGTGCAGGGCAGTAACAGCCTTGGTATATGGAACGGGCGAATAACTGAATTAAAGCTTACTGTATTGCCTCCCTGGTGGCTTAGCTGGTGGGCTTACGTATTGTATGCTTTGCTGGCAGTGATTGTTGTAAGGGCTTATTTTAAATTCAGGATCAATAAAACAAAATTGCAGTCGCAATTGCATTATGAGCAGCAGGAAGCAAAACGTGTAAAAGAGCTCGATACTGTTAAAACCCAACTCTACGCCAATATTACACATGAGTTCCGAACTCCACTTACTGTTATTCTGGGCATGGCCAACCAGGTAAAAAACGATCCCGGAAAGTATTTGGATAACGGTGTGGATATGATCGTACGGAATGGGGAGAATTTACTGAACCTGGTAAATGAAATGCTCGATCTTTCAAAACTAGAAAGTGGTAAGATGCGATTGAATTTAATAAATGGCGATATTATTTCCTTTCTCCGGTACATTGTAGAGTCTTTTCAGTCGCTGGCGGCCAGCCAAAAAAAGCAATTTCATTTTTTAGCGGATACCGATGAATTGCTGGTTGCCTTTGATGCAGAAAAAATAAGACAGATCATTACCAACCTCTTTTCGAACGCATTAAAATTTACACCTGAGCAGGGCAATATATATGTGAGCATTTCGCAGGAGGATGCCACAAGCAATGAAAGCACCACCATTGTTTTAAAAGTAAAAGACACTGGTATTGGTATACCCGAAAACCAGATTCCGCATATCTTCGACCGGTTTTACCAGTTGGATAATAGTCATACCCGTAAAGCTGAAGGTACCGGTATCGGGCTTGCACTTACCAAAGAATTAGTGAAGCTGATGAATGGAACCATCACGGTAAAAAGTCCGCCGGTTGGAGCAACAAAAGGAACCGAGTTTATAATCAATATTCCTTTGATAAAAGCAAGTACCGCAGCTAATGCAAATGTTTTTATATCGCCACAAAGCGAAAACAGCATGGTGATCAAAGCAGAAGAAAAATTGCGGGATGATCATTTTGATGAGGCAATTGCCAGCAGTGCCAAGCCACTGATTTTATTGGTGGAGGATAATGCGGATGTAGTGGCCTATACAGCAAGTTGTCTGCCCGATTATAAATTAGCCGTAGGCAAGGATGGCAGGGAAGGGTTTGAAATTGCGACAGATTCAATACCTGATCTTGTAATTACAGACGTAATGATGCCCTTTATAGATGGTTTCGAAATGTGCAGGATGTTGCGCCAGGATGAAAGAACCAGCCATATACCGATCATAATGCTTACGGCAAAAGCGGATATGCAAAGTAAGCTGGAAGGGCTGGAGAAAGGAGCAGATGTATATTTGGAAAAGCCTTTTCATAAAGAGGAATTATTGCTTCGCATAAGAAAGCTGCTGGAACTGCGGAAGAACCTGCAACAATACTACAGCCTGCAAATGGGGATAACAGGTACAACCGGAGAATCTCCCCTACAGGAAGCTGAAACCGTAAGGGAAGACAAAACAGAAAATGAATTCGTGAAAAAGGTGAGGGAAATTGTGGAAGCTAATTTCAGCAATTATGAATTCAGTGTGGAGCAGCTATGCAAACTGGTCTTTATGAGCCATTCACAGTTGCACCGCAAGCTGGATGCCCTTACCGGTTGCTCACCCAACAGGTTCATACGAATTGTGCGGTTGAATAAAGCAAAAGAGCTATTGGGTGATACGTCCCTGAGTATTGCTGCTGTTGCCCTGGAGTGCGGCTACAATGATCCCGGCTATTTTACCCGTGTATTCAAGCAGGAATATAATCTGACGCCTCTTGAGTGGCGCAACGGGAAAGTAAGTAAATAATTATGATGCTTCCCGGTTCGTAGCGGTAGTCTTCTCGGGTATCAGCCAATATATAAAATCCAGCGCCGGCCCGGTCATAAAAGTAGTAACCAGCGCCATCAGCACCATCATCGCGAATATCTCGGGAGAAAGGATGCCAAGGTCGTAACCGATATTCAGCACAATCAGCTGCATCAGTCCGCGGGTGTTCATCAATACACCAATCGAAAGACTGTCACGCCAGCTTTGTCCCACCATCCGTGCGGCCAATGCACTCCCACCGAATTTCCCGGCCAGTGCCACCAGCAATATCCACCCAAACGTGATCCAGAGCGATGCTTCATTTAACAAGCCGATCTGTGTGCGCAGCCCGGTGATCACAAAGAAGAGCGGAAGTAAAAGAACAATACTCAGGTCTTCAATCTTATCAGTCACAATTTTACGGAAGTCGAAACTGGGAGGCATGATTACTCCGGCTATAAAGGCGCCAAAGAGGGAATGCACACCGATGATGGACGTAATGTAGGAAGATACGATCAGCATAACGAAGAGGAAAGCGATAACCGCTGTACGCTTCGCTTCTTTTTTATGATAGATTGTTTCTAACCGGTTAAGAGCCGGTCGAACCAGCTTGAGCATTACCAGCACATAAACAATGGCAAGCCCGATGGTGTATAACACACTGATAGAGGATCCGGATTTCACCAATGCAATCACGGCAGCCAGGATGCACCAGGCGGTGAGGTCATCGGCGGCTGCACAGGTAAGGGCCATGGTGCCGAGTTTAGACCGGGTCAGCTTACGTTCGTGTAAGATCCTTGCCAGTACCGGGAAGGCGGTAATACTCATGGCAATACCCATGAACAGGGCGAAGGAGATAAACGTAACCCCGGCGGGTGCGTATTCTTTATAAATAAAATAAGCCAGTGCCACCCCGAGCGTATAAGGAATAATGATGCTGGCATGGCTGATGACCACCGCATCGTAGGCCTGTTTACCGATGGCTTTCAGGTCGAGCTCCATGCCGATGATGAACATGAAAAGGATCAGCCCGATCTGGCTGAGAAAGCTGAGCGTTCCCAATGAAGCAGCTGGAAACAAGAACTGGGTAACTTCCGGGAAATAGGATCCCAGTATTGAGGGGCCCAGCACAATACCGGCAATGATCTCACCGATCACCGCCGGTTGCTTGATCTTTTTAAACAGCCATCCGAAAATCCGTGCAAAGAAAATGATCACAATGATCTGTAACATCAGGACCGCCATCGGTTCTTTGATGTGATGAGCGAAGGATCCGGTAAATTCCTGGAAACTGCTGTGTGCTGCTGATTGACCCTCTGTTTGTACTTCTTTTAACGTGATGGCGGGGTCTTGTAATGCCTTGCCTTTTTTGATAACCCAGTAGATAATGCCTGCCGCACCACCAATGGTGAAAATGTAAAAGAGGGAACTGAACTTCTTCATAAACAGGAGGGCCTTGTTCCTGGAACCCGGCAGGAACATGAACCGGTTTGATCTTTCTATGTGCCTAGGTGGTTCACATTACTTATACTATCCAAAACGGAAATTACAGATTGTTTTTTAATGAGACCTGTTATTTCTGTATCAACATAAAGCTATGCTGCAGGCCTTTGTAGTTGTTATACAGAAGAATGGTTTTAGGAGAAGAAACCTCAACAACTGTTTTCAGTGTATGTGCTGGCAGGCGCCCATGCTGAAGAATGTGGCAGGCCATCCACAGTGCAAAGGAAGAGGCAGTGGCGTATTCACCACTCATATGCTTGAAACGGGCCACCGGGATATCCGCAGGCAATATGCTACCACAGGCGGCATAAAATTTCAGCGTACGGTTGTCGCCGCTTTCGCCGGAAAGAAAGAGGTCGATCTTTTGGTTGCCTCGTATATGCGTGCTGATGAATTGCTGGAAAGCGGCTGTTACAGCAGCCGGGTCCTCGCTGTGCAGCATTCCTACGGCGCTGATGCCAGCCAGGGCGCCCGGCTGCTGATCATTCACCAGGAACATGGCAGCGCCTTCACCGGCCAGGCTTCCGGGAGTATCCGTTGTGTAAAAATCACTGGTGGCAATCACTTCTTTTTTATACGAACCATCCAGGGTTTCGATGTTGTAATCAAAATCCGAGATCTCGTCCACGCCACCGAGCAGGAATTGTTTACCCGGAAGCGCCCGCAGCTGCATGATGGCATCCGTCACGGCATTTTCAAAGGCATGACCCCGGTGCACGTGTGTGCTGTTGTACGATTTATTCCTGCTCATCATGCCCAGCTGCGCTGCCACGGCATTGGATGTGCTTTGTACAAAATTGCCCGGCGCCAGCAATCCCTCCTCGTACTGAACAATCTGGTTCAGGAATTTAATGCAGTCTTCCATGCCGCCTTTGCCGGTGCCAATGATGATGCCATCCACCGGGCTGTTTTTCAGGATGGGCATGCCCGCGCCTGCTCCCATCCGTACGGCACGGCCCATTCTCCGCAGCACACCGGGCGGAATGCCTTCGTAAGATGGCTCGATGGCATATAGTTTTTTATCAACCGGTTCATGCAGCAATTCCAGGTCAACATCCTGAAATGTTTTTTGCGGGGAGATGCAATATGCCTGGTGGATGTAAACCATTATGCCTGTGAAAAAATAAGAGATGAACAATTGCCGCCAAACCCGAATGAATTTGACATTACATGCTGTACCGGCATTTTCCGGTATTCGGGTACCGGCATTAACCCGGTTGACGGAATCCTGTTTGTAAAACGAAGCGTTGGGTATACTTCCTGGTGCATCAAACTCAGAATGCTGTATACCGCTTCCACGGCTCCGGCCGCACCCAGCGTATGACCGGTATATGCCTTGGTGGATGAAAAGGCAGGAGGCTCTTTAAACAACCGGATCATAGCCCTGCTTTCTGTTTCATCATTGTTTTCCGTGCCGGTACCGTGGGCATTTATAAAACTGATATCAGCAGCAGAAAGTTTTGCATGGTTCAATGCCCCCTGCATGGAAAGGTATGGCCCATCGCCTTCATCAGAAATGGAAGAAGGATGGAACGCATCATTGGCATTGCAATACCCCGTGAGTTCAGCATATACTTTTTTGCCGGCAACGTCTTCTTCTTTTTCAAGCAATAAGAAGGCAGCGCCTTCCCCGAGGTTGAGTCCTTTGCGGTGTTCATCAAAGGGAGTACATTTTTCGGACGAAAGAATATGCAGCGCATGAAAGCCGTTGATGGTGTACTTCGCCAGACTGTCTACCCCGCCAACCACAGCCCTCCGGGCAAAACCGTTCTTCATCAGCATGGCGCCATACATTATGGAGTTGGCTGATGAGGAACACGCAGTGTTGATGGTGTTGATGATACCATTCATGCCAAAATGCTTCTGCAGGAAAATATTCACCGATGCACAATCGTAAGAAGACGTATAAGGAGAACCATTGCTGTTCTTGTTTGCGTCGGCGTAAAGTTCATCGGTGAGGCACATGCCGCCTACAGTGCTGGCGCCGGCCAGGGCGGTTTCAGGTGACCGGAGATCCGCCAGCGAAAGACCGGCATCGGCCAGCATTTCGTTGAACGCATGGAGGGCCAGCAAAGAAGTACGGGTAACGCCGGGATCCGAAACACCCAGGGCTTTCATTAACCCGTCGGTACTGGCCGTAATTTGCCCGAATGGTAAAAGGCCGGAATATTTCGTTGGGAAGAGGTTAAGTTCATTGCGGATGCCGCATATGGCATTCACCAGGCCCTGGCGGTTTTCGGCCACAGAATTTCCTACAGCGCTGATTACGCCCATGCCGGTAACAAAGATCCTGCTCAATGAAATTTTTTTATTTGGTGCGGTGCTGCTCCACATAGGCAGCCATGGTGTTGATGTCGACAAGGATTTTCCTGCCTTCCTTGGGGTCTTTTATCTCGATGCCGTATTCACGGCTCAGCAGTACGATCAGTTCGATGGAATCAATGGAATCCAGCCCCAGCCCTTCGCCAAAGAGCGGCTCGTCGTCTTTAATATCATCCGGGTTAACAGAGGTGAGGTTCAAAAACTGCACGATCTGCTGTTTCAACTGTTTTTTTAGTTCTGCTGTTTCCATGTTCATTGATTCAAATAAGATTTTTTCTTCTCAGTCCGTATAATGTGATCAGCTGTATCACCAGTGTAATACCCAATAAAGGTAGAATATTCATGGCAACATCTTTCAACTTGCCGCCTTCCAAAAATAAACCATAATAAGCCTCGAGGCACCAGTGCAGCGGCGATAGTTTCATAACGAACTGGAATGACTGCGGCATGGCAAAACTCGGTACCAGCAGTCCGCCCACGGCTGCCATCAGTACAATGGAAACGGCGCCGATTCCGTTTGATTGTTCCTGCGTTTTGGCAAACACGCCGATCATGATGGCGTAGCTTACAGCGCACCAGCCGCATACCAGCGTTACCACGGTTACCCCGGCCAGGTCGGGCAGGGCGAGCCTCGGCAATCCCATGGAAGGAAACAACCAGATGCCGAGAGAAAAAACCACGGCGGCCTGTGTTACGGTTACAAAAAGATAAGTAAGCTGTTTGGATAATACCGAAACCAGGTAATTGGTGGGTAAGGTTTTCAGGCGCACAAAACTGCCGTTCAGCTTTTCTCTCACCACGCTTCCGCCCAGGGAGATCACAATAAAGAACATGGCGAATACCGTCCATGCCGGTACATTATGCTGGGAGGCATTCGGAATATTACGGCTGCCGCTTCTTGAAACCGGTATTTCATTGATGGCCACCTGGCTGCCGATGAGTTCTTTTTCCATCGAGTCGGGCATGGCCTTTTCATTGAGGTTGAAGTAAAGGCTTTTCAGAACCTCTTTATTCTGTACAACCTGTAAAGCGCTGCGTAATGCACCCTGTATAGAGCGGCGGAATGTTTCCTGCAGTACCGGGTGATACAGCATGGTGATGGGCTGAACGGATCCGCTGTCGGTCTTCACACCATCGTTTGCCTGCATGCCGAAATTCTTCAGTGCTTTTACGGCAATCTCATCCGATTTGGATTTTATCTTTTTTGTAAAATCGGCCGGAATGATAATGGCGATCACGGCATCTTTGGTATGCATGCGGCCCGAAATGGCTTCGTCTGTTTGGTCGGGAGTTACGGTTTGAATGCGGAACATGCCCGCTTTGGTGATGGCCGCTTCCAGTTGCTTACCTGCTTCGCCGGTATCACGGTTGCACAGGATCATGGGGACGGTATTGGTGTTCAGCATTTCAAACGTGCTGTTCTGCACGGCGGTGATCACCACGGCCAGCACGATGGGCATTACGAACATAAAGATCAGCCCGAGCTTATCCCTCGTGAGGATGCGGATATCTTTCAATATGGTTGACCAGAGCTTGAACATTACGAATCCCTGAATGATTTTCCGGTTAAATTAATGAACAGCCCTTCCAGGCCATCTTCTTTATGGTCGAACATCAGTTGCTCCAGGGTATCGTGTGCAATGATCCTTCCATCATCGATCAGTGCCACTTTATTACACAGGTCTTCTGCTTCGCTTAATTGGTGAGACGTATAAATCAGGGTTGTTCCGTTTTCATTCAGTTGTTTCAGGTAATGGATGATGGCGTGGCGGGAATGAACGTCAACTCCTACGGTAGGTTCATCCAGAAACAATATCTGTGGGTTGTGGATCACCCCGATGGCAAGGTTTACCCTTCGTTTCATTCCTCCTGAAAATTCCTGCACTTTTTTCTTCCGTACATCAGTGAGTCCAAGAATCTCTAATAATTCATCGGTTTTGGTTTTTATTTCCGACTTACCCAATCCAGCCCATGCCCCAAAGAAGGCCAGGTTTTCTGCCGGGCTTAATTCCTGGTAAAAAGAAAAATCCTGCGGCACAAAACCAAACAGGCGGTTGATGGATTTTTTGTGATGGGCAATTTCATGTCCGAGTAACTGCACACTTCCCTGCTGGTAATTGAGCAGACCGGTCATACAGTTCATCAGCGTGGTTTTGCCGGCGCCGTTGGGCCCGAATAAACCAAACCGTTCACCCTGTGTTACTTCCAGGTTCAGGTTGCTGAAACAGGCGGCCTGCTGCCGGGGGTAGGTAAATCCCAAACTGGATATACGCACCGCAGCCTGGTTCATGAATTCCATTTTATTTTTGAGAGGGCCTGAAATGCTTTTTTTTCGATGCCGGAAATTTCAATAAGGTAATCTCCCATTACATCAAAGTCGGCCTGGCTGCCGATGCGGCCTTTGTAAATACCGGCGGCATGAACAGCGGCATTGCGCCACTTGTCGCCGGCTTCAGTGAATATTTTTGAAATGTCCTGCAGTTCATCGATGGGATGCCAGGCCTGTGCTTCCTGTAAAAAGGCGGCATATATATAACGGAACCCGCCGCCGCCGGTACCAATCTCTTCCTGCATGCGTACCAGCTGAGCCAGGTATAAACCGGCGGTTTGCTGCCCGAGTTTATCCCGCCATTTTTTTATTTTCCTGCCGGTGGTGGCAATGCCTTTGTAGCCGGCAATGTTTCCGGGAATTCGGATCATGTGGTTTACATTCCGTTTAATCCCTTTCTCAATGGCTTTTTTCATCTGTTCATCAGTCACCGTTCTTTTTTCTTTCGGGAAATAGATCTGCCCGCGTGGCGCAAAAGCGCCTTTGGCAAAACGAACCCGTTGTAATTCGTAGCCGGTAAGAGAAGTAACGTTTTCCATTACAGGATCGCTGATCAGGTATTTATCTTCTTCCTTTCCAAACACAATCATGTTGTGTGCATTAAAATGGAAGCGGTATTCTTTCGGGAAATAAGTAAGATAAAACACACCTACCTGGGCGCCCACGGCTTTGCCGGCATCAAGGCATTCATCGAGGTATCTTTTGCCTGCATCCTGCGAAGCAAATTTTTTCCGGGCCACCGGTATATTGAGTGCGTTACAGGTTCTTTTGAAAATGAGGCCGGGCATGGTGCGGAAGGCGATGGCCGGGCCGTTGTTTATTTTTAGAAACGGCAACTGTACATAGAACAAACCGGAACCGATGCCGAATGCAAGGGGTTCGGTCAGTTTTTCTGCCCCGGCGGCTCTTAATAAATTGGTGGTTACGCCATTTTCACAATGAGCAGCCTGGAGGTGTTGGAAATCATTGTTCATGTACAGTCATAGTTTTTAGTTCTTCCACGCTTATGTTGAATGCTCCGGCGTATTTTTTTAATTTTTCATCAGTCAGTTTTTTGAACACATCGGCTTTCATGTGCCGTTTGATGGTCCATTTCCAGAAACCGGTATAGGCAGATACGATACCCATATCCATCAGCCTCAGCTCCATGAAGTACAGGATGGGGCTGGCTTCGCCCCGGAGTACTTTCTGGCGGGATTCTTCAATGCGTTTTTGAATGTCTTCCCATGCCACATCCAGCGCCTTGGTCTTTACATCCCAGCCGGTGCTGAGTTCGGTGCTGTACCTGCCGGAGCTGTCAACGGCATAAACCACTTCCTTGGTGAGTTTATTCAGCGCACCATCATCCTGGGGTATTTCTTCTTTTTTCATATTTCCGAAATCAGGTTGATATGAAGGATGAAATTACGGCAATCAGCCGGGAAAATGAATCAGCAAACCGTAAGCAGGCTGTACATATAAGAGAAGCGGGCGCTTTCCGGAACAAGCAACAGGATTTTGTCGCCCACTTTTAACCGGCCGCTGTGGAATAATTCATCCACCATTAAATATACCGATGCTGCCCCCACGTTACCTACCGTGGTAAGGTTCACAAACCATTTTTCGTACGGGATGGCGGTATCATTTTCTATCAGGCGTTTGAATATTTTATCTTTGAAGAATTCGCTCGACATGTGCGGAAGGAAATAATCAATCTCGCTGGATTTAACCCCGTGCTTTTCGAGGGCTGCTTTTAAGCCAACACCACCCAGGGGAACAATGTTTTCGCTCAGCAGCTTTACATCCTGTTTGATGCTCAGAACCGATTTATTGATCACTTCATCGTGGGTGAATTCCATATAGCTTTTCAGGCTGCCGTCTTTCATTTTTTCACTGGCGCTGTACATACAGGCTTCCATTTCGTTGGCATAGGAAACGCCTTCCAGCCATTCCACCCGAAGGCTCAGTCCGTTTTCATTCTTTTTATTACTCATGAAGAAAGCGGCGGCGCCATCGGATAACATCCAGCGGAGGAATTCTTTTTCAAAGCTGATGTATGGATTTTCTTCCAGCTCTTTCAGTTTTTGGGCTTCGTCTTCAAACACGTCTGATACCAGTGAGGTGGAAAAACGTTCTGACCCTGTTGCCACGGCCGTTTGTGCATCCCCTGTTTTTACAGCCATGTACGCATATTTGAGCGCATGCATACCGGCACAGCAAACACCGGCGGGTGAAACCACTTCAATGGCGCCGATCTGGGGAACCAGGCCATGCACCATTACGCCGTGTGAAGGCATCATCTGGTCGGGAGTGGAGGTGCCGCAGGAAAGCAGGTCGATGTGTTTGGGTTTGCCATTGCCGTTTGCAATAACCGATTTTACCGCCATGGCGGTGATCTCGGCATTGGTGTGTGTTACTTTCCTGTCTTTGGTAAGGGCGTAATACCTGTTTTTGATTCCGTTATTGCGCAGAACAATCCGTTTTGATTTGGATGGCTGCCCGTTGATATAACCCAGGAACTCCTCCATTTCATCATTTGAAATGGGGTTGTTGGGGAAAAAAGAAGACGTATTGGTAATATAGACCTCGTTGAAAGACATCGGTGAGTTGGGTTAATTTATACCTGAATATTTTAGTTTTTGTTTTCGTATGCGTTCCGATAAGAATGGTTTGAAGAATATGGCATCAACAGTTAGTATTATCGGCGCAGCTATAAACAATGCAATTAAAAGATAATATTTGAATGCAACAAGCCAGGCTGTCTTTTTTTTCTTTTTGGCAATGATGCCTGCCCACACCCCGAAAATCTTCTTGGCCTTGGATTCTATAAACATTAAATTATATTTTACTACCACTGCTTTTTGCTGAAGCAATTCATCCTGCAGGCCATTCCAGTTTTCGTTTTCCAGGTGTTTTTTTATAGTGAGCCCGAACGCCGAAGTGCCAGCAATGTCTTCATCTGAAACACCCGGTTTTGGAAAAATGTTCAGCCAGCGTCCTTTCTTTCCTTTGAACATCCAGTAAAAGATGGTGATAAAGCTGATGAAGTTGTGATGTTTATCCACCAGCGAAATATGGCCAACCAGTTGGGCGCCGGCTTCACGAAGAATAACTTTTACCCGTTCCATGGCGCTGATCCACATATTCCTTGCCCCGGTGATGGCAACAACGGGCGTATCTTTCAATACGGCACGTACCGTTGGGTGAAGCATGATTGAATTAACAGGGATGGAAGGCGAAAGAAACCAGGCCTGGTAACCAAGAATCACCAGGTCGTACTTAGCTTCTTTCAGCTGAAAGGGTTTTAATTCGGTAGGCACTTCATGCACACAGTGCGGCATTACCGCAAAAAACGCTTTTCCTGTCCAGGGGAACGGATAGGGTGCTGCCACGTCCACCCGTACTTTTTCAACCGTATGTCCGGCTTCCTGCAAAGGGGCCGTTAACTGGTCTGTGATCTCCGTTAACTGTCCTGATTGAGAATAATAAATAATAAGAATCTTCTTACCCATGCGGATGCAAAGTTAAGGAAGCAGCCCCTTTAACGATTTTGATTTTTTGCTGTAATCAATAATAGCCTGCTGAATGGCGGCTGGCAGGTTTTTATAATTGGAGAGTATCAGTTTGCTGTCGTGTTCAATGTTGTTCCGGTACTCAACCGCTTTAGGTGCATGCTCCTGGATGATGAGCCGGAGAAAACAATATTCCACGTTGTCGTTGTCTTTGCTGATCGACGCTTCCAGTTTTTTACGCCCTTCCTTGAACAGGCTGAGTTTTTCTTTTGCTTTGGAAACCAACCCGGCCTTTCTCATCAGGAGGGCGCCTTCATAGGCATCTTTCCCCGCCACGGCCAATGCTTTTACAATGCTGAGCTGGGAGTTTATGTCGTCTACTTTTTCCGATGCCATGGCATTGTAAAAAGCGGTTTTATCAAAAGCGGTGTTTAAAAAAAAACTCCGGGCCGGTATCGTTATACCCAGCAGTAACAACGAAAGAATAAGGGTGGTATGCTTCATATTTTATTAAAGTACAAAGATAAAGATTTGGGTTTTTACTGTGGTGAACTGCTGTCGTTAACGGGATGTAAAGTACAGTTCCTACGTAGATTTACTTTTACGGACATAGCAATAAAATATATCTGTTGTTCTGCCTGGGATAATACAATAAAGTGTTCAGGTAAAACGATTTATATCAGAATCCGCTTAACCGCTGAATCCGTACTGAAAAACCACAAGAATGAGATTGACCCGCCATGCGATTGCTGTGCTTTTGATGCTTTTGCTTCAGTCAAACAGTTCGTCATTCCGTTTTTTAAATAAACCGGAGCCTGTAAAAGGGAACCCGCTTCCGGCTGTTGCGGCCACCTCACCGATCGCTGCTGTGTTGTATGAAGAATGGGCGCTCGAATCGGCCGGGCTGTCGAAAGATGCGTTTGAAAAAGCCTATAAAGGGTTCATGGTGCTGCAGGCAAAAAACCGACTGAACAACTGTAGTCTGCTTACCATTGTTGATTACAGTCTGTCTTCCGTTCAAAAAAGATTGTTTGTGCTGGAAATGACCACCGGCAAACTGCTGTTTAATACCCTGGTGGCACATGGCCGCAGGTCGGGTCTTGAACGGGCCACTGATTTTTCCAATGCGGGCGAATCGCACAAGAGCAGCCTTGGGTTTTTTATCACACAAGGCACCTATAAGGGCAGTAATGGATATTCATTGAAATTAAGGGGCTGCGAAAACGGCATCAACAGCAATGCCCTCAACCGGGCCATAGTAATGCACGGCGCTGATTATGTAAGCGAACGGTTCATCCGGCAGAATGGATACCTGGGCCGGAGTTATGGTTGCCCGGCCGTACCGTTGGAACAGACTAAAAAAATTATTGATGCCATCAAAAACGGCAGTTGTATGTTTCTATACTATCCTTCAAAAAAATATTTCAGCCGGTCTACAATACTCAACAGCTGAAAATGATATTACCCCGCTAAATTCCAAGTTTTTATTGTTAGGCACGACAGGAGACAAGAGGCTCTGCTTTATGCGGGGCTTCTTTATTTACAGGATGATGAGTGCAGCGATCAGCTGGCAAGCCAGGCCCACCAGTAGTCCGGAATAGATTTCTTTTTGGGTGTGATTGCTTACCACAAAGCGGGCGGTACATACCATGCCTGTTACCAGGATGGCAAGTGCGAGGGGCCAGGTCATGAGCATGGTATTGCTGTTCATGACCACGATAAAAATGCCGATCAATCCACCGCACCCAATGGCATGCATGCTTATTTTAAAGAAGATATTTGCTAGCAGCGCAAAGATGGTGGTGATAAAAACACCTGTCATGAATGAAGGCAGCTCGGGTGAAAGTTGCGGCACAAACTTAAAGAATACCCTGGCCGCCCAGAAGTAAAAGATCATGGCTGCCAGGTAAGGACCGATGCGATCCTGCCGGGTGGGCAGCAATATGGAGCTGATAAACCCCAGTCCCTTCATGATCAACACAGAAAAGGCAGGAAAGAATGCCGTATTCAAAATAGTGGTGAGCAACAGCATCAGTTTTGAACCATCGCTGAAGCCGGAAAAATAAGATGGATGGAACCGCAGCAGGAAGGCTATCACATACGTTGGGATGAACAGCGGGTGAAATACCACGGAAAAAAGCTGTGCGGCTATCTTAAGTGCCAGGGAATAACCGGGTTTGTTTTCCGGGGCAGCAATATGTGTCCGTGCATCTGTCATAATTCTTTTCTTAAGCGGGCCACCGGTATATTCAGCTGCTCCCGGTATTTGGCCACCGTGCGGCGGGCAATATTATACCCTTTTTCCTGAAGCATCTCAGTTAATTTTTCATCACTGTGCGGATGTTTTTTGCTTTCGGCTTCAATGATATCACTGAGTATCTTTTTTACTTCCCGGGTGCTTACTTCTTCCCCACTATCGGTTTGCAGGCTTTCGCTGAAGAAGAATTTAAGCCGGTAGGTGCCGAATTCGGTTTGTACAAACTTGCTGTTGGCCACCCGGCTCACGGTGGATATATCCAGGCCCGTTGCCTCGGCAATGTACTTTAATATCATGGGCCGCAGGTCGGTTTCATCGCCGGAGATGAAAAAATCGTGCTGGTAGTTCATGATGGCTTCCATGGTATTGAGGAGGGTGTTCTGCCGCTGTTTAATGGCATCAATAAACCACTTGGCGGCGTCAATCTTTTGTTTGATAAACATCACGGCTTCTTTCTGGCGCTTGTCTTTTTTACTTCCCCGTTCGTAGTCTTTCAGCATGTCCCGGTATCCTTCGCTGATCCGTAGGTCGGGTGCGTTCCGGCTGTTGAGGGTAAGTTCCAGCTTGCCGGCGTTGTTATAAATGAAAAAATCAGGAACCACATAGCTCTCGGCTTTACTTCCTTCACCGATTGTTCCGGCGGGTTTGGGGTTCAGTTTAATGATCTGGTTGATGACTTCTTTGAGTTGTTCGTCCGAAAGGTTCAGCCCCCGCTGGATCTTTTCATAGTGTTTTTTGGTAAACTCTTCAAAATACTTTTCCAGCACTTTTATAGCCATCTCCACATTCCTGTCCTGGTTTACCTTTCTTTCCAGCTGCAGCAGCAGGCATTCCTGCAGGTTGCGGGCGGCAATGCCCGCCGGGTCAAATTGCTGTATCTGCAGCACCAGCCCGGCTACTTCGTCTTCGGTGGTTTCAATATTCTGGCGGAAAGCAAGATCATCCACAATGGCAGATATTTCCCTGCGCAGGTAACCATCATCATCCAGGTTACCAATTATCTGTTCTGCAATTTTGCGCTGGTGATCACTCAGGGTGAGCATACCCAGCTGCTCCAGCATCAGTTCATTGAACCCCCGTTCCACTTTAATAGGAATCGTTTTGTTTTCATCAATCTCGGGGTAATTGTCGTCTTTCAGTTTGTAATCGGCAATTTCATCATCACCATCGTTTACGTATTCTGAAATGTCGATATTGTCGTATTCGTCTTCGCTGCCATCCGGCTCCGTGTCTTCAGCATCCGTATCCGAAAATTCATCATTTGCTTCCTGGTATTCGTCCTCGTGCCCTTCTTCGGCTTCTTCCAGGGCGGGGTTTTCTTCAATCTCTTCCTTGATGCGTTCTTCCAGTAAGGCCGTGGGAACCTGCAGCAGCTTCATCAGCTGTATCTGCTGGGGGGATAGTTTCTGTAATTGTTTCTGGTATAGTCCCTGACTTAAAGCCATATTCCTGTTCTTCTTAGGGTAATGCGTTTATGTGGTTATACAATTTGGTAATTAAGTTCAATAACAACGTAAATTTACACCGATAGCATATTGAAAAATGTATAAAAAAGCTAAAATTTTACTTTTTTGCATGATTTTTGTGGGAAGCGCCGCTTTTTGTCAGGAATTTACGGGTAAAGAGCAGGCAAATGCAGCATTGCATCCTTACAAATTGCAGAATAACTTCCGAAAATACGCCTCGGTGAAGCAGGTTTTGGAGGAATCCAAAAGCAAAACATTGGTTAAATCAGCGGACCGGGAGAGGAGGATTTACACAAACCAGCTTGCCTGCCACATTTTAAGGGCGGATTATTATACCCGGAATTTCGGGTTCTTCTGTAAAAAGGAATTACAATTTGAAAAAGCCACGAAGATTCCCCTGCGGTTCAGGCTGGGGTCACTTCAGTATAATGATTACCTGGAACAGAAACCCAATGCGGTGAACCCGCATTGATTGTATCAGGCCATTTGTTTCTGTGTGCTCAATACCTTCTTAATTACATTTACCATCTGCTCGCCTTTTGTTCTCAGCTGCTCATCGGTCCATAGCAGGCCAATGGCTGTGGAAACGCAACGGCCCATGACAGCATCGCTGGCACTGAAGTCTTTGGTGGCATGCTGAATAACGGCCGCTTTCAGGTCGGGGTGCAGTGCATTCAGCGTGACTGCATTTTTCAGGTGATCCCATTTGCGGATATAATGCCAGTTATTGTCGTACCAGTAGAAATTACCGGCCAATATTCCCTGTGCCTTCATTTCGGTAACGACAGCCCGGGTTATTTCTTCAGTAGGCAGGAACCAGCTGAGGAAGGTACAGCTGTCACCAGCTTCATCCGGAATTCTTCGGAAAGAGATTTCCGGAACAGCTGACAGTATGTTTTTTAATGCGGCGTGATTCTTTTTCTGAATGGCGAGGAACTCATTGAGTCTTTTTACCTGGGCCAGGCCCACTGCCGCATGCAGTTCACTGATCCTGAAATTGTACCCGATAAACGGATGAAGGTCGGCTCCGCGGTCAATTCCTTTGTGATCGTGGCCATGATCGCTGTAGCCATCGCTGTTGATATACACATCTTCCCGGTTGGTCATCACCACACCGCCTTCGGCACAGGTCATGGTTTTTACAAAATCAAAGCTGAAGGTTCCGGCATCGCCGATGGTGCCCAGTTTCTTTCCTTTATAAGTGGCGCCGATGCTCTGGCAGGCGTCTTCCAGGAGTATTAAGTTATGTTCTTTGCATATTGCCTGTAACGCATCCATGTCGGCCATGCTGCCACACATGTGCACCGGCATCACGCATTTTGTTTTTGGGGTGATGGCGTTCTTTACGGCTTCGGGATTCAGTGTCAGTGTATCGTCCACGTCTACAAAAACCGGAACGGCGCCCACGCTTATTACAGCTTCAAAGCTTGCCACAAAGGTGAAGGATGGCAGGATGATCTCATCGCCATAACCAATACCCAGGGCACTCATGGCGGTTGTTAAAGCGGCCGTACCACTGCTCACCAGTTGTGCATGTTTACATCCGAAGCTGCTGCAAATGGCATCTTCCAGTTCTTTTGATTTCCAGATTCCCTTGCGGGGTCCATCAAATCCATACCGCATCAGGATTCCTGTCTGTAATACATCATTTACTTCTTTGCGTTCGGCATCGCTCCATAATTCGTAACCAGGCATATAAAAAAGTTTATTGGTTAATTGGTTGTTGGTTTATCAGTGCAAAGGTAGAAAAAATGAAAGGGGATTGAAAGCCAGTCATCATTACTTACCATTGCTTATGGTGGTCATTTCTGGTGTTTTTGCCGGCTCCTTGAAATATTCCAGCCGCAGGCTGTCACTCCAGCCATTTGGATTGTTGTTGAACGAACGGCTGCTGAAAAAGATCATGCCCTGTATGTTGGGGGTGTTTCTCAGGGCTTCTATCTGCCGGGGTAATTGGGTTATGTCTTTCCAGGCGCTGTTGCTGCCGGCCCGGTAAACTCCCAGGCCGATGTAACAGTTCTTTCCATACGTATGTTTGCTCCACCAGTCGAGCAGCACTTCATAGGGAGCCGCCTTATGGCCGAATTCCCAGTAAAGTTGTGGTGCCACATAATCGATCCAGTTGTTTTTCAGCCATAATAATATATCAGCATAGAGGTCGTCGTAATTCGTCTGCCCGGCTTTTGTTTTACTGCCATCCGGGTCCTTGTCGTCGTTGCGCCAAACGCCAAAGGGACTGATTCCGAACTGGCATTTTGGATTTGCTTTTTTTATGGCATTACTCAGCCGTAAAATAATCGAATCCACATTGCTTCTTCTCCAGTCTTCTTTATTCATTCCATTCCCATAGCGTACATAACTGCTGTTGTCGGGAAATTCTTTGCCGGCAATACGGTAAGGATAAAAATAATCATCAAAGTGAACGGCATCCACGGCGTAGCGGCTTACCACGTCGCTTACCACGTTGGTCACAAATTGCTGCGCTTCCTTATTTCCGGGGTCGAAATATCTTTTATCGCCGTACGTAAGAAACCATTCGGGATGTATCCGGGTGATGTGGTTGGGTGCTATGGATGAGGTATTAATGTTGAACACGGCCCGGTACGGGTTCATCCAGGCATGAAACTCCATTCCTCTTTTGTGCGTTTCAGTCACCATAAATTCCAGCGGGTCGTAATACGGCATAGGCGGTCTTCCTTGTTTACCGGTGAGGAATTCGCTCCAGGGTTCGTACTGGGATGGGTAGAAGGCATCGGTTACAGGGCGTATCTGAACGATCATGGCATTCATACCATTTCGCTGGTGCATATCGAGCAGGCGGATAAACTCCACTTTCTGTGAGTCGGAGTTATAGTTCCCTCTCGATGGCCAGTCGATGTTATCAACGGTGGCCACCCAAACGCCGCGGAATTCCGGCTTTGCCTGGGCATGGGAAAAAGCAGGCAGCAGGCAGGCGGCCATAATGCATAAAGAAGAGAAGATGGGTTTCATGAATGGTATTACTTTGATTGGCGGATTTTATCCAAAAGTTTATTCAGCTGGGCGGCTTCGGTGGCAGAAAGGTTCCCGAATAAGGAATCCATTTCCTGCTCGTGCTCGTCTATTTTCTTCAGGAGTTTTTTTCCTTTCTCGGTGATGCTTACATCCACCAGGCGTTTATCATTTTTGCAGGGGTTCTTTTGTGCAAGTCCTTTCAGTACAAGCCGGTCAACAATGCGGCTGGTATCGCTCATTTTATCCAGCATGCGTTCCCTTATCTGCAGGGTGGAAATAGGAACACCCGCCCCACGCAGGATGCGTAAGATATTAAACTGTTGCCCCGTGATGCCTTCCCGTTCAAAAAAGGCCTTCATCTTTTCATTTACCCAGTTGTAGGTGTATATGAGGTTGATGATACCCTTTTGGTGATCGTTGCGGAAGTGTTGCTGGCTTATGTCTTTTTCAATGCCCATATAGTATAACTGGAGCTGCGGCGCTATTCAGGCACGGCAGGTGTACCAAATTCGTTCATGTATATTTTTACCAGGATGACGAAATAACTGATCAGCAGCGGACCGAAGATAACGCCCCAGAAGCCAAACAATCCCAGCCCCACAATAACGCCAAAAACTGTGATCAACGGATGCACATCCATGAATTTTTTCAACAAGGTCAAACGCACCACATAATCAATATTGGAGATGAGTACGGCGGCATAAACAAGTAACCCGATTCCGTGACCCGTTTGCCCGGTGGCAAATAAATAAGCCGTTAACGGAACCCAGATCACCGCACTGCCCACAATGGGCACCATGGAAAATACGCCGGTTAAAAAACCCCACAATCCAAAATCCTTTACGCCAAAGCTCCAGTACCCGATGGTGGCAACAATGCCCTGGATGATCGCCAGCACCGGGATGCCGATGGCATTTGCCCGGATCATGCTCCGGGTTTCATGACTCAGCATATCGATATTCTCCTGTTTTAAAGGGGTAAAATTCCTGAGGAATTTTTCCACCTCACGACCGTTCTTCAGTAAAAAGTAAAGCAGGAAAAACATGACTGCAAAATTACTGAGAATAGCAGCAGAACTGTTGATCAAAGAAGGAATAATCGCTGCTGCCTGTTTCTGAAATGTTAAAATATTTTCGTCGGTCATCAGTTGATACCCGGTCAGTTCATAGATCTTCTGTCCCACAATCTTTCCATCGGCCAGCAGTTCCTGCTGGTTGGCTAAAATGCCCGACAGTTCTTTCGAAAGCAGCCGGATGGAAAAATAAACAGGCAGGGCAATCAGCACCATGCTGCCGGCAATAAACAGGATGGCAGTGGTTGTTTTCTTCCATTGCTTTTTGATAGTGAGGTAAAAATAGCTGTCGCGTGAAAGGATGTACAGCGTGATGGCTCCGAGAAAGCCGGGCAGAAAAATATACAGCTGGTGCATCAGCAGTACCGCCAGCAGTACAATCAGCAGCAGCAAGATCACCTGGCGGAGACGGTTATTGAAGGTGGATGGCATAGTGGTGAAAGTGCAAATGTCTGCATTTTAATCTTTCCAAACCGAAACGCCTTCACTGCAGTTGGCACAGATGTCGATGTTTTTCCGGCTCTTCATCAACTCGTTCCTGAACTGGCGGTAATTATCGTTTTGCCAGATCTCTTTGAAAGATTGCATTTTGAGATTCCCCAACTGGTGAGTGGCATCCTTATCAAAGCAGCAGGGAACCACCAGGCCGTCCCAGGTAATCACGTTGGCGTGCTGCAGTTTCCAGCAGCGGTTGGCCAGTTTGTTTTTTGCCGAATACCTGCCGTCGGCATTCTTTTTATACCGGCTGTATTTATCGATCGTTGGAATCAGGTTGTTGGGGTCGGTTTCGTATTCATATACCTGGGCTGTTTTAAACCGTACTTCATCCACTCCCGCTTCTTTGGCCAGCCGCTTTATGTCTTCCACCTGGTGTTCGTTTGGTTTTACCACCAGGAACTGGAAGAAAATGAAGGGAGTTTTGCTTTTTAATGTTTTCTTCCATTTTACGATGTTCCGGGTGCCCTGTAAAACCTTTTCCAGGTTTCCACCCACCCGGTATTGTTCGTATACATCCTGCGTGGTGCCATCGATGGAAATGATCAATCGGTCGAGACCGCTTTCCACGGTTTTTTTGGCCACTTCTTCCGTAAGGTAATGGGCATTGGTGGAGGTGGCGGTATAAATCTTTTTATCACTGGCATACTTCACCATATCCAGGAAATCCGGGTTCAGGTAAGGTTCGCCCTGGAAATAAAAGATTAGGTAAAGTAGTTCCTGGTGAATCTCGTCGATGGTTTTCCGGAAGAAATCGTTTTTGAGCATCCCGGTTGGCCGGGTAAACTGCCGTAAGCCGCTGGGGCATTCGGGGCAGCGCAGGTTGCAACTGGTGGTGGGTTCAAACGAGATGGACACCGGGTAACCCCATTGCACCGGCTGGTTCAGCAGGCGGCTTGCATAAAAACTGCTGAGCACTTTAATACCGTTTGTAAATCGCCGGAATGTAAGTTTGCTTAACAGGTTGGTACTGTCGTTCCAGTTGAATCGGGGCATACACAAAGTTAAGCCGATTGGGAGGAATTGACGGGAGGAACGCTTCCTAAAACGGGAAAGAATTATTTCAGGTTACAGGCCTCGTCGAGAGATGCGGTAATGTGTTCATCAACATTTTCGAGCCAGATCTTCAGCGGGGAGAAGCTAAGACTGTTGTTGCTGAAACCTTCATAGTTATGAAACAGTACATTCAGGGTAATGAAGTTCATTACGTAGGCCCTGGTTTCGGATGGCAGGTATTCTTTAATATCCCAGAAATCAGGATCAGTTTTACCTGTCTTTTTCATGGCTTCCCACACATTGCCCACGCCGCAATTATAACTGGCTACCATCAGCAGCAGGTCATTATCAAGGTTGCGCCCACGGTCTTTCAGGTATCGGGCTGCCGCATGGGTCGACTTATTAAAGTTCTTACGGTCGTCGCGGCCGCCGGGTTTCTTTACGATGATCTTTTTGATAACCTTTCCTTTCTTGTTACGGATCAGTTTTACGGTACCGCTGTTGCGGGGAACGTATTTTAACCCGTACTCTCTTGCCACATCATCCATAAACTGCCAGTAACCCACTGCACCGGCCCTTGAAACCGCATTTGCATTGAAGGCGCTTTCCAGGGCCATCAGCATTTTAAGTTCATCGGGCAGGTCGTATTTTTTAAGAATGGCACTTACCTTGGGGAAATATTTTTTGCTCCGGTTGTAAGTGCGGATCACGTATGCCCTCCTGTTCTCAGAAAATTTTTCGATGTATTCAAGCGATTCGTTTTCGTTTCCGCTCAGTACTTCCGGGAAAACCACATTGGCTTCTTTGCCAGCATAGGAAATGGTTTCAGGCTTTTCGGGACCGTTGAATGTTTTCCTGGAAGTATCGCTTAATGGAGCTGCATCAGCAACCACTGCCATACCTAAAGTAAAAAACAGTATCAAAATTGACTTTGATACTGTTGAAGAAATTTTGTTTTCTTTACTTGAACGGGGTTTTAACTTCATAGAGGTATGCAATTAAAAACGGACTTTTTGTTAAACGGATGCAGGGGCCCATTATTGCCCGTTCACAAAAAATTATGAACTTTAAAAGGGTGGCCGGCACAGGCTGACCCCATTAAGTATGCACATTTTTTTTATCATGTATATATAAACAGATAAGACGAGACTATGAAATTTCATCATCATATGTATTTACTTAATTGTTGTCTGACATGAAGCCGCATACCGGGAGCCGGGTTGTTTTTATAGGCGCCGGCATTTTTATCATGCTGTATTTTTTGGCTGCCTGGTTTTACCCGGGCGGATCACAGGCCGATAAAAACCTGCGTGTATTCAGCTGGATGAATAATTACTGGTGCGACCTGCTCAGTGAGCAGGCAAAAAACGGCCAGGTGAATACGGCCAGGCCCGTTGCAGTTGCTGGCTGGATTATTTTATGCCTGTCACTGATGATCTTCTGGTATTTTCTGCCTGCCCTGTTACCGGAAAATAATGTGTTTCGGAAAATAACCCGTTGGTGCGGCGTGGCGGCCATGCTGGTAGCCATGGCCCTGTTCACAAAACTGCACGACGTAGTGATTCATATTGGAGGAGCCCTTTGCTTTGTTGCACTCTGCAGCACATTTGCGGGCTTTTATAAGGCCAGGCGATACAACTTTTTCTATACCGGGCTGTTTTGCATGGTGCTGATGATCATCAACTACCTTATCATGATTGGCGGCATCGGCACCACGTGGCTTCCGCTTATTCAAAAGATTACCTTTTTACTGGTAATAGCTTGGATCTTTTTTATTAACCGGGCTTTGTACCGGACTTCCTCATAAACTCCTCCTCTCTTTTATTAAAATTTTAGCAGCCGGGTGAAATTTCTTTTGTGCAAATTTGCGTTCTAATAGTCCCTGCTTGGCAAAAAAGAAACGTTCCCTTTTTGCGGTGATCCTTATCCCGGCCATGCTGCTTGCCGTTGCAGCAGCAGCCGTTTACTATATCGCTTACGTGGTGAATAAACCAAGCTTTGTACGTTATCCCGCTTTTGAAATAGACCTCCCGGTGAATTACAATATTCATGGCATTGATGTAAGCCGTTACCAGAAAAACATCGATTGGGAAGCGGTAAAAGCCATGCAGGATAAACAGGTGAAGATCGGCTTTGCTTTTATCAAGGCCACAGAAGGGCTTGGCCGGGTGGATAATAATTTCCGGCAAAACTGGTTCCGGGCCAAAGAGGCAGCCATGCCGCGGGGTGCGTATCATTTCTTCATTCCGTCGAAAAGCGGAAAGGCCCAGGCAGAAAATTTTATTGCCACCGTTTCGCTCAGTAAGGGTGATCTGCCGCCCGTACTTGACATTGAAACCGCCAGTGGTGCATCACCCGCCGACCTGCAACAGCGAACCAAAGACTGGCTGCTGATGATTGAAAAGTTTTATAAAGTAAAACCCATCATCTATACCAATATTGATTTTTACAACAACTTCCTGGATGGGAAATTTGACGATTACCCGTTGTGGGTGGCTCATTATTATGTACGTGATAAACCCAGGATAGAGCGCAGGTGGAGTTTCTGGCAGCACAATGAAAAGGGACGGGTGAACGGCGTGGATGCCTATGTGGATTTTAATGTGTTTAACGGCGATAGTGCCGCATTCCGGAAAATGCTGTTGAAATGATGCAGCATAAGTATTATTTTTAAAGAAGAACCAGCTTCACCAAAAACATTACCGGCATGGGAATGGAAGAAGAAACCAGGGCCTTCCTGGTAAAAATACTGCAAACCATATCCATCGTTTTGTTGTGGATGATGATCAATGTCTTTATCGGGATCTATAAAGGCGCCGCTTTTTTTGAAGACAGTCCCGGCTGGAAAAATTATCTCTATTATGTTTTTTTCCTGGGCAGCCTGCTGGCTCTCGTCGTTCACCTCCGCCGTAAATGGAAGTTATAATCAGCTGCTGTGATCAGCCACAATCAGCCATTGGCCGTTCACTTTCCTGAAAAGCAGGCTGAAGTGTCCTTCCTGGTTTCCGGCTTTCAGGGTGAGATGCCATTTCCCTACCACAAAGAAGTGATCAGCCGATACCCGTTTCACCTGCAGGATGGTAAAGTCAAGGGTACCCATGGCGTCAGCATCCGGATACCCTTTTTTATAACTGTTCAAAGTGCCTAGCCATCCATAAGTAATCCCCCGCTTGCCAATAAACATCAAAGAATCATTTTGCCAGTAGCCCTGCATATAGGTTTCAATATCACCCTTGTTCCAGGCGGTACGCTGCTTTTCCAGTACATCCCGGATTGCCCTTTCATCAGTTTGCTGTGCAGCGGCAGACAGGTATACGCAAAGGGCTGTTACAAAAAGGAGGAGGTTCTTTTTCATGTTTTTTCGTTGAGGTATAAATATAAGAAAACCGGTTCAGTGCCTGTGATGGGGAGAAGCACACTTGCTGCGGTGGCAAAGCCGGTAGTTATAAAAATGAGCGCTGATGATAGCAGCAACAGCAATAAACAAAAACAACAACGAGAGCCGCCCGTCTACAAACTGTTTTAAAACAAGGAATACAAATCCGCCCGAAAAAACCAGCACCGGCACCAGCGACCGGTGGTGTTTGATGAACCCATGGAATAGCGAATACGAGCCCACTGCAAATGCCAGGGCAATCATACCCCATTCAAAAAATACGTTGTGAATGATGTTAATACCAAACACCGGCAGGGTGCTGAGCAGGATGGGCAATACCGCACAGTGGATGGCACAGGCAATGGATGTAACAATTCCAAGGGCATCCCAGTTCAGTTTGATATTCATGGAGGGCAAAGATAAGAAAAATGCAATAATGTTGCAAAAAAACAGCCCCGGTTTGCCCTGCTACCCGAAAGCATTGTAAATTTGCTGCAAAGCATTCCGATGAAAAAGAGATGGCTGATCTATGTTGGTTTTTTTGTGTTGCTGCTGGGTGGTTTTTACCTGGCCCTGTTCAGCAATTATGACTTTTCCAAATCCAACCTTCCGGTACGCAATGCAACGGTGGAGGATTTCGCATTCATTGACCAGGATGGGAAGACAATTACCCAACGGGATGTGGAAGACAAGGTATATGTGGCGGACTATTTCTTTACCACCTGTAAAGGCATTTGTCCGAAAATGAATGCCAATATGCGGCGGGTATATGATGCATTCAAAGACGAGCCCGGGTTCATGATTATTTCGCATACCTGTATGCCCGAAACAGATTCGGTGCCGCTTTTAAAAGCCTATGAAGAAAAGATGCTCAATGGCAAACTGGTGCAGAAAGAAGACGGCTCTTATAAACTGCAATACGACCCCGCTTCAAACCTCAAACCCCAAACCTCAACTCCCAACTGGCGTTTTGTTACCGGTGATAAAGCACTTCTCTACAAAATGGCACGGCAGAGTTATGGTATCGATAACGGCAAGCCCGATTCGGCACAGATACAGGACCAGTTCATCCACACCCAGTTTTTTGCGCTGGTGGACAAACAGGGCAGGGTACGGGGCATGGTATACGACGGGCTGAATAACGATGAAGTGGACAAATTGATTGCCGATATAAAAGGACTGCTGAAAGAGAAAGTAACCTCTAAACATTTCATGAACGGATTCAGCAACACCCCCAATTAATAGCATGGATCAATTACTCGACATATTAAAAAAGAACCAGCTCAGCGTAACCGAGGGCCGGAAAAAAATTCTCGGACTTTTTTTAAATAGCCCCGGTGCCCTGGCGCATGCGGATATTGAAAAAAATACCGATGCTTCGTTTGACCGGGTAACAGTATACCGGACGCTGCAGACATTTGTTGACAAGGGAATCATTCACAACATACCCACCACCGATAATTCAATATTGTACGCCTTGTGTAAGGATAACTGCGAGGCAGGGCATCACCACGACAATCATGTACATTTTATCTGCGACGTGTGTGATAAAACCATCTGCATGGATCATGTGTCTGTTCCTGAAATAAAACTTCCCAAAGGCTTCAAGCAACGGCAGGCCGATGTGGTGATCAGCGGGGTATGCAGTGATTGTAAGTGACCATCAATCCATCTGTGCTTTCACAAACTCCATCAGCACTTTTATCCGTTGCGGGCTGAAATCGAATTTCAAACCGGCGGCTTCAAAAAGTTGTGGCAATGTTCTGGTACCGCCCAATGCAAGCGCTTTGCAATAGTTGTCCATCGCCTGCTGCCTGTTTTCCCTGAACTGCATCCACATACCAATGGCGCCCAGCTGGGCAATACCATATTCAATATAATAGAATGGAACCTCAAACAAATGAAGCTGCTTTTGCCATAAGTTACTGCGGTAGGTCTCCAGTCCGCTGTAGTCAATAACATCGTCCTGGAACTCTTTTAATACTTCATTCCATTTATCCGTACGTTGTTCATGTGTGTGCGAAGGGTTCTCATATACCCAATGCTGAAACTTATCGATGATGGCAATCCACGGGAAGATGGTAATTACCCGTTCAAGCTGATGTTCCTTTGCTCTTCTCAGATCTTCTTTGTTGGAAAAGAATGTTTCCCATTCATCCATGCTCATCAGCTCCATGCTCATGCTGGCCACTTCGGCAATCTCCATGGGATATTCTTTAAAGCCATTCAGTTCCAGCGGATGTGCCAGGAAGGAATGAACCGCATGACCTCCTTCGTGCAGCATGGTGGTCACGTCTTGCATCTGCCCGGCGGCATTCATAAAAATAAAGGGCGCCCCGCTTTCTGCCAGCGGACAATTATATCCTCCCGGGGCCTTGCCCTTGCGGCTTTCCAGGTCAAGGTGTTTCAGTTCATTCATCTTCTTCAGACAGTCGCCGAAGAAAGGGCGGAGTTTGGTAAAACATTCAACAGATCGTTCAATAAGCTCTTCACCTGTACTGAACGGACGGAGTGGATTCACGCCTGCCGGTTCGGCATCAATATCCCATGGCCGCAAGGTATCCAATCCCAGTTTTTTCTTTTTATTCCGGTAAATGATATTCACCAGCGGTAATACATGCAGTTTTACCGCCTCATGAAACTGGTAACAATCTTCTTTGGTATAATCAAATCTTCCCAGTTCTTTAAAACGATAGTCGCGGTAATTGTGGAAGCCGGCATTGACTGCTTCCTGGTTTCTTTTTTCGATCAGCTGATCGTATAATCTGTTCAGCGCTTCCTTATCCTGCAAACGCCGCTCCTGTATTTTGCGGTACACTTCTTCCCTTACGGCTCTGTCGGCACTTTCTAAAAACTGAGCCGCCTGCTGAAGGGTATATTCCTGCTCCTTGATGGTTACGGTCATTTTGCCTGAGATCACACCATATTGCTGCTGCATAACTGAAAGTTCGGCCTGCAGCGGAATGTTGGCTTCCCGGAACAGCTCAATGCTTTTGCGGATGTTGCGGAGATAGGTAAAATATTTCGCCTCATCCAGTTCATTGGTCAAAGGATGATTCACCAGCTTTTTATTCAATGCATCGGAATAAGGCTGAATTTTCGGCTGGATCTCCATGAAGAAGAAGTTGAAGGCTTCTTCCAGCGACTTGTTCTCGGTATCGCAGGTCATCCTGATCTGCCGCCAGCAGGCGTCTTCGTTCACGAGGGCTTCCAGTTCACTCTGGTCCTTCAACCACTTTTCCAGATCGTTCCTGGTTTCCACCTTCCTTTCCAGCAGCTCTTTGAAATAAGGCTCCAGGTGCTGCCAGTCGGTTATTCTAAAATCTACCGGAAGAAAACGGCGGGGAAGTTTTTTTATGTCTGCGGTATACATGGTCTGCGTAATAAGGGTTTAAATTAAAATCCTGCCGTATCAACAGGCAGGATCCTAAAAAAGTAAAGAAATACGGTTTATTAAGCCATTTTTCTCGGCGTATTTATTTTTTTAGCCGGCGCATTTTTTACTGCGGCTGCTTTTGTTTCCACGGCTTTGGGTTTATTTTCTGCAATAGCGCTTTCCCCCGTTTCTGCCGGCGCTTCCGACAGTTTGATCTCAATGTTATTGGCGGTTAAAACGCCGAACCATTTTACCATCTTTTTCATGTCGCTGGCATATACCCGGCTGAAGTCCATATCGGGGTATACTTTTTCAAAGTATTTTTTCACGGCAGCAGCATCGTTATCGGCCGGCAGTTTTGTTTTGTTTTCTTTCATGGCATTGAATACCTCCACCAGGTTTACATTTTCCTTGGTGGTGAATACCTCTATGCTTTCCAGGTGAGCGAAGTTGTGTATGCGGCTGCTCACGAATTTTGTGCTTTTGTCTTCCAGGGATCTTACCACCCCGCCATCGGCTTTGGATGATACCAGTTCAAATAAACCCGGCAGCCCGGTCACCGATACCAATTTGCTGTATTCCATATTACGTCGTTTAAATTTAGGCGTGCAAGTTAATCCTAAAAAGGCAAATTTATCCTGTTCCGCTGATCATGAATGAATACCATTTATCCGGGATGAGTACCGTATTTACCACGGGGCCCCGGAAACCCTGTTTGCGCCGACAGTTTGTACAAAAGACGTCGTCTAATGGGGTACAACAAAACGTTATGAAATTAAGATCAGCATTCTTCTTATTGATTTTCAGCCTGGGAGCTATTACTGCCAAAAGTCAGAACCTTACCCTTAAGGGCCGCCTGCTGGATAAAGACAGCAAATCGCCCATTGCAGGAGCCACGGTAACCCTGATTGCACAAAAGGATTCCCTGCATCCCAAAACCATCTTAACCGACGGTAAGGGAGAGTTTGCCTTTTCCGGGCTGGCAATTGATAAATACCGTTTGCTGACGAGTATGATCGGGTTCGACGTGATTTCTCAAAACATAAATTTACAGGCGAGCAATAAAGAGCCTCTTCAGTTCAGCCTGGCCAAACAGGCGAAAGAACTCGAAGGTGTGGTGGTGAAGGCAAGAAAGCCGGTGGTTACCCAAAAAGGGGATACCCTGGAGTTTAATGCCAGTGAGCTGAAGGTGAATCCCGATGCCAATGCGGAAGACATGATCAAAAAGCTGCCCGGTGTTACCATCGACAAAGACGGTAATGTAACTGCAGGTGGCGACCAGATAAAGAAAGTAACTGTGGATGGCCGAGATTTCTTCGGCGATGATGCCACCGCGGCACTGCGGAACCTGCCGGCCTCGATTATTGATAAGATACAGGTGTTTGATAAACTGAGCGACCAGGCCCAGTTTACCGGTTTTGATGATGGCAACAGTACCAAGTCAATCAACATTGTTACCAAATCCGGCATGCGCAACGGGCAGTTCGGGAGGGTGTTTGCAGGTGCCGGAACACAGGGAACCTATAATGCCGGCGGCAATGTGAGCCTGTTTAAGAAGAATATGCGGTTGACTTTTGTTGGCCTCACCAATAATATTAACCAGCAAAACTTTGCTTCTCAGGACCTACTGGGTGTAACCAGCAGCAGTGGCGGTGGTGGTGGCAACCGTGGTGGCGGCAACCGCGGAGGAGGCGGTGGTGGCGGCAATTTTGGCGGTGGCGGAAACAACAACAACTTCACCGTTGGGCAGCAGAACGGGATCAGCAAAACCAACTCCTTCGGGTTAAATTATTCAGACCTTTGGGGTAAGAAGGTGGAAGTATCGGGCAGTTATTTCTTTAATAACAGCAATACCAATAACGACCAGGTGTCCAATACCGAAAACTTCCAGTTATCGGGCAAAAACCAGTTTTATAATGAAAATGCCCTGTCAAACACCACCAACTTCAATCACCGCGTTAATTTCCGGCTTAACTATAAGATTGATGACAAAAATTCAATCATGATTTCGCCGAGCATAAGTTTTCAAAACAACAAATCCGTAAAAGACATCACCGGGTTCAACAGTTATTCAGCTACTGATTCCATCAGCCGCTCTATTAATAACACCGATGCCAAAACCTCGGGATATAATTTCAACAACAACATCCTGTTCCGCCACCAGTTTGCAAAAAGAGGCCGTACGCTTTCCATAAATTTTAATACAGCGCTTAATAATAAAGACGGGGATACCTACGTGCAGAACATCAATAAGTATTATACCGCCGGCGGCACCGTGAGTGATTCACTGCAGCAGTATACCGGCCTGGTAACAAACGGCTACCAGTTTTCGGGCAATATTGCCTACACCGAACCCGTAGGTAAAAAAGGCCAGTTGCAATTCAACTACTCTCCTTCGTATGCAAAAAGTAAGTCCGACCAGGAAGTGTATCAGTATGATTACATCGGCGGAAAGTACTCTGTGTTTGACGACTCTCTTTCTAACAAGTTTGATAACGTAACCACCAAACATAATGTGGGAGCCAGCTACCGCGTAGGCGACCGGGATAATATGTTTTCCGTGGGACTGTCGTACCAGTACACCGTGCTTACCAGCGACCGGACCTATCCCACAGCAGCCACGGTGAGCAAGAATTTTAATAATGTACTTCCCAACCTGATGTGGAATAAAAAACTGAATGCCCGCAACAGCATCCGGATATTCTACCGTGCCAATACCAATACACCTTCGGTAACCCAACTGCAGGATGTATATAATAATAACAACCCGCTGTTTGTTACAGCCGGTAATCCCAACCTGAAGCAACAGGTGGGCAATGTGCTGAGTGCCCGGTATACCTACACCAATACCGGGAAAGCAAAGAGCTTTTTTGCCAATATATTCCTGCAGCAGAACAGCAATTACATAACCAATGCCACCTACACGGCATCGCAGGATAGTGTGTTGAACAGCTCGGTTACCCTGTACAAAGGATCACAGTTGTCGAAGCCTGTGAACATTGATGGTTACTGGAGCCTGCGCTCATTCTTTACCTATGCCATGCCGCTCAAGTTTATTAAATCGAACCTGAGCCTGAACGGCGGAATTTCTTACAGCAATACACCCGGGCTGATCAATAATGTGCGCAACAATTCAAAATCATACACCTACAATGCCGGTGTAGTGGTGGCCAGTAACATCAGCGAGTTCATCGACTTTAATGTGAACTACACCGTGAACTTCAATAATGTAACGAACTCAATCCAGCCGCAGCTGAACAATAAATATGTTCAACAGTCAGCCGGCATCCAGCTGAACCTGCTGAATAAGAAGGGATGGTTCATCCAGAATGACGTAAGCAACCAGAGCTATAGCGGACTTACCGGTGGGTTTAACCAAAACTACTGGTTGTGGAATGCCGGCATTGGAAAAAAGTTCCTGAAGAAGAAACAGGCTGAATTGAAGCTGACCGTGTTTGACCTGCTGAAACAAAATCAAAGCATCACCCGTACGGCAACGGATTCATATATCCAGGATGTACAGAACCAGGTGCTGCGCCAGTATTTCATGCTTACGTTCACCTACAGCCTGAAGAATTTTGGTACGGCTAAAGCCAGCACCAATTCAGGATTCGGGAGGGATGGAATGGGTGGACCGCCAGGCGGCGGCGGCTTTCGTCAGTTTTAATTACTTTTAAAGAAGCGAAATAAATGCCACGATTTGGATCACCAGGAATTAATTGTACAACTGCAGCAGGGAGAAGAACAGGCCTTTAAAAGGCTGGTGGATGAATGGCAGAATATGGTATACAATACGGCGCTGGGCATTGTGCAGAACGAAGACGATGCCGATGACATCACCCAGGAGGTTTTTATACAGGTGTATCAATCGGTCAGTTCTTTTAAAGGCGAATCAAAATTTTCCACCTGGCTTTACCGTATTACGGTAGGCAAAGCGCTGGACCATGAAAAGCGGAAGAAACGGAAAAAGCGTTTTGCTTTTGTGCAAAGTGTTTTTGGAACAGGGGAAGATGAAAAACAACACCCGGCGGAGTTCAATCACCCGGGTATCCAGCTGGAAAAAAAAGAAAAAGCAGCCGAGCTCTTTCAGGCGCTGAAGCAGTTACCCGCTAACCAGCGCATTGCTTTTACGCTGCATAAACTGGAAGGGCAGAGCTACCAGGAAATCGCCGGCATCATGAATACGAGTGTATATGCGGTGGAGTCGCTGATGGCCAGGGCAAAAACAAACCTGCGGAAAATATTGACAACAACCTACGATAAAATATTGCGGAACCATAAAAACGATCCGTTATGAATAAGAAAGAACACATCAGCAAACTTGTGGAAGAAACACTGGAAAGTGCAGACGGGGCCGGTCGTGCCGAACCAAGGCCATTCCTGTTCACCCGCATACACGCCCGGATGAACAGGGATAGCGATTCCGTTTGGGAAAGAACAGGCTGGTTCATCACCCGTCCGGCAGTGGCCTTTTCGGGCCTTTGCATGATCATTCTGGTCAATGTGGCCGTGCTGCTGTTTAACCAGGGATCGGTAGTTACACCGGGAACCGAACAGGTGATCCAGTCGCCGGCAGATGAATTTTCGTATTCTGTGGCAACCATTTATGATACTGAAAATACACAACCATAATGCTGAACAATCCAAACAGAAATAAAATCTTCCTTACCGTAATTGCCATTCTGCTGGTGGCCAATATCGCCATGCTCGCATTCATGATGATGCGGAAGGATGGAGACCGGAGAGAAAAGCGGCCCGACCGAAAAACCATGATCGCCGAATTCCTTAAAAAGGAGATTGGCTTTTCGGATACGCAGTTGCAGCAGTACGATACCTTAAGTTCCCGTCACCAGGAAAATGTAAGGAAAATGTTTGATGGAATGCGGGCATCCAAAGACAAGCAGTTTAAAGAACTGGCTGCGGGTGATTTTTCCGATTCGGTGATTAACCTGGTGGCCGATCAGTCTGCCGCTACGCAAAAATCCATGGAACTGCAGATGTTCAATCACCTGAAGAATATCCGGAAACTTTGTACCGGTGATCAGCTGCCGAAATTTGATTCCCTGTTTGCCAAAATTCTCACGAGGCGGGGTGGAGACGGCAGAAAGAATCAACCCGGAAAAAATCAATAATGAACATACCATATCGTAAACCTTTAATTTTTATACAATGAAAAAACAATTGTTATTAATCATGACAGCCGCCGTCATCAGCATTACCACGGTGAATGCACAGGGCGGTGGTGGTCAGCGCATGACTCCTGAAGAAAGAACAAAAGCAACCGTTGAAAAAATGGCTCCGCTGAACATGGATGCCGATACGAAGACTAAGGCCGAGGCGATCATTTCTGAATTTTATACCTCCCAACAAAAGGCCATGGAAGATATGCGTGCCAGCGGCAGCTTCGACCGGGAAGCATTCGGCGCCAAGCGTAAAGAATTATCTGATGCAAGAGATGGCAAACTGAAAAAAATTCTGACCGAAGAACAAATGAAAAAATGGATCGAAGAAATTGAGCCTTCCACCAGGCCGCAACGGCCTGCCGGTGGCGGTGGCCAGGGTGGCGGAGGCGGACAATAGTTTAAAGGTGAATGCGAATGAAAAGGTTCCCGCATTGGCGGGGCCTTTTTTATTTGAGGGAACGAAATGGCCCCCGCCAAAGCGGAGGCCCTAGCCAAAATCCCACTAAAAAAACTCGCTAAACCAAACCTTTCCAGCGCATGAGCCCAGCAGCGCCCAGCACAGCAACACTTAAAATAAGTATACCGGTCGGCCCTGCATTCCTGTTTGCCAACTCCTGTTTGTATTCGGGAATAAGAGTGGCATATTGCGCTTCCTTGTTTGACATCTCATCATTTTTCGCCATGGCATCCTGCTGCCAGTTGCTGATGTCGGTTCCGGTAAGTCTTGTCAGCTCCTGCAGCTCTTTTTTTCTGCGCTGCTTTAACTGCTGCAGATAGATTTTGCCCGCATCGCAGTTAAAATCACCACTGGCAGGATGGGTAATGATATACCGGGCCTGGAAATTTTCGGTGTTGGGTGTAACCTGGAACATCAGGTCCTGTGCAAAGGAATTACGGTTGTACCGGAAATGGAGGCGGGTAAAATGAACATTACGATTACCGTTATCAGGTTCATCATTATCAATATCGCTGTAATCATTCCAGTCTTTGCCGTACAGCCACCAAACACCACTCTGTACCAGGTCCTGTTCTGTAGGCGGATTGCCCACGCAGGGATCGCATTTCATCTGGTTAATGGGGGTAACGTTCCAGGCGTATTCCAGGAAGGCGACACTCCTGTCTTCATTTTTCCATTGCTGGGTAAACAGGTTGCCATAGAAGGCACCGAAATTCTTTTGAACGAACAGGGGAATATTTCTGCCGGTTTCCATGCTTACATTGCGGTAATTGGTGCATTCGATCCTGCCCTTGCGGGTGAAAGCATATACAATCAGGTCCTGGTCTCCATCCGCATTGGCCATGCCCAGCCGAATGGGCAGCATGAATTTTGGTGAACTGAAACTGATCTGTATCGGCCGCAGGAAATTATTATTCAGCTTTTGCTTTTCTTTCTCATTCACCTTCACCACAAAAAACTTGAGATTGCTTTTGATGTACGGATCCAGCACTTCTTCAGCATTGGCCGGAATCTTATACCCGTTTTCATTCAGCCAGTCCTTCAGTCCGCTGCTTTCCCTGGCACTGAGGATCAGGATGTCGTATTCACCCACGAGGTACTTGGCTTCTACGGTTACTGATTTTCTTTTCACACCATAAGCCGAAGTCACAGTTACTTCATTCAGCTGGGCACCCGCCACTTTTCCTGCCAACGCATCTTCCGCACTCCGGTAATTCACGCAGGGATTCTGATCCCAGTACTCCACCAGCCTGGGTGCACTGTAATCATTCAGTTTTTGAAAAATCGACTGATCCACCACTTTGATGTTCTCCCGGCTCAGCACCACCGGTACCGGTACCACCATGGCAAAATCTTTGGTGTCTCCTTTAAAATCATTGTACATGGTGATTACGTTTTTATTGCCATCCCTCACCAGGATCACCTGGCTGGTTTTATTTTTCAGTGTACCATCCGCCTTGCTTACATAAAAGCCGCAGAAAGAGTACAGGATCGGGGACAGGGCAATAAATCCCCCCAGCATCAGCATTTTCTTTTTCATAATTTATATTTAGAGTTGAACAATCACATCACCGACCTGCTGTAGATCGTGTGCAGGAATTTTTCTTCCTGCGGCGTATATTTTTTGGAAGGGGTCCATTCAAACTTCGTTGCTTTGAACAGGAGATCAAGCAAAGGGACCAGTGGTTGGGCGAGTACCAGAACAAATATGGGTGCGCCATTCATGAACCTGAATGTGGCAAGGTAAAAGGCAACGGCTGCAATCGCCACACTCCAGGTAATCCTGGCGAGGCGGTGATTGGGTGTTGTTCTCGGGTCGGTAATCATAAAGAATGAAAACAGCAACAGGCTTCCGGTACTTACAGATTGAATGAAATAATCCATTGGCCAGCCCAGGTAAATGATCTGCCGGGCAAACAACAGTGCCGCGAAAGTTCCAAGAAAAGCAATGCTTACATCCAGTTTTTGCACCCGGGTAGTAACGATAAACCCAAGACAGAGCACTCCAAACAGGATCACAGCCCCGCTTCCCCACTGGCCCGGACTTATCCACGCATTACCGGTAAACAAAACAGATATCACTATGCCCAGGGCTGACGGGTTGAATATGTGTTTCCCGTTTACCCGGATGAGGTATTTGGATACAATCGAAACAACGGCTGCCAGCACCGCCACCCACCAATAATTTGTTTTAAGCAGCAGACTTAAGCCAAAGGAAGAAATGAGAACGGAAGGGATCCCCTTTTTATACCTGTCCCAAAACCGGAAATCTTTTTTGCCGAAAAAGAATTCGCATATAAGCTGAAAAAGCAGGCTCGTGGCGAAATAGGTTAGGTATAACCAGGATTCATTGTCCCAATGCAGGAAGAATATGCCGTAGCTTAAAAAAACAGACTGGAAGATGATCTGGAAATAGCGGGCGTCTCTGAACAGGGCGGTCTGCTGCATAACAGTTGATTTGTACTAAGGATGAAATTTCTTTTCCGTTTGCACAAAATGCTTGTTAAAAATTGGTGAAGCCGACCCGGATAAATTTTTATGGAATCGGAAAAACAACGCATCGCCGCCTGTCAAAAAAAGGAAGAGGATTGTTTTAAAATTCTTACTTTGAAAAGAAAACGCCGGCGGAAACTGAAAAAAAGTATAAACGGAACAACCGGATGATGAACGATGAAGCAGCAGGATTCATATTGTTGTCATGAGTAAAAAATGATCATGAAAAAATTTATTACCCTTATTGCGCTCAGTATGCTGGTAACCGAAGCCAGATCCCAAACCGGCCGTGTCCCTTGCAGCAGGCCGGAATACAGGCAATTTGATTTCTGGATAGGCGAATGGGAAGCCTTCGGAACCAATGGGAAAAAAGCAGGCGATAGCCGCATAAGTCTGATACTGGATAGTTGTGTTGTCCTGGAAGAATGGACCAGTGCATCCGTACAGCAGGGCCTCCGCTATGCAGGAAAAAGTTTCAACACGTATAATGCTGCAACAAAACAATGGCAGCAGACATGGGTGGATAATACCGGCGGAAGCAATGAATACCTGCAGGGTAAATTTGAAGACAACAAAATCATCTTTAGCTCTTCTCCTTTCAGGTTCAGTAAAGACACACTGGCGATCCGGAGGATCACGTTTACAAACCTGGGCCCGGCAAAACTGCGGCAGCACGGTGAAATATCAAAAGACAATGGCGCCACCTGGGCTACAGAGTATGATCTTGAATACAGGAGAAAGAAATAGTATCATCGGGTTAAACTAACTGACAAATGGCTGAACTCAAAACAAGACAAACCAAAGAAAAGGTGCTTGATTTCATCCGGGCGGTTACTGATGAGAACAGGCAGGCAGAATGCATGGTATTGCTTAAGATGATGAAGAAAGTCACAAAAGCAGATCCTGTGGTGTGGGGTAACGGTGTGGTGGGATTTGGTGTTTTTCATTATAAATCAGAACGAAGTAAGCAGGAAGGCGATTGGTTCATGACAGGGTTTGCTCCACGCAAACAAAACATGACTATTTATATCATACCCGGTTTCGGCGGTTATTCCGGTATTATGAAAAAACTTGGGAAACATAAAATTGGTGGTTCCTGCCTCTATATTAACAAACTGGCAGATGTGGATCTGAATGTACTTGCGGAACTGGTTAGCAAAGCCTATCACCAAATGAAAGAAAAGTATAAGTAAGAATCATAAATTTTATTAAAACAATAAAACAGGTACCATGCAGAATGCGATCAGTTGGTTTGAAATACCAACCACCGACCTTAACCGGGCACAGAAATTTTATGAAACTGTTTTTGGCATCAGCATGATGCCGATGGACACACCGAATATCAAAATGCGTATGTTTCCGCTGGATGACATGATGACCCAGGTAGGCGGCGCCCTGGTCGACAGCGGCGGTTTTCATAAACCATCCCTTACCGACGGGCCATTGGTATACCTGAATGGAAATCCCGATGTGCAGACTATACTGGATAAAGTGCCGGCTGCCGGTGGAAATATCATGGTGCCTAAAACCGAGATCAGTCCTGAGTACGGTTTTATGGCAGTAATTATCGATACCGAGGGCAACCGCATCGGGCTGCACAGCGTTCCTCAATAAAAGCCTGTTATGAAAAAATACCTGCTTGCAGCCTGTTTTCTTTCAGTGTCTTTGCCGGTGATGGCTCAGCCAGACAGCGTGAAATACGTGAACGAAATCAATGAACAGGTTTGGAAACCATTTATTGCCCACCTGGTTGCCGGCAACCAGGGAGGATTCAGGTCCTTACACAGCTCCCGCATTACCCGGGTGGAGATTGATGAGGGTAAGCTGATGGATTATGAAAAGTATTTTCCGCCCATCGACCCCAAGCAACAGGAACAAAGTAAAAAATACAAGCGCACATTTGAACTACGGTTCGATAAGCGGATAAGTAACGGATCCCGTGCCTGGGAAAGCGGTTATTACAAAGGAACAGTAATTCCGGAAGGAAAAGAACCGCGATCTTACTACGGCCGGTTTTATGTATTGCTGGAAAAAGAAAATGGCGTCTGGAAAATACTGGTGGACGCCGATACGGGCAAAGACGCTACGGAAGAAAATTTCAACAGGGCATCGGCCATGGAAATAAAACAATAATGGTAAATAGGTAAACGAATTTTGCATGAATACGTATGACTGGAGCCGTTTTGTAGCAAGGGTGAATGTTAAAGCCCCATTTGATAAGCTTTACTGGTGCTGGGCTACCCGGGAAGGGATTGAATATTGGTTTCTCCGGCTGAGCGAATACAGGAAACCGGACGGGACCTTGCGTGCCCACGATGAACCCGTTCAGAAAGACGATACTTACCTGTGGCGCTGGCATGGCTGGAGTGATGATACCACCGAATACGGAACGATACTGGAGTGCAATGGAAAAGATCTTTTCAGATTCAGCTTTGGCAAAGCAGGTAACTGTACTGTAACGCTTAAAACCGAACAGGGAGAACATATTGTGGAACTAGTGCAGGACGAAATTCCCACCAATGAGCAGGGCATGCATTACTGGCACCTGGGTTGCAAAACCGGGTGGACATTTTACCTTGCCAACCTGAAATCCTTGCTGGAAGGCGGAATCGACCTGCGTAACCGGAATGAGAAATTACAACAGGTTATTAATTCCTGAATCATATGGCATATAATGAAAAACTGGCAGACCGGGTACGGGAAATCATTTCCTTAACGCATAAAATAACTGAAGAGAAAAAAATGTTCGGGGGACTTTGTTTTATGGTGAACGATAAAATGTGCCTGGGTGTGGAAAAAGAACGGCTGATGGTACGGCTTGACCCGGAACGCTATGATGAAGTAATGGAAAAGGACGGATGCAGGCCGATGGATTTCACCGGGAAGGTGATGAAAGGATATGTATTTGTGGAAGCCGATACGCTGACAACAAAGAAAAAACTCGAGTACTGGGTACAGCTGGCATTGGAGTATAATAAAAAAGCCAAAGCTTCTAAAAAGAAAAAATGAAAAAACTACCGGTCGTCCTGCTTTTTGTTTCGGGTGTTTGTGCCTTTGTTCTGAAGGACAGCCAGGAAGTATTCGGCAAACTGTATGCGCTGGAAGGAACCTGGAAGATGACCACCAAACGAGGAGCAGTCTGTGAAGAATGGAAGAAAATGAGTGATACACACCTGCAAAGCCGGGGATATTTTATCCGGGGAACCGATACGGTGATCAGCGAGCAGGTGGCCCTTACCAACACAAAAGAAGGAGTCTTTTATACCTCCACCGTGGAAGGTCAGAACAACCAGCAGCCTATTCCGTTTAAACTTACAAAGTATGCAGACAATGTATTTGTTTTTGAAAACCCGCGGCACGATTTTCCCCGGCGGATCGTTTATTCGTTCATAACGGCCGATTCCCTTCATGCCTTTGTGGATGATGGCACAGAAGGAGGGAAGCGTCAGAATTTTTATTACAGGAAACAATAATCATGAAATACAGTTTAGAAAAATCGTACGAAATACTTGATCGTACACCGGCCGTTTTACAATCATTGCTGGGTGGGTTGAGTGATGACTGGATCTTGCCCAATGAGGGCCCCGAAACATTTTCGCCTTACGACGTGGTGGGACATTTGATACACGGCGAAGCCACTGACTGGACGGCCCGTGCAAAAATGATCCTGGAATACGGCAACACAAAAACATTTGAGCGCTGGAACCGCACAGCCATGTACGAAGAAAGCAAAGGGAAAACCATGCTGCAATTACTGGATGAGTTTGCGGAAGCACGCAAGAAAAATATGACCTGGTTCAAAGGGTTGCAGTTAACCGAAGCCGACCTGGATAAAAAAGGAATGCACCCGGTGCTGGGAGAAGTGACCCTGCGAAACCTGCTCGCCACCTGGGTTGCACACGACCTTACCCATATTGCACAGATCACCCGGGTGATGGCCAAGCAATACAAGGACGAGATGGGACCATGGCCGGAATTCTTCCGGATACTCAGTTTTTAGCCTATCTTTCTTTACCAAAACAAACAGCCATGTTTAAGAAATTCTCATTCTGGATATGGGGAGCCATTAGCACACAGTTGCTCACATCTGCCTTTCACTCACTGAGTTTCTTTTCCAAACAGGAGCCCACTAATGAAACGGAAAAACAGCTCATCGACCTGGTGACTAATTATAAGGCAGACCTCGGAATGGGTTTTCATAAAAGCTTCTCCGAACTGTTCACAGCAGTCAGCCTTTGTTTCACCCTGCTGTGCCTGTTCGGGGCCCTGCTGAACGGGTACCTGCACCGGAAAAAAATTTCAGCAGATATCTGGCGGGGAATCCTGCTGATCGAGGTCTTCATTTTCGGTGCGATGGCTGCTGCCATGCTGGTTTTTGCATTTGGCCCTCCCATCATCTGCGCAGCACTCATTTTTATATTTGTACTGGGCGCTTATATTTCTTCAAACAAAAAATTGTCGTGAGATGCAATCAAAAGCGGTAACGGTGGGCCAGTACCTGTCCGAAGTTCCGCCTGAGCGACAGGCGGCTATGAATAAACTGCGTGGAATAATTAAAAAGAACCTGCCGAAAGGATTTAATGAAACGATGGGTTATGGTATGATGGGTTATTGCGTGCCGCATTCCATTTACCCGGCAGGCTATCATTGCAAACCCAAAGATCCATTGCCCTTTGCAGGCCTGGCTTCACAAAAGAACAGCATAAATTTTTATCACATGGGAATTTATGCCGATGCCGGACTGCTGAAATGGTTTACGGATGAATATGCAAAAACCGGTTTGGGCAAACTGGATATGGGTAAAAGCTGCATGCGGTTTAAAAAGCCCGAAAACATTCCGTAGGACCTGATCGGCAGATTGTGCAGCAAGATCACAGTCGATCAATGGATCAAAACATATGAAGCAATGCTGGCTTCGGGTAAAACAACAGCAAAAAAAGAAAAAAAATAAGCCCCGGTACCGGGGCTTTCTCATTATTAATTCGGGTTACTTTTTCCGCCTCACGGTGGCTTCCATCCACTTCATTTCTTTCCCATCAAATCCATCCCCATACATCACCATGCTGTAGGAGTCGTCGTCAATCGTTGTCATTTCTTCCCGGATATTTCCGTCTTTCCCGTTCAGTGCATTGGTTTGATATCCTTTAAGGCTCAGTGTTTTTGTTGTTTCATTATAAGTACCGGTCATGTGTACAATGCCGGTGCCCAGGTTGTCGATCCAGGTACTTACAAATATCTTTTTGGCATTGTCATACCCCATGGTGCTCAGTCCTTCAAACGGGGCACCCATCATTGTGCCTTTAAATTTAGTGGTTACATACCTGCCTCCGAGGATCGAACTCTGAACAAGCGTTGCTTTGGATTTCATCGGCGGCGCTTTCGGATCCATCCATTGGGTGATATCGGCTTCCCAGGTTCCGTTCGTTTTCTCCATCCATTTGTGCATGGGACCGGGTGCCATAAATTCTGCAAAGGCCTTATTCATGGCAGCTGTGTCGGGAGGGGTTGCAGGTGCAGTTTCCGGCTTCGTGGCAGAAACCGTTGCCGGGGAATCTGTTTTTGCTTTTTCTGAATCGGCGGTATTATTGCAGGAAAACAGGATCAATGAAGCAGCGAAAACTGCAGGTATAAATCGTTTCATGAGCGGTGAGTTTTATACAAAATACGATTTGCCTCATTTTTTTCCAACTCAAATGGATGAATGGTCTATGCAGCCATTTCCTTTAATACATTTTTAATCCGGGTCTCCAGGTCCTCATAGGCCGTAAACCCCCTCGCTACCATCGCAAACTTCAATTCACCCGTTTGAATGAAAACGGATGGGAAGCCGGTTACCTGCAGCTGCTTACAAAGATTGAACTCATAGTATGCTGCTTCTTTGTATTCTTCGCTTTTCAGTTTTGTATAAAAAGCTTCGGGCTGAATGGAATATTTTTCCAGTAGATGGCGATAGGCCTCATCATCGTCCAGGTCGCGCCCTTCGTAATTGAGCGCATATTGAAGCCCGGTGGCAAACTCCAGCTGGCGTTCCGGGTAATACTCTTTGAAGATGCACAATGCAATGGCAGGTTTCTCGCTGTTCATCACCCAGTCGCTTTGCCCGGGGTTGAACACATGCCACAAAAAATCTTCTCCGAATTGTATCCCGGTAAGTTCTTCCACCCGCTTGTACGAGTTTTGAATAAACGGCCCGATCTTTTCAATGGGCATCACGCCTTCGCCGGTCATCATGCCGCCGCTTAATACTTCCACATCAAGTTGTGCATTGAATTCCGCAGCAATTTTTTTAATTACGGGACTGAACCCGTAACACCAGCCGCAATAGGCATCATAACAATAAATAAGGATTGGCTTCATCCGGCAAATATCGCATCTAATAACCGGATCCCGCCATTCGCTAAAAGCTTGCCGCCGTTTGGAGGTTCCTGCATGTAAACAGCCGGATCCCGGCTTTACTTTGCGGAACAAAAGTATAGGCCATGAAAAATAATTCAGCCATCCTGGAAAAAATCAACAAAGAAGAACTGGATAAGCTGGCACGGGATGTAAAAGAGACCCTGGCATTTGATTATGCCGCCAGGTATAAAAAATTCAGTGCGGCAGATCTGTGGAATATCCAGCGCCGCAGAAAAGTGATCTCTCCCCGCCGGCATTTAGCATGAGTAACACAGGATCTCTACCGGTTGGTTTCGGTTAAAGGTCATCTTACGGGATGGCCTTTTTCTTTAGTGTGCTTCCAGCCAGTTAATACCGGAGCCAAGCTCTGCATCCGTAGGTACCCCGTTGGGTAAGGCCAGCGCCGTGTGCATGCAATCGAGGATGACCGGTTTTATTTTTTCCAGCTCAGACTTATGTGCATCAAACACCAGTTCATCATGTACCTGCAGCAGCATTTTTGATTTGAACTTTCTTTTCGTGAATTCATGATGAATCTTGATCATCGCCATCTTGATCATATCGGCGGCGGAACCCTGTATGGGTGAGTTGATCGCATTCCGCTCAGCAAAAGCCCGTACCGTGAAGTTGGCACTGTGTATATCACGCAGCCAGCGTTTGCGGCCCATCAGGGTTTGCACGTACCCGTTCTCCTGTGCAAAATGAATGGTGTCGTCCATGTATTTCTGGATATTGGGAAATTGTTTTTTGTAATTGTCGATGATCTCTTTTGCTTCGGTGCGGCTGATGCCCAGGTTCTCGGCCAAACCAAATGCGCCCTGTCCGTAAATGATGCCAAAGTTCACACTCTTGGCTTTGTAGCGCATCTCCTTGGTTACGTCTTTTTCGGCAACGGCAAAAACTTTTGCGGCCGTGGCGGTATGAATGTCCTTGCCGGTGCGGAAGGCATCACACATATTGGTATCGCCGCTGATGGCGGCCACAATACGCAATTCAATCTGCGAATAGTCGGCCGAAACAAGCACATGATCATTGTCCCTTGGAATAAAAGCTTTCCGGATCTCTCTTCCCCGCTCTGTTCTTACCGGGATGTTCTGCAGGTTAGGATTGTTACTGCTCAGCCTTCCGGTAACCGCCACCGCCTGTGCATAGGAAGTGTGCACCCGCCCCGTTTTTTTGTTGATCATGAGCGGCAGGGCATCCACGTAGGTGGATTTTAATTTGGTGAATTCACGAAAGGCGAGGATATCGTCCACTATTTTATTTTTACTCGCCAGCTTCAGCAATACGTCTTCACCGGTGGCATACTGACCAGTTTTTGTTTTCTTGGCTTTCGGGTCAATCTGCATCTTGTCAAACAACACTTCACCCAGTTGCTTGGGTGATGCCAGGTTGAAACGAACTCCCGCCTGTTTGTAAACCGATTCTTCTGCGGCCTTTGCTTCCTTCTCCAGTTCTTTGGAATAATTATTGAGAAATCCTTCATCCACTTTTATCCCTTCGAATTCCATGGCCGTTAATACTTTCACCAGCGGGTTGTCTACTTCATAAAAAACACGTTCAACCTGTTTCTCTTTGAGTTTGGGAAGGAAGACGTTCTTCAGCTGTAAAGTGATGTCGGCGTCTTCAGAGGCGTAGTCTTTTATTTTTTCCGGCTCCACTTCACGCATGTTACCCTGGCCCTTACCTTTCTTGCCAATCAGTTCTTCAATGTGCACCGGTTCGTAACCTAGGTATTTTTCACTCAGTGCATCCATTCCGTTCTTTCCATCGGGTTCAATAACGAAATGAGCCAGCATGCTGTCGAATATCTCTCCTGCCAGTTCAAAACCATACCATTTCAGAATCAGCATGTCGTACTTGATATTATGCCCCACCCATTTCTTTTTGGCATCACTGAAAAGCGGCTCAAACAATTTCAGTCTTTTCTTTGCTTCTTTCTGATCAACAGGAGAGAACACATAAAACCCTTCGCCGGGTTTCACCGAAAAGCTTAATCCCACCAGCTCGGCATCATTGGCATCAATGCCGGTGGTTTCCGTATCGAAACAGATCTCTTCAAAACCCGACAGGTATTTTATAAGGTCTTTTATTTCCGCTTCTGTTTGAACCAGGTTGTAATCATGAGGCGTATTGTGAATGTTTTTGCCTGCAACAGTGCCCTCTTCTTCATCCTTCACTTTTACTTCAGTGGCTTCCGGCTGTTCAATTACGTTACCAAAGAGGTCCATCTGTACTTTGGCCGGTTCTTTTGCCGTTGCTGCCTGTGGCTGATCTGCTTCCGGCACATCGGTATCTTCTCCCAATATCCGTTTGCCCAGTGTTTTAAATTCCAGCTCCTCGAAGATGGCTTTCAGCACGGGCCTGTTCATTTCTTTTATTTTGAAATCCTCTTCATGGAATTCAACAGGTACATTGGTAATGATGGTGGCGAGCTTCTTGCTCATCACGGCCAGTTCTTTGCCAGCCCTTACTTTTTCGCCAATTGACCCTTTTATATTGTCTGCATTTTTAATCACGCCTTCCACGCTGCCGTATTCCTTGATAAGCTTGGCGGCTGTTTTTTCGCCCACACCTTTGATGCCCGGAATATTGTCCACGGCATCGCCCATCAGCCCCAGGATATCAATCACCTGGTTCACGTTTTCGATATCCCATTTCTCACACACTTCTTTGGGTCCGAGTATTTCAAACTTACCACCCTGGTACGGCGGTTTGTAGATTTTGATATTATCCGATACGAGCTGTCCATAATCTTTATCCGGGGTAACCATGTACACTTCGTATCCTTCCTTCTCCGCCTTTTTTGCCAGGGCGCCGATCACATCATCTGCCTCGTATCCATCCAGGGCGATGACGGGAATGTTCAATCCCTCAATAATGCGTTTGATATCGGGTACGGCAGAAAGGATGTCTTCCGGGGTTTCCTGGCGGTTGGCTTTGTAATCGGCAAAATCGGTATGGCGTTCGGTAGGGGCATGCGTGTCAAAGCAAACCGCCATGTGAGTGGGGTTCTGGTTTTTTATCAGTTCCAGGATGGTGTTGGTGAACCCGAACTGTGCGTTGGTGTTGCGCCCTTTGCTGGTGATGCGTGGGTTGCGTATGAGGGCGTAGTATGCCCGGAATACAAGGGCAAAAGCGTCGAGTAAAAATAATTTCTTTGGCATGCCATAAAAGTAAAACAAATTGCCGGGTGTGCATGGCGCCAAATTTAAAAAGCTGCTCTATCGGAGCAGCTTTTTAAGATCATCTAAACTCAAACTAAAACAAAAACTGATTTTATCATAAGCTGGTAATCTGTAACCGGCCCCCCGGACTGTGCTCATCATCCTTCAACTGAACACTGTTGTCGCTGGCGGTGGAAATATCCCAGTTGTTATTCAGTTTTTCCAGCGCCGGGTTCCGGGTGTCAAAACTGATGTTGATGGTTTTTTCTATTTCGTTCTCGGACCAGTTTCCCGTGATCACTTCGTTATTCTTTTGTGCCGTGATCTTGCCGGTGGCGGAAAAGGTCAGGTCGTATCCGTTCAGCTGAACGGTTTCGTCGTTATTATTGCTGGTAAGGAGTTTCACTTTCCAGGTTCCTTTCGTTACATACGGGCTGGCGGCGAGGGAACTGGTGTAGCTGTTGATCCCTGTACAGGCGGCAAAGTAGAGTATTACCGTACACTTCAGGGTGAAAAGGAGAAAGGGCTTTTTCACTGGTTTAGGATTTTTGGACAACCCTATAACTGAAAAAGCCCTGTGAATATTGTGTGGCTGAAAGAAAATCAGAACCGGGTTTCCAGGTACACCGGCAGCATGGCCCTCCAGGTGGGCCAATCGTGTTTCCATTCTTCGCCCCAAACGTCTAATTCATAATTGATTCCCTTGTTGTACAGCACGCCGGCAAAAGCCCGGGAGGCATTGGGGTCTTCGTAGGCACCGCTACCCGTAAGGATATGAATGTGATTGCTTTTCCGGATCTGCTCCAGGATGCCGTGGTCGGTGAGGTTGGGCATATAGTGCATGGGAGAATTGAAATAAACCTGCTCATCGAAAAATCCTTTTGAGTATTCGGTGAGGTCATATACCCCGCTCATGGCAATCACCCCGTTGATGAGATCGGGGCGTTTCAGGAACAGGTTCATGCTGTGCAGGGCGCCGAAGGAAGCACCACAGGTGATGATGGGTGTATCATGCGAGGTGCTGTTCCTGATAAAAGGAACCACTTCATTGTACACATATTCGTTAAACTGGTTGTGCCGGATTGCTTTGTGTTCGCCCAGCATTTCGTTGTTCAGCCAGCTTTCGTTGTTGATGCTGTTGATGGAAAAAACCTTCACTTTACCTCCGTTGATGTAGGGAGCCAGTGTTTCCATCATCTGGAAGCGTTCGTATTCCAGGTAATCGGCCGCAGCAGTGGGTACGAATAAAAGGGCAAAACCATAGTCTCCGTAGGTAACGATGGGCATGTCTTTCTGGAGAGCCGGACTGAACCAGGAGTTGAGTTCTCTTTTCATAAGTTCGTTTAATCTGGTAATTAATGTTCAATATTTAATGCTCAATATACAACGCTATTCCAAAACCCCCTCTTTAATTTCTGTCCACAACTCCCGGTAGCATTGTGCGGCGTAGCTGCTGTTGGCAAACTCCATGATGGGTGCTTTGTGTACGCCCATTTTTTCCACGTCGGATAAATACGGGATGTAATTCTGGAAGAAGCGTTTGTCTTTGTACAGCTCGTCCATGATCTCGTTGTGCAGGTTCTTGCGCAGGTCGGTCATGGTGAAAAAGCACATCATCTTACTCATGTCAAGGTCCTTCTCTTTGAAATAATCCTTTACCATGTGGTAGGTGCGTATGGAAAGCGTGGTGGGTATCACCGGCATCAGCACAATATCCGCTGCATTGAAAATATTCTCGCTTAACACGCTGAAGCCAGGCGGACAGTCAATAAAAACAAAATCATATTCTCCGTCGAGCTGTTTCAGAATCGATTTCAACCGGTTCTTGTTTCCTTTCATTTCATCCAGCATGATGTCGAAGCTTTTGCTGGAATTGTCGGCCGGAATTACATCCAGTAATTCAAAGTCAGAACTCATGATGGCATTCTCCAGGTCGGCGTCTTTGGTGACCAGTTTTTTAATGCCGGGATGCACCTTGGGCTTTACTTTATAATAAAAGGAAGAAGAACCCTGGGGGTCAATGTCCCACAAAAGGGTTTTGTATCCATCGGCGGCAGCCAGGTAGGCAAAATTTACACAACTGGCGGTTTTGCCTACTCCGCCCTTGAGATTGTACAGCGCTATGGTTGTCATATAACCGCAGTTTAAAATTTGAAAGGGAAGTTAAGATAGGGAATTATTTTTTCATCTCCTCTAAATTCTTCTGCATACGGAACATCTCGTCCCGCAGGCGGGCAGCCTCCATGAAATCGAGGTCCTTGGCGGCTTTGGTCATGTCTTTTTTAATCTTTGCAATGGCTTTTTCGAGTTGGGGAATGCTGCTATAGGTCTCCTGGTCTTCGGCGGCTACGGTTACCAGTTCTTCATCCGGCGCCAGTGAATAAGGGCGGGAAGGATCGTATCCTTTTACATCCAGCACCGACCCCTGGGCCATGATCTGTTCCTTGCTTTTTTTGATGGTGGTGGGTATGATGCCGTGTTCGGTATTGTACGCCACCTGTTTTTCCCGGCGGCGGGCCGTTTCATCAATGGTTTTCTGCATGCTCTCCGTCATGGTGTCGGCATAAAAGATCACGAGGCCATCCACGTTACGGGCAGCACGGCCGGCTGTTTGCGTTAAGCTTTTTTCGTTGCGGAGAAACCCTTCTTTATCGGCATCGAGTATGGCAACCAGGGATACTTCCGGAATGTCAAGTCCTTCCCTCAATAGATTCACACCAACCAATACATCAATGCCCCCAAGTCTTAATTCACGAAGGATCTCAATCCGTTCCAGGGTATCCACTTCACTGTGAATGTATTTGCTTTTTATGTTGATGCGGTGCAGGTATTTGTCCATCTCTTCCGCCATGCGCTTGGTGAGGGTGGTCACTAAAACGCGGTCACCTTTTGTCACTCTCTTATCAATTTCATCCAGCAGGTCGTCGATCTGGTTCACCGAAGGACGCACTTCTATCGGCGGATCCAGCAGCCCCGTTGGCCGCACCACCTGTTCCACCACCACGCCACCGGTTTTTTCCAGTTCATAATCACCCGGGGTGGCAGAAACAAATACGGTTTGATTCAGCATCGATTCAAACTCGTTGAAATTGAGCGGACGGTTATCCAGTGCCGAAGGCAGGCGGAAGCCATAATCAACGAGGATCAGTTTGCGGCTCCGGTCGCCGCCATACATGCCACTCACCTGCGGAATGGTCTGGTGGCTTTCATCAATGATGCATAAAAAATCTTTCGGGAAATAATCCAGTAGGCAGAAGGGCCTTGTTCCCGGGTTACGCCGGTCGAAGAAGCGGGAATAGTTTTCAATACCGTTGCAGTACCCAAGTTCACGTATCATTTCCAAATCGTATTCCACCCGTTCGCTGATGCGCTGTGCCTCGATGTACTTACCTGAATTCTTGAAGTACGCTGTTTGTGCTGCGGCTTCATCCTGTATCTCGTGGATCACCTGTTGCAGGATGTCTTTCGGAGCCACGTATAAATTGGCGGGAAAGATGGCGGCATTCTCCACGCTGCTGATGCGTTTGCCGCTGCTGAGTTCCAGCGTTTCGATGGTTTCAATCTCATCGCCGAAGAAACTGATGCGGTAACCAAAATCAACATACGGAAGATTGATGTCAATCGTATCACCTTTCACCCGGAATGTTCCCCTTGTAAAATCTCCTTCACTGCGGTTGTATAAAGAATTCACCAGTGCATGCAGAAATCCCTGCCGGGAAATAACCTGTCCCCGTTGAATGCGGATGATGCCGTTTTCGTAATCCGTTGGATTGCCCATGCCATAAATGCAGCTTACACTGGCCACGATCACAATATCTCTTCTTCCGCTCAGCAGTTGTGCGGTTGCCTGCAGGCGGAGTTTATCCAGTTCATCATTAATGCTAAGATCCTTTTCAATATATGTGTTGCTCACCGGCATATAAGCTTCCGGCTGGTAGTAATCGTAGTAAGAAACAAAATAGCCCACGGCATTTTCCGGGAAGAACTGTTTAAATTCTCCATATAACTGAGCCACCAGCGTTTTGTTGTGGGTGATCACCAGCGTGGGTTTCTGTACATTCTGGATCACATTGGCCATGGTGAATGTCTTTCCGCTGCCGGTCACACCCAACAGCGTCTGGTATCGTTCACCCTCAAGAATGCCTTCCGTCAGTTGACGGATCGCTTCCGGCTGGTCGCCGGCGGGAGAATATGGTGATTGAAGCTGGAATGGCATGGAGTGCAAATTAAGCGGAAACGGATGTAATCGAAAAGGAGCTGTCGGGTTTTTACTATATTTATGTAGTAAAATCAACCATGCGGTAAAATCAACCTGCCTTACAATGAAAAAATTAATACCCTTTCTTTTCCTGTTTCTTTTTTCCGTAATTGAATTATTTGCACAGCAACCCGAAACAGTGGTGATCCAGGGGCAATTCATGGGAGTGAAAAAACCCAAAATCACAGGAGATGACGAAACAGCCTTTGTACCCCGTATTACCCGTGATGAGAACGGGTTGGTAGGTGTGGTGAAAAAGACAGCCATCATCCATCCCTTTTTCAGGGAAACACCGCCCCGGGTTGACCCCCTGGTGCAAACCGGGGCAACCGGTAATATTATTAATGCGGCCACCGCCACCGTGGGAACAAACATCAACGGCATGGGATATACTTCGGTGAACCCATCTGATCCCGTGATCGGTGTGGGCCCCAATCATGTGATACAAATGATCAACTCGGGTTCCGGTTCGCTGATGAAAATATTCAATAAAGATGGCTCGCAGGTATCAGCACAGTTCAACTTCAGTAATATTACCGGGGTACAGGGTGCCGGCGATCCCATTCTGTTATACGATCAGCTGGCAAAGCGATGGTTTCTTACCGAATTTGGTTATTCTGGGGGCGTTACATCCTACATTAATACCCTGATTCTGTCTGTATCCGCTACCGATGACCCCCTGGGTTCCTGGTATTCGTATGCGTTTGCCGATAATACCTTTTTTGTTGACTTTCCGAAATTCTCGGTCTGGACCGATGCTTACTATGCCACGTCCAATGATTTTAATACAGGAGGAACCTCATACCTTGGTTCATCCGTATATGCGTTTGACCGTACCAAAATGCTGAATGGTGACCCTACCGCCACGGCCATCCGTACCAGGCTGACCAATGCCGATGGCCGGTATTTTTCCATGGCGCCGGTAAGTCCCGAAGGACCCACGGCCCCGCCTGCCGGAATGAAAGGCACGTTCATGTTTTATACCGATGATGCCTTTACCACCGACCCGGTTGATGTGGACTCTGTTTACATGTTTACCATGACACCGGATTTTGTAACGCCTGCCAACACCGTAATATCCACCCCCACCCGTTTTGCAACCGCTGCTTTTGATGAGCAGTTGTGTTTAGTCACCCGGGGAAGATGTATCGATCAGCAGACAAATACCACCGTCGACCTGGAAGACCTTACCGGACGCATCACCAATAAAATTGTTTACCGCAATTTCGGAACACACCAGGGAATTGTGTTGAATTTTACCGTGGATGCCGATGGCGCCGGCAAAGGAGGTATCCGCTGGATGGAACTGCGCAATACCGGAAGCTGGGGTATTTACCAGCAGGGAACCTGGGCCCCCGATGCAAATGAGCGTTGGCTGGGCGGCCTCACCTATGATGCGGTGGGAAACATCGGGCTTATGTACAATGTTTCGGGAACAACCGCCAATCCTTCTATCCGGTTTACAGCCCGTAATGAATGTGATCCGCTGGGCACAATGACACTTGCTGAAACGGTGATTACAAACGGCACGGCATCCAACGGAAGCAACCGATATGGCGATTACAATGTGCTTACTATTGATCCGGCTACTGACCGCGACTTCTGGCTTACCGCCCAGCACAACAACGGCGCCACTACCTGGAATACAAGAATCGCATCCTTTGCACTGAATAACTGCAGCACCACACCCAAGGTGCGGTTCTATACCAATACGATTCATGTGTATGAAGACAGCCTGAAAACCGTGGGCGCCGGCTGCCAGCGCTACCGGGATTATGTGGTGAATGTAGTGATCGATGCGGCACCATCGCAACCGGCCATTGTAACATTCAATACATCGGGCACCGCCACCAGCGGATCAGATTACACCATCACACCCGCTTCGGTAACGTTGAACAGCGGCACCTTGTCGCAACCGGTAACAGTAAGGGTATTTGCCGATAATAATTTTGAAGGAACAGAAACCATCCAGCTTTCGTACAGCATCAATGCCTCGGGCGGTAATGCCGTAGCGGATAACTATAACCAGCTATGTGACTTTGTGATTTACGATAACGACCAGGTCATCACTCCCCTGCAAACGGATGTGGTATTGCTGACCGAAGGATTCGGGTCCATTGCCACACCGGGACCCACTTCAGGTACATGGACCATTGCCAGTACCGGCAGCACCAATGTATGGACCTATAGTGCAAACGGTGGCGCCGGAACTTCAGGAGGCGCTGCGCATATTACCAACAACGTAACCACCAATCCATTGGCATATACCAATACTGCCCAGGCCACGTCCCGCCTGCGCTCACCGTTGATCAATGCAACCGCGATTACCGGCACCAGCGATTCATTGAAATTATTCCTGACGTACAAGTGTAACGGAGAACTCTCCGGTGGAATCTATTACGACTTTGGCCGTCTTCAGTATTCATTGAATGGAACCACCTTCAGCAATATTCCCGGCACCACCGTTCTGCAGGGAGTAACCACCGGGACAAACCTTACGGTTAATCTTCCCGCTTCATTAAAAGGGCAACAGTTCTACGTGGCCTTCTATTGGGAGAATGATAACTCCGTCGGCACCAACCCGCCATTCACACTTGATACCATGGCGGTGTTTGTTAAAGGAGTGAAAGTAGAGAGTACAGCAGCCAGCACCAATAATGTGTACGTTACCGGCATCCAACAGGCGCCGGTGCAAAGTACGGCTGATGGAGAACTGATTACCACGGTGCGTAACATGACCAATATCGGTTGCATTACAGCCACCGTTGCTGCAGCAGGTACCGGAAGGCAGCCAGCTACCATCAACGGGGTAAGTGCATTCCGTAGTGATAAAGTGATACAGATTACACCGGATAATGCCTATGCCGGAAACTACCGGGCCACCATTTATTTCACCGCCGCCGAAGTCGCCATCTGGGGAGCTGCCACTCCAAACCTGAATATCCTGAAAGTGGCAGATAGTGATCCGCTGGGAGCCAGCATCAGCGGCACCGTGGTAGCACCTGTTACGGTGGATGATCAATTGGCAACAAGAGGATTTATTTCATATACAGGCGACTTCACCGGGTTCTCTAAATTCATGCTTACCGACCGCAGTCCTACACCGCTGCCCGTACATGACCTGCAGTTTACCGCCAAAGCAGAAAGCGAGTCCATTTTACTTAACTGGACGACCAAGGCGGAGATCAATACGAAGAATTATATTATTGAACGCAGCATGGATGCTACCCAGTTTGCTGCCATTGGTACGGTGACCGCAAGGGGTAACAGCAACCAGCTCAGTCAATACAATTATGTTGACTACAACGTTGACAAGGGCACCTGGTATTATTACCGCCTCCGCCAGGTAGATATAGATGGCATCGAAAGATTATCAGAAATACGCAAAGCCAGGATTGAGGGTGGCCGCAATAAGATCATCCTGCAACCCAACCCGGCATCGGCCAGCGTACGCATCATCCTTCCGTTCAAACATAATGCAGGAAACATTCAGTTCACCGATGCATCCGGTAAGATGGTGCTGACACAGGCCATAAACAACACACTGAACGGTGTGTACGTGATCAATATCGACAACCTGGCAGCCGGCGTGTATTATGTGAAAGTGATAGCTGACGGACAAACCTACCTGGAAAAACTGGTTAAGAAATAATGAAGTAACAAATGATGTTCAAAGCTGCCCGCTCAACAGGGCAGCTTTTTTATTTATTCAGTCTCCGGTTCATGTAACCGCTGTAATCAGGAATGATGATCTCGTATTCTTCCTGTATCAATGGAGAAGTAAGGATAAAGTCGGCCGTTGCCCGGTCACAGGCGAGCAGAATATTCCAGGCAACGCCCAGTCTTAATAATGCTTTTACGTCGCTGTCGTGTGGCTGTGCTTCCATCGGATCCCAGAAGAAGATGAGCACATCAATCTTCCCTTCTGCGATAAGGGCGCCGATCTGCTGGTCGCCACCGAGCGGACCACTAAGCATTTTTTTCACCGGCCTGTCCAGTTCTTCTTCCAGCATTTTCCCCGTGGTGCCGGTGGCTATTAATTCATGCCTGGCCAGCGAGGTTTTATTGTAAACCGCCCACTCGATCAGCTCCGTTTTTTTATTGTCGTGCGCCACCAGTGCAATGCGCTTGCGGGCTCCTGTTTTACGTATATTTTTCATACAGGTAATTTACACTTAATACCTTTGTTTCTGAAAGGTAATCTGCCCGGATATTAATTTAAAATTAGCGTTGCCATCCGGCTTAATTGGCGTACCTTTGCGGCTTCAATTTTTCTACTTTATGAATATCCGAAACATCGCCATTATTGCCCACGTTGACCACGGGAAAACCACGCTGGTGGATAAGATCCTGCACAGCACCAATATTTTCCGGGAAAACCAGGAAACAGGAGAGCTGATCATGGACAATAATGACCTGGAGAGGGAAAGGGGGATCACCATTTTCAGTAAGAACGTGTCGGTAACCTACAAGGGAATCAAGATCAATGTGATTGACACTCCCGGCCACAGCGATTTTGGTGGTGAGGTGGAACGTGTTTTGAAAATGGCCGACGGCGTTTTGTTGCTGGTGGATGCGTTTGAAGGCCCGATGCCCCAAACAAGGTTCGTATTACAGAAAGCATTACAACTTGGCCTGCACCCGATTGTAGTGATCAATAAAGTGGATAAACCCAATTGCCGCCCGGATGAAGTGCACGACGCCGTCTTCGAATTATTCTTCAACCTGGATGCCACGGAAGAACAACTGAACTTCCCTACCATCTACGGAAGCAGCAAGCAGGGATGGATGAACACGTCGCTTACTCCTACCGAGAATATACTTCCGTTGATGGACGCTATCCTGGAACATGTTCCGGAGCCGAAAGTAAATGAAGGAACCACGCAGATGCAGATTACATCTCTGGACTACTCTTCTTTCCTTGGCCGTATCGCTGTAGGTAAGGTAGCAAGAGGTGTGATCAGGGAATCGCAGAACATTGCCCTGGTGCAGGCTGATGGAAAAATACTGAAATCAAAAGTGAAAGAGCTTTACACATTCGAGGCGCTGGGTAAAAAGAAAGTAACCGAAGTAAGCGCCGGTGATATCTGTGCCATCGTTGGGTTGGAGGAATTCAATATCGGCGATACGGTTTGTGATGCAGAGTTCCCCGAAGCATTGCCGGTAATCAGCGTGGATGAACCTACCATGAGCATGCTCTTTGGTATCAACAACTCTCCTTTCTTTGGTAAGGATGGTAAATTTGTTACCAGCCGCCACCTGCGTGACCGCCTGATGAAAGAAACAGAAAAAAACCTGGCCCTGCGTGTGGAAGACACCGATGGCGCCGACAGCTTTCTTGTGTACGGACGTGGCATTCTTCACCTCGGTATCCTCATTGAAACCATGCGGAGAGAAGGATATGAATTAACCGTTGGACAACCGCAGGTGCTGGTAAAGCAGATTGACGGGAAAAAATGCGAACCGTATGAAAACCTGGTGGTGGATGTGCCGCAGGAATTCAGCGGACGGGTAATTGATTTGGTTACCCAGCGCAAAGGCGAACTCACTGTGATGGAAACAAAGGGTGAAATGCAGCACCTGGAATTTGAAATTCCCTCACGCGGACTGATCGGCTTACGCAGCAACATGCTTACCAATACCGCCGGCGAAGCCGTAATGGCACACCGGTTTATTGAATACCGCCCCTGGAAAGGTGCCATACCCGGCCGTAACAACGGCGTACTGCTTTCGAAGAATACAGAAAAAACAACCGCTTACTCCATTGATAAACTGCAGGACAGGGGAACCTTCTTTGTTGATCCCGGAGATGATGTGTATGCCGGCCAGATCATTGCCGAGCACATCAAACCGGGCGACCTGGTGGTAAATGCAACGGAAGCCAAGAAACTCACCAACCACCGGGCAAGTGGCAGTGATGATGCAGTTCGTATCGCTCCTAAAACATTGCTCACGCTGGAAGAATGTATGGAATACATCCAGCAGGACGAATGCATTGAGGTTACACCCAAAAATATCCGCATGCGCAAAGTGATCCTGAACGAGGAAGACCGAAAAAAAGTGCAGAAGCAGATGAGTGCTGAAACAGCATGAACGAATTAAAATGAATAATCAAAAGCATTGAACACGGTTCAATGCTTTTTTATTTTAGATAGGTAATACTGTTCAGCCATGGCCGCCACTTTGTTGCTGTAATAATTCATCGCTTTATCCCTGCTCCGTTTTCCCATCTCTTTTCTTTCAAAAGAATTGTTGAGCAGGAATAAGATCCCCCCCGCAATCTCCTGTGGAGAATGTGGATCAACAAGCACACCGCCGTTGATGTCTTCCAGCATGTCTTTCATACCGCCGATATTTCCAGCTACAATACCCCTGGCTGCCGCCATTGCTTCAGTACATACATAGCCGAACAGCTCCCAGTAACTGGGAAATACGCAGATATCTGTTTGTGCAAGCAATTCGGGTATCTTTTCTTTTGGCGCATGCGGGATGAACCGGATGTTTTGTTCAAAGGAACGGAGTTGTTTTTTCAGGTAATCGTCCATCATCCCGTTTTTACCCGGGGCATGATTGGGTTTGCCGATGAAACAAAATTCTGTACCGGGCCTTTGTGCCAGCACTAAGGGAATAGCGGCCGCCAGCTGGGTCACTCCTTTGCGCACTTCCAGCCGGCCGATAAAACTGATCCTGTTGTTGTTTGTTTCAACAGGAATATTCAGCAACTCTTTTGAAGGCAGGAAAGGATTGGCAATGATGGTTATCTTATTTTCATCCAGTCCCCAGTGCTCCGTCAATACTTCTTTCATCGCCGTGCAGGGAACCACCCAGCCATCGGCCATCAGGGAAAACAGGTATTCTTTGTCTTTTTCTTTTTTGTACTGTTTGATGCCCAGCATCGATTTCAGTTTCTCCTTGATATTACCCGCCACGTATTTTTTGTTGAGGCATTTCACCCAGAAAGAAGGCGTATGGAAACGGACGATCATCGGCAGTCCGGGGAATTTCTTTTTCACTTCCATTCCTTCATAACTGTACTCCGGGCTTTCGGCAATATCAAAATCCATTTGCCGGTGACGTTCCGTAAAAACAGGAAGCAGCAGTTTACTGAACTGGTCACGGTTGGCGGTGTGTACCCGGTGCACCCGTATATTCTCCCGCCACTGTTCATTCAGCGATTCGCTGCCTGGACTGCTGGTGAATACCTCCACCTGGTGCCCTCTTTGCGCCATGAGCAGGGCGGCATTCTCCACGTAGGTGGCAATGCCGCCGATGGCGGTATCGGGCGGAAATTCAAAACTGATGAATGCGATCTTCATTGCTGTCAAATCTACACAAAGAAAAATTTAACCGGGCATTATTACAATTTAAAAAAGATATTTGCAGCTAAACGGGTTATAATGAAAACAGGTTTCGCAGGCAGGTGGAGTCCGCTGGAGAAAAGCTCCTGGTCGGGGACCTATTATTACTCTTACCAGGCCATTAAAAAATATTCAGACACGGAAATCTTTCAATACAAATGGCCATGGTATATACGGGAACAGCTTATCCTGCATAAACAATTGCAAAAACTGAAAAATAAAAAGGTGGCGGTTGAGTTTCTGAAGGGTTATGCAAAATGGTTCAGCAAGCAACTGGAGAAAGACCTGAAAATTCATAAACCCGATATCCTGTTTGTTCCGGCAGCTCCCCAATTAATCGCTTACTGCCACACTCCTGTTCCGGTGATCTTCATGACGGACGCCACTTTCTCGCAGATACAGGGGTATTATGATTCATTCGATAACCTCGCTGCATACAATATAAGGCAGGGCATTGAGCTTGATAAAAGTGCTTTTGGAAATGCAGCGCATTGCATGCTTGCCTCCGAATGGACGAAGCAGTCTGCAATGAAAGATTATAGCATTGCCGAAAATAAAATTACTGTTGCGCCGCTGGGAGCCAACCTGGATACAGTACCGGACCGGAATGAACTTAAGAAGGAGAAAAATAAAATATGCCGCTTGCTATTCCTCGGCGTTGAATGGGAGCGGAAGGGTGGAGACATTGCACTGAACACCCTGGCTGAACTTAAGAAAAATGGAATGGCGGCTCATTTAACCATCATCGGCTGCACCCCGCCGGGTTATATAGAAGGGAAGAATGATTATCCTGATATTACCGTGATCCCGTTTATTAATAAGCACAACACACAGGAATCAAAACAGCTGTATGATATCATCCGCAACAGCGATTTCCTGCTGCTGCCTACCCGGGCCGAATGCGCCGGGGTGGTATTTTGTGAAGCAAGTGCATTTGGTATTCCTTCCATCAGCACCGATACCGGCGGCGTATCCACTTATGTGGAGAATGGGGTAAATGGATTTACATTGCCACTGAATGCCGGCGCCATGGCATATGCAGAAAAAATACAAACATTATTCAACGATGATATTGCTTACTATGCCCTTGCAGCCAGCAGCCGGAAAAAGTTTGAGGAAGAACTGAACTGGGATGCCTGGGGAAAGACATTCAACCGGGTTGCCCAACAGCTGCTAAATAAATAATTATTTTATGCCGATGCCGGAAACTGCCATACAATCACTGCAACAGTATTTTGATAAGATATTTATCGTATCTGTTCCCCGCTTTACCGAACGGCATGAGAAAGTGCGGTTGCGGCTGCAGGGTTTGTCGTTTGATTTTTTCTGGGGGGCTGATAAACTGCAGATCGACCCGGAAAAAGTAAAACAGGATGGCACCTATAATGAAGTCAGGGCCAAACAACTTCAACGGCAGGGGAAACCACTTAACCTGGGTGAAATCGCCTGTTCGCTGTCGCACCGCATGGTTTATGAAGAAATGATAAAGCATAACTGGCAAAAAGTATTGATTCTGGAAGATGATGTATTGCCCCGTATTGCCGATATGGAAGCGCTGCCGGAAGCCCTTACTCAACTGCCGGCCGGGTGGGAGCTGGTTTACCTTGGTTACTTAAAACACGAAGAAGTGACACCCGCCCTGAAACGGAAACAGTTTTTTTATAAACTCACCAGTGCATTGGGCTTAATGAAATGGAGTTATACCATGGTGAGCAATATGCTGCCCAGGCCGTTCAGCAGTCATTTAAAAAAAGCAGGATTTCACGATTGCACGCATGCGTATGCCGTATCACTGGCTGGCGCAAAGAAGCTGGCAAAGGCTCAAACACCGGTCATCTACCGGGCCGACGACCTGCTTTCTCATACCATTATGAAAGGAGAACTGGATGCTTATGTTACCGATCCTAAATTCTTCGACCAGGAGATTTTTCACAATGCGTCAACGGGTTCTGAAATAAGAAATGGCTGATCCGTTACAGTTTGTCGGTTTCTTTTTTGAGTTTTGCTGCGTAGTCCGACTTCTTCTTAACCAGCTCGTCGTAATATTTCAGCGCCTCCGTTTTTTGTTTTTTGGCCACATGGCAGAGACCCGAATAATACAGGTTGAGTTCGGTCTTTTCCACGGCCATGGAATTTTTTAGCTGGGCAAGGGCCTCGTCGTACCTGCTGAGAGAGTAGTATGTGTACCCCAGTTCGGTGAGGGCACTCACGTATTTGCTGTCGATGGTTACGGCATTTTTTAGATAAGGAATGGCTTCGCTGAACTTCTCCATTTCATTGTAGCACCAGCCGGTCCAGTAATTGGCTTTTTTGTTCTGACCATCTATCTCTAATGTTTTCTTATAATAGCTGATTGCTTCAGATGGTTCGTTTTTCAGGTCACGGTATACATCTCCAATACCATTGGTGGCGGCCACCGATTTGGGATCCAGCTGCATGCCTTTTTTGTAGTTCGCCAGCGCTTCGTCGGCTTTTCCGAGCTCCTTAAAAGCATATCCTATTTCAATATAGGTGCTGGCATCGTCGGGGTAAATGGTATTGGCTTTATTCATCGATTCGATGGCATCATTGTAAAGCCCCAGCTCATTCTCTGAATATCCTTTCCGGTAATACACTTCATCGCTGGTAATCTTGGGCTCGTAGGTAATATAAAGCTTCAGGTTTTCCAGGGCTTTTTTGTAATTCTCTTCTTCGTAATACAGGTAACCAAGGTATTTGTAGGCCAGGGCATAATCGGTCTTCAGGCTGATGCATTTAACATACTGCTGCTTCGCCTCTTCGGGTTTACCGGTTTTCTCCAGGGCATACCCTATCTCCAGGTATACTTTGGCTTCCGTGGGCCACAGCGATCTTGCTTTTTGCAGGAACCCGAGGGCTTCCGTATAGTTTTTCAGTTCTATGCTGCACCAACCGGCTTCGAACAGGGCTTCTTTATAATCCGGTTTAAGGGCAATGGCTTTTTGAAGCGAACTAACAGCTTCGGAATACTTTTTCTTTTCTTTAAATGTTAAGCCTTCGTCGTATAACTGGGTGGCTGTTTTACCACTTTGCGCAAAACTGATATTGATTGCCAGCAGGGCGATAATAAAAGCCAGTATGTACCTGTACATAATAAAATATTTTACACAAAGTACAATAATGAATCAGCGGCAGCAATACCTTCCCGTGGGTATTTATGCAGGCCGGTTGCGGCAGAAGGAGAATTATTGCGTGGCATCGATCCGCTTCTTCAGCGACTCGGCCATTTTTTCATTTACTTTTTTAAGTGCTTCGTATTGCTGAAGGGCCGACTCCTTGTCTTTTAGTTCCAGGTAGCAAAATCCGGAGTACAGCAGGGCTAGGTCCACCACAGAAACGGAGAGATTCTTTTTGAACTGTTCAATACCTTCTTTGAACTTTCCGGTACGGCGGTATGCATGTCCCAGTTCACTGTAAGCAGGCTTGTAATCATTATCGATGTTCAGTGCTTTGACGGCGGCGGGAATGGCTTTTTCGTATTCAGACTTGGCATTATAGCACCAGGCGATGCTGTAGTATGTTACTTTATTGGAGCTGTCGAGCCTGATAGCGGCCATGTAACAGCTCAGGGCCGAATCGAAATTCGTGGGCTGTACATCCCGGTAAAAATTTCCAAGGGCGATATATGCGGTGGTAAATTTTGTATTGATGCTGATGGCCTTTTTGAAGAACCATACGGCGCTGTCGGGCCGGGTAGTGCGGGCATAAATGGATCCGGCTTCCAGGTAGGCTGAGTCAAAATTCTTATTGAGCACAATGGCTCGCTTGAAAGAACCCATGGCATCCAGGAACAGGCCCTTGTCTCTCTGTTCAATACCCTTTTTATAAAAACTCTTCGCCGTCAATGGCTGGGCGGAGGCGGCAGAAGCGGAAAACAGTAAAAAAAACACAGGTAAAAATTGTTTCATAATACGTTGTCTGTATTTCCTGCAAAATACACTGATTGCTGCTTTTTTGGAGCAACCGGGCCTCATATTTTCTGTTAAACATTTTGTGGTCATCGCAGCGACTGTTGTACCTTTGCCCGGCAAACATGAAATATTTTTTCCGTATATCAGTCATCGCTCTTTTGATGCTCTTTTCGGTACAGCAGGCTGCCGCCCAATGCGCTGTTTGTACCAAAACCGCCCAGCAGTTGGGCGAAAAACCGGCCGCAGGTATGAACTCGGGCATTATTTATTTAATGTTGATGCCCTTTGCCATCGTAGGGTTTATCGGCTACCGCTGGTGGAAAGGAAATAAAAAAATAGAAGAGCAGGAATCCTTGCAGCAGCGGGGATAATCATTCCATTTGTTTACAACAGCCCCTTGTATCCCATCCGGACGGCATGTTTGACGGAAGAGAGCAGACGGAATGGTTTGGGCTTCTTGTAATGAAACACCAGTATCCGGTTCCGCATAACATACCGGAACATCGGCCAGGAAAATTTCGTACCATCCATTTGCTTAAGTATAAATGCATATTGCCGCAACGAATTTTCCTGTTTCTTTTCAAGCAGTCCTTTCTGGCAAAAAGTTTCAATAAAGTAAACGCATTGGTTCCTTAACTGTGCATTCCGTTCTTTCCGGTCGGCAATGGAAGTAATGTTGCGTGAGCTGTTGCTTTCATGTACCCGGTGCCAGGTGAGTGTTTCGGGTATACAGCCAATGGTGCCGGTGGCGGCGGCGTGCATACTCATCCACCAGTCGTAAAAAATGTTTTCCGGGAAGGGCATACAAAGGGATGCCAGTTCTTTTCTGAACATGCAGGCATGCCCATGCACCGGGCTGCTGAATACCAGTTTGTGTACGTCGCTGATGGCGGTGTATTGTACATTCGGCGCCGCGGTTCTCCCGGCAAAATCATTGCCGGAGAAATTACCGGATAACGAATACACAAACAACGAGTCACCCGGCCATTGATCCATCATGCGTTCAATTTTGTTCGTCTCCCAGATATCGTCCTGGTCTGAAACAGCAATGTATTCTCCCCCGCACAGCGAAATTGCCTTTTCAAAATTCCGGTTGTATCCCAGGTTTTTTTCATTGGTAAAAAACCGGAAGCGATCATCCCGGTCGGCGTACTGTTGGAGCAGTTGCCGGGTTCCGTCTGATGAGGCGTCATCAACTGCCACCACTTCAATATGGGTGTACGACTGGGTAAGCAGCGAGTCTACCTGTTGCTGCAGAAATTTTTCTCCGTTATAGGTGCACAATGCAATAGAAACAAGGGGTGTGGTATTCGTGCTGGATGTTTGCGGATTTTCCATGAAAGGATGATCAATACGGTTACAGGTATGATTTAATAAAGCGGTAGAGATTGAATCCCGGCCCTGCTTTTTTGATCTCTTCTTTTAATACAGCTTTATCAATTCCGGCCATTCTTTTTTTCTGTACCAGGTAATACGCCTTTTCTGCCAGCAGCCAGTATTTATTTTCCCGCTCTGTTTTGTACTGAAGCAGCACGTTGATTTTTTCAACCAGTTCGGTGATTCCTTTTTTTTGCAGAGCGACTGTTTTAATTACCGGCACCTCCGTTTGGTGAGTGTGAAAGGCCGGGGCCAGCATCAGCCGCAGGTTTTTCACAAACATGTCTGCATCGGGCCGGTCAGACTTGTTTACCACAAAGATGTCGGCAATTTCCATCAGGCCTGCCTTCATGGTTTGCACTTCATCTCCGGCTTCAGGCACCACCACTACCACAGTGGCATCTGCCAGTCCGGCGATTTCCACTTCGCTTTGCCCCACACCCACGGTTTCAATGATGAGGTAATCGAACGGAGCTGTCTTCACCAGGTCGCTGATCTCGATGATCTTTGGATGAAGCCCGCCCAGGGAACCCCGGGTCGCCAGCGAGCGGATAAATACAAGGGGATTGTTGTACCACTCACTCATTCGGATACGGTCTCCAAGCAATGCGCCGAGGTTAAACGGTGAAGAAGGGTCTACACACAATACGGCCACCGATTTTCCGGCAGCTACCAGTGTGCCGATCAGTGCATCTACTAAGGTGCTTTTGCCGGCGCCGGGCGGACCGGTAATGCCGATTACCGGTGTGGTGGAGGCGGGCAGCTCCTGTAAAAGATCTTCATAGCCGGGCACTTCATTTTCGATACAGGATATACATCGGGCCAGCGTTTTACTGTTGCCGTTCCTGATTTCATCTAGCTGTTGCTTCCACATAGAACAAATTTCAATGTTTAATTTCAATTTCCAAACTATAATACAGCAGAAGCGACCGCTATGGCTGTGCAGATTTTTATTGTTTCTTTGCAGCATGAACATATCGGTTGTCATTATTACCCGCAATGAAGCCCACATCATCGGCAATACGCTGCAAAGCCTGCAGCCGCTTATACGGGATGTGGTGGTGGTTGACAGCGGAAGCACCGATGATACGGTAAACCTATGCCGGACGTTTGGAGCCCGGGTGATTGAAACAGGATGGCATGGTTATGGAATCAATAAGAACATGGGAATTGAAGCAGCCGCATACGACTGGATACTAAGCCTCGATGCTGATGAGGCGATTGATGAAGAGCTGAAACAGTCATTGCAACAGCTTTCGCTGCAGAAGGAGAACGAAGTGTTTACTATCCGCTTTAAAAATTTTTTCTGCAATAAATGGATCCGCTTCGGTGAATGGGGTTTTGATAAACACATCCGCCTGTTTAACCGGCAAAAAGTAAAATGGAACATGGCCGAAGTGCACGAGAACCTCGTATTTCCCCCCGGGGTTGTTATTACCCTGCTGAAAGGGAACATCCTGCATTATACCGTTCAGAACCGCCTGGAGTACAGGCAGAAAATGACCGGTTATGCCCGGATGAATGCCCGTAAGTATTTTGAAGCCGGTCGGAAACCGAATTTTTTTAAACAATATTTTTCCCCGGTGTTTGCTTTTGTGCAGCATTATATTTTCCGGCTCGGATTTCTCGACGGGCGTGAAGGATTTGTGATTGCCAAAACAACATCCTGGTATACCTTTATGAAATATCATTACCTTAAAATGATGAATGAACATCCCGAGAACTGAGTAAACCATAACCTATGACCAATTTCATCCCCATATTTCCCCTCGGCATTGTTGTTTATCCCGGCGAACAATTGAACCTGCACATTTTTGAACCGCGTTATAAGCAGCTGATCAATGAATGTTACGAAACCCAAAAGCCATTCGGTATTCCTTCGGTGATCAACGACAAGATCAACGAGATGGGAACGGCGGTGCAGGTGAAGGAGATCAGCAAGGTATATGAAGACGGAAAAATGGATATTAAAACAGAAGGTCTCCAGGTTTTCCGCATGCTGGAAATGATCAATACACTTCCCGATAAATTATACAGCGGCGCCATTGTAAGTTACCCAGACAATGATGACAAGGGAAACCGGGCGCTGATGCAGGGCATTGTAAACGGAATCAGGGAACTGCACAAACTGCTCAACATTGAAAAGAAATTTCCCAAGCCAGAAGCTGAACTGTGGAGTTACGATGTGGCGCATCACGCCGGCATGTCGCTGCAGGAAGAATATGAACTGCTGGAACTGTTACAGGAATTGCAGCGGCAGGAATACCTGAAACGGCACCTTAAAAAAGTGATTCCTGTGCTGGCGGAAATGGAAACACTGAAAGAAAAAGTAAAACTGAACGGACATTTTAAAAATCTAAAGGGACTTTGATGGCAAAAACAATTTGTTTTGATTTTGGAAATACCCGTTTAAAGGCAGCCGTTTTTGAAAGTGACCGCTTTGTTCTTGATCTTGTACTGGAAAATGATGACCCGGCCACCATTGAAAAACTTCTGAAGGAATACCAGCCGCACCGATCCATCCTTTCTTCTGTTGTTGATCATAATACCGCCATCGAGGAGCTGCTGGCTGCCCGCACATCCTTTCATAAAGTATCCCACCTAACCCGCATCAATTTCAGCATTCCTTCGGGCAAACCGGAAACCATCGGGGCCGACCGGCTGGCACTTTGTGCTGCCGCTACCCGTTTTTTTCCAGGGAAGAATAACCTGGTTATCGCACTGGGCAGCTGTATCACGTATAATTTCATCAACCAGTACCACCAGTTCCTGGGCGGCAGCATTTCACCGGGTATGGAAATGCGCTTTAAAGCCATGCAGCATTACACTGCCAGGCTTCCCCTGGTGCAAAAAGACTGGAATTTCCCGCTTACCGGGTATGACACCAAAACCAATATGCAAAGCGGTGTAATTGCCGGGATGACCTTTGAAATAGATGGTTTTATTAATGCATATGCCTCTAAATACGGCAACTTTAACGCTGTTTTAACCGGGGGTGATACCACCTATTTTGCCGGGCAGCTTAAAAACAAGATATTTGCCGACCATAATTTTTTATTCAAAGGCCTGTATGCACTCAGCGAAACTAACAATAGCTAGATTTTTTTCCGTACTCCTGCTCTTTTTGGGGCTTCAATTTACCAGTAGTGCCCAGGAAAATTCACCTTATTCACGCTATGGACTGGGCGACCTTACCCCGAACCAGAATATTTTTACCCGTGGCATGGGAGGTATCTCTGCAGCCACCAATGATAACCGCTCACTTAATTTCACCAACCCCGCCGCCTTATCGCAGATAGGATCCACTATTTTTGACCTGGGTGGCGAGATCGATATCCGTACGCTCAAAAGCAGCAGCCCGGCTGATAAATTCACCTCCACCAATACCTATTTTTCTTACCTGCAGGTTGGTTTCCCGCTAACCACACCCAAGATGTATAAGAAAGACATGAGCTGGGGGTTGAGTTTTGGCATCAAGCCGGTATCCAAAATCAACTACAAGATTGAAAAGAATGAGCGCATTCCCAACCTCGACAGTCTTAATACCATCTATGAAGGAAACGGCGGTGTTAATCAGGCCTTTGTGGGCACGGGCCTGCGGGTGAAAAATTTCAGCATTGGTCTTAATGCAGGATATATGTTCGGCAGCAAGGACTACAGTACCAAGCTGGCTTTTATGAACGACACGATTTATTATTACATGTCCAATTCGGAGAATAAAACAACCTTCGGCAGTTTCTTCTTCAATGGCGGTATGCAATACGATATCGTTCTTGCCCGGGATGAAAAAGACGCACGTATTATAAAAAGGAACCTGCGCATTGGTTTATATGGAAACCTTCAGCAAAACATCCGGGCGAACAGCGATAATATCCGGGAAACAATCATCTATGATCAGAACGGGGGCTTCTACCGCATCGACAGTGTATTTGAAGACAAGAATGTGAAAGGAACAATCAAGTACCCGGCACGGATCGGGTTCGGACTGAACTACCAGGATAGAAACTGGATGTTTGGGGTTGACTTTGATTATGGAAACTGGGGCAGTTACCGCTACTACGGGCAAACCGATGCGGTAAAGAATAACTGGACACTGCGAGCCGGTGCCCAATACTACCCCAATAAAGGAAACAGCCCTACAGCAAAATATTTCAACTTTGTAAAATACCGGGCGGGTCTGTATTATGGCCCGGATTATATCAGCGTGAACAAAAACCGTCCTGAATACGGTTTCACCATCGGTGCCGGGTTGCCTCTTACCTCGCTTAAAAAGAATTACCGGCTCTACGACGAATTTGTGATACTGAACACAGCGCTCGAAATCGGGAACCGCGGAAACAAGCAAACCAACCTGCGTGAAAACCTGGTTCGGATCAGCATCGGCCTTTCTATGAATGCAAGCTGGTTCCAGAAGCGTAAGTATTATTAAGCTACCTTTAAGCTTTATTCAAAATACATGTTCATCTCCCGGGGCAGATCATTCCGTTTTGCAAACAACAGGCACCTGGCCATCTGCATTGCTTTTGTTTCAAGTACCGGCATTCTTTTTTCCTGCGAAAACACCGATAAAGAACTGCACGACATGAACAGTAAAAACCTGGGTGTGGAAGAAGTGAAAAATGCAGACATCAATTACACCCTGGGGGGAAAAGCGAAAGCCAAACTCTTATCTCCCCTCATGCTTCGTGTACAGGATGCCAAACCCTATGTGGAATTTCCAAAAACACTGCATGTTGATTTTTATGATGAAACCGGCGCCATCGACAGCCGGCTTGATGCGCTGTATGGAAAATATTACGAAACCGAAAGCAAGGTATTTCTGAAAGACAGCGTCCGGGTGATCAATATTAAAGGGGATACCCTGTATTGCAATGAACTTTGGTGGGACCGTAACCGAACCGGCCTTGAATTTTATACCGATAAAACCGTCCGCATCCGCCGTAAGCTTGAGATCATAGATGGTGTGGGCATGGAAGCCCGCCAGGATTTTAAAGAATGGGTAATCAGGAATGTAACCAACAGCTTCATCCGTGTACGCAACTCGGAATTTCCTACTGATTAAGATACGGTTAAACAAAAATCATTCTCGCTTTGTTATCTTACCTTAGCATTCTCAAAATTTCTTCTTGTTTATGGAGTATCGTCGTCTTGGCCGGTCTGGTTTACAGGTAAGTACATTGTCTTTTGGAAGCTGGGTCAGTTTCAGCAAACAGATCAATGATAAAGTGGCCGACGAACTGATGGGCATTGCCTACGATAACGGCATTAACTTTTTCGACAACGCAGAAGTATATGCACTGGGTGAAAGTGAAAAAATGATGGGGCGGGTGCTGAAAAAGAAAAAATGGGACCGCACTTCATACACGGTTTCTTCCAAAGCATTCTGGGGATGGAGAGGCAAAAACAACAAACCCAACCAAACAGGCTGCAGCCGCAAGCATTTGATGGAAGCCTGCCACGAAGCATTGGAGCGGTTACAGGTTGACTACCTCGATATGTTCTTCTGTCACCGCCCGGATAAGAACACACCCATTGAAGAAACGGTTTGGGCCATGAATCACCTTATCCAGCAGGGAAAGGTATTGTACTGGGGAACCAGCGAATGGAGCGGTGTGGAGATCATGGAAGCTCACCGGGTGGCACAGCAATACCGGCTCATTGGCCCCACAATGGAGCAGCCGCAATACAATCTTTTCGAACGGGATAAAATGGAGAATGAGTTCCTGCAGGTATTTAAGAATGTTGGACTGGGCACCACCATCTGGAGCCCGCTGGCATCGGGTATGCTTACCGGTAAATACAATGAAAGCATTCCAAAAGACAGCCGCTTTGCCCTGCAGGGGTTCGACTGGCTGAAGGATAAATGGGTCATGGATGAAAAAATAAAGAAAGTGAAAAAACTGAGTGAACTGGCAGCGAAAATGGGAGTGAGTACTGCTTCATTAAGCATCGCCTGGTGCATCAAAAACCCAAACGTAAGTACAGCCATTTTAGGTGCCACCAAAAAAACGCAGCTGCTGGATAACTTAAAAGCATTGGATGTGGCCCCGATGCTAACCCCGGAGATCATGGATAAGATTGAAGCAATCATGAAAACAAAACCTAAACTACCGGAATATTGAAATGGCAGAAGCGAAGCTCTATGGTATCCCCAATTGCGATACCACGAAGAAAGCAATGACGTGGCTGAATAAAAACCGGATCCCGTTTTCCTTTCACGATTATAAACAGGCGGGTATCAGTGAAGCAAAACTGAATGAGTGGATCGGCAAAAAAGGACTGGATACCATCTTTAACAAAAGAAGCACCACCTGGAAAGAATTGCCGGAAGCAGAACGGGAAAAAGTGAACAGCCCGGCTTCGGCGGTTAAGGTGATGATCCGGCACAACAGCATCATCAAGCGGCCCATTATTGAAAACGGAAACAGTTTACTGGTAGGTTATAATGAAACCGAATACAACAAACAATTAAAACAATAAACATGAAACGTCACGCAACTGCCGTATGGAACGGCTCCGGAAAAGAGGGTAAAGGTCACCTCAGCACACAAAGCACCACGTTAAGTAAAACACAATATTCGTTCAGCAGCCGTTTTGAAGAAGGGGTTGGAACCAATCCAGAAGAGCTGGTAGCCGCTGCACATGCTGGCTGTTTCAGCATGAAGCTGAGTTTTGTACTGGGCGCTGCCGGATTCACTCCCGATGAAATCAGCACCCGTTGCGACATTACCCTCGCCGATGGCGCCATTACCGAATCGCACCTGAATGTATCAGCAAAAATACCCGGCATCAGCAAAGAACAGTTTGACGCCGCCGTGGCAGATGCAAAAGCAAACTGCCCCATTTCAAAATCGCTGAATACAAATATCACCCACGAAGCAACACTGCTCTGATGCAACACCGTCATTGGGAGCGAAGCGAAGCAATCTTCCTTTAAGAAGGTTGCTTCGTCATTCTCCCTGGCAATGACGTTTGTTAGTGCATAAACTCTCCCATATCATCTTTCTTCTCTTCTTTTTTCTTCTTTTTGTTTCCCTTCACCATCAGCACAAAGGGAACACAAATGAGAAAGAGGGCGCCAAGTGCCATAAACACATCCATATAAGAAAGCACTGCGGCCTGCCTGGATACAATTCCGTCCATACCTGCATAACTTGCTTTGACAGCTATATCAGCAGCCATTCCCTTATTCATGAAGGCATGCTGCATGGCCTGTAATTTCTGCTGTACCGCCGGGTTGTTTACATCCAGCTTAGACACCAGATCGCTGCGGTGAAAAACGTTTTGCCGGGAAATATATGTAGTGATGAGTGCAATACCGAATGAACCACCCAGCTGCCGCATCATGCCGGTAAAGGCGGCTCCCTGACCGATCTGCTGACCTTTAAGTGTTGACAACGAAAGCGTGGTTACCGGGATGAACAGCATACCCATGGCAATACCACGAACAATGAGCATCCAGAAAAAGTCACCCGAACTGGTATCGGGGGTAAGAATCACAAATCCCCAGAAAGAGAATACAGCAAAAAGAAGCAATCCTCCCGCTGCCAGGTACTGGTTGGGAACACCCTTTTGCAGCATGGCGCCAATAAACGGCATCATCACCGCTGTTGTGAGAGCAGCGGGTACCATCAGCATGCCGGCCTGTTCGGCAGTCCATCCTAAAATGGATTGTGTGTATAAAGGAATGATGAAGGTGGAACCGTATAAGCCAAATCCCATGATAAAGGACAAGATGGTTCCTACGCGAAGGTTCCCGTTTTTAAGCACCCGCAACTCTACGATGGGTTTTCGGAAACTGAGTTCCCGCCATACAAAGAAAAAAAGACCCAGCACGGCGGCAATGCTGAAATAAATAATAGTGCTGCTGTTGAACCAATCATCATCCTGCCCTTTTTCTAAAACGTACTGGAGTGAACCGATAGCGATGGCCAGCAAACCGATACCCATCCAGTCGATATCTGCAACGGCTGTCTTTTCCCCGTATTTCGGACTGCGAACGTATTGCAGTGTAAGCAGGGTGGCGATGATACCGATGGGTATATTTATATAAAAGATCAGCGGCCATGAAGCATGATAAACAATGTAACCACCCAGTGGCGGGCCCAGCGTTGGCCCGATGATGACACCCAGCCCGTAAATGGCCTGGGCCATTCCTCTTTTTTCCGGAGGATAACTTTCGGTGATGATGGTTTGAGAAGTTACCAGCAAGGCGCCCCCGCCGATGCCCTGCAAAAAACGGAACGCCACCAGCTCCCAGATGCCTGTAGCCTGCCCGCATAAAAAAGAGAAGATGGTAAATATGATGATGGAAGCCGCAAAGTAATTGCGGCGCCCGAACTGCTGAGATAACCAGCTGGTCATGGGCACAATGATCACATTGCCGATGGCATAAGCGGTAACCACCCAGCCCACTTCATTCAACGTGGCGCCGAGTGAACCACGCATATCATTGAGGGCCACGTTTACAATGGTGGTATCCACAATTTCCAGCAGGGCACAAAAGATGGCCGTAATGGTGATGATCACCCGCCTGCTCCCGTATTCCACTAAAGATTCTGCCTGCGTCATATATACTGCTCCCGGTTGTGTTTAATTAATGTGTACGTCTACAGTTACATTCATGCCTGGCTTCAGGTTAGTCACCAGGGAGTCGTTGTCTTTATTGAACTCAATCTTTACCGGCAGCCGCTGCACCACTTTTACAAAATTGCCGCTGGCATTATCGGGCGGAAGAAGCGCAAAGCGGGAACCCGTGGCCGGAGAAAATGACGTAAGGGTGGCTTCGAAGGGATGGGTTGGAAACGCATCTGCATGTACGGTTACTTTCTGTCCCACTTTCATATTCTCAAACTGTGTTTCTTTAAAATTCGCCACCACCCACACATCGTTGCTGAGAACAATGCTGAACAGCGATTGCCCGGCCTGTATCAGTTGCCCTTCCTGTACATTGACTTTAGATACCCGGCCGCTTTCCTGCGCCAGTACCACAGTGTACGACAGGTTCAGTTTTGCTTCGGCTACTTCCACTTCCCGTTGTTTAATAACAGCGCCCGCCACATGAATCTGTGATGAAGTGGCATTGCTTTGTGACGCCACGGCATTGGTTTGCTGTTTTACCTGGTTTTTCTGCTGCTCCAGTATCTGCAATTGTTTTTCTGCCGACTGTTTGGCCGCCAGCGCCTGCTCGTATTGTTGCTGGGTAATGGAATGATCCTTGATGAGATTTGCATAACGCTCATAATCCTGCGTGGTTCTCCACACCGTAACTTTTGCAGCGTCGATCTGTGCATCAATGGTGGATACACCGGCGCCCACACTGGTAATATTGGCCCTGGCAGCGCTGGTGTTTGATTCGGCGGCACCCAGGTTGGTCAGGGCAGTTGCCAGTGCCGCTTCTGTTTGTTGCACACGGAGAGCAAGATCCCGGTCATCGATAATAAGAAGGGTATCCCCCTTTTTTACCACCTGATTGTCTTTTACACGCACTTCCTTTACATAACCGCCTACCCGGGGTGTTACCGGACTGATGTTGGCTTCCACCTGCGCATCGTCTGTTTCTTCGTGGTGTTTGGCGTGCTGGTATTTGCTGATGCCAAACCAGCTTCCGCCGGCCACAAGAAGGATCAGCACGATGAGAAAAATTTTGCTGCGCTTTTTGGGAGCAGCAGGAGTTTCTGTTTTTTGTTGTTGGTCCATAACTGGTTCTTTCTTTAATTAATTATTCAGGGTTCCTGTTGTTTGTAATAGTTTATTGTAAGCAAGAAATGAGTCTGCCTTGGCATTGGTAACGCTCAGTTTCGACTGAAGCAGGGCCACATCAGCATCCAGTAATTCGGTGGTAGTGGCCAGTGAATTGTCGAACTTGTTTTTGGTAATGCGGTAATTTTCGCTTGCCTGCGTCACCGCTTTTTCATATACCTGTATTTTTTTTACACTTACCAGGTACGACTGGTAGGCCTGGTTCACCTGCAGGTGAATATTATCGGCAAGCATTTCTCCGGCCAGCGAAACCTGTTTCGTTTTTGCTTCTGCCTGCTGCACTTTTGATTTGTTCTTCCACAGCGAGGCAATATTGTATTTCACCCCCACGCCGATGTTCACGGCATTGTACACCGAAAGAAATTTCGGGATGTCGGCAGCTATGTATCCGCCCGTAAGGGTAAGCGAAGGATATTTTTCTGCTCTGGCTGTTTTTACGGCCACGTCGGCTGACTTTTTCCGGAATGAAAATGCACTGATGTCTTTACGGTTTTGCATGGCATCCTGTTCGTATTCATCCAGGGTTTTAATGGAACCCGGTAATGCCAGTCCCGATTTGTCGGGGATGAGTATGGTTTGTTCGGGCAAACCGATCAGAATATTCATGTTTACGCATGCCAGCTTGTAATTGCTTTCGGCATCCAGTAAACTGAGTTCGATATTCGAAGATTGCAGTTCTGCTTTCAGCAGGTCGTTTCTTGCCAGTAATCCGTTCTTCTCCAGGTTGGAAAGATCTTTTACCCGCTGCTGTGATTGAGCAAGGTTTTCTTTTACAAGATCAATGGCTGTATGCGCTTTGTATAAATTAATGCAGGCATTGATGATGTTGAGCAATACTCCCTCCCGGTCATTATCGGCGTCCAGTTTAACTGCCTGCTCTAAGAATTTTGCCGATTCAATGCCATAGCGGGTTTTACCGCCATTGTACAGCGGTAACGAAACATTGGCTGATCCATAAACCACCTGGTTCACGGATGGGCCGGCACCGCTTCCCGAGCTGGCCTTCATGTCGATGGTTGGTTGAATGGGAAGGTACATATACGAGCCGCTGATGCCGGCCTCGGGCAGCTTTTTTTCTTCCGCTTCCTTTACTGCTGCTGCGGCTTCTGCTATCCGGGCTTGGCTGCTCTTTAATTGTTTGCTGTTCTTTATTCCAAGATCCATTGCTTCTTTCAGTGTAAGAGTCCTGGTTTCCTGTGCAGTTAGATGTAAGCTTAACAGGCTGCCCAAAATCAGCACAGCTGTTTTTATCCGTTTACTTTTCATTCGTTAAGGTTGCTTTAAATAGAAATTTTAAATGGGTACCGATTTTTTTCTTCATCAGTTTCTGGAACTGTTCATCCGGCATATCCTGCAGGTTGTTGATCACCCGGTAAAAATGCTGGGTGGCCACCAGGTGAGATACCGTTCCGATGAGGGTGGCCATCAGGATGGGGATATCAATATTTTTATTGAAGTCGCCGGATTTTTGACCCTCGTGTATCAGCTGTTTCACCAGCAGCTGGTTACGTTTTTTAAATTCATAGATCAGCTCCGAGGTCGCCGACTTGCGGTTACCTACCTGTTCCCTCATCATGATCTTATGAAAGCAATGCTGGTTGTGAAACTTCTCGATGTAGTAATCAATCATCGTATTCACTTTTTGCAGCGGGTCCAGTTCTTTGTTCTGGAGCATGCCTTCCAGCACCTGTGTGGTGCCGGTTGCCCGGTAAATGAAAAGGGCTTCCAGTAATTTTTCTTTGGATCCGAAGTAATACGAGATCATGGCCACGTTCACGCCGGCTTCGTCGGCGATGTCTCTTACCGAAGTGCCCTCAAAACCCTTATCGGCAAAGAGTTTTTCAGCGGCATCGATGATCTGTACCTGTTTGTCGTTGTAATCCATAACGTAAATTGAAACGCAAATTTAAACGATTGTTTAATATTAATCAAACATTTGTTTAATTTTTTTTATTCCCCGGCTTCTGCTTTTGTGGTAGATTTGAAAAAACGAACCTATGTCATTCAGTAACAAGACGGTGCTGATCACCGGGGCCAGCCGGGGAATTGGCAAAGCCATTGGACTAAGGCTGGCCAAAGAAGGAGCCAATATTGTAATTGCCTCAAAAAGTGTGGAAGAGAATCCCAAGCTGGGCGGCACCATTTTTTCTGCGGCAGCTGAAATGGAGGCAGCCGGTGGCCGGGCCCTGGCCGTTCAGTGTGATATCCGTTTTGAGGACCAGATACAGAACGTGGTGGACAAGGCCGTGGAAACATTCGGCGGCATCGACATCCTGGTAAACAACGCATCGGCCATTACCCTTACTCCGACAGAGCAAACAGAGCCAAAACGGTTCGACCTGATGTATGATATCAATGTACGGGGTACATTCATGATGTGCCGGGCCTGTATTCCGCATCTTAAGAAAGGAACCAATGCACACATCCTTAATTTATCTCCGCCCGTGAACATGGACCTGAAATGGTTCGAAAAGCACCTGGCCTATACCATCAGCAAATACGATATGACGATGATCGCACTGGGTCTTTCTGCTGAGTTGAAAAAATACAATATAGCAGCCAACAGCCTCTGGCCCCGTACCACCATTGCCACCGCCGCCGTCAACAATTTACTGGGTGGCGAAATGCTGATGAAAATGAGCCGAACACCGGAAATCATGGCCGATGCTGCCTATTTCATTCTCACAAAAACATCCACTGCCTGTACAGGCAACAGTTTTATTGATGAGGCGGTACTGGCTTCCGAAGGAATCACCGACCTGGAAAAATATTCTGTTGTGCCTGGAGCCCATCTGTATAATGATCTGTTCATTTAGCGGCCTGTTAATAAAACCCTAAAAGGATTTTTCTTTGATGAGCGGTAACTTTTATTGGCTTGAGTACGTTTAAATTCGTATTCGCACCATTTCGCCAGAATGGTGTGTTCGCAAACCAATAAAGTATAGCCATGATTTCCTTTAAACTGAAAGCAGTATGCTTTTGCATACTTGTATCTGCTGCCGGCTACGGCCAGATTGAAAAAAGAAACTTACCCGCCCACCGAATTACCAGTTCTATTAAAATCGACGGCATTTTGGATGATGCAGCCTGGAAAGAAGCCCCGGTGGCAGATAAATTCATCATGCTGCGGCCGGAACCCTTCAAGGCCGAGAACCCTGATAATGCCACACAGATTTATTTTGTATACAATAACGAAGGCATTTATATTGGCGGCTATTTACATGAAAAAAACAAAGACAGCATTGCCGCTGAATTAACGGGCCGCGATGGGTTTGGCAACAACGATTTTGTGGGGGTGATCTTTGATACCTATAAAGACAAGCTAAACGGCTTTGAATATTTTGTTACGCCGCTCGGTGAACAAATGGATGCCAAGGTTTCTCCCAATACCAATGGAAACAGCGAAGACTTCAGTTGGAATGCAGTTTGGCAAAGCGCCTCCAAACTGCAGAGTGATGGCTGGAGTTTTGAAATGTTTATTCCTTATTCGGCCATCCGGTTCGGAAAGAAAAAAGTACAGGACTGGGGACTGAATATTGTTCGCCGCCGGCAGAAAAGCGGGCAACAATTGTTCTGGCAATCCATCGATCCGAATGTAAATGGCTTCCTTACCCAGGAAGGTTTTTTTAACGGGCTGCAGGAGATTAAACCTCCGATGCGCCTTCAGTTCTCCCCCTATTTTTCCACTTACCTCAACCACGATGGCACCGCCGCGGCCGGGGTTAAAAAAAGTTCGGCCACCATTAATGGCGGTATGGATCTTAAATACGGATTAAACCAGGCTTTTACGCTGGATATGACGGTGATCCCCGATTTTGGCCAGGTGCAATCCGATAACCGGGTGCTGAACCTGAGCCCGTTTGAAGTGAAGTTCAATGAAAACCGCCCCTTCTTCACAGAAGGAGTAGAACTGTTTAATAAAGGAAATCTTTTTTACAGCCGACGTATCGGTATTGAATCCACCTATAAAAAATGGGCGTCGCCCGGAACAAATGAAGTGGTGGAAGAAGATCCTGCACAGGCAAAGATCATCAACGCTACCAAAATCAGCGGGCGCACACAAAAAGGACTGGGCGTGGGTGTGCTGAACGCCCTTACGCAACGGCAGTACATTACCTTCAAAGACAAGGTTACAGAAAACACCCGCAGGGAAGAAACCATGCCGCTGACCAATTACAATGTTTTTGTTCTTGACCAGACATTGAAACACAACAGCAGCGTTTCGCTGGTTAATACCAATGTATGGCGCAGCGGCGATGCCTATGATGCCAATGTTACTTCCGCCCTCTTCGACCTGAATGATAAAAAGAACACCTGGAATGTGGGTGGCAATGTGAGCTTCAGCAATATTCTGGGCCGTGATGGAAAGAACACCACCGGTTATGCCCATAGTATTTATATGGGAAAAACAAGCGGCCGTTTCAACTTTAATATCTGGCAGGATCTCTACAATGATAAGTACGATAAGAGCGACCTCGGCTATTTTACCAACAACAACACCATGGACCAGGGCGCCTGGCTTGGCTACAGCTGGACCAAACCGAAAGGATGGTATAACCAGTTGCGGGTCAATACGAACTTCTGGTACAGCCGCCTGGTATCACCAATTGATGCGCTGCGCCGCAAATCGATGATGTACCAGAATGCAGGCATTAATTTCAACTTTAATGCGCAAACAAAAAAACTGTGGTGGATCGGCGCCAACATCAACGGGGGCCCCAACAGTCATGATTTTTATGAGCCCCGGACCTATGGCCGGGTATTTAAAAATAAAGGCAGGATCAATGTGAACCTTTGGTGGGAAAGCAACTATGCAAAAAAACTTTCCTGGGGTGGAAACTTTTATGCAGGCACCGGCGGTGTGTTTCACCGGAAGAATGTTGACCTGAACCTGTTCGGAAAGATCCGCTTCAGCAGTAAATTCTCCGTGGATGGTTCCACGTATATCAGCAGCAGCCGTAATCAATCAGGTTTTGCCGGCCGTGATACCACGATTGCCGGAGCGCCCAGTATAATATTCAGCCGCCGAAACGTAAGCACGGTGGAGAATGTGCTTAGTATTAAATACAATTTTACCAACCGGATGGGATTAACCCTGCGCACACGGCACTATTGGAGCAAGGTAAACCCGCAGCAGTTTTATGAACTGAATGCAGAAGGCGACCTGCAGGATCCTTCTGTTCCGTTTACAAAAAATGTACGGCAGAATTATAATTACCTCAGTGTGGACATGGTGTACACCTGGCAGTTTGCCCAGGGAAGCTTCTTCAGTATTGTATGGAAAGACATTGGTGAAAGCTTTAACCGGGAGTTTGAAAGCAATTATGCCAAGAACTTTACAAAAACCATTAACGGCCCACAATTCAACAGCTTGTCTGTACGGGTGATCTATTTCCTCGATTACCTCACGTTTAAAAATAAGATGAACAGAAAGAAGGCAGGATAATATCCTGTTGCATACCAGGAGCCCCGCACTTGTGCGGGGCTTTTATGTTTATTTAGAAGCGTTGTTGGCGATCATGATGGCTGCCATAGCCAGGCCAAGATCTTTCAACGGCTGGTAATAATTCTGATCCTTAATGGCCGGCTCCAGGTGAACCACAATGATGAAAACAAACAACATAGCCGCCAATGCATAACAGGCAAACCGTTTGTATTTATTGATAAGAATGGCTGCGGCTGCCAGGAGGAAGCCGGCACCACTGATGTATATCCACACCGAAGGATCACCCGGGAAATAGGAAGGAAGGCTTTTGTGCACTTCAGGCAGGTTGGCGCTTTTAAAGTGCAAAACGCCGAAAGCAGCCATAACAAATGCATAGCCAATCTCGGCCAGTCTGGTAGGAATAAGGTTGGTCATGTTTAATGGGTTTAGTTGAGTGAAAAAGTACTCATTAATTGTCAGCTGTGCAACTGAGATAAATAAAAAGCCACCGGTTGCTAATCTTCGGTGGCTTTTTATTCTGTAGCAATGGATTATTTTATCATTTCCTTCGGCGCTTCTTTTCCGAGCAGGTATTTATAAATGAACCTGGTTTTCAGGTTTTGAAAATGGGTTCCCTTATTGCCTCCCCATCCGTGACGGCCTCCGCTGTAGGGCATAAATTCAAATTCTTTTTTCAGGTCCTGCAGTTTGCTGATGAGCTGGATGCTGTTCTGCATGTGAACATTGTCATCAATCACACCGTGTACAATCTGGAGCATGCCTTTGTATTTGTCGGCATGTGTCAGTACAGAGCTGCTCTTATACCCATCCGGGTTATTGGCGGGCGTACCCATAAACCGTTCGGTGTAGTGTGAGTCGTATAATGTCCAGTCGGTAACACTGCCACCTGCCATGCCGTGTGTGAATACGTCGCTTGCATAGGTAAGCGCATAGCAGCTCATGTAGCCGCCATAACTAAAACCGGTGATGCAGATCTTTGAAGCATCGGCATTGCCGTTGGCGATGAGCCATTTCACCATGGTGCTGTAGTCTTTCATTTCCCAGTATCCCAGGTTGTGATACATATAGTTTACTCCCTCCTTACCAAAATGGCCGCTGGCCCGGTGATCCATCGATACCTGTATCAGCCCTTCTTTGGCATACCACTGCTGCCCGCCGCCGAGGGACCAGGTATCCATCACCGTTCCGGCATTGGGGCCGCCATAGATAGAAATGAGAACCGGGTATTTTTTGCTCTTGTCCATATTCACCGGCCAGGTTACTTTCATCGGCAGGTCGTATAAGCCATCGTCACTTTTTACACGGATCAATTCTGTTTTGGCGATGGTATAACTGTCAAAATCGGGCCCCTTGCTGTCACCCAGTTCTTTTACAATCTTTCTTTTGTTGCTGATCAACGTCATCCTGGGCGGTGTGCTGCTGTTGGAATAGGTGGCAACAAAATAGGAACCATCGGGCGACAGGTTGATGCTGTTATTGTATTCGCCCATGGTTAACCGTTCCATGTTTTTGCCATTGATGTTCACCCGGTAAAAATCATTGCGTGCTGTGTTCTCCAGGCTTCTTGCCGTGAAATAAACAACACCCTTCTTTTCATCCACATACGTAAGATCGGTAACGGTGAATTTGCCGGACGTGATGGCATTCACCAACTTTCCTTTCATGTCGTAGAAGTACATGTGTTTCCACCCGCTTGCATCATTAAACAGGATGAAGCCGGTTTTATTTTCCATGAAGTGAATGCGCTCACCTTCGTCATCCAGGTCAACCCAGGTTTTCTGTTTCTCATTATAAAACTCCCGTTTGGCACCGGTAACCGTACTTACTTCATAAATGATAAGATTATCCTGCAGGCGGTTCATCCACTGAACCAATAAGGAACTTCCGTCCGGCATCCAGTAAGGAGCGCCGAAGTACTGGTCGTCTTTCTGATTGAAGTCGGCCCAAACAATATTGCCTCCTTCCGGTTTTACAATACCCACTTTCACTTCGGGATTCGGATCACCTACTTTGGGATATCTTTCTTTTTCTACCACGCCATGCAAACCCGGCGCATCCGTAATGGTGAAAACAGGAACCGGGGAATCATCGGTGCGGAAGAAAGCAATGTTCTTGCTGTCGGGGCTCCACCAGAATGAGCGGTATTGAGAACGGCGGCCAAGGATTTCTTCGGTATACACCCAGCTGGCATAACCGTTGAGGATGGTTTCACTGCCATCGGTGGTAAGCCGGTTCTCTTTTTTGGTGCCGATATTAATGGTGTAAAGATCGTTGTCTTTGGTAAAGGCCACATAATTGCCATCCGGGCTGAGTGTGGGATTGGCTTTTTTGCCTTTATCATTGGTAAGCTGAATTTCGGTGCCGGCTACTTTTGCATACACATCTCCCGATTTCAGGTAGGCGGTTGTTTTGTCGGGTTTTGCTTCACCCTTCACGTCGGCCTCGGTGGCTTCTGTTTCCGTGCCGGTTTTGCAGTCAATCACGTAATTCTTACTGTCCCTCCGGAGAACCAGGTGGCTGTCATCAATCCATCTCACAACAGATGGCAGGGGTTGTGTAATGCCCCTGAAGTTGGATTTGAAATACTGGTCGCTGCCCAGGTCTTTCTTTTGCGCCTGTGCACACAAACCAACAAATACCGTTGCCAGCGCAACCGTATATTTTATAAACGTTTTCATGCTCGTTGAAATTTGGTTATTGAACAGACAAGATAGTTTTTTTGGAAGAAATCAGGATGGGAATTTTATGATTGGAATGGGTATGAGGACAAGTACCCGGAGTTTATTTCAACCTGGTAATTGAAATGATCCGGATCCGTGGATTAAAATACTGCCCCTGTTCCGGATAAAGCTGTTGTATCTTTTTTACCACCTTCATTCCTTTGATTACTTTTCCAAAGGCGGCAAATCCCTGCCCGTCTTTATTTCTTTTACCGCCAAAGTCCAATGAAGGCTGATCATTGATGCAGATAAAAAAACTGGAGGTAGCGGTTGCCGGTTTACCTCTTGCCATGGAAATGGTTCCGTTTTTATGGAGTAAGCCAGTCTGGCTTGTTGTTTCAAGCGGAATGGCGGCAAATTCTTTTGCAGAGTCAACATCACCGCCCTGTATTACTTCGATCTTTACAGAATCTTTTGGCTGGTTGTTTAAGGTAACGGCCCGGAAGAAAAAACTGCTGTCGTACAAATGTGCATCCACATACTTTAAGAAGTTGGCAACGGTTACCGGCGCTTTTGATGGATATAATTCAACCGTGATATCACCCAGTTCTGTTTTAATCAGGCAGTGGACATTCTTTTGCGCCATAAGCCCTGGTGACAGGAACAGGAAAAGAAATATGAAAGATGCCCTTTTCATTATTTATCATCGGGCCGGTTTTCGGGCCTCATCATCGGGAAGAACAGAACATCCTGTATGGAGTGCTGGTCGGTAAGTAACATGGCAATCCTGTCGATTCCGAAACCGATACCACTGGTTGGCGGCATACCATATTCAAGTGAACGCAAAAAATCGTAATCGATGAACATGGCTTCGTCGTCGCCCCGTTCCATCAGTTTGGTTTGTTCTTCAAAACGTTCACGCTGTTCAATGGGGTCGTTCAGCTCACTGTAGGCGTTGGCAATTTCTTTGCCGTTGCACATCAGTTCAAAACGTTCCACCAGCCCGGGTTTGCTGCGGTGCTTTTTGGTAAGCGGGCTCATCTCCACCGGGTAATCAGTGATAAACGTGGGTTGTACATAGTTGCCTTCGCATTTGGCACCAAAGATTTCGTCGATCAGTTTTCCTTTACCCATTTTCGGATCGGGATGAATGTGGAGTTGCTTGCATACATCACGGATACCGGCTTCGTCCATGGCCGAAATGTCAAAGCCCGTATGTTCTTTGATCGCTTCGTACATGGTAACTCTTTTGTACGGCGCTTTGAAGTCGATCTCTTTTCCACCAACCGTAACTTTTGTGGTGCCGTTGGTGGCAATAGCGGCTCTTTCCAGCAGCAGCTCCGTTGTTTCCATCATCCATTCATAATCTTTGTAGGCCACGTAAAATTCCAGAACGGTGAATTCAGGATTGTGGGTACGGTCCATCCCTTCATTGCGGAAATTGCGGCTGAACTCGTATACCCAGTCGAACCCGCCAACGATCAGTCTTTTTAAATAAAGCTCATTGGCAATACGCATGTACATGGGAACATCCAGGGCATTGTGATGCGTAATGAATGGTCTCGCAGCCGCGCCACCTGGAATACTCTGTAAAACGGGGGTATCCACTTCCAGCGCTCCCCGGTCATTTAAAAAATCACGGATGGCGTTCACCATTTTGGTGCGCTTAATGAATGTTTCTTTCACCCCCGGGTTCACAATCAGGTCGGCATAACGCTGCCGGTAGCGGAATTCCGGGTCGGTTACTTCATCAAAGGTTTCCCCGTCTTTTTCCCTCACCACCGGCAGCGGCTTCAATGCTTTGGAAAGCAACGTGAATTCTTTGACGTGAATTGAAGTCTCCCCCGTTTTTGTTGTAAAAACATATCCTTTGATGCCGATGATGTCGCCAAGATCAAGCAGTTTTTTCCATACATTCTGGAAAAGTGATTTATCCTCGCCGGGGCAGATATCATCCTGTTTGATATACACCTGTATCTTACCTACACTGTCCTGTATCACGGCAAAATTGGCTTTGCCCATATCACGTACACTCATGATGCGGCCGGCGATGCACACATCAGCGAACTGATCTTTATTATCGTCTCCTTTATAATTTTCCTTTATGTAGACTGATGTGGTGTTAACCGGGTATAAAGCGGCCGGATAGGCATCAATACCCAGTTTGTTCAGTTCTGCCAGTTTTTCCCGGCGGATGATTTCCTGTTCTGATAAGTGTTGTGTACTCATATTCTTTTTCTCAATGGCCGCAAAGATACTTGATAGCGCCCAATCGGCCATAACAACCGGTTTGCAGGTGCGGGGGAGTTTGGCAGGAAACTTGTTTACCTTTAGCAAAATCTGAATGATGAAAAAAACAGTTACCTGCCTGCTCATCTGTTCACTCTTTTGCGGGTGCGATGTAATTAAACAACTGCCCCAGTCAACCGGTGTTACCGAAGCCGAAGCCGGGGAAGGAATTAAAGAAGCATTGAGCCAGGGATTGGTAAAAGCGGTGCTGCAGCTCAATAAAGAGGATGGGTTCTTTAAAGATGCATTCTATAAAATACTCTTGCCGGAAGATGCCCGTAAAGTGGAGCGAACACTCCGGGATATCGGGCTGGGCAGCATGGTCGACAAAGCCATTCTGCAGATCAACCGCGGTGCCGAAGACGCAGCCGGTTATGCCAAGCCTATTTTTGTGGATGCCATCAAACGGATGGACATTGGTGATGCCATCGGACTGGTGCGAAACGGCGATACCAGCGCCACTCATTTTTTCAGGGAGAAAACAACGGCCCAGCTTACAGCCGCTTTTCTTCCCGTGATTAAATCTTCATTGGAAAAAGTAAATGCCACGAAATATTATGGTGACCTGGTGACACGGTATAATAATTTTCCCACCACCATCAAAAAAATCAACCCCGACCTCCCGGGTTATGTAACGGATAAGGCGGTGAATGCCCTGTTCGACCTGGTGGCAAAAGAAGAAAGAAATATCCGGGAGAATTTGGCGGCACGCACCACCGATCTGTTGAAGAAAGTGTTTGGCGGAAGGCTTTGACCCTGTGCTCCCGGTACTGGCTTTTATGCCGCAATGGAAACAGTGCCAGCCAGGCCTTGTTTCTGCGGATCTTGTTTTCTTTCTATCCGTTTCAACTGCTGTTCCATCAGGAAAACCCGGAACCACTCCGGCAGTAACCGGTGAAGCAGGCAGATCACATTGTTCCAGAAGCCGGGAATGATGACCTTTCTTTTCGCAAACATTTTTTTCAGCGCAATAGACGCCACCCGTTCGGGATTCATCACCGACCATTTTAAAATGTGACTAGCTTTTTTGTTCTGCCAGGTTAGTGAATCTGTTGTGTTCATAGCCCCGGGACACACAACGGAGACGGAAATATTCTGCTTCTTCAATTCCAATGCAAGGCTGCCGGAAAAAGACAGCAGGTAAGATTTGGAACCACCATATACCTGTTTTTGCGGAACACAAAAAAAACCAGCCATGCTGCTCACATTGAGAATATGAGAAGGGCTATTTGATTTCAATTCATCGAGAAAGAGGTATGAAAGAAATGTGGGAGCCAGTACATTTACCTGCAGCTGTTTTTTATAGAACGACATCGCTTTTTTCTCAAAGCGATCGGTTCCCCCGATGCCAGCATTGTTGATAAGCACATTGATCCGGATGCCGGCATTCCGGATCCTGTTATAAAGTGCTATGCAGTTACCCTCCTCAGACAGATCGGTTTCAACAGAAATAACCGGTACCTGGTGATTCTTGCGGATAAAATCGGCCAGACAGGAGAGTTCGGGCCCCGGTAACGAAACCAATACCAGGGGATGCCCCAGCCGGGCACACTCCAGTGCCAGGGCTTTGCCAAAACCCGTACCGGCTCCGGTGATGAGGGTGTATTTTTCTCTATTCATGGTGCATAATTTTTTAAGTAATCAATGGTTAGATGAAGCCCTTCCTGAAAAGGAGTGATGCGGTAGCCTAATTCGCTGATTGCTTTCCGGCTGTTGAGCATGCGGTGTTTTGCAAAGCGGGTAATTAGCGATGCTGTGAGCTCTGTATTCCGGTTAAACAACGAGGTGAAATGCGCTGCCCCCTTAATAATATCAACCGGAATTTTTATCAACCGGCATTTAGATGATGAATAGCCGGCCACGGAATTGAATAACTCCGCATATGAAATGTTTTCTCCACCCAGGATATAACTTTCACCTGCCTTTCCTTTTTGCATGGCCAGCACATGTCCGTCCACCACGTCTTCTATAAACGAATAGTTACTGCGGTAGGCACCGATCTCCGGAATGAAAAGTATTTTTTTTGTAAGCAGGTAACGGATCATTCTTGTAACGCCATTGCTGTATGTTGCCGGGCCGGGCCCGAATACCCTGCTTGGATTCACTATTACCGCATTCAGTCCCTTTTGTACAAATTCTCTTACCAGATTTCCGGCCAGGTGTTTGGAAAAGTCGTAATCACTTTCAAAGGATTCGATCCGTGGATCCTTCTCCGTAAGAGGTATATCCAGGGAGGGCCCGAATACTGCAGCACTGCTGGTAAAGACCAGCTTCTGAATATTAAACCTCATGGCTGCTTCCAGGATATTCCTGGTGCCGGTTACATTGACTTCATAAAACCGGTCCATCCCCGATGATTGATATTTCGCTACCGCTGCTGTGTGGTACACATGCGTGCAGCCTTCCATTGCTTTTGCAATACTCGCCGGGTCTGTAATGTCCCCTTTATGTATAGTCATGTTTGCCAATGAAGCGGAACGGATTGCTTTTGGTTCCCGTACAAGCAGAACAAGTACATGTCCTTCCTGCTGTAAGCGCTGCGTGAGCCTGCTTCCCAAATATCCGGTAGCACCCGTTATCAATATTTTCATACTGTATGAATTTTTAATGACCTGTTTACAGAACCGGTTATCATCAGTTCATTGGTAAGCGAAACAAGGATATGCAACACGGCTGCGGGTATTACACTTCCGGATGCCAGGGATAAATAACATGTTACAAGGCCAAAGGGAATGGTGGCTGCCAGTTCTTCTCTTGAACTGTAAGCATGCAGACCGGTGTATAATACGATATTGATACAAACAGAACCGGCTGTGCCGAGCAAAGAGGCAATCCCAAAAAGCAGAATGCCCCGGAAGAAAAATTCGTACAGCAAAAGAAAAACAACACGCCCCGGGAAATACCAATACAGTACTGCTGTATTTATTGAATGGTGATACTGCTGCTTCAGTTTCCTCGTTGCAGCCATCGTATGAAGCGTACTGGTGAACAGGCTCAGAGCCGCAGCGGCAATCCAGGCATAGAGCCAATTGCCAATCCCCGGAAACATCATTATTTGCGAAGTATTGGATTGGGTACACAAAAAAAATATTACCGCAATAAGCAGGGTGGCCATGCCGGTAACCTGTTTTTGGAGTATGGCCTTTTCACTGCCATTGCCGTACACCATATCCATGATGGAGTTAGCCTTCCGGGCAGCGGCCTGGCAGCACTGCCTGAACAGAAAACTGTAAACGGTTAAATACAAGCCATAAGTGATCAACAGCGTATCCATTTTATGATATTTTTTTAAGTTTCAGCTCTGCGTTGAAGTAGGTGGTGGTTACTTTCACTTTACAGCAAATGCCATTCTCATAGAAGTATTCGTTATAATCTCCGTCTGGGAATATTATTTTGTAATGATGAGCAGCCATTTTGTGTATGCTCACCAGTTGCTGGTATTTGTCAACATACACCTGCCGGCGGCCAACCGGCTCCATGATGTATAGGCAGATTGTCTGGTAGTTAATCTCCGGGATATCCAGGTCTGTTTTAATTCCACTGCCTTTTTCAATGATGTAGTTAGAAGACGCCTTTCTTGTTTTTGTATCAAATTTTTTGTCTCCGTTCTGTTCCCTGTAAATAGAGGAATAGGTCATTATTCCATTGGAGAATATTACTTCTTCCCTGCTTTTGGCGGTAAACAGGAGAATGAACCGGTACCTGATGTCAGAAACAAGTTGCAGGGAATTAACAGCTCCGGAAACAGTATGGGTTATTACAATCTCACCGATGCGGTCACCGCCTTTTTTCACTTCGTATTGATATTGGCGGGTTTGCGCAGGCATTACTTTACCTGCTGTCATACATATGATCAGCAGCGGGGGAAATGTAAGCATGCTGAGCAGGTTGGGCAGAAGAGCCCTGAGCTTTGAGATGAGCAGCTTCCTGTTTTTTTTCAGGTAAAGCAGGAGCAGAACCGGGATCATAAATAATTTTTTTAAACGTGAACAATATTTACCCTTTATTGAAGCTGTATTTCCAAAAGACGATTTAACATTGGCAAACCAGGTATTTATCGCATCGTGGCATCATTACCTATCCGGAATACAATTGCATCAACCTGGGCTTCTTTTTTTTGTAAACCCCGCTAAAACCATTGCAGCCCCTTTCGTTCATTTTCAGTATCGGCTCATTCAAGGGATATTGTCCGTTCTGCGTATATATCCGATTTATTCCTTTTTGTTACCTTTTTAAAAAAAGCATTAACTTTCTAAAGAAGTATGACACCCCATCCCGACCATAAATACATGGAAGCACTGAAGAGCAATGATTCTCTACTCATTGAGGAAATATACCGGCGTTTCAGTCACCGCATAAAACAGCTGGTGGTTAAGAACAGCGGAACAGAAACGGATGCTGCGGACCTTTTCCAGGAAGTACTGGTGGAGCTGCACCGGAAGGTCACCGTACAGGGGTTCATTCTTACCTGTCCTTTCGAGGCATTCCTGTATCTGGTATGCCGCAACCGGTGGATCAATGAACTGCATAAACGGAAGGGCTACACCGTAACAATTACCGGTGAAGAAGGATTTACCATGGATAAGGATGTGGCGGAAAACTATGAGGCATTGCTTATCCAGGAAAAAAGAAAGATGCTGCTTGATGAAAAACTGGCAGAACTGGGTGATGGATGCCGGAGCCTGCTCATTCTTTCCTGGAGCGGAAAGCCCATGCAGGAAGTGGCCGATATCCTGAACTTTACCTATGCTTACGTGCGGAAAAAGAAAACAGAATGTATGAGTAAACTGATAAGCCTGGTGAAAGAAGCGCCAGGCTTCAGCGCTTTAAAATGGTAATATAATATGGAGCCAGCATGGACAGAAAAGGCTGAACGGTATTTGAGCGGGGAAATGGATGCCCGGGAACGGGCGTTATTTGAAGCGGAGCTTTTGGTTAATGAAGCACTGCGCCACGACCTTGAACTGTACAAAAGCATTGATAAAACAATGAGCAGTACTGCAAACGAAAATGAACTCAGGCAAACCCTGAAGCAAATGAATGAAAAATATTTTGCTGGAACCGGTATTGTGAAAAAAGGAAACTTCATAAAATGGATGGCCGCTGCAGCGGTGTTGGTGGTAATATTGGCAGCAGGATATTATTATCTCCTGCCTTCCAAACCTGCAGCGGATAAGCTATATGCACAATTCGCCCGGCACGAATCATTAAATCTTCTGCAAAGGGGAAATAAAACAGATTCGCTTGCTGCTACTGCGGCAGCTGCATTTAATTCAAAAAAATACCTGGTAGCATTGACCCCGCTGCAGGAATATTTAAAAGAGCAGCCCGATGATATACAGGCAAGGTTTTCGCTTGCGGTTTGTTACCTGGAGACAGGTGCGCATGCAGATGCAGAAAAAATATTTTCATCGGTTGCATCCGGACCAACGGCCTATGCAGAAACGGCGAAATGGTATCTTGCGTTAACCGCCCTGAAGAAAAAGGATATTCCCGGCTGCAGGAAATATCTCGAAAATATCCCGGAAACCTCTCCCTATTTTACAAAAGCAAAAGAATTACTCGTCAAGCTGCCCGGTTGATCGGCCCTTTTTTTTAAGCCTGAAGACCATAGCAAGGATCAATAATAATCCCGCCGTTAGTGCTGAATAAATTACCCAGCCCCATGAATTTTTATGTAATCCTTCATCCGGCGTGCCGATATAAACATAGCCGCTCCAGAAATAGGGGGATGCGGTTGCAGCAGAGGAATTGCTGAGGACAGTAAGTTTTGCTTTATGAAGGGAGGTGGCAAAGTTGTTGTTGCTGAGCCCGGCATAAAAATGTTTAAAGATCTCTGCCGACATGCGGTCGTCTGTTGGCCATAGGCTGCCGATCACATTTTTGGTGCCGGCATAACTGAATCCCCGGGCAAGGCTCATTAATCCTTCTGTTTTACTTACAGAACCCATTCCTGTTTCACAACCGCTGAGCACTACCAGCCTTGCTTTCAATGGCATGCTGTAGATGCGGTTGATATAGAGGGTTGAATCGTAAAACTCGATGCCTGGCATGGCAAGGTCGGTGGCTGCACCCGCATGTGTGGCCAGGTGAATGATGCCGCTGTTGCTGCAGCTTTGCTCAAATTGCTTCAGTGTTGCAGCAGTTGAGTTAAAAAATTTTCCATCGGGATAATATTGTTTGATGGCTTCCAGTTCGGCAACACTGTTTGTAAGCGGCGCCATCCCCCGCTCCCGATTGGAAAACACCGGGGCAAAAGCAATAGCTGTGTTTTCGAACCGGCTTTTCTTGTCATTTGATTGCTCTATCAATGCCCGGCAGGAGTAGGCATAATTTATTTGACATTGTTTGATAAGGAATGGAAAGGATGCGATTCCGGCTGAAGAATCGGGAGCGGTCAGCAGCGCATCGAAAGGGATCAATGATATGGATCCATCCGGGATGATAAGCAAGGAGGAATTTACTGTTGAAATGAAAGGACCAAGAAGAACTTTATACAGGTTGTTGGCAGCAGTAGCATAACCGGCCGGGTCGTTCAGGATCCGGTTGCGGTTGCTGAAGTAATCGATATAAATCCGGGCATCCCTTTTTACCGTTGCCGGTAACTGGTAGAAGCCAGGCTCTTTGTTCATTTCCCCGCTGAATGCATACAGGTAAGAGTCGCCGGCAAAATACTCAATAAACCGTCCGCCTGAATGGAGCGTTTTATTGATCAGTTCTTCGGCTGTCATTGCAGACTGATTCGCCAGCCAACGGGCATAGGCCGGATTCCTGATGCGCAGGTCGTTCTCAGATGCCAGGTATGCTGCTTCTTTTTTCTCCCGGATCGCTGATAACGAGGACACCAATGCTGAATCAGGATTGCGGGAAATGCCCTGCCTGCGTAATTCCGTTTCAATCATGGCCAGGTCGTTCCTGAGATGCTGCGATCTTTGATACAGCGAATCGTTCTGCAGGTAGAGGGATGCAGCGGTATTGCGCCGGATCGATTCCGTGAGGATGAATGATTTATTCTGCTCGGCAAACAGGAATGCTTCTGTTGCCCATTTGCTTTTTTTTGTTTGTTGATAAAGTAAATAACAGGTGCTGATGGCTTTTTCAGTTTGTACACGTGTTTCATCCAGCATCAACTGACGGGATTCATCGTATGAAAAGGCATCCAGCAGTTTCCGTTCTGTTTCAAAAGCCAGTTTGTAGGCATTCACTGCACTTTCCAGCCGGGCGGTATTATCCGCACCCATATCAGCGATGCAGTTTGCCCGGGCATAGAGCGCTTCGGCAATGGTGTTTTCGGCGTACAGGTTTTTTTGCTGCGGAGCAGAAAATTTATCAAGCGTATCTATGTTGATGACGGTATACAATGCCCGGTTATAATATAGCAGGGCAGAGTCATAGGAATGAAGCTGCCGGAGAACATTACCCATGGCGATATAAATCTTGCCCAACTCGCGGTCGCGGAGATTTTCCGGTGAAATAGCTTTCGCGGAGTCGATGGCTTTCTGATATGCATGCAGTGCATCAAGCGGTTTGTTATCTGTACTTAAAACAAAACCTTCAATGCTTAGGAGAGATTTATATGTTTCTGTCCTGTCAGGTGCAGGAGGAACCACCGATAGAAAATCCCTTGCTTTTTGAATCTGGCTGTAGGCTTCCCGGGAGTTATGTTGTCTGGCATACATGTCTGCCAGTTCAATCGAAGCGATGGCTTTTTTCTTATCGGCAACGGATTTTACCTGAAGGAGTTTTTTGAGTAGAACAGCCGCTTCCTCATATTGTTTTTGTTCTTTCAGCGGGATCGAGGCATTGATGATGCAGGAAATGATCTCGCCATTATCGTTTGTCTCTGTAGCATAAGCAAGACTTTGCATAAGTACCCGGCCTGCTTTTTTATAATCACCATACCGTGTATAAATGTTTCCCAGGGTTTTTTGTGCATAGGCAAGGTTTTGTGACCTGTTGCCCAGGAATTGTGCATGAAGAACCGTGTATTTTTCTAGCAGGTCACGGCTCCCGGTATAATTATGAAGATCATTGAGGTCGAGCGCCCGGTTGAACAGGATGTTGAAAAATGTAGTTAGCCTGGCGCTGTCTTTTACTAATAATGATTCATACTTAAGAACACTATCGGCAAAGACCCCGGCCTGCAATAAGAATTTTGTTTCATTCTTCTGGCGGTACAGGTTATAAAGAGAATCATACCTTACGTTCCAGGTTTTCAATTGAATGGTATCGATCACCTGCCTGCCGGAGTAGGTTGTATTGCTTTTGCAGCCAGGTAAATATATAACCAGGGTAAGGAGGAATAATCCCGCAATGTTTTTTTTCCAAAACATAAAGCCCTGATTTGTTTATACAAATTAGGGCTTTATGTTTAAACGATGAAAACAGCAGTTATTGAGTAATTGGCCCGCCGGCTTTGCTGCTCCGGGGACAGGGATTGGTGCTGCTGCAATTGGTGCGAACAAGATCGAAAGCCTTTATAGGCTTGTTGCGGGAATTGTCTTCGTTGGTAAAAACGATGGAGATATCTGTATACAGGCATTCCGGAATTGGCCCCGTAGCGTTTGTCCGCAGTGAGAACCAGATCCTGGCTTTTCTTTCTTCAGGAAATTTAGTTCTCAGCCTGCCCTTCAGCCCAACATCCTGCATAATAAAAGTGATCGTTCTGCCTGAAACCATGTAAGAATATTTTACACCTTGCCCGAACAGTTTGAATTGTTTTGTAGACCCATTAATAGATACATACGCATTGGTTATCAGGGAAGGAATAGTGATCCCTTCAGGAATTGTAACAGCTACTGATACGTGTTTTGCAGTGCCTGGTCCTTCATTCTCGATGCGGATTGTATTTGAAATTAACGTATTGTGCCCGTCAACAATCCCTTCGCTTCCAATAAAGCAATGAGGGTTGGTGGTAATTCCGTTCGGGTCCCTGGCCAGCATGCGGATTCCAAGCGGTGCATAGGTTTTTGCAGGGGGGGCCAGCAGACCGCTTCCATTATAGGGAATGATTACGGCAGTAAACCCGGTAGATGCGTTTTTGTTGTAACTGGATGTGTTCTTGGTCGGTGCTAATGAAAGAAAGATATTTCTTTCAGCATCACTGGCGGCAGCAGGGATCAGAAAGTACAATGCATTTGTATAGTTTGTATATCCATTATCTGCGTTGGAGAAATAAGAAGCGATTTCCCCCGGGATACCGGATGGAAGACTGGTATAAATGGGTTCATTATTAAACCTTCTTATTGCCTTGGTAGAAACGGGATTGTTAAATGTATAACTGGTTGCCTCATCAACCGGGCTGAAGATATTACCTCCCTCCAGCGGGTTGTTATAAAAGAACGCAACCAGTGTGGTGGAGCCTGGGTTTGTATAGGGTTTATAGATCAAAGCTACCGCCATGGTATCGCCGGGTACCACCAGGTCAACACAGGGGTCAATCCCGATTCTCGACTGAGGCTTACCGGTAATTGACGGGAGGTTAACCTGGGGTAAGGGATCCGGACTGCCGGTATTGGAAACCGCCAGTGCTGTTTGCCGGGGAGGCCTGGGGGTGGTATCATAATAGGAAGAAATGGTGACAACAGCCTGTGAGTTATTGCCGATTTGATAAGGATACTGATAATTGTACGGAGGAATTGTAGATCCATCATTGATCTGGCCGGATCTTGTGTATCGCCCGTTTCCTGTTTCTAGAAAAACTTTATAGTATGCAGCGGGGGGAGCCTGGGTCGGATTGATAGGCGCCAGTGAAACACTGAATGTTCCGTTTGAATATCCAAAACTGTTCTGCGCCATGGATTCAGTTCCACCCAGGATGAAAAAAAATGCCAGGGTGAATGCACTCAAATTTTTTCTGCTGTTCATAACAATGATTTTAGTGAATGATTTAAGGTAAATCAGGTAAACCGGTTTTTGTTACCCTGATTGCACTACCAAACTACATTCATTCCAGGCCAGTTCATAATTACTTTGTGCACCGGCTGCCGCAGGGTTCTCATATATTTTAAAACAGCCGGCGAAAATGCCTGTATGACCGGATTATTGCTGAAAATGCATCAGATCCGGAAAGCAATTGCAGTATTTACCAAAACCCGGACATGAATTGGTAATGTTTGCGGAAAGAAAGCAGGTATATAAGAAGCAGAAACTAGTAATCGGCCAGCAGGATCTGCCAGGCTTCGTTCACTTTCCCGCTGTCGAGCAGTTCTTTGGCATAGCGGTGAAGCTCTTTATCCATTTCATCGGGATTGATGGAATAGTATTGGATGATGTTTTTCAGTTTATCATCGGAGAAAGCAGGGTCCACAAAAGGCATCTCGTGTACATTAGCAAGTTGCCCGAGATTGTTGGCACTGAGAATATGACTTTTCCGGATACTATCAGGTAAAGCATCAATGCCGATGCCCAGCTGTGTATTTGGTTTGGCTACTTTGAAAAGGCTGGCTTCATCCACTTTGCAATACCAGTCGCCACCCAGCCTTGCCACATGGTGCAGTTTGGCCTGGTCGATTTTTCCATCTGCATCCAGGATGCTTTCGGCGATGTGCATGCGCATCACTTCGCAGATCACTAAGTTTCCGGCGCCGCCTTCTGTACCCAGCGGTTTCACCTCCATCACCCTGCATTCCATCTTCACCTTGCTTTCCTTTACCATGGGCGGAGCAACCAGCGTTGCTTTTTCTTCGGTAAAGCCTGCTTTGATGAATTCGTTGGTGCCTTTCGGGTACTCGCAGCTGGCCAGGGAAGTTTGCTGTACCATATCATAGTCAACGATGTTGATGACCACTTCCGGAACCTCCAGCACATTCTGTAAGGTATGCTTGGTGGTATTGTCTCTCACCCTGCGGGCGGGGGAGAAAACAACAATGGGTGGGTTGGAAGAAAAGAGGTTGAAAAAACTAAAGGGACTCAGGTTTACATTCCCCTCCTTGTCAATGGTGGAAGCAAAGCAGATGGGCCTGGGTGCAATGGCGTGCTGCAGGTAGTTTTGTACCTCCACGGGTTTAAGGGTATTCAGGTCGACTGTTTTATACATTTTTCTTCAGCGCTAGTATTGAAAAATCACTTTCGTCTTTCCGGATGGTATTACTCAGAACTCCGAGTTCGTCTATTTCCATTTCCACCACATCGCCTTCCTGCAACCATTGCTCCTGGTAATTGGGGTCATTCAGTTTACCGGTTCCGTTTAATTCAAGAAAGCATCCGGTTCCCACCGTACCGCTGCCGATCACATCGCCGGGTAAAAGATCCACACCATAGCTGCAGCGTTCAATGATCTCGGCAAAGGTCCAGTCCATATCACCCACGTTTCCTTCGCTTACCTGCCTGCCGTTAACCCGGCATTTCATTGATAGGTTCCATGATTTTCCTTCATGCCCTTCCTTGCAGGGAATCTCGTATTGCTCCAGTTCGTCCAGGGTAACCAGCATGGGGCCGATGACCGTACAGAAATCTTTCCCTTTGGCGGGGCCCAGGTTCAGTAACATTTCTTCCATCTGCAGGGTGCGTGCGCTCATGTCGTTCATGATCATTAATCCGCCGATGTAAGTATCAGCTTCGGAGGCCCGTATATTTCTTCCGGGCCGGCAGATGACGATGGCGGCTTCCAGTTCAAAATCCAGCTTTTTAAAATGGTCGGGCATACAAACGATATCGCCGGGGCCCTGTATGCTGTTATGATTGGTGAAATAGAAGATCGGGTACTGGTCAAACTCGGGAATCATGTCTACTTTCCGGTTTCTGCGGGCAGCGGCCACATGTTGCCGGAAGGCATAGCCATCGCGGCAGCTGGTGGGGTGCGGAACGGGGGCAACGATTTCGGCACTGTCATACGGGTCGGCAAGTGTATTCCGGGTAAGGCCATCTTTTATTTTTTGCTCTGCCGCCCAGGCCAGGGGCATCAGGTCGTCCCAGAAGTTCAGGAACATCGCCATGGTGTTGGGCAGATCGCTGTGCAGGGCTTCCATGGGGTAAATATTATTGTTCACCACCATACCCAGCTGGGCATGCCCGTCTTTTAAATAGGTAACTAATTTCATTCCGTTTAAAATTGTGGCACAAATTTAACTATTAAAAGCCGTGTAGCTGACGTTTGGTTTTTCTATAGTTTTTTTATTTTTGTACCGATCTTATTAGTCATGAAGTTTGAAAAAATCCACAACAAAGGCCAGGCCCAGATTTTTAAGAATCAATACCTGGAATACCTCACCAAAACTCATCCATTAGTGATCTGGGGTTTGTATGTTCCCATTATCGGCTTTATGCTTTATTACAGCAGTACCCGCCTGCTGATTGGCGGAGGGGGGATGGTGCTGCTTTTTGCCGGTGGCATGATCGCATGGTCCTTGTTTGAATATTTCATTCACCGCTATGTCTTTCATTTTATGGCCCAAAGCGAGCGGGCAACCAGGATTGTTTATGTCATTCACGGCAATCACCATGAATACCCGAGGGATAAAGAACGGTTGTTTATGCCCCCGGTACCAAGTTTACTGATCGCATCCACGCTTTTCAGTATTTCGTACACTGTTTGCTGGCTGCTTGGCGTTCCCGGAAATGCATTTGCATTCTTCCCCGGTTTCCTGCTTGGATACCTCTCCTACGGCACCATGCATTATGCCATCCATGCATGGAATCCTCCTTTTAAATGGATGAAGCCGCTGTGGCGTAACCATCACCTGCATCATTATAAAAATGATCACCTTGGTTTTGGCGTAAGCTCCACCTTGTGGGATCATGTGTTCGGAACCATGTTCGACCTGAAAAAAGAAAAGGAAGACCAAGAAAAAGTGCAGGAACTTATGTTCAGCAGAAAAAAACCGGCAAGAAAGTTACAGGAGCACTAAGTCACCATCTTTCTTCTTCATCCACCCCAGCATCCCGTTGGCTGAACAGCTCACGGGTTTTTAATTTCTGCTCCTGCCGGTCCAGTACCAGGGAGGCGATGATATGCCCGGCGTCTTCTTGCGGGTGTTGCTGCAGCAAGAATCTTAATTTCTGTTCGCTTACGTCGATGCGGTATAAAAAAGATACCAACCGTTCAAAATCTGTTTTGATCATGTCGTTGATCCAGCCGCTTACCTGTTCATGCACTTCGGTATAGGTAAGCCTGTCCGGCAGCTGAATGGCCAGTTCTTTATTCAGTAAACGTACCAGTTCGGTGTTTTCCATCAGGCAATGCGTTTATGGCGCCGGGCAGCGACTTTGTTCTCCGTTACTCCTGTTCCAAACAAAGCGAAATCGTATTTCACCGGGTCGTTCTTGTGTAATGTACGCAAAAAGGATGTGAGCTCCAATGCCGCCTGCCAGTCGGGGATTGTCCGTTTCAGGATCTGCAATTGTGATGCCACTCTTATTACGTGCACATCCAGCGGGCAGATCAGTTGCGACGGGTCGATATTTTTCCAGATACCGAAATCAACGCCGTTGCTGTCTCTTCTTACCATCCAGCGCAGGAACATGTTCAGCCGTTTGCAGGAAGAATTTTTTTCCGGCGCTGCGATGTGTTTCCTGGTCCGTTGCGGAACATCGGGCAGCGAGAAAAAATAATGGTGAAATCCATTCAGTCCGTTTTCAACGGTTTTATCTCCCTCATTCATCCATTGGGTAAAGGCCGTTTCCAGCGAAGGGTATTTTCGATAATGCATATGAAAGAATGATACAAAATACAGCAGGTCGGTGGCATTGAATGTTCGGTGTTTGAAGGATAACAGTTTTTTTAAATCCGCCGCCGAATGATGCAGGCAGAACTCATGTGGTTCATTGTTCATCAGCTGCATCAGTTCCGTTGATTTATTGATGATGGTGGCACGGTTGCCCCAGGCAAACACGGCAGCAAAAAAACCGGCAATCTCAATATCCTGCTTTTTGGTGAACTGTCTAGGGATGGAAACGGGATCGTCTTTAATGAATGAAGGCTGATTGTATGTTTCAACCTTCCGGTCTAATAAATCTTTGAGATCATTTTTCACGGATGCTGGTTTGCTGTTTGTCTTTTTTCAGAAGGGCAGCGATGGCGATGAAAACCCAGATAATGTTAACGATCATGGATGGATAGGCCCCATGCACCAGGGTGTTTACGGTAAAGAAAACGCCACCCGCAAGGTTGCTGATGATGTATGGTTTGGAAGCGCTGCTCAGCTTTCCGTTGATGTTCAGGAAATAGGCACCTACTATCAGTACGGCGCCAACCCATCCGATGATCTCAATAAAATAATCCATGGTATTATCCAATGGCCTGCTCCAGGTCTTCAATAAGATCACCGGCGTCTTCAATACCTACGCTCAGTCTTATCAATGAATCAGGCAGGCCGTTTTTGATCCTTTCTTCCCGGGGGATGCTGGCATGGGTCATGCTTGCCGGGTGATTGATCAGTGATTCAACACCTCCCAGGCTTTCGGCCAGGGAAAACAGGTGAGTCGATGAAAGCACTTTGGTGGCAGCTTCCACGGTTTCATCTTTCAATACAAAACTGATCATGCCGCCAAAACCACGCATTTGTTTTTTGGCAATGGCGTGTCCCGGGCTGTCTTCAAAACCCGGCCAGTAAACCTTTGCCACTTTGGGATGGTTGCGGAGCCAGGCGGCAATTTTTTCCCCGTTTTCGCAATGCTGCTTCATGCGCACGTGCAGTGTTTTGATGCCCCGCAGGATGAGAAAGCAATCCATGGGTCCGGGAACAGCGCCACAGCTTTTCTGGATGAAATATAATTTTTCCCGCAGATCCGCGTCGTTCATCATCAGGGCGCCCTGGATCACATCACTATGACCGCTCAGGTATTTTGTTGCTGAATGCATCACAATATCAGCACCCAGGTCTAGCGGGTTTTGCAGGTAAGGGGAAGCAAACGTGTTGTCAACGCAAAGCAATGCACTGGCCGACTTTGCCACGGCAGCAATGGCGGCAATATCACTGATGTTCATCAAGGGATTGGTGGGTGTTTCCACCCAGATGAGTTTGGTGGTTGGTGATACGGCTGCTTTTACGTTTTCAATATTACCGGTATCAACGTATTTGAATTTTATTCCGTAGCGTTCCCACACTTTGGTGAACAGGCGGTAGCTGCCACCATACATGTCATTGGCAGCAATCACTTCGTCGCCGGGATTCAGCAGTTTCATCACACTATCGGTTGCCGCCACGCCGCTACCGAATGCCAGGGCAAATTGTGCATTCTCTATGGCGGCATATGCATCCTCGAGTGCTTTGCGGGTAGGGTTTTGCGAACGGGCATATTCATACCCCTTGTGCTTCCCCGGGGCAGCCTGCACATACGTGCTGGTTTGATAAATGGGAGTCATAATGGCGCCTGTGCTGGGATCTGGTTCGGCACCGGCATGAATGAATTTAGTAGCAAGCTTCATATATAACAGTATTTGGTCGTGATCTTTTTTGCCCGGCAAAGGTGCGGAATTAACAGCGAATAACAAGTTAAAGAAGTTGGGCGGCGCAAAGGTACCTCCAGTCAAAATTCCGGTCATCATGTGCTGCCTTTGGTTCAGCTTGTTTGTCCAATACATCTTTGTTGAGTATTCCGGCTTTTACCAGTTTTCTTTTTGACTCATGAATATATTCCTGCAATGCCTTTTCCTGCATCCAGCTTTTCTGTGGGGTTTCAAAACCCACTTTTTCCTTACGCCATACAATTTCGTCGGGCAGTTTTTTATCCATGGATTTTCTCAACAGGTATTTTGTCCAGCCTTCGTGCATCTTTAACTGCGAAGGAAGGGAAAACACGAATTCCACCAGTTCATGGTTCAGGAAGGGGAGCCTTACTTCCCTGCCATGCGCCATGCTGTTGCGGTCGGCAAAGCGCAGCAATTCCTCCAATCCCATTTCAGCTACGTGGAAATAGAGGATGTCGTTGAGTTTGGTCACGATGGGTTTGTGAATTCCTTCCCAGGTACGACCGGCCACGTCTTTGAGGAATGCGGTGCTGAGGCCCGGGTGGCGGATTGTTTTTAAATATTCTTTCCGCTCAAGCTGGATGGCTGCGTGTGAGGGAAGAAAGGCGGCTACCAGGTTTTTTATATCCCATTCAAAGGGCTGATCATTTTTTAAAAATGCTTTCCGTTCCACCCGGGCAGAACCAAGCTTGTGCCTGCTTAATACTTCCTGCAGGTACCAATGGATGAATTTGGGATAGCCTCCGAGCACTTCATCGGCTCCCTGCCCGTCGAGCAATACTTTTACCTGCTGCTGTTTCGCCAGTTCAAAAACTTTGTATTGGGCATAGATGCCGGAAGATTGAAACGGTTCTTCCTGGTGATAACACAGTTTTTCAAATTCACGGATCAGCCCGTCGGCCGAAGGGAATGCTTTGTGATTGTTGACAGCCAGATGCTCTGCTACCAGGTTAACATACCCTGCCTCGTTGTTTTCAAAGCCGGGAAACACGGCAGAAAATGTTTGCAGCCGCCCGGGGCTGTTACCAAAGATGATGGCGTTGTCGTCCGGAGCTGGTTTTTTTCCGATGGCCGTAATACAGGCGGCAATGGTGGAGCTGTCGAGTCCGCCACTCAGACTGGTGCCAATGGCCACATCACTCCGGAGGCGCCGACGGATGGACTGGTTGAGCAATTCGTTGAATTTTTCAATGGCAACGGCAGGTGTGATATCGATTTTGATCTCTTTATTGATCTGCCAGTAGCGCTTTATCCGGGAGGGTTGTGAAGCGGGGGAGAATTTCAGGTAATAGGAAGGAGGAAGGGAGTATACCGATTCAAAAAAAGTTTGCTCTTTGTCCACGCAGTTCTGCACATGTCCCAGGGCAAGATAGTTGAGCAGCATTTTTTTATCAGTAACTTTTTCAATGCCGATTTTCCACAGGGCTTTCATTTCGCTGGCGAAAACGAAATTTTCTTCGTCTTCGTAATAGTAAAATGGTTTTTCGCCAAAGCGGTCCCGGGCAGCAAAAAGTATTTCTTCTTTTTCATCCCAGATGGCGAAAGCAAACATGCCGTCGAATTGCTGCAGGCAGCGTTCTTTCCAGTAATCGTAGGCAGCCATGATCACTTCGGTGTCCGACTTAGAAGTAAAACTGTATCCCTTGTTCTGCAAAAAATTCCTGATCTCTGTGTAATTGTATATCTCGCCGTTGTGAACAATGTGATAGCGTCCGGCATAGGGCATGGGCTGGGCAGCGTTTGCGCTGAGGTCGATGATGGAAAGGCGGCGGTGGCCCAGGTGAACGGTATTTTTCCGGTTACTCCATATACCTTCCCCATCGGGTCCCCGGTGAGCAAGGACGTCTGTCATTTTTTTTAAATGAACAGGAGCCGCCGGGTTGGGGCTGTTCAATAATATACCGGCAATTCCGCACATGGTGTAAATATCAATAAAAAAAATGAGGGAGCCTTACCGGAAGCTGATCGGGAGAACGGTTTTCAGATCACCCCATTCCATCACCAGGTTGCAACCGTCGGTGCTGGCATGAAACGACATGGTAAAATATTCGGCAGCAGTGCCGGCTTTACTCACCGGTACTTCGGTTTCGGTGATGTCTTTGGTCTTGTCCATGTGCAATCCCCAGCTGAAGAGGTTGCTGTTAAAAATGATCTTCCATTTATCCGGGTAAGGGATGCAGTACATGATGTAGCGCCCGGCTGCAATTTTTTTTCCGTTTACGGCGGCCGGCTTAAAAAACTCGATTTCGGTTGCTTCGTTGGCGCCCAGCCTCCAGTCCTGCGCATAATGCTGAATTACATTTTGCGAAATGCTGGTATCGGCAAAGATGATCCGGTTGTTTTTTTTTGGCCGGCTGTAGATGACACGGATGAGTGGATCGGGCAGACCCGGGTTTGTCATTTTTTCTTTGGGATAATCAACCGGGAAATAGATCATGTCCATCGGCGACCGGTCGATTGACAGCAGGTTGCTGTCGTTCACAATCACGGGGATCTGTTTAATAATGTTTTCATCAGGCTTTTTTTCTGTAAGCCGGTTGCACGATACAGAGACAAAAAGCAGCAGGATGGAAACGGGAACAGCAATCGTTTTTTTAGCAAACATGATTGGACAATTAAAATAAAATGGGCAGGGTTACTTTCACATCATCCCAGGCAATGATGAGCGAAGCACCGTTTAGTGCTTTGTCAAAGACAATTGCAAACTCTTCCGTTGTTTCGGTTTGTTTTTGGACCGGAACAGTAACCCGCAACAGGTCTTTTTTCGGATCGTATTTAAAAGAGCCCCAGGTATCTGTTTCTTTGTTGATGATCAGGGTCCAGTTATCCGGGTTGGGGATACAGTAAAGTGTGTACCGTCCTTTTTTGATCTTGCTGCTGCTGATCTTAACGTCGCGGAAGAATTCGATTTCTGTTGCCTCATTGGCACCCATCCGCCATACTTTTCCATATTCAATCAGGCTGCCGAAGATCACCCGTCCGCTTTTTTGTGGCCGGCTGTAAACCACCCGTGCCACCAACGGTTCGGTGATTTTCTCCTGTATTTTAAGCAGGGGGAAATTATGGGGGTAATAGCTCATGTCCATGGGCGATTTGTCCAGTGGGGGCATTTTAGCCTGGGCATAAACTCCGGAGTAACTAAGTAAAACAAACAGTAAAGCCAGGGAAATCCGCATTTTTTTATTTAAAGATAACGAAATCACATTTTTAAAAGCATGGCCAGTTGATATTCGGTAGATTTCTTTACCTCCGGAAAAAAAGCCGCATAACATTGCTGCATGTTTTCATAATGGCGGGTGAAGATTTCAAAGGCGATATTGCTTTCGGTAAGATATGCCGACCGGCGGACAAGCCCGTTAAAACTTTTTTCGATGGCCCCGGTATGTCCGTAGTTCGACAGCCAGTCGTATTCCTTCATGTAAGGAAACATTTTTGCAAAAGGGGGCGGAAACAAGGCGGTCCGCTCTTCCAGCTGCCGGTATGTTTGAAGGGCAAACCGGTGCAGGGCTTCGGAAGATTCAAATTCCCCGGTATCAATGGCCAGAAAATGGTCATAGACGATATCAGCAAAGGCGCCGGCATACAGCCTGTATGCTGGTCTGAAAAATGATTTAAGTTCCCGGGTAGCCTCGTGTGTGTCGGTAAAGTTATCAATCATCCTGTGCAGGCGTATGCCCCGCTGAACGGGCGGCGGGTAATCGAACTGTTTTTTCCCCTTGATGTAATCGCTGATCATATTGCCCAACAGGATATCGGGCTGCTGAAAGGAAAGATAGGCATGGGCAAGATAGTTCATAGCGTGGCATTAAAGATAACCAGTTTCGCCACGGCAGTAAATAAAAAGTTAATGCCGCCTTCACTTTTTAACAGCACGAAATCACTTTTTAATAAACCATTAAGAAAAAAATCCTATGGCTTGCTGCTGGCGGGTTTGAGTAAATCAATCATCCTTAAAAGTACGACTCCGTTTGCCGTTTATAAGGAGCTTAACGTTCATTAACATGCCCGGTAAAGATGTTCTTTACCGGGTGGATGCCAAAGCTATTTTTGTGTTGTAAACAAAACTGCCGGCCATGGGCAGTTATCTTAAACAATTAAAAAGTATAGTTATGAAAAAGTTCAAAACCGTTTTAACCGCCATCGTAATGCTGGTTGCTTCCAGTGCCTTTGCTGCCGGAAGTGAAAATGTATCTCCCCGGGTAAAAGCTGCTTTTGCCAGCGACTTTGCAAAAGCAAAGCAGGTGAACTGGGAAAAGACAAGTGATTTCTATTTCGCCTCCTTTGTGCTGAACGGCGTACGGGTAGATGCGGCGTACAACGAAGATGGAGACCTGGTGGGTACGTCCAGGAGCATCAGCGCCGACCAGATGCCATTAAACGTTTCGCTGGCCATTGCTGAAAAGTATGCCGGGTACCAGGTATCGGCCAATGCCCTTGAATTAAATTATGAAGGTCAAACCAGGTATTATGTTACCGTTGAAAATGAAAAGCAGTTCATTAAGCTGAAATGCTTAAGCAACGGCGACCTGGATGTGGAAGGAAAAACAAAAAAATAGCGAGTTGGTTTTTTGAGTTTGGAAAAGCCCCGGCATTTGCCGGGGCTTTCATTTGAAATATTATTCCTTATTGCCGGTTCGGTTGGCTAACCTGTACAGGTTGTAGGAGTAAATCACCGGGATGATGGTCATTAGAAAGACCGTACAGAAAAAAACGATCAGCAGCAATATGTTGGATCCTGCGAGTAAAGAAAAAATGGCCAGTGATATACCCCCGGTGAACCAGATCTTGCTGGCCAGGCGATGTGTCTTTGTCCAGTTTTCCTCGTTCTCCAAAGCCCAGGGAATCCGAAAGCCTACAAAATAGTTGGGTCTTACGCTGTGCATCAAGTTACCGAGGTAGGCAAAAAAAAGGCTGAGCCCGCAAAAAAATGCAGGGATCCCTTCAACCCGGCCTTTGATTGTCCAGTACAGGATAAACATGGTAACTGCCGCCAGCAGTACAATCACAGCAAAAGCAATTTTAGACATGATGGCCGATGTGGTGGACGAATATTTTTTCTTGGGATCAATCCGGTGGATATTCTTCAGCAGTAAATAAACAAAAATGCCTGTTATCGTCATGACAAGCGGCGCAACAATCACTTCTGTCTTTTTTCCAAACGCATCCGGTTTTCCTTCCAACCCGAAATGGGTAGGGATGGTTTGCGGCAGGCTGTTCCAGATAACGGCCAGGTATACCCAGGGGATTGCCATGATCAGTACTGGCAGCAGCAGGTGTAAAAATTTCGACTGTTTCATATTTTTAAATTTATTCTTTCGACTTAAAATCAACGAACCATTTGATGATTTCATCCATTACAGTGGTGTTCAGGGAATACGAAATAAACTGTCCTTCTTTTACCGCCTGCACAAGGCCTGCCTGTTTCAAAAGATCGAGGTGATGTGAAATACTGGGCTTGCTGATGTTAAACCGGCTGGCTATTTCACCAGCTGTTAAATCACCATTCTTTAAAAGCTCCAGGATCTCTCTTCTGGTTTTGTCGTTCAAGGCTTTAAAAAGCGAATTCAAGCTATGTAGTTTAATATTTAGACAAATATCTAAATAATATGTTTTCAAACCAAATTTTATCTATTTTACCTGAAAAATTCTGAAAATTGGGTAAAAACCAGTCATTTTGGCCATTTTCTAAAATCAAGGCCGGAGATTATAGATAGCAGATTTGCCTGTGCCGGGAATATGGAATTCAACAATTTTGCTATGCTCGATTATCTTATACAAATAATTCAAGTTTAATTTGGAAATTATATTATTAATAGTATTTTTACCCCCGGATACAGTTAAAAGAAACGCAAGTTAATTTCTGCTTTAACGCTTCCTTACCTCCCTATCCTATCCAAAGGCTCTCCCCAAATTGTACAAATTTTTAATTAAGTAACCTATAATTTGATATTATGGCTGGAAGGTATTCCATTACAATTATCTTGCTGTTTATACTGGCTTGCAGCTCGTGTACCCCGTCCAAGAAAATCACGTATTTCCAGAACGCCCAGGATTCGGAGCTACGCCAGATTTTAAGCACTATTGAAGCGCCCATCCAGAAAAACGACATCCTTAATATTGTTATTTCAAGCCTGAGCCCGGAAGAAGATATTAAATATAACCGGGTGGATAACACCACCAAGGGTTACCTGGTTAACAACGACGGAACCATCCAGATGCCAAAACTCGGAAATGTGATGGCAGCCGGGTTAACTAAAAAGCAGCTAACTGATAAGATCACCAGCATCATCCTCGAGAAAAAGGAGCTGCTCAATCCCATTGTTGAGATCCGGCAGTTGAATTTTGAGGTGACTGTTCTGGGAGAAGTGGCCAATCCATCGGTTATCAATGTGCCCAGTGAAAAAATATCGCTTATTAAAGCGCTGGGACTGGCCGGTGATATTACGATCTATGGCAAAAGAGATAATATCCTGCTGATCCGGGAGGAAGATGGTAAAAGAATAACCCGGCACCTGGATATAAACGCAGCCGACTTTTTAACGTCAGAATACTATTACCTGAAACCGAACGACGTGGTGTATGTGGAACCCAGTAAGGCTAAGATTGCCACCACCAGCCGTTCACAAACAATCATACCCTATATATTCAGCGGTATTTCAATCCTGATCCTTGTATTGGACAGGGTTATAAAATAATTCTGGAGGCATTGAAGATGGAAATGGAAAAAAACATAATGACTGAGGAGAAAGAGACAAATATGGGCCAGCAACTGGTGGCCAAATATCTGCCTTACTGGCCCCTGCTTGTATTGTTCATGCTGTTGGCATTTGCAGCGGCGTATACGTACCTGCATTTTGCCACGCCCATCTACGAAGCATCGGCCACCATCATCATCAAAGATGAACGCAGGGGCGCCGGAAGCGAAGACTCCAAAATACTGGAATCGCTGGATCTTATTGCTTCCAAGAAAACCATCGAAAATGAAATTGAAGTATTACAGTCACGTGCCCTCATGGAAAAAGTGGTGAAAGTGCTGCGCCTGTATGCTTCTTATTCCAAAGAAGGAAAAGTGAAAGCCGGGGATGCTTATATTCTTTCGCCGCTGGTGATTGAAGCGCTTAACCCCGACTCAATAATAGGGGTTGAAAAAGTAGAATTCAGTTACGACAAGGCCAGCCAGACTGTGTTGCTGAATAATAAGGATAAATATCCCGTCAATCAATTTGTGAGTACAGCCTACGGAACCCTGAAGTTCCTGCCAAACAAATATCATTTTGCTGCGTTCAACCAGGGAGAAAAGAAGTTTTTCTTTTCTCTTGATGAGCCTCAGAATGTGGCGGCCGGACTTACCCGTGGATTGAAGATTTCTCCCAACAAGCAGTCGGCCATTGTAGAACTCAGTTATAAGGATCCTATACCGCAGCGGGCAGTGGATATCCTCAACCAGCTGATCATTACGTACGACCAGGTTTCCATTTCAGAAAAGAATTCCCTGGCCAGGAATACCCTGGCTTTTGTAAACGAACAACTGCGTGGTGTTACCATTGAGCTGGACTCCATTGAAAAAAGGATTCAGCAATACAAATCAGGAAGCGGAGCGGTGGACATAGGAACGCAAGGTGGGTTTTACCTGAAAAGTGTAAGTGAGAATGACCAGAAGCTGGGTGATATCAACATGCAGCTGTCAATGCTGAACCAGGTGGAGAAATTTGTAGGGGAAAGACAGAGCGGCGAAATGCTGGCTCCTTCCACGCTGGGAGTAAGCGATCCTTCGCTTTCAAACCTGATCACCCAGTTACAGACCACCCAGCTGGAATATGATAAACTGAAAAAAACAGTAGGTGAAAACAACCCGAAGCTGAAGGCGTTGGAAAGCCAGATGGCTACACTGCGGCCCAGCATCGTGGACAATATTAAAAACCAGAAGCAAAGCCTCGTGGCGTCAAGGCAAAGCCTCAGCTCCACCAACAGCGGATACAATGCCATGCTTTCTTCTGTTCCTAAAAAGGAAAAGCAGCTGCTGGAGATCAGCCGGGAACACATGACCAAGGCCAACCAATACCAAACCCTGCTTCAGAAACAGCAGGAAATTGAAATGTCGCTGGCGTCGGTGATATCCAATAGCCGGGTGGTGGATAAGGCCCTGGCCGGTAAAGTGCCGGTGAGCCCTAAAAAATCGATGATCTACCTGATGGCGATCATCGCCGCTATCGGCGCTTTTGCGGGAATCATTATTCTGAAAGATACCATCACGGGTAAAATAAAATTCAGGAACGAGATTGAGAAAATGACATCAATCCCCATCATTGGCGAGATTGCATACGAAAAAACGCAGAACCCGCTGGTGATTGAGAAGGGCACCCGCAGTTTTGTAGCGGAAGAATTCAGGAAACTGAGGGTTTCTCTTTCTTTCCTGGGAATCGATTCCAGCCACAAGAAAATACTGTTAACGTCCAGCATATCCGGGGAAGGGAAAAGCTTTATTGCAGCCAACCTGGCGGTAAGCCTGTCGCTGACCGGTAAAAAAGTGATCCTGGTCGACCTGGATCTTAACCAGCCGACACTGTCCAAGATACTGAATGTGCATTACGAGTATGGCGCCACCGAGTTCCTCACGGGCGAAAAAGATGCCTATGAAGTGGTGAATAAGCTGAGTACCCACGACAACCTGTATTTCATTTCGGCGGGCAACCTGCCGGAAAACCCTACCGAATTGCTGGCCGGCGGCAAGGTGGAACAGCTGATTGAGTACCTGGAAAGCAATTACGATATGGTGGTGATTGATACATCGCCATCGGCCCTGGTTACCGATGCCTTCATCCTGTCGAAGCTTTGTGATGCCACCCTGTATGTAATCCGTCATAATTATACGCCCAAAATGCTCATCAAGCGTATTGATGAGAACAACCAGATCAATCCGATCAAGAACCCGGCAATTATTTTCAATGGCTTAAAAACCCGGGGGGTGTTCAAGAAGGGAGGCTATGGATATGGCTACAATTATGTGTACGGAAATAAGGAGTATGGCTACGGATCCAAAAACAGGAAACAAAAAAAATCAGCATAAAAAATAAACCCAATATCATGAAAAAACAAGCCAATTTTTATTCGACTCAAATAATGTTGTGATTGAGATTGGCGAAGCCGTACTTAATTTGTAAATTGCATCCACTATCCTTATAGTAAACTGCGTTCCAACTATCTTACCTTAAAACTACTGTTCCTCTATCCGGTTTAACAGCCTTTCCAATTATCTGATTAACTGTACCCTTTCCAACTATCCGATTAACTGTACCCTTTCCAACTATCCGATTAACTGCACATTTCTAATTTTAAAAAAATGGTTATGCAGAAAAATTGGTATGCTGTTTACACAAAGCCGCAGGCAGAAAAGAAAGTTGCAGCTTCGTTAACAAAAAAGAAACTGGAGGTTTTAGTGCCGATGGTTTACACGAAAACTAAAACATTCAGAAAGAACAAATTTGTTTTTGAACCCTTATTCAAATCCATTGTTTTTGTTTATGCTACCCAAACAGAAACACAGGTGATGAAACAGACAAGCGGTGTGATCAACCTGCTTTACTGGCTGGGCAAACCTGCCGTGATCGATCATTCAGAGATCAATGCTATCCGGGAATTCACCGAGAACTACCGGAACATCCGTCTCGAACCCACCTCTGTGAACAACGAAGAGGAGGTGAACAATTACAACGGATCTTCCATTTCCATCGAGGGAAAACTGTATGCGGTAAAAAATAAAACAGTACGGGTTAAACTGCCTTCACTGGGTTATTACCTGAGTGCCGAACTCGAAGAAGAAAGTATCTTTGTAAGAGAGATCCCTGCGGTTCAAAACTATAGATTCGCTCACTCGTAATGAAAAAGACAGATAAAATTTACGTGGCCGGACACAATGGAATGGTTGGTTCGGCCATAGTAAGGGCATTAAAGCAAAAGGGGTTTACCAACCTCGTTTACCGTACCTCAAAAGAGCTGGACCTCCGGAACCAGGCCGCTGTTGAAGCGTTTTTCCAGAACGAAAAACCTCAGTATGTCTTCCTGGCTGCCGCCAAAGTAGGGGGTATTGTTGCCAACAACACGTACCGGGCAGAATTCCTGTACGATAATCTTACGATGGTTTCCAACATCGTTCATTCGGCACATACCAACGGGGTTACCAAACTGCTGTTCCTGGGAAGTTCATGTATCTATCCCAAAATGGCTCCCCAGCCCATCAAAGAGGAATACCTGCTTACGGGGCCGCTGGAATATACCAACGAACCTTATGCCATTGCAAAAATTGCGGGGATTAAACTCTGCGAAAGTTATCGTGACCAGTACGGGGCCGATTTTATCAGCGTGATGCCGACCAATCTGTACGGCATTAACGACAACTATCACCCCGAAAATTCGCACGTGTTGCCCGCCCTGATCCGTCGGTTTCATGAAGCAAAAATGAATGGGGCAGGTGAAGTGGTTATCTGGGGATCAGGCAGCCCCAAAAGGGAATTCCTGTTTGCTGATGACCTGGCCGACGCCTGTTTATTCCTGATGGAAGAGTACAGCAGCAAAGAAATAGTGAATATTGGTTGCGGCGAAGACCTGAGTATTAAAGAGCTTGCCGGATTGGTAAAAGAAGTGACAGGATATAGCGGCAACCTCGTTTTTGACACAAGTAAGCCCGACGGAACACCACGTAAATTATTGGACGTATCTAAAATAAATGCCCTAGGATGGCGTTATAAGACCTCACTAAAAGAAGGAATGAGTATTGCTTACCAGGATTTTTTAACGAAACAGCAGAAACTGCAGACAGTCCAATAAGAATATCATTCCCGTTTTTTCACTTATTTTTAGTTTATGAAGACTGCTTTAATTACCGGTATAACCGGACAGGACGGGGCCTATCTGGCTGAACTTTTACTCGAAAAGGGATACCGGGTACACGGCATCAAAAGACGTTCATCACTCATCAATACAAGCCGTGTGGATCATCTTTACCAGGATCCGCACGAAAAAGACGTCCGTTTCACTATGCACTATGGTGACATGACCGACAGTACCAACCTGATCCGCATTGTGCAGGAAACGCAACCCGACGAGATCTACAACCTGGCGGCCATGAGCCACGTTAAAGTGAGCTTCGACACCCCAGAATACACAGCCAATGCCGATGGCATCGGAACATTGCGCCTGATGGAAGCCATCCGTATCCTCGGGATGGAAAAGAAAACAAAAATCTACCAGGCATCTACTTCAGAACTATACGGACTGGTGCAGGAAGTTCCTCAGAGCGAGAAAACGCCCTTCTATCCAAGAAGCCCTTATGCCGTTGCTAAAATGTACGGATTCTGGATTGTGGTGAACTACCGCGAGGCATACAACATGTTCGCCTGCAACGGAATTCTTTTTAACCATGAAAGTCCACGCCGCGGTGAAACATTTGTAACTAGAAAGATCACCATGGCTGCGGCCGCCATTGCTCATGGCCTGCAGGATAAACTATACCTGGGTAACCTGGACGCAAAACGCGACTGGGGCCATGCAAAAGACTATGTGGAAGCGATGTGGATGATCCTGCAGCAGGATACACCCGAAGATTTTGTGATTGCCACCGGTGTTACCACCACCGTTCGTGATTTTGTGATCATGACCTTCCGTGAATTGGGCATCGAATTGAAATTCTCCGGCGAAGGCATTAATGAAAAAGCAGCTGTGGCATCCTGCAGTAATCCCGATTACCAGCTGCCCGTTGGTAAAGAAGTGGTGGCGGTGGACCCGGAATATTTCCGCCCGACAGAGGTTGACCTGCTGCTCGGCGATTCCACCAAGGCCCGGCAAAAGCTTGGCTGGAAACCCAAACACGATCTTGCCTCCCTTGTGAAAGAGATGGTGGCCGGAGACGTTCAAAATGTAAAGAAAGCCCTGGCGCAGAACAGGGTTTAACCATAAACCGGCGATCCCGGATTATTTTTTAACTGCTTACTTTCTTACCTGGCCGCCGTTTGAACCGGCGGAGAAACGCTTGAAATGATACTGATCGGTAAACATATGGGAGCATTATGGCAATATGCAATCAATTTTTTTACCAAGGGCAACCAACGGAGCCTGCAGGCAAAAAAAAACATTGTTGGCTCATTGCTTATTAAAGGCATGAGCATTGCGATAGGCCTTGTTCTCGTCCCGCTGACAATCCATTATATCAATCCTTCCCAATACGGGATCTGGCTGACATTGAGTTCAATGATAGCCTGGATATCCTTTTTCGATATTGGGTTCACCCACGGCCTCCGCAATAAATTTGCGGCGGCCAAAGCAAAAGGCGACACTGAAGCAGCAAGAATCTACATCAGCACCACGTATTATTATGTAAGCCTCATTTTCATTGCACTCTGGCTGATGCTCCTGTTCATCAACCAGTTCATCACCTGGCATAGTCTATTAAGCCTTCCCCCGGCTATGGAGAAAGAGGTTTCTCAACTGGCTATGCTCGTTTTCACCTATTTCTGTTTCCAGTTCATATTCCGCATCATCAACACCATCCTTACCGCCGATCAGCAGCCCGCAAAAGCATCTCTCATTGATATGCTTGGTCAGCTGCTCGGACTGGTATTGATATGGCTGCTCACTCAATTCACCGAAGGTTCTTTGCTATACCTCGGTTTATCGGTGGGAATTGCGCCGGTATTGATCCTGCTGATAGCGAATATTTATTTCTTTAATGGTAAATTCAAAGAATACATCCCTTCCCTGAAATTTGTGCGGAAGGAATTTGCAAAAGATATCATGCAGCTCGGACTTAAATTCTTTGTGCTCCAGATCGCTGCTATCATACAATTTGAAACAGCCCTTTTCCTCATCGCACACTATTTCGGTACAGAACATGTTACCTATTACAACATCGCCTACCGTTATTTTTCTGTGCTGCTGATGGGATTCACCATCCTGCTGGGCCCGTTATGGAGCAGTGTAACTGATGCCTACCATAGGGGTGAATCGGACTGGATAAAAAATGCAGTGAAAAAATACCTGTATATACTGGTGCCATTCATTCTCGGTGGATTGGTTATGCTTATGTTCTCTGATAAGATATATGCCTTATGGGTGGGGAAAGAAGTGGCCAGTCATGTAACATTCAATGTTTCGCTGTTCTGCTTCCTGTTCTTTGTAACCACCATGTTCGCCAGCATATTTGTGTACGTGATCAACGGCATCGGAACACTCAGGATACAGTTCTTCGCTGCCATGGCAGCTTCGGTGGTGTTTGTGGGATTATCGGTGCTGCTGATAAAACAATTTCATATGGGTGTGGAAGCCGTGCTGATCTCTATTATAGCTTCCAACGTATTTGGCTATATCATTGCGCCTATTCAGTACTATAATATTTTTTATAAAAAATCATCCGCTAAGATCTGGTATCAATAATGAAGAAACTCGTTCACATACAATACTCCATGGAGTCTGCCGGACGGGCAGCCCTGAGGTTGCAGCGGGCTTTCCAGGATACGGAGATCAGCTCATCCATTGTATCGATGGAGCACAGCGTGGAGAGCCAGGGGGTGAAATACATGAGTGCAAGGGCAAGATTATTGACAAGACTGGAAGACCGTATCCAGAACTACCTGACCCGTAAGGTGAACAAAAAACTGGGTTCGTTCTCTTACCCGGTGCTGGGAAATAATCTTGCAAAGCTGGATGAAGTAAAGAATGCCGATGTGATCTACATTCACTGGGCGCTGAAAGGCATGCTTAACTTCCGTAGCATTGAACAGATCGCGGCGCTGAACAAACCCGTGGTGATCTTCCTGCATGATATGTGGAATATCACAGGTGGCTGTCACCACAGTTTTGACTGCGTGAAATATAAAACAGAAGGTTGTGGCAACTGCCCGATGTTCCCGGAAGAGAATAAGAATGATCTTTCTGCAAAAGAATTCCGGAAAAAGATGAAAATCTATTCCCGCTACAATAATCTGTATTTCGTTTCCCCGGGCAGGTGGTTATATGACTGTGCCAGGGAATCGCTGCTTACGAGGAACAAGCCGGCGTTTTATATTCCAAACCTGCTTGATAAGAATATTTATAAACCGGTTGATAAAAATGCCGCACGCCAGGTACTCAACATCGATGCCAATGAAACGGTGATTGCATTCGGTGCCATTACAGTTGGCAGTCCGTATAAAGGATGGGCATACCTGCAAAAGGCACTGGCCCTGCTGATGCAATCAGCACCTCACCAGGATATCTCGGTATTAATATTCGGCAGCAGTTATAAAAAAGAGATAGCCGATGCCATTCCGTTTAAAGTGAAGTTCATGGGTTACCTGAAAGACGAATATTCAACGGCCCTGGTTTATAACGCAGCCGATGTGTTCATTGCGCCCTCACTCGCCGAAGCATTCGGATACGTTGTGATGGAAGCATTAAGCTGCGGCACACCGGTGGTTGGCTTTGATGTGGGTGGAATCCCCGACATGGTGAAACATAAAGAAAATGGTTACCTGGCGAAATACAAAGATGCAGAAGACCTGGCCGAAGGAATCAGGTATTGCCTCACTAATGACGTGAGGGGTTACCTGCCCCCCGCTATTGAACCGGCACTTACCCTGCAAAAACACCTGGAACTGATTGAGCAGGTAAGCAAATAATAATACAGGGTGAACCGGATTGAGGTTATTTTTGACCCCGGAAAACCGGTATGAACGGAGATTTTTATTTGAACCCGGGCTGTCATTGGCAAAATAAGATGACGGTTTGAGCGTTAAGGTTCTTTTACATATGGATTTTTTGTAAAATCATATATAAACAGTATTCTAATTTTTAAATGCAATTAATTATACATGGCTGACAACATTCTGAAAAAGTATTTCCCTGTTGATATTTCCAAAAAACAGGCTTCGGATACCGGCATGGCAATGACGTTGATCCTGCTGCTGCTCGGATTCTTCACCAAGAAAGTGCTTTACTACGAGATTGGTATTGCAGCACTGGTGATCACCATGGCCATACCCATGTTCTATTATCCTTTCGCCGTGGTTTGGCTGGGATTAACCACCCTGCTGGGCGAAGTGGTATCAAAAATACTGTTGTCGGTGATCTACTTTGTCATCCTGTTTCCGGTAAGTATCATCCGGCAGATGATGGGCAAGGATACTCTCGACCTGAAGACATTTAAGAAAAGCAGCAAGTCGGTAATGCTAAGCAGGAATCACGTCTTCACATCAAAAGACATTGAACATCCTTATTAATAAACAAACCATTTAAAAAACAGTATATGGAATTCTTACGTGAACTGTGGGCCTTTCTGAAAGTCAGGAAAAAATTCTGGCTGCTGCCCCTTATTATCGTGTTATTGGTATTTGGCGTACTGATCGTGCTTTCGGCAGGATCTGCGATAGCGCCATTCATTTATACATTGTTTTAATTTAAAAGACTACGTTTTGGCAACATTTATTCTAGGAATTTCTGCCTATTACCATGATAGCGCTGCCGCCATTGTTTGCGACGGCGAGATCATTGCTGCTGCTCATGAGGAACGCTTTACCCGGAAAAAACACGATGCGTCTTTCCCGGAGAATGCCGTACGCTATGTACTGCAGGAAGCAGGCATTGAATTCAACGACCTCGCAGCTATTGCATTTTACGACAAGCCCTTTATCAAATTCGAACGGCTGATTGAAACTTATCATGCCTTTGCACCAAAAGGGCTCACCAGTTTTCTTTCGTCTGTGCCGGTATGGATCAAAGAAAAGCTGTTCATGAAAAAAATGCTGCGTGACGAATTCAAAAAATTCAGCGATAAAAAAATCCCGGTGCTGTTCCCCGAACATCACCTGTCGCACGCCGCCAGTGCCTATTATCCCAGCCCGTTCAACGATGCGGCCATCCTCACCATCGACGGCGTGGGTGAATGGGCAACCACCACCATTGGTCATGGTACGGGTAATGAAATAAAAATGGTGGAAGAACTGCACTTTCCTCATTCACTAGGACTGTTATACTCAGCATTCACCTATTATACGGGCTTTACGGTAAACAGCGGTGAATATAAACTAATGGGACTGGCGCCATATGGCAATCCCGATTCGGCTCAAACAAAAGAGTTCAAGAAAAAAACATTAGAAACGCTGGTCGATGTACGGGAAGATGGGTCCATCCTCCTGAACATGAAATACTTTAACTATGCCACCGGGCTGAAGATGACCAACAACGCAAAATGGACAGAGTTGTTCGGGCTTCCTCCCCGTAACCCGGAATCGGAGATCTCTCAGGATTATATGAACATGGCCCTGGCCATTCAGCAGATCACCGAAGAGATTGTTATCAAACTGGCCGAAACAGCAAAAAAACTCACCAACAGCGATAACCTGGTGATGGCGGGTGGTGTGGCACTCAACTGCGTGGCGAACGGCAAACTGATTGAGAAAGGAATTTTCAAAAATATCTGGATACAGCCTGCGTCGGGTGATGCCGGAGGAGCATTGGGCGCCGCTTATTGCGGCTGGTACATGTGGAAGAATGAAAAACGTACGGTGAACCCGGCTGTTGCTGATGAAATGAAAGGCGCTTACCTTGGACCTGAATATAACGATGCCCAGATCATGGGCATGGTAAGAAAGTACGGCGGAAAATACACCTATTACCAGGACTTTAATGAGCTTACCAAAGTGGTGGCATTAAAACTGAAAGAAGGGAATGTGGTGGGCTGGTTCCAGGGAAGAATGGAATATGGTCCAAGAGCACTGGGTGGCCGCAGTATCCTCGGCGATGCCCGCAACCCGGAGATGCAGAAAAAAATGAACCTTAAGATCAAGTACCGTGAAGGATTCAGACCCTTTGCTCCTTCGGTACTGGAAGAGGACGTGAATGAATATTTTAAACTGCAGGGAACTTCTCCCTATATGCTGGTGGTGATGCCCGTACAGGACAAGCACATTAAACCGTTACCGGCCAATTACAATGACATGGAAATGTATGAACGCCTGTATCACCTGCGTTCAGACATCCCGGCCATCACCCACGTGGATTATTCGGCCAGGATACAAACCGTGAGCAAAAAAACAAATCCACGTTACTGGAACCTCATCAATGAATTTAAAAACCAAACCGGATACGGCTTGCTCGTGAACTCCAGCTTCAACGTCCGCGGCGAGCCTATTGTGTGCACACCCGACGACGCCTTCCGTTGCTTCATGCGTACCGAAATGGATGTCCTGGTGGTGGGTAACTTTGTTTTTGACAAGGCAGATCAGAAAGAACTGGAGAACGATACCAACTGGAAAGAAGAATTTAAACTCGATTAAAGGAATTTAGCTATGGCAGACAATACAGAAAAGAAGAAAATATCTAAAGGAAAAAAAATAAAGTTCGCTTTATTCACACTTCTTTTCCTGCTGGTGATCCTGTTTGTGCTGGCGGAAGTTGCTTTTTATTTCATGAAGTATCCTTCCAGTTACGACCGGATGCAGAAAGTGTCATATACCCAGGCAAAATGGTGGACCTGTGATACCATCAATGGCCCCCGTTACGTGGCACACCAGGCCACGCTGGATGATTCCGTGTATTTCCTGAGAGAGATCTGGTATTACAAGCGGCTTAAGATGATCAACAGCGACGGGTATCATGATAAAGATGAATTTACCCCACTCTCTCCCGATAGCGACTCTATAAAAATTTTAGCCGCCGGTGATAGTTTTACCTGGGGCGCATCTTCCGATGTGGGAAGTTCGTTCGTTGATATACTCGAGTCGGATGTAAACAAAGTGCACCCGGCACTGGTATGGAATACCGGCATACCGGCCACCGGAACCAACCACGCAGTATTTACCACCAAAAAATATCTTCCCCTGCAGCACTCCAATTACGTGGTGCTTGGTTTTTACGTGGGCAACGATTTTGGCGATAATATGCTCCCGTTTGACCGGATCATCTTCAACAAGATGGCGTCCTGTTACAGCCAGTATGATTTTGACAAGAACCTGAACCCGGTAAAAATCACAAACCGGGAAGCCTATAAAATTGCTACCGGCTCATACCCGATGGAGGAACTGAACTTCTTCCAGAAAATTCTTATTCACAGCCGCACCCGGTATTTTATTTCCGAACTGGGAAAAAAGATTTCGAACCGGCTCAGCGGCAATAAAGAGAAAACAAAAGAAATCGGGTATAAACTCACCCGTGATTACCTGAACGAGCTGAATACATACGTAAAAGCCAACAATGCCGAACTGGTGGTGCTGGTGATCCCTTCGCTGGATGACGTGAAGAAAAAAGAGGAGAATTATACAAATGCACTGGAATTGCTGAAAGAGCTGAATATACAGTACGTGGATCCGCTCGACCAGCTTACAATAGCCGATTACCTCACCATTGACGGCGGCCACTGGCACAACAGCGGGCATATTAAAGCGGGCCACCTGCTCAGCGCCTACCTGCTCAACCATATCAAATCGAAGAGCCAAACCGATTTTAAACAAAAAGCCTCAAAATAAACAACTGCTATATCACGCCGGGACTGCTCCGGCGTTTCAATTTTAAAACGTCGTGATACAGAGAAAACGATTACCCGGAGACAGCCTGCTTACTGTTTCAAAGAAGCAGGACATGAGCCTGAACTTCTTCTGGTACGGACTTCTTGTGTATATGATCTTTTTTGTGCTGGCTGCTGCCGAAGCTCCATTTCTTACGGCAGCAAGTGCGCAGGGCGTTCAGGCAATCGGGCTTCTATTGATGATTGCGGGAGGGGCCGGACTGATGTCATTCAAATTTGATGATGGCTACCTGAAAAACCTGTTCATCATTAACCTCCTTTATTCGGTTACCATTATCATGCGGGGAGCACAGTTTGATAAAGATGCTATTAAACAGATGCTGTTCGACCCCTGGTTTGGTGTATTGCCCTACCTATGTTCAGTGATCGTTTTACTTCCCAGGAGCATTGCCACGTATAAAAAGATGTTTAACATCCTGCTCATCTTCGGGGCCATCTTCCTGGTTTTTGTATATACCTTTTATGATACACTGCACGATTACGACCGGCTGAACCTGGTGGCGCAGGGCCTTGTTGAAAACCTGTCGGTGTTCCTGGCCCTTCCTGTTGGATATATGCTTATCAGTTACCCGTATAATATCAAGGGAAAAAAAGATTTTTTCGGCATCGGTAAAAAAAATGCATTCATTGTATTCATGTTTATGGTTACCCTCTTCTTTGCCATATTCCGGGCAAGGCGCGGGCTTATATTCATGTGTGCCACCACCTTTCTCTGCGTGGGTATGGTGGCGGTGCTCAGTACCAAAAAAAAGGCGCTGATCATTACAATGGCTTCATTGATGATCCTGGTTGGCGGCGCTTTTATAGCCAGCATGAAAGAGCATTCGGCGTTTAATTTTTTGATGGAACGGGGCGAAGAAGACACCAGGTCGGGCGTGGAAGTGTGGATGTATGCCGATATGTCATCGGCTGACTGGGTGATCGGAAAAGGAATAAAAGGAAAATACTATTGCCCCATTGTAGATAATGTAAATGATGCTGAAGGGGCGGGTTACCGCGATAACATTGAAACCGGTTACCTGCAGATCATACTTAAAGGCGGAATAATAAGCCTGGCCCTGCACCTGCTGATGTTCATTCCGGCCGTATACAAAGGACTTTTCAAATCCCGGAACGTATTATCAAAGGCAGCAGCTTTGTGGATATTCCTGTGGATCATTTACCTCTACCCGTCGGGTGGTATTGTTTTCTCGATGAACTACCTGCTGGTGTGGGTAGCAACGGGCATCTGTTATTCGGAAAAACTCAGGAACCTCCCCGACGAAACCATTAAAGCAAACCTGCAATAAAACCGATAACCCTGATGCCTTTTCCCAAAACACTCATACTTGGCCAGCCGTTCAATAACAATTTTGGTGGCGGCATTACACAGGCAAACCTGTTTGCCGGCTGGGATAAAGACAAACTGGCCGTGGTTTGTACGGATCATATATTCAATAACATCAACGCAGAAGCCTGCGAAACATATTATATACTGGGAAGTGAGGAATATCAATGGATGTTTCCCTTTAGTCTGCTTCAGCGAAAAGTGGTTTCGGGAGAAAGAAAAGTAAAATCCGAACCAGGTAAAAAAGAACAGGCTCCCGCTGCTGCAGGACTTAGCCTGCGTACGCGGATCATCGACAATTATTTTTATCCTTTCCTGGAATACATAGGCTTGTTTCACCGCTTATCCAGCATCAGGCTTTCGGATAAGTTCCGCAAATGGATTGATGCCTATAACCCTGACTGCATCTATGCACAGGCATCCAGCCGCGAATTCGTGTTGTTCTGCAAAGCCGTGCAGGAATACACAAAAAAACCAATGATCTATCACGTAATGGACGACTGGCCTTCCACCATCAGCCAGAAAGGGCCATTCAAAACATACTGGCATAACAGGATCGATCGTGAACTACGGGCCATGATGGACCGGGCATCGGTGCTGATGAGCATCAGCCATGCCATGGCCAGGGAATATAAAAACCGGTACGGGAAGGAATTCATTACTTTTCACAACCCGATCGAAATCGATTTCTGGAAAAGCCACCAGCGCAGTAATTATGAACTGGGTGGAAATCCCTCTATCCTGTACGCCGGCCGTATCGGAACAGGCATACAGGATAGCCTGGAATCGCTGGCACAGGCAGTGGATAAAGTGAATAATGAATTGAAGACATCCATACAGATGGTGCTGCAAACAAAAGACAGACCGGAGTGGATTGAAAAATACCGCTGTGCCAAACACAAACCGATGGTGACTTACAGCGAATTGCCTAAGGTGTTTGCCGAAGCAGATTTTTTATACCTGCCTTACGATTTTTCGGCCGAGTCTATCCGTTTTATCAAATACTCAATGCCAACCAAAGCGCCTGAATACATGGTGAGCGGAACCCCGGTTATTGTTTTTGGGCCGGCTGAAACAGCGTTGGTGGAAGATGCCGTGCAGAACAAATGGGCCATGACCATAACAGAAAACAATACCGGTAAACTGGCAGACGCTGTTGCTGCTTTGGTAAAAGACAGCAACCTGCGCAGGCAGATTGCCGCTACTGCCATCGGCATTGCTGAAGCAAACTATAATTCAGTTAAAGTACGGAACCGGTTCAGGGAGGTGATTGCTTCTCTGTCGGGAAAATAAATGAACGAAAAGAAACTTCATATCATGATCATGGGCGTTTCCATTTTCGATGGAATGGCCGGCTCCACCCGGGTGCGTAACCTGTTCCAGCCCCTGGTGGGCAAGGGGATGCTGCGGGCCAACAACCTCATTTATGAAACAGATAATAAAGTATCCATCGGGAAAGAAGGGAGATTGAACGATATCGGCTTCCGCATTGTCGGCTTCCGGCTGGGTAACCCCTTTTCTATTTTTTCTTTCTGGATAAAAGGAAATGCATTCCTGCGGAAAAGCAGACTGGCCGGTGCGAAGAATATCATTTACAACTACAATTATCCCGACCTGAAAAATATTGTGTTCCTGATGTACGGGCGCATGCTGGGGTATAAAATCGTGTTCGACATCATCGAAGACAACCGCTTTGAAGCCCATGTGGGATTTGTGAACAAGGTACGGATTAAAACCTCGCTGGTTCTTTTCAAACTATCCAGGTATTTCACGAAAGCCTATGTTGCCATTTCCGATCACCTGTATAAAAGAGCGGAAGAAAATGCGAAAGGAAAAATACCTGTACACCTGATACCAATCACGGTGAACCTGGATTATTTCACCATGAATGGCCGCCCGGTAAATGGCAACGACCTGAAGGTTTTTTATGGAGGATCTTTTGCACCCAAAGACGGACTGGCTTACCTGCTGGAGGCATTTGAAGAAGTAAGCAGAAAAAATCACTCCATTAAATTGATCCTGACAGGACTTGGACACCCGGCAGATGTGGAGAAGATAAAAGCGAAGATTGCTGCTTCTTCGGCGAAAGACAGAATCCTGTTCAAAGGGTTCCTGGCAACCGACGAATACTATGCGCTGCTCAACAGCTGCGATATCTTCTGCATGACAAGGGTGAACTCAAAGTTTGCCAATGCCGGATTCCCATTCAAACTGGGAGAATTTCTTGCATCGGGTAAAGGAGTGATTGCCACAAAAGTGGGTGATGTTCCCCGGTACCTTCATAACGAACAGAACGCATTGCTGATAGAACCGGATTCGGTAGCAGATATTGTAAAGGCTTTGTCGGCATTCATAGATGACCCCGGAAAAATAAATGTACTGGGGGCTGCTGCCCGGAAAACAGCAGAAGCCAATTTCGATTCGGAAAAAGTGAGCAGGGAATTGTTATCCATTTTCAATTCCATTTAAAACAGATAAACAACGATGAAAATATTATTCGGTTTACACGGCACCACGCACAACGAGATCTCTCAATCGGAGATTGATGCGTTTCGTGCTGCCGGCGCCGAAACAGATTCCTGTGCCTATGGCAACTGGGGCACCGCTAACGGAATGTTCAACAGCCTGAAGCTTGTTTTCCGTAATGCACAGGACCTGAAAAAGAAGGCTGCAGCCCAGCAGTCTGATATTGTTTACCTGAATACGGCATTTGATTTTAAAACACTGGTAAGGGACTCCATTACCATTTTTATACTAAGACGGTACAGCCGTAAACTTAAGATCGTTCTTAAATTCCACGGCTCAGAGAGCGACGTGGTGTTTTCAAGAAGTGTGCTTAAAAATTATGTACTTAAACGGGCGCACCTGATGCTCACCCTCTCCTCCGAAGAAAGGCATAACCTGTTGAGTGTAGGTGTGCCGCCCGAAAAAGTGGCGGTTACGGCCAATGTGATACAAAAAGACCTGTATGTAGCCGACCCGGGGTTTAGGAAAAGCATGGGACTCAGCGAAGACACCCATGTTCTGCTGTTTGTTGGCCGGTTCATGCCCGAAAAGGGGATACTTGACCTGGTGGAAGCCTGTAAACTGCTGAAGGAGGCAAACGTGAATTTTTGCCTGTTTTGCCTCGGCAACGGCCCCCTGCTGGAAGAGGTTAACAGTCTTATCAGTAAATATGGCCTGAATGATAATATTAAATTGCCCGGTCATATACCTGAAAGCGAAACCAGACGTTATTATGCTAATTGCGACGTGTCGATACTGCCGACATATCACCAGGAAGGCTTCCCGATGGCGGTTTTCCAGGCGGTAGGTGCTGGCCGGCCCGTTATAACCACCCGGATCAGGGCTGCGGCCGACTACCTGGTGGAAAATGAACATTGCCTGTGGGTTGAAAAAAAGAATCCACAGCAGCTGTACAAACAGATTGCTGCCTTGGTTGGCAATAAACCATTGCAGGAGAAGATGAGAGTGAATAATTTAGCGCTTGCAGAAAAGTTTACAGCCACCAGGATTGTAAACAACCTGCTGCCATTCCTGAAAAAACTGATACCATAAATTATTAACCATGTGCGGAATTGCCGGATTTACCGGGTTTAAAGACAATGTTGAACTGGCCGCCAAAGCCAACAGGGTTCAGCAACATCGAGGGCCAGACAACCAGAGTGTGTGGCACGATGACCACATCGCTTTTGCCCACCAGCGCCTGTCGATCATCGACCTGAGCGAAGCGGCAAACCAGCCCCTGCATAAACACCAGTATGCCGTTATATTCAATGGCGAAATTTATAATTATAAAGAACTGCAGGCAAAGCTCAGCAGCGAAAAGCAGGTAAGCTTTCAAACTTCGTCAGATACTGAAGTGGTGCTTGAAATGTACAAACAGTACGGACCCGAATGCCTGAATTATTTCCTTGGCATGTTTGCCTTTGCGGTTTATGATAAGAACAGCCACGACCTGTTCATCGCCCGGGATCACTTTGGCATCAAACCACTTTTCTATACACAGATTAACGGGGCACTGGCATTTAGCTCGGAACTGAAGACCCTTGTTGCACTGCCCGGTTTCAATAAGAAGATTAACGCCAAATCACTCGTCAGCTGTTTGAACTATATCTGGATTTCCGGAAACGAAACCATGTTTGAAGGTTGCTACAAACTGCCCCCCGCTCATTACATGACCTTCAGCAAACAGGCAGGAATAAAAATGGTGAAGTATTGGGATATCAAAGACCAGGCGATTAAAAAGTCGGCGGCCGACATCAACAGTACAGCAGACGATGTAGCCAACACAATTGAGCTTTCAGTGAAACGTCATATGGTGGCCGATGTACCGGTAAGCTGTTTCTTAAGCGGCGGACTGGATTCATCACTCATCTCGGTGCTGGCAAAAAAGAGCAATGAACATTTATCTACCTATACGATCGGAACAGAAGAGAAGGACAAGTCGGTGGAGAAAATGCCGGACGATGAGAAGTATGCTGACCTGCTTGCCAAAATGCACAATTTCGATCACCATGTAATCAAGATAAACCCGGATGTTATCCAGGACCTGCCGCATATGGTTCGTCATCTCGATGAGCCGATCGGCGACCCGGCAGCCATCAATACCTACCTGATCTGCAAAGCGGCAAAGGAAAAAGGGGTGAAGGTATTATTGTCGGGTATGGGCGCCGATGAAATATTCTTCGGTTACCGCCGGCAGAAAGCCACGCTGATGGCGATACGGTTCAACCGCTTGCCAAAACCAATAAAATTCATCATTGCCAAAACGGTGGATCTGTTGCCGGTGAAGATCTCCGGTAAAGGATTCAAGTTTGGCCGCTGGGCAAAACGCTTTATGAGCTTTGCCACCATGCCATTGAACGAGGCATACATGCGCAGTTATTCATACTACGATACCAACCAGCTGAAAGAACTGATGAAACCGGAATTCTGGAACGGCATCGATGCAATCAATAAAGAACATGAACAGAAGTTCAATGAAAAATTCAGGAACGACCCCATCAACCAGATCTGCAATACCGATATCAGCATGTTCATGCTGGGATTGAACCTCACGTATTCCGACAGGGCCTCCATGGCTGCTTCAGTGGAGGTGAGGGTGCCGTTCATCGACAGGCTGGTTGTTTCCAAAGCCATGGAAATCCCCGGGGATCTGAAGATCCGGAAGGGTATTTCCAAGTTTATACTGAAAAAGGCCGCCGAAAAATGGCTGCCTGAAAAAATCATTTACAGGCCCAAAGCTTCTTTCGGCGCCCCCATCCGTTCCTGGATATCGAACGACCTGCGGGTGATGGTGGATGAATTGCTGAGCGAAGAGGCTGTCAACAAACGTGGATTTGTAAATTATTCTGTGGTAAAAAAATTAATAACAGACGATAGAAACGGATCGGCGGATAATGCATACCAGATATACCAGCTGCTTACCCTTGAATTGTGGTGCAGGGAATTCCTGGACGCACATGCCGGTTACCAAACACTAAACGGACCCATCAATGAGAAGCAGCAATATGTTTCATAGCGGGGTTTTGCAGCCTTTTCAGCAGGCTTGTTCAACCTTTGCAGGCAGTAATGCCTTTTGTATAAACGAGGTTTTTTATTCCTACCGGCAACTGGGCGAAACCATTTCAGCCATCCGGGCTGAAGTGAAAAAGTTCTCAGCTGACAACATCAATGTTGGGCTTGTTGCTAATGACGACCTGGAAACTTATGCCGCCATTTTTGCTTTATGGCTGGAAGGAAAATGCTACGTACCCATCAATCCGGAAACACCGGCGGAACGCAACCGGAATGTGCTGCAACAGGCGGGCGCAACCGTGGTGATCGATTCTTCGGACCAGCCGTTGTATACAGAGTTCAATGTTATCCGGTCAAAGGAGTTAACGTTTACCACGATTGACCTGGAACCGGTAACTGTTTCAGACGATGAACGGGCTTATATCTTTTTTACATCAGGCACCACCGGGGTCCCCAAAGGAGTTCCCATTACCCGGGAAAACCTTGCCGGGTTCATTAAGGCTTTTTTTGAACTGGGCATCAGCATGGATTCGTCTGATAAATGCCTGCAGATGTTTGAACTTACGTTCGACCTGTCGGTGATGTCTTACCTGGCACCGCTGTTAAGAGGAGCCTGTGTGTATACCATTCCCAAGAACAAAATCAAATTCAACTATATCGCCGACCTGCTGGAAGAACACCAGCTTACAGTAGCGCTGATGGTTCCATCCATCATTCATTACCTGCGGCCTTACCTGGACGAGATTCATTGTGAAAGCATGAAGTTCAGTTTATTCTGTGGTGAAGCACTTCCGCTGGATGTTACCAGCGAATGGGCAAACAGCATCCCCAATGCCAGGATCATGAATGTGTACGGCCCTACAGAGGATACCATCTTCTGTACACATTACACATACAACCGTACGGGAGAAAATAAAGCTTCCAATGGGTTACTGTGTATCGGCAAAGCCATGAACGGCACCTATACAATCATTGTAAATGATAAAAAAGAAATAGTGGCTCCCGGAGAAAAAGGTGAATTGTGTTTAGGCGGCATACAGCTTACTCCCGGGTACTGGAAAAATGACGAAAAAAACAAAGAGGCTTTTTTTCATATTGAATATGACGGAGCATCAACACGGTTTTATAAAACAGGCGACCTCTGTTCAGCCGATGAAGCCGGAGATATTATGTACCTCGGCCGTATCGATTCGCAGGTAAAGGTGCAGGGTTTCCGGGTGGAACTTTCGGAGATCGAATTTTTTGCCAAGGAGTTCCTGGAAAAAGTGAACGCAGTTGCAATTGCTTTTACCAATCAATTGAACAATACCGAAATAGGAATGGTGATCGAATCGGCAGAATTCGACACCAAACCCATGATTGAATATATGAAGACGAAGATGCCGGGATATATGATACCCACGCAGCTCCGGTTCATCAATACTTTTCCGCTGAATACCAATGGCAAGATCGACCGGAAAGTACTAAAGGAAAAATTTTAAATGATGAAGCTGGTAGTATTCGGAGAAGACATGTATACGGCGGCTGTGATAGAATCGCTGGTGAAAGCAGGACATATCGTTTCGTTGCTCGTAACACCGGATAATTCAACAGCGAATTTCAAAGTGCTGGAGGAAGTAACGGAAAAGAACAAAATAGAATTTCTCAAAACGGCGGATATTAATTCTGCCGCGGTTGCTGAAAAGATCAGCCGGATAAATCCCTGGCTCATTATTTCGGTGCACCTGCGGAAGATTCTGAAACCGGAAATATTTTCACTGGCAGTAAAAGGAGCCATCAATGTGCATCCATCGCTGCTGCCCAAATACCGGGGGTTATCACCCCAGCATCAAACACTGATGCATGGGGACAAAGAATCAGGAGTAACGGTACATTTTATCGAATCGGAAGTGGATACCGGTGATATTGTGGCGCAGCAGAAATTTGCTGTTGAAAAAACCGATTATATCCTGCAGGTGCAGGCGAAGATGCTTGCCATCTATAAAACAATTGTGGTGGAGGCGGTGGCCTCACTGGAAAGCGATTCGTTCACGCCATTGAAACAGGACCTGTCGCAGATCAGTTATTTCGGACCGCTTAAAAAAGCCGACCGGGCCATTGACCTTTCCAGAACGGCTGAAGAAGTATACAATCTGGTAAGGGCTGTATCTTTACCTTATAAAGGAGCTTTTTATAAAGAATATGTTTTGTGGACATCGGAAATTGTGAACGACCGGGAACTGGAAGTAAAGTACCCATCTGTGGGTATATATTTAGAAGAAGCGGAAGACCGGGTTGTGGTGCGCCTTAAAGACGGTGTGTTAATATCAGAAGATTTTGAAATCAACAAGAACTGAAAATATTATGGACTATGGACAGGACACTGATAACTGAAAAGCTGACGGCCATTTTCAGGACTGTGTTTAATGATGAAGGCATTGTATTGCGGGACAACCTTACCGCAAATGAGGTGGCTAACTGGGATTCATTAACGCATATGCTGATGATCGGGGAAGTGGAAAAAATTTTTTCAGTAAAGTTCAAGCTGAAAGAGCTGGGAAAACTCGAAGATGTAAAGAGCCTGATCGACCTCGTGGAAAGCAAGGTGGGCGGGCAGCATCTGCTGTAAGACAGGAAATAAATGTTCCGGCCGGGAATAAAACCGACGGAATCAAAGGAGTGCAATATGAATGAATACCTGATCAGGAAGGCCATACCCGCCGACATTCCGTTTCTGGCTGATGTGGTGATCGCATCGGAAAAGGGAATGTCTGACAGGCTAAGCTTCACCACCCTGTTCAATAAAACAGAAGAGGAAGCCAAAGAGCTGATCATCCAGATGTTTGAAGAGGAGGTGGACGGCTGCGAATTATAATTAAGCAGTTTTATCGTAACTGAATTTGAAGGAAAACCCGTTTCAGGCTCCGGCGCCTGGATAGAGAGTTTCGGTGGTAACCTGCCTTCGGGAATATTGAAATCGAACCTGATCAGTTATACGTTTGGAAAGGAAAGTATCGGATACCTGAAGACGAAATCTGATATCGTAAAAGGAGTATTGATAGACCGGGAGCCGATGACCCTGCAGCTGGAGTACTTTCATATAAAGAATGAACACCTGGGGAAGGGCCTCGACGATGGATTGATGAACTACATCGAAACCCAAGCCCTGGCAGCATATCCGGAACTGAAGAAAGTGCAGTGCCAGATATTTAAAAACAGCGTTTTTTCGATCAAGATCCTGCTCCGGCACGGATTCAAGATCACCGGATCATACAAGGCAGATAACGAAGAGGTATTTGAATACCTCCCGTTCAATGAAAAACTTTTAATGGAAAAAATATTAAAAACTGACTAACATGCAAAAGGAAGAGATTGTAAAAAAACTAACACCTGTTTTCAGGAAAGTATTTTCAGATAATTCGCTGGAGATTACCGATTCATTAAGCGCCCTGGATGTGGAGAACTGGGATTCGCTTTCTCACATGCTTCTTATTTCAGAAGTAGAAAATGAATTTTCAATCAAGTTTAAACTGAAAGACCTGAATAAAATGGCAAATGTGGGTGACATGATTGCTATTATCAGCTCCAAATTATAAGCTTCATGGTTTTTACCTCTTTTAATTTCCTGGTATTTTTTCCCGCAGTACTGCTAGTGTACTTTTTGCTGCCACAGAAATTCCGGTGGATGTTCCTGCTGGCAGCGAGCTATTATTTTTACATTAATATCAAACCGGTGTATGCCCTGCTGCTGGCCGGCGTTACACTCACTACGTACATATTCACCAACCAGATTGCAAAAGCAAAATCAGACAAAACAAAGAAGTGGCTGCTCATCAGCGCCATCATTCTCACGCTTTTACCGCTGTTCTTTTTTAAGTATTTCAATTTCGTAAACGAAGGCATCTTCGGACTGCTCAATGCAACCGGGCTCCACCTGCCACTGCCACACCTGAGCCTGTTGCTGCCGGTGGGAATTTCTTTCTATACTTTCATGGCGCTTGGATATACGATTGATGTATATAACGAAGAAGTGGATGCAGAAAAGAATATCGGTATCGTTGCCCTCTTCCTGTCTTTCTTTCCGGTAGTTATGTCGGGTCCTATAGAAAGAGCTTCCAACATGCTTCACCAGCTGAAGGGAAAACTGGAATTCAGCTATGAAAAAGTGGTAAGCGGGCTGCAACTGATGCTCTGGGGTTATTTTATGAAACTGGCATTGGCCGACAGGCTAAGTATATATATTGATGCCGTTTTTAAAAATGCCGACCAGCACGTAGGTTCATCCTTGCTGCTGGCCACCCTTATGCAGCCTATCCGGGTGTATGGCGACCTGGGCGGTTACTCGTTGATAGCGATCGGTTGCGCCCGGGTGATGGGTATTAATGTGATACACAACTTTAACCGCCCGTTCTTTGCCACCAGCATGTCGGAGTTCTGGCGCCGCTGGCATATCTCCTTGATCAAGTGGCTTACTGATTATGTGTATACACCTCTCTCATTCGGCTTCCGTCGTTATGGCCAGTGGGGTATTGTAATCGCATTGAATCTTACATTCATCATTTCCGGCGCCTGGCATGGCGCCGCCCTCAACTTTTTGGTATGGGGATTCATCCAGGGCATTGCGTTGAGTATTGAAATGCTGACAAGAAAACGAAAAGATGCTTTTGAAGCCCGCTTTAACCTGGCCCAAAAAGGATGGTACATCATGTTCGGTTGTGTATTCACCTACCTGCTGTTTGCCTTCTCACTGAGTTTTGGCGGTGATGCAGCAACGGTTCCGGAAGTATTCGGGATTTATGGAAGGATATTGACCGACTCATTTCATATGCCCTATAAGGACGGGGATACCATGCTGTATGGCTTTCTCGCCTTCAGTATTGTATTCATCAAGGATTTTATGGAAGAATTCTATCCCGGGAAAGTGCAGCTGTTCAACAATAAAAACAATACGGTAAGGTGGCTGTCATATTATACAGTGATCTTCCTGATATTTTACCTGGGCATTTTCAGCGGCGAACAGTTTGTTTACTTCCAGTTTTAAACCATACAGAATACATGTTGAAATTTTTAAAGCATATACTGATTTTTTGTTCCCCTTTTGTAATCCTTGTGGCACTGGAGGTGTTTATTGACCCATTCAATTATTTCTCTTCTGAAAAGGATCCGCAGACGGCCGAACTGAAAAATGCACTTGCCCGTAAAAAGAATACGTACCTGTACCGGCTGGTTGAATACGAGCGTAATCCAACGCCGGTCATCATCCTGGGCGATTCAAGAGCTCAGCGGCTGATGCCTGAATTTTTTGAAGAAGTAAATGGGAACAAAGTGCTTAACCTGGCTGCAGGTGCAGGATCGCTGCAGGATGTGATAAAGATATTCTGGGACCTGAGTGCAAGGCATAAACTGGATACTGTTTACATCGGCATTTCAATAGAAGGGTATAGCGGTACCTTGCTTAAAGACCGGGTTTCTGCTGCGCTGGATGTAAAAAATTCCCCCGCATTATATCTCACCAGCAAGTTCACCGTAGAGAATACCATGCTGATTCTGAAATCAAAATTATTCAGGCAGGCAGTGGAAGTTCAGAATCCCCCTTTTTCCCGGGAGGAATTCTGGAAGTATGAACTGGCCCAGGAAGACCGTTACCTGAAAGCCTATTCATACCCGAAAAATTATTATAATGAGCTGCGGAAGATGTCGGACTATTGTGTGAAGAACAAGATCAAACTGGTGTTTATTATTTCACCCACACATACCGAAGTGCAGGATAAGATTGCTCAGTTTAAACTGGAGAAAGAGTATGACAAGTTCAGGGAAGACATCCGGTCATTCGGCGACCTGTATGATTTTAACTGGCCGAATGTGATCACGAAGGACAAGAACAGTTTCCTGGATCCGCTGCACAGCATCGATTCGGTATCCCGGATCATGATCCGGGAGATGATCCTGAACAAGCCGGAGTACGCCAGGTATTCAAAATTTATCCCATCCGGCAACTAGGTTGCCCTGCATAACACCCTGATCCGTAATAATTAAAAAAAGAGACCCCATATGAAAATTTTATATAATAATGATGCGATTTCAGCGTTAAAACCCTGTGATAATGTTTTAATATCACCGGGTCTCTGATTTTCAAAATCAACTAAACTAACTTTAAACTTTCAAATAATAAATGGCCTTGCTAGGCCCTTGCAAAACGGACAAAACAATAATGAAACAGGTAATTCAGAATTTTAAGACTGGCGAATTGTATGTAGACGAAGTTCCTCTTCCATCCCTCTCTGAAGGCATGGTGCTGGTAGAAAATCATTTCTCCCTCATCAGCGCCGGTACAGAAAGAGGCACGGTAAAAGTTGCCCAGGCAAATCTTATCAATAAGGCAAGACAACGACCCGACCTGGTAGCCCAGGTAATCCAGAATATTAAAAAAGAAGGGCTGAGTGCCACCATCCAGAAAGTAAAATCAAAGCTTGATTCACTGAAAGCGCTGGGATACAGCACTGCCGGTACGGTGATCAGCAGCATGGATACAAATGGGATGTTCAAACCGGGCGACCGCGTTGCCTGTGCCGGAGTAGATTATGCTTCTCATGCCGAAATCGTAGCAGTACCACAAAACCTGGTGGTGAAGATTCCCGATGAAGTGAGTTTTGAAGATGCAGCTTATACAACATTGGGCGCCATCGCCATGCAGGGCATACGCCAGGCAGAAACAATGATCGGAGAAAAAGTTTGTGTAATCGGCCTTGGTTTACTTGGACAGATCACCTGCCAGTTACTGCAGGCTAATGGTTGTGCGGTATTCGGTATTGATCTTTCTGAATCATTTGTGAAGATCGCCAACGAACATTCTGCAGATAAAGCTGTGCTGCGCAATGACCCAAGTCTGCGTGCCGCCTGTGATAATTTCACACATGGCCATGGTTTTGATACGGTGATCATCACCGCCGCCACACAATCAAACGACCCCATCGAACTGGCCGGCGACCTTACCCGTAAAAAAGGCAAAGTGGTGGTGGTGGGTGTTGTGCCCATGGACATTCCACGGGATCCAAACTATTACCGCAAAGAGATCGATATTAAAATGTCGTGTTCGTACGGACCCGGCAGGTACGATGTGAATTATGAAGAGAACGGGCAGGATTATCCATATGCATATGTGCGCTGGACAGAGCAGCGTAACATGGAAAGTTTCCTGGACCTGATCGGCAGAAAATACATCAACCTGAAACCCCTCACCACACACGTGGTGGATATTGCCGATGCAGAAAAAGCATACGATATCATTTTAGGAAAAGTAAAAGAACACCATATCGGCATACTGCTTAAGTATTCCGGCAACGAAACAAAATCAAGATCATCGATAACGGTTTCAAACAAGCCACTGGCTGCCATCAATGCCTCCTTCATCGGGGCAGGAAGCTTTGCGCAGAGCTATTTGATACCGAATGTAAAAACAGCCGGTGCCTCCTTGGACGGGGTGGTTACTTCCCGGGGCATTACCGCCAAGAATGTGGCCAATAAATTCGGCTTCAACTTCTGTTCTTCAGAGATCAAAGATGTACTGGATAAACAGGAAGTGAACACAATCTTTATAGCCACGCCGCATAATTCACATGCCGATCTTTCCATCAGATCACTACAGGCAGGCAAGAATGTCTTCGTGGAGAAGCCGCTTGCGATCAGCATGGAACAGCTTGCCGCGGTGATTGAAACAAAGAAGAAACATTCACAACCATTGATGGTTGGTTTCAACAGGCGTTTTGCCCCCGTGAGCATCGCCATTAAAAAAGAATTTGCCAATGCCGGCGAACCAATCGTGATGAACATGCGCATTAATGCAGGTTCTATTCCGAAAGACAACTGGCTGCAACAGAAAGACGTCGGCGCCGGAAGGATCATCGGAGAAATGTGCCACTTTATCGACCTGATGCAGTACTTCAGCGGTTCTGAACCGATCAAGGTTTATGCAGACTGCATCAATACATCCAACGATAAAATAACCCCGGCGGATAACATTTCCATCGTGGTGAAATTTAAGGATGGATCCGTGGGTAATCTTACATACCTCGCTAACGGCGATAAAGGAATGCCGAAAGAACTGATTGAAGTATTCGGTGGATCCAAGATCGGCGTGATCAATGATTTCCGGGACGGACTTATTTACAAGGGAGGGAAAACAGTCAAGCTGAAATCAGCCGGCAAGGGACATAAAGAAGAAGTGGATGCGTTTGTTGAAGCATTGAAATCAGGACAGGACAGCCCGATCAGTTTCCGTTCCATCTGTCTCACTACCTTAACTACATTTAAAATACACGACAGTCTTTTCACCGGGATGGCGCAGGACATCAACCTGGATGAAATTACGAATAGCTGAAACTAACAGAAAACAATGAGTAAACGGTTTACCATACTAATTGAAGACGATTGGGAAGTAATGGGTAATGGCCTGGGTAATGTGGCACAACTGCAGTACCTGCCTTCAATGTTCTTTATGAAACTAGCCCGCCGGCTGGGTATCAAACTCACTTTTATGGTGGATGTGGTGCAGCAGCTGGAATACAGAAAATATGCTTCTGGTAACGACTTCAACCTGAAGCTGCAGAAAAATCTCTGGGATGATTCCGTACGCCTGATGAAATCCTATGGCTTCGATGTGCAGCTTCACCTTCACCCGCAATGGATGAATGCAAAGAAAGAAGGCGATTTCTTTTTCCTCAGCGACAACTGGAACTTTGGACGGTACACAGATGCAGAACAGGATTACCTGATCAGCGAATCGGTGAATTACCTGCATGACCTCCTTCGCCCGATTGATCCCGATTATAAGGTGGTCGCTTATAAGGGCGGTTCCTGGGGGCTTCAGCCTTCGGGCAACCTGTTGAAGAATATGGAAAAACACGGCATTAAAATAGTGACTGGTGTACGCCAGGGAATGTACCTGCCTGGTAATGGGGTTGATTACCGCTCACTGGAAGAATCCACCATGCCTTATTACCCGGTATACGATGATCTTTGTAAAGTTTCACCCGATAAGAAAGGAGTTTTTATCATTCCGTTGCAAACGGTAACACCGGGTGTGGCAGGACTTGGATACCTGGCTGTTGACCTGGTAAAAAGAAAGATCTCGAAAAAAGATTCCATGCGTCATTATTACGATGGCCAGGTTCCGGCAAAGATTTATGAACTGTCTCCGATCGCGGAAGAATCAAAGCCCAGGTTTCCGTATGTTTCTTATAAAACACATCTCAAGATTGGTAACCAGCCATTCAGTTACCTGAAAGCAAGTTTCGACCAGGTGATCAAGCAACTGTCCGGAACGGCTCACAAAAAAATTCCCATACTCATCGAATGTCATACCAAACAGTATAATAATTACTACGGTGATATTGAGCGTTTCCTGGCCTATGTACAGGATAAGTACGGCGATGTAGCCGGGTTCAATACCCTCAGTGGTTACCTGAAGGAAACAGAAGCAGATGCCGGAATGATAAAACTTAAAACAGCGTAATTGCATGCTTGCCATGGACACCCATAAATCCATCAATAAAAATGAGCCTCAAGCGGAAGTATTGAGGCCTTTTCTGCTTAAGGATCTCCTTGAAAGCAGGAATATTGACTGGACCTGGATCAATAAAACTTTCCGGAACTCACCTGCTGCATTTGAAGAAGTGTTGTTCAGGATACATTATAAAAGAAAGAAGTTACTTCCCGGAGAAAGTGTTTCCCGGATATTATTATTCCTTTCCACCGGCTACCTGTCAACCAATGACATCCGTTACTTCAATGAATTCCTTTGGTTCTACAAGGAGACGGAGCATGAAAAGGAAATGATGGATGGATGCATGGAACGGTTCCATGCCAGTCTTGATGAAAAGGGTTGTCATCATCTTCCGGAAAGCCTGGTTCAGTACCCGGTTAATACGGCAGGGCGTGATCTGGATAGCATCACCGTAATAAATAATAGTCCGCTGAAAGTATGCCTGATCGGGTTCCCGCCTTTTTTCGGGCCTGTCATTAAACAATTAAAAAAAGAAGGGCACCAGGTGCACCAGTATTTTATTCCTTATCATCCGAACAGGTATATAAACCGGGTGCTGAAATTTAAACTGCCGGTGAAACTGCTGTCGATGCTGAAAGGAAATTTCTATACGTATAAAACACTGAACTACGATCCGCGGGACGAACAGATCGGAAAGGAACTGAAAAAAGAAAAATTTGATATCGGGTTCCATAAACTTAACCTGATCATCCGGGAAAATATATTCGGATCCTTCCGGCTTGGATTATTGAATGATCATTGGGGATACCTGCCTTTGATGAGGGGCAAATCAACCATTGCCTACTCGCTGCTGCTGGATGTACCTGTTATCTCAACCATACACTTCATCAACGAGGGCATCGACAGCGGCCCCATTGTTGGTTACCAGACGGCCCAGTACAGCAATGCAGCATCTGCAGATGATGTACGCGGTATCCTGAAGAAGAAAATGCCGCAAAGAGTGGTGGCCGCCATTAAATTTGCCGGCAGCAACAACTTTACCTCAAAAGAAAATAATAAAGAAGCGGGGGCTACTTTTTATGAAATGCATCCCTGGCTGAATGAACACATCAACTCACGGATCTTAAAAAAGAAGTGAGCATGCATACCATTAACAAACTGAAACACAGTGAACCGTTTAGTCACAGAGTCATTAAGAAAGCTCCAGCGCTATTGCGAGGATGAAGACTTCAAAGGGTATGATCCTTATGACGGATTGAACAGCCGCCTGTTTCAGTCATTGCCTGTTATTTCAAAAAAACGTTTTTTCCGGCTGGCGTGGATACAATTCTTCAAACGTTCGCCGCTGAACCTGCGGCCCGTTACCGGGGTAAAGAAAGAATACAATCCCAAAGGACTGGGTTTATTCCTGGCAGGTTACTGCAGTCTTTACCAGAAGCAACCGAGTGAAGAATACAGGAAAAGAATCAGCTCACTTGCTGAAGCAATTCTTGCATTGAAGAATGAAGGATACAGCGGCGCCTGCTGGGGATACAATTTTGACTGGCAGGCCCGGGCTTTCTTTCAGCCGAAAAATACCCCGACGGTAGTGGCATCCACTTTTGTTGCCAATGCATTGCTGGATGCATACAGTATTACAAAAGATGAGCAACTTCTTAAAACAGCCAGGAGTACCTGTGATTTTATTCTGAGGGACCTGAACCGGACCTATGATGATAAAGGGGATTTTGCATTCTCCTATTCACCCATGGATACCAGCGTGGTGTTCAATGCATCATTGCTGGGCAGCCGTTTGTTAAGCAGGGTATACAGCTATACACAGGAAAAGGAACTCGTTGAGGAAGCAAAGAAATCCGTGAACTATTGCTGTGGTTTTCAGAAAGAAGATGGTTCCTGGGGATATGGCACATTGCCTTTTCATCAGTGGATCGATAACTTTCATACGGGCTATAATCTTGAATGTATTCATGAGTATATGGAATTCTCGGGTGATAACAGTTACCGGGAACACGTGCGGAAAGGATTTGAGTATTACATCAATACTTTTTTCTCGGAGGAAGGAATACCCAGGTATTACAGCAATTCAACCTACCCGATTGATGTGCATGCGCCGGCGCAGATGGTGATCACGCTGGCCAGGCTGGGGAAATTTGACGCACATAAAAAAACAATGGATAAGGTGCTGGCCTGGACGATAAAAAACATGCAATCTCCAGCCGGATTCTTTTATTACCAGGTGAATAAATATTTTTCATCACGCATACCCTATATAAGATGGGCGCAGGCGTGGATGTTTTATGCACTTACCACGTACACGAAACTTGAAAACAATGAAACGAATTAGTATCTGCGATGTGCCCGTCGATTCACTGACCATGCAGGAAACCATTGGCCTGATTGATAATGCCATCGTACAGCGGAAATCCATTCATCATGTAGTGATTAATGCGGCCAAAGTGGTGAATGCACAAAAAGACTCGGAGCTGAAGGAATCAATTGTAAACTGTGATATCATCAATGCCGACGGCCAGGCGATAGTATGGGCCTCCCGCTTTTTAAACCGCTCTTTACCGGAACGGGTGGCAGGTATTGATATCATGACCAACCTGGTGAAACTGGCGGCCGAAAAAAAGTACCGCATATTTTTCCTGGGAGCCAAAGAAGAAGTGGTTACCAGGGTGGTGGAAGTTTATGGGAAACAATACGGAGAACAGATCATTGCCGGCTACCGCAATGGGTATTTTAAAAAGGAAGAGGAACAGGAAGTGGCCAGTCAGATAGCAGACTCAGGCGCAAGTATCCTGTTTGTGGCCATGAGTTCTCCCAAAAAGGAGATATTTTTGAATACATATAAAGAGGTGATTAAAACGCCGTTTATCATGGGCGTGGGAGGGAGCTTTGATGTAGTATCGGGACTGGTGAAAAGAGCCCCCATGTGGATGCAGAAAACGGGCCTGGAGTGGTTTTACCGGGTGATGCAGGAGCCCAGGCGTATGTGGAAACGGTATCTTTTCGGAAATTCTGAGTTTATTTACCTCGTATTAAAAGAAAAAACAAAACAGATTTTCAGAACAAAATAAATGCATTTTAAAGGCGTTATAGTATGAGCATTTATTATATCTGAAAACCCCCTTATACCCGGATGAACATAACACTAATTGCTGGAGCCCGTCCCAATTTCATGAAGATTGCCCCGATGATCAGGGCGATAAAAGCTGCACAGGCTGAGGGGAAGGATATACAATACCGCCTGGTGCATACTGGTCAGCATTACGATAAGAAGATGAGCGGCGATTTCTTTGAGCAACTGGGAATTCCTGAGCCGGATACCAACCTTGAATGCGGGGGTGGCACACAGGCCGAACAAACAGCCGCTATTATGGTGAAGTTTGAACAGGAACTGGTGGCTAACCGCCCCGATCTTGTATTGGTAGTGGGTGATGTTACGTCGACTATGGCATGTACCATTACGGCAAAAAAACTTTGTGTGGATGTGGCACACGTGGAAGCGGGCATACGGTCGGGAGATATGACGATGCCGGAAGAAATTAACCGGATCGTTACCGACTCATTGTGCGATTATTTCTTTACCACAAGTGAACAGGCCAATGCACAGCTGCGGAAAAGCGGGGTGCCCGATTCAAGAATTTTCTTTGTCGGCAATACCATGATCGATACGCTTTATCAAAACCTGGAAAGATTGCGTAAACCGGCTTTCTGGGATGAGCATAAATTGAAAGCAGGCGATTATTTCCTGGTAACATTGCACCGCCCTTCCAACGTGGATGATCCTAAAAAACTGGCCTCCATCCTGCAGGCGATCAGGGAAGCATCCCTGGATTTCCCGGTTATATTCCCGGTTCATCCAAGAACAAGACAAATCATTGATAAGTTCGGATTGCATGATGAAAAAATGATCATGATTGACCCGCAAGGCTACCTGGAGTTTATATACCTGGTTAAAAATGCAAAAGGGATAATCACCGACTCCGGCGGTATTACGGAAGAGGCAACGGTATTGCACATTCCCTGTTTAACCCTGAGGAATTCAACAGAACGACCTGAAACAGTTACCGTGGGTACCAATGAACTCATCGGGGATGATATCTATAAACTGAAGCCCAATATACAGCGGATCATCGACGGGAAATGGAAAAAAGGAATGATACCTCCTTACTGGGATGGCAAGACTTCGGAGCGGATCGTTGATGCATTAAGCACCGTATACCAGGTGAACACCATGGTGAACGCCTCCTGAGGAGCCTGGCATCAAATGAATTAATTTCACAAAACAAACACACTCAGAACCACTGAATAAATAGACCTGGCATGAACCGGCAGTTTGAAAGATACTTGCAGATTACATTGATTTTATTGGACCTGCTGGTATTGAACAGCATCTTCTTCATATGCCAGATCATTTTTAAAACACACCTGCTCACAAATATTGCCAATGCTTATTTTAATTTCTGGGTGGTGGCCAATATTTTCTGGGTCATCCCTTCCTTTATTTTAAGAACCTATGCCGGCAAGATCATTCTGAGTTTTGAATACTTTACCCGGCGCACCATACAGGTATACATGTTCTGGATCATACTGGTGCTCTTTTACCTTTTCTTTTCTTTCGAGGTGAATATCTCCAGGCTGTTCATTTTCACCATCATCATCAGCTTTGGTGTGGGACTGATCATTAACCGCTTCCTGTACCTGGGCATCCGGAACTATTACAAAAAAAGCGACCACATCTTCAAGAAGGTGCTGATCCTCGGCTATAACGACACGGCAAAAAAACTGGCCAAGTATTTTGAAGAAGACGGGATCAATACCCAGCTGATCGGCTTTGTAGAAGAAGAAGGCAACGTACATGAGCTTACGCATTACCCCATTCTCACCGGGCTTGGAAATACCCTGGAAGTTGCAAAGGAGATGAATATCAATGAAATCTTTTCCACCATCACCCCCGAACAGGACAAGAGTATTTACGACCTGATGTTCCAGTCGGAGAAGGAATGTATCCGTTTCAAGATTGTTCCAAACCTGTCTGTATTTATTACCCGGGATGTACACATTGAATATTTTGGAGACCTTCCCATTCTTTCCTTAAGAAGCGAACCTCTTGATGATGTGGGCAACCGCATCAAAAAAAGAGCACTCGATATTATTGTAAGCTCCTTTGTGATCATTTTTATTTTATCCTGGCTGATTCCTATCCTGGGGATCCTGATCAAACTGGAATCACGGGGCCCGATATTTTTTGGCCAGTTGCGTACGGGTAAGAACAAGCAGACATTCAAGTGCCTGAAATTCCGGAGTATGAAAGCCGGTAATAAAGAGGCCGACCTGAAGCAGGCTACCCGCAATGATGCCCGGGTTACCCGGATCGGGCGGATAATCCGGAAGACCAGCCTGGATGAGTTTCCCCAGTTCCTCAATGTATTCAAAGGCGAAATGAGCCTGGTTGGTCCGAGGCCTCACATGCTGAAGCATACAACCGATTATTCCAAAGTAGTAGACGATTATATGATCCGCCAGTTCTTAAAACCCGGCATAACCGGTTGGGCGCAGATAAACGGATACCGGGGTGAGATTACCAATCCCGAGCAGATTAAAATGAGGGTGAACAAAGACCTGTGGTATCTCGAAAACTGGAGTCTGTGGCTTGATATACAAATCCTGTTTCTTACTATATACCACGTTTTAAAAGGAAATAAAAACGCCTTCTGATAAGAATCCATGAAGGATAAAAAAAGGAGCGATGAACCCATCGCTCCTTTTTCTTTATAAGAAAGTGATTTATTGTTTCAGCATTTTAACGCCGTACAGACGTCCTTCATTTTCCACCTGCACCATGTACAATCCCTGGCTAAGTGCCGACGTATTTTCCACCCGGATTATAGATGAAAGCGGGTTATATACTTTTGTGGTGCTCACCAGTTTGCCCGACATATCCATGACCCGTACGGTAACTTGTCCCTTCGGCATTTTTGCAAACCGAACCCCGATGTAATCTGAAAATGGATTTACAGCCGGGTAAACCGCCTGGCTAAGGCCGTTGTTTTTTACGATTACCACATCACTGAGTTTTGAATACCCGTCAATATCCACTGATTTCAACCGGTAGTAATTCAACTCGGTAGCTTCCACGTCGAGGTATTTGTAGTTTTTGTTTACAGAACTGGTGCCGGCTGCTGCAATGGTGCCGATGCGGCGGTAGGTAACACCATCGCTTGATCTTTCCAGCTGGAATTCCTTGCTGTTGATTTCTGAAGAAGTGGTCCATTCAAGCAGTACGTTATTCCCCTTGAGTGTTCCGGTAAAGGAGAGCAGGGTAATTGGCAGCGGACCGTTTCCTGTTGGATTGCGTTCTATGGCAGAGTACTCTTTGTTCAGCCATGCCCGGGTAGTACTGTTGAACTGGGACGCATATTTTTCCTTTATCAGGTTCCAGTCGTACATCGTGTACGCAGCAGTGGCATCCTCATATTCTTCGTTGGTATTATTATCTGCCAAGTTTGAAGAGTAATTCATCACGTAATCATTGATTCCCACCCAAAGCCTGGTGGCCACCGCCTCCTGGGCAGCCATGGACGAATATGTGTGGTCGGAATGATCGTTGGGATTGTTGGCTGTATTCAGTTCAGCTACATTTATCCAAACCTGCGGATCAGCACCTTTTTCTGCAAAGATGATTGCATAAATGGTGTTTACCAGCTGGCTCCAGGTATACGTATTCTGCCCGTCGATGGAAGTAAGGGAGGCAATATTGCCATCCTTTAATTTCTTTAATGAGTTATTGCCCGTTCCGGCATACCCGGCCCCGGTTTGCCCGCCATCAGGAAGGCGAAGAAAGTAATTCACCACGCTTCCCACCCCGTTTGAATTTCCGTATACATATTTCACCAGGTTCTTACTGTTGATAGAAACAACCTGAGAACTAGGAACCCCGTATGTTAGCGGGTAAGGTGTATTCATGAAATCGGCAACAAATTTTGAAGAATAAACCGCACCTTTCTCTTTTGCCTGGTAATACGGAGTGGTGGATCCGTTAAACATGCCCGGGCCATTGCCTTCATCTCCTGCTGTAAGTGTTATAACCACCACTTTGCCTCCCGCATCAAGATCACTGATCAGTTTGTTCGACATGAACAACTGCCAGTCATCTGCATCTCCCACGATATAATAACTAACCTGTAGTTGCGCCCTGATCTGCTGCGTAAAAAGGAACAGTGCCAGTAGTAAAGTAATTCTTTTCATCTTCCTGTGTTTTGTAGAAAATTATCGTACAACTACAATTTTCCGGGTTTCTGAGTATTTGTCGTTTAAGATATTCCGTATGGTATATGTGCCTGCCGCTTTAATAGAATGTGTTAAAGTAACCATCAGCGGGGCGTTTTTATCCGTGATCTCTGTTTTTTGATCAAATAGTTTTTCTCCGGATTCAGTGAGTACCGATGTCACCAATGTGCCTGTTTCATACGGGCTGATGATCATGGAGAATTCTTTGTCAACATAAGCAGGTCCTGTAGTCTTAACGATCATTGGGATTTCTGTAAACTCCGTAGTTACCGGTGATTTACCGGCAAAACCATTGTCGGGTGTTTCATTTGCATTACCCCCGCCGGCAAAAGGAGCCGTGCCGGAAGGCGTGATCAGCACCTGGAAATAATCCATGGGTAGCCAAACTTTGTGACCGGAGTTGAAATTAGTGGCATACTGAGCTTCAATCAAACCCCAGTTGGTCAATCCAAACAAGGCTGATGCGTTTTCGTGATCAACCGAATTCAGGTTAGCGCCAAAGCTGGATGAATTATAGTCCCTGAAACCGTTTACTCCCACCCAGGTGAGTGCCGGAGCAATGGCAATAGCATCCTGTACAGCCCAGGAAGAATAAATATGGTCCGAGTGATCACCCGTATTATACGAACCAGTGTTGGTGCTGGCCGCCTGTACCCAGGATTGGGTACCGGTTATTCTTTCATTCAGTATGATTTGCCTGATGGTGGCAGTTAACTGGCTCCATGTATATGTATATGCAGCCGGGCCATTCGCAGGCGGGCTGGTTGTATACCCCACCACATTCATGGCAGCGATTGTTCCACCACGAAGTCTTTCGAGGCTTTGGTTACCGGTATTATTGAAACCGGTTCCGTTTCCGTTTCCGTCTGGAAGACGGAGAAAATAGTTGACCGTGTTTTTGTAGGTATACTTGGCAATGTTTTTACCGTTGATGGTTACTGTACTTACCAAAGGCACATCCTGTGGTGTGGTACCGGTAGTGAGATCCGCTGCATATTTGCTTGAATAAACAGATCCGTTTTCCCTTGATAAATAAAACGGAACATTGCTGGGTGCATATGAAGCAGCCCCTGCACTGCCATCCCCGGCGGTTAATGTTATGAAAACAAGTTTGCGGTTGCTGACATTCATATCTGCAACAATCTTGCTCGACATAAACAGCTGCCAGTCGTCCTCATGTGCCTGAATAGAAAATGCAACGCTGGTGAACTGCGCCGTTGTTTGGAGGCTGACAAAACAAACTGTCAGCAATGTGAATAGAATACGATATACCATGACAATGTAATTTCAGATTAAGAACGAGATAGAATAATTGAATAGTAGCCTGAAAACTGTTCAAGCCAGGAGAAACATAGGCATTAGAGTACAAAAATTAAAAGACTTAGACAGGATTGAATTGTCGCAGTTTACTTGGGAGGTATTGAATTCAGAAAGTAAATATATAATGAAAAAAATAGAATACAAAATATGGAGAGAATAAAGTCCCAATTAATTTTAACGGACTTGCTTCATATTCCCGGGAATGACCATCTATTAACGTGTTAAAGAACTGAAAATCAAGCAATAATCTTTAGTTTCTTACCAGGCTCCCGTATTGGCCTGGTATTGGAAATGCAGCCGATAACAGGCAGGTTTACGAGGGGCCGGAAAGGGCGATCCGGGAACGAATAATCCAGGCACAAATAAAAAAGGGAAATGAACGTCATTCCCCTTTTTTAATATCCTGTTAGAGTGTTGTTATTGCTTAATGATCTTGATCGACCTTCTTTCACCATTCGGGAACTGAACAAACACCACATACGTACCCTTCACCAGCGATCTCAGGTCGAGCCTTTCGGTAAAGTTCTGCAGGGAAGCATTGTTAAGCTCTTTCGCCACTACCACTTTACCATTCATATCAACAATCATCAGCGTAGGTCTGGTATTGATGCTGATACGCTTGATGTTCAAGGTAGCAAAATCAGTAACCGGGTTCGGGTAAATGGTGGCATCATTCATTACCACCTGCTGTGATGGCCCGTTGGTTACCAGTACAGTTACAATGTCTTTTCCAACAGCGCCCCGGTTATCGGTTACGGTCAATTCAAACACATATACACCTTCTATCAGGTTGCTGAACGTAGTATTGGCAGTATTGGTTGATCCCAGTACGTTGCTTGACGGACCGGATAACTGTTGCCAGCTGTAACTCACAATTGTTCCGTCGGCATCGGTGCCGGTGCCGGATAACGTACCTGAGTTGGCAGGAAGTACCAGTGATTGATCGGGCCCTGCATTGGCAACAGGTGCACTGTTTGCTGCATTCACGGTAATCTGAACAATGTCTGTTCCGGTAGCACCATTATTATCTGTTACGGTTAATTCAAATTGATAAATACCCTGAACGAGGCCTGTTACTGCTGTTGCCGGTGTTCCGGCATTGCTGATGGTGGCGGCAGGTCCTGATATCTTTCTCCAGGTATAAGCCACTACAATTCCATCAACATCTGTTCCGCTGCCCGACAGGATGGTGCTGTTAGTAGGCAGGCTGATCACCTGGTCGGATCCTGCATTGGCAACCGGCGGCATATTGGCTGCTGTTGGATTCACGGTTATACGTACAGTATCTCTTCCGAAAGCACCGCTGTTGTCGGTTACCCTTAACTCAAACAGGTATACACCTTGCACCAGGCCGGTCACTGAAGTGGCTGCTGCATTGATGTTGGTAATGGTGGCTGCAGCCGGACCAGAAACCTGGGTCCAGAGATAAGCAGCTATGAAGCCATCCGGGTCCACGCCGCTTCCGGATAATATCACAGAACTGGTAGGTAATACGATGACCTGGTCGGGTCCTGCATTTGCTGTTGGCGGCGTATTGGTAGCTCCCGGGTTAACAATTATCTGAACAATATCTGTTCCTGTGGCACCATTATTATCGGTAACCCGTAACTGGAACTGGTAAGTACCTACCACCAGTCCTGTTACAGAAGTGGCAGCCACGTTCGGGTTGGTGATGGTGCCTGCTGCCGGACCAGAAATTTTGGTCCAGAGGTAGGCCGTAACCGTACCATCCGCATCGGTTCCGCTGCCGGAAAGGATCACGGAGTTGGTTGGTAATGTAATGGTTTGATCAGGCCCTGCGTTGGCCACGGGCGGTATATTCGGTGTGGATGTAACCACTACCTGCATGGTGTCTCTTCCGAAAGCACCGCTGTTATCGGTAACTCTCAGTTCGAAACGGTAAGTACCTGCCACCAGGCCGGTAACAGCTGTGGCAGCCACGTTCGGGTTGGTGATGGTGCCTGCTGCCGGTCCTGCAACTTTGGTCCACAGGTAAGCAACAATGGTTCCATCCGGATCGGTACCACTTCCTGATAATATAATAGCGTTGGTTGGCAATGAAATTGATTGGTCGGGGCCTGCATTGGCTGTAGGAGCCGTATTGGTTGCGCCTGGGTTAACAGTAACCTGTACTGTATCTCTGCCAACAGCACCACCGTTATCGGTAACTCTTAATTCAAACTGGTATGTACCTACTACCAGCCCTGTAACGGGAGTAGCAGCAACAGCTGGATTGGTGATGGTACCCGCTGCCGGACCGGCAATTTTGGTCCATAAGTAGGATACCACGATTCCATCTGCATCGGTTCCACTACCAGACAAGATCACCGAGTTTGTTGGTAACGTGATCGTTTGGTTGGCACCTGCATTGGCAACAGGCGGAATATTCGAAGCGGCCGGGTTAACGTTTATCTGAACGGTATCTCTTCCGGTTGCACCGCTATTATCGGTCACTCGTAATTCAAACTGGTAAACACCCTGTACCAATCCCGTTACGGTGGTGGATGAAGTGGTTGGGTTGGTGATGGTGCCTGCAGCAGGCCCGGTGATCTTTGTCCACTGGTACGCAGTGATCGACCCATCCGGGTCAACACCAAGGCCGGAGAGTGTTACGGTATTTACAGGCAATGTTATTGTCTGGTTAGCGCCTGCGTTGGCAATTGGCGGAATATTCGACGCATTATTAACGGTTACCTGCATGGTATCTCTTCCGAAAGCACCATTATTATCGGTAACCCGTAACTCGAACCTGTATACTCCGGCAACGAGTCCTGTAACGGTACCTGAAGCAGATGCCGGGTTGGTAATGGTGCCTGCTGCCGGTCCGGCGATCTTGGTCCACAGGTAAGCAGTGATTGAACCATCAGTATCATTGCCGCTTCCTGAAAGGGTAATGCTGTTGGTGGGCAATATGATCACCTGGTCGGGCCCTGCATTGGCAGTGGGCGCTGCATTAGGGGTTGAAGTAACGATCACCTGCATGGTATCTTTGTCGGTTGCGCCAAGGTTATCAGTTACGGTCAATTCAAATTGGTAAGTACCTGCTACCAGTCCTGTTACAGAAGTGGCGGCGGTTGCTGGATTGGTAATGGTACCTGCCGCCGGTCCAGCGATCTTTGTCCACAGGTAGGCAGAAATGGTACCATCCGGATCAGATCCGCTTCCGGAAAGGATTGTGGTATTGGCAGGAAGCACAATGGTTTGATCAGGTCCTGCATTGGCGGTAGGTGCTGTGTTTGTTGCTCCTGCATTAACAATCACCTGAACGGTATCTCTTCCGAATGCGCCGTTATTATCAGTAACTCTTAATTCAAATTGGTATGTACCCACAGCTAAACCGGTTACCGAAGTAGCGGCAACGGTTGGATTGGTGATGGTGCCTGCTGTTGGTCCCGCAATCCTTGTCCATTGGTAAGCAGTAATGATTCCATCCGGATCCGTACCACTGCCCGAAAGGATTACAAATGATGTTGGTAGTGTAATGGTTTGGTTAGGACCTGCATTCGCCGTTGGCGGAATATTGGCAGCAGCTGCATTTACGGTTACCTGCATGGTGTCTCTTCCGAAAGCACCATTGTTATCGGTCACCCTTAATTCAAACTGGTAAACACCCTGTACCAGGCCGGTAACAGAAGTAGCCGCAGTTGTTGGATTGGTAATGGTGCCGGCTGCCGGTCCGGCGATCTTTGTCCATTGGTAAGCAGTGATGATACCATCAGCGTCATTACCACTGCCCGACAGGATCGTCGTATTCACCGGTAAAGTGATGGTCTGGTTAGTACCTGCATTGGCTGTTGGTGGTATGTTCGGAAGAGCTGCATTTACGGTTATCTGAACGGTGTCTCTTCCAAAAGCGCCGTTATTATCGGTTACCCTCAGTTCAAACCGGTACACGCCCTGTGCCAGGCCGGTTACTGTTGATGTAGAAGAAGTGGGGTTGGTAATAGATCCTGCAGCAGGTCCGGCAACTTTTGTCCACTGGTAAGCAGCAATGGTTCCATCCGGGTCAACACCGATACCGGAAAGGGTTACGGTGCTTACTGGTAAAGTGATCGTTTGATCGGCTCCGGCATTGGCCACCGGGGGAATATTTCCAGCCGCATTTACAATCACCAGCATAGTGTCTCTTCCGAATGCGCCGTTATTATCCGTTACTCGTAATTCAAATTGATAAGTACCCGCCACCAAACCGGTAACAGTGGAGCCGGCAGTTGCTGGCGTTGTAATCGTTCCTGCTGTTGGCCCGGCGATCTTTGTCCATAAATAAGCGGTGATGGAACCGTCCGGATCATTACCACTGCCGGCAAGTGTAACTGTGCTGGTAGGTAATGTTATGGTTTGATCAGGTCCTGCATTGGCAGTGGGCGGAATATTTGAAGCAGCGTTTACCGTGATCTGAACAGTATCCCTGCCAAATGCTCCGGCATTGTCAGTTACCCTTAATTCAAAACGGTACACACCAGCGGCTAAACCGGTAACGGTGGTGCCGGCAGTGGTTGGACTGGTGATGGTGCCTGCTGTTGGCCCGGCAATCTTCGTCCATAAGTAGGCGGTGATGGACCCGTCGGGATCATTACCACTGCCAGCAAGTGTAACCGTGCTGGTAGGTAATGTTATGGTTTGATCGGGTCCTGCATTGGCAGTAGGAGGCGTATTGGTGGCAGAAGAATATTCTGCATAGCCCATATCCGGGGCTGCACCGCTGTAAGGCAATCCCACGTTCACACCCGCATCAATACAGGGCGAGGTGGCTTGTAATGTATAATAACCGCTCCCTACAAATAAGGGGTTTACAGAAATGTTATTATTGATCGTAACACCACCACCTGTCCAGGTAGGTGCTGCTGTTTGATAATAGTCGTTATGTGTGATCAGGATATTGCTCTGTGTGGCGGCGGCTGTACCCGTTACTGAGCGGTTGGTGAATCCCTGGAAGATATTGTTCCGGATGCTCACATTCCTTACGGTTCCGTTGTTCTGTGAAGTAAAGTCAAGGCCTACCCCGGAACCCTGTGTTGCTTTTGCAACAAACGTGTTATTATAGATGCTGATGCCGTCAATGTACGGGTCGTCGGTACCATTCTCGGTTTGTGTTATGACAGCGCCGCTTGCTCCATAAGGGGCCTGGTATAAATTGGTAAATAAATTATTCCGGATAATATTACCTGATACCTCACTGCATCCCCCGCTGGTACAGGGATACGTATAACCTCCGTGGTTATTGGGAGAACGCAGGTTGTAACTGATGCCAACAAATGCGTTATTAATGATGTTGTTTTCAAAGATTCCGTTGATGGTCGCAAACTCCAGGATGAATCCGCTTTCGGGGTGAGAGTAGTTGGGGGTTACGTGATCAAGCACGTTGTGATGCGCCCAAACAGAATAGGCATAGCTGCCGGCGTAATTATAGTTCAGGTCAACAGCACCCTGTATCTGGTTATTGCCTATTTCCAGTCCCTGGATATTGAAAAGTTCGATGGCAAAATCCCAGTCTCCGCCTTCGCCCCAATAGGTGGCTAAGTAGGGAGATTTTTTCAAGATGTTGTTATTTATCTTACATCCTTTCAGGTATCCATTGTCCCAGTACTTAATGGGCCACCCGTTTTTAAAATTTACCCTTGAAGTATTTACAATAGAATTGTTTAGTATTTCCATTCCTGTTTGTCCACCTATATTTAAACATCCTGAACCCGAAGTATTATAAATGGTCGCACAGTTGCTGACGTCATTGTTGTTGAACTTATTTCCGGTTGCGGTAACGCCGGGATCCGACATGGGCGAGGTGGCATCGAAACCATCATAGATGGCAGCGGCATAATAGAAATTGATAATCCGCATATCGTGCACATTCACATTGCTTCTTCCGGATATCCATATGGCAATCCAGGTTTTATTGTTGGTTTCACTTACGTATTGTCCGTCGAGTGTAATACCGGAAATAGACTGGTTGCCATTCGTGTTCTGGGGCGAACTTAAGCTTAAAAGTTCCGACCAGGTGCCTGTCATGTTACCCAGGATTGTGGTGCCTGCCGAACCTTCCCCTTCAATGCTCACACCCGCTCTTAAATTGGAAGTCTGGGTTTCGGTATAGGTACCCGGGAGCACGTGGATAATATCTCCGGCACCAACTACGGTTGAAGTCGCTTTGAATAAAGTCCGCCAGGGATTGGTGATAGTGCCTGTACCGGTATTGTCATTGCCGGTAGGGCTGATGTAGTAAGTGGCCGCTTGCGTAAGACTGGATACAAAAAGCGTTAATGCCAGTAGAAATACTTTCATAGAATATCAGAATTTTAGTATTGGATTATCTTTCTTTAACGACGTATTTATATATTTAGTATTCCTTCGATGACTAAGTATAATGGCCGCTGAAAAGAAAATTCTCCGCTTGTACACTTTTGCTGCTTTTTTACAAAAATAGTGCTACGATTTACCCAAATTCGTGGCTGGAATACTACCAAACGCAGTAAAAAAACGGCATTTCTTATATGACATTTTGAAAAATATATAAATAAGTGAAAGTAAATATATGTGAAAAAACCATTGTCACAAACTGGTCAGGATATGGTTGGTTAATCCACAGGTGTTGATAAATTTTAATCATTATGTTGAAAAAAGAAATGCTTTACCTGCAATTAATAAATTTTGTTTAATAGTACACCTCTTCGGTTTTAAAATGAACACAGCCGGATGAGCGTTTGATATTATTTATCTATTTTTAATTTACAAATACAATAAAAACCACATAATTCTGTTTTGAAACCTATTCGGCCCGTATAAGGTTTACCAAAAGCCGGGTATCATCAACACTGCTGCCTTTCAATGAAAAGAAGAACGTTTTTACTAACCACCACTGCTGCATTGGCTGCCGCTTCTGTTCCTGTAGTGAGTTATTACAGCAACCGGAAAAAAGAGTATCATCCTTTAGTAATGCCGGAAGAACTTGGAAATTTCTGCGACGAAAAAGTGATCCGGGAAATCGGCGGACAATACCGCAAACTGGCTCCCCAGGAAAACGACAAAGCAAAACTGGAGCAGATGCTACTGGCCGGTGATGGAAATAAGCCCGTGGTCAAAGACGATAAAGAGGCCGTGGCTTTACTGATGGAAAAAAAGACACTGGATGATTTTAACCAATTCAGGATACATGTGCTCAGCGGCTGGGTCATATCGGTAACCGAAGCCCGCCAGTGTGCCCTGTTTTCTTTAACCTGATAAAAGCGAATCTACCTATATGCATATTGATGCACGACAACTGGAAAATAACTCTGTAATAGAAGGAGACATCTGTATCATTGGCGCCGGCGCCGCCGGCATCAGTATGGCTCTCGACCTGGAGAACAGTAAACACAAAGTGATCCTGCTGGAAGGAGGTGGTCTTGATTACGACGACCGGGTGCAGGAATTATACAATGGCAAACTTACCGGGCATCCGTATTATCCCATGAAGGCAAGCCGCCTTCACTATTTCGGCGGAAGCACCGGTCACTGGGGTGGTATGTGCTCTACTTTTGACGAGATAGATTTTGTGGAACGTGACTGGGTGGAAAACAGCGGCTGGCCCATTACGCTGAAAGACATTTCACCTTTTTATCCCAAAGCACACGAAATACTTGATCTCGGCCCCTTTGAATGGGGTTCCGAATACTGGCTGAAGCAGAACGAAGCATTTAAACTTCTGCCGCTGCAGGATGATATCATTTGGAGCAAGCTCTGGCATTTCAGTCCGCCCACCCGATTTGGCACCAAGTACCGCGATGCCGTACTGAACGCAAAGAATGTTCATCTATATACTTATGCCAACGTGGTGGACATCACTGCAACAGAAAATATCGGCTCCATCACGCAGGTAACGGTTAAAAATTATGCCGGTAAAGAGCATACGGTAAAGGCTAAGAAATTTGTACTTGCCTGCTGCTCCATTCAAAACGCAAGGATCCTGCTCTCCTGTAACAAGCAGGCTCCAAAAGGGATCGGCAACGACAACGACCTGGTAGGCCGCTACTTTATGGAACACGTGGAGATCAAAACCGGCGAAATGTGGCTCAACCATACCGACCCCCTGTTGTTTTACCGCATGGACGATAAAACCAAGATCCGGGCCGAGCTGGCCATTTCTCCTCAAAAACAAAAAGAGCTGGGTGTGCTCAATGGCTCGGTATCCCTGATGCCGCTGGCCATGTCCAAGAATACCATTCCTTCCATCAAGATATGGTCGGAAGATGATCCACGCAAAGCGCTGGACACCTTCCACAAATATTCCAACCTCGACAAACGGAATTATATACAGAAACTTTTCTCGAAGGGATTTTATCAATCATATGGATTGTTTACCCGTTGCGAACAGCTACCGAACCCCGATTCGAGGGTGGTGCTCAGCGAGGAGAAAGATGAACTGGGTATGCCACGGGCCAACCTGCACTGGGCTCTGTCACCCATCGATAAGAAAACAGTATTCACTATTAATAAACTGCTGGGTCAGCAGATTGGTGCCGCAAGACTGGGGCGTGTTAAACTCTACGACTTCCTCATGGATAATGATCCACAGCTGCCGGATTATACCAGCGGAGGCTGGCATCATTTGGGGACCACCCGTATGCATGCTGATCCGAAAAAAGGCGTGGTGGATGCCAATTGCAAAATCCATGGCATTGATAATTTCTATGTGGCAGGTGCTTCCTGTTATACCACCGGGGGAGCCGTGAATCCCACGCTTACCTGTGTGGCCATCAGCCTTCGTCTTTCCGATCACCTGAAAAAAAGTGCATAAGAAAAACCGGCGCCGGCAGAAAGATCAAACCCTTCTGCGGGTCATTCTTTTTTTCCATTTGAACAATGCCCATGCGGCAATGGCAAGCAAAAGTGCATTCCAGCAGCAATAGAACAGGTAGTGCTTTATGAAGAAGGCCGGAATTGCAATGGCAAAGGCGGCCATCCACCAATACCAGGTTTCCAGTTTCTTTTGTGTCATTGTCCAGGTTCCGGTTAAAACGGCAGCATATAGTATTGCATCCATCCAGGAAATCATACCCGGGATAAAAAACCTGCCGGCAAAATTGAATGCGGCAAAGAGAGCAGCGCCGGATGCAGCAAACAGGGCGAATTGTATCCCCAACTCCCTTTTCTCCGACCTTGTAATGCGGATGATGCGATGCCCCTTCCGGTCCCGCTTTCGCCACTGCAACCAGCCATACACACACATGGCAACAACACAGGCATAGATGATCAGCATTCCTTTGTGTCCTTCTTCAAAAGCCGCCAGTGATAAAATGCCCGCATATACCATACCGGCGGGGAATGAATACTTGTTTTCTTTCCTTGCAAACAGCAGAAAGAGAATAAACGTGAGCAAACCGATGCCCTGAATGGGGGTAATGCTTTTTGCCTCGTAATAAACCGGGCGCAGTATTTCCTGGCGTAAACTGAAGCCGCCATTTGAACCACCGGCTGCATTGGATTTGGTGTTGTTCTTAAACCGGTAATTGGATGGAGTGCCCACGATATAAAAGGGATCGTTTCCGTTTCCGTTACCGGATAAAATATTTTCTTCGATCAGTAAACTGTCGATCACTTTAGCCGGGTTGGCAACAATGCAGGCGGCTGTAAATCCGTGGATGGTATTCTTCCTGATTTTGATGTTCATGGCTGCGGCCCCGCCGGTGATTTCAATACCATAAAACGGGGCATTGCCTGCTGCTGCCATAAAGCGGTTGTTTTCAATCAGCATATCAGAAAGACTGTAGTGGTTGATATTTCCCAACAGGGTACCACAGCTCACCTGGATGCCGTTGCCATTATTGCCGTTGCCGGTACGCCGGCCGATTTCTTCAAACCGGTTGTTGCGGATGACAATGTCATTGAGTATGGTATTCTCCTGTGCATAGAACAAAACACCCCCGGATATATTACTCAGCACATTATTTTCCACAATCACCGATTCGTTCGACACTTCGAAAATTAGCCCGCTTTCATAATGACTGTTCAATACGGGCTGCCCGATTTTATTGTCGTGTATCCGGATGCCGAAGGGATACATGCCCTTGCTGGTGTTTACAATATCAATGGCGCCCTGGATGGTATTACCATAGATATCCATGCCTCCCTGCACATTCCAGAATTCGATGGCAAAATCCCAGCCGTTGTCGCCGCCGAAATTCCCGGCAAACGGAATCTTGGTTAATGTGTTGTTGTAAATCTTAATGCCTTTCAGGTAACCGTCGTTGTGGTATTTGATCAGGTAACCATTATACCCGTTTGGCCGCTGGTTCTGCACCATGGTATTATTATAGATCTCCATTCCGTCCTGTCCGCCAATATTCAGACAGCCCCGGCCATACACGCCATTGGCTGTATTGTAGGCAGCACAGTTGCTTACCCGGTTGTTGTAAAATTTATTGCCGGTGGCATAGGTTGCGGGGGCTATGGCCTGGTCATCATTTCTTCCATTGAAGATCACGCCGCGGTCTTTGAAATCAACAATGCTGCAATCATAAATGTGCACATTGCTTCGACCGCTTACATAAATGGCCCAGAAGGTTGACAGGTTCTGCCCGTCCAACCTCAGCTTCGAAATATGCTGGTCACCTTTTGTTCCTTCCTCCGAGCGGAGTGAAAGGATTTCTTTCCAGTCATCTTTCAGGGCGCTTTTGATAATGGATGAATCTCCTTCTCCCTCCACGCTTACTCCAATGCCAAGCTTTACCTGTTCGGTTTCAGTATACGTGCCGGCTTTTACATGAATGATACTGCCTGCTGCCTTTACCATCAAAGCGGCGTGCGCCAGTGTTCGCCAGGGATTGCCGCTGGCGCCATTGCCGACTGCGTCGCTGCCCGTGGCACTGATGTAATATGTGGTTTGTGCCTGGGCCAGACAAAAAAATAAAAGAAGTACAACGGTGCAGACTGATCTCATCCGGGTTGGTTATTTAAGAATGGAACTAAGATAATTATTTAAACGGGACTGCCTGCAGCCAGCGCTTCGAGGTTGTTGAACTGCCGGTTGCCCAGCAATTCATGCAGCACTGCCCTGTTTTTTGGATCGTTGAAAGCCGCCAGGTGATATTTGTGATGCAGGTCGGTACCCACCAGGCTTGCCAGGTTTTTCTGGATGATGAACAGGGCCGCCTTGCGCACGCTTTTGCCGTAATAGCCCGTCAGCGACAGCAGGTTCACCTGCAGGTGAAAGCCCATTTCTTTCAGGTGATGATAGATATCAGGATTATGATGATAAAAATGATAGCGCTCGGGGTGTGCCAGGATGGGTTTGTATCCCTGGGCAATAATACCGGCTGTAATGGCTTCCACGTTCCCCGGGGGGGTGGAGTAGGAAAACTCGGTAAGAATGATGTTGCTGTGCAGGGTAAGCAGCGGCGATTTATTGCGCAGCAGTTCTAGGAAATAATCATCGATCATGTATTCGGCGGCCGCAGATATTTCCACTGCAAGGCCTGCTTTTTTACAGGCTGCTTTTGTTTCTTCCAGTGCGGTATTGATGGTTTGCGGGGTATTCCGGTACAGGTCGCCGATCACGTGCGGCGTGGCAATAAATTTGCGGATGCCCAGGTTCATCATTCCCTGAATCAGCACCAGCGAGCTCTCCACATCCGGTGCGCCATCGTCAATGCCCGGCAGGATGTGCGAATGGATATCGGTAACCACAGGCAGGGGTTGATGTATGTCTTCCTCCGTTCTTTTCTTTTTGAAGAAACTGAACATGGTTACATGAAGGGTTTATTAACTGGTACGTTTGAAAATAAAACAAATACCGGTTGCCAGATGAAAAATTATTGTTAACACCGGTAAAGAAAGGATTGTCTACTTCTCTCCCAGCACTTCTAAATTATGTTTGTCAAAAACAGCAATCAGCTGTACTCCCATGCTCTCGATCTGCACGCTGGCTTTTTTACCGTGTACTTCCAGCAGGATGCCGTGGTAGTTCATCAGGGCGCCCTGCCTGATCTTCACTCTTGCATTCTTTCCGGCAATGCTTTCCACCACCTGCACCGACGTGAACTCATTCAGGAATTTTTTTACCGTTTCAATCTCGCTGTCGCGGATCCGGGCCGGCTTGCCCATATAATATACATAGTTCAGGATACCGCTCACATTCATCAGCTCCCATTTATGCTTTTCTTCCACCTGCACAAACACGTACGATTTGAACAAAGGTTCCAGTACGGTTTTTTTCCGGTCGCTCCACTGCTTCACCACTTTGTTCAGCGGGCAGTAATGTACAATGCCTTTTTCTTCCAGCAGGGTTGCCACTTTCTTTTCCCAGCGAGGCCGGGTGTATACAGCATACCAGTACCTTGTGTTTTCCTTCATGGTTTTAATTCTTTAACAGGGAACACCCTGGTTAATAAAAGAGGATACTGGGAGAGGGTAATGGGCGGCATCAGCGCCCCACGCCCGGTACAACAGCCAGGCTTTCGTTGCCTGATTCGGTTACCGACTGCACGGCGAAAAAATAATTGTCTTTCGAAAAAGGTAAACGTATTTCGGTTTCGGCAGTAAACAGTTTCTTTTGCCAGAAGGCACTGGTGGTTTCCCGAACCAGCACATAATAACCTTTTACCTTACCCACGGCCGGTGCTTTCCAATAAAGATAAGTGCTGTTGCTTAATTTTTTCACATCCATTTTAACCGAGTCGGGCATGCCGGCGCTTTTGGCCAGGTTGGCCAGGTTCACCAGGTTCATGGCGGTATTCTTACGCAGGTATTCGTAGTCAATATGTTCTTCCAGGTCGCCGTAGCGGATGCCGTTTTCTGTACGCACATCCTGGTGCTGGCGGGTATAGTTCTCATTCATTTCGGTGATACGCACTGCGGCAAATCCCCGCTGCACATAAGGCGTATGATCGCCGCCGCGGAGAAAGCGGTCGTTGCGGTACACCATCACCACTTCCAGGTTGTCGACATACCGTTCGCCAACTTCTTTCACATACCGGGCAAGCTGCCTGGCCTTTCCGTCATTCTCCAGGCCCAGGTTGCGGATAGTGGCCGCATTCTTTTCTGTTTCAAAAGCCGGTAGTCCTTCGCTGAACACCCGGACCCGGGTATTGCTGATGATGTTTGTTTCGTTGCTGTTGTTGCTGCCCATGATGTCGTTGTTGAGCACCGCTTCAATATCCCATCCTTCCTTCTTTGCTTTTTCGCTCATGTACTGGGCGCCCAGCAGGCCCTGTTCTTCTCCGCTTACCGCTACAAAGATGATGGTGGCCGGGAACGCATGTTTGCTCATCACCCGTGCACATTCCATCACGGCCACCGTACCGCTGCCGTCGTCGTTGGCACCGGGCGCATCGCCGGTACGGTCCATCACGCTGCTGCGCATATTGTCGAGATGGCCGCTGATGAGAAAAATGCGTTTGTCGCCGGGATCGCTTCCTTTGAGGGTGGCCACCACATTGCCGAGTAATAAAGTAACGTCTACCCGTTTTCCATCGGGTGGCAGGGTGGTGGTATCGATGAAGGCTGATAAGCGGCCGCCGGATTGTTTGGCAAACTCATTGAATTTGCCCAGTACCCAGTTGCGGGCGGCGCCAATGCCGCGTTTGGGATCAGTTTGGGTGCTTAGTGTATTTCTTGTTCCGAAGGCAACCAGTGTTTTGATATAACTCTTCAAAGTGTCGGCCGAAACCTCCTTCATCATCTGTTCAATTTCAGGATCACGCTGGATGATGGTTTGCGAAAAGGCGGCCGAAGACAGCAGCAGGCCGGCAAAAAAGAACAGCTTTTTCATACACGGGAGGTTGAAACTAAATGTACGAAGAAATTATTGACCAAGGCTCCCGTTCCCGCCCGGCCATGGAATGGAAAAGAGAATTCAACCATGAACGAAATGAAACGACCCTGCTTCCGGATTCTTACATCTTAGATGTATTTATAATACCCGTACGCTGTATGGTCTCATCGCCCGCCCGAAATAAACCTTGCTGATGCCGGTTCTGTTGCTGATACTGATGGATGTGGAGTATTCTGTTTTCCGGTACATCACCTTACAGGTAAAGTTGCCGGAATTTAATTTAATGGCAATGCGGCCGTATTTGTCGGTAAATCCTGAAAACACCAACCTGTTGCCGGCATCGTACAGTTTTACGGATTCATAGGAGGCATAATAAAAATTGTTTCCCGACTGGTAAAAGAACTGGAAATTATCTGCCGCTGCCGTCAGCGATACAGCGATTACCAGTACCGAGGTTAAAAAAAATGCTTTCATTGTATTCCGTTTTACAGGTTGTCAGAAATTGTTAAGAACAATGGGCTTATAGGTCCTTGTCCGTTTGGTGAATTTGTCGAGGATGCTGCTGTTGTCGTTCTTTTCTTTTTTCTTTTTTTCTTCCGAGGGCTGAAAATAGGCGGAGAAGTTTTTATTGGTGTACGTGATGTTCTCCACTTCGTCTTCAAACTCGTGTCCTTCTTCCAGCTGCATCTTTATTTCAAAAACACCGTTGGCATATACCCTGTCGTCCACATCTTTGGGAATGATCTTTAACTCGCCGTACGAAAAATTGTCGATCGACCGGGTGGTGTCCACCAGCCTGCCCGAAATAGTCCATTCGTTGTATTTTTTAGCATCGGTATATGAGCGGTTGAACACATAAGCCGCCAGGAAAATGCCCATGGCCAGGAAGATCAGGGAGGGATAGTTGGTCTTCATTTTTCCCAGGATCGGCAATTCCACTTCGGTGGGTTCCTTTGTTTCTGCATTGATATAGGTTTTCTGCTTGAGCAGTGCAAAAAAACCCAGCACGATGCAGATCAGCGAAATGGCGTACAGGATGTAAACAGAAGCGTTCATACGTGTTTTTTTAGAATGAATGATCGTTTGTTAAACCGTGTAAGGATATGGTAGTTTCCAGGAAGAGTGCGGCGCTTGCCTGTGAAGATCAGGGGGTGAGCAGTATAAGTAATACCCGGCCGCATCAAATATATAAAACCGGAACAGGGAATGCAATACCACAAAGCGGTAAGTTTCCCGGCGGTTGCCGGTACACAGACTTCGGAAATTTTCAAAACTCCCGAAGTCTGAGTACGCCTAAACGTCTGAAATTTTTTAAAATCTTGTTACATTTACTAATACGGACCAAAATAACCAGCTTAACCATCATGAAAAGAACTCTTCAACTCATCATTGTCCTTTCATTTATTTCATCATCAGCTATGGCACAGCCGGGCTGGACAAACTTATTCAATGGCAAAGATCTTACGGGGTGGGAAATACTGGGAGGCAAAGCAACATTCAGGGCAGAAGACGGGGTAATTGTGGCAACAACCGTAGCCAATACTGGGAATACGTTCCTCGTCACTAAAAAAGAATACGGCGATTTTGTGCTGGAACTGGATATCTATGTGGAGGACGAGGAGGGCAATTCGGGGGTGCAGACAAGAAGTCATTTTGACGCAGCAGCCAATAACGGCGAAGGAAAAGTATACGGCAGGCAGTGTGAAGTGGACCCCACCTGGCGAAGATGGACCGGTGGTGTCTATGACGAGGGCCGGAGAGAGTGGATATACCCTATGCAGCTGAATGCTGCTGCACAACATGCCTACAAGCCCAAACAATACAATCATTATACCATTGAATGCACGGGCAATGAAATGAAAACCTGGGTGAACGGGATCGCTGCCGCTTACGTGGTTGATACGCTTGATGCCAGGGGTTTCATCGGCCTGCAGGCCCACGCAGTGGCAGAAGACCGGGCGGGTAAAAAAATATTCTTTAAAAACATCCGCATCAAAACCACCGGCATCAGGCCAACTCCTTTTCCGCCCGGCGTGTACGTGGTGAACTATGTGACCAACTCATTGAATGAGTATGAAAAAAAGAACGGCTGGCGTTTGTTATTCGACGGAAAAACAAATAACGGCTGGATAAGCGCAAAAAGAAACACATTCCCGGCAACCGGATGGAGCATCAGCAATGGCGCCATTACGGTACAGTCATCGGAAGGTAAGGAATCAACCAACGGAGGTGATATTGTTACGAAAGATCAGTTCTCCGCATTTGACCTTTCTTTTGAATTTAAGATGACACCCGGCGCCAACAGCGGCGTGAAGTATTTTGTTACGCTGGCTGAAGCATCCTCCGGTTCTGCCATCGGGCTCGAATACCAGGTGCTGGATGACAGCCTGCATCCCGATGCTAAAATGGGGCGTGAGGGCAACCGAACGCTGGCTTCGCTCTACGACCTTATCAAAGCGGATAAACAAAAGAGATTCATACGCCCGATGGGTTCCTGGAATTGCGGACGCATTGTGGTATATCCCAACAACAAGGTGGAACATTACCTCAACGGAGTGAAAGTGCTGGAGTATATCCGGGGTTCAAAAGAATACCGCAGCCTGGTGGCCATCAGCAAATACGTGATCTGGAAGAACTTCGGCGAAGCATACAAGGGCCATATCCTTTTACAGGATCATGGAAATGAAGTGTCGTACCGGAGTATTAAGATCAAAGAACTGAAATAAATCATACTTCTTCATTTATAATTATTGATCATGCCAACACGCAGAAAATTCATCCGCAATTCTGCACTTGCTGCAGCGGGAACATACATCGGGGCCATGGGCTTCAGTGCTAAAAGCTATGCCAATATCAAAGGCGCCAATGACCGGGTAAGGTTGGGTGCCATTGGTTTCTCCGACCGCTTCCGGCAGTCGCTGTTCCCGTCTTTCCTCAATCATTACCAGGAACTGAATTTTGATTTCGTGGCTGTGTCCGACATCTGGAAGATGCGCCGGGAAGAAGGCCAGGCATTTCTGAAGAACGCCATGGGACATGATATAAAAGCATGTATGAACAATGAAGAACTGTATAACACGAAGGACATTGATGCGGTGATCATTGCCACGGCCGACTTCCAGCATGCGCTGCATTGCATAGAAGCCATGAAGGCGAATAAGGATGCATACGTGGAGAAACCCTTTGCCGAAACAATGGATGATAATATCGCCGCATTGAAAGCAGTGAAAGCAACGGACCGGATCGTTCAGATAGGATCGCAAAGAAGAAGCGGCGGTAATTATCAAGCAGCAGCCGGTTTTATCCAGGAAGGAAAGTTTGGCCCCATTACCATGGTGGAACTTACCTGGAATGTGAACCAGCCGGGCCGCTGGCGCAGACCTGCATTGGTGGCAAAGTGTAAAGAAGAAGATGTTGACTGGAAACGGTTTTTAATGAACCGCCCTTTCGAAGCATGGGATCCCAGAAAATATTTAGAGTACCGTTTGTTCTGGCCTTATTCTTCCGGCATGCCCGGGCAATGGATGAGCCACCAGATAGATACGGTGCACTGGTTCAGCGGACTGGCGCATCCCCGCAGCGTGGTGGCCAATGGCGGTATCTATATGTGGAAGGATGGCCGCAGGAACTGGGATACCACACTCGCCGTTTTTGATTACGGTCCATCAAATGATATGACCAGCGGTTTCCAGGTTTCTTTTGCCTCCCGCATGCACAATGGCGATGAGAACCCGGCCGAGATCTATTATTCCAACGGCGGAGAACTCAACCTCATCACCAATAAAGTTTCCCCTAAGGGCGGACTGTCTGAAAAAATGGCCGCCGCCATGAACATGAAAGCAAACCTGTTGCCCGACGTAACACTGATAGACAATGCACCTAAAGTGGTGGCATCGGCCAATACCGGTGGCGACAGCCTGACGAGCAATCACATGCGCAACTGGATGGAATGCATCCGCAGCCGCCGGCAGCCCAATGCGCCGGTGGAAGCAGGCTATAATCATTCCATTGCCACTATCATGACCAATGCCGCCGTTCGTACGGGGTATAAAGTGACCTTTGATGAGAAGACGCAACAGGTGATGGCGAATGGGAAAGTGTTTAAGTATTAACTGTCTTTTCTTTTTGGAGAAGCAAAAAAGAAAAGATAAAGAGGTGAACGCTTAGGTAGTGAATAGTTTTTCGGTCCCGACCAACTACGTCAGACCAATATTCGCGGTAGTACTATAAAAGAGGAAACAAGTTTATACTGCAGCTTGTTTTGTCATAAAAAAGCGCTCAAAATTAAATAGTGAAATTGTCAGGCTTGAAACCCAATAGTGCTTGGATACTGTTTCTATTTCCCATTTCACTATACACCGCCAGGGCATCCTGGAGGCATAGTATTTTGTTACTTTTTTAATGTCTGAAAACAAAATAGTTTCTTCTTGACCATTTTGTAAAAAAGTAATTTTAGTTCTATCAAGAAAAAGCGCTTTCCCGTTAGCAAACTTAAGATGGTTAATGAATAATATAAGCCACGGAACAAGGAAGAGTATTGCAATCAGCAGGATGGTTAAAAAACCTTCCAGGCTTAGTGATTCAGCTGCATTGTACTTAAAATATAGCAGGCTTGCTATCATCAATAAAATCAAAAAAGGAATTGAAAGGTGTGTGATTAACCTAAAGACATCCATTTTAAATTTTGTCACAACCGTTTTTTTCATCCGAATGTATTAAGCCAACGTATGTGTCTATGTAAAAATGCTACTTAGCTTAAAAGTAATAATTCATTTTCAATGACAGGAGGAGACATTTTTTGCTTTCAGGGCTTCCGAGGTTTTATAAATTTCGGAAACCTGAAGGCAGAGATTTAACTACCTGTAAATCCCCCAAAAAATTTACCTTCGCGGTTCAATCAAAAATTATGAGCAAAGGACCCGTTTCCCAGTATATTGAGCACCACTACCGCCACTTTAACGCAGCGGCGCTGATGGATGCAGCCAAAGGATATGTAACCCACCTGGATGAAGGGGGTAAAATGATGATCACCCTCGCTGGCGCCATGAGCACCGCCGAACTCGGGTTGAGTTTAGCCGAGATGATCCGCCAGGATAAAGTGGCCATCATCAGCTGTACCGGCGCCAACCTGGAAGAGGATATCATGAACCTGGTGGCACACAGTCATTACAAAAGAGTGCCTAATTACCGCGACCTGAGTCCGCAGGAAGAATGGGACCTGCTGGAGAATCATTACAACCGCGTTACCGATACCTGCATACCGGAGGAAGAAGCTTTCCGCCGCCTGCAGAAGCATATCCATAAAATATGGAAGGAAGCCGACGACAAGGGCGAACGTTATTTTCCGCATGAATATATGTACAAGATGCTGCTGAGCGGTGTGCTGGAACAATACTACGAGATTGATCCAAAGAACAGCTGGATGCTGGCCGCTGCACAAAAGAATATTCCCATTGTGGTTCCCGGATGGGAAGACAGCACCATGGGAAACATCTTTGCATCTTACGTGATCAAAAACGAAATGAAAGCAACCACCATGAAGAGTGGTATTGAATACATGGTTTGGCTGGCCGACTGGTACCGCAATAATTCTTCCGGAAAGGGAGTGGGCTTTTTCCAGATCGGCGGCGGTATTGCGGGCGACTTCCCCATCTGCGTGGTACCGATGATGTACCAGGACCTGGAGTGGCACGATGTTCCGTTCTGGAGTTATTTCTGCCAGATCAGTGATTCAACCACTTCCTACGGTTCTTATTCCGGCGCTGTGCCCAATGAAAAGATCACCTGGGGCAAGTTGGACATACATACACCAAAATTTATTGTAGAGAGCGATGCCACAATCGTGGCGCCATTGATCTTTGCCTGGGTGCTTGGGTGGTGATGTTATATTTTACCACAGCCGACACGAAGCATTGCATTATACCCGGAGCCGTAACTCAGTTACGGCTTTTTCTTTGCGCTACCCTGAATTGTTTTTAACAGTAAATTGTTCCCCGGTTCCTGTAACCGTATTATCTTACTGTAAAAAATTGCCATGCTCAGAAAATTAACGGTGGTGATGGCAGCGCTGCTGCTGCCGGCCATCATCCTTGCCCAGACCGAAAAGCCCGATCTTCCGAAAATTGAAAAAGAGATTACGGATAAAAACTCCCCTTTTTATTATCCTGCGTTACTGAAGCGATATACAGATAACGACACCACGCTCAGCAACGAGCAGTACCGATATTTATATTATGGGTTCAGCTTCCAGAAAAATTATTCGGCCTACGGCAGCCCCTCGGTGGATGAGGAGCTGAAAAAAGCCATCAGCGCCAATGAAACCGATAAGGTAATTGAGCTGGAAAAAAAAGCGCTGGCCGAATTTCCCTTCAACATCCGCAACCTGTACATGCTGCGGAAGATGCTTGATAAAAAAGGCGAAACAGCCCTGGCAGATGTCTACGATAAAAAAATGATCTCGGTGGTAAAGGCCATCATGTCTACCGGCGACGGCGCCACCGATACCACAGCCATGTACGTAATCAGCGTGCAGCACGAGTACGATATCATTTCGTTGCTTGGCTATAAACCCACCGGGCAGGCCCTGATACGTTCTAAATACGGGGAAGTAGATAAGATGAACCTGGCGAAGAATGATGACGGGACGGAGAACCTGTACTTCAATGTGAAGATACTTTTTGAGAGCATGACGAATCTCTTCAAAAAGAAAGACTGAGGAATAACGAACAAGGAACAAGGAATGTCGAACGGAGAAGTAAAGACTTCATAATTCAACATTCCTTGTTCAGTATTCTTACCTTGATCCCATATTCAGCGGCGTATCTCTCTTCAGCATGTCATTCCGGTTGGCCATTTCCCAGGCCGTGTGAAAGATCATCCGGGTACGCTTTTCATACAGGTCCCAGTAAATCTTATCTACGGTATCACCGGGCTGGTGATAATCCGATTTCAACATGCCATCATAGAAGAATAAGATGGGAACTCCCTTGCGTGCAAAATTATAGTGATCGCTGCGGAAGTAGATCCTGTTCTGGTCATTCGGGTCGTCGAATTTATAATCCAGGGTCAGCTGCGTGTATTTGTTGTTCATGCCTTCGTTGATCACGGGCAGGTCGCTGCTGAGTTTATCATGGCCGATTACGTACACGTAATTCAGTGTATCGCCGGTTTTGCGTTCAGTATCGATCCTTCCCACCATGTCGATGTTCAGGTCGACGGATGTTTTATCCAGCGGGAAGAAGGGATGATCGCTGTAGTATTCACTTCCCCATAATCCTTTTTCTTCGCCGCTCACCGTCATAAACACCATGGTACGGCGGGGGCGGTTGCCTTCGGCGGCGGCTTTGGCAAAGGCTTCGGCCATGTTGATCACGGCGCAGGTTCCGCTGCCGTCGTCATCCGCTCCGTAATAAATTTTTCCGTTGCGCATGCCCAGGTGATCGTAGTGGCCCGTTACAAAAACATATTCGTCTTTCTTATCGGTTCCTTCCACAACACCCACCACGTTACTGGCATTGATGGTGGTGCGGTACTTGGTAAAGCTGAAACCGGTTTTGTATTTTTTCTCGTAGCCGTTTATTTTAAGTATTTCGGCTCTTTTGGCAGAAGCCAGTGCTGAGTCGAATAAAAATCCGTCGCCAATCACCGAACGGGCAAAGGCATGGGAGATCATGGCATAGTTTACCATTTTGTCACCAGACGGGCGGGGGAAATAAACGCCGGTCTTTTTGCCATTCTCCACGGCACGCTGGTTGAAGGTTTCGGTTTGCGGACTTACCACCAGTGCACCCACAGCTCCTTTGGAAGCTGCGAGGGCCAGTTTTTTGGTAATGCCCGGGAAACTCCATTCGCTGCCGCGGTTGGTTCCGCTGATGATGAACTTACCGTCTTTCTTTGGTTCGCCCATGAAGAACATCACCACTTTACCTTTTACATTCACATTGGTATAATCGCTGTAGGCTTTGTCGTCAATGCCATAGCCGATGAAGATGAGTTTTTTTCCTTTGAATTTGCCGGTTTCGTTGCTGTTCAGCGGGGTGATGAAATCGGTTCCGAATACAGCGTCTTTGCCGCCAGCAGAAAGCGAAGTGGTTTGCAGGCTGTCCTGGTACAGCGGGTAAAACTGCTGGTAGCCATTGAGCGAGGGAACAGAGATCAGTCCCATGGCTTTGAACTGCGATTCAATATAGGCAGCAGCTTTTCGCTGGCCTTCGGTGCCTGTTTCCCGGCCTTCCATTTCGGGGCCGGCAATGATGCTGAGGTGCTGTTTAAGCCTTTCGCCGGTGATCTGTGCGGCGTATTTCGCCGAAGGATCCTGGGCAAATGCAATACTCATGCATGCCAGCAGGCTGAATGATAAAACGATTCTTTTCATTTGTAAATTTTAGGAAGGGCAAAATAGACAAATCGGAACAATTGGGAATTGATTTTTTATGAGCGGCAGAGCAGGGTGTTTACGGTTTGAGGTTTGAAGTTGGTTTCGACCTCAGGCTTCAAAAAAGGCCTAACAGGCAATCTTATCCACCCGCTTCTTATGCCTTCCGCCTTCAAAAGCGGTGTTCATGAAAATGTCGAGCATTTTTTCAGCATCACCGTCACGTACAAAGCGGGCAGGAATGCAAAGAATATTTGCATCGTTGTGTTTGCGTGCCAGGTCGGCCAGTTCTTCACCCCAGCAGATGGCGGCCCGGATGCCCTGGTGTTTGTTGGCGGTGATGGCCACGCCGTTGGCGCTGCCGCATAATAAAATGCCGAAGGCTGCTTCTCCCTTTTCAACAGCCGATGCTACGGGATGGGCAAAATCGGGGTAGTCAACGGAATCTTTGGTGTATGTACCGAAGTCTTTAAACGCAAGTCCTTCCCCTTCTAAAAAAGAGATCAGGTCTTCTTTGCAATCAAATCCGGCATGATCGCATCCAATGGCAATGGGGAGTTTTAAATTAAAGGGAGACATAGGAATCGTTTAAAAGTTCGACGTTTAAAGTCTGAAGTTAATCAGGGTTCAAAGTTAGGTAAACGGCTCAAACCTCAAACGTTAAACCTTAAACTTCAAACCGTTCTTAACTCCATTCTTTTTCTTCCTTCGCTTTTCGTTTATCCACCCTTGCCACCAGCACTACACTGATTTCATACAGCATGATTAGGGGGATGGCAACGATCATCTGGCTGCTCCAGTCGGGAGAAGGGGTGATCACTGCGGAAACGATGAGGATAACCACATAAGCATATTTGCGGTAGCGTTTCAGGAATCCGGCGTTGATGAGGCCGATCTTGGCCAGTACGTAGGCCAGTACCGGAAGCTCAAACGCAATGCCGCAACCGAGGATGATATTATTCAGGGTATCGATATAATCATCGAGCGTGGGCATGTATTTGTACGCACCCACGGTACCCAGCGTAAAGTTGGCCAGGAAATTGAACGTGAATGGCGCCAGTAAAAAATAACCAAAGGCGGCCCCCAGGAAAAAACAAAGCGATACCCAGATGATGCTTCCTCTTGCATACTTCACTTCTTTGGGCGACAGGGCCGGTTTAACAAAACGCCACAGCTCCCAGAACAGATAAGGGAAGGCAACAATGATACCGCCCACCATGGCTATGTTGATGGCCGACATGAAGGGACCGCTCACTGTATTGCCCTGCAGGGGAATATTCACGGGTGGCATGCAAAGGGCATCCTTCAGTCCGAGTTTATGGCTCCAGTTACAAAGGGCCGCATAGGTAACAAAGGAAGGCCTGGCGGGCGCATAGATCACGTTGTCGAAGATCCAGTCGATGAAAACAAAAATACCGATGGCGGTGACCAGCCATACAATTACTCCCCGCACCAGGTGCCAGCGCAGGGCTTCCACATGGTCCATGAACGACATTTCTTCGTTAATGGGCTCATTTTTGCCGCGGATGCGTTTGAAAAATGATTGTCTGTCGGATGCTGATGTGGCCATTAGGGAGCAAAGGTAAATCTTACGGTTTAAAGTTTAAGGGTTGAGGTTAGACGGAGCCTTAAACCCTGAACTTTATATAATATTCAGACCGGGATCATGTTTTTATTCAGGTTGTTGACAGCTTTTTTACATTTCCTGTACGCTTTAATATGCCCCATCCCTGCATCTCCCCTTTGAGCGCTTTATTAAATGATTTGAACAGGATATAATACATCAGCTGCCGGTACACCAGCCGCTGGGGAATCATCCACAGCAATTTTTTATAATCCTCTTTTTCAAACGCAAAAGCCAGTGCAGCACCTGCCACATCCACCAGGGTAAAGATGAGGTAATAGAGAATGATGTTGTTGATGTCGGACTGGATAATGCCCAACCCGGCAGCCAATAAGCTCAGCACCAGGATCAGGTCGGCCAGCGGTGCCAGGAAGGGAAGGATCATCTGGTATACGAGGATATTGGGCAGGGCAACCATCCCGAAATTTTTATACCGGGGGTTGAATGCCGCATCCCGGTGTTTCCAGAAACTCTGCATCACACCAAAACTCCAGCGGAAACGCTGCTTTAAAAACTGTTTCATGCTTTCGGGTGCTTCGGTATAGGAGATGGCCTCATTGCAATTGGCAACGCGGTAACCCTGCCGGTGAAGACGCATGGTAAGGTCACAGTCTTCTGCCAGCGTATCGGTGGTGAATCCCCCGGCACTGATCACCGCCTCTTTGCGGAAAGCGCCGATGGCACCGGGCACCACGGTGATGCAATTGAGCAGTTCAAAAGCACGCCGGTCGAAGTTTTGTGAAGTGATGTATTCAATACTTTGCCAGCGGGTGATGAGGTTTACTTCATTTCCCACTTTTACATTTCCCGCCACAGCCGCTACATTTTTGCCGGTGAATTTTTTCATAAGTTCCGCAACGGCGTCATTCCTGAGTTGGGTATCGGCATCAATGCAAACCACAAAATCACTGGCGGCAATGTTAATGCCGTAGTTGAGGGCAGATGCTTTTCCCCCGTTTGGTTTTGTATACACCTGTACCTGCGGATTGCCGGCAAAAGTTTCGGATACCACCCTGAATGTTTCGTCCCTGCTCCCGTCGTCAACAAACACCACCTGCAGGTTGGGATAGTTCTGCTGTAAAAGACTGGCAACAGTGCGGCAGGCATTCACTTCTTCGTTGTAGGCAGGAACAATCACGCTTACCATGGGTTGTTCGGCCGATTGGATGGCTTTTGATTCCCGTTTCTTCTGTATGCCGGCCAGTACCGCCATGGCAATCATGCGGCCCACCGACAATACAATGCCGATCAAAAAGAGTGCATACACGATATGGCCGCCCCAATACGTGGTTTCGGCCAGGAAGAAATTAAGTGAATTGATCCAGCTCCGCTGAACTGTTGGCATTACATCTTCTTTTGTTTTTCCCATCAGGCCCGCCACGGTGGTGAACTGGCAGCCCCGGTCTTTAAAGTATTTGATGATGCGTGGCAATGCATCCACGGTGGGCTGCCGGGTATCGCCGCCGGCATCGTGAAGTAAGATGATGCTGGCATCGTTGGCTTCGGCAATGCGTACGGTTCGGTTGAAAATACTGTCGGCATTCATTTTCGGATCCCAGTCGTTGGGGTCAATGCTTTCGCCCACCGTGATATAATTGTCTTTCCTGCTGCGGGCAATGGGTTCAATTTCTTCAAATGTCTGCGGTTCACTATCGGCGTTGTACGGCGCCCTGAATAAAATGGTGGAGCGCCCGGTCAGGCATTCCAGTAACACCCGGGTTGCTTTCAGCTCCAGGTCAGCCCGTTCAGGACTCATCTTCGCAATGTTGTGATGCGTGAATGTGTGGTTACCGATCTCGTAACCGTCTTTATAAATCCGTCGCAGCAGGGGGATATTGCTTTCCGCATTAAGGCCTACCACAAAAAAAGTAGCCGGCACTTTTTCTTTTTCCAGGATGTCGAGAATCTTTGGTGTATACGTGGCATCGGGACCATCGTCGAAGGTGAGGATGATTTTGTGCCCGGGTCCCATCGGCGTTTTATCCTCGGCAAATTTTTCGTACACATAGCCCGAGGGCAGTTCAGTATAATTCTGTTCCGCGATGAGCATCTCCGCCTGGTCAACCTCCAGTTTTATGCTTCCCTGTGAAGGCGTGAAGATGATGTTGAGCAGTTCGCCTTCACCGGTAGGACTTGGTTTTCTATCCGGGTTCACCGGCATGAAGGCCAGTGTGCTGAAATCAAACGGATTTTCCTGCAATGCATCGGTGCTCAGGCTTCTTCCATAAAATTTCCAGATGCGGGGATCTTCGCCACCGAGGTGCCAAAGAGCTGTACCGGCGGCAGGAATATCGTCGCTGAAGCGGAGGATATTAAAGACGGTTGCAGCATCCGTAAACCATACCGAGTGTTTTGTTTCGGCGGACGTATCGGTTTCCTTTTCGGTGTAATTGTAATTGAGATTATAGGTATCGTTGTTGAAGTCAATCTTTACCCTTGCCACCTTGGCCCGGTCGATGATTTTATCGTAGGTAAGGTCTTCCACAGAATCACGCCGCTTTCCGTTCTCGTCTTCAAAATTCATCCAGTCTCTCCCATAGCCGGCCACACCGAGGATCATTTTGGAGATATTGATTTTCCGGCCCAGCCATTCCACCTGTTCTTCGATCCATTTTTGTGCAGAGATGGGTCCGGCGCCGGTGGCATCGCTGAACTGGTCGTACGCCATCAGGATGATATAATCGCTGTAAACCGCCAGCGTTTTATAATCATAGTCTTCATTGCCGGGAGAAACATCCACGGTAACGATGTAGTCTTTCGGATGCAGGGCCTGGTATAATTCCTTTTGAAAATTGGCCATGGGCTCATTGCCTTTTTCATTCAGTTCTTCAAAGTCCACGTTAATACCCTGCAGGTTGTAGTGGGTAAGTGTATCAACCAGCTGACGGATGATGTTCTTTCTTTTTACCTCATCCGTTAAAATGGCGTGGGCGATTGCGGAGTCAAAATCGCCTTCACCGGGCCCTTTTTTGTTGCTGTTGTAATTATTGAAGATGGGTTGGATGCTGAGATTTTTATGCCGCATGGCGGTAAGGCCGGCGGTATCGATACGGGTTTGCAATTGATAGGTGACGGGGTCAATAAAGAACCATTCGGGATAAATGGTATTGAGTTTATCGCCGTTCTTATGCAGATCAGCAAGTGCGCCCTGCTGCCAGGGGGTATAGAATGCGCCCCTTACCTGCGAAGCTTTCATTTTTTTGTTGTGTACCCGGGCCAGTGAATCTTCTTTTTGTTTTTTCTCCAGGAAGTCTTTGAAGCCCTTATACTTTTTATTGAGCGGAGAGGCGAATGTGAGCTTATTGGACGGATCGAGTTTATCCTGGTAAAATTTTGCTTTGTTGCTGATGTTGGGAAGTGAGGGATTGTTTCCGTTTACGATGGCCAGTACCAGCACCACGAGTAAGAAAATAAAGACGAACAGCATGACCCGGCCGGTCCACTTAATGCTTTTCCAGCGGGCTGGACTGTTGGTTTGAAATACCTGGGAAGGGCTGCTCATCGGGCGGCTGGTTATATTCCCTGCAAAACTGTGATTAGATTTTTGAATAATAATGCAGTTAACGGGTGATTAACCTTGCATTAATTCCGGAAGTAAAATCTGTAAAAAGAGAAGCCCCTGTAGAAACAGGGGCCGTTACCAAAACTAACTGCTTATGAGAAAATTTGAATTTCGTAGTGTCTGTATATAATACGCAAAACAGGTGCCAAAAGTTTTGCGTTTTCTGTTAAGCATTCCTTAAAAGGCAACGCCACATATCATAACGGGAAAATGCCCTTATTATTTTGAAAATGGATGTGTTTACGGCTTCAAAACTGCTTTTTTGACCCGGTCAATACGGCATGGTTTAACGGTATAAAAAAGCCCGTTGAATCTCAACGGGCTGTATAGCAAGGGGTTTATTGCTTACTTAATAAATCCTTTGATCAGGTCCATTAATCCGCCGCCTCCATTGCGCTGTTGCTGCTGTTGGGCGCCGCCTGCCAGCCGGGATACAATATCCATTAATCCACCGCCACCACCTTGTCCGCCCCCGGTAAATTGCCCGATGAGATCCTGGAAATTGAAGCCACTGTTTCCACTGCTTTGCTGCTCCTGCACTACCTGCGAACTTTGCCCGCCGGTGATGGAGTTCAATAAGCCATCCAGGGTAAAGCTGCTGTTACCGGGGTCATTGGTTTTATTGATGAGGTTGTTCATCACGTCGGGTATAAGGTTCCTGGCTACACTGTTGGCTTCCTGGCCGCCCAGGTTGTATTTATTCATCAGCTTACCTGAAAAATGTCCCACCATCATGTTAACGATGGGGTTGCTGAGCAGGCTGTTGCTGTTTTGCTGTCCGCCGCTGTTGAATAAGGAAAGAATGCTTTCCAGTCCGCCGCCTGCCACCATATTGCGCAAACCGGAGGCAACCGTATTGGTGGCTTCGGCCACTACTTCATTGTTTTGTTCATTTGGTACAGCGGGGTTGTTGATGACGGCATCCCCGGCCGATCCTTTTACAAGATTGAATAATTCTTCCAGCATGATCGTTGTTTTTAGAGAATAAATGTATTGAAAAAGATACAGGCAAACACAATTATTGTGTTTTCGTGCAAGGATGTTCTGAACGGGAATTAATTCTGTGAAGTGAGTTTTTCTGCATTTTCCGCAAACTGGAGGGCTTCCAGGAATTCCTGCAGGTCGCCGTTGATTACGGCGTCGAGATTATATACAGTAAGCCCGATGCGGTGATCGGTCACTCTGCCCTGGGGGTAGTTATAGGTTCTGATCTTGGCACTGCGGTCGCCGGTGCTTACCAGGCTCTTTCTTTTATGTGCGATGGCTTCTTCTGCCTTTCTCACTTCTTCGTCGTATAATTTAGTACGCAGCATGTCCATGGCTTTTTCCCGGTTGGCCAGCTGGGTACGTTCTGTCTGGCAAACTACCGTGATGCCGGTTGGTTTGTGGGTAAGAAATACCTTTGTTTCTACTTTGTTCACGTTCTGTCCGCCCGATCCGCCGCTTCGGGCTGTTTCCATCTTTACATCGCTTTCTTTCAATTCAAAATCGATCTCTTCTGCTTCGGGCATTACCGCAACGGTGGCAGCGCTGGTATGCACCCGGCCACTGGCTTCGGTATCCGGAACCCGCTGTACCCGGTGAACACCGCTTTCAAATTTTAAGATGCCGTATACATCATCTCCGGTTACTTCCACCTGCACTTCTTTATACCCGCCAACGGTTCCTTCGCTTTCGCTGAGAATGGCAGTTTTCCAGCCGCGTTTTTCGCAATACTTCAGGTACATGCGCAGGAGGTCGCCGGCAAATAAGGAAGCTTCATCTCCACCGGTTCCGGCCCGGATCTCAAGGATGGCATTTTTTTCATCATAGGGATCTTTTGGAATGAGCATGTTGCGGAGCGTTTTTTCCAGCACTTCTCTTTTTTCTTCCAATGCGGGCAATTCCATCTTAGCCAGGCTTCTCATCTCATCATCATCCCCGTTCAGCACTTCTTTATTGAATTCGATATCATCGAGCAGTTTTACGTATTCAGCTCTTGCCTGCACAATCTTTTCCAGGCTCCGGTATTCTTTACTGGTGGCAGCAAATTTTTTGTTGTCGCTTACGATCTCGGGATTGGTAAGTGCAACCCCCAGGTTGTCAAATCTTCCCTTTATGGCATCCAGTTTGTCTAACATAGTATCTTTGCCCGGTATTATTCGGAGGCGCAAATTTACAATATCTCAATCAATCGTTTTGTACAGAAAATTTTCAGCAGATCACATTTTCACGGGTTACAAATTACTGCAGAATCATGTATTGATAACGGATCAGCAGGGGGTGGTAGTAGATGTTATTGCCTCAACGGAAGCCGGCGATGGTATTGAACGGTTCGACGGGATCCTGAGTCCCGGCTTTATCAATTGCCACTGCCACCTGGAGTTGTCACACATGCGGGGGCATATACCCAAACACACCGGCCTGGTTGATTTTGTACTGAAAGTGGTGAACGAACGGCATTATGAAGAACCGGAAATACTGTCTGCCATTGAAAAAGCGGAAGAAGAAATGCTGCATACCGGTATTGTGGCAGTGGGGGATATCTGTAATAATACACTAACCATCCCGCAAAAGCTGAAAGGGCGGTTGATGTATCATAACTTCATAGAAGCAAGCGGTTTTCCGCCCCCGGTTGCTGAAACAAGGTTTAATCGATCGGCTGATTTTTATAATGAATATTCAAAACGGCTTCCTTCGAATTCGATCGTGCCGCATGCGCCTTATTCTGTCTCCCCGGACATGTTCCGCATGATCAATGAATTCCCGGGCAATGACCTTCTTACCATGCACAACCAGGAAATTGCCGAAGAAAATGAACTGTTTAAAAAGGGAACCGGTGACCTGCTGCGCATGTATGCGAAGATGGGAATTGATGTTTCTTTTTTCAAACCATCCGGCAAAAGCAGTTTGCAAACCGTATTGCCCTGCTTCACAAATAAACAATCACTGATTCTCGTTCACAATGTTTGCACGTCCGAAGAAGATATTGATTTCCTCAAACCTCAAACTTCAAACCCCAAACCTCAAACCTTCTTCTGCCTGTGTCCCAATGCCAATTTATACATCAGCAATAAACTACCCGATGTGATGATGTTTATTACAAAGGGAGTTGATATTGTTTTGGGAACCGATAGCCTGGCATCCAATGACCAGCTGAGCATACTGGAAGAAATGAAAACGATCCAGGAAAATGCAGCTCAGGTGGATCTTGCCAGCCTGCTTCAATGGGCAACGGTGAACGGTGCCCGGGCTTTACAAATGAATGATGTACTCGGCAGTTTTGAGAAAGGAAAACGCCCCGGGATTGTGTTGATTGAAAACACCAGCGGTCTCCGGCTTACCGAACCATCTTCTTCCATAAGGATATTATAAAACTTCGTGTAGTACCAACAGTGTTTTCATCTGCCCGAAGTCGGAGATGTGCAGGGCATAGTACGACAGGTATTGAACCAGCAGTTCCCGCCTTGTTTCCTGGTTCAGCCTGAATTCTTCCAGTTCATGCGGCTGCATCACCCGTAATAAGTGTGCAGTAAGTTCCGCCTGCCTGCCTTCAATAAAATGCGGATGATGGGGTTGATGCCCGGAGAAATTGCCCTCCTGCAGATCGAGGAACGGCTGTTGTTCATTATGGTTATCAATCATCCGGAACCCGAAAAAATGCGCCAGGTGCAGGGTGAAGAAAAGGGCAAAATTGGCGGCCACGGTTTTATTGGCCCGGTCCAGCTGCAAAAACGATTCTTCACAGAAATGAAAAAGATCGGCATTGGTTTCGGGTTGTTTCAGGCATTTGTGCATCAGTTCGGCCATGTAGGAAGCAATGCTGTTTTTGATCACATCAGTAAGGATGGATTCATAAAGTACTGCCCATGAAAATTCTTTGATGCGCTGCATCGGTTTGTTTTCGCTGTGGTATACCACCAGGTCAAGGATAGCAGCCGGCTGAAATTGATTGGCCTTGGCGGCCGTTTTTTTAGCCGTACGCACCCCGTTCACCATATAGGTTTGTACTCCAAACAACTCGGTGAAGATGGTTACCACCAGGCTGGTTTCGCCATACTTGATGGCCCGCAATACAATGCCTTTTGTTTTGTGCGTCATGGGCTGTTTCCTGCAGGAGAGGAACATTGGTTGGTTCAAAATTAGCAAACATTATGAGGCCCGGATCATGCCAAACAATTCAAATTAACGTTCTTTGCAAAAGAAAAATCATAAACGGATAATTATATGTGGAAACGCCTTGGAGAATTTGTATTAAAGTTCAGGATGCTGTTACTGGTGCTGTTGCTGGCCATTACTGCTGTCATGGGCTATTATGCCAGCCAGGTAAAACTGAGCTATGAATTTTCGAAGGCCATTCCTACAGATAACCCGAAGTACCGGGACTATATCGCATTCAAATCGAAGTTTGGCGATGATGGCAACCTGCTGGTGGCCGGTATTCAGACGGACAAATTATTTGAGCTGAAGAACTTCCATGCCTACCGGGAATTTCACCAGCAGCTGAAAAAGGTGGAATATGTGGAAGAGGTGCTGAGCGTTGCGTCGGCCGTGCTGCTTCGTAAAGATTCGCTTACCGAAAAACTGGTTGCGGAAAAAATATTTCCCGACTCCATCAACAACCAGCCTGCGCTGGATAGTGCGGTGAACGTACTGCACAATTATCCCTTTTACCGAACTCTCCTTTACAACCCGCAGGAGCATGCCTACCTGGCGGGAGTGCGGATCAATAAAGACATCCTGAATTCAAAAGGACGTACACAGGTGGTGGAAGCGATCACGGCGGTTGCAAAAGAGTTTGAAAAGAAAACGAATATAGAAGTGCACCTTAGCGGCCTGCCCCTTATCCGTACCGTAGTGGCCGATCGCATACAGAACGAGATGAAATATTTTTTATTCGGATCGCTGTTGCTGAGTACACTTATCCTGCTGCTGTTCTTCCGTTCCATCAGCACCACGCTGCTTTCCCTGCTGGTGGTGATTTTTGGCGTGGTATGGGCGCTGGGTGTTTTACAGCTCTGTGGATATAAGATCACGTTGCTCACGGCGCTCATTCCCTGCCTGGTGGTGGTGATTGGGGTGCCGAACTGTATTTATTTCATCAATAAGTATCATACTTCCTACCTGCAGGATAAAGACAAGCGAAAGGCCCTGGTGGACATGGTAAGCAAGATGGGCGTGGTTACCTTATTCTGTAACCTTACTGCGGCCATTGGTTTTGCCGTTTTTGCACTCACCAAAAGCGCTATCCTGAAAGAATTTGGCGTGGTGGCCGGCATCAGCATCATGGTGATCTTCGTTATTTCATTCATCCTGCTGCCTGCTGCATTAAGTTACTTGCCGGCGCCGGGCAGTTCGCAAACAAAATACCTCAACAATAAATGGATCACCAACTTCCTCCTGCGGGTGGAGCGATGGGTGGTTCATCATAAAAAAACAGTGTATGCAGTTACCACTGCCTGCCTGGTGTTTTCCATTGCCGGAATCTTTAAACTGAAAAGCGTTTCTTTCATTGTAGACGATCTGCCCAAAACAGATAAAATCTATACCGACCTGAAATTTTTTGAAAAGAATTTTCATGGGGTGATGCCCCTGGAAATTGTGGTGGATACAAAAAAGCGCTACGGATTGGCCGGGATGAAAGCCCTGGCAGTTTTTGAGCGGGTGGATTCATTGAGTGCCTACATTGCTTCACAACCGGAAATGAACCGGCCATTAAGTGTGGCCGAAGGATTAAAGTTTGCCAAGCAGGCTTTCTTCGACGGCGATTCGGCCAATTACCTGCTGCCCAACAGTTTTGATGGAGCATTTGTGGGCGAATACCTCCGGCCTTCAAAAAGCGACAGCAGCGGCAGGAACAACCTGGCTAAAATGATTACCAGTTTTATTGATACGGCCCGGCAAAGCACCCGCATCAGTGTAAACATGGCCGATGTGGGAACGGAACGGTTGCCGGTTTTGTTGAACGGCATTGAACAAAGAGCCAGCCAGTTATTTGATACTGCATCCTATAAAGTACAGCTTACCGGAACCAGTATTACTTTCCTGGAAGGCAGCCGGTTCATTGTGAATGGCCTGAAAGAAAGCATCTTCTGGGCCTTCCTCCTCATCGCCCTTTGTATGCTGTACCTGTTCAGGTCGGTGCGTATATTACTTTGTTCATTAATCCCAAACCTTATCCCGCTGGTAATAACAGCCGGTATTATGGGCTGGGCAGGTGTTCCGCTAAAACCATCTACCGTGCTGGTTTTCAGTGTGGCACTGGGCATCGCCATTGATATCACCATCCGTTTCCTGGTTAATTACAAACAGGAATTACCCCTCTACGGCAACAATATATCCGAAACTGTTAGCGTTACCATCCGGCACACGGGGCTGAGTATTGTATATACGGCCCTGGTGCTGATTGCAGGATTTGTGATTTTTTGCGGAAGCAGTTTTGGAGGCACAAAAGCATTGGGTTGGTTAACATCGGGCACCTTATTAACGGCCACACTAACCAATCTTGTTTTGTTGCCTGTTTTGTTACTGGCATTAGCGCCAAAGCCTTCTCAAAAGCGTTGAGCAGCCTCGATTTTAGGGTTGTAGAAAAGCAGCTAAAAAGCCAATAATCTTGTCCGTCTATTTGATAATTACCGGGAATCTGGTATATATTTGTCGTCATAAACTATTAAGCAAATGAGAAAACTGATCTTAATCTTATCAGCTGTGTTTGTTTTTGTACAAACCGCAGCTGCCCAGAATCGTACCGTCAGTGGCAAGGTCACTGATGAAAAAGGGGCGCCGGTGGAAGGCGTTACCGTTACGAGCACTGATGGAAAACAAGGAACTCAAACCGACAAAGGCGGAAACTACAGCATCTCCCTCCCCGCTGCCGTAAAAAGCCTGATCTTCACCAACGTAAACTTTGAGGACCTGACCAGGTCCATCGGAAACCAGTCTGTAATCAACGTCAGCCTGCGTTCAAAAGACACCAAACTGGAAGAAGTGGTGGTGGTGGGTTATGGAACTCAGAAAAGGAAGGAAGTAACCGGCAACCTCAGTTCGGTAAAAGGTACTGCCATTGCAGAGAAACCGATTCAAAGCTTTGAACAGGCACTGGCCGGGCGGGCACCCGGTGTACAGATTACCATTCCAAGTGGTATATTGAATACACCCCCGGTTTTCCGTATTCGTGGTACAAACTCACTTTCGCTGAGTTCTTCTCCCCTGATCGTAGTGGATGGTAACCCGATAACAACTGGAGATGTTGCCGGATCCAATGCGGCCGGTAATACACTGGCCAGTATAAATCCCGCTGATATAGAAAGCATGGATATTGCAAAGGATGCAGCTGCCACCGCTATTTATGGAAGCCGGGCTGCCAACGGCGTGGTATTCATTACAACCAAAAAAGGACGCTCGGGTAAAGCAAGGGTTAACTACAATGTAGCAATGGGCTATACCAGTGTGTACGGCGTGCCAAAAGTGTTGAATGCACAGCAATACACCGATTATAAGAATTACGTGGCTTCAACAACCCTGGGTGTTAATACAACCAACCCCGCCGGTGCCGGATATGTAAAATACAATATCAGCCTCGGACCGGATGGTACGCCCATCAATACCAACTGGGCAGATATTGTTTACCGCCAGGGCTTCAACCAGGATCATAACCTGAATGTTTCAGGGGGAAGTGATAATACAACCTACTACTTCTCGGCCGGCTATACCACCCAGGAAGGAATCCTGCGGAGCAATGATTTTGCCCGTAAGAATATCCTTATGAATGTAGAGAGTAAGGTAAGTAAAATGATCACCCTTGGAGGTAAAATCGCTTACTCCAATGAACGCAACCGGGTAGCTTCTGCAACCGGTTCACTTGGTGACGCATTTGCCACCGGCGGTTTTGGCCGCCTGGCCCTGGTAAATGCACCCAGCGTGAGTCCTTATAACAATAATGGTACTTATAACCTGAGTACAGCTGGTAACTTCATTGGTCAGCAGGGCAATGCGCTGAGCACCGGGCAGGTTGGTTTTTATAACCCGGTATACCTGTATGATAAGAACCGCTCAAACAGCGAAACCAACCATATCCAGTCTAACGTTTACATGCAGGTTAAACCCCTGAGCTGGATCACCTACAGGATACAGTATGGCATCGATTATATACTGGTGGATAATGACATCTTCCGGGATCCAAAACACGGCGACGGTGTTACCAATAACGGTGACGCATTTGCCACACTCAGCAAATTCAAAAGATGGACGCTGAGCAACACCCTGCAATTCGACAAAACCTTCCGGGAAAAACATAATTTCAGTCTGCTGGGTGGTTTGGAACAAGACCGCCGCACAACCAACGGATTTGGTTTAACAAGAAGGGTGCTTTCTGATCCTGTTTACAATGTTATTCAGGGTGGTTTTACCACCGATGTGAACAGTGGCCTGGCCCTGGGAGAAAATTATCTTCAATCTAAATTCGGCAGGTTCAACTATAACTTCAACAGGAAATACTTTATAAGTGCCAATGTGCGTGAGGATGAGTATTCTGCTTTGCCTGGCCAGAAAGAAACATTCTGGGGTATTTCAGGTGCCTGGCAGGTAGACCAGGAAAAATTCTGGGCACCGGGTATCAGCAGGATCCTGTCGAGCCTTAAACTGAGGGGTAGCTATGGTAAAGTAGGAAATACAGCAGGTATTGGTGATTTTGCCACCTATTCAACATTCAACTCTGCCGGTGTATACGGCGGTAATCCTATTCTTACCTTCAACCAGGCTGGTAACCCGGACCTGAAATGGGAGACCAGTAAGAAAATGGATATTGGAGTTAACCTTGGGTTTCTTAAAGACAGGATAAACGTGGAGGCTACTTATTATAAAAATGATATCTCCGGCCTGATTCTTTATGTACCACAATCTCCTTCAGCCGGCGTACCCAATGCAGTACCACAGAACGTAGGTACCATGTATAATAAGGGTATTGAACTGACTGTTTCCGGAGCCGTGATTGATAAGAAGAATTTTACGTGGACATCCAGTTTCAACTATTCCAATAACAAGAATGAAGTAACTGCATTGGCACCCGGTCTTACAGAGATCATTACCAGCACAGGTGGACTGGAATCTGTTAACCGCACAGCCGTAGGATATTCGGCAGGTTATCTCTGGGTTGTTCAGTCAGGTGGAGCAGATCCTGCCACCGGAAGAAGGATATTCTATAACAAGGGTGGCCTCCCGGTTTTATACCGTTTTGGTACCTTGCCTGCCGGCGAATTCACCTACCAGAACCCGGATGGAACCCGGTACAATACCGCTGCAGGTGCAGCCAATACCATCAGCCAGGCAGCAGATGCGGTTATGTATGCCAACACCATTCCGAAAGTTATCGGAGGTTTCAGCAACACATTCCGGTATAAAAACTTTGACCTCGATGTATTGCTGACCTACCAGGCAGGGTTCTCTGTTTATTACGGAACCAATGCCGGTATGTTTGACCAGCGTTTTTGGAATAACTCCGTGGATGTATTGAATGGCTGGAGAAAACCAGGCGATATCACCAATATCCCCAGGCCGGTTTACGGAGACAACGTTTCTAATGGCTCCGGTTTACCCATCAGCTTTAATGTGTTTAAAGGAGATTTTGTAAAACTGAAGAATGTAACATTCGGATACAATTTCCCGGCAGATGCATTTAAGAGACTTAAGATCAGCAGCGTTCGGTTCTATGTGAGCGGGCAAAACCTGTATATATTCACCGATTATCCCGGTCCTGATCCCGAAGTTTCTTCTAATGGAAACGGATCCATTGGCCAGGGTGTAGACAGGAATACCGTTGCAAATGGCCGCACCATCACCGTTGGATTAAAAGTCGGCTTCTGATACTAATAATAAAAAAGCTAAAAAATATTCAGAATGAAAAAGCAAATAAAATATATCATAGCATTGAGCCTGGTTCTGGTTTCTGCTGTATCCTGTAAAAAGGAATACCTGACCCCGGTACCTCAGACATCAGTAAGTGATCTTACTGCATTCGACTCTCCCGAGCGTATACTGGGAAATATACGCAGCCTGTATGCCAACACAAAGGGCAGTAGTTTTTATGGCGGCCGCTATATTGTATACGGGGATATCCGCGGGGAAGATTTTTTAAATGAAACCGGTAACCTTGTTACTGGAGCAGATGTATGGGCACTGAATTGCACCGGAACTTCGCAGAACTCTGTAAAGAATCTCTGGGCACAGGCTTATTTCACCATCAACCTTTGCAATCTCTCCATTGAAGGCATTACCGCAAAAGGCCCTTCAGTAGTTGGAGCTACCCTTACGAGCAATTACCTGGGTGAAGCCCGGTTCTTACGAGCACTGTGCTACTACAGTCTGCTGCAGTATTATGCAAGGCCCTATGCCGATGGAAACGGAAACAAACCCGGGTTACCATTGCGGTTAACCGGTATTAAAGGCCCCGGCTATTCCGACCTTGCCCGGAGCACTGTTGCCGAAGTGTATGCACAAATCATTGCCGACCTTGACTTTGCAGAGGCAAACCTGCCATTAATTTATACAGGCGCTACTGCAGCCGAATTGAATACCACCCGTGCACACCGCAATACAGCCATCGCATTTAAAACAAGGGTATATCTTTCCATGCAGAACTATGCGAAAGTGGTAACCGAAGGAAATAAGATTGTAACAGCTGGAACCACCCCTCCATTCAGTGCCAATGTGGGCAGCACCCTTGGTGTTGTTCATGCATTACAAGCTAATATTGCAACCGTTTTCTCAACCTATACCACAACCGAATCAATCCTTTCATTCCCGATGTCTGCTGCTTCCGGAGATAACCCCGGCACACAGAACCAGCTTGGATTCTACTTTGTGCGCAATGCAGCTAATCCGGGTTCGGCAGAATATTCATTAAACCCATCGGGTATTATCAGCGATCCGGCATTTGGTATTGCAAGTAATGATGCAAGAAAAAACCTGATTTTCACCAATACTTCCAACAATAAAAAGTTTGTGAACAAATACCCCTTGCCTTCACCCTTCCTTGATTACCCACCGGTGATCCGCTATTCAGAAGTATTGCTGAACCTGGCGGAAGCCATTGCAAGAACCACAACGGGTGTTGATGCTAGGGCCAAGGCCCTGCTGAATGCAGTGCGCAACCGTTCTGATGGACTTGTAACCCTTAACCCGGCTGATAATGCGGCGTTGATCAATGCCATCCTGCTGGAAAGAAGGATCGAGTTGGTGGGAGAAGGATTGAGGAACAATGACCTGATGCGTTTGCTTCAAACCATTCCGGCCAAAGGATCTGTTCCGGCAAAACTGCCATCCGATCCGGGCTATATCTGGCCCATTTCATCCGACGAACTGTCGCTGAACAAGCTGATGACTGATAACTAATCAATCCATATTGGATTAATACTAAAAGCGCCCCGGAACCGGGGCGCTTTTAGTATGCGATGGATAACAGTTTATTTAAGCAGTTCTGAAAGTTTCCGCTGGAGGGCGCTTCCCCGCAGGTTGGTGGCAATGATCTTTCCCTGCGGATCCACCAGTACATTGCTGGGAATTACTTCCAGGCCATACAGCGGTACGGCAGCACTGCTCCAGTACTTAAGGTCGCTGATTTGCTGCCAGTTGAGATTGTCTTCCCTGATGGCATCCAGCCAGGCGCTTTTATTTTTATCCAGCGATACACCCAGTATGGTAAAATTTTTATCCTTAAACTGGTTGTAGGCGGCCACTATGTTCGGGTTTTCATCGCGGCAGGGACCACACCAGCTTGCCCAGAAATCCACCAGCACATATTTTCCTTTCAGCTGACTTAATGAGAACGGTTTGTCGTTCACATCGTTCATGGTAATATCAGGTGCCATACTGCCCACCTCCGGCGATGATAAAACAGGGGCAGAAGGCTGCATGGTATTATTGGCAGCTGCAATGCGATTCCTGATGAAAGCTGCCGTTGCTTCTATCCCTTTGTGTTTGGGGAAGCGGGCAGCCAGTTTAGCAAGGGGCTGTTCAAATTTGGTGATTTCTACGGCTGCCATGGTAAGCACAAAAAGAGAAAGGATGGGGCTTTGGGAAGTATCGGCATAAGCAAAACAATACCTGGTGAAATCGTCTGCAATTGATTTATACCCGCTTTTCAGGGCAGTTGTGATGCTATCTCCTTCCGGGGCACCCATTTTCTGAAGCCTGCTGATCAACTCTCCTTTGTCGTATAGTATTTTACTGATGCTGTCAACATAGCGGAGTGTTTTTCGCAATGAAGCATTGGCTGCCCCGCTGAATGAATACCCTGAATCGCCGGGGATATTTATATTTCCTTTGAATTCGATGGTGCTGCCGTCGTTGACGAACAGGTAAGCAGTATTGCTGCTGTCAGCCCGTAAACGGTATATTCCTTCTTCCCGGGCAAGTGCAGATACTTCAAACTTCCCGTCTTTCAGGAAACCGGTGTCAAGCACTTCCGGGGCTTTATCGGTGAAGTACAATTCTTCCAGGAAAACCCGCTGGCTGAGGGCTCCTTTCAGTTCTCCATTCACGGTGAACTTTCCTTTGCTGTCGTTATTGCTGCAGGAGAACAGGGCAGCACTCACAACCATCAACAAGATCCATTTTCTGATCATGGGGTATTTAATTTTTCGTTCAGTAATTTATTCACCAACTGCATATCGGCTTTTCCTTTGCTGAGTTTTTTTACTTCACCGGCAAATAAACCGACCAGGCCTTTCTTCCCTTTTTTGTATTCCGCTACCTTGTCCGGCATCTTACTCAATGCTTCATTTACCCATTGTTCAATGGAGCCGCTATCGCTTTCCATTACCAGGTTAAGTTCGGCCGCCAGTACTGCCGGATCTTTTTGCGGCTGGTTTATCAATGCCGGAAGCAGTTTGGAAGAAGCCATGCCAAAACTCAGCTTTCCATCATCCACCAGCTGCACCAGTGATGCCAGGGTAGCAGGAGGCAAAGAAAAAGAACGGAAGCTGTTGTGGCTGTCGTTCAGGTGACTTTTAACGGGGCCCAGCAGCCAGTTGGCCACCGCTTTATAATTTCTGCAGTGAAGGATTGTTGCTTCAAAATAATCAGCCAGTTCTTTGTCATCGCAAATGACCGATGCATCATATTCAGGAAGCTGCAGGGCATGAATATATTTTTTTTTCAGCGCTTCAGGTAAAACAGGCAGGCCATTCTTTAATTCCTCCAGGCGTTCATCGGTGATGCGGAATGGCGTAAGATCGGGTTCGGGGAAGTAGCGGTAGTCATCGGCGTCTTCTTTGGTACGCAACGAAAAAGTAATGTTGTTGTCGGCGTCGTAGCTTCTTGTTTCCTGTACAATTTTTTCTCCCCGTTCGGTGATGCCAATCAGTCTTTCCACTTCCAGATCTACGGCTCTTTTTACATTCCGGATGCTGTTCAGGTTTTTTACTTCCACCCGGGTACCGAGTTGGGTATCTCCTTTCGGACGGATGGAGATGTTGGCATCGCAGCGCATACTTCCTTCTTCCATATTGCCATCGCAGATACCCAGCCAGGAGACCAGTCTGCGCAATTCTGTGATATAGGCAAATGCTTCATCACTGCTGTGAATGTCCGGTTCGGTTACGATTTCGAGCAACGGCACGCCTGCCCGGTTCAGGTCGATGGCGGTATAATGTTCGTCCACATCATGCAGGCTTTTTCCGGCATCCTCTTCAATGTGAATGCGGTTAAGCCGGATGTTCCGTTCGGTATCTCCCGTTCTTATTTTAACAAAACCATTTTTACAGATGGGCGTGGTATGTTGAGAAACCTGGTATCCTTTGGGCAGATCGGGGTAAAAATAATTTTTACGGGCAAAATAGTTCTCCTGTTCAATGTCGCATTGCAGGGCCAGGCCCAGCGTTACTGCATATTCAATGGCTTTCCTGTTCATGCGGGGCAGGGTGCCCGGGTGTGCCAGGGTGATGGGGCTGATGTGTGTATTGGGTTCGGTGCTGAATGCCGCAGGGTCGCCGCAAAACAATTTACTTTTGGTAAGTAGCTGGGCATGCACTTCCAGGCCGATCACCACTTCGTATTTATCATTCGCTGTCACGGCCGCAAAGGTAAGGAATAGGCTGCAGAGGAGCTGAACGGGCAAAAGTCCTGTGTTGTTAAATCAAACAAAATAAAAAAGCCCCCATTGCACATTGGGGGCTTTTGCTTCATGCTTATTCACGGCTTATAAATTCGCTGTTTTTAATTTTTTCGGGATCTTGATGTCAAAGCTCATCGCATTGCCATTGCGGGTGGCTTTAATATTGTAGGAAGCTTTGTCTGCATTATCGTGCAGTTGTTCTCTTGCTTCATCGGTGTTGTTTACTTTTTCGCCGCCCACTTCGGTGAGGATATCGTCTTTTTTCAAACCTGCTTTTTCAGCCGGGGAATCTTTCTCCACGTCCAGTACTTTCACACCTTTGCCGTCTTCTGTATCCTGGATCTTCAGGCCCAGCTTCTGCTGGCGGGGGTAGGAAAAAGCATACGATTCGCCATCCTGGCCATATATTTTAGGGAATGTTTCGCCAAAACCTCCATCGCTCCATGTTTCTATCCGGGGAGCCGGGCTTACACGGGGGGCGGAATACTTGCGGGGAATGGTAAAGGTTTTTGCAAGTCCGTCGGGGCCACTGAATGAATAGGCCCAAGTACCGGAATCTTTGCGTTCGCCCAGGGTGACTTTTGCAGAGTTTTCTTTTCCGTCTCTTTTGTAACTGAGCTTCACTTCGTCTTTTGGTTTCTGACCCGATACGGCATCGTATAATGATTCCGGGCCATCGATGCTTTTATCTCCCAATTTGGTGATCACATCTCCTTCTTTCAGGCCGGCTTTTTCCGCAGCACTCTCTTTAGTTACGTCAGTGATTTTAGCCCCGGCTTCTGTTTTCTCGGTGGTTACACCCAGGAACGCACGGCTTTCCCCGTTTTCATCGTTCCAGAAACCGTTGAATCCATCAAATACATCGGGAGAAAGGCTGTAACGCATATTGCCCTTGCCGTCGCGGATAATAATATTTCTCCGGTTGATGCTGATTTCATCGTCTTTGTATTCGGAAAGGGGTTTCCCATTGATGGTGATCTTATCGCCCTTGATCTCCAAGGTGATTTTTGCATCTTTATCGCCCTTTTTGCGAATGATGATCTCCTGGCTTTCTTTGGAGTCTTTTTCTCCTTTATCGCCCTTATCGCCTTTTGTATCCTGTGCAGTAACGGCTAAACCCAGGCTGGTAAGTCCCGCTATTGCTGCCATCAATAATAACTTTTTCATGCTGCCTTGTTTTATGTACGAAAATATTAGTAGGTCAAATGTAGGTAAGATTTTTGGATTACGAAATTTTTCGCAGATAAAATTTTTCCTTTAACAAAGTTTTTGAGATTTAGCGGGGAACGGACTTGCTATAGGTTTTTACCGGGCAGTCGTCTATGATGCTGTTGCCCGTATAATCCATCCCTATTTTTTCCAGCACGCTGATGGATGCCAGGTTCTCTACATGTGCGCAGGCGGAAATAACCGGCAGTTTAAGTACAGTGAGTCCATACTCCAGTGTTTGCCGGGCGGCTTCGGTGGCATACCCCTTTCCCCAGGCCTTTTGCATAAGGCGGTAACCCAGGTCAATCTCATCCCTCTCTGGGCGGTATTTCAATCCGCACCAGCCAATGAACTCAGCGTTGTCTTTTATATGTATGGCCCAACGGCCAAGGTTATTTTCGTACTGCGGAAGAATGATGTCTTTGAGGATCTGCCCTGATTGTTCCGTAGTTTTCAGCGTTGGCTCATGCACATATTTTACCACCTCGGGATCGCTGTTGAGTTCGAGTATGAGCGGCGCATCGGCTTCGGTAAACCGGCGCAGGAGTAGGCGGGGTGTTTCAAAAATGATGTACATGATGTAATGAATATGCGAAGAGGCTAAAGGAGGAATGAATCATTTCCCATTTAACCTCTTTTTCTGTTTTGTTCTCTTAGCCTAATAACGATTTCACTTTCCCGATCACCTCTTTCAGGTTACTTACATCCTGTCCGCCGGCGGTAGCCAGGTTTTTTTGTCCGCCCCCGCCGCCTTTAATCAGGGCTGCCACATGTTCCTTAATGATCTTTCCGGCGTCCAGTCCTTTGGCGGCTACTACGGTATCGGAAATGCCAATGGCCACATGGGCCTTGCCATCGATATTGCCGCAAAGCACGGCTACGTGATCGTTGAGTTTATTCTTCAGTTCAAAGCAGAGTTTCTTTAAATGATCGGCACTGCTTACTTCGATGATATCGCCCACAAATGTTATGTTGTTGATGATCTCGTCTTTCTGCAGCAGCTCGTTGCGGATGGCCACCAGCTGCCGGGCTTCCAGTGCTTCAATGTGTTTTTTCAGCGAAGCATTTTCAGCCTGCAGGCTTTCGATCGTTTTTCCAATGTCGGCAGGGTTCTTTAATGTATGCCGTACCGCCTTGATGGCATCCAGTTCGGTATTGATAAAGTCTTCGGCCGCTTTTCCACAAACAGCTTCCACCCGGCGCACACCCGCTGCCACGGCGCCTTCGCTCTTTATTTTAAAAATACCCAGCTCGCCGGTGGTTCCCACATGGGTGCCGCCGCATAGCTCGATGGAATAAGCAGGATCCATGATCACCACCCGTACCACATCGCCGTATTTTTCTCCAAACAGGGCCATGGCACCCAGCTTCATGGCTTCTTCTTTCGGCATTGATTTAATCACCACGGGAATGTTCTCCCGGATCTTTTCGTTTACCCGTGTTTCCACCGCTGCTATCTCTCCGTCTGTCATCTTTGCAAAATGACTGAAGTCGAAGCGGAGGTGCTCTTCATTTACCAGTGAACCCTTCTGTGCCACATGCGTACCCAATACGGCACGCAGGGCTGCATGCATCAGGTGAGTAACGCTGTGGTGAACAGTGATGTGTTTTCTGCGGGCGGCATTCACCGTTGCTGTTACTTCACCGCTCATGTCATTTGCAACAGATTCAGCAACGTGAATGATCAGGTCGTTCTCTTTTTTGGTATCGATGATGGTTACCGGTTCCTGGTTGATGGTTAATACGCCGCTGTCGCCCACCTGTCCGCCGCTTTCGGCATAGAAGGGGGTGCTGTCCAGCACAACCTGGTAAAGCTGCTTCCCCTTTCCGCTTACTTTGCGGTACTTGACCACCTTCGATTTTGTTTCCAGTGAATCATATCCCACAAATTTTGACGAAGGAATATCATGCACGGTGATCCAGTCTTCTGTTTCCAGGGAAGTGGCTGCCCGGGAGCGGTCTTTCTGCTTTTTCATTTCAGCTTCGAAGCCAGGCATATCAACTTGCCATCCTTTTTCCCTTGCCATTAATTGTGTTAAATCAATCGGAAATCCAAATGTGTCATTTAAGTCAAAAGCAAATGCACCCGGAATGATTTTTTCTTTTGTCCCTTCAATACGCTTACTTCCATATTCGATAAAAGGGATTTTCCCATCTGCAATTACATTCTCGCCAGTAACGATATAAGAATTAAAAATGTCGATCCCCAAGTGCAGGGTTCTCAAAAAAGCATCTTCTTCTTCCTTAATTACTTTACTTACAAAATCTTCTTGTTTTTGCAACTCGGGGAAAACGGTGCTAAACTGATTAGCCAAAGTGGGTATGAGTAATGATAATATGGGTTTGTTAGAGCCTAAATAAGAATAGTAATAACGTACTGCCCTTCTTAAAATCCTGCGTATCACATAACCGGCACCTGTATTGGAAGGAAGTTGTCCATCGGCAATGGTAAAGGCAATGGCACGGATATGATCGGCAATCACCCGGAAGGCAATGCTTTCTTTGGAGTCGTCGGCCTTATAGGTTTTGTTTACCAGCTTGCCGGTGGCGGCAATCGTTCCGGAAAAAATATCGGTGTCGTAGTTGGATGTTTTCAGTTGCAGCACACGAACCAGCCGCTCCAGTCCCATGCCTGTATCCACATGTTTGGCCGGCAGTTCTTCCAGGCTCCCGTCTTTTTTCCGGTTGAACTGGATGAATACATTGTTCCAGATCTCGATCACCTGCGGGTGGTCGTTGTTCACGAGGGTTTTTCCATCCGTTTTTTTTCTTTCTTCTTCGCTGCGGCAATCCACGTGTATTTCGGTGCAGGGTCCGCAGGGCCCGGTGTCGCCCATCTCCCAGAAATTGTCTTTTTTGTTGCCCAGCAGGATCCGGTCTTCGGCAATCACTTTCTTCCATTCATTATATGCTTCTTCATCTTTCGGCAGTCCTTCTTTATCATCGCCTTCAAAAATGGTAACATACAGCCGGTTCTTATCGAGCTTGTACACTTCCGTCAGCAGTTCCCAGCTCCAGGCAATGGCCTCTTTTTTGAAATAGTCGCCAAAGCTCCAGTTTCCCAGCATTTCAAACATGGTATGATGATAGGTATCTACGCCCACTTCTTCCAGGTCGTTGTGCTTGCCGCTTACCCGCAAACATTTTTGGGTATCTGCCACCCGGGCATCGGGGGCTTTCTTGTTGCCCAGGAAATAATCTTTAAACTGGTTCATGCCGGCATTGGTGAACAGCAGGGTAGGGTCGTTTTTAACCACGATGGGGGCAGAAGGAACAATGGCGTGTCCTTTTGACCGGAAAAAATCCAGGAATTGTTGTCGTATCTCAGCGCTCGTCATCATATGCCGTTGTTTATTTGGGTTGATTTTTGCGATTTATGAAGCTATATTTGTACACCTTTGTTTGGCGTGGGCAAAGGTACTAAAACGGCCTCAAGCGGCAAGGGAAGGTTCCCGGGCTGCTGTCAATATCCTGGTTAAAAACAGAGCATGAAAAAAATAAAATATTACTACAATACACATACGCTCCGGTACGAAAAACTGGTAACCCCGCTGCGGGTGAAACTGTTGCGTACATTCGGGTTTATCTCTGCGGCCCTCGTCACATCTGTACTCATCATCTGGTTGTACACCAAATTCTTTCCCAAAGCAGCTGACCGGGAAGCCGAACTGAAGTACGAAGCCGTACGGGAGAATTATAAAACCCTGGCAGAAAAAACCAAACTGCTGCAGCAACAAATGGCCGAACTGGAAAAAAGGGATAATGAAGTATACCGCTCTATTTTTGAAGCCAACCCGTTGGGCGACAGCGCCCGTACCAAACTGATAGAAAAGAAAAAAGAAATTGCCAAAGTAGACCAGATACAGGATGACGAACTGGCCAACGAGATCGCCAAAACACTCAACAATATTTCATCCCGGGTAACTTACCAGTTTGATAGTTACAAGGCCATTGAAAAACTCATCAACAACCAGGAGGCCAAACTGGCCAGCCTGCCTGCAATTCAACCTGTGAGCAACAAAGAGCTTACCCGCATTGCCAGCGGCTTTGGCATGCGCATCCACCCCATATACGGCATTGCCAAAATGCACCAGGGGCTCGATTTTACCGCACCCCAGGGTACACCTATTTATGCCACCGGCGACGGAGTGGTTACCACCGCCAGCTATGGTACGGGTACCGGCAACCACGTGATCATCAATCATGGATATGGGTACGAAACAGAATACATGCACATGATACGTATTAAAGCACGTGATGGCCAGCGGGTAAAACGTGGCGAAGTGATCGGGTGGGTGGGAAATACCGGTGCCAGCACCGGGCCGCATTGCCATTACGAAGTACACATCAATGGCAACCCGGTTGACCCGGTTTACTTTTTCTTTAACGACCTCAATGCCGAACAGTACGACCGGGTGTTAAAAATTGCCGCTACGGGAAGTGCCAAAAGTTTTGACTAATTTTAAATATGCCACTCAATCAGATATCATTCGCCTTTGACGAAATGCCGGTAAAAGAAGAACCGGCAGTGAAGAAAATTATTGCCGAAGAACCTGCTCCGCCGAAAACCAGGACCAGGGCCGACAATAAAAAACTCACCCGGGGAAGGGTGTCGCTCAAAGAAATGGATGCAGGTGTTGACCTGATCGAGATCCCGGAGGATGACGTGTTGTTCCAGAAAAGTTATTACTCCATCGGAACCGTGGCCGGTATGTTTAAAGTAAACCAGTCGCTGATCCGTTTATGGGAAAATGAATTTGAGATACTTAAGCCACGCAAGAACGGCAAGGGCGACCGCTTATTCCGCCCGGAAGACATCAAGAACCTGAAACTCATCTTTCACCTGCTGCGTGAACGTAAATACACCATGGAAGGCGCCAAGGAATTCCTGAAGCAGAACAAACGGGCCGAGGAAAAATTCCAGCTGATTGAGTCGCTCAAGAAACTAAAGGGGTTCCTGAATGAATTGAAAGCCGACCTATAACCACCACTTAACAAAATTGATTTTTACCGGCTGCTACCGGGTCATACATTAGCGTACATAATTTTCACCAATGAAATTTTCACTCACCCTTCTTTTTGCGGGCCTCCTGTCATTGCAGGGATTGGGCCAGGCACAATATGAGATCACCCCCGACGAGAAGCACCCGGAGCAACACATCTTCCGCGGCATCGTTAACAAGTACGTGGTGCAGAATGATACGGCATTCACCAAATGGTATACGCAGAGCCAGGGTTATTACAATCCCGATACCGCCACGCTGAATGCATTTGAAAGGGCCAAAAGCAAAGTGCAGTTTGTGGTGTTTGGCGGAACCTGGTGTGAGGATACACAGTTTGTATTGCCTAAGTTTTTTAAGATACAGGAGAAGAGCGGGGTCCCGGATGAAACCATTACTTTTTTTGCGGTGAACCGGGCCAAGAAAACGCTTAGTAATATCAGCGCTGCCTTCAATGTTACCCTGGTACCCACCATCATTGTGATGAAGGATGGAAAAGAGATTGGCCGGGTGGTGGAATATGGTAAAACCGGTAAGTGGGATAAAGAGCTGGTGGATATCCTGAATCAATAAAGGTTACCGGATCCCGTACACATCAACACCCTCGTTTTTCAGCAGGTAAATTTTCCGGTTCATGGCTTTGATGGCCAGGTAATCGCCAAAGAAGGGCGGTAGTGTATATTCTTTCAATTGAAGTGAGTTCAATTCGTAACTGTACAGTTTTCCATTATTGAAGCCATACATGATCTTACCGGATACTTCCACGTTGTTCCATTTCAGAAAAGACAGCCGGTTTTTGAAGGTGCCGTAGTAATCAAAAATGTAAAAACCTTTTTCAGGATCGTAGAGGTATACAAAATTATCGCGGTCGATGATTTTCACCGGCGACGGAACGGTGTCGAACAAAAGCCGCCAGCCGGTGGTTTCCTGCATCAGCTTTCCCTGTTCATCAATTTTTTTGAGTTTATAATCCTCTTCATCAAAAAGCCAGATATTGTTGTCGTACGAAAGGGCAATGCTGTTCACCAGGAAAATATTCTGCGTACGCAGGTTGATGGTATTGCGGACGGCAAGCAGCCGGTCGAGTGTAACAATGGTGGAAAAATTCTTATAGTAAAGCAACGCTTTCAGCGGGTTGGTAACATCAATGGCGGAAGGATTGCCATAGCGCTTTACATCATTGAACACGGCTACCGAATCGCCGTTGGCGTTTATCTTCCTCAGCCGCCTGCCTTCGGTGATGAGATACACATTATCCAGGTTGTCCACGCTGAAGGATGAAAAATTTCCCCGGATGGTTTTGAGAAATGTAAAGGCAGAATCGCTTTGTGCCATTGATGCCGCAGGAACACAGAAGCACAGCAAAAAAAGGATGGTAGCGGTTCTTTTCATTGGTTATAGTACTTCAGTTCTAAATTTTCTCCGTCGAACACCGCATAGCTGAAATATTTTATCCAGTCGCCCAGGTTCACATACCTGCTTTTTCCGGTCAGTTTAAAATCGATGGGCAGGTGCCGGTGTCCGAAAATGAAGTAATCATAAAATGTTTGCTGCAATACTTCCCTGCAGTAAACAATCAACCATTCCTTGTCTTCGCCCAGGAACACTTCATTGCTCTGCCCGGTTTGAGCCCGGCTGCGCCGGCTGAAATAGTTTGCAATACCCATGCCGATAAACGGGGGCAGGATGCCAAAGAGCCAGTTGCAGGCTTTGTTGCGGAATATTTTTTTGATGAATTTATATCCATGATCGCCGGGGCCCAGCCCGTCACCATGGCCTACCAGGAATTTTTTCCCGTTGAAGGTAAACGGCACCGGTTCAAAATATACCGGAATGTTCAGCTCCTTCTGGAAATAATCCTTCATCCACATGTCGTGGTTGCCCACAAAAAAATGAACGGGGATGCCGGCGTCGGTGAGTTCGGCCAGTTTGCCGAGAATGCGTACATATCCTTTGGGCACCACTTTTTTGTATTCGTACCAGAAGTCGAACAGGTCACCCACTATAAACAGTTCGGCGGCTGTAGGTTTTATTTCGTCGAGGAAACAGGTGATTTTCTTCTCCCGCAGCAGGCTGGTGGCTGCATCGGGAGCGCCCAGGTGAAAATCGGAGAGGAAGTAGATCTTTTTTGTGACGCTCGCTTCCATGGGTTAGGGTTTGTTTTTCTGCTGGAGGTATTGCAGCAGGTCGCCCGACTCTATTTCAGGCTTTCCGTCCACGTTCCCGTTGAACCAGTAAATCCAGGATGTATGAGGCTGCCCGTCCTGGTAAGCGATCACTTCTTCCCGTTTGTAGGGAGCGGTTTCCCCTTCCTCGGCATTCAGCCCTTCGTAGTCGTCGAGCTGACCGATGGCCCAGGAAAATTCCCGGGGATCATTAATGGCATACAGCTCTCCCGAAATAAATTTTTCTTCCGTGGTGGGCCTGGCCACAGGAAATTCTCCCATGTCATACAATTTGCCTTTTACCACCGCTTCACCCAGCAGGTGAAAATACTTGGTAAGGTATTGATACACGGGATTGCGGAATCCACTGCGCAGCGATCCGTAAACAAACAGGTTGTAAATCTCTGTACTCATTATACAATAAAGATACTTGTAAAAATGCAATTATGCTTCCACGAGGAAACAGTACACTTCTTTGGGACCATGTACACCGGTTACCAGGGTTTTTTCAATGTCGGCGGTACGGCTGGGGCCTGTGGCAAAGCTGATAAGCGAGGGGATATTGCCTGCGTATTTTTCTTTTAAACCCTGTAGTGCATCTTTTACATCATACACCAGTTGACTGGTGAAGGCAATGCAAATGTGTACCGGGGCATATACACTTACGGTTCGGCCGCTTTGCTGTGCTGCACTCAGCACCATGGACCCGGTACGGGCCACCAGGTATTCGCAGCCGGTGATGGATGCATCACAGGTGGCCAGACTGATGGTATTGCTGAATGTTTCTTTCCACGGATCGGTATCGCAATAGATCTTCGTCCATTCCTTTGCTGCTATCAGTTGTTTTACCTGGTTAAGCAGGTCTTCTTCATTCACACAAAAAGCAAACTTACCCTGCAGGCTGGTGAATTCCTGTGCAAACAAAACCTCCAGGTCTTCGGTTGCCGGCATAAAAACCGAATTGGTTCCTTCGCTTTGCGGAAAAGGCAACGGAACAGGATTGCTCAATGCCTTCCTGATCCGTTTTAAAATATTTTCTTTAGCCGGAGATACCGCCATGGTTTAAATAGCTGGTGGTGTTTTTAATTCATCGGGCATGGCCGATCTGGGTTCTTCGTTTACCGCTGTGTGTTCGTCTATTTCCAGTGCTTTCTTTTCCTCGAACGGACGTTTGCCGATCAATGCTTCCACATCACTCTTAAAAAGCACTTCTTTTTTCAATAATTCCTTCGCCAGTTTTTCCACATCGCCTTTCTTCTCCAGCAGGAGGCTCTTGGTGATCTGGTAGGCTTTGTCGATGAGGTTGCGTACTTCTTCATCAATCATTTTCCCGGTTTCTTCACTGAATGGTTTGGTAAATACATTTTCCTGGTTGGGATCATAATAACTGATATTACCCACTTTGTCATTCATGCCGTAAACGGTGATCATGCTGTAGGCGATCTTGGTGATCTGCTGCAGGTCGTTGCTGGCGCCGGTGCTGATCTTTCCGAAGAAGATGTCTTCGCTGGCTCTTCCGCCAAGGGTCATGCAGATCTGGTCCATCAGCTGGTCGGTGTTGTACAGGTATTGTTCCTTGGGGGTGTATTGGGCATAACCCAAGGCCGCGGTTCCCCTCGGTACCACCGTTACCTTCAGCAGCGGATAGGCATGTTCCAGGTACCAGCCGCAGATGGCGTGACCGGCTTCGTGGTAGGCGATGATCTCTTTTTCTTCGGGAGAAATGATCTTGTTCTTTTTCTCCAATCCCCCGATCACCCGGTCGATGGCATCCTGGAAGTCGCTCATGTCCACTGCATCTTTCCCTTTGCGTGCAGCGATAAGGGCTGCTTCATTGCATACGTTGGCAATATCGGCACCGGCAAAGCCTGGTGTTTGTTCGGAGAGTTTATGGATGTCTAATGTTTGCGAAACTTTAATAGGCGCTAAATGTACTTTGAAAATTGCTTCACGGCCCACCAGGTCGGGGCGATCGATAGAGATCTGCCTGTCGAAACGGCCCGGGCGCAGCAAGGCGCTGTCGAGTACATCCGGCCGGTTGGTGGCAGCCAGGATGATAATGCCGAGGTCGGTTCCGAAACCATCCATTTCCACGAGCAACTGGTTCAGGGTATTTTCCCTTTCATCATTGCTCATCATCATGTTCTTTCCCCTTGCACGGCCGATGGCATCGATCTCGTCAATAAAAATGATGCAGGGCGCTTTTTCTCTTGCCTGTTTAAACAGGTCACGTACCCGGCTGGCGCCTACGCCTACAAACATCTCCACAAAATCACTTCCACTGAGGCTGAAGAAGGGAACCTGCGCTTCACCGGCAACGGCTTTTGCCAGGAGGGTTTTACCGGTGCCCGGAGGGCCAACCAGCAATGCACCTTTTGGAATTTTACCGCCGAGCGCTGTATATTTTTTCGGGTTCTTTAAGAAGTCAACAATCTCCATCACTTCCACCTTGGCTTCATCAAGACCGGCTACATCGCCGAAGTTGATATTTACACGGGTACCTTTTTCAAACAGCGTTGCTTTCGATTTACCGATGCTGAAGATGCCGCCGGGGCCACCACCGCCGCCGGGGCCACCTACTTTGCGCATCATCATAATGAACAACAGTCCGATGAGCAAAAGCGGAAGCAGGGTGCTGATGAGCTGGCCCAGCCATTGGTCCTCATCATCCGGGCTGTCGGGGATCTCTTTTACAATATTGTTCTTTTTATAAAATTCACCAAGCTGGGTGGCGAAGGTTTTATCGTCGATGATGCTGAAGTATAATTGCGGACGGTCAGCCTTAATGGTAACGGCCGACTCATAATTTTTCTCATCCGGTTTCTGATTCAGCAATTGCCTGTATACGGCGGCTTTGGCTTTCAGGCTGTCGGGGTTCAGAAAAACACGTACAATCTTTTTATTACGGATGGTGCGGATCTTGGTCACGTCGCCCTGTAATACCATGCTGTAAAATTTCTGCTGATCGGTTTCGATGCCGGCGCTGCTTACATTATTAAACAGGCTGTAGCCCACGATGGATAAAAAAATGATACCATAGAGCCAGTAGATACTCATCCGGCCTCTTTTTTTATTGGGATCGTCACCTTTGGGTGGCAAATTATCAGGGTTGTATTTTCTATTGCTGTCTTGACTCATAGTATCGGGCGTTTTTTTGGATACGTTCCGGTTTTTTTGCCGGCTTTATATAACAGACGATCTGGTTTTATTATTGTTTTAAATGCTGTTCAGCTGTGTTCCATCATGGGAGCATCACTCCACATCTCTTCCAGCTGGTAAAACTTCCTGGGTTCGGGCAGCATCACATGCACCACAATGTTCACATAGTCGATCAGTATCCATTGCTGCGCCTGCCTGCCTTCGTGTTTATACGGAAGTTCCCCGCATTTTTGCTTCAGATCTGTTTCCACAAAATCGGCAATGGCTTTCAGCTGGGTGGGGTTGCTGGCCTGGCAAATTATAAAAAAATCGGCCACGGCTTCGGGTATTTTCCGGAGATCGAGGCTCACGATCTTTTCGCCTTTTTTCTCCTCAATGGCATGTATGATGGTTTTGAAGATCTTGCTGTTTCTCGTCAGACGTACCACACTGCTCTTTTTACGGCTGCTCAATGCGTTCAGGTTATTCAAATTGTGATGCGGTTTTTGTTTTTTTTGTACCACCCGGCCCTTTTATGTCCCGGCGGGATTGTTTTTCACCAAGTAGCTTGTAGCTTGCGAACAACGGCAAAAGTAACACTTCTTTGCCATTGGTTCAATTATGCCTGCAGCAGGTTTTTTACAAATACTGGAGTCGGTGGACAGTACCAACAACTATGCCATGCAACAGCTGCATGCTGGATTGGCAAATCATGGCATGGCCTGGTTTTCCATGTCCCAAACAGCCGGCAAGGGACAACGGGGAAAGCACTGGAAAACCGAGCCGGGGAAGAATATTGCCATGAGCCTCGTATTACAGCCCGGGCGTACCGGCCCCATTGGGCAGTTTCACCTGAGCGCCGCGGTGGCACTGGCCTGTTTTGAGTTTTTTTCGGCCCATGCCGGCCCGGAAACAAAAATAAAATGGCCCAATGATCTTTACTGGCGTGACAGGAAGGCAGGGGGTATCCTGATCGAAAACGTATTTCACGGAAAAACATGGAAATGGGCCGTGGTAGGAACCGGTATCAACATTAACCAAACGGTTTTTGATGCATCGCTGCCCAACCCGGTATCGCTGAAGCAGATCACCGGGAAAGAATTTGATGCGGTGGCTCTTGCCCATGAGCTCTGCGGGCTACTGATGAAGCATGTTTCATTGCTGCAGGAACAGGGCGCTGCAGCGGTACTGGAAGCCTATAACCGGCACCTGTATAAAAAAGATCAACCCGTAATGCTGGTTGTAAACGGAGAACCGATTGAAGTAACCATCCGGGGTGTTTCGGAAGAAGGCAAATTGATTACATCGGGTACTGCCGGAAGGGAATTTGATTTTGGGCAGGTGGATTGGGTAATCGAGTCGCCGCGTTAATTGTTCGGTGCCCCGTTGTCGATCCAGCAGATAAAGGCGTTGATCTGCGACTGCGTCAATGAACCACCCTGTGGCATGGTGCCGGCAAGAATGGCGGCCCGGATGTTCGAACGTTTTGCAAATACTTCAGCCTGGTTGGTGAACGGCCCGCCCGAATTGCCGCTGCCGGCTCCATGACAGTTGCTGTTGATGGAACATACACTGGTAAGGATCGGTTGTACGTCGGTGGAAAATTTCGGACTGATGCCTGAACAGGAGAAGGTAATGCCGCTTCCGTTTCCACCACCATTTCCCGGGCTGCTTTTGCTGCAGGATATTAAAAATAAGGTGGCAGCAATAATAAATGAGGGGAGGATAATCTTTTTCATAGAGGGAGTTTTATGCGTACTTATGAGCTAACGCTTCTTTCCCTCAATAAGTTGCCAGGCAGCGATGATTTCTTCGGCGTGCTGCTTGTTTTTGGGCCGTAAAAATATCTTTTTAACAATTCCTTTTTCATCAATGAGGAACGTGGTACGGTGCAGGCCCATGTAATTACGGCCATATAATTGCTTCTCTCCCCATACCCCGTATTTGTCAATGATCTGGTGACCAGGGTCGGCCAGCAAGGTGAAGGGTAGATTGTATTTTGCTTCGAACTTTTTATGTTTTTTTTCTTCGTCCGGGCTCACGCCCAGTACCACCAGGCCATGCTTTTTCAGTAAGGCATAGTTGTCACGCAGGTTGCAGGCCTGGATGGTGCAGGTGGGTGTGTCGTCTTCGGGATAAAAATACAATACCACTTTTTTACCCAGGTAATCACTTAATGAAACGGGATTGCCATCCTGGTCTTTGCTTTTGAATGCAGGCGCTTTCTGTCCTTCTGTTATATGTGTTGGCATGATGTATAATTATTTTATTGAGTTACTGGTTTATTCGTGTTGCGTGTATTTGCCAATAAACTAGTAAACCAGTAATCCAATACGCTGTACTACCTTGAAAATTTATAGGCCCTCGTACTAATATTCCCCACCTGGTCCTCGGCCGTAATAATTAATTCGTGTTCACCCGGCGGGCAGTGTTCATCGAATGCATAAACAAAGCGCCGTCCTTTATCGTTGCTGAAACGGAGCCAGCTGCCATCCAGTGTTGCGTTGAATTTTTTTATTTCTTCGGTATTGTCTGTTACAACAAATGCGAGTTGTTTTAGTTTAGCTGTGTTCATGCCGTTTTTAAAACCAACGGGTGTAATTACGGGTGCAATGGTATCGGCCATCAGCTGAAAACTTCCAAAGTCACGGAACCAGGCCCTGTACCATCCTTCTTCTTTCCCGTTCTTTACCGCTTCGGCCCGGGCATAATCGTGCCGGCCATTGGCAAAGCGGTGTATTACCATTTTACCAGGCAGGGAGGTAACCGCTTTGATGTTGATGGGAAAATACTGGTGAAGCGGAATGCTTGTGTTGTGCAACTGGTAAACGGGGTATCCGGTCTTTTGTATTGTTTCGCTGTACACAAACCGGAACGAATCATAAATACAACCGGCCGGCAGGTAAAACCAAAGATGATCGTTCTCAAAAATATTAACCATGCCGGGACCAAACCAGGTAGATCCTTCACGTGACGGCGTTGGGTTTGCTTCTTCCTTCATGATCCGCTTTACATCAAACAGCAACACCGAATTATTGCCATCCGCATCGCTCACCGTAATCTTCATGGGCCGGTATGTGGTATCGGGCAGCAGCAGCAAACCAGGATGACTTGTCCTTTCATAAATGCCGTCATTGTATCCCGGTAGTGGCGACAGGTGCTGAACCGCCGGTCCGCCGGCAGCCCGCCATTTATAATCAATGTGCGCATTCAGGTAGCGGGTTTCGTTGTACCCGATTTCATTCATGCGGAAACCGGAAACGGGTTTGTCGCCATCCCACAAAAATGCTTCATAAATACCATTGCGGTTGGAAGAGCCATTACACCGGTCGGTGGCCGAAATGGCAAAACTTATTTTATCGGAGTACACTTCAATCACCGGAGGATTGCAGAGATAAACACCGCCCGATTTTTTCAACGTGTATAACTTAGGAACCTGTTCATAGGTGCTGAGGTTGCGGTCGTACACCGCCAATCGGAAAATGTCAGGCGCAATGGTATCGGGCAGCGGAAAACCGAATAACGAAGGGTTCAGCACTTTGTCGGTTCGGGTATCCCGTATTTCAAAATGAACATGCGGCCCTTCGGAGGCGCCGGTATTGCCGCTGTAGGCAATGAAATCGCATTTAGCAACCGGGAACTGACCAGGGGCAAACGTCAGATCAATATTCCAGCTTTTTGATTGGTACTGCTGTGCTGTAACCTGTTTTTCCAGTTCCGGAAAAAAATCATTCAGGTGTGCGTACAGGCTTGTATACCCGTTGGGATGGTTAATATATATAGCCCTGCCAAATCCAAGTGGTTCAATCTTAACCCGGGCGATGTATCCGTCGGCCACGGCATATACGGGCAGGTTTTGTTTTTGAGCCGTACGGCAATCGAGCCCCATGTGGTAATGATTATTTCTGATCTCACCGAAATTGGCAACGATCTCGGGCGGCAGATCCAGCGGCCAGATGAAATAACCTTTTGGATAGGCCGGCATTGGTTGAGCAAAAGAGCGGAGAGAAATTAGCAAAAGAATCAACAACGTATGTAATGCCCGTATTTTCAGAATCATTGCATTTATCCGGTTAGAAAAAAGACAGAACCCCGGGCATAAAAATACTTATATTCACGTAAACAAAACTTAATCAAAACAAACGGCTATGAAACAGTTGCTTCTTCTCCTTCTGCTGGCCTGCACCGTACGGGCAGCATCCGCTCAAAACCCCGATTGTAAAGTGTTGCTTGACTCCATCAAAGGAACCTATGCCGGTGATTGCAGCAATGACAAAGCCAGCGGCAAAGGCAAAGCCGTGGGTACACATACCTACGAAGGGGATTTTAAAAACGGCCTGCCGGAAGGAAAAGGAAAATACACCTGGCCCAACGGCGATTACTATTACGGAGGCTGGAAAAAAGGATTGAAAGAAGGCAAGGGCGAACTGCATCGTTTTGAAGGGGGAAAGGAAACACTGATTACCGGCTATTGGAAAAAAGGAAACTACCGCGGTGAATACGAGAATCCCTACGTGATTAATAATGTAACCAATGACGTTGGCCGGGTGGAAGTAACCAAGCTCAACGACCGGGACTTCACACTCAGCGTTACGGTGGAAAGCCTGGCAGGCGGCGGACAGGCCGGATCGGGGCACCCGGGCACGACGGTAATGACCAACCACCAGGTGACAAGGGGATCGTACGTTAGTAAATCAAATAATGTACTTACCAATAAAGAAGTAACCACCTTCCGGGGCATCGTATTTCCTTTCCGGGTGATGATGAACTTTGGCAATACCCTCGTGGATATTGAAGTTTTTGAACAGGGTTCATGGGATGTACGGGTGCCCATCAATAAATAAACAATTCCGCAATAGAGGAATATGCCCGGCGCTCACCCGCCGGGTTTTTTATTTACATCATTTCCGATTACTTTTGCACGCCACATCAGCGGTAATACTGCACATGCCAAAAGACAATTCCATTCAATCTGTACTCATTATCGGCTCGGGCCCCATCATCATCGGCCAGGCCTGTGAATTTGACTATTCCGGATCCCAGGCGGCCCGTTCCCTGCGGGAAGAGGGCGTTAAAGTGATCCTGATCAACAGCAATCCTGCCACCATTATGACCGACCCCATGATGGCCGACCGGGTGTACCTGCTGCCCCTTACCGTGGAAAGCATAGAACAGATACTGGATGAAAATAAGATTGATGCCGTGCTGCCTACCATGGGCGGACAAACAGCCCTCAACCTTTGTAAGGAAGTGGATGAGCTGGGCATCTGGGAAAAGCATGGTGTACGGCTGATTGGCGTGGACATTAAAGCGATTGATAAAGCAGAAGACCGGGAAAAATTCAGGCAGTGGATGATTGAAATGAACATTGCGGTATGCCCGGCCAAAATCGCCAACTCCTTCCTGGAAGGAAAAGAATTTGCACAACAAATCGGGTTTCCGCTGGTGCTGCGTCCTTCTTTCACCCTGGGTGGAACGGGCGGAAGCATCGTGTTTAATAAAGAAGAGCTGGACGAGGCGTTGAACTCGGGGCTGCAGGCCAGTCCCATTCATGAAGTACTGGTGGAAAAAGCCGTGCTGGGTTGGAAAGAATTTGAGCTGGAGCTGCTCCGCGATAATCAAGACAATGTGGTGATCATCTGCGGGGTTGAAAACTTTGACCCCATGGGCGTGCATACCGGCGATTCCATTACCGTGGCACCCACCATGACGCTGAGTGATACTGCCTACCAGCGCATGCGCAACACGGCCATCTCCATGATGCGGAACCTGGGCAACTTTGCCGGCGGTTGTAACGTACAGTTTGCCCTGAACCCGCAAACAGAAGAACTGATTGTGGTGGAAATCAACCCAAGGGTAAGCCGCTCATCAGCGCTCGCCAGTAAGGCAACGGGTTATCCCATTGCCAAGATTGCCGCCAAACTGTCCATCGGGTATAACCTCGATGAATTAAAGAACCAGATCACGCAATCCACGTCGGCCTATTTTGAACCCGCCCTGGATTATGTGATCGTTAAAATACCCCGCTGGAACTTTGATAAATTCAAAGGAGCCAAAGATACCCTTGGCTTTTCGATGAAGAGTGTGGGAGAAGTGATGGGTATCGGAAGAAGTTTTGCCGAAGCGGTACAAAAAGCCTGTCAGAGTTTAGAGAATGAAGTAGTAGGCCTGGGCTATTATGGAAAAAGCCTGATGCATACCGAAGAGCTGCTGGAATATATTAAAACGCCGAAATGGGACCGTATCTTCCGCATTAAAGATGCCCTGATGGCAGGTGCCAGCGTAAAACGCATCTGCGAGAGCACCAAAATCGACCGCTGGTTCATTTACCAGATACAGAAGATATGCGACTGCGAAAAAGAGATCGCCAAATACGACCTGAAAACATTACCGGATGCATTGCTGCGGGAAGCAAAACTGCTCGGCTTCAGTGATGAGCAGCTGAAAAGCATCATGAAGGAAGAAGATGCCGAACATGTGTATGAAAGAAGAAAAGCCATGGGACTTACCCGGGTGTATAAAATGGTGGATACCTGCAGTGCCGAGTTTGAAGCGAAGACGCCTTACTTCTATTCCACCTTTGAAAACAAACCGGTGAATGAAAGTACATTGCCCAGTAACGAAAGCATTGTATCAAACAGAAAAAAAATTATTGTACTTGGCAGCGGTCCCAACCGCATCGGCCAGGGAATTGAATTCGACTATTGCTGCGTGCATGGCCTGCAGGCCATCAAGGAAGCCGGGTTTGAAGCCATCATGGTGAACTGTAACCCCGAAACGGTTTCCACCGACTTCGACATTGCCGATAAGCTGTACTTTGAACCCGTGTTCTGGGAACACCTCTGGGAGATCATAGAACATGAAAAGCCGTATGGGGTGATTGTTCAGCTGGGCGGACAAACTGCACTTAAACTTGCGAAGCGCCTGAATGAAAAAGGTATTGCCATCATCGGCACTTCTTTCGACGATATGGATATTGCCGAAGACCGCGGCCGATTCAGCGACATGCTGAAAGAGCTCGGTATTCCGTATCCCAGATACGGTACGGCCTATAACACCGACGAAGCCATTGAAGTGGCCAGGCAGGTGGGTTACCCGGTGCTGGTTCGTCCTTCCTACGTGCTGGGTGGTCAGCGTATGCGCATTGTGATCAACGACGAAGAACTGGAAAAAGGAGTATTGAGTTTGCTGAAGCATTTGCCCGGCAATAAAATCCTCATCGATCATTTCCTCGACCGTTGCCAGGAAGCAGAGATCGATGCCATCTTCGATGGCGAACAGTTTCACGTGATGGGGGTGATGGAGCACATTGAGCCGGCCGGTATTCACAGCGGCGACAGCAATGCCGTGCTGCCCCAGTTCAACCTCACTCCGCTGGTGGTGGAAACCATGGAAGAATATGCTGAGAAGATAGCCCGCAAGCTCAACATCAAGGGGCTCATCAATATCCAGTTTGCCATTAAAGACGGCAATGTGTTTGTGATTGAAGCCAACCCAAGAGCCAGCCGTACCACGCCATTCATTGCCAAGGCATACCAGATTCCTTACCTGAACATTGCCACCAAGGTGATGATAGGTGTAAACAAACTGAACGATTTTACATTCGATAAAAAACTCACCGGCTTCGCCATTAAAGAACCCGTGTTCTCCTTCAACAAATTCCCCGGCGTCAATAAAGAGCTGGGCCCAGAAATGAAGAGTACCGGCGAAGCCATCCGCTTTATCAAAGACCTGCGGGATCCTTACTTCCGGCAGCTGTATAAAGAGCGGAGTATGCACCTGAGTAAATAAAATAACGGCGGAAAAAACAGGTTTTACTGTGAAATAACTCATCCAGGCCTCCGGGCCTGTTTTTATTTTACAGCATGCCCCACCCATACCTCATACCGGTTTGGAAGAAAGCACCCCTGCTTCGCCTGCTGTTGCCCTTTACTGCGGGGATCATGCTTCAGTGGTACTGCCAGTTCTCTCTGGCGGTTATACTGGTTGCGTTGGTTTCTTTCAGCGGGGCATTCTTTTTATTTTTCCTGCTCCCCCTTTCGCTCCGCTTTACTTTCCAACCGGTTCACGGCGCATTGCTTTACCTGCTGCTGACTGCGGTTGCTTTATTGATTACCTGGCAAAATGATGCCCGTCAGCAGGCCCGCTGGTATGGTCGTTTTTATGAAACCGGCAACCAGTTGCTGGTACGCATCGATGAACCTCTGCTGGAAAAAAACAAGTCGTTCCGGGCAATTGGTTGTGTGGAAGCCGTACTTAAAAAAGAGAAAGCCATTTCCTGCCAAGGCAAACTGTTGCTTTATTTTTCCAAAGAAGACGTTCGGGATAACCTGCAGTACGGCGACCGAATTCTGGTTGACAGTAAACTGCAGCCTATTAAAAATTCGGGCAACCCAGGCGGCTTCAATTACCAGCGGTACGCCGCTTTTCAGCAACTCTTTCACCAGGCATTTTTAAAAAAGAAAGATTGGATTAAAACAACCGTTGGCAGCAGCAACCGCTTTCGGCAATTCATTTTTTCGGCCAGGGAGTACGTGCTGTCTGTTTTACAAAAAAGAATAACAGCGGGTAAAGACGAACGGGGTATTGCCGAAGCGTTGCTGATCGGATATACCAACGACCTGGATAAAGACCTGGTACAGGCCTACAGCAATACGGGGGTGGTGCACATCATCGCCATTTCGGGCATGCACCTTGGGTTGATATACCTGTTGTTGCTATGGATATTTACCCGGCTTCCCCTGGTAAAAAAATCAGCCTGGCTCCAGGGACTGCTGATCCTTGCCTGCCTGTGGATTTTTTCCTTGCTTACGGGTGCCGCTGCTTCGGTGATCCGTTCGGCGGTGATGTTCACGTTTATTACTGCCGGGAAAACCGTTTTTCAAAAGCAGGCATCCATCTTCAGTTCCCTGGCCGCTTCTGCATTCGTGATGCTTTGTTATAATCCTTTTTACCTGTGGGATGTTGGCTTCCAGCTTTCATACCTGGCAGTAACAGGCATCGTAATTTTTCAGCAACCGGTTTATCACATTCTTTATGTTAAAAACAAATGGATCGATTCCTTGTGGAAACTGGCGGCTGTTTCCCTGGCTGCCCAGCTGCTTACCTTTCCTGCCTGCATTTATTATTTCCACCAGTTTCCCAATCTTTTCCTGCTTACCAACCTCATTGCCGTTCCCTTGTCGGCTGTTATTCTATACGCCGAAATCGGGTTGCTGCTGCTTTCCTGGATTCCGTTTGCAGCGGTATGGGTGGGTAAACTAACCGGTGCCCTGCTTTGGCTGATGAACACCATCATTCTCCAAATCAATAAACTTTCTTTTTCTGTGTGGGACCATCTCCCCGCCACCGTTGCCAGCACCTGGCTTTTGTACGGTATCGTGATAGCATGGGCTGCCTGGCTCATTACAAAAAACAGCCGCCTGTTCCGGTATGGGCTGATCAGCCTGCTGGTATTTACTTCATTGATGACTTATGGTAAGTGGCAGGTGGCAAAGCAACGGAAAATCATTGTATACAATGTTCCGCAATACCAGGCCATTGACCTGGTATCAGGACCGGGTTACCGGTTTATCGGCGACAGCATTTTGCAAGAGGATGGCCTGCTGCAGAATTTTCACCTGAAGCCCGCCCGCATTCTGCTGCAATTAACACTGCAACAGGATTCATTGAAAAATGCTTTTTCGCTTCCGCCGTTTTACCAGTTCGGGAATAAAAAATTTGCCATTATCAACCACGCATTTGCTGCTGCAGCCACACCGGGCAATATAGAACTGGATGTGGTCATTCTTTCAAAAAATCCGCCCGTTACCATCGCCGGGCTTACCAGGCATTTTCGCTGCCGCCTGTTTGTGTTTGATGCATCTAATCCTGCCTGGAAGATCAGGAAATGGCAGCAGGAGTGCAGTACGCTGCAGGTAAAAAGCCATTCGGTACCCGACCAGGGGGCTTTTGTGATGGATGTTGGCATATAACTTGCAATTCTAATTTCCTGTTAATTGAACAAATTACTTATGCCAGTGTAAGCTGGAGAAACTAAATTTGCACGGTTATTAAATTACAAGGAATGAATGTTGCCCGGCCGCTGATGCTGATCCTTCTGGTGTCGTCTTTTTTTATTTTTTTTGCCGGCATTCCCGCTGATGCTGTTCTTTCATCTAAAGCTTCTTCCACTGTACGGGGTCCGTTGCCTGACAAGGTCAGAGACACGGTGATCATCCGCTTCGATTATAAACAATCCGCCATCTATCACCAGTTTACTTTTGATGTGCTTGACAGCGTGATTGGCATCCTGAAAAAAAACAGTGCGGCCAGCATCTCCATCGATGGATATGCATTCAAAGACGAGGGCAGTGATACCATCTGTTATTATCTTTCCCTTAACCGGGCCCTGTTCATTCAAACCTATATCCTGGGCAGGGGCATCGACAGTTCCAAAATCACCTCCGTTATCGGTCATGGAAAAACAAAGCCATTGTATAAAGGAACCGACCGGGATGGATTCCGGATCAACTGCAGGGCCGAAATTGTATTGGCCTACCCGGCACCACCCAAAAAAGTGATTGTATCCGACGTGGATGGGGATGGCATTGCGGATGCCGATGACAAATGCCCAACAGAATTTGGTTATCCGGAAAAAAACGGCTGCCCCAACCGGGGTTTTATTCTGGTGCCTTTTGAGCCGCAGCAATCCAACCTGTTTACCAGCAGTTATAAAGTACTCGACAGTGTCATAGACATCCTGGCACAAAACCCGGCATTGAATATCCAGATTGAAGGACATGCCTACAAAACGGAAGGCATTGGAGCTGTTTGCGATGGCCTGGCTGCAGAACGGGCTATGATCGTTAAAAACTATTTCTTATCCCGTCGCATCGACATTTCACGCATCGACACCATCCGCAGCCTGGGCAGTTCGCGGCCGCTGAATGCCGGCAATAACCCACTGGAAGTACAGCGCAATTCAAGAGCGGAAATTTATTTCACCAACCATTAAACAGGTAGCTGCAGCGGGTTTGCTGCATTATTCACAACGCGTTGCTAATTTCGTAAACAGCCGCTCCCAAAAATCCATAAATTTGCGGCGGAATTTCGATTTGCAGGCCGGAAATCTCCGGCAATTCACTCCAACCATCGTACATGCAGAAAAAAATCAAGTCGGCGCTTATTTCCGTTTTTTATAAAGACGGACTGGAAAACATCATCAAACAACTGGATCAGCTCGGAATAACAATCTATTCCACCGGCGGCACACAAAAATTCATTGAAGACCTGAATGTGACCTGCGTACCAGTAGAGTCACTCACCACCTATCCTTCTATTTTAGGCGGGCGGGTAAAAACACTGCATCCATCGGTGTTTGGTGGCATTTTGGGCAAACGGGATGATGAACAGCATCTGGCCGAGATGAGTCAATACCATATTCCCGAGATCGACCTCGTGATTGTAGACCTGTATCCTTTTGAAGAAACCGTGGCGTCCACCAGCGATGAAAAACTCATCATTGAGAAGATTGACATCGGGGGGCCCTCCATGATACGTGCTGCTGCCAAAAACCATTCGTCTGTGGTGGTACTGGCGGCAAAAAAAGAGTATTCATTGCTGGAGCAGATACTGAAAGATCAGAAAGGAGAAACCACACTGGAACAACGCCGGAAATTTGCGGCGCTGGCCTTTGAGGTAGTGGCGCATTACGATGTGGCCATTGCAAAATACTTTAACCCCGTGGAATCCCTGTACTTCCTGGAATCGGTACCCGATCCGCAACCATTGCGCTATGGAGAGAATCCGCACCAGCAGGCAGTATTCTATGGTAACCTGAAAGAGTTGTTCAGCCAGCTTAACGGGAAAGAACTTTCGTACAATAACCTGGTAGATGTGGATGCAGCGCTGCAGATCATTGCTGAATTCAGCAGCACCACATTTGGTATCATCAAGCATACCAATGTTTGCGGCATTGCATCAAGACCAACGGTAAAAGAAGCCTGGAATGCTGCACTTGCCGGTGACCCCGAAAGCGCTTTCGGCGGAGTATTGGTTTGCAACGGTACCATCGACGAAGCAACGGCCAATGCCATCAATGAAATTTTCTTTGAAGTGCTGGTTGCCCCGGCTTTTGATGAAGCAGCCCTGGCAATATTAAAATCGAAAAAGAACCGGATCCTGCTGCAGCAGAAAAAGAATATTGGCAACGAAGCACAATATAAATCCGTTCTGAACGGTGTGCTGGTGCAGGGAACCGATGCCGGTAATTATGCGGAATGGAAGGAAGAAGGGGCACGGGAAACATCAGCTGCGGAAAAAGAGGACCTTGTATTTGCGAATATCGTGTGCAAGCATTTAAAGAGTAATGCCATTGCACTGGTAAAGAACAAACAATTAATCGGGAAAGGTTGCGGGCAAACATCCCGTATTGATTCCTTGCGGCAATCAATTGAAAAGTCGAAGCAATTCAGTTTTGATCTCCATGGTGCGGTGCTGGCAAGTGATGCTTTCTTTCCTTTTGATGATTGTGTGAAGATTGCTCATGCCGCCGGCATTGGTGCGTTTATTCAGCCGGGCGGCTCTATCCGGGATAAGGATTCAATTGACTACTGCAAAACAAACGGACTGGCCATGGTAATCACCGGTCTGCGCCACTTTAAACACTAACCATGAACATCAGCAATAATCTGCCCAAAGGAAAAGCAGGAGGATACCTGGCACTGTGCATTACCAGCATCGTGTGGGGAACCACCTGGGTGGCCAGTAAGATTGCGGTGACCGATATGCCGGCATTGCAAATGGCATCCATCCGCCAGTTCTTCGGGGGAAGTTTTTTTGTTGTATTCTTTTTGTTTTACAAGAAGATCGGGATGCCTTCGCGGCAGCAGTTTTTGTGGTTGCTGATGATGGCGGTATTGATGTTTGTGATGGCTAACGGATTAAGTACCTGGAGCCTGAATTATATACCCACCGGGCTGAGCGCTCTCATCGGCGCCCTGTACCCATTAAGCGTGGTGATTATTGAAATGCTCTTCTTTAAAAACCGTAGCCTGAACATCATTACGTTCATCGGGCTGATGCTGGGCATTATGGGTATCGGTATCGTGTTTTATGAAAATGCATTTCAGAAACATCCCGAAGGGTTCCTGTTCGGGGTGATGCTTTCGGTGATTGCCATGCTGTCGTGGAGTGTGGGCACCATCTTTATCGTACGGAATAAAGTGAAGATGAACCCGTATTACGCCACCGGCTGGCAGATGCTGCTCGGATCGGCCATGCTTTTTTTGATTGCGAATGTATCGAAGCAAACCATACCGGTGGCAAGCATCACTGTCAAATCCTGGCTCGCCATTACCTACCTTGTTCTGGCCGGTTCATTACTTGCTTTTGTGGCCTTCATTTATTCCATGAAAAAACTGCCGGCGGCCCTGTCGTCTTTGTATGCATACATCAACCCTCTGGTGGCCATGGTAACCGCTGCCATTGTGCTGGATGAAAAACTAACCATGAATATCCTGTGGGGCGCCATTGTAACACTGGTGGGTGTGTTCCTGGTAAACTACAGCATTAAAAAAAGCAGGGAGAAAGAAATCATTGCCGAACCAGAGTTATAAACTCCTCATAGAGATCCCTCCATCCTTCAAACTCTTTGGCCGTTCCCAGGAAATTATTGTGCCAGATACTGCACAACACACCATTCACTTCTTTGCAAACGGAGCGGTAATGTTTCAGTTCCTCCATTGTTTGCTCTTTGGTTTGTTTTTGCTCGTAAAAGGAATTGGCATCCATGAAACAGAAAGGATGTACCCGTAATGTGGTTTGTTCCTCTTTTTCGAGGTTGTACCAGTAAAACGGGGAAGCCACCGATGCCCGGAACCCGTTAATGCTTCCATAGCCCATGGAATAGTCGTTGGTGATGCCAGCCTCCATGAGCCGGTTGTAGCCGGCGGGCAGGTTAAAACGGATATAATGCTGGCGGGAAGAAGTTAAATTGTTCAGGCCACTGAAAGCGCTGCGGCCACCTGAATCATCCTGCCCGGCCATCGCTTCCAGTTGCTCCTTTTCTTTTTTCAATAAGGCAGGATCATCCCCGCTTTGCCAGGAAGGATGCAGGCCAATGGCATATTTTTTTGCATGCTGCTGCACCAGCTTCCACATGGCATTTTTGTGCGGCAGGATGTTTTTATCGTATTGCCCGTTTCGTTGGGCCACCAGGAAAAAATACAGGGGCTTCAGATCATACCGCTGGTGTAATTCATCCAGCCAGGTGTACGAATCAAAGGGATCCGGGGCAGCGCCGGTGAGCACTTTTATTCTTTCTGTTGAGGGCGATTTCAGGAAACCACCTGCATTCCGTAAAACCCCTTTGTGTTTGTATGAATAAGCAATGTCAATATCGTATGTCAGTTGAGCGTTGAAAGTTGGGCATTGCGGATTAAACGTTGAAAATTTCTGTTTCAGTTTATCCGTAAATTCTTTCACCCACATATTAATAAGGGGAACCTGGAGAAAATGTTCTTTAAAAGCGAGTGCATTCTCATGAGCATACCTGCCATACATGTCTTTTTTATGGGGCAGGTATTCTTCGTAGCGGGTGATTAAATAAAAAGAAGCGGCGAAAATGTCGAAGGGTAGATCGGAGTCGTGTGTTCTGAAAAACGCTTTGGTTCCGTTGCTGTCAAAACAAATAATCTCCTGCTGGATGATGATCTCGTCGAACAGGATGCTGCGGTGGCCATCGATGCGGAACTCCGCTCCGTCAATCTTTGTATCGCTGTAGTTGACCTTTGGCCCCGTATGATTCCTGAATTCTTCGGAGTCGATGGTGATGAAGACATCGGCACCCATCAGTTCTTCAAAAATAAACGAGCAGATATACTGCAGCCTTGGAGAGGTAATATGGGAATAGACCAGCACCATTCCTGCACAAAATAAAAAAGTCCTGCCAGAGCAGGACCATTTCGCCATTGTTAATTTTCTATTTTTTGTAGCGTTCTTTCCACATCTGGTTGAATGTTTTCTGGCTGAAGTAAAGGTCGCTGCGGTTCTCTTTCCATCCTTTGAACATGCCGTTCACCACTTTGTTTTTGAGGTTGCCGCTGCCCATATTCATAAATCCTCTTTTCAGGCTGGCGATGCGCCAGGCTTTCCATGCCATTTTTTCTGTAAAACTGGTAAAGCCCTCTTCCACTGATTCATATCGGTTTTCCAAAAGCAGTTCATGCAGGTTGATCTTTACGGCACACACTTCGGTGCAGTTGCCGCAAAGCGAAGAAGCATAACTGAGGTGCTTGTATTCGTCCATGCCCTGCAGGTGTGGGGTGATTACACTGCCGATGGGGCCGCTGTACGTGGCACCATACGTGTGACCTCCGATGTTTTTATAAACCGGGCATGCATTGAGGCAGGCGCCGCAACGGATGCAGTACAGGCTTTCCCGCTGTTTTGGATTTTGCAGAATATTGGTGCGGCCATTGTCGAGCAGGATCACGTACATCTCTTCGGGGCCATCCACTTCCGCTTCCTGCCTGGGACCGGTAACGATGGTATTGTAAACCGTAATTTTCTGCCCGGTACCGAAAGTGGCAAGCAGGGGCCAGAACATACCCAGGTCGGTAATGGACGGAATCATCTTTTCGATGCCCACCACGGCAATATGTGTTTTGGGGAACGCACAACTCAGCCTGGCATTGCCTTCATTTTCGGTAACGGCAATGCCCCCGATATCGCTGATGATAAAATTGGCACCGGTAACACCCACTTCCGCCTGCACATATTTTTCCCGGAGCACTTCCCGGGCTTTCAGGGTTAATTGTTCGGGGGTATAGTTAATAGGTGTTCCCAGTTTTTTATTGAACAGTTTGGCAACATCTTCCTTGCTTTTGTGCATGGCGGGTGTTACAATATGGTAAGGAGGTTCTTCATCCAGCTGCTGAATGTATTCGCCCAGGTCGGTCTCCACACTTTCAATACCGTTTGCTTCCAGCGCTTTGTTCAGGTGAATCTCTTCGGTAACCATGCTCTTGCTCTTCACCAGGGTTTTGCAGTTCTTCTCCCCGCAGATTTTCAGGATCTCTTCCACGGCCTGTTCTCCGTTTTCTGCCCATATTACTTTCCCGCCGCGGCGGGTGAAGTTGAGTTCAAACTCTTCCAGCTGCTGGTCGAGTGTTTCTATGGCACGCCATTTCACATTCTTAGCCCGCTCCCGTACCAGGTGCACATCGGCAAATTGCGCTTTGCCCTTTGGCACCACGGCGTTGTATTTGCCGATGTTGAAATTGATCTTACGGCGATGCTCCAGGTCGGCCGCTTTAACGGTGCTTTTGGCAATAAAGGTTTGTGATTGTTCTGACATGTTTATTTATTTAAGCACTCCCAGTTCTTTCCCGATCTTGGTAAATGCTTCGATTGCTTTATCGAGGTGACGTTGTTCATGAGCCGCACTCAGCTGCACCCTTATCCTCGCCTGGCCTTTTGCCACCACGGGGAAGAAGAAGCCGATGACATAAATTCCTTCGTCGAGTAATTTGGCCGCAAAGTTCTGAGCCAGTACTGCATCGTACAGCATAATGGGAACGATGGGATGATCTCCCGGCTTGATGTCGAAACCGGCTTCGGTCATTTTGCTGCGGAAGTATTTGGTGTTCTGTTCAAGTTTATCCCTTAACTCAGTTGTTTCGCTCAGCATATCCAGCACGGCAATGGATGCGCCCACGATGCTGGGGGCAAGGGTGTTACTGAACAGGTAGGGCCGGCTCCGTTGCCGCAGCATTTCAATGATCTCTTTTCTGCCGCTGGTGAACCCCCCGCTGGCGCCGCCCAATGCCTTACCCAGGGTGCCGGTGATGATATCAATACGCCCCATTACGCCGCGGTATTCGTGTGTTCCCCTGCCGGTTTTACCCAGGAACCCGCTGCTGTGGCATTCATCAATCATTACAATGGCATCGTATTTATCGGCCAGGTCGCATATTTTATCCAGCTGGGCAATGGTTCCATCCATACTGAAGCTGCCATCAGTAACAATGATCCGGCTGCGCAGGTGGGCAGATTCTTTCAGCTTCGCTTCCAGGTCTTCCATATTATTATGCTCATACCGGTAGCGCTGTGCCTTGCATAAACGAACGCCATCGATGATTGATGCATGATTGAGTGCATCCGAGATGATGGCATCCTGTTCGTTGAACAAGGGTTCAAACACGCCGCCATTGGCATCAAATGCCGCTGCGTACAAGATCGTGTCTTCGGTGCCCAGGAAATCGGCGATCTTTTTTTCCAGTTCCTTATGAATATCCTGGGTTCCGCAGATGAAACGAACACTACTCATCCCATAACCCCTTACATCAATGTATTTTTTTGCGGCGGCAATCACCTTTGGATGAGACGATAATCCCAGGTAATTGTTGGCGCAAAAGTTCAAAACGGTTTTGCCGTTCACAATGATCTCGGCCCCCTGTTCGCTGCTGATGATGCGTTCTTTTTTCAGCAGGCCCGCCTCTTCGATCTCTTTAAGTTCGGTGCCTATCCGGGCTACAAATTTTTCATTCATATATGCAATTATTAGGTGGGGCAAATTTAGGGTAAAAACGGCACCGGCCATCCTGCCCTAAGGGGTTCAGAGCCACCATTTTGGGACGAGTGGCGGGATAAACCGGGAAAAAATGATTTTTTTTGCTTTTGGTGTAACTTTTTATTGTCCACCTTCGTATAACAGCAAAACAACCCGAATCTGAGCTAATTTAACCGCCCAAAGCGCTATGACTGAGAGAGAGTATAATGAATGCGTAAACCTGTATGCAGACAATGTGTACCGCTTTATCCTCAAAAACCTGGGGCACAGCGAGGATGCAAAGGATGTGGTGCAGGGTGCATTTGAGAAACTCTGGCTAACGAGAGATAAAGTGGAGAATGAGCGGAGTAAAAGCTACCTGTTCACCATCGCTTATAACCAGATGATTGATCATATCCGTAAGAACAAACGGATCAGTCTCAAAGACGAATTCACCGACAGCGCCAAAGGAGTGATCTCACAGCGGCATGATACCAAACGAATACTGAACGAAGCGTTGGCCAGACTGAATGATCAGCAACGGAGCCTGGTGCTGCTGAAAGATTACGAGGGATACAGTTATGAAGAGATTGGCCAGATAACCGGGCTGAATGAAAGCCAGGTGAAAGTGTACCTGCACCGGGCGAGGCTGCAGTTGAGGGAGTATATCGTAAAAGTTGAAAATGTACTATAGTTAATAGTTTATGGTTGAAGGATCATAACCGAGCCTTTAGCCATGAGCCATCAACAATGAACCATGAACATTAACCGTCATAACTACGAAGAGTTTTTCCTGCTGTATGTAGACAATGAATTGTCAGCTGCAGACCAGAAAGCTGTTGAGTTGTTTGTACAGGAAAACCCCGACCTGGAGATGGAATTGTCTGCCCTGCAGCAAACCATCCTGGAAGCAGATGATGTTAGCCTGGACAAGAAAAGCTGGTTATATATGGAAGACGGTGTTTCGGCCCTGCAGGAAAATCTTTTGTTATATGCCGATGACGAATTGTCGCCGGCAGATACAAGATCAATGGAAGCCTTGCTGGCAACGGATAAAAATGCAGCCTCCGAATGGAATGTTTTAAGACAGACAAAACTGGAAGCAGACACATCCATCGTGTTTGCCGATAAAAGATCGTTATACCGGAAAGAAGAAGGAAGAGTGGTTGCCGTAAAATGGTGGCGGGTTGCAGCGGCCGCTGTTCTGCTCGGATTTGGAGTATGGACAGGCGTATCGGTTCTGAAGAATAACCCGGCGGTTACTACCGGAACCGGTGAAACCATTGCCAGAAAAGATCAACAGGCAAGCGGTAAATCAGCAAGCAGCATTGTTCCGGCAGAAACCACGAATGATGCAGCAAATGCAGCAACGGAAACCGGAAGCGCTGATCCGTCTGTACCTGTGGTAAACCCGGGTGATCCTTCAGGCGTCACCAATAAACAGGATGGGAAGAACAATGGGCAGCCGGCTGAAAGCAAAAAAGACAGTAAGGCAGAAAGGAATAATATAGCCGTTGAGGATAACAACAATAAACCCAGCAATAATTTACCTAAACCGTATTCCGAAAATATTAACAAACAGGATCGTAACGAATATGCCATTGCAGGCGTATCACCAGAGAGAAACAACAGCAGTGCTTCCGGGGCAAATGATGTTGTGCTGAAAAATAATCCTGTTATTCCTGATCCAGCTACTACTGCCGCCATCCAGGTGGTTTATCCAGATGAGAATAACAATAACAACGACCGCTATCTTTACATGGATGAGGATAAAGTGAAGCGGACAAAGATCGGCGGGTTCATACGCAAGGCAAAACGAATGCTGGAGCGTACCGCCAATGTTAAAACCGGCGACGGGTTAAAAGTAGCCGGCTTTGAGATCGCATTAAAATAATCACTAAAAAAACAGAACAAATGAAAAGGCTAACACTACTATTAGCAGCAGGATTTCTTTGCCTGACCGTATCGGCACAAAAACCAAAAGACACCATCCGCATTGGTGGTATGGTGATCGTAAAAGAAGGAAAAACAAACGGCAGTAAAGACAAAGGCGTTAAGGTGCAGCGCGACTATTCGCCCAAAAAATTACGCAACGTAAGCACCAACTGGGGCATTGTTGACCTGGGCTTCAGTAACTACGAGGATAAAACCAATTATGGAGCAGCCGGCATCGGCGGCTACCTGGTGAACCGCCCCGGTTACCCGGCACTGGGGAAGAGTGATTTCAAACTGCGTACCGGCAAAAGCATAAACGTCAACATCTGGTTCTTCATGCAGCGGGTAAACCTGGTTAAGCACTACGTAAACCTGAAATACGGACTTGGACTGGAACTGAACAATTACCGGTATAAATCAACCATCAGTTATAAAGAAAACGGCTTTGAACCATACAGCGCAGTGCCGGTGTACCGGAATGAGCCATTCATTTTCCGGGATTCCATCTCGTTTTCAAAAAATAAACTGGCGGCCGATTATCTCACCATTCCACTGATGTTGAACTTTACATCCAGTCCCAAACACGCCAACCGGGGTGTAAGCCTGAGCGTGGGCGTAAGTGCAGGCTACCTGTACAGCCAGCGCAACAAACAAAAAAGCGATGAAAGAGGCAAGGATAAAAATAAAGGAGAATATGATCTTGAACGCTTTAAGTTTGCCTATGTGGCCGAACTGGGTCTTGGCCCCATCCACCTGTACGGCTCGTACAGTCCCAAATCAATGTACCAGCGGGCGCTTGATATACGGCCCTACACCGTAGGACTCCGTTTCAGCAACTGGTAAAATACTCTCTCACTCAATCCTTTACCCACCGAGGCGCAAGCCAAAGTGGGTGAGGGGTGAGTTCCACTTACCGCTTCCGGCACCGCCGGAAGTTTTATTTTTTTCCACATCAACTATTTTTTGTTAATGTTTTTGCGGGGATTAAAATATTTTTATGTGGCACATCGTTTGTTTTAATAGAGAAATTATTTTTTCCGATGAAGGAGTCAAGAATTTTTCAGGTCATTTTTTTAACAGGAGTACTGGCCGCCATTTCGTTTGTTCCCCCTGCCAAAAAGAAAAGAACGGCAGCGAGGAAATCCACCGTTGCCAAAGCCGCAAAGCCGGTTGTAAAAGACAGCGTGGAAAATCCCTACTACATCATTGTTGACAAAAGCGACTATGAACTGAAAGTATATGATGATGAAGGATGGTATGCCACGTATCCCATTGTGTTCGGAAGCAAAGACCTGAGCGATAAAATGCGGGAGGGCGACAAGAAAACGCCGGACGGAAAATTCAAAGTGATTCTTAAAAAAATACATCCGAAATGGGGGCCGGAATTACTGCTGGACTACCCCAATGATGTAAGCTACCAGAAATTCAAAGAAAGAAAGGCACAGGGGCTGATCCCCAAAAATGCCCGGATAGGAAATGGCATTGCCATCCATGCCACCCGCCCGCAGGAAGAATGGACCATCGATAATTTCTATAACTGGACCGACGGCTGCGTTTCGGTAAAATATACCGAGATGAAAGACCTGTTCAGTTACATACCTGTTGGAACCCCGGTTACCATACAACAGTAAACTCCCGGTTTATTTATTGAAGAATAAAAGGCTTCCGTCACCATAACTCAGGAAACGGAACTCATGCTTCATGGCATAATCATATATACTTCTCCAGTCGCCACCCACCGCTGCAGCAACGAGTAACAACAAGGTGGATTGGGGCTGGTGAAAATTGGTGAGGAGCGCATCAGCGATCCTGAACCGGTAACCCGGCGCAATGAGGATCTGCGATTGGGTAAATAATTTTTCCCGTTTTTGCTTTCTTAACCAGGCCAGTAACGAGTTCAAAGATTCGCTTACTGAAAAAAGACTGTGTACAAGGGGCTTTTCATAAACCTCCCATTGACCAAGTTGCAGCTGCTTTATGTTGGGTTCAAGAATTGTTTTTACTCCCATCCAGTATACACTTTCCAATGTGCGCAGGGACGTGGTTCCCACGGCCACCACCGGCTTGCCAGCCTGCTGCAAAAGCTGTTCAATCATTGCGGTGTTCACTTCCATCCATTCTGCATGCATTTCATGCCCTTCCATGGTAGATGCTTTTACCGGTTTGAAAGTGCCGGCACCTACGTGAAGCGTTACAAAATCTTTTTTGATGTTCTTTTCTGCAAGCTGTGAAAAGATCTCTTCTGTAAAGTGCAGCCCGGCTGTTGGCGCCGCTACCGATCCTTCGTCCCGGGCATAAATGGTTTGATACCGGTTCGCATCCTCTTTGCCTGGTTTTCTTTTTATGTAGGGAGGCAGGGGGATATTGCCTGCCTTTTCCAGTACTTCTGCAAAGCTCAGCTCTGGTGTCCAGCTGAACTCCACTACATAGGCATCGGGTAGTTTTTCTGCAAGAGAAGCCCTTAGTTCCAGACTATTGGTTCTTAGTTCCAGGCTCTTCTCCTTCCATTTGCTGGCTCCCCCGATCATGCATTTCCATTTTGTTTTTCCCTGGGCCGCCAGTGCTGTTACATGATCGAGCTGGTAAGGCTCAAGCAAAAAGATCTCGATGACCCCCCCCGTGCTTTTTTGAAAAAGGACCCGGGCCCTGATCACTTTGGTGTTGTTGAAAATGAGCAGGCTTTCGGAGGGCAGGTATTGATGAACCTGTTTATACCGGTCTTCTTTTATTTCGCCATCTTTATAAACCAGGATTTTCGACGCATCCCGTTCTGCCAGCGGGTGCAGGGCAATTCGTTCGGCCGGCAGCTCATAGGTATAATCAAGGATGGATATGTTCTTTGGATGCATCATTTCAAAAAGGCAGTCACTTCCGCATTCCATTTTACCGGTTCTTTTTTGCACAGGCTTTCATGGCCGGAGTTTTCATACACCACAAATTTTTTATCCGTTGTTCCGATGTTCTTAAACAGGAGCTCTTCTTCCGAACGGCTTACCCTGGGATCGTTGGCTCCCCACTGAAGCAAAACCGGACAATGGATGTCTTTTACAAACTCCTGTGGCTTCATATTGAAGGCCCAGAACCCGTTTTCGGCGCCGCCCCAGAAGGTAAGCAATGTGCCAAGCGGTTGTGGCGGCAGGCCCATGATCTTTAACCGGCCTCTTACCGCATCCTGTATGGTACCAAATGGCATTTCAAGGATCAATTTCCAGGGCGTCAATCCATATTCATTCACGGCCTTGGTAATGGTGGCGGCGCCCATGGAGATGCCCCAGAGTACAATATTCTTTTCTCCCTTGTTTTTTACATAATCATAGGCAAGCCTGATGTCTTCTGTTTCGTAATACCCAATGGTGCAGGTATTGCCACCGCTGCTGCCATGCGCCCGGAAATCGAGCAGAAAGGCATTGTATCCCATGGCACGAAAGGCCTTCGCCTCTTTGATCACTCCCGATTTGGTTCCTCCATGACCATGAAAAAGGCAAACAGTGCCCACCGCATTACCGGCAGCCAGGTACCAGCCTTCCAGTTTCAGTCCGCTTTTGGTAGTTACATAAACAGTTTGAAAGGAAGAGTCGGCCGTTACAGTATTCTTCAGTTTTACGGCATTAATGCCAAACAGGATCTCTTTGGTCTTATCCCAGCCTGATTTGTCTTCCGGTCTTTTTATGCTGATGGAACCATTATCGTAAAAGTGGGTGAATTTATAAGCATGAAAGGCCACAATCACATTCACCAGGATGAAGAGGGCCAGGGCGGTACGGAAAAGGATCTTGAAAAACCGGTTCATAGCTGCCTGTTGGAGTTTTGCCAAAAGTAACGGTAAAAATTTTGTGGGCGGTAAATAATTCCTGTTCCGATACCCGTAATTTTACCCCTCACTAAATGATAAATCAATTTCTATGCGATCTCTAAAAAAACTCCTGTTCGTAGGACTGGTACTGGCCTCCGGGTTCAGTGTTGCGCAAACCGGCAGCTACGAATGGAAAACAGCTACTTCGGGTGGCTACACCTACAAATACGTAAGTAACGACCCGGTAAAAGCCAGGTTCTATACATTGAAAAACGGACTCACGGTTATTTTAAGTCCAACTAATAAAGATCCCCGCATTCAATGCTATGTAGCTACCAAGGCGGGCAGCAAAACAGATCCATCCACCAATACCGGACTGGCCCATTACCTGGAGCACATGTTGTTCAAGGGTACCGATAAATTCGGCTCGCTGAACTGGGCGAAAGAAAAGCCCGAGCTGGACAAAATTGATGCCTTGTACGAGCAGTACAATAAAACAACCGATGCTGAAAAGCGCAAAGCCATCTATCACCAGATCGATTCGGTGTCAGGCGTAGCATCCAAATATGCCATCGCCAATGAATACGACAAAATGATGTCGTCCATGGGCGCCCAGGGCACCAATGCCTTTACCTCTTTTGAGCAGACGGTATATACGGACGACGTTCCTTCCAATGCCATCGACAAATACCTGAAGGTACAGGGCGAGCGTTTCCGTAATCCCATCCTGCGGATATTTCATACCGAGCTGGAAGCCGTGTACGAAGAAAAGAACCGTACCCTGGATAACGACGGCAGGAAAGTGCTCGAACGCCTGTTTGCCGAATTGTTTAAAAAACACAATTACGGCCTGCAAACAACCATCGGTACCATCGATCACCTGAAGAATCCTTCGCTCGTGGAGATCAGGAAATACTTCAATACTTATTATGTGCCCAATAACATGGGCGTGATACTGAGCGGTGATTTTAATCCCGACGAAATGATCAAAAAGGTTGATGCCACATTCTCCTACATGCAAAATAAGCCGGTGCCGAAATACACGTTTGATCCGGAGCAGCCGATCACTTCGCCTGTGCTGGCCGAGGTAGTGGGACCCGATGCCGAAAATGTAACCATTGGTTTCAGGCTGCCGGGTAATAAGTCGAAAGACGTATTGCTGGCCGACCTGGTTGGGCAGATCCTTACCAACGGCAAGGCCGGATTGATCGACCTTAACCTGGTGAAGAAGCAAAAGCTGCTCAGCGCTTCTGCTTCTACCTTCACCCTGATCGATTATGGCATCCTCTACATGCAGGGAAGACCTACCCAGGGGCAATCGCTGGAAGACGTAAAAATGCTGATGCTGGGAGAGATCGATAACCTGAAAAAAGGAAATTTCGACGACAACCTGATTACATCCATTGTAAACAACCTGAAGAAGAATAAAATACTCGCAACGGAATCGTATGGTTCAAGGGCCGGCGACCTCATGGATGCCTTTACCAACGAACTGGACTGGAAAGAAGAAGTGGCATACACCGAGCAACTGTCGAAGCTCACCAAAAAAGACATTGTTGACTTTGCCAATAAATATTTCGGCGATAACTATGTATGCATCTTAAAGCGCAAAGGCGAAGATAAGAACGTGGTGAAGGTGGATAAGCCGCCAATTACACCGGTGGAAACAAACCGCGACGCACAATCTGATTTTGTACGCCAGGTGAACAACATGCCGGCTACCGCCGTTAAACCCGTTTGGATCGATTACACCAAAGACCTGCAAAAATCAATGGTGGGTCCCGCCGAAGTATTGTATGTGCAGAATAAAGACAACAGCATCTTCCGCCTGCGTTACCGCTTCAGCATGGGAACCTGGAATAATAAAAAACTCAGCATTGCAGCACAGTACCTCCAGTTCCTGGGTACCGACAAAATGAGTGCAGAAGAAATCACCAAAGCATTTTATAAAATTGCCTGCAGCTTTACAGTAAGCGCAGGCACCGAATACACAACAGTAACCATCGAAGGGTTGCAGGACAATTTCAGCACGGCGGTAAAACTTTTTGAAGACCTGCTGAAGAACTGCCAGGGAGATGACAATGCACTGAAATCACTCAAAGCCCGGTTAACCAAATCAAGAACCGATGCCAAGGCCAACAAAGGAGCCATCATGAACGGACTGGTAAGCTATGCCCGGTTCGGCAATAAAAACCCGTTCAATTATGTGCTCAGCAATGATGAGCTGAACAGCATCACCGCCGATGAACTGGTTGGCATCCTGCACGACCTGAACAATTACTCACATAAAATTCTGTATTACGGACCACAGCCACTGGCACAACTGACGGCCGGACTGAAAACAACCCATGTATTGCCCGCTTCTTTCAAGGCCGCCGGTGATAAAATGAAATTCACCCCGGTTACACAGTCAGCCAACCAGATCCTGTTTGCTGATTACAACATGGTACAGTCCGAGATCCGCTGGATACGGAATAGTGCCGCTTACAGTGCCGACCGGGAACCGGTGGTGGATGTGTTCAACAATTATTTCGGCGGAGGCATGGGTGCCCTGGTGTTCCAGACCATCCGTGAATCAAAAGCGCTTGCTTACTCCACCTTTGCTTTTTATGCAAAGCCGGATAAAAAAGAAGATCCGTTCTATACCATGGCATACGTAGGCTGCCAGGCAGATAAATTCAGTGAATCCATTGTGGCGATGAATGAACTGCTGAACGACCTGCCCAACGTGGAAGAGAACATTAAGTTTGCACGGGCAGGTATTAAAAAAGACATTGAAACCGAACGCATCACGCAGGACGGAATTCTCTTCAACTACCTGTCTGCGCAGCAGAAGGGGTTAAATGAAGATATCCGGAAGAAGACCTATGCAGCCGTTGATAAGATCGGGTACAATGAATTGAAGCAATTCCATAGTGAATACCTGGCCAACAAGCCATACACATATTGTATTGTGGCTTCTGAAAAGAAATTAAGCGAAGAGCAGATGAAGAAGTACGGCGAGGTGAAGAAACTGAGCCTCGATGAAATATTCGGATACTGATTATTAAAAAATCTTCTTTAAAAACGAAGAGCTTCATTTGAAGCTCTTCGTTTTTTTTAGCCAATGCGTATGTAAAATAAAGACATAAAGCATCCTTACCACATATACCAAACTAAAATCTGTGGTTATGAGAGTACTTATCCTCACGGCGGCCTGTTGCATGGTTGTAAGCATGCAAGCGCAGAACAACATCACCTCGAACATTATAGAAGGCAGTAAAACACTGGTGGAGCTGGTACGAGTTATTAAAACACCCCGGTCAAATATGGGACAGGCAACTATCACGGAGAAGAAAGACAGCTGTGCCATTAAAGCCGTATCCGATATGTATCTCCGCAATGCCATGGCAAATCCTGTTATTGTGAGCCTGTACCGGCGCAACGGCAATGCATATGAAACCATTGCCATTTCTGTAAAGATCCTTCCCAAAAACCAGGAAGCCCTGTTTGAATTAAGAGCCGGTATTTACAAGATGAAAATTGAAACAGAAACCGGTGAAGTGCGAAAAGTACTCCGCGAAGGCGAAATGAAGATCAATGCCTGTGAAAATACGCTGAAGGAAATTAAAGACAATGAATGAGCATGCAGTTGCTATTTCTTTTCTTTGATCACGAGCGAAGTATTCATGGATGGGTTGCTGATGATTTCAACGGAGTGTTTTTCATTGGGCCATTTTATTTCTATTTCTTCAATGGAAACCGCTTTGCCAAGCCCCGCTTCAATGCGCAGGGGGCTGGAGCCAAAACTTCCGCCGGTAGAAACAGTATGGTAAAACAACTGAATGCTACCATCCGCCATCTTTGTCTTTATTTTCACCCGTGCACCGATGGCAGAGCGGTTGGCGGTGTTACCCACCAGCTTTAACCGGATCCAGTTATTACCGGTAACAGAACTGTTTTCAAAGAGCAGGTTTTTAAAATGATCTCCTTCCACGGCACCGCCAATCACTTCATAAATATCCTGGTCGCCATCGTTGTCAATATCGGCAAAGGCAACAGCATGTCCTTTCTGAATATGACCGGTGTTGGTGGCATAGGTGATGTCCTCGAAACGTTTTCCACCCATATTATGATACAGCCGGTTGGGAACAATGGCCTGGTAGGCCGGGGCACCGGTGCCCAGGTAAAAATCAAGCCAGCCGTCATTGTCCAGGTCGCCATAGTTACAGCCCATGGTATAACTGATATGGTTTACGCCGTATGCGGCACTTACATCAGTGAATGTATTATTGCCGTTGTTGTGATACAACCTGGGCAGGTCGCCCATCGGAGGCATGCCCAGCATATCACGGGCCTCATCCTCTCCTACAAAAGGAAAACGTTTGGTGTCGTATCCGGAAACAAAAATGTCCTGCCATCCGTCATTATCAAAATCAAAGAACCAGGTGGGGAAGCTGTTGAAGGGTTCTTCCACGCCGGCTGTTTTTGAAATGTCTTCAAAGGCCCGTTCGCCGGCAACTTTACCGGGTTTATTCAGCCATAATTTATTGGGTCCATTCAGCGTGGAAAGATAAAGATCAGGAAAGCCATCGTTGTTGATATCGCCCCATACACATCCTTTTACAAACAATGTTACATTCAATCCATACCGGGCAGCTTCGTCCCTGAATTTTCCTTTATGATTCACAAATAACTGGCAGGGATAATTCTCGTGTGCCACAAAAAGATCCAGCCAGCCATCGTTATTAAAATCTCCCCAGCTGGCTGTTTGTGTAGGAAAAGGAGAATACATGCCGGCTTCAAATGTTACGTCTTCAAAGCTGCCGTTGCCATTGTTTTTGATAAGGGAGAAGGGAAACTTTGCATTGAGCCCCCACCAGCCGCCACGCAGCGCTACGATGTCTTCCAATCCGTCGTTATTAAAATCCGCATGAATCAAATTCAAGGCGCCTGTGATTCCAACCAGTCCGGATGATGCGGTTTCAATTTTGAAGGTTCCATCTTTTTGCTGGTGCATGTACCGCAGCTGGTCGCCCAGTCCGTACGAAGATGCCATGATGTCAAGCAGCCCGTCATTATCCAGGTCTTCCACCACACAGCCGCCGGAGATGCCGTTCATATCAACATTCTTTTTTGCTGCCACATCTTTGAGTATGATATTACCGGTATTCATTTGTTTGAAAGCATTGGATTCGATCAACCACTGCCGGGGAACAGAATCGGGATACTGGCCCAGTGTCATGTAAGCGATGTTGATGAGGTACCTCGATTGCAGGTCGTCGGGAAATTTGGTAAGTATCAATTTATACAGATCAATGGCATGCTGTGATCCGTAAGGCAGTTTGTGAATTCCTTCGCCCTGAATAGGAATGATGCAGCTCTGGGGATTGTGATTGGCGGCACAGTTTTCCAGCTCGCCCTTGCGCATGTAGGCTATGGCCAGCAGATCGAACAGTATCTTCTGATCCGATGAAAGTGTTTCCCAGGTCATCTTCATGGCATTGATCACCTGGCTGAGTACGCCGATGGCTTCATCCACATTGCCGGCGTTAAGGCATTCATTGCTGTACTGTATGTAAAAGTCGAGCCGCTTGTTGGGGTCTTTTTCTGCCAGCAGTTTCTGGCGGAACAGTTCTGCCCGGCGGGTGTTCATCATAAAATAATCTTCGGGGTTTGCATGCCTGTTGATGCTGTCGAGCACCCGTACCATCCGCAGCGTGCCTGCTGTTTGTTTAACCGTAGAAACCAGGATGGTGCCATCGGGTTCGCAGCAGCTTTTCATCTGTGCGGTTGCGGCAGTACCGGCCATGCAGAATATGCAGGCAGTAAAAAGAATATTTCTGTAACGCCTGTTCATTATAATTTTCCGTTCTTGATCTCTTCCACCACGCCGGGGTCGAGCAGGGTGCTGGTATCGCCCAGGTTGGCCATTTCTCCTTCGGCGATCTTTCTTAAGATGCGGCGCATGATCTTTCCGCTTCTTGTTTTCGGCAGGCCGGATACGAACTGGATTTTATCCGGCTTGGCAATGGGGCCAATCACCCGGGTTACAGTTTGCAGAATATCCTGGCGGCGCATGTTCTCATCTCCGTGATGACCATTATAGATCACGTATGCATAAATGCCCTGTCCTTTTACATCGTGTGGATAACCCACCACGGCGCTTTCAACCACGCCGGCGTGCATGTTAATGGCATTCTCTACTTCGGCGGTACCGATGCGGTGACCGCTTACATTCAGCACATCATCCACCCGGCCGGTGATGCGGAAAAAACCGTTTTCATCTTTTAAAGCACCATCGCCGGTAAAATATAAATTTTCGTAGGTGGCAAAATAATTCTGCCGGCACCGTTCGTGGTCACCATAAGTGGTGCGCAGGATGGCGGGCCAGGGTGCTTTGATGCACAGATTTCCTTTCAGCAAACCATGTTCGTCTTTTTCCGTGATCTCATTTCCATTTTCATCAACCAGTATGGGCTGCACTCCCGGCATGGGTAACGTTGCCCAGGAAGCTTTGGCCGGGGTGATGCCGGCCATGTTGCTGATTAAACAGCCGCCGGTTTCCGTTTGCCACCAGGTATCCACGATGGGACATTTTTTCTTGCCCACGTGTTCATCATACCAGTGCCAGGCTTCTTCATTGATGGGTTCGCCTACGGTTCCTAATATTTTTAATGAGGAAAGATCTTTTCCTTTTAAGGGACCCAGGCCATAGCTCATCAAACTCCGGATAGCGGTAGGTGCTGTGTACAGGATATTCACTTTGTGTTTGTCAACAATATCCCAGAAACGGCCGGCATCGGGCCAGGTAGGTATTCCTTCAAACATCAGGCTGGTGGCGCCGGCAGAGAGGGGGCCGTAAATAATATAGCTGTGCCCGGTAATCCAGCCCACATCGGCAGTGCAAAAATGAATCATGCCCGGTTGGTATTGAAACACGTTCACAAATGTGTAATTGGTCCACACCATATAACCGGCGCTGCTGTGCACTACACCTTTTGGCTTGCCGGTTGAACCGGATGTATATAAAATGAATAAAGGATCTTCTGCGTCCATCTCTTCTGCAGGGAAAGACACCACGCCGTCTTTTTCCACCTGTGATTCGGCATATTCCATTTCGTCTTCCCACCACACGTCTCTTCCTTTGATCATCGACACGGGTGTTCTTGTTCTTGTATAAACAATCACCCGCTTCACGGTCTTATTACCAATCAGCGCATCGTCGATCACGGATTTCAACGGAATGTCTTTACCGCCCCGGTACGCTCCGTCGCAGGTAATGATGAATTCCGCATTGGCATCGTACAGCCGGTCGGCAATGCTTTGTGCGCTGAAGCCGCCAAAGATCACCGAATGAATGGCGCCGATGCGGGCACATCCCAGTACGGCATAAGCCAGTTCAGGCACCATACCCATGTATATACAAACACGATCGCCTTTTTTAACGCCGTTGTTGATCAGCATCTGTGCTACCTGGCAAACCCGCTTGTGCAGCCGGGCATAGGTAACCACCCGTACCCGTTCTTCGGGATTATTGGGTTCCCAGATGATGGCGGGCTTATCGGCCATTGTTTTTAAATGACGGTCGATGCAGTTTTCGGTAATGTTGAGTTTGGCATCGCAGAACCACTCCACTTTGGGCTCTTTGAAGTTCCAGTTGAGTACGCTGCTCCATTTTTTGCGCCAGTAAAAGTTTTCCGCTACGGAAGACCAGAAATCTTCCGGTTCGGCGATGCTTTTTTTATAGTGTTCGTGGTATTCTTCCAACGATTTTACCTGGTAGGGGTATGACATAGCACTCAGTTGTTTTACTTTGATTTCAATTTAATATATTTATGCTTAGTACTTCCCAAATTTCGTATAAAACAACACATGACTACTGTACCGGTAAAAGGAATTGGTAAAATAATTTTTTCGTCCTCCCTGGGCACTTTAATCGAGTGGTACGATTTCTACATCTTCGGTATGCTGGCCAAAACCATTTCGGCCCAGTTCTTTCCCGAGGGCAATGAAACCGCCGCCCTGTTAAGTACGCTTGCCATTTTTGCGGCAGGTTTCCTGGTACGGCCTTTCGGTGCCCTGGTATTCGGGCGGCTGGGCGACCTGGTGGGAAGGAAATACACTTTCCTGCTTACGCTGGTATTAATGGGGGGCTCTACTTTCCTGATCGGGCTGGTTCCGTCGTATAAAAGCATCGGCATGGCTGCGCCACTGCTGGTATTGTTATTAAGATTGATACAGGGTCTTGCACTCGGCGGCGAATACGGCGGGGCTGCTACCTATGTGGCCGAACATGCACCGGAAACAAAAAGAGGGTACTATACCAGCTGGATCCAGACCACGGCTACGCTGGGATTGTTTGTGGCGCTGGGTGTGATTATGGCGGTGAAGAGCAATATGAACGACGCCTCTTTTAATGCGGAATGGGGCGGATGGCGCTATCCTTTCTGGATCTCGATCCTGCTGGTGGGTGTTTCCGTCTACATCCGGTTAAAGATGAGCGAATCACCCATGTATGCCGAACTGAAGAAGGATGGAAAAACATCGGTGAATCCCATCAAAGAAAGTTTTGGTCACAAGGCCAATTTTAAAATGGTGTTGCTGGCCCTGTTTGGTGCGGTGATGGGACAAGGCGTAATCTGGTACACGGGGCAGTTTTATGCACAGAGCTTTTTGGAGAATACGGTAAAGCTGGAGTTTATGCAGAGCCGGGAAATATTGTTATGGGCCATTGCCTTTGCCACGCCTTTCTTTGTTTTCTTCGGGTGGCTGAGTGATAAAACGGGAAGAAAATGGATCATGCTTACCGGCATGCTGCTGGGCGTGATTTTTTATCGGCCCATATTCAATACATTACTGAAAGACGGAGCCATTAATCCGCAGCAGGCCATGCTGAAGCTGCGGGTTTCGCAAAGTTCCAATACAACAGATACCCTGCTTACGCATTTTTCTTTAAAATATGTTACTCATACCAATACCAATTATATCCTGCCGGATGGCACCGGCTTTTCCGAAAAGAGAAGTGACACGCTGCTGGTAAAAAACTATACCCTTTATCCTCCGTTAAGCGCACTGGCTGATAACAGGGAGCCGGTTCTTACAGTGCTGCCTGATTCCAAGCCTGCTTATTCCAGTATTGTACTTACCCCTTCACTGAAATGGAAATTTGTTTTCCTGGTGTGGGTGATGATTATTTTTGTAACGATGGCTTACGGACCCATTGCCGCTTTCCTGGTGGAGCTGTTCCCGACAAAGATCCGGTACACATCCATGAGCCTGCCCTATCATATCGGCAATGGGGTATTCGGCGGGCTGGTACCATTCATTGCCACGTTACTGGCCACCACGTTTACCAAAGATCCATTGGTGGGGTTGTGGTATCCCATCGGGGTGGCGGGCTTGTGTTTTGTAATCGGTGCATTGTATTTAAGTAATAAGATAGATAAAGATGTTAATGATTAATATTTCACCACAAAGACACAAAACAAGGTACTAAACATGCATAGAAGCTCTGTGTACGTAGTGAAAATTCATAGTGCCCTTTGTGGTAAAAAATAAAATAAAAAACATGAACCAGCTAAAACGGATAATGGGCGTATTCTGGATGGTCATTGCGCCGGTAATCATTTATTTCCTCATCATGGGTGCTGTGCACAATATCGGGGAGGGAACCAAAGACATCAATAAACCCATTCCCTGGATTATTATCATTGCCATTTTTACGCCCATTGCTGTGGGACTGATGATCTTCGGCTGGTATGCACTAAAAGGGGAGTATGACCATTTGCCGGAAAGTTCGGACGAGATTTAAAATAAAGAAGGGCTCCGTAAGGAGCCCTTGGTTTTCATGGATTGTACAGCCTGATCAAAAGAAATATTTAACACCCGCTTCCAGCCCGGCGTTCAGGTCGTGTGATTTGCTCCGGTTCCATGCATACCCTTTGTAATCTTTGTCTTCGGTATTGCTGATGGTTCCGTCCACGTGAAGTCCTGCATCAAAGTAAATTTTTTCAGCGAGCCGTACCCGTACGCCTGCACCCGCCATGGCGCCAAAAGTGAGCTTCTCATACTGATCCCTGGTGTTGCCGTTGAGCGAAGGATTTGATGCACCGCTGATCGATGACTTTAGCAGGATACCCAACTGGGGGCCGGCCTTGGCAGTAAACATCACCGCACGGGCCGGGTTGGTATTGTAGGTAAACAGCACCGGTACTTTCAGGTAATTGAATTTCTGGGTGTAGCTTACGGTATTGTCGATGTAACGCTGCTTTATACTGGCATAGGTTACTTCGGTGCCAATGCCCATGTGTTTATTGAAATTGTAACCACCGGTTACACCAAACGAGGTTCCGCATTTTGAACGGTAGTCCGCTCCGGGCTTTTCTGCATCGGCTTCATTGAACATAACACTTAACTGGGCAGCTCCCTGGGCTCCTGCATAAAATCCTTTCTGTGCTTTCACTCCTGACACAGCAGCCAGGATGGCTACTGCTGTCGTCAGGGAAAATAAAATTGTCTTTTTCATAATTCTGTTTTTTAGTTTTTTGATAATTAATTTGTTTTTTATGGCCTGATGTTTTTAATGCGCATTAATTATTGATCAGGGCACAAAAATATCCTGCATACAGGCGCTTACAGGTTGATTTATACAAAGGCCACGATATTTTATACAAACAGGATCTGCCGGAAAAATCCCGGTGAAAAAACCGTTTTAAGAGATTGAATCAGCCGGATCCGGCTTTCGTATAACAAAAGGCAGGATTTGTAGAAAACGGCAGTAGGTAAGCGCACGAAAAAGGCGCTTTTCAGCGCCTTACTATTTTTCCGTCGATATGTTGTTTGAGGAAATCATCCTTAAAGCTTTGCCCCAGCGGTATTTCGTGGTTGTTGATATAGATCAGCTCATTGTCGAATGAGGAGATGTGGAGAGTGTTTACTATATATGATTTGCTCACCCTTGCAAAGATGGCCGGCGGTAACTGCGATGCAATGGTCTTTACATTCATGGAGGTGATGATCTTGTTGTCATGGGTATAAATCACTACATAATCCTTCAGCCCTTCAATGTACAGAATGTCCTTGAAGTAGATTTTAAAGAATTTCCGGTCTGCCTTGATAAACACATAGTCGTCTTCAATTTTTTCCACCTGGGCATTGCCGCCGTCCTGCTGAAGTAGTTTCAGGTAATTTTCTGCTTTGTTCACTGCTTTCAAAAACCGTTCAATCCTGATGGGCTTTACCAGGTAGTCGATGGCCTCCAGTTCATAACTCTCCAGGGCGTATTGGGGGTAGGCGGTGCTGAAGATCACCATGGGCGCATCCCTCAGCGACTTCAGAAAATCCAGGCCGCTCAGTTCAGGCATATTGATGTCGAGGAACATCAGGTCTACCTTTTCCCTGCGCAGGAAATCGCTTGCTGCCAGGGCATTGCTGAAAGAACCCAGCAGTTGCAGGGCAGCTACATTGGCAATATTCAGTTCCATTCCCTGGCGGGCCAGCGGTTCGTCATCGACAATGATACAGGTCATAATGGTATAATTAGGTTAACAGTGTATTTATCTGCCTGGTCTGTGATCTCAAGGGTGTGAGAGCCCGGGTACAGCAATTCCAGCCTTCGCCGGATGTTAGCCAATCCAAGCCCGCCAATCATCTTCTGCTTTACAACCGGTTTTGAATTTTCGGAAAAGAAATAAAGTTTTCCTTCCTTAATTTTAAAATGGAGATTCAGGTATGAATGACCTACGGTGGAAGCACCATGCTTAATGGCATTTTCAACAAAGGGTATAAAAAGAAAGGGGGGCAGCATTTGCGAATCCATATTGCCCTCTGTGCGGATACCGGACGTGAAATCATTTTTCCTGATTTTTTCCAGCGAAAGGAAGTTCTCTATAAAAGCAATGTCTTTTGATAACAATATTTTCTCTTTGGTGCTGTCATAGAGCTGGTAACGGAGCAGGTCAGATAGCCCCAGCAGTACCTGCGAAGCCTTTTCCGGATCTGTTTTGGTAAGTACAAGCAGGTTGTTCAGGGTGTTGAAAAGAAAATGCGGATTCACCTGGCTTTTCAGCTGTTCCAGTTCAGTTTTCAGGTTGGCCTGCTGCAGTTCATTCATCCGTTGCACATCATTGATCCACTTCTTAAAAATGGCCATTCCCACAATGGAACCGAGTAAAACGGTTGCGATGCCGCAAAGCTGGATATAGGACATAAGCGAAAGTTCCACATGCTGGAAATTGGTTGCAACATCCCCGTCAAAAGGTCTCAAATAAACATAGTCTACCCAATAAGCAATAACGTAGATAAGTGATATCAGCACAAAGAAACAAAGCGCAAATAAAAATACCCGTGAACGGAAAAGCAGCTTAGGAATCAGCACCAGGAGTAATAAATAGATCATCGCCATGATGGAACCCGTTGTCCAGCAATCCATGATCAGGAATGCCCTTCGCACTTCTGCTGAACGTTGGTCGTTGTATACTCCCACATCACCTTTAAACCCCAGTACCAGGCAGAATACAATGAACAGGGTATGACGCAGCCACCTGAATTTGGGCTCAGCAATGAACCGGATCAACGGGTTGTTGAATAAAACCAGGCTGGTATTGTTGTTCTGCATACCCAAAACTACTCTTTCACCTCAAAAGCCCTCCTTTATTTATACAAAAGGGGCCGTTTATTATACAAAACAGCCGGTTCTGCTTTCCGGCCCCTGTTTCCGGAAATTTACGAGCCGGGCTTGGGGCCTGGGTGCGTTGGTATAAAACCTGTAAGCGTTGGTATAATTCAATAATTCCTGCCTATTTAGCCGGGTAGCTTTGTGCTTTCGAACAAAAAAGGGAAGTATGGAAAAGATGATCAACAGGATGGTTATGATTACAGCAGGATTGCTGCGGATCATTGCATCTTCTGTTCAAAAGAGCAGCTCAAAAAAGTATGATAAACTGGTTTTCCTGAACGGCTCTGGCAGGGACGGAAAAGTATTTGCTTTTTTGAACGACCGGGTGCGGTAGGCTTGTGCCGGTTACGATCTAATACGAACCACAACCTTAAGGAACTCCTTTATATAAAAAGTGATAGCTGTTAACTGATAAATGCTCAACAATGAAAAGAAAAAATGAAATATTTAAAAAAACGGTTTGGATCATGGCTGGAACGATCGCCTGCACGAACTTTCTGTTGCTGCATGGTGCGGTGATGGCAGATAAAATAGGCAGTCTGCATATAGCCGCCCCGGCTTATATAACCGAAGGGGCGCAGATCGGGAAGGCAATGCTGGTGGAGCCTGTTTTGAATTTTTTATGCCAATGGGTGTAACGACCCGCAAACTCCATTGCTCTATTGATGGTTTAACGGGCTGCTGGTCAGAATGTTTCACCCGTCGGATAGCCCTCCTTCTGTTTCCCTGGAAGTGTTTAGAATGGAAATCCGTAAAAAGGGGGGTGTATTCGCCGGCAGTGCAAGCCTGGTTTTTTTTACAATTTTCAAACAATCCGGCCTTGTGGCTGTTATTAGTCGTAATTAACTTTGCGGCAGCAATGCGGAAAATAGCCACCATACTACTTGTTATTTTCGCCCTCGTTCAGGCAGGACCCGTTTGTTGTTCCCTGCTTACAGAAACTAAGGCAATATTCATAGCTGACGAGGAAAAAACTCCCGAGAAAACAGATGCTGAGAAAAAGGTTGAGAAAAAAGACCTTCTTGCTTTTTGTAATATGGACTTCGGCTACAGCCAATATGTAAATACCACATTTCTTCCGGTTATTCCCCTCCGGTACCATACTTACCTGGAAATGCATACTCCTCCCCCGGATTTTTGCTGATCAAATCTTTTTTTGAATTCCTGTGCACAACCGTGCAGGATCCTTTGTGTACCTGATCAACAAAAATATTGCTATGCCCATAACTAAAAACCCCGTAGCCAGGATATTGAACCTGGTAGCGCTTGAAAAAAAAGAAATAACAAGCATTTATTTTTATGCCATCCTTAAGGGACTGATACAACTTTCCCTCCCGCTGGGTGTGCAGACCATTGTTGGCTTTGTGCTGGGTGCTTCCATGAGGGCTTCCCTGGTGGTACTTATTGCCCTGGTGGTAGCTGGTGTACTGGCTGCGGGGCTGATGAAAGTGAACCAGATGAAGATCATAGAAAAGATCCAGCAGAAGATCTTTGTCCGCTATTCGTTTGCTTTTGCACAGCACCTGCCCAAACTCGACCTCCGTCAAGCCGATCATTATTACCTGCCCGAACTGGTGAACCGCTTCTTTGATATACCGGTCCTGCAAAAAAGCCTGTCAAAGATCTTGCTGGATATACCGGCCGCCACGATCCAGATAATTTCCGGGCTATTATTGCTTTCGCTGTATCATCCGGCTTTTATCCTTTTTGGTTTTATCCTGATCGTGCTGTTGTGGCTTATTCTCCGGTTTACCGGCAAGCATGCCTTGCAAACCAGCATAGAAGAAAGTACCTACAAATACAAAGTGGCTGCATGGCTCGAAGAAATTGCCCGGGTGATCAAATCGCTGAAACTGTCGAAACCCACTGAACTGTATCTGCAAAAAACAGATGAACAGGTCACCAGTTACCTCGATGCCCGTAACCGGCATTTCCGGATACTACTGCTTCAATACAATGTACTTGTACTGTTTAAAACCATTATCACCGCCGCCATGCTGATAGTTGGCACGTTGTTGCTGGTAAACCAGCAACTCAACATAGGCCAGTTTATTGCCGCCGAAATCATCATTCTGCTGGTGCTTAGTTCGGTTGAAAAACTGATCATGAACCTGGGCAGCGTATATGATACGCTGACTTCTGTTGAAAAAATTGCCAACCTGACCGATAAACCTGTTGAGAAGGATGGAACTGTAATACTTACCGGTAACAATCAGGGACTGGGGCTGGAGATGAATAACCTGTCGTTTGGTTATGATGGCGAAACCGATGTGCTGCATGATGTTTCACTGCAGATAAATGCAGGAGAAAAAGTATGCATCAGGGGTTCAGAAAGTTCGGGCAAATCAACCCTGCTTCGGCTGATGGCAGGGGCTTATAGCGGTTTCAGGGGAAATTTGCTGATAAATGGTCTTCCGGTTACTAATTATAAACAATCTTCCCTGCGATCGCAGATCGGGGTGTTGCTTAATCAGCAGGATATTTTTTACGGCACCCTGGTAGAAAATATTCACATGGGTAATACATCGATCAGTATGGATACGATAATGGAATATGCTTCCAAAACCGGCCTCAGCGGTTTCATCAGCACGCTGAAAGACGGATATGATACTTTATTAGACCCAACCGGGAAAAGGCTTTCACGTAATGTGATTCATAAGATATTGCTCGTAAGAGCACTGGTGGGTAACCCCCGGCTGATCCTGCTGGAAGAACCGTGGATTAATTCTGAAAATGAAAACCGGAACAGGCTGATAGAGCTTTTAAGGGAGTTGAAAAATACCACTTTGGTAGTGGTAACCAACGATGAAGGGTTTGCAGAAGCCTGCGATAAGATCATCACAATTGAAAAAGGCAACGTAACGGTTTCCCAAACTAAAAACAACCCATCATGAATAACAAGGAGATAAGAGCATACGGACATATTTATCTGAATGAAAGTAAAAGCCGGGTAAAATTCTGGTTTATTACCTGTGTACTGGTTTTCCTGGTTTTTCTTTTTCTGCCCTGGACGCAGAACATTCGTTCCCGTGGTTCGGTAACCACCCTGTACCAGGACCAGCGGCCGCAGGAAGTAAACACCATCATTGGCGGAAGGGTAATGAAATGGTTCATAAAGCAGGGCGATTATGTAAAGGCAGGCGATACTTTGGTACAACTGAGTGAAGTAAAAGTAGATTATTTAGACCCCAACTTGCTTAACCGAACCCGGGAACAGCTCCAGGGAAAGCAACTGGCAGTGGAGTATTACAAGAACAAAGCGGATGTTACCGGCCAGCAGATCAATGCCATTAATTCCGGCCTGCAGCTAAAATTAAACCAGTTGCAAAATAAGATGGCACAGTTGCAGCTGAAAGTACAGGCAGACAGCGCCGAAGCAGTGGCTGCCAATCTCGATTACCAGATAGGGATCAAACAATACGGACGGCAAAAAGTCATGTATGACAGTGGCCTTGTATCACTCACCCAATTAGAGATCCGTAATCAGCAATACCAGAATGCATCGGCAAAAAAAATAAGCGCCGAAAACAAACTGGCTAACACCCGGCAAGACCTTGCCATACTCAGGATTGAAATGAATGCCCTGCAGCAGGAAAATATTGAAAAGGTAGCAAAGGCACAAGGCGACCGGTTTCAATCGCTCACACAAATTGCAGGCGGCCAGGCCGACATTGCGAAATTGGAAAACCAGTTTGCCAGTTACCATATCCGCAATGGAATGTATTATATACTGGCTACTCAAAGCGGACAGGTGGTAAAGGCACAAAAAGCCGGTATCGGCGAATTTGTAAAAGAAGGCGACATGATTGCAGAGATAGTGCCCGATAAAATACAGTACGCAGTGGAAATGTATGTGGAGCCGCTTGATCTGCCCCTGGTTGCTCCCGGCCAAAAAGTACGCTTTTTATTCGATGGATTTCCGGCCATCGTATTCAGCGGATGGCCCAAAGCTTCATCAGGCACTTTTGGCGGTGTGATAGTGGCAGTAGAAAGCAATGTAAGTGCGAACGGCAAATTCAAAGTGCTGGTGAAAGAAGAGGCAACCGGTAAACCGTGGCCACGTGAACTGAAAATGGGTGTAGGGGCACAGGGAATAGCCCTGTTGAAAGATGTGCCGGTTTGGTATGAGCTATGGCGTAACATCAATGGCTTTCCACCGGATTATTACAAACCAGAAAATGGATACACAAAAAAAGAAATGAAATGAAAATTCTGAAATCTTTTTCGTTGATGATGATCATGATGATGCAGTTGACGGCAGCTGCGCAGGACACGCTTAAAAAACTATCCGAGGAACAGTTCCTGGAGATGGTGAAGAAGTACCACCCGGTGGCCAGGCAGGCAGATATAGTTGTTGAGAAGGCAAAAGCTGATGTAACCATAGCAAGGGGCATGTTTGACCCGACCCTGCAAAATGAAGCATCACAAAAAACCTTTGATGGGATTGATTATTATAATTACAACAGGCCTTCTGTTAATATTCCCACCTGGTTCGGGGTGGAATTGTCGGCCGGACTTGAATATTTATCCGGTAATCGAACCGACCCGATGGATACCAAAGGTGAAAGCAGTTATTTCGGCATAAGCGTACCGCTTGGAAAGAACCTGCTGATGGACAAGAGGCGGGCAGCGCTGCAATCGGCAAAAATATTCCGCACCGCCTCCGTAACAGAAAAAAGAAGCATGCTCAATAATCTGTTTCTGGATGCCCTTACCGGATACTGGAACTGGGTAAAGCAATATCAGGTATATCAAATCATGGACGAAGCCGTGGCTGTAAATGAAAAAAGACTCGCATTGGTAAGAACAGCTTACCTGTGGGGGGACCGCCCGGCCATTGACACCACGGAGGCACTTGCACAACTCCAGCAGTTTGAATTGCTACGGAGTCAGGCCTTGCTCGATTTCAGGAACAGCGGACTTGAACTATCCGTATATGTATGGACTAACAGCGGCATGCCTGTTGAACTGCCTTATGATACCAAACCTGCAGAAGAGCTGGCTGCCATGAACCCGAAGACGATTCAGGTGCCGGAACTGAACTACCTGCTCGAAACTGCCAGGAAAAACCATCCGGAGCTTTTGCTGTATAATTATAAACTGGATGTGCTGGGGATAGAAAAAAAATTAAAGTTCCAGGAACAATTGCCCACCATCAACTTCAGGTATAACCAACTGGCAAGAGGGTATGATGTATGGAAAACAGCAACCAGTCCTTTGCTGGAAAATAATTTTCAGTATGGGTTTTATATGAGTATTCCCCTTCGCTTATCACAAGGCAGGGGAGAATACAAAAAAGCAAAACTAAAAATTGAAGAGACAAAACTTCAGAAAAATCAAAAAATGGTGCAGGTGGAAGCCAAGGTGAAAATATATTTTAACGAACTTCTTACGCTGCAAAACCAAGTCAGCCTGCAGGAGAAGGCCTGGAAAAATTACGTTGCCCTTCAGCAGGGAGAAGAAATTCGACTACGTGCCGGTGAAAGTTCGCTCTTCCTGGTAAATGCAAGAGAAAATAAAACGCTGGAAGGGCTGCAAAAACTACAGGAGTTAAAAGCAAAATGCTATATAACGCACATCAAACTGAAATGGGCATCCGGCTTATTGGTTCAATAAGCCATCCCATTGGACCGGGAAAGCATTACAGTCCCATTGATTTGTAAATAGCTTCCTGGATATTAGTACGCACATTCATCCGCAGCAGTTTGGTGTTATCGCCTCCATCCGGGTTCACCCGGTTGCTGAGAAAAACAAAAACAAGGTTGTATTCCGGGTCGGCCCATACACAGGTGCCTGTAAAACCGGTATGGCCAAATGTACGTGGAGACGCTGTGTAACAGGGATAGGGGTCGGGACGGATGTGGTTATCCTTTTCGGGTTTATCAAAGCCATAACCGCGGCGGCTGATGCTGCTGTGATAAGCAGTGAACAAATCAACCGTTGTTTTTTTGAGGTATTGTTTGCCATTGATGCTGCCGCCGTTCAGCAGCATCTGCATAATGATGGCCAGGTCGTATGCATTGCTGAACAAACCGGCATGCCCGGCCACGCCGCCAAACATGGCAGCACCCGGGTCGTGTACATCTCCCCGGAGAAGCTGAAGTCTGAAGTTCTTTTCCTTTTCAGTGGGGGCTATCCGGCTCAATGGAAACTGTTCAGCCGGCCTGAAGCCGGCTGTTGTCAATCCCATCGGTTTATAAAATTCTTTTTTCACGTATTCATCCAGTGATAAGCCACTGATGGCCTCCACGATCTTTCCCAAAAAAATAAAATCATTGTCACTGTATATGTACCGGTTGGCTTTGCCGAGCGGACTTTGCAGGATGCGTTTGTAAATGGTGTCCCGCCAGTCGTTGCGCATGTATAAATTAGCGGCTACCCTTATTCCGAATGAATCATTTTTTGTGGAAGAGTAAATGGATGGAAGTGGCACTCCGTTGGCATCCAGTGTTTCCCGGTAAAACGGAATGAATGCAACCAGCCCGGCCTGGTGCAGCAGGATGTTTTCAATGCTGAGTTGTTCTTTGTTGCTGCCCCTTACCCAGGGCAGGTAATCACCGAGTTTTTTTTTAAGATCCAGTTTTCCCTGGTCGTACAGCTTCATCACCGAAATGGTGGTGGCACATATCTTGGTAACTGATGCCATGTCGTAAATGGATTCTTTGGTTACCGGTTCGGCTTTATCGTAGGTGAAACTTCCGTAGGTTTTGTAATAGGCAATCTTTCCGTCTTTTACCACCAGCACTACAGCGCCCGGTGCAGCGCCTTTGGTAACGGCATCTTCAGCGATGGCGTCGATGAAACCGATCTTTTTGGAATCGATGCGGAGACTGGAAGGATCAACAGGTGCCAGGGCATCGTAAATGATGCCCCAACCGTATTTGAACTGGTCGCATACCGTTACCGGCAATTTGCCTTTAGCGCCGGTTTTTCCCTGCAGCAGGTCAATAGCTACGTTGTGAATAATGCTGTCGTCTTCATAACAGGCAATGATGTTTTTGGCATGACACCAGTTTTTGATGGCATAAGGATTGCCAAAAACAAAAGTGATGGATTTATGTTTTTTCTGCAGGCTGTTCACCAGGTCAACGGCCGCTTTGCTGATGCCGAAGTTATTGGCGGGTGTGCGGTTGTAGGCATGCACACCAATCACTACTTTTTTGTATTGCTTCTTTACCTGTGCCAGCACTTCAGCCGCTTTCGATGCATCCTGTTTATAATCGAAGTAAATCACATCGGCGTTATAATCGGCACGCATACGGCCGGCAAAAGCGTTATCGGCAGTCATTCCCACACTTATATATACCACATCCGTGGTTGACCCAGCCTCTTTTTTTGGCATGGGAAAAAATACGGCATCTGTTTTTCTCAGAACAGTAAGTGCATTTTCAGCAATCAGTTTGCGCATGAAAGGTACACTGCTGTTGAGGTCGCTGGTGAGATTTTCGGTATTGATCACCAGCCTGCGGGAAAGGCCATACTGGTATTTTGCCGTCAATACTTTCCGGCAGTGCATTTCAATATCAGCCCAGCTCAGCTTACCGCTGTCGATGGCTGCTTTGATCTTTGCGATGGCAAGCGGTACATCACCGGGCAGACAAAGCATGTCGTTTCCGGCAATCAGCGATTCAACAGACGCTTCCCCATCCGGGAAGAATTTTTTTACGCCCTGCATTTCCAGCGCATCAGTGAATGTGAGACCCTGGTAACCGAGTTCGTTACGGAGTAAGCCCGTTACGTTATTTTTTGAAAGGGAAGTGGCCCGGTTGGCCGATGTGTCGATGGAAGGAATGTATAAGTGAGCGATCATGGCACTGCCTACTCCTTCATTAAATATCCTCCGGAAGGGATACAGTTCCAGCGATTCCAGCTGGGCCCTGGTTTTTTTAATTACAGGCAGATCGTAGTGTGAATCCACGGCCACGTCACCATGACCGGGAAAATGCTTGGCGCAGGCCATCACGCCATTGTCCTGCATGCCCTTCATGTATTGAACGGCATAGCTTGCTACTTTGTATTTGTCCTCACCAAAGCTACGGTCGTTGATCACCGGGTTATCGGGATTGTTATTAACATCCACCACGGGGGCATAATTTACCTGTATGCCGATGCGTTTGCATTGAGCAGCTACAATTCTTCCATATTGATAAGCAATGTTTGAATCCTGTACAGCGCCCAGCATCATTTGCCTGGGTAAGGGAAGCACACTGTCGATCATACGCATGCCCACGCCCCACTCGGCATCAATACACATGAGTATGGGTGTTTTGGCTATCGCCTGTAAACCATTGATGATGGTGGCCTGTTTTACCGGGCTTCCCTGGAACAGGCAGATACCGCCAATATTGTATTTTTTGATCAGTTCCGATACCAGGCTGTCGTAAAAAGTTACCGTTTTCGTTTTCATGTCGATGGTGGACAGGCGAACCACCATCAGCTGGGCGATCTGTTCTTCGGGGCTGAAGGTTTTAAAAACACTGTCTACCCATTTATTGGCAGCATTCTGTTGAGAAAAAGATTGGATCGAGATAAAAAGAGATGTTATCAGCAGGATTTTCCGCATGCCCGTTAAAAATTTTATACTGGAAAGGATGTGTTATTTTTGACGTTCTAAATTACCGAATTTGCCCGATATCATTCAATTATTACCTGATAACATCGCCAACCAGATTGCGGCCGGCGAAGTGATCCAGCGTCCTGCCAGTGCGGTGAAAGAACTGCTGGAAAATGCCGTGGATGCGGGGGCGGATGAGATCAGGCTGATCGTGAATGACGCCGGTAAATCGCTGATGCAGGTGATCGATAATGGCCGGGGAATGAGTGAAACAGATGCCCGGATGGCTTTTGAACGGCACGCCACATCCAAGATTAAAAATATCGAAGACCTGTTCCGGATTAAAACCATGGGTTTCCGGGGTGAGGCACTGGCCAGTATTGCCGCGGTTGGCCAGGTGGAATTAAAAACAAAAAGGGCCGAAGATGAAACGGGCGTTTATATAGAAATTGAAAACAGCCGGGTAACCAGGCAGGAGCCCGTTGCTGCCCCCACCGGCACCAGCATCGCCATGAAGAATCTTTTCTTCAATGTGCCGGCCCGGAGAAATTTCTTAAAGAGTAATGCGGCCGAACTCAGGCATATCGTGGATGAGTTTATCCGGGTGGCTATGTCATTCCCGGGTATTTTCTTTTCCCTTACCAGCAATGGCCAGGAAGTGTTTCACCTGGAAAAAGGAAGTATGAAACAGCGCATTGTGCAGCTGCTCGGTAACAGCTACAATGCAAAACTGGTTCCGGTACAGGAGCAAACGGATTACATGAACATTTATGGCTTTGTGGGAAAGCCGGAAACCGCCAAGAAGACAAGGGGCGACCAGTATTTTTTTGTGAATAACCGGTTCATCAAAAGTGCATACCTCAATCATGCAGTGATGAATGCCTATGATGAAATGATTGCAAAAGACAGTTTCCCGATGTACACCCTGTTTATCGACCTGGATCCATCGCAGGTCGACATCAACGTACATCCCACCAAACAGGAAATAAAGTTTGAAGACGAAAAGATTGTGTATGCTTTTGTACAGAGTGCGGTGAAGCATGCGCTGGCACAGTTCAGCATTACCCCCACGCTTGATTTTGAACTCGACCCCGGCATTCAAAGCCTGGATGCGGTAAGCAAACCCTTTACAGAAGAAAAAAGATCATCGGCATCGGCCTCGTCGCTTTATAAAACATTCACACAAAAAAACCAGTCTCACTTCATCGAAAGTAAAAGTGAGTTGCGGAACTGGAAAGACTTTTATGAGAAACCTTCCATACAGGAAGACGCCGCTGTGCAACAAGGGGAGTTGCACCAAGCCCAAGCATCAGACCTCAAACTGCAAACCGAAACCCTTTTTCAGCTTCACAATACATTCATCGTTCTTCAAACCGCCAAAGGCTATTACCTCGTTCATCAGCAGAATGCGCATGAACGCATATTGTATGAACGCTTCAGTATTGCCATTGATGGCAAGCCCATTGCCACACAGCAAAGCCTGTTCCCGGTAACCATGGAACTGGCAGCCCCGGATGCTGTATTGCTTACTGAATTGATACCCGATCTTCATCACCTGGGTTATTCACTGGAACCTTTTGGCAACAATACGTTTGTGGTACAGGGCACGCCTGCCGATGTTGACGCCGGTAATGAAAAAACAGCCATTGAAAAAATGCTGGAACAATACAAGCATTTCAGCAGTGACCTGAAGTTCAGCAAACGGGAAAAACTGCTTCGTTCCCTGGCGCTGCAGCAGGCGGTAAAAGCAGGTACTTCACTCAGCGAAAAAGAAATGAAAGGACTGGTGGAGGATCTGTTTAATTGCCGGGTACCCAATACCACGGCCAATGGCAAACCCACGTTTCTTGAATTCAGGAAAGACGAACTGGATAAAATGTTTGGCAGGTAGGTGATCAGCGGAGCGGAATGGATTTCTCCGGTTCATTTGCCATCACACTGGTGACGGTCTTTTTTTCTTCTTCGAGTATATTCAGCAGCTTCTGCAGCATTTCCCGGTACTGAACCGTTTTGCCATGCTGGGTTTCGATGTTGATGTACCGCCGGTTGCGTTCGCCGTAATACACACTCAGCGACCCGTCTTTAAATACATTTATGTTATCCTGTAATATGCTGTTGTATCCCTGGGCAGCCATTTTGGAATAAATCATCTGGTCGGTGGTGAGGGCAATGTCGTCAATGTCCTGCCACACATCGGCATATACCTGGCTGGCATCTGTTTGCCGAATGCCGCCGGGCAGGTAGGTCTTCACGGAAAAATCACCATCGGTGTTGTTGTGCAGTGCAATCAGGCAGGTAATGCTGTCGGGGATGAGCTGCAGCAGCTGGGCGGCAAATTTTTCCACTTCGGCGGCGGCAAGCGGATTTACCTTCCCATTTGTTTTTAAAGTAAGACGTATGCCGGTACGGGAAAATATCCGGTTGGGATCGAAGCTGTATACCTGCCCTTTGAATGAAAAACTGATATTCCGTTTGGCGTCGTTCTCAATTTTGATAAGGAGGCCGCCCTGTTCTTCCAGCACCGACCGGGCTGCTTTCACGGCCGTCATTTCATCGTCGTGTAAATTAATGCAGCAGGTGTTTACAAATTCGCCGTATTGAACCACTTTGATGGAAATGAGACGGTCACCCAGTTTGTGAGTGATCACTTTCTCAGAAGGAATAAAGGCCGCGGTTTGTAAACCACTGTGGCGGGTTTCCAGGCTTTTTATTCCAAGGGTTGAGGTTAGTAAGGAAAAAATCAAGTGCAAGCCGTGCATTGGCGGTTACATTTGCACAAATATATTCCTATCTTTTTTAGGGTTTGGCTGATACTAACAGGTGTTGATAAAATGAAAGTGTGCTTCCCGGGCCGGATTTCAACGCTTTTTCCGCAGGATGGTTCCATAAAAAAAGCCTGCAACATTTCTGTTACAGGCCTCGCTTTTAAAAATAACCCCAGGTATTACAGTTTTTGGAATTGTGCATAGCACACATGATTTCCGTAAATAAGTTTAATTGTATACAAACCCGCCGGCAGATCACCGATGGTAAAGGTTACTACGTTATTACCGGTTGCGCCCTGCACATGCTTTTCTCTTACCAGCACATTCTGGCTGTTATAAATATACCCGTGTATCATTTCCGGTGCAGTCAGTGTAACGTTTACGTTCACGAGGCTGGTTGCCGGATTGGGATAGGCCTGCAGGATGCAGCCGTTGGCCACCTGTGTGATGTGGATGTTTTTGCAGATCTCCTTCACGCAACCACCCAGCGTTACTGCCCGTAAGCATACCTGGTACAGACCGGTGTCCTGGAATACATAAGTAGGGTTGTTCTGGTGCAGGATCACCGATGGTGTACCGGCAGGTCCGTTCAGCCGTTTGATGGTCCATGTCTGGTCCAGGATCGGGTAATTGGAACCGGCATAGAAACTGATTTTATTCGGTACCTGTGGGTTGGCCTGGTAGGTATAGTTCACGTACACACTATCGCAATTGATCTGGTAGGTAACCTGTACCGTTTTGCAGGTGGTGGATGCGCAGGTTGGTCCACGCCATACGGTTAAGCATACAGTGTAGGTACCCGGCTGTGCATAGTGGTGGGTGGCAATCATGTCATGGCTGCCGGTTCCATCACCAAATGTCCAGGTGTACTGTGCAGCACTGTTCTGGAAAACCGGGATGAAGGTATACGCTTGAGCATTGGCGGTTGACCGGATGAAATTAAAGTTGCTCTGGTTGTTGCATGGTGGTGTGGGTGAAGGAATCAGGATGCTGTCGCATTTTTCCTTCACACAGTTTGGTCCGAATGTGATCTTCAGGCAAACCAGGTAACGGCCGGGTTGGGCATATTCATGCACTGCATTCCAGGTAGTGGCCGATGTGCCATCACCAAATGTCCACAAGGCAGTGGCAGCAGCCGTTGGTGATACGGTAAGGTTGGTGAAATATACTTTGCGTGGATTGCTTTGATCCAGCTGCCAGCTGAAATTAACCGGTGTATTGCAGGGAGGGGGAGGATTGTCCACCACCACCAGCTTGCAGAACTCACCCACACAAGGATTGGGTGTGGTGTTCAGGTTCTTTTTCACCCGGATGCAAACGGTATAATTACCGGCTTGTGCATATACGTGTACCGGATTGGCAACGGCCGGGTCACTTTGCAGTCCGCTCAACGAAGTACCATCACCAAATGTCCACCGGACAGAATCAGTAGGATTGCTTGGAGCAGTCATGTTAGAGAAATACACTTTCAGCGGATTCAGTGAATCGGGATGGGAAATGAAGTATGCCTGGATATTGCAGGGAACAGGCGGATTCACCACCACCTGCTTGCAGAATTCAGAAACACAAGGATTGGGTGTGGTATTCAGGTTCCGTTTTACCCGGATACATACATTATATGTTCCAGGCTGTGCATATACATGAACAGGATTGGCTACGTTGGGATCGCTTTGCAATCCGCTCAGGGAAGTACCATCACCAAATGTCCAGCGCACCGAGTCGGACGGACTGCTAACCACGCTCATGTTGGAGAAATATACTTTCAGCGGATTCAGTGAATCGGGATGGGAAACAAAATACGCCTGGAGGTTGCAGGGTGATGTCACCACCACGGTTTTGCAGATCTCACTTACACAGGGTGTGGTTCCGGGGGCGGTGATTCTTTTCACCCGCAGGCAAACCGTATAGGTGCCGGGTTGTGTATAGGTATGCAAGGGGTTGGCAACAGTTGGATCACTTTGTAATCCGTTTACTGCCGTGCCATCTCCGAATGTCCAGCGAACCGAATCCGAAGGCAACACGCCTCCTGTTGTATTGTGGAACTCGAATGCTAATGGGTTGGCTGTTGACACCGTCCAGTTAAAATTAGCCTGGAGGTTGCAAGGCGAAGTAACTACAATGGTCTGGCATGTTTCACTTACGCAGGGGTTGGGTGTTGAATTTACAATACGTTTCACCCGCAAGCAGACCGTATAGGTACCTGGTTGGGTATAAATATGAACCGGGTTGGCAGTGGCCGGATCGCCCATAAAGCCGTTTACCGATGTGCCGTCGCCAAAAGTCCAGCGGACTGAATCGGCAGGCAGGGCCCCGCTGGTTGTATTATGAAACTCGATGCGTAACGGGTTGGTGGCGGTAGCCGTCCAGCTAAAACCAGCCTGCAGGTTACATACCGGGTTGATCACCACGGTACGGGTAAAAGACTGCGTACATACCGGAACACCATTGGGATTTTGCACCACGACGGTGTGTACCACCGGGTAGCTTCCGGGTACCGCATAGGTATGCGTGGGCGATATAGTATTGTCGGGCGCCGATCCATCACCAAAATTCCATAGATGACTTACGTAAGGAGCGCCGCCGGTGATTACCGGGATAAATTTAACCGTGTTCGGACTCAGGTATTGAACGGCAAACTCTGCATTACAGGTGGTGCCGGTTTGTGCTTTTGCATTAAAGGTGAAGGCGGTAATGGAAAGCAGCAGAAGGGTAAAAAATCTTTTCATAACAATCATTTTAGTAAAAGGGTAAAAGAGGTTTTTCAGTCGTAAGGGATAGATACGATGGGTTGGGGATCTGTTGCCTGAGCGGGTAAAAATATCAATAATTTTCCCGGATTCCTACTAAAAACCGCTCTACGGCCCGGCGTACCGGGGTGGCCCCGGTGGGGTAATTATTGGTAAGTACAGAAAAGATCAGCAGCTTTCCTTTACGGGTAATGAGGTAACCGCTCAGCGAGCAATTATTGCTGAGGGTGCCTGTTTTTGCGTAGATAAAACCGGTTTCTTTTTTATAATATGAAGATAGAGTACCCTGGCCGCCGGTTGGTAAAACCGCCTTCATCCGGTCCCAGCCGAATTCATTCCTCATCTTATTTAATATATATACAAAGGACTGTGGGGTGAACAGGTTGTACCGGCTCAGCCCGCTTCCGTCCACCCATTTTGGCTTTTGGGGAATGTCTTTCAGATCAGATTTGAATAAGGTATCAATCATTTTTTCATCACTCATATAGCCCAGGTGTTCGTTGCTGGCCATGAGCAGGGTTTGTTCGGCATAAAAATTATCACTGCGGTACATCATGGGCCTGAATAATGAATCGGAAGGCTGCGAGTGAATCAACCGGGTTCCGGATAGATCCGTACCTGGTTTTGAAGAGCGGAAGAACGTAACGTCTTCGGCATGCAGGGTGTCTTTCAAAAGCTGAGAAACAAAATCGCCACCTGTTTGAAACGGAATGGAAGTTTTACGGAACGAAGCGCCGGCATCTTTTACATAAAAATCGTTGCTGCCATAGCGCCGCTCAATAATAAACCTGTCAGACGAAACCTTTTTTGTTTCGGGATCAAACTTTACCGGGCTGTCTAAACCTTCGTTCGGCAACAGGTCGGCACTGTTACTGGTTACATGGATGGTTCCATTATTTAGTGAGAACGTCATGAGATTCCCGTATACAGGCAGGGAAGACCGTTCGGCCATGTACGGTTCATTATAATCGTCCCATGCCCATCCATAGCCAAGTGCGTCTGATCTCCACGCATTGTTGTTTACATAAATGGTTTTAAAAGACTGCAGGTACCGGAACAGCGGTTGAGATGGAAACTCCGCATTCAGAAAGCTGGGATCGCCGGAAGGGTAAACAGACAGATCGGTGCCGCTTTCTTTTACCCTTGCCGCCACAAGGCTGTCACCGAGGTATTTCATTCCGGCATACAACGTAAACAGTTTGGTATTGCTGGCGGGAATAAAGTACTTACCGGCATTGTGTTGGTACCAGTAGTTACCGGTGGCCGGTTCATATATGCAGATGCCGATATGTCCCTGGCGGATGGCAGTATCGTTCAGCAAAATGGCATTGGCTTGTTTGGAGATTTGTTTGGATACCGAGCAGGAAACAAGAATCAATATTGAACAAGGAACAAGGAATAAGAAATGACGAAGATTCATGTACGTTTCGTTTTTTCAATTCGGGCTTCTGCATTATTTCCCTTCAGGGCACAGGGGCTTAATTTCTTTCCTGTGCCCGCAGCCAACGTTCGGGTATTTCGTTATGACTGGCGTGCAGGTAATCATTGTAGCTGCAGGCGATGAATTTTTTGTCGGGCAGCTGCATCCACCAGCGGCCGGTACGTTTGCTCTGCAGGAATACCGATTCTACCTCGGTAAACCGGGTGTGAAATTCATTGAAGCTGTGACGGTCATCCATGGCGGCTTCGTGTTTGTTGCGGCTCCTGCCATCGATGAAATACCAGAGCATCTGTGCAATTTGTTTGGCGCTGAGGTCATGTGTATCCAGCTGGGGCAAATAACCATATATGCCGAAGCTGCTCAGGTTGCTGCTCATCCCGGCATAACGGGCCAGGGCGCAGGCTTCTTCGCCGCTAAAGCCATTGGCGCTTTGCCGGCTGGCCGGCGAATCGCTGTATTTGATGGCACTGATGTCGAAACTTAATAAATGGGTATTGCGGATCACCGGTTCCATTTCTTCGATATTTTCTTTGGCAATGCCTACCCGGTGGCAGTCAAAACGCAGTTTGTCCATAGTCTCCAGCATGCGGGGATGAACAAAGTAACTTTGAAAGCCGATGTGGTTATAATGTTTTACCAGGTTGGGTTCACTGGTAAGCAGTTCCATTAAAAAATTCTCGCTGCGCAGGGGGCTTTCTCCCCGCAGGTCGATGGTAGAGTCGATGCAGGTGGCTTCAATCACCTGGTTCAGTTCTTTATACGCAAAGTATTGCGCCAGGGTGATGTCGTGTGAGCCGCCCAGCAGTACTACGGTTTTTTTCAGCCGAAGCATTTCGGCCAGCACCGTTTTTACGGCCGCATAACTGTCGTTGAGTGTGGCGCCTGTTTTGATGTTTCCGATATCGGCAATGCGGATGTCGGTATGCCAGTAATGCAGGTGGTATAACTGGCGGCGGATCTTATTGGCGGCATTGCTATCTCCTTCATTGGTACCGCTGCCCCGGGTTTCGCCAACGCCTGCCAGTATGATATCGGCATTGTTCAGGTCGGGAAAAACAGTCTCATAAGCGCTTATGTGTTTGGCTAATTGCCCGTCGTTATACCCCCCGTCACCATTAAGCTGGTGAATGTCGATGGGAGCCAGGAAATCATGCAGGTCGTACATCCGGAAGAATTTTGGCAAACCTAATTGATTAATTTCAGATTGAGTATTTGTCAGCTCAAAATATGATGAATGTCGTGATTTTTAAAAAGGGTAAATCGTTAACTTAGCCCCACTAATAAAAGGAACAATGAAACAGGAAGTTTTAAGCGATGTAGTGATCAAGTTTGCCGGCGACAGCGGCGATGGTATGCAGCTAACCGGAACACAGTTTTCCAATAACACGGCCCTGCTGGGTATCGACCTGGCCACGTTCCCCGATTTCCCGGCGGAGATCAGGGCGCCGCAGGGATCCCTGCCTGGTGTGAGCGGATACCAGCTGCGTTTTTCATCCGACCGGATATTTACACCGGGTGATGTGTGTGATGTGCTGGTGGCAATGAATGCTGCTGCATTAAAAACAAACCTCAAAGGATTGAAACCCGGTGGCAAGATCATTGCCAATGAAGACGGGTTTGATGCCAAGAATTTACGCCTCGCCAATTATCCCGAAGGAGTGAATCCACTGGAGGACGGAAGCCTGGGAAATTATGAAGTAATACGCATGGATGTGACAAAGATGACCCGGGAAGCGCTGAAAGATATCACGATGGGGGTAAAAGAAAAGGACCGGGCCAAGAATATGTTTGTGCTTGGTTTTTTATACTGGATGTACAACCGGGATATGGAAAGCACCATCGGGTTTCTGAAAGAGAAGTTTGGTAAAAAAGCGGAGATACTTGAAAGTAATATCCGGGCATTACAGGCCGGGTTTAATTATGGCGATACCACCGAAACCTTCACCACCCGCTATAAAGTAGAGAAGGCAAAAATGGAACCGGGTACGTACCGTTCCATCATGGGTAACCAGGCCCTTGCCTATGGGTTGATTGCGGCTTCACAAAAAAGCGGGCTGCCTTTATTCCTCGGAAGTTACCCCATTACACCTGCCAGCGACATTCTTCACGAGCTGAGCCGGTATAAAAATTTCGGAATAAAAACATTCCAGGCCGAAGATGAAATTGCGGCCATCACTTCATCCATCGGCGCCAGCTACGGAGGTGCCCTGGGTGTAACAACCAGCAGCGGTCCGGGTATTGCATTGAAAGGAGAAGCCCTGGGTTTAGCCGTAATGCTCGAAATCCCCCTGGTGATTGTAAACATTCAGCGGGGCGGTCCTTCCACGGGCTTGCCGACAAAAACAGAACAAAGCGACCTGATGCAGGCATATTATGGAAGAAACGGCGAATGCCCGATGCCGGTTGTTTCGGCTTCCACACCCAGCGATTGTTTTGATGCGGTATATGAAGCAACAAAGATTGCGGTGCAGCACATGACGCCGGTGATGTTTTTAAGCGATGGCTATATTGCCAATGGCGCCGAACCCTGGAAATTTCCTTCCTCTACCGACCTGTCTGAAATAAAAGTGGAATTCGCTAAAAACGGAACCGCAGAAAATTTCCAACCATATAAGCGTGATGAAAAACTTGCCCGTCCCTGGGCAGTGCCCGGAACTCCCGGCCTGGAGCACCGGGTGGGCGGTTTGGAAAAACAGGACATAACAGGCAATATCAGTTATGATCCCGATAATCACCAGCATATGGTGAAGACAAGGCAGGCAAAGGTGGATATGATCGCCAACTATATCCCCGATCAAACATTAGACAGCGGAGCCGCTAAAGGCAAAGTGCTGGTACTGGGATGGGGAAGTACATATGGTGCCATCAAGAGCGCCTGTGCGGAATTGCAAAAAGCCGGTCATGCGGTATCGCATGCACACCTGCGTTACATCAGGCCCTTCCCTAAAAACCTCGGTGACATGCTGAAGAATTTTGATACGGTACTGGTGCCCGAGATCAACAATGGTCAGCTGGTGAAGATCATCCGTGATATTTATTTTGTGGATGCAAAGCCGTACAATAAAGTCATGGGCATACCCATCACCAAAGGCGAGCTGGTGGAGGAGATAAAGAAACTGTTGTAATAAAATGTTCAGATCAAAAAATAGCATCCCGGCCCTGCGCCGGGATTTTTTTACAGGCAATGTGGCATTGATATTGCAGGAAATGATTCCTGAAACCGCACACCTATGAAACAGCTTCTGAATTTTTTTTCTCCCGCAGGATTATTATTCCTTTTTACAATCTTAATACTGACTTCCTGCGAAAAACAGGATGCGCTTACCCCGCAACCCGAACCGGCGGTAACGGATTTTTACATCAGCTTTCAGCAGGATACCATACCGGTAAAGCTTTCCATTACATCCGGCAGAAGGGAAACAATCAATCAACTGCTTACCACTGCTATTGATGGAAAGCTGCCCGACAGCATTTCCAACAAAACAAGTCTCGTGATCAGGGTTACCGGCGATAGTGCAAGAACGTATACCGGTCCGCAAATACTGGCCAGCTACACCGATTCGTCAGGCAATACTTATTCAAATACAGCAACCGATACCATCAATGTGGTGAAACTGACAAAGCTGGAAAAGAAACGTGACGGAAATATCGAAGGTAGTTTTACGATACGGGTAAGTAATTTCACGAAAACCAAAACACTTATACTGGCTAATGGAAAAATTTATTCAGTATTTGATGAATAAAACCCGGCTGGCAGCATTTTTGTTATTCCTTATCACCCCTGGATCACCCTTACTATTCAGAAAACAGCTTCTGGATCATCCATGCAAAAAATAATGCCGGGCCCTGATTAACCGGTGTTCTTTTCAAGTTATTAAACCGCACTCTTATGAACGAAACACTGCCCGTAAAGCCGTTCGGATCAAAGCCGCAACTGGTTGCAGAAAAAAAATCTTCTCTTGTTTTTGCCGAAGGTTTGCAGGAATACACGGGAACCTGGGATACCGCCCAGGTTGTTCACCTGCTTAAACGAACCCTGTTCGGAGCGAGACTTACGGATGTAAATTATTTTAAAAGCAGAACAATGGCGGAAGCAGTGGATGAAATACTGCAACCGGCCCCGGCTCCATCTACTGTTCCGTTGAACAATTACAGCGTGAACGGGTATACCGATCCAACCGGTGTAGCGCTTTGGCAAACCTGGATCAATACCGGGGTTGCACTGGCTGATAAAGACCTCAATGAAAAACGGATTGATTCATTTAAAACATGGTGGCTGGGACAGGCATTGAGCTCTAACCGTTCCATCCATGAAAAGATGGTGGTGTTCTGGCACAATCACTTTGCCACCGATACTTCTATCAGCAGCGATAAGATCAAAGCACGTTTCTGGTACGACCATTATCTTACCCTGCGCCAGCATGCACTTGGTAATTTCAAAAGTATGGCCAAAGCCATTACGCTTGACCCGGCCATGCTGTTTTTTTTAAACGGCGACAGTAACGTAAAAGGATCGCCGAATGAAAACTATGCAAGGGAGCTGCAGGAATTATATACTGCCGGAAAGGGCCCCGATTCGCATTATTCCGAAGACGATGTGAAAGCTGCCGCGCTGGTGCTTACCGGTCATACGGTTAGCCCCACCACATTTACTTATTTCTTCGACGCCGGCAAACACGACTCTACCAACAAGGAATTCTCCTCTTTCTATGGAAACCGCATCATTACCGGTTACAGCGGGCCCAACGGTGCCACTGAGGTGGATGCGTTGCTGGACATGATCTTCCAGCAGGAAGAAGTATCCAAACATATCTGCCGTAAGATTTACCGGTATTTTATTTATTATAAGATTGATAATGATATTGAGCAAACGATCATTACCCCGCTGGCGCAGCTTCTCCGCTCCGGCAATTTTGATATCAGCCCGGTATTGTCCGTGCTGTTTAAGAGCCGGCATTTTTATGATATGGTTTACTCATCGGCCTGTGTCATTAAAAGTCCGCTTGATTTTGTGATCGGTCATTGTCATGAATTCAACGTAACGCTTCCTACGGCATCCGATAATGCAGCCACCTATGCCGTATGGCAGGCCCTGCGTTATGAAGCAGGTGAGATGCAGCAGGAGTTGGGTTCCATCCCCGAAGTGGCGGGATGGTATGCTTATTACCAGGCACCGGCTTTTCATGAACTGTGGGTGAACACCGCCACTTACACACGGCGTAATATTTTCACCGACCGCATGATTGCCGATGGCATCACGTATAATATGCAAACAATTGTTGTTGACCCGATTGCTTTTGCCGACCAGCTGCCAAGTCCGGGTAACCCGAACGGATTGATTGATCAATCCCTGGAGATATTGCTGCGATACCCGTTGTCAGCCAGTGCAAAAGAATTCATCAAGCGTTCCATTTTATTAAGCGGGCAGTTGCAGGATTATTACTGGACCAATGCCTGGGATGCTTACAAAGCCAATCCAACCGATATGGCGGCCCGTGATATTGTGTTAACGAGATTGAAGTCGCTGTATAAATATATCATGAACCTGCCCGAATACCATTTGAGTTAATCAATCCAATACCGTTATTATGCAACGCAGAAACTTTTTAAAGCAAACCATTCAGGGAGCCGTGCTGCCTTCTATACTGGGTGGTTTATCCGTACGGGCCTGGGCAGAGTCGCCGCTTTTGCGCTCACTCAGCGGCGCCGATAATGATCACGTGCTTGTGCTGATACAACTGGCCGGGGGTAATGATGGATTGAACACAATCATCCCGCTGGAATTTTACAGTGCCTACAACAGCATCCGCAGCAATATTGCCATACCCGAGAACCGGGTACTGAGGCTGAATAATAATCTCAAATCCGGTCTGCATCCTTCGTTAACCGGAATGCAGCAATTGTACAACGACGAAAAATTATGCGCCATCCAGGCAGTAGGTTATCCATCGCCCAATGGATCGCATTTCCGTTCGATGGACATCTGGTTAACCGGTGCTGATACCGATCAGTATCTTTCCACGGGCTGGGCCGGACGATACCTCAATCATCAATATCCCAATTACCCCATCGGGTTTCCGAATGATGAGATGCCCGATCCGTTGGCGTTGCAGATTGGCTCTGTGCTGTCACCGGTATTTTTAAGTCCAACCGGTTTTGACGCACTTGCCATTGATGAAAGTCTGAATTTTTATAATCTCATTGATGCCATACAGGATCCAGCACCCAACACACCCAGCGGCGTGGAGCTTACCTACCTGCGTACGGTGGCCAAACAAACCAACCGCTATGCCGAAGTGATTAAAGCAGCTGCCGCAAAAGTAACGCAGCAGTCGCCTTACCCGGCCGACAATTACCTGGCAGCTCAATTAAAAGCCGTTGCCAAACTGGTTGCAGGCGGATTAAAGACGAAGATATATATGGTGAGTATGGGCGGCTTTGATACGCATGCCGGACAGGTGAATGGCGGCAACCCTCTTACGGGTAACCACAGCGGTTTGTTAAAACAGGTTTCAGATGCCATTACCGCTTTTATGGCTGATCTGAAATTCCTGGGTGTTTCCAACCGGGTGCTGGGCATGACTTTCTCGGAATTCGGAAGACGTATGCAGTCGAACGGGAGTTTGGGAACCGATCATGGTGCTGCACAGCCGGTGTTCCTGTTTGGTGAATCTGTAAAACAAGGGATACTTGGTAAGAACCCTGACATACCTGTGAATACGCAGGCTATCGACAATGTACCCATGCAATATGATTTCCGTTCGGTGTATTCAACCATCCTGCGTGACTGGTTCTGTCTGCCACCCAAGGATGTTGATACGGTGCTGCTGAAGAATTATCAATACCTGCCCGTGATTAAATCAACGGCCTGTAATATGAATATGGAAGAGCTGAACAACCTTGGTGATAACCTGATCATCAATTATCCGAACCCGTTCACCTCGTCTACCACCATCACGTTTAAATCATCGGGAGGCCACGTGCTGGTACAGGTGTTTGATACCACCGGAAGAAAGATGACCACACTTACCGACCAGGTATATGTGGCAGGCACCTATTCGCTGGTGTTTGATTCAGGCGCACTGGCAAGCGGGGTGTATTATGCCCGTTTGCAGAATGGTTCGTTACAGCAGGTAAGGCCGATGCTGAAGGTACGTTGATGTAAATACCGGAAAATAAGACCGATTGAAATAAAGACAAACCAGATGAAGAAAATTTTTTCCATACTGTTTTTTTTATGGCTCATTCATGCGGGGCAAAAGCTGCAGGCACAAACCATGTTCATCATCACCCACAGTACCACCTGTGCCGGAACCGTGGTGGAATTTAATTCCAATGTGTTTGAAATGGCGCCCTTCCCCAACCAGGTAAACTGGAATTTCGGAGACCCGGCCAGCGGAATATTGAATACGGCCAACGGAATCCTTCAGCCAACACATACGTATACTTTACCCGGAACCTATATTGTTACCCTGCACGTGGTGGATGGCGGGGCCGGCACGATCGATCTGGCAGATACCATTACCATAGTAACACCGATGGTGCACAACTTTGGACCAGATGTTTTTTTATGCGGCGATACAGGAACCTATATACTTAATGCCCCCGTTGTACCCAATGCCCTGTACGAGTGGAATGACGATACCACCACGATCGGGCCGGTATTATCAGTAAGAGAATCCGGAACCTACACAGTAAAAATTAACGGCTGTGCTGTTACAGACACCATCGGTGTGTTTTTTACCCGGGAACCCCGTTTGGATCTTGGCAGAAATCACCTGATGTGCCAGGGCGAACAGCTTACCCTGAATGCAGCCAGTGAAAATTCAACCTATCAATGGTTTTTAAATGGGGTGAACCTGAATGTTAACCAGGCGCAGCTACCGGTAATTGCACCTGGTGGACAATACGTAGTGCAGGTGAATGCCATGGGCTGCGGATCGTACAGCGATACGGTAACCATCAACTTCAGCAGCTATGCAGCCCCTGTATTTAACCTGGGGCCGGATACCTTGTTATGCCCGCGTGAAATATTTACTTTAACAGCGCATGTGGCCGGCGCCAGTTCCTATGCCTGGAGCAGCAAAGGACTTGATGTAAATGATGCCGTAGCTTATAATATCGGGGCAGATTCGTCCATCCGCATCCGCAATGAAGGCAGATACTGGGCTTTTGTAACTGTAGCCAAACAATGCGAGGTGGTGGATACCATGATTGTACGCTACCGCGGAAACAAGCAGCTAAACTTCAACGATACGGCCCTTTGCCGAGGTAGCACGCTCGTACTGGATGCAGACTTTGGGACCGGTATTTACAAATGGGAGTCGATACCCCCGCAGCGGGATGACCAGAATAATACCAATCAATCCACCTACTATATTTATAGCCCCGGTTTTTATACCGTTACTGCACAGGTGGGGCACTGTATTTTTAAAGACAGCCTGAATGTATATTTCAATGATACATTAAAGCTCAGTTTACCCAGGGATACAACATTATGCCGCGGAGAGACCTTCATCATCCGGCCGGTGGTGCAGAACACGTCGCTGATCACCTGGCAGGATGGAACCCATGAGGCCGTGTACACGGCCACCCGGACGGGTCTGTACTCAATCACAGCCGAAAACGGCTGCGGGCGGGATACAGCGGAAATGAATATTGTGTTTGATCCCTGTCCCTGCGCCTTGCTGCTGCCCAATGCCTTTACGCCGAATGGTGATGGACTGAATGATATTTTCAGGCCACTGCATGCGTGTGACATGGCGGATTACCGCATGATAATTTTTAACAGTTACGGAGAGCAGATTTATTTTTCAAAAGATCCGCTGGAGGGATGGGATGGTAAACGGAAAGGAAGCCTGCTGAACATGGGTAACTATGTATGGCATGTAAGCTATACGAAACCCAGTAACGGGCAACAGGTAAAGAAGCAGGGGAACATACTGCTTCTGCGCTGATGAAATAAAAACAGGGATTAATTATACCTGATCTTCTGCCTTCCGAATGAATACCCGATCTTGATGTTAAAGGTAAAGTAAGCGTCGTTGTTCTTCGGGTTGCCACGCTGGTCACCCGGGTTGGTAACATGTGTGGGATCCAGCTCATACTGACGGTCGTTCAATAAAAACGCGTTGGTGAGTTTGGCGCCGGTAAAATAATTCGGGTATAATGTAGGATCGATATAAGTGGTGCTAACATCATCCAGGTAATCGGTATTCAAAATGCGGTATACAAATTCAGCCCTCAGGTTCAGGGTAGAGCTTAATTCATACCTTACTCCAACTCCAACCGGGATATTTATTTGCTGCAGTTTATACGGCTTGCGGTTTGGATATTCTGCAAAGCCCTGGCCTTCGGTGCTGAGGGGCTGCAGGTCAACCCAGGTGCCATTTATCCTCGACTGTGGTTTAAAAGAAAAGAATCCAACGCCACCCAGCAGGTAAGGAGAAGCCCTTGGCGGCGCTTTGTCTTCGTCGTATTTGTTGATCAGGTATAGCGGGTGAAGTTCAGCCGCCAGCATGAATTCAGTGATGGAACTGCGGAAACTCAGGTTTCTTTCGTACCGGCCAAAGGTACTTGTCTTAACTTTTTTCAATACGGCGTCGTCTCCCTTTATCTGGCCAAAGGTAGCCTCCAGCCTTAGTGCAATGGCATTTTGATAGGTTGCACTGAGAAAGATACTTCCTGCCACGCTGGTTTTACCCAGGTTAAGGTCTTTCACAAATTTCTTACCAATGCCTTTGTTACCACCCAGGTCGGTAAGACAGTTGATGGCTCCTACAGATGCACCGATTTCATACATGATCGGGCTGTCGTAATACTTGTCGTCGTAAAAATAATACTGCGCAGAAAGTTTTTCTGATAGGGCGGTAAGCATAACGAGGGTGCTTACAAAAAATGTAATTTTCTTCATGTGTAAGTTATCCTTTGTTTTATTTCTTGGCTGGGGGTTTCAAAAGGATAAGACTGTATTGCAAATAAAACGATTATTCTTTAAATTAAAATCAAGTTTTCTTTTTTTTGTTCACATATTTACAGATGCCGGAAAGGCCGCATCTGCTGCACGCCGGGTTCCTGGCAGTACATATGTACCGTCCGTGCAGGATCAGCCAGTGATGGGCTATGTGTACATATTCGGCGGGCAGGTGCTCCACCAATTGTTTTTCAGCAGCCAACGGGGTTTTGGCGTTGGTGGTGAGGCCCAGCCGGGCGCTTACCCGGAACACATGTGTATCCACCGCCATATTGGGCTGGTTGTCAATAACCGAAGTGATTACATTGGCTGTTTTCCTTCCAACGCCGGGAAGTTGCACCAGTTCTTCCACAGTCATAGGCACTTTGCCATCGAATTTTTCCATCAGCATACGGGCCATACCGATCAGGTGCTTCGTTTTATTGTTGGGGTAAGAAATGCTTTTAACAAGGGGAAAGAGTTCGTCAAAAGTTGCCTTGCTTAACGAGGCAGCATCTGGGAATTTTTCAAAAAGGAAGGGGGTGGTAAGGTTTACCCGCTTATCGGTACATTGGGCAGAGAGAATGACCGCCACCAGCAGTTGAAACGGGCTGTCATAAATCAGTTCGGTTTCGGCACCGGGCGCATGTTCCAGGAAATAATCAATGAGAAAGCGGTAACGTTCCTTTTTGGTCATAAAAAAATCCGCCTGCAGGCGGATAAAATTACATTAAAAGCTTTAGCGGATTATACCTGGGCAGAAAGTTGTTCGGCCACGGCTTTTTCAGCATAATTCATGATTGAATCGATGGTTTGCTGGCTGGGCGACATTTTGATCGTTTCCAGCTTTTTCTGGGCTGAACTGATCACCTCAAATTTTTCGCGAAGACTCCAATCCGTTTCTAAAGCGGCCTTTATTTCGGCTGATCTTGCTGGGGAAGTTTCATTATACAAATAGAGTAATAAATCTTCCGGGGTAAAGTTGTGCATAGACAAGTTAAGTTGCTTGTGTTAAAAAATTAAATATCCATATCCGCCTCTATAAACGGCTGATTTGGAACATTATTGCCCGGGGAACTGAATTAATGGCTTTTTAAGGGCTGATTAACAATAAAAAGGTCTTCATTATCCTTTTTCATCATATAATGCTCTCTTGCATATTTTTCAATGCTTTGGGCATCATTGGTGAGTAAATGACGCTCTTTTTCTGCATCGGATATCAATTCATCAAGATGTTGCTCACTATTTTGAAGTTCATTCAACTTCTGTTTTCGCTCAAAACCCGAAGGAATGTCTTTGGGGTCAAAAAAAAGCATCCAGATCACAAAGAATGATCCCGTGAGTAAATATTTATTTTTTAGCCAGGATGGTATATGGGTGAGTAATTTCATTCGTTGGTGGTTCATCGATTTTGGTTAATGGGTCATCGTTCATGAATGTGCCATAAACTATGATCCATTAACTTATATACTACTTTCCAAATTTAATCTTTCCTTTTGGATATATCCCGCTTTCGCCCAATATTTCCTCCACCCTGATCAGCTGGTTGTATTTAGCCATCCGGTCGGTTCGGGAAGCAGAGCCTGTTTTTATCTGTCCGCAGTTAAGGGCTACAGCGAGGTCGGCAATGGTGGTATCTTCGGTTTCACCGCTGCGGTGGCTCATAATGGTATTGTATCCGTTGTTCTGCGCCATGCTTACGGCATTGATGGTTTCGGTTATAGTGCCGATCTGGTTTACTTTTACCAGCAGCCCGTTGCCGATTGATTCGTTGATGCCTCTTTCCAGGCGCTCCACATTGGTTACAAAAAGATCGTCGCCCACCAGCTGGCATTTGCTGCCAACGGCATCGGTCAGCATCTTCCATCCTTTCCAGTCGTCTTCCGCCATGCCATCTTCTATGGAGCAGATGGGGTATTGTTTTACCCAGCTTTCCCAGTATTTCACCAGTTGTTCACTGGTCATTTTTTTTCCATCGCTTTTATGGAAGATGTATTTTTTTTCCTTGGCATTCCAGAGTTCACTGTTGGCAGCGTCCATGGCAATCTTTATCTGGCTGCCTGTTTTATAGCCGGCCGCCTGGATGGCAGTCAGGACTGTTTCAATTGCTTCTTCATTACTCTGGATATTGGGGGCAAAGCCGCCTTCGTCGCCCACATTGGTGCTGTATCCTTTTTTCTTTAATACCGATTTCAGTGTATGAAAAATCTCCACACCCCACTGCAACCCTTCGCTGAAGGAAGAAGCGCCTACCGGCATAATCATAAATTCCTGGAAGTCGATTTTATTATCGGCATGTGCCCCGCCATTCAGTATGTTCATCATGGGGATGGGCAGTATTTTGGCATTGGTGCCCCCGATATAGCGGTACAGCGGAAGGTTGGCTTCCAGGGCTGCTGCTTTGGCTACGGCCATGCTTACTGCAAGAATGGCATTGGCACCCAGCTTTCCTTTGTTGGGTGTTCCGTCCAGGGCAATCATCATGGCATCGATGCCGGTTTGATCGGCCACGTCCCAACCCAGTAAATTATCAGCCAGGATCGTATTCACATTCTTTACCGCTTTCAATACACTTTTACCTCCGTACAGTTTTTTATTGCCGTCCCGCAACTCCACCGCTTCGTGAATACCGGTACTGGCGCCACTTGGAACGGCTGCACGGCCCATGTGTTCATTCTCGGTTAAAATATCCACTTCTACGGTTGGGTTTCCACGACTGTCTAATATCTGCCGGGCATGAATGGAGGCGATGTAACTCATAATTCGTTGATTTGTTTATTCGTTAATTGGTTGATTGGTGAGTGAACGGAATACTTCTTCGAGGCTGCTGCTCTCGGTTTGCAAAGAAACAATGTTCCAGTTATTCTGCAAACTCAATTCGAGCAGTTGCTTGCGCACGCTTTCAGGATTTGCGGTGTGAAGTTTGAAGTGTGAAGTGTGAAGTTGTTCGATGTTTGTAACGGCGTTCAGGTCTGTTAATTGGTCAGTCGCAATGTTTTCTTTAAACTCTACCAGCACAACATGTTCACCCGTTTTGCTTTTTTGCAGATTGCTCAAACTGTCGTCTGCCACGATTTTTCCTTTGTTGATGATGATCACCCGGTCGCAGATGGCCTGTACTTCCTGCAGGATATGGGATGAGAATAAAACTGTTTTTTCTTTACCCAGCTGTTTGATCACTTCCCGTATCTCCACAATCTGGTTGGGATCGAGGCCACTGGTGGGTTCATCCAGTATCAGTACCTCCGGGTTATGTATCAATGCAGCGGCGAGCCCAACCCGTTGTTTATAGCCCTTGCTCAGCTGCCCGATTTTTTTATTCGCTTCCACAGTTAAACCCACCTGGCCAATCACTTCTTCGATCTTTTGTTTTTTATTTGATACTGTATGAACATTGGTAATGAAGTCGAGGTACTCCCTCACATACATGTCGTAATAAAGGGGGTTTGCTTCCGGTAAATAGCCGATCTTTTCTTTCGTGGTGTTGCTGTTGTCCTGTACCGTTTGTCCGCAAACTTCGGCCTCACCTCCATCGGCCTGCAGGTAGCCGGTAATCATCTTCATGGTGGTGGATTTGCCGGCGCCATTGGGTCCCAGAAAACCAACGATTTCTCCTTTGGCCACATTGAAGGTAATGCCATCAACGGCTTTTTGTGTTCCGTAAACTTTGGTGAGATTGGTTACCCGTATTGACATGTATCAGATTGTTCGGCAAAAATAAAAAACGCCGGTTGGAAAAACCGACGTTTGTTTTAAAGCTGCGTTATTTTTTATCGCCGGGTTTGTTTCCGGACTGCTGGTTCCTTGGTTGATTCCGGTTTTGCCCCTGCTGCCTGTTCTGGTTTCTCTGCTGGCCCTGGCTGCGGTTTTGCTGTGCACCACCTTGCTGCTGTGGCTTGCCGCCACCACCACCACGGTTTTGCTGCCCGCCGGGCCTGTGTTGCTGGCCTTGTTGCCCGCCCCGATCGGGCCTGTTGCCGCGTGGCTGGGTTTGCTTTTTTTCCTGTTCTCTTCTTTTTCGGCTGGTTTTTTCCAGGCTCCGTAAACTGATCTGTCCCACCACATCGGCATAAACCGGTTCAATTTCTTTTGGCTTATTGCTTACCACTTCCACGGGCTCGAGGCTTTCGGGTTTTATTCCCTGCCGGTTGAGTTCTTTTATTTTTTTCACCCGCTCAATGGTAAGGGGATATTGTTTGTTGCTGTCGGGCAGGGTATACCACATCAGGTTGCGGAAAATATCTTTCTTCACCAGGTAGGCACGGCTGGTGGCTATTTCAATATTGTCTGCATCATCGGGGAAGAAACGCAGCGCATCCATGTAGGTGTCCAGTTCATAGTTGAGGCAGCATTTCAGGCGGCCGCACTGACCGCTTAACTTACTTTGATTGATGCTGAGGTTTTGATAACGGGCTGCATTGGTATTTACGCTTTTAAAATCGGTAAGCCAGCTGCTGCAGCAAAGCTCACGGCCGCAACTGCCGATGCCGCCTACCTTTCCTGCCTCCTGGCGGGCGCCGATCTGCCGCATCTCCACTTTTACCTTGAATTCGGCGGCGTATAATTTGATGAGCTCCCGAAAGTCAACCCGGTCGTCGGCAATGTAAAAGAATGTGGCTTTGCGGCCATCGGCCTGCACTTCCACTTCGGCCATTTTCATTTCCAGTTTCAGCTGGCGGGCGATGGCCCGGCTTCGGATGAGTACCTGGGCTTCTCTTGATTTTGATTCCAGCATCTTGGAGATATCGGTATCATTGGCCCGGCGCAGTACTTTTTTGATGTCGGGGCTCTTTTCATCCATCTTGTTTTTCTTCAGCTGCAGGCGTACCAGCTCGCCGGTCATGTTCACCATGCCTACGTCGAAACCATTCACGCCTTCCACGGCCACCATATCGCCTTTTACAAACTGCTGAAGGGTAACATTCCGGAAAAAGTCTTTGCGGCTCCCGTTATTAAAACTTACTTCTATCACGCGGCACCCGCTTTCCGGATCACTAAACGGCAGGTTGGCCAGCCAGTCATGCACGTTCATCCGGTTGCATCCGCCACTGGCACAGTTGCCATGACTTTGGCAGCCCGATGGGGCCCCGTTTTTAGATACTCCACAACTTCCACATCCCATATAGAGGATAATTAAGAATTAATAATTAAAAATTGAGGAAGGAAAGACCGTGAAGAATTACTGCTTAATTCCCGTGCCGCCGTACACCCCGGCTGCTTACCATTTATTGCTCAATAATGGTATGCCGTACAAGTGAGTGACACAACGATGTTGACTATTGCTGAAAATGCCGGTATCAAAATATATAATACGCTACTATCAACTCAAATCAGTAATTCCTGAACCACGGGTCGGTTGCCTCAATTCACCAAAATTAACGATTTGTTGTTAATAATATGATACAAACGGATAGAAAGGGCGTGAAAAAGCATTTTGCCGTTGGCATTGCGCTCAATATAATACGTGGCTTTGTCTAATTCGGTGATGATGGCCTCCTGCTGTTCGATGGAAGCGATCTTGTTGAGCCGCAGGGCAAAATCGTGATCGGTCGACCGCAGATCGTTGGCAGATGCACCAATGGCCCGGACCCGGATGGCCTGTTCCAGCAGGTGGATGAAGTATTTCAGGAACTGTTTTTGTTTTTCCCGGCCCAGTTTGGCCATTTCATCAATCCACTTTACCTGGGCAACGGGGCCTGTACGCAAAACGGCATTAAGCCATTCCCGCAGCATGGCTTCCCAGTCGTCATCGGCGTGCTGTAATAACTGGAGGGCTTCCCGGAAATTGCCTTCCGAAACGGCGGCCACCTGCCGGGCTTTTTCCACATTCACTCCTTCTTTTAATTCCAGGGCTGCTTCCACTTCCTGGTTGCTGAGAACCGGCACCTTTACCAACTGGGTACGGGATAAAATCGTGGGCAGAATCAGGTCTTCGTTCTCGGCCACCAGCACAAACAGGGTGTTTGGCGGCGGTTCTTCAATGAGCTTTAATAATTTATTTCCTTCTTTGCCCAGGAACTCCGGCATCCACATAATGAGGATCTTGTATTCGCTTTCAAAACTTTTGAGGTTGAGTTTGCGGATGATGTCGTTGCATTCGTGTGCGGTGATGTTTCCCTGCTTGTTTTCGGCACCGATAAACTGCAGCCAGTCGTACACATTGCCGTAAGGGCTGCTGCTGATAAATTCCCTCCATTCTTTTATATAATCGGTACTGATGGGTTTGTCGCCGGATTTACGGGGAATCACCGGGTAAGAAAAGTGGATATCGGGATGAATGAGTTCGGTTGCTTTTTTACAGGCGGCGCACTCGCCACAGGCGTCCATTTGGGGTTTGAGGCTGGGGGTCTGGGGTTCGGGCTCACCGAATAAAGAGGGCTCGGCTGTTTTTTGCTGCCGACCGTTCACTTTATCACAAACCACGTATTGCGCAAATGCCAGTGCCAGCTGCAGGGCGCCGCTGCCTTCCTTGCCCAGGAACAACAATGCATGGCTCAGCCGGTTGTGCTGCACCATCTGAACCAGTTGTTCTTTAAGGTTTTTTTGCCCGGTGATGGATTGGAATTGCATAAATGCAAATATAGGAAGCTTAGTTAGATACAGTTAATATTTGAAATTGCTCAGTGCACCATTTTTACGAATTTTGATTAAAACAATTGATTATGTCTGATCAATTACACAAAGAGTTATTCGAAAATCCTGGATATGCATTCAAGGAACATCTAGAGATAGCCACCAATGATAGAATCCTTTTTTCTGGCAAGTTTGGAAAAGGGAAGACAACATTTTTGAAATATTTTTTTGACAACCTAAAAGAGTTTAGAGTTAACAAAAGCTATTTTACAATACATATAAGCCCAGTTAATTACTCAATTGCCTCGAATGAAGACATAATAAGATATATTAAGTATGATATCATACTGGAGTTAATAAAAAATGGAATCGATTTTGAAAACTTCGACCCCTCATTTAAGGAAACTCTTCCAATGTACATATATAAAAATCCAGGTAAAGTTATTGGTAGGCTAATTTCCTTAATTCCTTATGTTGGGAAAGAATTAGATGAGGTATATAAAAAAGGGAAGAAGCTAATTAAAGATGTCGAAAAATATAAAAAAGAATTGAAGACTTTAGATGAAGGAAATATGTTATCGACTTTTTTAGAAAACGAAGAAAAATCTGAATCTTCTCTTTATGAAAACGATTTTATTACTAAGATAATTCATAAAACTATTGAAGATAAAAAGGAAAATAATTCAAAGGAGGCTCTGTTAATAATAGACGACTTAGATAGATTAGATCCAGAGCATATTTTCAGAATATTAAATGTTTTCGCTTCGCATTTCGATAGGAAAGGAAGTGAACTAAATAAATTTAATTTTGACAAAGTAATAGTGGTGTGTGACTATAATAATATTCGGAATATTTATAGAAACCGATATGGCTTAAATGTTGACTTTGCTGGATACATTGACAAATTCTATAGTACAGAGCCATTCTATTTTCAAAATAACCGAGAGTTAAATAAAATAATCTATAAATATATAGACAAAATTAAATTTAAGTACGGATCTCAAGTATTTTCCTTTCCACAATACATTTATCAAAGTCAAAATCGTAATGGAATTCTTCCTTTAATTAGCATGCTGGTAATGTATGATTACATTTCTTTAAGGGCATTACTAATTTATACAAAAGATAAATCCTTTCCTCTATACGGTAATGCCAAATATAATGGTTACGATATTGACTTGAGTAGAAGTTGTATGGTAATCGAGGGTATGATTGTTGCTGACTTGATTGGAAATTATAAAGGTGTTATGGATATGATCGAGGATATAGAAGGAAAATCTCCTCAAATTGAAGATCATAGCAATGCTTTTAAGTCACTAATGATTTTTTTATTATACCCACTTGGTAATTTCCACAAAGATGAAATAGGTAAACTTTTTAAGCTAGGAGAAGTGCAGTTGATGTTTGATCTAAAAAATAGAGGCGTTGAGAATTTAAAAGAAGTAACAAATACGGCGCATCAAATAAACTTTATCCCGACAACAATTGATTATCTAAATCTTTGTAAAATATTTTTTGGTAACCTATATGGAAGCAACATTATACACTAAAATTATAATTTTTTTACAATCTCTTCACTCATCGGCTTCACCGCACTTTTATAATGAGCGATGATCTTCCCGTTCTCATCCAGCAAAAACTTGTTGAAGTTCCAGGTGATCTTTGCATCCAGTACCCCGTTTTCTTCTTTATTACACAGCCAGCGGTAAATGGCTGCCGTGTTTTTTCCTTTCACAGATACTTTGGCGGCCATAGGGAAAGTGACGCCGTAATTTTTTTTGCAGAACTCGCTGATGGTTTCGTTGCTGCCGGGTTCCTGGGAGAAAAAATTATTGGCCGGAAATCCAACGATCACCAGTTTGTCCTTGTACTTCTCATACAATTCCTCCAGCCCTTCGTATTGGGGAGTGAAGCCGCACTTGCTGGCGGTGTTTACGATCAGGATTTTCTTTCCTTTGAAAGAGGCAAAGTCAATGCTGTCGCCGTTAAGCCCTTCTACTTTAAAATCATAGATGGATCTTGTTTGTGCCAACCCATCGGTTGTGCAAACAAAGAAGGCAAGAATGAGGAACAGCCTTGTCATGTAATTATAGTTTACTCGTAATCTCTTCGCTCATGGGAGTGGTCTTGCTTCCAAAGTAAGCCAGCAGGTTTCCTTTTTCGTCCAGCAGGAATTTGCCGAAATTCCATTTGATCTCGGCATCCAGCACGCCGTTCTCGGTTTTACTGCAAAGCCATTTGTAAATGGGCGCCATGTCATCTCCTTTCACCGATATTTTGGCGGCCATGGGAAAGGTAACGCCGTAATTTTTCTTGCAGAATTCTTTTATCTCGGTGTTGGTGCCGGGTTCCTGCCCGCCGAAATTGTTGGCCGGGAAACCAACAATGACCAGTTTGTCTTTATACTTTTCGTACAATTGTTCCAGTCCTTCGTATTGCGGGGTGTAGCCGCATTTGCTGGCCGTATTCACAATAAGTATTTTCTTTCCTTTAAAAGCGGCAAAATCGATGGTACCGCCTTCGAGGCCTTCCACTTTAAAATCGTAGATGGACTTTGCTGCATTTGTTTTTTCCTGGATTCCCAGCGGTAAAAATGCGAGAACAATAGCTAATAACCTGATCATAAAAATTTATTTTAAGAATAACGTATACCGGTTGCCAAAGGTTGGCTTAAACAGGGAATATAAAATTAGATCATCCGGGTGAAGATGCAGCAACCCAATTGATGAACGGCTATTGCTTTTCATAACAACCCAGGTCGGGCAGGCCCACGCTGCGGGGTTTGTCATCGAGGTCTTTGGGAAACCCGGTGGCGCTTCCGGCATTGATTGCCGGGGCCGATGGGTTCCTGGTAAACCTGAAATCAAAAATCCGTTTGTATACATCAATGCTGTCGAAGGAGGGATCCTGATTTTTGATATTGGCGGTAAGGGTGCTGTTGGAAGGGTCGCCGGCTACCCGGTACAGGTTCTTTTCTAACAGAACGGAGAAGCTGTTGGCGCCCTGTTTATTCACCACCACTTCATTGGGAACCAACCCGGCATCTCCCCAGAAAATATTGTTGCGGAAAACAGCATTGAGGTCAGCTGTAACAATCACGCCATTCTGAAATGCCGCATTGCTTACATTCAGTACGGGGTTCTTATGACTGAAATAATTGCTGGAATAAGAAGCTACGGTACAGTGTGTAAAATTATACGTACCCCCATAGCTGATGAGAATATTACTTCCGCAATTACTCACCAGGCTGTTATCGGCCAGCAGGTGGCTGTTGATGCAGAATATGCCAACGTCATAAGCATTGTCGACGATGCACTGGTGTAGAATCAATTTTGGATTGGCATTGATGCTTGGTTTTTCCACCACCACGGCCTGGTAGGCATTTTTCACCGAGGTAAAAGTGAGTACATTGTTTTTGCTGTTGCCCCGGAAGTAGATGCCTGGCCAGCTGGCGGGAAGATCTTTATAAGGATCATCCATCCGGTCGCCGGTAAATACCACGTTGCCTGTTTGGGTTCCATTGGCAATGAGGGTACCATCCACAATAAAGGGGGCATCTGCATGCGAATAGATCCGGCATCCGGGTTGAATGGTGAGCGTTGCGGTGGTATCTACACGGATGCTGCCCAGGATAACATAGGGCAGGTTGTTTGTCCAGGTAACATTGCCGGTGATCACCCGGTTGCGCAGGAAATTCGCATTTTGTCCGTAAGCCTGCAGCTGAACAAAACGGTTATTGCCGTTATAATTGATGAGTATGCTGTCGCTCACGATAAATGGCAGGTTGGCTGTATTGGGGTTAATGGTTACGGAAACAAAAACATAAATGCTGTCGTTGGCTTCAATGTCCAGGTCATTTACTTCGGCTGTGGCAATACCATCCACATTCATGCGGTAGGCAGAGGCGGTGCCACCCATCAGCTTTACTTTGCTGAGGCGGAGTTTCTGGTTGTTTTCGTTGATGAGCTTGAATGACTTGGTGATGGAACCGGTGCTGGTGAAAACGGTGTCGTATTTCAGTGTGTCGGTGGTAATACGCAGCAGGGCTTCGGAGCTGTTGATGAAAGAATCTTTTTTGCAGGAGCTGAATAGAAAGATGAGTAACGCCGCTGTAAAAAGGCCGACAAGGGAATTCCGTTTCTTCATAGTTCAAAATTATGCTTATTTGGCCGCATAAGCCAATGTGGCAATACTCAGTCTGGTATTCTGCTGCAGCATGATGGTGCCACAGGCTTCCAGCGTGGCGCCGGTGGTAATCACGTCATCCACCAGCAGCAGGTGTTTGCGGGCGAGTAATTCAGGCTGGGCCAGCAAAAAACTGCCGCTTACATTCTGCCAGCGTTCGGTGCGCTGCTTGCGTGTTTGTGTTTCGGTGGCGTATTGCCGAACGACTGCATTGTTCATCACGGGCACATTCATTACAGAAGACATGCCCTGGCAAATGATTGCTGCCTGGTTATAGCCACGTTTTCGTTCTTTATCCGGGTAAAGGGGCAGGGGAATGATGGCGTCAAGCGTATTAAAGCGTTTGCTTTGGCTAAGACTTTTGCCCATCATCTCTCCCAGGTAAATACCAATGTCGGTATTGCTCTTGTATTTTAGCTGGTGGATGAGATGCTGGATGAGGAATTCCTTGGCAAAATAAAATTCACTGTGAGCGGAATGAACCGGAAGCCTTCCCCAGAAGTACCGTTCAATCGGGTTACCGGGTATGCCGGCAAAATGGGTATGCGGCAGTGAATGAATGCAGCGGAGGCAAAGCTGGTCGCCTTCATTTAAAAGATCCGATCCGCAACCGGTGCATACATGCGGGTAGAAAAGATGCAAGGTGCTGGTGGCAATATCTTTAATGGCGGCTAACATATTTGTTATAAAGGAATCAGAACAGGTATTGGTATAATTCTTCCACCTTACCCAATGCCACCACTTCTATATTAAATTTCGACTTGGCGGTTTTTTTTCCAGGAAGATTGTACTTGCTGACAATAATCTTTTCAAAGCCCAGCTTCTCCGCTTCGGCAATGCGCTGTTCAATCCGGTTCACGGCCCTGATCTCGCCACTCAAACCCACTTCCCCGGCAAAACAATATTTCTGGTTAATGGGTACGTCTTCGTAGCTGCTGAGCAAAGCACTTACAATGGCCAGGTCAATGGACGGGTCTTCCGCCTTTAATCCACCGGCTATATTTATAAATACATCTTTTACACCAAAATGAAAGCCACCTCTTTTTTCCAGTACAGCCAAAAGTAATTGAAGCCGGCGAAGGTCAAAACCACTTACTGTACGCTGTGGGGTTCCATACACACTTTGGGTTACCAGGGCCTGGCTTTCGATAAGCAGGGGACGCAGGCCTTCCATGGTGGCGGCTATGGCGATGCCACTCAACTGTTCTTCTTTCTGTGTGATCAGGATCTCCGAGGGATTGCTTACGGCCCGCATGCCCGTATCAGTCATTTCATAAATGCCAAGCTCTGCCGTGGAGCCAAAACGGTTCTTGAGTGTGCGCAGGATGCGGTACGTGTAATGCCGGTCGCCCTCAAATTGAAGTACGGTATCCACCATATGTTCCAGGATTTTGGGGCCGGCAATGGTTCCGTCTTTAGTAATGTGCCCGATGAGGAAAACAGGTGTATTGGTTTCTTTGGCAAAACGCTGCAGCTCGGCGGCACATTCCCTGATCTGGCTGATGCTGCCCGGGCTGCTTTCTACAAAGGGCGACTGGAGGGTTTGAATGGAGTCAACGATCACCAGTTGCGGCTTCAGTTTTTTTATCTCCTGGAAAATGGTTTGTGTATTGGTTTCCGTGAGCAGGTAAAAGTGTTCGCTTTTAATACCGATCCGGTCGGCCCGCATTTTGATCTGCTGCTCACTTTCTTCGCCACTTATATATAATACCTTGGTGTCAGGAAGCTGTAACCCATTTTGAAGGAACAGGGTGGATTTCCCGATACCCGGTTCTCCGGCAACCAGCACAATGCTACCCAGTACAATCCCACCGCCCAACACCCGGTTCAGTTCAGGGTCGGCACTGCTGATCCTTTTTTCCTCGGCACTGCTTACTTCGTTAATGGCGATCGTTTTTGCCTTGCTGCTGCCATGGTAATCCTGCCAGGGGTCTTTTTCCTTTTTATCAGATCCTTTAACAATTATTTCTTCCACAAAACTGTTCCAGGTATTGCAGGATGGACACTTGCCCAGCCACTTGGCACTTTCGTACCCGCAGTTCTGGCAAAAAAAAGCCGATTTGGTTTTGCTCATGCCGTAAATGTAGAATGTAAAATGAAGAATGAAAAATTCAATCACCCCACCCTGAATCCAGAAAATAACCAGCGGGGGTGCTTATAAAAGACAGGGAAAATGAGCAGAATTTTTTACCAGGGGAGAAGCATAGCCGGCATTTCATTCAAAGTAAAAGGGTCAACATTTCTGCTGACCCTTTGTACTTACTAACCCATTAAATTCTGTTGCTAAATTACAAATTGCCCCCACATAAAAAAATAAATTTTGGCCGATGTTGATAAGTAGTTGCCCCCACTAACAGTCTGGTGTAGCCTACAAATCCCATCTTAATAAATACAAAATCAACTACTTAGAAAGACAACTTGAACGAGCATACACATCGTCATTTGGTTACTCAAAAAATTTATTTCTTGAAATATTTGGTTTATAAAATAAACTACTTTACGTTTGTGTCAAAATCAGGAACATGAAAAAGCTCATTTGTCTGGCTGCTTTATTTATCGGGTTGAAAGCAAATGCACAGACAAAGATCAGCGGACGGATTGCGGATGTAAAAGGAAAACCGTTGGGCGGGGTTAGCGTGGCACTTAAAAATACATATGATGGTTCTACCACCGATTCGCTCGGTAATTATTCGTTTACCAGCACCGAAACGGGCAAAAAGGTTTTGGAAGCCACGCTTGTCGGCTTCAGGTCGTATGAACAGGAAATTACCCTTGGTTCTGCTTCCCTCCACATCAATATTTCGCTGAAAGAACTGGTGACCGAGCTGAAGGCCGTGGTAATATCAGCCGGGGCATTTGTGGCTAGCGATAAGAACAAAGGAGCGGTGCTGAATGCCATTGATATTGTTACCACCCCCAGCGCCAACGGCGATGTGACCAGTGCGTTTAAAACCCTACCGGGAACACAACAGGTGGGAGAAAGCGAAGGATTGTTTGTACGGGGTGGTTCTGCCACCGAAAGCAAAATATACATGGATGGAAACCTGGTGAACAATTTCTTTTACAGCAGTACGCCGGGTATTGCCACCCGGGGCCGGTTCAACCCGTTCCTTTTCCGTGGAACCATCTTCAGTTCGGGCGGGTACTCGGCCCTGTATGGCCAGGCCCTTTCTTCGGTGCTGGTGCTGGAGAGCAAAGATCTGCCCGACAGAACAGAGGCAGACCTTGGTATATCTGTGGTGGGTATCGGCGGAGGTATTCAAAAGCTGGCGAAGGATAAAAAATCATCCTGGGGTGTATCTTATAATTATACCAACCTCTTGCTCGGGTTTGCCATCAACAAACAAAAGCAGGATTTTTTCCAGATACCGGTTTACCACCAGGGCGACGCCAACTTCCGGATAAAAACAAAGTCGGGTGGCATGATCAAATACTACGGATACATCAGCGGCAATAAAACCGGCTTCAGAAATCCGGATATCGATTCGGCCAGCCTGAAAGACGCTTTTTCCATTGAAAACCTGAACACCTATCAGAACATTAACTGGAAAGACAACCTGGGCAATGGCTGGCGCATCTATGCCGGCATCAGTTACAGCACCAACAAAGACGATATTGTAAATGAACTGCAGGACGCCGCCAATCAAAAGCAGGTGATCACCACACCGGTTTTCTATGCGTTCAAAAATTTCAAAGTGAATAACAGGGCTCAATATGCCCAGGCGAGGGTAGTGGCCGAGAAGAAACTGAATGGCCTGAATGTGATCCGCTTCGGCAGTGATTATTTCTACAGCAATGAAAAATCCACCTATACCTTATACGACGGAACAGAATTTCCCGGAACAGTAAAAGACAACCTGGTATCAGTATTTGCCGAAAGCGACATTTACATTACCAACAGCCTGGCTGCCAAGCTTGGTGGCAGGCTGGAGCATTCTGAGCTCATCAATAAATGGAATGTGGCTCCCCGAGTTTCCCTTGCGTACAAGTTCCCGGATAACAGCCAGGCATCGGTTGCGTACGGACTGTTTTATCAAAACCCCGACCGGAGGATTCTGCCGGCCACGGCAAATCTTGATTACTCAAGGGCCGCTCACTACATCCTCCAGTACCAAAAGCTTACCAGCCAGCGCACATTCCGGGTGGAGGCTTTTTATAAAAAATACAGCGACCTGTATAAAACATCTGTCAATATTGCCGGAAGAGAATCAGCCGCAAGTAATAATGGTTTTGGCGATGCAAAGGGTGTTGAACTTTTCTGGCGGGATAAAAAAACCTTTAAGAACGTTGATTACTGGATCTCGTATTCATACCTCGACACCAAAAGGGATTTCCTGAATTATCCATATGCCATCACCCCGTCGTTTGCTGCCAATCATACGGCAGCTTTGGTGATCAAGAAATTTGTGCTGCCCTGGAAAACCGGGTTCAACCTCAGCTACAATTTTGCCACCGGCCGCCCGTATTACCGCATTGCATATGACAATACACAAACCAAATACGTGATTACTGATGCCGGCAAAACAATCAATTACAACAGCATGAGTTTTAGCGTGAATTACCTGCCTAACCTGGGAAAAACAAACCCGAAAGTATTTGCTGTTTGGGTGCTGGGTATAAACAATGTGCTGGGGCAGAACCAGGTGTTCAATTATAATTACAGCAACGACGGAAGCCGCAAAGTGCCGGTAACCCCGCCATCTAAGAGGTTCATCTTTATCGGGTGCTTCCTTAGTTTCGGGATCGACCGCACACAGGACGCCATCAACAACAATCTTTAAAACAAATCAATAACCAATACAAACATTTACCATGTCACAGCATCAACCCGCTCCAGAAGGCAAAGACCCCGTGTTATGGGAAATTGCACAAAAAAGAGCCAGCTTTAAAGGACACCTGGCTTCCTATATTATTGTTAACGGCTTTTTATGGGCGCTCTGGTATTTTTCCGGCAACCACAGCTATGTGGACTTTAATGACAACGAATGGAATTATATCCCCTGGCCCTTGTGGCCAACCCTGGGCTGGGGCATCGGGCTTGCCTTTCACTTTGCCGGCGCCTATATTTTTCCCCGGGCCAATTCGGTGGAAAGAGAGTACGAGAAACTGAAAAACAAAAAATAATAAACGATACACTACTTAAATCATTTGATCATGAAAAAATGCATGCTCTTTTTGGCGGTTGTTTTAATAACAGCCGGCGCTTCGGCACAAAGCGATAAATACATGGCCGCCATGAAAAATAATATTGCCGCCATCGACACCAGTTTTAAAAACCCGGCCAGCCTGCTTACCCTGGCAAACAATTTTGAACGAATTGCCACCGCAGAAAAAAATCAATGGCTGGCATATTATTATGCCGCACTGTGTCATGTGAATTATACCTATACGATGCAGGATAAATCAAAGATCGATGCGGTGGCCGACAAAGCAACGGCGCTGATCGATAAAGCGGATTCATTACAGCCGAACAATTCAGAGATCAGCTGTATGAAAAGCATGATCGCCAGCAGCCATATGATGGTGAACCCCATGCAGCGGTACATGGAATATGGCCAGGAGATATCGTCTTACCTGGATGCTGCCATGCAGCAGGACCCCAGCAATCCAAGGCCCGAATACCTGCGGGGTCAGGGACTTAAGTATACGCCGGAACAATTTGGTGGGGGATGCGCCACCGCAAAGCCGGTACTGCAATCTTCACTGGATAAGTACAACAAATTCAAACCCGTCAGTGACATTCATCCCAACTGGGGTAAACAGCGGGTGGAAATGCTGCTGGCTGATTGTAAATAATTAAAATGCCGGGCGGGACATTTACCTGCCCGGCATCCCATCAATTTCTGATTATGCAAACGGAAAAATTTTCGCCCAAAGACAGCCTGCAGCTGATCGACCAGATGATCAACCAGGCAAAGAACCGGTTCAGTGAAAACGGATTCCTCTACCTGTTATGGGGATGGCTGATCCTCTTTTGTTCCATCGGCCATTTTGTTCTGCTGCAGCTGAAAATCGTTGAACACCCTGAAATCATCTGGGCAAGCTGCTGGCTGGCCGTCATCTTCCAGGTGGTTTACCTGGTGCGGACGAAGAAACGGGAAACGGTAAAAACCTACAGTGAAAACATCATCAACTTCATCTGGGTAAGTTTTGGTATCTGCATGTTCATTCTCAGTTTTATACTGGGCCGGGTAAAGGGTTGGGACCAGATCTACTCTCTTTTCCTGATGTTATATGGCACACCCACTTTTCTTTCGGGCATTGTCATGGAATTCAAACCGCTTAAAATAGGAGGCATCGTCTGCTGGTGCCTGGCAATTATTTCCAGCTACCTTACCGAAGAGTACGGACTGCTGCTACTGGCTGCCGCCATGATTGCGGCCTGGATTGTTCCGGGCTACCTGCTGCGTAAAAAATACAATCAACAAAATAAGTCACTACTTAATACCTAATGCTATGCCGCACGATGAGCAACTTTCAGGAGAAAAGAGCCTGGCCATCATCCACCAGATGATCAGCCAGGCAAAGGCAAATATCACCGACAGCGGGTTACCCTGGCTGCTTTGGGGTACCATGCTCATCCTTGCTTCGCTTTCCACTTATTTTTTTATTAGTACCAATGCCGAAAATTTATTCCTGGGCTGGAACATCTTCGGGGCCGTAACGGTTGTGCTGCTTGCCTATGATGCCCTGAAACCCAAACGGAAAAAAGTGAAAACCTATATTGATGAACTGATGATGCTGGTGGACATTGGGTTCTTTGTATGCATCTTCGTGATCATTCTCTCCATCAACATATCCGTAACCCCCGGCAATGGCTTCGGGTATATGCTGATGGTATTCGCCTTCCAGATGCTTATAAAGGGAGGCGCTGCCAAATCGAAGGCATTGATCGTGGGAGCCGTGGTTAACTGGGCCGGTGCCATTGCTGTTTTCATCAATAAAGAATTCAAATACGACATGCTCATCATGGCAGGCGCCGTACTGATCGGGTATATCATACCCGGGTTCATTTTATGGGCTGAATATAAAAAGACAAACAACATCTCCGGAAACTAACCGGCCGCAGCAATGGAATTCAAAGAACTCGATCCCATATTGCATTCTCAACTACGGCTTGCCGTGGTAAGCCTGCTTATCAGTGTAAAGGAGTCGGAATTTACCTTCCTGAAAGAAAAAACCAATGCCACTGCCGGCAACCTCAGCGTGCAGATCAACAAACTCAAAGACGCCGGTTATATTGAAGTCACCAAGCAGTTCAGCAACAACTACCCCCAAACCACCTGCAAGATCACCAAAAAGGGCATCGAGGCTTTTGAAACCTATGTGAATGCCCTGCAGTCCTATATGAATCCGGGCGGCTAGCAAGCTTACCCCCTCCCTGTTGTACCGGCATAATTCTCCGTTTTTACTTCCATATCTGTTCTATCTTTGATGAAGCAAACCTATGTCAGCGATCATCCGCGTAAATAATCTCTCCAAGCAATTCAACGAAATAGCTGCTGTTACCGATTTGTCTTTTACTGTTAATGAAGGCGACGTGTACGGTTTCCTTGGACAAAACGGCGCCGGTAAGTCCACCACCATCCGCATGCTGCTTACCCTGGTACGACCCAGCAGCGGCTCTATTCATGTTTTCGGGAAAGATCTTTTTACTCACCGGGCCGAAATTCTGAAACAGGTGGGAGCCGTAATTGAAAAGCCGGATCTCTACAAATACCTTTCGGCCTACGATAACCTGTCGCTCTTTGCAAAGATGAGCGGCCTTCAAGTATCCCGGACATTGCTGATGGACCAGCTGAAGCAGGTGGGACTGGAAGAACGTGCTTTCAGCAAAGTGAAAACATTCAGCCAGGGTATGAAACAACGCCTGGGCATTGCGGTGGCACTGGTTCATAACCCCCGGCTTATTGTACTGGATGAACCCACCAATGGCCTCGATCCGCAGGGCATTGCCGATATACGCAACCTGGTGCTGAAACTGAGCAGGGAGATGGGCAAAACCATTCTCGTTTCTTCGCACCTGCTGAGCGAAATAGAGCTGGTGGCCACCCGGATGCTCATCATTGATAAAGGAAAGAAAATGGTGGAAGGATCTGTGGCGGAATTACTGGACCCGTCTAAAACTGTGGTTCAGCTTGAAACAACAGATAATAAAGAAACAAAAGAAAAACTGAAGCAATCAAAATGGAGTGGATTCCTGCAACCGGACCATGGTGCTGTTCAGCTTAAAATGAATAAAGACGAAGTGCCAGCTCTGGTCAATGACCTGGTGAATATGCAGGTGCAGCTGCTTTCAGTAAACTCCACTCATTCGCTCGAGGATTATTTTTTATCACTTACAACCCGGCCCGGACATGTGGAAGCTTTTACAAATTGAGCTGTATAAAATATTCAAAAAGCCAAGGACATACATCGCTTTTGGCGCCATCGCCGCCATCATCCTGCTCATCCAGATGGCCCTGCTGGTAAATGGAAAGGAATACCTGCAGTTTGGCCTTGGTTTCCTCGACGACAGTTTTGAAATACCATACGACAGGATCAGCAACGGATATTGGATCTGCTTTGTTATTCTGAACCTTTTGCTGATTCATGTTCCCATCCTGGTGGCGCTGGTGGCGGGAGATATTGTATCGGGAGAAGCGAATATGGGAACCCTCCGCCTGATGGTATCAAAGCCCGTCAGCCGTACAGAACTGGTGCTGGCAAAATTCCTGGCCTCGGTGATCTACGTGATCGCATTGCTTGCCTGGATGGCTTTGATCGCCCTGGCATTAAGTATGCTTTTGTTTGGAACGGGAGATGTGGTGGTGGCCAAGTCTATGGAACTTCACCAGATTGAGCAGTCGGATGTGTTGTGGAGATATTTTGCTGCTTTTGGTTTTGCCGCACTGGCACTCATCATGGTGGCGTCGTTGTCGCTGCTGCTGTCCTGTTTGTCGGATAACTCCATCGGCCCCATTGTGGCAACGGTTTGCATCATCATCGTGTGCACACTCATCAGTGAAATGCAGATACCGCTATATGATAAATACCTGAAGCCTTACCTGTTCACCACCTATATGCTGGGCTGGAAAGGATTTTTTTACATTGCGGTGGATGCCGATGGGCAAACCATCCGCGGCTCCGTGCAAAACCTGCCTGCCATTTTAAAAAGCATGGGCGTGATTCTTATTTATATTGCCGGGTTTGTTACAACCGCCGTACTGGTATTCCGGAAAAAAGATATTCTGTCCTGATATGAAAAAAATATTCCCCTTCCTGCTGTTGTGCTTGCTGGTAAGTCCTGCCTTGATTAAGGCGCAGGATGTTCATCAACTGGTAGAAAAAGTAAAAGCACGGATTGAAACAGTAAAGGATTATACAGCTTCCGGTAAAATGAAAACCAATGTAAGTTTCCTGAAAGTGCCGCTGGCCAATGTGGTGATCTATTTCCGGAGGCCCAACCAGCTTAAGATAAAAAATGAAAAAGGAATTTCCTTTGTTCCGAAGGGCGCTGTCAGCATCAACCTGAATAATATCATCAGCAGCGGATCTTATACGGCGCTGGATGCAGGGCAGGATAAACTGAACAGCATCCCGGTACGGGTGGTGAAGTTGCTGCCATCGGATGAAAATGCGGAAGTGGTACTGTCAACGTTGTACATTGACGAAGCCCGGCTGGTGATATTGAAAACAAGAACCACCACCCGGGACAACGGAAGTTATGAGCTGGAAATGAGTTATGGAAACTACACATCTTACGGACTGCCGGACAAGATCATTTTTTCATTCAACACCAAAGAGTATAAATTGCCCAAGGGAGTAACTTTTGATTTTGACGATGGGAGCGGTGCCAAACCAGAAAAGGATAAAACAAAGAACCGCAAGGGTCGGGCGGAAATCACCATCCATTCATATACAATCAATAAAGGATTGGCAGACGATGTATTTAAATAACCGGCCTTTTATTCAGGCATGTCGCTGATCTTTTCATCCACGGCGTTGCGCAAAACAGAGGCGCTTATTTTCTTGAGTGGATTTTTGTACTGGTCATCGTATTCTTTTCTTCCAACAAAAATGTCGATGCATTTATAGATGGCTTCCCGGAACGAAGATTCATCTGCCTTGCCCTGCCCGGCTATATCGAATGCCACGCCGTGATCGGGTGATGTGCGTACGCCTGGTAATCCGGCTGTATAGTTCACGCCTTCACCGATGGCCAGTGATTTGAAAGGAATCAGGCCCTGGTCGTGGTACATGGCCAGCACCGCATCAAATTTTTCGTGCTGTCCCCGGGCAAAAAATGCGTCAGATGAATACGGGCCAAAACAAAAAACATCCCGGTGCTTGGCTTCCTTGATGGCGGGCTTGATGATCTCTTCTTCTTCTTTACCGATGAGGCCTTCGTCGCCTGCATGCGGGTTCAATCCGAGTACGGCAATCCTTGGTTTGTTGATATTAAAATCCCGCTTCAGTGAATTATTGATTACGTGCAGTTTGCTGATGATGGCTTCTTTGGTTATTTTCTGTGCCACTTCTTTCACCGGCAGGTGTTCGGTAAGGAGGGCTACCCGCATGTTTTCTGCAATCATCATCATGGCTACATCCTGCACATTGTACAGGCTTTTCAGGTACGGCGTATGCCCGGTAAAACTGAATTGCTGCGATTGGGTGTTGTTCTTGTGAATGGGGGCGGTAACCAGTCCGTCGATTTTGTTTTCTTTCAGCGCCTGTGCCGCCGCCACCAGGCTTTTAACGGCGTACTGTCCGCCGGTATCATTCAATATGCCCGGATTGATATTAATTTCTTCTTCCCAGCAATTGTATAGATTGAGTTGTTTGTGGTTGATTCGGCCCAGGTCTTTCACACTCATAAAGTTCAGGTTGTATCCTGAAAGACCTTTCCGGTAAAAATTCAGCACTTTATTATTGGCAAATATTACGGGCGTGCAGATGTCCAGTATCCGGTTATCGCCCAGGGTTTTTATCAGTAGTTCAATACCAATTCCGTTAATGTCTCCGCAGGTAAGCCCGATCACGGGTTTGTGTTCAGTAATGGCGCTCATGAGTGTGGTGTTAAAGGGTAAAAATACAATTTATTGAATTAACCCGGCGGTAGGAAAACAACAAGGCAGTCAATTGACTGCCTTTGTTGTATTTATTATGGGGGTTAGTAAACTACTGTTTGAGGAGGCGGATGGTTTTTGGCGGTTCGCCCTGGGTATATACCGTTACATGGTATGTTCCTTTTGCCAGCCGGAAAGTATTCAGCGGAACCTGGTTGATACCCGGGATCAGCTGTGCCGCTTGTGTCCGTAACACCCTTCCGGTGAAGTCGCTGATCACAATATTCACCTGCAGTTTTTCAAATGCATTCATCTTCAGAACCGCATTGTCGTTCATTACGGGATTGGGTGAAATATTCACGATATCCATGCCCTTGATCTTATGTATAAGGGAAATGATATTGCTGTATGTTGCTTTTGCATCCACATCAATGATCTTAATGCGGTAATAGTTGATGCCGTTTTCCGGCTGTGCATCCGTATAATCAAATGGCTGGGCGCATCGTGCCTGGCTGGCGGTAAGGCTGTGGATGGTGCTGAAATGCTGCCCATCGGTGCTTCGCTGTATTTCAAACGTTACGCTGGCCGACGAGCAATTGGCTTTCCAGTTGAGCAGGTGTTTTCCATCCTGCGGTATTCCTTTGAAATATTCCATGTTGATGGGCAACACACTCACAGGTGCACTGGTGATATAGAAGCCGGAGAAACTGGTTACCGGAACCATTACTTCCCACCAGCTGCGGGTGGCGTTCCAGGTTACGGTTAATCCGCTGGTAGCGGTTGTAAAATCCTGCGAAGGGCCTGTATAGTTGGTGGGGTTGGTACCCGTACCATGAAACTGCCTTAACAGCAGGTTGCTGATACCGGTTGCATCGGCCGGGCCGGTCGGTAATAACTTATATCCACTGTCGGTTGCCTTGGTATTATAATTATTGAATTCCGACTGCTTATAATAAAGCGTGATGTTTGCGGTGCTGGTGGCAGGATAAGGATTAAGAAATGGATCGATATCATATTTCCTGGCCAGGTACAGGGAAGAGCTGCCCATTTTGTTGGCGCCGGTATCCACCTTCACACAGGTATTGATTACATTGGAGACAGGAGAGCCGCCGGCCGGTAAAATGTTGGCAATGATATTACAATTGCCATCCCGGTAATTGGTTCCAGATCCTGATACACTGATGTTCTGGCATATTTGAGCTCCGCCGGGTGTTCCCGCCAGGATGTATGATGCAGGATCAATGGTTACCGTTACCGTGGTATTGCCTGTTTGTCCGTTCGAAACATTGGTAGCACTAACGGTATATGTGGTGGTAACTGCCGGGGTTGCCGTTACGGTGGCACCGCTGGTGGTGTTCAGCCCTGTAGCGGGCGACCAGGTGAAATTAATAACATCCGGAGTAAAGCGGTAAGCATTTGGCATGCCGCTCCAGGTGGTGGTATTATTTCTTCCCGTGGAAACCGAAGCAACGGTTCCGGTACTGTTTTCTACTCCCTGTGCTTTGTTAAGCGTGGTATTGGTGCAACTGGTTGTGTGAATCTCCACCACGTTGGTGGTTTCATATAAAATAACCTGCACATTGGCGGTGGCTGTGCCACTGATGAATTTAAGATTGCTGTAGTCAATTACAAATTTTCTGTTGGGAGAAGAACCCACCAGGAAATACTGCAGTGCGGCTGCATTGGAAGCGCCCCTGAAGTCAAGGTCGCAGGTAATGGCATGAATCACATTGTTGGGTGCACCGGCAGCAGGCAATGCCACACCAAAACCGGTGGCAGTGGAGTTGGAGCTTCCCAGTCCGATCCATCCATTGGTGCTTATGTTTACAGCGTTAAACGTATTGCCGTAAAAGCGAAAAGTAAAGGGTAAGGTAATGTTGTCCCAACGGCCGTCGTCGTAGTTACCAAAGCTTAACGGCTCCAGGTAAGGCGTTCCGCCATTGTATGTACCCAGTTGGTCCACCAGAATATTTGTTGCAAAAAATGTGGGATCATAAGGGTTGTTGGTAATGGCCGAAGTGGTATAACTGACAGGCGTGGCCGAAGCAGTAATGCTCACGGAATTTCCCGAACAAATAGTGGCACTGGCCGGGTTGGTGGTAACGGTAAGCTGGGCAAACGACATTCCCGCCAGGCAAACCATTGCCAAAATCAAGCAGAGTTTTTTCATACAATTTTGGATTTCTCTATTGCGTACAAACGGTGAATACCTTAAAATATTGTAGTAGGGTTTGTACATGCCCGTTCAACAGCATTCCATATCAGCAAACGGTAATATGAGGGCGGGGCGGATTTAAAAAAGACCCCAAAATGATGAATTCCGCTACAAAAAAAGCCGGTTAAAACGAGAAAACTACCTGAAAAACAGGGTAAAACATACGTGGTAGAAACCCTACGCAGGAATTAGTAGTAGCTTTTCAGGGTATTGTAGAAAAAAAATTACAATTTTCTCTATCATAAAACAATTTAGAATTCCCTTTTACGTTTTCAACAAGAAGCTAACCCCTTTAAAATCAGCAAATCCAAAATCGAGATGAAAAGCAAACTCTACTTTTTAACTGCCCTATTGTTCCTGAGCCAACTTACTGTTGCCCAGAATTTTAATCCTACTGAGGCGCAAGGTACCACCGGTAACAGCGGTACTGGTGGCAATATTGATGTGGTGTATACACGGTGCGACTGGAACATGAATCCCACTGCCAATAAAGTTGTTGCAGGAACGATTACCACCTATTTCAAAACAATTGCAGCGAACGTAAACACGCTGAGCTTTGATCTGAATAAAACTTCGTTCAATAATGGTTCCTTGATCGTGACCTATCATGGAAGCAACTGTACAAAATCATTTCCGGCCTCCGGGAATGTAAATATTTTAAATATCACATTGCCCTCAACCATTGTTGCCAGCGGCACGCTTGATTCAATCAGCATTGCCTATTCCGGAACACCACCAGCCGTATCTGGCCAGGCCGAAGGATATCAGCGTAAGCAGGATGGAAACCTCAACTGGTATCATTACTCATTGTCGGAGTCGTATGAGGACAAAGACTGGTGGCCATGTAAAGCCGATATGCAGGACAAGATTGATTCGATGGACATTAATGTAACAGTTCCCTGGACAGGCACCGATACTTTTTGGGTAGCTGCTCCGGGTAAGCTGATCGATTCCGCCATCAATGCCGGAACACGTACATTCAAATACAAGCATCGTTATCCCATAGCCTCTTACCTGGTTGCCCTGGGCATTGCCAAATACAAAAGATACTATCGCGGCACCGTTAATATTAATGGAACTAATGTGCCGGTTGTATATTATATATTCCCCGACATGGCTGCCGGTACGGTTACCACAGCACTCAGCCGGATGGATGTTTCTAAAACCGAACTGGTGGAGTTCAGTAATAAATACGGACCCTACCCCTTTGCCAACGAAAAACACGGGTATTACCAGTTTGGCTGGGGCGGTAGTATGGAGCACCAGACTTTTTCGGCCATGAGTTCAGGTAGTATGACAAGCTGGTCGGTGATCGCACACGAACTGGGTCACCAATGGTGGGGCGATAAGGTTTCTTTCGGAACCTGGAACCACCTGTGGCTGGCAGAAGGATTTGCAAAATATTCAGAAGTACTGGCAGCCGAACTGATCCCTGCGATCGGTGTAACGCCGGCTTCTCATTTATCAAGTGTAAAAACAACAGCAAGGTCAACCAATGCCACACCGGTTTTATTAAGTGCGGCTAGCATTGCCAATTCAAATACCATCTGGACAACCAACAACGACAACGCCGTTTATCAACGCGGTTGTATGATCGTTTCCATGCTGCGGTCATTACTGGGCGATGCCAAATTCTTCCAGGGTTGCCGCGATTACCAGGCCGATCCGCTGCTGGCTTATAAATCTGCCACAACTGCCGACCTGCAAAGGAACATGGAAAACCAGATGTCGGGTGTAAGTCTTACCCCATTCTTTAACGCATGGGTGAACGGATCCGGAACACCGAGCTATACAGGTAATTATTATATATCAGGCAAAACCATCCAGCTGCGGTTAACGCAAACGATGAGCCCGGTTGGAAATCCGTTTATGCCGATGCCGGTGGTGGTTAAGATCGCCAACTCGGGCGGTACCATCGATACCAGCGTGGTGATCTATCATCACACACAGACACAGCTTGCTTATGCAGGGCTGCCGGTGGAAGGTGTTGGACCGGTGGGTAACGACTTTATCACCTATACGCTTTCTTTTACACCGGTTACCGTTACGGTTGACCCGGATAACAAAACCATGGCTACCGGTACATTAACATCCGTGGGGTCTCCGCTGAATGCGAGCATCCTCGATTTCTCAGTAAGCAAAACAGCTTTTGGAAACCAACTAAGCCTGCTGCTGAATGCCAACGAACCGGCTGACAAAGTAGTACTGCTGAAGAGCGAGAACGGAATTGATTTCACAGAAGCCGGCATCATGACTACCATCAATGGCCAGGCAAACAACTTCCGGTTCACCGATGTACTTCCTTATTCGAAAGTAACTTTTTACCGGGCTAAGATTTATGCCGGTAACAACATACGCTATTCATCCATCATAAAAGTTCAGGAACCGGGTAAAAACAACCTGGTGATTTCGCCCAACCCGGCTACCGATGTGGTAAACATCAGCTTTGCCAATCCTGCCAAAGAAAAAGTGACGATCCGGGTGGTGAATGCCGATGGTAAAGTGGTGATTGAATCAGCAACCAATAACAACTTCATACATTACGATATCAGCAACCTGCCTGCAGGCATGTACGTAACACAGGTCATTCAGAATGGCCAGGTGTCGGCCACCGGCAGGTTTGTAGTGAATCAGTAAGTGTGAAGCATTGTAATATCCTCTAAAATGAAAACCATGAGAAAAATTTTATTCTCAGTCGTTACAGTGATGTGCTTTGTGCAGTTTGCCAAGGCACAGCCTGCTGCTTACAGTAATCCGCTGGCCCTGGGCCGGAATAACTGTTCAGCCGGTGTGGATTCACTCTATTATCTTAACTACCTGACGCCGAACCTGACCAATTCAGGAACAGCGATCACGGCTTGTAAACCGGTGCTGCGTACCAACTTTGCCCCGCTATCTGGGTATACTGCGGCCAACAAACCGTTTACCATTTTCAACTCAAGTATTGCCTTTAACCAGGCCGATCAAATGATCTATTACGTGTGGACCGATTATAACATCGCCTCCCCGTATAAATCATATATATGGAGATGGAGCCCGACGACCTGCCCCATGCCGGCTGCGCCGGGACTGGATACCTTCCGCACCTTCAACACCGATATTGGTGGTATTACCTTTGATGCAAATGGTTTAGGCTGGCAGCTCGAGTTCATCGGGCCTGCTCCGTTTAAGGCCATGATCCGCCAGGTGAACTTTACCACCGGTGCTATTGGTATTCCCGATACACTGGATCTTACCGGTGGCGCCAAACTCTGGAACGTGGGTACCGGTGATATCACGCTTACACCCAGCGGCCAGATGTACTTTATCTTCAACAACAAACTATTTACACCCGACTATGGAAGTGCGGGTGGCCCTACAAAACACATCAAGTGTACCTATATAGATACCGTGCGGTTACCGGCAGGTAAAACGGGTTTACCCGGCCTGGCATTCGGTAGTGGTGACCTGATCGCTTCATACAGTCCGGGTACCGGTTGCGTATTCAAGCGCATTGACCCGGTAACGGGTGACACGGCAGGTATTACGTATACCTATGCAGCCACAAAAGGTATTTATGCAACCGATATGACCCAGATCAATTCGGGTATCGGCCCTTCAAAAAAATTAATATCCGTAACGCCTACCGGTACACCCAACCAGTATGATGTGGTGTACGATATATATACACGAAACTATGGCAACGTACCGCTTACAAATGTCCAGGTGTCGGACGATCTGAAATCGATTAATGGTGTTCTCAATGTTGCGAACGTAACAGCAGTACTTACCAGTAACCCGGCGGGTGTAGCACTCGACCCGGCATACAATGGCACCACCAATATCAACCTGCTGTTACCCGGGCAAACACTGCCCGTGGTTCCGGTGGCCAACAACAACTTCACCATCCGCATCAGCTGCCGCTTATCGAATATCCTGAGTGGTGTGGTATATAATAACAGTGCCATTGCCACAGCCAACGGATTTAAGAACGTGGCCCTGCGGGATTCGTCCACCAATGGTTCCAATCCCGACCTGAACCAGAATGATAAAACCGATGACCCCGGTGAAGGACAACCAACACCATTTGTAATTATTCTTACGCCCACTATTCCTCCTTGTGCAACGCTGGATACCCTGTTGTACAACCAGGACTTTGGAAGCGGCGCCGGGTTGTTCAATACCATTCCGCCATCGGTGGCTGTGCCTTCGGCCAGCAGCACTTTTATCGGAACCGCTGCAGCTCCATTACCGGTGAACCGGTTTTCGGTGGCCAGCAATGCATCGTTGGGTGACGCAGCCAACTGGATCAGCCTCGCTGATCATACCGGCGGCGCCAATGGGCGCATGATGATCTTTAATGCCGATGCGTCAGCAAATATTTTTTACCGGGATACACTACCGGTATCCTGTTCCGGACAACAATACTCACTCTCATTCTGGGCAGCATTTATCGGTAACGCAAACTATCAAACCGTGTGTGATGGTTTGGGCGGTTTCCGCTATCCGCAAATACTCGTACGGATAAGAGATCAGTTTACCGGCCTGGTGATTACGCAATACACCACCGATACCATTAAACTCACTTCATGGCAAAAACATGGGATGAAATGGGTGATGCCGGCTGGTTACACCAACGTGATCCTGGAATTGGTGAATGCCGGTCCGGGTGGTTGTGGTAACGATCTCGCCATCGACGATATTCAATATGGTATTTGTGACCCGGTACCAACTGTAAGTTTGAGTAACCCGGGCGGCGCCTGCCTGGGCGGATCAGTTACGTTCACTGCCAACCTCAGTGATGCATCGGTGATACCAGGCACCAAAGATTATCAATGGCAATGGTCGCCGGCCCCAGGAACAGGCCCATGGACAAATATTCTGCTGGCAACGTCATCAACATACAACATTAACCCGGTTACGAATACCGATACCGGAAGATATTACAGAGTGATTGTGGCAGCACAGGGTAATATTGGTGTTGTTACCTGTCAGTATATTTCACCCGGAGTAAGGCTGGCAGGTGTGGTGCCGTCAGTTGCACCAACCAGCATCACAGCACCATCCACTACTATCTGTAACGGATCTTCTGTTACATTAACAGCCGTGGGTGCTACCTTAGGAACCGGTGCCAATTACCAATGGGGAACCGGTGCCATCGTAGGTACCAGCCCGATAGGTGGTGCCACCAGTTCAACCTTGAACGTATCACCCACCAGCACTACTACTTACTGGGTTCGGGTTGAAAATACCAACTCGCCGTGCTCGGCAACCACCGGCGGCGTAACAGTAACAGTAACGGTGAACCAGCCATCGGCAGCGCCAACAAGTATTACCGGCCTTGATATCTGTAATGGTTCATCCACAACACTAACAGCCAATGGAGGTACATTGGGTACTGGTGCTAATTACCAATGGGGTACCGGTGCTGTAGTAGGTGTTAACCCAATCGGAGGCGCCACCAGTTCAACACTCACGGTGTCACCGGTAGCTACCACCACATATTGGGTTCGTATTGAAAATACAACCGCACCATGTACAGCAACCTCAGGTGGTGTAACAAAATTGATCACGGTGAGCCAGCCATCTGTGGCGGCAACATCGGCATCAAAAAACAAAAACAATATCTGCCCGGGTATATCGGTGAACCTGTCTGTGGTAGGTGGTACACTGGGTACTGCCGCCAGCTGGAGATGGTATACCTCAGCATGCGGTACATCACTGGTAGGCTCCGGCACCACCATATCGGTTTCGCCGAATGTAACCACTACGTATTATGTACGGGCTGAAGGTACATGTAACACAACAAGCTGTGTTGCCGTAACGGTAAATATTGCCTGCGATATTGATAAGGATAAAGATGGTATTCCTGATTGGGTGGAAAGCAATATGGCTGCTGCCTTCCAGGATGCCAACGGCAATGGCCTCATCAATGCATACGATCCTACATACGCAGGATTTGTGGATAATAATAATGATTACATCAATGATAACTTCCAGGCAGATGGTGATTCCGACAACGACGGTATCCCCAACTATCTCGACACTACCTTCCCGGGAAGGGTGGATAGCAACAGTGATGGTGTGGATGACCGCTTCGATACCGACCTGGATGGCATCATCAATATGATTGACCTGGATAGCGATAACGATGGTGTCCCCGATGTGGTGGAAGCCTATGGTGTGGATACCGATGGCAATGGTAAGATTGACAACTTCGCCGATTCCGACGGCGACGGGCTTACCGACCAGGTGGATGGTAATAACCTGAATGCATATAACTCCGGTCTTGGATTGAGCAGGCCCGACCTTGATGGCGATGGCGTGCCCAATTACATTGACCTGGATAGCGATAACGACGGTATTCCCGATGTAGTGGAAGCCGGTGGCCCCGATGCCAACAACAACGGCCTCATCGATGCCTTTGTAGATGCGAATGGTGACGGACTGCACGACGGTTACATCAATGCAACCGCACTTATGCAAACAGGCCCGGATGGAAATGCCGATGGACGTGCCGATTCATGGCCGAATAAAAACCTCGATCGTGACCTGCGGCCGAATGCATACGATATGGACAGTGATGGCGATGGCATCGTGGATGTAATTGAAGCCGGGCTGCCGGACGCCAACCTCAATGGTATCGTCGATGGCGTGATTGCAGCCAACGGATGGTCAACTTCTGTATCATCACTGGTGGCACTGAACCTGCCCAATACAGATGGAAACGGAAACCCGAATTACCTCGATATCGATTCGGATAACGACGGTATACCAGATAATATCGAAGGCATGTCAACAGCCGGTTACCTGTTACCGGGCATCACGGATACCGATGGCGACGGACTGGTGAATACGTACGACAACGTGGTTGGATTTGGCGGTTCAGGCATCTTCGTATACGATCACGATGCGGATGGAACTCCCGACTACAGGGATCTTGACACCGATGGTGACGGACAGCCCGACGTGATTGAAGGAAATGACTTTAACCTGAACGGTATTGCCGATGACCTGGTAACACTCACAGGACTGGATACCGATGGTGATGGTTTGGACAACCGATTCGATTCACTCAACTCGGTTACCAATATCAAAGGAACCTCTTACATGATGGGTAATGGCGGAAGCCTTACCGGTGATGCCACTCCGGGCTCAAGATGTACCGTGCAGAAAAAAGTGCCGGCTCAGATCAACCGCGACTGGCGATTTGTAGGTTCTGTCCTTCCAGTTCAGTTCCTGCAGCTCAGCGGTGTACTGCAGTCCGGCGTGGTGCGGCTGAACTGGGTGGTGATTGCTTCCAAGGAAGTAGACCGCTTTGAAGTGGAACGCAGTACCGATAACATTGGGTACAGTAAAGTGGGCACCGTTACCGATGTGGTAAAACTGAACGAACAGCAGGGATTCACCTTCCATGATGATGTTTCTGCCCTGAATAAAGAAGTGATCTATTACCGCATCAAGGTAATTGCCAAGAATGGTGAGATCCAGTACAGTAATATATTACTGATCCGTGTGCGGCAGACAAAAACACTGCTGGCCATGATGCCGAACCCGGCCAGAGATTATGTAATGCTTACGTTTGCTTCCGAAAAGGATGGCGAGATCACCATACGGATGGTGGACGACCACGGTAAAACAGTGCTGCAGCTCCAGAAGCAAAAGGTGCTGCGTGGAAACAATACCCTGCAGCTGAAAGGTCTCGATAAATTCAGCGCCGGTGTATACGTGGTGCAGCTGCTGATCAACGACGAATTGGTATCACAAAAACTGATACTGGCAAGATAGCGTTTTCATATTTATATGGTTGTTGCCGCCCCTGTTCAGGGGCGGCATTTTTTATACCATCTTTGTTTCAGCGGTGGCCGGGTTGTTTTGTAACTTAGCGTAAATGCTTCACATGCGCAGGAAGGCCGCTATTGTAATCATTCTTGCCGCCTTAACGGCAACACTTTCTTTTCTTACGGAAAAGCCTTCTTCACCTGCCGCCCAGGTAAAACAGTTTTACATCCGCCAGGGAAAAGAACTTGAAAAGGAAATCATCCTGTTACAGAAACTGGCGGCATCCGGCAACACAAAAAAAATGCAGGAGCAGTTCCTCAAAACACGGCGGGCATATAAGCAGGCAGAAACAATCGTGGAATATTATTTCAGCTTTTTTGCCGTGAAACTGAACGGGCCGGCCATCCCGTTCTTTGAAGAAGATGAGCCCGATATTGGCCGGCAGGAACCGGCCGGCATGCAGCTCATCGAAAGCATACTCTTTCCGCAGTACCCGCCCGGTGAAAAAAAGAAACTGCAAAATGCCCTCGGAAATTTATTACAGGATACCCGGACAATGCTGGAAACAACCGAGTCCAATGCATTCAACGATGAATTTATTTTTGATGCGGTAACCGAAGAACTTTTCCGGATTACGGCCCTGGGCATTACCGGTTTTGATTCACCATCAGCCGGAAACAGTTTGCCCGAATGCGCCGCCGCCCTGGAAGGGCTGCAAAAAATATTGCTGTTGTACAGGCAGGATATCAAACAGGCAGATGCCCCTGCTGAACAACAGCTGTATGGCATGCTGCCGAAGGCAGTTAACTATCTCCGGCAGAACAGGGAATTCAATTCCTTTAACCGGATGGAATTTATCCTGCAGTACCTGAACCCCCTTGCAAAAATTATCGGGGCCTACAAAACGAAAAAGGGATATGCAGAAAACAGGTCGCCCATGTTTTACAGCACCATCCGGAAGAACAACAACCTTTTTGCAGCAGGCATTTTTAATGCCAATAAATACCTCGACGATAATACCACTTCACCGGCCAGGATTGAAATGGGGAAACTTCTTTTTTTCGACAACCGCTTATCCCGTGATAACAACCGCAGCTGCGCCACCTGTCACAATCCTTCAAAAGCCTTTACCGACGGGCTTTCTACGAGTATTGCAGTTGATGGTCACACCGCGTTGCCCCGCAATGCACCCACGCTTATCAACGTGGCATTGCAGCGAAACCTTTTCCTGGATAACCGCAGTTTTTCGCTGGAAGACCAGGTGATGCAGGTACTGAACAACGCAAAGGAAATGCACGGATCGGCGCAGGAAGCTGCTGAAAAAATACTGCGGCAGCCAAAATATGATACCCTTTATGCACAGGCCTACCCCGGTGCCAACCCTGCTGCCGCCGCACAGAATATCTGCAATGCCATCGCCTGTTATGAGCGTACCCTCATTGCTCTTGATTCAAAATTCGACCGGCACATGCGGGGAATACCTTCGCTTGATGCGCAGGAGATCAACGGGTTCAACCTGTTTATGGGAAAGGCAAAATGCGGAACCTGCCACTTTATGCCCTTGTTCAGCGGGGCTAAACCACCCAGGTATTATTACAATGAAACGGAAGTGATCGGTGTGCCGGATAAAAATACCCGCAATCATCCCCGGCTCGATAATGACGAAGGCCGCTTCCTCATCACCGGCCTGCCCCTGCATAAGTATTCCTTTAAAACAACTACCTTACGGAACATAGCCCTCACAGGACCATACATGCACAACGGGGTATTTAAAACACTCGATGAAGTGATAGACTTCTATAACAACGGAGGCGGCAGGGGATTGAACATCGCACCCGCCAACCAAACACTTCCTTTTGAAAAACTAAACCTCTCCCAGACAGAAAAGCGGCACCTCATCGCTTTCTTACATACGCTTACCGATACGATACCGCAAAAGAAGATCTACTAATACGGGTGCACTCTTTACGTACGGCGGATTGCACGATCTACGATCCGGGAATAGTAGATATACGTGACATAATCAATGATCGTTATGCGAGTTGCATTTTTCGAAAAAATTAGTTTGCAGACTCAACATTTTTCTACAAAAAACATAGGAAAGGTTCTGTACTTTGTTTTGCAGAAACGCAGTGAAATACCCGTTTTAATAAAATCCAATCATGAAAAATTCTACTAGTAAGATTTACTTGGTCCTGGCAGTACTGTTTACTGTAATCAGCATTACAGGGCAGTTGCAGGCGCAAACCCTTACCCGGGGACCTTACCTGCAATCGGGTAAACAGGATTCCATCACCATCCGCTGGCGAACCAATGTGGCCAGCAATTCAAAAGTTACCTGGGGCACTTCTTATATTGCCTCGCCGGGTACCTATTCAAATTCATACACACAGGATGTAGCTGTACCGGTTACAGAACACATTGTACGCATCGGCGGACTTTCGGCCGACACCAAGTACTGGTATACCATCGGCACCACCACCACCGTACTTCAGCAAACCGGTACCAATTACTTCTTAACGCTGCCGCCATCCAATACCACCCGCAAACTCCGCTTCCTGGCAATTGGTGATTGCGGAAACAACTCCACCAACCAGGTGAACGTGAAAAATACCTTCATGAATTACATTGGCGCCAATGATATTGATGCCATGATCCTGCTGGGTGATAATGCATACAACTCCGGTACTGATGCTGAGTTCCAGACAAACTTCTTCGATATATATGCGAATGACTTACTGCGCTATTATAAATTGTATCCGGCACCGGGAAACCATGACTATGGCAACAGTGCCGCCAACAATACCAAAACCGGATCTACCCCGGCCAACAGTATGCCCTATCACCTGAACTTCACCGTTCCCTCCAATGGAGAATTGGGTGGTGTTCCTTCGTATGTAAAGAACTATTACTCATTCGATATCGGCGACGTTCATTTTATTTCGCTTGATTCATATGGCAATGATGCCGGTCTGCTGGGTGATACACTGGGTACACAAACAACCTGGCTGAAGGCCGACCTGGCTGCCAATACCAAACGCTGGACCGTGGCCTATTTCCATCATCCTCCTTACACCAAAACAAGTCATACTTCCGATACGGAAATGGACCTGGTGGCCATCCGGGAAAAAATGATACGCATCCTGGAACGCAACGGGGTAGACCTGATCCTCTGCGGCCACTCACATGGTTATGAAAGAAGTTACCTGCTAAAAGGATTTTACAATACCTATGCAAGCCCCCTGCTGGACGCTAACTTCAGTGCGGCTTCGCATACAGCAACCGGTAATACTCAAAATGCGAAATACGATGGATCGGCCAGCTCCTGCGCCTATTCATATAATTCCGGGCTGTACAACCATGGAAGTATTTATATCGTATCCGGCTCAGCCGGGCAGGTAGGCGGAACCACGGCAGGTTACCCGCAGAACTGCATGTATTATTCAAACGCCACCAACGGCGGCTGCCTGTATTTTGAAGTGGATAGTAACCGCCTGGATGTTGACTTTGTGTCGTATGCCACCGCACCCACACCATTGGTACGTGACCAGTTCACGATCTTTAAGGACGTAAAAAAGAAGCAAACGTATAATGTAGTAACCAATGATCCGCTTACACTCACGGCTTCATGGCGAGGTTCTTATTACTGGCCCAACAACGCAGGTGCCACCACCCAGGCTGTAACCATTCCCAATAACACGAATGGAACCTTTACCTACTACGTGCGTGACTTCAGCAGCAGCAATTGCATCGAAGACACGTTTGTTGTTACCGTATCCGGAACCCTGCCGGTTTCTTTTTCATCATTCAATGCAATGCTGAACAAGGACAAGGTGCTGCTTGACTGGAGTACTTCCCGGGAATTCAACAATAAATATTTTACCGTTGAACGGTCGGCCGATGGTTCCCGGTTTAATTACTTTGGAAGGGTGAACGGGGCAGGAACATCCGACAATCCGAATAATTACCGCCTGGTGGATTATACCCCGCTGAACGGCGTTAGTTATTACCGGCTTTCACAAACAGACCTTGATGGCAATGTACGCTATCATGAAACCAAACGAATCGTTTACCAAAGCAGCAAAGCCCTGAGTACCGGAATCATTAATAATGGAAACGGCCAGGTAAGTGTGGTCATTCATACCGAAAAAGATGACCGCATCAGCCTGAAAGTGGTGGATATGCTCGGAAAAGAAATCATGGATCAGCACTTTTCTGTGAGCAACGGAGGCGGCGTTAAAAACCTTTCACTGAATCCCGGCGTATATGTAGTACTGGTGTCGGATAACTCCGGGAACAGGGTAAGCAATAAAATAATTGTCCGGTAACAGCCGGATCAAAAACCAATAATCCAAAGCGGAAAGACAGCTGTCTTCCGGTGAAACCAATGATCCATCTTATGAAAAAGAAATTATACTGTACCCTTTGTGTGCTGATGTGTATAGCATCGGCGCAGGCGCAGGTGATACGCCCCTTTACGCCGCGGTATTATAATTCTTCTGTGCGGGGTAATATTGTGTATGTTTCCAACAGTATCATCTCATCAGCCGGTATTGGATCCGGAAACCCCGGTACGGGCGAACCGCCGCCAACCGGAACCAGCAAAGACAACTCCTCTGCCGGTATCAATATCGACGTAGACAACCCGGCTCCCACCACCAAGATTGCATTCGGCACCGTTTGGAATTATCATGCCACCAATGCGGCCCCGGCCAATAGCCCGGTGGGGGTAGACTGGAAGCAACCCGGTTATACCATGCCCGCCACCTGGAACGTGGGTGCTTCACCGGTGGGCGGTGCCGGTAAATACGGATACAGTTCCGGACAAGCCACCTGTTTGCCAAGCGGCCAGGTTCCTATCTGTACACCACTGGCAGCCGGTTCAAAATATACTGCCTACTATTTCAGGAAAACAGTTTCGTTTACCGCTGCTGAATTATCAACCACTTTTTATGCCATCCAGCTCAACATGATGCGGAACGATGGTATTGTCGTATACATCAATGGTACCGAACGATACCGGAATAATATGCCCGCGGGTGCGGTAACGTATGCAACACTGGCATCCGCAGCCATTGCACCCGGTGCTGCTGAAGCGGTATCCACCAACCTAAGCCCTTCCTTTTTTGTAACCGGTGTTAATACCATTGCCGTGGAAGTACACCTTCGTTCGGCCACTTCAGCCGATATGTCTTTTGATATGCAGGTGCTTGGACTTGATAATGGCGGAACACAAAATTCCAGCACCGCTGACCTTAACCTTCCTTCCTGTTCGCATGTATTGTTTGCCGGATTGTATTGGGGTGCCGACCAGGGAACCAGCGGAACCGACAGTACCTGGCAAACTCCCGGTTATAATACTGTGAAGTTGAAAATTCCAGGCGCTGCCACTTACCAAACACTTACATCCACACAAACCGATAAAGTAAGTGCAGCTTTTTCACCGGGGTTACCGCATACCGGTTATCTCTGTTTTAAAGACATCACTTCGATCGTAAATGCAACCAGCCCGAACGGTACTTATACGGTGGCCGATGTGATCGGCCCGATCGGCATCAACAATGCCTGCGGTGGCTGGACCATCGTGATCGCTTATTCCAATCCATCTCTGCTGCCGCGGAACCTTACGGTATTCGATGGATGTACCATCATCAACCAGGGCGATCCCCCGGTGGATGTGGGCATCAGCGGATTCTTAACACCTCCTTCGGGGCCGGTAAGCTGCGAGCTGGGTGCTGTGGTATACGATGGTGACCGCGGATCATCAGACTCATTTGCCTTTAAACAGAATGGCGCCGCTTCGTTTTATAACATGGCCACCACCCTGGTACCGCTGAACGGAACACAGGATGCCTGGAACAGTAAAATATCTTACCAGGGAACGGTGGTTACCACCCGTAACCCGTCGTTCCAGAACACGCTGGGATATGATGCATCGATCTTTGATCTGCCCAATACACTGAACGCACAGCTGAGCAATAACCAGACTGCTGCCACCGTGCGTTTCTCTTCTCCCAGTGAGAACTATTCCATTCATGTGCTTACCACATCCATTACACAATACAACCCAACCTTTGCCTTTGATAAAACTGCTACTGATATTAACGGGGGATTGCTGGTGCCCGGCGATAACCTCCGCTACCAGGTTAACTATAACAACGTAGGTAACGACTCCAGTACTAATACCATCATCTACGATAATATTCCGCTGGGAACGACATATGTGCCGGGAAGCCTGCGCATAAACGGCGTTGCCAAAACCGATGTGGCCGGCGACGACCAGGCCGAATTTGATTTTGCCAACAACCGGGTGGTATTGAGAATAGGATTGGGTGCCAACGCAGCAACGGGCGGCAATATCGGCCCGGGTGTAAGCGGCAACATACAGTTTGATGTGGTAACCGCTTCTTCCTGTGATGTGCTCTCCTGCCTGGGTTCTGTACGCAATGAAGCCCGGGTGAGTTACAACGGTAAAAGATCCGGTGCCGTACTGTATGATTCAAGCGGTGTGACCACCTCGGGTTGTATCATCAAAGGCCCGGTTATCAACGCTGTTTCAGGAAACTGTTTCAGCCCGAAAGATACCCTGCTGGTAAATGGTTGCCCTACACTCAGCATTACCCTTCCCTGGGCGAAGTATGCAGGATATACATTCTATTCAGCCATGCCGTTTATACCGGCAAATATCTATAACCCGTTTACACCGGTAACTTCTTCGCATGTGTACTGGGCATACTTCAGCAACGGGCCTGGCTGTTCAGACACTGCCCGGATACAGGTGATCATTACACCCTGCCCGGATATCGATGACGACAATGACGGCATTCCGGATTACGTGGAGTTTGATGACCCGGTTGCATTACAGGATGCCAACGGAAACGGAATCCCCAACTGGAAAGACCCGACCTATCCGGGCTATGTGGATAACAACAGCGATGGCGTGAATGACAATTTTGACTGGGGATCGGATGCGGACAATGATGGCATTCTTAATTTCCTCGATACCGATTACTGGAAAGGATGGCTGGATACCAACGGCGATGGCGTGAATGATAAATGCGATAAGGACCTGGATGGTATTCCCAATCAATACGACCTCGACAGCGATAACGATGGTATACCTGATACGGTGGAATCTTATGGAGTGGATACCAATGGCGATGGCATCATCGATAATTATGTAGATACCGATAACGACGGATTTTCGCAGAATGTGGATGCCAACAATACCGGCGTGCAGGGCTCGGGCAACGGACTGGGGCCGCAGGATTTTGACGGCGATGGCATCCCCAACTACCTCGATACCGACAGTGATAACGACGGCATCCCCGATATCATCGAAGCATTGGGCACCGATGCCAACAACAACGGAAAGATCGACGGCTTTACCGACCTGAACGGCGATGGCATATCTGATGGATATGTATTAGCAACCGCCCTGCTGAAAACAGGCCCGGATGTGGCACCGGTTGACGGACGTGCAGACAACTACCCTAATAAAAATAAAGACCAGGATTTCAGACCCAATGCGTATGACCTCGACAGCGACGGTGATGGTATTGATGATGTGATTGAAGCCGGTTTCCCCGATGCCAACTTCAATGGCATTGTGGATGGCGCCATTGGCAGCAATGGATGGGCCACCGCGGTGTCGTCCCTGCTGGCATTGAACCTTCGTTTCACCGATGCGGATCCCTATCCCGATTACCTGGATATTGATTCAGATGATGATGGCATCCCCGATAATATCGAAGGCATGTCAACAGCCGGCTATATTTTACCGGGTACCACCGATACCGATGGCGATGGTATTGTAAATACGTACGACAACATTGTTGGCTTCGGCGGTTCGGGAATATTTGTATACGATCACGATGCCGATGGTACACCCGATTACCGCGACCTGGATACCGATGCCGATGGCCAGCCCGATGTGGTGGAAGGAAACGACTTCAACCTCAACGGCATTGCCGATGATAATGTAACCCTCACCGGCCTGGATACCGATGGCGACGGACTTGATAACCGTTTCGATTCACTGAACTCGGTCATCAACATCAAAGGCACTTCGTACCGCATGGGTACCGGCGGAAGCTTTGCCGGCGATCCATCACCCGGATCCAGGACAACCGTTCAGCGCAAACTGGGTGCACAACCCAACCGCGACTGGCGTTACGTAGGCGTGGTGCTGCCGGTTGAATTTTTGAAACTATCCGGCGAACAGCAGGGTGATAATGTGCGGCTCAACTGGACCGTAATTGCCAGCAAAGAGATCGACCGCTTTGAAGTGGAACGAAGCCTGGATAACATCGGTTACCTTAAACGAGGTTCGGTTACCGACGCGGTTGCATTGAATGCGCCGCAGGACTTATTATACAATGATGACATCAGCAATATCGGTAAGGATGTCATCTACTACCGAATTAAAGTAATCAGCAAAGCGGGTGAAGAGCAGTACAGTAATGTGCTGGTGATACGCCTGCGGAAGGCGAAGACTGCCATCACCATCATGCCCAATCCCACCAGGGATAATGTAATGCTGGTATTCCTCGCAGAAAAAGATGCAGAGGTTACTGTGCGCCTGGTCGATAGAACGGGTAAAACCGTATTGTCGCAAAAACAACCGGTACAGCGTGGCAGCAATTCCCTGCAACTGAAAAATCTCGACCGCTACCCCGCAGGTATGTATGTAATACAGGTACTCATGAACGGGGAGCTGGTATCAGAGAAACTGATTCTTACCAAATAACGTTTACGAAATGATATCAATGCTGCCTCTTTAACAGGGGCAGCATTTTTTTATGCTACTTTTGCCCGGATGTATACACTGAAAAAATCGCTCGGTCAGCATTTTCTGAAAGATGAACAGGTGATTGAAAAGATCATTGCTGTGCTGAAGGAAGAATCATTTTCACGTCTGCTTGAAGTGGGCCCCGGCGGCGGCGCCCTTACCAGGCATCTGATTGCCTTGCCGGGCATTGAATTCAAAGCGGTGGAGCTGGATGAGGAGAAAGTAAACTATCTCACCAAAAAATACCCCGTACTTAAAGACAAACTGATCCTGCAGAGTTTCCTGGATATGAATAAGCCATTCAGTGAACCCTTTGCCGTGATCGGTAATTTTCCCTATAACATTTCCACCCAGATCCTGTTCAAACTGCTGGAATGGAAAGATGACGTGCCCTGTATTATCGGTATGTTCCAGAAAGAAGTGGCCGAACGGGCCGCTTCAAAAGAAGGTACAAAAGTATATGGTGTATTGAGTGTGCTGGTGCAGGCGTATTACACGGTGGAATATTTATTTGATGTGAGTGACCAGTGTTTTGACCCGCCACCCAACGTGCAGAGCGGGGTAATCCGGCTGAAAAGAAAGACAACCGGTCTTGAATATAAAAGCGAACGGGCTTTCTGGGTGCTGGTGAAAACGGCTTTCAACCAGCGCCGCAAAACCATGCGCAATGCGGTGAAAAGTCTGTTTGATGCGGACGTGCTGCAGGATGAGTTATTCAACCGCCGGGCCGAAACCCTCAGCGTGGAAGAGTTTGCCGCCCTTACCTTCCGCATGAAATAAAAGAACCGGTCTTACGGGACCGGCTCTTTCAGCTATAGCTCCGCTTCATTTATTTCTTCAGACTCATGGTACGGTTGATGGTAAAACCAAAGGCAAAATTGCCATCCTTGATGCGGCTGGTATTTCTTGCCAGCTGATCAATGGCAGATGCATCGGTGGTACTTCCAACATAGAACTGGAACAGGTGGTTACCGGTGTTGAGTTCAATGCCGGCAGACAGCAGATCGGGATGGTAATTCACGATAGCCCCGTTTTTGCTGATGAGGTTTTCGTACATGTTGAGCTGCCGTGCATATTCGAATGTGATGTTGAGTTTGCTGGTGGCTTTGTATTTTCCGGCAATGCCCAGGGAAAACACTTCGTTGCTGTTGTTGATGCCATAGGGAACCACGTTGAAGTGAATCCAGGTGGGCATCAGCTGCAGGGAGAAGCGGCTGCTGAACTTGCGTGCAATAAGCAGCTGGTTCATAAAGGCAAATTTATTGGCGCTGAAGTCCACGTCGGGGTCTTTGGCTGTATTCACATTCATCATGGAATACCAGGCAAGGGAAACAGGAATATTCCGGGCTCCTGTTTGCTGGCGCAGGATCCTGAATTTGAGGAATCCTTCGTAGCGGGAACTTCCGGCAAAAGCCACACCGGCATTCAGCCAACTGAGGGGTGAATAATCAAAGGACATGTAGGTATGTGCCACGCCGGAGTTGATGCCGAAGAACTGGGCCACATTCTGGGAGCCGCCATCTTTATTCCACAGGTAACTGAAGTGGTGGGAGATGAGAAACTGCAGGCTTCCCTTGCTTACGATCTCCACACTCTGCATGTTGATGATTTTGGTGGAGTTGAAAGTGGCCCGGGCAAATTTTTTCGCCGGTGCTTCTTTCTTTACGGAATCAGCTCCGTCCTGCGCCATGGCCTGGGTAAAGAGGCCGAAGCAGAGAACCATGGCTGTTACTATCTTTTTCATAATGATCTTTTTTAGTTAATTATTGGTTTCTGTTATTCTTATTGCGGTTGTCCCTGCGCAATCCATGCTTTGAATGTATTTACGGTGCAGGTGCTAAGGCTCAGTGCCGGGCCCGGGTGACCGGTAACGCCGCCGCTGTTCATCATAGCAGTAAGTACATCCTTCTTCGCAACCATTTTACTGTAATCGAGAGCGGCAGCTATACCGCCATGGCAGGTAGATCCCTTGCAGCTGGAAGTGTAGATCGGGAGAATTTTGGCAGTATAGGTGATGGTGCCGTTTACTGTACAGCCACCGCCGTCGTCTTTAGCTCCCTGTTTGATCCAGGTACGGATGATGGTTTTCTGATTGTCGGTGAAATCGATCACTCCGGCGCCGGGGTGTATGCCTCCGTTCACCCAGGCATCGAATAATCCGGTACGAGCCAGGATGGCGTCATAAAAAATGGTGTCGGCATGAGAGAACTGAACGGCCCGGGTGGCAATTCCGTTGTTATGGCAACCACAACCTCCAGACACCATGATAGGCACTACATCATTGCGGAAGGATATTTCCGGCAGCGCCAGGATATCTTCCTTATTCTTATAGCAGGATGACAGCAGGTAAACGAGCATGGATGTCATCACCGCCAGTGTTATAATTATCTTTTTCATATCCAGTTATTTTAAGTTGAATTATTGTTTGATGATCCTTCCGGTTTTCCGATACTTGAAAATGCCGGCATTGGCATTGCCGTATTTCCACACTGCCGGTACATTCGGGTCGGCAAAGTACCATGCCTTGATCAACGCCACTTCGTTTGATTTCAATCCACCGTCTCCATAAGCCATATCACCCTGGTGAGTAGTGGCATAAACACCGGTGAATGGATTCGCAAGCAGCAGGGTAGAGTCGCAGCGGCTCACCATGGAACTGCTTACATTCAGGTAATTCCCTTTTGAATAATAGGTCTTCAGCGTTACCGGGTCGGTATACTGAACGGAAGAATTGCTTCTTGCACTCTTTGGATACATCACATCCATGATTATGTCATCGTAGGAGTTCAGCGGACCACGGGTACTCAGTGCAGAGCGTGGAGTAGCGAATGTTTTCCACGGGCGGAAACTGGCAAATGCTACAGTGTCAGAATAGAATTTTTTCACACTGTCTTTATATGCGGTCCACACCTGGTTCCGTAAGGTTACGTTTGAAAGCTGACAATAAACGGTTGCGATACCGGTTGAAGGATTGATATAGGTATATTGAGTGGTGTCGGCTGAAGTAAGCCCGGGAATGAAGCCGGCCCTTGCCCATCCGCCGGTGGCGGTTGCCTGGTTGTGACAGTTGGCAGAGCCACAACCGGAAATAATAAGGTTGATAGCGGCAGGCCTGAAATCATTCAGGTCGGGCCTTTCTTTGGCGCCATTTTTTATCCAGTTATATATAATGGATTTGTCGGTAACGGTCATTTCGTGATTGGAATTTACCGGGGGCATTGCCTTGTTAAAATCGTTGGTGGTAAGGTATTCCCACAACTTGCTGCCGTCGGGATTGCCGGGCGCAACATATTTCATGATATCGGCATAGCTGTCGAATTTAGGCCCGATAGGACCACCGTGACAGTTGGAAGTGCCACAATATTCATGCACAATAACCTGTACACCCCTGAACTTAATAACGTCGTTTACATCGGTTGGGTTATCGGCAGTACCTACGGTATTGCTTTCATAGAAGGAGGCATATATCGTACTGTCTGCTGATCCTTTGAATGACCTGTCGAGATTTTTTACCAGGTCGCCTTCTTTTCTGCACTGAAGTACTGATGCAGAAATAAACATCACCATAAGAAAGAGGGTGAGTGCTTTTATCGCTGAGATCTTTTTCATAAAAAATTAGTTTACTGAGTGAATATTGATACAGTATGTTACTATTATCAAGACTCAAATGTATCCAGCCCCTGCTGACAGTTTTATGACAATAACCCAAGCAGGGTATGATTTTAATCATAGCACCCTTTGCTACAGGTCATGGAATCATTGTTGGTACATGGATATTTTGCAGTTGCTTTTTTCTGAAATGAATAACAGCTAAACCAGTTTACAATGGAAAACAATAACAAACACGATGGAAGCCGCCGCTGGTTCCTTTCGCTCTTCACATCCGGAAGTAAAAAAACGACAGGCGCCAACATGGTGAAAATGCTCACCCCCGATGGAAAACTGGTGGAAGTGGACCGGTCGGTACTGGATGCCGCCCAAAAACAAAAAGCGACCAACCAGGACATTTTTGACTGGATGGAAAATCCGTCAAAAGAAAAATACTAACTGAAAAAAATGACTCATCATGCAACACGATGAATTCAATGACAACGGGCGCCGCGATTTCCTGAAAAATGTGGCAATGGCCACCGCCGTTACCGCAGCATGCGGCAGCCTTACCTGCTCCTGCTCTTCCAAAAAACCAACGGTAGCCCAAAAAGTAAAACTGCTTTCTCCCGAAGGAGAAATTGTTGAAATAGATTCAGCGTATTTGAATCACCAGGAACACATGGCCATTGTTTCCAAGCTGGAAGCAAGAGAAGGCATTGCCGGAAAGAAATTTGTGATGGTGGTTGATCTGGCCCGCTGCAAAAATGCCCGCAAGTGCATCAGCGCCTGCCAGAAATGGCACTACCGACCCGAAGAAACAGAGTGGCTTACCGTAAAACTGCTGAAAGACAGTGATAAAGGAGCCCCATACTGGTTTCCCAAACAATGTTTCCATTGCGATAACCCGCCTTGTGTAAAGGTTTGCCCGGTGGATGCCACTTTCAAACGTAACGACGGACTGGTATTGATCGATAATGAACGCTGCATCGGTTGTAAATTCTGTATGGCAGCCTGTCCGTATTCAACCCGGGTGTTTAACTGGAACGAACCCGAGATGCCGGCAGATATCAGGGACCTCGTATCCAATCCCGAAACCAACCTTCCGGCTAAAGTGGGTACTGTGGAGAAATGCGATTTCTGTCCCGACCGTGCCCGCGAAGGCCTGCTGCCACCCTGTGTGGAAGCATGTCCCAACGGCGTATTTTATTTCGGCGATGAAAATGAAGATACCGTTACCAATGGCGAAGAGACCGTAAGTTTTACGCAACTGATCAAAGACCGTGCAGGCTACCGTTTCCTCGAAGAGCTTGGTACCAAGCCCAGGGTATATTACCTGCCGCCGAAAGACAGGCAGTTCCCGGTGGAAAGAGGCTACGAGAACCTCCCGGATAAACTGAAAGACCGGTTCAGGGATATTATGGAACCGGCGGCAAAAAAATAACGATGTGCTTTAACCATTAACTGATTTTTTATGGAACTCAATTCATACCAACAGCAGGCATTCAACCACCAGCGGGCCGAAATAGAAAAATTCGGGAAGAAGAACTGGTTCTTTGTCATTTTCTTCCTTTGCTGGATTGCCGCAGGCGCTTACGCCCTGTACCTGCAGATATCCAAAGGACATGGCGTTACCGGTATGCGGGATAATGTGGTGTGGGGCCTCTTTATTGTAAACTTCATCTTCTTCATCGGCCTCAGTTATGCCGGGGCGATTATTGCCGGGGTATTGCATTTATTAAAAGTACCCTGGGGCAGGCCCATTGTTCGGCTTGCACAAATGATGACGGTGATATCTGTGGTGGTGGGCCCGGTGTTTATATTATTATGTGTGGGCCGTTTCGACCGCTTGCACCATTTGTTTTTCTATCCCCGCATTCAGTCGCCCATGACCTGGGACGTAATGGCGGTAATTACTTTCTTTGCCGGCAGCGTGCTGTTCTTATACCTGGCCCTGGTTAAAGACCTGGCTGTTTACCGCGATGCAAAACTGAACATCCCAAAATGGAAACAACGGCTGTATAAGTTCCTGGCCATTGGTTACCGGGGCGCCGCCAGCCAGAAAAGGCACCTGATCATTTCGCAGAATCTGCTGGCCATAATTATGATCCCGCTTTCCATCATCGTGGCTTCTATTCTTTCCTGGATATTCGGGATGACACTGAGGCCCGGCTGGCATAGTACCATCTTTGGCCCTTACTTCGTACTGGGTGCTTTGTATTCCGGCTGCGGTGTACTGATCGTTGCCATGTGGGTGTACCGGAAAATGTATAACCTCGATGCATACATTACCAAAAAGCATTTTGTGAACCTGGGTTATATTATGATGATGCTGGCTGCGGGGTACGGGTATTTTACCTTCTCTGAGTATTTCACCAACTGGTTTGGATCGGCCAAGTGGGAAAGTGAGGTGATTGATAAATTATTCAACCCGAAAGAATACGGATGGTGGACCCTGTTTGCCAATGCAGCAGGCATCCTGTTGCCCATACTGATCGTTGCCATTCCTGCCACTCGGAAAATAAGCCTGATCACCATCGCTGCATTCATCATGGTGATGGCGCTGTGGGTAAAACGTTACCTCATTATTGTGCCAACGCTTGAAACTCCTGCACTTCCTATGCAGGATACCCGTATGGAATATGTGAAGTATACGGCTACCTGGCCCGAGTGGACATTAACCATCGCGGGTGTGGCCACCTTCCTGCTGTTCTTTACCCTGATGGCGAAATTTGTAACCGTGGTTCCTGTATCCGGGCTGGAAGATCCGCACCTGCAGCATAACCATCAGCACGAACCCGAACCGGCAGCCAACCAAACCGTTCAACCTGCTTAAAAGATATTGTATGAAAAAGATCAACACAACAGGTAGCATGAATTCAGCAGGTGCTTTACTGCTTTATGCTGCCCTGCTGCTTTTGCCGGCCGGGCTAAAAGCCCAGACCGATAGCATAAAAAAAGACAGTGTCAAAGCCACCGAAGCAACGGTTGCCGAAAAAACCACCCCCGAGCTGATTTCTCCTTCGCTATCATTTGCCTGCGTGCAAAAAGGAGATAACACGGTTCAGCTGAATGCGGCCCTGAAAACAAAAATTAAGGGAACTTTTATAAAACTCCCGCATTTAAAAATTAAATTTATAATTGTGAACGGGGAAGAGGAAAAAGAACTGGGTTATGGAATTACCAATGGAGAAGGGAAACTTTCTTTCATCGTTAAAGATAGCTTGACGCCCGATGCAGAAGGCAAACTTCATTTTAAAGCCCTGTTTGCCGGGAATAAAATGATGGAATCTGCCGAAGAAGAAGTGGCCGTTAAAAGGGCCCGGCTCGAGATCGTTCCGGTAAAGGAGGATTCACTGCTTACCGTTAAATTAAAGCTCATTGATGTGGGAACGGGCACCGAAGTTCCGGTAAAGGAAACAGAGCTGGGTGTGTTTGTTAAACGCTCTTTCCTGCCCATGAAGATCGGAACAGCCAGTACCGATGAAAACGGGGAGGCTTCCGTGGAAATACCTGCCAGCCTGCCCGGTGACGTAAAAGGTAATATCACCCTGTTGGCAAAGCTCGACGAAAACGAAACGTACGGAAACCTGGAAGCCGTCGTGGTGCAGCCATGGGGTGTGCCTGTTTCCAATGTGATACAGGAACAGCCCAGGGCCTTGTGGAGTCCGCACCCGCCGATATGGATGCTGGTAACCTTCTTCATCCTGATGGGTGTGGTATGGGGGCATTTCCTGGTGATTGTTTACCAGCTGTGGAGGTTACGAAAAGAAGAACCGCATACGATGACTCAGCCAATGACATAAAAAAAACATCTATTTATTAATAAACAAAAACCAGAATGAAAATGAAAAAACTGATAATGTTAGCCACCGGACTGGTAGTAATGACCCTGTTTGCATTTACTTCAGCAAACCAGCAAAATCCATGGCCTGTGCCTGATGCATTCAAAAACAAAACCAACCCGCTGAAAGGGGATGCTGCTTCTGTTACAAAAGGTAAAGAGCTGTACAACCAGCACTGCAAGTCATGCCATGGCACCAAAGGAAAAGGCGATGGCCCCAAAGCTGCCCAGTTGGATACTGAATGCGGTGATTTTACCAAAGCCAGTTTCCAGACACAAACCGACGGAGCATTGTTTTATAAAACTTCTGAAGGACGCAAAGACATGCCGTCTTACAAAAAGAAAATCCCCGAAGCAGATGATATCTGGGCCGTGGTTAATTACATGCGCACACTGAAATAACGAGTGACTTTTTAACGATTGCTGTCATAAAAAAAATTCATCTGCCCCCTAAGCAGGTGAATTTTTTTATGGCTGAAGCAACAGCCGGAGCGGATAACAATCTGTAATTTTGCAAAAAGGGTTTCGGCCGTACTTTTATTTAATACGAACAGCTATGAAAAGACAATTATTCCCGGTATATATTTTAATGATCTTTATTGCTGCATCCTGCAATACACCAAGATATATTTACAGCCCGTCGGCGCATAATGTACCCGTGCTTACCAAAAAAGGCGATAGTAAAATAGGCGCTGTTTATTCCACGAACTTTTCCGGTGAAGAAAAACGGGATGGAGAACTGATCGATAACCGCAGCCGGGGAGTGGATGTGCATGGTGCTGTTGCCATCACGGATCATTTTGCCATACAGGGCAGTTACTTTTACCGCTGGGAAAAAACAACCGGGGGTAGTGATTCGTCAACCATAAGATATAACCGAAACCTGGCCGAGTTTGGCCTTGGCTATTACCTCCCGGTGAATACCCGGAAGAATGTGATCTTCCAGCTTTTTGCGGGTGCTGGCCTGGGCAAATTCAGTTTTACAGACCATTCTGTATATGGATACCGTTTTCACGATGCCAGCATCACAAAGATCTACCTTCAGCCGGCATTCCTGTTCCGCAGTAAGGGCAGTTTTACCAGCTCCATCTCGTTGCGCAGCAGCATCCTGCAGTACCGCAATATTAAAACCAATTATACTTTCAGCGAGTTAAGCGATTACAGCCTCGACAGTTTGAATAACCGGGCCAAAGTATTTTTTGAGCCTGCCTTTACAGGCAGTTTCGGGTTTAAGAATTTTCCCGGTTTTCGTATTGAGTTCCAGGGCGGACTTTCTTTCCTGGCCTCCCGTAAGTACGTCGATTACCACATGATCAATTTTTCAGCAGGCGCCTTCATCGATATCGGGGCCCTGATCCGTGGAAATAAGCAATAGCCCATAAACAGGGTTTATTTATTCCAGCCTTTAATTTGTAATTTTACGGCCAGATTGCGCTGCCTCACCCGGAATGGATGAAGCAGATAAAACTGCCGTTTATGCCTTATACTCCTCAGAATAAAGTTCGTATTGTAACCGCTGCCAGCCTGTTCGACGGGCATGATGCTGCCATTAACATCATGCGCCGCATCCTGCAGAGCAAGGGCGCCGAAATTATCCACCTGGGACATAACCGCAGCGTGGCCGAGATCGTGGAATGCGCCATTGAAGAAGACGTGCAGGGCATCGCCATCACCAGCTACCAGGGCGGCCACGTGGAGTTCTTTAAATACATGAAGGACCTGCTGGAAGAAAACGGCTGCGGTCATATCAAGATATTCGGCGGCGGCGGCGGAACCATCCTGCCTGCCGAAATAGAGGAACTGCATCAATACGGCATCACCCGCATTTACAGCCCCGACGACGGCCGCCACATGGGCCTGGAAGGCATGATCGAAGACGTGATCAAGCAATGCGATTATAATGTAAACGGAAATTTAACCATCAATGGTGATCTGAAACTGGGCGAGGCAAGAGACATCCGCAAGATCGCCCGGTCCATCACCAACGTAGAGAATGGCAATGCAGCAGCCAATGAAAAAATAAAACTGGCAGCAGCCGGGCCCGGTAAAAAAATACCGGTGCTTGGAATCACCGGAACAGGCGGTGCTGGTAAAAGCAGCGTAACCGATGAAATCGTTCGCCGGTTCCTGAATGCATACGCAGATAAAACCATTGCGGTTATTTCGGTGGACCCTTCCAAGAAAAAAACCGGCGGTGCCCTGCTGGGCGACCGCATCCGCATGAACTCCATCTCTTCTCCCCGGGCTTATATGCGCAGCCTCGCTACCAGGGAAAGCGACAAAGCATTGAGTGAATACGTGCAGGAAGCCATTGACATCTGCAAGGCGGCAGCATACGATTTTATCATCCTGGAAAGTGCCGGTGTGGGACAAAGCGATGCCTCTATCCTGGACTATGTCGATATCAGTATGTACGTGATGACGCCGGAATACGGCGCAGCTTCTCAGCTTGAAAAGATCAACATGCTCGATTATGCCGATGTGGTTTGCGTGAACAAGTTCGACAAGGCCGGTGCCCTGGATGCCCTGCATGATGTACGCAAACAGTACAAACGCAATCATACTTTATGGACGGCCAAAGATGACGAACTGCCCATTGTAGGAACCATTGCCGCCCAGTTTAATGACGCCGGTGTGAATGAGTTGTTTGAACGGCTGATGGAGAAAGTAGCGGAAAAAACAGGAATTAAATTCCACGGCGATATCGAACATCATGCACATATAAAAGATACCATCAGCCAGTCAACCATTATCCCCCCCAAGCGGGTACGGTACCTGGCTGAGATTGCCGAAACCATTGCTTCGTACGATAACTGGTCAATGGAGCAGGCAACGGTTGCAACAAAACTGTATCAACTGAACGGAACAATCAAAACTTCAAATCTGTCGGCAATTGCAAAAGATGAACTGAATAAAATAAAAGCATCCTTAGAGGAACAGCTTCACCCGGAATGTAAAAAAATTATCCAGGCGTGGCCGGAAACACAGGAACGGTATAAAAAAGAATTCTACGAGTTTACAGTTAGGGATAAGGTCATCCGGCAACCGCTTACGTATAAGAGCCTGTCCGGCTCCATCGTTTCAAAAGTCATCTTGCCCAGGTACAAGGATTGGGGTGATATATTAAAATGGCAGCTGCAGGAAAATGTGCCGGGCGAATTCCCGTTCACTGCCGGCGTGTTTCCGCTGAAACGGGACGGGGAAGATCCCACTCGTATGTTCGCCGGCGAAGGCGGGCCTGAACGGACCAACAAGCGCTTCCATTATGTAAGTCTTGGCCAGCCAGCCAAGCGTCTTAGTACCGCATTCGACAGTGTTACGCTGTATGGAGAAGATCCTGATCACCGCCCGGATATTTATGGTAAAGTGGGCAACAGCGGCGTAAGCATTGCTACCGTGGATGACGCCAAAAAATTGTACAGCGGCTTTGACCTCTGCGATCCGAAAACATCGGTGAGCATGACCATTAACGGTCCGGCCCCGATGCTGCTGGCCTTTTTTATGAATGCCGCCATCGATCAGCAATGTGAGAAATACATCATCGACAATAACCTGAAGGAAGAAGTAAATAAGAAGATCGAGACATTGTATGATATCAAAACACTTCCCAAATACGTGGGGGTGGATGGAAAGGAAATTGTTCCGGCAAAAGGTACCCTGGAAGGTGCTTTGCCGGAAGGGAATGACGGGTTGGGATTACGATTGCTCGGCTTAAGCGGGCAGGATGTGTTACCCCAAGAAGTATATGAACAGATAAAAGCAAAAGCTTTATCCACTGTACGGGGAACCGTTCAGGCTGATATATTAAAAGAAGACCAGGCGCAGAACACCTGTATCTTCTCCACCGAATTTGCGTTGAAACTGATGGGGGATGTGCAGGAATATTTCATCAACAATTCGGTTCAGAATTTTTACAGCGTAAGCATCAGTGGTTACCATATAGCCGAAGCAGGAGCCAATCCCATTACCCAGCTGGCATTCACATTGGCCAATGGATTCACCTATGTTGAATACTATTTGAGCCGCGGCATGAAGATCGACGACTTTGCGCCCAACCTTTCTTTCTTCTTCAGCAACGGGATGGACCCGGAATACAGTGTGATTGGCCGCGTAGCAAGAAGAATCTGGGCCAAGGCAATGAAGAACAAATACAAGGGCAATGAACGTTCACAAAAACTGAAATATCATATCCAAACCTCCGGCCGTTCATTGCATGCGCAGGAAATCGACTTCAATGATATCCGCACCACGTTGCAGGCATTGTATGCCATTTATGATAACTGTAATTCACTTCACACCAATGCATACGATGAAGCCATCACCACGCCAACGGAAGAAAGTGTTCGGCGGGCCATGGCCATCCAGCTCATCATTAACCGGGAACTGGGTACCGCCAAGAATGAAAACCCGAACCAGGGCTCATTTCTCATTGAAGAGCTGACCGACCTGGTGGAACAGGCCGTGATGACTGAATTTCATCGCCTCACAGAAAGAGGCGGAGTGCTTGGTGCCATGGAAAGAATGTACCAGCGCAACAAGATCCAGGAAGAAAGCCTGTACTACGAAACACTTAAGCATACCGGCGAATATCCCATTGTGGGAGTAAACACGTTCCTGAATAAAAAAGGAAGTCCCACCATTTTACCCACCGAAGTGATCCGTTCCACCACGGAAGAAAAAGAATTCCAGATCAAAACATTGCATGCCTTTCATAAACGGCATGCCGCTAAGAGCGCTGCTATGCTGAAAAGCCTGCAGCAGGTGGCGGTAAACAACGGAAATCTTTTTGCGGAGCTGATGGAAACGGTAAAATATTGTTCACTGGGGCAGATCACCAATGCGCTGTATTCTGTAGGCGGGCAATACCGCAGGAATATGTAAGGTCCTGCCGCAACTGAATTGTTTATTTGCCTTGCAGGTCTCCTGCAGAATCCCTATCTTTTCGCCTTACTGGTATTTCAGTTGCTTCCCCCGCCACGCATCGTATTTATCATTCTTTAAAACTTTCAAAATGAAAAAAAACCTTCTCTTTGCTATGCTGGCATTCATTGTTTTTGGCTGTAATAGTAAATCGGATGCCCCGGCTTCCGGAACGGCAGATTCCACCAAAACGGCTGCAGCCGGTACAGAAGAACTGAACTATCCTTACAAACTAAGCAAGCCCTACCAGGACTGGCAGCCAGGCGATAAAAAAAATGCAGTAACCGCCATGGGCTCCCTGAAGGGTTTTGAAACCAACGACATGGCTGCCTGCATGGCTGGTTTTGCCGACAGTATTGATGTACGTCTCGACGGCCTTCAGCAGAAATTCAGTAAAGACAGTCTTACCAAATTCTTTACCGCTGAAAGAAGCAGGTACACCAATATGAGAATAGATATGGGCGATTGGGAATCGGTGGTATCCAAAGACGGAAAAACAGAATACGTTACCATGTGGTACAAGCAGGTGTGGACCGATAAAGCCGGGAAAACGGATTCGCTTGCCGTGGTGGATGATTGTAAAATGGTAAATGGGAAGATTGCGGAACTGGATGAGAAAGTGCAGCGGTTCCAGGCAAAAAAATAACCATTACGTTGACCGAATACCAATAACAAAGCCCGGTAATCATTGCCGGGCTTTGTTATTATTCCAGTTCTTCGCAGTAATACCCTGCATCGGATAGCATCTGTTCCACTTCCCCGGGCTGCATATTCTTTGATACGATCCGTAACACATTGTCACAATCATGCAGGTCTACATTCCATTCAACTATGTGTGGGTGGAAATTCAATGCCGGCATTATATTGTTGATGTGGACCGCATTGCTCAGGTTGGTTTTGAAGACTAGAATTTCCATGGCAGTTACTTTATAAGTTAGTGGTGGTCTCAGAGATACCTATTCAGGTGTTCTGTTTACCGGTTCAGATGCGGCATCCTCTCTTTTTACTTCATCGAATTTTTCCCAGCGGCCACCCCATCGCCTGCATTCGGCTTTGAATTTTTCTTTTTGCTCGGGGGTCATCTTTTCCCAACGGCTCTTCATTTTTTCTTTCCAGGCATGACTGCCTCTCCAGCGGCCATTGCCGCCCTTGAACCCGCCAAACAGAATCTTACTCAGCACCAGGATACCCAGTGCCTGCCAGAATGTAATGGCGTGTACGCCGGTTATGGCCAGGGGCAGGATATTATTCCACAAACTCATCACCACCCAGCCGAATAAGAATACGGCGGCTGTGCCAAATACCAGTATCATCAATCCCTTCTTAATCCAGAATTTTTTCATTGTATTTAATTTTTTCTTTTTAATAATTTAATAACTCGTCTTTCAGTACCCGGAGACGTTCTCTCAGGTGCAGTACCGCATAGCGTTTCCGGCTGATCAGTGTGGCCACACTTTCGCCGGTTTGTCCGGCTATTACTTTAAATGGAATACCTTCTATCTCGTTTTGGATGAACACTTCTCTCTGGGCGGCAGGTAATTCATCCAGGGCCAGCTGCAGCTCGTCCCAGAAGATATTACGCAGGTACTCCGTTTCAGGAGTGGAAGTATCCGGCAGCATCATTTCCCTCCAGTCAAAACTGTCATCCTCTGTTTCGGTGCTGCCCAGTACGTCATCGGCCAGGGGCAGTTTATGCTTCCGGTAATTATCGATGATCTTGTTACGGGCAACCCGGTACAGCCAGCTGGTGGTTTGTTCAATGGGTTCTGTATTTCCTGCAAACTGGTAAAAAACCTCCTGCAGGATATCTTCTGCATCTTCGGAACTTCCCACCCGCTGTTTGATAAAACCAAAAAGCCGGTTGCTGATTGATTTGATGGTGTTCGTGATATTTTTATTGCGCTCTGCGGCCATTTCCATTGCGATCGTCATCTCAGTGCCTGTTTATAATACAGGAGACGGATGGCGGGCACCGATATTTTAACGTGGGACAATTATTTTTCGCCGGTCAGTAGGTATTTGTCATGTCCTCATCCACACAGATGATGAAATCGGCCTTTCCTTTATTCTCGGCCAGTAATTCCCTGATATTTTTCTGCGACACCGTACTGATGGTGCCAATATTTAGCTCCGGTTTTTTCCGCTTGAGGTACCAGTTGATGCCGTCGAAATTATCAGAATGATAAGACCCGTTGTAATGAATGAACAGGGTTCCGGGCCTGGTGTTCTGCAGAATAAAATAGGCCATGGTGGCGTCTTTGGAGGCCTGTGCCTTGGGCATGTTGGCGCTGCCGTGGCCCCCCATCATCTTCAGCATGTTCACATACCCGGGCAAGGTGGAGTCGTAATCCAGGGGCAGGGGTGCTATCCATGCTTTTTCTTTTGCAGATAAGGTATCCAGGGCCTCAAACCCTTTTTTAGAAACCAGGGAAGCGTATCGCCTGGGGATATTAGTAGCTACGAAGGGCGCTTTTATCTCTTTGGCAAAATTCACCAGCGGGGCATAATCGGTTTTATAGTTGTTCCATAGCCGGGCCGAAGAATCAAGCCCTTTGGCCGACAGTTTGCCGGCCAGGTAATCATCCAATGGCTGCTGATTATCGGCTTCAAACATTTCTGCGCCAAAAACAAGTTCTCTTTTCTCTTTCAGGTCTTTGGCCACTTCCAGCTCCAGCCAGTGGGCAATGGCATTGTTGTGATACTCACCGAACAACACAACATCTTTTTGCGCCAGTTTTTTCATCATTTTTTTATAAGAAACCTGTTTGCCTTCGGCATTATAAATAATGTACGCAGGTTTCTGCTGGGCGGAAACGATGCCTGATATAAAAAGGAAGGAGAAGAAGATGATCAGCTTTTTCATACACATGAATTGAAACGGAAAGGTAAAAAGAATACCCGGTTCTGATTCATGATTTGTTGCTAACTTTCGCAATCAATCCTGTGTATGCATTATAAATCATTGCTTGTTGTTGCCTGCCTGTTCATTCTCGTCAATAGCTGCAGCAATAATAAATATGCCAGCACCAATAAAAGTTATCGGAAACAGGCCAAAACGCTGGCCAAACAACTGAGGGCACAGCCCGTCTTCATCGACAGTACCTTCCCGCAACCGCCGTATTGGGTGGGCACCACCAATTTTGGTTTACGCAAACCCAATTTTGTGATCATTCATCATACGGCACAAAATGCCTGCGATACCACCCTGCGTACATTTACCCTGCCCCGTACCCAGGTAAGCGCCCATTATGTGATCTGCAAAGACGGCACCGTTCATCATATGCTCAATGATTACCTGCGGGCATGGCATGCCGGGGCAGGGCGTTGGGGCAATTTAACAGACGTGAATTCATCTTCCATCGGTATTGAACTCGATAATAATGGCTTTGAGCCTTTCAGCGAAGCACAGATCAGCAGCCTGCTGCAGGTACTGAAAATGCTGAAGAAAAATTACAGCATTCCCACTGCCAACTTTATTGGCCATGCTGATATAGCACCGTCAAGAAAAGTGGATCCCAACCGCTATTTCCCCTGGCAGCAGCTGGCACAAAAAGGGTTTGGTAACTGGTACGATACGGCTCATGTAACCATCCCCGATAATTTCAATGCGGTACAATCACTTCGCATTATCGGGTATGATACGAGGGACTCTATCGCGGCCATCAAAGCATTCAAACTGCACTTTGTGCAACAGGATTCAGTTCCCCGGCTCAGTGATGCCGACCGCAAGATCATCTATGATCTCTATAAAAAGTATTGACTCCTTCTTTAAGTGCGATTGAAATACTTACCGATTACGGGCATCTTGGCCAGTTCTTTGGCTTCCACTTTTGAAACAAACCAGGTGAAAAGAAGGAACAGAACAAGTCCTGAACCCAGGGAGAATGCCAATGAGCCGGAGATGAACCTGAGCATTCCCAGGTGAATAAGGTAAATAAGAACGACGAGTGTTATGTACGATACCAGCTTTTTTACGGGATAAGGCACCGGGTAATGTTTCTGCCCCAGTACATAACTGCTTGCCATCATAAACAGGTAACAGGCAAAGGTGGCAATGGCGGCGCCGGTATAATGAAACCGGGGAATCAGCAGCATATTCAGCACAATGGTGATCACCGCACCAATCACCGTAATCACGGCGCCATACGAGTTTTTATTGGTGAGTTTGTACCATACACTCAGGTTATAATAAATGCCCAGGAAAATATTTCCGAGGGCCAGCAGGGGTACCACCTCCAAACCTTCGGCCCAGCGTGGATTTGCGAACGTGGTGAAGATCCAGCGGAATACATCCAGGAACAGGCCGATCAGCAAAAACATAAAGCAGCAGGCAATCACAAAAAATTTCATCACCCGGGCATAAGTCTTTTGCGCATGTTCTTCCCCGCTCTTATTAAAGAAAAAAGGTTCGGCCGCCATGCGGAATGCCTGGATCATAATGGTGATGAGGAGGGCAATGCGGAAGATGTTGGCAAAGATGCCAAGTTCATGATCGGCCTGCTGCGGCGGCAGGTCAACCACGTGACGGTATATCAACCGGCTGAGCACATCATTAATCATACCACCCAGGCCAACAATGATCAACGGGGCACTGTAGCGCATCACTTCTTTCCAGAGTTTTGTATCGAAATGAAAACGCAGCTGCTTGATCTCTTTGGAAAGAATGAGCAGGGTAAACAGGCTTCCGCATAAATTTCCCAACAGGTAATAACCCAGGCCCAGGTCTTTATTATATATGGCGCCGAGGAAACTGTCCGGATTTGATTTCAATATCTTCGGAACAATACCCAGGAAAAAGATCACCACAAACAAATTGATCACAATGCCCATCACACGGGCAAACGCATAACGCTTGGGCCTGTTCTCCTGCCGCAACTTGGCAAAGGGCAGGGTGTTGAGATTGTCAACCGCAATAATGGCAATCATCCACAATACATAGTCAGGGTGATTTTGCAGATCGGCAGCAGATACGATTAAATCTTTGCAGAGGAGCAGTACCACGCTGAAAACAATGCTGCTGTATAACAGCGATAAGGAAAGGGTATTATAAAGCTTTTGTTTGTCGTGTGTTTGGGAAAAGCGGAAGTAAGCGGTTTCCAGCCCATATGCATACAGTACATTCAGGAAGGGAATGATGGTATATACCTGCACCAGGTCGGCGGTTTTGCCCGGCATTTCTATAAAGAAGGGCAGGGCCATGTTCATCAGGTAACCCAGGAAACGGCTGGCAATGGTGGGTACGCCGTACCAGAGTGTTTGTCCCGCTAATTTTTTGATGCCGCTCAATGCGTTCCAGATTTAAGTTCAAATTTACTTGTATAATCTTAATAAAAGATCAAAATACATCCCCGTCCTCCGATTCGTTTTATCTTTGGCAGAAAAAAATAAAGAACATGAGAAGGATATTTGTACTTGTGCTGTTACTGGGAGCCCTTCGGGCTGTACAGGCACAGCCCGCGGTAACCATGGTAGAGCATCAGAAGATAAGCCGGGAAGCGGTTATGCACGAAATTCCGTTTGAAGAAGAAGTGATTGCCGAGGCCATTAAAGACACACTGCAGAAACTCGGTTACAAGGGAAAAGACAGTAAAGGATTTACGGTTTACCGGGATGTGGCACTTCCGGCGTTGGGCGACGGACGCTACGATCTGTACATTTCAATAGACCGGAAAAGCAAACGGCAAAAAGGCACTTCCACGGTAACGATGATGCTTTCGAAGGGAGGAGATAATTTCATCACGGAAAAATCAGATCCTGCCCTGCATGCCAGGCTTAAAAATTTTCTGAATGACCTGCATTATACGGTACGTGGATACGATCATGCACAAAAACTGGCAGCACAGGAAGAAGTGGTAAGTGAAACCGAAAAGAAAATCGCTGATCTTACTGAAGAAGGAGAAGACATGCAGAAGAAAATGAAAAAACTGGAAAAGGATATCGAAGATAATAAGAAAGAGCTGGCCGATCAGCAGAAGGAACTGGAGAAACAACGGCAGCAGCTGGAAACACTCCGTACAAAGGGTTAGTGAACAAACGAAGAGGTGATGGTGCCTGCGAACCGGGGGTTGCGTGTCATGCTGGTATCGGTGAGGGTACTGAGAAAAAATACGAGTTCGTTTTTTTGCCTGTCGCTGATGACCATGCGTTTGGTAAGCAGGCTGTCCAGGGTCGGCGATGCGATGATTCCGTTGCGGTAGTGATCGATCACCGCACCAACAGAGAAGAAACGGCCGTCGTGCATGTACGGAAAGGTAAGCATCACGTTCCGCAGGCTGGGTACTTTAAATTTCAGTGAATCTTCTTTTTTGCCCGTGATCTTCATTCTTCCATAATCATTCAGAAACGGGTTAATGGCAAGCCCGGTGTTGCGGTAACTGTAATCGGTGAACAGGGGTTCTTTGTGGCATACGGAACAATTGGCCTTAAAAAAATTATATCCATTTAACTCGCCCGGCGTAAAGCTGGCTTCTCCTCGCTGCACCTTGTCATATTTTGAATTGGCCGAAACAATCGACCCGGTGAACTGGGCCAGCGCTTTCAGCATCCGCTGGCTGTTGATCTCGGTTGTTCCGAATGCTGCTTTAAAAAGTTTTGGGTAGGTGCTGTCTTTTTTTAGTTTTCGCAATACACTGTCTATGTTCTCTGCCATTTCATTCGGCGCTGTAAGGGGAGAAAGGGGCTGTACTTCCAGGTGATTCACGCCGCCATCCCAATGAAAGGCCGGCATCCAGGCCAGGTTAAAAAGTCCCGGCGCGTTGCGGGTGGTGAAGCTGTTGTTGTAACCATGACTGAAATCGTGGTCATAACTGGCAAAGGCGCCAAACTGCTGGTGACAGCTGGCGCAGGGAAAATTGCCATCCTTGCTTAACCGGCCATCGTAAAATAATTTCTTTCCCAGCTGGAATCCTTCTTCTGAGAGTTTGTTCTTTGCAAAAATATCAATTGCAGGTTTTGGCCATCCTGGCGGAATCTTAAATTGAAGATAGGTGGGTTTGGGATCGGGTTGCCTGTACCCGGCACCCGCCAGTAATGAAAACAGCACAATGCCTGCCAGCAGTGATATGATGACGCGTTGTTTCAATTTAATGGTTGATGATGCTGCGAATGCGGAACATGCGGCTGTAGTTATCGGCAATTTTTTTTGCCAGTTCACCCGGCGTGGTGCAAACAGGCTGCTCACTTATTTTAAGATCGGTGCCACCCTGCCACCAGGTATCAAAATCAGCTTCAATGATGATCTCGCTGGTCTTTCCCTCCCGTATATCAAGGGAGGTGTTCGGCGGAAAACCAAGCCGGATGTTTTTAAGAACATGGTTGGGGCCGGCAAAACCGCCAATGTGATATTCCACCCGGTTGTTAACCCTGGCCGATTGCGGGGATCGGCCTTCCATCTTGGCCATCACATAACCGGTGTTCCAGGTCCAGAACATATCATTGAGCGGATCCAGTGCTCCCGTTTGTGCACCACTTACATTTTTTATACTGTCCACGCCCAGCAGAAACATAATACCCCTGTACGTGTTAACGCTGGCGATAAAACCAAAGCTCAACGATTGCGGGTTGCTTTCATCCACCAGGTGGTAACTGTCGAGTTCTTTAAAGATTCCATCGTCGAATGGCAGGGAAACATGACTTATATAATATTTGAATTTGCTGATGCGGTAGCTTTCGCCGAACGGGTTGGTATAGGTTACACTGTCGAGTTGCAGCGGTTTTCCTTTCACGGTATTTACAAACGTGATCTTAAGCATACCCGGCTGCTGCGGATTAATTGCCGGTTGCCGGAAACCGGTAAGGCTGAAAACAACCAGCAGTAAAATGGGTATAGATAGAGGGCTCTTCATGATCATTTACCAGTTTTCGCGACTGATCTTTTTCCGGAGGTCTTTTACCGAAGCCGTTTTCTTCTTGGATTCGATCCTTTTTTCCTTCGATTCTTTGGTGGGTTTGGTGGCTTTTCTTTTTTTTGGTTTGATCAGTGCTTTATTGACCAGTTGATTCATTTTTTTCATCACTTTTTCCTTATTCCCCAGTTGGGTTCGTTCGCTCTGGCTTTTTACGAGTAAGAAACCGGAAGCAGTTACCCGGTTGCTTAGCTTGTCTTCTAATAAGGTTTTTTGCTCATCTGTAACCCGTCCGGAGTCCCTGATGTGCCAATATCCCTCCACCATGGTCTCCACTTTATTTACATGCTGGCCTCCTTTTCCGCCGCTCCGGGCTGTTTTAAACTTTATCTCTGCAGATATATCCACCATCTGTTCAAAATTAGGCATAAAATACACGAATTTTCAGGCCATATACGTTTTATTTAAGGTTAATATTTCGGTAAGAACCAATTTTTAGCCATTTTTGCAGGTAACCAACCGACAGGAAATGATCAATACCATTTATCAGTCATTAACAGAGCGGAAACAGCAGCACAAAAAATCATTTGCCGTACTCATCGATCCCGACAAGGTGAACGACAGCAATATGGAGCAGCTGATCCGGTTGGCTGTGGATGCACGGGTGGACTATTTTTTAGTAGGCGGAAGCCTGGTCATTTCCAATTACCTCGACGAATGCGTTCAGTTCATCAAGCGAAGTTGTTCCATCCCGGTTATCCTTTTTCCCGGCAGTCCCAGCCAGGTAAGTAAATATGCGGATGCCTTGTTGTACCTGTCGCTTATCAGCGGCCGCAATGCCGACCTGCTCATCGGGCAGCACGTGGTATCGGCACCGGTGGTGAAGCAGAGCGGGCTGGAAATCCTGCCTACCGGCTATATGGTAATCGATGGGGGAGCGCCCACCACGGTTTCTTATATCTCTAATGCCACTCCTATTCCATCAGATAAAAATGAAATTGCCATGTGTACGGCCATGGCCGGCGAAATGCTGGGCATGAAACTTATTTATATGGATGCCGGCAGCGGCGCCAAGCGTGCCATCAGCGAAGACATGATCAAACAGGTGGCACATGTAATTGAAGTACCCCTTATCATTGGCGGGGGCATCATTGAGCCCGAAAAAGCCTATCTCAACTGCAAAGCCGGCGCCGACGTGATTGTTGTGGGCAATGCCATCGAAAAAGATCCCAACCTCATCAAGGAAATGGCCGCGGCAGTGCACAGCGTGCCGGTGAAAGTGTAACCTACTCCGGCAACTCTTTCCCGCCTTATTAAATCTCAGAATTTGGGTACCTTGTATTGGAACGGTAAGAGCCGGGAAATTTACTTTAAATACGATTGCTATGTCTTCTTCTGCGGTAAATACGGCAGCTGTACAGCAATGGCTGGCTGAAAAGCTCGATATCCAAAAGGTAAAAGATAAAATTACCGCCATCGGATACGATGAGGAAACTGCTGCGCTGTACCTGAAAGAGTTCAATAAGATCAGGTATAAAAAACGGCAAACAGCCGGTTTTGTATGCCTGGCAGCCGGTGCCTTACTGGGCTTTATCAGTTGCGTGCTTACCCTGATTAACCCCATTCCAGAATTATATAACTGGATACTTTATGGACTCACATCTGTTGCGGTGGGTATTATAGTGCTGGGTTTGTATTACCTGCTGGAGTAGCCTGGAACCTGTTGAATCAGTTTGATTCCGGCGCAATTAACGGGATAACCCATTATGCAGCGTATCTTTGTATACCATTATTCACCTTAACTGATTCGTATGACCCGAAAGATATTTGTCATCCTGGCTCTTTTCATTTCCTTATGTTCCAGTGCACAGGTAACCGATCATAAGCCGGCCCAGTATAATGTAAATGGAATTTTGTGGCAACAGCAGAGCGGCGAATACAAAGCGCTTTGCTACCAGGCATTTAACCTGGCCCGGTTACGCCTGGAAGAAATTCTGCGTACCAATAAAGACAGTATGCCGCTGGCGGTGATCACCGATGTGGATGAAACAATACTGGACAACGGTATGAGTGCCGCCACTGATATACTGAACGGACGTACCTACAACGACAGTGCCTGGAGGGTTTGGGTAGATATGGCCATCGCCAAAGCCATACCGGGATCCGTAGAGTTTTTCAACTTTGCCGCACAGCATGGTGTGCAATGTTTTTACATCACCAACCGCAAGGAAGCAGAGAAAGAAGCCACCATGCGTAACCTGCAGCTGCAGGGGTTTCCACAGGTGGATGCCACACACATGATGGTGAGGCAGGGATCGGTGAGCGACAAAGAACCCCGTCGCCGGGAAGTTGCCCTTAAATACAACGTAGTCTTATTGCTCGGCGATAACCTCAATGATTTTGATGATCTTTTCTTCGACAAGGCAACCGCAGAGCGCAACAGTAATGTAGATAAGTCACAATCCTTTTTCGGCAGCAAATACATTGTACTGCCCAATGCCAGCTACGGTGATTGGGAAGGGGCCATGTGGCAGGGGAAAAAATTATCAGCCGAAGAAAAGGATAAAGTAAAGTGGTCGATGCTGATCGGGTATTAATGCTCATTTTCCTGCCACAAAAACATAATCATTCTTATCGAAAGGATTTATGTACAGGTGCAGTTGTTTATTCTCCACCATGGCCGTCAATGAGTTTTTACTGAATGGAAAAGACTGGCTCACCATCCGGATCTGTTTGCCCGCCCCCTGGTATTGATAAATGATGGCAGACTGCTCAATAAATTCCTGCCGGTAATTCCTGTTGGGATAAAAAGAGGCATCCAGCATTTCAGCTTTGCTCATACTCTCATTGTCAATTTCCCGGTGGTAGCTGTTTTCCTTAGTCTCACAATTGCCGGTAGTGAGTAAAATTTTTTCACCCGACCGCATCAGTTTGTCCACCCGGGCATCGTCTTCCTGTTCTTTGCCGAGCAGCTTCTTTTTGCCCGCCGAACCAACCATCCAGATGCCGGCTATGCACACCAGGCCACTCACTATAAGCCACAGAAACGGGTAAGGAATTACCGTACCATGGTAGCGGCGGAAGTAACCAAGCCCGATGAGCCCGATGCCTGCGATGATATAACCTGCAATTTTTTGCACCATATTTATTTAGTGAATGTACTAAAATCTTTTTCCAGCATAAGCAGGTCTTCCTGCATCTGGTTATCTTTCAAAAACTGCATCAGCTCTTTCAGTCTTTTTATGTTATCATACCCGATGTTCCATTGCAGTTTTTTCTGGCAATCGGAGCACAGGCGGAGGGGTTGCCGGTCGGATTCGGGTAAATTGTTGGAACCATTCATCACGCATTTGGCAAACAGGCAATGGTGAAGGGAGAACATATGCCCGATCTCGTGTGATGCGGTATTGATCAGCCTTCGTAAACAAAGCAGGTAATTGCTGTTGTCATCCATCGGTTGATTTTGTAACCGAAAGATCGAGCTCACGCCGATCCGTTCTTTATAGGAAGCGATGCCAAAAACAAAATTCCAGCTGGGGGAAGGATAGAGGTCTTTTTCACTGATGGCCATTAACGCATACCCGTCTGCCGGGGTCTTTCCTTTTAAAAACCGGTTGAAAATAAAAGGGGTGTATAATTGAATGTTGTTCCCGTTCATCCGCCAGGCCGTGTCGGGGATTCCACTGTCTGAAACGGGATCCAGCAATATTGTTTCAAGCTGATAGAAGATGGCCAGGTACTCCCGGGTCCGTTGAACTATTCTTTCCTGCACTGGAGTAAAGGTTCCCAGGGGCAGGAGGTATATCTTCTTTTTTTCCCGGCCAGCCTTCAGGGGGCCCTCGTTTTTATAATCCTCAAAGCTTTGTTTTGGTTCATTATAGGCAGAGCGCCATTCCCCGGCCATTGGTTCGCCAGGTGCCACGTCATTTTTTGCGACGGCATCAAAATAATTCCTGGCGCCCGGCACGGCATCGCCCTGCTTCTTTGCTGTGCAGGCAGTAAATAACATGAGGAATAAAAGAAAGGATCTCATCAGCCGGGTGGTATATAGTCGTAAAATAAGTACTACAGGAACAGCAGGTAAAAAATAAACTGGTGAAGTAAAAATAAACCAAGCGCCACCACATACGGATTGGATGCTGTAATTTTTTTCCGGTCGTACCACAACAGGCATAGCAGCACTGCATAAATAAGTGTATACTGTATATTCTGAGTTAGTAATTCCGGCCAGCCAAAAAGAAGGGGGCCAATACGTCCCACGGTGGGGCCCAGCAAAACGAGCGCCGACGTAATCATGTACCGCATGTGTTTCGGTGTGTACTTTTTATGATAAATGGCCAGCAGGTAAAGGATTATGAGTACACACATATCCGACAGGGGAAAGAACAGGTTTTTTAAATTACCGGCCCGGATGGTTTTCTGTATTTGCGGAATGAAAGAAAGAAGCAGCAATGCAAATACAAAATAGGAGATCCTGCCCAGCCGTCGGTGTGTTTCGTATTTTTTATTGGCAACCAGGATGGGCTGAACAACCAGCATCAGGATCCACGCAGATGCAATGAGGGCATGCAGGTGATCAAACAACCGGATGTGTTCACCAAAACGGGGGAATTTTTCAAAATAGGTTTTATAAAAGCCGGCGAATACCAATGGTATCAGCAGCAGCATGATATACCCGGTAAGCCGGTATTTCTTCTCCATGAATTATTGTTGTTTTGATTTGCGTGATAACCCAAAATACAAAACGGCGGGTTTATTTTTTCACTTATTTTCTATCTTCATTCATCAATACCAGAACGATGCAAGCAAAGCAATACGGCCTCTTCTCCCTTCCGGTTATCGTTGGTGCACTGGGTTTCTTTGTAGATGTATATGATCTCCTGCTCTTTAATATGGTTCGGATAAAAAGTTTTACCGACCTGGGGGTACCGGAAGAAGCGATGAAAGAAAACGGCGAACATATCCTCAGCCTGCAGATGATCGGCTTAACGGTTGGTGGTATTGCCTGGGGAATATTGGGCGACAAGCGGGGACGGAAAAGTGTGCTGTTCGGTTCTATCCTGTTGTATTCGCTGGCCACCATCGCCAACGGATTCATCAGCACCATCGATCAATATACCTGGGTTCGCTTTATTGCCGGACTCGGACTGGCTGGCGAACTGGGTGCCAGCATCACCCTTACCAGCGAATTGCTTCCGAAAGAAAAACGAGGCATTGCAGCTGCGCTCATTGCCAGCAGCGGCGTGCTGGGCACCATCACCGCCTACATTGTTTTTAAGTTGAGTAAGGACTGGAGGCTTTGTTATTTCATCGGCGGCGGTATGGGACTGGCCCTGCTGTTCTTACGGGTGCGGGTGCTGGAAAGCGGTATGTACGACAGCCTCAAGAAAACAAAAGTGGCTATGGGTAATTACTGGATGCTGCTGAATAACCGGCACCGGTTTTCCCGGTACCTGCGGGGAATACTGATCGGGCTGCCGGTATGGTATATCATCGGGGTGATCATCACTTTCTCCGATGAGTTTGCCAAACAATTCGGCATTACCGGTTTTGATCAGCCTACTTCACTGATGCTCCAGTATGCTGCGCTGGCAGCCGGAGATATGTGCGCCGGCTTTTTGAGCAACTATATCAAAAGCCGGAAGAAAACCCTGCTGATCTTTTATGGCATCACCGCCGTATTTATTTTCTTGTTCTTTGCGTTGAAAGGGGGAGGAACGTCAATCAACATGTATCTGATTTGTATGGGACTGGGGTTTGGCTCTGGTATTTCAGTATTGTACATTGTGATGGGCGCCGAACAATTCGGTACCAACCTGCGGGCCACGGCTGCCATATCCATTCCCAACCTGGTAAGGGGATGTCTTCCGCTGATACTGATCCTCTTCCGCTTCCTGCGCAGTGATGGTGCATTGGGCAATTACATCACCGCGGCCTGGATAACAGGCATCATCATCATGGCCATCGGCTTTACGGCCGCTTTATTTATTAAAGAAACATTCGGGAAGGAGCTGGATTTTGTGGAAGAATAAACAGCAAATCTTTGAAACTGATCACAACATTCTGGGACGGACGGCTCAGCTTAGCTTCCTGTATTTTGTTCCGATATAGTCAATAAAATCGGGTGTAAGTCCCTGCTGCCGGATAATGGTTTGTACCTGGGCACGATGATGAATGGAATGATAGTTCAGCTGCAGGGCAATATCACCCGGGGTGGCGGCATAAGGTCCGCCATCAAAACCAATGAACCTGACTTCTGTTGTCAGTTCTTTATCGGTAACCGATTCAAGATAGGTCAGCCAGGCGGCCAGGCTGTCGTTCCATTTGTTCTCAAGTTCATCCAACCGGTATAAAGGATTCCACCAGTCCATTGCCTGGGCTTTGGGATCCTGCAGGATCCTTGCCAGCCATTTGTACTGGCAATTGACCAGGTGGCTGAAGAATTTAATGGATTCGGCCTGGTCGGGCAGCAATTTTATTTTTTCAAGAACCTGCAGGTTGGCCCTGCTGTTATACCGGAAGGTATCGATGAGGTATTGTTTTAATTCCATTTGTTCATCAGTATTATTGTATGGGATAGCCGGTAATAAGACTTATTTCTTTTCTGCAACGATGCACAGGGATGCCATTTTATAAAATTTTCCATCCAGTTCTGTATCGGGTTCATTTTCTGTTTTTCGTGTTTCTACAGGATGAAACGAGTTTTTTTCCAGCAGGTGTATCCATTCTTCAGCTGTATACATGGTAAAGCCGTAGTTTGAAAAAGGCATGCGGCTTAAACACTCTTTCGACCGGATGGATGCATAAAACCGTCCGCCTGGTTTAAGCACCCGGAGAATTTCCGTTAAATGTGCAGCCGGCTTTTCCCAGAAATAAATCACGTTGATACAAAATACTTTGTCGAAGCTTTTGTCCGGAAAGGGGATCCGGTCGCTGCTGCCCAGCGTCAGGGTAAGCAGCCGGTCACTGATGGCGGCCTGGTTGTGGCTGGTTGCTTCTTTTACCATCTCCGGGGAAAAGTCGAGCCCGGCAATGGTGATGCCGGGAGCCGCTGAAAACAGCTTGTCAAATAATTTACCATTACCAAAGCCAATTTCCAGGATTGCTTCATTGGCAGACAGCTGCATGGTATTCACCGTAAAGTCGTAAAGGAAATTATTGGTTTTATTCATTTTGTTTCCCACTTTGTGCGCCAATAGCCCGCTTGGCCTGCGTAACTGGGCGGCTATTGTTTTGCTGAGGTACTGTTTGATGAACTTCATACGGTGACAGCTTCCATTTTAATCTGTAGTGCATTTGTTAGCCGGCCTGGAGAAGACAAAAGCGTGTTCGTCCAAACCGCCGGCCTGGGTAATGAAAATACCGAAAAATTTAAAGGATTACTTCACTTTCTCCACCCGGGCCGGTGTGTCTTTTCCATTTACAATGGTTTTACTGCTGATGGCAATGGCTTTGATGATCTCGGCCATATTGTTCATGTCCAGCGTGCCGATCTCGTCACTTTGTTTGTGGTAGTTGGGCTCGTTGTTGGGCGCTTCTTCCATTTTGGAAGTGGAGATGGTATGAGCAGGTACCCCCAGTTCGGCCAGTGTGGCGTTGTCGCTGCGGTAAAACAGGTTTTGTTTTGGATATGGATCAGGCTCAAAATGAAATTTAGATCCTTCGAGATTAGCCTGCAGAATTTTTCCCATATCACTCTTTTCGTAGCCGGTGATGTAAGCACTGTTGGTACCCCATTTGCTTTCAGTTCCGATCATTTCGATATTGAACATAGCCATCACTTTATCGGGGTTCATCTGCTTACTGAAATAGCGGCTGCCGAATCCGCCGATCTCTTCGGCGGTGAACGCAACAAAAATAAGTGTGCGTTCATTGTTTTTCATTTCGCTGAAATATTTCGCCAGCATCATAACGGCTGTGGTACCGGCGGCATCGTCATTGGCGCCGTTGTAAATACTGTCTTGGTTTTTGTCGGGTTTGCCGATGCCGAGGTGATCATAGTGCCCGCTGAACACCACATACTCATCTTTCTTTGATTTTCCCGGAATCACGCCCACCACGTTTTTCAGTTTCTGTGCGGTTTGCTCATTCTTTACGTGCAGGTTGAAGGAGGCTGGGTTGAGATTTGTAGTGAGCACCAGCACCTGGTTCACACTGGAAGGAAATTTAGCATTGCCTGCAAAGCGCTGCATGCTTTTAAACCGGCGGCTGTGCGCTGTATCCACCAGTATCAGCACATTCTTCTCCAGGTCGAACAGGGGGAATATCACTTTATTGAACGTATCAGTTGCTTTTACAATCACCACCTGGTAATCGCTGAGCGTATTGATGTGCACTTCGGCAGCGGTGGTGTTTACGGCAATGTTATCGGCAGTGAGGGGTTCATTATCGATCATGCCTTTTACTTCCACGGGTTTGCTTTTGGTCATGGCAAACTCCTGGAAATAAGTGGTATTGTTACCTAAGAACTTCAGTTTGCTTTTCGCAAACTCCGAAGCAATGAAATCAGCCGCTTTGTCGATACCGGGTGTAAAGGCCTTTCTTCCCTGCATGTCGTCGGCAGAAAGAATGCGTTCGATGCGGTCTACTTCTGCAGCATTAATGATTTTATCAATCTTCTGGGCAAAAGAAAACAGGCTTATAAAGCCTGTTGCAAGAGTTAATACTATTTTCTTCATTATTAATTTTTAATTATCAATTTATCAAAGGCTCATCATTTCCTTAAATTTCACCGCCTGCCTCCGGCTCACCTCTATTTTTTCGCCGCCGTGTAATTCCAGCAACAGCCCCCCGTTGAAATAGGGTTCTATCTTTTCAATCATACGCAGGTTTACTATGTGCTTGCGGTTGGCACGGAAAAATACTTTTTCATCCAGCCGTTCTTCCAACGCATTCAGTGATTTTAAGATAAGCGGCTTGTAGGTGCCGAAGAACACTTTGGCGTAGTTGCCCACGCTTTCAAAAAGCCGTACTTCACCCAGTTTTACAAACCAGCAGCGTTCGCCGTCTTTTACAAATACCTGGTCGTGTTCGGTGAGCATACCCCGGTTGATGCCGGCCATGGCTGTGGCCAGTTCTTTTTCTTCGGCCAGCTGCAGCTTATGAATGGCGTCGGCCAGGCGTTTAGGTTCCACCGGCTTCATCAGGTAATCCAGTGCATTTACTTCAAAAGCTTTCAATGCATATTCGTCGTAGGCCGTGGTGAAGATCACGTGCGGGGCGCTGTCCAGTTCGGTCAGCATATCAAACCCGGTTTTGCCTGGCATTTGTATGTCAAGGAAAATCAGGTCGGGCGACATGGTTTCTATTTTCTCCAATCCTTCTGCAGCATTGGCGGCTTCGCCCACCACTTCAATTTCGGGGAATTCCATCAGCAATTTTTTCAGCTCGTTTCTTGCCAGCCGTTCGTCGTCAATGATCAATGCCTTTTGCATACCATCAAAATTTTTGTTGAGTGAATTATACGGTTACCGGCAGGGTTACTTTTGACTCCACCATGCCGCCATCGATGTTTTTAATTTCAAACACTGCTTTTCCCTGGTACATCAAATTTAATCTATCCTGCGTGCTTTTTATACCAAAACCGTTCCCGTTAATGTGTCCGTTCAGCTGCCCGGTATTCTGTACCAGCAGTTCCAGGTGGTTGTCGGAGAAGCCGGCCGCTATACGAACCAGCCCGCCATTGATAAGCTTGCTGATACCGTGTTTGATGGAATTTTCCACCAGGGTTTGCAGCATCATCGGCGGAACGGGCTGTTCCAGCGTATCTTTATCAATATCCATCTCCACTTTCAGGCGTTCTTCAAAACGCATCTGCTCCAGGGCGAGGTAATCTTTTACAATGTCCAGTTCGCTTTGCAATGAAACCGTTTCCGCTTTTTCGGCCTGCATGCTGCTGCGCAGGATGTTGCTCAGCTCGGTAATGGCCCGGCGGGCACGGGTGGGGTTTTCATCCACCAGGGCCCGGATGCTGTTGAGTGAATTGAATATAAAATGCGGATTAATGTGCGATTTGATGGTTTTCAGTTCCAGTTCTTTTACCGTGGTCTCCAGCCGGAGCCTGTCTAACTGGTCTTTCCGGTTCTTTTCCACATAATGGTAAACAATATAGATCAGCATCCAGATAGCCACCAGCAACAAGTTGTAATAAATGCTTACCAGGTCGGATTTATTCTGGAATGACCATTCGCCTTTTTTATTGCGGTACCAGCCGGTGGTCTTCTTTATTTCAGAAATGCCTTTTTTAATGGAGCTGTCGGTAATTAAATTGGGGTCTTTGTAATAGGTAAGCGAAGTAAGGCCATATTGTTCCTCCATCTTCTTTGCTTTTTCCAGCCGCTTATTGATCACGTATTTGTCGTACGAATAACCCGAACGGGATTCAATAAAATTGTCGGCATAAAAAAGGGCCACCCCCATAGCGCCCACGCAAACAATGAACAAGGGAACGATGCGGTTGATGGAAAGTTTAGACCAGTTGGTTCTTTTTAAAATGAGGCGTGCAATATGGGTAATAAAGATGCCCACCAGCAGAAAGATACCCAGGCTGATGAGGTTTTCTTTCTCCCCGCCCTGTTCTTTCAGGCGATCGCCAAACACCACGAAATTGAAGTATAAAATGATCAGTCCCCACAGGCCCCAGCCGGTTACCTGGCACAGCCAATATCTGACATTGGTTTTACTCATGCTTCAAAATTACCGCTCAATATAGTGAAAATACTATTGGATATGATTAATGGCGAAATGAGGGGCTGAGAGGTCGCTCCTGTCAGTATAGTTATGACAATTGTTACTTTTTCAACAAGCGGAAAGCATGTGCCCACTGACCCCTGATAAACCCGGGCAGGCACCATAGAACACAGAGCGATTCAATGGGCCTGGCGGCTTCCGCTTTTCCCATATCTTCTGTTTCCCAGCCGAAAGAATCCAGTATTTCTTTTACAGTTGATTTGGCCGCTTCATCATTACCGCAGATAAACATAGTGGGCTTTTCGCCGCCAAAATCAGGCTTATACATATAAGCACTTCCTACGCTGTTGAATGCCTTTACCAATTTAGCTCCGGGCAGCATTTTCTGCAAACGCTCCATCAGGGATTCTTCGCCACTGGTGAAAAAGGGTAGTACGCCGTTTACGGGGGGACGGGTGTGATCGATGGGATTGGTAGGGTCGATCACCGGTTTGCCGTCGAAATTGCTGATGCCGGCGCTGCTTATCACCTGTGCAGCGATATCACCCGACACGGCCAGTACAATGATCTCCCCGAACCGGGCACAATCGGCAAAAGATCCTGCAGACGAACCAGGGTTCTGCAAAAGCCATTCTTTTACTTCTGCTTTATTCACGTCACGGGTTCCCAGCATTACCAGGTGTCCTTCTTTCAGGAAGGCGGAACCTAAAACACGGCCAACCTGGCCACTGCCGAGTATTGCTACTTTCATAAAAAACCGGTTTTACTGATTAATGATTAGTTTTACAAAGTTGAATAAAAATTGTTCATGGCCAATCCCAATTTAAACAGCGATCCTTTGTACCTGAAACCAGCTGACCGGGAGTTTGAGAACACAATCCGCCCGGCAGCCATCGATGATTTTTCAGGCCAGGTGCAAATCATTGAGAATATCAGCATCTTCATTAAAGCAGCTAAAATAAGGGGCGAAGCACTCGATCATATCCTCTTTCACGGTCCCCCGGGATTGGGAAAAACGACTTTGTCCAGAATCGTCGCTAATGAACTTGGGGTGAGTATAAAAGAAACCAGCGGCCCGGTGATTGAAAAGCCCGGGGACCTGGCCGGGTTGCTCACCAATTTAGAACCCAATGATGTATTGTTCATTGATGAGATACACCGCCTGAGCACCGTGGTGGAAGAATATTTATATGCAGCCATGGAAGATTACCGCATCGACATTATGATCGACAGCGGACCGAATGCAAGGAGTGTTCAGCTCAACCTGAATCCTTTTACGTTGATTGGTGCCACTACCCGCAGCGGTTTGCTTACTGCGCCCCTGCTTTCCCGGTTCGGTATCAAGTCAAGACTGGAATATTATGATGCGCTCACCTTGGGAAATATCATTCATCGGTCGGCCAAAATACTGAACACTAAGATCACCAGCGATGCGGCGGATGAAATATCCCGTAGAAGCCGCGGCACGCCACGCATCGCCAATGGCTTGTTGAGAAGGGTGAGGGATTTTGCCCAGGTGCTGGGGAACGGGGTGATTGATCTGGGCATTACCGAACATTCATTGCGGGCATTGAACGTGGACAAGCACGGACTGGATGAAATGGACAACCGCATCCTTTCCACCATCATCGAAAAATTCAAAGGCGGTCCGGTGGGCATTACCACCATTGCCACTGCCGTGGGAGAAGAAGTGGGCACGCTGGAAGAAGTGTATGAACCATTCCTGATACAGGAAGGCTTTTTACAGCGAACCTCAAGGGGAAGAGAGGCGACGGCAAAAGCCTATGAGCACCTGGGTAAAAAAACCGGCGGAAGCAGCAGCAACCTGCTTTTCCCTGATACTAAATAGCGGCAGCCTGCGTTAAACTTCTGAATTCTTTATTTGTCTGAGATACTCAACCTTTACCATGCGACCGTTTTTTTTCCTTGCCATCACTTGCTTTCTCTTCAGTTCGTGCAAAAAAGACGATACCAGCTTAACACCGGTATCACCACCATCCACCATGTATTTTCCTCCCGTCGGCAGCGATACATGGGAAACCGTTTCAGCCCAGTCGCTGGGGTGGGATGTGACCAAACTGAATGAAGCCATTGATTATGCCGGAACGAAGAATACCTATGGACTGATCATTTTATATAAAGGAAGGATTGTAGCCGAAAAATACTGGAATGGCTGGAACATGAACACCGTTTATTACATCGCTTCGGCAGGAAAAAGTGTAACGGCATTCCTGGCCGGCATTGCCCAGCAGGAAGGCCAGCTGAACATCAACAATAAAACAAGTACCTATCTGGGAACAGGATGGACCTCGGCACCGCTCGCAAAAGAAAATCTCATTACGGTAAGGCACCAGCTTACGATGACGACGGGACTTGAATACAATGTGCCGGATGATGATTGCATCACACCTGCCTGCCTTACCTACAAAGCCGATGCAGGTACGTTCTGGTATTATTACAATGCACCCTACCGGCTGGTGCAGGATGTAATCGCGAATGCCACCCTCACCAATTATAATACCTACACCAAAACAAAACTCGCTGATAAGATCGGTATGAAAAATTATACCTGGTATAATTATACCCTGTGGCTCAACAGCCGCGATATGGCCCGTTTTGGTTTATTGATTCTTAACAAGGGAACCTGGAACGGGAATACATTGATGACAGACCAGGCTTATTTCAATGCCATGACCAACACCTCACAGAATTACAACCAGTCGTATGGTTACCTGTGGTGGCTGAATGGAAAATCATCGTTCATGGTTCCTACATTAACCTTGGTATTTCCCGGAGCGTTGAATCCTTCCGCTCCATCAGATATGATCGCTGCATTGGGTAAGGGAGATAAAAAGATCTATGTCATTCCTTCCAAAGACCTGGTGGTGATCCGCCACGGCGATGATACAGGCGATGCAGTGCTGGGGCCTTCTTCCTTCGATAATAATTTCTGGGCCAAACTGATGCTGGCTGTAAAATAAAAAAGTCCCGCACGGGGCAGGACCTTTTTTATTTTAGTTTGATGATCTTAATCTGTTACCACCAGCCTGAATCCATTACCGTGTATGTTCACAATCTCGATGGATGAATCCTCTTTCAGGTATTTGCGGAGTTTTGCGATGTATACATCCATGCTGCGGCCATTGAAGTAAGTGTCGCTGCCCCATATTTTTTTCAGGGCGGTTTCCCGGCTTAACAGGTCATTCTTGTATTCGCTCAGCATCTTCAGCAGCTCGTTTTCTTTGGGAGAAAGTGTTTGTACTTTTCCACCGATAGACAATTCACGCAGGCGTGGATTGAAATGGTATTTACCCAGGTCGTATTCAGCGTTGGCTTCTTCCCGGTGCATTTCTTCATTGCGTTTGAGAATGGCTTTTATCTTATGCAGCAATACTTCGCTGTCGAATGGCTTGGTGATGTAGTCATCGGCACCGAGTTTATAGCCCTGGATGATATCGTCCTTCATGGTTTTGGCACTGAGAAAGAACAGGGGAACGTCAGGGTTCACGTCGCGGATCTCTTCGGCAAGGGTGAAGCCGTCCATATTGGGCATCATCACATCCAGCAGGCAGATGTCGAATTTCTCCCGCTGAAAAGCAGCCAGCCCGAGTTTACCATCCCGTTCCAGGGTTACATCATAATCATTCAGTTCCAGGTAATTCTTCAATACCATGCCGAGGTTGGTGTCGTCTTCGCACAATAGTATCTTGGGTTTATTGTTTTCCATTTTTTGTTGGTTTAACGGCAAATAAAATTAAATCAATATTCATACTGCGAATATACTGCCTAATTTTTTGTTAAATGGAGGAAAGTCAGTGCCTATTGCCTTCTCATGTATTTCTTATCCGTCAATGTCTTCAGGAAGGCAATGATGTCTTTCTTTTCCTGTGGTGTTAAACGGAGTGGCGTTTTAAACGCATCATCCCTGTTCACCGGGTTGTCGATGAACCAGTCGGGACTGTTGTAGTAGTTAAGTACTTCTTCCAGGGTTTTAAACATGCCGTTGTGCATGTACGGTCCAGTTACTGCCACGTTGCGCAAACCAGGGGTTTTGAATTTTCCTTTGTCGCTTTCCTTTTTGGTGATATTGTATAAGCCGGCATCATTCAACTTACGTTCATCATACAACCCGATGTTTTTAAATTCGTCGTTGGTAAAATCTTCCATGCGGTGGCAGTCGAAGCATTTAGCCTTGTCGCCCACAAACAATTGCCGGCCCCTTTCTTCCTGGGCGGTTAGTTTGCCTATGTTGTTGCTCCAGTCATCGAATTTACTGTCCACCGTTTCCAGTGTTTGTTCAAAAGCCGCAAAGGCGGCTGCCAGGTTTTGGGCCGATGGCTTTTGTTTGAAAATTTTTTGGAAAAGCATTTTGTATTCTGCCGATTCGTTCAGCCTTTTCACGGCTTCCTCCACAGGCAATCCCATTTCATCCGGATTCTGAATGGGCATCAATGATTGTTCCTCGAGAGAAGCCGCCCGGCCATCCCAGAAAAAATAGGGGCGGTTCTTCATATTGAGAACAGAAGGCGTATTTCGTGCAGTCAGCTTTCCACCAATGCCGGTACTGAAAGCAGCGGTATCGGCAAAAGCAAATGCCGGTTTATGGCAGCTGGCACAGCTTACGGTGGAGTCTTTGGAAAGCATTTTTTCTGAAAACAGCTTTTTACCCAATGCGGCTTTGGTGGCGGCAACCGGGTATTCTTTTTCAAGGAAGGAACTGGCGAGCAACGAGGCCAGCACCAGGAAAAAACCTGGAAGAAAGATTTTTTTCATCGCTGTAAATTTACAATTGTTATCGTCAAAAATCTTGGGCTTCATTTCGCAACAGGTTGTACCTTTCCTTAAAATAAATGATCATGGCAAATAAAGAGGCTTTCATACAGGCAATAAAGGCCGGCTATACATTCAAAGGCGAATCGGTAAAGATCGGCGCTGCGGTGCTGGATGGCGAACTGGTTCCTGAAGCAGAAGTATTTCTGCCGTTGAAAACCATGAACCGGCATGGATTGATTGCCGGCGCAACGGGTACGGGTAAAACAAAAACACTTCAGCTCATCAGTGAATTCCTGAGCGATGCCAGCGTGCCGGTACTGGTGATGGACATCAAAGGTGACCTCAGTGGCATTGCCGCCATGGGCGCCGAAAATGATAAAGTAAAGGACCGGTACCAGAAACTGAATATGCAGTATAAGCCAGCCCTGTTTCCGGCAGAGCTGATGAACCTTACCGGGCAGAAGGGGGTACATCTCCGGGCAACAGTAAGCGAATTTGGTCCTGTATTATTAAGTAAGATTCTGGAACTGAACGATACACAGGGAGGCGTAGTGGCATTGATCTTCAAATACTGCGATGATAACAAATTGCCGCTGCTCGACCTGAAGGATTTTATCAAAGTACTTCAATACATCGGCGATGAGGGAAAGGCAGAGATCGAAAAAACGTACGGTAAAATATCTACCTCATCCACCGGTACCATCCTGCGTAAGGTAATTGAACTGCAGCAGCAGGGAGCGGATATTTTTTTTGGTGAAAAAAGTTTTGAAGTGGACGACCTGATGCGGATTTCAGATGATGGCCGTGGAATGATCAGTGTATTGCGGGTAACCGACCTGCAGGACAAGCCCAAACTTTTTTCCACCTTCATGCTGCAGATGCTCGCCGAACTGTATGCCACCTGCCCGGAAGAAGGTGATATGGACAAACCAAAACTGGTGATGTTTATCGACGAAGCACACCTGATCTTCAATGAAGCCAGTTCGGCATTGCTGCAGCAGATAGAAACAATTGTGAAGCTCATCCGCTCAAAAGGAATCGGCATCTTCTTCTGTACACAAAATCCAATGGATGTGCCCGCCAGCGTGCTGGCCCAGCTGGGACTGAAAGTACAGCATGCCTTGCGTGCCTTTACAGCAGCCGACCGGAAAGTAATCAAACAGACATCGGAGAATTATCCTGAAACAGAGTTCTATAAAACAGAAGACCTGATTACGCAACTGGGTATCGGGGAAGCCCTGGTAACCATGCTGAATGAAAAAGGCATTCCAACCCCCCTGGCGCATACCATGCTGTGTGCACCCCGCAGCCGGATGGATGTGCTGACTGATGATGAGATCGGTTCCATTACTTCAAAGTCGAAGCTGGTTGCCAAATATAACCAGGTGATTGACAGCGAAAGCGCTTATGAAATCCTGACAGCGAAACTCGAAGAGGCTGCTGAAAAAAATACAGAAGAGGAGAAGACCACTACTAAAAAAGCACAAAAGGAGGAACCCTCCACCCTGGAGAAAGTAGCTAATAATACCATTGTAAAGAGCATGGCCCGGACAGCTGGTAATACCATTGTACGCTCCCTGCTTGGTGCGTTGGGACTGGGAGGCCGCAGCCGCAGTAAGAAAAGCAGCGGCTGGTTTGGTTGATAAACCTGTTTCGGATTACTTATACTTATTTAAGTGCCGGGATTTATTCCGGCACTTTGTATTTTTACAATATGAGAAAATTGCAAGGCTGGTATGCGCACCGGTTTGGCCCATTGCTTGTTCTGGCCGTCATTCTTTGTTCCTTAAGTTTTATCACCCGGGTGATCCTGCTTATTAAAAGCTGGTCAAGTTTCGACCTGAATCCGCTTTATGTGGCCGGGGCATTCCTGGTGGGAATGTTTTACGACCTGGTGGTATGGAGTTTCTTTGCCATACCGGTGGCACTGTATTGCTGGCTGATGAAGGATTCCTGGTACCGGAAGAAATGGCAGCGCATACCCCTGTTTAGTCTTTTTTTCATCATCACGCTTATTCTTGTTGTGAACGCCTGTGCCGAAGTTGTTTTCTGGGATGAGTTCAATGTACGGTTCAATTTTATAGCGGTTGACTATCTTATTTATACCACCGAAGTGTTGGGCAATATCTGGGAGTCGTACAATATTCCGTTGATTGTTGCGGCTGTAATTATCATGGTGATATTGATTCTTTTTTTGGTTCGGAAGAACCTGGCTGCATCCCGGCAAAGCAGCATGCGCTTTGGAAAACGATCGGCTTTTTTCGGGATGTTTATGTTGCTCCCCGTTGCTGCATACTTTCTGGAGAATAACCGGCTGAAAAATTTCAGCAATAATAACTACATCAATGAACTCGGCGGGAACGGGATTTATGAATTCGGCACTGCTTTCTGGCATAATGAAATTGAGTATGATAAATTTTATGTTACCCGGAACGATACCGCCAATTTTGCCATCCTGCGGAACCTGCTCCAGGCTCCCAATGTCTCCTTTACCAATGACCCGTTGAGCATTCAGCGTGAAATAAAGAGTGACAGCCCGGAACATAAATGGAACCTGGTATTGATCAGCGTTGAAAGTTTAAGCGGTGATTACCTGAAATACTTCGGCAACAAAGAGAATATTACACCCTTCCTGGATTCGCTCATTCCCCACGGATTGTGGTTTGAACAGTTTTATGCATCCGGCACCCGTACCGTACGGGGACTGGAAGCCCTGTCCCTCGCCATTCCCCCTACACCCGGGCAATCGATTGTACGCCGGCCCGATAATGATGACATGTTTACCATAGGAAGTGTATTAAAAAGCAAAGGCTACGAGTGCAACTATGTTTACGGCGGCAATTCTTTTTTTGACAACATGGGAAAGTTTTTCAGTAACAGCAGCTATACGGTACTGGATAAAAGAGACATCCCCGACAGCCTGGTGCATCATACCACGGCCTGGGGAGTGGATGATGAAGCAGCGTTTGACTTCACGCTTCAGCAGTGCGACAGAAGTTTTACTGCAGGAAAGCTTTTCTTCAATCACATCATGACAGTAAGTAATCACCGGCCTTATACCTATCCTGATGGCCGGATCGATATTCCCCCCACTACCCAATCAATAGCCGGAGCAGTTAAGTATACCGATTATGCCATCAATAAATTCCTGCTGGATGCCCGGCAGAAACCCTGGTTCAGGAATACCCTTTTTGTGATTGTGGCAGATCATTGTTCAAAAAGTGCCGGTAAAACCGACCTCCCGGTGAACCGGTATCATATTCCCTGCCTCATTTATGCACCCGGCCTGGTAAAACCCGGTGTGGAGAAACGGCTGGTGAGCCAGATCGACCTGGCACCCACAGTCCTTGGACTAATGAACCTGAATTATACCAGCCGCTTTTTCGGCTATGACATCTACCAATTGGCGCCCGGAAAAGAGCGGGCCTTTATAAGTACCTACCAGGATATGGGCTATATCAGGGATGGAAAACTGGTTATTCTATCCCCACAGCGTAAAGCCAGGCTTTACAGCCCTGATTTTACTACGGGGGTAAACAGGCCGCTTCAAGGGTCAGACAGCCTCATAAACGAGGCAATTGCCTGGTACCAGGGGGCCAGTTACCTGTACAAAACCGGGTGGTATAAAAGAGTGAAATAAAAAGAGGCACCAGAGGATAATTTACTGATTACCAAATATGAAAACGATTGAAATTGACCGACTTTTTGTACTTTTTACACATAATTTTCCCTGATTTTTTTTAAAAATACCTGCTAAAAATCTTGCAGAATCCTAAAAACACCTGTATCTTCGTCTCGGTTTTTCATAGGATATTGGATTTTAAAGCGGGACTAGATTTCTATCTTGGTCCCTTTTTTATTTTATGACCTTTTTTTCTCCCCCGGTAAACAGATATTTCCTTCTTTATCAATAGTGATTTTCTGCTCAGCCCGCAGGTAATCAATTACCTGCCATACTTTTTGTTTTGGAAACGCTTTCAACTCATCCCATAACATTGCAGTCCCTGCCGCCGGCGTTTGAATGGCGTTCAGTATATAACCGGAAATGGCATTGAATTCTTCGGGTGTAACCCGGATGACCTTATTGTTTATACAGTTGTCGCAAATCCCGCAGGGCTTTGCAGTAAGGTCATTGAAATATTGAGCGATTTGCACACTGCGGCAGTTTTTGGATTCTTTTACATAGCCGGTCATGGCATGCACCCTTTTTTCAAAACTGTCCCTTCGTTTCCGGTAGTCGGTATTGTTGATGCGATAATTGTCGGCATACATCCTGTTCTGCAAAAGAATAAGCTGTGGCTTTTCCTTCTGTGCAGCATAGCTGATGATGCCCTGGTCGTTCAGTTTTGTCAGCTCTCTTTTGATTGTTTCAACATCCTCTTGTAAAAACCTGGCCAGTTTGCTTTCATATACAATGGCCGGGTAATCGAAAATGCCTTCATAAGAACGGAGAAGCCCCTTTATGAGCGGCTCTGATTCGGGGTGCTGCTTTTCAAAATCTTCCAGTTCCTCCTTATCGGTGGTAAATACAACCCGTGACGGTGTAAAGAACATTTCAGTATAACTGATGATGCCTTCCTGCTCCAGTGCTTTAATAGCATGGGTAACCAGGAGTATATTCAGTTTAAAAGCGGATGAAAAAGCAGCGATGTCAAAATCGTAGCTGTTTCCTTCGCCTGAGCCGGCAGGAACCTGCAGGTGATTCATGATAGCGATGTATACCTGCCTGATTTCTTCTTCTTTGGGAAAGCGGGTGTCAACCTGGTCAAGGAGGTTATCCAGTTCGTTGCTGCTGCACAATAAAACCGCATAGGCTCTTTTCCCATCCCGCCCTGCTCTTCCCGCTTCCTGGTAATAATTCTCCAGGCAATCGGGTACTTCGTAATGCACAACGGTTCTTACATCAGCTTTATCAATCCCCATCCCGAACGCATTGGTGCAAACCATGATCCGGGTCTGGTTATTTATCCAGCTTTCCTGCCGGTTGTTCCGTTCATCATTGCTTAGACCGGCATGGTAAAAGCCGGCGGGAATATTGTTCATCTGCAATAAACGGCAAACCTCCGTGGTTTGCTTCCGGCTCCTGCAATAAACAATGCCGCTTCCTTTCACGTTTGTGAGTATCTCCAGCAACTTGTTCTGTTTTGAAGCAACAGAAAAAACACTGTAAGAAAGATTGGGCCGTTCGAAAGACTGCTGGAACCGTTGCTGGCTGGCGGCAAACTGCAGCTTATTACAGATATCATCCTGCACCGCTTTGGTGGCCGAAGCAGTAAGTGCAAGCACGGGAACGCCCGGCAACTGATCACGCAGGTTTGCAATCCGGATATAAGGTGGCCTGAAATCATATCCCCATTGCGAAATACAATGTGCTTCATCCACAGCAACCAGGTTGATGTGCAAAGCCGGCAGGTATTCAAGAAACAAGGTTGTTTCGATCCGTTCAGGAGATACATACAGAAATTTATAATTACCGTGTGCGGCATTCTGTAATATTTTTTTAATTTCAGGGAAGCTCATGCCGGAATAAATGGCGAGCGCAGGAATTCCTTTCCGCTTAAGGTTCTCCACCTGGTCTTTCATGAGGGCAATGAGCGGACTGATCACCAGGCACAATCCTTCATTTGCCAATGCCGGAACCTGGAAGCAGATGGATTTACCTCCACCGGTTGGCAACAAAGCCAGCGTATCATTGCCCTGTAAAACAGAACGGATAATGTCTTCCTGCAATGGCCGGAAGCACTCAAACCCCCAATGCTCCTTTAAAATTTCATGAATGGTCAACCCCATAAATTATGGGCTGAAATTAAACCACTTTCCGGTAATTCAGCCTGATGGAATTTATGGCCAGCACCACGTCGCTGAACCCCATAGCCAGGGCGGCCAGCCCGGGTTGAAGAAGACCGACAGCTGCAATGGGGATGGCCACAATATTATAAATGAATGCCCAGAATAAATTTCCTTTAATGGTACTGAACGTATGCTTACCCAGTCCCAGTGCCAGCGGAAGATGCTGAATGCCTTTATTCATCAGAACCACCTGTGCTGTTTGCATGGCAAGCTGGGTGGCATCGCTCATGGAAATACCGATGGTGGCTTTTGCCAATGCGGGTGCATCATTAATACCGTCTCCCACCATGGCTGCCGGCGCCTCCTTGTTCAGTTGTTCAATAATGAGTAGCTTTTCTTCGGGTGTTTTTTCTGCATATACTTTGTCAATACCCAATACCGTGGCAATTTTCTGCACCCGGTCCAGAGAATCACCGCTTAATAAAATGGTTTGTATGTTCTTTGTATGCAGGTAGCTGATCACATCTTTTGCTTCGGGCCGAATCTCGTCTTCCATATCAAACCAGCCAATGAGTTTTTCATTCTGCAGTAAGTAGGCGGTATGGGAATCGTCGGTTGTATGCGTCGCCGCGATTTTATGTGAACCAAGTATCCAGCTGTTTCCCCGGGCGTCTTCAGCCCGTATGCCAAGCCCTTTGATCTCTTCCACCTTTATCCATGAGATGGTATCCGGTATTTTCCATTCAGCAATGATGGCTTTGGCAATTGGGTGATTGGAATATTTCTCCAGCGAAAAAACGACCTGTTTAAACTCTTGTTCTGATAAAACCGGTGAATGAATGTTGGTAACCCGGAAATTTCCCATCGTCAGGGTACCTGTTTTATCAAACACCACGGTACGGATGTTCTTGAATAATTCCAGGCTCCGGGCATTGCGGAACAGGATTCCTTTTTTGGCAGCCCTTCCCAGTCCAACGGCAATGGCAGCAGGCGTTGCCAACCCCATGGCGCAGGGACAACTGATCACCAGCACTGCAATGCTCCGCATCAGCGAGGCTGTAGCGGGCACCTGAAAGACAAAATAATTGAGCAGGAAGCTAAGTACTGAAATGCCAATTACTACCGGAACAAATACGGCGCTGATCTTGTCGGCCAGCTGCTGTACCGGTGGCTTTTCGCCCTGGGCCTGTTTTACCAGGTTCAGAATATTGCTGAGTACGGTGTCTTTCCCGGTGGCGGTTACCTGGGCCTTTACGGTTCCGGCCGTTACCAGGCTTCCGCCGATAAGATTTTCTTTTTTTGTTTTGTGTACCGGTTTGCTTTCGCCGGTTAGCAGTGATTCATTCACGTGTACGTCTCCCCACAGGATCTTGCAATCCATGGGTACCTGTTCGCCCTGTTTAATGAGAATAAGATCACCCACATGCAGCTGGGTATTTTCCACGGGAAAGATGAGTTCTTTGTGCTGGTCATCAAACGCAATCATATTGGCCATTACTTTTTGCTGCCGGGCCAGTTTGTTCAGTTCCTTCTGTGTTGTTTCCACCGATTTATGCTCCACCCACTCGCCCAGGAAAACAAGGGTGATGATGGTGGCTGTGGTTTCATAAAAAATATAATCCGGGCCCAGTTGACCGATAGTACCGGTGAGGCTGTATACAAAAGCAGCCAATGCACCCATGGCAACCAGTACATTCATATTCGGGATGCCGCGGCGCAGGCTTTTTACAGCACTTACACCGAAATAACCCATGCCCACTGCAAACACCGGGAGGCAGATCAGCAGTTGTATCCAGGGGTTCATCAAAAAATGAATGTGCCAGGGCAGCATATGCAGCATCAGTACCAGGGTGAAGGGCAGGCAGAAAAGAAAACGCTGTAGGTGATTGCTGAAAAAATGCCGGTTGCTGAATGCTGAATGTTGAACAGGTGCTGCAGTTGTTTCGGAGATAACCTTGTAACCCAGCCCGGCAATGCCCTTCGACAGTTCTTCTTTCGATGTATTTCCATCCGTTTCAAAACTCACATCCCCGCCGATAAAATTCACTTTCACTTCTTTCTGTCCTTCTTTCTGCAGATAACGGGTGATGGTGAGTGCACAATTGGTGCAATCCATGCCTTCCACCTTCCATTCAACTTTTTCCATACCACAAAATTATTCCGCATAATTGTTGCCCGATTACTAATGAAGGAAAATATATTTGCAACATGGAGGTAAATTTCACGCTCGATCAGATAAAAGAAGCCGCTTCGGCATTGCTTGCGGCGGCGGCAGGCCACAGCGTACTTGCTTTTCATGGTGCCATGGGAGCGGGCAAAACCACCTTTATCCATGCGCTTTGTGAAGTACTGGGGGTACAGGACAGTATTTCAAGCCCCACGTTTTCCATCATCAATCAATACAGGGCGGGGCAGGGGCAAACCGTTTATCATATGGATCTTTACCGCATCAGTAACGAACAGGAAGCCGTTAATGCCGGGGTGGAAGACTGCCTTTATTCCGGCCATACCTGCCTCGTGGAATGGCCTGAAAAGGTTCCCGGAATTTTTCCCGACGATACCCTGCACATTCATATAACTTATGTGGATGATAATACCAGAAAGCTGCGGATAAATTTGTAATTTGACTCCTTCAATTCACCGATATGGCCTCGTCAAAACCGTTTGTCTCTTCTTCCTTCAGTTATGAAACCCTGGAAGAGACCCTGGATGTAAAACCCAGGGGATCTGAACTGCTCATCGGCATTCCCAAAGAAAATTCATTCAACGAAAACCGAATAGCCCTTACACCTGAAGCTGTGGGCGTAATGGTGGCCAACGGCCACCGGGTGGTGGTGGAAACCAAGGCAGGCGACGGGGCCAGTTATACCGATAAAGATTACAGTGATGCCGGCGCTAAGATTGCGTATGATAAAAAGCAGGTTTTTGAATGCGACATCCTGGTAAAAAGCGCACCGGTAAGTGAAAGTGAATGTGAATTGCTGAAACCAAACCAGTATATCGTTTCACCGATACACCTGGCGGTGATGAAACGGGAGATCCTGCAGAAGATGATGGACAAAAAGATTACGGCACTCAGTTTCGAAAACCTGAAAGACGACAGCGGGCACAATCCCATTGTGCGCAGCATGAGTGAAATTGCCGGCAGTGCCGTGATGCTGATTGCCGGTCAGTATTTGAGCAAAACCAATAACGGCAAAGGCGTGTTGGTTGGCGGCATCAGCGGGATCCCTCCCACCAAGGTGATCATCATCGGCGCCGGTATTGTAGGCGAGTATGCGGCCCGTACCGCCCTGGCCATGGGCGCCAGCGTAAAGGTGTTTGATAACAGCATTTACCGCCTTAAACGGCTGCAGAATAATATCGGGGTGCGGCTCTGGACCTCGGTGATAGAACCAAAAATACTGGCTAAACAGCTAAAGACCTGTGATGTGGCCGTAGGGGCACTAAGCGGCGCCGGCGGCAGAACGCCCATTGTGGTTACCGAAGAAACAGTGAGCAATATGCGCCCCGGCAGCGTGATTGTGGATGTAAGCATTGATCATGGAGGCTGTTTTGAAACCAGCAAGGTTACCACGCATGAAAAACCGGTGTTTACCACCAACGGGGTTATTCATTATTGCGTACCGAATATCCCCAGCGGCTTTGCCCGTACCGCCTCCCAGGCCATCAGCAACGTATTGATGCCATTGATGCTTGAAACAGGCGAGGATGGCGGTATCGATAATATTATCTGGCATAAAATAAATATCCGCAGCGGCATCTACCTCTTTAAGGGAAGCCTTACTAATTTTTATTTAAGTGAACGTTTCGATCTGAAATTCACCGACCTGAATTTACTGATAGCGAGCAGGCGATAACATCTTTCCTCAAAAAATACGTATGAAAAAAGCAATGATCTTACTGGGCCTGTCCATCATCACATTAACCGTATGCGCCCAGCAGGGTGCCACCACGGATAACGGCAAACGGGTAATACTGAATGATAACGGCACCTGGAAATACGATTCATTGGTGGTACCGGCACCTGAAAGTACAGAAGCCGACCTGGCTACTTACCCTACATTTACAAAACCTGCTGGAAGCAAAGCGTTGCTGCGCTCGCAGAAAACAAATGCCGGGTTATGGTACAATGCCGCCCTATGGAAAAAAAGTGATAACCCGTTTTCAGAAGCGGCCGAATTCACCCTGCTTACAAAAAACTCGGAAGCATTTTGCATGGTGATATCAGAGCGGATACAGATCCCTTACGAGATGTTCAGGGATGCGGTGATCACAAACGGAAAAAAAACGACTTCTGAATTTAAAGTATTGAACGAGGAGTACCGGAATGTAAACGGAAATAAGATCAAGGCCATCACGGCAAAAGCAACCAAAAGCGGGGTTAATTTTGTGTTTACGTACTACCTGCACTCGTCCGAAAAAGGAACCACCCAGGTGGTGGTTTATACATCGGAAAACCTGTATGCAGAAAATAAGCAGCGGTTTGAGGAACTCCTGAACGGTTTTGTGATCATCCGTTAACATTACTTATAGCTGCTGATGGCAATCACCTCCTCACAGAAATCATATTCCTGTTTCACATTGCTGCTTACAATTACCAGCCTGTCTTTTGTATACCTGCTGATGAGTGTAAGGTAAAGTGCAATGCCGTCGGCATCCAGGTTAGTGGTGGGCTCATCCAGCAGCAGCGCAGGCGTATCGCTGAAGAAAGCCTGTGCCAGTTTCAGCCGTTGTTTCATGCCGCTGCTGTAATAACGGATCTGTTTGTTGGTTGCTGCTTTCAGTCCAACGGTTTCCAGAATGGATGAAATATCCGCATCAGGAAGAAATGGTTTGAAGCCGGCATGAAAGCTCAGCATTTCCCGGGCCGTCATTTCTTCAATCAGTTCAAGGTACGGAGCGGCAATGGAGAGGTATTTATAATGCTGCGTATCAGCTAGGGTTCCGGGTGTGCCGGATTCCGGTTGCCGGTATTCGATGGTGCCTTCGTTGTGTAACGTGGCGCCGGCAATTACCTGCAGCAACGTGGATTTACCCGAACCATTGGGCCCGGTAATGGCGTATTTCTTTCCCTGTTCAAATTGATAACTGAAGCGGCGGAAGATCCACTCCCGGTTGTAACGTTTGCCGGTATTGGTGAGAGAAATGGTCATTAAATCATTGGTCATTCAATCGGTGCAACCTCAAGAGGCATAGAAAAATATAAGCGCTTTATTCGTCTTCGATGCTTCCCTTCACAAAGCGTTTAATGATACCGCGGCCGCTTTCCCGGACAAACGTTACAATATCATCCCGTTCATCGGTGGCGGGTAATTCTTCTTCAATAAAATTGAGCGCCTGAGAGGTGTTCATGCCCTTATTATAAATAATGCGGTAGATGTCGAGAATCTTGTTGATGCGGTCGAGTGTAAAACCTTTTCGTTTCAGTCCTACGGAATTTACACCCGCATAACTCAGCGGTGTACGGCCGGCTTTGATATACGGCGGAACGTCTTTGCTTACCAATGAACCGCCGGAAACAAATGCATACTGACCGATCTGCACAAACTGGTGAATGGCACACATGCCTGCCAGTATCGCATGATCGCCCATCACCACGTGGCCGGCCATCTGGGTATTGTTACTCATGATGCAGTTGTTGCCGATGATGCAGTCGTGTGCAATGTGGCTATAGGCCATGATAAGACAGTTGTTTCCCACCTTGGTGGTCCACCTGTCTTTACTGCCGCGGTTTACGGTAACAAATTCGCGGATGGTGGTATTGTCTCCGATCTCCACGGTGGTTTGTTCGCCTTCAAATTTCAGGTCCTGCGGAATGGCCGATATTACGGCGCCGGGGAAGATGCGGCAGTTCTTGCCGATACGGGCACCTTCCATGATGGTTACATTACTGCCGATCCAGGTGCCTTCGCCAATCTCAACATTTTGATGGATAACACTGAATGGATCAACCTTTACATTGGTTGCCAGCTTTGCGTTGGGGTGAATGTACGTGTGTGGATGAATCATTTAGTTTAATTGGCGATGAGCAAATAACAAGTAATCAACGAATATATTTAATTTCTTTTTACCAGCTGTGCAGTAAGGTCTGCTTCCGTACACAGCTTATTACCCACGTACACACTTCCCCGCATTACACAGATGCCGCGGCGGATGGGTTCAATCAGCTCCATTTTCAGGATCAGGGTATCACCCGGCACCACTTTTTGTTTGAACTTACAGTTCTCGATCTTAAGGAAATACGTATCGTATTGTCCATCGGGCATGGTGTTGATACAAAGCAGGCCGCCTGTCTGCGCCAGCGCTTCTATCTGCAATACACCCGGCATTACGGGGTTACCCGGGAAATGTCCCTGGAAAAAGTATTCATTGAATGTAACGTTTTTGATGCCCACGATATGGGTATCGCTTAATTCAATGATCTTGTCGACAAGGATAAAGGGGAAACGGTGCGGCAGTGTTTTTTCAATCTGCTGTTGTGTGTATACCGGCTCCCGGTTTGGATCATAGATAGGAATATCCCGGGTGTGTTTGTTCTTTTTGATGTATTGCTTTATCCGTTTGGCAAACTCCACGTTGCTGCTGTGTCCGGGCCGGTTGGCAATGATGTGCGCCTTGATGGGATAGCCGATCAGGGCCAGGTCGCCCACCACGTCCAGCAGCTTATGCCGGGCCGGTTCGTTGGCAAAACGCAGTTCAAGATTGTTGAGGTATCCTTCGCTTTTCACTTCCACCTTGGCCCGGCCGAATGCTTTTGCCAGGCGTTCCATTTCTTCATCGGTAACCGGCTTGTCAACCACCACTATGGCATTGTTGATGTCGCCGCCTTTTACCAGGTTATTGTCGAGAAGCATTTCCAGTTCGTGTAAAAAACAAAACGTGCGACAGGGGGCAATCTCACTTTTAAAGTCTTTCATTCCTTTCAGACTGGCGTGCTGGGTGCCCAGAACGGGACTGTTGAAATCGATCAGGGTGGTGATCTGGTAGTTGATGGAAGGAAGCGCCGTCATCTCCACTTTTTTTACATCATCAAAGTACGAGATATTGGTATCAATGGTGTACCAGGCTTTGGCAGCATCCTGCTCCAGCACACCGGCCTCGCCAATGATCTCTACAAAGGGTTCGCTGCTGCCGTCAATGATCGGGATCTCGGGTCCATTCACTTCAATCAGGCAATTGTCCACACCCATACCAACCAGGGCGGCAAGGATGTGTTCCACCGTGCTCACTTTGGCGTCTCCTTTCACCAGGGTGGTACCCCTTGAAGTATCAGTAACCAGGTCACAGTCTGCTTTTATGATGGGCATGCCGGCCAGGTCGATCCGCTGAAACTGGTAGCCAAAACCCGGGTTGGCCGGCTTCAGCGTCATGTCTACATTAATACCCGAATGAAGACCTGTGCCGGAAATACTTACCGCACTCGCCAACGTATGCTGCTTGTCTGGATTAAAGTTTTTATCCATGTGTGCCGAAAATTTTGTTGGCAAAGATATCTAAAATATAATGCCCGTGATAGATAATACCCAGGGGGGTTAAAACTGGAACTGGAAGCTGACAAAAGCGCCAAACTGGTTCTTTTTGCCGGCATAAATGGGGGTGGGCGAGAGGCGCCATACAAAATCGAGGCGGAAGATCTTGAATATATTATCGATGCCCGTTCCTACTTCAATATAGCTGCGGCCATTGAGGGTTTTGAATGCGGGAACCTTGACACCGGATGTATCAATGATGTAGTTGGCGGTGTTGTTGGCGCTGCTGAGCGAACCCCACAATGATTTTACATTCCAGAACTGACGCCATTTCAGTTTACGGGTGAGGGGGATAAAACGAAACAGGCCTGATCCGAAGTTGTGTTCGATGTTGACGCCGGCATATTTATCACTCAGGTATTCGAACCGGTTCATCAGGTTATACGACGCCATGCTGTAATAAAACAGGTCGTTGCCCGGGTGATTTTCGAGGTTGGTAAAGGGCAGTGTGCCGTTGATAATGCCGCCATATATTTTATACCGGAGGGTGCCGTACGGGGATATCTTCATAAAGTCTTTGATGGTGGCCGAATACTTGGTATAGTCATAGGCGCTGTTGAACACACCCTTGATTCCTTTGGCAATCATCAGTTCCACGATGGGGTACTTGGTGCCCAGGGAGGTGCGGAAATAATCGGTTTCCAGGAACCGTTCCAGGTAGGCAAATCGCAGCTTCAGTGCAATTTCAAAATTGGTGAGGGACGTGCCGCTGGTTACCGGGTAATAGGATTTATAGGGCAGGTTCTGCAGTGGGGTATGTTGCCGGTGTGCAACAAACCACTCGGTGGAAAAGCCTTTGCCCAGTTCATTGAATACTTCAAAACGGATGTCCTTGGTGCGGATGAATTTCCGGGTCACATTCGGTTTGCGGATGGCGAGCGAGAAGATGTTGTCCTGGCTTACTTCACCCACCTGGTTGATGCCATTGTCCACATCATCGGTATAGGCCGCATGCAGGCGCAGCCAGTTGGGTTTCCGTTTGATGATCCAGTAAGCTTCGGCCTTTCCCTTGAACGATTGGTCCCTGGTGCCGTAGGCAAGGTATCCATGCAGGTAAACATTCTTCATTAGTTTATCCGTGGTACCCAGGTCAAAGCGAAAACGGGTTCCTTCCCATTGGTTTCCGCTGATCCAGTTGAACCAGGGACCGATCTCCACATAGCCGATCTTCCGGTAGCCGCTGGCGAGGAAGAGAAGGTTGCGCTGCAGTTTCTTGAATTTCGGCATGTCCAGCAATTTATCCATGGTGGCATAAATGGCTTTTTCGTTGGCCGACAGGGTGTCGTGCCGCAGGTTCTTCCAGGCCGAATCAGGTGTTTTATTCAGGTCTTCGGCCGTTTTCACCACTTCTTCAATATGCTGGTTGCTGAACAGGTTGGTGATGGAATCGCTGTTGATGTGAATGTCTTTGTACGAGGTGGTTTTTCGCCCGATGAGGGTCAGCGAATTCTTTCCCAAGGCCCGGAAATCGGCAAAGAATTTATCCCGGCTTAAAAAGAAGATGGAATCATTGATGGGAATAAATTCCTGGAACACGCTGATGCGGTCGATATAGTTGATGTTGGCATCCTTGCCCAGGTACATGGATATCTTGGTGATCTGGAATGTTTTTTCCAGTACCCAGGCATCGCCCTGGAATGTATTCTGTCCCGGCCTTTTCGGGTTGAATACAAAATGAAATAATTTTTTTCCGCCCAGCAGTTGGGTATCCGGAACGGCGAAGTTGTAATAGGCGTCAGCATTGTCGTTGAACGGACTGATAAAATCCTTGTCCATCACATTCACAAAATTGCTGTAGATGCTTACGTTCTGGTTCATCACACCCAGCAGTTTGCTGAAGCTCTCATTCTTTACGCCCTTGGTATTGCTGTTCTTGATGTATTCATAGAATTTCTTCGGGTTTTTCTGGTACGCATAATCACTCAGGCTTTCGATGAGGTACGCCGGCAGAAACGGAACGGCTTCCGATGTGCTGTCAATATTGTCAAAGATGAAAGAGAAATTCTTCAGCAGAAAATTCTTGCGGGCTTTGTCGGCATTAAAATTCTTTAAATCGATCTCCAGTTTGTTATATGCTTCGTATGAAAAATTTCCCAGGTCGTACCGGTTATACTGTTTCTTCTTGCTCATGATCTTCTTCCACAGGTACAGCCCCCGGTTGAATTTCACTTTTACCACCACATCGCTTCCGGCGCTTCCGTGGTCGAGCTGTATGGTAAGGGGCTTGCTATTGTTCTGCAGGGTTATGGGCAGCTTGTACAATGCATAACCGATATAACTCACCACCAGGGTGTCTTTACTGAAGTTGTTGAAATAAAAAGAAAAATTGCCGGCGCTGTCAGACGTTTTTCCCACGCCGGAACGGGCAAAGTAAACGGAAGCATAACTCACCGGCTCCTTGGTATGGCCATCGATGATCTTCCCGGAAAGCGACAAGGACTGGCCCAGGGCCGGTACCGATAAAAACACAATAAATAAAGCGGACAGTATGAACTTGAGTGTGGACAAACAATTGATTTTATACATTGGGTAAGGCCATAACAAAGCCAAAGGTATTTTATTTTTCATGCAACCTTCCTGTTAAAATGTTAAGCTGTTGGTATAGTATCAGGCAGCTGACAATTTTGTTACGTAAAAAACGGGGAGGTTTAAAAATTATTCCTGGCCATCATCTCCTTCAGCATCTTTTCCAGTTCCATCACCCGTTTTTCGAGTTCGGGGAGGTTTCTGCTGGCAGCCTGGCTGCGGAGTGCTGAGGTATAATCAAAGGCAGGGGAGCCGGTTACGGCCGAGTTGGGAGTTTTTATCGACTTGCTTACGCCGCTTTGTGCATTGATCTTTGTTCCATCGGCGATTTTTATGTGACCTACAATACCCACCTGCCCGCCGATCATTACATTATTGCCGATTTTGGTGCTGCCGCTGATGCCGCTTTGTGCAGCAATCACCGAATTGTTACCTACTTCTACGTTATGGGCAATCTGCAGCAGGTTGTCGAGTTTGGCGCCGGCTTTTATGAGGGTACTGCCAATGGTTGCCCGGTCGATGGTGGTATTGGCGCCGATCTCCACGCCGTCTTCCACGATCACATTACCGATCTGAGGGACTTTTTTCAGGGTGCCGTCTGCCTGGGGGGCAAAGCCAAACCCATCGCTGCCGATCACGGTGCCGGCATGAATGGTGACATTCTTCCCAATCACACAATCGTGGTAGATCTTTACACCGGGATGAATAATACTGTTGTCGCCGATCACCACATGGTCGCCGATAAAGGCATTGGGATATATTTTTACCCCGTTACCCACCACTACTTTTTCGCCCAGGTAAGCAAAAGCGCCGATGAATACCTGCTCACCGGTTTTGGCGGTGGCGGCAATATAAACAGGTTGCTGGATACCGGAGAGCTGCTGCCGTTGTATCTGCTGGTATTTATCAAGCAGGGTGGCAAATGCCGAATAGGCATCCGGAACCTTGATAAGTGCGGCACTGACGGGTTGTTTTAATTCCTGCGCTTCATTGATGATGATGATGCTGGCGCCGGTGGTATATAAAAACTCTTCGTACTTGGGATTGGCCAGGAAAGAAAGCTGGCCCGGCTGCGCTTCTTCGATCTTGCCAAATGAGCCCACCGCGGTTTCCGGGTTTCCTTCCACCCGGCCGTTGATCATCATGGCTATTTGTGCGGCAGTGAACTGCATAGTCGGTCAATGGTTAATGGTTCATAGTTCATGGTTAATAGTTAATGGTATTGTCCATGAACCACATGGCTATATTCTTGGATAACAAATGTAATATTTTTTAACAGAGCCCATCAGGTTTTGATTGATCAGGGCATTGTCTACTTCAGAAATATCCTTTACCTCCCCGTTTTTGAACAGGATATGGATATGTTCCTTGCCGGGATCATAGGTGCTGCTGGTTACATCGCCGGCAAATACCAGCCACGAAGCTTCTTCTGCTGACAGCTGCAGCTTTGTGCACGCATCTTTTATCTTCTCCTCCACCAGTTTTCCATCAGCGGGTGCAGCCAGGTACTGCACTTTCAGCAGTTGCCGGTTAATGATACCCCGGCAAAGGGTGGCCAGCACCTTGTCTTCGTGATTACTCCATCCTTTAATGGCAGCCAGCAGGTCAACATCGTCCAGCCGGCAAAACTCTTCGAGGGTTACGGTATGAATGGGCTGGTTGATAAAATTATCCAGGGGTTTTTGTGTGGCGGCTTTCAGGTATTTGGCCCGTTTGATGATCTGCTTCAGCATCTGCTCGGCGCAAAGCACCGTTTTATGCAGGTACACCTGCCAGTACATAAGCCGGCGGGCCACCAGGAATTTTTCGATGGAGTAAATGCCTTTTTCCTCCACCATCAGTTCGCCGTTATAAACCGTCAGCATCTTCAGTATGCGGTCGTAAGCGATCACGCCTTCGTGAACACCGGTAAAAAAACTGTCACGGGTGAGGTAATCCATCCGGTCTACATCCAGTTGCCCGCTGATGAGCTGGTAAAGAAATTTTTTCGGGTATTTATCCGTGAATATATCCAATGCAAGCTGCAGCCGGCCGTTGAACTGTTTATTCAGTTCTTCCATGATCATCAGCGATATCTTTTCATGGTGCATGCCTTCGATCAGCACGTGTTCCAGGGCATGACTGAAGGGTCCATGACCCACGTCGTGCAAAAGGATGGCGATTTTGGCTGCCTGTTCTTCCGCGGCGCTGATATCGGCTCCCTTGCCTTTCAACTCATTCAGCGCATTGCACATAAGGTGGTAGGCACCCAGGGCATGGTGCAGCCGGCTGTGTACGGCTCCCGGGTAAACCAGGCTGGCCATGGCCATTTGATTAATACGGCGCAGGCGCTGAAAGAAGGGATGTATGATGACCTGGTTGATTAATTCATCATCGATGGTAATAAAACCATACACCGGGTCGTTGATTATTTTTCGGAAAGGCATTCAGGTTAGTGGTTTGTGGTTAGAAGTAAGTGCAGCACAAACCGTTTATTTTGTTAAAAGATGTACAAAGCTAAATAAAGCTGACCATCCTGATCATAAAAAATTAAATTTGTACGACTGGTCTGACGCTCCCGTCTGACCATTTTATTTCAAATCATATTGCGGTCAGCCGGGGATGCCGGATCGCCCAAACTTCAAACCACAAGCCTCAAACAACAAACCATATTATGAGCGTAGCAAAAATACTCTGGGTGGATGATGAGATCGACAGCCTTACATCACAAATCATGTTCCTGGAAGGGAAAGGCTATGAAGTACAGACCAAAACAAATGGTTTTGACGCCGTGGAATATGTAAAAGATAATATTGTGGATGTGGTGTTGCTGGATGAAACCATGCCCGGAATAACCGGGCTGCAAACACTGCAGCAGATAAAGGAAATGAACAGCACCCTGCCGGTGGTGCTTATCACCAAGAATGAAGCGGAGAATCTGATGGATGAAGCCATCGGCTCGCAGATCAGCGATTACCTGATTAAACCGGTAAATCCAAACCAGGTATTATTGAGTTTAAAAAAGATCATCGACAATAAACGGCTGGTGGCTGAAAAAACAACTTCCGCATACCAGCAGGAGTTCCGCAGCCTGTTTATGGCCTTGAACAGCAACCCGGATTATAACGAGTGGATGGAACTGTACCGGAAACTTGTTTATTGGGAACTGGAAATGAAAAAGAGCGACAGCCCGGAAATGCAGGAAGTGTTTCAAACGCAGAAAGCAGAAGCCAATACAGAGTTCTTTAAATTCATCTCAAAGAATTACGCATCCTGGGTAAGTCCTAAGAGCACCGAGAGTCCCATCATGAGTCATAACCTGATGAAGTTTAAAGTGTTTCCCCATCTTGAGAAGGGCGTGCCCCTGTTTTTTGTACTGATCGATAACCTCCGCTTTGATCAGTGGAAGGCCATACAGCCCATTTTTTCCGAAAGTTTCCGCATTCATGAAGAAGAAACATTTTATGCCATCCTGCCCACGGCCACCCAGTATGCACGCAATGCCATCTTTGCAGGCATGATGCCGGTGGATATTGAGAAAAAATTTCCGGTACAGTGGAAAAACGATGATGAGGAAGGAGGAAAGAACCTGTTTGAAGAAGAGTTTTTCAAGGCACAGCTGAAAACACTGGGTAAAGCGGATCTGAAATACTCGTATACCAAGATCACCAATAACAACGACGGGCAGAAGCTGGTGGATAATATCCATAACATGCTGGCAAACGACATCAACATCATTGTATACAATTTTGTGGATATGCTCAGCCATGCCCGTACCGAAATGGAAGTGCTTAAAGAACTGGCCGGCGATGAAACCAGTTACCGCAGCATTACCGAAAGCTGGTTCACCCATTCGCCGCTGCACCAGGCCCTGAAAAAAGTAGCCGATAAAAAACTCACCATGATCATGGCCACCGATCATGGAAGTGTGCGGGTGAATACGCCGGTAAAAGTGATCGGTGATAAGCAAACCACGGCCAACCTGCGCTACAAGCACGGCCGCAACCTGAATTACGAACAAAGGGATGTGCTTGCTTTCCGGGATCCGAGAGAAGCAGGCCTGCCGGTACCCAATGTGAATTCATCGTTTATCTTTGCAAAAGGAGATCTGTACCTGTGTTACCCGAATAATTACAATCATTTTGCCAACTACTACCGCAATACGTTCCAGCATGGCGGGGTAAGCCTGGAAGAAATGATCGTTCCGGTGATACGGATGACGAATAAATGACCCGGTATATTTATCAACGTTTGTTGAAAAAGTTATTTTTTATTCAAGCGTGAATAAAGGAAGTTGCGAAAGATTTGAACTATGAAATACACCCAGCACACACTTGATAAGATTGAACGGATTGCCGAGGAGGCCGGTTATGTGATCCGCTATGAAAGAGGAACGTTCCAGAGCGGCTACTGCATTCTCCAGAATAAGAAAGTCATTGTCGTCAATAAATTCTTTCAAACCGAAGGCCGCATCAATACCCTCATCGACCTGATGCCCCAGCTGGAAATAAATTTCGATGCCCTCACACACGAAAGCCAGCACATGTATGAAGAAGTGATGACTGTGGGCGCCAGCCGGTAAATCATAACCGGTCCGTTTTTACCCATTGCAATTGATTATTTTTGCCCAATGCAATGCCCCCCGTTAAAAATAACCTTCCTGGGTACCGGTACCAGCAGCGGTGTGCCCATGATCGCCTGCAGTTGTGCAGTATGTACCTCTCCCGATAAAAAAGATAAACGCCTTCGCTCAAGTATCCTGGTGCAGAGTGCCTATACCAGCATCGTGGTGGATACCACCCCCGATTTCCGGTACCAGATGCTGCGGGCCGGGGTAAAAAAACTGGATGCGATACTTTTTACACACCCTCATAAGGACCACCTGGCAGGCCTGGATGATGTGCGTGCCTTTAATTTCTTTCAGCAGAAGCCGATGGATATATACGCCAATTCGCTTACCGAAGAATCCATAAAACATGAATTTGCTTATGCCTTCTCCGATAAAAAATACCCGGGTATTCCCAGCCTCAACCTGAATACGATTGACTTGTCTCCATTTGTTATTGGCGACATACCGGTAATACCCATACAGGTATGGCATTTAAAAATGCCGGTGCTGGGCTTCCGCTTCGGCAATTTTACCTATATCACCGATGCCAACCGTATAGATGAAGAAGAAAAGGATAAGATCAGGGGCAGCCGCACCATGGTGTTGAATGCGCTCCGCAAAGAAGCGCATATTTCTCACTTCACCCTCGATGAAGCTGTGGCGCTGGTAAAGGAACTGGAAGTTCCCAATGCTTACTTCACACACATGAGCCACCAGATAGGAAGACATGAGGAGGTGAATGCCATCCTGCCACGTGGGATTGAACTTGCCTGGGATGGATTGGAACTATCTGAATAAACCTCCCGGCTCTGCAGGCTGAATGCCGGTTTGTACCGTTTTGGTAACGGTAATAAAAATGAAATAGCTCATCACCACAATGGCTAATACAAAGTATAAGAGCATCTCCATCTTGACCGGCTCTTTTACCTTGTATACCCTCGTGCGGTGGATAAAAGAAGGAAAGTACAGCCAGATGATGCGCAGGAGCTGCACAAGAATGGCATATATGCAGGTAATACCGATCAATATTTCAATAACCATCTTCATTGGCTGCCGGCTGTTGTTGCAAACCAAGTAAACATCATTCAGCTTATTAGGTGAAATTCATCAGCGGGTTGTGTTCTTTTACCCCTGAACCCGACAGCAGAAATTTCTATTTTGGACGGGTGTCAGGTTTCCGGAAATATATAGCGGCCTATTTTACATTCACCCGGAAGGAACGGGTGGGTGTTGTCTTCCTGCTGGTGCTGGTTATGTTGCTGGTGTTCCTTCCCTTCCTGTTTCCTTATTTTATTCCTGAAAAAAAATACAGCCATGCAGTATTTGAAAACGAAATTGCCGCACTGAAAATAAAACAGGATAGCCCGGGCACCCGGCAAAGTGGGTATGAGGATAACAGCGACCCGGTATCTTACGCCTCCCCGGAAAGAACGAATTACAGCAGCACTTCAAAAGGCACATTGTTTTATTTTGATCCCAATACCCTGCCTGCCGAAGGATGGATAAAACTGGGCATACGGGAAAAAACAGCACAAACCATTCAAAACTATTTGTCAAAAGGAGGGTGGTTTTACAAGCCCGAAGACATCAGTAAGATATGGGGGCTGCATAAAGACGAAGTGAGCCGGTTACTTCCGTATGTACGGATAGAAAAAAGAAAAGAGAATGAAGCGGTTTTTACGGACCGGCAAATTGCACAAGCGGGCGAAAAAAAATCTTATGCAAAAAACCCCATTGATATCAACACGGCCGATACCGCTGCATTGATCGCCCTGCCCGGCATCGGAAGCAAACTGGCCAACCGCATCATTGCCTTCCGGGATAAGCTCGGAGGGTTTTATTCCGTTAGCCAGGTGGCGGAAACTTATGGGTTACCCGATTCCACCTTTCAGAAAATAAAAGACCGGTTGAGGATCAGCAATGCATCCCTAAAACAACTGAACATCAATACGGCGGGCCCCGACGAACTCAAAACACACCCTTATATCCGCTATGCCATTGCCAATGCCATTATTCAGTACCGCAACCAGCATGGAAATTTTAGTGCGGTGGATGAACTTAAAAACATCATGATTATCAATGCCGACCTGTTCAATAAACTGCAACCATATCTCACCGTACGGTAGTCAGCCAGCCCATATTTTAAAATTCTGTATTTTGCGCCCCTAATTGATTGCGCTATATGAATTTCGAAACAACTGAACTGACTGAGCAGGTGGCCCAGACTGCCCGTGATTTTGCCAACCAGCACATCAAACCCCATTTAATGGACTGGGATGAAAGCCAGGAATTTCCTGTACAGGTATTCAAGGAAATGGGTAAGCTGGGACTGATGGGCGTATTGGTTCCCGAGCAGTACGGGGGCAGCGGACTGGGATATTATGAATACAGTGCCATCATCCAGGAAATTTCCAAAGTGTGTGGTTCTGTGGGCCTTTCCCTGGCGGCGCATAATTCGCTTTGCACTGGTCATATCCTGAGTTTTGGCAGTGAAGAACAAAAGAAAAAATACCTGCCGAAACTGGCCACAGCCGAACACATTGGTGCCTGGGGGCTTACAGAAGCCAACACCGGGAGCGATGCCGGCAATATGAAAACAACCGCGGTGAAGGATGGAAACGACTGGGTGATCAATGGAACCAAGAACTGGATCACACACGGTAAAAGCGGCGATGTGGCGGTGGTTATCTGCCGCACGGGGGAACCAAGAACAAAGGATAATGCAACGGCTTTTATTGTGGAAAGAGGAACGCCCGGCTTCAGCGGTGGTAAAAAAGAAAATAAACTCGGCATGCGTGCCAGCGAAACCGCAGAAATGATCTTTGATAACTGCCGCATACCTGATGCAAACAGGATTGGCGAGATAGGGCATGGGTTCAAACAAAGTATGAAAGTGCTGGATGGAGGAAGGATATCTATTGCTGCATTAGGCCTGGGTATTGCAAAAGGTGCCTATGAAGCATCGGTTCAGTATTCAAAAGAGCGCTACCAGTTTGATCAGCCCATTGCCAGTTTCCAGGGCATCAGTTTTAAACTGGCGGATATGGCAACCGAAATTGAAGCGGCAGATCTTTTAATTAAACAGGCCTGTGACCTTAAAATGAGGGGCCTGCCCATGACCAAGGAAGCAGCCATGGCAAAATATTATGCCAGCGAAGTATCGGTAAAAGTGAGCACCGAAGCCGTGCAGATATTCGGGGGCTATGGATACACAAAAGATTTCCCGGTGGAGAAATTCTACCGCGACAGTAAATTATGCACCATCGGCGAAGGCACCAGCGAGATACAGAAACTGGTGATCAGCCGGGAAGTGCTGAGATAAGTGAGAAGAAAACACAATTTTAGTCCAGATCAATCGTTTTTCCGGGTACTATGACAAAAATGAAACTACTGACAGGGCTGGCAGCCATCGTGGCCATCATCAGCTGCAACAGCGGTGAAGGCGCCGGCAAAAAGACCAATCCGAACATTGACGCTGCCGGGTTGTTCATGACCAACTGTGCTTCCTGCCATAAATGTGATGTTGATTTTACCGGACCGGCTTTAAAGGGAGCCGCCTCCCGCTGGAAAGACAAAGCGCTGATGTATGAATTCATGCGCAATCCTTTCGGTGTTATTCAAAAGGACCCATATGCCGGATCTCTTTTCAAAAAATACAATGCGGTGATGACGCCTACCACGCTCAGTAACGAAGAGATTGATGCGGTGCTGGAACATTGCAACAATTAATTTCCCCCGAGTTATTATAAACCATCGTCGCTGGAAGAACCGGATGCGGCAAACATATTGTCCACGGCGCCACCCAGCATCGGGAATTTTTCCTTTACAAAATCCTTGATCGTTTCCAGCGCTTTTGTGGCCTGTTCTTCTGTAATGCCTGCATTGGCCATTAGCTTACTTATTAATTCCTGCATAATTATTATTTTATACTGTTGAAATAAAATAGTGAAGAACGTTACTTTAAGGCTCCCAACCTCAAACAACAAACTCCTGGCTACTCTGTATCATACCTGTCCACCTGTTCAATGCCCGGCAGCGATGTTAGCCGGTCCACCAGTTCGTCCAGTTCTTCCTTGTCGTGAACAAACACTTTCACGTTTCCTTCAAAAATTCCTTCTTTGGCTTCAATGGTCATGGCCGAAATGTTGAACTTCATTTCGCCACTGATGAGGTTGGTGATCTTGTGAATCACGCCCACATCATCCAGCCCGATGATGCGTAAACCGGTAAGAAAGGAGATCTCCTTGTTCTTGGCCCACTTCGTTTTAACCACGCGGTGACCGTAATTGGCCAGCAGGCGTGCGGCGTTGGGACAATTGGTGCGGTGTATCTTCAGTCCCTCGCCCTGGGTAACAAAACCAAACACGTCGTCGCCGGGAATGGGTTTGCAGCAGTTAGCGAGTGTATACTGGATTTTATCGCTGCTTTCGCCGAAAATGATCAGCTCTGCATCTTTCTTGTCGTAGTGTTTGGCCGGGATGAACTTATCTGTCTTTTCTTCCGTAACCGGCTTAACCGGTTTGGGCGCCACCAGCTTATCGCCAAGCACGGTAAACTCTTTCAGCTCTTTCAGATCAATCTTCCTGATGGCGATCTCGTACAGCAGATCGAGTGAAGATCCGGTTTTATAAAAATTCGAGAGTTCCTCCAGGTTGGCCGGGTTCATGGATACGCCCATTCCTTCCAGTTTTCGTTGAAGGGTGTATTTTCCTTCTTCGGCAGTGGTTCTTTTTTCTTCCTTGAGGGTGTCTTTTATTTTTGATTTGGCCTTGCTGGTTACTACAAAATTCAGCCATTCGATGTTGGGCTTTTGTTTGGCGCTGGTGATGATCTCCACCTGGTCGCCGCTGCGCAGCTTGTGACTGATAGGCACCAGCTTGTGGTTCACTTTGGCGCCGATACATTTGCTGCCCACTGCCGTATGAACACTGAATGCAAAGTCGAGGGCCGATGCACCCACGGGCAGCATCTTCACTTCTCCTTTTGGGGTATACACATAAATTTCTTCTGCCAGGAAGGATGTTTTAAAATCCTGCAGAAAGTCGATGGAATTTCCATCCTGGTTGCTGAGCGCTTCCCGTATCTGGTGAAACCATTTGTCGAACCGGCTTTCATCATCCTTCCCTTCCTTATACTTCCAGTGAGCAGCCAGGCCTTTTTCCGCAATTTCATTCATACGCTTGGTGCGGATCTGCACTTCCACCCACTTGCCATGCGGGCCCATCACGGTGGTGTGCAGCGCTTCGTATCCATTGCTTTTTGGATTGCTGAGCCAGTCTCTCAGCCGTTCGGGCGAGGGGTTGTAAGCATCGGTGATGATGCTGTATACTTTCCAGCAATCTTCTTTTTCTTTTTCAAGCGGGGAATTTACCAGGATGCGGATGGCAAAAAGATCATACACCTCTTCAAAACTCACGCCCTTCTTTTTCATCTTATTCCAGATGGAGTGGATGCTCTTGGGGCGTCCGTATATTTCAAAATCCAAACCGGCTTTTTCCAGTTTATCCTTCAGCGGGCGAATAAAATCGTTGATGTATTTATTCCGTTCTCTCCGGGTATCGGTTAGTTTCTGTGCAATGTACCGGTAAGTATCCGGCTCCATGTATTTCATGGCCAGGTCTTCCATTTCTGTTTTGATATTGTACAGGCCCATGCGGTGAGCAAGGGGGGCATATACATAAACGGTTTCGCTGGATATCTTCAGCTGCTTTTCCCTTTTCATACTTCCGAGCGTACGCATGTTGTGCAGCCGGTCGGCAAGTTTGATCAGGATCACCCGGGGATCATCGGTAAGGGTGAGTAATATTTTCTTGAAATTTTCGGCCTGCTGGGTACTGTTGGTATCCATCACGGTGCTGATCTTGGTAAGTCCGTCAACGATCTTTGTTACCTCAGATCCGAATTCCCGCTGTACATCATCCAGGGTGATATCGGTATCTTCCACCGTATCATGCATCAGTGCGCAAATGGTGCTTCGTACACCAAGTCCTATTTCTTCCACGCAGATCCGGGCCACGGCGATGGGATGCAGGATATAAGGCTCACCGCTTTTGCGCCGCATGGTTTTATGGGCTTCGGCAGCCATCTCAAAGGCATTGCGCACCAGTTCCTTGTCGCCGGGCTTTAATTTCGATTTCAGCACACGTAGAAGCCCCCGGTACTGCCGCAGGATCTCCTTTTTCTCCTCGGCTTCGGACAGGTTGTATTTCGGTATGGTGGTGGTTATTTCATCCATCGGTTGAAACGAATTTACGGAAACAAATCTGTTTTCCGTTTTGCTGAAATGCCGTACTTTTGCAGCCCATTTTGCGGATGTGGCGAAACTGGCAGACGCACCAGACTTAGGATCTGGCGGAGTAATCCATGTAGGTTCGACCCCTATCATCCGCACCAAACGAATACTGAACAAGGAACAGGGAATCCGGAACTTTGAAGTTCGATAATCCTTGTTCCTTGTTCGATATTAAAAAAAGATAAAACACATATTATGGCTACAGTAGTAAGAGAAAACATCGGTCAATTGCACGACAAGCTGACCGTTAAAGTGAGCAAGGAAGATTACCTGCCCTCTTTTGAGAAAAAACTCAAGGATTATAGCAAAACCGCCAATATTCCCGGCTTCCGTAAAGGAATGGTTCCGGCAGGTATGATCAAAAAAATGTATGGGCATTCTATTTTCACCGACGAAATCCTGCGTTCCGTAGAGAAGGAATTATATGCCTGGCTCAATAAGGAAAGGCCTGAAATATTCGGGCAGCCGCTGCCCCTGGCAAGCGATGTGCAGAACATGGACCTGAACAACCCGGCCGACTATGAATTTGGTTTTGAGATCGGCCTGAAACCCGACTACACCCTCGCCGATCTTTCCCAGGCAAAACTTACCCTGCATAAAGTAGAGGCAACCGATGCCATGGTGGATGACGAGATCAGCCGCATGCAGATCAAGGGCGGAAAAATGACCGAGCCGGAAGCTGTTGACAACGAAGAGAACGTACTGAACCTGGTATTCACGGAAAGTGATAAAGAAGGCAATGAGGTGGAAGGCGGTGTTTCGAAGGAGAATTCCGTGATCATGAAATACTTTACTGCGGCAGTACAGAAGAAATTCATGGGGAAGAAAACGGGAGAGGTGGTTACGGTGCAACTGAACAAAGCATTTGACGATGATAAGCTGGCCATGTTTGTGCAGGACCTGGGATTTGACAAAGACGATAAGGAAGCCGGTAAGAAATATTTCAACCTGGCCATCACCAAGATCGGCCTGGTGGAGAAACGTGCGTTGAATGAAGATTTCTTCAAAGAGATATACCCCGCAAAAGATATCAAAACACTGGATGAATTAAAAGCTGCGATCAAAGAAGAGATTGGGAATTACTGGATGGCACAAAGCAGGAGCCAGCTGCAGGACCAGATTTATCATTACCTGGTGGATGAAACCCAAATGAACTTCCCGGCCGAATTTTTAAAGCGCTGGCTTCAGACAAGTGGCGAAAAGGAAAAGACCGCCGAACAGGCAGAGGCCGAGTTTCCCGGCTTCAGCAGCCAGTTGAAATGGACCCTGATCAGCGATAAACTGGTACAGGATCAAAAGCTGGAGGTAAGCAACGAGGAACTCAGGGAATTCATGAAAGCCGATATCATGCGTTATTTCGGCACTATGAACCTGGGTGAGGATACCCGCTGGATTGAAAGCTATATTGACCGCATGATGAAGGATGAAAAGCAGGTCGATGCCAGCTACCGCCGCCTCATCACCGATAAATTGTTCAACTGGCTGGAAGGGCAGGTGAAGGCGAAAGAAAAAACGGTAACGCCTGAAGAGCTGAATGCCATGCAGCACCACCATCATCATTAATAAAATCATTCCATGATATTCCATCCTCCCGAAGAACCGGGAGGATTTTTTTTAAAACAAACTCCTGTTTCAGCCGTCTGCAGGAAAAAGAGAAGTATGATCATATTTGTATCGGTAGTTGTGCTGTTTATTATTGCAGTTTATATTTTCATGCAGGAGGCTAAGTTTGGTAAAACCCCGGCAGGGGAAAGGCTCCTGCGCATACAGGCATCGCCCAATTACCGGGATGGCCGGTTCCAGAACCAAAGCGTTACGCCCGACCTTACCGAAGGAGCCAATTATTACACCGTATTCCGTGATTTCTTTTTCAATAAGGTAAAACGTACCAAGCCATCCGGGCCACTGCCATCGCAGAAAACAGACCTGCTTTCGCTGGATCCCGGTAAGAATGTACTGGTATGGTTTGGCCATTCTTCTTATTTCATGCAGGTGGACGGAAAGAAAATACTGGTGGATCCGGTGTTCAGCGGGGCGGCTTCTCCGTTGCGTTCCACCACGAGGAGTTTTCCCGGCACAGATATTTATACAACGGATGATATTCCTGTTATAGACTATCTTTTTATTTCACATGATCATTGGGATCATCTTGATCATGAAACGGTGTTGAAACTGAAACCAAAGATCGGTAAGATTATTACAGGACTTGGTACAGCCGCACACCTGGAGCATTGGGGATTTGATGAAAGCATCATCATAGAAAAGGACTGGAACGAAGAGATACCGCTGGATGATGGCTTCGTGGTAAACACCGCACCCGCCCGCCATTTTTCCGGCAGGGGATTTAAACGGCAGCAGGCCATCTGGCTCTCGTTTGTCTTACAAACACCCACTTTGAATATTTTCCTGGAGGAGATTCGGGGTATGATGACCATTTTTCAGCAATTGGTAAACTATTTGGTCCTTTTGACCTGGCAATACTGGAATGCGGGCAATACAATAAAAGCTGGAAGCACATTCACATGATGCCGGAAGAACTGGTTCAGGCTGGGGAGAATCTCCAGGCAAAACGCATCATGCCGGTACACTGGGCCAAGTTCATGCTGGCACCGCATAGCTGGGATGAACCCATCAGCCGGTTCACTGAAGAAGCCAGGAGAAAAAATTTCCCGGTAATCCACCCCATGATCGGCGAAGAAGTTGACCTCGGCAACCCGGTCAATAAAACGGAGTGGTGGAAAGGAATTGAATAAGAAACTTATAGTTTTATCTCGTCGTCGTTCTCGTCGAAGAAATGAAACTCGGTCAAGTGGTAATTGGTATTTGCCTTCAGCTTGATCCGTTGCTTATACTTGCGTCTCCATTTGGAAAGTTTAGAGAATAAGAACCCTTTGGTAAGATATGAATGAAGGATCGGGTGCAGTTCGATGGTAAGTCCTTTGTGTTTCTGCATGATCAGGTAGCTGAGATTCTTTTCTATCTCATCTTCCAGGATCAGCGTGGATGATATTTTACCGGTACCGTTGCAGCTTGGACAAACTTCGGAGGTGTTGATGTTCACTTCCGGTTTCATCCGCTGGCGGGTGATCTGCATCAACCCGAATTTGCTGATGGCAAGAATGGCATGTTTGGCCCGGTCGGGTTTCATGAAGTGATCCATCGCATCGGCAAGTTTCTTCTTGTTTTCAGCCAGTTTCATGTCGATGAAATCCACCACAATGATACCGCCCAGGTCTCTCAGTCTCATCTGGCGGGCTATTTCTTCTGCCGCCTCCAGGTTTGTTTCCAGGGCATTCTGTTCCTGGTTATTGCTCACGCTCTTGTATCCGCTGTTCACGTCAATTACATGCAGTGCCTCGGTATGCTCAATGATCAGGTATGCCCCGCTGGGCAGGTTTACGGTTTTACCAAAAGCGGCTTTCACCTGCTTGGTAATGCCAAAGCTGTCAAATACGGGAGAACCATTGTTGTAATAGGAAACGATGTCGGCCTTATCGGGCGCAATCCGCTGTATATATGATTTGGTATCGGAAAAAATATTCTTATCGTTTACCACAATCCGGTTGAAATCTTCATTCAGCAGATCCCGGAGTATGCTGGTGGTTTTTCCCTGTTCACTCAATATGCGTGCAGGGGGAGTGGCTCCTTTCAGGTTGGTCTGGATGGTCTTCCAGGTGGCAACCAGGCTCAGCAGGTCTTCGTGCAGCTCTGCCGTATGTTTTCCTTCTGCCGCGGTACGAACGATTACACCCAGGTTTTTGGGTTTAATGGCTTCAATGATCTTATGCAGCCTTTTACGTTCGTCGGAAGAATGAATTTTACGGGAAATGGCAATGATGTCATTAAAAGGAGTAACCACCACGAAACGGCCGGGTAATGAAAGTTCGCAACTAAGCCTGGGGCCTTTGGCGGCAATGGGCTCTTTCAATATCTGAACCAGAATATTCGGCCGGCCATTAAGCACTTCGGCGATCTTACCGGTTTTTACGATCTCCGGTTCTACCCTGAATTTTGAAAAATCAAGACCTGTCGGGGATTTATCATTCATGGTTTCGTTCGTGAATTTCAGAATCGAACGAACATAGGGACTGAGGTCGGTATAGTGAAGGAACGCATCCTTTTCAAAACCTACATCAATAAAGGCGGCATTCAGTCCGGGTATAAGTTTTTTTACCTTACCAAGATATAAGTCACCCACCCCGAAGCTTGCATCAGCTTTTTCACTGTGGAGTTCCACCAGCTTCTTATCTTCAAGCAGGGCAATCTCAACCCCCTGGGGGGCAGCATTTATAATCAGCTCCTTGGTCAAACGTGCGTTTTTTATCAGACCATTACATCATGGAAGGAAACCATAAGCAGCATTCATCAGCAACCGGAATAGTTGTAATAAATGCAGGTAAACGGGTGCCGGGAAGAGGATATCCGGCACGGGTAAGAAAAAAATTACTTCTTCTTATGACGGTTCTTTCTTAAACGTTTTTTACGCTTGTGAGTTGCAATTTTATGACGTTTTCTCTTTTTACCACAAGGCATAACTAGTCTTTTTTTGTTTAAAATATTTTTTAAAATATGTAAACCGGTATTGTAACCGGTTGTTACCTTAACGATTTGATCCGCTCGTCCACTTCCTGGCTATAGTGCGGATCGTTTGCCAGCCGTTTACTTACCTGGTACCATTTCACAGCTTCTTCTTTACTTCCCCTGGCCGCGTAGGCATCGGCTAAGAATGCAATGGCTTCCAGGTTATCGGATTGGGCTTTAACGACTTTGAGTAAACGCTCAATTGCTTTGTCATATTGTCCTGAAACATAACCACCTACGCCAAGCATCAATTGGGCCTTCATGTTGTTTGAATCTTTTCTTACCACCGATAGCAACTGCTGGATCCCCTCCATGGTCTCTTCCGGGTTACCGGAACGTCCCCTTCCGAAAATATAACAACTGCCTAGTCCCACTTTCAGATCGTCGTTGGCCGGGTTCAGTTCAATGGCCTTTTCAAACAGGGTGATTGCCTGCCCTGCTTTCCAGTTTACTTTAGCTTCGTCTTGCTCGGAACGCAGACTGGTTAAAATTAATTGGGCAGCAAAGGTGAGGTTTTTTTCCGACTTATCCAAGATGGCAGCCTGGGATAAATAATGGGCATAAGGCTCAAAGGAATGAATACTGTCTTTCCAGAAATCGGCCAGCTGCATATTTGCCTTTACCTGCTGCTCTGTAACATCGCCTCGTATTACACTGTTCTCTAATTTAGAAAGGGTAAGTGCCTGGGAGGGAGTCAGCTTTTTTTTCTGTTCATCTATAAAACCGGAGATACTGAATGTGGATGCCTGAGTGGCTTGAACAGGAGCAACAGCCTTGCTCTTGGGAGCAACAGTGCGTCCGAAAACAAAAAGTAAGATTACCAGACCAAGTCCGCAAACGGCGAGTAGGAGCTGCTTCTTCACAAATGGAACCCGCTGTTTTTAAGGCGGATGGCAAAGTTACGCCATCTCTTCGTTCTCGTCGCCCTTTTCGGAGTTCTCTTTGATGTTTTTTGAAGATTTTATTTCCTGCATGAACTCTTTGGCAGGCTTAAAGGCCGGGATAAAATGTTCGGGGATTTCCACAGCTATATTTTTCTTAATATTACGGCCAATCTTGGCGGCTCTTTTTTTGGTAATAAAACTGCCGAATCCACGGATGTAAATGTTTTCGCCTGCCGCCAATGAACTTTTCACTTCTTTGAACATTGTTTCAAGCGTAACCAAAACATCTACTTTTGGGATGCCGGTTTTGTCTGAGATTTGATTAATAAGGTCGGCTTTTCTCATGTGTATTAATTTTATATGAGATTAACAATCAGAAAAATACAACATTTTTTTCGAAATATCCAAACAAGACGGTGATTATCAAGTAGTTTGTGCCCTATTTCTGCCCCGGGTAATTTGAAATTATCGATGTAATTAACTGATTATTATAATATTATAAGTATAAAGCGCAATGTCTTATTTATTTTTAAAAGTAAATAATCCTGAAGCTCACCAATGAAAACCCCGCAAATGAAAGCCTCATTCACAAAAAAGCTCCTAAGCTGGAATCAAACAAAGAATAAGCGGGAAATGCCCTGGAAGGGTGAGAAGGATCCCTATAAAATATGGCTGAGCGAAATCATACTGCAGCAAACCCGTGTTGAGCAGGGGCTTGATTATTATAACCGCTTCATCCATACCTATCCAACGGTTATCCACCTCGCCAATGCACCGGATGAACAGGTATTTAAACTTTGGGAAGGCCTGGGCTATTACAGCCGCTGCAAAAACCTGATCCGTACAGCCCGGTTCATCGCCAGCGAACTGGCTGGCCGCTTTCCATCTACCTACGAAGAGATATTAGCGTTAAAAGGAATCGGACCCTATACCGCAGCCGCCATCGGGTCCTTTGCATTTAACCTGCCGTATGCGGTGGTAGACGGAAATGTTTTCCGGGTACTGGCTAGGTATGCGGGAATAAATAAAGACATCAGCAGTACCGAAGGTAAAAGGCAATTTTCTGTACTGGCCAATGAATTGCTCGATAAAAAAAAGCCCGGCATTTACAACCAGGCCATCATGGATTTCGGAGCTGTGATTTGTAAGCCTCAGAATCCCCTTTGCAGCGGTTGCCCGTTAAAAAAAGAATGTGTAGCCTTTGCAAAGGGGATGGTACAAAAACTTCCTGTAAAAGGGAAGAAGCTGGAAAAAAGGAAAAGATGGTTTTACTACCTGTTGGTGGAATACAGGAATAAAGTCTATGTGCGCAAACGCAGCAATAAAGACATCTGGGAAAACCTGTACGAATTTGTTTTACTGGAGTTTGACGGAAAGAAAACCATGGGCAACATCAAAATATCAAAAGAATTCAGGTCGCTTTTCCGGGGCAGCGGGGCAGAAGTAAGAAAAATGTCTGCATCCTATTCCCAACAGCTGTCGCACCAGACCATCGAAGGAGCATTTATTCATCTTGCCACCCGCCGCCGCCCGGCACTTAAAGACTACGAGGAAATTCCTTTTACAAAACTGTCACAGCTCGCCTTTCCGAGGCTTATCAGCAGGTATTTAACAGAAAGTGGATATCCGGCATTTGAAAGATAAAAGATGTATCTTTAAATTTGTTGTAACGCCGTACGGGCCAACAGCACACGGAATAAATCAACCACTATGAGAGGAGTAAACAGGGTAATGCTGATAGGCAATCTTGGCAAAGACCCGGACATGCAGTTCCTGGAAGGAAATATTGCGGTGGCAAAATTCTCACTTGCCACCACAGAAACATACAAAGACCGGAGTGGAAAACTGATTTCACAAACCGAATGGCATACCGTGGTGCTCTGGCGGGGCCTGGCAGAACTGGCACAAAAGTACCTTCATAAAGGAAGCCTTGTTTACATCGAAGGCCGGCTGAAAACCCGCAGCTGGGAAGACAAGGAGGGAAATAAAAAATTTGCAACCGAAGTAGTGGGGGATAACCTGATCATGCTGGACAAACGTTCCGACGGAAGCCAGCCCGGCCATGGTTACGAAGGAATGGAAGGTCCGGAGGGAGATGCCGGTATGCCGCCTCACCCCGATGACGGAAGCGAGCGATTGCCGTTCTAAATACGGCAGTAATATGTCTGGTATTGCTTCCGCAGTTGAAGCATCATTTTTCACGAAAAATATTTGTTTTGGATTATCATTCGGCTCTTGCGTTTATCGGTTCTTTCAGGTTTTCCATGTTGGCAATAACCCCTGCTGCCACCACCGTACTGATCTTCCTGGTAATACTGCTGTTCATGCTTTCCTTTTTGCTCGCCGGTTCAGAGATCGCTTTTTTCTCTCTCTCATTAAAAGACATCAATGTTCTCAAAACAAAAAAGCAGCCGGCCTACCGCCGCATTGTGAGCCTGCTCGACCAGCCAAAAACGCTGCTGGCCTCTATGCTCATCAGCAAGAGTTTTATCAACATCGGAATTATCCTTATTTCAAACATTCTTATCGATAGCTGGATCGGAGGATTGCATTTTACTTTCTGGCCCGTTTTTCTTATTAAAGTGGGATCGGTTACTTTTTTATTGCTGCTCTTTGGTGAGGTACTTCCGAAAGTATGGGCCACCCATCATAAGATATGGTTTGCTGCCACGGCCTCCCTGGTGGTGGAAATATTCGGCAGCATATTCTACCGCTTCAGTAAACGCATGGTGCGGTTGAGCGACCGGGTCGAGAAAAGATTCTCTTCAGATACCTCTTCTGCCATGGATTCAAGTAACATCGATTATGCCATCGACCTGCTGCCCGAACACGAAGCCACCACCGAAGAGAAATCAATTCTAAAGGGTATCCGCAAGTTCGGCGATACCACCGTAAAACAGGTGATGCGTACCCGGCTGGATGTATGCGGCATCGATCACAGCTTCAGTTTCAGGGATGTATTGAAAAAGATTGAAGACCTCCATTATTCACGCCTGCCTGTATACCGGAATAACCTCGATGAAGTGGTGGGTATGCTGCATACCAAAGACATCCTTCCCTTCATTACCGAACCGGAAGAATTCGACTGGCATACACTCATCCGCCAGCCTTATTTTGTACACGAACAGAAACTGATTGAAGACCTGCTGCAGGAATTCCGCAACCGCCGCATGCACTTTGCCGTGGTGGTGGACGAATTCGGCGGCACATCGGGCATTGTTACCCTTGAAGACGTGATGGAAGAGATCATTGGTGAAATAAAAGATGAGTTTGATGATGAGGAAAGCAGCAACCGGAAGATTGACGATTATAATTACATCTTTGAAGGAAGAACCATGATCAACGACGCCTGCAAAGCCATGAAACTGCCCGCTGATACCTTTGATGCGCTGCGGGGTGACAGCGATTCACTGGCCGGACTGGTACTCGAAATAGCCGGCGAATTCCCGCAGGTGAATGAAGAAGTGATAAGCGGCGATTATGTTTTCGTACCGCTGGAAATAAATAAAAACCGCCTTGATAAAATAAAGATCACTATTAAAGAGCCCGCTCCTGAATCCTGAGAAAGCAGCAACATCAACATGCGAATACTTCTTTTTATACCCGGTAGCTTACTTTTATTATTGTCTTGTCTTGCCTCCTGCAACAGTACCTATACGTCTAAAAAGAGAGGCTACTATAAAATTGATTTTCCCGAACGGAAATACGTGAAATTTGAAGAGCCGGGCTACCCGTACGCATTTGAATACCCCGTTTATGCCCGGGTGGTAAAAGACAGCACCTACTTCGACCGGGATACACTTAACCCCTACTGGATCAATATCGATTTCCCGGTTTTTGGCGGAAAAATTTTCCTGAGTTATAAAGCCGTGGGCGGCCGCTCCACCTATAAAATAAAACAGGCCGACGGAACCTATAAAGACTCTGCCGGCGTGAACGTATTTGATTACATGGTCAGTGACGCCTTTAAGCTTACCAGCAAAAATGAAGTGGTGGCTTCTTCCATCAAAGACAGCCTGTTCCAAACACCCAATGGCATAACCGGTGTATTCTTCCGCGTGGGTGGTAATGCAGCCACGGCCAAACAGTTTTTTATGAGTGATACCAGTACAAACTTCTTCCGCGGTGCCCTTTATTTTGATGCAACACCCAATGCCGATTCTCTTCGCCCGGTACAGGATTTTCTGCAAAAAGACATCGATCACCTCATCAATACCTTCCGGTGGACGAATAAAACCAGCACTTCTCCCGCTTCCGGAAAGAATTAACCCTGTGCTTTCACTATTTTTGCAGCCATATGATTGCCATTGACAACATCCTGGTAAGTGACGAAGTAATTAAAGAACAGTTTGTATGCGACCTCAGCAAGTGCAAGGGCGCCTGCTGCGTGGACGGCGATGCCGGTGCCCCGCTGGCAAAAGAAGAACTGGATAAGATCAACGACGTGTATGACAAAGTACTTCCTTACCTGGATAAAAACAGCATCGCCGAGCTGGAGCGCCAGGGCCGCTATGTATACGACAAGGAATTTGGCTGGGTAACCCCCACCATTGAAAGCAAGGTTTGTGTATACGGCATCAAAGATGAACAGGGCATTGTAAAATGCGGAATTGAACAGGCGTACCTGGATGGAAAAATAAAATGGAAAAAACCGGTCAGCTGTCATCTTTTCCCCGTCATTGTCAAGCAAAGCAAACGCAGCGATAATGTATACGTAAACTACGAACCGAGGGAAGACAACTGCAAAGCCGCCTGCACGCTTGGAAAAAAACTGAAAGTGCCCGTGTATGTTTTTTTAAAAGAAGCACTGGTAAGAAGGTTCGGCCAAAAATTTTATAATGCCCTGGAGGCCACGGCTGCACACCTGAAAAAACCAATCACTTAATATTCCTGTAATGAATTTCACCCATAAAATAACAGCAGCCATTGCCGGCATGGCTTGTTTGCTTGCTTCCTGCACGGTAAACAAGGCCAAGAACGATACCAGCCTGAAAAAATATTTTGATGAAAACAAGGTAGACGGCTGTTTCACCATGCTCAACAATGCCGATGGCGAAATAACGGTGTATAACATGAAGCTGGATACCATGCGGTTTTCACCGGCATCCACCTTCAAAATTGTGAACTCACTGATCGGGCTGCAAACGGGTAGAATCATTGACGAGAACATGATCATCAAATGGGATGGCGTGAAAAGACCGGTTGAAGCCTGGAACAAAGACATGAATATGACCGAGGCTTTTAAGGTAAGCTGTGTACCTTATTACCAGGAAGTGGCCCGTCGCATCGGCCGGGATACCATGCAGCAATGGATCGACAGTCTTGGCTATGGAAACAAAAATACCAGCGGGCCCATCGACTCCTTCTGGCTCAATGGCAAACTGAAAATATCTCCCGATGAACAGCTCGGCCTGGTCAAAAGATTGTATTTCGACCAGCTGCCCTTCCGTAAAAGCGTGCACGGGCAGGTGAAGGCAGTAATGCTGCAGGAAGCCAATACGGCATATAAATTGAGTTATAAAACCGGCTGGGGTTTTGATGATGACGGAAATGCACTGGGCTGGGTAACGGGGTGGATAGAAGAAAACAACCACGTTTATTTCTTTGTTACGTTCGTAAAAGCTCCCAACCGCGATACAGATATTGCTGCCGTAAGAATGAACATCACCAAAAGCATTCTTAAGCAGTATGGTTTTTTTGAAGGAAAGAAATAAAATCCGGTCCGGCAGGTTTTCACTTTAACAATTTCCTAAACCCGGCCTTCCGTAATTTGCCTTTCATGTTACGCTTTCAGCATACTTTTTACCTCCTGGGCCTCGCCGCTGTTCCGCTGCTGTTGTTGCTGTACTTTTTTGTCATCCGCTGGAAACGGAAAACGATCCGGAAGATCGGGGATGAACGGCTTGTGAAAGAACTCATCCGCACCTATTCACCTCAACGCTATGCAGTAAAATTTTTATTGCTGGTGCTGGCCTTTGCCATGGGTGTGCTGGCGCTTGCCAACCTGCGCAAGCCTGGTGGTGTGGAAAAAGTTAACCGCAACGGGGTCGATATTATGATTGCACTGGATGTAAGTAAGAGCATGCTGGCCGATGATGTAAAACCAAACCGCCTGGAGCGGGCAAAACAATCCGTTACCCGGCTGATCGATAAACTGGGAAACGACCGGGTGGGCATTGTGCTGTTTGCCGGAAGGGCCTACCTGCAGATGCCGCTCACCGGCGATCACGGCGCTGCAAAAATGTACCTGGCTGCTGCCAATACCGATGTGGTGCCCACGCAGGGAACCGTTATTTCCGATGCACTGAAGATGTGTTATGCAGCATTCAACCCGAAAGAAAAAAAATACAAAGCAGTAGTGCTGATCAGCGACGGCGAAGATCATGATGAGGGCGCCATCAAAACAGCCACGCAGATGGCTGCGGATGGCATCATCATCAACACCGTCGGTATCGGCTCTCCGGGCGGCGCCACCTTTATCGACGAACTTACCAACCAGCCCAAAACAGACATCAACGGGAATCTCGTCATCAGCAAACTCAATGAAGAAGAATTGAAAAACATTGCTGCGGAAGGCAATGGCAGTTACCAGCTTTTTACCGGCACCGATGAACTGGTAAATAAGCTGGAAGTACAACTGGCCGGCATGGACCAGCGCACCATTACCGAAGACGCACAGGTGAACTATGTAAATTATTTTCCTTACTTCCTGGCGGTGGCCCTGCTGTTGCTGCTGGTTGAATTCTTTTTGGCAGAAACAAAAAAGCCGGTGAAGGCAGGTCCCGTTGCCCCAAAAACAATAATCGCCACTGCCGTATTCGTTTGCTTCTCCGTTTTTCCTGCAGCATTGTTTGCACAAAGTGAAAAGGAGATCATTAAAAAAGGCAATGAAGCCTATGAAAAAAAGGAATATAGCAATGCTGTTACAAATTATAAAACGGCATCTGAAAAAAAACCGGCCGACCCGGTGGCTTCGTATAACCTTGGCAATGCCCTATACCGGACCAGCAAACCCGATGATGCCGTGAATGCATACGACCGGGCACTCGTTAATTCCGCCACAGCGGCTGAAAAGGCAAAAGCGTATTATAACAAAGGTGTGGTGCTGCAGAACAACAAAAAACTGCCCGAATGCATTGAGGCCTATAAAAATGCACTGAAGCTGGATCCGCAGGATGAAGATGCCCGGCAGAACCTGCAGAAAGCCATGCAGCAGATGAAACAGCCCGAAGAGAAGAAAGACAACAAAAACGATAAGGAAAAGAAGAAACCAAAGGAAGACCAGCAACAGAAAGAAAAGGAAAAACAAAAGGAGCAGAACCAACAACCCCAGCCCCAGCCATCCAAACTTACTAAACAGGATGCAGAGGAAAAACTGAAAGCACTGCTGCAGCAGGAAAAAAACCTGCAGGATAAACTCCGCCGGGTGAATACCTCTTCGGCATCAAAACCGGAAAAGGATTGGTAAGTCATTCTGTCCGCCCGGTAAAAGCTCTCTTAATTATCATACTTTTGCAGCAACAGATACCGCATGCAGTTTTATTGTGAATCCCTTACGTCTTATAAACGCCTCAAAACACGGGAGGTAAAGGTTGGAGATCTCCTGATCGGCAATGGTCACCCCATCCGGGTGCAAACGATGACCACCACCGATACCATGGATACCATGGCCACGGTGGAGCAATCCATCCGTTGTATTGAAGCCGGTGCCGAACTGGTCCGCATCACCGCTCCCTCCAAAAAAGAAGCTGAAAATCTACAGAACATAAAGGATGAGTTGAGAAAAAGGGGATACAACACCCCCTTGGTCGCTGATATTCATTTTACTCCCAACGCCGCAGAAATTGCAGCCAGGATCATAGAAAAGGTAAGGGTGAATCCCGGTAACTATGTCGACAAGAAAAAATTTGAACAGATTGAATACACCGATGCCGAATACGCTGAAGAGATCGAGCGGATAAGAGAGAGGTTTACTCCCCTGGTGCTTATCTGTAAAGAACACGGTACGGCCATGCGCATTGGTACCAACCACGGAAGCCTGAGCGACCGCATCATGAGCCGCTATGGCGATACAGCCATCGGCATGGTGGAAAGCGCCATGGAATTCCTGCGCATTGCCCGTTCACACGACTACCACAACATCATCCTCAGCATGAAGAGCAGCAACCCGCTCGTGATGGTGCAGGCTTACCGGTTACTTGTCAAGCATATGATGGAAGAGTTCGGCGAATGTTATCCATTGCACCTGGGTGTAACTGAAGCCGGTGATGGAGAAGACGGAAGGATCAAATCCGCCATCGGTATCGGAACCCTGCTGGAGGACGGCATCGGTGATACCATCCGGGTGAGTTTAACAGAAGACCCCGAATTTGAAATACCGGTTTGTAAAGACCTGGTAAAACGGTATGCCGGCCGCCAGCAGTCAACCCGGGAACCGGCAGATACAAAACCATCGTATTCTCCCTTCGAATACAAAAGAAGGGAAACGGAAGAAGTATCCAACATCGGCAAAAAGCACGTGCCCGTGGTGATTGCAGATTACATGCTTTCGAAAAGCATTGCCTATCCGGACCTGCAGGCAATCGGTTATAATTATGACGAATCGACCGATAAGTGGAACATTGCCGATGCAGCTGCTGATTATATTTATACAGCGGGTAAAACCCTTGACTTTTCGTTGCCGGGTACCCTGAAAGTAATTTGCGATCATAAGACCTGGCTCAGCGTTGCCGATAAAGAAAAATATTTCCCGCTCTACCAGGGCGATGAATTCGCTCACACGACAGACAGGTCTGCAACAATGAATTTTGTGGCTGTTGATGCTGCAAAAGATCAGGCAGCATTGATTGCAAAAATCAAAGACGATAAAACAGTTGTTCTCTGCCCGTATTCATCTGCTTCCAACAGGATGCAATCGGTAAGGAATTTTGTGAACAGCCTTATGCAGCAGCAACTGAAAACACCGGTAATCCTGGCGGTGGAAAGCATGCACGAAACCATTGACGAGCAACTCATTCATTTTGCCACCGAAAGCGGCGCTTTGTTCCTCGATGGCATGGGCGACGGGATATGGCTCATCAATGATCCGGCGAAAATGGTGAACCGGAAAGTGTCGGGCAGAACCTATCTCGAAGCAAAGAACAATCACCAGTTCATCAACAACACCTCGTTCTCCATATTGCAGGCGGTGCGGACGAGGATATCCAAAACAGAATACATCAGTTGTCCAAGCTGCGGCCGTACCCTGTTCGACCTGCAGGAAACCACCGCGAAGATCCGGGCAGTAACCAATCACCTGAAAGGCGTGAAGATTGCCATTATGGGTTGTATTGTGAACGGCCCCGGCGAAATGGCCGACGCCGATTTTGGTTACGTAGGCAGCGGTCCGGGTAAGATCACACTATATAAAGGAAAGGAAATCGTTAAACGGAATGTGCCCAGCGAAGTGGCGGTAGATGAACTCATCACCCTGCTCAAAGAGAATGATGCCTGGACGGAAAATAAAATAGCTGCCGTATAAACAGCAGCTATCCTGTATGCTCAACGCATTCTTACTTCATGCCCAACTGGTTCATTAAATAAGTAAGCTGCATGGTCCTGTTATCGATGATCTGCTGTGTCTGCTGCCCCGTTCCATGACCGCTGTTATAATCGATCCACAGCATTACCGGGTTTTTCTGTCCCACATTGTTTTGAAGCGCTGCCACAAACTTTTTCGCATGCAGCGGATCCACCCGGCTATCGTATGCGCCCGCAGTAACCAGCATACTGGGAACACTTACACCCAGTCTGATATTCTGGTAAGGAGAATATTTCAGCAGCCATGCAAAATCGGCTTCATTCTCTGACGAACCATACTCAGGTATCCAGTACCGGGCGATTAAAAATTTCTGGTACCGGATCATATCCAGCAGGGGAACGGCGCAAAGGATGGCTTTGAACAGATCGGGTCTTTGCGTGGCCATTGCACCCATCAGCAGTCCTCCGTTACTTCCGCCGATCGTCACCAGCCTGTTTTTATTGGTGTATTTTTCTTTGATGGCCCATTCCGCTGCTGCAATAAAATCATCAAAGCAATTCTGCTTGTTCTGTAACATCCCGCCCTCGTGCCATTTTTCGCCATACTCATCGCCGCCTCTTATTCCGGGTTCAAGCAATACGCCACCGCGGTTGATAAAAGAAGCGAAGGTGCCGACAAAGCCGATGCTGATGCCGGAATTAAAACCGCCATAACCGGTTAGGATGGTTGGATTATTCCCATCCAGCTTCAGGTCTTTTCGGTGAATCACTTTGATAGGAACCCGGGTTCCGTCTTTGGACAAATAAAATTTCACGCTGCCGGTGATGTTCTTTGTATCAACGGGCAGCTCACGATAGAAAAATAATTTCCATTTAAAATCTTTGGCACTGGCCACAAAGGTCTTGGCGGGCGTGACAAAAGAAGTAATGGTGAGGTAAACAAGATCTTCTTCCCGGTCGTAGCTGAAGCCGCTGATATTACCCGGTTCCGGCATCGGTACATCCTTCAGGTATTTTCCATTGAAATCGAATATGCGCAGGCGGCTTACAATGTCTTTTTTGTCCTGGACAATGATATTATACTTAGTGACGCTGTAGCCTTCCATTACGGTATTGCTTTCAGGGATCAGCACTTTCCAGTTCTTACTATCCGCGTTTTTGGTGTCGCCTGTAAGTAATTTAAAATTAGGCGCATTATCATTGGTCATGATATACATCCTGTCACCAATGGCTTCAGGATATGCGTTATACTTTGCGCTGCTGTAAATGATCTTACCGGAATCAGTGGTTCCGGTCTTGCGGATACGGAGGGTATTGCTGTAAAAATCACTTTCCCCGAAAAAGGTTACATCGCTGTAACGGTTGTCGTAAACATAAAAACTATTCTTGGCGTCTTTGGGTGAACCGAGAAAGACATCATTCTTTCTGTCATCACCTAACTTATGCAGGTAAGTGGGTAATGGCTGTTGTTTATCGATCAGTTCTTTTGTTCTTAACGTGATGTACCCGTGCTGCTGATCTTTGGTCCAGTTAAATCCCCAAACACCTTCCATGGGCGGATAAAGTTCTTTGCCTGTTTTGGTATCTATAAAATAAACGGTTGTGATCTCAGCCCCGCTTTTTTGAATACTGAAAGCGCCGATGTCGCCATTGTACGAATAATTCACTCCCGACATGGCTGTTTTTCCCGAGGTATCATACAGAACCGGGTCGAAGATCAGTTTCTTCTCTCCATTCTCTAAAATGGTGTAAACCTTATTTTGTTTATCACCTTTTCTCTTGATGGTTTGAAATTTGTGTTTTCCTACTGTGGACACGGGGCCTTCATAATCCATATCAATAACAGCGGCCAGCTCCTCCCGCAAACCTTTGATCGGTTTTTGTGTTTCACTCATATATTTCAGTGTGTACTCATGCTGGGCTTTTGTCCAGGTTTTCACCTCTTCATTGTCCTTGTCTTCCAGCCAGCGGTAATTATCGGTAAGATACAGGCCATGCAGTGTATCGGTAACCGGTTTTGCCGGGGTTGCTGGCGGCATAAAGGGCGATTGGCCCATTACGGCTATGGAAATACATAGAACGGTTAAAGTAAAGAGCATTTTTTTCATATCAGTTATCTTTGGTGAACCGGACCTAAGGTAAACAAATTAAGTTAACAATTCCAATCGCCGGACAAAGTAGTATGCAGACAGATTTCCTCGTAATAGGCAGTGGTATCGCAGGTCTTACCTATGCACTGAAAGTGGCCCAGCAATGCCCGGATAAATCAGTAATGGTGCTCACCAAAACGCAGAGTGACGAGACCAATACCAAGTATGCCCAGGGCGGCATTGCCGGCGTGATGGATACGGATCACGATAGTTTTGAAAAGCATATAGAAGATACACTCATTGCCGGCGATGGGCTTTGCAACCGGCATATCGTTGAGATCGTGGTAAGGGAAGGAGTGGAGCGCATTGAAGAAATCATTGAATGGGGTGCCCGGTTCGATAAAGAAAGCGACGGAGATTATAAACTGGGGAAAGAAGGCGGACACAGTGAGTTCCGCATCCTGCATCACAAGGATGTTACAGGAAAAGAAATGGAAAGGGCCCTGCTTGCATCACTCGCCAAACAAAAGAATATACAGCTCATCAGTCATTGTTTTGTGCTGGACCTTATCACACAGCATCACCTGGGTTTTTTGGTTACCAAATCAACACCGGATATTGAATGCTATGGTGTATACGTGCTGAATCTTGCCAGCAATAAGATCGAAAAGATACTTTCCAAAATAACCCTGCTGGCAACAGGTGGTAACGGACAGGTGTACCGGTCCACCACCAATCCTTCCATTGCAACCGGTGATGGCGTGGCCATGGTGTACCGGGCCAAAGGCAGGATCGAGAACATGGAATTTATCCAGTTTCATCCCACGGCTTTGTACGAGCCGGGCATAAGAGGTCAGAATTTCCTGATCACCGAAGCGGTAAGAGGCGATGGCGGTATCCTGCGCAATCATGCCGGTGAGGCATTCATGGAAAAATATGATAAACGCAAAGACCTGGCGCCCCGTGATATTGTGGCCAGGGCCATCGATAATGAAATGAAAGTGGCCGGTACCGAAAACGTGTTTCTCGATTGCCGGCATTTCAACAAAGAGAAATTCATCGAACACTTCCCCAATATTTATGAGAAATGCCTGAGCATCGGCATTGATATCAGCAAAGCGATGATTCCCGTTGCGCCGGCAGCACACTACAGCTGCGGCGGCATCAAAACCGACGAATACGGACAAACCTCCATAAAAAATTTATATGCCGCGGGGGAATGCGCCAGTACCGGCCTGCATGGCGCCAACCGCCTGGCGAGCAACAGCCTGCTGGAAGCAATGGTGTTTGCGCACCGCAGCTACCTGGATGCCGTAAAGCATATAGGCGAGGTTTCATTCAACCCCGGCATACCCGACTGGAAGGCCGACGGAACCAATCATCCCAAGGAAATGATCCTGATCACGCAGAGTGTGAAAGAACTGAAACTGCTGATGAGTGATTATGTCGGCATCGTCCGTAACAATGAAAGGCTGAGCCGTGCCATGAAACGGCTGGACCTGTTGTATGAAGAAACAGAATCGCTTTACCAGAAGACCGTTGTTTCGCCACAACTTTGTGAATTGCGTAACATGATCACGGTGGCTTACCTGATTGTGAAGTGTGCCGGGTTCAGGCAGGAAAGCAGGGGACTTCATTTCAATACCGATTACCCGGGTAAATCAGACAGGGTACAGAACATTGTTTTATAGATGACAACCTTTTTCTAATAGCGCCGCATGTACTACATCATTTACGGATTTTTATACCTTCTTTCCCTGCTGCCCCTGCGCCTGCTGTATGTACTCAGCGACCTGGTATCATTTTTCTTATTCCGGGTATTTGGTTACCGGCGTAAGGTGATCGAAGGAAACCTTGGCATTGCATTTCCCGAAAAAACCGTGGCTGAAAGAAAAGCCATCGCCCGGAAATTTCACCGCAATTTCACCGACTCATTCATTGAAACCATTAAATGCCTGTCTGTTTCAAAAGATTTTTACGACCGGCATTGCAGCGCTGATTTTTCGTTGTTTGATGAACTGGCAAAAGAGAATTTAAGCTGCCAGATGCACGCCTGTCACCAGTTCAACTGGGAATGGATCAACCTTCATTGGTCCGTACACCTGAAACAACCCTTTGCGGTCGTGTACATGCCCATCAGCAGCAAACCCCTCGATAAACTTTTTTATAAGATCCGGGCGAAATACGGAACCGTGCTGATGCCGGCAACAGATATAAAACGATCATTTGTTGCATGGGCACGAAAAACACATTGCCTGGCCCTGGTGGCCGATCAGAAACCGGCAAGTGCAGGTTCCAGCAACTGGCTTTACTTTTTCAATAAGCCCACCCCGTTTGTTACCGGGCCGGAAAAAAATGCCATCCTGAAAAAGTGCCCGGTGGTGTTTGGCAAGGCATTCAAAACAGGCCGGGGCAAATACGATACCCAGGTAACCCTTGCCTGCCGTGATGCTTCTTTATTAAAGCCCGGGGAACTTACGATTATGTACCGCGATTTTATTGAAGCCGCCATCCGGTCACAACCCGATATGTACCTGTGGAGCCATAAACGGTTCAAGTACGAATGGGATGAATCATACCGCCACCTGTGGATCGACCCCAAACCGGTATAAACTTCCCCCGATAAAAATAAACCCCGGTCCATGGACCGGGGTAACCGAATGACAGCAGACGTTTTATTTCTCCACTATAAAAAGCAGGAAACTGTTTTGCAGGTGATACAACTCTTCGGTTAACAGGTAGGGCTGCAACGCACCGGCAATGGTATTCTGTATCAGTTTTTCACTGGCATAATTCATGGCAGCAGCGGCCGGGCCCGTACCCAGGAAGCTTTGCAATCCTTCTTCCTGGCTGTGATACAGGAAGGGGCAGGCCACCCTTGTTTTGTAAACCACTTTCAGGTTCAACGCTTCACAAATGGTTTCAATTTTTCCGTCTTCTGATAAGGCAAAGGGACCGGGAGTGCCGGGTGGCGGTGGTGGCAATAAAGAGCCGATCGCTTTCAATACATTCGTGGCGTCGCTGTACTCCGGTTTGTCCCAGATACCGATCACCAGGCGGCCCCCTTCTTTCAATACACGCTTTGCTTCCGACAGGGCATGGGTGAAATTACCGGCGTACTGGAAAGAGTTGAAACCGGTTACCACATCAAAACTATTGGGTGCAAAAGGCAATGCTTCCAGGTCTTCTTCCAGGAAATTATTTTCCGGGTTTCTTTCCCGGGCCAGTTCCAGCAGCCCGGGAGCGGCATCAATACCCACCACCTGTGCGCCGGCTGATATAGCCATGTGGCTGAACAGGCCCGAACCGCAACCGGCATCCAGCAGAATATGCTCTTCGCTGAGTTTGATCTGCTCCAGTGTTTTTTTATACAAGGGCAGAAAGAAGGGTTCAAAATACGTTGACCAGTACTTTGGAGCAACGCTCCATAATTTTCCCTGAATTTGTTTAGTGCTCATTTAATGATATTTTATGTTGTTAAGAATGATAAATAGTTTTCGCATAGGATCATGGAATAAATTCCGGCAGATCCTGTCGTATTATTTTTTTGAAAAAATGTTGTCGCTTACTTTTCTGCCCTGCTCAAGGCCTGCCTGGATGCTGGGCACATAATGAATGCCTCCGTATAGCCTCGAAATGCCAGCTTCATTGGCAATGGCAGCAAAAGAAGTATAGGTTCTTGGAGCAAGCCCCATGTAATCGTATGTGTGATCAGTGAATGAATTGATATTGCCGAACAATTCCTGTAGCACACCGGCTGCAGCAGCAGAAAGGCTGGAATGCGCCGAAACATATTCCGGGTGTGCCGGGGTGCCGATGTATGCATTCCATGTATCAACACCCATCACTTCACGGATATAGGTGATGGGACGGACAAGTGTATATTGATATTTTGCTTTGAAGATGGCAATCAGTGCATCATTCACTGCAGCGCCTGTAACAGCATAGGCCAGTGCTCCTTCATCCAGTGAAGCTCTTTTTATGCGTATTACCTGTTGAACAATGCTCAGCCAGTGACCCGGGGTGGTGGCACCGGGCACGTCTCTCCAGAAAATAGCCATGGCTTTCTGTTCATCGGTAAGTACCTGAGAGGCATCATACACCTGTTTTGCCATTCCGTAAAATGCAGAAGAAGGGTCTGTTGAATACGCAACGGGAGGAGCTGGCTGTGTGGCGGTAATGCTGCCGGTAATCACAGTGCGGTTATTACCCCAGTAAGGAGTGGCAGGGGCTGCATAAGCGGGTGCCGTTGGCTTCCACATCCCTGCGCCGCCTGGTATTGAGTAAGCGCTGTTGGCATTTTTGTACCCATCGGTTTCGGCCCAGTTGAATACTGCGGTGGCAACATCTTTACCGAACTGTGCGGATACGTTAACCCTTGGCTGGGATTGGGTGGCAAGAAATTCCTGTGTTAATGCTGCTTCCAGTGAATCAATCACTGCTTTATCAGCAGCGCTGGCATTCGGAAAAAAAGCCCGGTTGATGGCAGCCATGGCGCCGTTGATGTTTGCAGGATAATAATAGTCTTTCGAATGACCGGCCGGAGGTAATCCTGTTAACCCGTTCCATTTAGAACGCCAAACAGAGTTTCCGGGGATGCCCGGGGCCAGTGATTCAAAAGCCGCCACACCGCTGTAAGAATAATACCTGGCAAAAGCATGGTTGGGAATACCCGTGGCATTGCGCATCAGGCGCAGCTGAACAGTGATCCATTTGTCCAGCACTTCGGAAGAATAAGAGGAAGCCTGCTCATTGTTGCTGCCGGGGTTGTCGCTTTTTTTACAGGAAAAAAGAAACAGGATTAATAAAAATAAGATGAGAACGTGGAGGACGCTGACGGACCTCAGTTCAAACGATGTTTTTTTTGTTTTCATTGCTATGTTTTTTTATTGATTGATTTTTAATCATTAATTTTTTTTGGTAAACCGGTAAATGGCTGTGTATTTCACCTCGGCTGTTTCTGTATCGCTCTGCGGCAACACAGCCGGCGCTTTTCCACCCACCGTGGCAATTCGCTGGATGTAGGCTACATTGGCAAATACACCTGTGGCGGTTTTGCCTGCCTTGGGCATCAGCAATAACCAGTCGATGCTGTTGGCGTTGCTGCTGGCTGCGGTTTTAGCCGGACTGAAGTGTTGTGCGAAAATGGAGTCCAGCGGTGACAATTGCCAGAATGGCCCGGCACCGTGGGTACCAACAATCTTGTTTCCGGCATCATACAAAGCAGCCTGGGGCGCCACAAACACCCATTCGTAAATACCGGGACTGCCTGCTTTTACCTGCGCTTTATATTTCTGTACGCCTTCGGCAAAGAAGGTGGCAACCCGGCTGTTGCCATTGGGCAGGTTGGCTGGAATATCAACAGCGGCCGGTATTACCATGCTTTCGCTTTCGTTGATGTGATAGGCAGGAGAACTCACATCAGCCTCCCTGTTTTTTTTACAGCTGCTAACTGCTGCTGTAAGCAGAACCGCCAGCAATAATGTTGTAACGGTTGATTTTAAATGCTTCATTTGTTTTTGTTTTAGATGACTGTTATACTTGTTATTGTTTACGCAATTGGGCAATGATCTTTTTCAGTTCATTGATTTCTGCCTGTTGTTCCTGGATGGCTTTTACCAGGGGAACTACAAACTCGGAATAGCGAAGGCCATACAGGTCGTTTTCATTTTTGGGTTTATCCACCCCGCTGAAATCATAGCCCGATTCTTTGGCTGCTTTCTCAACTTCCTGTGCAATGAATCCTGTTTGTATGATTTTTTCCTTTTCAAGCAGAGAAGAAGGGTTGCCCGCTCCGGCCATGCCATCTGCGGGTTCATGTAAATATCTGCTGAGCGATGAAACATCGAGCTGGTAAGTAACCGGCCGCAGCTTCATGATGAAATCAATTCCCTTTACATCTTCTTTTATATTTTTTTTAAAACGACCGTCGCTGATGTTGGTCCAGCTGGTATACCCGCCCGTTGAAATGGTGGATGTATTGCCGATCCTTACCTGGTTGCTGGCTGTGGCCCTGGCCGAACTGCCGATGGCGATGCTGTTGTACATACCCGTGCCCTGCACATTGCTTTCGGTACCCAGGAGGGTATTGTTCCATCCGTGATCAAAACCATACCCTGCCCGATAACCCAATGCGGTGTTGTAGTTGGATGCCGTGGTAAGGCTGAGGGAGAAATAGCCGATAGCCGTGTTCCCGGCCCCGCTTACATTTGCTTCCATCGCAGTATATCCATCTGCTACATTGTATAAACCGCTTATGTTCCTGTTGAGGGCGCCATAGCCGCTGGCAGTATTGTACGAGCCCGTTGTATTATAATACATAGCCGCAGAGCCCCCGGCTGTATTGTGTGAACCGGTGGTATTGCTGTACAGGGTATAGCCTCCCGATGCTGCATTATAACTGCCGCTGGTATTATTATAAAGCGCACCGGCGCCCATGGCGGTATTGATTGAACCGTTTACATTCAGCAGCATGGCCTCATAGCCAACGGCTGCATTCCACTGACCCACCGAGTTAAAATACAGGGAACGTACACCTGATGCCGTATTATAACTGCCCGTGGAATTACTGCGGAGTACATCTGTGCCCAGGGCCGTGTTGCCATTGCCGGTTGTATTCGACAGAAGCGTATTATACCCGTGGCCCGTGTTGCTGAGGCCTGAGGTATTTACAATGCCCGCATTAATGCCGGCGAATGTGTTACCCGATCCGCTTACAGATAACACAGGCTTACCCTCAATGCGGTACAGCGAATCGGTGTTGATGCTTCCACCCGATACATCCAGGCGATAAGCGGGCGCTGTGGTACCCACTCCTACATTTTGTGCCGAGAGGAAGATGGCGCAGCAAATGAATACCTGCAGAAGAATAATTTTTTTCATGGCGTTATTTTTCAATCCGGGTGCAAACCTATGCTGTGCACCCAGCGGTTTGAATCAACCTTTTCCAAACGGCCGGTATTTTTTTTCATCCGGAAACCGCCCGGAAACTTTTTTTTTTGCTTCTGCTTTTTTCTATCAGGCAGCCCGGTATGATTAAAGGCAGGCCCGGGTTTCCCAACGGCAACAGCCACTGCGTATCGGGTTTTAAAGGGAAAATGTTGCAGGTTTAGTTGCTACCTTTAAGAGATCAAGTAATACACATCTGCCCATGCACAGGCTGTATATTTTCTCATTTATTTTTTCCCTGCTGTCCGTAGGCTCCCTGCCGGCACAGGAACTTTCTGAGAAAAAATTCACCGGTTATACCACGGCAAACGGTTTGTCGGATAATACCATTTCGGGAATGGCACAGGATGCCGCCGGGTACATATGGCTTTGCACCTATTCGGGTCTAAACCGGTATGATGGAAGCCGGTTCAAACAATTTCACAGTACCAACGACAGCCTTTCTCCCGCTGCTGAAGAGTTCCTGGGACTGAGCTGGCTGAATAAAGAAGAGATTGCTTTTTTCACCACCGGCCTGCACGTGGTGAATACCCGGACCGGTAAAACAGGAAATGTTTTTGTGCCCTTTGCCGATAAGCAATATGCGTATAAGTTCAACATGACTGTAGCTGCGTTAAGCGACACCAGCGGTGGCATCTTCCTGCTGACCCGTTCGGGCTTTTATCATTTTGATAAAACACACAAGCTGCTTTTCCGGTATGATTACTACCAGGGAAATAAAGTAACCACAGAGCATTTTGTATTCGGACGTGAACTGATGCAGCTGGATAGCCGGCGCCTGCTGGTGGTGGCCCTGGATGGACTTTACCTTTATGACAAAGAAAAAAGACAGTTTAAAAAAATGGAAGCAAAGGATGATCCTTTGTTTGCCGAATTTGTAAATTACCCCGGTACGGAATTTAAATTCTTTCAACCCGGACCCGGGCAGTTCTTTATACTACGATCTGATGGGGATACCCTGGTTTATGTAAATACTGCCCGTAACAAAAAGGTTATTTCCATACTTCCTTTCCAAAAGAGCATAACGGAATTCGGCTGGCGATCAAAACTGGTGGCTTATTCGGATACGGTGTTCTATATTACCGCCCAGCTTTCCGGTTTTTATAAGGCCACGCTTAACCCGGCAACAGGTGTCGTGCAGCTGGATCCCGAAAAATATTTTCCCACGTACCTGTGTCATACATTACTGGTGGACAAGGATAAAAATTTGTGGGTGGGTACCAACCGGGGTTTGTTCAGGCAGGATAATGTACGCTCACATGTGGAACTGGCAAATATTCCTCCTTCGCTGGAAGACAGTTTTCCCGGCATCCGCATTCATTCCATATTCGCTACCGATAATAAAATATATGCAGGCACCCGCTCGGGCGGGGGGTTGCTGGTGTTCGACAAACAAACCATGAAGTTTGAGAAGCAGACGACACTTATTAATGAAGCAGCCGGTTTACCGGTATATAAAATCTCCTGCCTGGCCCCACATACGCTGCTGTTAGGTACCGGCGGGCCTTTGCTTATATATGATGAGCCTACGGGCAGGCAAACAAAATTAATTCCTCCCGGCTGGGACAAAGGCTTCTGGACAAATGAACTCTACAAAGACCGGCCCGGTAATATGTGGGTGGCTTCTGCAACCACGTATAAGTACCACATTGCTTCCAAACAGTTCTCCGTGATCCCGGGCAGCCAGTCGATGCCCAGCATTCCAGTGGGCTTTGCAGAAGATACATCCGGTAATATCTGGATTGCCGGGCATGGCATTGTACGGTACAATGCAAAACTCAACAGCTTCGACCGTCAGCTTGATTCATTCCCTTATATAAAAATGCCCGATAAGCAGGTAACAGCCATGCTGATTGATCAACAGAATACGATCTGGTTCAGTTGTGCGAACAACGGGCTGATCAGTTATAATATAAGCAGCAGAAGCTACCGGCACTATACCCGCCATAATGGATTGCCCGATGACAATATTGCTTCACTCATTATTGTGGGCGAAAAATTGTGGATCGCTTCCTATTCGGGCATTGCCTGCATGGACCTGCATTCGATGCAGATAAAAAAATTCGGGAAAGACGAAGGCATACCGGAAATGCCGATCCTGCGGGGATCGAAATTCTTTTATGATGCGCCTGCCCAGCAGTTGTACCTCGGATTTTACAATGTTATACTCCGCTTCAATCCCAATGCCATCATCAGCCTGTCGGCAAAGCCTGCTGTATTTGTGGAAGACATTACCCTCAATGGGCAGCGGCATACCTACCTGCCGGGCAACCGGTTCAGTACATCGTGGACTTACAACGACCTTGTGCTGAACATCGGCAGTATTAATTTCTCTGATGGCCACAGCCAGGGATATGCCTACCGCATTTACCGCAATGAACAATCGCCCTGGCAGCAGTTAGGCAGCCAGTCGTCTTTCAGCATTTCCAACCTGGCACCGGGTACGCACCGTATCCAGTATAAAGTGTTTTCGCTCAATAACCGCTGGCCCGAGCAGGTGAAAGAGATTGTGATTGAAGTGCTGCCGCCTTTCTGGCAAAAAGCCTGGTTCCGGCTTGCCGTGCTTGCGGTGTTGTTGCTGCTGCTGTACCTGTTCATCAGCTGGCGTACTCATATAGCCCGCAAAAAAGAAATGGAAAAAACAAGAATTCAGCAACTGGTGGCCGATGATTATAAAAACCGGTATGAACTGGAACAGATCAGTAATTATTTTTCTTCCTCCCTGACCGGTAAAAAAAATGCGGATGATGTGTTGTGGGATGTGGCCGGCCACCTGATTGGCCGCATGAAATACGTAGACTGCATGATCTACCTCTGGAATGATACCAAAACAAAAATGATCCAGAAGGCGGCATATGGGCCCAAGGGAAAACCGGAATATATTTCATCACAGGTATTTGACGTGCTGCCGGGCCAAGGTGTGGTGGGGCATGTGATGGAAACACGGCAACCGGTTCTGATCAAAGACACCCGCAAAGACAGCCGCTACCGGGTAGATGAAGCCTTCCGCCTGAGCGAGGTCTGTGTTCCCATCATTCACAACAATGAACTGCTGGGCATCATTGACTCGGAACATCACGAGGCGGATTATTTTACAGAACGGGACATCAAGATACTGACCACCATTGCCACCCTGATTGCCAATAAGCTTAAACAGCTTGAATCAGAAAAAACACTGGAAGTGAAACAACGGGAACTGGCCAGCATCAATGAACAGCTGGCTGAGGCCAAATTATCAGCCCTGCAGGCGCAGATGAATCCCCATTTTGTGTTCAATGCTCTCAACAGCATCAAACGGATGATACTCGATGGCGACAATGATACTGCCTCCCGCTACCTGAGCAAGTTTGCCCTGATGATCCGGATGACACTCACTCATTCCGGCGAAGCCTTTGTAACCCTCACCGAGAATATTGAATACCTGAAAACCTACCTGGAGATGGAACAGCTTCGTTTTGATGGTTCGTTTGCCTGGCATATTTCGGTGGGAAACAATATTGAAACCGAGGACACACTGATTCCGTCGCTGATGATGCAGCCATTGGTGGAAAACGCAATATGGCATGGGCTGCTTCCTTCCGCTTCAGAGAAAAAACTGCGGATCGATTTCCGGCAGCACGAACATACCATGACCTGCATCATTGAAGACAATGGGATCGGGATCAGCCAGAGTATGAAAGAAAAAGAACTGCATAAGAAGAAGCATCATTCAGTTGGACTCGATAATCTCCGCAAACGCATCAAGATACTGAATGAAAAATTCGGCACAGCCTGCACCCTGGTGATTACCGACCTGGCAGATGAACAGGAAAATAAAAGCGGAACAAGAGTAACCTTAACATTCATGATCAGTAATACATAAACAGTATGAAAGCAATTTTAGTAGACGACGAACCAGACGGCATACGCACCCTGCAGAAACTGCTGGCGAGGCATTGCCCGGCCGTGGAAGTGGTGGCTACCTGCAGCAATGCCGCCGCCGCCCGGCAGCAGATTGAAATACAAAAACCGGATGTTGTTTTCCTGGATATACAAATGCCGGGAAAGAGCGGCATTGAAATGGTCAGCGAACTGAAGGAACGGAACTTCGAGATTATTTTTGTGACTGCCCACAATGAGTACATGCTGCAGGCATTGCAATACAGTGCAGCGGATTATTTATTGAAACCGGTGGATGAAGACCGCCTGGTGGAAGCGGTGCAGCGCACGGCAAAGCGGATTGATGAAGAAAAAAAGGAGGAGCTGACGGAAACACTGATCTATAATATCAGCAAGGCCGGCCAGCCGGCAGAGATGCGTCTTTGTCTGCCCACCATGAAGGGGTTTATTATTCTTAAGCTGGATGAAATCCTGTATTGTGAGGCAGAGCGGAGTTATACGGTATTTCACCTGGACGGGAAGAAGCCGGTAACGGTTTCGAAGCCCTTGGTTGAATATGAGAACATGCTGGCCGATACCAGTTTCTTCCGGATTCATAAATCCTTTCTGATTAACCTGCGGCATGTAAAGGAGTACCAGCGTGGCGAGGGGGGGATGGTGATCATGAGCAACGGCGCCGAGATAGAGGTAAGCCGCCGCAAGAAGGAACAGTTTCTTTTAAAGATCAGGGAAATTTATAAGTATTGATGCAGGGGTTTAATTCAACACCCTGGTTTCCTTTTCAACCTTAATGTTTTCCTGTTGTTTGATTTTGGCCCATCCACCCAGCACATTGCGCAGGTTGTGAATTCCCTGCCGTTTGAGCAGTGATGCGGCAATTACGCTGCGGTACCCGCCCTGGCAATGAACATACAGGTTCTGGTTGTCTTCAAAATGAGCCAGGTTTACCAGATCATTCATTTCATTCAGGGGAAGGTTTTGGGCGTTCTTCACATGGCCGTCTGCAAATTCGGTCTCTCTTCTTACATCCACCACCACCAGGTTGGGATCGTGTGGAATATCCATGGCCATTTCATCCGGTTCCACATCCACGATCATGTCGATGGGTTCACCGGCCAGCTGCCATGCTTCGAACCCGCCTTTAAGATATCCCTGCATTTTATCAAATCCAACCCTTGATAAACGTACTACAGATTCTTCTTCCTTACCCGGTTCAGTTACCAGTAACATGGGTATATCGAAGGGAAGGAGCGAACCGGCCCATTCTGCAAAGCGGCCTTCCAGCCCGATGGAAATACTGCCGGGTACAAAGCCTTTGGTAAACACCGTGGCATTCCGGGTATCCAGGATCAATACATCGGAACCGGCTGCTTTTTTAAAAGCATCCACAGAAAGCGCAGTAAGTCCCTTTTGTTTTACGGCATCCAGGCTTTCGTATCCCTTCATGTTGATCTGTGCGTTAATGGCAAAGTATTTTGGTGCAATGGAAAGCCCGTCGGTTACTGCTTTCACAAACTCTTCTTTAGACTGCGGCTGCAATGCATAGTTTGTTTTTTTCTGTTCACCGATGGTGCTGAAGGTTTCAGGTCCCATGTTCTTTCCACAGCTGCTGCCGGCACCGTGTGCCGGGTATACCAGCACGTCATCAGCGAGCGGAAGAATCTTATTCTGGATGGTATCATACATGATAGCGGCCAGTTCCTGGCTGCTCATGTTTCCGCTGCTAAGATCGGGACGGCCCACATCACCCACAAAAAGAGTATCGCCGGTGAAGATTGCATGCGGCTTTTCATTCTCATCACGCAGCAGGTAACAGGTACTCTCGAGCGTATGCCCCGGGGTGTGCAGCACCTGTATACTTACTTTTCCCAGTTTAAAGATCTCGTTGTCTTTACTGTTATATACTTCGTATTGGGTTTGTGCGCCCGGACCATAAATGATCGGTGCCCCGGTTTTTTTACCCAGGTCGATGTGCCCGCTGACAAAGTCGGCATGAAAATGTGTTTCGAAAATATACTTGATGCCGGCATTGCGCTCGGTGGCCAGCTTGATGTATTCATCCGTATCCCGGAGCGGATCAATAATGGCTGATTCTCCTTCGCTTTCTATGTAATAGGCAGCTTCGCTCAGGCAGCCGGTATATAATTGTTTGATGAACATATGCATTGCTTTTCGGTGAAGAAACAAAGTTAAAAATAAAAAAGCGGATGTTTGACCACCCGCTTCCAGTTGCTTTTTCGATTTCGGTAAATTTAACCAACCAGGTTTTTAACAAACTGGCTGATCTCATCAATCCGTTTGTAATTGACCATGTAGTAAATGAATTTTCCATCCCGTTCCGTGGTTACAATTCCGGCCTTGCGTAAAATGGCGAGATGCTGTGATGCCACGGACTGTTCCAGGCGAAGGCGTACATAGATCTCTGTAACCGTAATTCTTTTTTCATCTTCAATCAGTTTTAATAATTGCTGACGAAGTTTGTGGTTTAAGGCACGAAGTACAAGGGCCGCTTTTTTCAACGCATGATAATCTACATTAATCGAAGAATTAGTGGAGGAGTTTGCAGCAGATAGTATCTCCTGCTCATTGGATTGAGACGCAACCATCATAAGATTTTAAATTTTAAATATGCTTGAACAATGTAAGAACGTACAAATATACTATTAATTGCTTATGCAACTAGTATATTAACCAGTTTTTAGTAATCTTTTTGGGGCTCAAACCCTGTATCTCAGGTAAGTATTTGAAATTCTTTCAGATAGAAAGGCTCGCTGTAGGCAAGGTCTGTAAACCGCTTTTCTTTTTCGAATTTATTCGACAGCCAGCTCATACCCGCGGGTACAATTCCGGCTTCCGCAAAGGAGGCCCTGGGGTGGTTACAAACAGCCTTCCACTTGGCGGAACCGCTGCCAAAAAAGAGCACCTGGTTTACCGATAACTCCTTTTCGAACGACATTTCATTAAGAATGAGCGGCCTGGGACTAAGGTATGGATTGAGCCCGGTATCATACATGGCAGTAAACACTTCCATCCGCCTTGCATCGATCATGGGACAGAATAAACCCTCATACCCATTGTTTGAGATGCGGGCAGAAGCCGTCAATACTTCCAGTGTATTTAAAGCGATGAGTGGTTTGTGGAGCGCATAACAAAGGCCTTTGGCACTGGCAAATCCCACCCGCAAGCCGGTATAAGAACCAGGTCCGGCTGTTACCGCAATGGCATCTATGCTCTTCAACTCAATGCCGCAGCTTTCTGAAAGCTCCGCAATGGCTGATTGTAAAAAAGAAGCGTGGTCTTTTTGTGTTTCATTGGCAAGGAATTTCGACACCCTGCCATCGTTTGCAAAACTGATATGGGCTTCTGGGCCCGATGTGTCGATATTGAGGATAAGGCTCATACCCTGTGCTGCATTACTTCTTTTTGTAAAAGGGCGGAGGGTGCATACCGGCCGCTGTTGCTGTTTAATTTCTTTAATAAGGCCAGGATGTTTTCTGCACCAATGGCCGAACACCATTCAAACGGACCGTATGGGTAATTGGTACCGAGTTTCATAGCTGTATCTATTTCTTCCTTGCTGCTTACTTTTTCTTCCAGTGCCAGGTAGCCTTCATTAATGATCATGGCAAGGATCCTGGCAGAAACCAGGCCGGGTTCATCCGCCACCTGCAGCAGTTTGATGCCGGCTTTTTCAAAATGCACCGATACATCCTGCTGCCACCGTCCGGCTGCTTCCCAGGAGGCTCTCTGCAAAAAGCCCGTCCACCCGTTTATACGAATCACGTTTGAAGGGGCATTCAATTCCTGTAATGTAAGCACAACCGAATTGATGAAAACCGGTTTTCCCAATCCGGCATATACCGGGTGCATGTCATCTCCGATGAGATAAAAATACACATCAGCTGTTTTGCAATCAGTAAACCGGCCGGCATTTTCCACGCGGATCCATTCCACCTGTGGCCTTGGCCGGGTGAGTGCTTCCCATTGTTCATCGGTGGCTGCTACAACTGCCTGCATAACTATTTTTTGCAAAAATAGGTGGTTGATAAAAGATATATTTGCAATTCTCTAAATAAACTTTCCATATGAAAAAAATAATCAACACACCCAATGCGCCGGCTCCCATTGGTCCGTATAACCAGGCAGTACAAAGCGGTGATATGCTGTTCATTTCAGGCCAGATCGCATTGATTCCCGGCACCGGCGATCTTTCCAATGCCGACATCATGACAGAAACACAGCAGGTGATGAAAAACCTTAATGCCATACTCCAGGCGGCGGGCATGGGATTTGGTAATGTAGTAAAGACCACAATCTTCTTAAGCGATATGTCGCTGTTTGCATCTGTGAATGAAGTGTATGGAAGTTATTTTGAATCGGATTTTCCGGCCCGGGAAACCGTGGCCGTAAAAGGACTGCCTAAAAACGTAAATGTTGAGATCAGCATGATTGCGGCCAAATGAGTAACGACCGGGTCATAATCATTACAGCGCATGTTCACCAATCGCTGACTGATGCCCTTGAACAAAAGGGCTACCGGGTGCTGTATATGCCTTCGGTAACATATGAAGAATTGCTGGACCTTGCCGGTAATGCCGAAGGATTGGTGGTTACCACCCGTATACGCATCGATAAAAAAATGCTGGATACCGCCACGGGCCTCAGGTGGATCGGGCGCATGGGCAGCGGGATGGAACTGATAGATGTGGCCTATGCAGAAAGCAAGGGTATCCGGTGCGTAAGCAGCCCCGAAGGAAACCGCAATGCCGTGGCCGAACATGCCCTGGGCATGCTGCTGAACCTGCTGAATAAAATAAGCAGCAGTTACGAAGAAGTGAAACAGGGCAAATGGATCCGTGATGAGAACCGGGGTATCGAACTAACCGGTAAAACCGTAGGCATCATCGGGTATGGTAATACCGGAAGCTCTTTTGCCAGGTTGCTGTCTTCCTTTGATGTTACAGTGCTGGCCTGCGACAAATACAAATTTGATTTTGGACATGGCTATATCAAGGAAGCCAACATGGAACAGATCGGGCGGTATGCCGATGTGATCAGTTTTCACCTGCCGCTTACTGAAGAAACAAAATACCTGGCCAACGAGGAGTTCTTCGGTATATTGAAGCAACGGCCGTACATTCTTAATACTTCCCGGGGAAGCGTGGTTAAAACAGCAGCACTGGTCCAGGCATTGAAAGACGGCCGGGTGGCCGGTGCGGCACTCGACGTACTGGAAAACGAAAAACTGGCCGGTCTCACCCAGCAACAACAGCAAGAACTCGGCTTTCTGCTGGCACAACCTAATGTACTGATTACCCCGCATATTGCCGGCTATTCGGCAGAAGCCTTTTACAAAATGGGCCAGGTGATCCTGCAGAAGCTTGGAATATAAGAATTGAATTATTACTTTTGTTATACACATGCAACGCCTTGGTCAACCTGAGGCGTTGTATTTTTTTTGTTTATCTAAATGGAATGTCATGAGTGGAACGAATTATGTAACGGCCGAAACATTTGAAAAACTGAAAAACGAATTGCAGCATCTGAAAGGCGTTGAGCGGCCGGCCGCCAGTCACGCCATTGCGGAAGCAAGAGAAAAAGGTGACCTGAAAGAGAATGCAGAATACGATGCCGCCAAGGAAGCACAGGGATTACTGGAAGCCAAAATCAAGCACCTGGAAGGGGTGATTGCCAATGCCCGAATCCTGGATGAAAAAAATATTGACACCAGTAAGGTTTCCATACTTACCAATGTAACATTGATGAACCTGAACACAAAAAAACAGGTGAAATATAAGATTGTGTCTGAAAACGAAGCCGACCTGAAGCAGGGAAAAATATCGGTGACTTCGCCAATCGGTAAAGCACTGTTGGGAAAAGTGGTGGGAGAAACAGTAGATGTACAGGTACCCGCCGGTGTGCTTAAATTCAAAGTGGAAAACATCGACCTGTAAACAGGAAGCTGATCTCATTGCCCGTTCAGTTCTGAACGGGCTTTTTTGTACCTTGTCGGAAAAAAATATATATGACCATCTTCTCAAAAATTATAGCCGGGCAGATTCCTTCACTTAAAATAGCAGAGAGTGACAAATTCATTGCCTTTATGGATATAGAACCCATTGTTCACGGGCATGTACTGGTGGTTCCCAAAACGGAAGTGGATAAAATATTCGATGTGCCGGATGAGTACCTGGCCGGGATGCTGGTATTTGCCAAACCCATTGCCCATGCCATTGAAAAGGCGTTCAAGTGCAAACGCTGCGGCATCAGTGTGATCGGACTGGAAGTGCCGCATGCACACATGCACCTGGTCCCGATCAACTCGGCCAACGACCTGAATTTCACAAAGGCTAAACTCAACTGCTCCGCAGAAGAACTGAAAACGGCACAGGAAAAAATCCTGGCACAGCTCATTTATTAACGGTAAGCCGGAAACCCACACCATGTATGGTTTCCAGTACGATCCTTGGATCGGCTTTGAAATGCTTGCGGAGCTTGGTGATAAATACGTCCATGCTTCTTCCGAGGAAATAATCGTCCTTTCCCCACACATTCAGCAGCACTTCTTCCCGTTTCAGTACTTTGTTTTCGTGCTGGGCAAAAAACCGAAGCAGGTCTGATTCTTTCTGCGTAAGGGTAACCACATCTGTTTTGGTATATATCTTCAGTTCATTGAAAACAAATTTCAGATCACCCAGCTGGTATACCTCCACCGTATCGGCCTGTAGTTTTTTAGTGCGGCGTAAAAAAACCTCCATCCGCATGATCAGTTCTTCAATACTGAATGGCTTGGTGATGTAATCATCTGCACCGGACTGAAATCCCTTCAGCTTGTCTTCCTGCAGGCTTTTGGCGGTTAAAAAAATGATGGGCACCACATCACTATGCTGGCGTATTTTTTTTGCCAGCGAAAATCCATCCCGAACGGGCATGTTGATATCGAGCAGGCAGATGTCGAATTCTTTTTTCTGGAATTGCTGCCAGGCCACTTCGCCATCAGGGCAGTGGGTTACTTCAAAATCGATGTCCTGTAAGGAATCCTTGATAACAAACCCGAGGGAGAGGTCATCTTCTGCCAATAGAACTTTTGCTTTTGCCATGGTGCCTGGTTTATGTGCGTGGGATAATGAGGGTGAACGTGCTTCCTTTTCCGGGTTCGCTTTCCAACTCAATCTTCCCGTTATGTGTATCAATAACTTTCTTTACAAAATTCAGACCAAGCCCGAAACCCTTGGCCACATGAAGCTCTCCCCGGGTGATGCGGTAGAAGCGGTCAAATATCTTTTTCCGGTGTTCTTCTTCTATGCCGATGCCATTGTCAGTTACTGAAACAACGAGGTCGGCACCTTGTATAGAAGTGTTGATCCGGATTACCGGGTTGGTGGCATACTTGATGGCATTCTCGATCAGGTTGATGAAGCAAAGCCGCAGGTATGATTTATCTGCCTTCACCATAATTTCCGGTATCGCAAAATTGGTATGAATGGTTGCGTGTTTCTGTTCTGCCAGCGGCTGCAGGTCGTTGATCGCCTCCCGGATCAGCAGGTTTACTTCAAAATTTTCTTTCTCGAGCGGTAATGAACTTCGGTCGGTATAGGCAATCTCCAGGAGCCGTTGTACCTGTGCCTGCAGGTGAGAGGTTTGTTCGCTGATAATACCTGCATAATTAGCCAGGCGGTCGGGCTTTTCCACAATGTTCTGCTGCTGCAGCACATCAGAAGCGATCTTGATTACAGCCAGCGGTGTTTTGAATTCATGGGTGAAATTGTTCACAAAGTCTTTCTGGGTTTCATTGTAAAACTTCTGCCGGTAAAAATAGAAAACGCTGAACCCAAAGCCCACCAGCACCAGCAGTAACAACCCGCTGGAAGCAATCCAGAACAGCATCTGCTTAATAATGTACTGTCCGCGGTGCGGAAAGAAAATGATGATGTAGGAATAGTCTCTTTTCAGCAGCGGCAGGTCGGGTTCTTTTGAAGTCTCATGATACGAATCCGGCAGGTCAATATATTTCTGTACCGCAAAGGAATCATGGTCATGACTGTAGATGGCTGCCCGGCAGTCGGAATACACATCAAAGTCGGTGAGCTCTGCTTTCAGATTCACCCATAATTTACTCAGGTCGGGATTGCAGTCAATCTTCAGCAGGTACACATCAGGATTGATATTTTCCACTACTTTCTGCACGTTGTCTTTTACATCATTCACCAGTTCCATATCGGCATACAGGGCACGGATGCTTTTTGATACATTGATATTAAACTGCTTTTCCTCATAACGGTATACTTTCTGCAGCCAGATGAGCTGGATGGCAATGATGATGGTCACCAGTACCGTACTGATCAGTATCACCAGCCGCAATGTTCTTGATCGGATAACCATTGATATATTGTTGCTGCAAAGATTTTATGAAACCTAAGATATTTTTGTTAAGAGCGGGTTAAGCGCCTGCCGTTTACTTTCTCACTTTGCCCGGGTTTTTGGCAATGAAATCTTTCCAGTTACTGGCTTTTGCTTCCTTGCCGGGTACAACGGTCCGCTGCTGGAAATGATGACACACTGCAACCGCCAGTGCATCAGTGGCATCATAATGCCTGGGATTGTCTTTAAATGCGAGCAACTGCTGCAGCATCTTCATCACCTGCTCCTTGCCGGCATTGCCGTTGCCGGTGATGGATTGCTTTACTTTTTTGGGCGAGTATTCCGTTACCTCCAGGCCATGGCGTATGGCAGCAGCAATGGCCACGCCCTGGGCCCGCCCGAGCTTAAGCATGCTCTGTACATTCTTTCCGAAGAAGGGTGCTTCAATGGCAAAGGTATCCGGCTGGTATTTGGTTATGAGACCGCTCACCGTATCGTATATCAGCTGCAGTTTTTTATAGGCATCTTTCACTTTGCCGGGCTGTAATACACCCATCTCCAGCAACGTTATATGGTTGCCCTGCACCTTCACCAGGCCATAGCCCATGATAATGGTGCCGGGATCAATGCCTAAAATAATGCCTGACTTCTTTTCCAATACGCCGATGAAATAATTAAACTAACATTGTGTATTGAACAAAAGTATCAAAATATTACTCAAATGGATCGTCGGCCCGCTGCTGGCGGCCTGGCTGTTCTGGTCGCTTTACCAGCAGGTAAAGAACCAGCCCGATATTGATGCATCCATAGCACTCATCAAAGCCATGCCTTTCGGGGCAGATGCCTGGAAGTTCTGGATGGTGATTGCCTTTGTTTTCCTGAACTGGGGAATGGAAGCACGCAAGTGGCAGCTGCTGATGAAAGCGGTGCAGCCCATTTCGTTTTTTACAGCATACAAATCCGTGCTTTGCGGTGTTACTTTATCGCTGAATACACCCAACCGAGTGGGTGAATACGGGGGCCGAATCCTTTTCGTAAATGAAGGTAACCGCATCAAAGCCATCACGCTTTCTATTGCAGGCAGCATTGCACAACTCATCATCACCATGATGATGGGATGCCTGGGCCTGGCTTGGCTGATGTATGCCCGCCAGGAATCGGCCGTACTGATGGGCATTTCTGTTTTCTGGTTGCGCATTTTTTTGTACGGGAGTGTGTTTGCCACCACCGGGTTCCTGTTGTTTTTTTTCCGGCTCAACTGGCTGGTTCGTTTGATGGAACGCCTGCCCTATGCCGGCCGGCTGATGCCCTACATTAACGTTTTAGAAACATTTGAAGCAAAAATTTTGTTAAGGTTGCTTTCGATCTCTTTCTTCCGCTACATTATTTTCGTTTTACAGTACATCTTTATGCTGCAGTTACTGCACGTGGAAGAAACGGTGTGGACGGGTTTCTGGCTGATTACCGTGATGTTCTGGATTCTGGCCATCATCCCGTCGTTTGCCGTGGCCGATCTGGGTATACGGGGAACGGTGGCAAAAACCCTGTTCATTTACGGTAACAATACCAATACCATCGGGATCTTAACCTGTACGTTTGGTATATGGTTTGTAAACCTTTTCATCCCTGCATTGATCGGCAGTTTATTAATTTTAGGAATCAAAATAAGAAAAGAAAAATGATGCACTACGCCAAACTGGCTTTGTTGTTTACCGGGCTTTGCTGTGTAAGCTTCTCTTCGGGAGATGAATCGTTCTGTAATGTGCGCAATACGGCCTTCAAGGCAGAAGAGGAAGTACGGATGAAAGTATTTTACAGTACCCTGGGCATGTACGTGGGCGCCGGGGAAGCGGTGTTTACTGCTTCGCTGGAACGGTTTAATGGGAAGCCGGTGTATCATTTTACCGGCGACGGCAAAACCTACTCGTTCTTCGATAATTTTTTTAAAGTGAGGGACAAATACGAAAGCTATGTGGATACAGCCACCATGCTGCCGTATAAATTTGTACGCAATGTGGATGAAGGCGGCTATAAAAAATACAACAACGTAACCTTTAACCAGGAAACCAATACTGCCGTAAGCACCAACGGGGTTTTTAAAGTGGGGGCCTGTATGCAGGACGTGGTGAGTTCGGTATACTATGCCCGCAACATCAATTTTGATAAATACAAGCCCGAAGACAAGATTCCTTTTGATATGTTCCTCGACGACGAAGTGTTTCACCTGTACATCCGGTACATGGGAAAGGAAAAGATCAAAACAAGATTCGGGAAGTTCAACGCCATTAAGATAAAGCCGCTGCTGATCAAGGGAACCATATTCGAAGGTGGCGAAAAAATGACCGCCTGGCTCAGCGATGATCCCAATCATTTATTGCTGCGGGTGGAAAGCCCCATTGCAGTAGGCAGCATCAAAGTGGATATGATGTCGTACAAGAACCTGCGTCACCCGCTCAGTTCGCTCATCAGCCAGCGATGATCTCAACACTCACTTAGTTTAAACACTTCTTTCTGCCGGATGCCTTTCTCTGTCATCTGCAGATTGCAGCATTCATTGTTTGCATCGTGCTCAAAAAAAAGAATGTAATCATTCTCCAGCGCTTCACTTAGGAAGGCCTGCTTTTCATTCAGTGTGGTAAGCGGGAACATATCATAGCCCATCACATACGGCAGGGGTATATGAGCTGCAGAGGGTAAAAGGTCGGCCATATAAACGATGGTTTTGCCATTATAATTGATCTTTGGCAGCATCATGGCATCGGTGTGGCCGTTAACGGTATAGAAGGAAAGGTTTTTAATAAGCCGTGATTCGTGCGTGGAGAGTCGTGAACCGGAACTACCCGGGGTTGACGGGTCTTCACGCAGGTCAAAAAATCGTAACTGCCCGCTTTCCTGTATCGGTAAAATATTTTCTTTTAAAAAACTTGCTTTCTCTCTTGCATTCGGAACCGTGGCCCATCGCCAGTGCCGTTCATTACTCCAGTACGTGGCGTTTTTAAAGGCGGGCATAAGTCTGTCTCCTTCCCGTACAATGCTTCCGCCACAATGATCAAAATGCAGGTGGGTTAAAAAAACATCGGTGATATCGTCTTTGGTGAATCCATGAGCGGCCAGCGACTTATCCAGGCTGTCGTTGCCGTGTAAATAATAATGACCAAAGAATTTGGCGTCCTGTTTATCACCCATGCCGTTGTCGATGAGGATGCGTTTTCCCTCATCCTCAATCAGCAGGCAGCGCAGGGCCCAGCTGCACATATTGTTTTCATCGGCGGGATTCAGTTTGTTCCAGATGCTTTTAGGCACTACTCCAAACATGGCGCCGCCGTCCAGTTTAAAATAACCTGTGTTGATGGTATATAATTTCATGATTGTTCTGCCTGTTGTTTTTTCAGTGCTGAAAATAAGATCAGTAAGCCGATAAAGAAAAAGATCATCAATGCCAGTACCGAACCCCGTTGTGAACCCGTGAGTTCAGTAATGTACCCGAAGCTGAACATGCCGATCACCACGGCAATCTTTTCAGTTACGTCGTAAAAACTGAAGAAAGAAGCGGTATCCTTTGTTTCCGGCATCAGCTTGCTGTAGGTACTCCGGCTCAGCGACTGGATGCCGCCCATTACAAAACCCACACAGGCGCCCAGTATATAAAACTGCACAATGGCTCCTTTGGGGATGAAATACGCGGCAATGCATATCAGTACCCAGAAGAACACCACCATCATCAGCGCTTTGAAATTGCCGATGCGGCCCGACAGCTTGCTGATAAAGTAAGCACCCGGTATGGCAACCAGCTGTATCAGTAAAATGGCGATGATGAGATTGGTTACAGGAATCTCCAGTTCTTTTTTTCCATACAGCGTGGCAGCAAGCATTACCGTTTGCACGCCCATATTATAAAAGAAGAAAGCACCCAGGTACCTTTTGATAACAGGCATGTGCCTGAGCTGGTTCCATACTTTTCTTAATTCTTTGTACCCATTGGTGATGATGTTGCCGGGAGCTGAACTGCTTCCGGCTGCAACAGGTTTAGGTAATCTTGCCAGGGAAAAATAACCAAAGCCGAGCCACCAGATGCCTACCGCCAGGAACGACACCCGGGAGCCTTCCCCTTCATTGGCAATACCAAACCAATCGCCCTTCATTACAAACGCAAAGCAAATCACCTGCAGCAATACGCTTCCTACATACCCATAGGCAAAACCTTTTGCACTCACCCGGTCCCGGTCTTCCGGCGATGCAATTTCCGGGAGAAAGGAATTGCTGAATACATAACTGCTCCAGAAGCAGATGCAGGCCACGATCATACAGGCAATGCCCACCCACAGGCTATGGATGTCTTTAAAAAAGAACATCATACTGCAGGCAATACTGCCGGTGGTGAAGAAAAAAGCCATGAAGCCTTTTTTGTTGCCCTTGTAATCGGCAATGGAAGTAAGAAGCGGCAGGATAAGGGCTACAATCAACAGGGCAAAACCCAGTGCATAATTATATAATGAAGTGTTCACAAATTCCCTGCCCATGAAGCGGACATAGCTGATGCCATTTTCCGTACGTTCCGACGCAATGGATTCGAAGTAGGCCGGGAAGATGGTGGATGTTATCACGAGGTTATACACCGAATTGGCCCAATCGAACATGGCCCATCCATTGATGACTTTTTTGGAGGCAGTTTGCATGTTTGCTTGTTAAGGTTCCCTGAAAATAACAAATATCACCGTATTCATACAAAAAATAACCCCCGCTTGTGCGGGGGTTTGAGCAATGCGTAAGCAGTTGGCAATGGCTCATTGTGCGAAATCAGAAATTGGTTTGGCATAACCCAGGTTCTTAAAAGGCTCCAGCTTGTTATTGGTGAGTTGTATCACCACTGGTTTTTTATCAAACACCTTTTCAGAAATAAAGCCGCCAAATAATAAAAACTTATTCTCGTAGCCTTCGGTAAGCTTCGTAGCGTCCACCACAAAGTTAAGGTGAAACGTGTCTTTTGTCTTCACCAGCTGCACGGTGGATTCGATGCTGTCTTGGAAATACTCCTGCTCTTTCAGGTACGCAGCCAGTTTTTTAGCCAGCACTTCCTCCACGCCATCACCTTTATAATATACGTTGTGTTTTTTGTCCAGTTTGTATTCCTTGCCGTAGTTCTGCTGGCAGCCTGTTGCGGCGGTGATGAGTACAGCAGCAAACAGCAGTATCCGGAAATGTCTCATAATGGTTCGTTTGAATTACATAGGTAGTTACAAACAGCCTCTACAGCAATACCCAACGCTGGGTATTTTACCGGCTGATGTATCCTGTATATATCAGGATGAGCAGCACAATGCCCACAATGATGCGGTAGAAGCCCCATACACGGAAACCGTGTTTTTTCAGGAAGCCGATGAAGAACTTAATGGCCAGCATGGCTACTATGAATGCCACCACATTGCCTATGGCCAGCTGCTTCATTTCGGCAGCGGTAAAACCACCAAAGTCTTTATAATATTTATACAGCTTGTACCCCGTTGCTGCCAGCATGGTGGGCACCGCCAGGAAAAAAGAAAATTCTGCCGCTGCATTACGGGTAAGCTTTTGCTGCATACCACCGATGATGGAAGCAGCACTGCGGCTTACGCCCGGTATCATGGCAAGGCATTGCCACACGCCGATGATAATGGCCCGGGTGAAGGAAATGTCTTTTTCGTCGTCAATGCTGTGTTCTTTAAAAACCTTGTCGATGAACAGGAGGATGAGCCCGCCCGCCAGCATGGTAATGGCCACCGTGAGTGAACTCTCCAGCAGGGCATCTATTTTTTTTGAGAACAGGAGCCCCAGGATGATGGCAGGCACCACCGCAGCGGCCAGCTTTGCATAGAACTGCCAGTTTTTAAAGTCGAAAAATTTTTTCCAGTACAATACCACCACGGCAAGGATGGCGCCCAATTGAATGGCAACGGTGAATACTTTGCTGAAATCGGTGGAGGTAAGATTGAGCAGTTTTTCGGTAATGATCATGTGGCCGGTGGAAGAAATGGGAAGAAATTCCGTCAGTCCCTCCACAATGGCAATGATGATGCTTTGAATGGTATCCATCAATCTGGTGTTTTGATGATTTGAAAATTTGGAAATGAAAAACCGATCTGAAAACCTGAAACCATCTTCAAATTTTCAAATCGGTTAATCTTCCGGTCGTATTTGTTAGTTGCTTTTTGATTTCTTCATGATCGCAAAGATCTCGATCACAAAACCGGCAATGATCAGGATGGGGGCGATGGTGATCCGGGTAGTGCTGTACACTTCGCTGTCGTTAAATACCTTTGTATCGGTGCTCTTGCCGCCCGCCATTAAAAAAAAGCCCAGGGCCAGTACGGCCAGCCCGATCAGCATCCACATATAATTCTCTTTTCCAAACAGGGGATTGGAACTTCCGCCCGCCGGTGCCTGTTTTTTTTCTGTACTCATTGGTCGTTGGTTGAAGGATGCAAATTAGTATAAATCATCCAATTTCATGCGCAGGTACTTGATCACCGAGCGATGGGTGCTGAACAGGGTGATACAGATGCCCAGCAATACAATGATCAGGAACAGCAGCATCATGCTGGCATTGTCGTGCAGCACTTTAAACCCGGGCGCCAGTGATTCAATCAGCGTAATAGTGGCCCATACCGCCACAATGGCAATGCCCGAGGCAATCAGCCCGTTGATGATGGCCCTTACGTTCAGGGGCCGGGCAATAAACCAACGGGTGGCGCCCACCATCTGCATGGTTTTTATCAGGAACCGGTTGCTGTACATGGCCAGGCGGATGGTGTTGTCAATAGAAAAAACAACCAGGATGGTAAGGATGATGGCGGCAATCAGGAAAATATAAGCGGCTGTTTTTACAAACTTGCTCACCTGCGACAGGGTTTCGGTGGGAAACTGGAATTCCTTCACCAGCCCGGGATAGCGGTTCAGCAGGTCGGCCGACAGGGCATCCAGGCTGTCCTTCTGCACGTGATCGGCTTTTACATAAAAGTCAACACTCTCCGGCAGCGGGTTCTCATCCAGGAATTTTTTCCAGGTGGTATCATTGTCGGCATTCCATTTGGCAATGGCCATCTCCTTGGTCACATACTCCACGTTTTTTGCATACGGAAGAGAAGCCACATAGGTCTTCAGGCTGTCGATGTTCTTCTTGGGTGCATTCGGGTTCAGCCAGGCATGCACCTGGATGTTTTCTTTTACATAATCACCGGTTTTGCGCAGGTTCAGGAAGAACCATCCCACAATACCGAACAGGAATAATACCAGCGATACACCGATGATGGCATAGGCATAGGTGGGCTTGCCTCTTTTACTGCTTGCTTTTCCGAACTGGGCCATAATCTTTATTCATTTGGGGTTAGTAGATACGGGGTTTTTCAGCGTCGCAAAAATAAAGGTTTTTAGCTGCTTTGCCGTATTTTTGCTCACTTCGAAACGATTGCCTGCCTGGTTTATTTTTTATACCGAATGCGAAATGTGCGGAGGAAGGATAAATAACTTTTCATTCACATTTTTAAATGGGATTTGGCTTAGCGGCCAAAATAGAGAAGGAGCTTAAAAAAGTTCAATAACGAGATAAAATACAAGAGTTCGACGTCAATAAAGCTGAACAGCGTTTTAGAAGCCGGGCACAAAAAAGAAACAGATAAATGGAATACGATTTCAGAAAGATCGAAGAGAAATGGCAGAAAGACTGGAAGGAGAATAAAAGATACCAGGTATCCAACAACTCCTCCAAACCAAAATACTATGTGCTGGATATGTTTCCCTATCCCAGCGGGGCCGGACTGCACGTGGGCCATCCCCTGGGTTATATTGCCAGCGATATCTTCAGCCGCTACAAAAGACTGAAGGGTTTTAATGTGCTTCACCCGATGGGCTTCGACAGCTTTGGCCTGCCCGCCGAACAATATGCCCTGGAAACCGGCCAGCATCCCGCCGAAACCACCCGCCGGAATATTGCCACATTCAAAAGCCAGCTGGATAAGATCGGTTTCTGCTACGACTGGGACCGCGAAGTGCAAACCAGCGATCCGCACTATTATAAATGGACACAGTGGCTGTTCCTGAAACTCTTCAACAGCTATTTCTGCAATACCCAAAAAAAAGCAAGGCCCATCAGCGACCTGGTAAAAAAATACGAAACAAAGGGATCGAAGCATTTTACCGCCGAACAGTGGAATGCTTTTTCAAAAAAAGAACAGGATGATATCCTGATGCAGCGCCGCCTGGCCTTCAGCGCCTACGGCGAAGTGAACTGGTGCGAGGCGCTGGGCACCGTACTGGCCAATGATGAAGTGGTGAACGGCGTAAGCGAACGCGGCGGATTCCCGGTGGAAAAAAGGAAAATGCGCCAGTGGTTTCTCCGCATCACGGCCTATGCCGACCGCCTGCTGGAAGGACTGGAAACGGTTGACTTCAGCGATTCGATGAAAGAAATGCAGCGCAACTGGATCGGCAAAAGTGAAGGAGCGGAGATTGATTTTGCCATTAAAGCAAACGACGCAAAACTGCGTGTATACACTACCAGGCCCGATACCATTTTTGGTGTGGACTTTATGGTGATTGCTCCTGAACATGAACTCGTGGATAAAATCACCAGCACCGAACAACGCACTGCCATCGACGATTACCTGAAATACGTGAAGAGCCGAAGCGAAAGAGAGCGGCTGGCCGAAGCCAAAACAGTGACCGGTTGTTTCACCGGCGCCTATGCCATTAATCCATTTGATGGACGGGAAATTCCTATCTGGACGGCAGAATATGTGCTGGCCGGTTATGGTACCGGTGCCATCATGGCTGTGCCCTGCGGCGACCAACGTGATTTTTCTTTTGCCAAACATTTTAATATTCCCATCACCAATATCATCGGTAGCCATTATAACGGCGAAGAAGCAAATCCTACAAAAGAGGCAATTCTCGAGAACTCCGGTTTCCTCAACGGGCTGCTGATGAAAGAGGCCATCGGTGTTGCCGTGAACAAAGTGGAAGAACTGGGCATCGGCAAACGCAAGGTGAATTATAAAATGCGTGATGCCGGCTTCAGCCGCCAGCGTTATTGGGGCGAACCCTTCCCGGTTATATGGAAAGAGGAGGTGGCCATTCCGATTGATGAATCATTACTGCCGCTGGAACTGCCGCATGTAGATAAATACGGCCCCGGACCCAGCGGCGAAGGCCCGCTGGCCAACCTTACCGACTGGATCAATACGCCGGAAGGAAGAAGGGAAACCAGTACCATGCCCGGATATGCCGGCAGCAGCTGGTATTTTTTGCGCTACATGGATCCGCACAATAATGAAACATTCTGCAGCCGCCAGGCCAGCGATTACTGGAACCAGGTTGACCTGTACATTGGCGGTACCGAACACGCCGTGGGGCATTTGCTGTACAGCCGTATGTGGACGAAAGTGATGTACGACCTGGGTATGATTGGTTATGAGGAACCATATAAGCGATTGGTAAACCAGGGGATGATACAGGGAAGCTCAAGATTTGTCTACAGGATTGTGGGAACCAATCAATTTGTTTCTGCGGGTAAGAAGAATGAGTATGATGTGCATCCCCTGCATGTGGATGTAAATATTGTAGATGGTATTGAGCTCGATATTGATGCCTTTAGGAAATGGAAGCCGGAGTTTGCGGATGCAGAGTTTGTATTTGAAGATGGTACGTTCTCTTTATCATGCAGCACAGGTTCATTGAAGGATATGAAATACATCTGTGGTGTTGAAACCGAAAAGATGTCCAAATCCAAATACAATACGGTTAACCCGAATGACCTTTGTGATAAATACGGCGCCGATACTTTCCGTATGTACGAGATGTTCCTTGGCCCGGTGGAAGCCAGCAAACCCTGGGATACCAAGGGCATTGAAGGTGTTCACCGCTTCCTGCGGAAACTCTGGCGCCTCTTCAACGATGAAGTAAAAGGAAAGGTCTGGAACGAAGAGAAAGCAACGGATGATGAATTAAAGATCCTTCACCGGACCATTAAAAAGATCGAAGAAGATACCGAGCGTTTCAGTTTCAACACGGCGGTAAGCACTTTTATGATCTGCGTGAATGAACTGGCAGATCTGAAATGCAATAAAAAAGAGATTCTTGAACAATTACTCATCTTACTTACTCCCTATGCGCCGCATATTGCCGAAGAACTCTGGCAACAGCTGGGCAACGAAAGCCCGGTACTGGATGCCAGCTACCCGGTGTTTAACCCTGCATTGCTGGTGGAAAGCAGCAAGGAATACCCTGTTTCGGTAAACGGTAAACTCCGCACCAACATAACCCTGGCGCTCACCCTGGAGCAAAAGCAGGTGGAGGAAGCCGTGCTGCAGAACGAAGTGGTGCAGAAATGGCTGGAAGGCAAGCCGCCCAAGAAGATCATCTATGTAAAGAACAAGATGATCAATGTGGTGGTCTAATAAAGTGCATGATTGAACCACGTAGGTACATAGGCATCATCGAAAGCCTGGATGATCTGTGTGTCTATGTAGTTCAAAATCATACCGGTTAATTCCCCTCAAAAATATTTTTTATTTTTCCTGTCCGGACCGGGGATGCCTGTGCGTCATTGATAAAATAATTAAACACTAAAACAGATTTTATGGAAAAATTCATGCTCATTTTCGAAGGCATCAAGTCTTCCCAACAACCCTCCGCAAAAGAAATGGAAGCCATCATGGCCAAATGGATGACCTGGATCGATAAACTGGCCAAGGCCGGCAAGTACGATAGCGGCGAGCCCCTGCTGCCCACCGGCAAGATCATCAAGGGCGCCAATAAAACCGTTACAGACGCTGCTTTTGCAGAAGGAAAGGAAATCATCGGCGGTTATTTCATCATTAACGCAGCCGATTACAATGAAGCTGTGGCATTGTGTGCTGATTATCCCGACTTCGAAAACGGCGGTTCTGTGATCATCCGCCAGGTACAGAAGATGGATATGCCTTCTTAAACTGTTTGTCAGCCTGAGCTTGTCGAAGGCGCTATAGAAAGTGGTTTCGACAAGCTCAACCTGACATTTGATTATTCTCTGGAACCTTCCTTATAAATTGCAGAAAAGATTGCACTGGCTTCTTCTTCGCACATAGAACAAACCATTGAACACCTGTTTCGCCACGAATGGGGTAAGCTGGTGTCGGTACTTACCAAACTTTTTGGTCCTCAGAATTTACAACTAACTGAAGACGTGGTGCAGGATACCCTGCTGAAAGCCCTTGATACCTGGAAGATCAATGGCCTGCCGGACAATCCTTCGGCCTGGCTCTTTACCGCCGCCCGCAATAAAGCCGTGGATGTGCTGCGCCGGGAGAAACGGCATGAAGCGTATTCAAAAAATATGGCGCCGCTGCTGCAATCGGAATATACCCTCGTTCCCACGGTTAATGAAACGGTCAACAGCTACCGCATTGATGACGACCAGCTGCGGATGATGTTTGTGTGCTGCCATCCTTCTCTTTCTGCCGAAGCACAGGTATCGCTCATTTTAAAAACACTTTGTGGTTTCAGTGTAACGGAAATTGCCAAAGCATTTGTTACCGGGTATGATACCATAGAAAAAAGATTGTACCGGGCCCGGCAGAGTTTCCGGGAACATAATGTTTCGTTCGACCTGCCGCCGGACGCAGAACTGCAGGAAAGGCTGAGCAATGTGCTGATGGCCATCTACCTTCTGTTTAATGAAGGTTATAATTCCACGCAGCACGAAGACCTGATCCGCAATGACCTGATCACCGAATCGATGCGTTTGTGCGAACTGATCTGCCGGAGCGATAAAGTAAAAAATTTCGGAGCCCATGCCCTGATGGCCCTGATCTGTTTTACCGCCGCCAGGAATGATGCCCGGCTGGATGCGGAAGGAAATATCCTGCTGTTGAAAGAACAGGACCGCAGCAGGTGGAACCGGGAACTGATTGCAAAGGGTATTCATCACCTGGACCAGACGGGAGACTCCGACACCATCAGCCGCTATCATTTTGAAGCGGTGATTGCCTATGAGCATGCGGCAGCACCGGATTATGCGTCAACCAAATGGGCCAGCATCCTGCATTATTACGACCTGCTGCTGCGCTTTCATCCATCGCCGGTAACTGCACTCAACCGGGCCATCGTGGTGGGTGAGCTGCATGGCCCGGCTGCCTGTATTAAAGCCATTCATTCCATCGAGCAGGTTGATTCACTGAAGAATTATTACATCCTTCCCGCCACACTAGGTGAAATGCACCGGCAGCTGCATGAATATGAAACCGCCAACCGCTATTTTGAAGAAGCCATCCGGCTCACCCGGTCGGCCACCGAAAAAAAACTGCTGCAGCAGAAAATCACCCTCCGGTAAATGAGCTAACTTCATTGCATGATCAGTGAACTGGAAAATGCCCTGGTAAAAAATGCCGCTGCCTTTCACCCGGTGGTGAAATTTGATGCAGCCCGAGAGCGGCTTCTCCGTTTCAACTTTACAGAAACCAACCGGGACCTGAATAAGACGGTTGTGTCTGATACCCGCCTGCTTTCGGATCATATCAATATGCAGCTGCGGAATGCCCAGGCCAGCTTTGGCATTGGCGGGTATGCCGAAAACCGTACCCTGTACCGGCGAAGCGCTTTGTTCAGTGGCGAAGAAGAACGAACCCTTCACCTGGGTATCGACATCTGGGGACCGGCCGGAACACCGGTGTATGCCCCGCTGGGCGGAATGGTGCACAGCTTTGCGTTCAATAATAACTTCGGCGATTATGGCGCCACCATCATCCTGCTTCACCAGTTGGAAACCATTCCCTTTTATACCCTGTATGGTCATTTGAGTCTGAAAGATATTTCCGTACTCAAGCAGGGCGCTTATATAACGAGGGGAGAAGTGATGGGACATTTTGGAGAACCCGCTGAAAACGGCGACTGGCCGCCGCACCTGCACTTCCAGGTAATCCATAATATTGAATTGAAAGAAGGAGATTACCCCGGTGTGTGCCGGCTTTCGGAAAAAGAATGGTACCTGAAAAACTGTCCCGATCCTGATCTTATTCTGAATATGATGCAGTATTCCCACACATAACCTGCTTTGTTAAACCAATCCGTATGGCCAGGAAAATTGTTTGCATATTGATTGTACTGCTGAGTTACGGGCAGCTGTTGGTTGCTCAATCACTCACGGGTATCTGGAGTGGAAAAATAAGCCGCAAATCGCCTGACCGGGCAGGGGTTGAAAGCATCGAAATACAGATCTATCAATCGGGAAGAAATTTATCGGGTTATTCATTTACGTTTAAAGACACCAGCCGCTTTGTACTATATGACATGTATGGCAAGCGGGATAAAAAAAAGCAAATGATCAGTATCCGGGAAGCCGGCTATGCGTATTTTATTTTGCCACCTGGTTTTCTGCCTTGCGAAAAAGCCTTTGAACTGAAATATTACAAGATCGGGAAAACACAATACCTGTCGGGCCGGTGGTCGGGCAGGGGCAACGATACCACCTGTTTTCCGGGGGAGGAATTACTGGTGGTGCTTCAAAAGATCAGGCGGCCCGAATATCCCATTGAGCATTTTGTTCAGAAAAAAATGACGGACTATTTCCTACGCAAAATACCCGAACAGGATACGCTTAGTCTGCAGGAGCCCGAAAAGCCGGTGACGGCTGAAACAGTGCCTGGAATTCCTGCCAGCCCCGACAGTCTTCCCCGGGACCGTAAACTGGAGATACAGCAGATTCTGAAAGTAACAGACAGCATAGTGCATGTTTCGTTGTACGATAATGCCATCATCGATGATGATACAGTTTCGGTATTTGTGGATAAAAAGCCGGTGCTGCTGAAAGAGCGGATCAGTGCCCAGCCGCTTACCTTCCAGCTTGCCATTACCGAACCCGGCCGCCCGATGGAGATTATAATGCAGGCGGAGAACCTGGGCAGCATACCACCCAATACCGCTATTATGATTGTACAGGCAGGCGATAAACGCTACGAGGTAAGACTCAGCTCCAGCCTGGAAAAGCATGCCGTGGTCATTCTCACCTATGATCCTGAAGATTAGCAATACTATCGCTGAACTTTTACCGTTTTAAACTGTTAAAAACCGCTGTGAGCGCAGAAAAAATGTACCTTTACCCCGCAAAAAACCAACATGGACATCAAAGCAGGTAAACTCTTACGTGAAATCAACAGTCCCGACGACCTGAAAAAACTCAGCAGGGAACAACTGCACCAGGTTTGTGATGAACTGCGCCAGTATATCATTGACGTAGTGAGTGTATATGGCGGGCACTTTGGCGCCAGCCTCGGGGTGGTGGAACTAAGTGTTGCCCTGCATTATGTTTTCAATACCCCATACGACCAGCTGGTTTGGGACGTGGGGCACCAGGCATACGGTCACAAGATTCTTACCGGTCGCCGGGATAATTTCCCTACCAACCGGAAATATAAGGGACTGAGCGGCTTTCCCAAGCGCAGCGAAAGTGAATACGATACGTTTGGAGTGGGTCACTCTTCCACTTCCATTTCAGCCGCCTTGGGCATGGCGATGGCGTCTCATTATAAAGGAGAGAATGACCGCCAGCATGTGGCAGTAATCGGCGATGGAGCCATGACTGCCGGGCTGGCATTTGAAGCGATGAACCATGCCGGTATTGAAAAAAGCAATGTGCTTATCATCCTGAACGATAACTGCATGAGCATTGACCCGAACGTGGGTGCATTGAAAGAATACCTTACAGACATTACCACTTCGCATACCTACAACGACCTGCGTGATAATGTGTGGAAGGCCCTGGGTAAATTACCGGTGGGAAAAAATTTCAGCCGGGAAATGGCCAGTAAGCTGGAGGCAAGCCTGAAAGGTATGGTGAGCAAAAGCAGTAACTTATTTGAAGCATTGAAGCTTCGTTATTTCGGACCCATTGATGGGCACAATATCACCAAGCTGGTGGATACATTGAAAGACCTGAAAGACATTCCGGGCCCTAAACTGCTTCACATCAAAACGGTGAAGGGTAAAGGGTATGAACTGGCTGAAAAAGATCAAACCAAGTGGCATGCACCCGGCCTGTTTGATAAGATGACCGGGGAGATACAAAAGAAAGTGTTTGATATTCCCCAACCGCCCAAATACCAGGATGTATTCGGGCATACGATTATTGAGCTGGCTGAAAAAAATAAAAAGATATTCGGAATAACCCCGGCCATGCCGAGCGGATCTTCCCTGAAATACATGATGGAAAAAATGCCCGACCGTGCATTCGATGTGGGCATTGCCGAACAACATGCCGTAACCCTGAGTGCCGGTATGGCCACGCAGGGTATGAAGGTGTTCTGCAACATCTATTCATCGTTTATGCAGCGGGCCTACGACCAGGTGGTGCATGATGTGGCCATCCAGAAACTGCCGGTGATCTTCTGCCTCGACCGTGCCGGCCTGGTGGGTGACGACGGGCCAACACATCACGGCTGTTATGACATTGCTTATTTCCGTTGTATACCCAACATGATCATCAGTTCGCCGATGAATGAAAGTGAGCTGCGCAACCTGATGTATACGGCCCAGCTGGATACCAATGAGCTTCCTTTTGTGATCCGTTATCCGAGAGGAGAAGGCGTGATGCCGGAATGGAGGACGGAAATGAAAGAAATAAAAATCGGAACCGGCCGCAAGCTGAAAGACGGGAAAGACATTGCCATACTCACAATCGGCCACCCGGGTAATTTTGCCGCAGCCGCCATCCGCGATGTAAAAGCCGAAGGCATTAACCCGGCACATTACGACATGCGTTTTGTAAAGCCACTGGATGAAGAAATGCTGCATGAAGTGTTCAGCAAATTCAAAAAAGTAATTACGGTGGAAGACGGAACCGTGGTGGGAGGTTTTGGCAGTGCTGTGCTGGAATTCATGAATGAACATGGATACCAGGCAGCCGTTCAAATGCTGGGTATCCCCGACAGGCTGGTGGAACATGGAACGCCTAAACAGCTTTATGATGAAATTGGTATTGATGCCAATGGTATCATGAATGCCATACGTTCAATGGCTGATGTAAAAGTTACCGTTCAATAATTTCCATCTCATATTATTTTAAAACCCGGTTGTCTGTAACCGGGTTTTTATTTTCTTTAACAGCGCCGAAAAAATTTTGTGGAAAGGGATGCGTTAGGCATCTATGTCTCCTAAAATCTTGGTCAACCTGAGCCGGCGTCTTCTCATCATCACCCTTGTATTGTTTGCAGCGATCACTTCGTTCGGGTACTATTTCTGGTACCGGCCCGTATTCATCAAACACAGGCCTTCCAAGGCTTTGGCTAGCAATATGGCCTCTTCATCCGCCGGGCGGGAAGTGCTTTCTCGGCTTAAGCTCAAAGCAGCAGAAGCCAAAAGTTTTGTAACGGAGCATGGATTCAGCCGTACACATTGTTTTCTCATCGATATGCGGGTGCCTTCGGGCATGAAGCGATTCTTTGTATATAATCTCCGGAAAGATTCAGTGGAACTGGCGGGCTTGGTAACCCATGGAAGCGGCTCACAGCATAATTCAGATGATCTTGTCTTTTCCAATGTGTCTAACAGCTACTGTACGTCACTGGGCCGGTATAAGATCGGTAAGTCATATACCGGGGCTTTCGGACTGGCCTATAAACTGTATGGGCTGGAAGACAGTAACGATAATGCATTCAACCGGTGCGTGGTATTACATGGACATGGCTGCGTACCCAATGATGAAGTGTATCCTTCTTCTATCTGCCTCAGCCTCGGGTGTCCTACTGTTTCTCCGGATTTCCTCTCTAAACTGCAGGAATACCTGGATAACAGCAGGAGCCCCGTAATGCTCTGGATCTATTACTGACTTAATTCATCGGGATTTCAATAGCCAGCAGTTCGGCGTTTTCTATGGCCTTAATGGTAAATGCCTCTGCTTCTGAAATGCCGATGGCATCTCTTTTACCCAATACCTGCCCATTCACTTCTGCCGATCCGTTGATCACCACCAGGAATACACCATTACCTTTAAAGCCGTTTGTATAGTGGATTTCTTTACCGGCTTCCAGGTTGGCCAGCGAAAAGCGGGCATCCTGGTTTATCCATAAGGCATTTTCTTCTTCTTTAGGCGAAACCACCACCTGCCATTTGTTGTTTCGGTCAGCCATGTCGAAAGTCCGCTGGTCATATCGGGGTTTAATATTTCGCAGTTTCGGAAATACCCAAACCTGGAATAAGGTTACGGGGTCGGTCTTTGAATCATTGAACTCCGAATGCTGTACCCCGGTACCGGCACTCATGATTTGTATATCCCCGGCTTTGATCACACCATTACCCCCGGTGCTGTCTTTGTGCTGCAGCGCCCCTGTGAACGGGATGGTAACAATTTCCATATTGTCGTGCGGGTGCGTGGGGAAACCACCACCGCCGGCTACATAATCATCATTTAATACCCTCAGTAAACCAAAATGAACTTTGGCGGGGTTGTGGTATTGGGCAAAGCTGAAGTAATAATTGGGTTTCAGCCAGCCATAATCGGCGGTACCCCGGTCTGCTGCCTTAAATAATAGTGATTTCATACTGCTGTGTTTAAATTTAATGTTTAAACATCAAATTTGATACCAATAGGTTTGTCTGCCAAAATTGCGAAAAAAGACGGATGCTGGTCTGACGTCCCGTCTGACTGGGCGAAAAAAATCCCCGGGTTGCCGGGGAGTCAATCAGTTGAGGGAGGCAAGATCCTCACCCGGTAATATTCCGGGTACGTCTTCTTCCCGGCTCTCATTCCATTCAAGGATGAAATTGTTTCTTCCTTCGCCGGTGAGAAGGGTCATGTAGCGCTGCTGAACCAGTTCCAGCATAGAAAGAAACAGGAAGATGGCATGGATGCGGTTTTCACAGATGTCGAAAATCTTTTCAAAAGACATGTTCCTCTCGCGGCGGCAGGTATCCAGCATGTATTCCCGGCTTTCTTCCATGGTATAATTGTAGCGTACCACGGTATGCACCGGCTTGTTGTTCCGTTCCTGCAGTTTGAGGATCACTTTTTCAAAAGCCTTCATCAGCTTGAAAAGGGTTACGGTCTGTATCTCCGTGCCTTCACCGGCTTCTTCGCCTATCTGCGAAATTTCCTTCTGCAGGTTACCCCGCTTCAGCATCAGCTGGCGCAGGGCCTCCATCTCGGCCATTTTAACGGCCGCTTCCTTAAAGCGTTTGTATTCGAGGATCTTGTTGATCAGTTCCTGCCTTGGATCGATTTCGTTGCCATCGGCATCCAGCTCTTTGCGTGGCAGCAGCATTTTGGCTTTAATACGCATGAGCGTGCTGATGAACAGGATGAATTCGCTGCTGAGTTCGATGTTCAGCTTTTCACTGTTATGAATGAAGTCGAGAAAGTCGTTGGTGATCTTTGTAATGGGGATATTATAGATATCCAGCTCGTCTCTTTCAATGAAGAATAGAAGGAGGTCGAACGGCCCTTCAAATTGTTCCAGTTTTATCTGGTAAGTCGTATTGTTCACGTGGTCTGTCTTGGTTTATTCGTACTGATAATACCCCTCCGGCGGGGGACAGCAAATGTATCGAATTGTGGACAGAATAAGGCTTTTATGGCCTCACCTGAATGCCGGATGTGGATAAACCGTCTATAGTTTTACCGTAAGTCCGATTCCCAGTACTTCCTTCAGCTGGGTCTTTTTCAGAATATCATCGTCGTATACAATATCGGCGCTGATATTGGTGGCCAGCCACTTGTTGAATTTAAGGCTGAGCAGGTTGGTGAAAAAAACATCAACGTCCTCCGGGTTCCGCTTGTAGTTGCTGAACAGGTCGAGACGACCGGTGTACATAATCCATTTGGTAAAACCCTTGGTGAACTTGGCCGTGGCAAAAGAGCCCAGTTCGGTATAGGATTTTCTATTGGGTGGAACCCCGAATTTGTCAACAACCAGGAAATCGTTGTCATTTTTGAGGATCAGCCGGGTGGTAATGGGCGAAATGAAAAGCGAAAAACTTTTATCGGGCCTGTAATCGACACCGGCCGAAACAATGAGTTTACCCGGGGTAAGAAAACCGGATATTTTATTGTTGCCCGTATCGGTATAATTGTAACCCGTCAATGACTGGGTATTGAAGTTTACCAGCATGGCCGTATACCATTTGGGCGAAATGCGGTAGCCATATTTGGTGGTGATGTCTATGCGGTCATCTGTTTTCCTGAATTGGCCAAAACTGGTGGCATTCTGAAAGCCGAGCGCAATATCAAAATAGTTATTCCAGGTGTGTTTTCCCTTTTTCAGGTTGAGGTTGTAATTGAAGAGGGTGGCCACGCCAAGGGTATTTTGCTCACCACCACCGGCCCAGTTGCGCAGGGCTCCCTGCTGCACGTTGATGATGAAGGTGCCTGCTTTCTGCCAGCCGTCTTTTTCGGGCAGCTTCAGTTCTTTAAAAGCGACTTTCTGGAATTCTCTCACCGATGGGTCCTGTGCCTGGGTTAAGTTCGAAATGGTTACTGCGGTGAGAACAGTAACGATGGGTTTTATCATGCAGCAAAAATAACTAAAAATGCAGGCGCAATATGTTAACAGATCTTAACGACCCGCTGCGTGATCACGTATGAAACAGAAAAACAATTGTTAAAAGTCCATGCATAATTATTCATCCTTATTTCTTGGAGAAATTATAGGCAAAGCCGATTCCCATCAGCTGTAACCATTGCGGGGCCGGGCCTTTGGCCGGGTTTACATTATGGGTATCGTCATCGTAGATCATGTCCAGGTTAAAGGAAAAATTAATGTACTTCGTTATTTTGGCGGTGATCACGTTTGACCAGAACACATCTATATTCTGGGGTTTTTGTTTGTAGTTGGAAAAAAGGTCAAGCCGGGTTTTAAACGTAAAGCTTTTACCGATGTTCTTCACATAGTTTACCGAAGCAAAGGCACCCAGTTCGTTCTTTGATTTTTTGGCCGAATCAATGCCGAACAAGGGAGCGATCTTCCGGTCGGTTACCACCACCCAGCGTTCGGTAAGCGGGGAAATAAAAACAGACAGGTCGGCATTGGGTTTATAATCGAAGCCCAGCGAAAGTAAGATATACGCAGGAGCAAATGATTTAGAAATAACATAAGAAGTGTCGGCACCGGCTGCTGTTTTTGAGTAGCCGTATCCTTTGGCAAATTGTGTCCGCAGGTTGAACAGGGCAGCGGCATTCCATTTTTTTGAGAGGGCATAACCGTACTTGGACAGGAAATCGATGCGGTCGCTGGCTTTGCGGGATCCCAGGCTGGTGGTGTTTACAATGCCGTAAGCAAGATCCAGGTTATTGTCCCACGAACTTTTATTCTTCTTGTAAAAGGCATACAGGTTCAGGTACGAGTTCAGGGAGAAGGAGAATTTATCCCCGCCGGCCGACCAGTTGCTCAAAGAGCCCTGGTTGATGTTAAGGTTGAAAAGACCACCCAGTTTCCATGTTTTGGGAATGGTATCGGCCGGATCTTTTTTAACGGATTTGGCAGCTTCGTCTTTGAGGTCTTTTACGGTTTTGTCCTGGGCTGTGGTGCTTGAAATAATAAGGCACAGCAATGCTGCGAAGAATGTAGTTTTCATAACTGAGAATATTAAAGAAGGCAGCAGCATCGGAAGATGCTGCTGCCATAGATACCAAATTATTTTTTCAATGCATCCCGTATTTCCATCAGCAACGCATCGGTTGACGACGGGCCGGCGGGTGCTTCTTCCTGTTTCTTCTTCATGCTGTTAATGGCTTTGATGACCAGGAACATCACAAAGGCAACAATCACGAAGTTGATAACGGCGGTAACAAAATCGCCCCATTTAATTGCCACTTCGGCTGCTCCTTCCGTTAGTACTGCGCCGGATGCGTCTTTTACTTCTGCGACCGCTTTTTTGATCACAAATACATTTTTACTCAGGTCGGCTCCGCCGATCATGCCAATGAGCGGGGCAACAATTCCTTCGGTGAAAGAGGTAACTACTTTTCCAAAAGCGCCACCCATTACAAAAGCAACCGCAATGTCTACCAGGTTGCCCTTCATGGCAAAGTCTTTGAATTCTTTAAGAAATCCCATAACTGTTTAATTTGAAGGTTAAGAATAACATGTGAAAAGCTGCTTTAAATGTAATATAATAAAGCAATACACACAAGTCATTTTTCGGAATCCGGAATTTGTTGGCTGGCCGACAGAGAATTCAGATTAAATACATCAACTTTGCGCCATTCAAATTTCACTGCTTGAACAAAGGATTTTTAAACTGGCTCATCTTTATTGCGCTCTCCATTATCTGGGGCAGCAGTTTCATCCTGATGAAAGAAGGCCTGAAAAGTTTATCCGCCTACCAGGTGGCGTCACTGCGGATCGTATTCTCCGGGCTGGTGTTGTTACCCACAGCCATCAAGCACTTCCGCCGTATACCCAGGGATAAGATCCGCATCATATTTCTCTCGGGCCTGTTCGGAAGTTTATTGCCCGCTTATTTATTCTGCATTGCCGAAGAAGGAATCGACAGTGCATTGGCCGGCACCCTCAATTCACTTACGCCCATCTTTGTAATCATCATGGGTGCTTTGTTCTTCCGCAGCAAAACATCCGCACATAAAGTATTGGGTATCGTTATCTCTTTTACCGGAAGCATCTTATTGCTGCTGAGCAAAGGGCATATGCAGGACAATGAGAACCTGCTTTACATCAGCTACGTGGTGCTGGCCACAATTTTTTATGGCATCAATGTAAACATGGTACACAGGCACCTGCAAAATACCGGCTCCCTGCAGATTGCAGCGGTAGCGCTTACGTTAAATGCCGTTCCTGCACTGCTGGTGCTGGCCGGTACGGGTTACTTCAGCCTGCCGTTAACCGAAAGCGGGGTAATGTATTCAACCGCTGCTTCTGCCGTGCTGGGAATCATGGGTACCGCTGTTGCTTCCATTATTTTTTACATGCTGGTAAAACGGGCAGGCGCTGTCTTTGCCGCCATGGTTACTTACGGCATACCGGTGGTGGCCAATTTCTGGGGATTGATATACGGCGAAGAAGTGGGCTGGAAACAATTCACCTGCCTCGCCATCATCCTGGCGGGGGTATATGTTGCCAACAGGAAAACAGCAGAAAACTAATCGGTTTCGGTAAAAGAAATATTCTTCTCTTTTAAAAACTCTTTTATTTTATCCGCGTGCACACAGATACCAACGTGCAGGAAGGGATTGTTTGAAACCTTTGTCCTTTTTCCATTGCTGATTATTTCATGGTCTTTCAGGTCAAAGCCAAGATGAAGGTGGTTGGTGGCGAACTGCATTCCGTATACTATGCCATGGCTGTCGAACAGCGGTCCGCCGCTTTGTCCGCGTAAACCGGGCGTGCTCATTTCAATGCCGGTAACATCGGCAGGGTTGCTGGCCACAAAACGGGTAACAATTCCATCAATGGGAAAAGAAGGAGAGTTGGGGTTGCCGGTATTCGTCCACTCAATGTCATCTGTATCGGGGTTGTGCCTGAAATTGCTGAACTCCGGGAAAGGATAACCGATGCGGCACAGCGACATACCCTGTTTTATCCGGCTGCTGTCTTTGATGAACCGGGCATGTGAAGAATAGAATATCTTATTAAATCCCTTGAATTCAAGAATGGCCAGGTCGAGGGTGGGATGGGCATGGCAGGTAATCTCCCGGATCTGGTCAAAACAATTGAGAAAATTATTCTTCAGCTGGATGCTGGTCTCGGGCAGGTATTTGTATTTTAATTCCAGCCCCTGTACATTCCGTTTGTATTTGTTATCATTCGGGAGGGCTCTTAATTCCGATTTGAATTTGGCAAAATGCTGGTTGATTGATTCGGCAGCCGGTATCATTTCGGCCACGTGTTTGCAGGTAATGGCCACGCCGTTGCCATTTACAAAGAAAAAAGTGGAGCTTCCCGGAAGCAATAAGCCACCATAGGTTCTGGAAATGCTGTGCAGGGGCCGGGTGAACTGCAGCACTTTTTCTATTGCCTCCTGGAACATACGTGGGATATGAATGATGAATAAGAACCCGGTTGACTGCCAGTTTGCTGCCTATACCGCCATGATCTCTTTTTCTTTGGCAGCCAGGTGTTTTTCAACCAGTGCAATGAATTTATTGGTGGTATTCTGAATATCGTCTTCTGCATCTTTGGCCGCGTCTTCACTCAGCCCGTCTTTCTGCAGTTTTTTAATGTGTTCAATACTGTCGCGGCGGATATTGCGTACGGCCACTTTAGCGTGCTCACCTTCGCCGTTGCATTTTTTTACCAGTTCTTTTCTTCTTTCCTCTGTCAGCGGGGGAAGAAAAAGGCGGATCATGGTTCCGTCGTTTTGCGGGTTGATACCGATGTTGGCCATGGTAATGGCCCGCTCAATCGGCTGCAGCATATTTTTTTCCCAGGGCTGAACCGAAATGGTACGGGCATCCAGAGCCGACACGTTGGCTACCTGGTTGATGGGAGTGGGGTTGCCATAATATTCCGCCATGATGCCATCCAGCATAGAAGGATTGGCTTTGCCGGCACGGATCTTAACCAGTTCTGCTTCCAGGTGATTAAGGGCTTTAATCATTGAAGCTTCGGTATCGCTGAGAACTTTTTTTGTTTCTTCTGACATAGCTGAATACATTAATTGCCGCAAAGCTATAAAAAACTAGCCTTATCCGGTAAAATTAGCCGGCGGTGCAAAAGAAATAAAAGAGAAGGATAAATTACTCGGCTTCCACTGCTTCGGAAGCAAGTTTCAGAACCTTGTGGGATTTGATGACCTCGGCACTGGAAATATTTTCCTCCACCACCTGTTTGATTTTGGGGCGGCTGTAATAAATGATGCCGATGAAGATAAAAGCAGATACAAGCAATATTCCGATCACCGTGGTGGTGCCCATTCCGCGAAGGAAATAAGCCATGGCGATGAATACGATGTTAACCGCCACGCAGGTAAAAGTAACCATGCGGTGGCTCAGGCCCAGATCGAGCAGGAAGTGATGCACGTGTGTACGGTCGGGACTGAAGGGTGAGCGCCGGTCGAGAATGCGAAGGGCAAAAACACGCAGCGTATCAAACAGCGGGATCATCAGGATTGCAAACCCGATGGCGGGTGCTGCTTCTATAGGGAAATTGGTGCTGCTGTTACCGGCCACATCAATGAACTTGATCACGAGTATGGAGTTAATCAGACCCAGCAGCAGCGATCCGGTATCGCCCATGAATATTTTAGCCGGAGAAAAATTATACAGCAGGAACCCAACCGTGCTACCTGCCAGTGAAAAAGCCATTACTGCATAAGTGAGTTTGCCGGTATAGAAAAAGTAAACACCAAATACCAGGGTGGTAAGCAGGCCAAGACTGCCTGCCAGGCCATCCACGCCGTCAATTAGGTTGAATGAATTGGTGATTACAATAATGGTAAAGATAGAGAGGACGATGCTGGCAATATGCGGTATTTCATAAATGCCCATAAAGCCGTGCATGTTGGTGATCTGGATGCCGCCGAATTTAATGATGATGCCGGCTGCAATCAGCTGGCCAATGAACTTTTTGCTGGCCGACAGTACGAGAATATCGTCTTTAATACCTAGGAAAAAGATAACAGTGGCTGCGGCTGCAAAATACTGGAGCTCAGAGGTAACTGAAGAAGGAACGCCCATCAGGGTGGCGATGATAAAACCTGCAAAAATGCCGAGGCCGCCTAAGGTGGGGATAACGGTCTTATGAACTTTACGTTCATCCGGCTCATCAAACAGTTTCTTATCCTTGGCAACCTGTATGATAACAGGAATCGCAAAAAACGTGATCAAAAAAGCCAGTGCCGCACTAAGTAAGATATTATCCATTCTGTAAGTTTAAATCAGCCCTCTGTTATATGCTGCAAAAGTATCAAATATGTTTTAGTATAAAAACTAAAACTCATCTAATTAGACACAACTTACTAAAAAAGGGTTGCCTGAGAAATACTACCGGGAGAATATTTTTTGATAATGGCTTTCCCGATATTGGTATGCAAATAACGAAGAAATTGTAAACTTATTATCAACTAATTGAAGCGGGCCTTTTTTTCACTTTGTGTGCCCATGATTTTAAAGTAGGTTTGCAACCCGTAATCGTTGGCAGTGCCGGCCTTGCGGCGGATAGTAATATTTTGATTTTATCTAATAAAGTAATACAAATTTAACCTTCAATATGAATAAGCTCACCGACATTGCCACCCAGATACGCCGGGATATTGTACGTATGGTTCATGCCGTTCAAAGCGGCCATCCGGGCGGATCCCTGGGATGCACCGAATATTTTACGGCCCTTTATTTCAATGTAATGAAACACAACCCCGATTTTACCATGGACGGCATCGGGGAAGACCTGTTTTTCCTGAGCAATGGCCATATTTCCCCGGTATATTATAGTACGCTGGCCCGCAGTGGTTATTTCCCCGTGAAGGAGCTCAGTACTTTCCGTAAAATAAACAGCCGGTTGCAGGGGCATCCCACTACCCACGAGCATCTGCCGGGCGTACGGATGGCCAGCGGATCCCTGGGCCAGGGAATGAGCGTGGCCGTAGGAGCTGCCCTCGCAAAAAAATTGAATAACGACAGCCATATTGTATACTCCCTGCACGGCGATGGCGAACTGGATGAAGGGCAGAACTGGGAAGCCATCATGTTTGCAGCACACAAAAAAGTAGATAACCTGATCGCCACCATTGACTGGAACGGTCAACAGATTGACGGGCCCACCAAAGCGGTGATGGGGCTCGACAGCCTACGGGCAAAATTTGAAGCGTTCAACTGGCAGGTACTGGAAATGGAGGGGAATGATATGGATGCGGTGGTGGCTGGTCTGAACCAGGCCAAAACTTTTGTGGGAAAAGGGAAACCCATTGTGATCCTGATGAAGACAGAAATGGGGAAGGGCATCGATTTTATGGAAGGAAGCCACGAATGGCATGGCATTGCACCCAACGACGAACAGTTGCAAAAAGCGCTGGCCCAATTACCGGAAACACTGGGGGACTACTAATCACCTCAGCTCGAAATGCTGGCCAGCGGCCTTTCTTGCCGGAAACCACGAAGCAATAAAGGCAATGGCCATGGCTGTTGCAGCCACCAGCAGGAAGTCGGTGGCAACCAGCTTCACCGGGAAATAATCCAGCAGGAACGATCCACCCTGGAGCTTTATCAATTTAAATTTCATCTGCAGCAGGCATAATATGGTGGCCAGTACTATACCGGCCATGGTTCCGATACTGCCCAGCAGCAAACCCTCGCTTAAGAATATTTTCAGGATACCCGGCTGGTTTACTCCCATGCTTTGCAGCACACTGATGTCTTTCTTTTTTTCCAGCACCAGCATCGTAAGGGCGCTGATCATGTTGAAGGCGGCAATGATGAGGATCAGGGTAAGTATTCCATAAATTGCCCATTTCTCAAGCCGCATGGTATTGTAGAGGCTTGTGTTCTGTTCGTATTTTGTCTGCACCTTGTAATTGCTTCCCAGCAGTTGTGCCAGTTTATCTTTTTCTTCCCGGGGGTTGGTTTTATCCTTCAGTTTTATTTCCACCGAACTGTATTCATCAGCAGCAAAACCCATCTGCTGTTTTATAAAACCAATATTGGTGATGGCATAGCGGTCGTCGAATTCCTGCTGGATGGTGAATACACCCGAACCTTTCACCAATCCTTCGCTGATGGATTGAAGCGGATCGTTACTGAGACCGTTCTTCTTTGGTAAGATGACGGTTAGCGGCTGGGAAGGCAACGCCGGGTTTACATTGATGGCCACGGCATTCTGAATTCCGGAACCGGCCACGAGCTGCGGATCATCGGTGGTACCGGTAAAATAGCGCCCCCGGTTGGTTTTGGCAGCAATGCCGCTTACAGTAGAATAATGATCATCCACCCCTTTCAGGTACACGACCGTTTGGGCATCCATATTTTTCAGCAGGGCCTTTTCTTCTGCTACCAATGAAAGATCTTCTACCGAAAGAAATTTCCGGAGCGAAGCGATCTGTTTCCCATCGAGCAAAAAAGTTTTTCCTTTGGCAGGCACCACTTTTATGTCGGTATAAAAAGAAGAATAAAGTGATTTTACCAAATCTTCAAACCCGTTGAACACACTCAGCACCAGTACCTGGCAGCAGGTGGCAAAGGCAATCACGGCCACGGTAACCCAGGCAATGATGTTGATGGCATTGGCACTCTTCTTTGCTTTAAAATACCGCCAGGCGAAGGTGAGGTACATCGGGGGTTACGTTTGAGGTTTGATGTTTAAGGTTTGATGTCGAAAGCGGAGTAAGGTTATAAACCTTAAACTTCAAACCTCAAACCATTAACTAACTTTCCTTTTTCTTGATCTCCTTAAACAACTGCTCCATTTTATCCACGTAGTCCAGTGTATCATCAATATAAAAGGTGAGCCTGGGCATGCTGCGCAGCTGGTGACGCACCCGCCCGGTGAGTTCTTTCTTTATTTCCCAGTTGCGGTCTTCTATTTTTTTAAGGGCAGCTACCGGATCAGCGATCTTGAAAAAACTAAGGTATACCCTTGCATCAAAAAGGTCGGGGGTGATTTTTACCGATGAAATGGATACCATGCCGCCATCCATCATGGAAAGGCCCAGCCGCTGAAAAATATCACTCAGCTCCTTGTTCAGTAAACCGGCCACCTGTTTTTGTCTTTTACCCTCTAACATATCCGTCTGTTTTAAACGTCTCTTTTTACAGCAACCTGCCGCTATTCCCTAAAATAGGGCAGACGGCGTAAAATTAGTTACTTTGCCACTTATATACAGATTTATTACTGATGAAGAAATACTCAAGGGTTTTCCAGTACCTGGGCCATTACAAATCTTCCATAGCCTGGTATTTTATTAATATCCTGCTTTCCATTGTTTTTTCCATTGTGTCCATCGGCATGCTGCTGCCCTTTATGCAGCTGATCTTTGATGTACAAAGCACAACAGTTACCAAAACATCCGGCAACTTCCTGATGAAATGGGTTACCGGAAACCTTAACAGCCTCGTTTATACCGGCGATAAACTGCATGACCTGGGCATTGTATGTATCCTGATCATTGTATTCATCTTCCTGAAGAATCTTTTCCTGTATATGTCATACCGGGCCATGGGGCCTGTTAAGAACGGGATCGTAAACCGGTTCAGGCTGGAGCTGTATAATAAAATATTAAAACTGCCGATCGGTTATTTCACCGAAAAAAGAAAAGGCGACCTGATGAGCCGTGTGACCAACGACGTAGGGGAAATAGAAGGCTCCGTAGTTGGAACACTGGAAGGGTGGGTGAGGGATCCGCTTACCATCGTCATTAACCTGTTTGTACTGTTTTCCATCAGTCCCAAGCTTACTTTTTTCATCCTGCTTTGTATTCCGGTGATGGGACTGGTGATCGGCCGCCTGAGCCGGTCGCTCAAAAAGCAATCGAATGTGGTAGCTACCAAGAACGGCGAAAGTATTTCCATTATTGAAGAAACACTGGGTGGCCTGCGGGTGATCAAAGCATTCAATGTGGAAGGATTGCTCCGCAATAAATTCCTGAAAACAAATACCGAACTGCTTCAAGCACGCAACAGCATCGGTTTCCGCCGCGACCTGGCATCACCCACCAGCGAAATGATGGGCGTGGCTATTTTCGCCGGCATTTTATGGTTCGGTGGCCGGCTGGTGCTTAATAATGAACTGGGGTTAACCGGCGCTTTGTTCCTTACCTACATGGGTTTATTCTATAACATCATTGACCCGGCCAAATCCATTTCCACGGCATTCAGCAATATGCAGAAGGGTTCATCGGCCATCGACCGCATTGAAGAAATACTGAAAGCGCCGGTTACGGTAGATGAAAATGTGAATGGAAAAAAACTGGAAGCCTTTGCGCACAGCATCGAGTTTAAAAACGTAGGGTTCATGTACGACGATGCGGTGATCCTTCAGAACATCAACCTGAAAATTGAGAAGGGAAAAACCGTTGCCCTGGTGGGCAGCAGCGGGGCCGGTAAAAGCACCCTGGCCGACCTGGTACCCCGCTTTCATGATGTAAGCAGCGGTGAACTGCTGATTGACGGGGTGAACATCCGGGATTATTCATTGCATTCTTTGCGCAACCTGATGAGCATTGTTACGCAGGAACCCATCTTATTCAATGATACCATTGCCAATAATATTGCACTGGGTATGCCCAATGCCAGCCACACCGATATAGAAACCGCCGCAAAAATTGCCAATGCCCATAGTTTTATTGTTCAGAAAGAAGAAGGGTATAATACCAATATCGGCGACCGGGGAAGCAAACTGAGCGGAGGTGAAAGACAGCGGGTAACCATTGCCCGGGCCGTGCTGAAGAACCCGCCTATTCTTATATTGGACGAAGCCACTTCCTCACTGGATACCGAAAGCGAACGCCTGGTGCAGGACGCCATCAACAACCTGATGAGCAACCGAACCAGTATTGTAATTGCACACCGCCTCAGCACCATCCGCCATGCCGATGAAATCATTGTGTTGCAGAAAGGAGAAATTGTGGAAAGAGGAACACACGATTCACTGATTGCACAAAACGGATTTTATAAGCGGCTGGTGGATATGCAGGAAGTGAGGTGAGTGTAACAATATTCAGGGCTATGGTTTTGTTGTTTCCATTTGGTTTTCCTGTATATTAGTAAATGCGGATAAGGTATTTCACCCTTTTTCTAACCCTGACTGCTTTCTCTTTTATTGCTGTATCACAAAACAGCGACTACCATCTTTTCCGTTCATTTTCCGTATCGGATGGCTTGCCCAGCAACCATATTTATACCTGCGTGGAAGATAACAAAGGATTTTTGTGGATTGCCACCGATGCCGGTATTGCCCGTTTCGATGGCAAACGTTTTCAGACATTTACCACCAAAGAAGGCTTGCCCGATGATGACGTATTGGATGTGGTAAAAGAAAAGAATGGCCGCATATGGGTAAACTGTTTTAAACAGAGCCCGGCGTATTTTGATGAAATTAAGAACAGGTTCATCAACGCAAAACAGGATTCCAGCCTGGCTAAAGTGAATGGCACCGGCATCATATACGTAACCGCCCTGGCCGAAGGCGGCGTAATGTACTGGAATGAAAATGGCTCCTGGTTATTTGTCGATGGAAAGGTTAAACAGGTATTCTATCAACGCCCTGGTTTTTGGGCAGGCCTGGTGGTCGATCGAAAAGGAGCTGATGATTTTATTGTGTATGGTACCGACAGGGTCAATGCCCGGCTCTTCCATATCAAAGAAGGGAAATTAATCGACAGTCTTTCCTTAAATAACTGGGCAAAAAACCCGAATGAAATAACAACGGTGATCAGGGACAATGAATTTTACATAAGCAAGCTGGGCTCACCGGATTATTTCCGGTTTTCAGGGTTTAAAACCAACCCCCTGCGCTGTAAAACAGATACCATATCCATCGGTGAACCCATTTTCTGGAGGGGTTTTACAGCTGCCTATTTTTACCTCATCAGTAAAAAAGGCAGCATAACAGTTTTTGACAGGCAAACACTGAAACAGCAATTTGTTCTGGGCGGTAATTATTCTGCCAACTCGTTATTCAACGACAGCAAAGAAAACATATGGGTAAGTACGGTCGATAAAGGGCTTCTCCTGTACAAAAGAAGGAGTATCAACACATACATTGTTCCGGATAACTTTACCAATACCCATTTTTTAAGCATTGCCCGTAAACCCAATGGCGCCCTGCTGGCGGGAAATTTTTATGGACAGGTAGTGGAAACAGACGGAAAATATTTTATTGTTCATGCATTGCCTTCAACAAACACAGGCGACTGGCAACGTAAAATAATTATACACCAGGATAAAATCTTTTCATTCAGTGAGGGCGGAACCTATATTGATTTTTCCACCAGGGTGTTAAGCAACACCGGCAAATGGATATCATCAAAAACAGCCGAAGGTTTTAACGACAGCATAATTATTCTTGGCGCCCATGGCGGGCTGGGTAAAATAAATACCGGAACAGGCATATACTTTCCATTGCCTACACTCCGTAAACGAACTACGGCAATTGCCGTTGCACCCGGAAATATGATCTATCATGGCAGTACCGATGGCTTATACAAATATGATTATGGTAAAAGTCTGGATACAAGCCTGGCAAAAAATCACCCGCTTTTGGCGGAACGAATTACAGCGCTGTGTACATCAGCCGATAATTATGTGTGGGTGGCAACGGCCAGCAATGGCCTGCTGGTATTGCAAAATGACAGCGTGGTAAAACAATTTTCTGCCCGGGATGGAATTATCAGCAACAGTGTAAAATGCATTACCGCCGGGCGGTCCGGGGAAATATGGCTCGGTTCCAACAGTGGTATCAGCGTAATCAGGTATAAAAAGAGCCTGGCTGATTTTACTTACCAGAACCTTACCATCAACGACGGACTCAGCAGCAACATCATTAATGAAATGCTGTACAGCAACGATACTGTTTATTGTGCCACCGGCAATGGCATTTGTGCCATACCCGCCAATATCAGTCTGCCCAGCTTTGATATCCCGGTACAGCTTACCGGAATTGTTATCAACAACAGGGATACGGTAGTCAGCGATCACTACACCCTTAAATACAACCAGAACAATATTGAATTGCATTTTTCCGGCATTGAACTGGGCGGGCATTTTAATTATTTTCAATACCGCGTTGATGAAGGCAACTGGCAAAACCTGGATGGAAATACATTATCGCTGCAGCTGAACAGCGGCAAATTCGTAATAACCGTCAGGGCTGTTGATGTAAACGGCAATGCAGGCACAAAACCGCTATTGATCAGCTTTAATATAAATACGCCTTTCTGGAAAACCACCTGGTTCTGGTTATTGCTGATGTTTTTATTGGGGGGCATCGTGATACTGATCTTACGGAAAAGAGAGATGGCCAGGCGGGAATCAGCCATGCAGGCCATGCTGAACCAGAAAAAAATGACCGAGCTGGAACTGCAGGCATTAAAATCACAGATCAACCCGCATTTTATTTTTAACTGCCTTAATTCCATCAAACTGCTCAATCACCAGCAAAAACATGCAGAAGCTGAAAAATACCTGGACCGGTTTGCTGCATTGCTGCGTTCCGCACTGGAGCAATCTTCTCTTAAACAGATAAGCCTGAAGCAGGAAATTGATTTTATTGAGAACTACCTGGCGCTCGAAAAACTGCGGCTGCCCGATAAACTATCTTACCGCATTGATACAGATAGTTCCTTAAATACAGCTGCCCTGTTAATACCATCCATGCTCCTGCAGCCCTATATTGAGAATGCGGTGAAACACGGCATTGCTCCCTTGAAAAATAAGCCAGGCCTGGTGCAGGTACGGTTTTATGTAAAAGATGATTTTTTGGTGGCCGAAGTGGAAGACAATGGGGTGGGTATGCAAACAACGCCTGGCCACACGGGCAGCACAGGCATTGGCAACCAGAATACCGGGCGCAGAAGCAGCCTCTATAATATTACCACTACCGTTACAGATTTAAGCATGAATGATGTACATTTATCGGGAACCCTTGTACAGTTAAAGATTCCCATCAGCAAAATTGATCTTCCCGCATGATTAAAGCGATCCTGGTAGATGATGAGCCAAATAATACCCAGTATGTAAAGGAATTGCTGCTGCAGTATTTTCCGGCCGTGGAAATTGCTGCCGTATGCAATGATGCCACCGAAGGCATGTTACGGATTGATGAACTGCGGCCCCAACTGGTTTTTATGGATGTGGAAATGCCGGGCCTCACCGGTTTTGATGTACTGCAGAAACTGGAGCCGCTTGGCTTTGAAGTGATCTTTATAACTGCCTATAACCATTACGCCGTGCAGGCTTTTGAAGCAAATGCGGCTGGTTACCTTACCAAACCCCTGGCCGTGGATAAGTTCATCGAGATCACCGGCAGGGCCATCAGCAAGATCGGGCAGCAACAGCAAACCAGGAACCTGTTTAGTATACTGGAAGGTCATTTGCAGCAAAACCTGCCTCAGAAAGTTCCCTTACCAACACAAACCGGCTTGCAGTTTGTACCCGAGCAGGAGATCATCTTCCTGGAAAGCAGCGGCAATTACACCCGTTTCCATTTACTCAACCATAAGGAAATACTGGTAAGCCGCCAGCTGGGCGAGTATGAAAAACTGCTGCCGGCCGGTACCTTCATCCGCATACATGATAAATATATCGTAAACCTGCAGCACATTACCGAATACCTTAAGGGAAGCGGCGGCCAGCTGGTAATGCACAATGGCCATACCCTGCCCGTAGCCGTGCGCCGCAAAGACGAACTCCTGGGCCGTTTTGAAAAATGGCTGAAACGGGGATAGGGTACAATCTTCTTGCTACACTTATACAGTTTTTCTCAACACTTATACGTTTTACGTAGGAATCCGTTGCTTTAACTGCCAGTTTTACTGCACATTTTTAACCAGTAAAACGCAAACCATGTTACTTAAAAAGATCCTCCTTGCATTTACCTGCCTCGTAGCCTTCAGCTTTGCCAAAGCACAGGAAGTAAAATATACAGCTCCCAAAAACATCTCTCCCGAAGAAGGGAAAAACCTGAATAATAAAGAAAAAGAAGTTATGGTCAATTTCAGGTGGACACCTGTACTGCCAAGGCCAAAGGAAGATGTTGTTTATAAAATAAGATTAATGGAAATCAAGCCGGGCCAGCCGAAAGCACAGGCTGTAACCAATAAGCCTCTTGCAGCATTAGAAATAGATAATGCAACGCAAACATCTTTTAAACTGGCTAAACGATGCAATGACTGTGAGTATTTGTGGGATGTTGAAGCAGTTGTTACAGAAAAAGGAACACCCAAAAGTTTGGGCAAGAGTCAAGCCACTCAGTTTACTATAGACGGAATAGCCAATGGCGAAAGGTTAGGTAAGCGTAACACTAGCTTATAGTATGAATTAGGTAAATGGCTCGCATTGAATAATCCTTATACAAATAAATTCTTAATTACTAAATTCTAAACCATGTTACATAAAAAAAATTTACTTACTATTTTCTTCCTCGGAGCTTTTATTTTTTCACACGCACAGCAAAATCAAACTGGAAAAGTTAAAGTTCTTACACCTTATACTTATAAAGCAGTTGCCTCCGACAATGTTGTATTAACAATTAATAAAACCGGAGATGAAATCACAGTTACAGCAAATACATCTGCACGTGTGGGATTTGCTTGGTCTCCCAAGGGTGTACAAAAATTAAGTGGTAAACTAATTTTTACTAATGGCGCCGAAACTAAATTTGAACTTCCCAGGGGAAGTTTTGGTGGTGCTATATTAAAGTTGAATGATAATCAAAGTGGAACGACAATAAAAAGTACCACTTTAAGCGCTGATGGTAGTTTTGGCTTCACAGGTGTACCCAATGGAACTTACCAGCTTGTTCTTAAAGATATTGTAGTTGCGAAAGGCTGGAAAGTAGGCGGAGAATAAACAACGGTAATCAAAAAAAATAATAAAAAAATGAAAAAATATTCTTTGTTGATAGTATTGTTTTTACTCGCTACAGCCATCAACGCCCAAACCGGCGACACGGCCCAAAAAGTAAAACCAAAGCTTACAATGAACCTGGGTGTACGGGTAATACCTGCCAACCTCAGCAGTTTGCCAGTCGGGGCTAACACTATTGAATTCACATTAACGCCCCAGGGCAATGATATTGCCGTAACAGCAAGAGGGATTAAGACGCAAGGTTCAAAAGGCTGTAGTACTTGTAACATCTCCGGCAAACTGGCTTTTAAAGGCAACACAAAAGCACAGCTTGATGAGCAGCTTTCGGGCGGGCAACGCAAGTACCCCGGGTATATTTTTTCCTTTACCAATGAAGCCTCCGGCAAAAGCACCGATATGACCCTGGATGAAACTGGAAATTTCAGCGGCACCCTGGATAAAGGAACATACAATGTATCCTGCAAGGGCAGCGGGGGAAGGAACATGCAATTCGGTGTCAGGTTCGTTTTTTAAATTATTAAACCCAAAACAATGAAAAAGCAACTCATTCTTTTTACAGCATTACTATTTTCTGTTGCCGCATTTGCATAAAACAACCAAAAACTGGGAAAGCGGATAAATGTATTGGATATGAATACCGAAGCCGGGAATGAAGTTGTGTTCACAATAGCTGCAGCAGGGGATGCCATTAATGTAACTGCCAGGAGAAGCCGGGCAAAGATTAAAGCGAATAATCCGCTAAGAGGTAAAATAATATTCAACCCCGGTGATGTAGCTGAAAATTTTCGAAGCACTGCTGCGGGGAGTACAAACCGAAGTGTTTGGTTCACACTTACCAGAGACAAAGGCCAGGGTGGTTCAGCAGTAAAAACCAGTAGTCTTAATGCTGATGGCAGTTTTGAATTTATCGATATACCAACAGGTACTTACGAGGTAATGCTGGGAGGCAAACTTATTGCAAAAGGCTTGAGGATAGGTGGCGAATAAAAAAATATTGTTTTACTCCCCGCTAACCAAAAACTAATTCATGCGCTCAACTGTCTTTATTCCATTCCTGCTATTCACTTCTCTGCATTCATTTGCTCAAACAGACAGCACCAAAGTTACTGATACCTTGCTCGTAAAGACAGATACGGCTGCATTGCCGGCATTAGATACAACAACCAAAGCCTTTTATGTAACCGGCAGCATGGGCATCAGCTATGAAGGGTACGGACTTAACCAGCGGCCACAGGCCAGCAATATCTTCAGCCCCCGTGCCCCCTGGCACCAGGGCCGGCTCGATCTTAATCCTGTGTTTAATTTTGGCAATTGGCTCAGCATCCCGGTTAACATCAATATCACGTTAACGCCTACTAATTTTGCAGGGCCCTGGAGTGGCTTTAAACAAAACGGAGCAAAGCAAAGTTTTTTGCAGTGGCTTACCAATCCGGCAAACAATCTCGGCATCAGTCCGCATTTTAAATGGGGCGATGTGTTGCTGGGCACACAATACGTAAAGTACAGCGATTTCAGCACCGGTGATATCGGCATCTTTGGAGCCGGTTTCGATATCCATCCCAAACGGTTTATTTTAAAATTCTTTACCGGCGCTTCACAACAGGGAATCGATTACCTGCCGCCCGATATCAACGGGTCTTACCTGCGCAACCACTGGATGATGCAGGTGGGTATGGAAAAAGAAGGCAGGTATAAACTGGCGTTTAACCTGGCAAAGGTAAAAGACAGGGAAAGCAGCGTAAGCAGTCCGCCCCTTACACAACAACCCGAAGAAAGTTTTACCATGAGCCTGCTGGCGGATGCGTACACAAAGAACGGCTGGTACATACAAAGCGAATGGGCGCAGAGTTATTATACCAGCGATCTTACCCAGCCGGGTATGGATAAACCTTCCCTGTTGCCGTTCATTAAAGCAAAAACAAGTACCACAAAGGATAATGCCATACAGGTATCCGTTGGAAAAAAAGGCCAATGGGTGGATGCAGGCATCATCATAAAATATGTGGGGGCCGGTTTTAAAACAGCAGGCTACCCCATGCTGCAGAACGATTATATTGATGCCGTTTTCAATACCAGGATAACCGCCATCAAAAGCAAGTTGAATTTTACAGGCAGCATCGGGCAGCGCACCAACAACCAAAGCAACACCAGCATAAAAAGCAAACAGTTCATTGCCAATACCAACTTCAGTTATAAATTCTCGGAGAAATGGAGCATTACCGTTACTTACAACAATACCGGTTTCCGGGCGGGCAGCAGCACAGCTATATACGGTGTTCGCAACGTAAGCAATAACATAGTGGTTAACCCGGCCTGGACTTTTTTTAATAAACGTAAAACAGTAAGCCATTTATTGAGTCTTACCTACAATTTCAGTAAATACAAAGAAGAGCTTTTAATAACACCCTTCAGCATCACCGATAACAATACACACAATATTACCCTGCTGTATATGCCTTCGTTCTTCGACAGGAATTATACGCCAGATTTTTCGGTGGTTTATTTCTATAATTCGCAGGCGGGTATCACCAATAAACTGTTCACGGTTTCTTCGGGCCTGGGCCTATCATCTGCCAATAAAAAATGGCAGTTCAAAGGCCAGCTGCAATACAGCCTGGGCAGGCTGAACCAGTTCAGTGGTAACAGCAATTTCATAGCAGGCTTTACGGCCGACAGGGAATTAAGTGCAAAACTGCATTGGAGTATTGCCCTTACCGCCAATAATTTCAAATATGGAGATGAACTGGCGCCTCCACCTGCTTTAATAAACAGTCATTACCTGGAAAGCAATGTGAAATCGGGTTTTGTGTACAGCTTTTAAAAAAGAAATATGAAACTAAAAATATTTTCCGGTGTGCTGATGATGGTATTTTATATGTGCAGCAATGCGCAGATCACTATTCAGCTGGTAGTAAATCCTGCTCCCCCGGCTAAATTAAGTGAATGGGCTGCCAGGTCCAATACAGTTACGCTCATTGCCACCAATGCATCGGCCGGGCCAAGGCAGGTGGTAATGCGAAGCGAAATAAAAACTATTAATGGCGACGTGGTGGCAACCAGGATACCGGTTGCGGGAATTGTATATACGCTGCCGCCGGGGAATACTGTTTTTTCTGCGAGGGATGTGGTTCCCTTAAACCAGATGTCGTTTGCGGGAAGTTATAAATCGGGTTTACTACGAACCGGCAAACTGCCCCAGGGAATGTATACGCTGACGGTACAACTGGATTCGTCATCGGGCATTCCGTTAACAGCACCGGTAACCCGGGATTTTACAATGACAGGCGTTCAGCTACCCGTTTTATTCGCTCCTTATGATAACCAGCCATTACCGGCTGTTACCGCACAAACAGCCATTACCTTCCGCTGGACAAATGTGATAAAGAGCACTGCCGGTGTTCCCAGTTACAACCTCCAGGTGTTTGAAGTATTGCCCCATCAGAAAACCGTGCAGGCCTTACGGGCCAATCAACCGGTGTTGAATGTGATCATAAAAGGCAATACGCAGTATATCTGGAGGCCGCAGCTGTTATTTATGGATTCGCTGGAACATAAGTTCATCTGGACAATAAGAACGACGGATGAACTGGGTAATTTATACAGCACAACAGATACCAACCCGGAAGGAAGAAGCGAACCAAGAGTATTTGTGATAAAAAATTCAGCAAGGCCCCGGGAGAATTAATTCCTGACCACAGCATGAAACCTTTTTTACTGATTTTTATTGTCGGCTGTCTGCTATCCACAACAGGATTTACGCAGCCGCCGCTTATTGCCACATTTACCGGTGTGTTAAAAAAAGACAATACACTTTACCTGCAGTTTACCGATGCCCAAAAGAAGGAATGGCTATTTAATGCCCTGAAGAGTGAATTCACGCCTTATGTTTTTTACAGTACCGATCATTCGGGCAATATCACGGTGAATTATGCCATCCGGAATAACCGGTTCAGCATTCAGTACACAAAAGCGCTAAACGATGGCCGTACAGAAAACCGGATTATTCGGATACGAGAGGCCGGGCAATAACCGGGTAATATTCAGGCGCCTTCGATCAGGCCTACCGCATTTCCCCATGGATCATTCACTACGGCTACTTTGATATTTCCACCTACGTCGGTTGCAGGTTGAATGATGACTGCTTTTTTCGTCAGTAAGGTTTTCAGCGATGTTTCTATGTCATCCACACTCCAGTAAACAAAACTGTGATTGCCGGCTGTAACAGCGGTCATATCCGGATCAAGCCCGAGCTCACACCCGTTGATATCGAACCCTGCATAAAAGGGTTCGTCGAAATAGGGTTCAATACCCGTAATATCCTTGTACCATTCTTTGGCTTTTGACAGATCTGCTACGTGATAAACAACGGTTCGTAATTTTTTAAACATGGCTTTGGTTGGTTGAAATAAAAAAGGAGAATGAAATTACTCATTCTCCTTTTTTTATTTTGAGTTTTTACTTTTGAATTTACTTAACCGCTCCCATCTTCGCTTCAATGCTTAATGTAGCATGCGGTACGGCACGCAGGCGGGCTTTGTCGATCAGTTTACCGGTAACACGGCAGATGCCATAGGTTTTGTTCTCGATCCGCATCAGTGCTTTTTCCAGGTGATCGATAAAGGTGATCTGGCGGCTGGCCATCTGGCTCAGCTGTTCCCTTTCCATGCTGATGCTTCCGTCTTCCATGGTCATGTAACGGCTGTCGTCCATATCCCCACCGGTTTCATCCTTACGGGTGATCAGGCCCTGCAGGTAAGCCAGTTCTTTTTTTGCCGATTCCAGTTTGCGCTGGATGAGTTCCCTGAATTCGGCCAGGTCACTGTCGCTGTACCGTACAATGGGTGCTCCCGGGTCAATCTTGGGCTGGTCCAGTACCGACTTGGTGAAGTCGGGCTGGTATTTCCGGGAAGTTTTTGTGTTGATTTTGGGTAATACCACCGGTTTGGCCGGGATGATCTTGATGTCTTTTGCTTTCTGGGGCATCGATGGTTTTTCGGGTGCTTTTTTTACCGGGGCCGCTTTGGCCGCCGGTTTTTTTACCTCTACTTTCTTTTTCATAGGTTTTGCTGCTGCTTTTGCGGCAGGTTTTACAGTTTTTTTAGGGGCTGCTTTTTTGGGAGCAGGTTTAGCGGGCTTTTTGGCCGCCGGTTTTTTAGCAACAGGCTTTTTGGCAACTGCTTTTTTAGGAGCGGTTTTTTTGGCCGGGGCAGATTTTTTAACGGGTTTTGCCGGTTTCTTAGCAGCCGGTTTAGCTGCTTTCTTTTTTGTTGCCATACTGTTATCCTTTTTTAAGTACGTTCACTTTTAATGCGACATCATTCACTTCAATTTCGGTACCGGTGTCTAAGGCCGGCAAAAATGCCAGTGAATCCGCCAGAATTTCGGCGCAAATATAGTCTTTATATTGAATTAAGGAGGGTTGCAGGCCGCCATTTTCCAGCACCGAAACATCAATGCGGTCGGTAAGGTTAAACCCATTGTCTTTCCGTATGTTCTGGATCCTGTTTACGAATTCCCGGGCGTCTCCTTCCATTTTCAGATCATCCGTTATCGTTATATCTAAAGCTACTGTCAGCTGTCCTTTTACAGCCACTTCGTAGCCGGGAATGTCATCGGTGGAAACCTCCAGGTCTTCAGCCGTAATGGTCACAGGCTCTTCCCCGGCTGCTTCGTAACCCGGGTTCAGGGTGTAACCATTTTCAAGGGCCAGGCCGATCTGGTTGTTATCAAATGCGGCAATCTGTTCGGCTGCCCATTTCATTTTAGGTCCCAGGCGCTTGCCCAGAGTTTTGAAGTTGGCCTTGGCTTTTTTTCGGATAAAATCATTTTCGGCCCCCAGGATGTCCACTTCCTTGATATTGGTTTCGGCTTTGATGATCTCTTCCACTTTTTTTATACGTTCCGCCATGGCAGAATCCAGCGCCGGGATAAATACTTTCTGCAGGGGCTGCCTTACCTTGATATTTACTTTCTTACGCAGTGACAGGATGAGGGAAGAAGTATCCTGTGCCAGCTGCATTCTTTTTTCCAGGTCGGTATCAATTACGGCTTCATCGGCTTTTGGAAAATCGGTATGATGAACAGATTCATTTGCAAACCGGTTCGAAACCCTGTTAAGGTTATTGAATAGCCAGTCGGCAAAGAAAGGAGCCACCGGGGCCATCAATTTGCTGAGTGTTTCCAGGCATTCATACAAAGTCTGGTATGCACATATCTTGTCGTGTTCGTATTCACCCTTCCAGAAGCGGCGGCGGCAGAGGCGCACGTACCAGTTGCTGAGGTGGGCATCCACAAAATCTTCAATGGCACGGCCGGCCTGGGTGGGTTCATAATCATCGAGGTTTTTCTGAACTTCTTTGATCAGTGAGTTCAGGGAGGATAAAATCCACTGGTCAATCTCCGGTCTTTCTTTTACCGGGATGTATTTTTCGGAGAAGGCAAAGCCATCCACGTTGGCATACAGGGCAAAGAACTGGTAGGTGTTATACAGGGTGCCGAAAAATTTCCGCTGTACTTCCTTGATGCCTTCCACGTCAAATTTCAGGCTGTCCCAGGGTGATGCATTGGTGATGAGGTACCAGCGGGTGGCGTCGGCACCAAAGTTGTTGATGGTGGCAAAGGGGTCAACCACGTTGCCGAGGCGTTTGCTCATCTTGTTGCCGTTCTTATCCAGCACCAGCCCGTTTGAAACAACGGTTTTGTATGCAACGGAATCAAACAGCAGTACACCCAGTGCATGTAACGTATAGAACCAGCCTCTTGTCTGGTCGACGCCTTCGGCAATAAAATCAGCCGGGAAATTCTGTTTGAAGGTTTCTTTATTCTCAAACGGAAAATGCCATTGGGCATAGGGCATGGCGCCGCTGTCGAACCAGACGTCGATCAGGTCGGGCAACCGTTTCATTGGTTTGCCGGATAGACTTACCAATGTGATTTCATCCACATAGGGTTTATGCAGATCAAGGATGCCTTCGTGCAGGTAGTGTTTATTGGTTTCACCACCCAGCACTTCTGCAGCTTTTCTTATTTCATCATTGAGTTCCTGGATGGAACCGATGCATTTTTCTTCTTCGCCGTCTTCTGTTTTCCAGACCGGCAAGGGGGTTCCCCAGAAACGGCTGCGGCTGAGGTTCCAGTCCACCATGTTCTCCAGCCAGTTGCCGAAACGGCCGGTGCCGGTACTTGCGGGTTTCCAGTTGATGGTATTATTCAGTTCCACCATGCGGTCTTTGGCGGCGGTTGTTTTAATGAACCACGCATCCAATGGATAATAGATGATGGGTTTGTCGGTGCGCCAGCAATGCGGGTAATTGTGTTCGTATTTCTCCACTTTAAAAGCCCGGTTCTCTTTCTTCAGTTTCACGGAGATGTCAACGTTCACGTCCACGTAGTCCTTATCGTCTTTATAATTCTTTACATAACGTCCGCTGAATTCACCCACGCCTTCCACGAATTTTCCCTGCTTGTCAACGAGGGTAAGTATGCCCAGGTTGTTCTTCTTTCCAACACGGAAGTCATCGGCACCAAAGGCGGGGGCGGTGTGCACAATACCGGTACCATCTTCGGTGGTAACAAAATCGCCGGTGATGACCCTGAATGGTTCTGCACCGGGAGTTGTTTCCCGTATCTTTTCTAAAGTGTTTGCTTCGGAGGGGAGGAGTTGTTCATATGCGGCGCCTTCGATGTCTTTTCCTTTGAACTCATTTAAAATCTTCCAGGGCAGCAATTTTACTTCAGCAGAGTAGTTTTCAAAATCTCCATTCTCTCCTTCGGGTTTGAAGTATTTTCCGATTAATGCTTTTGCAAGGATCACATTTATGGGAAGATGGGTATACGGATTGAATGTCTGAACCAATACATAATCAATGTTCGGCCCAACCGTTAAACCGAGGTTGGAAGGCAGTGTCCATGGTGTGGTTGTCCATGCCAGGAAAAAAACCTCGCCATCAGTATTTTTAATTTTTAATTTTTCATTTTTGATTGCCTTAAACATGGCCACCGCACTGGTGTCTTTTACATCTTTATAGGTTCCGGGCTGGTTCAGTTCGTGTGATGATAAACCGGTTCCGGCAGCAGGCGAGTAGGGCTGTATGCTCACACTTTCGTACAGGTAACCTTTCTTGTACAATTCGCTTAAACACCACCAGAGTGTTTCTATATAATTGTTTTCAAAAGTTACATAGGGATTATTCAGGTCTACCCAGTAACCCATCTTTTTGGTGATATCATCCCATTTGTCCTTGAACCGCATCACCACTTCGCGGCATTTTTTATTATAATCTTCTACGGATATTCTGGTGCCGATGTCTTCCTTGCTGATGCCCAGTTCCTTTTCCACGCCCAGTTCAATGGGCAGGCCATGGGTATCCCATCCGCCTTTGCGTTTTACCTGGAAACCCTGCATGGTTTTATAGCGGCAAACCAGGTCTTTTAGGGTTCTTGAAATAACGTGGTGAATACCTGGCATGCCGTTGGCGCTGGGGGGGCCTTCGTAGAACACAAAAGGTGTTTTTCCCTCCCTTAATTCAACACTTTTTTCAAAGGTTTTTTCCTTCTCCCATTTGGCCAGCACCTCTTCGCTGATGGATGGGAGATTAAGTTGCTGGTATTCTGTGTACTTAACACTCATATAAATCTTTCTTCAATCTGTAACGGTAATAAGTGTGCAAAGGTAGGAAAATAGAGGGCTTAAGTAATGGCCAAGTTTGTAAAGTAATCCCTTTGAAAACCAGTCCCGAACAATCGTAATATTACGAGGTACTTTACCCTGAAAGCCGCCACGGGGCTAATTATCAGCCTGAGTTATCCACAGTTTTCCCTTTTGGCATAGTATTGGCATTTTATGACAGCGAAAATATCCTTTAGAATATCTGAAAAAAATATATGATAAAGAGTTTTGCTGGTTTAGGGTTTTATTAGGGTAAAAGACGGGAATAGTCTTATTCCCGTCTTACTTTAACTCACCCGGATCGGCTTAAGTCACGCTTTAAATATTCAATCCAATGTTACCGGTTGCAACATATCCAATGTAAGAACCACCAATGCCTGTAAGAACCACCAATATCTGATCACAAGAGACACACTATTAAAATTGCAACGAAGGTAACCCCCAAACAAAACGGCATCCCCAACAAGGATGCCGTTTTTTGTTATGCGCTGTTTTTTTATGGTTTGGGATCGGCTGTTTCTTTTGTTTTGGAAGCATTCAGGAACTGATCAATGTACTGTTTTATTCTTCCATCCAGCTCCGCTGCCGGTATCTTTCCTTCCGCATATTCTTTGGCCTGGGCCATCAGGTATTCATGCAGCACTTTGCCGTTCACTTTTGTTTCCAGCTTAATGGTGGAAAGGGCAGCAATTTTTTCTTCCCAGGTGCTTCTTACCTTTTCCCAGTATAACTTATTCTTTTCCCACCAGGCTTTGGCCGCGGCACAGGCCGCCTCATCTTTTCTTGCATAGCTGTTGATGCCTTTTTCTTCCACCAGCAGCTTATCAATGCCGTTTTCCCGGAAGATCTTTTTATTATCCTGCTGATGAATATATCCATTGCCGGATACCACCAGGCGGTTGGTGCGGTTCAGGATATTGTAATCGTTCCGCACTGAATATTCTCTGCGGGGAAGGGGTGCATCGGTACTGTTCAGCCAGAAAGTTTCGCCATTGGCATTGATCCATTCGCTGGTACCCTGGTAACGGGGCTCATCACTTACTTCCCAGATGGATTGGGTCCACTTCCCTTTCACGGCTTCGGGTTTCTGCATTTCTTTAATCCAAGTTTTATTGCCCCGGTATTTCCAGATCACGGGATTCTCATAGGTCCAGTCTTCCCGCCAGTGTTTAATGATCATCGAATCGGTGATCACCAGCAGGTGCTGAAGAACAATGCGTTTGTTGCCGGCTTCAACCGGGAATACATACTCCAGTCCGCCGTTTATTATTTCTCTCTCATGAAATTTATAATTGGGATCGGGTGAAAAGGTTTCTGCATATTTGAATTCCACTTCAAAGCATCCGCAGAGTTTGTTGATGTTTTTGTCGGGGGTTTGCGCTATTCCTGTTTGCAGGAGGGCAGTGAGTAAAGCCAGGCTGATTATCTTTTTTACCATGATGTATAATTTGGTTGCAAAAGAAATCAATCTCACAGGCAGCCACTTACGGATTCAGGAACGATATTTACGCAAAAAGAAAAAGCTGCCCATGTAAACAGGCAGCTTTTAAACTCATAGGATATAAATCAGTTTACCAGGCTGTACCTGAACTGGGGTTTGCCCCGGGTACCTCCGTCGTTTACGCCCATGTCGATGCATTTGAATTTATAAAAATTGCCGCGTGGATCTTTGATAATATAAAACCGGTCCTGTCTTGCGCCTGTGGCCGGCTGTGTGCTTCTCCAGCTGCTTCCGATGGCCCACCGGCTGGCCGAGAAGCTTGCGTTGGCAACACTGTCTTTGTTGAATGCCGAAAAGGCTGCGGCAGCCGTGGCTGCATCTGCATAAATCTTTGTGGCAACGGTTACGCCGGATAAATGATTCACGGCAATCAGGTCAGAAAAGTTATACGGGACAGCGCCGGCTCCAAAATTGGTTTCAAAAACGGAGTAGGTCCATACCAGGTCCCATTTTTCTTTTTCCGGTTGTGCATCCACCAGTCCGTTTTCAAAAGAAACGCCTTTAAAATGCCAGTTGGCATCTTTTGGTATCAACAGGGTTTTGAAGCTTGTTTCCTGTATGCCTGCATATTGCAGGGTATACCCGCCTGCTGCATTGCGCAGCACACGGAGTTTTACCCAGGGCCTGGCGGCAATGCCCCCACCGGTACCGCGGTTTACAATGATCACTTTATTATCTGCGTCCGTGGCAGATACTTCGGGTATTACGGTTTTGCTGATGTCGCCGGCAATGTTGTCAAAATAAACAAGCTGATCAGGCAATGGATTGGTTTGACTGGTACTGAGGGTAAGGCCAATGGTATCGGCTGCACCTACGGTAGACAGGTCGTTTTTTGCCAGCACTTTAGCTCCGGCCACAGAAGTGTTGTTAAGAATTACCCTGAACCCGGTGCCGCAGTAAAAACCAACGTCCCAGCCGGAACGTAATACAGGGGTTTGTTTATCAGCTGAAAGATCGATGTAAACAGAATTGCCTGCTGCAGTTCCCGGCTCAGCGGCTGCAATACCACTTAACTGGATAGTGGCGCCGGCGGATGTAGGCACAATAATGATGGGGTCGGCATCTTTTTTACAGGCAGAAAAGAGGGCGGTAACTGCCGCAATAGTGATGATTGTTTTAAACGGTTTCATAAATTATTTTTATCGGTTGATGGATTATTTCTGTTTCCTGTTCCATTGAAGGGCAAGGCCAATGAAGTACGAACGGCCGTAACTCACTGCCACAGCACCACCTGCATTATGGATGCTTCCGGATGCTGCTGCGGTATTGTTTACGTTATTTACGTCAAAAATATTTTTTACACCTGCGGTTATGCTGATGTACCTGTTCAACGTGCTGTTTGCGGTAAAGTCGGCCAGGTGATAGGCGGATGTTTCGGCGATGTATAATACATCCTGTCCGCTGGTGCTGGTACCGGTAACATATTGCGGTTTGACGCCGGTGTATTTATAAAACAGGCTGAACTTGGTTTTGATTTTATCCCATGCATAACTGATTGATGCGTTCAGTTCGGGGCTCCACAGGTATTCCTTATCATCCAGTTTGATATATTCCTTATCGTCGTACAATTTCCGGTAAAAGCCGGTGTATGAAAAACCCAGACCGGCATCCAGTTTCTTCCAGGCCATTTTTGTTTCCAGCACAGCACCGGTTGTTTTTGCTTTGTTCACATTGAAATAACTGTATTGGTTACTTCCGGACGCAGCCAATGCAAAATCAATCTGGTTGTTGAAGTCATTGAAGAAGCCTCCCAGCGAAGCACTGTAAGTAAGGTTCCGGGACGGAGTGGCTGTCCAGTTAAGTGAACCGTTGAAACTGTTTGAATATTCGGCCTTCAGGTTAGGGTTTCCCACAATGTTGTGATTCACATCTACAAAATTGAAATACAGTTCACGTAAGGCAGGAGAGCGGAAGCCGTATGCGTAAGCGAGACGGAGGTCGAGGTTTTTGTTTATTACAAATTTACTGTTGATGGAAGGGATCACCGGCGGCGCATTGTATACGGAGTTTTTGATGAAACGCAAACCCGGGCGGATATTGATGCGGCTGGTCGGTTTGATCTCTGCCGAAACAAAAGCGGCATAGTCGGTAATTGCGGGTGTGCCGGAAATGCGTTCCCCGCTTGCTTCTTCCCGGTTGATGTCTACACCCGGCTGCAGGGTAAGCATGGGAGATACCTGGTACAGTACACTGGTGCGGAACGTAAAGCTGTTGAATTTCGCCAGGTCCTGTTCACCCTGGCCGGTGGTAAGCTGATCGGTTCCTTTTTCAAAGTCATGCACCGTTGTTTTTGTCTTTCTTTTGTAATCAGTGTAACTTATAATGCCGGCAAGCTGTAAGTTCTTGTTGAAGGTATACCCGCCCTGCAACTGGTGAGAGAAACGATCGGTGATGTATTGCTGATCGATGGCTTTATAGTTGCTGTAATTGATCGGTCCCCGGCTCTTAATGTCTTCATTCAGCAGGTCGGTGCGGTAATAGGCATTGAATGCGCCCTTGCTGTAACCGATCTTGGCATTGCCCATCCATTGTTCTTTTGGCAGCCAGTCTTTATCGCGGCCATACGCATCACCGCCATAACCGTTGAAGTCATTGTGTGTGGCGCCTGCTGATAAGGACCAGTCTTTTTTCTTATAACCAACGTTCAGGTTTTGCGTATGCACCCCTTTGTAGTTGAAAGCATGGTATTCATTTCCGGCGGTTTCTTCCTGCAGTTTTACCGATACAGAAAGATCGTCTTTCTGGTGTTTTTTGGTGATGATGTTTATCACCCCTGCCAATGCATCCGATCCGAAGATCACCGACATGGGACCTTCCACGATTTCGATGCGTTCGATGCTGTTGATGTCAACCTGGTTCAGGCTTTCCCGGGTATCGCCGCGGTCGATCATGGGCACCCCGTCGAGCAATATCTTCACATTGCGTCCGCTCATACCCATCAGTTGTACATCGGTGGTGCCAAGTGTATTGTCGTTCGAAAAGCGGAACCCCACCTGGTTATTCAGCACCTGTTGTACATTGGTGGCACCGCTGAGTTTGATGCGTTCACTGTTAATTACACGTACCTGGTAAACAGATTTTTTTACAGATTGTGGTTTGTACTGCCCGGTAATAATCACTTCCGACAGGTCTTTTGAATACCAGGCCGTATCAGCAGTCTTGTTCTGGGCATAAACCGCTGCGGTTCCAGCGAGTGCTGCAGCGGTCATGAATAGTTTCTTCATTGCAAATAGGTTTATGACGCAAAACTATTTTCACTGACGAAGAGCTTTATCACGGAATTGTCATTTACACCTGTTGCTGATATCAATCAGGGAGCTTTTACCGAATGATGACAGAGGAGCTGATATAGGTCAACGACACTACTGACCTGCATCAGCGCAATTGCGTGATAAATGGTTAGGGCAACCGGTGTGGCTGAAGAAGATTCCTGATTCCGTAAGCCGTTTTCTTTTTTCGTAAACGCAATGATTAATGAAGCAGCAGTTCGCAGGGCTTGATGCCGGTGTGTTTTTTAAACGCAGTTGAAAAGTGGGAGATGGATGAATACCCGAGCATCATCGAAACTTCGGTAACGCTGAGGCCTTTGTCGTACAACAGGTATTTGGCATGTTCCATGCGCTGGCCCTGGTAAAAGTCGAAGATGGTGGTTCCAAATATTTCTTTGAATCCTTTTTTAAGGTAGCATTCGTTAATCGCTACTTTGCGGCTGAGTGCTTTGATGGTGATGGGCTCGCCGATGTGCTGCAGCAGAACTTCCCGGGCTTTGATGATCTTTTCCCGGTCTTCGGCATTTTGCAGGAATTTACAGGTGAAACCGGTCTCCTTGTCTTCGCCCAGCATGCAATCCATGCTGTACAGCAGCAGGATCTGTGTTTGTGCATTGATGAAGATGTTTTCCCGGGTATCGGTGTAGGTATGGTTCAGCAGCGCTTCAATAGCAGTTCTTGTTTTGCCGCACAAAGGCAGCTGTTTTGAAAAAGACGTTTTATGCCGGAAAGAAAGGACTTCTTCGGTTAAACCGGTTTGGTTGCTGTTGTTGGTGAACTGGGTAAGGTATGTTGGTTTAAAACTGAAGCTGACCACATCTACGCTGTCTACTTTTTCCACGCAGCTCTTGCTGCTGCTGAATTTGCAGAAATCACATTCGGTCTGCTTCTGCCGGCAATACACGTTGCCGCTTACGCAGAATTTCAGTTCAAGATAATTGCCGGCAGGGTTGTTCTTCTCCACATGATACACCAGGATACCGGTATCATCAATGTTCCATTGCGGTTGCCGGCGATAGCGCCTGATGGAATAATTCACCGAACCTGGCACCACCCGGTCAACATGCAGCAATACCTCCAGGTCGTCGTGCATAACGGGCTGCCGCTGGGCAATACTTAGTATGTCGGTTGATTGATTCATTGAAGAATTTCGATGCAAATATACAAAAGAATGTTTAAACAGTGAAAAGCCAGCAAGGCGTCCGGGGGGCTTTTTTACCGGCTCTTGCCTGCTGTATTTTGCCAGGTAAAACAGGTAAAATTCCGCCTCCGGAACGGGTGGGAATTTGTGTAAAAAATGACTTAAAATAAGCCTTCGATAATTGCCGGGAACCCCTGCTTTTTTGTACATTTGCACGAATGTGATTTTTACATCTAAAAAGCGATTGAGAACGATTTTATGAGTACAGAAACAGCAGCAATTCCTACCCCCGCCACCAACGGCTATGGAGCCGACAGCATACAGGTTTTAGAAGGTTTGGAAGCCGTGCGGAAACGCCCGGCTATGTACATCGGCGACATTGGCAACAAAGGACTGCACCACCTGGTTTACGAAGTGGTTGATAACTCCATTGACGAAGCCCTCGCCGGCCATTGCAAAAACATCAATGTAACCATTCACGAAGATAATTCCATCAGCGTTCAGGACGATGGCCGTGGTATTCCCACTGCCATGCATACCAAAGAAAAGCGCAGTGCGCTGGAAGTAGTAATGACGGTTTTGCATGCCGGGGGTAAATTCGATAAAGACTCTTACAAAGTATCCGGTGGTTTGCACGGCGTGGGTGTAAGCTGTGTGAATGCATTAAGCACCAAACTGCACGTGGTGGTACGGCGTGATGGAAAAATGTTTGAGCAGGAATACGCCACCGGCATCCCGCAATATGCCGTACGGGAAATCGGTAAGGCCGATACCACCGGAACCACGGTTCACTTCTGGCCCGATGCTTCCATTTTTTCGGTAACCGTTTATAACAAGGATATCCTGGAAGGAAGGCTGAGAGAACTGGCCTACCTCAACCGGAAAATCAACATTACCCTGAGCGACCTTCGGGAAGTTAACGAAGAAGGGAAATCGTACAGCAAAACATTTTACAGCGAAGGCGGCATCACCGAATTCGTGGAAATGATCGATAAGAATGCCAACCGCATGTCGCTGATCCCGAAAGTGGTTTATTGTGAAGGATACGACAGCGCCACCAATGTTACCGTGGAAGTAGCCATGGTTTACAATGCCGGCTACCAGGAGCATATTTTCAGCTATGTAAATAACATCAACACCATTGAAGGTGGTACGCATGTGGCCGGCTTCCGCAGAAGCATCACCCGTGTGTTCAAAAGTTATGGTGAAAAGGAGAACATGTTTGAAAAAGCCAAAGTGGAAATTGAAGGAGACGACTTCCGCGAAGGCCTTACCGCCATCATCTCGGTAAAGGTACCCGAGCCCCAGTTTGAAGGACAAACCAAAACCAAGCTGGGTAATAATGAAGTGATGGGCGTGGTGGATCAAACCCTCAGCCGTGTGCTGGATGCTTATCTTGAAGAAAATCCGAAGGAAGCCAAAACCATTATCCAAAAAGTGATCCTGGCCGCACAGGCAAGGGCTGCTGCCCGCAAGGCCAGGGAAATGGTACAGCGTAAAAGTGTATTGACCGGCGGCGGCCTGCCAGGTAAGCTGGCCGATTGCAGTGATAAAGACCCGGGCAAATGCGAACTGTTCCTCGTCGAAGGAGACTCGGCGGGGGGTACCGCCAAGCAGGGGCGTGACAGAAGTTACCAGGCCATCCTTCCGCTGCGTGGTAAGATACTGAACGTGGAAAAAGCCATGGAGCATAAGATCTACGACAACGAAGAGATCCGCAATATGTTCACTGCCCTGGGCGTGAAGATCGGAACACCGGAAGATCCCAAAGCATTAGATACTTCCAAACTCCGTTACCACAAGCTCATCATCATGACCGATGCCGACGTTGACGGTAGCCATATCGCCACCCTCATACTCACCTTTATCTTCCGGTATATGAAAGAACTGGTGGAGCAGGGTTATGTATACATTGCCCAGCCACCGCTTTACCTTGTTAAGAAAGGAAAAGAGCAGGAGTATGCATGGAATGATGAAGAAAGAAAAGCATTGGTTGCCCAGATTGGCCAGGGTAAAGATGACAGCGTAACCATCCAGCGCTATAAAGGTCTTGGTGAAATGAATGCAGAACAACTTTGGGATACCACCATGAATCCTGCAACAAGAACGCTGAAACAGGTAGCCCTGGAAAGTGCTGCAGAAGCAGACCGTGTATTCAGTATGCTGATGGGAGACGAGGTGCCGCCACGCAGGGAATTCATTGAAAGCCACGCCCGCTACGCCAAGATCGACGTGTAAAATGGGTGCCGGCCGGAGGAAGAGGCCGGGCTGTGTTTGGGCCGCATTTTTGGAAAACCCGGGAATTTCAGTAGCTTGTATCTCGAAGTATATAACTTCAACCCATATTTACTAACCATAAATTCAAGAAAATGTCAAAAATGTTAACCGCTTATTGCATGAAGACAAAGGAAAAAAATGTTCCGATGCAGGATGCAGTAATCACTAAAACAGCCCGTGGAGGATATATGGCCCAGGGGCATGACGGTAAAGGCAATAAGATGACCACCATGCTCAATGAAGCAACTGCCCTGGAAGCCGTTAAAAACGGGGTGGCCAAAAAATCCTGGTAAATTTCAACAAAGAACTTATTAAAGGCCATTCGGTTGCGGATGGCCTTTTTTATTGCTTCCCATTGAAGACTGGCGGAAATTAGGATTCTTTACCCATGCAAATAAAAAGTAAAGTTTTGTGCTGCTACGGTAACGGCCGTTCAAAAAATACTATATTCGGAATACGCTAATGCTGCCTGCAATGAAACAAGGATCCTTTTTTACCCTGCTTCTGTTCATCGTGGTAACCGGCCATGCACAGCCCGGACTGTATTCCGCCCTTACCATTCCTGATTCATTAAAAAAAGACGCCGATGTGATCATGCGTGACGAAAGCATCCGGCTGAGCGTAAAAGATAAAAACACCGCCTGGTACGATGTACACCAGGTGATGACCATCCTGAATGAACAGGGAAAACGCTTCCTGGCCTTTGTGCAGTTCTCCGATAAATTTCATGTACTGGATGATGCAGAAATCAAGGTATACGACATGCTCGGGAACCGGAAGAATACCTATTCCAAAAAGGAAATGAACTCCCAGAATTACGGTGAAGGCCTGGTGCCTGAAGGGAAGGTTACTTATTTTGATATTACCGCACCGGCTTACCCCATCACCGTGGAATATAATTACAGCATCAAGTTCAAAGGCATATTCAGCCTGCCCGGTTACGATTATCACTCCCCCTGGCAATCGGTACAGCACTCAAAGTTTGAAGTGGAAGTGCCCTCCGACCTTGGTGTCCGGTACAAACTGGTGAACACAGATCTACAGCCAAAGCTCAGTCGTTCCGGAAGCAAGGATCTGATGCAATGGGAGGTGAACAACCTGAAAGCGTATAAACTGGAAAAACACAGCGGTTCTCCCTACCTCTATGAACCGATGGTATTGATCGGCCCGAATAAATTCCAGCTGGATGATTACGAAGGCGACATGACCAGCTGGAAGAACCTGGGCAACTGGATCAATAACCTGTACGCAAAAACTACCGGGCTGCCGGAGGAGAAAAAGCAATTTTACCAGGCATTGGTGAAGGATGCTTCCACCGACCGGGACAAAGCAAGGATATTGTATTCGTACCTGCAGAACAACATGCGCTATGTAAGCATCCAGTTAGGCATTGGCGGACTAAGACCCTTTCCTGCAAGTTTTGTGGATGATAAAAAATACGGCGATTGTAAAGCCCTGAGCAATTACCTGAAATCGGCCCTCGATGCCGTAGGCGTTAAATCAAATATTGTGATCATCCAGGGAGATCTTAAGCCAAGAAACGTCATGGAAGATTTTCCGGCCAATTATTTCAACCACGCCATTCTCTGCGTTCCGCAACCGAAGGATTCCATCTGGCTGGAATGCACCAGCCGCACATTACCTTTTGCAGAACTGGGCCCGTGGACAGAAAACCGCAAGGCCATGATGGTTACCGATGAAGGAGGTGTACTGGTAAGCACACCGGCGAGTAACTATTTACGAAACACGCAGTCGGTGAAAACCATCATTGAGGTAAACACCGATGGCGGTGCTATAGTGAATGCCTTCTGCAGCCTTACGGGGGAAAACAGGGACGACATGCTGATGGGCTTTCACGACCTCAAAGACGATGAGAAAAGGAAAGCCTTTATAACCGACATGAACTGGAAACAGCCCGATGCACTGAACCTCAGCACAGCGGGTAAACCGGATAATCCCTATTGGGTAAAGGCGTCTATGGAATATGAAAAGATATATTCCTTCAGCGCCGGGCCAAAGTTGTTTTTTGAACCGCGGCTGTATCCCGTTTTTAATGAAGACATCCCGGAGAACAGCAGCCGGCTGCGTGACTATCACTTCACCAATCCTTACCAGGTATTTGATACGACCGTATATAAATTCCCGGCGGGGTTCAGCCTCGAAAATGTACCAAAGAACAAATCGGTGAACAAGCCTTTTGCCGGTTATACCTGCACCTACACCTGGGATGCGGCCGCACGTACACTCACTACAGTGGTTTCACTGCAGATGAAAGAGCGGGTGATCAAAGCAGCTGATTATAATGCCTTGTATGATTTTAACAGGCAGGTAATGGCCGATGTGAATGAGAAGATTGTTATGAAACGGGACTAAGTTCCTTTACCGCAGCTTTGTGCATTTTTCCCAAAAACTCATGCAGGTCTTTCATGGTGCGGATGGATTCCACCACAAGAATACCGTTCTTTCCCACCTGCTTCAGCTTTGCTTTGTTGGTGCCCGTTTGTAAAAAGAGGAGGATGCCATTGAATACTTCGCTCTGGAAATAGGGTGAATCGGGATTGCCCACGAAGAAACAGCGAAGGGTATCATTCTTCAGCAGCATTTTTTCAAAACCAAGGTCAACGGCCAGCCTGCGGCAGCGAACGGTGGTAAACAGGTCTTCCACTTCCGCCGGTACCGGACCAAAGCGGTCGGCGAGTTCCTGGTGAAAGACGAACAGGTCATCTTCCGTTTCACAATTATCCAGTCGTGAATACAGGCTCAGCCGTTCGGTGATGCTTTCTACGTATTCATCCGGTATCAGTATTTCCAGATCGGTATCAATGCTGCAGTCGGTTACATAATCATCCTGCTGCTGTATCTCGGCTTTAAACAATTCCTTGAATTCCGAACGTTTCAGTTCCCGGATGGCTTCATCCAGTATCTTCTGGTACATTTCAAAACCAATCTCGGCAATAAAGCCGCTTTGCTCTCCACCCAGCATATTGCCGGCGCCGCGGATGTCAAGGTCTCTCATGGCAATCTGGAAACCACTACCCAGTTCACTGTACTGTTCCAGTGTGCTCAATCGTTTGCGGCTGTCGGGTGGCAGCGTACTCATCGGTGGCGCAAATAAATAACAGAATGCTTTTTTGTTGCTGCGGCCAACCCTTCCCCTTAACTGGTGCAGATCACTGAGCCCGAACTGATGGGCATTGTTCACGATGATGGTGTTTACATTCGGAATGTCCACCCCGCTCTCCACGATATTGGTGCACACCAGCACATCGTATTTCCTGTCCATGAAATCAAGAATGGTGTCTTCCAATTGATCGCCTTCCATTTGACCGTGTGCATAGGCAATGCTCAGGTCGGGACAAAGTGCCTGTATCAGCGCTTTCATTTCACCCAGTCCCTTCACCCGGTTGTGAATGAAGAAGACCTGCCCGCCTCTTTCTGTTTCGTAATAAATAATATCCCGTATGGCATCCTCATTAAACACCATCACTTCGGTTTGTATAGGCTGGCGGTTGGGAGGCGGGGTATTGATGATGCTGAGGTCTCTGGCTCCCATCAAACTGAATTGTAAAGTTCTCGGGATCGGTGTTGCCGTCAGCGTCAGCGAATCAACCGTGGTTCTTAACTGCTTCAGTTTTTCTTTTGCCGCCACACCAAATTTCTGTTCCTCGTCAATGATCATCAGCCCCAGGTCTTTAAACTTCACTTCTTTATTGAGCAGGGCATGAGTGCCGATGATGATATCGATCTTTCCTTCGGCAACCTTCTGCAGGGTTTCTTTCTTTTGTTTGGCCGATTTGAAACGGTTGATGAAATCCACGGTTACCGGGAAATCCTTCAATCGTTCACCAAAGGTTTTGTAATGCTGGTAAGCAAGGATCGTGGTGGGAACCAGTACGGCGGCCTGTTTGCCATCGCAGCAGCTTTTGAAAGCCGCCCGGATGGCGATCTCTGTTTTGCCAAAACCTACATCACCACATACCAGCCGGTCCATGGGTGATGGCTTTTCCATATCCCGCTTTACATCTTCCGTTGCTTTGGCCTGGTCGGGCGTGTCTTCATAAATAAAACTGGCTTCCAGTTCGGTTTGCAGGTAATTATCCGGGTTGTGTGCAAAGCCTTCCTGTGCCTTTCGTTTGGCATATAGTTTTATCAGGTCGGTGGCAATGTCTTTTACCTGCCGCTTGGTTTTATCCTTCAGCTTGTTCCATACATCGCTTCCCAGTTTATTCATCTTGGGAATGGTCCCTTCCTTGCCGCTGTATTTGCTGATCTTGTGCAGGGAAGAGATATTCACATACAGCAGGTCGCCATCTTTATACTGGATACGCACCGCTTCCTGCATCTTGCCATTCGCTTCTATCTTCTGTAAGCCGCTGTACACACCCACGCCATGATCGATGTGTGTTACATAATCTCCCGGCTGCAGTTCTCTAAGCATTTTCAGCGTAAGTGCCTTGTTCTTGCTGAATGCCTGCTTTACCCGGTATTTGTGATAACGCTGAAAGATCTGGTGATCGGTATAACAAACCAGTTTCAGGTCGTCGTCAATAAAACCTTCATGAATGGAAACCGGAACGGGGATTACATTTACTTCCGCTTTCAGATCAACAAAGATGGTGTGCAGCCTTTCCAGCTGTTTCGGGTTCTCGGCAAAGAGATAGATGTTATACTTCTTTGCTTCGTATTCTTTCAGGTTCTTTATCAACAGGTCGAACTGGCGGTTGAAGGCGGGTTGTTCCTTGGTTGAAAATACAATTTGAGGTTTGAGGTTTGTGGTTTCTGGTTCGTTTGCGAAGTAAGCCTTTGTTCCAATTTCAACAATATGCCGTTGTTTGACTTGTTCTTCTATGATTGAAGCGGTTACGAAATCATCTTTGGCGACTTCTTTCTTCTCAGTGATATCTTCTGTATCCTCATTCTCTTTATTAACCTCAAACCCCAAACTCCAAACCTTAAACTCTTCCTCCTGCTGTTCAATCTTTTCTTTAATAAATTCCCAGTCTTCTGTCCACACCACCACATTCTCCGGTAAAAATTCCCAGAGCGACACTTTCTCACCTGTCTCGAATTGAGTTTCCACATTCGGGATGATATTCACCTGCAGCAGTTTGCGTTCACTCAGTTGTGATTCGGGATCGAAGATGCGGATGCTGTCTACTTCGTTGCCGAATAATTCCACCCGGTACGGCTTTTCATTACCGAATGAATAAATATCAAGGATGCCGCCCCGTACGGCAAACTGACCGGGCTCATACACAAAATCAGTACGCCTGAATCCATAGCTCACGAACTTTTCGTACATGCCGTAGGTATCCAGTGTATCGCCCTGCTTGATGGAAATAATGTTGGAAGAAAGCGTTTTCGGCAGCACCACTTTTTCAAATAATGCTTCGGGGTAGGTAATGATGGCACCCACCCTGTCGCCACCCGGCGGGTTGGCAAAACGGGTGAGGCATTCGGTCCGCAGCATCACATGGCTGGGATTCAGCAGCCGGAAATTCTTTTTATTCTTGAAGGAAGAAGGAAAATAAAACAGGTTGAGGGCACCCGAAATATTCTCCAGGCTGTTGTGAAAATAGGCAGCTTCTTCGGCATCCCGCAGGATGATCACATGATTTAACCCGGAACCGGCGGGGTGGTTAAAAACCGTGGAAACGACAAAGGGGGCAACGCTCCCATGAAGGCCGGAAAGGTGAATTTGCTGAGAATTGGACGCAGTTACCCGGTCCGCTATGGCAAAACAGCGGCTGTCATTCGCATATTCCTTCAACAGCATTTCCAGGTTCATCCCGCTGCAAATATAAGTTGAATGGCAATTCTTTATAAATTAAGCCGTTGGCGGCAATACGGGGGGCAGCAAAACCGTTATTCTCCTTGTCTTATCAGTGTTTTTGTACATATTTTTGAATCGGCATTCCAGGGAAATCCAATAGCACAGGGTACATGAAAAAAGGCTGCTTATATTTTTTAGTTTCATTTTTACTGACGGGCCTGTTACAGGCGCAAACGAATGATATACCTGTCCGTTTCCGGGAAGGCAATTTTATTACCGGCAATAATGTACAAAGACAAAGTTTTCAGCCGGGCAACCTGCAGTCTTCCTTATTCAATAACGAATATTATGTGCTGGTTCAGTTCGCTTCGCTGCCGTCTGCTGAAACCAAACGGTCGTTGAATGCATCGGGCGTTCAGTTATTGAATTATATACCCGGCAATGCCTATTTTGCTTCCATCAGCAGCCGGTTTGATTTTTCTTCTGCCGCCAGGTATTCCATCATCTCCATCAACCCGGTTCCGCCCCTGTATAAGATCGACAGGAATGTTCTTTCCTACCGGGAGAACAAGGATGACGTATTTGCGGTGAGTTATTATGCCCCGGCCAGCGGTTCCATGGTTATCATGGAACTACAGAAAGCCGGAGCTGATGTGCTTACCACTAAATTCAGAGATACGCACGCCTTTTTTGTAAAAGCCAATCCATCGGTTGTGAATGCGCTGGCATCGCTTCCCTTTGTGAGTTATATCAGCCTGCAATCGCTCACCGATAAACCGTTGAACTATAAAAGCACAGGCATGCACGGTGTACGCAGCCTGCTTTCTTCTTCCGGACGAAACCTGGGCGGGAGAGGTGTGGTGGTTGGCATCGGCGATAACTCAGAATTGCAAACCGGTCACCTCGATTTTACCAACCGGGTCATCAGCCGTGTTTCTTTTCCCATCAGTTTTCATGGCATTCATGTTACGGGTACGGTGGCAGGTGCCGGGCTGCTCAATCCAAAATACAACGGCATGGCTCCCCGTGCCACCATCGTTGGCCAGTATCTCAGTGACATCATCACCAATGCGCCCACGTATGTTACCGACTTCAACATGATCGCCACCAATAATTCGTACACGGCAGCTGATGACAGTTGCGCCGGAAGCGGTGTGTATGATGTAATCAGCAATTATACCGACGACCAGATGAAGACCTATGAACAGTTGCTGCATGTGGTGTCGGCCGGTAATGACGGTACCTATACCTGTTCTCCCTTTCCTCTTTCCTTTGCCACCATTAAATCGGGTTATCAATGCGCCAAGAATGTGCTGACAGTAGGTGCGATGGATTCTGTTTATTCCATTGCCAATTTCAGCAGCCGGGGCCCGGTGCAGGATGGACGGATAAAGCCGGAGATCGTTGCCGATGGAGTGAATGTTCTTTCTACCCGGCATAACAATACTTATGGTACCAACAGCGGTACCAGCATGTCGGGCCCCGTTGTTGCCGGAACTGCTACGGTGCTGAATGAACAATACCGGAAACTGCATGGCAATGCCATTCCCAAAGCTTCCTTGATAAAAGCATTGCTGTGCAACAATGCAGAAGACCTGGGTAATCCCGGTCCCGATTTCACCTTTGGTTTTGGCATGCTCAATGCACGCAAGGCCGTGGAAGCCATGGAGGCGAACCAGTACTTTATAAGCAATACCACTCCTTCGACCAACACGATTGCTGTACCCGCCGGTGTGCGTCGTTTAAAAGTGATGCTTTACTGGGCAGATCCGGCTGCCGCAGCCAATGCAGCCAATACACTGGTGAATGATCTTGACCTTACCGTTACGGCCCCGGGGCCGGTAACACATTTACCACTGGTGCTTGATGCAACACCCGGAGGTGTTACCATCAACGCAGCAGAAGGAGCAGATCATGTAAATAATATTGAGCAGGTGGTAATTGATAATCCGGCTGCCGGCAATTATGATCTGAATGTAACTGCTTTTAATATTCCGTTGGGTCCGCAGGAGTATGTACTTACTTATTCTTTTGAAATGAACGGCGTTACCGTGGAGTATCCCTTTGGTGCCGAAACGCTGGTGCCCGGCGAAATAGAAACGATACGCTGGACCGCTTACGGTGATGAAACCAATACATTCACACTGGAATATTTTGACGGAACATCGTGGAATCTTATCAATAACAATATAGCCGCTACTGCACGGCATTACTACTGGACGGTTCCTGCTACCCTCAGTAATAATTACCGGATACGGGTAAGCAGGAATTCATCTGCCTATACTGATCAAAGCGATTATGATTTTGCAGTGATGGGTCAGCCCGTTCTCAATAATCCCACCGTACCTTGTGAAGGATATGTCTTATTAGACTGGCCGGCAGTTACCGGTGCCACTTCGTATGACATATGGCAGCAGAAAGGAGATTCGATGGCCATCATCGCCAATACCCCATCCGGAACATTGAATTACCTCGTGCAGGGACTGAACAGTTCTACCGGCTACTGGTTTGCAGTAAGTGCCCGGAACGGGGCCGTGAACGGAAGAAGATCGGTTGCCAAAACAATTACACCCACCACGGGTGCATGCTCTTTGTCGAACTTCGACAATAATTTCAAAGCCGTATCCATCAGCGCTCCTGTTAGCGGAAGACAATTGACTTCTTCAGCACTCACGGCCACGGAGCAGGTACGCTTCACCATTAAGAATCTCGACAATGCTGCTTCATCCGGCAGTTACGACCTGTACTACCAGGTGAATGGCGGCACACCGGTGATGGAAAGCAGTTCAACCGTGGTGAATTCACTGACTACCCGCTTATATACATTTGCTACTACCGTCAACCTTTCAGCCACGGGTATCTATGTGATCAAAGCATGGGTGAAGCGGCCCGGCGACAGTCAGCCACTGGATGATACCGTTTCTGTTACCATCAAAAACCTTCCCAATCCGTTGCTTACGCTGCCGCAAACCGATGGCTTCGAAACGGCCCTGGCAAAAGAATACAATGCAAACACGGTCGGGCTCGACAGCATCGACAAAGTGGATTTTAAAACCAATACCGTCCGCGGGCGGGCACGCACTTTTGTAAACACCGGCTTTGCTTACAGCGGCAACCGGGCAATAACACTCGACCAGTTCGTATACAATTCAGCACTTACCACCGACAGCATGCTGATGACCTATAACCTGAACAACTACACATCGGGCAACCAGCTGCGCCTTGATTTTTATTACAAGAATCACGGCCAGGATAATAACCCGAATAATAAAGTGTGGATAAGGGGCAGCGATACCAAACCCTGGGTGCTGGCCTATGATCTTGTTGCCAACCAGGCGGCACTTGGTCAGTGGAAGCACGCTGTGATCAATGTGAATGATGTACTGGATACAGTACTCCCGGCACAGCCCATCAGCACCAGTTTCCAGGTAAAATTTGGTGAACAGGGCAACACCTCCGCCAACAACGTAAACATTATCATCGACCAGGATGATGGATATACGTTTGATGACGTAACCGTGAAAGAAGCAACCAATGATATCGGTATCCTGAATATCGTTTCTCCTTCCATTACCGGGTGCGGACTGTCGGGCGCACAACCTGTTTCAGTGCAGGTGAAAAATTATACCGCCACCACGTTTACCAATGTGCCGGTGTATTACCGGGTGAATGGCGGAGCCTCCGTGATGGAAACGATCGCATCGTTGCCTCCCGGAACATACACACATACTTTTGCCGCACCGGAAAACCTTACCATCAATATCGATTACAATTTTGATTTCTGGGTGAATGAACCCACCGATAGCTACCGGCTCAACGACAGCCTGCTGAATTATTCCTTCCATACCAGTCAGGTCATCAGCAGCTTTCCTTACCTGGAAGGATTTGAAAGCAATGATGGCGGCTGGTACAGCAAAGGATCCAATAACAGCTGGCAGTGGGGAACGCCATCCAAAACAACGATTAATAAAGCCGCCAACGGAACAAAAGCATGGGTTACCTCTCTCAGTGGGCATTATAAAAACAACGAATTATCATACCTGTACTCGCCCTGCTTTAACCTGAGCGGGATGACGCAGCCGGTATTGTCCTTCAGTCATATTTTTGAAATTGAAGACGGCACACCGGCGGATTATAACTGGATCGAATATTCCACCAACGGCGGCGTTACCTGGACAAGGCTCGGATCGAACGGCGTGGGCACTAACTGGTATAATGACCCTACTTTAAAAAATCAATGGCGCCCTTCACTCACCACCTGGCACGTAGCCAGTACTGATATACCCACCACCGGGAGCAATGTACGTTTCCGTTTTGTGATGTCGAGCGATATGGGCATCAATTACGAAGGCGTGGGCATCGATGATATTCATGTGTTCGACAAAGCGCTGATCTATGATGCCACACCCACCGTTACCGGTTTAACGCAAAACGTAAGCGGTTCCAGCTGGGTTCATTTTACATCGGCCGGTAAACGGGTAGCATCTATCAATGCCAATGGGTTCGACCTGGGCAGTACCACGGTGGATGTATACCCCTATACAGGTGCGGTGCGCACACAGAACAATCAATACTACCTCGACAGGAATATTGTGATACGGCCCACCCTGGCACCTGGTGGTTATGTTTCGGTTCGATTTTATTTCACCGATACCGAAGCGAAAAATTTATTGAATGCAAGTGGTTGCGGAGGCTGCAGCAAACCCCGGGATCCCTATGAGCTGGGGGTAACAAAATACAGTGGTCCCGCCATCCAGGAAAACGGTACCCTGGCCGACAACTCCTCCGGAGCATATATATATATATTACCCGGCAATACCGAAATCATCCCTTACGACAATGGTTATTATGCCGAATACCCGGTAAACAGCTTCAGCGAATTCTGGCTTAACAACGGAGGAACCAATGCCAATGAACCCCTGCCCGTGAACCTGCTGTCGTTTGAAGCAGCCAAACAAAACAACAAGGCCCTGCTCAGCTGGATCACTTCCGGTGAAATGAACCTCCGGGAATTTATTGTTGAGCGAAGCACTGATGGCAACCGCTACACATCCATTGGTATGGTTCCGGCAAAAAATACAGCGGGCAATAATTATTATTCACTCAACGATCTTCAGCCCATAGATGGATTGAATTATTACCGGTTGCAGATGATTGACCGGGATGGAATTTACCGCTATTCGCCCATCCGTAAACTCAATTTCAGCAATGCCGGCGAAGATGTCATGATTTATCCAAACCCGGTAACCGGGTCACGTGTATTCATTGCTTCATCGGGCAATACTACCGGGGCCATCCTGTATGATGCGGCGGGCAAACTCATCCGGCAATTCAGCCTGCAGGGAAGAAACAATACGCTCAACCTTTCGGGTATTGCCAAAGGTGTTTACCAGCTGAAGGTTTTCACCGGCAATGACACCAGGATTGCCCGGATACTCATCCAGTAATGTTCATCATTTATTATTTCCTGCTGCCGGAGCATTGAACAGGCAAGTGGTTTTCCGTTTCACGAAAGGGATCATATTTCATTTCTTTGTACCTTCCCGCAAACATTCTTAATGGCATTACAACCATGGCGGACCGGAAACATAATCCGGATAGAAAATGAAACCCGGGATACCAGGCGTTACTGGATACAGGTTCCCGAACTGGATGATTTCAGCTTTCAACCCGGCCAATTCGTTACCCTCGACCTGCCCATTCACGAAAAACCCAACAAGCGCTGGCGCAGTTATTCCATCGCTTCCTGGCCCGATGGTACCAATACATTTGAACTGATTATCGTACTTGATAAAAAAGGAGCCGGCACCAACTATCTTTTCGAAAATGCACAGGTAGGTACTTCACTTACCTTCCGCGGTCCGCAGGGCGTATTCACATTAAAGGAACCACTGGATAAGGAGATTTTTTTCATCTGCACTGGCACCGGCATAGCGCCCTTCCGCAGCATGGCGCATTATATCCATAACCAGGCAATGCCCAACAAAGGGGTGAATCTCATTTTTGGCTGCCGCACCAAAGAAACGCTTCTGTATTATACCGAAATGAAAGAGCTGCAGGAAAAGATGAGCGGGTTCCGGTATATACCTGTACTATCGAGGGAAACATGGGAAGGCCGCACCGGATATGTACACCCGGTATATGAAGAATTGTGTGCAGATAAACGCCCTGCCAACTTCTTCTTATGCGGGTGGAAAGGAATGATTGATGAAGCGAAGCAGCGCATTATGGATATGGGATACGACCGGAAAGACATTCACGTGGAGATTTATGGATAATGCCGGGTATTGCATGATGCATGATCAATGTCATCCTGCCTGCTGATAAATACCATCCCTGCGGCAGCGTTTATGGAAACCATTTTTTCATTAACTTGTACCATCAAACCAATTCATTCAATAACTGGTCTCTTATGGGTGCATCTTCCATGATTGTGTTGATTGTTGCAGGGCTTGCGTTTTCCATTATTGCTATCTTGATTGCCCGCCTGATGACAAAAGGCTCCACCAACCCGCAGAAAGGCGAACCTTACGAATGCGGTATTCCCACCAAAGGAAAAACATGGATACAGCTCAATGTGGGTTATTACCTGTTTGCCCTGGTATTCCTGGTTTTTGATGTGGAACTGATCTTCATCTTCCCCTGGGCAGTGGTGGCTAAAAACGTGGGATGGGTGGCATTGGTTGAGATCGTTATTTTCTTTTTCATTTTATTCGCCGGCTTCCTGTATGCACATAAAAAAGGTGCATTGAAATGGAAGTGACGGGTCGTTAAATCGTATAAGCCGTTTACAGGTTATGACCGAACAGCAACATAAAGCAGTTGATTTTCCAGGGCAGGTACATGAAACCCCCGGCGGGGGCATCGTGCTGAGCAAACTGGATGATATCATCAACTGGGCCAGGTCAAACTCCCTGTGGCCGCTTACGTTTGCCACCAGCTGCTGCGGCATTGAAATGATGGCCACTGCCTCGGCCAAGTACGATTTTTCCCGCTTTGGATTTGAAGTGGCCCGGGCCACGCCCCGCCAGGCCGATGTGATCATCATTGCCGGCACCATCGTAAATAAAATGGGCCCCGTTTTAAAAAGACTGTACGACCAGATGGCCGACCCCAAATACGTGATTGCCATGGGCGCCTGCGCCATCAGCGGGGGACCATTCTTTTACAATACCTACTCGGTGGTAAAAGGGGCCGATCACATCATACCCGTGGATGTTTATGTGGCCGGCTGTCCGCCCAGGCCCGAAGCACTATTGCATGCATTGATAAGTTTACAGGAAAAGATAAAAGCCGGCATGACGAGAGAACAGATTAAATCCGGCAACCAATAATTATGACCAACGAAGAGTTGAAAACGAGGATAACTGAATTAGTTCCATCCGCTTCTTTTGAAGAAGGGGGAGAATGGATTAATGTAAACGTTGATCCCGGTGAATGGCCGGGTTTTGCCCGTCAGCTGCGGAGTGATGCCGGCCTGCAATTCGATTATCTTTTCTGTTTAACCTGCGTGGACTGGAAGACACACCTGGCTATGGTGTATCACCTCAGTTCCACCCTTTTCCGCCATAACCTGGTTGTAAAAGCAAAACTCGATAACCACACACCGCAGATTGAAACAGTAAGCCATATATGGAAAACAGCGGAGCTTCATGAACGGGAAGTGTATGAAATGTTCGGTGTGAATTTTTTAAATCACCCCGACCTTCGGCTGCTGATACTGCCCGAAGGATGGGAAGGAAAGAACCCGATGCGGAAGGATTTTGAAGATCCGGTGAACATGATCAAACTCTAAAAATAATGAACAGGGAACAGGAAATAAAGAACAAAGGAGTAAATGCTGATTCCGTTCTTCATTCATCATTCCTTGTTTCTTGTTCGATATTCAAATGCTAGAAGAAGTAGCCACATCCACCGAAGGTGATCTCGTCATCAATGTAGGACCCCAGCATCCTGCCACCCATGGTGTATTGCACCTGGTGATCACGTTGAATGGTGAAACCATTAAAAAAGTGGAACCGCATCTCGGTTATATTCACCGCTCCATCGAAAAAATGTGTGAGAGCCTTACCTACCGGCAGTTCATTTATGTTACCAGCCGGATGGATTATCTCTCTGCCCATATTAATAATCATGCCTGCGCCCTGTGCGTGGAGAAAGCCATGCAGATAGAAGTGCCGGAACGGGCGCAGGTGATCCGGGTGATCATGGATGAGCTCACCCGCATTGCCTCCCACGAACTGTGGTGGGGCGCCATGGCAATGGACATCGGCGCTTTTACTCCTTTCTTTCATGCTTTCCGGGAACGGGAAACCATCAACGACATCATGGAAGAAACCTGTGGTGCCCGTCTTACCATGAATTACATGGTGCCCGGCGGTGTGATGATTGACCTGCACCCGGATTTTCAGCGGAAGGTGAAAGAATTTATCAAACTCTTCCGATCAAAAGTGCATGAATACGATGAACTGGTTACGGGTAACATCATCTTCCGCAGCCGGATGAAAGACGTGGGCTTCCTGTCGAAAGAAGACGCCATCTCTTTCGGATGCACCGGGCCAACAGCCAGGGGAAGCGGGGTAAGCTGTGATATACGCAAGCTGTATCCCTACGATGTATATAATAAGGTGCAGTTTGAAGAAGTGCTGGAAACAGGTGGCGATTCGCTGGCAAGATACATGGTGCGGATCCGGGAAATGCATCAATCCATCAGCATCATTGAACAACTGATCGACAATATTCCCGAAGGCGATTTCCAGGCCAAAACAAAAGCCGTATTGAAATTGCCGAAAGGAGAATTTTATACAAGGGTGGAAACGGCGAGGGGGGAGCTGGGTTTATATATTGTAAGTGAAGGCGCCACCACACCTTACCGAATCAAATTCCGCTCACCGGGGTTCTCCAATCTCTCGGCATTGGATACCATGGCAAGGGGAAGCAAGCTGGGAGATTTGGTGGCGATGATGGGTACACTGGATCTGGTGATACCGGATATTGACAGGTAAAAATAATAATAATGAACAAGGAACAAGGAATGTAGAACAAGGAAGGAATGCCGTTAACTTCAGCATTCAGTATTCCTTTTTCCCGGTTCGATATTCATAAAATGTGGAGCTTAACTGACATAACAACCAACATTCACGACTGGCTGAACGAAACATTCAGTCCCACCTGGGTATTGATCATTGAAATGGTCATTGCCGGTATTGCGGTGATCGGACTGTTTGCGGTGTTGGGACTGGTGCTCGTGATCATGGAAAGAAAAGTGTCGGCCTGGATGCAGATCCGGCTGGGCCCCAACCGTGTTGGTCCCAAAGGATTGCTGCAATCGCTGGCCGATACACTCAAACTGCTCGTGAAAGAAGGATTGACACCGGGTGGCGCAGATAAATTCTTATTCAATTTAGCACCCATCATTGCCCTGGTGGTTGCCATGCTGCTGATGGCGCCCATTGCCTTTGCAAAAGATTTTCAGTTGTGGAACCTGAACATTGGTGTGCTGTATGTATCTGCTGTTTCTTCCCTGATGGTCATCAGCATTCTGATGGCGGGCTGGTCAAGCAATAATAAATATTCACTGATGGGTGCCATGCGAAGCGGGGCACAGATCGTGAGCTATGAATTATCTGCCGGCCTGTCTATACTTACCATTGTGGTGCTGGCTGGCAGCCTGAACATACCCGATATCATTTATTCGCAGGCCGATGGATGGTGGATTTTTAAAGGACACATTCCGGCGCTTATTGCATTTGTGATCTTTATCATTGCCGTTACGGCCGAAACCAACCGGGCGCCGTTTGACCTGGCCGAAGCGGAATCGGAATTAACGGCCGGTTTTCATACCGAGTATTCAGGAATGAAATTCGCCCTGTTCTTTCTGGCCGAGTATGTGAATGTGTTCATCGTATGTGCCATCGGGGCCACCTTGTTCCTGGGCGGATGGATGCCCTTTCACATCGGCAACTGGGAGGCATTCAACCACGTGATGGATTATATTCCGTCGAGCATCTGGTTCTTTGGCAAAACGTTTTTCCTGATATTCGTGATCATGTGGTTCCGGTGGACTTTTCCCCGGCTGCGCATTGATCAGCTGCTGAACCTGGAGTGGAAATATTTATTACCGATCAGTATGTTCAACCTGATACTGGTAACGGCAATCGCCATATTAAAGTGGCATTTTTAAAATGTTGAGGGGTTGAGACGGTTTAGAAGTTTAGCTATTTGCACTTCACTAAACGCCTGAACATTTCTAAACACGAAACCAATATGTTCATAGTAAAATACATAAAAGATGTTTTCAGCGGGATAAAGTCGCTGCTGGTGGGCATGCGCCGCACCGGTTATTACTTTACCCATCACAAAGAGATCATCACGGAACAATATCCCGATAACAGGGATACACTTAAACTGCCCGAACGGTTCAAGGGTGAAGTGGTGATGCCGCACGATGCCAACAACGAACACCGCTGTACCGGCTGCACAGCCTGTGAACTGGCTTGCCCCAATGGTACCATTAAAGTGGTTACCAAATTCGACATCACCCCTGATGGAAAGAAGAAAAAAGCAATTGACAAACTGGTATATCATTTAGAACTCTGCACCATGTGCAACCTGTGTATTGTAGCCTGCCCATCTGATGCCATCGTGATGGCGCAAACATTTGAACACAGTGTTTTCGACAGGGCGGAGCTCACCAAAATCTTAAACAATCCCGGATCCAGGATAATGGACGGGGTGGAATGATGAACGGATCAACCATTATATTTTATTTGCTGGCAGCGCTAACGTTGGTGAGCGGCCTGCTGGCCGTCACCACCCGGCTGATTTTCCGGTCGGCCATCTACCTGCTGTTTTCGCTGATTGGCATTGCCGGAATTTATTTCTGGCTGAACTACGAGTTTATAGCTGCGGTGCAGATTGTGGTATATGTAGGTGGCATTGTAGTGCTCATCATTTTTTCCATTTTCCTTACCCAGCAGGCCGGTGAACAGTTGCCCAGGCCTACCATGGGCCGTCAGTTGTTTGCTGCACTGGCTGCCTTTTGCGGGCTGGCACTGGTGATGCTGCAGTTGTACAAACACAATTTTACCGGAACGGATAAGCCGGCCGTGGAACCCACGGTTGCCAACATCGGCAACCAGATGCTGGGTGTGGAGGAAGGAGGATATGCACTTCCGTTTGAAGTGGTGAGCATCCTGTTGCTGGCAGCGCTGGTGGGCTGTATTGTAATTGCGTTAAAAAAAGATACAATAATGAATAAAGAACACGGAAAACAGAACGACGAAGTGAAAGAACGTTAACTTCTGTACCCGCTGTTCAACAGTTGATAGTATGACAGAACCCGGACTATATCATTTGTTGTTTATCAGTGCTGCGCTGTTTTTCATCGGCGTATATGGTTTTTTTACCAGGAGAAACCTGGTGACCATGCTGATGAGTGTGGAGCTGGTGCTGAACAGCGTGAACCTGAATTTCATTGCGTTCAACAAATACCTGTGGCCAAATCGGCTGGACGGAGTTTTCTTTACCATTTTTATTATTGCCATTGCCGCTGCCGAAGCTGCCGTGGCCATTGCCATAATTATTAATCTCTACCGCAGCCATCAATCGATAGATGTGGAAAATGCGGAAGAGTTGAAATATTAGATTAGCGGTTTAGAGTTTAGGGGTTTAGTAAAGCCCTGAACTCTAAACTTCTAAGCCCTGAACTTGTAAATGCTGAATGCAACATACATATCGCTGATTCCGCTGCTGCCACTGGCAGGCTTTGTACTGCTCGGTCTTTTCGGAAGAAAATACTTTAAGAATACTTCGGGTATCATCGGCACAGGACTGATGCTTGTATCAGCGGTGCTGGCATTGTATACCGCCTATGGTTATTTCTTTGAGTACGGGAAAGCGGATGGCGTTTACCAGAAACTGGTTCCGCTGAAATATACCTGGCTGGAGTTTGGAAAAGGCTTGTCCATCGATATGGGCATTGTGCTAGATCCCATATCGGTGATGATGCTGGTGGTGGTTACCTTTATTTCCCTGATGGTGCACATTTACAGCCTCGGGTATTTGAAAGGAGAAGAACGGTTTCCCACGTATTATGCGTACCTCGGGTTGTTTACTTTCTCCATGCTGGGACTGGTAATGTCTTCCAATATTTTCCAGATATATATATTCTGGGAGCTGGTAGGTGTTTCTTCTTTCTTACTCATCGGGTATTATTACGATAAACCCAGTGCCGTAGCTGCCTGTAAAAAAGCATTCATTGTAACAAGGTTCGCCGACGTTGGTTTTCTGATCGGTATTTTGATATTGTCTTTCTATTCCGGTACACTGGACTTTAATACACTTATTGCTGCATTAACTTCTCCGGAATCCAGCGAATATAAAACGGCCGTTACTGCCTCCTTCCTTGGAATTTCGGCACTCAGCTGGGGATTGATATTGGTATTTGTGGGCGGAGCCGGAAAGAGTGCCATGTTCCCATTGCACATCTGGCTTCCGGATGCCATGGAAGGTCCTACGCCGGTCTCTGCATTGATCCACGCGGCAACCATGGTGGTGGCCGGTGTGTTTTTGGTGGCCCGGTTATTTCCGGTGTTTGCCATCTCTTCGCCGGGCGCCTTAAGCGTGGTTGCTTATGTGGGCGCCATCTCCGCATTCATTGCTGCCATCATCGCCTGCACACAAACAGATATTAAAAGAGTACTGGCCTATTCCACCATGTCGCAGATCGGCTACATGATGTTTGCATTGGGTGTATCCGGTTATGGTGGTGAGAACGGACTTGGATATACCGCATCCATGTTCCACCTGTTTACACATGCCATGTTCAAAGCATTGCTGTTCCTGGGCGCCGGTGCGGTAATCCATTTTATTCACAGCAATGAAATGAAAGATATGGGCGGCTTACGGAAATATTTACCCATCACCCATATTACTTTCTTGATTGCCTGCCTGGCCATCGCCGGTGTGCCGCCTTTTGCGGGCTTCTTTAGCAAGGAAGAAATACTGCTGGCTGCCTACCATCACAACCAGGCTATTTACTGGATGGCATTGATCACATCTGCCCTCACTGCTTTTTATATGTTCCGGCTTTACTTCAGTATTTTCTGGAATAAAGAACAGCAGCCGCATGGAGAGCACCATGGCGAAGGGGGCTTTGCCATGATGATGCCGCTGGTGCTGCTGGCCATTGGTGCAGCAGCAGCCGGGTTCATTCCGTTCGGGCATTATGTGAGTTCGGATGGGAAGACATTGGAAACAGCATTTCACCTGTCATTTTCCATTGCCCCCGTTGCGCTCGGGTTGGCAGGCATCTTCCTCGCTATGTGGATGTATAAAAGCCAAACGGATAAGCCGGAGAAAATAGCGGCATCGCTGGGTGGTTTATACAAGGCTGCGTATCATAAATTTTATATAGACGAGTTGTATCTCTTCATCACCCATAAGATTATTTTCAACCTGATCGGCCGGCCGGCCGCCTGGTTCGATAAAGTGGTGGTGGATGGATTGGTGAACCTTACCGGGACTACTACCACGAAGATAGCTGAAACCATTAAAGGATTTCAGTCGGGCAAAGTGCAGCAGTATGCTTTGTATTTCCTCGTGGGTGTTATCGGCCTGGCCGTACTGTTTATTTATGTATGGAAATGATGTACTGATTGTAAATACAGAATGATGAATTATGGATGGCGATTCATAATCCATTATTCCAAAACAGTTGAATGAACCTTTTATTATTAATAGCAATCCCACTTGTTACCGCGGTGCTGGTATTACTGGTACGCAATGCGGTGCAGGTACGGTGGGTATCGCTGCTGGGCGCAACCGCACAGCTGGTGCTTGCTTTTGTATTATTCTTTGCTTTCCGCCAGCAGCGGATAGACGGCAATGCCGCCGACATGCTGTTCCAGCTGCAGTACAACTGGTTCCCTTCCTGGCACATCAGTTTTCACCTGGGCGTGGATGGCATTTCGGTAGCCATGATCCTGCTCACGGCCTTCGTGGTCATTGCCGGTGTGCTGGTATCGTGGAATGTAGAGAAGATGACAAAGGAGTTTTATTTTCTGCTCATCCTGCTCAGCCTCGGTGCTTACGGATTCTTTGTTTCTCTTGATCTTTTTGTGCTGTTCTTCTTCCTGGAAATTGCGGTGCTCCCCAAATACCTGCTCATCGGTGTATGGGGAAGCGGGCGCAAAGAATACAGTGCCAATAAGCTGGCCCTGATGCTGATGGGTGGTTCGGTGCTGGTACTGGTGGGCATACTGGCCATGTATTATAATGCTCCCGGCCGCAGTGCCGATATACAAACCCTTGCCAGGTCGGTTATCAGTCCCGAAGTACAGAAGATATGTTTCCCGCTTTTGTTTGTTGGCTTTGGTGTGTTCACGGCCCTGTTTCCCTTTCATACCTGGGTGCCCGATGGTCACTCCTCGGCGCCCACAGCGGGGTCGATGTTCCTTGCCGGTATCTCCATGAAGCTGGGCGGATACGGTTGTTTGCGGGTGGCTACTTATCTCCTGCACGACGCAGCAAAAGATTATTCCACACCCATCATCGTTCTTTCGGTGATCGCTATTTTATACGGCGCCTTTGCCACCATGATGCAGAAGGACCTGAAATACATCAACGCCTATTCATCCATCAGTCATTGCGGATTTGTGCTGCTGGGTATTGGCATGATGACAAAGACCTCTATGACCGGTGCAGTGATGCAGATGGTTTCACACGGATTGATGACGGCGCTTTTCTTCGCCGTGATCGGCATGATCTATGAACGTACACACACCAGGCAGGTAAGTGAAATGGGCGGACTGCTAAAGACAATGCCTTTCATCAGTACGATGTTATTTATTGTGGGGCTCTGTTCATTGGGTTTGCCCGGCCTGAGTGGTTTTGCAGCAGAGATGACCGTATTTATGGGATCCTGGGAAAACCCGGATACATTCAGCCGGGTGGCTACCATTCTTTCCTGTCTTTCGCTGGTGGTAACAGCGGTATATATATTACGGGCGGTTACTAAAACAGCCATGGGTCCGCTGAAACCTGAGTTTGCCGCATTAACAGATGCCAGGTGGAATGAGAAACTGGCGGCCATCATCCTGGTTGCCGGCATCCTGGCCGTGGGCACCGCACCGTTCTGGCTTAACGACCTGGTGAACCCGGCCACTCAACTGATCAAAGACGCCCTGAACCTTCAACCCCCCATCGATTAAGCATGAGTGAACTGCTGACGATAATGAAAAGTGAACTGCTGGTTACGGCCATCCTCTTCCTCATCCTGTTTATCAAACTGGGTAAAGGAATGAAGAATGAAACCATGCTGCTGCTGATACAGTCTTTGCTGCTGCTGAACTTCCTGGCTGGTTTTTTCTTAAATGAAGAAGGAACTTTGTTTAACGGCATGTATCAGAGCACTCACCTGCTGATGCTGCAGAAAAGCATCCTTAGCCTGGGTGTATACCTCATTTCCTTATTATTCAGCGGCTGGCTTAAAACAACCGAACACCTGCCGGAATTTTTTATCCTGCTGCTTTCCGCTTTACTGGGAATGTTTTTCCTTATTTCCAGCGGCAACCTGCTCATGTTCTTCCTGGCGCTGGAACTTTCATCCATTCCGGTGGCGGCCATGGCCAATTTCGACCTGGATAAAAAGCGTTCGTCAGAAGCAGCAATGAAGATAATTTTGACTTCGGCTTTCTCATCCGGCATATTGCTTTTTGGTATCTCCCTGGTATACGGAGCCACGGGTTCTATCAGCTTTTCGGAGATACCGCTCCTGCTGAACGGGTCGCCATTGCAGGTGCTGGCCTTTGTGTTCCTGTTTGCCGCCTTTGCGTTTAAATTATCCATTGTGCCGTTTCATTTGTGGACGGCCGATGTGTATGAAGGAGCGCCCATGGCCACCACATCCTTCCTGTCGGTGATATCAAAAGGAGCAGTGGTGTTCATTTTCATCACGGCATTGTACAGGCTGTTTCAGCCCATGCAGGAGGTATGGTACAACATGGTGATGGTGCTTTCCATTGCCACCATGATTATCGGCAACCTTTTTGCGCTTCGCCAGCAGAACATCAAACGCTTCCTTGCCTTTTCTTCCATTGCCCAGGTGGGCTTTATACTGGTGGGCATAAGCAGCAATTCAAAAGAAGGGCTCACTTCCGTAGTTTATTTTATCCTGGTATACCTGTTCTCCAACCTGGCGGCATTCGGTGTGGCTTCGGCCATTTCATCACAAACAGGTAAAGAGAACATTGATGAATACAAGGGGCTGTACCAAACCAACCCGCTATTGAGCTGGGTGCTGGCACTGGCATTGTTCTCGCTGGCCGGTATTCCGCCCACGGCCGGGTTCTTTGGAAAACTGTTCCTGATCACAGCCGGTGCATCCAACGGCAGTTACTTCTTTATTATTATTGTTGCATTGAACATGATTGTTTCGCTGTACTATTACCTGCGGGTGGTAAGGGCCATGTTCATGGATAAGAATGAACAGCCGGTAGAAAAAGTGCAAACTGATCTTTCTGCCAAACTCGGGTTAGCCATTTGTGCGGCAGGTATTGTACTCACCGGGTTACTGAGCTGGATTTATGATCACATCGAAAAACTGGTTTAGAGGTTTAGGGGTTTACACGTTTAGTTTTATAGCTCTTTTCTCTAAACCCCTAAACTCCTAAACCCCTAAACTCCTAAACGTGTGAACTCTTATGGCTATAAATAAAAATCATGAATTTGAAGAGCTGGACGGTGTTAAATGCGGCATCGTGGAAAAGAATGTATCGCCTGACCGGGTAGCCTTCCTGAAAAAAATCCTGGAGTACAATCATTTTACGGTGGTAGCAGTTCCATCACCGGCACCCAAGGCGGCAGCACCCGCTGCAAAGCCGGCAGAAGGGGAAACTGCAGCAGTACCTGTTCCGGAGCCCGTGCCCGAAGCTCCCCAAACATTCACCGTTGGGGTTACCGACTATACCTTCAATACTATTAATGCCATTTACGGTCGCCTGTTGAAGTCACCCGACGGTCATGTGGTTACCATGGCTTACTGGCAGCAGAAAGAGGCGGTGAGCCATGATGAAGTGCCCTACTACGAGCAAAAGGCATAAATAAACCGCAGCTGTATAAGCCCGCCTTCCCTTTTTTCCATCTCCCGGTATGACAAAAATCAATCCTCCTGGTGACGGATGTTTCATCAATTGGGGCATGGATTGCCTAACTATGCAGCGTACCAAGTTTTACTATTATGACAAACAGGAATAAAGCCGGAAAGTATGTATACTTCTTCGGCGGCGGCAAGGCCGATGGAAATGAATCCATGAAAAATTTATTAGGTGGCAAGGGCGCCAACCTGGCTGAAATGGCCGGGCACCCCAAACTGCGGTTACCTGTTCCTCCAGGATTTACGGTAACTACGGAAGTATGCACCTACTATTACGACCATAAAAAAACCTATCCCAAAACACTGAAGGCGCAGGTGCAGGAATCGCTGTATAAAATGGAGAAACTGACTGGTAAAAAATTCGGCGACGTAAAAGATCCGCTCCTGCTGTCGGTACGTTCGGGTGCCCGCAAAAGCATGCCGGGCATGATGGAAACGGTGCTTAATGTGGGGCTGAATGAAAACAGCATAAAAGGCATCATTGCCAAAAGCGGCAACGAACGCTTTGCTTATGATGCCTACCGCCGGCTGATCATGATGTATGCCGATGTGGTGATGGAAAAAGCAGCCGGCATCGAACCCAAGCACGGCAAGGGCATCCGCAAGATCCTCGATGAAAAACTGGAACACATCAAACACAGCCGCGGGTATGCCAGCGATACCGAACTCACCGTAAATGAACTGAAAGAACTGGTGAAGGACTATAAGAAGACCGTAAAACAAGTGCTTGGCAAAGAATTCCCCGAGGATCCCTACGAACAGATGTGGGGTGGTATTGGCGCTGTATTCGCCAGCTGGAACGGCAAACGGGCCATTGAATACCGCCGCATTGAAAAGATTCCCGATGAGTGGGGAACAGCGGTGAATGTGCAGGCCATGGTATTCGGGAATATGGGTAACGACAGCTGCACCGGCGTGGCCTTTACCCGCAACCCCGGCAATGGCGAAAATAAATTTTATGGCGAGTACCTCGTGAATGCACAGGGAGAAGACGTGGTGGCCGGCATACGTACACCGGCACCGGTGAATGAATATTCGAAGAATGCGCAGAGCAAACACTTCACCACCCTGGAGAAATTGATGCCCGTTCTCTATAAAGAACTGTTCGGTTATCAACGGAGACTGGAACAGCATTATAAAGACATGCAGGATATAGAATTTACGATTGAAAAAGGGAAACTGTATATGCTGCAGTGCCGGGTGGGTAAACGCAATGGCGTTGCTGCCGTTCGGATGGCCACCGAAATGCACAAAGAAAAACTGATTGATGCCAAAACAGCCATTAAACGGGTGGCGCCCAACCAGCTGGTGGAATTGTTGCTGCCCATGCTGGATCCCAAAGCCGAGCAACTGGCATCTGTGATTGCGAAAGGATTGCCTGCAGGACCGGGCGGTGCCAAAGGCCGTGTGGTATTCTCTTCTGCCGATGCCGTGCAATGGGCCTCCAAAGGGGAACAGGTGATCCTGGTACGGGAAGAAACCTCACCCGAAGATGTGGACGGCATGCACAAAGCAAAAGCCATTTTAACCACCAAGGGCGGGATGACCTCACATGCAGCGCTGGTGGCACGCGGCTGGGGCAAGTGCTGTATTGTTGGTTGTGGCGATATCGAAATTCACGCCGATACCAAAACCTTTCACGCCAAAAACGGAGTCACCATCAAAGAAGGCGACTGGATCAGCCTGAATGGTACCCGCGGACTGGTATACGAAGGAAGCATGACGCTGGTGGATATCGACATTGATAAAAACCAATCGTACAAAGACCTGATGAAACTGGTGGACAGGATCAAACAGATCGGCGTGCGGGCCAATGCCGAAACACCCGAAGACGCCGTTCATGCAGTGAAATTCGGTGCCGAAGGTATTGGCCTGTTCCGCACGGAGCATATGTTTTATGGAGAAGGAAGCGAAGAACCGCTTTTCCAGTTACGGAAAATGATTGTGAGTAAAACAGAAAAGGAACGGAGGGAAGCGCTGAACGGGTTATTCAAATACGTGAAGAAAGACGTGAAGGATACGCTGAAAGTAATGAAAGGATATCCCGTTACCATTCGCTTACTGGATCCGCCGCTGCATGAATTTGTTCCGCATGACAAAGACAAGCTGAAACAACTGAGCAAAGAGCTAGGTATCAGCATGGGCATGCTTAACAGGCGGGTGCTGGCCTTGCACGAAAACAACCCGATGCTGGGCCACCGAGGCGTACGCCTCGGCATCAGCTACCCGGAAATTACCGAAATGCAGGTACGGGCCATTTTTGAAGCAACCGCCGAGCTGCATAAGGAAGGCAAAAAAGCATTCCCTGAAATTATGGTGCCGGTAACCGTTATTGTACACGAACTGCGCCACCAGAAAGAAATTGTGAACAGGGTGTATAAAGAAGTGTGCGAAAAAATGAGGGTGAAAAAGATACCGTATCTATTCGGAACCATGATTGAAACACCCCGGGCCGCCTTGCGTGCCGAGTTCATGGCCAAGGAGGCCGACTTCTTCAGCTTTGGAACCAACGACCTCACCCAGATGAGTTTTGGTTTCAGTCGCGATGACATCGGCGGCTTCCTGCCCAAATACCTTGATCTGAAAATATTACCCGATGATCCGTTCCAGACCATCGACCAGGAAGGCATTGGCCAGTTGATAAAAGCCGGTACCGAAAGAGGCCGTATCACCAAACCCAAACTGGAAGTGGGCATCTGCGGTGAACACGGCGGCGATCCCGAGAGTGTGAAATTCTGTCACCGCATCGGCATGGATTACGTCAGCTGTTCTCCATTCCGGGTACCGATATCACGCCTGGCTGCAGCACATGCCGCCATTGACACTCCGCGGAAAAAAACAGGAAAAGCTTAAGAAGAAAAGAGAAGCAGCTGTTTTGCTTATTGCTCAACAGTTGCTTCCGACCGGTTCCAGTTTAGCTTTTTACCAAAGCCTAAACTGGAATCTGTGTATTTGACCGTGTCGATCCGGATGGTATATACATTACCCGGTATGGCGAGCGCCAGGGGATTTTTCCGGTGATAAAATGAAAGGGCTGACATGGCCGATGGATGATCTGCAGGCAATACCGTTCCGGTAAACTGCAACCCTTTAATATGGAGGGCTGATAATTTATCCGGCAGAATGGTTCCGGCCACCGCGGGGTTTTTTAAAAGCAGCTGAGAATGCTGGGTGGCGGCGGCGGATTTGTAGTGCAATAAAAACTCTCCACTGTTGTATACATAATAACAACTGAAGCAATAGGGCAGGCCTTCTTCCGTAACACAGCAGATGCTGGCACAGGTTTGTTCTTTAATGTAAGCGCTTATTTTCCCGGTCATGTTATTTGCTTTTACCGGGCTCCTTCCAGGATCCGGATGTAGTTGCTCCGTTCGTAGGCGGTTGGATCACTGATGTGCTGCTGGCTCATCAATCCTTTAAATGCGGCTATGTTATCGAATCCCATCATGTACATCCAGTCGTTCAGATCCTTGTTCATGGTATTTAGGTAAGGAATGCCGTTCTTATATAAAGAAGATGCCGTCATCACCACATCGGCGCCGGCAAGCAGGTATTTAACCACTTCCACGGCGCTTTGCACGCCGGTGGTGGCTGCCAGTGATAAACCCAGTTTGCCATACAGCATACCGATCCATAGCAAGGGCAACCGAATTTCGCCGGCCACACTATAGTGCAGGTCGGTTTTAATGATCAGTTCATGAATGTCGAAGTCCGGCTGATAGAACCGGTTGAACAGTACCAGCGCATCGGCGCCCGCATTTTTCATGCGCAGGGCGATATTGCCCATGGCGCTGAAATACGGGTTGAGCTTTACAGCTACGGGTATTGTTACGGTTTGTTTGATGTTTTCGATGATGTTGAGGTAACGGTGCTCCACTTCAGCGGTGCTCATGTTGAGATCGCCGGGAATAAAAAAGATATTGATTTCAATAGCATCGGCACCCGCCTGCTGCATCTGTTTGGCATAATCGATCCAGCCTTCATTGGTAATGCCGTTCAGACTGGCGATGATGGGTATCTTTACCCGTTGTTTGGCTTTGCGGATATTTTCCAGGTATTCATTGATGCCGATATTGTATTCATCCAGGCCCGGGAAATAATCCATCGCTTCGGGGAACGCATACGATGTTTCCGACAATACGCTGTTGAAGACGGCTTCTTCCCTGCGTATCTGTTCTTCAAACAGGGAAGGCATCACCACGGCACCGGCCCCATAGTCCTCCATCTTTAAGATGTTATCCAGCTTTTCGGTCAGTGTACAGGCCGAAACAACAATGGGCGAATTCAACTTCAGCCCCATGTAATTGGTATGCATTTTCATGATAAGAGTTTTGGGTTTGTAGTTTATAGATTATAGATCATGGTTCATGCAAGGGAGTCTTCCATGAACCATGATCTATCATGCTACCGGTACAAAATCGCTCGCCTTCTTTGTGGCCAGTTCTTCATATGTTCTCCATTTCAGGTTCACCAGTTCCTGTGCCCGCTTCATCAGTTCATCGGCAGCTTCGGGGTTGGTCATGGTGAGTACTTTGTACCGGAGTTCATTGTATGCATAATCTTTCAGCGCCATACTCGGCCTTGGCGAATCAAGCACAAAGGGGTTCTGGTTCTTTTTTCTCAATACCGGGTTATAGCGCAACAAAGGCCAGTGACCGCTTGCCACGGCTTTGTGCTGCTGATCGAGTCCATCCTTCAGGTCGTAGCCATGCGCAATGCAATGACTGTAGGCCAGGATGAGCGAAGGGCCATCGTATGCTTCGGCTTCCCGCATGGCCAGCAAAGCCTGTTGCGGGTTGGCGCCAAAAGCAACTCTTGCTACATATACATTGCCATACGAGATGGCCTGCATGGCCAGGTCTTTCTTGCCGACTGCTTTACCACCCGCTGCAAATTTTGCAGTGGCGGCGGTGGGTGTTGATTTGGATGATTGTCCGCCCGTGTTTGAATACACTTCGGTATCCAGTACAAGCACGTTGATGTTACGTCCGCTGGCGAGGGCATGATCCAGGCCTCCATACCCAATGTCATAAGCCCAGCCATCACCGCCCACCAGCCAAACGCTTCTGCGGACAAGCTGATCGGCCACCGATAACAGGTGTTGTGCCGCGGGTGTATTGATTGTTTTTAATTTCTCTTTCAGTGTTTCCACCCTGGCCCGTTGCTCCACCAGTTCACTTTCCAGTGTTTGTTTTCCATCGAGCACCGGGGTTACCAATTCGTCTCCCAATTCCGCTTTCATTTCACCCAGCAGTTGTTTGGCCAGGGCAAGTTGTTTATCGGCCGTGATGCGCATACCGAGCCCGAACTCGGCATTGTCTTCAAAAAGTGAATTGCTCCATGCCGGTCCACGCCCTTCTTTATTTTTCGCCCAGGGGGTGGTGGGGAGGTTACCGCCATAGATGGAAGAGCAACCGGTAGCATTGGCTACCAGCAGGCGATCGCCAAACAGCTGTGATAATAATTTGAGGTAAGGTGTTTCACCACAACCGGCACAGGCGCCGCTGAATTCAAACAGTGGTTCCAGGAATTGGGCGCCGTGTACGGTGGAGAAGTCAATTTTAGAACGATCGTTCCAGGGAATGTTCTGGAAGTATTCAATATTTGTTTTTTCTTTTTCCAGGATGGGTTCCTTGTCACCCATGTTGATCGCTTTGCGGCTGCGGTCGTTTTGGTCGATGGCCGGGCACACTTCCACGCAGAGGTTACACCCGGTACAATCTTCCAGGTAAACCTGCAGCGAATATTTTGTTTCGGGGAAACCACGGGCATTTATCGGTGCTGATTTGAAACCTTCCGGCGCTTTGTTCAGAAATTTTTCATGGTAGAATTTGGCACGAATCACGCTGTGCGGACATACATATGCACAGTTGCCGCATTGAATGCAGGCATTGGGTTCCCAGATGGGTACCAGGTCGGAGATGTTCCGTTTTTCCCATTGCGTGGTGCCGCTGGGATAGGTTCCATCCACGGTCATCTTGCTGACAGGGATCGCATCGCCATGACCTGCCATCATCATTGCCGTAACTTCTTTTACAAACCCGGGCGCCTCACCGGAAACCGTAAGCAGGTCAACTTCTTTGTTGGATGCTTTTGCCGGGTATTTTACTTCATACAGGTGAGCCAGGGTTTCATCCACGGCTTTGAAGTTCTGTTCAATTACTTTTGGTCCTTTTTTGAAATAGGTTTTTTCAATGGCTTTCTTGATCTGCTTGATCGCCGCTTCTTTTGGCAAAACACCGGAGAGAGCGAAGTAGCAGGTTTGCATAATGGTATTGATACGGCCGCTCATGCCGGTTTCCCTGGCCACGGTGCTGGCGTCGATTACATACAGTTTTATTTTTTTGCGGATGATTTGCTGTTGTACCTGCCCCGGTAATTTATCCCATACTTCTTCTTTGCTGTACGGACTGTTGAGCAGAAAAGTGGCGTTTTCGCTGGCAGATTCCAGCATCTCCACCTTTTCTGTAAAATTGAACTGGTGGCAGGCAATAAAGTCCGCCTTGGAGATCAAATAGGGAGCCCGGATCGGTTTGGGACCGAATCGCAAATGAGAAACAGTTCGGGCGCCGGACTTTTTGGAATCGTACACAAAATAGCCCTGCGCAAACAGATCCGTATTCTCCCCGATGATCTTAATGGTGTTTTTGTTGGCGCCCACGGTTCCATCGGCACCCAGGCCAAAGAAAAGCCCTTGCCTCCATTCACTTTCGTCTAATTTATATGATTCGTCATAGGTCAGGCTGGTGAAGGTTACGTCATCGTTAATGCCAACAGTGAACCCGTTCTTTGGATTTTTGTTCAGCAATTCATCATATACTGCTTTTGCCATGGCCGGGGTAAATTCTTTGGAAGAAAGTCCGTACCGGCCGCCAATGATGGTTGGTAATGATTTTATTTTTCCCTGCTGCAATGCTTCTACTAAGGTGGCCAGCACATCCTGGTACATCGGTTCACCGGCAGCACCGCTTTCCTTGGTGCGGTCGAGCACGGCAATGGCTTTAACGGTGGATGGCAATGCCTTAATAAAATGTGCCAGGGAGAAAGGACGATAGAGGCGAACAACGATCACGCCTGTTTTTCTTCCGGCGGTATTCAATGCTTTTACGGTTTCTTCCACGGTTTCGCTGCCCGATCCCATGATCACGGTGATTTGTTCGGCATCAGCAGCGCCGGAGTATTCGAAAGGTTTATATTTTCTGCCGGTCAGTTTTCCAAATGCATTCATTACTTCTTCCACAATGCCGGGTGTGTTGTTGTAATATGTATTTACGGTTTCTCTTCCCTGGAAATATACATCGGGGTTTTGAGCCGTGCCGCGGATAAAGGGATGCTCGGGGTTCAATCCTCTTTTTCGGTGTGCAATCACCAGTTCATCAGGCACCATGGCCTTGATCTGTTCATCGCTCAGCAATTCCAGTTTGTTTACTTCATGCGAGGTGCGGAAGCCATCGAAGAAATGAACGAAAGGAATTCTTGATTGTAAGGAAGCCGCCTGTGCAATCAGGGCAAAGTCGTGAGCTTCCTGCACGCTGGCAGAACCAAGCATGGCAAAGCCGGTGGTTCTGGCCGCCATCACGTCCTGGTGATCGCCGAAGATGGATAAGCCCTGTGCAGCGAGAGAGCGGGCTGCCACATGAAAAACAGCCGGGGTTAATTCACCGGCGATCTTGTACATATTGGGCAGCATCAGCATCAGTCCCTGTGATGCTGTGAAGGTGGTGGTGAGTGAACCGGTTTGTAATGCACCATGTACGGTTCCTGCTGCACCGCCTTCGCTTTGCATTTCAATCACGTCGGGTACATTGCCCCAGATGTTTTTTATTCCCTTCGCTGCCCACTCATCGGCCAGTTCGGCCATGGTGGAAGAAGGCGTGATGGGATAGATGGCGCATACTTCATTGATGCGATAGGCAACATAGGCAGCCGCTTCATTTCCATCGATGGTGGCTACGGTTTTTTTATTTGGCATGACTGACAGCATTAACAGGTTCAGGAATCATTTCTATGGCATGGCAGGGGCATTGTTCGTAACAAACAGCGCAGCCGGTGCAGGCATCATAATTGAATTTGTATCGGTTGCCTTTACCCAGTTTGATGATGGCGTCTTCCGGGCAGGCGCCAAAGCATCCGTCACATTCAAAGCAGTTGCCGCAGCTCAGGCATCGCTGTGCTTCAAACCTGGCTTCTGCTTCGGTTAAGCCATGGATCACTTCATCAAAACTTTTTACGGCCACGGCCGGAGCCAGTTTGTCCTGTTCTTTCTGCGGCGCTTCGGTTTTATACCACATGTGCAGTTTTTTAAAACTGGCCGTTTGATGTTTGTCGGGCTTTGCATAGGCACTGCCCATTAAATAACCGTTGATATACCGGGCCGCTTTCTTTCCATGACCAATGGCGATGGTGGCGCTGCGGTTTTCGCCGGGCAGTATATCGCCGCCGGCAAAAATGCCATCGGCAGCCATGCGTTGGGTATCGATGACCAGGGTTCCGTCTTCATTGATCTTTATATCGGGAACATGGCGGAGGAATCCCGAATCCGATTCCTGTTTGTTGGTGTTGATGAGCACATCCGCTTCCACAATTTCGAACTCGCCGGTGCCGGCCACCTTGCCCTTTTCCACTTTCATGATCTCCAGCACCACTTTATTTTTCTCGATGCGGCTGATGCGCCGGAACAGGTTCACCTCCACGCCTTCGGCCAGGGCGTCTTCGGTTTCATAATCATACGCCGGCATCATCTTCTGATCGCCGTGGAAATAAACAGCTGCTTCCGATCCAAAGCGTTTGATGATCCGGGCAATGTACATGGCCAGCTTATTGCCGCCATAGATCAGTACTTTACGGTTGGAGTAAGCCGACGGGTTGCCGCCCGCTTCGCGGAAAAAAGAAAAAGCATCCGTGATGTATACAGAATTATCGTGTTCAAAATTTTCCTGGTGAATCAGCTGTGCACCGGTTGAAACATATACCGCATCAAAATGACCGGCTTCTTTCTCCAGCAGTACATCTTCCACTTTGCGGTTTACTTTGATGGTTACTTCCATATGCTGAATGCGGCTGATCTCGGCATCCAGGATGTCTTTTGGCAGGCGGTAACCGGGTATGCCGGTTCTCAGTAATCCGCCCGGTTCAGGGCCGGCTTCATATACTTCCACAGTATGACCCATGCGGGCAAGATGATATGCAGCAGAAAGCCCGGATGGACCGGCACCGATCACCAGCACCCGCTTGTGTGTTGTGTATGCCACAAACTGCACGGGCCATTTCTGCCGGATGGCTTCATCGCCGATGAAGCGTTCGACAGCATGTATGTTAATGGTGTTGTCGATGTGGTTGCGGTTGCAGCCCGTTTCGCAGGGCTTTACACAGATGCGGCCCATTACGGCAGGGAAGGGACAGTCTTCCATCAGTGTCTGAAACGCTTCGAAATAATTTCCTGCCTGTGCATGGGCAAGCCAGGCCTGTATGTTTTCGCCCGCGGGGCAGGCACTGTTGCAGGGGGGCATAAAGTCCATATAAACGGGACGCCGGGAGCGGCTGTGACCGGTGCCTTCTGCATGCGTGAGCAGGTCAACGGGTTTGGTAATATCTGTGGTAGCCATGAATTGAGAGTTTACTGGCAATGAAATGACAGCCCGAGGGCTGGTGAAACCTCAGCAAAATATTACCTATATATATAAAGGGGAGTGACCTAATTCAAGGCCGGAACTGATTGATATCAGTCTAAATGCATTGCGGCGGGCCTTGGCCCGCCGCAATGCATTATTTAATTAGGAAGAATCAGGCAATGGCTTTCAGGATAATGTCTTTTACGTCTTTAATGCCTACCCGTTCCTGGGTCATGGTATCCCGGTTGCGGATGGTAACCGTTCCGTCTTCCTTGGTCTGGTGATCAATGGTTACGCAGAAGGGTGTGCCAATGGCGTCCATGCGGCGGTAGCGTTTGCCGATGGTGTCCTTCTCTTCGTAGAAGCAATGGAAATGCGGTTTGCATTCCTTCATCAGTTCTTCGGCTATTTCGGGCAGCCCGTCTTTTTTGGTGAGTGGAAGAATGGCCAGTTTGGTGGGAGCGATCTTTGCCGGGATGCGGAGCACCACACGGCTGTCTTCCGTTCCATCTTCTTTGGTCCACTTTTCATTGGCATACGCCAGGCTGATGATGGTGAGGAAGAGGCGGTCCAGTCCCACCGAAGTTTCCACCACATAAGGAACATAGTTGCCAAAAGGTTTGCCGGTAGCAGGATCAATGTCGTTATCGAAATACTGCATTTTTTTCTTGCTGTATTGTTCGTGCCTCCCCAGGTCGTGGTTTGTTCTGCTATGAATTCCTTCCAACTCTTTCCAGCCAAAGGGGAATTCAAATTCTATATCCAGCGCTGCATCCGCATAAAATGCAAGCTTAGGATGATCTTTAAAACGCAGTTTTTCTGCGGGGATGCCCAGGCTTTCATGCCATTTCTTTCTTTCTTCTTTCCAGAAATTATACCAGTCCTTTTGAGTGCCGGGGCGAACGAAGAACTGCATTTCCATCTGTTCAAACTCCCGCATGCGGAAGATGAACTGGCGGGCCACGATCTCGTTACGGAATGCCTTACCGGTTTGTGCAATACCGAAGGGAACTTTCATCCTGCCCGTCTTCTGCACATTCAGGAAGTTCACGAAAATACCCTGGGCTGTTTCCGGGCGCAGGTACACAATATTATCATCCGGGTTGTCGGAAGCCACGGCGCCGAACTCGGTTTTAAACATCAGGTTAAACTGGCGTACGTCGGTCCAGTTACAGGTTTTGCTGATGGCGCATGCTATTTTATTATCCTCGATCAGTTTTTTTAACCCGGCATAATCATCTTTTGCCAGCAGGGCATCCATCTGGTCGATCAATACTTTGCCATCTGCTTCAGGTAATGTTTCCGCATGAGATTCGATCAGGTGATCCACCCGGTATCTTTTCTTGCTGTCTTTATTATCGATCATCGGGTCGCTGAAATTGTCCACATGGCCACTGGCTTTCCAGGTGGTGGGGTGCATGAAGATGGCGGCGTCGATGCCCACAATATTGTCGTTCAGCTGGGTCATGCTTTTCCACCAGTAGTCGCGGATATTTTTTTTAAGCTGGGCACCGTTCTGTCCGTAGTCATATACCGCTGCCAGTCCATCGTATATCTCGGATGACTGGAAAATATAACCGTATTCCTTACAATGAGAGATGAGTTCTGCAAAAATGTTCTGTTCGTTTGCCATATTACTTCGTCACCCGTTTTAAACAGAAGCCGGTTTTTCAAAGGCTTCTTAATACAGGCAGGGCGCAAAGATAACGGGACTAATCGAATCCCGGAAAAGCAGGATATTGCCGGGGCTGACTTATTTTGGAGCTAAATTTACCAGGTGAAAGAACTGGCCCATACCAAAAAATCCATCGCAAAGAAACTCCGGTCAGGTTACCCTGCGGGGGAACTCAAAAATGACCTTATGAAACAGGGATATTCCGAGGCGGAAATAGACCTGTTGTTCCTGCACATATCTTCCCAACGGCCAGAACCTGGTAAAGGGGGAAAGAGCAAAACGCCGGAGATGCATGTACTCACCCTGCTGGGAGTTACACTTATTATTACAGGAGTGGCATTGATGGGTACCCGGATCTGGCTGACAGAGTATGCGCCTTTTATGATTGTGTTGGGGGCAATCGGAACAGGGGCCGGGTATTATATTTCTTACAAGAGGAAAAACTGATCATTGCAGTTTTTCATTGTTGTGGTGGCGGTCTTTATCGCGGATGTTCTTTTTTTCAAAATTCTTCTGCAATGCTTCGGTGAGGTTCACCCCGGTTTGGTTGGCCAGGCAGATGAGCACCCAAAGTACATCGGCCATCTCATCGCTGATCTCTTTTCCCTTATCGGATTCCTTAAAAGATTGTTCTCCGTACTTACGAACCATGAGCCTGGATAATTCACCCACTTCTTCCATAAGAATTCCCAGGTTGGTCAGTTCGCTGAAGTATTTAACGCCTACTGTTTTGATCCAGGAATCCACATCCTGCTGTGCTTGCTGAATAGTCATGCTGATTGCTTAAATATTTGGGAGATACAAATTAACTCATAAACCGTAAACCAATAAATGGCTTACTTATTCCTTGTTCTTGGTATCTATTAAAATTGTTACCGGCCCATCGTTCAGTAAATTCACTTTCATATCGGCACCAAATTCACCGGTGTGAATTTTTTTACCCAGGTCCTGCTCTAATTGCTGTATCATTTTTTCATACAATGGAACCGCAATGTCCGGCTTGCTTGCTTTTATATAAGATGGCCTGTTGCCTTTTTTGGTGGAAGCATGCAGGGTGAACTGGCTTACCAGCAGGATATCGCCGTTGATGTCCTTCACGGATATGTTCGGTACGTTATTGTCATCGTCAAAAATGCGGAGGTTTACAATCTTGTTGCTGAGCCATTCGATGTCTTCATTACTGTCTGCATCTTCTATGCCGATGAAGACCAGCAATCCGGTTTGAATGCGGGACTTAATATTTCCGCCGGTTGTAACGCTTGCCTGCGTCACCCGCTGTATCACTGCTTTCATTTGATAAAGATAAAATGCATGATCATTTATTTTGTTTTGGAAGCCAGTAAAAGAAACACGGCACCAAGCGGCAATGGTATCCAGAAATACTCAAACCATTCACCGGGGTGGCTGCTGTTCTTTCCAATCACGTACATGCAGATCGCCGCAAGGATACAGAGCAGGGCCAGCAATGAATACATTTTTTTCTTATTCATGATTTTTGGTTTCTATAAAGCTACTCTTTACAGGTGATTCTTCGGTTTGCAGGAGCAAAAAACAGAAAATGCAGTAAAACCGGGGGGTGGATTTTTTTGCTGATATTTCCAAGATTTTTTTTCAAAAAAAATGGGTTCCGGTGGGGAAAAATCCGCAAAAGCCCTGCCCGGTTGCGTCTTCAAAATTATCCACCGTTTTTTCCACAACTGTTAATATTTAACGGTTTGTTTCTTCCCCCTGAACAAATACTTTCGTTTGCTTAACAATTACTTAACCCCTCAAGCACGAAGATAGTATGTCAAAGAAAATCCAATCTGCCAAAGGACTTCAGTTTACCCGCCAGTTTACCAAAGACGGCGTAAGTCCTTTCGATATGTTCGAGTACGATTATCGCACCTCTGTTATCAAAAATCCAACAGGCGAAGTGGTATTTCAAATGGACAATGTGGAGGTTCCCAAACAATGGAGCCAGATCGCCACAGATATTCTGGCGCAGAAATATTTCCGCAAAGCGGGCGTTCCGAAAGACGACGGAACCACCGGCCGCGAAACAACCGTTAAACAGGTTGCTCACCGCCTCGCTCATTGCTGGAGAGTATGGGGCGAACGGTACGATTATTTTGCAACAGCCAACGATGCACAAATCTTTTATGATGAACTGGTGTATTCCATCCTGAACCAGGCCTGTGTTCCCAACAGTCCGCAATGGTTCAACACCGGCTTACACGAAGTATACGGCATTACCGGTAAACCACAGGGGCATTATTATGTTGATCCCAAAGACGGTCAGCTCAAAAAATCAGAGAATGCTTACGAACGTCCGCAACCACATGCCTGCTTTATATTAAGTGTGGAAGACGATCTGGTGAACGACGGCGGTATCATGGACCTGTGGGTACGTGAAGCCCGTATATTCAAATACGGAAGCGGTGTGGGCACCAACTTCAGCAGCATCCGCGGCGAAGGAGAAAAATTAAGCGGCGGCGGTACATCCAGCGGACTGATGAGTTTCCTCAAGATCGGAGACCGTGCTGCCGGTGCTATCAAGAGCGGTGGTACTACAAGACGGGCAGCCAAAATGGTTTGCCTCGACCTCGATCACCCCGAGATCCAGAGTTTCATCAACTGGAAAGTAGAAGAAGAAGATAAAGTGGCTGCGCTGATTGCCGCCGGTTATGCCAGCGACTACGAAGGCGAGGCATACCGGACAGTAAGCGGACAGAACAGCAATAACTCCATCCGCATACCCAATGAGTTCTTCCACATCCTCGATAATGAAGGCGAATGGGAACTGAAAGCAAGAAGCGATGGCCGGGTGATGCGGAAGGTTAAAGCAACAGAACTGTGGAACCAGATCAACTACGCCGCCTGGCGTTGTGCCGATCCGGGTACTCAATACGATACCACCATCAACGAATGGCATACCTGCCCGGAAGGCGGCCCCATCAGGGCTTCCAATCCCTGCAGCGAATACATGTTCCTGGATAACACCGCCTGCAACCTGGCCAGTGTAAACCTCCGCCGTTTCTTTGATGAAGATACCAACCTGTTTAACGTGGAAGGGTTTGAGCATACCTGCCGTTTGTGGACCGTGGTACTGGAAATATCCGTACTGATGGCGCAGTTCCCTTCCAAAGAAGTGGCGCAGCTTTCATACGATTACCGGACACTGGGTCTTGGTTTTGCCAACCTTGGTTCCATGCTGATGGTAAGCGGTATTGCATACGACAGTGAAGAAGCAAGAGGCATTGCCGGCGCCATCACGGCGATCATGACCGGGGTTGCTTACAAAACATCGGCAGAAATGGCCGGCTTCCTGGGCGCCTTTGATAAATACGAAGAGAATAAACAGCACATGCTGCGTGTAATGCGTAACCACCGTGCTGCAGCATACGATGCCAGCGATGCCTATGAAGGCCTGCAGATAAAACCACAGGGCATCAATGCAAAATATTGTCCCGACTATTTACTGAAGGCTGCCACCAAAGCATGGGACGATGCCGTGCAGCTGGGAGAAAAATACGGTTACCGCAATGCCCAAACCACCGTGATAGCCCCTACCGGCACCATCGGGCTGGTAATGGATTGTGATACCACCGGCGTGGAACCCGATTTCGCCCTGGTGAAATTCAAAAAACTGAGCGGTGGTGGTTATTTCAAGATCATCAACCAAAGCGTTCCTGCAGCCCTTCGCAACCTGAAATACAGTGAAAAAGAAATTGAAGAGATCGTGGCGTATGCAAAAGGACACGCTTCGCTGGATAAAGCGCCCTTCATCAACACCAAAACATTGCTTGAAAAAGGATTTGTGGCAGAAGACATTGAAAAACTGAATGCCGCATTGGGTGCTGCTTTTGAAATCGGGTTTGTTTTTAACGTGTATACACTCGGGGAAACCTGCCTGGAGCGCTTAGGATTTAAACCGGAGCAGTACGGTGACTTTAACTGGAGCCTGTTGGAAGCACTTGGTTTCAGCGATGAGGAAATTGAAGCTGCCAATGTATATATATGCGGTACCATGACGGTGGAAGGCGCCCCTTACCTGAAGGATGAACACCTGCCGGTATTTGACTGCGCCAACAAATGCGGCCAGATCGGCGAACGCTACATCCACGCTCATGGTCACATCCGCATGATGGGTGCTGCACAGCCATTCCTGAGCGGGGCCATTTCAAAAACCATCAACCTGCCCAACGAAGCCACACAGGAAGACATTGCAGACTCCTATCGGTTGAGCTGGGAACTGGGCCTGAAAGCCTGTGCTTTGTACCGCGATGGATCCAAACTGTCTCAGCCATTAAGCAATAAGAGCGATAAGAAGAAAAAACTCGACGAGCCCATCAGCGAAGAGAATGCTGCTTCTTTAGCAGCCGATATCACCACCATGGTGGATATGGGCAAGCTCACCATCGACGACCTGCTGGATGAAATGAACAAGCGGGTACAGAGCAGCGCCGACACCACCCTGAAACGCCAGCTGGCGATGATCGTGGAAAGAAGGGCCCTGCCTGCCAAACGCCGCGGCTTCACCCAAAAAGCAAAGATCAACGGACAGGCCCTGTTCCTGCGTACCGGCGAATACAACGACGGAACACTTGGTGAAATCTTCATCGATATGGCCAAGGAAGGAGCCACCATGCGCAGCATGCTCAACTGCTTTGCCATTGCTATTTCTATTGGTTTACAATACGGCGTTCCGCTGGAAGAATACGTGGAGAAATTTGTGTTCACCCGCTTTGAACCAAGCGGCATGGTGGATCACCCGAACATTAAATCAACTACATCCATCATCGACTTCATGTTCCGTTCACTGGCGTACGAATACCTCGGCCGCAACGACCTGGTTCATGTACTCGACAAACCCGAAGTGCATAACACCGGCAGCAATGAATGGGATGAAAGCACACCCACCATCGGCGACCGCAAACCCGAACTGAGTGAAGTACGGGTGGTGGGAAGCACGCAAACAGCGCCCAAGGCACAGCACCGCACCGCACATAAAAAAGTGGAGAAGGGACTGGATGCTGTGAACGCAGCCGCCAAAAGCATGCAGAGCGATGCGCCCGCCTGCAACACCTGCGGACACATCACCGTTCGCAGCGGCACCTGCTACAAATGCCTGAACTGCGGCAACAGCATGGGATGCAGTTAATCGTTTCCAATTAAGCACGAACATACAACAACGCCACTCAGCTGAGTGGCGTTTGTTTTTTATCTTATCAGGGGAAGCCGGGTTATTTCTTTTTTACAAAATCCCTCAAATAGCTGCAGCGGCTCAGCGCTTCTTTATAAAAAGCCGTGTTGCCGTATTCTTTTATCAGCCTGGGAAAGTATTTATTGTTCGTAAACAGCGGCCAGTAGGCGCTGGAAGCGGCCTCGTACTGCTGCCATTTATCGCCGGGGAACTCATCGTACTGCGGCTGGTGAACCTGCTTTTGAGAACATTTAGCCATCATGAATAAACAGCGAGCCTGGAAATTTTTATCGGAAGATGCTTTCATCGCTTTCTCGAAATAATCATGTGCTGAGAAGCAGCCGTAATATTCTTTCTGGAAACCCGTGGCATTTTTAGGAATAAAATATCCATCGCTGCCGCTGCGGTCGTACTGAACAAGCTCCCAGGCGTGGCCGTAGTAGGTGGTGTTGTACATGCCCAGCGCCAGTTTGTAATAATGTCTGGCAGCATTGGCCTTGTCGGTAGCGGCGGCCTTCTGCAGCCGAAGCATTTCCTGGGCAAAGGCCTGCTTGGTTGTTTTGAATTTAGCTTCGGAGGGCAGTAGTTCTTCCCGGTCGTACAGGAGATCAATGAAAGGGTTTTTGCCGATCACGTTTTTTTCGGCCGATTTGCTGAACCAGCCGATGGCCTTGCTGTAATTATATTCCCGCAGGTACGAGGTGCCCGCAAAATCAACCACGTCTTTATTGCTGATGGAATTATGGGTAAACAGGTAGCGTTCGAATTTGCTGGCCAGCTTATTGTTGAGCAGGGCATACAGGTTCTCCACGTCTTTACTCATCATATTGTTCCGCAGGAATTCCATACCGCTGCGGTCAGAGTAATAATAGTTGTCACCATCCCTGGCAACCCAGTCGGCGGCGCCCAGGCAAAGCGCTTCTTTGGCAATGTCGCCCTGCTGGTGATAGCGGTATGCCAGCACTTCCCGCAGCAGGTTGCGGTAAATAGCCTGCCACTGCTGCACTTTCCAGTAATCGAGTTCAACCGGTTTTTCTGATTTCACCCGTTGCTCCAGCCATTGCAGCGAAGGCAGCAGTTGTTCTTCAAAGGCCGCATCGATTTTTTCCTTTTCACTGATGGTAATGAGCAGGTTGGTGAGTGCCCACTGGTCCTTCACTTTCGGGGTGAGCAGCATCTTTTCTGCGGCGGCGCTGTAGTTTTTCGCAGCCGCCAGGTCGTTCATCATGTAAGCAGCATAGGCAGCGGCGGTTTCAAACAAACCGGAATTTTTTACGTTGCCGGTTTGTGCGGCGTTGTGTAAAAAAACAGACAGCACTTTTAACTCGTTGCCTGCATCGGCCATCACGCTGTCGGAGTTGTCGCTGATCCAGCTATAATAAAAAGTGGTAAGGCCGTTTCTTTTCACCATTGCCGGCGACAGGTATTTTTCTTCCAGCTTATTGATCTCCCGTACCGCCAGCACTTCCAGTTCTTCACTGCCGGGGTTCAGGCGGAAAATGTTTTCCATAGCGCCCAGTTCATTGTTTACACTGCCCATGGCAAACAAGGCAAGCATGGCTGCTTTCTCCCGGTTGTCTTTACACAGGCTGAGGTATTCTTCCCGGCCCGCTTTGGAATCCACACTCCATTTAAATCCCAGGTAATTGGATATTCTTTTTGTTTCCGTTGCCGAAAATGATTTACTGAAAAGATATGCGGCCTCTTTCTGCTGTCCTGTACGGAACAGGGCGCCGGCTTTTAGTGCCAGGCAGAGCGGCTGCACCACGCTGTTGCCTGTTGTTTTGCCGGCAAACTCATCGTACCAGTTAATCACATCGGCATACCGCCCGCTGTAATGCGCCAGCCTCAATACCTGGTACGCATATTTTTGTTTGAAGAGGTCTTTTTTCGCCGCTGCATACAATTGCTGCCCGTTCTTTATCAGTTTAGCCATTTTTAGACTGTCGCGGTTCAGCGCCTGCCAATCGTTGGCACCGCCCAGCACATAGGGTTCGGCCTGTTTGGCATAGAGGAGATAACCAAGCGCTTCCAGGTCTTTGCTGCGGGTGAAATAATCCGTCATGCTGTTTTGTTTGACGGAATCGGCTATTTTCAACGGTTGATTTTTTTCAAGGTGGTAATACAGGCTGTTCAGTTCTTTCGATGGGAATTTGTTGACGAACTTTTTTGCATCTGCTTCTGTAACCGGTGATGAGCAGTATGCAGCCCATTCTTTTGCCAGGGCATCCTCTGTCTTTACCGGCTCTTCGGAATCATACAGGAAATTATACCCGGTATAGTAAAAGGGCCGGTATGCATTTGCATCGGGCAGGTGCTGGTGGAAAAAGGAGGTATAATAATCATAAGGGTCGGTTTCGCCGCCGCACCCGATGATGTTCTGGGGAAAAGAAATAAGGAAACCGCTAACGCAGGCTGTTATAAATACCTTCCAGTTCATGTATACTGTATTTATTTAAAATTACAGAATCCAGGTGGTAGAGGGATACCCGCAGGCTGGTATTTTTAAGGTAACGGTTTACTTCAGTTGCCGCGGCAGACAGTTCCTTTATGGTGCTTTGTTCATTCCGGATCACATCGCCTTTGCGCAGTTCATATCCCTGCAGAACAGTATCTTTTGTAATGGTATACCGGTTGCCATTGGTGGTGACGAACGCAGGGGAAAAAACACTGTCGGGCAGCTGCTGAATAATGCCGGCGTACTCATTATTGCGGAATACTACTTTCCAGCTGAACAGCGGGAATGCCACATCAAGCGGCAGCGGGTAGCTGGAAAGATGATTGATGTATTTTTTCAGTTCTGTGGTTTCAAGAATGGAATTACGGGTAGCGGGATTTTTCAGGTTGCCCATGTTATAACACATCAGCAGGCCCCTGTCTGCAGGCGGTGTGCCCGTTTTGGTAATGAATTTTACCTGGTGCAGCCGGATGGTGGCCGAAAGAGTGATGGATGCATCTTTCCAGAGCGCCTTGGTTTTTTCAAGCAACAGAAAATACATCGGGCGGGTGGAGGCCGTCCAGTCGCAGTCGAACTGAATTTCTTTGATGGAATTGAACCCGTTGTTGTGGATGATCTCCTGCATCAGCGAATAGATCTTATCCGCCAGCAGGCTTACCTGCAGCGAATCGGTTTTTTGCATGCATTCGTTGGTGATGAAAATAGTGGGGATCACCGAAAGGCCGGCCGGCAGCCGGTAGCCATTGCCCTGTAGTTTTGCGAGGGGTATGGGTGAGCGGGTTGTTTCATCCCAGTCTACATCAAAAAAGCGGATGTACAGGGTTTGTACATGAAGTGAATCCAGTTGTTGTTTTTCGAAACCAGAGAGGCGAAGCACAGACTTCCAGTAATAAAACCCCCGGTCCACCTGCCGCTTTTCTTTTTTCAGTTGGCAGGAAATAAAACATGCGATCAGTATAACCGCCGTAAAAAATGCAGCCACCCTGTATGAAGTGAAGATGTTTGCCGGGAACATGAATTCAAAAATAGCCATTCCACGAAATACCAGCAGGAGGGTATTGCGGGTAACCGGAAACATTGGTTACTTGCAGTACTAAAATCACCGGTATGAAACGAAACCTGTTATTCCTGTTTTTATTATTTGGCCTGGCTGTGCATGCACAGGATTACAAACTGGAAGGCAATGAAGTGAAAATGGAAAAGCAGGTGTTGTTTGAAACCGGTTCGGATAAGCTGAAGCCGGAAAGCATGGCTGCGCTGGAAGTCATCAAACAATACCTGGGCAGCAAAACGTACATCAGCCTGCTGCGGGTGGAGTGCCATACCGATAATTCCGGCGAAGCCGCCCAGTTGCTGAGTGAGAAAAGAGCGCTGGCGGTTTGTAAAAAACTGGTTGAAATGGGGGTGGACTGCAAGCGGCTTCTTGCGGTGGGCTTTGGCAATACCAAGCCGGTAGCAGATAACAGCACCCCCGATGGCAGGGCACAAAACCGCCGGGTGGGGTTCTTTAATGCGGCGTTACGAGACCGGCTCATTGGCGGCATGCCGGCCGATGGAGGCGGTAAAGTGGCGGGTGACGTGTGTAACTAACGGGCAGCGCTTATCTTTGCCGGATGACCTCTCAATTTTTTACCTACAACAAGCAGAAAGTAATCCAGGCGTTGCGTTATCATTTCATTACCCGGCGTGAAATCAAAGTGATGATGATACTGGTGAATGTGTTTGCGCTGTTATCGGCTGGCCTGTTCTTCTTTAAAAAAATATCTCCCTTTGCCTTTTTAATAAGCTCCCTGCTCTGGTTCGGATTAATGATCACGTTCTGGTTCCTGCTCCCTTATATGGTTTACCGGAAAGCAGATACCTTCAAAGACCGTTTCCAGGTGTTGCTGTCTGATGCAACATTCCGGATCGAGAATGAACGCGGAGGGCGCAGCTGGGAATGGTCAGCCTTCAGTACCTGGATTGAAAGTCCGCATTTTTTTCACTTATACTTTAATGCCCGGTCGTTTTTTATCATACCCAAGGAAGCGTTTGAGGGCGATGGGGTGCATGCGGCAAGAAATATATTAAAGGACAAGATTGCCAGGAAATAAGCTAAAAGCAAAAAGGAGAAAAAGAAATGGTTTGTCTCTTTTTCTCCTTTCTGCTTTTGTATTCTCAGCGATAATAATCACAAACTTTTTTCCATAACAAAATGCGGAATGGTTACTTCGGTGAATTCGTCTCCTACCACCTTATATCCCAGTTTTTCGTAAAAACCCAGGGCAGTTTTGCGGGCGTGCATGGTTAGCTTTTTGAAGCCTTTATCCCGGGCGATGGTTTCTGCAAAATTCATCATGCTGGCACCGATGCCCTTTCCCTGGAGGTTATTCTGAACGGCCATCTGGCGAAGGCGTACGCTGGTGGGATCGGTTTTTGTGAGCAGGCAGCAGGCGAGCATTTCATCATCATCGAAAGCCCCGATCAGGATATCTTCTTTTTCCCGGGCCAATTCGTCATCGGTAAAAGAAAGGCCAAGAGGCATACGCAGGATGTCGTTCCTGAGTTTTACCATTTGCTGGTATTCTTTTGTGCCGTGGTCTATTTGTTTTAAGGCCATAACGGGTTAAGTTTTGGTATGGTGCTGAAGGTTTCGTTAAAGATGGAATACCAATATACAATTTTTTTGGTATCCGGCACCCATGTAAAAAAAGCACTATAGGCATACCGGCTGGCTGTCAATAAAAGAACTGCTGTACTGCGGCTTTCAACAGCCTCCGGCCGGATCTATAAGCCGCAAAAACCGTTTGTAATCAAACAATATCTATTTCTTTGTATTTATCTCAAAATGTATATTTTTGCACCCTATACAAACTAAATTTTACAATCATGTCAGACATTGCAACAAGAGTAAAGAAAATAATTGTTGACAAATTAGGCGTAGATGAGGCAGAGGTTACCCCTGAAGCTTCTTTTACCAACGATTTAGGCGCCGACAGCCTGGATACCGTTGAACTTATTATGGAATTCGAAAAGGAATTCAATATTTCTATTCCGGACGAGCAGGCCGAGACCATTACCACTGTAGGTCAGGCTAATGCATACTTAGAAGAGCATGCTAAGTAATTAATTTAATTATCACAGGCAAATTTTATGGCTTTAAAAAGAGTTGTAGTTACCGGATTGGGAGCTCTGACGCCATTGGGCAAAACAGTAGAATCCTACTGGCAAGGTTTGACCGATGGAGTAAGCGGATGCGACCTGATCAAACAGTTTGACTGCAGCAAGTTTAAAACCAGGTTTGCCTGTGAGGTTAAAGACTTTGAACCCACCAACTACCTCGACCGCAAGGAAGCCAGAAAGATAGACCGCTTTACCCAGTTTGCACTCATCGCCAGCGATGAGGCTGTAAAAGATGCCGGCATTTCGAAAGAAAATGTTGACATCGACCGGGTGGGTGTGATTTTCGCCAGTGGCATTGGCGGATTGATCACCTTCCAGGAAGAAGTTACCAACTTTGCCCTGGGCGACGGAACTCCCCGCTTTAATCCTTTCTTTATTCCTAAAATGATCCTTGATATTGCCGCCGGGCAAATTTCGATGCGGCATGGATTCCGCGGACCCAATTTTGCCGTAGTGAGCGCCTGTGCATCCAGTACCAATGCCATTATTGATGCATTTGATAACATACGTCTTGGAAAGGCCGACATTATCCTCACCGGTGGAAGCGAAGCCGTAATCAGCGCTGCCGGCGTAGGCGGATTTAATGCCATGAAGGCGCTGAGTGAACGCAACGACAGTCCCGCCACCGCAAGCCGCCCCTTCGATAAAGACCGGGATGGTTTTGTAATGGGCGAAGGTGCCGGCGTACTGGTGCTTGAAAGCCTGGATCATGCCCTGGCCCGCGGCGCTAAAATCTATTGCGAAATTGCCGGTGGAGGTGCCACCGCCGATGCACACCATATTACCGCCCCGCACCCGGAAGGACTGGGTGCTAAAAACGTAATGAATGCTGCACTGAAAGATGCCGGCATGAAACCGGAAGACATTGATTACATCAATGTTCATGGAACATCCACCCCGCTGGGCGACCTGGCAGAAACAAAAGCCATCCTGAATGTGTTTGGCAATCATGCCTACAACCTTAACATCAGCAGCACCAAAAGTATGACTGGTCATTGCCTGGGCGCCGCCGGAGTGCTGGAAGCGCTTGCCTGCATCATGGCGGTTACCAAAGATATTGTTCCTCCCACCATCAATCACTTTACGGATGATCCTGAACTGGATCCAAAACTCAACTTCACCTTTAATAAGGCACAGCACCGTACCGTGAATGCAGCGCTCAGCAACACCTTTGGTTTTGGCGGGCACAACGCATCCATGATCGTAAAAAAATATACAGCCTGACCCTTTTCTTCCCCGGCCTTCAAAGAATAAAAGTTTGTTCCGGGCGTTAACCATTTATACCTTCGCCACGGGAGATAAAAAAAACTTAATTTTATCTGTACTAATAGAAGTACGTTAACGAAACTGGTGCGTTTTGCAATTCATAAAAGATCTATTTAAAAACCAGAACAGTAACCGGGAATTCCGGAAACAGCTCAACAATATCCTGGGTTTTTCGCCGGGCAATATTGCCTTGTACAAAACGGCGCTCAGTCACCGCAGTGTACGGGAAGGCGCCGATGAAAACAATGAACGGCTGGAGTTTCTGGGCGATGCTGTACTGAGTTCGGTGGTGGCGCACTATCTCTTCCGCAAATACCCCTACAAAGGAGAAGGTTTTTTAACCGAGATGCGTAGTAAGATGGTGAACCGGCAGAAACTGAATGATATTGCGCTGAAAATGGGAATCAAGAAAATAACCTTTTACAATAAATACGATAATGCCCTCAAGGTGTCGCAGATCTTCGGCAATACCCTGGAAGCACTGATCGGTGCCGTATACCTGGATAAAGGATACGCCGGCACGCACAAATGGGTGGAGAAATACATCATCATGCCGCATATGTTTACCGATGACCTCGAAGTGATCGAGATCAACATCAAGAATAAACTGTACGGCTGGGCCAATAAAAACGGCAAGGCCCTGGAGTTTGAAACACTGGATGAGAAATTTGAAAACGGACGCCGCCTGTTTACCATCGGGGCAACCGTAGATGGGGAACTGATTGCCGAAGCAAAAGGATACAATAAAAAAGATGCCAGCCAGATAGCAGCGCAGCTGGCGGTGGATAAATTAGGACTTTGACAAGTCTGTAGTTTGGGGTTTGTAGTTTGAGGTTAGCATTTCAACATTGCGGGTTCTCTTAAACCACAAACCGTCAACCACGAACCATAAACCTGAACCATGAACTTTGGAATACTCGGAAGCGGAAGCTGGGGAACGGCGATAGCAAAAATACTCACCGATAACGGTAATTCCATTTACTGGTGGAACCGCAGCCAGGATGATATTGACTATCTCAAGAGCCGTCACCACAATCCCCGTTACCTCCCCACGGCGCATTTCGACATCACAAAACTGAAACTCACCACCGACCCGGCAGATGTGATCCGGAACAGCGACTGCGTGGTAATCGTTGTTCCTTCGGCCTATGCTGTACAAGCACTGGCGGGGCTCGGCAGGAACATTTTTTCAGAAAAAAAAATTGTGTCGGCAATAAAAGGGATATTGCCCGACAATAACCTGTTGCTGAATGAATACCTCGGTAATGAGTTTGGTGTGGAGTTGAAAAACTATTTTGCCGTGCTGGGCCCCTGCCATGCTGAAGAAGTGGCATCTGAAAAATTATCCTACCTCACGTTTACCGGCATTGATGAAAAAACAACCCATGCCATTGCTGCCTGTTTTAAAACGCCCTACCTGAACACGGTGGAGAACAATGATATCTATGGTGTTCAGTTTGCCGCTATCCTAAAGAATATTTATGCCGTGGGTGCCGGAATTGCCCATGGGCTCGACTATGGTGATAATTTCCTGAGTGTGTTTATTGCCAACTGCGCCGATGAAATGGCCGGGTTTCTCAAAAAAGCCGGTATAAAGAACATTGAAGTTGGCCATACAGATATCCGCCAGCCGAGTGAGGAACACCGCCCGCCGAATTATGCTGCCTCGGTTTACCTGGGCGACCTGCTGGTTACCTGCTACTCACTCCACAGCCGCAACCGGGCTTTTGGAAACATGATCGGCAAAGGCTATTCGGTTAAGGCCGCCCAGCTGGAAATGAGCATGGTTGCCGAAGGGTATTATGCCGGTAAATGCATGCATGTTATCAATCAAAAAGTTATGGCCGATATGCCCATTGCTGATACCGTTTATAAAATTTTATGGGAAAACCTGCCGGCAACCGAAGGTTTTAACACTATTGAGCAAACGTTGATATAGAGAAGCTGTATCTTTATACCAGCAATTACAATATGCCATTCTCTTTTTCAAATATCAGCACTTCTGTTTTACTCTTTATGGTGGTTTGCCTCTTCATTGGCGAAGCGGTGAAACACATCCGGAAAAAGTACCATCACTCAGAAAAATAGATCAGCCGCAATGCCATCGGCAAACAATTTCCCTTCACTGGTCAGTATCAGCCTGTTGTTTAGCAATGTTAACTTTCCTGTTTCTGCATATTTATAACTTCCTGTAAGCAATGTGTTGCCTTTTGCCTGGCCGAACCTGCTGTTTACCAGGGTTAGATCAAGTCCTTCCATTGTGCGGAGAGCGGTCATGATGTATTCATTCAGCCGCTGTGTTTCCGTAAGTGTTTCTTCTTCAAACGGTATGATTCCTTTTTCCAGCGATTGGATATAAAGTGCATTGTTTGCCAGGTTCCATTTCCGTTTTGATCCGTTAAAGGAGTGAGCGGCAGGCCCGAATCCATAGTAGGTTTCGCCCGACCAGTAGCTGCTGTTATGCCTGCTCCGGTAACCGGGTTTGGCAAAATTGCTGATCTCGTAGTGTTCATACCCGGCCTGTTCCATATGCGCTACCAGTTGAAAAAAATGCCTTGCCTGCTTTTCCGGGTCAATGGGTTCTTTTCTGTGAAGGCTGATCATTTTATCGAGGGCTGTACGGGGTTCCACAGTAAGTGCATAACAGGAAATATGTGGAATGTTTTTTCCGGTAATCGTTTCCATGTTCCGTTGCCAGTCATCATCATTTAATACCGGGGAGCCATAGATCAGGTCTACCGAAAAATTATCAATCCCTGCATCCCTTACCAGATTGATGCAGGTCAGTGATTCGCTGGCAGTGTGAACCCGGTTCATCCATTTTAACTCTTCTTCCACGAAACTCTGGATGCCGATGCTCAGGCGGTTAATGCCCAGCGATGTCCATTCTTTTAAAGAGCGTTGATTGATGTCGTCGGGGTTTGCCTCTATGGTGATTTCGGCACCACAGGTAAGCATAAACCGCTCCTTTACTGTGTTTATGATGCGCTTCAGTTCTTCTGTTGTTAATATGCTTGGCGTGCCGCCCCCTAAATAAAGCGTGGATACCTGTTCCTGCGTTTCGATGCTGGTGGACAATTGAATTTCTTTTATTATCGCATCAACCATTTTTTCTTTTTGCGCCAGCGAAGTGGAAAAATGAAAATTGCAGTAATGACAAGCCTGTTTGCAGAAGGGAATATGTATGTAGATACCGGGCAAAGAATTATGTTTTGGCTCCCGGCAAGTGTCGGGATAATATTTTAGATTTGGTTATTAATGACTCCATTAAAGCTGATAAGATACCGTTTTCTGTTCCCGGTGCTGCTCTGTTCGGCTGTTTTACTTCCTGTTATTAGAACGGTGGCGCAAACCTCCAAAACAACATCACATCAATTAAGGGTACAGCTGGTTGACAAAGATAGTTCCTTTAACCTGGCGGCATTAAAACTGCAGACCAGCTTTGTGAACAAAGCTATCTGTACTGTTTATATACAGGAACTACCTGCCTTACTGGGTTCAAAGGGCTATCCCACGGCGTCGGTCGACAGCCTGATTGAAAAAGAGAATATCACGGTTATTCATTTGTTCCTGGGCAGGCAATACCAGTGGGTGAAGTTAACTCCCGATGGTATTGATAAAGCAGCCATGGATGCCAGCAGGTTCAGGGAAAAAGACTTTGAAGGTAAACTGATGAATATCGGTCAGCTGGTATCGCTTCAGCAGCGGTTGCTGGATCACTATGAAAAGAACGGGCACCCGTTTGCGGAAATATTTCTCGACAGCATCCGGCTGGACGATAATAAAATGGAAGCGCTGCTGAAGGTTAAAAAGGGACCGCTATATAAGATTGACAGTATCCGGGTACAGGGCAAGGCAAAAATTTCAAAAAACTTCCTGAAACATTACCTGGATATCTCAAACGGCAGCCTGTACAACAAAACAAAACTGGAACAGGTGAGCAGGCGGCTGCTTGAACTGCCTTACCTGCAGGAAGTGCAGCCCAACGACATCACCATGCTGGGATCGGGGGCCGTATTGAACCTGTACCTGGCGCCCAGGCGAAGCAGCCAGGCTAATTTTCTGATCGGTTTTTTGCCCAATGCCAATCAATCGGGTAAACTGCAGCTTACAGCCGATGTAAACCTGAACCTGAAAAATGCACTGAACAATGGAGAAACGATCCTGCTTAACTGGCAGCAGCTGCAGGCAAAATCACCAAGGCTGAACCTGGGTTACCAGCATCCGTATATCTTCAATTCGTCGTTCGGGTTTGATTTTGCATTCGACCTGTTCAAGAAGGATTCCACCTTTCTGCAGGTAAATGCGTTACTTGGCATTCAATACCTGTTGTCGGCCAATCAATCCGGAAAAATATTTGTTCAGTGGCAGAACAGTTTCTTACTGGCCAACGGAGTAGACACCAACCAGGTGAAGGCCACCAAAACACTTCCGCCCAATATTGATGTAACGGCGGTAAACATCGGCCTCGATTACGACTGGAATAAAACCGACTACCGCCTGAACCCTAGAAAGGGGAATGAGATAAAGCTGACGGCCACGGTAGGTACAAAGAATATAAAGCGCAATAATGACGTTCTCAGCATTAAAGATCCGTCTTTTAATTACGCCAGCCTGTATGACTCGGTGAAAGCAAAGGCCTACCAGTTCCGCATCAAGCTGGCTGCCGCTCATTATTTCCCGGTTGGAAAACAGGCTACTTTCAAGACGGCTTTACATGGAGGTGTTTTTATCAGTCCCAGTACTTTCCGCAACGAGCTTTTCCAGATAGGTGGTTATAAACTGCTGCGTGGATTCAGCGAAGAGAGTATTTATGCCACCCAGTATGCCGTGCTTACGGCCGAGTACCGGTACCGGCTTGCACTCAATTCATTCCTGTTTGGATTTGTGGATGGCGGGTGGGTACGTAATAAATACCAATCGCTTAATCTTACCAACAATTATGTGGGCGCCGGGCTGGGGCTTGCATTCGAAACCAAATTCGGGTTGCTGAACATCAGCTATGCAGCCGGCAAGCGGAACGATGTGAAGCTGAACCTTCGGGAAGCATCAAAGATTCATTTTGGATATGTCAATTACTTTTAAGAATCTCAGTAGCAGCATCTATTTTTGCAGCTAAATAAATGTTTTCTTGAAGCGGTTTTTTTTATTACTGTTCGGGTTATTGTTTTTATCCATGATGGGCGTGGCACAGCAGGCAGACAGTCTGCATGTTGCTGATTCCGGCCTGGTTCAAATTGATACGCTTCAGACAGGCATTTTAAAAGACAGCCTTTCTCCGGCTGTAACCCGTGTGGAAGACGTTAAACTCTCCAACCGGTTTTTAAATACTACAGCAACACCTGTTTCTTTTTCCATTGATTTCAGGGATGGAAAGAAAACTGATTCTCTTTTTTATCTTATTGCGGGAATGGTACTGTTGCTGGGATTCTTCCGTTTTTTTTATAACCGGTATTTCACCAACCTGTTCAGGGTATTTTTTAATACTTCATTGCGGCAAAGTCAGCTTACCGACCAGCTGCTGCAGGCAAAACTTCCTTCACTCTTGCTTAATTTGTTTTTTGTGGCGAGTGCCGGTGTGTACGCCTATATACTATTGCTGCACTTTGCGCTTATCCAGGATGACAAACGATGGTTGCTCATCGGTGCTTCAGCTGCAGTGATCGGGCTTATCTACCTGGCCAAATACAGCACACTCAAATTTACAGGATGGATAACCGGGCTCAAGGAAATTACCAATACCTACGTGTTTGTGATCTTTCTTATTAACAAGATCATCGGGATATTCCTGGTTCCTTTTGTGGTTATTCTGGCTTTTTCCGACCCGTCCATTACCCGGGTGGCAATACTGCTTTCGTTGCTCAGTATAGGCGTATTCATGCTGCTGCGCTTTTTCCGCTCTTATGGATTGCTTCAGAACCAGTTAAAAATAAGCAGGTTCCATTTCGTCTTGTACATTGCCGGGATCGAGATCATCCCCCTTTTACTGATTTACAAGGGCTTAATGTTGTATTTGAGTAAAAGTTTGTAATTTTGCGTTACCATCTCAGCGAAAACTATGGCTAAAAACGGTTCAACACAAGCTGTTACATCGGTCAAATCAGTGAAAAGAATACTAATAACACAACCCAGGCCTGAAGGCGAAAAATCTCCGTACTTTGACCTGGCAAGAAAGTATGATTTGAATCTTGATTTTCACCCTTTTATAGTAGTAGAAGGGATTCCCGCAAAAGATTTCCGTAAACAGAAGATTGACATTGCAAGCTATTCGGCGGTGATATTTACCAGCCGCAATGCCATTGATCATTTCTTCCGCATCTGTGAAGAAATGAAAGTAAGTGTATCGCAGGATACCAAGTACTTCTGTATTACAGAAGCAGTGGCGCTTTACCTCCAGAAATTTATCCTTTACCGTAAGCGTAAGGTTTTTTACGGGGCTGATGGAACCAATAAAAGCCTGTTTGATGTGATCAATAAGCACAAGGACAACGAAAAATTTCTGTATCCCTGCTCCGAATCCTTTGACAGTGAGATCACCAACTGGCTGAAAGCAAATAATTGTGGATACGCCACACCAGTATTATACAAGATCATCAGCAACGACATTACCAAGGTAATGGCAACTGAATATGATGTGATCTGTTTCTTCACTCCCGGCGGGGTTAAAAGCCTGCTGGAGAATTTCCCGAAATTCAAACAAAACGGAACCCGTATCGGTGCTTTTGGCGCCAATACCTTTAAGGCCGCTGAGGATGCCGGTTTAGTGCTGGATATAAAAGCCCCTCAGCCACAGGCGCCCAGTATGGTAAGTGCGCTGGAGCTTTATCTGTCCGCCCTGAACAAAAAATAAAGAATTCAAAAATTCATAAACTGCCTGCTTACCGAGCAGGCAGTTTTATTTTACCGGGCCGTAGCCGGGATTAATTTGATATTTGTGCTTTGAAATAAAATGTCTTCAGCCCATTCCAATCATTCCAGGAGCAACAGGCTCATTCATGAAACAAGTCCATACTTGCTTCAGCATGCGTATAACCCGGTGGATTGGTATCCATGGGGAGAGGAAGCCCTGCAGAAAGCAAGCTCGGAAAATAAGGTCATACTCGTCAGCATCGGTTATTCTGCCTGTCACTGGTGCCATGTAATGGAAAAGGAGAGCTTTGAAAACGAAGCGGTGGCTGCATTCATGAACCGTCATTTTGTAAACATCAAGATCGACAGGGAGGAAAGACCCGACCTGGATCACATTTATATGGATGCGGTGCAAGCCATTACCGGGAGCGGGGGCTGGCCCTTAAATGTATTTCTGACCCCGGATAAAAAACCATTCTATGGCGGAACCTATTTCCCGCCTGTTAAGGCTTACAACCGGTCTTCGTGGATGGATGTGTTAGAAGCGATACAACAGGCCTGGAGGGATAAAGAGACCGAAATCATGGAACAGGCAGCTCACCTGACAGGTCATCTGCAAAAGTCGAACAGCTTTGGGCTTGTTGAACAAAACTCAGCGGAAGGGGAGAATGTGCTGAAAGAGCAGGTGGATACTGCTTTCAATAACATCATGAAAACAGCAGACACAGTGTGGGGTGGGTTTGGCAAGGCTCCCAAGTTTCCGCAAACGTTTACGATCGGGTACCTGCTGCAGTATCATCATTTCACTGGGAATAAAGAAGCCCTGGAGCAGGCATTGCTGTCGATCGATAAAATGCTCCTGGGTGGCATATACGACCAGGTGGGGGGCGGACTTGCCAGGTACAGTACCGATACAGAATGGCTGGTGCCGCATTTTGAAAAGATGCTTTACGACAATGCACTTTTCATAAATGTACTATGTGATGCTTTTCAACTTACCCGTAATAAGGCCTATGAAAAAGCAATCCGTGAAACAATTGATTTTGTAATGCGTGAATTGAGTAACGGGGCTGGGGGATTTTTTGCTGCATTGGATGCCGACTCAGAAGGTGAGGAAGGAAAATACTATGTGTGGCAGAAAGCAGAAGTGGAAGAGTTGCTGGGAACCGACGCTGCAATTTTTTGTGATTTCTTTAACATTGCTGAGGAAGGCAATTGGGAAGGCAAAAACATACCCTGTATACGGCAAAATTTGGACGGTTTTGCCCAAGCAAGAGGCCTCAAGCCTGGTGAATTTGAAGTAAAGATAGAGGCCTGTCTTAAGAAGCTTTTTTTGCGAAGGGAACACCGGGTTCGGCCCCTGCTTGATGATAAAATGCTCCTGGGCTGGAATGCATTGATGATTACCGCCCTGGTAAAAGCCGGAGCCGCGTTGGCCGATCCTGTCTACGTAAAAAAAGGGGAGGAATGTTATGATTTTCTAGAGGGTCATTTCACCAGCAACTCTCCCGAAACCAGTCCCGCTTTTTACCATACTTATAAACAAAACGAAGCAAAATATCCAGCCTTCCTGGATGATTATGCGTACCTGATTCAGGCTTGCATACACCTCCAGGAAGCAACCTCCTCAACTCGCTATCTGGACCGGGCATCGGAGATAACAGAATTCGTAATAAGTCGTTTTTCAGAACCCGGGACCGGCTTTTTTTTCTTCACATCGGACAGGCAGGATGACGTAATTGTACGAAAGAAAGAAGTATATGATGGGGCCCAGCCCTCCGGAAACAGTGTTATGACTGCAAATTTGCTGTATTTGTCAGTGGCACTGAATAAGCCGGAATGGCAGGCAATTGCCGTAAATGCACTCGTCAGTCTACGTACGGCAATCGTAAATTACCCAACTTCATTTTCTTATTGGGGAATATTGATAATGAGGGAGTTGTATGGCCATTTGGAGATCGTAATTACAGGCAGCGATTTTAGGGAGGAGAGGGACCTTTTATTGCGCCACTACCTGCCTAATAAGGTACTCCAATGTGCCCACCAGGAGAATGGTTCTTTTCCGATGCTCCGGGGTAAAAACTACCGTGAAAAAACCAGCTTTTATTTTTGCAAAAACTACCAGTGTCAGGCCCCGGTTTTTGAGTTGGGTGAGCTGCTTTTATTGCTTAATAACGTGAACAATAACTAATGGATGAAACACAATATTTGTAAAATTCCACCGTTTACCCTTTTCAGGATTGTAATTTGTTGAAAAAAATATTACTGATTCAACCCGAAAGCGATGTTAAATCAAAATAATCATTACATTTGCCCAATACCCTCAAAGTTAAAAACAATGAAGTACAGGCTGTTCTATCTGATGGCTGTAATAGCTGTCGCATCTACAACAACCAGTTGTAAAAAATCAGGGAGCAAATCAGGCGGCGGTTACGCTGTGGATAAAGGCCAGTTGATCGGCGTTGCTCCTTCTTCAAAATGGAGCTTACCCAAACCTCCGGGTATGGTTTACATTCCACCAGGAACATTCCACATGGGTGCCAGTGATGAAGACCTCAGTTATGCACTTACTGCACGCAACAAATCTGTTTCTATCAGCGGATTCTGGATGGATGCTACGGAGATAACCAATAACGAGTATCGCCAGTTCACCAATTGGGTTCGTGATTCAATTGCTGCAAAACTGATGGGCTATGTTAAACAGGGTGCGGATGGCAATGAGTACATCGACTGGAAAAAAGCCACCACCATCAAATGGAGTGATAAAGCAACCCTGGAAAAAATCGATGCCATCATCGTTACTCCCGATAACCGCATTTTCGGTAAAAAGGAAATCGATGCCAACAAGATAGTTTACCAATCAGAAATATTCGACTACAAAGCCGCAGCACAAAACAGGGATGCTACTGTGCCAAGGTCTAAGTTCATCATCAAGAAGCCGGTTCCTGTTTATCCTGACTCTCTTTGCTGGGTTAGAGACTTTGCCTACTCGTATAATGAGCCCATGGCTAAAAAATATTTCAGTCACCCTGCATTCGGTAATTTCCCGGTGGTAGGTGTCAACTGGAAGCAGGCCACTGTTTTCTGCGAATGGAGAACACATTACCTGAATGCCTATCTCGAATCAAAGAAAAGGGGAAGCGAATCTGATTTCAGGCTTCCGACAGAAGCAGAATGGGAATATGCCGCAAGGGGCGGGCGTTCACAGGCTGATTACCCGTGGGGTGGTTATTATCTCCGTAACAAAAAAGGTTGTCTCCTCGCCAACTTCAAACCTGGCAGGGGTAACTATCCGGAAGATGGAGGGTTCTATACTGTTCGTGCAGACGCTTACTGGCCAAATGACTTCGGTCTGTATAACATGGCCGGCAACGTGGCAGAATGGACCTCATCTTTATACTACGAAGGAGCTTACAGTTTCCAGCATGATATGAATCCTGATATTCGTTACAATGCTAAAGAAACCGATAAGCCACGTGACAAGCGTAAAGTATTGCGTGGCGGCAGCTGGAAAGACGTTGGTTACCTGCTGAGGACCGGAACCAGGGCGTATGAATACCAGGATACAGCGAAATCTTACATCGGCTTCCGTTGTGTAATTGATTTGCCACCGGCTCAGAAAAAGGGCAAAAAGTAAACAGTTTCCAAAACTAAGAATGAATGCGGGGTACCTGTAGTATTGAAAACAGGTACTCCATAACTTTTGTGTAATCAAACTTTAAATAATCCCCAGTTAAAACTTAAAATTTTTCAACCATGGCTCACAACAAAAGAACCTTCCTAACTCTCATTGATGTATTGGTAAGTGCCGGTGCTGCAGTAATCATCTTTGCTGCCTGGGCAAAACTTACTCACCAGTCTTACGCCGATATGATGTTAACCATCGGGATGTGGACTGAAACAGGAATCTTCCTGGTTTATGCAGCTATTGAGTGGATCAAGCCGAAGCACCATGAAGAAGACGACCAGCCTGAAGATAAAATTGAAAACCCTTCTCTGCAGTCTATGGATAAAATGTTACAGCAGGCCGATATTACTCCAACAAGCCTGAAAAAACTGGGCGAAGGTTTCCAAAAACTGCAAGGTACTGTGGGCAATATGTCTGAGATCGGCGATGTGGTTAAGAACACCGGGGACTTCAGCAACAAAACGAAAGAGGCAACCACTGCATTGGGCAATATGACGACAGCTTTTGCGAGCAGCGCTGCCACCATGGGTAGTTTCAGCAATGCAGCTGAAAGTGCTAAAGGTTTCCACGAGCAGGTACAGGTATTGACGAAAAACCTGGGGTCATTAAATACAATTTACGAGTTGGAACTGAAAGAAAGCAATAACCACCTGAAATCACTGAACACCTTCTACGGTAAGCTGGCTGAAGCCAGTCAGACCATGATGGGAACAGTAGAAGACGCAGGTAAAGCAAAAGAGCAGATCAGTGTGCTGGCTAATAACCTCGGCAAACTGAACTCAGTATATGGCAATATGCTGAGCGCTATGCAGGGCCGTTAATATTGCTTCACAGAAAAGGGACTAAACAATTTAAAACTAACAATCGTAAATTAAAATACTATGGCTTTACCTAGAGAGCCCCGGCAAAAGATGATCAACATCATGTACCTGGTGCTGACTGCTATCCTGGCGCTGAACGTTTCAGCAGAGGTGATAGAAGCCTTTAAAACAGTGGACAAAAGTCTGCTTGGCTCAACAACCAGTATCACTAAAGCAAATGATGTTTTATATAAATCATTAAATGAAAAATTAGCTGATCCTCAATCGGCTGAAAAAGCCAAGATCTGGCAACCCAAAGCATTACAGGCACAAGAGTTGTCTTCTAAAATGGCCGTTTATATCGACCAGCTGAAAGAAGAACTGAAAATGGGAGCAGGAAAAGTAATGAAAGAAAAGAACGGTGTGCAGGTGGAAGATTTTAAAGAAGATAACCTTGATGCGTCAACCCGTTTATTTGAAACCAACGGAAAAGGACCAGACCTTGAAAAGAGACTGAAGGACTATAAAGAAGCTATGCTGAATATTGATCCTTCTATCAGGAAGGAATTTGAATCAAACTTTGCTGTTTCCGTAGACGTGCCTAAGGGCCAGGAAGGGAAGGTAAAAAGCTTTACCACCACCTATTTCCATATGACTCCTACCGTTGCGGCATTGACCATGCTCAGCAAATTCCAGAACAATATCAAGAATGCAGAAAACCAGGTGGTAACCTATTGCCACAACCAGATTGGAGCCGTAAAACTTATTTATGATAAGTTCCAGCCCATCGCTGGCGGCAGCTCAACCTACCTCATGCCGGGCGAAGAAATGGTGGTAACTGCAGGTGTGGGCGCCTTCAATGCAGCAGCAAAACCCACCATTACCATCAATGGTGCGGTAACAGCACTGAATGAAAATGGTGTTGCTGAAAAGAAATTCAACGTTTCCGGTGGCGGCAAACAAAAGGTTCATGTGGTGATTACTTACACCAAACCTGACGGAACGCCCGACAAACTTGAAAAAGACATCGAATATACCGTAGGTACTCCCGGTGGTGCTGCGGTGATGCTTGATAAAATGAACGTGTTTTATATCGGGGTAGACAACCCGGTAACTATTGGCTCCACTACTGGTTGGGACAGAACCAATGTAACCATCAGCGGCGCTGGTGCCACTATCAGCGGCCAAGGTTCAAAACGCATCGTAAAAGTGTCATCCATCGGGGATGCAACTATTAACGTAACAGCTGATAACAAAACCACCTCCTTCAAATTCCGTGTAAAAAGGATCCCCGATCCTATCATCAAAGTTGGACCCAGTGGTGGCGGCCGTGTGCAGGCAGTTGTATTCAGGAACCAGCAGTTTGTACGTGCCGACCTCGAGAACTTTGACTTTGAAGCCAAGTTTGCCGTAACCGGTGCTACTATATATTTTAACACTCCGGGTGACAGAAATGTGAAGAGTGTTACGTTATCCAACGGAAGTCTTGCAGGCGCAAAAGCCTTCATGGACCAGCTGGTACCCGGTTCAACCGTAACCTTTGATAACATCAGGGTAGTTGGTCCGGATGGACAAACAAGAACAATTCAAAACCCTCCCGGATTCTCGTTATTCTAAATCCCGGAGCTCATAAAAACAAAGAACGCTATGAAAAAGCAATTCTTAAAGTATTTACTGGTGGCCATTTGCCTTGGCTTATTTGTTGGTGTTGCAGAAGCACAGACGAAGAAGAAAACAACAAGAACAGCTACCAAGAGAACGACAACCCGTAAAACGGCCAAGTCGAAAACAAAGGCTACCATCAATCCTACTGCACCGGTAACGGATACGGTAAAAACAGTGGCCGTGGCACCTCCGCCACCCCCGCCACCCAATGACAGCCTGCCGATTAAAACGGTGAAGAAATCATTGCGTCCGGATGAAGCGGTGGAAACCACCATGCTCAAAGACAGGACTCCGCTTCCATATGAGAACCTGAGGGCTGACGATGCCATTTACCGTCATAAAATATGGCGTGAAATAGATACCCGGGAAAAGATCAACATGCCGTTCCGGTATTCTGCAGATGAAAATAATGGCAACCAGCGCTTCATTTCTATACTGTTCAAAGCCATCCAGGACAGCCTGGTAACCGTTTTCGATGCCAGCATCGACGACCGGTTTACCACTCCGATGACCAAGGCCGAGATCGTTAAGAAAATGGCCGGCGAACCAGTTATAGCTCCTTTCTATGATTCGAATGGTGTGGTGACTAGGTATGATACCCTCAGCAGGGATATCGTACTGGATTCATTCTACAAGTTCCGTATAAAGGAAGAAGTGATCTTCGATAAAGAGAGTTCACGCCTTTTCTGGCGCATCTTAGGAATCGCTCCTGTAATGAACGTGTACACAGCCCAAACAAACCAGTTTGTGGGTACACAGGAACTGTTCTGGGTTTATTACCCTGATATGCGCCCGATATTTGCCCGTTATGAAGTTTATAATGGCAAAAACTATGGTGGCCGCATGAGCTGGGAAGACCTTTTTGAAAGCAGGATGTTTTACGGACGCATCATCAAGAGTACCATCGACAACCCGCTTGACAGGTACATCGAACAGTTCCCGGGATTGAAAGATAAAGGCATTCTCCAGTTGCTGGAAGGTGAAAATATCAAAGAGAAAATTTTCAACTACGAGCAGGACCTGTGGAGTTACTAAGGTAGTTTTTTAGAAATAGTTTAAAAAAACCCGTCTATTAGACGGGTTTTTTTATTTCCTGAACAATCAGTAATTATTTTTAAATAGTAACAAATTTTTATAGATACCCACATTAGGGTATTGGCGGGAAATAGCTGTTTGGTTATCTTCGTCTTGGTTTTTCATAGGATATTGGATTTTAAACGGGGCTGAATTTCCATTCTGGCCCCTTTTTATTTTCAGTCTTTCAGGAACGGGAGAAATGATCAACAATTAATCCTGCTTTTGCTTTACCTACCACCGCCGCCAATGCACCCATATCCTGCTCCCTGATATTCTTTATGGACCTGAATTTTTTTAAGAGTGTATCAGCCGTTTCTTTGCCAATACCTTTGATCTGTTCCAATTCGTTTTTAAACGTACCCTTGCTGCGCAGGCTGCGATGAAAACTGATGCCGTAATTATGCACTTCATCCCGTATGAACCTGATCAGCTTCAGGCTTTCGCTGTCCCAGGGCAGCTTTATTGACTGCGTATCTCCCGGAAAGAAAATCTCTTCTTCATTTTTTGCCAGTCCTACTACCGAAGTACTGCCCGGCACATGTAATGCGGCAATGCTTTCCATGGCAGCACTCAGCTGCCCCTTTCCCCCATCAATGATCACCAGCTGCGGTAAGGGCCTGTTTTCTTCCTGAAGTCGTTTATAACGCCTGTAAACCACTTCTTTCATAGAAGCGAAATCATTTATGCCTGTTACGGTTTTTATTTTAAAATGCCTGTAATCGGCTTTGCTGGGTTCCCCGTTCTTAAAGCATACCATGGCAGAAACCGGGTAACTCCCCTGAAAATTGGAGTTATCAAAGCATTCAATATGCAATGGCACAGCCGGAAGCTGCAGGTCTTTTTTAAGTTGTTCCAGTACCTCCTGTTTTTCTCCGGCAGACTTTTCTTCCAGGTTGAGGATCTTTTTCTTCCTCAGGTCCTCCCGGAAATAATTCACGTTCTTTTCCGACAAGGCAAGCAGGGTCTTCCGGTCGCCGCTTTTTGGAACGGTTACCATTACCTCTTTTTCGGGGTATTCTATTTCAAACGGAACGATGATTTCTTTTGCTTCGCTTTCAAAACTCTTTCTCAACCGGGCAGCGGCAAAGCTCAATACTTCGGCGGCGGTTTCATCCAGCTGCTTTTCCAGGGTGATGGTCTTTGTAGCCACCACCGTTCCGGCATTAATAGCCAGGTAATTCACATAAGCCGTATTTCCTTCCTCCAGTATTGAAAAAACATCAACGGTTCCAATACGGGCGTTCACCACCACCGATCTTGACTGGTATCCCTCCAGGTGCTCCAGTTTCTTTTTAAAAGCAGCCGCTTTCTCAAATTCCATGTTCTGCGCAAACCGACGCATCTCATCTTTAAAGTGCTGAATTACGGGTTTCAGGTTTCCCTTCAACAGGTTGGTCAGCTGCTGAATATCTCCCGCATAATCATCTGCGGTTTGCAATCCTTCGCAGGGCCCCTTGCAGTTACCCAGGTGGTATTCGAGGCAAACCTTGAATTTGCCTTTTTTGATGTTATTGTCTGTGAGGTTGAGTTTACAGGTGCGTAAAGCGATGGTTTGCCGGATGAAATCGAGGAGCTCCCTTACTTTTTCAACAGACGTGTACGGGCCAAGATACCGGGAGCCATCGTTCAACTTTCTGCGGGTAAAGAAAACCCTCGGGAAGGGTTCGTTTTTTATAACAATATAGGGATAACTCTTATCGTCTTTTAAATTGATGTTGTACCTGGGCTGGTTTTCCTTGATCAGCGTGTTTTCCAGCAGGAAGGCATCCTGTTCGTTGTTTACAATGGTAAACTCGATGTGATGGATGCGCTTTACCAGTTCATGTGTTTTATAGCTGGTAAATGTTTTGGAAAAGTAGGAGCTTACCCTTTTCCTCAGGTTTTTAGCTTTACCCACATACAATAATTCGTTCGAACTGTTGTAGTACTTATATATCCCCGGGTTAACAGGAATGGATGCTGCAATGGCCGAAAATTCTTTCTGCGTCATTTGGTTATAAATCCCAGGTAATGGTTTCTTCCCTTTCTACGGAGGAATTGCCGTTATCATCCGTCGCAATGGAAACCAGCTTACAGTACTTATTTCCCTGCCAGGTCAATTGCAGGGTTCTGTTTTTATTAATCTCTTTTACGAGGTATATTCTTTTCACCTTACCGGATTCTGCATCAATTAATACATCCCAGCGCCTGAGTTTCATTGTATCAGGTAACTGGCCCGCCGGTTCGTATGTGAACGTATAGGCGGGAATCGACTGGTCCAGGAAATTTTTCTCTGTAAAAAGTGTTGTCATGTTGGTGGAGTCGATTTCGGGAGTAAGGAACTCCTTTACAGCCCCTTCCAGTTCTTCCATTTTAACCCAGGAAGAATCGGTGTGGTTGTTTGCCGTTATGTGCCTGAGTGGGTTAATCCCACCGTTCTTTATCTCGTATATCTGCCCCCGGATATAACTGGTAACCGGGAAAAAGCTTTGTTTTTTGACAGGTTCTTTTTCTGTTTTTCCAGGCTCCTTTTTGTCACCGGAACCGGAACAGGAAGCCAGGACTGAAAGAATAATGCTGCAGGCAAGAATATATCTCATGATTCAAAATTATAAGTTACACCCGGCATTGCAAAACGGGTTTGCGGCCCGGGTAAAAAAAACGCAACAATCGTTGAGTGATTGTTGCGTACTAGTTAAAAAATCAGTTAAATCAGAAGCTCTTTATGAGGCCAAACTTCATACCTACGGCATACGGCTTTTCTATGAGGGCAACATTTTTACGATAGGTGGAGTACACCTGGTAGCGTACCTGCGGGCCAACGCGGAAGTTATACTTTCCAAGCCGGTAATTCATATAGGTTTCCAGCCCAACATTCAGGTTCCAGTTCCTGATAGAAGATGCATCCTCCACATAATTCTTAAGGTCGGAGGAGATCAGGTGGGCCTTCCCACCAAAGATGTATGAAGGCTGTACCGTGGCACCGGCAAACCATTCCACATTTTTATTGCTCGACAGTTTATAAGCCAGCCCAACTGGTACCGATACCTGGTATGTACGGTTATGCAGGGTTACCGGTTGCAGTGCATTGTCGTAGGTATTGGCAATGGTGGAGGTTCTGGCAACCGGATAAGTATAGCCTGTGGCCGGGTCTGTCATCAATACCGTGGTTTGTATCGGGTGACTGGTACGGTCGGCATTGATGTTATAATTGGTATAGTTGAACTGCAAACCGGCTTTTAACCGAAGGTTTTTTGCAAAGGCATAAGAAACACCTACACCGGTTTCAATTCCAAGCCCAGGCCTTTGACTGATGGCTTTATTGATATCGCCTGTCATGGCAAATGGTGCATTAGAACCTTTTGATTCGGCCGATAACTTACGGTAATTAACAGCCGGGGTGGCATAAATCTCGAGGTCCAGGCGATCTTTCCATTTTTTACCCGCAGGCTTGTTCTGCTGGGCATAATTTTCAATCCATGATTTTTCTTCCTGGACGTCGGCGTTCACCTCTGAAATGGTTGGTTTAAGTACCGGCTTATTCTCAGCCTCTGCAATTGCCGCCATACTCTTTTCAGTATTGGAAGCTGCTGCAGGTGATTTTACTGTGGTATTCACAGCCGGAGCTTTATCCACCATCAGGTCTTTTTCTGTTTCTGAAGATTCTTCAGCATCAGCCTGCGAAACGCCTACGACAGGTTTTTGAATGCCTTTAACTGGTTGCTTACTGTTTGTACGTACAGCCAGCTGGTCATCAACTCTCCCTTTGTTGCTGGAAACAGACGATGACATTGTCTGTTTGTTTTTTGGATTCCTGGCAGCCAGCCTTTCTGTTCTGGTGCTGCTGTTAACAACCGCTGCTATGCTGGTATTGTTTTGGTTGGCAGCCAATGCAGGCGTTTCAGCCTGCGGAATGCCTATAGTAACAGTAGCAGGTTGTACACTTCTGTTGTTATTTGCCTGTGTTGCTGGTTTACTGTTATCGTTTTCTGAGTTGGTTTTTTCTGTTGAAGATGTGGAGGCGATACCGGCTCCGAATTTAAAATTCCTGCTGTTATCGCTGGTATTCAGGTAGCCGATTGAAACGAGGGAGCCAAGGAAAAGAATGAAAATGGCAAAGGAAGGCCACCTGCGGCTGGGATGCAGGTTATTGTAGATGCTGTGCCATACCCGTTTTGAGGGATACATCCTGAACTGGTCTGATTTTTCCTTGATCAGCTGTTCAAATTCATCCGTGTAAAATTCTCTTTCCATTTTTTCAAAAACATAATAGTTGTTGGTAATGGCCGGTTTATGATCCAACCAGGTCATCTATCCCGGCGATACAGCTCCGAATAACGTTGTTTTTTTCTGTTGCTTTTGAATGATCTTCTTTTTTATCAGTATTTCTTCCAGCATGGCCTTGGCCCTTGTGTACTGGCTCCGGCTGGTGCTTTCTTCAATGTCCAGCATTCCGGCTATTTCCTTGTGCGAAAATCCCTCAATGGCGTACAGGTTTAAAACGGTGCGGTACCCTATCGGAAGGGTCCGGATGCATTCCACCACCTGTTTGGCCTGCATGATGGAAGGAATAATTTCTTCTCTTACATGAACACTGTTGGCATGGATGATGTCCACACTATCGGAAAACTTCTTATTCTTTTTCAGAATGTTGATACAGGTATGAACGATGATCCTTCGTATCCAGCCTTCCAGGGCACCTTCATTCCTGTATTGGTGTATTTGAGTGAACACCTTGATAAACCCTTCCTGCAACATGTCCTCAGCATCCTCCCGGTTCTTGGCAAAACGGTAGCATACGCCCAGCATCCGGGGGCTAAAACGGTTGTATAATGCCTCCTGTGCAGTGGCATTATTCTTTATACAGCCGGCCAGCATGAGCTCTTCGGTCATGGTTATGCTTAGTTTACCCTATAAATATAGACAAAATAAGGCTAAGTAATGCTGCACCAGAAATGCCAAGGGTCAAAATGTTAACATTTTGACCCTCAGTTTACATAGGTTCGCAGGTTTTGGCCCGGGTGTCACCAGTTTGCCCTTACGGCAAGGATCAAATTCCGCCCGGCGGGGCTGGAAAAGCCAGATGCGAAATAACGGTAATTGCGGTCCGGAATGTTCTCAACCCCCTTCTGTACTTGTAAATATTTTATAATATTTTGTATTAGCCTTACAGTTCAGGTCGTCCGGCAAGGCATACCCAGCAGCAATAACGAAAATTAAATGGAAGCGGCATTGGTATAAATGACCAGCGGCGTGTGCGTAACGGGGTTACTGATGATGCTGGCTTTAATGCTGAACACCTCTTCCAGTAATGATTCGGAAAGAATGTCTGCCGGATGGCCATGCGCAACCAGGTTCCCTTCTTTCATGAAGAAGATTTTATCGCTGTATTGGGTGGCCAGGTTAATGTCGTGCATAACGGCTACCAGTATTGTGTCTTCCTTTTTAAACGCCTGGGCGATGCGTAAAAATTCCTGCTGGTAATTGATATCGAGACTGGTAAGCGGTTCGTCTAAAAACAAGTAGCGATACCCGGATACGGGCCGGTTCCAGATCTGCGCCAATACCCGTGCATACTGAACCCGTTGTTTTTCGCCGCCGCTCAGCGTAAGGTAGTTTCGTTCTTTAAACGCCAGCAGGTTCATTTGTTCCATCACTTCCCGGCAGATGGCTTCGTCTTTTGCGCCTGGGTTGAAGGTAAAATGCGGGTACCTGCCCATCATCACTACTTCCTCCACCATCAGCGGGAAACTCAGTTCCGGCTGCTGGCTCATCACTGCCCGGTATTTTGCAAGCTCTTCTTTTTTCAGAATTGAGATATTGTCCTCATTATAAAAAACTGATCCTTCGTACCCTTGTATCTCCCCACTGAATATTTTCAGGAAGGTTGATTTACCGGACCCATTCGGACCCAGTATCATATTGAATTCACCCGGTTTGAATTCAGCCGTTATCCCGTTGAGGATCTTTTTTTTGCCAATGCGGTATGATATGTTTGCTGTTCTAAGCATTATAACCTCCCTGGTGCTGTACCAGGTTAAAACGTTTGAGCAATATGATAAAAACCGGGGCGCCCACCAATGAAGTAATGATGCCGATGGGTACCTCTGCCGGTGCCAGTAATAATCTTGCGCACAGGTCAGCCAATACCAGCAGCGTGGCGCCGAGGATCATGGACGCAGGCAATAGTTTTTTATTGTCGCTTCCGATCAACAACCGCAACACATGCGGTACAATCAGTCCCATAAAACTAATCACACCCACAAAGGCGGTTGCAACAGAAACCATGGCCGTGTTCAGCAGCATGATCCTTCGCTTGAGTTTGTCCGGATTAACGCCGAGGTAAGTGGCTTCTTCCTCACCCAGCAGTAATGTATTCAGTTGTTTAGCGTATCGTAGTGCCAGGATGAAAATAACAGCAGCCACCGTTCCCACAATAAATACCTGTTGCCAAGATGCCCCGGAAAATGTTCCCAGGTTCCAGAAAGTGATGCTTCTCGCCTGTGGATCCCTTGCGATATAACTCATGAAGCCGGTACCGCTTAAGCAAACGGCATTCACTGCAATACCGATAAGCAGTAACGACATGATGGAGATGCGTTTGGCATTTTTTGCCAGCGAATACACCATGTATGTGGCAAGTAAAGCGCCGGCGAAGGCAACCACCGGAACCAATAATGGACCCATGAAACTTTTTAATGACAGACTGAAAGCAGGAGCCATCACAAAAACAATTGATGCCCCTAAAGCCGCACCGGCACTGGTTCCTACAAGTCCCGGTTCCACAATCGGGTTGCGGAACAATCCCTGCATCAGCACCCCGCTCACTGCCAGTATGGCGCCGGTAATGGCGCAAAGCAGCACCCGGGGAAGGCGTAACTGGATAAAAACCCCTTCATAAATATTGGCCGGATTTTGCCCGTTAAAAAAATGTTTCAGAGATAAGTACATGTCCGGCGGTGAAACATGAACGGCACCAAACATAATGGCACAGGTAATCACGATCACCATCAATGCAATCAGCACAGGCAGGAAGAGTTTATTTTTTCTCAGCACCGGCAGCAGGATGAAGCAGGTTAATCAATTTGATGATGTTCTCTCCCGTACGTGGACCAAAGTACACCAGGTCGTGCTCTTCAAAACGAATGATACGCCGGTTTTTTCCTGCATTGGTTAAAGCAACTCCCGGAACAGTGATGAGGAAATTATCTATGCTTCCCATGCGGTCGTAACCAAAATCGGTGGCTACGATAATATCCGGGTTTGCCAGCGCCACTGCTTCGGCACTCATTTCCCTTGCCCCTTTTCCATCGTATTGTGCAGGTGTGCAACCCGCCAGCCGGAGCATTTTATCTCCCACGCCGTTGCGGCCGCTCATTACAAAGTAGTTGTTGTTGCGGAGCCCGAAGTGAATGATCATTACTTTCAGGGAGTCTGTAATGTTCATTGCCTTCAGGGTGTCGGCTGCTTTTGCAATGCCTTCATTCATTTTGGCAATGATCGAATCTGCTTTCTTTTCTTCTCCGAAAAACCTGCCCAATTCTTTCAGTAACAGGTTGGCACTGTCGATGGTGTTGGCTCCGCCGAAGGCCTTTATGTTTAATCCCGCTTTTGTTATCTGCGGCAATACATTGTCCGGGCCGATGTCGTTGCTGTGTATCACCAGGTCGGGGTTCATGGCAATGATGCTTTCCGGGCTCAGTGCACGGTGGTAACCTACTGTTTTTAGCAGCTTGGCGCTGTCGGGATAGGTACTACTGAGATCAACCGCCACAATGTTATGTCCCTTACCCAGCGCAAACAGCATTTCGGTAAGATGCTTCGACAGGCAAACAATGCGCATGTCTTTAACTCCGTCCGCTTCTTTATTTCCAAACCGCCCGCAGGACATAAGTAAAACAGGCAGGGAAAACAGAATGGGTAAAAATATTTTTTTCATGTTGTTGTATTGAAAATGTAACGAGGTAGTCTTTGGCCGGCTACCTCGTTACCAGGAATTAAAAAGTGTATTTCAGGTTCAATCCGCCATATACAACAGCTTTTGGAGGAGCTGGTATATATGCATCGGCTAATTGATTTACAAAGATCATGATCGGGTATTGTGTGTTTCCAATATTGTTCACACCGAAAAATGCATCCAGTAAGAAATGACTGGACAGGTTCCTTTTGAAACCGATTTTTCCATTCAGCAGGTTATAGCTGGAGGCATAATAGGTGGTGAATACCTTGGGGTTCACTCCTGCTGCACTGGTTTTGAGAGTGCCGATGGTAACGCCGTCTTTGTAAATGTGCACCAGGTTTGCATACAGGCCAAACTTTGTTGTCACATCCACGCCCAGTGCATTCATAACCTTTGGCACGCCATATACGGCTTTGCCGCTGTAATCAATGGTATCACGTGCGGCAACCGTAGCACCGGTTACGATCTTAAAATCATTCCCGTATTTAAAATCAGAATACGTGAAATTGATAAACGGAGTTACGTTGGTGATGATGCTGTTTTCATTGTTCACGATGGCATATTTCAAGGTGGCTTCAATGCCTTTGTGTTTTTGTGTACTGCCGTTCACCATATAACTATAGGCTGTGGTGGTAGCATTAAGCGGTACCGATACGGCTGTCATTTTATTGTGAATATTAAAAGCAAATAAAGCCAGTTGATAGGTGAACCTGTCTTTCAGTAACGATCCCTTTGAACCTACTTCAAACTGATCACCGAATTCGGGCTTTAAGGTGCTGTTGATAAAACCGGAGGAAGGCGTGGCGCCGACAACCGGTGTAACAATAAAGAAATAGGAACTGGTAGGCGCTTTATATCCCTTGCTGTAGGAAGCATATGCCGAAACTTTTTTGCTGAAAACCTTGTTCACAGCAAAATGGGGAGACCACATGCCCTTGTAGCTGGTATCAAACTGACCCGGGTAGGTGGCTGTAATCGATCTGAAACGGTCACTCAATGAGATTTTCTGGGAACTATATCCTATACCTGCAGACACAGTCAGATCCTGCGGTAGCGCCAATGTCCATTCGGTAAAAAATGAAGTGGGCTGTGTTTCATAAGCCACGTTGGATGTAGTGGCATTGATTACATAATAGGGGCTCACGCCATAGGTATACGTACCAGGATTGGGGTCATTGGGATTCACTTTCATACTATATCCAACCGTTTGTGCATTCTGCCGCTGAATTTCCATCCCGGTGATTCCATTGAGGCCTGTGTTATTGCCCAGTGAAAACTTTGTATCGAATGAAGTGCGGAAGCCATAATTGACCGTGTTTTTATCCGTCCATCCACCGGCGCTGCTTGCATCACTTCTGAACCCGGTACCAAATACGGTAGACGTGTTGGAGAATCCTTTGGTGAAGTTATACGTATGCGTTACGCCTGCCCTGTAAGTAACCACATGACTGTGGCCATTGTTCCGGATGTAATTCGGGTTGCCTGAGTAATCCTTACTTTCCCATTGGGCAATGGTCAGTTCGCCTAACCGTTCGTCGTAACTGTCGGTGAAGCCAACATAGGCCGAAAAATTCTGTTTTTCATTTGGCTGACTCATCAGTACCAGGTTGGCAAAATCCTTGTGTGAAGCATTGTGAATGGAGAAACCATCAGACTTCTGCTTGCCGTAATTCAGTAAAATGCCGCTGCGTTCATTTCCTGTTGCAAAGCGGGTGGTATATCGCTGCAGGCCATAATTGCCCAGCATTATTTCCTGGCTGATCGACGTTTTTCCGCTTTCCGGTTTCAGGGTTCTGAAACTGACAACCCCTGAAATAGCCTGCCCGTATAAGGTTCCTGCCGGGCCCTTCAGCACTTCTACATTTCCCAGCGAGGCGAAATCGATATCGTCCAATGTGGTTATTCCTTCAGCATCTGTCAGGGGCATATCATTTATATACACCTTATAGCCCTGGCCGTCAAAATTGCTGTTCACCCCATTCGTGCCCCTGGCTCCGTTGCCATAGCCACGGATATTGAATTGCTGACCACCCGAAACCGTCCTCCTGTTCATGATCACACCGGGTACACTGGTTTCAATTGCATCCTGCAGAAAAATACCCTGTCCTCTTTTTAAATCCACCGGTGCCAGTTTGGTGATTGCTACCGGTTGGTATAAAAGGTTATTATTACTGGATGCGGTGGAAACAATCTCGATATTACCCAGTGTTCTTCCGGTTGATTGCAGTGCGATTTTTAAGTCTTCGTTACAGTTTTTTATTTTCAGCCTGTAGGATTCGTACCCTACAAATGAAACCGTGAGCTCCGATGATTTATTACAATCAACAGAGAACATGCCGTCTTTGTCGGAGGTGATACCCGAATTGCCGAAGTTGATGCTGGCACCTGCAAGCGGTTTATTGGTTGAGGCATCCACCACTTTCCCTTTCAGCGTTTTTTGTGCGGAAGCTGCAATAGTGAATATAGATAGCGTTAATACAAATAGAATTATCCGTTTCATGGTAGAGTGATTGTGTGAAAAATAGATACCACGCCCGGCCTCATTCGCAGAAGAAGGCGGATGTGCAACGCCCGTTTTACACAGGCAGCGGATTATGCATCAGCAGCGGGGCGGCGGGATATCCAGCGGGCGAACACCAGCGCTGGTGATTTCGGTATAGAAATGATAGCCTGTTGTTACAGTGTGCCAGGGGTTCAGAAAGGATACCGCCAACGGTTCGGAATAAACCGGGCTGAATAAAAATTTTATAGAAAGTTGTGATACGGGATTACCGGCTTCTTTTTTCTGTTCTGTTGCATCGCCCAACCTGTCTACCAGCTCATCTTCTTCCCCGTCAAAAAAACCGGTGAAGGAAGTGGTGCCGTTTTGGGTGCTGAAGGATTTTACGTCGAATAATTTTCCATCAACAATGAGTTCTTTTCCGCGTTTTATCCAGTGAATTTTTTCGGCGGGCAGTACAATGATTTCCAGTGATTCTTTTTCAAACCGTGCCCTGCGGTGCAGCTGCATCACTTTTTGTTTCAACATGATACCGGCCGAAAAGAAAAGCGGCATCAGTACCAGCAGCAAAAAGCCCAGTGCAGTTATTTTCTGTTTATGTATGAACATAGAAAAAGCAGGCAGACGAAGGTAGGGATTATTTCTTTCGTACTAAGCTGTCGGCCGGGTAACGGGCCTTGATGCTGTCCCGTACAGCCTCAACCCAGCCGGCCAGCACCATTTTCTGCTGGTCGTTCAGTTTGGCATCTTTATGAATCCACAGGTAAGAGTTAAGGGGCATCTCATCCTTCTTCACCAGTTCATTGATCTCTTCCAGTTTCTTGTATTGGCGCCGGATGCGGTACGTGGCAAACTCAGAAAAATTCAGGTCTTTCTTTCCATCTTCAATATGTTCGTTCAGCCACCAGGCCACGGGCTGTATTTCGGCATACCAGGGATATACCGTGTTGTTGCTGTGGCAATCATTACAACTTGTTTTAAGAATGGTTTGCACATCGGCCGGTACTGCATACAGGGTGCTGATGTCGTTTTTACCGGTACCTTCTGCCTTGTTTTTTGCAGGCCTTACAAACTGGATACCGATGAAAACAACCAGCAGTACAATGAACAGGCGCTTGAAGAATTTTTTCATTGCTTATTTTTTATCAATTAGTATTTCGCCGGTCATTGCTTCGGGAACCGGCAGTTGCATAATGGTTAAAATGGTGGGAGCAATATCGCCCAGCTTACCGGGGCGGATGGTTCCCTGCCAGCTTTTATCAATGATAAAAAACGGAACCAGGTTCAGGGTATGGGCGGTGTTGGGCGTACCGTCTTCGTTGATCGCATAATCAGCATTGCCATGGTCGGCAGTTAAAAACACGGTATAGCCATTGCTGAGCGAAGCCGTCACTACTTTTTCCACGCACTGGTCAACCGTTTCAACGGCTTTGATGATGGCATTCCATACACCAGTATGTCCCACCATATCGGCATTGGCATAGTTAAGGCAGATGAAGTCGGCCGATTTGTTATTTATTTCGTTTACGATGGCATCCGTTACTTCATAAGCGCTCATCTCGGGCTTCAGGTCGTAGGTGGCCACTTTGGGAGAAGGGATCATGATGCGGTTCTCACCTTTAAACGGCACTTCACGTCCGCCGCTGAAGAAGAAACTTACATGCGGGTATTTTTCTGTTTCTGCAATGCGGATCTGTGTTTTGTTATTCTGTTCCAGCATCTCCCCCAGTGTATTGCGCAGGTCGTCGTTCTCAAAAACAACGTGTACGTTTCTGAACGTATGATCATACTGCGTCATGGTGGTATAATGAAGCTCCAGCTTATGCATGCCAAAATCAGGTTTGTCTGATTGGGTTAATACTTCGGTGATCTCCCGGCAACGGTCGGTGCGGAAATTAAAACAGATCACAACATCGCCATTCTGTATCCTGACGTCTGGCAGGTTTTTGTTGATGATCGGCTTGATGAATTCATCAGTTACGCCACCGTCATAGGATTTTTTTACTGCACCCGGTATATTATCGCTGCTTTCGCCCACGCCATTCACGAGGGCATCATAGGCAATCTTCACCCGTTCCCATCTTTTGTCCCGGTCCATGGCATAATACCGGCCGGTAACGGTGGCGATATTCCCGGTTGTTTTTTCAAGATGTTCCTGCAGGTCAGTTAAAAAACCAAGCCCGCTTTTCGGATCCGTATCCCTTCCATCGGTGAAGGCATGCACCAATACATTGGTAAGTCCTTCGGAATTGCAAATGCCTGTTATTGATTTTACATGATTGATGTGCGAGTGTACACCACCATCACTAACCAGTCCGATCAGGTGCAGCGTTTTTCCCTTCTGTTTGGCAAAACGGATGGCGTTGAGCAGGGGTTGATTTTTGGCAAACTCACCGGTGCGGATGGCCACGTTTATCCGCTGCAGTTCCTGGTAAACAATACGTCCGGCTCCGAGGTTGAGGTGGCCAACTTCACTGTTTCCCATCTGCCCATCTGGCAGGCCAACCGCTTCTCCGCAGGTAACCAGGGTTGTATTAGGATATTTTGAATATAAAGAATTTACAAAAGGGGTCTTCGCATGCTGGATGGCATCGCTGTTTTTTACCTTGCCCAGTCCCCAGCCGTCCATTATTATCAGTATAACTTTCTTATCTTCCATGCGGTAAAACTAAAAGATTTGCCGCTAAGTACCATTCTTTATTGCAGGGTGGGTATAAAATAGCCTTGCCGGGCGGCAATTTTAACACAGGTTGGCACGTTTTTAGTCGAATTCCCGGTGAAAAAAGCTGCATAAAATGAAACGATTTTTTACGCTAATAATGACAGGTGTGCTGATCAGTTCCTTCACATTTTTTGCCAGCATTGATGAAGTGATCAACGCGATGAAAGCCGGTAATGCATCGGACGTGGCCCGCTTTTTTGACAACACTGTGGAGATAAACATGCCGGAAAAAAGCAACAGCTACAGCCGCAGCCAGGCCGAACTGGTGTTAAAGGATTTTTTCGGAACCAATGCCGTAAAAACCTTTGACGTACTGCACAAGGGCGAGAACGGCGGATCACAATATTGCATTGGTACCCTGGTAACCCGCAATGGTACCTTTCGTACCACCATCTTTATGAAGCAAAAGGGTGATAAGCAACTGGTACAGGAAATCACGTTTGAGAGTAAATAAAAACACATAAACAATAAACAGAATGCCCCGGATATCCCGGGGTTTTTTGTTGCGTTCTTTCTTAGCTTTGTTGGTATGGATTATACCACACAACTCAACGGGCTCATTAAAAATGCACTGGCAGAGGATATCGGTGATGGCGATCATTCCACGCTTTCCTCCATTGATGCCGGGGCAGAGGGCATGGCTGTTTTGAAGATTAAGGAGGCCGGCATACTGGCGGGTATGGAAGTGGCAGAAAAAATATTCCGTTTCATGCAGCCGGATATGGTATTCACCCCGTGTAAAAAAGACGGAGAACCAATGCAGCCGGGTGAAAAGGCCTTTGAAGTAAAGGCGAAAGTGTATACCATTTTACAATGCGAACGCCTGGTGCTGAACTGCATGCAGCGCATGAGCGGCATTGCCACGCTTACTCACCAGTACACCGAAAAATTAAAACCGTATAAAACAAAACTGCTCGATACCCGGAAAACAACGCCCAATTTCCGGCTGCTGGAGAAAGAAGCCGTGCGGATCGGCGGGGGCGAGAATCATCGTTTTGGCCTGTACGACATGATCATGCTGAAAGATAACCACATTGATTATTGCGGAGGTATTGAAAAGGCAATCGGGAAAGCCTATGATTATGTACAGCACCGGAAACCGGGATTAAAAATTGAAGTGGAAACCCGTACTCTTGAAGATGTAAAAAAAGTGATGGCGACGGGTAAGGTGCATCGCATCATGCTGGATAATTTTAAACCAGAGCAGATTACCGAAGCATTGAAACTGATTGGCGGAAAATACGAAACGGAAGCAAGCGGCGGTATCAACCTCGGGAATATTGAAACTTATGCGGCTACGGGAGTTGATTTTATTTCCAGCGGCGCCATCATTCACCAGGCAAGAAGTTTAGACCTGAGCCTGAAAGCTGTTATTATCTGAAACGAATCAAATGGCAAAGAAGAAACTGAATTCATTTGGCGGACTGGTGTATTCCACCGACCCGGATTTTAAGCTGCCGGAAGAAAGTACAGAAGCCGAAACCACGATTGAACCTTCGCAGCAAAGGCTCCGCATCCGGCTGGATACCAAACACCGGGCGGGCAAAGCAGTAACATTGGTGGAAGGATTCACTGGAACCACTCCCGACCGGGAAGAACTCGGAAAGAAACTGAAATCATTCTGCGGTACGGGAGGTTCTGTCAAAGATGGCGGGATCATTATCCAGGGAGATAACCGGGATAAAGTGCTGCAATGGTTGTTAAAGAACGGGTATAAACAGGCTAAAAAAATTTAGCATTAAATAGTTCATTCCACCTTCTTTTTCTCTGCAATGCTTAATGCCCCGCTCGGGCATTGCTTTACCTGCTCAACAATGCGCAGGGTATGCGCCTGGCTCATATCAATCCAGGGCCGGCGGCGGGGATCAAAAACCGATGCCAGTCCCTGGAAACAAATGCCGGAATGTATGCATACATCCGGCTTCCATACGATGGTGATCTCCCCGTTACTGTAGTGAAGTGTTTTTACAGGCATGATGGTTATTTTAACATTCGTGCAGTATCCAATTTACAATAAAAAGTAAATTTTAGTGTTACTTTTACGGGCAAGCAACGAACACTATGATCTCGAAGGTATCAGAAGGAATAACCATCAGCGTGGAAACCTACTACCAGCCGGATTACAGCAACCCGGTCAACAGCGAGTATATGTTTGCTTACCGCATCACCATTGAAAATAATAATGCGTTTGCCGTAAAGTTACTACGCCGGCACTGGCATATTTACGACAGCAACGGCAGCCAGCGGGAAGTGGAAGGAGAGGGCGTCGTGGGGGTACAGCCACAGATCAATCCCGGCGAATCGTACCAGTATGTGAGCGGGTGTAACCTGCGTTCGGAAATAGGTAAAATGCATGGTACGTACCTGATGGAGAACACCAACAATAAGAAGACATTTAATGCCATTATCCCTGCATTTGACATGTGTGCCCCGTTTAAGTTAAACTGATTGACCTTCATTGGGCTTTTTACCGTATCTTTATCGCAACCGTACAGAAAGGCAGGATTGTTTCCCGGCGTGGATTCCCTTCTTTTTCTGACCGGTAATAAATCTGTTCAAGCAATAACCTATCAACCGGTAATCATCATGGCAAAAATCACATTTTCCAACCACAACAACGACTTCTATCAAAGTGTAAAATTGTCCGTGGAGGAATATTTTGCCAGCCATAAAATGAAGAAGACCGGCGACTGGAGATTGTACAGCAAAACGGTTATTCTCATCCTCACCGCCATTGCCATTTACAGTGTGCTCATGTTTACGCCGGTTAATCCATGGATTGCCGTACTGCTCAGTGCAACGATGGGTTTTGTCCTTGCGTCTATCGGTTTTTGTGTGATGCATGATGCCAACCACGGAAGTTATTCTACCAAACCACGGCTGAACGATTTCCTGGGCCTGAGCCTGAATGCCATGGGAGGGAGCTCTTTCTTCTGGAAACAAAAACACAACATCATTCATCATACCTATACCAATGTAGATGGCGTGGATGACGACATTGCCAAAAGTCCCATCATCCGCCAGTGCGAATCGCAGAAATGGGTTCCGGCTCATAAGATCCAGTACCTGTACCTGGTGCCCGTGTATTCATTATCGGTTATCTTCTGGGTATTCATCATGGATTTTACCAAATACTTTTCCGGCAAGATCTATACCACCGAAGCCTGGAAAATGAACCTGAAAAATCACATTGTCTTCTGGGCCACCAAAATACTCTACGTTGCTTTTTATATGGTGCTGCCTATTATGGTATGGGGATTCGGTCCCTGGATCATCGGCTATATGGCTCTTAATGCAACCATGGGATTAACCCTGTCACTGGTATTTCAACTGGCACATGTGGTGGAGAACACCGAGTTTGAACACGTACCCTTAGATGCCAGCAAACATATTGATTCGGCCTGGGCTGAGCACCAGGTAAAAACCACGTCCAACTTTGCCATGGGTAATCCTGTCATCTCCTGGTTTGTAGGAGGATTGAATTTCCAGATCGAACACCATCTGTTTCCAAGAGTGAGCCATGTGCATTATCCGGCCATCAGCAAGATTGTGATGCAGAAATGCAAAGAGTTCAATCTTCCATATAATAAATATGATACCCTGTTCGGCGCCCTCGCCTCTCATTTCCGGGTGATGAAATACCTGGGTAAGAAACCAGAAGTGATATTGCAGCAGGTAAAAGCGGCATAAACTATGGCTTATACTTCGCCTGCTGGTAAATGGTCTCCGCATCGGTTGACATCAGCTGCTGCATCGTGAAACCGGTGTTCTTCTTCATGAATTTTTTTACGATCTGCCATCCGCAAAAGCTGCCGATGTTACCGGGTGAGGCTTCACCGAGTTCCTGTGTTTTGGGACTTTCCCCGATATAATTTTTGATCACATTGTTATCAGATACCTGCAGAAGATTGTTTTGTGTAAACAGGCTCCAGATATACGCTTCTCTTTCGTAGCAGGCTTTTAACTGGTCTGCCCGGTAACCGATGAGCAGGTATTCTTCCTTTTCCGGTAATAACCGGCTCAGCAGGTAAAGCCGTTTCCCTTTCTCCACCATCTGTTCCACCAGGGGCCTGTCTTCCTGCTTTTCGGGGTAAAGATCCTGCAGCAGCAGGCTGATGCAATCAACAGAAATATATTCCGGGGAAAAACGCTGGCTCACATAATCAGGATAGGTTTCTCTTACCAGCGCTGACTTATACAATGAAAAGTCCTTGCCCAGGTGCAGGTGAAGTCCCACACAAAGCATATCGTCGGCAGCAGCCACGCCAATACCGTTGAGCGGACCGATGAAGGTGATGATCCTCCTGGGTGTATTGTAGCGGGGAAAATAATGCTTCATGTACTGAAGGCCTTTAGTTATTTCCTTTTCATACGGGGTAAAATTTTTAAATACCACTTCGCTGCTGTCGTATACACTGCGGTACGATTGCATAAACCCGTTTACATAGGCGGCAACGGTGTCGGCCGTCCACTTGGGATCAGCGCCCAGTACGGTATAAAGATAGTTCTCACCAAAACCGGGATAGGTTGCCTTCAGGTGTTCGATGCCGCCGGGAAGTTTTGTTGTATCGAGCCCGAACAGGTCTTTTTCAAAACGCTGGGTGGTAATGGGGATTTTGATATTGGAAACATCCGGACTGTTTCCCCCGTTTTTGCAGGAAGTCACAACAAGGGAGAGGCACAGCAGGGCGGCAAGTATTCTCATTTACTTAATTTAACTTTACAAAATAAAAGAATCATTTCTTAAAAAAGCATAAATATCCACCCTTGGTGGCATACGAATGAAAATCTTTTTAGCGCAGCAGAACTATCACATCGGCAATTTTGAGAGCAATACACAAAAAATCATTTGTGCCATTGAAGAAGCCAAAAAACAGGGTGGCGACCTGGTGGTGTTCAGCGAGCTGAGTGTGTGCGGCTATGCGCCGCGTGATTTCCTGGAGTTCGACGATTTTATCAATAAAAGTTATGCAGCCATTGAGGAGATCAAACAGCATGCAGATACCATCGGTGTACTGGTGGGGGCGCCCGACCGTAACCCGGTTAAACAGGGAAAAGATCTTTTTAATGCTGCATTTCTTCTTTATGAAAAGGAGATCAAAGGTATCACACACAAAACCTGCCTGCCCAATTACGACGTGTTTGACGAATACCGCTACTTTGAACCGGCCTACAACTGGCAGGCGATGGAGTTTAAAGGAAAAAAACTGGCGGTTACCATTTGTGAAGATATCTGGAACCTGGGCGACAACCCCATGTACCGCACCTGCCCGATGGATGAACTGATGAAGCAGCAGCCGGATGTGATGATCAACCTGTCCGCTTCTCCCTTTGATTATACACACGATGAAGACCGCAAGGCCACCATCAAATCAAACGTGCTGAAATATAAGCTGCCCTTGTTTTACTGCAATGCCGTGGGCAGTCAAACGGAGATCGTTTTTGACGGCGCTTCCCTGGTCTTTGATAAAGACGCCAATCTATGCGGACAGCTTCCGGCTTTTGAATCTTCCCTTCAGCAGTTTGTACTGAATGATGATGGAACGATTGATGCCCCCGTACTGGAACCGGCCAGCCGGGTGCCGGATAAAGAACTGAATCCAACGGGGCTGGAAGAAAACCTCAACATCGGCCAGGTACATGATGCCATCATCATGGGCATCCGGGACTATTTTTCCAAGATGGGATTCGCTAAAGCCATCCTTGGCAGCAGCGGCGGCATCGACAGTGCCGTTACCCTGGTGCTGGCCTGCACGGCACTGGGCAAAGAAAATGTACGGGCGGTATTGATGCCTTCGCAGTATTCCACCAGTCATTCGGTGGATGATGCGGAGCAACTGAGCCTGCATCTCGGCAACCCGTACGACATCATCCCTATTGAAAATATCTACAACAGCTTTTTAAATGAACTGAAACCGGTTTTTAATGGTATGCCCTTCAGCATTGCAGAAGAAAACATTCAAAGCCGCACAAGGGGTAACCTGCTGATGGCAATCGCCAATAAGTTCGGGTATATTTTGCTGAATACATCCAATAAGAGTGAGCTGGCAACCGGTTATGGAACCTTATATGGTGATATGGCCGGCGGGTTGGGGGTATTGGGTGATTGCTACAAGCAGCAGGTATATGCCCTGGCCAGGTACATCAACCGCGAAAAAGAGATCATTCCCAACAACATCATCCGCAAAGCGCCCAGTGCAGAGTTAAGGCCCGGACAGAAAGATTCCGATTCGTTACCGGATTATTCAATACTCGATAAGATATTGTACCAGTATATCGAAAGAAGGCAGGGGCCGAAAGAGATCAAGGTGCAGGGCTTTGAGGCGGCTTTGGTGGACCGGGTGCTGCGAATGGTGAATATTAACGAGTATAAGCGGAATCAGTTCTGTCCCATCATCCGTATCTCTCCCAAAGCATTTGGGGTGGGAAGAAGAATTCCCATTGTAGGAAAGTACCTCAGCTGAGTATGTATTAAAAATCAGTTTTCAATCCTTTTGATGTAACAAACCTTCTGAAATAACTGCTGTTTTCCTTATTCTTTATTTTACTCTCAGCATCTTCTCCCATTTCTTCCGGAGTGTATTGGGTGACGTAGCACTTGAAGGCCTCCAGCGCTTTCAATTCGTCCGCATCCGTATAATCCACCCGTACATTATAATATTGTTTATCCACCCAGCCAAGATCCCCGGATTCGCCCAGCTCTTTGGTCCATGCCAGGTAGTACAACGGGTATTGGTCAACCCATCCTTCCATCAGCAATAATTCAGTGATCGATGCCCCGATTACGATGTGTTCCGAATGGTGGGTGTCGCCGTCCGGGCCGAATGTGATAATGATATCGGGTTTGATGAGCGAAAGCTTTTCTTTCAGCAGCAGCAACAGTTTTTTGTGTGCATTGAAATAATTCCTCACGCCGATCTTTGTATCCAGTCTTTCAATCGATAAAAAGACGGGAGGTTCAACGCCCATCCGTTCACAGGCGCATATGGTTTCGAGCTTGCGGAGGTTACCGAGAGAATCACCGGCGGGGATTTTTGTGACCCGGGTTCCATCTTTTCCGTCGGTGGCAATCATCACATATACTTTATTCCCCAGCCTTGAGTACCTGACCAGCACATCGGCAACAGCGGTTTCATCATCGGGATGAGCGCCGATAAATAGAATGGTTTTTGGCGGATTGGCTTGGGAAAATCCTGCACAGGCTGTCAGCAATAAAAGAAAGGGAGCCATAAGTTTTTTCATTGCCGGACATTGACAGGGTTCAGCATGGGATTATATTTTTTCCACCACCACCGCTGTTCCATACGCCAGTACTTCGGTAACACCATTCATTACTTCATTGGCATCATAGCGCATGTTGATGATGGCATTGGCGCCCCGATCTTCTGCGTGCTGTACCATAAACTGGTAGGCTTCTTCCCTGGTTTTTTCGCAGAGTTCTGCATAGATAGAGATCTTGCCGCCGAACAATGTCTGGAAACCACCGGCAATATTTCCCAGCAGGCTGCGGCTGCGTACCGTGATGCCCCGGATGATGCCGAGGTGTTTGGTAATGCGGTATCCCTCCAGTACATTGGAAGTGGTGATGAGTTGCTGATCGATCATAATTGAAAGTTTTATGAAAGTTAAACTATTTTAACAAAGTTTTTCTGCAGCTGCTAAAACGGCAAAATATTTGTTCAGGCTTAGTTCGTACTTTGCGAGATAAATTTTTACAAGCCAATATAACCATTACACTATGGCCCAGACCTCAGAAGACATCCGCCTGCTGAATGAAAAGATCAACCATGCCGCAGGATTTGTTACCCGTATCAATGATGAATTAAGTAAAGTGATTGTTGGACAGCAATCCATGCTGGAACGGCTGCTCATCGGGCTGCTCAGCAATGGCCATGTGTTGCTGGAAGGTGTGCCCGGGCTGGCAAAAACCTTGTCCATTAAATCACTTTCGCAGTCGGTGCATGCCCAGTTCAGCCGCATCCAGTTTACGCCCGACCTGTTACCCGCTGATGTGGTGGGAACGATGATATACAACCAGGCCAAGAATGAATTCATGGTACGTAAAGGCCCCATTTTTTCTAATTTCATTCTGGCCGATGAGATCAACCGGGCTCCGGCAAAAGTACAGAGCGCCCTGCTGGAAGCCATGCAGGAGAAACAGGTTACCATCGGAGAAACAACCTACAAGCTCCCCGAGCCTTTCCTTGTACTTGCCACACAAAACCCGATTGAGCAGGAAGGAACCTACCCGTTGCCTGAAGCACAGGTGGACCGGTTTATGCTGAAAGTGGTAGTGGATTATCCTTCTAAATCAGAAGAACAACTGATCATCCGGCAGAATACGTTGGGACTGGTTTCGGCGCCGATCAACCCCGTTGCATCCACCAGTGAGATACTCACCGCCAAAGAACTGGTACGCCAGGTATACGTAGATGAAAAGGTAGAGAACTATATCCTCGATATCGTTTTTGCCACCCGTTTCCCCGAGAAATACAACCTGCAAAAACTGAAACCCCTGATCGGCTTTGGCGGATCGCCCCGGGCAAGCATTAACCTGGCGCTGGCAGCCAAAGCCTATGCGTTCCTCAACAGCCGGGCCTACGTGATACCGGAAGACGTGAGAGGTATTTGTAAAGATGTATTGCGGCACCGCATCGGGTTAACCTACGAGGCAGAAGCAGAGAATGTAAATGTTGAACAGATCATCAATGAGATTTTGAGGGTGGTGAATGTACCGTAGAAACGGTCCCCGCCGGATGACGGTTCTTTGGATTTTCTACAACAGTCAGCAGAAAACGGGAAACGAAACAACGAGAAACACTTCATGTTAACAACCGAAGAAATACTTAAAAAAGTCCGTGAGCTCGAGATCAAGAGCAAGAAGATCACCACGCATTTATTTACGGGTGAGTATCATTCTGCTTTTAAGGGAAAAGGCATGAGCTTCCGCGAAGTGAGGGAGTACTATGCCGGCGATGATGTGCGTTTTATTGACTGGAATGTAAGTGCCCGGTTCAGTCACCCATTCACCAAAGTATTTGAGGAAGAGCGGGAGCTGACAGTGATGCTGCTGATTGATACCAGCGCCAGTAATTTATTTGGTACGGTTGCCCGGCAGAAGAAAGACCTGATCACCGAGATAGCGGCGGTGCTTACTTTCAGTGCCATCAGCAACAATGATAAAGTGGGTGCCATATTCTTCAGCGATAAGATGGAGAAATACATCGCTCCCAAAAAAGGCCGTCAGCATGCATTGTACATTGTTCGTGAATTGCTGACTGTGGAGCCGACCAAGAAAGGCACCAACCTGGATGATGCCATCAAATTCTTCAGCCGTTCGGTAAAACAACGCAGCATTGCCTTTGTACTCAGCGATTTTATTGCATCGGGCTACGACGATGACCTGAAAGTGATCGGCAATAAACACGATGTGATTGGTATCCGGGTATACGACAAAATGGATATGCAATTACCCGAAGCAGGACTGCTGCAGGTACAGGATGCCGAAACCGGCCAGTCGAAATGGATCGACAGCAGCAGCGCCCTGGTGCGTTATAATTACCAGCAACATTTTATGAAGCAGAGCGAAGCCAGTAAGAATTATTTCCGCAAAGCGGGCGCCGAACTGCTGCACGTACGTACGGATGATGACTACGTAAAGATCCTCCAGAAATTTTTCATTAAACGAAGCTGATACGGACCATAATGCTGAACAGAACGATACGAATTCTTTTTTTACCAGTCGTCCTGGCAGCCTGCCTGTTTTTTTCCGGTGCAGCCTGTTACAGCCAGTCTGTTCAAACCATCACCGACCGCAAAGACATCCTGATCGGGGAACAGGTGAAACTGAAAATAAGAATAACTCCGTTGCCCGGAGCCGGGACTGTTTCACCCGGATTGTCTGTGCCTGATTCCATTCCTCATTTCGATATTGTGGATATAGGCAAAGCGAATGCTGCAGAAGATAATCCACAGGTGGTTGATCAAACCATCACCTTCACCAGTTTCGATTCGGGCAGGTGGGTATTCCCTGCTTTGTCTTTCCGGGGTTCGGCAATTAAAACCGATTCGTTTGAAGTGAATGTGTCCTATTCGGCAGCTGATACCAGCAACCAGCTGCGTGACATCAAACCCATCATCAGCGTGTACGTAGCGGATTATACACTGTATTATATCATTGGTGGATCGGTATTGCTGTTGCTGCTTCTGTTCCTCCTTTACCGTTATCTGAAGAAGAACAAAAAGGAAAAACCATCCATTCCTGCATCCAGGCTATCGCCTTATGACGAAGCCATGGCCGGGATGAATAAACTGGCACAGCTGAACCTGCAGGATGCAGCATCGGTTAAGCAGTACCATACAGAACTGGCTGGTATTTTTAAACGGTACCTGGGAAGAAAACAGCAGAAGGACCTTTCCACCCGAACTACCGGCGACCTGTTGGTACGGATGACAAAGAGCGGTATGAGTCCGGATCAGGTATCGGTGCTGGCCACCGCCCTGCGCTGCACGGATGCCGTTAAATTCGCCAAGTATATTCCGGAGAGTGTTGAGTCACAGGATTGCCTTCAAAAAATAAAGGCCATCATCGAACTGACCGAACATGAAACCTCAATCCCCAAATCTTAAACAACCTTGCTTTTTAACTACTTTAAAGATATCAGTTTTGGCCAGCCCTGGTTCTTCGCATTGCTGCTGGTTGTGCCGGTACTCATTTACTGGTATGTATATAAAAGCAATGCCCGGCAGGGAGCCATTGCCATTTCTGATGCATCAGCCCCCGGACTTTCTTCCTGGAAAAGCGGGATGAGGCATTTTCCATTCATCCTTCGTTTGCTTTTGATACTATTTATCATTACTGCGCTGGCCAGGCCACAAACGGTTTATGAGGAACAAAATGTGGAAGGCGAGGGAGTGGACATTGTGCTGTGCATTGATGTAAGCGGAAGCATGACGGCGCAGGACCTTACCCCCAACCGGCTGGAAGCAGCAAAAAATGTGGCAATCGATTTTGTGAACCGGCGGCCAACCGACCGTATCGGCATCGTTATTTTTTCCGGTGAAAGTTTTACACAATGCCCCATTACCACCGACCGCCGTGTATTGGTTTCTGCCATCGAAAATATCCGCAACGGGTTGCTCGAAGACGGTACCGCCATCGGCTCCGGGCTGGGTACCAGTGTAGACCGCCTTCGCAGCAGCAAAACAAAGAGCAAGATCGTTATACTGCTCACTGATGGAGAAAACAACGGGGGATTGATTGATCCGCAGACTGCCAAAGAGATCGCCAAAGCATTCAGCATAAAAGTGTATACCATTGGGGTTGGTACCGATGGATATGCCCCCACGCCGGTAAACACACCCATGGGTGTGGTGATGCAGCAGGGAAAAGTGTCTATTGATGAAAAGCTGCTGAAAGAGATCGCCGGAGAAACGGGAGGTAAGTATTTCCGGGCCAGGGATAATGAAAGCCTGGCCGGCATTTATAACGAGATTGATCAATTAGAGAAATCAAAAGTGGAGATCACGAACCGTACCCGCTATACAGAAAAATTCCTTCCATTTGTTCTGGCTGCGCTGGCCCTGCTGCTGGCAGAAATGCTGCTTCGATATACCGTTTTCCGGAAATTCCCTTAACCGGACTTCCGGAGTTTTTTTAAACTTCCAAGTCTGGTTACGATAGTCTAATGGCAGGTCAAACCATGGTACGCTTTTATTCATGATATTTGCCTATGATTGCAACCGTTTATAAAAGCACCGGCAGCTGGTACCAGGTAAAGGATGAACAGGGCCGGACATACAATGCCCGTATACCAGGCAAGTTTAAGATAGACGGACTTACCAGTACCAACCCCGTTGCTGTCGGCGACAAAGTCGTTATTGAAACAGAAAACGCTGCCGAGGACTCTGTCCTCATCACCCGTATTGATGACAGGCATAATTACATCAACCGTACTTCTCCGGCTAACAAATACCAGCACCACATCATTGCTTCCAACCTCGATCAATCCCTGTTGTTTGCCACACTGAAAGATCCAAAAACATCCCAGGGATTCATCGACCGTTTCCTGGTGGCGTCTGAAGCGTATCATATTCCCGCCATCATTGTATTTAATAAATCCGATCTGTATAAGAAAAAAGAACAGGACAAATTTGCTGAACTGAAAAACATGTATGAAGCAACCGGTTACCGGGTGCTGCTTACGAGCGTTGAAACGGGACAAGGAGTGGAGCAGATGAAGGCCTTACTGAAGGATAAGGTTACGTTGCTGAGCGGGCATTCGGGTGTGGGTAAATCGTCGTTCATCAATAAAATGTTCCCGGAGCTGAATTTAAAAACACAGGATGTGAGTGGCTGGAGCGGAAAGGGATTACACACCACCACATTTGCTGAAATGTTCGATCTGCCGGGCGGGGGAAAGATTATTGATACACCGGGTATACGTGAACTGGGACTGGTGGATATTCCACGGCAGGAACTCTCTCATTATTTTCCGGAAATGCGTGCCCTGCTCAATCATTGCCAGTTCAACAACTGCCTCCACGTGAATGAACCCGGCTGTGCGGTGAAAGCAGCAGTGGAAGAAGGCGCCGTTCACCTGGAACGGTACATCAGTTACTGCAATATCCTGGATTCGATCGAAGAAAAGAATTACTGATCAGAATACCCGGTGCTCCAGGAAGTGAGCCACTTCCATCACCACGTTGTTGTTTTTTGAATGATTCTTTTTCTGCTGCGGGTAAATACTCACGCCGTTGAAGATGTTGTAATGAAGTGTCAGGAACTGGCCACGATATTGAAAATCCCAGTCAAGGGTTTCCGCATCATCAACCTGGTTCAGGAATTTTACTTTGAGGTCTTTTGCCAGCGTATTGGCAATGGCATAAAATTTAGAAATACCGCAGTTATCATCGATAACGGCTTCGGTACAGCCATTGGTGGTTTTCAGTTCGTAGCACATAGAGGTATAGGTTTTTTAAGATAAAATACTGGATTGCCGGATTACTACAGGTACGGATTGTATACCCCTAGTTCGGTTGTAAACTCTTTCTTCCCTTGTACTTTGCTTTCTTCTCTGCCTTGATGGCTTTTTCATCACCCGCCAGGATCTTTTCGGCACCCACATTTCTTCCGTTGGTCGGGCATCCAACTTTTTCTTTTTTGGTGAATATGCGGCTGATGAAGCAGCCATTCAGCATAAAAGAAGCGCAGATAAAAAGCAACAGTATCTTTTTCATGTTTTAAAGATAACTTTTTTGTACGGTGATTCAACTATCCTGTTTTCCACCTTCTCCTTCCTTAAACCATCCGCTGTATGTCACGTAGTTATTCGCTATCCGGTCTATTTCGCCGCGGATCATTTCCGGGCTGATGTCTTTTACCTTTTTGGCCGGAACCCCGGCATAGATGCTTCCCGGTTCCACCCGGGTATTTTCCAGTACCACGGCACCGGCAGCAATAATGCTGTTGCTGCCCACCACGGCATGATCCATCACAATGGCGCCCATGCCAATCAGCACATTATCCTCTATAACGCAGCCGTGTACGATCGCATTGTGTCCGATACTCACATTATTTCCTATATGTGTGCCGGTTTTCTGGTAGGTACAGTGGATGATGGCCCCGTCCTGCACATTCACTTTGTTGCCCATTCGGATGATGTTTACATCCCCCCGGATCACGGCATTGAACCAGGCACTGCAGTCGTCGCCCATTACCACATCTCCCACAATGGTGGCATTGGGAGCGATGTAACAGTTGTTACCAAATACGGGCATTACCCCTTTTACCGGAAGAATGACAGGCATGATGATCAGTTTGATTAATAACTCTAAAATAACTTCAATTTCAGTTAAAACGTAATTCCGAAAAGCACGTACGACTGCAGGCGTTTGCTCTGGTCGCTGTACATGGCGCTCAGCTCCAGCGGACCAATGGGGGTGCGGTAGGCAAAAGTAAGGGCATAGCCACTGAGGCCGGAAATACCGGGAGTGTTTTTCATGAAATCTCTTACCAGCCCGTTCACCCGGCCGATCAGGTATACATTGTTGATAGGGTTATACCGCAAACCCAGCTGGAGAACACCCACGCTGGGCGAATGAACGGTTGCTTCCTGCAGCCCGGCGAATTTTATTTGATTACGGAAACTGCCGTTAATACCGCCAATGTAAAAGTCATTCAGCTCATTGGTTTTGCCGGTGAAGTTGATGCCGGCCTGCAGGCTGGTAAAGAAATTGAATTTCTTACCCAGGGCAGCAAAGATGGTTCCGTCGAAATGAAGACGGCTGTAATTATCGAAGCTGAGCGTATTGGCAATGGGCTGTCCATTTTCCAGCTGGGTGATGCGGGGCCGCTGGTCATACACATGCGCCAGTTCCAGGTTCATCTTCAAACCACGGGTGGGGTAAAAAATCTGGTCAAGACTGTTGTACTTCAGGTAGGCATAGCTCTTGAAATTGGTGAAATTTCCTTTTACTTCGGAAGCCGACCGGATGGAGGGGCTGTAATGTATATACTCAAATGCACTGCCTACCCCTGCTGCCACTTTGTTATTGCCGCTGTTCTGGAAGTTGAGAAAAAACTGGCTGTAGTTCTGTTTGTAAGAACCATCGGCCTTGTAATTAGTATATGAATTGATCTCGAGATTATCGAGTTTGAAACCGGTTTGAAAAGCAATATTCTTGATGCGACCGAGGTATTGAAGATGCTCTGCTTCCAGCTGAATGCTTTCGCCCACAGAAAGAGAAACCATGCTTCTTGAATTGGGAATAAACAGGTCTCTGGATGTCATGTTCAGGTTTACATTGATACCGCGGAAGCGGGTGTAATAAACACCTGCCTTCAGGTGGGTGCCCGGGTTTTCTTCCACATTAAAAACAATGGTGGCAGTATCCGGACTGCTATGTTCCAGCGTGTACGTGATGTTGCTGTAATAGCGGGAACCATAAGCCCGGCGGATACTCCGGTTGATTTGTGCCGCTGTGTAAGTCTTGTTGTCATCAAAGTTCATCAGGTGGGCCAGGAAGATGGCACTGGTTTTTTTCAGGCCGGTAACCCGGTAGCCGGTGATAAAAACCGTGTGGGTGCTGATGGAATCGCCTTGTTTGGGTTCGCCGGTGCCAAGTGCATGGAGGCTGTCTGCCAGTTTTTTGAATACGGGATACCAGGCCCTCCCTGCTTCCAGTCCTTCATTCAGAATGATATCACTGCTGCCAAAGCTGCCCATGTTGAATTTTTCCAGCGGCATGTATATATAGTGATTGGTCAGCGGTAACTCTTCCTTGAAATCGCCGGCTTCCTTAAAGAACGCCATCTGCAGGATCACGTCGATGGGGTTGGTGATCTTTTCTTTGGCAGAAAGACCGGTGCTTACATTGCTGCCGATCACAATATCGGCGCCCATCTCTTTTACATTCTTTACCGGGAAATTGCGTACCACGCCGCCATCCACCAGCCGCTTATCGGCAATGGTTACGGCCGAAAAAATGGATGGAATGGCCATGGTTGCCCGCAGGGCATTGGTAATATTGCCCGTATCCAGCACCACCAGGTTGCCGGTTTCCAGGTCGGTGGCCATACACTTGAAAGGGATTTTAAAACGGCTGAAATCGCGGACATCGGATACGTGAAAAAAAAGTTCGGAGAATTTCAGGTTCAGTTCCTGCCCCTTGATTACACCGGTTTGCAGACTGATGCGGTTGTTTACGTAGGGCAGTTCAATCGCAAAACGGCTGTATTGTTCCTTTTCTTCGATGGAAAGTGTACGGAGGGAGATCTGGTTGCCGAACAACTGGTCCCAGTCGATATCCCGGGCAATCTTTTCAATATCATTACCACTGTAACCAACGGCATAAAGGGCTCCCAGGATGCCGCCCATACTGGTACCGGTGATGTAGTCCACTTTCAACCCGGCACTGTCGAGGGCTTTTAAGATGCCGATATGCGCCAGTCCCTTTGCCCCGCCACCGCTTAAAGTAAGGCCTATTTTGGGGCGTTGTTTCTCCTGCCCATGCACCGATAAGCTGAAAACAAAGAAAGAAAAAAGGGTAAGAAAGATTTTCATCAGGTAAAAAAAATTGAAGGCCCTTTATTGATTGCACAAATTACGAACTAACTGCCTTTATACTCGCGGCTAAAAGTTAATTATTTCCATATGGAGTAACGGATTTCAGTACTGTTTAGTTTACCGGCCACATTACCCGCAGAAGTATTTATTTTGCAGAAACGATCAGTATGACCAACCGGCAGCTTTTCCTGGATCATGTGGGGCAAACTTCCCTGGCGCCGCTTTGCCTGGAGATAGTGAAGGCAGAAGGCTGTATATTATATGGTGCCGACGGAAAAGAATACATCGATCTCATTGGCGGCATCAGTGTTTGCAATGTAGGGCACCGGAATCCCCGGGTGATTGAAGCCATCAAAAAACAACTGGACGATTACCTCCACATCATGGTGTATGGCGAACTGGTGCAAAGTCCGCAGGTGCAGTATGCAAAAAAACTGGCGGATCATTTACCCTACCCCCTCACTGCTGTTTTTTTTACGGCTTCCGGCAGCGAAGCAACTGAAGGTGCCATGAAGCTGGCCAAGCGGTATACCAACAGAACACAGATCATCTCTTTTAAAAACTCCTACCACGGGAGCACACAAGGCGCCTTGAGTGTGATGGGCAGCGAGTACTGGCAGCAGGCTTTCCGCCCCTTATTGCCCGGTATCCTTCAGCTTCCTTATAATTCATTCAATGATCTTGAGCGTATCACGGAAGAAACAGCCTGCGTGATTGCAGAAACCATACAGGCCGAAGCAGGCGTGATCGTTCCTCAAAACGGGTGGTTGAAAGCATTACGTAAAAAATGTGACGAAACAGGAACCCTGCTGGTGCTGGATGAAATTCAATGCGGTTTCGGACGCAACGGAACCCTGTGGGCATTTGAACAGTTTGATGTGGTGCCGGATATCTTATTGCTGGGCAAAGCGCTGGGCGGCGGTATGCCGCTGGGCGCTTTTGTGGCGGATAAAAAAATCATGCAGTCATTAACGCATGATCCGGTGCTTGGACATATCAATACCTTCGGTGGTCACCCGGTCTGCTGTGCAGCCGGTTCCGCAGCCTTTGATGTACTGCTGGATGAAAAACTGGTGGAAGCCGTAAAGGAAAAAGAAAAATTGTTTTTGACGCTGCTGGTTCATTCAAAAATAAAAGCGGTGCGTAGCTGCGGACTGATGATGGCCCTGGAGTTCGACAGTTTTGAAACAAATAAAAAGGTCATAGATGGTTTGTTACAAGAACCCGGATACTCAGAGGGGCCTGTCTCACTTGTATTCACCGACTGGTTTCTCTTTGCATCCCATTGCCTTCGAATTGCCCCACCACTAACCATCAGTCAGGAAGAAATTAAAGAAGCCTGCACCAGGATCATAAAAGTGCTTGACGCCATTTAAGCGACCATGAAAAAAATGCAAAAAAGAATCCTGGTTACATTGTTGGCATTGGGGCTGCTGTACCTGTTGCTGCTGATTCCGGCATCCGGTAAAAAGAATGCGGTAACGGGCGCTGTAAAAAATCCCTTTGCCTGGAACCGGGATGATCAATGGTTGCAGATGGAAAAACAATTTGTACTTGCCAGGCAGTTGAAGGCAGAAAAGCTCGACAGTGGAATCAGCGTGTTAAAACTTGCAGCAGAAAGTAAACTGGCCTTGTTACAACAACCGGGAATATCTCCTGCTGATACCAACTGGACCGCTGCTGAAAATATCTTCTTCAACCTGGCTTCGCTGGTAGCGGTAAGGCAGGAACAGCTCCCCTGGTTTATTGAATATTACAACAAAACACGCAATGCCATAAAATTTCATTCTCAGCATTGGAGTATCGGGGAAGAGAAAGTGCGGAATACGGTATATGAATTATTATACGGCATGCGTGCAGCGGTGGAAGAAGTATTGCTGCAGGCCAAACCGGGCGATTATCCCCCGGCCATGCAGGTGGCAACGGTAAAAACTGCGGCACCGGTCACTACAATTTTCGGGATAGAAGTGCACAGCGGCGACCTGCTGGTGTCAAGAGGAGGAGCAGAAGTTTCGGCATTGATATCACGAGGCAATGATTATCCCGGTAATTTTTCCCATGTGGCATTGGTGTATGTAGATGAAAAAACAAAGCAATCTTTTTTAATTGAAGCGCATATAGAACGGGGAGTGGCGGTTTCATCAGTTGAACAATATGAGAACGATAAAAAGCTCCGCTTCATGGTGATGCGGCCACGGGCAGATCTTCCGCAACTGCAGACTGATCCGCTGTGTGTACACAAAGCGGCCAAAGCTGTTTATGATGAAGCCATCGCAAGACATATTCCTTATGATTTTAAAATGGACTTCATGGATTCAACCAGGATGTTTTGCTCGGAGGTTGGTTCATACGCATATAAAAAAGCAGGAATAGCTGTCTGGAAGTATCCTTCCAGTATTTCTTCACCCGGCGTGGTTGACTGGCTTCACCAGTTCGGGGTGGAGAATTTCATCACCCAAATGCCTTCCGATCTTGAATATGATCCGCAATTAAACGTGGTGGCCGAATGGCGTGATCCCGGAACATTGTTTAAAGACCATATTGATAATGCCGTGATGGATGTGCTGCTGGAGAAAGCCAATGCCGGGGAACAGATCGGGTACAATCATTGGCAACTGCCGGTGGTGAGGGTGCTGAAGGGGTATTGCGTGATCAAGAACCTGTTTGGCAAAGAAGGCATGATACCGGAAGGCATGAATGCCACGCAGGCATTGAAAAACCAAACCTTTGTTGCCATGCATGTGAAGCTGAAAGAGAGAACCATGCAGCTGGCAAATGAGTTCATTAAAGAGAACGGTTACCGTCCGCCTTACTGGCAACTGGTTACGCTGGCACGAAAGGCAGCAACAGAAAACTAAATCACTCGGGGTGATAGATGCGCTCTGCATTCTTATACACCACATTTTTATCCAGGGTCATCGGTTTTGTTTTTTGCTGCAGGTACATTTCCACCTGGTCATCAAAATGTTTAGTGCCGGGCTTGGCACTGGCCCCATACATATTGAGTGTTTCAATCTTAGGCAGTTCATTTTTGGCAAAGCGCACAAACATAATCAGCCCGTCGCCGCCTACAGATTTTAACCGGCCATTGTAATAAGGTTCCGTCCACTGTGGAGCAAGCAGGTCGGGGAAACCGCCCAGCGGCCAGTCTTTATCGCCCCGTACTAATTTTTGAATATCGCCCAGCGTAAGGTCTGTTTGTCCGAAATGATGCTGCATGTAATCGTTCACATACGAAAAGGTCTCCACGGCTTCGGTTTTGGTGATGGACCTCGGTGGCTGGCCCTGTAATTTTTTCTTCAGGTATTCATACGTAAGTAAGAAAATGGCGGCTCCCTTACTTCCGGCATCGCCCCGTTTATCCCAGTTTTTAAAAGTAGTAATTAACGGTGCCAGTGCCGGGTATTCAGCGGCATTCAGTAAAAACATGGAGTCGATCTTATACGTATACTGTAAAACCGCCGGCAGCTGTTTATCAAATTTGATCTGCTTGAATTTTTCATAACTCAGTTTTTCCTGCTGGGGAAATAACTCCAGGAAGCGTACACTGCGGTTCAGGTGATATTGTTCCCAGCCGTCTGTTTTTGAAAAAGAGGAAGGTTTTAAATTATCGGCAGCAGCAGTGGCCAGGAAGGGAGAGTGATTGGTATTGAATAAGAACCCGCTTTTAGGATTGATGTATTGGGGCAGGTCTTTTTCGGAACGGAAATCGGTCCACAGTGTTTTTGAGGTATTACCCGGCACCGTTCTTTTCCAGTTAAAGGATGCGGAACTGTCACGGATGGGCATCATGGCATTGCTTATGTAAAAAGTAGTGTCGTACCGGTCGGCATACATGATATTAAACATACTCAGTTCCTGCCGGCTGATGGCCGCATAAAATTCAGAAAAGTTTTTTGCTTTGTCCATCTGGTACCATTGGTCCAGCACACCGATCTTCATATTGGCGCCCAGGCGTATGGAAAAGAATCCCTGCTTGTTTTTCATGGTGGCGCCGTATTTGCTCCAGTAGATCTTTCTTTTTACGGTAAGGGGGATGCCTTTAATTTTCAGTTTAATCGTTTTTACTTCCAGGTTAACCCACTGCCCGTCGAATTTATATTGCAACGGGTTTACTGGATTCATCTCTAACTGGAATTCATCCAGCCGGTCACAGTAATTCACGGTATGCGCCCAGCCAAGGTTTTCATTCACCCCGTGCAGGATACAGGGTCCCCCGGCCAGCAATCCGCCCATGATATTCAAGCCTTCTTCACTGCATAGATGTGCTTCGTAAAAAGCCTGCGGACCGGTGTTTGGCTGGTGGGCATTGATGAGGAGAAAGGCTTCACCCGTAGTGGTTTTGCCTGCATTAATGGCGGCGGAATTGCTTCCTTTTTTATTCAGTTCCGGAGTTTCCCATTCATTGTTATTAAAAATTCGAAACAGGGCCTGGTCGGCTCCGTTAAAAATGGTAAGGGCAAATACAGCGGATGAAATATATTCTTTGGGTGTAACCGGAAATATTTTCGGGTGCAGCACCTCCTCCGGGTGTTTGCGGGCATATTCATTCAGTCCCTGTACATACCCGTTAATAAGTTTCACGAAAGCAGGCGTGAGGGTGCTCCATTTCTCTTCCGTAACCTCCCGGCAGCGGAAAAGGGCAAAGGCATAATCACCGGCAGCTCCTTTCTTTCCCTGAACACTTGCCATCAGGTTTTTGGCAGGCAGTATCACTTCCTGCATACTGGCAAAATCATCTTCGGCTTCGGCCCATGCAAGCCCATAAGCCACTTCGGCATCGGTTTTTGCAAAGATGTGTGGCACACCGAAGCTGTCACGCACAATGTCGATGGCGGCCGGGTTGATGCGGGTTTGAGAAACGGCCGGCTGAATTAGCAGGAGGGAAAGAAGTCCCGGAAGAAAATTTTTCATGAATAACCAGGTATGAGTTGCTGTTTATAATAACGGCCATTAAAGATACTTGGTAAAACCGATTGCTGCAAAAGACAGCTGCAGTTATTTAACTCGGCATCAAAAATCACTTCAAAATAATTTGCATAAATCCCTTTCAATGATTTACTTTGTATTTCAAAGTGCACACGTATGAACGAGCAACAACAATCGCTGCACGATCTGCAGCACATCAAACAGATGATGGAACGCAGCAGCCGGTTTATCAGCCTGAGCGGGCTGAGTGGCATTGCTGCCGGGGTTTGCGCCCTGGCAGGCGCCTGGTTTGCCAATGGGGTAATTGAGGCAAACGGCGGACCATCGGGCTACCGGGCTGTGGTGGTGAAAACACTGGAAGTAGATTCGCTGCAGGACTTCATGGGGCACCGGCTGTTTCAGATTGCCATCTATACCTTTGTGGCCGCTTTTGTTTTTGCTTTCCTGTTCACCTACCTGCGCAGCAAAAAAAATAATGTGCCGGTATGGGGTTATACCTCCCGTCGCTTGCTCATCAATGTATCGGTACCCATGGTTGCCGGTGGCATCTACCTGTTCAGGCAGATGCAGTTTGGCAACTACGGGCTGATCGCTCCGGGTTGCCTGATCTTTTATGGCCTGGCCCTGGTGAATGCCAGTAAGTACACATTGGGAGAAGTGCGTTACCTGGGCTATTGCCAGGTACTGCTGGGTATCATCAACTGCTGGTTTGTGGGGTATGGGTTGTATTTCTGGGCCGCGGGCTTTGGGTTACTGCACATTATTTACGGTTCGGTGATGTGGTACAAATATGAACGGAATAAAAAGAGTGAGGCATGAGTCTGATCGGGAATTTAAATAAGGTGTTCGACAGCCGTATCCGCCTGGGCATCATGAGCGCCCTGGTGGTGAATAAAGAAGTGAACTTTAATGAACTGAAGGAGTTGCTGGACATCACCGACGGTAACCTGGCCAGCCATTTGAAAACACTGGAAGAAAGCGAGTTCGTGAAGGTGCAGAAGGGCTTTATCGGCCGGAAATCCAATACCACCTATTCCATCACCAAGGCCGGTGAAAAGGCATTTAAGACACATTTAACAGCCCTGGAAAAAATGATCGGCTCTATGAAATAATTTTTTTTATACTTTTACTTTGAAATACAAAGTACTTTCTAATTAAACAAACAGCAATGGAAACACAACCAACTCCTGCTCCCGGTTTCTGGCAAAAGAACAAACTCATCATTAAGTCCTTCTTCATTGGCTTCCTGGTGCTGGCGCTCCTAATTCCCACCTTTCTTATCATGTACCTGGTGAATGAACGCAAAGAACGCAAACAGGAAGTAACCCGGGAGATCAGCAACAAATGGTCGGCCTCCCAAACCATCAGCGGCCCGTTTTTAACCGTACCCTATACCGAAACAGAAAACAATGTGCTCAAAAAAGGATACCTGCACATTCTTCCCGAACAGCTCGACATCAATGGAAACATTGAACCGGAGATAAGATACCGCAGCATTTACAAAGTGCCGGTGTATACCACCAAACCATTGCTGCTGAAAGGAAAGTTTTCCAGGCATTCGTTGAACTCCGTGAATGTAAATGCCCAATCCATTCACTGGAACGAAGCCAGGCTATGCATCGGCATCACCGACCTGAAAGGATTGAAAGACCAGCAAATCCGCTGGGGTTCACAACAGCTCAGCATGGAAGCCGGCATGCCGGAAAACAGCATTGCCGAACAGGGCATAAATGCCCTACTGCCGCTGGACTCCTCTTTCCTGGCAAATGAAACAGAATTTTCTGTACAGCTTACTTTGCAGGGGTCCGAAAGCCTGTTCTTTACTCCGCTGGGCAGTACTACCAGCACCAAACTCAGTTCCAAATGGAGCAACCCTGCTTTTGACGGCCGGTACCTGCCCGACACCGAAAAAATCAATAAAGACAATTTTGAGGCCGACTGGAAAGTATCCAGCTTCAACCGCGATTATCCGAAAATATTCACGGCCACCAATTCCAGGTATTCCATATCAAACAGTGCATTCGGTGTGGTATTGCTTTCCCCTTTTGATGCCTATGCACAAACCATGCGCTCATTGAAGTATGCCATACTTGTAATCGCCCTTACTTTCTTCGCATATTTTTTCACAGAGGTATTTCAGAAAAGACCGGTACACCCGCTGCAGTATATTCTTATTGGTATGGCACTGGTGGTGTTTTATACGCTGCTGCTCTCATTGTCTGAATACATTCTTTTTCCGGTGGCATACCTCTCAGCCGCATCAGCAACCGTGCTTTTACTTAGCTGGTACACCTACAGCATTTTCAAAAAAGGAAGCACCTCCCTGGTATTTGCCCTGCTGCTCTGTGCCCTGTATACATTTATTTATGTGCTTATACAGCTGCAGGATAATGCTTTGTTATTCGGAAGCATCGGCCTGTTCATACTGCTGGCGCTGGCCATGTACCTGAGCCGTAAAATTGACTGGTATGGTATTGACCGTAAAACAACTGCATCATGAGTAGGTATTCTGCCATTAAAAAATGCCGTTCGGCCGTACTGGTTTATCTAACCCATAAAATGGCCTTGCCCCTGCTGAAGCTGGTAAGAAAACCGGTATTGTTTCCCTATTCCATGGAAGAACTGAAGCGGTTTCCGGAGCATACCATGGGGAAAGACCTGGCGGTTTTTTTAGAATCCAAAGGACTTGACCTGTTGCCTTACTATGCAAAGCACGACATTAAACACATCCTCCTGGATTATGATACAACAGACGATGGAGAAGTTTGCCTGCAGTGCTTTATGCTGGGCAACAGGCATGTTTCCTTCCCGGTGCTGGCTACGGTGGCATATGGATTTGTTACCATGCCCGAGTACTGGCCGTTGTTCCGCACTGCATTCCGCCGTGGAAGAAGCTGCCGGTTTATAGAAAGCTGGAAATGGTTTGAAATACTCGGCGAACAAACAGCCACACTAAAAAACAGGATTCAATGAAAACGGGAAAATTATTTACCGGTCTCTGGCACGGCATGATCTACCTGGAACTGCTTGTTGTTTTACTATTGAAAAGAAAATGATGAAACGATTTACCCTCATCAGCCTGGTTACCGCTATTATAATGATTGTTTTGTCACTCTCAGGCATTTTTTACCTGTGGTTAAAAGACGTGCATTGCGATGAACTTGCCTGCGTGGGCGTTTTTGCAGTGATGATGCCGGTGTTCCTGTTTGGCCTTGCACTCACAGGCATTGTGCTACTGACGGTAGTGGCCAATCATTTGTATAAACTATTCTATAAACAAAGGGAATGAAACTGATCCGGTCTTTTGGTTATGCCTTCAATGGGCTGAAGCATTGCTTTTCATCGGAACGAAACTTCCGTATTCATTTAATTATTGCGGTCATGGTAATGCTGCTGGGTTTTGTATTCCGGATACCTGTGGCGCACTGGCTGCTGGTTTTGTTCAGCATGGCGCTTGTACTGGCACTGGAAATGATGAACACGGCTATGGAAAAAATGTGCGACCTGGTGAGCGGAGAAATTCTCCCGGCCATCAAAATGATTAAGGATATTTCGGCAGGCGCAGTCCTGGTTGCGGCCCTGCTGAGTGTGGCGGTTGGACTGCTGGTCTTTATTCCTGCCATTCTTCATTACATACACCCATGAACAAACTTCCGGTTTTTGAACGCTTTTTATTGGGCTGGTTCTTTTTTATTGCCTGCCTCATCAGTGCCCGTATTTATTTTTCCGGCAGCCTTCTTTTCATTTTCCTGGTGTGGAATATTTTCCTGGCCTGGATCCCGTTTGCGGTAAGTTCATACCTGAGGCCTGCAGATGATGTAAAATGGAAGCACTATGTTTTGTTGTTTGTGTGGCTGGCCTTCTTTCCCAACTCTCTTTATATCATTACGGATCTTATTCACCTGGATAAAGAAACAAGAATTCCGAAATGGTTTGATGCGGTTCTGATTTTTTCAGCCGCGGTGGCCGGATTAATGATGGCGTTTATTTCCCTGTACCGGGTGGAAAGATTCCTGCTTGGGGTCATGCGGAAACAATGGGTGAACGCATTGCTGCTGCTGATCCTGTTCCTTGGTTCGTTTGGTGTTTACCTGGGCAGGTTCCTCCGCTGGAACAGCTGGGATATCATCAGCAACCCGGGAAAACTGTTTGCCTCCATCGGTAAGCGGGTGCTGTTCCCGATGGATCACCCGTATGCCTGGGGCGTTACGGGTATTCTTACGGTTCTTTTTTATTTGCTGTACTTCTCCATAAAAAATTTGCCCGGCTATGTATACCGGGCAAAGTCTGAACAGTAATTTGTTGAATGAAATTTAGAAATCAAGTCCGAGCGCCACATACAGTACCGGACTTCCTTTAAAGAACCCGGTCATGGGCCAGCCTGCATCAAACTTCACAAAATATCCAAGCAATGTACTGCGGGCGCCAAATCCATAACCGCCGGCAAAGGGACCCAGTCCGCCGGCTTTTATCTTTACCTGAACAGGCGGTTGTCCGTACACCACTTCGGGGCGTTTGAATTTATCATAAGCCCCGTTCCAGGCAGTTCCAAAATCAAAGAACTGGATCACCTGGAAATTGCGCAGGAAAGAATTATTGATCGGCCGGCTGAACAGGGTGCTGAATACCGGTAAGCGGAATTCGCTGTTGATCACCACGGCATTATTGCCATTGGCAACATTCTGAATGTATCCTCTCATATTCACAGCCAGGCTCTGGAATGCATAGTTCTGATCTGGATCAGGTGGATTGCTGGTGTTGAAATATCTTTCTTTGATGAGGTTGCCGTTCTGGTCAAACTTCTGGTTCTGGCCAAACATCAGCCATCCATCCACGCCACCCAGGTAATAAATCATTTTCTGGTTGCCCCAGCTGAAATCGCCGGCCACCCGGCCCGCCCAGATGAAATTGCGGAGGATGGGATAATAATAACGGGCATCGAAACCAAAGTTGAACATAGTTGGCCCGTCGGCAAACTGAACCTTGTTGATCTGCCGGTTCCAGTCGATGAAGAATTTGTACCGCAGCCCGTTCCAGATATTCATGGCGGGGTACAGGGTATTGTCGTACACATATTCGAGATGCGTGGTGGAGAAAATGGTTTTCTCATCGGGCTGCACCAGGCTTGCAGGATCCTGGGATGCATATACAAATTTATCCGAGCGGATACCGGTGGTTAATCGCAGGCTTTTTGAATTATCAAAAGGATAGGCCACATTCACCTGGTACAGGTTGGTATAATAACGGCCCAGGAAATTGCCGAACTGGTCGCCGGCCTGCTGCACATTGCGGTAGTAGGTCAGTCCCCAGTCAATCCTCCGCTTATAATTCTGGTAGGTCATGAACCATTCATTGTCTTTGAGGTTGGTGGAAACCCTGAAGCCGCCGCTGATGCGCTGGTCTTCGAGTAATTCAACCGTACCCAGGCGTATGAGCCCGTTCAATGGCGTACCGGAGTTGAGCTGGATGGGCCCGCCACCACCGGCATAGGGCTGGAAGCGGTTGATAAGAACGGCGCTGCCGCTGTTTAATCCAACAGAACCATAGTCGACAGAAAATTTCGGTGGCTTGTACCGGTAGTTTTTGATGGTCTTTAAAACATTGTATCCATTGGATGCCACGGCTTCCGGTGCGGCAATGGCTGCGGTACTGTCTTTTTTCTCGCTGGCAAATTCTGTCTGGAAGAAATCATCTTGTTTTTTTGCGGTATCCGCAGGAAATGCTTTTTTAAATTTTTCCACGGCGGCCGTATCTACGTATTCGCCCATGAGTTTTTTCATGTACTCGGTGGGCTGGGCTGTGATGTTGCGACGGCGCAGGGTGGCTTCATCGATCTTTAACTTGTATAAAATTTTTTCATCACTCTGGCGGGTAACTTCACTTACCTGGTTGTTGTCGCCGGCAATGCGGGTTTCACCCAGGGTACTCTGGTAATTGGTAAGCGGGAAGGTATAGGCCGAATCTTCTGAAATAGAAACCACGGCCACCGAGTCCACATCGGTTTTTTTGTATACCCGCAAAGCGCTGTCTACTTCTTTTGCCGACGGGTTGCGCATAATCTCACCGCTGATGAGCACCAGTGTATCCAGCCCTGCTTTTTTGGTGGTGAAGAAGCCGGCATAGCGGTTGCCCACACCATTTTCGTCACTTACAAACGTAAAATGGCTTTCGTTGTACTGCATCGGGAAACGGGCGTTGCCGTATTTCACGTTCGATAACTGGGTGATCTGGTTCAGTTCCGGTTTGTCGCCAAAATCGGTGATGAGAAAAATATTGTAGTGATGATCGCTGGGTAATGCGGTATCGGATGTTTTGGCCATGGCCGTTGGGCGGTTGCTGGAGAAAATGATGCCGGTTTTGTTCGGGAATGCCACGAATGATGCATCCAGGTCGTCGTATACATCGTTGGTGATCTGCCGCACTTTTTCACTCTGCAGCTCCAGGGTGAAGATATCGGTATGTCCGTTCTTCACCGCACTCAGCACCAGGGTATTGCTGTTGAGCATGTATTTCATGTCCTGTACCTGGTCAAATTGTTTGGTCAGGTCGATCTTGTATTGCTTAATCCGGGTAACCACATCATAAACAAACAGGTTCAGTTTCCCTTCTTTGGAATAGAGTACGGCAATGCGGGTTCCTTTCGGGTCCCAGGCCATCATGGGATAGTTGGGGTTGATGCTGTTCTTATAACTGCGGATGCCGAATTTGAGCAGGGTCTTATTGGTGAAGTCGTCGTTATAGATCACCCGTACAATGCCTTTCCGGTATTGGGTAACCACGTAGGAGTTATTGCGCTTGTTGGGGTTTACGTTAAAGCGGAAATAATCCAGCCGGGTATTGATATCGAACCCATCGATGTAATTTCCTTTGGGATAAGGTTTGCGTTTGGCGATGTCTTTATAATACTTGTCGTCCTGGTATTCCATAAAATCCACCAGTACTTCTTTGAATTTCTTTTTGCAAACCTGCATGAAGGCCCTGTTCAGGTTTTTGTACACGGTGGCCAGATACAGCAGGTAGGTTACGTTTTCCTTCTTGTATTTTTCATCGATGTAAAACCAGAAAGCATGGCCGGCCAGTTCGGGTTTGGCATAGGCAAAACGGGTGAACTTGCTGTAGTTGCCGCTGAGCATTTCGCTTTTGAGTTCATCATCCAGTTCGGTGCTCCAGTTCTGGGCCAGGTAACTGATGTAGCCGTCGGTTAGCCATTTGGGCAAATCAAGGAGGGCCTGGTTGCCGGCTACTTCGCCGATGTCGTCGCCGAATAAACGGTTTTCGGTAATTACCTGCGCAATGCCTTTACGGATCTGCAGGCGTAGTTTCTGGTGATCGGCTTCAAAATAAACCACCATCTTGTTGTTCACCAGCTTGGTGCCGCCTCCCGTGTTCTGCCAGTCAATTTCGAGACCGATATTGCTTTGCAGCATATCTGCATATTCATTGTACAGTACAATATTGGCCCGGCGCTGCAAACTGTATTCAGCGGCAGCTTCTATCTGGGGCAATTCCTTCTCGGCGCTTTGAGCGATGAATTTGGCCAACTCTTCGCCGTTCTGGTAATAATAAACATTGAAATTCCTGGTTTGATAATACTTCCACTTGAACTTTTTATACTGAACCCTGTTCTTTCCGAACTCTACTGAATTAACCTGGGCATTGACAAAAAAGGAACCGGCTATGAGGAAAAAGGAAATTAGAGATATTCTGCGGAACTTTGCCATACGGTTATAATTGATATTGAGTATTAAAATTAGCTTATTCGTCCAAATCATTAAAAAACAATTTACCTGCCCTTATGTTAAAAATAAAATCCTTTGTTTTCAGTCCCATACAGGAAAATACCTACGTTTTGTACAATGAGCAAAAGGAGGCCATCATCATTGATCCGGGCTGTTACTTTAACGCAGAAAAGGATGAGCTGGAAGCCTTCATTACACAGAGCGGATTATCACCGCGGATGCTGCTTAACACCCATTGCCACCTGGATCATGTGTTCGGGAATAAATTTGTGGCAGAAACCTGGGGGCTCACCCTGCAGCTGCATCAAAAGGAAAAGGCACTGCTGGATTACGCCCCGGCATCGGGGTTGATGTACGACATGCCCTTCGACAATTACAAAGGCGATTATATCTACTTGCAGGAAGGAGATGTGATCCGCCTGGGTACCGATGAGCTGGAAGTGATTGAAGCACCGGGTCATTCACCGGGGCATATCTGCTTTTACAGTGCCGCCGGGCATTTTATCATCAGCGGTGATGTATTGTTTAACCGCAGTATCGGCCGCACCGACCTCCCCGGGGGCAATCACCAGACCCTGCTTAAAAACATCCGGGAAAAATTATTTGTATTGCCGGAGGAAACGGTGGTGTACAGCGGGCACGGCCCGGTAACAACCATCGGGGAGGAGAAGAAGTATAACCCGTTTTTGAATTAGCTAAGAGGATGAAAGAGGAAAACCCTGAATTCCTTTTTTTTCGCTTAGCTCCGTTCCTGGCATAGCTCAATGAGTACGCCATTGGTTCCCTTGGGGTGAAGAAAGCATACAAGTTTATTGTCAGCCCCTTTTTTGGGTTCTTCGTTCAGCAATACAAATCCTTCCGACTGCAATCTTTTCATTTCCGCTTTTATGTCCTGTACTTCAAAAGCGATATGATGAAGGCCTTCGCCTTTTTTATCGATGAACCGGGCAATCACCCCTTCGGCACTGGTGCTTTCCAGCAGTTCGATCTTGGTTTCACTTTTCCGGAAAAAGGCGGTGTTCACTTTTTCTGATTCCACGGTTTCTGTTTTGTAACAGGGGCTGTTCAGGAGTTTTTCAAACAGCGGAACAGCCGTGGACAGTTCTTTTACAGCAATGCCAATGTGTTCTACTTTCAGCATACCAATGTGGTTTTTGTAAAAGTAGCAGTTTAAAATTTAGTTGAACACGAGATTTTTGGTGACAGAAAATGGATTATCCGATGAATTCACTCCTTCAATGATCAGTTGTATCTTTTTATCCGCACTACTGGCCGGAAGGGCAGTATAGATCGTTACCTCTTTTTTCTGCGCCCAGTTCGGCTTCCAGTATAGTGATTGCTGAATGCCTGCCGATCCCGGCGGAGAAACAACAGGTCCATCCGGGTCGTACCCGGAAATTGTCGTTTTTGGCAGGCCCTTCACCAGGGCTTCTGTTGGGGTGAATCCCTTTTTTGTGTAGATCATAAGATCGCCACCGCCCCCGCCACCTCCGGAACTGAAAAAGCCGCTGTATTTTGTTTTGGTGCTGGAGAGCCTTGGTTTTAAAGGCATGCTGTAATACCTCACCAGGGCTACATCGCTTACCCGCAGGTTAGCTACCATCGTCAGGTCTTCGGTAACTTCCATATCATCCAGGTAAACCCCGATCCCTTCACCACTTACGGTGGTAACTATAACATCGCCCCTTGGTGATATCTTGATCAGCAGGCTCGACATACGGCCCCGGAGAAAATTAAACAGGGGAGTATTGTCAATAACCTGCGGGTTTGCAATAAGGTCGATCTCGTTGCGCATGAAGCTTGCTTGGTTATTCACCGGAGAAACATATTGCTCAACATATTTCTCCGTGTTGGTCTTCGGTTTCTCTTTTCTTCCCTTTACTATCACTTCGGATAATGTTTTTTCATTGTTGGAAGGGTTGCTGTTGCTGCTATTGTTAATATTGTTAACCGGTGTTGCAGAAGCCCCGGTATTCAATGGCTTTACAGCGCACTGGAAGTTGATCTCCCTGCTTTCATTGCCGGTGAAATAGCCGGCAGGTGTAACTTTTATGTCTATAAATACATCGTTCTTGCCTTCTTCCTCATCGGCCAGCTGGTAATACACAGTAACGGTGTCATAGAAGATGAGTGAACTGAGTTCAAAACTGCCATCCCGGTCGGTGGTTACCACCTGGTAATCTTTTTTATGGTCTTTGTGCAGGAAGATCAGGTTTACTTTTTTCTTTTTTACCGGCTTGTGATCCGCTGTATAAACAATGCCGCTTAATGTGAGGAAAGGATTGCTGTTGACCTCAGCGCCGGTCAGTTTACCGGGGGCTTTTTGTTCGCTCAAAAGAAGATCATTGATACTGATTCTGTCACCCGGAACTTGTTTAATCACCACCTGGGCGCTTCTATCAATCCTTTCCCTTTTTAGTGTGTTAAGCCCCGCATCATTTGACAGGATGTTAAGACAGGCCTTGCTGTTTACATAGCCCGGCACCACCGCAGTGGCCATCCTGTTGCTGAGAGTGTCAATAATACGCAGGAGGATTTCTTCCGGTTTTGGGTGTTCGTTGTAAATTATTCGTTGTGCATGGGGTTTATTGTTCTTATCCGTGAGACGAAATACCAGGAAGCCTTCCGGCAGATCTGCTGTTTTCAATGTTTCCTGGATAAAACTCAGGCTGAGCTGAAAGCTTATATCCGATGTATAAACCACTTCTCCGTCGGATAATATATCCATTTTGTACTCGAGCTGGTTCTCATCAGCCGTATACGAAAACACTTTGTAGGTGATACTGTCCTTCTGGTTCATAATGGATATGTTCACCCCATATTCCGAAGCGGGTGTGATCTCTTTGCGGGTGATCTTTCCATTTCTGTTTTCGATGATAATGAAATACCTGGTCTTTGCCTGGGGATTAAAGCGGATCATGGCCAGCCCGCTTTCGTCGGTATTGAATGCAGTAAGCAAACGGTTCTTCTCATCAACGATCTTTCCTTTGGCTGCAACCGGGTTTTCATTTTGATCGGCGCATTTTATGAGCAGGTTATTATCAAGCTCTGCAACAAATGTTCCTCCTTCGGGAAAATATTCCACGAGCATGTTTTCCTCCGCATCATCCGGCAACAATGAGTAGTGATCGCTGATGAAGATCTTTTTACTGCAATCGATCTCCACTGCTTCCTTGCTGATGATGTAACAATATAATAAATAGAACTGGGCATTGGCCGGCTGCGGCAGCTCGATATGCCCCCAGCTCGTGCTCGACATAAGGGGGAGCATTTTCTTTGCCACCCTGTTTCCCCCGCAATCCCACAATTCCACGTACACCGTTTTATTACTGTTGCGTTCGTTCAGCAGGAATACCTGGAACTGAACCGACTCGGCGGAGGCATAAATGTCTTTATTGGTGGCTACATATAGTTTGGCATTGCCTGCCACTGCCTGGAAACTGAATATCGTCAGGAAGATCGTTAACCAATTTTTTACTTTGATCATACGTCATGATTTTAGGGATTGAACGATTCGATCACGTACCGGTTGCTGATATGGATCAGTTAAAAACAAGTTTTTGCGTAAACCGGTACGGCGCCATCAGGTTATTGATGCCTTCAATAACCAGGGTTGCATTGGTAGCCGGCCGGCCCGCCGGCAGGTTTACGTAAATCGTTTGACTGGCGCCCACTTCCCAGCCTGCCTGCCAGAAAACAGATTGCAGGCTATTGTCAGCTGCCCCGGAAACGGGCACAGGTTTTTCCAGGTCGTACCCGGTTACGGTTGTTTTGGGCAGGCCCTTGGTTTTTTCATCGGCAACAAAATCTTTCCGGGTGTAAATCATCAGATCGCCGGCATTGGCGGCTTTTATATCCCTGAGTATATCTCCCTGGATCATCCTGGGTTTGAATCCCATGCTGTAATAACGCACCAATGCCACATCTTTTATGGTTAAATTGGCAATGGCCCCATAGGCGGCTTCCCGAAGCTCCAGGTCGTTTAAGTATACTCCCACGGTTCCGCCAAATGTTCCGGTTAATTCCGGGGTTCCGGTGGTTGCAGAAACCAGCACCTTGATGCCGGCAAAGCGTCCTTTGATAAATTCAACAAGCGAAATATTATCCACCACCGGCGGGTTTTTTATGAAGTCATACTCATTGGTGGCTCCTTGCTGTCTATCGAGTTGACCCGATACATATCTGGCGACGAATTTCTCCGTTTCTGTTTTTTCCTTCTCCGCACTTACCACCACCTGCTGCAGGGTTTTTTCATCCCGCCGGCCGATGGATGCGTTAGAACCAGCATTTGCAGCCAGGGCGGTCTCATTGGCACAAACCAACAGAACAACGGGTAGGGTATTGTCTGCAAAGCCCGGGGAAGGCGTAACCTTCAGGTCGAGGTGAACATCATTTTTTTCACTCGATTTATCTGCCAACTGGTAATAAACGGTGGCAGAATCGTAGAATACAAGGTTATCGATTTTTAAATGACCTTCTTTATCTGTTTTTGCAGAAAGAAATTCTTTTTTCAGGTTCTTATGCACCAGCACCAGGGTTACCAGCTTGTTTTTAACGGGTTTGTTTTCGGCATCCACCAGTGTGCCCGATAACGACAGGTAGTGATTGGAGCGTTCATCAGGAGAATAAAAGGAACCGGGGCTGTCGGCCGCTGCAATCAGCTGATCATTGAATGAGATATTGTTATCGGTATTTTCCAGGAATACCGGGTCGCTGTTGTCGCGGGCATTCAGATCGCCCAGGGCCATGTTGATATAAGCCCTGCCATTTATATAAGCTGGCAGTTCAATGGTAGCTTCCTTTTTATTAACGGTGTCAATGATCCGGATGCTGCTTGTCTGTGCCCGTTTATCGGCATTGTATAAAACACGCTGGGTGTAGATCCTGCCGGATTTGTCGGTAACCCGGAATACGATGAACCCGGGAGTGAAATCGGAACGTTTCAACCGCTCAGAAATGGCGCTTAATCCATTCTGGAAGTTAATAGCGGCATCATAAACCGGCTCCCCATTTACCAGGGCTTCAATTTTATATTCGGGCAATACGGCGCCGGTTGCAGAATAAGAAACGAGCGTATAGGTAATACTGTCTGCCGTCATTTCCGTATTAAGCGTAATGCCTGCGGGCATGGCCATGCGCAACCGGGTACGGTTTTCGGCGCCGGAATTATCGGTGATGGAGATGTAATAAGCCACCCGGTTTTCGGGATTGATCCTTGTTTTGGCATAACCCTGTTTATTGGTTTCAAACAGGGCATACACCTGGTTCTTATCGTCCACGATTTTACCTTTCACACTGATGGGATCGGCCTTTTCATCGGTACAGCGGATAAGAATATTATTGGGAGATTCTGCCACAAAACTGTCTCCTTCATAAAAGCTGTTGACCAGCCATTTTTTTTCTGTCTTTTCCGCCTTGCCGGCAATAAATATTTTCTTGCTCACGCTGCTCTGGATGCTGTCTTTATCCGCAACATAGCAGTAAAGGATGCAGAACTGCCCGGACAAGTTTTCAGGGAGGTCTACATCTCCCCACGAAATATTATAGCTGAATGGAAGCATTTTTTTTACCAGCCTGTTTCCCTGGCAGTCCAGCAGCTCAACAAAAGCCGTATGGTTGGTGCCCGGGGTGGGGTTCAGCAGGAAGACCTGGAACCGGACCTTTTCGGCCAGCGAATAATTCTCCTTGTTGGTAGCCACATAAAGATGAATGCCGCCTGCAGTGGATGGGAGTCCGGAAAACAAGAGGCATGTAAACAATGAAATGGCAAAAAGGGGGGTGATTCTCTTTTTCATTTTGGCAGTTTTTAAGTGGTAGACCGGTAATTCTGGTTCATTTTCAGCCACCGGTGCGGTGAATGAGCTGAGGATGACAACCCCCGGGTTTTTACATAAAAAAAGACTCTTTACGAAATCGGTAATTTTGACCAAAAGCCTTTTTGTTGCCTTTAAAATAGAACCATTTGCAGTAATTTTGCGTTATACGAACAGAAACTAAATAGATGGATTTATGCTGAAATTACCGATTTACCTTGACAATAACGCCACCACCCCCATGGATCCCCGGGTACTGGAGGCGATGACTCCATATTTCCTGGAACATTTCGGGAATGCTGCCAGCCGCAACCACCCGTTTGGATGGGAAGCCGAGGAAGCAGTTGATTATGCCCGGGAACAGGTGGCCAAACTGATCGGTGCCGATCCGAAAGAAATTATTTTTACCAGCGGCGCTACAGAAGGAGATAATCTTGCCATCAAGGGCGTATATGAAATGTATGCCAGCAAAGGGAATCACATTATTACCGCCACTACCGAACACAAAGCCGTACTCGATACCTGTAAGCATATTGAAAAACTGGGCGGCGAGGTAACTTACCTGCCGGTGAATGCCGAAGGACTGATTGATCTGAAAGAACTGGAAGCGGCCATTAAACCCACCACCATTCTTATTGCCATCATGTATGCCAATAACGAAATCGGAACCATACAGCCGATCAAAGAAATAAGTGCCCTTGCCCGTAAGAACGGCGTGCTGCTGTTTACCGATGGCACACAGGCGGTAGGTAAAATACCGGTTGATGTAAACAAAGACGGCATCGACCTGATGGCGTTCAGTGCTCATAAAATGTACGGACCGAAAGGAGTGGGTGCCCTGTATGTACGCCGCAAAAATCCCCGGGTGAAAGTAACCGCACAAATGGACGGTGGCGGACACGAACGTGGAATGCGCAGCGGAACCCTGAACGTGCCGGGTATTGTAGGATTCGGCAAAGCCTGCGAATTATGCATGCTCGATATGGAAGAAGATACCAGGCGTATTTCGATACTGAGGGATAAACTCGAAACTGAATTACTGAAACTGGAGGAAGCTTATGTAAACGGAAGCCGCGAACACCGCCTGCCGCACGTAAGTAATATTTCCTTTAAACACGTGGAGGGAGAAGGGCTGATGATGGGCTTTAATAAAAATATAGCATTAAGCAGCGGCTCCGCCTGTACATCTGCTTCACTGGAACCAAGCTATGTGCTGAAGGCGCTTGGCCTGGGCGATGACCTGGCACATTCTTCCCTGCGCTTTGGCCTGGGAAGATTCACTACCGATGAACAGATCGACTATACAATAAAAGCAGTGAGTGAAACCGTTTTAAAGCTGAGGGAAATGAGCCCGCTGTGGGAAATGTATAAAGAAGGCATTGACCTGAACACCATTTCCTGGGCAGCGCACTAATTGGGTAATTACCTGGTTTGAAAATTTGAAGATGATTTTCAGGCCGGTGGCGGGCTATCATCTTTAAATTAACTAATTATCAAATCATCAAATTAATAATCATGGCATACTCAGAAAAAGTAATTGATCACTACCAGAACCCCAAAAACGTGGGAACACTGGATAAGAGTGCAAAGAATGTGGGCACCGGTTTGGTGGGAGCTCCCGAATGCGGCGACGTGATGCGCCTGCAGATACAGGTAGACGACGCCACCGGCATGATCACCGATGCCAAATTCAAAACCTTCGGATGCGGTTCTGCCATTGCCTCTTCTTCCCTGGCCACCGAATGGCTGAAAGGAAAAAGCGTGGACGAAGCGCTGAAGATCGATAACATGGACATCGTGGAAGAATTGAACCTTCCGCCGGTGAAGATCCATTGCAGTGTACTGGCCGAAGATGCCATCAAAGCCGCCATCAACGATTACCGCGTTAAGAACGGAATGGAAGCCATCAAGTTTGAAGAAAGCGTAGTTCATTAATCTTCAAATCACCCAACCGGATATGGTAGCAACAGACAATAGTATTTTCATAAGCGATAAAGCAAAAGCCAAGGTGCAAAGCCTGATGGCCGACGCGGGTATTGCCAATGACCCCGCTTATTTTTTACGGGTTGGTGTGGTGGGGGGTGGCTGCAGCGGCCTCAGTTATAAAATGGATTTTGATAATGAAGTGAAGCCGATGGACCAGGTGTTTGAAGACAAGGGAATAAAGATCGTTTGCGATTTGAAAAGCTTCCTGTACCTGGTGAATACCGAACTGGAATTCAGCGATGGACTGAACGGCAAAGGTTTTTATTTCAATAACCCCAATGCCAGCCGCAGTTGCGGGTGCGGAGAAAGTTTTGCGGTATAAAACTGCCTGCTAATGTAATTGAAAAGCCTCCCATAAGGAGGCTTTTACTTTTTTATTCTTCACCGGTTGGCAGCTTGGGCGCACTCGGTTTTTTTGGAGGAGCAGGGGGAGCGGGTGGAGGGGGTGGTGGCGGTGGTAACTTGCCGTATTTTTTTTCATAAAAAGCCTTGTTGGCATTCCATTTAGAAAGCGGAATCTTTTCACTGACCCCGTTCTTTTTCACGTACACCATTTCGTTGCCGTTGTTGCGGTGAACAGAAAGGGAATATCCCTCCTCATTTACGATCACCGGGGGAGTGAATTTAACTTCTTCAACCACATCCTGTGGCGGTGCCGGTGGCGGAGGGGGTGGAGGGGGTATTTCGGCAACAGCTGGCGGGGGAGGAGGCGGGGGCGGCACTTTCTCAGCTTTGGTTGTTTGGGCCGACAGATGAACCGAAACCGTGCAAACCGTCAGCAGCAGTAATACTTTTTTCATATTTATAAATTTAGTCTGTTAGATTCAGGGTGCCGGTGATTCCATAAAAAATCCCGTCAATTAAATGACGGGACCCTGCAGTTGGTTTTGGTAAACAGGTTTACACGAATCTTTGAACGATTATTTGTCTGCGATCAACTGCTTCATGCGGAAAACAGGAACAAAGACTCATATAGCGATTGGTGGATACCTTCACCGGGGAAATGACAGGTACCGATTTGAAAATGCTGCATATCCGGGAAAATTTCCTCTTATGTTTGTTAAATTACTGATATGTGAACTCCTGCCTGTTTCTAGCCATCCGTTAATAAGTATATAAAAACCGGCCGTCGCCTGTTCCTCCACAGATATACTCTTACAATAACCTGTTAAGTATTAAATTGCAGCAATTTTAAACCCTTATGTGGAGCATTTGCAAAAAAGAACTGCAGCAGTTTTTCAGTAACCTCACCGGCTATATAACCATTATTTTATTCCTGCTGGTGAGCGGACTGTTTCTTTTTGTACTGCCCGACAGTAATATTTTTGATTTTGGATACGCCTCGCTGGATAAATTTTTTGAACTGGCTCCCTGGATATTGCTCTTCCTGGTTCCCGCCATTACCATGCGCACCCTGGCCGATGAATTCAAAGGCGGTACTTTCGAAATCCTGCAAACCCGGCCATTAACCAGGTGGCAGATTGTACTGGGTAAATATATATCTGTACTCATTGTGCTGTTGTTTGTTATTGCACCCACCCTGGTTTATGTATTCACAGTTAAATCACTGAGTACCCAGGGGGGCATCGACAGTGGCGGTATCCTCGGAAGCTATATCGGTCTTTTTCTGCTGGCCGCAGTTTTTGCAGCCATCGGACTTTGCTGCAGTGGCTTTACCGGCAATGCGGTGGTGGCGTTTTTAATCAGCGCTTTTGCCTGTCTGCTGCTGTACTTCGGGTTCAATGCACTCAGCCGCTTATCCTTCGTGGCCAATGGTCCGGATTATTACGTGGAAATGCTGGGAATCGATTTTCATTACCGCAGCATCAGCCGCGGGGTAATGGACAGCCGAGACATGATTTATTTCCTCAGCATTATTTTTCTCTTCTTATCGATTACCGTAAAAAACCTGCGTAAAAAATAAATGGGCCTGGTTAATAAAATAGGAAAAACAAAATTGTGGTTACCGGTAACCATCGGAGTGCTGGTTGTCATCAACTGGCTGGCATCCCAGTATCATACCCGGGTGGATTTTACCAATGAAAAACGATTCACCCTCTCGGCTGCCACCCAAAAGCTGCTGAAAAAACTCGATGAGGAAGTGCGGATCGACGTTTTTCTGAAAGGCGATTTTCCCAGCGGTTTCAAAAAACTGGCGATGAGCACCGAAGAAACACTGCAGGAGTTTAAAGAGATCGCCGGAAAAAAAATACAATATCATTTTATCAATCCAGAGGAAGAAGTGGAAGGAACCAATATAAAGTGGGCCGATACCCTTTCCGCCCTCGGTTTTGTTCCCATCAATCTTACCTCGCAGGTAAAGGCAGGCCAGCAGCAGCAGCTCATTTACCCGGTGGCCTTTGTTCACTACAAAGAACAGGTATCCCCGGTAATCCTGTACCAGGGCCGTACCAAAGCTATCACCTATCCCGAGATCAACAGCGCCGAGGCGATGATGGAATTTAATTTCGCCAACGTGATCAATAAACTTACTTCGGCCAGCCGCCCGCTGGTGGCCTACTGTACTTCCAACGGCGAACCGGAAGACATCCGTACCTATGACCTCGTTGAAAATGTGCTGAAGCAGGATTATGACCTGAAAACATTCAACCTCGAAAAAGAACATTTCATTCCCGATACCTTCAAGCTGCTGATTATGGTGAAGCCATCCAAACCATTCAGCGATGAAGAAAAACTGAAACTGGATCAATACGTCATGCGGGGAGGCAGGCTCCTGCTTTTTATTGATAAGCTGGAAGCAGAACTGGACAGCCTGCAGAGCAAGAAGGGGCAGGTGGTGGCGTATGACCGGCAGCTGGAACTGAACGACCTGCTGTTTAAATACGGTATCCGCATCAACTCCGACCTGCTGATGGACCTGCAATGTGATTTCCTTCCGTTTGATGTAAATGGCAACGGCCAGTTTGAACTGCTTCCCTGGAATTATTTCCCGGTGTTCGAAACAAAATCGAATCACCTCATCAATAAAAACCTGGGTTTTGTCAGCGGCCGTTTTGTGAATTCCATCGATACCGTGGAAGCAGAGGGAATTAAAAAAACAATTCTCCTGAGTACCTCGGCGAACTCAAGAAACATTGCCACGCCGGCGCTCATCAGCGTTACCGAGAACAGTGTGGCGCCCGAGAATGAAAAATTCAAAAAAGCAAATATCCCGGCGGCTGTGCTGCTGGAAGGAAAATTCAGTTCGATGTACAGCAACCGGCTTTCACAGGCTATGCGTGACAGCCTGGCGAAGTACGGAACCCCTTTTCTGCCTCAATGCCTTCGTGAAAACAAAATGATTGTGGTGGCCGATGGCGATTTCGTACTGAACTCAGTGGTGAAAGGAAACCAGCCGATACCAATGGGGATGAACCCGTACACCTTCGGATCGCAACGGGAATTCTCTTTTGCCAACCGCGATTTTTTACAGAACTGCATCGATTATCTTGTCAATGCATCGGGACTTTCAGAAGCCAAAGCCAAGGATTATACCCTGCGCCTGCTGGATAAGAAAAAAGTGGAAGAGGAAAAAACAAACTGGCAGTTGATCAATATTGCAATACCGGTTGCACTGGTTATCCTGTTTGCTTTGATCTACCAGTTCCTGCGCAAAAGAAAATATACCGTAGTTTAAATGGATAAAACGCAATTAATATACCTGGTCTTCAGCGTTGTGATTGTGGTGGCGCTGGTGTTCGACCTTGGTTTACTGAGCAAGAAGAACCAGGTGATCAGCCTGCGTACGGCCCTGGTACAAACCATTTTCTGGGTATCGCTCTCTTTTATTTTCTGTGGTTTTATTTGGTACGAAAATGCGGGCGGCAACGGAAAGGAAGATGCCATCTCGTATATTTCGGCCTACCTGCTGGAATGGTCGCTTTCCATCGACAATATTTTTGTCTTCATCATTATTTTCTCCTTCTTTAAAGTAAAGGCAGAGAATTATTCCCGCGTGCTGCTGATGGGAATCCTCATGGCCATCGTTTTCCGCATCATCTTCATTGCCCTGGGCAGCCAGCTGGTGGCAAGGTTCGAATGGATCATGTACATCTTTGGTGTTTTTCTCCTGTTCACGGGTATTAAAATGTTCATGAGTAAAGAAGAAGAGGAATTCAACCCCGAGAAAAACTGGGCCTACCGGCTCATGAAAAAATTCATGCGCATCACCCACGTGGAACCTGAAGGACGCTTCATCATTACGCACAACAACAAAGCGTACTTCACCACCTTGTCGATGGTGGTGGTGATGCTGGGGCTTATTGATATTGTATTTGCGGTGGATTCCATCCCGGCGGTGTTTTCCATTATTCCCGATCCGAATAAGAAACTGCTCATTTATTCATCCAATATTTTTGCGGTGCTGGGCCTGCGAAGCCTTTTCTTTTTACTCCGCGGTGCTGCCAGCAAGTTCGATTTTCTGCAGCAGGGTATTGCCATTGTGCTGGCCTTCATCGGGGTGAAAATGCTGGTTGCCGACTGGGTGCACATCCCCGTTTGGATTTCACTGCTGGTTATTGTAGTTTGTATTTCCGGTTCCATTTTTTATTCCATCTATCACCGGCGTAAAGGAACCCCGGTGGATATAACCTCGGACTGATAAAACACGATCATTGTATAAGGTTTCTCAAATAGCATCCATCATCAGGGCCCAATACCCGGCCGTAAAAACGGATGCCGGTATTGAGCATATTTTACTCGACAGCCGCAAACTGCTGTTCCCCGCCAGCTCTGTTTTCTTTGCACTGAATGGCCCTCGCCGGACGGGCAGTTCGTTTATTACCGAACTGTACCAGAAAGGTGTACGCTGCTTTGTGGTGGACGAGTCGTTTGAAGAGCCATCTGCCAGGAAATTTTCAAAAGCTGTTTTCCTGCAGGTACCCGATGTATTACAGGCACTGCAGCAACTGGCCGCTTATCACCGCCAGCAGTTCAGTTTGCCCGTCATCGGTATTACCGGCAGCAATGGAAAAACCATTGTAAAGGAATGGCTGTACCAGCTGTTGCAACCCGATCATAATATCGTACGCAGCCCCAAAAGCTTTAATTCACAGGTGGGCGTACCATTAAGTGTATGGCAGATCAGTAACGAGAATACACTCGGCATTTTTGAGGCAGGCATCTCGCAGCCCGGCGAAATGCAGCAGCTGGCAAAGATCATTGAACCTCAGATCGGCATCGTAACGTCGATCGGTGAAGCACACAGCGAAGGCTTTTTAAATATCCGCCAGAAGATCAATGAAAAACTCCGGCTCTTTGTAAAAAGCGATGTGCTGATCTATTGCGCCGATAACCCCGACCTGAATGAAGCCGTAAATACGTTTAAGAACAACGTACGCAGCGGTGATGGGTTTAAACTTTTTTCCTGGAGCAAAAAAGAAACAGCCACCCTGCAGGTGACCGGCGTGGATAAAAATGAAACACAAACCACCATTACCGCCCGTTTTAATGATGCCGGTATAGCCTTTTCAATCCCATTCACCGACGAAGCATCGGTGGAAAATGCCATCACCTGCTGCTGCGTGCTGCTGCAGCTTGGTTACGGCGCTGACCAGATCGCATCCCGCATGCCTCAACTCCGCCACGTGGAAATGCGGCTGGAACTTAAACAGGGAATCAACAACTGTTCGGTGATCAACGACAGCTACAATTCCGATATCAACTCCCTGGTGATAGCCCTCGACTTCCTGCAGCAACAGCAGCAGCATGCCCGGCGGACCCTGATCCTGAGCGACATCATGCAGTCGGGAAAAAGCAGCGGAGAACTGTATGCGGACGTGGCCGCAATACTGGAACAGAAAAACATCAACCGGTTCATCGGCATCGGCCCTGAACTGGCCCGCCAGCGCAACGCATTTAAAAATATTGAACAAACGGCCTTTTACGGATCCACCGCCGATTTTATTCACCAGTTTCACGCCCAGCATTTTTATGATGAAACGGTTTTACTGAAAGGCGCCCGTTTTTTTGAATTTGAGCTGATCAGTCATTTGCTGGAACAGAAAGCACACCAGACGGTGCTGGAGATAAATCTCAATGCCGTTACACATAATTTAAAAACCTACCAGCAGCTGCTGAATCCCGGTGTGAAGCTGATGGCCATGGTAAAAGCATTCAGCTACGGCAGCGGAAGTTTTGAGATTGCCAACCTGCTGCAGTTCCATCAAGTGGATTACCTGGCCGTAGCCTATGCCGATGAAGGGGTGGAGTTGCGCAAGGCAGGTATCAGCCTGCCCATTATGGTGATGAATGCCGAGGAGATCACCTTCGACGTGATGATGCAGTACAACCTGGAGCCCGAACTTTTTTCTTTCGGAATACTGGATGCCTTTGAAGATTATATCCGGCAGTCGGGCATTCATAATTACCCGGTACATATAAAAATAGATACCGGCATGCGCAGGCTGGGTTTTGAAGAAGCCGATATCAAACAACTGTGTGAACGGTTGAAATCGACAACACTTTTTAAAGTGCAATCGGTGTTCTCTCACCTGGCAGCCAGTGACTCGGAGGCGCACGATGCGTTCACCGAAAGCCAGGCCGGCCTTTTTTTAAAAGCCTGCAAAGAAATTCAGAAAGCCACCGGGTATAAATTTATCCGTCATATTGCCAACACATCCGCTATTCACCGCCACCAAGAGCTGCAGCTGGATATGGTGCGCCTTGGTATTGGTTTGTATGGAGTTGATTCCCATGAAGCCATTCAGCAGCAGTTAAGAAATGTAACCACGCTTAAGTCAACCGTATCGCAGATCAAGCACGTGAAGGCAGGTGAAAGTGTGGGATACAGCCGCAAAGGTGTGGCCGTTAACGATTCAACCATTGCCACCATCCGTATCGGGTATGCCGATGGATATCCGAGGCTGATGAGCAACGGGGTTGGTAAAATGTGGATCAGGGGCAAACGGGTTCCGGTGATCGGTAATGTTTGCATGGATATGACCATGCTGGATATTACCGGGGCCCATGTTCAGGAAGGGGATGAAGTAATTGTATTCGGCCAGGAATTGCCGGTAGCCGAAGTGGCTGCCTGGGCACAAACCATTCCGTATGAAATACTCACCGGCATTTCCCAGCGGGTGAAACGGGTGTATTTTGAAGAATAAAGTTTAGAAGATGAGAGGTTTAGCATACATACCTTATATGTAAACACTCTCCTAAACCTCTAAACCCTAAACTCTGAACCCGAAACTCTCCTATCTTTGCGCCACATTATGAAAAGAAGACACGCAGTACTCATTATTTTCCTGATTGTATTGGCCGACCAGGTGCTGAAGCTCTGGATCAAAACCCATTACCAGCTTAACGAACATCACAATGTGCTGGGCAGTGGTTTTCAACTGTATTTCGTGGAAAATCCAGGTATGGCGTATGGCTGGAAATTCGGCGGCAACTGGGGTAAGATGGCCCTTACCGTATTCCGCATGGCGGCGGTGGTATTTGGTACCTGGTACCTTGGAAAGATCATCAAAGAAAAATACCACAGGGGCTTTATTGCCTGCGCCGCCCTGGTATATGCCGGCGCCCTGGGAAACCTGATTGATTCTTCTTTTTACGGAATGATCTTCGATAAAGGAATGACCGTTGACCCCCTGCTGAAAGACTATGTGGGTTACAGCGGACTGGCTGTTTTTTCTTCAAAGGGCTATGCCGGATTCCTGCATGGGAACGTGGTGGATATGCTGTATTTTCCCGTAATAAAAGGAACATTCCCTTCGTGGGTGCCTGTTTGGGGTGGTGAGGATTTTGAATTTTTCAGACCCATTTTCAATATCGCGGATGCATCCATCACGTCAGGCGTAATCAGTATCCTAGTATTTCAAAAACGCTTTTTCAAGCACCGCGATAAAACCGAACCCAATTCCACCGTGGAAACAAATGCTGTGGTAAGCGACGAATCGCAGGTTTCCTGATCTTTTTTATGCTTTCTTTTACAATACCCAGGACCAAAAAGGGTTATACCGGAAAGGCATGCCTGCTGGCAGAATATTTGCAGGTAAATGCCTGGTTTGTGCAGCAGAACGGCCGCGGAGGTAATCTTTACAAACGGATAAGGCAGGCTGGTAAAAATCCGTTATTTTTGAGGAATACCGGCTTTATAAAACGATTCCCAAGGGTTATATTTCAAACAAATAACAAATGAAACGACTATCCCCTGTTTTTCTTTCTGTAGTAGTACTCACCCTGTTTTCCTGTGCCAAAGAATACAGCCTGGAAAGCAGCTCTGACCCAACCGGCAACGGGATAATCATCGGAACGGATTGCCGAATCAGCAAGATCGCTTACCACGATACCACCACAGGCCTGGCCCTGGGTTCGCTCATCGCCAATATCAATACCAGCGACAACGTAACCAATATTACCAAGTTCGACAGTCTTGCCTTTACCATCGATTTTGTTTCAACTCCCTTTTATGCCAGTGACACGGTGTTCATCAATGCCGACGAGTACTTCCTGGTGGATCTGGCAAGCCGCCGTATCAAACAGCTGCATGCCCTGCTGGATCCCACCGATCCTTTCTCGCTGCAGTACGAAGTGTTTTACTTCTATGACACCAATGGTTTCCTGAACCAGAAATTTTTTGCTTTCACCAGCAACCCGGGCATTCCATTTTACCTCGTGAACTATACCTATTCCAGCGGAAAGATGATCAGCATGACAGGCACCGACCTGTTCACCGGCGACCTGGTAATAGATGCGCAGGTGGATTATTATAGCAATGTGATCCCCAAACGCTTCCTCTATATTTTCCCGGATGAAGAAGGGTATCCTTACTTCAGCCAGTTCTATAATTTCGGAACCAAACCCACCAACGGACCCAAAAGCATTAAAGTGCGCAACTACGATCCCGGTAATGTACTGCGTGATTCCATCGTTTCTGTTTTCGGCAGTTATGTGATGAGCCGCGATAACTATGTACTCAGCGTGATCATGACCGGCGATGACCAACCCAGCATTCCAGCACCGGCTGGCAAGCTCAGTTTCTCTTACAAGTGTAAATAAGATATACCCTCATAAAATGATTAGCCCCCTGAAGAATCAGGGGGCTTTCTTTGTAATCAAACTCAAAAGGGACAAAACACTTAATTTATTTTCACCATTCTCTTGTTGATGCTGCTGTTTCGGTATGATACGGACAGGATGTATACACCGGCCGCCACTTGTTTGCCCAGCTCAATCCGGGCACTGTTCCATCCCCGCTTACCTGCTGCCGGCTGCTGTTTTACCAGGTGGCCAAACATATCGAGAATGCGGATGGTTACCTGCCCATCGGCCGGCAGAATATAATCCAGGGCCAGGGTGGAACTGAAGGGGTTCGCCAGGGGCCTCACTTCAAAGTCGATCCGTTTATTACTTACGGTGATGATGCTGCTGTAAATGAACAACCCATTGTGGTCGGATACCTTCAACCGGTAAAAACTGGTGCCGGCTGTTTTTTCCGGGTCGTTGAATGTATAACTCGAGGTGCCGCCACCCGGCTGGAACGGAACAACCGCGGTATGCGTGAAATTGGTTCCGTCGTAACTTTTTTCCACATCAAACTGCTTGATGTTATTTCCGGATACGAGGGTCCAGTTCAGTTCTGAATTGTTCTGCACCAGCTGCCCTTTGAATTCCTTCAGGTTTACATTGAGGATGATGCCGCAATTGATGATGTTGAGAAAGGTACTGGTGTTGTTGCTGTATGCACAGTTAGGATTATTCAGGTTTGCCGGTGTGGTTGCCACCACCGTACGGTAGCGGTGACCGCTATCAGCTGCCGTGGCAATGAACTGCGGATAAATAGCTGTGTACTCCCATTGCCCCGATACGGGTGTGGGTGAACCAACGCCGCTTACGCCGGTATCGAACCAGCTGACACCCCCATCCGTACTCTTTTGCCATTTGTAGTGAACATAGTTGGGGAAATAACAACGCACCACCGCCGAAAGGTCAACCAGTGCACCATAACAGGCTTTGAACTCGGGCGTGTATTTCATAATCAGGTCGGGCACACAGGTGGAAAGATTTACATCATCCACTGCCCAGTCATTACCACCACCACCCGGAGAGTTATTCCGGATGGAAAGTGTAAAGGATGTTTGAGCAGGGCCCGTTAAATACGTGAATCCCTTTTTGCTCCACAAACCGGTATACGGAAGGTCACCGGTGGTATAGTAGTCAATTCCATTAAGCTGAAAAGTAAGATTTGGTTTTACACCCGGCGGGTACGGTCCGTTAAACGCCGCATTCAGGGCGCCATGTCCATTACTGTCGCACGAACATTTGGGACAGATATTCCTGAACCAGGCGCTGAAATCATAATAGGTCGAAGGACAGAGTCCGCCAACCGATTGCTGAATAGCCGGACTGGTGGCATAGCTGGCATTGATCACCGCCATATAACCACCGGTGGTTCCCGGTGTGGTAGCCGGGTTCCCGGCTGTGGCACTGGCAGCACCGGTATGATCGCCGATGATATCCCATACACTGAATACCCGGGAAGCATGCGGGTACGCCACGCCATTATTGGTGGCGCCGGTGGCGCTGCTGTTATTGGCAATGCCGTAATAACCATCGTTGGGCTGGTTGGCCGAAAAGTTGATGAAGGTATATCCCGGCACAATGGCCGAAGCTGTGCGGTTCTGTGTATTGCCGCTTCCGAATGTTCCGTTGTTTTCAATCACGGCATTGCCGCCCACGTAATTGGGACAAACCCCCAGGTTTTGGAATACCATGGTATTGCTTTGCGGAAAGCCGGCCGTTATGTTGGCAGCAGCCTGAATATAACGGAATGCGCCGCCCGGCATATTGATCAATGTATTGTAAGGAACGGCATTGTTTATCTTAACCCGGAAAGAGGCCACCATGATGCAAACGCCGCCGTAAAACGAAGGCTTGTCGTTGTAATTGATGGTGCCGCCGCCCGTGGTGGCATTGCCGGTGTTGGTGGCAGCGCCCGATGCAAGCCCCAGGTTAATGCGCAGCGTGTTGTTTGTAAAGTTGAACATAGCTGCATCGTCATTGGCGGTATCACTGTACGAACGGAATACCAGTCCTTCATTGGTGAGTATCTTCAGGGTATTGCGTATGTACGTGAAATTGGCATTGATGGTATCGTTGTACCTCACCCGGGTGATGGAAAATGCAGCAAAATTGCCTACGGCGATGGCAGCCCGTATCTCCAGGGTATCGCCGGGTTCAAAAGTGCCTCCATTAATGTTCTTTGAAACATTGATGTAACTCTTGCCCGTTTGTACCTGTGCCGTTGCGTGCTGCCGGTTAACCAGGTTTGTCAGCAGGATGATGTGCAGTAAAATGAGTCGGGGTAAATGTTTCTTCATAGGATCTCTGTTTAGTTTGTGAACAGCGGATATGGATGATCAGTTCTTGCATAGAAATTTTTTTTTGTACAATCCGGGGATCATACACAGCTAGCGGGTGTTAGTGCGGGTGGGATCAGCGGCAACCCTTTCCTTAAGGGTGGCTTAGCTGACGTTTACAGAAGTCTGCTTATGTTCTCAACGGAAGCGGAGGATTTATTATTTTGAAAACGGGTGGGTTTGCAGCACATTGTGTATAAATACAGGCAAAGCGCTTCAGTGTATAGCATAAATACGAAAACACCCCGGTGCTTCCGGCCACTGGTATCGTAAAAGATGCGGTTTGTTGCCGTGGTTTATACGTGCCGGTAAAGCAGGGATATTTCTGTATATATGATCCCGTCATAAGGTGATGATGATAAAAATATTTTTCGGGCGATTTCCGTTGTGATAATGAAGGGATTGCTTTTTTCCCGCTGTTCCTGCTGCGATCCGGTCTGTTTTTTGTGCCTTCCAGGTTGTTTACCACTAAATCCTGACCCATGAAAAATACATGTACAAAACAAAGCCTCATAGCCTGTGCTTTTTTCCTCACTTTGTTCTTCCAGGAAACAGCGGCACAAACATCCTTCACCAAACGAACCGTTGCTTCCGGCTTTAACTCGGCATGGGAAGTATTGTATGGACCCAACGATTCATTATGGGTTACTGAAAACAAGGCCTATACCATTTCACGGGTAAGCATTGCCACCGGGCAGAAAACCGTGCTGATCGATCTGCGGGCCACCGATCCCTCCATCAACTTTACTTCTTCCTCCGGTACTCAACCGCAGGGCGGTTTGATGGGCCTGGCCATACATCCCGATCTTTATTCACCCGATCCGGCAGTACGGGCAGCCAAACCCTGGGTATATGCAGCCTATGTATACAACCGCGGTAGTTGCCCGGGTACCAATACCAGCTGCATTTTCACCACCAAGATTGTTCGTTTTGAATACGATGGCAATGCACTCATCAATCCCGTAACCATCATCAGCACCATACCCGGAAGCAGTGACCATAATTCAGGCCGCCTGGTGATCGGTCCTGTTATTGAACCAGGCGAGGATTCGGCCCATACACAATACCGCCTCTATTATACAGTGGGCGATATGGGTGCCGGTCAATTCCTGAATACCACCCGTGCCGAAAATGCGCAGAACGTAAATGTGATGGAAGGGAAAGTGCTGCGGTTAAATACCGATGTGGATGGGGATGGCGGGCAGAACAACTGGGTACCCAATGATAATCCGTTCTTCAATGGTGCACCCATCACCCCGCAGGATTATGTATTTTCTTTAGGCCACCGCAATGCACAAGGATTGGTTTGGGGTAACGTGGGAGGTATAAACCGGTTATACAGCTCCGAACAAATGGACCGGACAGACGATGAGATCAATGTGATTGAGCCGGGAAGAAATTATGGCTGGGACCAGGTATCCGGTTATTGCGACGGCAATGTGGATGGATATAAGATCGGTCAGAATACAAGCGCTGATGAAGAAACATTCTGCAATAACACCGCAGCACATAAAGAACCCATCTTCACCGTGTTTACGGCACCCGCTGCCGATATGGCTGCGCTGATGGCCGAATCAAACAATAATAACTGGCCTACCGTGGCCTGCTCCAGCATTGACTTTTACGGGCATAACGTAATTCCCGGGTGGCCGGGTTCGATATTGCTTACGCCATTGAAACGAAATATGGTTTATCGTGTTAAGCTGAATGCAACCGGCGATGGAGTGGTGGGAGATACCAGCAGTTGTTTCCGAAACGATGGCAACCGCATCCGGCGCATTACGGTGGCACCCGACGGATTTCGGTTTTATATTGCACGGGATATCGGTGCCAGTTCAAACGGCGGTACCATAATGGAATATACCTACACTGGACCCACCCTGGCCATCGATAACAGCAACCACAATCCCCGGGTGGTAAAGAACCTGATGAAAGTTTATCCCAACCCCGTAACCAATATGCTGATGGTGCAGGCAAAAAAGGATATGCGCAAACCACTGCGGGCACAGGTATATGACATCAATGGAAGGCTGGTTGCTGAAAAAACATCCTACCTGAATAATTTCGGTGTCGATGTATCGGCAATCCCCGCAGGCATATACACGTTTAAACTATACAACATGTTCGACGTGGAGATGCAGGTAGAAAAGATCATCAAGCAATAAGTGCAAACAACATTAATAAAAAAGACTGCCGTAACAGGCAGTCTTTTTCAGTATTTATTAATGAATCAGATTTTTCCAACCATGTTAGCCGGGATCACCCATTCATCAAATTCCTTTTCGGTTACGTAACCCAGTTTTACCGCCATTTGTTTTAAAGTGGTGCCCTGCTTGTGTGCTTTCTGGGCTATTTCGGCGGCCTTGTAATACCCAATCTTTGTATTGAGGGCCGTTACCAGCATCAATGAATTGTCTACGTGTTTTTTAATATTCTCTTTGATCGGCTCAATGCCCACCGCACATCTGTCATTGAAAGAAACGCAGCCATCGCCGATCAGCCGGGCGCTGTGCAGGAAATTGTAGATCATCACCGGCTTAAACACATTCAGTTCAAAATGTCCCGTGGCGCCGCCGATATTGATGGCCACATCATTGCCCATTACCTGTGCGGCAATCATGGTGAGTGCTTCACATTGGGTGGGATTTACTTTACCCGGCATAATGGATGAGCCGGGTTCGTTATCGGGAATGAATATTTCACCAATGCCGCTCCTAGGGCCGCTGGATAACATCCGTATGTCGTTAGCGATCTTCATCAGGCTAACGGCAACGGTTTTCAATGCACCATGCGCTTCCACGATGGCATCGTGTGCAGCCAGCGCTTCAAATTTATTATCGGCTGTTTTAAATGGTAAACCGGTAAGCTTGGCAATATGCCGGGCCACATTTACATCGTACTTAGGCGGTGTATTGATGCCGGTACCCACGGCCGTTCCGCCCAGGGCCAGCTCACTTAAATGCGCCAGTGTGTTTTTAATGGCCTTCAGTCCATGATCCAGCTGGGAAACATAGCCGCTGAATTCCTGTCCCAAGGTAAGCGGTGTGGCGTCCATAAAATGCGTACGGCCGATCTTCACCACTTTTTTAAATGCTCTTGCTTTTTTGTCGAGTGTATTACGGAGTTTAGTGATGCCGGGAATGGTTGTCTCCATCAATATCTTATAGGCAGCAATGTGCATAGCTGTAGGAAAAGTATCATTGCTGCTCTGCGATTTATTCACGTCGTCGTTCGGGTGCAGGTATTTTTCTTTGTCAGACAGCTTGCCGCCATTCAGTACATGCCCCCGGTAAGCAACCACCTCGTTTACGTTCATGTTGCTTTGGGTGCCACTGCCTGTTTGCCAAACCACCAATGGGAAATACGCATCCAGTTTTCCTTCCAGGATCTCTTTGCAAACCTTACCGATCAGGTCGGCTTTCTTTTTCGGCAGCACGCCAGCTTCCTGGTTGGTTAGGGCGGCGGCATGTTTTAAATAAGCAAAGGCCCGGATAATTTCTTTGGGCATGCGGTTGATGTCCTGGGCAATTTTAAAGTTGTCGATGCTGCGCTGGGTTTGAGCACCGTAGAAAGCGTCCACGGGTACTTTTACCTCACCCATGGTGTCTTTTTCAATCCTGTATTCCATATGTGTTTATTGGTTTTAAATGAACGCCGCAAAGGTACGCCAGCCGGGTAAAATAGTAATGCGCTGTTTTCTTTTTATATTGCAGTAAACAAGTGTATGACCAGCCCCCGATTGTATTGCTTCCTTTTTTCCTTCCTCTTTATTTCTGCTATCGGTGCACAGGGTAAATTCGATTATAAAGCCCCGTCCGATCCCCTTGTAAGGCAGAAGCTCAAGGAATGGGGCAATATGAAATTCGGACTCATGATTACCTGGGGGCCTTACAGCCAGTGGGGCGTGGTGGAAAGCTGGAGCCTTTGCCCGGAAGACGAAGGCTGGTGCGAACGCAAAGGACCGTATTCAAAAAACTGGTACGAGTACAAGAAAGCCTATGAGAACCTGCAAACCACCTTTAACCCGGTTAAATTCAACCCGGAAAAATGGGCAGCTGCCGCTAAGGCAGCCGGGATGAAATACGTACTGGCCATGGCCAAACACCACGATGGTTTCTGCATGTTTGATACAAAAACCACCGACTATAAAATAACCGATCCCCAGACTCCTTTTTCAAAAGACCCGAGAGCTGATATCACCAAAGAAATACTGAATGCGTTCCGGAATGAAGGGCTGATGCCCGGGATCTACTTTTCCAAACCCGACTGGCATGCACCCGATTACTGGTGGAGTTATTTTCCGCCAAAGGACCGCAATCCCACCTACGACACAAAAAAATACCCTGAGATATGGAACCGCTTCAAAGAATTTACCTACACACAGTTTGAAGAACTGATGAGCAACTACGGCAAAGTAGACCTGTTGTGGCTGGATGGCGGCTGGGTTCGTCCCTTCAGCACCATCGACAGTTCGGTAAGCTGGCAGAAAACAATTCCGTATGACCAGGACATTGATATGCCCCGCATTGCTGCCATGGCAAGAAGCAAGCAACCGGGCATGCTCATCGTAGACCGGACGGTGGCCGGTGAGTATGAAAATTATCTTACACCGGAGGCGATGATACCAAGTGAAACCAACCCCATACCCTGGGAAAGCTGTATGCCCATGTCCACTTCCTGGTCCTATGTTCCCCATGCAAAAAATAAATCGGCCAACACACTTATTCATATGCTTTGTAACGCCGTGAGCAAAGGGGGTAATTTTTTACTGAACGTAGCACCCGGCCCGGATGGAGAATGGGATGACTCTTCGTATGCAAGGCTGAAAGAGATTGGCGCCTGGATGAATGTGAATTCAGATGCGATATATGGAACAACCTTTGCGAAACCTTACAAAGAAGGAAAGTTTGTTTTCACCCGGAAGAATGATGCGGTGTACGCCATCTACCTGGCGGATGAAAATGAACAGGCCATGGCAGAAAAAGTATCCATCGGCAGCTTTCAGAAGAAACCGGGTACAAAAGTTTATTTACTCGGATACGATAAGCCGCTGAGTATTGATGATGAACATGGTTTTATCAATATAACCGTCCCTGCGAAACTTCGGAACAGCCCACCGGCCCGGCATGCGTGGGTATTTAAGATCACCGGCCAATAATTCACTTCATGAAAAAGTTTTTCTTATTTCTTCTTTTAACAGGGATTAATTACTCATTTGCACAAACCTATCAACCCAGCTGGGAAAGCCTTGACGGGCGTCCCGTTCCGCAATGGTTTAAAGATGCCAAGTTCGGCATCTTCATTCACTGGGGTGTTTATTCCGTTCCGGGCTGGAGTTCCAAAGGCAATTATGCAGAGTGGTACCAGCAGGGACTGCAGACAAGTGATACGGCCAGGCAGCGCTATCACAAAGCAAAATTCGGCAACCGCTCCTATTATGACCTGGCCAATGATTTTAAAGCAGAGTTATACAACCCCGATGAATGGGCAAAACTGTTTGAACAATCCGGTGCCAGGTACATTGTGCTAACTTCCAAGCACCACGATGGATTTACCCTGTGGCCAAACAAAGAAGCCGACAGGGACTGGGGATTTAAATGGAATGCCCTGGATGTGGGACCCAAGCGGGACCTGCTGGGCGATCTTTTCAAGGCAGTGCGCAAAACGTCTGTACACGCCGGCATGTATTTTTCTTTGTACGAATGGTTCAACCCGTTGTGGAAGGCAGATAAGGAAAAGTATGCGATGGAGCATGCCTGGCCGCAGATGAAAGAGCTGATCAATAACTACCAGCCTGATGTATTCTGGACCGATGGCGATTGGGAAGCGCCCGCCGAAACCTGGAAGAGCCAGGAATTTTTAGCGTGGTTGTATAACGAAAGCCCGGTGAAAAATAAAGTGGTGGTGAACGACCGTTGGGGCGAAGGTGTTCGCTTTAAACATGGCGGCATCTATACACCCGAATACCAGCCCGAACTTGATTTTGAAGACCATTACTGGGAGGAAAGCAGGGGCATGGGTTACAGCTATGGTTATAACCGCGAAGAAGATGCCTGGGATTATAACTCCACACAGTCACTCGTTCTTCAGCTGATTGATAAAGTAAGCCGCGGTGGAAATTTTTTGCTCGATATCGGACCGGATGAACACGGGAAAATCCCCCCTATCATGCAGGAACGCCTGCTGCAGATGGGTGAATGGCTGACGATTAATGGTGAAGCAATCTATGGAACAACAAGGTGGAAAGAACATGCACAATGGAGCGAAGGCAACCGGGAATACAAAGACCGCAGCGGCGATATGCTGCTGAAAATAACCATTAACCCCGACCCGGGTTATGCGGTAAAAGAAATCTTTTATACGTACAATGAAAACACCAATACCCTCTATGCCATTTTCCCAAAGTACCCAGCCAATAAAAAATTATTGCTTAAAGGCATCCGCCTTCCTTCATCATCGGTCATTGATTTTTTGTCGTTGAAACAAAGCCTGTCCTGGAAACAGCAAGGCGATGATATTGTTGTTGACCTGTCTGATTATGATCCCAATAAAATAAAAGCGCCCTATGCATATGTGTTGAAGATCGGCAGCTATGGAAAATTTTCTCCCAAGCCTGTCATTAAAGTAAATTATGAGAACGGGGCGCTGAAGCCGCTCATTCAGCTCAGTACAGAAAATGCGCAGGCAACCATACACTATACAACAGATGGTGCTGAGCCGGGGCCGGCGTCTGCCGTGTATAAAATGCCATTCAGTATTGATAAAACAAGTGCCATCAAAGCCCGGGTTTACCGGGATGGCTATTTACCCGGCACAGTGCTGGAGGCAAATGTGAAAACCTATGCGTGGAAGACGGCAGTAAAAGGCAGCTTTCAGCCGGGCATCCGGTACAGGTATTACCAGCCGGATAAAAACATCAATATGAAAAATGCTTTTGCCGGTGAACCAGCCGGTGAGGGTGTAACAACAAATATTTCGGTTGCGCCAAAAAAACGCACCGATAAATTCGCCCTTGAGTATACAGGATATATCAGGATAGTGAAAGACGGCATTTATACGTTCTTTACACAATCCGATGATGGCAGCAAGCTGTTCATCGATGATGAAGAAGTGGTGGACAATGATGGTGATCATGGCACGGTGGAAAAAGAAGGAAGGGCTGCTTTAAGAAAAGGCTTTCACAAAATCCGGGTGCTTTACTTCGACAGCGGAGGAGGTAATGAATTAAATGTGCTGATGCAGCCACCGGGAGGAACCAAACAGCAACTCAGTAAAGAAATACTGTTTCATTAATTGCATGCTATGAATGATACCAAGAACAAATACCTGCTGCCCCTGGCGCTGGTAACCAGTCTTTTCTTTTTATGGGGACTGTCGTACGGACTGCTGGATGTGCTGAACAAGCATTTCCAGGAATCCCTGGATATTACCAAAACAAGATCAACACTGCTGCAGGCTGCCTATTTCGGGGCGTATTTTCTGATCGCATTCCCGGCAGCCATGTTCATGAATAAGTATGGGTATAAAAAAGGCATCATTGCCGGGTTGTTATTGTACGCAACGGGCGCTTTTCTTTTTTACCCCGCCGCAGAAAATTCAAGTTTTAATTTTTTCCTCTTCGCCCTGTTTGTGATTGCATCCGGGCTCGCCTGCCTGGAAACGGCTGCCAACCCTTATGTTACGGTACTGGGTAAACCGGAGAGTTCAGAGTTCCGCCTGAACCTTTCCCAATGCTTTAATGGCGTGGGTTCATTCATCGGACCCATCATTGCTTCCCGGGTATTTTTCGGCGGGGGCAGTGAAAAAGGCAACCTGGCATCCGTGCAGTTTGTTTATATAGCCATTGGGCTGGTGGTATTACTGATTGCCGGTTTGTTCCTGCGTACACCTTTGCCGGAAATAAAAGAAAGTACCCTGGTATCAAACAGTGAACAGGATGCAAAGCCATTGGTACAGCACAGCCATTTCATCAATGCGGTGATTGCCCAGTTCTTTTACGTAGCGGCCCAGGTGGGTGTGGCGGCGCTGTTCATTAATTATTGTACAGAAGCCGGCGCCGGGATTGATACCGCTAAAGCATCGTCGTTGCTGGGAATAAGTTTGCTGCTGTTTACTGCCGGAAGGTTTACCGGTACGGCACTGATGCGGAAAATATCACCGGATAAATTACTGTTCCTTTATTCATTAATCAATATCCTCCTTTGTGCATCAGTGATCTGGACGAAGGGCTGGGTATCGGTTTATTCGCTGATGGCAGTATTCTTTTTTGAATCCATCATGTTTCCCACCATTTTTGCATTGGGTGTAAAAGACCTCGGGCATCATACAAAAAAAGGATCTTCTTTCATCATCATGTCCATCGTGGGCGGGGCGCTGGTTCCTTATGTGATGGGCATGTTGTCGGAAAAGACAACGGCCAATGCCTACCTCGTACCTTTACTGTGTTTTGTGGTGGTGGCCTGGTTTGGATGGAAGGGTTATAAAGTAAAACGCTGATTATGTTCAGACTTGATAATAAAATTGCGGTGGTTACCGGTGGAGGCAGCGGCATCGGCAGGGCCATTGCCGAAACTTTTGCCAAACAGGGAGCGGTTGTTCACATACTGGAACTGGATGCCGCCAAAGCAGCAGATGTGGTGAAGGAAATAGAAGCTGCCGGTGGTAAAGCCATTGCCCATTCCTGCAATGTGGCTGCACAGGCAGAAGTGGATTTTGTATTTGAACAGATCTCGGCCATTCATATCCTTGTTAACAACGCCGGTATTGCACACATCGGGAAAGCTGATACCACTTCCGAAACCGATTTCGACAATCTGATGCAGGTGAACGTAAAGGGAGTATACAACTGCATTCGTGCGGCCATTCCTCAATTGCGTAAATCAAAGGGTGGTTGCATCATTAATATGGCATCGGTGGCGGCCAACGTGGGCATCCCCGACCGCTTTGCTTACAGCACCGCCAAAGGTGCCATCCTGGCCATGACGTTGAGCGTGGCCAAAGATTATATCAGCGAGAACATCCGCTGTAATTCAATTTCTCCGGCCCGGGTGCATACACCCTTCGTGGATGGGTTTCTGAAAAAATCGTATCCCGGCCGGGAAGCAGAGATGTTTGATAAGCTATCAAAATCCCAGCCGATCGGGCGGATGGGCGAACCGGAAGAAGTGGCGGCATTGGCATTGTATCTTGGCAGCGATGAAGCATCCTTCATCACCGGGTGCGATTACCCCGTGGACGGGGGATTTATAAAACTCAACAATTAATTCAACCACAGCACTATGAAGTTGATCCGCTTTGGAGAAACCGGTAAAGAAAAGCCCGGAATTATTATTGGTAACAACAGGTTTGATGTTTCAGAATACGTGAACGACTATGATGAGCAATTCTTTGCAAACAATGGATTGGAGTCGCTACAAAAAAACATAACCGGAAAAGAACTGAAACCTGTTTCACAAGCCACCCGGCTGGGTTCCCCGGTAGCACGTCCCTCCAAACTTATCTGCATCGGGCTCAATTATTCCGATCATGCCAAAGAAAGCAATATGCAGCTACCAGCCGAACCGGTGCTGTTCTTTAAATCAACCACTGCCATTGTAGGGCCCCATGATGACCTGGTGATTCCGAGGAACAGCAAAAAAACCGATTGGGAAGTGGAGCTGGCTGTGGTGATGGGTAAGAAGGCCGGTTATATCGATGAAAAAAATGCACCCGGGTATATAGCAGGATACATGCTGCACAACGATTACAGCGAACGGGAATTTCAGCTGGAGAGAAGCGGGCAGTGGGTGAAGGGAAAGAGCTGTGATACCTTTGCGCCAATGGGCCCCTGGCTGGCTACACCCGATGAGATCGATGATGTAAATAACCTGCGGCTTTGGTTAACCGTAAATGGAAAAATCATGCAGGACGGAAATACAAAGAACCTGGTGTTCTCTATTCCTTACATTGTTGCCTACATCAGCCAGTTTATGACCCTGCTGCCCGGCGATATTATTTCTACCGGTACGCCGGCGGGCGTGGGGCTGGGGCAAAAGCCTGACCCTGTTTATATAAAGCCCGGCGATGTGATTGAGCTGGGTATCGATGGATTGGGAAGCAGCAAACAAATAGCCAAAGCCTGGTCAGCTGAATGAGCCTGTTGAAACGATATTGCCTGGCACTGGACCTCAAAGATGACGCGGCTTTGATTGCGGAATATGAAGCGCATCATAAAAACGTTTGGCCGGAGATCATCAAAAGCATTAAGGATTCAGGCATCGAAGTGCTGGATATTTACCGCACCGGCAACCGCCTGTTCATGATCATTGAAGCCGCTGATGATTTCAGTTTTGAGAAAAAAAATGCCGCAGATGCATCCGATCCAAATGTGCAGGAATGGGAGCAGCTGATGTGGAAATTCCAGCAGGCAATGCCTTGGGCAAAACCGGGTGAAAAATGGATACTCATGGATCAAATCTTTCAGCTGCCATGATCATCGATTCACATGTACACTTCTGGGAATTTGATGCCATACGGGATGCATGGATCACGGAAGACATGTATGTTCTGCGAAGGAATTACCTGCCCGGTGATCTTTCTGTTGTATTGAAAGAAAACAAAGTGGATGGCTGCATAGCCGTACAGGCAGATCAAAGTGAGCATGAAACAATTTTCCTTGTAAAACTTGCAGAAACGAACCCCTGTATAAAAGGAGTGGTGGGCTGGACAGACCTGCGGGCAGCGAACCTGCAGGAGCGATTGGAATACTTTTCTCAATTCCCCGTTATCAAAGGCTGGCGCCATATTGTGCAGGGCGAGCCGGATGATTTTTTATTGCGGACTGAATTCCAGGAAGGCGTAAGGATGTTGGGTAAATATGGCTATACCTATGATGTGCTGATTTACCATCATCAGCTGAAGCCGGCACTGGAATTTGTTTCCCGGTTCCCGGAACAGAAACTTATCATCGACCATTGTGCCAAACCGGGTATAAAGAGCAAAAACATTTCGGAGTGGAAACACTATATGACAGGGATTGCTGTTCACCCGAATGTATATTGCAAGTTATCCGGGTTGCTTACGGAAACACATTGGGGCAACTGGCAGGAGGCAGATTTTTATCCTTATCTTGATATCGTATTTGAAGTATTTGGAACAAACCGGTTGCTTTTTGGCAGCGACTGGCCGGTAATGCTGCTTTCGGGAAAGTATGCTCAATGGAAAAATATCCTGGAGAAGTATATGGAAGTGTATACTGAGGAAGAAAAACAACATGTATTCGGGCTGAATGCTGCCCGGTTTTATAACTTGTAATTATGAACCTGGACTTAAAAGATAAAGTGTTCGTGGTAAGCGGAGGCGCCAAAGGCATCGGCGCCGGCATTGTTAAAGTACTGGCTTCGGAAGGAGCAATCCCGGTGATCATTGGAAGAAACCAGGCGGATAATGAATCAATGCTGCATGAAATAAGCGGTAATGGCTTTTTCGTTACTGCCGAACTGAACAACCCCGATGAATGCCGCTGGGCTGTAGAGGCGGTGATGCATCAATACGGAAGGATCGACGGACTGGTGAATAATGCCGGTGTGAATGACGGTGTGGGGCTGGAGAGCGGCAATTATGAAACATTTATGTCTTCCCTGCACAAGAACCTGGTACATTATTACCTGATGGCACATTTTGCCCTGCCCGCATTGATAAAAAGTAAAGGCGTTATTGTAAATATAGGAAGCAAGGTGGCCGAAACAGGCCAGGGTAACACTTCCGCCTATGCTGCAGCAAACGGAGGACGTAATGCGCTCACCCGTGAGTGGGCGGTGGAATTATTAAAGTATGGCATCCGGGTGAATGCGGTAATTGTGGCAGAGTCGTATACACCGCTCTATGAAAAATGGATTCAATCCTTGCCAAACCCCGGTGAAAAATTAAAGTCGATCACTGATAAAATACCGTTGGGAAAAAGAATGACCACACCGGAAGAGATCGCCAACATGGTTGCCTTCCTGCTTTCTGAACGCTCCAGTCATACCACCGGCCAGCTGATCCATGTGGATGGGGGTTACACACACCTCGACCGTGCGTTATAATCATGCGCTATTCATTGACCATATTACTGGTGTTTCTTCTTTCTGTTGCAAATGCCCAGCCCAAACCTACGCCACAGCAACGGGCCTGGCACGAGATGGAATTTTACCTCTTCATGCATTTTGGTCCCAATACCTTTACCGGCCTGGAATGGGGGCATGGTACCGAAAAAGAAGAAGTGTTTAATCCAACCAGCCTGGATTGTGAACAATGGTGCCGCGTGGCAAAGGCTTCCGGGGCAAAGGGAATCATCATCACGGCCAAGCATCACGACGGATTTTGTTTATGGCCAAGCAAATTTTCAACGCATACGGTACGGGAGAGCAAATGGAGAGATGGCAAGGGGGATGTGCTGAAGGAATTATCAGAAGCCTGCAAAAAATATGAATTGAAGTTCGGGGTTTATATCTCACCCTGGGACCGGAACCACCCGGATTATGGAACAGAAAAATATAATGATGTGTTCGTAAGTATGATGAAGGAGATCTTTACCAATTACGGCCCCATCTGGGAATTGTGGTGGGATGGTGCCAATGGTGAAGGGCCGAATGGAAAGATGCAGCTATACGACTGGCACCGGTTTGAACAAACGGTTCGTGAGCTTTCGCCCAATACGGTTGTGTTCAGCGATATCGGTCCTGATGCACGTTGGTGCGGAAATGAAAGCGGTATAGCAGGCAAAACAAACTGGAATACACTGGACACTGCCGGCTTTACGAGGGGAGCGGGCGCTCCCTCGCAGGATACCCTGAATGCAGGAAATGCAAACGGGAAGAACTGGATACCGGCCGAGTGCGATGTAAGCATCAGACCCGGATGGTTCTACCATAAAGCAGAAGATGATAAAGTGAAAACGCCGGAACAATTGTTTGACCTGTATTTAAAATCGGTGGGCAGAGGAGCCAACCTGTTGTTAAATGTACCGCCGGATGGAAGAGGGCTGATCCATGAGAATGATTCGGTGGCATTGGTGGGGTTTAACAGGCTGCTGGAAGCAAATTTTTCAGAAAAGATAAAATTTGATGCTGTGTCATTCCGGAAAAAAAGCCGTGGAAGATTCATCTACAAAGAATACCTGGATGACGGCAACCCAAACAGTTTTGTGCGATTTAACCACGACAGCGGGGTGGTGAGGCTTTATATGAAGACCGGGGTATTGATAAACTGTATCGTGCTGAAAGAAGACCTGAAGAAAGGCCAGCGTATTTCAAATGCAAAAATTGAACTCTACGTTTGGGGAGCAAATAGTGAATCCAGGCAGGTTAAAACGATCAGCACCATCGGAAGAAAGCGGATCATCACATTTCCAGCAGTGCATGTAAAATATGTAACGGTCTCGTTCATGAGCAAGGGCAAAAGATCAAGACTGAATGAAGTGGAGGCTTATTTGATGGATGAAAAACTGGTCGAAAAATAAATCCTTTCTTTTACCTGTTTACTACAAATTTTTCTACCCCGATAACCTTACCATCTTTATTTAAAACCGCCAGGTAGGTGCCAACTGCAAGCCCGGCTACGGAAAGTGAATGGCTGCCGGATGTTATATTTATCTCTTTTACTTTCCTTCCGCTGGCATCAAATACGGATAAAACAGAGGGCAGTACATTTATCGTCAGCTTCAGGTCAGATCCGTTTGTTGGGTTGTTGTACAGCCTGAATGGCATATCTTCTTCAAACCGGGCCGACCTGATCTCAGAATATTGCAGGCTGTTATCGATGTCCACTTCCTTCAACCGGTAATAATTTAATCCTTTCTTCGGGTTAAGGTCGAAATAGCTGTAGTCAATATGGGAGGTACTGTTACCCGCTGCTTTTACCCAGCCTATCTTTTCAAAATATAATCCATCCACACTTCTTTCAATATCAAAGCGGTCGCTGTTTTGTTCGGTCGCTGTCTGCCAGCTCAGGTGAGCCTTTTTTCCTTCAGCTTTTACATTGAAGTAGATCAGTTTCACCGGCAGCGGTACCTGCTTGTCGAATTGTATCACGTTGGTGAGCGACCATTTGCCATTGGCTTCCCGGGTACGTACAAAAAGATAATGCAAACCATTCGGTAGGCCCGTTAACGGAGCGGCAAATGCAAAATCTGAAACATTGGTTCCTAATCCACCTCCGAATGGGATGGCTGTTCCGTTTCCGAAACCCGGGTCGGCATCAAAGAAATACTCTCCGCTCTGCAGGTTATCCTGCGCAATGTCTTTAAAAAACAACCAGTGGTTGGTGAGTCCCCAGGTGCCATTCAAGTCTTGTGTTCTCAGGAAAAGAATATGCAGGCCCTTGCTTAAAGAACTGATGTCAACCGGTATGGTAAGATTCGCAATATTATTCCCGGGAGTTACAGGAGCATCGGTTGCATTTCCAAATCCCGGGTCGGTATCCACAAAATATTCTGCCTTATTTACATTAGCGGGCGTAAAGTCTTTTACAAACATCCAGCGGTTGGTAATACTCCACGTACCGGCATCATTTCTTGAACGCAGGTAAACAGTATGAAACCCTTTTGAGAGAGCTGCTATATTAACCGGTATGGCAATACTGGAAACATTGCTTCCCGGGGAGATGGAAACATCGGTTCCGTTTCCAAACCCGGGGTCTGTGTCAATAAAATATTCAAGCTTGTTTACATTTACTGCGATGTTGTCCTTTACAAACATCCAGCGCCGCGTTAACGACCAGTTACCGGCATCATCTCTTGAACGCAGGTAAATATTATGGAATCCGGTTGACGCCGCAGTAATATCAACCGGGATCAGCAAGTCGGTGATATTTGCTGCAGTTGTTATTGTAACATTGGTTGCATTTCCAAAACCGGGATCTGTGTCAATAAAATATTCAACCTTGTTAATGGTCTGTGCAAAAGAATGCATTGATATAAACAGGAGGACGGCAATATGTTTAACAGCCTTCATGATGCAGCGATCAATTATTCGTTCTTGTACTGATGGTGATATTGAGTGTATTGGAAGTGGTGGTTGCGGGTGCAGCCAGTTTGTAAATGCTGGGCACATTTGCAATACCCGACAATACATAGCTGATGCCGCTTGCCGAAGAGCCGAAAATCCCGCAATCGCCACCGGTGCTGGTGCCGTTCCAGGCTGCGCCGATGCCCGGGCTGCCTGTCTTCAATTGCCAGCGGCTGTCTTCACTGAACGCAGAATTGGTATTGAGATGGTCTTCGAATACTGTACTCATGGTTATGCCCGACTGGTTGCCATTTAAGGTTCCGAACTGGCTGGCATTGCCGATATTGCTGCGGCTGTCGCAACTGGCCAGGTTTACCGTGCATGAATTCACACAGATGTTATTCCAAACCCTGAAGCCTGTCAGGTTATGAACGCCAAAGGAAGCACCCATTTCTATGATATTATTCATAAAATCGCCGTTGCTGGCAGATCCCAGGTTTATGGCATTGGCAATAACATTATTATTGATTTGCAGGTTTGTGGCCGGATTGCCATCGCCGTTAATGGAAGCGTTGGTGGTATTATCAATATAATTCTGCAGTACCTGAATATTGCTGCTGAGGCCCAATGTTACATTGGCAAGTCGGTTTCGGCGGATGATGATATTGGAAACACCGTTTGTAACGGTTAATGTACTGCTTAATGTGCAGCCTTCCAGTACGCTTCCATTGCTTCCGGTATTAAACAGAACCGAAGACAGGAGAGACGTGGCTGGATTTGCCTGCAGATCAGGGTTGGCATTGGAACCCAGGGTTCCCAGAAAAGAACCATTGCCGATGATGATAAGCTGCTTGGATAAAGTAAGTGAGCCATACGTAGCACCACTGGCTTCCAGGTGAATGGTATCGCCATTAACCACGCTGGATGAATTATGTGCCGCCTGCGCAGAGGTAAAATCTGCAGGCACCCCAGTGTTATTAACCCGCCAGATCTTAGCCGACGTATTCAGCATTAATAATATACTGCAGAGCAGCAGGAGAAGATATTTTTTCATAACGAGTTCTTTTGACCGTACGAAACTATCTTCCAGGAAGGGGGACGGCAATACTCCCGGGGGAGTATTTTGATTCTATACAGGGGAGGAGATAAAAAAGGAAGTTCCTTTGCCGGGTGCCGAATTCATCTTCAGTTCAAGATTACTTTCCTCAGCTCTTTCCTGCATATTCTGCAAACCATAGTGGCCGGTTCTTTCACTTCCGGCTGGGTCGAAGCCCTGGCCGTTATCTGCAATGGTCAGCAAAAACCGCCCGTTGTTTGTTTCTGCTTTTATGGAAAGAACGGTTGCATGCGCATGCCGGCATGCATTGGTGATAATCTCCTGGCAGATCCGGAAGAGCTGGAGTGCTTTCCCTGAGTGAAAAGAATAATCACGGCCTATGTTTTCACTGGTTTCTAATTCCAATCCAGGGTAGGCTTCCAGGTAACGGGCCGCATGGCTGATCAGTTTGTCGAAGAATTCGAGTGCGCTGATCTTTTCTTTGTTCATGATCCAGATGGTTTCCCGAAGGGTTTTCATCATTTCGCTGGTCCCCGCTTTCAACTGGCTGATTCGGGGTGCAACCGGGTGCTGTTGTTCAACGTTCTGCTCCAGCTGGGTAATGGTATTGCTAAGCCAGGTGAGTTGTGATCCGATATTATCATGCAGGTCGCGGCTTAATCGTTGTTTTTCTTTCTGTACTTCCTGTTCCAGCTGAAGTGTTCTTAATTTTTTCAGGTAACGCCGGCGTGAGATCAGGTAAAAAATACCCCCTACCAGTAACAATGCCAGTATCACCCCAATTACCCTGGCAAGGGTAGTCTGATACCAGGGAGGAAGTATATGAATGTTCAGAACCAGCGGTACTTTACTCCAAACTCCTTCATAGTTTGCCCCCAGTACATACAGTTGAAAATCGCCCGGGGGAAGTATATATTGAACGGTGTTATTGGTTTGCGGAAGAGACCAGTTATCCTGGAATCCTTTCAGCCAGAATTTGTACTGGTTTTTTTCAGGCACTGTAAAATCCATGCAGGAAAAGGAAAGGCTGATATTATTGTCACGGTGTGATAAAGAAATTGAGTTAATAAACTCGGCCTGCAACCCGGGATTGTATGGAAGATTGTTCACTTCAATGTGGGTAAGCATGGTAGGGGAAGCAGCCGATTTGTTTACCAGTTCCTCCGGTTTAAAGTAATTGATACCATTTACACCGGCAAAATACAGGGTGCCATCAGAACTTTTGTAATAGCCCTTTGTGTTGAACTCATCACCTTGCAGGCCCTCTTTAGCGGTGTAAGAAATGATGCGGTAGGAGGCATTTTTCTCGCCTGCCGGGGGAATTATTTTTGCAATACCCCTGTTGGTGCTTACCCATGCATCCTCCTGCCCGTCGAACAAAACACTGTACACAAAAGAATTCGGTAATCCGTCTTTTACGCTGATTGTTTTTACCACCTGGTCGTTTTTCAGGATCATAATGCCATTGGTGCTGGCAAGCCATACCGTACCATCCGACTGTACGTTTACATGTTTTATATACGTAACAGGCAAGGCAATCTTCCTGAATTTGTTTTTTTCAAATGCCCAAAGGCTTGTGGGGGTTGCGATCCACATAGTGCCGCGGTGGTCATAAAAAAACGATGTGGGTATTTCCTGAACCGGCAATTTGCAGACCGTGGAGCAGCTGAACTTTCCTTTGTATTTCCTGAGCGCAAGAATATTATCAGAATAGGTGAACCAGATTTCATTTTCATTCACCTGCCGCATATCTGTTTCAAAGTCGCGTATTACGGAATCGCTGCGGGACGGCAGCAGTGAAGACAATACCTGCAGTTTACCGGAATGAATATCTATTGCATACAACTCATTCAAAGTTGACCGGACGATAAGGGTTGACGTATCGATCATTTGCATAGATCTCGGGCTGCCGGTAATTTTATCGGCTGCGGGTAGAAAAAACTTTTTCAGAAACTGCCCCCTGCTGTCATACATTTCAATATCTCCCAGGTAAATACCGGTATAAATATTTCCTTTCTGATCACCCGTGATCGTATAGGGCAACAGGTTTTTCTGGGGACGGTTGAACAGGTTGAACTTTTGCAAGGAAGACACTTTGATGCCGCCAATACCATTAAACCCGATCCAGTCATTCTGGTAGTTATCGCTCGTTACGGGCGATATAAGCCGGGCGAGCTCTTTCGGAAAATATTCCGTGTAGGGGTATTCGGAAACGGTGTGGTTGTTGCCGTCGTAAACAAATAATTTATCAATACCAGGCAGCAGGTATTGATTATTCTTTATTTTTTTGGCCTGGTTCAGGTGTTCATAATTGAAGCTTTCGGTGCCTTGTATCTTCCCCAGCACCCGAACCGGGGTGAAGGGGTCTTTACCGGCAGCGATGTAAAAAAACTTATCCGATATAACCACCAGGCTGTCGGCATGTACCGGCAACAGGTAATAAACAACCGTTTTTGTTTTATTGATTAAATGGTGCAATCCCCCGGCGTCGATCCGTAACAGGTCACCGTTCTTTTCTTTTCCCTTCCTCAACCAGGCAACATCTCCTTTTTTGTGATAACGTACCATGGCGTAAACGAGTTCGTTTGCTTCCCCGGCGGGGAATGCGGCGATCTTCCTGGCATCAAGTGATTTCTTGTTTATTGAAAAGATTCCATCCGGGTAACCGGCTACCCAAACAGCTGAATCATTTTCCGATAAACACACTTTAGCAAAACGCGAAAAGCGGGTGGGAAACAGTGACGAAAGATCAGTAAACTCAATTTTTCCTTTCGGTTTAAAGCAGATGCCGGTACGGAAGGTTACCCACAAGTTACTGTTCATATCTTCAAATACCTCGCTGGTCGAGTTTTCAGGGATGCTTTTACTGTCTGCCGGATCATGCCTGAAGGTCTGGAAACGGTACCCGTCAAACCGTTGCAGTCCGTCGGCGGTTGTTATCCATAGAAAGCCCTGGCGGTCGAATAATAAATCGTTCACGGAATTCAAACTCAATCCCTGCTCGGTAGTATAGTTGGTAAGGGGGTGAGCTGACTGTGCTGATGTATGCCCAGTAGGAAACAGGAGTATTCCCTGTAGTAACAGGCAGAAGATGATATTTTTATAATTTTTCAAGCAGGTTAAAAATCAGCATTAAGATAATTATAAAAAATAATCGGGATGTAGTATTGTGGTTTTATTTCTCCCATGCCAAATTTGCCTGTTGTTATTTATTATGGATAACGGGCATGCAGCAGGATGGTTTTACTGCTAAGTAATAAATAATCGATAATTTCAGGAATGCCGATACGGATCGCCATAACAGATGATAAACAGATCAACCGCACGACGGTAAAAGAGAAACTGGCCATGTACGCAGAGATTGAAATGGTACTGGAAGCAAAGAATGGCCACGATTTCCTTGAGCAGATAAAGCAACTGCCCCGGACCCGTTGGCCACAGGTGGTTTTAATGGACCTGGAAATGCCCGTCATGGATGGCATCATCACCATCAGCCAGGCAACCGCCACGTACCCGGATGTACGGTTTATTGTATTAACCGTATTTGAAGACGATGAAAAAATTTTTGAAGCCATTAAGGCAGGTGCCAGTGGCTATTTATTGAAAGACGACACGGCGGTGAATATCATCGATGCCATCACCAGTGTGGTTGAATACAACGGAATACCCATGAGTCCTTCCATTGCAAGAAAAACGATGGATTTATTGCGTAACATGCCTGCGCCTGCTGTTTCAGAGAAGGCGGAACCTGCTTCCCTCCTGAGCGACCGTGAAATGGAAATACTCAAGGAAATGGTAACGGGAAAAAATTACAAAGCCATCGGGGAGAAGTTGTTCATCAGCCCGCTCACGGTTCGCAAGCATACCGCCAATATTTACGACAAGCTGCATGTAAATTCACGTGCGCAGGTCATCAACCTGGCACATAAAAACAGGTGGATATAAAAACAGGAAATGCCTGTGTGGTGTTATTTACCCTGGAAGTTGGCTTTCCTCTTTTCTAAGAATGCAGCCGTTCCTTCTTTCATGTCTTCGGTAACAAAACAATCACCAAAAGCTTCTATCTCTTTATCGTAGCCGCTTTTTCCGTTGGTATAGGCGCTGTCGCTTACAGTTGCCACGTTCACACATTCGATGATCTTTCCAACTGCTATAGGAGCTTTTGACTGAATGATGGTTAAAATATCTTTGGTTCTTTCCAATAAGCTTTCGGCGGTTGTTACATAATTTACGAGACCCAGTTGAAGCGCTTCATTGGCGTCTACCATGTGTGCGGTCATCTGCAGTTCCATGCTTTTTCCTTTGCCAACCAGTTGCGTGAGGCGTTGTGTACCGCCATAACCGGGTATCAAACCGAGGTTTACTTCAGGCTGGCCAAACTTTGCATTTTCGCTGCACAGGCGGAAATGGCAGGCCATGGCCAGTTCGCAGCCACCTCCCAGGGCAAATCCGTTTACGGCTGCTACAATTGGTTTTTTGCTGTTCTCGATCTTGAAAAAAATATCCTGCCCCCGTTTCGCCAGTGCCATGGCACCCTCTTTATCCAATCCGCCAAACTCGGTAATATCTGCCCCGGCCACAAAAGCTTTTGTTCCGGCCCCGGTGATGATGGCTGATTTTATTTCAGGATTACCGGAAACCTCTTCAATTGCCTGGTCGAGGTCGGTGAATACATCTTTATTAAGGGCATTTAATTTATCGGGCCGGTTGATGGTAATGGTAAGAATGCCGTTTTCCAGGTTGGTGAGAATGGTGCTGTACATAATTATTTTTTCAAGTGAGATTAAAAATTCCTGTTTTCGGTTACCCAGCCTTTGATGTAATTGGCAATTTCGGAAGTAGTGGCGCCGGGAGCAAATAATTTGCCCACGCCCATTTTGTTCAGTTGTTCCATGTCTTCTTCGGGGATGATGCCGCCACCGGTGAGCAGCACATCATCCATCTTTTTCTCTTTCATCAGGGCGATGATCTTTGGGAAAACGGTATTGTGGGCGCCGCTGAGGATGCTTACACCGATGGCATCCACGTCTTCCTGCAAGGCGGCATTCACCACCATTTCGGGTGTCTGGCGCAGGCCGGTATAGATCACTTCCATGCCGGCATCACGCAGGGCGGTGGCAATTACTTTGGCGCCGCGGTCGTGACCGTCGAGCCCCACTTTGGCAACCAATACTCGGATGGGTCTGTTCATACTTGATGTTGATGCGCAAAAATAAAGAATATCATTGGTTGAATTCCTTCTTCATCTCCTTCAATCCTTCGATGGCCAGTTTTAAGCCGGCTGAATCAATATTCCGGAAAAAGAAAATTTTATCGCCCCGCTGCCGGGAGTGAGGGGCTGTTACAGAATCCATGAACTGCACGCTTTCAAAATGCTGAAACACTTCATCGTCTTTACCTGGCATTCTTCTCCCTATAAAAAGAAGGTGTTTGAAGGTAAGTGAATCCGGTATCCAGGTAAGAAAGGAGCCGTTGTCGGAAATTACCCGGTTCCTGAAATCCTGCCGTTGCCCATAAAATTTCAGGGCCCCTGCCTGGCCATAGTGCCGGCAATAAATGATGGTGTTACAACGGGTGGTATCCGGAAGTCCCATGTAAAACGCCTTCTCTGCTTTTTGCGCCATTTCTTTCCAGCCCAGGTAATCGGCAAAATCCTGCGGCAGGGAATGATTCTGCTGATCTTCCCATTTCAGCATTCCGGTTTCAGCCATGTTCTTTTTTTGATAGAAATCCGCCAGTTTATCAGGTTCCCGCATGGGCAATACCATGGGTAAAATAACCCAGGCCAGGAACAGGATGACAGCAGCGGTTATCCATCGCAGCCATTTCAGTCTTACGGATGTCCATTGCTGCAGGGCCACCGCACCCGCAGCAAAAAGCATAGGGTAAACGCCCATTGAGTAGTAACTCTTTCCACTGGAGAGAATAAGCAAAGTGATCACAGCGAAATAGATCCACGCCAGGGTAAAATATTTTCTTCCTCGTTTTGTAAATAGCCAGATCAATCCCATGATCCAGATAAAGAATGCGGCAAAGTACATGAGTATCTGCCCAGCCAGGAATTCAGTTGGATTGATGTATTTCAATTGGGTTTCCCGTAATTCGTTCATGTGGTGCAGCAAGGGCCAGTGGTGGGTGTATTGCCATACCAGGTTGGGCAATGCAATCAGTACCGCAACAAGTCCGGCGCCGTAAAGGTGTTTGTTGAGGTATAGTTTCCGGTATTGTGTCAACAACAACGCAATGCCAAATCCGAGAATGAAGAAGGCGATGGAATTTTTAGCCAGCCATCCTAACCCAAAAGCAAGTCCGGTGTAATACAGGTATTTCGTTGCATTTGTGTTTATGTACCGGGTGATGAAATAAGCGCTCAGGGTCCACCAGAACAGTTCCAGGAAATTTGCCTGGAATAAAAAGTTCACCCGCAGGTAAGCGGTGAAGAGGATGCAGAGGGAGGCGATGAAGATGGCGAAGTTATTTCCGCCGAATTCTTTTACCATCAGGCAGGTGAGAATGAGGGTGAAGGCACCGAAAAGAGCGGGCCAACATTTCACCCAGAAGAAGCCATCGCCTAAAAGATGAGTAAGCCGCGATAACCAGGAGATCATAGGTGGTACTTCCATATATCCCCAGGCCAGGTGATGCCCCTGTTCCAGGTAAAGGAATTCATCCCGGTGCAGTTCATAAACAGGATGCTGCAGGAAGAATGGAAGGGCAAACTTAATGATGGCCATGGCAATGATCAGTAGCCATGAAGAGCGGAAGATATTCATCCGGTTAAGATAATTCTTATCCTTCTTATCAGGAAATGGGGAGCTACAATTGCTTCAGGGCAAAATCGATCCGTTTTCTGGTTTCTTCTTTGCCGACCAGTTCAGCTACCTGGAAAACAGGAGGGCCGAATTTTCCTCCTACCAGCATGATGCGAAGCGGTAGCTGCAGTTCACCGGGTTTGATATTTTTTTGCGTGGCCAGGTCTTTGAATACTGTTTCGATATTGCCCGGTTCCCAATTATCAATTCCATTTAGTTGTTCAGCATATTCAGTGAAGAAAGCCCTTTTTTCCTCATTCCACTTTGGTTTAACGGCATCCACATCCAGTTGTTCCGGCGTTTTAAAGAAAAAAGAAGACTGCTGCACAAAATCAGTAAGCAGGGTACACCGGTCTTTCACCAGTTCTATCACTTTGTCGAGTAAGGTATCATTCGTAACAATGATATTGTTCTTAGTCAGCTGGCTCTTCACCTCAAACCTTAAACTCCCCACCTCAAATTTTTTTATCCACTCGTGGTTGAACCATTTTGCTTTTTCATAATCGAACCTTGCACCGGCCACGTGCACCCGGTCCATCGAGAATTTATCGATCAGTTCAGCCATGCTGTATAGTTCCTGTTCGGTGCCGTCATTCCATCCCAGCACGGCCAGCAGGTTCACGAATGCTTCGGGTAAGAAGCCTCTTTCCCGGAACCCTTCGGTGAGTTCATTGGTTTTGGGGTCGGTCCAGTTCATCGCAAAAACCGGGAAGCCGTATTTGGCGCCATCCCGTTTACTCAGTTTTCCATTGGGCCCAAGAATCAATGGAAGGTGGGCCCATTGGGGCATGTGGTTTTCCCATCCAAGGTATTTCCATAACAAAAGGTGAACGGGTGCGCTGGGCAGCCATTCTTCTCCGCGGAATGCATGGCTGATCTTCATTAAATAATCATCCACCACTACGGCCAGGTGATAGGTAGGCATGCCATCGGCTTTCAGCAGTACTTTATCATCCACCAGGCTGGTCTCAAAACTGATTTCGCCCCGGATCATGTCGGTAAAGCTGATCACTTCGTTCTCCGGCATTTTGATGCGGATGACATGCGGGGTGTTTTTATCCAGCAGTTCTTTTGTTTCGGTTTCGGTGAGGGTAAGACTGTTTTTCATCTTTTTTCGAATCCGGTGATCGTACTGGGGAGAAGGGTTTTCAGCGGATTTAAAATCCTCCCGCATTTTTTCCAGTTCTTCTTTTGTGTCAAATGCGTAGTAGGCATATCCATTTTTCACCAGCTGCTCGGCATAGGGGCGGTAGCTGGCTTTCCGTTCGCTTTGGCGGTAGGGGCCATAGGGGCCGCCCTGCTGCACGCTTTCGTCGGGTATCATACCACACCATTCCAGGCAATTGAAAATATATTCTTCGGCACCGGGTACAAAACGGGTTTGATCGGTATCCTCGATGCGAACGATGAAATCGCCGCCGTGTTTTTTTGCAAAAAGATAATTGTATAAAACCGTACGTACGCCGCCCAGGTGCAATCCGCCGGTGGGGCTGGGGGCAAATCTTACTCTTACATTGCTCATGCGGCAAAGATAGGTTGAGATAAGGCATAAAAAAACCGTCAAGCAGAGGCTTGACGGTTCTGATCTTTATAAAAAACCAAATTAACGGAGTATGATTGTTCTGGGAGCACGGCCATCAATAGAGATGGTGGCCAGGTTGTCGCAGTCACCATTACCAAAGTCGATGATGGCATAGTGGTTAGGTCCTTCGATTTTCAGTTTGCCTTTGTCGATATTGGCGCAGGCAGTTTTCTTCTGCAGTGCTTCCAGGATGGTACCTGTTCTTGTCCGGCCGGCCGAATTAGTCACGCTATTGTTGCCGGTGATGGAGAATATATCGTCGGTGATGTCGCGGGGGGTTGATACACCGGCTGTTTGAGTTATATATTGCATACCACTGTGGAGCCAATAGTTGCCATTAGGAGCCGTGATCTTTCCATTTTCACATTTACGTGACCAGCTTTTTGTACCAGGTGTGCTGGTATTTGTCCAGGTAATGGTACCTTCTTTTTTATAGCCATTCACATAGTAATTGTCGAAGTTCATAACTGCTGTGGCACCCGGCCTTCTTACAGAGTCAGAAAGAACCACAATGATTTTCCCGCTGCGGGTAATGCCCCTGTGTGTGCAGGAAAGGCCAAAATCAATGGTGATTGTTTTTGGAAATCCCTGGGCCGGGGTGATGGTGATGGTGGCACAAGGAATGATATTTTCGGTTGTACCTGATGAAGGGGCGAAACCGTCACCCTGAAGGTTATTATCGGTAGTTACTTCGTTAAATACATCGTTTGCGTCCTGGGTGAGATTATCAGCAATGGCCTGGTCGCCACTTAATTCAAAGGTGGTTTCGATTTCATCACTGTTGGAATTGTCGGCTTTTTTACAGGAATTAAAGCCAATGGCCAGCGTAATTGCCGCGAATACGGGTAAAAGCTGTTTAATTTTCATAATGATTAATTTTTAGTGGTATTTAAGACAGTATGAGTGCGAAAAAGTTTAAATCGGCATAAAAAATTAATTTGCCGTATGTTTTACCTTGCCAAAACGCCTAAATGGCTCATAAAATTGTCTGGCGGAAGCCTCTGGGAGCTCCCGGATACTGAAAAAAACATATACTTAACATTTGACGATGGCCCCCACCCGGCCATTACCCCTTTTGTGCTTGGGGAACTGGATAAATACGGGGCAAAAGCCAGTTTTTTCTGTATTGGCCGGAATGTGGCTGATAATCCCTCTATTTATGCAGATATTCTTAAAAGGGGACACGCCGTGGGTAATCATACCCATAATCACCTCAATGGCTGGAAAACGGATGCCGGGCTTTACCTGGCCAATATTCAGAAGGCTGGGGAATATATCCGGTCGGATCTTTTCCGGCCTCCTTATGGAAGGATTACCAAAAAACAGCACCGGGCACTTACCCGGTTGGCGGATCCGTTCCGGGTAATTATGTGGAGTGTTTTAAGCGGAGATTTTGATACAGGTCTTTCCCCGGAGACATGTTGTGAAAATGTGATCCGGAATGCCCGGGCAGGTTCCATTGTTGTTTTTCATGACAGTGAAAAGGCATACGACCGGATGAGATATGCGCTGCCGCTTGTATTAAAACACTTTCATGAACGGGGCTTTTCCTTTAAAAAAATTGATGAAAAGGCGTTGCCAAACCGGTAAAAAAATTAGAAACAGATTAGAATACAGGATATAAAAAAAATTGGGCCGGGGTAGAAACCCTGGCCCGTTTTTAATCCGTACCCTATGAAAACTGGGATAAATGTACATTGTTGTTATTAAATAAGCAACAATTTTTTTTCCTGTTTTTTTAGAGTCTAATAATGTGCGGCACGCCATTGATATAAATGATAGCGATGTTGTCACATGTCCCATTTCCATAATCTAACAAGGCTTCACGGCCGTCTCTCATCAGGCGCACCTTGCCTTGTACAATCCAGGGGCAAACAAATTTTTTGATAAGGGGCTCTACCACCAGCGATGACCAGGTGTGGCCGCCTGAATTGGAGCCATGTGCATTTCCGGTTATCTTATATACATCATCCAGCGGAAAATGCGGAGTGCCGTTTCCTTCCGTTTGCAATACATTCTTCACGCTGTTCCATTCTCTCCACCGGTTGCTGTTGATATTGGTGATCTTGCCGTTGATCACGGAGATCTTCCAGCCCTGCATATTGGAGGTGCTTGTATTTTCGGTAATATGGGTTCCTTCCACTTTAAAGCTGTCAACAAAGTAGTTTACAAAAGTGGTGGAAACTTTTGCCCCGGGCACCACCATCCGGTTCGTATAAATGGATACAATTTTTCCCTTGCGGTATTTTCCGTCGCGGCAAAGGCAGCCGGTACCAAAATCGATGGTAACTGTTTTCGGGAATACGCCGGGGATATTTGGCACTACCGTAATGGTAAAGCAACGGATTTGGTTGGTAGGGGTGGTGGTACCTAACTCAAATAATCCCGATACGTTGGCTCCCACGCCGAGGTCTTCGCCAACCTGGCCCGTGTTCATACTGGCGGTGATGTTGAATACGTCATCAAACTGTGCCTCGGTTTCGGCCTCATCGGTAGTGGCTTCCTGGGTTATGGCCTGCTCGGCAGGGGAATCATTGGTCACCGGGCTGATGGTATCGTCTTTTTTGCAGCCGGTGAATGTTATTACTCCCAGTAGCCCGAATGCGAGGAGCCATGTGGAGAGGTGAATCGTCTTTTTCATAAAAGTAATTTTATTAAAGGTGAATAAAGCGAACGGCTCTATGACCGGGTACGATAAACCGGGTTTAAAGATTCGTTAAATTATTTTTTGTGATTTTTGCAACTCAAACAATACAAATGCTGATCGACACCCATAGTCATATCTACCTGGATAAATTCAAACCTGATATTGCTGCTGTAATACAGCGAGCGGATGCGGAAGGAGTAATGAAAATTTATCTTCCCGCTATCGACAGCACAGAAACCGGGAACATGCTTGAACTGGAGGCTGCCTATCCAGGCCGCTGCATTGCCATGATGGGGCTTCATCCCTGTTCGGTTAAAGAAAATTTCCGGGCAGAGCTGGAAATGGTAAAGACCTGGCTTGCTAAACGGAAGTTTGCAGCGGTGGGAGAGATCGGCCTGGATTTTTACTGGGATAAAGCCTTTACAGAACAGCAATATGAGGCATTCCGGATGCAGATTGAATGGGCGTTGGAGTATGATCTTCCCATTGTGATACATACGCGTAATGCAATGTCCGAAACCATAGCGTTGGTAAAAGAATACGTACCAAGGGGCTTACGGGGCATCTTTCATTGTTTTGGAGATGATTATGCCCATGCAAAGCAGATCATGGATATGGGATTTTATCTCGGTATTGGAGGGGTTGTCACTTATAAGAAGTCGGGTTTAGCAGACACCCTTGCCAAAACCGGCATCTCCCATGTGGTTCTTGAAACCGATGCTCCCTATCTGACCCCCGAGCCATTCCGGGGCAAGCGCAATGAAAGCAGTTACCTGAAATACGTGGTAAGTAAACTTGCTGATACACTAAAAATACCTGCAGATGAGGTGGCTGCTGTCACTACGGCAAACGCTCAAAAAATATTCGGTGCATAAAAGCTGAAACTGTATTTTTGCCCCCCGTTAAAGGAGACTTGTCCGAGTGGTTGAAGGAGCACGCCTGGAAAGTGTGTATAGGGGAAACTCTATCGGGGGTTCGAATCCCCCAGTCTCCGCATGATAAGAAAAATTCTTTGTATATATCCTTCAGCGTATGAAGGATTTTTCTTTTGCATCTGTCAGAATAAGCAAACTGATACCGGTTTATTCCAGCACTTTTTCCATTTTTGTACTGCGTGATCCTTTGATAAGGATATTTGAATTGCTGTAATGTTGTTGCAGGTACCATTCCCTTGCTTCGTTGGAATTGCTGAAGTTAATAAAGGGGTGTTGTACTTTATTGAAATCACCCCCAACGAGCGCCACATCTTTCCAGTGGTATTTCTTTATTAGCTCAATCAGTGCCTGGTGTTCCTGCAGGCTTTCTTTCCCCAGTTCCATCATTCCGCCCAGCAACAATACTTTATTGGTTCCCTCCATGTTGGCAAAGTTTTCAACGGCGGCCTTCATGCTGGTGGGATTGGCATTATAGGCATCCAGGATAATCCGGTTGCTGCCTTTTTCAATCAGCTGAGAGCGGCTGTTGGAGGGCGTATAAGCCTCCAGTGCCTGTTTAATTTTATCTTCCGGAACCTGGAAGTATTTTCCCACAGTTACGGCAAGGAGTACATTCGGAAGGTTGTACTCTCCAACCAGCTGTGTTTTAATAGTGCCGGTGCCGGCCCCGCCGGTTAGTTCCACTTCCAGTAAACCCGAACTGCTTTTTACTTTTCCTGTTACTGTGGCGGAATGCGTGCCATAGGTAATCACCTCCGGAATGCCCGCACTCATTTCCCGCAGGTAATCATAATCCCACATGGCAAAAGCGGTTCCATGATGCGCCCGCAGGTAATCAAATAATTCGCCTTTGCCTTTCTTAATACCTTCCACACCACCAAAACCCTCCAGGTGCGCTTTTCCGCAATTGGTAATGATGCCGTGTGTTGGCCGGGTGTATTTGCAGTAGCCTTCAATTTCTTTCTGGTGGTTAGCACCCATTTCAATGATGGCAATCGCTGCATCGGGCTTTACCCTCAGCAAGGTAAGAGGGATACCAATGTGGTTGTTGAGGTTTCCTTCCGTGGTATACGTCCGGTATGTACTGCTCAAAACAGCATGTACCAGTTCTTTTGATGTTGTTTTACCATTGCTTCCGGTAATTGCAATGAAAGGAGTCTTTTCAAACTGCCTGCGATGGTATCCTGCCAGTTCCTGCAGGGTGGCTAATGTATCACCGACCTGTATGATGCGTTCATCAGGATATTCCGGGGCTTCATCAACGATTGCATAAGCAGCACCATTTTGTAATGCCTGCGGGGCAAACAGGTTGGCATTGAAATTAGGTCCTTTCAATGCAAAGAAAATATCACCCTGTTTTAATTGCCTTGTGTCGGTCTGAATGGAAGGATGCTGTTGGTATAATTTATATAATGCTGCTATTTCCATGATTCAAAATTACCGCGAATGCCGGAATGAACGGATAAAAAAAACTCCCGGGTTCAGCGGGAGTTTTTTTTATTGAGTAGGTTATTACTTTTTCTTTCTTGAATTCTGCTTGCGCTTTCCAAAGATGTTACCTTCTTTAAAGCCCGGACCTTCCGGCGGGCCCAGATAAGTTTGGGCGCAACGGAAACCAACGGTGCTTGCTGCCTGGTCTTCTTCCATGAACCGGCGGGTTCCGGGAGATAACCAGTAAGGTCTGTCGTTCCAGCTTCCGCCTTTGATTACTCTTGACTGGTCGCTGATCAATGAAGAAACACCATAGCCATAATATGCACCGCTGGCAGAGTCTCCATCGAGGTAGTTGATCACGTCGTTTTTCTGGTAGTTAGCACGATTCTTAACTTCTTCATCAGAGATATCCACTTTTTTCAGGCGTCCCATGCTGTCTCTTTCATATTCTCCGGAACCATTCTTGAAATACTTCTGGAATTTATTACCCCTGAAATAGTTAAAGTCCTGTGCATCGGTAGGAGTTAACGGCCTGTAAACATCGCCCACCCACTCACTTACGTTACCGCTCATGTTGTACAAACCAAAGGCATTTGGGTAGAAGGATTTGATATTGCCGGGAATGGCAGCACGGTCATTCAAACCACCGGCCACACCCATGTTATCACCACTGCCGCGTTTAAAGTTGGCCAGGAATTTACCCTGCCAGCTTCCGCGACGGTTATCACGTAACCCGTTCGGGTTGCTGCTCCATGAATAAATCTGCTGGTTGGAGAACAGTTCTTCGCCGCTCTTTCCTTCCTTTTTACGGGGAGAAGGGTTTTGAGCCAGCATGCCGTAAGCGGCATATTCCCATTCAGCTTCGGTAGGAAGGCGATATCCCATATTCAGGATTCCATCTTCCATACGTACGGTAGCCCTTGGCTTACCATTCACGTCTTTTAAATCAGATTTCTTGGGCTTATTTCTTCCCTGGATCATATCCGGGGCCATCAGGTATGTTTCGGTATTGAAGGAACCATCGGCACCACCGCCTTTCATTTCCCGTTTCATGGCGTCTTTTTTCAAATAGCCTTTTTTCTGAAGGTTCAGTTCATTCACCCGGTCGGTTCTCCAGATACAGAAATCATGAGCCTGGCGCCAGGTTACACCCACAACCGGGTAATAGTTATAAGAAGGGAAGCGGAAGTAATATTCCACGTATGGTTCATTGTAAGCAAGTTCTTCCCGCCATACTAATGTATCAGGCAGGGCTTTTGCCATTATGTTTGTGTCGCCTGAAAACGTATTTTCCAGCCAGTACAGGTATTCCCGGTAGTGCACGTTGGCTACTTCGGTTTCGTCGATAAAAAAGGAAGGTACTGTGATACGGCGGGGAATATTATTCCAATCGCCCATTACGTCTTCGTCTTTGGCACCCATTACGAATGAGCCACCTTGTACAAAAACAAGGCCCGGGCCTGCCTTCGGATATTTAACTTTTGCAACATGGAAATTTCCCATGTTTTTATCATCATAATTCCAGCCGGTGACAGATGATTTGCCACTTTTGGAACCGCTTTTTTTACAGGCACTTAGCGAAAGTGCTGCTACTAAAAGGATTGCCAGACTCTTACCTGAAAATAGTTTTGTCATGTTCATTCGTTTATCAAATTGTTTAACGAAAGGTTTTCTTTATTATTGTATATGGGGTTATACCGGCTGCGAATATAAATACTTTAGGCGATATTGGATTAAATGCCAATCTTTTTTTACATACAAACATCACAGGCAGGCCGGTGATTTTCGAAAGGCTTCCGATCCTTTTTAACAGACCGCATCACCGGGTTGAACCCGGGCTAAGCAGGAAGAAAATATTGTGCCTGGCCATATTTTTTTCCTGGTTTTTTTGGTAGAAAAAAGCAAGAAGTTTAATCTTGCAGTCTGTATCGGTGCAAGCAATAGCTTCGCCAGTAGTTCTTTCACTCGTTTTCTTGGAAGTGCCCTGTTAGTAAAACGCCCTTTGACAGCAATTGTTGTGGTCAGGAAAACCAGCCTGCCAGTAACTACAATAATCTGGCGGTCCGGGCGTTAATGTGAAGCCCGGAACAAGCACAGCTAAAACAAATCCAATGCAAAATTTGGGGTTCAATTGCTACTTGCCGATGCTATCCTGGAACAGGCCACTCCATCAAAAAACGGGCTTTTTTAGGGTTTTTTTAACAAGATTTTATAATTTAGTTGTTCGTTTGAATAAAACCATTATTTTTACAACATAATAACAACCATTAAACTTAACGCTTATAGAGGTAAGTCTACCTAACCAAGACAAAACAAAACGCATGAAAAAAGTAACTTTGAAACTAACTGCCTTAGTTATGTTACTGGGAGGAACACTAACTGTAGCTCAAGCCCAGACCAAAATTAATCCTGTAACATCTGCTGTGCCTTTTTTAAGGATTACACCTGATACCCGTAGTGCTGGTATGGGTGATGTGGGTATTGCCATTGCTCCCGATGCTAATGCTAATTACGCCAACATAGCAAGAACTCCATTTGCTACCAACAAAATCGGAATCGGGGTAAACTACTCTCCCTGGTTGAGGGATCTTTCTGTAAATGACGTATTCATTGCTTCTCTGGCAGGATATTACAAAATGGACGACCGCCAGGCTCTGTCTCTTTCTATGAGGTATTTCAAACTGGGCCAGATCCAGTTTACTGATCAGAACGGTAACGACCTGAACCTGTATAACCCGAAAGAATTTGCCATTGACCTGGGATATTCAAGGAAATTATCTAACAAGTGGGGTATCGGTATCGCCGTTAGGTATATCAACTCCAACCTGTCTAACGGTAACTTTAACGGAAATAACTACAAAGCCGGTTCATCTGTTGCAGGCGACCTGCACATCTATCATCATGGTGCAAAAGAAAACGGCCAAGGACTTAACTGGGGCGTAACATTAAGCAACCTCGGATCAAAGGTTTCTTACTCAAGCGACGCTACCCAGAAAGACTATATCCCTGCTAACCTGGGTGTAGGTCTTGCTTATACCAAAGTATTTGACGAAGCCAACAAAGTAACCCTGGCTCTGGACCTGAATAAATTACTGGTACCTACACCACCCGTGTTGACTGGTAATACTTCTTCAGACTCTGCTGCCCTGGCTAAATATCGCAGCCGCAGTGTTGCCAGCAGCTGGATCAAATCATTCGGTGATGCTGATGGAAAGATCAACGAAGAAATCCAGGAGATCAACCTCGCTATCGGTGCTGAATACTGGTACAACAACCAGTTCGGTTTCCGTGCCGGTTATTTCTACGAAAATCCTAACAAAGGGAACCGGAAATATTTCACTGTAGGCGCAAGCGTTAAATACAGTGTGGCCACCCTGAACTTCGCTTATGTTTTTGCTAACGGAAGCGGAACAACACGTAATCCTTTATCAAATACATACCGTTTCGGTCTGCTGTTTGACTTTGGTGGAAAATAATTCAACCTCTTTCAATAGTAAAAGCGTCATGCCTCAGGCATGACGCTTTTGTTTTTCAAGTATCGCCTAAAAATCGGATATTTACAGAATAAAGTATACCATGGCATACAGGATAGGTTCAGGCGTGGATTTTCACCAGTTAACGGAAGGAAGAGAGTTGTGGATCGGCGGGGTAAAAATACCGCACACCAAAGGTGCCCTGGGACACAGTGATGCGGATGTGCTCCTTCATGCAGTTTGCGATGCCATTCTTGGTGCACTGTCCTTGGGTGATATTGGAACGCATTTCCCGGACACGGATGCAGCATTCAAGAATATCGACAGTAAAATACTGCTTACAAAATGCATTACCCTGATGGATGGCAAGGGATATAAAGTGGTGAATATTGACAGTACCCTTTGCCTTCAGTCTCCCAAAATAAAACCATATATCACGCAAATGCAGGATACCATCGCCGCTATTGCAGGTGTGAACAGCAGCGATGTTTCAGTAAAAGCAACAACCACCGAAGGCATGGGATTTGTGGGGAGGCAGGAAGGATTACAGGCTTTTGCCACCGTATTGCTGACACTTAAGTAATTATAAATTCAGGAACCTTGTGAGAAAAAATATTCTGACATACAGTCTTGTTCTTTGCAGTTTTTTGCTTTCTGCACAAAACCAGGTGAAGGTCTGGTATTTCGGTATTAATGTCGGCCTGGATTTCAATTATAACCCACCCCTGGTGTTAAGAGACGGTGAGACAAGTTCTTTTGAAGGGTGTTCAAGCATGAGCGACAACAACGGCAAATTGCTTTTCTATACAAATGGACAGGTGATTATGAACCGCCGGCATCTCCCGATGCTGAACGGGGGAAACCTGGCTGGTCATCAGAGCAGCACCAACAATACACTCATTGTTCCGGTACCGGGTAATGACACTCTCTATTATGTTTTTACTACCGGGGCGGCATTGCAGGAAACCCACCAGTTCCAGTATAATATCGTAAATATGAAAGGCGATGGAGGGCTGGGAGAAGTGGTGACCGGGAATGTGCTGGTTGAAGATGTGATCTTTGAAAAGATCGCCGGTATACGTCATTGCAATAAAAGAGATGTATGGATCGTGGTTCATAAATGGGACAGCGATGAATATCATTCGTATAAACTTACTGCTGCGGGCCTGGAAGGGCCGGTGATCAGTAACACAGGTCTTACAATAACAGGATTTGAGAACAATGCTATCGGTACACTTAAATTCTCTTCTAAGGGGAATAAACTGGTTGCCATTCATTCTTTTGAGAATGACGTGGTGGAGCTGATGGATTTCGATAATACCACCGGCATCATTTCCAATCCCATCCGGTTCCAGCCTAATGCCACCCCGCATACTTCGTCCTTTATCGGGGTATATGGGGCTGAGTTCTCTCCCGATGGTAACCTGCTTTATGTGTCCGCCAATAATTCCGCAGTTGACCCTTCCGTGCTCTACCAGTTCGACATTAGTTCGGGTAACCCTGCCACGATCATCGGTACCAAACAGATCATTGCAAAAACAACCCCGTGGTATGCCGGTAACCTTCAGCTGGGCCCAGATATGAAGATCTATATGGCCATGTGGAAAGACACTTCTGTTTCGGTCATCGATAATCCGGATGTGTATGGACCGGGGTGTAATTTCCAGTATAATAAAATATTCATCGGGCCAAGGGATAAAGAACCTGTTCAGTTCGGTATGCCCAACTTCATTCAGAGTTATTTTGATACGGCATCTGTTCCGTATGATTTTAACCGCAGCGGAGGCTGTACCGATCTTACCATTAATTTCAAACTGAACCGTCTCAGCGGCATTGATTCGGTAAGGTGGTTCTTTGGCGATGCACAGCAATCACAGGTACTTGAACCCATACACACATATCCGGCCCCGGGCTTTTACGACGTACGCCTGATCGTTTATAAGATCGATTGCTCCGGTCAGAATGATACGATCAACAGGCGAATATGGATCGCTGATACAGCCGGTTTCCTGGGCAAGGATACTGCCAGTTGTGATGTATTGGCTCTTACCCTTAGCGGACCTGATATTGAAGGAGCGAATTATTTGTGGAACACTGGTTTTAATGGAAGCCAGATTACCACAACGGGCTTTGGATTATACTGGCTGGAAATTCAGCAGAACGGCTGTAAATTCAGAGACTCAATCCTGGTTACAGAAAAACCGAAACCAACGGTAAGCCTTGGACCCGATACAACTATCTGCAAATTCAAACCCGTGGTGCTTTCTGTTGGAGGTGGTTTTTATGATACCTACCTGTGGAATACAGGCGAATCCACCCGTTCAATAACAGTCGATAAAACCGGTACCTATTACATCGAAGTATCCCTCAATGGCTGCGTGGCATCCGACACCGTGGTTGTACTCCCCGGGGATTGTGCCATTTTTATTCCTTCTGCTTTCACACCGAATAACGATGGATTGAATGACCAGTTTGGGGTACTTGGTGACATAACGGTAAAAAGCTTCTCGTTCGAGATATATAATAAATGGGGACAAAAAGTATTTACCACTACCGACATTACCCAAAAATGGAACGGCACCTATAAAGGAAAAAACACTCCAAACGGCGCTTACCCTTGGTTTATTTACTACGTTACCGGTAACGGGTTGCGGAAATATCTCCAGGGCACTGTTATGCTCATCCGGTAACCGGTCTGTTAAAAAAAACGATCCTGCCCGTTTTCCTGTTTACATCATTACCTTTGCGGACATGCAAACCATCCGGGTGAATATCATCAATACATCCAGCAACGATCTTCCTGCTTATGCCACGGAAGGCGCTGCCGGTATGGACATCCGGGCCAATCTGCACACTCCTGTAACTTTACAGCCATTGGAACGTCAACTAATTCCAACCGGACTGTTCATTGAATTGCCCATGGGATATGAAGCCCAGGTAAGGCCCCGCAGCGGACTGGCTATCAAACAGGGGATCACCTGCCTGAACTCACCAGGTACAGTTGATGCCGACTACCGCGGCGAACTGAAAGTGATCCTCATCAACCTGAGCAATACCGAACAAACCATACAGCATGGCGACCGCATTGCACAAATAATCATTGCCAAAACAGAAAGAGCCGAATGGGTACCGGTACCGGAACTGAATGAAACAACCCGGGGCGAAGGAGGATTTGGTCATACCGGCGTTAAATAAAACGAATAACAGCAAATGAAGTATTTCAGCCCGATTCTCATTTCATTCTTATTGCTTGCATCGGTATTCAGTTGCCGTACAGTGAAACAGATCAATAAAGTGATTGCCCCGAAAGATACCACCCTGGCGGCCCCGCCTGATCAGTCAAAAGCCGATTCGCAGCTGATGATCAATAATATCCTGGCCGGCCTGGGTAAGAACCATATCGACTTTAAAACATTCAATGCAAAGATCAAGGTAGACTACCAGGACAATAATGGCAAGCAACCCGATGTTACAGCCCTGGTGCGTATCATGAAGGACAGTGCCATCTGGGTATCACTCACTGCCTCTTTTCTTAACCTGGAGATATACCGGGTACTGATCACCAAAGACAGTGTGATCCTCCTCAACAAACAGGAGAAAGAAGTGCTGTACCGCTCACTCGACTACCTGCAGGAAGTTACCCAGATACCGTTCGACTACCAGACCCTGCAGGACCTGTTGGTGGGGAACCCCGTTTTTCTCGACAGTAATATCGCTTATTACAGGAAAACAGAAAACGAGACATTGCTTTTGTCAGTAGGACAGTTTTTCAAAAACCTGCTTACCCTTTCTCCCGATAACAGCCTGATGCAGCATAGTAAACTGGATGATGTGGACCTCGCCCGCAACCGCACAGCCGACATCACCTACAGTGAATATGAAAACAGGGGGGGCATCAACTTCTCCACCAACCGGGCCATCACGGTCTCAGAAAAAAATAAACTCGACATCAGCCTTAAGTTCAAACAGTATGAGTTTAACAAAGAATTATCAGTGTCGTTCAACATCCCGAAAAATTACAAGCGAAAGTAAGCGTTCATGTAAAATTATCCAGAGCTGTGAATATTGAGCAGCGAGGATTATACTGTTTTGAATTGTATTTTTGCTGACCCCAACTTTGTATCATGATCAGATTTGTTTTTTCTGTAGTCCTGTTCTCCTTTGTAAGCACAGGCGCCCTTGCCCAGCAAACCCGTGAAGAACTGGAAAAGCAGCGTGCCCAGCTTAAAAAAGAAATGGAACAAACCCAGAAGCTTCTTAACAGCAATAAAGCAAAAACCAAAGAGAACCTGGTACAATGGAAACTGATCAACGATAAGGTAAACCTCCAGAACCGAATCATTGATAACCTGAGCCGTGACATTGACCTGCTGGATAACAACATTTACAACAACCAGAAAGAAATCAACCGCTATAATAAACTGCTGGATACCTTAAAAGAAGAATATGCCAAAAGTATGGTGTATGCTTACAAGAACAGGGGCAATTATGCTTTCCTGAACTTTATTTTCTCAGCAGCCAGCTTTAATGATGCCATCCGCCGGCTGGCGTACCTGAAATACTACCGCGATTACCGGGAAAAGCAGGGAGAGAACATCCTGCGTACACAGGAACTACGCCGTCAGCGTATCGCCGAACTGGGAGGCATTAAAGTACAGAAAAGCGAAGTGCTGAAAACAAAAGATAAAGAAATGGGCGCCCTGGAAGCACAGAAGCAGGAGAAAGATAAAATCATGAATGAGCTGAAGAAACAGGGCAAGGAACTCAATTCGCAACTGGCAGCATATAAGAAACAAATGAAGAAGGTGGACAATGCGATCACAGCGGCCATCAACAGGGCGCTGGCCGATGCGAAAAAAGCAGCCGCGAAAAAAGCCAGCGACGAAAAAGCAGCCGCCAAAGCAAGTGTCTCCACTTCGGGCAGTACAGAAAAAACCGCAACCGCCCCGAAGAAAACCGAAGTAAAAAAAGCACCCGAAAGCGTACTGCTGAACGAAGCCAATATTGCCCTGAATGAAAGTTTCATCAAGAACAGGGGTATCCTTCCCTGGCCGGTGGATAAAGGAGTAACCATTATGCATTACGGGCGCAACCAGTTGCCCAGCGGCAGTGTGATTGACGTAACCGGTATTACCGTTGGAACCGATATCGGCAGCAATGTGAAATCAGTTTTTGACGGCGTGGTATCCAACGTGGTATTCATTGAAGATATGCAGGTGGTCATCATCCAGCATGGTAAATATTTTACCACCTACAGCAACCTCAGCGTGGTATCCGTTCAGCGCGGGCAAAATGTAAAAACAGGCCAGGTAATCGGGAAAGCCGCAGCCAACCTGGATGGAATCGGGGCCATCGATTTCTTCATCAATGATGAACGGGGAAATATAGACCCGGAAAAATGGCTGAAGCGGTAATCAGCCCGCTACCTTTTTATAAAGCGCTTCGTATTCGGGTACTATTTTATCAATGTCAAATTTCCGGGCTTGTGCCAATGCATTCTTCTTGAATGTTTTCAGCGATTCATCGTCGTGTAAGATCGTGAGAGCGTTCTTACTCATATCCGCCACATCGCCCACATTGCTCATAAAACCGCTGTAGCCATCAATATTTATTTCCGGTAAGCCACCGGCATTGGTGGAAATTACGGGAACCTCGGCTGCCATGGCTTCCAGGGCTGCCAGGCCAAAACTCTCGTAGTCACTCGTCAGCAAAAACAGGTCAGCAATGGGCAATATGTCTTCCATCTGTTCCTGTTTACCCAGGAACTTAATGTCTTTGTGTGATTCGCATTGCCGGGCTGTTGATTCCAGGTGCGAACGTTCGGGGCCATCACCCAGGAGCAGGAGGGTGGCCGGCATTTTTTCCCGCACCATTAAAAACGTGGCAATCACGTCTTCCACCCGTTTTACTTTGCGGAAGTTGGAAGCATGCACCAGGATCCGCTCTCCATTGGGTGCAATCAGTTTTTTGAAAGCATCTACCGGCCGGCGGTGAAAACGTTTTACATCCACAAAATTGTGGATCACTTCTATCTCTTTTTCAATCGTGAAATTCTTAAAGGTCTCTTCTTTCAGGTTCTGTGATACAGCCGTAAGGGCATCGCTTTCATTCATCGAAAAGGTAACCACGGGGCTGTAGGTCTTGTCTCTTCCCACGAGGGTGATATCGGTTCCGTGCAGGGTGGTGATCACGGGTATTTTCTTTCCCTGCTTGGCCAGTATCTGCTTGGCCATATAAGCCGCTGCTGCGTGCGGGATGGCATAATGCACGTGCAGCAGTTCCACATCATTATTCAGGATCACATCCACCATGGTACTGGCCAGGGCCGTTTCATAAGGCGGGTAATCAAACAGGGGATACGTAGGCACCCGTACTTCGTGATAAAAGATATTGGCATGAAAGCCGCTCAGCCTTACCGGCTGCTGGTAGGTGATGAAATGGATATTATGTCCTTTGTCGGCCAGCGCCTTTCCCAGCTCCGTAGCCAGTACACCACTGCCCCCGAAAGTGGGATAGCAAACAATTCCAATATTCATGAGAAAATCCTTTTTTGTAATTTCTGTGAAAATGCAATTTACCGATTTATTCTTCACAACCCCCCGGGTATGTTGTATTGCCATTAAATCAGTAAGTTTGTTTTATCAACTGACTGTATGCAAAAAAAACTTCTTTCCCTTGCTCTTTCCCTGCTGGTCTTCGCAGGCGCAGCTTCGGCACAAAGCGACGATTCGGTTACCATCAAACGGATATCCAATGAGATACTATCGAAGGGAACAGCATATGAAAACCTTCGGTACCTGTGCAAAAAAGTAGGCCCCCGGCTGAGCGGCTCCCCGCAGGCACAAATGGCTGTGGAAGCTACTGCCAGGATGCTGAAGGATGCCGGCGCTGATACCGTGTACCTGCAGCCCTGCATGGTGCCGCACTGGGTTCGGGGCGAAAAGGAACAGGGATACATACAGGTAGCCAACGGCACCAGGTACCCGTTAAAATTATGTGCACTCGGAAATTCAGAAGGTACGGGCAAAAAAGGACTCACCGCTTCCATTATCGAAGTACGCAATTTCCAGGAACTGGATCAATTGGGTGCAGATGTGATCAAAGGAAAGATCGTGTTCTTTAATTACCCGATGAACCCGACTTATGTCCGCTCCTTCATGGCTTATGGCGAAAGCGGAGCCTACCGTACCCGGGGGCCGGCCCGTGCGGCCAAATATGGTGCTGTGGCCGTGATGATCCGTTCACTCGCAAGCAACCTCGACGATTTCCCGCATACCGGCACCACCATCTACAACGATTCGTTCCCCAAAATACCAGCTGTGGCCATCAGCACCAACGATGCCGAATGGCTCAGCCGGCAACTGATGCGCAAGATGGTTACCACCGCATACCTGCGCACCACCTGCACCATGTTACCGGACGTTCCTTCTTTTAATGTGGTGGGAGAGATACGGGGTACCGAAATCCCAGAAGAGATCATCACTGTTGGCGGCCATCTCGACAGCTGGGACCTGGCCGAAGGCGCCCAGGATGATGGCGCCGGCTGCATGCAGAGCATCGAAGTGATCCGGGCTTTCAAAGCCTTGGGCCTGCGTCCTAAAAGAACCATCCGGGCCGTGATGTTCATGAACGAAGAAAACGGACTACGGGGAGGCAATAAATACCTGGAGCTGGCAAAAGCGAAAAACGAAAAACACATTTTTGCATTGGAAAGTGATGCCGGCGGATTTACACCGCGGGGATTCGGATTGGATATGCCCGAAGAAAAAAGAACCAAAGTGCAGGACTGGAAAAATCTTTTTTATCCGTACGGCGTGTATGAACTAACCGCCGGCGGAGGCGGAGCAGATATTGGCCCGCTGAAACAGATTGGTGCTGCGCTGGCCGGACTTAGTCCCGACAGCCAGCGCTATTTCGACCTGCACCATGCCGCCACCGATACCTTTGAAGCCGTAAGCAAACGGGAACTCCACCTGGGTGCGGTAAACATGACGGCACTGATTTACCTTGTTGATAAATACGGATTGTAATAACGATCTAAAACTAGTTTACTATGGAACCTGTTAATGCGGCCGCCGCCAAACCCCAAACAAGCTGGTTCAGAAAATTCCTGCGCCGGTTTGTATTGTTTGCCCTCCTCGCCATTGTGCTTTATATGGCAGTTGTTTATTTACTGGGTGCCGTGCTGGTATACAGCAAGGGTGACCGCATCGGGTATATTTATAAATTCTCCAACAAAGGGTACCTGTTCAAAACCAATGAAGGAATATTGAAAACAGGTTTTGTCAATATCGGCAATACATCCACTCCCAATGAAGAATGGGCCTTTTCGGTTGCCGACGACAGTGTGGCCAGCCAGATCACCAATCTCGACCAGCGCATTGCCGTAAAACTGTATTACAGGGAGTACTACACAAAAATCTTTTTCCGGGGAGATACCAAATACTTTGTGTATAAAATGGAGAAAATGCCCACGCCGTAATATTATCCATGCAGTAAAAAGATCACCGGCTTTTTGTGAAGATCCATCTTCTCTTTCTTCCATGCTGCAATGGTCTTCGTTCGTACAAATTCATCCGGGGACGTGAGTTCGGCAGCAATGCAAAGCCGGGTGGAAGGCTTACACAGCTTCAATATGGTTTCCAGTAACTGGTTATTGCGGTACGGGGTTTCAATAAAAATCTGTGTGCTGTTTTTTTTCTGCGAAGCAGATTCCAGGGCCCCTATTGCTTTGTTTCTTTCCACCGCATCAATAGGCAGGTAACCCACAAATTCAAACTGCTGCCCGTTCATGCCGCTGGCCATCAATGCCAGTAAGATGGAGCTGGGTCCCACCAGCGGTTTTACCGTTACGTTCATTTCCTGTGCAGCGGCAATCAATACCTGTCCCGGATCGGCAATACCCGGGCAGCCGGCTTCGCTGATGATGGCAATATTTTTCCCTTCCCGGATCTTTTGGCGAAAAGCCTCCAGCAGATCATGTTCTGCTTTGTGAATGGCAAACCATTCATAACTATCGATCACGATCTCTTTCCAGATGCTTTTTAAAAAGCGACGGGCGGTGCGTTCGTTTTCAGCAAATATCACCTGGCAGTCTTTTACCGCATCAATGATATAGGCTGGGATGGTTTGAGCCGCCGCATCGTGCAGCACTGACGGAACCAGGTAAACAAATGGGGTGTTATTCATAAATCAATTTTCCCCGGGGGAGTATTACCGGAGTTCTTTGCATTGTATAAACTGATGGTGGCAGCAATCACCGCATAACTGGGTGCCAGTACCCAGCCCAGGAAGGGGATCATGTGCATCATGTAAAACACCATTCCATTGCCGATGGCGAGGCCTTTGTGTTCTCCGATAAACAGGATGCTTTGAGCAGTGGAAAGTTTATTCCGTTCGCAACTGTAATCCAGCATCGAAAATCCAAGGTAATAACATTCCACCAGCAGGGCAAGCAGCGGCGTAATCCACCCCAGCACGGGCACAAAACAAAGGATGAGGATGGAGATGGTATACACTGTTTGCCAGAGCATGTTTCGGAGCGCCAGGCGGATGCCCCGTACCATGTCCTTCATTAATTGAGAAAAACTGAACGGGAAATCCTTTCCTTCAATGATGGATTCTGTTTTTTCACTGAGGTAAGCAAAAAGCGGAGAGCCGATGATGAGGAAAATATATTTGAACAGGGAAAAATAAAAAAGAAAGAAGATAAGGTTCAGCACCACCTGCCCGAAGATGAGCAGGAAACTGAGCCAGCCGCTCTGCATTTTTTCCATCCATTCCTTCACCCCGCTTTTCAGCAGCATGTATTCGATGGCCGCATTGCTCGATTTGGCAAACAGGATAAAGCCAAGGCAGAACAGCAGGGTATAGATCAGCCCCGGTATGAGAATCCATTTCCACAACCGGTGTTTGATGATAAAACGATGCGCCTGGAAATATGCCTGAACAGAAGTAATGATTTCTTTGAGCATGTTTATTTCATTTGGCTATTGGCCTAATCCGTATTTTAGCTTTAAAGTTAACAATAATGAAGAAACTGCCGCTTCAATTTTACCAGCGAGCCGATGTGATCCTCATTGCACAGGAACTCATTGGTAAAATCATTGTGACCAAACTGAACGGGAAAACCACATCGGGAAGGATCGTGGAAACGGAGGCCTATATCGGACTTACAGACAAGGCATCCCATTCATTCGGCGGTAAACGCACCGCCCGCAATGAACACATGTATGCACGTGCCGGCATTGCCTATGTTTACATTTGTTATGGCATGCACCACCTGTTTAACGTGGTTACCAATAAAAAAAACATCCCCGATGCAGTACTCATCCGGGCACTGGAACCACTGGAAGGAATTGAAGTGATGCTGAAGCGCACCGGCAAAAAAAAGATTGATTATACACTCACCCGCGGGCCCGGCAATGCCGCCAAAGCGCTGGGCATTTCCAAAACGCATTCCGGCACCGATCTCCGCGGAATGGAAATATACATTGCCGAAGACGGCTGGGTTGCCGGCCATGAGCACATCGGTGCCAGCAAACGGATCGGTGTTGAAAGTGCCGGCGCTGCGGCACACTATCCCTACCGCTTTTATCTACGGGGTAACCGCTTTGTAAGCGGCTCGCCCGTTAAATAAAAAACTCCCGGCTCATGAAACCGGGAGTTGAATAATAGTAAGGAATCCGTTTATCGTATCACTACTTCTCCTGTCTTGATCTTCTTGCCATTGGCATCCCTCAGCACCACGTAGTACAAACCTCCCACATTCCTGCGCATGTCAACTTTTTCCAGGTTGTATGGCTGGGTGATGGTAAGGTCTTTTCTGTATACCAGCCGTCCTTCGGTATCATAGATCGTGAGCTTCTGAACCACCCGGTTGGTAGATGAAGCGCCCGGTGTATAATAGGATACAGTGAATACGCCGTCATTCGGACTTGGATATATCCACAGTTTGGTGCTGACAGAATCGGCAATGGTGATGGATGCCGGCAGCGAAGTACAAGTGCCAATGGTGGCAATCACGGTGTAGGTTCCCAGGTGGTTCACATCAGCGATGTAGCTATTGCCCGGTGCCGAGATGGTATTGCCGTTCAATGTCCATACTGCTGTAAAAGGAAGTACCGGGTTAACAGTAGCAGTAATGGTGGTTGTTTTACCTGGCAATAACCTGGTATAAGGCGATGCTGTTAAAGTAACAAGCGGTTGCGGACTCACTGTAAGCAGTGCACTTGCAGAGTTCACACTTCCGCAGGCGGCGGTGCCGGTAACTACTGCACGGTACCTGTAACCGTTCATGCCGGATGTAACGCCGGTGAGGGTTAAGGTGGTGGTGCTAGCTCCACCGTAAATACCGCCGTTGGCGATATTATTCCAGGTGGTGCCGCCATTAGTACTTTCCTGCCATTGGTAAGTTGGGGTGGTGCCCGTTGCTGCTACACTGAAGCTGGTGGTGCCGGTGGCGCATATGGTTGCATCAGCCGGTGCCGTAGTAACATTGATTGGAGTATTCACTGTGAGTGTTACCGCTGCGCTTGTAGCCGCAGGCGTACAGGTTCCACCGATGATGCAACGGTACTGGTAATTATTCATACCAACCGTAACTCCTGTGAGTGTTAATGTAGCAGTAGCTGCACCGCCATAAACACCTCCATTGATGATGGCCGTCCACGTGCCGCCACCGTTGGTACTTTCCTGCCACTGGTAGGTAAGCCCCGTACCGGTTGCCGCAACATTATATGACTTAACCTGGCCGGCACAAACGGCAGTACCTGCTGCTGGCTGAGTGGTAATAGAAGGAGCCGTGTTAACCAGCAGGGTGGCGCTTCCCGAGTTAAGAGCCGCACAGGCGGTAGCTCCGGAAACAACACAACGGTATTGATAGCTGTTCATACCCGCAGTAACGCCGGTAAGCGTCAGCGTATTGGTGGTAGCACCGCTGTAAACACCCGCGTTGGTGATATTATTCCATGTTCCGCCGCCATTGGTGCTTTCCTGCCATTGATATGTGGGGGCTGTTCCTGTAACTGCCACACTGAATGAAGTATTGGTTCCGGCACATACCGTTGAGTTAGCCGGTTGTGTGGTGATGTTCACCGGCGTATTCACGGTCAGTTGTCCGCAATTCGTTGTGGCTGCCGGTGTACAGGTACCGGAAATGATACAGCGGTATCCATAGCCATTCATCGTGGCCGGAGCCCCGGTAATGGTCAGCGTTGCTGTGGTTGCCCCGGCATAAACACCACCGTTGGCTATATTCGTCCATGGACCACCGCAACCTGTTGTGCTTTCCTGCCATTGGTATGTAATACCGGTACCGCCTGCTGTAACACTGAATGACGTGTTCTGTGTAGCGCATATGGTACTGTTCACCGGTTGAGTACTGATATTCGGAGCGGTGTTCACCGTAAGTACTGCAGCCGTTGTGGTGGCTGATGTACATCCTGCCCCACCGGATACGATACAACGGTATTGATTATTATTCATCACTGCGGTTACGCCCGTGAGCGTTAATGTGGGGGTGGTTGCTCCACCATATATACCTCCGTTTATCACGTTATTCCAGGTTCCGCCGCCATTGGTGCTTTCCTGCCATTGGTAGGTAAGACCACTGCCCGTTGCCGTAACACTGAATGATGTATTCTGACCGGCGCACACGGTTGATGCAAGCGGCTGACCGGTGATATTAACAGCTGTGTTTACGGTGAGTAACCCGCAATTGGAAGTGGCAGCCGGTGCACAAGACCCGGTGATGATACAGCGGTATCCATAACCGGTCATTGTAGTAGGAGCCCCCGTAATGGTCAGTGTTGCTGAGGTTGCACCGGAATAAACACCACCATTGGTTACATTCACCCAGGCACCCGGGCAACCGGTAATGCTTTCCTGCCATTGGTAGGTAAGTCCTGTACCATTTGCTGTTACCGAGAACGAGGTTGTTTGTGAAACACAGATCGTGCTGTTAGCCGGTTGTGCTGTGATAGCAGGCGCTGTATTCACCGTGAGTATTGCCGCTGTTGAGTTAGCAGCCGAACATCCGGTGGCACCTGAAACAATACAACGGTATTGATAATTATTCATGCCGGCAATAACACCCGTAAGTGTCAGCGTAGTACTGGTGGCACCACTATAGATGCCTCCATTGCTGATGTTATTCCAGGTACCGCCGCCGTTGGTGCTTTCCTGCCATTGGTAGGTTAGGCCGGTGCCGGTTGCTGCCACAATGAAGGAAGTATTCTGACCGGCGCACACGGTTGAATTCAGCGGTTGCGTACCGATGTTCACCGGTGTGTTCACCGTGAGTAACACACAATTTGAACTTACGCTTAATGGAGCGCAAACACCGGTAACAGTGCAGCGGTATCCGTATCCGTTCATGGCCGTGGTGGCGCCTGTAATGGTAAGCGTGGCCGTGGTTGCATTTGAATACACACCGCCATTGGTTACGTTCACCCATGGACCACCGCACCCGGTTACACTTACTTCCCATTGGTAGGTAAGCGATGATCCCGAAGCGGCAATGCTGAAGGACGTGTTCTGTGTGGCACAGATGGTGCTGGCCACCGGTTGTGAGGTAATGGCTGCTGCCGTGTTCACCGTGAGTATACCTGCATTGGAATTGATCGATGGACAGTTGCCATTGATCACGCAGCGGTACTGGTAGTTGTTCATACCCGCCGTAACACCAGTGAGTGTTAAGCTGGTGGTGGTGGCACCACCATAAATGCCGCCGTTGGTAATGTTATTCCAGGTACCGCCGCCGTTGATGCTTTCCTGCCACTGGTAACCCAATACGGTTCCGCTGGTAGTTATGGAGAAGCCGGCATTCAGTCCAACACAAGCCGCTGCATTAACCGGTTGTGCCGTAATGCCCATGGGAGCTCCAACCGTAAGTGTGGCTGCATTGGATGTTAATGGAGATGGCGGACAAAGACCGGTAACAATACACCGGTACTGGTTGTTATTCATACCTACGGGCACAGCGGTAAGCGTTAAGCTGGCGGATGTGGCGCCGCTGTAAACACCGCCATTGGCAACAGGTGCCCAGGTGCCGCCACCATTGGTACTTTCTTCCCATTGGTATGTGAGTGAGCCGCCTGTTGCTGTTACGGCAAAGGTTGCGTTGCTGCCTGCACAGGTAGTTTGGTTGGTGGGCTGACCTGTTATGGCAGGCGCCGTATTCACGGTTAATATCGCTGCCGATGAGTTCAGTGATCCGCAGGTTCCGCTTACTACACAACGGTACTGGTAGGTATTCATGCCTGCCGTTACGCCCGTTAAGTTGAGTGTGGCGGTGGTGGCATTTGAATACACGCCGCCGTTTGAAATATTATTCCATGGCCCGCCGGCACCGGTGGTACTTAACTGCCACTGGTATACCACAGAGGTGCCTGCTGCTGCAACAGAGAATGATGTATTGCTGCCGGCACAAACAGCGCTGTTGAGCGGTTGTGTATTAATTACAGTAGATGCATTCACCGTAAGGATGGCCGCATTGGAATTCACAGTAAGTGGTGCACAGGTTCCCGTTACAATGCAGCGATACTGGTAGTTATTCAAGCCTGCTGTAACGTTAGTGAGTGTTAACGTGTTGGTGGTGGTGCCCCCATAGAGGCCGGTGTTGGTCAGGTTATTCCAGGTACCACCGCCGTTGGTGCTCTCCTGCCATTGATAGGTTAATGAAGTTCCTGTTGCTGCCACGGTAAAGCCGGTATTGCTTCCGGTACAGACTATACTGTTCACCGGCTGGGTATTGATGGCTGTGGCCGCATTCACCGTTAAGATAGCCGCATTGGAGTTTACTGATGCAGGGGTACAGTTTCCGGTAACCACGCAGCGGTATTGATACGTATTCATACCAATGGTGGCTCCGGTGATGGTAAGCGTGGTGCTGGTTGCGCCACTGTACACACCACCGTTTGTAATATTATTCCATGGTCCGCCGGCACCGGCAGTACTCAATTGCCATTGATAGGTGATGGGCGGAGTTCCGGCACCGCCTACAGTAAAGCTGGTGTTGCCGCCGGCACAAACTGTTGCATTAACGGGCTGCGAACTTACCGTGGTGGCGGTACATCCACCGGTAAGGGTGGCAGTCCATATACCACGTCCATGTGTGGCCGCTGCAATGAGACGATCAGAGCTCCGGTATTTAAGCATCATTGTTTTCACCGTGGGGAAGGTGGTTTCGGGTATCCAAACCGTGGCTGCACCATTCAGTGCATCGGTAGACCATACGCCTGTTTCGGTGGCGATGTATGCTTTGGTATTATCATCGGGGTTGAATAAAGCCCAGTACACCGACATGTCGGGCAGGTTACCATCGCAGGCCGTCCAGGAAGTACCTCCATTAGTACTCGACCAGATGTTGGTGGTACCGGTGCTGGTTACGGTGGCAATCAGGTTCTGATCGCTGGTACCAACGATCACGCTGTTTACGTAACCGGTCATACCTACTGGCGTAATATTCAGTTCGGTGGGAGTGGCCGTTTGCGCATTGTCCACCTGCACCACTCTTCCGGCCGTGGTTCCAAAATAAACCCGGTTTGCGGTATAAGGCGAAACCGTTGCCGATGCAACCGAGGCGCCTGCAAAGGCGGTAATAGTAATTGGGGTCAGGGTAAATCCTGCCTGCGGATTTTCCCACCGCACATACTGACCGGCATTATAACCGGCATATACTTTATTTCCCACATCATCATAATCAAACGGGTTGATGAATTGTCCGGCGCCGCTGGAGTTACCATTGCCGCTCCAGGTATTTCCGCCATCGGCTGTTCTCCGGAAATTGCAATACACATAGGCGGCCACCTGGTATTGTGGTTCATTCTGATCAATGCCCACATAAGCTCCGTCGCCACCGGTTACTTCCACGGAGCTGGTGAGGCCGGCACCGTTAAGCTGGTGGGTTCCGTTATCCTGCGTTCCGCCGATGAAATAGTTGGTGGAGCTTGGGTGTATGGCAACAGAATAAAATTGTTTCAGCCGCAGGTTGGTGTTCCGGTCAGCAAACGTAACGCCCTTGTTGGTGGAGTAATGTATACCTCCGTCGCAACCGATCAGCAGTTTATTTCCGTTATCATACCAGGTAATGTTGTGCTGGTCGGCGTGTACATACTGGCCGGTGGTGCCAAACCATTCGCTGATCTTGCTGAAGGTAACACCGCCATCAGTTGATTTCAATACGTTCAGGCTTCCCACCATCACATTATTGGGGTCAGATGGATCCACGTCCAGTGCCATGGAATACCATCCCTGCCCGGTACCTCCGTTCAGGTCATTTACGTTGGTGGGGGTAAGACCGTTTGTAACCCAGGTAACACCACCATCGGTTGATTTGGCAATAGAGTCAATCCTTGAACTGCTGTTGGCGGCATTGGGATGTGCCAGTGCTGCATAAACCACGTTTCCGTTAGTGGCCAGTTCTGTTCTTGCGCCCGCTGCTCCGGAGGGGAATGTAAAAGGAACCGTAGGAGAATTCCACCCGGTGGTGGTGGTACAGGTGGCCGGACTATTGGTAAAACGATACCCGCCCACGCCGGCTGCAGAAAATAAACCGGCACTCACATGCATGGTACCCGTGCTGCTTATTTCAAAGTCAACGATACGTGATGTGGTGGTGAAGGGATTGATGCTTGTCCAGGTAGCGCCTCCATCTGATGAACGCTGCAGGCCAACTGCCACAGAGATACCGATGGTGCTTACATAAACATTACCTGCCGCATCACACAATATTTTGGAACAACGGGTAAGTGTGGTAGTGCTTGCAAGCTGAGTCCATGTTACCCCATGATCGGTGCTTTTGAATACACCGTTTCCGAATACGGCATCCCCGTTGAAAAACGATTCACCGGTGCAGAAGTACATGGTATTGGTATTGGTGGGATCCTGGCAGATGCCGGAAACGGAGAGGTTGCTCAGGAAGTCATTCACGAGTGTCCAGGTAGCTGGTGCTGCCGTGATGTCCGTGGTCTTCCACAGGCCGCCATCTACGCCACCGACCCAAACTGTTTTGCCGGTGGCATCGGCTTTATCAACCCAGATGGCCCTGATACGCCCGGATGTAACCCCGGCATTAGGCCGGGTATTACCATTTGATGGCCCTACCACATCCGTGTAGGAACCTCTTTCGGTCCAGGTAAGTGCCGAAACAATATTCTGCCCTTGTGCCTGGCGTTGCTGTTCTTTCAACTGTTCGGTTTGTAAAACAGCTTCCCACATTTTCTGCCGGTCTACGGTTCCGGTAAAAGGATTTTTTGTACGGTTGAATTCAAACTCCGCCGCTTTGTCGGGTTGATCGTACTTATCCATCTCTTCTTCACCCGGGCTGGCAATTTTCTCAAAGCAGCCGGTCAGCATGGAAAATGAAATCAGGAATGCTGTCAATAAAGCAATCCGTACATTGAAAAACTGTTTCATAAATAGTCTGTTTGTTGTTTTGATTTTATATCGGGAGGCGGGCAGGCTGGATCTGAAGGAACAGAAACCAGGCGGTTGGCGCCATTGGAATATATGGGTGTTTGAGTTAGTTGTGGAGATAGTATCGTTTCCGTAAAGAGAATAAAATCAGCAGGTTCAAACCGGGTATGGTGCTGGCCGGGATGATGATTACCCGGCTGGTCAGATTGGCCGGCAGCCACGGCCGACAGGTTTTTCAGCAATTGATCTTCTTTATGGTCATTGAGGCAATAGATGAAGGTATGGCCGTTCACAGTTTTGATATAAGCAACATCATACAGCTGACCATGCAGGAAAAATTCTTTTCCTGCTTCTTCCCATTCAATGGCCTCTTTATTTACATCTGCATTGATGACCTGCAGCAGCTGTTCGGGAACCGATGCCAGCAGGCGGTGTTTCATTTCTTCTTTGGCCTCATACTGCCTGATAGAAAAAAATACATAGTATCCACCCTGGCTTAAAAGAAGCAGCAATAAAAATGATATAGCAGCAGTTTTTTTGATATGCCCTTGTTTTACCGGGTTTGTGCCGAAATCAGCTCAGTGATACGGATTTTTGCAGTCAGAAAAGTACGCTATATTTCAGTAAAACAGGCGGTTTGTTTGTCACTTTTCGGTGAATACTACAAATTAAGTACAGGGAGATAAAAAAAGTCCCGGCCACATTGGCCGGGACTTTTTTTATGGGAAGGCAGGTAATTACTTGACAACCACCTCGCCCGTTTTTACTTTATTTCCATTTGCTTCCCTCAATACCACATAGTAAACGCCTCCGCCATATCCACGCAGATCGATCTGGTGTAACTGGTAAGGCTGGGTTACAGGGAATTCCCTGTTGTATACCCTTCTGCCATCACTCTTATAAATAGTGATGGTTTGTTTGGTTGCATTGGTGGTGGAAGCCCCCGGGACATGGTACGATACGGTAAACCTTCCATCGTTCGGAACCGGGTAAATGAACAGCTTTTTGCTGGCTGAGTCTTTGATGTTGAGCAGCTCAGACTGGCAGCTTCCGGCCGGTCCTGTTACAATCACCCTGTAATCGCCGAGCCTGTTAACAGTGGCAATAAGCGAGTTGCCGGTTTCACTTTGCAGTGTTCCGTTGAGGTACCAGGCAAACGTAAGTCCCGGAGCCGGTGTAACGTTTACGGTAAGGGTGGTATTCCATCCAGCCAGCAGGCTGGTGTAAGGAGCAGCGGTAATCACCGGTTGAGGAGTTACATTCAGTACTCCTGCATTGGTATTTACTGCACCACAAGGAGCTGCACCACTTACCACGCAACGGTATTGGTAACCGGTCATACCGGCTGTGATACCGGTAAGGGTGAGTGTGGTGGTGGTGGCACCTGTATACACACCGCCATTGGCGATGTTATTCCAGGGTCCGCCTGCACCTGCTGTGCTCAGTTGCCATTGGTAGGTTGGTGTGGTACCAGCAGCGGCTACGGTAAAGCTGGTGCTTCCGGTAGCGCAGATATTGGTAGTGACAGCAGGCTGTGTGGTGATCGAGATTGGAGTGTTCACCGTAAGAGCTGCGTTGTTACTGGTGGCAGCGGGGTTACATGTTCCGCTTACTACGCAACGGTAGAGTGAACCGCTCATACCCACAGTAACTCCGGTGATGGTAAGTGAAGCCGTAGTGGCTCCGCTGTATACACCACCGTTCGCAACGTTAGTCCATGGTCCGCCTGCACCGGTGGTGCTGATCTGCCATTGATAAGTTGGAGCTGTTCCATTTGCTGCAACTGTATAAGTAACGTTGTTATTTGCACAGAGTGTGGTGGTGGCTGCCGGTTGAGTGGTAATAGCCGGAGCAGTATTTACCACCAGTGTGGCTGCTGTTGAGTTAACAGAAGTACAGGTGGCTGCACCATTCACCACGCAACGGTATTGGTTGTTGTTCATGCCTGCTGTAACACCGGTAAGTGTTAAGGTAGCTGTGGTGGCGCCGCTGTATACACCACCGTTGGTGATGTTGGTCCAGGTTCCGCCGCCATTGGTGCTTTCCTGCCACTGGTAAGCAGGGGTAGTACCTGTAGCCGCAACAGTAAAGCTGGTCTGCAGGCTGGCACAAATAGTAGAGTTGGAAGGATTGGAAGTTACAGCAACCGGTGTATTCACAGTAAGTGTTACACAGTTGGAGGTAGCAGCCGGGGCACAGGTACCGGTGATTACGCAACGGTAAGCAGTTCCGTTCATCGCTACTGAAGTCGGGTTAACAGTCAGCGTGGCTGTTGTTACACCTGAATAAGGAGCCGCATTGGCCAGGTTGGTCCAGGGTCCTGCACAGCTTGTGGCGCTTTGCCATTGGTAGGTAATACCTGCACCGGCAGCCGTTACGCTGAAAGTGGTGCTTGATGTTCCGCACACCACAGAAGCGGTTGGCTGGCTGCTGATAGAAGGCGCTGCATTCACGGTAAGCGTGGCAGCGTTTGAGTTGGTGGATCCGCAAAGTACAGAAGCCACGCAACGGTATTGATAGTTATTCATCGCCACGGTAACACCAGTGAGTGTTAAGGTAGCCGTGGTAGCGCCGCTGTATACACCACCATTGGTGATGTTATTCCAGGTGCCGCCGCCATTGGTGCTTTCCTGCCATACAAAGCTGGTAGCCGCCGCAGATGTGATGCTGAAGCTTGCATTGGCAGCAGCACATACTGTTTGCGGGTTAGGCTGAGCTGTGATAGAAGGACCGGAGCCCGGTGTAACAATAAAGGTTACGGTGGTGGTCTTTATTTCAGCACCGGCAGTACCGGTCACAGTTATGTTGTAAGTACCCGGAGGCACAACTGCCAGGTTGTTCAATGAAACAATGGTACTGTTACCCGGAACAACAGGGTTGGGTGTAAACGTTACGTTGGCACCGGCCGGAACACCCGCTGTGGCAGCAAGGTTGATCGGAGTTACAAATCCGAGTACGCTGGTGGTTCCAAGAGTGGCAGTGGCCGAAGCAGAGCCGCAAGCCACAGATGTGGGCGATGCCGGCGGAACGAAGGTGTAGGTTGGGTTGGCGTTAATGATGGAGAAGTTAACGTCGGACATATCATAGAAGATATTACCAACGGCTTCCACTTTTATCCTCGCCGTAGTGGTTGGTGAGGAAGGAATGGTTACTGATTCTGTACCATCATTGGGTGTGCTGGCCAGGATCACGGTCGGGAAAGTGTTACCACCATCGGTCGACAATGAGATCTTTACGTTGGCACAGTTCACAGATCCGGTATTGGTATTGTTCACATCCCAGGTGATGGTTTGTGTAGAACCGGCATTCCAAGATACGTTGGTATTTGGTTGAGTTACTTTGAACGGACCTGCTGTATTGGTAACCGATACGGCAATGTCGGTAAATGCTGTTTGACCCACAGCAGCCGGACCAGGAGATACCGGAACATAAGGACGGTTATCCCGGACAGTCAACCGGAAGTTGAGGGTTCTTGATACAGAACTCAATGCTTCAATATTGCATATCGCATCACCACCGGGCAATGGTGGGGTGATGAGAAGACCCGCCTGAACGGTTGACAGGCGTGGGAAATAACGGGTAGGTGTGGTTACCGCCGGGAAGGTCAGAAAGTTCGGACCTGTGGGCTTGGTGGCATAGGCCACACTGTTTGCACCGGTTTGCCCGCCATGTAAGTCATAATTGTTCCCAGCAATACGTGAGTACGTCACCGGGGTCAGCATCGGTTGCGGATCCGGTAAGCACAAATGGTGTGTTGATCGGAATGGTAACACTGCTCATCGGTGCCACTACCGGTGTGTGATTGGTGGCAGTGATGTTGGTGGTGATGGGGCAGCTTTTGCTGGCCAGGTTAACCTGTATCTGATCGATAGATGCTGCGTGGAATATGTCGATGGAGTGAGGAGCAGGGTCATAGCTGGTGATGCCTGCATATCCCATGATGGTGATACCGGCACCCACCTCTCTTTGTGCAACCGTTCCCTCATTTGAATGGGTAAAAGTATGGTTACCTCCCAGCTGGTGACCCACTTCATGTGCTACGTAATCGATGTCAAAATTGTCGCCTTGTGGAATTCCATCAGCAGGAGATGTGATGCCTCTTCCTTTCGTAGATCCTGTACCGCTGGCAACACCGTCTACACAAACGCAACCGATACAACCGGCATTTCCACCTCCACCCGAAGCGCCGAACATGTGGCCAATATCATAAGCAGCGTTATTAACATTGAGTGGTGTTCCCGGACCTGTGAGTGTGGTGTTCAGTGCAATCTGTAATTCCGTATTCCAGTTACCAAGCGTGGAATAAGGATCAGTGGCGGGATTATAATAGATCACGTTTACTGTTTCCGGAACAAGGTTCAGGTGCAGGGCCAGGTCTTTTTCGTAGCATCCGTTGCAACGGGTAAGGGTAGCATTGAATCCTGCCAGTACCAGGGCAACCTGTGCAGAGCTGGTGGCTCCAAACCAGTTGGCGTATTCGCCATTGCATGACTGAGCCAGGCGCATGGTCTTCAATTCACCGGCCGAGCTTCCCACGATGTTGGTGGAAGGCATCTGCGATCTCAGGCTGCTGTTGTACTGCTGATCCTCGGTGGAACAGGTCCAGGGCAGCCTGCCTTTATCACGTTGTGATTCGAAAACCGCGTATACTTTGTGATCGATGGAATAAGGCTCAATGAATTCATTTGCTTTTTCGCTTCTGAATACCATGGTTTGAATTCCCTGGGGCGAAATACTCAGTTTGAGCGTGGCGGCTTTATCGGTGATGCCACGGCCTGAATAAGCCCTGATTTCAGGGAAACGTGCCTGTAAAGGCGCTGCAAAGTTGGAAGCTTCGTACACTTCAAACTGCTCCAGCGTACCGGCAGCATTCGGAAGGGAGATCACCGCTGTACGTCTGGATGACTGATCAACGATGGAAAATAATTCCTGCCTCAAAGGTTCAATGTTCAGGTTGAACAGTTTGAACTCCTTGGGAAAGGATTGCCTCGCAACGGCCTTGTCTGTAACAAAACTTCCACGGGCTCCATAGTTCTCAGACCAGAACCTGTCTGATTGAGCGAAACCCAGGGTTGTGATGAAAGCAAACAATACCGTCAGTAGTAGAGTTTTTTTCATATCTAAGGTTTAATTTTTACGAACGTACCATTTTGATTCCTCATGCCACAGGGTGGAAAGATCATGGGATCAAATCTGTTGTCATAGTATTCTGGTTTTATGAAAAACCAGGCGGGTGGAATTTTTTGTTTTCGGGATACTGGATATTTCTGAAACAGCAGCGTCTGCAGGTTATGATGCCGGCCCGGATTGCATGATACAACCGGAAGGCCTGGTATTAAAACTTAGGACAGGGTATTCCTTTGTACTCAGCGGGTCTTTTGATAAAGATCACGGAGAATTCAGATCCGCCCCTGGAAGCAGTTGCTGCTTTGAGGCTGGAGATATTAAAATCGTAACTGGCGCCGATGCGCAGGCCTCCGAATTCAAGACCTACATAAGGTACAATGGCGTCGTTAAAACGTACCCAGCTACCTATATAAATACTGCTGTTGGCTGTTTCTTCACCTGGGTTCAGGTTAAGTGCCAGTGCAGCGCCTACGGTTGTTTCGCTGGCTTTGTTCTGCATCTGGTGAATCAGGGACGTGTGAACAGTTAACCGGTCAGACAGGGGAAATGAACCACCGCCATGTATTGAAATGCGGCCGCTCAGGTACCAGTTCTTGTCTTTGAACCCAACCTTGGGGCGGTTAATGTGGTACATGGAAGCACCTAAATAAAAATTGTTTTGTCCGTTGGTGGAACCGGAATACAACAGGCCGGCGTTTACATCAAAATAACTCTGGTTGCTGCCGTTGGTAATGATATCTGAAGTTGTCCCGGTAAAACCGTTTTGTGTAAGCATGTCTTCAAACGTAAGCTTGGTTACGTCCAGGTTCAGGCTGGAGTATGTGGCCTGGAAGCCGGCGCCAATGGTGCTGTAACCGTTTTCATCCAGTGCTTTGTGATACGATAAAGAGGCAGAACCATAATTGAGCTTCAAAATGCTGTTGGCACTGGCATCGGTTAAACCGGAAATACCAATACCGAATACATCGTTTTCCGGGATCTTGCTTTTCAAAATCGGGAAGTCAATGGAAGCGCTGGTGGTCACATACGCTTTAGGTATGGATGGCCACTGATCACGGTGATTTGCTGCCAAACGCCATGAACCGCTGAACTTACCCGTAAAGGCAGGGTTCAGTGTTAAGGGAGAAGCAAAAAACTGCGAAAAATGCGGATCCTGCGCTGTAACCGACAGGGTGAGCAATAGGGCACCTGTAAGGACGATTAATTTTCTCATTTTCATTGACTGTTCAGAACCCTAAAGATAGGGATTTGCGGTAAAAAGCTGCATAGAATTAAGTAAGCTTTTTACAGGAATTTTCCGTTTCCTTCAACCGGTTGATTTGCTATTGCCTAGGCAGGGAGTATTTTGATAATACCAGGCTGAATTACAGGGGATAAGAATCAATTCTGCATCTTGGAACCGAAGGCCAGGTCGCCGGCATCTCCCAATCCGGGTACGATATATCCTTTGGCCGTGATCTCGTCATCAATATCTCCGCACCAGATGGTGGCCTTGGGATGAGCCCGGGTAACGTATTCCAGTCCTACGGTGCATGCAATGGCACACACGATGTGGAGTTCTTTGATGGTTCCTTCTGCTTTTAAGAATTCAATGGATTTTACCAGCGAGGCCCCGGTGGCAATCATGGGATCGCTGATCACAATGATGCGGTCTTCAATATCCGGGCAGCTCATGTATTCCATATGAATGTCGAAACTGCCATCGGGGTTGTGTTTGCGATAGGCGCTGATGAAGGCGTTGTCGGCTTTGTCAAAGTAATTCAGCAGACCTGTATGCATGGCTAATCCTGCCCGGAGGATGGTGGCCAGCACCGGTTGTTCCTGCAAAACCCGGACAGTACTAGTTCCCAGCGGAGTAGTGATCTCTTTTTCCTGCCAGGGTAGTTTTTTACTGATTTCATACCCGGCTATTTCGGCCACCCGTTCCAGGTTGCGGCGGAAACGCATCCGGTCGCCCTGTACGTCAATATCCCTTAATTCGGCCACCCAATTGCTTACCAAAGAATGCTGTTCGCTGAGGTTGATGATCATTGCTGGAGGTTTGTTGTTGATTACCTGAACCGAACAAAACTAAAATATAAAACAGCAGCAACCAAGCATTTTTTAACACGGTGTTTTCCAAAAATGTATTTTTATTGTATTCAAATAAAACCAGATGAAAAAGACCTTTTACGGGCTCGCCATTTTAAGCATGGCTTTTGCCGCCTGCAGCGGCCACGACGAACAAAAAACAGACAAGCCCAAAGACAAATACGAACAAACCAAGGAAACGCTGGAAGAAACGGAGAAGAAGAATCCGCAGCGCTTTTTAACCGTAGATGGCCACGACCGGAAGAACCTGCTGCGGCAAACGGTTATAAAAGGCACCATCCGCAATAACGCAAAGATTGCAAAGTATAAGGATATTGATGTGGAACTCGCCTTCTACAGCCAGACAGGCGCTTTGCTCGAAAAAGACCACGAAGTGATTTATGAAACCGTTGAGCCAGGCGGCAAGGCCGATTTTAAAACAAAATATTTTGCTCCCAAAGGAACCGACAGCGTGGCGCTGAAAATACTTGGTGCAAAAACCGAATAGCCTTACGCCATAAACGTAAAGGTATCACCGTCGAACAATCCCAGGTCGCTCAGTTTTAGATGAGGGATCACCAGCAGGGCCATGAACGATAAGGTCATGAAGGGCGCCGCCAGTGTGGATCCCATCTCTTCCTTGGTCATTTTATCAATGGCCGTGTAGGCGTCGGCAACCTGGTATCCGTCTTCATTGCTCATCAGTCCGGCAACAGGCAGGCCCAGCACTTTTTCTTTGTTGCCGAACACAGCGCTCACCCCGCCCCGTTCTTTAATAACAAGGTTCACGGCTTTTACCAGGCTTTCATCATCCACGCCCACAGCCACGATATTGTGACTGTCGTGTGCCACCGATGAAGCGAGTGCGCCTTGTTTTAACCCGAAGTTTTTAATGAATGCCTTTGCCACCGGCGCATTTTTATACCGGTTCACCACTACAATCTTTAAAACATCATTTGTTGCGTCGCTTTCATAAAATCCATTCCGCTGGATAGGGCTGCATGCAACCTTGTTGGTGATCAACTGCCCATCCAATGCTTCAATGGCAAATATTTTTTTGGATGCATCCGTAATGGGGAAGCCGAAGTCGGCCACATTTTTTTCTGCGCAGTCAAAATTGTTCAGCGGTACAGCCGGGGTTGTTTCAATCAATGTTTTTCCATTGTTAGCAACCAGTTGCCCGTTGATATAGGTTTGTTTGATGTTGAATTGTTCCAGGTTCTCTGCAATAATAAAATCGGCCGCATCGCCTTCTTTCAGTAAACCCACGTTCATGTTATAATGTTTCACCGGGTTGATGCAGGCCGCCTGCAGCACCTTGAACACATCAATGCCTTTTGCCACGGCCCGGGCGCATAGCTGATTAATGTGCCCGGTGGCCAAACTGTCGGGATGTTTATCATCACTGCAGAACATCATCCTGTTATAATGTTCATGCATCAGCCCGATCAGCGCTTCAAAGTTTTTGGCGGCGCTTCCTTCGCGGATCAGTATTTTCATTCCGTAGTTCAGTTTGTCCAGTGCTTCTTCCGCGGTAAAGCATTCATGGTCGGTGGAAATGCCGGCATCAATGTATTTTTTTGCATCGGCACCCCGCAACCCCGGCGCATGTCCATCCACCGGCTTGCCGTATTTTTTTGCAGACGCAATTTTTTGGTGCACTTCCTCATCACCGAACAGTACACCCGGGAAGTTCATCATTTCGCTCAGGTAATTGATTTCTTCTTTTTGCAGCAGCCTGTCAACGTCTTCTGCATTCAGGGCGGCGCCGGCCGTTTCAAATACCGTGGCCGGCACACAACTGGGCGCCCCGAAATGAAATTTAAACGGAACCGTTTTACCGTTTTTGATCATGAATTCCACCCCCTCCATCCCGCATACATTGGCAATTTCGTGCGGATCGCTGATGGTGCCCACGGTGCCATGCACCACCGCCAGTTTGGCAAATTCAGCAGGCACCAGCATGGAACTTTCCACGTGTACATGGCTGTCGATAAAGCCGGGTAATATATAATGGTTTGAAGTTTGAGGTTTACGGTTTGAGGTGGGCAGCTCACGGATCGATGCAATTTTTCCGTTCTCAGCCACAATCTCCCCATAAAAAATATGCCTGGCCAGGATATCCACGATATTACCCTGCACACTGAAATTGCTCATAGCATTCTTAAATTTTACCAAAGGTAGCCGCTACGGATAAATGGATGGATAAAAAATAATACGGCGGAGAATTCCCCTATATTTACACCCTAAAAAAATTGACATGAAAAATTTAATGATCTTCGGGATGTTTATCCTGACCATGGTGTTTGCACAATTTGCCCAGGCGCAAACGGCCGATGATGTGGTTAACAAATACATCGATGCACTGGGCGGCAAAGAAAAATTATCCTCGCTGAATTCCGTTCGTCTCAGCGGCAGCATGAGCATACAGGGGAACGACATTGCCATTACCGTAACCAAACTGCACATGAAAGGCATGCGCATGGATATTTCTGTAATGGGCACCGAAAACTACCAGATCATCACGCCCGGTAAAGGAGTGATGTTTATGCCGGTACAGGGAATGGCTTCTCCCACCGATATGCCGGAAGATGCAGTGAAAGCGGCACAAAGCCAGCTCGATGTGCAAAGTGCGCTGCTCAACTATAAAGACAAGGGCACTGCAGTGGAATTGCTCGGTGCCGAAGGCAATGACTACAAGTTGAAAGTGACCTTCAAAAACGGCATCAGCACTACTTATTTCATCGGAAAGTCGGATAACCGCCTGAATAAATCCGTGAGCAAACGCAGCATTAACGGAGAAGAGATGGAAATTGAAACCACCTATTCCAACTACAAGCAGGTGGATGGCTTCTGGTTTGCCTTCACCGTTACCAGCAGTGTACAGGGTGAAACCAATTATGATAAGATTGAAACCAATGTAAAAGTGGACGAAAGCATTTTTAAATAATAAAACCTATTTCCTGGTATAAAAGCCCCGCTTCTTGGCGGGGCTTTTCATTTCATTTTGTATCTTAACCAGCTAATACAACTCCAATGAGAAAATATTTATTGCTTGCAGCCGCTTGCCTGGCCGTCTTCACTTCCTTTTCACAAAAAAAACAAAACGCACCCGCTGTTAACGATGACAGTATTTTATTCAGTAAGGTGAAATACCGCTCCATCGGTCCTTACCGCGGCGGACGCAGCGGCGCTGTAACGGGCGATCCGTTGCAGAAGAACACGTTTTATTTTGGTGCCACCGGTGGTGGTGTATGGAAAACCATCGACGGCGGCAGCAACTGGAAAAACATCAGCGATAAATATTTTGGGGGCAGCATCGGCTGCGTGGCCATAGCACCCAGCGACGCCACCATATTATATGCAGGCGAAGGCGAGAATACCCTCCGGGGAAACGTGAGCGAAGGATTCGGTCTTTGGCGCAGCGATGATGGCGGACGCAGCTGGCGCAACATCGGGCTTAAAGACAGCCGCCACATCATCCGCATCGTCATCCACCCCAAAAATCCCGACATCGTTTGGGTGGCTGCCATCGGCCATTTGTTTGGCCCCAATGAAGAACGCGGCGTGTTTAAAACAACCGACGGTGGTAAAACATGGAAGAAAGTATTGTACGTAAACAACCAAACCGGCTGCAGCGACCTTGTGATGGAACCCGGCAATCCTGCTGTACTATATGCCGGCACCTGGCGCATCCTTCGTACGCCCTATAGTCTCGAAAGCGGCGGCGATGGAAGCGGTATCTGGAAAAGCACCGACGGCGGCGAAACATGGAAAAACATCACAACGGCCAAAGGATTTCCAAAAGGTACCTGGGGTATCGTGGGGGTAGCCGTTTGTGCGTCAAACAGCGATAAAGTATACGCCCTCATCGAAAACAAAGACGGCGGCATGTACGTAAGCAACGATGCCGGCGAAAGCTGGACCCTGCAGAGCAGTGATAACAACATCCGGCAGCGTGCATGGTATTACACCAAGGTTTTTGTCGATCCTAAAAACGATAACCTCGTATGGGTGCTCAACGTGAATTTTTTAAAAAGCACCGACGGCGGAAAAACATTCCGCAACGTCAATACACCCCATGGCGATCACCACGACCTGTGGATTGACCCCGCCGACGGCAACCGCATGGTAATTGCTGATGACGGCGGCGCCCAGGTAAGTTACGATGGCGGAAACAACTGGAGTTCGTACGAAAATCAGCCCACGGCACAATTTTACCGGGTGAGCACCGACAATCATTTTCCTTACCGGATACTGGGCGCCCAACAGGATAACTCAACCGTGCGCATATTATCAAGAAGCGACGGTGGACAGATTACCACCGATCACTGGCAGCCCACCGCCGGTGCTGAGAGCGGTTACGTGGTGGCCGATCCATTGAATCCCGATATTGTATACGGGGGTAACTACAGTGGATATTTATCACGGCTTGATCATAAAACAGGAGAAAACCGGGCGGTGAGTGTGTGGCCCGATGATCCGCTGGGCGCCGGTGCCGATGTGTCCAAATACCGGTTTCAATGGAACTTCCCCATTTTCTTTTCGCCACACGATCCGAAGAAACTGTATGCCTGCGGCAATATGCTGTTTGCCACCGAAAATGAAGGAGCTTCCTGGACTGCACTGGGCGGAGACCTGACCACCAATGATAAGGAACGGCAACGATCCAGCGGCGGGCCCATCACCAAAGACAATACCGGGGTGGAAGTGTATTGCACCATCTTCACCGCAGCAGAATCGGTACTGGAAAAAGATGTATTGTGGACCGGCAGCGACGACGGGCTGATACACGTGAGCAAAGACGGCGGGAAGAACTGGGATAACGTAACTCCAAAAGAGGCCGGGCGGTGGATGATGTGGAACTGCGTGGAGACGGATCCGTTCAAAAAAGGCAAGGCTTATTTTGTAGGAACAAAATACAAGAGCGATGACTTTACTCCCTATATCTTTAAAACGGAAGATTATGGAAAAAGCTGGACAAAGATCACCAATGGCATCCCCTCCACACACTTCACCCGAGCCCTGCGTGCCGATAAAAAACGACCAGGCTTGTTGTATTGCGGAACCGAATACGGCATGTACATCAGTTACGACGACGGTACAACCTGGAAACCATTCCAGCTGAACCTCCCGCTGGTGCCCATCACCGATCTTACCATTAAGGAAAATGATCTCATCGTTGCCACACAGGGCCGGGCCTTCTGGGTATTGGACGACCTGAGCGTGGTGCAGCAGAAGGACAATGACATCCTGAATAAAAACCTGCATGTGTTTGCCGTGAATGATGCGTACCGGTACGACGGATTCCAGAACCAGAATGCACGCAATGCAGGCATGAACCCGCCGAACGGATCGGTAATCAACTATTACCTGAAAAATGTTACCGATTCATCCACGGTAAGCATCGAAATCATGGATAAGAACAGGAAGCAGATCAAGGTTTTTTCCACCGGCTCAAAAGAAGATAAGATTGACGTGAGCCGGGGTATGAACCGCTTTGTATGGAACATGCTGTACCCGCCTGCCGAAAGGGTGGAGGGGCTTATTCTCTGGCACGGTAATGTACCCGGGCCCAAAGCGGCGCCGGGCCTGTACTTCTATAAAATAAAAGCCGATAAGGATTCGGCTGAAGGAAGTTTTACCATCAGGGCCAATCCCGTGTACAACCTGTCGCAACAGGATTATGACGACCAGTTCAGTTTCCTCATCACCATACGGGATAAATTCAACGAGATACAGAAAGCCGGTAAAAACATCCGCGACCTGCGTAAACAGATCAATGATTTTACGGATAAGCAGGGAAAGAACTGCCCGAAAGAAATTAAACAGCTGGCCGATACCATCAACAAACAGATGACAGCGGTGGAAGAAGCGCTTCACCAGACAAAGGCCAAGAGCGGCCAGGATGTATTGAACTTTCCCATCCGCCTCGATGATAAAATATCCGGCCTGTATGATTTTGCTGCCAGCGGCAATGCAGCGCCGGCCAAACAGGTAAAAGATGCGTACGCCGAATTATCGGCACAGGCAGATGCCCAGCTGAATAAATTAAAAAAGATCATGAACGAAGACCTGGTGAAGCTGAACGATATGATACGGGAGAAAGCATTGCCCGTAATCGGGGTGAAGAAAGATTAATACTTGATACCGGGTACCGGATGCAGGAAAGAGTTCGATATTGCAGGACTCATTCAATAATAGAGATCTTTCCTGTATCCGGCATCCATTTATCTTTGCGCCATGAATTCATCTTCCTTTATCAGCAAGTTCAGCTTTTTAAAGCGGGCCTTTGGCAACAAGCCATTCCGTTTGCTCGATATCGGCGCCGGTAATCATTCTGCCACCAAGGCAAAATCCGTTTTCCCCAACTGCGAATACCATGGGGTTGACCTGGAAAGGGATTACAACAACAGTGAAGCCGATTTTAAACTCATGAAGGCCTTTTATGAAATGGACCTCACCCGGCTGGATTTTGCCGCCATCCCCGATAATTATTTTGATGCAGTGCTGATGGTGCATGTGATTGAACACCTGTACAACGGCGATGATGTGATCAAAGGGTTATTGCCCAAACTGAAAAGCGGCGGTTACATGTACATTGAATACCCCGGTGAAAAAAGTACCCGCCTCCCTTCCATGCAGGGGTCGCTGAACTTTAAAGACGATCCCACGCATGTGCGGGTGTATTCAGTTAAGGAACTGTCGGCCCTGCTGGCTGAAAAAAACTGCACGGTGTTAAAAGGAGGCACCCGGCGCAATGCCTGGTTCATCCTGGCCATGCCATTCAGGATCATTAAAACCTGGCTGACCGGGAAAAAACTGCAGGGAAATATTTTCTGGGACCTGTTGGGGTTTGCGGAGTATGTGTGGGCGAAAAAGTTATAAGTTTAAGGTTTGAGGTTTGAAGTTTGAGGGTGGAGAGTATTCACAACAAAACAATCTTCTGCAAACAGGCAGGGTGTGTTATAACTTCAAACCAAAAACTTCAAACCTGAAACTACTCCATCAAATCGGGTCTCCGCTCTTCTGTTCGCTTCACTGCCTGTTCGTGCCGCCATTCATCAATGAGTTTATGATTGCCGCTGAGTAACACTTCGGGCACTTTCCAGCCCCGGAACTCTTCGGGCCTTGAATACACCGGGGGCGCCAGTAAATTATCCTGGAATGAATCAGTGAGGGCAGAAGTTTCGTCGTTGAGCACACCGGGAATCAGCCGGCCAATGGCATCCACCAGCACAGCAGCGCCGATCTCGCCGCCGCTGAGCACATAATCGCCGATGGAGATTTCTTTGGTAATGAAATGATCCCTCACCCGCTGGTCAATTCCTTTGTAATGCCCGCATATCAGCAGTAAATTATTTTTCAGCGAAAGCTGGTTGGCCATTTTCTGGTTGAAGGTTTCTCCATCAGGTGTCAGGAAAATGATCTCATCGTATTTCGTTTCTTTCTGCAGGGCTTCAATGGCGTTCACCAACGGTTCAATCATCATCACCATGCCGGCACCGCCGCCAAAAGCATAGTCGTCTACCTGTGCCCGGGCATAGGTGGTATAGTCCCTCAGGTTGATCACGTTCACTTCCAGCAGACCCTTTTCTCTTGCCCGTTTTAAAATGGAATGGGCAAAGGGACTATCGAGCAGGTTGGGAACAACGGAAAGGATGTCGATCTTCATGACGCAAAGTAAATCTAATATCGAACAAGGAACAAGGAATTACGAATTTTGAAGTGTGTGATTCCGATCATCATTCAATATTCCTTGTTCAATATTTAAGGAGTTTTTTGTCCGGTATTCAGTGCCCCATGAACTCATCCAGGTCCCGCTTGTCTTTTTTGGTGGGTCTTCCCTGCTTGCTCATCCGCTTGCCGGTGTGAAAAGCAGCCGCCTGGAATTGTATGCGTTCTATTTCTTCTGCCGGAGTGATGTCTTCGTAATAATTGATTGCTTCCTTGTATTGCACCCGGTGATCGAGCAGGGCCGCCACCCGTATCACCCATCGTTTGTTCTCCGTCTTTACTTCGTATTCATCCCCCACATGCACGGTACGGGCCGCCTTGGCATTATCGCCGTTATGTTTTATCTTTCCCCTGTCGCAGGCTTCAGACGCCTGGCTCCGGGTTTTAAACAACCGGATTGCCCACAGGTATTTATCCAGGCGTAATTTTTCCTTTTCCATTATCCAAAATTAAATCCTTTTAGCACAATGCCTTGTAAGGCATGGGGTATTTCATTAATTTTAGCCACTAAAAAATAACATATGAAGTTCAGGAGTTTCCATCTCATCGTCCTGTTTGTTTGCCTTTGCCAGTTTACCATTGCCCAAAACCGGGGCCGCATCAACTGGACCGAAGACGGCAATGCCTACACCAGAATAAAAGAAGGTGCCATTATTAAAGTAGACCCCCGCACCGAAGCGGAAGTGATACTGGTAAGAAAGGAACAACTGACCCCGCCGGGAGCCGGCAAGGCACTGGTGCCTCAGTCTTATGCATTCAATAATAACAATACCCGCCTGCTCATCTTTACCAATACGGCCAAAGTATGGCGTTACAATACCCGGGGCGATTACTGGATACTCGATATCATCGCCAATAAACTGAAACAGCTGGGCAAGGGATTGCCTGCCCAGTCGCTGATGTTTGCCAAGTTTTCACCCGATGGAAGAAAAGTGGCTTATGTGAGTGAGCACAATCTGTACCTGGAAGAGATCAGCACGGGCAACATCACCAAACTTACGAAAGACGGCAGCCGCAAGCTTATCAACGGAACATTCGACTGGGTGTATGAAGAAGAATTCGGATGCCGCGATGGTTTCCGCTGGAGCCCCGATGGCAGCAAGATTGCCTTCTGGCAGGTGGATGCCACCAAGATCCGTGATTATTATATGCTTAATACCACCGACAGTGTATACTCGCAGGTGATACCGGTTGAATACCCCAAGGTAGGCGAAGCGCCTTCACCCACCCGGATAGGAGTAATAAGCCTTGATAATGGCTACATCCGCTGGATGGACATTGAAGGAGATCCGCAGCAGAATTATTTGCCCCGCATGGAATGGGCCGGCCTCAATGAACTCATCGTGCAGCAGCTCGACCGCAAGCAGCAGGAAAGTAAACTCAAATACTGCAATGTTACCGATGGAAGCAGCCGTACGTTCTGGGCAGAAAACAGTGATACCTGGGTTGACCTGAATGCCGATGACCCCGGTGGATGGGATTGGGTGAACAAAGGAATGGATTTTATCTGGGTGAGTGAGAAGGACGGCTGGCGCCATATCTATAAGATCAGCCGCGATGGAAAAACAGAAACACTGCTTACCAAAGGGAACTACGATATCGGCGACATCAAATGCATTGACGAGGCAAACAATTATATTTATTTCACGGCTTCTCCCAATAACGCCACACAGATGTACCTGTACCGGGTGAATATCGAAAAGGGAAATATCCTCCAGAAAGTAAAGAAAATTGTCTCCAAACCAAAAGCCGATCCTGAACTGGTAAGTACCGACAGCACGCTGAAGGGTACGCACGACTACAGCATTTCGCCCAATGGCAAATTTGCCACGCATTCTTTTTCCAGTCATAATACACCCCGGGTATCTGAATGGATCACCCTGCCCGACAACAAACCCATTAACCCGGCCAAAAGCATTGCTGCTCTTAAAAAGACTGACGCCAATGTGGATATTGAATACCTGCAGATCACCACGGAAGACAACATCACCCTGGATGCCTGGATCAACAAACCAAAGAATTTCGATCCGTCGAAGAAATACCCCGTAGTGTTTTATGTGTATGGCGAACCTGCCTCCTCCACAGTGCTTGACCGCTGGGGCGGGCAGAATAATTTTTTATACAAAGGCGATATGCGGGGCGACGGGTATGTGCAGGTAGCCATCGATAACCGGGGCACACCCATGCTGAAAGGAGCGGCCTGGCGCAAATCCATTTACCGCAAGATCGGCGATGTAAACATCCGTGATATGGCCATGGGCTTTAAAAAACTGGCGGAACAAAAAACCTATTTCGACCGGGAACGCATTGCCGTATGGGGATGGAGCGGTGGTGGTTCTTCTACGCTGAACCTGCTGTTCCGGTACCCGGAAATTTTCCAGACAGGCATTTCGATTGCCGCTGTGGCCAACCAGTTGTTTTATGATAATATTTACCAGGAACGGTACATGGGCCTGCCCCAGGAAAACAAAGAAGACTTCATCAACGGGTCGCCGGTTACCTATGCAAAGAATCTGAAAGGGAACCTGTTGTACATACATGGCACGGGTGATGACAATGTTCACTTCAGCAATGCAGAAGTGCTGGTGAATGAGCTGATCAAAAACGGGAAGCAGTTCCAGTACATGCCTTATCCCAACCGCACACACAGTATTTCCGAAGGCGCCGGAACATTTGAACACCTGTCGGCTTTATATACCAATTACCTGCAAGCACATTGCCCGCCGGGCGCACGATAGAATCGAAGTTGAATAAAAAATCCTGCAAACTGTTTGCAGGATTTTTTTTGTGACCCCCGAACGCCCGGCCCTCGCGATAAAATCGGGATGCTCCACCAGCTGAACTGCGGAGTCGGGGCATGAAATTTAAATTATTTTTCTTTGAACTACATAGACACATAGTTATCTGTATAAACTTCTATGTTACCTGTGTGCCTATGGGTGAGAAAAGAAGCATGGACTATGAACCACACAAGAAGATAGAATACATAATTATCTATATAAACCTCTATGTGTCCTATGTGTCTATGTGGTTAAAAGATAATTATAGTTTTTCTCCGTGCTGACTAATATCCAGCCCCTTCATCTCTTCTTCTTCGCCCACCCGTAACGGAGTGATGAGATCGGTTATTTTGAGTAAGATGAATGTTCCACCAAATACAAAAACAGAAACACCAACCGTGGTTACCAGGTGAACGATGAACAAATGGGTTTCACCAAAGAGCAGGCCGTTGCCGGTGGTATTGCCGCTGTTGATGGTTTGATTAGCAAATACCGCAGTGAGTAAAAAGCCAACAATGCCTCCCACGCCATGGCAGGGAAAAACGTCCAGTGTATCATCAATCGATGTTTTTGTTCTCCACTCCACCATCATATTGCTGACGATACTGCTTACGATGCCTACGGTAAGTGAATGCGCAATGCTGATGAAGCCGGCAGCGGGAGTGATGGCTACCAGTCCAACCACGGCGCCGATGCAGGTGCCCATGGCCGAAGGTTTCCGTCCACGCAGCGCATCAAAGATGATCCAGGTAAATGCTGCGGCCGCAGAAGCGGTGGTGGTGGTGGCCAGTGCCGTAACGGCCAGTGAGTTGGCCCCGAATGCAGAACCTGCATTAAACCCGAACCAGCCAAACCACAATAAACCGGTGCCCAGCAATACATACGTGATCCTGGCCGGTGCATGCGCTTCTTCATTTCTTCTTTTTAAATAAATAGCGCTGGCCAATGCAGCCCATCCGGCGCTCATGTGCACCACGGTACCACCGGCGAAATCAAGTACCCCGTATTTATATAAGATGCCTTCGGGATGCCAGGTGGCATGGGCCAGCGGGCAATAAATGAAAATGCAGAACAGGCAGATGAATAAAATGTAGGAAGTGAATTTTATCCGTTCGGCAAAAGCACCGGTGATGAGTGCCGGTGTGATAATGGCAAACTTCAGCTGGTAAAAGGCAAACAGCATGAGCGGAATGGTGGGCGCCAGTATCCAGGGTTTTGCATTCAGCAATCCCTTCATCATGAAAAACGTACCGGGGTTACCGATGATGCCGCCGATGGAATCGCCAAAAGCCAGGCTGAACCCGATCATTACCCACAAAACCGTTATCACGGCCATGCTGATAAAACTCTGCAGCATGGTGCTGATCACATTCTTCTTGCTTACCATGCCGCCGTAAAAAAAAGCCAGGCCGGGCGTCATGATCAGTACCAGCGCCGCCGCCGTCAGCATCCAGGCGGTATCGGCATTGTCGATGTTGGGAACGTCGTTACTGCTGTTCTTTGTTACAGCCGGAACGAAAACAGACAGGATGACAATGGCAAGCAATAACAGGAAAGGAAAGAGGGCTTTTTTTCGGTTCATGTTTATACAAATAAGGGTTGTTTGGTTACTTGTATAGCAGGCAGTCGTTGCCGGTAAAAATAAGAAACGGATATTAAACAGCGGTTTCAGGTTATCAACAATCTATCAATAACAAACAATGCCGGTCTGCATTTGGCCATGCAGTCAATAACAAATGGTTTAAAACTTAATTTTCAGTTTTTAGCGGATTATCCCCAAATTTGTTCCAACAAAACCTTTATATGAGAAAACTACTATTCCTGCTCAGCTTCCTGCTGACCTCTTCCCTGCTTTTTGCCCAACAAGCCTACACCATCCGGGTGGTTGATGCCAAAACCGGTAATCCTGTTTCCAACGCATCGGTTCGGGTAAAATCTTCCGGTACAGGAACCACCACCAATGCCAATGGCTCGGCAACGGTGCAGGCGTCGGCAAAAGATGTGATCGAAATAACCAGCATCGGTTATAATTTCCAGATGATCACACTGGGAACACAATCATCGGTAACGGTGAATATGGAAACTGCGCTGGTGGATATGTCCGACGTGGTGATCGTGGGTACCCGTGGCGCCCCCCGGGCAAAAATTGAAACGGCCGTGCCGGTGGATGTGATCCGTATTAACCAGGTAGGACAGCCCACCGCAAAGATGGACCTTACTTCTGCCCTGAACATGGCGGCGCCCTCCTTTAACTATAATAAACAAACCGGTGCCGATGGAGCTGATCATATTGACCTGGGAACCCTGCGTGGCCTGGGCCCTGATCAGACATTAGTACTGATCAATGGCAAACGTCGCCACCAAACGGCTTTTGTTGCTTTGTTCGGAACCCGTGGACGTGGTAATTCCGGCGCCGATCTCAATGCTTTTCCTCAATCGGCGGTTGACCGCATCGAAATCCTCCGCGATGGTGCTTCGGCACAGTATGGTTCCGATGCCATGGCCGGTGTAATGAATATCATCCTGAAGAAAGACGTGAATCACTGGTCAGTAAATGCCGGATGGGCCGGTTACTACGATACCAAATTCAATTCAAAAAAATTCAATGATGGCAACCAGTATTACTCCGGCAGAAAACTGGATGGCAATACCTTTACCTTTTCCGCCAACAATGGATTTAGTCTTGGTAAGAACGGCGGCTTTGTGAATATCTCCCTCGATTTTCTTACCCAGGGAAAAACATACCGCCAGGCCGATACTGCCAACTGGCAGTCGGATAAAGATGCATTGCCTTATATCAACCCATACCGCCGTGCATTCGGCGATGGTTCGGTTACCACTTACGGAGCCATGTATAATATGGAGATTCCCACCAGCGCAAAAAAGAAAACCACTTTTTATTCTTTTGGCGGATACAATGCCAAAGAATCAGACGCTTTTGCCTATACCCGCAACTGGAGTGCAAGGCCTGAACGTTTCCCGGTGGATGTAAACGGCGATCTGCTGTATAACCCTGATATCATGCGTACCGCCAACGACGGGGAGATCTATTACAATCCACACATCCAGACGCATATCAAAGATGTTTCTATTGCTACCGGCCTCAAAGGGGTGTGTCATAAATGGAACTGGGACCTGAGCAACACACTCGGCCGCAATGATTTCCATTTTTATGGTGATAAAACATACAATGCGTCCATGTTCATGACCGCCGGCACGCCATTGCCCAATCATTTTGATGATGGCGGTTTCAACTTCTGGCAGAACACCGTGAACTTCGACGTGAGCCGTTCATTCAAAACCGTTGCAAATGGATTCAACCTGGGCCTGGGTGCTGAATACCGCTGGGAACAGTATTCTATTTATGCCGGAGAGGAAGGTTCTTATAAAAACTATCATCCTACCGACGTGTATTACCCGAACGTAGGCGAGTTCCGCACGCCGGCTTCCGGATCGCAGGGCTTCCCTGGCTTTACGCCAACCGATGCCATTGTAGCCAACCGCCACAGCGTGAGTTTATATGTAGATGGGGAACTGAACGCCACCAATGCCTGGCTGCTGGATGGAGCCGTTCGTTTTGAAAACTATTCCGACTTTGGATCGGTGGCTACTTTCAAATTTGCCACCCGGTATAAGATCATGAACAATTTTAACCTGCGTGGTTCCGTAAGCACCGGTTTCCGGGCGCCTTCCCTGCAGCAGATCAACTTCAGCAATAAACTCACTTCCTTCAGCGGCGGGGTATTGGTAAATGCACTCTTTGCCCGCAACGGAAGTTCTATCACCAAGGCAGCCGGCATCCCCGCTTTGAAAGAAGAAACATCTGTAAACGGAAGTTTCGGTTTTTCATGGAAGCCCGTAAAAGGACTGACTATTACCATGGACGGATACATCGTTAAGGTAAAAGACCGGGTGGTATTATCCGGGCTCTTCAGTGCTTCCGATCCTACATTGCCTCCATCGTTCACTTCACAGATACCATCCGATGTAGCCACTGTTCAGTTTTTTGCCAATGCAGTTAACACCACCAACTATGGACTGGACGTGGTGGTGGATTATTCAAAAAAATGGGGAAGAAATGGTATCCGGGCTTTACTGGCCGGAAACTTCCAGAAGATGAAAGTGGACGACATCAACGTACCATCCGCATTGAACGGAACACAGCTGAACCGCAAAACCTTTTTCAGCGACCGCGAAGAAGCCTTCCTGCTTGCTTCGGCACCCAATGCAAAATTTAACCTGAACCTGGAATACAACTGGAAAAAACTGATCGTGGGGACCAACCTTACCTATTATGGAAAAATTAAACTGATGGGCTTTGGTGATGCAACGGCCGATAACCCCAATCAAACGGGCATTAACCCCATGGTGCCTACCGATGCAGATCCGAATGTGTACGTGCCCGAGCACTTTAATTTCAACGGCAAGCTGGTTACCGATGTGTACGTAGCCTACAAGATCTGTAAAAAGATAACGGTGTTTGCCGGTGCCGATAACGTGCTGAATGTACATCCCAACCTGGGTGTAAACCCGCAGGCAAAAGGCTGGTTCGGCGACAATGAATCAGGTGGTCCATGGGATTCGGTGCAGATGGGATTCAACGGGCGCAAGCTGTTTGCTAAAGTGGCATTCAATTTCTGATAACAGCCATTAAATGATTCAGGGGTTGATGACTGTAAAAGTTGTCAACCCTTTTTAAATTCATCACCAACATGAAAAGGCAATCAACTCTCTTTTTCTCTTTTTTTCTTTCAGCCATTCTCCACCTCTCTGCTCAAAATAAAACGATCGTCTTCCAGTCGGATTTTGGGTTAAAAGACGGAGCCGTATCTGCCATGAAAGGCGTGGCCATTGGTGTTTCTCCCGACCTGAAATTATTTGATCTCACCCACGAGATACCGGCATACAATATCTGGGAAGCTGCTTACCGCCTGGAACAAACCGTTCCGTACTGGCCCGCGGGAACCGTATTTGTATCCGTGGTTGATCCGGGTGTGGGAACAAACAGGAAGTCCGTGGTGATGAAAACCAACAGTGGTCATTTTATTGTTACACCCGATAACGGAACACTCACCCTGATCGCCGGATCGGAAGGCATTGCAGAAATAAGGGAGATTGATGAAGCGGTGAACCGGAGAAAAAATTCGGAGAGGTCGTACACCTTTCACGGGCGTGACGTGTATGCCTATACTGCAGCCCGGCTGGCGGCCGGTGTGATCAGTTTTGAACAGGTAGGTCCGGCTTTGCCCAGCCAGGTGGTGCGTATTCCTTTCCAGGAAGCATCATTGGAGGGAAATAAAATAAAAGGCACCATCGCCATCCTCGATATCCAGTACGGAAATATCTGGACGAATATTCCTGCCGCCCTTTTTAATAAACTGAATGCAAAGCCCGGGGATAAATTTCAGGTACAGATCTGGCAGAACAAAACAAAACGATACGAAGGAGCGATGCCTTACGGCGAAACCTTTGGCGCCGTGGCCAAAGGACAACCGTTGCTTTACCTCAACAGTTTACTGCAGGTTTCCTTTGCACTCAACATGGGTAGTTTTTCTGCCGTGCATAAAGTGTACAGCGGCAGCGAATGGAAGGTGGAGATAAGTAAGGTAAATTAACAGCCGGTCATTTAAAGCTGATTGCCGGAACAGGATAGGCAGCAACGGCATTCAGTAAAATGGATTTTGTTTTTTTTAAAGCGGATAAGAATACATCCACTTCATTCCCATAAGCCCTTTCGCTGGCGCCGAACAACATCACCGCCTTCTTCCCGTTTTATCGGTAACAGACCGGTAGCGGTATACATTCCGCTCCAGGATGTTCACTTTTTTTCCATCCGCTGAATTATCACTCACGAGGAAATCAAGAATGATCTCGCCGTTCTTTTGAAAGGTTTCGTAATTCACCATCGGGTTGGATTGCTTCATCTGTTTAAGCTCATTGATCTTTGCGTTCACCAGGTCGAGCGGTTGTGCATCACCAATCAGTGCTTCCACTAAAACCATTTTCCGGAATTTTTCCAGCTTGTCTTTGGCGCCCACGTATTCCTGTTTATAATAAGCTGCAGAAGGATGTGATGACCAGGCCAGCCGGAAAGTATCCTTATTCAGCACAACCGGACCGGGCAGGTTCAGGTAATCGGCAATGGCTTTGCCTGTTTGTGCGTGCAGGATAAATGAGCCCAGAACGGAGAATAGTAAACCGGCGATCTTTTTGTACATACAGTAGAATTTAGATAATTATTTTGTTGCTGAAAAAAATCAGCCACCTTCGGCTGCCAGCACCATTTTTTTGATCAGCACAATCTGCCCCAGGTGATAATAGCAATGTTCAATCAGGGCATCGATGTTGCGCTGGTAGCTTCCATATTGTTTGCCGGCAAAGTCTGCCTGCATTTCCTCATGCGTCATCCGTTCCACGCAGGCGGCAAGCCGTTCGGTATCGGCCCATAGCCGGCCTGTCACCGCCTGCCAATCGTGCTGTGATTGAATGGGCGGAAAATCAAAACTGAATTTGTCTTTGATGTTGAGCGTGCCGCCTTCCAGAACGTTCAGCACGCCGGCAATATAATAATGAATATGCGAACTGAGGATGGCGATGCTGTTCAGTGCACCAATCTGCTGTGTAGCCTGTTGCCAGCTAAGATCCGATAGCTGGGCGTTGAAGTTGGTATTGGCTATCCAGGTGCCGTTTAAAATAACTTCCCGTAGGCGGTTGGCTGTTTGTGCAGATGCATTCATTTTAAAATAGTAAATGCCTGTGATGAATGGCGGTTGTTTGCAGCGGTTCAGCTTGTTCTTCCGGGGTATTGTTCCAGCGCTTTCTCCAGGCAGTCCATTGCTGCATTGATGGCCGTAACATTGATTACATAAGCCAGCCGTACTTCATTTTTTCCCAGCCCGGCTGTGCTGTAAAAGCCGGTGGCCGGTGCCAGCATCAAGGTCTGGTTATTGTATGAAAAAGATTCCAGCAGCCACTGGCAGAATTTGTCGGAGTCATCTATCGGCAGTTTGGCCATGCAGTAAAATGCACCGCCGGGGTTGGGGCAAAATACGCCGGGTATTTTATTGAGCCGCCCGATGATGGTATCGCGGCGCAGTTTGTATTCGGCTTTGGTAGTGTCAAAATAATTATCGGGCAGGTCAACGGCCGCTTCGCCCAGTATCTGTGCAAAGGACGGAGGACTCAGCCTGGCCTGGGCAAATTTCATGGCGGCATCCAGCAGTGCTTTGTTTTTTGTAACAAAGGCGCCGATCCGTCCGCCGCAGGCGCTGTAGCGTTTGCTGATGGTATCCATCAGCACCACGTGATCATCCACCCCGGTGAGGTGCATGGCGCTGGTATGTTTTCCTTCATAGCAAAACTCCCGGTATGCTTCATCGGCAAATAAATAGAGATTGTGTTTTATGATGAGCTGTTTCAGCACTTCCATCTCCGCTGCACTGTATAAATAACCGGTAGGGTTGTTGGGGTTGCAGATTACAATGGCCCTGGTTTTCGGGGTAATCACTTTTTCAAAATCTTCAATCGGCGGTAGGGCAAAACCGGTATCGATGGACGAAAAGATCGGCTTTACCGTAACACCCGCTTCTACGGCAAAGCCATTGTAGTTGGCATAAAACGGTTCCGGTATGATCACTTCGTCGCCGGCATCCATACAGGCCATAAACCCGAAGATGATGGCTTCGCTGCCGCCGGTGGTAATGATCATCTGTTCGTGGGTAACGTCGATGCCTACTTTTTTATAATACTGCGCCAGTTTTTTCCGGTAGCTTTCGTTACCGGCGCTGTGGCTGTATTCCAGCACCTTGAAATCACTTTTCCGTACGGCATCCAGGCAGGCTTTCGGCGTTTCAATGTCGGGCTGGCCGATATTGAGGTGGTATACCTTGATTCCTTTCCGCTTGGCAGCTTCTGCATACGGAACTAATTTTCGGATGGGGGAGGCGGGCATTTGCTGGCCCCGGTTACTTATTGTTGGCATGGCACAAATATAGGATGGAAAGATGATACCGGATACCGTGTACCAGATACTGGATGCTGGTCATTGATCTCTGCAAACTACAAACTATAAATCTGAAACCTCCGATCCCAACTTCAAACCTCAATCTTCAAACCCTTACTTTTGTACATGCCCAATTTTACAGCCAGCAGCCGCATCATTGTTACCTGCAGCAACCGCCTTGCTCCTTACCTGCAGATGGAAGTGGAAGAACTCGGTTATAAACCGAAGCGGGTGTTTAAAACCGGCGTTGAATTAAAGGGTACGCTGCTCGATTGTATAAAACTGAACCTGAACCTCCGCTGTGCCAGCCAGGTGTTATATTCCCTGAATGAATTCAAAGCATTTAATGCCGATGACCTGTATAAAACCCTTCTCCATTATCCCTGGGAAGATGTGATGGAAGCGAATGGCTATTTTTCCATCAGCAGCAATGTGCGTAACGAAACCATCAATAATTCATTATTCGCCAATGTAAAAGTGAAGGATGCCATAGTTGACCGGTTCCGTAACAATACCGGCGGACGTCCTAATTCCGGGCCGGAACTTGACCGTACCGTCATTCATCTTTACTGGAACGACATCACGGCCGAAATTTTCATTGATACATCCGGCGAAACGCTGTCGAAACACGGTTACCGGAAGATTCCGGGTAAGGCCCCCATGCTGGAGTCGTTGGCAGCAGCTACCTTGCTGGCAACAAAGTGGGACCGGCAATCGCCGGTTATCAATCCCATGTGCGGCTCAGGAACCATTGCCATTGAAGCAGCGCTGCTTGCCAGCAACCGGAGGCCGGGCCTGCTTCGGCCGAACTATGCGTTCATGCACCTGGTAGGATATGAAGAAGATTTTTATGAAAAGGAATTCAGGAAGCTGGAAGAACAGGTAAAAGAAATACCCGGACTGATGATCATCGCCACCGATATCAGCGAAGACGCAGTGAATATTTCCCGGATCAATGCGGGTATCGCCGGGGTGGAAGAGTACATAGAATTTGCCGTATGTGATTTTGAAGAAACAACTGTTCCGGATGATGCCGGAGGAATTGTTTATTTCAATCCAGAATACGGCGACCGGCTGGGTGTGGAAGCAGAACTGGAGGTCACCTACAAACGCATGGGAGATTTTTTAAAGAAAAAATGCAAGGGATATTTCGGGTATATTTTTACCGGCAACCTGGAGCTGGCAAAAAAGATCGGGTTGAAACCCAACCGCCGTATTGAATTCTTCACCAGTAAAATTGATTGCCGCCTGTTCGAGTATGAACTGTATAGCGGAACGAGGAGAAAAGAGAATAATCTTTAAGTGATTGGAATGAGCAGGCAGCTGCAGGTACTTTTCTTCTCATTCGTCTTCAAAAGAGTTTACAAGTTCGCAGGGCCTTAGAAAGATTCAATGACCGAATGTCCACTACCTAACCGATCATCCGGTAAACCGTCCACTTCTGCGAAGCAGGAACTATATAAGGTGCAATGGCCTCACTGAATTGTTTGAATTGGGGCTGACCCATTTCACTCAGTGCTTTTTCAAAATCGGCCAGTGACTCAAAAAGGTATTCGTCTACAATGTGCGAAGGAGATTCGCCGATGTGTCCAACACTCAGCCGGTTTACCGAATGTTTAAAATGAGAGGACCTGAATTTTTCGGCACCCCAGGCCTTAATGATGTCGAGCGCTTCTTTTTGTTTGCCAAAGACAATGTCGATGGTCCATACACAGTTGTACATACTGAACGGTTTATGTTGAAGATGCAGGTGATAAGATACTGTATATCGTTAGCAGATACTGGATCGCGGTAGTTACAAGTATTAAAATAGATGTTGTTCTGGCAGTAACCAGCATCTACGCCTTCCCTTTATTCCTTATATACACCAGCTTAATGCCTGCCCTGTCGGTTTCTTTCCGGTCGATCTCTATCGTTGGGATAGAGCGGATGAGTGCGGTTAATTTCTGGAAGCCATAATTCCGCGGATCAAAATTGGGCTGTTTTTTCAGCAGCAGGTTACCCACATCGCCGAGGAAGGCCCAGCCGTTTTCGTCGGCCAGGTCATCGATGCTGCTGGTGATGAGCTTGATGGTTTCTTTGCTGAGTTTATCTACCGAAGCTTTACGAATGGGTTTGCTGGCCTTTGTTTTAACGGCTGTTTTTTCTTCTTCTTCAAAAGCCGGGATGATCTCCATGTAAATGAATTTATCGCAGGCCACGATGAAGGGATTGGGCGTTTTCTTCTGCCCGATGCCGTATACTTTCATGCCGGCTTCCCGAAGCCGCAATGCCAGGCGGGTGAAATCGCTGTCGCTGCTTACGATGCAGAACCCATCCACCTTACCCGAATACAGGATGTCCATCGCATCAATGATGAGTGCGCTGTCGCTTGAATTCTTCCCGCTGGTGTAACTGTATTGCTGTATGGGGGTGATGGCATTTTCCAGCAGCACATTCTTCCAGCCCGAGATGGTGGGCCGGGTCCAGTCGCCATAAATCCGTTTAAAGGTGGGTGTGCCGTATTTGGCAATTTCTTCCATCACGCCTTTCACGTTGCTGTAAGGCACATTATCGGCATCAATTAAAACCGCCAGGCGGATGTCTTTTTGTATCTCCATAAAAATGATTCCACACAATATAACTCTTTTCCGGCAGGAAATTTTTACCCTGCCCGTTGCACTTCATCCTCCCGGATGCCCCGTTCATCTCCAATTTTAACCAAATGGTTAAAAATTAATTTGGCCATCCGGATTCCTGTATTAGCTTTGCCGGAATTAACCAAATGGTTAAAAATATGCCCAGACGCAATAAGGATACGGAACAGCTGATCTTGCAGGCGGCCCGCAAAGTATTTATACAGAAGGGGCTGGCGGGTGCCCGCATGCAGGACATTGCCGACCAGGCCGGGGTGAACAAAGCCCTGCTGCATTATTATTTTACCTCGAAGGACAAACTCTTCAACCTGGTGTTTGAGCAGGAGTTCGGGAATTTCTTTTCCAGCCTTGCCCAGGTCATTGCTTCAGACCTCCCCCTGTTTGAGAAAATAGAAAAAGTAGTGATTATCGATATTGAACGGCTGGGCCAGTTTCCCGGCCTGCCCATGTTCGTGCTGAACGAAGTGAGCCGCAACCCCGACGTGATCCTGCGCAGGCTGAAAAATATCCCGGTGGAACAGGTGCTCGGCATCCTCCAGAAACAAATCAATGCCGAAGTGAAAAAAGGAACCATCCGCAAAATAGAAGCCGGGCAGCTCCTGGTCAATATTCAATCACTCTGCGTGTTTCCATACCTCGCCAAACCAATGGTAAGAGGATTGATGAAGATGGACGAGAAGGCTTATCGGGAAATGATTGACAAACGAAAAACAGAAGTGGCACAGTTTATCATCAGCGCCATTAAACATAATTAAACAGGATTGTTATGAAACCGAATTGGATATTTCTTAGTTTATTGCTGACTGCCGGTAGCAGCAGCATGGCGCAGAACAATGCTTCGCTTACGCTGGAACAGTGTTACGACATGCTGGCGAAAACCTCACCACTGGCACAGCAGAAAATGCTTACCATAACAGCCGGCAACCTGGCTGAAAAAAACCAAAACCTGAAATGGCTTCCTCAGGCCGACCTGAATGCACAGGCCACGTACCAGTCGGCGGTTACTTCCTTTCCGGTAAAACTGCCCAACGTAACCGTGGATGAGTTAAGTAAGGATCAGTACAAGGGAACACTCGACATCATACAGCCGCTATACGATGGTGGCATCATCAGCGCACAGAAAAAACTGCAGCATGCCGGTACCGGGCTGGAAGCCCAGCGTGTGGAAGTGGACATTTATCAACTGAAAGCGAAAGTGAACCAGTATTTCTTTATGGCCCTGCTGATGGAGGAAAATATTAAGCTGATGAACCTCGTAAAGGAGGACATTGAAAGTAACAGTAAAAAAGTATCGGCACAGGCGGTAAACGGCATTGCCACCCATACCAATGCAGACGTACTGAAGGCTGAACTGCTGAAAACCACCCAGCGGATTATTGAATACAGCGCAACTAGGAAAGCATCGCTTGAAGCGCTGGAGATCCTGACCGGCAGTATGATTGACCAAAATACTGCATTGGTGAAACCGGTACATGCCGCAGATGCCGATGAAACGATCAACCGCCCGGAACTGAAATTATTCGATTTTCAGAAAGAACAGTTCAGGCTGCAATCGAAACTGGTGAGCGCAAAGTCGAATCCTAAATTCTCCCTGTTTGCCAACGGGGGGTATGGTAAACCCGGATTGAATATGCTGAAAAATGAATTCCAGTGGTTCTATATAGGCGGGGTAAAACTGAGTATACCCATCACCGGACAATTCACCAAACAACGGGATCAGCGGGTACTCCGCATCCAGCAGCAGATCGTGGAAAAGCAGCGGGAGAATTTTCTGAGCAACAACAAACAACTGCTCGTTCAGCAGAAAAATGAAGTCGAAAAATTCAGCCGGCTGGTTTCTACCGATGCCGAGATCGTTGCACTCCGTACAAAGATCAAAGAGAATGCCGCCGTGCGTCTGGCAAACGGCATCATCACTTCCAGCGACTACATCACCGAGCTGAATGCAGAAAGCCAGGCCATGCTGACGCAGAAACTGCACGAAGTACAATGGCTGCAGTCGCAATACAACTATAAACTTATTCTTGGTAAATAAAAAAGATCGTATGAAATCAATCGTAAAAAAAACAATGCCTCTTTTCATCGGCGTGCTGGCTGCTTCCTGCAATGGCGGAAACAGCCGGTACGATGCTTCCGGCACTTTTGAAGCCGAAGAAGTGATCGTTTCGGCCGAAGCAACCGGTAAGATACTGCAGCTGAATGTGCAAGAAGGTTCCCTGCTCGCAAAAGATTCCGTAATCGGGCGGATTGATCCAACAGCCATCGAACTTCAGAAAGAACAGGCATCGTCTTCTGTGAGCGCATTGCAGCAAAAAACAAACGACGCTTCCCCACAGGTTCAGGTGCTTGAGTCGCAGATAACGCTGCAGTCAAAGCAGGTGGCGGTAGATGAAGAACAGCTGAAGGTATTGCAGAAAGAACAGCAGCGTTTCCAGAAACTGGTTGCCGCTGATGCGGTGCCGGCCAAACAGCTGGATGACATCAACGGCCAGGTAAGCGTGCTGAAGGAAAAGATTATAGCAGGCAAATCGCAGCTGAACGTGCTGCAGAACCAGATCAGCGCACAACGCAGGCTGGTGGCCATTCAGAACCGCGGCATATTAAGTGAAAAAGAGCCCATGGAAAAGCGGGTGGCCCTCATCCAGGACCAGCTGAATAAAACAACCATCACCAACCCCCTCACAGGCACTGTGCTCACCAAATATGCGCAGCAAAATGAATTTACGGCCGTGGGTAAAGCGCTTTACAAGATTGCTGATCTTTCCACCATGAAACTGCGTGCCTACATCACCGGCGACCAGCTGGTGCAGGTAAAACTCAACCAGGCAGTAAAAGTAAAAGTGGATGATGGCAAAGGAAAATACCGGGAATTGCCAGGCACCATCAGCTGGATATCCGATAAAGCTGAGTTCACCCCCAAAACCATCCAGACAAAAGAGGAACGGGCCAACCTGGTTTATGCCATGAAGATCAATGTGAAGAATGACGGCTATCTCAAAATAGGTATGTACGGGGAAGTGATTTTTAAATAAGCACCATGAATGCAGTAACTGTACATAACCTGGTTAAGACCTATTCCTCCAAAAAGGAGAAGGTAACAGCTATGCAGGATGTTTCGTTTACCGTGAAGCAGGGAGAACTTTTTGGTCTTATCGGTCCGGATGGAGCCGGAAAAACGTCGCTTTTCAGAATCCTGACAACATTGCTGCTGGCCGACAGCGGAACTGCATCGGTAGACGGGTTTGATGTGGTGAAACAATACCAGGACATCCGCAACCGGGTGGGTTATATGCCGGGAAAATTTTCACTGTACCAGGATATGACGGTGGAAGAAAACCTGGAATTTTTTGCCAGCATTTTTAATACCAGCATCGAAGCCAATTATGACCTGGTGAAAGACATTTACGTGCAGATAGCCCCGTTCAAAAACCGGCGTGCCGGAAAACTATCCGGCGGCATGAAACAGAAGCTGGCGCTTTGCTGCGCACTCATTCACAAACCTTCGGTATTGTTTTTAGATGAGCCCACCACCGGGGTAGACGCCGTTTCACGAAAAGAATTCTGGGAAATGCTGAAAGGACTGAAGCAACAGGGCATCACCATCCTTGTCTCCACGCCGTACATGGACGAAGCGGCAATGTGCGACCGGGTGGCATTGATGCAGCTGGGAAAGATCATGAGCATTGATACGCCGCCCAACATCATCAGCCGCTTTGGAAAAAAACTCTGGGCTGTACGATCCGCCAATATGTACCGCCTGCTGACCGACCTGAAAAAATACAGCAATACCGAAAGCTGCAACAGTTTTGGCGAATACCATCACCTGGTTTTAAAAAACGATGATACAGATGCCGTGTTGCGTTACCTCGGTGAGCAGAACCATACGGCTGTTGAGCTGAAGCCGGCACAACCGAATATCGAAGATTGTTTCATACAGCTGATGAATAATAACTGAGCAATGAAAGAAACCGTTATCAAAGCAGAAAGACTTACAAAAAAATTCGGTGACTTCACCGCCACCAACCAGATCTCTTTTGAAGTGGAGAAAGGAGAGATCTTCGGATTCCTGGGAGCCAATGGCGCCGGCAAAACCACGGCGATGCGTATGTTGTGCGGACTGTCTATCCCATCATCCGGCAACGCCACGGTAGCAGGCTATGATGTATATAAACAAACCGAGCTGATCAAACAAAACATCGGGTATATGAGCCAGAAATTTTCGCTGTACGAAGACCTGACGGTGAAAGAGAACATCCGCTTTTATGCCGGCATATATGGTATGGGCAGTGGGGAAATAAAAGCGAAGATGAATGCATTGCTTCAGCAACTGCAGATGACGGCAGAAGAGAACAGCCTCGTGGGCTCATTGCCACTGGGTTGGAAACAGAAACTGGCTTTCTCTGTGGCCATCCTGCACGAGCCGAAGATTGTGTTCCTGGATGAGCCCACCGGCGGAGTGGACCCGGTAACAAGACGTGAGTTCTGGAACCTGATTTATGAAGCAGCTGAAAAGGGGATCACGGTGTTTGTTACCACCCATTATATGGACGAAGCGGAATATTGCAACCGCATCTCCATCATGGTGGATGGGAAAATAGAGGCGCTGGATACACCACATAACCTGAAAACAATTTTTCACGCTTCTTCCATGGATGAAGTATTTCTTCAGCTGGCCAGGGGAGCAAAACGAACAGCCGATTAATATATGAAGCAGTTTATCATATTCGTAAAGAAAGAATTCCGGCATATTTTCCGCGACCGGAAATCGCTGCTCATTATTATTATGATGCCCATTGTGCAGATCATCCTGTTTGGTTTTGCACTTACCAACGAGATCAAGAACAGCAATATCGCCGTGCTGGATAATGCAAAAGACGAGGCCAGCCGGGCCATCATTCAGCGGCTGGACGCCAGCCGGTATTTTAATGTAACCCGCTACCTGCATGCCAGCCAGGATATTGAAGCGGCTTTTAAAAGCGGAACGGTGCGGCTGGTGGTTGTATTTCAGCCAGACTTCCGGGAATCATTGATGCATTCCGGCAAAGCACAGGTACAGCTGATTGCTGATGCATCCGATCCCAATACGGCTACTACGGTAACAAACTATGCCGGCAATATCATCAGCGATTACCAGAAGGAAATGAGTCCGCAGGTTCAGCCTCCCTATTCCATCCGGCCCGAAATACGGATGCTGTACAACCCGCAACTGAAAGGCGCATATAATTTTGTGCCGGGTGTAATGGCGATGATCCTGATTCTTATTTCAGCAATGATGACATCGGTGGCCATTGTACGGGAAAAAGAGATCAATACCATGGAAGTGCTGCTGGTGTCGCCGTTAAAACCCCTTTTGTTTATTTTAAGCAAAGCCATTCCTTATGTATTCCTGTCACTGGTGAATGTATCCACCATCCTGTTGGTGAGTGTAACCCTGCTGGAAGTACCCATCAATGGCAGCCTGCTCTTGCTGATGGGGGAATCTTTTCTTTTTATTCTTACTTCGGTTTCATTGGGACTGATGATCTCGAACCTTACCAAAACACAACAGGAAGCACAGATGTTTTCCTTAATGACCCTGATGCTGCCCACCCTGCTGCTGGGAGGATTCATGTTCCCGATCGAGAGTATGCCATTGCCGCTGCAGATCATTTCCAATATCGTTCCGTCGAAATGGTTTTTTCTGATTGTAAAGGATGTGATGATTAAAGGACTTGGATTTTCGGCCGTGTGGAAGGAGTCGCTGGTGCTGGTGGGGATGACACTGTTCCTGCTGGCGGTAAGTTTTAAAAAATTCAAAACCCGGCTGGCATGAAACGACTGAAAGTAATACTTGAAAAAGAATTCCGCCAGGTGTTCCGCAACCCGGCCATCCTGAGGCTGGTGCTGGTGATGCCCGTGGTGCAGCTGCTGGTATTTCCCTTTGCGGCCAATTATGAAGTAAAGAATGTGCTGCTGTCGGTGGTGGATCATGATCATTCTTCCTATTCGCAGAAGTTCATCAATAAGATCACCGGCTCGGGATACTTTAAGCTTACCGATTATTCTCCTTCGTACAACCAGGCCATGAAAGCGGTGGAGGCAGACAAAGCCGACCTGATCATTGAAATACCACCGGCCTTTGAAAAAGACCTTATCAGGGACAACAAAGCGTCGATGCTTATTGCGGTGAATGCCGTGAATGGAACAAAAGCAAATTTGGGGGGAGCATATGCGGCCAATATTGTCCGGGATTTTAATTCGGAAATACAAATGCAATGGATTCAGCTGCCCAGGTTCAGCAACCAGCCCGTTATTGAAATCACGTCTTCCAGCTGGTACAATCCCACCATGAATTATAAATTCTTCATGGTGCCGGGTATTCTCGTCACCCTGCTTACCATGATCGGTAGTTTCATGGCGGCGTTGAACATTGTTCACGAAAAGGAGATCGGCACCATTGAGCAGATCAATGTATCGCCCATCACCAAGGTGGAGTTCATCCTGGGTAAACTCATTCCTTTCTGGATCATGGGACTGGTTACCCTTACGCTCGGGCTCCTGGTATCCTGGCTTTTCTACAGCATCATTCCGGTGGGCAGCATTGCATTGATTTATGTATTCGGCATGGTGTTTCTTTTTACGCTGCTGGGCGTGGGCCTGCTTGTTTCCACCTATGCCGAAACGCAGACGCAGGCTACGTTTGTAAGCTTCTTTGTGATGATGTTGTTTATGCTGCTGGGCGGCCTGTACACACCGATTGAAAGCATGCCTGACTGGGCAAAGATGATCACCAAAATAAACCCCGTGGCATATTTCATTGAAGTGATGCGGATGATTGTACTGAAGGGAAGCGGCTTCACAGATGTTAAAACACAGTTCTTCTCTGTACTGGCGCTGGGCATATTCTTCAACAGCTGGGCGGTAATCAATTACCGGAAACGGTCCTGAGCGGCTTCTTACTCTTTCTTCGAAAACAGAATACCAAACATCATGATGATGGTGGACAGCAGTACCAGCTGCAGCACCAGCGATTTATTTACAAAAGGTATTTGCTGAAGCGGAATGATGGATAAAAACAGCAGTATGTTGATCAGCCCCCGGGGCATGATGAACAGCATCGGAAACAAGGGAATGCCGGATAGTTTCAACTGCATGGCACGGATGAGTAATGCCACAGCCATGATGGCTACTGCCCAGGCGAGGGTTTGGGTATTAAGTACTTCGGCTGTTTCAATCAGGTACCCAAAAAGCAGGAAGAAAGCAGTGCGGACTAAAAAAGTGGCTTCTGTAACCAGGTCCCTGAATTTATGTACTTCGGTATTCAATTCATCCGGTTTCAGTTTACTCACCCAACGGAACCGTTTCAATTCATCCAGATTACCGAGGAATAAACCGAGAATAAGAATAAAGATCAGTGAGGGCAGGTGGTACAATTTGGCAAGGGCATAGATCAGCAATACCAGCAGGATGATGGGAACAAATTTGATGTGGTGATCGATCCGGCCCAGCAGGAAAGCCAGCAGGATGGTGGCGGCAAAGGATACCCCGATCATGAGCAACAGCTGAAGTGCCGATGATAAAACAGAATGTGCCTGCCCCAGTTCATTTAAAGCCACAAAGTTGAAGAACACCACCCCGATAATGTCAGAAAGGCTGCTTTCGTAGGTGATGAACTCCCGGTTATGAGCACCCAGGTATTTCACACTGGGGATGGCAATGGAACTGCTGATTACGCAAAGCGGAACGGCATTGGTGAGCGCATTCCTGAATGAAATGGCGGGATCGGACAATTGAAAAGCAAATGCCAGCAGGAAGGCAAGTGCCAGCAAGGGTACCAGGGCCACCAGGGCCGACCGTTTAATCAAGCCTGTTTTTGAACGGTTGAGTTCCAGTTCAAGTGAGCCCTCCAGTACAATCAGGATTAAACCGATGGTTCCGAATACAGGCAGTAAAGCAGACAGGTCGGGGATATGAATGCCGATTGTTTCCGACAGCTGTCTAACGATCCATCCAAGCAGCAACAGCAGGATCACAGAAGGTATTCGTGTTTTGGAAGAGGTAAGGTCGAACACATAAGCGATTAATAAAAGAACGCAAAAGGTAATGATGATGGTGGCGGTCATGCTTAAAGATAAAAAAAAGAGCCCTGCTTAAAAAGCAGGGCTTGTTAAAATATACTCTAATCAAATTATAATCCCATTTTCTTTTTCAGGTTTGTATCAATAGCATCCAGGAACTCTTCTGTGTACAGGTAGTGTTCACCGTGGTTCACTTTGTTGCCGTGAATACAAACGGCCAGGTCCTTGGTCATCTTGCCGCTTTCTACTGTTTCTATACAAACGGCTTCGAGTGCATTACAGAAATCGATCAATGGCTGGTTGTTATCCAGTTTGCCGCGGAAGGCAAGGCCTCTTGTCCATGCAAAGATGGAAGCGATCGGGTTGGTGGATGTTGGTTTGCCGGCCTGGTGTTCCCGGTAGTGACGGGTAACCGTGCCGTGTGCGGCTTCGGCTTCCATGGTCTTTCCATCCGGAGTAACCAATACTGAGGTCATCAATCCCAATGAACCGAATCCCTGTGCCACGGTATCGCTCTGTACGTCGCCGTCGTAGTTCTTGCAGGCCCATACAAAGTTGCCGTTCCATTTCAGGGCGCTGGCCACCATGTCGTCGATGAGACGGTGTTCGTATACGATGCCGGCTGCATCAAATGCCGTTTTAAATTCTTTCTGGTATACTTCTTCAAAGATGTCTTTGAAGCGTCCGTCGTATTTTTTAAGAATGGTGTTCTTGGTGGAAAGATACAGGGGCCATTTTTTGCTGAGCGCCATGTTGAAGCAGCTTCTTGCGAATCCATAAATACTCTCATCGGTATTGTACATGGTAAGGGCAACGCCATCGCCTTTATAATTATATACTTCAAAGGTTTGCGGTTCGCCGCCGCCTTCGGGTGTGAAGGTCATGGTGAGTTTGCCTTTTCCTTTGATCACCGTATCGGTGGCACGGTACTGGTCGCCGAAGGCGTGACGGCCTACGATGATGGGCGCCGTCCAGTTGGTTACCAGCCGGGGTACATTCTTCATTACGATCGGCTCCCGGAAAACGGTGCCATCAAGAATATTGCGGATGGTGCCGTTGGGGCTTTTCCACATTTGTTTCAGGCTGAATTCTTTTACCCGGGCTTCATCCGGTGTGATGGTGGCGCACTTGATACCCACGCCACAGGCCTTGATGGCATTGGCGGCATCAATGGTTACCTGGTCATCGGTCTGATCCCGGTATTCCATGCCCAGGTCATAGTATTGGATGGGAACATCCAGGTAAGGAAGGATGAGTTTGTCTTTGATGAATTTCCAGATGATGCGTGTCATCTCGTCGCCGTCCAGTTCTACAACCGGATTTGCTACTTTGATCTTGCTCATAAATCAACAGTGGGTTTTAAATTTCAGCAAATGTACGGTATAGGGCGGATACGGGATACAAGATGCCAGATGCCGGATGGGGAAAACAACAGAATTGCTGGTGATAAAACTATTTAAGAGTTACCATCGCCTTATTAATGTTGTGTAATAATCCCTCGAATATGAGTTACAAGAACCTGGAAGTCTGGAAATCAGCCAGAGAAGTTGTTATTGATGTACATAGAATGACTTTTACACTTCCAAAATTTGAGCAATTTGAAGAAGCTCAGCAAATAAGACGTTCTGTTAAATCGGTTAAGAGTAACATTGTAGAAGGATATGGCCGGCGAAAGTACAAACAGGATTTTATCAGGTTTCTCGTTATTGCAATTGCTTCCCTGGACGAAACTATCGATCATTTGGAAACACTTGAGGAAACAGGATCATTAAATGACAAAGCTGTATTTGAATTGCTGAACGGAAAACTCAACATGCTGAGTAAAAAATTAATCAACTTTTTAAAGGCAGTAGAAGAAAAACACCGGGTTTAGGATCCCACATCCGGCATCTCGCATCCGGCATCCTCAGATTCAACTACAATCCCGTTGACTTCTTCAGCTGGAAATCGGCCACCACGGCACCCAGGTTCTCAATGATCTCATCGCCGAATTCACTGGTCTTTAAAAGCGTGGCTCCCTGCATCAGGTTGTAAAAGTCGATGGTCACCCGCTTGCGCATGATGGTGGCTTGTAGAGCAGAGGTGATCAGTTCGGCTGCTTCTTTCCATCCCATATAATCCAGCATCATGCATCCGCTGAGGATAACAGAGGATGGGTTCATGCTGTCGGTACCTGCAAATTTCGGAGCGGTACCATGCGTGGCTTCAAACACCGCATAACCGGTTTTGTAATTGATGTTGGCGCCGGGGGCAATGCCGATGCCACCCACTTCGGCGGCGAGTGCATCGGAGATATAGTCGCCATTAAGGTTTAAAGTTGCTACTACGGAAAACTCTTTGGGTGCAATCAGTATCTGCTGCAGGAAATTATCGGCAATGATGTCTTTCACCAACAGTTTCCCATCATGCAGTGCTTTGCGCTGCACTTCATTGGCATGCGCTTCGCCATGCTCTTTTTTCAGCTGATCCCATTCGTCCCAGGTGAATGTTTTATCGCCGTATTCCTGGCGGGCCACTTCATAGCCCCAGGTTTTAAATCCACCTTCAGTGAACTTCATGATATTGCCTTTGTGCACCAGGGTAACCGAAGGAAGGTCATTTTCCAGGGCATGGTTGATGGCGGCCCTTACGAGTCGCTTGGTTCCTTCCACCGAAACGGGTTTTACGCCATAGCTGGAATCGCCGGGGAAGCGCACGCTTTTCACGCCCATTTCTTCCAGCAGGAATTTTTCAAACTTTTTAGCTTCGGGGGAACCGGCCTTCCATTCAATGCCGGCATAAATGTCTTCGGTGTTTTCCCGGAAGATGATCATATCCACCTGTTCGGGATGCACCACGGGAGAAGGAACCCCTTTGAACCATTTCACCGGGCGCACGCAGGCATACAGGTCCAGGTCCTGCCGCATGGCCACGTTCAGCGAGCGGATACCGCCGCCGATGGGCGTGGTAAGCGGACCTTTGATGGAGAGTATATAATCCTTGGCGGTTTGCAGGGTATCAGCCGGCAGCCATTCGCCGGTTTGTTTAAATGCTTTTTCCCCGGCCAGCATTTCTTTCCATTCGATCTTCCGTTCGCCGTTGTATGCTTTGGCCACGGCCGCGTCAAATACTTTTTGCGCCACTTTCCAAATTTCCGGACCGATGCCGTCGCCTTCGATGAATGGGATGATGGGGTTATTGGGTACGTTCAGTTTTCCGCTGGGGGCCATGCTGATCTTTTCTGCCATAGGTTCGTAGATTGAGGTGGCAAAGGTAAGGACTGGAAAGGTTTTACGAGAATGGGGAATGGGTATATTTTAGAAGTTTTCCTTACCCATAATTAATCAAAAACGGCGCTTTACCCTGAAGTTCAGAACGACGTTGTAAACTGTATTGGAGGTATTCCCTTTGAACGAACCTGTAAAATTACCGCTGATATACTGTCCGATAGCTGCATATTCAGTGAAATTTATCATTATTGGCGGATTGATCATGGACACAGGTTCACCCAATACATCAGAGTAAAAGTGATAAAGTTGTTTACTATTTCCAGGAAGTATTGTTTCGTGTAAATAGCTTACATATGCAGAGAACCCTGAACCCGTTTTATAACCTGTAGCAAAATCATAAAAAATAGGACCGTTGTTCGCCATTGTATGGTTTATTGTATCTGCGGGATAACTAAATGAATAGGGTGTACCATTATAAGTGAAACTGATGAATTGCTGAGTATTTCCACCACAGGCTTGTATGACTGCCAAAGAATTATTGCCCGGGGCGATGGGATATGAGACAGGTATGCTCTGCGTTAAAGTGGTAAGATCTTCTGCAAAAACCGTAATGCTGCTGTTTGATGAACCACATAACAGCAGGTTATAGTTATATGCACCCGTGCCACTTAAAGGGTACCTTTTAAATACATTTCCAAATTGTACATACAGGTTTCCATTTGTTACAGGATTTCCTGCACAATTGGTTACCGAGCCGCTGATATTGGCAACAGTACTTCCTGGAATGGAGATATTGCCAAGATAAATATTGCCGGTAGTAGTTGTGAATGCCTGGGAATAGCCTGCTGTTGTACAGGAGCTATTACTGAAGATTTCCATCAGTAACTGAGCATTAGCCGGAACAGGGCCGGATACATAACCATTTATATCAGTGTAGCCATGTCTCCAGTTAGCTGGATCATTGACAAGCGAGATCTTTACAAAAGCATTCGGGATCGGCTGACCGGTTGTGCTTACAACGGTACAGCTGAATTGAACGAAATTGGCAGGAACATCAACATTCCAGAAAGAAAAATGACTTACCTCACCCACATAGTTGTTCCCTGACTTTGTTGCCAGGCCTTCTTCTTTCCATAATCCTTTGGCTTCATCAAAATACCAGAGTGGAATACTTGCCGGTGCATTGGCACTGATGGATGATGGGATCGGGAAAGTCAGCGTTGCCTTTTTGCCGGGGGCGATCTGCAGCAATTCTCCGCTGCTGCCGGTTAATTCAACAGCAGCCATACCATAGGTGGTGAGCAGCTGAAGATTGCCGGCTGTGTTTATTCCCCGCAGGTCGCCGGGCATGGTGTTGGGAAGATCGGTACTGGTAGGATTTAACCAGTGAGCCGTAATGTTCACGTTGCCGGTATAAGCAGCATTGCTGGAAGCATGAACTACTGCATTAGCTGGGATTGCAATGCTCAGCCCGTTTGAAAGAATTACGTTTCCACCGGATGCGGAACTGATATTTCCGGCAAAAACCTTTTTGATTAGTTTGATCCTGAAAAAGGTGGACTTGCCTTCATCCGTGATACATGTTTTAATACTTTTAAAATATCCCGGAACATTTATGGTAACAACAGCGGCATTCTTTACCACCTCCGCATTCTTTATCTCAAAGTAACCATATTTGTCTGTTGTGGTGGACAATGTGCCAAACTGAACGGTTGCCTGTCTTACAGCCAGTTCATTCTCATCGGTAACAAAACCGCTTACCGATGATTTTACTTTTGTGCTGAGATCGGTATTGCCGGCAAAACCGAATGGACTGCCATCATTCTTTTTGCAACCCGGGAAAAGGAAAAGAAGCAACAGTATTGCAGGAATAATTTTTACCAGGGGCTTTACGTGCAGTATCCGGCTCATATTGTTGGTTAAGGTTGTAAGTTAGGCAAACAGATTTCATAAAATGCTGCATGAACAGTACCTAAATAAAAGAGCCCCTGCATACACAGGGGCCCGGTATATAAGTAATGGCTGTTCTAAAAAACTCTTCGTACCCGGAAATTACAGGTGACCGTATAGGTTGTGTTGGGAGCTGCGGTGCCGGTTACTGACCCGGTGAAACTTCCACTGATGAACTGACCGATGCTGCCGTATTCTGAGATATTTACAGAAACGGGCGAAGGAATGGTCGTCTGCCCGGTTTGTGTGCTGTTGAAACTAACCAGGTTCTGGTTACTTCCTGCAGCTATATTTAGTTTGTCAAAACTGATGAAAGAAGATGTTGCATTACTGTTGGCATATATACGGATAGCGGTGGATGTTCCATTGCTGTCGGGGGATTGTGTTACAGAACCATTTGGCGGGATCACAGAATATGGTGTGCCATTGATGGTATAATTAAAATATTCTGAAACAGAAGTTCCGCAGGCCACCAGGTTACCCACATTGTTGCTGCCGGGCTGTAAGGTAACGGTTAGCGGTGTGCCTTCCTGTCCTGTTACTGCATCTCCGCCGATGAGTATAGCGTTGTTGATGTTCCCGCAAATGATAGTGGAGAAACTGAAGCTTCCGGTATTGGATGAATTATACCGTACAAAGATGCCTCCATAATTCATCATCACATAGCCATTGGTTACCGGCTGGCCATTACAATCCGTTAACGTGCCGGTTACCGATGCCTGGTTACTGCCGCCGGGTACGGTAATCGTTCCCAGCGAAATGGGCGAGCTGGTGGTAGTAAAAGCCTGGGAATAGAGCACTACATTGCTGCAGCCATAAGCGGCGCCGTAAACTTTCATGATCAGTTGTGCATTGGCCGGAACCAGTCCGCTGGCATAGCCGTTTGCATTGGTGGTGCCGTGGCAACCCGTCATGGTACCATTGCTGTAATCAATCCATATGTGCAGGTTGGGAAGGGGGCTGCCATTTGCATCCACGATGGTGCAATCAAACGGTACCCCTCCGTTAGGCAACGGCATATCGCAGTTCCAGTAAGAGAAATGGCTTACGTCTCCCTGGTATTTGTTTCCTGATTTGGTTGCTGAACCTTCTTCTTTCCATAATCCTTTGTCTTCATCAAAATACCATAAGGGTAATGAAGCCGGTGCATCACCCATCAATGATGCAGGAATGGTAAGGGCGAGGGTGGCTTTTTTACCCGGGGCGATCTGCAGCAGTTCACCGGATGCACCGGTGAGTTCAACAGCGGCCATGCCGAATGTTTTGAGTAATTGCATGAGGCCTCCATTGTCAATACCTCTCAGGTCGCCGGGCATGATCCTGTCGAGGTCACTGGCTTCGGGATTGATCCAGAAAGCGGCCACGTTAACGGTTCCGGTATAAGCACTGCTGGTGGAGGCGTTCACCACAGCACCTGCGGGTAGCGTAATGCTCAGTCCATTTGTCAATGTAACATTACCTCCTGAACCGCCATTAATGCTTCCTGTATTTGTTTTAGGGATGAGCTTGATGCGGAAGAATGCCGGCTTGCCTTCCCTCACAATATATGTTTTGATGCCTTTGAAATAACCGGGCTTGTTTACGGTAACCACGGCGGCGTTCTTCACCACCTGTACATTCTTAAATTCAAAATAACCATACTTGTCGGTGCTGATGTTTGCTGAACCGAACTGCACGCCGGCATTTTTTACCGGCAGGTCATTTTCATCGGTTACAAATCCTGATACAGATGAACTGACCCGGGTTGCCAGGTCGGGAGGCGTTCCGCCGCCACCGGTATCAGGGCTGAATTCTTTCTGGCAGGAGAAAAAGAATAATGCTGCCAGTACGGGCAGGACGATCAAGCGCCCGGATTTCTTTGTTAGGGTTGAATACATAGTTGTAAGGTTTGAGAAAAATGAATTGAGCGACCTCTCTCAGACTCTCCGCATAAAGAATGCGTTGCCCGGTATTATTATTTTTTTAAAAATTGATCGAGCAGTTCAGCCAGCCGGCATCAATGCTAACGCCCGGGTATTTTTTGTAGAAGTTGATGGCCGGCTCATTCCAGTCGAGTACCTGCCAGGCCATGCCGCTGTATTTTTTTTCTTTGCATTCTTCAATCAGCCTGTCGAATAATAATTTGCCGATGCCGGCGCCCCTTAATTTTTCAGACACCAGGAAGTCTTCAAGGTAAAGCCGCTGGCCTTTCCAGGTGCTGTAGCGGATGTACCAGAGTGCAAATCCTTCCACCCGCCCGTCGAGTTCAGCCACATAGGCCCACCACACCGGCTGGTTTCCAAAACCACTTTCCACAAAATGATTAAAAGAAACAGTAACTGCATCCGGCTCTTTTTCATAAACCGCCAGTTCATGAATCAATTCCATCATTCTCGTACAATCTTCTTTAACGGCTCTTCTGATAACAACACCCATCAGCTGACATTTTTAATTTTTCATTTTTAGTTTGACAACGCCTGGTCCAGGTCCATTAAAATGTCCTGTATGTTTTCGATGCCCACGCTCATGCGTATCAGTCCATCGGTGATGCCGTAACGCTCCCGGTGTTCTTTTGCAACACCGTGGTGTGTCATACTTGCCGGGTGGCATAGCAGGGTATCGCAGGTGCCGAGTGATACCGCCCGGATGCACATCTGCAGGTTGTTGATGAATTTTTTGGCTGCTTCCAGCCCGTCTTTCATTTCAAAACTCAGCATGGCGCCGGCATGACTCATTTGTTTGGAGGCGGTATGATAATCGGGATGAGAAGAAAGGCCAAGGTAATTCACCCTGCTTACCGCCGGGTGATTTTCTAAAAAACCGGCCACTTCCATGGCGTTGTGGCAATGGCGCTGCATGCGTACTTCCAGTGTTTTGATTCCCTGCGACAGCAAAAAAGCATCAAAGGGATTGCTGTTGCCTCCGAGCAGCCGGTGTACTTTGGTAACGTTGCCGTTCATGTGATCAAGGTCACTCCCGATCAATACGCCACCGATGGCTGTACCATGACCGTTGAGAAATTTAGTGGTGCTGTGGATCACCAGGTCCACGCCAAACCGGAAGGGTTGCTGTAAATAAGGTGTTGCAAAAGTATTGTCCACAGCCACCAGCAAGTTTTTTTCTTTGGCCAGCCGGGTCAGTTCTTCCAGGTCAACACACTGTATGGTGGGGTTGGCGGGCGTTTCGAGGTAAAGCATTTTAATGGAACGGTCTGATTGAATGATCTCCCGGGCTTTTTCCAGGTTCCGCAGGTCAGCGATGATCACTTCAATGCCCAGGGGTGGGAGGATCTTTTCAAGGAGTTCGTCGGTGCCGCCGTAGAGAGAATAGTGTGAAAGCACTTTATCTCCCGCTTTTAAATGACTGATGAAAAGGGTGCTGATGGCCGCCATGCCGCTGGCGTGCAAAATAGCTTTGAGGGCAAGCGGGTTTCCTGTTGCATCCACCAGTCCGAAACTTTCCAGCGCCGCAATGCGTTTTTCGGCTTCGGTGATGGTTGGGTTGCCCCAGCGGCTGTAGATGTATCCTTCTTCTTCGCCGCTGAACCTGCGCATGCCCTGTTCGGCTTCGTCGAATACATACGTGCTGCTGGCATAAATGGGAACCAGGTGGGCATAATTGGGATCGGGCTGATGGCCTGCATGAACGGCTGCCGAGCTGAAGCCGCTGAATGGAAATTTGTTACCGGGCATGTGGAAAGTTTGAAGTTTGTAGCAAACCGTTCCTGCTTTTTCAATCAGTAACTTTGTCTGCGTACCAAAAGTAAAAAATTAAAAATGAAAGAACTGCTGCGGCGTTATGCGGCTTATACCATCTGGGCCAACCAGAAACTGTTTGATTGTATCCGTGATCTGCCGGAAGAGCAGCTTGACAGGGAGATCATCAGTAGTTTTTCTTCCATCCGCAAAACCATGCTGCATATGTGGGATGCAGAGGCCATTTGGTGGCAGCGGCTGAAACTGGAAGAACGGGTATTGCGGCCAAGCGATGATTTTTCCGGGGACCTTTCTGAACTGGTAAAGAGAAGTGTACGCCAGTCGCAGATATGGAGAGATTGGGTGGATGCCGCCACCGAGGCTCAGCTGCAGCATGTATTCGCTTATCAAAATACCAAGAAGGAGCAGTTTAAACAACCGGTATTTGAAATGCTGGTACACATTGCCAATCACGGCACCTATCACCGCGGTCAGCTGGTTACCATGCTGCGTCAATTGGGCGTGGAAAAAATTCCGCAGACGGATATCATTGTATTTTTCAGGAAGAAGTAAGGGGGGTTGAAGTTTGTGGTTTGAAGTGGTGAAGAGATTGACAATTCGTAAAGTCAATCTCAAACGTTAAACCTCAAAAATCAGACAGAATCAATTGTGATCAATCATCGTCAGCTTCACCCCGTATCCCTGCCGGTAGGCGCCTACGCCGGGCCTCGGAGGTTGGTATTCCACGTGAAGGAAGTTGCGGAAAACGAGGCCGATGCCCTTGGCATATCGTTCAGCACCGTAATTTATTTCGTGGTATGAGTTGGGGTCGGAGGGATTGCCAAGCACTTCATCACGCTGTGCCACTTTTAGTGTGCTGTCGACCATGATGGCACCCAGTGTTATTTTGGTATTCAGGCTATCGTAGGTATAATCCCAGTCTTCGAGGTACCGCATATCTACGCCGTAAATATCTACGTATCGGTGTCCCTTCCAGCTGAAGCCGTTGCGGATGGGAGAAGCCAGCTTGATCAGCCGCATATTATTCTCGATAAACTCAATGCTGGTACCGGTGGGTACGGCCATGAACGTATTATCAGGAACCCAAGGGTTGGCAGCTGTTTTACGGATATACCGGAGAATGCGGTATGCCGGCCTGCCCAGGTTATCGGTGATCTGTGCATCCACCTGGTGCTTTACCTGGTATTTGATTACGGTATCTTTTGTTCCAAAGTTGATGAAAACCGTTGAGTCTAAATTGTATGTAATGTATTTGCCCACCTGCAGCGGATAATAATCACTCAACGGGATCGTCTGGAAATCATCGGTGCTCTTTTTGCAGGAGCTGATGATGATGGTAGTGATCAGTGCCAGAAGGAATAACTTTCTCATAAGTTTTTATGGGGTTACCAACTAAAGATACGATTATAGTGCAAAAGGCTGCCCGTTCCGCTGGATAATTCCTCCCCCGATCACGTCATTTCCTTCGTAGAAAACGGCACTCTGACCCGGGGCCACCCCTTTTACATCTTCATAAAAACGCACATTTATGCCGTTTTCGTATGTATACAGGTTGCTGAGAGCCCCTTTATCTTTATAGCGGATCTTGGTCACGGCTTCCATGCCTTCGGTTATGCCTTCGTACTTGATCCAGTTGAGTTTGGCCACTTTCATGTCGGTGCGGTTCAGGTCTTCCTCGCCGCCCAGCACCACGGTATTGGTTTCGGGGAGGATTTCGGTTACAAAAGCCGGCCTGCCCAGGGCAATATCCAGGCCTTTACGCTGCCCAACGGTATAAAAGGGATAACCCCGGTGTTTGCCCAGGATCCTGCCCGTTTTGTCCACAAAATTTCCGCCTTCCACTTTTTCTTCCAGGCCTTCCACTTTCCGTTTCAGGAAGCCTCGGTAGTCGTTATCGGGAACGAAACATATTTCATAACTCTCGTTCTTTTTGGCCAGTTCGGGATAGCCAAAATCGTGGGCCATCTGCCGGATGTCTTTTTTGTGATAGGTGCCCAGGGGGAGCAAAGTGCGGCTCAGCAGGTCCTGCTGTAATCCCCACAGGGCATAGCTTTGGTCCTTGGTATCGTCAATGCCTTTGCGTATGAAATATCGCCCGTTGCTGTGTTGATGTACCTGTGCATAATGGCCCGTGGCAATGAATTCGCAGCCCATGGCGTCGGCCCTTTTAAGCAATGCCCGCCACTTGATGTGGGTATTGCACATCACACAGGGATTGGGGGTGCGGCCCGCCATATATTCTTCCACAAAATTGTCGATCACGAAATCGCCGAATTCTTCCCGGATATCGAGTATAAAATGCGGGAATCCATGATGCACCGCTGCCTGCCGGGCATCGTTGAAACTGTCGAGATTGCAGCAGCCGGTTTCTTTTTTGCCGGTGGTGCCCACGCTGGTAGCATAGTCCCATGTTTTCATGGTGATGCCCACCACTTCATAGCCTTCTTTATGAAGCATCAAAGCCGCTACGGTACTGTCAATACCGCCGCTCATCGCCATCAGAACCTTTCCTTTTTTGCTCATTTTTTCTCCTCAGAATTTGACTGGCAAAGATACAGAATAGGTTCGTGGTTTGAGGTTTATGGTTTCGGGAATTTCTCAGGCACACGGGCTCTTAATAACTTATGACTTTTAACTTATAACTTTTAACTTAATTTGCGGCCATGCAGCAATACCTCAAACTTCTTCAGCATATCATTGATACCGGCGCCGATAAAAACGACCGCACCGGCACCGGCACCCGCAGTGTTTTCGGCTACCAGATGCGTTTTGACCTCAGCGAAGGATTCCCGCTGGTGACCACCAAAAAAACACACCTAAAGAGTATCATTTATGAGCTGCTTTGGTTTTTGCAGGGCGATACCAATATCAAATATTTAAAGGAGCATAACGTAAGCATCTGGGATGAATGGGCGGATGAAAACGGCGACCTGGGACCCGTGTACGGCAAACAATGGCGCAGCTGGGAAGGGGCGGATGGTCATGTGGTTGACCAGGTGAAAGACGTGATTCACCAGATAAAAAACAATCCCGACAGCCGCCGCATGATCATCAGCGCCTGGAATGTGGCCGACCTGCCCAGGATGAAACTGATGCCCTGCCATTGTCTTTTCCAGTTTTATGTTGCCAACAGAAAACTGAGCTGCCAATTATACCAACGATCTGCGGATGTATTTCTTGGGGTGCCTTTCAACATTGCATCCTATGCATTACTCACCATGATGATGGCGCAGGTATGCGGCCTGGAGCCGGGCGAATTTGTTCATTCATTTGGGGATGCCCACCTGTACAGCAATCATTTTGAACAGGCCCATCTTCAGTTAACAAGAACGCCGTATCCCTTACCACAGATGAAAATTAACCCTGCCGTAAAGGATATCTTCGGTTTCCGGTTCGAGGATTTTGAACTGGTGAACTACCAGTCGCACCCGGCCATTAAGGCTCCCGTTGCCGTTTAGAGCCTGGCCTGACGCCCTCTTCTGACCATTTTCACTGATCATATTGGTCAAACGGAGATACCAGTACATATTTTCCCGCCTCTTTTCATATTAATTCTCCTTCTTTTCCGTTTATAAGGAAGGAAGAATATCTTATGAAAAAATTTACCGCCTTCTGCTTATTGATTTTTTCCGTTTCGATTGCTGTTGCCCAGCCTTCGAGGGATACTACATTGAAAGAACAGAAAGAAAACGTGATCAGGGAAAGTACCATTGTTCAGGTGGAAAACCTCGGCGATCTCATCAACACCGATAACCCCGAAATGCGGCCGACCATTTCTGCCGACGGTAACCTGTTATTCTTCATCCGCCAGAACGATCCCGCCAACATACAGTACCAGATTGTTCCCAACTCGCAGGATATCTGGTATTCCAAGCGTGACAGTCTCGGCCGCTGGTCCAAGGCAAAGCACCTGAGTGCCAAAGTAAATGCTTCTCATTATAATGCCGTGTTCTGGATATCGCCTGATATGAACAAGATATTGCTGAAAGGGGCTTTTATCGACGGGCAGTATTATGGAATGGGAGTGAGCATGATCAACAAACGAAGCGACAACAGCTGGACGGATGCACAGATGCTCCGTATCCGCAATTTTGAAAAATACCGGGAAACGGCACAATTCGGCGCTTCGATGGGCCAGGAGGGTAAAACCCTGCTCTTTTATATGAGTGATAAGAAAGACAGCTACGGGAATAACCTGTATGTTTCTTTTTATGAAGGCAATAATATCTGGACAGCCCCCAAGAGCCTCGGAAAGAAAATCAATCTCCCCGACTACAATGAGATGAGTCCCTTCATCGCTGCCGATGGCAAAACACTTTATTTCAGCAGCGACCGCCCCGGTGGCCTGGGTGAACAGGATATCTGGATGACCAAACGCCTTGACGACAGCTGGACAAAATGGAGCGACCCTGTAAACCTGGGCGCCCCCATCAATACCGCAAATTCTGAGGCCTTCTTTACCATGGATGCCGGTGGTGAATACGCATACCTTACCTCGAGCGATGGTTCTTTTGGCGCCAGCGATATTGTACGGGTGAAGCTGATGGAAAAGGAAAAACCAAATCCGGTGGTGCTGGTGAACGGCAACGTATACAACGCAAAAACAAAACAGCCGCTGAGCGCTTCGCTGATCTATGAAACACTGCCCGACGGTGCCGAAGCAGGCAATGGTGTTTCAAGCCCGGTCGACGGATCCTTCAAAATTGTGTTACCCTATGATAAAAACTACAGCATACGGGCATCGGCCGATAAATTCTTTGCCATTTCCGAAAACCTGAACCTCGATTCACTCGTAAAGGCCGGGTACAAAGAAATTCATAAAGACCTGTACCTGGTACCCATTGAGATCGGGCAGGTGTTCCGGCTGAACAATGTATTCTTCGACTTTGACAAATACAGCCTGCGGCCGGAATCCTTTGTGGAACTCGACCGGGTGGTGGGCTTCCTGAATGAATATCCCAATATTGAAATTGAAATGAGCGCCCATACCGACAGCAAAGGCTCGGATGATTACAATATGACGCTGAGTGATAACCGGGCTAAATCGGTAAGAGAATACATACTTTCGAAAGGCATTGCGGCGAAGAGGATTGTATCACAGGGTTATGGCGAAACCAAACCGGTGGCGCCCAACAGCAATCCCGATGGTTCGGACAACCCCGACGGACGCCAGCTGAACCGGAGGGTGGAGTTTAAGATTCTGAAGAATTAGAAAAATAATAGTCATTCGTCATTCGCCTTTAAGGTAAAAATGCGGGAAGGATCAAGTTCCGTATTTTTACCTTTTAATTTTATACCGGTATGATCTCTCTCATCGTTGCGGCCGCCGAAAACAATGCCATTGGTAAAAACAACCAGTTGCTCTGGCACCTGCCCAACGATCTTAAATTTTTCAAAAACACAACATGGGGCATGCCCGTGATCATGGGACGCAAAACATTTGAATCGGTGAATAAACCATTGCCCGGCCGGTTCAATATTGTGATTACCAGGCAGGCCGGCTGGGAGGCAGAAGGCGTTCTGGTGGCAACAGACCTGCCCGATGCCATAAAAAAAGCCGGAGAAACAAACTGCAAAGAAATTTTTGTGATCGGTGGCGGTGAAATATACAAACAGGCATATGCCATGGCTCATAAGATTTACCTTACCCGGGTTCATGCAGCACCGGATGGCGATACCTTCTTCCCGGCCATTGAAGACAGCACATGGACCCTTGCACAGAACCAGGATTTTCCGGCCGATGATAAACATTCATTCGCCTACTCCTTTCAAACCTGGGTGAAGAAATGATCGATATTCCTTCTTATAGATTCTATCGTTTTCTTAGTGACTATATCCTGGCTTATACCTTTGCGGTGATCATCCTGTTCGTACTCTTCCTTTTTCTGCGCAACCGTTGGCGGAATGAAACCTATAACTTCCTGTATGTACAGAACACCCTGCTTGCCTGGATTAACCTGCTGACCATACTTTCAAATCTTACCGAGTTGTTCATTGCCTGGTATGGACAAAATACCTATGAATGGTACGCTTTCCGTTCGGGTGAAACATTTTCGTTTACCCGGTATTACACGCATATGGCATTAACCCTGCTTCCCGGTCTGCTTTTCTTTTTCCGGCGCTTCCGGACCAGCTGGTTGCTTACCATTGTATTTGTGCTGCTGCAGAATGCAGGAGCAATCGGCCGGCTTTTCTCTTATAATGCGGATTACCTCCCTTCATCCTGGTCTTATTACCCGGTAGAGCTGATCAAAGCACATGTTATAAACAGCGTAATCATCACCGGGCTGTTAGTATTTTTATACTGGTGGGCAAACCAGCGAAGAAAACTCCCTTATCCTTCCTTATTTTTGAAACAGCATGTACAGTAAATTCCAACTGGGAAAAAAATACCTTCAGTATTATTTTACCGCTTCCAGCGGCAAAGGGCATGGTGTGCATTCTCCCTTTGTGTTTGATTTTATTAAAAAGGTACTGCGGGATAATGCGTTTTACGATTGTTACCCGGTGATTGAAACCGCCCGGAAAAATTTGCTGCAGCAGAAAAGGGAAATAGAAGTGGAAGACCTCGGCGCCGGTTCATCGGTTACCCGGTCAGCCAAAAGAGTGGTGGCAGCTATAGCCGCCTCTTCGTTGAAGCCGGCAAAATACGCACAACTCCTGTTCAGGATGGTGCATTATTACAAACCGGTAATGATACTGGAACTTGGCACTTCATTCGGTATCACCACTTCGTACCTGGCATCCGGAAACGCGTTGGCAAACGTTCATACCATAGAAGGTTCAAAAGCGATCGGTGCCATTGCAGCCAATACATTTGAACGGGTAGGTATAAAAAATATCAGGCTTACAACCGGTGATTTTAATCATGTGCTGCCCATGCTGCTGCCTGCTATCAGCCCGGTGAACCTTTCTTTTATAGACGGTAACCACCGCAAAGAACCCACGCTGAACTATTTTGAGCAGTTATTAAACCACTCAACGGATTCCTCCATATTCATATTCGACGACATTCACTGGAGCCCTGAGATGGAAGAAGCCTGGACATCGATCAAGGCAAACCCCGCGGTTACCCTCACCATCGACCTTTTTTTCATCGGCATAGTGTTTATTAATCCCGACTTTAAGACTCCCCAGCATTTCGTAATCCGTTTTTAATAATGACCGTTAGGGGATAGGGGCAATTTTTCCTATCTTAGTCGCATCAATTGCATGTATGATTATCGGTGTTTTAAAAGAACCATCTCCTGAAACCCGGGTATCCCTGTTGCCCGAGCACATTGCCACCCTTAAAAAATGGAACGTGGAAGTTTGTATTGAACAGGGTGCCGGTACCAATGCTTTCGCTTCCGATGATAAATATACCGAAGCCGGCGCAGCTGTTGTGAGCCGCACGGAAGTCATCAGCCGGTCTGCGATCATCCTTTCTTTAAATAATCCCGGAACAGATACGCTGGCTTCCATCAAACAGGGAACCATCCTGATGGGAGTATACCAGCCCCTCTTCAACCCGGCATTCATGAAAGACCTGGCGCAAAAAGGGCTTATTGTTTTCAGCATGGATATGCTGCCACGCACCACCCGAGCACAAAGCATGGATGTGCTGAGCAGCCAGGCCAATATTGCCGGCTACAAAGCCGTGCTGCATGCGTCGGATCTTTTCCCGAAATATTTTCCCATGTTCATGACGGCTGCCGGAAGTATTCCCCCGGCAAAGTTGCTGATACTGGGCGCCGGGGTGGCAGGGCTGCAGGCCATTGCAACCGGAAGAAGGTTAGGGGCCGTGGTGGAAGTGTTTGATACCCGCCCGGCCGTGAAAGAAGAAGTGATGAGCCTGGGCGCCAAATTTGTGGAAGTGGAAGGTGCCGCTGATGCCAGTAAGGCGGGCGGGTATGCCGTGGAGCAAACAGAAGATTTTATGAAACGCCAGAAAGCAAAGATCGCCGAGAGTGTTGCCAAGGCGGATATTGTGATCAGTACGGCACAGATACCCGGAAAAAAAGCGCCGCTGCTGATTACCACCGACATGGTGAATGCCATGAAAAGCGGTTCCGTGATCATTGATCTTGCTGCAGCAACAGGAGGAAATACAGAACTGACCAGGAACAATGAAACCGTAATGCACAACGGCATCCGTATTGTGGGCAATTCAAACCTGCCTGCCGGTATGCCCAGCGATGCCAGCAAGATGTATGGAAAGAATATCCTCAACTTTTTACAGCTGATGATCACAAAAGAAGGGCAGCTGAACCTGAATTTTGAAGACGACCTGGTACTGGGTACCTGCATCACCAACGAAGGACAGGTGGTGCACGACCGCATCCGGGAAATGATAAATTAAGTAATATGGAAAATTTTCTGAACTGGATATCCGCCAACCAGCAGATCATCTACATCGTGATCCTCATGATCTTTGTAGGTATTGAAGTGATTGGCCGGGTGCCGAGTGTACTGCATACACCGCTGATGAGCGGCGCCAATGCCATACACGGCGTGGTCATCATCGGGGCCATCATTGTAATGGGCAAAGCCGAAGCTGATAATTACCTGGCATTGATACTTGGATTCCTGGCGGTGATTCTCGGCACCCTGAACGTGGTGGGTGGCTTTGTGGTGACAGACCGGATGCTGGAGATGTTTAAAAAGAAAAAATAACCACGGCAAACCAATAAACAAGTAAACCAATAAACGGACCAACGGCCAAATGGAACTGAACCTGCTTACGATATGTTATCTCATTGCATCAGTCACTTTTATTCTTGGGCTGAAGATGCTTTCCAATCCTGCTTCGGCACGTAAGGGAAACCTGGTGGCCGCTGCGGGTATGACCATCGCCATCCTCGGTACTATTTTTCTTTATGAAAGCGAAGGGCAAAAACTGCATAACTACGGATGGATATTCGGAGGTCTGCTGATCGGCGGCATTATTGGAACCCTGGCAGCCAAAAAAGTGAAGATGACGGCCATGCCCGAAATGGTGAGCCTCTTCAATGGTATGGGCGGCGCCTGTGCGGCGCTGATCTCGGCAGCAGAATTCTATCACGTGTACGAATTGCACAAGGCCTCGCCGGATATGGCCTTCTCGGATATTGTGTCTGTCGGTACCTATATTACCATTGCTGCTGGCGCCATCATTGGTACCATCTCTTATACAGGAAGTATCATCGCCTGGGGAAAACTGAACGGCCGGGTAAAAGACTTTTCTTTCAAGGGGCAGCATATTGTGAACATGATTGTGCTGGCGCTTACCCTGGCTGCAGCGGTGTTTGCCTATCGTTCCACCATCGGCGGCATTTATCTTCCATTTATACTGATCGGTCTCTTTGCATTCATCTACGGAATTCTTTTTGTGATGCCCATTGGCGGCGCCGATATGCCGGTGGTGATCTCATTGCTCAACTCATTCACCGGTGTGGCGGCAGCCTGCGGCGGATTCCTCTATGATAACAAAGCCATGCTCACCGGTGGTATTCTTGTTGGTGCAGCGGGTACACTGCTTACCATACTCATGTGCAAGGCAATGAACCGCTCACTCACCAATGTACTGATCGGTTCTTTCGGTGGCGGAGCAACCGCCGCAAGTGGTGGCGGCAAAAAAGAGCAGGGCGCCCACAAAGAAATCAGCTTAAGCGATACCGCCATGGTAATGGCCTATGCCAACAAAGTGATGATCGTTCCCGGCTATGGACTGGCAGTGGCACAGGCGCAGCATACCTGCCATGAGCTGGAAAAGATACTGGCGGAAAAAGGAGTGGAAGTAAAATATGCCATTCATCCCGTAGCCGGACGCATGCCCGGTCACATGAACGTACTGCTGGCCGAAGCCGATGTGAGTTATGAAAAACTACTGGAGATGGAACAGGCCAACGACGAATTCAAAACCTGCGATGTGGTGCTGGTGCTGGGTGCCAACGACGTGGTGAACCCGGCTGCAAAAAATGACCCGGCTTCTCCCATATACGGCATGCCCATCCTGGAAGTGGAACAGGCCAAAACAGTGATCGTGAACAAACGAAGCATGAAGCCCGGTTATGCCGGTATTGAAAATGATCTTTTCTTTCAACCCAAAACCAGCATGCTCTTCGGCGATGCCAAGAAAGTACTGCAGGATCTTTGCGCAGAAGTGAAGAATATTTAGGTGTTAATTATTCTCCAATAAACATTTCTTACACAACACAACCGCCAGGTTTATCGCATTTTTAGTGCCGGTATCCGGAACTGTTGCATGAGGCCAATCCTGTTTTTTTCTTCTTTATTTATCAATGATATTTCTTGCCAGATGAAAAAGATCATACTCTTCGGCACCATGGCTCTTCTTTTTGTAAGTCTGCCGGCACAGGAAAGAAAATATGATATCACCCGTACCGTACCCATAAAAATAAAATGGGTGAATGATCTTAAAGGTGATTTCTCCTTCCGGCATAAATGGGAGTATGCGGAGAATATATTCCGGAATAAATACGGCCAGCTGATCTGTGATGGTTACTGCCCCGATGGAGTGGAAAAGATGTTTGACAAAAGGGGAAGAATATTGAAGGACTCGGTGAAGGCATTCTATAGACTGGTGGACACGTCCCATTATTATCATACCATGTCATGCGATGTCTGGTGCTATGAATGGTCGGGTACTGATTTTATGGATGTGATGCGGTCGGGTGACAGCGTATTTTGTAATACGCATACCAATGTTTCCACCCATTGCATTCTGGAACTTGATATCGCTGGTGATGCCTGTTACCCGGTCATATATTTGAACAGCATCGTAAGTACTCATACGGATTCGCTGGGACGTATATGGGGAGGGAAGTCATGGTTCTATGCCGGCAGCGGATTTATCAATATTGACAGGGCATTATGGAGTAAAGGGATCATGAAAGCAACTTTCAGTTTCAGCTTTGAACATAAGGATAACCCTCAAAAACCGGTTTACTGGAAGGGAAAGATATATGCCAGGATAAAAGAGATGGACCGGGAGAAAATGCAATTCTTACGGGGGCCTCATTAGGTGTATAAGAAAACGGGCTAAAAACTATTTCACTGCTCCCTGCCTTTCGATAATGAATTGCATGATGCTTTCCAGGTCCACACCAGCCCGTTGCATGGCATCCGTGATCTCATCGCGGTTTACATTGGCAGCAAATGCTTTTTCCTTAAAACGTTTTTTAATTCCTTTCAGCTCCATACCGGCATATCCTTCGGGGCGCATCAGGCTGTATGCATGGGTCAGGCCACTGAGTTCATCAAAGGCATACAGCATCTTGTCCATCTTTGTTTCTGGTTCCACACCAAAATGGTTGGGGCCATGACTGGCGATGGCCCGGATAATCTCCGGGTCTATATTCCGTGCTTCCAGTTCTTCAATGATCTTTTTGCAGTGCTGCTCGGGCCATTGATCCCAGTCGGCGTCGTGCAGTAACCCGGCCATTTCCCAGCGCCATTGGTCTGCTTCATTCAGTCCTTCTTTTTCTGCTGCCCAGCATTTCATCAGGTGGGCCACCTGCTTCATGTGCAGCTGAAGCCGTTCATTCTTCACCCAGTCTGTAAACAACTGATACGCTTCTTCACGGCTTAACACAGTTCCGGCATTGGCAGGGTTGCCAAAAACAGAGCGGTTTAATTGTAACGACATGTTTAATTCATTAATGTGTCAGCGAAAATAAAAATTATCAGCTAACTTCAACCGCCGTTAAAAACAATTATCATTGAATACGCTTCCTCCCGCATTGATCCGGTCGTTGCAGCATGCAAAAGGTTTCGATGAAGAAACGTTCAGGGCGGTGCATGAACAGGGAGGACAGATCACATCCGTAAGGAGGAACCCGGGTAAAACGTTCAATGTTCAGCATTCTATTTTCAATTCTTCCTTAGAAGCAGTACCCTGGAGCAGCAATGGATACTACCTGCCCGGCCGTCCTTCTTTCACCAGCGATCCGCTCTTTCATGCCGGCGCTTATTATGTACAGGAAGCCAGCAGCATGTTCCTGGAAGAAGCATTGAAGCAAGCGGTTGACCTCACCCAGCCCCTGCGGGTATTAGACCTTTGTGCGGCGCCGGGCGGCAAATCCACCTTGCTGCAGTCTGTTCTTGCAAGGGATAGTTTGCTGGTGAGTAATGAAGTGATCAAAACAAGGGTTACCATCCTGGCCGAAAACATCAGCAAATGGGGAACTGTAAATGTGGTGGTCACCAATAATGATCCGAAAGATTTTCAGCGGCTGGAAAATTATTTTGACCTGGTGGTGGTGGATGCACCCTGCAGTGGCAGCGGCCTGTTCCGCAAAGATCCCGCAGCCATTGCTGAATGGAGTGAAAATAACGTGGCCCTTTGTGCACAACGGCAGCAACGCATACTGGCGGATATCATGCCGGCGCTGAAAGAAGGAGGTATACTGATCTATTCCACTTGTTCCTACTCGCCGGAAGAGGATGAAGAAATCGCTGACTGGTTGCTGGAAGAGTTTAAAGTTGAAAGTGTAAAGCTGAATGTAAAGGAGGCCTGGGGTATAATTGAGACCGTTTCTGCAAAATATAATTCGCCCGGATATCGTTTCTATCCTGGCCGGGTACAGGGAGAAGGGTTTTTTATAGCGGCGTTCCGGAAGGCGGGAAACAGCCCGGGAGTACAACGACAAAAGGTAAAAACGAAAAAGGATACCGAAGGAGTTACCAAAAAGGAACTCGATGTGATACGGCCTTTTTTAGCGGAGGCAGACGGTTTTTTTTTCTTCCGGCAACACGAACAGGTGATTGCCATGCCGCGGGGGATGGAAGATGATTTGAAATTACTGCAGGCATCACTGTATATTAAGAAAGCAGGCATAAGAACCGGGGCCGTCATCCGGGATGAGCTGGTGCCGGAACACGAATTCGCTGTAAGTACCATCATCAGCCATACAGTGAAACGGTTTGAGGTGGACACGGAAACAGCGTTGCAATACCTGCGGCGGGAAGAAATAAAGATTGATACAGGTGATAAAGGCTGGGCGCTGATCTGTTTCGGGCATCTGCCGTTGGGGTGGATAAAACTGCTGGGAAACCGCATCAACAATTATTACCCGGCAAACTGGCGTATTCTTAACAGGTGATTGGCCCTATTAACCAACATATTTTTAGATATTTGCACACACAACTCCTTTGAAAGATGAAAAAGATATTATTCGTACTTTTTTTATTGCCTGCCATGGCATGGGCGCAAAAGGGAAAAGAGATAAAGCCCGTGAAGATGCATACGGTAGGTCCCAAGGAAAGCCTCAGCAGCATCGGCCGCATGTATGAAGTGAATGGCCGGGTGCTTGCCAATTATAATAATATCGACTACGATAAAGGAATCAATATCGGGCAGGTACTCAAAATCCCACCCAAGGGAACCACGCTCGACCAGGTAACCGATCCTTCCACACAGGTGGTAAAGGCCCCGGCCAAAAAAGAAGAAGTGAAAGCTCCTGCGCCGGTTGCAAAAACTGAAACAAAGCCTGCCGAAAAAATTGCTGTTACAGAAGAAACAGGTACCCCGGTTTATCATAAAGTGGGGAAGAAGGAAACACTGTATCACATCAGCACCCTGTACCCCGGCACCAGCATTGATGACCTGAAACGGTGGAACAACCTCGCTTCGGACGGCGTAAGTGAAGGAGCCAGCCTGGTGGTTGGTTATAAGAAAGAAACAGCCGCCGCTAAAAAAACAGCAACAGCCAAAACAGAAAAACCGGTGATAACAGAAACGGTGAAGAAGGAGCCGGAAAAGAAAACGCCAAAGGATCCGGAACCTGTGAAACCGGATGTGTCGGGCAAAACGATTAAGGGAGGTGCTTTCAAATCCTTGTTTGAATCACAGAACAGCAACGGCCAGCCGGCTAGCGAAGAAGGTGCATTGGGTGTGTTCAAAAGCACCAGCGGGTGGAGCGACGGGAAATATTACTGTCTTTATAACAACGCAACACCCGGTACCATAATCCGCATCACCTCTTCCACCGGAAAATTTGTGTATGCAAAAGTGCTCGACGGCATGCCCGACCTGAAACAGAATAACGGGCTGCTGATCCTGGTGAGCAATGCCGCTGCGGATGAACTGGGTGTATCCGACAGCAATGCCGTATGCAGCATAGCGTATTCAAAATAAAAGCGCAGCGGGAGATGGAGCAGGGGTTAAAAATGATAGCCTCTTAAGAAATCTTCCACGTTCATCTTTTTCTTTCCTTCCAGCTGAAGTTCCTTTACGAGTACGTATCCATCATTACAGGCGAATTTCAGAAACGTTTTTTTATCGGTGTCATAACTTCCGGCCACCGGCTTTACCGGCCAGCTTTGTTTTTCGGTGCGATAGATCTTCAGTGTTTTTCCATGGAGGGTGGTAAATGCACCGGGAAAGGGTGAGAGCCCGCGGATAAGGTTGTGCACTTCTTCAGTCGATCTGGAGAAGTCGATCCGGCAGGTATCGGTGAAGAGTTTGGGGGCGTGTTTAAGGTCTGAGGTTTGAAGTTGCGGAGTTTCCTTTAATGACTCATCCGCCAGTCCCTGTACCGTTTTTACCAACAGCCGGGCGCCAATCTCTTTCATTTTATCGTGTACTTCACCGGCGGTTTCGTTTTCGCCGATGGGAAAAGATTGTTGCAGTAAAATATCGCCGGTATCGATCTCGTGTTTTAATTTGAAGGTGGTTACACCCGTTTCCTTTTCCCCGTTGATCACTGCCCAGTTGATCGGCGCCGCTCCCCGGTATTGCGGCAGCAGTGAACCATGCAGGTTTACCGATCCCATGGATGGCATGTTCCATACGGTTTCCGGCAGCATCCGGAAGGCAACCACCACCTGCAGGTCGGCATTCAATGATTTAAGTTGCTGTAAAAAGTCGGGGTTCTTTAATTTCTCCGGCTGCAGTACATACAATCCTTTTTCAACCGCATATTTTTTTACAGCGCTTTGCTGCAACTGCATACCACGGCCTGCTGCTTTATCGGGAGCGGTAATTACGCCAACAATTGTACAGCCGGCATTGACCAATGCATCCAGTGCGGCAACGGCAAATTCAGGCGTACCCATAAAAACAATCCGCAGGTCTTTAAAATCCTTCATGGCTGCGAAGGTAAGAAAACCCGCTGCTTATTGGCGGTTCCGGAAAGCGCCCAGTTGTTGCTTCAGCTCATCAATCTGCTTCTGCTGTTCTTTGATGCTTTCAATGAGCAGTGGTACTAGGCGGGCATAGTCCACGCCTTTGTATCCGTCCATTTCATTCACGGCTTCGGGTACTATTTTTTCCACGTTCTGAGCCAGCAGGCCTATTTGCCGGCCAGGCTGGAAATAACTTTTTGGAAACGCCTCGGTCCGCATCTCGTATTCCACGCCGTTCAGCTGCAGCAATTTTTGCAGGGGCGATTCAATGGATGTAATATTCTTCTTAAAGCGTTCATCACTGGCGTACGTAGTACCGTTCACCCACAGGCTGCCGAAGATGGAAAATGCATAGGCGCCATTCCGCTCTGCCTTTGCCTGTTCGGTAAACACACCGGCATTGTCCTGTGTGCCGAAGCTTACCTTGCTTCCGGGGTTATCGCAGTGCAGCCGCAGTTCATTGCCGTACACACCAATGCCCACTTCGCCGGCGCCGCCGGGATAGAGTAATATTTTTTCACCAAGGGTGGGTGGGAAGGAAATGGGCCTGGCAGGGTTGTTATTACCGATGCCGATATTACCGTTTCGTAAAACGGTCAGCGCATTGGTGCGGCTCACATTTGTTGCACCATTACCAATCTGGAATAACCGGTCGGTGCTTGCTTCGGTGGATGGATTCGGGTTATCCGTGATGTCGTTGTATATACCAAATGAAGTGCCGCCCTTTGCTTTTGCCTGCACACTAAAGCCCATGGCTGTAGATGCATCGCCCAGGGCGTAGGCAAAGTTACCGGCGGCAAACGACGTGATGCCCGATGCCTGGGTATTGCTTCCCGCCGCAAAGGATACATTACCGATTTTGTCTTTATCCCAGCTATCATTCACCACATTGCCTGCACGGAAGGATGCTTTGTCGGCATACCACATCATACGGTTGCCGGCACCGCTTACCGGTGTGTTGCCGGGCGTACCGGGTAATACATTGGGTGCGGTGAACAATACGCTGCTGTCGGTAATGTGCAGGCGTGCTGTGGGATTGGTGGTGCCCATGCCCATGTTACCGTTCACCAGCATGGTGAGTGCATTTTTTCTTGCGGTGTTATCGGTGCCGTTGCCTATTTCAAACAAGCGGTTGGTGGCGCTGGTATCATTATATGCCCCAACGGCAAATTCGCCCACTGATTTTGTTTTTACATATTGTCCCATGGCAATGGATAGATCGGCAACCGTGTGTGAACGGTAGCCGGATGCCAGGCTCCATCCACCCTGGGCAACAGAACCATACCCGGTGGCTAATGAAACAGTGCCCTGTGCTTCGGTAAAATTTCCTAACGCAGTGCCAATAAAGCCCTGTGCTTTTGTGCCCGATCCCATGGCGGTGGAAATATCACCTGAAGCAACCGAATATACGCCCGAAGCAAAACTGCGGTATCCGCTGGCAGTTGTTGAATCACCCAACGCAACAGAAGCTGATCCGGAAGCCGTGGTGCTGTACCCCGTTGCTGTTGAAAAAGGACCGATTGCTCTTGTATGAAAACCGGCTGAGAAGGCCCTGCCACCTGATGCCGATGCGCTGTCACCAAAGGCGGTTGACATCGTTCCGGCAGCCCATGTACGGTAGCCACCCGCCACTGAATGATCACCGGATGCGGTTGAAGCATAACCCATGGCTGTTGAATAATTACCCGAAGCAGTACTGAAATATCCCGTGGCTGTGGATGCCATACCCGAAGCACTGGTTCCCCATCCAAGTGCTACAGAAACATCGTTTGATGCGGTTGTTAAATAACCGATCGATGTGGCGATCGTTCCGGAAGCAGTTGCATTATACCCGATGGCATTCGACCAGTTACCGGTTGCCTGGGTACCGGTTCCAAACGCAAACGATGCTTCTCCCTTAGCCTTGATGTTTATTCCGGCAGCAAATGAATAACGGCCAATACTGTCTTTATCCCATTGGGTACTGTTCACATATCCGGTGCGGAATGCAGCTTTCTGCGGGTACCACATCAGGCGTAAACCGGGCCCTTCAATGGGTGGCGCATACGCAGTTGAAACGGGTGCAAAGGTGCCGGTAAACACTACGTTACTGTCTTTTACGTGCAGCCTCGCAACCGGGGCAATGGTATTTATTCCCACATTGCCATTCTGCAATGCAGTTATGGCATTGCTTCTTGCATTGTTGGCAGTGCCATTGCCGATTTCGAATAAACTGTTCACGGCGGTGGTATCGTTGTATTTACCGGTTACAAATGAAAAGTCCGATTTTGAATTGGTAAAAGAGCCCATGCTGAAGGAATTGTTTCCATTGGCAACGGCATTATCTCCCATGCCGATAGAACCACCTCCGTTTGCCACGGCATTGAGCCCGATACTGGTAGCATAGTTTCCATTGGCGAAGCTGCCAAATCCGAAGGCGGTACTTCCAAAACCCGAAGCTGTGTTTACATATCCCATGGCAGTAGAGCGGTCGCCGGTGGCTGAAGTAAAATAGCCAAATGCAAGACTGTTGTCTCCTGCGGCATTGCTGTATGCACCGGAAGCAAAAGAATTTTCGCCTTTTGCCTTGCTGTTGAACCCGGCGGCGAATGACAGGCGGCCGATGCTGTCTTTGTCCCATTGCATTCCGTCAACCGAACCCACGCGGAAAGCAGCTTTTTGCGGATACCAGAACATGCGGCTTCCGGCACCCTGCAATGGAGGTAAAGACGTGGTGGTTGGAGGCACGGTGGCCGGACCGGTAAATAATACATTACTGTCAGCTACATGAAAGCGGGCCACCGGGCTGGTGGTTCCGATGCCTACATTTTGGGCAGTGGCAAAACATGGCATGCTTGCGATCGCAAAAAGAATAGATTTTTTTTTCATACGGGGTGAATGAATCATTTGTTACCGGTAATGCGTACACCACCGGCTTATGTTTAGTTAGGAAATATTTCCAGGATCAGTTTTCCATCGCCTTCACTTCTTGTAGCCGCCGGGGCATCGCCACCTGCATCTTTTCCAAGCACAACCCTTGTTGTATAAAATCCCGGTGTTAAAGTGGCCATACCGGTTACATTGATGTTGTTTTTTCTGAAGGGCGCTACTTCTCCATAAGCCCTTGCAGTACCTACCACTTGTGCACTTATATTCAGGAACTGAACTTCGGTGTACACATATGAAGTGCCGATAGCGCTGGCGTCGTACACCATAATGTTTGCATTAAACACCACATTGCTGGTTTCTGATATCGAAAAGGATTGATTATCCAGCCCCGGGATTGCAACGGTGAGATCACCGGCCGGAAAATTGGAAGTATTGGCTGTTTGCGTAAAGCTCATGGCATACGGTCTTCCCACCCAGGCAAGAGCACCTCCGCTGCCATTGGTCTTTAATACCTGTCCGGGAGAACCCATGCTTCCGTTCACAGCCAGCGCCCCATTCGGTTTAAACGCAAACCGTTCGTTAAATGTACCCGCGGCGTCATACCCGATGGCCACATCTGCACCGGGATTATCGGAATAGATTTGTAACCTGTTTCCTGCCACACCAAAACCAACATCACCCGTACCACCGGGGTACAGGGTGATTTTTTTTCCCAGTGCCGCGGCAAATGCAAGCGGTGCATTGGGATTGTTGTTGTTGATTCCTACCCGGCTGTTAATAGCATCGTACGTAAATCCCCAGCCATTGGGCCCGCCATAAAAGCCAACATTCTGGCTGTTCTGCACGCCCATAAAACCAAGGAGGGCAGAGTTATCGGGCTTATACAGCCATACACCGCTTCCATAGTTTAAGTCCAGCGGGTTTGTTCCATTCTTCAAATAAACACGGCCACTAAGGATCATTCCGTCGCCGCCACTGTTAATGATCCGCATTCTCTCTGTCATAGCGGCACTCTTTCCAAAACCAAATGCGATATTATCACCCGCCGTATACGAATGAAATTGCAGCAAAGCACCCTGCACACCGATGCCATAGTTATTGCCGCCTGCATTGCCATCATCCCATAAGGTGATCTTCTCTCCTGTCAGCGGGGCAAAACTTAAGGGAGAACGGGGTGTTGACGTACCAAGGGCCACCGTATCCGATCGTGTGATACCCACTACGTGCAATTTATTGGCCGGTGTTGCCGTACCAATACCTACATTTTGAGCAGAAGTAAACCGTACTGCAGAAACGAGCAATACAAGCAGGATGATCTTTTTCATTTTGTTATTTTTTAATGCTGTTCCCCCATTCCTGTTTAATGAACGGCAACACCCGTGTTAACGTCTTTTTCGGGCCCGGCAATGAAATAAATGCGGGGAGCCCCCTTGTTTCAACAAACCTATTGAACAGAAAGGGAAGACGCCATCCCGTAAAAACAGGATATTTCCCCCAACAGAAAATCATGGAAAAGGGGGAAGGATGGACAGCCGGGCGGGTCGTTAATTTGTATTATATTGATGGGAATTAATTTCCTGGATGAAGAAAACAACGGCCATATTTTTCATCGTGTTTGCCAGGCTGCTTCAGGCTGCAGCGCAAACTCCGGTTAAAACCGACAGCGCCGGGGTAAATGCCCTGCTTGCCCGGGCAGAACCCCTGCAGCGCAAACTACCCGATTCGGCCATTGGCATCTACCGCCGGGCAGCGGCATTGAGCGGGAACATTTCGTATGCAGCAGGAAGGATAAAAGCAACCGGAGGAATTGCTTATTCATTTTTACAGAAAGGAGAATATGATTCTTCGCTGAAGTGGTATGGCAGGGCCGACTCTTTATGTACGGCCCTGAAGGAAGAATACCTGTTGCTGGACCTGTACAGCTATTATTCATGGGCCCTCAACAATCAAAGCCGGTTTGATGAATCATTACAGCTTTGCGAACGCACGCTGCAGCTGGCCATACGCAAAAAAGACAGGAAGGAGATCGGCTATGCCTATACAGCCATCGGGCTGGTATACGTGAACAAAAGTTTCTACCAGCGGGCACTGGAAAATTATTTCCTGGCGGTAAATCACCTCGAAGCAATGAACGATACATCCAGCCTGTGCCGGTTATACGACCGCATCAGCGGTTGTTATTATCCCCTGAAGCTGTATGAAAAATCACTGGAGTATGAAGAGAAGTCATTGAACTGCGTGGAAGGCATTGACGATACCAGCCGGATCCGGAATGCCTGCTTCAACATCGGGCTGGTGTTAAAAGAACTGGGCCAATACAACAAGGCTGTTTCTTATTACCAGCGGGCAGCATCACTGAATACAGGCGAAGCGGGAGACCGGATCATGGATTGCCGTCTTCAGTATGCGTTTGCTGCGCTGTACAATACGCAGGGCGATCATGCCCGGGCCGCAGGCTATGCACAACGGGGAGCGGATCTGTCGCGGTCATTGGATTTTCAGAGCGGCGTTTCCATGAACCTCGGCGAACTGGGAAGGGCATACCTGTACCAGGGCCGTACCAAAGAAGCCCTTGCTTCATTGAAAGAGTCCGTTTCCATTGCACAGCGGGATAACCTGGGAGAAGAGCTGCTGCTGGGACTGGATGTGATCCGCTTTGCGGAAGCAGCGGGTGGCGATATGATTGCTTCTGCAGGCTACGATAAAATGTACCGTAAATTGTACGACTCTGTGTTCAACCAGCAGGCGGCAAGCAATATCCAGGAACTGGAATCAAAATACCGCAGCACTGAGAAGCAAAATGAAATCATCCGCCTGCAGGGCGAAAAAAAGATACAGGACCTTTCGATACAGCGGAAGAACATACTCAATGGTATCCTCATCGGAAGCGTTGCCATGATATTGCTTGTTTCGGGGCTTGCCTACCGCAACCACAAACAAAAACAAAAGCTGCAGCAACAGCGCATCAACGAACTGGAAACCGAAAAGCAGCTGATGGCTACAGAAGCAGTGCTGAAAGGAGAAGAGAAAGAACGAACCCGCCTGGCAAAAGACCTGCACGATGGATTGGGGGGCATGTTGTCCGGCATCAAATATTCACTCAATACCATGAAAGGAAACCTGATCATGACGCCTGAAAATGCACAGGCATTTGAACGCAGCATGGACATGCTGGACAGTTCCATCCAGGAAATGCGCCGGGTGGCACACAACATGATGCCCGAGGCATTGGTGAAATTCGGGCTGGACACAGCGCTGAAAGATTTTTGTAACGACATCAATAAGTCGGGCGCCCTGCAGGTGAACTATCAATCCATCGGGCTGGAAAACATCAGCATCGATCAAACCACGTCCATCACCATCTACCGGGTGGTACAGGAACTCATCAATAACACCATGAAACATGCAGCCGCGAAGAGCGCTATTGTACAGGTGAGTAAAACAGACGGGGCAATCAGCATTACCGTGGAAGACGATGGAAAGGGTTTTGATACCTCGGTACTGAAGGGAGCGAGGGGCATCGGCTGGAGCAATATCCAGAGCCGGGTGGAATACCTGAAAGGAAAACTGGATGTGCAATCTGCTCCCGGCGAGGGAACATCTGTTCACATAGAATTGAATGCATAATGGCAATCAGGGTTTTTATAGTAGACGATCATTACATGGTGGTGGAAGGCATCCGCTCGCTGCTGCAGCATGAAAAAAGCATTGAGTGGACGGGGCATGCCATGAATGCGGAATCCTGCCTGGCCTTTTTAAAACAACAGCAGCCCGATGTTATTTTAATGGACATCAACCTGCCTGATAAAAGCGGCATCGACCTGTGTGCGGAAGTAAAAAAGAAATACCCTTCTGTGTTTGTCATCGGTCTCAGTACATTCAACCAGCAGAGTTTTATCCAGAAGATGCAGGACAATGGCGCATCGGGTTATGTACTCAAGAATGCATCGCAAAAAGAATTGCTGGAAGCCATTGAAACCGTTGCCAAAGGGAAAACCTATTTAAGCGATGAAGCGGCATTCTCCCTGCTGAAAGATGAGAACTCCAAGATACCCGTGCTTACCCGCCGCGAAAAAGAAGTACTGGAACTGATTGCCGGAGGATCCACCAACCAGGAAATTGCCGGGCGCCTGTTCATCAGTTCAGCAACCGTGGATACTCACCGCAAAAACCTGCTGGCCAAGCTGGATGCAAAGAACACTGCTTCGCTGGTTCGGATCGCCATGGAATACCGCCTCATCTGATTATTCAAAATCGTCGTAGAGCAGGTATTTTTTACGGGTGGCTTTAAAGGCGACCAGGTCGATGGCCCAGCTGTTCCGGATCTCCCGCTCATTCTTTCCCTGTTTTACCTGCTGCATCAGGATGTCGTTGCCCGCCAGTTTGTTGAAGAAATTATTTTTCAGGAAGAAACTGTCTTTGCCCGGAAACAACCGGTAGGCCTCCAGCAGGTACTTCAGCTGAATCCTTCCATCCAGGCTCTTCAGTATTTCTTCGTTGGAGGCATTGAGGTTCCACCCATAGCATTGCTGGTAAAAACATTTGCTGTTTTTGGCGCCGGCATTCGGTTTGGGTGTAAAACTGTACAGGTTGTTGGGTAAGGTGGGATGCCCGAATACCTGGAAGGGTTTATCAGTTCCTCTACCTTCACTCAGCACCGTGCCTTCAAAGAAGCAGGTGGACGGATAGAGATAAATACTCTGCATCTCTTTTAAGTTGGGCGATGGCATCACCGGCAGCTCATATTTTGTACGGTGGTTATAGTTTTTACATTTGATCACCGTAACATGAAAGGGCGTATCGGCCGTGGGCTCGGTGGTTATGTTATAGGCATTGATGGCATTGGCTTTTGCCGACAGCCAGTTTTCACCGGCAAGCATCAGGGCATATTCGCCGATGGTCATGCCATATACAATGGGTACAGGTTGCATGCCGATGAAACTTCTGAAACCGGTATCCAGCACCGGGCCATCCACGTAAAAACCATTGGGGTTGGGCCGGTCGAGTATCATCAGCGGTTTGTGATTTTCCAGCGCCGCTTCCAGGTAATATTGCAGGGAAGAGATAAAGGTGTAAAAGCGAACGCCCACATCCTGTATGTCGAAAATCAGCACATCCACATCCTTCAGGTCATCGGGTGTTGGTTTTTTGTGATTGCCATAAAGGCTTATAACCGGCAGTCCAGTTTTTACATCTTTGGCATCACCTACGTGCTCCCCGGCATCGGCATTACCCCTGAATCCATGTTCGGGGCCGAATATTTTTACCACGTTGATACCGCTTTTCAGCAGGGTATCCACCAGGTGGGTACCATTTACCAGGCTGGTTTGATTGGCAAAAACCGCTACGGCCTTTCCTTTCAGCAGGGGCAGGTATACCTGCATGCGGTCGGCACCGGTTATAACAGGTGGCTGGTTTGCCGGTTTATTGGTTTGCTGTGCACAAACGAATAAACCCAGAAACATATAAACGAATAAACTGAGGGTCTTTTTCATGTCCTAAAGTTGGGTAAAATATTTTTAATGACCCCTGCCGTTTATACAGTAATTTGCGGGCCATTTATCATCTTTCCCGCCTGCAGCGGGAAGCAAAAAAATACAGTATGCAACAGGTAAAAGAAGGAGATGTGGTGAAAGTTCACTACACGGGTAAATTAGTGAGCGGCGAGCAATTCGATTCATCCGCAGGCCGGGAACCGCTGGAATTCACCGTAGGTGCCGGACAAATGATAAAGGGTTTTGATGCCGCCATGCCCGGTATGACCCTGGGGGAGAAGAAGACAGTAAACATTTCACCGGAAGAAGGATATGGTCCCCGGCTGGAAGAAGCAATCATCAATTTCCCGAAAGAAAATGTTCAACCCGATATGCAGCTGGAACCCGGTATGCAACTTACCCTGAGCAACCAGGCTGGTCAGCCCTTCCCGGTGATCGTTACCGAAATCAGGGAAGACGTGATTGTACTGGATGCCAATCATTTTTTGGCTGGCCAGGAGCTGGTGTTTGATATTGAATTGGTGGAGATATTATAAGTTACTGGTTTGAGGTTTGAAGTTTGAGGTTCCGGATCAGCGTTCATAGTAACAAGCCTGGTGCTTAACTTCAAACTTCAAACTTTAAACCTCAAGCCGTTTTATGATCCAGGTAAGCCCCGATAACATTGCCGACCGTTTTATGCGTTATGTGCGGATCGATACACAGAGCGATCCCGCCAGTACAGAACATCCCACTACAGAAAAACAAAAAAACCTGAGTAAGCTGCTGCTGAAAGAGCTGTACGGAATGGGGATTACCAATGCTTCCACCGATGAATACGGGTATGTGTATGCAACGATTCCCTCCAACAGCGATAAAAAAAATATCCCTGCCATCTGTTTTTGTGCCCACGTGGATACGGCGCCCGATTGCAGCGGCACGGATGTAAAACCCATTCACCACCGGTATTACGATGGGAATGATATTGTGTTGCCCGATGACTCTTCGCAGGTTTTACGGATGAACGACTCTCCTTATTTAAAGAATCATATCAACAGCGGTATCATCACCGCCAGCGGAAACACCCTGCTGGGCGCCGATGACAAAAGCGGCGTGGCAGCCATTATGGAAGCGGCTTTGTACTTTATACAATACCCGGCTGTAAAACATGGCGACATAAAAATTCTGTTTACGCCCGATGAGGAAGTAGGCCAGGGTACGGCAAAAGTGGATATGCAGAAACTGGGCGCACAGTTTGGATATACGCTCGACGGCGGCGAAGCCGGCAGTCTCGAAGACGAAACCTTCAGTGCCGACGGAGCCGAGATCACCATACGTGGTGTGATTGTGCACCCGGGTTATGCAAAAGACAAACTGGTGAATGCATTGAAAGTGGCCGGCGCCATCCTGGATGCATTGCCAAAAAACGAATGGAGCCCGGAAACGACCGAAAAGCGGCAGGGCTTTGTGCATCCCACCACCGTTAGCGGCATTGCAGAAAAAGCAACGATACAGTTTATCGTTCGGGATTTTACCGTGGCTGGCCTGCAACAACATCATGAGCGGCTGAAAAAAATAGCGGAAGAAGTGACCGCAACATTTCCGGGCGCTGTAATGGAGTACCGGGTTGTAGAACAATACCGCAATATGAAAGAAGTGCTGGACAAACATCCACAGGTGGTGGCTTATGCCGAAGAAGCCATACAAAGGGCGGGATTGACCGTAAAGAAAGAAAGCATCCGCGGTGGTACGGACGGCAGCCGCTTCAGTTATATCGGTATGCCCTGCCCCAACATCTTCACGGGTATGCAGAACATCCACAGCAAGCTGGAATGGATCGGCACCAAAGACATGGCCAAAGCAGCCGAAACCATTGTTCATTTGGCGATGATATGGGAAGAAAGGAGTTAGGAATATTGAACAAGGAATAATGAATAGCGAAGTATGGCTTGTTGCAGCGATTACTCTTTTTCAGGGCTGATACCCATATACATTTCAAATTTCTCCAGGAAACGAAGGCAGGAAACCCTGACCATAATCACCGAAATGATCAACCCGGTAGCAATCAGCAGTAAACCGGTGGCAAGGAGGTCTTTTTCAAACGTATAAAAGAACCAGGCAACCCAGATAAGGCCGGGAAAAGAAAAAAGAAAAAAAACTACAAAGCACTTCGAATTCGGCCTGATTCTTACCGTCAGTTTTGTTTGGTTATTTCTTTCGCTAAATGCATCTCCATGCACATATGCGGGCTTGCTTTCGAACCAACGGCTGTATCCCAGGGAATCGGGCGGAGCCAGTTTAAAACCATCATGCGTTACAAAGCCATAGCTCTGATCGAGGAAATCACCATTTTCTTTTTTATAAAGCCCATTCAGCCTTTCCAGTACCAACTCCTTTCTTTCCCCGATGGTATAAACACGGGTGCGGTAAAAAAAAGTATCCCGGAATAAATAAAGTGGTTTTTTCAATCAGCAGTATTTGTGTGCGGTTCCCTAAAAATAATCAAGTTTACGATGACCGGCACGGGATGTATGCAGAGAATCGGTAGGTTTGTTTAAAAAAAATAATGAACCGCATCGACCGGCTTACTGCCATTCTTGTTCAGCTGCAATCCAAGCGGGTGGTAAAGGCACAGGAAATAGCAGATCGTTTTTCCATCAGCCTGCGTACGGTGTACCGAGACGTAAAAACGCTGGAAGAAGCCGGTGTTCCTATTGCCGGTGAGGCGGGCGTGGGTTACAGCATCCTGGAAGGATACCGCCTGCCACCGGTAATGTTTACAAAAGAGGAGGCCATCGCATTTTTAACCGCCGAAAAAATGGTGGAGAAACTGACCGATACTTCTTCACGCAGATACTACCAGGAAGCCATGTTCAAGATAAAGTCGGTGCTCCGGTATTCGGATAAAGACCTGCTGGAAGATATGTCTTCCTATATTGAGGTGGTGGACAATCCCTACCTGCCGGCAAAAAACAATGAACACATTCACCTGCAAACGATCCTGAAGAGCATTGCGGCCAAAGAAATTCTCGACATTGGTTATTTTGCCAATCATTCGCAGCAATACAGCAACCGCGATGTGGAACCCGTAGGTATATTTTACCAGGGCAGTTACTGGTACCTCATCGCCTATTGCCGGATGAGAAAGGATTACCGCAACTTCCGCACCGACCGCATCAGTTATATCAATCAAACCGGCCGGCATTTCGATCAACAGCATCCTTCGCTCCGGTCATTCCTTAGCAAAATGAGTAAGGAGAAAGAAATGGTCACCATCATAATTAAAGTTGACAGGTCGGCAATAAAATATTTCGGTGACCAGAAATATTACAATGGATTTATTTCCCAGCGGGAGGTGGGTGATAAGGTTGAAATGACTTTTGTAACCGCATCTATGATGGGCTTTGCCAAATTCTACCTGCTTTTTGGTGAGCATGCCGAGATTGTCAGTCCAGCCGGGTTAAAAGCGATGATCCGGAAAAACCTGGAGGAAATTTCCGAAAAACTGAAATAAAGTCAAACCCTGCTGACATAGGGTTGTCACTACCCCCTGTTTTCTTTGTGTCATAACCAAAAAATAAAAACACTATGACACGCATTTCCCTTTTTCAGAAAGAACTGGAACGTGAAGCCATTGCCACCCGAAAAATGCTGGCAGCCGTACCAGAAAACAAGTGGGACTGGAAGCCACATCCCAAAAGCATGAACATGCTGCAGCTTACCACACATATTGCTGAACTGCCTACCTGGATCGGCATGGCGCTCAATACCAGCGAGCTTGATTTTGCGGGTATGGACTGGACGCCTACGCCTGTGAAAGACACGGCACACCTGGTACAGATCTTCGAAACCAGCCTGGCCGATGCCCGGGAGAACCTGGCCAATGGAAAGGAGAACACACTGGATGAACCCTGGACCCTGCGCAACGGGGAGCAGATCTACAGTACCGAACCCAAGGCCGATGTGATCCGGATGTCGTTATCGCAGGTCATTCATCACCGGGCACAGCTGGGTGTTTTCCTGCGATTGCTGGATGTGCCCATACCCGGTTCGTACGGACCAAGCGCAGATGATCCGATGTTTTAAGAAGGCGCTTCAGTAAGACTTCCGAAGTTTCCGAAACTTCGGAAGTCATTTCAAAACAGAGTTTTCTTTCCACTACCCAAAAAATCTCTACCTTCAATTCCAAATTTTACAACTATGGAATTTTTAAGAGATTATTGGTGGGTCATTATACTCGTCTTTGCTTTTTTAGGCTGTTTTGTAACCATCAACCAGGGATTCATTGGGGTGATTACTATGTTCGGGAAGTACCAGCGCATTATCCGCCCGGGATTAAGGATCAAAATTCCTTTTATAGAACAGATCTACAAGAAGATCAGTATTCAAAACCGTTCGGTGGAACTCGAATTCCAGGCAGTAACGGTTGACCAGGCGAATGTGTATTTCAAATCGATGTTGCTGTACTCTGTGCAAAATGAGAATGAAGAAACGATCCGTAAGGTGGCGTTTAAATTCATCAGTGATAAAGACCTCATGCAGGCGCTGGTAAGAACGATTGAAGGGAATATCCGGGCATTTGTTGCTACCAAGCGCCAGTCGGAAATACTGGGATTGCGAAGAGATATCGTTGAATTTGTAAAAGAACACGTGGATACATCACTGGAAGAATGGGGTTACCACCTGCAGGATCTCCAGATCAACGACATTACCTTCGACCAGGCCATTATTGAAAGTATGAGCAAGGTGGTTGCATCCAATAACCTGAAAGCAGCCGCGGAAAATGAAGGCCAGGCATTGCTGATCACCAAAACAAAGGCCGCCGAAGCAGAAGGCAATGCTATCAAGATTGCGGCAGAAGCAGAACGGCAGGCGGCCCAGCTGCGTGGACAGGGTGTGGCACTCTTCCGTGAAGAAGTAGCGAAAGGTATGAGCCAGGCAGCCGAACAGATGAAACAGGCTAACCTCGACACCAATGTGATCTTATTCAGCATGTGGACAGAAGCCATCAAGAATTTCGCGGAATACGGAAAAGGCAATGTCATCTTCCTCGATGGAAGCAGCGAAGGAATGGAGAAAACCATGCGGCAGATCATGGCCATGCAGCAGATGGAACCGAGAAGGTGAGAAAGTAAATAAGTACATAACGTAAATACTGTAAGGGCCGGTTAGGTTGAAGCCAACCGGCTCTTTTTTATTTGTTGTATACACATATGTAGAAAACAAGATTAACATTTTGTTATGCAGCTATTGTAATTTTGTTTCGTTTCATTGCAGAAATAAAGAGTTTTGGCATAATTATCGACGGATACATGCCAACCATTAAAACCGGCATCCATGTTTAATATTCTATTGCAGGCCGACAGCGCCGCCGCCACCCGTACTGTTGCAGCAGGAACGGAATCGTTATTTTCCCTGCTGGTAAAAGGCGGGGTGCTGATGATTCCCCTGGCGTTGTTTTTTGCCCTGGCCATTTTCTTTTTCTTCGAACGCCTTATTGCCATCCGCAAAGCAAGCAAGATTGAAGACAATTTCATGAGCATCATCCGTGATCACATCATCACCGGTAATATTACGGCTGCCCGCAGCCTGGCAAAGAATACCGATCACCCGGTAGCCAAAATGATCGACAAAGGCATTCAGCGCATTGGTAAACCGATTGATGCGATCGAAAAAAGCATGGACAATGTGGGCAAACTGGAGATCTATAAAATGGAAAGGAACCTGCCGGTACTGGCCGTGATTTCCCGTATTGCACCACTGTTCGGTTTTGTGGGAACCATCATCGGCCTGGTAATGCTGCTCCGCGATTTTGCCGCTGCTGCCAACCCAACCATCAGTGAGATTGCCGATGCGATGTATGTGAAGATGATCACTTCGGCAACGGGACTTATCATCGGTATCATCACCTTCCTGGGATATAGCTACCTGAATACACAAATCGATAAAACCGTGAACAAGATGGAATCGGCGAGCTCTGACTTTATTGATATACTGCAGGAACCAACCCGATAAAACGTTGCAACGTTTAAACGTTTGAGACGTTGCAACGTTGTGAACTCACCAGAATGAAATAGTATCATGAGTTTAAGAAAAAGATTAAGAGACAATCACAGTGAGGTGGACGCCGGTCCGCTGAACGACGTGTTGTTCATATTGCTGATGTTCTTCCTGCTGATATCCACCATGGCCAATCCCAATGTGCGGCGGGTAACAAACCCGAAAGGAAAGAGTGATTCAAGGGTGAGCCAGAATATCGTAGTGACCGTTACAAAAGATCAGCAGTTGTTTATCGGTACACAGCCGGTAAATATGCTGTACCTGGATTCATTACTTAAGAAAGCCGTTGATCAGAATAAGAAAGTTACAGATACACCCACCGTGGTAATGAATGTGGATACCGCGGCATTTTACGGCAATGCTTTCCGCATTATGGAAGCTACGCTGAGGGCAAAGGCAAAACTGGCTGTAAATATCAAGCCGTAACCAGCACCATTCTTTCTTTACCGTAAATATCTTTTTTTATCATCACCGTCTGATATTCCTTCATGAAGAGGCCGGCTACTTCTTTGGCAAGCTCTTCGTGTGTTTCCAGGTAAATGGTTCCTTTTGGTTTCAGCTTCATTCGTCCGAATGCAGCAATCTTCTGGTAGAAGATCAGTGGTGAACCGTCCGGAACAAATAAGGCCAGGTGGGGTTCATAAGCCGATACATTCTTATCCAGTTTTTCCTTTTCATTTAACGGAATGTAGGGAGGATTGCTGATGATGATATCAAGCAGCGGTAACGAATCCCAATTCTTCTCATTTAAAAAATCCAGCAGCATAAAATGGATGTGTGCATTGTGCAGGGCGGCATTTTCTTTAGCCAGTAACAGGGCTTCTTCACTCACGTCAATGGCCAGCATAACAGCAGCCGGCAAGTGCTTTTTAATGGCCACCGGTATACACCCACTGCCGGTGCCGATATCCAGAATGGCAGGATCGGTCAGCTTCGATTTCCGGTCTTTAATCAGCTGTTCCACCAGTTCTTCGGTCTCGGGCCGGGGTATCAGCACATGCTCATTTACTTTAAACTTCAGGTGATAGAACCAGGCCTCTCCAAGTACGTATTGTACGGGTTTGTGCAGCAGCAGCTGTTCAAAATGCTGGTCGAGTTGTTTAATGACGGAACTGCCGGGCTGCATGGCGGGGTTTTTAATCATGCCGGTACGGGTTACCGAGGCCAGTTTTTCAAAGAGCATATCGGTAATGGTGGTGGCCTCGCTGAGGCTGTATATCTTCTGCAGTTTCAGTAAATAATTCCGGTATAGCTCCTTTATGGTCATGAAGACAAACATACTGCTTCGTCGTGAATAAATACGATCTGAATCAATAAATACAAAGGCCGGCAATGCAGTGCAGGCCGTTTATTTTTCGTTGCGTAAATTTGCGGCTTGTCAATGCACAAACAATATATGCAACGCTGCCTGCTGCTGGCCAAACAGGGAGCCGGCCAGGTGGCACCTAACCCCATGGTAGGCGCTGTTCTTGTTCATGAAGGAAGAATAATCGGAGAAGGATATCATGAACACTATGGTGAAGCGCATGCCGAAGTGCATTGCGTCAACAGCGTACAGCCCCGGGATCAAACACTCATCTCACAAAGTACTATGTATGTTTCGCTGGAACCCTGCGTCCATTTTGGTAAAACACCTCCCTGTGCAGACCTGATTATTAAAAGCAAGATACCCCGGGTGGTGATCGGCTGCCGCGACAGCTTTACAGAAGTAGATGGAAGAGGTATAGAAAAACTCAAAGAAGCGGGAATTGAGGTTACCACCGGCGTACTTGAAAAGGAAAGCCTTGACCTCAATAAGCGGTTCTTTACTTTTCATACCTGTCGCCGGCCTTATATTATTCTGAAGTGGGCGCAGAGCAATGATGGTAAAATCGCCGGTACGGGCCCTGCCCGAACGATGATCAGCAATGACCTCACCCGCCGGCTGGTGCATAAATGGCGGAGTGAAGAAGCAGCCATACTGGTAGGAACCAATACCGCTTTGCAGGATGACCCGGAACTTACCACGAGGTTATGGCCCGGAAAAAATCCGCTACGGCTGGTGATTGATAAAGGGCTTACGTTACCGGGGCACCTGAAATTGTTAAACGGCAGTACGCCCACCATTGTGTTCAATCATCTTTTGCAGGAAGAAAGGCCGGGTTTATTTTACCTGCAGCTGAAACCGGACGAAGATCTGCTGCAACAGATCCTGGCCACTCTGTACACACGGGGAATACAATCGATGATGGTGGAAGGAGGAGCCATGTTGCTGCAGTCATTCATCGACGCCGGTTTATGGGATGAAGCACGGGTACTATGTAATGAACAGCTAACCATTGGTGAAGGACTGCTGGCCCCTGTGCTGAAAAATAATTTATTAACCGGGGAAGAGAAGATCGGCACCGATCGCATTTCTTTCTTCATTAACCGCATGAACAGCAGCACGTGATCAACGAAGATTTTTACCTCACCATCGGGAAGCCATCCAATGCTGAATTCAAAGACAGGGGAAGCAAATTCATTGCGTATACGTTTCCTGTTGAAACCGCCGATGATTTTAAGCAGCAGCTTCAGCTTTTAAAGAAAGAACACCCCAAGGCAGTTCATCATTGCTTTGCGTACCGCATCGGAACCGATGGAAATAATTTCCGCTCGTCGGATGATGGCGAGCCGTCCGGAACAGCCGGTAAGCCTATCCTGGGACAAATCGACAGCAAGGGGCTCACCAATGCTGCCGTAATTGTGGTGCGTTACTGGGGCGGAACCCTGCTGGGGGTACCCGGATTGATCAATGCCTACAAATCGGCCACAGCGCTGGCCCTGCAGGTAACACCGGTGATACAGAAACAAGTGGAAGTGCTGTATTCGATCGAATTTGATTACACCCGGATGAACGAAGTGATGATGATCATCAAGCAATACAACTGCACGGTTCTTTCCAACGAAACTCAGTTGTTCTGTGTCATAAAAGCGGGTATTCCTAGAAACCGGCTGAACGATGTATTGTATAAACTGAACGACCTGCAAAATGTAACCGCTAAAAAGAGCGGATAATGAACGGGAATTTGTAATTTTCTGAAAACAAATTCCCATGGCAGAAAAGAAATACAAAAGCTTCCGGAGTTTTTATCCTTACTACCTTACCGAGCACGGCGATGCAACAAACCGTACCCTGCATTTCATCGGCACGGCGGGTTTGCTGGCGATACTGGTGGCGTCCATCGTACTGCAGAAATGGTGGATGCTGGTGCTCATACCGGTATGCGGCTATGGATTTGCCTGGGTGGGGCACTTTTTTATTGAAAAGAACAAGCCGGCTACGTTCACCTATCCCCTGTACAGTTTAGGAAGCGATTTTGTGATGTTCTGGCATATGCTTACCGGCCAGATCGGTAAAAAACTCGAGGAAGCCAAGAAAACGATCAGCTGAGATGAATATAGAATCGATCCGTGAATATGTTCTGAAGAAACCTTCTGTTACAGAGGGTTTTCCCTTTGGGGAAGATACGTTGGTGTTTAAGGTGAACGGAAAAATATTCCTGCTGGCCGGGCTCGATGCATTGCCCCTGCAGTTTAATGTAAAATGTGATCCGGAGAAAGCGATCCAGCTGCGGGAAGATCATCCCGAATCGGTGCTGCCGGGTTATCACATGAATAAAAAGCACTGGAACACGGTTGTGGTGGACGGGAGATTGCCGGCCCGGCAAATTAAAGAGATGATTGATGATTCGTACAACCTGGTGGCGCCTAAAAAGAAAAAATGATCCTCACTTTTTCATATACTTCCAGTTCCGGTGTTTCCCCTCAGCGATCCATTCAATAGCGGTGACCATCCGACTGTTCCTTGTCTCTTCTGACTTCGCATCCACAAGCCACATCACATATTCCTTTTTATAGGAGTAAGAGGCTGCATCAAAGACCTGCCTTGCTTTTTTATTCTTGCCCAAGGCTTTGGTGAAATAATCGGGTACCACCAGCTCTTTAGTAGCAGCAGCAGGTTTTGGCTTCGCCACTTTGATTCCCTGGTCGTTCAGCTTCATGGCTTCTTTGATCCAGGCAGTCATTTTTTTATCAGACGGAAGATCTTTTAAAGAAGTAATTCTCCCCAGGTGACCCATGGCTTGTTCTGTTTTTGCATTGGCAACGAGTACAGGATCTTTCATTAAAGCCGCTTTCCAGAACCCGAAAGCCATGTGCTGTTTGAAGGAGGCCATGCTGCACATCATCTCGCCTTTGTAATCAAAATGCGGAAAACTCCATTTCATTTTTTCTTCCACCTCCGGGCAGGCCTGGTGTAGCAGCTCCCGGATGTGTTTCAGGATGGGTTTGGCAAAATCAGCCGACTTGGCAATATAGGCATCAATGGCTTTATCTTTCTTTCCCATAATTGTTAATGAATTAGGACTGCTAATGTAACGAATATATTACTTCGTTTTTCTTGCCGTACACATCCAGTCCCATGGATAAGGATCCTGGAGCCATTTGGGTGGTTTATGAAATTCAGTGCTCCATCCGTAATTAATCTTTTTGATGAGGTTTACTTCAAACCCTTCAAGCGACAGCAGCAGTTCCAGCTCTTCCTTCAGGTAATGTTTGGTGGGAACATTGTCGATATCGGTAACACCCTGCCGTATATTGTTCACTTTTTTTACCGCTTCTTTGGGAGCAGGTGGTTTGTCATTGTCGGCATCGTCTACGTTCCATCGGTCGGCAATAATATTGGTGTATAGTTTGGATTCCAGGGAAGGAACCACCAGTACCAGCTCTCCACCCGGGTTGATGCAGAGCGAAAGCGCCTGGAAAAAATTAATCCGTTTTTCCAGCGAACCGGTAAGGATGGCGTTGATGCAGATGGCGCTGTCGCAGGGAGTAACCGTAAGATCATTGGCAGAGAAATCCATCCGGGCGTATTCCACATTTTCATATTCCGGATACTTTTCTTTGGCAATCTGCAGGTTTTTAGCCGAAATATCTGCTGCAATCACGTGTTTGAAATTAGGTGCCAGTACCGGCAGCCATTTGCCCACGGCACAACCGATGTCAATGACGGTCTTATCGGGCGAAGCCATTTCCTCAATGGCGGCCACAATACTGCCGGAGGTGTCATTGCGCAGCACATCGAATATCTCTGTTTCGTATTTGGGTGCAATCGTTTCCCAGTATTTTCTATCCATACCAATGAGGTTGTACCAGTAAGGTAGAATTTTATTTTTCTTACGGGTCACGGACAAGACTGGTTTTTTTGCACAACCTGTGGACGGAAGTAAATAATTCTGTGTAAAAATATGTGTGGAAAATTACCGGTACGGGATCTGATTCGTATGAAACCTATGCTGACTGCAATCCTTGTTGTTTTGCTCCCGCCTGTTTTACAAGCACAAAAAAGAACAGCCGACAGCTGTGCCTGTTCGGCCATCAGTCATATAAAATTTCCCGGGAATTACAACGGACCCTACGGCACAGTAATAATTGAATTTGAAGTGGATTCAGTATGCTTTTATTCAAACCCGGCGGTAATAAAAAGTGTATCCAGGGAACTCGATGAAGCGGCCCTTGCCACCATGAAAGACCAGATCGGGCAGCTTAACCGTTGCCGGATAAAATGTGAGTTCAGGAATTGCAAAAAAGAAAAACTGAAGCAGCCGTTTAGTTTTTGTCCCGACGATTAGTTTACCTGAACCGCTCGCTTACCACCAGGTCTTTGCTGCCGGCAGTGTAAGTATAAAATCCTTCGCCGCTCTTAACGCCAAGTTTCCCTGCCAGCACCATATTCACCAGCAGGGGACAGGGAGCGTATTTGGGATTACCGAATCCATCGTGCAGCACATTCAGGATGCTGAGGCAAACATCCAGCCCGATAAAATCGGCCAGTTGTAGCGGACCCATCGGGTGTGCCATACCCAGCTTCATTACAGTATCAATTTCTTCCACGCCCGCCACGCCTTCAAATAAACTGCAGATGGCTTCATTGATCATGGGCATTAAAATGCGGTTGGCAATAAACCCGGGGTAATCATTCACGGCACAGGGAACCTTATTCAGTTGCCTGCTCAATTCAACAATGGTGGCTGTTACTTCTTTTTTAGTGGCGTAACCATTGATGATCTCCACCAGCTTCATCACCGGTACCGGGTTCATGAAATGCATGCCGATGACCATACCCGGTCTTTTGGTAACCGCCGCAATTTTGGTGATGGAGATTGAAGAGGTATTGGTTGCAAGTATACAGCCCGCTGGGGCATAGGTATCTATCTGTTCGAAAATAGTCAGTTTCAGTTCCACGTTTTCAGTGGCAGCCTCCACCACCAGCTCTGCATCTTTAACCCCTTCTGCCACCACGGAAAAAGTGCTGATATTAGCCAGTGTTGTTTTTTTCTGATCTTCCGTGAGGCTGCCCTTGGCAATCTGCCGGTCGAGGTTTTTATTGATGGTGTCCAATGCCCTTTGCAGCTGCGATGGATTCACATCCACGAGGTTCACGGTAAAGCCAGACTGGGCAAACACGTGTGCAATGCCGTTTCCCATGGTACCTGCGCCGATAACGCTTACATTCTTGATCATAACAGTCTTTTTGAACGAGTAAACTAATAACCACTATACTGATAAATTATTTAAACGCATTTATTCCCGTCACATCCATCCCTGTTATCAGCAGGTGAATGTCGTGTGTTCCTTCGTAAGTAATCACACTTTCCAGGTTCATCATGTGGCGCATCACGGAGTATTCGCCGGTGATGCCCATGCCGCCCAGCATTTGCCTGGCTGCCCGGCATATATTGGTGGCCACTTCACAGGCATTTCTTTTGGCCATGCTTACCTGCTGCGGGGTAACTTTTCCTTCATTCATCAAAACTCCCAGGCGCCAGTTCAATAACTGTGCTTTGGTGATCTCTGTTACCATCTCTGCCAGCTTACGCTGCTGTAACTGGAAACTGCCGATGGGTTTGCCAAACTGTATTCTTTCCTTGCTGTACTGCAACGCTGTATCATAACAATCCATGGCAGCACCAATGGCACCCCAGGCAATGCCATACCTTGCTTTGGTGAGGCAGCCAAGCGGACCTTTTAATCCCTTGACGTTTGGTAAAATATTTTCTTTAGGAACTTTTACGTTGTCGAATACCAGCTCGCCGGTGGCACTGGCACGCAGGCTCCATTTGCCATGTGTGGTAGGCGTACTGAAACCTTCCATGCCTCTTTCTAGGATCATGCCCCGTATATCGCCGGCCTCGTCTTTTGCCCAAACCACCGCTACCTGGCTGAAGGGCGCATTGCTGATCCACATTTTGGAGCCATTCAATACAAAATGATCGCCGGCCTCTTTAATGGTGCTCAGCATACCACTGGGGTCGCTGCCGTGGTTGGGTTCGGTTAGCCCGAAACAACCCAGCCATTCACCGCTGGCAAGCTTTGGCAAATATTTTTTGCGCTGTTCTTCACTTCCGTATTGATAAATCGGGAACATCACCAGGCTCCCCTGCACGCTGGCGGTGGATCGTACGCCGCTGTCGCCCCGTTCCAGTTCCTGCATCATCAGCCCGTAACTGATATAATCCAGCCCGCCGCCACCATACTGTTCGGGAATGGTTGGACCAAAGCAACCCAGGTCGCCCATCTGCTTTACAATCTGTTGGGGAAACTCCGCTTTTTGGGCATAGTCTTCTATGATCGGGGAAATCTCTTTCTTTACATAATTGCGAACGCTTTCCCGGATCAGTTTGTGTTCATCCGTAAGCAGTTCGTCCACATTAAAATAATCGGGAGATTGAAAATTATCGGTTTTAGCAGCCATCGTCGTCTTTTATGGTTTTCGGTTTGTAGTTTTTGGTTCCCGGCACCGGTAACACGGAGCAGCATCGTTGTGTCACTCACTTGTACACGTTCAGCATTATTCAGCAGGGCAGGAAACCGTTCGTATCGGCAATAATCTGTGTCATCCGTGTTTCTGTCCCGCAAATATAAATACCTTACATCAGAAGAAAATTTTTGTTTTTCCGGATGCAACATCGGGGAAAAAGGCCTGTCTCTATATTGTAAACACTGAACTTTTGGAATTAGCCGTGATGACACAACGCGACGAACTGATTGAACGCTGCCTGCAGGGAGATACCCTGGGGTACAGGGAACTGTACCAGCGCTATTCCAAAGCCATGTTCAATACCTGCCTGCGCCTGTTGAATAATGTAACTGAAGCGGAAGATGTGTTGCAGGAAAGTTTTATGGAAGCCTTTAAAAACCTGGCATCTTTTGAATACCGGACAACTTTTGGCGGATGGCTGAAGCAGATTTGTGTGAACCGTTCCATCAACCAGCTGAAAAAAAGGAGGATCGACTGGGTGGATATGGAGCAGGTGGCGGGGTACGACAGTATTGAGGACCTTCCTTACGACGAGGAGTCGGTTGCTTACCAGGTGGAGTCGGTTAAAAAGGCCATTACCCGGCTGCCCGATGGATACCGAACCGTATTGAGCCTGTACCTGCTGGAAGGATATGATCATGAAGAAATTGCCGGGATACTGAATGTGGCAGAATCAACCACCAGAACACAATTCATCCGGGCCAAGCAAAAACTATTACAACTTTTAAAAGAAGGGATATGAGCAAGCTGAAAAAATTTATCTACGACAACCGGGAAGCCTTTGATGACAAAGTACCGTCGATAAAAACCTGGGAAAACATCCAGGCATCCTTTTCCCCGGAAAAAAGAAAAAAATCCATCATCCGCCCGCTTTATAAATGGACGATGGCGGCGGCCGCCGTACTGATCCTTTCTGCCAGTGTGTATTTTGTACTGGATAATAACAAAACGCCGGCCGATACGGTATCCTCCGGCCCGGCCATACCAGGCACCGCCGGTGGGGGCGAGGAAGTGGACTTTACCCCGCAGATGGTTCAGTTCGTGAAGATGATCGATATGAAACAGGAAGAGCTGAAAAAACTGGCTGCCGAACAACCCGAACTGTACAACCAGTTCACCAACGACTTAAACCAATTGGACAGTTCATATAATGCGCTTAAGAGCCAGCTTCATGAAGCACCCAGCAAGGAGCTGCTCCTGGAAGCCCTGATCCAGAACCTGCAGCTGCAGATCAGTGTTCTGAACCAGCAATTAAACATCATTCATCAAATCAAAGAAAAAAAGAATAGCCATGAAAAAAATGAGCAGAGCATTTAAGATCCTGCTGCCGCTGATTGTACTACTTCAATCAAGCGTGTTTGCCCAGGACAACGAAAACGAAAACAGTAATAAAAACAAGAAAAAGTATGAGTTTGTAAAAACAAAAGCGGTAAACAAGTCATACAATGTTTCTTCATCCGACAAACTGAATATCCAGAACTCCTTTGGTTCGGTGGAAGTTACCACCTGGGACCGTAACGAGATAAAAGTGGATGTGAATGTGGAAGTGACAGCCAATACAGAAGCGCTGGCGCAAAAAATCATCGACCGCATATCGGTATCGGATTCACGCAGTGGTAAGGACATCTCCTTTAAGACCGATATGAAAGACATGAATGAGTCCAAAAGGGATAACAAAGATGATAAAAGCTCCATGGAGATTAACTACACGATCAGTATGCCGGCCGGAAACCCGCTCAGCATCAGGAATGAGTTTGGCTCCACCAAAGTACCCGACTTCCGCGGTGAGGTTGATCTTACCAGCAAGTTTGGTTCTCTTACCACCGGAAACCTTACAAACATAAAGGGGATCAATGTTGAATTTGGTAAGGCAAACCTGGCCAATATTACCAGTGCACCGGTTAATATCAAGTTCTCCAAAGCAACGATTGCCAAATTATCCGGCTCGGTAAAACTGAACCTTGAGTTCTGCAGCAACGTACGGCTTAGCCTGGATAATAACCTGAACAGCCTTGACCTGAAGACATCGTATTCCACGGTGAACCTAAAGCCGCTGGGCGACCTCCAGGCTTCGTATAATATCTCCACCAGTTTCGGATCTTTTAAAAATACGACGAATGTTAAATTCGACAGTGATGCTGATGAAAAAGACGATAACAGGTACAACCCCAAATTCGATTTCCAGTACAATGGTAAAAACGGCAGCGGCAGCATCCCTGTAAAAGTGAAAAGCAGCTTCGGAAAGATCATTGTAGGTGAAGCTTCGGAGGAAGACATGAAGAGCAAGGAGAAAAACAAAACAAAGGATAAATCCCGTACATAGTTTTTTTGGTAAATTAAACAGTATAGCCTGGAACAGCAAAAGGTTTGTGATTAATCACAGACCTTTTGTATTTTTAATCACACCCTCTTATATGAAACTGATTACCCGGATCCGGCTGCTTATATCGTTTTTTGTGATTGCACTTATGCTGAGCGGTATCACGGCCATGCCTGCCGAAACCGAACTGCGCTGGCTGATGCAATACAAAGAAATGTTTCCCGACCGATTAGGCAACTGGCTGCAGACATGCTACGAAGCGCTGACTGCTACCAATTCAAAATATCCCTTCCTGGCCTATGGATACGACTGGCTGGCATTTGCCCATATCGTGATTGCGTTGTCATTCATTGGTCCGTATAAAGACCCGGTGAAAAATGCCTGGATCATTGATTGGCAGATGATCTGCTGCATTGCTGTTATTCCGCTGGCAATGATTGCAGGGCCTGTACGGCAGATACCGGTCTTTCATATTATGATCGACTGCTGTTTTGGTTTGCTTGGTATCATTCCGTTGCTCATCTGCCGGAAGTGGATTAAACAGCTGGCACTGCAGTCCGGCAATACTTAATCTGTTTTTTCCAGGATAAAAATCTCTTCCACCGGTTTGCCGAAAACTTTTGCAATCTTCAGTGCAAGCACCGTAGACGGAACGTACTTGTTCGCTTCCATTGCATTGATCGTTTGCCTGCTTACGGCCACTTTATTGGCCAGGTCTTCCTGGGTGAGGCCCTTAATGGCCCTTTCCACTTTGATATTATTTTTCATCGGGGGCGGTTTTAGCGTTTCTGTAAAGGATGTAATTGAACCGCACGATAAAAATGATCAGTACAGTGAACATGTTGTACACCATCACCTGCAGAAATGGAGTGCCGTACACAAAAAGAAAAGCAACCAGCAGCAGCAGATAACTCACGCAAACTGCCCATAAGAGGGAGGAAAGCCTCAGTCCGGAAATGTACTCATCTTCGTTTTTTTCTTTGGAAAACCCTACCAGCATTCCGCCGATGATGAATAAAGCACCTGTCAGGGTATTGGTGATATCGGTGCTGATCAGGCTGAATTGACTGCTTTTCCCCAGGAATTCATCGCTGGCAAAGGCAAATACTTTTGCCTGTATCCAGTGTGAATCAAATCCGTTGAAACACAGGACCAGACCTGCGATGGAGGCCGGTATCAATATAAACCAGCCAAGTGTTTTGTACCTGTTCGGTAATAAAATGTTTGTTTTCATGACTTATTTATTTACCACAAAAGTAAAGTATATTTTACATTATGACAAAATATTTTTACAATTTGTAAGAATTTCTTAACAATTCGGGACGGGTGGAAGACTCTTTAACTTACATTTGTAAATAAAGCAAGCGATGACAACATACTCTTACCTGGCATTGGGCGACAGCTATACCATTGGCGAACAGGCTCCTTTTGCGGAAGCATTCCCCAATCAAACCGTTCAATGGCTGCGCAAAGCCGGCCATGCATTTTATGCAGCCGAGATCATTGCCAAGACCGGCTGGACCACCGATGAACTGAGCAAAGCCATTGAAGGAACTTCTTTTCTGACTGGCTATGATGTGGTTTCCCTGCTGGTGGGAGTGAATAATCAATACCGGGGAAGATCAGCTGCTGAATTTAAAGTGGAGTTTGAGCACCTGTTGCAACGTGCCATTCAGTTTGCCGGCAATCAGCCCGGCCGGGTATTTGTGCTCAGCATTCCCGATTGGGGTGTTACTCCTTTTGCAGAAGGGCGAAACCGTAACCAGGTAGCTGCGGAAATAGATGCTTTCAACGCGGTTTGCGAAACAGCGGCCAAACAATTCCAGGCTCACTATATCAATATCACATCTTCGCAACGGGTAGACGGACATGATGCCGAGTTCCTCGTTGCCGATGGCCTCCATCCTTCGGGTAAAGAATATGCCAAATGGGCCGCAAAATTGTATAAAGGCATCTCAACCCAGTTATCATGAACCGCATCAGCTTTTCCGAAACACAACGATTCAGAACCTGGTGGGCCTGGGGTGCTGTGCTGCTGATGAATATTCTTTTTCTTTACGCCATTATTCAGCAGATCATCCTGGGCAAACCCTTTGGAACCAAACCGGCGCCGGACTATATATTAATAGTGGTAGAGCTGTTTCTTTTTGTTCTCTTCCTGCTGCTCATCAGCATCAAACTGAAAACAAGGATCACCGACGAGGGAATCTATTACCGGTTTTACCCGTTTCACCGGCGGGAGCGGTTCATCGGGTGGAATGTACTAAGTGATGCATATATGAGAGAGTACAATTCCTTTCATGAATACGGCGGCTGGGGAATACGCACGGGGTCACCTCAAACGGGGAATGCCATTAATACATCCGCTTCTTCTAAAACAGGCCTGCAATTACGGTTTACTGATGGCCGTTTGTTGCTGGTAGGAACAAGCCGCCCGGAAGAAGTAGCTGCCATCATAAAAGAAATAACAGCAGCCGGAAAGCTCAGCAGAAATGGGTAAGAATCAGTACTCCACCATTGTTCTTTCCACGGTTCCATCATGGTAAAAATCGAAGAGGGCGTAAGCCGGCGCAAAATCCTGGAAGGGACCGCCCCACCAGTTGCCGCTTACAGCACCGTTGCAGAAATAACTGATCCCAAGATAGGATACTTCATCCTGCAGGTGTATGTGGCCGCTGAGGCAGCATTTGACGCCTGGGTATTTTTTAAACAGGTCTTTTATCTTTTTGGCATCGGTATGAAGCAGGGCCCTGGAAAGTTTCCAGTCGCCGTTGGGCATCATGTCTTTTGCAAACATGGCGCTGCAGAAAGAAATGATGGGGATGTGTGAAATGATGCAGATGAATTTTTCTTTGTTGTTTTCCAAATCCCTCTCAAGCCAGGCAAATTGTTCATTATCGAGCAGGGCAATGTAGCCACCGTTGTTTTCCTGCACACTGTCGAGTACAATGAAATGCCAGTTCCGGTGATCAAAGGAATAATAAGTGCTGGCGTAACCGGTTTGCTGAAGCCACCAGGCTTTACCGTACAGGGGATCCGCTTTTACATCTTCCTTTAACTGCCAGCCCCAGATGTCGTGGTTGCCGAGGCAGTATTTCAACGGCAGTTTATTTTCTGCCTGCATGATTTTATTGAACAGGTCCCACTGGGTCTGCGTTTTCTCTTTGGTAGCGGCCAGTGCATCCATGATGCTGTCGCCACCGTTGATGATGAAGTCGGGCTGTTTCTCCATCCGGTTAATGGTTTGCAGGGCCTTTGCCATTCCTGCTTCAGCCGTGTCCAGTTTTTTGATGTGAATATCGCTGATGAAAGCAATGGAAAAGTTTTTTTTCTTCTTTGCTGTTTCAGCATGCAAAATGGAAGGAACGGCGGTGGCCGCAGAAACGAGAGAGAGGTTCTGGATAAATTTCCTGCGTTGCATAAAACTCGGTTGACTATTTAAGATAACCGGCCATTTCGGCCTGGTATTGCTGTGCAATGGTTCTTGCCTCGGAAGCAAAGTCCTCTTTTTCGCTGGCGTAAATAATGGCCCGGCTGACGTTTACCAGGAGTCCGCACGGAGGGTCAGCTGATCCGTCTTTGATCATCCCATACCTGCTCACTTCTTCCAGGCTTCCTCCCTGGAAACCCACACCGGGAACCAAGAGGAAATGGCCGGGGATGATCTTACGGATGCTTTCCAGGTCGCTCGCTTTCGTGGCGCCCACTACAAACATCAGGTTGTCCGGGCTGCCCCAGCTGCTGACTTTTCGTAAAACAGATTCGTACAGGTATTCACCGCTGTTGTTCGTCTCCCTGCCAACAACACTTAATTGTTCAAAATCCCTGCTTCCGGGGTTGCTGGTGAGACCTAAAACAATTGCCCACTTATTTTCAAACTCCAAAAAAGGTTTCACACTGTCTTCACCCATATACGGCGCCACGGTAACCGCATCAAAATCCATGTTCACAAAAAAAGCGTTGGCGTATTGGGTGGAAGTATTGCCGATATCTCCCCGCTTTGCATCGGCAATGATGAACTGGTCTTTGGGGATATAATTCACGGTTTTCTCCATCGCTGCCCAGCCTTTTAATCCCATCGCTTCATAAAAAGCAGTGTTTATTTTATAGGCCACACAAAGGTCCTGCGTGGCGTCAATAATCTGTTTATTGAATTCAAAAACGGGGTCGGGGTGCGATTGAAGGTGTTTCGGAATTTTTGTGATATCAGTATCGAGGCCAACGCAGAGGTATGACTTTTTTACCTGTATCTGTTCTATCAGTTGTTTCCTTGTCATGCGGCAAAGATATGGCTGTTATCAATCAAGGCGTTTGATCATTTCTTTGGCGATTTTGCGGGAGTTTTCATCACCCCTTTTTATCAGCTCCTCAATAATATTCCGTTGAGAATCCGGATCCCTGTTCTGGCTGAGCTTGAAAGTATTTTCCATGCTTTCCACTTCAATGGTAAAGCCAACAATGCCTTTTACCATCTGATCGATGTATTCTTTGGGAAGTTCATCATAAGCCCCCGGCTTATGCGTGCCCTGGTATTTGTCGGAAACTTCTTTAACAGCATTCCGGGTTCCCAGTTCATCCATGAAGCGGATCTTGCCCTTTGCCTGCACCGTCATGTAATTCCAGGTGGAGCCGATGTTGGGATTGGTATACCAGCTGGCGCTTACAAAACAATGGGCGCCGGTAAAGATCACCATCACGTTATTGTTTTTTTCAAAGGCCAGGTGATGATCGGTCTTGCGCATGATATGTCCACGCAGGGTGATCTTCCCGTCTTTTATTTCAATGCCCAGCGGAACCTGGGTTGCAACCGGGTATTCGCTGCCGGTTCCGGTGATCAGGGCAAAGGCGTTTTCTTTCATAAAGTCGATCACCGTTTGCTGATCTTTTTCTGTGTAGAAATCGAATTTATACATGCTATACGTTTAATTTTTCAAGGATCTTTTTCTCGATCTCTTCGCTTTCCCATTTTGTTTCAATGGCTGGGATAGACATAATCTCCTGCATGATTGCTTCCTGCCTTCTTCCATTCACCAGGGCATTGCTATAACGTATATGCGGACTGAAGGTAACCTGCGAATATGCCGGTATCCATTTGTCCGGGTGTTTTTTACTGAATGCCGCTTCTATTTTTTTCTGTAACAAAAATTTCGGGTCGGCCACTTTATCCCTCATCTCCACAAAATTATTCAGGGCCAGGTCAGCGATCGCATCGGCATCCGGTTTACGCAACGATTGATATTCGGGCAGGATGGCTGACCAGTCTTCCTTGTGTTTATCCATTAAACTATTCAGCACGGAGCAATCTTCAAAACCGCAGTTCATTCCCTGTCCGAAGAAAGGTACAATGGCATGCGCTGCGTCACCGATAAGGGCAAACGTATCTTTCCTTATCCAGGGAAAGCATTTAACGGTAACGAGGGAAGAGGTAGGGTTTTTAAAAAAATCTTCCTGCAGCGTTGGCATCAGTTTCTCTGCATCGGTGAATGTTTTTTCAAAAAATGCCTTTACTTTTTCCTTTGTATCCAGGCTGTCAAAGGAAGGGTTGCCCTCAAAAGGAAAGAAGAGTGTGCAGGTAAAGCTGCCGTCCATATTCGGTAAAGCGATCAGCATGTAATTTCCACGGGGCCAGATATGCAGGGCATTCTTTTCCATTAAGAATTCACCATGGGCGCCGGCAGGAATATTCAGTTCCTTGTAGCCAAAGTCGATATAATATTGCTGGTATTGAAACCGGTCGTGCTGCAGGTGGTGGGTAAGGCGTGCGGCGGAATAAGCGCCATCGCTGCCGAAACAGAGGCTGAAGTTTGAGGTTTGGGTTTTTAGGCTGGTGCAGTCTTCAAACTCGATGCTGTTTTCTTTCCAGTTGATGCTGTTGCATTTTTGATTAAAGGCAATCGCTGCTCCGTGTTGCTCTGCCAGGTCCATCAGTTTGCAGTTCAGTTCTCCTCTGGAAACAGAATTGATGAACTGTCCTTCTTTGCCATAAGGCTGAAAAGCGGTTGTTCCATCAGCATGGTGAAGATATCTTCCATGCATGGGGATACAGATCTTCCGGATATCATCCATCAAACCGACTTCTTCCAGCGCTTTGATGCCACGGTCGCTCAGGGCCAGGTTGATGGAACGTCCCGCCACCATATCTTCCTTGCGCATGTCGCCCCGGCGTTCAAATACATTCACTTTATAACCTCTTTTGCATAAATAGATAGAAAGCAATGAGCCCACAAGCCCGGCGCCGATAATGGTAACATTTTTTTTCATCTACAAGAATATTATAAGAGATGCAATAATATAACAAAGGGTGGCAATTGCAATGCCTGCCAAAGGTACTTTAAACCAATACCTGATCGCCAGGAAAAGATAGAACAGGCTCGTTAAAGCAGTGAGTAAGACCAGGGAGGGGGCGCCTGCTAAAAGGGGGAAATAAAACAGGGCCAGCAGCAGGTTGATCGCTCCTAAAAAAATGCCGCCTGCACTATGGCTTCCATTAAAGCCGATCCAGGCCTTCCACATAGTGGTTTTATTGGTAAGCACGGGATGTGTTTGCTTCATTGCTTCCATCGTGGCTTAATCTCTTGCAAGAAATTTGTTTGTAAAAAAGGTATACAGTAAATGGAGACCTGCCAGAATGATGTACACCGAGGATCCGGTTATCCAGAGAATTTTAGCTGTCATTGGTTAATAACTTGGGTGATGATCCTGCCAAAGTGATAGATGTCTTCAAATGAATTATACAAGGGAACAGGCGCCACCCGTATCACATTGGGCTCCCTCCAGTCGGCAATCACTCCGTTTTGTTTCAATGCCTCAAACACTTCTTTTCCCTTTTTCAGCATCAGCATTGACAGCTGGCATCCTTTGGCATCTTGTGGAGTGATCACTTCAATGAATTTTTCCTTTGATGTTCTATTCAGCTCTTCTATGATAAAAAATAAATAGTCGCTCAGCATCTGTCCTTTCACAACCAGGTTTTTCATCCCGGCGTCTTCAAAAATATCCAGCGATGCTTTGTGTGCCGCCATGCTCAATACCGGTGCATTGCTCAGCTGCCAGCCTTCTGCGGTGGCAATGGGCTTGAAACCCTTCTCCATCTGGAAACGGGTGGCTTTTTCATAGCCCCACCAGCCGGCAAGTCTTTTCAGGTCTTTATTGCCGATGTGTTTTTGGTGAATGAAGGCTCCTGCCACACCACCCGGACCGCTGTTCAGGTATTTATAACTGCACCAGCAGGCGAAGTCAACATCCCAGTCGTGAAGATGCAGCTCGATATTGCCGGTTGCATGCGCCAGGTCGAAACCGCAGTAAGCCCCGGCTTCATGCGCCGCTTTGCAGATGTTTTTCATATCAAACACCTGGCCGTTATAATAATTCACGCCGCTGAAGATGACCAGCGCCAGTTCATGGGCGTGTTGTTTTATGGCAGAAAGGATATCTGCTGTGCGTATAATGTGTTCGCCTGTTCTTGGTCCTACTTCAATCACCGTTTCATCCGGGTTGAATCCATGGAACCTTGCCTGTGATTCAAACGCGTATTGATCAGAAGGGAATGCCTTTGCCTCACAGATGATCTTGTAACGTTGTTTGGTTGGCTGGTAGAAAGTGGCCATCAGCAAATGAAGATTCACTGTCAGCTGGTTCATTACCACAATCTCTTCCGGTAAACCTCCTACTATTTTGGTCAGCAGGTTGGGAAACAATTCGTGATAACTCAGCCAGGGCTGCCTGGCATGAAAATGTCCCTCCACGCCAAAACTGGCCCAGTCTTCCAGTTCATTCAACACATAATCCTGCGTGGTTTTGGGTTGCAGGCCCAGTGAGTTACCGGTGAAGTAGATGGCTTCTTTGCCATGGATGATAGGAAAATAAAATTTAGACCGGAAATCTTTAAGCGTATCATCTGCGTCGAGCCGGCGGGCAAAATCCAGTGTGTTTTCAAATCTCATATACATTTTCCGGGCTAAAGCCCTTAATTATTATTTGCATTGCCACGGCCTTCAGGCCTCGGCCATTGATTTTTTATTATTCACCGGCTTTAGTTCCCCGGCAAATTCATTCAACCGTGGCGATTACTTTTAATTCTATCGCTATTGGTGTTGGCAAACTTTTTACTTCAACCGTTGTTCGGCAAGCCTGTACAGAAGTAAAATATTCTGCATACACTTTATTATAAACGAGAAAGTCCTTTTTCATGTTGGTGAGGAAAACGGTTACATCTACAATCTTATCCCAGCTGCTGCCACTGGCTTCCAGCACCGCTTTTACATTGGCAAAGCATTGATGGCATTCGGCCTCTATGTCATATTTTATGATATTGCCGTCTTTATCCTGTTCCAGGCCGGGGATGGAATTGTCTTTTGCACTCCGGCTGCCGATGCCGGAAAGGAATAACAGGTTGCCCACCTTTCTTGCATGTGGATAAGCCCCTAAAGGTTTTGCCGCCTTATCTGTATTTATTGTAGACATAATTAAAATTGAATACAAACATTCTTGGGTTCTGTAAAGAATCGCAGGGCTTCCCATCCGCCTTCTCTACCCACGCCGCTGTCTTTCATACCACCGAAAGGGGTGCGCAGGTCACGTACCAGCCAGCAGTTCACCCAGATGATGCCACTCTGAACTTTTGCAGCCACCTGGTTTGCCTTGCTGATATCCTGCGTCCAGATAGTAGCCGCCAGTCCGTATTGAGTGGCATTGGCCAGTTGCAGGGCTTCTTCCGTCGTTTTAAAAGACTGCAAGGTAACCACCGGGCCAAAAATCTCTTCCTGGTTGGTTTTACAATCAGGTCCCAGGCCTTCGATCACCGTTGGCTTGATGAAATATCCTTCTGCACATCTTCCTTCGGGCCGGGTGGCACTGCCGCCGCATAATATCTTTCCACCTTCCACTTTGGCCAGGATGATGCAATTCATCACTTTGTCAAAATGCATTTTGCTTACAATGGCGCCCTGTTTGTTATCTTCCAGCGGATCGCCCACTGTTAATTGCTTAACACGCTTTACAAATTCAGTCTTGAATTTTTCATAGATCGATTCTTCGATCAGAATTCTGCTTCCGCACAAACATATTTGTCCCTGGTTGCTGAAGGAAGAACGTATGGTGGTATCCATCATCTTATCCCAGTCGCAATCGGCAAAGATGATATTGGGGTTTTTCCCTCCCAGTTCCAATGATAGCTTTTTGAACATGGGTGCCGCAACAGAAGCAATGTGTTCGCCGGCCCTTGTACTACCGGTGAAGGAGATGGCTTTTATTTCCGGATGCTTCACGATGGCTTCGCCGCAATGCGGCCCCACGCCATGAATGATATTCAGCACACCATCCGGCAGCCCGGCTTCCTTGCAGATCTTACCCAGTAAAAAAGCTGTAACGGGTGTTACTTCCGAGGGCTTTGCGATCACGCAGTTACCGGCGGCCAGTGCCGGTGCAATCTTCCAGGTAAAAAGGTAAAGGGGCAGGTTCCAGGGTGAGATACAACCTGCAATACCAATGGGCTGACGCAGCGTATAATTGATGGCTTTGTCTTCCATGGAATGACTGTCGGTGGAAAAATGCATGATGCCCGTGGCAAAGAACCGGAAATTGGAAGATGCTCTGGGTATATCGATCAGTTTACTAAGCCAAAGTGGTTTACCGTTGTCGTTGGTTTCGGCCAATGCCAGGGTATCCAGGTTATCGTCGATGAGCGAAGCGATCTTGTTTAAAATGGTAAATCTTTTTTCAACCGGCATCACACTCCAGGCCGGGAAGGCTTTTTTAGCCGCTTTCACCGCCGCCTCAACGTCTTTGGCATTGCTGTCGGGTACCTGTCCGTACACCGCCCCGGTAGCCGGGTTTATATTGTCGATGAAATTGCCGCTCAGGGGACCAATAAAGTTTCCGCCGATGAAATTCTCCAGGTGATAGGGAATATCCAGTTGCATGGGCTAAAGGTAAAGAAAAGGCCGAAAAGCCGATGCTGGAAACTGGATACCGGATGCCTGTTATTTGATACCGGATCTGCGGGTGGCTTGTATCCAGTGACCCGTATCGGGTACCCCACTCTTCCTCCCGAAAAATATTTATCTTACGACTCTAAAATTCTTGCTATGGCCGTAACAGCTCCCTTCAACTTAAAGAAATGGATCGATGAACACCGCGACATGCTGAAGCCCCCGGTAGGCAACCAGTGTGTATATAAAGACGCCGAAAATTTCATCGTGATGGTGGTAGGCGGACCCAATTCCCGCAAAGATTATCACTACAATGAAAGTGAGGAACTGTATTACCAGGTGGAAGGAAATATTGTATTGAAGATTATTGATGATGGCGTGAAAAAGGATATTCCCATCAATGAAGGAGATATGTTCCTGCTGCCACCCAAAACCCCGCATTCGCCGCAGCGTGGACCGAATACGGTAGGACTGGTGATTGAGAAAGTAAGAGAGACCGAAGAAGACGGATTCTTATGGTACTGCGAAAACTGTGGCAATAAACTATACGAAGAATATAAAGTGATTACCGATATTGTAAAGCAGCTGCCACCCGTGATGGAAGGTTTTTATAATGATGAACAGAAACGCACCTGCAGCAAATGCGGAAGCGTGATGGCACCGCCGGTAAAGAAAGGATAATTTATGAGTTTAGGAAGTTTAGTGGTTTAGAAAGTTTAGTACTTCAAACCAAACTTTCTAAACTTTCTAAACACCTAAACTTGAAAATAGACATCCACACACACATCATGCCCGGCACAATGCCCAACTGGGTGCAAAAGTTCGGGTATGGTGATTTTATACACCTGGAACACAGGAACTGCAAGGCCTGTATGATGAAGGGCGACAAACTTTTCCGGGAAGTGGAAGCCAATTGTTTCGACGCCGGCACCCGGATCAAGGAAATGGATGATACGGAAGTTACCGTACAGGTACTCTCCACCATTCCGGTCTTATTCAATTACTGGGCGAAGGCTGCTGATGGCCTGGAAACCTCCCGTTTTTTCAATGATCATATTGCTGATACCGTTGATAAAAACCCGAAGCGGTTTATTGGCATCGGAACGGTTCCATTGCAGGATATTGATTTAGCCATTAAAGAAATGGAACGCTGTGTGACAGAGCTGAAAATGCCCGGGCTGGAAATCGGCAGCAATATCAACGGTGCAAACCTGAGTGACTCAAAATTCTTTCCTTTTTACGAAGTGGCTGAAAAACTGGGCTGCGCCCTGTTTGTACATCCCTGGGAAATGATGGGCGAGCAGCAGATGCAGAAATACTGGCTGCCCTGGCTGGTAGGTATGCCGGGCGAAACATCCCGTGCCATCTGTTCATTGATCTTTGGCGGCGTTTTTCAGAAATTTCCGAAACTAAGAGTTGCCTTTGCTCATGGCGGCGGCTCCTTTCCTTTAACGATCGGGCGGATTGAACACGGGTTTAATGTCCGGCCCGACCTGGTAGCCATTGATAATGCCATCAACCCGAGGGAATATATCGGGAAGTTCTGGATCGACAGCCTGGTGCATGACGAAAAAGCCATGCGGTATATACTGGATGTAATGGGAGAAGACAAGATTTGTCTTGGGAGTGATTATCCCTTTCCACTGGGCGAACACCATCCCGGTAAGCTAATCTCCGAAATGAATTTTGGAAATCAACTCACTGAAAAACTATTGTATAAAAATGCCGGAGATTGGCTGGGAATAAAGAGCTGATCAGTTGAACAGGTCGGGATAATCTGTAATGATTCCATCCACGCCCATCTGCCTGTATTTTTCGATCTCTTCTTTGGTATTGATGGTCCAGGGAATGACCTTGATGTTTTGTGCATGGCATTTTGCAATCAGGTCCTTCGTTACCAGTTTATAAGCCGGGCTGTAAATGGCAGGGGAGAAGCCCAGTGCTTTCAATTGCTGTTCCGGCGTACGGGTATCAAAATCCTCGATCAGCATGGCGGTTTTTATGTTTGGGTATTTCTGGTGCAGGTATTGCAGCGTGCGGAAATCGAAGGACTGGATGGTGACATACTCTTCCATTTGTTTTTCCTTTATTACAGCCATCAGCAGTTCCACAAACTCAGCCGGGGCCGGGTGGTAGATGTTATCGGTAGCCGGCATTGTTTTGGTTTCAATGTTGTAATAAGGGAAGGGCCTCCTCCGGGTCATCATGTCTTCCCGTACCGCATCAAACAGGTCGGCGAGCAAAGGTTTCACCGCTTTCATTTTTTGTTGCCGGGGAAACCGGGGATGGGGTTTCATGCCTACATCATAGGTTCTGATGGAACTGTAATCCATCTGATACATATTGTAATTCTTCTCTTCTTTGGAGCTGATGAAACTGCCATCTGGTTTGGTGGTGATCTCGCTGTTAAAAAAAGGTTCATGCGAAAGAAACACCTTTTTGTCTTTGCTGATGCACACGTCCATCTCCAGCGTGGTAACGCCCAGGCCAATGGCATTGATCATGGCGGGAATGGTATTCTCCGGCATCAGTCCGCGGCAGCCGCGATGCCCCTGCTTGTCGAATTCGGTTTGGGCAACAGGTACTGGTTCTTTCATGTCTGTGGTAACGGTTGTATGCTGTTTGGTGGAACTGCAGGCAATACAGAATAATCCTGCAAAGAGCAGGGTTGCCGGTTTACCTGTTATGCTTGAAAACGGTATCATGTATTAAAGTTAGATGAAAAAATAAAGGCGTGAACCATTTCACGCCTTTTAAGATATTGTTAGGAAAGGAATTTATCCTTCTGCCTGATCGTTGTTATTGTCGGGGGTGGGTTCTTCCACAATCTCCCCGGTTTCGGTAACAGCCAATACGGTTTCGCTTTCTTCGGCGGATATCATACCTGCATTTTCTTCCGCTTCTTTTACATTGGTGGCCTGCACCAGTTCTTCCATCAGCACTTCAGAAATTTTCGGAAGATCTTCTGAGCTGTTGATGCCGAAATAATCCATGAAAGATTTGGACGTGGCATAGATAAGGGGTTTGCCCACGGCTTCTTCATTTCTTCCGGAGATCACCACCAGGTCCTTTTCCAGCAGTTTCTGAACGGCATAATCACAGTTCACGCCGCGGATGGATTCGATTTCGCTTTTGGTGATGGGTTGCTTGTAGGCGATGATGGCCAGTGTTTCCAGTGCAGCTACGGAAAGGCGTTTCAGGAACTTATCGCCGTTGAGCTGTGCCACGGTTTTGTGGTATTCTTTTTTGGTGAGGAACTGCCAGCCGCCGCCGATCTGTCTTACTTCAAAAGCATAAAATTCGGCATTGTATTTCTCCACGATCCCTTCAATGGCCGCATCCACCTGTTCGGGCGTGGCCCTGTCTTCGATAAAGGCAAGGGCGCTGTTCACCAGTTCAAGCAGCTCGGCATTGGTCAGTGGTTTATCACTGGCAAAAATCAATGCTTCAATGTGCGGAATTATTTCTGAAAGTTCCATATTGATTTGGTGATTTGTTGATTTGGTAATTTGCCGGTTTGGAGAAGAGTATTTGCATGGCAAATCTCCAAATCAGCACATCATCAAACCGATTATCCTTGTAATGCTGCGGCGCCGCTTACGATTTCGGTCAATTCTGTAGTGATGGCCGCCTGCCGTGCACGGTTGTAGCTTATCTTAAGCGATTTCAGCAACTCGTTGGCATTGTCGCTTGCCTTGTCCATGGCTGTCATCCTGGCTCCGTGTTCGCTGGCATTTCCATCAAGGGTTGCTTTGAACAACTGGGTGTTCAGGATCTTCGGCATCAGCTCGGCAATCAGCACGTCTTTACCGGGTTCAAAAATGAAATCGGCATTCTTTTGTCCTTCGGTTTTTTCTACCTTTTGTACGGGCAGAAACTGTTCGGCTACAAAACGCTGGGTGGCGGCATTTTTAAATTCGCTGTACACCAGTTCCACCGCATCCACTTCTTTATTGGCAAAAGCATCCATGGCGTGTTTGGCGGCAGCCTGAACTTTTTCAAAAGTGAGTCCGCCCAGGATATCCCAATAGTTGCTGATGACGTTATAGCCTGTTTTGGTAAAGTTTTCGTATCCTTTCTTGCCGATTGGCAGAATGGATACATTACCCTTGGCATATTGAGCAGAATATTTGTCTTTTATGATCTGTTTGGCCAGTTTGATCAGGTTACTGTTGTAGCCACCGCAAAGGCCACGGTCGCTGGTAACCACGATGATCATCACTTTTTCCACCGGGCGCTGGGCGGCCAGTGCCATGCTTACATCGCCGTCGCTGTTGCTGACGATATTGCTGAGCATTTCCTGCAGTTTTTTGGCATAAGGCCTCATCTGGGTAATGGCATCCTGGGCACGGCGGAGCTTGGCCGCACTCACCATTTTCATGGCCTTGGTGATCTGTTGAGTACTTTGAACGCTTTTTATCCGGTTACGAACCTCTTTTAATGCACCACTCATAGTTAATTCTTCTGGTTAATTTGACGGCGGCAAAGGTAATAAAAAAGGGGTGTAAAACCCCTTCTGAAAATTATATTTATTCAGGTTTTCGCCACCTAAAACTGGCCGGGAGGACCCGACGGGGGGCTCATTCTCCGGAAATCAACACCCCGGGTTTGAATCGATTGACCGGCAAAGCGTTGCAGGCGGTAGGTGAAGGTGAGGATGAAATAACGGGTAAGCCGGTTGGTGCGGCTGTCTACAATGCTGTTGGCCGTTACACTCCGGCTGATATTGCTGTTTTGCTTAAACAGGTCAAAGGCTTCCAGGCGGATGATGCCGTTTTTCTTCTTAAAGAGCTGCTTTTCTATGGAGGCATTCATAATGGCCTGGTTACGGCTTACGTTGCTGGCCAACCCGGAGTTGATGGTATAATCAAAATCATATTTCAGCACCAGGGTCTTGGTGATGTTGAGGTTGATATTGCTGCTGAAGGTCCAGGCATTGCTGGAAGAGTTCTGCAGGCTGGAAAGCGTTTTACCCGATTTGTTGTTGTACTTCACATCATTCAAACTGTAATTCACTCCGGCGCCGAATTCGAGGATCTCTTTGTAATTGTATTCAAAGGTAAAGCCCTGGCTTACCACCCAGTTGTTGCCAATGTTGCGGATGCTGTCGATCAGGTTGATGTTGTGGTTGTAGTTGGCAGTGCCCCGCAGCGATAATACATACTTGCGGTTTTTGTATGGTCTTGAGTACACATAAAAACCAAGAAGGTTGTAATAGCCATTCACATTCTCCGGGATCGTGAGTTGCCGGCCGGTTCCGCCATTGTTGATCGTGTTGTTCACAATCTGGTTGCGGATGGTGCTGAAGGTGAAATTGGTGAAGAGCACTTTACCACTGATGAAATTGAAATTATTGTACGAGAAGTTCAGGTTGTGGTTGATGGATGGCTTCAGACCCGGATTACCAATGCTCACGCTTTGCTGGTTGCTTTGGTCGGCCACGGGCTGCAGCTGGCTGAAACTGGGCTGGGTGGCATTGCCATTGTAACTGAAGTTGAATGATTTGGTACGGTTGAAATTATACACAAAGCGGGCAATCGGGAACACATTCGCCCGGCGTATCGTTTTGTAAGCGCTGTCTTTGGTTACTGAATTGCCCTGGAGGTTCACCGGCTGCACACTCACCCCGATGGTATAATTGTATTTCTTTTTGGTGGTACGCATCGAGATACCGATGCGGTTGTTATAAAAATCATTTTCATAATCGTTGCTCAGGATGCTGTTCAGCGTTTTTACCTGTGTGGCCGAATCCACGTTAAAGGTTTGACGGTTGTTGCGGCTGTAGCTCCGGTTGTGCGAATAACTGAAATCAAGACTGCGGTATTTATTCAACGGCTCCGAATACGTGAAGCGAACACCGTAATTGTAATTGTTGTTCTCCTGGTCAATAAACTGGAAGGTATTCCTGGGCCCGGGGAAGGGCGGTACGTATTGATAACTGAGGTTGGTTATGTCCTGTTCAGAATTATTGTCGGAAGTGCCGAGGTTGATGCTGGTGGAGAAATTCCTCCCCCGTTTCCTGAACCGGTGGTTGTAGAGGATGGTGGCTGCCACATTGGGTGCCTGGGAGTTGGTGAGGTTGTGGTTGTTTCCATCACTGGTTTTGTTGTTATTGCTTATGTCATAGTAATCAAAAACAGTGCGGTTGTTGGCATCGCTGCCGCTGTAGTTCACACTCGGGCTCACCTTCAGGTAATTGAATGAATCGATCTGGTATTCGAGGTTGAAGGTGAAGCGGTGTGAATTTCCCTTGTTGAGATTGTTCACATCCTGGTTATTGATGAAACTGTTTGTTTCAAAAAAGTTTTGCGAAGACGTATATTGAAGCTGGCTGGTATTGCGGTGATTGTACGAATAGCTTCCATACACACTGATGCGTCTGCTCCATTGATCCCGGTAGTTGAAACCGAAGGAATTCGTGGTGGAGATACCGCTGTTGCTGCCGCCAAAGGAGCTACCGCCGCCGTTCTGCATCATATTGTTCATCTGCCCCATGCCACCCATATCACTCATTACCGACATGCCCTGGCGCATCATACTGGTGGCGCCGCGATTACCGCCGCCGTTGAAATTAAACAGGGAGGTGTTTGTATTATTGCTGTTGGCCAGTACGGATATCTGTGTATTGTTCTGAAAATAATTGCCGTTGAAGGAAGCCTGGTACCGTTCGCTGCTGCCGTAGCCGCCGGTAACTCTTCCGAAGAAGCCCCTGTTTTTATCTTTCTTTATTTCGATGTTGAGGATCTTATCGGGATCACCGTCTTTGATGCCGCTCACCGTTGCCTGGTCGCCGTAATCATCAATCACCTGTATCTTGTCAACAATGTTGGCGGGCAGTTCCTTGGTGGCCGTTTTTACATCGCCGCCAAAGAAATCCTTTCCGTTTACTTTTACCCGGCTCACGCTTTTTCCCTGGGCGGTTACATTTCCGTCTTTATCGACCTGCACACCGGGTAATTTTTTCAACAGGTCTTCCACCACAGCGCCTTCCTTTACCTTGAATGCATCGGCCCGGTATTCAATGGTGTCTTCTTTTACCACGATGGCCGGCGCTTCCACCACCACTTCTGCCAGCGTTTTGGCATCCTGAACCAGGATGATGTTTCCCAGTTCGATTGTTTTCTCCTGCTTGCTTACCGGAACAAATTTGGCTACCGGCCGGTAACCCAGGTGCCGGATGGTAATGGAAAAATTGGAAGCAGGCACCACATCAAAACGGAACTGACCCTTGTCATCCGTAAAAGAATAAATGGTATCCGTTGGATTTGATTTTATCACCAGCCCGGCCACGGCATTCTCAATTGGTTTTTTGGTGGCGGAATCAATGAGTGTTCCCTTTACCTGCGATTGTGCAACAGTTGTGGCGAGAAGCAAAAAAAATACGGTGTATAGTTTTCTCATAAACGATGTTAACATACGAATTTGTTCGTGTAAAAATAATCCAGATTGGAATAATCTGACAAATTAAATGTATGAACGGCGGGCTATTTTGGCATTGTTATAACAAAATAGGCAGTAGCCGGCCCCCTTGAGGTACCAGCAACTGCCTGTTATTCGAAACTTATTCTACGGCAAGAACCTTACTGGCAATAATACTGTCAACAATGCTTTGTGACATTTGCAAAATAGTTTTAGCGTTGCTGTCATTCAAAATCATAATTCGCCATTTGCCTTTTGGAGGATTGGAAAAAACTATTGGGATAGTATGACTAACCCATTTTACAGTATCATTAATTATTCCCTCCGGAGAGATATCGATTTTTATCGAGAGACTATTGGCAACAGGCCGGGCATTCGCACTCTGGTATAGTTTAAACTGGTCAAAATTTTTAATGTCACCGCCAGATCTTAAATATGCTTCTGCAATTGCCTCCCCTTCACTTTTCATATAGGCTTCAGCGTCTGATCGGCTGATTACTTTTATTTTCTTTATAGAAAATGCCGCTTTCAGGTTTAAGGCAATCTCTGTATGAAAAGGAGTAGTATCCGAAAAACTTATAAATACAGGTAAATGCCTAGTCTGTCGGTTCTCAAAATTTATGAATGCAGAAAAGACTACAATGGTTGTAACAGCCAAGACAATTGTTTTCATGATTCTAAATTTACAGAAAAGCCACTTTATTCCGACCATAACCAACATAGGCCATATAAGCCTCCGCAAACTGACCAACACTCCCAATAGCAGGTATTCCCTTCCACTGCAGAGCAACTAATAAAGCAAGCGGTATTGCATGCCATCCACCACCAAAAACATTCTTCGGGTGTAACATTCCGGATTTTTTGCGATTTTAAGCTGATTATTTTCTCATTATTAAGGATTTTAAAAGCATTAATTAGTGTTGTTTTTCTCTGTTCTTCAGGCATTTGCCGTAAGACGGGGAATTTAGCAATAAACAGAAGAGCGGCATTTTTTAATTTCAAGCCTATATTTTCAAGCTCGCTTCTTTCAGCAAGGGTTAAATTCTTTAATAACTGAGTTAATTCTTCCGGCGTAATGGTTTTTGTCAGGTATTTCTGAAATAACCTGCCTGATCCGGATTCAAGTACCTTATTTGCAAATTCAACATTGCTTACATAAAATAGCCTGAAATCATGATCTGCAGCAAGCTTATCTGATAAGTCTTTACTGTAATCAATGCATAAGTCATTTGCTTTAAGAATGTCAAAATATAGTTTTGATTTTGCGTTTGCTCCTGAAATGAATAAAAGCAATATTCCCAGGAGGAGATTTTTTTTTGTCATTTTTTAAGTTTTAATAGTAATACCCAATTTGTTGACCGGCTTGAGTAGGCTCCGTAGCATCGATGGTCATCAAACCTATGAGTAAAAAAACAAGATGGGAAGTAATAAACCCCATACCTTATTTAATTCGTTTAATAATTTAGCAATAGGATATTCTCGTTATGCTAACAATTGGGTTAAGGATAAAAAAGTTAAGAGAAATAAGAGGGTACAATCAGAATTATATGTCGGTCAAGCTTAAAATGTCGCAGGAACAATATAGTTACCTGGAAAACCGGCAAAAAAATATAGCAGAGGAACAGATACAGGTCATTGCCACTGTTCTTGGTATTTCTGTCGACAGATTAAAGTCATTTGATCCAGAAAGATTACTTACGGAAGACGATAATCCTATAACAGGTGGTTATATAAGTAGGATTGTCATTAGAAGCCACGAAAATGAAATAGAGGCTTATAAGGAACTTATTAAAACTTTAAAAACTGAAATTGAGCTGCTTCGTCGAAAAAATGGATAGTTGCACAAATGCCTAAAACCGGTACACAACCGATACCGACCCCATCCCGCCATTCAATTCCATTTTATCCAGCAGTTTTCCGTGTTTGCGGTGGATGGCGTAGTTGATGGCATCATAAAGCAGCAGAAAGCCTCCCTGCAGCATAATGGAATTGCCATAGCCTTTGAATTTATCGGGGTTCTTCTGGTTATCACTGCTCTTGTTCATCCACAGGCCTGCCCCCACGTAAAGTACGTCCAGCCCGGTATTGATGAGATAGGTCTTTTCGGTGCGGCTTTGGTGTTTTAACACAGCTGCCAGTGTAGGATTATTGATCTTTTCCCGGGCATTGCCAAAATAGCCCAATCCCGCAATGGCCAGGTTGATACCGCCCCACATCACATTCATCTGGTGGAAGTAGCGCATCTCCCGGTTGCTGGTATTGGTGGCAATGCCGCTGCCAACGATATTGGCTACCGACAATCCGCCCAGCACCAGCATGGAGTTTTTGGAAATGCGGATCCTTTCTTTTTCAAATTTAACCAGGTCGGTTGTTTGAGAAAATGAGGAAAAACCGGCAGTAATGAGCCCGAGGGAAAAGAGGAACCGTTTCATATTTTGTATTTTTTCAAAATAAGAAACAACGGGCACAGGAGATTGTTCAGGGAACCAGTTTAATTTTAACCGGTTTCAGCTCCTGGCGGATACGGATAACCCCGCCTTCCGGTGCACTTTGCTTCAGACCCATTTCCCGGTATAAGCTGCATTCCACCGAAATGCTGTTGCCTTTCTGCCGCATCAGTTCTTTGGCCGGCACCAGCAGGGTAGAGGCCGGACCTTCCTGTGTAAAATGAAAACTGCTGTCTGTACCGGAGCTGTTCACCTGAATATGATCGGCGGCGGTTAAAGGAGCCGATTCGCAGGAGAGGATAAGGTCTTTTGATTTTGTTGCCTCTTGGGATTGGCTGCTGATGGAAAAAGGAGCATATTCGAATTCATTTACAAACTTTTTACCGGCAATATTGGTGAAGCTGATGCTGTGCTTTCCGTAAAAACTCTTTAGCGGCCTGCTTGCTTTGTAATAGGCGCCACTGAAATCACTGCTGTCCACCTTTAGTTTTTCGCCATCCAGTTCTACCTGGCTATCTCCATTTAATACAAGTGTGGTTCCGTTTATGCCGCCAAAGCGAAAGGTACAGTAAACGTCCACATTGGCATCGCCTTCGGTATGGCGTACGGAATAGTCCATGTATATCTTGTCCTGGTTTACGTCCCGGCTTTCGCCGATCTCGTTGCTGGAGCAGGCGCTAAGAATGGCTGATGTAATAATCAGTGCGGAAAAAAAGGGTTTTGTTTTCGTGTTCATACGTAAGATTTGCTGTTTATACCCAAAGTAGCTAAAAGGTTAGTTAACAAAAGATTAAAGCGTTCCGGACGGTCATATGTCTTTACGAATCTGTCCATTTCAACCCCCAAACATTTACTATCTTTGTCGCCCTTCGTTCGCCACAGGCGTTCAGGGATTTACGGGTAAAACCACCCGGTTCTGTCAATATGGCTCAAATCTTTTTCCAGCACCATATTTGACAACACAATGGTCTTGATAACAACGTATTTATACAATACCCAATAACACTGAATTTATGATCGGCGCAATTTCGAAACTATTTGGAGGCAGCAAGAGTGAAAAGGACGTAAAAAAAATATTGCCGCAGGTTGAAAAGATCAACCAGTATTTCTCCCAGTACCAATCGCTCAGCCATGATGCGCTGCGGAATAAAACAAACGAATTCAAACAGCGCATTGCCACCCACCTGCAGGCCATCAGCGATGAGATTGCCGGAAAACAAAGGGCAGCCGAAGAATTACCCATCGACGACATCAACGGGCGTGATAACTTTTATAAAGAAGTGGATGACCTGAAAAAAGAAAAGGACAAACAGCTGGAAGTGATCCTGCTTGAACTGATGCCCGAAGCCTTTGCCGTGGTAAAAGAAACCAGCCGCCGGTTTGCACAAAATGAAACACTGGAAGTAACAGCAACCGAGCTGGATAAAGCCCTTTCTGTTAAAAAGAACAACATAACCATTGAGGGAGATAAAGCCATTTATAAAAATACCTGGACGGCCGCCGGTGGACAGGTTACCTGGAACATGGTGCACTACGATGTACAGCTGATCGGTGGCTCTGTGCTGCATTCCGGTAAAATTGCTGAGATGGCAACAGGTGAAGGTAAAACCCTGGTGAGTACCCTGCCCGCTTACCTCAACGCTTTGGCAGGCGAAGGCGTTCATATAGTAACCGTGAATGATTACCTCGCCAAAAGGGATAGTGAATGGAACGGGCCCATCTTTGAATTCCTGGGCCTTCGTGTTGACTGCATCGATAAGCATGATCCCAACAGCGATGCCCGCCGCAATGCCTACAATGCCGACATTACCTACGGCACCAATAACGAATTTGGTTTCGATTACCTGAGAGATAACATGGTTCACACACCGCAGGAAATGGTGCAGCGCAAGCATCACTTTGCCATGGTGGATGAGGTGGATAGTGTGTTGATTGATGATGCCCGTACACCGCTCATCATCAGCGGACCGGTTGGTCATAGCGATAACACCCAGCAATTCTTCGACCTGAAACCAAGGATTGAAAAACTGGTGGAAGCACAGCGGCGGGCAGTGAACCAGTTTCTGATTGAAGCCAGAAAAAAAATTGCCGAAGGAAATGATGACCCCAAAGATGGCGGACTGGCTTTGATGCGTGCACACCGTGGGTTGCCTAAGAACAGTGCATTGATCAAATTCTTAAGTGAACCCGGAAACCGGGTAAAATTGCAGAAGAGCGAAAACTATTACCTCGCCGATCAGCAAAAGGAAATGCCGAAAGTAGATGCAGAGCTGTTCTTCTACATTGATGAAAAAAACAACCAGGTGGATCTTACCGACCAGGGTATCCAGCTGATCACAAAAGCAGGAGAGGATCCGGAATTCTTCATCCTGCCGGATATTGCCACCCGCCTGGCTGAAATTGAAAAAAGCAGCCTGGGACATGATGAAAAATTACACAACAAAGAAGCCCTGCTGAGCGATTATGCACTGAAGGCAGATCGTATCCACACTGTTCAGCAGTTGCTGAAAGCATACACCCTGTTTGATAAAGACGTGGAATACGTGGTGATGGAAGGAGCTGTAAAAATCGTGGATGAACAAACCGGCCGTATCCTTGATGGACGCCGTTATTCAGACGGTCTGCACCAGGCCATTGAAGCTAAGGAAAACGTGAAGATTGAAGCCACCACACAAACCTATGCCACCGTAACTCTCCAGAATTATTTCAGGATGTATCACAAGCTCGCCGGTATGACCGGTACCGCCGAAACCGAAGCGGCTGAATTCTGGAGCATCTACAAACTGGACGTGGTGACGATTCCAACCAACGTAAAAGTGATCCGGAAAGACGAACAGGATCTTGTTTATAAAACCAAGAGAGAAAAGTACAAGGCGGTGATTGATGAAGTAGAGAAGTTACGAACAGCCGGAAGACCCTCGCTGGTGGGTACCACTTCGGTGGAAGTGAGTGAACTGCTGTCAAGGATGCTGAAGCAAAAAAACATTCCGCATAACGTACTTAATGCGAAACAACACGCCAAGGAAGCGCAGGTGGTGGCAGAAGCCGGTTTACCCGGTGCGGTTACCATTGCCACCAACATGGCGGGTCGTGGTACCGATATCAAACTCGGGCCCGGTGTAAAAGAAGCCGGCGGTTTGGCCATCATCGGTACCGAGCGTCATGAAAGCCGCCGGGTAGACAGGCAGCTGCGTGGCCGTGCCGGCCGCCAGGGCGACCCCGGTAGCTCCAGTTTCTTTGTGTCGCTGGAAGACGACCTGATGCGCATGTTCGGCAGTGAGCGTATTGCCGGACTGATGGATCGGATGGGTTACAAAGAAGGCGAAGTGATCCAGCACAGCATGATCACCCGGTCCATCGAACGGGCACAGAAAAAAGTGGAGGAAAATAACTTCGGCATCCGTAAGCGCCTGCTGGAATATGATGACGTGATGAACAAGCAGCGTAACGTGGTATACAAAAAGCGCAGCCATGCCTTGTTTGGGGAACGCCTGGCGCTTGACCTGGACAATGCATTTTATTCTGTTGCCAGCGGCCTTATCAATTCATTTAAGGAGCTGAATGATCATGAAGGATTCAAGCTGGCCGCCATTGTTAACTTTGGTATTGATACCACCATTACCGCAGCCGAACTCGATAAAGACGACGTGAATGTGCTGAGCGACCGGTTGTATAACGAAGCGGTTGTGCAATACAGGCGGAAAACAGATGCCGTGGTACAGCAAACCCTGCCGATCATTAAGAATATCCGGAAAGAGCAGGGAAATCATATTGAAAATGTAGCCGTGCCGTTTACCGATGGCAAGAAAGCCATCCAGGCGCTGGCCAACCTCGATAAATACCTGGCTACCGAAGGAAGAGAGCTGAACGACGCCCTGGAGCGCAGCATCACCCTGGCACTGATTGATGATGCATGGAAAGAACATTTACGTTCCATGGACGATCTTCGCCACAGTGTGCAAACAGCAGGCTACGAACAAAAGGATCCGCTGGTTATTTATAAGATTGAAGCGTTCAATGCCTTCAAACAAATGGACGACCAGGTGAATAAAGATATTGTGAGTTTCCTTTGCCATGCACAGATACCGATGGAGCAAACCAATGCCGGACAGATACGGGAAGGCCGTGAGCGCCGGACCGATATGAGCAAGATGCGTCAGCGCAAAGAAGAATTTGCTACTGCCGGCGGCGGCCCTGAGCAGCTAAGCCAGGAAAATGATTACATCGATCCATCAGGACCGGTTAAACAGGAGCCGATAAAAGTGGAAAAAACACCCGGACGCAATGATCTTTGTCCCTGCGGCAGCGGCAAGAAGTACAAGCATTGCCATGGGAAGGATATGTAATAGAATTTTTGTCAAGAATTGAGGCTAAAGCCCCGGAATATTTTTTTCAATTGCCCCGTTCTTAAGAACGGGGCAATTCATTTTAATACCCTGCCTTTGCTCCGCCGATATTTTCGATCGGGTGCCAGGTGGTTTTAATTTCCTGGAAGTCCATGATGAAATATGGAGATTGACCCGATGCATCTGCCCATTTTACTTGATCATAGATGGTAACCCGTTTTAAGTTGAGTGCCGATTTTTCACGGATCAGCTTTTGATTCGCCTCATCCGCCTCGCAATAAACCGTTGCATTCACATCCATGTGATCGGCAAAGAAAGAAACGAGCTCAGGTACTTTGCCTGTGAGTATGTTCACCACACCGCCCGGCAAATCAGAACTGTTCAGCACTTCTGCAAATGTTACGGCACAAAGGGGTTTTGCATTAGATGCCAGCACCACACAGGTGTTGCCGCCGGCGATGATGGGCGCAATAACGGAAACAAGTCCGAGTAACGAATCTCCCTGCGGGGCAATGGCTGCCACCACACCGGTTGGCTCCGGAACAGAAAAATTAAAATGAGAAGAAGCCACCGGGTTTACCGTACTGTACAGTTGCTGGAACTTATCGCACCAGCCGCTGTAGTAGATGAAGCGGTCAATACAAAGATTTACTTCTTTCTCGGCCTGTGCCCGGGAAGCATCCTGCTTCATTAATTCATCAATAAACTGTGCTTTTCTTCCTTCCAGCATTTCGGCAATGCGGTAGAGTATCTGTCCCCGGTTAAAAGCGGCCCGGCCGCTCCATCCGCCAAAAGCATTCCGTGCGGAGCCTGCTGCATCCCGGAAATCCTTCCGGGAGCACAGGCAAACATTTGCCAGTTTTTCTCCTTTGGAGTTTGTTGCCAAATAATAACGACCGGATTCAGTACGGGGAAATTGTCCGCCGACATAGATCTTGTATGTTTTTAAAACTTCGACTCTTTTATCTGTAGTTGCCATGTTCTGTTTTTTATACGATGTTCACATATGCATTTAGTCCGTGTACGCCACCTTCTCTTCCATACCCGCTTTCTTTATAACCACCGAAAGGAGAAGTTGGATCAAATTTATTGAAGGTATTCGCCCAAACCACCCCTGCCCGCATCTTGGTGGTGAGGTTGAATATTTTGGAACCCTTGTCTGTCCACACACCGGCAGAAAGTCCGTACGGGGTATTGTTTGCCTTTTCAATCACTTCATCATCCGTTCTGAAACTTTGTATTGTCAATACGGGCCCGAATATCTCTTCCTGTGCAATACGGTTACTTTGCGCCACATTGGTGAAAAGGGTGGGCCGGCAGAAAAATCCTTTTTTAGGCAAAGCGCAGGAGCTTTGGTACATCTCAGCTCCTTCCTGTATTCCAATCCTGATGTACTTATTGATGGTGTCAAGCTGCGCTTTTGAATTGATGGCGCCGATATCGGTATTCTTATCGATCGGGTCGCCCACGATCAGTGTTTCCAGCCTGTCTTTTAGTTTGCGTACCACCTGTTTTAAAACAGATTCCTGCACATACAATCTTGACCCGGCGCAGCATACATGCCCCTGGTTGAAGAAGATGCCGTTGATCACTCCCTCCACGGCCTGGTCGAGCGGGGCATCATCAAAAATGATATTGGCGGCCTTACCGCCTAATTCCAGGGTTGCCTTTTTATGGGTGCCTGCAATAGCCCGTTGGATGATCTTGCCAACATCGGTGGAACCGGTGAAAGCAATTTTGTTTACATCAGGATGATTAACGATAGCAGCCCCGGTTGCTCCGGCACCGGTAATAATATTAACAACACCCGGCGGCAGGTCGGCTTCCTGTATGATTTCTGCCAGCTTCAATGCGGTAAGTGGCGTTGTTTCTGCCGGCTTGAGAACAACGGTATTGCCCGTTGCCAATGCCGGGGCAATTTTCCAGGCAGCCATCAGCAAGGGAAAATTCCAGGGAATGATCTGCCCGGCAACACCCAGCGGCGCAGTAACTCTGTTTGGAAATGCATATTCCAGTTTATCGGCCCAGCCGGCATAATAAAAAAAGTGATTGGCAGCTGTTGGTACATCAAAGTCGCGGCTTTCCCGGATGGGTTTACCGCCATCAAGGGTTTCAATGATGGCGAATTCCCTGGCCCGTTCCTGTATCATCCGGGCAATGCGGTAAATATATTTGGCTCTTTCAGCAGCCGGCATTTTCTTCCACACTTTTTCATACGCATCCCTGGCTGCTTTTACAGCCTTGTTCACATCGGCTTCATTGGCTTCGGCAACCATGGATAATTTTTCTTCTGTTGCCGGGTTGATGGTGCTGAAATATTTTTTGCTCAGCGGCTTCTCAAACTTTCCGTTGATGAACAGGTCGTACTGCGGATCTATTTTAGCGGCACTCTTGCTTTCAGGAGCAGGAGCCAGGTTCCGGGCGCTGTCGAATTTCAGTTTGAGGGTATTGTTCTTTTTGGTTGCCATCGAAATCGTTTAAATTCGGTGAAGGTTGTTTAAGATCGTTTAATGTTGTTTCAGGTGTTCAAAACCTAGTCGATCGAAAAATAATTAGCCGACTGGTATACACCCGTTTTCTGTTTCATCAGCTGCATCAGGATGTCGTTGGCCAGGCTGCTGGCGCCAAAGCGGAACCATTCGTTGTTCATCCATTCTTCCCCCAGCACTTCATTCAGCATCACTAAATAGTGCAGGGCCAGTTTTGCTTTGGAGATGCCGCCGGCCGGTTTCATTGCAATCTTCTTCCCGGTTTTGTAATAAAAATCCCGGATGGCTTCCAGCATCACCAGCGTAACAGGTAAGGTAGCCGCCGGAGAAATTTTCCCCGTGGATGTTTTAATGAAATCAGCACCGGCATACATGGCAATGTCGCTTGCCTTCCGCACTTTATCATAGGTAACCAGTTCGCCTGTTTCCAAGATCACTTTTAACCTGGCATCTCCGCATGCTTCTTTGATGGCAGCGATCTCGTCAAATACAAAATTGTATTCGCCCTGCAGGAATTTTCCCCGGGAGATCACCATGTCAATTTCATCAGCGCCGTTTTGCACGGCATATTTTGTATCCCGTAGTTTAACGTCTCGGGGCGCCTGGCCGCTGGGGAATGCTGTGGCAACGGCTGCCACTTTAATGCCCGAATTTCCCAAAGCTGTTTTAGCAGTCTTCACCATGGATGGATACACACAAACGGCCGCCACTGTTGGCAGGTCCGGGTATACATCATGCAAGTGCTGGGCCTTGTAACAAAGCTGTTTCACTTTTCCATCGGTGTCTTTTCCTTCCAGCGTGGTGAGGTCGATCATGTTGAGCGCAAGTTTCAGCCCGTTGATCTTTGTTTCATTCTTGATGCTGCGCTTGGTTACCCGGGATGCCCGTTCTTCAATGCCCACCTGGTCTACATGAACCGGGGAGGAGAAGTCGGGGATTGTTTTTGTTACGATCATTTTAATCGGTTGAAAATCGTTGAATGTCGTTTAAAATAGGTTTAAGCCGTTAATGCTTCGAGGGCTTTTTTAATTAAATTCTCTACGGCTTTGTTATTGTCTTTGGAGAATTCCTTCTGCACCCGGTTGGCGATGATCGCATTCACACTCATGCATTCGTGCCCCATCAGTTTACCGAGGCCATAAATGGCGGAGGTCTCCATTTCAAAGTTAGTGATTCGGTGATTATTAAAACTGAAATGGGTGAGCTTGTCAACCAGCCCGGGGCTTGCCAGCGACAGCCGCAACACCCGCCCCTGCGGACCAAAAAATCCCGGGCAGGTAACGGTGATGCCTTTGTGAAATCCGGGGCCGAATTTATTCAACAGCCCTTCGCTTCCACTGAATGCATAGGGAAGGGTGATGGATGTATCCAGTTTTGTTTGTTCAATAAATGCATTCACGATTGCCTTATCAGCCGCTGTTTTTTCATAGCTATAAAAGTTAAGCAGGTTATCAAGCCCCAATCCGTGACTGGATGCCACCAGGCTGTCGACGGGTATATCTGCCTGTAGAGAGCCCGATGTACCGAAGCGGATGATGTTCAGCTTGGTCAGTTTTTCTTTGATCGTTCTTGTACTGAAATCGATATTGGCCAGGGCATCCAGTTCATTAAATACAATGTCGATATTATCCGGGCCGATGCCGGTGGAGATCACCGATAAATGTGTTTGGCCGATATAACCGGTATGGGTGATGAATTCCCGGTGCCGGAGCTTGTGTTCGATCCTGTCGAAGTGAGCGCTTACTTTTTCCACCCGGTCCGGGTCGCCCACAACGATCACAGTTGGAGCCAGTTCTTCGGGTCGTACGTCGAGGTGGTAAATGGCGCCTCGGCTGTTGATGATGAGTTCCGATTCGGGGATGCGTTGCATAGGCAGATCGTTAAAGGGCAAAGGTATTGATTAATGGCTTTGGTTGAGTTGGGGAAGAGGGCCGTTCAGGGTGGTTCAAACACCGGCTTTTTTTAAATGGCAGCTATGAATTTCTTTATGAGTACAAAAAAAACAGGATCAACTTCCGCCGATCCTGTTTCTAAAATGACTGGTCCCGATTTTATTTTATACCATACTTCGTTTCAAATTTATCGGCCAGCTGGGTTTGTTTGCTGCGAAGGTCAAGCTGGCGGCCCTGTATAAAAGCATGGTCAATGATATTGGTGCGCATGTCGAGGATGTCTCCTTCACTCACGATGATGTTGGCGTCTTTACCCGGTTCAATGCTTCCTGTTTTATCGGCCACGCCTAAAATGCTGGCGGCATTCAGGGTAACGGCGCTCAATGCTTCTTCTTTGGTAAGGCCATAGGTGGCTGCCGTGCCTGCATTGAATGCCAGGTTACGGCTGCGGGTGTTTTCGTCATCATCATTCAAGGCAAATAACACGCCTGCTTTCTGCAGCATGGCGGGTGTTTTAAATGGCTGGTCAATGTCATCATCCACCATGGTGGGCAGGTTGTGCAGCTGGTTTAAAATTACGGCAATATTGTTCTGCTTAAGGATGTCGGCGATCTGCCAGCTGTCTACAGCACCCACCAGCACCACATCAAAACCGAATTCCCTGGCAAAGTCAACAGCCAGCAGCATTTCTTTCACGATGTTGCAGTGAATAAAGAGTTTCTGTTTCTTTTCGAATAAACCTTTTACGGCTTCAAATTTCAGGTTGGTGTTTTCGTGTTTGCTTTCGGCCAGGTAGGCTTTTGCTTCGCGGAAGAACGTCTTTACGCTTTCGATCTGTTCCATTCCTCTTTTCACCGGGTCAACGTTCTGCTGTCCGCCAAAGTTTCCAAATCCACCACGGCCACCGCGGCGTGCCAGCAGTGAGGGCATGCGGAACTGGATGGCATTATCGGCTTTGTAGGCTGCATCTTCCCAGTTCCATGCGTCGAACTGAACAACGGAAGAAGAGCCGGAGATAATGCCGCCGTCGGGAACAATATTTGCCAGCAGGATGCCATTGGGGCGCAGGGTGTTGATTACTTTGGAATCGGTATTGTAGGATACCAGGGAACGGATGCTGGCATTGAATTCACCAATCTCTGATCCGTCTAATGTAGCCCTCACCGTGGGAACTTCCACCAGGCCCACCTGTGTGGATGACAGGATGAGACCGGGATATATCTGTTTTCCCTTGCAGTCGATCACCCTGGCGCCGGCAGTGGATGCATTGGCGCCCACGGCTGTAATCTTCCCGTCTTTAAAAACCACGGTGCCGTTTTCAATCACCTGCCCGTTGCCTACGTGAATGGTGGCATTGGTAAGTGCAATAACTTCTTTCTGGGCCGGAGCCGGCAGGATGGTTTCCTGCGCAGAAACATTCAGGGCTGCCGCTGCTCCAACTATGTATAAGAATATCTTTTTCATGTAAATGATTTTTTCTGGTTAGTTATTTTCATCCAGTTCGTCTGCATCAATGGTGAGCAAACCGGTATTGTGATTGTGTTCACTGCAGGTGTTCACAATTTCGTACCGGGGCCTGGCCCGCTGGAAGTTTCCTCCGCCACCAGCGCCGCCGGCTGCTGTTCTTTTCAGGACTGCCAGTTTTGCAACGATCCTGGCTTTTTCAGCCTGGTTGCGTTTGCGCAATTCGGCATCTTTGTCCCGGTCGAAATAAACAATGCCATCCACGATGGTCTTCTCGGCTTTTGCATAAATGGACAAAGGGTTGTCGCTCCAAATCACGATGTCGGCATCCTTGCCCACTTTCAGGCTTCCCACTTTGCCATCAACGTGCAGCATTTTTGCCGGGTTGATGGTAACCATTTTCAAAGCGTCTTCTTCACTCATGCCCCCGTATTTCACGCTCTTGGCTGCTTCCTGGTTCAGGCGGCGGGCCATTTCGGCATCATCCGAGTTGATGGCCACGTTCAATCCCACTTTATTCATGATGTACGCATTGTAGGGAATGGCATCCACCACTTCCATTTTGTAATTCCACCAGTCGCTGAAGGTGGATGCATTAGAGCCGTGTGCTTTCATCTTGTCAGCCACCTTGTATCCTTCGAGGATATGCGTGAATGTATTTACGGTAAAGCCATATTTCTCCGCCACTTTTATGGTGGCATTGATCTCACTTTGTACATAAGAGTGGCAGGTGATGAAACGTTTCCTGTTCATAATCTCCACCAGGGCATCCAGTTCAAGATCCCTTCTTACATATATGGGAGTGGCACCCTTCTTTTTGTTATTCTCATCCGCGGCCTTCATCGCTTTCTGGTAGTCGGAGGCACGTTGGAAGGCATCCATCTGCACCTGGTCAACACCCATGCGGGTATCGGGGAACCGGGTGTTGCCCTGCGTGGAGGAACTTCTTTTTACGTTCTCACCTAATGCAAATTTGATAAATGGATCGGCGCCGGCGAATTTCAGTTCCTGGTCGTCCATGCCCCAGCGCAGTTTAATCAATTGCGTTTGTCCGCCAATCGTATTGGCAGATCCATGCAGGATGTGCGAGGTGGTTACCCCACCGCTCAGCTGCCGGTATATATTTATATCATCCGGGTTCATGTTATCGCCGATGCGTACTTCCGAAGTAACGCTTTGTCCGCCTTCGTTGATGGAAGACACGGCAATGTGAGAGTGCTCATCAATGATGCCGGGGGTAACGTTCTTCCCTGTGGCATCAATCACTTTTGCCGCCGGATCAGAAAGGTTTTTCCCGATGGCAGCAATTTTTCCATTCTTTACCAGCACATCCGTGTTTTCCAGTTTGCCTTCTTTTTCACTGGTCCACACGGTACCATTCTTAATGAGGATGTTTTCCTGTTTGGGTTGTTCTTCCCAGCCAAAGCTGATGAAAGGGTAATATACTTTCCCGAGCACGAGTGGTTGTTTGAGTCTTGTACTATCGGGTTTTGTTTCTGCTTTTTTATCGAAGCTGGCTGTCCAGGTAAATTTATTCCCCTGGGCATCGGATCCAAATCCATTCCACGAAGTGCCGGCCACGGCGCCGCTGAAGATGGTTTCTCTTGCGCCGGGTCCACGGCCTTCGGTATAACTCAGTTTTACCAGCTTGCCATCGTAGGTGTATTTCCCGGTGAGGGTATCCTTGCTGATGAAGCTGGCCACACCTGCATCCTTCAGTTCAACGGAGTACGATTTAACACCTGCGTTTGTATTGGCTGCTAAATTGTAAAACCCTTTTACGTCATACCAGTTCTCGTCTTTCACTGAATTTTTTATTCCCTGTGTCCAGTTTTGCAGCAGCACGGTTTTTTCGGCAAACACCGGGCCTGATGTGATGATGAAGTTGGCGATCTTGCCGGCATCGAGGCTTCCCACTTTATCGTATACGCCCAATAAACCAGCGGGCGTTTTTGTCAATGCTTCCAGCGCCCTTGGTTCGGTAAGCCCGTATTCGATGGCTTTGCGCAGGTTGGCCATAAAGTCGGCCGGGTTGCTGAGATCGGCCGTGGTGAGGCAGAAATTGATTCCTGCTTTTTCAAAAGCGGCCGGGTTGCCGGGGGCCAGTTCCCAGTGCTTCAGGTCATCCAGTCCCACAAAGCGCAGGTCATTGGCATCATCCACATCCATGGCGGCAGGATAGTTCAGGGATAAGATAAAGGATGCTTTTGTTTCCACCATTTCCCGCATGCGCTGGTATTCATTTCCTCCTCCTTTAATGATGTATTGTACGCCGAATTCGTCGCCGATCTTATCAGCACGCAGGTCGTTCCATTTATCACTGGCATCGAATATCTGGGGCAGGTTCTGGTTTTCATTCCAGCTTTTCAGGGAGATGTTCACGCCTTCGGCAGCCGGGTTGCTTTTATACCATTGTGCATCCAGGTAGGTCTGGCGCAGCAGGGCAATCATGCCCATCATGGAGTTGGGATAGCTTTGGCCCGATGTTCCGCGGTTGAATGAATAATGGGCCGAAGCTTTTTCCCGGATCAATACAAAATTGTCGGGTTGGGCAGCCAATGTTACAAAGGCGCCGGTTCCCCGGGCTATGCCGTCTTTCTGGTGCGTAAGCACGGCGCCAAAGCCGATGTCTCTTAATGTTTTTGCCTTTGCATCATCGGCGCTGAATAATTTATAAGCTTCGGTTTCGCTTTTAATGGCCTGGTTCCAGCCATAAGCACCCTTGGTGTTTGATGTGATCTGCTGGGTGCGGAAGAATCCTGCGCCGCCACCGCCTGCCGGTTGCTGACTGGCAGCCGATGCAATGCCGTAGTCGGTATAAATATCGATGAATGCAGGATAAATGTATTTGCCGTTGCAATCAATGACCACGGCTTCTTTGGGGATGGAAACAGTTGTTCCCACGGCTTCCACTTTTCCCTGCCTGATCACGAGGGTGGCATTTTTTAAAGTATCACGGGCGTCTTTAAAAATGGTGGCATTGGTAAAGGCATAACAGCCGTCTTTGGGACTGGCTACGTCGTTTACCGGGAACGTTGCCTGGGCCCGGAGGTGTTGGAAATTGCCTGCTGCGAAAGCAAACAGCAACAACAGGAATCTTAGTTTTTGCATGCAGTTGTTTTTTTGATTGGGCGATAAATATAGTGAATGATCATTTCTAAAATCCGCCGTCTGAATAAATTCGCCATGGCTGCGTAATTTTACGGAAACGGGTTGCCCGCTTAAGCCATTTATGAAGAAAACAATAGCTTTGCCCCGGCCCAGCGGCCTGTGATGGAATGGTTTTTGTAAACTTATACAACATGAAAAAAATTTCCGGCATCATTGTATTTATGTTACTGGGTGGCATGGCGCTGGCGCAGGGTACTGTGCCCGACAGTGCACACCCCAAAGTAGTGGTGAACAAAGATCCACGGCTGGATGTGCTGGCAAAGTCCGAAGCAGAGATCAACACTTATGCAAACCGTTTTACCAAAGGATACCGGCTGTTTGTATTAAAAACCAATAACCGGGATTATGCCATGAAAGTGCGCACTTATTTATTACAGACCTTCCCGGATGAAAAAGTGGTAATGACTTACCAGTCGCCGTTCATAAAAATGAAGTTTGGCGATTTTGTGGATAAAAAAGATGCGGAAAAACACCGCGACCTTATTTTAAAATCCGGTGTGGTAACCGGGGGCGTTTACCTGCTGCCGGAAATGGTGGAACTGAAGCCGGACAAACTCAAAGAGATGGAGCAGAAATAACTCCTGCCAATAGTATACTGAAGGGTTTCCGCAAGGAAACCTTTTTTAGTTTGCAGTTTACCTTTACTTTTATTGTATGATTAAAGAGCGCATACAGCAACTGGCCGGCAGCTACGCCAATGAGTTCATTCAAATCCGGCATCATCTTCATGCAAACCCCGAACTGAGTTATAAAGAATTTGAAACTTCTGCCTTTGTTCAGCAAAAGCTGGCCGGTTGGGGAATTCCGTTTGAAGTAAAAGCCGGCACCGGTGTGGTGGGGCTGATACAGGGAAAAAATCCCGGAAAAAAAATAACAGCGCTCAGGGCCGATATGGATGCATTGCCCATTACCGAAGAAAATGAGGTTGACTATAAGTCGAAGAACAACGGCGTGATGCATGCCTGCGGGCATGATGTGCACACCACCTGCCTGCTTGGCGCTGCAAAGATCCTGAACGAACTGAAAGAGGAGTGGGAAGGAACGGTGAAACTGATCTTCCAGCCCGGCGAAGAAAAAAATCCCGGCGGTGCCAGCCTGCTTATTGCTGAAGGGGTACTGGAGAATCCAACGCCGGAAAAAATATTCGCCCTGCACGTGCATCCCGGACTGGAAACAGGAAAGCTGAGTTTCCGCAACGGCATGGTGATGGCCAGCGCCGATGAATTATACATCAGCATTAAAAGCAAGGGAGGTCACGCCGCGGCGCCGCAGTTTACGGCCGATACCATTTTGATTGCTTCGCAGCTGGTGGTAAGCCTGCAGCAGATCGTTAGCAGGAACAACAGCCCGTTCAATCCATCGGTGCTTTCCATTACTTCGTTCCAGGGAGGCCATACCACCAATGTGATCCCTTCGGAAGTGAAACTGATGGGCACGTTCCGGGCCATGAATGAAGAGTGGCGTTTCAAAGCACATGAACTGATCAAAAAACAAACCATCGAACTGGTGACGGCCCTCGGAGCTGAAGCAAGTATTCATATTGATGTGGGATATCCTTTTGTTCTGAATGATGAAGTCCTGGGTAATGCTGCCCGGAAAAAAGCAGAAGAATACATGGGAGCTGCAAACGTGGAAGAAACAGAATTGCGGATGGGTGCCGAAGACTTTGCCTATTACTCCCATAAAATACCCGCCTGCTTTTTCCGGTTGGGCGCCGGCAATAAAGCCAAAGGAATAACCAGCGGCGTGCATACCCCTACGTTCAATATCGACGAACGGGCCATTGAAACCGGAATGGGAATGATGGCCTTTCTGGGGGCGGACGTTTAATGCGTTCCAGGATTTAAGTCGTTTATCGTTCATTAAATACATAAATCCCGAATGCCCATCTAACCCCTTAACCGATTTTAAAAGTTGTTAAATGATTTAAACGATGAAAATAGCATTCCACGGCGCCGCCCGTACTGTAACCGGAAGCAAGCACCTGATCACATTAAAGAATGGGAAAAAATACCTGCTCGACTGCGGCATGTTCCAGGGTATGGGGAGACAAACCGATGCCTTAAACCGGAACTTTGGGTTTGACGTAACGGAGATCACCGCCATGATCCTTTCGCACGCACACATTGATCACTGCGGACTGGTACCCAAACTGGTGGCCGATGGATACAAGGGAAAGATCTATTGCACACCAGCCACCAAAGAACTGGCTGCCGTATTGATGGAAGACAGTGCCGGCATCCAGGAAAACGACATACGCTATGAAAACAAACGCCGGGCACAGGAAGGGCTGCCATACCTGAAACCCTTATACACCACTGCCCAGGCGCTGGATGCACAGGATAATTTTGTACAGGTGGAATACGATACCTGGTTCAGTATTGATGAAAATATAGAGGTAATGTTTTCGGATGCCGGGCATATCATCGGCAGTGCCGCGGTGCACCTGAAAATAAACGAGAACGGAAAGGAAACCCGTTTAACATTCAGTGGTGATGTGGGCCGCTACCGGGATGTGATCCTGAAATCACCCGCTGTTTTTCCGCAGGCCGATTATATCCTGCTGGAATCAACCTACGGCAACAGCCTGCACGATAATGCCATCACCACACCCGACCAGATCCTGCAATGGGTGGAGAAAGCATGCCTGCAGAAAAAAGGAAAGCTCATTATTGCTGCTTTCAGCGTTGGCCGCACCCAGGAAATACTATATGCATTGAACCAGCTGGAGCTGGAACGGCGGCTGCCTGAGCTGCCTTATTATGTAGACAGCCCGCTGAGTGTGAAAGCCACCGAAATTGTAAAAAAGTATCCGAAGTATTTTAACCGTGTTATTCAAAAAGTGCTGGAAAATGATAGTGATCCGTTTGGTTTTAAAGGACTGAAATTTGTGAAGTCGGTGGATGAATCCAAGATGCTCAATTTCCGCAACGGGCCCTGCGTGATTATATCTGCCAGCGGCATGGCCGAAGCCGGCAGGGTAAAACACCACATCAGCAATAATATTGAGAACAGCCGCAACACCATCCTGCTTACCGGTTATTGCGAACCGAATTCGTTGGGTGCCAGACTGCAATCAGGCGCCAAGGAAGTGCGCATATTTGGTGTAACGCACGAGGTGAATGCGGAAGTAGGCGCTATCCGGAGCATGAGTGCCCATGGTGATTACGAAGACCTGAGCCAGTTCCTGGCCTGCCAGGATCCGAAGCAGGTGAAGCGCCTGTTCCTGGTACATGGGGAATACAATGTGCAGCAGGATTTTAAACAGCGGCTCATTAAAAAAGGGTTTGCCGATGTGGAGATACCGGAGATGCATTACGAGATAGGCCTGCCTTAAAAACGCTGCGGTTTAAAAGCAGAGATATCAATAGAAGTTGAACGGCGCTGTATGATTTCGGTAACCAGTTTACCGGTGCCCGTTCCTTCCGAAATACCCAGCATGGCATGCCCGCCTGCAAAAACAACGTTTTCAAAATTGGTCACCCGCCCGATATACGGCAGGCCATCGGGGGTAACAGGCCTTAACCCGTTCCATATTTTATCAACCGGGGGGAAATCGATTTTCAACCCGGGATAGAAATTCATCGCAGAATCATAAATGCCCTGCATCCGTTTTACCAGTACGTTATTGTTGATGCCACTGAGCTCCATGGTGCCGCCGATGCGAAGCTGGTGCTTCCAGGGAGTGATAGCACAGCGGCCATCAACCAGGATCGCCGGGTAGCGGATGTTCTTTTCAACATGCTCATACGTATGGCTGTAGCCTTTGCCCGGCTGCAGGAGTAATTTAATACCCATCATTTTCGATACAACAGGCAACCAGCTTCCGGTGGCAATAACCAGTTCCTGGCAATCAAACTTCCCTTTATTGGTGATCACGGCCGAAATACGACTCCCTGCTTTTTCAAATCCGGTAACAGTGGTGTTGAAATGAAATACAATTCCTTTTTTCTGCAGGTGATTTTTTAATGCCGTCATCATCTTGCCGGGATTAAAATGGCAGTCGTCTTTGAACAGAACGGCGCCGGCCACATTCACTTCCACATCGGGCTCCAGCTTTTGTACGGCAGCCTGCCGTAACCGTTCCACTTTCAACCCGAATTTTTCAGCATCGTCGGCCAGGTGAAATTCATGATCGAGTGTTTTTTCCTGTTTGCACATCATGAGGCAGCCAATTTCTTCCATATCAAATGTATCACCGATGTCATCCCGCATGTCGTTGATCAGCCGTCGGCTTAGCTGAAGAATATTGTTGAGATGGGGAGAATTTCTTTGCACGGTGGCTGCCGTGCTGTTCTTCCAGAACTGCAGTCCCCATCGTATAAGATCAAGATCCAGGCGGGGTTTGATGTAAAAAGGAGAGGTGGAACTCAGCATCCATTTCAATCCCTGCGAAATAATGCCGGGACTGGCCAGCGGAACAAAATGGCTGGGCGACATATACCCCATGTTACCAAAAGAACAGCCGTCGGTAATGTCTCCTCTTTCGATAATTGTTACTTCATATCCTTCCTTTTGCAGGTAGTAAGCGCTGCATAAACCGATTACGCCGCCGCCAATGATTGTTGCTTTCATACACGTGTTTTATATCACCTGGAAGCCCAGGGCATATGGGTCATCGTCTGTATCGATGGTGATTATATTGTGTCCGTAGATTCTTGCCCAGCCTTCAATGCTGGGCCTGATCGCCGGTTGGTTGTTAATCATCAGTTCTTCTTCAATGCGCCCGGTGAATTTACTGCCGATGATGCTTTCGTGAATAAACGCATCGCCTTTTTTCAGTTTGCCTTTGGCATACCACTGTGCCATGCGGGCACTGGTGCCTGTTCCGCAGGGGCTGCGGTCGATGGCCTTGTCGCCATAAAATACAGCATTGCGGGCGGTGGAACCCGGGTCCATCACGGCGCCGGTCCACAACACGTGGCTGCAGCCGTTGATCGTTTCATTCTCCGGGTGAACAAATTCATATTTCGCATTGATGTTCTTCCGCAGTTCACGGGCCCAGGCAATTAATTTATCGGCGGGATAATGTTCAAGTCCCTTGAAATTTTTCTGCACATCCACGATGGCATAAAAGTTTCCGCCGTACGAAACATCAATCATCAATTCTCCCAACTCCGGGCAATGCACGGTTAATTCTGATGAATGAAGAAAGGAAGGGACGTTGGTGAGTTTCACGGTTTTTACTTTATTTCCTTCCTGCCGGTAGGAAATAATCACCAGCCCGGCGGGAGCTTCCATCTTTACCACACCGGGTGTTTTTGGTTGTATCAATCCTTCTTCAATGGCAATGGTGATGGTGCCGATGGTGCCATGGCCGCACATGGGCAGGCAACCACTGGTTTCTATAAACAGAACGGCTACGTCGTTCTGCGGGTCATGAGGCGGGTATAAGATACTTCCGCTCATCATGTCGTGCCCCCGGGGTTCAAACATCAACCCCTTGCGGATCCAGTCGTACTCCCTCAAAAAGTGCTGGCGCTTCTCACTCATGCTGTTGCCGGTGAGCCCAGGGCCGCCCTGTTTTACGAGCCGTACGGGATTGCCGCAGGTATGGGCATCTATACAATGAAAGCGGTGGTTCATATTATTTTGTAAATTTATGATATGGAACGATACGGCGAAGTTTTATTGATTGCCATGCCCGCTTTTCTGCTGCTGGTGCTGTTTGAAAAATGGTATGGCTGGAGAAAAGGAAAAGATACAGTGCGCAATATGGACATGATCAGCAGTCTTACCAGCGGCGTTACCAATGTTACCAAGGATGTGGTGGGGCTGGCTCTTGTGATTCTTTCCTATCCTTTTCTTTTGCGTAACCTGGCACTCACCCAGGTGAATAATACCTTTCTTGTTTACCTGATCGCTTTTTTTGCGCTGGACTTTGCCGGCTACTGGGTGCATCGCCTGCAGCACGTGGCTAATTTTTTCTGGAACGGGCACATCGTTCATCACAGCAGCGAAGAATTCAACCTGGCCTGTGCATTGCGGCAAAGTATTTCGGCGATTGTAAAAACATTTGCCATATTCCTGCTGCCTGCCGCCCTGGTGGGCGTGCCTTATGAAGTGATAGCCACCGTGGCACCCCTTCACCTGTTTGCCCAGTTCTGGTATCACACGCAGCACATCGGCAGGATGGGGTTTCTCGAAAAGATCATTGTTACCCCCTCGCATCACCGGGTGCACCACGCCATCAACCCACAGTACATTGATAAAAACTACAGCCAGATTTTTATTTTCTGGGATAAACTGTTCGGTACCTTCCAGGAAGAATTACCGGATGTGCCACCGGTGTATGGCATTACCAGGCCGGTACGTACCTGGAATCCCATTAAAATAAATTTTCAGCACGTCTGGTTATTGATCCAGGATGCCTGGCATACAAAGAGCTGGAAGGATAAGTTCACGCTCTGGTTCCGGCATACCGGTTACCGTCCGGCCGATGTAGCAGAGAAATACCCGGTGTATAAAATAGAAGACGTGTATCATTTTGATAAATACAATACCCGTACCTCGCCGGCCCTGAATGTGTGGAGCTGGGTACAGCTGATGATGATCCTGTTCTTCATCAGCTACCTGTTCGGCAATATCGCCCTGGTGAATACCCTCGACAAAACCTATATTTTCTGGTATGCCGGTTTTATCTTTTTAAGTGTGTATGCGCTTACGGATCTCATGGACCGTAATGGTTCAGCCATTGTTTGGGAATGCCTGCGGTGCGGATTGGGATTCATGTTCCTGGTACAGCAAAAAGATTGGTTTGGGGCCGGAACGTATGTTTCTTCGATACAGTATATCCTCGGCGCTTATTTTATTGTGTCAGTCATTACTACCGGGTGGTTTGTGATAAAGCACCGGAAGGAAGATATGCAGGTGAAGTTAGCAATCTGATCCCGTCCTGGTTCCGGAACCCTGCCCCGCAACTGATTAAACAACAGCCTTAGTCAATTCATTATTCACCGTTCTCCATATTCCCAGCGGATTCTCATTCTTAAGTTCGTCTGGCAATAACTCATTGCTCCAGTTCTGAAATGCCATTGGCCTGGCAAACCGTTTAATGCCGTCGGCACCCACGGATGTAAACCGTGAATCGGAGCTGGCCGGGAACGGACCGCCGTGCTGCATGCTGAGGCATACCTCCACACCGGTGGGAACGCCGTTGATGATGAAACGGCCGCAAATGTTTTTTACCGCTTCCACCAGATCGTCATTTTGTTTGATGTCTGCATCGGTTGCCATTAAGGTAGAAGTAAGCTGTCCTTCCAGGTGCCTGGCTACTTCAATCATCTCTTCCATGTTTTTGCAACGGATCACAATGGAATAGGGGCCGAAAACTTCCTGGTGAAGCAGGGGGTTATTTAAAAATGCCTGTCCGCTGGCAGTGGCAATGGTGGGCAAACCTTCATTTTCCTTTACCTCTGTTTCACTTTCTGCCACCAGGTGTACTTCTTCCTGCAGCAATGCATTTCCTTTATTTTTTTTATAGGCAGCTACAATTCCTGCATGGAGCATGGGCGCCGGGTTAATTTTTTGTATGGCTTTGCCAAGGTCATGAATAAACATTTGAAGCGGTTCGCTTTCGATACCGATGAGGAGGCCGGGGTTGGTGCAGAATTGCCCGGCACCTAAGGTAATGGAGCCGGCATACATGGCAGCAATATCAGCGGCAGATGATTTTAGTTTTTCCGGCAGCAGGAAAACGGGGTTGATGCTTCCCATTTCAGCAAATACAGGTATTGGTTCTTTGCGCTGGTTGCCCCAGTCGAATAATTGTTTTCCACCTGTGTAAGAACCGGTAAACCCAACTGCTTTTGTATGCGGATGTGTTACCAATGCCTTACCTACTTCAAAAGAAGCGCCATGAACATGTGCAAAAATCCCTTTGGGCATGTTGCATGTTGAAGCAGCGGTTACAAGTGCGTTTGCAACGATTTCAGAAGTTTCTGCATGGGCCGGGTGGGCTTTTACAATCACCGGGCAACCGGCAGCAAGGGCGCAGGCAGTGTCGCCACCGGCTGTTGAATAGGCGAAGGGGAAATTGCTGGCGCCAAATACAACCACGGGTCCAAGGGGCACCAGCATCTTGCGGATGTCTGGTTTTGGCGGTGTTTTATCGGGAATGGCCGTGTCAATTCTTGCTTCCAGCCATTCAGCTTTTTCGCAGGCTTCGGCATAACTGTTCAGTTGAAAAATGGTTCTTGCCCGTTCGCCACGCAGTCTTGCTTCAGGAAGATTGGTCTCCCTCATGGCTGTTTGTATCAGCGCATCCCCACAGCTTTCCAGTTCTACGGCTATGGCTTTCATAAAAGCGGCCCGTTGTTTCAATGAAAATCTACGGTATACATGAAAGGCGTTCCATGCATCCTGCATTACTGAATTTATTTCTTCTGCAGTAAAATCCGGGAACATAAATAAAATATGTGTTGTGGGCTCAAAGCCCGGTGAGTTTTTGCTTATTGCACGGCTTCAGCCTGGGCAATTGAATTAACTAGTCGTGGGGTTTAACCCGGTATTAAGCTTTCTTACAGTGCCGGCCTCGAAGCAATTCCGTCGTTGATGATCTTCAGCACTTCATCTCTTTCTTTTCCGGCAATGGTCAGCCGGGGTGCTCTTACATATTCTGAGCCCAAACCGACCTGTGTCTCCGCCAGTTTAATGTACTGCACCAGTTTGGGATGAATATCCAGCTCCAGCAGTGGCATGAACCAGCGATAAATGGTTGTTGCTTCGGCAATCTTACCCGCCTTCACCAAATTAAAAATGGCAACGGTTTCTTTTGGAAAGGCACAAACAAGCCCTGCCACCCAGCCGTCGGCACCCAGGCAAAGTTCTTCCATGGCCAGGGTATCCACGCCGCATAATAATTTAAAGCGGTCTCCAAAACGGTTTCTCATCCGTGTCACATTTGTTACATCACGGGTGGATTCTTTTACCGCATTGATGTTTTTGCTGTCGACCAGATCGGCAAACATATCCAGTGTTACTTCAATTTTATAATCCACCGGATTATTATATATCATGATCGGGAGATCCGTTGAATCAGCTACTGTTTTGAAATAGGTTACGGTTTCCCGGTGATCACTTTTGTACCGCATCGGGGGCAGCATCATCAGTCCTTTTGCTCCCCAGTCGGTTGCATATTTTGCCTGTTGCAGCGCTTCTTTTGTACTTCCTTCGGCAATGTTGAGCACCACGGGAACCTTACCGGCGCATTTTTCCACGGCAAATTTTACCAGCTGCTCTTTTTCAGCGGTTGTCAATACACTGGCTTCGCCCAGGGTGCCTCCCAGCACAATGCCGTGCACACCTGCATCCAGCTGGGCATCCAGGTTTTTCTCAAATAAAGGAAGATCGAGTTGATCGGACGGGGTGAATTTTGTGGTGAGTGCCGGAAAAACGCCTTTCCATTCTATGCTCATAAAAGTATTTCCTGCAAACTACAAAAGCCGGCAAACTTTGCCAAAGTTTTGGCCGGGGCAGGGCTGCCTGGCGGGCTGCAGCAGATCTGACTTGCATTTGAAGGAATTAATGGTTACATTGGTAAAAGTATACCTGAAGAGCTCCTTAATTCTGCCCCACCATTTATTAATCGTTTAAACAATCAAACATGAAAAGAATCGCAGTTATTCTGGCAGGGCTTTCTTTATTGACAGCCTGCAACAATTCGGGTGACAAGACGGCTGAAAAAAAGGTAAAGTACAGCGACCTGGTCAACGACCGGCTGAAAGGTAATATTGAAAGCATGGAAGAAACGCCTTACCAGGTGGACAGTACCGGCAAAATCGGGGCAATGGATTCCTGTTGTATTGATGTAACGCTCTTTGATGAAAACGGGAATGCGGTTAAGTATACATCCAAAGACAGCAAAGGAACAGTAAAGAGTGAATCGGTTTATACCCGGCATGAGAATGGGTTGTGGACGGGTGCCACCGATACCAAGGAAGGCAAGCCCGGAGGTTCCATGAAAGTGGGCGTGGATGATAAAGGCCAGTATACAAAGGCACAGACATTTGACTCTGCCGGCAAACCCGGCACTTACTATACCAATATCACACAAAATGAATACGGGCAGGTTTTGGGCTGGAAGGAGTATGATAAAGACAGTGTGTTCAGGCAGTCGGGAGAAAGTACCTATGATAAAAGCACTTTTATGGGATTCACCAGCAAGGACAGCCTGGGTAAAGTAAAATCAACCAGTTCGGCAAAGTATAATGATAAGGGCGAGCAGATTGAGTTTTCAAACACCAATATTACCAAGGATTCCACCACGACAAAGGTTACCAAGTATACCTATGAAGCACATGATGATAAAGGCAACTGGACCCAGCGTACGGAATGGAATGATAAAGGCAAGGCCACAAAAATCATAAAGCGGACCTTCGCCTACCGGAAAGAAGAAGCAAAGAAATAGTAATCGAAATAAAAGGCCTTTCAGCAATGAAGGGCCTTTTTTAACTGTACCACTCCGCATCCCATAACACTGTACCCCGGGATTTTATTTTTTTTACCAATAAATCTTTAAACATGAAAAAGATGTTCTTCATGTGCTTGCTCATTCCTGTATTTGGAATGGGTCAGACAAAAAATGTACTTAACTCAACCCGTTATTTCTGCAAGCCCGACAAAGTGATGGAGTTTGAAAAAGCATTGGCGGCACATGCACAAAAATATCACACCGGCGACTGGAAATGGAGGGTATGGTCGATTGAATCGGGTCCGGACGCAGGCGGGTATATGGTGACGGAGGGCCCGAGTAACTGGACTACCATCGATGGCCGGGGTGACATTACCACCGAACATATAACCGACTGGAATAAAACCGTGGCACCGTTGACCATGGGCCGGGCTGTAAGCTCCTATTCATTATTTCAGCCAGATATGAGTACGGTGCAGCTGACGGATTATGCCGATAAGATCCTGATCACACATATGACTCCATTGCCCGGGAAAGTGGCTGCCACCAAAACCCTGATCATGCAACAGAAAAAAGTGTGGGAGGCCGGTAAAGAATCGGTGGCCGTTTACTCCTTGATTGCTTCCGGCGAGCCCGGGTATACGTTGGTTACCCGGTTAAGAGGCGGATACAAGGAGCTGGAAGAAGGCTACAGAAAACCGATGAATGAAAGATACAACGAGGCGTATGGTGCCGGAGCATTTGAAACCTATTTAAAGGACTATGCCAATTGTGTACAGGGCCGCTGGTCGGAGCTGCTGATCTATATGCCGAAACTGAGTTCAAAATAATTTTCGCCTGGCATGTACTGGCGGGTTTAATAAAAAAGCCTCTCAGCAATGAGAGGCTTTTTTTAACGACAACTGACTTGTCTCTTGTACCACGTACGGGAATCGAACCCGTGATTCCTCCGTGAAAGGGAGGCGTCTTAACCCCTTGACCAACGCGGCATTTTACCAAAGGAGGGCAAAGATAACATCTATCGCATTTTCAACCAAATATTTTACGCCGGCTGTATCAGTTTGTGCATTTAGGACTGTATCAGATAAATCCAGTGTCAGCAAAGGTTTCAGGATATTTTACGATGCAAAAAAACGGGCAAAAATAATCTGCCAAAAATCTCCCATATCCTGTACTTTTGCCTCTCAATTTTAAATTCAAATTAAAGCTATGAGTACAGTAAAAGTTGCCATCAATGGCTTTGGTCGCATCGGCCGCCTGGTTTTCCGCCAGATCTATAACATGGAAGGAATCGATGTGGTTGCCATCAATGATCTTACCAGTCCTGCAGTACTGGCCCATTTATTAAAGTACGACAGTGCACAAGGCCGCTTTGGTCAAAACGTGACTTCTACTGAAAATGCGATCGTGGTAAATGGTCACGAAGTGAAAGTATATGCTCAGAAAGATCCTTCCCAGATTCCCTGGGGTTCACACGACGTGGATGTGGTGATTGAAAGTACCGGCTTTTTTACCGATAAAGCAAAGGCAGAAGCGCACCTTACTGCCGGCGCTAAAAGAGTGGTGATTTCTGCCCCCGCCACCGGAGATCTGAAAACCGTTGTATTTAATGTAAATCACTCGATACTCGACGGAAGCGAAACCATCATCAGCTGTGCCAGCTGCACCACCAACTGCCTGGCGCCCATGGCAAAAGTGCTGGAAGAAAAATACGGTATCGTAACCGGTTTAATGAGCACGATTCATGCGTATACGAATGATCAGAACACACTGGATGCCCCGCATCCAAAGGGTGACCTGCGCAGGGCAAGAGCTGCCGCCGCCAATATTGTTCCCAACAGTACCGGCGCCGCCAAAGCCATCGGGCTGGTATTACCAAGCCTCAAGGGCAAACTGGATGGAGGCGCACAACGGGTGCCAACCATTACCGGCAGTGTAACCGAACTTTATTCCATACTGGCTAAAGACGTAACTGCCGAAGAAGTGAATGCAGCCATGAAAGCAGCCAGCAACGAAAGCTTTGGTTATACCGAAGATGAAATTGTGAGCAGCGATGTGATCGGCATCAGCTTCGGAAGCCTGTTTGACGCCACGCAGACAAGGGTGATCAAAACCGGCGACAAGCAACTGGTGAAAACCGTTAGCTGGTACGACAATGAAATGAGCTATGTATCACAGCTGGTGCGTACAGTGCATCATTTCGCAAAACTGATCAAGTAATTTTTAAGTAATATATTTATAACCGCAAAGACGCAAAGTCGCCGGGGGTTAATCTCTGCGTCTCAGCGCCTTTGCGGTTTAATTTTTAAATAAGAGCAATGTCAAAATTCAGCAGCTTCAATTTCTCCGGCCATAAAGCATTGATCCGGGTAGATTTTAATGTACCATTGGACACGAATTATTCGATTACCGATGATACAAGGATGCGGGCAACCATTCCAACCATAAAAAAGATATTGGGTGATGGCGGCAGCGTGATCCTGATGAGCCACCTGGGGCGGCCAAAAGAGGGGCCCACTGATAAGTATTCTTTAAAGCACCTGGTGAAACATCTTTATGAATTACTGAATGACGGGCATGCAAACCCGGCATTTGGCGACGGAAGTACCCGGGTTTTCTTTGCCGATAATTGTATTGGTGAACAGGCTGCGCTCACTGCCTCCATGCTGAAACCGGGTGAAGTATTGTTGCTGGAAAATCTCCGCTTTTACAAAGAAGAAGAAAAGGGGGATGAGGCATTTGCAGAAAAACTGAGCAAGCTGGGTGATGTATATGTGAACGACGCTTTCGGAACAGCACACCGGGCGCATGCATCCACGGCGGTGATCGCTCAATTCTTCCCGGCAGAAAAAAGAATGTTTGGCCTGCTGATGGAAGGAGAAGTGGTGAGTGCCGAAAAAGTATTGCACGGTGCCGAAAAGCCATTTACCGCCATCATTGGCGGGGCCAAGGTATCGGATAAGATTCTGATCATCGAAAATTTATTGCAGCGGGCCACCGATATCATCATCGGCGGCGGCATGGCCTATACCTTTATGAAGGCAAGGGGCGGAAAGATCGGCTCGTCACTTTGCGAAGACGACCGTTTGCAGACAGCCATGGACATATTGGAACAGGCAAAACAAAAAGGTGTGAGTATTCACCTGCCCGAGGATTCGGTGATCGCCGATAAATTCGCGGCAGATGCCAACACAGATGTTCGTCCGAGCGATGCCATTCCCGATGGATGGATGGGGCTCGACATTGGTCCGAAAGCCACCGGTATCTTCAGTGAAGTAATTGGCAAATCAAAAACGGTTTTGTGGAACGGCCCCATGGGGGTTTTTGAAATGGAAAAATTCCAGGCCGGCACTAAAGCAATTGCTGAAGCAGTAGCTGCGTCCACTGCCCACGGTGCTTTCAGCCTGGTGGGTGGCGGCGATAGTGTGGCAGCGGTAAATAAATTCAACCTGGCCAGCAAAGTAAGCTATGTAAGCACCGGCGGCGGTGCTATGCTGGAATATTTTGAAGGAAAGACATTGCCTGGTATTGCTGCCATTAAAGAGTAAACTACATTTAATCACAAACAATAAAATCAGCAGCATGAAAAAGAATATCCTTGCCCTTTGTTGCCTGCTCTTTGCCATCAACGGTATGGCGCAGATACAGGCCGTAACCAGCAACGGCGATGAAGTGGTTCTGTACAACGACGGAACCTGGAAATACGTAAAAAAGAATGACGAGAATGCGGTAAAGATCGATACCAACCGGACGGCTTTCCTGAAAAGCAAGGAAGCTGCTTTCCTGGTAAAGAGCAATATCGTGCCGGTGGGAGTGTACCTGAATTCCAAAAAATGGAGTTTTAAAAAAGCCGATAACGATGGAGAAGCAGAATACAGCTTTCAGCTTAAGTCAAAAGACGGTTATGGAATGATGATGGCGGAACGGGTGGAGATTCCCCTGGAATCGCTCAGGAATATTGCATTGGAAAATGCAAAAGAGGCATCCCCGGATGTAAAGATCACCCACGAGGAATACCGCAATGTGAACGGAGTAAAAGTGCTTTGCATGCAGATGGACGGTACTATCCAGGGAATTAAATTTTCGTACCTGGGGTATTATTTCTCCTTTGAAAAGGGCACGATCCAGTTTATTACCTACACGGCGCAGAGCCTGCTCAGCGAATACCGGCAGGACATGGAGGAACTGCTGAACGGCTTTGTGCTGGTGAAATAAGATCCCCGAGGTAAAACTGGAAGAAAAGATTAATTTTAACTTCTTAACACTAAAACAAAAAATTATGAAACGCATTGGATTATTGGTCGTACTCGGGATTGTTGTTATCCTCGGATTCTGGGGATGCAGCGGATACAATGGCCTGGTAAAGCAGGATGAGAATGTGAAGAAAGCATGGAACAACGTACAGACTGAATACCAGAACCGGTCGGACCTGGTTGGCAACCTGGTGAACACAGTTAAAGGGGCCGCCAATTTCGAACAGGAAACACTTACTAAACTGGTGGAAGCAAGGTCCAAGGCTACATCGGTGAATTTTACAGCCGATCAGCTCACGCCGGAAAATATCGCCAAGTTTCAGGAAGCACAGAGCCAGATGAGCGGGGCGCTTAGCCGCCTGCTTGCCGTGGTGGAAAATTATCCCGACCTGAAAGCGACACAGAACTTTACGCAGCTGCAGGGACAGCTGGAAGGCATCGAGAACAATATCAAAAACTCACGCAAAACATTTAATGAAGCCATTAATGTATACAATACCAAGGTGAGGTCATTCCCGATGAATATACTCGGCGGTATGTTCGGCTTCAGCGCCAAAGAAGGTTTTAAGGCAGATGCCGGTGCGGAAAAAGCACCTGAAGTTAAATTCTAAAAGCACACCTTCATTGAAGAAGAACCGATTTTCATGGCTGGTTGCAGGGGGCGTGGTACTCCTGGTTGTTATTTATCTGATCACTACTTACAATGGCCTGGTAAAAAAGGAAGAAAAAGTAAAGCTTCAGTGGAACGAGGTTCAGAATGCCTACCAGCGCAGGATGAACCTAATTCCGAACCTGGTAAACGTGGTGAAGGGAGTTTCTGATTTTGAACAGACCACCCTGCAGAAAATTGCCGAAGCAAGAAGCAAGGCCGCATCTGTTACGGTGAGTGCAGAGAATTTAACAGCCGATGCTGTTAATAAGCAAGCGGACGCACAGAATGAACTGGCTGCAGCCACCAATAACCTGATTATCCGGATTGAAAAATACCCGTCATTGAAAGGGACGGCCGCTTATTCCGGTTTACAGACACAACTGGAAGGAACGGAAAGAAGGATCAAAGTGGCAAGACAGGATTTCAATGAAGCAATCAATACCTACAACAACACCGTGAGGGGATTCCCCACAAAACTGGTGGCAGGCATGCTTGGATTTAAAATGAAAGAGGGTTTTCAATCGGATGCCGGTGCAGAAAAAACAGTGGAAATAAAATTCTGATGGGACTATTGCCATTCTTTAAAAAGAAACAATTCTTTTCTGCTGCCGAACGGGAGCAGATCGTGAATGCCATCCGTGCTGCGGAGAAAGAAACCAGCGGTGAGGTAAGGGTATATGTAGAAAGCAAAAACGCCTACGTGGATGCTATGGACCGGGCGGCCGAAATTTTCTATAAACTAAAAATGCAGAATACCGATCACCGCAATGCCGTGCTGTTGTATGTTGCCATGAAGCACCATGAACTGGCCCTGTTTGCGGATGAAGGCATTTATCAGAAGACCGGGGCCGATTACTGGAACAATGCCGTACAGGAAATGATTACCCGGTTTAAAAAAGATGATGTTCCGGGTGGTATTGAACAGTGTGTTCGGCAGATCGGGAATACTTTAAAAGAAAAATTTCCATACATCCCCACCGAAGATAAAAACGAACTGCCCGACGAGATCGTTTTTGGCCATTGATGAACCGGTAAAAGAAGAATGAAGAAAATACTTTCCATATTTATATCACTGCTTGTTGCGCTTGCCTGCTTTGCGCAAAAATCAGGCAAGCCGGAAGACCTGCTCAATTTTAAACCCACCACCCGGGTATATGTCAACGATTATACCGGGACTCTCACGGAAGATCAGCGCCAATCCATCGATACCAAACTCAGAATATTTGATGACAGCACCTCTACGCAGGTGGTGGTGGTTGTCATCAATTCCCTGGAAGGAAATGATGTGGCCGATTTTAATGTACAGCTCGGAAGGGCCTGGGGTATCGGCGGCAAAGAGTTCAACAACGGTGTGGTGCTGCTTATTGCCAAAAAAGACCGCAAGCTGAACATCGCCACCGGTTATGGTGTGGAAGGAGCCCTGCCCGATATTACCTGCAAACAGATCATCGACGATATTATTGTACCCAAGTTCAAGGGCGATGATTATTACCGCGGCATCGAAGAGGGCACCGATGCCATCATCCAGGCTGTAAAAGGAGAATACAAGGCGCCGGAAGGCTATCATAAAGGAAGAAGCACTGGTGGTTCGGTGCTTCGTACCGTTTTCATCATCATTGTCATTCTCATCTTTCTTGCCATGAGTGGTCGTGGTGGAGGCGGCGGTTCATTCATGAGCCGCCGTGGGTATACCGCATGGACAATCGGCAACATCCTCAGCAATATGGGAAGAAGCGGTGGTGGAGGCGGAGGAGGCTGGAGCGGCGGTGGCAGTTCGGGTGGATTCGGCGGCGGCAGCTTTGGGGGTGGCGGCGCCAGCGGCAGCTGGTAGTCAGGGCTGCTTCAGAATGTAATCCAGGGAGTGTTCCACCTGTGAATTATGTGTGCTCCCTTCATGTACCTGGTATTTATAATCAAGAAAAGGATAGTTTTTTTTCCTCAGAAATTCCTCCATCTCATTTGTTCCGGCTTTAATTCGGTTAAAGATCTCCAGGCTGCCCGCGGAGAAGTAGAGATTCATTTTATTTTTCCTGTCTTTTGGTAAATGATTAAAACGGTAGATGGAATAATTGTCAATCCACAGGGAGGGACTGAGTGCATAATAATTTTTGAAGAGCGTATCGTTTTTAAACAGGCAATAAAAAACAAACAGTCCGCCCAATGAATGTCCCATGATTGAATTGTTGCCCGCCTGAACATGATAGGTTGAATTGATCACTGGCGCCAGCTCCGTTTTAAGGAACTGGTAGAAATGTTCAATCTGCCCATATTCAGCAGATAACCCGGCTGTGTCTCCGTTATTGATGGCAGGTAAAATAAAATCCCGCCGCCTCAACACGTGAAAGTTGCCAATGTGCCCGATACCCACAAAAATGGTATTGCCGGCTTTCCGGGAAAATTCAGGTTGGGCGATCAGTTCCCTTAATTTTTTTCCCGATTTCAGGTTGGCATCCAGGTAATAAAACACCGAGAGGTTTTTAACCGTGTCGGATCCGGCCGGTGCATGGATGTAGACCTCAAAACTATCCTTCACGTTTTCAGAATACATGATCCTGGTTGGACGTGAAGATGTTTTTTGTGCACAGGAAAAAAGGGCCGTACTGATAAACAGAAGGAAAAGAATATTCTTCATGCGAAAACGGGCGTTGCGTAAATGTACATAACAATCGGGCTTGGTGAATATGCCGGCTGTGTTAAACTGCTGTAAAATGGTTGTGCAGCCTGCCATAAAAAATGCCCCGGAATATTCCGGGGCATCCATGATTTTTTATTAAGCGCTTATTTTAATCCCTCGGCGATATAATCCTCAATTTCTTTTCCTTTGGCTTTTGCCAATTTGGTCAGACCACCCTTGATGGTAGGGTCAACAAATCCGCGGAACTGTTCAGGCACCAGGTTGCGGAATTTGATGATGAGGTCGATGCCTTTTTTCACATTGGCAGTGTTCTGTACTTTTTCAAGATAACCGGCGAAAGTGGCGCTGGCACCTACTTTTTCCTGGCTCAGCGGCATTTTTTCGTAGCGGCTGGCCACCATGTCAAAGTCGGCCTCGGTTCCTTCGCTCATGATGATGTCGGTAACGGTTTCGCCCAGGTCGCCCTTGGCGTCATTGCTGTATTTTTTTGCCAGTTCATACGCTTTGGATGGCTCCAGGCTTTGCAGGCCATTGAGTGCGGCGCCGGCTACGGAATAGCTGCTGTCGCTGAGGTTCTTTTCAAACAGTGGTTTGTATTTTGCATCCACTTTTTTGGCAAGGAAAGCAAGAGCGGCTGCTTTAGTCCTCCTGTCTTTTTCTGAATTGGCAATCTTTTCGATCTCGCTCACCACGTTTGCATCGTCTTTGAATTTTGAGGCACCCAGTTTGTTGATGGTGCTTCTGCGCAGCGGGGCGTATTTGTCTTTTAATCCTTCGGCCAGTTCGGGCATTGCTTTTTTGCCGAAATAATCCAGCGCTTCCTTCCTGTCCATATACAGCGGAGCGTATTTCAACTGGTGAATGAAATTTTCGGCGGTTTTGTTATCTGTTTTTTGCCAGAGCATTACTTTATCGGCATCCACATTGATCAGGTCGGGCTTTTGAGAATAATCAAAGGAGAAGGTATCGATTTTGTTTTCCACCCATACATTATATCTCTTTTTATTGGCGCCGTTGTACACATCAATGGCAAGCGGCAGTTTGAATACCTTATCGGTCTTCTGTGTCTGTTCTACGATCACCATGGCTTTGCCCGGTACGTCGTAATTGTAATCGATCTTCACGATGGGGTGTCCGCTTCCGAAATACCATTGGTTCCAGAACCAGTTCAGGTCTTTTCCGGTTACTTCTTCAAATGCCAGGCGCATCTGGTGGGCTTCGCCGTTTTTGAATTTATTGGTGGTAAGATAATTGTTCAATGATTTGAAATAGGCTTCATCACCAACAAAATTCCTCAGCATGTGCTGAACCCGTCCGCCTTTCTGGTAGCTTACCAGGTCAAACACATCTTCTTTATCGCTGTACCTGAAACGAACGAGGTCTTTTTTTGCATCATTAGCACTTCCCAGGTATTGTGCCATTCCCTGGTAGTTCTCTTCATCACCGGCATCTTTGCCGTATTTGTATTCCATCCACAATGTCTGGCTGTAATCGGCCATGGTTTCATTTACGGTGATGTTGCTCCAGCTTTCGGTGGTTACATAATCGCCAAACCATTGGTGAAACAGTTCGTGGGCGATTACGGTTTCCCATCCATTGGCATCGGTGAGCTGGCGTGCATTCTGATAAGCGCTTTCCTGGTGCAGGGTACTGGTGGTATTTTCCATGGCACCGCTTACATAATCACGGCCAACGATCTGGCTGTACTTCTGCCAGGGATAATCTACACCCAGTTTATCGGAAAAGAATTTGATCATTTCGGGGGTAAGGCCGAATACGCCTCTTGCATAAGGAGCCTGGTCGGGCTCTACATAATAACTTACTTCTTTGCCCTTGTAGCTGTCTTTGATTATTTTATAATCGCCCACGCCCATGAAGAACAGGTACGGCGAGTGAGGCATGTCCATTTTCCAGTAATCGGTACGGGTACCATCGGTATTTTTTTTCTGGCTGATGAGTAACCCGTTACTAAGGGTAACATATTTGGCCGGAACGGTCATGTATATCTCATTGGTGGTTTTCTGGTTGGGTTTGTCAATGGTGGGGCACCAAACGCTGGTGGCTTCGGTTTCACCCTGTGTCCAGATCTGGGTGGGCTTGTCCTTTTCTTCTCCTTTCGGGTTAATAAAGTAAAGTCCCTTGGCATCGTTGATGGCAGCGCTTCCTTTTACTTTTATTTCGTTTGGTTTGCTGATGTAGTCGATGTACACGGTGTAGTTTTCACCACCTTTATAGGATTTATCCAGTTTGATCCGCAGTTCCATTCCATCGTACTTGTATTTAAGGGTGGATTTAGCAGTGCCTTTCATAATGGCCACTTCTTTGATCTCCATTCCTTTTGCATCCAGGGTGAGTGAATCGGTGGGATAGAAATGGGGTTTTGCGGTCAGCCATTCTTTTCCATACATCCATGCCTTATCGTAATCAAAACGTACTTCCAGTTTTGTATGTACCAGGTCATTGATTTTTGTAGGCGTAGCCCGGTATATTTTTTTCCAGGAAGTGTCGGGAGCGGGTTCATTACCGGGTTGGGCCATAGCTAAAAATGGTCCTGCAACCAGGGCAAGCAAAAACGTGATTTTTTTCATTACTATAATTTTAGAGTGCAAAAATAAGTGAGAAGGGGTGAAGGTAACCTGTTTTTATTTGAGTGGCAAGGCATGGTATTTATGAGTATTTTTGAGCCGATCAACCAAGGAACCAGATGACCCGGATCCGTCAAAAAATCATACTGACTGTTTGCTTTTTATTTTTTCTTGCATTACACAGCCGTGCTCAGAAAAACAGGTTTGTTTATATCCAGTCGGAGAACCGGCAGATGTTTTATGTAAAACTGGCGGATAAGCTTTTCAATTCGTCAGAAACGGGGTATGTAATTATTCCGGCACTGGCCGAAGGAACTTACCCGGCTTTGATCGGGTTTACTAAAAATGAAACATCCCAGCAGCGTGTCAGCATTGTGATGAAGGATGCAGACATGGGCTGTTTGCTGAAAAACTTCGGCGATAAAGGGTGGGGTTTGGTAAACCTGCAGACCATGCAAACAGTAATGGCCCGGAAAGACGAAGGAAACCAGGAACCATTAATCGAACTGGCTACCGATTCATTTTCTATAATACTGGCAGCTGTGGTGAACGATCCGGGTATATTGAAGCACCCGGTTGTGCCAAAAGATTCAGCAATTTTATTGACAAAGGAAGAGAATAAGCAGGTAGCTGGTAAAGAGGAGAAGCCGGCTCCGGAAGCGCAGTTGAAAGAAAATGTTCGGGTACCCGTTACCCAGGTTAAAAAAATAAGCGAGGAAAACACGGCGGACGAAACACGGATTATTTACCTGGATGTTTCAGACAGCAAGTCAGACACAATCCCGGTGTTTATTCCGGTAAAAGCAACAGAAGATACGCTCCCCAAACGCAAAAACGAGGAGGTGAAAGCCGAAGTAAAAAATGCAGATATGCCGGTAAAGGATTCCCGGTTCCTGGATATGGAACTGCCCAACCCCAACCTGAACAAGGATACAGGGGCAGTGATTTCTGATACCTTGGTAGCAGACAAGAAGGCCGATGCTGCAAACACACGGTGTAAACAAACAGCTACGGAAAAGGATTTCCTGAACCTGCGCAAACAGATGGCAGCAGGAGTTACCGATGTTAATATGATCAATGCAGCATTAAAAAAATTCCGGACTACCTGCTTTACAACAGACCAGGTAAAAAACCTGGGCGCCTTATTTTTAACGGATGAGGGAAAATATAAGCTGTATGTTGCCGCCTACCCCTTTGTGGCTGATTTGCCGCAATACGGGTTATTGGAAAGCCAGTTAAAAGACGAGTATTATATTTCCAGGTTCAGGGCCATGCTTCATCAATGAGGAAGAAAGAAGAATAAAGGTTCATTTTATGCCACGCTATTTTATTGAAGTTTCATACAAAGGCACTTCTTATTCGGGATTCCAGGTGCAGAAAAATGCCAATTCCGTGCAGGCGGAAGTGGAAAAAGCACTTGCTGTTTTTTATAAAAGGAATTTCGAACTAACGGGTTCATCCCGTACTGATGCCGGAGTGCATGCACTGCAGAATTTTTTTCATTTTGACGTGGATGGGGAGATCGGTGATGATTCGTATAACCTGAATGCGATCTTGCCGCCTGATATTGTTATCCGCCGGGTATTCCGGGTAAACGAAGAGGCACATTGCCGTTTTGATGCCCAAAGCCGGGAGTACCGTTATTA